>SCPP01000021.1_pt1:0-2820000 | contig 5016693 bp, 3998 predicted proteins | sample 6106811 | NCBI WGS metagenome assembly SCPP01 (sample SAMN10720449, study PRJNA508395) | human gut metagenome | isolation source: Participant 2 stool, 15 month | host: Homo sapiens | collected 2018 | reverse complement strand
AAGGAGCATCATGCAGATGTATTATACATGTAATGCTTTTATCTGATCTTTGTCATCGGAAAAATAACAAGGTAAAAGTATGATGAAAGCTCAGATGAAAGGCATTAGCCTTATGATAATTCTCTTGATGTTGGTATTGACCGTACAGGCGGCTGCTTTGAGAGGAACTGTAACAGATGAAGCGACTAAAGAGCCACTTATTGGTGCTGCTGTACAGTTAAGTGGTATAAATACAGGAACTATTACTGATGTGGATGGTAATTTCTAACTTGCGGGATTAAGAAATGGAACGTACAAGCTTATTATATCTTATGTGTCTTATTGTACACAGACTGTTGAGGTTACAATAAACGGTATGTTCGAAATAAAAGTAGAACTAGAACAGGATCATCAACAATTAGGAGAAGTTGTGGTTGTAGCGGATGCTAAAAAGAATACGGAGAATGCTATTATTACCCAACAACGTACCAGCTTGGTTATGCAAACGGGAGCTTCTGCCCAGCAGATTACCAAGACGCAAGATAAAGATGCTCCGGAAGTGATTCGCCGTGTACCGGGTATCAGTATGATTGAGGAGAAATTCGTTATGGTACGTGGGTTTTCACAACGGTATAATAATGTGTGGATTTATAATAGTGCCGTACCTAGTTCTGAAGCCGATGCGCGTGCTTTCTCTTTCGATATTATTCCATCGTCGCAGTTGGATAATATGTTGGTAGTGAAATCGCCTGCACTGGAATATCCGGCTGATTTCAGTGGTGGTTTTATTTTAGTGAATACCAAAGATGTTCCTAGCAGTAATTTGTTTACTATTTCGGTTGGAACTAGTTTAAATGATCAGACTCATTTAAAAAAAATTCTGTATAATAAAGGAAGTGGCACAGATTTTCTAGGTTTCGATAATGGCTTTTGTAGCTTGAAGGGTGGAATCAATGTTGTGCTTAGTCCGATGAACAATGGCTATGATTTATTAAATAATGGGTTAAACAATGACTGGACCGTTAAAGATCGTAGGCCCTTGGTAGATCTTAGCCTGAATATGAATTTCAGCCGTTGCTGGGTGGATAGTAGCGGACGTACTTTGGCTATGTTAGGAACAGTGAACTATATAAGACATATCTGGATATGGATAATAATTTGTTTGGTGCTTCGGTGTTAATTATATGCCGGATGCAGATAGCCCTGTGTTGACAGCCGCTTCATTTAATGACGCACTGTTGAGCAGCGGTTTTGAGACAGTAGAATATATCGGAGCGTTTGGAACAGATGATAATTGGTTGGATGGCTGGACTAATTTCGATCCTAATAATACAGACTACTAATACACCTTTGAATATACACACATAGCTGTTAATTTTAGGGGATTCTATGCGGTAAAGTCATAGAATTCCCTTATTTTTGTATCCAAACCTAGAAACTATTAATTAATACACCTATGTATCCATTTAAATTTAACCCCATTCTGAAATCCACCATTTGGGGTGGAGAAAAGATTATCCCGTTCAAACATCTGAATATTGAACAGCCTCAGGTTGGCGAAAGTTGGGAAATTTCTAATGTCCCAGGCGATGAGTCTGTTGTTGCTAATGGAACTGAAGCCGGCAAAAATTTGAGCCAGTTGGTAAAAGAATATAAAGGTTCTTTGGTAGGAGATAGTAATTATCAGCGTTTTGGCGATAATTTTCCCTTGTTGATCAAATTCATTGATGCTTGTGACGATCTCTCTATACAAGTGCATCCAGATGATGAACTGGCAAAGAAGCGTCATAATTCGATGGGCAAGACCGAAATGTGGTATGTTATTGACAATGCCGGGGGGAAAGCACATCTGCGTTCGGGGTTAAGTAAAAAAATTACTCCCGATGAATATGCTGCAATGATTGCTGATAATACTATTTGTGATGCATTGGCTGATTATGCCGTACAACCGGGTGATGTGTTTTTCTTGCCTGCAGGACGTATCCATAGTATTGGAGCCGGATGCTTTATTGCTGAGATTCAGCAGACCTCGAATGTGACTTATCGAATTTATGATTTCAATCGTAAGGATAAAAATGGCAATACTCGTGAGTTGCATACAGAATTGTCAAAAGATGCCATAGATTATTCTGTAGAAGAGGATTATCGTACTCATTATACTCCGAAACAGAATGAATCTGTCGAGTTGGTTACCTGTCCGTATTTCACTACTTCTGTTTATGATTTGACTGAAAATATGACGATAGATTATAGTGAACTTGATTCATTTGTAATTTATATTTGCATGGAAGGTACATGTACGGTAACTGATGGGGATGGTAACTCATTGGAATTGCAAGCCGGTGAATCTATCCTTTTCCTGCCACAACAAAGAGGTGAAAGTGACTGTGGAAGGTCATGTTAAGTTCTTGGAAACTTATGTATAAAGATTCGTTTTGTTTTTGATAAAATAAACTGCTGCTTTCATTGTATGTATTGGAAACAGCAGTTTATTTTATTAAAAACAATGTTTCCTGTTTAAAAGGTAAACTTTAGGCATACAGGCTTATTGGTTTTTATTGTTTTGCCTGTGTCTTTCAGTAGCCCTGTTTGGGAATCTCTTTCAAATACTTGTATGGAGTTGCTGTCTCTGCAGGCCACCAACAGGTATCGTCCGTTCCGGCTGATAATAAAATTACGTGGATGGATACCAGTAAGCTGATAACCTGTCTTTGTTAATGTTCCTTCTTCCTGATTTATGGAGAAAATAGCGATACCGTCTGCTTTTAAGCGGTTGGATGCATACAGAAATTTTCCATCAGGTGAAATGTGAATATCTCCGCTACCTTTGGCACCCACTGTGTCAGCTTCTATATATTGTATGGTGTTTAATTTTCCTTTGTCGTAAGAGAAAGCTATAACTTTTCCTGAGATTTCATTAATCAAATAAGCGAATTTTTGGTTCGGATGGAAACAAATGTGGCGTGGTCCTGATCCTGATTCTACTTTTATATTAAATTCTTCGGATTCATTCAGCAAGGAATGGGATACACCATCAGTTACATTCTCACTAACAGGAAATACATGAATCTGGTCTGTACCTAAATCACTGGCAAGTAGATATTTATGGTCTGGAGTGAATTCTATACAATGTAAATGTGGCTGTGTTTGTCTCTCTTTGTCAAGACTATTTCCTGTAAAGGAAATAAGGCGTGTTTCGGATTTTAATTTGCCGTCTTTATCTAGTGGGAAAACGGTAATACTACCTCCCATATAATTTGCTGTCAAGACAAATTTTTCCGACGGGCTGAGAGTTATATAACAAGGTGCACCGCCGTCAGTGGGTTGAGAATTAAGCAAAGTTAGTCTCTTTTGTTCTTTATCGAATTTGATGGCATTGGCGGTAGAACTTTTTCCGGAATCCTCCCCTACAGCATATATTCTTTCTCCATCAGCCGACGGGATGAGGAAAGATGGGTTGGATATTCCTTTTATTCCGCTGATATATTGTGAGTTGCCATTTTGTTCATCAAAGTTATAAACCTTGATACCTTCTTCCTCCGGAGTTGCATAACTGCCTACCAACATATACATCATATTCGGATTTTCTTCAACTGTAATTGCTTCCGTTTGTTTCTTGGGAGAGGGTATACAGCCTCCCAGTATCATACTGCTCATACACAATACCATTAATTTTTTGTTCATATTGTCTGATCTGTTAGGATTAGAAAAATTATTTTCAAAGATACATTGTTCTCATTAAAATGCGCTAAATAAATGAATAAATAATTGGATATTAACAGAAGTGTGTGTATATTTGTAATCTCTTTATGAGTTACCAGTACGGGGTTGACTGGATTTGACAGCGTGGCTAAGTGGTATGTAAGCATGCAGTGCGTGGTTGATTGGCACTATAATCCCAGTTTTCAAAATTTTATCTGGCAACGAAAATTATGCTCTTGCTGCTTAATCGAATCATAGTAGATTAGCTTTATTTCTGCCAAAGTGGTGGAAACGAGACATCACTCAAAAGCTCTTGTTCCGAAGCGTTTGATCAAGTGGTGCAGTAAAATCGGGAATAGTTAGAGATCCGCCTCGTGTCTCTTACGAAAATTTAGAGGATAAGGTATAAGTTGGTGGCTTCGGTCCTGCTTATACTCGAAAATTTAGGCGAAGATAAGCATGTAGAAAGCGTATGGCTTCCTCGTTTGGACGAGGGTTCGACTCCCTCCAGCTCCACAAATAAGATTGATAATCAGATTGTTACAGGATTTACACCCCGAAATACACCCTAAAATAAAAAGTGATAGTCTGATTATCATTCTTTATATCAAGCACTACCTACAAGTCTTAAATAATTTAACTATTATGATGCCTTGTGGTATTCTATTATATTTTTTGCTGTTTTGTTTGTTCTTATCAAATAAATACGTAACTTTGAAATATCATTTTGGGCTTGACTGGAATTGACAGCGAGTTGGAATGGTATGTAAGCATGCAGTGGGTCGGTAATTTCCACTTAAATCTCAGTTATCAAAATTTTATCTGGCAACGAAAATTATGCTCTCGCTGCTTAATCGAAGTATAGTAGATTAGCTTTATTTCTGCCAAAGTGGTGGAAACGAGATGTCGCTCAAAAGCTCTTGCTCCGAAGCGTTTGATAAAGCGGCACAGCAAAATCGGGGATAGTTTGAGTTCTTCTCCATAGCTCTTACGAAATATTAGGAGATAAGGCATAGGTTGGTGGCTTTGGTCTTGCTTATGCTCGAAAACCGAAGGCAAAGATAAGCATGTAGAAAGCATATGGTTTCCTCGTTTGGACGGGAGTTCGATTCTCCCCAGGTCCACTTTTGATGAGCGGTAAGTATATCATGAAAACTAATGGTGTTTTCTGTATTGCTTGTTGTTTTGTACCTTGAGTTTTTGTGAATACCCCGATTTTGTTACTCCATTCCATCCCCTTTGAAATTTTAAAGTATTAAATAATCTAATCCTTTCTGTAAGCGATTTAAGTTGTTTTTCTAAAATTGTTATTTAAAAATATATTAACATGGATGATTAGTTGCTTATAAATAGTGACAGTCTTCCTGTTTTGTAATAACCTTAAAAATCAGATCTCTTATGGAAAAGAAAATTTTGTATTTACTTACATGCGTTGGGCTATGTTGGTCTTCTTGTACTAATGAGGTTGATGAATTTATAGGTAATGTTGAACCAAGCACCCGTTCAGTTTCAACTGCCTTAAACGCTAATTTGGCATCGTTATTTACAGGAGGAGCTCCGACATTAACTTCTGCTGAAATTAAAGAAGTTAATGATGCTTATGCAAAAATGACCAGTATAAATTGCTATAGAAATATAGATGAAGCAGTACGCAATAAGACTTCTTATGCTGGAACTATCTTTTTGGATGACACATATGCGTCGGCATATTTTAGAAAAGGAAGTTTAGCTTTTCCTCCTTATGGTATCTTAGCCAGCAGCATGGAACATGAGTTTATTCACATGTATCAAAGAGATGTTCAGGGTAAAAAAGTAGATACTGATAAGGAAAAAAGAGATACAGGTATGATGGAATTTGAATTAGCCTTTTATCAAGGTATTATTAGATATATTCATGCTGGGTATTCTTGGACTTTTAAAGGTGAAGATGGTGACCCTTCATATCAATCGTTATGGACTTCGGGCTTGACTGACCCTTCTTTAATACCTCAATATGAAAGAGAATTTCAAACGTATGTTGCTTCTATATGTGCAAATGGGAAGCCTACATCTATAGATATTAATGAATTCGTAAAGTGGAGCAATATTTTTGGAGAATATAGTAGAGGATATAGTGGAAAAGGATATAAGTTTGGCAATTACGACTATGGTACATCATGCATTAATTCATTACTCAAACTTTATTAAATTTACTGTTATGAAAAAGATATTGTTTTTTTTATTTGCTTTTCTTGCATTTCAATATACTGTTGCGCAGTCAATATTTGAAAGAAAAAGTATCGGTAACAATGTGTATGTATCTACAAATACAAGTGAGAAAAAAGCTGAGTCTATCCGAAATTTCTCATTTGCAGAAGAAAGTTTATATGCACCTCCGGTAATTTTGCAAGGATCAGTTTTTTTAGATGAAATTTGTAATAAATATAAGTCTCAAGGTGTAAAAGGTTGGATGAATATTTTTTTGTATTCGGATTTAAATGGCTGTATAACTGATATTACATTAGCTTTTCCTGAAGGCTTAACAGTTACGGATGACGATGTTTCTCTTATACTTTCAACTGCCCAAAAGAAATGCAAATTACAGTTCCCGATAGAAGGTATTTATAAATATAAAGATTGGGCTATTTATGATTATGTCTTCTATTTGACGAATTAGTTATTTTGATAAACCAATAGAACAACCTTCTTGAATTGTAGTTACCTAATTAAATAGAAGAGTCGTATCAAGCTCGTTTATGAGTAATGATACGACTCTTTTGTTTTTACCATTGTGGAATTATACTACCCAATTTCACTAAAAGAGTGAATTTCGCTATATTAGGGTTGTTTAATTTGTAAATTCCAGATAAGGTACAGCATGGATAGTAAGTTTGTTCTTGTAGCAATAATCTTTTAGTGCTTGAACCGTATATTCAATTTCGGAATCATCACCACGAAGCGGAACGAATGTAAGCGTCTCATCTCCTTTACATTCCAGCATGATGCGGTTGTCCTCTCCGTCAATTGTGATTTTCATTGGTATCAAGACTCCATTGTTTTTCACCATCCCAACAATATTGTAAAGATCCCTTGTTCTTTCCTTCAAACATAAGTCATTGTAAAAATAGAAAGTCTTCCCGGTTTGCAGGGTGATTCCTCTCGTTGTCTTAACTACATAGCCAACGGTCAATCCGCCATTTTCTTTAACGAATAAAGTGCGATAATGGTCTATGTGGTCTGTACCAAAGGATGGGTTGTCAGGATCTAGTCTGCCGTGCGCATTGAATATCACTTTTTCTTCCGACATGTTATACAAATCAGAGTTAATAAAAAGTTTATTGTCACTCACTATAACTTCTGTCTTTGAAGTTTCTTCTGTTTGTTCGGTTTCGATTGATGCTTTTTGTTTCCCACCGCATGCGGTAACTGACAAAACGGCAAATGATGCTATAGCGATAATAGTAAATGTCTTAATATTCATTGTTTCTTGGTTTTAATATTAGAAATACCTAAATGTAACTAACTTTCCTGTGATAAATGGAAACAATCTCAAGTCTTCAAAGCCTATTATGCCCGATATAAAATCTTCTCCGTCTTCATGCATTAGAAATGTCTTATTATATATCGAACAACTACTCACATAGACGTCTTTCAGCATTGATGCCTTGATATAGAAATTAAAGGGACATTGTCCCGGTTGTATTTCATAGTCCTTTGGTTTCGCAGTAACATACGCTTCTTTGATGACATTGTTTTCTATCCCTTCTCTGTTTTCTGCCTGAAACGCAATCCCTTCATCATTTAGAGACTCGCACAGAGGGGTTATCTCTGCCATGATACGCTTTCTGTGCGCTAAGCGCATTTCATTCAGCTCTTTCATTAGGAATCCGTCTTTTTTCTCGTTTTTTTATAAGGGCTTTGCATTGTTCTTCATTATCGCCATAGCCTGATTCTATGAGTAGTTTTTTCATTGCGTTTTCATCATTGCCCTTGTTATACATCACCCCGAATGCCAGTTTTTGAAGCGTATTGTTTATCATGTCGTACTGTTTGACTTTTTCTTCGAATACGGCATCTTCTTCATAATAATATTTCGACCATTCTTGAAGCTCTGTAAAGGGTGTAAGCCCTTGGAACTTTCTGTTAGACTTGCAAGCGGCTTCATATTCTTCTTCTGTTTGCCACGGCAGCCCATACCTTTCGCGTACGGCATCTTCAGGCGATTGTAACACTTTACTTCCATTACTACAACTGCTTACTAAAACTATTACAAATAAGCCGATAATCGAATAGCAAAACTTTTTCATATTTACTCTTTTTTATTGGGTTATTAATTGTCTATTTTTACATGAATCGGCATGTCATGATCCATATCTTCATGTTCATAATCGCTATGTCCCCCATTGTCGCCAAAAAAAGTTATCCATATCCATAGAATAAAACCGATAACAGCACCTATAATCATGGTAGAAATGCCAAAGATTTCTTTTATGCCAAATATCCAAAATATCAACCAAAAGAAAAATGAGCCAACTCCACAAAATATGAGTATAGGAAGAACATATTCCTCGAATAAAACCCATAAATATATAGCCGCATGAAATAGAAGCCAAATTCCTAAGATAACGGCAATTCCAATAAAAATAATTTCCATAATAAAAGAGAATTGGGTCTTGCAGCTTCCTTGAGTACCCTTTAGTTTAAACCACGAAGCGTGGAACTGCAAATGCCCACGTCCTAAGTTAGAGGTCCTGAGAAAACCTTGTAGTACAGATATGGTGATAGCAGCCCACGCTATAGCGTGAGAACCACTATGCTATCCTTGTACTACGTTCGAAGTTTCTCAGGTTTCTAACTTACAAGATAAGCATAACGCTTCTTCAAAATTCTAATATGTCTGGACAGAGTTACCTCCATCCGCTTGCAAAGATAGTCAATTTTATTGAAATCCAATCAAATACTATCAGATTACATTCTGAATCCTTTGGATTTTTGTTCTTTCTGCACTGAGTTACGCAGATGCTGCTGTAACTTCTCCCATTGTTCCTTGAACCATTCGCTGATTGGCTGTTGGTTTATAGTCAGCATCAATTTATTCTTATTGATCGGGCTTCGTTCAATTTTGAAAATTACATTTTTTGTTTCAAATCTCTGTCTATATTCTTCGGAATAGATTTTTCCACTACATCTGAGAGCTTCCCTTTTGTATAAAAGAGAATCAACCATCCCCTTGGTAAAACCAGTGACATAGCATAATTTTTCCATTCTCAGCATTTCTTTGAGCAATGGGAACCAGCATAATGCTTTTTCGAGAATGGTATTCAATCGTGATATTTCCTTGTCTTTAGCTTCAAGCTCTTGATTATGTATTCCCTGTATATTACGAATCTGTTTGCCGTGCTGTTCCTGCATTTGCTGCATCTTGGCTTTTAATTCATCAATGCTCTTGTCACGTTTGGCAATTTCATGACGTAAATTCTCGTTAGATTGTTCCAAATCTTTTAATTTACCGCTTCCGAAAAGAGAACCTACACTGCTGGTTATGGCTGTGGCTACATCGGTAGCTGCACTTTTGAGTTTGTCCGTACGTATCTCTGCTTTTACCTGTTTGAGTTCCTGCTCGGCGAGGCTTACCTGTTGCTCCTTGTGTCGCTTGGTTTCCTCTATACGTTGCAGTTCGGCTTTCTGTTTCTCAATGATAAAATCGTTCCGTTCCAAATGCTCTTTACCTGTAACAGCTTTTGCCTGCCCACGTTCCATCAGGAGAATATCGGAAGCAAGGGTCTGCATAGTTGCCATATCCTCGTCATTGAGCTTTCGGCTCTTCCCGGTTTCGTGGTTCATCCAGTCGAAAACGATATGGGCATGATAGTTCGGCTTGAACCATCTGTTACCGACTTGGAAGCACTCTTTGTCTTCCGCTTCCGGCTGACCGTTCAGCCAATGCCCTTCGTCTTTGTGCAGGAAAATCTGTAGCGGAGTGATGCCCCAGCGTCTTTGACACTCTTCACCGAATTTGCGTACATCAGCCAGTGTGGTGTCCGGTCTGATAAGCAATACTCCTTCACGGATGGGTGAACATCCCGCCACCTTGATAATCTTTCCATTCTTTCCCTTGCGTTCCCTTTCCTTTTCCTGCATGGCACGTCCGGTCTTTTCCTTGACCATCCGCTTGATATTGTCATAGTGCGTCCGCAGTTCGGGAGTGCCGAAGTCGGGATTTATCCACTGTTCGTTATCGGTGGAAAGTTCGGGAACGACATAGATTCTGGACTCCCCGATATTACGCATATACTCGGCAGTCCTTCGGTTGTGCGCCTCGCTCGATGCGATGTTGCAAGGCTTGATATGTATGCTTGATTTTGTTGCCATAGCTTCTTTTTTTTGTTTGCAATTGATTATTCTGCTCGCTTTCGTAGAGGGGTTCTTAGGGGTAACCCATAAGCGGAGATTGCAAAGAGAGGGTCACTCTTTGCTCGGGGTTCTCAGGGGTGAAACGCCCTGAGTGGGTCATTAGGGCAAAGCCCTAATCCCCTCGGGAGAGCCCACAACTACGAAAGCGGAGCGTGTAGTTATAGTGGGCTATAACCGGAAGCCGTTCTTCTTCTCCGGTGATTGGCTGCGCACCCCTTTGGCGGACTGGAGCTGCCTTTTTCTTTCAATCTGTTTCTGTAAGTATTCGTTCAAGTCCTTGCATCCGCTGTAAATCTGCGAAGCGTCCCGGATGTACCGGTCTCTGCCGTATTCCATGCGGATTTGCCGGAGTGCTTCCATTCCTGCATGGTCGTTGTCGAAAAAGCAGTGGATGCGTTCGTAATTGCCCAACGGATAGAGAGCCTTGTTTATATTCGATACGGAGTTCAATACAATGTAGTCCTGCCCGTCCAATTCCGGATAATTCGGGCAGCTTTCCTGTCTCAATGTCAGAAAGGAAAGGTAGTCCATGAAACCCTCGAACACATAGCAGGCAGTCCTTGCTTTTCCCGCCTGTCTGATGTGGGAGATTTCCTTGGGGGCGATGCAGCCCTTGAAATAGGGGTTACGAACCTCAAACCCACCCGAACCGTTAGGGAATGCGATGGCAAAGTAACGCTTGCCGTTGTGGGTGTAACGGGCTTCACTACATTCTCTTTTTGCCAGTTCCAGATTTATTCCTCTACCTTGTAAATAGGAAAGCAGGGCAGGAGACGATAGCGGTACTATCTCCAGCTGCTGGAAGCTCGGACCGAAAGAGTCTTGCTTGCCAAAAGAGAAAGATACCGGGTGTACATGCGGTGTTTGTTCCGCAATCCGCTCCAGCAGGTAAGGTACATGGTCGGTAGCATACAGGTGTGCAGCCAGTTCAATGATACCGCCCCCTTTCCCTAAACGTAGGCTCGGTACAGAACGCCTTACTGCCTTTCGGCAGTAGGTTTTCCCGTACCTGCCCCCAAACCGTACTTGCATGTCTCCACGCATACGGCTCTCCGTTGATAACATGACTTTATTTAGCATGGCTGTGTATTTTGGCATAACACTTTTCACAGACAACCAATGTCTTCCTATGCTTTTCAAGCATCAGCCTGTCGCATTCAGTTTTTCCTTTAAGCTGATTTAGCTTTCTGACATGACGCATGACTACAGGTCCGACTTTTCCACATAATTCACATGTTCTCGCATCCAATCGCTCAGTAAGTGTCGGCTGTGGAATTGCGATTGTGTAGGATAAGTCGTTTACCTCCGTATAGTACATTGGTGGTTTACGTTTGAATCCCTCATTATAGAATTTCCTGTACCGTAATTTACCTTTTGCATCCTGATATGGCACTATAATGTCATTCCCAACCTTATATTTGTCAATGACTTTGCTTACAGTGCTATTGGTTTTTCCTGCAATGGTATGGTACATACTGTACTCCATGATGTATCCAAACTTTGAGAGCGCGTATGCCACGTTGTTGGCAATGCAGTAGTAGTTGTAGAACCCTCTGATTTCAGAGTTATATGCCGCCACTATGTCCTCGATTTTCTTCTTCATAAGATTGCCTCTGAACTTTGCAAACCAAACTTGTCGGCCATTTTCTACCTTGTATCTGATGGCGCTGTATTCTTCCAGTTTGTTCCGCACCGTTTCTATGGCGACCTTTAGGACTATCTTACCGTTGTAATAACGGGCTGGCACATTGTTCTTGTCCCGCTTGATAGCATCAGACTTACGGACTGAAACATCGAAGCCAAGAAATTTCGCGGGCTTTTGTGCGTTTGTTATCAATGTCTTTTCCTGTGACAGTTCCAGCTTGAGGTTTTCTTCCATATACTTGGTAATGTCCGACTTGATTTTAACGCACTCTGCCTTGCTTCCGATAACACCAATGAGGAAATCATCTGCGTATCTTACGTATCGAAGCCTTCTGTATGTTTCATCCATACTGTCTCTGCTCTCAATCTTTTGCCTTTCACGTCTCAGTTTCTCATACTCATCCCTAAGCTGTAATCTGACATCTGCATCCTGTATGTTCTTGATGCTTTTAAGGATGCGTTGCATCTTATCGCTAAGTTGCTTGTATTCTTTGGTGATGTGTCTTTCTTTTCCCTTATTGAAGCGTAGGGCGTATTCTTCCATATACTTGTCAAAATTATCAAGATAAATGTTTGCCAGTATAGGACTGATATTACCGCCTTGTGGAGTTCCCTTGTTTGTATTATGAAACTTCCAGTCTTCAATATATCCCGCATTCAACAACTTGCGGATAAGCCTTAGAAATCTATCATCGGCAATCCGTTTCCGCAAAGTTGCAATCAATACATTGTGGTCTATGTTGTCGAAGAATCCTTTAATGTCTCCTTCCACAAACCATTTTGTACCTGTAAATGTCTTTTGGATATGGGTCAATGCGGTATGGCAGCTTCTGTTTGGTCTGAATCCATGTGAGGTGTTTGCAAACACCTCTTCATAGACGGCTTCAAGAATCATGCGCACCACCTCCTGTACAAGTTTGTCCTCAAAGGAAGGAATTCCAAGCGGTCTTTTCTTACCGTTTTTCTTGGGTATGTATATCCTTTTTGCCGGATTAGGCTTGTAAGACTCATCTCTCAAAGATGCAATGACTTTGTTTATTCTTTGAAGACTCATCCGATTGATGGTTTTCCCATCCGTACCGGGTGTCATATTGCCTGGTTTGGCGTAAATACGCTGGTAAGCAACATGAAACATCTCCTCATTGAATAAGATACGGTACAGCCTTTCGAATTTGTAATCCGAAACTTTACCATGCTTGTTTAAAGCTTTTAATACTTGCTCAGGACTTCTCATAATGTCTCACACATTTTCCATTATTTGTATTAAGTTATCTAACTGCTTCCCTTCGCCATGTACAAGGCTTTCCCTTGCTCGGACTACTACGGAAGCTCCGTTCCCATGTCAGATATTCAGGGTCCTATGCCCATAGCCTTACGGCATTCTGATTTAGGGAATCCCCATTTGCTTTCACAATAACTGTTTGGCTCGGCAGACTGTCGGATGCGACTTACGTTCCTATTCCACTTATTGTGGTTGCTCTGAAGCCAGCTCCTGCTCCATTGTAATTTCGGTTTACATGGGGTGCTTCAGCCCGACGTGAATCAAATACCTTTCGTCGGGGCTGGTACGTGTGCAGCAGAACTATCGTTCAACCAATCAGGCTTCATCCTTGTGTCTGTCTTTTCCTCTCGCCATGCAGTCGCAGCTTGGTATTTAGCTGACTAATGACTTTACCGACATGCTTTTGTCACCTTTGGATTTCTCCTCCAGCTAAGTCGTTGAGGATAGGTCTGTTGAACTCTAACCTAATCTCTTGCCATAGAGATATTTATTGTGTAGCCTATATGGGCGCATCGAAGTCGTACCACTGGTTGCGTTCGGTGTTCACTTTGAAGGAAGCCTCTGTTTCTTCCCTCAAGGGAGATTTGTACCAGAGGTTGATACCCTGCTGTTTGACGGGTGAATAACCCAGGCTGTGCAGGTAGTCAGCCAGATTGATTTGTTTTGCAGTCTCGATGTTCATAAGGAAATCGTTTTTAGTGAGTACTTTGATTATTTCTTTTTTTGCCCGCAACTCTTAAAACTATGCGGTCTGTACAATCACTTCACTAAACTCCTAATATATAGCCCCCCGGAATAAAGTGAAGCGATTAGTCTGTTTCTGAAATCACTTCACTAAATTGTCGTATATATAGGATACGGGAATAAAGTGAAGTGATTTTCGATGTAGCCGGTTAATAGTGGTAATCGGGCTTGAAGGAATACTTCCTGCCGTTTTCCTGTACTATCATCCGTTTGTTGCGCAGCATGGTGATAAGTGCCACTGCATTCTGGTGATTCAGCCTAACCCCCTCTGCCAGATAAGTCTTGATTAAGGTGTCTTCCAGCTCCTTGTAGCCGTATTCCTCTTTCAGTGCAAAAGCGGCTTCCAGTGCGGCACGGTGCTGCGGTTCTGAAATATCCTTGTAAGGGTCAAACTTTTCCACCGAGGGTCTTCCCGGCTTCCTTACTTCCGGCTTGTAACCTTCCGCAAGTTCGGGCAGGGCTCGGTCGTTGATGCGGAATGCAAAAGGCTCGAAATCCATCGCCCGGATGTGCATGGCGGAAACATGGCTGATGTCGCTGTTCCCCTTGTCCTTTTCCACCAGCAGGACTGTTTCTGCCTTGTTGTTCAGTTCCGTACCGATGTGCCCTCTTGCGTTCTCATCCCCCTTGTTCTGATGCAGTATCGTATGGATATGAATCTGCCTGTCGTCCGTCCACTGCATCAGCTTGGATATGATGCGGGTGGATTCACCGGGGCTGTTGATGTCGTACACCATATCCCGGATGCCGTCTATGATGACCAGCCCAATATCCGGTGAGTGGTAGATAGCCTGTTCTACAATGCTGATGCGCTGTTCCGGGGTGTATTTTCTCAAAGCGAGAAACTCCAGATAACCGCTGTCCCTGTCGTCGGGCAATCCTGCCATCCGCAGAATCCGCTTCATCACTTTCAGGCAGTGGTAGGGGCTTTGCTCCGTATCTATATAAAGCACTTTCCGCTTTTCCTCGGGCAGTTCAGCCGCATATCGTAACACGGTACCGTTCTTCAATGCAGCGGCTACGATAGCCGATACATTGAAGGTTTTCTTGCTCTTGGCTTTGCCGATGGATGCGCTGAAATTGCCCAGCGTCCCGATGACAGAGCCGTGTACTTTCAGAATTTCGGGGGCTTTTTCGTAGCATCTTGACAGACTTAGCCGGGATTCCTGCCAGAGGATAACGGCTTGTTCGGGTGATATTTCTTTTATATAGTCCATAATCACCTCCTTTATCTGCGTCCTCCGGTTTTCTTGCCAGCCAGTTCCAGCGCCAGTTCCGCATCCACGATAATCTTGCGTCCAATCTGGGTAATGGCTTTGTCTATCTTTCCGCTTTTCTTGATGCGGTTGGCTGTGGGCAGGCTGCACCCGAAAAGCTTGGCTATGCCGAGTATGCCGTACACGTACTTTCTTTCCGTGTCGGTGGTTGGCTGCGGTTGCGCCTCTGCCTGTACCGAAGCGTGTCTGCTTAAAAAAAGGAACTCTTCGCCTGTCATCTGCCAGACGGGTTTCACTAACAGTTCTTTGAGATTGTTCATCGTCCGTATGATTACTTGTTTGACAATAGCCCTGCGCACAGGCTGTTTTTTTCTGTTCTCGAACGATGCAAAATTAGGTAGGGTTTTGAGTGGTAAGTATGTGGATGATATAAACGGATTGTTTTGTTATATCGCTGAATATCAAGAAATAAAAATACCACTCAAAAATTATTTTGAGTGGTATAAGTGGTCATGTCGTAAAATATATTGGAATATCACGGGTTATCGGAATATTCCGTCCATTTCCTTGGCGAACTTTTGGTTGGGAATACTGGGTAAATCGGAGACGGGTTCCCTGTACTTGGACTTGTAATAGTCTTCATCAATATCCAGGTGTTTCAGGATGGCTTCCTTCCATTTGTCCTTATCCTGCTCTGGCAACTGCTCCTTCATCAGGGAAATCAGATAGCATACCCGTATCTTTTCCCTTGGCTTTATTTTCAGTACGCACTGGCAGGGATGCAGATTCATGCAGGCATAGAAATCCGGTGCGGTAATGTCTTCAAACTGTTCCCCTACACAAATTTCATGAATGAGGGAAATCAGTTTCATGCTGAAATATTCAGGCAATCCGGCAGTCGTAGCTGTAGCCGATGCGGTTGCCGTTTCTGTTTCTGGCTGGCTGTCTGTACGGCTCTGCCTGTCTGCTTCGTTCGGTTGGTTTTCTTCGTCCGGTACATATTTGGTCAGGATGCCCATGAAGTGTAAGCTAAGCAGGTAGATGTCGTCGCAACGGTTTTTCATGTATTGCCGGGCTTCTTTCCAGAGAAGGGTTTGCTGCTCATAAAGATGGTCCAGCTGGGCTTTCTCCCTTTCATATTCAGCCTTGCAACGCTCATATTCTCTTTCCGCCAGCTTTTCTTCTTCGGGTGTATGCTCTCGGTAGCCAATGGTATCATAGCGGTTGTTGGCTTCGTTCATCGGTTTGCGTAGCCTGTTTACCACTTCCATCTCTTCCTTGATGGCTTCCTTGTAGCTGTCTGCGTATTGGTTGCATACACGCATAATCACTTCATCATGGGGAAGGCTGTAAGCTTCATAAAGCCGTGTGTATTCTCTGACTTCCTTTTTCAGACTTTTCAGCAGCAGGGTACATGGTTCTGGCGGTGTATGCAGCACCAGTTCAAGGATAGCTTGTTCAAAAGCCTTTATATCGCTCCATTCCGAGTAGAAATCAACGATGAATTTCTGCTTTTCAAAAGAGAAAGTATGGCTTACAATCCAGTCTTTGCTGATTCTGTTCAGCTCTCCGTATTGGGGTATGAGGGTTGTTATCGTATTCATGTTTATAGGAGATTAAATTTGTTCATTGCCTGAATTTTGATGTCGTCTGCTATGTCAATGTAAGGTTTCATGGCTTTGTAGTCGCTATGCCCTGTCCATTTCATGACCACTTGCACCGGAATGCCCAGAGCCAAAGCATTACAAATAAATGTGCGTCTGCCAGTATGGGTGCTCAACAAGGCATATTTAGGTGTGACTTCGTCTATTCGTTCATTTCCCTTGTAGTAGGTTTCCCGTACAGGTTCGTCTATTTCTGCCAGTTCTCCTAACTCTTTCAAATACTCGTTCATCTTCTGATTACTTACCACTGGCAATGCTTTATTGTTTTGGAAAGGAATATCTTTATATTTTTCAAGAATAGCTTTGCTGTGGTCATTCAGCTCAATAATAAGGCTGTCAGCCGTTTTGATGGTGGTAATTTCTATGTGTTCCTCTTTCACGTCGCTGCGTTTCAAGTTATACACATCAGAATGCCGAAGACCTGTGAAGCAACAAAATAATAAAACATCCCTTACTCTTTCAAGGTATTGTTTGGCAGCAGGTATCTGGCAGGCTCTGATTTTGTCCAATTCATTCCGGGTAAGGAATATTACTTTTTTCGGTGCACTTTTCATTTTGGGCATGAATTTGTCATAAGCGGTGTTTTGATGATACCCTTTTCGGTTAGTCCAACGTAAAAACCATTTCAAGAACTTGATTTGCTTGGCTATGGAAGTGTTGCGCATATCTTTATCACTGCGTAAGTAATCTATATACTCATTGAAGTGTCTTTCCGTCCAGCTCTCAAATGTCGTGTTCGGATCAAAAGTTGCGATGTGCTTTTTTACTGTTGCAAACTTCTTTAGAGTAGAGGATGACCAGTCATTTTGTTTGCTGCATTCGGCAACAAACTCATCAAAGATTTTCATGAAGTCTAATTTCACTTCCTCTTTCTCATGATGGCTCTCTTCCTTTTCTCCTTTCATTTTTAGATTGAAAGCCTCTTTGATTTGTGCAGGGGTGGGCATTATGTCTTGTACTTCGAACTCCTTGAACACATTCTGTATCTCGGTGTATTGACGCAGTAGTTCGGTGTTGATTTCTGATGCGCTTTGTTTCAGCTTATTGGTACAGCCGTTTCTTACCCGTTGCTTGTCTGCATCCCATTTCTCCATATCAATCCGATAGCCTGTTGTAAACTCAATCCGTTGGCTTGCAAAAACGACACGCATACGGATGGGTACATTTTGAGTGATAGGAATGCCATCTTTTTTACGGTTTTCCAGTGCGAAGATGATATTTCTCTTGATGTTCATAAACTGGGTGTATTTGAAAAGTTACACCCAAAAGTACACCCAATAATTGAGATATGCAATGATATTAAGAGATATTTAGATAGATGATAGCTAAATATAACTATTTAATAATCTGATGTTTGATAGATTATGATATTTTATAAAAAGGTTCGAGAGACTCCCTCCAGCTCCACAAACTAAGAGTAATTCGTCCTTGGGTTTCCATAATCCAAGGACGAATTATTTTTTAGAAGAGTAATGTATGTAGCTTACTCATGTTTCTTTTCTGATTTGTGTAGAATACATTTTCTCTCTTTTTCTAAAGAAATTCTTGTTTTTCCATAAAAGACGCTTGTTTAAAGATGAATGCTATTTTATTGTTTAATGACTAATTCTATTACATAATCTATGTCATCAGGTACTTGAGGCAGTTTTATAAATATGCCGTCTTTCTCCTGTTTGAAAGAAAGTGGAGTTTTGGAAATGAACTGTATTGCTTTCTTTACTTTTGCCTTCAGAGGTATATAAAGTGCATCATCCTGCAAATCTAGTATATGGATGAATAAACGGTCACCTTTGCGAGTTGATACCCCCCATGTATGAGGAACTACATCACCACCACGGGTTCCATAAATCGTTTCTCCATATTGATTCATCCATTTACCCACCTGTTTTAGATGTTCTACAGCTGTAGCAGGTAATTCTCCGTTGGGTTGAGGTCCAATATTCATTAGCAAATTTGCATTTTTTCCAGCTGCCTTAACCAAATAGTGTATCAATTCTTTAGGGGATTTGTAATTTTGGTCTTCAATTCTGTAGCCCCACATTCCGTTCATTGTTTCACAAGTTTCTAAAGGGAGTTCACTTATTCCTTGTCCTGCTGAAAAACCGGCTTTGTTTTCACCGGGCAAATCACGTTCGAACATTTGGAAATCTTCTCCTGCATAAGGAGTTCGGTGATGATTGTTACCTATTAGACAGGATGGTTGCAGTTTATGAATTAATGCGTATTGTTCTTCCAGTTGCCAATTGAAGTTGGTAGGTTGATCCCAAATACCATCAAACCAAATGGCACCGACAGGACCATAGTTAGTCAAAAGTTCGGTCAGCTGTTTATTCATAAACTTGTAGTAACTTGCCCAGTTTCCATGTCCTTTGGGACGTCCTGTTCCATGTCCGGTGTTTCCTTCCGGATAGTCGTCACGAAACCAGTCCAAATGTGAATAATAAAAATGGAGTTTGATGCCTTGTTTTTGACATTCTTCTGCCAGTTCTTTTAGTATGTCTCGTTTGAAAGGGGTGGCATCTACGATATTAAAATCGGATTCTTTTGTATCAAACATTGAGAAACTGTCATGGTGTCTACTGGTAATACAGATATATTTGGCTCCGGAGGTTTTGATGGCAGAAACCCATTCGGCAGCATCGAAGCGCGAAGGATAGAATCCGGATGCCAGTTTGGCGTATTCATTACGGTTGATGTTGTGAGTGTTCATATACCATTCTCCTTGGGCGGTCATACTGTAAATGCCCCAATGAAGGAATATACCGAATTTATTATCTTGAAATTCCTGCCGTGCTTTTATATTTTCAGGAGTAGGTGTATAAATTTGATTGGAGGTTTGTGCGAAGGCTGAAGTTCCCGCCATCAATAACAAGGCTGCGCCTAATTTGATTTTTTGTGCTAATTTGTTTCTCATTGTTATTATAAATTTGTTTTGCGAAATATAGTTATACTCTTGGAATATTTAAAGCATTTTTTGAAAAATGTTGCACTGCGAATTGAATTTTAATGGATTCTAACTGGGGGTATGTAAAGAGTCTTTTTTGTTTATAAGGTATAAAAAGATGTTTTCTATTGTTTGGAAATTAATCATTCTATACCTTTGTGAAAGTAATATTGAATTTTATATGAGAGTAAAAGAAATTCCTATACTGCTTTTGACCGGTTATCTGGGCAGTGGAAAAACGACATTAGTGAACCATATTCTTTCTAATAAACGTGGTATTAAGTTTGCGGTTATTGTCAATGATATCGGTGAGGTGAATATTGATGCCGACCTCATACAGAGGGGGGGGATTGTAGGAAAGAAAGACGAAAGCTTGGTAGCACTTCAGAACGGTTGTATCTGTTGTACTTTAAAGATGGATTTGGTGGAGCAGATAGATGATATTATGAAGCAGGAGCGTTTTGATTACATTGTGATTGAGGCAAGTGGGGTTTGTGAACCAGCTCCTATCGCACAGACTATTTGTTCTATTTCAAGTATGGGGAATACGTACGGGGGATGTCGTTTGGATTGTATTGTGACTGTGGTAGATGCCTTGCGTCTGCAAAGTGAGTTTTCTTGTGGCAACGATTTGACCTGTAAGGGTATTGACGAAGAGGATATTGAAAATTTGATTATCCAACAGATTGAATTTTGTAATGTTGTATTGTTGAATAAGGCCTCGGAAGTGAAACGTGACGAATTGGAACGTATCAAACAGATTATCCGTACATTACAACCTGCAGCTGAAATAATAGAATGTGATTATGCTAATGCAGATTTGGATAAGATAATCTATACTGAAGCATTTGACTTTGAACGTACTGCCACTTCTGCCGGTTGGATACGTGGAATAGAGAGTGCCCTTACGGAAGAGCAGAAAAAAGAAGCGGAGGAGCATGAGCATCATCATCACGATGAGGAGCATGCACACCATCATCATCATGAAGGTAGTGAAGTGGATGAATATGGCATCAGTACTTTTGTGTATTATCGTCGTCCGGCTTTTGATATCCATAAATTTGATCGTTTTGTATCAACCCAGTGGAGTCGTAATATTATTCGAGCAAAAGGAGTCTGTTATTTCAGCAATAATCGTGATATGTCTTTTCTTTTTGAACAGGCCGGTGTGCAGAAAAAGTTGAAGGAAGCCGGTTTATGGTATGCTACGGCACCTGAAGAAGAACTGATAGAGGTAATGCGTCAGGAACCGGGCTTATTGCGGGATTGGGATGATAAATATGGAGATCGTATGCAGAAAATAGTTTTTATCGGGCGACATCTTGATAAAGAAGAGTTGATACGTGAACTTGATGAGTGTCTGGAATAGGTTCTCAAAAGAGGATATAATCTTTGGTATGATGGTATCTCATTATACCAAAGATTTTTTATCTTATTTTCTTACCTTATTTCCATTGATATACAGTTCTTTCAGTACTACATCCTTAGCTCCCGTAATTAAATTTCCCTTTTTCTCTACATTATTGAAACGGCTGTTTGTTACATGGATGTCTTCAATATTAACACGGTCATCATATCCGGTAATCAAGACTCCGTACTTACTTTTTTCACTGGTAACATTATCCAGATATACATGGCGTACTACAGGTGGGAAACTTCTGTCACATTTTTCACGGTTTTCATATTGCAGGTTGATTTTCAAAACGGCTTCGCGACATTCACCTACTTCTACATTACGCACATAAATATTTTCAATGACACCACCACGGCAGTTGTTGGTTTTGATGCGGATGACACGTTCTAGGTTCGGGCTGTCCATTTTGCAGTTTTCAACAAACAGGTTATTATATCCTCCCGAAATCTCACTGCCTACAACTACACCACCGTGTCCGTCTTTCATTTCGCAATTGCGTACAATGATATTTTCACTTGGTACATTCCATTTCCGTCCGTCAGCATTCCGTCCGCTTTTAATGGCAATGCAGTCGTCTCCAGTATCGAATATACAGTTTTCAATTAATACGTTCTTACTTGATTCCGGATCGCAGCCATCGCTATTGGGACCGTGACTGGAAACTTTAACCCCACGCACTGTTAGACTTTCACAAAATAAAGGATGGATAACCCAAAACGGAGAATTTTTCAATGTTACATTTTCTATTAAAATAGTGTTGCAACGATATAGATTGATAAGTTGGGGACGTAAACCGTCTTCAAAAGTCATTTGGCGCTTATCTATCGGGGCAAATGTTTCGGCGTACATCAGTAATTTGTCTCTGCCGCCATTTTTTTGAGCTGTCATCCCTTCCTTCCAGCCATAGTGTGGAGCACCACACATACTCCACCAGTTATCATTACTGGCCTGTCCGTCTATAATACCTTTACCGGTAATGCCTATGTTGCTTTCACCATAAGCATAAATTAATGGATGCAAATTGTAACAGTCTACTCCTTCCCAACGAGTGAGTACGGTTGGAGTATATAGATATTTCTCTGAAGAAAATTTTAGATAGGCACCTTCTTCCAAATGCAGATTTACATTACTTTTCAGTGTGATAGGACCTGTTAGAAATTCTCCGGGTGGAACTAATACAGTTCCTCCACCTGTCTGGCTGCATGTGAGGATAGCTAGATTGATTGCTTCATGGCAGAGTATTTCACCATTATTTCCTTCTTTGGCACCGAAATCTTTAATGTTGTACACACGATCGGGAAAAGAAGTCTTTTTGATTTGTTTTTCTATTTGCTCACTTTCTTTCCAAATCTCTTGTGGTATTTGTGCATGAGCAAGTCCAAAATATGCACATATACAAAGTACACTAACTAACTTTTTTACCATATCTTTGATGTTTAATAATTAATAATTTCATAGTTACCAAAAAATATCTACGATGCAATATTAAAGCATATAATTAGAAAATAAGTGGATTAATTGCCCATTATTGTGTAAATTCTAATAATAGAGGAATAACTGCTGCTACATTTTTATATTATTTGTATATTCGTACCTTAATAATCTGATATTATGAAATACATCACTTGTATATATTGATATCTGTTGGGGAATTCTTGTCGTGATAGGAGGTAGTATTTCTACTACCAAAGATAGTCTTCTGAATATTATAAGATATACAAGCGCAGGATTCCATTAATTCTTCTAGTCTGAAAAAATAATTTAGTGAACTACCTGTAAAGTATGGAGTAGATCAATTGAACTATGAAAATTACCGTTTGGAAACTAAGAACAGGAGTTTTTTAGTAATTAGACTTTTTATGGTACTTGTATTGGTGAAATTACCAAAAGGGGAAATGTTTATCTCCACCAATGAATTGCATTTGTCGCTAGTGATAGAGAGCCTGTTTGATAATACTAATAAATTTACAGATTCTGGATCTGTAACTCTTAAAATAAAGTTGGATAAGGCACAAAGTAAGTTACGAATTGAAGTAACCGATACCGGCTGTGGCATTCCTCCCGAAGAACGGGAGGAAATATTTCTGTGTTTGTCTGTATAACTTAGTGTGTGCCTTCTTCAATGTCACGCTTTCGTTTCAATGCTTCCAGGAAATAATAGTCTGCATAATTTAAAGGTACATCTATTTCTGTGCCATGAGGAATACTGCCCACTGAATGCATTAATAAAAAGTTACCATTTTTTCCAAGAGATGCCAGATAGTTTGGTGAGGCTAGAGAGGCCATAATACTGTCTGCATAGTTCTTATAACTGTTTGCATCAGGCACATCCATTGTACTAATTTCATAAAGTGCAGAAGCTATACAAGAAGCACTTGAAGCGTCTCGTGGTTCATTGGGAATATTGGGAGCATCCATATCCCAATAAGGAATCAAGTCTTTGGGAAGCCGGGGATGTGTTTTCATAAATTGGAAAGTCTTCAATGCCTGATTCAGATACTTTTTATCATGAGTTTCCCGGTAACACACAGTGTAACCATAAATCGCCCATGCTTGTCCACGACTCCAAGTCGATTCGTCTGCATATCCTTGGGCTGTTTGTCTATGCCGTACCATGCCGTCTGCCAAACTATAATCTATTACATGATAACAACTTCCGTTTGTACGGAAATGCTCTTTCAAAGTGCGGTCTGCATGGTTCACTGCTATATGATAAAAGGTGGAATCACCAGATAATTTAGTTGCTTCAAATAGTAACTCTAAATTCATCATATTATCTATTATGACCGGACATTCCCAACCGCGTTCCGATTGCCAGCCGCGGGTCACATCCCATGATTGGATAATTCCCGGCTTTTCACGGAAACGAGTAGCTAATGAACGTGCAGCTTCTATCATGACTTCTTTGTATCTGGGTACTTTAGTTGTTCGCCATCCATTGCCGAAACTACAATTTATCATGAAACCTACATCATGGTGCCAAGTCAGTTTTTTGGCTTCTTCTATGGCCGAAGTGTATTTATCAGCTAATGATAAGAGAGTAGTGTCGCCACTTAACTCATATAGATACCACACTGACCCAGGGAAAAAACCACTTCGCCAGTCGGCGTAGTCACAATAATAAATGGTACTGTCAGTTTTCAGTGTCACAGGGTTTATAAATTTCTCTGATTTTTCTATAATTTGTATTTCATTCCCGATTTGTGCACGTGCAAATGCTACATTTTTTTCTATAAAGGAATCTGTTCTGGCGGATTGTTTATTTTTCTCTGTGCAAGATCCCCATAAAGTAGAGCAAGCGAGTATTGTAATATAGAGGACTTTCTTCATAGTACTTATTTTTTTATAATTTGCTACGAAGATAATGATAAATTTGTTGAAGAGAAACTTTAAGGTATTCTTTTACTTTGAAAACAGATTGATTCTGCTTCCAAAGTAAAAGAATATTGATCATAGAAATACAATAATCATTTCAGTTATTATTCTTCTTTTTGTAACTGAACTTTTATAGTATTGCTGTATCACTTAATAGTTGATATACCCCACTTATAATTCCTAAAACGAATATGCCGGCTACACATACCAACAGACTGATGCGCATCGGAGTTGCTGTACGAAAATTGCCGATAGGGTCTTCATTAGGTGTGATGAACATGGCTTTTACAATCAATAAGTAATAATACAATGAAATGATTGTATTGACCAATGCGATAAATACAATAAGATAATATCCGCTATGGAATGCTGCCATGAATACAAAGAACTTACTGAAGAATCCGGCAAATGGCGGGATACCTGCCAATGAGAAAAGAGCAAGTGTCATGACCATAGTTAGTTTAGGGTTGGTCTTATAAAGTCCGTTATAATCTTCGCGCTCTATTTTACCGTGGGTATGTTGCTCAATGGTATTGATGACACCGAATACGGCGAGATTGGCGGCAATGTATACTACTATATAATATACTAGGGATGCCATGCCCTGCGGAGTTCCAGCCAGTACAGCCAACATTATGTAACCGGCTTGTGAAATACTGCTGAAGGCCATAAAGCGTTTCAGGTTGTTTTGGCGGATGGCGAACAGATTGGCTATAGTGATGGTGGCTACAATGATAATACATAGTATTTCACTCCATTGTTCAGTCATTGGTCCGAATACTTTCATTAAAATAATCATTAAAGCAAAAGCAGCTGCGCCTTTTGAAATAACGGATAGGTAGGCGCTTACTGTAGTCGGTGCACCTTGATAAGTATCTGCTGTCCACAGATGAAAAGGTACCAAGCTTAATTTGAAGGCCAGTCCGGAGAAGAAAAATACTAGTGCAAGAACTTGTAATGGAGTTCCTGTCAGTCCGGCAGGGATATCTTCAAAATATAAAGTACCTGCTGTCCCATAAATCATAGAAATGCCATAGAGGAAAATACCGCTGGAGAATAAAGCCGAAAGAATGAATTTAGCTCCGGCTTCGGCACTATGCCCTTTATATTTATCGAAAGCTACGAGACAAGCCATAGGAACGGTTGCCAATTCCAATCCAAGGAAGAATAGCAGGAAGTGCCCTGCGCTTACCATGAAATACATACCCAGCAAGGTACTGAGGGTAAGGATGTAGAATTCGCCTTGTTTATGACGGGTGTCTTCACGTTTTAGCCAAGTGTCTGCTTGCAGAAACACCAGTATGGTACCTATGGTCAGGATGCTTTTCAGAACAGACGCCATAGGGGTTGAGTGATACATGCCGCCAAATAAAGTCACCTCTTCCGGCCATAGGTTTGCTAAGAGTTGAATGGTCAGCAGGATACATGCCATGGGGCGTAACCAGTGACGTTGTGGAGCCGGTAAAAATAAATCTAACAGAAACATCAGAATAAAAACGGCTGTCAGACTCAGTTCGGCATGCATATGGAGTATTGCAGTTATGTCCATCATTGCTATTTTTTTAATTTTTAATTCTCAAATTTTAATTTAATAATTGACTTATGATTGGTTCTACACTGTTACTGATCAGATCGCTTATCCAGAATGGAGCCATTCCTAAACCTGCTACACAGGCGATGAGGCAGATAACGGCTACTCGTTCATCCCAGGTTGCGTCTGTGAGTTTCAGATGTTCGGGATTCAAAACTTTACCATAAAGAATTTTACCTACTACACGCAGGATATAGACTGCGGTAATGACGATACTTGTTGTTGCCACTAGGGTACATACGCGATGGAATGTATCATCATTTTGGAAAGAACCTACAAAGACCGTCATTTCAGCAACAAAACCACTTAGTCCCGGAAGTCCCAAATTAGCAAGACCAGCAATAACATAACCTACAGCCAGGAAAGGCATAATCTTCATCAAACCTCCCATTAATCGGACATCACGAGTGTGGGTACGTCCGTATATCATACCAATAAGGGCGAAGAACAAAGCGGTCATTAATCCGTGACTCAACATTTGGAGAATAGCACCCGTACAACTGGTGCGTGTCATCATCAGCAGGGCAAAGAGCACCAATCCGCAGTGGGATACGGAGGAATAGGCATTGATATATTTTAAGTCGGTTTGTACCACAGCACTGAATGCACCGTAAACTACAGAAATAGTGGTCAATATCAGGAATACATCTCCCCACATGGCTGCACCTTCAGGCATCAGGTACATAGCAACACGGAAGCATCCGTAACCTCCTAGTTTCATCAATACTCCAGCGTGAAGCATAGAAACAGCAGTCGGTGCAGAAGCATGACCATCGGGACTCCATGTATGGAAAGGGAACAAAGCTCCTAAGACTCCGAACCCCAAGAAGATAAGCGGGAAGAAGATGCGTTGCATTTCATGAGGTATATGCAGTTTGGCGATTTCCAGCAAGTTCATAGTTTCACCGCCTGCACCATAAAAAATACCGAGAATTCCGATCAGTAGAAATGCAGAACCACCCATTAACATTAATGTAAGTTTCATGGCGGCATATTCTTTACGTCCGCTTCCCCATACACCGATGAGCAGATACATTGGAATTAAGGCTACTTCATAAAACATGAACATGGTGAACAGGTCTGTTGAAACGAAGAATCCGAATACCCCTACACTCAATAGAGTGAACCACATGAAATATTCTTTTGTCAATGGTTGTAACTTCCACGATGCAAAAGTACCGGTGAATACAATAATGGAACTAAGTAGCAACATTGCTACTGATATACCGTCTACTCCTACTGAGTAACATATATGGAGTGGTGCATACCAAACTGTGCTGGCTGTGAACAGCATCTCTCCTGTAGCACCGGCTTGGCGTAGTTCGATATAATCAATGGTGAGGTAAACGGATAATGCCAATAATATGGAAGATCCGACAACCATCACTCCGCGAACTTGATTGACGCTGCGCGAAGCCCAAAGGCTCGCGAGCATCAACAAGGGAACTATAATGAAAAAACTTAGTATGTTCATCTTTTTAAATTAAAAATTAAAAAATGGCCATGCGGCGGATTTTTTATTATTCATTAAATTAATAGTATCAGCGTCAATATCAATGCACCTGCAAGGAACCAAATACTGTACTGCTGTACGTTTCCACTTTGCATGTCACGTATTTCATCGGCGGTAGCATGAGTACTCCACGCAGTGAAGTTAAAGAATTGATCGATAACGTGCCGGTCCCACCAGGCTATCGGAGTACTGATGCACCGGAAGATGATTTTCTTGGTTACGAACAACCATATCTCATCCATATAGAAACGGTGGTAAGCTGCTGTGTGCAAACGTGGGAATGTGCGCGCCAGATAGTTGGCTACGGGTTGTCTCTTACCTGCATACATCCATGTAGCTAAAGCGATGGATGCTATAGCAATAATGATACTTGTAGCAGCTATCTGCATATCCAGATGAATGGTATAGGCTTCTCCGTTACTACTGATCAGATTGCCGAAAGGTATGAATCCGGCAATACAGGTGATAGCGGCTAAAAACATCAGCGGGAATGTCATGGTAAGTGGAGCCTCATGCGGAGTATGTGCATCAGGTCCGGATTCGTGGGAGTGTCCTTTCCATTCTCCATTCCAGAAAATACAATAATAAAGGCGGAACATATAAAATGCTGTCATGGCGGCAATGCCTGTCATTATCCATCCCATAACAGGATTGAATTGGAAGCAGGCAGTCAGAATTTCGTCTTTAGAGAAAAAACCTGAGAATGGCCAGATACCCGAGATAGCCAGACAAGCAATCAGGAATGTCCAATGGGTGACGGGCATGAATTTATGAAGTCCTCCCATGGCGCTCATCTCGTTACTGTGTACGGCATGAATGATACATCCGGCTCCTAAGAACAGCAATGCCTTGAACATGGCATGTGTGAACAGGTGGAACATGGATGCCATGTAGCCTAGTCCTCCTTCATGAGGATTCATAGAAGTACAAACGCCTAATGCGACAATCATAAATCCAATTTGAGATATAGTGGAGAAGGCGAGCACACGTTTGATATCGCTTTGTGCACACGCCACACTAGCGGCGTAGAATGCAGTGAACGCACCGATATAAGCTATCCAGTGCAGCACTTCGGGCGCATATCCTATAAACAACGGGAACATACGGGCTACCAGATATACACCGGCTACTACCATGGTAGCAGCATGGATTAATGCACTGACAGGAGTAGGACCTTCCATAGCATCCGGTAACCAGATGTGCAATGGAAACATCGCACTTTTACCGGCACCACCGATAAACATTAGCCCCAAGGCCAATGGTATCATACTTCCGGCAACTGCAAGTACCTGAAGTTGGGGGGTGAACGAGAATGTTTCGGCATAATAGCCGTAAATCAAGATACCGATCAGAAAGCCTAAATCAGCGAAACGGGTAACAATAAATGCTTTTTTACTGGCAGCAATCGCTTCTTTCTTGGTGTAATAAAAGCCGATAAGTAGATAAGAAGAAACACCTACCAGTTCCCAAAAGACATACATCTGGAAAATATTAGTTGCTACTACGAGCCCCAACATGGACATGGTAAACAGGCTAAGAAATGCGTAGTAACGTTGAAAGCCTTTTTCACCTTTCATATATCCGAATGAATAGATATGTACCATCAGACTGACGGTGGAAATAACGACTAGCATCATAACTGAAATAGGGTCAAGCATGATTCCCATGTCAATATGCAGGTTCGTTGTGAAAGGTAACCATTCAAAATTATAAGGTGTGAGAGTAGGATAGACGCCTTCTGCCGTACGCCCTCCTGCAAAATAATTGAAGGCAGTGAGGTAGGAAAGCAACGTCACCCCTGCCAGTGAAACGGTGCCGATGGTCCCTGCCAATCCGTTCTTCATACGCATACCTGCCAGCCCCAGTATCAGGAAACTGAGGAAAGGTAGGATAAGGATTAGTATTGTATGTTCCATAATTAGTTTTTCATTTCATTTAAGTTCTTCACTTGGATATTGCGTACATTGCGGTAGATATTGATAATGATAGCAATAGCTACTGCTGTTTCAGCCGCACTCACGCCGATAGCGAACAGGGCGAAAAAAAAGCCTTCCAGTTCTTCGGGAAAGAGGTATCGGTTGAATACGGCGAAGTTGATGTCTACCGAATTCAGTATCAGTTCCACACTGATGAGCATGGCCAATAAATTGCGGCGGGTGAAGAAACCATAGATTCCCGCAAACATCATAAAGGTGGAAACCACCAGATAATATTCCATGTGTACCATAAGTTCTATCTTTTTCTAGCGATTAGGATTCCTCCTACGATGCAAGCGAGTAATAACACGCTGATTACTTCGAAAGGAAGGATATATTGATATTTTTCCATGCCCATCAGTGCATGACCGATCGTGCGTACATCCAGTTCACCATGAACAAAATGAGAGGGCAAGAATTCGTTCTTCAGCATGACGAACAGACAGATAGCCAGTCCTGCTATAGTAGAAATAGCTCCGGCCACCATCTTTCCATTTTTTAATCTCTCTGCTTTGTCTCCCTGTGAAGAGGTCAATAAGATACTAAATACATAAAGCACTGTTATACCACCGGCGTAAATCAGTAATTGTACAGCTCCCAAGAATGAGTAGTTGAGTTGGAAGTAAATACCTGCTGTACCAAATAAAACGAACAGCAGATAAGTTGCTGCACGCAAGATACGTGAGGTCGTGACTGCCAATACCGAACAGACAGCGATAAACAACGCCAGTACAATGAATACAATTAGTTGTAGTGTCATAATATCGTTTGTTTTTTATTTTTTGTTCAGAGTGAGAACTAGTTTGCTGCGGTCGAATACAGCATTTTCGAATTCTGTATCGAACCGAATGGCATCGTGTGGACAAGCGTTCACACAAAGCTGACAGAACATACAGGCTCCCAGGTCGTACTCATACTTTACCAATATTTTCTTTTTCTTGCCTGTTTCTTCGTTGGTCACAGATTCGCTGGTAATGGTGATTGTATCATTGGGGCAAGCCATCTGGCAAAGTCCGCAAGCAATACATTTGTTATTACCATTCTCATCAACCGGCATGATAAGCCGTCCTCGGAAACGGGGCGATATTTTTAATGTGGCACGGTTTTCGGGATATTGTTCAGTGACTTTAGGAGTGAAGAACTCTCGTCCTGTCACTTTCATGCCGGTAAGTAATGTACCGATGCCATGAAGCAGCCCTTTTATATAGGAATGTTTTTCTTCTTTCATCAGAAATGTAATTTAAATACAACAATAATTACCATCAACAACAGGTTGCACAAACCTATTGGAACCAAGTACTTCCATTCCAGCGTTAGAATTTGGTCAATACGCAGACGGGGAAATGTCCATTTGATCCACATTAGTAACCATACTACAAAGAATGACTTGCCAAAGAACCAAATAAATCCGGGTATATAATCCATGATGGCATTGAATCCGTCTAGCCCAGGAATATGTAGCGGCATCCATCCTCCCAGGAAGATGGTTGTGGCTACTGCGGCGATGATAAACAAGTTTACAAATTCTGCCACATAGAACAGGCCGAAGTGCATACCGGAATATTCGGTATGATATCCCGCAGTCAGTTCACTTTCTGCTTCAGGCAAGTCAAACGGGCCGCGGTTGACTTCTGCATTTCCGGCTATCAGATAAATGATAAAAGCGATCAATGCAGGTATATGTCCTTTAAAAAGGAACCAGCCGTCAGCTTGGCGTTCTACAATTTCGCTTAGTTGCATGGTATCTGTTAAGATTACAATGGTAAGGATGCTTAATCCTACAGATAATTCATAACTAATCATTTGAGCGCCACTTCGCATGGCTCCGATTAATGAATATTTGTTATTGGAACTCCAACCTGCCAGCAAAATACCTACCACACCGATACTGGATGCTGCCAATAAGAAGAAAATACCTACATTGAAATCAAGGACCTCCATGCCCTTGTTGATGGGTAGGCAACTGAAAGCCATGATAGAGGCGAGGATAACAATGTAAGGTGCCAAATTGTACAGGAACTTGTCAGCATGCCGGATGGTGATAATTTCCTTGATCAACATCTTGAATACATCGGCAAACACCTGTATGGTACCTTGGGGACCTACACGCATTGGCCCCAAGCGGCATTGGAAAGCGGCGCACACTTTACGTTCCATGAAAATCATAATGATAGCAATAACTGCATATGCCAACATGATACATACGCCAATTACTATACATTCTATGAGCACTGCCAGTTCTTCAGGCATAAATGACGTGAGCAGTGAGTGTACCCATTGGGTGACTATACTAAAATCGAACATAATTTAATAATGTGTCAATTTGCTAATTTGCCAATAGGCAAACTTGTAATTATTTAATTTGTTAATTCTCAGTCTGATAAATAGTGCATTCTCCAAATTGTATATTGAAGAATCGGCACATTATTATCGGTCAATATCCGGTACTACATAATCTACCGTTCCACCAATAGCAATTAAGTCGGCAATTTTTGCGTTGCGGCACATAGTTTCCATTGCTGATACTAAAGGCAAACCGGTAGCGCGGAATTTCATGCGGTAAGGAAATTTGTCTCCACGACTTTCCAGATAAACACCGAACTCTCCGCGAGAACCTTCCACTGCGGCATAATAATTCCCTTCGGGCACACGTATAATCGGTTTCATCTTTTCCTGATAGTTCCCTTCAGGAATATTGTCTATCAGTTGCTCAATGATATCCATACTTTCCAGTATTTCTTCCATACGGACCATATAACGTGCAAAGCAGTCACCTTCAGTGTGGACAATCTCTTTAAAATCTACCTTGCCATACATCGCATAGGGATGACGCTTGCGGACATCGCATGCCCAACCGCTGGCGCGTCCTGTACCTCCTGTCGCTCCGAAAGAGATGGCATCTTCCCGTGAAAGAACTCCCACACCTTTCAAACGTTCTTGGGCAATGACATTTCCGGTGAATACTTCATGGTATTCTTTTAGCATCGGACGCAGATAAGCAATGAATTCTTTTACTTTCTGTACAAAGTCCGGAGCGATATCAGCTTGTACCCCTCCAATGGTGTTATAATTCTGTATCAAACGTCCTCCGGTAGTTGCTTCGAAGATATCCAATATCTTCTCACGATCACGGAATCCATAGAAGAATGCGGTCAAGGCACCCATATCCATACAGAGACAGGAGAAGAAAAGCAAGTGAGAATCTATACGTTGCAATTCGTCCATAATGGTACGAATGTATTGTACCCGTTCGCTTACTTCTACGCCCATTGCCTGTTCAATGCACATACAGAGAGCATGGCGGTTTTGGTGCGCACCTAAATAATCCAAACGGTCGGTCAGGGCCAAGGTTTGGGGATAGGTAAGACTTTCGCACATTTTTTCGATACCTCGATGGATGTATCCGCAGTGCACATCCAGTTTTTTGATAATCTCACCTTCCAGTGAAACACGAAAACGAAGTACACCGTGGGTTGCCGGATGTTGAGGACCTATGTTAATGATATATTCGTCCTCATCAAAAATGGTTTCGCGTTTTTCTATTACACTGCCATCATGTTGTACTTCTATATATTGTGTCGTGTCTACAGGTTCCTCATTGGTCATACGGAGTGGGTTGAGGCTTTCATCGTAGTCCTTACGCAATGGATAGCCTACCCAGTCATCACGCAGGAACAAACGGCGCATATCAGGATGTCCTATAAAGCGGATACCATAATAGTCGTACACTTCGCGTTCATTGAATTCAGCACCTTTCCAAATATCACTTACACTAGGAAGTTCCGGCTTTTCTCGGTTGGTTGTGCGAGTGCTGACCACTATATTTTCTCTTGTATTCGTATCTTCCAGATGATAGACTACACCTAGTCCTTCTTCGCCCCAGTCCATTCCGGTAAGGCTGCGTAGAAAATCCATATGTTTACCCTGCCGCAATTTCAGCATTTCTTCATGTAGCTTTTCGGCAGGTATTTCTATTCTTTCACTCATGCTTGTTCGGGATTTTGTGGTTCATTTTCTTTGCGGTTCACTCCGCCGAAGAATTTTTCCAGTTTTACTTTACGTTGCAATTGTATCATGCCGTACAACAAGGCTTCAGGTCGGGGCGGACATCCGGGAATATATACGTCAACGGGAAGAATTTTGTCTACTCCGTTCAATACGTGATATGATTTTTTAAAAGGACCGCCGCTAATGGCGCATCCGCCTACTGCAATGACGTATTTAGGATCCGCCATCTGGTCATACAAACGTTTTAGTACCGGAGCCATCTTGTGTGTGATAGTTCCTGCTACCATGATCATATCTGCCTGGCGCGGACTGGCACGGGCTACTTCAAACCCGAAGCGGGCGAAATCATACCGGGCAGCACCCACTGCCATAAACTCGATTCCACAACAACTGGTTGCAAATGTAAGCGGCCACAACGAATTGCTGCGTCCCCAGTTGATAAGGTCATCCAAACAGCCCACCAGTACTTTGGTACCGCCTTCATTGAGCTGCTTGACCATGTTTTCCAAATACTCATTGTCTTTGAAGTCTTCATAAGGAATAGACTTTATGGTTGGTTTCTTTACTTCCATTCCAACGCTCCTTTCTTCCAGGCATATGCCAGACCTAAAACTAATATAACTAAAAAGAAAAGGATGCTAAACAGACCGTACACTCCTAGGTCTTGTACCACTACAGCCCAAGGAAATAAAAATACTGTTTCCACATCGAACATCAGGAAGAGGATAGCAAATAGATAATAACCTACTTTGAATTGCATCCACGACCGTCCCCGCGTAGGAATACCACATTCGTAAGCTTCTCCCTTTTGTGAGTTGTATGAACGGGGAGAAATGGCACGGGCAATTCCCAATGCTACGGCAACTAATGCGATTGCCGTCAGGATAACGACAACTAATAATGTAAAATACATATCTAAACTTTTTTTGATTAGACAAACGGATAGAAAAATTTTCCTTATAAGACGTTTGTTATAAGGATTTCTACTCAGCAAAATGCTGAAAAAAGATTAAAAATTAAATGATGATCCGCCGGAGTGCATAGATATAATAATCTACTGCATCAGTGTAAAGCGAATGAAAAGTGTGGCAAACTATATGGTTTGTTTGTAGCTCCTGCTTTTTAAGTTCGTTCAATGCTGCTAAAATGCGGACTATACATTTGAACTTTGATGTGGAAGGGTTGTCAAGTGATATGGCTATTTGTGGCATATCTGCAAAATTGTTGGTAAACAGGAAGTCCACTGTTCTTTTGCAGGGGTCTTGTTGTTGCTGGTAACAAGAGGTCTGTGGGGGTAAATCTGTTGTCTCAACCGTATGATAATCCTGACCTACTGTTATCGTAAACAGTAGAAATAATAGGATATATACAATGTATCTCAACATATTATTCATCTTGTTACCCTTTAAATGAGGGTGCAAAGATAGCCAATATTTGAAGCTTCATTGAGATTTTTTGAATTATTTATGTATAAAAATGGTTATAGGACGTAAATGTCAATGCTTTTTCCAAAAACTCGGCATGAAGAGCAGAAGTACGGTAAATAATTCCAAACGTCCTATCAGCATCAATATTGCACTTATCCATTTTGCTGCATCCGGCAACCCGTTCCATGAATAGGAAGGGCCGCATTTTCCAATACCTGGTCCTACATTGCCCAAACTGGAAATGACTACGCTATAAGCTTCTTCAAACCCTACTCCAAACAGCATAAGAACCAGCCATCCAATAAAAATAATAGCCATATATAGAAAAATGAATGCAAGTACTGCTGACTTGGTTGTTGATGAAATAACTTGGCGGTTGATACGTACAGGAAGTATAGCATTGGGATGAATGATATGTTTGAATTCATTTTTAGAAACACGGCTCATAATGGCTATGCGTATACATTTTATTCCTCCTGTGGTGGATCCGGCACAAGCTCCAAACAGCATGATGATGCACATTAATGTCCAAAGTACAGGTACCCAAGTCATATAATCTGCAGAAATGAATCCGGTAGTGGTTTGTAAGGAAACAACCTGAAATATGGCTTTACGGAAAGATTCTTCAATACCGAACGGACTGGTGAAAATAAGAGTGACGGTAGTGAAAAGGGTAAAAAATCCCACAGTTCCCAAATACCAGTGGAGTTCTGTATTTTGGAATAAGCGTTTGAAATTTCCTTTTAAGAACAGTAGATATAGTAAGGTGAAATTGATACCTGCCAAAAACATGAATAGCGTAATTATATATTCTATGTAAGGAGAGTTGAAGGCGGCAATGCTATTTTGTTTGGTTGAATATCCTCCTGTGGCGGTAGTAGTCAGAGAATGACATACACTGTCGAAAAAGTTCATGCCTCCAGCAACCAGCAGAATAATCTCTGTAATGGTCAGCCCCAAATAGATAGTCCAAATCCATTTGGCCGTAACTCCAATACGCGGATGTACTTTATCATGGGTGGGACCGGTGGCTTCCGCTGCAAATAATTGTACACTGCCTACTCCGAAAATCGGTAATACGGCAATAGTAAAAAAGACAATTCCTAATCCTCCGATCCATTGTGTCATACTTCGCCAGAACAAAAGCCCGTGTGGCAATGACTCTATATTGTCCAAAATACTTGCTCCGGTGGTGGTGAATCCTGACATGGTTTCAAAAAAAGCATCCGTTATAGTGGGAATATATCCGCTTAGATAGAATGGAAGCATACCGAATAAAGAAAAAAACACCCAGGCAAGGGTTACAATAACGTATCCATCGCGGCGGCTGATTCTCTTTTCTGCATTTTTCCCTGCTAAAGCGGCTATGCTACCTGCTCCGGCTGTTATTGCGGCAGAATATAGGAAAGCTGAAATATCTGATTCATTATAATAGACAGCGAGAAACGAGCATAGAATAAGAAACCCCGCTTCGATGAAGAATAACGCCCCCATAATCCGGGCTATCATTTTTGCATTTATCATCAATTGAAGAATTTTTCTATTTTCTTAATCATCATACCTAGACAGAATACTACGACATGGTCGTTAGGTTGGATGACGGTATTACCTGTCACCAGTATCCCTTCACCGTTGCGAATCAGTCCGCCAATGGTGGCACCTTTGGGAAGGCCGGCATCTTTGACAGCGCATTTGGTTATACGTGAACCGTTTTTAACCGTAAATTCGGCTACATCAGCATTGGCAAAAGTCAGACATTTTACGTTGGAAACATCTGCATCCAGCATCATTTGATAGATATGGCTGGCGGCAATCATTTTTTTATTGATAACCGTACCGATATCCAGGCTTTCTGCCATGCTGATATAATCGATATTTTCTACTTCTGCCACAGTTTTGGTTACTCCCATACGTTTGGCGGCAAGACAAGCCAGAATGTTTGTTTCAGAATTGTCCGTCAGAGCGACAAATGCTTCCGTGTTTTTTAACCCTTCTTCCATGAGCAGATCCATATCCCGTCCATCTCCGTTGATAATCATTACTTTGTCATCTACCACTTCGGTCAGCCGGTTACATCTGTTGATGTCATTTTCAATAATCTTGACCTGCATGTAATCCGGTACATATTGTGTGGTGCGAACAGCTATGCGGCTGCCGCCCATAATCATCACATTGCGTACATCGGGATAATTTTCTTTTCCTGTAATCTTGCGGATATAGGGAATGTATTTCTTTGTTGTTGTGAAATAAACAATATCATGCAGTTTGATAACATCATCTCCCCGGGGGATGATTGTTTCATTTCCCCGTTTGATAGCTACAATGTGGAATGGAATATTACGTCCTCCCAGTTCATGAAGGGGAACGTTCAGAATTTCTGCCGTTTCGCGCATTTTGGTACCTATCAGGACCAATGCACCACCGCAAAATTCCCACCATTGGCGTATCCAGCTCATTTTGATGGCATCTACTATATCTTTGGCGGCCAGCATTTCCGGATAAATCAGTGAGTGTACTCCTAGTTGGGAAAAGAATTCTTTATGTTTAGGAAGTAAATATTCGTAATTGTCAATCCGGGCTACAGTCTTTTTTGCCCCCATATTGGTAGCCAACATACAGGCCGTCATATTGCGGCTTTCTTCCGGCATGACCCCGATAAATAAATCCGCGCCTGCCACTCCTGCATTCTTAAGGCCGGAAATGGAGGTGGGGGATGCATTGACAGTCATTAAATCGAAGTTGGAATCAAGTTTGCTCAACTTTTCTTCGTTTTCATCCATCAAAATGATGTCTTGCTTTTCATCCGATAATAATTTCGCCAGATGGGTGCCTACTGCTCCTGCTCCTGCAATAATGATTTTCATTGTTCGTCTCTCTTAGAATGATATCAAAACTTTGTAAATACCTTCTTCGTCCATGCCGCAAATATGATATAGTTCTTTTACTGAACCATGCTGGACAAATTGATCCGGTAGTCCGATACGTTTTATTTGCGGATTATACTCATTGTCTGCCATAAATTCCAGTATGGCACTGCCCATTCCACCTTTTAGCACACCGTCTTCAACAGTGACCACTTGCTTGAATCTCTTGCCTATTTCGTGTAACATACTTTCATCTAACGGCTTTAAGAAACGCAAATCATAGTGAGCAATGCTTTTTCCTGTTTCCTGTTCGGCATGTGTGACAGCCTTTTCTGCTTGAACGCCAATGGGCCCCAGCGTAATGACCGCTATGTCTTTTCCTTCTTTCAATTTTCTTCCTTTTCCTATCTCAATCTCTTGCATTGGACATTTCCAGTCTACCAATGAACCTCTTCCACGTGGATAACGGATGACAAAAGGACCTTTGTCAGGTAACTGGGCGGTATACATCAAACAACGCAGTTCATGTTCGTTGTAAGGGGAGGCCACAATGAGATTGGGTATCGGTCTCATATAAGCCAGATCGAATGCTCCGTGATGAGTAGGACCGTCTTCTCCTACCAATCCAGCGCGGTCCAGGCACAATACTACATTGAGTTTTTGTATCGCTATATCGTGAATCACATTGTCATAGGCACGTTGCATGAAAGACGAATAGATATTGCAGAAAGGCAATAGACCATCTTTTGCCATTCCTCCTGAAAAGGTAACGGCATGTCCTTCGGCAATTCCCACATCAAAACCTCTTTCGGGCATGGCTTTCATTAATATGTTCATAGAGCACCCTGAGGGCATTGCGGGAGTGACTCCTACGATTTTATCATTTGTTTGGGCCAGTTCCAATAGGGTATTTCCAAAAACATCCTGAAACAAAGGGGGCATTCCTTTGGTATCGACAACGATACGCTCTCCGGTTTCCTTGTCGAATATGCCCGGAGCATGCCAGATGGTGGCAGCTTTTTCTGCCGGACCGAAACCTTTTCCTTTGGTGGTATGTATATGGAGCAGTTTAGGTCCTTGCATATCTTTAATCTCTTTTAATACACGTGCCAAATTGTTGACATCGTGTCCATCAATAGGTCCGAAATAACGGATATTCATGCCTTCAAATACGTTTTGCTGTTGTACCAGCATGGATTTCAGGCTGTTGTTAAATCGTATCAGGCTTTTCCGGCGTTCTTCGTTCAGGATGCCCCATCGATGGAACATTTGTGATATTTTATAGCGTATCCGGTTGTATCCTTCAGACATTTGCAGGTTCAACAGATATTGTTTCATGCCTCCTACACTACGGTCTATAGCCATGTTGTTGTCATTCAGGATAATCAGAAGGTTATTAGGAGTTGCCGAGGCATTGTTCAGCCCTTCGAAAGCCAGCCCTCCACTCATGGAACCGTCACCAATTACAGCAACGACATGCCGGTTATTCTCTCCGTGCTTTTTGGCTGCTACAGCCATACCTAAAGCTGCGGAAATAGAATTTGACGCATGCCCGCAAGTAAATGTGTCATATTCACTTTCGGATGGAGAAGGAAAAGGACGTATGCCATTCAGTTTACGGTTGGTACAGAACGCATCCCGGCGTCCGGTTAAAATTTTATGCCCGTAAGCTTGATGCCCTACATCCCATACAATGCGGTCATAGGGTGTGTTGAATACATAATGTAAGGCGACGGTCAGTTCTATTACGCCCAAACTGGAACCGAAATGCCCCGGATTACATGAGAGCTCATCTATAATCTTTTGCCTTAGCTCTTTACACACTTCGGGCAGTTTGTCTGCGCTTAAATGGCGCAAATCATCCGGAGTATCTATGCTTTGCAGTAAGTTATATAAATTATCCTGTTCCATTCCTATGATATGATAAATATCGTGCAAAAATAGCATAAATATGTGTATTATGATTACATTTGCCCTTAAATTTTAAAAGCTTTCCTTATCGTATGAATTTCAGAACGCAAGTAGAATTACCTAAAAGGGAAACAGAAATCCGGCATTCGGACCGAATCATGCTATTGGGTTCTTGTTTTGCAGAAAACATCGGAAATTTGTTGTTGGCAAATAAGTTCCGTTGTGATGTAAATCCTTTTGGAATCCTCTATAATCCTTTATCCATAGTGGAAGCTCTTTGGCAAATTCTATCCCATCAAACATATACGGAAGAGGATTTGTTCTATGCCGGAGGCTGTTGGCACAGTTGGATGCATCATAGCGTTTTTTCAGCCTCTACGGCAGCATCTTGTTTGTCTTCTATAAATACGCGGCTGGAACAGGCTTCAGCCGGACTTCCTCAGCTTGATTGGCTGGTTATTACTTGGGGGACTGCATTTGCTTATTGGCTGAAGGAAAGGACCATGGTGGTAGGAAATTGCCACAAACAGCCCGACAGCCTTTTTACCCGACAACTTCTTACGGTAGAGGAAATTGTCACTGAATGGGAATGTGTGTTGGTGGAATTGAGAAAAGTAAATCCGTTCTTGAAGATACTTTTCACTGTCAGCCCCATACGGCATAGCAAAGATGGTATGCATGGTAATCAGATAAGTAAGTCCACTTTGCTTCTTGCGGTGGATGAATTATGCCGCCGCTGGTCTGATTGTTACTATTTCCCTTCTTATGAAATCATGATGGATGAACTTCGTGATTATCGTTTTTATGCAGATGACATGTTGCATCCTTCTCCTGTTGCTGTATCTTATTTATGGGAATGTTTTACAGAATGTTATTTTAGTAAAGAAACGGATAGAATAATGAAAGAGTGGGAGGATATCCGGAAGGCTTTAGCTCACAAACCGTTTAATGCCCAATCTGAAACATATCGCAAATTTTTAACTCAAATAGTGTTAAAGATAGAGCGACTTAAAGAAAAGTTCCCGTATTTTGACCTTCAAAAAGAATTAGAACAATGTCAAGCTCGATTGAAAATATAGAAAAAGTTCTGGGAGCAAAGCGGTTTGGTGACCGTAGTGCACAGATTGATTGGATTTTAACTGATAGCCGTTCATTGTGCTTTCCGGAAGAAACATTATTTTTTGCTTTAAAAACCAAACGGAATGACGGGCATAAATATCTTCCGGAATTGTATGAACGTGGAGTCCGTAATTTTGTAGTGGGCGAATTGCCGGCCGATATGAAATCTTTTCAAGATGCGAATTTCCTGCAGTTGGCCAATCCTCTGAAAGGATTACAGAAATTGGCGGAAAAGCATCGGGAGCAGTTTCAGATTCCGGTTATAGGAATTACAGGCAGCAATGGAAAAACCATTGTGAAGGAATGGTTGTATCAATTGCTGAGCCCGGACCGTGTGGTAACCCGTTCGCCACGTAGCTATAATTCACAGATAGGTGTGCCACTTTCGGTATGGTTGATGAATGAACGCACTGAGTTGGCTATTTTTGAAGCGGGTATTTCCGAAATGGGGGAAATGGAGGCGTTGCAGACTATCATTAAACCTACTGTGGGGATTTTGACTAATATTGGTGGTGCGCACCAAGAGAACTTTTTCTCTTTACAGGATAAATGTATGGAGAAGCTTACTTTGTTCAAAGACTGTGACGTCATCATTTATGATGGCGATAACGAACTGATCAGTTCGTGTGTGGCAAAATCTCTTTTTACCTCGCGTGAGATTGCTTGGTCGAAAAAGGACAATGAACGTCCGTTGTTTATTGAGTCCATTCAAAAAGGAGAACATGTTACCACTATTAAATACCGTTATCTGGGGATGCCGAATGAATTTAGTATTCCTTTTATAGATGACGCTTCTATTGAGAATTCGCTGCATTGTCTGGCTGTGGCTTTGTATATGATGGTTTCCCCTGAACAAATAACCGAGCGCATGGCGCGTTTGGAACAGATTGCTATGCGTCTGGAGGTAAAAGAGGGCAAGAATGGCTGTGTGTTGATCAATGATAGTTATAATTCGGATTTGGCTTCTTTGGATATTGCTCTTGACTTTATGTCGCGTCGTTCTGATGATAAAGAAAAAAAACGGACACTTATCCTCTCGGATATGCTTGAAACAGGCCAGAGCGGCAAACTGCTTTATCGTCAGGTAGCCGAATTGGTACATAGCCGGGGAGTAGAGATTATCGGGGTAGGAGAGGAAATTCGGACTGCTGCTGCCCGTTTTGAGATAGAAAAGTATTTTTTCCGTACTACAGAAGAACTGTTGGAGTCGGATTTGCTGGCTGGGCTGCGTAATGAGGTGATTTTGGTAAAAGGTTCGCGGGCTTTTCATTTTGACCGGATTTCAGATCGTTTGGAACTGAAAGTGCATGAAACCATTTTGGAGATCAATTTGAATGCTTTGGTTGATAACTTGAATTATTATCGCAGCAAACTGAAACCGGAAACAAAAATGGTATGTATGGTGAAGGCTTCTGCATACGGTGCCGGTTCATACGAGATAGCTAAGACACTGCAAGATCATCGTGTGGATTACTTGGCGGTAGCTGTGGCTGATGAAGGTTCGGATCTGAGGAAAGCGGGAATTACCTGTTCCATTATGATTATGAATCCTGAGTTGACAGCATTCAAGACCATGTTTGATTATAAATTGGAACCCGAGGTTTACAGTTTCCATTTATTGAATGAACTGATTAAAGCTGCCGAAAAAGAAGGGGTAACGAATTTCCCCATTCATATTAAATTGGATACGGGAATGCACCGTTTGGGTTTTGCACCCGAAGAGATTCCGGAACTGATAGACCGTCTGAAGAAACAGACAGCTGTTATTCCACGTTCTGTATTCTCCCATTTGGTAGGCAGTGACGGGGCTCAGTTTGATTCGTTTACGCGCAGACAGATAGAAATGTTTGAAGCTGCTTCTGAATGTTTGCAGGAGGCTTTTCAGCATAAGATATTGCGTCATATCTGTAATACAGCCGGGATAGAACGTTATCCGGGTGCCCAGTTCGATATGGTGCGTTTGGGAATCGGTCTTTATGGAATTGATCCGTTTACCAATCAGATCATCCATAATGTAAGTACATTAAAAACCACTATTCTTCAGATTCATGTGGTTCCTAAGGAGGAAACAGTGGGGTATAGTCGTAAAGGACATTTGGAAAGGATTCCCGCATTGCCGCTATTCCTATCGGCTATGCCGACGGGCTGAACCGACGTTTGGGAAATGGACATGCCTACTGTTTGGTGAATGGGCAGAAAGCGCCATACGTGGGTAATATCTGTATGGATGTATGCATGATTGATGTGACGGATATTGATTGTAAGGAAGGGGATAAAGCTATCATTTTCGGAGATGATTTACCGGTCACTGTCCTGTCAGAGATTCTGGAAACTATTCCATACGAGATCTTGACCAGTGTGTCTAATAGGGTAAAACGAGTTTATTACCAGAATTAACGAAAAAAAGAACGAAAGAAAAAGACTTGAAAAGGATGAACATACGTTACTATTGCGTATCTTTAGGAAGTTACTAAAATAGATAGCTATGAAACGTATATTCTTCCTTTTGTTATGTCTTTGTTTCTCGGTGTTGTCATTTGCCCAGAGAACGAATGAGACCAAGCAGTTGACCAAACAGGACTCTTTGCGTTTGCAGCAACTATTGAGCGGTCAAGTAGAAATTGTGATAGATGATGAAACACAGAAAGAGATTGACAGATTGTTCAATCCCGAAAAGTGGAAAATGAAATCAACTCCCTTCCCTAAAAAAAACATGAAGTTTGAAACGGAACTTCCTCGTTATTATATCTCTCAAATGGATACAATAGATGGTAGAGGGTATATCAGGTTATTGCCGTACGGACCGTTTGAAACTCCGGAAGAGGAACAAATTTATGTAGAGATTCCTATCAACAAAGAGTTGTTGGCAGGCTATGATCCTCGTTTGGAACCTGCGCCGGCAGGCAAATTTACTCCTAGCGCTTTGATGGTGGGGGCGGGTATCAGTGCTACGTTTGATGCCGATAAGCTGCTGGGAATCATTTTCAGTAAGAAAATGCGTGCAAAAGCCCGTAATGCCAAAGAGGCTGATGCCTGGAAGAGTTATTGAACTATTAAGTAAAGAAACGAATGCCGGATATATGTGGAATACACCGGGATCTTGTGAATTTCATGTTGAAAAAACAGGAGCCACGTTTGGATAGTGCCAGCCGTGGCTCGTGATTAGATATTGTTGAATTTGATTTATTCAACTGCTGATCTTATTTTATATTATTTATACTTACCTTTTTCCAAATGAAATTGTCAATCATTTCTTTGTCGCATTCCCCGTTTTTAGCTTTAATGTTCAGGTTTTCGAATGTAAAGTTAGTAAGTTGATATTGATCAGACTTTTCTACGCTGAAGAAATTATCGCATTTAAAATCAATGTTTCTCATTGTCACATGGTTTGAGTAAGAAACGGGAATGTCTTTTCTGTCTTTCAGGTCAAAGAATTGTGTCCAAGGCTTGATATACAGAAAATGGTCTGCATCTCCGGTGATATCCTCCACCAGAATATATTCATATTGTTGAGGAGTGTCCGGCCGCATCTTTAACCATAACAAACGATTGGCATTGGTGATGTGAATGCGTCGCAAGATAATATTGCGATTGTGGATGGATTCGCTTCCACAAGTGAGGGCGCCGTGGCAGAAGCCGTAGGTACAATCTTCGATGATGATGTTGGAATTTCCTCCATTGTTCGGGTCTTGGTCTGCCCAGGGACCTTTGCCGCCTTTTAAGGCTATGGCGTCATCATTGACAGACATATAGCAGTTCTTCACCAGTACATTGCTGCATACATCAATATCAATGGCATCCGTACTTGGAGCCTTTACCGGTTTCTCCGGTGAGAAAATATAGAGGTTCAGTAATTTTATGTGATTGCATTTATAAAGATGGGTAGTCCAAAAGGGAGAGTTGATGAGGCGTACTCCTGAGAGTTGGACGTTATTGCTATGGGAGATATGAACCAGCCGAGGGCGTAATTCATCCATATTGGTACATTGGGGATTGACTTTTCGACGAAGCCAGAATGATTTCCAGTATCTTAATCCGTTGCCATCAATCGTGCCTTTTCCGGATAACGTAAAACCGTCCACTTTGTCGGCATTGACCAACGCCGCGAAATATTTCAAGCTTTGCCCTTCCATGCGGGTATCTATGATGGGGAAGTTGCTGATATCATCACTTCCCTTCAACACAGCTCCTTCCTCCAGATGCAGGTGTGTTTTGGGTTTGAAGAACAGCGCTCCGCTTAAATAGGTTCCTTTGGGAATGACGATAACTCCGCCGCCATTTTGTGCGGCAGCATCAATGGCAGATTGGATTTTCTCTGTTTGTAACAGGGTGCTGTCATTGATGACACCGTAATCTGTCAGAATGTATTTCTTGCCTAATGTGTTTATATCTACTATCTTACTGTCCTTAAACCAATCGGATACAGGCGTGCCGTCCGGAAATTTTTCTTGTGCCAAAGACGGAAGGCATAGAAAGGCGGCACATACAAAAGTTATTAATTTCATGATTCTGCTATTAAATTAATCACTAACTACTATTCGCTTGTTTATTGTCGGAAATCAAACATCAAATTCAGATGTAACCCTTCATCCCCCGATTTGATACGGATATTACCCGGCTGGCTGTTCGGTCCTTGTTGCTCGATGGGTTTAAAGGAGCAAATAGCCGGGATGTCCAGCAGGAAGGATATATCCCCTTCGGGGAATTTGGGCATGGTGTCTTTTACGCGTCCTTTCGGTTCTTCGGGAGTGAACACATGGAAGAAGATACCGTCATTCCGTGAATAAATGGTGAACGGTGTCGTGTCACTTTCCAAAGTGGCCCAATACATATTGGCATGATATCCTTTGAATTCCGGATAAACCAGATTTTCAAAACTTTCTCCGGTGATGGTATTGTTGTACTCTTTGTGCCATACTCCATAATTCGTTCCCGGAATCCGGTTTTTCCAGACACGGTACGGGCCACGGCCCATCCATTTCATGCCGGAGCAATTCTTTTCAGGATAAGAGAAAGTCAGACCGAGATTGAATACTTTGGAGTCCATGAAAGCGTCATCAAATCCACCTCCGCCGGAAGCCCGATTCAGCAGAATGGCATCCATATAGAGTAATCCTTTGTCCGTAAGACGCCATACGATGGAGTCGGCGGCACCTTTGTATTTGGCACAGTAAACAGCCCCCTCGTTGCTGTTGCGGACATAACTCAATGTTGGCTCGTAGCGCATTTTCATGCCCACTGCCACAGGACCGTCTTTGAATGGAACTTCTGTTCCTCCTGATATGATACGGCTGATCATGCCGGTAGCCGGGTCAAAAGTGACGGTTACACGGTCGCTTTTCAGTTCGATGGAGGTAGCGGTTTGAGTGGCGGTGGCCGGTTGTACCGCTTCCGGGGTCATCGGAGTCTGCGCCATTTTATGATCAAAGTATTGTTTTGCCAGTCGGATAGGATAAGTCCAGTTACAGATACTTTTCCCCTCTTTGTCAAATGCCTCTAACTCCAGTACATCACCTTCCCGGAAAGAAGCAGGAAGAGTGAAGCGGGCTTTTCCGGTTTCACCCGGTGTGATGGCAGGCAGTTGTACATGGCCTTCTGCGATAACTTTACCGCTTTCCATGGCATTTTTCAAAGGTGTTTCGCAAGTACGTATTTTGTAAGTCATGCGACATTTGTCCAGGTTAGTATACGTATATTCATTAGTAACCAGGAAACTGCCGTCAAAGTGGTCGGTAATCAGCAGCGGTTTTAACTGGATGGGCGACCATTGTGTGCGGATAGCATAGTAACTTCCTTCTTTTTCTCTACGCGGACCAACTACCCCGTCAGGAGCATTGGATTTATCAGAATCCAATATGCCTCCTTTATCAGAACGTTTGGGGGCTTCGTCACAGAATACCCAGATAAAGCCTCCGGCAAACAGAGGGTTCGTGCACCAACGATCCCAAAAGTCACGTAGTCCGGCACCACCTCCCTGATCGTACATGGCATGCATGAATTCGGTAGGCATAAATACTTTATAGCCGTTGGTAAAACGTGCCTCTCCGGTCAGATAAGTGGGATAATGGTGGGTGTCCAGATCATTGAAATCGGCCCAAGGGTGTACCATGTGGCGTTTCTGTAATTTATCGTATTTGGCGAATAAAGGATCCAGATTATAATTCCATCCTCCTTCGTTGCCATTACTCCAAATAATGATGGACGGATGGTTGACATCGCGTTCTATCATTTCTTTGACTAACTTAGGACCTACTTTTGAATCGTATCCGTTTTGCCATCCTGCCAGTTCGTCCATATAGACAATTCCTAATGAATCACACATATCCAGGAAATGTTCATCAGGCGGATAATGTGAACGGACCGCATTCATATTCATCTCTTTTACCAGCAAGGCATCCTGACGGCTCATAGCCGCACTGGTAGCACGACCTCCATCTACAGAAAAAGAATGGCGGTTGACACCTTTCACCACTAGTTTGGTTCCATTCAGATAAACTCCGTCTTGTGGAAAGAACTCAATGGTGCGGAAACCTATCCGCGTTTCACGGCTTTGCACCGTTTTCCCTTCGGGGTCTTTCAGTTCCAGTCTGGCTACGTACAGGTTAGGGTCCTCTGTAGACCAAGGCTGGATATTCATCCAGTTTCCTTCCATCAACTGTTCCTTGTTCGAATCCTTAATCTGATGAGAAACGGTAGGTTTGTGTCCTTGAGTGTACATTTCTTTTCCATCCTTTAATGAACGGACGGAAACAGACAATTCATATCCTTTGGCATCCCCTTCCATTTCTATTGCCGCTTGCAATTTTCCATGCTGATCGGCGTTCAGAACAAAATGTCGCATGTGGACTGCCGGGACAACTTCCAGCCATACGGGTCTGTAAATACCACCATACAGCCACCAGTCGGCTTTACGTTCGGCTGCATTGATGGATTTGTTGGCTGATTCTTTGGCTATCTTTACTTCAAGCAGGTTCTTTTTGTCGGGCTTCAATAAATCGGTGATATCATAACTGAAGCGGTAGAATCCTCCCTGGTGCATTTCGCCTGCGGGTTTTCCATTGATGAAAACTTTCGTGTCGGTCATCACTCCGTCAGAGAATATTTTATCCGCTCACCGGGAGTTGTTGCCGGAGATTCAAATTTATATCGGTAAATACCCGTTTCGTCGCTTGGCCTTTCACCTTTTATAGTATACCAACGACCGTAAGTATATTCTCCGAATCCTTGCAGTTCCCAGTTGCAGGGTACTTCGATCTTTTTCCATTTCCCACTGTTTTGTCCTCCCGAACAAAAGAACTCCCAAGTCTTGGTGTTGTCAATACCGGTTCCCGATAAATAGATACGTTCGGGGTGCGGAGCTTGTGCCTGCACGGTTGGTCCACTCCACAGGGCAGCTATTGCTAAAGCCGCCAGTTTGGTCCATTTGTTTTTCATAATACCATTGAATACTGTTTTCATGACACAAAAATAAGGCGGGATAACCCGCCTTACAATGGAAAATCATACATTATGATGAAAAATGATACAGTTATAGGGGATTATAGTTGCGGAAGTGGGTGTGATAAGTGTGATTATTTAGGAGAAAGATTGGAACGCAAATGACGCGAATGACACAAATAAAGCCCCCTCACTACATAGAGGCAAAACCTACCGAAAGGTTAAATTTGTGTCATTTGCGTCATTTGCGTTCCAAATCAGACCGATATTTAGTTACTTTATTTCTATCCTCATGGGAGATTCCTTTTTATACTCAACCTTTTCCTGATTGGCATTGATGTTCTTGAAAACAATGTTTCCGGATCTTTCCCCTTCCACATTCACCATGATCTCTCCGGCGGGGAGTTTGAAATGTATATCCTCGAACAGGATGTCTTTTCCATCCAATATGTGAATGTCATTATGCTGTGCTTCTATCGTCAGCTTCCGCATCGTAAATCCGGCGGCATCATTCAGGGCGCCGATTAATTTCTTGCATTTGATCTCTCCATTTTCCACCACTACCTGGTTGAAAGGTATTTCGGGAATACCATTGGCGGTAAAGAACTGGTCGGCTGATTCTACAATGAAATCTTTGATCAGGATATTCTTTACATCAGGCGTCAGCCGGTTTACTTTTCTTGCCGGATAGCGTGCGGCCAGTTCGCCCATATAATAAGCACTGCCCAACAAATCCCAGGTAAAGGCTTTTCCTACATTGATCATGCGCAGTCTCTCATAGTACGTGTTGTCACTGCCTCCTCCACGGTTGCGTCGTGTCTTGAAACGGATGCCGGTACGGGTTCCGTCGAATACACAATCGTGTACATACAGATTCTTGATCACTCCGGCTGTTTCACTACCACAAGTTATCCCGCCATGTCCATGCTGGGCCAGCGAGTAGCGGATAACTACATTTTCTGTAGGTTTGCCTACACGTAATCCGTCTTCTGCTCTGCCGGCTTTCAGGGTAAAGCAATCATCACCACAGTTCAGCGTGCAGTATTCAATCAGTACGTTTTTACAAGATTCTATGTCAATGCCGTCTCCGCTGGGCACCTTGGTAGAGTTGACGGTAATGCCTCTTATAATTACATTCTCGCAATAAATGGGTACCACATTCCACAAGGTACTTCGTTCCATCGTGATCCCTTCTATTAATACATTGGTACAGTTGATGGGAGAGATTGTTTTAGGACGATAGAAAGTCCTGCCTTCCATACCGTCATAGATACGTTGTTCTATAGGCATGTCCCACGGAACATCTTTTTCTACCACTGAAGCACCGTTAGGACGTTTTCTGATTTCAGCATCCATAGGTGGTCCGTAAATGGTTCCTTCTCCCGTAATGGCGATGTTGTTTTCCCCATTGGCGTAAATAAAGGCGGCCGGCCCCATTATTTCTATCCCTTCATGGCGTGTGAAAACCGCCGGCAGATAATCTTCCGCGCGACCGGCAAACTCTATTTCGGCTCCTTTGGCTAAATGCAGATTGACATTACTCTTCAGTACAATACGGGTCGATTTCCATTTTCCCTCAGGAATGACGACTGTTCCTCCTCCTTGTTTGCTGACTTCGGCAATCGTCCGGTTCACTACATCCGTAATAGGGGCATCTTCTGTCATTCCTTTGCCTTTCATATTGACGATGAAATCAGGGAAAACGGGACGCTTCAGTTGAGGCATATTGAAATAGGGATTCTTGATTGGAACGATATTCCGGGGCATGGCTTGTGCACCTACTTCATTTAAATAGGGGATAGCCGGTTTCAGTTCTGCTGTCAGTTTATCCAATACTTCCGGATTTAATTTTACTTTTACCATCCCGATGGGGTGGAAGCGCGTATCATCCCAAGCTGTATAAACAATGGTATATACATTGTTTCCTTCGGGTATCAGGCAAAGCGGGGTCCGCATGACGGTCCACCATTTTTTTACTTTGGTATCAATGGCGATATAACGTGCTTTGCTCCAGTTTTTTCCGTCTATGGATAAAGTGTATCCCATTCTGTTGGGCAGGTTTAAATAGTCCGGTCCTCCGTCAAACATCGCTATGTAGGTTCCGTTGGGTAATCGGGATACGATAGGATTCTCTACAAACTGCGGGTGAATGGAAGTTATTGGATTGATTTCCTCACCCATACGTTTCCATGGTCCTTCCAAGTTTTCTGATTCGGCCAGTCCCACAGCCCATACTTTGCGCTTTTCCCCTCCTTTCAAGGGATAATCTGCACGGGTTTCGTAAGGATAAGCTCCACTGATAAACGCATTCCAGCCTTTATCCACTTTATATGGGAAGAAAGAAGCGACCCCTTGCCGTCCTTCCCAAAGTTGGGAGTCCAGTCCCGGTTCTATCATGATTCCCATATCCCGGTAAGGACCGCCTATTCCTTCTAGACCTTCCTTTTCGGATTCACATCTCCAGATGCGGCCGAAAGAATGATTGGGTGCAATTTCTTTATCTGTGGTGTAAGCCAGATAGAATCCGTACCATCGGTTGTTTTCTTCGCTGAATACAGGCATATAAGACCAGATGGCGGAACGGCGGTCATTCATGGGATTGTCTTCATGTACCAATGCATAGACACCGCTTGATTCTAATATAGTGGATTGGCGTGTCCAGTGAACAGCATCGGTGCTGGTCCAGTGTCCTATCCGTGTCTTTACTCTGTCGTGATAGGCGGGCATTCCTTTCACACCGGCACGTTCGGTAGGGAACATGTGGTAAACGCCGTTTATTTTTACGATAGAGCCTCCTTCAAATCCTCCTTGAATCCCTTCCGTACCTGGCATTCCTGCGTTGATAACGGGGGCTTCAGGTCCTCCGATAACAGTAAATAAAGTTTCTCCCTCGGTGATTCCATCGATATGGAATGATATACTATCTGTTTTATCAGTCGTTTTGATACTTTTGCTTTCCATCTTTTGAGCGATGGCTTGCGTACCCGTCAGACATAATCCGATACACAGTCCCCAAAAAGCGTTTCTTGTCATATTTAGTCTTTTAAAAATTAAATGGCCCCCATTTTACGGCTTATAAGTAATGACGTTTGTAGATAGGATTTGTAACCATTGGATTTGTTCTTATTTTTATAAAGCGGTTCGATGTCTTCTTGTTTGTCTGTAAATAGAAGAAAAAGGTTATTTTTATAGGTGTTAAATCAAAATATGATGTATATTTGAAGGCGAAATAATCAAATATCTATGAAAAAGTATATTATAACTCTGCTGTTTTGTACGTTATTTTGTCATTTAGGCATTGCCCAAGGTTTGAAATCGGTTTCTATTCTGGGGGATTCTTATTCCACTTTCGAAGGCTATGTTCAGCCCGATACTAATTTTGTATGGTATCTGAAGACGCCTCCTAAAGGACGGAAGACAGATATGGTTTCTGTACGTAATACCTGGTGGCATCAGTTTATTAAGGAGAACAACTACCGTCTTTGTGTGAATAATTCGTTTTCCGGTGCTACTATTTGCCATACCGGTTACCGTTCGGAGGATTATAGCGACCGTTCTTTCATCACCCGGATGAAGGCGTTGGGCTGTCCTGATATTATTTTTATTTTTGGCGCGACTAATGATTATTGGGCGAAATCACCTTTAGGAGAGTATCAGTATGCGGATTGGTCTAAAAAAGATTTGTATTCTTTCCGCCCTGCCATGGCTTATATGCTGGATACAATGATTGATTACTATCCTAATGTGGAGATCTATTTTTTGTTGAATGATGGTTTGGGAAACGAGATAACTGAATCAGTCAGAACAATTTGCAAACATTATCAGATCGATTGCATCGAATTGAAAGGGCTTGATAAGATGAGCGGCCATCCTTCGGTGAAAGGGATGAAACAGATTAGTGAACAGGTGAAGGCGTATATGGCTGCGCACGGAAAGTGACATGATCGTTTTTAAAGCCTGTTTAAATTTTTGTTTTCATTTCAGAATGACAATGCTGATGCAAATTTAAACAGGCTAAAAGGAATATAATTCTTTTGATAAACTTAGTCAATGGTTTTATGAATCCTGGCTTTTGATGGGCGACTGATAACAAGTATCTTTGTGGCTTGATGAATGTCGCATCCAGACATTAGACCTCATCATTCACTATCCAACGTCCCGATTTATTGCTTCCTTCGCGTCTTATGTAACCGGCATCACGCAGTTCCTTGATTTTCTTTTCAATCGAGCGACGGGTGACGGAGAGTGCAGCTGCGATTTCATCAAGGGTGACAGCCGGATTACGCTGGATTTGTTCAATGATTTGTTCCGAACTTATCCCGAACTTATCCCGAATTTTATCCCGAACTTCCATCACATTGTGCTGAGATATAAGACTGCCTTGATGTCTCTTGAGGGTGTTTAAAATCTCTTGAAGCATAAATTCAATGAAAGGTCCTGAATCAGCTGTTGCAGTGCTGTGCTGTATTGCATTATAATAAGCTTCTTGATTGGCATAGACCATATTTTCTACGGGCAGATATTCAAAAAGCGGATGCAGTCTGCCTAAAATTAGTGATTGCCAAAGACGGCCCATACGCCCATTACCATCACTGAATGGATGAATAAATTCAAATTCATAATGGAACACACAACTGCGAATGAGTAAATGGTCTTTGGCCTGTTTGAGCCACTCAAATAAATCATCTATCAAAAAAGGAACGCGATCGGCAGGGGGAGCCATGTGTACCAATCTTTCTTCTGAGAAAACACCGACTCCACCACGGCGGAATTTGCCGGCATCGTCGGTCAGTGCCATCATCATTGTACCGTGTGCCTTTAACAAGTCATTTACATCAAACGGATTTAATTTTTCGTAAAGCTCATAGGTCTTTATAGCGTTTTTAACCTCTTGAATCTGCCGCAAAGGTGCCATAACCGTTTTACCATCAATAATGTCTTTCACTTCGTTTTCCGACAGCATATTCCCTTCAATGGCCAATGAACTATGGATTGTTCTTACTCGATTGGCTTTTCGCAATCTCAGCCCATCGCTTTGCTCTAAACGAATGGCGTATCGCTCAATCTGTGCAGATATTTCTGCAATCAAGTTGATAGCGTTGGTTGATATGGTAAATGGTGGTATATACATGGTATAAACAATTATTTATCGTTGTACTTATCTGTCACTTTATGTAAGATAAGTTTAGGCTAAAGTACAAAAAAGAAACGAATAAGTGGATGCAAACTGGGCAAAAGTGCGATTCGAATTTCTGTATTCTAAATATAGTTGCAAGGAACGGATTTAATTAATATTGATAAATTATCAGACATATTCCCATAACTTCCGGTTGATTTTAGAGTTAGATACTAAAAATATCTTGGAAATTATGGGAAGAGGGGATTAAACTTACAATTATTCTTCCTTATATTCAAACCATTGGTATGATGCTTTATTTATCGATTGTCAAACGGATTTCATTCTTTCCTTTCAGTAATGAATAATAGCCTTTAGCTGTACGATACAGAGCCAAGCCCGCCCATTCGTTCGCCCGACGGGTGGAGAAACTCATTGTTGTGGTGGCAGAAAAATTATGGGAATGTACACGGAGCAGAAGCATGGAGGGACATACCAGACTGTCTGCCATCTCAGGTCGGAGAGACAAAAACAAGTTGCCATCGGCAAAATGATGGAAAGGTTGCTCAGGGATACGCATTGTAGCCCATTCCGGTGATAAAGCAGAATTTTCAAAATCATTCTGTTTATCTGTCTTCGACACCGGCGTCTATGGTAAAAGTGGACGTTTCAACCGGTTCCGATAACACCAATGCCGGGATTGAAGATAGGTTTACCGTTTTGAAAACTCACCTCACAAAGAAAGGTTTCGCGTCCTAAAGGCACCAGACCTCCTTCCACGATCCGTTTACCGAGAAACACAGCATACCAATGTCCGGTTGGTGTCTGTGCCAAATCGGCATGTCCGAGAGACTGCACAGGGTAGTCCTTGCCAAGATGGCGGTGTGTCAATACGGGATTGACGGTACAAGGTACATATGGTCCCCAGAGGGATTTAGCAGTGAGGGCGGTAACAGCATGGTTATAATCCGATCCTCCTTCAGCCATCAACAATAGATAGTGATCCTCTATTTTGTATAAATGAGGCCCTTCGGCGTACTTTGCATTAGCCGCATGGCCATAGGCCAATGTTTTTCGTTCTCCGACCAGACATCTTTTTTGGAGGTCCAGCTCCTGCATCCATACGGCACACTGGGCAGGCCATGCGCTCTTAAAATCCCAGCGATTGCCTGTATAATAACAGCGTCCGTCCTCATCAAAAAAAAGAGAAGGGTCAATGCCGGGAGCATCTTTCAGCCATACCGGATCCGACCAGGGACCGGCCGGATTCTTGGTTGTCATGTAGAAATTGCCACCACAGCCATGAGCTGTGGTAATAAGATAGAATGTTCCATTATGATAACGCAAAGTGGGTGCCCAGATGCCATCATTATCCGTCATACCGTTAATTAGTCAGGTCACGGCTATGATAAATGGGAAGTCCGGGAAACCATGTGAATGATGAAGTGACTAAATAATAATCTTCTCCTACCCGGCAGATAGAAGGATCTGGATGGAATCCCGTGCAAATGGGATTGGAAATGGAATCCGGAATAATCGTTTCTCCCATCATTCTAACACACAAAAAAAAGTAACTAACAGTAAAAGTAATCTTCTTATTTTTCTGTTTAGAAATATGAAATTGCGCATTATTATAATATTTCTCATCGTTATTAATATATTAGCAATTATTATATTTCAAATTTTCCAGTGTTACATTTCTTCTGTCTTTTGCATGGTTCATTCTATATCTCAGCCCTTTTGCATAAGATATGGAATAGCTCAAAAGTGATAGACATTGTCTATCGTTACGAAAGTGCCATCACTTCCATAGATTGTTTTTGTTTTGTCTGTCCATACCGGTCGTACCCCTGTTATCTCAACCTGTAAGGTATAATTTGCCTTCGGCATTTTCGGTGTTATAATTCGAATTGCTTTTTCCGGATACTTGCTGTAGAAATCTACCAATGAAGAATATACAGTATCTTTCTCGGCATTTAATACACTTACTTTGGCATATCCGCCATGAGGGTTTGTTTCTCCAACAATAGCAGCATGAGTTCCTTTGAACGCTATCTCCAACACGTTTCCTTTTTGATTGGACTTCCATGCTCCGTACAACTTTTTCCCTTTGTTCAGAGCGTCCGCCGGTTTTAGCTTCCTGATGTCCCATGCCTGCCAATATTCAGGGATGGATATTTTTGTTCCATCCACTTGTAAAGGCATCCATACATATGTGGCGGCTGAGGCCTGATGCGGATAAGACCAACGATCCCCCATAAACATAGGTATGGTATCATTACCGCATTTCAGCGGGAATACAAATGTACTTTGCGAATTGTAGGTCAGCTTGCCTTTCGGGCAGAACAGTCCTTGTTTCGTCCAAGGGCCTTCTATCTGGGGAGCCGTGAAATAGAAGTTATCATTTTTCTCCCAACTGGTCAGGTTTGAGGTAAGCATGAAATAGACACCGTTCTTTTTGAACATGGTCGGTGATTCGCCCATGCCTTTAATGTGGGCCACTTCAGCCTCTATCGAACGGTAATCATCGCTTAACCGATAAACAGGACCATGATGAATCAGTAAATATCCTTTTCCATCGGTGTCCTGAAAAGTTCCCATATCCCAGCGTTTTACCGGTTGTCCCTTATAGAGCAACGGTCCCTGCAACTGATAGTCACCTGCAATCGTTTTGCAGGTGGCTAAACCGATATAAGGGTCCTTGTATCCCATATCATCGGCATGCATCAGCATGATATACTCGCCCGTCTTAGGGCATTTCATCACTTTTACACGCTCACCTACGCGATTGGGACCGAGGATGCCTTCGGGTTGGACTCTAAGGACAATGTTCTCGAATTTCCAGTTTACAAGGTCATCCGAAGAATAACATGAGAAGCCGGGGAAAGCGTTACTTTTGTCCGATTTCCATTCTCCGAAAAGATAATATCTTCCGTTTTCTTCCACAATACAAGCGCCATGTGCATTGACAATATTTCCCTTGTCATCAAACCATGGAATACCGTTGATTACTAAATTGTTTTGAGCTGTAGCTGTTCCTGCTTTCAATAAGAGGAACAACAAGAATGGTAAATATTTCATCATGTTCTTTTATCTTTTTGTTGTGCAAATATCTGAATTATAAATAATTTCTAACATGGATTTTAGTCTCAAATCCTGTATTATCGTACAAAAAAACGCGTGAAGTGTTATTGTTCTTTGTTGAAAGTATGGGTGTCAAGTTCTCATAGTAGGCTTTATCTTAAAGGTTTTCACTTGATTTTAATCTTGAGGGGGGGGAAGTATTGTGCTTCTCTTATGTCAACATTTATATTGGCTAATAAGAATCTCATTGTTATCAGTGAAAATAGTTTTTTTAGTGTTCAACAGAATTCTATTTAAAAATGGATGTATAAAAATGTTTGTATATACTTTTGCTAATAAAATTATTTGTAGTTATATGTAGAACGAGGACTGCATTAGCCCTCGTTCTACATATAGACTTCAGAATTGTTCTCCTGGTTGAGGCCAATTGGGGGTAGGAATATGCATTCTTTGCATTTCTTCATCGAACTCCTTTACTCGTCTAGGGTATTTTTTTGCGAGATTATTCGTCTCTTCTGGATCTTCTTTCAAGTTATACAATTCTAGAGGTTGATTAGGATGGATGGTTACACACTTCCAATCTCCTTTTCTGGCTGCACGTTGTTTCCCTGGAAATTCCCAATATAATAAGCGGTTGTCTGTATCAACTTGCTTTCCATAGAAAAGCGGTAAGATGTTTATACCGTTAATTTGTTTTGGCAAATGCTTCGTTCCTTTAGCCAATGCTGCTAATGTGGGCATCATATCTGGAAAGTAGATAAGATTGTCTAGTGTTTGTATAGGTACCATTCCTGGTTGATTGACAATGAAAGGTACTCGGATCCCACCTTCGTAAAGCGTTCCTTTTCGACCTTTGAATCCAGCATTGCAATTTAATATTTTAATAGGAGCTTGGATAGCGGCCCCATTGTCTGAGGCAAAAATAATTAATGTATTCTTTCGTAAATTAAGTTGTTCTAGTTCGTTTAATAAACGTCCGATAGCAGCATCCATGTGAGTAATCAATGAAGCATAGCGTTTGGTATTAGGCTCCCATGTTTCTTGTCCTTCATACCATGCTGTTTGATCTATATTATAGGGTTCATGAGGGGCGTCAAAAGCTAAATAAAGAAAAAAAGGATTGTCTTTATTCCTTTTTATAAAAGCGATGGCATCGTTTGTGCTCAAGTCGTTGTTATGAATACCATGTTTTCCATTTGCATTTTCTGGGATGTGGATGAGTGAGTCACCGTGGAAACGATAATAGGGATAATAATAAGGAGAGTTACTGTGTACCGTAGAGATAGTCCATCCATAAAATTCGTCAAATCCGCGATGATTAGGAGAGGCTCCTTTATCGTAGCCATCTAAATGCCATTTGTTTACTAAGCAAGTTCGGTAACCCGCTGCGCTTAATACGGTGGCAATGGTTGTATCTTGTGGTAATAGATTAGCTCTCCTGACAATGGTGGAATCACCATTGGGATTTATTTTGATTCCGGCAATACCTCCGGCTGTACACATGTTATCCCGTATACGGGTATTTCCTGTATTTTTACCAGTCAGCAATGCACATCTGGATGGTGAACTAATACCGCTTCCTGCATAACATTGATTGAACCGGGTACCGGTTTCGGCTAGTTGGTCAATATTAGGTGTTTTTACATATTGATTACCGTAACAGGATAAATCTCCATACCCCATATCGTCTGCTAAAATAAAGATGATGTTCGGTCTGTCTGGACTTACTTTGTCATTTTGAATCTCTGCAAAGGTAATTTGGGGTAGAAGGATACCGGCAGTATATAAACTGCCGGTTAAGATATTATTTTTCATATTTTATGGATAAAGGATTAATATAACTCATTTTGCTCCCAATTGTTTGAAAGCTGAATTTGGTCGTAAGGGATTCCAAACAGAACAGCAGCGGATGTTCCCGTCCACTTCCATGTTGTAGGTGTGCCGGTGATGTCGGATGGACTACTTACATTCATTCCATTATTACTGGACTGAAATGTAGGGTTGAGTCCTTGTGTACGGTGGCTAAAATGTTTTTCCATTACTTCTGTAATTCTTCCCCGACGGATTAAGTCATACCATCTATGTCCTTCAAAACATAGTTCCAACATTCTTTCATTTTCGATGGCTATACTCATTTCCTTTTGTGTTGTAGCAGTTGTATTTGATAGTCCGGCACGAGTCCTTACCATATTTAGATAGTTGGCGGCAGATGGGGTATTGCCGGTTTCGTTTAAACATTCGGCATACATTAACAATACATCTGCATATCGATAAATGATATTGTCGTTACCACAAGCACAAGTTGTCATACCCTCATTACCAAAGTCGAAATATTTTAATGTGACAGGAAGGTAAGTGTATCCTTCTTCTGTGATGTCTACCTCGTTGCTGGCTACTGATATGTCATCTGTATAAATTCCATTGTATATTAATTTTTGAAAGCGTTGGTCATTACTGTTGGCTTTGAATGTATTGTAAAGTTCCCATGTCATTAACAGACAACTGGTGCCTTGTGAAACAGTGATGGTAGAACTGGTTCCGTCTGGATAAATGTAAGCGGGCTGAGTAGATGGTCGAGCTGCTGGTATGCAACGTCCCATAAGTGGGTTAGCCACTACTGTTGCACCGTTGTTGTATTGAGCAGCAAAAATGATTTCTTTTCCCATTGGGTTGTCTGAAGCATAAATCTGTAAGACATCATTTTCTAAATCTAATTTTTCCTTATTTTGATTGGCATAATCCAGAATGTTTTCTAAAGAATTTTTAGCTGAATTAAAATCCTGCAATGTCATAAAAACGTCTGCTTGCATGGTATAAGCTGCTATTTTTGTCGCTCGTCCTTGCATGTTATTGGCGGAATAGTAGTTTGGCAGATTGGCTATGGCTGTTTTCAAGTCGTCTTTTATCAAGCTGTAGACTTCGTTCACACTGCTCCGTCCATAATCATAAAGGGTTGAGTAATCATCTATTGGATCTGTAGTGATAGGTACTGCTCCAAAAAGTCTTACAAGCGTGAAATAGGCATACGCCCTGAGAAACTTAGCTTCACCTTCATATTGTGTTCTGTTCGTTTCCGAGGCATTATCTAGTTTTTGAAGAACATTGTTGCAGCGGTTTATCATATTGAAACAATGTTCCCATATTTCACTAGTGATTCCTAAAGTCGCATCCCATGTACTTTCGTTCAGACTGATGTGATCAAGGGAGTTATTTTTTTTATAGTCGTATCCTTCATCTGTAGCCAAACTATTAACATAATTCACATTTAGTGTGATGTCCTGTAGGTGATAATAACCATTGAGAAGTATGTTTTGCAGTTCTGCATCATTTTTCAGATAGGTTTCCATTTGCATGGAATCGGTAGGGTAACGGTCAAAAAATCCGTCACTACAAGCGGTATAGGTAAGGCTTGTCATGGAAATGATCGCAAATGAAATTAATTTATTGAAAGTTTTCATATTGTATCGTTGTTAAAAGTTAAAATTAAGACCGAAAGTAAATGTGCGGGAGATGGGATATCCACCAAAGTCCACCCCGTTGTTTGTGGCGGAGTTCCCTTCATAATTTGCTTCAACGGAATAACCTGGATATTTGTCAAAAGTCCATAGGTTTTGTACATTAGCACTGATGCGCATATTTTCTATGCCTATTATTTTACAGAATTTTTTCGGTAATGTATATCCAAGGGATACGTTACGGATACGTAGAAAGTCTGCATCATAAAGATATCTTGTGGAGGGGCCAATATTGCTGCCTAGGTTATTTGTCCCAGCTTTGTGTGACCTTCCGTTTCCGGGATCGGTTGATGACTTCCAGCGTCCTAATCCGGATTCAGCTAGTACATTGTCATCGTATCGGTTTAAAGAAAAAGCACGTGCGGCTGCATAAATTACATTACCTCCGCATTGTCCGTCAATAGTGACCGCCAAATCGAAATCTTTATAAATAAAAGTATTATTCCATCCAAAGGTAAAATCCGGTTGATAGTTCCCTACCAATTGATAATCGTTGACGTCAATAGTGCCGTCTTTATTATAATCTTCAAATATTAAATCTCCAATATCCTGAGTTCCGTTTTTAGCATATTGGGCTAAATCTTTTTCTGTATTAAATGTGCCTATAACTTTTAGCATATACATGTCACCCATCGGACGTCCTACATAGTTTCTCATTACATTTCCCCATTTGGTTCCTGCACTTGCATTGGCAAGTTGATTTTGATTGTTGGCAAGTGAAAGAATTTTATTATTGTTTTTGGACCAACTAAGAGTCGTTTCCCAGGAAAAATCTCCTTTAAACGGAGTGGCGGAAACTTGGATTTCTATACCTTTATTTTCAATTTGTCCGGCATTCATATAAACGCTGCCTGCTATACCATTGAAATTAGGAATATTGGCTGGCATCACAATGTCACTAGTCCTCTTGTAGAGATCTACTACTATATTCAAGGCATTGAATACGCCAATATCAAACCCTAAGTCCATTTGTTTGTTTTTCTCCCATCCTAATTGTCGGTTTGAATAACCGCTAGGATAATAAGTAGGTATGGCTGTTGTACCAAACACCACATTTTGGTCTGAACTGATAGTAGATATCCATGCATAATCATTTCCTATCTGATCATTACCTGTTATTCCATAACTGGCACGTAATTTAGCGATGTCGAGCCAGTGTATATCTTTCATAAAGTCTTCTTCGGTTATATTCCATGCCAATGACCCCGAATAAAACCATCCTGCGCGTTTGTCCGGTCCGAATTTGCTGGAACGGTCGCGACGGACAGAACCTGAAAGGACATATTTATAATTATAATCATACACTAGACGGGCAAACATGGCGTCAAATACATAGTTGGAGTATTCGGAAGAACCTGTCCACAGTTTCGCTCCATTTACGTTGGTAATAGATGTATTGTTATAGGCAATGGGATTATCAGAATCAGTCCGATCGTCTTGTTGTACTTCAAAATCACTATTGTATTCGAAGTCATATCCGATCATGGTGTTCAAATGATGTTTTTCATTAAATGTAACATCATAAGTTGCTGTAGTGGACCAATAGGCATTATAACCAAATCCAGACAGACGGTAACCGTCTATGCTAGTCAAATCCGGTGTGGATTTGTTACCTGTATAACTTTTACCTAGTAAAAAGGCAGATTGGTAATAATCTTGTTTTGCTGCATTAGTCGTAAAGTTTACCGATGTGCGTAATGTCAGTCCTTTAATGGGTTTTACTTCAAAATAGGCATTGGACATTGTGCGGATAGACCATTTGTCATTTCGATTTTCTAGTAAATTCGAAACAGGATTGCGAAGTTGGTTATTAAGTCCTAAGTCTGCATAATGTTGAGCTATTTGAGTATAATCTCCGTTATTCTGGTAAACAGGAAGTATAGGTGGCATAGACAATGCCTGGGCAATTACGCCTGTTACGTCTTCAGTATTTCCACCGGTTGGTTGTTGGAGGCGTCTTTTGCTATAGGTTGTACTGAAATTGACTCCTAGTTTTATTTTCTTTGATAAATTTGCTTCAAATCCTCCTTTGATTCCGACTCTTTTGTAAAAAGAGTTTAACAGGATGCCATCCTCGTTTTGATAGTTGGCAGAGAAGTTGTATTTTAAAATTTCTGTACCTCCTGTAATGGTTGCTGTTCCTCTATAATTCAGTGCATTACGGAATATGGCATCTTGCCAGTTCGTGTTTTCGTAATTCCCACTCTCTCTCATCTGAATCAACTTGGGAAAATTTTGAATACTTCCGTTGTTTGTACGTGCTTCAATGATCATGTCCATATAATCATCAGCTTCTAGTACGTCCACATAATTTTGGGCTTCACTCCATCCTACTTGTGTGGAAAAACTAACTTTAGGTTTTCCTGTTTGTCCTTGTTTAGTAGTGACAATAATTACACCGTTTCCTGCTTTGGAACCATAAATGGCAGAGGAGGCTGCATCTTTTAGTATTTGAATGTCAGCAATGTCTGCAGGGTTGATATTATTAAAAAGTTCTGCGTCTGTTGTGGGGTAACCGTCGATTACAAATAAGGGGTCATTTCCGCTATTGATGGAGCCTGCTCCTCGGACCCGGATTGCCGGAGCGGCTCCCGGCTCTCCACTGATTTGTTGTAAGGTGATACCTGACGACATACCCACAAGGCTTTGTGATATATTTGATGTCGGCATCTCTGAAATTTTTCCTCCCTTTACAGTTGAGATGGCGGTGGATACCGAACGTTTTTGTATGGCACCATAGCCTACCACCACTACTTCGTCCAATGTTTCTGTATCTTCTTCTAATGTTATAATAAGCTTATCATTTTTATTGACTTTAATTTCTTGTGTAATATAACCGATGTAAGAAATGAGTATTGTTCCTTGACTGTTCATTTGAAGACTAAAGTTTCCGTCAAGATCAGAAACTGTGCCGTTTGTACTTCCTTTTTCCATAATCGTTGCACCGACGATGGGAATACCCGCATTATCTTTCACAATACCTGTCACCTTATTTTGTTCTTGCTGTATTCCTTGCACAATCTCAGTAGAAAGAATGATTTTCTTTTCAAGCACCGAATACTTCACATTCGTTCCTGCGAAAATCTGATCCAATATCTTGAAGATATTATTGTTGTTTGCCGAGACTGATACAATACGTTTTAGATCTACGTGTTTATTGTTGAAGAAGAAATCAAACCCCGATTCTTTTTTCAGCTTTTCCAACACAGTGCCAACTGTTTCATTACGCACTTCAAGACTGATCATGGTCTTTTGCGCATACGACTCTGCCGCATAAGTCATACTTAGCGAACAGATTAAAAAGAGTACACTCAGTTTCATAGGTAATGGAGTTTTATTTAAGATTAACCTACGACTTTATCATCCATAATAATTGGACGCTAAAATAAATTTTCATAATTTTGTAATTGAGATAAAGTGAATAAAATGTTGTCTTTGCTTGTCGCCAAACAAGCATGGAAAGATGATTTTTTCATACGGGGTGATACGCCAATATCCTCCCGTATGTTTTTGTTTAGGGAGCCTGTTGTCTGTTCATTTTTCTAGTATTTAAATTAAGGGTTAAACGTATATTAGTACACTTCTATTTTCAGCTTTTCCGTCTTTATATCTGCACTGTCAATGTAACGCCAGCGTATGCGGGAAGAAATCCGGAAATATTCCATAATACGCTCCAGACGCTGATGGGTGAATGTTCCTGTGAACGAACAGCCTTTCAGCCCCTTGTTGGACAATACGAATTCCACATTGAACCGCTTTCCAAGCATGTGCAGCACTTCATCCAGCGGAGTGTCATTAAAGATAAGCTTGCCGTCTTTCCATGAAATCTCCGATTCGCCCGAGGTAGCGTAGCACTTGATATCTCCGGTTTGTGGAGAATAAACCAGCTTCTGTCTGGGGAGAGCATACTCTTTGAAATTTTCCTTTGCTATTCTTATAAATAAACCCTACGCTGCCTTCGATAAGCGTGGTGGAAATGGGAGTTTCATTACCGTATGCTTCCACATTAAAACTTGTTCCGTACACTTCCACCTGCGAATGGTGAGGGTGGAAACGATGAATCGTTTCCGGGGATGTTGGGTCACATCGAAATAAGCTTCACCGTTTAATTCCACTTGGCGTACATCGCCGGCAAAAAAGGTGGGATAGCGAAGGGAGGATTCCGAATTGAGGTGAACTACCGTGCTGTCCGGTAACAGGACGGAGGTAGTCATGCCTGCATTGGTTTTTATTTCCACCATCTGAGCGGTGACTACCGGCTGCTGTCTGTCCGGATACAGAGCCAATACACCTATCAGGAGGGAACGGACAGGATGGCCGCAATGCGTTGTGTCCATCCCCACCAGGACAGGTTTCTAACTTTTGTTCTGCTTTTTACCTTGTCTAATGCCTTTTCCGTATCTATCTTCTTTGTGATGTGCTGTGTGTCTACAGCCAGATAGAGCGTATTCAGCTGCTTGGCTATGCGCAAATGCTCCTCATCGGCATTCAGCCAGGCTTCTATCTGTTCGTTCTCCGGCGGAGTGGAGTTTCCTTCGAAATACTTGGTCAACAAAGTTTCTATATCGGTATGGTTTTCCATGAATTATACTTTAATGTTTTCCTTTATATTATTAAGACAAGCGAGAATGAAAGGTATCTAAACGAAAAATGCTTTTTTTTAAAAAAAAGTTTTTTCCGATAAAAACAACTATCTTTGTACACAAGGAAAACAGTTATTATACTATGAATCATACCGTGGAAGACTTGTCTTTGTTTAATGCTCTCCGACAGGGGGATGGTAATTCTTTTGACCATTTATTCAGAAGGTACTATCCTATGCTGTGTGCCTATGCTCACCGCTTGGTGTCGCTGGAAGATGCCGAAGAGATTGTTCAGGAGGTGATGTTATGGCTGTGGGAGAATCGTGGGGATTTGATAATCGAGTCTTCATTGAATCAGTATTTGTTCAAAATGACTTATCGGAGGGTCTTGAACCACTTGACGCGGGAACAGGTGAAAACCAAGGCGGAAGCTGCCTTTTATGAGCGGACACAGGCGGCATTGTGTGAAGTGGACTATGGTCGTTTTGAGGAATTGGACCGGAAAATAAAGGAGGCGATGGCTGCTCTGCCCGACAGTTATCGGGAAGCCTTTGTGATGCATCGCTTTAAGGAACTGAGTTATAAAGAAATTGCTGAAGTGCTGGATGTGTCGCCACAGACGGTGGCTTACCGCATCCAGCAGGCATTGAAGCTGCTTCGTGTTTCCTTAAAGGATTACTTGCCTATGCTGGTATGGCTGGTGGGCTGAAAAGTACCTCTTCCTGAGTTTCCCTTGTTTTTTCCTTCAAATCCTTCAGCCCCTTCGCAAACGCCCGTCAATAAAGAAAAGCGGCTGAAGGATTTCCTCCCGGAATTCCTTCAGCCTAGTGTAGAAGTTTCAGCTCTTTATGGTTTGAGCTTCGTTTGTAGAAGTTTTCTATTATATTGTTTCGTTGTATATTTACTTTATTGTCAGGTCCGTGTCGTTTGTTGCCGATACGTTTTCCGTTTCGTTCTCTGGTTCGGGCAATTTCTCTTTTCCGTAGAATCCCGGCATCGGTTCATAGATGGGGTTGCGCGGAATGGAGATATTGCGCAGTTTTTTATCTTTCGCCAACTGAGCGATATAACGTCCCGCGGTAGCTCGTGTCAGTCCGCATAACGATTCAAACTTCCGGCGTGTCAGCACGCTGTTTGTCAGGAAGTATTCCGTCAGTGCTTCGTCTATACTCTCTTTGGTTACCGGCATGGAGTGCGGCTTGTATTTCGAACGCTCGGTCTTGACGTCGCTCAACTGATGCTTCAGGTATTTGTCCGCACGGAATGTCACCGATTTGAATTTCACCTTGTTGGCACGTGTGGAGCTTGGTGTCCGTGTCTCGGGGCAGGTAAGCGATATATGGAAATATCCTATCCCTTCGATATGTACCCGGGCACCGTCCTTCAAGTAGTAGGCCAGTTTCTCGCTGAGCGAGATAATGGTTGCCTTGATGTCCGCCACGGTGAGCGAGGAGCCGTACTGTATTTCCCGCGCCAGATAGTCGGTGTTGATGCGCTGCCAGTTTACTACACGGGCGTGATAGCGCTTCTTGCGCGTACCTATCGTATTGGGTGATTCATAAAATTCAAATTTGATAGCCATTCGCTTATTTGTTTTTATCCGGTTGTTTATGCTTTCTTGTACGGAAGAGTTTGTTGCAACTTCCTTTCAAGTTAATCATTTCACTTTAGTGATGAAATAATATCACTTGAGTGATGAAGTTGTATCACTTAGGTGATGAAACTTCATCATTCTAGTGAAACGATTAACTTGACGGTGCAAAAGTATGAAATAATCTTGATAAAAACGAATAATTTCCCAGTTATTTTCGCTTAGTCACTTTTTTGCGGTAGTGTGGGGTAAATGCTTGTAAAAGGGCATTTTGAGTGTTATCTTTGTGATATTACACAACCCCAAATAATGAAAAAGGATGAAAAAATTAGTGGAAAATTTACTGAGTTGGTGCAAAAAGAGTATGAAAATGAGGAGATGCGTGGGAAAAAGCACGGCTCCGGTTACCGGGCAGTCGGTGGGGCAAACCGAAAATGCGGAAGGGGTGTTGCCTTCAACGGCTACGGAAACGGTGGATGATATTGTTCTTCCAGCGGCTGTCGAAACAGCTGGTATGGCAGAAACTATCGATGAAAAGGCGGTTTCTGGTAAATTGGGACGCAAGAAGCCGGAGAATATGCTGGTGGCCTTGCAGTGCTTTTTGACCGCACGGTATGATTTCCGTTACAATCTTCTCACCGAACAGACGGAGTATCGTGGGAAAGAGATGCCGGATGAAGAGTATGCCATGGTGGCTCAACGTGATTTGAATACATTCTGCCTGGAGGCGCGTACCGGTGGCATCAACTGCTGGGATAAGGATGTGAGCCGTCTGCTCCATTCCAGAAAGGTGGAAAACTATCATCCTTTTCTGCATTATATGAGCCACTTGCCTCAATGGGACGGGGTGGATCGTGTTACTCCGCTGGCCGTGCGTATATCGCGTAAGCCGATGTGGGTGAAAGGGTTTCACCGTTGGATGCTGGGTGTTGCCGCCCAATGGCTGGGGCAGGCGCAGGATTGCGCCAATGCGGTGGCGCCTATGTTGGTGAGTCGTGAGCAGGGGAAGCGCAAGTCTTCTTTTTGCAAGATTTTGATGCCCAAGGAACTTACACCTTATTATATAGACAAGTTCGACCTGACGAGCGAGAGTGGATGTGAACAGAAACTTTCGCTTTTCGGACTGATCAATATGGATGAGTTCGACAAGTACCGTGCCGGGCAGATGCCTGCCTTGAAGAATCTGATGCAGATGACCACACTGACTTTCCGCAGGGCACATCGTCCGGCATTCAGTCATCTGCCCCGTATCGCCTCTTTCATCGGTACGTCCAATATGACGGACCTGCTGACTGATCCCACAGGAAGCCGCCGTTTCCTTTGTGCGGAAGTGGACGGCAAGATTGACTGCACACCGCCCGATCATGCGCAGCTGTTCGCCCAGCTGAAAGCGGAGCTGGCCGGAGGAGAGCGTTACTGGTTCTCGGAAGAGGAAGAAAAGGAGATACAGCACAGCAACCGGAATTTTTATAAAATGCCTGCCGAACAGGAATTGTTTTTGCGTTGTTTCCGGATGCCGCAGGAAGGGGAGTTGTCCAAGCCCTATACCACGACGGATTTGTTCAATTATTTGCAGAAACATTATCCGGCGGCCATGCGTGGGGTGACTCCGAACCGGTTGGGCAGGATGATGGTTGCATTAGGGATACAGCGTGTTCATACCGAGTATGGCAATGTGTACCGGCTGGTGAAGCTGAAGGATTCTTCCGCGGCCTGATACTTTTTCCCGGTGTGATCCTTCAGCCGGAACGCCCTTCTGCAAAGGGTTTGCGGGAGGGCTGAAGCTTTTGAAGGATTTTTCAGGGGGAATCGTATAAGGAGAAATAAATGAAAAAGATTGCTTGGCGATTTGTTTGTTCGACTTTTTTAGTGGTGGTGTTTTTATCTATAAAAACATGGAAGTGACAGTTTACATATTTATTACATTGTTTCTTCTTGGGATTGTCCGGAAACGAGATACTCCAAGTTTCATGCTGCTCCGGGAGATACTTTGCAGTTGAAAGTTTCCTTCCGGTCGGACAGCATAGGGGTGTTTGTCCGTGAATTTCATATCTATGGCAACTTTCCCTTTTTGCCACTTGGTCTGACGGTGGAGGGCGATTGCATATAAGGCAAGCTCATAGCATATAAGGGAAAGAATTAACAGGATAATTTTGTTTTTATCGAAGGTTTATTGCTAACTTTGCTCTACCATCGTAATATGGATGAAAAGCACAACCGATATACAAATGAGCAAAATGCCTGGAAATTCTTTTAATGATATCTATACCTCTTATTATAAGAAGTCTTTTTTCTTTGCCAAATCATACGTTCATAATGATTTGGCGGCAGAAGATATTGCCTCCGAGGCATTAATAAAGTTGTGGGAAAAGTTGAAGGCCGAGCCTGTTGAAGAGAAATATATCTTACCATTGTTACTGACAATTTTGAAGAACAAGGCTTTGGACTATCTAAAGCACGAGGAGGTAAAACGCAGTGCTTTTGAAGTGATGGCCGACTGGCAACAACAGGAATTGTCTATCCGTATGTCTGCCTTGGAAGCGTGCAATCCTGATGAGATTTTTTCGGAAGAAGTGGAAAAAATCATCAGTGCTACTTTAAGTACCTTGTCGGAACAGACGCGACGGGCATTTATTTTGAGCCGTTTTGAAAATAAACCCAATAAAGAGATTGCCGAAGAGATGGAAATCTCTATAAAGGGGGTGGAATATCATATATCAAAAGCATTGAAAGTACTGCGGGTGACTTTAAAAGATTATCTTCCTTTATTTTATTTCTTCTTTTATTATTAAGCCTGACCGGATGGGGGATACGGATGTTTTTGAGGACAGAAATGATTTTTTTATATTTTTCTTCATTTTCTTTTAGGGTAGTTTCTTCTTGAGTCGTTTCTAATAAAACAGCATAGAATATGAATCCTGAATTATTGCAAAAATATATAGCCGGAAATGCTACTGAAGCCGAAAAGCAGCGTGTGACCGAATGGATACAGGAAAATCCTGAGAACATGCGTGAATATATGGCACAACGGAAGTTGCATGACATGGCATTGTGGCGTACGGAACCTGTGGCGGAGGAGAATAGCCGGGAAAGGAAACATTTCTCGTTACGCGGAGTATGTATGGAAGCTGCCAAGATAGCAGCGGTATTGGCGATCGTCTTGTTGGGTACACATTATTGGACAGGAAAACATCAGGTACCGGAAGACAAAACATGGCAGTCTATTTATGTGCCGGCGGGCCAACGGGCGGAATTGATGTTGGCGGATGGTACGAAGGTTTGGTTGAACTCACGCAGTACCTTGACTTTCCCGGGAAGTTTCAAAGGGAATATCCGAAATGTGAAATTGGATGGTGAGGGTTACTTTGCGGTGACAAAGAATGTGGAACAGCCTTTTATTGTAGAGACGAACAAATGTAATGTGAAGGTGCTGGGTACAGAGTTCAATGTAATGGCTTATGCAGCGGATAGCGTATGGGAAACTTCTTTGTTGGAAGGTGCTGTAGAAATTTTAGTGCCCGGTTCGAATAACAGTGGAATGAGGCTGGAACCGAACATGATGGCCAGCTTGAAAGGCAACAGACTGGTGAAAGGACGCATCAAGGAGGTCGATTATTTTTTGTGGCGTGAGGGCTTGCTTTGTTTCAATGATATATCCGTACGTGATATGATAGAGAAACTGAAACTGTATTATGGGGTGGATATTGTAGTAAATAATACCCGGATTCTAAAGAACCGTTATACAGGTAAATTCCGCACGAAAGATGGGGTGGAACACGTACTGAAAGTTTTGAAACTCAATAATAAGTTTACTTATACAAAGAATGATGAGACAAATGTGATAACAATTAATTAACCCTTAAAAAAGAATATGCCTATGAAATAACACACCTGGTCTAAAAAAGAAATGGGATAGTGCTGCAACACCATCCCATGGAATGTCAATGACGCATTGACAATTTTTTCTCAAATAATCTTAAGTTGAACCTAAAATTAGTAATGCAAATATATGAAAAATATTTTGTATCAGGAATCTATTGTAGAAATTAAACATTTATTCCGTATGATGAGAAACACACTCTTAGCCCTGTTTGTCTTTGCCGGAACAGCCTTTGCCACTGAGTCTTATTCTCAGACAATGAAGGTGACTGTTGTGGCGGATAACGTGTCAACAGGCAAGGTAATCAGTGAAATAGAAAAACAGACAGATTATCTGTTTGTGTATAATGTGAACGAGGTGAATCTGAAGCGCAATGTGAAGGTGAATGCGCAGAACAAATCTGTAGCCGAAGTGCTGAATAAGGTTTTTGAAGGTACTGATATTTATTATGCCATGGAGGGTAAGAATATCATGCTGATGAGTAAGGCGAAAGACGGGGAAGCTGCCCAACAGGCAAATAAAGTGACAGGTATTGTGAAAGATGCGAATGGCGAGCCGGTAATCGGTGCCAATGTAATGGTTAAAGGTCAGTCAATAGGTACGATAACAGATATAGATGGGCGGTTTGTGTTGGATGCCCCGAAAGAAGCCGTTTTACAGATTACGTATATCGGGTATGTTTCTCAAGAAGTGAAAGTTTCTGGAAAGAGAGAAATTAATGTAGTATTGAAGGAAGATACAGAAACTCTTGATGAAGTGGTGGTGGTTGGATTTGGTACGCAAAAGAAAGTGAATCTGACAGGAGCTGTAGGACTTGCTACTGCTAAAGAATTAGAATCTCGTCCTGTGACTTCAGCTACACAAGCCTTACAAGGATTGGTACCTGGTTTGCAGATATCAACAAGTACGGGTGAACTGGACAAGACCGCAGATATCAGTATCCGTGGTACAGGAACTATTGGTGAGGGTTCCAGCGGTGCACCTCTTATTCTAATTGATGGAATGGAAGGAGATTTGAATACAGTCAATCCTCAAGACATAGAAAATATTTCTGTATTGAAAGATGCTGCCGCATCATCCATCTATGGTTCCCGTGCCCCCTTCGGCGTAATTCTGGTGACTACCAAATCGGGCAAAAAAGGAAAGACTTCTGTAAACTATAACAATAGCTTCCGTATATCTACTCCTGTAAATATGCCGAAGATGATGGATTCCTACACTTTTGCAAACTTTATGAACGCCGGTTCGCTTAATCAGGGTGGTGGGCTTATCTTTACAGAAGACCTGATGCAGGATATGCTGGATTGGCAAGCTGCCGGAGGTGGAAGCACGGGGGGAGTAAAAGCTTCATCCAACGGTCAATGGGGTAAACCAGACTATGATCCATTTACAACAGCTTGGGCTAATACAAATTGGTATGATGAAGTTTACAAATCTTCAAGTTTTTCTCAAGAACATAACGTTAGTCTAAATGGAGGAAGTGATATTGTAGCTTATTATGCTTCTTTCAATTATTTGGATCAAGGAGGACTTTTGAAAGCTGGTGACGATGGACTTCATCGTTACAATGTAACAGCTAAAATCAATGCTGATTTGACTCAATGGTTAAAATTCAATTACAGTACCCGTTTTACTCGTAATGATGTATGGCGTCCTACCAGTTTCAACAGTTCTTTTTATGACCAGTTAGGAAGAGCTACTTGGCCCAATATGCCCGTAAAAGATCCCAATGGCTATTATACCAATAATGGTTGGACTAATCCAGTCCAAAATCTTGTTGAAGGTGGAAAACGTAATGCACAAACAGACCGTCTTTATCAACAAGCGTCTTTAGTAATTGAACCGATCAAAAATTGGATTACACATGTGGAGTTTAATTACAGTATAATGAACTCATCGGTAAAAGAAACTTCAATTCCTACTTATAATCATGATGTGGAAGGCAATTTAATAGATACTCATGGTACGTCTTATCTTTATCAAGATCAGACTAAAGAGAACTATCTGAACCTAAATATTTATAGTGAGTATTCCCAATCTTTTAATAATGCCCATAATGCAAAAGTTATGCTTGGCTTCCAGATAGAAGATATGAAACAGGAATTTTCTTCTACAAAAAAGTATGGTGTAATGATGGGGGGGATGCCTTATTTTGATGTCACAACCGGATTGGACGGACAAGGTAACCCCAAAGCGACAGAAGCGGGTGGAAATGGGAAAAGATGGAAAACGGCAGGTTTCTTCGGTCGCTTGAATTACGATTACCTGGGACGTTATTTGGCGGAAATCAATATGCGATATGACGGTTCTTCCCGTTTCCGTCGAGGAAGTCGCTGGCAATGGTCTCCTTCATTCTCTTTAGGCTGGAACATCGCTCAGGAAAAATTCTGGGAGTCGCTGACAGATATAGCCAACACATTAAAATTGCGTGTTTCTTACGGTGAATTGGGCAACCAGAATACTACAGCATGGTATCCTACCTATCGTGATATGATACTGAAGTCTTCTAATGGAACATGGTTGCAAGATGGAGTGAAGCCTAATACAGCAGAGCCGGGAAATTTGGTCAGCAATTCTTTGACTTGGGAAAAGGTTCGTACTTGGGATATCGGTTTTGATTATGGCTTTCTCAGTAATCGTTTGACAGGTAGTTTTGATTACTATATTCGTTATACGGATGGTATGGTAGGGCCTGCACCTGAACTCCCATCTATTTTGGGTACATCTGCTCCTAAAACCAACAATTGTAATTTAAGAACGAATGGATGGGAACTATCTATTGGATGGAGAGACCGTTTGAAAAACGGGTTTGGATATAGTGCTAATTTAACTCTTTCCGATGCTAAAACAATTGTTACCAGCTATCCGAGCAACGCAACAAATACTATCGGTTTGAACAAATACGTTGAAGGACGCGAAGTGGGCGAGATTTGGGGATTGGAAACAATAGGAATAGCAAAATCTGAAAATGAAATGCAAGCCCATCTCCTTTCCCTTCCTAATGGAGGACAGGATGCGATTGGTTCCAAATGGTCTGCCGGTGATATTATGTATCGTGATTTGAATGAAGATGGAAAAATATCTAAAAGTGCGGGTACATTGGATGATCATGGAGATTTGAAAGTAATAGGCAATAGTACTCCTAGATATTTCTTTGGTATTGACTTGAATGCTGATTGGAAAGGATTCGACATACGTTTATTCTTTCAAGGTGTAATGAAGCGTGATTTTTGGGGTACAAATAATTTCTGTGGTTATTTGTTTGGTGCTTATGGAACTCAAAGTATGTGGGGGGCTCGTGGACTTAAGGAACATGAGGATTATTTTCGTGCAGAGGATATAGGATTGTCAGGTCATACCATTCCTGCAAATCTTGACGCTTATTATCCTCGTCCTATTTTCTCCGAAGGAGGTAAGAACCAAGAAATTCAGACACGTTATTTGCAAGATGCATCCTATATCCGTTTAAAAAATTTCCAATTAGGTTATACTTTCCCAGCAAAATGGATGAAAAGTATGGGTTTGACCAGATGCCGTGTGTTTGTTTCCGGAGAAAATCTTTGGACCGGAACATCATTGTCTTCTTTGTTTGATCCGGAAACAATTAGTGGCGGTAATGGTGGTAATGCTTATCCGTTATCAAGCACCTGGTCTTTTGGCTTAAGTTTAACACTTTAATAATACGTATACAATGAAAACAAAACATATATTCTTATCTGTACTAATCGCTTCGGCAGGATTTGCATTTACTGCTTGCGATGACTATTTGGATGAAGTACCTGAAGCATCTATTTCCCCGGAAGTATATTTTACAGAGGCAACCCATATTCAAGCCTCTGCAGATAATTTGTACTCTGATATTCTTCCCTCTCACGGAACTGGAAATACATACGGCATCTACAAAGATGATGCAACAACGGACAATCAAATAGAAGTTACAGCTCCCAATCGTTTTACTTCCACTTTGTGGAAAGTGGACAATGCGGAAAACAGTAATTGGAACTTCGATAAAATATACAAGATCAATTTTGTATTATCGAATGTGTTGCCCAAATTTGGGGATAATAATGCTAATGGGAACGACCTGAGCGGTAATGCCAATACCATCAATGGTGACCTTAACAGCATAAAACACTATATCGGTGAATTATTTTTCCTACGTGCTTGTGAATACTTTAAACGTTATCAGTTGTTTGGAGATTTTCCCATAATTATCTACCCATTGCCAGATGACAAAGAAGCATTGAGTGAAGCCAGTAAACGATCACCACGCAATGAGGTGGCTCGCTTTATTCTAAGTGATTTGGATAAAGCTATTACTTTATTAAAAGCTAAAAACATGCCGACGACTAGAATTAATGCGGATGCTGCCATTTTATTAAAGTCGCGCGTAGCTCTATTTGAAGGTACTTGGTTGAAATATTTTAAGAATACGGCTTTTGTACCCAATGGTAACGGTTGGCCTGGCAAGGCAAAAGATTACAATTCCACTTATCAATATCCCAGCGGGAATATTGATAGTGAGATAGATTATTTCTTAGAAATCGCCATGACAGCTTCTAAAGATATCGCAGAACGCTACAAAAATAAGCTTACAGAAAATACAGGTACCCTGCAACAGTCAACTAGCGAAGCTGCAAACCCCTATTTTGACATGTTTGCTCAAGAAGATTTATCTTCTGTCGATGAAGTTTTGTTATGGCGCAGATACGCTTATAACTTAGTACACCACAACGTAAATGTCTATGCTAGCTGGGGAAACAATGGCGTAGGCGTCACCCGTAGCTTTGTGAATAACTTTTTGATGGCTGACGGCACTCCTGTTTATACCCACGGTGATTATATGAACGGAGACGGATATTATATGGGAGACAAAACCATACACGACGTTCGTCAAAACAGAGACAGCCGATTGGTTATCTTTCTGAAAGACCCCGGACAACATAACATCTTAATAAAAGATGTGGTTGGTGAGACAGCCAATGTTGAAGAAACTTATCCATTGATTACCATTACAGATGGTGCCCGTCGTTATGTAACTGGGTATGCTTTACGCAAAGGAGGAGCTTTCCATCAGAAATATTATTCCAATTCAAAAGGATATACCGCCTCTATTGCTTATCGTGCGACAGAAGCCTTGTTGAATTACATGGAAGCCAGTTATGAAAAGAATGGTACTTTGGACGGAACAGCAACCGAATATTGGAAAATTATTCGCCGTCGTTCTCATGTAGATGAGGATTTTCAAAAGACCATTGCTTTAACGGATATGAGTAAAGAGGCTGAAAATGATTGGGGAGCGTGTTCCGGTGGTAAATTAATAGACGCAACTCTCTATAATATACGTCGTGAGCGCCGATGTGAATTTATGGCGGATGGGCTTCGTTATATGGACTTATGCCGTTGGCGTGCTATGGACCAGTTGATTGAACATCCTTATATACCGGAAGGTTTCCATTTATGGAATACCCCCATGCAGGCTTGGTATACAGATTTGCTGTATGATGGATCAGACGCATCCAATGTATCTTCACCTAATGTCAGCGAATACTTGCGCCCTTACCAAAAGAATTCTAAACAGACCTGTTATAATGGTTTTACTTGGCGTATGGCTCATTATCTGCACCCCATTATGATTAAGCAGTTTTTGATCACCGCCCCCGATAACAAAACAGTAGAGAATTCTCCTCTCTATCAAAATCCATATTGGCCTATAGTACCGGATATGCCTGCTGAAAAATAAGTTTCAGGGCATTCTAATATCTTATGATTGGAATGCCCTGATAACTTGATATCATACGACTGATAAGAAAAGAGTAGCCATTGTATGTATTTTTTGTACGATAATACAGGTATTGCAACTAAATTCCATGTCTGCAACTCTTTATAATTCCGATATTTGCATAATAAACGAGCCGACACAAATCGGTGTTCATTCTTTATAATAATGTATCAAATGAAAAACATCATTATCGCTTTCTTCTTGATGCTTGCTCCTGTCGGAGTAACAGCCCAATATCAGAAAGCACAGGAAAAAGCTCCTCTGGTCAATGTACCTTTGGAAAATTTTGCATCACAGCAGAAAGTCCTTTTTAACTTTGGCTGGAAATTCCAGTTGGTTACAAACGAGAATAAAAATACCGATTTCGCCTCACCTGCCTTGGATGACTCTTCCTGGCGTACATTGGACCTTCCTCATGATTTCCAGTTCGAACAACCCTGGACTGAAAATGGTGGAGGTGCACGCGGATTCAAACCTATGTGTGAAGGATGGTATCGCAAGTCTTTCCCTACCGATCCGTCGTGGAAAGGGAAACGGGTAGTCTTGGATTTCGGAGGCATCATTTATTGGGGCGATGTCTATCTGAACGGTACCAAAATAGTCTCGACAGATTATGGATATGTGGGACTTGAAGCGGACCTTACCCCTTTTCTACGTCACGATGGAGAAAATGTGGTAGCTGTCTATGCCTCTACCGGTCCCAAGAAAGGTTCACGCTGGTACACGGGAGGCGGTCTGTTCCGTGATGTATATCTGCAGGTGCAGAATCCCACACACATCGCCCGCCATGGGGTGTATATTACTACCCCCGAGGTTTCCTCTTCTCGGGCAACGGTAGCCGTACAGGTTGAGGTGGACGGCTGGCAGAAACATGACGTACGGATACGGACCACCCTCCGCAATCCGGAAGGTGTCATAGTAGGCTCCGTGCAATCCGGTATGCCCGAACATACGCACCAAACCTGTACGGAAGTGAAATTACCGGCGCTTACTCTGGAGAATCCACAACTTTGGTCATGTGACTCTCCGCAACTTTATAGTGCTGATGTAGTTGTGATGGCGGACGGTATGGTAGTGGACAGTCTTACTGAACAGTTTGGTATCCGTAAATTGGAATTCTCTTCCGAATTTGGTTTCAGACTCAATGGTGAGAAAATATTCCTAAAGGGAAATGCCAACCATCATGACCTTGGCGCATTGGGAGCTGCCAGTTACGACAGGGCCATCGAACGCATGATGCTACAACTCAAATCCTTCGGTTACAACTGCATCCGCTGTTCACATAATCCGTACAGTGACAGTTTTGCCCGCATTGCAGATCGTGTGGGGATGTTAGTAGTGGACGAACTGACGGACAAATGGAGTGACAATGACTATTGGGGCGGACGTCAACCGTTCACCCATATCTGGCACAAACTGATTACAGAATGGATCAAACGCGACCGTAATCGTCCGTCCATCATTTTGTGGAGTTTGGGAAACGAGCTTCAGATTCGTGAAGGATGGGCAGGTTTTGAAGGAACCAACGATTGGGGAATCACTACCTATAACATCTTCAACCAGCTGGTAAAGAGGTGGGATAATACACGCCTCACTACTGTTGCCATGTTCCCTGCTCGTGCGGGAGCTATAACCCGACATGACAAGGAGTTCAACGACTATTTGGTGCCGCCCGAACTGGCTTGTGCTACAGAAGTGGCATCGTTCAATTACCAGTCGGATAAATATGACGCTTATTTGAAATATAAACCTGACCTTATCTTGTTCCAGAGTGAGGCTGAAACAAGTAATCTGTTACAGCCTTATTATAATATGGATAGAAAACGGACGGTGGGCATGGCCTATTGGGGATCCGCCGAGTATTGGGGAGAATCCAACAAGTGGCCCAAGAAAGGCTGGAATTACTCTTTCTTTGACCATACCATGCGTCCCTATCCCCAAGCCTACCTTATTAAATCGGCTTTCATGCCAGAAATTCCCGAAGTACATATCGGAGTGGTCGATGCGGCGGGGGCGGAAAGTGTCAACTGGAATGACGTCATAGTGGGACGCATGGCACTGAACGAGTGCTGGAATCATACTCCGGGCAGCAGACGGTCACTCTTCACCTTCACTAATGCACATTCTGTAGAGTTGTTGGTAAACGGTCAGAGCATGGGAATTCAAGAAAACGATACGACACGGGCAAACCTGCGTAATATGATTTATTGGAAGGATGTTCCTTATGGCAACGGTGGCTCTGTGGTGGCAATAGCCCGTGACAAGTCGGGCAAAGAAGTGGCGCGTCATCGTATTGAAACTGCCGGAAAAGCCGTGGCACTCCGGATTGAGGCGGAAACACCGACGGACTGGAAGGCAGACGGTATGGACTTGCAATATATAAACGTGACGGTCATAGACAAAAAAGGTCGTCCGGTATGGGACTACAACGAGCCACTTACTTTACAAATGGAAGGTGCGGCACGGTTGGTGGCATTGGATAACGGGGATCATTATACGGATGAGCTCTTTCATGGCATAACTTCCAAACGAATGTATCAGGGAAGGATGCAAATTATTCTCCGAAGCGATCAGGAGGCTGGGAATGTTACGGTCAAAATATCCTCAGCTGGATTGAAAGGCACACTTCGGTTGAAAACGATAAAAGAATGAAAGGAAATATATGAATAAAAGATTAAAATTACTTGGCATCTTTATAACAGCATCTTTATGTTGTTATGCCCAGACAAAAGAGTTCGATCCTTCTCTGGATCCTAATGTAACCATCGTGAGCCGGCAATCTCAGGAGGAATGGAACAGTCGCTATATGTGGTATCCGGGACAACTGGCTGCTTTCTACCAGCAACAATGTGCCCGTATCTCAAAAGAGCGTTGTGTCAATGTAGGATATCCGGGTAAATTTTTTGCAAAGAACAATCATGCCTGGTTCAGAAAAGAGGTAAGATTGAAAAAGGAAAGTAGTCTTTGCTGGGAGGGCCCGTCGGATATTGTTCTTTATATAAATGGTGTAAAACAGTCTGTTTCCGGTAAACAGGTTATTTTACCCGTGGGCAGATCCTCTTTATTGTTTGAGGTGACAACGGATGACTCGTTACCTTGTATCATTCTGAAAGGGGCGGGACTGGAAAATCCGGATGAATGGCAGGTCAGCATGGATAAAGAGCATTGGACAATACCCGAGAGTGCCGTCATGTATAATAAACCGGGCGTGTTGCCGGATGCTCCGCAAGATATGACAGCCCGGATTAAACCTTCACAAATACTCCCCATGCGCAATGCTGAGATGCAAGGTAAAGACGGAATTAGTATCGGAAAGAATGGTTATGTCCTCATCGACTTTTTCCATCTTGAGATTGGAACACTGACCTTTCAAGCGAAAGGAAAGGGAACTATAACCGTACGCGTTGGCGAAACTCCCGAAGAAGCACTGGAACGGGATGATAAGAAACTGGAACAATATCCATTGGTTCCTATTACCTTGTCAGAAGAAGGCGGCACCATCACTTTGCCGGAACGCGCTCTCCGATATGTTTCACTGGAATGCGACAAGGGGGCTGAGATTACCTCCCTTCGTTTTGATGCGTCATTGTGGCCGGTAGAGCACCAGATGCAGTTTGAAACGGATGATGATTATGTGAACAACCTGTTCAAAATGAGCAGTGCGACATTGCATACCAGTATGCACCGCTTTTATCTGGACGGGGTGAAGCGTGATTTTCTTCCCTGGTCCATGGATGCGCTGGTCAGCACCCTAGCGGGGGATTATCTTTTCGGTGACCAGCAAGTGTCAAAAAACGGAATTTCCATAGCACTGATGCCGCTTGATCCGCAGAAATCAGATATAGGGATTCCTGATTATCCGTTGCATGCTCTGTTCGGCCTGAAACAGAACTATCTGCGTTTCGGTGACTTGACCACTTCCCTTCAATACAAAGACCGCATCATCCTGTTGCTTGATTTTTATGCCTCCATCGTGGATGAGAATGGTTTTGTACACGGCAATTATGGAGACAGGCAGTTCGGTTATACCCCCGGATGGTCCACCTATAACGGTCCTGTTCGGAAAGGGGTGGCGGCCTATGCCCAGATCATGCTCTATTATAATTATGTGACCGGAGCTTATTTCGCGGATCTGTGGAAGGAGAGTGCATTGGCGGACAGATACCGCAAGTTGGCCCGGAATCTGAAAAAGAAGATTTTTGAACATTTTTGGGATAATGACCGGAAAGTCTTCATCAACGGTACAATGAATGACAATGTGACTGTGGACAAGCGTATTTCGCATCATGCCCAATATTGGGGAATACTGGCCGATATCTTTCCCAAAGAACATTATGACAACCTGTTTGAAAATGTTCTGCCGAATTTGCCGAACTATTATGAGGTGGTCAGTTATGAGAAAGGTTATGAGTTTCTGGCTTATGCCAAAGCCGGGCGGATAAAAGAGTTATGGGATCATATCTATGGTGTGTTCGGCGACTGGATGGATCAGGGACATACCCGTTTCCCGGAGAACTTTATGATGAACGCCTCCAGGGCCCGTCAACTGGTATTTTATAATCGTCCGTACGGCCTGAGTCTTTGTCATGGGGCGAATGGAGTCCCGGTAGTGGTAGGCGCATTGAACGGTCTTATCGGTTTCAGCCAGTCTTCGATGAAGACGAATGAATATACCATTAAACCGGAGTTACTCCATTTGAAGTGGATTCATTCCAGAATTCCGGTAAAGGAAGGATATATTGTCTTGAAACTGAATGCCGAGGGGGAGAGCACTATTGACATTCCGGCAGGATGTACAGTCAGAATTATAAAAAAGACCGGAAAGAAGCCACTGGTACTGAGAAAACAGGGCGGGTACAGTTTCCGGTTGAAGGACTGAGCGTTGAATAGAAAAAAGTGTCTGTTCAATAGCCATATTCTTTATTAAGTCATTCTTAATGTACTTGATTAAACCGACAAGTTGCAAGTTCTTGAATTTCTTCCTAGCTTTGTATTCGTTTGTTTTCAACAGGAGTACTTGCGTGAAGAATATGAAAAGCATAGGAAGGATAGTATTACCAATCATTATTTTGTTATTGACTGTGCGGATAAATGCCGTTCCGGTCAAAGCATTTGATATGATAGTAAGAAACCTTCCTAATTCGGAACAGTTGCCGACCAAAGAATTGCTTTGTATCTTCCAGGATTCGGAAGGATATATGTGGTATGGCACTGAAGGGGGAGGCTTGTGTCGTGATGATGGATATACGGTGAAAGTATTCCGTTCTGATTTCAAAAATCCGGGAATCTTGGAAAACAACAGTGTGACGTGTATTGCTGAAGACGGTGAAGGGAAAATATGGTTTGGAACGAAGCGTGGCGCCTATATTTTGTCAAAAACAGATTATGAGATAAGGGCGCTTGCTGATGAAACGATAAAGAGCTGGACTATAACTACAATGACAGCGACGTCTGATGGTACGATCTGGATTTCGACTAACAGGCATTTGTTTCGATACAATGAGTCAGGGGAAAGAACTGGAAAATATATTCTTAAATGGAAAGGACGGGAGAATACCGTCAATTCTATTTATGAGGATAAGAAAAAGACTGTTTGGGTAACTCAAGCAAAAGGCGGGCTTTTTTGCTATGATAAGGTAAAGGACTCTTTTATTTCATATCCTTGGCCCTATGATGAGTATCCCACAAGCATGACGGAAGATCATAACACTCCGTATTATTGGGTTACTACTTGGGGAAAAGGAATTGTACGTTTTGACCCCAAGGCACAGGATACGGACAAAATGTTTGGATTGCAAACAGTGGATAATGCGTCTTCTAACTCCGATACCCGAAAGCTTCATCATATTATACAAGATTCTGTTAAGGGATATTTGTGGGTGACTGCGGCAGATAACTTATATGCCTATAAAATAACGGCCGATGTATCCTTGGATAAGGTGGATCTCTCCCGTTTATTATCAGCTGACAGGAAAATCCTCACAAAGATTCTTTCCGATCAATCCGGAAATTTATGGGTGACAGGTTATTATCCTTCTTCTTTCATTATTTCTTTTCTTCCTAATGAAGTGCTTTCTTTGTCTATGGAAGGGGTAAAGCAAAATTTGGGGGTAATCGCGTCTCCTATGCAGTTTTCTCAAGAGAAGAATTATTATTGGATCAGACAAAAGAAATTGGGACTGTATGCTTATGATCCCCAGAGAGATCGTATGTCTGTTGTTAAGAATGACAGGGAGCTTTCTTTTTTCTTTGAGAAGCCATCGGATAGAGAGGGAATCTATATGGTAAGGGATCATTCGGTTATATTAATTCGGTATAAGGAGGACCGGCTTTTTGAATCCATCGTATGTACCATACCCATTAAACAAGGTGAGCGTATCCGCGCTTTGCATGATGACCGTCGTGGGAATCTTTGGATAGGTACCACTTACCATTTATTCCGGTATAGGATGAAGGATGGCCGATTGACTACAGTTTGTGATGATGTTGGTTTTATAAATGCTATCGTTTCGTCTAATGAAGGAGTTGTTTATTTTGCAACTGAAAGTAGAGGGTTGTGGAGAGTTTCCGGAGAAAGCCGGTTGCAAATAAAGGATACAGGAGAAAATTATTCGGTATTGACTGTCGCACCGGACAACAATCTTTGGGTGGGTACTAAACAGGGCAATGTGTATAGTTATTCTCCGGATACGAATGATTTTATTTCCCGGACAAAAGATTGTGGATTGACAGGGGATGCTGTGTTGGATATAAAGTCGGATGACGATGGGAATCTTTGGATTCTTACATCACAGCGGGTGATGGTCTATCATCCCGGAACACATATCTTTACTATGATGTCTTGTACTGATTCTTGGATAAATCTGGAAGATTTCCAGTCATTGTATAAAGGTCCTCGGGGAGAAATGAGTGTGGGTGGACGAGGTGGAATTGTGACTTTTCCTCACTATAATGAAAAAAAGAGGAGGATACCTGAACCAACGGTGTGTTTGACATCCGTCGAAATGAATAACACCTCTGAAATCGGGGTGGATAATCAAAAGAAAATAAGCCTGTCTCCTCATGAGAGAAATGTGAAATTGTTTTTTTCTACTTTTGACCATTTGAATACGAATAAGGTAAGATATGCTTATCGTTATAAACAAAGAAACGATAATTGGGTGGCCTTTCCGGCAGGGGAAAATAGTATCGGCTTGTCTGATTTGTCAAAGGGGGAATTTGAACTGGAAGTCCGTGCTACAGATGAGAATGGGCTGTGGAGTAAGAGTACATTGACGGTCATGATCAATGTTTGCCTGCTTGGTATGAAACAGGCTGGGCGTATTTGTTTTATGTGCTTGTTGTTTTATCGGTTGTTTGGGGATTGGGCCGGATGTATATGAAATTACGGGAGTCCATTGTTGCACAGACTGTTCTGCCATTGGAACAAAATCCGGAGCAAAGGCATGAGATAGATCCATTGTCGGAAGAAGGAAAAGTAGAAGCGAATTCTATTTCAGCATCTGATGAGCAATTAATAAGGAAGGCATTGGATATGGTTGAGAAGAACCTTAGTAATCCTGAATATTCCATAGAAGATTTAAGTAGGGATATGTGCATGAGTCGTGCTACTATTTACCGGAAGATTACATCTATCACCGGAAGTTCGCCTTCTGATTTCGTGAAGAATGTACGTCTTCGTAAAGCTGCCGAATTATTGAAAGAAGGAGGGCTTTCCATTGCTGAGATAGCTGATCAGGTTGGTTTTAATACGCCTAGTTATTTCACAAAATCATTCAAGAAACTGTTTGGGGTGTTGCCTACACAATATAATAAGTGATGTTTTAGTGATAAGAAGGAGATGGCTTTTGTGGCAGTTGATAGAGGAATAATTATAAATATGATTCATAAAGTTCAATTAAAGTGTATAAATTTCCATGTTAATGAACAAAATACATTTTGGGCTTTATAAATAATGATATATTTGTAAAATGCTGCTTGGATATTTCAGATTGAAAGAAATAAGGTACTCATTTTACATTTAAGACCATGAAAGAACTAAAGATGTACATCGATGGGCGATTCATCGAAAACCAATCCGATAAGTGGATTGATGTATTGAACCCTTCTACGGAAGAAGTGATATCTAAAATGCCTGATGGCACACCGGAAGATGCACGTGCTGCTATAAATGCTGCCGTGAAGGCACAGCTTTCTTGGGAGAGTCTTACCTCTATTGAACGTGCCGGCTATTTAACTCGGATTGCACAAGGTATCCGCAAGCGGGAACAGGAATTGACTGATATTATTATCCGGGAGGGTGGAAAAACAAGAGGATTAGCTAATGTAGAGGTGTTATTTACGGCTGATTACCTTGATTATATGGCTGGATGGGCCCGTCGCTATGAAGGGGAAATCATTCCTAGTGACCGTCCTCACGAAAATATATTTGTCTTTAAGAAACCTATTGGGGTGACAACAGGCATCCTGCCTTGGAATTTTCCTTTTTTCTTGATTGCCCGTAAGGCCGCTCCTGCTCTGTTGACGGGGAATACAATTGTGGTAAAGCCGAGTCAGCTGACACCGGAAAACGCGTATGTTTTCGCACAGATTGTAGATGAAGTTGGGTTGCCTAAAGGTGTATTCAATCTGGTGAACGGTCGTGGTTCGGTGATTGGACATGAACTGGCTGCTAACCCTAAAGTAGGTATGGTTAGTCTGACTGGAAGTGTGGAGGCTGGAATACAGACTATGGCAGCCGCTTCTGCCAATGTGACGAAGGTTTCTTTGGAATTGGGAGGGAAGGCTCCCGGTATTGTAATGCCGGATGCAGATTTGGATTTAGCTGTAAAATCCATTATTGCTTCGCGTGTTATTAATACAGGACAGGTATGTAATTGCTGTGAGCGCGTGTATGTACATTCTAGTATAAAAGGCTTTCCTTGAGAAACTGTTGGCAGGATTCAAGCAGGTGAAAGTGGGTGATCCGAATCAGTATACAGACCTCAATATGGGTCCGTTGATTGATGCCAATGCACTGAAATCAGTAGAAGAGAAAGTGAAAAAAGCTATTGAGCAGGGAGCTGAGTTGCTATGCGGTGGTCATCGTATCGGTACTAAAGGATATTTCTTTGAACCGACGATTTTGATTAATTGTACCCAAAAGATGGATATTATTCAGGAAGAAACTTTTGGACCGGTACTTCCGGTTGTTGAGTTTACAGAGGTGGAAGACGCCATTGCCTGGGCTAATGATTGTGAATATGGGCTGACTTCTTCTATTTATACCCAGAACCTGGATATGACATTCAAATTGATTCGTGCGTTGAAATTTGGTGAAACTTATGTGAATCGTGAGAATTTTGAGGCGATGCAGGGATTCCATGCCGGATGGCGTAAATCTGGTATCGGTGGCGCGGATGGTAAACATGGGCTGGAAGAGTATTTACAGACGCAGCTGGTTTATTTGGAAACTAAAGGCTGATTCTCATCATTATTCTATGTAGGATTGTCTCGGGATATAATTCGTATTTTATGTCTCGAGATACATCTTGTTATATGATGGATATTTATTATTGATTTGGATTGATACTTTAAGAAGTATAGAGTACAAAATACTTGTTGTTTCGTCCTGTTGGAAAAGGTTTATTCATCATAAAACAGCATGCTATGAAATTGTTTTTTTCCTTCGTTTTTGCCTTATTGGCTTTTACAGCTTGTACAAAACCCGAAAAGGAAGTCTATATCTTCACTTCTCATCGTGAGCCGGCATTGGACGGGTTACATTATCTTTACAGCTATGACGGCTATCATTGGGATAGTATCGCAGGTTCATGGTTGAAACCGGAAATAGGAAATAAGACTCCTTATTATAATTATTTCACTAAACAGACCGAAGAACAGAAATATGCTCCCAATTCGATGATGCGTGATCCGTCCATGACCCAAGGCCCGGATGGAACTTTCCATTTAGTGTGGACAATCAGTTGGAATGGAGAACAGGGATTTGGTTATGCCAGTTCTAAAGACTTGATTCATTGGAGTGAACAACGCGAAATTAAAGTGATGAAAGACTCTTTGACTAACAATGTGTGGGCACCGGAAGTTTTCTATGATGATGAAAAGGAACAGTTCATCGTTGCCTGGTCTTCTGCCATTCCTGTAGAAAGATATACGGCAGCCGATAGTTTGGGAGCTAATAAAAGTCACCGTGCCTATTATACCACGACCAAGGATTTCCAAACGTTTACTCCTGCAAAGGCGTTTTATGATCCGGGATTTAATTCTATTGACGGATTTATAGTAAAGCGTGATAAAAACGACTATGTATTAATTATAAAAGACAATCGCAAGCCTGGTTACAGTGATTTGTTCTGTGTATCCGGGCCATCGGCAGAAGGACCTTATGCTGATCCGTCAGTAAAATTTGCACCGACTTACTCTGAAGGTCCGTGTGCCGTGAAAGTAGGTGATGAATGGTTGATTTATTTTGATGTTTATCGGGAAGGACGGTTTGGAGCCGTGTCTACAAAAGACTTCAAGAACTTTACTCCCATTGACGATCAGATTTCTATTCCACAAGGACATAAGCATGGTACTATCATAAAAGTTCCCGAATCAGTTTTACTCAACCTGAAAGCGGAGGAAGCTAAAAGATTCCCTCAAAAAGACTAGTTATTACCCAGAATTGTCTGCTTGAATAAGTTACTTTGGGCTTTTGAAATTTATAAGATGAATGCACAAATGAAAACAAGAATCTAGTATTATTATTCCTTCTTCTGATGGTGGAAGGAGGGCTGCTTTCGGCAGCAGCACAGAGCAAATCGTCGGTTTATAAGCCTTGGAGTCATGGACAACTGAAAGTAAGTAAAGAGAACCGTTATCTGATGAATGCGGACGGAACTCCCTTTTTCTGGTTGGGAGATACGGGATGGCTGTTGCCCGAGAAACTGAATAGAGATGAGGCTGCTTATTATCTGGAACATTGTCGTCAGGCAGGTTTCAATGTGGTGCAGGTACAGACTATAAATGGAGTTCCTGCCATGAATTTCTATGGCCAGTATTCCATGATAGATGGTTTCAATTTTAAGAATATAGACAGAAAAGGAGTTTACGGGTATTGGGATCACATGGATTATATTATTCAGAAAGCTGAGCAGAACGGCATTTACATAGCGATGGTATGTATCTGGGGAGGGCTTGTGCGCTCCGGAAAGATGAATGTTGAAGAGGCCAAAGCGTATGGTAGATTTTTAGGTGAACGATATAAAGATGCCCCTAATATTATTTGGGTAATCGGTGGAGATACTTATGCTGACCGGAATACTGAGATTTGGGAGGCGTTGGCGAATAGTATTCTTGCTGTGGACGAGAATCATATAATGACCTTTCATCCGTTTGGTCGTACATCCAGTGCTACCCATCTGAATAATAAGGAGTGGATGGATATGAATATGTTCCAAAGTGGACACAGGCGTTATGGCCAGAAAAAAGGAGATGGTGATACTTCTGTTACGGGATTGGAGGAAGACAATTGGCGTTATGTAGAAGAGGCTTTGTCCATGACTCCACTGAAGCCTGTTCTGGATGCAGAACCCAGTTATGAAGGTATTCCTCAGGGATTGCATGATCCTGCCCAGCCACGCTGGCGTGACTGTGATGTGAGACGCTATGGATATTGGTCTGTTTTTGCGGGCTCTTGCGGACATACATACGGACATAATAATATCATGCAGTTCTTGAAACCGGGTACACCTGGTGGGTATGGAGCTGATGGAATAGAGAAACCTTGGTATAAAGCAATGCAGGATCCCGGCTTCAATCAGATGAAATATCTGAAGAATCTGATGTTAACTTTCCCTTATTTTGAACGTGTACCGGATCAAAGTGTAATTGCCGGTACGAATGGGAATCGTTATGACAGAGCCATTGCGACTCGCGGAAAGGATTATTTGTTAGTATACAATTACTCCGGAAATCCGATGTCTGTTGACTTGACTAAAATCAGTGGCGCAAAAAAGAAAGTATGGTGGTATAGTCCTAAAGATGGAAAACTTTCTTTTATAGGAGAATTTGATAGTAAAATTACTCCCTTTACCTATGACGGCAGTTATAATCGGGATAATGACCAGGTATTAATTGCTATAGATTCAAGCAAGAATTATATTTCTACCGAATGGCTGGAACTTCCTATGGTAAATCAATAGCATTTTTAAGGAATACAGCCAAAAAGTCTTATTAAGTCTTAATGAAACGGGAAAAGTCAATGCGGAAATTGTAATTTTGAAAAAACACATTTACAAATGAAACGCATTGGCTTGTTCTTATTCTTTTGTATTCTTTCCTTGCATGGCATAGCTCAGGTTGAAAATGACAAGGATACGCTCATCATCCGGCAAGATAAAATCAATGAGTTTATCAATGAGATGAATGAGGCTGATAAAAGTATGGATTTTATAAACGAACCTCCTACGTTGACACCTCCCGTTTTATCTGATACATTGCGGATGCCAAAATTTGATTTTACTTCCCGTGAAGAAATGCCTAAGATATCCCCTTATACTTTTTCCGGAAATCCTTTCGGACATGATTATATAGATGGACGTGCTTATCAGATTAATAGTACAGGGATTCTGAGTGGTTATCATTCCTTTCAAGGGTTGCCTTCTATAGGTGAGGCACGTAATGCCGGAGTGATGTACACACAGCGTCTCAATGATTTTATAACCGTGACGGGAGGAGTATATGCTGCTAAATACAATGTATATGGAGTCCGCTTTAATGATTTAGGTGCTAAGGGAAAGTTGTCTTTTCGCATTAATGACAGAATGAAGATCAATATGTTCGGCACATACTCGGTGTATAACGGATATGGTATGACTCCCGCTTCACAGCTTTTTATGAACCAGAATTCATACGGAGGCACTTTGGAATTTAAAATATCGGATAGTTTCGGAATTGAAGCGGGAGCAGAGAGGGAATTTAATCCGATGACCCGTAAATGGGAAACCCATCCTATTATTATGCCGGTATTCTATAAATAATAATTTGTGTATCTTTACGGCATGAATGAAGAGATAGAAGAGTATTACGAAGAGTTATACAGGCTTTATATAGATGAAAACCAGCCATTGGAACGCCGTTACAGGCAATTGCGTGAATCATTGGAGCGTGTGGTGCGTGAAAAGATACAAGGGAATAGTTTGCAGACCACTGATTTGGCCGCCCGTATTAATTATGTAGCCACTCAATATGGGCTGGATCTGAAAGAACAGAATCAGTTACATACCTTTCGTCTGACTTCCAATGATATTTTGAACCATCGTAAGTCTCCTGTAAAAGAAGAGTTCCTGTGTGATTTGCGTGCAGTGGCATACGCATATAGGAAGATGTTTGCACAGGATATTCCATTGAAGTTGTTCTCAGTTCTTCCCAAGCAGGAAATAGCATCTTCAGGGAAAAAAGAAAAGATGGAATACATCCGCCGCATCCGTGTATGCTTTGATTATGCCGATGATACCTATTTGTATGTACATCCTGTAGATGTAACAGCCGATGAACCTATACGGGTGGTTTATAATAAACCCGGTATAAATCATGAATTTGAAGAAACCATAAAGGAACTTTGGCGATATGCCCAGCTTAATCTGCTGGATGTTTCTGTAGATAGGGATGGAATTTATACCCCTTCTTTTATCGTATTGGAACCGGATTATTTGATAGATATCAGCTCACTGGCGGAATGTTACAAGGATTATGGCAGCCATCCGGCAAACTATTTTTTGAGCCGGCTGGTGCCGATTGATAATGCCCGCCCTTTGCTGTTGGGAAATATAGCCAATCTGTTTCTGGATGAATGGATACATGCAGGTGAGGAGGAGCCGGACTATATAGACTGTATGAAGAAGGCATTCCGGCAGTATCCCATTGAACTGGCTGCTTGTGCCGAACTTCGTGACCCGTCCAAAGAGAAAGAGTTTGCCAAGGATTGCCGGATGCATTTTGAGCATATACGGGACGTTGTACAACACACTTTTTTGGAGCCGGGGTATAATCTGGATAAAAAGGAGGCTGTGCTGGAACCGTCCTATATTTGCGAGGCGTTGGGCATTCAGGGACGTCTGGACTATATGCAGCGGGATATGAGCAGCTTTATAGAAATGAAATCGGGCAAAGCGGATGAATTTTCCATGCAGGGAAAAGTGGAACCCAAGGAAAATAATAAGGTTCAGATGCTGCTATATATGGCAGTGTTGGAATATAGCATGGGACAGGACCGGCGGCGTATGCATCCCTATTTGCTTTATACCCGTTATCCTTTATTGTATCCGGCCAGAGCATCGTGGGCTCAGGTAAGGCGGGTTATCAATTTGCGTAACCGTATTGTTGCTGCCGAGTATGGGGTACAATTCCATAATCATCCTGATTTTACACGCAACTTGTTGGCACAAATCAATCCGGAGGTGGTGAATGAAAGAAAACTGAGCGGCAGATTCTGGGAACAGTATTTGAAGCCCTCTATCTCGCGTTTCCGGGAGAAGCTGTCGGCGTTGGAACCTTTGGAGCAGGCCTATTTTTATACGCTTTATAATTTCATTACAAAAGAACTTTATACCTCCAAATCGGGAGATGTGGATTATGAAGGACGTGCAGGGGCTTCAGCTCTTTGGCTGAGTACACTGGATGAGAAACGTGAGGCGGGAGAGATATTATATGATTTGCAGATAATGGAAAATAGGGCATCACAGGCTCATAAGGCTTATATACTTTTGTCTATTCCGCAATATGATGAAATGTTTCTTCCCAATTTCCGTACAGGAGATGTGGTTGTGTTGTATGAGCGTAATAATGACTTGGATAATGCGACCAATAAAATGGTTTTTAAGGGTAATATTGAGCAGATTACAGATACAGAATTGCGTATTCGTTTACGTGCTACCCAACGTAATGCTTCCGTTTTTTCTCCGGACAGTCGTTATGCTGTAGAACATGATACGATGGATACTACATTTCGCAGTATGTATTTGGGACTCTCCGCTTTTCTGGATGCGAATACGGAAAGACGGGAATTATTGCTGGGACAACGGCCTCCCCGCTTTGATTCGTCTTTTGATGAAGCTATAGCGCTGACCGGTGATGATTTTGAGAGGGTGGCGTTGAAAGCTGAGTCGGCCCGTGATTATTTTCTTCTGGTGGGACCTCCCGGAACAGGAAAGACTTCGAGGGCGTTGCGTAGAATGGTGGAACATTTCTATGCAGCATCATCTATGCAGATATTGTTACTGGCTTATACCAACCGGGCTGTTGATGAAATTTGTCAGTCACTGTCCTCTATCACTCCCTGTATAGATTATATACGGGTGGGAAGTGAGCTTTCCTGTGATGTACGCTTTAGAGGACATCTGTTGGAGAATATATTGGCGGAATGCAACAGTAGGAGAGAGGTGAATATCCGTATGGCAGATTGCAGAGTATATGTTGGAACCGTGGCCTCTATTGCGGCTAAAGCTGAACTTTTTAAATTAAAACGTTTTGATGTAGCCATAGTGGATGAAGCCACCCAAATATTAGAACCCCAATTGTTGGGTATTCTGTGTGCCAAGTTTGCTGATGAAAGAAATGCAGTGGGTAAATTTATCCTGATAGGTGATCATAAACAGTTGCCTGCCGTTATTTTGCAGAATAGCGGACATTCTGAAGTGCATGATGAGGGACTTAGGGAAGCCGGACTTTTTAATTTAAAAGATTCTCTGTTTGAGCGGCTTTATCGTTTTCATTTAAAAGAAGAATCTCCTAAAGCGATAGATATGCTTTGCCGTCAGGGGCGTATGCATCCGGGAGTGGCTTTTTTTCCCAATAAAGCATTTTATGCCGGAAAATTGGAGGCTTTGGGATTACCTCATCAGTTGGAGCACATAGAGGCTCCGGTACGTTTTATCCCTTCGAAGCAAGATTTGGAGAGCGTTTCCGGAAAAACAAACAGATATGAGGCACAGATTGTCGCCGGTTTAGCCAAAGAGGTGTATTTGGCTCATGAAGAGGAATTTGATCCGAATCGAACGTTAGGGGTCATTACTCCTTATCGAAGTCAGATTGCTTTGATACGTAAAGAGCTTCAGGCATTGGCTATTCCTGCTTTGAGTAGGATTTCCATTGACACTGTGGAACGGTATCAGGGCAGCGAACGTGATGTCATTATTTATTCTTTTTGTGTGAATCACCTCTATCAATTAAGGTTTCTGCCCAACCTGACAGAAGAGGACGGTGTACAGATTGACCGTAAGCTGAATGTCGCTTTAACGCGTGCACGCAAGCAGCTTTTTATCACAGGAGTCCCTGAAATATTAAGTCATAATTCTATCTATCAATATCTTCTGAAAACTATTTATTAGGGAAAAAAATACCACAGGCTACTTAGGTGTGTAGTCTGTGGTGAATTCTTTAATTAGGCATCAACCGGTTTGTATTTGGGAACCAATGCTTTCATGATAATCCAACCAACCAAATAAGCTACGGCACATACACAGAATATGATGAAGTAGCCGGCAGGTTTTCCTTCGAATCCCATAAAAGTCATATTCGTTTCTGCTGCATAGTCAAACAGTCTGCCAGATCCCATATTAATACAGAATGAACCTATACCACCTGCCATACCACCAATACCTACGATAGTAGCGATGGTGCTTTTGGGGAACATATCACCTACTACAGAATAAATATTGGCAGACCATGATTGGTGTGCCGCACCTGCAATACCGATAATAATGATAGGATACCAATATGAATAATTGCCTAAAGGTTGGGCAAACAATGCCAGCAGTGGGAACAAGGCAAAGATAAGCATAGCCTGCATACGGGCTGCATATGGATTCTTACCTGTTTTATTAATGATAATAGTAGGTAACTTACCACCATAAATAGATAACATGGTAATAGCATATAATACGAAAATCAACATTTGTGCGGTACCCGTATCTGAAGCGAAACCGTATACATCCGAAATATATGCCGGAGTCCAGAACAGGAAGAACCACCATACGCCATCAGTCATGAACTTACCGACAAATACAGCCCATGTTTGGGGAAATTTGAAACATTGCAAGAATGAAATCTTCTTGTTGTCGAAGTCGTTGGCAGCAGCTTGTTGTTCTGCTGATTCTTCAGGATTGTTGTTGTCTTGTTCGATATATTCCAGTTCGGCAGCATTCACGCGAGGGTTGACATTGGGTTTCTTATAGAGGAACATCCAAAGTCCCATCCAAATGAATCCTAAACCACCGATAACGATGAAAGCCATTTCCCATCCGTTGCCCACACCAATACTTTGGAAATAACGTGCCAAAGGAGGGATAGTGATCGGAGCGGCTAAAGCACCTACTGTAGAACCTGCATTAAAGATGGAAGTGGAATATGCACGGTCCTTTTTCGGAAAATATTCGGCTGTTACCTTAATAGCTGCTGGGAAGTTTCCTGCCTCACCTACACCTAATACGATTCGGGCAGCGATAAAGTAATAAACGCTGGTAATGGCGATAGTTGAAGCGACGGCTCCTGTTGCAGAAAGCATCTCTTCTGCGTTATGAATACCTAATGTTTCTTCGGTTGCCCAACCGCACAATGCATGAAGACAAGCTCCTAAGGACCAGACAAAGATAGCCCAGAGATAACCTTTTTTAGTTCCCATCCAGTCAATGAAACGACCGGCGAACAGGTTGGCAATGGCATACACTATAGAGAAAATAGCTGTGATATCTCCGTAATTCGAATCCGTCCAGTGAAATTCCGGAGCAATGAAGTCTTTCCAGGTTAGTGAAAGCACCTGACGGTCGAGGTAATTGACTGTAGTGGCAAAGAATAGCAGACCACAGATTATCCATCTGAAGTTTGTCATCTTCTCACCTACTTTTTGAAATGTACTCATGATAATAGATTTAATTATGTTTTTCTTATTAGACGCAAAAATAACCATTCTGTACCTATTCTCTATGCAAAAATTGGTGGAAAGCCTGTATAAATCGGTACAATGGTAAGATTTCTAAAAAAATCATTCTGAATGTCGCAAAAAAAACTGAAAACGAGTTGATTTCTTGCAACATTCAGAATGACAAGAGTTAATGAGTAATGGTGTGTACCATTCTACTTATCTCATATCTGTGTATTTTATTTCATCCTTGTCACTGTATTTCAGGTTTTCACCTCCCATACCCCAAATAAAGGTATAGTTGCTGGTACCTGCAGCGGCATGGATAGACCATTCGGGAGAAGTGATGGCTTGTTCATTGTGTAACCATACCAGACGCTCTTCTTGCGGTTCGCCCATCAGGTGGCAAATGGCATTTCCTTCAGGCAGGTTGAAATAGAAGTAGGCTTCCATACGACGGGTATGTGTATGGGCCGGCATGGTGTTCCATACAGAACCCGGAGCCAGTTCAGTAAGTCCCATCTGTAATTGGTTTGTACCGCCGTTTTTCACTCTTTCCAATACATCTTTTACAATTAACTGGTTTACAATACGGTCGTTGCTATCTTCCATTTTTCCATAATGATCTGAGATAGCTAAAGCATACTGTTTAGGATTTGCTTTTTGAAGCTTGGCGTCGGTAGTGATCAATTGAGTAACGTATGGCTTGTAAGCCGGTGCCGAATTGATATAGAATTTAGCCGGTTTGGCAGCGTCATTACTTTTAAAAGTAACTTCTTTATTCCCGCAACCTACATAGAGGGCTTCCTTGTATTTCATAGGATATTCTTTACCGTCTACAGTAACTACGCCATCACCGCCTACATTGATGACTCCTAGTTCACGCCGTTCAAGGAAGTAAGTGATTTCCGGACCCAGTTCACGGAAAGTTTCCAGCTTCAAAATTTTGTTTACCGGCATAGCTCCTCCGTAAATAAGACGGTCGTAAAGGGTGTATGTAACATTGATCTCATCCGGCGCCATCACCTTTTCCATCATAAATGAACTACGCAGACGTTCTGTATCATAGTGTTTCACATCTTGCGGATGGCAAGCGGTCTGTACTTTGTAATTTACTTGAGCTGAAGCTGCCAAGGCAGAAACACTCAGCATCATTGCAATCGCTAATTTTTTCATAATCATTATCTTTAAATTTTAATTTTTCATTGTTTTCTGGTATTTAATGATGGAACGACGGTTCAGCACCATTAAGAATAGTGTTATCAGTACTAAAATTCCGGAACCAATCCATTTGAATGAATAAGTCAAATGGAAAATAGCCCATGAGAAAGGACTTGAAGCAAAATCCAACGCACCACCTTCAAAACCAGACGGGATGTTTACGGCAGCATCTTGTGTCTTGGCGTATACATCATGTGCTGCTTTGGTGAAATAAGGAGCCAGATCTGTTACAAAATACAGACCGATGGCCAGCACAACAAAACCAATGATGAAAGTCTTTACTACATTTCCTTTTGTGATAGGTAATATCAATGGGAATACATAGAACATGCCAGCTAATGAAGCCAATGGTAAGAATTCATTGCCCGGAAGCACCACTGCCAATAAGATAGTAACAGGGATTAATAGTAATGATACAACTAACGTGGCCGGATGTCCGATCACCAAGGCAGGACTCATACCGATATTTAAGCCTACAGCACCCTTAAACTTCTTGGCGATCAGTTCGCGGGTAGCGTCCGAAATGGGTTTCAACCCTTCGATGAACAGGCTGGTAATACGGGGAATCAACTCCATTACCGCTCCCATCTTGATACCTAAACCTAGAATATAAGGAATCTTGTCTACTATTTCTTGTCCGTTCTTGCAAGATAATGCACCGATGCCACATCCTACCAGGATACCCAAGAAGAGAGGTTCGCCTAATAAACCGAATTTCTTTTTCATACCTTCCGCATCAATGTTCAGCTTTTCAAATCCGGGAATTTTGTCCAATACCTTATTTATAATGAGAGCGAATGGTACGAAACCTGCACAGAAGGGCTGCGGAATAGAAATACCTTCCATTTTATCATAGAAACCTTGAAATTTGTCTGCTGTGTAATCTGCTAAGATTAATGTGATGATATAACAGATAACAGCTGCGAAGAATCCCCACAAAATACTATCTGTTGCAAAATAAACTACGGCTCCGATAAAAGCAAAATGCCAATAGTTCCATAAATCAATGTTAACCGTACGGGTGGTTTTAGTCAATAACATTAAGATGTTAACGGCCAGACATACCGGAATGATGAATGCCCCTACGGAAGTGTTATAAGCTACGGCTGCAGCAGCAGGCCATCCCATATCGAATACTTTCAGTTGCAGGCCATATATTTCGACCACTTTGCTTAAGGCCGGACCCAGACTGCTGGTCAGAAGTGCGGTAACCACTGATAGACCAACGAAACCAACACCTACCAACAAACCGCTTTTTAATGCTTTGCTGAATTTGATTCCGATACAAACGCCTAAGATTGTAAAAATTATAGGCATCATCACCGCTGCTCCTAAACCGATGATATAACTAAAAACTTGTTCCATTCTCTTGTGAATTAATAGTAAATGACTGTGTTTTCTACAATAGTATAAATTAAAAACTGCCCCAAAAATAAAACCTTTTCTCAACTTATCAAACCTGAAAGACATAATAATTAGTAAAAAGACAATTTTTGAACGATTTTTATCGTTATCGTGCACAAAATAACCGTTTTCGCACACGAATACCAAATAATACACTTAGTAGGTTGAAAAGTGCACACTGCTTTTCGAGGAAAATACTACTTTTGTTTCATAAAATAAATAGGTCTAATACTAAAAATAAATGTCTTCATGAAAAAGAATTCTATTTGTAAAATTATTGTGTCCGGTTTGCTTGCGGCTGTTCCTTTGATGGGCATGGCTCAGCAGGTTTGTGGTAATAAGCCTTGGTCTGTACGTATGGCGGAATCAGAAATGGTGCGTTGTCCCGAATCTTGGCAATTGGATTTTCAGACCCGTTTGAAGTGGGATTACTGTCATGGCCTGGAACTTCAAGCTATGCTGGATGTATATGATGCATACGGTGATAAAAAGTTTTTTGATTATGCTGTGGCTTATGCTGATACAATGATTCATCAGGATGGCTCTATCGAAACTTATAAACTGGAGGAATATAATATTGACCGTCTGAATTCCGGCAAGATGCTTTTCCGTATTTATGAGCAGACTAAGGACGAGAAATACAAGAAAGCATTGGATTTGTTGCGCAGTCAGTTGGATACGCATCCTCGTAATGCCGATGGCGGTTTCTGGCACAAGAAGATTTATGAGAATCAGATGTGGCTGGATGGGCTTTATATGGGGCAACCATTTTATGCGGAGTATGCTTACCGTAACAACCGTGTGAATGATTATGCTGATATTATCAATCAGTTTGTCACAGTGGCCCGCCATAATTATGATCCGAAGACTGATCTATACCGTCATGCATGTGATGTGAGCAAGCGTGAAAAGTGGGCGGATAAAACTACCGGGTGGTCACAACACTGTTGGGGACGCGCCATGGGATGGTATGCAATGGCTTGTGTGGATGTACTCGATTTTATACCGGAACACGAAGCCGGACGTGAATCTGTTATCGAAATATTGAATAAACTGGCTGCCCAGATTAAACGTACTCAAGATCCAGCAACAGGGGTATGGTATCAGGTGATTGACAGAAGCGGGGATGAGGGGAATTATCTGGAATCCTCTTGTTCTACCATGTTTGTATATACTCTGTTGAAAGCGTTACGTAAGGGATATATTTGTCCTTCGTACATGGAAGTGGCTAAAAAGGGATATGAAGGGCTTTTGACCCAATTTATAGAAGTGGATGATAGAGGTGTGGTTTCTATTACTAAAGGTTGTGCTGTTGCAGGTTTGGGAGGCAAGCCAGTGTATCGTACTGGAGATTATAATTATTATATAACTGAAAAAATACGTTCTAATGATGCGAAGGCAGTAGGTCCGTTTATTATGGCCAGTCTGGAATGGGAACGTTTGTTTCAGAAAAACAGTTGTGGAACTGCATGTGAATAATAGGAGGTGATACGATGAGGAAAGTTTTAGGATTATTGTTGCTATTGTCTGTTGTAAGCGCAGCATGGGCTCAGGAACGTCAGGATACAATTGTAGTCTCACGTGATGGAACGGGGAATTTTCGTACTTTGCAGGAGGCTATAGAGAGTGCGCGGGCTTTCATGGATTATACTGTTACGATCTATGTGAAGAACGGAGTATACAAGGAGAAAGTGATTGTTCCTTCATGGGTGGAAAATATAGATATTATAGGTGAAGATCGTGATAAGACGATTATTACTTATGATGATCATGCGAATATAAATAAAATGGGTACTTTCCGCACTTATACGGTGAAGGTAGAGGGCAGTGATATCACTTTTAAAAATTTGACTATTGAGAACAATGCGGCTCAGTTGGGACAGGCGGTAGCTTTACATACGGAAGGTGACCGTTTGAAATTTATCAATTGTCGTATCTTGGGCAATCAGGACACTATTTATACAGGTGCTAAATTTACCCGTCTTTATTTCAAGGATTGTTATATTGATGGTACTACCGACTTTATTTTCGGTCCTTCCACCGCTTTATTTGAAGATTGTATTATTCACAGTAAACGCAATTCGTATGTAACGGCTGCTTCCACTCCGAAAGAGGCTAAATATGGATATGTCTTTAAGCACTGTAAGCTGACGGCAGAACCGGGAGTGGATAAAGTGTATTTAGGTCGTCCTTGGCGTCCATATGCTTATACTTTATTTATAGAATGTGAATTGGGGAAACATATTGTTCTTGCCGGATGGCACAATTGGGGTAAGCAGTCTAATGAAGAAACCGCCCGTTATATGGAATATAAAAATACCGGTGAGGGCGCAAATACTTCGGAAAGGGTGGCGTGGAGCAAACAATTAACAAAGAAAGAAGCTGAGGAGGTGACGGTCGATGCTATTTTTCGTACTCAAAGTGATTGGAACCCAATAGACTAGATTGATTTTGTAATTGCTTGAAAAGGAGACTTCTACGTTGGTGGAGGTCTCCTTTTTTTGTTGTGTTGAATAATTGGAACCCGTAAAAAACTACCTAATAAATCCACATAAAAAGATAAAAACTACACATCAAGGTAATGTTATATCCATAATTTTGCAACAGTGAAACTAAGGTCAAAACCTTAAAAAACATTTTAATAACTATAAAAACACATCTTATGAATCTAAAAGAATTAGCTAGAAAAGCTGTCTCAACTCTCTTTTTGAGTATGCTTTGTTTGGTTGCTTTTGCTCAAACCGCAACAGGTTTGGTGAAAGACAAAACAGGCGAACCTATGATTGGTGTGAATGTACTGGTAAAAGGAACAACCAATGGTACAATCACGGATTTCGATGGTAAGTTTTCAATTCCGGATGTTCCGAGTAATGCTACTTTGGTGGTTTCTTATATTGGGTATCTTACCAAAGAGGTAAAATCTGGAAAAGATTTGATAATTGTATTGGAAGAAGATAACAAGACTTTGGATGAAGTCGTTGTTATTGGTTATGGCACGGTGAAAAGACGTGATTTGACTGGTTCTGTCGCTTCTGTTACTGGAGAAAAATTAGCGGCTAATCCAGTTGCCAATGTCGCACAGGCTTTACAAGGACAATTGCCTGGTGTAAGTGTGACTTCTCAAGACGGTCGTCCGGGTGCAGGTATGTCTATTCGTATTCGTGGTGGTGGCTCTATCACCCAGTCTAATGATCCTTTATTCATTGTAGATGGTGTTCAAGTTAGTGGCATTGATGATATTCCTGCTGACAATATCGAAAGTATTGATGTGTTAAAGGATGCTGCTTCTACGGCTATTTATGGTGCCCGTGGTGCTAACGGTGTAATATTGGTTACTACTAAGGGAGGCAAGGATGGCCGGGTTTCCGTCAAGTATAATATGTATTATCAGATGAAGGAGAATCCAAAATTATTGGAAACTATGGATCCTTATGATTATGTATATAATACATGGGCATATATGAAGAGTCTGGGGGATTCTTATGGGGATGGAGTTGCCAGATATTTTGGATTAGGATCCAAGTATGGAAATCATTTGAATGAATATAAAAATATGACCACTCATAATTATATAAATGATTTGATGCAGACTGCGTCTTCTTGGAATCATGATGTATCTTTATCTGGTGGCACAGACAAAACTAAGTTTTATTCATCAGTTAACTATATGGATGATGAAGGTATCCGTGTGAAGTCTGGTTTCCAACGTTGGAATGCGAATTTCAAATTGACGCAAAAGATTAATAAAAAGTTAACTGCGGACTTTGATTTACGTTATAGTGAAATAGAAATTAATGGTTCTGGTTTTGGTAATGCAACCTCTGCTTACACTTATCGTCCTGTGGATAATCCTTTGGGGGATGCTTCTTTTACCGCTGGATTTGGTCAAGGTGATACAAATATGGAAGAAACTAGTAATCCTTTGTATTACTTGAATACTGTAGATTATATAAAAAACATGTACCGTATCCGTGCAAAAGGTGCTTTAACTTGGAATGTTATTAAAGGTTTGACGGCAAAGACGGAGCTATCGTTAAATCGTAATTGGAACCAGGAAAAGACATGGAATGCAGGACAGACAGAAAAAGATAATAGTTCTGCTAAATTGAAGAAAAGTGATGGTTACGGTGTGCGTTGGGCAACTACTTTGAATTATGAAGTACAGGGACTTGGAGATAATCATAATTTGTCTTTCTTGGTTGGTAATGAGGTCTTGGCTTCAAAGTCAGATTACACTGAAATATATGGTGTAGGGTATCCTGAAGGATTTACAATGGATGATGCGTTTGGTATGATTAATATGACTACTCCTTCATTGGGACAAGATTATTTTAAAGGTGAGATAGGTACTCCTAATCATACTTTATCTTGGTTTGGTCGTGCTAATTATTCTTATAAAGGTAAGTATCTTTTGACAGCTACATTCCGTGCTGATGGTTCTTCTAAATTTGCACCTAGTCATCAGTGGGGGTATTTCCCGGCAGCAGCTGCAGCATGGAGAATTTCAGATGAAGCTTTCATGGAAAATACAAGAGATTGGTTGGATAATCTGAAACTTCGTGTATCGTATGGTACTTCTGGTTCTGATAATATTGATGCTTCTTTATGGAGAGAAACATGGAAAACAGAACAAATTACAGTGGATGGTGAAAAGGTTACCACTTATGTGCCTGGTGATATGAAAGGAAATCCTGATTTGAAATGGGAAACTACTATTAGTCGTAATTTAGGTGTTGATTTTGGTTTCTTTAATAATTGGGTTCGTGGTAGTTTGGACTATTATTGGAATACGACAAAAAATATTTTAATGAAAGTGCCTATTGATGCAGCGTCTGGTTATAGCTATCAGTTCCAAAATGTAGGTAAAACCTCAAATAAGGGAGTTGAATTGGCTTTAGGCTTTGACATTGTTCGTGGTAAAGATTTTAATTTAGGTGTAAACTTGACTTATAATTATAATAAGAATAATATTGACGAACTGATGGATGGGGTCTTGGCAGATACGAGAGCTATGAATGATTGGGGTTCATCTATGGCTAAGCCTGCTTATGATTATATTATCCGTGAGGGGCATCCTGTAGGTACGATCCAAGGTTTTAAATCTGAAGGATATTATACGATTGATGATTTTACTTATGCGGATGGTAAATACACATTGAAACCAGGCATTCCGGATATTCAAGGTATTGTGAATTATCCGGATGGAGTTAAAGTACTGGCAGCAGATGGACAAACCGCCGTACCGGGTATGCCTAAATTTGCAGATACAACAGGTAATGGTGTTGTGGACGAGGATGACAAAACGATTATCGGCGAAGCTATGCCACAACATACAGGTGGTTTTACAATTAACGGTAATTGGAAGGCAATCGATTTTTCTGTAGGCTTTACTTATCAGATTGGTGGTGATGTGTATAATGCCAATGCAATGCATTCCTTGATGGGAAATAAAGACAATTCCGCTGGTCAGAATCGTTTGAAGTTCGTTTCTGAAACTTTCAAATATTATGATGTCGATACAAACGGTGACTTGATGCTGGTGAAAGATCCTACAGCTTTGGCGGCTCTTAACGCGAATACAAACTACAGTTCTTTCTTTTCTGAATATGGAATCGTAAGTTCTAAATTTATTGAAGATGCGTCTTATTTGCGTTTGAATACATTGACAGTAGGTTATACTTTCCCGAAAAATTGGATGAATAAGATTGGATTACAGAATGCACGTGTGTACTTTACAGGAAGTAATTTGTTCTGTATTGATGGATATTCTGGTATAGATCCGGATGTAAACACGAAGACTGATGGTAAGGATGGTTTCCCTACACCTTATTTTGATTACCAGTCTTATCCTAAGGCTAGAACTTATACCTTTGGTGTTAATTTAACTTTCTAATTAATGGAGATGAATCGTATGAAAAAAATAGTATATTCGACCCTTTTCTTTGCTGGAATGTTTTTGACTACAGCATGTAGTGATTATTTGGAGGTTGGCTCTCCTTCTATTGTAGATTCGGATTTTGTCTTTTCTAATCCGACAACAGCACGTGCCGCATTAGACGGTGCTTATGAACAGTGGAGGGATTGTGCGCAGAATAAGGTTTTTGGCGATGGATTGTTTTATGCTGCTGATATTGCCGGGTCTGATATAGAACGGCATCCGGAGTCTTTCTCTAATCAGTTGGGACGCCATTATCCGGAATGTCTTTATCAAAACGGTACATATGCAAGTAGTTATGGATTGACTTCGTATTTGAAGGAGAATGATATTTATGCTAGCTTGTATGCGGTTGTAAGCAAGGCCAATGCGGTGATAACATCCATGGAAAATGCGGAAAATTTTGAATCGATCATCAATGGTGGACAATCAGAGATGGGGCAAATGTATGGTGAGGCGGTAGCTATGCGTGCTACGGCTTACCGTGAACTGTGTAAAAATTTTGGAGATGTTCCTTACGTTGGCGTTTATGGTGTTGTGCCTAAAGGTTTGGTTTCCCGTGATTCTATTTATGATGTATGCATTGAAGATTTGCAGAAAGTGGAGCCTTTGATGTACACCATCGGTTCCATTCCCGGCATTGCTGCTGCTAATAAAAATTATTTTTCTAAAACCTATGTGCAGGCTTTGATTGGAAGAATGTGTTTGGATGCAGCTGGATATCAGACTCGTCGTGGCGATATCAAACGTGTGAACGGAAAAGGGGAAAGCATGACATTTGAAACCAAAGGGAAAGAAAATAATGGAGCTACTTATGGACGTCGTTCTGACTGGCAAGACTTGTACTCAATAGCTAAAAAATACTACGAGGCTTTGTTGGCTGATCCGGGTAATGCACTGTTTCATTTGACTGATCCACGGGGTGCCTCGGATAAATCCGGACGTACTTTTAATAATCCGTACCAGTATTTCTTTGAACAGATGCATATGGATGATGCTATTTATGCGGATGAGTCTATTTATGAATATCCCATGCAGCAAGGTGGTGGAAATGATGGTCGCCCCTATTCTTTCGGTCGTCCTTCGTCTGGTGGCTCAAAGGCTGCGTATCCATGTAAGAGCTATGGACAGGGACGTATAAATCCTGCTTATTTTTATGGAGTCTTTGATCCGAATGATATGCGTCGTGATGTGAGCATTACTATGACCGGCAGTAATGGTAAAGGGGTTGAGAAGTTAATTCCTTTTGTCCCCAACTCAAAAGCTGAAGGCGGTGGCTTGACATTGAATAAATGGGATGAGAATCGTCAGGCTAATCCATGGGTGGCAGCACAACGTAAATCAGGTATCAATGGTCCGTATATGCGTATGTCTGAAGTTTATTTGGGCTATGCGGAAGTATGTGCGGCATTAGGTGATGTAGTTACAGGTAAACAGTATTTAAAAACGGTTCGTGAACGTTCGTTCCCGCAAGGTTTGGCTAACACAGATGCTTTTATTGCATCTTTTGGTAATGACTTAGTTCGTGCGATTATTGAAGAACGGGGGTTTGAATATGCAGGTGAAGGTGATCGTCGTTGGACATTGATTCGTTCTGGTTATCTTCCGGAAGATATAAAAAGAATCAAAGATATGACTAAAGCTATGATGGATGGTTTGGCAACTAAAGGTTATTATGAGTTTGAAAATGGTAATATCATTTCTGCTTATATATGGACAAAGTTAGTTGATGCAAAAACTATATATGGTCATCGTTTGACAGCACAGTGTCCGACAGACAAGGTCAATGATCCGGTGCTTTATCCGGGATGGCGCGGACAAAAGGATAATTGGGAAGAAATGGGATTGAATTATGGAAGTTCGACTCCTGCTACCAATTTAGCAATAAAAGGGTTGTTTGAAATAGTGTCTGAAGAAGAGGCAGCATCTCTTGAAAGCCAAGGATATACCAAAGTTAATTGGGGTATTGATTTGGTTGATAATAGGGATGAATATGATAAGTATCTGTTTTGGGATTATGATTACGTTTCGGCTCCTATCTATTTGTGGCCGTTTACTCCTAATGTAATGGCAGCCGGTGGCTTTACGAATGGTTATGGCTTTAAACAGGAATAATAATTCATTCGTTAAACGAAAATAAATGTATGGGGAGAGGGCGTATTGTAAATGCTCTCTCCTTTTTTGTGTTTCTTAAGAATGTATTTCTAAACAGGCATTCCTGTTATTATCGCATTGACAATTTGAACTTAAGGTTTGCTTTCTTAAAGCTTGTAATTTCTGCTACCATAGCTGTTACCATTTTACCGAATCACCTATGGATAGGTAGATGTAGAGGGCAGCAGTTTGTTGTAGGAAGTTACAATAAGAAAGGTAGAAATCTTTTTTGTGATAGGTTTGTTCGCCTGTTGCAAAATTGTGCACATAAAAGACCAATTTTTACTTTGTTCTTCTTTGATAGCCTGTTACTTTTGTATCAAGACATATTTTAATCAGATACGAAATGAAATTAAAGGTTTTAGTAAGTACAATAGTTAGCATCATGATATGGCCGGCAAGTATTGCGGCACAAGGTGAATTGATTCCAATGATAGAAATACCCGCAGGAAATTTCTATATGGGAACTTTGGGTGAAGATGAGAATTATGATGAAGCACCTATGCATAAGGTGTACATATCCAAACCATTTAAAATGGGACTGACCGAAGTGACTAATGCGCAATATGAATTGTTCTGCCCTGAACATAAGTCGCTGCGTGGTAAAAATGGTTTCTCAAGTGAAGATGACGAAGCGGTGGTGTTCGTAACTTATCAAGATGCCGTTGCCTTTTGTGACTGGTTGACCCGGAAAGAAGGAAAAACTTATCGTCTGCCTACCGAAGCTGAATGGGAATATGCATGTAAGGCAGGCCGTTACTGGAATTTCTATATGGATGACAAGCTTCCTGCCGCTTGGCAAAAGAATCAAGTGATAGCGGCTACTCCCAAACCCTTGTCTTTGAAAGTGGCACAAACTCCTCCTAACGAATGGGGGCTATATGATATGTGCGGAAATGTGGAGGAATGGTGTTTGGACTGGTATGGGCCATATATAGACAAGGAACAGACTGATCCTGTCGGCTATTCGGACGGTATAGCACGTGTGACCAGAGGAGGCAGTCATAATACACCGGTGAAATATCTCCGTTCGGCAAACCGTATGGCTATGTTGCCGGAGGATAAACATACAATGACGGGCTTTCGGGTGGTACAGGCAGAGTATCCGCAAACTGCTCCGCTTTCTCAGCCAAAAGATGAGTATGTTGTGTCTCAGATAAAATGGGATTGGGACTCTCAATGTGTCACGGAACCTGTCTTCGTTGCTCCTTTGGTTTATGTGCATGAACCGGATGTGCATAGTGGAACGCCTTTTTTCAAGCATAATCATCAGCCGGCATTGACTTGGTGTGATAATGGAGACTTGTTAGCAGTGTGGTTTTCTACCAATGAAGAAAAAGGCCGTGAGATGGTGGTGCTCTCTTCGCGCTTGCGTGCTGGAAGCTGTGAATGGGAAAAGCCCCGTATGTTTTATCAGATAGCTGATCGTAACTTGACCGGAACTGCATTGTTGAACGACCGTCAAGGGACTCTTTATCATATCAATGGAGTGGAAGCGGCCGGACATTGGCAGAATTTGATGATGACTTTGCGTACAAGTACAGATAATGGACAAACTTGGAGTAAACCTCGTATGATTGCTCCCGAGCATACGAAACGCCATCAAGTGATAGCCGGAACCTCTATTACAAAGGAAGGCTGGTTTGTCCAGGCTTGTGATGCCGGACCCGGTGGAAGAGACGGGGCTGCTGTTCATATCAGTAAGGATAAGGGAAAAACTTGGACGGACCCATGGGATGGAGCACCCTTGCCTGATTTTAAAGAAGGGAGAACAGGTACCACTATCGCTGGAATCCATGCCGGAGTAGTGCAATTGAAGGATGGCAGATTGATGGCATTGGGACGTAACAATAGCATTCGTGATAAAGAAGGACGTTTACGTATGCCCATGAGTGTATCTGATGATATGGGCAAGACTTGGCATTATTCCGCTTCGGAATTTCCACCCATTGATGGAGGACAACGGCTGGTATTGATGCGTTTAAATGAAGGTCCTATTTTACTGATATCTTTTACAGAGCATCCTTATCGTACTCCGAAAGAGGAGCGTGGTATGATGTTTACTGATAAATCAGGAAAGCCTTTTAAGGGATATGGCATGTACGCTGCTTTGTCATACGATGAAGGTAAGACCTGGCCTGTAAAACGTTTGTTGACTGATGGCACTTATCGTTTTCTTAATGGTGGGGCTTGGACTCAGTTTTTTGAAATGGATGAGAATCATGCTGAGCCTCGTGGCTACCTGGCCGGAACACAAACACCTGATAATATGATTCATTTGATAACAAGCCGCTTCTATTATAAATTTAATTTAGCTTGGTTGAAAGGAAACGAAAGTTCTATATCTCCTCATTCTTTGTCTGACTAAAGGGTGTAGAACACATATATCCAATACTTTGTATCGTTTTTTTTGTTTTCAGGTTGCATTGTTTGTTATAAATGAAAGTAAACGAAATAAAATAAAGAAAAAAGTGCAAAATTACTTTTGTTTTCCGAAAATATTTCTACTTTTGCAATGTGTGATTTAAGATACTATGATTATGGAGCACGCTTAAAGAGAACACAAAAAGAATTATTAAATCTAAAATGATTATTTGTTAACCCAGGAAAGTATGGAAAATGTTCAGAAAACAAGGCGTTTGTTTGCAAGCGCATACGGTTGTAAAGCCAGCCGTTCTTTTCTTATTTGGGGCTTGTCGGCCGCAATGTTCATAAGTGTTATACCGATGATGGCTGAGGTTTCTGTCGGTGGAAAAAACATTGGTGTTCAAATTGTTAGTCAGACAAAGAATATTACCGGAACCATTATTGATGAAACAGGTGAACCTATGATTGGTGTGTCGGTTTTAGTTCAAGGGACTACTACTGGAACTGTTACAGATTTGGATGGTAAATTTACATTGGAAGTTCCTGCAAACGCTACATTAGTTGTTTCCTATATCGGATACAAAACTCAGAATGTAAAAGTCGGTAGCCAAAATACGTTTGCCATTAAGATGGAGAGTGATAATGAGGTGCTTGATGAAGTTGTAGTGATTGGTTATCAGACTATTAAACGTAAGGACTTAACTGGTTCTGTTGCTTCTGTTAGTGGTAAAACCGTGTCTGTTATGCCTGTTTCTAATGTAGCACAGGCTATGCAAGGTAAACTTCCTGGTGTGAACATTACCTCACAAGATGGACGTCCTGATGCGGCGATTTCTATTCGTGTGCGAGGAGGAGGTTCCATTTCGCAAAGTAATGAACCTTTGATTCTGGTAGATGGTGTAACTGTGAATTCTTTAAATGATATTCCGTCTGATCAAGTGGAAAGTATTGATGTGTTGAAGGATGCATCTTCTACTGCTATTTATGGTGCACGTGGTGCCAATGGAGTAATTCTTGTAACTACAAAGGGAGCAAAAGAAGGGAAAGTTTCTGTTTCTTATAATGGTTATGTTAAATTTAATACACCGACTAAATATTTGGCAACATTGGATCCTTATGATTATTTATCGTTTGTTTGGGGAAATGCAGCTGCTAGTGGCGATGCATATCGTCTACCATTCGAAAAATTGTATGGCATCGGTGATTATTCTGGTAGTAATACAGGAGGTATAGAAAGTTATCGTAACACCAGGAATTATAACATCCAAAAAGATGTGTATAATAGTTCTGTATCTCATAACCATGATTTGTCGGTTAGTGGAGGCACTGAAAAAACAAAAGTTTTGTTTGCGATGAATTATATGGATGAGCAAGGTATGAAACTTAATTCTTATGCAAAGCGTGGAGGTGTTTCGTTGAAAATTAATCAGAAATTACGTGATAATTTGGATATTAATTTAGATACCCGTTATAGTGATATGCGTACTATGGGAGATGAAGGAACAACTAATGGTTCCGGCTCATTGCTTTCATCTTCTTATCGTTTTCGTCCGATTGCTACTCGTGATATTTTGGGGGACTTGAATGCTTTGCGTGAAGGGAATATGGAGATGTATGGTCGTCAGTCTGCCTGGGATACTTATAGTCCTGTGGCTCGTATCGGAGATTATGATCCACTATATATTAAACAAAGACTTCGTGGTACTTTATCTTTAAATTGGAGATTGTTTGACGGCTTTGCATATCATACTGATTTTACTTTAAACCAATCATGGGAACAAGATAAGATTTGGGGGGGAGCTATTTATAATAATTATTTGGATGACGAAACAGGAGCCAAACTATATGCAGGAAATGTGGAATATACAAAGCGTGACAGTTGGGGACTGCGTTGGACGAATACAATCAGTTATGACTTCAATTTTTTACCTAAACAGCATCGTTTGAATATTCTGTTGGGACATGAAGTTACAGACTCCGGAGGTAGTAAAATGTCAATTTCAGCTAGTCACTTTCCCTCTAATTTTACAAAGGATAATGCATTTGCCATGATTAACCAATATGATGCGGAGCATGGAACAAGTAAATTTTCTTCTGGAGTAGATATTCCTGGACGTATTCTCTCATTCTTTGGTCGTGCTAATTATACATTGATGGATCGTTATTTGTTTACTGTGACATTCCGTGCCGATGGTTCTTCTAAGTTTTCCCCCGAACACCGTTGGGGATATTTTCCTGCTGCGGCTTTTGGATGGCGCCTTTCTGAAGAAACTTTCATGGAAGGGACGAAAGATTGGTTAGATAACTTGAAAGTTCGTTTGTCTTATGGTACGGTAGGTAATGATGGTATCAGCTCAGATTTATGGTCACAAACGTGGACTTCTGAAACAGATTTACGATATCAATATATACTAAATAACCAGTATTCATCTTCTTATGACCTTTCAACGGAACAAATGGCAAATAAAAATCTAAAATGGGAAACAACTATTACACGTAATTTTGGTTTTGATTTCGGATTTTTAAAGAACCGTTTGTGGGGATCTTTGGATTTATATTGGAATACAACAAAGGATTTGCTGATGTTGACTTCGCTTCCGGGGATTACCGGATTCACATCTACGTATGATAACATTGGTCAGACTAGTAATAAGGGAATTGAGTTTTCTTTGTCAGGTGTGATTTTTGAAAATAAAGATTGGAATATTACGGCTGGTATGAATATAAATTTCAATAAGGGTAAGGTCGATAAGTTGGCAGAAAATGTAACAGGTTTATATGGCTCTAGTTGGTGTGGCAGTAGCAGTTTCCCGGGTGAGGATTATATTTTACAGGAAGGTAAACCTGTGGGTATGGTCAGAGGTTTTATATATGATGGCTTTTATACTACAGATGACTTTAATTATGTAAACGGACAATATATATTGAAAGAGGGCGTGGCAGATTTAGGTTCTTTTATTAATCCTGTACATGGGGTAGACCGTCCGTCCGGACAAAATGCCTATCCGGGTCTTCCGAAATTTAGGGATATGGATAATAGCGGCAGCATTGATGAGAAAGATGTTACCATTATTGGTGATATGAATCCTGTTCATACAGGTGGTTTCAATATCAATACAACTTATAAAAATTTTGATTTAGGATTGTATTTTAATTGGAGTTATGGTAATGATGTGTATAATGTGAATAAAATCGCTTCCTTGTACGGTGCAAAAGAAAAAGGAGTATATGAGAATAAACTTGGCTTTATGAAAGACTCCTATAAGATTTATGACGTGGTAGATGGGAAATTAGTTCGTCTCACTACTCCTGAGCAATTAAATGCAGCTAATGTAAATGCTAATTTACCATTACCTTATAGTGAAAATGGGGTTACTTCCAGTATTGCTATTGAAGATGGTTCTTATTTGCGTCTGAACACGTTGACATTGGGGTATTCATTGCCCGATAAGGTCTTGCATAAGGCTGGTTTGAGTAAATTGCGTATTTATGGAACAATCTATAATTTGTTTACCTTAACCGGTTACTCAGGTCTGGATCCTGAAGTTAGTGCTAATACCTCTCAGAATAAGGCGAAATACCCTACAGTAGGATTGGACTGGGGTACTTATCCTAGAGCACGTTCGTTTGTGGTTGGTTTAAATCTTGCTTTCTAATCAAAAAAACAAATCATTAAATTAATTATTATGAATAAATTAGCAACATATATATCTGCATTGGCACTATGCTGTTCCTTTGCTCAATGTAGTGATTATCTGAATACTTCTTCACCGGAGAACACTGGAGATGAGTTTGTAACCTCTTCTACTTCCGAAACTTTTAAAATCCTGTCTTGGTGTTATGCTAATTATCGGCAGAATTGTATTATGGGAGCTTATCGTTGGAATGATCCCATTGGCTCAGACTCTGAAATATATCCGGAAATAGGCTCTTTAAATAATGCCAACGCTAGACTATTACCGGAATTGTTAAGTGTAAATGCTGGTGGTTCAGGCTTCAACGGGCTTTATACTACGATTGCACGTGCATCTAAGGTAGCGGAATTGGTAGTTGATAAACCTGCATTTCAAGATGCTGTGGCAGCAGGAAAAGTAAATGATTGGACTCAACTTTATGGTGAGGCTTTAACAATGAAGGCTTTCTGCTATTTTGATTTGGTAAAACATTATGGTGATGTACCTTATGGATATGAAAATAACAATGTGGAAGATTATTCATTGACTTCCCGTTTTGAAATTTATGATAATCTTATTGAGATATTGAAGGAGGCAGAAGCATTGATGTATCCACTGGGAGAAGGTGGCATTACTGCTGAACGTTTTTCCAAGGGGTTTGCTGACGCGTTGTTAGGACAGATAGCTCTTTATTCCGGTGGATATCAGACAATTCGTACAGATGTTCCCGGTTTGTATGGTGACGTACAGTTTACGACAAAAGGAAAAGAAGAACTAGGATGTGTCTATGCTCGGCGCAATGATTATCTAGATTATTATAAGATTGCCGAGAAGTATTTTCAGGCTGCTTTGAATAATAAAGGAACGGCTGCTTTAGTTACGGTTGATGACCGGAGTTATGCGAATAATCCGTTTCAGCGTCATTTCCAATACACTCATGATCTGGCTCTTAGTCCGGAATCTATTTTTGAAGTAGGTAATATACAAGGGGGACAAAGTGGGCAGACTACTACCAGTGAATATTCTTATGCTTTTGGACGCCCGTCTAGTGGTGGTAGTAATCAGGCTGCGCCTTGCAAGTCGTTTGGAGCGTTACGTATTATTCCCTCTTTCTATTATGGTGAGTTTGAAGCGGGTGATATGCGTAGAGATGCTAGTGTGACTGTTACTGGCAGTAAAGGTGATGGCAATGAAGCTCTGTTGTCTTTTGCTCCGGGTAGCAAGTTGGATGGGGGAATTGCTATTAATAAATGGGATGAGAATCGTATGAATCCTCCTTATACTACATCTCAACGTACTTCGGGAATGAATTGGCCGGTGTTGAGGCTTGCTGACCTTATTTTGATGCAAGCGGAGGTTAAAGCAGAATTAGGAGCAGAAGGAGAAGCAATCCAATTACTTAACCAAATTCGTCAACGTGCATTCGGGAATGCTGAACATGATATTTCAGCTTCAGGTGAAGTTTTGAAGGAAGCTATTTTGCAGGAGCGCAAATTAGAACTTTTAGGTGAAGGCACTCGTCGCTGGGATTTGATTCGTTCGGGTAAGTTTGTGGAAAAAGCTTTAGCTGTTCGTGCAGAAATGACGGAGATGGTTAATGATTTGCAAACAAAAGGATACCATGAATTTGCTAATGGGAATGTGATCTCGAATTATATATATACTAAAAAAGTGCATTTAAGTTCACCATTGACTTTTGATCCTGACGAGTCAAATCCAGCTCTGTATCCAGGATGGAGAGGACAATACGATTATAGTACCACTCCGGTAAAAGTTACTGGAACAGACCACAACTTGGCTATTGAGGGGTTGTTTAATTATATAGATCCCAATGGTACTGAAGCAAAGAAATTGTTTGACGAGGGATATTCGAAGGTTGATTGGGGAGTGACATTAGTGAAATATGCTGATCATTATACAAATAGTAATTTGTTGCCGGGAGTAAAGGAAGGTAATGTTCCTCCCAGATATTATTGGCCTATTCCATTCGAAACGTTGAGCAAGTCTAAAGGAAAGATAACGAATGGATATGGTTTGGCACAAGAATAAAGATTATATATGAAAAACATTTTATCTGTTTGCGCATTTTTGCTAGCCTTTGGGGCGCTCCCTTTATGGGGGCAGTCCCAAGATCCTTTGAATGAGGATCAAACAACTGTACGTATTTTAGAAGGTGATAATTCGGATCCTTCTATTGTCCGTTATGGAAAATCTTATTATCTAGTTCATTCTTCTTTTGTTTATACTCCAGGATTGGTAGTTTACAAATCAGATGATTTGGTGAACTGGGTTCCATGTTCCACGGCTTTAACTACTTTTACTGGAGATATCTGGGCTCCGGACATCGTATTTCATAACAAGCGTTTTTATATCTATTTTCCGACTTTGAATGGGAAAGGAAAGAAAACCAATATGGTAACTTGGGCGGATACTCCGGAAGGTCCGTGGAGTACTCCGGTAGATTTGAAAATAGGAGGAATTGATCCGGAACATGTGGTTGGTGATGGAAAACGCTATCTGTTGCTCAGTTCCGGTGCTTTATATCCATTGTCGGATGACGGATGCTCTATTACAGGAGAACCGGTTCGGATTTATAAGGAATGGGAAATACCGGAGGAATGGGATATAGAAGGAGTTTCCATGGAAGGCTTGAACGTGAAAAAAGTAGGAGAGTACTATTATTTGTTCGTGGCCGAAGGAGGTACGGCAGGTCCTCCCACCAGTCATATGGTAGTACAGGCACGTAGTAAAAATATAATGGGTCCTTGGGAGAATGCTCCTTTCAATCCGCTTCTTCGTACGGAATCCCGTAATGAAAAATGGTGGAGTAAAGGGCATGGCTCTATTGTTGATACGGAAGATGGACGGTTATTTATGATTTTCCATGCTTATGAAAACGGATTCCAGACATTGGGGCGTCAGACCCTTTTACGTGAACTGGTCCAAAAAGAAGATGGATGGTTACATTTGAAAGAAGGAGCCATTTCTTTACCTGCACCGGAACGTTTGAAATTATCTGGTATAGAAGATTTTGTATGGCAGACGTGCCGGGAACATAACTTAAATGATCGGTTCCGGATTACTTCTGATAAAATCAGTGTAGAGGCAAAGGGGAATACTCCAAAAGAAGGATCTCCCTTATTAGCACGTACCAGTGCTCATAAATATGAAGTGGAGGCTTGTTTTGAACTGAAAGGTGAAAATACATCTGCCGGATTGGTGGCTTATTATGATGAGAATTATCATTTTGGATTTGGTTTTAATCATAAGCAGATGCTTCGTTATCGGCGTGGGCAAGTAAGTCGTACGGAATCAAAACTTCCTCAAGCAAACCAATGTGGAAAGATGTGGTTACGTTTGCGGAATGATGCTAATGTATTGTCGGCCTGGTACAGTGCCGATGGTAAAAAATGGCATAAGTATCCATGGGGATTTGAGATATCGGGAGTACATCATAATACGGTATATGGTTTCTTGTTTGTCCGCCCAGGTATTTTTGCCGGTGGTGACGGGCAGGTGGAAGTAACAGATTTTGTTTTGAGAAATCTTGATTGATGCGTTGTTTAGCTGGAATTTAATGATTGAATTGCTTATGAAATATTGCTGCTCTTTTTTATTGTTATTGCTTTTGGGGATTTCCGGTGGATTTGCCCAAGATAAGGTGGAGTGTTGGGGACGTTATGAAATCTCCCTGCCTGCCAAAGTAAAGGGGAACCCTTTTGATATTGAGCTTACGGCAACGTTTAGCGGACCGGATACTACATTGACTGTACGTGGATTCTATGACGGAAATGATACCTTCAAAATTCGCTTTATGCCTGTGAGCCAGGGAGTATGGTCGTACGTGACGCAGAGTGAGATTCCCGTGCTGAATAAGGTGAAAGGGCGGATAGAATGTATTGCTCCGGGTAAAGGAAATCATGGTCCAGTTAAAGTGGATGGAACTTATAATTTTAAATATGCTGACGGAACGCGTTATTATCCAGTTGGAACTACTTCTTATGATTGGATGCATGTGGCAGGTAACCAGCCTGATCAGACAGTGAAATCATTGGAACTATCCAAGTTCAATAAAATCAGGATGCTGTTTTTTGTGCAAAACTTTGATCCGGATTATCCTGAACCCTCCATGTTTCCTTTTGAGATAAAGAAGATAGTAAAGGATGAAAAGGGAAAACCTGTGTATGAATGGGATTTCACCCGCTTCAATCCTGCTTATTTTGCTCATGTGGAAGCATGTGTGGATAAATTGGCCGGAATAGGAGTAGAGGCTGATTTGATTCTTTTCCACCCTTATGATGGTGGTCGTTGGGGATTTGACAGAATGCCTTTGGAAGCCGGTGTCCGATACTTGAAGTATCTGACAGCCCGTATGAGTTCATTTCGCAATATTTGGTGGTCATTGGCCAATGAATATGATTTTTTGAGAGAATTAAAACCGGAATATTGGGATACTTTTACACATACGGTAGTAGAGAATGATCCTTATTCCCATTTATGCTCCATTCATACTTATACAGCTAAGTATTATAAATATTGGGAACCTGAATACACTCATGCCAGTATACAGGACCAGGCACCTGTAGAAGGTTTTGGAAGGGCGGCTACGGTGAAGAATATTTATAAGAAACCGATTATTTTTGATGAGGTATGTTATGAGGGTAATATGGATAACCGATGGGGAAGCTTGAGCGGTCAGGAATATCTTTATCGCTTGTGGCAAGGGCTGATTGTGGGAACTTACGTAACTCACGGAGAATGTTATATGGATAATTCAAAAGATTATTCTCGTGATTTTCTGGCTGTAGGAGGAACTTTTCAAGGGGAGTCCTGGAAGCGCATCGGCTTTACAAGACAGATTTTGGACGCACTTCCTAATCCTCTGCATTTATGTGATAGTAGTTGGGACCCTTATACTTCGACTGCCGGAGAAAATTATTATATGATTTATCTGGGCAAGGAAATAAAACCGGAATGGGCATTTGATTTACCGGTAAAAAACGCTTTTTATCCACGTTTGAAAGAAGGAGTACGTTTTAAAGTGGAAGTCATTGATACTTGGAACATGACGATAGCCGAATGGCCTGCCGTTTTTGAAACAACTGCTCCTGTAAAGGATAGGGTGTATGATAAAAATCAAGGGAGAGTAAGACTGCCTGCAAGTCCTTATCTGCTGCTAAGGATAACTGAAGTAGAATAATTTATGAATGTGTTAATTTGCTAATATGCTAATTTGCCGTTTGGTTCCGCTATGTTCGCATGTCAATTGGCCTATTAGCAAATTGGCAAATTAGCACATTCTTCAAAATTTGCACATAATAGACCAATTTTTACCTTTCTGTCCCCTGTCTCTCGTTTACTTTTGTAGTAGAACAAATCTTAATCTATACAAAATGAAACATTTACATTTCCTCGCTTTTGCCTTGTGCTGGCTTGTATGGGGACATCTGTTAAAAGCACAAAGTATTGATCATTATAGTTCGTTAGATCCTTCACAACCTATAGAATTTAAAGGGAACTGCCTTCGTTATACAGATAAAGAAATTATTTTAGGTCCGAAAACATTTTTTGTTGATGGGCAGTTGTCCGATAGGGAAGTGGCGGATAATCCTTATGTCTTTAATAGTTTCAATAAAGCTGCCGCTAATTTCTCAGCTGGTACGGAAGCGGAACCGATGAAAGTTTATTTGGCTCCTTATGTCTATTGGATTGATGATCCAGATGACCCTGCTATTCGTGTTGGTAAAGACGGACGTGAACCGTTCGGCTTGGTTGTTAAATGCCCTTATCTCCATATTATCGGATTGAATAGCCATCCTGAAAATACAGTCCTGGCATCCAGCCGTGGACAGACACAGGGGGCTGTCGGTAATTTCACCATGTTTGATTTTTGGGGAAACGGTCTGTTGGTAAAGGACTTGACCATGGGGAATTTCTGTAATGTCGATTTGGAATATCCTCTGAAGAAAGAATTAAGCAGGAAAAAACGAATGTCTGCCATCACTCAGGCACACGTTGCTTATTGTCATGGCGACAAGATTGTGGCGGATAATGTACATTTCATCAGCCGCTTGAATATGAATCCGTTGAATGGCGCCAAGCGGATACTTTTTAATAAATGCCACATGGAAAGTACGGATGACGCATTGACCGGAACAGGGGTTTATCTGGATTGTACACTTCATTTTTATGGTCAGAAACCTTTTTGGAGAAGTGATATGGGCGGAGCTGTATTTTTGAACTGTGACTTTTATGTGTGTCATGAGGAAGACCGGCAATATTTTTGTAAGTCGGTCGGGCCGTTAAGTATTGTTGATTGCCGTTATCATTCGAAGAAGCCGGTTTATGCGGGCTGGACACATGATCCTACAGATTGGTTACGTTGTTATCAATATAATGTGAAGCTGAACGGGCAACCTTATGTAATAGGGGCTGACAAGCCTTATAATACGGTTTGCATGGATCAGTTGAATCAACTGAAAGCTTTCCGGTTGGAAGAGAATGGAGAGGTGATTTATAATACTTACAATTTATTGAGAGGAGAGGATGACTGGGATCCTCTTCGGGTGAAAGACTGTGTTATTGCTATAGGTAAGCGAGATGGAAGGGATTATACTCGGATGCCTTCTTGTCTTTCTGTAGAGCCCTTAACGGCTTCCATTCAGACTGGTGGCCAGCCGGTCAGACTGGTTGCAACGGTAAAAAGACATTGCAACTATGTGCTGAATAATGTTCCCGTGAAGTGGAAAGTACAACAAGGTTATGAAAAGAATGTGAAATTATCCACTTCCGAGGGATATGAATGTGTTGTCGAGGCAACTAATGTGGAGGATGAAACAAAGCATTTTACAGTGATAGCCTATACAGAGGATGGTTTGGAATGTGCCACAGAACTTACGGTTGCACCGGACTATGTATCGGCTCCTTCGTTTACGGAAAATCCAAAGCTGAATATTACTAAAGGAGTAGCTACTGTCAGTTATGCTTTGGATTTGAATGGGCGCAAGGATGAATCATTGATAACCTGGTATAGATGTACGGACAGGAACGGGACTAATAGACTTCCGGTTTTGGTATCCCGCTTGAATGAACCGGAATATTCCTATACTTTGGTAAAAGAAGATGTTGGTTATTATCTGATGGCAGTTATCGCTCCCAAGCATCTGCGTTGTTTGCCGGGGGAAGAACGAATTGTTGTTTCCAACTCTCCGATAAAAAAAGGGCAAGTGAACATCACTCATATATTTGAAACTATTGCTGTCCGGTAAAACTTTTTCAAACAAAATAAATTAGGGCTGACACTTCTCACGAGGTATCAGCCCTTTGGTTATCTTTGTTTTGCGAAAAAATATATAACCATGAGCAAAGATAGTCATTTTACCGGACAGCCGGTCTATAGTCAAGTGTTAAAGTTACTCGACAAAGAGAAGATTCTTCAAATAAGTCGCGAAACGAAAGGAAGCGAGGCTTACGTGAAGCGTTTTGACGGCTACCAACATCTTGTGGTAATGCTGTTCGGCATACTCAAACACTTTGATTCTCTTCGCGAACTTGAGATAGGCATGAAGGCGGAGGCTCACAAGCTCGGACACCTCGGAATGAACTATCTGGTTCGTCGCAGCACGCTTGCGGAGGCCAATATACGCCGTCCTCAGGAGTTCTTTGCAAGTGTTTATGCGTATCTTTTGGAGAAGTATGCCAAATTTTTAGCGGACAGCCGCCCCTCCAAGTGCTATAAGGGGCAGACTCACGAGCCTAAAGACTGGGAGAAGTTGCTTTACATGATGGATTCCACCACAATAACGCTCTTTGACAACATACTCAAAGGTGTCGGGCGGCACCCGAAATCAGGCAAGAAAAAAGGCGGCATGAAAGTACATACAGTAATGAAGTATCATGTCGGCGTACCGATGGTGGTGCAGCTCACATCCGCCGCAAAACACGATCATTACCTGCTGAAGGAGGTGCATTTGCCAAAAGACTCCACTTTGGCGATGGATCGTGGTTACGTCGACATCGCACAATTCCAACGTCTTACCGAAGAAGGCGTGTGCTACGTGACCAAAATGAAGAAAACCTTAAGTACGAGGAACTTGAATCCATTACTTATGTCAACCCGCAGGGACTGGTGACGCACATAGACAAGAAAGTGCTTTTACAAGAGGGAACTCACCCATGAGGCACGTAGGGTGGAGATATTTTACGAGACAAAGAAGCCGGTTGTGCTGTTGACCAACAACTTTGAGTTCACGTTTGAGGACATTTCTGAAATTTATCGCCTCAGATGGGCCATCGAGTCGCTATACAAACAGCTAAAACAAAATTTTCCGCTTCATTTCTTCTATGGGGACAGCGTCAACGCCATACAAATACAGACATGAGTAGTCTTGATTGCAAATCTGCTGATAACAGTTCTGTCAAGAAGCATCAAGAGGCACTGTGCATTCTCGCAGGTTGTTACCATGGTACGACTTATGCTCATGTACTACGTCGATTTTATCGCATTCATGGAAAATCCCGAGAAAACCTGGAATGATTTCCTTGCAAAGGAGATGCAAAAGCACCACCAGAACCAAGTCTTTTCGATTAAGGGGCTTACTTTTGAAAAATAAAACCCGAAGTCCTATTTTACGGGGCTTCGAGGAGGATTTTTATGCTCTTTTGTGTTTTACCGGACAGCAATAATTTGAAACGGATTTTCAGAACTTTCCATGTAAGAATCAACCACAACTTTTACCGGGATTTTGGACGATTGGTGGATATAAGCCTTTGGATACGGCAGCATACGATTGGCAGGTAGTTCCGGATAAGGATTATTGGATTTATGGGCCGGGAATGAATGGTTCTCACGGAACCGGTTTGTTGCAAGATCAGAAAGGAGCCCGTTTGCTGTATACTCCATTGGATGGCAGCTATGGAGATATGGCAATAACCTTGAATGTGGATGCCAGTAAAACAGCAGGACAAGGTTTTGGTAGTGCAACAGGACAGTATTTGGATTTGTATATCAAGTTTGATACCCGTACTTTAACGGGATATGCATTGCGTATCATTCGTACGACCAAGTATAGTAATGCAGTTGATTTTATCTTGATGAAATATGAGAACGGGGTGGCTGAGGCCATCAGTCAACCGGTGTCTTCTACCTGCTATCGTACAAATTGTACTCTGACATTGACTGCTAAAGGAGGAAAATTGACAGCACATGCTTCAACAACAACTCCGCTTCCGGCGCCTGTAACTGATCCGAACTTGAAACTTTCGGTAGATTTGGAGGCGGATATAGCCTCGAACACTTTTGGGGGCACCGGTATCCAGCATACGGGCAGCTGTGGTGAAAGTACAACGATGCTGCACTATATGAAGGTGGAATGGGAGTAGAGTGATTAAAAGAAAGTAATAGATAATTATGAAGAAGAGTATTGTTGCCATAGCATTTTTGTTGTTATGTCCATTTTATGGGGTGAGAGCACAGGAGAGACCGTTTTTTGATTTGTCAGGAAAAGGATGGCATTTATGGCAGGATAAAAATGCAGCTTGGCAGACAGAGGATATTTATTTGACATTGGAAGAGGCACAGAAAAGTCCTGTAATTGTTCCTACAGCGGGATGGGATATATTGACTTCTGCCCAGACTCTTCCGGTACAGGTTCCCGGAACAGCTGAAGAATATCTTCAAACTCAGTCCGGACCCGAAGGAGATATTACAGGAGTTACATGGTGGAGTCGTACAATGGATATTCCGGTGTTGAAGAAAGGACAAAAAGTCTTTTTGAATTTTGGCTCTATACGTTCACGGGCGGAGATTTTTATTAATCAGAGATTAGTGGATTATCAGATTGTGGACAATGTTTCTTTCGAAACGGATATTACTCCTTATATAAAATCGGGAGAACAAGTACAATTGGCTGTACGTATAACGGATGCGGGTGGTAACCATGATTGGCGTGACTCCAGAACTATTCCGTGGGGAGATAAAATGTTGCCTCCCGGTCATGGCTTTGGAGGAATAACAGGAAAAGTTGGTATGAAGGTCTGTAATGCTGTTTATGTGGCGGATATTTATATGCAGAACACTCCTCAGATAACCACCGCTAATGCTATTCTGACGTTACAGAATGAAAAAGGAAAGACTACGAAGCAGGATCTTCGTATAACGGTGTACGAGTGGCAAAATAAAGAAAAAATAGTTTATTCTAAAGAGATAAAGGGTGTTTCATTAAATAAAGGCCTAAATGAACTGAAGATTCCTGTATCAGCTCCGGATGCGAAATTATGGAGCGTGGATGATCCTAATCTGTATGTATGTGAGGTGGAGTTATCCGAAGGAAAGAACTGGGTAGATAAAGATTCCCGCCGTTTTGGATTCCGTTGGTTCGAGGCTTCCGGTATAGGTGAGGATGCTGTTTTTCGTTTAAACGGAAAACGTATCATGCTTCGCTCGGCCATCAGTTGGAGTTTTTGGCCGGTCAATGGTATTTTTCCATCGGAAGAATTGGCTGAAAGGCAAATTCGCATCGCTAAGGAGTTAGGATTGAATATGTTGAATTTTCATCGTTTTATCGGTAATACTGACGTAATGAATTATGCTGATGAGTTGGGACTGCTCTATTTTGAAGAGCCTGGCGGCTTCCGTCTGGATGTGAGACAGCCGTTTATGAATGCTGTTTTGCATGAAAAGGTCATCCGTATGGTAAAGAGGGATCGCAGTCATCCCTGTCTGGTTATCTATAATATGATGAATGAATCGGGAAATGCTGCTCCTGAAAAGTTAGAATTGGAAATTCAAGCGATGAAGGATATGCGTGTATTGGATCCTTCCCGGTTGATTCTTCGTACCTCGGCTTGGGCTAAGGGAGATGATATAGAAGATCAGGCTAAAATTCATATTCGTCCTTACGATGAAAAAGTGTATTGGAGTGGTTGGTATGATTATCATCGTGCCGGAGGACCTGCTGTTTGGAATGAAGGTTTGTACAAAGGCCCTGACGATTATTATAATGATACCAAGAATAAGCGTGAAATTGTATTCTTTGGTGAGGAAGGGGCTTTATCATCACCTCCTCGTTTGGAAAAGAATAAAGAAGATTTGGAAAAATATAACTATAAAGGATGGGATGGCAGAGAGTTTCTACGTTGGTATGATGAATTCAATAAATTTCTGGATGCTAAACAGTTAAGGACTGTTTATCCTACCGTGGATGATTTGTGTGTGGCTATGGGAACTGTATCCTATGAACATCAGGGACGTAAAATAGAATCGGCCAGAATGAATAATTTGACGGATGCATACGTTGTTAATGGATGGGAATCGGAATTGACGGAGAATTATTCGGGAATTGTCGATTGTTTTCGTTATCCCAAATCAGATCCGGCTATCATAGCTCGTTATAATCAGCCTTTGTATGTAGCGGTAAAGACCAGGCAACAGGTTGCAGCCGCAGAGGGAAAGGTGACCGTTGATTTTTATCTGATTAATGAGAAGAATGTCCGGGGAAACCATCAATTGAAAATCTCGGTGACAGACTATCAAGGAAAAGTGATGGAGGTAGGGACTTATGAAACGGAAGCCGCCGGAGGTGAGGTTTATGGTCAGTTGTTGGTGAAAGATGTAAAAATACCTGTTCCTACAGCTGGAGGACTTTGTAGGATTGAAGCAAAACTGTGTAAGGAAAATTCTGTTGTTACAACTGGGTATGATGATATATTGTCTGTAAATCTGGCATCCAATATGTTGGATGGTAAAGGGGCCGTTTGGGAAGATGGGAGTGCTTTACAGAATTTCTTGAAGGGTAAAACGAAAGAAGCGGTTGCAGCTTACGAGGATAATTTAGGAAAGTTGGATTGGATTATGGTGGCCCGTCCTCCTAGGAAAGATCAGTTGACAATGGTGCCGATGGAAGCGTTACGCTCTGCCGACGGCAAACCGGGATTGGATGTGGTCTATTATGAGGATATGGAATTTCAGAAGGAAGTTTATCATGAAGTGGCCAAGGTGGTTAATCTGAGTGCTATTGAGGGAGCTACACCAAGTCCTTTTGTGTATATGCTTGATGGTTATGGTATTAAATGGAGTGGTAAACTACTTCCTTCTGTCAGTGGTGAATATACGATTATTCCTCAGAGTAATGATCGTAGTATGATTGAAGTCTTTGTCAATGGTAAGAAAATATATGAAATTACCAGGAAGAAAGAGCATTTGGGCGATGGAAAAGTCTATTTGGAAGGAGGCAAGTCTGCCGATATAGAGATCCGTTTCAGGCATCCTCGTAGTAACGCGCGTTGTCGTTTGGATTGGGCTGTTCCTAATGATAAGATGCCGGATGCACAGCGTTTAATGGAACGTGCCGTAAATGATGGAACCAAAATCTTTATTATTCAGAGTGCTGATGAATGGTCGGAATTTATAGCGGCTAATAGTAAAGTGGTGTTTAAGGACAAATTCTTTGTTGGAACCAACTGGCTGGGCGGGGTGATGTTTAATAAGCCGCATGATATTTTCAAGGAACTTCCTGTCGGAAATGCTCTCAACTGGCCTTATCAGGCATTGATACATACAGGGGTGGAGCGTATGGGATTAGTGATGGAAGGTGAAGAATTGCTGGTCGGAGCCTATCATACTTATCCTATGGCTATCGGAACTGCTATGGGGATTGTACCGATGGGTAAGGGTAGTGTTTTGTTCTCTACATTGGATATCTATGGGAACATCATTAATGATTCGGCTGCCGGACTTGTAGCCAAAAAGCTGATTTCCAATATGATTGATTTTAAATAAAATAACAGATACCATGAAAAAAACAATCCTATGCTTTTGTTTATGCCTGTATTGTATAGGGGTATGGGCGGCTAGTGCTTCTTTTAAGAAGACAGGAAATGATTTGTTGTTTTTTTTGCCTCAGGGAAATGTGAAATTGGAATTTTGTACAGATGATATGTTCCGTGTACGTCATTCTCAAGGTACTGTGTTCGCTGAGAATGAACAGTGGATGGTTCGGAAATATGATTTTTCTTCTGTCAACTATACGGTGGAAGATAGAGGTACTGCATGGTTGATTACGACCGGAAAACTGATTATAGAGGCTACCAAGAATCCGTTCTGTCTGTCTGTTTCTGATAAAAACGGCAAGATGCTTTATACAGAACTTGAGGAACAACGTTTTTATAAGGATTCTGTCAAGATGAAAGCTGTTCTACAGCCGGATGAGCATTTCTTTGGTTTTGGGGAACGTATGGATTTCATGGATCAGCGAGGGCGTAAGATTTATCTGAATGTAGAGTTGGGAAGAGGGATAAAACCGGCTGTAGGAGGAAAAGATATTTTACGTGCCAATTATTGTCCCGTACCTTTTATGATGAGTACCAAAGGATATGGTTTGTTCTTTCATACTCCGTTTGCTACCGAATGGAATATGGGGTGGGATAGTAGTGATTATTATTCGTTCAAAGCTTTTGGCGGTGATTTGGACTATTATTTTATGTATGGTCCCGATTTTTATACCATGATTGACCGATATACGGAATTGACTGGAAAATCCCCCATGCTTCCTCGTTTTGCAATGGGGTTGCATGTCGGTACTTATTCCGGTGGAACCTGGAAGAATGAAGAGATGACTTCCGATAAATACCCGCCTGCTTTATGTAAACGTTTGCGTGAGGAAGGAGTACCTTTTGATTTGCTTTGGCTGGATTCTACTTGGAGGCTGTTTAATACCACTTACGGAAATGGTGGTTGCTGTTTTGAATGGCGTAATACGTTCAAAGATCCGAAAGCCATGTTTGATAGTTGCTATGCGCAAAATGTAAAAATGGTGGGGCTTCATATCCGTTCTATATTAGATAATGGCCCTGAATATCATCTGTTGGATAAGGCGCGTGAACAGGGAAACGTGCTGTATCCCGGAGCAAAGATAGAAGGAGTGGTGAATTTCTTTGATCCGAAAGCTGTAGATTGGTGGTGGGAGAACGGAGTAATGAAAGTCGCTTCTATCGGGGCTAAGTTTGTGAAAACGGATGTCGGAGGAACGATGGACCTGAAAGGACTTCATAATATTTTTCCTTTAGCTTATGCGGAGGCCCCCTATCGTAAATTTCAGGAATATAATAATATGAGGGGGGTGACACATACCCGTGAAGGTTATGCGGGAATTCAGCGTTATCCTTATATCTGGGCTGGAGACTGGGGAAGTGAATGGCAGTGGTTTGAACCGGTGATACGTGCAGGACTTAATATTGGTATGAGTGGTGTGGGTAACTGGACTCATTGCATGGGAGGATTTGAACAATATTCTCCTTACGATACAGAATTATATACTCGTTGGGTACAGTTCGGTATGTTTTCACCTATCGCCATGGTGTTCGGTATGGACCATCCCCGTTACCATGAACCTTGGACTTATGGTCCGGAGGCTTTGGCCAATTTCATCAAATATGATAGTTTGCGTTATACATTGATTCCTTATATTTATAGTAATGCCTATCAGCTTTATAAAACGGCACGTCCCATGATGACTCCTTTAGTGATGGACTATCCTCAGGATGAGAATACTTATCAGCTGACACGTCAGTATATGTTCGGGCCATGGATGATGGTTTGTCCTGTCACTACCAAAGGTGCACTGAGCCAACATGTTTATTTTCCCGGTGGAGAATGGTTTGATTATGAAACCGGTGAGCGTTACGAGGGCCGTCAATATAAATCTTTTCTTACTCCGTTGGATGTGTTGCCTATCTATATAAAAGCCGGAGCTATTATTCCCATGCAACCTGTTATGCAGTGGGTAGATCAGCACCCTGTAGAGATGATAACATTGGATGTCTATCCGTCAGGCATTTCTTCTTATGAGATGTATGAAGATGATGGTATATCAATGGATTATCAAAAAGGGATTGGTTCATTGACCCGTTTTACCAGCAGGCTTGCTGATGATAGTTGGACGTTTACTGCAGATAAACCGGTAGGGAAGTACAAACCTGCCAAGCACACTTATCTAGTAAAGGCTTATTTGCAGAACGCTCCGCAATCTGTGATAGAAAATGGTAAATCGTTGCCCGTTCTTTCATCAGTTACAGATGCAGAGCGGAATACAGGCTGGTTTTATGATATAGAGCATAAACGTTTGTATGTGAAGACAGCCGGAGATAACCGTCAGAAAATTGAAATTGTGGTACAATAACTTAAAGGGATGATTCTATGAGAAAAATTATCGGTTTTCGCACTTTATGTGTAGGTTTGGGAATATGGGTGGGGACTGTTGTGGTTTCTGCTCAGGGGGAGTTCAAGGCATTACCTTGGAGTCAAAGTACTGCTTATAATTCTTATCTGATGCGTGATGTACATCGGCAGTTTGCATCCCGGCAGTCAGCCATTCAGCAAGCATTTACTTCTCCTGCCGGGATGCAGGAGTACCTGGAGGGTTGCCGTGAACGATATAAACAAATAGTAGGTACTTTTCCTGAAAAAGAGAATTTAAATGTTCAGGTGGTGGGGAAGATACAAGGTACCGGCTATCATATAGAGAAAATAATTTTTGAAAGCAAGCCTGGCCGCTATGTCACAGCACATCTTTATATGCCGGAGAACATGACTGTTCCTGTTCCGGCAACATTGGAACTTTGCGGACATGGATTGAATGGTAAAGGTTCTTCGTCTCATGCCGCTATGCTGATGGCATCCAATGGTATTGCTGTACTAGTGGTAGATCCCATAGGCCAGGGAGAACGGTTGCAACTTATTGATAGGGAAGGAAAACCGCTGACACGGGGGGCTACCACGGAACATACCTTACTGAATGCGGGCTTTAACTTGCTTGGTACTAGTTTGGCGGCACAGGAATATTGGGATAATCATCGGGCTTTGGACTATTTATTGACTCGTAAGGATATTGATTCGGAGCGTATCGGAGTATATGGATCTTCTGGTGGTGGTACTCAGACCGCTTATTATATAGGTTTGGATCCCCGTGTAAAGGTAGCGGCCATTTGTAGTTTCTTTTCTACCCGAGAACGTACTATGGAGTTGCAAGGTCCTTCCGATGGTTGCCAACATATACCATACGAAGGGCGTGAACAACTGGAAGTACCTGATTTTGCTTTAATGATGGCTCCACGGCCTTTATTGATTTTAAGCGGTAAATATGATTTTGTCGATTTATGGGGTGCACAACAAGGGTTTGCTGAATTACAACAGTGCTATAAAGTATTGGGAGTTCCCGAAAAGGTGGATATGCTGACAGTAGAAACAGGGCATGGACTTGGAACTGAAAAAAGGCAAAAGTTGGTCAGTTGGTTCAAGCGTTGGCTGAAAGATGATCAATCTCCGGTGAAGAAATCGGCACAAGACCGTTTCCGGTTGTCTGATATGCTTTGTACGACTAAAGGACAGGTGAATGTATCTATGCCTGGAGCACTCAGTATTATGCAGGAAAATGTGAATCAGCTGGATGAGTGGGCTTCCAAGCGTGAGGCGTTTCTTTCGAAAGGAAAGAAAACTGTCCAAGCAAAGATGCTGGATTTGTTAGGTCTTAAAGGTCTTCCTGACCATAAAATAAGAATTGAAGCAACCGGACATGATTCAATGCGTGAATATGAACAATATAAGTTTCAGCTTATAAGGGAAGGGGAGATGCCTGTTCCTTGTATTCTTATCATGCCGTCCAGAGCGAATGCTGATTCTCCTGTTGAGTTAAGGTTACAGGAAGAGGGAAAAGGAACTTATTTGAGTGAATATGCGAATTTTGCTGCTGCCTTGACGGAAGGAAAAATCTTGTTGTTGGCAGATTTGCGCGGATTTGGGGAAACAACGGATCCTGCATTCTATACGGATGCTAAATATTGGAACCGTGAGTATCGCAATGCAATGGTCAGTATGCATATAGGGCGTCCTATTATGGGACAACGTGTTGTCGATATTTTGACTTTGCTTGATTTTTGTTCAGAACACGAATTTCTGAAAGGACACCCCGTCAAGGTATTTGCCAATGGTATTTATGGTCCGGTTGCAATTCATGCTGCTTATTTGGATGAAAGAATCAACAGTGTGGAGATAAAACATAGCGTGAAGACTTGGAAGGAATACATTGAGAGGCCTATGCAGTGGGATATGTATTCTAATGTGTTGTATGGTGCTTTGAAATATTATGATTTACCGGATTTGATAAGGTTAAGCAATTGTCCCATTCGTTTTGCAGATTAAAAAATAGAATTCATTTCCACTGTAGGAGCATATTAAATGCCCAAAGGAGGGCACAGCAATCTGCTCCTGCAGTGGATGGAATATATGGCTTGTCTATTTCTTTTCCAAGAAATCAGCACGCATCGGGCTGAAACAATCTATCAGCATACCCGGCTCCAGGCATACACAACCATGCACAGCATCCGGTTCCTTATATAGACAGTCGCCGGCCGATACAATTTTTTTCACACCATTGATGGTGAACTCAAATTTTCCACTTTCCACATAGGTCACTTGTGAATGGATATGATGGTGGACAGCTCCTACAGCTCCCTTTTCAAATTTTACTTTAACAACCATGATGTCATCATTGTAACCCATGATCTGGCGCACTACACCTTCGCCTGCAGGTTCCCATTCTTTGCCTTCTGCAAAAATGAAGTTTTCACTACCTGTTTTCATAACCTTTTTTTCAGTGTTTTTGTTTGTTTCTTCAGTACACTCTTTGTTGCTCTCTTTTTTTTCACTTTGTGCATTGCAGCTCTGCAATAGTAGTGGTGCCATCAAGGCGCAAGCATACAATGCGGTTCTTACTTTACGATTCATGATCTTGCATTTAATATAAAATGAATAACTAAAACTTTTCTTCAAATATACTTATAATATGGGGAGGGTAGTTCGTCGTGATTAAAATATACGAGGAAAAGACCAAATATTACAAATCCAAGCTCCGGAAAATGGCTTATTTTGCTTCATAATGATATTTAAACTTGAATCAAAACACTAAAACAACAATGAAAAGCACATTAAAGAAGAACTGGGAAAGAATTGTCCTTTGCCTGTGCATGGCAAATTTTGCTTGTATAGGTATAGCCCAAACTAATAAAAAATTAGATGACCAAGTTATAAATACGATGAAAACCGCCACTCGGTTTATGATGGACAAAGTGAGTTATAATGGTGGCTTCGTATGGAATTATTTGCCGGATATGTCCCGTTCATGGGGAGAGATGGAAGCCAAGAGGACAATGGTATGGATTCAGCCGCCGGGAACTCCTTCTGTCGGTCATTTGTTGCTTGACGCTTATCATGCTACAGGAGATGAGTATTATTATGAAGCTGCGAAAAAAGTGGCTAACACCTTGATTTGGGGACAGCTTGAATGTGGCGGATGGAATTATGTGTTCGATTTTGCAGGAGAGAACTCCTTAAAGTCCTGGTATGATACCGTTGGTAAAAATGGCTGGCGTCTGGAAGAATTTCAACATTATTATGGAAATGCGACTTACGATGATGCGGGTACTATGGAGGCTGCCAAATTTCTACTTCGTATGTATGTGGAAAAAAATGATCCTGCTTTCCGTCCGGCTTTGGAGAAAACCATTGATTTTGTCTTGAAAAGTCAATATCCGGTGGGCGGATGGCCTCAACGGTATCCTTTGATGTATGATCACCCTTTTCAAGGTAAGAAAGATTATTCGTCTTTTATTACTCTGAATGATGATGTGATTCCTGATGCGACCGAGTTTTTGATTCAATGCTATCAGGCAATGGGGTTGCAAGGGGTAAAGGAGCCTATTATGCGTGCTATGTACTTGATGATTTCCCTTCAACAAGGGGAACCTTATGCAGGCTGGGCAGACCAATATACAGTAGATGATTTGAAACCGGCTCATGCCCGTTCTTATGAACCGCGCAGTGTGAACACCGGTACTACCGTCCGTCTTGTTAATTTAATGATGGATTACTATAAACTTACAGCTGATACTCGTTTCCTGTCGGGGATTCCTGCTGCAATTCGTTTTTTGGAATCAATGAAATTACCGGAATCGGATGTGAAGAAATGGAAGAGTCAGTCGACTAATCCGGAAGCTATTTTGGTTCCTCGTTTTGTAGATCCTGATACTGGTAAACCACTGTATGTCCATCGTAAAGGAAGTAATGTGAAAAACGGTACTTATTATATAGATCAGAATATAGAAAATACAATAGCTCATTATAATTCGGCAACTTTTGTGAATCCAGGTGAACTGCGTCGTCGTTATGAGGAAGTGAAAAAACTTCCTGTATCCGAATTGGCGAAGAATTCACCTTTGCTGCAGGATCATTTGGTTCCTTTACCTAAATATTATACTCGTTTACGTGGAAAAGCTACGGAAGAAGTTGCCCGGAAATTGGTGAAATCACTGACTAAGGACGGTTGCTGGCTCTCTCCTTTAAAGTCAACCTCGAACCCGTATAAGCCATATACTGTTTCAGGACCTAGTGAGGAAACGAAATATATAGCTACCTTTGTAGGGGACGAGCACGATACATCACCTTATCCGTGTACCACCGGAGAATTGTGCATCTCTGTTGGGGATTATATTGATAATATGATAAAATTAATTAGTTACCTTGAAAAGTAAAGTTTGTTAGGTATAGGTTTATGAAGAATACTGTAATTTGTTTATTGTTGTTTGGGATAAGTCTGACGGCTTCTGCTCAAGAAAAGGTGGAAACAGTCTCTATGCGTTATGAAACGCAGAATGATATGCCGCTGTTCTATCAGAAGATGAAAGAAAACCTGACTTATCCTATGGCTTGGGGAAATTCTTCCATCAGAAATTTCAAGAAGTGGCGTGAGGAAGCTCGAAAAACGTTATTGGATTGCATGTTGCCTGCTCCTCCTGCTACGGCTTTTGATAAGGAAGTGATAGATACCGAGCAACGGAATGGATATAGGGCGGAGAAGATTTTGTTCAGTGTTTCGGAATATTCTCGTGTTCCCGCTTATCTGTTGGTTCCTGACGGGAATGGCCCGTTCCCGGCAGTATTGCTGCTTCACGATCACGGTGCGCATTTTTCGATAGGGAAAGAGAAAATGGTACGTCCGTTCGGTGTGGAAGCATCTGTACTGGCCGATGCGGACGATTGGGCGGAAAAATGTTATGACAAACAGTATGTAGGTGATTATCTGGCAAGTCACGGATATGTAGTGCTTGCTGTGGATGCCTTGTTTTGGGGGGAACGGGGACGTAAGGAAGGAGTACGCTATGACTCACAGCAAGCGTTGGCGGCCAATATGTTACAGATGGGAATGTCTTGGGGAGCCTTGATAGCCTGGGATGATATCCGTAGCGCGGAATTTCTGGCCTCATTGCCCATGGTTCATAAGGAAAAGATAGGTACTATGGGATTTTCTATGGGAGCACATCGTGCCTGGATGGTCAGTGCCGCTACAGATGTGGTGAAGGCAGGCGCTGCTGTGTGCTGGATGAATACTACAGATAGCTTAATGACACTTACCAATAATCAGAACAAAGGCGGGTCTGCTTATTCCATGATTATTCCCGGAATACGGAATTGGATGGATTATCCTCATGTGGCATCTATCGCCTGCCCCAAACCGATGTTGTTCATCAATGGCTTGCGGGACAAACTTTTTCCTGTAAAGGGCGTTGAAAGCGCTTTCTCTACCATGCAGGATGTATGGAAGAGTCAATCGGTAGAAAATCTGTTGACTACCAAGTTCTATGATTTGCCCCATTTTTGCAGTAAGGAGATACAGGATGATATACTTGAGTTCTTTAATCAAAATTTAAAATAGAAAGCGATGAAAATTAAGATGTTGATGGCATTTGTTGCCTTGTTGTTTTCTGCTTTTACGGCAGACCGCACAATTACTATCTTTATGATAGGTGACTCGACTATGGCTAACAAACCCTTAGAGGGAGGTAATCAGGAACGTGGATGGGGCCATGTGCTGGGAGGATATTTCAGTGAGAATATTCGTGTGGAAAACCATGCTAGAAATGGTCGGAGTTCTAAAAGTTTTATTGATGAAGGATTGTGGGAGGTAGTAATTAATAAAGTAAAGCCGGGTGATTATGTTTTTATTCAGTTTGGGCATAATGATGAGAAGGCCGATGAGAAACGTCATACTGATCCCGGATCTACTTTTGATGCCAATCTACGCCGTTTTGTAAAAGAAACACGTGCTAAAGGGGGAATTCCCGTGTTGTTTAATGCCATTGTCCGTCGTAATTTCCGGAATAATAAAAATGCGGTAGCCGAAGATGATGTGCGCAAGGATTTGTCAAAGGGGAGTGTTTCTCAAGATGGAGAAGTGTTGATTGATACTCATGGAAAATATTTGGAGTCTCCGCGTAACGTGGCAAAAGAGTTGGATGTGCCTTTTGTGGATATGAACAAGATAACGCATGATTTGGTGCAGGAGATGGGACCGGAGGCTTCAAAAAAATTGTTCATGTGGATTCCTGAAGGTGTGTGTGCAGCTTGTCCGAAAGGGCGTGAGGATAATACGCACCTGAATGTATATGGGGCGCGTACTATTGCTGGTTTGACGGTGGATGCTATAGCTAAAGAGGTTCCTGCATTGGCGCCTTTTGTACGTCATTATGATTTTGTAGTGGCAAAAGATGGCAGTGGTGATTTCTTTACCATTCAGGAAGCGATTCATGCTGTCCCCGATTTTCGTAAAGCAGGACGCACTACTATTCTAGTCCGTAAAGGGGTATATAAAGAAAAAGTGGTTATTCCTGAAAGCAAGATTAGTGTTTCTTTGATAGGTGAGGACGGAGCAATTCTGACAAATGATGATTTTGCTGCTAAAAAGAACTATTTCGGAGAAGAAATGTCTACCTCCGGTTCATCAACCTGTTATATCTATGCTCCCGATTTCTATGCTGAGAATATCACTTTCGAGAATAGTGCCGGCAGAGTGGGGCAGGCAGTGGCCTGTTTTGTTAGTGGAGATCGCGCTTATTTCAAAAACTGTCGTTTTTTGGGAAATCAGGATACTTTGTACACTTATGGCAAAGACAGTCGTCAGTTTTATGACCATTGTTATATAGAGGGTACAGTGGATTTTATTTTTGGCTGGTCTACGGCATTGTTTAAGGATTGCACCATCCATAGTTTGGGTGATGGGTATGTTACCGCTCCTTCTACAGATCAAGGCAAAAAATATGGCTATGTTTTTATAGGCTGTAAATTGACGGGTGTGGCTGAGGCTCAGAAGGTGTATTTGTCCCGTCCTTGGCGTCCTTATGCACAGGCTGTTTACATTCATTGTGATTTGGGAAAGCATATTCTTCCGGTGGGTTGGAACAACTGGGGCAAAAAAGAAAATGAGGAAACCGTATTCTATGCTGAATACCGGAATACGGGAGAAGGGGCGGCTACCGCTTCGCGTGCTTCGTTTGGAAAGCAGCTGAACGATATCAGTAATTATAATGAAGCACAGATTTTGGCAGGTGATGACGGATGGAATCCGGTGGAAAATGGAAATGTGTTGTTGCAGAATTTAAAGAGATAAGCTGTTCTTTCTACCAGTAATAATACTTTGTCACTGTAGGGAGGAATTCTATTTGCTCCTATGGAAAGTGTCAGGGAAGAGTAGAATGATAAAAGGGGGATTTAACTTTGCCCCTTTTATTTTTTTAGGAACTTGTATGTCAGTATCTCTCGTTTTTTATGTATTTTTGCCATACTATATATGAAAATCTACGAAATGAAAAGACACATTCTGTTTATACTTACTTTGCTGCTCTTTTTTTATGCAAAAAGTCAGCCTAATTGTATCTTTACTCATTATTCTTCGGAAAACGGTTTATCTCAGAACTCCATCATGAGCATGGTACAAGACCATAATGGAGTTTTATGGTTCTCTACTTGGGATGGAATCAACCGGTTCAACGGTTATGACTTCAAAGTTTATAAAGCCAGACAAGGGAATAAAATTACTATGACTAACAACCGGGTAGACTTATTGGAAGTAGACCCTTATAATTATATTTGGCTGCAAACGTATGATTACCGTGTGTATCGTTTTGACCAAAGAACAGAGAAATTCGAACAAATCCCTGCTGAAGGTGAAGAGGAGGGTATGCGTTTCTCTTCTATTAAAATATTGCCCGACAGTGTCATTTGGCTACTTTCTGAAAATGAGGGGGCTGTCCGTGTGAAAACAAACCCTAAAGATTACAGTATAACTACCCAAGTATATGCTACTCATAGTCGTGGAGGAAATGCCGTTCATATTAATCAGGTTTTTAGCGATGCTTACAATCAAGAGTGGTTGCTTACTGATAACGGTCTGCTGAAGATTACGAATGATAAAGAAGAGCCTGTCTCTTATTTTGTGAATATCCAGTCAGGCAAAGATGAACCCGTACAGGCCTTCTACTCTTTTTGCAGTTATGGTGACGAACTTTATTTTGGATCAGACAGAGGACGGATATGGTGCTATTCTTTGCAGAATGAAATCTTTCGTCTTTGGGAATTGCCGGTAAAGGATAAAGTGATTGCTATAAATGAAATAAAAGGTACGGGACTGTTGATAACGACTGCCCATGAAGGATTGATATTGTATCATTCGGATACAAAAGAGTGTAAAGTCTATAATAAATCCAATTGTCCCGAATTCCCGGCAGACGCTTTCCGTTCTGTTTATGTTGACAGTAAGCAGGAAGCATGGTTTGAGATGACCGAATGGGGAAAAGTTTGTCATTTCAATCCTTTGACGGAAGTATTTAAGCAAGAAAAGATGCAAGTGGAGCCTCGTGGTGCCGATCGTTCCTATCCCAGTTTTCATATTTGTGAAGACTTGAACGGTAATTTGTGGGTACATCCGCAAGGAGGAGGGCTTTCTTGGTATGACAGAGAGGCAAATCGGCTGTTGCCTTTCTATAATGATCCCGATTCACCCGATTGGCACTTTTCCAATAAATTACATTCCATGTTATCCGATAAGCAAGGCAATCTTTGGTTATGTACTCATTCTAAGGGGTTGGAGAAGATTACTTTTTTAGGAAGCCAGTTCCATATTTATCCCCGCATGGGTCACAGTTATGACTTGAATTCCAATACGGTACGTGCGTTGTTTGAAGATAGCGAACATCGCATCTGGATGGGAAAACGGGATGGTCAGATTGAAATTTATTCTTCTGATTTAGATTTTCAGGGTATTCTGACTGAAGAGGGGGATATAGCCAAATCTGGCAGACCGTTACGGGGAGTTCCTTATCATATCATGCAAGATTCTCACGGAAACATTTGGATTGCGACCAAAGGGGATGGTATTATTCTGGCAGAAAAGGAGGGGACCCATTTTAAGTTTACTCGATTCAAATATGATGAAGATGATATTTATAGCCTGAGTCATAATAGTGTTTACTGGTTACATGAAGACAAGCATGGACGCATTTGGGTGGCAACTTTCGGTGGAGGGTTGAATTATATTCAGAAAACTCCTGAAGGGAAATATGTGTTTATTAGTTCTAGAAATAACCTGAAAGGTTTTCCGTATGACCGTTGTTACCGTGTACGCCATATCACTTCTGACAAGAAAGGGAATATATGGGTGGGGAGCAGTGATGGCGCGCTTAGTTTTAAAGAGGATTTTAAAGATCCGGAGTCGATTGTATTCCATCTTTATGCACGTATCCCCGATGATATGAATTGTCTGAGCAACAATAACGTATATCGGATTGTCACCACTTCACAAGGAGAAGTTTATCTGGCTACATTTGGGGGAGGACTTAACCAGCTTGTTTCCATGAACGGGGAAGGGAAGGCGGTATTTAAATCCTATACCGTGAAGGATGGTCTGCCTTCAGATATCCTGTTGTCTGTAGAAGAGGATGACACGGGGAATCTGTGGATAAGTACGGAAAACGGATTGAGTAAATTTATTCCGTCCGAACAGCGTTTTGAAAATTATAATGAACGGGATTTTGGGGGCAAAATACGTTTTGAGGAGGGGACATCGCTGAATCTTAGTTCCAGTACCCTACTCTTTGGCACCAGTCGTGGTATGCTTTATTTTGAACCGGAACATATCAAGAAAAGCAATTATGTTCCATCCATTGTTTTCGGAACGTTGAAAATATCCAATCAGGAGGTGATTCCGGGTGTATCAGGCAGTTTGTTGCGACAGTCTCTTGATAATACAGAACACCTGGTACTTTCGCACAAGGAGAATATTGTAACTTTGTCCTTTGCAGCCTTGGATATGATTTATCCTGAAAATATCCGTTATGCTTATCGTTTGCATGGATTTGATAAGGAATGGAATTATGTGGATAAACAACGTACCGCTACATACACCAATCTGCCGAAAGGGGATTATGTATTTCAGGTTAAATCGACCAATAGTGATGGGGTTTGGGTAGAGAATGAGCGCAGTTTGAGAATCACCATTCAGCCTTCGTTTTGGGAAACGGCTTGGGCTATGGCAATTTATATTCTTGCTTTTCTGTTGATTCTGTTTTCAGGAGTATATATATTGTTTACCATTTATCGTCTGAAACATGAAGTGTCTGTGGAACAGCAGGTTTCTGATATAAAGCTTCGCTTTTTTACAAATATTTCTCACGAACTTCGCACTCCGCTGACATTGATTGCAGGTCCAGTGGAATATGTTCTGAAAAACAAGACTTTGCCGGATGATGTACGTGAGCAATTGCATGTAGTAGAACGTAATACCGACCGTATGCTTCGCTTGGTGAACCAAATTCTTGATTTCCGCAAAATACAGAAAAATAAGATGAAGTTGCGTATAGAGCAGATAGATATTGTTCCTTTTGTACACCATATCATGGATAATTTTGAATCGCTGGCCGAAGAGCATCATATTGATTTTGTATTCGAAAGTGAAATGCCTTCCTTGAAACTGTGGGTAGATGCGGATAAGTTGGAAAAGATTGTCTTCAATCTGCTTTCCAATGCTTTCAAGTATACTCCACAGGGTAAGATGATTACGCTTTTCATTCATGAAAATGAACATAATGTGGCGATTGGTGTGCAGGATCAAGGTATAGGAATTTCTGAAAGCAAGAAAGCTTCCCTTTTTGTCCGTTTTGAAAATCTGTTGGACAAGAATTTGTTTAATCAGCAAAGTTCTGGTATCGGTCTTTCTTTGGTTAAGGAATTGGTGGAACTGCACAAAGCGACTATCCGTGTGGATAGTAAAGAGGGGGAGGGCAGTTGTTTCACGGTTGAGTTTTTGAAAGGCAAGGAGCACTATACGGAGAATGTAGAGTTCATTCTCTCTGATTCTGTCGAAATGAAGCCGGAAGAGGTGGAAGAATCTGTTCAGGGACATGAAGAGAAGAGGAATGAAAGCAAAACGATGTTGCTGGTTGAAGATAATTTGGAACTTCGTTTCTTTTTGCGTAGTATCTTTATCTCAAATTTCAATGTCATAGAGGCTGTCAATGGGGCTGAAGGTTTGGATAAGGCTTTGAAGTTTGTTCCGGATATTATTATTAGTGATATCATGATGCCGGAAAAGGATGGTATTACCATGACAGAAGATTTGCGTGCTAATATGGCGACCAGTCACATTCCAGTCGTTTTACTGACGGCTAAGACGGATATGGACAGTAAGTTGGAAGGTATGGAACTGGGAGTTGAGGATTATATAACGAAGCCGTTCAGTGCTACTTACCTGAAGGCCAGGGTGGAGAATATTCTGACACAACGTGTCAAGTTGCAACAGTTGTATTGTGCGAATCTGATGAATATTCAGCCTGTTGCGGAGGAAGAACAGCAAACACAGCCTGAGATGTCTTCCCATGACCGTAAGTTTATGGAGAAACTGACGGAATTAATGGAGAAGAATATGGATAATGGCGATTTGATAGTGGATGATTTGGTACAGGAGCTTGCGGTGAGCCGTTCTGTCTTTTTCAAGAAACTGAAGACCCTGACAGGACTTGCCCCCATTGAGTTTATTAAAGAGATGCGTGTGAAACGTGCCGCACAATTGATAGAGAGTGGTGATTATAATATGACGCAGATTGCTTATATGGTAGGTATTAATGATCCTCGTTATTTCAGCAAATGTTTTAAACAACGTTTTGGTATGACACCTACCGAATATAAAGAGAATGCGAAAAATAAGCGATAACTTTTGCTGCTGTTGGTTCGTTTTTGCAGCGTTTGTTTTTTTGATTTCTTGAACGGTATGTTTAAATGTAGGGTGTTTCTTTTGTTATGTGAGTGAGTTGCTCATGTTATTTTATTATTTTTCCGGATATGCAATGGGGTTTTTTCTGAATTTTTAGTCTTTTACATAGATAATGAACTAAAAAGAAGAAAAAGATGAAAAAAGTAATTTTATTTATGGCAGGTATTTTGGCGAGTATGATGTTGAACGCTCAGTCTCGTTGGAGTGTTACGCCGGAAGCCGGCTTGGTAGTGAATAAGGAAAATGAAGGGACATCAGTTACATTAGGTTTTAAAGCCGGTGCCGGTGTGTTGTATCAGTTAAAGGAAGGGGTGGGAAAGAAGCCTTCTTTTGGCTTGAAGTCCGGGGTTTATATCTTAATGCAGAAAGGTGGGTATCATCCTATGAGCTGGGGAAACATATCAACAGGGGGAGGATTTAGCATGGATTATGAAAAAACGAATGTTGAGTCCACGCGTTATTATTTGCAATTGCCTGTTATGGCTCATTGGGGTTTTAAACTTTGTGATGATGTGCGTCTTAAATTAGCAGTAGGACCTTATGTAGCTGTAGGAATTGGTGGACGTACTAATGCTTATGTTTCTTCCTCAAAATATAATATAGATGAAGAAACAGGTGTTGGACAGTACGAATACCGGAATGATTATTACCGGTTTGGCACATTTAAAGGAAAAACAGTAAATGAGGAATTTGGTTTTGAGGCGTCCCCTCGTTTGGATTGGGGAGGAACGGCTTCTGTCGGGATTGCTGTTAAACGGATTTCATTTACTATCGGGTATGATTTGGCTTGGGGAAAATATAATAAGGAACAGAATGATTTAAGGATACGGAATCATATGGTTAGCTTTACTTCAGGGTATAGTTTCTGATAAGAAAAGGATAAATGAAACAAACATACACAAAATTCTTTGTTTAAGATTGTTAAATGAAGAATTTTGTGTATGTTTGTTTTTTATAAACACGATAAAAGTTCAATCTATGAGGAAAATGCTATTCATTACCCTTTTAATGGGCGGTCTGTGTACGACAGTTTCTGTTGCAAAAGCGCAGGAACGCTTGCCGGAATATCTGCAGGCAGAGAAATACACACAAGAAAAATTGAACACCATGTTGTTTTCTACTGTGGTGGATCCGCATTGGTTCCAGAAAGGTAATAATTTCTGGTTCGAGTACAAAACAAGTGAAGGAACCTTTTGGTATGTGGTTGATCCGGCTGCCCGGACAAAGAAGCTTTTGTTTGATAGGGATGAATTAGCTTCCCAGCTTACCGAAATTGTAAAAGATCCCTTTGAGGCACGCCATTTGCCAATCACAAATCTGAAAGCGGAAGAAGATGGGCGTACCTTTACTTTTGAAGTAAAGTCTACAAAAGATGCGACACCAAAGAAAGATGGCAAGGATAAGAAGGACAAGAAGAATGAGAAGGAAATCTTTTATTTTTCTTATGACTATCCTACCCGTAAATTGACCCATCTGAAAGATAAAGAAGACGACCTGAAGAAAATCTATTGGGGATCGGTCTCTCCTGATGGTAAAACGGTGATTTATGCCAAGGATTTGAATTTGTATCGCATGAGTCGTGAAGATTATGAAAAGGCGAAAAAAAATGAAAAGGATAGTACGATCGTGGAAATCCAGCTTACTACAGATGGCATGAAGGATTTTGGCTATGGTATTCCCTATAGTATGTTGAATACAGATACTTTATGTAATGGCAAGCGTCGTCGTGTAGGTGGAGTGTGGTCTCCGGATTCACGTTATTTTGCTATGACAGTTTCTGACGATCGCGCTGTGAAAGAGTTATGGGTAATAAATTCGATGGCCCGTCCACGTCCCACATTGGAAACTTATAAATACCAGATGCCGGGAGAAAAGGAAGCTCCCATAGAACACCTGTACTTGTTTGACTTGGTTGATAATAAACGTAAGGAAATTAAAGTAGCAGCTTATAAAGATCAAAGCATTGGCCTGGAATACAAACCAATGATGCAAAAACAGCGTGATATGGAAGATCAGGCTGCCGTTTGGCAGGGTGATAACAACCGTTTCTTCCTGACCCGCAGCAGCCGTGATTTACATCGGATTGATGTTTGTTCCTATACGATAGGACAGGATTCTGTTGTACCAGTAATAAAGGAACGGATGAATACCTATCAGGAAACTCGTCCTTTAAGAGTCTTGAATGGTGGAAAGGAAATTATTCAATGGAGTGAGCGTGATGGTTGGGCACACCTTTATTTATATGATGATCAGGGTAATTTGAAAAATCGTATCACAAAAGGTCCCTGGCACGTGGAGGAAATCTTGAAAGTAGATGACAAGGCACGTGTGATTTATTTTACTGCCAATGGAATGAATGCGAAAGAACATCCTTATTATGAACATTTGTATCGTGTGAATCTGGATGGCAGCGGTTTGAAATTACTGACCAAAGGGGATTATTTCCATCGTGTGGAAGTGGATGATGATGCTCGTTTTGTGGTGGATAACTATTCGCGTGTAAATACGGTGCCCTGCGCCATCCTGCTGGATACTAATGGCAATAAGGTAATGGATATTCAGGAGAGTGATTTTTCACAGCTTTTTGCTGCCGGTTATAAATTTCCGGAAATATTTAAGGTAAAGGCGGCTGATGGCGTGACAGATCTGTATGGTGTGATGTATAAACCTTTTAATTTTGACTCAACTAAGGTTTATCCTATTGTGGATTATGTTTATCCTGGGCCACAGGTGGAAGGTGTTTATTATCCGTTTACCCGTATGAGCCCCCGTACCGACCGTTTGGCACAGGCCGGATTTATTGTTATTTCTGTGGGACAACGCGGCGGGCATCCTAGCCGCTCTAAATGGTATCATAATTATGGATATGGAAATATGCGTGATTATCCGCTGGCCGATCATAAATATGCTATCGAGCAATTGGCGCAGCGTCATCATTTTATAGATATAGATAAGGTTGGTATTCATGGACATTCGGGAGGTGGATTTATGAGTACGGCGGCTATGTGCCAATACCCGGATTTCTTCAAAGTGGCTGTTTCTTGTGCCGGAAATCATGATAACAATATCTATAACCGTTGGTGGAGTGAAACGCATCACGGCGTAAAAGAGGTGGTGAGTGAGAAAGGGGATACAACTTTCGTTTATAAGATTGCTACTAATCCTGAAATAGCGAAGCAATTGAAAGGAAATTTGTTATTGATTCATGGTGATATTGATAATAATGTGCATCCGGGCAATACCTTACGGGTAGTTGACGCCTTGATTCGTGCCGGGAAGCGTTTTGATATGCTGATTCTTCCTCAACAGCGTCATGGATTCGGTGATATGAATGAATATTTCTATTGGAAACTGGTTGATTACTTTTCCGAACATCTGAAAGGGAAAAGTGAAAAATCGGTAGATATACCGAAACGGTAGATTTAGGATCATTGCCGGACGAATATGAAAGGAGCACAGAGGTTCGTGTCATTAAGATACCTTTGTGCTCCTTCTTGTTTTTATATTATAGCAGACTGTTGATATAAGCCTTCATGTCCGGTGTAGCGGATTTTGCTTCCAGATACAGTTTATACTGCGCTTTGGTGCGTACCAGATTATGGTCTTTATACCGGGTTTGATAATACGTGTCTCCGTTTATATAATCTGCTAAAAAGCGTACAGCTTGCATATAGGGGAACAGGGTGGCAGCGTAAGGTAGCATTTCTATTTCGAGAGGAGTCAGGAAAGTCCGGGCCGATTCAATATAACCTTTGGTAAATGCTTTGAAGATTTCCATGTTGAACTTCACCTTATTTAAATCAGCCTCATCCTCCTTGCCGGTATTGGCTGCCGAACGGAGGAAATCACCGAAATCGGAGAAAATGAAACTGGGCATTACCGTGTCCAGGTCAATGACACACAACACTTTTCCGTTTTCATCAAATAACATGTTGCTTACTTTTGTGTCACAGTGGCAGATGCGTTTGGGCAATTTGCCTTCACGGTAAAAACGTTCAGCGCTGCACATCGTATCAGCATCTTTTTCTATTGCGTCCACTATGTCCTGTACTTCTGCCAAACGGCCGGATATGTTGGCGGATACGGCTTCACGTAATTGTTTTAAGCGGAATTCCATATTGTGGAAATCGGGGATGATTTCTCCGAGTTGTTCGGGTACATCAGCCAGCATGGCCTGGAATTCACCAAACTTCAGTCCTGCCAGATAGGAAGATTCCGGTGTAACTGTTTCCAATGTTTGTGAACGCGGAATAAATATTGAAATTCGCCAATAACCTTCTCCATCATAGAAATAGGTCTTGCCATTGGTGGAAGGTAGAAAATGGAGTACCTTACGTTCAATGTCCTCTTCGTGTCTGGCTTCCAGCTTTTGGCGGATGTGTCTGGTCACTACTTCTATATTGTGTTGCAGCATTTCAATATTGGTAAATATTAAATGGTTGATTCGTTGCAATACATAGTCAGGCTCTTCAGGAGATACCGATTTTACCAGATAAGTCTGATTGATGAGGCCGGATGTCAAAGCTTTGATTTCTTTCACTTCACCCACTTTGGGGAACTGTTTGATAATTTTTTTGAGGTTTTCCATAGGTTTGTTTGAATAATGTCTATATATACGAAACAAAGATAACTTCTTTCCTTCAATTGGAGGAAAGAAGTTATCTTAAAAAACATATAATAGGAATATAAATCTTTTTATTTTTTCAAATCAGTCTGGAACATACGGTCGGCGCGTAACAGATGACGCCAGTAGGAAACCAATTCTTGTGATTCCTGCAATACATTGAGGTACACCATGGAAGCTTTTACATTGACATCCCGTTCTTGTATGCGGTCCATCTGTTCTTTGCGCAAGGTAGAGATCTTGCCTTTCAGAAGGGCGCCTTCACGTAGCAAGGCATCAGTCTGATCGTAGGCCTTGTTGGCAAGTACTTCAGTAGCCTTGGTCATTAATGCGGTCATCTCATCGCGGATAGGGATGAACTCGTTAGTGGCACGTTCCGATAATGGGGTGAACTTATTGTCCACATGTTCTTTACAAGGATCGCAGATACGTTTCAGACAGTAAAGCATTTGTTCACAACTGTTGCTTCCCAAGTGGAACCAAGTGTTTTTCTCGATAGCAGTAAAGTTGTCTATACGGCGCAGACCTAGTATTTCTTTACGGCGTATCTTTTTTAACATTTCTTTCTGATTGTCGGTATTGTTCACGGCCTTGCGCAGAGCTTTCAGATTTTCGTTGATGAAACCGTCGGTTATCTGCCGGTAGGTTTCATTGGTGAATGCCATTTCGGCTACCAATGTGTTATTTACATGCTGGCGGAGTAATCTCCAACGCTCTTCTTTGTCTTTACTGGCAATAAGGCGGGAGAATATGTCGTCTTTGCCTTTATCCTTCTGTTTCTTGCTGTAGTGTATGTTGCTGCGAACCAATAAGAAGATGGCAAGTGCAATAAGGGCCAACATGGCGAATGTGCCTCCATAATACATGATGAGCGTAACCACAAAACAGATAGTGAAAGCGGCTCCGGCAGTGATGAACCATCCACCGATAACAGAAAGCACACCGGTGATACGGTATACGGCACTGTCACGGCTCCAGGCACGGTCGGCTAATGAACTACCCATAGCTACCATGAAAGTTACGTAAGTGGTAGAAAGAGGGAGTTTCAAAGAGGTTCCCAAAGCTATGAGCAGACCGGCCAGTACCAAATTGACAGAAGCGCGTATCAAATCAAATGCTGCCCCGTTCTCCATAATCATCACATCTTTGTTAAAACGGCTGTCGGCCCATCGTTTCAGATTGTCGGGCAATATTTTGGCTATACTTTCCGAAGCGCTCATGGTAGAACGGACAATACTGCGTGCTACAGCGGAAGAACCAAACATTTCGTCACCTTCATCCTGACGCGAGAGATCTACCGAAGTCTTCACTACATTTTGCGCTTTTTTTGAAGTAATCAGCGCATATACCATAATGACGCCTGCTAAAAATAAAAAAAGAAATGGGGTTTTAGCCGGACCATTCAGTGAGTTCATCAAGTATCCCATTGGTTCACCGTTTCCATTAGCCATGAAGTCTGTATAAGCTGAGAAGCCTGCCAAGGGCACACCGATGAAGTTTACTAAGTCATTGCCTGCAAAAGCCATAGCTAAGGCAAAAGTACCTAACATTACCACCACCTTGAATACATTTATCTTGCACCAATGCAGTATTTGCATCAGAATGGTGAAGAACACAAAACTGCAACTTACTAACATCAAGGTGTTTTCCTGAATCCAATGTTTGTTTTCGGTGGTCATGAAGGCGGAATCTTTCAGACCTTTTATCAACATGAAGTAGATAATGGCCGTAACAGCAATACCGCCGAACAGTCCGATAGTGTATTTCAGTTTCTTTGTATAATTAAATGTGAAGAGAAGACGGGAGAGATATTGTACTAATGTGCCGAAGAAGAAAGCTACTGCTACTGAGAGGAAGATACCTAAAATGACGGACAATGCCTTTTCCGTATTCAGCAGATCAGCAAATCCTAGCATTCCGGTTTCGTCTCCTGCTATTTTGATAAGAGCTAGAACGAAAGTACCTCCCAATAGTTCGAATACCATGGATACGGTAGTGGAGGTAGGCATTCCTAAGGAATTGAAAATATCCAATAGGACTACGTCTGTTACCATAACTGCTAGAAAGATACACATTAACTCCTGAAAATAAAATTGTTCAGGCCTGAAAATACCGTGCCGTGCGATTTCCATCATACCGTTGCTCAGTGTGGCGCCGATGAAGATACCGAAAGCGGCAATGGCGATGATGGTCTTGAATGACGCGGCTTTAGCACCGATGGCGGAATTCATAAAGTTCACTGCGTCGTTGCTGACGCCTACTACCAAATCGAATATGGCTAGCAGAAAAAGGAATACGACGATTCCCAAAAACATTGTTTCCATATAATTTTGTCTCTCTATTTTATTGGGCGCAAAGGTACGGGAGGTATATTATGATAAAATGTCATATATGTTACATTTGTGTTACAGGCGTTTTTTTGTTCGCCACGGATTGCACGGATTCACACAACTTGATTTTTAATTTATTATTATCCATATTTAGTGGCGGATCTCTTCTTTTTTGAAACAAATATGAGTGGATAAATAATATTTCACGTTTATGTGTGGAATTTATAGAGTGAAAATTTATACCTTTGTAGCCCAAATACTTAATCTATAAAAAATGTCAGAGGCTAAGAGAATTAAAACCGCATTGGTGTCGGTTTATCACAAAGAAGGTTTGGACGAGATTATAACCAAACTACACGAAGAAGGAGTAGAGTTCCTGTCAACAGGAGGTACAAGACAGTTTATCGAATCTTTAGGTTTCCCTTGCAAAGCGGTGGAGGATCTTACTACTTATCCCTCTATTTTGGGCGGACGTGTGAAGACACTGCATCCTAAAGTCTTTGGAGGTATTTTATGCCGTCGTGGTTTGGAACAAGATATGCAACAGATAGAAAAATATGAAATACCCGAAATAGATTTGGTCATCGTTGACCTGTATCCGTTTGAGGCAACTGTGGCTTCGGGGGCCGAAGAACAAGCTATCATCGAAAAAATTGATATAGGTGGTATTTCTTTGATTCGTGCTGCTGCTAAGAACTTTAATGATGTGGTGATTATCGCTAGTCAGGCACAATATAAGCCGTTCCGTGATATGTTGCTGGAACATGGCGCTACTACTTCACGCGAGGAACGCCGTTGGTTCGCAAAAGAAGCGTTTGCTGTTTCTTCTCATTATGATTCTGCTATCTTTAACTATTTTGATGGTGGTGAAGGTTCGGCTTTCCGTTGCGCGGTGGAAGAACAAAAACAACTTCGTTATGGTGAAAATCCTCATCAGAAAGGTTATTTCTATGGAAATCTGGATGCGATGTTCGACCAGATTCATGGAAAAGAAATTTCCTATAACAATTTGTTGGATATCAATGCGGCCGTTGATTTGATTGATGAATTTGATGAGGTGACATTTGCCATTCTGAAGCATAATAATGCCTGTGGATTAGCTTCGCGCCCTACTGTGCTGGAAGCATGGAAAGATGCGTTGGCAGGCGATCCGGTGTCGGCTTTCGGCGGTGTGTTGGTTACTAATGCCGTGATTGATAAAGAAACAGCGGAAGAAATCAATAAACTGTTCTTTGAGGTAATTATTGCTCCGGATTATGATGTAGATGCATTAGAGATTCTGGGACAGAAGAAGAACCGTATTATTTTGGTTCGTAAGGAAGCTAAATTGCCGAAGAAACAATTCCGTTCTTTATTGAATGGGGTTTTGGTTCAGGAAAGAGACCTGGATGTGGAAACTCCTGCCGACTTGAAGCAGGTTACTGAAAAAGCTCCTACGGCGACTGAAATAGAAGATATGTTATTTGCAAATAAGATTGTGAAGAATAGTAAAAGTAATGCTATTGTACTGGCCAAGAACAAACAACTGCTGGCTAGCGGTGTAGGTCAGACTTCACGTGTGGATGCATTGAAACAAGCCATTGAAAAAGCAAAATCATTTGAGTTTGATTTGAATGGCGCAGTGATGGCCAGTGATGCTTTCTTCCCTTTCCCCGATTGTGTAGAGATAGCGGATAAGGAGGGTGTGAAAGCTGTTATCCAGCCGGGAGGCTCTGTAAAAGACGAGTTGACTTTCCAATACTGCAATGAACATGGCGTAGCTATGGTCGTTACAGGGATTCGTCACTTTAAACACTAAGATCATTGCAATTTACCATTTGCGGCTACAATCGGACTGTTTATACAGCATTGTTCAGGTAAATGGTAAATTGCAAATGTCAATTGTAAATTGCTAAATTGTAAATGAATTTATGGGATTATTCTCCTTTACACAAGAGATTGCGATGGACCTTGGCACTGCCAATACCATCATTTTAAATAACGGGAAGATTGTAGTGGACGAACCTTCGGTCGTTGCGCTTGATCGCCGTACCGACAAGATGATTGCCGTAGGCGAACGGGCTAAAATGATGTACGAGAAGGAAAATCCGAATATTCGTACTGTACGTCCGCTACGCGACGGGGTTATTGCCGACTTTAATGCCTGTGAACAGATGATGCGCGGTTTAATAAAGAAAGTGAACATGGGTAATCGTTTCTTTTCTCCTTCTTTGCGTATGGTGATCGGAGTTCCCTCGGGTAGCACTGAAGTAGAGCTTCGTGCGGTACGTGACAGTGCTGAGCATGCGGGAGGACGGGATGTTTATTTGATTTTTGAACCTATGGCCGCGGCTATTGGTATCGGTATTGATGTAGAGGCTCCTGAAGGTAATATGATTGTTGATATAGGTGGTGGTTCTACAGAAATTGCCGTGATTTCATTGGGTGGTATTGTTTCCAACAATTCGATACGTATTGCCGGTGACGATCTTACAGCCGATATTCAGGAATATATGAGCCGTCAGCACAATGTGAAGGTGAGTGAACGTATGGCCGAACGTATCAAGATACATGTAGGCGCTGCCTTGACTGATTTGGGAGATGATGCTCCCGAAGATTACATTGTACGCGGGCCTAACCGTATCACTGCTCTTCCCATGGAAGTTCCGGTGTGTTATCAGGAGGTGGCGCATTGTTTGGAAAAGAGTATTGCAAAAATTGAAACAGCTATCCTTAGTGCATTGGAACAGACTCCGCCTGAACTTTATGCTGATATTGTTTTGAACGGTATTTATTTGGCTGGTGGTGGTGCTTTGCTGCGCGGTTTGGACAAGCGTCTGACAGACAAAATCAATATTCCGTTCCATATAGCCGAAGATCCTTTGCTGAGTGTGGCGAAAGGTACCGGTATTGCACTGAAGAATGTAGATCGTTTCTCTTTTTTGATGCGGTAAATGATTTGCTAATGAGGCAGTTTGCTAATTTGCTAATGCCATGCGGTATGGATAGCGCAGTACATTGGCACATTGGCAAATTAGCACATTGAACAATTGGTATTAATGAAAAATCTGCTGAATTTCTTTTTAAAGTATAACTACTGGTTTCTCTTTGTCCTTTTGGAGATAATCAGTTTTGCTTTATTATTCCGCTTCAACAGTTATCAGGGGAGTGCGTTCTTTACATCTGCTAATTTTGTTTCGGGAGCTATGTATGATGCAGCCAATAATGTTACCGGATATTTTCATCTGAAAACGATCAACGATGAGTTGGTACAGAAAAATGTGGAACTGGAATTGCAGTTGGAGAGTATCCGTAAAGCTTTGATTGAAGCGACGGAAGACAGCAGTGGTGTAGAACAGCTTAAGCAGGAAGCACTGGCAGGATATGATATATTCAAGGCTAGCGTGATAAATAACAGTGTGACTCATGCTGATAACTATATTACACTTGACAAAGGAGAAGCGGATGGCATTCGTAGTGAGATGGGAGTGGTAAATGGAAGCGGTGTGGTTGGTATTGTTTATCTCACCTCTCCACATTACTCCATTGTCATTCCGGTATTGAATTCCAAAAGCAGTATTAGCTGTAAGATAAAACGGAGTGATTATTTCGGCTTCTTGAAATGGGATGGCGGTTCATCCGAATTTGCTTTTATAAAGGATATGCCCCGTCATTCATTATTTTCTTTAGGTGACACCATTGTAACCAGTGGACACAGTGCTGTTTTCCCTTCCGGCATTCCGGTGGGTACGGTAGATGATATCGCCGATAGTCACGATGGCTTGTCTTATTTGCTGCGGGTGAAACTATTTACGGACTTCGCCCGTTTGAATGATGTGCGCGTAATTGCCCAAAAAGGGCAGGAGGAACAATTGGAGTTGGAAAAGCAGGTAAAAACGACTAAGTAAGAAGGTTGATGTTGACTTATCTACAAAGAATAGAGTGGTTTATCGGACTGGTACTGTTGCAAGTGCTGGTGCTGAATCATATGCATATCAACGGGTATGCCACTCCTTTCTTTTTTATCTATTTTATTTTGAAGTACAATTCGGGAGTTAGCCGTAATGTCCTTATGATATGGGCATTCCTGTTGGGATTGACAGTCGATATATTAGGCAACACTCCGGGGATGAATGCGGCTGCGGCCACTGTACTGGCTTTTATGCGTGAACCTGTATTACGATTAGTCACGCTCCGCGATAGCGTCGAGGATTTTGAACCGGGTATCAAGAGTATGGGATTCTCGCCTTTCTTCCGGTATATCTTATTGTGTACTTTCTTATTTTGTACCATTTTACTTGTCATAGATACTTTTTCATTCTTCAACCTGCCTGTCTTATTGTTGAAAATATTGACAGATGCCTCAATAACCATCATTTGTATATTGTGTGCTGAGGCAATCAGGAGGAAAAAATAGTGGAAAGAGATTATAATCTGGAGAAGCGGAAATATGTAATCGGTGCATCGGTGATCGTTATTGTGCTGATTTACTTGATACGTCTTTTTACCTTGCAGATTATGAGTGAGGATTATAAAAAGAACGCCGATAGCAACGCTTTTCTGAACAAGACACAATACCCTAGCCGTGGGGTGATGTACGATCGGAACGGTAATCTGCTGGTGTATAACCAACCTGCCTATGACGTTACGATGGTGATGAAAGAGGTGCACAACCTTGATACGCTTGATTTATGTAAAACATTGAATATTACCCCCGACTATTTTAAAAAGCGTATCCGCGAGATAAAGGACAGACGTTCCAATCCGGGCTACTCTCCATATACTCATCAGGTATTTATGACCCAGCTTTCGGCAGAAGAGTGCGGAGTCTTCCAAGAAAAACTGTTCAAGTTTCCCGGTTTCTATATTCAGCGGCGTACTATCCGCCAGTATAATTACAATGCGGCTGCTCATGTTCTGGGAGATATTGCAGAAGTGTCCAAGGGGGATATTGAAGCCGATGATTACTATGTACGCGGTGACTTCATAGGGAAACAGGGGGTGGAACGCTCATACGAAAAACAGTTGAGGGGCGAGAAAGGAGTGGAGATATTACTGCGCGATGCCCGTGGACGTATTCAGGGACGGTATATGGACGGGAAATATGACAAGACTCCCGTTCCGGGGAAGAATCTGAAACTAGGTATAGACATAGAGCTTCAGATGTTGGGAGAGCGTCTGTTGGAAGGGAAGATAGGCAGTATAGTGGCTATCGAGCCATCCACAGGAGAAATACTTTGTATGGTATCTGCTCCCACTTTTGACCCAAGATTGATGGTGGGGCGCCAACGGGGTAAAAATCATCTGGAACTGGCGCGTGACAGTTGGAAACCATTGCTGAACCGTTCTATTATGGGGCAATTCCCACCGGGATCTACTTTCAAGACTACTCAGGCGTTGACTTTCCTGCAAGAGGGGATTATTACTCCTCAGACAGCCTATTCTTGCTATCATGGCTTTGTGTATGCCGGTCTTAGGGTGGGCTGCCACTCTCATGGGTCGCCCCTGCCTTTGGTGCCTGCCATTGCAACTTCCTGTAACGGTTATTTCTGTTGGGGGTTGTTTCACATGATAGGGGCGAAGAAGAAGTATGGTTCTGTACAGACTGCCATGAATACATGGCGTGATTATATGGTTTCTATGGGATTTGGTTATCCTTTGGGAGTAGACCTTCCGGGTGAGAAGCGTGGGATGATCCCGAATGCTGCTTATTATGATAAGAACTATCGGGGATCATGGAACGGACTGACGATTATTTCTATTTCCATCGGCCAGGGGGAAGTGACGGCTACTCCGTTGCAGATTGCTAACCTTGGGGCTACTATTGCTAACCGGGGCTATTATATTACTCCGCATGTAGTGAAAGAAGTGGAAGACGAGCCGTTGGATACCCTGTATACGACCAAACGTTATACTAAAGTAAGCCGTGAACATTATCAGACGGTAGTCGAAGGTATGCGTTCGGCAGTATTGGGAGGAACTTGCCGTAATGCGAATATTCCGGGAATTGAAGTGTGTGGCAAGACAGGTACGGCGCAAAACCGTGGAAAGGACCATTCTGCTTTTATGGGGTTTGCACCAATGAATGATCCTAAGATTGCCGTGGTAGTCTATGTAGAGAATGGAGGTTGGGGAGCAACCTATGGTGTACCTATCGGTGCATTGATGATGGAGAAATATTTAAAAGGCGAACTTTCACCGGAAAGTGAGGCGAAAGCGGCGGAAATACAAAACAGACGAATAGATTATGGCATACACGAACGATAGTATATGGAAATCAGTGGACTGGATGACTATCTGCATTTATCTGATGCTGGTTATCTTTGGATGGTTCAGCGTATGTGGAGCCAGCTATGATTATGGTGAGATTGATTTTTTTAGTTTTGACACTAGGGCAGGAAAACAGTTTGTATGGATCTGTTGCTCTTTGGGGCTCGGATTTATCCTGATGATGTTGGAGGATAAGTTATATGATATGTTTGCTTACATTTTATATGGAGGCATGATGCTGCTGTTGTTGATAACACCTTTTCTGGCAGAGGATACTAAGGGATCTTACTCATGGATAAAATTCGGACCTGTAAGTTTGCAACCGGCGGAATTTGCTAAATTTGCCACGGCGCTGGCTTTGGCTAAATTTATGAATGTCTACGGGTTTACAATGAGTAAGTTAAAGTATTCATTGCCTGTGGTAGGGATGGTGTTGCTGCCCATGCTGCTTATTATTTTGCAACGGGAAACGGGGTCGGCTTTGGTTTATCTGGCTTTCTTTTTTATGCTGTACCGGGAGGGGATGCCGGGTTCTATTTTGTTTGCCGGGATTTGCGCCGTGGTCTATTTTGTAGTTGGAATCCGTTTTGGCAATGAATTGATGGCGGATGACTGTACTTCCATCGGTGAATTTTCTGTGTTGCTGCTGATAGTCATCCTTTCTGCTTTATTAGTTAATAGTTATTGCAAAAAAGCATCGGTAGTGTGGTATATCGGAGGGATTGGTGTTGGTGGTACCTTGCTGGCTTTATTATTTTCGTATTATGTTATCCCTTTTGACATTACTTGGTTCCAATATGGATTGTGCGTAGTTTTATTGTTCTATTTGATCTTCCTTTCTATGCATGAACGTATGCGTAATTATTTTTATATTGCTCTATTTGCGATAGGTTCGGTGGGATTTCTTTTTTCTGCCGATTATGTTTTCAATAATGTGCTGGAGCCACATCAGCAGATACGTATTAAAGTGGTGCTTGGTATGGAGGAAGATTTGGCGGGGGCAGGATACAATGTGAATCAGAGTAAGATTGCTATTGGGTCGGGAGGCTTATGGGGGAAAGGCTTTTTGAATGGTACACAGACTAAACTGAAGTATGTGCCTGAACAGGATACAGACTTTATCTTCTGTACGGTAGGGGAAGAAGAAGGCTTTATAGGTTCGGCGGCCGTATTGTTTCTTTTTACCGGACTTATTTTGCGTCTTATTGTGGTGGCGGAGCGTCAGCATACTCGTTTTGCCCGTGTTTATGGATATTCGGTATTAAGCATTTTCTTATTCCATCTGTTTATTAATATAGGTATGGTTTTAGGACTGACCCCCGTTATAGGCATACCACTGCCTTTTTTCAGTTATGGGGGATCTTCTTTGTGGGGATTTACGATCTTGCTTTTTGTATTCTTGCGTATTGATGCAGGGCGGGGAAAACGTTAGAGCTTATTGGTTTTCCGGTTTGCGCAACCGGATACCTATATCGCTGATTCCCGTCAACGGGTTGTCCGTCATGATATGGACGATGCGGAAAGTACGTGCGCTTCCTTCTGTACGGATAGGAATAGATGCTTTATAAGGCAGGTCACATTGATATAATCCACAAAGACCATTTCCTGTTTTATTTCCAGCTTCGTCAACCAGAAAAAGTTGTAAAGTGTCTGTGACGTAAGTCAAAGTATCCTTTGTGTTATGGCTGACTTCTAGCCAAATATCTCTGTAAGGATAAGATTCTTGATAACGGATACCGATTTCTGCTTCGTAATTTCCGGCAGGGATAGAATTGGGCAGGGTATAAACAAGAGTATCACTTTTATCCCATCCGTCAAGGGGGACGGGGGCGTAAGAGTGATAGATGATATTGTTTTGACAGGCTGCCAATATGAGTATTGGCAGCCATGTCAGTTTATTCTTTAGTTGATACAGGAGTTTGTGGCTTTTCATTCGGGATTTGGCTATTGTTTCCGTTGTTCTTGTTGTCATTTTCCTTTCCTCCTCCGTTATTCCGGTTTTCACTGCCTCCTTCATTATTACCATTATTGGGGCGGCGTTTATTGCGGTTCCGGTTTCCGTCTTCCCGATTTTCACGACTGCGCTCTTCCCGGTTGCGACTTTCCCTGTTGCGATTTTCTTCTTTAGGGCGGTTTCCGTTCTCTTCGCGTGGCTGCTGAGCCTTGTTTTCTTTAGGCTCTCTAGGTTGTTTGGGACGTCCTTCTCTAAGTGGCCGGTTTTCTTTGGGTTGTTGTGACCGGTTCTCTTTAGGTTGTTGCGGACGTCTGTTTTCATTGGGAGTACCTTCTCCGTTATTACCGTTATTTTCCGGCTTACGTTTTTTCTTTCGGTTGCTGTTGTTGCCTTTTCGTTTGTCGAATCGGGTTAAGCTTTCTTGTTCTACTAAATCAACGGGCTTTTGAGGTTCGTTCTTTTTGACAGATTCGGTTAAGCTTTCCGGTTTCTCACCCCGTCGGTTCATATTAATAATTTCAAAAGCACGGCGTGCGGTGATGGTTACAGCATTAGCTATGAAGTTTTTGTCAGTAGAGTACATGATAGTTCCCTTCAAAATATCCGCTTTGAAAAAATAGAATGTACTATCCGTCGTTTCTAAAGTCATTTCTTTGCTTGGAAGGCGTTTTTGGGACTCTACATAGGCGTCTACCTCATAGTTTAGGCAGCATTTCAGCTTGGCACATTGTCCGGCTAACTTTTGGGGATTCAGAGAAATATCTTGATAACGTGCCGCACTGGTAGATACAGATACAAAATTTGTCATCCAGGTAGCGCAGCACAATTCACGTCCGCAAGGTCCGATACCGCCAATGCGTCCGGCTTCTTGACGGGCGCCAATTTGTTTCATTTCTATACGTACACGGAAAGCTTCGGCCAGTACTTTGATCAGTTGGCGGAAGTCTACACGTTCGTCCGCGATGTAATAAAAGATAGCTTTGTTGCCATCGCCTTGATATTCCACATCACCGATCTTCATGTCTAGGTTCAGATTCTTGGCTATCTGGCGGGACCGGATCATTGTGTCATGTTCTTTGGCTTTTGCCTCCTCGTATTTTTCCATATCTACAGGTTTTGCCTTGCGGTAGATACGCTTGATTTCGGCATCGGGTTTGATGTTTGCCTTACGCATTTGCAAAGGTACCAATCTTCCCGTCAGGGTTACTGTACCGATATCGTGTCCGGGACTTGCTTCTACAGCTACTATATCTCCTTTTTCCAGCTTCAGTTTGTTGCTGTTCTTATAATACCCTTTGCGGGTATTCTTGAATTGAACTTCAACCATTTCCTGTTCCTCGGTGTTGCCGGGAATATCAGCCAGCCAGTCGTAGGTGTTCAGCTGCTTATCCTGTCGTCCGCAGCCTTTGCAACACAAACAGCCGCTTCCGTTCTTTAATTTGAATTCATTGTCCATAATTCTGTTTTAATTGAGAATTGAAAATTGAGAACTAAGAAATAAATGCCATGCGGTTCTGTTATTTTTTAATGCTCAATTCTCAACTTTTAATTTTTCAATAGCACAATCATTTTTAAAGAGAAATCAAAGAACACCATTTTGGGATTCACATTCTGTCCTATATGTAATTGTGCTTCACTAAGTTCGTCCATTATGCCCATCACATTCCGCTCGTTGACAAACGGTGCGAAACGGGTGGAAAAATTTTGTTCTTCGGGATTCATATACACTAAATCACGTTGATGAAAGTTGTATATGAAGTTTTCTCGTATCATACGTTGGCAGTAGGCCAGAAAATTCTTCTGACGTTCACGCCCCATGGAGGCTACCGCATCGCTCCATTGTCTCATTTCGCGTATCTTCCGTTGATAGGAAAGGCGCATCAAATTTATAAAGAGTTCAAAGAACAGTTTGTTTTCCTCGCTCAGATGTATGGTTTCCAGTGCTTTCAGAAAATTGCCTTCTGAGCGGTGTGCTATATCGTCAGCATCTTCCGGTTGTAGTCCGTATTTGGTTTGCAATACTTTTGAGATCTCAGGTTCTTTGATCCCATGAATGTTAAATCGTTGGGTACGGCTTTGGATCGTTTGCAAAATGGCATCAGGCTCTTCGGATACTAATAAAAAGACAGTCATGGCAGGAGGCTCTTCCAGTAACTTCAGCAGTTTGTTGCTGCATTCCACGTTCATCTTTTCGGGAAGCCATATAATCATGATTTTGTAACCGCCTTGACTGGATTTCAAGCTGAGCTTTCGTACAATCTCATCGCTCTCTTTTACAAAGATTTGCGCCTGTTGGTTTTCTGCTCCCATCTCTTTCAGCCAATGGTTCAGATTAAAATATGGGTTCTGCAGGACAAAGTTGCGCCAGTCTGCTATGAAATCATCGCATACGGTATCCTTTCCGGCTTTTTTCTTGATAACAGGAAAAACGAAATGCAGGTCGGGATGTATCAGCTTATTGAATTTCACACAAGTGGGGCAAATTCCGCAGGCATCTTGTTCACCACGGTTTTCACAGCAGATGTAACGGGCATAAGCTATTGCCAAAGGCAACTTTCCTGTACCTTCGGGACCGCAAATCAGTTGTGCATGAGGGATTCTTCCTTCTTTTACCTCGGCTATGAGCCGCTGTTTTGCTTCCTCTTGTCCTATTACATCTTTAAATAACATTGCTTTTTATAGTCATTTATTTACTGTTTAATAAATTGCTTTTGCAACTTCCTTTACACTGTTCACGGCACTTACGGTATAGAAATGAATGCTGGGAACCCCACAGGCTATTAATTCACGGCACTGGTGTATGCACCATTCTATGCCAAGACTTTCCGCTTCTTCATCTGTTTGACATTTCATCGCTTCGCCTGCCAGTTCTTGCGGCAAGTCTATCTTGAACGTCTTGGGTATCATGTTCAGCTGGGATAATTTGCGGAAAGGCTTGATACCCGGAATAATAGGTACATTGATTCCTTCTTTTCTTACCCTTTCTACAAATTCGAAATATTTGCGGTTGTCATAGAACATCTGTGTCACAGCATATTCAGCTCCTGCTTCAATCTTTTTCTTCAGCCAATAAATATCTTGTTCCATATTGGGTGATTCCTCGTGTTTTTCAGGATAGCAGGCTACTCCATAACTGAACGGAGTTCCTGTTACCTTGATGGGGGAACCGTCTACAAATACGCCTTTATTGAAATCATTGATCTGCTCTTCCAGTTCTATGGCGTGGTTGTAACCGTTGTTTTCGGGTACGAAAGCTGATTCGTGCTTTGCCTTGTCACCACGCAGTACCAACAAGTCGGTGATGCCCAGGAATTGTAGATCTAACAATACATATTCTGTATCTTCGCGGGAAAAACCGCTGCACAGGATATGTGGCACTGTCGTTATATTGTATTTGTTCTGCAAAGCGGCGGCAACAGCAACTGTTCCGGGACGGCGGCGCTGGCGTGTACGTTGGTACAGCCCGTTTCCCAGCTCCTTGTACACATATTCGCTGCGGTGGGTTGTAATATTGATATATTTAGGGTCGAATTCGCGTAGCGTATCAACCGTTTTATACAGTTTTTCAATACCCGTTCCTTTCAGCGGAGGGAGAATTTCAAAAGAAAAAGCCGTATTGTCCGTGCTTTTTATTAAATCAACTACTCTCATCGTTCTGTCTCGTTCTCTTATGCCTTATCGGGCGGAATTACATATTTGGGCAAAAATAAGAAAAATATCGTAGTTTATGGGGATGAAAAAGCGATTTATTTTATCTTTGTTCTATAATAAAGTGAAACATACGGAGAGAAAAGCGTTTCCTTGCAGCTAAGCCGTGGTTTTCCACACTTGTCAGGGATACCGTCCGTGATGGTGGAGTAACCTTTCTCCTGCTTACAGGTATTGCTCTCTTTGATGATGACCTGTCAAGCTTTACTGCATGGAGAATACTTGCGGATGGGATAAGCCCCGTCCTTGCAGGAGATGAAACAATCTGTAAACCTTTGTTTGGGGAAGTGGCAGAGGTTTATAGGAACGGAGTGAACAGATTGGCGAACCAACCGACGAAGCGTTTCCATCCGGAGCGTTTTTTATATTCTTCCTTGGTAAACAGGGTACTGTCCAGCTTGTCATGCTCGAACATGGTGTTCAGTTCATGTGTGGTTTCTTTGTCAAAAATGAAAGCGTTGACCTCATAGTCATAGCGTAGGCTGCGGCTGTTCAGATTCGTACTTCCCACAGTGCAGAACAGGCTGTCCACCATCATGATCTTAGAGTGGTGGAACCCGCCATTGTACACATAAATCTTTGCTCCTTTCTTACGCAGCTTGTTTGCTGTATAGAACGCGGCATCGGGGGTAAAAGGAATATCCGATTTGCCCGGTATCATGATTTCTACTTCAACGCCTCGCTTCAACGCACGTTTTATGGCTTTTTTAATGCTTGGAATGGGAGTGAAATAGGGATTCACTATTTGTATTTTATCCTGTGCGGCATCAATGGACTTGATATAAGTCTGCCTCATCAGTCTGGGTTCTTTTTTCGGAATGCGGTCTACAATGGCTACATTCTTATTTCCCTTGAAAGTAGAATCGTTTCGTAGGGGATAGTATTGGCTTCCGCTTACGTGTTGTTTGGTGCTTTTGTTCCACATGGCCAGGAAGATGTCCTGCAATTCGTTTACGGCATTTCCCTCTATACGGATATGCATGTCGCGCCAGTCGCCTATTTCCGGCAGACCCTTTATATAGTAATTGGCTATGTTCATGCCACCGGTATATCCTATTTTTCCGTCTATGACTACAATCTTGCGATGGTCTCTGTGCAGGGCATGATTGATATAAGGGAATTTGAAAGGGTCGAACTTGACAATTTCGATTCCTTTGTCACGGATTGCTTGTATGTGTTTCTTTTTCAATGGCTTGTTGTTTGACAAATTGCCGAAGGCATCAAACAAAGCTCTGACTTCCACTCCTTCTTTCACTTTTTCTCCCAATAAATCAAATAGTGCGTTCGCTATGGAATCGTTGCGAAAATTGAAGTATTCTAAGTGGATATGATGTTTGGCATGCCGTATTTCTTCAAAGAGATCGATGAATTTGGCCCGACCGCTTTTTAATAATTTCAGTTTGCTGTTTTGGGTGATAGGAATGCCGGCATCCTTTAAGAAATTGATAACGGCAGAGTCGCTGGTATAGGTTGGCACCGTATCTGTCGCTGCTATATGGATGTTGGTAACTTCTTGTGACTGAGCTGTCTCTACAGTGAAAGATAAGATGAATAAAAGTATTAAATAAATATGTTTTTTTATATCAAACTTCATTGCTTTTTTTATTAAGGCTGCAAAGGTATTTATTATTCTAGGAATGAACAAGCCATCGGTATTATTTATGTTTAAAAGGGAGAAATAGAACAGTGTGTCCATTTGTTTGAACAGTTGGTAAATTGAGGTGGTAGAAATTTAATGAAGGCTGTTTTTATTGTTCCATTCATATCTTTTTTCAGGCTCGGTATAAACATCTGTAGTGTGTGTGAAAGAAGCTTGTCGGTCCGGTTTTTCTGCTGTTGTGACATTCAAGAGGAGGAGATACGGAAAAATAATAATCCGTCGGCGGGATTAAAAGAATGCATATCGCATCCAGCCCTGTTGCATAAGCCTTTTCTATCTCCAGATTAACCCTTTTTATGCGGATGTATTCTATCTCCATAGCCTTTGGAGTTAACTCCATAGCCTTGGGAGATAACTCCAAAGCTTATGGAGATAACTCCAAAGGCTTGCGGAGATAAAACAGACGGGAAGAAAACCTTTAATCATACGGCGGGAAAGGTTTGGGGATACAGGTAAAATCTTTTAGTGATGAATCCGGTGTATGTACAGGGTTATACATATATTATATTCATTCTTATATGTATGTATATGAACTTCCATACGTTCAGAATGAAAATCCACATCAGGGCAGGGGTGTTTTTTATCTCTGCCGATGCATCGTAAGCCGTCATTCCTTGGAGGTACAAATCTTTTATGGTGCTTTTTCCGCAAAAAAGACTTGGAATGCTCTACTTTGTGTCAAGCTGGAATAGTTTATAAAAAAGAGAGTATATGATTGATAAACAGTATGCTATGTGAAATTTTCCTTGAAAATGTAGTGAGGGCATGAGGGTATGAGTGAGAGCAAGTATTTTTACCATTGGCGCATAAATAGTTTATAGTTAGCTTGTTATGTTTGCAGTGAGGGCATGAGGGCATAAATGCTTCGAACTTTCTAGTGGGAGCTGAAGGGAAAGGCTGATACGCCAAGAATATTTTGGAAAACTGATCCGGAAAATCCATTCTTGGTTTAACTCTCGGTTTAACTGAACCATGTAAACCGGCGAGTTTAAGGCATAAAAAAAGAGAGTTACTTTGGTGTAACTCTCTGATTCTTTGGTGATCCGCTTGGGGCTCGAACCCAAGACCCCAACATTAAAAGTGTTGTGCTCTACCTGCTGAGCTAGCGAATCAATCCTTTGTTATTGCTATTCTTCCGAATTGCGAGTGCAAAGGTAGACGTTTTAGATGAAATATGCAAATATATTATCTGATTTTTTTGAATTATTTTTCGCCTGAATTCTCTTTGTACTGAAAATCAGTGTGTTCTATCCCTCCGGAAAATTCTTTTTCTTTTATTCGTATGTATCTTTGATAGTAAGAAAGCATCAAGCTGGTACAAGGCAAAGCGATAATCATACCTACAATTCCCATTAATGCCCCCCAGACGGAGAGGGATAATAAAATGATAGCAGGATTCAATCCTGTGATTTTTCCCATAACTTTCGGTACAATCAGACCGTCTTGTATAATTTGTACGATGCAGAACACAAGGAAGGCGCAAAATAATATCCACCAGAAATTCTCTCCTGTATCCGCAGCCTTCAGTAAGGCTAATAAGACTGTGGGAATAAAAGCGATAAGCTGAAGGTAGGGAACCATATTGAGAAGCCCGATAAACAATCCGAAACCGATGGCTAACGGGAAATCAATAATAAGAAACCCTATGCTGAACAGAATCCCTACACAAAAAGCGACAAACGCCTGCCCGCGGAAATATTTGTTCATGCCGTCCTGTACATCCGTGACAATATGTACTGTCATTTCACGGTGTCTGGCAGGGATCAGTTTTATCCATCCCCGTGCAATGGCTTCATAATCTAATAGAATGAAGAAAGTGTACAGCAGGATGATGAATGAGGTGAATACACTGAATACAATATTGACAGATTGGGTCAGCAATGCCCATACTTGGGGAAGAACATTACGCATGGTATTCGCAAAATTGCTTTCGTTCAGCGCTTCGTGTATTTTCAACATATCTATGTGCTCTTTTATGAAATTGGCCACTGTGCCGGGAATGGCTGCTTGCTTGGATCCTTCGATAAAATAGGCGGTGAGCAATTCTTTCAGTTTGCCGAATTCTTCAATGATTGGTGGTACAAGTCCTACAAATGCTAAAGTGATAATGGACAGTAATACCAGCAAAACAACCAATATGGAGATTACCCGGTTCCTCAGACGCAATTTGTTCTGAAAGAAAATGACCATCGGATAGGTAAGATAGGCTATCAGCCATGCTATGAAGAAAGGAAGCAGCACTCCGCTGAGTCGGTTGACCAGATATAGAATACCGATAATGACCATCGCTGTCAATATTCCGCGGATAAAACTATCGAATGTTATTTTTTTCTGTATCATAAAGTGTGTGTTATTTATTTTCAGTTTCCTCTTTCAAAGCTTCCATATAGCAGGTCCGGCAAAGAGGCTCATAGTCTGCCTTTTCCCCTAATAGGACCCGTTTTTCGCTTTTGGTGATTCGGTGGGTGGCATAGGCCAAGTTCCCACATTTCACACAAATGGCATGAACTTTGGTTACTTCGTCTGCAATAGCCAGCAAGGCAGGTATAGGTCCGAAAGGAACTCTCCTGAAATCCATGTCCAATCCGGCGACGATGACTCTTATCCCGTTGTCAGCCAGCTTGTTGCATACATCAACCAAACCTTCGTCAAAAAATTGCGCTTCGTCTATACCCACTACATCCTTGTCTGAGGAGAAAAGCAAGATGCTGGCAGAAGAATCAATAGGGGTGGAGGCAATAGAGTTGCTGTCATGTGATACAACTTCTTCTTCCGAATAGCGTGTATCTATGGCCGGTTTGAATATTTCAACCCGTTGACGGGCAAACTTCGCTCTTTTCAAACGGCGGATTAGTTCCTCGGTTTTACCTGAGAACATTGAGCCGCATATTACTTCTATTCTTCCTCTTCTACGTGTTTCCTGGATGTGGTCTTCTGAAAAAACTACCATAATTTAGTTATAACAATTAGATTAATTCTGAGTGCAAATGTACGACTTGTACCCCGAAAAAGGATTATTTTCACTTGGAAATTTATTAATAAAAGATATAATGTTAAACAAAAGTGCAACATCTGTTAAATAATTGGGACAATTAACTTTATGCATTTAAATTCTTTCTACATTTGTTCCAGTATAACAGAATGCAATTGTTTTATGGGAAAACTGTATGTCGTACCTACTCCAGTAGGAAATTTAGAGGATATGACTTTCCGTGCCATCCGTGTGTTGAAAGAGGCTGATTTGATATTGGCGGAAGACACGCGTACTTCGGGTATTCTTTTGAAACATTTTGAAATTAAAAACGCCATGCAGTCTCATCATAAGTTTAATGAGCATAAAACAGTGGAAGGTATTGTGAATCGCATCAAAGCGGGCGAAACTGTTGCTTTAATATCTGATGCCGGAACTCCTGGTATTTCTGATCCCGGATTTTTAATAGTGCGTGAGTGTGTGAAGAGTGGCATTGAGGTGCAATGTTTGCCTGGAGCTACTGCTTTTGTACCTGCGCTGGTGGCGTCGGGATTGCCTGATGAACGTTTCTGCTTTGAAGGATTCCTGCCACAAAAAAAAGGAAGAGTGACCCGTTTGACCTCTTTGCAAGAAGAAAAACGGACGATGATATTTTATGAATCGCCCTACCGTTTGGTGAAAACCTTAACTCAATTTGCCGAGTTTTTCGGTGCCGAAAGGCCTGTTTCCGTATGTCGTGAGATTTCAAAAATTCACGAAGAAAGTGTTCGGGGCACATTAACTGAAGTTATAGCGCATTTCACTCAAAACGAGCCGCGAGGTGAAATCGTAATCGTACTCGGTGGGAAAGAGGACTAAAAATGAATAAACTTAAAATGTAAAGCAAATGAAAAAACTAGTATTTTTATCGTTGTTATCTGTGGCTTTATTGACTTCATGCGGTAATGGAGCTCAGAAAGATGCCTTGAAGGCTCAAAATGATTCTTTGATGGTAGAACTGTCAAACAGAAATGCTGAATTGGACGATATCATGGGTGCTTTCAATGAAGTACAGGAAGGTTTTCGTCAGATAAATGAAGCTGAGAATCGTGTAGACTTACAGAGTGGTTCTATTCGTGAGAATAGTGCTGATAAGATAAAAGAAGATATTCGCTTCATCAGTGAAAAATTACAGTCAAACCGTGAGCAGATTGCGAAACTGGAGAAGCAATTGAAGAATAGTCAGTATAATTCCGCTCAGTTGAAGAAAGCTGTAGCCAACCTGACGAAGGAGTTGGAAGCTAAACAGCAGCAGATTGAGACTTTGCAGGCTGAATTGGCTTCAAAAAATATTCGTATCGCTGAGCTGGATGATGCTGTGGCCGGTTTAAGCCAGAATGTAAGTGAACTGACCGCTGAAAATGAGGCGAAGGCTGCAACTGTAGCCAGCCAGGATAAAGCTTTGAATGCTGCCTGGTTTGTTTTTGGTACAAAATCTGAATTGAAGGACCAGAAAATTCTTGAAAAAGGTGATGTCCTGAAAAGTGCGGATTTTAATAAGGATTATTTTACTCAGATTGATATTCGTACTGATAAGGAAATCAAGTTGTATTCTAAACGCGCCGAATTGCTGACTACACATCCGGCTGGTTCATATGAACTGGTGAAAGATGCGAAAGGCCAGCTGACTTTGAAGATTACAAATCCTACTGAATTCTGGAGCGTATCACGCTATCTTGTTATTCAGGTGAAATAAGGAACTTAAATTATTGTTCTGTGAAAGGGTTGTGCCGTGAGTGACGCAACCCTTTTTTAATCTGCTTTATGTTGTATGTATAGAAGTATATTTATTGATTTGGATGATACGGTATGGGCTTTTACTGAAAACGCTCGTGATACATTCCAAGACATGTATGATAAATATCATTTTGATCGTTATTTCCGTTCTTTTTCGCATTTTTATACTTTGTATAGCGGGAAGAATGAGGAGTTGTGGAATGAATATGGTGCTGGTAGGATTACAAAAGATGAGTTGAATGAGCAAAGATTTGCCTATCCGTTGTTGCAGGTAGGCGTTGCAGATAAAGCGTTGGTAAAAGCCTATTCGGATAATTTTTTTGATGATATAGTTTACAAGAAGAAACTGATGCCTCATGCAAGAGAGGCTTTGGAATATTTGGCATCCGCTTATAATCTGTATATTTTGTCCAATGGATTTAGGGAATTGCAAGAGCAGAAGATGCGTTCTGCCGGTGTGGAAGGATATTTTAAGAAAATAGTTTTGTCAGAGGATATAGGAGTACATAAACCGTTTCCGGAGATTTTTTATTTTGCCATGTCGGCTACGCAGTCCGAGCTGCATACTTCTTTAATGATTGGAGATAATTGGAAGAATGACGTTGAAGGTGCGAAAAACGTAGGGATGGGAAATGTTTATTATAATATAAAAGGTGAGAAGAGCTTGCCTTTTAAACCTGGTTTTGATATGAGGGATTGGCGGGAAATCGCTTCTTTCTTATAAAATTGAATGGAAGATGTTGATGGATAAGTCTGTTGGCACAAACAATGTATTTGCATAAGGAATGCCCGATATTTGTTTTAAAGGGATGCTCCTGTGTATGGGGGCATCCCTTGAAAAGCATTTTTCTTTCAACTCCCTCCTTTGAAGATCATTGGAGAATCAGCGGAGTTGGGTTTTTATTTAGTAACCCGGATTTTGTTGAGCTTTTAAAGTAGGGTTAGCATTGGTTTCACTGACAGGTATTGGTAAAATCGTTCTAAAATAAGTACGGTCGAATACTTGTGATTCTTTATTTATAGAATAATGCCAACCTTTCTCATCTTCATTGGTATAGCGTGTTACGGTTTCATTATTACGCATGGCGTCAAAGAAACGTTGTCCTTCACCTACTAATTCTTTACGACGTTCCAATAAGACTCTTTCTAGAGTAGCGGTAGACTCTGTAACTAATTGTTTTGTATCATCTGTACGGTTTTTAATAATCTCATTCAGATATTTAGCTGTGGAAGTTTTGTCATTCAACTTAGCTGCGGCTTCTGCTGCATTTAAATACACTTCTGACAAACGAAGAATAGGTAAGTTGTTTAACCGCATATCCCCCAAACTTCCCATTGGGAATTTATTGATAAAGATACGATTGTCTCCATAGGTCTTATACATATCGGTCGGTTTTCCATTGTCATCTGTTTTCAATTGTACCGGCAAGATTACATCCAAACGGACATCACTTGGATCTTGAGCTAACATATCAACAAATGATTTTGTACAAATAGCATCGGCATATCCATCTTCATGATATAAATATGCAATACCTTCACGGTCTGCCCAGTCATCAGAACCGCTATTGACAAGTTCAAAAATCATTTCATTGATATGATTGGCGTTGTTTTTATCCCAAGCATTTGCATATTGAGCCTTTGTCCATAGGCTGTAAGGAGAATTTTCGATAATGTTTTTTGCCATATCTAAAGCCTCCTGGTTTTTACCCATGTATATATACACACGTGTAAGCAAAGCTTTGGCAGCCCATTCGTCAATAAACCCTTGATTATCTCCGGCTGATTTAGAAACATTTAAGGCTTTGGAGTCAATGGCCTCGGTTAAATCTTTTACAATTTGGGTATATACTTCTGCCACCGTATTACGTCCGGGAATAGCACTGGCATTCAAAGGATCTATCGGGGTGGTTACAATGGGTACTCCCATTGAAGCTCCATTATCAAAAGAATAAGGCATTCCATATACTTTCACCAAGTCAAAATGTACCAAGGCGCGAACAGATTTTGCCTGTGCATAGATGTTGTTCACATTTGCCTGATTCTTTTCTGCATCTGTTATTTTGTTATTCTCTACGGCTTCTATCAAACGGTTGGCACGACGTAATACATTGTATTGTACATTCCACATGTTGGGAGCATCGTCAATGGTGTATTTCATTTCGTAACAACTGGAAGAGCGCATTCCTTGTGTACGTGCCTGCATGTCATCTCCCCGGACGTCACCATAGTAAAACATACGTGAGGCATAATACTGTGTATAGGTAGAGTTTCCCTGCAGACCATCATACATACCATACAAAGCGGTTTTTGCATCATTGTAATTTGTGATGGCAGAATTACTGGGAATACTATCTGACGGTGTCAGATCCAGCCAATCGTTTACACACGAAGTCAATGCTATGGTTGCCATCGTGAAAACTAGCGATTTATATATTTTTTTCATTTTGTTCTCTTTATTTTTTAGATTATATGTTGAATAAGATTTCCGGATAAGGAATTTCAATATCCTGTTTCTTATTCTGTATAAACTTTATAATTAATAAATTAGAATCCAACTTCTAAGCCAAATGTAATGGTTCTTAAAGCCGGTGTCTCAAATGTACAAAGTCCATCAACGGGTGTTTCCGGATCAACATATAAACCATCTGATTTCCATGTCAACAGATTGTTTGCAGAAACGAAAGCCCTTAATTTGTTGATTCCCCACTTTTGAGATACTTTGGAAGGCATAGTGAAACCTAATGTGATATTTTTGATGCGCAAATGATCTGTTGACATCAACCAACGAGATGATGCGATATTAGTATTTCCATATGCAAACTGAGGTAATTTAGCATGATCGCCCGGTTTTTTCCAAGTGTCTTCTATTTTGTAATAAGCAGGTACGTTACCCAAATAATTATATGTACCTCCGTTAGATTGCAGCCAAGTCGCATAGTCATAAGCATGGCCTCCTAATGAGTAGGTCAATGTCATATTGAAATCAATAAACTTCCAGCTTACAAAGTTTGTAAGACCACCCTGTACGGTAGGCTCAACAGATCCTATGATTGTTTTATTTGCCTGTGCGGAGTTAGTGGTTGTTTCTCTGCTTCCATCTTCTCCGTTTATATAATACAATTCTTTACCTGTTGCAGGATCAACACCCGCATATTCATAAGCATAAATAGAATAGTATGGTTCCCCAATACGATGAATGGATACACCGCTAATCATTTCGTTCTGTTCACCATCCAGCTTTGTTAATTTGTTTTTATTGTGGCTGATGTTGAATGTGGTAGTCCATGTCAAATTGTTGTTTTGAATATTCGTTGATTTGATTTCAAACTCAAATCCCCGGTTTCTCATTGAACCTACATTCATCAATGTATTGGCAATACCATCTCCGTCAATAATGCCGGGTACAGCAGATATGGCTTTATCCATTAACAAGTCTTTGGTTTCACGATTGTACCATTCGAATGTTAAAGCCAGACGATTCCACAAAGTTAAATCCAGACCTATATTTGTAGCATAGTTCTTTTCCCATTTCATATTAGGATTTTCGATACGGTTTTCTGCGGAACCAGCTCCTTTATTATAATTGTATCCAAATCCGAATACACCCAAATAACCATAATAATCAGATGGTTGTGTACCATTTACACCGTAAGAAGCACGTAATTTGGCATCAGTAATTACTTCTTTTATATTTTCCATGAAAGATTCACTGGTAATTCTCCACGAACCGGATACAGACCAAAAATCGCCCCATCTGCTTTCTCTAGACAAACGTGAACTTCCGTCACGACGGAAACTGGCACTGAAATAATATTTATTTTCATAGTCATAGTTCAAACGTCCTAGAAATGATGTCATACGATATCTTTGTACACTGCTGGATGCACGGGTATTACCTGCATTTTCTATTTCCGGCAGATAAGATGGATAGGTGTTTCCGTTAGCGTATACATAATCATATTTGTAATCTTCTGTTTCAAAGCCGATTAACGCATCTAAAGTGTGCTTTTCTGCAATTACTTTGTTGTATGTCAATTGGGTTTGAGTATTCAATTTCGCACGGTTTCCCATAACGCGCTGGTAAACTCCGTTAGAAGAGCGTCCGTCATTTGAGCGGGGATCCCACCAAACACGTTCATTGTTTTGATTGAAATCATAACTGATTACCTCTTTTAGGTTTAAGTTGTCCCAAATATTCCATGTTGCAGAAAGAGAACCTAAAAAACGGTTTATTGTACTTCTGTTATAATTATAGGCTTCTGTTTGCACAGGATTGGCACCATTCAATGCCGGGAAGTTTGTGCTGAAAGAACCATCTTCATTATACGGATATGTAGAAGGAGAGGCAGTCATTGCATAGCACATGATGGGGCTGGCAAAACTGGTTCCTTCGTTGTTTACGTTTTGGGTGGAGTTGGTAAACATGGTGTTTGCCTCCAATGTCAAACGATTGGCTTGATGAGTTACATTGGCACGTCCGGTAAAGCGTTCATAGCCGGAAACGTTTGTGATACCTTCTTGTTTAGTATAAGCAAAGGAAGTGTAAAAACGTGTCTTTTCGCTTCCTCCTTGTGCGCTTACTTCATAATTTTGGTGACTTCCGTTGCGGAATAAGACATCTTTCCAGTCTGTATAACCCGACCATGGTCTTGCGGCGAAGTCTTCAATATTCTTATCTGCGAAAGCTTTTGCGGCTGCTTCGTCATTACCAGTGTTTAATGCATAGTTTGCAAGTCCCAGATGTAGTATTTCACGTCTGTCTTCTCCATTTAAGATTGGACGGTAGTCAATGGCCATGTTGGAAAGTCCCCAATCTGCTCTTAAATTGATTTTTGTCTTGCCGGAAGCTCCTTTTTTAGTTGTGATAACAATTACACCGTTGGCAGCACGAGAACCGTAAAGTGATGCAGCGGCGGCATCTTTTATCACGGTCATAGATTCGATATCGTTGCTGTTTAATGTAGCCATAAGGCTGTTACCTGAATCAGCATATGAGAATTCACTAACATCGCCGTTCAGCATAGGAACCCCGTCAATAACGTACAATGGCTCATTGCTGGCATTGATAGAACCCATACCACGGATACGTACAGAAGCAACAGCTCCGGGTTGTCCTGAAGTTGATGTAATTTGTACACCAGATACAGAACCTGCTAAACGATCCTGAACACTAACTGTCGGGATATCTTGTAATTTCTCTGTTGATACATTAGAGGCTGATCCTGTAAATGATGATTTTTTGAAATTACCATATCCTGTTACTACCACTTCTTCAAGCACTTCGGCATCCGACTTCAAAGTGATGTTAACAGTTTGTTTTATAGCTACTTCTTGTGTAGCCATTCCGATAAAGGAAACTACCAAAGTCTTTGCGGAACTTGGAACATTTGATAATGCAAATTTACCATCCATGTCAGTAACTGTACCTACAGTAGTACCTTTTACTAAAATAGAGGCGCCAACTACGGGTAATCCGTCCTCCTCCGAAATAACAGTACCTGTTACCTTCGTGATCTGAGCGGTTACCAAACCTATACCTACAAAAAGGCAGGTCAATAACAGCATTAATTTTCTTTTCATAAAATTCTCTCTTAAAGTTTAACTTTACATTAATATAAATTCATTCACTCTAACAAATGACAAAGGTATGAATAAAATTGTAATATCAAACAAATTATTGTAAAAAACATACTAAACTGCTATATTTTTATGCTTTTAGGCATTTAAAACTCACAAAAGACGAAAATAAACCTCATATTTATTCTTTTTTTTAAGTCATTAAAAAGAGAAACTTTCAATTTATAAGTGATCAGGTAAACATACATTAACCTATAAATGTTAACGAATCGTCTAATAAATATAAAGATGAGAACAAAATAGTAGGATAATGCTTTTCTACTTTTCTTTATTGCGTCTTATTATAGAATTTCAATTAAAGAATTAAATTATGAGGAAAATCAGTTATCGTTTCGTTTACAATCGAAAAAAAAGTTTAAATGACAGAGGGACCGCTTTGGTCCAAGTTGAAGCCTACTTGAATAAAAAGAAAGTGTATTTTTCCACACATGTTTATTTACGGCCAGAACAATGGGATGTAAAAAGGAAAATTATCAAAGATCATCCTAACCAAGATGCGCTGAATGGCATGCTTAATGAATTTATTATTGAATTAGAGAAAAAAGAATTAAGTTTGTGGAGGCAAGGAAAAACAATAACCTTAAGCCTCATAAAAGAAGAGTTCAAGTCGAATACAGATGCTTCATTCTTAGGGTTTGCGCGTAAAGAAATAATGTCTTCTCAGCTAAAAGATAGCACTAAGCGCAACCATTTAACAACAATATCCCTTTTACAATCGTTCAAACCGACAATTGAGTTTGAAGACTTAACCTATAATTTCGTTACGGATTTTGAAAAATTTCTTTATGAATCTGGATATCAAACAAATACAGTAGCCAAGCATATGAAACATTTGAAATCTTTTGTTAATGCTGCAATTAATAAAGGATACATTGACCCCAATAACTATGCCTTCAGAAGATATAAAATTAAAATGAAGGAAGGAAAACATGTTTTTTTATTACCGGAAGAAATGAAAAAATTGGAAGAAGTGTCTTTGACAGGAAGAAATAGTTGTCTGGAACATACTCTTGATGCATTTTTATTTTGCTGCTATACGGGATTGCGGTATTCTGATTTTGTGAATTTGAATGAGAAAAATATCGTAAAAATAGATGGGAAATTATGGCTAATCTTTGACTCTGTCAAAACAGGTACAGAAGTGAAATTGCCTTTAAACTTGCTGTTTGAAGGTAAGGCTTTAACTTTATTACAAAAATACCAGGGAAAATGGAGCTCATTTTTTTCAATTAAAAATAACTCAAGTGTAAATAAAGAGCTGATACGAATTGGCAAATTGGCAAAAATAAGCAAACACTTTTCATTCCATTCTGCAAGGCATACTAATGCTACTTTATTGATATATAAAGGTGCTAATATAACAACCGTGCAAAAATTATTAGGACATAAAAACCTTGCTACAACACAAATTTATGGAGAAGTTATGGGAAGTACAATTATACGAGACTTGAAAAAATGTCAAAAAAGATAATTAACTCTATTGTCTATACATTATCTCTTATAAAGATGAAGAAGAATCATTTTCAAAAGTGAATATAGCCTTATCTTCTTAATAAAGTTTATCGTTTTGTGAACATGATAATTTTTTGTTGTGATTGCAATACGATAAACTAAAAGAAATAAAATGTGACAATATTTCCATCTCAGCCTAACCGGGTAGAAAATAGGTATCAAGGTTATTGAATTTCTGCAAAATTCATATATGTATATCATATAATATGCGCATATAAAATTCTATATCAGAAAATGATAATAATAGTTTGCTAATTTACTTCATGTCCTACTATCTTCTTTTGTAATCTAAAGTGCAAACAATCTTTGGAAGTTTTGAAATATTTAAAAAGTTGAGAAATATCAATCTTAGTACTTCAGGTATTTTATGAACAGAGTAACAACGAACAGGAATGCTGCAAGTCAATTCTTTTTTCAGTAGAAGAAAGGTAGAAAATTATTATTATCATACTCTTTAAACGGCTTAAATCAAGGAAAACGAATAAGAGATTCAGCAATACATATACTGGTTATCAATTATTTACATAAATGATTAGTTCCGCAAAGACTTTGGTAGTTTCCTTTATCGGAATGAAGAGTCAAGAATTGGATGTCAAGTCTAATTTACATATTAGTTTGAAACCCGATACTGAAACTCTTGATGAAGTTGTGGTGGTTGCGTATGGTGCTGCTAAGAAAAATTCATTAACAGGTTCGGTAGCTACTGTGAAATCGGATGCTTTAGAGAAAGTCCCAACTGCTTCTTTTGAGAAAGCGTTACAAGGATTATCCGCAGGCGTACAAGTAGAAAGTCAATCAGGTCAACCTGGTTCAGTAAGCCAAGTACGTATCCGCGGTATTGGGTCTATGTCCGCATCCAGCCAGCCTTTGTATGTTATTGATGGCGTTCCTGTTTCATCAAAGAATATATCAAAAGTCGCAGATGAAGATAGTTATGGAACTTCTGTAAATCCATTATCCAATTTGAATCCTAATGACATAGAATCCATATCGGTTCTGAAAGATGCGTCTGCCGCTTCATTATATGGTTCGCGTGCTGCTAACGGGGTTGTCATGATAACTACAAAGCAAGGTGCTTCCGGACAAGCAAAGATCGAATTTAAAGCTCAAGTAAGTTCTTCACATTTACCTTCCAATGGCTATGATTTAATGAGTTCTACAGAACATTATAAGACTTATTACAAAGGATTCTATACTCAAAACATAAGCGACGGAATGACTTCCGAAGCAGCTAGTATTGCAGCTAATGCATCTGTACAAGATATGTATAAAGCCAATCCTTTTAATATGGCTAATCCTTTTACTGGAGAGGGAATTTTGGCAAGTGGTGCAAAAGCTATGATAAATACAGACTATTTAGATGAACTGTTTAAGACAGCAACTACCCAGCAATATGATTTAAGCATCAGTGGTGGTAGTGACAAATCTAAATATTTTATATCTTTGGGATATATGGACCAAGATGGTTTGGCCGTTGGTTCGGATTTATCACGTTATTCTGCCCGCATTAATGTCAGCAGTAAAATTAAGCCTTGGGCAGAAATCGGTGTAACATCCACAATGTCAGTCAATGAGCAAAACACCCCTCCGGGCGGTGGAGGTGGTTCATCACCTTTAACCAATGCTTTTTTTGTCCCTAATGCTATCTCGCTCTATAAATTGGATAATGATTTTAATAAAATCTATGATGAAAAAGGCAATCCTGTTTATAACTATGTGAACCCTGTGTTCAATGACATGAACACACTGGCTTTTTCGAAAATGGATATCTACAATACTAAAACGCATCGGGCATTAATTAGTCCATTTATTGATTTGAATATTTTCGGTGTACATTGGCGTAACAGTTTCTCTTATGACTATACCAATATGGATGAAATGCGTTGGTATAATCCAGAACATGGTAATGGTGCGGCAGTAGATGGACGATTAAGCAAATATGCTATTAGTGACATCACATCCACATTTACCAGTACGTTGAATTATGCTTTTTCTTTGTTTAATGATCATCATATTGGTTTGCTGGCCGGTTATGAAGCATATAAGAACACTTATTCCATGCTTCATGCCCATGCTACAGGTTTTTCTAATAGTGAAATGATTGAATTAAGTATGGCCTCTACTCCTTATGAAACTAAATCAAAGAAAGATCACGAGCGTATGCAATCATTTTTCGGGCGCATAAACTATGATTATTTAAACAAATACTTTCTTTCATTCAGTATTCGTACCGATGGCTCCTCACGGTTTGCACCTGGACATCGTTGGGGGACGTTCTGGTCTATCGGTGGCAACTGGCGTATCAGTGAAGAGAATTTTTTTAAAGGTATTGAATGGGTTGATGATTTAAAATTACGTGCCAGTTATGGAACTTCAGGTAACAAACAATCTGATTATTTGTATGGCTTCCAAGGCTTATATGATACAGGAAACAATTACAATGGTCAAAACGGCATTACACACCTGCAAATTCCTAATGATGAATTATCATGGGAAAAGTCTAAAAATTTTAATGTAGGTATTGATTTTGGAATATTTGGATGTTTGAATGGTAGTATTGAATATTACAATAAAACTTCAGATGCCTTATTACTTGAAAAACCATTGGCGCCCTCAACCGGATTTGAAAATGCTATATCAAACCTAGGTGGTATGCGTAATCAAGGTATAGAAATTGATTTGCATTCAACAAATATCAATACGAAAGATTTCACTTGGACAACGGACTTTAATATTGCTTTTAACAATAATAAAATAACATCTTATCCTCAAAAAGAAGAAGTGGTTGGCACCAAAATTCGGACTGTAGGCTATAGTATCTATGAATTCTATATGCAAGAATGGGCTGGTGTAGACCCCGTTAATGGAGACCCACTGTGGTATATGGATGTAACTGATGATAAAGGCAACCCTACAGGAGAACGTACCACAACCAATACATACTCTAAAGCTACAAAATATAAATTAGGGTCTGCACTTCCTTCAGCAACCGGAGGTTTGACTAATACTGTTTCATGGAAAGGTGTAGATTTCTCATTCATGTTTACTTACGGATTTGGAGGTAAGATATATGATGTATATGAGGAAAATTTATTAAATGATGGAAATAAGACTGGATATCAGTTGATAACAGAACAAGCAGATAGTTGGACACCGGAAAACACAAATGCTTCCAATCCAAAATTTATTCCAAATAATTCCAATACTTCTAATGGAAGATCAAGTCGCTATCTACATAATGCAGATTTCATTAAGTTAAAGAATATCAGTTTAGGTTATTCACTACCCAAATCACTGATTAAAAAAATTCTATTACAGAATGTACGTATCTATGTCAGTGCAGATAACTTGATAACTTGGAATTTGGATAAAAAATTCAAAAGTTATGATGTAGAATTAGGTGGTGTTGATGGTTTGCTTGATGGAGGCGGTACAGTTCCATTGGCGAGAACATTTACTGCGGGAATTAATCTAACTTTCTAACTTATAAACCAGATATATATGAAAAAAATATCCTATATTTTTGCTTCTATACTGTTGACTGCTTCATTAAGCGGCTGCAATGATTTTTTGGATGTAACTCCTTCTGACCAGTATTCAGATGCAAGTGTTTTCACTAGTACTGAAGGAGCACAGCAGGTGTTAATTGGTGCTTATGACTGGTTTACTAATGGCCATTACGCTCATTATACCAATCAATATATTTTCTTTATGCCTGATGTGATGGCTGATGATGCAATGGTAAACAGTACAGGTAACTATAATCGTTTTGTTTCACCTTATCAATACTCTATTACTCCAAGCAGTACTTATTCTGTGGATCCTTGGATTGGTTGCTATAGCTTAATTGATAACTGTAATGCTATTTTAGATAATTTAGAAACATTACCGGAAAGTAGTGAACGTAATCGTATTGAAGGAGAGTCTTTGGCATTGCGTACCTATGCATATCACTATTTGATTAGAATGTATGCAAAACCTGTTAATAAATATCCTGATAATCCAGGAGTTATTCTTCGTTTAACATCTTCAACTACAGACATACCTCGCTCTACGGTAAAAGATTGCTATGTTCAAATGGTGAATGATATTGAAAAGGCTTGTACTTTATTGACAGGTACATCCTCTTCTTCAAAATGTTACATAACAGAACAGGCAGCTCATGGAATTGCTGCTAGAATTTATTTAGACTTAGGCGATTACACTAATGGAACGTCACATGCAAACAAAGCTTTATCAGAAATTACATTGATGTCAAAAGCTGATTATAAAAACAAGTTCTGTGAAAATAACACTGAAACAATATGGTATTTTACATGTACCTCTACTGACAAGCAATCATTCTTATCGTTGCCAGCATTTTGGTACTATTGTGACCAAGATTCTACTTATGTAAAAGACGGGTACAGTTCTCTAGGTGTTGCAAAAGAGTTGATTGATATTTTTGATGATACAGATATCCGTAAAACTTTATTTGTAAAGATAGATGGCAAATATTACAAACGCAATGGCAGCTATGTCACATGCAAAATTAACAGCCGGAAGAATGACGATAGCGATGGAACAAAAGGCTCTGGTACAGTAGCTTTTGCTGAAGGTGATTATAATATGATGCGTGGTTCTGAAATGTATTTAATTATAGCTGAACTAGCCGCTGATAATAATCATGAAGATGAAGCCTTAGCTGCTTTGAATAAAGTGAGGGAAGCACGCGGTATAAATGCATATTCAGGCACAGGTGATGTTTTAAAAACAGAGATACAGAATGAACGTCGTCGTGAACTTTTTGCTGAAGGTCACCGTTTATTTGATCTTAAGCGCAGAGATTTACCAATGGATCGTTCAAATTTAACATTGGATTGGAGCAGAGTCGGATTGATTCCTGCCGGTTCAGACAAATTAGAAATGCCCATACCTCAAGATGAAATTGATGCGAACGGTGCGTTAACAATAGCAGATCAGAATCCTGCATATAAATAACTAATATACAGCAAATATTGTTATTTGGTACTAAGGAAAGGACTGATATTTTCATTTAAATTGAGAATATCAGTTCTTTTATAATATATAGTCAAAATATATTTAAAACAAAAATGAAGTAAACACTTTATTTCAGTAGAATAAAGGTAGAAAATTATTTCTTTTATACTTCTCAAACAATTTATATAGCAGAAAAGCAGGTAAAGCGAAGAAATACTTTTGTGCTGATTATCAAATATTTACATAAATAATTAGTTCCGCAAAGACTTTGGTAGTTTCCTTTATCGGAATGGCTAGTCAAGAGGTTTCTATTAAACAGAATGTTAGCATCATTTTAAAATCTGATACAGAGATGCTTGACGATGTAGTGGTTGTAGCTTATGGTACTGCGAAAAAGTCATCTTTTACAGGATCAGCGACTGCTGTTAGTGGAGAAAAAATAGCAAAAATGCAGGTTTCTTCAGTATCTAAAGCCTTGGAAGGTGCAGCAGCAGGTGTACAAGTAATCAATACCAGTGGGCAGCCTGGAGAAAATGCTAAAATAAGAATCCGTGGTATTGGCTCTTTTAGCGCATCATCGGCTCCTTTATACGTAGTTGATGGTATGCCTTATGACGAAGAGTCGGTTAATGCATTAAATCCTGCCGATATTGAAAGTATGTCTATATTAAAAGATGCTGCATCTGCAGCCCTTTATGGCTCACGTGCAGCAAATGGTGTTGTGATGATTACTACTAAAAAAGGTATGGTAGATAAATCCAAAGTTACTCTTGATGCACGCTGGGGAGTAAATACTCGTGGTGTTCCAGAATATGATATCATGAAAGATCAAAGAGAATACGTACTAACAGCCTGGAATACTTTAAAAAATCAATCTACAGGTGCAGAAGCTTCCGAAGAATTAATAGGTAGCATTGGATACAATCCATTCATCGGTGTAGCTAATAATGCCATGGTTTCAGCAGATGGCGTAGTTAGTTCTGCGGCTCTACGCCATAATGACGATTGGGCTGATGCCGCATTACATAATGGTATGCGTCAGGAATATAATTTGAGCCTGCAAGGTGGTAACGCTAAGACAACTCATTTTTTATCATTGGGATATTTGAAAGATGAAGGAATCTTAAGACATACTGACTTTGAACGTATTTCAGCACGTGCCAATATTAATCATACTGTAAATAAGTTTATTGATATCAATGGTAATTTGGCTTACGCAAGAGCGGAAAAAAATGCAGGCCAGTCACAAAATGCTAGTTTGTCTAATTACTCTAATGCTTTTATGTTCACTCAGCAAATCGCTCCTATTTATCCTGTATATGCGTATGACGAAAACGGAAATCGCATATATGACGAAGAAGGCAACACTGTTTATGATTTTGGTGATGGTACATACAGTACACGTATGGGCGGTTTCAGTAATCAAAATGTTGCAGCTAATTCTGGGTTGGATGTGCATCAGACTTTGAATGACAATTTTAATGGCCGTGGTACTATTAACATTAATATTATTGATGGTTTAAAAGCGACTGCTAACATTGGTTATGATTTAATGAATCAAATCCGTACAGATCACATGAATCAGTTATATGGGGATGCTGCTAATGTGAATGGTCGTACTTATAAATATAATCAACGTATTGAATCGTTTACAGCAAATCAACTTTTAACCTATAGTAAAGCATTTGGTCATCATAATATTGACATAATGGCTGGTCACGAATCTTATTCATATACACTGAAATATCAGTATACTCATAAATACAATTTTTATACTATTGGAAATCCTGAGTTCAACAATGCCATAACTATGAGTGATATGAATTCATATACACAAGAACATAGTATGGAAAGTTTCTTTGGTCGTGTAAACTATGATTTTGATAACAAATATTATCTATCTGCAAGTATTCGTTCAGATGAATCTTCCAAATTCCATCCTGATCACCGCCGTGGTACTTTTTGGTCTGTCGGAGGTTCTTGGAGATTAACACAGGAAGAGTTTTTGAAAGATGTGGAATGGTTGTCTAATCTTAAACTAAAAGCAAGTTATGGAACACAAGGTAATGATGGAATTCTTGATATAAATGGTTATGTAGTCTATCAACCATATCTGAAGCAATATTCTGTAACCAATAATAACGGAGATTTCTCTGTAGTCGAAACTTATCGTGGAAATAAAGATTTGACTTGGGAAAAAAGCAAAAATTTAAATATCGGTTTGGAAGCTGCTTTTCTTAATAACCGTTTGAAACTAGAAACTGAATATTTCTTGAAGAAGACTTCGGATATGTTGTACAATATGCCTTATCCTATTTCTTCTGGAATTTCTTACGTTCCAATGAACCTGTTGGATATGCAGAATAAGGGGATTGAATTTACTATTTCTGCCACCCCAATTCAAACAAAAGATTTTATATGGAATTTATCTTTTAACGGTACACATTATAGCAATAAGATTTTGAATCTTCCAGAAGACAAAAGAGAGAATGGAATTATTCATGGTACTGCTTCTTTGTTCCGCTTAATGGAAGGAGGGTCTATTTATGATCTTTATACCTATGAATACGCAGGTGTTAATCCAGAAACAGGAGCAGCACAATGGTATATGGATGAGAAAGATGCTAATGGCAAAGTGACTGGAAGGACCGTAACCGAAGACTATACTCAGGCAAGCAAATATGAATTAGGTTCTACTTTGCCCGATTTCCAAGGAGGTTTTTCAACTGATTTTGCATACAAAGGAATCGATCTTTCTATAGCTACAAACTTTCAAATTGGTGGAAAGATATATGACAGCATGTATTCTTCTTTCATGCATGCGGGAAGCAATATTGGCAGTAACTGGCACAAGGATATCTTGAATGCTTGGACTCCGGAAAATAAAAATACCAATGTGCCTATAATGGATGGTGCACAAAATAGTAATAGCCAATCTTCACGTTTCTTGATAAATGCATCATTCTTTAACATCCGTAACATTTCATTAGGATATACTTTTCCGAAAGAATGGATGAAAGCAATATCAGCAAGCAGTGCACGTATTTACGTATCTGCCGATAATGTAGCTTTATTCTCTAAACGTAAAGGTATGGACCCACGCCAATATGCTTATGGATATTCGGCTGCTAATTATTCTGCGATTCGTACTTTATCATTCGGCATTAATTTGAACTTTTAAAAGAATAGAATTATGAAATATACAAAATATTTAGCAATATTGGCTGCAGCGTTTATGATGGGATCTTGTAGCGATGACTTTTTGGACAAGGAACCTTCAGAAAATGCATCAGAAGACCAAATTAAAGATTTGCTTGATAAAGATCCTACAGCTATTCAAGCATATATTACAGGATATTACAAAAATATGTTTTCTCCGGAAGCACAGCAAAGTCATGATGATTTCGGATTAAAGGCATTTGAATTGGCTACAGACTTGATGGGAGATGATATGGCATATATGACTTCACACTTCTTCGTATATGATTATCTGCTTGACAACCGTGCTTCAAGTTATCGTCGTACGACCACTTATTGGCAAGAATTATATGCTGTAATCAGTGGTGCAAATGAAGTAATCAGCGGTCTGAAAGAACAAGCGGATAGCGGTGATGAGAGTGTTGAGAAGATGTTGGGACAAAGTTACACCATACGTGCTTACTGCTATTTTTGGTTAATAAACATGTACCAGCAACCTTATGAATGGAATAAAGATAAATTAGGTATTCCTATTTATACTGAATCTGAAACCAAATTGAATCGTGTTCCTGTAAGTGAGGTCTATGAACAGATATTAAGTGATATAGATAAAGGATATAATTATTTGAAAGGAAAAGGAATAGCCAAGAAAGATGAATTAAATGAATATGCAGCAGCTGCTATTTATGCAAACATTCTTTCATTTGTTAATGATTATCCCGATCAATGGAATGAAGTTGCTAAATACGCAAAATTGGCTATTGAAGGTGGCTCACTGATGAGTGAAAAAGAATTACTTTCCGGCTTTAATGACCTTTCTTTGAGCGAAGTGTTATGGGGGGCTGATATTAATGGTGAAACAAATACATTCTACGCTTCATTCATGAGTCAAGTTGATCCTTACGGCCCGGGATATGGTGGTAATTTAGGAAATTACAAAATGATTTCCAGTGATTTGTATGAAAAAATTTCAGATGATGACATTCGTAAAAAATGGTTTGGAGTTGATTTGGGAGAAACAAATACTCATTATAAAGTAAGACAATATGTGCAGCGCAAATTTATTGATATAGGTTCTACCGCGCCTGGTTTTACTCCTACAGGTGATACTTTTTGCTCTGACTATATTTATTTGCGTACTGGTGAAATGTATTTTGTAGCTGCAGAAGCATTATATAGGGCAGGGAAAGAAAATGAAGCCAAAACAATGCTGACTACGATTATGAAAACTCGTAATCCAAAATATGAAACATCTGCAACAAGTGATGCACTTTTACAAGAAATTGAACTTCAAAAGCGTATTGAAATGTGGGGTGAAGGTCGTCGTTTATTTGACATGAAACGTCGTAATGAAAGTTTGGATAGAACACATGCAATTAATCATAGTGCGATTGCTCCAAAGGAAGTCCCTGCAGGTAGTAAATTATTCATTTATCAAATCCCTGATAAGGAGTTAAATGCCAATAGTGAGATTACTGATAAAAACGAATAGCTAATAATAGGTCTATAATAAAAAAGATGCTTAGATTACTAGGCATCTTTTTTATGTTTAAGGTAGAATAAAAGTAGACATAAAATCAAATTATTTTTTTATGTTATAATATATAGTTGATTTATAGTTTGTTATAATAGATGTAATATTGTATATCTACAAGAGAGCAGAATGCTAAATATTTGATTACTAGATGTTTTTTTGTATATTTTAGTTCCGCAAAGACTTTGGTAGTTTCCTTTATCGGAATGGCTACACAAGAAGTGCCAGTTAAAGCAAACTTGAATATTGTATTAAAGTCTGATACAGAACAGCTTGAAGAGGTAATGGTGGTGGCTTATGGTACAGCGAAAAAATCTGCATTTACAGGTTCGGCTGCTACTATAAAAAATGAAAAAATAGCGACGAGACAAACTTCAAATGTGACAAATGCTTTGGCGGGTCAAGTAGCCGGAGTACAAACTACGAGTAATAATGGTCAGCCGGGCAAAGATGCTGAAGTGCGTATTCGTGGTATTGGATCTATATCGGCTAGTAACAAGCCTTTGTATGTGGTAGATGGAGTTCCGTATGATGGTGAAATTTCTGCTATCAGTACTTCTGATATAGAATCAATGACAGTGTTGAAAGATGCTGCTTCTAATGCTCTGTATGGTGCACGTGGTGCTAATGGTGTAATCTTGATTACTACCAAGCGTGGTAAGAGTGGGGAAGCCCGTGTTACTTTTGACGCTAAATGGGGTGTGAATAAACGTGGAGTACCTAATTATGAAACAATTACGGATCCGGCTACATTCTATGAATTAAACTATTCTTCTATTTATAATGCCGATTTGAAAGGATATGCGGCAGCCGGAGATTTGGCTAAAGCTAATGCGTACGCTAATCAAGCAATGCTTTCTTCTACATATTTGGGATATCAGGTGTATTCCATTCCTCAAGGACAGCAACTGATCGGTATGGATGGCAAATTGAATCCTAATGCGACATTAGGTTATTCTGATGGTACATATTATTATACTCCGGATAATTGGTCGGATGAAATTTTTGAAAATAACCTGCGTCAAGAGTATAATTTAAGTATCAGCGGTGCGACTGAAAAAATGAATTATTATATGTCGGCCGGCTATTTGGATGATAAGGGAATTGTTCCTAACTCTGGTTTCCAACGTTATTCTGCACGTTTGAAAGCTGACTATCAAGTGAAGCCTTGGCTGAAGATGGGAGGAAATGTATCATTTACTCATTATGATAGCCGTGAACAGGATACTGAGGGTGGTACATCAAATGCAAACATCTTTTATGCATCAAATATTATGGGAGCCATTTATCCTATGTATGTTCGTGATGCACAGGGTAATATTATGGTAGATAATCGAGGTTTCCTTCGTTATGATTATGGAAAGCCAGGACAAGATTCAAATGGTAGCCGTAATACGATTCCTAATGCAAATCCGTTGGCAAGTTATATGCTGGATAAAATGAAATATTCGGGTGATGTGGTTAGTGGAAAATGGTCTGCTGATATTGATATTTGGAATGGAATCAAGGCAAAAGTGAATATAGGTGTTGATGTAAATAATGTGCGTGCTACAGAGATGGTTAACCCCTTCTACGGACAGCATTCTGAAACTAGCGGAGTCGGAGGTTTGATCAGTGTATCTAGTGAGCGTACATTTAGTGTAAATCAGCAGTATTTGTTGACATACAACAAAACATTTAATGATGTTCATAATGTGGATATTTTGGCCGGACATGAAAGTTATGACTATAAATATCAATATTTGTACGGACAACGTGAGAAATTGTATGATCCGAATGTTCCTGAATTAGGCAATGGTATTATGAACCAGAGCAATAATTCATATTCTCGTAATTATGCAACAGAAGGATGGCTGTTCCGTGCACAATATGACTATGATGGACGGTATTTTGTTTCAGCTTCTTTCCGTCGTGATGCTTCTTCTTGTTTTCACCCGGATAATCGTTGGGGTAACTTCTGGTCTGTAGGAGCAGGATGGTTGTTAAGCAAAGAGAAATTCTTGGAAAACCAGTCTTGGATTGATATGTTGAAATTTAAAATCAGCTATGGTTTGCAAGGTAATGATAACTTGATGTTCCAAGGTGGTTTGTACCGTAACTACTATCCGTATCAAGACCAGTATACATTGGCAAACAGTAATGGTGATTTTTCAACTTCTCTATATTATAAAGGTAATAAGGAAATTACTTGGGAAACTTCACACAGCTTTAATACTGGATTTGATTTTGCTTTTTGGGGTGGTAAGTTAGGTGGTTCTGTTGAGTACTTCTCACGTAAAACAACCGATATGCTTTATTTCAAACCGGTAGCAGCTTCAATGGGTTATTCCCGTTTCCCCGAGAATGTGGGGTCAATGGTAAACCGTGGGGTTGAATTGGACTTGTATTCCAATATAATTGAAAACAAGAATTTTTCCTGGAATGTAAACTTTAATCTTACACATTTTAAGAATAAAGTCTTGGAATTATCTCCAGAACTGAATGGACAATTGATTGACGGTGCCCGGATTTATCGTGAAGACGAGTCTATGTACCAGCTTTATTTACCTAAATATGTAGGTGTGGATTCTGAAACAGGAGAGAGCCTGTGGGCGCTGGTGACTCCGGATGAGAATGGTAATACAGTTACGAAATCTTATTCTGTCGCTTCTGAAAACAGATTCGCATCAGGTGACATTTTACCTAAAGTTTATGGTGGTTTTGGAACAAGTGTTACAGCCTATGGCTTTGATCTCTCTGTTTCGTTTGCATATCAGCTTGGTGGACGTATTCTGGACTATACTTATCAAGGATTGATGGATGTGGCAGCCACGGGTAGTGCTTTGCATAAAGATATGTTAAAAGCATGGACTCCTGAAAATAAAAATACGGATGTTCCTCGTATGAATATTAATGACCAATATACGAACAGATTAACAGATCGTTTCTTGACTAGTTCGGATTATTTAAGCTTGCAGAATATTACATTGGGTTATACTTTGCCGAAGAGTCTGACACGTAAAATGCAGATTGACGGTGTCCGTGTATTCTTTGTTGCAGATAATGTGGCTTTGCTGACAGCTCGCAAAGGGTTGGACCCACGTCAAGGTTATGTGGCTGCTGACAATGTATATTCACCTATCCGCACAATTTCCGGAGGTATATCTTTAAATTTCTAATTTAGCAACCCATTTTTAAGAATATGAAATTGTCAAATAAATATATAGCATTTGCAGGTGTCGCTTTATTAATGGCATCTTGCGATTTGGATAAATTTCCTGAAGGAGATTACATATCTGAAGAACAGAAAGAAGATATAATCAATGGCAGACCCAATTTGATAACTGCTGAAGTGAACGCCATGGCAGCCAAATTAAATACTTTTGGTACGATTTCAGATGATGCCACTACTTATCATAATGACTATGGAATTCCTGCCGTGTTTATGATACTGGAATCAGGAGGACAGGACTTGGTTGCATTGGTTAATGGATATAACTGGTTTAGAACATCTCAAAATTATAGCGACAGGGTATACGATAGTTCAAGCGATGAATTGATTTGGAAAACGTTCTATAATCACTTGAAAGCTGCAAACAATGTGCTGAAATTGATAGCGGCAGATACGGAAGATTCTTCTTTGAAGGTTTATCGTGGCCAAGCTTTAGCTGCTCGTGCTTATGACTATCTGAACTTGGTTCAAATTTATCAGTTTACTTATGCAGGTCATGAAAATAGTCTGGCAGTACCTATTGTTACAGAAACAATGACTGATGAAGATATGCAGAATAATCCGCGTGCAACTGTACAGCAGGTGTATGACCAGATTATGAGTGACTTGAATACGGCTGCTGATTTATTGACCGGGTATGATAATGGCTCAAACAAAGATCAGATTGACGAGGCGGTAGTTTACGGATTGCGTGCTCGTGCCAATCTGTTAATGCAAAAATGGGCGGATGCAGCTAAAGATGCAGAACGTGCCATTGCTGGCGGTACACCTCAGACTTTAGCCCAGGTATCTACTCCTACCTTTAATTCAGCATCGGCAAGTTCATGGTTATGGGGAGTGATGATTACGCCTGATAATGATGTTGTCCAGACAGGTATTATCAACTGGCCTTCGCACTTGTGCTCTTTTACCGGGAACGGTTATACTTCAGGAGTGCCTGATGGATATAGAAAGGTGAATTCTGCATTATATGATTTAATACCCGAAACAGATATCCGTAAACAATGGTTCTTGTCTCCGGATAATAAATCTTCATTGATTGATAATGAGCAGATTGAGGGTACTTCCATCGTTGAATATTTTGGTTTGACTCCGTATGTAAATACAAAGTTCGGAGCTTATCAAAGTATATTTGGTAACACAACCAATGCGTCAGACTGGCCTTTGATGCGTGTTGAAGAAATGTATCTGATAAAGGCTGAGGCAGAAGCCATGGGTGGTAATCTGAGTGGCGGAAAGAGTACATTGGAAAATTTTGTACGGACATATCGGGATCCTTCTTTTACAAGTAAAGCTAATTCAGCACAGGATTTTCAGGATGAGGTTTGGTTGCAGCGTCGTATGGAACTTTGGGGAGAAGGTTTCTCACTGTTCGATATCCTACGCTTGAAAAAGCCGGTGGTTCGTAAGAATACGAATTATGACCCGTCTGTACAATATAATTCAGCAGCAGAAGCGCAGATCCTGATCTATCGGATTCCGCAATGTGAAATGGAAACCAATTCCGGAATCAGTGACACTGATAACAATCCGGCTGCTCCACAACCACAACTATAGGGAATAACTGTAATAAAAAAGAGGATGACGTTCAACGTTCATCCTCTTTTTTTGTTATATTTGTCGCGAACTTATTTAGATTGATAGATAAATGAAAGAATTTGTAATTTCTGAAGCACAGGTTGAAACTGCCATCTTAGTTGGTTTGATTACTCAGACACAAGATGAGCGTAAGACCAAGGAGTATTTGGATGAGTTGGAGTTCTTGGCCGAAACGGCCGGAGCAACAGTGGTGAAAAGGTTTACTCAGAAACTGCCTGCTGCCAATTCCGTGACTTATGTCGGTAAAGGAAAGCTGGAAGAAATCAAGGAATATATTCATCAGGAAGAGGAAAATGAGCGTGAAGTCGGAATGGTGATTTTTGATGATGAACTTTCTGCCAAGCAGATACGTAATATAGAAGCTGAACTGAAAGTGAAGATTTTGGACCGTACTTCGCTGATTCTGGATATTTTTGCCATGCGGGCTCAAACTGCAAATGCTAAAACACAAGTGGAGCTGGCCCAATATAAGTATATGCTGCCTCGTCTGCAACGTTTGTGGACTCACTTGGAGCGTCAGGGAGGTGGATCCGGTGCCGGTGGAGGTAAAGGCTCTGTGGGATTACGTGGGCCGGGTGAAACTCAGTTGGAAATGGACCGTCGTATCATTTTGAATCGTATGTCATTGTTGAAAGAACGGTTGGCTGAAATTGATAAACAGAAGTCCACTCAACGTAAAAACCGTGGGCGTATGATACGTGTAGCTTTGGTAGGGTATACCAATGTGGGAAAATCTACTTTAATGAATTTGCTTTCAAAAAGCGAGGTCTTTGCTGAAAATAAACTTTTTGCAACATTGGACACCACAGTACGCAAAGTGATTATTGAGAATCTGCCATTTCTGCTTACAGATACCGTAGGATTTATCCGTAAATTACCAACGGATTTGGTTGATTCCTTTAAATCAACCTTGGACGAAGTGCGTGAAGCTGATCTGCTGATTCATGTGGTGGATATTTCTCATCCGGATTTTGAGGAACAAATTTCTGTGGTTGATAAAACGATTGCTGATTTGGGGGCAGGTGGAAAGCCTACCATGATTGTTTTTAACAAGATAGATGCTTATACCTATATAGAGAAAGCAGAGGATGATTTGACTCCTAAAACCAGGGAGAATATTACATTGGAAGAACTGATGAAGACATGGATGGCAAAATTGAATGATAATTGTATCTTCATTTCTGCCAGAGAGAAAATAAATATGGATGAATTGAAGACTATTATATATAATAAGGTGCGCGAGCTACACGTACAGAAGTATCCTTATAACGATTTTCTTTATCAAACCTATGATGAAGAATAAATACATATAGAAGATGAAAACTTATCGTTCACTTACACAAAAAGAAATACAACAATTAAAAGAGAGATCATGCACTGCGGTTGATTGGGATGAAATTGAAGTAGTAGAGAACTTTAAGACGGACTATATTTATCATACCCGTTTTTCCGGAAAGGTCAGATTGGGGGTCTTTGAAGATGGGTTTACGTTGGCAGGTGGCATGCGTAAACATTCCGGATTGTATCATGCGACTTTGCATAATGTAACGGTGGGCGATAATTGTTGTATTGAGAATATAAAGAACTATATAGCCAACTATATCATTGGGGATTATGTATTTATAGAGAATGTAGATATCATTCTGGTAGATGGCCGGAGCAAGTTTGGGAATGGCGTTGAAGTAGCTGTATTGAATGAAACGGGTGGACGTGAAGTGCCTATTCATGATCGTCTGTCAGCGCATCAGGCCTATATTCTGGCATTGTACCGTCATCGTCCTGAATTGATTTGCCGGATGAAAGCCATTATTGACCGGTATGCTGAAGAGAATGCTTCGGATACAGGTACTATTGGCCACCATGTTACCATTGTTGATGCGGGATATATAAAGAATGTACGAATAGGTGATTATTGTAAGATAGAAGGGGCGGGACGATTGAAAAACGGTAGCTTGAACAGTAATGAGCAAGCGCCTATTCATATCGGCTATGGAGTGGTATGCGATGATTTTATTATATCAAGCGGCTCCAATGTGGAAGATGGAACTATGTTGACCCGTTGCTTTATCAGCCAGGCATGTCATTTGGGACATAACTATTCTGCATCCGATTCTTTGTTTTTCAGTAATTGTCAAGAAGAGAACGGTGAGGCATGTGCCATTTTTGCCGGACCCTTTACGGTGACTCATCATAAGTCTACTTTGCTGATTGCCGGAATGTTCTCTTTTATGAATGCGGGTTCCGGCTCTAATCAAAGCAACCATATGTATAAGTTAGGTCCGATTCATCAGGGGGCTATGGAGCGTGGGGCGAAGACTACTTCCGATTCTTATATTTTATGGCCCGCACGTGTAGGTGCATTTTCTTTGGTTATGGGGCGTCATGTGAATCATGCCGATACTTCTAATCTGCCTTTTTCTTATCTGATAGAGCAGCAAAATACCACTTATCTGGTGCCAGGGGTGAATTTGCGGAGTGTAGGTACGATTCGGGATGCTCAAAAGTGGCCTAAACGTGACAAACGTAAAGATCCGAACCGTTTGGATCAGATTAATTATAACCTGTTGAGTCCCTATACTATTCAGAAAATGATGAAAGGGCGTAGTATTCTGAAAGAATTACGTAAAGTATCCGGAGAAACTTCAGAAACTTACTCTTACCAAAGTGCGAAAATTAAGAATTCTTCTTTAAATAATGGCATTCGTTTTTATGAAACGGCTATTCATAAATTTTTGGGTAATTCATTAATCAAGCGTTTGGAAGAGGTTCGTTTTAGCAGTGATGAGGAAATCCGTGCCCGGTTGATTCCTGATACAGAGATAGGGACAGGAGAATGGGTGGATATTTCCGGATTGATCGCTCCTAAAAGTGAAATAGAGAAGTTGATGGCAGATATAGAATCTGGAATCCTGACTAATGTGGATCAGATTCATGACCGTTTTGTTGAGATGCATCGTAATTATTATACATACGAGTGGACATGGGCGTATGGGAAGATGCTTGAGTTTTATAATCTGCGTTCCGATGAAATAACGGCAAAGGATGTTATTGCTATCGTGAAGAAGTGGCAGGAGGCTGTTGTCGGATTGGATAAAATGGTCTATGCCGATGCGAAAAAGGAATTTTCTTTGTCTGCTATGACGGGGTTCGGTGCAGATGGATCACGTGAAGAAATGGAGCAGGATTTTGAACAGGTGCGTGGGGTATTTGAAAGTAATCCGTTTGTGACAGCGGTATTGCAGCATATTGAAGCGAAAACAGCGTTGGGTAACGAGTTGATAGAACGGATTGCTTCTATATGATATTTTTGATGAGAGTATCCAGACTAAGATGAACCTTCGGAAAAGTTACAGATGGTAGTTACATATAAAAAGAGCCGTATGAATGCTGGAGTAGTCATACGGCTCTTGCTATTGGATGACATTTGAGCTTGTTGGGATACTTCCTTTTTATTTTTTTACCACAGGTAGTATAACTCTGCTTGCAGCTCCTTGCTGATGATAAATTTTGATCTTTTGTTTCATCACAAAATCTTCTACCGTACAATGATAGGTATCAATAAACCTTTGTGGATTGCGGTCAATAATGGGGAACCAGGAACTTTGAATTTGAATCATCAGTCTGTGTCCCGGCAGGAATGTGTGTGCCACATCATACAGTGTGTAATTAACCGGAGTTATTTCTTCCGGTTTGAAAGGCAGGGGATTGTCGAATCCCTTACGGAAGCGTCCTCTGAATAATTCGCCACGAATCATCAGCTGGTACCCACTCATTGGGTAGTCACTCTTTAAATAACTGCGTGCAGTTTTGGAATATTCAAATTTTTCAGGATATACATCAATTACTTTCACCATAAAATCAGCGTCAGTACTACTGATGGCAGTCATTAATTCCACTTCTATAGGACCGGCCAATGTTAAAGTATCACATAGCGGCTCCGTCATGAAAGTAATGACATCGGGACGTGAAGTAGCAAAGCGTTGGTCATCTACCATGAATTCTTTTGTCCGGTAAGTGGTAGGGTTTGCCGTATAGGGTACCGGACGTGACATATCTGAAATATATTCAGAATAAGACTCTTGTTCTGCCGGTGCTTGTGTGGATACTGATCCGTTTTTATGTATATAATAAGGTGTACCGGCAGTCTTTTGTACAGGCCATTCGTCGTATGTTTTCCATTCGTTTTCACCTGTATGGAATATATTTACTTTATGCTTGGGCTTTTCTCCCTTTCCTTCCAGGAAATATCGGAAAAAAGGATATTCTATTTTGTCCATGTAATAAGCTGAAGTGCTTTTACCGAAATACAGATTACCGAAACCTTGGAACCCGCGTACTGTCCATGCTCCATGCCACCAAGGACCGAATGTCAGATATAAATCTGTGTCCGGTGATTGCTCTTTGATGGCTTTATAAAGATTCCAGGCTCCGTAACAGTCTTCGGAGTCATACAGTCCACCTACCACCAATATGGCGGGCTTCAAGTTATAACAGGAGGTGCGTGCATCGCGCTCTTTCCAGAAATCATCGAAATCAGGATGGTTTTTGATATCATTCCACAATGTCTGTGTGGTATCACGTACCAGGTCGTCTACATTCTTAAAGGTACCGAGTGCCAGAAAATCTGTGTAAACATCATTCTTTACAATTTGGTTCATCACTCCTTTTCCCATGTGGCGTCCTTCCAGTCTGGGAAGGAAATTAGTGGTTTGCAGCAGGGTGAAGGCTCCGTTGTGATGACGGTCATCTCCACGGAACCAGTCGGTGACGGGAGCTTGCGGAGAAACAGCTTTCAAAGCCGGATGATTGGAGGAAGCTGTCATAGTGGCATAGAAACCATCATAACTGATTCCCCATGTTCCTACATTTCCGTTATTATATGTGTTGTGAATCAACCATTCTATGGTATCGTATGTGTCCGTAGCTTCGTCTATATTCTTTTTATCTTTCTTACCCTTTTTGTTTTTGTTGAGAGGGCGTACTTGGATAAATATTCCTTCACTCTTATGCCGTCCACGTACATCTTGGAAGACGATAATATATCGGTGCTCTATATAGTTTTTCAGATTAGTTCTGAAATGACGGTCAAATCCTTCTCCGTATGGGGAACAAGAGTAAGGGCTGCGGTGCATCAGGATAGGATGTTGCCTGCTGTTGTCTTTCGGTTCATAGACAGCGGTGTAAAGCTTGATTCCGTCACGCATGGGAATCATGACTTCCCGTTTCGTGTAGATTTCCTTCAGTTTGAGTTCGATACTGTCCGGTTGGTTTTTTGCTTGGGTTTGTGTCCATCCTCGAGGGATGAGAAAGCATAACAGTAATGAAGTAATAAATAAGAATTTGCCTAATCTTTTCATGTATAATGTGATGTTATTTTAATGAGTTGGCAAAGGTAAGGACATTCCTTGAAAGTTTTCACGCTAATTAAGGAAAAATTTCGATAATAGTTACTACCTTTGTCACACTAATAACTTTTAACTAAAATAAGTATCAATATGGCAACACCTCCGTTCCATTATCAGCACATGTTCCCGTTGGGACCTGATAAAACCGAGTATTATTTGCTGACTAAAGATTATGTGTCAGTAAGTGAGTTTGAAGGAAAACCTATCTTGAAGATTGAAAAAGAAGGTCTGACTGCTATGGCTAACGCTGCTTTCCGTGATGTTTCTTTCTTGCTTCGCCGTTCACACAATGAACAGGTTGCTAAGATTCTGAGTGATCCCGAAGCCAGTGATAACGATAAGTATGTAGCATTGACTTTCTTGCGTAATGCGGAAGTTTCAGCTAAAGGCAAATTACCTCTTTGTCAAGATACGGGTACTGCTATTATCCATGGTGAGAAAGGTCAGCAGGTATGGACTGGCTATTGTGATGAAGAAGCCCTTTCCTTGGGAGTTTATAAGACTTATACGGAAGAAAATCTTCGTTATTCTCAGAATGCTCCTTTGACTATGTACGATGAGGTGAACACCAAATGCAACCTGCCTGCACAAATTGATTTGGAAGCTACTGAAGGTATGGAATACAAGTTCCTTTGTGTGACTAAAGGTGGTGGTTCGGCGAACAAGACCTATTTATATCAGGAAACGAAAGCTGTATTGAATCCGGCTACATTGGTTCCTTTCCTTGTTGAAAAAATGAAGACTTTGGGTACGGCTGCTTGTCCTCCTTATCATATTGCATTTGTAATCGGTGGTACATCGGCAGAGAAGAACTTGCTGACTGTTAAGCTGGCTTCTACTCACTATTATGACGAGTTGCCTACTACCGGTAATGAATACGGGCGTGCTTTCCGCGATGTGGAACTGGAAAAACAAGTATTGGAAGAAGCTTATAAGATTGGCTTGGGTGCACAGTTTGGTGGTAAGTATATGGCTCACGATGTCCGCATCATCCGCTTGCCTCGTCACGGTGCTTCTTGTCCTATCGGTCTGGGCGTTTCCTGTTCTGCTGACCGTAATATAAAATGTAAGATCAATAAAGATGGTATCTGGATTGAAAAGATGGATGATAAACCGGGTGAGCTGATTCCGGCAGAACTCCGTGAAGCCGGTGAAGGCGATGTGGTTAAGATTGATTTGAACCAACCGATGGCGGATATCCTGAAAGAATTGACCAAGTATCCGGTAGCTACCCGTCTGTCATTGAACGGAACCATTATTGTAGGTCGCGATATCGCTCATGCTAAATTGAAAGAGCGTTTGGATCGTGGCGAAGATTTGCCGCAGTATATCAAAGATCATCCTATCTATTATGCCGGTCCGGCAAAGACTCCGGAAGGTATGGCTTGTGGTTCTATGGGCCCCACTACAGCAGGACGTATGGACCCGTATGTGGATTTGTTCCAGTCACATGGCGGTAGCATGATAATGTTGGCAAAAGGTAATCGTAGCCAGCAGGTAACGGATGCTTGTAAGAAGTATGGCGGTTTCTATCTGGGCTCTATTGGTGGTCCGGCTGCTATCCTTGCTCAGAATAATATCAAGAGCATTGAGTGTGTGGAATATCCGGAATTGGGTATGGAAGCTATCTGGAAAATTGAAGTGGAAGATTTTCCGGCATTCATTTTGGTGGACGATAAAGGTAATGACTTCTTCAAGCAGTTGAAGCCGCGTTGCCTTGGAAATTGTAAATAATTAAATTATTCCGTAATAATACTAATACAGCCTTCCTCCCTTTAAAGGCGAGGGGGCTGTTCTGTTTTTTATTTAATTGGTGTTATCCGTTACCTTAATAATATGATGAAAAAACTACGATTGTTGTTTGTGCTGTTATGGATGACAAGCAACTTATTTTCTTCTCCTGTTACAGGATTATTAGAGCGCATCGACAAAGGAGCTTCCTCCAAATTTATTATTGAACGTCAGAAATCGGAAACTGATTTTTTTGAACTCGATCAGAAAGGTGATAAAGTAATTATCCGGGGTAATGACTATGTAAATATTGCTACCGGATTGAATTGGTATTTGAAATATTATGCAGGCATACATCTTTCTTGGAATGGAATGACTGCAAAACTGCCTGCTGTTTTGCCTCCTGTGACTAAAAAGGAACGGCATGAAACGGATCTGCCCTATCGTTATGATCTGAATTATTGTACTTTCTCTTATTCCATGGCTTTTTGGGACTGGGAGCGTTGGGAAAAGGAGATAGATTGGATGGCGCTTCACGGTATCAATCTTTCCCTGGCATTGACAGGGACTGAGTCGGTTTGGAGAAATGTACTTCTAAAACTGGGATATACTAAGGATGAAATTAATGAATTTGTAGCCGGACCGGGTTTTACAGCTTGGTGGTTGATGAATAATCTGGAAGGGTGGGGAGGACCTAATCCTGAAAGTTGGTATACCCGTCAGGAAAAACTTCAGAAGAAGATTGTAAAAAGAATGCGTGAATATGGCATCGAACCTGTGTTGCCGGGATATTGTGGCATGGTTCCTCATACTGCAAAGGAGAAATTAGGATTGAATGTTGCTGATCCCGGATTTTGGTGCAGCTATCATCGTCCTGCCTTTTTACAGCCGGAGGATGAGCGCTTTGAAGAAATCTCTGCTTTGTATTATAGAGAACTGACAAAACTGTATGGAAAAACAGGTTTTTACGCTATTGATCCGTTTCATGAAGGGGGAAGTACTCAAGGAGTAAATTTGGATGCAGCCGGTAAAGCCATCATGAAAGCCATGAAAAAAACAAATCCGGATGCTGTGTGGGTGGCTCAGGCATGGCAGGACAATCCTCGTACTCCGATGATAGAGCATCTGGAAGCAGGAGACCTGTTAGTCTTGGACTTGCATAGCGAATGCCGTCCGCAATGGGGGGACCCGGCGTCAGAGTGGTGTCGTAAAGGAGGATACGGGCAGCATGAGTGGGTGTACTGCATGTTGTTGAATTTTGGTGGTAACATTGGGCTTCATGGTAAAATGGATGCGCTGATTGATGGCTTTTATGACGCGAAAGCAGATGTTCATGCCGGAAGGACATTGCGTGGAGTAGGGATGACTCCGGAAGGTATTGAGAACAATCCGGTTATGTATGAGCTGGTGATGGAATTGCCATGGCGTGAACATCGGTTTACTCGTGATGAGTGGTTGAAAGGATACGTACATGCTCGTTATGGGGTAGAGGATGAGGCTTTGCAACAAGTTTGGGATTTATTAGGTAACGGTATTTATAATAGTCCCAAGGAGAAGATACAACAGGGAACGCATGAATCTGTATTCTGCGCTCGTCCGGGGTTGGATGTATATCAGGTATCCAGTTGGTCGGAGATGAAAGAATACTATAATCCTCAGGATGTGATAGAGGCTGCCCGACTGATGGTTTCTGTGGCTGATAAATATCAGGGTAATAATAATTTTGAATTCGATTTGGTGGATGTGCTCCGGCAGGCATTGGCAGAAAAGGGGCGTTTGATGCAAAAAGTGGTAACGGCTGCGTTCCGGGCAGGAGACAAGCAAGTATTTGAGTTGGCTTCACAGCATTTTCTGCATCTTATTCTATTGCAAGACCAGTTGCTGGGTACCCGGAAAGAATTCAAGGTTGGAACTTGGATTGAAGCGGCACGTTCAGCAGGACAGACCCAGGAAGAAAAAGCATTATACGAATGGAATGCACGTGTTCAGATTACTACATGGGGAAATCGTGTAGCGGCAGATCAAGGCGGACTTCGTGATTATGCTCATAAAGAATGGAATGGCATTTTGAAAGATTTCTATTTTATGAGATGGAAGGCTTATTTTGATTATTTAGCTTGTGTCCTGGATGGAAAGCAACCGGAGGAACTTGATTTTTATACCTTGGAAGAAGCATGGACTAAAGAAACAGGATTCTATTCCTCAATTCCTGAAGGAAATACTGTGGTAGTAGCTAAAAACATTTTTGAAGAAGTTTTTTAAATGTTCTTTTACTATGGATAACTTAAGACTTTCATAGGTTATAAGGCTTGATTATGGGTTCAGAACCGATGGGTATGAAACTATGATAACTTTATTCACGGTAGGGGGTGGATTGAATTTACCCCTTACGGTGAATGAAAGTTATGGAAACAGATAGCGTGTGGAAAATGCTTATTTCTTCTTCTCGGATGTCTGTTTCCAGATACGTACCATATAGAATGCGCAATGTGTGAACGCAAAGGCGAACGAAATAGCGAGCAATGTCTTGTCTTCTTCCCAGCCTACTGTCTGTTGATGCCACAATCCTGTAATAACTGAAAGTACAGACAGGGCGATTCCTGTCATATTCAATATGGTGAGTCCTTTGCGTCGTTTTACGTTATGCTCCAGCTTGCTGTGTTTTACTCCATAGCAGGCATAAACATCCAGACCTATCAGCATCCATAATACCAATCGGATCCAAGTGTCAGCCGGAAGAAACAACATCATACAAAGGCAGGTAAGGATGCCCAGAATCGGTACCGTGGGAACAAAAGGAGTTTTAAAGGCACGATGTACGTCAGGCATACTTTTACGCACGATCAATACTGCCGCGCAAACCAATGTGAAGGCGAATAAGGTACCTATACTGGTCATTTCTCCGGCTACACGTGCCGGAACAAATGCTGCCAGCCCTCCTACAATGACCATGAATAACAAATTACTGTGTGCCGGTGTCCGGTATTTCTCGTGAATCTTTGAAAAGAAAGGAGGCAACAGTCCGTCGCGGCTCATACTTAGAAATACACGGCTTTGTCCTAGCAAAGTTACCATAATAACCGAGCAGTAACCAAACAGGATAGCCAGTACGATGGCCCGGTTCAACCACGGATAATCCGGATGAATTACTCCTGTGGCATCTGCATGTCCCATGTGGTCAATCGCTACGGCAACAGGTGCGATACCTTGTTGTCCTGCAAAGTCAGAATAATGGGCAACTCCCGTCATTACGTAAGCAAACACCATATAAAGAATGGTGCAAATCAGCAGGGAACCTAGAATGCCGACGGGCATATCCCGTTTCGGATTTTTTGTTTCCTGAGCGGCTGTACTTACGGCATCAAAACCAAGAAAGGCGAAAAATACAATCGCTGCTCCACGCAATACACCCGAGAATCCGAACTCGCCTAAAGTACCAGTATTGGCAGGGATATAAGGAACATAATTCTCTGCATTAATGTATTTCCATCCTAATACAACGAAAATAAGAATCACTGCCACTTTCAGGAACACAATGAAGCCGTTAAAGATAGAACTTCCTTCTGTTCCACGAATCAGAAAAATACTCATCAGCACTACAATCAGTGCGGCCGGTATATTCACAATACCTCCGTCCCAGGGACAAGCAGCAAGTGCATGGGGGATATTTATCCCCACTCCTTCCAGAAAAACAACGAGATATCTGCTCCAGCTGATACTGACGGTAGTAGCGGCAACAGTATATTCCAATACTAGATCCCAGCCGATAATCCATGCTATAAGTTCGCCCATTGTAGCATATGAGTATGTATAAGCACTACCTGCTACAGGTATCATGGAAGCAAACTCGGCATAACATAAACCGGCAAAGCAACAACCTATTGCCGCTATGGCGAAAGATAAAGTAATGGCAGGCCCTGTGTATCCTGCGGCTACTGTTCCGGTGATGGAGAATAATCCGGCACCGATGATAACACCTACTCCTAATGCGATCAAGCTCCATGGTCCCAAGACTCTTTTCAGGGTCTTGTTTCCAGATTCATTGGCTTCGGCTTGTAATGCAGCAAAAGGCTTCTTGATAAATAATCCCATATCTTTTTACAACATATTTAGTGATAATTGTGTGCAAAGGTACGGATAACTGCCCTGAATTACAAGCTATAAGTAAAGGCTATAACGATTATTCGAGATATTTCGTTATTCTTCCACTTAGTTGGAGCAGGGAAATTTCACAGACTTTGGTGTTATATTCAGCAGACAAAATACGTTCTTCCGCATCAAGCAGGCTCTTTTGGGCTTCACGCATCTCGATACCGGAGAGATCTCCCAACAGATAACGTTCTTTGGCTATTTCATGGTTTTCACGGGCGGCAACCAGATTCTGGCGTTCCAAATTTAATAAACGTAAATTATTGCGATAGGCCTGCCACAGATTGCTTAAATCCGCTTTCAAGCCCAATTCCAGCTGTTCTCTTTCCAGTTGCGAGTTACGTATTTGCAGGCTGGCATTGCGCTTTTCACGGCGACGGTTACCATCCCATAGGTTAATGCCTACGGTAATTCCTCCGTTTAGTCCCCAATTGCTTCTCCGGCTGGTGGCGTTTGTTTCATATTTGTTGAATGTATAGCCATAACCGGCGTTCAATTTCACATAGGGATAATTACGGGATAGAACCTGACGGTAATCCAATTGGGCAATTGTTGTATTTTGATCAGCTTTCAGCAGGTTGGCATTCGTCTTGAGGGTGGATTCCCATAATTCATCGTAATTCAGCGCATCATTCACTGTTATAATGGAGTCATTGACACGTAGCGGTCGGTTGACTTCCTGTACGGCCATTAACTCGTTCAGGTTGATACGTGAGGTAACCACCAGTTCCTGTTGTTTCATATATTGTGCACTGTCTGCATTGAAGTCCACTTTGGCTTGTTGATAATCCAGCCGGGAAAAATTACCGATATGGTATCGTTCTTCTACAATGCGCAGGCGTTCTTTGGATAAAGACACAGCGTAAAGGAAGTTCTTCAGACGTATTTCCTGTTGTACATAATTATAGTATTCGGCAGTGAGTCCCGCTATGAAGTCTTCAAGGGTAATACGCGTGTTGGTTTCTCCCTGGCGTTCCAGTTCCTTCAGTTTTTTGTAGGTGGTGCTGATATTGAATCCGTCGAACAGAGTCCAGTTTACATCCAGTCCGGCCTTTAAGGTTTGGTCGTAGATGTTTCGTTCACTGGCTGTAGTGCCTGTACTTCTACTCTTGGTATCCGTATTGTCCAACGTTCCTGTATATCCGGCAGACAAATCAACAGTCGGCAGATAACCGGCATTTGCTAATGTGGCATTGTTATGGCTGATCTGTTCTTCATTACGGGTGATACGTATGGAATAATTGTTTGCAAGTCCTTCCTCCAGACATTTTTTCAGCGTATAAGGATATTGCGCATAGGTGGAAGCCACCCATGCAGTACAGATACATAAAGTTATAATGATTCGTTTCATACAGTTTCTGTTTTAACGTTTCGGTTGGTAGATATATAACTATAAATAGCCGGTACGATATACATGGTCAGGAAAGTAGATACTAACATTCCTCCCACAACAGCCGTACCCATGGCAATACGTTGGTTGGCGCCTTCTCCTGTTGCGAATGCCAGCGGGATCAAGCCTAATACGGTAGAGGCACTTGTCATGAGAATAGGGCGCAAGCGTTGCAAAGCGGCATCCCGTATGGCCTGCATCTTGTTTTCACCGGATTCTTGTTTCTGATTGGCAAATTCCACAATCAAGATACCATTCTTTGCTACCAGACCAATCAGCATAATAATACCGATCTGGCTGAATATGTTCATGGTAATGCCACCGGTATACATGAAAATCAGTGCTCCTGCAATGGCCAGAGGAACGGTAAGCATGATGATGAAAGGGTCCTTGAAACTTTCGAACTGTGCCGCCAGAATAAGATAGATAAGTATCAATGCCAGAATGAAAGCAAACATCAGGCTGGATGAACTTTCCCGATAGTCTTTGGAGTCTCCCGACAAGGCGGTACGGAAAGTTTCGTCCAAAGTCTGGGCGGCGATTTTATCCATTTCTTCCAAGCCTTGTCCGATGGTCTTTCCATCTGCCAGTCCGGCAGATACGGTAGCGGAAATAAAACGGTTGTAGTGGTACAATTTAGGAGGAGCTACGGATTCTACAAATTCTACCAGATTGTCCAATTGAATCATTTCCCCTTTGTCGCTTCGTATGTAAATAGATTTGATATTGGCCGGTGTATTACGTTGTTGGCGGTTTATCTGACCCAAAATCTCATATTGTTTTCCATTCATATAAAAATAGCCCATACGTTGTCCGCTGAGACCGTATTGCAGTGTTTCGGCTATATCACGCACGGTGGCTCCCATTGTACCTGCCTTATCACGGTTAATATTCACTCTCATTTCCGGGCTGCTGAACTTCAGGTCCACGTCCGCCATCTGGAAAGTAGGGTTGTCATATACTTTGCTTAAAAAAGCCGGTAATACTTTCTCCAGTTTTTCTATACTGACAGCTTGTAGTACATATTGTACGGGCATACTTCCTCTCCGTCCGCCGAAAGAAGACTGTTGTTGCACAAAGGCACGTGCTTTCGTCTTGTTGCGGATGGCCTGTGAGATACGTTCGGCAACTTCCATCTGGGTGTAATCACGATCTTTGATATCTTTCAATGTGATACGTATATTTCCACTGCCACTGGAAACACGTGCGGTTACAGATTCGGCATCGGGTATAATAGAATCTACCAGATTGTTGATATCTTCCGTATAATCACGGATGTATTCATAGCTGGCGCCTTCGGCTGCACGGGTATTGATACTTATTTGCGACCGGTCTTCCATCGGAGCCATTTCAGCGGGTATCTGGACCCAAAGTACTCCGATGGCTATCAACATAATCACTGTAACAGGTATTGCCCATATGCGTCTTTTAAGAAAAGCGTTCAGTGAACGGGCATATATGCGGTTCATACCTTCAAAGAAAGGCTCTGTCTTTTGGTAGAACCATCCCTGTTTTTCCCGTTTTATCAATAGCTTGGTTGCCAGCATAGGGGTGAACGTTAATGCGGCAAAGGAAGAAATGATGACCGAACCTGCCACAACGAAACTGAACTCACGGAACAGACGTCCGCTGGTTCCTTCCATAAATACGATGGGCAGGAACACTGCCACCAAGGTGATAGTGGTGGAGATAACAGCGAAGAAAATTTCTTTTGCCCCTTCTATTCCTGCTTCGAACGGACGCATACCTCGTTCTATGCGGATATAGATATTCTCTGTCATAACGATGGCGTCATCCACTACCAAACCTACGGACAATACCACCGCCAGCATGGTCAGCACATTGATGGAGAAACCTGCTATGTACATCACAAAGAAAGCTCCGATCAATGAAACCGGAATCACGATGCAGGGAATCAGTGTCACGCGCCAGTCGCGCAAGAACAGGAAAATGATGATGATAACCAGTACGAACGCTTCATACACCGTACTTTTTACTTCATCAATGGAAGCGCGGATAAACTTAGTGTTGTCAAAGCCATAGCTGTATTTCACATCGTCGGGCAAGTCCTTCTTCATCTGCTCCATACGCTGGTATACGGCATCGGCGATTTCGATATGGTTGGCACCGGGTTGTGGAATGACAACGACACCTACCATCGGCACTCCGTTCATTTTCATGTAACTCTTGATATCTGCCGGACCTAGTTCGGCGTAACCGATATCGCTGAAACGGACCACTCTTCCGCCTACTTCTTTTAATATGATGTTATTGAATTCTTTAGCGGTGTGCATTTGTCCCATGGTGCGTAAGGTCAATTCTACGGTATTACCTTCAATGCTGCCCGAGGGGAGTTCTATATTTTCATTGGTTATCGCGTTCTTTACATCTACCGGAGTAATGCCATACCCTGCCATCTTGGTGGGGTCGAGCCATAGGCGCATGGAGTAACGTTTTTCTCCCCAAATAGATACGCTGCTTACATCCGAAATGGTTTGCAGTTGTTCTTTTACGGTCAAGTCTGCTATTTCACTCAGTTCCAACAGAGAGCGGCTGTCACTTTGGATAGCTACCATCAGGATAGGCGTTGCATCGGCATCAGCCTTGGATACAGTAGGAGGGTCACAGTCGCGTGGCAGGTAACGTTGTGCGCGGGACACTTTGTCACGTACGTCATTGGCGGCAGTTTCCAAATCGACGGATAATTCAAATTCCACTGTGATACGGCATTGCCCTTGTTGGCTGACACTGGACAAAGAACGGATTCCCGGAATACCGTTGATGTTTTGTTCCAAAGGCTCGGTTATCTGATTCTCGATTACATCGGCATTGGCACCCGAGTAACTACAGGTAACAGAGATGATCGGATTATCTACCGAAGGATATTCGCGGACTCCCAATGTATTGTAACCGATCAGTCCGAAAAGTAATATGATGATGGTAAGCACGGTGGCAAGCACAGGCCTACGGATACTAAGTTCGGAAATATTCATAAAAGTATTTTTTTAGTTGTTAGTTAATGGCCTGAAGTTCCACAGGCATTCCCTTACGTAATTGCAGTGTACCCGATGTCAGGATGGTATCACCCACAGACAATCCTCGTACAATCTGTACTTCGGCTTCGGTACGGAGTCCTATAATAACATCTACAGGGTCTGCAACTCCGCTACGATAAACAAATACTTTATTTTTACCCATTTCGGGGACAATCGCTTCGGATGGAATCGCTATCGCGTCTTCTATTTCTTTTTGTTTTAATTGAATATCTGCATATCTGCCTGCCAGCAGTTCGCCGTTGCGGTTGGGGTAGATGGCACGGATGTTCAATGAATGGGTTTCCATATCTATACTGGATTCGGTTGCATAAACCTGTGCATGATAGGTATCCAGTTTTCCTTCTACTTTGAACTCCAGATTAGTCCCTTTTTTTATTTCCCGGGCATAACGTTCCGGTACGGCGAACTCTACTTTCAATGGAGTCACTTTGGTCAGTCTGGCTACTACAGTGGTGGGGGAGGCGTATGCTCCCGTACTGACCTGCCTCAATCCGATGATACCGTCGAATGGTGCGCGGAGTTCGGTCATGTCAATGTTGGCTTTGATATTTTCGATATCAGCGTTAAGGGTGGCAAGTTCGGTTTTTACCTGTTCGTATGCTTCTTTACTGACCGCATCTCGTTTTAACAGGGCGTTTTGGCGGAACACACGGTCTTCGGCTAAAGGTATTTGTGCTTCCAGACGTTTTAACTGAGCCTGTAACTGCCGGTCGTTTACTTTGGCAAGTAATTCTCCTCGTTTTACCAATGTGCCTTCTGTGAAAAAAATATCGGTGATCTTTCCGGAGGTTTCAAAAGACAGACTCACTTCTTCGTCAGGAACCAGGCGTCCGGTCACCAATATTTCATCTGTCAGCAAGTGTGGTTTTATGACTTGTGCATTGACTTTCAATGTGCGTTGCTTGTTTTCTTTAGGCAACGCGTCGGCGGCTGTCAGTTCTTCATTTTCGTGAGGGGTAAATTGATAGATGCCTAGTCCGGCCAAGCCGGCTCCGATTAATATAATGATGCCCCATTTGATTCGTTTGTTCATGTGCCTTTCTATATGGGTTTAATAAATACGTTAATGTAAGATTAGATAAAAAAACGTGGCGTTCAGTTTAAACGCCACGTTCTTTTTTAATATTTTTTTTCGTTTGCCAGTTTCCACATCGCAAGGAAAGAGGCTTTGGTTATATCGACTATCTTCAGCCAATTGATTTTCTGTGTTTCATCTCCCGGAAGGTGATAATCGGGATGGGCATCAGTGTGATACCATATAATAGGTATTCCCAGTTTGGCGAACGTGCCGTTGTCGCTGCCTCCCACCGGATTGTCCCAAGCCCGGTAGTCAGGGGATAACTGCAAGCGGTAATCCTCAATATCTTTTTTCAGCCAGTCACCGAAGGCCTGATGGGCTGCGGTATAGAAGTAAACGAAATAATCGGGCTGGTCCTCCCGGCTGTTACGTCCTATCATGTCATAGTTCAAATAGGCTTTTACCTTTTTAATATCCGGATAGTTCATGGCGAAATAACGGGAGCCCAGCAATCCCTTTTCCTCACCATCCCAAAAGGCGAAGATAACGGTACGTTCCGGCTGCTCGCCGGTAGCAAGAAAAGCACGGGCTACCTGTAATACGGCTTGAACGCCTGATGCATTATCATCTGCACCGTTATAAATCTGATCTCCTTCCAGCATCGGATCGTAGCCTATGTGGTCGTAATGTGCACCGATAATGACAATTTCATTTGGATTCTTTCCTTCTATTTTACCTAAGATATTACGTAATGCCAATTTTTGATGTACCACTTTTTTCAGTTCCGCAATAGAATCGGGATGTACTTGCCAGCGTTTCCCTTTCACTTGCCGTTCAGCATGATACACGTCAAAGGGCTGTATATAGTCTCCGTCCAGTGGCTTTATTCCCATCTGTTTCAGGCAGGAAATGATATAATTGCCTGCAATGCGTCCACCTTTCCATCCGGCTTCGCGTCCTTCCAGTTTGTCACAGGCCAAAAAGCCGATATGTGCTTCGGCTGTGGCACGGTTAATGGTTTCTACTCCTTTTTTTTCAGGAGCTACTTTTTTAGGAGAAGCGGCATTCAGCCCGGTGGTGCATAATGCAAACAGTGCAATAGCTAAGAGGTGTTTTTTCATAAAGTTGTGGTTTTTAGTAAGCGGCGCGATACTTGCCTTCTTCCTTGTCTTCCAACATATTCAGGTAAGAAGCATAGCGTGACTCGCTGATTAGATGTTTCTCCACTGCATCGCGTACGGCGCATCCGGGCTCGTGCCTATGGGTGCAGTTTCCATACTTGCAATGAGCGGAATATTCAAATATTTCTTTAAAGTAATGTCCTACTTCCTCTTCTTCCATATCGAATGTTCCGAAACCTTTGATACCCGGAGTGTCGATGATGTATCCGCCGCCGTCTACCGGGAACATTTCGGAAAAGGTTGTGGTATGCATTCCCTTGTTATGGTAATCGGATATTTCACCTGTTTTCAAAGTTTGTTCAGGTAAAATGGCGTTGATTAATGTTGATTTCCCTACTCCTGAGTTGCCGGAAAGCAAAGTGACTTTCCCTTCCAGGTCTTTTTTCACTTCATCTGTACCTATGTTGTTCAGTGCGGAAACTTTGAAGCAAGGGTAACCGATGTATGTGTACAGGTTTATCAGAGCATCCATATAGCGTGTATCATCCTCATTATACCTGTCTGTCTTATTGAATATCAGTTTGACGGGTACACGGTATGCTTCCGCGGTGGCTAGAAAACGGTCAATGAATATAGTTGAGGTTTCGGGATAATTAATTGTAACAATCAGCATACATTGATCCAGATTGGCTGCCAGTATGTGCGATTGTTTGGAAAGGTTGGAGGCGCGCCGGATGATATAGTTCTTGCGGTCTTCTATCTCACTGATGAAGGCGGTTCCTTCATTGTTGATAATGATTTGTACATAATCTCCTACAGCAATGGGATTGGTACTCCGAATACCCTTTAAACGGAAATTTCCTTTGATCTTGCATTCGATGGTACGTCCGTCTTCTGTTTTGACAAGATACCAGCTGCCTGTGTTTTTTATTACTAGTCCTTTCATAAATTAAAATGAAGAATGAAAAATGAAGAAAGAGGAATTGGACCGCACGGACAAAAGCAAGGCTGTGCAGGACAATTCTTCCTTCTTCATTATTATTGCTTCATTATTTTAAGTTCTTCATTAAACCGTCATAATTTCTTTATCTTTCTCTGCCAGAAGTTCTTCAATCTTCGCGATATATTTATCGTGTACTTTCTGAAGTTTGGCTTCCGCATTCTTTTGCTCGTCTTCGGGCATACCCTCTTTAACGGCCTTTTTCAGTGTGTCTATAGCGTCACGGCGTGCGTTGCGTATACTTACTTTTGCGGTTTCGCCTTCGCCTTTACATTGTTTGGCCAGTTGCTTGCGGCGTTCCTCTGTCAATGGCGGAATACCCAAACGGATAATTTCACCGTTGTTTTCGGGAGTGATGCCCAGATCAGAGTCCATGATAGCTTTTTCGATGATACGGAACATACTTTTGTCCCATGGCTTGATGGCGATACTGCGTGCATCGGGAGTAGTCACGGCAGCTACATTACTGATGGGAACCATGCTTCCATAAGAGTCAACACGAATGCCGTCCAGCAACCGGGTACTGGCTTTTCCTGCACGAATGTGCGCTAAGGCTTCTTCCAAATACATAACGGCCATGTCCATTTTCTCTTGTGCGTCGTTGATGCAAGTTTTTGCGTCTATCATACTGTTCTGTTATTTAAGTTGTTTATTGATTCGTTTTAAGTGAAACAAAAGTAATTTATTTTTTGATTATCTGCAATAAAAGAGAGATGATTTTATATTTCTAACGGCTCTTTACCTTATCATCACCAGTTTAAGTTGTTGGGGCTTTATTAAAAACAAATGAAAAGTTTTTGTGTTTTATCGGATAACAGCTATCTTTGTTTCTATCCCATAAGCAGAATTAGAAAACAATGAGAATATGGAAGAAAATTACAGACGATACTCCATAGGTATACAGAATTTTGAGCAGTTGCGTAACCGGAATTGTGTATATGTAGACAAGACCGAACTGGTTTACCGATTGGCTAACACGGACAGTGTGTATTTTCTGAGCCGTCCGCGGAGGTTTGGGAAAAGTTTGTTGGTATCCACTCTTGAGGCTTACTTTCAAGGGAAAAAAGATTTGTTTAAGGGGCTGGCCATGGAGCGTCTGGAAAAGGCCTGGAACGTGTATCCGGTATTCCATATTGATTTCAGTCTGACTAAATATACTACCCTGTTCGATTTGCAGGAACAGTTGAATCTGTTTTTACTTCGTTGTGAAAAGGTTTATGGGGCGGAAAAGGAGGAAAAGACTCCTGCTGCTCGTCTGCAAGGTATGATCCGCCGTGCGTATGAACAGACCGGTCTGCCGGTCGTTGTCCTGATTGACGAATACGACGCTCCTCTTTTGGACAGTAATTTCAACATCCCCTTGCAGCAGGAGCTTCGGAATGAACTGCGTAAGTTTTTCAGTCCTCTCAAGGGATTGGGGCAATACCTTCGTTTCCTCTTTATCACGGGAATCAGCAAGTTCAGCCAGATGAGCATCTTCAGTGAGCTGAATAATTTGAAGAACATCAGTATGCGGGATGACTTCAGCGCGATATGCGGCATCACCGAGCGGGAGTTGCTGGACGAGCTTCGTCCGGACATTGAGCGGATGGCTTTGGCGAACGGCGAGACGTATGAAGCTGCCTGTGCGCATCTGAAGCGGCAGTATGACGGGTATCATTTCAGCAAGCATTGTGAGGATATTTACAATCCTTTCAGTCTGTTCAATGCCTTTGATGCAAAGGAGTACAAGAATTTCTGGTTCTCTACCGGCACTCCTGCTTTCTTGATTGATTTGTTGCAGGAAACGGATTTTGACGTGCGCCAGCTGGAGGGGGTGGAGGCTACAGACGAGCAGTTTGATGCCCCGACGGAACGTGTAACTAGTCCTATCCCCGTTTTATATCAAAGTGGTTACCTGACGATCAAGGGATATGATCCCGAGTTCCAGGTGTACCGGCTGGCCTATCCCAACGGGGAGGTGCGTAAAGGTTTCATCGAGTCCCTGTTGCCCGCTTACCTTGAGTTGCCGGGTCAGAGCAGTACTTTTTATGTCGTTTCCTTCATTCGCGATCTTCGTAAGGGAGATATAGAGAGCTGCTTGGAACGTACGCGTTCTTTCTTTGCTTCCATTTCCAATGATTTGGAGAACAAGACGGAGAAGCATTACCAGACCATCTTTTATTTGTTGTTCCGTCTGATGGGGATGTATGTGGACAGCGAGGTGAAAAGTGCGGTGGGGCGTGCGGATGTGGTCATAAAGATGCAGGATGCCATTTATGTGCTGGAATTTAAATATGACGGTACGGCCCGGGAGGCATTGGCGCAGATAAACAGCAGGCTGTATGCTGTTCCTTATCGCAAGGATGGCAGGCGCATCGTGAAGGTGGGGATTAATTTCGACAGTGCCACCCGTACTATCGGGGACTGGGTGATAGAAGTGGAAGATACGGTGGATAATTTGTAGCTTGCAGGCGGAGTGACATTTCGAAGGTGGCTGTCTGCTTTTGATGAATACTTAAGCCTTTTTCCCCTGTATACTAAGTCTTTTCTACTGCATGATTAAGCTTTTTCATACGGTAACCTACTACAGACTCCGATAATGGACTGTATAAACTATTGTAGTGGACCGTACGGTCTGATGTAACAGACTGTACAGTCTACTGACGGAGTCTGTAGTAGGTTACCGCATGAAAGGCCTTAACTGTACGGAAGAAACCCCTTAATCTACGGGGAGAATACTTTTATAGGCAAGATTGTTATTTTTTTATCATCTGTCTGAAGATTGCTTTTCTTTGGAAAGGAGAATAAGAAGGTTGCCCTTTTGAAGTAAATCTGGCCGGTAAGCATTATCTTTGCATTAAAAAAAAATGATATCTTTATATTTAGCCCGTCACGGGCAGACAGAAGAGAATATCGCCCGTATTTTCCAAGGACACATGCCGGGCACGCTGACTGTTGAAGGAATAGCACAGGCTGAAGCGCTGCGTGATACTTTGCGGGACATCTCTTTGGATGCAGTGGTCTGTAGTGATTTGAAACGGTGTGTGGATACGGCCCGCATCGCGGTGGAAGGTCGGAACCTGCCTTGGGAGAAAACAGTCTTGCTGCGTGAAATCGATTGGGGGAGTTGGACAGGTCTTGCCATTAAAGAAGTTGATTTGCAACATTTTCCGGCAGATGTGGAAACGGAGGCGATGCTCTATGAACGTGCGGGGCGTTTTGTGGACTACTTGAAAGAGCGATATGATGGAAAACAGGTGTTGGCAGTCGGGCATGGACTGATAAACAGGGCGGTACAGGCACACATTCAAGGAGTGACTTTGGAACATTTACGTAGTGTGCCAAAGATGAATAATGCGGAACTACGCCGGTTCAAGTTAACGTAATTCCGCATTGAATAACACGTGGTTATTGCAAAGTGATTCCCATGATTCCTATCACCACATCATTGGACAGGGTTTCCAGGGTCAGCCCTTTTAGTTCCTTGGAATGATCCAAAGGAATATCGAGCAATATGCCTGCACCACCTTCTATCTCACGTCCATATACGCCGGTGATGTTGAGTTCCTTACCCAGATCACGGCTTATTTTACCGCTTTTCAAGTGCAGACGGTACGGCCGGGGAGCAGTTGCTTGGAATGCTTTGCCGTCCACATAGAAATCTTGTTCTATAGGACACCAGTTGTCCGGATTGGTCAACTCCGTTGCTTGGGAAGTTCCGTCTGCATAGTGTATGCGTATTATTCCATTGGCAATGTGGCACTGCATGTGGTTGGTACTTCCCGCCATCAGCAGATAAGCATGTGAGGCAGTGCCGGATAGTGAGATGGTGGAACTGTCCGGGTAATTATCCCATAGGGAGGTGAAAAGAATGTTGTTTCCTTTTTCTTTCAGACGGAAGGGGATGCCTAAAGACGTTTGGAAAGTATCATGATGTACAAGACTGCGTAATTCCGAGTCGTCTATGGTAGCACTCAGCAGCGGATGACACCATTCTCCTATTCCCTGTGTGGGAAGTTGCAACGTAGTGTATGGAGACCGGGGAGACAGGTATTCATTTTGATATATATCGGTGACGGAAGCATTCAGTTGCCGGTCAAAATCAACCATCCGGCATTTTTCGGGACGGATATCTGCAAAGTCTGTATAGGAGGGGGATTCCCGGACGTTCTCTATATAGATATTAACAGGTTGCCACCAATCCATTTCTCCCTGATGGGTGTAAACAAAGAAAGTGTGGTGTCCCGGTTCACCTTTTATCTGTGCGTTGAAAGCGGTGGCTTCTACAGTGTGATTTGCTAAAACGCTCTGAGGATCATATACTTGGGAGATGGATGCTCCCGAAGGTATTTGCAAAGCCAACTTCCCGTTTGAAGTGATGACTGGTTCCTGGACTGCCAACGTGTGAAGTGGTGCTCCTTCCCATTCGATGGTAATGGTGGTTGAAGATGTTCCTTCCGCCTGGATTGAAAGAAGAGGATAGCCATGGGCCGATTCGATGGATTGCCATGTGGCAGGGACACCGTTCACTTTTACTGAACGGATCTTCTCTTTTCTGGCATTGACGTGCAATACCGGATGGAGAGGAGTCTGGAACCGTTGTGTGATATGATAGGTATCCGTATCTTCTTTCCGGGTAAAGCGATAGCTTATATCGGGAGTGCTGACGGAAGCCTTGTCCCAGTCGTCCGGGAAGCCCGGCCGGAGGATGATTTGCTGGTTCAGGGCATCCGGCAGGATACCGAACAGACCTTGGATCAGTACTCGTGAAGCGACTCCGATGGGATCACCGAAATCGCGGTAGCATTCTCCGCGTGCGGCATCATAGAAGCTGATCTGGCCGAAGTTACCCGGACTGTCTCCTAGATACATGCCGTCCAGAACAGAGCTTTTCAAAAGTTTGTATCCGGCGTCGGCACGTCCGGCCTGGAAGTATGACAATGCGGTATGCATCACTTCGGCAAAGGCGACATTATTGATGCTCCATGAGTAGGGCAGCCAGTTGGTGGTGGCGATAGTGGCATAGCCATTCTCTTTTAATCCATGGGCTGTGACGGGAATATGAGGAATGGCTGTGTCTACATAACGGGTAGCCTGATAGGCTTGGAACGGATTGGCTGTTTCGCTGTCTATAGCATGATAAATGGTCCATACAGCGGCACTTTCGTGTACTCGCTTGTGACCCATAAAATCTTGATATTCCGCCCAATGTCCTTTGTCGGGAAGCCATAGCCTCTCGTTCATGGCTTTCAGAATCTTTTCGGCTTCGTTGCGGTAAGGAGTGGGATCCTCGCCTATCTTTTCTGCCAATTGGGCCGCTGTCTTGTTGGCACGGTAGTTATAAGCCGATGAATGGGTGACTGCTCCGCTATTGTAATAAAGGGCGTCACTGGCCCAAATACAGGCGTATGCGTCATACAGCCCGTCGTTATCCGGGTCGTAGTTCAGCTTTTCCCATGCGAGGTGACGGGTGATGACAGGCCACATTTGGCGGACATAATCCAAGTCCCCCGTCCACTTGAAATGCCATAACAATTCGTCTATGTAGCAAAGGTTCATGTCGTAGTGGTGCATCTGATTATTGCGGTGCGGATTACGGCAGATGTATCCGTTACTGTATTGGGGTGTACCCCATTTCTTGACGGAACGTGCCAGATGCAGGGCGGAATCTTGTGCCGGATGGGGGAGGGTGTTGGGCACTTCGGTGACCTGACTTGCCGCGTATGCGTTGAAATGGGTCCGGGCACGGTCATGCCATCCCAAAACATCGCCGGTATAGGCGGCTCGCCAGCCACTGAGGGGCATTCGCCAGCCTATGGCACCGTGTAGCCACACTTCGCCGTCCCAGATTCCATCGGCAGCCATAGCCAGCGTGCTTCCTAAGGTGTTGAAATAAGGGTCGGGTGTTTCAATGCGGATGCGTGAGGCTGTTTCGGAGCGGGCGGCTTCTGCCTTTTTAAACAGGTTTTCGCCTTCGGCAGTCGTCAGTGTGCGTAGTTCCTGGTTTTCCAATAGAATATAAAGTGTTCCGTCTATCTGTACCGGGAAGGATTGTAACTGTTGAGGCTGGAGAGGAGCTTCGAAACTGTCGGCTGGGTCGGCTCCCATGTCTCCGTTACGGTTTAGTTTGGAATTACGTATCTCTGAAATGGATGCCAGTAGAACGGGATGGAATTCCTTGAAATTCCGGGCGTTGAATTGCCAGATGGCCCCTTCTTTATCGGGAAGTGCCCATGTGGTAATGGATAAGCTTCCGCCTCCGAAAGCCGGATCAGATAAACTGTAGCTGCGGCGTCCCGCTGTATAACGGGACTCGCAGTGTTCGGTAGAGTCAAGGGCTACCGTTCCTCCGGAGGTTTGCAGTTTAAAGCAGATGTGCTTCGGATTCTCCTTGGTATAAGCAGCGAATACGGGCCGGTCGCTTGTTTCCAGCCGGAATGCTGTGTGGCTGCCGTATAAGGCACGGGTAAAGCGATTCTTACCGTTGATGCAGACAAAATCGTCTCCGTCAGGGGTATATTGCAGGCTTCGGGTGGCATTCCGGCGATGTTCGTTGTACGAAGTGGATTCTATGAAATCGCCTATCTTTTGTGGCTGCTTGGTTTGTCCTGCGCCGGAAACGCTACCGATGCCCAACAGGCATAGAAGTAAATATGTCGTTTTCATGATAATAACTGCTAACTCCTGTTCTTACGGTAACGGCTGTAACCCTTCCCAGCGTACATTCCATTTGCCATCTTTCGGAAATCCGGGATTGTTCCCTTCCGATCCGTCCCATCCGGCGCACATCATGGCGACTGTGGTCAGTAATCCACCGTTGCCGGGCAGGTAAATACGCAGACGCCCGTCCTGGTAATTGTGACCGTTTACCAGATAGGTGTTGGTACGCTTGTCCATCAATAATGCGCTGACTGCCTTTTCGGGCTCACCCATTCGGGCGGCATTCATGGCTGTCATCGGATAATCCCAGCCCCAGGTCTTGTCCCAGTTCCAGTTATCCCAAATCCAGTGCAGGGTGTTTTTCATATATCCGGCATGAATCAGCTGATTCATGGGCAGGATGCCGACAGCGCCCAGCACTGCCATGTGGTCTGAGGTAAAACGGATATCTTTATAGGTATCCACCGCGGTCTCGGCTGCCAGATACAGCTGTTCGTCGTTGTATGCCAGCGGAGATAATTTCTCTATCAGCACATCCCATTCGGGTACACGTTCCATCCCTGTACGTTCACGCCATGTTTGGGCAACTTGCATGGCGAAATGCCAGTACGAAAGTTCAAAAGGCGGATTGACAGTTTCGGCGGCGCGCAACGTTTCCTGTGCGGGAATAGCGCCTTTCAAGACATAACGGTCGTGCTCTTCCTCGTATGTGGCAAATGAATACATGAATTCGGCGGTTTCCTGTATCAGGCTATTGTATTTTTTCAGTAGTTCTTCCGATGGATTAGCCCGATAGAGCAATTCTGCCAGGTAGATGAGATGAGGCTGTTGCCAGATCAGGAAGCTGCCTACTTTAGAGGGGGCTTCCGTACCGCTGGGATCAGTCATTTTCATCCATCGTATGCCTTTGAAACCTTGTCTTTCCGCTATCTGGCGGGCTATGGGTTCCACGGTTTCATACCAGGATAAAGTGCGGTCCAGTAATTCGGGATGTCCCCATAAGGCGAATTGTGCCTGATGCCACCAGATCATTTCCAAATGGAATTTCCCGAACCAGGAGTTGTAAGTCAGTCCGGTTTCCTGTGGCGGGGTTGATCCGGCACATTGGATGGCGAGCAGATATTGGCTTAATACGACCCGGCGTTCCAATTCTTTGGCACGGACATCCGTACATTGTGAGAAGTCGGCGACAGCTCCCTGTGTCCAGTAATTTTGCCAATGTCCGGAAGAGGCTTGTTGTACTTCCGCAAAAGTCAGGATGGGAGAAGCGGACGCTTGCGGTGTGAATTGGCAGGTGAATGTAAATACACTGTCCGTTGGCGTGAGTACGAAATAGTTTGCACTTTTTTCACTTAGCTTCGCAGTGCCTTCCCAACTGATTGTTACATAATAGGTGGTTGCGTCGAGTGTTCTTTTTAACACGGCCGATTGTGCGTCTTCACTGACCAGGGTCGTGCTATGTTTATCATTCGCTTCCCAATTACAAGCATCGTCACAGTGACCGCCCGTGGGATAGGGGAAGTGGAACTTGATGCCGGCAGGTTGTCGGGCCGACAGGCGTGCGGCAATCATATCACGCTCCGGATGGCAGACTGTCTGAATGTGGTAGGGAGTTTCTTTGAGAGTGAACCGGCTGTTGATGATACCGTTCCACATATCCAGTGATTGCTGTATGTTTTGCACATCCGAGGGACGTACTTCATTTTCTAATTCGAGTCCGATGATACCCAGATGCAGGCGGTGTGGGTTTACACGATACCAGTCGGATGCTTCCTTTGCTCTGCCGGGTTCTTTGGGTTGGGTGGCATATAGCTCTTTGTGCCCGTGGCCGAAGTCATACTCCACCAAGGCTTCCTCCGGTTTATAGTTTTCGGGATTTCCGAAGCTGTGCCATCCCCATTGGCTTTGTGTACCCAGTGGAACTCCGTTTTTATAGACTTCGGGAAAAGTCTGCAATCCTGTAGCATCTACCGTGTAGGCAAATTCTCCGTTTCCTACCGACAGGGAGGATAATGAATCCATGGCAGTCACTTCCGGATTATTGCGTGTTACCAGTGCATGGCGGTCTATGGCTTCCTCTTGGGGAGAGGTGCAAGCGGCCAATGCAAACATTGTCAGAGCATAAATGGTGTGTTTCATTGTATATAGCTAATTTAAAAAGATGGATAATTCTGTTGTTTATGCGATATGATTCTATTTGCCAAGTTGCAGGCAACCCATGATGAAAGGACCGGTAGCTTTGGCATCGTTGTCACGCATCTTTTCGCCAATGTAATATTCAAAGCTTCCGTCGCGGTAAGGAGTGCCGCCCAGTCCGCCTACTTGACAGCAACGGGTCAGCGTCAGAGTTCCGTCGGGGTTTTCGCGAAGCAATGTTTTCTTTAATCCGTTGAAGGCTTTTTCCGCGATGGTCCGGTATCGGGCGTCTATATATCCTTTGTTCACCGCTTTGGCATAAGCATACATACATTGGGTGGTTACGGATGCTTCGGGAAAATTACCTTCACGTTCGGGCTGGTCTATTACCTGATACCATAGCCCGTCTCTTTGATAGTTGGGCAGGCTTTCTGCCAAACCTTGAATCCAACTGATAAGCGAGGCACGTCCGGGGTGGTTGTCGGGAATATAGTCCAGTACATCTACCATGGCCATGAACCACCAGCCTATACTGCGTCCCCAGAAGTTAGGTGAAGTACCGTCTTGCGGATTTGCCCAACGTTGGGATTTGCTCTCGTCCCAGGCATGATGATATAATCCGGTTTCCGGTGAATAGGTATGTTTGTGGCAAAGTGTGAATTGTTTTACCGCTTCATCAATCAGATCAGGACGGTTGAATTCCGCTCCATAGCGGGCTAGGAAAGGAGAAGCCATATAAAGTCCGTCCAGCCACATCTGATGTTGATAGATCAATTTATGCCAGAAGCCACCTTCCAGCGTACGTGGTTGTCTTTTGAGTTGTTCTACCAGTAAGTCCATGGCTGCTTTGTATTTTTCTTTGCCTGTTTCTTTATAGAGGTCGAACAGTACTTTTCCTGAATTGATGTAATCCAGGTTGTAAGTTGACATATCATAAAGGTGGATTTCTCCTTTTTCGTTAATCAAACTATCCGCCCATTCCTCAACATACGTAAAGTAACGTTTGTCACCGGTATTTTTCCACATATCCAGCATGGCGCAACAGCCTACTCCTTGTGAATACCCGAAAAAGAGCCGTTTGCCATGATCCAGCTGATAAGCTTTGGGAAAGCGGAGCATCTCAGAGTCGGCAAAGCGCCGGGCATACGAGTCGGAAGATATGCCGGGAAGGGTTGTGGGGACTGTAGGGAGAGAGGGGCTACACATACTTCTCCACTGTACGGAATTGCTTTTTGGGCTTGGAGAGACATGGGAGCCATGCAGGCAGTCAATAAACAGATGTAACAGTAATTTTTCATGGTATTTCCTGTCGTTTTTATAGTCTTTGAATGATTTACATTTTTTGCTGATGTAAAAATAGGCTAATTAACGCTATAAGTCCATGAATAATTGTTCATTTAGATGGAAAATCTATCGGTTGAGTCTCTTTTTTAAGGAATATGTGTCAATAAAGAACGAATTTGTGGAAAAAATGGTAAGACAGAGAAAAACTGTTCACCCATCTGTCATTTAGAAGGAAATAAGGAATGACAAATGGATGAACTTGATGAGAAAATCAGTTGTGTACCAGTGTTCCTATATTTTCACCGGTCATTACTTTTTTCAGGTTACCTACTGTGTCCATGTCGAAAACGATAATGGGCAGGTTGTTTTCCTTGCACATGCAGGTTGCTGTAAGATCCATTACTTTCAAACCGCGCTTCAATACCTCATCGTAAGTGATATCGTCAAATTTCGTAGCAGTGGGGTCTTTTTCCGGATCAGCTGTATAAATGCCGTCCACGCGTGTTCCTTTCAACATCACATCGGCTTCTATCTCGATACCACGCAGGGAAGACCCGGTATCGGTAGTAAAAAACGGATTGCCTGTTCCGGCAGACATAATCACAACTTCTCCGTTTTCCATCGCTTCAATCGCTTTCCATTTGTTGTAAAACTCACCGATGGGTTCCATGCGGATAGCTGTCAATACACGTGCCTTGACTCCGGCCGCTCCCAATGCGGAACTCAATCCCAAGCTGTTGATAACGGTTGCCAACATCCCCATTTGGTCACCTTTTACACGGTCAAAACCTTTGGAAGCTCCGCTCAGCCCCCGGAAGATGTTTCCACCACCGATTACAATACCTATTTGTACGCCAAGGTCGTGTATTTCCTTGATTTGTTGCGCATATTCACCCAGACGTTTTTCGTCTATACCATATTGCTTTTCGCCCATCAGGCTTTCGCCGCTCAGCTTCAGTAGAATTCTTTTAAATCTTGCCATATTGGTTTGTCTTTTAGTTTTTTGCAAAGATAAAAATATTAATCTTTTTTACTTGTTTTATATCCTAAAATATTTCTTCCCATGACTCCTTGCATTACTCCGCGAAGTAGAAGATAGGTAATGAATGCCATCCATAAAGCGTGATTGCCCATTGCCCCCCGGAAACCATAGTAAATAAGAAAGAAACTGACAGAGGCTACTATCATGGCTTTCAGCATCAGATGGGTGGCTGTCGCACCGATGAATATTCCATCGAACAAAAAAGCAGAGAAGCCTGCCAAAGGAATGGCAAGTACCCAATAAAAATAACTTTCGGAAGCATGAATGACAGTTGTTTCGTCAGTCAGTAATCCGAGAAAGGATTGTCCCCCTATACTATATAATAAGGTGAAAGCAAGCGATAATCCTACTCCCCAGCCGAATAGTTGGCGAACCGTCGTGTGGAGTGCTTTCTGATTATTGGCTCCGATATATCTTCCTGCCAATGCTTCTCCGGCGTATGCGAAGCCGTCCATAATGTAGGAGAATAAAGTGAATAATTGCATAAGTAATGTATTGACCGCCAACACCACTTCTCCTTGTGCCGCACCAGCCGAGGTGAAAAAGACAGTAACCGCCACCAGGCAGATGGTACGGAAAAAGATATCCCTGTTTACTTGGAAGAAACGGTACATGGCCTGTTTGTCAAAGAAGGAATGCCATTCTATGCGTTTCCGCAGGGTGCTGTAGTAGCGTAACCACAACAAATATGCCATGACTAGCCCGGCATATTGTGCAGTTAACGTTCCGATGGCGACACCTTCTATTTTCATTCCTAATCCATATACAAGAAGAAGACTGACCGCAATGTTCACTATATTTTGTGTGATGGCTATATACATGGGGAAACGGGAATTTTGCATACCGATATACCAGCCGGCAAAACTGTAAAGCCCTAATACAGCCGGTGCTCCCCAAATACAGATATAGAAATAGAGGGACGCCAGATGTTCTACTTCTTCAGTCGTTTGGATAAAGGTGAAGGCGGTTCTTTCTATAGGATATTGCAAGGCTAGCAAAGTAAATGCAATGAATAATCCTACTCCGACGGAACGGAGTAGTAACCGGGTGACTTCATTCAGGTCGTGCCTGCCGTATGCTTGTGAAGTCATGCCGCTGGTGCCCATACGCAGAAAACCGAAAATCCAGTAGATGATGTTGAAAAGCATTCCGCCTACAGCTATCGCTCCGATGTAGGCGGCAGAGCCCAAATGACCTACAATAGTAACATCAATCAAGCCCAACAGAGGAACTGTAATGTTTGAAACGATAGAAGGGATGGCTATTTGAAGTATTTTTTTGTTTCCGTTATTAAGTTGAATCATGAGTGTAGATTGATAGAGATGGATACAAAGGTACTCTCTTTCTCATAAATAACCAATGAAAATTTAAATTTGAATTGAAAATAGTTGTTGTTTAAGATGATATATCATTGGAATATAGATATATTTGCGGTTATTAAAATGATCAAAACAGGAGAATTATGAAAGAGAATTTTCAAATCCATATTTGGTTGGGCTTATTGTTATGTCTGTTAGGCATGTCATGTTCGGATGATACTCCGGCTAAAGGAGATGACCCGGGAAATGGTAACACGGAGTTGGAAGTCAATGAGTGGATAGAGAGTGTCATGCGCAGTGATTATTTGTGGAATAACGACATTCCTGCTCAAAATAAGTTGGATTTCTCTGCTGATCCCCAAACATTCTTTAGATCTATGCTCAGTTTGAAAGATGGAAAGACGAGAAACGGAAAGCATCTTTATTATTATTCTTATATGGAGAAGAATAAAGATTATAAAGCACGTACCAGCATTGATGCGGATGATACTTATGGTATGGAGTTTACTTTATTTAATGTTGTAAACGATAGTAATCAACCTTTAGGATATTATTATGCCCGTATTCTGTATGTTCTTCCTAATAGTCCGGCATCAAGTGCAGGTTTGGAAAGAGGGGATTGGATCGTGGGTGTTAAAGGAAAAAATAATATTAATTCCGATAATTATGGAATCTTATTAAATGGAGATAGGACTCAATGGCTCGTCAAACGTGGCGATACAGAGGTCAGAACTATTGATATAGAAGCTTCCCGGGCCGTGGAGGACAATCCCTTGTTCTATCACAATGTATATACTCGGGGAGATAAGAAGATTGGGTATTTGGTTTATAATCATTTTACTTCCGGACCGAATGGATATTCGGATCGTACCTATGATGAGGAAATGAAGAAGATATTCGCCGGATTTCAGGCGCAAGGTGTGAATGAATTTGTGCTGGACTTGCGCTATAATGGAGGTGGATATGAGAATTCTGCTAATATGCTCGCAGGACTCCTCATTCCAGAAGCTTCTCGAAAAAAGGTGTTTGCTGTTTTCTCTGACAATAAGGGACAATCCTATTCCAATGATTTTTGTGTGGAAACGAAAGGAACGGCAGGTTACTTGAAACTTAATTCCAATCGAATTTATATATTGACAAGCCAAAGTACGGCTTCTTCTTCGGAAGTCGTTATTAACAGCCTCAACCCATTTATGGATGTTATCCTTATTGGCGAATTGACAGAAGGAAAAAATGTAGGAATGGAGATGCAGAAAAATGATAAATATGAATGGATGTATTGGCCTATTACATTGAGAGTGACTAATGCGGTGAATTATGACTACAGTGCCGGTTTTAAACCGGATATAGAATGGAACGAGTATGATTTGACTCAAAATCCGACGGACGCTTTATTACCATTGGGTGATCCGGATGAATTCATGCTGGGTAAAGCCATCTCCTTGATCACAGGAATAAACCGGTCAGCCAGAGGCATGAATACGTTATCTAAATCGATTATGAGGGGGGAATCTGTGTATCAATCGACAGAACGTCATGCCACTGGAGGAATGTTGATGGTTCCTGAAGGGAAGGACAACTAAAGGATATATTTAACTTCTTTGAAAGCATATTTTCTAAGAGAACCGTTTTTATCTTTCAGAATCAAATGTCCGTCGGGCTCCACACGGATCAGTTTGGCAGTAAACTCTCCTTTTGCATCGCAATAGGGGTGATAACCTTCCTTGCGGTATTGTGCTTTCAGGTAGCATTCCTGAATTTTGGTAATGATATCGGTTTCTCTGTTTTCTATCCGGGAATAGAGATCTATGATATGTTCCAATACGCAGTTCAGAACTTCCATTCTGTCTGTTTCCTTTTGAGTAATTTGTCTTAATGAAACAGGGTTGGGAGCAGATGAATGAAATTCTTCCTGGTTAATATTGATCCCTATCCCAATAATGCTCTGTGAAATTTGGCTTCCTGTTAAATCATTTTCAATCAATATGCCGGCTATTTTTTTGTCTTTCCAATAGATATCATTGGGCCATTTTATTTGCAGGCAATCTGCATGGACATAATGGGCCAATGCGGTACAAATGGCAGAAGCTACCGCCATAGATAAAATGAACTGACTGGCGGGAGCGATTGTTTGGGGGTAAAATACAGTGCTGAATGTCAGATTCTTGCCATATTCTGATTCCCATGAATTTCCACGTTGCCCTTTTCCGGCGGTTTGATATTCTGCCATAAGCGTGGTGAATTCCTTGATTTCTTTTTCCTGGCAAAGTTCTGCAAGTCGGTCATTTGTTGAGGTTACGGTTTCTTCTTTTAAGATTTTGCTTGACCAGTTAGGGGATCTCATCATATTCTTTTTTAAGTTTACGGGTGAATTTTTTGATAACCTCTTCGTATGAGTGGTCTATCAGTGATAAAATAAGTTTGTCGTCAATGTCACCTTGTAAGGATACTTGGTTCCAATATTTCTTATTGAAGTGATAGGCTCCTTCAATGCCGGAATGATGTTCTCTTAATTCCAAGGCATATTCGGGTGCACATTTTAAAGATAGCCATTCCGGGTTGTCCAATCCGATACAGGCATACATTTTCCCCATGACTTTGAATACTAAGGTGACATTGTCAAAAGGGAATTCTTCTGTTGTTCCTTTCTTTCTGATACAGTAATCGCGTATTGTTTCTATGTCCATATATAATATATATATTTTTACCAAATCGGAGGATAAAAGGCTTCTTCAATATGCTCTATAGTGAAAGGAGTCTTTTCGCCCACTAAGGTGATGATATCAAAACGTACAGGTAAATCTACTGAGAACTTGCGCAAGTATGCATCAGTTGAAGCTATAATTCTGCGAATCTTCTTATCTGTTACTGCATCTTCCGGATTACCGAATCTAGTATTCTTGCGGGTCTTTACCTCTATGACAATTAGTTCGTTCCGATATTCGGCAACAATATCCAGTTCTTTTTTTCCGCAATGCCAGTTCCGGTGGCGGATAGAATATCCTTTATCTATGAGATATGCAGCGGCCTCTTCTTCTCCCTCTTTGCCAAATTCGTTGTGTTCTGCCATTCTGTTTCTTTTTGTACAAAAATACTCTTTTTTATGCTTTGTATTTACAGAAGTAAAGCTAATTTTGCAGAGAATATGGCAAACAACGTAAAAAAGAGAGTAAAAGTACCGGCATCAACCCCTAAACGCAAGCAGCGTATGGTATGTTTGATGAGTGAAGAGGAGGTACGGATTGTGGATTGTTATCTTAAAAAGTATAAGATAACCAATAAGGCGCGTTGGTTACGCGAAACAGTATTGACTTTTATCCATCAGAAGATGGAAGAGGATTATCCTACATTGTTTAATGAACATGATATGAGAAGATAAGATGGCAGATGATACCTATTATATGAAACAAGCCTTGATGGAGGCTGTAAAAGCGGCTGAACAAGGAGAAGTTCCGGTGGGGGCGGTGGTAGTCTGTCGTGACCGCATCATTGGTCGTGGGCATAATTTGACAGAAACATTGAATGATGTTACAGCTCATGCCGAAATGCAGGCTATCACAGCTGCGGCTAATACCTTGGGCGGGAAATACCTGAATGAATGTACTTTGTATGTCACTGTGGAACCGTGTGTGATGTGTGCCGGTGCCATAGCCTGGGCACAGACAGGAAAACTTGTCTTTGGTGCTGAAGATCCCAAAAGGGGATATCAAAAATATGCCCCCGATGCCTTGCATCCAAAGACGATCGTGGTGAAAGGAATACTCGCTGATGAATGTGCCCGATTGATGAAAGATTTCTTTAAGAAAAAACGATAATTCTTATTTCACCTCTTCATAATCTACATACTCTCCCTCATCGTCATCAAAGATTTTTTTTCTGTTTCCCGATGAATGAGAATGTCTATTTGAAGAAGATGAAGAGAATTCTGCAAAGTTTTCATTCTCGTCATTCGTTTGAGTCTGGGTATATGTATTTTGTTTTTGGTGGGTAGATGTTCGATTCTGGTAGGGGGGATGTTTGCCGATCCCGAACAATACACGCAGAATGTTGCCTAATATAGTGAAGCCGATAAAAATAATCAGCAGAAAAATAATAAGTAGAAAGCCTAAAAATCCAAACATAGTAATTTCTTTTTTTATATACCACGTACAACAAGCGTGCCACGTTTATTGTTTACGCTCTTTTTTTAGTTAAAAGAGATAGAATGATATACCACAGGATGATAGCTGCAAAACTGCTGATTTTGAAGAAAGCCAACAGGGGAATACATACAATGAGGAAAATATAGCTGACTTTGTTCTGTTTCCAGGCAAGACTCTTGAATTTTAATGAGAACATTGGAATTTCTGCCACCAGCAATAATGACATAATAACTACCAAGATGAAAAGATATGCCGCATTAAAAGAATCGGATATAAGAAAAGAATGTGCTCCTACAGTCAATGACCCCCAAAATAAAGCATTAGCCGGAGTGGGCATACCGATGAAACTACTGCTCTGGCGTGGGTCAATATTGAACTTGCCTAAACGCAAAGCTGAAAATACGGAAATAAGGAATGCGGTATAAGGCATATAATCGGCAACAGGCAATAGAAAATCAGGATAGTGTACCTCTTTAAATAAAGAAAAGACAATGGCGGAAGGAGCGAACCCAAAAGTGATGTCATCGGCCAACGAGTCTAATTCTTTTCCTAAAGGCCCTGATACTTTGAACAAACGTGCCAACATGCCATCAAAGAAATCAAATACAGCGCCTAGTATAATGAAAGAGATGGCCAAGGTATAGTTTTCGTTAAAAGCCATGACACTGGCAATACAGCCGGAGAATAAATTACAGCAAGTTACCGCGTTAGGAATGTGGCGTGTGATACAGTTTGCCATTGGTGATTTTCTTATTTTAGTTTAGCAATGACGGTTTCGTTACCTACAGTCGCTTGTCCCATCTTGACACAGACTTCGGTTCCTAGTGGGAGATAAACATCTACACGCGAACCGAATTTAATAAACCCCATGTGTTCATCAATGTAGCAATCTTCTCCTACTTCGGCATAGGTCACGATTCGACGGGCTATTGCTCCTGCTATCTGGCGCGCCATGACAGTATGTCCTTCAGGAGTTTCAATAACGACCATAGAACGTTCATTTTCCGTACTGGCTTTAGGCAGCCATGCTTTCATAAATTTACCGTTATGATGGTCTACATGTTTCACTACTCCGTCTACGGGATACCAATTGGCATGTACATTGACAATGCTCATAAAAATAGAAATCATTAACCGGCGGTCATGAAAATATTCATGTTCATCTACTTCTTCTATAACTACTATTCTTCCGTCTGCCGGGGCTACTACGATTTTTTCAGTGTCGTGCTCGAATAATCGAATGGGACAACGGAAAAAGTTAACCATTAACAGGTAAACAACGATACTTGCGGTGGCAAATATATAAAATGGAATTTTGCACTCAATTCCCCAAAACAATAGGGCATTGATACCAATTAACAGGATGGCACTGACAATTAAGATGCTTGTTCCCTCTCTATGTAGTCTTATTTTCTTTAATTTCTTCAGTCGGTTCATGATTGTATAAAACCAATTATCGTGCAAAAATAAACTTATTTTGAAAACCTTGCAAATAAAAGTTGTTAGAAATGCCTATTTCGACTTCATTTAAGATAAAAAAAGCGAATGTTGATAACTTCTTCTTTATCTTTTTGCAGGTTTTATGAAAGCAGAGTATCTTTAGACAATTTTTTAGTAGAGTAACGATTATGCAGGATTTTGTCCATTTACATGTCCATACCCAGTATTCCATCCTTGATGGCCAGGCGTCTATTCCACGTTTGGTAGACAAGGCTATGGCTGATGGAATGAAAGGTATAGCCGTAACAGACCATGGTGATATGTTCGGTATCAAGGAATTCTTCAACTATGTAAATAAGAAGAATAGCAGTACTAACAGTGAGATAAAGGATTTGAAGAAAAGAATAGCCGGACTGGAAAAAGGTACGGTGGAATGTGATAATCCCGAGACGGAACTTGTGGCATGCAAGGAAAAATTGGAAACGGCAAAGAAGAAACTGTTTAAACCGATTTTCGGTTGTGAGATGTATGTGGCGCGCCGTCGTTTATTCAACAAAGAAGGAAAACCCGATCAAAGTGGTTATCACTTGGTTGTGCTTGCTAAAAATGAAAAAGGATACCACAACCTCATAAAATTAGTATCAAAGGCATGGACGGAAGGGTTCTATATGCGTCCGCGTACTGACCGTGTGGAATTGGAAAAATACCATGAAGGGTTGATTGTCTGTACTGCGTGTATTGCCGGAGAGGTTCCTAGAAATATCATAGCTGGAAAATATGAAGAGGCTGAGGAAGCTATCCAATGGTATAAACGTGTATTCGGAGATGATTTCTATTTGGAATTGCAACGTCATAAAGCGACGGTTCCTCGTGCGAACCATGAAGCTTATAAATTGCAGCAAATTGCTAACGAAAAGCTGATAGAGTATTCTAAAAAATTCAATGTCAAGCTGGTTTGTACCAATGACGTTCACTTTGTAGATGAAGAGAATGCTGAAGCACACGACAGGCTGATCTGTCTGAGTACAGGTAAGGATTTGGATGATCCTAACCGTATGCTCTATTCAAAGCAAGAGTGGATGAAGACACGTGCCGAGATGAATGAAGTTTTCGCTGATGTTCCCGAGGCTCTTTCAAATACGGTGGATATTTGTGATCAGGTGGAATTTTATAGTATAGATCATGCACCGATTATGCCTACTTTTGCTATTCCTGAAGATTTTGGAACAGAAGAGGGATATCGGAAGAAATATACAGAAAAGGACTTGTTTGATGAGTTCACTCAAGATGAAAACGGTAACGTGGTAATGAGTGAGGAGGCCGCTAAGGCCAAAATAGAGAAACTGGGTGGCTATGACAAACTCTATCGTATTAAACTGGAAGCTGATTATCTGAAGAAATTAGCGTTGGAAGGTGCGCATAAGCGTTATGGAGAAGTATTGAGTGAGGAAGTGCAGGAACGGATCAAATTCGAACTTCATATTATGAAGACGATGGGTTTTCCCGGTTACTTCTTGATTGTGCAGGATTTTATTCGTGCCGCGCGTGAAGAATTGGATGTGTCTGTGGGACCGGGACGTGGATCAGCGGCAGGTTCTGCCGTAGCATATTGTTTGGGTATCACTAAAATAGACCCTATTGCATACGATTTGCTGTTCGAACGTTTCCTGAATCCCGACCGTATTTCTTTGCCTGATATTGATGTGGATTTTGATGATGATGGTCGTGGACGAGTACTGAATTGGGTAACTGAAAAATATGGTCAGGAAAAGGTGGCGCATATCATTACATACGGTACGATGGCAACCAAGCTGGCAATCAAGGATGTAGCCCGTGTACAGAAATTACCTTTATCGGAGTCCGACCGTTTGTGTAAGTTGGTTCCGGATAAGATTCCTGATAAAAAAATGAATTTGCCTAATGCCATAGCTTATGTTCCCGAACTACAGGCAGCGGAAGTCTCACCCGATCCTATTTTGCGTGATACGATAAAGTATGCAAAGATGTTGGAGGGGAATGTCCGTAATACAGGTGTGCATGCGTGCGGTACTATTATATGTCGAGATGATATAACGGACTGGGTGCCTGTAAGTACGGCAGATGATAAGGAAACCGGTGAAAAAATGCTGGTGACCCAGTATGAAGGTTCAGTTATTGAAGATACTGGATTGATCAAGATGGACTTTTTGGGTCTGAAGACCCTTTCTATTATCAAAGAGGCGATTGAAAATATCAAGCATAGTAAGGGGATTATCTTGGATATTGACGAGGTTGACATTTCGGATCCTCCTACTTATGCTCTTTATAGTGAAGGACGGACGATTGGTACATTCCAGTTCGAATCTGCCGGTATGCAGAAATATTTGCGGGAATTGGAACCTAGCACTTTTGAGGATTTGATTGCGATGAATGCTCTTTATCGTCCGGGACCTATGGATTACATTCCGGACTTTATCGACCGTAAGCATGGCCGTAAGCCTATTGAGTATGATATTCCTATTATGGAGAAATATTTGAAAGATACATATGGTATTACGGTATATCAGGAGCAGGTCATGCTTTTGTCACGTTTGCTGGCGGATTTTACTCGTGGCGAATCCGATGCCTTGCGTAAAGCAATGGGTAAAAAACTGAGGGACAAACTAGACCATATGAAGCCTAAGTTTATTGAAGGCGGACGGAAGAACGGTCATGATCCCAAAGTACTTGAGAAGATTTGGACGGACTGGGAAAAGTTCGCTTCTTATGCATTCAATAAATCTCATGCTACTTGTTATTCGTGGGTGGCTTATCAGACAGCTTTTCTGAAAGCAAACTATCCGGCGGAATATATGGCGGCTACGATGAGCCGGAATATTTCGAATATCACGGAAATTACTAAATTGATGGACGAGAGTAAGGCGACTGGTATCATGACCAAGGGACCTGATGTGAATGAAAGTTATCTGAAGTTTTCTGTGAATCGTAAAGGGGATATCCGTTTTGGACTGGGAGCCATTAAGGGAGTGGGGGAAAGTGCTGTGCAGTCTATCCTTGAAGAACGTGAGAGAAATGGAGAATATAAAGATATTTTCGATTTTGTACAGCGTGTAAATCTTTCGGCTTGCAATCGTAAGAATATAGAAAACTTGGCTTTGGCAGGTGCTTTTGATAGTTTCACAGGAATAAAGCGTGAAGATTTCTTTGTAAAGAACGCTAAAGATGAAACCTTTACCGAAGTTTTGGTACGTTATGGGAATAAGTATCAGATGGATAAAGCCGCAGCTGCAAATTCTTTGTTTGGAGGTGAGAATCAGGTGGATATTGCTACTCCCGAAATCATTCCGTCTCCTGCATGGGGGGATTTGGAACGTTTGAATAAGGAACGTGATTTGGTAGGTATCTATCTTTCTGCCCATCCGTTGGATGAGTATGCTGTTATATTAGAGAATGTATGCAATGTCCACATGGCGGAACTTGCCGATTTAACCCCTTTGCAGAACAGAGACTTAACCATGGGAGGGATTGTGACTGCAGTGCGTGAGGGGTATACCAAGACGGGAAAACCATACGGTATTGCTAAAGTGGAAGATTATTCGGGCTCAGCAGAATTTGCTTTCTTCGGTAATGAATGGGTAGAGAAGAAGAACTTTTTTATGACCGGTATGTTTTTATTTATGCGAGGGAAATGTCAGCCAAAACAATGGCGACAGGAAGAATGGGAGGTGAAGATAAGTACTATTGAGTTGTTACCGGAAGTAAAGGAAAAGATTATTGAGAAACTTACAGTTTCAGCTCCTTTGTCTGCATTGGATGAAGAGCTGATAACGGAGTTTTCAGCCTTAATCAAGGCACATCCCGGTAATGCAGAGCTTTATTTTCATGTGATGGATGAGGATGGGCAAATGTATGTCAATCTGATGTCACGTACTATGAAAATTTCAGTTCAAAAAGAGATCATGACTTATTTAAAGAGCCAACCACAGCTCTCTTACAAAATTAATTAGTATATTTGCGCTAACATTTTAAATAACTAAGTATAATAATTATGGCACTAGAAATTAAAGATAGCAATTTTGAAGAATTGCTGGCATCAGGCAAGCCTGTAGTAGTGGACTTTTGGGCAACATGGTGTGGTCCTTGTAAAAAAATAGCTCCGGATGTTGAAGCTTTGGCAGAAGAATATAAGGATCAGGTAATAATTGGAAAGTGCGACGTGGATGATAACGACGAACTGACCGGTAAATTTGGTGTACGTAACATTCCTACTGTTCTTTTTATCAAGGACGGTGAAGTGAAAGATAAGACTGTAGGTGCAGTGACCAAAGCTCAGCTGGAAGAAAAAATAAAAGCTTTACTGTAATAAAAAGAATATTCACCCCTTTAATATATACGACTATGGGAATGGAAGACGATTTCTTATTGGAAGATGAGGATGATCAAAAAACGATAGAGTTTATCAAAAATTATCTGCCTCAGGATTTGAAAGATAAATTCACGGAGGATGATTTATATTATATCCTTGATGTGATTGTGGATTACTATACCTCCAGCGGATGCCTTGATGTACAACCTGATGAAGAGGGATACATTAACATTGATCAAGATGAAATTGTGAATTACATAGTCAAGGAAGCCAAGAAAGACGGAATGGGGCCTTATGACCCCGATGATGTATTCTTTGTAGTCCAAGGGGAAATGGAATATGGGAATTCATTGGGACAAGTGGATTAAGAAGAAAGTCTCATAATAAAATAAAAGATGCGTATCTCTATGTAGGGGATGCGCATTTTTTTATACTTGAAAACAAGGTAGTATCTACTATTAGCTCTCTTATTTCTTTTGTAAAAGAAAATAATAGAATACCTTTGTAAAAACACTCATGCTCATTTTAACTATAAAAACATTGCTTAATGGCTAAAAAGAAAAATTCCCAATTCCTGCCTGGTCTTTTGGAGGATATCATGTCTTTATTGACCCCGGAAGAACAAGAAATTGCATTTGAATTGTTTAATGATGGAGCGAATCAGGTAGATGAAGAACTGTCTCATATTTATTATCATCATCAGTGTCCCGATTATAGATTGATTGCGCAGCCGATCGCATCTTATCTGATGCCTTTGTGGACGATGGATGATATGAGTAGTCTGTCACCGGCTGAAATCTACTCTTCTTGTGCTGTTATTCCACAAGAAACATTGGAACGAGATCTCCGCAATTTTATCTTTAATATCTTTGTCGTATATCGGAAAATGCCCGAAAAATGTTATTCATATAGAATGTGGTATGCATTAGGAATAATGGAGCATTTTCGTATGGAACATTGTTTGGATATTGTTTTGGAAGTGCTGCGGCAAGATTTGGATTTTTATGATTTTTATTTCGGTTATTTGTATGAAACAATGTTGTCTGCCATTACCTATCAATTGGGACAGAATCAATTAGATGTTTTGATGGACTTTATGAAAGAGCCCGGACTGCTTCCTATGTCTAAATATAGAGTGATTGAAGCTGTTGCTCATATTGTGATAACTCATCCTGACAGAAGAGAGGAAGTGATGGATTGGTTTGGTAATTTGTTGAGTTATTATTTTGATGTACTGAAAGAGCAGAAGAATGATATTTGTTCTACTTTGCTGCTTGATCATGTTACAGCTTGCATGATGGATATTCGCGGGGTAGAAACTTTACCTATTTTGCAAAAGATTTATCGGACTTATCATATTAAACCTTATGGTATTCCAAGTATTAATGAACTAAAGAAAAAAATGCCTTATGCGGAAATGCATGGGTTGGAAATGGAACGGGTAGAGGATTATTTAGTTGAAGTTTTCGAGGTTGCTACTGACGAGGAAGAAGATGAGGAGATTTATGATGATCCGCTTTATATGGAGGATCAGCCTGCTAAAAAATTTAGAATAAAAATAGAGTTGAAAGACTCTGAACCATTAGTCTGGCGCATATTGGAGGTTCCTTCGAATATTTGTTTGGAAAGATTTTCTGAGGTGGTAGAAGTGGCAATGGGATGGGATGGTTATCATTTGCATCGTTTTATTAAGGGGAACACTTATTATCTTCCTCCCAAAGATCGGGCAGATGATTGTTTTTTTGAAGGTGTACCCAAACAGTTTGATTCCGGTATGCTTTCTTTAGGTGAATTATTAAGTCGTAAGGGATCAAAAATTAAGTATGAATATGATTTCGGTGATAGTTGGATACATGAAATTATATTAGAATCCTGCCAGTCCTATAAGAAAGAGGAAATTCCGGTTATAGCCTTGTTGGATGGTGAAAATGCTTGTCCGCCAGAAGATTGTAATGGCATATGGGGGTATAGGAAAATGCTGAAAGCTTTAGAAAAGCCTCGCTCTAAAGCTGCGCGTGAATATAAAGAATGGTTGGGGTATAATTTTGATCCTACTGAATTTGATCTTGATGAAACTAGGGGGCTGTTGGCTGAAATTGTAGATTGATTTGGATTTTTGTTATAACAGGGGGCGGGTGGAAATCCTGCTCTTTCCTAAAAAACTTGTTTTATGTCTGTGGATAGGGGAATGTAATATCCACAGATTTTGTTCACTATGTGTTTATACGATGCCTTGTACATTCAAAAAGAAATAAATGCCTGTAGCTATCATTAATAGTCCTAATATAGCATAGAAAAGTCGTGCACGCTGACGCCCTGCATTACTGACAATGAACTGTGTGTTGTGTGCGGTAAAGAACCACTCCCAATTAAATAAGGCTGCCAGAACGGACAATAGTCCTACCAATACGAATATGGCTTGGATCAGATAATGCATTCCCATAATTTAATGAATTTGGCTGTAGGGGCAGATTTTGTTCGTCCCTACAGTGAATATTTTTCTTTTATTCAGCTTCAAAGTGCATGATGCGGCTTCCATCTTCAGATTCTTCAATCTCGACTTTTACAGCATTGCCAGGCAAAAGTTCTTCTACCAGTTCCGGCCATTCGATGAAGCAGAGGGCACCGCTATAGAAATAATCCTCATATCCCATGTCGTATACTTCGTCCAGTTTCTTGATACGATAGAAATCAAAATGGTAAATAAGTTCACCGGTTTCATCCGAACGGTATTCGTTGACAATGGCAAAAGTTGGCGAGTTGATGACATCTGTTACCCCCAGCTCTTCGCATACAGCTTTGATAAATGTTGTTTTACCGGCTCCCATCTTTCCGTAGAAAGCAAAAACGGTATTATCACCCATAGCTGCGATGAATTGTTTGGCAGCTTCGTGGATAGAGTCTAAAGAATTGATTTTAATTTCCATATCCATTGGTTTGATTGAGTTTCTTTTGTTTGCAAAGGTACATGCTTTTCCCCATTTTGCAAAAAGTATAGATGAGGATTGAAAAAAAGATTATTGCTGCACCCGAAGGAACTTGTAATTTATAAGAAATGAACAGTCCACCTAAACAACCTGCATAACCGGTGATGACAGACCACCAGATAATTTTCTTGAAACTATGGGTAAACAAATTGGCGGTCATTTGCGGTAAAGTCAGCAGGGAAATGGCAAGTACTATACCTACCATGCGGAGGCATGATACGATGGTCAGTGCGATGAACATCATCAGAATATATTCAAATAAAGCTACCGGTATACGTTGGGAACGGGCGAATTCCCGGTCGAAAGCGATGCAAATGATAGGATTCAGAAATAAAGTGAAGAATAGTGTCAGCAGCACGGAAAGAATGGCAAGTAACAGAATGTCTGTGGGCGTAATGGTCAGAATGTTGCCGAACAGAAAGGCGGATAAATCGGGAGTGAATCCTGGAGCTAGAAAGCTAAAGATAATACCTACTGCCATACCGAAAGTCCAAAACACGGCGATAGCGGAATCTTCGCGCATATCTTTCCGTTTGCTTAACCATTCTACCCCAAAGGAAGAGAGTACGGAGAAGATTGCAGCAGATAATAGAGGGGAGATTCCTGCGTATAATCCTAGGCCGATACCTCCAAAAGAGGCGTGGGTAATTCCTCCACTGATGAATACCAAACGGCGCGTCACAATGTATGTGCCGATAATGCCACAGGCAATGCTGGCAAACAAGCTTCCTAGCAAGGCATGTTGGAAGAAAGTATAATGCAAAAGTTCTAATATATCCATATTTTTTTCAGTGGTTTTTATTCAAATGGAGACTTTGCTTGGTGTAGGCGGATTATTTGAATCTTCGTTCACCTACAATCAGGAAAAGCTCGTCTTTCAACTCGTCCGGCAGTTCTATTCCACGCAATTGCAGGCTACGGCTCCATCCGGCTACTTCATCTTCTTTACAAGTGTACATGATTTCCCGAAATTCTTCCACTTCTTCTTCATTATAACCATTTGAGGGACGGCCGCGAAAGCGGTCCAGTTCCTCGTCATCATAATATTCTATTTTTTTGCTGACAGCGGCAAGCAGGCTTTCTTTTTCACAAATTTCATGTTGCCCACAACATTCAGCGTCTGCTTCCACTATTTCGGGAGCAGCCTTCAATTCTCCGCTTTCTATCTTTTTTTGTATCTGGCGGTTGTGTAAAACTCCCACTGTCATGGCGATACCTGCCAAAATAATCAGACCAATAATAAGTATGAGCATAACTTTATACCTCCTCTATTATAAAACCAGCTTTCTTTAAATCTTCCCAATAGTAAGGATAGGATTTTGAAACGACCTGTGGATTGTTAATCCGGATTTCGGGCATTACTACACAAGCCGGAGCGAATGCCATAGCCATACGGTGGTCCTCATAAGTGTCAATGGCAACATCAGCGGTCATTTCACATCGTTCACCTTCCCAAGACAGAATACGATCATCTGTTTCATGAAGTATATATCCTAGCTTTCCCATTTCTTGTATCAAGGCTGCCATACGGTCTGTTTCTTTAATCTTCAAACTTTGTAAGCCTGAGAAGCGGAAGGGAATATTCATTAACGCACAAGTGACGACAAACGTTTGTGCCAAATCCGGTTGGTTGATGAAATCATAATCCAGCCGTTCGGTTATTTTATCGGTCTTTTTCAATGTTACCGTTTTATTTCCATAAATACTTTCGATTCCTAGTAACTGGAAAATTTCAGCCACTTTACTGTCCCCTTGATAGCTTGTTTCGAATAATCCCGGTAAGATGATTTCCGCTTTGTTGGAAAGAGCGGCTATCTGATACCAATATGAAGCTGCGCTCCAATCACTTTCCACGTAGAAAGGTATGGATTGGTAGGGTTGCGGCTCAACTTTTAGTTGATATTCATTGAGCCATTTGGCTCTAGCACCAAAATCGTTCATCAGCTGCAGGGTAAGGTTGATATAAGGGCGGGATATGATTTCTCCTGTCAGTGTAAGGGTCAGTCCGTTACTTAGTATAGGGGCAATCATCAATAAGGCTGAGATATATTGAGAACTGACATTACCCGGCAGGCTGATGGTATCTTTCTGCAGTTTGTGCCCGGTGATACGCAGAGGAGGATATCCGTCATTGATTATGTATTCAATTTCTGCTCCCAGCTCACGTAAAGCATTGACCAACACCTGGATAGGACGTTGTTGCATACGTTGTGTACCAGTGATGATCCGTGTTCCCGGAGTGACGGACAAATAAGCAGTAAGAAAGCGCATGGCTGTTCCGGCTGCCATAATGTCTATGGTATTTTTGCCGTCATTTAAGGCGTGAATCATTACTTGGGTATCATCGCAGTCAGATAGGTTCTCAAGTTGGAATATTCTATTTCCCAGTGCATTGATTATCAATGCACGGTTGCTGATACTCTTGGAAGAGGGGAGCTGGATAGTTGTATGTATTTGAGCGGGTGCCGTTACTTTTATTTGCATCATACCTTATATAATATAATAATGTGTATCGGATTGCAAAGGTAGGAATATTATCTTAATACTTGAAGGTTGCTACTTAAAAAAGGAGACCGGAGAGTATAAAAAAGCCGGGAACATGGAAAGGTGGTTGTTTTGTTCCCGGCCCGGACATATAGTGAAAGTTAAGCTATAGTGATGCTTGAATCCAAATAAACATCTTGAATGGTATTTAGCAATTCAATTCCGTCTTTCATTGGTTTTTGAAAGGCTTTACGTCCACTTATGAGACCCATACCTCCGGCACGTTTATTGACGATTGCTGTTATTACTGCGTCTTTTAGATCAGAACTGCCATGAGATTCACCTCCAGAGTTGATTAATCCTACACGTCCCATGTATCCATTGGCTACTTGATAGCGACAGAGGTCGATAGGATGTTCTGAAGTCAGTTCGGTATAAACTTTATCATTTGTCTTTCCGAATTTAATGGCTGTAAAACCACCGTTATTGACCGGTAATTTCTGTTTTACAATATCTGCCTTGATAGTAACTCCCAAATGATTGGCTTGTCCGGTCAAATCGGCTGCTGCATGATAATCTACACCGTCTTTTTTAAAAGCATTGTTACGTAAGTAACACCATAAAATAGTAGCCATGCCTAGTTCGTGGGCATATTCAAAAGCTTCCGCTATTTCAACCAGTTGTCTGCGGCTCTGTTCAGAACCGAAATAGATAGTGGCACCTACTGCTACAGCTCCCATATTCCAGGCTTCTTTTACAGTACCAAACATCACTTGGTCGTAAGAATTGGGATAAGTCAATAATTCATTGTGATTTAGTTTGGCAATAAAAGGAATCTTGTGGGCGTATTTGCGGGCAACGGAACCTAATACTCCGAAAGTAGAGGCTATGGCATTACAGCCCCCCTCAATAGCGAGTTTTACAATATTTTCCGGATCAAAGTAAAGTGGATTGGGGGCAAATGAGGCTCCTGCTGTATGTTCTATGCCTTGATCTACAGGAAGAATAGATACATACCCTGTATTTGCAAGTCGCCCGTGTCCTAACAGGGTTTGAATACTGCTCAGGGTACGAATATTGCGGTCTGATGATATCCAAGTATCATCAATGGTGCTTGAAGAAGGGATATGGATTAATGATTTATCTATAGTTCTACAGGTGTGCTCTAAATAAAATGCTGCTTGGTCACCCAATAAATTTGTTATTTTACTCATACTCTTTTTTCTTTAATTGATTAATAATCTTTTATCCATAATGTTTTCTTTCTAGTATAAAAGCGTATGATTGCGCTTGAATGCACTATTGAAAACACTATTTTGATGTATTCTCCATTCTGTGATGGAGGTTTCGGACAGCGCAGGAAAATTATTTCCTGCCACCGGGGGTGGTTTTTCCTTGATCGGCTACAGCTTCCATTAGTTTTTTTATTTTTTCCGGATCTCCCAAAAAGTAGTCTTTCTTCAAATTCAGGTCATTATCAAACTCGAATACATACGGAACAGCAGTAGGTAGATTAAGACCTACAATTTCCTCATCCGGTATATGTTTCAAATATTTAATAATTCCTCTGAGGCTGTTTCCGTGAGCTACTACCAGCAGTTCGTTTGCTGTAGCTAGATTGGGGAAGATGATGCATTTCCAATAAGGTAATATACGTTCTACTGTTTCTTTCAGAGATTCGGTACGTGGAAGATCTTTGTCAGGAACTTCTTTATAACGGGTATCTGTTTTCGGATTGCGCGGATCATCTTCCGGTAGGGCATTGGGGGCTACGTTAAAACTACGGCGCCATATCAAGACTTGTTCTTCTCCGTATTTAGAAGCTGTTTCGCTTTTGTTTAATCCTTGCAATGCGCCATAATGTTTCTCATTTAGGCGCCAACTTTTCTCTACAGGTATCCAGTCTTGATCCATTTTATCTAGGACACAGTTTAATGTTTTGACCGCACGCTTTAAAAAAGAAGTGTAAGCTTTATCAAAATGAAATCCTTTTTCTTTTAAGAGTATACCTGCTTGGTTGGCATCAGCGATACCTTTTTCGGTTAAATCTACATCTGTCCATCCTGTAAAACGGTTGTCTTTGTTCCAAGTACTTTCTCCATGGCGGAGTAATACGATTCTTTTCATTTGTTCTCCTTTCTTTATTACCCGGTAATACATTTTCTGTTGGTGGCAAAATTAGTTGTAGCATACATACTTATCAATACCCATTAATTATGAATTTAACAGCGGAAGGCAAGGTTTTGTTTCTCTTTTTATTATTTTTGTACTTTGTAATTAAACACATGCCATGAAAAGAATTAAAACAGGACTAACGGGATTTATATTAGGAGATTGGTTGGGAATGCCTTACAGGGGAAAAGGAAAAGGGACATTTAAACCTATGTGGACAAAATCTTATCTTCGGGGAGACAAATGTTCAGGAAATACTTCGATGTTATTATGTGCTTTGGACAGTCGTTGTAATTTGGAACTTTATCAGCAGAATTTAAGAGATTGGTATTTTAATAGAAAGTATACAGGAGAAAACATTGAGTTTGATATTGATCAGGTGACCCAAAAAGCAATCATGAAAAATTTCAGGGGAGTGTCTTCGGATTCTAATAGCGGCAACCGTAGTTTGATGGGATGTTGTGTTTTGGCTTTTTCGCCTTTATCTAAAGAGGAGATTTTTCCTTTTATTAAGATTACTCATAATAGTCGTTATAGCTTTAAGTATACTTGGTTTTTTATTGAGTTTATTCGTTGCCTGTTGGAGTATGAAGATAAAGGACAGGCATTACAGCAGGCTGAGCAGAGATGTGATGTGGAGGTTAACAGGCAAAATCTTTGTAATGGAAGCTTTGTTGTAGATACGGTGGAGTCAGTGGTCAATTGGTTTATGGCAGGAAATAGTTATAAGGAGTGCGTATTTTCGGCTATAAACTCAGGTAAGTCAAGTGATGCGGTAGGAGCATTGACAGGTTTGCTGGCGGGATATATTATGGATTAGAATTAAAGAATGGAGTGAAAGGGTTTGAAACAATGGAATCTTATATTGATTCATTTATCCAGTACCTTAATCATCCCACTCTTTAAATTCCAATGAAAGTTGTTCCCATTGTTTTTTTATTTCTTCTTTTTCTTCTTTTGGATTAGATACGGATAGTCCGATAAGGCGGATGGGGTGGCTTTCATAATCAATTTCTTTCAGTAATTTTTTTGCTAAAGGAAGAATTTTATCCATGCTTGTCAGTTCACTGTCTTGAGTGATGCTGCGGGTTATTTGGTTAAAGTCATGGAATTTTATTTTTAAAGTAAGTGTATTACCACTGAAATTAGTGCGTTTCAGTCTTTCTAGCAATTCGGTGACTACATGATATAGTTCAATGATGGCGGAAGAATGAAGAGAAATGTCTTTTCAATGTATGTTCGCATCCTACGGACTTACGGATTCTTATGGGTTCTACAGGACGGAGGTCTATGCCTCGTGCAAAATCGTAATATAGATTACCTGCTTTGCCAAACTGTCGGGTAAGCATTTCTAAAGTGCAGGCTTGTAATTGGGTACCATTATGAATACCTAATGCGTGCATTTTTTGGGCTGTGACCGGACCTACTCCCCAAAAAGATTCGATGGGAAGATGGGCGATGAAATCCAATGCTTGGTCGGGATGTATTGTACATAATCCGTCGGGTTTGCGGTAATCCGATGCTATTTTGGCTAGAAATTTGTTATAAGAGACCCCGGCTGAAGCTATCAATCCCAATTCTTTGCGGATACGCTTTTTTATATCTTTGGCTATATCTATAGCAAGTGAAAAGCCTGCTTTATTTTCAGTTACATCCAGAAAGGCTTCGTCTAGTGACAGAGGCTCTATGATATCTGTATAGGTATGAAAGATATCGTGTATCTGCCGGGATACAGCTTTATATACATTCATTCGCCCTGGAACAAAAATCAGTTCTGGGCAAAGTCTTTTGGCTTTTTGTGATGACATGGCGGAATGTACTCCGTAACGACGGGCTTCGTAACTGGCAGCAGCTACCACACCTCGTTCTTCAGCGTGTCCCACAGCAAGCGGTTTTCCACATAATTCGGGGTTGTCACGCTGTTCTACCGATGCGTAGAATGCATCCATATCGATATGTATTATTTTGCGTTCGGACATCTTCATGAAATTTGTAGAGCAAAGGTATGAAAAAGGTTTTTGGTTGATGAGTTCTTTAACAGCTTTATTTGTTATATTTTCATTAATGTTATTTCTGTATAACGAATACGAGAGAGGCACATAAGAACTGCCCCTTTTATTTATCTGATGATGCGAAATTTCCGCTGGACCCCGAATATTGGTTTCGGTAAGGTAAGATCAATGTTGGGTAGTATAATAAAAAGAAGGAGTTAGTTTTCACTAAACTCCTTCATGCTCAGCTTGTCGGGGTGACTGGATTCGAACCAGCGACCACACGCCCCCCAGACGCGTACTCTAACCGGGCTGAGCTACACCCCGTTGTTTTGTTTAACGGGTGCAAAAGTACGTATTTACGGGGAATTTGCAAAATTTTCAGGCGCTTTTTTGCTCAAAAAAAACGTTTTTTAATTGGCTTTATTTATAAGTTTCTGTTGCTCAGTGGAATAGTTGATGGCTGTAATGGTATTAGATTTCCTTTATTTGCATTAAGTTATTTCTAAAGTTTTAGGAATATGTTAGAGAAATGGAAGTTTTTGGAATTCGTGGAGTTGCTATTTTTTTTAACTTTTTTTTTATGAATCATTTATAAGATGTTTGTACTGTGGTCTTTTTATTTTTGCACTTGATTTATTAATTTATAATTAGTTTGATATGGCAACATTCAAATTATTGCTTCATTCGGCAAATAAAAGAAAGAATGGAAGTTATCCTGTCTCGTTGCGGATAACAAAAAACATGAAGCATAAGTATATCTCTTTAGGTCTTTATGGCAAGAAAGAAGAATGGGACGAAAAAAGTGAGCGTTTCCGTTGTGACAAGCGTGTCTGTCCTAATTACAAGGAGTATAATGCGCGATTAGTCCAATTATTGGCACGTGTTCAGAATGTTGAACTTGATTTTGAGCATGATAAAATAGACTGGACTTTGAATCAGTTTGCTGATGCTTTTTTATATAAGAGTAAGCAGGGTAAGTTTCTTGATTTTGCAGTTCTCTGCATAGAGGAGATGAAAGCCACAGGACATATAGGTAATGCACACGTGTGGGAGAGGCTCCTTTATAATCTGAAGCTGTTTGATAAGAAACTTCATGTGCTCTGTTTTCAGGAGATAGATATAAAGTATGTGAATTCCTATAATCAATTCATGGAGAAGAGAGGATGGAGCGGTAATACCCGTAAACATGATATGAAAACCTTGAGTGCTATATTGAACCGTGCCATCAAAACAAAGGAATATTCAGGTAATTCTTATCCTTTCGGGAAAGACGGTTTCTGTATCTCTGCTTTGGAGGAAGAAACCCGTAAAAGGTATCTTTCACAGGAGTACTTGGACAAGCTGATGAATACTGTGTTTGCGAATAAGCCTAGAGAAGTGGCAAGGCGGCTTTTCCTGTTTTCCTATTTTTGTTATGGAATGAGCTTCATTGATATGGCATATTTGAAGCGTGATAATATAAAATCGGAAGGAGGAGGAAAATACCTTGTCTATAAGCGTCATAAGACGGAGCATAGTAAAAACGCGAGATTCATCAGAATCCCTTTGACAAATGAATTGTGCCTGCTGCTTCAGTGGTTTCGAGATAATACCTTGTTGGTAAGTGATTATTTGTTGCCTTTTGTTTCCAAGGATTATGTCGGTGAGAAGCTGTACAATCATCTTCGCAGCAGATTGGGCAGGTATAATGAGAGACTGAGAGAAATAGGAGAAGAATTGTGTTTTCAAGAGAAATTAACAAGTTACGTCAGCAGGCACTCTATGGCAATGACTTTACAGAGCAGTGGCGTTCCCCGTGAAATGATTGGTCAGGTGATGGGTCATAAGGACTTGAGCACGACAAACACTTATTTGGATAGTTTTGGAGATGCTGAAATAGAGAAAGTTACATTGAAATCATTATATAATAATAAAGAATTAAAATTATGAGAAAGAAAAAATATGAAAATTTTATCGCGAAATTGATGATGACTAAAGATATTATTGATGCTGCCGAATTGGAGAAACACATCCGTAATGTTGTCGGCTATGATAAGTCTTCGCTTGAAAAAGAATATTTTCGGATAAATGAACTTATTGAAAATCAATATGAAAAATACGGCATAATAAATGAGGGTGATAATATAGAGGCTTTTAGAAGAGGTTATTATGCCTTGAACAAGTTGTCTGTCACTTTAGACGATATCCGTAATAAGATAAATTCGCTGGGATATGAAAAGGAGAGTGGAATTGGAATACGTATTCAGCAGGATTGGAATTATGCCGCGCATCTATTGATTGATTTGTTATATTTGGAAAATATAAATCTTCATAATTACTCATGTTTATTAAAGGATTGTCTTAAACGAACCGGCAATTCTCCCATGTATTCCTGTTATTCGGAGGAGCAATTGAAACTTGTTTATGAATATCTTTGTTCTAAATCTCTGTTTTGTAACAAAGATGAATTCAGTAATTTTTTTAAGATATTTAAATCTGAAGCTTCTGATGTAACGCATAAAATAAAAGTGAATACCTCTAGAACAGGTGCAAAGGCTCTATTGAGAGTTGCTGTCGAAGAGTTGACTAAACAATTTTCTGCTTCATTGGTTAACTTGTTTTTTGCGGATAAAGATGGTGGTGATTTGAAAATAGCCAGCCATCATAGAGCCACGGCTTATGATGATTATCGGAGGGAAATAGCTCGTATACTGTCTTAAAATAACTTCCTTGAATTAAATGCGCTTTTTTAAATCGATATATATGTTTGATATTCAGATGTATATATCGATTTTGTTTTTGCTTTGTGTCGCAAAATGAATTTGAAAAATTAATTGTAGTGCCCTTTCTTTGCATCATAATTTTAAAAAAAAGATATGATAAAAAGAAAAAAAGCTGTTTCTACAGCAGAATCAAGTAAGGAAAAAGGCATGAGAATAAATTCAGGTGTTTCAGAAAGCATCATGATAGTGTCTGATATTATTGGTATAGACGAAGTCTGTAAAATAACAAGTCTTTCTCGCAGCACGATTTATAAAAAGACTTCTAATCACGAAATTCCTTTTTATAAATCCACTCTGAACAAAAGGTCCTTCCTGCGTTTTAGACGTTCTGAGATTCTAAATTGGATGTTGCGCCATCGTATAGGGACTATTGATGAGTTTTTGGAATCTCAGGATTGAGTTTATAATAATAAGTGAAATAATATTATTATATTAATAATAAAGGAAGAGGATACTTTTATGTATGATACAATAAAATTTGTAATAAAAGAAAGTGAATTGGATAATGCAATTTGCTTTTTAGAAGAGATTCCGTGTAGGATATCGATAAAGTCTACTTCTTCAAATAGAGTGGTAGGTTTTTTGAAGAATATGAAGATTGAAGTGCGAAATACTACTTTGATAGTGCAAGGTAGTTTGCTTAAATATTTCAAGGGTTATAATTATGCAGAGTGTTTGTCTGTATGGGATGTCAGAAAATCGATAAATAAATTGAGTAATGAGTTGAATGTTCCTATGCGACAGGCTGTAATCAATAGGATTGATATTGGTATCTGTTTTTCTATGGTTAATGTTCCTTGGGTATATTGGGATTGTCTGCTTCATAGCGATGGTTATTTTCGTTCTAATATAAAACAAGAAACTTTGTATTTTGACAAGTATGATTCGCAGCTTTGCTTTTATGATAAAAAGACGGAGATGAAAAAGAATAGGGAGGTTGAGAATTTAGAATGTTTAAAAAAAATAAACGTGCTGCGATATGAGTTTCGTTTCAAAAAAGTTACATCGATTTTTGGCGGTGTAGTAAGAGGGGCTGACTTGTATAGTCCTGTTTTCTATTTGCGAGTATTGCAAAAATGGTATGATGGCTACATGATTATACAGAAAGGATTTGTATCGGAAGTTGATTTACTCAGGTTTGGTGGCAAGAAAGAGTTTCAGCGTTCTTGTGTTGCTTTAGTAATGGGTCAATTTAATCTATATGAAGTTTTGGATAGGGAATTTGCACAAGGAAAAATCAATAGTAAAAATAAATATGATATAAAGGAGGTTATGAAAGAAGCAGAGAAATTACTACTGGATAAGGAAAACTTTATTTCTATTATAGATGAATTGACTAATAAGGTGAGTGTTTTTTATGAGGAAATGAAAAAGTCTGTGGAAAACGTTTCTCCATATCGTTGGGAGTTATTGAATAGAATGGCTGATCGTTCTTTAAGGGTTTAAAATGTAGTTTTAACAAAGAAACAGACGCAAGATAGGTAAATAATCACTTTTTTGTAGGAAATGGAATAAAACGTAATTAAACAGGCTTTTCAGTAGTTTAATTTAATGCTTGTGAGATTTTCTATCAATGTTCATTAGAAAAAAACTTGGTGTTTCCTTTTCCTATTTCTTTTACTTAGAAAAAATTATGTAATAAATGTTTTGATAGGAATAATTTATTAAATATATTTGTATATTAATGGAATGAATCAGCGATAAACAGCGTGTTTAATACTGGTTTTAGTAAATAATAGTATACAAATATATTGATTATGGAAAAGAAGAGTAGTGGTTATCAGACTGGAATTGCGAGTGAGCATTTGGTTTTGTCTATGTTGTATCGTTTGGGTGCAAAAGCATATTTGACTTTGGGTAATGAAAAGAGTATTGACATAAGGATTACTAAGGATGACGGAAGTTGGATTTCTGTTGATGTGAAGTCTGTACGTAAGGGGAATGCTATTCCTGTAGGGAATGCAGTGGATAAGGATAATCATTATTATGTTTTTGTAATTTATAATAATAAGTTTAGTGATTTATCTGTTCATCCTGATTTTTATATTGTTCCTAGCCATATTGTTGTTGAGAGAAGAAAGGAATTTAATGGTGGTCCTATTGATATATTCAAGAAAGATATTATAGAATATCAGAATAAGTGGGAAATTTTGGGTACATTTGTAGAAAATGGTGAACTTTCTACAGAAAAAAAATGATGAGGGATAATTTTAAATGTAGAATTTATGGAGATCTTGAGTTTATTAGGAACACTTTATAGTATAGCTATATTTGTGGTATATATTGTTTTAATAGGATGTGCTTCTAAGTTGGCTGTACGGCTTGGTAGAGAGAATGGGGCTTGGGTTTTTTTTAGTATTCTGTTCACTCCTGTTTTGGGTATAATTTTGTTACATTGCTTAGGAAAAACGGATGAACAAGAGAAGAATGATTTTTTGGAAAGAAAAATGTGGGAAAACAATGTTTGACAGTTTTATATAAAAATCTATCATATTTGTATTGTAGAATATTATGTTTTTTGAGTAAAAATGTTTATGAATTGATTTTTTATTAATATGATAGGCTCACTTGCAGGTGATATTATAGGCTCTGTATATGAGTTTAATAATATAAAGACGAAAGATTTTCCTTTGTTCAGTAAAGAATCTTTCTATACTGATGATTCGATTATGACGATAGCTGTGGCTGATTGGTTGCTTCATGGAGGTGATTTGGTGAGAGTGATGCAGTATTATGGTTCTAAATATCCTTTTCCTATGGGTGGATATGGTGCTCGTTTCGACAAATGGCTGCATGAAAAGAATCCTAAGCCTTATAATAGTTGGGGAAATGGTTCGGCAATGCGTGTTAGTCCTGTGGGATGGTATTTTGATTCTTTGGAAGAAACAATAAACGTGGCGGAAGAGACAGCTGTGGTTACCCATAATCACCCTGAAGGAATCAAAGGAGCTCAGGCTACGGCATCGGCTATTTATTTGGCAAGAAAAGGTAAATCAAAAGAATATATCCGCAGTTTTATCACAGATAATTTTGGCTATGATTTGAATCGCTGTTGCGATGATATTCGTTGTGATTATAAATTTGATGAAAGCTGTCAAGGTACAGTTCCCGAAGCTCTTATTGCTTTTTTAGAGAGTCGGAGTTTTGAGGATGCTATAAGGTTGGCTGTTTCATTGGGTGGTGACAGTGATACACTGGCTTGTATAACAGGAGGGATTGCAGAAGCTTTTTATAGATATAGAATTCCCTATGGAATACGCAGCAAGGTTCTTTCTTTATTGGATGATGATTTGCGAAGAATTGTTAAGGAATTTATAGATGCTAGGCGCGAATGGTTTATACATCCGAGATGGAGGGATGCCAGTACGGTACGTATAATTAGTCAGCCCTCTAAAGACGAAGTAGAGAAGTTAAAAACAGAGTCTGTAAGACTAATTTTAAACAGCTTAAATTCGGAAACGGATGAAAAAAAGGAATGAATTTGATATATTGTGAAAAGTATAAATGCTATTTTGATGTATTATCAAGTAGCATTTTTTTATTATATAGGAATTTCTATTTTGTTAAAGATGATATGGTGTTTAAGGGATAAATGGGAAATGTTTATGGAAAAATGATACTGATGTTGGGGTGGTCTGGGCTTGTTTTTTATGATGAAGATGATAATTTTAGGGATAAAGATTGGATTCTGACTTCTTATGATAATTCTAGAAAAGAAGATAAAATAAGAAAGAGCTCGACTATACTTAATAGACCTGATAGTTCTAATGATACGGACTCAGCGAGACGCAATTCCTTAATAAGCTCTGGCGCTCTTTCATTACCTAAAGATATATCTTATTTATTAAATGAACAACAACTTATGGACGAAATTATAGAAAAAGCAAAGCAGGGTTCACCTGTTGGAAGAGAAAAGATGTTGGAAAGCTAAGTTTATAGATTAAGTTGTTTAAAAAAATAGTGAATGAATAATGAAAGAGGTGACATTACTGATACATTGAATAAATGTTGTCGAAATTTGTTGTCTAAAATAGGACTATGGTCTATCTTTAGGCAATAACAATAAGTCTTTAAAAAATGAATATATTGATGGTTGATTTGCATCTATTTGCATTTAATTGTAATGAAAGTTTTAGGATAGTTGTAGATAAAAAAGAAAAAAGAGCTAAACTTTTTTGTTTAACTCTTTCTATATCATTGTTTTACCTTGAATGCTTTAGAATAAATCTTTTGAGCCCCCCAGACGCGTACTCTAACCGGGCTGAGCTACACCCCGAATTGCGGATGCAAAGGTACGGCTTTTTTTGGTATTTGCAAATATTCTCTGTACTTTTTTACATTAAAAGTGCATCTTTTTATGCAAGGTATTGATGAAACTAATAAGTCGATTCCCTATATTCAGAGGGAGACATATTGGTGTGTCTTTTAAAAAAACGACCTAAAGCAGACTGGTTCAGGAACTTAGTTCTGATTGTTATTTCCTGAATATTAAGAGAACTGTTTTTCAATAATTCTTTTATCTCCAGTAATGAATAATCTATAATCCAGTCCTTAGGAGATTTTCCACTGGTTTCTTTAACTACTTCAGACAGATATTTGGAAGAAACATGAAGTTTGTCGGCATAAAAGATAACCTCTTTATGCTCTCTGTAGTTGTCCATCATTAGCGTATAGAATCTATGCGTTAAATCTTCTTTACGTGTTGTACTTGTATTATTTCTATGATTGATATAATTTTCAAAATCGTTATATAAATCTAGGAATATAATTCTTAGCAGAGCTATAATTGCTTCTCTGGAAAAACTTTTGGGAAGTTTGATCCGACTCTTCAGTAACGTATAATAATTCATGAAATACTGCATCTCTTGTTCCGGCAAGGGATAAAGGAAACGAGATTTCATGTAAGAGAAAAATTGAGGAGAAAAACTCCTGATAGTTTTTATTACATCATAGAAAAATGTGTTTGAAAGTGTAAAATAGTTTGTTGTGAAATGAGGACTTGTCTCTATGACTGAGACTAGCAGTCCCGGCATAAAGACAAAAACATCATGTGGGTGTATAGTATATTCTTGAGAATCCATTCTTATTTTAGCATTTCCTTGTATACAGATTCCAATAGTACATATAGGGGTATAAGAAGGGCAATCTGTAATGGGCAATGTTGATGCATTAGATTGCATGCAAAATTCATTCTCTAATATATCTTCTCTATTCTTTTCAAATTCCTTATATAACATTTATACCAACCAATTATATAATGCAAAAATAGGGTTTCTGAAGCATTGAAAAGTTGATCAATGGTATTTAGGAACAATTTTACGGAAAAAAGGTGCTTTATATTTGTCTTTTTTAAATGATTGTCCTGTTTTTTAACTAATGTATTATAAATACTCTAATTGCTTGATTGTTAAAAGTTTGATCGATTATAATTGGGAATAAATAAAAGATGTTTTTATTGTATCGGACAGATGGAAAGTTTGTACAATCCTTTCCATCTGTTTGAAGGGAGATCAGCAACCCATGGATTCATGATAAAAATCCAGCATTTCAAAAATTTCGTCTTTACTTGCCGATTGATTAATCTGTATATTTCCTATTTCAGTTAATAGGGTGAAATTGATAATGCCTGCTGAGTTTTTCTTATCATGTTTCATGAATTCATAGAGGCGTTCATATTGTTTGCAATTAAAAGGCATAACTCCATAATGTTCTTTGACGAACAGGATGGTCTGACGTAGCTTGTCTTTAGGAAAACCAGTTTTGATATGGGAGAAATAAAGTTCACAAACTATTCCCCATGCCACAGCGTAACCATGTAATATCGGATGCTGTGTTTCTAATGCCAGACTTTCAAAAGCATGCCCTACGGTGTGTCCCAGATTTAAAGCTTTGCGGATTCCTCTTTCAAAAGGATCCTGTTCCACTATATCTTCTTTAATCTGTACAGATTTTCCGACTAAAGTCTGTAAGACCTTGTAATCTATATTGTTGAAGTCAAATTTCAACAATTCTATCCAATGATCATGGGTGCTGATAAGACCATGTTTCAACATTTCAGCGTATCCGGACAATAGATTGCGAATATCCAGTGATTTTAGAAAATTAGCGTCAATCAATACACTTTCGGCAGGAGAGAAGACTCCGATCTCATTCTTTAATCCGTTGAAATTGATTCCGGTCTTGCCTCCTACAGATGCATCAACCATAGCCAGCAGTGTGGTAGGAATATTAATATATTTGATCCCTCGTTTGAAAGTTGATGCGGCGAATCCTCCTAAATCTGTAACCATCCCTCCACCTAAATTGATAAGTAGCGAATGACGGCTTGCACCTTTATCTCCCAACTCTTTCCATACATATGCCAGTGTTTCCAAGTTTTTGTGCACATCTTCAGCCCCTATATAAATAAAATGGGCATTTTTAATACAATCAAATTCTGATAAAACAGGAATGCAAAGTTCACGTGTATGTTCGTCAGCCAAGACAAATAATTTGTCATGTGGGCATTGGTTTATTGCCTTATTGAGATTTTCTTCTAAGTTATGGCAGATAATAACTTCTTGTTTACTCATATTTTCTATTATTTGCCTGCAAATTTAGGTAAAAAAGCAAAAAGATGACCGTTCTTTGCTTACAAATAATTACTTTTGTACGTTAAAATATAAAATAATGAAAGGAATTTTACCGGTTTATTGTAGGACGATGGGATATGTTGTTCTGTTGTTGTCTGTTTTCGTACCGTTGTTCATGTTTATGTTTGGCATGATAAACGATAGTAACCTGTTGTTTACAAAGGCTTCTATCAAGTTACTTATCTGGTTTTCTTTGTTTATGATCTTCTTGGCAAAAGTGAAGGATGAGAATGAGAAGATTTCCCGAATACGTATCAAGGCTATTTGTTATGCTATTTATTTGTTGGGCATTTATTATATTGTAATGTTGGTCAGAGGAGTATATAATGGAAATCTGGAAGAAGCGGATAATTCCATTGCTATAGTTTATATGGTTTTTAATGTTATTTGTCTGGAATTTGGTGTACAAAAAAGCCGGTTTGACCGATTGTTTAAGAAATAAATACACTTTTCCGTTAAACCTTTTGTCGACAAGAGTGTCCAAAGGACATTAGGCATTAAAATTTCAAGGAAAAAGAAAAAATGAAGAAGTTAGTATTATTGTTGTTACTGGTATGTACCTGTGCAACTCTCTCTTGGGCGCAAAGTGGCAAGCGCATAACCGTGACGGGATCTGTGATTGATGGTGATGATAAAAGCCCGGTTGGACAAGCTACCGTACAGTTACTTTCTCTACCCGATAGTACAATGGTGGTAGGAAATGTTACCAATAACAACGGAGTATTCTCTATTGCTGCCCGTCCGGGGAAATATGTACTTAAAATTTCATTTGTAGGTTACCTTACTCAGGAAAAATCTTTGCAGCTGACAGCTGGTAAACCGAGTGTTAATATTGGAACAGTCACTTTACCCACCGATGCTATCATGTTGGGTGAGGCGGTTATTGTAGCCGAGGCTCCGCAGGTAACCATTTCAGAAGATACTATTGGCTATAACGCTTCTGCTTATCGTACTCCTGAGGGGGCGATGTTGGAAGAATTGGTGAAAAAACTTCCGGGAGCAGAAATAGATGACGATGGTAATATCAAAATCAATGGTAAGGAAGTAAAAAAGATTATGGTAGATGGCAAAGAGTTTTTTGGCGGTGATGTGAAGACCGGTTTGAAGAACTTGCCAGTCGATATGGTGGAAAAACTGAAAACCTATGATAAGAAATCCGATTTGGCACGCATTACGGGTATTGATGATGGTGAGGAGGAAACAGTGCTCGATTTGACGGTGAAGAAGGGGATGAATCAAGGCTGGTTTGGAAACGTGGATGTAGGCGCCGGAACGGAAGACCGTTATACAGGAAGAGCTATGATTAACCGTTTTTATGATAAAACTCAGGTTTCTATTATTGGTTCCGCCAATAATGTGAATGATCAGGGATTTTCGGGGGGAGGACCTCGTTGGAGGCGTAACAATGGATTGAACGCGACTAAAATGCTAGGAGCGAATTTTGCTACAGAAACAGAAAAACTGGAATTGGGAGGTAGTATGCGTTACAACTATCGTGATGCAGATGTAGTAACAGTCGGATCTTCACAGCGTTTTTTGCAGTCGGGGGATTCTTATTCCAATTCAAACAAAGCCAATAGTAATAAGGAAACAGGTTTCAAGGCAGATTTCCGTATGGAATGGCGTCCCGATTCAATGACCAATATTATTTTCCGGCCGAATGTTTCTTATGATAAGACAAGGGAGCTTCAGTTGCAGAGTCAGGTACTTTTAATGAGGATCCTTATCAGTATGTGGTAAATCCCAATGATTATTTGAACTTTGACAATATAGGGTCTGATGATCCGTTAAGGGATACTCGTATTAATGCTACCAATGAACATAATCTGTCCAAATCAAATAGTTTGTCGGCTAATGCAACATTGCAGCTGAACCGGAAACTGAATAATGAGGGACGTAACATTACATTCCGTGGTTCATTTGGATATGGAGATGATGACAGCGATCAGTATGCTCAATCGGAAACCCGTTATTATCAGATAAAGAACTATTTAGGAGGGGATTCTATAGAACATCGTAATCAATACATTACGATGCCTACTAAAAATTATAATTATACAGCACAGTTTACTTATAGCGAACCTATAGCACGGGCTACTTTCCTGCAATTTAGTTATAGATTCCAATATAAGAATAGCAAGAGTGATAAATCGACATACGATTTGGGGTATCCTTGGGATATAAATGACGGATTACCCGAAAACTATGAAACTGCTTATGTGGATAGCTTGAGTAAGGATGCTGAATATAAATACTTTAATCATGATATTTCTTTGGGACTACGATTTATCCGGGAGAAATATCAGTTGAGTGCCGGCATGTCCTTACAGCCTCAAAATACGAAATTGTCCTATAAGAAGGGAGATTACATGACTGATACCACAAGAACGGTATTCAATTTTGCTCCGAATCTGGATTTTCGTTATCGCTTCTCCAAAGTAAGTCAGTTGCGTATCACTTATCGTGGGCGTAGTAGCCAGCCTAGTATGGAAAACCTGTTGCCGATTGTCGATAATTCCAATCCGTTGAATATCCGTGTGGGTAATCCAGGTTTGAAGCCTTCGTTTGCCCATACCATGCGTTTGTTTTATAACACTTATAATGCCGAGAAGCAGCGTGGCATAATGACTCATGTAAATTTCACTGCTACTCAGAATAGTATCAGTAATAGTACGGTATATGATGAGAATACGGGTGGTACTACTTCAACTCCTCAGAATATCAATGGAAACTGGAATGCGTTTGGATTGTTCGGTTTTAATTCGGCTTTGAAGAATAAAAAGTTTACTATAAATTCTTTTTCTCGTGTGGACTACCGGAATCAGGTAGCATTCTTATACAATAAGGAAACATTGCATGATGATAAGAATACGACTACCGGTTTGACTTTGGCGGAGAATCTGAATGGGTCCTATCGGAATGACTGGTTTGAATTTTCATTGAATGGTTCTATTGAGTATACAGCGGAACGTAGCAAGCTGCGTCCTGAAAAGAACCAGAATCCTTATACATTCTCATATGGAGCGAGTACCAATGTCACTTTACCATGGCAGATGACATTGTCTACTAATATCACCAACCAGTCCCGTAGAGGATATGATGATGCCAGTTTGAACAATAATGAACTGATTTGGAATGCCCAAATAGCACAAAGTCTATTGAAAGGAGCTGCAACTGTTAGTTTTGAAATGTACGACATCTTAAAACAACAGAGCAATATCAGCCGTTCTTTGACTGCGGATGTACGTTCGGTTACCGAATACAACAGTATCAACAGTTATTGTATGGTACATTTTATCTATCGTCTGAATATTTTTGGAAGTAAAGCCGCCCGTGACAAGATGATGAATAGCCATAGGGGATTCGGTGGGCCCGGTTTTGGTCCCGGTCCGGGAAGACATGGCCGGCGTCCTTTTTAAATGAAACTATATCTTAATCTTTTCCCAATCTATATTGTTATAGGTTGGGATTTTTTTTATAAGTTTGCTTATAAGTAAATTACTGGAATTATATGGTAGAGTGGAGTATCTTTAATGAAATCTTTGCTGTTGCTTTTAACGTGCTTTATTTTGTGATTATCATCGGAACTATCTTTATAGTGATACTTGATAATCGTAATCCTGTTAAAACAATGGCATGGGTACTTGTGCTCTTTTTCCTGCCCATTGTGGGGCTTGTGTTCTATTTCTTTTTCGGCAGAAGCACACGTAAGGAGAAATTGATCAGCAAGAAAGGGTTCACCCGTCTCATAAAACGTCCCATGGCAGAATATCAGGCGCAAAAGGCGTTTAAGTGTCCTGATGAACAGCACCAGTTGATGCGTTTTTTCCGGAAAGTGAATAATGCTTTGCCCTTTGAAGGAAATGCGACGGAAGTTTTTACGGATGGTTATTCCATGCTGTATTCATTGATGAAAGAAATCAGTAAGGCAAAGCATCACATCCATTTGCAGTTTTATATTTTTGAGGATGATCCGGCAGGCAGGTTGCTGCGCGATTTGTTGATAGATAAAGCGCGGCAGGGAGTAGAAGTGCGTTTACTATATGACGATGTGGGCTGCTGGAAAGTGCCCCATGCTTTTTTTGATGAAATGCGGGGAGCAGGTATTGAGGCACGCAGTTTTTTGAAAGTCCGTTTTCCTTTATTTACCAGTAAGGTAAATTATCGTAATCACCGTAAAATAGTAGTAATCGACGGTCGTGTGGCTTATACGGGAGGGATGAACATTGCTTTGCGCTATATGAAAGGCTTTCCATGGGGGATATGGCGGGATACTCACATTAAAATAGAAGGAAAAGCGGTATATGGGTTACAGACTGCTTTTTTGACCGATTGGTATGTGGTAGACCGTACTCTTATCACTTCCTCCCGTTATTTCCCCGAAGTCGGAATCTTTGGAAAGGCTCTGATACAGATTGTCACTTCCGATCCTGTAGGCGAATGGCGGGATATTATGCAAGGGCTACTGATAGCTATCAGCAGCTCCCGAAAGTATTTTTATATACAAACACCTTACCTGTTGCCTACCGAACCTATTCTGATGGCATTGAAAACGGCAGCTTTGGCAGGCGTGGATGTTCGCATTATGATACCGGCACGTGCCGATACATGGATAACACATTTAGGTTCGTTATCTTATTTGGATGATATCATGCGTGCGGGTGTCAGGATTTACCTTTATCAGAAAGGTTTTTTGCATTCCAAGCTGATGGTCAGTGATGATACTCTTTCTACGGTAGGTTCTACAAATATGGACTTCCGTAGCTTTGAGCATAATTTTGAGGTGAATGCCTTTATGTATGATCCGTCCTCAGCATTGCTGTTGAAAGGTATTTTCCTGCAAGACCAGAAGGACGCCATCCTGTTGCAGAGAAAAACATGGATAAAGCGTCCTTGGTATCAAAAAGCACAAGAATCTATTGTCCGGTTGCTGGCACCGTTGCTTTGAAGAAAGAGAAGTTCACACTGCCATATGCACGGCGCTCAATAAAATGGGGGTCATCCTCAAAATGATTCTCTTTGCCATGTTCCAGTACCAGTAATCCGTCTTCCTTTAAAATCCCGCTTTCGAAAATACGGGTGGGGATGCTTTCCAACTCTTTCAAGGCGTATGGAGGGTCGGCGAAGATGAAATCAAATTGCTCGCTGCATTTGTCTATAAATCTAAAGACATCAGCACGGATAGGAAAACATTTGTCAGTCTTCACTTCACGCATCACCTGTGAGATGAAAGAAAGGTGCTGGGGATCTTTTTCTACTGAAATAACCCGGTCACAACCGCGTGAAACCAGTTCTATACTGATGCTGCCCGTACCGGCGAAAAGGTCCAAGGCTGTAACTCCGTCCTCGAAGTCAAAATAATTGTTACTTAATACATTGAAAAGGTTCTCTTTGGCGAAATCCGTTGTCGGACGTGCCTTGAATGTATGAGGCACATCGAAACGGCGCCGTTTGTATATACCGCTGATTACTCGCATAATAATAAGGTTTGCATGTCAAAAGGTATCTCTTCTATTTTACTTATCTCGGAGCGGTTGAATTCCGCTTTGGGGCTGATGACGAATACCTGGCGCAGATAATTGCGCAACTCTTTCAGTAATTCTTCTTTGTCCTTTAATATTCCTGTCAAGTGCAGCTCGTCTCTTTCCTGATTATAATTTAATTGTTGCCATACATATAATAGGTAATACACACGGTCTGTGGTTTGTTTGCATGGAAATGAGTTGATCAGTAATAAGTTGCCCTTATCAAAACAAAAAACTTCCATTTGTTGCTCGCGTATGTATGTATATAGTTTCCGGCTGTTACCCAACCGGCTTTTCCGGGCGAAATATTCAGTCAGCGGGCTGGCGGTGGAGAAGAAACGAGCTGTAGGAAAATGTTCAGTCAGTAACAAATGGGTATGTTTGTCCATAGCAAAAAGTATTACCACATTGCTTCTTCCCAGGACATTGCAAAGTACAATCTCGTTATTTCCTTTAGCTTTAGGAAAATTATGATAGAAAATTGTATCCATCTGTTCGTCTTCGAATAATTCCAAAGGAACAGGGGTGAAACGGGGGGAGTCATACAAGATGTTAACCCGTTTATACGGATACTTCAGCGCTTCTGTTTTAGTCAGCATATCTTTCAGATTGGCCGTCATGGAATATCCGGTGTTGACCGGATGCGGAACAAAGCAGAAATCATTATCTGTCAGTGGGTTATAGATAGAAAAAGAAAATCCATCCGCACTGAGGCGGATGGATAATGTATATTGTTCCGATTTTGTAAAATCGATACGTTCAGTCATTCTTATTCCCAGTTACCTGCGTTATTGTTAGGCTGTTCGATATCACCCACTCTTAAACCGCAATATTTACCCAATTTGGTCTGAAGGTCTTTAAGGTTAGCCAATTCTTGAGTATTCAAGCCGCCCAAATATGTTTCATACGGAGTTTGAGCTTGGAACAAGTTCAAAGGAGCACCCGATTTGGTAGTATCGCTGCGGGTAACCATCTCAAATTGTACGCCGTTTCCGAAGGGAACATATCTCAAAGAGTCTGCATTGAAGCCCGGAGCATAGATTGTATCTGTTACGGCAACCCATAAAGTATCACGTTTGAAGTTCATCAAACCTTCTTTTTCAACTTCTTTCCAGTTACCGGTCTTTTTGGCTTTGTTGATGATTGCCATCGCTTTCTTTTCAGTCATACCGGCTTCCAGTTGTGTATCAGACAAAACTCCTTCTTTCTTTACAAACGGAAGTTTTGCAGTTTTGACGAAATCAATCAAGGTGTCGAAGCTTGCAGTATATCGTCCATTGTGCAGGTTACGGTATTCCAACTGTGCCTTACGGATGTCAATTAAGCGTGCAATAACTTGTTTCTCTCTAGTCTTTTTAGCGTCATCGAAGTTGATCGGTCCCATGATACTGCCGTAGCAAACGTATATCAAACCGATAACGCAAGCAGCCAATACAATATTAATAACTGTTTTCATGATAAATATGTGTTTTTTTTAGTTTATATTCGCATCGCAAAAATAAAACAAATAAATCTAATAACGCACAGTTCAAGGAACTTTTTATTACGCAATTATGATTAATAGTTATTTAGTGCAGCAAATTAAGGGAAATTTTCTATATAAACCAACTTTAGAACAAGAAAAAGCTGTTAAATTTTTAGCAGATTTTCTCTTTTCCCGCCAATCGGACTCGGTTTTTCTCTTAAAGGGATATGCCGGTACGGGTAAAACATCCCTTATCGGAGCATTGGTGAAGACCTTGGACCAGTTACAGCAAAAGTGTGTTCTGCTTGCTCCGACGGGAAGGGCGGCTAAAGTCTTTTCACATTATGCACAGCATCCGGCTTATACTATCCATAAGAAGATTTACCGCCAGCGCAACTTTTCAAATGACCTGGACAACTTTTCTTTGGATGATAACCTGCATCAGCATACTTTGTTTATTGTGGATGAGGCGTCGATGATCGCTAATGACGGATTGGCGGGGGCGGTCTTTGGTACAGGGCGTTTGCTGGACGACTTGATTCAATATGTATATGCCGGAACAGGTTGCCGTCTGATGCTGATAGGAGATACGGCGCAGCTTCCTCCGGTGGGAGAGGAGGAGAGTCCGGCTCTTTCGGCCGATAAGTTACGCGGGTATGGCATGGAAGTATATGAGGCGCAGCTCACTGAGGTGGTCCGTCAGATGCATGATTCGGGGATTCTTTGGAATGCGACAGAATTGCGCCGCTACATATCCGAGGAAAATTTTCTCACTTTGCCTTCTGTCCGTGTGGAAGGGTTTCCGGATATCCGGATGGTTTCTGGTAGTGAGCTGATTGAGGTAATCAATGATTGTTACGGTCAGGCAGGTATGGACGAAACGATTGTGGTCTGCCGTTCCAATAAACGGGCGAATATTTATAATAAGGGAATCAGGAATACGATTCTGTTTCGGGAGGATGAGCTGAACAGCGGTGACCTGCTGATGGTGGCGAAGAATAACTATTTTTGGACGGAGGGTTGTAAGGAGATTGATTTTATAGCCAATGGAGATATAGCTGTGGTTCGCCGTGTCCGTCGGGTGCGTGAGGCATACGGCTTTCGTTTTGCCGATGTGGTGCTGGCGTTCCCCGACTATGATGGTATGGAACTGGAGGTGAAACTTTTGTTGGATACCTTGCATACTGAAACACCCGCACTGCCTAAAGAATTGAATGACAAGTTGTTTTATTCGGTATTGGAGGATTATGCTGATATAACAGTGAAACGTGAGCGGATGAAGAAAATGAAAGCCGATCCTCATTACAATGCCTTGCAGGTGAAATATGCGTATGCCGTTACTTGTCACAAAGCGCAGGGTGGCCAGTGGAAACGGGTCTTTTTGGATCAGGGTTATATGACGGAGGATATGTTGACTCCGGATTATTTCCGTTGGCTGTATACGGCTTTCACCCGTGCTACGGAAATTCTGTATCTAGTGAACTGGCCGAAGGAGCAGACGGAATGAGCGGGCAGTCAGTGAGGTGTTAATGACTGATGATATGTTTTCAACCGTTTGGTTAATGTTTTTTTCTTTATGGCTAAGCCTTTTTGAACGTTTGTATTCTATCTCCATAACCTTTGGAGTTAACTCCCAAGCTTATGGAGTTAACTCCAAAGGTTATGGAGATAACTCCAAAGGCTTGGGAGATAGAAATCTTCCTTTTTATTTCCCTTATCCATAAAGAAGAAAAGGCTTAGTAAACCAGATAAAAAAACTCCGCCATCGGCTTTCAGACCAGATGGCGGAGTTTTGATATATACGAAATATGGACGAAATTCGAATAGATTACAATGCAGCCAGCTCTATCACTTTATCAACAGCCGCATTCAGACCGTCGGGATTCTTACCGCCTGCCGTTGCGAAGTGGGGCTGACCACCGCCGCCGCCTTGAATCAGTTTGGCTGCTTCACGGACCAGTTTACCTGCATTCTGTCCGGCTTTTACCAGGTCTTCGCTAATCATGACAGTCAGCATCGGTTTGTTGTTGTCCACACTACCTATTACAACGAACAGATTGGCAGGAATCTCACCTTTCAGCTGGAAGGCAATATCTTTCACTACGTCGGCAGACATCGGAATGATGGCTTTCACCACTTTCACACCATTTATTTCTTTGGCATTCTCTACCAGTCTGGCTTTCAGTGCGGCGCCCTTTTCTTTCATGAACTCTTCCACCTGCTTCTTCAATCCTGCATTTTCGTCAATATACTTGCGGATGGCGACTTTCAGATCGGGAGCATTGTTGAACAATGCCTTCAAGTCATTCAGCGTATCTTGGACTGTATCCATCAATTCCTCTACTTTGGCACCCGTGATAGCTTCGATACGGCGCACACCGGCAGCAACAGAGCTTTCGCTGATAATACGGACCATACCGATCTTGCCTGTAGCCGGAACGTGGGTACCTCCACAGAATTCAATAGAGTTTCCGAATTGGACAACACGTACCTCATCACCGTATTTTTCACCGAACAAAGCAATAGCACCCAGTTCTTTTGCCTTTTCGATAGGAAGATTGCGGTATTCCGTCAAAGGGATGTTCTCGCGGATTTTGGCATTTACCAAATGTTCCACTTCACGAAGTTGCTTGTCAGTCACTTTCTGGAAGTGAGAGAAGTCGAAACGTAATGACTCAGGGGTTACCAAAGAACCTTTTTGTTCTACGTGAGTTCCTAATACCTGGCGCAACGCTTCGTCCAGCAAGTGAGTACAAGAGTGGTTGGCGGCACAGGCGGCACGTTTTTCTGTATCTACACAAGCTATCATCGGAACGTCAAGGTGTTCGGGCAGTTTTTTGGTGATATGGATAGGAAGGTTGTTTTCCTTCTTGGTGTCAATGATTTCAATGGTTTCGAATTCGCTTACGATCACCCCTGTATCACCTACCTGACCACCACTTTCGGCATAGAAAGGAGTATCGCTCAGTACAATTTGATACAGTGTCTGGTTTTTCTGCTTGATCTGGCGATAGCGCAGGATGCTGGTTTCATATTCGGTAAAGTCATAACCTACAAAGTGGGTGTCACCTTCCTTTATGGTGATCCAGTCGCCGGTTTCAACGGCTGCCGCGTTACGGGCGCGTTCTTTTTGTTTCTGCATTTCGGCGTTGAACTCTTCTTCGTTTACAGTCATGCCGTTTTCGCGGAGAATCAGTTCTGTCAGGTCGAGGGGGAAACCGAAAGTGTCATATAATGTAAAGGCATCCACACCGCTGATCTCTTTTTTCCCGGCAGCTTTGGCATCGTTCATAGTCTTGTCCAACAGACGGATACCTGTTTCCAGTGTGCGCAGGAAAGATTCTTCTTCTTCTTTGATCACTTTCTCGATCAGTGTTTTCTGTGCGTTCAACTCCGGATAGGCCTCGCCCATATTCTCAATCAATACAGGCAGCAGCTTGTACATGAATGCTTGTTTCTGTCCCAGGAAAGTATATCCGTAACGGACGGCACGGCGGAGGATACGGCGGATTACATAGCCGGCTTTTGCGTTGCTGGGCAACTGGCCGTCGGTGATTGAGAATGCGATGGTACGGATATGGTCGGCTATAACGCGCATGGCGATATCTTTCTGGTTGTCTTGACCATAGGTGGTTCCTGCCATTTCGGCAATGGCTTTCAGTATCGGTTGGAACACATCAGTGTCATAGTTGGATGTCTTGCCTTGCAGTGTGCGCACCAAACGTTCGAATCCCATACCGGTATCGATCACTTTGGCGGGAAGACCTTCCAGTGAACCGTCTGCTTTGCGGTTGAACTGCATGAATACAAGATTCCAGATCTCGATTACTTGCGGATGATCCTTATTTACCAGTTGGTTGCCGGGGATTTGAGCTTTTTCTTCTTCCGAACGTGAGTCGATATGGATTTCGGAACACGGGCCGCAGGGACCTGTATCACCCATTTCCCAGAAGTTGTCATGTTTGTTGCCATTGAGGATATGGTCTTTCGGCAGGAACTGTTCCCAGTAAGAGGCGGCTTCGTTGTCCCGTTCCAGTCCTTCTTCGGGACTTCCTTCGAATACGGTGGCATACAGATCTTTCGGATCTATCTTCAGTACATCTACCAGATATTCCCATGCCCAGCCGATAGCTTCTTTCTTGAAGTAATCTCCGAAAGACCAGTTGCCCAGCATTTCGAACATAGTATGGTGGTAGGTATCATGTCCCACTTCTTCCAGGTCATTGTGCTTGCCGCTTACACGCAAACATTTTTGTGAGTCCGCGACTCTTTTGTATTTGGCCGGGTGGTTGCCCAGAATAATGTCTTTGAACTGGTTCATACCTGCATTGGTGAACATCAATGTGGGGTCATCTTTAATGACCATCGGAGCCGATGGGACAATCTGGTGTCCTTTCGACTCGAAAAAGCTTTTGAAAGAATCTCTAATTTCTTTAGCTGTCATCATGTCGCTTATAATATATTGTCTTCTAGTTAATATTCTCAAAAAGGATTTGCAAAGATAATTGGTTTTATTATTTTTGTCGTCAAGAATTGTGCAAAATATTGATGTGTTGTGCATTAAAAACTTCAAAAAGCAGAATTAGATGCGTAAAGTCTACTATATTTATAATCCTAAGACCCGAACTTATGACCGCATTTACCCTACAGTGAGGCAGCGTGCCTTAAGCATCTTGCGCCGTTTGTTTGTGGGAATGGGCTTGGGGGCAGGCAGTTTCATTATCTTATTATTGATCTTTGGTTCTCCGTCCGAGAAGGAGCTCCGTATAGAGAATACCCGTTTGCTGGCCCAGTATAATGTGTTGTCCCATCGTCTGGATGAGGCTATGGGGGTGATGCAGGATATCCAGCAGCGTGATGATAATTTGTATCGGGTGGTGTTGCAGGCCGATCCTGTATCGGATGCAGTCCGTAAGGCCGGTTATGGGGGGACAAACCGCTATGAACAGTTGCGGGATATGGCGAATGCCGATCTGGTTATCAATACCACTCAGAAGCTGGATATGTTGAACCGGCAGCTTTATATCCAGTCCAAGTCTTTTGACGAGGTGGTGGATTTGTGCAAGAATCATGACGAGATGCTGAAATGTATTCCGGCCATAATGCCGGTATCCAATAAGAATTTGAAGAAGACGGCTTCAGGTTACGGTGTACGTATAGATCCTATTTATAAAACAGCCAAGTTTCATGCGGGAATGGATTTCTCTGCCAATATAGGTACTCCTGTTTATGCTACGGGAGACGGAACGGTGGTAAAGGCGGGATGGGAAACCGGTTATGGAAATCTGATCCAGGTGGATCATGGTTTCGGGTATGTGACTTGGTATGCACATTTAAGCAAGTATAAGGTTCGCCCGGGGCAAAAGGTGGTACGTGGGGAAGTGATAGGGGAGGTAGGAAATACGGGCAAGAGTACCGGGCCGCACTTGCACTATGAAGTGCACGTGAAAGGAAAAGTGCAGAATCCTGTGAATTATTATTTCATGGATTTGAGTGCGGAAGATTATGACAAGATGATACAGATTGCAGCCAATCACGGTAAGGTATTTGACTAGCCGTGAATTTTTAATTCTTAATTTTAATTTACCATGGCCTATAATCCGAATAAAGAATTGAAACTTTACTATTCCATTGGGGAAGTGGCGAAGATGTTTGATGTAAATGAATCCTTGTTGCGTTATTGGGAAAAGGAATTTCCTATTATTTCGCCCAAGAAGGCGGGAGGGAATGTCCGTCAGTATCGTAAAGAGGATATTGAGAATATCCGGCTGGTCTATCATCTGGTGAAAGAGAAAGGGATGACTTTACAGGGGGCCAAGCAGAAACTGAAGATGAACAGGGAAACCACTATCCGTACTACGGAGATTTTGGACAGATTGAAACTGATACGTGAGGAATTGGTTAGTATGCGTAAAGAACTGGATTACCTGACTTAAGAATATTCACCACAGATTGCACGGATTAAAAACGAGTTGCAGATAATCGTTATGGACAAATCAGTGTAATCTGCGGTGAAACTGGTATTGGTTAATTCGGCTGGTCTTCGAACTTTTCGATACGGGTGACGGTTTTTATCTCATCTATTTTCCTTAGGTTGGTAGTGATGGATTTTACATCATCCACATCGTGCACAAATAGCTGTATTCTTCCTTCAAAGATACCATCGTTACTTTCAATATTCAACTTGTGGATATTTACATTCAATTGTTGTGAAATGATTTCTGTTACCTTGTTTAACAGACCGATGTGGTCAATACCTTTTATGTAGATATTTACAGGGAAGTACAAGGACTTTCCAGTCTCCCATTGGACAGCCAACAAGCGGTTGCCATAACTGCTTTTCAGTTTGGTAGCCAACGGACATTGGCGTTTGTGGATGATGATACGATTATTGTCGCCTATATATCCCAAAACGTCATCTCCCGGAATAGGCTTGCAGCATTCTGCTATCACATAGTTCTTTTGGATAGCTTCGGGAGTCAGTTTCAATATTTTCTTGCTATCTATCTTTGGTAGGGGAACCTTCTCTTCTGTCGGTTTCTCCTTGTTTGTCTTGCTGCCTCCGAAAGCGAAAGAGATATACTTTTTCCAGTTACTGGAAACCGGTTTGTCTTTCAGTTCGTTTTTATCGTTTTCTCCTAGAATGATTGTTTTGAATCCGATGGCTGCAAACAATTCTTCCTGTGTCTTGAGGGTATGCAGATTACAGATCTTTCGTATGTTTTCGGGAGTGTACTCTACTCCCTCCCTGGAGAAGAATTCCCGTAACATTTCCTCACCGGCCTGCTGCATACCTCGCTGTTCGCGTTTCAGTATGGCCTGTATCTTAGCCTTGGCTTTTGCAGTGGTGGCAAAGTTTATCCACGAAGGCTGTACATGTTGTGATTTGGAAGTAAGAATCTCCACCTGGTCGCCGCTTTGCAGTTTGTGGCTCAAGGGCACCAGCTTGTGGTTGACTTTAGCTCCGATGCAATGGCTGCCCAAGAATGTATGGATGGAGAATGCAAAATCCAGTGCCGTACAGTTTTGCGGCATCGTTTTGATTTCACCTTTCGGAGTGAAGACAAATATTTCAGAAGCGAACAGGTTCAGTTTGATGGTATCCAGAAAGTCCATGGCATCCGGTTGCGGATCATCCAGAATTTCCTTGATGGTACGCAGCCATTTTTCCAGTTCGCCCTCGTCTTCACTGCCTCCGCCTTCTTTATATTTCCAGTGTGCGGCAAAGCCTTGTTCGGCTACATCATTCATCCGCTCGCTGCGTATCTGCACTTCTATCCATTGGCCTTTGTTGCTCATCAGAGTTACGTGAAGTGCCTGATAGCCGTTGGCTTTAGGATGGCTTACCCAGTCGCGCAAGCGGTCTGGGTGCGGTTTATAAATCTTGGATATGGATACGTATATGTTAAAGCACTCGTTGAGTTCTTCTTCCGGATTTTTGGGACAGAAGATGATACGGACGGCCAGGATATCATATATTTCTTCAAATGTGATATGCTTGGTCTGCATCTTGTTCCAGATGGAATAAGGGGATTTGACTCGTGCTATCAATTGATAGCTGATACCCATTTTGTCCAGTTGTGCGCGGATAGGTGCTGTAAATTCACGGAATACTTCTTCGCGTTCCGCTTGTGTCTCTTGTAGCTTGGATTCTATCTGTGCATATTCTTCCGGATGCTCATATTTGAAACTGAGATCTTCCAGTTCTGTCTTTATTTTGTTTAACCCCAAGCGGTTAGCCAGTGGCGCATAGATGTATAAGGTTTCTCCGGCAATTTTGTATTGCTTGTTGGGAAGCATGGAGCCAAGTGTACGCATATTATGCAGACGGTCGGCTATTTTGATGAGGATAACCCGGATGTCATCACTCATGGTCAGTAGCAATTTCTTGAAATTCTCGGCTTGTGCGGAAGCCCGGTCTCCGAATATGCCGCCGGATATTTTAGTCAGGCCATCTACAATCTGTGCGATTTTAGGACCAAACAGATTTTCAATGTCTTCCACAGTGTAGTCTGTATCTTCAACCACATCATGCAGTAAAGCCGAACAAATGGAAGTTGATCCCAGTCCTATTTCGGTACATACAATTTTAGCAACGGCTATGGGATGCATGATGTATGGTTCACCCGAGCGTCGTTTTACTCCTTTATGTGCTTGTTTGGCAAAATTGAATGCCTTTGTGATGATTTCTACTTTTTTGCGGTGCTTGGTCGCTAGATAACTGTCCAAAAGTTCCTGAAACCCTTGGTTTATCATTTCCTCATCCGCCTGTTCCTGAGTCTGCTTTTCATCCGTCATATCTTTGCCTCCTATAATCTATACTGCAAAAATATACAAAAAACATATTCAAGCAAGTATTTTCAGAAAATGTATAGTGTTAAATCTGTATTTTTTATCAATCATCTGATCCGCAAACTTCTTCCGGCTCTGATATTATTGCCCTTTATACCGTTTAGATTACGTAATTGGCTGATGGATACGTGGTATTTGGCAGCAATTCCTCCCAATGTGTCTCCTTGTTTGATTTTATGATAAAGAGTTCCCTTGGATGAGCGGTTTCTGCTACTGGTTGTTTCCTTGATGGCTACCGTTTTTCTTTTGGTCAGATATTCATTGGGCTTATAAGCGAACACGCTGTCTTGGCGGTCAATGAAAGTACTGACAAAGTTATTGGGCAGACGAAGTGCGCACAACTCGCTGTTACCGGGAATAATGTCCTTTTTGTATTGGGGGTTCAGGCTGCGAAGCTGGTCTAGGTTGATGTTGCATACTTCTGCCACTTGTTGTAAGTGGAGGTCTTTGTTAATGTGAATGGTGTCTGTAGCGTTGGGAAGCTGTGTTTCCATGGGACAGATGCCATGTTCGCAATAATAGGTCATGATGTAGTTTGCCGCTATGAAAGCAGGAACGTACCCACGGGTTTCTTTGGGCAGATAGTTGTAGATTGTCCAATAATCCGTGGCTCCTCCGGCACGGCGTATGGCTTTGTTGATAGTGCCCGGCCCGCAGTTGTAAGCTGCCAATACCAGATTCCAGTCTTGATAGATGTCGTACAGGTCTTTCAGGTAACGTGCTGCCGCCCAAGTTGATTTGACCGGGTCCCGTCTTTCGTCTATCAGACTATTGTTCTTCAGCCCGTATATTTTTCCTGTACCCAGCATAAACTGCCACAAGCCGGTAGCTCCCTGGCGGGAAACAGCGACAGGATTTAAGGCGGACTCTATAATCGGCAGATATTTCAGTTCTTGAGGAAGGTCGTATAAATCAAGTGCTTCTTCAAAGATAGGCATATAAAAATTGGTTGCCGCAAGCATAAAGGATACTTTATTGCGCAGACGGACGGCATACATATCAATGAATTTGCGTACTGCCTCATTGTAAGGCATTTCTATGATAGAGGGAATACGTGACAGACGATCCATATAGATGGAATCACTTACAACAGGGTTGGTAGAGGCCATTGTGCAGTTCTCTCCCAATGTGATGTGATTCTTAGATTGCCAGTCCCAGTAAAGACTGTCCATTTCTGACTGCATACTTTCAGGAACATCAATAATTTCTTCTTTTCCTGTAGTTTGCGAGTGAACGGTAATACTTTGGGTTTGTGCGCTTATTCCCGTTGTTCCTATAAATGTAAATAAACCAATTAAAAAGTTTTTCATGCGATTAAAATTTGAAGCTGCATTGCAGGCCTATTGTATTAGGTATCCTGCTCCGGCCGTCATTAAAAATAACAGGTTGTATTTGAAGACCTAAGTCTTTGGATATGTCAAAATCAGATAGTTCGGCATCCACGTATGCGTCTATGACAGACAGTATATATACACCGATAAAACAGAATATGCTTAAATCCCGATTTCGGCGATAGAAATCTTTTCGTTTTTTAAAGGTGTCCTCCATACCTTCCGCGCTCATGCCATGAGGCAGGAAGTCTTCGTAGCTTTTGGTATCAGGGTCATCGTCCATAATATCCAGATAGGCTTGAGAATAGTCCTTGTACATTCTGTTGTTCCAGGTCAGCGCATATGCACATCCCACAAAACCACCATATACTATCGGCAGTTTCCAATATTTACGGTTGTATATCTGTCCTCCGCCGGGAATTACCAACGCCAGCCAGATGGCACGGTTGGAGTTCGGGATAAACCGGGGTTTTGTTTCGGCAGCCATTGCTTTCTGTATGGAATCATTTTTACGGACTAAAGCGGCAGTATCAACAGGTGCTTCCATATTTTCTATCTTTTGCCGTTCTTCCAGCAGTTTCAGGCTGTCAATGACAAGTGAATCTTTGACTTGTATAATAGAATCTGTCTTTATACCCATACGGCGGTTGCGTGCCTTTTGGGCGTGAACATTCATGCTTCCAGCCATCATAAGGCATAAAAGCAGGAATGTAAACAGTTTATATGTGGATGTTCTTCTTTTCAATGTAGTAATAACGCTTTATTCTTTCTTTTTCAGTGAATCCAGTATTTCCATGATTCGTTCCAAGTCCTCTTCGTTATTGAACGGAATACTGATCTTGCCTTTTCCTTTGGCTGTACATGATAGCTGTACTTTCGAACCGAAGAATCCGCAGAGGTGGCTTTGCAGCAAAGTGTATTCCTCGGATAGTTTGGAGCCTTTCGGTTTGATCTTCTTCCCACCGCTGTCCACTGTCTCGCCACTGCTCAGTGCCTTGACAATTTCTTCCACTTTACGGACAGAATAGCCTTGTGACTGTATTTCATTAAAGATACGTATTTGGGTCTTAGGATCATCTAAGGACAATAAGGCACGGGCGTGTCCCATGTCTATTTCGCGGTTTTTCAATGCTACTTGAATCTGGGCCGGAAGTTTCAGCAGGCGCAGATAATTGGCGATAGTGGTACGTTTTTTCCCTACACGTTCGCTCAGCCGTTCCTGTGTCAATGCATATTGTTCCAATAAATGTTGATAAGCCAGTGCAATCTCCAATGAATTCAAATCTTCACGCTGAATATTTTCAATCAACGCCATTTCCATTACATTCTCGTCATCGGCTGTGCGGATGTATGCCGGAATAGATTTAAGTCCTGCCTGTATGGAGGCGCGGTAACGACGTTCTCCGGCTATGATCTGGTAAGAGTCTTCACTCAGTTGACGCAACGTAATGGGTTGGATGATACCAATTTCGGCAATAGAGTCGGCCAACTCCTGTAACGCCACCGGATCAAATTCACGACGCGGTTGGTTAGGGTTGACGGATATTTTGCTCAGTTCTATCTCGTTGATAGAAGATGAGCCGGCTGTCTTTACTTCTTCAGTCGAGATCAGTGCGTCAAGCCCGCGTCCTAAAGCAAATTTCTTCTGTACTGCCATTGTTTACTTACTGTTACGTGTTATAATTTCTTGTGCCAATGCCAAATGATTCTTGGCTCCGGTAGAGTCGGCATCATACAATATTGCAGGAATGCCGTGGCTGGGAGCTTCGCTCAGTTTGACGTTACGCTGTATAATTGTCTTGAATACCAATTCTTGAAAATGGCGTTTCACTTCATCATAAATCTGGTTGGCCAGACGCAGACGTGAATCGAACATTGTCAGCAGGAAGCCTTCTATTTCCAGTGAAGGATTCAGTTTCGATTTAATAATCTTAATGGTATTCAGCAATTTGCTGATGCCCTCTAATGCAAAATATTCGCATTGAACAGGGATAATCACTGAATCGGCTGCTGTCAGCGCATTGATTGTTATCAAGCCTAACGACGGGGAGCAGTCTATCAGGATATAGTCATATTCGTCCCGCATTGGGGCTAATACTTTTTTCATGATCTTCTCGCGGTCTTCCAAGTTCAGCATTTCTATTTCTGCGCCAACCAGGTCGATGTGTGAAGAAACAATGTCGAGTCCGTCAATGTCGGTGGTATAAATTGCTTCCCGTATATCGGCTTCGTTGATAATACATTCATAGATAGAGCATTCTACCTCTTTGATGTTCACACCCAATCCTGATGATGCGTTGGCCTGAGGGTCTGCATCAATAACCAGCACCTTTTTCTCCAGTGTTGCCAGAGAAGCTGCGAGGTTAATCGTTGTGGTAGTTTTACCTACGCCACCTTTTTGATTGGCTAAAGCAATAATTTTTCCCATATTAATCAGTTTTTCTCGCTGCGAAGTAACAAATAATAGGTGATTGCACCTATAAAAAACGGCAGACATTAGCAAAACTGTTGATAACTCATTGGTTTTGTTAATAACTCAACGGCGGCAAAGATAGAAATTTTCATTCAATTCTATTCTATTTTTAGCACTGGGTTGTAGAACATTAAGATAATTTTCTTTTCCGGTGAGGGGTAGTTCCGGCAAAGAGTTGTATCTTTACGCTCCGAGAAAAAGAGTGGAAAAATATGAAGAAAGAAAAACCGTTGATATTGCTGTCAAATGATGACGGCGTGGAAGCTAAGGGATTGAATGAATTGATACGCGGGTTGCGTGGAATGGGTGAGATAATCGTAATGGCACCGGACGGTCCTCGTTCGGGAGCTTCGGGGGCGATCACTTCCGAGCATCCTGTGAAGTATTACAAGGTACGTGAAGAGGAGGATTTGACTGTGTATAAATGTACGGGCACACCGGTAGATTGTGTGAAACTGGCATTGCATACGGTGGTTCCCCGTCGTCCCGATGTGGTGATAGGTGGAATAAACCACGGTGATAATTCTTCAGTGAATGTGCATTATTCCGGTACGATGGGGGTAGTGATTGAAGGGTGTCTGAAGGGGATCTCTTCTATCGGATATTCATTATGTAATCATTTTGCGGATGCTGATTTCTCTTCATCGCTGCCTTATATACGCCGTATTACTGAGCAGGTCCTGGAGCATGGCTTGCCTTTGGGGATTTGCTTGAATGTGAACTTTCCGGATACAGCTTCCTTGAAAGGGGTACGCATCTGCCGTCAGACGAATGGGGCTTGGATTAATGAATGGAAGCGTAGTCTGCATCCTCGGGGGGGAGAGTATTTCTGGCTGACCGGAGAGTTTGATAACTATGAACCGGAAGCGGAAGATTCGGATCACTGGGCATTAGGACATGGGTATGTGGCGGTAACTCCGACCCAAATTGATGTGACTGCTTATGGGATGATGAATGAGTTGAAAAACTGGAATCTGGAAGTATGAAATACTATTTGATAGTAGGCGAGGCATCAGGCGATTTGCACGCATCTAATTTGATGCGTGCCTTGATACAGGAAGATCCGGAAGCAGAATTCCGTTTCTTTGGCGGGGACTTGATGACGGCTGTTGGTGGAACGCGGGTGAAGCATTACAAAGAACTGGCTTATATGGGTTTTATCCCGGTGTTGTTGCATTTGCGTACTATCTTTCGGAATATGAAAGAATGTAAGCAGGACATTGTTCGTTGGGCTCCTGATGTAGTGATTCTGGTGGATTATCCCGGCTTTAACCTGAAAATAGCCGAGTTTATAAAGAAGCAGACGAAAATACCTGTCTACTATTATATTTCTCCTAAAATATGGGCTTGGAAAGAGTATAGGATTAAAAATATCAAGCGGGATGTGGACGAACTGTTTTCCATCCTGCCTTTTGAGGTTGAGTTTTTTGCCGGACATCAGTACCCTGTTCATTATGTGGGTAATCCTTGTGTAGATGCAGTGGATGCTTATTGTAAGGAACATCCGGATGGATTTCCGGAATTTGTGGCGGATAATGGCTTGTCCGAAAAGCCTGTTATCGCATTGTTGGCGGGCAGCCGGAAACAGGAAATCAAAGACAACCTGCCGATGATGCTGGAGGCTGCTGCTCCGTTTACCAAAGATTATCAATTGGTGCTGGCAGGGGCTCCGGGGATGAACCCTGCCTATTATTCGGATTATATAAATCCGAATGTACCGGTTAAAATCATTTTCGGACAGACCTACAGGTTGTTGCAGCACGCGCAGGCGGCATTGGTGACTTCGGGTACTGCAACTTTGGAAACAGCTCTTTTCCGTGTTCCTCAAGTGGTGTGTTACTATACTCCGGTAGGGAAATTTATCGCTTTTCTTCGCCGGCATATTCTAAAAGTGAAATATATTTCGTTGGTTAATCTGGTAGCCGACAAGGAAGTGGTTCGTGAACTGGTGGCGGATACGATGACGGTGGATAACGTGCGTTCAGAGTTAGAATCTCTTTTATATAATAAGGTATACAGAAATAAGGTGTTGGAAGAGTATGATCGTATTATTCAGATTTTAGGTCCGGCAGGAGCTTCGGGGACAGCAGCCCGTGAAATGGTAGCTTTGTTGAAGAAATAAACTTTTCACGATCTCTTTTTGTTCTTTCGGGTAAACAACTTAAACCCTGGAAGTATATGAAATATTTTTTTCAATCTATGTTAGGGGCGATGCTTCTTTTGAGCGGAGTATTCGCCTTTTCATCTTGTGGTAATGATGAAAGTGATCCGGACAGTACGGTGACTATAGCTATGGCTACCGTAGAAAAACAACCTCAGTATGATGCTCCTTATTTGGTGTTGGACAACGGAGAGAAGTTGTGGGTGGTGCAGCATATTGTTCCTTACCGGGATTTGAAGGCAGGAGAACGGATTTTTGGAAATTATTCTTTTTTGGAAGCCGGTGAAAGTGGATTTGCTTATAATATCCGTTTGAATGACTATACCTTAGTACCTGTTCAGGAAATTATCGGATTGAACCCCGATAATATGGACAGTATTGGAAATATGAAAGTACAGATCAAGGATATGTGGCCTTCTGATGACTATCTGAATGTACGTTTTATGTTGAATTTTCCCAGTCCGCAGAAACCTATTCTTAATCTGGTTGTGAATGAGATGATTCCTTGGACAAAGGACGGATATGCGCATTTGGAACTCCGCTATAATAACAACGGAAGTCAGGGCAGATTGGTACCTGGTATGGTTTCTTTTAAATTAGGTGATTATTCACCGGAAAACAGTGAATTGAAAGGAATAAAGGTATTGGTTAATCCTGTGGACGGGGAAGAAAAAACATATATTTTCTCTTATCCGCTCACTGGCGAGGATGTACCGGGCTTTAATCCTTTGGATTTGGCAGAGTTAAAATAAAGAAACTACATACAGATAGACTACTGCTGCCGGGATTGCGAGAATCGCGCTGTCAAAACGGTCGAGCATTCCACCGTGTCCCGGTAAAATATTGCCCGAATCTTTGATGCCTAGACGGCGTTTTAATAAAGATTCCGTTAAATCTCCCCAGGTTCCGAATACTACCACTGTCAATGCTAGTCCGATCCATACTCCGGTAGACATGAAAGGGAAGAAGTGAGATAGCAGGAAAGAAGCTATGATACAGAAAATGCCGCCGCCAATAGAGCCTTCCCATGACTTCTTAGGAGAGATGCGTTCAAATAGTTTATGTTTGCCAAACAGCATGCCTGTACAGTAAGCACCTGTATCATTCACCCAGTTGAATATAAAAATAGATAGTGGGAGAATAGCGTTGTATTGTGAAAGGCTGGCTGTTTCGTCCGAATGGAAAGCCAATACATTCAGCAAAGCGAATGGCAAGGCAATATACATCTGGCTTAACATGGCATAAGCCCAATTATTCAGCGGGTTTTCTTTTTTCAAATAAAGTTCGCTGACCATCAGATAAATAAATAAAGCTAAATAAGGAATAAATATACCTGTTTGTGAAGGATCTATTCCAAAATAGAAAAAGCACAGGAAAAGAAAAATTCCGCTGAGAATACATATACGTTTATTTACTTGTATTCCTTCTACATGATTGACCAAATTACAGAATTCATTGATTGCCAATGCGCTGATAATGGCAAATAGGATGCCGAATGAGACAGCCCCTCCCACGATGCAGCCTATCAGTACTGCAACAAAAATAATTCCGGTTATGGCACGTTGTAAGAAATTGCTTTTCACGGTCGTTAGTCTTAAGTGATTCAAAAATCAAAGTAGAAGATCTGTTTTTTTTCATTCTGAGTGGCCATGAAGAATCCGGATATATCTGGATTATTACGGACTCTTTGTATCATTCAGAATGACAATGCTTATATAGTTGACAGATCTTTCTACAATGTTATGCTTCTTTTTTTTCCTTTTCCTCAGAATCTGAAGAATTCTTCTCTTCAAAATCTTCGGTTACTTCTACTGGTTTTGCTGTAGCTTCTAAAGCCATAATTTCTTCTGAACGTGAAGTCCAGGGGCGTTTGCCGAAAATGCGTTCCACATCTTCGGCGAAAATTACTTCTTTTTCAACCAACAGACGGGCCAGCTCGTTGTGACCATCTTTATGTTCGGATAATATTGCTTTTGCCCGATCATATTGTTCGTTGATCATTCTTTTCACTTCTTCGTCAATCAGTTCGGCTGTACGTTCACTGTAAGGCTTGCTGAAAGAGTATTCATCGTTGCTGTAATAACATAAGTTGGGTAACTTTTCACTCATTCCGGCATAAGCAATCATTCCATATGATTGTTTTGTCACACGTTCCAAATCGTTCATGGCACCGGTTGAAATATGTCCGGTGAACAGTTCTTCGGCTGCACGTCCACCTAAAGTGGCACACATTTCATCCAGCATCTGCTCTTTGGTTGTGATCTGCCGTTCTTCGGGCAAATACCATGCGGCTCCCAATGCACGTCCACGGGGAACAATGGTTACCTTAATCAAAGGATTGGCATGTTCCAAAAACCAAGACAGCGTAGCGTGACCGGCTTCGTGTAAGGCAATAGTACGCTTTTCTTCGGCAGTCATGATTTTGGTTTTCTTTTCCAAACCACCGATAATACGGTCTACAGCATCTAGAAAATCTTGTTTCCCAACCGCATTCTTACCATGGCGGGCGGCGATCAGTGCTGCTTCATTACATACATTGGCAATATCTGCCCCACTGAATCCCGGAGTTTGACGGGCGAGCAAATCCAGATCAACACTTTCGTCCAGTTTTAAAGGCTTCAAATGTACTCCGAATACTTCTTTACGTTCGTTTAAGTCGGGTAAGTCAACATGAATCTGGCGGTCAAAACGACCGGCACGCAATAATGCCTTATCCAATATATCCGCGCGGTTGGTAGCGGCCAAAATGATCACACCGCTATTTGAACCAAAACCGTCCATTTCTGTCAATAATTGGTTTAATGTATTTTCGCGTTCATCATTTCCACCCATGCTTGGATTTTTGCCACGGGCACGTCCTACCGCGTCAATTTCATCAATGAAAATAATGCAAGGAGCTTTCTCTTTCGCCTGGCGGAACAAGTCACGTACACGGGATGCACCTACTCCGACAAACATTTCCACAAAGTCGGAACCCGAAAGCGAAAAGAAAGGTACATCCGCCTCACCGGCAACAGCTTTTGCCAGCAAAGTCTTACCGGTTCCCGGAGGGCCTACCAGTAAAGCGCCTTTAGGTATCTTACCTCCCAGCTCCGTGTATTTCTGAGGTTGTTTCAGAAACTCTACAATTTCCTCCACTTCTTGTTTAGCTTCCGCTTGTCCGGCTACATCTTTAAAAGTAATCCGGTTAGTTTTGTCTCCTTTTTCGTATACCTGAGCTTTGCTTTTACCTACGTTGAACGGATTGGCGCCTCCGGCCCCTGCTCCGCCGCTCATGCGGCGCATGGCAAACATCCAGATACCGATCAACAGTAAAAACGGAGCGATATTCCAAAATAATGCACCGAAGTAGTCGCGTTTCTTTTCATAACTGATAGATCCGGTAAAATGACCTTCTTCCTGTGCCTTTTCCATGAATTTATCCAATGACTCCATGGAACCTATTTCTACGTTCAAGGCTGGATTACGACCTACTTTTTTATAGTCATTTTTAAATACATCTTTAACAAATTCCGGTTTAATGTACATTTCTACCGTGTTGTCATCGTATGCAATTATTTTATTGGCATATCCCTTGTTTATCATATCTTTAAACTCGGTATATGTTATTTGTTTGTCAATTCCTCCTTCTTGATTGGAAAAGTAGAGGATGGCAAAACTCATGGCAATGATAACATACAGCCAACTCAAATTGAAGCGTGGCATATTTATCTTTGGTTTATTATTGGTATTTTCACTCATTTTGATTCTGTATTGGATTAGTCTAGATCAGGAATTTGGGTTAGTTTGGCATCTGCCCATAAATGTTCCAGATTATAAAAATTTCTTGTTTCCGGCAAAAAGACATGTACCAGTACATCACTGTAGTCCATTGCAACCCATTCTGCGTTTCTCAGTCCGTCTATTCCCGTAGGTTTGTCATTTATTTCTTTATGTACATATTCCTTGACTGAGTCAACGATAGCTGTAACTTGACTTGGGGAATTACCTTGACAGATTACGAAATAGCTGCAAATGGTATCATTAATGGCGGTGAGGTCCGCTATTACAATGTTTTTACCTTTCTTTTCTTGAATGCCTTCTGTTATTTTTTTTACTAAAGTCTCTGCTTCGTTCATTATAATGTTATTAACAACTGATTATTCTAATATATGTATTTACAACAATGCACAAAGATACTTGGTTTTCTCATTCTAGCGAAAAAATGTGCATTAAATATATTCGGTTTTTGTTTTTTTTAGTTAGAGAATCTTTTTATTGTTATGTTAAGTCTAGAATGATGATACACGGTCAAGAAGGATAAGGAAGGCCGGAAAAGAAGGCAAATGGAGAAAAAAAGAATCTTGATTAGAAAAAAAAGCTTCAAAAATTTGTGGATTAAATAAAAAGCCGTATCTTTGCAGCGTCAAAATCAAAACGGGTGTTTTGATAGGAAAATTGGGATATGGTGTAATGGTAACACAACAGATTCTGGTCCTGTTTTTCCAGGTTCGAATCCTGGTATCCCAACAGACAAACCACTTGTCAAAGACAAAGATCTTCTAAAATTATAATTTTAGAAGATCTTTTTTTATTTTGTGTTGGTTATCTTAAGAATTAGTAGTGTTATATGAAAAAAGAGTCTAACGCATTTGCGTTAGACTCTTTTTTCATATAACTGTTTTTATTCGTTTTTCATTGATTGGTCGATCACCTCAATTTTTTTCAAGATCAATTCTAGGTCTGCTTTGAGTTTTTCCACTTTACGATTCATTTCCGTAACCAAACTGCTACCTTTTTTGGAAGAACTGGTCAGGAAGCCCAAATTGTTCTCATAAGTCTGAATTTCGTTCTTCATATTTTCGTAAGCACGAACCAGTTTTTCACGTTCACGATAAAGGTTGCCTTCCTTGCTGATGGTTGATTTAAAATTGCTTAATTTTTTCTGTGATGCGGAAAGATTCAGCTTGTCAAACAACTTGTCGATGACACCATGATATTGCTTGTACAGTTTATCTTTTTCTTTAAACGGTACATGACCGATGCCGTTCCATTCTTTCATTAATTCTCGAATGGTGTTTCCCGCATCCTCTTCCGGTGTTTCCTGTGCGTCAATTGCATTTAATTTTTCAATGATCGCCTTTTTCTGAACCATGTTTTCCTGTTCAACCGAGCGTTGTGAAGAAGTCGCCTTGTTCTTTTGCTCGAAGAAATAATCACATGCGGCAATGAATCGTTTCCATACGGCATCCGAATACTTTTTAGGTACAGGACCGATTGTTTTCCATTCCTTTTGTAATTTGCTTAGAATATCAGCAGTTGCTTTCCAGTCTGTGCTTTCTTTTAGTGCTTCTGCTTTTTCACATAATGCTTTCTTCTTTTCCAGATTGCCTGCCATACTTTCCTTGATGGATTTGAAGAACTCGGCTTTGCGTTTGAAAAACTCATCACAAGCGGCACGGAAACGTTCGAATATCTTCACGTTCATTTTTTGAGGTGCGTAACCAATTGTTTTCCATTTAGCTTGCAAAGCAATGATTTCCTGAGTTTTGTTTTCCCAGTCTTGGAAAGTAGTGAACGTATCGTATTCCATTGCTTCCACAATTTCACAGATTACGGTCTTTTCATCCAAATTACGTTGCTCTTTTTCTTTTAAGGCTTCGAAATGTTGCTGGTGACGACGGTTTACGGCTGTAGAGGCAGTTTTGAACCGGGTCCATATATCTTCGCGCAATTCTTTTGCAACAGGACCCGTATTCCGGAATTCCTGATGTAACTTTTGTAATTGGTGGAAAGCGGAAATCACATCTTCTTCATCAGCCAATTTCTCTGCGGCTTCACAGAGATGAGTTTTTATTTCAAGATTCTTTTTAAAATCATACTCACGGAATTCATTGTTCAGCTTTATCAAGTCATAGAACTTTTCTGCATAGTGCTGATAATTTTTCCATAGTTCATTTACCTTGGCAGCCGGCACCTGTTTTATATCGTTCCATTCCTGTTGCAGTTTCTTGAATTCATTGTATGCTTTGTTGGCATCTTCGGGAGATTCGGCAAGTTCTTTCAAGCGGTCGATAATGGCGAGCTTTTTCACCAGGTTATCTTCTTTTTCTTTATCTTGTTCTGCTTGTATGGCGCTTCTTTTCTCTTTGATAGAGCTCATGATATCTTTGAAACGGCTTTCAGCATCGTCCGGTTGGGGAATAAATGCCTCAGGAGCACCTCCGCCATCAATAAATGCCTTACGGGCGGCTTCTTGCTCAGCCTTGTGCAGCTTGTAGAAGTTCTGTTTCAATAAATCCAACTCTTGTTTGTCTGCATTGCAGGCGTCTTCGTTGATTTCTTTTAAACGTTCGATGACCTCTTCTTTCGTTTGTTTAGGTACATACGTAGCGTTATTTTCTTCTGCAGTAGCGGAAGATGATACCAAAGTTTCAGATGTCTGTTCCACTGGAACTTCGGTTAAAGGGCGGATAGTTTCATTCGAGTCCATCGTATAGATTTTTAAAGTAAGCGTTTTTGTTATAACAACAATTTACAAATTAAAAGAAATAAATTAGAACTTCATACTGTTTTTCCCGATTTTTTTAGGAAAATCCTTAAAAGTGGAGAAAATAGGAGAATCAAGGGGGATAAATGCACTGCAGATTACATAGATTCATACAGATTCTCTTTTATTGTGATTCTTTGCCGGTTTCTGTGTGAATCTGTTTTTCTCTGAATTTCAATCTATGTAATCTGTAGTGAAATGTGTCAGGATAGTAATACGGTGATGCCCATATAAAGCATCATACCTATAATGTCATTGGTGATGGATATGAACGGACCTGTAGCGATGGCCGGATCTATTTTTAGTTTTTCCAGTGTCATAGGAACCAGGGTCCCAAAGATGGAAGCGAACATGACTACTGCAAACAGGCTGAATGAAACCGAATAAGTCACGGTGGCACTTGCCCCGAAACGGATGAAATTATAGATATATACCAGCATAGAAATAATAGTAGCATTGATTACGGCCACTACAGATTCCTTTACTATTTGTTTCCAGGTGTTTTGGGCATCCAGCGAGCTGTTTGCCAGTCCTTGTACGATAAGTGCCGAGGACTGTGTTCCCACATTCCCCCCTGTTCCGCCGATAAGGGGGATGTAGAGGGCCATTTCGGGATGTGCGGCAAAAGTGCTGTCAAAGTTGCCCAGAATCATGGAGTTTCCTATTCCGCCTATCATGCCGATGAGCAGCCAGGGCAGACGGGCTGTAGTCTGGCGGAATACATTATCGTCTGTTTCCACGTCTTGTGACAAACCTGATGCCAGCTGGTAGTCGCGCTCAGCCTGTTCACGTACTTCGTCCATCACATCGTCTACCGTAATCCGTCCTACCAGGCGTCCGATACTGTCCACTACCGGAACGGCGACCAGGTCATATTTTTCAATGGTTTGTACCACTTCGTCTATAGGGGTATCTACATGGACGGATATCGGTTCTTTCCTCATCACGTGCTTCACTTTGGATACGGAAGGGCTGGTGATCATTTTCTTCAACGGGAACACACCGCGCAGCCGCTGGTCATCGTCTACTACATATACATAATAGATTTCGTCCATATCTTCCGCCTGGATGCGCATTTCCTTCAGACATTCGGGCATACTCCAGTTTTCGTTTACGATTACCATTTCGGTACCCATCAATCCACCGGCAGTGTCTTCGTCATATTTCAACAAATCGACAATATCTCCGGCTTGTTCTATGTCTTCAATGTGTGAGAGGACTTCTTCTTGTTTGTCCTCGTCCATTTCACGGATAATGTCCACGGCATCATCCGAATCCATGTAGTCAACGAACCGTTTGGCGATTGTTTCAGAGGGAAGGATTTCCAGGAATTCCTTACGGGCGTCTTCGTCCATTTCGATAAGGACATCGGCGGCAGTCTCATTGTCCAGTAACAGGTATATGAACCGTGCTTCTTCCGCATCCAGTTCATTGCACAGCTCTGCTATGTCGGCAGGATGCAGTCCGGCAAGCAAGTCCTTCAGTTGCTCTGAGTCTTTTTGCTCGATCAGCTGCTCTACTTTTTCTAATTCCTCTTTATTCATCCTATTCTTCCGTTAATATAATAAATAGGTGTTATTCTTTCTTGTTTGTTCCTTTCCGGGCGATATCATTGCTATAGACAATATCCGTCTTGTTTTTCAGCGCCGCTTCCACCCGGTTGGTCAGTTCGATAAACTCTTGTACAGACAACTGTTCCGGGCGTTTGTTGAAAATGGGGTCTGTGCTCAATGGGTTCTCTTTGTCTAAAATGGAAGAAATAGAGTTTCTCAAAGTTTTACGCCGTTGGTTGAATGTTGTTTTTACAATGAGCTTGAACAATTTTTCATTGCATCCCAGTTCCGTCGTTTCATTGCGTGTCATACGGATGACCGCACTTTTCACCTTGGGAGGCGGATTGAATACATGTTCGTGTACGGTGAACAGGTATTCTACTTTGTACCAGGCTTGTATCAGGATACTGAGAATGCCGTATGTCTTGCTTCCGGGACCGGCGGCAATGCGTTCGGCCACTTCTTTTTGGATCATTCCGGTACAACAGGGTATCAGGTCTTTGTAATCCAGCATTTTAAAGAATATCTGGCTGGATATATTATAAGGATAGTTGCCGGTCAGGACAAAAGGTTTTCCGTCAAATAATTTTTCGAGGTTCAGTTTCAAGAAGTCGTCTTCAATGATATTATTTTCCAGGGCAGGGAAGTTCTCACGGAGATAGGCTACAGATTCATAGTCCAGTTCCACCACTTTTACCGGACGGTTTTTCTGCATAATAAACTGGGTTAGTACCCCCATCCCCGGTCCTACTTCCAGAATTGGCAAGTCAGGGCACACGTCTACCGTATCGGCTATATCTTTTGCAATACTGAGATCTTTCAAGAAGTGTTGTCCTAGAAATTTTTTTGGCTTTACTAATCCCATTCCGTTATTTTTCTATCGTTAATAAATAGGTTTATTTCGCTAAGATAGTATCTTTGCATCGTGCAAAGGTAAACATTCTAAATTAATATACACAGATTTTGGAACGAACTCGATTAAAAAAGATTATAAATAAAGGTTTGCAGATTGCATTTCCGTTATTTTTGGGGGCTGCGATACTGATATGGATGTATCACGGATTCAATTTTTCCCGGGTGTGGGAGGTCTTGGATGGAGGAATGAACTATGGGTGGATGTTAGTGTCATTAGTGTTTGGTGTGTTTAGCCATATTTTTCGTGGCTGGCGGTGGAAGCTTACGCTGGCTCCGTTGGGCGAGCATCCCAAAACATCCGATTGTGTGTATGCCATCTTTGTGTCTTATGCCGCCAACTTGGTTGTTCCCCGTGTAGGTGAGATTTCCCGTTGCGGGGTGTTGGCTAAATATGATGGTACATCTTTTTCCAAATCGCTGGGTACGGTGGTTACGGAACGGCTGATTGATACGCTGTGTGTGTCGTTGATTACAGGGGTAACTCTTATAATGCAGGCAAGGGTATTCGATATTTTTTTTAAAGAAACCGGCACGGATACCACGGTTTTGGCACAGGTATTTACTTCGGGGCATTTCTATATCACTATCGTCTGTGTGCTGGCCGTATTGGTGCTGGCTTTTTTTCTGATCAGGAATGTGACGGTCTTTGCTAAGGTGAAAGGCATTCTCCATAATGTATGGGTCGGTGTACTGTCTTTGCGTCATGTAAAGCGGATGCCTCTGTTCATTCTTTATACCGTCGGTATCTGGACTTGCTATTTCCTGCAATTCTATGTTTCTTTCTTTTGTTTCGATTTTTCCGATAATTTGGGAGTGATGGCGGGACTGGTCATGTTTGCTGTAGGTAGCATTGCGGTAGTAGTTCCGACTCCTAATGGGGCGGGTCCGTGGCATTTTGCTGTCATAACGATGATGATGCTCTATGGAGTGGGAAAAGAAGATGCGGGAATTTTTGCCTTATTAGTGCATGGAATACAAACTTTTTTATTAATTTTGTTGGGTATATATGGATTAGCGGCTTTGCCGTTCACAAATAAAACTAAGAAGTTATGAGTACAATTCTCTCTCTCGCTCCGCAGAATGTGTGGAAGCATTTCTATTCATTGACTCAGGTTCCCCGCCCTTCGGGTTACTTGAAGAAAGTGCAAGAGTTCTTGCTGAACTTTGGAAAAAGTGTAGGCGTAGAGTCATTCCAGGACGAAGCCGGTAATATTATTTACCGCAAGCCTGCCACTCCGGGGATGGAAAACCGTAAGAAGGTGATTCTTCAGGCTCACATGGACATGGTTCCTCAGAAGAATAACGATACAGTGCATGATTTTGAAAATGATCCTATCGAGACTTACATTGACGGAGATTGGGTGAAAGCTAAAGGCACGACTTTGGGAGCCGATGATGGCATGGGTGTTGCCGCTATCATGGCTATCATGGAAGACAAGACGCTGAAACATGGTCCGTTGGAAGCACTGATTACTGCCGACGAAGAAACCGGTATGTTCGGTGCGTTCGGTTTGAAGCCGGGAACGGTAGACGGTGATATTCTGTTGAATCTGGATTCGGAAGAAGAAGGAGAATTGTATATCGGTTGTGCAGGCGGTGAAGACCTGACAGCAGTGTTGGAATATAAAGAAGTGGAAACAGATCCGGCTGACATTGCTTTGAAAGTTACCTTGAAAGGGCTGCGCGGTGGTCATTCAGGATTGGAAATAAATGAAGGACGTGCCAATGCCAACAAGCTGATGGCTCGTTTCATGAACCAGGTGATAACTTACGATGAGGCTTGTCTGGTGTCCTGGCAAGGTGGCAATATGCGTAACGCTATTCCTCGTGAATGTGAAGTGGTCATTACGGTTCCGGCTGAAGAAGAAGCGGACGTACTGGAATTTGTGCAGGAGTGCGAAGCATTGTGGAATGAAGAATATCATGTACACGAAACACCGATCAGCTTCAAGGCAGAACGGGTGGAATTGCCTGCGATGATGGTTCCCGATGAAATTAAAGATAATCTGGTGGATGCCATTTATGCTTGTCAGAATGGAGTGATGCGTATGATTCCTACTATCCCCGATACCGTGGAAACCTCTTCCAATCTGGCTATTGTTTCTATAGGTGGTGGCAAGGCGGAGATAAAAATCCTGGCCCGCAGTTCACGCGATTCAATGAAGGATTATCTGAATACTGCATTGGAAAGCTGTTTCTCTATGGCAGGTATGGAAGTAACCCGTTCAGGTGGTTATTCAGGCTGGGAACCCAATGTGGATTCTCCTATTCTGAAAGCCATGAAGGAGTCTTATAAGGCACAATTCGGTACGGAACCTGCTGTGAAAGTGATTCATGCCGGCTTGGAATGCGGTATCATCGGTGCGGTGGTTCCGGGATTGGATATGATTTCTTTCGGTCCTACCTTGCGTTCTCCTCACTCACCGGATGAACGCTGCTTTATTCCTTCTGTAGGCAAGTTCTATGATTTCGTGGTAGCTACGTTGGAAAATACGCCGGTAAAAGAATAGTCTTTAAGATCTTATAAAGATTTCGGGCGCGGATGATAGGGATTTCGTCCGCGCCTTTCTATTAATACTCCACTTTGTCACTTTTCTCTGTCCATTGTTGGAATGCCTTTATCGCCTCTTCCGCCAAAAGAACTTCGGAAGGCAGCTTGCGTGCCGAAGGCTTCAGGCTTAACTCATCATAGATAAAAGAGTCGTCAAAACCTATATTCTTGGCATCTGTCTTGTTGTTTGCATAATACATTTTATCCAGTCGTGCCCAGTAAATGGCTCCCAGACACATAGGACACGGTTCACACGAAGTATAAATTTCACATCCGCTCAAGTTGAATGTTCCTAGTTTGCTTGCCGCCGCACGGATGGCGCTGACTTCCGCATGGGCGGTAGGGTCGCATTGTGAAGTGACACGATTGACTCCGGTAGCGATAATTTCTCCGTCCTTGGCGATAACTGCTCCGAAAGGGCCGCCGCCGTTTGCCACGTTCTCTATAGAAAGCTCAATGGCTTTCCGCATTAATTCTTCTTTTTCCATAGTGGTTCTATTTCTTTTTGTACAGAGCAAATATACAATATTTCCGGCTATATACTGCGGGAGTGGGCTTATTTTATTCGGAAACTGCCGCTTCATGTGTACACTTGTCGGTTTCTGCTACCGTTGAGATGATTGTCAGTGCCTCCGGGGACATTGCCCTGTTTTTTGTTTCAGAAGCTTCAGCCTCTCCGCAAAAGCCCGTCAATAGGGCGAAGCGGCTGAAGGATTGCCTTTGGAAATTTCTTCAGCCCGATTATGGAAGCTTCAGTTTTTGGCTGTTCGGGATGTGTTTGTGGAAGTTTATTTTCTCTAGTGCTTTTATGCCTGTTGGAAATGATGTTACTATTAGGAAGAGTTTGCTTTGACTGCCTTTCAAAATTATCGTTTCATTTTAGTGAAGAAGTTGTATCACTTTAGTGATCAAATTATTTCACTCTAGTGATGAAACTTCATCACTAGAGTGAAACGATAAACTTGAAAGGCAGAAAATATAAACTTATCCTGATGAAAAAGAATATGTTTCCGGTTGTGTCAGTTTGCTCATTTAGGGGTGCAATACGGTGACAAGTGCCTGGATATAGGACTTTTGAAGCATTGGGGAACCAGTCTGTGCGGAGTACGCATACTCCCAGAGGCGCGGCTGAAGGATTTTTCTTCGGGCTGAAGCATTTTCCGGTGTAATCCTTCAGCCGGAATGCCCACCGGCAAAGGGTTTGCGGAGAGGCTGAAGCTTTTGAAGGAATTTTCCTGTCCTTTTTCTTTGTATCACGAATTTGCTGAATACTCCTGGTTTTCCGTAATGCGATGGCCCGGGCTAATACTTTGCACCCTTTCGGGTATATTATGCAAAAGAAGCTAATAAATTATACCCATTAGGGTGTAATTATCGCTGGTTTTGCTATATTGGTACCCTAAAGGGTGTAATTATGAATAATTCATTGTCATTGTTTGTTAAGGAAATGCGCAAGCGGTTCGGACTTACGCAAGTAGATTTGGCAGCTAAGGCGGGAGTGGGGCTTCGCTTTGTGCGCGAGTTGGAACAAGGAAAGCAAACTTTGCGAATAGACAAGGTAAACCAGGTGCTTGCCCTCTTCGGGTATGAAGTGGGAGCAGTGCCTGCAGGAAAGGAGCATAGCGTATGAGAAGGGGAAAAATATACCTGAATGATATATATCTACGCGGGGACGCTGACGGAAGACGAAAATGGTTTTACCTTTGTCTATGATGCCGGATTCTTGCGTTATCCGGCTGGCACCTGAAGAACTTTTCATTGTATGATACGGGGATGGGCTATAGTCTGACGCCTGCATACCATTTGCTGTCCACGGTTATTGTCATGCCCGAGGATACGGAGGAGCTCGCCGGGGGGCAGTGGCAAGGTAATAGAGAACATCGCTTGGAAATTCCGACGTTCCATCATTAAATGGATGGAACTGATAGATGTTTCCTTCCTGCCCGAAGACATGAAGAAACCCTATAAAAGACTGGTGCTGCAACGTTTGCTTTGGCTGCGCTGAAAGATCTTTCCTTTTCTGTTTTAGTTATTTTAATTAAAACGTATGCAGTCTTTAAACATCTATTTCGTTTCTTTGTTAAAGAAGACTTAGTACGAACTAAAAGATTGTAGATATGAAAATTCGTTATTTATCTTTGATAGTGTTACTGGTAATGAGCGTATTTGCTCCTATGCAGGCACAAACCTATGACAATTTGTGGAAAGAACTGGAAGTATTGGAACGAAAGGATCTGCCCAAGTCGGTTATTTCCGAAGCAATGAAAATCTACGATAAAGCAAAAGCGGAACAGAATGTACCGCAAATGATGAAAGCCTATCTCACTGCCATGCAGTACCGTTCCCTTTTAACTCCCGATAGCTTGAAGGTAGATATGAATGGTTTGGAACAATGGGCTTCCCAAACCGGCAGTGTGGAAGACAAAGCTATATTGTATTCCATTCTGGGTGAAATGACCATGCCTGTCGACGTAAAAAAAGGATTGGGTTATTTGCAGGCCTCTCTCAAGGATAAGGACCGGTTATTACTTATCCCGGTCGAGAAATTGAGACCTATGGTGAGAGTGGGAGAGACTAGTAAACGGTATTTTCGTGATAATCTGTACAACCTGCTGGCACGTCGTGCCATACAGATCATGCAGCAGTACAGGTGGCAGGCGGCTGCTAAAGCAAATCAGACAAACAGTCTGCCTGTGGATATGACGGATATGGATCAGTTTGTTACTTATCAGTTTGTTCCTGTCTCTGATTGTGACCTGACGGCAGCTGTCATGCAGACTTATCAGTCCTTGCTGAAAGCATACGATACGGAAACGGAGCGTGAGGGCTGGTTGCTGACCGGGATAGATGCATTGAATTACCTGTACCGCAATTTTTCCGGAAACTTCTCGAATGACGTATGCCAACAGGAACTCCGGAAGTGGATTCATACTTATCCGGCTGTGAAAACAGTCCCTGAAGCTTATCTGGCTTTGGCACAATTCCTACAGTATCAAAATAATCAGGTAGAGCGCTTGCGGATAGTTCGTGAAGGAATAGCCGGATACCCCCGTTACGAAGGTATCAACCAACTGAAGAATATAGAAAAGGAAATTCTGAATGCAAGCCTCTCACTGGAAATAGCTACGGCTTACCCGGGTGAACAGCAGTCGGTGAAAGTAAATTATAAAAACCTTACCGGCATCACCTTGCAGTTATATAAGGTGAATTTACCCGTTACCTCTGCCGTATTGCAGAACAGAACCACCCATTTTGAAAGTAAATATGCCCGTTTGCAACGCGAGGAGCATTTTTCTTTGAAACCTACTACAGATTATTTGAATGTCGATACCACCCTGACCATACAGGCTCCTCAAGCGGGAATTTATTTCTTAAAGGCAGTGCCCGATGGGAAGAAGGGCGTTTCGGACGGAACATTAATGAATGTCACCGCTTTAAAGACCATTTATCGTCCTCTGCCGGATGGTACGTTGGAACTGGTGGTGGTAGATGCAGTGAGCGGACAGCCGGTTTCGGAAGCGGAAGTAACCATTTATACGGAGAAGGGGGGAGGCTATTCTCCCCAACAGACCTACCAGGCGGATAAACAGGGTACTTTGAAACTGGATTTCCTGAATAGTAACAAATACTGGTATAATGCACATACGGCGGCTGATAATGCGATGCCCATCTTGAATCTTTGGAAAAATGATTATTACTATAAAGAGAGCAAGAGGAAAGAAGTTTTGCAATTATTTACCGACCGCTCCATTTACCGTCCCGGTCAAACCGTATATGTATCCGGCTTGGCTTATGAAATGGAAAAGGATTCTACGCGTGTGCTGACGGATAAAAAATATACGGTATCCCTATATGATGCGAATAATAATGAAACAGGAAAAGTGGAAGTACGGACGAATGGTTTTGGCTCGTTCAGCGGACAGTTTGTTTTGCCCTCTCCTTGCCTGACCGGTTATTTTAGCTTGCGTGCGGCCGATACTTCTGTCAGTTTTAAGGTAGAAGAATATAAACGTCCCACCTTTGATGTCACGTTTGAGCCCGTGAAAGTGGAGTATCAAGTGGGTGACTCTATAGAAGTGGTGGGTATGGCAAAGACTTTTGCCGGTGCGCCTGTGCAGAATGCCAGGGTACACTATAATATATCTCGTTCCTATGCCTGGGTCTGGCGGTTTATGGGCAGAGGTTCAGCCCGTTGGGAGGGAGAGGCAATGACCGATGCGGATGGTAAGTTCAGCGTTCCGGTGCATTTTGAAATAGACTCGGACAGGAGAGAATCTCCGTTGTGGTATTATACGTACAACATACAGGCGGATGTGACGGATGGTGCAGGTGAGACACAGCAAGCTAATTTGTCATTGCCTTTAGGAAGCACTTCAATGGTGCTGAATATGGATAATCTGCCCGATAATTTGGTGAAAGAAAAGAAGCTGGAAATAAAACTGACAGCCATGAATCTTTCGGGTGAGCCGGTAGATACTCCGGTTACTTATCAGGTAGTCGAGATGGAGGAGCAGAAAGACGGTCAGGAAAAAGAAGGCAGAAAGGTATTGACCGGTACGGTGGAAGCCAACAAGAGTTTTGTTCCTGAGGCTATTTATGCCCTGCCTTCCGGCAATTATCGTTTGAAGCTCTCGGCTAAGGATACGCAGGGCAGAGAGTGTACGGCATCTAAGAATTTCCTTCTGTTTTCATTGAACGACAAGCGTCCGCCTTTCGTGATAACGGATTGGTTCTATCAGGATGGTCTGGAATTTGATGCAGCATCTCCGGCTACTGTATATATAGGTAGCAGCGAAAAGAATGTCTATCTGCTTTATGATGTATTTGCAGGAAATAAGCGCTTGGAAAGCAAACGTATAGAGCTTTCGGACTCGGTGGTCAGTTTCCGCTTCCCTTATAAGAAGGAATATGGTGACGGCATTCTGGTAAGTATGGCATTTGTGAAAGATGGCAGACTTTACAGTCATAATGCACGGATTATGAAACCGGCCCCTGAAAAGAAGTTGCAGCTGAAATGGACTACGTTCCGTGACAAACTCCGTTCTGGACAGCAAGAGGAATGGAAACTGACGGTACTTTATCCGGATGGAAGCCCGGCTGAGGCTGAAATGCTGGCTACTATGTATGATGCTTCTCTGGATAAAATCTATAGTGCACATAAGTTGGACTTTGGAGTGGACTTTCATTATGTGGTTCCTTTGACTTATTGGAATACATCCTATATGCGGAATGCTTATTTGTATGTTGATTTCCCGTTGAAGAGGCTCCGTGCGGTTCCTTTGGAATATAGTGAATTGATCATTCCATCTACAGGAAGAATGGAGGCTATGGTGGTAGGTTACGGAGGCAGTCCTCGTGCCACTCTTGCAGGAGCTTTGAAGATTAGAGGCAGGAGTGCCGCAAATGCTGTGATGAACCAGGAGGCTGTTACTGATATGGTGCTCCAGGAAGAAATGGTAGAAACATCTGCACAGGAAAAGGCAGAAATGGGCAGTTCTGAAGAACTGGCAGAAACGGGTGATATACAGATACGTGAAAACTTTGCGGAAACGGCATTCTTTTACCCACAGCTCCGCACCAATGAAAAAGGTGAAGTCAGTATTTCCTTTGTACTGCCCGAAAGCCTTACCCGATGGAAGTTTATGGGCTTGGCACATACCCGGAATGTGGATTATGGAAAGATAGAAGCTACCGCTACTGCCAGCAAGGAGTTTATGCTTCAGCCTAATATGCCCCGCTTTGTCCGCGTGGGAGATAAAGCGAATATTGCCGCTTCACTGATGAACCTGTCGGACAAGGGAGTGAAAGGGACTGTCCGCATGGAATTGTTCAATCCGGAAACAGAAAAGGTATTCTATTCACAAAAACAGAAGTTTGATGTGAAGGGAGGAGAAACCGGGCATGTGAACTTTACTTTTGAAGTGAGTGACAAATATGCGGTAATGGCATGCCGGATGGTAGCGGATGGAGATACCTTCAGTGATGGAGAACAGCGTTACATCCCCGTTCTGACAGACAAACAGTGGGTGACGGAAACCGTTCCTCTGAACGTGAATGGGGAAGGTGCGCATACTTTCTCTTTGGAAAACCTGTTTAACAAGCATAGCAAAACGGCTTCCGAACAACGGTTGACCGTAGAATTTACTGCCCATCCGGCTTGGTATGCCGTGCAGGCTTTGCCTGTAGTGGCTCATCCTCAGAATGAAGATGCTCTTTCCTGGGCTACCGCTTATTATGCCCATTCATTGGCTGCATATATAGTCAAAGAAAATCCCCGTATCAAGCAAGTCTTTGATAGCTGGAAGGCTCAAGGTGGCACGAAGGAGACTTTTATGAGCAATCTGCAAAAGAATCAGGAACTGAAAAATATCCTGCTGGCTGAAACTCCCTGGCTGGCAGAAGCTACCAATGAAGCCGAACAAAAACAGCGTATCGCCACTTTGTTTGACCTGAATACAATGAATAGCCAACTGGCTGTTTCTGTAGAGAAACTGGGAGAATTGCAAAATGCCGATGGCGCATGGAGTTGGTATAAAGGTATGCAAGGCAGCCGCTATGTAACTACTCAGGTAATGGAAATGCTGGTCCGGCTGAATGCATTGACTCATCAGGATGCTGACAGCCGGATGCAGCCTATGATTCAAAAAGGGTTCGAGTATTTAGGCAAGCAGGCAGCCGAAGAGTATAAGTCCATGAAAGAAGCTGAAAAGAAAGGGGCTGTCGGTATCCGTCCGTCAGAGCAGGTTCTCAGGTATTTGTATATCTGTGCTTTGGATGGCAAGGCTCCGGTTGATGAAAAGGTGAACCGGTATTTCATAGACAAGTTGTCCGGTGAGGGAAAAGAACTGACGATTTATGAAAAGGCGTTGGGAGCTATCATCTTGCAGCAAGCCGGTAAGGTGGCAGAAGCCAAGCTGTTTATGCAGTCATTGATGGAGTATTCTGTTGTGACGGATGAAATGGGACGTTACTTTGATACTCCTAAAGCCCGATATTCATGGTTCAGTTATAAAATTCCGACTGAAGTGGCTGCTATGGAAGCTATACAGCGTATAACAAAAGATACGAAAGCTATTGATGAAATGAAACGCTGGCTGTTGAAGCAGAAACAGACACAGACTTGGGAAACGCCGATTGCCACGGCTGATGCAGTGTATGCATTGATGGCTACAGGGGCTTCGGATTTATTGGCAAATACAGGAGGAGTAGAGATTACTTTAGGTAAAGAAGTGATCCGGACTCCGGCAGATGATGCCATCGGTTATATCAAGAAGACGGTGTCCGGTGATGTGATGAATATCAAGAAAGTAAGCGTGGATAAAGAAGGAACCGGAATGGGTTGGGGAGCCGTTTATGCCCAATATCTGGAAAGTATGGATCAAATAGGTGAGCAGGGAAACGGATTGTCTGTCAGCCGTCAATTATATAAAGGAGATGAGGCTTTGAATGAATCAGCTCCATTGAAGGTTGGCGATAAGATTACCGTTCGCCTGACTGTGAAGGCTGACCGTGATATGGATTTTGTTCAGATCAAGGATGACCGTGCAGCTTGTATGGAACCGTTACAGGCAGTTTCGGGATTCCGTTGGGGTAACGGGCTGGGATATTATCAGGCTACCAAAGATGCTTCGACTCAGTTCTTTATCGATCAGATGAGAAAAGGAACTTATGTGATAGAGTATCAGGTGTATGTGAACCGGACAGGAGAATATCAGGCCGGAATTGCAACTGTTCAGTCTGCTTATGCTCCGGAATTCGGAGGGCATACGGGAGGATATCGGGTGATGGTGGAATAAAGACACGGGATGTCTGGAATTAATTGTGTGATTTCATAAAAAGTAAGTTAGCTTGCTAACTTACTTTTTTCTTATGCTTCTGCCGTCCACCCATTCTAGTCTTATTTCAAAACCATCTTCAGCCGTGCCATAAAAATAGCGGCCTGAAACGGATGGATATTCAATTATAAATGTATAACCATCTGAATAATATAGATACAACCAACCGTTTTGAATTTCCCAGTCAAACTTATATACCCTATAAAGTTCATCATTATGGTAACAGCGCTCTTCCGTACCTACACCATGATCTGTGAAAGCACCTGAGGTGAATGTGATGTAACTGTAAAGAGGTTCTCCATATCGGTCTTCAAATCCCATATCGCCCCACCAAGTCTTACCGTATAATCCTGAAATGTCAAATCCTCTTTCCTCATCGCTTTCACATGAAGAAAAACTTATCATTGTAATCAATGCAATGGCAACGAACCAGTAATGTTTTACTATTTTCATAATTTATCTGATTTTTAATGCGGGACAAAGATAAAGGTTATTCATAAGATAAAATAAATTATAGGCTGAAAAAATGGGTAAAGGATGTTTTTTGTCTATCTTTGCTATCTAAAAAGCATAAAATAATTGTATGAAACATATTATACTGATAGTAAGTTTGTTAATGGGAGTGACTTTGGGAGTACAGGCACAACCCAAAGCATTATTTGATAAGACAACGCATGAATTTGGAACTATTTTATGGAAAAATCCGGTGACGGCAACCTTTAAAATCACTAATAAAGGAGATAAACCTTTAGTGATATCTAATGTGACAACGTCTTGTGGCTGCACGGTTGCTGATTGGACCAAAGAACCGATTGCACCGGGAAAGACCGGGATTGTCAGTTCTACTTTTGACGCCAAAGCCATCGGACGTTTTCAGAAGAGCGTAGGCATTTATTGCAATGCCTCGAATAAACCTATCTATCTGGCTATCCGGGGAGAGGTAACAGCCGATCCTAAGAATTACACTTTCACACATCCTTTTCAAATTGGCGCTATTCGTCTGGATAAGGAAGAAATAGAGTTTGAGGATGCCAATAAAGGTGATAAACCGACTATGGAATTGTTGGTTGCCAATACGTCAGATAAACTATATACCCCTGTGCTGATGCATTTGCCTCCTTACCTCAGTGCTGTTGCAACTCCGGAAAAATTAGGAAGGGGACGTACGGGTAAAATCAAGATCACTCTTGATACGGATAAGCTGCCTAAATTGGGCTTGACAACAGCTTCTGTTTATTTATCCCGTTTTCCGGGAGATAAGGTAGGAGAGGAAAATGAAATTCCGGTTTCTGCCATATTATTGCCGGATTTCTCGCATATCAGCCAGCAGGAACGCTTGAATCCGCCTGCCATTCATCTTTCTGCCAAAGAGTTGCAGATGGGAGAACTGAAAAGCGATGAAAAGAAAGCACATACGATTATTGTTAAGAATGTAGGAAAATCTAATCTGGAAATTCTTGATTTGCAGGTGTTTAATTCTGCTTTGGGGGTCCAGTTGAAGAAACGTGTCTTGAAACCGGGTGCGTCTACCAAGTTGAAGATTACTGCTTTCGGTCAAAATTTGAAGAAAGTAAAGGGTACTCCGCGTGTCTTGATGATAACCAATGATCCTAACAATCCGAAGATAATTATAAAAGTAAAAGTAACCTCAAAAAAATAGCTATGGAACATCCTGAAAATAGTGAAGAATATAAGGGATTGACAGTGAACAAAGGTATTGAGCAACCATCTATTGTGAATCCTTATTTGAAACTACGTAAAAAACCTCGTCGTCGTGAGTTTTCCGTAGGTGAATATGTAGAAGGCATCGTAAAAGGTGATGTGACCGTATTGAGTCAGGCGGTTACTTTGGTGGAGAGTGTAAAACCGGAACATCAGGCTATTGCCCAGGAAGTGATAGAGAAGTGTCTGCCTTATTCCGGAAATTCTATGCGAATCGGTATCAGTGGTGTGCCCGGTGCCGGCAAGAGTACATCTATTGATGTATTTGGATTGCATGTGCTTGAGAAGGGAGGAAAATTAGCTGTTTTAGCTATTGATCCCAGTAGTGAGCGTTCTAAAGGCAGTATTTTGGGAGATAAGACCCGTATGGAGAAACTATCTGTCCATCCGAAGTCTTTTATACGGCCTAGTCCGTCGGCAGGTTCGTTGGGAGGGGTAGCTCGTAAGACTCGTGAAACGATCATACTTTGTGAGGCGGCGGGCTTTGATAAGATTTTTGTTGAAACGGTTGGAGTAGGGCAGAGCGAAACGGCAGTGCATTCTATGGTGGATTTCTTTTTGCTGATCCAACTGGCCGGTACTGGTGATGAATTGCAGGGGATTAAGAGAGGTATCATGGAAATGGCGGATGGAATTGTTATCAATAAAGCCGACGGCAGCAATATTGAGAAAGCAAAACTGGCTGCCAGTCATTTCCGCAATGCTTTACATTTGTTTCCTGCTCCTGATTCGGGCTGGAGTCCTAAAGTAATGACGTATTCCGGCTTTTATGGTATTGGAATTAAAGAAATCTGGGATATGATCTATGAATACTTCGCTTTTGTGAAAGCGAATGGTTATTTTGAATATCGCAGAAATGAACAGGCCAAGTATTGGATGTATGAGTCTATCAACGAGCATTTGCGTGATAGTTTCTATAATAATGAAAAGATAATTTCTATGTTGGCTGCAAAAGAGGAAGAGGTGCTGAATGGCAAACTGACTTCGTTTGTTGCTGCCAAAAAGTTATTGGATGCTTATTTCTCAACCTTGAAATAAGGTTTTGCTACCAACAGGCAAAACAAAAAACGCAGATTATGATTATTCATTAAATCTGCGTTTTTTTTATTGTCTGTGGTGGATGAAATTAGATAGAAAGTTCGTGAAGTACATTCACCAATTCTCTGTCTATAGGCTTGTCGTTCTTTATAGCTTTAGCGAAAGGTACATAAACAATCTTATCATCATCAATACCAATCATTACATTACGTTGTCCTTCCAATAGTGCTTGGATGCTGGCCACTCCCATACGGCTGGCAATGATTCGGTCATGCGCTGTGGGGCGTCCGCCACGTTGTAAATGTCCTAATATCGTTACACGCACATCGTATTGCGGATATTCGTTCTTCACACGTTCGGCATAGTGCATTGCACCCCCGGTCAGTTCGCTTTCGGCTACTAATACGATGCTACTGCTCTTGGATTTGCGGAAACCATGTTCGATGAATTCTTCCAATTGGTCAACTTCTGTGCTGAATTCCGGAATGATAGCTGCTTCTGCACCTGCGGCAATAGCGCCGTTCAATGCCAAGAAACCTGCATCACGTCCCATCACTTCAACAAAAAATAAGCGTTCGTGAGAAGTTGCCGTATCACGGATTTTATCTACTGCATCCAAAATTGTGTTCAAAGCTGTATCATAGCCGATGGTGGTGTCGGTTCCATACAGGTCGTTGTCAATCGTTCCGGGCAGACCGATACAAGGCACATCAAATTCCTGAGCAAAGATACGTGCACCGGTCAACGAACCGTCACCGCCGATAATGACCAAAGCATCAATCTCGTGCTTTTTCATATTTTCGTAAGCTTGTGCCCGTCCTTCGGGTGTCGTGAATTCTTTGCAACGGGCGGTTTTCAGAATGGTACCTCCCATTTGTATGATGTTGCTAACATTTTGGCTTTTGAATTCCTGAATTTCATCTGTTACCAATCCTTTGTAACCTCTATAAATGCCATATACTTTCAAGCCGTTATAGATGGCAGAACGTGTGACTGCACGAATGGCAGCATTCATTCCCGGAGCATCTCCTCCAGAGGTTAAAATACCAATACTTTTAATCGTTCCCATAAATACCCATTTTAATATTTTTATGTCGCAAAGTTAACAAATTATCAGTTGGACAACGATAATTTTCTATTTTTTATTGGTCTATTTTTCGTTTAAGATTGCTTTTTTACATTCTTCCATCAACCATTTGGGGGTGGAAGTCGCTCCACAAATGCCGATGGAACGGACGTCCTCGAGCAAGTTCCGGTCTATTTCTTCCGGCTGGTCAATGAGGTATGAATTCGGATTGATCTTTTTGCATTCTTGATATAAGATCTTTCCGTTTGAGCTTTTTCGTCCGCAGACAAAAAAGATCAGATCATGTGCTGCTGCAAATTTGCGGATGTTAGGCATCCGGTTGGCCACTTGCCGGCAGATTGTGTCGTAATATTCAAAAGTGGCATCGGGTGAGATATGCTCCTTGATATATTCTATGATTTGCCAGAATTCTTCCAAAGACTTGGTTGTCTGGGAGTACAAGCGTATGTCTTTGGTGAAGTCCAGATGAGCAGCTTCAGCAGGTGTTTCTATGACAATTGCTTTTCCATGAGTTTGACCTACCAGCCCCAGTACTTCGGCATGACCGTTCTTGCCATAAATCACGATTTGTGTGTCTTGACTTGCCGGAACATTGTCATACTCCTGTTTGATGCGCTTTTGGAGGCGTAATACTACCGGACAGGTGGCGTCAATGATCTCGATGTTGTTGGTACGGGCTATAGCGTATGTTTCAGGAGGTTCTCCATGTGCGCGCAACAGTACTTTGGCATCGTGTAATTGGGCAAACTCTTCGTGGTTTATTGTGATAAGCCCCATTTTTTTTAGGCGTTCACATTCCTGTCCGTTGTGTACAATGTCTCCCAGACAATAAAGAGTGTTTCCTTTTGCCAGTTCTTCTTCTGCTTTACGGATAGCTGTGGTGACTCCGAAGCAGAACCCAGATCCTTCGTCTATCTCTATGTTAACCATTTATCGCTGCTTGAAATTTTTCGGTCAGCCACTTTTTCTGTTCGGCAATGCTCATGTGGCTGTTGTCCAACAAGATAGCGTCATCCGCTTGCCGTAACGGGCTGACTTCACGGGTTTGGTCTATACGGTCACGCTCTTCCACATTTTCCAGAATTTTTTCATAAGAGGCTTCTTGCCCTTTACTTCTTAATTCATCATAACGGCGCTGTGCACGTATGGCAGCCGAGGCGGTTACAAATATTTTCAGTTCGGCATCGGGGAAAACAACGGTTCCAATGTCCCTTCCGTCCATGACAATTCCTTTGGCCTTTCCCATTTCCTGTTGTTGTTTCACCAAAGCCTCACGTACAAAACCCAAGGCGGCGATAGGGCTTACATGAGAGGAAACTTCCATGCTGCGGATGGCATCCTCTACATTTGTATCGTTCAGGAAAGTCATGGGGCGTTGTGTTTCCGGATTTAACCGGAATGAAATATGTATATCGGGCATCGCTGTTTTTAACGCTTCGGTGTCGATGCCTCTTTCCGTAAAGAACCCTTTCTGCAGGCTATATAATGTAACAGCACGATACATGGCACCGCTATCAATATAAATGTATCCTATTTCACGTGCCAAGTCTTTGGCCATCGTGCTTTTTCCACATGATGAAAAACCGTCAATGGCAATAGTTATTTTTTTCATATATAATTAATGTATAGGTGACTACTAAAAACGCTTCAAAGATAGATAAAAGTTGGGTGTATGTCTATGAAATCGGATGAAAATAAAATGAATTAGCATATTTTTCATGTGAAAATACTTTTTATTTAAAAGATTTGTGTTACATTTGCCCTCAGTGAGAAACACTTAATTTTAAAACACAATTTATGGAAGTTAAAAAATCGCCTAAAGCAGATCTCGAAGGTAAAAAGAGTACCTGGCTGCTTATCGGTTATGTGTTTATCCTTGCTCTCATGTTTGTAGCTTTCGAATGGACTGATCGCGACAAGCAAGTGACTACGGAAACAGGTATAACCGATGTCGTATTTGAAGAAGAAATTATCCCTATTACGGAACAGGAACAAAAACAAGCTCCTCCTCCTCCCGAAGCTCCTAAGGTAGAAGAAGTGCTTCAGATCGTTGAAAACGATGCTAAAGTAGAAGAAACTGCCATTCAGGCTTCTGAAGAAACAGGTCAGGCTGTGGAAGTTAAATATGTTCCGGTAGAAGTGGAAGAAGAAGAACCTGAAGAACAGCAGATATTCCAAGTTGTAGAGGAAATGCCTGAATTCCCCGGAGGTATGGCTGAATGTTTGAAGTTCTTGGGTAAGAATATTAAATACCCCACTATTTCTCAGGAAAACGGTGTGCAAGGTAAGGTTATCGTTCAGTTTGTCGTTAATAAGGACGGTTCTATCGTTGACCCGGTAGTTGTGCGTAGTGTAGACCCCTACTTGGATAAGGAAGCACTCCGTGTAATCAAGACCATGCCGAAATGGAAACCTGGCAAACAGCGTGGTAAAGCTGTACGTGTGAAATATACAGTGCCTGTAACTTTCAAATTACAGTAATAAAATACTTTAATATCTTAATTAAGAGGCTGCCTTTAAAAAGCAGCCTCTTTTTCTAGAACCCCTTAATCAAAATAATTTATGGCTTTTTCTGCAGACCAGTTATTGGAAAAGGTAAATACTTATCTTGCTACGATGCCTTATGTGCGCGAACCAAAAGGATTGTATGCTCCTATAGAGTATGTCTTGTCATTAGGCGGTAAACGTATCCGTCCTGTTTTGATGTTGCTTTCCTATCAGCTTTACAAAGAGAATGTGGATGATATTTTACCACAAGCGGCAGGTATAGAGACTTATCATAATTATACATTGTTGCATGATGATTTGATGGATTGTGCGGATATGCGCAGAAACAAGCCTACCGTGCATAAGGTTTGGGATGAGAATACGGCTATTCTTTCGGGGGATGCCATGCTGGTGTTGGCTTATCGGCTGATGAACAATTGTCCGGAGCGTTATTTGAAGCAAGTGATGGATATTTTCAGTCAGACTGCTTTGGAAATTTGTGAAGGACAGCAGTGGGATATGGAATTTGAAACCCGGAATGATGTTACTGTTCCCGAATATATGGAGATGATTCGTTTAAAGACATCGGTACTTTTGTCTGCTGCGTTAAAAATTGGTGCTGTATTAGGGGGGGGGTCGGAAGATGATGCCCGCAAATTATACGATTTCGGTATCAAAATGGGATTGGCATTCCAGTTACAGGATGATTATCTGGATGTGTATGGGGATTCGAAAGTGTTTGGAAAAAATATAGGTGGAGATATTTTATGCAATAAGAAGACTTTTATGCTGATCAATGCGTTGGCTTTGGCAGATGGGATACAACGGAAGGAGTTGGAAAAATGGATAGCTTCTACTGCTTTTTGTCCGGAAGAAAAGATAAAAGCTGTAACAGCTCTTTATGATAAGATAGGCATCGGCGGAATTTGTGAAGAAAAGATTAACGCTTATTATGTCGAGGGGCTTTCATTGTTGGAAAGTATGGCTGTGCCTTCTGAAAGAAAAGAAGAGCTGAAGTCTTTTGTTTGTCATTTAATGAATAGAAAAGTATAATATGATTGACACGCATTCTCATTTGTTTGTTGAGGAGTTTGATGAGGATTTGCCGGCTGTGATAGAACGTGCTCGGGATTCCGGAGTATCTAAAGTCTTTATGCCCAATATTGATGACACCACGGTGGAAGCGATGTTGAATGTCTGTACGGCATATAAGGGGTATTGTTTTCCTATGATTGGATTTCATCCGACTTCTGTTGGGGCTGATTCGTTATTCCGTATTTATGAGATGAAAAAGCTGCTTTCCGGTGAACATCCTTTTGTGGCTGTAGGTGAGGTGGGAATGGATTTGTATTGGGATAAGACATATTTGAAAGAACAACAGAAGGCGTTGGATATACAGATTCAATGGGCATTGGAATATCATCTGCCTTTGGTGTTGCATTGCCGTGAAGCTTTTCCGGAGTTGTTTGAAGTGATGGAACCTTATAAAAAAACTGAGTTAAGCGGTATCTTTCATAGTTTTACGGGTACTCTGGAGGAAGCAGGGCAGGTTTTAGAGTATGCTCGTTTTTTCTTTGGGATCAATGGAGTCGTTACATTCAAGAAGAGTAGTCTGGCTGAGGTCTTACCTCATATCCCCTTAGACAGAATCGTTCTTGAAACGGATTCTCCTTATTTGGCTCCTGTGCCTTTCAGGGGAAAACGGAACGAGTCTTCTTATATAAAGAATGTAGCGATGAAACTTGCCGAAATCTATGGTCTGGATTTTAAAGATGTGGATAGAATTACTGCCAATAATGCTTTAAAAGTGTTCAAAATGGCTGAATAAGTTTTTAAAGTTTATTAATTTTGATAGGTAATTTAAATATTGGCAGGGCTAATTCTACGTAAGACGAAAAAAAAGAATACATTTGTAGCTGAAATCGCTTGCAGTTCCCGATTTTCTTTGTAATTTGCACCCGATTTTAAAAAAGATAGTATTGTGTCGCCCGAAAAGGAGAGATGCTCGAGTGGTTGAAGAGGCACGCCTGGAAAGCGTGTAAACGCCAAAAGTGTTTCGCGGGTTCGAATCCCGCTCTCTCCGCATTGTAATGGAAAGCACAACAGACTGGAAGACAATTAAAACAAATAAATAACAATTAATTAATCTTAAAAATTAGACACACAATGAAAAAGTTATTTGCAATTCTTGCAGTGATGGGAGTCCTTACTTTAGGATCAGTTCAGCCTGTTATGGCTCAAGACGCAGCTCCGGCTCAAACAGAACAGACTACTGAAGCAGCAGTGGTTGAAGAAGGTGGTGGTCTTCACAAAGAGTTAAAAACCAAATTTATTGAAGGTGATGCCAGCTTCATGTCATTGGTAGCTATCGCATTGGTTTTAGGTTTGGCTTTCTGTATTGAACGTATCATTTATTTGAGCTTGGCTGAAACGAATACAAAGAAGTTGATGGCTAACATTGAGGCTGCTTTGGAAAAAGGTGATGTTGAAGCTGCTAAAACTGTATGTCGCAATACTCGTGGTCCGGTCGCTTCTATTTGTTATCAAGGCTTGATGAGAATAGATGAAGGTATTGATGTAGTAGAACGTTCAGTTGTTTCTTACGGTGGAGTTCAAGCCGGTTATTTGGAAAAAGGATGTTCTTGGATTACATTGTTCATCGCAATGGCTCCGTCTTTGGGATTCTTGGGTACTGTAATCGGTATGGTTATGGCGTTCGATAAGATTCAGCAGGCTGGTGATATTTCTCCGACAGTTGTAGCTGGTGGTATGAAAGTGGCTTTGATTACTACTATCTTCGGTTTGGTTGTAGCATTGATTCTTCAGGTATTCTATAACTACATCCTTTCTAAGATTGAAGGTTTGACAAGTGAAATGGAAGACTCTTCTATCACTTTGTTGGATATGATCACTAAATATAACTTGAAATACAAAAAATAATTAGGAGATGGCTAAGTTATCATATAAAGTGTCTTACTACATAATGTACATTTGCTTTGCGCTGATTCTTGTCGTGCTGGGAATGTTCTATTTTGTAGGATACAATAATCCGGTAGGTGAATATAATGCACCTGAACATACGGAAACATTGATTTACTTAATGTATGCAATGTTTGGAATATGTGTGGCAGTAACTGTAATTGGTGCGATAGCACAATTTGGCGCTGCTTTGAGAGATAATCCTAAAAGTGCAATAAAGTCTTTGATCGGCTTGGTCTTGTTTGTGGTAGTATTGGTCGTTTCTTACGGTATGGGTTCTGACTCTCCTGTTGTTTTGGCCGATGGTAGTGCTTACACTGATACAGGTTGGTTGAAAATTACTGATATGCTGATTTACTCCATTTATTTCTTGTTTGGTGTGGCTGCAATCGGTACTTTAGTAAACTTGAGCGGTATCTTTAAAAGATAATATTATCTACATTGATTAAATAATTTAAAACGAAGTAAGTAAAATGGCAAGAAAAAAAAGAGGCGTACCTGGAATTAACTCCAGTTCAACAGCTGATATTGCCTTTATGTTGCTTATTTTCTTCCTGATAACAACATCAATGGATACTGACCGTGGCTTGGCGAGACGGCTTCCGCCTCCTCCCGAAAACAAGGATCAGAAAGATGATGATATTATTGTAAAGGAACGAAACATCCTTCAAGTCCGTCTGAATAAAGACAACCAGCTGATGTGTGGTACGGACTATATTGATGTGAAGCAATTGAAAGAAAAGGCAAAAGAGTTTATAGCCAATCCGTATGATGATGAAAATCTGCCTGAAAAGCATAGAAAGAATATTCCTTTGCTGGGTGATTGTATGATTACGGAAAATCATGTAATCTCTGTTCAGAATGACGTTGGAACTAGCTATCAAGCATATATTGATGTGCAAAATGAATTGGTTGCTGCGTATAATGAACTTCGTAATGAACTAGGTAAAGCTAAATTTGGAAAGCTTTATAATGAGTGCAACGAAGATGAACAAAAAGCTATTCGTGAATATTATCCGCAGAAGATTTCTGAAGCTGAACCTAAAAAGTATGGAGGTAAGTAATGGGAAAATTTAATAAAACAGGTAAACGTGGAATGCCTGAGTTGAATACCTCTTCATTGCCTGACCTTATCTTTACCATGTTGTTCTTCTTTATGATTGTAACAACCATGCGTGAGGTTACATTGAAGGTTCAATTTCAGGTTCCTCAAGGAACAGAATTGGAAAAGTTGGAAAAGAAGTCGTTGGTTTCCTTTATTTATATAGGTAAACCGTTGCCGGAATTCCAAAAGAAAATGGGTGCTGAAAGTCGTATTCAGTTGAATGATAAGTTTGCTGAAGTGTCAGAAGTTCAGGACTACATTTATCAGGAACGTGAGAATATGAAAGAAGAAGACCAGCCATTTATGACAGTATCCTTGAAAGTTGATAAAGATACAAAGATGGGTATTGTACAGGATGTAAAGCAGGCACTTCGTCAAGCTTACGCTTTGAAAATAAACTATTCAGCTACTCAACGTCAGTAATAGTTATATAAGCATAGATAAAAAAGGAAGCTGTTTTTAACAGCTTCCTTTTTTTATGTTTTCCATTCTATTTGTTATGGACGAATTTATCCGGGTCAACGTAACAATCTGAGGGATTTTATATTTAAGCATATAATTTAGCAAGTCTATATAAGAAAAAAGCTCTATCTCTTACTCCTCTGAACTGTGCTCTAAATGCTTTGATTTTAGCATTGAATGACTCAGCTGCGGCATTGGTTGCCCTCCTTTCAAAAAAATTGATTATATCCAGATAATGTGTTTGTATAGAACGTGCGACCCTTCCAAAGGTGAGGAACCCTGATTTATCTACTTCATCATACCACCTTGCCAGCCTTGTCAAAGCAATATCCTTAAACTTACACTGATGATAGATTAAGCCTAACCGCATAGACAGATAATATCCTTTCTTTATATCGGGATATTCCTTGAAAAGAATTTCAGCCCGTATTCTTTGAGACTGAGTCCATAAGGATTCCTTCTTGTAAAGCAGATAAATACTTCTCGCTAACAACTGCTTTCTTGTATCTCCATTAGCGAAAACAGGTGCATGATACATCTTTCCACAGGCCTTTGCATAAGCAATCTGAGTGGACTCTTCATCCAAAGCCTCCCAGCGAGCTTTTACCCGCATCTCCTGCACCGCTTCATAAGCTAACTTCTGTACGTGAAAGCGATCGGTAACACGTTTGGCCGCAGGAAAGCAGATGCGTGCAATCTGCTCCATGTTAGAGCCATATCCAAAGTAATCTCGCGCACTTGGTAACGGCGGCGACGGGATAGCTTAAGCAGGACAGAAGTGACCGTATGAACGTCCGTACCTTTAATGATAGCAATCATACTACCTTTACCACCGTGAGCTTCTTTATTGGTCAGTACAGTATAGAGTTCTCCACGCGAGAGGGCTACTTCATCAATACAGATATAAGCACCGATATTCTTTTCGAATAGTAGCCAATCCTCTGCATGAACAAGTTGGTCCCAATGGAGATAACCACTTAGATGGTTACGGTATTGACGCTCCAATAAATCCCCGTCAACTCCAGATAAAACACCTAAGAGCTTGCAACTGATCGGATAGCTATCAATATAGTTCTTTTAAAAAAGACGCAAAATCTTGCGTCATACGAGTACCTTCAGCCACCATACGCCAGTTACGAGAGATATACTCATTATGCTTCTTTAAGAGCCAGCGACGACGACGAATATTAAGGAAGACCTTCTTGCCACGGAGAGGAAAATCCTGAACAATAACAGGATCATAAAAGCCTTTACTCTCAGTATCCTGATCTGTATACTTCTCAGGAACGATATTTTTCTCCTCAAGATAGATCACAACTTCATTTACGCTTTCCTTCACATCAACAAGATCAAAGTAATCTAAAGTGCCTTCAGGAAGAAGAAGGCGATAACCGTTTAACTCCATAAGCTATGAATTTGGAGACAAAGATAACAATTTATAAATTTACCCCTCAGCTTTTTACATTGACCCATTTATCCGTTACCTATGGCTAGTAATAGTACGTACAATGGATTTTTTGAGGACAAACTCCTGTGTGGTGGTTCAGGGAATTGAAGAAAAAGAATGTTCAGAGCTCTTGTCCGTAAACTTCTTTGTAAAGAGTCTTTTTAACTTTCTCAAAATCACTTTCCATATCTATATCCCCATAGGTCATTAAGAGCATTGGTAGGCCGCTATCTCCCTTACGGTAGGGAGGTTGTATATAGGGCTTTTTATGTAAAGTGAATTCCAAACGTTTATAGAAGTGAATACGGCGTGTGCTCATTTCATCATTAGGCTCCTCTACTTCCAATACAATTGGACCTTTTAACTGTTTTTTTATCATTTCCAGCACACGTTTTCCATACCCTCCGTTTCTGAGGCTGGGATCAATAGCGAAATGTTCGATATAGTAAAAATCTCCCATTGTCCAATAGCTGATCATACCAATGCTGTTACCGTTTTCTAAAATAATGTTGTTGCAGAACCGGGGATTATTATCAGAATATTCTCTCTGCTGTACGGTATCACGGCGTTCTTCTTGAGGGAATGCCGTATGCATTAATTTTTCCACAAAGGTATAATTAACCTCATCTTGTGTTTTTACTTGTTTAATTTCAATCATTTTATCTGTCTTTGTTTAGTCTTAAGTTATGAACTTATTTCGCAGTATAAAAGTTTATTAGTCTTTCTAATGCACGTTGGCATACCGGGCAGAATGCAGGTGCTTCGTTTATCTTCATTCTGCATTCGGTAGTAGGACGATAAAGTCCTTTTTGTGTATAGCCTGCTCCTTCATAGACACCCACCTTGGTGTATAAGTCGGCATTTTCTGTAGCTACCGGAGTAGGTATGGCAGTACCTTCCGGAATCATATCTTTCCATTTACTGTCGAAATCAATTAATGTGGTGATATTTGGCTCCCAAGGTTCCACTTCATATGGATATTGCGGGCTTGGGGCTTCGGTATATGCATATTCATCTGCTAATCCTCCAAAACTATGGCCGAATTCATGGACTACAACCGGTTGAAAATCAGGATGGTGTGCTGTGGTCAGTGTATATGAGTTATAGATGCCACCTCCTCCATAGGTGTCTGTATTGGCTAGAATAATGATATGCTCGTAAGGAATTCCAGCCAACCAATTATGAATACTTTTTACCCGACTGGTAGTGAGATACCGGTCGGAATAGAACGTGTTGAAATGTGAACTTACAGCTGTAGATTTCCATTTGCCTTGTCCCGGTATGCTGACTCCGCTGTCTTCCGAAGGGCTTGCCACAGCGACAATATTAAATTTGTCCTTCAGTTTCTTGAAAGGTTCATGACTGAACAGGGCGTCACACGCTGTCTGGGCATCTTTATAAAATATATCCATCTCTTTTTCTGTATATCCTTCTGCCATGATTGCTACATCGATGCAATCTGCGGCATTTCCGTTTTGCAGAAGATAGCGATGAGGGGTAATATGGTTTGTTCCCCTCTGATGGATCAGAATATCATTGGGGATTATTTCATGTGTGAGTGAGGCATTTACTTTATGATATACATCTTTTAGAGATATGGTCACTACTGCTTCTTTTTTGGGATAAGGCAAAAGAAAAGAATTCTCGAAGCCTCTTTTTATCCTACTTGCTTCTTCTTCGCTTACCCATTCTTGGAAAAGGCTAGAGAATGACGTTCGATAAATGGTTTCTCCTGTTGCTTTGTCTTTCATTGTGATTTCACCGTTGCCTGCCAAAGGAAGTTCTGCTAGATGATGCTTGCGTCCTGCCCATTGCGGAAGGCTTGACAGTTCGTCCAGATATACTTCTTGTTTTTTGGCATCTCCGGTAAAAATATAATCTGCCCGAAGTGTTTTATCTTCGAAATAATCACTGAAATTTTGAGCGTTTACAGTCATGCTGAATAAACTGCACAAGGTAAAAATAAATGTCTTTTTCATCGTCTTTGCATTTTCTGCAAAGATAGGACATTCTATTAAATTATTGGTATTTATACAATAAAAGTTATGAATCGCACGAATATTGTCGGGAAAAGTCATATCTTTGCAGAAAATTAAACTAAAAAGAATGGGACATCATCAATTAGACAGTTTGGATGAGCAGATTTTGAGGTTGATAGCCAGTAATGCTCGTATTCCGTTTTTGGAAGTAGCCCGTGCTTGCAATGTATCCGGTGCAGCCATTCATCAGCGTATTCAGAAATTAACTAATCTGGGAATTCTTAAGGGATCTGAATATGTTATTGATCCAGAAAAGATCGGATATGAGACATGTGCATATATTGGTCTTTATCTGAAAGATCCGGAACAATTTGATTCAGTGACAGAGGCTTTGAAAAATATTCCTGAAGTCGTAGAATGTCATTTCACTACGGGACAATATGATATGTTTATCAAGATTTATGCAAAGAACAATCATCATTTGCTTAGCATAATTCATGATAAGTTGCAACCATTGGGCTTGGCTCGTTCAGAAACTATTATATCTTTTAATGAGGCTATCAAGAGACAAATGCCTATCCTCGATTTAGCTGATGAAGATTAATCGTTACTTTATCCGGCTATAATTAATAAAACTATACGGGTAGAGATGTTTTTCATCTGTCGGGTGATCTTCTCTGCCTGTTTCTTTCCATTCCTCTTTCTTTATTTCGGGAAAATAAGCATCAGCTTCCTTGGATGTGTCATCAATAAATGTGATATATAATTGTTGGGCTATATGCATTGCCTCTTTATACAAGCTTGCACCGCCTATAATAAATATTTCTTCTTCTTCTTTGCAGTGGGATAAAGCGATTTCCAATGCAGGGAAACATTCAGCTCCGGCAAAGACTGCTCCTTCCCGGCGGCTTAATACAATATTCCGGCGATTGGGAAGTGCTCCTTTGGGAAGTGATTCAAAGGTTTTGCGTCCCATGATGATAGTATGTCCGGTTGTTAAAGCTTTAAAACGTTTCAAATCGTTGGGAAGCCAATATAATAATTTATTTTCAAATCCAATGCCGTGGTTGCGTGCTATTGCTACTATAATTGAAATATTCATAGTGATGAGTGGTTAGTGGTGAATGTTTAGTGATATTAGTGGTAAGTGATGAATAAGCTTGTGCAGCCTATTCACCATAACTGCTAAACAGATACTTTACCCGCAATGTGTGGCCATGGATCATAATTCACCAATTCAAAATCTTCATATTTAAAACTGAATATATCCTTGATATCCGGGTTGATTTTCATTTGAGGTAAGGGACGGGGTTCACGGCTCAATTGAAGTTTTACTTGTTCCAAGTGGTTGGTATAGATATGTGTGTCACCTAGTGTATGAACAAAATCACCGGTCTGTAATCCGGTAACTTGTGCTACCATTTGCAGCAACAATGCGTAGGAGGCGATATTAAAAGGTACTCCCAAGAATGTATCTGCACTGCGTTGGTAAAGTTGTAGGCTTAAACGTCCGTTGGCAACGTAGAATTGAAAAAAAGCATGGCAAGGGGGAAGATTCATGTTATTTAAATCGGCTACATTCCATGCACTGACAATGATGCGTCGTGAATCCGGATTATGCTTGATCGTTTCTATTGCTTCGGAAATTTGGTCAATAAAGCCTCCATTGTAATCTGGCCAGGAACGCCATTGATAGCCGTAGATATGTCCTAGGTCTCCGTTTGCATCGGCCCATTCATTCCAGATGCGTACCCCGTTGTCTTGCAGGTATTTCACATTGGTATCCCCTTGCAGAAACCACAGAAGTTCGTGAATGATGGATTTTAAATGCAGCTTTTTGGTGGTGACCAAAGGGAAACCCTCTTCCAAGTTGAAGCGCATTTGATGACCGAATACGCTGATGGTTCCTGTACCGGTGCGATCCTCCTTGTGAATACCTTCGGTCAGGATACGGTTTAATAGGTCTAAATATTGTTTCATGTTCGGATATTCATTTTATAGATTGCAAAAGTACACAAAATCTTTCTTTTTCCGAGCATGACCCTAGTTCTATTTCAGTTTTCACCATTTCAGGCTGCATACACGTTGTAAGCCGATGATGATAAGAACCGCAGTGGCGATAACCAGTGATTGGAAATTAGTATCACTTACCAAATAATAAGTTTGGGAAGTAACTATGTCACTGATTGTCTGGCATAGAATTTCAAAGCCATTGAAAATGTAGAATAATGCACAACAGACAATGGCGCAAGTTACACTGAGTATATCCGATAACCATTGGGCTGGTTGGGGGAGGCGGCGGATAACCCCGCGTGAAAATCCATTGTCCTCAATTTCATGTTTGTTGGCAAGCATGAAATTCTTAATTAATGTATCATCGTTTTCCATCATAACCATTCTGTTTTAAGAAAGTTGTCAATTTTGTTTTTCCGCGTGATAAATGGGACTTGATTGTTCCTGCAGGCATTCCTGTAATCACTGCAATTTTTTCTATCGGAAGATCTTCCATAAAAAATAAGGTGATGCAGGTTCGCTCTACCTCTTTTAATTGGCTCAATCCCCGATATATGTCCATGTGTTCACCTACTTGCCTTTGTTCTGTTTGGTAAACAGCGTCTATTTCCCAAGTTTCCAGTCCGGACGTTTCTTTTTTGCTGCGAATATAGTCATAAAATATATTATAAGCAATACGGTAAAGCCATGTGGAGAAACTGGACAAATTTTTAAATGAAGCCAAGTTGGTGTATGCTTTTATAAAAGTTTCCTGTGCCAAGTCGTCGCTGAGCTCTGTATCTCCCAATGTTTGGTGCAGGAAAAAACGCCTGATGGGCGATTGGTACTTTTTGACCAAAGTATCAAACGCCCGGGTGTTTTTAAAGACCACCACTTGTGCTACCAACGCTATGTCGTTGATTTGGCTCATTTTTATTCTTCGTTGTGGTGAGTGTCTATATTGTCCTTTATGTTTTGTGTTTCTTTGGCCTCTTTGTTACGTCCCAGTTCAATATTTTCAATTTTCATTGATCTGACTCCGTTTTCATCCTGGTTTATTCGGGTAGGAGGGAAAGGATCATCTTTTTTCTTTTTGTGTGGAGTGGTAGTGTAAGCTATCAATACTTGTCCCAACCCCATACAGAAAATAAGGAATCCGATAGCTGCCAATCCTTCTTCTTCTGTCAGTACCCAAAGGAATACTCCCAAACCAATGCCTAAGAATATATTCTTGATCCCCTTTGTCATTACAGCATTTCCTTGTTCTTCGGGGTCATTGAACAGTTCGGCCGGAATGGTTCGTCCTGCTGCCAGAGCCTCTGCAGCCAGTTTGTATTTGGCTTGTTTGTTCTTGTACCTGAACCAAAGTACAATAGCTACGATAAAGAAAGGGAGGCCACAACAGATGATGAGTGCGACAATTGCTACCGAAGTAGGAGGACCGCTATTCCAATCACCGAAATCCGAACTAATGTCATGCATGGCAGCATTCTGATCTTCATTTACATCTTGCAGGTCGCTTATAACGACTGTATCCATCCGAGTGCTGTCAAGGGCTGAAGGTACTAATTTGATTGTTTTGGCATGGGTTGCGAAGCAAGTCCCTATGAGTAAGGTCAAAATAAAAAGTAACTGTTTCATGTTTTTATATCTTTATTATTGTTTTCTGCTAGTTAGACGGAACGAATAAGGAAATAGGTTGCAAATAGACAGAAAATTTTCTGATAATCCCAAAATATCATCGTATTTTTGTAACATAAAAAGGAAGGAACATGAAATTACCATCAGAATTTGAAGCAAGAACCCTGGAATGGATGGGAGAAGAAACTTATCGCGCGTTGGAAGCGGCTTTGCAGACGGAGCCTCCTGTCAGTATTCGTGTCAATCGTACGAAGTGGAGTGGGGAAGTTGCAGGAGAACCGGTACTTTGGGCATCTGCAGGGGTTTATTTATCGCAACGGCCCACTTTTACATTCGATCCGTTGTTTCATGCTGGTTGCTATTATGTGCAAGAAGCATCTTCCATGTTTGTGGAACAGGTATTACGCACTTATATTACCGGACCTGTAGTGATGCTCGATTTGTGTGCTGCTCCCGGTGGCAAGTCTACTCATGCGCGTTCAGTTCTCCCCGTAGGTAGTTTGTTGGTGGCTAATGAGGTGATGCGTAACCGTTCTCAGGTATTGGCTGAAAATTTGATAAAGTGGGGAAATGCAGAAGTTGTGGTGACGAACAACGATCCGGCCGATTTCACTTCTTTGACAGAGGTGTTTGATGTTGTCTTGGCGGATGTGCCTTGTTCCGGTGAGGGGATGTTCCGGAAGGATCCTGTGGCTGTAGAGGAATGGAGTACGGACAATGTGCAGGTTTGTTGGCAACGTCAGCGTAGGATTTTAGCGGATATATGGCCGGCTTTGAAACCCGGTGGTCTGCTGATTTATAGTACCTGCACTTATAATAGGGAAGAGGATGAGGAAAATGTGGCTTGGATTGCTGATGAATTGGGTGCGGAGATACTGAAAGTGCCAGTGGCGTCGGAATGGGGGATAATAGGAAATTTGGCGGGACAGGATTTTCCTGTTTATCGTTTTTTGCCTCATAGAGTGAAAGGAGAAGGATTTTTCTTGGCTGTATTGAGGAAGAGTGCTGCCATTTCTCATGTTGTTCCTTGTATTCGTTGTCAGGATGACAAAGAGAAAATAACAAAAAAGAAGAGAAAAGGAGAAAAGGGGAGCTTGTCTCAGGTTGTTCCTTTTCCCAAAGAAGTAAAAAGTTGGTTAAAGCAGGCGGAGGATTTCCGATTTGAGGTAAGAGGCACGAAGGTGATAGCCTTCCCCAATGTCCATCTTTCAGAATATGATCTGTTCCGTCAGGAATTAAAAGTTGTTCATGCGGGTGTTACTATAGGTGAGTTGAAAGGAAAAGACGTTATACCGGATCATTCGTTGGCAATGAGCACATTGCTGAATCATGATGGTTTCTCTCGTTTTGAATTGACCTATGAACAGGCTATTGCTTATTTGCGTAAAGAAGCGATCACATTGGATGCTTCTGTTCCGCGTGGTTATATACTTTTGACTTATAAAAACATTCCATTAGGATTTGCCAAGAACATTGGCAATCGGGCTAATAACCTCTATCCGCAGGAATGGCGTATCCGAAGCGGTTATTTACCCGAAGAACTTTCTTTTGTATGCTAAAAGGAGCCATAGATTTGTTCGGGAAGATTGTGCATATTGTTTTTCATAGACTGGCGCAATGCTTCTCCGGGTACAGACTTGTTTGTATTCTATAATATACAAATTTGTTTGGCTTCGTACAAGGAAAATGTGATTATCAGAAAGGCTTCCTGTAGGTACACCCGTTTTTCCATTCTGAGCAGCCATACGCGGTTTTTCCTTTTATAATCGTTCCTTTGCCACATAGCGGGCAGGATTTTCCCACCAATTCGTTATCGGATGGGATAGTGGGAGCGGGCGTGGCTGAAGAAGCGTTTTTTCGTGAGGTCCCTGCCTTTTTTTTCGGCTGTTTGACCGTAGAGGTTGTTGCAGTTTTCGTTGCTGTTTCCTCTATTGTGGTGACGCGGCGGTTTGTATTATCACTTAAAACGCTGTGTACTATTTCACTTACCATTTGCTTTAATTCATTTAGAAAAGTCGTTGCATCATAGCTTTTCTTTTCTATTTCACGTAGTTTCTTTTCCCATATTCCCGTTAATTCGGCGGATTTCAACAGTTCTTCGCGAATTAGTCCCACCAGTTCTATTCCGGTAGGGGTTGCGATCAGATTTTTACGTTCTTTACGGATATAATGGCGTTTAAATAGGGTTTCAATAATGGCTGCACGTGTAGACGGACGTCCTATTCCATTTTCTTTTAATGCATCGCGTAGCTCGTCATTATCTACCAGCTTACCGGCAGTTTCCATAGCGCGTAGTAAAGTTGCTTCTGTATATGGCCGTGGGGGTTGTGTCCACTTCTCGTCCAGTTTGGGCAGATGCGGCCCGCTTTCTCCTTTCACAAAAGCGGGCAAGGAGTGTTCTTCGTCATTTTCACGGGCTTCTGCATCGGGATCGGTCATACCTTCTGGCAGATTGGTTTGTGGTTTGGCAAAGATAACGCGCCATCCGGGATCTAGAATCTGTTTTCCTGTGGCTTTGAATTCTATACTGTCAGCTTCGCCTATTACGGTAGTAGTGGCAAACTTGCAGTCGGGATAGAATACGGCAATAAAGCGGCGTGCTACTAAATCAAATACCCGTTTCTCCATTTCTGTCAGATTTACAGGAGGTTGTCCCGTAGGAATAATGGCATGGTGATCCGTTACTTTTGAATTGTCAAATACTTTTTTGGACTTGATGAGCTTTTGTCCTGCCAACGGAGCGGTAAATACTGTATATGGAGTTAGTCCCGCCAAGATATTGGGACATTTGGGATAGATGTCATCGCTTAAGAAAGTAGTATCTACACGAGGATAAGTAGTCACTTTCTTTTCATACAATGACTGGATAAGTTTTAGAGTTTCGTCAGCTGAATAAGCAAATTTTTTGTTACATTCCACCTGTAGGGAAGTCAGGTCAAAAAGACGGGGAGGTGCTTCTGTGCCTTGTTTTTTTGCTACTTCTGTCACGGTAAAAGGAACATTTTTGATACGTTCCATAAGTGCCTGTCCGGTAGCAAGATCGGTGATGGGAGGAATTCCCCTGTTCCCTTCAGCCTTTTTGACTTTCTTGGGGTTCTCTTTAGCATCGCTTTCTTCCTGAGCCAGTTCCTCATCGCTTTTGCGGATGATGGCAGAGAATGTGGTTTCCCGGTATAAAGTAGCCAGTATCCAATATTGTTGAGGAGTGAAGTGCTCTATTTCTTGCTGACGCTTTACTATCAGTGCCAAAGTCGGGGTCTGCACCCGTCCTATCGATAGAATTTGTCTGTTTTGTCCGTACTTTAAGGTATAGAGCCGGGTGGCGTTCATGCCCAATACCCAATCGCCGATAGCACGGCTTAATCCGGCTTCGTATAAAGGTTGGAATTCTTTTTGATCTTTTAGTTTGCTGAATCCTTCGCGTATGGCTTCTTCAGTCAAGGATGAAATCCATAGACGTTTCACCGGGCAGTGTGCTCCTGCTTTCTGCATGACCCATCGTTGAATAAGTTCTCCTTCCTGGCCGGCATCACCGCAATTTATAATTTCATCGGCATTTTGCATCAGTCCTTCTATAATACGAAATTGTTTTTCAATGCCCGGATCGCTGATTAGCTTAATGCCGAAACGAGGTGGAATCATAGGAAGGCTGGACAGACTCCATGCTTTCCATGAGGGAGTGTATTCATGAGGCTCCTTCAAAGTACAGAGGTGTCCGAATGTCCAGGTAACCTGATATCCGTTTCCTTCTATATATCCGTCTTTTTTGGTTTTTGCTCCCAGTACATCCGCTATGTCACGGGCTACGGAAGGTTTTTCGGCAATACAAACTATCATATTTTTTTTCGTTTCTGTTCAAATAGGATTGCAAAGGTAATAAAAACCTCGGAAGAGATTTTGTTTTGTCTTTATTAGTTCTTCTTTTATAAGAATTTAAAAGTAGGTATCGGGGGCTTTAAGGTCATTTCAGTGCAAATGGGCTGTTAGGTATGGTTTTTCTGTTATTTGCTGTTTGACGAATGTCTTTTGAACTTTTCTCTATGATTTCAGTTTCTTTTCAGAATCCTATAAGAATTTTGCATCAAAAAGAAACTATAAAACAATGTAATTATGAAAAAGAGTTGGATGTTATTTTTATTTTTCGCAGCTTTTGCTGCACTAACTTTTAGTGGTTGTAGTGATGATGACAATAGTGATGCTCCTGAAAACACACATTTGGTTTCAAAAGAAGTACAGGCTGCATTTAATGCAAAATATCCGCAAGCCAAAGACGTGAAATGGGAGCTGAAAGGTGATTATGCTGTAGTAGATTTTTATTGGGATGGTGGAGAGCATTCTGCATGGTTCAATCCGTTATCGGCTGCCTGGTATATGACAGAAACAGATGTTCGTTATGAAAATCTTCCCGAACCTGTACTTGCTGCCCATAAAGCAGGCAAATATGCTGATTGGCGGGTGGATGATGTGGATAAGTTGACTCGTGAGGGAATGGAAACTCTTTATGTCATTGAGGTGGAGAAAGGAGAATCCGAGCTGGATTTGTTTTATTCGTCTACAGGCATATTGGTAAAAACTGTTGTAGATACCGGACACGAAGAAGATTATGATGATTATTTGCCGCAGCCTGATGCAAACGGCATTATAGCTATTGTCAAGCAGAAATATCCCAATGCGACAATTGTAGAAATAGAACGTGAAAAAGGTTTGCAGGAAGTTACTATTTTAGATGAAAACAAAGAGAAAGAGGTTTATTTCAATGAGCGGAACGAATGGATGGGAACAAGCTGGGATGTACAGGTGGCAAATTTACCGGAAGCGGTAAAAAAATCGGTTATGGAAAAATATTCAGACTATGTGATAGATGATGCTGATTATGTGGTGACACCTGATAATGAATGGTATATACTTGATTTGGAAAACAAACAGATCGATAAAGAGCTTAAAGTAAAGGTAGATAAGGACGGCGTTTGGTTGTAATTTTATTATCCCCTAGGCTATGCTAGGTAAACAGGCGGATGTTTCATAGGGCCGGACAGCTTTGGGGGGCTTAAACATTATGATTTTTGTGGCAGGCAGTTGAAATGTGAATTTGTATTTCTGTTATACATTTTTTGTGATTTTGATGAGAGAGTAAAAGATGAATGTGGAAAAATAGATTTGTATGATATACGATATTCAGTTACATTTGCATTTAGAATAAAAAAACAGCATGATGGAAACAGGATTAACTTATACTTCGACTGTTGTCGTTTCAAAAGAAAATGTAGCTGCCACCATGGGTAGCGGCGATTTGAATGTGTTTGCCACTCCCGCTATGGTGGCGTTGATGGAGAATGCTGCCATGAGTGCCGTGGCAGATGAGTTGCCTGAAGGTTCCACTACAGTAGGGGCCATGATGAACACTACTCATATCAAGCCCTCGGCTGTGGGAGACACGGTTTCGGCTACTGCCGTATTAAAAGAGGTGGAAGGCAGAAAACTTACTTTTGAAGTGCGGGCGCAAGATAGCAAGGGCGTGATTGGAGAAGGTACACATGTACGTTATATTGTGGACAAAGAGAAGTTTATGAGTAAATTGTCTCAATAATTATTTGAAATTATGCCACAACTGAGAGCTTCCCTTCTTTTGTGATTCTGAATATTATTTGTTCCGATAACGGGAAATCAAGTAGAGGAATGAAGAACGTGCTTTAATAAAAAATATTTAAGGAGAGCAAAACGAATGACAATCTGAAAAAGAGTGTCATGGAGTTCTGCTCTCCTTCTTTTATTCTTGCAGCGCCAAGATATATTCGTATAACTTCTTATAAAACGGATGTTTCGTCAGCGTAGAGGCATCTCCTAATATAATAAGTTTCATGCGTGCACGTGTAATTGCTACATTCATTCGTCGCAAGTCATTTAGAAAACCAATCTGTCCCTCTTCATTTGCACGTACTAAACTGATGAGGATAACGTCTCGTTCCTGTCCCTGAAAACCATCTACCGTATTGATGGTGATAAGGTGTCGGTAAGGCTTGAAGAAAGCATCTCGTTTTATCAGTTGACGGAGATATTGTACTTGTGCTTTATAAGGAGAAATCAGTCCCACATCAATCCGTTCTTCCAGAAAACGGTCTTTACCTATTTTATTGATATAGTTGGTGAGTTGGGAAATGGAGAGTGCCGCCTCCTCTTTATTGATACGGCCGAAGCTTTCACCCACAAACTCTTCGTTGCATTCCATTCCTTCCGTATTTATCCATTCTATCGGTGTGTCATAGTCCAATATACTCCGATATTTTACTTCGGGAGCTGATTTCAGTTCACCCTGATAGAACCATTCTGAAGAGAAACGCATAATTTCGTCATTCATTCTATATTGTACCTTTAACAAGGATACAGTGTCGGGTTTGTTGTCTGCAATCTCCTGCATCAGTGTCCGGTCTAATCCTCCACGAGCTGCTTCCATGCATTTAATGGTAGGAGGAAGCTGGCAATAATCACCGGCCAGAATGACACGGTCTGCTTTGCGGATGGCAATCCAGCAGGCAGGTTCTAGAGCTTGTGCGGCTTCGTCTATGAATAAGGTACTGAATTTGCGTCCTGTCAATATTCTGTTGGCGGAACTTACCAGTGTGCAGGCTATCACACGTGCTTCGCCGAACAATGCTTCGTTGATGCGAATTTCCAGTTCGGTGGCACGGTCTTTCAGTGAGTTTATTTTCTGTCGGATATTCTCACGTTCCGCTCCTTTGCGCGAACGTCCGTAGAGCTCGCGTATTGCTTTTCGGATACTCCATAATTGCGGATAATCGGGATGGCTTTCAAAACGGCGTTCATAGGTAAAAGCAAGCATTTTGTCATTGACGCGGGTGGGATTACCAATACGGAGAACGGGAACACCCCGGTCCACCAGTTTCTCGCTAATCCAGTCTACAGCCATATTGCTTTGTGCGCAAACCATCACTTGATTTTCCCGGTGAAGGGTCTCGTAAATGGCTTCTACCAATGTGGTAGTCTTACCGGTTCCGGGCGGACCGTGGACTATAGCAACATCTTTGGCATGCATCACTTTATTTACTGCTTCCTCCTGCGTATTGTTTAACCAAGGGAAACGGGTGAAGCCGAAACTGAAAGTTTCCGCCTTTTGGCTGCCATGAAAAATCTCACGTAACTCTGCCAGACGATTCCCTTTTGCCTTGAGGACTTGTCCCAACGCTTCGAACATCAACCGGTAACTGGTTTCATCAAAATAAAGCTGTACTCCCAATTGTAGCTCGGTTGCCTGTATGCTGAGCAATGCATCTGCCGAGGGGAGAACGATTACCATTCGGTCTTCGTCCACGTAGTTGACAGTTGCCGTAAAATTGAAATAATGTAATTGGCCTGATGCATTTTGCGTAAAAAAGCATACCGGACGGCCGAATTCAAATACATGTTCTATGTCTTTGTCTTCTTGCCTTTCAACTTCTACAACCAATTGATTCAATGAGTTATAATAGCTTCTGCCTGCCGATATAGGATACCAGCACATACCCCGTTTCACTTTGCGCCCGATGCCCATTGCTTCAGTCTGTTGCCTGAAAGTCTCTTTTTCGTAATCATATTCTAATTTTAGTAACAACTCTTTGCGTTGTAGTTTGTTAATTATATTAGAAAGGGGTATATGTTGGTTCATAATGATGCTTTTTTCTATAAGAATTGCAAAGATAATAATAATCCTTTAGGTAGGACTTTATGTTTTATTTTGTTAAACGTATTATAGATAACACAAGAATTCAAATATTATTCCTATATTGCCAAAAATAAAATAGATTTAAAACTGTAATAATTATAAATGGTAAAAGGTATGGTATATGACTTGGACATGTTAAAGGCCTTTTATGCTTCTTTCGAAAAGAAGATAGGTCGGGTAAGAGCCGTGTTGCAGCGTCCGCTGACATTGGCTGAGAAAATTCTGTATACACATCTTTATGATGATGCTCAACTGAAGAATTATGAACGTGGCGAGGACTATGTGAATTTCCGTCCCGACCGCGTGGCTATGCAAGACGCGACGGCGCAAATGGCATTGTTGCAATTTATCAATGCAGGAAAGGATTCCGCTGCCGTACCTTCTACTGTGCATTGTGACCATTTGATTCAGGCATATAAAGGAGCGGGCCCGGATATTGCAACGGCTACGGAAACCAACCGTGAGGTATACGATTTCTTACGAGATGTTTCTTCGCGTTTCGGTATCGGGTTTTGGAAACCGGGAGCAGGAATCATTCATCAGGTGGTACTCGAAAACTATGCTTTTCCCGGGGGAATGATGGTAGGGACGGATTCTCATACCCCCAATGCCGGAGGATTGGGAATGGTGGCAATCGGAGTCGGTGGTGCCGATGCTGTGGATGTAATGACCGGTATGGAATGGGAGTTAAAGATGCCGAAACTGATTGGAGTTCATTTGACCGGAAGCTTGAATGGATGGGCTTCGCCAAAGGATGTGATTCTGAAATTGGCCGGTATTCTGACCGTGAAAGGTGGAACGAATGCCATTATAGAATATTTTGGAGAAGGGACAGCTTCACTTTCGGCAACCGGTAAGGCTACTATCTGCAATATGGGTGCAGAGGTGGGGGCTACCACATCCTTGTTCCCCTATGACGACCGGATGGCTGTGTATCTGAAAGCTACCGGAAGAGAGTCTGTAGCAGAGATGGCCGGAAAAGTGGCAAATGATTTACGTGCCGATGCTGAGGTTGTTGCCAATCCTTCTGCTTTCTACGACCGTGTGATTGAAATTAATTTGTCCGAGTTGGAACCTTATATCAATGGGCCGTTTACACCGGATGCCGCAACACCTATTTCAGAGTTTGCCGAAAAGGTATTGGTTAATGGTTATCCGCGTAAGATGGAAGTCGGGCTGATAGGTTCATGTACCAATTCATCTTATCAGGATTTAAGTCGGGCTGCTTCCATTGCCCGTCAGGTAGCTGAAAAACATTTGGCTGTGGCTGCTCCTTTGATTGTCAATCCGGGTTCTGAACAGATTCGAGCTACCGCCGAGCGTGACGGGATGATTGATGCTTTCCAAAAGATTGGGGCTACTATTATGGCGAATGCTTGCGGTCCGTGCATCGGACAGTGGAAACGCCATACCGATGATCCTGTCCGCAAAAACTCGATTGTCACTTCTTTCAACCGTAATTTTGCCAAACGTGCCGATGGTAATCCGAATACACATGCATTTGTGGCTTCTCCTGAATTGGTATTGGCTCTGACTATTGCCGGTGATTTATGTTTCAATCCGTTGAAAGATACGTTGATAAATCAAGAAGGCGAGAAGGTGAAATTGAGCGTTCCCGAGGGAGATGAATTGCCGTCGGCAGGTTTCACTCAAGGTAATCCCGGTTATTTGGCTCCTGCCGGTGCACAGGTAGAAATTAAGGTGAATCCCGAATCACAGCGTTTGCAGTTATTGGCTCCGTTTCCGGCATGGGATGGAAAGGATTTTACGGATATGCCTTTACTGATTAAGGCTCAAGGTAAATGTACCACAGACCATATTTCGATGGCAGGCCCGTGGCTGCGTTTCCGTGGTCATCTGGAAAATATTTCGGATAATATGCTGATGGGGGCGGTGAATGCTTTCAATGGTGAAACGAACAAGGTGTGGAACCGATTGACAAATACCTATGAGAGTGTATCGGGCGCGGCTAAGCAGTATAAAGCGCAAGGCATCGGGTCTATGGTAGTTGCGGAGGAAAATTATGGAGAAGGTTCCAGTCGTGAACATGCCGCTATGGAGCCTCGTTTTCTGAATGTAAAGGTTATTTTGGCAAAGAGTTTTGCCCGCATCCATGAAACGAATCTGAAGAAGCAGGGAATGTTGGCGGTGACTTTTATAGACAAAGCGGACTATGACAAGATTCAAGAACATGATTTGATTACCGTCAGCGGATTGGCGGACTTTGCTCCCGGAAGAAATCTGACTGTGACTTTACACCATGAAGATGGCACTCAGGATCGTTTTGAAGTACAGCATACTTATAATGAACAGCAGATAGGTTGGTTCCGTGCCGGCTCTGCTCTAAATGCAAGATAAAAGATGAAAAAGACAGTACCTTATATTACAGGAGACGGAGTGGGAGTAGAAATCACTCCCTCCATGCAAGCCATAGTGAATGCAGCCGTGAAAAAGGCATACGGCAATGAACATGAAATAGAATGGATGGAAGTGCTGGCAGGTGAACGTGCTTTCAACGAAACAGGTTCCTGGTTGCCGGATGAGACGATGGAGGCTTTCAAGAAATATGGTGTGGGCATAAAAGGTCCGTTGACTACTCCGGTAGGAGGTGGTATCCGTTCCTTGAATGTGGCTTTGCGCCAGACGCTGGATTTGTATGTGTGTCTGCGCCCCGTACGTTGGTTCAGCGGAGTGGTATCTCCGGTGAAAGAGCCTCAGAAGGTGGATATGCATATTTTCCGCGAAAATACGGAAGATATTTATGCAGGTATAGAATGGGAAGCAGGCACGCCGGAAGCTGAGAAGTTTTATCGTTTTTTGCATGATGAAATGGGAGTGGCTAAAGTGCGCTTTCCCGAATCTTCTTCGTTTGGCGTGAAACCGGTGTCCAAAGAAGGAACGGAACGTCTGGTACGTGCGGCATGTAAATATGCTTTGGAGCATGGCTTGCCGTCAGTGACGTTGGTGCATAAAGGAAATATCATGAAGTTTACTGAAGGCGGCTTCAAGAAATGGGGATATGAACTGGCGGAACGTGAATTCGGAGATGCCATTGCGTCAGGCAAGTTGGTGATAAAAGACTGCATAGCCGATGCATTCTTGCAGAATACGTTATTGATTCCCGAAGAATATTCGGTGGTGGCTACCTTGAATTTGAACGGAGATTACATCTCGGATCAGTTGGCTGCCATGGTAGGCGGCATCGGAATTGCTCCCGGAGCGAACATCAATTACAATACCGGTCATGCCATTTTTGAAGCGACTCACGGTACGGCTCCCAATATTGCCGGAAAGGATGTGGTGAATCCTTGTTCATTAATCCTCTCGGCTGTCATGATGTTGGAACATTTTGGCTGGAATAAGGCGGCGGAGCTGATAGTGAATGCCTTGGAATCCAGTTTTGGCGAGGGACGTGCCACACATGACCTTGCCCGTTTTATGCCCGGAGGTGTCTCGCTTGGCACGTCGGCATTTACAAAAGAAATAATAGAAAGAATAAACTCCTAAAAATTCACGGATATGAAGAAAGAATATATCATTTACAAACTCTCCGAGGAAATGAAGAATGCGACCCGGATTGAGAACGAATTGTTCAAGAAGTTTGATGTAAAGCGCGGATTGCGTAACGAAGATGGCACCGGTGTTTTGGTAGGGTTGACCAAGATAGGCAATGTAGTAGGGTATGAACGTATTCCCGGCGGAGGATTGAAGCCGATTCCCGGCAAACTTTTCTATCGTGGGTATGATTTGGAAGATTTGGCACATAGTATCATTAAGGAGAAACGTTTTGGTTTTGAGGAGGTGGCTTATCTGTTATTGTCCGGTCATTTGCCTGACAAGGAAGAGTTGGCGTCTTTCTGTGAGTTGATTAATGACAATACTCCGTTGGAACAGAAGACCAAAATGAATATCATTGAGTTGGAGGGAAATAACATTATGAACATTCTGGCCCGTAGCGTGCTTGAAATGTACCGTTTTGACCCGCAGGCGGATGATACTTCGCGTGATAACCTGATGCGTCAGAGTATTGACTTGATATCCAAGTTCCCGACCATTATTGCATACGCTTATAACATGTTGCGCCATGCCACGTATGGTCGTTCGTTGCATATCCGTCATCCGCGTGAAAAACTGTCTATCGCAGAAAACTTCCTGTATATGTTGAAAAAGGATTATACGGAACTGGATGCGCGTACGCTTGATTTGCTGTTGGTACTTCAGGCTGAACACGGAGGTGGTAATAACTCTACTTTTACCGTCCGTGTAGTTTCGTCCAGCCGTACGGATACTTATTCGGCCATAGCCGCAGGTATCGGCTCGTTGAAAGGTCCGCTTCATGGAGGGGCAAATATCCAGGTGGCGGATATGTTCCATCATTTGCAGGAAAATATCAAGGATTGGACCAATGTGGACGAAATTGATACTTACTTTACCCGTATGTTGAATAAGGAAGCGTATGATAAGTCCGGTCTGATTTATGGTATCGGCCATGCGGTCTATACGATATCCGATCCTCGGGCCATCTTGTTGAAAGAATTGGCTCGTGATTTGGCAAAAGAAAAAGGTAAGGAAGAAGAATTTGCCTTCCTGGAATTGTTGGAGGAACGTGCCATTGCTATGTTCGGAAAGATTAAGAATAACGGCAAGACGGTGTCCAGCAATATCGATTTCTATTCAGGTTTCGTATATGAAATGATTGGTCTGCCACAGGAAATATTTACACCTTTGTTTGCGATGGCTCGTATCGTGGGGTGGTGCGCACACCGCAATGAGGAGCTGAATTTTGAAGGAAAACGCATTATTCGTCCGGCATACAAGAATGTGTTGGAAGAACTGGAATATGTGCCTTTGAAACAGAGATAACGGTTTAGAGGCACCTCGGTTGGCGATAAGCTTTGGTATTATTGTTTTAGCTTGGCGGCAATGAGGTCTGTATTGTTGTAAAGAAAAGTAAGATATCTTCGTGGGCAAAGTAAGATATGTTTCCGAGCAAAGTAACACCACGTATTTGTTCCACGAAGATATCTTAACGTGAATTCGATATTAGGATTAATATATTTGCTTGATTATTAGTGATATATTGATAAAGTTATTAAATTTATAGTGCTCAATTATAACATTTAAACGATTACCATTATGTTCCTAGAGTCTAAAGTTATAGAGATTTATTGTATGGCCGATGATTTTTGCAAGGTATTTTCATTGCAGTAGGAACAATACATGATTGAAGCAAAAAGGCTAGGCATAGTAAGAAGCCTAACCGCATGAATGGTGCTGAGATTATGGTTATTCTTATTTTGTTTCATTCTAGTAGTTTCCGCTGCTTCAAGTATTATTACCAAGGAGTATGTCTGTAAACATCTGAAACACCTTTTTCCTCGTCAAGTGTCCTATAACCGTTTTGTGGAACTCGAGAAAGAAGTATTGCTTCCCCTGACCATTTTCATAAAAAAGCCTTGTTGGGGAGCTGTACTGGCATCAGTTTTGTTGACTCTATCTTCTCCCTTTACATCTCTGTTATAACCAAAGAATCCTGATTCATAAGATATTTAAAGGACTTGCAGAGCGCGGAAAATGTTTCATGGGATAGTTCTTCGGATTTAAATTATACCTGATTATCAATAATAAATGTGAAATCCTTAATTCCATGTTTACACTTGGAAATGTAGATGATCATGAGCCATTGAAACAGGGTAAGTTTCTGGAAAACATTAAGGGAAAACTATGTGCAGATAAAGGAAACATTAGACAGGTTTGTTTGAAAATCTCTTTCTTAACGGTGTTCGGTTTGTTACGAAGGTAAAAGCAACATGAAGAATTTACTGATGAGTATAGCTGATAAAATTCTGCTCAGAAGAAGAGCCTTGATTGAAACTGTCAATGATGAACTGAAGAATATTGTACAGATCGAACATTCCAGACATCGTTCATTCAGTAACTTTATAGTCAACTCTTCGTCAGCTATTGCAGTATACTGCTTTTTTGAGAAGAAGCTTGCCATTGACGTAAATTTTGTCAATGATGAACAATTTTCTATTTTTTGATTTTATATCGAACTCACGTTATCATACAGCTAACCGAATTATTTTTTAACAATTTCTAAAACCAGAAGTTAAATTCAGAAGCAGTATCACTCCTCCGCATAAAAGTCCATACAACTCTCACCCCATTTTTCCCATACAAAGGAAGCAGATTCTCCAAACAACGAATCAAAAAGCTTAAAGTTACTCTAATTTCATTATCTGCTTTTGAAACGAGAAAGAAATAAATTAAACACTTGCATAACTTGATTTAAAGTAAAAAAGTTGCCTTAAAAGGAGTACTGCTTTTTTGTTTTTTACTAAATAGCACTACTTTTTTATTTATTTTTTAAATATCTTCCAGGTATTTTATTACTTTTGCCTAAGTTTTCTTTCGTAAGAAGAAAATGTAATAAAAACAACAAGAATTAAATCAAAAAAATATTTCTGCCACAAGGCGTTTTTACATTACGATACTATGAATAAGAATACACGTATAACACTTTTATTTTCAACAACATGAAAAAAAACATTAGCCAAATCAGATATTTAAATTGCGAATTAAGATATAGGAAAAATCATTAATTCGCATGATTACTAATCCTTAATACTAATTTTTATGAGAAAAAAGATTATCAGTGCGATGCTGATATGCGCTGGCTTTCCGGTCGGGTCTCTTTATGCAGTCCATCCTGCCCCTGTAACGAGAATACAGTCAGTGCAACAGAATGGGGCATGTACGGGTGTAGTAAAAGATGCAAGTGGAGAAGCTGTTATCGGAGCTTCTGTAACAGTGGATGGAACTACAAATGGAACAATTACCGATTTGGACGGTAATTTCAGCCTTCCCAATGTGCCTAAAGGAAGTACTATCAAAATTTCTTTTGTAGGATACAAGACATTGGAGGTAAAATGGAATGGTTCTCCTTTGAATATCATCCTCAAGGAAGACTCGGAAATGTTGGATGAGGTAGTCGTTGTGGGTTATGGTACACAGAAGAAAGTAAATGTAACCGGTGCCGTAAGTATGGTAGGAGCCGAAGTCATTGAATCGCGTCCGGTAGCCAATGTTACACAAGCACTGCAAGGTGCTGTTCCTGGATTGAACTTAACTGTAGGTGGAAACGGTGGTGACTTGAACTCTGGAATGAACATCAATATCCGTGGTGCAGGTTCTATTGGTTCCGGATCTACCGACAAGCCCTTGATTTTGATTGACGGAATCGAAGGAGATTTGAATACCTTGAATCCCAATGATGTAGAAAGTGTATCTGTATTAAAGGATGCAGCTTCAGCATCTATCTATGGTTCGAGAGCCGCATTCGGTGTCATCTTGGTAACCACAAAAAGCGGAAAAGCGGGCAAGGTAAGAGTAAACTACTCGGGCGATGTGCGCTTCAGCACAGCTACACAGACTCCGGACATGGTAGATTCTTATCGTTTTGCCACTTATTTTAATGCTGCTTCCATCAATAACGGAGGACAGGCTCAGTTTAATGAAGAGCAGATGGAAAAGATTCTGAAATTCCAGCGTGGAGAATTCAATGATCCTACCCAGCCGGAATATTATGGTACTACAGCAAACTTGGACAACAAGAAATGGAACAACTATGGAGGTGCCTTTGCCAATACCGACTGGTTTGACGAGTTTTACAAGAAAAATGTTCCCTCTACCCAGCATAATATCAGTTTAAGCGGCGGTAGCGAAAAAATCAACTGGTCTGTCAGCGGCAGTTTCCTGAAACAGAATGGTTTGATTCGCCACGGACATGACGAACTGGATCGTTATACCGTAAACAGCAAAATCGGAGCTGAGATTGCTTCTTGGATTCGTTTGGACTACAACACCAAATGGACTCGTACAGACTATGAAAAGCCCCAATATCTAACTGGTTTGTTCTTTCACAATATTGCCCGCCGCTGGCCGACCTGTCCGGCTATTGATCCTAATGGCCATTGGATGGATGGAATGGAAATTGCCGAGCTGGAAGACGGAGGTGTAACTTCCGAACACAAAGACTGGTTCACCCAGCAATTGAAGTTTACCATCACTCCGCTTGAAGGATGGAACATCTATGCAGAAGGAGCAATGCGTACTTCAAATGAAAAGAAAACGACCAGTAAGATTCCCGTTTATTCTTACGATATTGACGGCAATTCCTACCTACGTGACTCCGGATATGGAACCGTTTCAAATGTATACGATAACCGCTTCCGCCAGAACTATTATGCGGTGAATGTGTATACAGACTATACCCGTAACTTTGGGTTGCATAACGGAAAGATTATGGTCGGTTTGAACTACGAACGTTACGATCAGGATAATCTGTGGGGAAGTGGAGACAAACTTACCACTACCGACAAACCATTTTTGAGCCAAGCTCAGGAAAACATGAAGACCGGAGACGGCTATTGGAACCGTGCAACTGCCGGTTACTTTGCTCGCTTGAACTATGACTACGATGGAAAATACCTAGCTGAGTTCAACATCCGTTATGATGGTTCTTCACGTTTCCTCTCCAACAACCGCTGGGCTTGGTTCCCATCTGTTTCATTAGGTTGGAATATGGCTCGCGAAAAATTCTTCAAACCATTGAGCAATGCTATCTCAACATTCAAGATTCGTGCTTCATGGGGACAATTGGGTAATACAAGTTCCAAATATGAAACGTTCTGGGATTGGTATCCGTTCTATCAGGAGCAAGGCACCGGTACGGCAAACAGCGGATGGCTAATTGACGGTCAACGCGTCAATACCGCAAGTCTGCCCGGAATCGTCAACTCAACCATGACTTGGGAAACCGTCGAGACTTGGGACATCGGTTTTGACTTGGCCGCTTTCAACAACCGACTGACCGCTACATTCGACTGGTACCGCAGAACAACCAAAGATATGATTGGTCCTGCTCCGGTATTGGGTTCCATGCTGGGAACTGATGCTCCGAAAACAAACAACTGCAACATGCGTACCTCCGGTTGGGAATTGGAAATCGGATGGCGTGACCAGATTCAGGATTTCAAGTACGGTGTCCGCTTCAACCTTTCCGACAACAAGTCTAAAATCATATCTTATCCGTTCGACGGTGAGTTCGGAAACCAAGGAATCTACGGCTACTATAATGGTAAAGAATTGGGAGAACTTTGGGGATATACTAGTGTAGGACTGGCACAAAGCGATGAAGAAATGAAAGAATGGCTGACAAGCAACAAGCCAAACTGGGGAAGCAAATGGCAGGCAGGTGACGTGAAGTACAAGGACTTGACCGGTGAAGGAGAAGTAACCCCAGGTGCCAGCACTTTGGAAAATCACGGTGACTTGAAACGCATCGGAAACAACTCACCGCGTTATCGGGTAGGTTTGAATCTGGATGCAGCTTGGAAAGGCATTGATTTCTCTATCTTCTTCCAAGGGGTATTGAAACGTGACTGGATGTTTGACGCAGGTGACCCTTATTTTTGGGGCGCAGGATCCGGAATGTGGCAAGCAGCCTGCTTTGAAGAACACATGGATTACTGGACTCCGGAAAATACCGATGCCTATTATCCGAAACCCTACTTCAATGAAACGAAAAACCAACAGGCTCAAGATGCCTATATGCAGAAAGCTTCTTACCTACGCTGCAAGAACATCCAGTTGGGTTACACCCTGCCGACACACATTACCGAAAAAGCCGGCATCAGCAACTGCCGTATCTATCTTTCATGCGACAATCTGTTTACCATTACCGGACTGTCAAGCGTCTATGACCCGGAGGCATTCGGAAGTTACGACGGCTACGGAACCAGTGGTAAAACTTACCCCTTGCAGCGTACCATTTCTGTTGGTGTAAATTTGAATTTTTAAATTTGTTAACTGAAGATTATTATGAAATTAAATATAAAAAACGTAGGCGCTTGCCTTTTGTTGGGAGGGACATTGTTGACGGCTACATCCTGCAACGATTTGCTTGACCTTGACCCTGTGAGCCAAATTACTCCCGACTCTTTTTACAAGACAGCCGATCAGTTAGGGGCTTACATGATTAATTACTATGGTGAATTACAGAACCCGTTCAGCGGTGCCATGTTTCATGGCGGAGGTTACGATGATGGAATTGCCCGTTCCGACGGAAATACAGATATTCAGGTAGTAGGCGGAGGAAACACACAGCTTTTTGTTCCCGACAAATGGGAGGTGTCCGGTGGAAAGCAATTGCAGGGATGGTATGGCACTGTACGTGCGTTCAACTATTTCTTGAAGACAGCCGAAGCAAGAAATGAAGCCGGTGAAATAGAAGGCGACGATAAGTTAATTCTGAACTATATCGGTGAGGGCTACTTTTTCCGTGCATTGACTTACTACCGCATGTTGGCTTTATATGGAGACCTTCCCATTGTTACTGAAGTGTTGGAAGATAACAATGAGGTAATTGTAGAAAATAGCAAACGGGCTCCACGCAATGAAGTTGTCCGTTTCATCTTGAGCGATTTGGATAAAGCCATCGAACGTCTGTATGACCGTGACCACTTTAAGGGTCAACGTGTAAACAAGCAGACAGCCGCTCTCTTGAAATCACGCGTTGCCTTGTTTGAAGCTACTTTCGAGAAATACCACAAAGGTTCAGGCCGCGTGCCGGGCGATGCTAACTGGCCGGGTGCCAAGATGGCTTATAATCAAGGAAAGACCTTTAACATTGAGGCAGAAATCGATTTTTTCCTGGACGAGGCCATGAAAGCTGCCACATTGGCGGTAGGTACAACTGAACTGACCACAAACAATGGAGTGTTACAGCCGGAAATCGGACAGATTGAAGGATGGAATCCTTATTTTGAAATGTTCAGCCAACCGAGCCTGAAAGATGTCCCCGAAGTTCTGTTGTGGAAAGAATATAACTTTGACCTAGGCGTCAAGCACAATGCCATCTACCGTTCACGAATCGGTGCCCAAAGCGGCTATACCCGTCCGTTCATCGAATCATTTCTTATGAAAGACGGACTGCCTATCTATGCAACTGGAGGACAATACCAGTACAAAGGCGACAAGACTATTGATGACGTAAAGACCGACAGAGACTTGCGTCTACAGCTCTTCGTATGGGGTGAAAGCACGTTGGTATTCTCTGATCCCGATGCCGGAGAAGAACAAGTGGGGGGCACATTTGATTTTCCCAACTTGATTTCCCTAGAAGCTCAGACCCGTATGATTTCCGGCTATCAGTCACGCAAGTTCTATGCGTATGACTACAGTCAAGGAAAGAGCGACGAACAGCAAGGCACCAATGCCTGCCCGGCATTCCGTGTGGCTGAGGGCATGCTGAACTACTTGGAAGCCTGCTATGAAAAGAACGGAAGGCTGGATGCTACCGCCGAAAGCTATTGGAGGAAAATACGTCAGCGCGCCGGCGTAAGCGATGATTTCGAGAAAACCATTGCAGCTACTGATTTGAATAAAGAAAGTGACTTCGGAGTTTATTCGGGTACACAGCAGGTAGACAAGACACTTTACAATATCCGCCGTGAACGTATGCAGGAATTGTTCAGTGAAGGATTCCGTTTTGCCGACTTGATTCGCTGGCGTTCTTTCGACCGCCTCATCACGACCAAATGGGTTCCTGAAGGCGTAAACTTTTGGGATGAGATGTACACGCATTTCAAGACAGACCCTAATGACAAAGATGATCCACGTGACTTGCTTATTGCCGACGGTTCCGCCAATGCCAACATGTCAATGAAGGAAATGAGCAAGTATGTGCGTCCGTATAGCATCAGTACATTGGAAACCAACGAACTACTCAACGGATATACATGGCGTGAAGCTTATTATCTTTATCCTCTGGGTATTACAGACATTCGTACAGGCTCTGCCGATCGAGATTTGAACAACAGTAACTTGTATCAGAATCTGTACTGGCCTATCCAAGCTGGTGGACGTGCTGAAAAATAAACGATTGGCGGAAGCTATCTTGATTTTTCAATAGGTAAACATGATAACCCCTCCTTTAGCAGTCTAAAGACTGCCGAGGAGGGGTTTTATTTAACGTGAGTTCGATATGAGTTCTAATATCGAACTCACGTTATCTTACTTTTTTCAGTGAGATATGGTCGTTCATAATACTCTATATAGAGTACCTTGAAAAATCCTTCAAATCTTTCAGCCTGCTCGCAAATGCCCTGCCCGTCGGCTTTTCGGCTGAAGAATTGGGTTCGGGAATCCTTCAGCCAGACCGGTGTCTTTCCAGTTCTTAGGGAATTGGTTTTTCTGAAGGATATTTTCCGGCTGAAACATTTCACAATGCATATCCTTCAGCCGGAATGCCGACGGGCAGGGCGTTTGCGGAATGGCTGAAAGATCTGAAGGAAAAATAAGGCGTTTCGGCATGTAGATGCCGTTATGGGAAAAAACAACAGGTCAAATTTTAAAAAGCTCTTGTTCTTTCAATGAAAACGTCTTGTTCTTTTCTGAAAAGAACAAGGTCTTTAAAAAAAAGAACAAGACGTTTGAAAGGTTAGTAACGTGTATGCCGGAAGGTTAATAACGTGTGGGATGATACGTTACTATTGAATATTTTACAATTATAATTCATTATATTGCATACTATACATATCAAAACCGTCAGCCCAATAATTGCGTTTGATTTCATTCAGTGTGAATCCTTGCTTTTCATAGAATTTATATGCTAATTGCGAGGTTCGGACTGTTATTTTTTTGATACTGGGAATAGCCTTTAAAACCTCAATTCTGTATCTTAAAAGCTTTTTACCTAAAGATTTGCCTTGATAGTCGGGATGCATAATATCCCAACTTATTTTTCCAATGGTTCTTTTTTCTGCGAAATTTATCCCGCCGCATCCAACCACTTTCCCGTCAACGAGCAAGACATAATAGAGCTCTATTTCTTTATCCAAATAATTGCTCAAATCATTAACTTCCTCTTTTGCAAAGAAGTTGGGTGTGTTTAATTTAATTAAATTCATGACAACTTCTTTATCTGTCGTCAAATATTCTCTAATTACAATTGAATTATCTTGTGTCATAGAACTTTCGTTTGAAATTCGTGGCAAAGATACGAAAATTAAAAACTGACAAGAGATCAAAATATTGTCTATTGAAAAAATAGTAAATAATTATTTGACAGCATAGCACCACAAATTATTGAAATTTGCACAGTTGCTGAATCGTTACCTCTGTTCCTTAAATATTACGCTAAACATTTGTTTTTTCAATTGGTTAATCCAAGATGATGAAAATCTAAAATAAACTGCTCTTAATATAATTTTGAAATATCTTATCCCAACTCTTTTTCTGTGTCTAAGTCTGGGTACAATAAAAAAGCATGTCCAGTTTGCTAATGGCGTTACGAGCTTCCTGTATATGTCTGATGCTGAAATGCAACGTGATGGTACTTTGATGATTGGCGGGGGAGGGAAGTCGGAAATCAATGGAAAACCTGTAGAAAATAGTACATACCTCTCTAAGTAAAGTCTTCTCTGCGATAAAAATCGTATCCTTTTCTTGCAAAAAATCTCTTAATTGTTGCTTTCCTCTGATTTTTCCCTTAAATTTGTTAGTGACTTACTAAATTTAATACAGGGAGGAACGAGTATGGGACAACAGACTTTTGAATTTTTGCTATTGGCAATGTCCGCACTTGCGGTGATTGTATTTGTAGCCCTCTATTATGTACGTGCCGGTTATGGTATGTTCCACACCCCGAAATGGGGACTTTCAGTGAACAATAAATTAGGTTGGGTACTGATGGAAGCGCCTGTATTCCTTGTAATGCTTTATCTGTGGTGGAATAGCAGCGTGCGTTTTGATGCCGCTCCTTTCCTCTTTTTTCTTCTTTTTGAATTACATTATTTCCAGCGCTCTTTTATCTTCCCTTTCCTGATGAAAGGAAAGAGCCGGATGCCCCTTGCCATTATGTTGATGGGAGTGGTCTTTAATGTCCTGAACGGACTGATGCAGGGCGAATGGTTGTTCTATCTGGCTCCGGAAGGACTCTATACAGATGCCTGGCTCAGTACTCCTTCTTTTTGGCTTGGGGTTATTTTGTTCTTTATAGGGATGGGCATTAATCTACATTCCGACAGTGTGATCCGCCATTTACGTAAACCGGGCGATACACGCCATTATTTGCCGCAGAAGGGAATGTACCGATATGTCACTTCGGGCAACTATTTTGGCGAGTTGGTGGAATGGATAGGGTTTGCTGTACTCACTTGTTCGCCCGCTGCATGGGTGTTTGTGCTGTGGACGTTTGCTAATCTGGCTCCACGTGCCAATTCCATCCGTAACCGTTATCGGGAAGAGTTTGGTAAGGATGCGGTAGGAAAAAAGAAAAGAATGATTCCTTTTATTTATTGAATTTGAATAGTATATCGTTTCTGTTTCAGGAAATGATGAAAGCGAAACATAACATATGAATGATGAACTCTAAATTATTTACTCCCGCTTCTATCGGACCGCTGACTTTGCGTAACCGTACGATTCGTTCGGCTGCTTTTGAGAGTATGTGTCCGGGCAATGCTCCGTCCCGGCAATTGAAGGATTATCACTGCTCGGTGGCGGCAGGTGGAGTGGGAATGACTACTATTGCTTATGCAGCAGTTACACAGAGTGGCCTTTCTTTCGACAGGCAATTGTGGATGCGCCCTGAAATTATACCGGGATTAAGGGAAATAACCGATGCGGTTCATAAAGAAGGGGCTGCCGTAAGCATTCAGTTGGGACATTGTGGAAATATGTCGCACAAAAGTATTTGTGGGGTAACACCCATAGGAGCTTCTTCCGGTTTTAATCTTTATTCGCCTACTTTCGTGCGTGGCTTGCGCAAGGAGGAACTGCCGCAGATGGCAAAGGCATACGGTCAGTCGGTCAACTGGGCGCGTGAGGCCGGATTTGACGCGGTGGAGATACATGCGGGGCATGGCTATCTTATCAGTCAGTTTCTTTCACCTTACACCAATCATCGTAAAGACGAGTTCGGCGGCTCGTTGGAGAATCGTATGCGCTTTATGGATATGGTGATGGAGGAAGTGATGCGTGCCGCAGGTAATGACATGGCCGTTCTGGTAAAAACCAATATGCGTGACGGTTTTAAAGGAGGAATGGAAATAGATGAAGCTGTGCAGGTAGCGAAACGGTTGGTACAGGACGGGGCTCATGCGTTGGTGCTGAGTGGAGGTTTTGTAAGCAAAGCGCCTATGTATGTCATGCGGGGAGCGATGCCTATAAAAAGTATGACACATTATATGAACTGTTGGTGGCTGAAATATGGGGTGCGTATGGTAGGCAAATGGATGATTCCGACAGTACCTTTCAAAGAGGCTTATTTTTTGGAAGATGCATTGAGATTCAGAACAGAAATAAAGGAAATTCCGTTAGTATATGTGGGGGGGCTGGTATCTCGTGAAAAGATAGATGAGGTATTGGATGATGGTTTTGAATTTGTACAGATGGGAAGGGCGCTGCTGAATGAACCTGGTTTTGTGAATCGGTTGCGCACTGAAGAAAAGGCGCGTTGCAATTGCGGTCATAGTAATTATTGCATTGCGAGAATGTACACTATTGATATGGCATGCCACAAACATTTGGAAGAGAAATTGCCCCTTTGCTTGGAACGTGAAATAGAAAAATTAGAGAACCAATGAGTAAATTAGCCATAATAACCGGTGCCGATGGAGGAATGGGAACCGAAATAACCCGTGCGGTAGCACAGGCCGGTTATCATGTAATTATGTTGTGCTACACTCTTTTCAAAGGAGAGGAGCGTAAGAACCAGTTGATTTTGGAAACAGGCAATAAAGAGATAGAAGTCAGACAGGTTGACCTTTCTTCTATGGCTTCTGTGACTAATATCGCAGAAGATTTGTTGGGGCGTGGAAAACATATCGACTTACTGATGAACAATGCGGGAACCATGAGTTCCGGAGGTTTGATTACAACGGAGGATGGTTTGGAATATACGGTAGCCGTGAACTATGTGGCCCCTTTTTTACTGACCTTGAAATTATTACCTCTGATGGGGCAGGGAACCCGGATTGTGAACATGGTTTCTTGTACGTATTCCATAGGGAAGATTACTCCTGAATTTTTTGTTCGTGGAAAGAGAGGAAGTTTTTGGCGTATCCCTGTTTACAGCAATACAAAGTTGGCTTTGTGGCTTTTTACCCGTGAACTTTCTGAAAGGTTGAAAGCAGAGGGAATCACCGTCAATGCTGCCGATCCCGGTATTGTTTCTACCAATATCATCCGTATGGATATGTGGTTTGATCCGTTGACCGACATACTGTTCCGTCCTTGTATCCGTACTCCGAAGCAAGGAGCTGCGACAGCTGTCAGTTTGCTTTTGGATGAGCGATGGAAAGAAGTTACAGGACAGATGTTTGCTTCTTGCAAGCCTAAAAAAGTAAAGGATAAGTTTATGAATCATCCGCAGGCAAGACAGCTTTGGGCGGATACGAAAGCATATTTGGAGAAACTGAAATTGGAGGAGCCAATTGGCTGAGAATTCCTTTAAATACATAAAAGCCGTATCGTTACTCAAAAGTAGAGTGGATACGGCTTTTATGGTCGGTGAAGAGTGTCTGGTTTCGGATTGCAGTGTAGTTGAGGTTATTCTTTCTTGGCTGCTTGTTCTGCCAGCATCTGTTCACGGCTTTTACTTTGGGTTACAATATAAACTCCCGTGAATACCAGTGCCACAGCTATTCCTTTGGCAACACCGAAGGTTCCCATTCCTAACAAGATAGAGACACTGGTTCCTACAATAGGCTGCACATAGTTGTACATACTGATGACAGTAGGGCGCAATGTTTTCTGTCCGATCATCATCAGAATATAGGCAAGGAATGTTCCACCTACAATGACATAGGCTACACAGGCCCATGTGGAAGTGGAAATTTCGTGAAAATGTATGGTCGAGACCTCATGATAGGAAAATGGAATAAAGCAGATGGCTGCATAGGTAAACATCCATTTCATTAAAGTAAATATGTTGTATCTGCTGATCAGTCCTTTGAAAATAGCCAGATAGAATGAGAAACTGATTTGTGCCAACAGGCAAAGCAAATCTCCCGGAATACTTCCGCCTTTTCCATCTGTTGAGCCCTGGCTGCTCAGTATGAGTGTTAAAGCTCCGATGGAACCTAGAAAAATGCCAATCACTTTTTTCCCTGTAACCGGTTCTTTCAGATAAATGGCAGCGACAATCATAGTGGCGATAGGGGCTGTGGTTGTTACAATGGAAGCATCGATGGGGGAAGTCAGTGATAGTCCGAAAGTAAAACATCCCTGATTCAGGACGATACCCAACAATCCTGCAAAGAACAACATCATCAAGTCGTGCGGCTTTACTTGTTCTTTAGGAGCGAAAATAGAAGCTATCCAAAAACAGATAGCACCTCCTGTCATTCGAAATGTAGCGAGGGAAAGGCCTGAAATACCGTTTTCTAACGCCGTTTTACCAATTGGGGACATCAATCCCCACATTATGGCAGCGCCTAGCAATGCCAAATGTCCTTTGTACTTTTGAATAGCCATTCTTTTTACCTTAAATAACAGTGCAAATGTAGGAGGTTTTTTTTATATTTTCTATCTTTGCTTACAAGTAAATCTATCAAAAATGAAAAAACAAGCTGATTATATAAAACGTATCGAGATAAAGCGGCTTTGGGGCCGTAAAGATATCTCATGGGAACTGCGTCCGGATGTCAATATTCTGAGCGGAGTGAATGGTATCGGCAAGAGCACTATCCTGAACAGATCTGTGAATAGCCTGACGGCTTTGGAAGGTGGAGCATTGAGTAACGGTTCGGCTCCCGGGGTACATTTTGTCTTCTCTCCGGAAGATGCTACCCAGATACACTTTGATGTAATCCGTAGTTTTGACCGTCCGTTGATTCATTCGGAACTTCTCGAAAAGATGGCGGATAAGAATGTTAAGACAGAATTGGATTGGCAACTTTATCAGTTGCAACGGCGTTATCTGGATTATCAGGTAAATATCGGTAACCGCATCATCGAGTGCCTTACCTCCGGTGGTCCTGACGGTCAGCTTCGTGCCGCCGAGATGTCTTACCCCAAGACAAAATTCCAGAATCTGATGGATGACTTGTTTGGTGAGACCGGTAAGAAAATCATTCGTAAAAGCAATGAGATTTTGTTTGAACAGGATGGAGATATACTTTATCCTTATCAACTGTCTTCCGGCGAGAAGCAGATTTTGGTTATTTTGCTGACGGTTCTGGTGCAAGACAATCGCCGCGGGGTCTTGTTTATGGATGAGCCTGAAGTATCCTTGCATGTGGAATGGCAGCAACGCCTTATTTCATTGATACGGCAATTGAATCCTAATGTACAGATTGTATTGACAACTCATTCGCCTGCTGTGATTATGGATGGCTGGCTGGATGCAGTGACCGAGGTGAGTGATATTACAAAATAAACAATTTCTAACGACGATACTATGGGAAAAAGATTGTCCGAGAATCTGTCCTCCTTATATATTGGTGCGGCCAACAAATTGAAGCCTAAATGTTCGCGACGCAAGATTATTGCATACGTTGAGAGTTATGATGATATTTCATTCTGGCGTACCTTGTTAGGTGAATACGAAAATGAAACTCGTTATTTCGAAGTGATGCTTCCTTCGAAAACCACTTTGGCTAAAGGTAAGAAGTCTGTGCTGATGAATGAACTGGGACCTCGGTTGGGACAAAATATGATAGCTTGTGTAGATAGTGATTATGATTATCTGTTGCAGGGGGCTACCCATACCTCACGTTATATAATAAATAACAAATATGTTTTTCATACCTATGCATATGCAATAGAAAACTATCAGTGTTATGCTGAAGCATTGCATGAGGTTTGTGTCATGGCAACGTTGAATGATCATCCATTGGTGGATTTTGTCGCTTTTATGCGTATGTATTCTCAAATAGCTTATCCGTTGTTCATCTGGTCGGTGTGGTTTTATAGAAAACATAATCTTTCCGAATTCTCTTTGCTTGATTTCTGTTCGTATGTAAAATTAGATAGGGTCAGTGTCTATCATCTTGAACGGAGTTTAGAGAGTATGAGCCGCAGGGTGAGGCGTAAATTATTGGAGCTGGAACGCCGCCATCCGAAAGCCTTGGAGGAAATAGAGGCGATGAAGGGGGAATTTGCCAAATTGGGAGTGAATGAGGACAATACCTATATGTTTATTCAAGGACATCACATTATGGATAGTGTAGTGATGAGATTGTTAGTACCTGTCTGCAATGTGTTACGCCGTGAACGTGAAACGGAGATTAAAGAACTGGCAGAGCATAATATGCAGTTTCATAATGAACTGACTAGCTATCAGCGCCGGCAGTTGGGAGTAGACATTGTACTCCGCAAACATACCAGCTATAAGTTATCACCTCTTTATAAAAAATTGGAAGCAGATATAGAACGTTTCTTGAAACATATCTGAATCGGTTATTTCTTATGGGAGGCAAGTGCTTTGGCTATGAAATGATCTAGTGAGAATTTACCCGGTCCTGCTATATACAATAATATGAATACTACCAGATAAATAAAGGCTAATTCTTTAACGGCGAAAGGATCAGAACCATGAACAACAAAGAATGCGATACACATGGTGAAGATCATCGGAATCATTGCCAAGCGATAAAGGAATCCGAAAATGAAAGCCATCGAACAAACCATTTCACCAAAAATAGCCAGTACCAGTGAAAGTTGGCTTCCTATTCCTAAAGGATCGGGAAAACTGCCGGACATGACATCGTAGTTGGCCCATTTCTGTACACCGTGCGACATGAGTAAAACACCAAACAGGATTCGTAAAGCTAATATCAGAAGTGACATAGCAGTGCCATCGGGCTTGGATGGAAATAAGAATTTATAAATGACTGACATAATACGTTTTTATTTTTTTTGTTTATACTATATTTATATAAACGTAACAAAAGGGTGAAATGTTCGGAAGTTCTATAAAGTGTAATGTTTGTTATGTGTCAGACAGCGCAATGTAATGATTGGCATTTATAACGATGAGGTGGTATATATGCCTTTTTCTGAGGCAATTAAAAAAGACAAGCCCCCCGATAAATCGCTTATCAAGGTGCTTGATGAATTATGTATTTAATGAAAATAATCATGAAAGGAGAAGTGGAAGTAATTCTTCTGCTTTTTCTATGATGTGCGCCGGATGCAAGGCTTCCAATTCTGTGCGCGGGCGGAATCCCCATGCCACACCTATAGCTGTTACTCCGGCATGATGCGCTGTTTGCATATCTACATTAGAATCACCTACATAAAGTATATCTTCCTGTTTGACTCCTGCTTTTGTCATAATTTCGTTTACGATGGATGGATCGGGTTTTGCGGGGATACCTTCGCGTTGTCCCAATACTTCCACAAAGTTTATTTCAGGAAAATAGTGTGCTATTAACTTTCGGGTAGCTGCCTGGTATTTATTGGAGGCGACCGCTATCATGATCCCTTGCTGTTGCAGTGTTTTTAATAATTCGGAGATACCGGGATAAGGGCGGCTTAAATCGGCATTGTGCTCATCATAATAGGGGATGAATTGTGAACGTATCTTTAATACATTCTCTTCCGTACGTTCCCCTTCAGGCAGAGCACGCTCAAATAATTTATTGATTCCGTTTCCTACAAAAAAGCGGTATGCTTCCGTTTCATGTGTAGGATAGCCATAATATTGTAAGGCTTGGTTGGTGGCGGCAGCCAGGTCGGCAATGGTGTTCAGTAATGTGCCGTCCAGGTCGAATATTACAAGTTTCTTCATATTTGTACTTCTTTTATCGGTGCAAAGTTACTATTTTTGTATGCAAACTAATAATAATGCTTATGAACTTTCTAGAATTAGTGAAGGCGCGCTATTCTGCACGCAAATATGCCAATCGTCCTGTTGAGGCTGAAAAGTTGGATTATATCATGGAATGTGTACGTTTTGCACCATCTGCAGTTAATTTTCAACCATGGCGTTTCCGTATTGTTACAGATGAGGCCGTACTGAAAGCGTTGTATTCATGTTATAAACGGGAATGGCTTGCTACGGCTCCTTGTATCATAGTGGCTTGTGTGGATCATAATGAGTCTTGGCATCGCCGTGCCGATAATAAGGATCATGCTGATATTGATATTGCTATTGCAGTAGAACATCTTTGTCTGGCTGCTGCCGAACAAGGACTGGGTACTTGTTGGGTTTGTAATTTTGATGCTCCGCAATGCAGTGAGGTTTTGGGACTGCCGGAAAATTTGGAACCGGCCGTTTTGATTCCGGTCGGTTATGCGGAGGATGAACCTACAGAAAAGAAGCGGAAACCATTAAATGAAATCCTTCTTTAAAAAATCACAAAACCACCTTTCGGAGTGTCATCGGGCAGGCAGATTCAATTTCCTTTTACAGTGGATGAAGGTACTGTTAATTTCTTGACCTGATGACTGTTCCGGATTTTAAGCACATTTCTTTAGACTCTTCTTATTTTCTGATAATTTTGCATATTTTGTATTCCATTTATGATAGAAGTAAAGCCGAAATGGCTAAATTTGAGCACTTTTTAGGCTTTGAATAACCTATGAGTGTAGTAAGTACTATTAATAACACTGAAAATTATGGAGAACATAGGAGTTGGATTGATGTTGATGGTGGTCGGTATGGCGACCGTCTTTGTCATTCTCCTCATCGTTATCTATCTAAGCAAGTACCTTATTACTGTTGTCAACAAAGTGGCCCCCGAAGAGACCCCCAAAAAAGCACCTGCTGTAGCACCTACGGCAGATACTGGTGCTATGGATGCTATTAAGGCGGCAGTTGAGATTTTGACAGCAGGTAAAGGTCAGGTGATAAAGATTGAGAAGTTATAATCCAAAAAAAGAAAAACACATTTATCAAAAATGGAAAGAGAAGTAAAATTTAGTCTGGTCTTCCGCGATATGTGGCAGAGTGCGGGTAAGTACGTGCCTCGTGTAGACCAGTTGGTTAAGGTTGCCCCGGCTATTATTGAAATGGGCTGTTTCGCCCGTGTGGAAACAAATGGTGGTGGTTTTGAACAGGTAAATTTATTGTTTGGTGAAAATCCGAATAGAGCTGTGCGCGAGTGGACGAAACCCTTCCACGAAGCAGGCATCCAGACTCATATGCTGGACCGTGCGCTGAACGGTCTCCGCATGAGTCCCGTCCCGGCAGATGTCCGTAAATTATTCTATAAGGTTAAACATGTGCAAGGAACAGATATTACCCGTACTTTCTGCGGATTGAATGATGTCCGCAATATTATCCCTTCTATCGGCTATGCTCACGAAGCCGGAATGATTTCACAATGTTCGCTCTGTATCACTTTTTCTCCGATACATACTGTGGAATATTATGTGAATATGGCCAAGCAGCTTATAGAAGCCGGAGCCGATGAAATCTGTATTAAAGATATGGCCGGCATCGGACGTCCCGTTTCATTGGGAAAGATTGTTGCCGGAATCAAGAAGATTAAAAATATTCCTATACAGTATCACTCTCATGCGGGACCCGGATTCAATATGGCTTCTATTTTGGAAGTATGCCAGGCTGGTTGCGACTATATTGATGTAGGTATGGAACCATTGTCATGGGGAACCGGCCATGCTGATTTGATTAGTGTGCAAGCCATGTTGAAAGATGCCGGATTTAAAGTGCCCGAAATTAATATGGAAGCGTATATGAAAGTGCGTTCCATGATTCAGGAGTTTATGGATGATTTCCTTGGTTTATATATCAGTCCCAAAAACCGTCTGATGAATTCTTTACTGATTGCTCCGGGATTGCCGGGCGGCATGATGGGAAGTTTGATGGCCGATCTTGAAACGAATCTGGAATCTATCAACAAGTACAAGGCAAAACGTAACCTGCCGTTTATGACTCAGGATGAATTGTTGATCAAGTTGTTCAATGAAGTTGCTTACGTATGGCCGCGTGTGGGTTATCCTCCTTTGGTTACTCCGTTCAGCCAGTATGTGAAGAACCTTGCCATGATGAATGTAATGGCTATGGAGAAAGGTAAGGAACGTTGGGGAATGATTGCCGATGATATTTGGGATATGATTTTGGGTAAAGCGGGACGTTTACCGGGTAAACTGGCTCCTGAAATTATTGAAAAGGCAGAACGTGAAGGCCGCAAGTTCTTTGATGGCAATCCGCAGGACAATTATCCCGACCAGTTGGAAAAATATCGCAAGATGATGCTTGAAAAACAATGGGATAAAGGACAGGATGACGAAGAACTGTTTGAGTATGCCATGCATCCGGCCCAGTATGAAGCTTATAAGAGCGGGAAGGCAAAAGAAGACTTCTTGGCAGATGTGAAGAAACGTCGTGAGGAGAAAGCGAATGCCACTACTCCTGTCGAAGCTGAAAACAAGACCAAGGTATTGACGGTGGATGTGAACGGGCAACCTTATCGCGTTACAGTGGCATATGGTGCTGTAGATCCTGCTACGCTGACAGCTGCTTCGGGTGCAGTTCCCGCACAAGCTGCTCCTGCTCCGGTAGGGGAAGGGAAAGATGTGCTTTCTCCGTTGGAAGGTAAATTCTTCCTAGTAAAGAATGCCCAGGAAACTCCGAAGAAGGTGGGTGAAAAGGTTAATAAAGGTGATGTGATTTGTTACGTCGAAGCAATGAAGACCTATAATGCGATCCGTGCGGAATATGACGGTACTATAACTGCTATTTGCGCTAATTCGGGTGACACGGTTTCAGAGGATGACGTATTAATGAAAATAGTATAATGGAAGATATATTTGAAAGACTTTATGATATGACTGCTTTCAGCAATATTATTGCTGAACCGCAATTCTTGATAATGTATGCCATTGCGTTCATCTTACTTTACTTGGGGATCAAGAAAAAGTACGAACCGCTGCTGCTGATTCCGATAGCTTTCGGAGTGTTGCTGGCTAACTTTCCCGGTGGTGAGATGGGGGTTGTCCAGGCCGATGAAAACGGCATGGTAATGGTGAATGGAGCACTGAAGAACATCTGGGAAATGCCGTTGCACGAAATTGCGCACGACTTGGGCCTGATGAACTTTATCTACTACATGTTGATTAAGACCGGTTTTCTTCCGCCTATCATTTTTATGGGGGTAGGTGCTTTGACAGACTTTGGTCCGATGTTGCGTAATTTGCGGCTTTCTATTTTCGGAGCTGCTGCACAGTTGGGTATTTTCACAGTATTGTTGGTAGCTATCTTGATGGGGTTCACTCCGAAAGAGGCGGCTTCATTGGGTATTATTGGTGGAGCAGACGGTCCTACCGCTATCTTTACCACTATTAAACTGGCTCCCCATTTGCTAGGGCCGATTGCTATTGCCGCTTATTCGTATATGGCTCTGGTACCCGTTATCATTCCGTTGGTTGTGAAAATCTGGTGTACGAAGAAAGAATTGAGTATCAATATGAAGGAACAGGAAAAGAAATATCCTTCTTCGGTAGAAATCAAGAATCTTCGTGTGCTGAAGATTGTATTTCCGATTGTAGTGACTACGGTGGTCGCTCTGTTTGTGCCAAGTGCAGTGCCTTTGATTGGTATGTTGATGTTTGGTAACTTGATTAAGGAAATAGGTAGTGATACTTCACGTTTGTTTGATGCAGCTTCAAATAGTATCATGAATGCGGCAACTATCTTCTTGGGGTTGTCAGTCGGTGCGACAATGACTACGGAGGCATTTTTGAATTGGACTACTATCGGTATTGTGATAGGTGGTTTCTTGGCGTTTGCCTTGTCTATTTCCGGTGGTATCTTGTTTGTGAAGTTGGTGAATCTTTTCACTAAGAAGAAGATCAATCCACTGATTGGGGCTACAGGTTTGAGTGCTGTGCCCATGGCCAGCCGTGTGGCTAATGAAATTGCTTTGAAGTATGACCCCAAAAATCATGTGCTTCAATATTGTATGGCAAGTAACATTTCAGGAGTTATCGGTTCTGCCGTGGCTGCCGGTGTGCTGATTTCATTCCTACAATAAAAATCATCGTATTTAAATTGTTCGGGCACGAATTATACGGAAATTACAGGTGTTTTAGACAATACTGTAAGATCTGTATAGTTCGTGTCTTTTATTCTCTTTCTGTATCGTTCTCCTGGCTAAAACAAATAGAATAGGCCCTCTCCTCACGAAGAAAGCCTATCGTTAGATTAATGTTTAATATAAGAGAGAGTTTTATAGTCCTAACAGTTCATTGAACTTCTCTGCTGTCTTGGGATCTGACGGACGGGTCATATTGGCAGAGATGATTTTGCCATCCCGATCCAGCAGGATAAAACGGGGAATGCCGTTGATGAGGTAAGCATCCATAAAGGTCCTGTCTGTTCCCATGTGTAACTGGATCCCTTTTAGTTGATCCTTTGTTACCATGTTCTCCCATGCCTTTTTGTTCTTGTCGCATGACAGGCTGACAAAATGAATATCCTTTCCTGCATATTTCTCTTCCAATTCCTTTAACGCAGGAAGTTCTCCACGGCAAGGGCCACACCAGGTAGCCCACACGTCAATATAGATATATTTCCCTTTCAAATCTGCCAAAGATACTGTTTTTCCATTGATATCCGGATAGGAGAAGCTAGCTGCTGAGGGATTGCCTGATCTTAATTTTTCCCACTTGGTACAAAGTGCGTTGAATTTTTCTATGGACTTTGCATCCTTCACATGTTTGCGGAATAGGACAATCAGCCCGTCTGCTTCATCCAGCCCGTTATTGTCTACAAAGTTATAAACAAATTGGTCAATCAGAAATTCTGCAACCTTTTCATCTTGTATGGTTGCATCTACGTAGTTTACACTTTGTTCTGTAGAACTTGATGCAACTGTTTTTCCTTTATTACTAAAGGCACTGATAGCATCGGGAAGAAAAGCCTTATATTCTTTTAGAGCTAATAAACTGGCATTGATCGGAGTAATAGCTTCCAGTTTTTCATAATATGCTTTGGAAGGAATATAGTTGTCATCCTTTCCAAAATGAGGATGATACAAAGCGTATTTGGAGAAATAATAATACGTATAGAATTGCAAACGTATTTTTTCCTGTGTAGTGAAATCGGCTGGAAGTTTTGCGGCTTCCAATACTTGGCAATTGGCTGCGTACAGGCTGTCCCCTTTGTGTATGAGGGCGGCCTCTTGCATTTTCATATCGGGCATACCGAGTGATTGGAGCTCTTTGCTTCCCAGATAGGTGTTGATAGCGGCACCTGCTCCTTCAAAGGTTGTGTTTCTCCACATGTTGTCACTGTCGAATGACAAGGTAAGGTCTTGATTGGGATCCAGATAAAGAGTACGGCGTCCGCGTGTGTATTGCATGGTTACATATTGCGGAGTGAATCCTGTGATTTCTATGTTGCCGTTTCCAGCGGCATCAATCGCCACTTCTTTTTGTTCGCCACTTTGGCTGAAAGTCAATCTCACTTTGACCTTCTCATTGGGATTGGTGACCTTAAAAGTGAGCTTTGCAGCTTCTGTAGCGGTAAAGGTACTCAGCGCAAGGCCAAGTACCATGATGGATTTTAGAGTTCTCATCTTATTTTTTTCTTTTAGGTTTCATTTTCAATGCATCGGGACGCATGTTATAGACTTTCTTTCCGTATGCGGGTTCTGTGCTGAGGCAGGCAGGGATGGGGGCTTTGCCGTTCAGTTTGCGAAGTACCATTTCCAAGGCGGCTGCATATTCCTGATGGATGAAAGCATCATCTCTGTCTGTTTGGTTATAAGCAATGTATTGCAGATAGCCTACACATTTGTTGAACCAGAATTCGGGAAGTTCCTCTGCTTTGTATCCCAAACGGGCGATAAATTTCAGTCTACTGATTAACTCTTGCTGATTGACTGTGGTGTCTGCAATCATCGCATCAATCTGGGTAGCTGCCGCTTCATACTTTTGTTCCCGGATATCATTATTGATACGGATCATTTTCAGATTGAAATCTTTTCCTTCATAGTTGCATAAGGCTTCAATTTCCGCCAATTCGCCGTATGAAGTTTCTTTTGCCAATTTAGCGTCAACAGCTTTTTTGCCGAAACGCTGGCAGAAATCCGCATAATTGTCTGATACTTGCTTCAGGTACGGGTTCATGCCATTGATGGTGTTTACATATACTTCCCATACATTCGGATCAGTCAGTTTGGCACCTCCTTTTATTAATTCATCAAAAGCGGCTTGTACGTTATTGCGTGCATAGACTGAATAGTGATAATTGATGTAATCAATCAAGAATGCACGTTCTCTGTTCCCCTTGGTATATTGCTCTTGCAGGTAAAAAGAGCGTTTGGTAGGAATGTTTGCATCTTTTCCTGTCTGAATAAACTGTTCGGGAGTCTGACGGCTGCTGCTGCGATGAACGATTTCTTCGGTGGCAGGATCTATGAATGCATAGGTGGGATAACTGCGTACACCGTATTTCTTGGCTAATGTAATTCCTTCACCTTCTTCAGCATCAATTTTGAGGTTGATGAAAGTTTGGTTATAGTAGTAACCCACTGTAGGCAATGAGAATACGGTTTGTGCCATATTCAGGCAAGGTCCGCACCATTGGGTATAGAAATCAATGAATATCAGTTTATTTTCTGCTTTGGCCTTGGCTACGGCTTCTGCCCAAGTAGTGCCGTGCAGGAAATTGATTCCTGCATTCTGGGCATTTAAGTGAATCGCATAGATACATGCGAAAATGAGTAAGATATATTTTTTCATGTCTTTGAATTTAATATGTTAATAACCAGGGTTTTGTTTACATTCCAGATTAGAACTGATTTCTGACGACGGAATGGCATCGATACGGCGGTCTATGATGCGTTGGTAATAATTGTCTCCTTGTGCTTCCGATTTTTCATATTCTTTTTCCAAAGCTTCTCTTAACGTCTTGTTCAAAGCAAGCAGACGGGTGAAATCGGGTTTCTCTGTGTATCCTGCAAAACGGATCATGGCAAACCATTCATGCCAGTTCTCGAAAGACAATTCCAGCATCCATTCGTTGAATATGGCGGTTTCCAGTTCTTCGTTATTGGCTGGAAGAATTATTTCGGCTCCTGCTCTTTCGCGTAGTTTACGGATCGGTGCGTAGGCTTCGGATATAGAGGCTCCCGAACGATACAAGGCTTCGGCTTTTATCAGATAAAGTTCAGAAACACGGCTGAAGATGACAGGCATGTCATTGGCATCATTCAGCAGCTTCTTTACCGATTTCAGGTTGTAGGCTACCGCAGAACTGCGGCTGTCCATCAGGCTGTCTACTTTAGAGAAGATGGCATCGGCGCGAGGATCATCCCCCACCAGTTCCACATACTCATTGGTGGGCCCCCAGTAACCTTGTTTTTTCGTGGGGCTGTTACCGTAACATTGCTGACGGGTTGAAGTGTTGGTGGCATCTTTTTGGTCGAATACACGAGCGAATAGAATCTCTTTGGTTGTTGAAAACTTATCAAAAACGTCACCATAGTTTGCTTCCGGCAATGGAGAATTTGTATCAATTGCATCATTAACTGCTGCTACCGCTTCTGTGTATTTTCCTGCATACAGCAATACTCTTGCCTTTAATGCCTTGGCTGCTTCTTTAGAAGCTTGTGAAAGCTTTTTCCAATCAGGAGCTTTTTCAATAGCTATTTCCAGTTGATCCAGAATATATTGATAAGAATCGGCTACGGAGCTACGTGCCTTTAGAGCATTGGATACGGATGGAGCTTCATTACGCATGACAACCCCGTATTCACTATTCATATCCCAAAATTCGCAGTAACGAACCAAGATATTGAAGTAGGCCAAAGCGCGTAAATAGGCTATTTCACCTAACACTTCGGCTCTACGGTTTCCGGAGAACTCTCCGTCACTCATGCGGTTACAGGCTGTTTCCAGGAAGTTGGCGTTTTTGATTACAGCGTAATCTGCATCCCATTCCGTTGCATCACTGAATGATAGGGTAGGCAACATTCGTTCGGAGTAGTAAACGGCATTACCGGCGCTGACAATTTCTTGACGCCACATGGTCCCGGCTTTGAAGGAACCACTTACTGTAGGAAATATGACATTGAATCCATTTCCGGGCAAGGAGTAATAGATTCCGTTTAAGGCTAACTCTACAGCAGCGGGTGTTGTGATGGCACCGTCTAAATCTGCTTCGAATTCGGGCTTTTGGTCCAAGACATCTACCAACTGGCACGAGGAAACGCCCATTGTAAGTAAAGCTAAGAATATATATTTTTTCATTCGATTATACATTTAAATGATTATAAGTTAATTTTTAAACCAGCCGAGAAAGAGCGGAAACCCGGATAAGTGGAGGTTTCATAGTTACCGCCATAGTTGCTGTTACTGTTTACGGTAGCAGGGTCTGTTCCCGGATAAGAGGTGAGCGTGAACAAATTGGTAGCCGAGACAAATAGTTGTCCTTTAATTACTTTGTTTAAAGGTAAATTATAAGTCAGACGCACTTCCTGCAAACGGAAGAAGGAGGCATTAAACAATTCATGATCGGTTAGTCTAGGTACACCGTCACCTATATACAAGGCCGGGTATTTGGCATCTTTGTTGGTGTCAGACCATCTGTCATTCAATCCATAGTCAATCAAACCGGTTAATTGTCCGGGTAGATTCTGCAATGTTTTGTTATAAATCTTCAAACCACCGATCTGATATCCGAAGTTGGCGAACAGGCTGAATTGTTTATAAGATAAATTGGCAGTCAGACCGCCGAACAGATCCGGATCCGGATTACCGATAATAACACGGTCATTGTAGTTGATGATTCCATCTCCATTTAAATCCTTAATTTCCAAATGTCCCGGTTTTAATGAGTTACCATCGTAATAACTTTGTCCCTTTGATTTAGCATAGGCATTCAATTCATCTATTCTGGCTTGATCTTGTATGATCCCGGCATATTCATAACCATGGAAAGCTCCCATTGGATAGCCTACAGCCAATACTTGGTCGGCATAGCTGCCTTGAACTACTACATTCATAGCTGATTGTGCTCTACCTTCTTCAACCAGTTTGGTGACTTTATTCTTGTTATGTGACATATTCAAGGTCAGGTCCAAGTTCCAGTCTTTAGTAGATAATACACGGCCTACCAGGTTTATTTCAATACCGCGGTTGGTCAATGCTCCGATATTACGGTTCATCTGCATAGAGCCACCGGTTGCACTGGGCGGGAAATCAAATGACCAGATCAAGTCTTTGGTATCTTTGATATAGCCGGAGATAGAACCGGTCAGTCGGTAATCGAACAATGCGAAATCAAGACCTAAATCATATTGGGTCGATTTTTCCCAACGGATGTCGCGGTTACCCACTTGTTTATGTATAATGGCTGACAGGTTATTATAACTGGTTGCTTCGTATAAATCACGATTAGAGAAGCTGGTTAAGTTTTGGGTACCGGTAGTACCTACGCTGGCACGTAATTTCAAATCATTAATGAATGTCAGGTTTTTCATGAATTTTTCCTGAGAGATACGCCATGCAATGGCTCCTGAAGGGAAGAAACCATAACGGTTGTTCGAACCAAACATGGATGAACCATCATAACGCCCTGTAAAAGTGAACAGGTAGCGCTCCATTAATTTATAATTGATACGGGCAAATGAAGAGAACAGACCACTTGCATTATATCCGTTACCCCAAGATGAGATGCTTGCGGCACTTCCTAAATTGGTGTAAATATCATTATCCGGATAAGTCTGGCTATTCATTCTTGTACTACGGCTTATACCACGTTCAAAGGAGATACCGGCTACGGCATCCAAAACATGATTCTTGTTGAACTCATAGTTATAATTCAATGTATTGTCGAATACGGTTTTTGAATATTTATAATGATATTCTGACCCACTGGCTTCATTTCTAGTACTTAGAAAACTTGGACTGAATGAATTGTTTTCAGTAAATTGTAAATTACCCGATAAACTGGAACGGAACCGGAATCCTTTCCAAATATCAACTTCTCCGTATACGGTTCCCATGATGCGGTAAATATTATCATGATTTTTCTTATAGGTGTTGGCTACCGGGTTGGCTTGACCTGTGGACATATCAAATTCACCGTTATCATTATATATAGGAAGGTCAGGACGGAATCCTTGCGCACTAAATAGTGATGTGTTCGCATTATTTTGGTCTGTATAACTCATATTGGCATTAATACCAAAACGAAGGATAGGCAGCACGTTCATTTCTGTAGACACACGTGCGTTATATCGGCTTAAGTCACCTCCTTTGACCATACCTTGCTGATCGAATACTGATAATGAAATAAGGTATTTAGATACTTTACTACCTCCGCTTACAGTCAAGTCGGCATTATGGCGGATAGCAGTTTGTTTCACTTCATCAAACCAATTGGTGTTGGCACTGCCTAATGCAGTGGAATTAGGTTCAAGAATTTCCAATGCATATTGGTTGGACGGATCATATACCAAGGTTTCTTTGGCAAAGCGGCGTACTGTTTCTCGCCATTCATCACCATATAAAATACGGAAGTTCTTAATTTGAACATCAGTGGTAACATTGTAGTTGAAGCTGACGGTAGGTTTGGAACCTTCCACTCCTTTTTTAGTGGTAACGATAACTACACCATTTGCGGCGCGAGAACCATAGATAGCAGCCGCAGAAGCGTCTTTTAGTACGTCCATAGACTGGATATCATTGGGCGAAATTGCATCCAGCATACTGGGATCTTCTACAGGAACTCCGTCGATCACATACAAGGGTTCATTGGAACCGGTCAATGACGTGGCACCCCGCACACGTACACGGACAGTTTCACCTGGAACACCTGTATTTTGGGATACCTGTACACCGGCAGCCAAGTTTTGAAGCATGGAGGTTACATTAGGAGTGTTTAATTGGCTCAATTGTTTTAAACCTACTGAAGCAACAGAACCGGTCAAGTCCTTAATGGAGGAAGTGCCGTAACCTACTACGACAACCTCGTCCAGATTAGTTACTTCACTTTCCATTTTTACATTGAAGACATGTCTGTTACCAATTTTCTCCTTAACCGTCTGCATACCGATAAAGCTGATCATCAGTTCGTCGTTTTTAGTATTTTCGGGATAAGACAACATGAACTGCCCATCCATATTGGCTACAGTACCGAAAGTTGTACCTTGGATGACAATAGAAGCTCCAATGACCGGTTCACCCGTATCATCTTTGATAACTCCGGTAATCGTTCTGCGTTTGGCATTTCTGTCAATCGGTAATATTAACACATAATTGTTTTCCACTAACTCATAACGCATACCTGCCTGGCTACAAATCACTGAAAGTGCTTGCTCTAAAGGTTCTTTGTTTAATGTTAGTTTCAAAGGTACATTGTTCAAAGTTGCATCTTCGTACATGATATTAATTCCGGTTTGCTTTTTGACCATGTTAAGGGCTTCTTTCACACTGATGTTTTCACTTTTGATAGTGACTGTCTTATCAGCTGATACATTTGCAAACACAGCGTTGAATGTGCAGAATATGCACATTAGCATTACTAAAAACCTCATTTTTGGAGGTTTAGCTACTAAACTCTTCCAAAGCTCGTTTCTTTTCATAAAACTCAAATAACTTATTTAATAATTTAGAATATTCCTGTTATACAGGGCTTGATTATTGTTTTTTTACTAATATGGTTTCTCCCTTTTTCTCAAACTTGACGTCGGATACACGATGAATGATGTCTAGTGCAAAGTCCAAAGGCTTGTTGCGGAAAATAACTCCGGTGAATTTCATGGTTTCTAATTCCTTGGATGCTATTTGAATATCTACATTATAGCATCGGGACAGACGGGCTATCAGCAAGGGAAATGGCATTGCGTCAAATTCCATAGCGCCCTCAGTCCATGAAATATAGAATTCAGGATCTACTTTGTAAACTTTTGATTGTGCAGAAGAGTAATGTTCGCCTGGTAGTAGATAATATTCACCTGATGGAGCATTTACCTTTAATTTTCCTTCAATCAAGGTTACTGATAATTCTTCATCGGGATAAGCCGAGATATTGAAAGTTGTTCCTAATACATAAATAGTATGGTCGTGTGTTTTTATTATGAAAGGGCGGGCTTCATCGTGTGTAACCTCAAACATGGCCTCTCCTTCCAAAGTAACTTCCCGGGTATCTCCGAATTGAACCGGAAAGTTGATATGGGAGTCCGCATTCATTTTTACTTTTGTGCCGTCAGCCAGTACTATTGCGTATTCCGAGCCTTTGGGTACTATGATTTTATTCTGTAATAATTCAGCATCCGGTTCTGGTTTATGAGGATAATTACTTTCTTGTGGGAATGTGATCTCTCCATTGTTGATACGACTTCCATTGATTTCCCGTTGGCTGTTATAAAGTGGAACTACAGACTGGTTTGCTTGTACCCAGGTGGCTTTAGGAGTTTCTGGATTTTGGGAAAGAGGTGATTGTTGTGATTGTTCGCTTTGGGTAATAACAGGTGCTAGGTTCCGGTCATTGAAATATAAAATGGAGGTAATCCCTATCAGTATTGCTATTGCAGCGGCTGAGGAATAGACTACGATACGGCGGTAAATACTACCGGATTGGTTACAACGATTTTGAAGTGACTTCCATGAGCCTTCTTTATCAAACTGATGTAATAAGTTAAGTTGGTTGTTTACATGATGGAGTGAAAGTAACTTCACAAAAATTTCTCTATGCGATGCGTCCTTTGCAATCCATTGCTTTAATTCTTCAAATTCCTGTTCATTGAGTTGATGGGACAGGTATTTTTGAATTAGGATTTCTGTTTTATTCTTTTGCATAATTGTTGTACTGTTTAACAGAAGTATCACAATTACACAAAATGGGTGACAAAAATCTGAAGAAATTTATAAATTAAATAAGATTAGGATTTCTGTCATATTGAAACGACGCAACATTTTTAGTGCGCGTGATAGGTGGGTTTTTACTGTATTTATGGAAATATGGAGCTCTTCAGCTACTTCTTTGTATTTTTTGTCTTCTAGAATAATTTTGACTAAAACATTATACTCTTGTTCCGGCAATTTTTTTAATTCGGCCAGTAATTGATTCCTTTTTTGCAATAGCTCTTCTTCATCATAAAAATCATCGATAGGAGAATAAGATTCTTCTTCCATTTCGTCTAAAGAAAAGTAACGTTCCCGTTGTACTTTGGTCAGTGAGGAGAAACGGACGGCATTGAATAGCCATGCGTGCAGATTGGAGGAAATAGTGGTATGCGAGTTTTTATCCCAAAAACTCACAAATAAATTCTGTACGATATCTTCTGATGTTTCCGCAGAACCTGTGAACTGTACAGAGTAGAGACATAAAGGGAGATAATAAGTATCATACAGTAGACGAAAGGCCTTTTCTTTGTTTTCTGCAAAGAGAGCTAGTATCCTTTCGTCTACTTCATTATATCTATTGTATTTTCTTGCATTATTGTTCATGGATGCCTTTTGCGGCACAAAATTAGGAATTTAACCGACACGATATACGACTTTCATGGATTAAAAATGCAAAAAGTACAATGTATTATGAATATTTTCTTTATTTTTCAATTCTGAACCAGTCAGCGTCCGTCCATCCTCCGTCATTGGTTACAATAGCGGGGCGCGTACAGAAGATACCTACCTTGGCTCCTATCCATTTACCTTCTTTTACTTGGAAAGTTTCTCCTAATGGCTGGAATTTCTTGCCGTCCGTACTGTAACTGAGGTTACATTTCACTAATAAGTCGTGACCGCCTTCACTGGCTTTAATCTTGTCTCCTTTTGCAGAAAATTTAGCGCGAAGATAGATTGTGCCGTCTTTTAAGGGAACGGAAGCATTTACTTTTTCAGTAGCCCCCCGATCGGCTTTCAGGCATTCCACTTGTGACAGGACAAGTCCGTTGTCTGTGTTTTCAACAACTAATCCGGCATAATCCATTCCCATTACAACCAGTCCCGTACGTTCACCTTTATATTTTTCTGTCGGCTTGAAAGTAAGTTTGGTGGTGGCAGTAAAATTGGGAGCCGGGGTTTTTTGTAGCATCAGATTAGAAACATCCCATAAACTTTTATAATCTTCGGGAACCGGGTAGGAGTATAGACGTACAAATCCTTCTCCTCCGTTGAAATACGCCCATTTTTCATTGATGTTAGCCTGCCATTGCCATTGAGGAGACAATGTATAACCATCAAACTCGTCACTTTCTTGCGGGGTACAAATAGGATAGTTCTTACCTACATTAGGCTTTTTATAAGTCAGAACAGGTTCGCCACAACCATCGCCGTCTTTATCAACACCTATAACGGGCCAGTCATCAACCCATTTCATAGGTTGCAGGTGGACTAAGCGTCCGTAAGCTCCTACGTCTTGGAAGTGCATGAACCAGTCCTCTCCCGTAGGGGTGTCTACCCAACCGCCTTGATGAGGCCCGTTGACGGGAGAGTTGCCTTGCGCTAATACTGTTTTCCATTCGTATGGACCGTATACGTTTTTTGAGCGAAGTACGACTTGCCATCCTGTAGGAACGCCGCCTGCCGGATGGAAGATGTAATAGTATCCATTACGTTTATAGAATTTGGGCCCTTCACAAGTCTGATGTGCTTCATGACCATCGAAAATGATACGGGATTGTGTGATAGCTTTACTTGCATCAGCACTTAGCTCACAAATTGTAATTACACTTTTCAGTCCGGCCCGGCTTCCTGCATAAGCGTGAACCAGATATACACGACCGTCATCATCCCATAATGGAGTCGTGTCGATGATGCCCTTTCCGGCTTTCACCAAAACTGGCTCGCTCCAGGGACCTTTCGGATCTTTGGCTTTCACCATGAATGCTCCTTGGTCCGGGTCACCCCAGAATATATAGAATTCACCGTTATGGTGGCGGATACTGGGTGCCCATACACGGTTGCCATGTTCAGGACGGACATCGGTAACAGGGGGCAGTGCGTAGGGTACAGCCGCACCTATGATAGTCCAGTTGACAAGGTCTTTGGAGTGTAATATTTGTAAACCGGGCAGACAGTTGAAACTGGATGAGGTCAAATAATAATCGTCTCCTACACGGCAAACGTCCGGATCGGAGTAATCCGCATACAGGACTGGATTTTTGTAGGTCCCATTGCCTTGGTCGGCCACCCAGGCTTGGGATACATAATTCTGTGCGGGAGCAGATAAAAAACAGCCTCCTAGCAGACAGAGAGTGATTAGTCGTTTCATGGTTTTAGATTTTTTATTTAATCGTAATTTTGCAAGGATGTTCCAATTCTTTTCTCCATTGGGGAAGATAATTGAACCAGTCTTTCATATCTTTAAATCCGAAACTTTCTTTTTTTGAGGTGAAAGTAACGTAATAGTGGAAATGCTGTTGCCCCGGTGCTTGTAAGGTATATAAGTAGTTTGAACCGTCTTGTACTTCTTTACCGATATATTTAGGAATGAAAGTTCCCATACCTGTTGTTTCCTTCACATAGCCTATGGTGTCTGTGACGGGCCAGTCGGTTCCCCAGCTTCCAGTCAGTCCTTTATGGTCGCTCATGTGACCTCCTTCTTTCAGAATCTGTACACCTGCTGCAAAGACTTCCTGTTTAAGCGGACGGTCAAACAGGACATCTACCTTCATGTCCCGATGACCGCCATAGATGGTATATCGATTGATCATGTTCAAATCGTTCCCTTGATATTCCCAACCGATGACTTCTGCTTCGACGATGGCACGTACAGGACCGGAGGCTAGTACACGTTCCGTGCGGTTTACTACTGGTTTTATGTGGGTCGCTTCAGTACCATTCCAACCTTTTAATGCACCTACACCACCACTATTGTAAACACGTAGCGCATCATCTCCGTAGCCGTTGGCACGTTGCGCTTTGGTAGGGTAGAAACAAGTCTCTTTTATTTCCAGTCTTTTATTTACTTTGCTATATGGATCTACCGTCTGTTTTTCGTTGAAATAGATACGATAGGCAACTAATTCACTCTCTATAGCCGGTCCGTGATGGTAAACAAAACTATATACATTCTCGGTTCCTGCCGCTGAAAATCCCGTAATATTGGCGAATTTGTTGTTATGTCCGTAAGCTTTCATTTGGGCATAAGTACGTGCCGGATAGTTTTTTTCACTTTTTTCTGAAGAGAGAATTATACGGAAACTTTTGTTGCTTTTGGCTGGCATATCGATGAGGAAAGCCAGTTCGTCAGCACGTGCGTCACCGTTCAGATCGTCCAGTTGGGACGGAATTTCTTTATTACCTTCCCATACAGTGGCGGATTTGATGTTGAAACCTGCTTTCAGGTTATTTAAATCTATCACTATCGGTTCGTCGGTCTTATTTTGAGTCCATTCATTGCTGACTTCTACGGTCAGTGTCTTTTCGCCTTTTTGTGCAAAAGAGTTGGTAAAGCATCCTGCTAATAATGTGAGGATAATAATTGAGCGCTTTTTCATAATGATGTATAGTTTATTATTTTAAGCACGGATCATACGGATTACACAGTGTTAGTATGAAAACCGTGTTTATCCGTGCAATCCGTGCTTTACTATTTTTATAAATTAAGTGGAGAAATGCACTAATGGGTGTAAGAATTAGAAGTTGAGTTCTTCTCCTTGTGCCCCGATTTCAGCATGATTCTTTCCGTCTATCGTTACATTGGAAACATTTTGCATCTTCAAGTTCTTTCCACTTTTTAATAACTCTATTTTGATATTTTTCATATTAACTTCGTCGGCTTCGCTTAATACTACACCTTCTTTAGCATTAGATACGATGATATTCTCCATATTGATATTCTTGATTCTCATCTCAGGCAAGCCATTGAAGAACACAGCCCTGCCTGCTCCGTTACAGGTTACATCTTTGATAAAGATATTACGGAATATCGGAGTTTCTTCTGTTACAGGAGGGATGGTAGTTTCTGCTTTCTTTTCATCCTGATTAGGATCTTCACCACGACCTTTTCCACCATAGTATAAGTTGAATATTAATGCTTCGTTCGGAATATTAATCATGTTGATATTGCTGATGTAGATATTCTCTACCAATCCGCCACGCCCACGATTACTTTTAAAGCGTAATCCAACATCTGTACCCATGAAAGTACAATTGTCTACATATATGTTGTTTACACCTCCTGACATCTCACTACCTACAACAAAACCTCCATGTCCATGTAATACGGTGTTGTTCATAACGATAACATTTTGACAAGGTTCACCGCGTTTGCGCCCTTGTTCGTCCTTTCCTGACTTTATACAGATACCATCATCTCCTGCATCAAATGAGTTGTTGATAATCAATGCTTTATTACATGATTCCAAATCAAGAGCATCTCCGTTTTGTGAGTACCAAGGATTAGAAACTGTAACTTTATTAATTGTAATATTTTCACATGATAGCGGATGTAAGCACCAACTGGGTGAATTCTTGAATGTCGCTCCTTCCAGCAATACCTTATTACATTTGATGAAACTTAGCAATACAGGACGTAACCAGTCGCGCATGTAGTCCCAGTCAGAATCGGTAAGTTCTCCACGAGGTACGTTGAAGTTGTCTTTTGACAGGATAGCACCTTTCAATGCACCTTCACTGGGATACCAGATTCTTCCGTCGGCATCTACCACACCACCGGAGGCGACCAATTTTTTCCATTGGCCTTCAGTCAGTTTATCTTTCTTGGTCGGACGCCATGTGTCTCCATTACCATCAAATACTCCGTGGCCTGTAATCGCTATATTTTCAGCATTACGTGCTGAAATAGGAGACTGGCAACGACGGGTTTCCAAACCTTCAAAAGAAGTGTTTATAATGGGATATAGTGAATGGTCTGCACTGAATAATACTAACGCATTCTTTTCTGTATATAGATTCACATTGCTCAATAGTTCGATGGGACCGGTCAGCCACAAGCCTTCAGGGATAATGACTTTACCACCGCCTTTGGCATTAACCTGTTGGATTGCATCATTAATAGCCTTTGTGTTTAAAGTAATACCGTCTGGCTTGGCACCGAAATCTATGATGTTTACCGAATAGTCTGGGAAAGTAGGTTGTTCAACTTTATCCATCTTGAAAGGGAGGCTTGTATAGATGGCGGGATCTATAATATCTTCTACAATAGTCGTAGACGGACAATTATTACATCCGGTCAAAAAAGGAATTAAACATGTGGCAGGAAGTAATAGAATCTTCTTTATTAAAGTAGTCATTGGTATTATATATGTTTAAGATTAATAATTATCTAGTTGATTGTTGCTTTAAGAAGTCTTATCACTCTCCCGTAAAAGACCCTCACGGGCTATTTACGGGAGCAGCAATAATGTTTCATGTTAACCTAATTCTAACCTTAAATAAATATTATGAAAAAACCTCTTAATTCGATGGCAAATATAGCTGAAAGAATTGTCCTTTATGTGCACTATTTGATAGAATAAGTGGATTTTTTGTTAAATTCTCATTTAGCTGAAACCTTAAATGGTAAAAATTAGTTTTATAATTGCATTATTTCTTCATTTGTGTGCAAAAAAAGCTATGATTAATTTATTTGTTTGTATCTTTGCAAACTAATTTAACAATAAAGAAGGTATGAGTTACAATTTGTTGAAAGGAAAAAGAGGTATTATTTTTGGTGCATTGAACGAACAGTCTATCGCATGGAAAGTTGCTGAAAAGGCTGTAGAAGAAGGTGCGTCCATTACATTGTCCAATACTCCGGTAGCTGTCCGCATGGGAGAAGTTTCTGCTTTAGCTGAGAAACTGAATTGTGAGGTAATTCCGGCAGATGCAACCAGCGTAGAAGATTTGGAGAATGTTTTCAAACGTTCGATGGAAATATTGGGTGGAAAAATAGATTTCGTTCTGCATTCTATCGGTATGTCTCCTAACGTTCGTAAGAAACGTACTTATGATGACCTCGATTATGATATGTTGAGCAAGACTCTGGATATATCTGCCGTTTCGTTCCACAAAATGATTCAAGCTGCTAAAAAGCTGGATGCTATTGCGGAGTATGGTTCAATTCTGGCTTTGAGTTATGTTGCTGCACAACGTACATTCTATGGATATAATGATATGGCGGATGCAAAAGCATTGCTTGAATCTATCGCACGCAGTTTTGGTTACATTTATGGTCGTGAACATCATGTGCGTGTGAATACCATATCTCAGTCACCGACCATGACTACTGCCGGTTCAGGTGTGAAAGGTATGGATAAGCTGTTTGACTTTGCTAACCGTATGTCACCATTAGGCAATGCTTCGGCAGACGAATGTGCAGATTACTGCATTGTAATGTTCTCTGACCTGACTCGTAAAGTGACTATGCAGAATTTATATCATGATGGAGGTTTCTCCAGTGTAGGTATGAGTTTGCGTGCTATGGCAACTTATGAAAAAGGTCTGGATGAATATAAAGACGAAAACGGAAACATCATTTACGGATAAGAAATAGATGATGCGCAAAATTATATTCATATTAGTAGTATGTCTTGTTGCTCTTTCCTCCTGTCAGTGGGATGGGAAGAGTGGCAATACTGCTGATGTGGATGTAAGAGTTGCCCGTTATGATCGTTTGCAGTATGAGTATGTCACGATGAATAGTTTCTCGGCACTGCAAAAAATGAATACGGACTATCCTCAGGTTACCAAGCTGTTGATAGAAGATGTATTGGCGATAGGTGAGGTGGATGACATGAAGATTAACGACCGGATGTTGGAATATTATTCGGATTCTACTTTATTGACTTTGATGCACGATGCCGAAGAGAAATTTAAGGATCTTGGTTGGGTTGAGGAAAAACTGACCAAAGGTTTCAAACGTTTGAAAAAAGAGGTTCCTACATTGTTCGTTCCTCATTTTTATGCTCAAATAGCTGCTCTGAATCAGTCTGTTGTAGTTGGGGATAGTATTTTGGGTTTTAGTATTGATAAGTATATGGGAGCAGATTATCCTTTATATAAACGCTTCTATTATGACTATCAATGTCGCAGTATGGAGCCTGATCGTATTGTTCCGGATTGTTTTACCTTTTATTTGCTGAGTCAGTATCCTTTGCCATGGCAGCCTGGTCGTACTTTATTAGATATGATTATGCATCGTGGAAAGATAAATTGGATAGTGGCTCATATTTTAGGGTATGAATCTTTTGAGAAAGAGATGGGATATAGTGAGGATGAGGCTGAGTGGTGCAGGAAGAATAAAACAAGTCTGTGGAAGACAATGGTTGAAAATGGTCATTTATATGCTACCGATCCCCTTGTTGTACGTACTTATATACGCAAGGATCCCTTTATTTCTATTATGGGTGAGAAAACTCCTGCAAGTATTGGAGTATGGATGGGGATTTTGCTGATTGATGAATATATGAAAAAGCATCCTGATATGACAATAAAGGATTTGTTGGCTAAGACGGATTATCATCAGATGTTGGCTGAAACAGATTTCAAACCTTGATATTTTGATTGATTAGTAGTATGATGGAAGTTGCTTTGTATCTATTGCCTGTCACATTAGGCGAAACTCCTGTGGAAAATGTGTTGCCTGTGTATAATAAAGAGGTCATTCTCGGCATCAAACATTTTATTGTAGAAGATGTACGCTCGGCACGTCGCTTTTTGAAAAAGGTAGATCGCGGGATTGACATAGATGCATTGACTTTTTATCCATTGAACAAACATACTTCTCCTGAAGATATTTCCGGTTATCTGAAACCTTTGTTGGCCGGACAGTCCATGGGAGTTATTTCTGAAGCCGGTTGTCCGGCTGTTGCTGATCCTGGAGCGGACGTGGTTGCTATTGCTCAGCGTAAGAATCTTAAAGTGGTGCCTTTGGTAGGACCTTCCTCTATTATTATGTCTGTTATGGGATCGGGTTTTAATGGACAGAGTTTTGCTTTTCATGGTTATTTGCCTATTGAGCCTGGTGAGCGTGCGAAACGTATTAAGGTATTGGAGCAGCGTGTTTATGCAGAAGATCAGACGCAGCTTTTTATTGAAACTCCTTATCGTAATAATAAGATGGCGGAAGATATTCTTAAGAATTGCCGTCCGCAAACCAAACTTTGTATTGCTGCCAATATTACGTGTGAAGGAGAATATATAAAGACTAAGACAATAAAGGAGTGGCAGGGGAAATTGCCGGATTTATCGAAGATTCCCTGTATTTTCTTGATTTATAAGTAATGCGATAACAGATATTCATTTAAATTCCTCCCACATCTGTGTCACTATGTTCAGATGATCTATTTCTTCTTTTAGAAAAGAACTATATTGGGCAGAATTCATTTCTATTTCTTCGGGAGTTACAAATTTTCCTCCGGTAAAATGTATCTGTTCTTCATCGTTTAAAGGAAGAATATATAGCATGATGGTTTTTTTAACTCCATTGGTTTCTTTTACCAAATGTTTCAAACTGAAGCGTGGTTCCGGTTGTCCGGTAATATGGTTGCTATATTTATTTTCTACTTCTTTGGCATATTTATCCGTATCTGTCTTGCAGGCATAAATGTAGTCTTCCATAGGTATGTCCAACTTGCCGGGTTCTTCACCTTGATAACTGCGGGGAGCAACATAGATCTTTCCATTGCAAATAGGGGCGATACGTAAAAAAGGCATTTTTTTATAGGTTAAACTGATTGTTTTCACAAATGCATGATTGACAATAATGCAAATGACATATATCAAAGGAGGGATGATGTGGGTCATAGCGTAAAGGGTATTATAAGATAGTGGACTGAAAAATAAATAAATTATGCAGGAAGCAAACAGGTGAATGCCGGATAAAACAGCTATAACCTGTGTGGCCCAACAGTTCAGAATAGATATCTTATAATGAAAGTAGGAGAATAGTTTTGTATAAAAATTGGGGACCATGAGATAGAGTAGTGAAAAACAGAGTATCAGTATTTCTAGCGTAATGGGAACTGTTCGGTCCGGAATAAGCATATCTCCGCTTATGCCTTTTATGATGGATGCAATGATTAATGCCAAAGTTCCATGTAGTAATACTAGATTTGGCTGATAAACAGGAGGTTTGACAAGTCTGTATAGGATATAAATAATGCTAGCCAAACTACAGACATACAAAACAACTGCATCTTGAAAGAAAATGCAGAAAATCATGCATACAATGGCTGGTATTAACCCTGTGGACATGATTAAATTCTTGTATTCCAGTAACGATTTCATTCTCTCTATCTCTATTTATATCTTTATAACAAAAAAGATATAAAGTTGGTTTACTCGTTACCCTTTAAATTTTATATGTTTTTCTGCATGATAGGAGGAACGTACCAAAGGTGCGCTTTCCACTTCTCGGAATCCTTTCTTTAATCCAATTGTTCTATACTGTTTAAATTGATCGGGAGTAATATATTCCGCTACCGGATAATGGCGGTGGGTAGGTTGTAGATATTGGCCAATAGTAAGTATCTTGCAGCCTTGTGCCAATAAATCGTCCATGACTTCTTCTACTTCTTCCGGGCGTTCTCCCAAACCTACCATAATACCGGATTTAGCTGTAATACCATTATTGGCTATTTGTTTGATGACCTTTAAACTGGTTGCATAGTTGGCTGCGCTTCGTACCAGGGGACTGATGCGGCGTACGGTTTCCATATTGTGTGAGATGATGTCTGGTTTGGCGTCAATGACTAGCTGAATCAGTTCGCTCTTTCCTTGAAAATCAGGGATTAAAACTTCGGTTGTGGTTTCCGGATTCAAGCGCTTGATTTCTGAAATCGTTTTAGCCCAATGGGCAGCACCCAAATCATCTAGATCATCACGGTCTACAGAGGTAATAACGGCATGAGATAATTTCATGAGTTGAATGGACTCTGCTACATGGGTAGGTTCTTCAGGGTCTAACGGAAGAGGTCGTCCGGTCTGTGTGTTGCAAAATTTGCAGGAACGGGTACAAATTTCGCCACCTATCATAAAAGTGGCAGTACCTTTTCCCCAGCATTCTCCCATATTGGGACATCGTCCGCTACTGCAAATGGTATGTAGTTTGTGGGAATCTACAATATGTTTGGTTTCGGTATATCGAGCATTTGCCCCTATGTTTATCTTAAGCCAGTCTGGTTTTTTAACGTGATTCATGATGATATTAGATTTATAATTCACCACAGATTATACCAATGCAAATTGTTTTCATTCGGTTTTTATGTAAAATTGTATAATCTGTGGTGAATGGTTTTTTATTTTAAATTATCAATAAAGAAATTGGCTACGCGAGTCAGTAAATGTTTAGTTGTGTTGCCTCCACTGATTCCATGGTTGCGGTTGGTATAGATTTGCATGTCAAATTGCTTGTCGGCCTGTACCAATGCTTCACTGTATTCTGCGTTGTTACGTAAGTGTACATTATCATCTGCTGTGCCGTGGATCAGCAACAATTCACCGTTCAGTTTGTTGGCACGGTTAATAGCAGATGCAGCATTGTAACCTTCCATGTTTTCTTTGGGGGTACGCATGAAGCGCTCTGTATATACCGAATCGTAGAAACGCCAGTCTGTAGGAGCTGCAACAGCTACTCCAGCTTTGAATATCGGTGTTCCTTCACTCATGGACATTAATGTATTGTAACCTCCATAGCTCCATCCCCATATACCGATACGGTTACCATCTACATAGGGTAGTGTACTTAAGTATTTGGCGGCTTCTACTTGATCTTTCGATTCTTTTACTCCTAAACTCAAGTAGGTGCATTTTTCAAAATCAGACCCTCGGCCACCGGTTCCGCGTCCGTCTACACAAGCCATGATGAAGCCTTGACCGGCCATATAAGCTTCGAACATGCCGCCATCTCTACGGGCTCCAATTCCCCATTTGTCTGCAACTTCTTGTGAACCCGGTCCACTATATTGGTGCATGATAACAGGATATTTTTTGTTCGGATTGAAATTTGCGGGTTTCATTATCCAACCATTCAATTCCACACCGTCATTGGTCTTGAAACTAAATAGTTCTTTACTTGGCATATTCAGACGTGAAACTTGGTGTTTCAATGTGTTATTATCTACTAAGGTTGCCAATTCTTTACCATTATTGTCATTAAGGGTAATGACAGGAGGGGTGTTGATATTAGAGAAAGTATTGATGTAATACTTCATATTGTTACTGAAAATAGCTTTATGAGTTCCTTCCTGTTTGGATAGTTTGGTCTTTTTACCTTTGCCGTCCACTTTGTAGATAGCGGTGCGTAGCGGACTACCTTCATTACTTTCAAAATAGAATGTGTTGGTAGCTTCATCCCATCCCAGGAAATCTTTCACTTCGAAGTTCCCTTTTGTGATTTGCTTAACCAGGTTTCCTCCGCTAGTGTAAAGATAGAGATGGTTATAACCGTCTTTTTCACTCATCACCACAAAGTTTTTTGGATAGAAAACGATGTTGGAGTAGGCTTCTTCTTTAATGTATTGGGGAGCTTCATCACGTACCATCAGTTTACACAATGTACTTCGTGGATTGGCAAAATAGAGGTCGAAACGGTTTTGATGACGGTTCAAAGTCATGATTGCCAACGCATTCTCATCATCCGTAAACTTGATGCGAGGGATATAACCGTCTGCATCTAGAGGCAAGTTCATCTTGCGGGTTACCTTACTTTTTATATCAAAAGTATGAACGGTTACTTTGGAATTGTTAATTCCTGGCATAGGGTATTTGTATTCATATTCTCCCGGATAAGTGCTGAATTTCTCTAATGCGGGAACCATACCTTTGTATAATGGAAAAGAATACATAGGTACTTGACTCTCATCAAAACGGATATAGGCAAGCATCTGGCTGTCTGCACTGAAGTCGAAAGCACGGTTGAAGCCGAATTCCTCTTCATATACCCAGTCGGGAATACCATTTAGCACTTCGTTGAATTTGCCGTCTTTGGTTACTTGTGATTCACTGTTGCCAAACAATAATTTTACCAGATAGATATTATTATCACGTACAAAAGCTATCTGATTGCCATCCGGCGAGAATAAAGGAACCTGTTGTGGACCGTTTTCTGAGAGCGGTTCCATTTTATTGTTTTTTACGTTGAAAATATAGTAATTGGCGGTAAACGAACGACGATAAATAGGTTTGGTTTCAGTCTGTATTAGAATCAGTTTTTCATCGGGTGACATGATATAGTCATCAAATGACTTGATGCTACAGTCACGGGCCGTATTTACATCGAAGATGGTACCTGTTTCTTTGCCGGTCTTGAAAGAATACTGTATGATTTTTTTGCCATCGGCACTCATTTGGGTATAATGTTCTCCATCCAACATCGGTTTGATACCTCTGATTCCTTCGGCACGATACGTTCTGTTTGCTACGTCTTGCAAGCTTACTTGTTGAGCTCCGACTGTCAGCAAGCAGAAGAATAAAATAATAAATATACTTAATTTTCTCATAATAGATAAATTCTTTAAATGATAATCAAAGACAAAGGTAAAACTTTTGTTTGAAAATACGTATCTTTGTCCCGCAAAATAAGTTCATGAACAGAGAGATGCTTTATAACGACTTATCCGGCTTTTTAGCTATGCACTTTCCTTGCAAAGTGCAGAAGATTTCTATTAATGCCGGATTTACTTGTCCTAACCGTGACGGCTCGGTAGGATACGGAGGTTGCACTTATTGTAATAATCAAACATTTAATCCGGCCTATTGCCATACGGGAAAGTCTGTTACTCAGCAGTTGGAAGAAGGAAAGCGGTTCTTTGTACGCAAATATCCGGAAATGAAATATCTGGCCTATTTTCAGGCTTATACCAATACGTATGGGGAACTGGAAGAGTTGAAAAGAAAATACGAAGAGGCACTGATGGTAGAGGATGTGGTAGGACTGGTGATAGGAACTCGTCCGGACTGTATGCCGATATCATTACTGGATTATTTGGAAGATCTTGGTAAACGCACTTTTGTATTAGTGGAGTATGGCATTGAAAGTACGGATGATGAAACGTTGCGCCGGATAAACCGGGGACATACTTTCGCCGTTTCTGCGGAGGCTGTTCGGAAGACTGCAGAGAGAGGGATTTTAGTAGGAGGGCATATAATTCTTGGTTTGCCCGGAGAAGAAAGAGAAATGTTAATCAGACAGGCAGGAGTACTTTCACAATTACCTCTGACTACTTTAAAGCTGCATCAGTTACAACTTATTAAAGGTACGCGCATGGCGAGTGAATATGTGAAAGAGCCTGAAGCTTTCCATCTTTATACAGCTGATGAATATGTTGATTTGGTTATTGATTATATAGAACATCTTCGTCCGGACATCGTACTGGAGCGTTTTGTTTCCCAATCACCTAAAGAATTGTTGATAGCTCCTGATTGGGGATTGAAAAATTATGAATTTACGGATAAGGTGAAAAAACGGATGAGAGAAAAAGATGCCTGGCAAGGCAAATACTATAAATATTAAAAGAAGAAAACAGATATGGAAATCAAAGGAAAAGTACATTATGTGGGAGTGAATGACCGTAACAAGGCTTTGTTTGAGAACTTGTGGCCGTTACCTTACGGTGTGTCTTATAACTCTTATTTGATTGACGACGAGATGGTCGCTTTGGTGGATACAGTAGACGTATGCTATTTTGAGGTTTATTTGAAGAAAATTCGTAGCATTATCGGTGATAAACCTATCAATTATTTGATTATAAATCATATGGAACCAGACCATTCCGGTTCTATCAGTTTGATCAAGCAATATTATCCTAACATTGTGATTGTCGGTAACAAGAAGACTTTCGAAATGATTGAAGGGTATTATGGTGTAGGCGGTGAGCGTTATGTAGTGGGTGAAGGAGATTTTCTAGCTTTGGGACATCATAGACTGCGCTTTTCATTGATTCCGATGGTTCACTGGCCCGAAACGATGGTTACTTTTGATGAAACGGAAGGTATTTTGTTTTCCGGTGACGCTTTCGGTTGTTTTGGTGCATTGAATGGTGGTGTAGTTGATACAAATATTAATACAGATATTTATTGGAATGAAATGGTGCGCTATTATTCTAATATTGTAGGCAAATATGGTGCGCCGGTACAGAAGGCCTTACAGAAATTGCAAAACTTGAAAATAACGACTGTTTGTTCTACTCATGGTCCGGTATGGACAGAGGAAATTCCTCGTGTGGTACGTATTTATGACCGTTTGAGTCGTTATGAGGCCGAAGAAGGGGTTGTAATAGCTTATGGCTCGATGTATGGTAATACAGAGGAGGTGGCAGAAGCTATTGCAGAAGAACTGAGCAAGCAGGGAATTCGTAATATCGTGATGCATAATGTTTCTCATACCAGTCATTCTTTTATTATTGCGGATGTATTCAAATATAAAGGACTGATTGTGGGATGCCCCACTTATAATACTCAGATGTATCCGGAAATGGAAGCTCTGCTGAGCAAGCTGGCTTCTCGCGAGATAAAGGGACGTTATCTGGGATATTTTGGCTCATTTACATGGGCTAGCGCTGCTGTGAAGAAAATTGCAGAGTTTAATGATAAGTTGAAATTTGAGCCTGTCGGAAATCCTGTAGAAATGAAACATAGCATGAAGGCCGAAACTAACACTCAGGCAAAGGAGTTGGCTAAGGCTATGGCTGATCGTTTGAAAGCGGATAGAAAATAAATCTTGTGATAGCATACAAATGACGCAAATGACACATGATTGATAAGATCAAGCTTGTGACAATTGCGTCATTCGTGTTCTAAAGATTTCTGACGTTAGGCTTGATGTACAGTAAGCTGTGGGAATGGGAAGTTAATTCCTTCTTTATTAAAAGTAGTATAAACAGTCTGATTCATACTGAAAAATACGTTCCAGTAATCCGAACTATTCACCCATACGCGGATTTTTATATTTACACTGCTGGCAGCAAGTTCTCCTAATTCAATAAAAGGGGCAGGACTGGTGAGAATACGTTTATCATTGGCAATGATTTCACGCAATACTTTTTCTACTTTATTATAGTCTTCTCCGTAGTCCACGCCAAAATTCCATTCTATACGGCGGGTGTCCAGTTTGCTGTAATTTGTAATGACCCCACTACTCATGGCTCCATTAGGTACATATATCATCTTGTTGTCTGCAGTGATAAGAATAGTATGAAAAATCTGTATTTCTTTTACTGTTCCCGAGGCACCGGTAGAAGCTTCGATAAAGTCCCCCACTTTATAAGGCCTGAACAATAAGATAATCAGTCCTCCGGCAAAATTTTGTAAGTTACCAGACAGTGCCATACCGATGGCAACACCGGCAGAAGCGAGAAGTGCGGCGAATCCTGTCAGTTCGATACCTAATTTCCCTATCACAGCAAGAATCAGCATGATGAGCAGTAAGATATTCACCATACTCTTTAGGAATGACTGGATACTCGGGTCCACTTTTCTTTTTTCCAAAATACGTGCAAAAAGTCTGTTCAGCCAATTTACGAGGAACTTTCCGATTATAAAAATAATAAGTGCTCCTAATACTCTTTCTCCTAATTGAATGCCGGAGTCGATAAGTTTCTCTAATGCATTGGTTAATTGAATACTTGTTTCAGATGCTAATAACATGATAAATTTACTTTAATTTGACATTTCTAATATATAAAACAATTCAGATTAAAAATCGTTCAGAATACCTTTACCTTGACGTACAATTTCTGCTTCTCCGTTTGTACAGTTCACAATGGTAGAAGGTTCTATGCTTCCGATACCTCCATCAATAATTAGTTCTACCTCTTTGCCGAATTTTTCTTCTATCAGTTCTGGAGTGGTAATATATTCTATGTCTTCGCCGTCTTTCAGAGGCAACGTGGTGGTCATGATTGGTGCTTTTAGTATATGGCATATTTCCCTGATGATGTTGTTGTCTGGTACGCGTATACCTACTTCTTTACGGTTCTTGAATATTTTGGGCAGACGGTTTCCCGTATTCAGGATAAAAGTGAACGGTCCGGGAAGATTGCGTTTCATTAGCTTGAATGTGCTGTTGTCTACTTTGGCATATTCGCTGATATTGCTTAAGTCGTAACAGATAATGGATAAATTGTTTTTACGTGGATCAATGTTTTTCAGTTTGCAGATACGTTCTATTGCACGTTCTTTCAGACCATGACATCCTATGGCATACATCGTATCGGTAGGGTAAATAATTAACCCTCCCTCTTCCAATATCCGGATTACTTCTTCCAGATCTTTGGGATTATTATTCTTATTATAAAGTCTTAAAAGCATGTTATTTTAATTTTTAGATTTTTTTTCACGCAAGCGTTCCGCAATAGCCCATTGTAGGGCGGCTTCCTCTTCTTTTCCGACTCTCATCAATGCGTCTCCGAAATATTCATGGGCCTTCGGATGTTCCGGCTTTAAAGAAACAGCCCGGTCAAAATCTCCCAAAGCTCCTTCTATATTATCTAATGCCAGTCTGTTTTTTCCTCGATTGTAAATAGCTTTGAATAAAGCGGGACTAAGGCGTACCGCTTCATTCAGACAAACTTCGGCTTCGTAGTATTCCTTGTCATTATGTAATGTGATACCTTTACGTATCCAAGCGTCCGTATAAGAAGGATTCAATTCAATCGCTTTGTCATAATTGGCAATAGCAGCACGTGAATCATGTGCCTGGATGATACATTCATTTCCCATTAAATAATATTCGCGGGCATATTTTTCAAGATTTTTGCGTTGTACATGGAATTGGTCTTTTAGCCGTTTGTTTTCGACTTTCAAATTGTTGATGATTCCCAGCTTCTTACGTATAAATCTTTTGATCAAAGGCTTTTCGATATCATAACGTGAATGGATGGCAAGAAAGAATTGTTCTAGAAATCTTTCAAAATCACCTTTGTCGAAGTGTTGTACCGCTTCTACATATTGTACATCAGCTTGTGCCTGCTTCAATGCTTTTTCAATGGACTGGCGGTTATTGAATCGTTGCGAGAACTTTACTATTTCCGGGCGGACAAAGATATCTCCACGTGTAATTTGCTTTTTTAGTTGGATGCCGTCTAGTGAAGTACAGCGGCTCAATGCTACGTAGGCTTGTCCACCGGCAAACACCCCTCCTGTAAAATCAATAACGACCCTGCTGAAAGTCAATCCTTGGCTTTTGTGTATCGTGATGGCCCATGCCAAACGGATAGGATATTGTATAAATACTCCTAATTCTTCTTCTTCTATTTTTTTTTCTAGTTCATTATATTTATATCGTATATTGCGCCAACTGTCTTTTTTAACGTCAAATTCCTGTCCGTCTTCTGTGATAACATATAATGTATCCTCTTCGTCTATACCTGAAATGGTGCCAATCGTACCGTTCACCCAACGGTGGTCGTAATCGTTTTTTATAAAAATAATTTGTGCTCCTGGTTTTACTTCCAGTTCCATTTGGGTGGGAAGGCTGCTTTCTGGAAATTCTCCGTGTATCTCACCGGTCAGAATCGTTGATTCTCCAGGTAGTTCAGATAATTTCTTTTCATTGATAAAGTCTACGGTATCTCTCCGGGTAGCAAGTGTGATATACATATCACTTTCATTTTCTTCTATGTGAGTGTTGTAACGGGTGTTCAGTAGTTGCAAGTCGGCTGCTCCGGCAGTATTGGTCCGGATATGATCCAATACGTTAACAAAAATTTTGTCCGACTGGCGGTATACTTTTGTCAGTTCTATGGATACCAGCTCCATTTCCTGAAAGACCCGTGCCGAAAAGAAATAAGGGGTGGGATAGAAGCGGTTGATTATCTCACGTTCGTCATTTTTAATGACTGGTTCAAGTTGAAAAACATCTCCTACCAGCAATATTTGCTTGCCTCCGAATGGTTCACGCATATTTTGTGAATATACCCGCAATATTTTGTCTATAAAGTCAATAATGTCTGCCCGAACCATGGAAATTTCATCGATGATCACTAATTCTACTTCTTTTATCAGTTTTCGATGAGCGGAAGTATATTTTAGAAAGCTATGTAACTTTCCATCTTTCAAACTGAATTTAGGATCATCCGGTAAAAGTGGATAGAATGGTAATTTGAAAAAAAACTATGCAGTGTGCTTCCGCCGGCATTGATAGCTGCAATACCTGTGGGAGCCAGTACTATATGTTTCTTTTTGGTTACTTCGCAAACATATTTTAGAAAAGTAGATTTACCTGTACCCGCCTTTCCAGTGAGGAATACTGACTGACGTGTATATTGGATAAGGTTCAAGGCATCTTGAAACTCTTTATTATGGGTGTCTACTTGCATTTTGTCCATACGTTTGAAAATGAATGGACAAAGATAGTGGAAATCCCGTAAAAGGGCATAAAAAAGACGGTTAAATAACCGTCCTTTTTTATAGTCCTACAGGGGGTTGCCCTGTATTGGTTCTAATTTACTTTGTTTCGTTCAACATAACGTAACCCCAAATCATAGGATCAGCGTTAGCAATTTTGTGAAAAATGTTTTTTACCTTTTTCATAATGTTATCCTTTCTTTTTTTAATTAATACCTAAAAACACTCATAAATAGCAGGCGCACCTCCCGGTTGGCCTTCTTTAAACAATCTTTCTTTTTACCTTAGTAGCTACTAAAAAAATATCTTTTTATGTTTTACAACACAAAGATAAGGAGTCTGTTCGTTATAATATATGTTTTACAGTATATTTTTAATCGATATCTCAATTTTATTGATTTAGGTCAAAAAAAGTAGGAGTTTCTTATTGCATTTTGGTGAATATTTTGTTTGCTTCTGTCGTATAACATATAAATCAGTTTGTTTATCTCAAGAAGTATTGTTTGATTTGTGATATCATAATAATATCAAAAATAAATCATTATGGAAACAAAAGAAATGTCTTACAATGAGCTGGTAATTAATGGGTTTATGGCTTTGTTTTTTAACTTGGTTATGTTGCCTGCACTAGTATTCCTGAACTTTTTGATTTTTGGGCAACTACCTTGGTTATCTATTCCTGTTTTGTTTATGCTGGTATTGTTGTTTGTGCTGATGCTTCCGGGATATTTTTCTCAAGAACCTAATGAGGCACGTGTGATGGTGTTTTTCGGTGAATATAAAGGCACTTTTAAAAACACAGGCTTCTTTTGGGTAAACCCTTTCATGAACAAGAAGAAGTTGTCTCTTCGCGCCCGTAATCTGGATGTGGAGCCGATAAAGGTGAATGATAAGATTGGCAATCCTATTCTGATAGGGCTGGTTTTGGTCTGGAAATTGAAAGATACTTATAAGGCGATGTTTGAGATTGACGCGCAGACGATGGCGGACAGTAAAGGGACAGGGACGGCAAGTGTCAGCGTGGCAGGGCGTATGAATGCCTTTGAGGATTTTGTACGTGTGCAGAGTGATGCGGCCCTCCGTCAGGTGGCCGGACAGTATGCTTACGATGACAATGAGCATGATACGAATGAGCTGACCTTGCGTGGCGGAGGTGAGGAGATTAATGACCAGCTGGAACGTCAGCTTAATGAGCGTCTGGCTATGGCAGGTATGGAAATAGTAGAGGCCAGAATCAATTATTTGGCTTATGCTCCGGAGATTGCAGCGGTGATGCTTCGTCGTCAGCAGGCAAGTGCTATTATTACAGCGCGCGAAAAAATAGTGGAGGGGGCTGTTTCTATGGTTAAAATGGCTTTGGATAAATTAGCCGAGGATGGAATTGTAGAACTGGATGAAGAAAAGAAAGCCGCTATGGTCAGTAATTTGTTGGTAGTGCTTTGTGCGGATGAGCCAGCACAGCCGGTAATTAATTCCGGAACGTTGAATCATTAGTGTAGGAGATGGCAAAGAAAGAAACGATAAAAAGTTTTGTGCTCAGAATGGATGCGGAAACCATGGAAGCTATCGAGAAATGGGCGGCGGATGAATTCCGTTCCACGAATGGACAGCTTCAATGGATTATAGCGGAAGCTTTGCGCAAGAGTGGCAGAATGAAGAAAAAGAAGACAATAATCAAAAAGGAAGAAACAGAATGATACAGTTTATCTAATGGAAACAAAGTGTTTCCTACTGTTTGTAAAAGTAGAAAAATGATTAATAATCAAATAGTTATGGGCTTTTATCTTGGCTGGCGGTAGGTAAATCGAGTATTATGGAGCATATTTTTCTGCGAATTCCGTTACTTACCCGTTGTTTTGCAAATGCGGATAGTCAGAAAATGGTAAATGATTTTTCTTTCAATGTATTCGTTACTTTTCATGACTTCAAAAGGCTCGATGTTCATTAATTTTGTAGCTAAAAGAAGCGAGTAATAACAATAGAAGTTGTCAACAAAATCTCGGTAGACATCAGTGAAATTATTCTCTTCCAAAAGATAAGGACACTTTTAAAAAAGATCAAGAGCTTTTCAAAAAAGAACAAGAGCTTTTTTTAAAAGATAACGGGCTTTTTTAAAAGTGTCTTGGCCTTTTTACCACTACCGGGGATACTATTATATTTCGTGGAGATATGCACACTGTTTGCGAGCAAAAAAACGAGAACACCCTATTTTACATCAAGTTGGAATAGTCTAAAAAAGAAGTTTATATAACTGAAAGTAAGCATGTTATACAGAAATCAGCTTCAAAACGTAGTGAGGGCATAGGGTATAAGTGAGGGCAATAATTTTTACTATAACTACATAAGTTGCTTATAATGAGTTTGTTGTGTACGAAGTGAGGGCATGAGGGCATAAATGCTCCCAACTTTTTTTGAATGATGCGTCAAGAAGACTTTCGGAAATTGTTCGAAGAAGAAAATGATGCTTTAAGAGCGTTCCCTCTTCCTATGATTTTGCAGGTGAGCCGATGTTTACCCAATATTCATTTTAGTCTGTCGCGCGCGATAATATAATATGGTGTATACTTTTTGATATTGTAAAATGGATTATCGAAATAAACATTACGTATAATCTGTAAATCAGATGTTTATAAATATAATCACAAAAAAAATAGAAAAAACAGTAGATATATTTGGATAAAGAAATGAAATCAACTACTTTTGCATCCGCTTAGCAAGAGAGGTAAGTTTAAAACTGACAAGATGATTTGAAGAACATAGATGAAACAAAAAAGTTTTAAAAAAGTTCGATGTTTTTTTGGTAGTTTGAAATAAACGCTTTATCTTTGCAAAACATTTCCGAGAAAAACGGAAATAGGCATGAATGAGTTCTTTGAAAGATTTAAGATAAACAAACAAGTAGTACAAGCCGGTGCACCGTATGTAATATATATATATGGTGTACGGAAAAAAAACAAGAACCGTCAATATTGATATTGATAGATTTGGAATCCTTGAGCAGATTATCAACTGAATAGTTGGAAAAGATATTATTACAATGAAGAGTTTGATCCTGGCTCAGGATGAACGCTAGCTACAGGCTTAACACATGCAAGTCGAGGGGCAGCATGGTCTTAGCTTGCTAAGGCCGATGGCGACCGGCGCACGGGTGAGTAACACGTATCCAACCTGCCGTCTACTCTTGGACAGCCTTCTGAAAGGAAGATTAATACAAGATGGCATCATGAGTCCGCATGTTCACATGATTAAAGGTATTCCGGTAGACGATGGGGATGCGTTCCATTAGATAGTAGGCGGGTAACGGCCCACCTAGTCTTCGATGGATAGGCGGTTCTGAGAGGAAGGTCCCCCACATTGGAACTGAGACACGGTCCAAACTCCTACGGGAGGCAGCAGTGAGGAATATTGGTCAATGGGCGCAGGCCTGAACCAGCCAAGTAGCGTGAAGGATGACTGCCCTATGGGTTGTAAACTTCTTTTATAAAGGAATAAAGTCGGGTATGTATACCCGTTTGCATGTACTTTATGAATAAGGATCGGCTAACTCCGTGCCAGCAGCCGAGGTAATACGGAGGATTCGAGCGTTATCCGGATTTATTGGGTTTAAAGGGAGCGTAGATGGATGTTTAAGTCAGTTGTGAAAGTTTGCGGCTCAACCGTAAAATTGCAGTTGATACTGGATATCTTGAGTGCAGTTGAGGCAGGCGGAATTCGTGGTGTAGCGGTGAAATGCTTAGATATCACGAAGAACTCCGATTGCGAAGGCAGCCTGCTAAGCTGCAACTGACATTGAGGCTCGAAAGTGTGGGTATCAAACAGGATTAGATACCCTGGTAGTCCACACGGTAAACGATGAATACTCGCTGTTTGCGATATACAGCAAGCGGCCAAGCGAAAGCGTTAAGTATTCCACCTGGGGAGTACGCCGGCAACGGTGAAACTCAAAGGAATTGACGGGGGCCCGCACAAGCGGAGGAACATGTGGTTTAATTCGATGATACGCGAGGAACCTTACCCGGGCTTAAATTGCAGATGAATTACGGTGAAAGCCGTAAGCCGCAAGGCATCTGTGAAGGTGCTGCATGGTTGTCGTCAGCTCGTGCCGTGAGGTGTCGGCTTATGCCATAACGAGCGCAACCCTTGTTGTCAGTTACTAACAGGTTCCGCTGAGGACTCTGACAAGACTGCCATCGTAAGATGTGAGGAAGGTGGGGATGACGTCAAATCAGCACGGCCCTTACGTCCGGGGCTACACGTGTTACAATGGGGGTACAGAGGGCCGCTACCACGCGAGTGGATGCCAATCCCAAAACCTCTCAGTTCGGACTGGAGTCTGCACCCCGACTCCACGAAGCTGGGTTCGCTAGTAATCGCGCATCAGCCACGGCGCGGTGAATACGTTCCAGGCCTTGTACACACCGCCCGTCAAGCCATGGGAGCCGGGGGTACCTGAAGTGCGTAACCGCGAGGAGCGCCCTAGGGTAAAACTGGTGACTGGGGCTAAGTCGTAACAAGGTAGCCGTACCGGAAGGTGCGGCTGGAACACCTCCTTCTGGAGAGGACGAAAGATCGATAAGGTTTTGTTCTTGTACTGCTGGTGTTGTTTATTCAAGATATGATTCCGTAATGATACGGAAGAGAAAGAAGCCGGGTCTAATTAAACAGACTAGGTTGAACTTAGTCCTATAGCTCAGTTGGTTAGAGCGCTACACTGATAATGTAGAGGTCGGCAGTTCAACTCTGCCTGGGACTACGAACGGAATCAAGTTCGGGGGATTAGCTCAGCTGGCTAGAGCATCTGCCTTGCACGCAGAGGGTCAACGGTTCGAATCCGTTATTCTCCACTCCATCGGAAACGTAAGAAACGAAGATGAACGATCTATGACATATTGTACAAGCAAACAGTAATTTTAGTAGTAAAGAGCTAAAAGTATATATCATCCCGCTACCAACGGAACGCAAGAACCGTTGTGTGAGTGAATGAATAAAGAAAGTAAAAAAGGGCGCATGGCGGATGCCTTGGCTCTCGGAGGCGATGAAGGACGTGATAAGCTGCGATAAGCTTTGGGGAGGTGCAAATGACCTTTGATCCAGAGATTTCCGAATGGGACAACCCAATATCTTGAAGAGGTATTATCCAACGTTGTTGGAGGCTAACGCAGGAACTGAAACATCTTAGTACCTGCAGGAAAAGAAAATAAACAATGATTCCCCCAGTAGTGGCGAGCGAACGGGGAACAGCCCAAACCATCCATGTTACGGCATGGGTGGGGTTGGACTACGTCGTTGCATGAAGACATCAGAGAAGAACTTTCTGGAAAGAAAGACCATAGAGCATGACAGTTGCGTATTCGAATGTTGTCGAAGCATAGTAGTATCCTGAGTAGCGCGGAGCACGAGGAATTCTGCGTGAATCTGCCGGGACCATCCGGTAAGGCTAAATACTCCCGAGAGACCGATAGCGAACCAGTACCGTGAGGGAAAGGTGAAAAGCACTTCGAACAGAAGAGTGAAATAGTTCCTGAAACCGTGCGCCTACAAGCGGTCGGAGCTCGTTAATGAGTGACGGCGTGCCTTTGCATAATGAACCTACGAGTTGCCTTTGCCGGCAAGGTTAAGTGTGACGACACACGTATCCGAAGCGAAAGCGAGTCTGAATAGGGCGTATAGTCGGCAGTGGCAGACGCGAAACCAAGTGATCTACCCTTGGCCAGGTTGAAGGCTGGGTAACACCAGCTGGAGGACCGCACCAATAAGCGTTGAAAAGCTTCTGGATGAGCTGAGGGTAGGGTGAAAGGCTAATCAAACTTGGAGATAGCTCGTACTCCCGAAATGCATTTAGGTGCAGCCTTGCGGGTTACTGATGTGAGGTAGAGCGACTGATAAGATGCGAGGGCTTCACCGCCTATCAAGTCTTGACAAACTCCGAATGCGCATCAGTTCTACCGCAGGAGTGAGGGCATGGGTGCTAAGGTCCGTGCCCGAGAGGAAGAATCCGGACCACCTGCTAAGGTCCCGAAATGACAGCTAAGTTAAACTAACGAAGTCTGACTGCTAAGACAGCTAGGATGTTGGCTTGGAAGCAGCCATTCATTTAAAGAGTGCGTAACAGCTCACTAGTCGAGGAGTCGGGCGTGGATAATAATCGGGTATCAAGTTGTCTACCGAAGCAGTGGGATCATTGATATGATCGGTAGGGGAGCATTCCAGTCAGCGTCGAAGGCGTACCGTGAGGTATTCTGGAGCGTCTGGAAAGCAAATGTAGGTATAAGTAACGATAAAGGGGGCGGGAAACCCCCTCGCCGAAAGACTAAGGTTTCCTGATCAACGCTAATCGGATCAGGGTCAGTCGGGTCCTAAGGCTCAGCCGAACGGCGATGCCGATGGCAGAAACGGTTAATATTCCGTTACTACCTTCAGGAGTGACGTGGAGACGCAGTAGTGACAGTGCCGCCATCTGACGGAATAGATGGTTGAAGGGTGTAGGAGTCGATCATGGCAGGCAAATCCACCATGAGATCCGAACCTGATAGTATGCCGCGTCCTTCGGGACAAGGCAATAGTGCGCGTAAGCATGCTGCCGAGAAAATCCGCTAAACTTAATCCTGCAGGTACCCGTACCGCAAACGGACACACGTAGTCGGGATGAATATTCTAAGGCGCTTGAGTGATTCACGGTTAAGGAACTAGGCAAACTGACCCTGTAACTTCGGGATAAAGGGTCCCTACCCTTTTATGGGAGGGCGCAGAGAATCGGTCCAGGCAACTGTTTAACAAAAACACAGGGCTGTGCCAAATCGAAAGATCCAGTATACAGCCTGACACCTGCCCGGTGCTGGAAGGTTAAGAGGAGATGTCATCGATAAGAGAAGCGTTGAATTGAAGCCCCAGTAAACGGCGGCCGTAACTATAACGGTCCTAAGGTAGCGAAATTCCTTGTCGGGTAAGTTCCGACCTGCACGAATGGTGTAATGATCTGGACGCTGTCTCAACCGTGAGCTCAGTGAAATTGTAGTATCGGTGAAGATGCCGATTACCCGCGATGGGACGAAAAGACCCCGTGAACCTTTACTATAGCTTATCATTGAATCTGGGCACGTGATGTGTAGGATAGGTCGGAGGCTTTGAAGCAGGTACGCCAGTATTTGTGGAGCCGCTGTTGAAATACGACCCTTTATTTGTTTGGATTCTAACCCGTGGAACGGGGACATTGATTGGTGGGTAGTTTGACTGGGGTGGTCGCCTCCAAAAGCGTAACGGAGGCTTCTAAAGGTGCCCTCCGGCCGATTGGTAACCGGCCTTAGAGTGTAATGGCATAAGGGCGCTTGACTGGGAGACTGACAAGTCGATCAGGTAGGAAACTAGAGCATAGTGATCCGGTGTTTCCGTATGGAAGGGACATCGCTCAAAGGATAAAAGGTACTCCGGGGATAACAGGCTGATCCCTCCCAAGAGCTCATATCGACGGAGTGGTTTGGCACCTCGATGTCGGCTCGTCACATCCTGGGGCTGGAGAAGGTCCCAAGGGTTGGGCTGTTCGCCCATTAAAGTGGCACGCGAGCTGGGTTCAGAACGTCGTGAGACAGTTCGGTCTCTATCTATCGTGGGCGCATGAAATTTGCGTGGCTCTGACACTAGTACGAGAGGACCGTGTTGGACAGACCTCTGGTTTGCCGGTTGTGCCGCCAGGTGCATTGCCGGGTATCTAAGTCTGGATCGGATAAGTGCTGAAAGCATCTAAGTACGAAGCCGGCCACAAGATTAGATTTCTCAGGGTCGTTGTAGACTACGACGTTGATAGGATGCAGGTGTAAAGATGGAGACATCAAAGCCGAGCATTACTAATTGCCCGTTCACTTTCTTTATATGTCGGATGGTGTATACCTTTGGTTTTTACTACAGAATGAAATTACGATAACAGCTCAACAATATGTCAACCTTATTCAGGTGGCTATAGCACAAGGGTTCCACCTCTTCCCATTCCGAACAGAGAAGTTAAGCCTTGTCACGCCGATGGTACTGCGTCACAGTGGGAGAGTAGGTAGCCGCCGTTTTGATTGAAGCCTCCGGACTTGAAGAAGTTCCGGAGGCTTTTTTTGTATACGCACGTGTGAAATGTGACCTCTACCGTTTTTTCCCCGTGGGTGTGGATACGTTTCCCACGGAACTGTCCGGAAGGCTCCGCCATGTCTTTTCTCCGGCAGGGGCGGGTCCGGAAGTTTTGCTCTGTAGGGGGCGATGTTCATAAAGTGAGTTTATTTATGTCAATTCAAATTGCCTTTATATCTAAAGTGATCTATATCTTTGCAGATACACTTCTATAGAGATACTTGTAGATATATATTCCTATAAACTGTTACTCTAAAACTGGAATAAATAAAAAATCGTAGTTTATATAATGAAAAAACTTTCATTTTTATTTTGCGTTTAGAAAATAATCTCTACCTTTGCAACGTTTTAGATAAAATAAGAGATAAACAATGAACCAAGGATTTATACATATTTTGCTATGCGGCATTATTATTCTACTGGCAAAGTCAGCGGGAAGTGAGTGTTGTGCATAAAAGTATGTGTGAACAATGATATACGAAAGCCTTTCTCACTTCCCTGTGTGAAAGGTTTTTTTTTATGAATATAATAATGGTAAAATATAAAATTGAAATTTATGAGTGACAGATTATTTATTTTTGATACCACTCTTCGTGATGGCGAACAGGTTCCGGGATGTCAGTTGAATACAGTGGAAAAGATTCAGGTGGCTAAGCAGTTGGAAGCTTTGGGAGTGGATGTGATTGAGGCAGGATTTCCTATTTCAAGTCCGGGTGATTTCAATTCAGTAATTGAAATTTCTAAGGCTGTTACTTGGCCAACCATTTGTGCGCTGACTCGTGCAGTTGAAAAAGATATCGACGTAGCTGCTGACGCATTGAAGTTTGCCAAGCACAAACGTATCCATACTGGCATTGGAACTTCAGATTCTCATATCAAATATAAATTCAATTCTACTCGTGAAGAAATTATTGAACGTGCTGTGGCTGCTGTGAAATATGCACGTCGTTATGTAGATGATGTGGAATTTTATGCGGAAGATGCAGGACGTACGGATAATGAATACTTGGCTCGTGTGGTAGAAGCTGTTATTAAAGCGGGAGCGACAGTAGTGAATATACCTGATACTACAGGTTATTGCTTGCCTGAAGAGTATGGGGCGAAAATTAAATATTTGGTAGATCATGTAGATGGTATTGATAAGGCTATTATTTCTACTCATTGTCATAATGATTTGGGTATGGCTACTGCCAATACGATTAGTGGTGTGTTAAATGGAGCACGTCAGGTAGAAGTGACTATCAATGGCATTGGAGAACGTGCCGGTAACACTTCCTTGGAAGAGGTGGCAATGATTGTCAAATGCCATAATGATATTAATATTCAGACAAACATCAATACCCAGAAGATTTATCCGACTAGTCGTATGGTATCAAGTTTGATGAATATGCCAGTTCAGCCGAACAAGGCAATTGTGGGACGCAATGCTTTTGCACATTCATCCGGTATCCATCAAGATGGTGTTTTAAAAAACGTACAAACATACGAAATTATCGACCCGAAGGATGTGGGCATTGATGATAATGCTATTGTTTTGACTGCTCGTAGCGGACGTGCTGCGTTAAAACATCGTCTTCATGTTTTGGGAGTCGAACTGGAACAGGACAAATTGGATAAGGTATATGAGGATTTCTTAAAACTGGCTGATAAGAAGAAAGATATCACGGATGATGATATTCTGGTATTGGCAGGTGCCGATAGAAGTGTCAATAACCATATAAAACTGGATTACTTGCAGGTAACAAGCGGAGTGGGAGTTCGTTCGGTGGCAAGTTTAGGACTGAATATTGCAGGAGAGCACTTTGAAGCTGCTGCCAGCGGAAATGGACCGGTAGATGCTGCTATCAAGGCTTTGAAAAAAATTATTGACCGCCACATGGTATTGAAGGAATTTACGATCCAGGCTATCAGTAAAGGTAGTGATGATATGGGTAAAGTACACATGCAGGTGGAATATGACGGACAGATGTACTATGGTTTCGGAGCGAATACAGATATTATCGCTGCATCAGTAGAAGCATATATTGATTGTATCAACAAGTTTAAAAGATAATAATACGTAATACAAAAATGGCTAACACATTATTTGATAAGATTTGGGACGCCCATGTGGTACAAAAGGTTGAGGAGGGACCTACTCAACTTTATATAGACAGGCTTTATTGTCATGAAGTAACTAGTCCGCAGGCTTTTGCGGGACTGCGCGCACGCGGGGTGAAAGTCTTTCGTCCGGATCATGTATATTGTATGCCGGATCACAATACTCCGACACATGACCAGGATAAACCGATTGAGGATCCGGTTTCTAAAACACAGGTAGATACTTTGGCAAAGAATGCCAAAGATTTCGGCTTGGCTCATTTCGGTATGATGGATAAAAGAAATGGTATTATTCATGTAGTAGGTCCGGAAAGAGGGCTGACTTTGCCGGGGATGACAATTGTTTGTGGTGACTCGCATACTTCTACCCATGGTGCGATGGGAGCTGTTGCTTTCGGTATTGGAACCAGTGAAGTAGAAATGGTGTTGGCTTCACAATGTATCTTACAATCTCGTCCGAAAACCATGCGTATCACTATTGATGGTGAACTGGGTAAAGGAGTGACGGCGAAAGACATGGCTCTCTATATGATGTCTAAGATGACAACCAGTGGTGCTACTGGATTCTTCGTGGAATATGCCGGTTCGGCTGTCCGTAACTTGAGTATGGAAGGTCGTCTGACTTTATGTAATCTGAGTATTGAAATGGGGGCACGTGGTGGCATGGTTGCTCCTGATGAAGTGACTTTTGAATATATAAAAGGCAGGGAACATGCTCCGAAAGGTGTGGATTGGGATAAAGCGGTGTCTCATTGGAAAACGTTAAAGAGTGATGATGATGCTGTATTTGATAAAGAAATTCGTTTTGATGCAGCAGATATTCAGCCGATGATTACATACGGAACGAATCCAGGAATGGGTATGGGAATCACTGAGCATATTCCGGTAGATGATAAAAGTGCTTCTTTTAAAAAGTCTTTGGACTATATGGGCTTTCAGCCGGGCGAATCCTTGCTAGGTAAGAAAATTGATTATGTATTTTTGGGTGCTTGCACTAACGGACGAATTGAGGACTTCCGCGCCTTTACCTCTTTAGTAAGAGGGAAAAAGAAAGCAGATCATGTGACTGCATGGCTGGTTCCGGGATCATGGATGGTAGATGCACAGATTCGTGAAGAAGGTTTGGACAAAATCTTGGAGGAGGCAGGTTTTGCCATCCGTCAACCGGGATGTTCTGCTTGTCTGGCTATGAATGATGATAAGATTCCGGCCGGAAAGTATTCGGTATCTACTAGTAACCGTAATTTTGAAGGACGCCAGGGACCGGGTGCTCGCACGTTGCTTGCCAGTCCGCTGGTAGCTGCTGCGGCGGCGGTGACCGGTGTTATAACAGATCCTAGAGAACTAATTTAAAAATGCGAAGACAATGAAACAGAAATTCAATATCATAACAAGCACTTGCGTACCCCTTCCTTTAGAGAATGTGGACACAGACCAAATTATTCCGGCCCGTTTCTTAAAGGCGACAACTCGTGAAGAGAAATTCTTTGGTGATAATCTGTTCCGTGACTGGCGCTACAATCCGGATGGTTCTCTGAACAAGGATTTTGTATTGAATAATCCTACTTACGGTGGACAAATCCTTGTAGCGGGAAAGAATTTCGGTTCTGGTTCCAGCCGTGAACATGCAGCATGGGCTATCGCCGGATATGGTTTCCGGGTAGTTGTGTCCAGTTTCTTTGCTGATATTCATAAGAATAATGAATTAAATAATTTTGTACTTCCGGTGGTGGTGAGTGAAGGATTTTTGAAGGAACTTTTTGATTCAATTCATGCAGATCCGAAAATGGAAGTGGAAGTAAATCTGCCCGAACAGACTATAACCAATAAGGCTACAGGTAAAAGCGAACATTTTGAAATTAATGCATACAAGAAACATTGTTTGATGAACGGATTGGATGATATCGACTTTTTGCTGACCAACAAAGACAAGATAGAAGCATGGGAAAAAGCGTCAAAATAGAAATCATGGATACAACACTCCGCGATGGTGAACAAACCAGCGGAGTATCTTTTGTGCCCCATGAAAAATTGATGATTGCCCGATTGCTATTGGAAGATTTAAAGGTAGACAGGGTAGAGGTTGCCTCGGCCCGTGTATCGGATGGCGAATTTGAAGCCGTTAAAATGATATGTGACTGGGCTGCCCGCCGGAATTTGCTTCACAAAGTGGAGGTGCTCGGATTTGTGGATGGCCGTACTTCTGTAGATTGGATACAACGTACAGGATGCAGGGTAATTAACTTATTGTGTAAAGGTTCGTTGAAACATTGTACACAGCAGTTGAAGAAAACACCTGAAGAACATATTGAAGATATTGTGAATGTGGTGCGTTATGCCGATGAACTGGATATTGCAGTTAATGTATATCTGGAAGATTGGAGTAACGGAATGAAGGATTCTTCTGACTATGTATTCCAGTTGATGGACGGATTGAAGGATACCAGTATCAAACGGTATATGTTACCGGATACATTGGGTATCTTGAATCCTTTGCAAGTGATTGAATTCATGCGGAAGATGAAAAAACGTTATCCTTATACTCATTTTGATTTCCATGCGCATAATGATTATGACTTGGCTGTGAGTAATGTACTTGCTGCTGTGCTGAGTGGGGTTAAAGGACTTCATACTACTATCAATGGATTAGGGGAACGTGCAGGAAATGCACCGCTTGCCAGTGTTCAAGCTATTCTGAAGGATCATTTTAATGCTTTGACCAATATCGACGAAAGCCGTCTGAATGATGTGAGCCGAGTGGTGGAATCCTATTCTGGTATTGTTATTCCTGCCAACAAGCCGATTGTGGGTGAGAATGTGTTTACGCAAGTGGCCGGCGTTCATGCCGACGGTGATAACAAGAATAATCTTTATTGCAATGATTTGTTGCCGGAACGATTCGGACGTAAACGTGAGTATGCGTTGGGCAAGACTAGTGGCAAAGCCAATATCCGTAAAAATCTGGAGGATTTGGGACTTGATTTAGATGAAGAATCCATGCGTAAGGTAACGGAACGTATTATCGAACTGGGTGACAAGAAGGAATTGGTTACTCAGGAAGATTTGCCTTATATTGTTTCCGATGTGCTGAAGCATGGAGTGGTAAGCGAAAGTGTAAAACTGAAAAGTTATATTGTGACACTGGCGCATGGATTGAAGCCGATGGCTACTGTAAAAATAGAGATTAACGGAAAAGAGTTTGAGGAGAATTCCAGCGGTGACGGTCAGTATGACGCTTTTGTGCGTGCATTGCGTAAAATTTATAAAGTGACATTAGGGCGTAAATTCCCTATGTTGACCAATTATGCGGTAAGTATTCCTCCTGGGGGCCGTACAGATGCATTTGTGCAAACAGTAATAACTTGGAGTTTTGAAGAAAAAGTATTCCGTACTCGTGGGCTGGATGCTGACCAGACGGAGGCTGCTATCAAGGCTACCATGAAAATGCTGAATATAATAGAAAATGAATATGAAAATAATAATGGTTAGTGATTAGTGGTTAGTGGTTAATGAACAGTGTCGTCAGATTTCATTAACCGCCAACTATTAATCACTGACCGCTAACCATTAATCACTAAAAAAATGGATTTTAAAATTGCAGTTTTAGCCGGTGACGGTATCGGACCGGAGATTTCAGTGCAAGGCGTTGATGTGATGAACGCTGTTTGTGAGAAGTTTGGCCATAAAGTAAGTTATGAATACGCGATCTGTGGTGCAGATGCGATAGATAAAGTAGGTGATCCGTTTCCCGAAGCTACTTTTCAGGCTTGTAAGAATGCCGATGCAGTGCTTTTCTCGGCTGTAGGCGACCCTAAATTTGATAATGATCCTACAGCAAAGGTTCGTCCGGAGCAAGGTTTGCTGGCTATGCGTAAAAAATTAGGTTTGTTTGCCAATATCCGTCCTGTGCAGACTTTCAAATGCTTGGTTCATAAGTCTCCGTTGCGCGCCGAATTGGTGGAAAATGCCGATTTTATCTGTATTCGTGAACTGACCGGAGGGATGTACTTCGGTGAAAAATATCAGGATAATGATAAGGCATATGATACCAATATGTATACCCGTCCGGAGATTGAGCGTATTTTAAAAGTGGCTTTTGAATATGCCATGAAGCGCCGTAAGCATCTTACTGTAGTTGATAAGGCAAATGTGCTGGCATCTTCACGTCTGTGGAGGCAGATTGCACAAGAGATGGCTCCTCAGTATCCGGAAGTGACTACAGACTATATGTTTGTGGATAATGCTGCCATGAAGATGCTTCAGGATCCTTGTTTCTTTGACGTGATGGTGACTGAGAATACATTTGGTGATATTCTGACAGATGAAGGCTCTGTTATCAGTGGCTCTATGGGATTACTTCCTTCTGCTTCTACGGGTGAAAGCACTCCGGTATTCGAACCTATTCACGGTTCATGGCCACAGGCTAAAGGATTGAATATTGCCAATCCATTGGCTCAAATCCTATCGGTAGCCATGCTGTTTGAGTATTTTGACCTTAAGGAGGAAGGCGCCTTGATTCGTAAGGCTGTAGATGCTTCTTTGGATGAAAATGTGCGTACTCCGGAAATTCAGGTTGAAGGTGGGGGCAAGTATGGTACGAGAGAAGTGGGTGCCTGGATTGTGGATTATATCAAGAAAGCATAGAAATTTATAGTTTTTTTACGGAGAATCAGAAGTGAATGCCATTTTACTTCTGATTCTTTATTTTTATTGGATAAGAAAAAGTATATTTGATGCTGCAAATAAAACAAAGATAATAATTGAAAGACATTCAAATGAAGAATTTAGTTTATGCTTTGGTAGGAGCTGGTTTTATGATTGCCTGCCAGCCTTCGGACCGACCGGAAATCAGCGGTACGCTGACTGGTATCGAGAGTGATACATTATTGGTACAATCTTTTCCTGTAAATGATCGTGATAGTCGTAGGACAGATACGATTGCCATGCAAGATGGAAGTTTTGCTTTTAATTTAGGTGATAGTGTATTGAAACAGGTTTATATTTATGGTAAACCGTCAGTGAAACCCAATAAGGATGGCAGTATACCTGCCATATCGATGAAAGCTGTAAATTTTTTGCTGTTGCCTGGCCAACCTATAAAAATTTCAGGTTCATTGGATGAATATAAATTGGAGGGAGGTTCCTTTTATGACGATTATAATGAAGTGGTGGAGGACTGTAAAGTATATAGTCATAAAATAGATTCATTGAATGTAGTCTGTATGGATATGGAGAAAAAAGGAATGCCCGGAGATTCTATCCGTAAAGTTTATGCTCCAGCAAAAGAATGGTATGGAAATATTTTAAAAATAAAAAGTGACTATGTTAGGCAGAATCCGGATAAAGATGTATCAGTATATGTAATGTCACAGTTGTCAAGGGATCAGTTGGGGGATGCTTTTAATGTTTTGACTGACCGGGTAAAGGAAGGAATGATGGCTCCTTTATATCAGAGAATGAGAGAAGGATATGAGAAAGAACTGGCTCGCGATAAAGCAAAAGAAGCAATGAAACCAGGTAATCCTGCTCCGGAATTTACTTTGAAGGATTTGGATGGAAAGAATTTTGACTTATCTTCTCTGAGAGGTAAATATGTAGTGCTTGATTTCTGGGGAAGCTGGTGTGGATGGTGCATAAAAGGAATTCCCGAAATGAAAAAGGCATATGAAAAATACAAGGGAAAAATAGAATTTGTAGGGATTGACTGCAATGATACAGAGGATAAATGGAAAAAAGCAGTAGCTGAGCATCAATTGCCGTGGATTAATGTACGCAATATAGGTGAACCGGATGTGGCGGTGATGTATGGAGTAAGTGGTTATCCCACTAAATATGTGATTGATCCTGAAGGGAAAATTGCTAAACAGGTAGTTGGCGAGGACCCTGAATTTTATATGTATCTGGACGCATTGATGAAATGATGAAAGGTTCCGGATAATTATGAATAACAGAGGTGTGCCATTATTTGAACACACCTCTGTTGTTTAATTTAGAATTTTTTTACGCGTATATGACAGTAAGGTTCTCCTCCCGTTTTATCGTAATAGTGCTGATGATAGTCTTCTGCTTCCCAAAATTTCTCGGCAGGGCGTAATTTGGTATTGACTCTATGACCTTTCGAGCGAAGCAGTTCGATGACCTCTTCAGCTTCGGATTTTTGTTTTTCATCCATGTAGAAAATCATACTCCGATATTGCGGTCCGAGGTCGGGACCTATTCCATCGGTTTGTGAAGGATCATGTATTTCAAAAAAAAGTTTGCACAAATCCACATAAGAAACCATGTCGGCGTCATAATCTACAAAAATAGCTTCTACATGGTGGGTCATGTGGGCTTTTACCTGAGTATATGTGGGGTTGGCTTCCGGACCACCTGTATAACCGACTGTAGTGTTTAGTACACCCGGAATACGTTCGAACTGATGTTGTACGCCCCAGAAGCATCCGGCGGCGAATATCGCTTTTTCTACTTTCATGTTCTTTATTCTTTTAAATTGTATGCCAAATATACGGAATACCCTTTAAAACGAGAAACCTACCTTATGCTTTTTTTAATTAAACTAAAGGAATATCGTTAAAGATTCCTCTACCTTTGCAACCGGAATTAATTAATATAGAAAATCGGATGAAACAGATCGTATGTTATCTTATGTTGCTATGCGCATGTATGCAGTTGCAGGCGCAAACTTACGATGAACTGATAACCAGTGCGTTGGATGCGGCAAAAAAAGACAGTTTGACAAAATCGGAAATTTTGTTCAAACAGGCATTGAAGATGGATCCTGCCAATATGCGTAATGCTTTATTGTTTACTAATCTAGGAACGGTCCAGCGGAGATTGGGGAAAATAGATGATGCTATTGATTCGTACACGTTATCCTTGAATATTACTCCATATTCTGTTGTTACATTGCTCAATCGTGCTTCACTCTATTTGGAAAAAAATTTGTTTGACAGGGCTTATGTGGATTATTGTAATGTGATTGATATAGACAAGACAAATAAGGAAGCATTACTTTTCCGGGCTTATATTTATATGCAACGTAGGGATTATAAAGGAGCGAGAATAGATTATAACACTTTATTACAGGAGGAACCGGGGAATAATACTGCACGTTTGGGCAGGGCGCTTTTAAATCAGAAGGAATTGAAATATCGTGAATCTTTAGAAGATTTCAACAGATTGGTTTCCGATAATCCCAGAGATGTCTCTTATCTGAAAGCTCGTGCTACATTGGCTGTAGAAATGAATACGCCTGATCTGGCTTTATTGGATTTGGAGGAGGCCGCCAAACTGGCACCGGACGATGCGGAAATTTATGTGATGTGTGGTGAGATTTATTTAAGTCAGAAGAAGAAAAGGGAAGCGTATGTTGCTTTTGAAAAAGCAATAGAGTTGGGAGTGCCCCGACCGGAGTTGCAGGATAAGCTGAAAGAGAGTAAATAAAAATGTAAACAGGACTATTGTCAGATAATCATCGTGCTTTTACAACAGGAACAGAATTTATCTGTTCCTGTATTGGTATATGGGGAATAGTTTTTTCATTTCTTCAATATCTTTTTTATCAACTCTATAAATTCTTTTCCGTATTTTTCTTTACTTCGCCGAACATTGATGTTGCCGAATGAAGTTGTTTGGGCGGCGATCAGGTGCAAAGTCTTGTCGGATAGAACGATATAGGCAGGTATAGCTTGTTGGTCCGCCAGTTTTTTACGCAGTACACGTAATTCCTCAAACAAGTCCTTGTTTTCATTTCCAAAAGTAACCGGAGTGGGAAAGAGTACCTCTTCCTTGGCTTTCTTTTTGCGTTTTTCCTTAGCAGGTACGAATTCTTCCCGTTTGATGACTACCAGCATGGCGGGTTCTTTGCCGAACAATACTTTTTGCCCGCTTTCGGTTATTTTGAGGTGATTATTCTCATTATAGGCTATTTCGAAATATCCTAGATTCAGCATTTTCAGCAGATAATCTTGCCAGTCGCGTGCGGGATATCTCTTCCTGCAGCATATGTTTTCAATTTGCATAATTTGTCAATCAGTTCTTGGTTCGTCTTTTACATTTGTGCTTCTATTACAATGCCGTCAAGCGTATACGGCACTCATTGACAATCATGCCTTGTTTCACCAAAATAGTTCAGCAGAATACGCCTCCGACAGATATCCGATTCAGCATTTGTTGCATCCGGTGTAATTTTTCTAAGTTGTTTTCTTTGCTTCTGTAGCGAATTTGGAAAGCATAACCAAGTCTCCCAGTGAATAGAACAGCAAAGTATCACTTTCCATACCATCACGCCCGGCACGTCCTATTTCTTGATAGAAACTTTCTATGCTTTTAGGAAGGTTATAATGAATAACCCAGCGTACATTGGATTTATCAATTCCCGTATGGTCCCATACCTGTACTTTTACGATCATTTTGTGCCTTAACGCATTCACTGCTTAATCCTCCATGATAAACGGTTGCACGGATACCTTGTCTCATCAGCATTGCGGCCACATTCTGTTTTGTTGCGCTCATGCAATATGATACCAATTCATTTTGTGTATAACCTGTAGAGCCTTTTGTTGGAAACTCAGATTGGGCCGTAGGAAAACTATGGCTTTAAGGAATGTGGCATCGGTCATTTTTATCAAGGTACTTTCCAGAAGCCACGATCCTTTAATTCTTCAGGCGGGAAATCATGTCCCATTGTGGCACTGAGCTTCTTCAATGGCAAATAAAGGGATTTGGAATATCTTTCACAGAAAATTTGTTTATAAGTCTCGTTCAGATGCCAGCAGCTTTTCCGGTTATATTTTTTAGAGGGACTGAATCTGTTCCTTGTCCAGGGCCGGTCCGACTATTTCGGAAAGATCAACAGATTGCCTCCTCATCTCATTAGCATTTTTCCAGAATATCAATTCTGTAAACAGTAGGGTAATAAATACTGGCACCGGACGATGCGGATATCTTATTAGTTTGATATTTATTTTAAATATTTGCTTTTGAAAAGCAATAGAGTTAGTGCCCGACCGGATTGCAATAAGCTTGGTATAAATTAGTTGGCTATAATCTTTGTCCCGAATTTGTCTGTTCCTGTTTTGGTATATGGGGAATAGTTTTTTCATTTCTTCAATATCTTTTTTATCAACTCTATAAATTCTTTTCCGTATTTTTCTTTCTTATATTCGCCGATACCATTGATGTTGCCGAATGCTTCTATAGTTGTAGGTTGTTGGGCGGCGATCAGGTGCAAAGTCTTGTCGGATAGAACGATATAGGCAGGTATAGCTTGTTGGTCCGCCAGTTTTTTACGCAGTACACGTAATTCCTCAAACAAGTCCTTGTTTTCATTTCCAAAAGTAACCGGAGTGGGAAAGAGTACCTCTTCCTTGGCTTTCTTTTTGCGTTTTTCCTTAGCAGGTACGAATTCTTCCCGTTTGATGACTACCAGCATGGCGGGTTCTTTGCCGAACAATACTTTTTGCCCGCTTTCGGTTATTTTGAGGTGATTATTCTCATTATAGGCTATTTCGAAATATCCTAGATTCAGCATTTGCAGCAGATAATCTTGCCAGTCGCGTGCGGGAATATCTCTTCCTGCAGCATATGTTTTCAATTTGTCATAACCTTTGTCAATCAGTTCTTGGTTCGCTGACCCTTTCAATATGTCTATTAACATGTGAGTGCCTATTTGTTGGTTAGTTCGGGCTATTGCACTCAACGCTTTTTGTACAATGATTGTTCCGTCAAAGCGTTCGGGAGGATTACGGCACACATCACAATTGCCACAATCATGGTCCATTGTTTCACCAAAATAGTTCAGCAGAATACGCCTCCGACAGATATCCGATTCAGCATATTGTTGCATCCGGTGTAATTTTTCTAAGTTAATTTCTTGCTGGCTGCTTTCTGTAGCGAATTTGGAAAGCATAACCAAGTCTCCCAGTGAATAGAACAGCAAAGTATCACTTTCCATACCATCACGTCCGGCACGTCCTATTTCTTGATAGAAACTTTCTATGCTTTTAGGAAGGTTATAATGAATAACCCAGCGTACATTGGATTTATCAATTCCCATCCCGAAAGCAATAGTGGCACACACTACCTGTACACGATCGTTTATGAAATCATTTTGTGCCTTATCACGCATATCACTGCTTAATCCTGCATGATAAACGGTTGCACGGATACCTTGTCTCATCAGCATTGCGGCCACACTTTCTGTTTTGCTGCGGCTCATGCAATAAATGATACCACATTCATTTTTGTGTTTTTCTATAAATTCAAGGATAGTCCGTGTCTTATCCTTTTGTTGGTAGCCTCTTTTTACTTCCAAACTCAGATTGGGCCGATCAAAGGAAGATATGAATATTTTAGGATCTTTCAAGGCCAATTGTTGTACAATGTCTTTTCGGGTTATTTTGTCAGCTGTAGCAGTCAATGCTACAATCGGTACTTTGGGAAACTGATCACGTAGTACCTTTAATTGGGTGTATTCAGGCCGGAAATCATGTCCCCATTGTGAGATGCAATGAGCTTCATCAATGGCAAATAAAGAAATTTGGATATCTTTCAGCAGGAAATTTGTTTCTATAAGTAATCGTTCAGGGGAAATATAAAGCAATTTGATTTTTCCTTGAAGGCATTCGCGACGTAGATTTATATTTTCTGTTTCATTATTGCTACTGTTCAGTGCCCGTGCTGCAATTCCGTTTGCTTGTAAACTTTCCACCTGGTCTTTCATTAAAGAAATAAGAGGTGAAACGACAATGGCCATACCTTTCATCAGTAAAGCCGGTAATTGATAACAGATGGATTTCCCTCCTCCTGTAGGCATTAATACCAAAGTATCCTTTTGAGCTAATATATTTTGAATAATATCTTGCTGTAAAGGACGGAAACTATCGTATCCGAAGTAATTTTTTAGAGTTTGGAACATATCTGTTTATTATTTTAAAACGTAATCGGCTACAAAGGTAGTAAAATCTTTAGATTTGGTCGGGATCTCTGCCTGATAATAATAAATAAGATATACTTTTATTCGTAACTCATTTGGTTTGAAATTACTACTTGAAAGAGAAGCCGGTTATTGTAGATCTGACAAATAAACTTTTTTGCCACTTAAAAAACAAAGTGTTGTGATTATTTAAGAAATAAATTAGGCGAAAAAAGTTGCATATGAAAAAAACTTTTCCCACATTTGTCCAAAATTAGATATTTGCATTTATATAACTAACCAAACAACGAAAAATTAAAAGAAAAATTAACTGATGAGCGACGTGGAAAAAAAATCAGAAACCCAGGAAGCGGCTCCTAAGAAAAAGCCGTATAACCTGAGAGAAAAGAAAGAGAAAAAGGCTGCTTACAGATCTCTGATTAGAGCAGAACTTGCCGATGAATTGTATGATAAGATTTTGAACATTGTAGTTGTTCAGAAAAAGTACAAAGACCCTAATTATTCAGCAAAAGACTTGGCGAAAGAATTAAAGACAAATACTCGTTATCTGTCAGCTGTAGTGAATTCCCGCTTCGGAATGAATTATTCTTGTTTGCTGAATGAATATCGTATTAAAGATGCTTTGCATCTTTTAGTTGATAAACGTTATATGGATAAGAATGTGGAAGAGATTAGTGCAATGGTAGGTTTTGCTAATCGCCAATCTTTTTATGCTGCATTTTATAAGAATGTGGGTGAGACCCCTAATGGCTATCGTAAGAGAAATCAAGAAAAGAAGTAAGAGCATAATGTGTTACATTATAATTTAGAAAAAGGAAAACAATTGTTTTCCTTTTTTTGTTTCGGCTCATGAATTATGTATCTATGAAAAAAAACGTTGATTGTAGAAATGAAACAGGCTGGGTGCAATGAAGTAGACAAGAGCATGAATAAAATGGAGGAATTTAATTATACGGTTGAACAATTTGCCGACTTACAGTTACTTCGATATAAAGTGTATGGATTTGAAGAACTGAGTTTGAAACAAAAAGAGTTGATTTACTATTTATCACAAGCTGCTTTGCAAGGTCGTGATATTTTGTTTGATCAGAATGGCAAATACAATTTGCTTATTCGTAAAATGTTGGAAACCGTATATACAGAGTATCAGGGAGATCGTACAGAGGTGAATTTCGTCAATTTGGAAACTTATCTGAAACGTATATGGTTTTCTAACGGAATTCATCATCATTATGCTTCGGATAAGTTCGTACCTGGTTTCACTCCGGAATTTTTTAGAGATGCATTGAATAATGTGGATGCATTGAAGTTGCCTTTGGGTAAAGGGGAAACAGTGGAAGAACTTTGTGAAGAAGTCTTTCCGGTGATTTTTGATCCTGAAATGATGCCTAAACGTGTGAATCAGGCAGACGGGGAAGATTTGGTCCTGACTTCGGCTGCAAATTATTACGAAGGAGTAACCCAGAAAGAAGCGGAAGATTTTTATCATAATTTGAAGAATCCGGATGATATGATGCCGGTAATGTTTGGTATGAACAGCCGTTTAGTGAAAGAGGACGGAAAAGTACAAGAAAAGGTCTGGAGATCTGGAGGATTGTATGGGCAAGCTATTGATAAGATCATTTATTGGTTGGACAAGGCTCTTGGTGTGGCAGAAGATGCACAACAAAAAATAGTTATCGAAAAATTAATTCGATTTTATAAAAACGGGGACTTGAAAGATTTTGATGAATATTCTATTGCGTGGGTGAAGGATTTGGATTCACACGTGGATTTTGTTAACGGCTTTATTGAAAGTTATGGAGATCCGTTAGGACTGAAAGCTAGTTGGGAGTCCATTGTGAATTTTAAAGATCTGGAAGCAACCAAGCGCACGGAAATTATCAGCGCTAATGCCCAATGGTTTGAAGATCACTCACCTGTAGATCATCGGTTTAAAAAAAAGGAAGTGAAAGGTGTGTCGGCCAAGGTGATTACAGCCGCTATGCTGGGGGGGGATTTGTATCCTGCTACGGCGATTGGGATTAATCTCCCTAATTCCAACTGGATTCGTAGTGTGCATGGTTCTAAATCTGTAACCATCGGAAATCTGACAGATGCCTATAATAAAGCGGCTCATGGTAATGGATTTACAGATGAATTTGTTTGCGGTGCCGAAGAGAAAGAATGGATAAAGAAATATGCAGATCTTACAGGGGATTTACATACTGATTTGCATGAATGTTTGGGGCACGGTTCAGGGCAGTTGTTACCGGGAGTAGATCAGGATGCTTTGAAAGCCTATGGATCTACGATAGAAGAGGCACGTGCCGATTTATTCGGTTTGTACTATCTGCCGGATGACAAAATGATAGAGTTGGGGCTTACACCGGATGGAGATGCCTTTAAAGCAGAATATTATACTTATATGATGAATGGCCTGATGACCCAGTTAGTCCGCATCGAGTTAGGTAATATGGTAGAGGAAGCACACATGCGTAACCGCCAGCTCATTGCGCGGTGGACATTTGAGAAAGGTGCTGCAGATAAGGTGGTTGAACTGGTTAAGAAGGATGGGAAAACGTATGTGAAGATAAACGATTATCAAAAACTGCGCACTCTGTTCGGACAGTTGCTGGCTGAGATACAACGCATTAAAAGTGAAGGAGATTTTGAGGCTGCCCGTAAATTGGTCGAAAAGTATGCGGTGAAAATAGATCCGGTTTTGCACGCCGAGATATTGGCACGTTATGAAAAACTTCATCTGGCTCCTTACAAAGGTTTTGTAAATCCTGTATATGAGGCCGTGACAGATAAGGATGGAAATATTATAGATGTAAAAGTATCTTATAATGAAGGTTACGCGGAGCAGATGTTACGTTATAGCAAAGAATTTGCGAATCTTCCTTGTAGAAATGAATAAGAAAAAATATGGATGTACACGAAACAATAAAAGACATAAAGGGGCAATTCCGTTTGTTTATGAATGGGGTGGTTTCCCAAAGTATGCGTGAGAAGGGATTAGACTATAAACTGAATTTTGGCATCGAACTTCCGCGTTTGAAAGAAATAGCTGCTCGTTATGAAAAAAATCATGAAGTGGCGCAGGCTTTGTGGAAAGAAAATATCCGTGAATGCAAAATTCTGGCGGGGATGTTACAGCCGGTAGAAACATTTTATCCGGAAATAGCTGATATATGGGTAGAAGATATGCGCTATCCTGAAATAGCGGAACTGACTTGCATGAGTTTGTTCCAATATTTGCCTTATGCTTCGGAGAAGGCTTTTGAATGGATGGCCGATGAGCGTGAATATTTTCAGTTATGTGGCTTTATGCTGATGGCAAGGCTGTTGATGAAGGGGAAATCAGCTGACTGAGCGTTCGGAAGCTGAATTTTTGGATCAGGCAATGGCCACTTTACAAAGCGAGGGAGTGTTGCCTCGCAAAGCAGCTGCTACTGCTTTGAAGAAGTTTGCCGTTCAAAGCAAGGAAAATGGCAAAAAGGTGAACCGGTTGTTGGCTCCATTAGTCAAATCAGATAAGGTAGAAATAGCTTCTTTGGCCGGAGAAATAAAATTAGAAACAGAATCTTGGCATTAAACTTTCATGTTATCATAAAAAGGCTTAACTTTGACGGCGGAACTGAAATCTGTGATGGAAGAGAATGTGAAAGATAAGGTAAAGCAGATCTTGACAGAATATCTGCAGGTTAACGGGCATCGGAAGACACCTGAACGATATGCTATACTCGATACTATCTATTCCATTAAAGGTCATTTTGACATTGATACGCTTTATAATTATATGGCAAATGAAGGGAAATTCCGGGTAAGCCGGGCTACTCTTTATAATACCATCATTCTTTTTATCGATGCAAAATTGGTTATTAAACATCAGTTCGGCAATTCTTCCCAGTACGAGCGTGCGTACAACAATGAAACCCATCATCACATGATATGTACGGAATGCGGCAAAGTGACCGAATTTCAGGATGAGAATCTGAAACAAGCCATTGCCAATACGAAGCTGAAGAAATTTCATGCCTCGCATTATTCCTTATATATCTATGGTGTATGCAGCAAGTGTACTTGGGCCAAGCGTAGGAAGAAAAAAGATAAGTAACATAAAACGAAGAAACATGAAAGTAGATGTCTTGTTAGGTTTGCAATGGGGTGATGAAGGCAAAGGAAAGGTTGTCGATGTTCTGACTCCCCGTTATGATGTAGTAGCTCGTTTCCAGGGAGGTCCGAATGCAGGCCATACACTGGAATTCGAAGGCCAGAAATATGTGCTCCGTTCCATTCCTTCCGGAATATTTCAAGGAAATAAAGTAAACATTATTGGTAATGGTGTGGTACTGGATCCGGCTTTATTCAAGGCTGAGGCTGAAGCCTTGGAAGCTAGCGGACACCCCCTGAAAGAACGTTTGCACATTTCAAAGAAAGCTCATTTGATTTTGCCTACTCACCGCATTCTGGATGCAGCCTATGAAGCTGCTAAAGGAGATGCCAAAGTGGGAACTACCGGAAAAGGTATAGGCCCAACTTATACTGATAAAGTGAGTCGTAACGGTGTACGTGTAGGTGATATCCTTCATAATTTTGAAGAAGTGTATGGAAAAGCAAAGGCACGCCACGAACAGATCTTGAAAAGTCTGAACTATGAATATGATATAATCGAGCTGGAAAAACAATGGTTGGAGGGGATCGAATACCTGAAACAGTTCCATTTGGTGGACAGTGAACATGAAATCAACAATCTTCTGAAGTCGGGTAAGAGTGTGCTTTGTGAAGGTGCGCAGGGAACGATGCTTGATGTTGATTTCGGTTCTTATCCTTTTGTCACTTCTTCAAATACCATTTGTGCCGGTGCTTGTACCGGTTTAGGTATCGGTCCTAATAAAATTGGTAATGTATACGGTATCATGAAAGCGTATTGTACCCGTGTGGGGTCAGGTCCTTTCCCTACCGAACTGTTTGACGAAACTGGTAAGAAAATCCGCGATTTAGGTCATGAATATGGTGCGGTGACAGGTCGTGAACGTCGTTGTGGCTGGATTGATCTTGTAGCTTTGAAGTATTCTATCATGGTAAACGGGGTGACCCAGTTAATTATGATGAAGAGCGATGTGTTGGATGATTTCGAAACCATCAAAGCATGTGTGGCTTATAAAGTAAATGGTGAGGAAATTGATTACTTCCCTTATGATATTAGCGAGGGGCTGGAACCTGTATATGCGGAGTTGCCCGGCTGGAAGACTGATATGACCAAGATGACCAGTGAGGATGAATTCCCGGAAGAATTCAATGCGTATGTCACTTTCTTGGAAGAACAGCTGGAAACCCCGATCAAGATTGTTTCGGTAGGTCCTGATCGTGATCAGACTATTGAACGCTATACGGAAGAATAATAGAGAAGAATCTTATAAGATAAAAAAGAGATACTGTTTTCCTTTGGAGGCAGTTTCTCTTTTTTTGTATACATCCATCTGTTTCTATGTATATTTGATAAAATTGTAACATCTATAATGATACCCATGTAAGATAATATATCTTTCGTCTTTATCGTCTATATCTTTCCGGCTGCTATTCAAGATGTGTGTGGAGCATCAATTGTGCATTATTGCGTATTATTGTGCCAAATCGCGTCAAATCGCGTCATTCCGTCCGGGCTTCTTTCTATATTTGCCATAAATAAAAAAATATTGATATGGCATTACAAACAACCGGATTGGAATTTTTCTACCTGAGTGTAGATTTCTTCGAGAATGATAAAATATTGTTGGTGGAACAAGAGTTGGGCAGTCGGGCTACATTGCTTGTATTGCGCTTGTTGGCACGTATTTACCACAAAGGATATTTTTGCCGTTGGGGAAAGGATGAGTGTCTGCTTTTTACCCGCAGATTGCCCGAAGGTTGTACGGCGGATTATGTACAGCAAGTGGTGGATGCACTATTGGAACGTGGCTTTTTCAGTAAAGTCCAATACGAAAAATTTGGAATTCTTACTTCGGAAAGCATACAGGGACATTACTTTGAGGCGGCACAACGACGGAAGCGTGTAGAGGTGCGGGCTGATTACTTGTTAATAGAGATTTCAAAATACAAGAATTTGTATGTAGACGGCAGTAATGTAGGCATTTCAACGGAAAATGTGGACATGAAAACCGGAAATGTAAACATGAAGTCACAAAGTAAAGCAGAGGAAAGTAAAGCAGAGCAAAAAAAAGAAAAGGACCCCTCCTCTTTTTGTGCTCCAGAAAAGAAGAGGATTTTTGCGGAGAAAGAGACCTTTTCTTCTATTCCTGTAGATGGAAAACGCAGAAATACTTCCGGACCAGTTGAAGCTTTGCAGCAGTGAGGGGATAGGAGATAAGATAGTAGGGTACTGTGATTATGGTGTGATAGGGCATCCGATATGGAAAATATTAGCTGATATGCGTATGTCAGGTGGAAGGATACATCAACCGTTAGCCTTTATTTGGTCGCGCCTGCGAGTTTGACCGATTAGGGTTTAGTAGATTGATAAATACTGTAATTGTGTAATAAAGAAAACGATTGATAGTTTTATGGTTCATATAAGTAGAAAATAAATAGAATATTAAATAGATAATAGCCTGATTTTTAGAGTGCTGATTATGCTAATGGTAGAGTATAAGTAGAAAGTGACTAAAAAAACATATTCATAATATATTGTGTATCAAGTAAAAGAGGGAAATAATATAAGTATGGTGGACTTAATGAGTAGAGGAGAACGGTAAGCATAAGTTCTTTTGGAACTTAATTCTATAAAAGAGGAAAGTACAAGAATCATTTCTTATAAAAAACGCCTAAATCTTAGTCGTTCCAAAGATATTCAACTGTTAAAAGAGTAATTTCATACGGAGAATAAATAGTTAAGGAAACAAAAACAACAGAGTGCTTTATGTGGAACAAGATATATGAAGAAGAAAATGATTATCAAAGAAAAAGAATGATTTTCTTGACAATTTTCATATATTTCACATCATTTCATACTCAAAATGAAACAAACATTCTATTTATAACAATTATCACAACTAAACAATACATATGAATAAAAAATATTATAGACAAAAATAATAGACTTATTCTTTTATTTTTAATAAAATTTTATATCTTTGCGATATTATTGATAAAATGAGTTCCAAAAGAACTTGGATAATGTTTAATTAAAAGAGAGTGAGTATGAAAGAAAAAGTGTTAATGTTACTAGCTTGTCTGTGGTTGGGTATCGGCTTCTCTATGGCTCAAGCGCCTAAAACAGTTGCAGGAGTTGTAACTTCAGCGGATGATGGTGAGCCGATAATAGGTGCGTCTGTTTTAGTGGAAGGAACTACTATGGGAGCGATTACGGATGTGGATGGCAAGTTTGCTATCAATAATGTTCCTGCAGATGCCAAAGCGCTGATTGTTTCTTATCTGGGTATGATCACTCAGCGAGTTGGAATTCAGCGTGGTACTATTACTGTAACAATGAAGTCGGACACAAAAGTGTTGGATGAAGTGGTTGTAACTGCTCAAGGATTGAACCGTAAACAAAAAGCGTTGGGTTATTCTACACAAAAGGTGGCAGGTGAGGATCTAACTATTTCACGACAGACCGATTTGGGTAATGCTATGGCCGGTAAAGTGTCGGGAGCACGTTTTATAGGTGGTGCCAGTTCTGGTTTTGATGCAGGTACTATTATTTTGCGTGGTGCAGGTTCCATTCCTTCTTCGTCCCAGTCGGATAATCCGGCCAATGAACCTATTTATGTGGTAGATGGTGCTATCACCAACAAAAACTCTATCAATATGGATGATGTGGAAAGTATAAACGTATTGAAAGGGCCCGCAGCTACTGCCCTTTATGGTTCGCGTGGTGGTGCAGGTGCTATCATCATAACTACTAAGGCGGGACAAAGCGAGAAAGGGTTGCTTGAAGTAAGTCATACACTGCAGGCCGAGACTTATTATAATCATTTCAATATGCAGAAGTTGTATGGTGGAGGTGGATATGGAGGTACGGAAAAAGGTAACAGGGCTCAGGATATTTATGATTTGTATAGTGGTGATATTCCCGGTTTGCAAGGTGCTTATGTGTACGATTATAATGAGGACACTTCTTGGGGAGCTGCATACGATCCGGCTGTGAAATATGTCACTCCGTTGTCATTAGACGAAACCAGTGGTTATTATGGAAAACCAGCCACTTGGCAACATGGATTGGATTTGAGAGATCTTTATCGGACTGGTGTAACCAATACAACCAACGTTTCGTTTTCAAAGAGTGTGAAAGATTTTAATACCCGTGTTTCTTTCACCAATAGCTATCGTACTGGTGTGCAGCCCAATTCGGACGCTATTCGCCGTTTCTTAGGGTTCAAGACTAATTTCAAACCCACACCGTGGATGAATGTGTCATTGGATTATAAATATACCTATCGTCAGGATCATAATGCTGCCGAAAGTGGATATAACGGTTCACGTACCGTTTTGCAGGAATATACCCAATGGGGACAGACCAATGTCAATTTAAAAGATTATAAGGACTATAAACGTCCGGACGGATCATGGAGGACGTGGAATATCAACAGTGTGAATAACCAAAGTGCTGCATTCCATGATAATCCGTATGCTTTGTTTCATGAATATAATCATCGCACCATTTATCAATGGAATGTATTCAGTGGTGATGTGTCTGTGGACCTTCCTTATAACTTGAAGGCAGGGGTACGCGTAAATGGTAACATACGTGGTTACAAATTGGAACGCGAACGCCCTTCAGGATCTATTAATTTCCGGTCAAATTATCGTCAGGATCAAAGCAGTTTGATTGATTTGACCGTACAAGGACGTTTAACTTGGGGACAATCATTTTTTAAAGATAAACTAACGGTAGACGCAGCTCTTTTTGCAGAAGCACGTGACTATACGTACGATAATTTATATGCATACACCAATACGAATTATGATTTGTCTTTGGACGATTACTATAATTTGGCTGCTTCATCGGGTACTATTGCTTTAGCCTATAATGAGAAAACACATTACAAAGAACGTAGTGTTTATGCCACAGCTACCATGGGATGGGATGATACTTATTTTCTTGACGCTTCTGTTCGTAACGATATGTCTTCCACATTGAGTCCTAATCATAACAGCTATTGGTATGGTGGTCTTTCCGCTTCTGTCCTTGCTCATAAATGGGTGAATGCAGAATGGCTGAACTTCTGGAAACTGCGTGCTAGTGCGGCTCAAGTAGGTACTACGCTCAATGCTTACAATATTTATCCTACTTATTCGCTGGATACCAGTTATGGTTCACATGTTACAATGTATGAACCTTCTTCTCAGAAAAATTATAATATCGAGCCGTCTATTTCCACTTCGTATGAAGTAGGTACGGAATTCCGTTTGTTCAATAATCGCTTATGGGGTGATTTCAACTATTATACCCGGGATGACAAAGATCAGATAATCTCCGTAACCTCTGCTCCGCAGTCGGGGTATTCCACTCGTAAGATGAATGCTGGTTTAATTCGTAATCGGGGTGTTGAATTGAGTTTGGGCGGGATGCCTGTTTCCACTAAGAACTGGAAATGGGAAATGAATTTCAATATAGCGAAGAATAGTAATAAACTGGTGGAACTAGCTGATGGAGTGGATTCTTACTCTATTTATTGGACTTCATTCACAACTCGTTTGTATAATTATGCTATGGTTGGTAAATCGCTTGGTGTGATAACCGGTAATACATGGGAACGTGATGACAATGGCAATATAATTTTCCATGAACTGAGTGCTTCGCAGAAGGCATTGTATGGTGGTGAATATGTACCTACTTACAATCAGAATACACTAGATGAACTGGGTAACTTCCATCCGGATTTCACTGGTGGTTTTAATACTAGTATCAGTTTTAAGAATTTCCGTCTGTCGGCTAATATTGATTTCTCTGTAGGCGGACAGATTGTATCCTATACTAATATGTGGGGTAGCAGTAGCGGTATTCTTGATAAAACAGCTGAACTTAATGACCGTGGCGTCAATGTTCGTGAACCGATAAGCAAAGGTGGTGGTATCCACATGACTGGTGTGGATCAGAATGGCAATAAGGTAGATACCTATGTCAATGCCAAATTATATTATACCACAGCTTCCCGTGTATGGGAAGAATGGGTGTATGACCGTACTTACGTGAAACTTCGTGAAGTGTCATTGTCGTATGTTTTCCCGTCACAGACTTTGAAGAAACTAAATATCGGCCTGAGTCGTGCCAGTGTGGCAATTAATGCTTCCAATCCATGGTTGATCTACTCAGCTTGTCCTAATGTGGATGTGTCTGAAATTGGTATGGGATATTTTGAGGGTGGTAATGCCGCTGCAACCCGTTCGATAGGTTTTACCGTTAATCTTGCTTTTTAAACCATAAAACGAAGAATCATTATGAAATATATTAAATTATTATTTTTATCTCTGAGTTTTGCAGCAACATTCACAGCATGTGATATGACTGACTTTGGCGATATTAACAAAGATCCCAATGAACCGTCGGAGGCTAATACTGGTATGTTGTTTACATACGCTTGTACTTATGTGAAATACTTCTCTATGAACTCAAATTATTATTACCCGTGGACGCAAATGTATCCGGGGTATATGTCCGAGAAAAATAATAATCAGTATGGTGCGTTTGGCGGACCTACTATGAGTACAAGTTCTTATTATCTTTATCCGTTGAAGAACTGCCAGAAGATTATTGACTTTAATAGTGATGAGGCTGAAAGAGGTAAACCTGCCATTGTACAGTTTGGTGATAATGCTAATCAGATTGCGGTTGCACGTACATTGATGGGATTCATCTATATGCACCTTACAGATGCTCTAGGGCCACTTCCTTACACAGAAGCATTTCAGGCAGGTGAGGAAAATTTTACTCCGGTATTTGATTCACAGGAAACGATTTATGCTAAGTTAGATGCCGATTTGAGGGAAGCGTATAATCAGTTTAATGAAAGTGGTTCGTTGAGCACAGCCGACATCCTGTTCGATGGTGACATTCGTGCATGGAAGAAACTGAATGCTTCTACCCGTATGATGCTTGCTATAAAACTGGCAGATGTGGATCCTGCCGAAGGACGCTCGCGTTTTGCTCAAGCTTACGCCGATGGCGGTATTGAAGAAAATGCCTATAATTTGAATTATACTTTTGAGGCCAATACTGTGGGATATTTATATTATAATGGTGTAAACAATAATTATAATTTTGTTCCTAATAAGTATTATGTAGATCAGTTGAAGGAATTGAAGGACAACCGTCTGTTCTCTACTTGTTCGCTGATTCCTTTCGGCAAGACACAGGCAGAGGCGGGCGTGACGGATGAAGACCTGAAGAATTTTGATAAATACCAAGGTATGCCTTTGGGTATTGAGTCTGCAGATGTGAACACGTGGAATAAAGTCTGCTGTTTTTATAATCCTTCGCTCACACAGGTAACCTCTACTTTCCCTATTATTACTGCTTCTCGTATGCTACTTATCGAGGCTGAAGCTGCTCAGCGTGGCTGGATTCAAGCTGATCCTGCCCAACTTTATGCAGCTGGTGTGAAGGCATCATTTGAACAATGGGGAGCCGAAGGTGTTGATGAATATTTGGCACAGGAAGCAGTTGCTTATACGGGTACTGATGCTGATAAAATTAATAAAATTGCTCTTCAACGCTGGATCAGTGGCTTTATGGCTGATGGCTTTGAGGCATGGTCTGACTGGCGTCGTTTTGATATTCCAAAACTAGAAGTCGGTCCGGTTTGTACAACGATTGATCACATCCCTTATCGCCATCAATTTGATAGCGAAATTTATCAAGGTAATCTTGAAAATTATGAAGCTGCCGTGAAAGCAGATTTGAATGGTGATGATAGCCGTGAGCAACGAGTATGGTGGAATAGAAGATAAGATTTGAAGTATATAATTCTCTTTAAAGTTTCGTTTAAATATAGGGGACATTCTCAGTGATGAGAGTGTCTTCTTTTATTGAAATAAATCAAAAAATATATAGGATAAACGTTAGTTAAGACTAGGTAATTCATAAATTGCCTCGATGGATAGATATACGTATTGCTTTTTCTTATTGACTTTTGTTGTGTTCGGTTGGGTGGCATTTGAAGAATGCTATTGTTGGGATATTGAATTTTTATGAAGAAATTCTCCTGTTTTAAAGCATAAAAAAAGGCTATCTATCCCAGACAGCCAATCTTTTGTTAACCTTAAATCTAATACTATGAAAAACACACTGCAAAGATACGGACTTTGTTTATAATAGCAAGTTTTTAGTCTGTATTTCGCCGTTTTATAACATGCTTTATAAATATATCGCACCTTGTTAACAAATTAATTTAAAAATGTAAAGTTTTGTTTATTATGACCTTTCGGACTTTTTGTCTTATGAATGATAGAAGAGGGCAAATGAAAATAAAAGTATGTGATAGCTGTTTTTCTATTTCTTATTTTATATCTTTGATGTCACTTTACTGATTGAAAAAATAACAGTTACTTATGAAAAACAGACAGTTTATTGTATTTGCTTTTTTATTAGCATGTCCGTTGCTGTTACACGGACAGGAAACGTTTCTTTGTGGAAAAGAATCATGTAATAAAGGTTATATCCGGCATCCATGGTATGGAAAAAAGGTTGGTTATATAGGAGACTCGATAACTGATCCCAATTGTTATGGAGATAACATAAAAAAGTATTGGGATTTTTTGAAAGAATGGTTGGATATCACTCCTTATGTGTATGGAGTGAGTGGACGTCAATGGAATGATGTACCCCGTCAGGCAGAACAATTGAAAAAGGAGCATGGAGAAGAGGTTGATGCCATCGTGGTTTTGATGGGGACAAATGATTTTAATAGCAGTGTACCTGTCGGGACTTGGTTTGCAGAGAAAGAAGAGCAGGTGATGGCTGCCCGTGGTGAAACTAAAAAACTGGAAACGCGTAAAAGGCGTGTTCCTATAATGACGAATGATACGTATAAAGGCCGTATTAATATTGGTTTGAGTCATTTGAAAAAATTGTTTCCCGATAAACAAATTATTTTGTTGACCCCATTGCATCGTTCTTTAGCGGAATTCGGCGAAAAGAACGTACAACCGGATGAAAGCTATCAGAATAAATGCGGAGAATATGTGGACGCTTATGTACAGGCCATTAAGGAAGCAGGTAATTTGTGGGGAGTTCCTGTAATAGATTTTAATTCGGTTACAGGTATGAATCCGATGATTGAAGAACAACTTATTTATTTCTATGATTCGGGGTATGATCGTTTGCATCCTAATACCAATGGTCAAGAACGTATGGCACATACATTGATGTATCAGTTACTTTCTTTGCCTGCATCATTCTGACAGTTGGACATTCATATTTTGCCTTTTTGGAAGAGTTTGTCTATTGGGGAGAACCTTCGATGTTTCGATATGAATTTGAAGAATTGAAAAAATGTTCAAGTGGCAAATTGATGTTGTTTGAACATCTTTTTATTAGTTCTTATTTACTGAAAGAGTACTTGAACTATTGATTTTGAGCAATTTTCTATATTCTTGTATCATTTTTTATGGTTTCTTTTCTTGTTTACTTTTGCCTAAATCTTTTAACTTATAAAATGTATATGAAAAACATGAAATTAAAAGTATTACTTGTTTTATGTGCTTTACTCCTGTTATCGGCTTTTATTGCTGAGAGAAAAGAGCCCATTACTATTTTTATGATTGGTGATTCTACCATGGCGAATAAAAGTCTGAAGAATGGTAATATAGAGCGTGGTTGGGGACAAATGCTTCCCGGATATTTTACGGAAGAGGTTGTGGTGGATAATCACGCTATGAATGGATGAAGTTCACTCAGTTTTATCAATGAAGGACGTTGGGATGTAGTGCTTTCTAAAATTCATAAAGGTGATTATGTATTTATTCAATTCGGGCATAATGATGAGAAATCTAGAGTCACATTACATACAGAATCCGGAAGTACCTTTGATGATAATTTAAGACGTTTTGTGAATGGAACATGTGCTAAGGGAGGAAATCCTGTACTGTTCAATTCTATAGTTCGTCGTAATTTCCCCCCCCCTAAAGGTGTGACGGAGATAAAGGGTAGTTATGAAAAAGAAGGTCCGGTATTGGTTGATACCCATGGGAAATATCTGGAATCTCCCCGTCGGGTAGCCGGAGAAATGAATGTATCTTTTATTGATTTGAATAAATTGATCCATGACTTGGTTACCGGTATGGGAGTCGAGAATTCAAGAAAATTGTTTATGTGGATTCCTTCCGGACAATATGAATTTTGTCCGGAAGGGAAAATTGACAATACTCACTTGAATATATATATGGTGGACGTCTAGTTGCCAGGTTGGTTGTGGACGCTTTGATGGAAGAAGTGCCGGCTTTGGCAAAATATGTGCGACGTTATGATTATGTGGTGGCGAAAGATGGGAGTGGGGATTTCTTTACAGTTCAGGAAGCAGTGAATGCGGCAGTTGGTGGTGGCAAGAAAACAATATCTATACTTGTCCGTCCGGGAGTATATGAAGAGTATGTTTCTATGCCGGAATCATCGCCTCGAATAGAATTGGTGAAACAGACAGGGGCTGAGATCAGGGATAACGGGTTCACACAAGATGTTTATGTGGCACCTTATAAGGGTGACAGAGTGTGTGCTATCAGTTATCATTTGATAAGAACAGGGTAGGTACATGTACCGAACAATATCCCATCGGGGGAGATAAGTCGAAATCGACTCCTGCGTCTTTAGATAAATGGGTGGAAAGCTTGGTAAACTCCGGTAGATAGGGAGTTGGCAATGATACATGGAATATCGCAGGGATATGATGCTTTTCAAAATCCTAAAATATTGTGGAAATAAGGTAAAGGCTATGGAAAATGAAATATGGGTGGGTACATTTAGAGAGGTAGTTGCCTATACAAAAGAACGAGAAAAAAATCGCTTGAATGTGCTAGAAAACGGCTATGACATAACTCCTCATTTGGATATGAATGCACAATTATTTACAGAACCACTGACTATGGTATTGAAATCTGTGGGAAACAGAGTTTCGGAGATTAGGCAAGATGGGAAAAAGCTTTTTCTAAAGAAGGATGCTGATAAGGTTCTTTTCGATTTTAATCCTTATGGATGGATGATTCAGATTCGTTTTATCTGAAGTGTTGGATATAGTTTTAAAACTAGAATAGGGAAATCCGTTAGTCTTTATTGTAACCATTTAAGGTGTGATAATAAGATTAACGGATTTGTTTTTTGCTCTTTTATAAAGTTACTCAGAATTAATTTCTAAATTTGTTCCCGTTAACTTTATTCCTTTTTCAAAAGAAATAAAATGGAAAACACAGAGAAACTGATTGTAGAACAACTGAAAAATGGCAACGAAGATGCTTATAAATACATCTATGATTATCATTATGTTCTTTTATGTCATATAGCAAATCAATATTTGAACGATAATTTTTTATCGGAAACTATAGTTGGAGATGTAATATTTCACCTTTGGGAAATCAGAGAAACTTTAAACATTACTATTACTATTAGAAGTTATCTGATAAAGGCCGTTCGTAATCGTTGTATAGACTATCTGAAATCTAGATCTGAAAAAAAGGAAATTTCATTTTCAGTTTTAGTACCGGAAGAGATGTCTGAAGAAAAGTATTTGCAGTCGGATAATTATCCTTTGGGAATATTATTAGAACGTGAATTGGAGCATGAAATCCGTATGGCAATAGATAAACTACCGGTTGAATGTAGATGTGTTTTTGAAAAAAGTAGATTTGAGGCGAAAAAATATGAAGAAATTTCTCAGGAATTAGGTATTTCCATAAATACGGTTAAGTATCATATAAAGAATGCATTATCTTTCCTTCAGACTGAATTGAGCAAATATTTAATTGCTTTGATTTTATTTTTTTCGTGTTAAAACAGAAAAAAGTTCTTTTAGGACTACCCTGTATTTAAAATAAATCGTCTTCACTTTAGAAACAACAAAGATGAAAGCAGAAAAAGAACATATTGATGAATTAATAGTATCCTATTTAAGTAATGAGTTGGATGGAAATGCTGTGCATGAACTGAAGGAGTGGATAGCTGCGTCTGTGGAAAATGAAAAGTATTTTATGCAGCGGCAAGAAATTTGGTTTTCTGCCATAAGTGTGAAAGAGGATGTTAAATATGATAAGAGCAAAGCATTTGAACAATTTAAAAATAGAATTGCTAATCAGAGGTTGAATGATAAAAGAGAACGTGAAAATTTCTGTTTGTCTAAATTTTGGCGTTATGCAGCTGTTATTGTTGTATTGTTCTCAGTTTCTTATTTTTCTTATTGGAGGGGTGGAATAAGTATAAAAGAGGTATTTTCGGATATCATTGTGGAGGCTCCTCTTGGTTCCAGAACAAAATTGACCTTGCCGGATGGGACATTAGTGTGGTTGAATGCCGGATCGCGTATAACATATTCACAAGGATTCGGAGTAGGGAATAGAAAAATAGAATTGATAGGAGAAGGGTATTTTGAAGTTAAACGAAATGAAGAAGTTCCATTTCTTGTGAAAACGAATAGTTTGCTGGTAAAGGTATTGGGAACGAAATTTAATTTTCGGGACTATCCGGATGATGCAGAAGCCATTGTTTCTTTGTCCGAAGGAAAAGTGGCATTGAATAATTTATTGAAAAAAGAAAAAGAAGCTTTTTTGTTACCCAATGAAAGGGTGGTCTTGAATAAAAAGAATGGCAGAATGCATGTGGAGTATTCTACTGTTTCCAATGCATTACAATGGACTAATGGATATTTATTTTTTGATGAGGAATTGTTGCCGGATGTTGTGAAGGAGTTAGAACGTAGTTATAATGTGAAAATACAAATAGCTAGTGATACTTTGAATACTTTCAGGTTCTATGGAAATTTCGTTCATCGTGAGCAAAATATTCAGGAAGTTTTGGAAGCATTATCTGCGACCCGTAAGATTCATTATATTATTGAAGGACACAATATAACTTTATATTAAGTAGGGAGTGGATTAAAATTGTTTAACCTTAAAATTAAAAGTATGAATAGAATTAGAGCTGTAATACTGTGATAGGGGTACGAAAGGGATGAAAAAGAAAAGGTGGGAAGATATAGGGATTTTCCCACCTTGATGAAATCTCTTTTTCGACTTATGATTGTGAGTGCGCTTTTAGAGAATGCAAAGTTAATGATTTTTCTCTTTAAAAGCTAAGTTCATTTAATTTTTTAATTAATAAATTACTAATTTAACGTGAGTTCGAAATAAGAATATATTTCATTATAATTAGAAACATAGCGATAAAAGTATTAAATTTATAGTGCTGAATTATAACATTTAAACGATTACCACTATGTTTCCAGAGTCTAAAGTTACAGAGATTTATTGTATGGCCGATGATTTTTGCAAGGAATTTACATTGCAACAGGAAAAATATATGATTAAGGATATAAAGACCATGCATCGTAACAAATGAGATGCAGAGATTATGGTTATCCTGTTTCACTCCGGTGGTTTCCGTTGTTTCAAGCATTACTACAAGGAGTATGTCTGTAAACATCTGAAACACCTTTTTCCTCGTCAGGTTTCTTATAACCGTTTTGTGGAACTGGAGAAGGAGGTATTGCTTCCCATGACCATATTCATCAAAAAAGTACTGCTGGGAACTTGTACCGGCATCAGTTTCGTTGATTCCACTCCCTTATGTGTATGTCGTAACCAAAGAATCTTGATTCATAAGACATTTGAAGGGCTTGCCGAGCGTGGAAGATGTTCTATGGGATGGTTCTTCGGATTCAAGCTGCATCTGATAATCAATGACAAGGGTGAAATCCTCAATTTCATGTTCACGCCTGGAAACGTGGATGACCGGGAACCATTGAAACAGGGTAGGTTTCTGGAAAACATCAAAGGAAAACTATGTGCAGACAAGGGATATATAGGTCAGGCTCTGTTTGAAAACCTTTTCCTTAATGGCATACAACTTGTTACTAAAGTTAAAAATAATATGAGGAACTCACTGATGAGTATTGCCGACAAGATTTTGCTAAGAAAAAGAGCCTTGATTGAAACGGTCAATGACGAACTGAAGAACATCGCACAGATTGAACACTCAAGACATCGTTCATTCAGTAACTTTATAGCCAACTCCTTGTCGGCTATCGCGGCATACTGCTTTTTTGAAAAAAAGCCCGCCATTGACGTAAAGTTTGTCAATGACGGACAACTTGCTATTTTTTGATTTTATTTCGAACTCACGTTAATTTATGAAAAACAAGAGAAAGGCCATATTATTGGTCGGGGCTTTGCTTTGCCTTAATTTGAATATCTTCTCACAGAATATACCATTGAAAATGAATAAAGTGTCGGTGAAAAAAGCTATGACTGAGCTAAAAGAAAAAAGTGGATATTCATTTGTGTATATAGCTGGGGATTTAGATACGAAAAAGATTGTTGATATAGACGCTGAGCAACTGCAAGAAGTTATTGAGCAAATCTTGGAAGGACAAAATGTTTCTTATGAGATAAAAGATAAAAATATCATTATTCGGAAGAAGGAAGTAGAACAGTCCATGTTGAACGAGAAAAAATTACAAGATATTTCAGGGCTTGTGATGGATGTTATGGGAGAACCTATCGTAGGAGTTAATGTGATGGAAAAGGGGACTACTAATGGTACTATTACTGATATGGATGGTAAGTTTTTACTTAAAGCTCCTGCGAATGCAACTCTTATTATTAGTTTTTATTGCTGTCCGGTAAAACACAAAAGAGCATAAAATCCTCCTCGAAGCCCCGTAAAATAGGACTTCGGGTTTTATTTTTCAAAAGTAAGCCCCTTAATCGAAAAGACTTGGTTCTGGTGGTGCTTTTGCATCTCCTTTGCAAGGAAATCATTCCAGGTTTTCTCGGATTTTCCATGAATGCGATAAAATCGACGTAGTACATGAGCATAAGTCGTACCATGGTAACAACCTGCGAGAATGCACAGTGCCTCTTGATGCTTCTTGACAGAACTGTTATCAGCAGATTTGCAATCAAGACTACCCATGTCTGTATTTGTATGGCGTTGACGCTGTCCCCATAGAAGAAATGAAGCGGAAAATTTTGTTTTAGCTGTTTGTATAGCGACTCGATGGCCCATCTGAGGCGATAAATTTCAGAAATGTCCTCAAACGTGAACTCAAAGTTGTTGGTCAACAGCACAACCGGCTTCTTTGTCTCGTAAAATATCTCCACCCTACGTGCCTCATGGGTGAGTTCCCCTCTTGTAAAAAGCACTTTCTTGTCTATGTGCGTCACCAGTCCCTGCGGGTTGACATAAGTAATGGATTCAAGTTCCTCGTACTTAAGGTTTTTCTTCATTTTGGTCACGTAGCACACGCCTTCTTCGGTAAGACGTTGGAATTGTGCGATGTCGACGTAACCACGATCCATCGCCAAAGTGGAGTCTTTGGCAAATGCACCTCCTTCAGCAGGTAATGATCGTGTTTTGCGGCGGATGTGAGCTGCACCACCATCGGTACGCCGACATGATACTTCATTACTGTATGTACTTTCATGCCGCCTTTTTTCTTGCCTGATTTCGGGTGCCGCCCGACACCTTTGAGTATGTTGTCAAAGAGCGTTATTGTGGTGGAATCCATCATGTAAAGCAACTTCTCCCAGTCTTTAGGCTCGTGAGTCTGCCCCTTATAGCACTTGGAGGGGCGGCTGTCCGCTAAAAATTTGGCATACTTCTCCAAAAGATACGCATAAACACTTGCAAAGAACTCCTGAGGACGGCGTATATTGGCCTCCGCAAGCGTGCTGCGACGAACCAGATAGTTCATTCCGAGGTGTCCGAGCTTGTGAGCCTCCGCCTTCATGCCTATCTCAAGTTCGCGAAGAGAATCAAAGTGTTTGAGTATGCCGAACAGCATTACCACAAGATGTTGGTAGCCGTCAAAACGCTTCACGTAAGCCTCGCTTCCTTTCGTTTCGCGACTTATTTGAAGAATCTTCTCTTTGTCGAGTAACTTTAACACTTGACTATAGACCGGCTGTCCGGTAAAATGACTATCTTTGCTCATGGTTATATATTTTTTCGCAAAACAAAGATAACCAAAAGGGCTGATACCTCGTGAGAAGTGTCAGCCCTAATTTATTTTGTTTGAAAAGTTTTACCGGACAGCAATAATTAGTTTTATCGGTTATAAGACTCTTGCTGTTAATTTGGAAGGGGAAAAGAATGTGAATATAACTCTGAAAGAGGATTTGGAACAATTAGATGAAGTGGTGGTGGTTGGTTATGGAACTCAAAAAAAATCTAGTTTGACAGCATCCGTGGCGACAGTGCCTGCAAAAGAACTGAGTAAACAGATGGGGCATTCTGTTGCAGCTGCTTTGCAGGGGAGGGCTCCAGGAGTAGAAATATTGCAAAAGGGGGGAGAAGCTGGGGCAGATATCAAGATACTTGTTCGGGGAGCAGGTACATTTGGTGCTACTGAACCTTTATATGTTATTGATGGTGCATTTTCTAATAATGGGCTAAATTCGTTGAATCCTTCAGATATTGAATCAATAGAAATCCTGAAGGATGGTTCGGCGGCTGCCATTTATGGCTCTCGCGCTGCAAATGGGGTTGTGCTGATAACTACCAAGCATGGTCAAAAAGGTAAAGCAAAAGTTGAAATTTCTGCAAACTATTCTTTGCAGACTCCTTCTAAATATCTTGATTTTCTAGATGCAAATGAGCATCGCGAATATACTAAGCAAATTGTTGAAAATTCAACAAACCAGACTCAAGCTCCAGAAAATATTCATCCTACTAATCCTGATATTAATACTGACTGGCAAGATGCATATCTAAGAAATGCTCCTATGTATAATTTGAATGCTTCAATTTCTGGTGGTGGTGAATATTCAACTTTTAATACAAGTTTGGGGTATTTTGATCAGCAAGGTATTATGGAATTTTCTGGTTTTAAGAAATATAATGCACGTGTCAATGGAACGTTTAAGAAAGGACGTTTGACTGTTAGTGAAACTCTTTCTGCTGCTTTTACAAATAAGGAGCCTCAAGTAAGGATGGTGATGGGGATTCCTACTGTTCCAATGACTGATGTAGAGGGAAGGTATGTATCTGCAGGTAAAGATTATTATGTAAATGAAGGAAAAGTTACTAATCCGTTTGCATCTTATTCCAATACTGTTCGAAGAAATAAAACAGTTAATGTTACTGGTAGTTTGAATATAGGACTGAATTTATATAAAGGATTGGATTATAAGCTACTACTTGGAGGTGACTATATATCAACAAATAATATATCTCGGTCCATTGCTTTTGACTCCAATTGGGATGAGAATGGTAATGCAGATCCTGATTATAGCAGAACGATTAATTCACTATCTGAAAGTCGTGGACAGCGATTTAGTTATACAATTGATAACATTTTGACTTATAAGAATATGTTTGCTGGTCATACTATTGACGCAATGGTAGGTACAAGTTGGATGAGAGAATACTATAGAACTATGGGGATTGGTTCTGGTTCTACAGATTTGGGTGGTCCTAATATTACTATTTTTAATGGGAAAGGAGATATAACAAGTGAAGAATACAATTCAGCTTTACTCTCCTTTTTTGCTCGCTTGAACTATGACTATAAGGAGCGTTATCTTGTTTCTGCAAGTATTCGTAGTGATAAATCTTCCAAATTTGCTAAAGGAAATAGGGTCGGTTACTTTCCTTCGGTTTCAGTGGGTTGGAATATACATGAAGAGAATTTTTTTAATATAGAATGGATAAGTAAAATGAAGATTAGAGCTAGTTATGGTGAATTAGGAGCTAATTTTATAGATTCATATTCTTTCCTTTCTACGGCTTATGGTCCAATACCTTCTGTATTCGGTGAAAATCAGATTGGTCAAAGTAGTGTGATGAATGGTTATGTAACCAAATTTGCTCAGGAAAATTTGACTTGGGAAAAATCAATATCTAAAAACGTAGCATTGGAAATGGCTTTTCTGAATAATAAAATTTCTTTTACAGCTGAATATTTTTGGAAAGATAATAATGACTTACTTGCTCCATTACTTCCATTAGCATCGTCAGGGCAAACCATTATGACTAATGGGGGGGATTTGCCAGTCTTTAATTCTGCATCTGTTGAAAATAAAGGTTTTGAATTTACGGTAGGTTATCGTAATAATTGGAAGGATTGGAGTTTGGATGTTACTGCCAATATTTCGGCATTAAGAAATAAAGTAAAGAGTTTGGGTGAGGGAGTACAACCCATTAAGGCAGAGGTGATGATGAGTGGTTCTTTTAATGACCGTCCTACTATTACTAAACCGGGCTTGCCTATTGGTACCTTTTGGGGATATGTGGTGGAAGGTTTTGATAATGATGGTAATTTTATTTTTCAGGATAATAATGGTAGTGTGAATGGTGTATTGACAGGAAAACCGGATGGGAAGATTGATGAGAATGATAAAACGGATATTGGTAATCCTCATCCGGATTTTACTTATGGTTTAAATATAAATGTAGGTTATAAGAATTGGGATTTGACTGCTTTTTTCCAAGGAACGCAAGGTAACGATATTTTTGCTTTAATGAAATATGATTGGTATTTTGGAGGAGCTAATAGTGCTACCCTAAAGGATGCTTTCTATAAATCATGGACTCCGCAAAATCCTAATGCAGAAGCTCCTAAACTGAATAGTAAAAACAGTTCTGGCATAAACTCGCTTCCAAGTACATTCTATGTGGAGGATGGTTCTTATTTCAGATGCAAGAATCTACAAATCGGTTATTCCTTTAATAAGAAATTATTGCAAAAATTCCATATAGAATCATTTAGAATATATGCGGGGGTACAAAATTTATTCACTATCACAAAATATCCCTTGTATGATCCCGAAGTTAGTTCAAACGTGTTGTTTGACAGAGGTGTGGATGGTTTCTGGCAAGCACAGGAAAGTCCTCATGAAGCAACAATGAATTCTAGAGTATATAATCTTGGTGTCAATTTAACTTTCTAAAAACAGAATAAGTATGAAAATAATGTTGCGTAAAATTATAGTTATCATTATCAGTTTTGTAACTATTGGAATGATGGGCTCATGTGAAGATATTTTTAATGATTTGGCGGTGAATCCTAATCAATCAGACGTTAATTCATTTTATACTACACTAGAAAATTGTAATAAGGGAATTCTTGGTATCTATGGGTATATTTCGACTCCTCGTAATTTGGGAGCTTGTGGATTTGGTTTGATGTTGACTCGTAGTGATGAGGGGTGTTCGGTAGCTGATTATGGAGTACCAGGTGCTTATAATGAAGAGTTTACTCCTTCTTATTATTCATTGGTTCAACCTTTTCAGTTAATGTATACAGCTGCTTCCCAAGCTAACCAAATGATTGAAAGTCTTACTGAAATAGAATTCAGCAATAAAGAATTACAGGATGCATATTTGGGGGAGGCTTATTTTCTTCGTGCATTTACACATTTCTTTTTATTCATCAATTATAGGAATATTCCTTTGATTAAAGAATTGCCTAAGGCTCCTAATGAATATAAGCCTCAGGCAACACCTGAAGAGGCTTGGGATTTTATTATAGATGATCTGATCAAAGCTAAAGATTTACTTCCTGACAAGAATTTTTGGGATGCTAAAAATAAAGGACGTGTGACGAAAGCTTCTGCTTATGCACTTTTGGGTAAGTCATATCTTTATAGATCCGGTATTGAACCCAAATATGGAACTTCACAAACAACTTATTATAATGAGGCTGCTGCGGCTTTTGCAGAAATCATTAATGGTAATTGTGGAAACTACAGATTGGTAGATGACTATTCATGGAACTTTGATGTGGCACATGAAAATAATGATGAATCTATTTTTGAAGTACAATTTGTCGGAGTGTTGAATACAGGATTTAACCCAGGATTTGTGGACAGTGGGTTGTTCAATGATGTCCGGTGTAAAATGTGTATAATGAATAGAAGTAGAAATTCGAATAGTTCTGCACAGGTTATGCACAATTGGTTATATGATAAATTTGTAGCGTCAAAAACAGTGACAGGAGAAACTGATCCACGTATGTTTGGTTCGTTTGTTTTTAATGATAATGTATCGGAGATTATACGTCCGAAAGGTATGAAGGTTACTTTTCTTGAAGGGAAGGATTGGGAAGCAGAAATGGGTTCAAAGGAAGGAACATTTGGTGAACAATATGAGTTGGCAATGGGATATAAAATGTGTAGTAGGAAATGGTTGGATTGGACCTTACCTCCGACAGATGATGCTGGTGGGCATTTTTTTAATGGACGTGCACAAGGAGTAAACTGGAGAATGATTCGTTATTCGGATGTTTTGCTGATGTATGCTGAAGCTGTAGTAATGGGAGGGAAAGCCACTGCAAACATAACCCCGTTAGAAGCAATAAACAAAGTACGCGATAGGGTAGGAGTACCTCATGTAACAGAAGCTAATATGAGAACTATTGAAGATGAACGTATTCTAGAACTTACCTATGAAGGCTTCCGATTCTTTGACTTGCTTCGTTGGGGTAAAGTAGTAGAGCGTTTTCGCGAATTGGAAAATACTGATCCTTTGTTTAAAAGGTTTAGCAGGGCTCAATATATGGGGTTTAAGGAAAATAAGAATGAATGGGTTCCATTGCCAATTGATGAAGTAGAGGGTAATCCATATATCACTAAAAATAATCCAGGATGGTAATTAAAAATAGAATAATTATGAAAGTATTTTATTATATTATATGTGCAGCTTGCTTTGCCGGCTGTGTGTCATCTTCCAATGATAAAACGGTGAAAGAGAATGGTAGAACATTGCATAATGGCATTGTGCTGCCCGAGCAATGGCCTCCTAGTATGATTGATGATGGAGTACGTTGCGAAATGTCTTTACCTTATATTTCAAACAAACCGACTGTTATTTCTGTAAATCTAGGACGCCAATTATTCGTTGATGATTTTTTAATTGCAGAAACAGATATGGAGCGTGTTTCCCATAAGGCTATGTTCTATGAGAATAATCCGGTACTTGCTCCGGATAAGGAGTGGGAATACACTTTTGAACGTGCTCCTTATGCTGCTCCTTTCAGTGATGGAATATGGTATGATGAAAGCGAACAAAAATTTAAAATGTGGTATTTGGCTGGTGCCGGATCTATGCACAAACATCGTCAAAGCTTTTATACTTGTTATGCGGAGTCAAAAGATGGGAAGCATTGGGAAAAAGTGAATATGGATATAGTGCCGGGTACGAATATTGTAGATACTTGTGATCGGGATGCGGCTACAGTTTGGCTCGATAAAATGTGTCCAGAACCAGAAAAACGTTTCAAATTCTTCAATGTGGAAAAACATAGTGGAGGATGGAAAATAATTTTAAAATATTCAAAAGATGGTATTCATTGGTCGGAAGGAGTTGCGCAATCAGGACCGGTGGGGGATCGTACCACTGCTTTCTATAATCCGTTTACTCAAAAATGGGCTATTAGTCTACGGCAGGGGAGTAAAGCAGACGGACGCTCTAGAGGCTATTTGGAAAATGAAGATCCAGAGATGGCAGTTAGCGTGGCGCATTCATTGGCTAAAGGAATAAAGGATAAAAATATAGTTTTGTGGTTTACTCCTTCCGATAAGGAACTGCCACATCCTGAATTTCCTGATGTGCGTCCAGCCATTTATAATTTTGATGCTATGCCTTATGAAAGTGTTATGCTAGGGTTCTATGCTATGTGGAAAGGACCAGAGAATGATCTCTGTGGTAAGTTAGGTATTCAGAAAAGAAATGAAATAGGGATGGGATATAGTCGGGATGGTTTTCATTTTTATCGTCCCAGTTATGAACCTGTTATGGGAGTAAATGAAACGGAAGGGGCATGGAACTGGGGAAATATGCAGTCTATTATTGGCGTACCTCTCATTGTTGGTGATTCTTTGTATTTGTATTCTAGTGGAAGAATGAAGAATAAAGTGATGTGGGATGGATTTACTTCTACTGGGTTGGCAACTTTACGTCGTGATGGGTTCGTTTCCATGCATACAGACACAGAAGGGGTACTTGTTACCGAGAAAATAAAGTTTGATGGTAATCATTTTTTTGTGAATGCACAAGCAAAGGATTTGCAGGTGGAGATAATGGATGAAAATGGTAATGTGATTACGGGATTTTCCAGAGAGGATTGTAAGGAAATGAATGATTTGAACAGTACTAAACAATTGGTAACTTGGAAATCAGGTAAAAAACTTGCTGCTCTTTCAGGCAAGATAGTTAAAGTGAAGTTTTATGTTACTTGTGGAGATTTATATGCTTTTTGGATTTCTCCATGGGACACAGGAGAAAGTAGGGGATATACAGGTGGTGGTGGTCCGGGACTCAATCCTTGTGGAATCGATATTAAATAACTGATATGTATAAAACATAGTTGTGTTACATCGTGTATTTTGTTGGTGGCTGCTTCATGAGAATGAAGCAGTCATTTTTTGTATTACAGATAAATTTTGCTTGGTTGAGCTAAGTCAATATTTAAGTATGAGGAAAATGTAGACATAAAAAAAGGAGCAACGCCTTGCTCCAACCTTTGTTAACCTTAAATCTAATACTATGAAAAACACGTTGCAAAGGTACGTGTTTTAGTGAATTTTGCAAATAAAACAACTAAAAAAATATGTTTTCTAACATGTTTTAATACTTTTGTCCTATTTGTTAAGGATGAGGACTTTTTTTATTTACTTGTATTTTGTCTTTTTTACATATAAAACCGTATATTTGTTGCCACTTTTGCAAAAGGATAAAAACGAATGGTTTCAGTAGATAATTTGAAAGTAGAGTTTGGAGTAACGCCTCTGTTTGAGGATGTGTCATACGTTATCAATAAGAGAGATCGTATTGCGCTGGTCGGGAAGAATGGGGCCGGTAAGTCTACTATGCTTAAGATATTGGCAGGAATACAGGCGCCTACTTCAGGTAGTGTTTCTGTTCCGCGTGATGTGACGATAGGCTATCTGCCTCAAGTCATGATTCTGAGTGATAAACATACTGTGATGGAAGAGGCGGAGATGGCTTTTGAACATATCTTTGAGTTGCAGGCTAGTATTGAGAGAATGAATCAGGAGTTGGCGGATAGAACAGATTATGATTCAGAAAACTATCGTAAACTGATTGAGAAATTCACCCATGACAATGAACGCTTTTTGATGATGGGAGGTACCAATTATACAGCTGAGATAGAACGTACATTGATGGGGTTGGGATTTAGCCGGGAGGATTTTAACCGTCCTACATCTGAGTTCAGTGGTGGATGGCGTATGCGTATAGAGTTGGCCAAGTTGCTGTTGCGACGGCCCGATGTGTTGCTGTTGGACGAGCCTACCAATCATCTGGATATAGAAAGCATTCAATGGTTGGAAAACTTTTTGAAGACAAGTGCGGGAGCCGTTGTATTGGTGAGCCACGACCGTGCATTTATTAATAATGTGACCAATCGTACGATTGAAATATCTTGCGGGCATATCTATGATTATAAAGTGGCTTACGATGAGTTTGTGGTATTGCGCAAAGAACGTCGTGAGCAGCAATTGCGTGCATACGAGAACCAGCAGAAGCAAATTCAGGATACGGAAGATTTCATAGAGCGTTTCCGTTATAAGGCTACCAAGGCTGTACAGGTGCAGAGCCGCATCAAGCAATTGGAAAAAATAGTTCCTATTGAAATTGATGATGAAGATAATTCAGCCTTGCGGTTGAAGTTTCCGCCTGCCATGCGTTCCGGCAATTATCCGGTCATTTGTGACGGGGTGAAGAAAGCATATGGCAGTCATATCGTTTTTCACGATGTGACTTTGACTATTAATCGAGGTGAGAAGGTGGCTTTTGTCGGAAAGAATGGGGAAGGTAAGTCCACTTTGGTGAAATGTATAATGGACGAAATCCCATACGAAGGTAAACTGACCATCGGGCACAACGTACAGATTGGTTATTTTGCTCAGAATCAGGCTCAGATGTTGGATGAAAATCTGAGTGTCTTTGATACGATTGATTATGTGGCAAAAGGGGATATTCGTTTGAAGATTCGTGATATTCTGGGAGCATTCATGTTTGGAGGTGAGGCTTCTGATAAAAAAGTAAAGGTACTGTCGGGTGGGGAGCGGAGTCGTCTTGCCATGATAAAACTTTTGTTAGAACCGGTGAATTTCCTTATTTTGGACGAACCTACCAACCATCTGGATATGCGCTCAAAGGATGTATTGAAAGAAGCTATCAAGGAATTTGATGGAACGGTGATTGTTGTTTCTCATGACCGTGAGTTCTTGGATGGACTGGTGACCAAAGTTTATGAATTCGGAGGTGGAGTAGTAAAAGAACACATTGGCGGCATTTATGATTTTTTACAGAAAAAGAAAATAGAGAGTCTGAATGAGTTGCAACTTTCGGCTTCTCCTACTGTGTCTGCCACTAAAAAGGAAGAACCCGAAACAGTTAGTGAGAACAAATTATCTTATGAGGCGCAAAAGGAATTGAATAAGAAAATTCGCAAATTGGAGAAACGAATTGCGGATTGTGAACAGAAAATAGAAAAGCTGGAAACTGAGATTGGCGAGGTGGAAGCTGATATGGCTACTCCCGAAGGTGCATCGGATATGGCTTTGTATGAAAAGCATCAGAAACTGAAAAAGGACTTGGATCAGACGGTAGAAGAATGGGAAACCGTTTCTATGGAATTAGAAGAGATGCAGGGAAGTTAAAGTATGTATCATATATATAGAACAAATGAAAGCAAAACATTATTTACCAATGGCTGTATTGGCTCTGGCAGTAGCTGCCGGATGTGACAGTAAAAAGGAAGCCGTCATGACTTCGGGTATAGACTTGACAAATTTGGACACTACGGCTGTTCAAGGAGCTGATTTTTATCAGTATGCTTGTGGCGGATGGATGAAGAAACACCCTCTGACCAATGAATATTCCCGTTTTGGCTCATTCGATATGCTTGCTGAAAATAATCGGGAACAACTGAAAGGATTGATTGTGGAAATTGCTGCCGGGCAGAATGCGCAAGGTACAATAGGTCAGAAAATAGGGGATATCTATAAATTGGCTATGGATAGTGTGAAACTGAATGCGGATGGAGTAACTCCTATTCAAGCTGATTTGGAAAAGATTGCTTCAGTGAAGGATAAATCGGAAATAGTTCCTTTGATGGCGGAACTGGCTCATAGCGGTGTATTCCCTTATTTCAGTTTCTATGTGGGTGCCGATATCATGGACAGCAAGAGCAATTTGTTTCAATTGTATCAAGGGGGTATCAGTCTGGGTGAAAAAGAATATTATCTGGACAATGATGATGTGACTGTCAATATCCGTAATAAGTATAAGGAACATATTGTAAAGATGTTCCAATTGGCTGGTTTTGATGAGGCTGCCGCTAAAAAGAAAATGGAGGCTGTAATGGATATCGAAACCCGTATTGCAAAAGCTTCTTTTAGTGCGGTGGAACAGCGTAACCCTGCGGCCAATTATCATAAAATGTCTTTGGATGAATTAAAGAAAGAGATTCCGGGCATTGACTGGGATGCTTTCTTGAATGGTATAGGCGTGAAAGGGGTGACTGAACTGAGTGTTTCTCAAGTGGAGCCGATTAAAGAGGTTGAGAAAATTATCAATAGCTTGCCGGTTGAAAATCAGATCGCTTATATGCAATGGAGTCTGATAGACAGGGCTGCCGGTTACTTGAGTGATGATTTGGTGGCACAAAATTTTGATTTTTATGGAAAAACACTATCCGGCAAACAGGCTAACCAACCTCGTTGGAAGCGTGCTGTAAGTACTGTAAATGGAGTACTGGGTGAAGCGGTAGGTCAGATGTATGTGGAGAAATATTTTCCGGCAGCCGCAAAAGAACGTATGGTGCAGTTGGTAAAGAATCTGCAGACCGCATTGGGAGAACGTATTCGGAATTTGGAATGGATGGGTGACAGCACAAAGATTAAAGCTATTGAGAAGTTGAATTCTTTTTATGTAAAGGTAGGCTATCCTGATAAGTGGAGGGATTATACCGGTTTGAATATTGAAAAAGATTCTTATTGGGCCAATGTGAAGCGTGCTACAGAATTCGAACTGGATTATATGTTATCCAAGGCAGGAAAGCCGGTTGACAGAGATGAATGGGGAATGACTCCGCAGACTGTCAATGCATATTATAATCCGACCACGAATGAGATTTGTTTTCCGGCGGGTATTCTTCAATATCCGTTTTTTGATATGAATGCTGATGATGCATTTAATTATGGAGCTATTGGCGTGGTTATCGGTCATGAAATGACTCATGGATTCGATGATCAGGGACGTCAGTTTGATAAGGATGGTAATTTGAAAGATTGGTGGACAGCCGAAGATGCCAAACGTTTTGAAGAACGTGCTCAGGTAATGGTGAATTTCTTTGATAGCATCCAGGTTTTGCCGGGACTCAATGCCAACGGTTCTTTGACTTTAGGTGAGAATATAGCCGATCATGGTGGTTTGCAGGTTTCTTTCCAGGCGTTCAAGAATGCGACAAAAGATGCTCCCCTGCCGGTAAAAGACGGATTTACTCCGGAACAGCGCTTCTTCTTGTCATACGCCGGAGTGTGGGCTGGCAATATCCGCGACGAGCAGATTCGTTTGCAAACCAAGTCTGATCCACATTCATTGGGCAGATGGCGTGTGAACGGAGCACTCCCTCAAATAGGTGCATGGTATGATGCTTTTGGCATTAAAGAGGGGGATCCTATGTATTTGGCTCCTGAAAAACGTGTTTCTATTTGGTAAGCTTTGTATGTAAAAGATAATAAGAAAGCATGGTAATTGCTGAGAATTCGGCATTTACCATGCTTTCTTTTTGGAATTTACATGATAAACACCTATTTTTGTGCCCGATGAAACGGAGACGATACATAGCATGGGTATTGATGTTGGTCAGCATTATCATGTTGACAGCATCTGTTCTGCCTCATCATCATCACCGGGAAATTCTTTGTTTGCAGCATGATATGACTTTGTGCGGCTGTCAATGTTCCGTGCAGCATCAGCAGCATAATAATAGTTCTGATGAGAATCATACATGTAATGCCGGATGTGTGACCAAGTTTAAAAGTGTAACTCCGGATCGGGCCCAAGACAGTGTTTCTCCTGATTATTCGTTTTGTTTGCTGTTATATACGGTGACGGATGTATTGGCGCTTTCATTGCGGTTGACAGAACACAACACATTACCTTATAATTACTATTTAGAAAAACTGCATTCTACGTGTCTTCCCCACGTAAAGGGGTTGCGTGCTCCTCCTTGCGATGTTCTTGCTTAACAGATAGAAAGTTTATCTTTTTATCCGCAACTTTGTTGCATTTTCTTTACACTAATTTTGCATTTAATAAAAAGTAAGAACAAATAATATCATCATGAAGAAACTTATCTTTATGGGAGTCTTGGGCTTGTTCCTCTTAGGCTCTTGCAACAGTAAATCGGGTCATGATCACGAAGGACACGATCATGGAACGGAGGAAGCACATAATCACGACCACGAAGGGCATGACCATAATCACGAAGGGCATGACCATGAAAAAGAAAACCACGACCATGAGAATGAAGGTCACGAAGGGCATAATCATGAAGCGGAAGCTTCTGCAGCCGGACATTCCGATGAGATAATTCTGGCTCCAGAAAAAGCGAAAGCAGCCGGGGTAGAATCGGAAATAATCCGGCCTGAATCATTCCGTCAGGTGATAACGACCAGCGGTCAGGTGCAGGCAGCACAAGGCGATGAAAGCGTAGTAGTCGCCAATGTAGCCGGTGTGGTTTCTTTCCGCCATCCGGTAACGGACGGTATGAGTGTGAGCAAGGGGGCTCCCATTCTGAATATCTCTGCTGAGAATATGCCGGACGGAGACCCTGTAAAACGTACCCGTATCGCATATGAAACCGCCAAAAAAGAATATGAACGTGCCGCCAAGTTGGTAAAAAGTCAGATAATATCGCAGAAAGATTTCAATGCCATTAAGGAGAGTTATGAAAATGCATTATTGGCATACGAGGCTATTTCAAAGAACCAGACCAAGACAGGTGTGTCCGTCACAGCTCCTTTAGGTGGTTATATCAAGAATTGTCTGGTGCAGGAAGGTGACTATGTGTCGGTAGGCCAGCCTTTGGTGAGTATCACTCAGAACCGTCGTCTGTTCCTTCGTGCAGATGTTTCCGAGAAATATTATGGTTATCTGCATAGCATCCAGTCGGCAAACTTCAAGACTCCATACGATAATAAGGTATATGAGCTGGGTGAGTTGAAAGGGCGTCTGCTTTCTTATGGTAAAGCATCCGGTGGTACTTCTTTTTATGTGCCTGTAACTTTCGAATTTGATAATCGGGGAGATGTGATTCCCGGTTCGTATGTGGAGGTGTATCTGCTCTCGTCGGAAATGCCCGATGTGCTGGCCTTGCCTGTTACGGCACTGACCGAAGAACAAGGTTTGTACTTTGTTTATCTGCAACTGGATGAGGAAGGATATAAGAAACAGGAGGTAACTTTGGGAGCGAGCAACGGAAAGAAAGTGCAGATTCTGACCGGTTTGAAAGCCGGTGACCGTGTGGTAACAAAGGGAGCTTATCAGGTGAAATTAGCGTCGGCCAGCAATGCGATTCCGGCTCATAGTCATGAACATTAATCAGCCGTCCTATGCTAAATAAGATTATACATTTTTCCCTTCAGAACCGTATATTGGTTCTGGTGGCGTCGGTTTTGCTGCTTATCGGCGGTACTTACACGGCTTTTCATACGGAAGTCGATGTGTTCCCCGATTTGAATGCGCCGACTGTAGTGATTATGACCGAAGCGAATGGTATGGCAGCCGAAGAGGTGGAACAATTGGTAACCTTTCCTGTAGAAACTGCCGTGAACGGTGCGACCCATGTGCGCCGGGTGCGTTCATCTTCCACCAATGGCTTTTCCGTTGTGTGGGTGGAATTTGAATGGGATACCGATATCTATCTGGCCCGTCAGATTGTCAGTGAGAAATTGTCCTTGGTCAGCGAGGAGCTGCCCGAGAATGTAGGTAAACCTACCATGGGACCTCAGTCTTCTATTTTAGGTGAGTTGCTGATTATCGGTCTGACTTCGGATACTACTTCCATGCTCGATCTCCGTACACTGGCAGACTGGACTATCCGTCCGCGCCTGCTCTCTACGGGAGGTGTGGCACAGGTTGCCGTGCTGGGAGGTGATATCAAGGAATATCAGGTGTTGCTTGACCCTGCCCGCATGAAACATTACAATGTTACGTTGGCAGAGGTGATGAACGTTACCCGTAACATGAATCAGAATGCCAATGGCGGAGTGATTTATGAATATGGAAACGAATATATTGTTCGCGGGGTGCTTTCCAGCCATGATGTGGCTCAGTTGTCACGTTCCGTCATCAAGACGGTGGAAGGGGTGCCCGTTACATTGGAGGATATTGCCGATGTGAAGATTGGTTCGCAGGAACCCAAACTGGGTACTGCTTCGGAGAGAGGAAAACCTGCCGTACTGCTGACCGTTACCAAACAACCCAAGACCGGGACTATTGAACTGACAGAGCAGTTGGAAGCCGCATTGAAGGATTTGCAGAAGAATCTTCCGGCTGATGTACACGTTTCTACAGATATTTTCCGTCAGAGCCGTTTTATTGAAAGCTCTATCGGCAATGTGAAGGATTCGTTGTATGAAGGTGCTGTTTTTGTGGTGATTGTTCTCTTCCTGTTCCTTGCCAATGTACGTACCACGGTTATTTCATTGGTAACCCTTCCGTTGTCATTGATTGTTTCTATATTGACTCTTCACTATATGGGACTCACCATCAATACCATGAGTTTGGGTGGTATGGCCATTGCCATTGGTTCGTTGGTGGATGATGCCATTGTGGATGTGGAAAATGTATGGAAGCACTTGCGTGAGAATCGCTTGTTGCCCGAAGGGGAACGTAAGAGCGTGATTGAAGTCGTGTTCAATGCTTCGAAGGAAGTGCGTATGCCTATCTTGAACTCTACCTTGATTATTGTAGTCAGCTTTGTTCCTTTGTTTTTCCTGACAGGAATGGAAGGGCGTATGCTGGTTCCGTTGGGCATTGCCTTTATTGTGGCGTTGTTTGCTTCTACGGTAGTGGCTTTGACACTGACTCCGGTACTGTGCAGCTATCTGTTAGGTAATAATAAAGGCAAAGGATTGCCCAAAGAGGCATTTGTGGCCGTATGGATGAAAAAGCATTACCGCAATGCCTTGTTATGGTCCTTGAATCATAAATCCGCAGTATTGGGTTTTACGGGTGGACTGTTTGCGGTGGCATTGGTTATGTTTTTTACATTAGGACGCAGTTTCCTGCCATCTTTCAATGAAGGTTCGTTCACCATTAATATCAGTTCATTGCCGGGAATTTCTTTGGCAGAATCGGATAAAATGGGACACCGTGCAGAAGAGTTGCTGATGTCTATTCCCGAAATACAGACTGTAGCCCGTAAAACGGGACGTGCCGAACTGGATGAGCATGCATTAGGGGTTAACGTGAGTGAAATTGAGGCCCCGTTTGAATTGAAAGACCGTTCCCGCCAGGAACTGGTAGCCGATGTGCGTGCCAAGTTATCTACCATTACCGGTGCGAATATCGAAATAGGCCAACCTATCAGCCACCGTATCGATGCCATGCTTTCGGGTACCAAGGCCAACATTGCCATCAAACTGTTTGGTAATGATTTGAACAAGATGTTTGCCATCGGTAATCAGATAAAGGATGCCATCAGCAGTGTGGAGGGTATTGCCGACTTGAATGTGGAACAACAAATCGAACGTCCGCAGCTCAAGATTGTTCCCAAACGCGAGATGCTTGCCAAATTCGGTATTTCTTTACCGGAGTTTGCCGAGTTTGTATCAGTGAACATGGCGGGTGAAGTCGTTTCACAGGTATATGAAGAAGGCAAAGCGTTTAATCTTATTGTCCGTACCAAGGATGAGGTGCGTGATGAGATGGAGAAGGTGCGCAACCTGATGATTGATACCGGTGACGGTCAGAAAATCCCTGTCAACTATGTAGCCGATGTGGTTTCTGCCATGGGACCGAATACCATCAGCCGTGAGAATGTGAAGCGTAAGATTGTGATTTCGGCCAATACCAGCGGTCGTGATTTGCGCAGCGTGGTGAATGATATACAGGAACGGATTGATGCGCAAATCAAGCTTCCCGAAGGATATCATGTGGAATATGGCGGTCAGTTTGAAAGCGAGCAGGCGGCCAGCCGTACGCTGATGCTCACTTCGTTTATGAGTATCGTGGTTATCTTCCTGTTGCTTTATACCCAGTTTAAGAATGCAGCCCAAAGTGGAGTCATTTTGTTGAATTTGCCTTTGGCGTTGATTGGTGGGGTATTTGCATTGATGATAACAACGGGTGAGATAAGCATTCCGGCTATTATCGGCTTTATCTCGTTGTTTGGCATTGCTACCCGTAATGGTATGTTGTTGATAAGTCATTACAATATGTTGCGCGAAGAAGGTATGGAGTTGAAAGAAAGCATTCTCCACGGTTCGTTAGACCGTTTGAACCCTATCCTGATGACTGCGTTGTCTTCCGCGCTGGCTTTGATACCTTTGGCATTCCGTGGCGATTTGCCGGGTAATGAAATACAAAGCCCGATGGCGAAAGTTATTCTTGGAGGTCTTTGACATCGACTTTCCTGAACGCTTTCATTATTCCGATTGTTTATGAACTGATGAACCGAAAGAAGAAATAATAGAAATAATATGAAACGAATCTTAGTTATAATAGCCCTCTGCTCTCCCTTGCTGATGCAGGCCCAGAGTATTGAGCACATTTTGAAAAGCATCGAGCAGAACAATAAAGAGCTCAAGGCACAGAAACATGCCGCCGATGCGACCAAGATGGAAAACCGGACAAACAACAACTTGCCTGATCCTACGGTGAGCTACAGCTCTTTTTACAGTAATGGTGCCGAAGGTGGTCACGGTACGGAATTCGTTGCTTCGCAAGGTTTTGATTTTCCTACTCAGTATATTGCCCGCAACCGGCAGGCTACTTTGCAGAACGAAGCGGTGGACAAGCAACAACAGGCTGCCCGCCGGGATATTCTGCTGAATGCGAAGAATCTCTGTCTGGACCTTATTCTGTTGAATCAGGAAAAGACATTGATGGATATCCGTATGAAAAATGCGGATGAATTACAGGCACTTTACGAGAAACGTCTGACTGCCGGTGATGCGAATATACTGGAAGTCAACAAAATCAAGATGGAGCGTATGAACGTGCAGACGGAAGTTGCCCAAAACAGCGCAGCCCACCGCACTGCCTTGCAATCTCTGCTTGCCATGAACGGCAACATGCCTTTAGAATTTGCTGAAACCACATACCCTGCCATACAGGAAATCAATGATTACAATGTCATGCGGGATGAAGTGATGGCATCAGACCTTGACTTGCAGGCCGCCGTCGCCACTGCCCGTGCCGCCGAGAAGCAGGTTTCGGTAGACCGTCAAGGATGGTTGCCGAAACTGGAAGCCGGTTTTCGCCGTAACACGGATGATGCGGTTTCGATGAATGGTTTTGTGGTAGGGGGCTCCTTGCCTTTGTTTCAGAATCGTAAAAAGGTAAAGATAGCCAAGGCACAGGCTATCAGCGCACAATTGATGCAAGAAAATGCTAAAGATCAGGTTGAAGCTTCTCTGATGTCTCTCTTCAATGAGATGCAGCAGTTGAAGGATGCCATGAATGCGTATGATGTCCCTTTGATGTACCGTTCGCTGGATTTATTGAAGCAGGCATTGACCGAAGGACAAATTTCATTGATTGAATATTTTGTGGAAACGGAAAGTATTTATAAGAATCTTCAGGCGTATATGCAGATTGAGAATCAATACCAGAAGGTGATGGCGAATATCTATAAGAACAACCTGTAGGATGTTAATATCCGCTGAGATATAGTAGTGTAGGGGGGATGTTATAGTTGACATCGCCCCTAAAACTTATCTTGTCGGTTCAGTAAGTAAAATATAAAAAATGAATAGGAAATGAATTTAGAAGAGGTATTGAACTTCCGCCGGTCTGTGCGGAGGTATGATAAAAATAAACCGATAGACCCGGAAAAGGTGAAACATTGTCTTGAACTGGCTACGCTGGCTCCCAATAGTTCCAATATGCAATTGTGGGAATTTTATCAAATAACGAATCCCGGACTGATGGCGAAAGTTTCAGAAGCTTGTTTAGGGCAGTCGGCTGCTTCTACGGCTTCGGAAATTGTTGTTTTTGTTACTCGTCAGGATTTGTATAAAAAGCGTGCTAAATTTGTGCTTGACTTTGAAGAAGGAAATATCAGGCGTAATAGTCCGAAAGAGCGTCAGGAAAACGTATTAGGGACAGGAAGCTGTATTATGGTAAACTGATGCCTTTCATTTATGCAAGGTTTTTCGGGCTTCTAGGGCTTTTCAGGGTGATATTGGCGAGAACCATCAGCCTGTTCCGCCCTATGATGCTGGAAGTTTCGGAATGCGATATGCGTGTGACGGTAAATAAATCCTGTGCCCTTGCTGCCCAAACCTTTATGATTGCCATGGCAAACGAAGGCTATGACACTTGTCCGCTGGAAGGTTTTGACAGCAGGCGGATGAAGAAACTATTGAAGCTGCCCCATGGGGCAGGCATCAATATGGTTATACCTTGCGGCATACGGGATGGGAACAAAGGCATTTGGGGAGAACGGGGCAGGGTTCCTTTCGATGAAATCTATCATAGGATATAAGAGAACAGGGTATTCCTAGCGGGTGATGAAGGTGTATTCCCTTAGATATTCCATCAGCATGCCGAATCGCTCTTCCTGAGTGTGCTTGGAAGAAGACGTCTTGAAACCGTATGTGGGGTCTGCGTGTTCCAGTTCCTTTTCACCCTTTCTGTATACTTCTTTGACAAAATGGCGTGTCGGATTGAATTTGACACTGTCGAAGTGCTTTGGCCGGAAATTATAAGAATGCCGGTTACATCCTTTTTTTGATTCTCGATAAAATCCGGAAACGGTTGTTGTTCGGACGGCATAAAAAATGTGCCTGAAGAATTGGGCTGCCTTTTATGACAGAGTGACTTCCGGCACATTTTTTCTTGTTTATTCCTGTTTATTTCTTTTTCTTCTTAGCTTCTTTCGCCCATTCTTTAGCTCCCTGCTCTTTCAGTTTCGCGGTGAAAGCCTTTGCTTTTTCCATGCTTGCGTTTTCGTCTTCGGGTGAAGCGTATGCATGTTTGTAACCTTTGGTCACGTTCCATTCACCTCGTGTGAAGTCCGGGAAGGCTACTGCCGCACAGCCGTTATCCATAGAGATAGCTCCCAGTTCGGCCAAACAGCACCATTCGGCCAGGTCATATACATCCATGTCCAAAGGCAGTCCGTTTTGCAGGCAATATACCAGACGGCTGTCCATGATGAAGTCCATACCGCCATGGCCGCCGACTTCTTTTGCCATTTCACCATATTTCTTTAAAATAGGATGCTGGTATTTCTCAACAAGTGCTTCCATTTCTGCCTGAGGTAAGAATCCGTGAGAGTTCAAATCGTCTACTTTGGGTTGCACACCCGATGCGGTCAGTTGTGCTGCATCCAAAGCATATCCTTCAACGGGATATTTATTGGCAAACCCTTTGCTTCCTGTCAGTTGGTACAGGCGGTTGTAAGGTTGGGGAGTCATTACATTATGTTGGATTTCAATAACTTTTCCATTTGCTGTGCGAAGCAGGGTGGTGGTATGGTCTCCGTTACGGAATTCTTTACATTCTTCGCCGGTTCTCTTCTCCACTAAATCTTTACCAACAACAGATTTGGTGTCCATAGCTACTAAAGTGGTTATACGGTCACCACGATGGATATCCAATGCTTGTGCTACAGGACCTAGGCCGTGAGTGGCATATACATCACCCCGGTGTTTCATGTTATAATCCAAACGCCATCCCAGTTTGTCTTCTTTGCCGTTTTTCCAATAATGATCCCAGAACGGGCTTAAATTGTGAATGTAGGCTCCTTGGGCACGGATTACTTCGCCAAATACACCTTGTTGTGCCATATTCAGTGTATTCATTTCAAACCAGTCATAGCAACAGTTCTCAAGAATCATGCAATGCTTGCGGGTTTTTTCACTCAGGTTGATTAAGTCCCAGCATTCTTGCAGGTTAATGGCCGAGGGAACTTCAATAGCTACATTTTTACCGTTTTCCAATGCGCATTTTGCTACCGGGAAATGATGCAACCAGTCTGCGGCGATATAAACTAAATCTATGTCTGTACGTTTACATAATTCTTCATATCCCTTTTCTCCGGAATAAATGGCAGCTTTCGGCATAGATGCTTTCTTTAGGATATCCTGACATTTTTCTGCACGGGATGCTTCATAATCACAAAGGGCTACAATTTGTGTACCGGGAATATAAGTGAAGCGCTCTACGGCTCCGGGGCCTCGCATTCCCAATCCGACAAATCCTACGCGGACTACCTCCATTTTAGGGGTGGTTAAGCCTAATACGCTTTTCTGGCCGGTCGGACGTTCAGGAGTATCAATCACAATGGTTCCTTTGTCCCATGTCCAGGAATCTCCTGAACTTACGGTTTGTGCTGTCGTGGTTTGTGGTAAGCACATGCATAGGGTTGTACCCATACATAAGCTTATCATCAATGATTTAAAGGTTCTCATACTTTTTGAATTTAAAGATTAAAATTTAAAAATATAGGTTGTTTCTTGAGTCAACCACTTGAAACTTAATTATATTTCATGTTAATAATAAGAATATTTTTTATTTTTGCGCTCAAAGATAATTAATCTTTTTTGATTATGGATATAAGTTCGTCCTCTTTTTTCTAAGAAAAAGGTGAGTTAATAAATAATATGAAAGAAGGGAAAAAGTGGAATCAAGACAGAAGTTGTGAAGGTATGAGTGAAAATCTAAAAATAATCAAGGTTTGTTGATCGAAAACGATCAGGGAAAGGAAATAATTTAGTTCAAAAGATCGTTTAATAAGGAGAATTGGCGGGATTTTTTTAATTTTGCACTTACAACTAATTAACAGATAAGAAAATGCCGTTAAATTTACCCGATAAACTACCTGCTATTGAATTGCTGAAGGAGGAAAATATCTTCGTCATAGACAATTCACGTGCCAGTGCACAGGATATTCGTCCGTTAAAAATCGTGATATTGAATTTGATGCCGTTGAAGATAACGACAGAAACGGATTTGGTACGTTTGCTTTCCAACACTCCCTTGCAGTTGGAAATATCATTTATGAAGTTGAAAAGCCATACATCGAAAAATACGCCGGTAGAACATATGAAAGCATTCTATCATGACTTTGATTTGATGCGCGACGAGAAATATGACGGGATGATTATTACGGGAGCTCCGGTAGAGCAGATGCCGTATGAGGATGTGAATTATTGGGATGAGATTACTACTATTTTTGATTGGGCGCGTACTCATGTTACCTCAACTCTTTATATTTGTTGGGCGGCTCAAGCCGGGCTTTATCATTTCTATGGAGTTCCCAAATATCCGCTGAAACAAAAAATGTTTGGTATTTTCCGTCATCATATCAATGTACAGGGATTGCCCATATTCCGTGGTTTTGATGATGAGTTTTTTGTACCACATAGCCGTCATACCGAAATACACCGTGAGGATATTCTGAAAGTAAAAGAGTTGGCTTTAATAGCTGAGTCTGATGAGTCTGGGGTTTATATGGCTATGGCTCGTAATGGGCGTGAATTCTTTATTACCGGGCATTCGGAGTATTCTCCTTATACGCTTGATACGGAATATAAGCGTGATTTGGCGAAAGGGTTGCCTATTGAAATGCCTGTAAATTATTATAAGGACGATAATCCGGACAATGCCCCGGTGGTGCGTTGGCGCGGACATGCCAATTTGTTGTTTTCTAATTGGTTGAACTATTATGTATATCAGGAAACCCCGTTTGATATAAATCAGATACGATGATCAGACAACGAAAAATAGAATTATTAGCTCCTGCTAAAAATCTGGAGTGCGGTATTGCAGCTGTTGATCACGGTGCTGATGCCATTTATATTGGTGCTCCCCGTTTCGGAGCACGTGCGGCTGCGGGGAATTCATTGGAGGATATCGCTGAGTTGGTGCGGTACGCTCATGTGTATAATGTTCGTATCTATGTGACGGTGAATACGATTCTGAAGGATGAGGAACTGAAGGATACGGAAAAAATGATTTGGGATTTATACCGTGCCGGAGTGGATGCTTTGATCGTGCAGGATATGGGATTGTTGGAATTGAATCTGCCACCTATACCGTTACATGCCAGCACACAGATGGATAATCGTACTCCTCAAAAAGTAAGATTCCTGGCTGAGGCAGGTTTCCGTCAGGTGGTATTGGCTCGTGAACTTTCTCTTGTTGAAATAGGAAATATCCATCATGCTTGTCCTGATGTGCCTTTGGAGGTATTTGTACATGGTGCTTTGTGTGTAAGCTATAGTGGACAATGTTATGTTAGTCAGGCTTGTTTCGGACGTAGTGCCAATCGGGGAGAATGTGCCCAGTTCTGTCGCCTTGCTTTTGATATGGTAGATGCGGACGGTAAATCTATAGTAAGGAATAAGCATTTATTGTCTCTGAAAGATTTGAATCAGAGCGAAGAGTTGGAGCAATTGCTGGATGCCGGAGCTTCTTCCCTGAAAATAGAGGGACGTTTGAAGGATGTATCTTACGTTAAAAATGTAACAGCTTATTATCGCCAGAAGCTGGATACTGTTTTCAAACGTCGTAAAGAGTATATCCGTGCTTCATCGGGAAAAGTGAAATTAGAGTTCAAACCTCAATTGGATAAGAGTTTCAGTCGTGGTTTTACTAATTATTTTCTTTTTGACAGGAATAAGGATATTTTTTCTTTTGATACTCCCAAGTCTTTAGGGGAGGAGATGGGGACAGTGAAGGAAATTCGTGGTAATTATCTTACCGTAGCCGGAATCAAGTCTTTTAATAATGGAGATGGCGTCTGTTTTTTGGATGAGACTGGTAAGTTGCAGGGATTTCGCATAAACCGGGTGGAGAATAATAAGTTATTTCCTCAAGAGATGCCTCGGATAAAGCCCCGTACGATACTTTATCGTAATTTTGATCAGGAATTTGAGAGGTTGATGTCGCGTAAATCAGCTGAAAGGAAAATTGCTGTCATTTTAAAATTGGCTGAAAATAATCGGGGCTTTACTCTGTCTCTGACCGATGAAGATGATCACAGTGTCAGTGTGGTGCTGGAAAGGGAGAAGGAACGTGCCCGTACTCCGCAGGAAGATAACTTGCGTACACAACTTGGAAAGTTAGGAAATACTCCATTTGAAGCGTCAGATATAGTGATTGACTGGTCGGACAATTGGTTTATTCCGGCTTCTATGCTTGCCGAACTTCGCCGTAAGGGAATAGAGAAACTGCTGGAAGTGCGCCGTATTAACTATCGGCAGGAAATTTACAAGTTGCCTCGAACGCATCATGCTTTTCCTGTGAATGAATTGACTTATTTGGGAAATGTGATGAATGCTGATGCTATTTCCTTCTATAGGAATCATGGCGTGCAGCGTATTGCTCCGGCTTATGAAAAGGCTCCGGCAGAAGAAGCGGTATTGATGTTTTGCAAGCATTGTTTGCGTTATAGTATGGGATGGTGTCCCTCTTGGCATAAAGTGCGTTCTCCTTATAGGGAACCTTATTATTTGGTTAGCTCGGATAACAGACGTTTCCGCTTAGAGTTTGATTGTAAGAATTGTCAGATGAAAGTCTATGCTGAAAAGTAAGTACATCGGATTACTGTTTTTGGTGTTGGCTATTTTAATGGCTTGCCAATATCCTTCACCTGTTACTCCGAGTGGGGATATGCCGCAAAAGAAAAGGGATTCTGTCAATTATTTGATAGAACGGCATTATACATTAAACAGTAATTTTGAGGTTACTTCAGATTCGCTTATGTTACAGCAACTGCCATTGGTTGATGTGCTTCCTGTTTTTAAAGGAGAACGGCTGGTGGTAGCGGAGTTTATGATACAAGCTGCTGATAGTGTGGATTCTGTATGGGTAAAGGTAGCACGGGACCAGGAAACAATGGGATGGATACATGAAAAGGAATTGTTGGAGAAAGTAGTTCCTGTGGATTCAGTGTCACAGTTTATTCATTTTTTCAGTAATTCTCATACCATCGCTTTCTTTGTCATATTAGGCTTTTTCGGTATTTGGTATATTCATAGGGCTATTCGTCGCCAGAAGCTGCAATTAATCTGGTTGAATGATATTGATAGCGTTTTTCCTACAGTTCTTTCTTGGTTGGTAGCTACAGCAGCTACGCTTTATGCCAGTATTCAGCATTTTGTTCCGGGAACTTGGGAGCAGTTTTATTATAATCCTTCTTTGAATCCTTTTAGCTTACCTTTTATTCTTTCTCTTTTCATGTTTAATATTGGGGGGATTATTCTTGTGGGGTTGGCTACTTTGGATGATTTGTTTCATCAGACACATATTGAAGCTGCATGTTTTTATTTGTTGGGATTGATGTCCTGCTGTATCTTTTTATATTTGTTTTTTACATTTACTACGTATTACTATTTGGGTTATCCATGTTTATTGGTATATGCTGTATGGTCATTTAATCGTATAAAGCATGCTTCCCGGTATAAATTCAGTTGTGGAAATTGTGGGGCGAAGATAAAGAATAAAGGAGTGTGTCCTCATTGCGGCGCTGTCAATGAATAATTTTATTGTTTGTTTCTTTTGACAAAGGCTCAAGCAGTTTTCTATTGTAAACAGCATTTTCTCTATGTACATACACTAAAACAAATAGGTTTGTTCTAGAAGCTATGGGTATCATTTACAGCAATAATAAAGTTCTTGCTTTTCTTGGTGTGACAGAATAAAAAATAAACTTGATTTGGTAAATGTGGAAACAGAAAGGGAGTTCGTGATGAACCCCCCTTTCTGTTTTTGCAAGAATGGTTAGAAGTGATAACGTATATCCACTCCCAGTTGTAAAGGCCTGCTTTTTTGTTCGAATCCTCTATGCATGGTTTCAAAATAGAAGGTTGTATAATCCTTGTTGGTTAAATTACGTCCCCATACATCTATCTGTAAAGCTTTTGTCTGCAAAGAAATGCGCCCGTTCAGTGTTCCGTAAAAACTTTGTGAGACATTGTTTTTTTCAGTCCAATAAATTTTTCCTGCTCCGGTATAGCTCATGCCTAAAGTCAGGCTTTGCATCCAATTGCTTTTATCGAAAAAGAAACTATAATTTGCGCCTGCATTCATGGTATGGCGGGGAACAAATGGTACATAATTGCCGCTATAATCAATTTGCTCTTCTGATGATGTAGTACCTCCGTCATATTTTTTGAATGTGGAATGAGTATATCCATAACTTACATTCATATTCAGGTTTTTGTTGATGGATGCCAGAAAGCTGGCCTCTATTCCATAACTTTCGCTACTACCGGCATTGACCATCATTCGTCCCAAGCCACTATTGACAAATTTGGCGATTTGTTGGTCGTGGGTATCCATGTAGAATGCGGCAAGGTCGGTCTTCAGTTTGCCGTTGAACAAACTGAGATGTGATCCCACTTCGTAATTCCAGCTGTACTCGGGCTTGTAGACAGTTGTTTCTTGTACGTTCAATTCTTTTCCGTAGTTGGGCATGTGTTGCTTGATCATTCCTTCTATCATACCTGCCATAGATTCTGGTGCCTTGTCTAGTATGGCTTCAATCATTTTTTGTTGCATGTCATTTTGTATCAGTTCTGAAAACATCTGTACGTTATAACCTCCGGAACGATATCCTCTGGTTATGCTTACATACATATTGTTTGCAGGGCTGAAATCGTATTTAAAAGCTAGCTTGGGAAGTAGCTGTACATAGTCGTTTTTTTCTTTTCCTTCCAATAGCGGTGCGGCATTCAAATTCCTGAATGGAATATTAAGGGGAGGCATTGCCATTTTAAGAAAGAAATCGAAATCAATATTACTATCCGAGAAATAATTCATAGACATTTTTTCATATTCCAAGCGCAAACCTGCTGTTACTGAAAGGCCTTTCACAAACAGGTCGTTGAATGTAGATTGGTGGTACAGTGCGGTGCTGAATACCGGTGTGTCAAAACTTCCACTTACGCGGATACGGTTGTTCAAAACGTCCAGACTCATTTCAGGGGTACGGCGGGGATCGTCTAAATGAATTTTCTTGAAAGTATTGTTGATGTTTCCTTCGATCATATCGGTCACTCCGTCCTCCATGAAGTTTACCGGACCGGTGGTATGTAGCCATTGATAAAAACCACTAACCCCTGTAACCCATTGCCAGCGCTTGTTGTTTTTGCTTTTAAAAGTAATTTCTTCACTGATGGTATTCAGACGCTGCTTCTGCTCAATGGTATAAATGCTGACAGGCAGGAAATCCTGGTCCATAAACATACGGTCGTTTAAATTCTGGAATCCTGTAACAGCGCTTAAGATAAACTTTTGCGCCTGGTATTCAATATTCAAACCGGTATTGAACAGTCCACGGCGATAAGTACAATCCTGATCGTATGAAATCTTCCCTATGTAGTTTTTATATTTTTCATTCTCTTTGTCGTATCCGTCTATAGCTCCTGTATAGTAATAAGGGTATCCCCCTTCGTCATTATAATCATAGCCTATGGTGAAGTCTAGTTTTAAGTTTTCTGAAGGCAGCCAGATAGCATGTATTCGTCCGCCTCCCGCTTCCATATTATCTACTTTTTTCCCATTGAGCGAATTGCGGAAGAATCCGTCTGATCCCTCATAATAACCACCGGCGGAGAAAGCGAAACAGTCACTCCAACGGTGGTAGTGGGTTAATGAAGCACTGCGGTAGTTACTTTTTGTTCCATAACTCAGTTTTACGTCTGTTCCCTGATAGGAGAATGGAGAGCGGGTATGTACCTTGATTAGTCCCCCCATGGTATTGCGTCCGTACAAGGTTCCTTGTGGACCGCGAAGAATATCAATACGTTCTATATCATAAAAATTGAAATCAAATGCAGATTTGTCAATGTAAGGGATATTGTCCACATACAAACCTACCGCAGGAGTATTGATACGCGATCCGATTCCCCGGATGTAAATGGCTGAGGTGAGTCTTGAACCATAGTCGGGCATAAAGAAATTGGGTACCAGTGAACTCACGTTCTTTAAAGTGGTGATTTGGTTTGCTTGCATATCTTTTTGGGAGAGTAAAGATACGGCTGTAGGAAGTTCCCTTAATTTTCCGGTTTCTTTAGGTGAAGCGATAACTACCACCTCTTCTATATCAATGACTTTTGTAGTGTCCTTAGGCAGCGTGTTGATATCTTCAGCAAAAGTTGTTGCAGCCAGCAGGCAGGATGTAATGAATAAAATGTTTTTTCTCATATTTATTGTTTGGTTTTATTTGATACATCACGGATAACCAGAGTTGCTACAAGTTTCTACCAGGCGGAAAATTTATATATTCCACTCTGTATAATCCATGATGGAGAATGATTCCGGCTGCAAAGTAACGGTAAACCTGATATGTGTGCAATCCTAATAAATGAGGATTTTATATTCTGTCTGCTTCAATGTAGCCATTCATCACAGCATAAACGGTAAGACCGGAAACAGACTTGATGCCCAGTTTTTCAGTAATGTTCTTGCGGTGGGAGATAACGGTGGTCAGGCTGATATTAAGTTTGTCGGCTATCTCTTTGTTGATAAGTCCTTTGGTGATAAGTATCAATACTTCTATTTCCCGGACAGACAATTCATGTTCCGTTTTTTCTATGTGCATTGCTTTATCTGCTGCTTGTTTTCTTGCCTGATGTCCATATTGGCGCAATTGATGGATGTCTTTTATCAAAGAACCTTCATCTTGGTAGATATTCAGTTTGGGAACACCGGATAATTGAGGCTGGTTGTCACCTCCTGCTAATACAATTGTTTTTGGTTTACGAAGTAAAAAGAAGGAAGTATGTTCAAAATAGATTTGGGCAGAGATAAAATAATGGGCATACATGTCCGGTGTGTCATCCGTCAGCTCACCAAAGGAATGGAATACACGGATAGTAGCCATTGGAATGATATCTTCCAAAATGTTTTTTAACCCCAGGCAAGTGAGGGTATTTGGGTCTACTATGGCTATTTCAGGATGATGCATGATGTTTTCTTTGGTGCAAAGATACATATCTTTTATAAAAAACAGATTCATAAAGACAAAGAAATCTTCTTTTAGGCAACATCACCAATCATTTATTTGTAGGGGCGCATTTGAATGCGCCCGCATATGTGCTGTAAATCATTTTCGGATAGGTTCAATCTGTCATTACTCCTAAATAAGTGGCTGCTGCTTCAGCACATTTTTCTCCATCGATACCTGCTGAAACAATTCCTCCGGCGTAACCTGCTCCTTCTCCACAAGGAAATAACCCATTGACAGTGACATGTTGCAGTGTCTCATTATCTCGCAGGATCCGTACCGGAGCCGACGTGCGTGTTTCTACACCAATCATCACTGCTTCATTGGTCAGGAAGCCATGGCTGCTCTTTCCGAATTGTTGGAAACCTTTGCTCAAACGGTCGGTAATGAATGCAGGCATCCAAAAATGCAGGGGAGAGGAAACTAATCCCGGACTATACGAACTGTCGGGTAAATCATAGCTTAGTTTTTTGCGGGTGAAGTCCACCATTCGTTGTGAAGGTGCGGTTTGGCGCATATTGCCTTGCTGCCAGCAGGAGGCCTCCAATGCTTCTTGGAAATACATCATGGTTAATGGACAATGGTCGGTAGTCCATTGACCATGATTTTTATTAGTGGCTTTTAATTCTTCACTTTTCGTTTTTAATTCTTCTGTAAAAAGATTATTTTCCGCCAGATCTTCCGGCCTGATTTCTACCACCATGCCGGAGTTGCTCCATTTGGAGCCGCGGTTGCTGGGACTCATGCCGTTTACTACAATCTGATGCGGACCGCTTGCGGCAGGAACAACAAATCCTCCCGGACACATACAAAAACTATAGACACCACGTCCTTCTACTTGTGTCACAAAGCTATATTCAGCGGCAGGCAGATACTTTCCACGTCCGTTTTTATTATGATATTGTATTTGGTCAATCAGCATGGACGGGTGTTCCAAACGTACTCCTACTGCAATTCCTTTGGTTTCCATCTCTATACCATTGTCATACAACCACCGATACACATCCCGTGCGGAATGTCCGGTAGCCAGAATAACAGGTCCTTTGAAAGTCTTTCCGGTATTTGTTTCTATACCTGTGATTTTGTTTTTTTCTATAATAAGGGAATCCATTCGTGTTTCGAAATGCACTTCACCACCACATTCTATGATGGTATTCCGCATATTTTCAATCACACGCGGCAACTTGTCTGTACCGATGTGGGGATGGGCATCTGCCAGGATGGAGGTACTGGCGCCATGTTGGCAGAATACATTCAGAATTTTGTTCACATTCCCTCGCTTTTTGCTTCGGGTATAGAGTTTGCCGTCTGAGTAGGCTCCTGCTCCTCCTTCTCCGAAACTGTAGTTGCTTTCAGGGGCAACTTTGTGCTCACGGCTGATACGGGCGATATCTATTTTTCTATCGCGTACATTCTTACCTCGTTCCACTACGACAGGCCGGAGTCCTAACTCTATTAATCGCAAAGCAGCAAAAAGTCCGCCCGGTCCTGCTCCCACGACAATGACTTGTGGTTTCCCATCTACCTTATTATATATAGTACGGGTGAACTCCTCATCTTGTGGCATTTCATTAATATATAGGCGTACTTTCAAATTTACATAGATGGTGCGTTGACGTGCGTCTATGCTCCTTTTTAAGATGCGAAGGGCATGGATGGTACGTATATCCAATCCCTTGTCATGTCCGATGAACTGTTTCAGTGACTGTTCGTTGGCTGCTTGTTCAGGCAAGACTCTTATTTGAAATTCCTGTATCATGGTTCTTATTTGGATTGTTCGCCTTCCGGCATTAATTTTTTACGGTAATAAGAATTGGCGGTATATAGTGCGGCGGCAGGGTTGTGTCCTGTCACACGGTCTTTGGTCACTAAAGTTGTAGTATAGGCATTAGAGTACTTGTAGAATAAACTATCATGTCCCACACATAGTCCGATAACCACGTTCAACTCTGTATGTGCTTGGTTGAGAAGGCGTGCTTGTAGGATAGGGTTACACATTGCCGCACCGATTTTTTCACATTCTTTGGGGATTCCGATAGAGGATTTGGCTATTCCGGCTACTTTGCAGATTACTGAATATACCTCAAAGCCGTTAGCACGGAGGATGCGGGCAAAAATACGGGCTTCATTCACCAGTCCGATACAATAGGCAATTCCTAGTTTTTTATATCCCATCTTGCGTGCGAAAGTCATGATTTCTTCCACACGGGTTAATCGGCAGTAACCTTCATATTCCACTTCGGCACTGGCTGCCATTATCTTGTTGTTGTCGTTATATTGTTTCAACGCCCATTCCAAATCTTCTTGTTCCAAATGGGTAGTCAGACAAAATTCAGGGTAAGTGCGCTCTTTGAACTTGCAGTTCTGTGTGCCGCAGTCTATGCAGGTCGGGGGGTATGATTGTTCTTTTGTCATTTTATATCATTATTCAAATTAAGTTTTCTCTTATTTATCTCATCCAAACAAAGCCCGGAACGCTTCTTCTACCTTCCTTACCGGAATGATTTCTATCTTTAATTTTGATGTATCCATTCCTTGCAAATTATGTTTCGGTATAAGAATTTGTTTGAAACCTAATTTCTCTGCTTCTCCGATGCGTTGCTCAATACGGTTTACAGGTCGGATCTCACCACTCAGTCCTACTTCACCCGCCATGCAGGTGTCACGTTCTATTTCCGTATCCATATTGCTGGATAGAATGGCACTGATGACAGACAGGTCGATGGCCGGATCATTCACTTTCAATCCACCTGCGATATTCAAAAAGACATCTTTTTGTGCCAGTTTGAATCCTACCCGTTTTTCAAGTACTGCCAGAAGCATGTTCATACGTCGTAAATCAAATCCGGTGGCAGAACGTTGCGGATTCCCATATACTGCCGAACTGACTAAAGCCTGTGTTTCAATCAAGAAAGGGCGGACTCCTTCTATGGCAGAGGCGATAGCAACCCCGCTCATCCCGTCATGGTCTTGGCTAAGCAACAGTTCGGACGGGTTGCTCACTTGGCGCAAACCGTTTTGGCGCATTTCATAAATGCCCAGTTCGGCGGTGCTTCCGAAACGGTTCTTGATGCTGCGGAGAATGCGGTACATATAATGTTGGTCACCTTCAAATTGCAATACGGTGTCTACAATATGTTCCAGTACCTTGGGGCCGGCAATGCTTCCTTCTTTATTGATATGGCCGATCAGAATGACCGGCGTATTTGTTTCTTTGGCAAATTTTAAAATAGAAGCGGAACATTCACGTACCTGTACCAAACTGCCGGGAGAAGAGTCTATCGTTTCGGTTGAGATGGTTTGAATAGAGTCGATGATCACTAAATCGGGTCGTGTATTCTTGATATGGACGTAAATCTGCTCCAACGAAGTTTCACAGACTATCAGGCAGTCGGAAGAATTATGCGGGATACGGTCTGCACGCAGTTTTAATTGCCGGGCACTCTCTTCTCCCGATATATACAATACTTTTTTGTCAGGCAGATGAAGTACGGTTTGCAGCACCAAAGTGGATTTGCCTATCCCCGGTTCACCGCCCAGTAGAACGAGTGATCCCGGTACTAAACCGCCTCCCAATACCCGGTTCAGTTCTTCGTCGTGCATATCAATTCGAGGTTCGTCCCCTCCGGTAATGTCATTCAGTGTGACAGGCTTGCTTTTTACGGATTCCAGGCCGGATACCGGTCTTTTGTTTGCAGGTTCCTTGCGTATAATTTCTTCTACGTATGTGTTCCATGCACCGCAAGACGGACATTTCCCTACCCATTTGGGTGAATCCTGCCCACAGTTGGTGCATACATATACAGTCTTTTCCTTTGCCATATTCTTACGGGATAATTAAAACAGCGCAACTTGAGGCTGAATTTGTACAAAGGTAAGGAAATAGTTCTGCATATCAACATGGGCAGGATAAAAAAGTTTTGTCTTATTTCTGCTGTAATAAAAAGCATTCTTATATTTTATCGCAAAAAAATGGGAAATTGTGATAGATTGTAGGAAATTGTTTTTATATTTGCATCGTTCAAATAAAAAACAGAAGAAGAACAATAATAAAATGACGATATACTATCTCCATACAACCACCACATTAGGGATGGGGCACATGACAACTACAATGTCCACATCCACAACAATGACCCCTCGGGGTTAAGGATAGTATATGTGTTTCTACGTGATACACGCTTACGGACGTAAGCAAAACAAGCTTTTAATTTTATTTTTTTAGTGTAAACAGATACAGTTTCTTTTCGTTGTCATGCTGGGTGAAACGAAAGTAGATTCTTTACCGGACTTGAAATGGCTCGGAGGACAGAATGGCAAAAGAAGCTGGAATAAAAATAGATAATTGCATGAAAGTTATGAAATTCGGCGGGACATCCGTAGGTTCCGTGAACAGCATTTTAAGCGTCAAACAGATAGTAGAGGCAGTTGAAGAGCCCGTAATTGTAGTTGTGTCGGCATTGGGCGGTATAACTGACAAGTTAATCAATACTTCGCAGATGGCTGCCAATGGGGATTCCGCATACGAGAAAGAATACCGTGAAATTGTGAATCGTCACATTGAAATGGTATATACCGTAATTCCGGCAGGTAATGAGCGTACTGTTTTATTGGATAAGGTCAATGAATTGTTGAGTGAACTGAAGGATATTTTTCAGGGAATTTATCTGATAAAGGACTTGTCGTCTAAAACGTCGGCTACTATTGTAAGTTATGGTGAGCGCTTGTCGTCTATTATTGTAGCTTCGTTGATAAAGGGGGCTGTATGGTATGACTCCCGCAACTTCATTAAAACTGAAAAAAAACATGCCAAACATATTCTGGATTCCGAACTGACCACTCGCTTGGTTAAAGAAACTTTCCAGAAATTACCGGAAGTGGCATTGGTTCCCGGATTTATCTCTACTGATAAGAACAGTGGTGAAGTGACCAATTTGGGACGTGGCGGTTCAGATTATACCGCTTCTGTCATAGCTGCGGCACTGAATGCGGATAGCTTGGAAATATGGACGGATGTGGATGGTTTCATGACGGCAGACCCGCGTGTAATCAGTACGGCCTATACCATTAATGAGTTGAGCTATGTGGAAGCGATGGAGCTTTGTAACTTTGGAGCGAAGGTGGTTTATCCGCCGACTATTTATCCGGTATGTCATAAGAATATTCCTATTCTGATTAAGAATACATTCAATCCTCAAGGCGAGGGAACTATCATAAAGCAGGAAGTGAATTCCGGTTCTAAAGCCATTAAAGGTATCTCATCCATCAATGATACGAGTTTGATTACGGTTACCGGTCTGGGAATGGTGGGAGTGATCGGAGTGAATTTCCGGATTTTTAAAGCATTGGCACAAAACGGCATCAGCGTGTTTATGGTATCGCAGGCATCTTCCGAGAACAGTACTTCTATCGGTGTGCGTAATCAAGATGCGGCACTGGCTTGTGAAGTGCTGAATGAGGAATTCTCCAAAGAAATAGAAATGGGGGAAATCAGTCCGGTTGTTGCCGAAATGAATTTGGCTACCATTGCCATTGTCGGTGAGAACATGAAACATACACCGGGCATCGCCGGTAAGCTGTTCGGGACTTTAGGCCGTAACGGCATTAGTGTGATTGCTTGTGCTCAAGGTGCTTCGGAAACCAATATCTCTTTCGTGGTAGAATCCAAGTCACTGCGCAAATCATTGAATGTGATTCATGATTCGTTCTTCCTGTCCGAATATCAGGTGCTGAACCTTTTTATCTGCGGTACAGGTACGGTAGGAGGCAGTTTGATAGAGCAAATCCGTTGTCAGCAACAAAAGTTGATGCAGGAACGCGGTTTGAAGCTGAAAGTGGTAGGTATAGCCGATGGACATCATGCGTTGTTTACCCGTGCAGGCGTAGACCTGTCACATTATAAGGAAGAGTTGGCAGAGAAAGGAATGCCTTCGTCCACCCAGGTGTTGCATGACGAGATTATAGGTATGAATATATTCAACTCTGTGTTTGTGGATTGTACAGCCAGTGCCGAAGTGGCGTCCTTATATAAAGATTTCCTGATGAATAATATTTCGGTGGTAGCTGCCAACAAGATTGCCGCTTCTTCCGAATACTCCGTTTACAGTGAACTGAAACAAATAGCCCGCCGCCGGGGTGTGAAATTCCTGTTTGAAACCAATGTCGGTGCGGGACTTCCTATTATCAACACGATCAACGACTTGATAAACAGCGGAGACAAGATCTTGAAAATAGAGGCGGTATTGAGCGGTACGCTGAATTACATCTTTAACAAAATCAGCGCGGACATTCCTTTCAGCAAGACCATCAAAATGGCACAGGAAGAGCGCTACTCGGAACCCGATCCGCGTATTGACCTGAGTGGCAAGGATGTGATTCGTAAACTGGTTATTCTGGCTCGTGAAGCCGGATATAAATTGGAACAGGAAGATGTGGAAAAACATCTTTTTGTACCGAATGATTTCTTTGAAGGCCCGTTGGAGGAGTTCTGGAAGAAAGTACCTTCCCTGGATACGGATTTTGAATCACGCCGTCAAAAGCTGGAGGATGAAAACAAACGCTGGCGTTTTGTAGCCAAACTGGAAGATGGGAAGGGCAGTGTGTCTTTGCAGGAAGTGGACAGCAAACATCCGTTCTATGGTCTGGAAGGCAGCAACAACATTATTCTGCTTACAACCGAGCGATATAAAGAGTATCCGATGATGATACAAGGATATGGGGCCGGTGCCAGTGTGACTGCCGCCGGAGTATTTGCCGATATCATGAGCATCGCTAATATTTAGGCTTATGAAACATATTATTATTTTAGGCGACGGTATGGCCGACTGGCCTGCCGAATCACTGGGAAACAAAACATTGCTGCAATACTCCAGTACACCTTATATGGATAAGTTGGCCGCTATGGGACGTACCGGGAGGTTGGTTACAGTTGCTCCCGGATTTCATCCGGGTAGTGAAGTGGCGAATATGTCTGTTATGGGCTATAATTTACCGAAGGTGTACGAAGGCCGTGGGCCGTTGGAAGCAGCAAGCATCGGGGTGGAGTTGCAACCGGGCGATATGGCTATGCGTTGTAACATTATCTGCATCGAAGATGAGAAGATAAAAAATCACTCCGCCGGACATATCACTACCGAAGAAGCTGATGTGCTGGTTAGATATTTGGAAGAAAAATTGGGTTCTGACCGGATTCATTTCTATACCGGTGTACAATATCGCCATTTGTTGGTGATAAAAGGGGGAAATAAACAATTGGACTGCACCCCGCCCCATGATGTGCCTTTGCAGCCTTTCCGTCCGCTCATGGTGAAGGCGGAAGTACCGGAGGCGCAGGAAACAGCCGGATTGATAAATAATCTTATCCTGGCTTCCCAGGAATTGTTGGCAGATCATCCGGTTAATCAAAAACGTATAGCCGAAGGCAAAGATCCTGCTAATAGTATCTGGCCTTGGAGTCCGGGGTATCGCCCGCAGATGGAACCTCTCTCCGGGAAGTATCCGGCCATAAAGAAAGGGGCTGTTATTTCAGCGGTGGACTTAATCAATGGCATAGGACATTATGCAGGATTACGCCGTATTGCTGTAGAGGGGGCTACCGGTTTATATAATACGAATTATGAGAATAAGGTGGCTGCGGCATTGGAAGCATTGAAGACGGACGACTTTGTGTATCTGCATATTGAGGCCAGTGATGAGGCCGGTCACGAAGGAGATTTTAAGTTGAAGCAGTTTACTATTGAAAATCTGGACAAACGTGTTGTAGGACCTGTTTATGAAGCAGTGAAGGATTGGGATGAGCCTGTGGCTATCGCCGTGCTTCCGGATCATCCTACGCCTTGCGAACTCCGTACCCATACGGCCGAACCTGTGCCTTTCCTTATCTATTATCCCGGTATAGAACCGGACTGTGTGCAGACCTTTGATGAAGTGGCATGTGTGGAAGGCAGTTATGGAATATTGAAAGAAGATGAGTTTATGAATGAATTTATGAAAAAATAATGTGGCAGTTTGCTAATTTGCCCCAATGGCAACCCTCCATGCAAAGCCCTTGGCACATTAGCACATTGACGCATTGAAAAATTGTTTACTATGAAATATTACAGTACGAATCACCAGGCTTCCGATGCTTCTCTGGAAGAAGCTGTAGTGAAGGGGCTGGCTTCTGACAAAGGATTATATATGCCCGATACCATCAAGCCATTGCCGCAAGAGTTTTATGATCAGATTGAGAATCTGTCGTTTCAGGAAATTGCTTATCGCGTGGCCGATGCTTTCTTCGGTGAGGATGTTCCTGCTGAAACACTGAAGCAGATCGTTTATGATACATTGAGTTTTGATGTTCCTGCCGTAAAGGTAAAGGATAATATTTACTCTTTGGAACTGTTTCATGGTCCCACATTGGCATTTAAAGATGTAGGTGGACGTTTCATGGCCCGTTTGTTGGGCTACTTCATTAAAAAAGAAGGGCAAAAGCAGGTGAATGTACTGGTTGCGACTTCGGGGGATACCGGTAGTGCTGTAGCCAATGGCTTCCTCGGAGTGGAAGGTATTCATGTGTATGTGCTTTATCCGAAAGGAAAAGTCAGTGAAATTCAGGAAAAGCAGTTCACTACTCTGGGGCGGAATATCACAGCGTTAGAAGTGGACGGTACTTTTGATGACTGTCAGGCATTGGTTAAGAATGCGTTTATGGATGCTGATTTGAATGCGCACATGAAGTTGACTTCTGCCAACTCCATCAATGTGGCTCGTTTCCTGCCACAGGCATTTTATTACTTCTATGCCTACGCGCAGTTAAAGAAAGAAGGAAAAGCGGATCATCTGGTAGTGTGCGTACCTAGCGGAAACTTTGGTAATATCACCGCCGGACTATTTGGTAAACGCATGGGCTTGCCTGTCAAGCGTTTTATTGCAGCCAATAACCGGAATGATATTTTCTACCAATACTTACAGACCGGAAAATACAATCCTCGCCCTTCCATAGCTACTATTGCCAATGCAATGGATGTGGGAGATCCAAGTAATTTTGCCCGTGTACTGGCATTGTACGGTAACAGTCATGCTGCCATAACAGCGGATATCTCTGGTGCGACTTATGCGGATGAACAGATTCGTGAAACGGTGGGTGAGGTATATCGGGAAACCGGTTACTTGCTCGATCCGCATGGAGCCTGCGGTTATCGTGCTTTATCCGAAGGATTGTCCCCCAGCGAAACGGGTATTTTCCTGGAAACGGCACATCCGGCTAAATTCCTGGAAACTGTGGAAGGCATCATTGGAGACAAAGTGGAGATTCCCGCCAAACTGCAAGCGTTTATGAAAGGAACCAAACAAAGTGTTCCGATGGAAAAAGCCTTTGAAAGTTTCAAAGGCTATTTGATGAAAGAATAGCTTTTAGAAATAGATATCTGATAAGAAAAGAGAGGGGCAAAAGTCCAAAGTAACTATCCAATGGTTCACCGTAGGGGCGGATTGAATAGTTACTTTGGGCTTGTTTACATAAAGAACAAAAAAGTTCCGTCACAGCAACGTGCTCATTACTAGTTACTTTCTGTGTAAAAGAATCTCAAACCTCCTTCAATCGGTATGCTTCCGGCTATCGAATCTTGTTACGTATGTAACAAAGTTTGTTCCTACCGTATCTTTCACTCCGTTTCATTTGATATTTCACTTGGGTGAAGCAACTGTTTCACTTAGGCGAAAACGGCTGTTCATCTAAGTGAAATCGCCTCTTCACTTGGGTGAAGAAACAAATGCAGATGGGCAAAAATAAGCCTTATGACGCTCTCCTGCAAGGAAGTAACCGCAACTATGGCACAGGAATTAGAACAACCGATATACGTCAAGCCGAATTTGATAGCGGAGAATGGAAAACCGTTTCAGGGGAATTTAGAATGTTTTTTCACATTATATTGTTGATTTACAGAGAGATACTGCGCGTAATCCGGAATGGTTGATGCGTGTCTTTATTTTATTTCTTCCAGCAACTTCCCGAACGAAGTGAATGTCCGTTGTTTCCCGCCCCAGGTGAGGTACAAGGCATCGGGAGCGATGACTTGTAGATGGGGCAGACCGGCAGGAGCGTTTTGGGTTTGCAGACAAGTATATCCGTGACGGTTCAGTGCGTTGATAGTCCAGTGCAATAAGGTTTCGTCTGTCGCTTCCACCGTTATTTCCTGCTTTCCATTCACGGTTGGATAGTAGATGCCATGATCATAATCGAACCGGATATTACTGTGTGAGAACAGCGTGTCCATCCGATGGTTCAGAATCATATCTTCCGTCACTCCGCATTGCAGTCCTGTTTCTTTGGACAGCAGCCAAAGTTTGTCCGACAGTACCAGGGCTTGTTCTATGTCATGGGTGGATAGCAGGATGGCCTTGTTTTGCTCCACCGCCAACTGATGCAGCAAAGTCATGATTTCTATGCGGCTCACCACGTCCAGAAAAGCGGTCGGCTCATCCAAGATGATAAGCGGACATTCCTGAACCAATGCTTTGGCTATCATTACCTTTTGCCGTTCTCCGTCCGAAAGTTCGGCGGTGTAGCTTTCGGCTTTGTGGGCAATGCCTACGGCATCCAATGCCTCTTTGATAATGAGATGGTCTTTGGGATGGAGCCGTCCGAAGAAGCCTGTATGCGGCTGGCGTCCCAAAGCTACCAGTTCATACACGGTCAGCCCTCCGGCTTGTGTCTTGTCTGTCAGGACTACACCGATGGTGCGCGAACGTTCCTTTTCCGAATACTGCTGCAAAGGCTTGCCCAGTAATTGCAAATCTCCTGCCAGTGAAGGTTGCGAAGCGGACAGGGTGCGGAGCAAAGTCGACTTTCCGGCCCCGTTTGCTCCAAGCAGACTGGTCAGTTCTCCCGGATAGAGTCCGAAAGAAAGGTGTTCGTGCACTTTCTTTTCTCCTTTGTGGGTACGATAACCTATGCACAGGTCTGTGGCGGTGATGACAGCTTGCTTTTCCATCAGTTGAAGTACTGGATTTTACGTTGGTTCACAATGACATAAATAATAATGGGCGCACCAATGACCGGAGTGACGGCATTCAGCGGAATGATACCTGCTTCGCCCGGCAGAATGCAGATGAAGTTGCAGAGCAGGGCAATGGCTCCTCCCGTCAGCATGGTGACAGGTAGCAGAGAATTATGGTTGGAGGTTCCCAGCATGAGGCGGGCAATGTGCGGCACGGCCAGTCCGATAAAGGAAATCGGGCCGCAGAAAGCGGTGGTCGTCGCTGTCAGTAATCCGGTGGCGACAAGCAGCAGGTTACGTGTACGGCGGATGTTGATTCCCAGGTTTTCGGCATAGCGTGTTCCCAGCAGCAGGGCATTCAGAGGCTTTATCAGCAGTATGGTAATCAGCAGTCCCGCCGCTGTGACCAAGGAGAAAAAGGGAAGCTGCTGCAAAGATACTCCTCCGAAGTTTCCCATTCCCCAAATCATGTAGGAATGCACCCCTTCTGCCGTGGAGAAAAAGTTGAGCAGGGAGATGGCAGATGAAGTGATATACCCTATCATGATACCTATAATGAGCAGCATGATGCTGTTTTTTATCAAAGTGGAGAAGAACAGGATGATTCCCATCACCAGCATGGAGCCTATGAATGCTCCGATAATGACGGACAGGAATCCGGATAAAGTGAATACTCCGGCAGTAATCGTACCTGCGCCTGCCAGCATGACCAAGGCGACTCCCAAACTGGCTCCCGAACTGATTCCCAGTATGGAAGGGTCGGCCAAAGGGTTATTGAATGTGGTTTGCAACATCAGTCCCGATGCTGCGAGTGCCATTCCGCAAAGGAGGGCGGTAATGGCTTGCGGCAGGCGGGATTCCCAGACTATGAAACTCCAACTCGCCTTTTCTACTTCATTGCCTGTAAGGATATGCCACACCGCCTCGGCAGGGATGTTTACCGAGCCGAACAACAGGTTGGCTCCTGTCAATGCAAGGATGAGAAGGAGCAGTATGATACCGTATTTTGTTCCTTTGTTATTCATTGATACTGTTTGGGGTTACGCCCACTGTAGGGAGTGTGTCAAAACTAACCCGGCCTATCCCATCGTCAGCTGTAGGGGCAGCATTATCCACGTTTTGACATAACCCTACGGTGATTTACTCCGCTAATTTAGTGAAATATTTTAATTCATACCCTTCTAAAAGCGTAGGATGGAATATTTTTATCAAATCTTTCAGTAATCGGTCGGGATGGAAAGGGGAATCTTCGTAAAAGTCTACCTTCCCTGTGTTGCATCCATAAATGTTGCGTTCCTTGAATGCACGGAAACCGGTGTATGGAGCATAGTCCTGCTCCAATTCCTTATAAGTCTTGTCAATGGCCTGATTATATTTGATGAGCCAGAAATCTGCATTCTGACCTTTGTCAAACACGGTTTCGAAGGCTAGGGGAACAGAACCGCTATGCTCGTCATCGGCAAACACATAATTGGCCCCGGCATCCGCATAAATCCGCGCGGAGGTGCTTTTCCCTCCCGGAACATACCAAGCCGAACCGTTCTTCAGTTCGCTGATAACGCTCGGTGCAGATGAAAGGGGAGCAACCAATGCTTTCAGCTCATTATAGTTTTTTTCCACCTCGGCAAACAAGCTGTCCGCTTTTTGTGCTTGACCAAATAGGAGACCATAAAAACGCATCCATTCGGCACGTCCCAAGGCAGAAGTTTCCATGTAGTCCGCACATTCGATAATGGGGATGTTGAGTTTCTCCACCCGTCCGTATCCGCCACTGTTCTCAAAGGGGGAGAGCATAATGGCATCGGGGTGCAGGTCGATTATCTTTTCTATATCCGGGTTCATTCCATTCCCTACATCGGCGATGCTTCCTGTGCGGCAGCCATCCTGCACTTCTTGCAGTTTGATATACTTCAAATCGCAGACTCCTCCAATACTTTTCAAAGCACCAATCTGGTTGAGCAATCCGCAATGTACGGATGAGTAAACAACGGCCTTGCTCAATGGCGTGCGGACAAGTGTCCCTTCGGGCAAGTCGGCAGGCAGGGACTTTTCTTTGTCAACCAAGACGTAGGTATGCAGTATCCGGGTCGTATCCCAAGGATTGCGCAGGCGGGCAATGGTATAGTCTTCGGTTGCAGACAGGCTGAGGTTCTCTGCATAACGCAAAGGGATTGCTTTTTCTGCTTCTATTACAGAAGCAGTCTTGCTTCTTCCGCCGCAGGAGGAAAGAAGGGCAAGCAAGAAGGTGAATAGGATTACTTGTTTCATGTTATTTTTTATAATATCCGCCGGTTTTATGGGAACCTTTGTATTCTATTAATTCTTTATCTTTCAGTGATCGTAAATAACGCTCTGTCGTAGCAGCTCCTTTTTGGATATATTCTGCAATTTCATATCCTTTTGCACCGGGTCTCTTTTCCAAGAAGGTGAGGATAAGGCTCTCAAGTTCGTTTATTCCCTCATTTATTCCCTCATCTTCGTTTACTCCCTCATCAGCGATTCTGTCTATTATTGAAATGAACTGCATTCCTGCCGGCTCATTAATGAATTTTATATTCGGCTCTTCTTGAAGTGCACGTATAATCCCCGAGCCCAGCCCGCGATAAGGCATCGTTTTAGCACAGAAATTGGCAATGAAAGGATTGCGTACTACGGCGCTTCCCAGTTTGATGCTTTCCACCGTCAGCCCATCGGGAAGGCATCCCGGGCTGATAATCTCTACACGGTTATCAAAAATGAGGAAAGTTTTATGAGATTATTTAATTTATGAAGGAAATAATTGTAGTTTTGCTTCCTTCATCAAAAGTGAAGAGAAGCAAAACCATATTTTATTATTTCAGTAAGAAGGTTAATCCGCATGGACCTACCCCTACATCGTATTTGTTTGTAAATTTGCCGTTTGCCGAATATTCGTTTACATAGCCATCAGTGGTATAACTTGGCCATCCTCCAACCATATTGTAAGAACTGATATAAATATTTCCGGTAAATGGATTGACTGCGATGCCACAAGGGCTATCAACAGGTTGATTTATTAAATTTTTTGTTTCATTTCCTGTTTTTGTATCTATACTGAAATAAGTATTTTCCGTTGCGCCATAAGGAGCATTGATAAGGTAAAGGGTATTATCTTTTACAGTCATTAATGTTGCTTCCGTTACATCTGTAACAATATTCATATTGTCAATTTTTTGTACTTTAGCTGATATGTCATTATAATTACCCATTGCTAAGACATATACGTTTCCTTCCGTAGTAGAACAAATTTTAGTGGGATTTAGTCCTACGGGTATTCTTTTTGCTTCTGTAAATGTCTTTAGGCCTATTTTAGAAACACTTTTTCCATTTGCATAATCTGCACCATAATTCATTCCGTCTGAGTTAGCAACATACAGGTAGCCGTTGGCCACTGTCATCTCTTCTGGATTTGGACCAACTTTTAATGTAGCATCAATAGTTAGGCTAAGAGTGTCGATACGAGAAACATATCCATCATACATAGAAACATATACTTTTCCATTAGCAGCTATAATATCACGTGGACCTTCCCCTTGAGTGGATGTCGGAACAATCTGTTTGATGGATTTAGCTGTATTTTTGTCTACTATTTCTATAATATTTGAACCATATATGGCAATATACATTTTCGAACCATATACTATTGCATCTTGAGGGGTACCTCCCAAACTTCTTTTGTTTATGTCAAAAAATACATTGTTGCTTGCTGTTCCTTTTTCAAAGTTAATAAAAGAAAGTGTTCCATTAACATTGTTGCTAAGATTACCTGCATTAATAACGTACAAGCCTGTTGCCTCGGTTGGCGAAGTTGCTTCAGGAGTCGTGTCGGGTTGTGAAGAAGGGTCTTCTTCCGGATCTCTAGGAACTTCGATCTCATTGTCATCATCGTTACAAGCACAGAACAGCGGGGCTATACTAAATAAGGCTGCTGCAAAAAATAAATGTTTGAATTTCATACTTATATAATTTTTAAAAATGAATACTGCAAGTTAGTTTATAGCTTCTACCCGGCATCGGGTAGCTTTTCACTATGTCATATTGTTTATTTCCCAAATTAATAATATCTCCCCGAAGATTGTATGTAAACTTCTTTATCTTGAAGCTGCGGTATAATGAAAGGCCGTATTCTATATATCCATCCATTTCATTACTTGGACGATTTTCGGATGCAATATACCGTTTGCTCACACCCGTAGCATGAAGAGAAGCATTTATGAAAGGATTTTCCAAGGCTAAAGAAGCACCTGCGCTATGACGTGGGGTATATGCAATCTGATGTTTGTAATATACGACTTCCGGGTCTGTTTTATCTACTGCATATTGATAGGTATAGTTTCCGGTCAATAGTAAGGAATAATGTTTTGCCAGTTGGAAAGTGGTGTTTATATTGGCATCTACTCCCCAAATTTCTACTTTGCCTAAATTTACCATATTCCAGATAAACATATTATAGGGCATTGCCACAATTTTATCTTTTACCTTATTATAATACCCATCCAATGTCAGACTGATTGCTGGTAGCCAGCTTGTAAAGTTGTTCTGGTAAGTGATACCTATATTATATTGTTGAGCCTTTTCGGGACGAAGGTCACGGCTACCCATCCGGTCAAAGTAGTTTTCAGAAAAAGTAGCCACTCTGAATATGTCTTTATAGGAAGCCCGAAGGTATAGCTGTCCGTCTGTACAAGGTTTCCATGAAAAAGAGAAGGAAGGGGATAATTTTCGCCGGTTCTCAGCTCCGTTTCCTTCTTTTGCACCATTAAGATATATCGATCCGAGTAGTATGGCAACAGCTGTTATGTTATCAGTTTGATATCGGAGAGTTGCTGTTTGTAATATAGAATGCCGGTAAGGGCTTGTATTGTTAGGAGTATTGGCATTTAGGTTATTATATATGTAATCTGCCGCATAAACCATGCTCCAGTGACTAGTCGGAGTATATAGTAATGCTCCTGATGTATAGTATTCTCGTTGGAAATAACGGTCGTTTAATTCTCCTCCGGGGTATTTTCCTCCTTCATCGTGGTAATGAGATTGGCTCCAGTTAAATTTCCCATTGATTAACAAAGAAAGATTATTTTCCCAATAAGTACGGTAATGTACTTGTGAAAAGAAATTTCGTTCGCGTAACTTCTCACGGCTTTTCGCGTTGTAAAGAATGACTGCACCGGGTAATTGCTGATTTGTATCGTAATAATAAATCTTTCCGTTCAGTGTGCTTCTGTTATTAGGGCTGATGTAAAGATTCAGTTCTCCTCTGTAGGTTTGAATGTTGTTGTTATAGCGTTTTTCTTTGGAAACATAATCTCCGTTGACTAAAGTGAAAGGATATAGGTTATCTGCCCTCATAAATTCACCAGTGGTAGATGCTGAAATCTTTTCGTTAAACTTTTGTTCGTAGCGGATAAGGGGATTAATCATCCCGAAAGAACCTGTCTTTATCTGTCCCGTCAAGTGATTTTTTTTGTTTGAAAAATCCGGGGATATGCTTTGTAATTTTAAGGCGGCAGCAGAAGCAACTGTACGTGCCGGTACAAAAATATCTTCATTGTCCCCAATGGTCAGTGAAATTTGTTGAATATTGTCAATAGAGAAACGAGACAAGTCTATTTGTCCGCTTTGACAATCACTGAGTGTAACCCCGTCATAAACTACGGCTGTATGTTTGGCTCCTAAACTCCGGACGGAGATAGTTTTCATTCCTCCTGCACCCCCATAATCCTTTATGTTGACTCCTGAAAAGCGACGTAAAGCATCAGCAATATCCGTAATGCCTTGTTGTTGCAATTGCTTCTTGTTGAGTTGTTGGAAGGGACTGCTACTTTTAACCTGTTGCTTGGTACGTTCAGCTGTAACCGTAACTTCATCTATTTTATGCACTTTTCCGGTGATGGAATCTCCTTTCTCCTGTGCCTGTATTTCAAGCGGCAATAGGAGAAAGCTGCAAAGCAGACAAAGCCATAGCTTATAAGCCTGGTTATTTCCTTTCATTTAAAAAAAACATATTAATGAATAAATACCGCATTCTTACCGCTGCTCTTTCCTCGAAAGCGACGGTCGATGACTTTACGTTTTGCAGGTCTTCTGACTTACTCCTGTTTACTTGCCTTCCCACCTTATTATATATACAGGCAGTGGCGTGAGTGGATAAGTAAACCTATCCCCTTATAGGGGTAGATGGAGTTCACAGCAGCGGGACTGTTCAGGACTTGCACCTGATTCCCTTTTCATCCGCTTCCTCGCATCAGTCGGAGGTACGCGGAACAAAACATGGCAAAGATAGTTTGTTTGGATGAATAAGAAAAGGGAAATGATAAAAAATCCTTTTTTTAATTAGTTACAGATTTATTTTCTCCCAGCAAAAGTAGGCGTGTATAACGGTTCTTTTTTTAGTGACAAAACGACTTGATTCTATCTATGTTGAAGATAAAATAGAATAGTATTGAATAAAATAAAACTGATGCTTAACAACATTCAAATATTGATTCGCTTTATTCAATACAATCACTATATTTGTTAAATGGATAATCTTAAAATACGTAATAGATGAAACACTTGAATTTTATTTTAGTCGGTTTATTTTTCCTGTGCGGTCTTTGTTGTCGGGCACAAGTGCTTCCTTTGGAAGAAAATGTGGTGCTGAACACCAAGGAAGGACAAATCAAAGGAAAACTGCTTTTGCCCGGTGGGGTGAAAACCTGTCCGGTGGTGCTTATTATAGCCGGCTCCGGACCTACGGATATGGATGGTAATTCAGCCATTGGCAATTTGAGGAATAATTCGTTGAAGTTTCTGGCGGAAGGCTTGGCGGCAAACGGCATCGCTTCCTTGCGCTTTGACAAGCGGGGGATAGGAACCAGTGCGTCGGCAGGTAAGGAGGAAGCGAAACTTCGTTTTGAAGATTATGTGAATGATGTGACGGGCTGGATTGATTACCTGGCGAAAGAGAAACGTTTTACGACAATCACGGTGGCAGGACATAGCGAAGGGGCGCTGATTGGAATGCTGGCCTGTCAGAACCGGCCGAAGGTGAAAGGCTATATCTCGGTTGCCGGTGCGGGGCGTCCTGCCTACGAGATTATAGAGGCGCAAGTGGCTGCTCAACAGAATCCGGAAGCGGTGCGGAAGGAGGTGGCATCCATTAACGGGTCCTTGAAAAACGGCAAGGAAGTGAGTGACGTGCCGGCTTATCTGCAATCATTGTATCGGGCTTCTGTCCAACCTTATTTGATTTCCTGGTTCAAGTATAATCCCCGGACGGTGATTGCTTCCGTCAAAGTGCCGGTCCTCATTGTTCAGGGTAAAAATGATATTCAGGTTTCGGTGGAGGATGCCGAACTTCTGAAAAAGGGTTGCCCGGCTGCCGAACTGCTTTTGATTGATAAGATGAACCATGTGCTGAAAGATTGTGAATCAAAGGACGTACAGCAGCAGATGCTTACTTACGGGAATCCTTCTCTGCCGGTGAACAGTACTTTGATAGCTTCTGTCAGTACATTTGTGAAAAAACTGAAATGATATGGGAGAAATAAAGAAACGTTTGCCGTTGAAATGCCCTGCGTGTGATGCACCGTTGAGGGAGATTCATTTCGGTCCGGCACCCAATCCTGTCTGGTTGGTGTTATGCGGCAGAGCATCTGATGGTGTGGCTGTTGTGTCGTATGTTGATAAGCCATCTTTATGGATAAAATAAAAAAGAGGATGCCAAAAGTCTTGTTGAAGCTTTGACATCCTCTTCTATGTTATACTGATGCGTTATTTAATCTTTTCTCGAATCTTGCTAAGATAGGCACGCATCCCCGCAGCATCTTTCTTGTTGATGATATCCAACAGCTCATTTAATTCTGTACGGATACCTTCTACCTGTGCAGGGGTGCGGGGATTGAATAAAATTTCCTGCAACAGGTAGTCGTCTTCGTTCAATACTCCTTTGGCTATCTTCATGTGGCGTTTGAAAGTAGTACCGGGAGCGTCCTGATGCTTCATCACTGCCGCAAAAACGAAAGTGGAAACAAAAGGGATGGATAGCGAATAGGCCACTGTCTCATCGTGCTCTTCAAAGGTATATTCAAAAATGTTCAGACCAAGGTTTTGGTATAAGTCCTTGAAGAAGATTTTACCCAGATGGTCGCCTTCGCTGATGATGATGGCATTTTCGGTGCTCAGTTTGTCAAGGTTGGCAAATGTGGGACCGAACATGGGGTGGGTAGATACATAACGGAATCCGCATTGGTCATAAAACTCTTTCAGTCCGGTCTTTACCGAGGCAATATCGCTGATGATGCAATCCTTGGGGAGAGCGGGCAATACTTGGTGAAAAGCATCCAGCGTATATTTCACGGTTGCCGCATTGATAACCAGTTCGGGCTTGAATTCTTCAATCTCTTCGAGTGTGGTATATCGGTAGGTGTTGTAAACGAAACGAAGGCGTTTCGGGTCTACATCAAATACAGCGGTTTCGTGCTGGAAGCTCAATACATCGGTAAAGAAGGAGCCCATTTTACCGGCCCCTAAAATTAGAATTCTCATAATCTTTCTATGTTTATTTATTAATGTCCTAAATTTATAGTGTTACAAAAAAATCCCGCATCCATTTTAGGAGCGGGATCCAACGTATCTTTTTCAATTTCAGTATTTATTATCTGTTATTTCATACATACAAATTCCCACTCTACTTTCTTGCCGAAGTAAAAGTAATAATAAGAATAATATGTATAAGTAAACAAATTCATAAGCCTGATTTCTTTTTGTTCTAAATTTGAGGGCAAAAGTAATACTTTTATTTAAGGTGCAAATCAAAAAAAAGATTTTTTTGTATTTTCTTGATGAGAAATCCTCCATGTCTTATGATTTAGAAGAATCCTCATAGACTTTTCATTTGTTAAAATGTAATAATATTGCTCTCCTTTGCTTAAACATGGTTAAAGGTGAATGAACTGGTAACTGTCTTTCTTGTACTTAAAGCTTAAAATATATTTATTTGTCAGACAAATAAGATAAATTGAATTCGCTAACTTTAAATATCAGTCAGATGTATAATTTGAAACTTCATAATCAGGCTGTAACTTTAGTTGACCAGGTTGAGGACAGCTTGCTGAATTATTTTCGTGAGCATGATTTGCGTATAGGAGATTCTATTCCCAATGAGTTGGATTTGGCGGCTGCTCTAGGGGTGGCACGTAGTGTGTTACGTGAAGCTTTGAGCCGTTTAAAAATGATGGGGATGATAGAAACACGTACCCGGAAAGGGATGATTCTGACAGAACCTTCTATTTTAGGTGGAATGAAGCGGGTGGTTGACCCTCGTATTTTGAGCGAGGATTCATTATTTGATATACTTGGCTTTAGGATAGCTTTGGAAATAGGTATATGTAGTGATCTGTTTCGGAATATTACACCTGAAGATATTGTGGAATTAGAAGAAATAGTGCGTTTGGGTATTGTGTTTGAAAATAATGAGTATGCGCCTATAAGTGAATTTACTTTTCATGCTAAACTTTATGAGATTACCGGAAATAAGACTATCCGGGAATTTCAGGAGATCATTCATCCGGTGATGGTATTTGTAAAGGATAAATTCAAAAGGTTTCTTGAGCCTATCAATGTCGAAATGAAGAAAAACGGCGATTTGGTCACTCATGCCGACCTTTTGGAATATATAAAGAAGAATGATGAAGCGGGGTATCGTGACGCATTGGAACGTCATTTTGCGGTTTATAAGATTTTTATGTCGGAACGGGAAAAGTTGAAGGAATCCCATGATATGGATTCAGTCTAATTGATATGAAGGAGAGAAGAACAGCACTTTATGATAGAAGTTCTTTTAATCGGGATATAATGGAAATATATAAAGTCATGAAGTATCGTATTTATTTTTTTTTGATTGTATTTGTTTTTATGATTGGTGGTCTGTGGGCATCGCCTGTGAAAGTTATTGTAAGACAGCCTGTTTTACCTGTATTAACACTGAAAGAAGCGAATCCTGTACTGAGATTGGAGTTTGTCAAACAGGCTTCGGGTGATTGTGCTGTCCGGGAAATTGTTTGCTCTTTGAAAGGGAGTACAGACTTAACGGATATTGAACATATCAGGCTTTATGCTTCGGCTGCGGATGGAACATTGTCTGTTGAACATCCGTTAACGCTTCCCATGCAAGTTTCTGAAAAAGTTTCTTTCAAGGAACCTTTGGTCTTGAAAGACGATACGACCCTTGTCTGGGTGACGTTGAAATTGAAGGACCGGGTCAATCTTTCTCACCGTGTCCGATTGGCTTGCTCTTCGGTAAAAACAGTGAAGGGAAAAGGAGAAGTTTTGCTGGATGGCTCTTTGGTGGATTTGCGTCTTGGTGTGGCTGTACGTCAGTTTGGACAAGATGGAGTGAATACTTCCCGTATTCCGGGCATCGCTACTTCAAAGAACGGAACATTACTGGCTGTTTACGATGCACGTTATGATACTTCGCGCGACTTGCAAGGTAATATTGATATTGCTTTGAATCGTAGTTTTGACGGTGGTGAAACTTGGCAGCCTATGCAGGTTGTCCTGGACATGAAGACTTGGGGTGGCTTGCCTGAAAAATATAATGGAGTAAGTGATGCTTGCATTTTGGTGGATGAAAAGACTGGAGATATCTATGTGGCAGGACTGTGGATGCATGGTGTTTTAGATGGAAAAACGGGGAAATGGGTAGAAGGTATGACCCAGGATAGTACGCGTTGGATTCATCAATGGCATGCGAAAGGTTCTCAACCGGGACTGGAGGTGAAAGAAACATCTCAATTCTTAATTACTAAAAGTACCGATGAAGGACGGACATGGAGTGAACCGATAAATATAACCCGGAATACAAAGCGTCCGGAATGGTGGCTTTATGCACCGGCACCGGGGCATGGAATTACATTGAAAGACGGAACTTTGGTCTTTCCTACCCAAGGACGGGATAAGGATGGAATGCCTTTTTCGAATATAACCTGGAGTAGGGATGGAGGGAAAACGTGGACAGCCGGTAAGCCTGCCTATCATAATACGACAGAATGTATGGCTGTGCAGCTGCAAGATGGAAATATCATGCTTAATATGCGTGATAATCGGAATTATGGTAATAAGGAGATAAATGGACGTAGAATTTGTGTAACTGCTGATTTGGGTGAAACATGGGTAGAACATTCCACTTCCCGTAATGCATTGGTTGAACCTACTTGTATGGCAAGTATCCATAAACATCTTTATAGAAGAAACGGTATGGAGAAGTCTATTCTTTTATTTTGTAATCCTGAATCATATAATAGTCGGGATCACATGACATTGAAGGTCAGTCTGGATGACGGAAAAACATGGCCGGAGGAAAGAAAAATTCTGCTTGATGAATATGGCGGTTTCGGATATTCTTGTATTACTTCTGTTGACGGGGAAACTATTGGGATATTGTATGAAAGCAGCCAAGCACAGATGGTTTTTCAGCAAGTAAAAATAAAAGAGTTAATCGGAGATTAAAGAATAAATAAACTTCTGTTTCTTATCTCCGGAAAAGGTGATATGGAATACTGCAAAAGTAAATTTGCTTATCATTTTATCATTCTGAACAATAGTGAAGAATCTGTTAGCAGCATACTTTATGTATGTATATTCTTCGCAAAGTTCAGAATGATAAAAATGAAATGATAGCATTTCAGAGTCTTGATATACTCTTTTGTATTTATTTATTTATTAATGATTTCCATTTGTTGCCTTACGCTTTCTTCGTGGATGGCTTCGAATACTTTTTTAATGAATTCTGAATCCATGCCGCACAATGAACCTTGTGCACCGCGCTTGTCCAGAATCTCATTGTAACGACCTGTCTGTAGAATGGTCATATCATGTTCTTTCTTGAATGTACCGATTTCACGGCAGACACGCATACGTTTTGCCAATACTTCGATAATCTCATTGTCGCAATCATCGATTTGGTTACGCAGTTCACCCAGGTTTTCAGTTGTTTGGGTTTCTTTGCGGATGACCAGCAGATTTAGGATGTAGTCCAGCACATCGGGAGTGACTTGTTGGGCGGCATCGCTCCATGCACAGTCGGGATTGCAGTGTGATTCTACGATTAAGCCGTCAAAACCTAAGTCCATCGCCTGCTGGCAGAGGGGAGCTACCAACTCGCGCTTGCCACCGATATGGCTGGGGTCACAGAAAATAGGCAGTTCGGGAATGCGGCGGCGCAATTCGATAGGGATATGCCATTGGGGTAGGTTACGGTAAATCTTTTTATCATAAGAAGAGAATCCGCGATGGATAGCACCCAGTTGCTTCAAACCTGCATTGTTGATGCGCTCGAAAGCTCCAATCCACAATTCAAGGTCAGGGTTGACAGGGTTTTTAATCAATATAGGAATATCCACACCTTTCAGTGCATCGGCAATTTCCTGCACGGCAAACGGATTGGCAGTGGTGCGTGCGCCAATCCAAAGCACATCAATACCTGCCTTTAAACATTCGTAAACGTGTTTGGCAGTAGCTACTTCGGTGGCAACATACATACCGGTTTCCTGTTTCACACGTTTCAGCCATGCCAGGCCATCTACACCGATGCCTTCGAAACCTCCCGGTTTGGTACGCGGTTTCCAGATGCCGGCACGGAAAATCTTAATGCCTTTATTGGCCAGCATAGTGGCGGTATCCATTACTTGTTCTTCGGTTTCGGCACTACATGGGCCGGCGATAATCATCGGGCGTTTCTTTTCAATTCCCGGAAGTTCGATGGGTTTTAAATCTAATTCCATAATCTGATATTTTGTTTTGTTACATTATCTTTTTAATTCTTTCCAGTGCTTCTGCCAGCTTTTCTTCTTTGGCACAGAGGGAAATACGGATATAGCGTTTGCCGTTGCTGCCGAAGATAAAGCCCGGAGTAATGAACACACGTGCTTCGTGCAAAACTTTTTCGGTCAGTTCTTCTACATCATTGTAAGATTCGGGAATGCGTCCCCAAAGGAACATACCTACCTGATTGGGATCAAAGCTACAACCGAGTACTTTCATAATCTCTTCTGCCAGTTGGCGGCGACGGCTATATACATTGACGTTCGCTTCTTCGTGCCATTCCACACTGTTGTTGTAAGCTTGTGCGGCGGCCAGTTGCATGGGGCGGAAAGTTCCTGAGTCAATATTACTCTTTATTTTCAATATCCATTGTATAAACTGCGCATTGGTGGCGAGCATTCCCACACGCCAGCCGGGCATGTTGTGGCTCTTGCTCATAGAGTTGAACTCGATGCAGCATTCTTTGGCTCCGGGCACATTAAGAATACTCAGTGGTTTCTTGTTCAGGATAAAGCTGTATGGGTTGTCGTTTACAATCACAATATTATGGCGGCGTGCAAAGTTTACCAGCTTTTCATACAGTTCCATCGTGGCGTTCGCTCCGGTCGGCATATTGGGATAGTTGGTCCACATAATCTTGACGCGGCTCAAGTCCATCTTCTCCAGTTCATCAAAATCGGGTTGCCAATGGTTGTCTTCGCGCAGGTTGTAGTTCACAATCTCACTGCCCAATATTTTATTTAAAGAGGTGTAGGTAGGATACCCCGGATTGGGAACCAATACCTGATCACCCGGATTGACCAATGCCAGCGTCACATGCAGGATACCTTCTTTGGAACCGATGAGCGGCTGGATTTCGGTTGCCGGATCAAGCTCTACATGATACCAACGCTTGTACCAGTCGGCCATGGCTTTGCGTAATTCAGGAATGCCGACAGTAGGTTGGTATCCGTGCGCATCAGGACGCTTTGCCTGTTCGCACAACACATTGACGGTTTCTTCCGAAGGAGGCATGTCAGGGCTTCCGATACCCAAACTGATTACATTTTTACCTTCGGCATTCATTTGTGCCACTTCTTTCAGTTTACGGCTGAAGTAGTATTCGCTAACATTCGCCAGACGGTCTGCCGGCTGAATATTATATGGTTGATGTTCCTTCTGCATATTCTCCTAATATTTTAAGTTCTTTTGTCAATGGTGAAACGGCGTCGATAGACTGCTTGTATCTTAAATAATCATTGAAAATTACGTCTACATAGAACAGATATTCCCATTCGCGGCCTATAATCGGTAATGATTGAATCTTGGTCAGATTTATTTTATAGAAAGAAAAGATAGAGAGCACTTGCGACAGGCTTCCTTCGTTGTGGGGGAGGGAGAAGACGATGTTGGCCTTGTTTACTTTCGAACGTTCACGTAAGTCATCGGCTTTCCATGGGTCGGCCACTACAAGGAAACGCGTGAAGTTGTGTTTGTTTGTTTCGATGCCTTCTTCCAATACTTTCATTCCGTACAAATCGGCGGCGTATCTGGAGCAGATAGCGGCGTGTCCTTTCAGATTTTCCCGTTTGATGGCTTCCGCACTTCCTGCCGTATCTTCCGTTTCTACTATTTTCAGTTTGGGATGTTGTATCAGGAATTCACGGCATTGTGCCAAGGCAACAGGGTGGGAGTTGACTTCTGTCAGTGTTTCCCAATTGTCGTCCGGCAAGCACATGAAGCTGTGTTTGATGCGTAGTTTGTGTTCGCCGACAATGGTCATGCCGCTTTCGCGCAGTAACTCATAGTTGTGCAGCAAACTGCCTGCAATGGTGTTCTCGATAGCGAGCATACCAATTACATTGCTATCCTGCTTTATGTTCGCAAAGACTTCTTCGAACGTGGAACAGCAGATTAGTTCGATCTCTTCTCCGGGGAAGAACTTGTGGGCGGCAATGTCGTGATACGAGCCCGGTACACCTTGTATTGCTATCTTTTTCATTCGTATATATATTATAAAAAAATCCCGCTTCTGCCGGAAGCGGGATTTCGTTGTTATTATCGCATTGTTTTAATCATTGTTTAACGTACACATACAAACTCCCGCTTCACTTTGTTGCTAAAGTAAAAGTAATAAAAGAAGAAAAAGTATGTATTGTATAATGCTTTCATTTTGTTCTTATTGTTATTGAATACGCTGCAAAAGTAATATATTTCTAGTAAAAACAAATAAATAAGAAGCTTTTTTTCAATTTTTTTTTAGGCAGTGCCTGTTTGGCTCCTGCTTTCCATAATTCCCGGCATCTGTTGTAAAGCCCAATCTACTAATCCTTCTATATGTGGTATTAAGCTTTTCCCTCTTTCTGTCAGTTCATATTCTACTCGCGGCGGAACTTCGGCATACACCTTCCGGCTCACTAGTCCGTCAGTTTCCAGTGTGCGCAGAGTTACAGTCAGCATACGTTGTGAGATATCGGCTATTGTTTTATGAATGTCGCAGAATCGCATGGTTCCGTTAGCATTTAATGTGATAAGAACCAGCATAGACCATTTATCACCAAGCCTGCACAATACATTCCGTACAGGGCAATTATTATCCGGATGAAAATTTTTCATTTTTTAATATTCTCTATTTGCTTGCCGTTCAACAATGGTTACCTCTATGTAAGTTCCTTATCTACAGGTGCCTTCTTGTTTTTGGGAAGAAGGATACTTACATTTGCATTACAAAAGTAATAAACTTACTAAAGAGAACTATTGTTCTACTAGATAAATTTATTGTTTCACTTATAATAAGTTAAGATTATGGCAAAGAAAGTAGCTGTTTTAGCGGTAAATCCGGTGAACGGATTCGGTTTGTTCCAGTATTTGGAAGCGTTTTTTGAAAATGGTATATCCTATAAGGTGTATGCAGTGGCGGAAACAAAGGAAATTAAAACAAACTCGGGCATTGAATTGGTGGCCGATGATGTGATTGCAAATCTTATAGGGCATGAAGATGATTTTGATGCTTTGGTTTTTGCCTGTGGGGATGCGGTTCCCGTATTTGCTCAAAATGCGGATAAGTCTTATAATGTGGACTTGATGTCGGTCTTGAAGGCATTTGCCGGGAAGGGAAAGATCCTGATAGGTCATTGTGCTGCAGGTCTGTTGTTTGATTTTGCTGGAATTACAGAGGGAAAGAGATTAGCTGTGCATCCTTTGGCAAAACCGGCTGTAAGTAAAGGGATGGCTACTGATGAGAGATCGGTTGTTGATGGTAATTTTTATACAGCACAAAGTGAAAATTTTGTTTGGACAATGATGCCTCAGGTAATTGAAGCCTTGAAAAAATAAGGGAATATTAATGTCGCCCAATGTAGAAATTTCCTATATTTGGGCGACAATTCCTAAAAATAGAAACAATGAAATACAATTTTGATAAAGTGATAGATCGCAGCGGTACGTCTGCTGAGAAAGTAGAAGGGCTGAAACATATTTGGGGACGTACGGATTTGATTCCTTTATGGGTGGCTGATATGGATTTTGCCACAGCTCCTTTTGTAACAGATGCTATTCGTAAACGTTGCGAAAATGAAGTTTTAGGGTATACCGGCAAACCAGATAGCTATTATAATGCGATTATAAACTGGGTAAAACAGCGTTATGATTTGATCGTGACCAAGGAAGTGATAAATTTTGTTCCCGGCATTGTACCGGGCATCGGTATGGCTATGAATTGTTTTACTCAGAAAGGGGATAAGGTAATGATTCAACCTCCTGTTTATCATCCTTTTGCATGGGTTACGACTCGTAATGAGCGTACTTTGGTCATAAATCCGTTGAAATGGGAGAACGGGATGTACCGTATGGATTTGGATGCTTTTCGTGAACAAATTAAAGGTTGTAAGCTCTTTATTTTATGTAATCCTCATAATCCGGGTGGCGTTGTGTGGACTGAAGCAGAGTTACGAGCGATAGCTGATATCTGTTATGATGAGAAAGTATTGGTCTTCTCGGATGAAATTCATGCGGATTTGACTTTACCTCCTCATACGCATCGTCCTTTTGCTACTGTCAGTGAAAAGGCTCGAATGAACTCCGTTACTTTTATGTCTCCTAGCAAGGCTTTTAATATGCCGGGACTATCTGCCTCACATGCTCTTATTTTTAATGAAGATTTGCGTAAACGCTTCCGTATCTATATGGATGCCGGTGAGTTGGATATGGGACATGTCTTTGCTTTTCTTTCTGTTGAGGCTGCTTATAGTCATGGTACGGAATGGCTTGACCAATGTTTGGCGTATATACAAGGAAATATAGATTTTGTCGACGAATTTTTGAAAAAACATGCACCTAAAATCAAGGCCATTCGTCCGGAGGCTTCTTATTTAGTTTGGTTGGATTGCCGTGAACTGGAGTTGAGCCAGAAAGATTTGAATGAATTCTTTGTAGATAAAGCGCATTTGGCATTGAATGACGGGGAAATGTTTGGTAAGGAAGGCATTGGCTTTATGCGTTTAAACGTGGCAAGTCCGCGTTGTATCATTGAAAAGGCGATGAAACAACTGGCGGATGCTTATCAACTATATATAAAGTGATTATTTTAAGTATTGCGTCTTAAAGATATTCACGCATAAAATGAAGATGGATAACAATAACGGTCCGAATATGACACCCATGAATCCGAATAAGGAAAGTCCGATGACCACTCCAAAAATGGTGATGAGTGGATGGGTGTCTGCCATCTTCTTTTGCAGAATAAAACGAATTAGATTGTCAATGTTTGTTACAATTAATCCACAATAAAGAAGTAGTCCGACGGCATGTGTCCAATCTCCTGAAAGAGCAAGATAGGCGGCTAGCGGGAACCATACCAATGCCGTTCCTACAATAGGAATGACGGTGGCAAAGCAGGTCAGGAAGCCAAACAATAGCGCGCTGGGTACATCAAACAAATAGTAGCCTAATGTAGCTATTCCTCCTTGAATGACTGCCAGTAAGGGAATACCTATTGCATTACTCCTGACAATCATATTAATTTCTTTCAGTACATTTTTTTTGTTTGTATCGCTGAAGGGAAGTAACTCATAGATGTATTTTTCCATTTGAATTCCGCCAATCAGCATGAAGTAGAGAATAAAGACCAATACGAAAGCATTAACGGCAAAGCTACTGATACTTCCCATCAGAAACTGTCCGATGGCAGGAAGAATGGAGGCTATGGATGAAATGTTTTCTGCGCTTAGTAAGTCATATCCCGTCTTGGTATGAAGCCAATCGGCAAGATTGGTTACCGTATGGATAAAACCTGTTGTATCTACGTTTACCGTCTGTAATTTATTGATCAGTAACCATACAGCCAATGATAAAGGTACAAGAAAGCACATGATGGCTTCTATCAAGAGTAAAATGGCTGTAATACTTTTTTTGAAATGTTTTTCTTGGGTAAGATAAAACATTTGTTTTCTTACCATGATGTAAATGGTGCATGCTCCTAAAATACCTCCCATGAAAGGAGACATTTTTATAAATAAAATAAGTCCTAATCCCAGTATAATGGTGATAAGGGAATATTTCCAATACTGTTCTTTTACGCTCATGTGTTTTTTGCTTATTTTGTATATAAATAAACAATAAAACGAATTGAAATGTTCCGCTTTTAAAACGGAACATTCTTAGTCATGTTTTCATAATTATTGTATTGACCGCTAATATTCATTTCATTTTCAGGAGCCAGTTCTATTGCTTTCTTCATATCTTCCACAGATCCGTCTTTGTCTCCTTTAAGTAATTTGATACGTCCTCGTTCATGATATGCTTTGGCAAAGTTGGGATTGATTTCAATGGCTTCATCATATACAGCCAATGCTTTGTCAAAATCTTTGTTTACCAGATATAGTTCTCCTGACAGGATATAGGCCTTTTCATTGAACGGATTGAGTGACAATACTTGATTAAAACATTCTTGTGCTTGTTCCGGTTCATTGGTGGCGGCTAGAATTTCTCCTTTCAAAAGCAAGGCTTGTTCGTCGTCGGGATTGAGGCTGAGCAACTTTTGTATATCTTCGGCAGCATCTTTTGCTTGTTTCATTTTCCAAAGTACTTCAGCGCGTAGCTGGTATGCTTCGGTATAATCTTCTTTCAATACGATAGCTTTAGTCAGCATAGCGATGGCGGTGATATCATCTTTCATGCCGATAGCTGCTTTTGCTGTCAAATAGAAAGATAGGGGGTTCTTATTATCTAAAACCAAAGCTTTTTGGCAGGCATCCTTCATATTTTCGTAATCTTCCTGCATATAGCAGATGCCAGCTAGTGAAAGGAAGGTGTTTACTTGTTCAGGATCTTTTGTAGCCATGCGGTCTAGTGTGATACGGGCATCATCTAGTCGGTTTGCCTGTGTATAAGCAGTGGCTAGCAGGCTGAGTGTTTCCAATTCATCGTTGATGGCAACTGCTTCTTCAAAACATTTAATGGCATAAGGTAGTTTACCCATACGTTGGGCGCGGATGCCGTCGTATTTTAAAATCTCGAAGTTCTTTTTATCATTTTTCTCTTTTTCGGTTTCGGGGGTGTTGTTTCCGCCGAATAAGGATTTAAATAAGCCCATAATTTATAGTTGTTTTATTTGTCTATTGTTATAATAAATCGTCTGAGGTAAATTTCTTGTTCCTGATGCTGCATGTTGGTAAAACGTACTGCCTTTATTGGTTTCTGTTGTAAACTGGCAGTCAGTCGGTTGTTTTTTTGTGTAAAGTTTACTTTACTCCAGTCTTTTCCATTTGCAGATATCTCAAGACTTCCCCAAGTTGCGATTTCCGGTTTCCCGAAATCTATCTCTATATTTTCTCCGGGATAAACTTGATCCAGTTCGATAGTCAATGAACCATTACCGGGCCATCTGATAACTTCCAGCGCCGGAGAAATCTGAATGCGGTTTATCTTTACCTGTAAAGGTAAGTTCTTTATCTGACTGATATCGCTTATTAGTTTATGCGGCATATAGTCGGTTTCAGCATTCAGCAGTGTGCTATATTTTTGGTTATAGCATTGCGTGACGGTGGCGAAAGTTTGATCAATCAATGGCTTGATTACTCTTCCTGCTGTCTTTATACCCGGTTGGTAAGGGTTTTGGTTGTATGTCTGGTCAATTTGAAACATTTGTTGTTGCAAGGCTTTCACGTGCTTGTATTTACGCATAAATAAAGATTGGTCATTTTTGTCGTATGCTTTGACCATTGCCAGTACTTCATTTCCGGTTTCACCCAATAGTTTGAACTGATAAAGCCAAGGCATGATTTCTACTATAATCGGATTTTTATCAGCATGGGCGACTAAAATATCACTTGATTCAACCATCTGGCTGAAGGTTTCTTGTAGAATAGAGAAGTCTTTTTCAGTGTAAGTTTTATTTTTTATGTAACTTTCAGTAAAGCTCTGCGCTGTGGGTTGGAGATTTACAGATTCCTCTCGGCGATATTTATGTCCGTTGGGGCCCAAGTCCGAATTATGGGCGGCAAAGAATTCCAGTTCAGTGGCAGCATCGGGCAAAATGTTCATAATAGCGTCTTTCCAAGTTTTTTCACTGTTATATTTTGTTGGATTCCAAGCGTATGAGGCTACACTATAAATGGCTATTTTAGAAGCCTCGGCATGTTCCATCGGATTAGTTACAAAGCCAGACATCTGATTGGCTATTTGAGTATCGTTTCCATATACTGGTCCCATGAGCAGATGATCTCTAACGTAATCGGAAACAGGAAAGTTCCACCATATATATGCCGGACGTTTAATCCGTTCGTTTATCCATTGAATACCATCTTGGGTAATATCGGAAATAACCCGGTCTCCTGTCCACATAATTTGTATGGATGGATTCAGTTTGTCTCCTAAAGTAGTAAGATATCCTTTAGCAGGGTCGGACCAACTTTTATTGTATTCTGTGGGGCACATGATAAGGGGAGTTACATCCGGTTTTACTTTTACAAAATGTTCATCTATGTAATTCAGCAGTTCTGCTTGTTTCACAGGGTTGGTACCTTCTCCTGAAATATCATCAAAGAAGACGGCAAAAGAACGGACACCGAGATGATACATCTTTTCAAATTTTGCCAATAATAATTCACGGTCTTCCTTATTCCATTTGATGTCTTGTCCCGGATGGATAGCCCAAACAAAATCGACTTCGTTTTCTTGAGCTACTTTTACTAATTCCTGTAATTGTTTTGCTTCTTTTTCGGGGTAAGGCAGACGCCAGTTGGGAGAACTATGGTAAGGGTCATCTTTAGGGCCGTATATATAGGTGTTCATTTTGTTTTCACCATAAAATTGAAGTTGGCGAAGACGGGCATTATGGCTCCAGGGGGTCCCGTAAAATCCTTCTACGACACCACGGTAGCGTATGGCCGGATAGTCTTGTATCTCTATTACCGGTAATTGGTTATCTTTGAGCAATTGTTTTAAGGTTTGCAAGGCATAGTAGGTTCCACGTTCATCGTTTCCTGCCAGAATTATTTCCTTATTATTGATGGATAGATAATAACCTTCCTTTTGGTTGGGGATCTGACGAGTAAACTTGCGGATGGACTTGTCTCCTTTTTCTCCTATATAAATGCGCAAACCGGTATTGGCCGGGTGTTTTCCACCTAATAAATCTTTTAATTCTTGTACGGCATATGGATTGGCTTCAGTTTCTCCCAAGAGTTGGTAAGTTTCAGGTAAATTGATTTGTCCGTCTTGTTTGGAAACTTGTTGAGGGATGGGCTGTACTTCTATGTTTTGGGCAAAGATAGTACAACCGGTAAAAAGACAAATGATTGCCAAATGCATTTTTTTCATGTTCTGTTGGGGTAAAAGGTTAATAAATCAATGGCAAAGATACGATTTATACAGAAAGAATTCCATCTTTTAATTGTATTATTTCTTCGGAAAGTAGGTAGGAGAGTACCTTTTCCGCTTTTTCACGATTGCTATTCAATTGGTTCAGTAGTTCTGAAGCAGGCATGGCGCCTGCCTGCAATAGCTGTTTGATTTGTTGTTCCAATTCTTGAAATTCTCCCTGTTTTATTCCTGAATGATGTTTGTTAAGACATACATCACATTGTCCGCAGTTGTGTTCGTTCTTTTCTCCGAAATATCTGAGTAGCATTCGGCTACGACATTTATCATCGGCTGTGGCATATTCTATCATAGCCTTGATTCGGGTGGTATAGCTTTTTTTCCGGTCTTCGTATATTTCCCGGGTTAGGGCAAGGCGATTCTTTTCTTGCCGTTCACGGGTATATATAATATAAGGTGTCTTTTTCCGTGGAATGTAATGTATGATATGTCTACGAGTCAGCGCCAGTAGAATTTCATAGATTCGTTGGCGGGTTAATCCGGAGCGGATTACTAAGGAATCTTCGTTAATATAGGCATAATCAGTAAATAGTCCTGTATAAGAACGCAAGATGATGTTTATCAGTTTCTCTGTATCTGTATCATTCTCGTGTAGTTTATAGAGTTCGTCGCGTTTCATCGTGAAAAGAATACGTGAAGCATTATCTTGCTCGTCTGTATATTCTAAATATCCGGCACGGGTCAGAATCTTTAAAGCGCTGTCGGCTTGTACGGGGAAATGTTTGAAGTTACGACAGAATTCATCCAAGTTAAAAGCAAAGGTGCAACCCATACCGTCTCCCATGGCCATTTGAAAATAGTAGTTGATATCTTCGTACACTTTTCGGATATAATCCTTGTCGGGAAATGTATCACTGATACGTTTGTTGAGGGTGGTTTTATCACTTTGGGCGTATAGCAGGACAGCATATGCTTTCTGCCCGTCGCGCCCTGCTCGTCCGGCTTCTTGAAAATAGGCTTCAGGAGAATCAGGCATATCTATGTGGATAACGATACGTACATCTGGTTTGTCGATACCCATTCCGAAGGCGTTGGTTGCTACCATAGTACGGCTTTCTCCGGTGAGCCAGCTTTTTTGACGTTGATCTTTTACATCATTATTCAAACCGGCATGATAGAAAGTGGCAGTTATGCCGTTATTGACCAGTAGTTCGGCAATTTCACGTGTACGTTTCCGGTTGCGGGTATAGACAATGGCGCAGCCGGGCACACTATTTAAAATATGTAATAGCTCTTCCTGTTTATTTTCTGTAGGACGTACAATGTAAGCCAAGTTTTTTCTTTCGAAACTCATTCGGAAAACCTGACTGTCTTTTTTAAAGTTTAGCTTTGTTTGAATGTCTGTTACTACTTCCGGAGTGGCAGTTGCTGTCAGTGCCAATACAGGTATGTCGGGAAGGAGTTCGCGAATTTCTGCAATTTTCAGATAAGCAGGGCGGAAATCATATCCCCATTGAGAGATACAGTGTGACTCATCTACCGTGATCATGCTTACCTTCATGTTCCGTAGTTTGCTACGGAATATTTCAGTATCCAGCCTTTCCGGAGAAATATAAAGGAATTTATAGTCGCCGAAGATACAGTTTTCCAATGCAACAATGATCTCTTCGCGTGTCATGCCTGAATAAACTGCCAAAGCTTTGATACCTCGGTCGCGTAAATTGCGTACTTGGTCCTTCATCAGGGCAATAAGAGGTGTAATAACCAAACATAATCCGGGTTGTGCTAAAGCTGGTACTTGGAAGGTAATGGATTTGCCGCCACCGGTAGGCATCAATCCTAGCGTGTCGTGACCGTTGCCTATACTTTCAATGATTTCTTTCTGTATGCCCCGAAAGTCATCATATCCCCAATATTGTTTTAGAATTTCTTTATAGGTCATTGGACGGGAAATAAGAAAATTATGTCAAAACTCCAATGACTTATCATCTTATTATTCTGATAAGTGTCTGATAACGTCATTAAAGTTTTGACATATTTCAAAGATAAATCTTTATCATTATTCCTCACTGGGTTTTATATCTTCTATTTGCAATTGTACTTCACCACGTTTGTGCGTATTCTCTTCAATGGTATAACAAATATCAAAAGAACGTTTGGTCTTGATATAGCGTGCTTGTGAACTTTGTCCGAAAGCGATGCCATTCATCACATTGTTTGATTTATTGTCTACCAATTCCAACTTGATGTGTTCCTGATCACGCCCTACTACTTTGCTGGTTCCATAATCATATACATTATGTGTACAAAAGATTGGTTTGTGGTTGTCCGGTCCGAAGGGATTGAACTTTTTCAGGTCTGCATGGAACTTCGGAGTGATATCCCGGAAGTCAATTTCTGCATCAATATCAATTACAGCACTGGTCTGTTCCGGCAAAATATGTTCTGTGACATAGGTTTCAAAACGACGGGTGAATTCTTCCACATTTTCCACTTTCATGGATAGTCCTGCAGCATAAGTGTGTCCTCCAAAGTTTTCCAACAAGTCACGACAATGTTCGATAGCTTTGTAGACATCGAAACCTGATACGGAACGGGCGGAACCAGTTGCCAGATTATCTGTACGGGTTAATACAACTGCCGGGCGGTAATAAATCTCTGTAAGGCGTGAGGCTACGATACCGATAACACCTTTATGCCACGCTTCATTATAGATGACAATGGAACGCCGGTCTGCTAGTCCTTCCAAGTGGTCTACAATTTGGTTGGCCTCTTCGGTCATGGTCTTATCCAGATCTTTACGGGTTTCATTGTATTGGTTGATTTGGTTGGCTTTCTCCAATGCTGCCGAGAAGTCCTTTTCTATGAGCAGTTCCACCGCCTCTTTTCCGTTCTGTATACGTCCGGATGCGTTGATGCGCGGACCTATCTTGAATACGATATCACCTACGGTAATTTCTTTTTCTGATAATCCGCATACATCGATAATAGCTTTCAGACCTACACTGGGATTGGAATTCAACTGCTTTAAGCCGTGGTGTGTCAGCACTCGGTTCTCTCCCATGATAGGTACGATGTCTGATGCTACGCTGACAGCAACCAAATCTAATAAAGGAGTTAGTTGATGAAATTCAATGCCATTATTCAAAGCGAAAGCCTGCATGAACTTGAAGCCTACACCACATCCCGAAAGATGATCGTAAGGATATGTATTGTCAGCCCGTTTGGCATTCAGAATAGCTACGGCTGGTGGCAATATATCATCAGGCACATGGTGGTCACAGATGATGAAATCGATACCTTTTTCTTTTGCATAAGCAATTTCCTCTACGGCTTTAATACCGCAATCTAACACAATAATGAGTTTTACACCTGTTTCACAGGCATAATCCACTCCTTTTACTGATACTCCGTAGCCCTCATTATATCGGTCGGGAATATAGTAGTCAATGTTCGAATAGAACTGCTGGAGAAATTTGTATACCAATGCTACAGCTGTTGTACCGTCTACATCATAATCTCCATAAACCATGATACGTTCTTTCCTGCCCATAGCTTGATTAAGCCGTTCTACAGCAATGCTCATATCCTTCATCAGGAATGGGTCGTGTAGCTCGTTAAGCTGGGGGCGGAAAAATCTTTTAGCCTCTGCTGCTGAGGTTATACCTCTTTCCAGCAACAACTTACAAAGAATCGGGCTGATCCCTGTTTCTTTGGCTAATGCTTTAGCTGCTTCTGTCTGTTCTTGGCTTGGAGGTTGATAATTCCATTTGTGATTCATTTTATATATTGTTTTTTCTTTTTTCTGCTCTCGGAAACGGGATAATACCATTTTCTGGTTATACTTACCCAATCAATCCGTAAAGTTAGGAAAAAACAAATAAAAAAACCGCTAATTCCATATATATTTTATGGAATTAGCGGTAAAGTATTGTATAGTAGCGGATTATTTGATACCTAATTTTTTAGCAATTTCTTTAGGCAGTGCATTTTTATTGACTACGATATTCATGGTTTTGTAACGGACGAATGCTTTAGAGGCATACCATAAGCCATCGTATTTTCCGGCTTTTCCCCAAGAATTCTTTACCATATAATAGTCGTTTCCTTCTTGATCCTTAGCTATACCGTAAATCAACATACCATGATCATCGGTTGTTTCCCAATTGTCATAAGCTTCCTGGCGTTCTTCTTGTGTACACCATTTCTGAGGTTGTGGTTTGGTGTTCAGTTTCTTTTCTTCCGGTTTCATTTTCAACCAATGAGCCATGTCTGATCCACTTAGTTCTTGTACTTTTTCCGTATCGGGCATAACAGCTACGCCGTCACGTGTAAAGCCTTGTTCACTGACATCAGATCCCCATGCGATTGGATAGCCGTTATTAATGGCATTATCAAAAACCTGCATGAATTCATCAATGGGAAGGTTGTATGATTGCCCCCAACGCCAGTTGTCTTGAATTTCAAGAACAAATGGTTCGTAGAACGGATGGTGGGTGTACGAGGTCAATGAAATGTAATCATTTGGATTCAATCCTGTTGATTCGAAGAATGAATGGGGAGTGTATTCTTTTCCTTTATAAGTGAATTTTTCAGGGCATTTACCTAAATAGATATCATGAATAGCGGCAATGGCCTTTTTCCATAATGGATTATGGTTATTATCTGTCTGGAGTTTGCGTAATTTTCCTTTGGCTATTGCTGCTACTACAGCATCCGATACGGCTGTAAGTTCTGTATGGTTACTTAATGTATCACCATACATGACTCCCGGACGCATAACTTCTTCGGGTACCAGACCAAATTTTTTCATTCCATAGATAACGTCATAGAATGATCCTCCTTGGGAAAAAGATACATCTCCGTGAGTACGTACGGCGGCATCGGCTCGATCCAAATAAGTTTGGTGTACGATGTACATTTCAGAAAAGTCGTATTCTCCTTTTCCCATACGAAGTAATTCTGATTCTAGAAAAGCCATACTGGAATAGCACCAGCAAGTACCGGCACGGCTTTGGTTCTTGACAGAAGTAATAGGCAGTTCTTTTACTGTAGTGAATACAAACCCTTCTTCCTTTGGCTCTTCTTTTTGTGCATCTTGTGCAAAGAGGCTTATACTGCATAAACCTAATGCTGCTAATAATGTAAATCTTTTCATTTTAGAAATAATAGTTTTGTTTGTTATGTTACTCATTCATGATAGTTTCTACTTCTTCGATAGTGATAGGGATGCGTTTCTCGCCAGTGAAACGGGAGCCTTCCGAAGTAATCAGAATATCGTCTTCCAGGCGGATGCCTCCAAAATCTTTGAATTTTTCAATGGCATCAAAGTTCAGGAAGTCTGTATGCATTTTCTCAGCTTTCCATTTGTCAATCAATGCTGGAATAAAATAGCAGCCCGGTTCATCGGTAATCACAAAGCCTTCCTGTAAGCGACGTCCCATGCGCAGGGAGGCTAGCCCGAACTGGGAAGAAGGACGGATTTCATCGTCATATCCTACGTAAATTTGTCCCAGGTCTTCCATGTCATGTACATCCAATCCCATCATATGACCTAATCCATGGGGCAGGAATAAAGCGTGTGCACCAGCGGCAACAGCTTCTTCCACATTGCCCTTCATGAGCCCCAGGTCTTTTAATCCTTGAACCAGCACTTTGCAGACTTCTAAGTGTACAGACATATAGGTTATACCTGGACGAGTAATTTCCAATGCTTTATCATGGCAAGCCAATACAATATTATACACATCTTTTTGCCGTCCTTCAAATTTGCCTCCCACAGGTACGGTACGGGTATGGTCAGAACAATAATTTGTCACTCTTTCAGCTCCGGCATCTGTCAGCATCATGCGTCCTGGTTCTAATATATGGCTATGGTCATGATTATGTAATGTTTCCCCATGTTGGGTCAGGATAGTGGCAAATGAAGTCATGCTTCCATAAGAAGCGGCGATGCCATCCAGTACTCCGGCGATATATTGTTCCTTTATTCCAGGTTTACATAGACGCATAGCGGCTGTGTGCATTTCATAACCGATATTACATGCCAAATCGATTTCTGCTATTTCGCAAGCTTCTTTTACAGAACGTAAATCAACTACAGCTTTTATCAATTCTACAGAAGCGTATTTCTTTACTATAGCGGCACGGATACCGGTTAAGTCTTCCAAGAGCATCATATTATCGAATCGGTAGGGAGGAAGGAAATGTACTTTTCTACCTTGCGCGATAGCTTTTCCTACCACCTCTTTTAGCTGGGGGAAGGGAAAACTTTTCTGAATACCTACTTGTGCAGCCAACTCTTTCACACTGGGTTGGGGCCCCATCCAGATAATGTCGTCCATATCTACATCATTTCCGAAGAAATAATCCTCTCCTGCTTCTATATCTATTACACCTGCATATCCGGGGTGAGAATGACCGAAGAAGTAGAGGAATGAACTGTCCTGACGGAATTTATATGTGTTATCCGGATAGTTTGCCGGAGCTTCATTATTACCTAGTATAAGGATAATACCGTTTTGCACTTTGTTTCTAAGTGCCTGACGGCGTCTTTGATAAGTTGCGGAATCAAACATGGCTAACTTTATTTTAATTGAAAATTTATTGAACTGTGTTGCAAATGTAATAATTATAATCTTAAAAGTACTATTTGCTTATTTGATTTTTTAATCGATTTCGGCTTTATTTTTATCATTTGTCAATCTTGCTTTTCTAATTTCACAGGTTTCTCTTATTTTTCCTTGATAAGTTGCCATTCAGTAATTTATACTGCTAGGAGAATTTGATTGATATTTATGATGGAATGCAATTATTTAATAAATATAAAAGATACGGCTAAATACTTTGAAAAGGTTAACTTTGCAGTGAACTCTTTCAAGGATAGATTTGTTCCTCAACATTGATTATGAAAATAGATGATAAAACAGGGCTGGTACTGGAAGGCGGAGGTATGCGCGGAGTTTTTACCTGCGGGGTATTAGACTATATGATGGATAAGAAGGTTTGGTTTCCGTATGGGGTAGGAGTTTCTGCCGGAGCGTGCAATGGTCTTTCATATATGTCTCGCCAGCGTGGTAGAGCTAAGTTTAGTAATATTGATTTATTGGAGAAATATCATTATATCGGCATAAAGCATTTATGGCGTAAGCACAGTATTCTTGATCAGGAATTGCTTTATGAACATTTTCCTAAGGAAATTCTTCCTTATGATTATAAAACATATGCTGAAAATCCTGCTCGTTTTGAAATGGTGACTACTAATTGCATTACAGGTAGGGCGTGTTATTTGGAAGAGAAACATGATCCTCGACGTATTATTGCCATAGCTAAGGCGTCCAGCAGTCTTCCTTATGTTTGTCCTATAGCTTATGTAGATGGTGAGCCGATGCTGGATGGGGGAATTGTGGATTCTATTCCTGTGTTGCGTGCTATTGAACAAGGATTTGATAAAAATGTAGTGGTACTTACCCGTAATCGGGGATATCGCAAAAAAGGAAAGGATATGAAAATTCCTCATTTTATCTATAAAAAATACCCTCGTTTGCGCGTGGTTTTAAGTAAACGTTGTCGTATTTACAACGAACAGCTTGATTTGGTAGAGCAATTGGAAGACAGGGGCAGGATTGTGGTAATTCGTCCTGAAAAGCCGATGGAAGTGGACCGTATTGAAACAGATATAAAGAAACTGACCGATTTATATGAGGAAGGGTATGCCTGTGCAAAAAAAATGTTCGAAGAAAAACGAATACTTCAAAAATAAACTTTTGGCCAAAAGAATGTTTTTTATACATGGGGATATTGGAGGAATGGGGGATCATTCTTGTTATATGGGGTAGATGAGGTTCTACCGCATATAACAAGAATGAATGCTCTTTCCTTTTGGAAAGAAAGATAATATATTAATAATATAAATGTGACGGTACAGTTAATACTTGCTCGGTATAAACTTGCTCGACGGTCGGATAATCTATAGTGAATGTCTTTTTTAAATCCTCAAAAAAAGCCATGAGGACTATGGGGGAAGTCCTGGAAGAAGGTATATATTCAGAGATTATAAATGTTCTTTTGGGTTGTTCTGGAAGAGTTAGATCAAATGAGATGATATGTCTTGTACCCCATTGTTCATTTTCTATTTCATTGGATTTTCTTTCAAAACTACCTTCTATAGCCTTGTTTCCAAACTTTTCTTGATAAACCAGTACTTTGCCTCTTGCAATTTCTGCATCCGTGTAGATAAATTTGTATCCTCCTCCTGTCTTTACTGGTATTGTAGCTAATGCTTTTTCTTTAATTGTTTGTTTTTCAGAATCTTTTAAGTCTCCTGTAAGAAGTATATCCTGTTTGCTTACAATGTAATTATCGGTGTAATAGTCTACTATTACATGAATGTCAAGTGTGTTTCCTGATTGATCTCTTACAGTAATAATCGCTTCACCTAATGCTAATGCTTTTATGGATATGTCGCAAGAAGAAATCATTTTGGTTTCTATAATTTCCGGTTTATCGCAGCTTATTTCATAATTCCCGTCTCCCCCTTGCAAAGGAAAAGAGTATGTCTGATTATTAGGATAGTTTAATTTTATATTTGCTGTTTCTCTATTTTTTAAGGAGATGGGAGCAAGTTCATCATTGCTGCACGATGAAATTACTAAAGAGCAAAGGAAAATAAGCACTGTGGCTAGCATACTGTTAAGTCTCATAGTTTGATCTTGTTTTATGTTCTACATAATTTAAATGAAGGATTAGATGATTTACTGCTTGGCAATTAGAAATTTATTTTTTTTTCTTGAGTTTGTCCAGGCTGTGGATAAAATGTGGGAATACAAAATGAAAAATCCCTCTTTCTTCTAAAGAAAAAGAGGGATTATAGTTGAGTTTCTTGTTTCTGATTTTTATTTGGCGAAACTTACCGCACGTGTTTCGCGGATGACTGTAATCTTCACTTGTCCCGGATAAGTCATTTCGTCTTGAATCTTTTTCGCAATTTCACCGGATAAACTTTCAGTCTGTTTGTCGTCAATCTTGTCGGCACCTACAATCACACGTAATTCGCGGCCAGCTTGGATAGCATAGGTTTTTGTTACCCCTGGATAAGACATGGCTAATTGTTCTAGATCGTTCAAACGCTTGATATAAGCTTCTACGATTTCACGGCGAGCGCCTGGACGTGCGCCTGAAATGGCATCACATACCTGTACGATGGGAGCCAGCAGGCTAGTCATTTCAGTTTCGTCATGGTGAGCACCGATAGCATTACATATGTCTGGTTTCTCTTTATATTTTTCGGCTATCTTCATGCCTAACAATGCGTGCGGCAATTCCGGTTCTTCATCAGGTACTTTACCTATATCATGCAGTAATCCAGCACGTTTTGCTTTTTTAGGATTCAAACCTAGTTCAGAAGCCATCACAGCGCAAAGATTGGCTGTTTCACGAGCATGTTGTAGAAGGTTCTGACCGTATGAGGACCGATATTTCATCTTACCGATAATACGGATCAATTCAGGGTGCAGGCCATGAATACCTAAATCAATAGTGGTACGTTTACCGGTTTCAATAATTTCTTCTTCTACCTGTTTGCGTACTTTAGCTACCACTTCTTCAATGCGTGCCGGGTGGATACGTCCATCTGTAACCAGTTGGTGTAATGCTAAGCGGGCAATTTCGCGGCGTACAGGGTCAAACGCTGAAAGTACAATAGCCTCGGGTGTGTCATCTACAACGATTTCGACACCGGTTGCTGCTTCTAAAGCCCGGATATTACGCCCTTCACGGCCGATGATGCGTCCCTTTATTTCGTCCGATTCAATATGGAATACGGTTACAGAGTTTTCGATAGCAGTTTCTGTGGCTACTCGTTGGATAGACTGGATAACGATACGTTTAGCTTCTTTATTAGCTGTTAATTTGGCGTCGTCCATAATGTCGTTAATATAGGAAGCAGCCTGTGTTTTCGCTTCTTCTTTCAAAGATTCAATCAGGCGTTCTTTGGCCTCCTCAGCAGAAAGACCGGAAAGAGCTTCCAGTTTTTCACGTTCTTGCATTTGTAATTTATCCAGTTCATCCTTTTTCTTGTCTATGATGACAATTTGAGCTTCTAGATTTTCTTTGATAGCTTCCGCTTCTGTACGTTTGCGTTGAACCTCTTCCTGTTTTTGGTTCAACATCAGTTCGCGTTGTTTTAATTTATTTTCGGCTTGCTGAATCTTTTGGTTACGTAGGGCGACTTCTTTTTCCAGATCAGCTTTTTTGTTCAGGAATTTTTCTTTTACTTCCAAAAGCTTGTTCTTTTTAATTACTTCAGCTTCCGTCTGTGCCTCTTTGATGATGATGTCATACTTAGATTTCAGGCCATATCTGAAAAGCATGTATGATAGGCCACCACCTACAGCGAAACACACAATTGCTATTATTACCGTTGTTATCATTGTTATTAATTTATATATAAATAAAAAACGCACAATCTATCTGTTAAGAACCCTTCTCTTAACAGTATAGCTGTGCGTGAATATCTTCAATTCTAAACGATTACTCTCTGTTACTGATTTGTTTTTCTATCTCTTTGGTCAGCTCCTTCAATTTTTCCTGATAAGGTGCAGTATTATTCCTGTCTTTCATAGAAATATTTTCAAAAGCTAACTCCAGCGCAGCCATTGCCCAATGCCTTGCGGGGCTGAAATCAGGGTAATAACTACGGTATTTGTTTAGTTTATTGTCAATCTGTTTGGCAGCGTCCCTGTATAACTGTTCATCTTCACGACGGATGGTCATCGGGTATCGTTCGTTGTCAATCAGTAGATGTATCTTCATCATATCGTCCATAATACTATCGTTTTATTGTCCAACTTTTTTTATTCGTTTAATAAAGCGATGCATTTGTCGACCTCACGCACAAGCCTTGACAACCGTTGTTTTGTATCATTGATGTCTTTATCATGAATACTGATTGTCCTCGCCATTTTCAAATTGGTATACCTTACTTCTAATTCTTTCCGGCTATTTTCCAATCGTCTTACCTCCTCGTTTTTTTCAGTGAGAAGTTGCTTTAACTGTGCATTTTCATGTTTCAATTCATCATGCAAATACATAAAATGCCTCAGTCTTGCCTCGAAAGTATTTAATAGCTTTTTGTCTTCTTCAGTCATTTTATACCAAAATTGTACACAAATATAAAGGATTGGAAGCAAACACGAAAATATTTCGTCCTAAATTTATCGTTTGTCGTTTAAAAAACTTTTTTAACGTCTTTATTAGCTGTTTTTCCCGTGCTGTTCGAATATGATCTTTTTACTATTACATATGTCTGTTGAGGATTGTCTATCGTTTTAATGTTTTATAGGACAAGATGTGCCAGGTAGTACCGATTGCAATAATCAGAAACAGGATTCTTGCCCAAATGTAGGGTAGTGTCCAGATGGCGCAATAGCTTAGGGTAATCCATATTAATGATACGGAAATGATTTTGGCATGTAAAGGTATTGCTTTATGCTCTCGGAAATTGCGGATGTAGCTTCCTAAATATTTTTGTTGGATGAGCCAATGATACCAGCGTGGTGAACTGCGGAAATACATGGCGGCTGTCAGTAATAAAAAGGGGGTGGTAGGCAGTAAAGGAAGAAATATGCCGATAATGCCTAGTATGAGTGAGGTTGTTCCTACAATGGTATATAGTATTTTCATAGGTGCAAATATAGACCAAAAAACAAAAAAATACAGTGTCCTTTTTATATTATTCTTTTTTATGGTGTATCTTTGCGTCCTGTAGCACCGAGGTGACATTAGGTGTGAGTTCTTTCTTATTATAATTAAATGCTATGTATACAGTAATTAAACGAATGGAAATTTCAGCTTCCCATAGCTTGAAGCTGTCGTATAGAAGTAAATGTGAGAATTTGCACGGTCACAATTGGATTATTACCGTTTATTGTCGTTCCGAGGTTTTGAACGAGGATGGTATGGTGGTGGATTTCACGCATATCAAGGAAACGGTGATGGGGCGTTTGGATCACCGGAATTTGAATGAGGTTGTTTCTTTTAATCCTACAGCTGAAAATATTGCACGCTGGGTATGTGAGCAAATTCCCACTTGTTTCAAGGTTGAAGTTCGCGAGTCAGAAGGAAATACCGTTATCTATGAGAAGGATTAATGAAATATTTTACAGCTTACAGGGGGAAGGGTATCATACTGGAATACCTGCCGTTTTTGTACGTTTTTCCGGGTGCAATTTGAGATGTCCTTTTTGCGATACTCAGCATGAAGAAGGTACATTGATGAGTGATGAGGATATTGTGATGGAAGTGGCAAAATATTCGACCCAGGTAGTAATACTGACTGGTGGTGAGCCAGGATTGTGGATTGATGAAAAGTTAGTTGATGCATTGCATCATGAAGGGAAGTATGTTTGTATTGAGACAAACGGCACTTGTCTGCTGCCTGAAAATATAGATTGGGTTACTTGTTCCCCTAAAGAAGGGGCGAAAATAAATCTAGATCGTATAGATGAGGTGAAAGTGGTTTATGTGGGACAAGATGTTTCTGCTTATTTGGATTTGTCTGCCAGTCATTATTTTTTGCAGCCTTGTTCTTGTGCTAATACAGAAGAAGTGATTGCTTACATTTTGCAACATCCAGAGTGGCGGTTGAGCCTACAAACTCATAAACTTTTGCAAATTCCTTAAGAAAGTAGAAAATATAAAAAAAGATTATCCAATGGCGTGGCATTGAATAATCTTTTTTGCACGGGAGGAGAGGCTCGAACTCCCGACACCCGGTTTTGGAGACCGGTGCTCTACCAACTGAGCTACTCCCGTGTTTGCGGCTGCAAAGGTAGTGTAATATTTGGAATATACAAACCTATTTATGAAAAAATATTGTTCATTATTCGTTTAATAGGCCTAACTCATTGAACATGACCCGGTATATTGCTGATTTTTTTTCAATGGGCAACGGGTAGGCACGGCTGGACGAAGGCATTCTGTATAATCGCATTGTCCGGTCTTCGAATTCGAAAGGTTCACTGGTTCCTACAACGGGTTCTTTTACCTTTATTTGTTCACGAATAATATCCGTTGCTTTTTGTCCTGTGGTTACAATGGCCTTGCACATTGGAATCTGCTTCAGTAGCAAACTGATATCTGTCTGTTCTACAACTTCCAGAAATTTGTCTGAGGCATTGTCCTGTAAACGGCGAACAGCTGAAGCGGTATCATAAAGTGCGATGCCTTTTTTGTTCAAAAGATCAATAATACGTTCCTTGTCAAATACCTTTTTGTCAGGATTCAGAAAGTGGTCTTTGTTTTGGAAAAATATTATTCCAAAAATACGCCACATATCATTTTGCAGATTGGGATAAAAGAATTCCATGCTCCATCGTTTCTTTTGTGGGGGAAAACTGCCTAACATCAGTAGTTTGGCGTTAACCGGTAAAAAAGGCTCTAATGGATGTTCTTCTATATTTAATAAGGATTTCATAAAATCTTTAATGATTATTCTTTTGGCTTTGGTTCTTTTTTAGCCAGTAATACAATGTTATACACATATTCCGTCATCCAGTTTTCAGAATATCCTAAGGCTTGTTTGTATTTACGGATGGCAACACAGGTCTTGTGTACGCTTTCGTCTTTCCAGTCGGTCTTGGTCATGATATCATGAATTGTTTTCTCGGTCATGTTACGTAACATTTTTTTCATTACGCTGGGCATACGGAATTTCCATTGCATCAAATTACCTATCAGCATCATCAAGTCATTGCTGAATCCTTGGAACATAAAAAGATAAGTCTTGACATCATTTACATTCTTGCAATTCTTTTTTATAGAACCGTCAATTTCTTTAAAGAAATCATCACTTAGACCATAAAGTTCTACTAACATCTTTTTGCAGCGTGACTTCTCAGCAATTCCCAACTTGTTGTTTTGGGTCGGTATTTTAAGGGTGCGTTTGAAAACTGCCATGTCTGGCAAAAAATTAATATTTGTGATACCTATGTTGCAGGCCATTACAGACTGATAATATACACGGATTAGTGTCATGAAGTCTTCCATACCACCTATGCGGCTTGTTTCTTCTCCTTCTGTCTGTTTTTTACCAAATAATTTTGAAAATATGCTCATTGTGTTCTTAAATTATATTGTTTTCCTGTCTGCAAAGATAGCGATAAAAACTGAAACATTTTTGATTAAAATCCTTTTGTTTTACTATTTATCATTTTTATTGAATGGTTGATGCCGGGGGTATTGCTTTGTGTTACCAGCATTCCAAATCATTTTCAATATCTTTCATTCTGTCTTTGGTGAAAACTGGATTTTTGACCCCGTTACGTTTCTGAATTCGATAGTCTTCCAATAGACGGAATGCATATTTCCCTAGTAAAGTAATGGCTATCAAGTTACAGATAGTCATAAATCCCATTGCCATATCGGCCAGGCTCCATGCCAGTTCCAGACTGGCCAATGCCCCAAACATAACCATTCCTCCCACTGCTATACGATAAATGGGGATAGCCCATTTCCGATGAGTTATGTAACGTACATTGGCTTCACCGTAATAATAATTTCCCAAAATGCTGCTATAGGCGAAAAACAGAATTGCCACCGCCACATAAATAGTCCCGATGTTGCCTATTTCATTATTCAGTGCCATTTGAGTAAGTTTTATTCCATTGGCTTCTTTTGTGGAGGCCACTCCGCTGAAAAGAATGATGAAAGCAGTGCAGGTACATATGACAAGTGTATCGGTAAAAACTCCCAATGTCTGAATTAATCCTTGTTTTACAGGATGGGTAACATCGGCACTTGCCGCTACATTGGGTGCGGAACCCATACCGGCCTCATTGCTGAATAATCCACGTTTGATTCCTTGCATTAATGCCATGCCTATACCTCCGCTTAATGCCTGTTCCCAGCCAAAGGCATTCGCTATAATCAATTCAATAACTTCTGGCAAATGCTTTGCATTTACAATTACGATGAAAAGGGATAAAAAGATGTATCCCAATGCCATGACAGGAACAATAATGCTACTTACTTTAGCAATACGCTGAATGCCTCCGAAGATGATAATTAATGTGAGCGAGGTCAGTATCACTCCCATTAGGCTGGGAGGAATATTGAATGCTTCTTCGAAAGCGGCACAAATGGTATTGCTTTGTACTGAATTAAAAGCAAATCCAAAAGTAAAGATAAGCAAAAAGGCAAACAAAACTCCCATCCACGGCTGTTTTAATCCTTTTTTCATGTAATAAGCTGGCCCGCCAACGAAAGAATTATGTCCGTGTACTTTATATAATTGGGCCAATGTGGACTCAATAAAAGCGCTGCTGGCCCCCAAAAGAGCAATTACCCACATCCAGAAAACTGCACCCGGACCACCCAAAGTAATGGCGGTGGCGACTCCTGCCAAATTGCCTGTTCCTACGCGGCTAGCTATGGAAACGGCAAAAGCTTGAAAAGAGGAAATATGGTGTTCGCGACCTTCTGTCTTGCCTGTAGAATCACCTAATAGACGTATCATTTCTCTTATCATGCGGAATTGTACGAAATTTGTTTTAAAAGTAAACCAAAATGCACATCCTAACAGCATGATGATCAAAATATAAGTCCAAAGCACATCATTCACTCTGCTGATTAATAGGGTCAGTATATCCATTTTACTTATTCCTTGTTTAATTTAAAATAGAACTTATGTCCATGGAAAACAAGTTCCACTAGACCAAAACGGATAAAGTCTGCTAATAGTTCACAAGTTGTCTTGTGGTTTAACCTGCAAAGTTTGCAACATTGATTTAATGAAAGTTTTTCTTTTTCTTTCAAGACATCCAGTAACCGTTGCTCTCTTTCGGTAAATGTTACAAGTGCTCCTTCAGGTTTTTTGCTGTGTTGCCACATCTTTAGATGGACGGGAGTGGCCAGTATGTTTTCGTCTTTGATGCGGATATAGGCCCATGGCTTATTCGTTTCATCTAGGGCATATACAGGTTTAGAAACCGTTTCGTTAATACGTATTTCCAATACAGTTTTTCCTTCTACCTTGTAAGTCTGCGTTTCCAGTTCTACTTTGGGCTTGCAATACATGGTTGCTGCTGCTTCTATCATATATATTTCTTCGTCAGAGCGGACTCCTGCTATTTTGCCATTGTCCTTTACTCCTATTAACAGCCTGCCGCCCTCGGTATTGGCGAATGCGGAAAGGCTACGGGCTATTTTGCGTGCGTCCGAAATCTCGAATTTGAAATCCTGATGACAGTGTTCTCCCTCCGAGACAAGCTGTCGTATGTATTGTGTATCCGTTAATGCTTTCATTTCAATTGCAAAAATAGGAAAAATGAAACATATTGTGGGTATCGAATGATAAAAAAGCCGATATTAGTTTGTCTGTTATCAAGCTTTTTGCTTCATTTGCAGTGGAATAAAAATAATTAGCCTTTAAAATCTATGGGAATAAGAAAAAAATGTTTGATCATTACATTATTATGCTTTTCTAGTCTGATGCATGCAAGTGAATTCATGTTTAAACTTTTGGAGGTGAAAGATGGTCTGTCAAACAATCAAGTCCTTGATATATTTAAAGATTCCGAAGGTTTTATGTGGTTTGCCACAGCTTCCGGTTTAAATCGGTATGACGGGTGCCAGATGACTTTGTTTCGTAGTAATAATGCTGATCCGGCTTCTTTACCTGATAATTATATCAAAAGCATACAAGAAGATTATAAAGGAAATTTATGGATTCTTACCGGTGTGGGTTATGTCATTTACAACTCGGAATCAGAAACATTTGATAGGGAGGTGCATGCATGGCTATGTGAAGTCGGTATTGACGGAACTCCAGCATTAGTATATATAGACCATAATAAAAATATGTGGTTTTATATAAAAGGAAAAGGCTGTTATTTGTACATTCCGGAATCTCAATTACTGTATCCGCTTTTGTTTGATACTCATCAGTTGCCAGAAGGTGATATTACGGACATTGTAGAATGTAGTAAGGGAATCTTGTTGGTATATAATACCGGAAGACTTGTTTGTTTGGATACTCGGACAAATGAGATTAAATGGCAGCAGGATGATTTGGTTGGGGAATTGGGAACTGACAAGCAGGGAATTTTCACTCTGTTTGTAGATCGTGATAATGATATATGGATGTACAGTCCGCTTGGAATATGGGTTTATAATCCGGAACAGGAAAAGTGGCTGTCTTGGCTGACAAATATTATCAAGCGTCGGTCTCATAACATGGTCCGTGCTGTATCACAGGATAAGCAGGGCGTATATGGATAGGAACAGATCAGGATGGCATTGATATATTGGATAAGAAGACAGGGGAAGTGAGGCAGTTGCGGAACAAGGCAGGTGATGAACGTAGTTTGCAAAATAATACAGTAATGGTTCTATACGAGGATTCCAGTGAAACTATGTGGGTGGGGACTTATAAAAAAGGAATTTCCTATTTTAATGAGTGTGCTTTTAAATTTGGTGCAGAGTATATAGGAGATATTAGTTGCATTGAAGAAGACAAAGAGGGGTATGTGTGGCTGGGTACCAACGATGTCGGTATCATATATTGGAATTCCGTGACTGGCAACCGGGCTGCTTTTCCACAGAAAGGTAAGGATAAACTCACTACTGATGCCATTGTTTGCATTTTGAAAGCCAGTGATGGGAAACTTTGGATTGGTACTTTTGGGGGAGGCTTGATTTGTTATGATAACGGTCGTATTATTCATTATAAAAAAAACATACCGGAACGGCAAAATTCTTTGGCTCATAATAATGTATTGGCTTTGGCTGAAGATAAGCAGGGGATTATATGGATAGGTACATTGGGTGGGGGAGTGCAGAGTTTGAATCCCAAGACGGGTTTGTTCACCACTTATAATACAACTTCGGCCGGTTTGATATCCGATTATGTTTCCTCTTTGTGTATGGGAAAAGAGGGCTCTTTGTGGATTGGTACCGCTCAGGGACTTTCGGAATTGGATATTGAAACTAAAAAAGTGGTTAATCTGGAAGGTACTAAATCTGGTAAGGAATATTTTTCTGATCAGAATATAAGTCAGGTGTATGAGGATAGCCGTGGATTGATATGGATTGGTACATGTGAGGGGCTGAATGTTTATAATCCCAAAACGGATGAACTGATTATATTAGGAGTGGAGCAAGGAGTTTCCAGCCCTATCATTTCTGGAATAGTAGAAGATGGTAATGAAAATATATGGGTGACTACAGCACGTGGAATAACTAATGTCATACCGGCAGTAGATTTAAAAACAGGGCGCTATATTTTTCATAGTTGTGTTTATGATGACAAAGATGGTTTGCAAAATAGTGGGTTCAACCTGCGTTCCATTAAAAAATTGTCTTCTGGAGAAATTCTTATGGGAGGGCTGTATGGTATTAACCGCTTCCGTCCGGATGATATAAAATACAATAAAAAACGTCCCAGCGTGATGTTTACCCGTTTGTTCTTGTTCAATGAAGAAGTAGGGGTGGGTGAGGAATATGAAGGTAGGGTGATTTTGGATAAGGCGTTGAACAAGGTAGATCAGATAAAATTGAGTTATGAACAGAATATGTTCAGTGTACAATTTGCTTCTGATAACTATATTTTGCCGGAAAAAACGGAGTATGCTTATAAACTGGAAGGTTTCAATGAGGGTTGGATGACTACTGCCTTTGGCAAAGTGACTTATACTAATCTAGCTCCCGGAACTTATATGCTGAAGGTGAAAGCAGTCAACAGTGACGGATATGGTGGAGATGAAGAAGCTTCATTGAAAATTGTTATCTATCCTCCTTTTTGGCGTTCCGTTTGGGCATATGTTGTTTATAGCCTTTTGTTGGTTGCTGTATTGATATTGGGACGCTATTGGATTCTGCGTGGAGAACGGGATAAATTTAAAAAACAGCAAATAAAGCAAGAAATAGAGAGGAATCAGGAGAAGGCAGATATGAAATTGAAGTTCTTCACTCATGTCGGCCACGAATTACGTACTCCGCTCACTCTTATTATCTCACCGTTGGAAACGCTGATGAAGGAATATCAATCGGATGCTGCTCTGATGGATAAATTGAATATAGTGCAACGCAATGCATTAAGGTTGTTGAATCTTGTAAATCAGTTGTTGGATTTTAGGAAAATTGATGTGAATGGATATTATTTAAGTCTGTCTGATGATGATATCATCTCTTGTATTCATACGATTTGTGATTCTTTTATCTCTTTGTCTGAAAAGAAAGATATTTCTCTCATTTTTCATTCAGCAGTTCCTTCGTTGAATATGTTGTTTGATGGGGATAAAATGAGGGAAGTGATGATGAATCTGCTTTCCAATGCTTTAAAATTTACTTGCAATGGTGGACGAGTTGATGTGTCTGTCGGTTTAGTGGAAGGACAGGATTCTCGGAAATGCTGGAAATCAGAGTGGCTGATACAGGTGTCGGCATTAAAGAAGAAAACAGAGAACGCATTTTCGAACGTTTTTATCAAGTGGATAATCCGGATATGAATATCTCAGATGGCGGAGGTGGTCTGAGTATTGTACGTGATTTTGTCACACTTCACGATGGCACGGTGAACGTAATGGATAATACTCCTGTCGGTTGTGTTTTTGTTATCCATATCCCGGTAAAGCGTTCCGAGAGTAAACCGACGAAGATAGAACAGGTGCAAGTTACAGATAAGCCGGTAGAAGACATTTCCACACTTCAGATTCCGGAGTTTTATATGGCGTCTAATGCCGGGGAGGAATCGGAAGAAGAACCAAACCATATAATAACAATAGAAGGACTGGAGGAGGATATCCGAAGATTAGAATCTGGTAATACGGAAGAAATTGCAGAAGAAAAACATAGAAACAATCTCAGCCGTTGCTCCACAAAGAGCAACGGTGATTCAATTGGTTGAGGGTGAGGATAATGAGATGATAACTCATATTATTCCACCGGAGGAGTTGCCGGAAATGGTGACTGCTGTTCCTGAAGAAAAAAGTGAACAGAAGTTGAAAACGGTTTGGAATCATGCTTATATTGATTTCAAACCTAGTGGGACTGCCATAACTTCGATGGATGAAAAACTGATAAATCATGCTGTGAAATATGTAGAAGACAATATTGCACGCAGTGATTTGTCTGTAGAAGAGTTAAGCAAGGAATTAGGGATGAGCCGCGTTCATTTATATAAAAAGTTATTGGCTATTACCGGTAAGACTCCTATCGAGTTTATTCGTATAATTCGTTTACAGCGGGCTGCCCAATTACTCCGTGGAAGTCAACAGAATATTTCAGAAATAGCCTATCAGGTGGGCTTTAATAATCCGAAATATTTCAGTCGGTATTTTAAGGAAGAATTTGGTATACTACCTTCGGCTTTTCAATATAGACAAGGCAGATAGTTCTCAATATTTTATAGTGTCATTTAAAGTGTGTATCGGAGTTTCGTCAACAGACATACGTTCTGTAACAGATTTCATCTATGAGTAAAAACAATTCCATTTTATTATTGTTTTTATTAGTAATAGTTATACATTAAAACCAATATAGAATGGAACATACAGTTATACATGACGAGAAAGTAGACCGTTTCGAAGTATTTGAATCGGGACAAATCGCCTATTTGCAATATGATGAAAAGAACGGAGTTTTGGATATCCTTCATACCATAGTTCCCCCACAGTTGGAAGGGCAGGGAATAGCTCAGGCTTTGACCGAGGCCGCTGTGAGATATGCTTCGGTTGTAGGGCTTAAAATACGTCCTACTTGTTCTTTTGCAAAAATGTTTTTTACCCGGCATACCCAATATAAAGACATGTTGGTGGAGTGAGAAATAAAATCAGACACGGATTGTATAAAATGCCGTGTCTGATTCGTTTTTAACTCTCTTATCTTTATATATATTTAATCACATTGTTTGTGGGTCATAATATCCAATACTAGTTTATCGGTTTCATTCATGCCTTGTGAACCAATTCTGGTCAGGTTGCGGATGCTGCGGTCCACATCATTGTCAATGATACCTTCTACAGAAGATACACATTTATGTTCCATCGCTAATATAGCTGAAAATACAGCAGTAGAAACACCGCTGCTTAATTTCAGAGCACAACTGGGCTTGGCTCCGTCACAAATCATACCTGTCAGGTTAGCGATCATATTTTGTACGGCAAAAGTGATTTGCTCGTAAGTGCCTCCCATCAAATAAGTGATACCACAGCTGGAACATGTTGCAGCCACTACACAGCCGCATAGTGCAGACAGACGTCCCAAGCTTTGTTTGATGTAAATCGCTGTCAGGTGGCTAAGTGTCAGTGCGCGGATCAATTCTTCTTCTGATTTATGGTTGTCTTCGGCATAGACTACTACCGGTAAAGTAGCTGTAATTCCTTGGTTCCCACTTCCTGAATTGCTCATGACAGGAATCATAGCTCCCGCCATACGTGCATCGCAAGCTGCCGAGGTATAAGAAAGGATGTGGGTAAATGTATTACTTCCCAATATTTGTTCTTCGCTTTTGCTGCTTTTCAGAATCTTGCCTAATTCGTGACCGTAGTTTCCTTTGAAAGAACGTTCTGCCGCTGCTTTGTTCAAACGTTTGGTCTCAAGAATAAAACGAATTTCATCCAATGGTGTGGTGGTGGCAAAATCGTACACTTTCCGCAAGTTCAACTCCGGCTCTTTTGCATCCTCATTGCAGGTGGAGGTAGTTTGTTTGTTTAGTAAAACTTGGTTGTTTAGGGCCACATATATAAAATTGGTATGCCCGCAAGCAATAATGGCCGTCGCTGTATCACCATCAGCTTCACAGATAATTTCGATATATAACTTTTCTTCTATATTCTCTTTCAGCCCGATAGAGATAGCTTGTGAGTCAATTAGTTTTTTACCCTCTGCTACGGCGTCAGGAGTGCTGTCTTTAAGACTTCCAATTGATATTCGGATTTTCCGATTAATGCCCCTAAGGCGATAGCGATAGGTAGCCCAATCATTCCTGTTCCCGGGATGCCTACTCCCATGGCGTTCTTAAGAATATTGGCGCTGAGTAAAGCTTTAATCCTTTCAGGTCTTTTACCTAGTGTTTCTGTTGCTTTTGCTACACAAAGGGCTACGGCTATGGGTTCTGTGCACCCGATAGCCGGAACGACCTCGCGATTTATAAGGGCAATGATTTGCTCTCTTTCTGGTTTGGCGATCATAGTAGATAATTATTAAGGGGTCTTGCAAAAATCTTTTTGAAAGTGTGTCAAAACTCGAATAAAACTATCGTTTCGTTTGTCTTTTCCTTTTTGTTGATTTTCAGAATATTTTTCATTAAAGAATATTCTGAATGAATAAAATGATAGGTTTATTTAGTTTTGACACTCCTTCGACTTTTGACACACTTTGGTTATTTTTTATAGTTTTGTAATCCGGTCTGGAGGAAATCAACATATTTGTCTATATCCTCATCATATGAATATGATTTATTCAACGGTTTTCCCTCATTGTCAATCAATACATAGAAAGGTTGTGCATTGGCACCGAATTTAGAGCGTTGCAGGTAACTCCATTTATCACCGATCGTGCGTAGTGTACGTTCCTTACCGTTCTCCATCACTTTGATGTGTTCGGGCAATGGAGTTTTGTTATCAACGAACAATGTAATCAGTACATAGTCCTCAGTCATCAACTTGTTTACTTTCGGATCAGTCCATACAGCAGCTTCCATTTTACGGCAATTTACACATCCGTAACCTGTAAAGTCAAGCATTACCGGTTTTCCGGTACGTTTTGCATATTCCATACCGGCATCGTAGTCATCAAACTGCGCATGTACTTCATTGGTGTATAAGTTGAAGTCTTGTGTATTCATGGGAGGAGCAAATGCGCTGACAGCTTTCAAAGGAGCACCCCATAAGCCCGGTACCATATATACAGCAAATGCAAGTGAGATAAGAGCCATAAAAAAACGGGCAACACCTACTTTATCATCATCATCATCGTGAGGGAATTTGATCTTACCCAGCAAATAGAAGCCTAGCAAAGCGAAAATCACAATCCACAAAGCAAGGAATGTTTCACGGTCTAGAATTCCCCATCCATAAGCCAAGTCAGCAACCGACAGGAATTTCAAAGCAAATGCGAGCTCAAGGAAACCTAATACTACTTTAATTACATTCATCCAACCACCGGATTTAGGCATGGATTTCAGCCAAGACGGGAACATGGCAAACAGTGTGAATGGCAACGCTAATGCAAGAGCAAAACCTAACATGCCGATAGCAGGGCAACTACACTACCTGTAGTGGAAACTTCTACCAACAAAAAGCCGATGATAGGACCTGTGCATGAGAATGAAACCAAAGATAGGGTGAATGCCATCAGGAAGATACTTAACAAACCACTGGTCTGTTCCGCTTTACTGTCTACTGCATTGCTCCATTTTGAAGGAAGAGTAAGTTCGAATGCTCCAAAGAAAGAGGCTGCAAACACAATTAGCATCAAGCAGAAGAATATGTTAAAAATAGCATTTGTGGAAAGTGCATTCAAGGCACTGGCACCGAATATCAAGGTTATGGCAAGACCTAATAATACATAGATCACTACGATAGAAGCACCATATGTCCATGCATCACGGATTCCTTTCTTTTTGTCTTTGCTACGTTTTAAAAAGAAACTTACCGTCATTGGGATGATAGGCCATACACAGGGCGTAAATAAGGCAAGTAATCCACCGATAAACCCGGCAAAGAAGATGTAAATCCATGAACGGTCTTGTTGTGATGTCGTTTCGCCAAATGTGTTCAGCTCTTGGATAACCGGAGTCCAATAATCTTGGACAGCAGTGTCATTGCCGATCAGGGCGGCAGTTGTAGCACTATCTGTTGCGGTAGTTGCAGTAGCTGTTTCCGCTACAGGAACTTCCGTTATGGCTGTTTCTGTTTTTGCGGGTTCAGCAGTCTTGCTTGTAGTGGCAGCGGCAACTCCTTTTCCGGAGAAAGAGAAAGAAACTTCAGTAGGAGGCAGACAGTTTTCATCGTTGCAGGCACCGAATTCCATATAACCTTCTATCATATAGGTAGCGCCCGTTATTTTTAGTTTCTGAATGAAAATGGCAGTGTTCTCAAAGTAACGTAATTTCATTTCAAACACCTTGTCGAAGTTTTCAATTTCTTTACCTTGTGGAGTGAGCTTTCCTACTAATTCTACTCCTTCTATCTTGTCTACGTTGAAAGTAGCGGAGATAGGACCTCCCGAAGGAAGATCAGTGGAATAAACGTGCCATCCGGCATCAATCTTACCAGTGAATACTATTTGTGCTTCCGTATCGGAAATCGTCTTTAACTCGGTTTTGAATTGTACCGGATCTTGAATCTGGGCAACTGCCGGAAGCAATGCCATAACGATTAAGAGGCAACTTAAAAAAAACTTCTTTTTCATTACGTATTATTTAAATTTGGATTAATGTTCATACCGCAAAGTAAGGGATAATATCTTAGATATGCCTCTTTATACCTATATTAATATCGGCAATTGCTGTTTTCAGAATAAAAAAAGAGCAAAAAGATAACCTATTGCTCTTTTTGAAGTTCCATAACTTTGTTCCTATATTGGGAGGGAGTCATTCCCACTGAGGATTGGAAAAGGTTATAAAAGGTGGAAATGGAGTTAAATCCCAGCTCTGTAGAAATGGCTTTCAGCGGAGTTTCGTTATTGGGGTCGGATAATAGACGGATAGCTTCTTCAATACGGAAACGGTTTACATAATGAGTGAAGGATAGTTTGGATTGTTCATTGATGATACGTGATAGATAAGTACGGTTAGTTCCTAATATTTCTGCTACTTTGTCTTTTGTTATAAAATTGTCTTTGTAAATTTTTTCTTCTCTCATAATACGCTCTAATGTACGGAAAAGTTCTAAACTTTTCTCGTCGGTGAGTGAGGAGGAAGCATATTTTTCGGAAGTAGAAACCATGGAGGGGGCATTGGTTTCCAATTCTTTTATACGGCGATTCAGTTCCGTTTCTCTTTTGATTGCTTCTTGGTTTTGCTTGACTATACTTAAATAAAGTTTGTTTTTACGGTGGTAGAGGTAATAAAGCAATCCTAGAACAATCACAATGATAATAAGAATAAATGTCTGTTGTTGTATACGCTGTTCTTTCTGCATTACATCCAGCTTGCTTTGTTTTATCAAATTTTCCTGCCGCTCAGAGTCGTATTTGAATCGCATTTCACTTAAATCTCTTTCTTTGTCCTTGTTGAAAAGACTGTCGTTTTCCAAACGGAATATTTTATAATATTTCAGTGCGTCATGATATTGGTGCAATTGCTCATAGCAGGTGGACAGATTTTCGTATAGTTCATTGCGATGGATGGCGTTGACGCGTGCATAAGAAATAGCTATTCCTTGTTTTAGCAATAAAATAGCTTCTGGTTGTTTGTTTTGCTGCATTAGTATACGTGCATATCCCAAATGGGCATAGACAATAGAGGAAGTTTGTGCCGCCTGTTTGTCCTTCATGGCTTTTTTGTAATATTCCAAGGCCTGGGCATATTCACCCATATCATATAATATATTACCAAAGAGATTGTAGGTATGGGCCTGGTCGTAGAAATCATTTTCCAGCATCAATGTTTCGGCTTCATGTATATATTTCATTGCTTCCTCATTCTGTTTCATTAAAAAATACATATAGGCAGAATTTACTGCACCGGAATAAATGATGTATGGATTACGCATACTGTGTCCTAATTCATAACATTCTAATGCGTATTTGATACCGGCTGTATCTTTTTTGAGGTAATAGATGTTTGCTAAATTGCCTAAAAGCAAAGCGTATTGTTGTTGGAAATTATTTTGTTGTGCCAACTGGATACCTTTATAAAGCCATCGTATGGCACGGTAATAATCGGTTTCAATATTTGCAGAGTAGAGTCCGAGACTACCATAGACGGAACAAAGGGTGGAGTCATTATTCAGTTTGGTTGCTAGTTCAAGAGAAAGGTTCAAGTTTTTTTTGGCTATTTTTTCCCGTCCGCTCATCATTTGTGCTTGTGCTTGGTAGATATATGAATAGAGTTGGAGTAGAGGATTTTTAGTCTTGTCCGCTACGTTTTTCATAATCTCGGCGTAAGTGATGGTTTTGGAATAATCTCCTTTATTTAAATAGTATTGGCATAGAAACTTTAATGCATCCCCGTTATCAGGTTCTTTCCTAATGATCTCCAACTGTTTCTCAAGGATGACGGGGCGCTTTTGTGCATGTACACAAAAGGATATTCCCAAAAGTAACAGTAAGAAAAGACATTTTAGTTTCATATGCTTTTTTTCGGTTGAGAGTGCAAATATAATAAAACCTTTAATTTTTCTTGTTCAAAAGTCTTGCATATTTAAAATAAAGTCGTACCTTTGCAACGCTTTCAACAAAAAGCACTTCTGAAAGGAAGTTTTGGAGAGGTGGCAGAGTGGTCGATTGCGGCGGTCTTGAAAACCGTTGTACTGCGAGGTACCCGGGGTTCGAATCCCTGTCTCTCCGCAATAAAGGGTGTAAATCAAGCATTTGCGAGATTTACACCCTTTTTTACACCCAAGAATGTAAAATTGGGTGTTTTTGTATTTTTTAAGATTCTTCAAAAGAATGTCAATTACAAAGCGATTGGTATTTCTATGGACTGGCAGAATGAACGGGTCAACGTAACAATCTGAGGGATTTTATATTTAAGCATATAATTTAGCAAGTCTATATAAGAAAAAAGCTCTATCTCTTACTCTTCTGAACTGTGCTCTAAATGCTTTGATTTTAGCATTGAATGACTCAGCTTCGGCATTGGTTGCCCTCCTTTCAAAGAAAAATTGATTATATCCAGATAATGTGTTTGTATAGAACGTGCGACCCTTCCAAAGGTGAGGAACCCTGATTTATCTACTTCATCATACCACCTTGCCAGCCTTGTCAAAGCAATATCCTTAAACTTACACTGATGATAGATTAAGCCTAACCGCATAGACAGATAATATCCTTTCTTTATATCGGGATATTCCTTGAAAAGAATTTCAGCCCGTATTCTTTGAGACTGAGTCCATAAGGATTCCTTCTTGTAAAGCAGATAAATACTTCTCGCTAACAACTGCTTTCTTGTATCTCCATTAGCGAAAACAGGTGCATGATACATCTTTCCACAGGCCTTTGCATAAGCAATCTGAGTGGACTCTTCATCCAAAGCCTCCCAGCGAGCTTTTACCCGCATCTCCTGCACCGCTTCATAAGCTAACTTCTGTACGTGAAAGCGATCGGTAACACGTTTGGCCGCAGGAAAGCAGATGCGTGCAATCTGCTCCATGTTAGGAGCCATATCCAAAGTAATCTCGCGCACTTGGTAACGGCGGCGACGGGATAGCTTAAGCAGGACAGAAGTGACCGTATGAACGTCCGTACCTTTAATGATAGCAATCATACTACCTTTACCACCGTGAGCTTCTTTATTGGTCAGTACAGTATAGAGTTCTCCACGCGAGAGGGCTACTTCATCAATACAGATATAAGCACCGATATTCTTTTCGAATAGTAGCCAATCCTCTGCATGAACAAGTTGGTCCCAATGGAGATAACCACTTAGATGGTTACGGTATTGACGCTCCAATAAATCCCCGTCAACTCCAGATAAAACACCTAAGAGCTTGCAACTGATCGGATAGCTATCAATATAGTTCTTTTAAAAAAGACGCAAAATCTTGCGTCATACGAGTACCTTCAGCCACCATACGCCAGTTACGAGAGATATACTCATTATGCTTCTTTAAGAGCCAGCGACGACGACGAATATTAAGGAAGACCTTCTTGCCACGGAGAGGAAAATCCTGAACAATAACAGGATCATAAAAGCCTTTACTCTCAGTATCCTGATCTGTATACTTCTCAGGAACGATATTTTTCTCCTCAAGATAGATCACAACTTCATTTACGCTTTCCTTCACATCAACAAGATCAAAGTAATCTAAAGTGCCTTCAGGAAGAAGAAGGCGATAACCGTTTAACTCCATAAGCTATGAATTTGGAGACAAAGATAACAATTTATAAATTTACCCCTCAGCTTTTTACATTGACCCGAATGAACCTTTATGACGAAAAATATAGTTATTCAAAAAAATAAATATCTTAAATATGGAATTCATTTGCCAAATATGAAATTTCTATTCATATATTCCTCTTTTGTAATTCATTAGATATTGGGTAAAAGTCTTGCCTGTTTCTTTTTTGAAAAAACGCATGAGGTGACTGGGGTCGGAAAAGTGGAACTCGTCTGCCAGTTGGCTCACATTCAGATTGGAGAACAGTAGCTCATTTTTCAGCTCTTCCAAAAGACGTTGCTTGAGTAAGTGAATGGCTGATACACCAAATTGCGCCATGACAGAATTATTCAAGGTGATACGACTTACCCGAAGCATATCAGCATATTCTTGAACGCGCTGTGTCGTTCGGATATGTTTTTCGAGTAAGTCCTTGAATTTGAATGCGTAATTGTTTTTTGGCACTTCGACAGGTAGACGATAAGTTTGAGCGTATGCCCGGTTGATAATTACCAGTAGATAATAAAGCACTGACACAATGAGGTTGTAAGTGTCTACCACAGGATGTTGTAGTTCTTGTTTTATCTTTTTTAAGAGGCGCATATATTCCGTCAGCTCCTCCGGCTCGGCAAACAAGTAGGGCGGTGTATCAGTCTGATAATAATACAACAGCCGATATACGAAGAACTTGTCAGCAATGAACGTGCGCATAAAGTCTTCGCGGAAAATAAGAAAAGTGTAATCTAGTTCTACCTCGTTCACGTGCCATTCCTGTTGCTGGTGCGGCGACAAAAGCAGCACCATACCATCCCGTAACTCCACTTTTCGGAAGTTCAGCAACAAATATCCATTGGCACGACGAAAGAAATAGAAGCTGAAAAAATCTGTCTTAAACGCCTTATGCTCGGTCAAGACACCACAGATGTCCTTGCTTTCGCCTGTGTTAATGTAGAAGTCTACGCCACATTGCGTTTTATTGAACGGAACGCTTACAAGTCTTTCGGGATTGATTATAGCTTTCATCACTCTTGTTTTTTGCTTTCTGCAAATATACATCATTCTTTTATCAAAATGGCATATATTCCTGTTTTTAAGGCATAGAGACATTGGGATATCCTTTCGAACTTTGTACCCGAAAAATAATACAAAACATAACATCATGAACGAAAAAGCAATTATTCGGTTGGTACGCAGTGCCACCTTGAAAATCAACTATGCAGGACATACCATTCTTATTGACCCCGTATTTGCCGACAAAGGAACCCTGCAATCAGCTCTCGGTGTATATAAGAATCCGAGGGTACATCTCGTAATGCCTATTAGCGACATTACTGAAGGTGTTGATATGGTACTGCTCACCCACAACCACATCGACCATTACGAACCAAGTGTAAAGCAGCATTTGCCGAAAGACATTCCTTTCTACACCCAGCCACAAGATAAGGCCGCCATCCTGAAAGATGGTTTCTCAAATGTAGAAGCGATTGAAGAGAGCATAACCTTAGGTCATCTGACCATCCACCGTGCTATTGGCCATCACGGTTTCGGTCAGATAGGCCAGATGATGGGACCTGTTTCGGGCTATGTGCTGATGTCCGAAGGGCTTCCGACTATTTATATCATGGGCGATTGCAAATGGGAAGAATGTACTCTTGCTACCGTGGAAAAGTATCGTCCTAATTATATTGTGGTGAACAGTGGCGGTGCGGTATTCCCCGAATTCTCTAAGACGGACGGTTGTATCATCCCCAATGAACAGGAAGTAATGGCGATGCTTGACACACTCCCCCCACACATCAAGCTGATTACCGTACACATGGATGCCATCGATCATTGCCAGACCACCCGTGCCATCCTTCGCAACGAAGCTCGCCATCACGGGACGGATATGAGCCGACTGATTATACCGGAAGACGGAGAAAGCATAACACTTAAATAACTGTATAAACAATCATTTCAAAATATTAGAAAGATGAAAAAGATTAGGAAAATCGCGGTAGAACAGAATTTCGCCGCGATCAGTGTCGGTAAGTTGAATGAACTGAATGAATACGAACTTCAGCTTGGCCCGGATGTGAAAATTCCCGGAAAAGTATTCTGCAGCACCGCTCTCGGAACTACGGGAAGCGAGTTTTCTTTCCAGTCATTCGCCCCGGGTACAGAAACCGGATTTCTGCATAGTCACAAGAGTCATGAGGAACTTTATTTTTTCCTCTCCGGTAAAGGTGAATTTCAAGTAGACGGAACAGTGTTCCCAGTGGAAGAAGGTAGCGTTGTCAGGGTATCTCCTGCAGGAAAACGAAGTGTCCGTAACAACGGAACGACTCCGCTCCTCATGCTCTGCATACAATATTGCAGCAATACATTCTCACAGGAGGATGCCACTGACGGAATCATACTGAAAGAACCGGTAAAATGGAAAGTCTCTCCGAAATGATTCTAAAAAGGAACTCTAAGCAGATGACTATCTGTATAAAATCCCTGATAAAGAATATGAACATAGTGGTAGGCTGCTCCATCGGGTGCAGCTACTGCTATGCCCGTAACAACTGCCGCCGTTTCCATATTACGGACGACTTCTCCGTACCGGAATATATGGTGCGAAAGCTGCGTATCATCGACACGCCCAAGCCTCACGTATGGCTGATGACCGGAATGAGCGATTTCTCCGATTGGAAGCCTGAATGGAATGCGGAAATATTCAGACGAATGAAAAGCAATCCGCAACACGCTTATATATTCCTTACGAAATGTCCGGACAAGATCAGTTTCTCTACAGATGACGAGAATGTATGGATGGGCGTGACCGTCACGCGCAATTCCGAAAAAAAGCGGCTAGACGATTTGAAAAGAAATATCAAGGCCAAGCACTACCATGTCACTTTCGAACCTATTTTCGATGAAATCGGCGATATAGATTTCGAGGGTATCGACTGGATTGTCATAGGTACGGAGACCGGACATCGGAAAGGCAAAGTGGATTCCCGTCCCGAATGGGTGCTTCACATTGCCGACCAAGCCCAAACACAGGGCGTCCCCGTGTTTATGAAAGAGGATTTGCTGCCTATAATGGGCGAAGAAAGGATGATTCAGGAACTGCCGGAACAATTTACAAAACGCTTACAATGAATACCGAAATAATCAAAGAAATAGACGTACAGAGCGTTATGACCAAATCCTCACTGCCGGTCGGAGGATATTCGGTCAACCCTTACGTGGGCTGTCCCCACGCCTGTAAGTATTGCTACGCATCGTTTATGAAACGATTCACCGGGCATACAGAACCGTGGGGTGCATTTCTGGACGTGAAGAACTGGAAACCGATAGCCAATCCGCACAAATATGACGGAGAGCGCATTGTGATAGGTTCCGTGACGGATGGTTACAACCCGTATGAGGAGCAATTTTGCCGTACCCACAGGCTGCTCGAAGAGCTGCGTGGGAGCAACGCCGAGATTATGATATGCACTAAGTCCGACCTTGTCCTGCGCGACCTCGACCTGTTGAAGCGTTTTCCCAAAGTAACGGTGTCATGGTCGGTCAATACGCTTGACGAGCGTTTTCGTACGGATATGGACAATGCCGTGAGCATAGAACGTCGTCTGAACGCAATGCGTCAGGTCTATGAGGCGGGCATCCGTACCGTGTGTTTTGTATCGCCCATATTCCCCGGAATAACCGATATGAAGGCGATTATCGAGAAAGTGAAAGGATATGCCGATTTGATATGGCTCGAAAACCTGAATCTGCGCGGGCAGTTCAAGGGAGGGATAATGACGTATATCCGTGAGAAGCATCCCGACCTCTTTCCGTTATACGAAGAAATATACAACAAAAAGAGGCTTGATTACTGGCAGGCATTGGAACAGGACATTTCCCAATACGCCAAGGCACAGGGGTTTCCATATAGAATAAATGATTTGCCTTACGGGCGCTCGGAAAAAGGCAAGCCGGTTATCGTAAATTATTTCTACCACGAAAAGATACGATTGACTAAATGAGGGAAAGATATTGACAATATGGTATATTAATAGTGAATAAGATATTCTTTTATTGCTTATTTTACTTTAGAATAGTTAGACAACTTAGATTTTGTACTATATATTACGATAGAAGTACAATCCATGATGAATTGTACTTCTCTATATTACATCCTGAATCCTCTGGATTTTTGTTCTTTCTGCACTGAGTTACGCAGATGCTGCTGTAACTTCTCCCATTGTTCTTTGAACCATTCGCTGATTGGCTGTTGGTTTATAGTCAGCATCAATTTATTCTTATCGATCGGGCTTCGTTCAATTTTGAAAATTACATTTTTTGTTTCAAATCTCTGTCTATATTCTTCGGAATAGATTTTTCCACTACATCTGAGAGCTTCCTTTTTGTATAAAAGAGAATCAACCATCCCCTTGGTAAAACCAGTGACATAGCATAATTTTTCCATTCTCAGCATTTCTTTGAGTAATGGGAACCAGCATAATGCCTTTTCAAGCAGGGTGTTTAGCCGTGATATTTCTTTGTCTTTAGCTTCAATCTCTTTATTATGTATTCCTTGAAGATTGCGTATTTGTCTGCCGTGCTGTTCCTGCATTTGTTGCATCTGAATTTTTAATTCATCAGTAGCTTTGTCCCGGTTGGCAATCTCCTGATGTAGCTGCTCGATGTTATGTTCCAGTTCTTTCAACTTACCGCTTCCGAAAAGAGAACCTACGCTGCTGGTTATGGCAGTGGCTACATCGGTAGCTGCACTTTTGAGTTTGTCTGTACGTATCTCAGCTTTTACCTGTTTGAGTTCCTGTTCGGCAAGGCTTACCTGTTGCTCCTTGTGTCGCTTGGTTTCTTCTATACGTTGCAGTTCGGCTTTCTGCTTCTCAATGATGAAATCGTTTCGTTCCAGATGCTCTTTACCTGTGACAGCTTTTGTCTGCCCACGTTCCATTAGCAGAATATCGGAAGCAAGGGTCTGCATGGTTGCCATATCCTCGTCATTGAGCTTTCGGCTCTTCCCGGTTTCGTGGTTCATCCAGTCGAATACGATATGAGCATGATAGTTCGGCTTGAACCATCTGCTTCCTATTTGGAAGCTCTCTTTGTCTTCCGCTTCCGGCTGACCGTTCAGCCAATGCCCTTCGTCTTTATGCAGGAAAATCTGTAGCGGAGTGATGCCCCAGCGTCTTTGGCACTCTTCACCGAATTTGCGTACATCAGCCAGTGTGGTGTCCGGTCTGATAAGCAATACTCCTTCACGGATGGGTGAGCATCCCGCCACCTTGATAATCTTTCCATTCTTTCCCTTGCGTTCCCTTTCCTTTTCCTGCATGGCACGTCCGGTCTTTTCCTTGACCATTTGCTTGATATTGTCATAATGAGTTCGCAGTTCGGGAGTGCCGAAGTCGGGATTTATCCACTGTTCGTTATCGGTGGAAAGTTCGGGAACGACATAGATTCTGGACTCCCCGATATTACGCATATACTCGGCAGTCCTTCGGTTGTGTGCCTCGCTCGATGCGATGTTGCAAGGCTTGATGTGTATGCTTGATTTTGTTGCCATAGCTTCTTTTCTTTGTTTACAATTAATTTACTTTGCTCGCTTTCGCAGAGGGGTTATTTTATGAATCTCGGCTGCATTCGGCATAGGTCAAGCAAGTTTGCCTCTGCTCTCATTTGCACGAGATTTCTTAGGGGTAACCCATAAGCGGAGATTGCAAAGAGAGGGTCACTCTTTGCTCGGGGTTCTCAGGGGTGAAACGCCCTGAGTGGGTCATTAGGGCAAAGCCCTAATCCCCTCGGGAGAGCCCACAACTACGAAAGCGGAGCGTGTAGTTATAGTGGGCTATAACCGGAAGCCGCTCTTCTTCTCCGGTGATTGGCTGCGCACCCCTTTGGCGGACTGGAGCTGCCTTTTTCTTTCAACCTGTTTCTGTAAGTATTCGTTCAAGTCCTTGCATCCGCTGTAAATCTGCGAAGCGTCCCGGATGTACCGGTCTCTGCCGTATTCCATGCGGATTTGCCGGAGTGCTTCCATTCCTGCATGGTCGTTGTCGAAAAAGCAGTGGATGCGTTCGTAATTGCCCAACGGATAGAGAGCCTTGTTCACATTCGATACGGAGTTCAATGCAATATAGTCCTGCCCGTCCAATTCCGGATAATTTGGGCAGCTCTCTTGTCTCAATGTCAGAAAGGAAAGGTAGTCCATGAAACCCTCGAACACATAGCAGGCAGTCCTTGCTTTTCCCGACTGTCTGATGTGGGAGATTTCCTTGGGGGCGATGCAGCCCTTGAAATAGGGGTTACGAACCTCAAACCCACCCGAACCGTTAGGGAATGCGATGGCAAAGTAACGCTTGCCGTTGTGGGTGTAACGGGCTTCACTACATTCTCTTTTTGCCAGTTCCAGATTTATTCCTCTACCTTGTAAATAGGAAAGCAGGGCAGGAGACGATAGCGGTACTATCTCCAGCTGTTGGAAGCTCGGACCGAAAGAGTCCTGCTTGCCAAAAGAGAAAGATACCGGGTGTACATGCGGTGTCTGTTCCGCAATCCGCTCCAGCAGGTAAGGTACATGGTCGGTAGCATACAGGTGTGCAGCCAGTTCAATGATACCGCCCCCTTTCCCTAAACGTAGGCTCGGTACAGAACGCCTTACTGCCTTTCGGCAGTAGGTTTTCCCGTACCTGCCCCCAAACCGTACTTGCATGTCTCCACGCATACGGCTCTCCGTTGATAACATGACTTTATTTAGCATGGCTGTGTATTTTGGCATAACACTTTTCACAGACAACCAATGTCTTCCTATGCTTTTCAAGCATCAGCCTGTCGCATTCAGTTTTTCCTTTAAGCTGATTTAGCTTTCTGACATGACGCATGACTACAGGTCCGACTTTTCCACATAATTCACATGTTCTCGCATCCAATCGCTCAGTAAGTGTCGGCTGTGGAATTGCGATTGTGTAGGATAAGTCGTTTACCTCCGTATAGTACATTGGTGGTTTACGTTTGAATCCCTCATTATAGAATTTCCTGTACCGTAATTTACCTTTTGCATCCTGATATGGCACTATAATGTCATTCCCAACCTTATATTTGTCAATGACTTTGCTTACAGTGCTATTGGTTTTTCCTGCAATGGTATGGTACATACTGTACTCCATGATGTATCCAAACTTTGAGAGCGCGTATGCCACGTTGTTGGCAATGCAGTAGTAGTTGTAGAACCCTCTGATTTCAGAGTTATATGCCGCCACTATGTCCTCGATTTTCTTCTTCATAAGATTGCCTCTGAACTTTGCAAACCAAACTTGTCGGCCATTTTCTACCTTGTATCTGATGGCGCTGTATTCTTCCAGTTTGTTCCGCACCGTTTCTATGGCGACCTTTAGGACTATCTTACCGTTGTAATAACGGGCTGGCACATTGTTCTTGTCCCGCTTGATAGCATCAGACTTACGGACTGAAACATCGAAGCCAAGAAATTTCGCGGGCTTTTGTGCGTTTGTTATCAATGTCTTTTCCTGTGACAGTTCCAGCTTGAGGTTTTCTTCCATATACTTGGTAATGTCCGACTTGATTTTAACGCACTCTGCCTTGCTTCCGATAACACCAATGAGGAAATCATCTGCGTATCTTACGTATCGAAGCCTTCTGTATGTTTCATCCATACTGTCTCTGCTCTCAATCTTTTGCCTTTCACGTCTCAGTTTCTCATACTCATCCCTAAGCTGTAATCTGACATCTGCATCCTGTATGTTCTTGATGCTTTTAAGGATGCGTTGCATCTTATCGCTAAGTTGCTTGTATTCTTTGGTGATGTGTCTTTCTTTTCCCTTATTGAAGCGTAGGGCGTATTCTTCCATATACTTGTCAAAATTATCAAGATAAATGTTTGCCAGTATAGGACTGATATTACCGCCTTGTGGAGTTCCCTTGTTTGTATTATGAAACTTCCAGTCTTCAATATATCCCGCATTCAACAACTTGCGGATAAGCCTTAGAAATCTATCATCGGCAATCCGTTTCCGCAAAGTTGCAATCAATACATTGTGGTCTATGTTGTCGAAGAATCCTTTAATGTCTCCTTCCACAAACCATTTTGTACCTGTAAATGTCTTTTGATATGGGTCAATGCGGTATGGCAGCTTCTGTTTGGTCTGAATCCATGTGAGGTGTTTGCAAACACCTCTTCATAGACGGCTTCAAGAATCATGCGCACCACCTCCTGTACAAGTTTGTCCTCAAAGGAAGGAATTCCAAGCGGTCTTTTCTTACCGTTTTTCTTGGGTATGTATATCCTTTTTGCCGGATTAGGCTTGTAAGACTCATCTCTCAAAGATGCAATGACTTTGTTTATTCTTTGAAGACTCATCCGATTGATGGTTTTCCCATCCGTACCGGGTGTCATATTGCCTGGTTTGGCGTAAATACGCTGGTAAGCAACATGAAACATCTCCTCATTGAATAAGATACGGTACAGCCTTTCGAACTTGTAATCCGAAACTTTACCATGCTTGTTTAAAGCTTTTAATACTTGCTCAGGACTTCTCATAATGTCTCACACATTTTCCATTATTTGTATTAAGTTATCTAACTGCTTCCCTTCGCCATGTTACAAGGCTTTCCCTTGCTCGGACTACTACGGAAGCTCCGTTCCCATGTCAGATATTCAGGGTCCTATGCCCATAGCCTTACGGCATTCTGATTTAGGAATCCCCATTTGCTTTCACAATAACTGTTTGGCTCGGCAGACTGTCGGATGCGACTTACGTTCCTATTCCACTTATTGTGGTTGCTCTGAAGCCAGCTCCTGCTCCATTGTAATTTCGGTTTACATGGGGTGCTTCAGCCCGACGTGAATCAAATACCTTTCGTCGGGGCTGGTACGTGTGCAGCAGAACTATCGTTCAACCAATCAGGCTTCATCCTTGTGTCTGTCTTTTCCTCTCGCCATGCAGTCGCAGCTTGGTATTTAGCTGACTAATGACTTTACCGACATGCTTTTGTCACCTTTGGATTTCTCCTCCAGCTAAGTCGTTGAGGATAGGTCTGTTGAACTCTAACCTAATCTCTTGCCATAGAGATATTTATTGTGTAGCCTATATGGGCGCATCAAAATCATACCATAGGTTGCGTTCGGTGTTCACTTTGAAGGAAGCCTCTGTTTCTTCCCTCAAGGGAGATTTGTACCAAAGGTTGATACCCTGCTGTTTGACGGGTGAATACCCCAGGCTGTGCAGGTAGTCAGCCAGATTGATTTGTTTTGCAGTCTCGATGTTCATAAGGAAATCGTTTTTAGTGAGTGCTTTGATTATTTCTCTTTTTGCCCGCAACTCTTAAAAGTATGCGGTCAGTACAATCACTTCACTAAACTCCTAATATATAGACCCCCGGAATAAAGTGAAGTGATTTGTCTGTTTCTGAAATCACTTCACTAAATTGTCGTATATATAGGATACGGGAATAAAGTGAAGCGATTTTCGGGATTGTCGGCTAATAGTGGTAATCGGGCTTGAAGGAATACTTCCTGCCGTTTTCCTGCACTATCATCCGTTTGTTGCGCAGCATGGTGATAAGCGCCACTGCATTCTGGTGATTCAGTCTAACCCCTTCTGCCAGATAAGTCCTGATTAAGGTGTCTTCCAGCTCCTTGTAGCCGTATTCCTCTTTCAGTGCAAAAGCGGCTTCCAGTGCGGCACGGTGCTGCGGTTCTGAAATATCCTTGTAAGGGTCAAACTTTTCCACCGAGGGTCTTCCCGGCTTCCTTGCTTCCGGCTTGTAGCCTTCCGCAAGTTCGGGCAGGGCTCTGTCGTTGATGCAGAATGCAAAAGGCTCGAAATCCATCGCCCGGATGTGCATGGCGGAAACATGGCTGATGTCGCTGTTCCCCTTGTCCTTTTCCACCAGCAGGACTGTTTCCGCCTTGTTGTTCAGTTCCGTACCAATGTGCCCTCTTGCGTTCTCATCCCCCTTGTTCTGATGCAGTATCGTATGGATATGAATCTGCCTGTCGTCCGTCCACTGCATCAGCTTGGATATGATGCGGGTGGATTCACCGGGGCTGTTGATGTCGTACACCATATCCCGGATGCCGTCTATGATGACCAGCCCAATATCCGGTGAGTGGTAGATAGCCTGTTCTACAATGCTGATGCGCTGTTCCGGGATGTATTTTCTCAAAGCGAGAAACTCCAGATAACCGCTGTCCCTGTCATCGGGCAATCCTGCCATCCGCAGGATCCGCTTCATCACTTTCAGGCAGTGGTAGGGGCTTTGCTCCGTATCTATATAAAGCACTTTCCGCTTTTCCTCGGGCAGTTCAGCCGCATATCGTAACACGGTACCGTTCTTCAATGCAGCGGCTACGATAGCCGATACATTGAAGGTTTTCTTGCTCTTGGCTTTGCCGATGGATGCGCTGAAATTGCCCAGCGTCCCGATGACAGAGCCGTGTACTTTCAGAATTTCGGGGGCTTTTTCGTAGCATCTTGACAGACTTAGCCGGGATTCCTGCCAGAGGATAACGGCTTGTTCGGGTGATATTTCTTTTATATAGTCCATAATCACCTCCTTTATCTGCGTCCTCCGGTTTTCTTGCCAGCCAGTTCCAGCGCCAGTTCCGCATCCACGATAATCTTGCGTCCAATCTGGGTAATGGCTTTGTCTATCTTTCCGCTTTTCTTGATGCGGTTGGCTGTGGGCAGGCTGCACCCGAAAAGCTTGGCTATGCCGAGTATGCCGTACACGTACTTTCTTTCCGTGTCGGTGGTCGGCTGCGGTTGCGCCTCTGCCTGTACCGAAGCGTGTCTGCTTAGAAAAAGGAACTCTTCGCCTGTCATCTGCCAGACGGGTTTCACTAACAGTTCTTTGAGGTTGTTCATCGTCCGTATGATTACTTGTTTGACAATAGCCCTGCGCACAGGCTGTTTCTTCTGTTCTCGAACGATGCAAAATTAGGTAGGGTTTTGAGTGGTAAGTATGTGGATGATAGATATGGATTGTTCTGTTATATCGCTGAATATCAAGAAATAAAAATACCACTCAAAAATTATTTTGAGTGGTATAAGTGGTCATGTCGTAAAATATATTGGAATATCACGGGTTATCGGAATATTCCGTCCATTTCCTTGGCGAACTTTTGGTTGGGAATACTGGGTAAATCGGAAACGGGTTCCCTGTACTTGGACTTGTAATAGTCTTCATCAATATCCAGGTGTTTCAGGATGGCTTCCTTCCATTTGTCCTTATCCTGCCCCGGCAACTGCTCCCTCATCAGGGAAATCAGATAGCATACCCGTATCTTTTCCCTTGGCTTTATTTTCAGTACGCACTGGCAGGGATGCAGATTCATGCAGGCATAGAAATCCGGTGCGGTAATGTCTTCAAACTGTTCCCCTGCACAAACTTCATGAATTAGGGAAATCAGCTTCATGCTGAAATATTCAGGCAATCCGGCAGTCGTAGCTGTAGTCGATGCGGTTGTAGTTTCAGCTTCCGGCTGGCTGTCTGTACGGCTCTGCCTGTCTGCTTCGTTCGGTTGGCTTTCTTCGTCCGGTACATATTTGGTCAGGATGCCCATGAAGTGTACGCTAAGCAGGTAGATGTCGTCGCAACGGTTTTTCATGTATTGCCGGGCTTCTTTCCAGAGAAGGGTTTGCTGCTCATAAAGATGCTCCAGTTGGGCTTTCTCCCTTTCATATTCAGCCTTGCAACGCTCATATTCTCTTTCCGCCAGCTTTTCTTCTTCGGGTGTATGCTCTCGGTAGCCAATGGAATCATAGCGGTTGTTGGCTTCGTTCATCGGTTTGCGCAGCCTGTTTACCACTTCCATCTCTTCCTTGATGGTTTCCTTGTAGCGGTCTGCGTATTGGTAGCATACACGTATGATCACTTCGTCATGGAGAAGGCGGTAAGATTCATAAAGCCGTATGTATTCTTTGACTTCCTTTTTCAGACTTTTCAGCAGCAGGGTACATGGTTCTGGCGGTGTATGCAGCACCAGTTCAAGGATAGCTTGCTCAAAAGCCTTTATATCGCTCCATTTCGAGTAGAAATCAACGATGAATTTCTGCTTTTCAAAAGAGAAAGTATGGCTTACAATCCAATCTTTGCAGATTCTGTTCAGCTCCCCGTATTGAGGAATGAGGGTTGTTATCGTTTTCTGCATGGCATACTCTTATTATTGGGGATCCTTGTCAAGGAAAGAAGCCAGTTCTTCTTCCACTTCTTCTACGCTGGGCAACGCTGATTTCAATTTCTCGGGAATCGCCTTGCTCAATTGGTAATCGCTGATGCCGATGGGCTGGTCATAGCCGGAAAGGGCATACTGGGCAACCACTTCGTCCTTTCCTCTGCACAACAAAAGACCGATGGTCTTGTTGTCGTGTTCTCCTCTCAACTTATCATCCACCACGTTGATGTAAAAGTTGAGTTGTCCGGCATATTCCGGCTTGAAAGGAGTGGCTTTCAATTCTATGACAATATATGCGTGCAACGGAATGGAATATAGAATCAGGTCGGCAAAGAAATCGCTGTTTCCGACTTGGAAGTGCTTCTGCCGGGCAACGAAGGCAAAACCGTTGCCCATTTCCAACAGGTAGCGGGTAACGTGTTTCACCAGCTGTTCTTCAATATCCCTTTCGTCTGCTTTTTCTTTGGCTCCTGCCAAATCAAAGATGTACGGGTCTTTGAGTAGGTAATTGGCAAGGTCGCTTTGTGGAGCCGGAAGTGTGGTCGTGAAATTGTTTACCTTGTTGTTGCTGATTTGTCGGCTATACAAATCACTGTCAATTTGCATTTTCAATACATTGCTGCTCCATCCCATTTCCACAGACTGCTTCATGTACCAGTAGCTTAGACCTAAAGGTAGCGAACTGTCAAGTATAGTCATTTGGCTTGTCCAGTTTATTTTGGCTATAGGAGAGGTCAAGAAAACTTCTTCTATTTCCCTGATTCCCATCCTGTAAATGGCAGACACGGTTTTTCCCACATCTTCAAATTGCGCAGGAACTTCCTGCGTAATTGCTAATGATTGACAATCAATCGATTGTATTTGCGCAGTAAGTTCCTGCGTAAATTGCTTGTCATTCAGTTTTAATACTTCATTGGTCACACTCTGTATGGTTGGGACAGACAGGCTTGCATCTGTTTCTATGAAACTTTGCAACGCTCTTAAAGGATATGCTTTTGCAAACTGGCACATATAGGTAAGGTTACGTTCCGAATAGCCTTTCTTTTCAGGGTAATGCAGTCGGATAGCCTTTGCCAACTGCTTGATGATTTTGCTTCCCCATCCGTGCAGCTGCTGGTGATAAAGGATGTAATTGCCTATCTTCCAGTAATGGAACAGCATTTGTGCATTGGCTGCAACAATCAGCCTTACTTGTGCCTGTTCTATTTCCGAACCGACCGCTTGTATGAATGCATCAAAATTCGTTTTCTCTATGTTGGATTCCTTGTTGCTCATATTGTGATGATAATTTCTACAAATATAGTCATTGATAACTATCTATGAAACTGTTTGATACTTTTATAGTTGATTAAACTTGTTCATGGCATTTGCCTTAATATCATCCGCTATGTCAATGTAGGGTTTCATAGCTTTGTAGTCGCTGTGTCCCGTCCATTTCATGACCACCTGTGCCGGGATTCCGAGAGCCAGCGCATTGCAGATGAATGTCCTTCTTCCTGCATGGGTACTGAGCAAAGCGTATTTGGGTGTGACTTCATCAATACGTTCATTTCCCTTGTAGTAGGTTTCCCGTACAGGCTCGTTGATTTCTGCCAGTTCGCCCAGCTCTTTCAGGTAATCGTTCATCTTCTGGTTGCTGATGACGGGCAGAGCCATGTAATTCTCGAAATGGATGTCCTTGTATTTGTCCAGTATGGCTTTGCTGTATTTGTTCAGTTCAATCGTCAGGCTGTCGGCAGTCTTGACTGTGGTTATTTCGATGTGGTCGGACTTCACATCGCTTCTTTTCAGATTGCGAACATCCGAATACCGCAAACTCGTAAAGCAGCAGAACAGGAAAACATCACGCACACGTTCCAGGTATTGCTTATCCTTGGGTATCTGGTAGTCTTTCAGCTTGTTCAGTTCATCCCAAGTCAGGAAGATTACTTTTTTCGAGGTGGTTTTCAGTTTCGGTTTGAATGTATCGTATGCAATGTTCTGATGATGTCCTTTCTTGAAGCTCCAGCGCAGGAACCATTTGAGGAATCCCATTTGCTTGCCGATGGTGCTGTTTCTCATATCCTTGGTATCACGCAGGAAGTTGACGTATTCGTTCAATCCAAACTCGTCGAAATAGTTGAACGTTGCATCCTCCTTGAACTCTTTGAGGTGGTTCCTCACTGCTGCAAATTTTTCATAGGTGGATGCCGTCCAGTTATTCTGGTTACCGCACTCTTTTACAAACTCATCGAATACCTCCCAAAAGCTGACAGGGGCTTCTTCCGGCTGTTCTTCGCTGGTGTCTTTCATTCTCATGTTGAAAGCTTCCTTCAACTGTTGGGTCGTTGGCATGACCTCCTGCACCTCAAATTCCTTGAAAATATTCTGGATTTCGGCATAGTATTTCAGCAAGTCCGTATTGATTTCGGCTGCACTCTGCTTTAGCTTGTTGGTACATCCGTTCTTTACCCGCTGCTTGTCTGCATCCCATTTGGCTACGTCAATCCGGTAGCCCGTTGTAAACTCGATGCGTTGGCTGGCAAAGATGACACGCATACGGATGGGTACGTTCTCTACGATTGGCACACCGTTCTTTTTCCGGCTCTCCAATGCAAAAATGATGTTGCGCTTGATATTCATAATTGGGTGCGTTTGAAATTCTACACCCAAATATACACCCAATTATTGAGATAGCAAAAGACATTTAGAAACATTTAGTTTTACTCTATGTTGTAATTTGCACTTGATTATCAGTTGTTTGCGGTTTTATGAGATTCTGTGAAAGTATAAGTTCGAGAGCCTGTCTCTCCGCTGGAAAGAATTGCAAAACAAAGAAAATCCCTGTAAATTAATACTTTACGGGGATTTTTTGTTTTTGGTGCATGGCAAAAATAAGCATATCAAAGCATTGGGTCAACGTAACAATCTGAGGGATTTTATATTTAAGCATATAATTTAGCAAGTCTATATAAGAAAAAAGCTCTATCTCTTACTCTTCTGAACTGTGCTCTAAATGCTTTGATTTTAGCATTGAATGACTCAGCTTCGGCATTGGTTGCCCTCCTTTCAAAGAAATTGATTATATCCAGATAATGTGTTTGTATAGAACGTGCGACCCTTCCAAAGGTGAGGAACCCTGATTTATCTACTTCATCATACCACCTTGCCAGCCTTGTCAAAGCAATATCCTTAAACTTACACTGATGATAGATTAAGCCTAACCGCATAGACAGATAATATCCTTTCTTTATATCGGGATATTCCTTGAAAAGAATTTCAGCCCGTATTCTTTGAGACTGAGTCCATAAGGATTCCTTCTTGTAAAGCAGATAAATACTTCTCGCTAACAACTGCTTTCTTGTATCTCCATTAGCGAAAACAGGTGCATGATACATCTTTCCACAGGCCTTTGCATAAGCAATCTGAGTGGACTCTTCATCCAAAGCCTCCCAGCGAGCTTTTACCCGCATCTCCTGCACCGCTTCATAAGCTACCTTCTGTACGTGAAAGCGATCGGTAACACGTTTGGCCGCAGGAAAGCAGATGCGTGCAATCTGCTCCATGTTAGGAGCCATATCCAAAGTAATCTCGCGCACTTGGTAACGGCGGCGACGGGATAGCTTAAGCAGGACAGAAGTGACCGTATGAACGTCCGTACCTTTAATGATGGCAATCATACTACCTTTACCACCGTGAGCTTCTTTATTGGTCAGGACAGTATAGAGTTCCCCACGCGAGAGGGCTACCTCATCAATACAGATACAAGCACCGATATTCTTTTCGAATAGTAGCCAACTCTCTGCATGAACAAGTTGGTCCCAATGGAGATAACCACTTAGATGGTTACGGTATTGACGCTCCAATAAATCCCCGTCAACTCCAGATAAAACACCTAAGAGCTTGCAACTGATCGGATAGCTATCAATATAGTTCTTTTAAAAAAGACGCAAAATCCTGCGTCATACGAGTACCTTCAGCCACCATACGCCAGTTACGAGAGATATACTCATTATGCTTCTTTAAGAGCCAGCGACGACGACGAATATTAAGGAAGACCTTCTTGCCACGAAGAGGAAAATCCTGAACAATAACAGGATCATAAAAGCCTTTACTCTCAGTATCCTGATCTGTATACTTCTCAGGAACGATATTTTTCTCCTCAAGATAGATCACAACTTCATTTACGCTTTCCTTCACATCAACAAGATCAAAGTAATCTAAAGTGCCTTCAGGAAGAAGAAGGCGATAACCGTTTAACTCCATAAGCTATGAATTTGGAAACAAAGATAACAATTTATAAATTTACCCCTCAGCTTTTTACATTGACCCAAAGCATTCTTTCGGTGTACTATTCGGTGTACCTAGTCTTATGCTTACATATGTGATATCCTCATGCTCTCAAAAAAGATCAAGAACTTTTCAAAAAAGACGACGACGTTTTTAAAAAAGAACAGGAACTTTTTTAAAAACGTCGTCGTCTTTTTTATTGTTACCAATGCATCGTAAACCGTCGTTCTGTGGAGGTACAGACCTTTCATGCGTACTTTTTGCGGGGAAAAAGCCTAAAACACCCTACTTTATATCAAGTCGAAACGATCTATAAGAAAATGGTATGTGGCTGAAAACAAGTAATTTATGTGGAAATATACTTCAAAACATTGTGAGAGTATGAGAGCATGAATGAGAGCAATTTTTTTTTATCTTTACTACATAAACCGTTAATAATAAACCTGTTATATATGCAGTGAGGGCATGAGGGTATACATGGCTCGAACTTTTCTTTGGAATATGCAAAACGGCTATATTCCACGATATAGGAATATATGCCGTTTTGATAGAGGGGAAATTTTTTATGGTATATAATTCCAATAATCCATATTTGTAATGATTTGAACTATAATTTTACGATCTCCTTCTCGTATTTCGTTGGGAGCATTCTGAGATGCATACGATATTTTTGCGCCCACTCCTTTTGCTTTTAACATTTTATTGGGAACTCCTTTCTTTATAAGTGCATTGACTACAGCGTCTGCACGTTTTTGGGATAGATCCATATTGTATTGTGATGATCCTTTTGCATCAGTACATCCTGTGATGAGATATTTTTTGCTTGTGTCTGTCAGCATAATTTGAGCTATTTCATCAATGATAGTAGCTGCTTTAGGAGTTATTTCTGTTTTATCAAACTCAAAATAGATATTGTTGAATAAATCACATAAAACATTGGGCTGGCTTGGAGTTTCTACAATTTGTTTCATGATTATAGGTTTTTCTATAACTTTTTCTATGATTTTTTCCACATATTGAATTTCCGGTTTGACTTTTAGGGATTTACCACCAATGCGCCACATCAATCGAATGCTTCCTTGCCATGAATTGGCTATATGTTTGTATGGCATGATGAGGTAGTCTCCTTGGAGTCCTATGCCAATGTTGTCATTAAGCCACGTATTCACGCCTATTCCCAATGAAATAGGGATAAGATTTTGTTTATCTTTCCCTTCTTTAGTATAATCATTTGACAGATTCCATTCCATCTCCTCACTGTTGAATTCTTCCATCCCCTTATAGTTGATCTTAAAATTCTTGTACATATAGTTGGCTCCCATCCGTAGGAAAGGATCAATATAATTTGAATGGAGATATTCACCTAGACGCCACTGTAAACCGATTCCTGCCATACCTAGCCATCTTGATTCTTTACCGTTACGGACAGGATCGGAACTGTAGTCTAATGTTCCTTGTAAATCTAGATAAAAATGAGAGTTAAGTTCACGAGCAAAATATAGATTTCCTCCAAAAATAAAATCTTTTTTATTAGTACCTACAGTGTAACCGCCTTTATTATTAGTATGGAAATTAATGACATTAAAACGTGTCATTTGAAGTCCGGTTGCGCCTATACCTATTTCCCATGCTTTTTTATTATTATCGGCTGCTCCATTCTTTGCATTTTGTTGTGCATTTATAGGTAAACCGAAACATAATACTGAGGTAAAGCATAGTATGAGATGGATTTTATGTATATATATTTTCTTCATATTTTTATTCTTCATAGATAACTTGTACTTCGGGCAACTCATAAGAGCTGCTATAGTTTTCAATAATAAATGTTTTTTCATCCTTTCCTTTTCGGAGATAACCTTGATAATATCTATAGAAATATGAACTGTTGCCACTGTCAATGTATATGGATGAATTTAAAAATGGTGCGAATACTTTGAACGTTGGAACTTCTGCAGAAGATCTGTTATTAGAACTTGATGCTTCTTGTGAGCCAGCTGTTGAGGTATATCTGAATGTGATATATGCCATTTTAAGTTTGCTGGCTTCTTCTTCAGTATACGCTATCGGTTCTACATAGTCCATTCCATTTTCTTTAACGACACGTGTGGTCGATGATTTGTAAATTCTTGTAAAGTCTATTTTTGAAAAATCCAATTCACCTTCAGCAGATGAGAAACTGGGTGCTTCTCCATTGGATATTATTTTTAATTTTAATGTTTTTAGCGTAGGTCCCATTTGATAAGGAGCTAATAAACAAACACCATTCCATTGGAAAGTTTCTCCATAATAAGGTTCTCTAGCTTTTACAGTGTAATAAACGTCACTTCCATCCCAATATTCAGATTGATTGTTTTTGAATTTTCCGGGATTTTCTTGAATGAACCGATAGGTATAAATATAGTAATAATATCCTCCATTATTTGAACTAGAGCCTTGGCTTGAATATAGTTTTTTATCTGACAAAATACTGTTGGGATTATTTTTGTCAGAGACTCTATATGCGTCTAAATTCCTTGAACCACTATTAGGTAAATAAGAAGGGATATTTTGCCATTGGTCTTCCGGATTAACTTTTCGTTGTATATAGAAATATAGATACTGATAATCGTATAATGAATTTGAATTATCGCGGAGGATCATTCTCATGCGTACTCTATTAGGAACATATGTGTTTTTAGCGGATTCTTGCGGCAACTTTCCGGCTAGGGTTACTTCTTTTACCGTTCCCCAGCGTAAGTTTATGTCTTGTATTTCGGGTAAATCTTCTTTAGGTACAATAAACTCTCCGTTTTCATTGGTAATGTAAGTTTTTTCCGCATTGATACCCGGCATGCCTTTTACTTGAGCTTTTGGTGCGATTTGTCCAGTTTCATCATATACTTTATAGAGTACACCTCCATCAGTTGTGCGTACATATTCACCATATTCTGATTGAGAATATTGTGCAATAACATTAGGTATACCCTTAATGATGGTAACTTCTGTTCCCGGTTTTCCTGGTTCTCCGGGTTTGCCGTCTTTGCCATCTTCTCCGTCTTTGCCATCTTTCCCGTGTAGATAGTCATAAAAATCCTTTAACGTATTTTTTTCACAGTCCCATACTCCACCATTTTTGTGGTCAATAAGTGCATCTGTTGTACCGCAAAATTTAGCTAAGTCATTTTTCCACAGTTCATGTGCTGATAAACCATTGCTTCCGTTTATTCCGTCTTTACCAGCTAAATAATTGAAAAAATCATATTCTGAAACTTTGTCAGAAGGCCATTTTTGTCCTGGATTTTTAGGATCATTCATATTGCCTGTTCCTACAGTTTCTTTCCATAGTTCATAAGCGGATTTTCCATTGTTACCATTTGTTCCACTGAGGTAAGTGTAAAAATCTGCCATTGTAATTTTATCTTTGGACCATGCTGAATTATTTTTGTCTTTGATTTTATCATTTTTGACGTCATTTACCCATAATTCGTATGCAGATGCTCCGTTAACTCCTTTTTCTCCTTGAGCTTTTATTCTTGTATCAGTAGTACCTATCCACCAATTTCCGTTATTACCTATATGGGGAGATACGCCATCATCTCCTTTCTCTCCTTGAGCTTTTATTCCTGTATCGGTGGTGCCTATCCACCAGTTCCCATTTTTTATCACCGGGGTAAGTCCGTCCGCTCCTTTATCACCTTGTTCTCCTTTGGGACCTTGCACTGCAATCCCTGTATTGGATGTGCCTATCCACCAGTATCCGTCTTTAATGAAAGGGGTTAATCCATCGCTTCCTTTTTCTCCTTGAGCTTTTATTTTTGTATCGGATGTATTGATCCACCAGTTTCCATTAGGACCAATATAAGGGGATGTTCCGTCTTTACCATTTTCTCCTTTTTGACCTTGAGCCGGAAAATTTGTATCACGATTGCCAATATACCAATTACCATTTTCACCAACATGTGGAGTAATACCATTTTCACCATCTTTCCCTTTTAAATATAAAAAGAAATGTTCCATTGTTGTTTGGTCTTTGGGCCAATTTATATTGCCGCCAGCAACAGATTGTTTCCATAATTCATAGGCGGAAAATCCGTCTTTGCCATTAATTCCATCCTTTCCATCTTTGCCGATAGCTTTGATTTTTGTATCTTTATTGCCGATATACCAATTCCCATTTTCGCCAATATGAGGTGATTCTCCGTCTCTTCCGCTAAGAAAATCCCAAAAATCGGCTTCTGTATTTTTTGGAGAAGGCCAAATGAGCGAAGGGTCATGAGGGTTGGTGACATTACCTTGGGTGATCAGGATTTTCCATTGATCGTATGCAGACATTCCATCTTTTCCTTTGTCTCCTTTTTCTCCTTTAATATAAACTAAAAAGTCTGCTAAATCAACTTGGGTGGAAGGCCAGTTTATATGACCGGTTTCAACTTCTTCTTTCCATATCTCATAAGCGGATTTGCCATTGGTTCCCTGAGGACCTTGGGGTAATTCAAAATCAATACTGCTGCACGAGAAAAAAAATGTGCAAAGTAGCACTGATAATACATAAATTTTGCATTTCTTCTTTGTATACATGACTGTAAATTATTAAAAATGAATTGTTCTTTGTTGTTACATATTGGATAAACTCCGTTCTGCTTTATTGAATATTGTATCGTTGGGGGGCATGCAATTTTATATTTTAGGTTATTCTGCTGTGTGCGATTTACATTATAATAATATTCACATTTTATTTGGGTGCAAAGTTCTATATTTGGTACTAAAAAGAAGTTGCGTATTTAAAAGATTTGTTTGCATATAATCAGTTCTTTCTTTTATATCTGCATAAAAAGGTTTCCTATTTTTCTAAATGTTCGTTTTGGGATAGTTTTAAATGGTAGATGCTTTATATGATTTTACAGAGGGGTATATGTGATAAGTTTTCCATATATTGATGGTGGATTATGATTAGGTTTTGTGATATTTGTTATTATAGATGTATAGAAACTCTTAAAATAGATCCATATACCGAGATCAGGAAACAAACTTATTATTAGCTTTAGTGTGTATGATGGAGATAACTATATTCATAATCTTTAGGATGCGGGATGTTTGTTTAATCGTTTGCAGAAACTGAATATGTTTCAAGAGAAGGTGTATCTCTTGATTCTTCTCCTTTTTTACGTATTTCGTTAGGAGTAGCTCCGATATTTCTTTTACAGTAGGTTGTAAAATGGGAGAAAGTCTTGAAATGATAGTCCAGCATTATTTGTTTGATGGGTAAAGTACTTTTTTTTAATTTGAATTCAATTTCATAAGATGTTTGTTTTTGTAACCATTGATATGGTGTATCTCCATGGAAGTTTTTTTTGAATAACTGTGTGAAAACAGTATCATTATATCCACATAAAACAGCTAGTTCTTTGGCTGTTCTGCAAGCTTTGTAATGTGTCATGACGGATACGAAGAATTGAAGGTCGTTAGATAGCGCATCACGGAAAATGGAGGCAATTTCATTCTTCTTATAGCAAATTTTAAATAATGAGAACAATTCATATTCTTTGGCTCGATGTAAGTCGGGAATTTCTGTTCCATTTTTCATGTAATCGACCAGCAAATCTAAGTAGGAACGCATTAACGGATAAATGGGAAGGACTTCTACCGGTTTTACTTCTTCGATGGATATATCTTGCAGATACTCTATTGTTCTGCTATGTAGATAAGGAGCCACAATATTACATGCATGAATGACAAGTTGTACTTCATCCATTGCCTTGATTTTACATTGATGCAGGCTGCTGATGAAGAAAAATTCATTCTGCATTGCCATCAGAGGCATGGATTCTATATGATCTCTGAATAGGCATAATGACCCTTTTAGAACAAAACAAACTTGAAACTCATGGGTTTCGTTCAAGTTTTGGATAATCTCTCCTTTACTTATATGAAGACACCTGAATTGGCTGAATCTGGATAGCGCAAGAGGATCACGGTATAAATTCTTTAGTAAAAATAGCATTTCCATACATTATAAACATTTTAAGATAAAAAAAGTTTTGATACATCTATCCCGGACAAATATAACTTGATATTTAAAATGTTTTAAAGCTATAGGAGGAATATGCAACTAAATCATTGCTAATATGAAATTGAATCTTCTGTTTAAGAAAGAGTTTATCAACATATGAAATTATAAGGTATTTAAGGCCGGATGCTTTGGATGGTAGCTTATAAAGTGGAAGATGCTTACTGATTTTTTTATGAGTGAATGTAAATAAGTGATTTGGAATAGAGATAAATCTAAGGATCTTTTTCTTATTGCTATGAACAATAAGGAAATTACAAATAAAAATCCGAATATAAGGCCGCTCATGTGATACTGATTACTAAGTATCGATTATATAAGTATTCCCCATCTTCGGGAGTATGGTTCAAAGTACAAAGCAACCATTGGCATAATGGATTATTTGTGTCGTGGGAACAATAGAAGTAAATAAGGAATGACGGACTACCTATAAGTAGGGTAAGTACTGTCAGAATCTCTATTGTTCTATGATGAAGTGTCTTGTTCACAGGCATTTCATGATGTGTCAATTTAATCATGCTTGCTTTTTTTACAAAATTGGTTATAGAAATACATACTGATAATACCTATTAATGGTGATAATTTTCGGCTTTATACCTAAAAATAAGTACTCGTGTATTTTATGATGTATATGATTATCAGTAATAAAACCCCAATTTTTAGGTATTGTGTACTCTTGGTGGCAAGGGTAACTTTGCAACAAATTTGAAAACATAAAATAATAACTATTAATCAATAAAACTAAAGTATTATGAAATTGAAAAACTTTTTAGCGATGATGGCTATTGCATTGTGTGCAGTAGCATGTAGTGACAATGATGATAAAAAGGAAGATACCGTGATTCCGGCTCAGGAGGTTGCTGGTATTTACAATGGAACATTATCACTCTCAGTATCAGGAAATGATCAAGGAACGTCAGACAGTCAGGTGAAAATTACTGCGGAAGAAGGGGGAACTGTTCAAGTTCTTCTAGTTGGCGGTGCTGGTGAAGGAATGATGTCATTGCCGGATATTGCTATACCTGGAATTAAAGTGCATACCTCCGATAATGTCACTTATATTTTGCCGGAAAGTGCTGTTGATGTAACTGTTGGTTCTGTAAAATATACAGGAAGTTTACAAGGAACGATTAAGGATGAAAAGGCTGATCTGATCTTTACACTAAAGCCGGGAGCCATGCCTATGGCTATTACTGCGACTTTTGTAGGCACTAAATAGCATGAAAAGATATCTCTCTATTATAACCATACTGGGAATGATGCTTTTGCCATTCTCGGCATGTGATGGTATTTTGGAAGGAATATATGATAGTCCTGCTGCTTCGGATAGTAATGAATTGGGTTTTATAAGAACAGACCCTTCTACCCATTCGGGTACTATTTATATTGATGCTACTGATTATAGACGTTGGACTTTTATCGATTTCCATACACAAAAAGTAGATTCTGTAAATGTGACGGATTCTGAACAGAAAGAACCGGAGGAATGGGATATTGCTGTCCATCGTTATGATGTTAAAACCAATGCTGGAGCAGTATTGGAAACCGGTTTCACAGGTTTTTCCGCTTTACGGAATGCGGATGCGATGCCCGAAGGAGCCTATGTGGAGGATGTTTGGACTACCGCTAAGATAGCCATTGATATGTCAGGTATGATGGATGGTAATATTGTTTATATGGCATCCTATTATAATGAAGAACTATCCAAATGGTTGAATGTTGATAAAAGTAATATGCCACCTACCTATACTCTTTCAAACAAGGTTTATATGGTAAAGCTGAAAGATGGAACTTATGCGGCTGTTCGTCTCACAAATTATATGAATGCTAGTGGTGTAAAAGGCTTCATGACTATTGATTATATTTATCCGTTTGAATTGTAAACCGACATACGATATGCATAGACTACTCAGAAACGTGTGCTTGATACTGTGTTGGCTGATGGCGGTATCAGTATCAGCACAACGAATTATTTCGGGAACTGTATTTGATGAAAATAAAGAACCTCTGACGGGAGCAACAGTTTCCGTAAAAGAAAAAGTAACTTTGGGAACCACTACGGATACACAGGGAAAATACATGTTGAAATTACCCGATAATAGAGAATATACTCTACAGGTTTCATACATGGGGTATATCTCGCAGACTCATAAAGTGTCTGTCAGTAAAACAGGTAAAGTTGATTTTATACTGAAAGAAGATGCTGTAAATATGGAAACTGTAGTTGTAACGGGAACCCGTACTCCGAAACTCCTGAAAGATGTTCCCATTGTAACTCGTGTCATTACTGCCGATGAAATAAAAAAAGTAGATGCTACCCATATTGGAGATTTACTTCAGGCAGAACTGCCGGGAATTGAATTCTCTTATTCCATGGACCAGCAAGTTTCTCTCAATATGCAAGGATTTGGTGGAAATGCTGTACTTTTTCTGGTTGATGGTGAGCGTCTGGCAGGTGAGACTTTGGATAATATAGACTACAACCGATTGAATATGAGCAATGTGGAGCGTATTGAAATTGTAAAAGGTGCGGCTTCTTCACTCTATGGTTCGAATGCGGTAGGAGGAGTGGTAAACATCATAAGTAAAGTGCCTGCGGAGCCTTGGACTGTGAATCTCAATGGACGTTACGGGGCTTATAATGAGCAGCGTTATGGAGGAACAATAGGTTTCAATGTTGGAAAATTCAATAGTGTGACTAATGTACAGCATACCCAAGTAGATGAAAAAGATTTGGCAGATGGAAAAACAAATGAGGAAACGGAGGATTGGGCATTTAAAAAGGTGTATGGTGATAAAACTTGGAATTTCAAAGAACGTTTGGTCTATACTGCTAATGACCATCTGAAACTGACGGCACGTGCCGGATATTTTTTTCGTGAACGTGAGAAGTCACAGACTAGTAAAGACCGTTATCGCGACTTCAGTGGTGGGGTGAAAGGAAATTATGTATTGGATAAAGATAAGGATCTGGAAATAGCTTATTCTTTCGACCAGTATGATAAGAGCGACTACTTGCCGCAAGATGCTAATGATGTACGTGATTATAGTAATGTACAACATTCGGTTCATACTTTTTATAATCATACTTTTGTCGGTAAGCATATTCTCACCGTGGGTGGTGATTATATGCGTGATTATTTAATGTCCTATCAGTTTGCCAATAATGGAAGTAAACATCAGTATACAGTGGACGGCTTTGCACAGTTTGACTGGAACCCGACGAAATATTTCAATGTCATCACAGGATTACGTTTTGATTATTATTCAGATTCCGATATTAATCATTTCTCTCCCAAATTAGGACTGATGTATAAAATAGGAAACTGTTCATTGAGAGGTTCCTATGCCGGTGGTTTCCGAGCTCCTACTTTGAAAGAAATGTATATGAATTTTGATATGGCAAGTATTTTTATGATTTATGGTAATCCTGACTTGAAGCCTGAAACCAGCCATAATTTTTCTCTTTCGGCAGAATATATGAAAGGTCGTTATAATTTGACGGTGACAGGTTTCTATAATGTAGTTGATAATCGTATCACTACGGCGTGGAGTGAGGCGTTGAAAGGGCAGGTATATACCAATATATCAAATATCAGGATATCCGGTGCCGAGGCAAATGCTTCCGTCAAATATCCTTGTGGACTGTCGGCACGTTTATCTTACGCCTATACACACGAGAATATAAAGAAAGGGCAACCTGTCATTTCAAGTACTCGCCCGCATACGGCTACTGTCCGTCTTGAGTATGACAAGCATTGGAAGAACTATGCGTTTAATGTTGCTTTGAACGGACGCTTTCTGTCCAAGGTGAATACAGAGGAATATACTTCGAACACTTCTTATGAAGAAACTGAGAAGGTGACCTATCCGGCGTATACAATGTGGAAGCTTACGTTGTCTCAGAAAGTATGGAAAGGTGTTGATATGACTTTGGCGGTAGACAACCTGTTTAATTATGTCCCTTTCCGTTATTATAATAATTCGCCTGCTACTAAAGGAACAACTTTTTCAGCCGGTTTGTCATTGGATATAGAACAATTGTTCAAATGAAATTTGGCTGCTAATACTAAATAAACTATGTGATTTAAATAAAGATATGAAGAAGAAACAATTATTGATTGGCGGAGGGATAGCAGTCATCTTGCTGCTTTTGTTTGGTGTATGGAATCTTTGGTTCAGTGCAACTAGAGTGGCTTTCATCAACTATCAGGTAATCAGTTTAGGGCAGATATCTAAAGCTAATGACAACTCATTTATTAAAATCAGTGAACTGAGCACAGATGATCTGAACCGATTGACCGGTTATGATATGGTATTTATCAATGCCATGGGATTAAGGATTACTGAAGAGCAACGGGCGCAAATACAAAAAGCAGCCGATGGTGGTCTGCCGGTATTGACTACTGCCGCTACCAATCCTGCAAACAAGATTATTTCATTGGATTCCATCCAAGCGGATACATTGAAACATTATCTGTCTAATGGAGGACGTCGTAACTATCGCAGTATGCTGAATTATGTGCGTGTGCATATTGATAAAAAACTATTCTCTGTGTCTGAACCGGAAGCCGTAATGAAACGTGCCGATGATGTGCTTTATCACATGGATCCAAAGAAACCCGAAGACGAAGAGTTGGGTTTCAATACGGTAGCCGGATACAATACTTTTCTGCAACATAACGGCTTGTGGAAAGAGAATGCTCCGCGTATTATTGTGACCGGTCCGATGGGTGAACCTTCCGGGCTTATTGCTAAATTGGAGGAAACTGGCAATATGGTTTATCCTATACGTTCCATGCGTTCTTTTATTCAGAACCATGGAATTGATTCTGTCCGTCCGTCTGCTATTATCAATATGGCGCATGGACGTATGGGTGAACCTATTGTAGATTATCTGGCGAAACAGAATATACCGCTTTTCTCTCCATTGAATGTAAATCGCTTGGTAGAGGAGTGGGAGAGGGACAAGATGGGGATGAATGGCGGCTTTATGTCACAAAGTATTGTTACTCCCGAGATAGATGGAGCTATTCGTCCGTTCGCTCTTTTTGGACATTATAAGGATGAGGAGGGTTTGCAACACGCTTATGCTATTCCAGAACGCTTGGAAACTTTTGTAGAAACAGTTAATAACTATATTGCTCTGCAGCGTAAACCCAATAGTGAGAAACGCGTTGCTATTTATTATTATAAAGGTCCTGGTCAGAATGCACTGACTGCGGGTGGTATGGAAGTGGTTCCTTCACTTTATAACTTGTTGCAGCGTATGAAACGCGAGGGCTACAAGGTGGACGGTTTGCCTACCTCTTCGAAAGAATTGGAACAGATGATACAATCTCAAGGAGCCGTATTTGGTTCGTATGCCGAAGGAGCTTTTGATCGGTTTATGGAAACCGGCAAGCCCGAACTCATAACAAAAGAACAATATGAGAGTTGGATAAAGAAATCCATTCGTCCTGAAATGTATGCCGAAGTAATAGCTGCCAATGGTGAATTTCCCGGAGCATATATGACTACTTCCGACGGCCGTTTAGGAGTAGCTCGTTTGCAATTTGGAAATGTGGTGCTCTTGCCACAGAATGCGGCCGGTAGTGGGGATAATGCATTTAAAGTAGTACATGGAACCAATGCAGCTCCTCCACATACTTATATTGCTTCTTATCTGTGGACACAATTCGGATTTAAAGCTGATGCGTTGATTCATTTCGGTACTCATGGCAGTTTAGAGTTCACTCCGCGCAAACAAGTTGCTTTGTGCAGCAATGACTGGTCCGACCGTCTGGTAGGTGCATTACCTCATTTTTATATTTATTCCATCGGCAATGTAGGTGAAGGGATGATTGCTAAGCGTCGTTCATATGCGGGATTGCAATCTTATCTTACTCCACCTTTTATGGAAAGTAGTGTCCGCACCATTTATCGTGAACTGACTGAGGCTGTCAAAACATACAATAATTTACTTCCGGCCGATGGGCAGGCTGTACTGTCTACCGGAAATAAAGACGCTTTGAACCGTGCTTCATTGGCGGTAAAGAAACTCACGGTGAAACTGGGCATCCATCGTGAATTGGAATTGGATAGTCTTCTTACTGTTCCTTATGCCGAGGAAGATATTCAGCGTATAGAAAATTTTGCAGAGGAACTGGCAAATGAGAAGATTACAGGTCAGCTGTATACGATGGGGATTCCTTATGAACCCATTCGTATTACTTCCAGTGTGTATGCTATGGCTACCGAGCCGATAGCCTATAGTCTGTTGGCATTAGATAAACTACGTAATCGTGCGGACGGACAGGTAGAGAAACATCGCACTCTTTTTACTCAGCGTTATTTAGAACCTGCACGTGATTTGGTCACTCGTCTGTTGGCTGATCCATCGTTGGCTTCTGATGAATTGATTTGCCGTATTACTGGCATTACTTCCGATGAACTTGCTAAAGCACATGAAATCAATAAATCCCGTAATACTTCTCAAGGCATGATGGCCATGATGATGGCATTAGCTGAAGAGGCTCCGGCTGAGGCTAAAACACATGCTGATATGAGCAGTGGAATAATGCAGGCTGACCAAAGCGGATGTTCGAAAAGGAATAGCATATCCGGGTCTATGAAAGAGAAAATGAAGGAAATAGCGAAAGGTATGAATCCTGAGAAAGCTATGGAACTTGCAAAAAAAATGGGTGCAAGCCCTGAAGCTTTAAAGAAAATGGAAACAGGAATGTACAAGAGCCGTGCTGTAGGTATGAATACACTGGCCAAAGATACGGTTACAATGAAAACAACTTCTCGAGGAAAACGTGAAAAAGCGGATAGTGATAAATTCGGAGGCATGGAAGCGATGATGAAAGCTATGATGTCCAAGAAAAAAGAATATTCTAAAGAGGAGATGAATTTTGCTTTGGCTGTCGTGGAAGTAGAACGTACCTTGAAGAATGTGGGCAATTATAAGAGTGCTCTTTTGGAAAGTCCGGAAAGAGAATTGACCTCTATGGTGAATGCGTTGAACGGAGGATATACGCAGCCTTCACCGGGTGGTGATCCCATCGCCAATCCTAATACATTACCTACAGGACGAAATCTTTTCGCTATCAATGCTGAAGAAACTCCGTCGGAATCTGCATGGGAAAAAGGAAAACAATTGGCTGACAACACTATCGAAATGTATCGCCGTCGTCATAATGACTCTGTTCCTCGTAAAGTAAGTTATACATTATGGAGTGGAGAATTTATAGAAACCGGCGGTGCTACTATTGCACAGGTGCTTTATATGCTGGGTGTAGAGCCTGTTCGTGATACGTTTGGGCGTGTGACGGATCTTCGTCTGATTCCTTCTGCTGAATTAGGCCGTCCTCGTATTGATGTGGTAGTGCAGACTAGCGGGCAGCTGCGAGATATTGCCGCTTCACGTCTGTTTCTTATTAATCGTGCCGTAGAGATGGCAGCCAATGCTAGAGAAGATCAATTTGAAAATCAAGTAGCAGCAGGTGTTGTGGAAGCTGAACGTGTATTAATAGAAAAAGGTCTGACTCCAAAAGAGGCCCGTGAAATGTCTACTTTCCGTGTGTTCGGAGGAGTGAATGGTAATTATGGTACGGGTATACAAAGTATGGTGCAATCTGGTGACCGTTGGGAAAGTGAAAAGGAAATCGCCGATGTTTATTTGAATAATATGGGTGCTTTTTATGGTAGTGAAAAGAATTGGGAAACTGTTCGCCAATTTGCTTTGGAAGCTGCTTTGACACGTACGGATGCGGTTATTCAGCCACGTCAAAGCAATACATGGGGTGCATTAAGTCTGGATCATGTGTATGAGTTTATGGGAGGTATGAATCTTGCTGTCCGTAATGTGACCGGTAAAGATCCTGATGCGTATCTGAGCGACTATCGTAACCGTAACAATGCCCGTATGCAAGAGGTGAAAGAAGCTATTGGTATAGAGAGCCGTACCACAATATTCAATCCTACTTATATTAAGGAAAAAATGAAAGGGGAGGCTGGCGCAGCTAATACTTTTGCTGAGATTGTGCAAAATACGTATGGTTGGAATGTCATGAAACCTCAGGCTGTTGATAAGGAAATGTGGAATGAGATATATGATGTGTATGTAAAGGATAAATTTAACTTGGGAGTGCAGGATTATTTTGAAAAGCAGAACCCTGCCGCTTTGGAAGAAATGACTGCGGTAATGATGGAAACTATCCGTAAAGGAATGTGGCAGGCTAGCGGGCAACAGATAGCGGATATTGCCAAACTACATACCGATTTGGTGAATAAATATAAACCGTCTTGTTCTGGTTTTGTTTGTGATAATGCCAAATTACGTCAGTTCATAGCTTCTAAAACGGATGCACAGACTGCATCCCGGTATAAGGAAAACATCAGTCAGATACGTGAAGTTGCTGCTTCAAAAGAGCAAAAGGGTATGGTGATGAAAAAAGAAGAGATGAATACAGTCGGTACGGAACAACAGACGAATACGGTAAGCAATACTGTTGTTTGTGTTGTAGTGGTGGCTGCTGTTCTTGTTTTAATTGTATTGGTGCGTTGTCGCCGTAAAAAAATGCAGGAATAACAGGCTATGGAAACAGTTGTAGTTGTTCTTATGATATTGGTCTGTTTCAATTTTATGATGAAACAGACATTTCGTAAACGAGGATCGGTTGCAGCAATAGCTGTTGTAGCCACCCTCTTTGTGGGACTGATGTGGCCATATGCTATTCAGCAGTCTAAGACACAGATTGCTGATTGGTTGGCAAATGTCCAATTGATGCTTGACACTTCGGTGGTGCTTACAGTGGAAGTTGCCTTACAGATGGCTTTTTGTATGTTGGCTGTTCATGTGCTTACTACAGGGCCTGTTAAGAAACGTACTCTTTTGGCTTACCGTGCTTTACGTTGGTTTCCGGGGATTTTGATATTTCCTGTCTTGTTTAGCGGATTAGTATATCTTATCTTCTCTTTTTCGGGTGTTTCCTTTTCTCTTGTCGCATGGAGTATGGCGGCAGGTGTATTGATATTGATTTCTGCAGGCACATTGTTTCTTCGTTATCTTTTGCCGGAAAAGGAATTACGGTTGGAGCTATTGTTCCTCACTAATGCATTGACCGCCATATTGGGAATTATTGCTACTGTAAATGGTCGTACCGCCGTAACAGGTGTAAGCGAGGTGGATTGGGGGGCATTGACCGGCTTGATAATTATGCTGGCAGGTGGAGGGCTCATTGGATTGGTTATATATAAATATAGACGAATAAAAACAAACATTTAAAACTTATTGACATTATGAATCTTATATCAGACATTCTGTTTTGGATTTCGAACGGACTTTTAGTCCCTGTTGTTGTATTGCTTATTATTCTTTTCATCCGTTCGCTATTATTGATAGGCAGTTTTTTCGGGCAGTATCTGGCTATTCGGCGTACGGATGCGTTGTTGCGTCAACAGCTTGATACACTGACTATAGATACTTTGCCCGAATTGGAAGGCAAACTTCCTGTGAAGTCGAACTCGTTGGTCATTGCGTATATCCGTCGGGTGTTGGAGACAAAAGACCGTCCGGCACATGTGCAGCGCCTGTTGGCTGATTTTGAAATTACTGCTGATAAGGATTTGGCTATTTCAAAAACATTGACCAAGATGGGACCGATGCTTGGATTGATGGGTACATTGATTCCAATGGGACCTGCTTTGGTGGGACTTTCTACTGGTGATATCGCTTCTATGGCGTATAATATGCAGGTCGCTTTTGCTACGACTGTAGTTGGTCTGTTTTCTAGTGCTATCGGTTTCATAACCCAGCAGGTGAAGCAACGCTGGTATTTACAGGATATGACTAATCTGGAATTCCTTTCTGAATTGCTCACTGAAAAACGTACAGCTTGAGATGAAACGTAATTTATTAAGAAAAGAGGAGGATAGTGACCCGATGAGCGTGGTCAGCAATCTGTTTGATGTGGCGATGGTGTTTGCTGTAGCGTTAATGGTGGCCTTGGTTACCCGTTATAATATGACTGAAATGTTTAGTCAGGAAGATTTTACGATGGTGAAGAATCCGGGTAAGGAAAACATGGAAATCATAACCAAGGAAGGGCAGAAGATTAACCGTTATACCCCTTCTGAGGATCAGGATGTCAAAAGCGGCAAGAAAGGAAAAAAGGTGGGTATTGCCTATGAATTGGATAATGGAGAAATCATTTATGTACCCGAAGAATAAACTTGTATAAAGGAAAGGGAGGATAAAGTTAAAACTAGAACTTGCCATTTTATATAGCCGAACAGAATTTATTTGAGAAATATAGGGCAAATAAAGTAACTTGACTTCGTGAGCCAAGTAAGTTAAGTGAAAGTGTCAAGTAAGTTAAGTTACTTGCCCAATGCACTTAAGTTACTTTTGAAGCTATCGGGGATTCATCCATCCTATTTCCCACAAGTTAATTCTGTTCGGCTTTTAGTTTGAAGTACCTTTATTACATACATATGTGTGGTCCGATATATATATGTATGTAATAAAGGTATTTTCCCTTTTTCTAGTATCGGTTGATAACTTTTTTTGCTTTGTTTACGGCAGTGGTAGGAGAAATCTTATCCATGCTTGATTCATCAAACATTTTCAAGGTTTTGTCTATATTCTTAATAGCTCCTTTATTGCCTTTTTCTTCAAATTCTTCTTTCAGAATGCGTACTTTCTCAAAAAATTGTATTCCTTCTGTCAGGCGTTCCAACCGGATGGATGAACGGGCGCCCGGATAAATCATATACGTGTCTCCGGCAGCCCAAGCTGTGAAACGGCTGTCTTGTAGGGGATTTTTCACCCAGCTGTTTAAAGCCCAACGAAGATATCCGTCCAGATTTTCTTTCGCACTATGCCATGCCAGCCATTCAGCTTCGGCAGGTTCGCTGAAAGTGAAAGTGTTGGGGCGGGGCTCTGTGCAGCAGGTATAATAAGTAGTTACTTTGCCTGCCTTCCGGCGCGCTTCAATCTCTTCGGGAGTAAATTTCTCGGCAATGGTGATACAATAATCATTCAGATCATCCAATAGTTCTTTGTGATAAGTTCCTGCCAAAGAAACTTTAAAGTCTTTATCAGCCTTACGGATCACTTTCAGTGTTTCCTGCATGTCCTTCATCGGGCGTTCGTCCATCGCAATGTGAGTGATATCAAACCAGCCTTTTGCTTTCAGATGCTTTGAGAAATCTTGCAGCATATTCATCCAAAATTCTTCATAAGCAACTTCACCCGGTTTGGCGTCCAGAAATTTAAAAGAGTTGCTGGCCTGATCAAAATATTGGAAAGAAAGGCGCCAGGGAACCATAGAATAGCAACTGATTTGTTTTTTGACACCAAGATCCATCATAAATTCCACCCACTTGTCGAATACGGTATAGTCAAAATACCAGGTTCCATCCGCTTTTTTCAACCAAGTGACCATGCTTTCAAAAGCGTCATAGGTCTGTCCGTTCCAAGGCTTGTGCATAATGGAGGCTGTGATTACCTTACCACCTGCATCGGCATACAGTTTCATCAATGGGCGCATCAAATCGAAATGTTTTTTGCTGAACGGTTCCACATTGTAGTAACGGGATACTGCATAAGGGTTCTGCCATAAATCCAGATGGAAAGCCCATTCGGAAGGAGGAGGCAGAGTACGGTTTTTCACTTGGAGGTTCAGTTTTAATTCAGACAAGGTGGTACCGTCGGCTTTCACTGTGACGGTTCCTGTGTATTTCCCGGCTTTAGTGCCCTGAGGGATGTTTACGCTGATCCATCCCCCTTGGGTGGAGTTGGCGGGAAGGGTTAGAGTAGGAGTGATATGGTCTATTACATCTGCTACTAAAGTTGAGTCAAAATCAGCACTGTTTCGATAGCCACATGCGCCCAAACCGTCTTTGTTCAGTTCATCGGTTATAACGTAACGGACAAAGCCTGTTCGGATATTCTCTTTACTGATGGTTGCACTGCCTGAGGTTAAATCGCTGACCATGAAAGTCAAGTCATTTAGCGCTTTGGGAGTCCATACTACCAGTTGGGCTGAAATTTTCTCACCTTTCCATGCAGTAAGATTCATACTTTTCTGCGCACTATGGATGGGAGCCGGTTCCTCTTTCTTATAGCGGATGTCTGTGCTTCCCCAGCTGATTTGTGGAGCTGTAACTTTCGCCCATAAAGCGGGGTTGGTGGCAATAGGATTGGCTGCTTCCTGATAATATTCGGAAGTTTGGGCGTTCATACATACTGTTGACAACAGGAGAGCGCCTAGAAATAGGAGTTTTTTCATAGGTTATATAATAGTTAGTTGAAGTTACAAAGGTAACTCAGGGAGAGTTAATTTCCAAATAGGAACGGTGGAGTTTGCATAATTGCATAGGAATATTTATTTTTGACGAGTTATAATAATAAGGAAGATAGAGATGAAAAGAATGGTAAATGTGCTTTTTGCTGGTGTACTGGCTATGACTGTACTGTCCTGTGGCGAAGAGAAAAAAGGATATACTCTGAATGGAGAAATATCGGATGTTAAAGATGGAATGGTGTATCTGAAAAAATATCAGGATAAATCGTTCATAGCTGTGGATTCGGCTGTGATTACTGACGGTACTTTCAAATTTGAAGGTGTTTGTACTGAGCCATTGGCTTATGGGCTGACTACGTTTAGGGATAGCAAACGTCCGTTGGTATTCTTTTTAGATAACGAAAAGATGCAGTTGAAGATGAATGAATCAGAAAAGATACTGACTGTGACAGGTTCTGCCATTAATGATCTGTATGCACAAAATGCTCCTTTGACTCGTCAGGATGGATATAGCATAGATAGTCTGGTTGCTGTTCACCCGGCATCTGCTGTTACCCCTTATTTCATAGTGAAGGATTTCGCTTATAAGTTGAATCTGGAAGAAATGAAGGCATTGCGTGCCAAACTGGATGCTTCATTGGATGAAACCATGTATGTCAGTCAAATAGATGGCTTTATCAAGCGGATGGAAGATATTCAGGTCGGTGCTGTGGCTCCGGATTTTACATTGCCCGATGTAGACGGTAATCCTGTCACATTATCCGGTTTGAGAGGAAAATATGTACTGATTGATTTTTGGGCTTCCTGGTGTCCTGATTGTCGCAAGGAAAATCCGAATATTGTTGCTGCCTGGAATAAATACAAGGATAAGAATTTTACTATTTTAGGAGTTTCTTTGGATCGTAAGAAAGAACCTTGGTTGGCCGCTATTGAGAAAGATCAATTGGCATGGACTCATGTTTCAGACTTGAAGGACTGGAAATCGGATGCAGCCGTGCAGTATGCTATTCGTTGGATTCCTATGAATTTCTTGTTGGACCCCAATGGGGTGATCTTGGCTGTAGGATTGGAAGGGGAGGCTTTGCAACAAAAGCTGGATGAGGTTTTGAAATAACAAGTTTGCTGTAAGATTATGAAAATAAATGTACCAAAAGCCAGGGGTTACTGTTGGTTCTCCATTGGCTTTTGATACATTTTGTTGTCTTTGTTCACATCATTGTTCTTTCTCTTTAGTCATTATCACGTCCGAAGGAACAGAAAATCCTATCAGTTCTGTATATTCATCCGGTTCTTCAAGGGCTAATCCTAATTTTTCATCCAGATGCCAACGAATTTTATCGGAAGAAAGCAGAAGTATTTTTCCGCCTAATATCCCTTTTCCGCCGAAGTGCTTCTTCCGTTGGTCGTAAAATAAAACTCCGACTCGATTAGGATCAATGTAGTCCAAACTGGTAGCATTGTTTGAAGCCCAGATAGAAAAATCTTGAGTTCCCTTTTTTTTGTCCAAGTGCCAAATAGTATCTCTGATACTAAAATAGTTTTCTACAATTATTCCCTTCACTGATAGAAAATATCCTCCCATAAGACCATTTATAATCATGTGTTGATCCTCTGCATATCCTTTTTTAAGAACTATTTTAAAAATCGTATCATTTGACTGATACATCCAAGTCCCGATATAAGCATCCAAGTTTTTTGTTGGAGCAATTTCCTTTTGGGCAAAACTAACTGTGCTGATAAAAAACAAACACAAAACAAATTCTATTCTTTTCATGACTTTTCTTTTTATTGGTTACATTCCATATTTACAGATTTCCCATTAGAAGCTAGTTCCTGAGCATTCCAAGTCGGATTGCTTTCATCAATATTCGAACTAAACATCACTGACAGACCGGAGTTATTGCGATCTAAAAATTTAAGCAACTGACCTATACATTCATCAACTCCCCCTCCGCTTGCACCAACTATATAAGCGTTCCAACTTTCGGAAAGTTCACCATTTCGAACTTTGGTAGCGAAAGTATTAAAATCTGTGGGAGAAGTTATCATAATACTCATACATCCGAACTCTGAAACTACTCCATAAGTAAAATTCTCTGATTTCACATATCCCTGTTGGTATCGTATAGCTAAAGCCTTTAAATCTGCCCATGAAGTAATCATAGAGCCTGTAGGGTGGGAATGGTACCATTCCATGATTTCTTTTCCTGCTATTTGATCATTTGTGAATTTGGCACTTCCTGATTCTTGTACGTTCGGGAAAATAGTTTGCCCGTCTGAAGTCTGTATAAAGCCTTGCTCCACAGTATTGCCTGCGGAAAATGTTTTTCTATACACATCTTTTATACGCGATTTAAATGCTGCGTCCTGCGACAATGTTTTAGCACGTTTACAAGGAGTAGGAGGTGTTTCAGGAGGATTTGAAGGAGGATTATATCCACCACCTCCGCCATCCATTTCGTCATCATCCAATGAAACGCAAACTTCATGATACTCAGGATGTAAATACTTGTCGCAAATTACATCGATGCCGGGCAGCCCCAGTTCATGATCCCAAACGATACCATTATGACAATTCCGCTTTTCCATCCAGTCTATTTCCGTATTACATACGGATTGTCCTCTTCCTCTTTGCAAACTCATACGGTATCCTTCCTCTGTTCCCGGAGAAATGGAGGCTGTTATTTTCCCTGATTCATATTTCCAACCATTTACCAATCCATAATTGAAATTGTAGAATAAAACTTTTCCATCAAAATCAGCTTCACGATGTAAATAAGAATTGTTTTCAAAAGAGGTGGTATGCATCAAATAATCATAAGTACCTATGAATACCATGATGAAGTTGTAAATCTCACCTGTTTCTAGATTCTTCAATATTACCATGCGTGCTACATTATATATTTTATCCAAATCATCTTGTAGTTCATATTTTTCTTTTGTCTCGTTATCCATAAAAAATGTACTACCGCTTGTCATTAGAGTTGTTTCGACTACCTCTAAATCTCCTTTTCTACTTTCTTTAGCCTTGTTCCAATTAGGCTTTGCTGGAATTCGCCCGTCAGCACTTAAGGATCTAACTGTAGTAGCTGAGGGATTGGTGGCATTATACCATTGTTCTGCTTTAGCAATGGTCAATTCTTTATTGCTGTCAAAAATAACTTCATCAGTTACATTGGAGGACCATTCATCTTGCCAACATGAATAAACTATCATACTGACAAAAACTAAAATGCCAACAATAGAAATTTTTCTTTTAAGTGTTTTTCGTTTCATAGTATCTATTTTTGATTTGTGGTTAGTATGGGTTGAGAATATTTGCAATAATATCAAAAAAAGTAACTTTACAAAACCCTTAAGTAAAAAGATAGTTATTAGAGAGCCTTTATTTAAAAGCCTTCGGCTTCGAAGCTATCTTTTTTTCGAAAGTATCTGTAATAAGCGTTAGTGCCCCATCTCCGGTAATATTACAAGCTGTTCCGAAACTGTCCTGTAATGCAAAAATCGTAAGTAGTAATGCCGTTCCGGCTTCATTAAAGTGAAGAACAGAGATGATTAGCCCTAAAGAGGCAAGTACTGTTCCCCCCGGTACTCCCGGTGCACCGATGGCGAATAATCCTAATAACAGGATAAATAAAGTAATTTGTAATATACTGGGCATACTTCCATAAAGCATTTGGGATACAGTGAGTACAAATACGGTTTCTGTCAGGATAGAGCCGCATAGGTGTATATTGGCGAATAAAGGTATCGTCACATCACTGATTTCTTTTCGAAGGATAGGGCTTTTGCGGGCACATTCCAACGCCACTCCCAGCGTAGCTGCTGAAGACATTGTACCTAATGCTGTGAGGTAAGCAGGACCATAGTATTTCAATACCTGCCAACTATTTTTTCTTGAGTAAACAGCTGCAATGAAATAAAGCAATGACAGCCAGATGAAATGACAAACAATAACAACTATCAATACGGAGAGGAATACCGGTAACTGCTTCGTAACAGCTCCCTGATAGCTAAGAATGCAGAAGTTAGCGGCAATAAATACGGGAAGTACGGGAAGCAGTACTCTTTTCACCAATTCAAGTACCATCTTTTGAAAAGTATCCAGTAGTTTTGATATTTCATCCGATTTAACCCAAGCAGTAGCAAGTCCTATCAAAGCTGCCAGTACAAGGGCCGTCATAACATTCATGACCGGTGGAATATCTATTTTTAGTAAATTTTCCGGCAATGCTTTCAGTGTATTGGCATCATCGGCTATATGCAGAAAAGGAATCACATTGTAACCTACGGCTGCTCCGAAAAAAGAGGCTCCGATAGATGATAGGTAGGCTATGCCGAAAGCGAATAAAAGCATCTTTGATGCATTGCTGCGCAAATGGGCAATAGAGGGGGCTATGAATCCCAGAATAATAAGGGGAACCAGGAAAAATATAATCTGTCCCGTGATGTGCTTTATACAGATAACGACTTCCAGCACTGCGTCATTAACAACAAAGCCTGCCAACAGTCCGATAATTACGGCAATAAGCAGTTGTACGATAGTATTACTTAGAAACTTTTTCATATATTTTTTTCAGTTAAACGATGAATATCCGGAAAAAGTTTGCTGTATAGGTATGTTATTTCATAGCTTGAACAAAGATAGAAAAATAAAATAGAATGCCGTATGAAAAACAGAAAAAGACGGGAAACATCACGCTCCCCGTCTTATGAAATCTTTTTGCCTTATGCTAATACCTTGATTAAGTGAAACATTTAAAAATCTCTCTTATAAATAATAGTTGTTACTGAAATATGAATTAAAAGTTGTTTTTACCTGTGTCCCACCATAGCCGTGTACCGCCATTGTCTGCACCACCAAGAGCCGTACACAGATTTTTATACTGCTCAGGATCTTTTTTGGCATCATCTTGTGAGAAGGGGAGGCGGCGAATCATGATGTCTGTATCAATTGTACCATTGCTGTTGTTGGTTTGTACTTTGAATAATTTCGGATATCCGGTACGGCGCTGTTCTGCCCATGCTTCCATGCCTTCTGGCCAGCAAGCAATCCATTTTTGAGTGATAATTTTTTCAAGTTGTTCTTCTTGATTAACTGCATCGTCAAAATTGGGAGTGGTGGTTATTAATGCTTTCATGTCTTTTCCGGGGCCTGCTGCATAATTAATGTAATCTGTCGGTTTACCTTTACTTGTCAGATATAGGCTTGCATCTCCGGCGCCCCATTGGTTGAATGAAGTTTGGACACCGGTTTCATAACATTGCTTTGCGCTTTCGTTTTTCGGATTGATACCTCGTAAAGATGCTTCAGCACGTAAGAACCAAGTTTCTGCTGCTGTCAGAAGAACGGCGGGTGTGGATGCTGTGATTGTTTGGGTGTTGATAAAGGAATAGCTTTGGTAATAATTGGGGTCACCGTCCTTGGCATATACTCCTTGAGGTACTCCTAGATATTCCTCTGTATGCTCTGCCAATGTCGCCGGATTATAATATATACTGATGCGTGGATCTTCATAACCGTTTAGGACAGAAGCTATTGTTGCTCCCATATAGGTTTCTCCCCAACCGGCAACACCTGCTAACGGGTTTTGATACCCCTTACCGGAGATTTGTATGTTTTCATCAGAAGATTCTATGACACCATAAGAGTTTTCTAATGCTTTTCGGGCTTCACTGGTAGCAAGTGTCTTATTTACATTAGATACGCGCATAGCTAGACGAAGACGTAATGAATTGGCAAATTTTATCCATCTGCTGGCTGTAGGACAATTGCACATATTAATGCTTTTCACGCCATCTTCTTTGCCGCCTTCTTTCAAATAAGTATCCAATGCGTCTACAGCTTTATCCAGATCATCAAAGAATGCTTTATAAGCTTCTTCCTGGGTATCAACAGAGTTTGTTTCGTTTTTTCCGAATTTAGAATAGACAATAGGGCCATAAGTATCAGTTATACGGTGCATGGCTTCTACTTTTAAAACAAGGGTTGCACCATAAAAATGTTTGTATTTGGCTTCATCTTGTGTAATTAATGTTGATTTATGGGCTACTGGAAATATATAATTATAAGTATAATTCCACGCACTGGCTGTCCATCCGGCCTCTAATGCATATACTGTATTTTTATCGCTGAATTTGGAGGCAAAATCATGAAAATATCCTGAGAACATATCATGATTCAAGTTTTGGAATGTCTGCCAAGGCCAAGTGGTGCCTTCTCCCCAGTCGTAGTTAAAATAAATACCTTTTTGAATTGTCTCAAAGTTAGTAGTGTATTTTTGGAAATCATATTCTTTTACAGTATCATCAAAACTACCGTTGATTTTATTGTCAGATTCGAATCCGTCTGTGCATGAGGCTAAACTCAGAAGGCTTCCCACGCATAAAATTGAAATATATTTTGAACTTTTCATAATGTCTTTGTTTTAAAATTAGAATGTAAATTTAACGTTGAAACCAATATTACGTGTAGTCGGCATGCCGAAAACATCAACGCCCTGCAGAGTATTACCTACTGATAAAGTTGCATCCGGGTCAAATGGAGCATCTTTGTACAAAAAGAATAAGTTACGTGCAACCAATGTGAGATCTAATCCTTTGATGAATTTGGTTTTGGCAAGGAGGGTTTCCGGGAATGAATAGCCTAGTGTCAATTCTCGTAAGCGTACATTCGTTGCATCATACATATAGTATTCTGAGATGCCGTTACGTCCTCCGACTGTACCATAGAAGTTAGGAACATCTTTGAATTGGATGCCTTCATATTCCACATAACCGCGATCACGGGATTCTCCGGATTCTTTGCTGACTCCCATTGCGTCAAGATGTGCTTGTGTCAATGACATGACATCTCCTCCGATACGTGCATCAATCAAGAAATACAAAGTAAATCCTTTGTAAGTAAAGGTATTGCTCCATCCTAATAAAGCATCAGGATTAGCATTGCCTAGTAAAGTATTGTTACCTGTTACTTTGATTGGATTTCCTGTCTCGTTTAATTTAATCTTACCATTTTCATCTCTTTCGAATCCGTTTCCATAAATATCTCCCAGTTTTCCACCTTCTTTTACCCACATGTCATAAGCCATGGAGAATCCTTCAGAACCGTAGCGGAATGATTTATAATCCTTGTGTAAGGAAACAACTTTGTTTCTGTTCATGGACATGTTTACAGCGGTTTTCCAACGGAAATTTTCATTCATCAAAGGAGTACCCTCTAGTGTCAATTCGATACCAGTGTTACGAATTTTACCTGCATTGATATAACGGAACGCATAAAGTGAACCAGCCGGATTGGCTACTCTTAACAGTTGGTTTTGTATCTGTACGATACCATGTAAAGTCAATTCCGAAGCGATTATTGAAAAACTTCCATTCTGTACCGAATTCAATGGAAGTACTGATTTCCGGTTTCAAATCACCACGTTGTTCTATATCGTTTGTTTGGATACTTCCACCACATTGAATGATGTCAGCTAAATTGGTGATGCCGATGGGAAGGTCATTGCCGACCTGTGCAAATGAACCACGGAATTTTGAAAAATTGATCCATTCCGGTAGTTTGATGCTGTTGCTCATAATCCAAGTCAAACCTACTGACGGATAGAAAAATCCATTTTTCATACTTTCTGTGTTTGCCAGGGTGGAAGACCAGTCATTACGTGCTGTAATATCTAAATAAATAGCATCTTTCCAACCCACTTGTGCTGTACCAAATAAAGATTGTATAGTACGTTTCGCATCAATTGTTTGGTTGATATATCCCTTTGAAGAGAATATGATATTGGAAACGGTAAATACATTAGGACGATATAAAGATGCTGTTTTGGAGTCGATCATTAAAGAATTGGCTTTGCTGACGTTAATGCTGGTTCCTAATGCGGCATTGATGGAAAAATCACCAAAGGTTTTGTTGAACATGGCCATGAAATCACCATATACTTGGAAGTTTTGTTCATCCGACCATACATAGCGTCCGTTAGGTAACCCTGTTTCATCATTTTTTCCGGCAATGTTTGCTGCTGTTGATGCATACATCTTGTTGTCAAACTTATCACTTACATAGTCTACATTCCCGCGTGCCTGGATACTTAACCAGTCAGTTGCTTTTATATTTGCACTGATAGAAGCTAATGCACGGTAACGTTTACTCTTGTTGGTCACACGATTTTTTATCCAGTACGGATTCTGATCCCATTCGCTGAATGAGCCGTCTTCATTTTTTGTATACCAATTCTGTAAGTTCATATTGCGGTCAGTATCGAAAACTTCAAAGTTTTCAGCGTAGGGAGCCAGATCGGCACCACGGGGAAAAGAATACAAGCCAACCAGCGGATTCAGATAATAACCACCTCCGGCAGGAGTATTACGGATAGTTTGTGTCATCAAACTGGCATTTCCGTCAATTTTAAACGATCATTAAAGAAACTGGCTGTTTCACGGAAAGTAATATTGTGCTTTTGAAGCTTATTTGAGTCCACGATACCTGTCCCCCGGGTATTGGCATAAGAAAAGTAAGTTTGCATTTTGTCATTACCTGTTTGGAAGGTTAAAGAGTTGATGGCTGTAATACCATTGCCAAACCAATTACCTACGTTATCATAGTCTGTCAGATTTCCTTTGTCGCCCCAACTGCTGGTACCATCGGCAGTTTGTCCATAATTGTTTTGAAATTCCGGCAGGCTGACAGCATGGTCTACTGTCAGGTTAGAGGAGAATGTAACTCTTGACATACCGGCTTTCCCTGATTTTGTAGTAATTAAAATAACACCGTTGGCAGCTTGGGAGCCATAGAGAGCAGCGGCAGACGCACCTTTTAATATACTCATACTTTCAATATCATCAGGGTTCAAGTTGGAAACACCGTCACCAGAGTCATGGTTGACCCCGTCATTTTCACCTCCCATAACGGTGGCTGTTGATTCTGTTGTGATATTCAGCATAGGAACGCCATCTATGACATATAACGGTTGGTTGTTACCACTGGCGAATGCTGAACGTGCACCACGGATAGATACTTTTGCCGAACCTCCCAGACCGGATGAACTCTTTGTTATTTGCACACCGGCAGATTTACCGGCTAATGAATTGATCATATTAGCGTCCTTTACTTTATTCAGTTCGTCACCATTCAGTTGCTGAGTGGAATAAGTTAAAGAGGCTTCTTTCTTTTTAATACCCATAGCGGTTACTACAACAGTTTCCAGTTTCAATGCATCATCTTCCATTTTAATGGTAAAATTAGTCTTTCCGTTTACTGGAATTATGACTTTTTTATAACCGATATAAGATATAACCAGTTGTGCATCAGCCGGAACTTCTAACGTAAAGTTACCGTCAATATCGGTAATTGTACCGTTAGTAGTACCTTGTTGAATAATGTTTGCACCGATAATTGCTTCACCTTGCATATCAGTTATAGCACCTTTAACAGTAATTGTATTTTGCTGTTTTACTTCCTCACGGGCTATATTGCTTTCTTTTGTCAAAACAATGTTTTTACCTTCCATAACATAAGTGATACCAGTTCCGGAAAAAACTTCATCTAGAATTTCGGATACGGCTTTATTTTTTGCTGTTGATTTTTACCTTGCGGCTTAGATCTACATTTTTCTTACTATAGACAAACAGGTAATTAGTTTGTGATTCGATGGCAGAAATCAATTGGGCTACCTTCATGATGTTGGTATCCAGACTGACTTTGGCGTTCTGAGAGTGTACATCCATACTGAATGCGCTGAATGCTGTGGTTAACAGAAGAATTAAGGTGATCTTCATAGTTCGTAATATTTGTTTAAAAGCTAAACTTTTTGGGCATAAGTACCCTTCCAAAGAAATTTTTCTCATATCTTTGTAATGTGTTAAGTTAATAAATTTGATTAAGGTCAATTGTTAGCTGTCGAATCGGGGAGTATGGGGGTACTTTCCGATTCTTTTTTCAAAGGTTTTTATGTAATCATAACAGTTCATTTTTTAAGGTTAAACTTCTATTGTGATTTTATTCTATGGTTATCTTGTTATGTTCGTTATCAATATTGTATTTAAACGGATGGTCTTTTTGTATAACTTTTAGTATATGCTCTATGCCGTCCAAATCTTTGAATTTACCAGTGCAGCGGTAGTTCTCTAAGATTTTAGGATTCTTCACTGTTATCTTATAATTATAATATAGAGCAATCTTGTCCAGTAACTCTTTAAACGGAACATCATCGAAATAATAAATGCCTTGCATCCATGCCAAAGCATTGTTACTGCTCATTTCGCCCGTTTTGTATTTGCCGTTTTCCATTGAGAAATACTTTCCTTTGTCAGGCTGGTAATTGGCTTTTCTTCTTTTGCATTGTTGGTAAGCAAGTTGATGGAACCTTCTATCAGTCTGGCTATAAAGCTGTTTGAACCTTTATAGGAGCATACATCGAATTTTGTTCCGGTGACTTGCACCTTTATGTTTTCTGTCTGCACATAAAAAGGAATCTCCTTATTGTGTGCCACCTCGAAATAGGCTTCTCCGTCTAACGTGACTTTACGGTCTTTTTTACCGAAGTTTTCATCATAAGTTAGTGTGGTTTGGGAATTCAACCATACTATAGAACCGTCAGGAAGATCCATCTGTGCACGTTGACCTGCTGGAATACGGATGGTTTGTGACAATTGTTGTTTAGGTTTATGCATATGTGGCAAATCCATTACAAAAACAATAGCCAGCATGGCGGCAATGGCAATCAGTGGGTACAGGTACAGATGCCCTTTCGGTTTCCGTTGTATGTTCGAACCGTCAGAAAAAAGGGTTACATCAAACAGCATTCGCTCTTTTAGAAAGTGTTCCTTGTTTTCTACACTGCTTTCTACCCATTCCACAATCTGGTTTTCCTCTTTTTCGGTGGTTTCTCCTCTGAAATATTTATGTAGCAATTCGGTTTTCATTCTTTCTGCATTTTGTATATAGAACAGGATAGCTGGAAACAACCCTAGTGGAAAAATGATTTTTTTTTCGATTTTCTCAAAAAAAGTGCTTTTTATCCTCTTTTTTCATTTCAAGTAAAATTATTACCCCCCTGACACACTGCTAATAAAAAATATTAGTAACTTTGCAACACCCAAAATAAGCGAGATTGTATTTATACACTATAAACAAAAATAAGAGATTATGATGACAATTGACAAATTCAACTTTGCCGGTAAAAAGGCAATTGTCCGTGTGGACTTCAATGTACCTTTGGACGAAAATGGTAAAATTACTGATGATACTCGTATCCGTGGTGCTCTTCCTACACTGAAAAAAGTGTTGGCTGATGGTGGCAGCTTGATTATCATGTCACACATGGGTAAACCCAAAGGTAAGGTAAATGCTAAATATTCATTGAGCCAGATTGTCGATGCTGTTTCTGAAAAATTAGGTGTACCTGTTCAATTTGCTCCTGATTGTGCGAAAGCCGGTGATGCTGCAGCTGCTTTGAAACCGGGTGAAGTCCTGTTGTTGGAAAATTTGCGTTTCTATCCTGAAGAAGAAGGAAAGCCTGTTGGCATTGACAAAGAAGATCCTGCATACGAAGATGCCAAGAAAGCGATGAAGGCTTCTCAGAAAGAATTTGCCAAGACTTTGGCTTCTTATGCTGATTGCTATATCAATGACGCATTCGGCACTGCTCACCGTAAACATGCTTCTACAGCCGTTATCGCTGACTATTTCGATGCGGACAACAAGATGTTGGGGTATTTGATGGAAAAAGAAGTTCAAGCTGTTGATAATATCCTGAAAGATATCAAGCGCCCGTTCACTGCTATTATGGGTGGTTCCAAGGTGTCTACTAAGATTGGTATCATTGAAAACCTGATGGATAAAGTGGATAACTTGATTCTTTGCGGTGGTATGACTTATACTTTTGCAAAAGCTCAAGGTGGAAAAATTGGTAATTCTATCGTAGAAGATGACAAATTGGATTTGGCTCTTGATATCATTGCTAAGGCTAAAGCTAAAGGTGTGAATTTGGTATTGGGCTCTGATTGTGTGGCTGCTGATGCATTCTCTAACGATGCTCATACTCAGGTTGTTCCTGCAAATAATATTCCTGACGGATGGGAAGGTTTGGATGCAGGTCCTGAAACTCAGAAAGCATTTGCTGCTGCTATTGAAGATGCCAAGACTATTCTGTGGAACGGTCCTGCCGGTGTTTTTGAATTCGATAACTTTACTGCCGGTTCACGTGCTATCGCTGAAGCTATCGCAAAAGCAACTAAGAACGGTGCATTCTCATTGATCGGTGGTGGTGACTCTGTAGCTTGTATCAACAAGTTCGGCATGGCTGACCAGGTTTCTTATATCTCTACCGGTGGCGGTGCTTTGTTGGAAGCAATTGAAGGAAAAATTCTTCCGGGTGTTGCAGCTATCAAAGGTGAATAATTAATTTTCTGCTATATATAAAAAAGGCAGCCTTTTCGAAAGCTGCCTTTTTTATATTCTTTATTTTGTACTTTTCAGAACATGAACAAAACTGTTGCTACCAGTCTGTTGTTTGAAACAGAATGAGTATCAATAATTTTTCCGTTAGAACTTTTCATGGAACCATACCATGCGGAAGTAAGATTGTATTCAACTCCCAATTTCCAGTGAGGCACATTATAGGTTAGTTCTGCGCTGGTGCTTACCAATTGGTCTACATTGGTTCCTGTACCATACATTTTACTTATTTCGTCACTCGTTCCTAAATTTTTCATATAACCTAAAAAAACAGCCGGTTTCCATTTCTTACCGTATGCAATGTTCAGCCATGAACTAGAATTCCGGTTGGGGGAATACTCTTGTTCTCCCGTACGGGCATCAGTGGATTTTACACCGTATCCGCCCAGCATGGATACTTGTGTAAGATTGGAACCCAAAATACTTTTTGCTGCCACATACCATAGGGGAGTATATTTCATGTGAACTTCGTAAGACAGGGCAGTGACACGTTCATCCACTTTGTAAACTTCATCTTCTACTACCGATTGAGTACGAGGTTTTAATGAAATCATTTCAATGCCTGCTCCCACTAGCCAGTTGCTTCTTTTGTAATCTGCACCAATATAGATTTCGGGTATACAACTTTCTTTTATGTATTTCTGGCTTTTCCCATCAGGACCTTGAGACAGGTATTGGGATTGCCAAATAGCTGCGCCTGTCAGTTGTATATCACCAGCTTTGTAGCGGAATCGTATTTGTGGGGCACGGCTGAACGGTTGGAAAGGAGCTCCCATATTCAGATTCAGAATTTGTGGAGCAACGTCACCATATAACGGATGCCAGGTTTGTCCCAACAGTAAAGACGGTTTTCCCAATCAAGGTTTAAATAGGCATGGCGCAGACGTATAGTGGAGAAGGTTGTTCCTGATCCGCGGAAGTCCATTTCTACTTTTGCGGAGGTTTTTGCTCTTCCCAACTTGGGACCTTGCACATCTATTCCCAAACGGGTATATAAAGTATAAAAGCTTCCATTAGCTGTCGCATTCAGGTCTTTACCTGTTGCATCGTACACTTTATCTTTAGGATACATATAGAAGAGCCCGTCAACAGTTTCTTCATTGGCACGACTATTGTAATAGAAGTCGGTGCGGATTTGTCCGTAGAACTTGTAATTGAAATCTTTGTCTTGAGCAAAACTTTTTGCCGATAGCAGTAAAAATGTGAATAAAAATAAATATTTTCTCATATTTTAAAGGGTTATTATAAACAGTCGGCAAAATTACATAATTTATTTGAAAATCGCACGTGTCTTGGTAAAAGAATTGTGCGCCTCTACATATAAAGTCTGCACCGATACAAATTATTTTTGTTGCCTCATTCAAGGCAACATTTGAATCTTGTCGTATTCTTCATCAGTTACGGGTTCTAACCATTCATTGGATGTGTTTTCTCCGGAAAGTTCGAATGCAAGGTGGGCGAACCAACTGTTGGCGGCTGCACCGTGCCAATGTTTTACGTTGGCAGGGATATGGATCACTGTGCCGGGAAGAATCTCAACAGCTGCTTTACCTTCCTCTTGATACCAGCCACGACCGGCTATGCCGATAAGCATTTGTCCGCCACCTTGAGTTGCATGGTGGATGTGCCAGTTGTTACGGCAGCGTGGTTCAAAGGTGACATTGGAAATGCTTACCTGTTCACGAGAGATAGGGGCGAGGTAACTGTTACCAGTGAAATATTGTGCATAAGCGGTGTTTGGTTCTCCGATAGGAAAAATCATTTCGCGTTGGAACGTTGTTTTTTCATCTTTATCTTTACAAGAGATATCTTCATTCCATACTTCTTTGGCAAGACGGAATGCCGCCCATGCTTTCGGCCATCCTGCATAGAAGCCGATATGAGTGATGATCTCTGCAATTTCCGTACGCGTAATACCGTTGTTTTTGGCTGATTGGAGATGGAATGTAAGCGAACTGTCCGTTATTCCTTGACTGATGAGTGAGGTGATTGTGACTAAACTGCGGTCACGAAGACTGAGTTGCTCGGTGCGGCTCCACACTTCTCAAAAGAATGTCGTCATTAAGTTCCGCGAATTTAGGAGCGAATGTTCCTAATTGGTCGCGTCCTGCTGTCTGTTTGATCTTTTGTGCCATACTGGTTGTTGTTAAAATACTGAATATTAAAAGTAAAATGACTTTGTTCATAGCGTTCATATTTTAAGTCTTTCAATATAAATTCTATGTACAAAAGTATGGAGTTGAAAAAATAAGATTGTACCCAGATTACAGATTTTATACCATTTTTCCTGTTTCGTTTGTTGTGCTTTTAAAATGAAATTCCATTGTCATCCGGCTAAGTTTTCAATCAGGAAATAGAAAACAAGGTTTTGAGCCGGATTACAATGGAATTTAATTCTCCTTATATAAATAGGTAATTAATAGATTTCTATTTCGTCCAAAGCTATTGTGCTGGGTACCTCGCTTTTATCATGAGGGCTATAGCAATCAATTCCATTGCGTATTTTACCTCCGCTTGTAAATTCTATTTTACCTTCACCGCTTCTTGTGCCGGAAATTCTATTTCTTCATCGAAGCCTCTGAACGTATTTTCTTTGATATCGTAAGTGAATTCTTTTTCGGCTACTTTCTCGAATTTGTTGTCTAAAGAGGAAACATAGACTACAGCTTTGCTCACCGGCAATATTCCACCTGCTGCATTATACAATGTACCGAATCTGATTTTACGGATAGTGGCTTTCTCAAAGTCTACTATAAAAGTAACTTTGTCATTATTGTCTGGGCTGATACCTACCCACGGGTGGAGGAGGCATTATTTCCACGTTTTCCATTGGTCAGTCCTAAAGTCACAGTGTCTGCGCCCAATATATCATTTTCTCCTAAAATATCACCTTTCATACCTTTGGGTTCGGGCATGATTTCATATTTTTTCCCACTGATTAAATTCTTGTAAAGCTGTTTATGAGTAACCTTACCGATTTGTTTGCCATTAACGAAAGCAGCGGCTTTCAAGTCGTATGTGCCGTCCAATGGGAATGGACGATTGTATAAGTTGGCATGTATGGATGGTTGCTCACCATGAGTCGTATAATAGATTTGTGCTCCCGGATAGAATGTTTCCAGCTCTACATTCAGTACACCTTCTTGGGTGGCACGGGTGTTGATATTTACATCAAAGAAGTTGAGGCAAGGTTTTACGCCCATTGCTTCCAGACGTTGGAAGTCTTCAACCATGCGGTTGCAGAATGAAGTAAAATTCTTTTTCTTCATCGGAGTCCAGCCGGTTTCGGATATAGCGATCAGGCGTGGGAAGATTTGATAATCACGGTTATCCTCAGTTGGCATATATTCTGCCCAGCAATTGGCCTGTACACCAATGATGTGCTGTTTTACCAAACTGTCTGCATCAGCCGGTACTGGATTATAGCTGTATGTCTTTTTCAGTGTGTTGTATCCACCGATAGTAACAGGGGCTATTTCCGGTTCTTCCTGGTAATGGTCAAGGTAAGCGTAAGGATTAGGAGTCATAATAGCATCATGTCCGGCTTTGGCTGCGGTCATTCCGCCTTCCACACCACGCCATGACATCACTGTGGCGTTGGGGGCAAGCCCTCCTTCCAGTATTTCATCCCAACCGATGATATTACGTCCTTTGCTGTTCAGGTATTTTTCCACACGGCTTACGATATAACTTTGTAATTTCTCTTCTTTCGTATGCTTTCTTCCGTCTACGGATTGGGAGTGATGTCATTTTCCAATCCCAGTTCACGTATCAGTTTTTGACAATGTTCACATTGTTCCCAGGCTGTTTTAGGACATTCATCACCACCTATATGTATATAAGAGCTTGGGAATAATTCCACCACTTCGTCCATGACTCCTTCCATAAACTGGAAGAAGGTGTCGGTAGGGCAGAATACTTGGTCAAACACACCCCATAATTTGCAAACTTCGTAGGTGCTGTCCGGAGTGCAGGACAATTCAGGGTAGGAAGCGATAGCGGCCAAGGCATGTCCAGGTAACTCTATCTCCGGAATGACAGTGATATATTTGCTTTGAGCGTATGCAACGACTTCTTTTATTTCGTCTTGTGTGTAAAACCTCCGTGGGCTTGCCGTCATATTTGAATGGGTAATGGGTATAGAAATAATCCACCATGGTTTCTGAACGTTGAGAGCCGATCTCAGTCAGTTTGGGGTATTTTTTGATTTCAATTCTCCAGCCTTGGTCGTCTGTAAGGTGCCAGTGGAAGGTGTTCATTTTATGTGCAGCCAATACATCTATGAATTTTTTGATATAATCTATAGATGCGAAATGGCGGCATACATCCAGCATGGCTCCGCGATAGCGGAATGTTGGGGCGTCTTCTATTTCAATGCAAGGTACACTCCATTCGGCATTACGTGCTCTTTCTTTACAATAGACATCCACCGGCAACAGTTGATACAGGGTTTGTAATCCATAGTAAAGCCGTTAGGCGCCGATGCGGTAATTTTATCAGTTGAGGGGTGACCGATAACTTGTAGGCTGCTCTTTTTCCATCCCCGGAATGCTGTCAAAAACAATGGAGGGTACATTTTCATGTAACTCGTCAGTCGGTTTCAGCTTGAGACCGGCTATATCCAGGAGAGTGGTTGACAGGCCGGAAGCAATGTGTTTCACTTCTTGTGAGGCGTTAACGACGATAGGAACATCACTGTTCAGGTAAAAACGTCCCTGCTGCTCGCTCATGGTAACAGGCAATGGAACTACATTGTACTCATTGATTACTTCTTTCATTTGGCATCCACACATTAATAACCCAACGAAAAATACTGGCAGACTCTTTTTCTTCATAATAAATCTGTGTTAAGTTTTTAAATAAAGGGGGTATAGAAATTCTTTTTGGACAAAAATAGCAATAAAAACGGAATAAACATGTTTTTCAGAGAGATTAATATGTTTACAATATAAAAATATTTTTCACAGATTTGTTTCTTTATTGCTAATAGAATGCTATCTTTGTCCGAGTTAACCAATTTATTAATCTAACGCGCATGACAGCAAATACCCCCAAACGGTTGCTTGCTCTTGACATCTTGAGAGGCATCACTATTGCAGGCATGATTCTTGTAAATAACCCCGGTTCATGGGGGCATGTGTATACTCCGTTGGAGCATGCCGCCTTTAACGGGTTAACCCCTACCGATCTCGTTTTTCCTTTTTTTATGTTCATTATGGGAATATCCACTTATATTTCTTTGCGGAAATATAATTTTACTTATTCTCATGCTACATTACGGAAGATTGTGAAACGTACAGTCGTTATTTTTTGTATCGGTCTGTTTTTGAATCTTCTGGCCAAATCGGTTTTTACACATCATCTGAATTTTGAAGAGTTGCGTTATTTAGGAGTCATGCAACGGCTTGCTATAGGATACGGTGTGACTAGTCTGGTTGCTATAACGGTGAAGCATAAATATTTTCCCGCTATCATTTTGGTGACTTTGGCTGTCTATTTTCTTTTATTGGCTATGGGAGACGGCTTTAACTTGTCGGCCACTAATATAGTGGCCCGTTTTGATGTATGGGCATTGGGTACATCCCACATGTACCATGATGGTGGAATGGCGTTTGATCCGGAAGGACTATTGAGTACGCTTCCTGCGGTGTGCCATGTAATGGTAGGGTTTTATTGTGGAAAGTTATTGTTTTCTGCTAAAGATAATGACGAGAAGATACAACGATTGTTTTTGGTGGGTACTATTCTCACATTTGCCGGCTTTTTGTTAAGTTACGGCTGCCCTATCAATAAGAAAGTGTGGTCGCCTACTTTTGTCATTACAACCTGCGGATTGGCATCCAGCTTTTTGGCTCTGCTTATCTGGATCATTGATATAAAAGGCTATCAAGGTTGGTGCGTTTTTTTCCGGTCGTTCGGAGTGAACCCTTTGTTTATCTATGTGTTTGCGGAAATAATGGGGATTCTATTGGGTGCTACGGGGGCAAGTGTCTTTATTTATGAAAAGGTACTGGTTCCGGTGTTGGGAAATTATCCCGGTTCATTAGCCTATGCTTTGTTGTATGTATTATTTTGTTGGAGTATTGTTCATATTTTATACAAGAAAGGTATTTATGTCAAGATCTAAAAACGGAAACAGAAAATTAGTTAAATGAAAGAGACGAAGAATGTTTTTATGTCAGAACTGACGGAGGTGTTTAGCAAACGTCAGCAACAGTTTGTTCAGTTTGCTTACTCGTATGTCAGGAACAGGGAAGAGGCTGAGGATATTGTAATGGGGGCTTTTACTAATGTATGGGAGCACCGGAATGAGTTACAGGAGGATACCAATATTTCTGCGTTGCTGTTGACTGCCATAAAAAATCGTTCATTGAATCATTTGCAACACTTGGAGGTACGTATGCGTGCCGAGCAGCATATAGGAGATATGCGGCAGAAAGAACTGGCTTTGCGTATCTCGACTTTGGAGGCTTGTGATCCCGATAAATTGTTTTGTGATGAGATTCAAGCTTTGGTGCAGGAAGCCATTAGTGAATTGCCTCCTACAAGCAGGGAGGTGTTTATTTTGAGCCGGATGAAAAATTTACCGAACAAGGAAATTGCTTTGCGGCTGGATATTTCTGTAAAGACTGTAGAATTTCATATCACCCGGTCGCTGAAACAGTTACGGGTGCAGCTGAAGGATTATCAGTTTCTTTGGAGTTTTTTATAAAACAAGACCATGCCTCAGTTATTTGGACATGGTCTTGTTCTTATTTCATATACAGGAATCAGAAACTATAATCTGCACTTAAACCGAACACTTTGTTGGTACGGCTATATACATTTGTTCCGGGTAGTCCGGTTCCGTTATAGTTGGTTGATTTTTTTGTATAATCCTCATAATTAGTCCACATATAACCAATATTTAAATTGAGGTGTTTGTTCATCTTTATTTTGGCTCCGACTCCCAAAGAGTAAGAATCACAAGAAAAACTGGTATCTGATTGATAGTTATCTGATAGTCCGTAGTCAGTGATTTGTCCACCACAGCTGAGGGTTAGTTGCTTGGTTACATCAAACTCAATACCTGCCAAGTATTCATTGGTTCCTTTAGTCAGATATTTTTGTTTGCCGTTTGCCATACCTGCATTTTTGTCATCATAAAAATGATATTCTACAGAAGCGCGAAGTACCGGAAGGAATTCGTAGGCGGCTGCGATAGAGAGCATGGCTGGGATGTCATTGGGAGTATTCACACCGTGTTCGTAGGGGGCTACCATATCTTTGGCACTGGGTGGATACTGTAAGTTCTTTGTATTGTTTTCGATATTCAAGTTGGTCTTGAATTCATATTTGGCACCAATGTTCAGTTTACCCAGTTTAGCATCTACACCGATAACAGGAGTAAGTCCCCAGCCGGTTTGGTCACAGTCTAGAGCAAGAGGCAACAGGTTTGTGTCTGTTCCTTTTACAATAGCGTTCAGAAAGCCTTTGTAGCCACCGGTAAAGTAGTTCATTCTACCTCCACCGAATACGGAAAGCCATTCGGTAGCTTTATAGGATAATCCCAGCTGCAAAGAATAAATATATTGTTTACCGTCCATGGCACTTGTTATATCATACATATCAGGAGTTATAACCGTAGGTTTTCTGCTTTTAAAGCGTCTTGAAAAATACCTGCCATAGCTGAGGCGTCGAACATAGGCAGTCCGTCATCAAAAGACGCCTTTCCACCTCCGGCAGTGATGGCGAAGAATCCTGAAATTGTCCACTCACCTTTTTTATATGCGGCGAAGAGGCTGGGGATAACCGGTGCGGCGGCTGTTCCTTCGTAATATTTTTCAAAAGGCTTGTCTGCAACAGTAGGACCTGTGGCGCTAACGCCATTGTATGTCATAAAACTGGCATCAATATTTCTAGTCTGATAAGCGCTCTGAATGCTCAATCCTACATGGAATCCGTCTTTGGGCAAGAAAGCCAGGCCGGCAGGATTAGATAAAGCACCGTCTATTTCTGTTGTAGCACCACGGGATAGCATACGGAGAAAAGCTGCATGTTGATTTGTATTGGTTAAAATACCTCCTGCGAAAGTTGAATTTGAAACGATTAGTGTCGCTGCACTAATTAATAATAGTTTCTTCATTTATTACTTGATTTTTTGTTTGCGGGCGCAAAGGTAGGATAAAATAACACACGGGCAAACCTTTTGTGCAATTATTTGTGTCGTCTATTGAAAAAATCAACTGTTTCAATAGAAACTATTTACTTGGATGATGAATATCCTTTTTTTTATTTGTGTGATTGATTGGTAGGAACTGTGGAATGAGGGAGCGTGCTGATACTTTTGTGATATATTTGTTCCGGCACGCCTGTCCGCTAAGTAAATTCCTGGTCTGTTTACGGTTTCTTCACTCCATTCAGAACACCGGATTGAAAAGAATGTAGTATCTTTGCAACTCTTTTACTCAATGCAAAAAAAATATATGTATACCAACAAAGAAATATGGAACGTAAGTTATCCGATTTTTCTCGGATTATTGGCGCAAAACATTATCAATGTGACAGATACTGCTTTCCTGGGCAGGGTAGGAGAAGTCGAGTTGGGAGCTTCCGCCATGGGTGGATTGTTTTATATCTGTGTCTTCACTATTGCTTTCGGTTTTAGTGTCGGTTCACAAATCTTGATTGCTCGTCGTAATGGAGAAGGACGTTACAAAGATGTGGGTCCCGTAATGATACAGGGAGGGACATTCTTGCTGGGATTGGCGGTGCTCATGTTTGGGCTGACACATCTTTTGGCCCCATCCATTGTCCGCTTGCTCATTTCATCTGATTCCATTTTTGATGCTACCATGGAATTTCTCAACTGGCGTATTTGGGGCTTTTTCTTCGCCTTTGTCAACGTGATGTTCCGTGCGCTGTATATTGGCATTACACGTACTAAGGTGCTGACAATGAATGCTGTGGTCATGGCATTGGTGAATGTGCTGTTGGACTATATTTTGATTTTCGGTAAGTTTGGAATGCCGGAGATGGGGATTAAAGGAGCAGCTGTCGCTTCGGTGATGGCTGAAGCCGCTTCATTGGCTTTTTTCTTGATTTATACCTACGCAAAGGTGGATTTTAAGAAATTCGGCTTGAATCACTGGCAGAAGATTGACTTTTCTTTATTGGGAAAAATTCTGAGTATTTCGTGTTTTACCATGATACAATATTTTTTGGCCATGGCTACTTGGTTTGTCTTTTTCATCGCGATAGAACGGTTGGGTCAACGCGAGCTGGCGATTGCCAATATCGTGCGTAGTATCTATATTGTGATGCTCATTCCGGTTCAGGCATTGTCTACTACTACCAATTCATTGGTCAGCAATCTGATTGGTGCGGGGGGGATAACCCATGTCATGCGTTTGATTTGGCGTATAGCCCGGATGTCGTTTCTCATTATGGTGGTCTGTGTGGCGGTGGTGGTGCTTTTTCCTCATGCCATGCTTTCGGTTTACACCAACGAACCGGCGTTGCTGGTAGAGTCTGTGCCTTCGTTGTATGTCATTGCCGGAGCGATGATTATCGCATCAGTGGCGAATATCTATTTCAATGCCATTTCGGGAACTGGAAATACGCAGGCTGCTCTGATACTTGAAATGGGGACTTTGGTATTCTACGCCCTTTACATTCTATGGATAGGCATAGTGGTGAAAGCACCGGTTTCTGTTTGTTTTTCTATAGAGGTGGTGTACTATAGTTTGTTACTGCTTAGCAGCATTATTTATTTGAAAAAAGCAAAATGGCAGAATAAAAAGATATAAGGTTCATAAGTTTTTTGTATTTTTGCACCCTGTTGTTATTCTGAAGGTTAGTAAAGAAGGACAGGCAATCATAATTCGTAATTTATAATTAAAGATATATGTTCGATAATTTAAGTGAGAGACTGGAACGGTCTTTTAAGATTCTGAAAGGTGAGGGAAAAATCACCGAGATTAATGTAGCGGAAACATTGAAGGATGTGCGTAAAGCTTTGTTGGATGCTGACGTGAACTATAAGGTCGCCAAAGGCTTTACTGATACTGTGAAAAGAAAAAAGCTTTGGGGCAGAATGTGCTTACGGCTGTGAAGCCCAGCCAGTTGATGGTAAAGATTGTACATGATGAACTGACTGCATTGATGGGCGGTGAGACTGCCGAATTGGTGTTGGAAGGTCGTCCGGCGGTTATCCTGATGTCAGGTCTGCAAGGTTCCGGTAAGACTACTTTCTCCGGTAAACTGGCCCGTATGCTGAAAACCAAGAAGAACCGTAAGCCGCTGTTGGTGGCTTGTGACGTTTATCGTCCCGCTGCTATCGAACAGTTAAGAGTATTGGGAGAACAAATCGAGGTTCCTGTATATAGTGAATTGGACAGCAAGAATCCGGTGCAAATTGCATTGAACGCTATTCATGAAGCAAAAGCGAAAGGTTATGATTTGGTTATTGTCGATACAGCCGGTCGTCTGGCTATCGACGAACAGATGATGAATGAGATTGAGGCGATTAAGAAAGCGGTCAATCCGGATGAAACATTGTTCGTTGTCGATTCAATGACCGGTCAGGATGCGGTGAACACAGCCCGTGAATTTAATGAACGTTTGGACTTTAACGGTGTTGTGCTGACCAAGTTGGATGGTGATACCCGTGGCGGTGCCGCTCTTTCTATTCGTACCGTTGTGAATAAGCCTATCAAGTTTGTGGGTACCGGCGAAAAGTTGGATGCTATCGACCAGTTCCATCCTGCACGTATGGCAGACCGTATTCTCGGCATGGGTGATATCGTGTCTTTGGTAGAACGTGCGCAGGAGCAATATGACGAGGAAGAGGCAAAGCGCCTTCAGAAAAAGATTGCCAAAAACCAGTTCGACTTCAATGACTTTTTGAGCCAGATTCATCAGATAAAGAAGATGGGTAACCTGAAAGAGTTGGCTTCCATGATTCCGGGTGTGGGTAAAGCGATTAAAGACATTGATATCGATGATAATGCATTCAAGAGCATTGAGGCGATTATTTATTCCATGACTCCGCAGGAACGTACAAATCCCGAAATCCTGAACGGAACACGTCGTACGCGTATAGCCAAAGGCAGTGGAACCAGCATTCAGGAGGTAAACCGTTTGCTGAAGCAGTTTGACCAGACCCGCAAGATGATGAAGATGGTGACCGGTAGCAAGATGGGTAAGATGATGCCGAAACTTAAAAAGTAAGGTTTAAATAAACAGGTAGGGAGAAAGTGCGGAACTTTCTCCTTTTTTTATTATGCAACGTGGCTGATTTATGCTACATTTGTTGCTCAATGGATTATTTATAAATAAATAGTATGCAACTAATTGATGGAAAAGCTATTTCGGAACTGGTGAAGCAGGAGATTGCTGCGGAAGTTGCCGGAATCGTGGCTAAAGGTGGCAAGCGTCCCCATTTAGCTGCAATCCTCGTTGGACACGACGGGGGAAGTGAGACATACGTGGCGGCTAAAGTAAAGGCCTGTGAAGTATGTGGTTTCAAATCCAGTCTGATCCGTTATGAAGCAGATGTGACGGAAGAAGAATTACTGGCAAAGGTCAGAGAACTGAATGAGGATGCTGACGTGGATGGTTTTATCGTACAACTTCCTTACCGAAGCATATTTCCGAGCAGAAAGTGATTGAAACCATTGACTATCGTAAAGATGTGGATGGTTTCCATCCTATCAATGTAGGACGTATGTCCATTGGCCTTCCTTGCTATGTATCCGCTACGCCTAATGGTATTCTGGAATTGCTGAAACGTTACCATATTGAAACACAGGGAAAGAAGTGTGTAGTATTGGGCCGTAGCAATATTGTGGGTAAGCCTATGGCGAGCCTGATGATGCAGAAAGCTTATCCGGGTGATGCCACTGTAACTGTTTGTCACAGCCGCAGCAAGGATTTGGTAAAAGAATGTCAGGAAGCTGACATTATCATTGCTGCACTGGGTCAGCCGAATTTTGTGAAGGCTGAGATGGTGAAAGAAGGTGCGGTGGTTATTGACGTGGGTACTACCCGTGTGCCGGATGCCACAAAGAAATCCGGATTCAAACTGACCGGAGATGTGAAATTTGATGAAGTGGCTCCCAAATGTTCTTATATCACTCCCGTTCCGGGTGGTGTGGGACCTATGACTATTGTATCTTTAATGAAGAATACGTTGCTGGCTGGAAAAAAGGCCATTTACAAATAAGTGCCACATGCTTTGCGAAGCTTGATGGATAAAAAAGAATGTGTCAAAAGTTTGGTAATGCTTACAGGATAAGCTGACCTGCTTTTGACACACTTGTTTTCATGAACAAAAGTTAGATAGTGTAAAATAAACTGTGTCACGCATTATTTCCTATTAGAAAACTTATCGGTCGGGGAACGGCCAGCGCCAAGGGGCGGGACCACCCGTCCCGACGAGTGTAAAATTACAATAATTTAAATTGTTCTCCAAACTTTATGGCCAGTTGCAGTGAGATTGTAGCCCAATTGGCAAGTGGCATAGTCCACTTCTTCCGTATATTACGGTATGCAAGATAAACCAGTTTCTCAAGGGCTGTATCCGACGGGAACACGCCCTTGTTTTTTGTTACCTTACGAATCTGACGGTGATACCCTTCAACAGTATTTGTTGTATATATAAGCTTACGGATAGCCGGAGTGTACTGGAAATATTCGGACAGCTTATCCCAATTCTCCTGCCAGGACCTGATTACAACAGGATACTGTTCGCCCCATTTCTCTTCCAGCTTAAGAAGTTCATTTTCTGCCGATTCTTTATTTACAGCCTGATAAACGCATTTCAAATCCTTCAGGAATTCCTTTTGATTTTTGGAGCCTACATATTTGATGGAATTACGAATCTGATGTACAACACAAAGCTGTATGGCTGTATTGGGATAAACACTTTGGATTGCTTCAGGAAAACCTTTCAAGCCGTCTATACAGGCAATAAGAATATCTTCGACTCCACGGTTCTGGAGATCTGTCAGAACACTGAGCCAGAAGTTTGCTCCCTCATTTCTTGATATATACATTCCGAGTAGCTCCTTATGTCCTTCCCGGTCAATACCCAACACATTATAGATTGCACGTGTAACAGCACAACCACGTTCATCCGTTACCTTATAATGGATGGCATCCATCCAGACTATAGGATAGACAGAATCAAGCATACGTGATTTCCATGCCTTTATTTCCGGAAGTACACGATCTGTAATGGCGCTGATTGTATCTGCCGATATACGATTACCAAGGTTCTCTTCCATCCAATCACTAATCTCACGTGTGCTGTTACCAAGAGCATACAGGCCGATTATACGGTCAGCAACACCTTCTGCCAGAATGGTCTCACGCTTCTTAATAAATTGTGGATCAAAACTTGAATTACGGTCACGAGGAGTGGATACGGTTACCTCACCTAATGGTGTCTGGACCTGCTTTTGCATTTTCCCGTTACGGCGGTTACCCATTTGACGTTCTTCTTCTGTAAGATGTGCATCCATCTCACCCTCTAGAGCTGCATTCAGGATACTTTCCAATAAAGGGGCGAAAGCACCGTCTTTACCTAACAAGGGCTTACCTGCTCTTAGCTGCTCAATTGCCTTGTTCTTGATACTCTCAAAATCAAATTCTTCTTTCATACAAAAAAAACGTGTTAGCAAAGTTAATATTTTACTCTTTGCTGACACAGTTTTATTTACATCCTCTATAAGTTCAGCCGTTTTTTGACGCTCGCCTTCTGTCTGGCAATTCGCCAATATCTCATTACGCTTTTCGGTAGATATGATAAACGCATCGTTATACCCAGTAAGGACTCCACGATAAATGTTTATATCCCAATCTTTGAGTGGTGTACCAATAGATTCATCTTATGCCTGATACATTGTTCAATTGGCGACAATATTACCCAGCTGTTACTATCGGAGAAATCGCAAATGGTATGCTCTTGCTGCACGAAATCGCTCCTTATACTTCTACCATAAAAGTCTTAATAAATCGAGCGAGCGTATTTCTATCCACTTTACAAATTTTAGCGATTTTGCGTTGTGAAACTTCAGCTTTCAATAGTTCTTGTATGAGAATTCTCTTATCGTGGAGTTTGTACTTTTCTGGAGCAGTCTTTTTCCCTTTAGGACGTCCTAATATTACTCCTTCTATTTTCTTTCGTGCTAAGGCTTCTTTTGTTCGTTGGCTAATAAGGTTACGTTCAATCTCTGCTGACAGTCCAAAAGCAAAAGCCAACACTTTACTTTGAATGTCCTCTCCTAACTTATAGTTGTCTTTGATAGTCCAAACCCTACATTCCTTGCTCATGCAAATATTCAGAATTTCCATTATCATAAAGAGATTACGACCCAATCTGGACAATTCAGCGCAGATAATTAAATCATCTTTCTGTACCTTATTGAGCAATTTTCCGAGTTCACGTTTGTTGTAGGCTTTTGTTCCACTAATGGTTTCCTCTATCCAACCATCAATTTTTATGTTTTGATTGTCGCAGAAATTCTTGATTTCAAAACGTTGGTTTTCTACTGTCTGCTTATCACTGCTTACTCTAATGTATCCGTATATCATATGTCTAATTATAAATGTTTATAGATATATAATATGGATAGTTTTTCTATAGAAACCTAAGAGAGCGTTGATTTTACATTTAATTCTTTGCCATTTCGTTTTTAATGAACTTTCAATTTCCATTTTTATATAGTACAATTTAATTTTTATTCTTCTATTTGTGCATAGAATAACTGACTTGATAGCAACTTATAGTTGAGCACAGCAATAAATACGGTTGTCAGCTCTTTACCTTAAAATCGGGCACTTCTTCCGAAGCTTTTACAATAAGTCGATAAGAAATTTATTTCAGAATTAATTAAAATTCCCGAATCTGGCCTATAACAAACTCGGATGGGAAAAGTGATGGTACCATCAGATATGCATATAGCCATATGACCGGACATGTAGATACGACGATAACAATACGCTCTTCTATCGGAAAGGATATAACGGGATGCACGGATAACCATATATGATTATCGGAATAGTGGTATGGCTGGTTGTGGGTATATGACAGCATCCGTATATCCGATTCTGTATTTTTATTATCGGTATTTCATTTGTTCCAAAAGCCTCTTTAACAGATTCCATCCGGGATGATCGCCTGAATTCTCATGTACCGGACTTTCTATTTGCTTGATTATCAAATAACCGTATTGCATCCGGTTATTTGTCGGAATCTGTCATTCAGTAATTGTTCCTGTCATTCGTTTTTTCTCTGCGGTTGTTGCCTTTTTTCTCGTAGTATTATGGTCATGTTACCGGATGGGAAGAGCCATCTCCATCACAACCATGAATTATAGTGTAGCCATATTTGTATATAGCCGTATGATACGCTATCCGGATAATGCTATCACAGAATTGCGATATAGCCGGATATCAAAATAAGGATAGCCGGGAGTGAAGGGAGCACGCACCCTTCTGGATACAGATATCTCAAAATCTCCATTTGCAGAAGTGTATAAATATCAATCCATTAATTGAGATTATAAAGAAAAAACATAAGTCACACACGACTACCTGTCATTCTCCATTTGCGGATGTGTAGAAGTAGCAATCCATTAATGGAGACGATGAAGAAAAACATAAGTCGTACACGGCTACCTGTCATTCTCCATTTGCAGAAGTGTAGAAGTAGCAATCCATTAATGGACAATAGGGCATGTAAAGGGCAGATTTTCAGCATATTCGCCTCCTTATCCCCGAATTATGGGCGTAAGTCACATAGTCATGGAAATATATCTATCCTTTAATGGGGAGAACAGCCGGCAAATATCTGATGGAAAAGCCCCACAAACCACAGGAAAATAGCCTTACAATGAGCTGATACACAATAATTATTGGAGAAACATGGTCCGCTCCTGCGGACAGCAAGTTGTCTTTTCGTTTAACGAAAATAAAACGGTTTAACGGCGTATTCGCCGCCAAATCGTACCCGCCTAATACTCCGGAGATCGCTGCGGAATAGCGGTTTCGACGTCCTGCCTTGAGGAAAACGCAAGGATAAGGATAAACGGAAATGGATCACGCCATTGCACGTGTGAAGCATGTGAAGCGGCAAGGATGATTGACAAAAATGAAGATGGAACGGAAAAGATAACAGCCTATGAGTAAGAAATATGATTTTTTTAGAACCAAATGAGGCTCTTCCGGTTGCCAAAAAAATATAAGAAAAAGACTGTATGGTTGACATATCGGAAACAATTATAAAGCCGTCCGTATCTTCAATGTCAACTTGGAAAATTCAAAAACATACTTTCGGAAGCCTTGTCTGAAATGGACGAAGCTCTCTTCTATGCGAGGCAAGTACGGTCAATGTCAGTAAGAACTCCGGAAAGGTACTTGAACGGGAAAGTAAGAAGATCTGCCAAAAGATAGCACGGAGAACGAAGCGGTGAGATTGTTCGACCGATCGCCCGTCAATGAAAGACCGCATACTAATCTCTGTCATTATCTTCTGGTGGTTATTGGTGGTTACGCCAATTTTACCTTTAAAATAGATTAAAATTTATTAAATATCAGTGATTTCTAAAATTCTGTTCCTCGTCAAAAATTTCACGCAGGACAAAAACGGAACAAAACCACAGGAAAATAAATACAAGAACGCTCTTGACTGAAAATGCCTTTGCGGTGCATTCGCACCGTCTTTGCAAAAGTACGAATTTGTCCCGTCAAAAACTAATATTTTGTCGTATTTCTCTCATCTACAAACGATTTTCTTTGAGGCTTTTTCCTCTGCGGATAATGCAGGTAGGTTTCACTCTTCTCACACTTTATGCTGCCTTTTCTCTGGTTTGGCTGAATGCCGTTTATTAAAGATTGTTTTACATTGTCTGGTCAGTTATAGGCTACTCAGACCAGATACTTGTGTGGTCAAATGACCGCATATTTGTCTACATCTTTAGATGTCTAAGTTGGGTATTGAACAGGTCAATACAAAATTCCACTATCTGAACAAATGCCGGATAATCAGCCAAACCAGCATCTGATTAGATAACCAGACATAATTGATATTCAATGTTTTAATAAAGCGAAACGACCCATTGGAAATGAAAAATCTCCATATATCTTTGCGGTCACAATTGATAATGAAAACAAGAAAATAGTAGAAATATGAACGAATCAAAAATGAACCTTGAACACGAGCGTAAGATTGCATCACTCCAAGAAAGAGTGGCTCGTTTGGAAGACCTTTGCTTTTCAGCTAAGGAAGTGTTGAATCTGGAGGAAGCCTCGGCTTTTCTCGGCATTGCCAAGAGCATCTTGTATAAGATGACTCACACGAATCAGTTGCCGTTCTTCAAACCGGCAGGCAAGCTCATCTTCTTCGAGAAGAAAGCTCTGCTTGATTGGGTGAGAGGTGCAAAGTCCATGTCGGAGGAGGGGGTGAGAGCGGAAGCTGCCACCCGATAGGCAGAGATGAGTCAATGTTAAATATTAGAAGCATGAAGAGTAGAAGACCTCACCAAGATTATAGCCCACCGTGACCCGCTGTTGGCAAATGCGGTCAGCAAGATGGCTGTGTATGTTCAAGACCGTTTCCCTGCCGCCTTTCCAAGCAAGGAACAGACAGAAGCAGTGAACAGCTACCTTGACAGCATTTGCAAACCGAAGCATGAGCCGATGACAGAAATCGAATGTGAGCACAGACGTTTGGCATCACACAAAATCACAATTGCGGCTATCTGTGTACTTGACAGAAGCGAACAGGAAAGGTTGCAGGATGTGCTAGACCATATTTCTTACGACCGAGAGTATTACTTGCCAGAGAGAACGAACAGAAGGTACTTCTAATGTTTCTCTTTTTGGCTGCACCAGTTTTTAATCATCAAAAACACTTAGACGATGAAACAACAAGTAAACTATTGTATAGTGCTTTCCGCAGAACGACTCAAATTTCTGGCAGAAAGCAAGTATGGCATTGACCGAATGAAGATACTTCACCAACTGATTAGGTCTGTCTCGTTGAAAGAGACGGAGTATAACATCAAAGGATTTCATACCACGATCCATGTGGGGCAGGCGGCTATATCGGAAGTGGAATTGTCCAACCGATTGCGCTATGACAAGAAGACTATCTCACGATTGCTCGACCAGATGAATCAGCTTGGAATTGTCGCAACCGAACAGAGTAACCGAACCAGCGTACATACGTTGAAATGTATCTCGGCTTGGATGGTGGACGGACAACGCACCACCAATCCTTTCTATGTTCAGATTAAAGACAGACCGTCTTCTGAACAAATCCATGAGAGAAATGCCAGTCAAAACTTCAAGAAGATAGTCACAAGCGGAGAGGAACATTTGGCTACCGATTCCAAGAGAAATTTCCGTAGCCAATCGTCCGAAACTGTACCTACCGAGCCTTGCGGTTCACCTATTTCTTTCCCTATTTTAGATTTACAGCCACCAGTCTATTCTGATAATGGCGAATTACTGATACCATCAGGGGAAGAAAACGTAGTTGGTAATGATGCAGCATCGCAACCGACAGACACCAATGAATCGCCCACTAATAGAACCGACCATTCTATGCCCGACATTGAAGGAAGTTCTTCTGGGTGTTCTACGACCTCGTCAACAGACCTGTCTAATGATAGAACTGTTGAGAATGGCTCTACAGCCCCGAACAACACATCCCGGGCATTACCCTCTATTAATCAGCGAACGACCGACTACGTTTTCCCACAACCTTTGGCAGAGGAAGAATCGCAGCCCCTCGTATTAGCTGAGTGAACACTATCTGAGTGATGGCATAGTAAGAGTAACCGTAACTGTTTTAGGGAGTAGCAAGAAGTACCAATGTCGGACAAACCCGCTTTGCATGTCTATACCTATTGATTTTTTTCTCGAAAAGATTTGTGCATTTTCTTGAAAAAACATATCTTTACAATGTTTACTCCCGGTAGCCCTTGATTCGTCAAGCTATCGGGTTTGTTTTTGCAAATATATTGATTCTGAAAGGTAATTGAAACTGAATGCCTACTTAATATATTTAATGGTTTCAACTTCCATCCGCTTTATTGTTCTTTCTTAAAGGCTCTCACGATAAGGAATATTAAAGCTACAGCTACTACTATGTCAATGATATTCCAAAGGACCCTTCCGAGTACAACTTTGAAAAATGGCTGAAACAAAAGAGCTAATCCAGCAAATAAGAACCCAAGTCCATCTTTTTTGTTTTTAAAATAGTCATATGATAGATAAACAAATGCACCTGCCGCTGCAAATCTCACTAGTTCATAGAAGCCATATGGCATATCTGCTAAGCAAAGAATCAGCATAATGGCGATTATAAGTTTCAATATCGGCTTCATGTGGATTTATTTTATATATGGTTTAACAACATCTATGCTCCAAGCATAATTTAAATTAGCTTGAGAGCCATCAGCAAAAGAACCGGAAGTGATGCCAACAACTTCTCCATACTCATTGATTAGTGCACCGCCACTACTCCCGTGATCAATAAGTGCGCTTATTTGCATTAAATTATCCGCACGCCATTGTGAAACTTCTCCTGAAGAGAAAGTGTTTTCCAATCCTCGTGGACTACCGATAGCATATACCTTATCTCCAATTCTAGGTTTAGACTTTGCTATCGGAATGTAATTAGTATTTTGACAGTTTACCATAAATACGATAAAATCCTCTTTTTCACTTTTATGAAGGACTTTTGCTACAGAATACGATTTATTACTGCCAGCCAACTTTATTTGCTCCCTACCAATGGTAGTCCCTTTAAATACGTGATAGTTACTAACGGCAAGTCCATCGTTACTAACAAAGAAACCTGAACCTTGATACCCATTACTACCATCACTCGTAAAAATCATAAATACAGCATTACCGTATCTATCGAAAACTTGAGAACCTTCCAACTTTTGATTAGAACGTTTGCTATTCCTTTTTTTTTGACTTGATGACGCTCGCCTTTCTCTAACTTCTTTTATAGGAGAATTTTCTCTATTACTTTCTGTTACTATTTCGGTAGAACGATACCGTTCTCTTTGATTTCTTGCAGATTTACGACAGCCAATGAGGGTGGTGCAACAGCAAAAAAATAGTAATATGGATATTTTTTTCATACTAGTTAATAATACCTGGTTTGGGTAAAATATGTATTAGAAATCTTTGATTTTTAGTATTAGAAGCATTATCAGGATATGCCCTAAGAGCACCTTCTGTACCACTACCACAGACTAAAACTTCACAATTTTGTCGCTTTAAATCCAAATGGCGGTTAATTTGAAAATAGCGATACAAAGACAAAGCTCTTTGGTAGCTTAAATCAAAATTTCCAGTATATCCATCATTGGAGGCTTGACCTTCAATAATTAACAAATACTTTACAGACTCACCATACTCTTCTTCTGCATGCTTTAGGAATTGATCTATAGCCAGACCTGCGCTATATAGTTCTTCTCTTTTTTCTAGTGGAATATGAGTAATTTCAGATTGGCCTATTGGAAACGAGACATCAATCTTTAGCACATGTTTCTTATGCAATTCATTGTACTCAAACCATTTACTATCAATGTTTTGTATGCTATTTTCGATATTATGAATCTTATCGATTTCTGCTTGAGTCGCAATTTGTAAATCATTTGCTTTTTTGAGTGCTCGTCCCATTGCAATAATCGCTACAACAAAGAGCACAAGTAATGTAAAGAACAAGCTAGTCATCAAATCTGAATAGCTTGTCCAAAACAAAGATTTCTTATTTCCTTTTGCCATATATGTTAGATTTTAATATCAAACATTTGAACGAAAAGCATAGCAAGAAGCATAATAAACGAACCACAAACGCCAACAGCAATGGCTACATTCATCCAATTACGCTTAGCATTTCCTTTAGAATCCAATGGTGTACCAATGGAACTTGCTAGAGATTGAATCGCAACACCTTGCTCCTCAATCTTTTGTTGCTGAGTGAGTATTGTTTGATTCAGTTTCTCCATTACTTTAGCCAGCTCGTTCATTTGACTTGGCACATTTGCGAATTGTAACTTTAATGATTCGCGCTGAGTTGAGATCTCATTTTCGAGCAATTCCTTTTGCGCAGCTAACATTTCTTTGATTGCTGTGTTCTGAGTTTCAAAAGTACTTGATATGCTCTCAATGCCTTGACGAGATTGTTCTCCTACCTCTTTGAATGTATCCTTTAGTCCACCAAATGGGTCATTAATTTCTGCTATCTTATTATTAATAGCTACACGTTGATCTTCAAGTGCTTTTGAAAGGCTCTCTTGTTGTTCTTCAATCAATGCTTGAACTTGTTGATTCTGCTTTTGGAAGACATCAGTCAAATTAGAGATACTTCCTGCTAGACTTGTTCCTAAATTCTCTAAAGCTTCTTGGACAACAGAGTCCAAACCAGACATTTGTTGTCTCATCATTCCTTGTCTGTCTTGAACATATTCAATCTCGCTCTTGAAATAATTACCTAATTCTTCAGAAAGACGAGTCCTATCCTCAATATCACCCAAGCGTGAATTCAATTTAACGACCTGAGCTATATATTCTTCTGAATTTCCAAGATGTTCAAAAAGGCGTTCCAACTCTTCTGTACATCCTTGCAACTTATCGTATACTTCTACATTCGCTTTAGCAATCTTAGCAATCTTAATTTTATCAATAGCATCAAGTAATTTCACTTGATTGTCATAATTGTCTGTTACTTGAGATAAGGTTTCCTTTAATTCTTTGGTATTTTCAGCAAAAGTACTATTGAATTTATTTAAGTCATTTGCCATTTTTGTAAGTGCACCGGTAAGGTCATCTGACATATTAGGCATAACTTTTGTCTGAATCCAAGACAGAAATTTGTTCTTCATCTTAAGCATCTCACCTCGTGCCTCCTTGTACTTTGAGGTAGAAATAGCTGTAAACATGACACCAAGAAAGCTTGCAATCATAGCAATACCAATATCAGTCAGAAGAGTCTTAATTCCTTCGACCTGAATATTAGTACCTGTCAATAAAGTTCCAAGATCTGTCCAAGCAAAAGATACAACTCCAATTGCGGCACCTAAAATTGTAGCCATAAGACCAAGATAAAGGGGGGTCGACAACATTGTATCAACATCTTCCTCTATTTTTTGGGAATCTCTTTCAACTATCTCCTTGATTATCTGATAATCTGCAGACGTATTCTTATTTTCATTTAGATACCCATTAATATCATGCAAAGTTCCTTCAAATTCTGTATGATTAAGAGAGCATTCTATTGTGTTACTTTCTTTATGTAATGACAATGTATTTGTATTAGGGAACAATGCTCTAAGTTTACCAATAATTGACAGGTTCTTAAAGAATGCAATTACTTGAAGGACAACGATAAATGCTACGACAATCGCTACTATATAATATTGAACAGACATAGTTTATTGCTTAGTTAATGAAATAACCGCTTTCTTTTCTACTTGAAATGATCCCCCTATCAGTTTTGCTTCTCCAATAGAAAGAATCAGGATTGTATTGGCACCTTCTATTTGATTTTGGATGTCACAATACGGAATGAGATATCGATTAACATCTGATATGGCTTTAATTATAGGACCATCGTCAGTATTAATTGTAAATTTGTAAATACTGCCACTTTTGCTTGCCCAATATAGAGAATCAGACGAAATCATGCTCTCTTCTAGTGTACCATTTTCTGATACTTCAAAATAGATTTTCTCGGAAGGATCATCAGAGCCGAAACTAACAGAATAGCTTTCCAGCATCTTCTTAAGACGAGAAATTTCTTTGTCCTTGTCGGTTAGATTTTTGTTATATTCTTTTTTTAATGTTTCTAACTGTTTTTTGGACTCTTCTTCAATTTTTACTTTCTCATCAAGAGCTTTTACCCTACCACTTTCAAGTTCGTTGTTTTTTTTGTTTTCTTCATCGAATTTTTTAGTTTGCTCTTCTAATGATTGCTGAAGTTTTTCAATCTCGGCATCCTTATCTGAAAGCAGTTTTTGGTTCTTTTCGTTCTCTTTTTGATGCATTTGAATTTCTTTTTCAAGCTTCTTAATTTGATCGATGAGTTCTTGGTTGTTTCTACTATTACCAGCCAAATTTCCTGTAAGATAGGACGATTTATTATAATATGTCTCTTTGAACCTACTCATACAAGGATGATTGAGAATGAATTCTAATGCATGCTGCATGTCAGAAGAATTCTGCGGATCTACTTTTATATTGACTTCAAACATAACTTAACAATATTGGATTATAACTTTTGTGAGAACTTGAAAGTCACTAGACAAGCTCCCTGGCTTCTTCACATTTACACTCTTTGCTTGATCTGGATCAATTCCGTTTGTTTGAACTTCACAGAAAGGATCAATAACGCTAGTTCGGTTATTAATAGCTTTACCTGTCTTTGCACAACAAAATTCAAAAGCATAAATGTCATTACTTTTCCACGCTCTATACATGGCAACATCAGCAGATTGAGCTATTGACAACTTTCCTCCATCAACAGCTTTAAGCCAAATATATTCACGAGTTTCTGCTTGCCTATTGGCAACTTTGTCATTATTATCTTTTGGCTTCACTGTGTTGGGTAGCATAGAATTAGTACCCTGTTCACGAAAAGCATTCTTTTTAACACCTCCTGTTGTAGAGTTTGATTGTACTTTTCGTGAATTACTCAATTGACTTTCAAGGGCGTGTATACGATTCTTTAACTGTACAATTTCATCTTTTATTTTCGTGTAATCTTTTTTCTGTTTGTTGAATAAAAAACTATTGTCGCAATCCATATCAGAATGACTATATGCATAATTAGTGTGTGCTTTATAGATTGCATATAGACTAAATAAAATGGCGATGCCACAAAGTATCAAAATCAAATATATGTCTGGAAAGCCACTAATTAGATTATGATGTATGGATTCATTCAAGCTATTACTTAGATCTCTTATTGATGTTTCTAGACAGTTCACCTTTGAAGTCGATTCCTCAAAGATAGAATCTTGCTTAACTTTGATACTATCTTGGGCAAAAAGAGTATTGTTAAAGCTGTATGCAAGCAGATGAAACAAAAACAAGCCGCTTCTCCTCTTTGAATTATTCATTTTCACAAATTCTATTACTTAAATCATTAATTACACCAATTATCGGATAGAAGAATAGAGTCTCTTCTAACTTATCATCAAGACTGACATCACTAGTATCCAATTTCAAACGAACACCTTTCTCTACATATGTAGACAGGTTCTCGTTGAAACACTTTGCAGCTAAATCAAGATGTTGCTTATCAATACCAAACTCGTTACTTAACGAAAAGCCCTGAATACGTGCTAGTTTCAAAGCAATAAAGTTAAAATAGGCTCTTACGTCTTTAACAACATCATCATACATTGTCTGTGCATCAGCATATGTTTCTGATTCACACAGTAAGTTCCTTGAAACTCCTAAAAGAATACTCTTCGCGGATTCTATATTAGTTGGTTCGTGGCTCAAGAACAAACCACCCTTACAAGTAGCTTCCTTCGGGTTCTCAGAATTTAGTATCAGCTTAATATCCTTATCAATATCAGAATCATACACCAACTTAAAAATGTGCCTTGTTAGTTTCTCAAGAGAAGATTTATTAGGACTTAGTACAGATACTACTTTCGAGCCATTACCGCTAAACGCTATATTCGCGGGAACTTCTAATCTCTTTGCTTTCATGAGATGAGCCAAGTGATAAATAATAGAAGTATAGAAGATGAAGAATACTATCTTTTGGCTTCCATTACGCATTAAATACGCATTAAAATCAACTGCATCACTCATAGACTTTGCTTTGATCTTTTCGTTATCAGCAAGAGAAAACAAGAAAGATGCAACCTCTGAAGAATTACCATAGTTATTAGCAGTCTTTTGGATGAGCATTTTCTGTAATTCCTCTTCACCTTCAAGTTTTGAAATAAAATCATCTTTACATTGTCTGATAATACCGTTTAGTTCTCCATTTTGAACGCTAACTAAGCTATTACCAAAGATTGCATCAGCAGCAAATCTCATGGATGATATACACTTTACACCATTTGTATCCGCAACAACAATGTCAGTTGTACCGCCGCCTATATCAATTGTAACGATATTAGTTACGTCAGATCTAGTTTTTTGGAAAAATGAATATGGAGCAACAGATTCTGTTATAGAAGTAGGAACTCCTGTTGGATTAAAGTACTTCTTATATGCAGCAGTCCACAAACGCTCAAATAATCCTTTCTTAAAAGCAGACATACTTATTGGATAAAACCATTTGATTTGTGTTTGCTGTATACTAGCTCCTTCTTGAACTACTTTTGTACGTATCATCATAAACAAAGATTCAATATAACATTTTATTCTTTGCTCATTAGTAGGACTAGCTTGACTCCACTTTAAGTTAGGAACGTACTCATTGTACTTTGTGCCTACTATTTTTTGATTATACATAAATGCAGGAGATGCATTGCCAAATGGCTCATATGCTCCAATTCCAGTGCCATTACGTCCGGAATTTACTTTATCAATGCAAAGGACAGTGCGCATGGGAAAATGACAATTAGCGTTCACGCCTATAGATTCAGGAATAAACTCACCTCTGATATGATCCATAACCACCGCACTATCTGTTGAGAAAAGCAGACTGAACTGTGGCTGGTCGCTATTAAATTCAAATGGCTTAGGTAGTTGGTCATCACCTGAAGAGTACTCTATATGAGTGTTTGATGTCCCTAAGTCAATGGCAAATGTCAACGAGGCAGCACCGGCACGTTGTTTAAACTTGGGTATTAATAATCCACTGCCCACTCTTTCTTTTCCAGATTCTGAAACTAAAGAAACTCTTGCAAAGTCAAAAGATTTACCATCTAACAAGTATACTTTAGAGCTTAACTCTTCCTGGATATCCACATTCCTAGTAACATAATCTGGTACAAACTTACCAGCAACATTAGTATAACAAGCACATGTGCAGTCTTTATTAACAGAATGATCGGAAAGAATAACGATTCTATAATGCGCATCAGCCTCCAGAGCAAATTTTACAGGCGGGAATACACCTACTGCTAAATCCTCATCAGGAACAACAATTGCACCCTTATTGTTCTGTTCATCAGCTTTAACATCAAGAGTATATATTCGCTTATATTCTACTTCTCCAGCCTTAATAGGTACACGGAGTGATACTTCAACACCGGAAGCTACTTGCTTAATTTCAAAAGCCTTTTTGCCTGATGGGGCCAAGCCAATTAAATAATCAGATGTAAAGTAATCAAAGAAAGTATCCTTTATTGGCAATAAATAACCTTCAACATTGCCATTTGAACTCTGATAGTTGCCATCAAAATAGTCTGCTTTATTAATAGCAGAAGGAAGTTTTACAATTTTATCTTCAAAAAAGTCGCTGATAGTTAAATAGGGATGCTGGATATTAATGCCAGGCAGACGCCGTTGCGCAAGAGGCAAAGCATCATAATATGGTACATCAAAACTTCTACCAAACTTAGAACCATAGTACTCCATGTTTTCATAAGCGTTTCCTCTGACAACAGGAAGAACTAACGGTAATGTTTCTGTTGATTTCAGAGCTTGTAATTCAAAATCAGAGTGTCCTGTGACAACATCTCTTTTGCAATGGAATGAAACTCCATTGATTTCGACATCAAAAGATGTTGTAGTATTAATATTTACACTAAGAGCTTCATAAGTCTTATCTACGAAGTTTTTTGTACCTGGAATTATTGAAATACACTGATTTTGAATGCTATTAATTTCGTTTTTGAGGCTATTATCAAGAACGAAGTAAACAGCATCCATATATTTGGCAACCTCAGGATAATCATTATTAAAGTTCGCATTTGAGTATCTAAATGCAAACATATATTTCAAGAATTCCGGATCTCTTTGGTCAAGAGATGAATAGTTTGAATCAAATGCATAATCAGTACCGAAACATAGCTCCTTTGATATAGCAGACTCGTTATTAGCTGTAGAGAAAAATAAGGTTGCAGGTGAAGTAGCCCCAATGATGTGCATCTGTTTCTGTCCTAATCCCTTATATTTAAGAATATACATATTCTTCATTTTCCCAAAATTGTATGGGTCATTTCCTAAGGCATCTTGCTTGAGGAACATGTCTAATGATCTACCAGCAACTTGGTGATTTGGATTAGGTGACAACAATAACTTCTGCAATTCTTGATTCATATTCCAAACAACAATGTCAACCTTATCTTGCATGGTTGGATATGAAAAAAATATTTGTGCTACATCTAAGGTGTCAGATACCATTTTATGATAAATTGTATTGCCTGATAGGAGTGATTTTACATCGTCAACAGACATTTGATTTAATGTGCCTGGAATAATTTTACCAAAGGCTTCTTTCACCAATTCTATTCTCGCAAAAGGCGAAGGGATTGATGTTATTTCGTTTTGCGTAGTTGTTGCATCAGAGATTCCATCAACATACCCATGATTATATGTTGTTGCAGTTGAATTACTCCAACCAACAATAGTAGTCTTTGTAGCAACAGCACCAGCTCTTTTTAATCTGAAAATGTGTCCCATAATTACAATTTAAGTTTGTTTTCACATATTTCCTTGAGCGTAATATAGAATAGCTCAAGAAAAGATTGTAGTGGATTGAGATTAGCGGAAATTTTACCAATGTTATCACTTAGCTTCTTGTCGATATAGTCACAGCCTTTCTTTGATAAAAAGCCATAGTGAGGAGTAATACCTACAATAATATCTAAAGCATCAACTGAAGATTTATCCAATCTAAATGGTTCAAAAGAAATATGATTTTCCTTCATCTCACTGAGCCATTCTTCAAAGCATTGCTTATATTTGTTGTATGCACTGAAATTGGAAGATCTCCAAAAAGAATCCCCCAAGATAGAGCTCTTATCTTTTGCCCATTTCTGTGAAGAACGATGTGAGGCATCACGATTGTTCAGATATGAATTCAAAATCGCCATCATAGATAATGGCTTACATATTATGTTATTTGTTTCAATGCCAAAGTCAGCAAACATAACACTTTGTGAATCACTTTCAAGACCAAACTCATGAAAATTAGTATTTTTCACTGCATTCTGTTGAGATTGTTTTCCAGCGAAATCAATAATAGAAAGAGCCGCAAGCATTTCTACCAAATGAGCATTATTTTGTTGGTTACCACCTCCGTCACAATTATCGTAACCTGCAGCTGAGAAATCATCACCTAAATAATACATATCATCTAAAGTGTTGTTGCCGGTAACATTTTTCTCATAATAGTTTAAAGCCGCTTTAGCTTTTGTAATGAAAGAGTCTGCTTGTATTGAACTCTTTTTGTCTGTTTTAAGATTAAAATATGGAAGAAGAGAAACAGCTCCAATTGGTGCGTTTGCTAATGCGGTATTGGAATTTGTTCTCATATTCTTCAGCAAAAGAGGGAAGCCACTTGCACCTGTCCCTCCAAATATCGAACTGATAATAAACACCTTGTCGCCATTAACAAAATTAGTAGCGAAAGTATTGTAGTCTTTTGAGTCGGTAAACTGGTTAAGTACAATACTACCAATATTAGGATTGCCCTTAAAACCGACATTCATATCTGAAGCCAAGTTTGCATTAGAAAACAACATTCTCATAATAGCCTGATTTTCTAAAGACATAGTGCCAAGACTCAGATAATTCTCAAATGATATTCCTGAAGTTCCAACTAGTGGAAGTAAATAATTGCCATCATCATTGAGAGCACTTATTGGATTTTTGAAGAATTCATTTTTCTCATTATTGTTAAAGCTAAGAGCATTATGAATATTCTCATAAGAACGCATAACATCAACAGTGCGAACCAAATCACCATTTGATTGATCTGGGTCGACAATCATTGGGACAATTTCGTAATTGGTATGTACGCCTGAAGAAAGAAGCATTGTAAGTGATCTTAAAACACGCGACCCCGACCCACCAATTGCAAATACATAGAGCTTACTCATACATTAAAATGTTAAAATTTTTGAAAGGGTACATATTTTGCTATGCTACCCCATTTTATGATCAGTGATGCAACAACAAAGAAGATAAATGACCAAATCACATTAGTGAAACTAAGCATGGTACAATCTAAATATAACCATTCTTCCGATGGTGCAACTTCATTGTTGATTAATGGTGTCATCGTGTACCATAATGCAAATACAAAATTGATAATAGCATTTATACCAGAATATACAAACCACCACATAGTTTGCTTGCGAACTGGAGCTAAAACATAGTAGAATATAGCACACACTACAAAAGAGCAAATAAGCATAAAAGCACCTATGTGCAAATAACCTGGTATGGTTTCATAGAGATACGAATCAAGCTCTACACTATAGAAACCATTTGTGTAGTAGTAAATCGAGTTAAATAAATCTTCCATACTATTTTAAATTCAAATTAATTATAAAAATGTTATTGTATTTATTTCGATAGGCATTGTTTACTCCTTCAATTAATGATTTTATGCCATAAGTTGTACTATCTTTAGGTAGTGAGTTGTTCTCAAAATTTGATGTAATAACCCAATCTGGTAACTTTGTTGTATAACCAATAACTAAATCACAAGCAAAAGGTCGTTGGTTTGTTGCAATCGTATAAATATATTGTCCCTTACTTTCCGATTTTATATTTTCAATATAGTATTCATTGGGGGCTATTGTATATTTTGTTATATCTTTTATTTCCGAATCAGAAATTATAACCTTTGATAAATCTACCTTTATATCCACCTTGTATAGATTATTTTCATATCGATCTTCTTTCCAGTGTTTAACGATTATATCTTTTCCCTTGTCTGTCATTCGGGCATTGTTAGTAATAACCATTGTTGTACACACTTCCATTGGTTGCAAAAACATTTTCGCTTCATTCTCTAATGTTATTGGCAAGTTCGTCACATCTTTAACTTTTCTACTGGGACCAAAAATCCATAAATAAAGTGGACGTTTACCATTGAATTTTATTTTGCCGGGAAAATAATATCCCTCAAATGATGCTTCATACTTATATATAGCAATAGATAAATCGTTATATTTGTTTATTCCTTTGGTGAAGATCTTGGTTATTTCTGATTTTGCTTTATCCAAATTTCCAAACCTACTTTCAAAACAATAGTCGGAAAGTAGAATATTTATGGTATTATCATTAGTGGTCAATAAGATTTGCTCAAGAACTTTATCAATATCAGAATAACTTGAATTACAGTTCTCATAAATTTGGTTGAGCCATTTATTTATGGTGATTTTTTGTGAACTAATTCCATTATTAATGTAGTTTAGCGAGATAGTATCGCCATCTCCTTTATTTTCTTCTATTCTATCGTAAAACTCTTTAAGGATATTACCAGCATCATTTGTATTTCCTTTAAAATAACCCTTTACACTACCTGAGTTCTCAACATAGAAATTATATGTTATAGGCTCTTTTTTTACTATTTCTATCTCTTTAGTGTTATCTTCATTTTTTGACTCACCATTGCGCGGATTTCCACAACTAGAGCATATCATTAAGTATAAGCAACTTAGGCTAGCAATACAACTGCGCATCACAACTATTTTTTTCTTTTTCATATTAGTGATTTAAATCTTTTACTTTTTTACAATTTCAATAAACGCATTTGGAATGCATGCTGTAGCCATAGTTAGCAAACCATCAATAACAATTCCAACTCGCTGTTGCCCTTGATAACGAGCCACGATGCCTGTTACCCCCCCCTTGAATTTCCCTTCAATATACGAACTGCTTGACCCTTTTGGAATTTTTGCACCTCATCAATAGATACAATGATGTCATCCGCATCTGCTTTACAGATAATGCGAAGACTCTCTATCTGATTGTTGGAGACAATCAGTGGCTCTTTCTCGACTTTTTTGCTGATATGGAAGTACCGATAGTAAAAACGGAGATAAGGAAGGTTTACGTTGTCGTAAACAAAAGACTTGATTTCTTCTTCTGTGCCATAAGCAAAGAAAATATTGGGAAGACGTGACTCTTCTACTGTTTTACGTTTGCCATCTACAAGTCTGACGATAGAAAGCAGTTCCACCTTTACTTTAATATAGTCGTATGCTTTCTTTTCTCTTCCGTAAGTAGTACGTAGAGCGTACCAATGAGAATCCTCTGTTTTAGATGCAGAAGAGTGGTCGTTACCAGTTCCCGAAAGAGCGTTTTTGGTGGTCCCCCTGTGTTTGAGTTCTCTACCAAAACTGTTTTTTTGAACTTCGGGGAGAGCATCGGGGGTAAGCCCGGTGCTGGAAGGAACCAAACCGCCTCTTTGGGTGTTTGCACTTTTAATTGCAAGGTCATCAATATTCATATCGGTACTAACTTTATTCTAGACAAAACTCAGTTAATAGCACATAAAAAAGCGTGGAATTGTCTTGTTGTCCGTTCCACGTACCAAGGCTCTTGCATTGCCTAATCCAAATGAACAGACAACGTCAGAGCCCACGCCGATATGAATATAGTCTTACCGTTAAAAGACCTATATAAACAAAAATTATGCCCGAAAAGGTACAATTCGTGCTTATAAGGTCTCCACGGGGTTGATATAATCACACCTGGGACATCTACCGTTGCTAAGTTCAAGACTGGATTTTGAATTTGCAAGATTCGGTACGTCTTAAACAGAGCGTTAGTAAACGCCTTAAATATGTAACGGACTATTATTATCCCACCCATGACCCGCTTCATGCAATTTGCTCTTGGCTCGGCGTAGGCGTTTCATTTGTGGTCTTAGAAGAATACATCTTCAATGGCGACATCTGAAACTTTCATAGTCCTAATGCAAATATCGAAAGAATATTCCAAAATACATAAAGAAAGGGAAAGAAAATGGCGATAGTAGCCAAATTTCAAGCATTTTTTAAGATTTAAAACTTCTAAATTTCAAATAAAGGTTCAAAAAGGGATAAAAAAGGAAAAAGAAAAACGAGGGCACTGAAAAAGGTATCCTCTTAAGATTTAATCCCAATCTTTAAAAAGACGAAAGCAGATTGTATTAGCCTTTATATCGGTTTTGCAATCTGCTTTTATATATCTTGATAGGAGTTTATATTCGGCCTTGTATAGTCAGTAAGGCCATCATATTATACGTGGGTAATTTTTATAAGTGTTTTTAGCTTAGTTTCAATATTCTCTTGATATTTGCGGCAAAGATGGTCATAGCACCTTGCATCTGCATACCATCCAGCCCATACGACAGTGCCTTATCATAACCGTATACCTGCTTTAATTCTGCATTCTTTGCCTCAATCTTGTATCTTTGACGAGCTATATCTTTAAATTCTTGTGATTTCTGGAATCCAAGCTGCCTTTTCTGTTCTTCATTCCTGATAGGTATACTATAGGTCTTGCTTTTAGCCCCCTCCTTGTAGCATCCTTCTCTTCGTGAACAAGTCTTGCATTTCTCTATATCAAAGAAATAAGTCATGGATTGATTCCATTTCCCATCCTTTTTCCCCTGCCTTGCTTTTCTGATTGCCATATGACCGGCAGGACAAACAAACATGCCTGCATCCTTGTTATAATCAAACTTGTCTTCATCTTTCCTGAGTCCATGACTTATGGCCGGATGTAATTTTGATACCAAAGTAAATCCCTTCTCTTCATCTTCTGCCAGTCTAAGGTTTTCCGATCCGGAGTATGCGGTATCACCAATGACAGTGTTCACTTCCATTCCGTTTTTTCTGCTTTGCTCCACAAGCTCTTTCAACTGAGGCCCATCGCCCTTTTCGCCAGAAGTAACAGTAGCGGCTGTTATGATACGCTCATCACTCATTGCAATGTGAGTCTTATATCCGAAAAAAGAACTGTCTTCTGTTTTATGACCAATGCGGGCATCTGCATCCTTTGAGGTCGTATAGTGATCCTCTATATCTGAAAGCGTTTCCTTGAGCATGTTAAGTCGCTGCTTTACTGCAGGCACTTCTGAAAGACTGGCATCTGAAGTGATAAGTTTCAGAAGGTCTTTGGTATAATCCAACTCATGCGCAAGATCATCCTCTTTATTTTTAGACGGCAGGGTTTGCTTGATATTATCATCCATGGCATAAAGTACCTTACGGAGTTGCTTTGAACGGAGTCGCAGAATCTCTATCGGGGAGTACGGGTTAGACCTGGCTTCTGTATGAGTAGCATCTACAATAATAGTCCTTGATTTTATGATGCCTTTCTCTATCGCTATTTCTACGCTCTTCTGGATTAGCAGGTTCATAAGATCCATGTCTTCCAGCCGTAACTTGCGGAACTTACAAAGACTGCTGGCATTAATAACGTCTTCCTCTGGAGCCATGCCAAGGAAATACTTAAAGGACATATCATAACGGGAACGCTCTACGACATCTACGTCAGAAATATCGTATATGGTCTTCAGCAGAAGATACTTGAACATGCGAATAGGGGATTCTGCTGTTCGACCATTATCCTTGCAATACTTATTGGCAAGTTCCTGATAGACAAAAGTGAAATCTACAAGATCATTAATGCGGCGAAGAAGATTGTCTTGGGGGACAACTATATCGTAGAGTGAACTATATTCACTGAGCGGAAGTTCTTGTTGTGGTGATAGCATGGACCTTAAATATTATGGCATTAAGGTACAAAAAATCTGCACATAGCCAAATAATATACAGGCTATGTGCAGATTTAATTCTTTAAAAAGCTGCAAGGAAATTTTTTCAGTGCCCTCAGAAAAACTCTTCTCCCTTTATTGACATTGAAGTGATTTAAACTTATGTATATCAATTAAAATGTTGTCAAACAGCGTACAAATAGAATTATTCATTATATTATGGGTGACCAAACTCATTCATAATAAACAACCTATGTACGCATATTGAACAAAGATACGATAAAAAACGAAATACTTCCTCATCTTTCTGTGGCAAAACGCGGTTTTCAATCAAGAAGCAGTCTGATTGAAGTTATCAATGCCATTCTCTATAAATTAAAGACTGGATGTCAATGGGCATATCTTCCCGTGAAAGAGCTGTTCAACGGCAAGGTCCTGAAATACAGTGCTGTATTTCACCATTACAACAAGTGGAGCAAGAAATGCGAATGGAGGTCGCTTTAGCTGCAACTTTTGGACAAGCACCATTCGGAACTTGACATGTCAAGTGTGGACCTTGACGGAGGCCACACTCCGGCCATACGCGGCGGGGAAGAAGTCGGCTATCAGGGAAGAAAAAAAACGCAAGACGACCAATGCCCTTTATCTTACAGACAGGAAAGGGCTTCCTCTCGCCATGTCCGCTCCGAAAAGCGGGGAACATCATGACACGCACAATATTGTTGCTACAATGCAAGACATGATGGCAGACATGGCAAAAGCCAATATCAGGACGGACGGGCTTTTTCTGAATGCGGATGCCGGATTTGATTGTGTACCCCTCCGCTCAGTGCTCAAAACTTATGGAATTGTGGCAAACATCTGTATCAACAAAAGAAATGGAACGGGAAATGACAGTATAGTCCTTGATGAGTTGTTGTATAGGGAACGATACTACATAGAACGGACAAACGTATGGATCGACAGTTACAGAACTATTTTGAATCGATTTGATACAACTCTCAGAAACTGGGAATCATGGAACTATATCGCTTTTTCCGTTATGCTATTGAGAAAATGTGTAAGAAAAAGAAAAGTTTAAATCACTTCATTGTCTAAAAAATCCCATTAGTCAAGTTCATCGCTTCTATCTTCTTGTCCAATCCCACTTTGGCATAGACCTCAGTCGATCCCACACTTCCATGCCCTAATACTGTTTTCACCGATGATATATCCGCACCAGCTGTAATTGTCAGCTTGGCTGCCGTGTAACGGATGATATAAGAAAACCTCTGGGGAGTTGAAGGAAGACCATTCCTTTGCGTTAATTGAATATTGCAATAATCTTTATCAGGAAGCTGGATTACCGCTAAATCTTTTGCGATAATTTACATAATTGCACAACTGTATTGGAGAGTGCAAACAACTCCCTAATAATGATTTAACACTGAAAAAGCCTATAGCTATTTTGATTTACTCACCTGAAAACCTTATATTTGCATTGTAGAAACGTCCTTTGAATGTATGCAAGATGAAACAAGCCGCTGAATTTCGCTCGTTTCTAAATAGTTACCTGTCAAGTGAAAGCAATATGATAACTATTTAATTTTCAGTTAGATAACAAAACTATTGTGTTTTGCTGTGTGCGGGCTGACGCGGACACTGCAGCCGGTCTTCTCGCCGATACGTTTCAGACTGTCCTCCATACTCCCTATTTCCCCCACGGGGAACACCCTGTCCGGAGAAACCTTGAATTCGTTCACCCCCCTGTATTTCTCGATCAGCTCGACGGCTATCGGGAGCAGCTTGACAACATAGGGTGCCTTGGTCTTCACACGGTTTCCAACCAGCCAGGTGTTCCCGTCCGAATCCGTGTGGACATTCCGGTAAGAAAGTTCCTTCAGGTCGGCATGGGCCAGGCCGCTGAAGCACATGAAAACAAACATGTCCCGGATGGCCTGCTGCCGCCTGTAGCTCAGCTTGACGCTGATAACGCGTTGCAGGTCCTCCTCCGAGAGGAAAGGACGTTTCTTGTATTCCGGCTTGCACACGAACTTCTTGAACGGGTGCTTGTGGATCCATCCCTCGTCCATTGCCAGATACATCAGCCATTTCAGTGTGTTGACGCGCTCGAAGGCCGTTGACTTGGCCAGCCCGCGCACGGAAAGCATCCAGTTGTAATAGTTCTTGATGAAATCCATGTCCAGCGACATCAGGGGGATATCCTCCGTACCCAACTTGTCCTTCAGATAACAGGACAGACACTTGTACTCGTCCACCAACCCTCGGTAGGTGCTTTGGGCTTTCGTCTTGCCGATCTGCCGTTTGTAATCCCGGATCTGGATATTGAAGATCTCCATCAACGAATGGATCTCCTCGCCAAAGCCGTTATAGCGGTCATAGACCTTCTTGGCTGTCAGGTACGAATCGTGGTCCGAGAGATATTGATAGTGCTTGCCGATCTGTGCCTTGATGTTCTCCAGCTCCCGGTTCAGCCGTCTTGCCTCCTCGGATTTGTCTTTGGCACAGTTGCCTTTGGCATCCCAAAGGACAAGGGGAACATCACGCTTGCAGCTGAAACTCGCCGTCGTTCCGTTGACGGTAATACGCCCCATGACAGGGACACGGCCATTTTTTATGGCCTGGTTCTTGGTGTAGAACAGAACTCGAAAGGTACTCCTCATAACTCGATTATTTTTGTTACAAAATTACTATTTATCGAGTTGTTTTAAGCTATGAAGAATAATGCAAACAATTGAAAAATAACCGCTTATATTGTCTGTTTTATAGACTTGGACAAGGTAACGATTAGGTAACGTAACTCATGCTCAAATGTGCTTTTTGTAGCGTCGTTTTTCAAATGGAAGTGAAATACAATCCCATTAATTCGCTGAATTTAAGCGGTGTGTCGCCATTATGCAACTCTTTCTAAAAATCTCCGACTTTTTTTTAAAATGTCCTTGTCTTTTGGACGTGATTTCCACATACGTATGCATAAGCCTGTACGTACAAATGCATAGGGCTATGTATAGCTCCTGCTACGTATGTGAAAAAGTGTGCTCTCTGGTACGGATTGACAGGACGAAACGTTGAGTGTACTATACTCTTGATTTTTTATAGATTATATATAAGTTATTTATTATTAGCTGTTTAACTGTTTTGTTTGTACGATAGAGCTAATGTTTTGTACAATAGTGTCAGTATCTTGTATGGTATTTCTAATACTTTGGATAATACATTCCATGCCTTTTTAATGGATAGGGTACTTTTGTCGGTATCAAGTATAACCTATAAAATTAAGAATATGAAAAAGACTTTATTATGCCTGATGATGGCATGGGGAAGCTTGGCTTTCGCCGAAAACTACACAGTTGATTCTCCGGATTCTCGTATTACAGTGAATGTGGAAACAGGAACGAATACCACTTATTCCGTAACTTTTAATGGTAAAATGATGCTGAATCCTTCTCCCATTTCCATGACATTCGACAATGGAACCGTTATCGGAAGAAATATGGAAGTGAAGAATGTGGAACGTTCCACACAAAATCAAGTATTGAAACCGGTAGTGCGCCAGAAAAGCAAGCAAATCATTGATCATTATAATGAAATGGTACTGGATGCAGAGAATTACAAACTGTATTTTCGGGTATATAATGATGGATTGGCCTATCGTTTTCATACAGATTTTCCCGACTCATTGAAAGTACTGAATGAAGAAGTGATTTATTGTTTTCCGGAAGATTATAATACGTTGTTTCCCGAAGAGCGCAGTATGCTTTCTGCACAGCAGCCGTTATTCAAACCGATGAAACTCTCGGAAATAGGTACAGATCGTTTTTGCAGTACTCCTATATTAATAAAGGTAGATGAGAATGCCCGTATTTTTATCAGCGAATCTGATTTGGAAAGCTATCCGGGTATGTTTCTGCGCAAGCAAGGTAAAAACGAGCTGGCAGGCAAGTTTGCCGCTGTTTCACTGGAAGATTATAAGACAGACGACCGTCAGATATTTCCAACCAAGCGTGCTGATTACATTGCTCGTGTAAATGGCACACGCAATTATCCTTGGCGTGCAATGATTGTTGCCGAGAATGATGCCAATCTGATAACAAACCAATTGATCTATAAATTAGCTCCGGAAGCAGAAGGAGATTATTCATGGGTACGTCCCGGAAAGATTGCATGGGACTGGTACAACGCATTGATTCTGACGGGCGTTGACTTTAAATGCGGTATCAATAACGATACTTATAAATATTACATTGATTTTGCCTCTAAATATGGAATAGAATATGTGGTGATTGACGACGGATGGTCGGAAGCATGGGATGTGACTAAAACAATTCCTGAAATCAATATGGAAGAGTTGGTGGCATACGGCAAGAAGAAGAATGTGGATTTGATTTTATGGGTATCTTGGGCACCGTTTCGCGAAAAGATAGACGAGGCTTTTGATAAGTTCAGTCAATGGGGAATTAAAGGTATCAAGATGGACTTTATGAACCGTGACGATCAGGAAATGGTGGACTTTTATTATGAAGTGGCTAGGAAAGCTGCCGCACGCAAGATGCTGGTGGACTTTCATGGGGCTTACAAACCGACAGGATGGTTGCGTACGTTTCCCAACGTACTGACTTCGGAAGGTGTAGCCGGATTGGAAAACCATAAATGGGGGAGCTTCGTGACACCGAAGCATAATGTTACTTTGCCGTTTACCCGTATGGTGGCAGGTCCTATGGATTACACTCCGGGGGCTATGATTAATTTCCATGAAAAAGACCATAAGATTTGGTTCAACCTGCCTGCTTCTGTAGGTACTCGTTGTCACCAGTTGGGTATGTACGTGGTGTATGAAAGTCCGTTGCAGATGCTTGCCGACTCTCCTTCCAACTATTACCGCGAACCGGTTTGTATGGAATTCTTGTCTCAAGTGCCGGTGGTATGGGATGAAACACGCGTGCTGAAAGCCTCTGTAGGTGAGTATGTAGTAGTGGCTCGTCGTCACGGAGATACTTGGTATATTGGTGGTATGGTCGGTGAAAAAGGACAGAAGTTCGAAATAGACCTTGATTTTATAAAAGGAAACAAAACACTGACTTACTGGGAAGATGGTGTCAATGTGGATATGAATGCCAATGACTTTGCCCGTCGTGTACAAAAGGTAAAACAAGGGGATAAAATTACGATAACAATGTATGATGGCGGTGGTTATGCTGCAATCATTAAATAATAGTTTTGTTAAACTTAATGTTTCTAATCTAAAATGAACACTTTAAATTCTAATTTAAAAAGTAAGCATATCCTATTGGCGGGAATGCTTAGCTTGGGGGCTATGACAGTTTTTGCTGTTCCATCCTTGAGTGGTGAGATAACGGCTTCGTATTCTGTTTCTCAGCAGAGTCAGACAGTGAAAGGAGTGGTAGTTGACAAAAGTACCGGAGAACCGATTATTGGAGCCAATGTTGTTGTCAAAGGAACTACAAATGGAGTAATTACAGATTTTGACGGTAACTATACACTAGATGCTCCTGTTGGTTCTATCTTGGTTATTTCTTACATCGGTTATCAGTCCATTGAAGTGAAAGCGGTTGCCGGTGTTCAGCAAATCCGATTGGGTGAAGACACACAAGCATTGGAAGAAGTAGTCGTAGTAGGATACGGTGTACAGAAGAAAGCAACTGTTACCGGATCTGTATCTACTGTAAAAGGTAGCGATTTGAAGACTACCGGTACTGCCAACATCACCAATACCTTTGCTGGTAAGCTGCCGGGTGTGGTTGCTACCAACCGTTCGGGTGAGCCGGGTAATGACTACTCTGATATTCTGATTCGTGGTAAGGGCTCTTTGAATGACAACTCTCCTTTGATTGTTATTGATGGAGTGGCTAACCGCGGTGGTTTGGAACGACTCAACCCGAGTGATATAGAATCTGTTAATGTTTTGAAAGACGCTTCTGCCGCTATCTATGGTGCGCAGGCTGCAAACGGTGTAATCTTGGTGACTACTAAACGGGGTACATCAGACAAACCGACTATTACTTACAACGGTTCATTCACCTTGTCGGGTAACACACGTACACCTGATCTGATGAATGCATATCAGTGTATGACATGGACAGACGAAATTCGTAAAGGAAACGGTCAGTCTCCGCTGTATGAAAATATAAAAGGAGGATATTTGGATGGTACTATCAACCGTAATCAGTATGGCGATACCGACTGGATGGACGTGGTGTTTCGTAGCGTGGCTCCTCAGACCCGTCATTCACTAAGTGTCAGCGGAGGTTCGGAAAAAGTGAAATTCTACGTTTCAGGTGACTATTCTTATCAAGAACCTAACTATAGAAACACAAGTTTGGATTTTCAAACCGGACAGGTACGTTCTAACATCGATGCGCAAATTAGCGATAACTTGAAAATTGGTGTGGATTTGGCTGCCCGTCGGGAAAAACGCAATAATTCAGTTATTTCCACTGATGATATTTTTTGGGAAGCGTTTATGGCTTATCCTTGGTTGTATGACTACTATCCCAATGGACTGCCGGGCCCGGGTTTGGCAAATGGAAACAACTTAGCTATTTTGGTGGCAGGTAAAGAAACCGGTTACAACCGGGTCAACGATACGTTTGTGGATTCCAAGTTCTCTTTTGACTTGAAATTGCCTTGGATAACCGAAGGGCTTTCTTTGTCAGGTTATGCTGCATTCGACTATCACGCACGTGAGCAAAAGCAGTTGTGGGATGTATGGGACACTTACGATTATAACGCTGCTACTGGTGAGTACATAAAGAAGACCACCAATATGAACGGTAACAACATCAGTTTACGTCAGGATCATGATGACAATGTGACCAAGACTTTCCACTTGAAATTGGATTACCAACGTACCTTTGGTGACCACCGTGTAGGTGCTTTCGTGGCCTATGAACAGAGTAAGTACGAAGGCGAGAACTTCTACGGCTGGCGTGGATACTATTTGAGTAATCGTCCTGATTATTTGGACTTTGGTGCTGATAAGGAAAAGACAAACGGTGGCAGGGGTTATGTGACTGTTCGCCAGAATTATTTCGGACGTTTGAATTATGCTTACAAGGACCGCTATATGTTCGAATTTACCTTGCGTCATGATGGTTCTATGAATTTTGCTTCTAATAAGCGTTGGGGTACTTTCCCGGGATTGTCTGTAGGTTGGCGTATGAGTGAGGAAGATTTCATCAAGAATAATTTCTCATTTATCAATGATCTGAAATTGCGTGCTTCTTGGGGTAAGTTGGGAAATGACCGTGTGGATGCTTTTCAGTATATCAGTACATATAATATGCAGAACGGTGCTATCTTGGGTGAAATTCCCAATATAAATAAAGGGTTTGTACCAGGACGTGTTGGCAACCCCGATATTACTTGGGAAAAGGTGGATTCTAAGAATATTGCAGTGGATGGTAATTTCTGGAATGCTCTGTTGGGCTTCACAGTAGAGTATTTCTATCAGAACCGTACAGACATCTTGACTCCGAAGCAAGCTTCCATTCCTTACTATACCGGTTTGACATTGCCTGACCAGAATATTGGTGAAGTAAGTAATCAGGGTGTCGAATTGATGTTGAGCCACAAAAATCGTATTAATGATATCAATTACTTTGTTTCTGGTAACTTTACGTTTACTAAGAACAAAATTAAATTCTTTGACGAAGCAGCTAATACTCCCGAATGGCAGAGAAGAACCGGACATTCTATCGATTCATGGTTGATGTACAAAACAGACGGTATCTATCAGTCATGGGATGAGATCAATAGCACTCCGCACATGGCTAATGCTCAACCAGGTGATATCAAGTACCTGGATATTGATGATAACGGGGTGATTAATGACAATGACCGTATTCGTAGTAAATATGGCAATGTCCCACAGATTGTATACGGTTTGAATATGGGAATTGAATGGAAAGGACTGGAATTCAGTATGCTATGGACAGGTCAAGCTAGGGCTGAACAGATGATTGTCCCTTATTCTTATAATTTGGACAAAGAATTCTATAATAATCGTTGGATTTCAGCCGAGGAAACTCCTAACTCAAAATATCCGAGAGCGTTTGATAAGGATGATTATGAAAATACCAGATGGAGTGATTTCTGGTTGTATGATGCTTCATTTATCCGTTTGAAAAATGTGGAACTGGCTTATACATTTCCTAAATCTTTTGTAGAGAAATTGAAAATTCAGAACTTGCGTCTGGTATTGACTGGAACGAACCTGTTGACTTTTGATAAAGTGAAAGTGCAAGATCCGGAATCAGATGCGACTTCTACAGGACAGAAATATCCTCAAGCTCGTACTTATACATTTGGAGTTAATGTTAGTTTCTAAATTAGTAACCTTTAAGTTTAAGAATAAATATGAAAACAGCCATATTGAAAAGTACATGCATCGCCCTGTTGATGGGAAATATGTTTTCTTGTGATGTACTGGACGTAGAACCATTGGATTCATATACGGAAGACGGTATCTTTACAGATGCTAATCTTACTGAATCTTATGTGACCATGAATTATACAAAACCACGTAACGGATGGAGTCGTAGTTCATTGAGATTTGTATGTGATGAATCCATGGAGAACTTTAATTGGGCCAGTGCGTGGAGTATTAATACAGGAGGTCTGGCTCCCGATCAATTGGGAGGTCTGGATATTTGGTCGGATTATTATGCCAACATAAAGAATTGCAACATATTCTTTAGTAATATGGATAAGGTGGAAACGATAGATGAACCGAGAAGAAGTTGGTTGATAGGTGAGGCTACTTTTTTCAGAGCTTATTATTATATGGAATTGGTGAACAATTATGGAGGAGTACCCTTGATTACTCGCTTGTTTGAGTTGGATGATCCCGAAATGATGATTAAGCGTAACACTTATGAGGATTGTGTGGACTTTATTGTTTCCGAATTTCAGAAAGCATCCGAGCTTTTGCCGGAAAAATTTGCAGGTGAAAATTTTGGACGGGTAACGAAAGGAGCAGCTTTGGCTATGAAATCACGTATGTTGCTTTATGCTGCCAGTCCATTATGGAATCCGGCTAATGATAAAAGCAAATGGGAAGCTGCTGCTAAAGCAGCAGAAGAAGTGATGAAATTAGGATACTCTTTGGATACTGATTATAAAGGACTTTTCCTAAATCCGATGAGTTCTGAGATTATATTCCAACGTTTGTATAATACGGAATTCGGCCATTGGTATGATTGGTATAACAGTACGAACGGTTGGGGTGGATACTCTTGTACTGCTGTGTTGCAGGAAATGGTAGATAGTTATGAGATGGAAGACGGTACTATGCCTGATCCGGCTTTATATACTTCTGCTACAACAGATCCTTGGGCGGGGCGTGATCCTCGTTTATATGCTTCTGTAGTATGTGACGGACAGTTGTTTAGAGGAACAGAAGTGGAATTTTGGGTAAATAATGATGGAAAAACAGGTGGAATAGATAGTGAGTTTGGTAAGGATGCATGGAACTATTCTAAAACACATTATATTATCCGGAAATTTATGGATGAAAATCTGACAAAAAGCTGGTCGGACAAAGGAAAGCAACCGTGGGTTTATTGCCGTTTGGCAGAAATCTATCTGAATTATGCAGAAGCCATGTATCATTGTGGCAAGGAAGATGTAGCACGTGAATATGTAAATTATATCCGTAAAAGAGCACGTGGAGGCAGAGAGGATATTTTGCCTGATGTTACTGAAAGCGGAGAAGCTCTTTTAGCTAAAATCCAACACGAACGTAAGGTAGAACTGGCTTTCGAGGAACATCGTTTTTATGATGTACGCCGTTGGAAAATTGCGGAAAAGGTGGATAAGGGTGCTTTTCATGGTATAAATATAACTAAGCAGACAGATGGTACAAAGAAATATGAATTATTTAAAATTCAAGACCGCGATTTTGTGGCGCCTGCCAACTATCTGCTTCCTATTCCACGTTATGAAATTCAAAAAAATGATTTATTGGAACAAAATCCGGGTTATGATAAATAGGTAGAAGTATGATTATATGATGAATTCCGGGGACGTATGGTGATGTTCCCGGAATTTTACCTTATTTTGTGAGTCTCAGAAATAATATGAATTATGCATAAAATGAAAGTGATCTTTTTAGTGGGCTATATGCTGCTGACTGTATTTTCTTCTTTCGCTTTGGCCACTGGATCATCTCGTTGGCGAATGTTGGCGGATGGAAGCATTGAATGGGTGCCCGCCAAACAAATCCCACACAGTGACCATATTGAAATGAGTGGAAAACAAGTATCTGTTGTGCTGCGCTATGGGGTGAATGCGGATGGAGCGTTTGTTGTGAATAAAAGTATGGTATGGCCTTTGTTGCGTACCATTCCGAATAATACTCATGCCAGTTTGATGAGGAGATTCGATTGGAATCCATTGGATATGGTTACGGTCAATGGTAGAACTATTACCGATGAAAAAGTGGACAATATCCGCTTGAAGGGTATGTTGACTGTTGAAAGTTCTTATAACGGCGGATGGTATGGGCAGTGTAAAGTGATACGGGAATATTTGCCTTCAACGGACTTGCCTGCATTAATTGAAAATTATCTTTTGATTAATACAGACAAGAATCCCATGTTCGTAGAAATTCCGGTAATAAACAATAGATTGTACACCGATCCGCGGAAAGGAGTGGATGGTTCTTATCTTATTGAAATGAAAATAGATAGAAATGGGTATTTTTCTATACAACCGGGGGATACGCTCTCTTTTAGTGCTTATATTACCGGATATAAAAAAGGACAACCCGCATTGGTCATTAACGGACAGCAGGAGAAGCTGAAACGAATAGAGGCAGTGACTTCATGGATGGATAATCTGGTACTTGAAACCCCTGATCCGATTATTGACCGTATGTTCGCTTTTTCTAAAATCCGGGCTTGTGAAAGTATCTATGAAACTCAGGGAGGACCTATGCACGGACCTGGCGGAGAATCGTACTATGCAGCTATTTGGGCTAATGACCAGGCTGAATATATTAATCCTTATTTCCCATTTACTGGCTATGATTATGGAAATGCATCGGCATTGAACTCATTCAAGCATTTTGCCCGTTTTATGAATAATGAATGGAAACCTATTCCCAGTTCTATTGTGGCTGAAGGGCTGGATATCTGGAATGGAGTAGGTGACAGAGGGGATGCGGCTATGATCGCTTATGGAGCGTCCCGTTATCTGCTGGCCCGTGCAAGCCGTGAGGAAGCAGAACAATTGTGGCCGCTTGTCACTTGGTGTCTGGAATATTGTAATCATAAACTGAACAAAGAGGGAGTGGTGGCTTCGGATACAGACGAATTGGAAAATCGTTTTCCTTCGGGAGATGCTAATTTGTGCACTTCTTCTCTTTATTATGACGCTTTGATTTCTGCTTCCTGTCTGGCACGGGAACTGGGTAAAGGAAATGCGGGCGTTTATCGTAAGCAGGCTGCCATATTGCGTAAGAATATTGAAAAATATTTCGGTGCTTCTGTGGAAGGTTTTGATACATATGCTTATTATAAAGGGAATGACATTTTGCGTTCGTGGATTTGTATTCCATTGACGGTTGGTATAGATGAACGTGCCGAGGCTACTATAAATGCGCTGTTCTCACCACGTTTATGGACGGAAAATGGATTATTGACACAGGCAGGAAGTGATACTTTTTGGGATCGTTCCACACTATATGCCTTGAGAGGGGTATATGCGGTGGGAGAAACGGAAAAAGCGACAGAGTATTTACATCGTTATTCCACTACCCGGTTGTTGGGAGAGCATGTGCCTTATGCCATTGAAGCATGGCCTGAAGGTGGTCAGCGTCATCTTTCTGCGGAAAGTGGCTTATATGGACGTATAATCACAGAAGGCTTATTTGGTATTCGTCCTACCGGTTTTAACAGTTTTATCCTTACACCTCGTCTACCGGAGGTATGGAGTCACATGGCTTTGAGAAAAATAGGGGCATTTGGTTCTAAATTTGACATTGAGATCGATCGTTTGCCTAATAATAGACTTCAGGTGAAAATTATAAATGGAAATAAGATACAACAACATTTTATTAAAGTAGGGAATAAACTTACTATTAAATTAAAGTGAATATGGTATGAAAAAAGCAATATTATTGGGAGTTGCGGCTTTGTGTATGGCAAGTTGTGGCTCATCTTCAAAAGAAAATGCTATTCAGAGATTGCCGTCAGACCAGATATCGGTATTTACCTCTTCGGATAAGCAGTTGGAAAATGCGTACAATTGGGCGAAAAAGATGGCATTGTCATACGCACATGATAATAGTGATCCGGTAGGATATTGGTATGAAGCCGCATTACCGCAGCGCGAGGCTTTCTGTATGCGCGATGTGTCTCATCAGTCGGTGGGCGCTCAGATTTTGGGTCTTGCCAGACATAATAAGAATATGTTCACGCGTTTTGTGGAAAATATTAGTGAAGAAAAAGACTGGTGTACCTATTGGGAGATAAACCGTTATAATAAACCTGCGCCGGCTGACTATACCAATGACAAGGAATTCTGGTATAATCTGAATGCTAATTTTGATGTGATGCAGGCTTGTTTGAAAATGTATCAATGGACGGGAGATGCTGGTTATCTGACAGACCCTCTTTTTACAAATTTTTATGAAAAGTCTGTGAACGAATATGTGCATCGCTGGGCTTTGGAACCGGAAAAGATAATGGATCGCTCTCCTTATATGAATCAGCCTGAGGATTTTAATCCGAATAATAATTTTCATACTTGCAGGGGACTGCCTTCGTATGTGGAGAATTTCCTTGGACTGACGGTTGGGGTGGATTTATTGGCTACGATGTATGCAGGTTTTAATGCATACGCCGAAATGGCCGGATTGACGGGGGATGATGTGAAGATGACAAAAGGAAGAACCCAGGCGGAAGCATACCGGGAAATCTTGGAGAACAGGTGGTGGAACCCTGACAGTTCTTTTTATCAGACTTTTTGGACGGAGGATCAGAAGTTTTATCGGGGGGAAGGAGTTCCTTTTATTCTTTGGTTTGACGCGTCTGAAAATCCGGACCGCATTCGTGCCAGCGTGAAGGACATTTTGAGCCGAGAATGGAATGTGGAGAATATGTCAGCGTTTCCCACCCTTTTTTATCGTTTGGGGTATGATGACGAGGCTTATTATTTTTTGGTAAATCTGCCTCACATGAACAGGTCTGAGTATCCTGAAGTATCTTATGGTATCATTGAAGGTACGGTGTGTGGAGCTATGGGAGTCAAGCCTTTGGCTAGTGAAAGCAGTGTGGCGACTTGCTCGCGTCTGGCGGGCGATTCCCAAAAGGCGGAAATTAAAAATCTGCCTGTTTTTGATGGATATATCACTGTTAAGCATGGAGGCAGGATGAGGACTGATATAGAGAATAACACTTCTAAGAAGTTGACATGGAAGGTTGCTTTTATAGGGGATTATTCTGAAATAAAGGTGAACGGGAAGGTGTATGCTCCGGTCTTGTTGAAAGATATTCGTGGAAATGTGATTTCTGAAGTTTGCGTACCCTTGCCTGCCCACTCTAAGTTAAGTGCGGAAGTTTTAACTAATTTAAACTAACAGATAATGAAAAAGCTGACAATTTTATTTTTATGCAGTTGGATAGTATTGACTACACAGGCACGGAAAGTGTTCCAACTGAACTCGCCTGATGGACATTTGAATACAACTATAACCATAGGGGAACAGTTGACTTATGATATAAAATGTAACGGAAAGCAGGTGCTTGCCGCTTCTCCATTGTCAATGACTTTGGAAAACGGAACCGTGTGGGGGGATCATCCGCAACTGACAAGCAGTTCCCGGAAAGAGGTGGACCAGTTGATTGATTCACCTTTTTATCGCAGCAGCCAGCTACGGGATCATTATAAGAAACTAGTACTTTGTTTTAGGAAAGGATGGAGTGTGGAATTCCGGGCATATAATGATGGAATAGCCTATCGTTTCGTGAATCAAATGAAAAAGCCGTTCAAGATTCTTCAAGAAGAAGTGAACTATCAATTTACCACTGATAAAACGGCTATTGTGCCTTATGTGGTACCGCGTAGTGAGGATCAATTTTATAGTGCGTTTGAGAATACATATACTATTAGTAAAATTTCGGAATTGGATAAGCAGAAGCTGATGTTTCTTCCATTAGTCGTTGAAGTCGGTGACGGAGTTAAAGTGTGTATTACCGAATCGGATCTGGAGAATTATCCGGGGCTTTATTTGTCGGGGGCGACAGGTGGTAACAGTTTGACAGGTGTACATGCTCCTTATCCTGCAAGTAAGCGTCAGGGAGGACATAATAACTTGCAGATGATTGTGGAAAAACGTGAGAATTTTATAGCGAAGGTTGATGGACCACGTACTTTTCCCTGGCGCATGGCGATTGTTACGACTGATGATAAGGATTTGGCTGCAAGTAGTATGACTTATTTGCTTAGTTCACCTTCACGGATTGGTGATCTTTCATGGATAAAGCCGGGTAAAGTGGCTTGGGAATGGTGGAGCGACTGGAATCTGGATGGAGTGGATTTTGTAACGGGAGTGAACAATGATACTTATAAAGCGTATATTGATTTCGCAGCTGCCCATCAGTTGGAGTATGTGATATTGGATGAAGGATGGGCGGTTAATCTGCAGGCTGATTTGATGCAGGTGGTAAAAGATATCAATTTGAAAGAACTGGTGGATTATGCGGCTGCCAGGAATGTAGGTATTATTTTATGGGCCGGTTATTATGCATTCGACAGAGATATGGAAAATCTGTGTCGTTATTATGCCGAACTGGGAGTGAAGGGTTTCAAAGTTGATTTTATGGATCGGGATGATCAGGAAATGGTCGCTTTCAATTATCGGGCGGCGGAAACCTGTGCTAAATATAAATTACTCCTTGATTTGCATGGCATGTATAAGCCGTCTGGATTGAATCGTACTTATCCTAATGTATTGAATTTTGAGGGAGTTCATGGACTGGAGAACATGAAATGGAGTCCGGAGAGTGTGGACCAGGTAAAATATGATGTGACGATTCCTTTTATCCGCCAGGTGGCAGGACCGATGGATTATACACAAGGTGCAATGAGAAATGCTGTGAAGGGCAGTTATTTCCCTTGTAACTCTGAACCGATGAGCCAAGGTACCCGTTGCCGGCAATTGGCTTTGTATGTGATATTTGAATCTCCGCTGAATATGCTGTGTGACACACCGGGCAATTATGAACGAGAAGTTGAATGTACTGATTTTATAACAGGCATTCCTACAGTTTGGGATGAAACACATATTTTGGATGCCAAATTGGGAGAATACATTGTAACTGCACGTAGGAAAGGAGATAGCTGGTATATCGGTGGCATTACGGATGGAGTAGCAAGAAATCTTGAGATAGATTGTTCTTTCCTTGGAGATAAGGATTATGTGGGGGATTTATTTAAAGATGGTATGAATGCGCATCGTATTGGCAAGGATTTCAAACGCGAGTCCGTTCGTTTGAACAAGCGGGATAAGTTGAAAATACATTTGGCTCCGGGAGGTGGATTTGCAATCAGATTGCAATAAAGTTTTTCATTGTGTGGATAATGTGATGAGGTGGGGGCTGGTAGCATTCCTCATCTCATTGTATTTTAAGTCTAAAATTAAATAACTTTCTTTGTATACCTGCTAAATCATAAGAAAGCATTATTTTTGCAAGAAACCTTGGTTCATTTTATTGGACTTCCAATGATGGAGAAGAACAATGATCAATAGAAATATCTAACTATGAATAAACGGATTTCGCTATTTGCTTTTCTTTTTATACTATGCCTTGCGGTTAGATGCCAGACTAGAAATGTAAGGCACTATACTATTAATGAAGGTTTGGCAAACAATGCTGTATATAGTATATCTCAGGACATGAAGGGCCGGATGTGGTTTGGAACGATTGATGGGGTACATAGTTTTGATGGTAACGGAATTCGTGTATGGCGGGATGAGCGGGTTCCTTCATTAGGCTCTAGTATTTATACTATAAGAGAAGATGACAGGCAAAGGCTTTGGATAGGTAGTGATCAGGGATTGGCTTTATTTAATCTTCGGACTGAGAGTTTCTCTACTTTTGACGTACAGACAGTGTCGGGGGTAAAGATTAATACACCTGTCAGCCATATTATGCTGGATAGTAAAAAAACATTGTGGATAGGTACAGTGGGGCAAGGCCTTTTTCATTATGATTCTCATGCGGACAAGTTGTATCAATATACGGCCCTTGGAAAAATAAATTCCGATTACATTTCATATATATTAGAAGATAGTTCCGGTATTATTTGGGTAGCTACAATGAATGCTGGAGTAAGCCGATTTGTTCCATCGGAGGATCTTTTTCAACAGGTTGCAGCAGATGGGGTAAAGAATACAATCACTTTATTTGAAGATTCAAGGCGGAACCTGTGGGTGGGAAGTAGTGGAAACGGACTTTATTTACTGGAAAAGAAGGATAAACAACTTGTACAAAAATTAAAACCGTCAGATTCTAAAGGGGTGCTTCAGGTACGAAGTATTGTGGAGTGGATACCAGGAGAGCTTTTGATAGCTTCGGATGAAGGATTGACGAGCTATAATATTGTTACAGGAAAAGGTGAAACATTACGTTCGGATTACAGACAGACTAACGGGTTGAATGATAATTATCTGCAGACTTTGTTTGTGGATCATGAACAGGCGCTTTGGGTAGGCACTTATTTTGGCGGAGTGAATTATATTCCACCAACAGGAAATAGTTTTATACACTATTATAGAGGAAATACTCAGTTGGATGCTCGGATTATCAGCGTCTTTGCTCAAGCGGATCAAGATAATCTTTGGTTAGGGACTGATGATGCCGGTTTCTTTTATTGGGATCGTAAGAAAAATACATTTAAATCTTATAAACCTCAACATTCTGTTTCCGGTCCGACTTATCATAATATTCATGCTTTGTTACAGGATGGTGATAAATTGTATATCGGAATGTATATGGGCGGACTTGATATAATGGATCTAAAAACTGGAAAGTTTAAGAATTATAAGTTCGGTAGTTCTTCCAGATCTTTGTATGCATCAGGTATTTATGCGCTCTATAAAGATTCCGCCCAGTGCTTGTGGGTGGGAACTACTAATGGCTTGAATAAATATATTCCTGAAACAGATGATTTTGAACGGATTTATGAGGTACATCCGGCTGATGTGTCTTATATAATGGAAGATAAAAAAGGGTATCTATGGGTATGTTCGCTTAATCAAGGTATTTTTCGTTTGGATAGGAAAACACAAAAATGGGAACATTTTTCTTTACGAACGGGGGAAGAGGAGAATCAGTCCGTTATTCCTTCCAATAAGATTATTACTGCTTGTTTGGATGAAAAAGAAAATTTATGGTTTGGAACAGATGGATGCGGCCTTTTAAAATATAATTATGAGGAGGAAGTTTTTGAGAAAGTGGTTTTACCGGAGAACATACGTGTGGTACACAAGATTATAGCGGCAAATAATGAACTGTGGCTGACGACCAGCAATGGTATGTATTGTTACCAGCCGGAGAATGGGAGTATCAAGATATATAACAAGCTGGACGGATTACAGGAAAATCAGTTTTTGCCCAATTCGGGAATACAGTTGGCGGACGGTACTATTTTTGTAGGAGGTATTAATGGATTTAATGAATTCCATCCGGATAGACTTGCTTCTCCTAATCAAAAAACGACAGTGGTTCTAGCTGACTTTCAGCTGTTCAACAAACCGGTAAAAGTCGGGAGTGACAATTCTCCTTTATCTACTTCCATTACGTATGCAGATCATTTGGTACTGGAACATAAACACTCCATTTTCAGTTTGTCTGTCGCTACGCTTAATTATGCTAATCCTTCTAAAAATCAATATAAATATAAGTTGGAAGGATTTGAAAAAGATTGGACTGAAACAAATTCAGCTCCTCGTGTGACCTATACTAATCTTCCTTCTGGGAATTATACATTCCGTGTCAGTGCTTCTAATGGTGATGGAGTATGGAACGAAAATGCGATTGTTTTTCCTATTAGGGTTCTTCCACCTTGGTGGGCTTCTACCTGTTTTATCATTTTGTATGTTTGTATGGGAATAGGTATGTTGGCTTGTTTATATTATCGCATGAATAAAAAGCAACGTGAGAAATTAATGATGATGGCAGTAGAGAAAGACAAGGAAATCTATCAAAGTAAAATAGAGTTTTTTACGCATATGATACATGAGATAAGAACTCCTCTTACCTTGATATTGGCTCCTCTTGAAAATGTGATGAGATCTACGGGAAGTATCGGAGAGGCTATGCCCCAGCTTTTAGTTATTGAGCGTAATGGAAAGCGATTGCTTAGTTTGGTGAATCAGCTTATGGATTTCCGTAAAGTAGAGTCGGGGGGGATGAATGTTACTTTGGTGGATGTTGACATAAAAGCGATTCTGGCAGCTGTTTGTCAACGTTTCTCTCTTTCGGCGGAACTGAAGAATGTCAAAATTGTACTTACAATGCCGGATGCGGCTTGTTACGCTAAAGTAGATCCGGAGGCATTTACGAAAATAGTGAGCAATTTGCTTACAAATGCATTAAAATTCACGGTTTCCCATATTTGGATTGATTTGATTCCCACAGAGGAAAACAAATTGGAATTGAGGATCAAAGATAATGGTCAAGGAATAGCCGTAGAGGAGCAAGAGAAGATTTTTACTCCTTTTTATCAGATACGCGAGAACAGGCCCACTGATAATATAGGGACAGGTGTAGGATTACTGTTGGTGAAAAAACTGGTGAGTCTGATGCATGGTGAACTAAAACTGGAAAGTGAATTGGGCCTTGGAGCCACATTCATTATATGGTTCGATCGAAGTGAACAAGGTGAAACTTTACAAGATGAGGCTAGGCAGACTGTTATATTGCCTCAGGCACCTATTGATGTGACTGAACAGAAGCCCTATCACATTCTTGTCGTAGATGATAATCAGGATTTATTAAATTATTTACGAATGCTTTTGGCTCCTAGATATCAGATTACTTGTGCTTCGAATGGTAAGGAAGCGCTTGATCTATTAAGTGAACTGATGCCGGATTTGGTTATCAGTGATGTAATGATGCCTGTCATGGATGGTATGGAACTTTGCCGGAAAATAAAACAGAATTTCCGAACAAGTCATTTACCAGTTGTTTTGCTTACTGCAAAGGTGGAAACAGGAGATTATGTGGAAGGATTGGAGAATGGAGCAGACCTCTATGTAGCAAAACCATTTTCTTCAGATATTATAAAAGCGCAGATACATAGTCTGCTGTCTAATAGAGAGCGAATGAAGGGAAGTTTCAAGACCGAACCGATGCTTCCTTCCGCTTCTGTTGCTAGTTCGCGGATTGATAAAGAATTTTTGGAAAAAGTGACTGGTATTATCGAAAGTAGAATGATAGATTCAGATTTTTCTGTTGATGTGTTGGCGCAAGAAATAGGGATTTCCCGTACAGGATTGTTCACAAAACTGAAAGCAGTGTCGGGTATGACCCCGAACGATTTTATTCGTATTATCCGATTGAAGAAAGCAGCAGTGCTGCTTTCTCAAGATGGGGTGCAGGTTAGTGAAGCCTGTTTTCAGGTTGGTTTTTCATCTCCATCTTATTTTGCAAAATGTTTTCAGGCGCAGTTCGGGGTTGCTCCTACGGAATTCAAGCGTATGAAAACTGTAAATTAGTGTAGAACTTTGTTCTTTACGAATTTTTTCCTATCTTGTACCCTCTAATGTTAGAATAGATGAAACAGATCTTCATTCTTTTTTTGCTATGGTTTGGTTTGTCACTATCGGCGCAAGATCAGATCTCTTTGTTGTTTGTCGGTGATTTGATGCAACATCAGGCTCAAATTGATGCAGCTAGGCAAGGAGACGGGTATAATTATAATGATTGCTTCCGTCATGTGAAGAAAGAAATAAGTGAGGCGGATATGGCTATAGGGAACTTAGAGGTGACATTGGGAGGAAAGCCTTATAGAGGGTATCCGGCGTTCAGTGCTCCGGACGAATATCTTCATGCTATAAAGGAAGCCGGATTTGATGTATTGCTGACCGCTAACAATCATTGTCTGGATAAGGGGAAGTTGGGGTTGGAACGTACTATTCTGATGCTGGATTCTTTGAAAATACATCATGCTGGAACCTATAGGAACCCGGAAGAACGTCATAAGAGCTACCCGTTATTGATTGAGAAGAATGGTTTTAGAATTGTATTGTTGAACTATACTTATGGAACGAATGGCTTGAAGACTGATGCTCCGAATGTGGTGAATTATATTAATCGGGAACAAATAAAAAAAGATATTCTTGATGCACGCAGAAAACTTCCTGATGTTATTATAGCCTGTATGCATTGGGGAGTGGAATATTGTTCGTTCCCTGAACGATCGGAGTGTGAATTGGCTAACTGGTTGATTGAACAAGGAGTTGATCATGTAATAGGTTCGCATCCGCATGTACTCCAGCCTATGGAAATTGTAAAAGACCCCCGGACTCCTGCCCGGCATGTCATTGTTTATTCATTAGGTAATTTTATCTCAAATATGTCGAAAGAAAAAACGGATGGAGGAGCTATGGTAAGATTGAAGTTGCAACGGATTTTTCGAATAACCCGTTTAGCGGATTGTGAATATGCATTGGTTTGGACTTCAAGACCTGTTTTAAGTAAAAAAAAGAACTTTGAATTATATCCTGTTACTTTTATTAATAAATCCATTAATAATGAGGAACTTAATGTGATGAAACGTTTCTTGAAAGGAACTGAAAATTTATTAGGAAAATCGAATGGAGGCATAAAAGAGTATTTTTTTGATATAATTTTTCCTCAAAAAGTTTGCAGATATAAAAAGCAGTACCTTTGCATCGCTTTCGAAAGGAAAGCCTAACATGGTGACTATAGTTCAGTCGGTTAGAGCGTCAGATTGTGGTTCTGAATGTCGTGGGTTCGAATCCCACTAGTCACCCCTTCACCTATGAAAGGTTCTGTAAATCTAATGATTTATAGAACCTTTTTCAGTTTTTATGTCTATTAGTGTATTATCATGATGATAAATTTGAAAGATAATAGCGAAAAGGATAAGTATATCTTGGAGTTGTTCCAGACATCTCCTAAGGAGGCTTTTCGTTTATTATTTGATGCTTATCACATGAAATTATGTATATATGCGGTGCAGCTGACCGATTCTTTTGAGATGGCTGAAGATATTGTGCAGGATTTCTTTATCTATTTTGGGGAGAAGAAATATTATTTGAAAATAAATCAGAATCTTCGTTATTATCTTTATTTGTCTGTGCGGAATGCGGCCATCAATGCTTTGCAGAAAAACAACATGTTGTCTATGGAAGAACTCTCAGGCATTGATATGGGTATTCCTGAAGAGTCTATAGATGAAGAGGAGCAAGAGGAACGAAATAAGTTATTATTGGAAAAACTACAAAAATTACCTCATCAGGAATTACAAGTGGTGAGAGCTGTCATTATGGAAAATAAGAAATATAAAGAAGCTGCTGAGGAACTTCATATTTCTGTGAATACCCTAAAAACTCATCTGACAAGAGCATTGAAACAATTAAGAAAAGAATACAATCTGCACTCACTGTTTTACTAAAATTAAATTTTTCTTCTTTTTCTGTCACCCATTTATTAATTTGGACTCTCTTTTATTAAAAGAAAGTAATCAATGAACAAAGAGAATCCAAAAAAGAACAAAAAGTCTTTTGAATATTATATAGCGCAGCGAAAAGAAGAATTTCGTTGTCAATATGATCATGAACGTTCATGGGAAAACCTGCAATATAAGCTTCAAAAAAGAAAGAATCACCGTCTCAGTTTATATTGTGTTGCAGCTTCGGCAGCTTTTCTTTTTCTTATTTTAGGAGTCAGTCACATATTCTCTCTTCACAATAACACACAAAACAAGGAGGCCGTAGTGGCTGCTGTGGTTTCATTTCCGGAAACAGGCAGCCGCAAGGCTATCCTTACTTTAGAGAATGGAGAAAAAGTGGATCTGTCTGTTAAAAAGGGTACGATTTCTAATGCAAATTCTACTGTAATCAATAATAATGCTAATCAATTATTGACTTATAGAAAAGTGGAAGAGGTTTCTTCAACTCCTCAGATTAATACATTGGCTATTCCAAGAGGAGGGGAATATCAGTTGATTTTATCGGATGGAACAAGGATATGGATGAATGCTGAAAGTCTTTTGCGTTATCCAACTTCTTTCATTGGAGAAAAAAGAGAAGTTTTCCTAGAAGGGGAAGCTTTTTTTGAAGTGGCGAAAGATGCTAAGCACCCCTTTATAGTTCATACAAACAGACATTCGGTGGAGGTACTTGGTACAAGTTTTAATATATCTGCTTATCCTGATTATAAGGTATATACGACTCTTGCAGAAGGGCGTATCAAAGTAAGTACAGCTAAAGTTTCGGTTGTGTTAAATCCTGACCAACAAGCGGTTATTGAACCGGATAATGATGATATAGTGACACGTGATGTGCCTGCGTATCTATTTACTTCCTGGGCGAAAGGAAATTATGAGTTTCGTAATACGTCTTTGTCTGAAATTGTTGCCCAACTGTCACGGTGGTATAATGTAGATATCTATTTTAAAAATGAATCTTTGAAAGATAAAAGATTTGCAGGTATCATTTTCAGGGATGAAGAGTTGAATTTTGCTATTGAAGTGATTGAGAGAGTGTCTAATGTACATTTTACTCGCGAAGAAGAAACGATTTACATTGAAGATAAACATGAATGAGAAAGCAAAATGATAGGAGAGAATTGACTTTTTTAAATAATAAATCAACAAACAATTATGAGTACAAAACTTTTGAGCGAAACTATCTGTCGCAAAGGCCTCATGGTGAAATGCTTTGTTGCATTGATAGTGTTTTGTTGTTCGGTGGGCGAAGCGTTTGCCCAAACGAATACTAAGGTGACTATCAATGTAAACAATGTTTTAATCAGAACAGCCTTGGATCAACTGCAAAGGGAAGCAAAGATCCATTTTGTTTACGATGAAGAAAATATTGATTCAGGAAAACGGGTAAGTTTATCTTATACCGAAACTCCTTTGAATGCAGTTTTGGACGATTTTTGTAAACAAACTTCGTTACGATATGAAGTAAAAAGAAATTTAATTCTTATCTTACCTTCAAAGGCTGAGAAAACAACCGGAAAACATGAGCCTTTTTATATGACAGGTGTAGTTACGGATGAAACCGGAGAAAGTATTATTGGGGCTACCATTATGATTGGAGGTACAAGTCAGGGTACTGTAACCGATATAGACGGTCGGTATAGTTTGCAGGTTACTCCTGGTGATTTAGTGTCATTTACTTTTGTTGGAATGGCAGATAAAGTAGTCAAGGTACAAGCTGGTAAGAAAGTAGTGAATGTGAAAATGGAAACTAATGCCACTGCATTGGCTGATGTTGTAGTAACTGGCTATCAGACTTTGTCCAAAGAACGGGCAACAGGATCTTATTCTGTGATTTCAGAGAAAAGCACGAAGGGTAAACTGGAAACGGATGTGTTGTCACGTATTGAAGGACTGGTAGCGGGTATAAATAAAACTTCCAGTAACAGTAATGATGTTGTTATTCGTGGTATTACTACTTATATGGGAAATACAAAGCCATTGTATGTAGTTGATGGTATGCCTTATGAAGGTGATTTAGCATCAATAAATCCGACAGATGTACAAAATATAACGGTATTGAAAGATGCTGCTGCAAGTTCTATTTATGGTGCCCGTGCAGCTAATGGTGTAATTGTTATTACAACTAAACGCGGACAGGAAGGTAAAACTAAAGTAAGTTATAATGGTAGTATTAAGTTGTCTCCAAAACCGGATTTTGATTATTTGAATTTGATGAGTAGTTCCGAGCTGGTAGATATGCAGATTGAAGGGTTTGATTATTATCATACGGCTTATGAGAATTTGAATAAGCGTCAAGCTGTAAATCAGGTAGTTGACTTATTGTATCAGCATGAACGAGGTCAGCTGACAGATAGTCAATTGGCAGATGCTCTGTTACCTTATCGTACAAATGATAATCGTAAACAAATAGAAGATGAATTTGCGCGTGTAGGTATTGTTCATCAACATAATTTAGCTATTTCTGGTGGTTCTAATAAAAATAGATACATGGCTACTGTTAATTATATGGGTGATTATGGTAATCAAAAGTATCAAAGTAAAGATCGTATAGGATTTAGCCTAAAAGATGATGTGGATTTTTTTGATTGGTTATCGGCTGATTTTGGAGTTACAGGAAGCTTTTATCGTTCAAAGGGTGATAATGGAGCAGGTAGTTATAGCAGCTTGATGAGTAGTTATCCTAGTTATTATATGTTAAGGGATTTACAGGGTAATCCACTTAATTTTCAACGTACTAAATCAGATTATGAATTGCAACGTTTGCAAAGTATAGGTTTGATGGATGAAACATATAGTCCGATAAAGAATCGTGCAGAAGAAAGCTATCATAATAATTCCAATTATTATCGTTTGCATGCAGGATTGAAATTTAAACTTCTGGAAGGCCTTAATATTGATCTAAAATATCAGACAGAAGGTACTTATGATAAGAATCGTACTTTATATAGTAATATGTCATATACAGTGCGTAATATGATAAATGATGCAGCTCAATATGATGCGGCAACAGGAAGCCTTACACTGAATGTTCCTAAAGGTGGTCAATTGGATGAAAGCCGTTATGAATCTTATTCATATACAATGCGTGCTCAAGTGAACTTTAATCGTATATTTGGAAAACATGCTATATCTGCGTTGGGCGGTGCTGAACGTCGGTTGGTGCGTCGTACTGGTGCGCAGAATTATTATATGGGATATGATGATAATAGCTTGGGAGTAAAACCTATAAATCCGTTAGCAATGTCTCCTATTAATGGTACTGAAGCTTTGTTGGGGTCGTTTAATTGGGTCTATGGTGAATATAATGCATTGACTCATACAGAAGACCGATATGTTTCTTTTTATGCTAATGGTTCATATACCTTTGACGAACGTTATTCATTAACTGGAAGTATTCGTATCGATCAATCTAATTTATTTGGTACTGATCCTAAATATCAGTATCGTCCGTTGTGGTCCGTTGGTGGTAGTTGGCAGATAGCTAATGAGCCTTTTATGGAAGATTGTATGTGGTTGAATCGTTTGAATTTGCGTATGACTTATGGTGTGGGTGGTAATGTTCCTAAGGATGCAGGGCCGTATATGACTGTGGTTGATAGCGGATATAATGAATGGGTTGGAGATTTTGGTTCGTATATACAGAATCCACCCAACTCTCAACTTCGTTGGGAGAAAACGGCTTCTACCAATGTCGGGATTGATTTTTCAGCATTCAATTCTCGTTTAAGCGGTAGTATTGATTATTATTATAAGAAAACTACGGATTTATTAGGAAATCGTAATGCGGATCCGACGTTGGGTTGGGCAAGTCTATTGCAAAATTATGGCTCGATGTTTAATAGAGGTGTAGAATTGTCATTACAGAGTGTAAATATTCAAAATAAGAATTTTACTTGGGGAACAAATTTAATGTTTAGTTATAATAAAAATGAATTGACAAATTTAGAAGGTACAAAAGAAACGGTTTTTTATTATAGTGCATATAATGTAGCAGCTGTTGGTTATCCTATTAATAGTGTCTTTAGTTATCGTTATGCAGGACTTGATCCGACAAATGGGAATGTGTTGGTGTATAATAAAGAAGGAGAAAAAGTTTCAAAAGTAAGTTCTATTGATGATATGGTATATTCTGGAACTCGTACTCCAAAGTATACGGCATCATTGAAAAATTTCTTCTCTTATCGTGATTTTGATTTTTCATTTATGTTTGTATATTATGGCGGGCATGTGTTACGTGATGTTGTAGCTGGATATATGGGTGGTGCACCAAGTGCGAATCTTACTCGTAAGGCTTTAAACCATTGGAGGAAACCGGGGGATGAAAATATTCCGGGAGTAGCTCCGTCTTTTAATAGGAATATTTATTATACAGATGCGCAGGCATGGTATTCGGCAGACATCCATGTAAAAAAGGCAGATTATATTAAATTGAGAGATATCTCACTGAGTTACAATTTGCCAAAGAATTGGTTGAGGAAATATTTTATAGAATCGGCTGCTGTGACTTGTCAAATTAGTAATGTGTGGTGGTGGGCTGCTAACGGAGATATTGATCCGGAAGCGTATACTACATCGGGATATGGATGGGGAGCATTGACTCTTCCGAATCCTACTACTTATACAATTGGTTTGTCTCTTAATTTTTAAACGATTGAATAGATAAATATGAAATTATATAAATTTTTACTTTGTGTATGTTTGGCGTTACCTGTAATGTCATGTGATGATTATTTGGATATACAACCTAAAGGGATTGTAATTCCGGAAAAGAGTGAAGACTATGAACGTTTATTGAATTATGCTCAATTGCTAAAGGCTTCTGAATCATATCCTAACTTTATGACAGATGATGTTTTCATGCCTTATGAAGATGATATGACTGGAGGATTTGTTTCTCTGGAGTTGCCGAAGCAGCATTTATATGCGTTTAATAGTGAAATCTTTGGAGAAGGAGAGAGTGACGGTCTTTGGGAATACTCTTATAATCGTATTTATTATTATAACGTAGTTATTGATGATATAATGGGGGCTACTCAAGATACTGAAGAACATAAAAAGCAATTGAGGGCTGAAGCATTGGTTGGGCGTGCTTTTGAGTATTTGACTTTGGTTAATGCTTATGCTAACCATTACGATCCGTCGACTGCTGCTACAGATCCTGGCGTTCCATTGATGTTGGATAAAAATATCAATAAAACAAATTTGCAGCGCGCTACAGTGCAGGAAGTATATGATCAAATTAAGGCGGATCTGGATGAGGCTGCTCCTAATTTACCGGAAAAACCGGTGTTGAATGCCTATCGTGCATCTAAGCCGGTGGGGTATGGGATGTTGGCACGTATGTATCTTTATATGGGAGATTACAAAAAAGCTTTGGAGAATGCGGTGATCTCATTACAGAATAATTCAACTTTGATGAGTCTTTTCCCGTATAAAGTAGTGGATCGTGATAAATATATTGGTAGGATTGATGTTCCGGATGGAGATGAGAATCCGGAAAATATTTATATTCGTTTGGCCCCCTGGACTTTTGGATTTAGTGCTACTGCATATGCTTCTGAAGAATTGGCTTCTTTGTATGATCAGGAAAAGGATCAGCGTTATCTGTTGTATTTTACGAAATATTTAGGTGGGATAGATTTGGATTATCCTCTTTGGGCGCCTTATATTTATGCCAACATGGCTATGTCTACCCCGGAAATGTATCTGATAGCAGCAGAGTGTGAAGCTCGTATAGGTAGTAAAGACAAAGCTATGGAATATATTAACACCTTGCGTGATAATCGTATTATTGATAATGTCCCTTTGGTTGCAAGTGATAACAAGGATGCATTGGTAAAAGTCTTGGAGGAAAGAAGACGGGAAATGCCTATGCTTGGCTGTACCCGCTTGATTGACTTGAAACGTTTGAATCGTGAACCTGAATTCGCAAAGACTATTGTGCATGAGGTGAATGGTGTAGAGTACAGATTGGAGCCCAATAGTCCTAAATATATTTTGCCTATTCCACCCTCTGTACTTCGTTTTAATCCTGATATGATTCCTAACATAAGATAAAAGATATTTTAATGAAAAAACTAACGATTATGATGGCAACAGCAGCATTATGCTGTTGCCTGGGTTCCTGTAACAGTGGAACTAAGCAAGAATTGGCGAATACGGTTCATTTGAAAGGCCAGTTGCTTGATATGGGTAGCCAGAATGTGCGTATGAGATTTGACGGAGCAGCATCTATGCTAGGTGACAGCCGGGATATTTTGTTGAAAACGGATGCTGCCGGTTATTTTGATACTACTTTTGTACTTAAAGAGCCGACATATTATACTATCAGCCGCAACACATTGTATCTTACTCCAGGAGATGACATGACTATCAAAGTAACTCAGACAAATACAGAAGCGGAATTCTCGGGAATCGGAGCCGAAGCCAATAATTACATGAAGTTCCGTCTTTTTCCGAAAGGTGGTTCTTATCTGGAAGCCGGTGGTAACTTGCGTGGAGATTTTGTATCCACTAAAGCGTTGGTTGACAGCTTGGCCGCTATACGTATGCATACATTGGATACGTTAAGTAATGTGTCTGATGCATTTAAAAAGCTGGAAACAGCACGGATCAAAGCGGATATTATTAATAGTTATATCTGTTATGCAAGTTATTCAAGGATGTTTGCCGGAGTGAAGACGGAAGAAGAGATGCGGGCTAAATGGAATGAATTTAATGTTTCATTAACTCAGGATGTAACTCCGCTATATAAGGAGATTATGAATGAAGATATGCTGAATGTAGCTGTGGTGCGCGATGTTTTGTCTTATCAGGAAGATTCTACATTGGCTTCTCTTTGGTTTAAGGATATTTCCATTCCTGCGCGTACTACGGAATTATATGCTTGTGCTAAAATAGTCGATAATCTGAGAAATGAAGCTTCTGAACAGACTGTGAACGAGGCGAAGGCATTTTTGCAAACAGTGAAGAATGCTGATTTTGCAACAGAAATTGAAGGAAAGATTGTTCAAGCTTCCAAGTTGCTTCCCGGACAACCTGCCATTGATTTTGAGATGTTGGATGTGGAGGGTAATGTGAAGCATCTTGCAGATTTTAAGGGTAAGGTGATTTATATTGATTTATGGGCGACCTGGTGTGGGCCTTGCATTCAGGAATCTCCGGCATTTGAGGCTTTAGGTAAGAAATATGTGGGTAAGGATATCGTTTTTCTTCCGGTTTCTACAGATACTACAACGAAACCTTGGTTAAGGTATTTGGATGGACATAAGAAAGAATTGACTCAATATCATTCCAATGATGTTGCTTTAAAAGAAAGTTGGGCTATCATGTATATTCCTCGTTTTATTTTGATTGACAAGGATTTCAATATTGTGAATGCATACGCTCCACGTCCGTCAAGTGAAGAGATTGGTACTTTGATTGATTCTGTTCTTAATAAATAGTAAATTTATGATTTATAAAAAATATCTATTATTAGGCGTTTCTTTATGCATGTTAAATGCTTGCAATGAGTCTAAGTCTGTGTCTTTAGAGGGTAGTCTTGATGGAATCCAGGCTGATTCTATCTATTTATATCAAGTAGACAATGAGCATTATGGTAGTGTGAAACTGATTAAATCTATTGCTGTTACCGATGGTAGGTTTGCTTATCCCACTGATTCTGTACAAGCCGGTCTTTATTGTTTCTCTTTGCAGAATATGGAGCGTGGAGAGTATTTACAGCAATACGCTAATTTGTTTTTGGAACCCAAATCCATGCAGCTTACCTTGGGTAAGGATAAGTATGATCAACTGAGTTTACATGCTACAGGGTCTGCATTGCAGGAGCAATACGAAGCCTTGCAAGAAGCGAAATATGTAGCAGGTAATCGTATGGTTCTCGATTCTTTGGATCATATGTTCTATGAAGCTCGTGAAAAAGGGGATCGTGAGGAAATGGAGCGTATCCGGGAGGTTTCCAGTCCTTATTATGAGAGTGCCTCGGAACAGACCCGTAAACTGATAAATGGGGAAATTGCTAAAAATAAAGGCTCATACTTCGGTTTGTATCTTTATTATACTTATCGCTTCCAAAATCATACTTTTAATACAGTTGAGGAGATTGATGAGGCACGTAACTTCATAGGCAGTTTTGATGAGGCGTCCAGGCAAAGTGGTATATATGTAAAAATGCAAGAAGGTTTGGATAAATTTGCTAGGTGTGCTACCGGTAGCGTTGCTCCTGCTATAACAGGAATTGATTTGAAAGGGAATTCTGTCAGTTTGAACGATTTCAAGGGTAAATATGTTCTAGTCGATTTCTGGTTTGCCGGTTGTAGTTGGTGTCGTAAGGAAACTCCTTATCTGTTGAAGACGTACAATGCTTTCAAAGATAAAGGATTTACTATTTATGGTGTGTCTACAGACCGTCGTGAGGAAGATTGGAAAAAGGCTATTGAAGAAGACAAGAGCTATTGGAATCAGGTTCTGTTGCAGAAAGACGACGTGAAGGATGTGTTGGAATCATACTGTATTGTCGGTTTCCCACATATAATTTTAGTAGATCCGGAAGGTAAAATTGTAGCGAAGGAGTTGCGTGGAGATGATCTTTATAATACCGTCGAAAAGTTTGTAAACGGAGCAAAATAAAGAATTGTGTTTTTTAACTCATAAAGCAGTAGGCTGGGAATGTCCGGTCTACTGTTTTTTCTTTTATGGAATATGGTTTTTTTTGAAGGAATGATATGGTTTTATTATAGGTAGTGATGTTCTGTATTGTATTTATTTTTTAAATAAATCTAATGTGTGACCTGTATTTCTTTAATGTTTTCCTTTTGAAGAACATATTGTCTGTCGGATAAGTTAAAAGTTTACCTTTGCAATATAATCAGAGGATGAGATATTGATCTATAATAAATATTATAAATAAAACGCATAGGTATTGTAAGCGTACAATACTTTTTGGTGGTCTCGTTGGATGCTTGTGTTCAGATTTAAGGCGAGGTCACCTTATTCTCGTAGAGAATTTAGATTTTAATTTGAATGATACTTGCTCGCGATGAGTAGGTATCATTTGTTTTTTAGGGGGGGTATTATGGAAATGGAAAATAGGTAGGTCTTTCTCCAAAACGTTGTTGATTGAATAAAACAAGTAAAAGAAAGAATTTCTCTATGTTAAGATAACAGTTTACTTTAAATTCTTAACTTTGTTCCCCTTGAAAAATGATTGTTACAAGATAATTTAACAGCTAAAAATGCAACAATATAAAAGACCGGAAGCTATAAAACGTATGAATGAGCTGGCGGGTAGCCGGAAGCCTTTCCTTTTTATTATAGATTATAAACAGCAGTGTTCCTTGATAGAGGAAATAAGTCGGATTGATTCTACCCGTTGCCGTTATAACTTTAATGGAGTGAAAAATGTGGATACTGTAACAGAAAGTTACAGTGGGCGGATAGACTGGAACTTTGTTCCAATGTCTTTGACAGACTACCGGCAGGCTTTTGAAATCGTAAAACGGAATATTCTGGCAGGTAACAGCTATCTCGCTAATTTGACTTGCAAGGTTCCTGTCAGTACTAATCTTACTTTGGAGGATGTGTTCCGGTACTCCAAAGCGCTTTATAGACTTTGGTTGAAAGATAAACTGGTCTGTTTCTCACCCGAAATTTTTGTTCGTATAGAAGATGGCGAGATAAAATCTTTCCCCATGAAAGGAACGATTGACGCTACCTTACCTAATGCGGAAAAACTGTTGATGGATGATCCTAAGGAAACTGCCGAACATGCTACCATTGTAGATTTGATTCGTAATGATTTGAGTATGGTGGCGGAACAGGTCAGGGTTGTCCGCTATCGTTATTGTGACCGGCTTGAAACCAATAAGGGACCTATCTTTCAGACAAGCTCCGAAATATGTGGTGTCTTGCCCAATGATTACCCGTCGCATATAGGAGATATTATATTTCGTTTGTTACCAGCCGGTTCCATAACCGGAGCGCCCAAATCCAAGACGATGGATATTATTGAAGAAGCGGAAAATTATGAGCGTGGATTTTATACGGGCATAATGGGTTATTGTGACGGCAGGACTTTAGACAGTGCGGTGATGATCCGTTTTTTAGAACAGGAAGGAGAGAATCTTTATTATAAGGCGGGGGGAGGAATTACTTCAAAGAGTGATTTACAAAGTGAATATAATGAAATGATACAGAAGATTTATGTACCCATTTATTGAAACTATACGGATAGAACAAGGAAAAGCGTGTAATTTGTCTTATCATAATGAAAGACTGAACAATACCCTTCATCATTTCTGGCCGGACTGTGCCGGCATAGAATTAGGTGAATACCTGAAATTGACACCGGAGATGAACGGAATGAAATGTAGGGTGATTTATGATGGAGGTGGAATAAAAGAAATTAGTTATGAAGCCTATCAGATGCGTCCGGTACATTCTTTGCAGTTGGTTTATTCGGATGATATAGATTATACTTATAAAAGTACAGACAGGGAAGCTTTAAACCGGCTTTTTGCCTGCCGTGGAGAACGGGATGATATTTTAATTGTCAGACGCGGACTGCTGACCGATACTTCCATAGCTAATATTGCCTTGTTTGATGGTAAGGATTGGTTCACACCTAAATTACCTTTGTTGAGAGGGACTTGCCGTACAGCATTGATTGACAACGGAATTATAAAAGAAAAAGATATCCGGCCGGAAGAACTATCCTCTTATTCTTTTGTTAGGTTATTTAACGCTATGATTAAATGGGGAGCGTTGGAATTTTCTACCGGAACCATTTACGGATAATAAGAAAGAAGGTGGAATTTTGAAGATTTTTGTTTGTTTCCTTAAATAATTTGCTATATTTGCAAAAAAAATATAAATATAGGTAGGGTATGAGATTGCGGACAGTTGCCAAGTTGGGTATGGTGCTATCAGTGGTATTGTTTTGTACGGCTGTGGGCTTTTACGGCTTTGCTAAGTTAAGCCTGACGGATAAGAGTCGTGAGATCAATCTCTTCTCACTTGTACCGGCTGATTGCATCGGTGTGTTGGAGAGTGATAATATTAATTATTTTCTGAATGAATTTCCTCAATTGAACTATTCTGAAGAACTGGGTAATTTCCAGTTTCCCGGTTTGTTTAATTATGTGTTGGGAGGTTTGAACGAATATACCACTAACACTGCTCATGGTCTGAGCAGTAAGATGAGCCGGGTAGTGGTCAGTTTCCATTCTCCGGGTACTCCGCGTGACCAGGTGGTATATTTCCGTATGGGGGCTGATGATAAGGAAACATTGGGAGATATGTTGTTAGAGAGAACTCCGGGAAGTTTTTCACCTAAAAAAGAGAAATACAGAGGAAAAACTATAGCAGTCTATCCATTGGGCAATAATGATTTTCTAGCTGTCTATAGCGAGGCGGGATTCTATGTGGTGAGTTATCAGAAGAGTTTGATAGAGAAAGTGATTGATGCGCATGAGGATGAAGAGAAAGCATTGAGTAATGATCCCGTGTTTGCCAAAGCGATGCAGAAAAAGAAAACGCATAACTTCCTGACTTTATACGGACGTACGCCGTCTATGCCTTTCTTGCAGGATAACAGTGGCTGTTGGAGTGAGTTTGACTTTCACATGAACAGTGATGTGGTGTACCTCACCGGAGATACTTTTATGCCTGATTCATGCGGCTGTGTGAACCAGATGGCCGAAAAATTGAAGAATATTCCGGATATAAGGGAAGATAGTTTGATTATTTCTGCTGATAAAGATTCCATGGCAAATTATATGGAAGAGGCCTACGAAAGAAATAGCAGGACATTGTTCAATGAATGTGTAGCTAATCTTTCACGTGATGCAGCCTTTATGCTTGTGGCGGACATGAACAAGATTTCCCGCAACCCGGAACGTTTCGAGCCTTATTTGCCGGCATTTCTGTTGGAGAATGCTCCTTTATTCCATTCGTTTATTCTTTCAACCCAATTGTCGGTTGTGAACGACCGGCTTTCCCATATCATGGTACTGACATATAAGGATTAGCGCAACTTATGTCGGTGGAAGTGGGGAGCCACTTTGCTTCTAAAATAAAATAACGAAATAACAGTGAGTGCGGCTCCGAATAGATAGGCCATCTTGAAGGTGGCTATTTCTGCTATATATCCGCCCAATAACATGCCGGCGCCTATACCTACATCCCACGAAGTCAAGTAGGTACTGGTTGCCGTACCACGCTGGTTGTTGGGGGCCAAGTTCACAAACAGCGTGTTATAGGCAGGGAACATGGTTCCAAACCCAATACCTAGTAAAAGAGCTATGGTGAACAGAAAATAAGTGGTCCATTGCAGACTCCATGTTGTCAGCCATCCGCATGAACTCAAACCGAAGAAACAGAAGCAGACCAAATACAGGCCGGCTTCAATAACTTGAGTAACCATTCCCCGGTCTACCAGGCGTCCGGAGAAAAGACGGGAAACTGCCATTCCCAACGCCATGAAGGTGAAGAAGAAACCGGTGGATGCCTGGATACCTATTTGCTTGGCATACATTGCAACGTAATTGGTGGTCATGCCATAAGGGATGGATAGTAATAACAAACTGAAACCTGCCGGTATTCCTTTAAGCAAAATAAAGCGGTCCAATGATATCGGTTCTCGTTTTACAGGAGGTTTGTAGGTGGTCTTTACCAATGAGGCGCATAGAAATCCTATCAGGCAGGAACCTAATGAGCAACAGAAAATAAGCGTATAGTCTGCTCCTGCATCATGCAGGAAGAGTCCGGTCATCGGTCCGATGGACATGGCTATATTGTTTGCCAGCCCATAATATCCTAATCCTTCCCCACGGCGTGAAGAAGGCATGATATCAATGACAATGGTATTTCCGCTGACTGTCACCATGCCGAACGATACTCCGTGTATAATGCGGAATAAAATAAATAAGGTGAGTGTTCCTGCAATGAGATATCCTCCGAAGATGGCGGTAAAAGTGAAATAAGCCAACAGATAAAGTGGTTTGCGGGCAAATGTATCTAACAGATAGCCGGAAAAGGGGCGTATGCACAGGGCGGCAATGGTGTAACAGGAAAGTACGACCCCTATGGTTGTTTTGTTGGCGTCAAAAACTTCTGCCAGATAGAAAGGCAATACAGGCATCAGTAACCAGAATCCAAAGAATAATAGAAAATTGGCTGCCAGTATTTCTATATAATTTTTGGTAATCAGCTTGTCCTTCATAAGCAATAATGTGCTAATATGTCAATGTATCAATATGCTAATGTGGCAATATGTTAATATGCCAATTGACCGCGTTCTATTCCGCATGGCAATTGGCATATCAGCACATGGTCACATTGACACATTATTAATTGGCTGCTTCGAATTCTTTCAGGAAGCGGGTATCGTTTTCAGAGAATAATCGTAAGTCGTTTACACGATATTTCAAGTTGGTGATGCGTTCAATACCCATACCTAGCGCATAGCCTGAGTAAACTTTGCTGTCAATGCCGTTGGCTTCCAATACATTCGGATCCACCATACCACATCCCAGAATTTCCACCCAGCCTGTGCCTTTACAGAACGGACAACCTTTTCCGCCGCAAATATTACAACTGATATCCATTTCGGCACTTGGTTCGGTGAACGGGAAATAGGACGGACGCAGACGGATTTGAGTATCTTCGCCGAACATTTCTTTGGCAAACAACAGCAATACCTGCTTCAAATCAGTGAATGATACATTCTTGTCAATGTAGAGTGCTTCCACTTGATGGAAGAATGCATGGGCACGATAACTGATCGCTTCATTGCGGTATACACGTCCCGGACAGATGATGCGGATAGGAGGTTGCGAATGTTCCATAGCTCTTGCCTGTACGGAAGAGGTGTGAGTGCGAAGTACGATGTTCTTTTTCACATCTTCCTGATTGGCTTCGATGAAGAAAGTATCTTGCATATCACGTGCAGGATGGTCTTCGGCAAAATTCATGGCAGTGAATACGTGCAAGTCGTCTTCTATTTCGGGACCGTCGGCAATACTGAAGCCCAGCCGATGGAATATATCAATGATTTCATTCTTTACAATGCTCAGCGGGTGGCGTGTTCCCAGTTCGATGGGATAAGCCGTACGGGTAAGATCCATTTCGGCTGCGCTGTTATCTTGGGTCTCGAAAGCTTCTTTCAATGAGGCGATACGCTCCTGAGCCTTGTTCTTCAGCTCGTTCAGTTTCATACCCACCTCTTTTTTCTGCTCGGCAGGTACGTTGCGGAAGTCTGCCATCAACTCATTAATCGCTCCTTTTTTGCTAAGATATTTAATGCGCAAGGCTTCCAATTCTTCCGCATTGGCTGCTTGCAAGCCTTCAATTTCCTGAAGTAATTGTTCTATTTTAGCTAACATAGTTTCTTCTTTATTTTTTAATGACCGCAAAGTTAGCGAATTAAACCCATATATTTTGCTGAAAACTAAAAAAAACGATATTTTTGCATCGATTTTTTCTAAATATAGAAAATGAGAAAACTTATAATCGGAGTTTGTCTGCTTATGCTGATAAGCTCCTGTGGAGGTGGGAAAAAGAAAATGGACCCCTTCGAGACGCTTACTGAGGAGATTGATTCGCTGACTGCAACCCCGGACACAACAGAAGCGATGGCTGCGGTAGAGGAAGAACCAATGGTTCCCGCTACGGCCGACGAAAGTTTTGCCGACTTTTTCTACAATTTTGCCAGTGATGAAAAATTACAATTGTCACGCATCGTGTTCCCTTTGCCGTATTATACAATGGAAAAGAAAGAGCACATTGAAAAGGAGCAATGGAAACACGATCCTTTATTCAGCCGGCAGGATGCCTATACAGTTCTGTTCGATAAGGCGGAAGACATGGAAATGGAGAAAGATACGGGTCTAACCAGTGTCAAGATAGAATGGATTTACTTGAAGAAGGGAAAAATCAAGCGGTACTATTTTGAGCGGCTGAAGGGGCTGTGGAAACTGGAAGCCATAGATTTTGCGGATATGCCGAGAGAGGATACCGGTAAGGAGGACTTCTTTGAGTTTTATGAACGTTTTGCCAATGATTCTGTTTTCCAGTTGTCTCGTTTGCACGAACCGTTGAAGTTTGTGACCGCTGATCCCGAAGACGAGTTTCAGATACTGGAAACGACTTTGGAGGCCGGGCAATGGTTCGCATTCCAGCCTGTATTGCCTCGTGAGAATCTGACTAATGTAAACTATGGCCAGAACGAGAATGTGCATTCCAATACGAAGGTGATTGAAATGAAAGGTTTTGGCAATGGATTTAATAATACGCTCTATTTTGAACGGCGCCACGGTCTGTGGAAACTGATGCAGTTTGAGGATCTGAGCGATTGATTTGATTGTAAATGAAGGAAATAAAAGACTACTCTCTGTTGCCTCATAATACATTTGGTATGGATGTGAAGGCATCTTTGTTTGTGGAATATGAATCGGTGACAGAGCTGCAATCCATCTTGTCGGATAAAAAACTGATGGCCGGTAACTGGTTGCATATTGGCGGAGGAAGCAATCTGCTTTTTAAAGGTGATTATGCGGGAACTGTCCTGCATTCGGCTATCCGGGGGTATGAGGTGGTTGCTGAAAACGAACAGGAAATAGAGGTAAGGGCAGGAGCCGGTGAGGTGTGGGATGATTTTGTGGCATATACCGTGAAAAACAGTTGGTATGGTGCTGAAAATCTGTCATTGATTCCCGGTGAAGTGGGTGCTTCTGCCGTTCAGAATATCGGTGCGTATGGTGTTGAGGCAAAAGATTTGATTGTAAGTGTGGAAACCGTCGAGGTGGAAACCGGCAGGAAACGGATTTTTACCAAAGAGGAATGCCGTTACGCTTATCGTGAAAGCATTTTCAAGAAAGATTTGAAAGGTAAATATATAGTGACTTACGTCACCTATCGTTTAAGTAAACAGCCGGTTTTTAATCTGGAGTATGGAAATGTGCGTGGCGAATTGGAAAAGCGAGGAGGTGAGGTGGCATTGGAGAATGTAAGGAAGGTGATTATTGCCGTGCGTGAAGCCAAGTTGCCCGATCCCCGGGTGCAGGGAAATGCCGGAAGTTTCTTTATGAATCCGATTATTCCACGCAGGCAGTTTGAAATAGTACAGCAACAGTATCCTGATATGCCACATTATGAGGTGGATGGCAATAGGGTGAAGATTCCTGCTGCATGGATGATAGACCGTTGCGGCTGGAAAGGCAAACAAATAGGACGCGCGGGTGTTCATTCTAAACAGGCATTGGTCTTGGTGAACTGTGGAGGCGCTACGGGAGATGAAGTGATTGCTCTTGCCAGACGGATACAGGAGTCTGTGCTTCAAAAGTTCGGGGTGGCTATCTCTCCCGAAGTGAATTTTATATAAGGTATGATATGAAGATTACAATACTAGGCAGCGGAACGTCTACGGGAGTACCCGAAATAGGGTGCAAATGTCCGGTATGCACCAGCAGCGATCCCCGGGACAACCGTTTGCGTTGTTCGGGACTGGTAGAAACGGAAGGGCTCCGGATTCTGATAGATTGCGGTCCCGATTTCCGTGAACAGATGATACGGTTGGACGATTTCAAGCCGTTGGACGGTGTTTTGATTACTCATGAACACTATGACCATGTAGGAGGCTTGGATGATTTGCGTCCTTTCTGTCGTTTTCGCGATGTGCCGGTTTATGCCGAACAATATACGGCAGAGCGTTTACGCCAGCGTATTCCTTATTGTTTTGCCGAACATCTTTATCCGGGAGTTCCCCGTATTACATTAGAGGAAATTGTTCCCGATTCTCCTTTTATTATCGGCAATCCCGAAGGAAACAAAGTAGAGGTGACACCTCTTCGGGTAATGCACGGCAAACTGCCCATTTTGGGATACCGTATCGGCCGGATGGCATGGATTACCGATATGTTGACGATGCCTGGGGCTGAATATGATTTGCTGCAAGGACTGGATGTGTTGGTAATGAATGCATTGCGTCCTCAGCCTCACCATACCCACCAGAATTTGAAGGAGGCTTTGGACAATGCACAAAGAATAGGAGCCGGGGAAACCTATTTTATTCACATGAGTCATCATATAGGATTACATGCTGATGCTGAACGGTTATTGCCGCCGCATGTGCATTTTGCATACGATGGAATGAAAATTTGTTTATAAAGCCGGCTTCAACGAATACCGGCACAATCCGTTCAACCCGCATTCCGAACATTTCGGTGTCCGTGCCACACAAACATATCTTCCGTGTAAAATAAGCCAATGATGTGCGGTGGGCACAATCTCCTTCGGAATATACTTCATCAGATATTTCTCGGTAGCCAGCGGTGTGGTGCAGGTTTGAGGAACCAGCCCGATGCGGTGGCTCACGCGGAACACATGTGTATCTACCGCCATGGCCGCTTTATTGAATACTACACTTTGGATGACATTGGCTGTCTTGCGTCCCACTCCCGGCAGTTTGACCAGTTCTTCCAATGTTCCCGGTACTTCGCTATGAAAATCTTTCACCAGCATTTGCGCCATGCCCACCAGGTGTTTTGCCTTGTTGTTGGGATAACTTACACTCCGTATGTATTCATAAATCACTTCCGGCGTCGAAGCGGCCAATGCCTCAGGAGTCGGGAAATCCCGGTAAAGAGGAGGGGTGATCATATTTACCCGTTTGTCCGTGCATTGTGCACTCAGGATAACAGCTATCAATAACTCGAATGGGTTATTGTAATGAAGTTCGGTTTCGGCAACAGGCATCGCTTCTTGAAAATAAGCGATCACCTTGTTATAAAGTTCTTGTTTTTTCATCTTACCTTCTTTTTTCGGTTACAAATATAATTGATAAATCAATAGGGTAGAATTATTCGGGCAATTCATTTGTTTAGTTGAGTAAACTTCTTATATTTGCATAAATATATTAGATTTATGCAGCTTAACGTAAAGAATGAAACTTCTACATTGAAAGCTGTGGTGCTTGGACAACCCGGTTCCATAGGGAAGGTCCCCACGCTGGAAGAAACTTATGACGCCAAGTCATACGAGTCCGTATTGCATAACATATACCCCCATGAAGAAGATATTTTCAAAGAGATGAGATGCTTTGAAAGCGTATTGTTGAAATATGGGGTACAGGTCTATCGCCCGTGGACACTGGAGAATTGTAATCAGGTGTTTGCCCGTGATGTGGGGTTTGTGATTGACGACAAGATTATTGTTTCCAACATCATCCCCAACCGGGAGGATGAGAAGGAAGCCTACGAAGTGGTCTATAATCAGATAGCTTATAACAAGATTTTCAACCTTCCCGAAAAGGCGCACGTAGAGGGAGGTGATGTGGTGCTTTACAATAATATAGTGTTTGTAGGCCTTTATACCCAGCCCGATTACCCGCAGATGAAGACGGCACGTACCAACCGGTATGCTTTTTCCTTTCTGAAAGAAATCTGTCCGGGGAAGATATTCATCCCCTTGGAGCTGAAAAAACATAATACAGATCCACGTGCGGGGATTCTGCATCTGGATTGTACCTTTATGCCGGTAGGGAAAGGGCATGCGATTATTTATAAGGACGGATTTATGTATCCTCAGGATTATCATACTCTGCTCGATTTGTTCGGCAGGAGAATGTATTTGAAATAACGCGGGAAGAGATGTACTATATGAATACGAATGTCTTTTCCATCTCTCCTGAGGTAGTGGTTTCTGAAAAGAACTTTATCCGCCTGAATACCTTTATGGAAGAGGTATGGGGAATGACGGTAGAGCGTGTACCTTATTATGAAATATCTAAGATGGGCGGACTGTTGCGCTGCTCCACCTTACCATTAATCCGAGAAAATGACTAAACAAACAACAAACCACATTTTGATGGTGGAACCCGTGGCCTTCGGGTTCAATGAAGAAACAGCGGCCAACAATTATTTCCAGCAGCGGACAGTTGCGGCAGGTGAAACAGTACAAGCTTGTGCCTTGAAGGAATTTCGGGGCATGGTGGATAAGTTGCGTGCAAACGGCATAGAGGTAATAGCGGTACAGGATACCCAGATACCTCATACTCCGGATTCCATATTTCCGAACAACTGGGTGTCCTTTCACGACGACGGAACGGTGGTGCTGTATCCTATGTTTGCGGAAAACCGCAGGGCGGAAAGACGGGCGGATATCTTGCAGCGGATAGAGTCGGAGGGGTTCTGCATCCGTCGGAAGGTAGATTATACAGGTTTTGAAGAAGAAAACCGGTTTCTGGAGGGGACCGGGGGAATCATTCTGGACCGGGTGAACCGTTATGCATACGCGGCTTTGTCGCAAAGGGTGGACGAAGCTTTATTTGGTCGGTTCTGCAAGGAGCAGAATTTTATTCCGGTGTCCTTTCATGCTTATCAGACTGTAAACGGACAACGTCTGCCCATTTATCATACCAATGTCATGATGTGTGTGGCGACAGATTATGCGGTCGTTTGTCTGGACAGCATCGACGACGTGGAAGAGCGTGAGCAGGTTTGTCACGTCTTGCGGCAGACAGGGAAAGAAATCATTGCCATCTCCGAGGAACAGATGCATCACTTTGCCGGAAATATGCTTCAGGTGGAGAACGGGAAAGGCGCATTGTTTCTAGTGATGTCTCAAAGTGCTTACGATTCGTTGGATGAAGGCCAGTTACAACGGCTGTCTAAGTATAACGCGTTGCTTCCCATGCCCATCCCTACCATTGAAACGCTGGGAGGAGGAAGTGCCCGTTGCATGATGGCGGAAATATTCTTGAAGAAAGAAAAACATTAAATGATAAAAAGCTTATGGATGCAAAATTATCGGCAGCTCAATTGATGGAGCTTGAGAACAAACATGGAGCACACAATTATCATCCTGTTCCTGTGGTATTGGATAAAGGAGAAGGTGTGTTTGTATGGGATGTGGAAGGAAAGAAATATTATGATTTCCTTTCCGCTTATTCGGCAGTGAACCAAGGACATTGTCATCCGCGTATTATCGATACGTTGGTAAAACAGGCGCGAAAGCTGACTTTGACTTCACGCGCTTTTTATAACAGCCAGTTGGGACGGTATGAAGAATTTGTCACCCGTTATTTCGGATATGACAAGGTTTTACCGATGAATACGGGAGCCGAGGCAGTAGAAACCGCATTGAAGCTTTGCCGCAAATGGGCGTATGAAGTAAAAAAGCTTCCCAAGGATACGGCGGAAATCGTTGTATGCCGGAATAATTTTCATGGGCGTACTACCACTATCGTTTCTTTCTCCATTGATCCGGACGCTTACAATAACTACGGACCTTTTACCCCCGGCTTTGTCGTGATTCCCTACAATGATGCCGAAACATTGGCGAAAGTGCTGGACGAACATCCTCATGTGGCCGGATTCCTGGTTGAGCCCATTCAGGGAGAGGCAGGTGCTTATGTACCCGATGAGGGATATTTGAAAAAATGTTACGACTTGTGCCGTGCCCACAATGTACTTTTTATAGCCGATGAAGTGCAGACCGGCATTGCCCGTACAGGTAAATTGCTGGCTTGTGACTATGAGAATGTTCATCCGGATATTCTGATTTTGGGAAAGGCTTTATCGGGTGGGGCCTGTCCTGTTTCTGCGGTATTATCATGCAATGAAGTGATGGATGTTATCCGTCCGGGGCAACATGGCTCCACTTTTGGCGGAAATCCTATTGCTGCGGCAGTGGCTGTTACGGCGCTTGAGGTAGTACGGGACGAACAGTTGGCGGACAGGGCATACAGGTTGGGACTGATATTCCGGGAAGAGATGAGAAAACTGTGCGAAACATCTCGTGTGGCTTCTTTTGTCCGGGGCAAGGGATTGCTGAATGCGTTGATAATCAATAATGATGAAACGAAGGATTTGGCGTGGGAGATTTGCTTGAAATTGGCCGAAAACGGTTTGCTGGCCAAACCGACACATACGAATATTATTCGTTTTGCTCCGCCATTGGTGATTACAGAGGAACAATTAAAGGAGTGTATCGAAATTATAAAGAAGACGATTGCTTTGTTTGAATAAAGGATTTTTTATCCTGTCTTTTAGGGGTGGATTCAATCTGCCCCTAAAATCGTTTTCACTGATACCCACCTGTTTGTGACGCTTCATCTTTCATTGTTCCATACTGTTTGGCTATAGAAAAGGTAATTATTTGATGAGGCTGTTTCTTCTTGATAAGAATATTTAATGCAGTTATATCCGGTTAACTCGGAAATAATTTCTATCTTTGCACCCCGAATTAAAAAATAGACGTATGATGCCGTGAATAGCGGTCGTGTATTCTAGAACACCACGTAAAAAACAGGAGAAATGAAGAATAATAATACTGTATCTGTATCGTTCATGTTGCTTGGCATACTGTTTTGTGTATGTCTTGTCGCAGCAAATTTATTGGAAACCAAAGTTGTCCAGATCTGGAAAATTACGGCAACAGCCGGACTGGTTGTATTTCCTATCTCTTACATTATCAATGATTGTATAGCCGAAGTATGGGGCTTCCGCAAGGCACGTCTTATCATTTGGATGGGTTTTGCCATGAATTTCATGGTGGTAGCTTTGGCGCAGCTTGCCATTCTGATGCCCGCAGCTCCGTTTTGGGAAGGAGAGGAGGGCTTCAACTTCGTTTTCGGCATGGCGCCCGCATCGCTGTAGCCAGTCTGACCGCTTTCTTGGTCGGCTCTTTTCTCAATGCCTATGTCATGAGTAAAATGAAGCTGGCTTCGGGAGGAAAGAACTTTTCACTTCGTGCCATCACTTCCACTTTGGTGGGTGAGAGTGCCGATTCCATGATTTTCTTTCCTGTTGCCTTTGGAGGTTTGATGCCTGCCGGTGAACTGATAAAGATGATGGTTATTCAGGCAGTGCTCAAGACACTCTATGAAATTATTATCCTGCCCGTTACCATCCGTGTGGTAAATTACATCAAGAAGGTGGATGGCAGTGATGTCTTTGATGAGCATATCTCATACAATATATTGAAAATCAAAGAACTTTAATAAGATGCTGATGTGTCAGTGTGCCGGTTAGCCAATTACCATGCGGTATATGGCGCAGCATATCCACATAGCGCGGCAATTGGCACATTGGCGTATTAGTAAATTGAAAAATTGTCAACAATGAATAAAAGTGACGCATTGGTTGTGTTCAGCGGAGGGCAGGACTCAACCACTTGCCTGTTTTGGGCAAAAAAACATTTCCGCAAAGTGTATGCTTTAAGCTTTATCTATGGACAAAAGCATGTGAAGGAAGTGGAGCTGGCCCGTGTTATTGCCGGAAAGGCATGGGGTGGAGTTTAAAGCGATGGATGTTTCCTTTATAGGCAACCTGGGTAAAAATTCGCTGACAGATACTACGATAACGATGGATGAGGTGAAGCCTGCCGATAGTTTCCCTAATACGTTTGTGCCGGGGCGGAATTTGTTCTTTCTGAGCATTGCGGCTGTCTATGCACGCGAATTGGGAATCAATCATATCGTGACCGGTGTGTCGCAGACAGACTTCAGCGGTTATCCCGATTGCCGGGATGCTTTTATCAAGTCGCTGAATGTGACATTGAACCTTGCCATGGACGAGCAGTTCGTGCTTCACACTCCGTTGATGTGGATTAATAAAGCGGAAACATGGGCGTTGGCGGACGAATTGGGCGTGCTCGATTTGATCCGGCATGAAACGCTGACTTGCTATAATGGCGTACAGGGGGATGGCTGCGGTCATTGCCCGGCCTGTAAGCTCCGTCGTGAAGGATTGGAAAAGTATCTGGAGATAAAGGCGGAAAGAGAGAAACGATAGGATAAACGAAGGTGTTTTCTCTTTGTATGAAAGGTGTTCCTTTCTTGCCGGGTATATCGTTTCACTTTAGTGAGCAAATTTTATCACTGAAGTGAAGAAGTTTCATCACTCAAGTGGTACAGTTTCATCACTTCAGTGAAACGATGTACTTGGCAGGGAGAGAATTTCTATTCCAAGGTATGAAAGAGAAAACATGAATATGAAAAACAGATTTTAATGGAAAGAAAAGATGAATTGACCCTTCTCGGGTCGAAGACCGAGTACAGGCAAGATTATGCTCCCGAAGTGTTGGAGTCCTTTGTGAACAAACATCCCGGAAACGACTATTGGGTACGTTTTAACTGTCCCGAATTTACCAGTTTGTGTCCTATTACAGGACAGCCCGATTTTGCGGAAATCCGTATCTCCTACCTGCCTGATGTGAAAATGGTGGAGAGCAAGAGCTTGAAGCTGTATTTGTTTAGTTTCCGTAATCATGGCGATTTTCATGAAGATTGCGTGAATATCATCATGAAAGATTTGATTAAGCTGATGGATCCTAAATATATTGAGGTGACGGGCATTTTTACTCCGCGCGGTGGTATTTCCATTTATCCGTATTGTAATTACGGCCGTCCGGGTACTAAGTATGAGGAATTGGCGGAGTATCGGATGCGTAATCACGATTTATAGATGTATCTCTTGGAATGATTAGATAGATTGTGGGCTCAAATATTTGCTGGTTTTGAAAATTTGTTCTATTTTTGCACTCCGAAAAAAGGAGAGGTGCTCGAGTGGTTGAAGAGGCACGCCTGGAAAGCGTGTATACCCCAAAAGGGTATCCGGGGTTCGAATCCCCGTCTCTCCGCGATAAAGGCTGAGAATCAGTAAATAGCAAAACAAATGCTCGGTTTTATACTCAATAATGTAAAGCTGGGTCTTTTTGTGTTATTTGAGAAACAAAATAGTGTTTGGATTTGTAGCCTCATTTTGAAAAAGATAATATTCTATATTAGAATGAAAAGATATATTAAAGGTTGCCTTTGTATATATGCGGATGCATTACATAGGCAACCTTTAGTTATTTAAGGGGTAATTACTAGGGAAATGTTTCTGCAATTTGTTTGGCAACGCGTTTTATAGCACTTCTGATGTCTGCGGATACGCTGAATCCTAAGGTGGTGTATGCACCGCGACATGAAGCTATCGGGCGGCCGGTGAGGTAATCTATGAAATTTACAGTTACAATGGATTTTTCTTCTAAAACATCTACCCCATATTTTACCATAAGCAGTTTTGACTGTTGTGTAGCAGTCAACTCGTTTATACGCATATCATTGATTAACTTAAGACGGGAGCCTTCTACGGCATCAAACAATTGTATCTCGTATTCCATCAATTGAGCCGGAATATGATAAGTGTCATTGTTGATAATTGAAGCATATTCATATTTTGACAAATCAACATTTTGCGATACGACACTTTTAGAGGTTGTACAAGATGATGCTGTTATTCCGACTAAAAACAGGAATGTGATAATTATTTTATTCATAGAATTGTTATTTAGGTTCTATATGCAAATAATATCTTTCTTGTACTAACTCGTCAGTGCCGTCAGAAAGTTGATGCAACATCAACATATGAGTGGTTGGATTTTCCCAATACAATTCAGCTTTCACACCTTTCTCAGGCAGGCATTTGAATAAGTTTTCTTTCTCTTTGGCATCTTGTCCCTTGCCAAAATTGTTTTCCATCAGTGTCTTGATGGCTTTTTCTGTTGTTGGCGGAAAATCTGCATCTGATAGCGATTTATGATTTACCGGGATAATTTGGGAATAAGGAGCGTCGTTCTTTGCAACAATGTCGTATACCTGATATTCAAAATCTCTATCCAATAGGCAATAGGCTGTTAGATTCTGAGGATTCTGTAAGACAATCGTACCCCATTCAAGTCCTAAGAAGTCGCGATTATAAAGCGTTGTATTGAGCGAAGTCTCATATTCCACTTTTCCATGACGGTAGCCTTTAAGACGGCTTTTTACAGTACCACTCTTGAAAAAGTGTGAACTCCATTGTTTAGAAAGAATCTTTTCTTCTCCTTCTGCTGTAACATTATGTTCATAGATTTTGAACGTGTGAGGAAAATGATCTGCACTCCACACAATAGAATCGTAATAGTTTGTAAACTTAGGAAAAACTGTAGGCATATAATGACCGTTTATGTCCGTTATTCGAAATGTTATCAAATCGAGGGGTGATGGCAACAGACTTTCAATATGCATCAAGGGAGTAAATTCTGCCATAATCATCTTGAACTTAGCTTCTTCCGGCAAAGCCTCCGGTTCTGGGTCTGGTTGTCCATTATCTTTAAAGATTCTGGATAAACAGATGGTTGTATAAGCTGTTCTTTCCCCGTCATTTGCCGAAATCCGAATCTCTTCGTATGCATCCGGAGAATCCGAAACAGACGGAGGGAAATGGATTTTCACTTGATTGGCTAATTTTGAATGTATCATTCTTTGTTTCAAATCTTCGTCTATGCTCTTCGAAATAGATTTTCCGTTGCATCTGATAGTTTTCCCCTGCATAAACTTCATGAATGAGGGAAAGCAGTTTCATGCTGAAATATTCGGGTAGTTTGGCTGTTGTTGCATCCGTTTCTGTTTCCGGTTGGCTGTCCGTATAGCTCTGCTGGTCGGTTTCTTCCGGCTGTTTTTCATTGGTATCTTTCATCTTCATGTTGAAGCATCTTTCAGCTGTTGGGGAGTTGGCATGGCTTTCTGTACCTCAATTTCCTTGGAAATATTCTGAATTTCAGTATCATATATCAGCAAATTCGTATTGGTTTCTGATGCGCTTTGCTTTAGCTTCTTGGTGGATCCGTTCTTTACCCGTTGCTTGTCTGCATCTCATTTGGCTCTGTCAATCCGGTAGCCCGTTGTAAACTGGGGCGTGGCTGGCAAAGATGACACACATACGGATATAGGTACGTTCTCTACGATTGGCACACGTTCTTTTTCCGATTCTCCAATGCCAAAATGATGTTACGCTTGATATTCATAATTGGCTGCGTTTGAAATTCTACACCTAAATATACACCCAATAATTGAGATAGTAAAAGACATTTAGAAAGATTTAGATTTACTCTCAAGTTCCTTTTCTTCGCAATGCGGAATGACAACTTCCTTTCGAATTGATGATAATATTAAAAAAGAACATCTACCCGGTTGCCTTGTATAAATAAAAAGACTGTTTTACGTAATTCTCTGTCCAGTGCACGTAATAAAAATACAATTGTATGTTTCTAACTTTGCACTATCAAAATAAACATCATAAAACAAGTATTTTTACTTAATAAAATAATCGGCGACAATATGAAAAAAACGTGCTTTTTTTTCTTTCTGCTGTTCAGCCTGCAGGCTTTCTCACAGAAGGTTGTGCTAAAAAACAACCTTGTCTATGACGCCCTGCTGACACCCAATCTTTCTGTGGAGCTCTCCCTAGGGAAGAAATGGACTTTGGATACCCAAGTGGGTATGAATTTCTTCTTTTATGAAAGTGATGCTACCGCAGGCGGTTACAAAACAAGGAAGTGGAGCCATTGGCTTGTACAGCCGGAGATAAGATATTGGACCTGTGAAACATTCAACGGCTGGTTTCTTGGTCTTCATGCCCACGGAGGACAAATGAATGTAGGAGGCATAAATATTCCTTTTATCATTCAAAACCACTCCAAAGAAATGAAAGATTACCGTTATGAAGGGTATTTTTACGGTGGGGGTATCAGTACGGGCTACCATTGGATACTGTCCAGCAGATTCAGTGTAGAGGCATCCTTAGGACTGGGCTATGCGCGTGTTAAATATGACAGGTTCAGATGCACTTCTTGTGGGAAGAAAGATAGTAAGGGGAAAGCTGATTATCTGGGACCTACAAAGCTTGCCGTTTCGATTATCTATATAATTAAATAAATGATGCTTTGCATATATAAACATTAAAAACAGAATCAATGAAACCAATACAATATTATATAGGAATACTCTCTGTGCTGGGGTATGTATACTGTTTGCCGGTGGTAGGACAGGTGGAGGATAAGGTTGTCAGAAAGGGGAATCCCCGTTTGGAATATACAGATGTGAAAACCGGACGTAGCCCGGAAGGGAAAATGTTTACCGTTTCTTTCAATATAGTAGAATCCATCAATCGGTTGAGGACACAGGAAATTGTTTATATCTATCCTTCTCTGGTATCTTCTGACGGCAATATCAGGACTGCTTTCTCGCCTTTGTGTATTTCCGGAAAGAAAAGATACAAGGTTGTTGCCCGTAAGGAAAGACTGGGTGGTAACCCGGGTACATTACTTCCTGTGAAGGATATTCGCAGTTCCAGAGATTTGAGGGAGTCTGGAATCTCCGTCAGGGAAACATTGCCTTTTGAACGTTGGATGGCTTCCGGCCATCTTTTTCTTCGTGAAGAGGTGTATGGATGTTCCGAGTGCGGTAAAGGTGTGAGCCAGTTGAATATACCGGTAACCGGGATAGACCTTTTTGGCCCGGAAGACTATAAATACATTTTTTATACTCCGGAAAAGGTGGAGATAAAATGTTATGAAGAAGAATTTGACTGTAAGGTCACTTTCAAATCCGCACAGTATGAACTTCTTCTTGGATTTGGTAAAAATCAGGAAGAATTAGCCCGTCTGGATGATTTTGTATCCAAAGGGCTTCGGATCAAAGGGGCTAGGCTTCGTGAGGTACATATCATGGGATACGCTTCTCCGGAAGGTGAGTTTAGTTATAATAAACATTTGGCGGAACGTCGTACTCATACGCTTTCTTATTATGTACTGAGTAAGTACCCGCAGCTCGAGAAAGCCTCCATATACGAAATAGAAGGGGTGGGTGAAGACTGGAAAGGCTTGGAAAATATTATAAATGTATCTTCTTTGGCATATAAGGATGAAATTTTATCCGCTATTAATAGGCATCATACGGATGTGGCCCGTGAAGCGGCTATACGCTCTTTAGATGGGGGAAAGGTTTATGCGGAGTTGCTTTCCACAGTTTATCCCACTTTGCGCCGTACCGTTTTTCGCATGGGATTTGATGTTCGTCCCTATACGGATGACGAATTGGAGGAAATGTTTATTACCGTTCCCGGATGCCTGAGCCAGTATGAGATGTACAGGCTGGCGCAACAGTATGCCGAACAGGGAAAAAATCCGGTAAACATATACAAGAAGGCTTATGAACAGTTTGCACTTGATCCGCTGGCGGCACTCAACTATGCCAATGCGCTTTTAAAGTATGAAAAGGATGCGGATAAGGCTCTGATGATATTAGACACAGTAAAGAGTGACAGCCGTTCTGTTTATCCTATGGCAATTGCCCATAGTATGAAAGGAAACTGGCGGAAGGCGGAGGAATTACTGAAAAAAGACATGGAGCCCCGGGAATGAAAACTCCTGGACTTTCCATGACAGGATTAACGGATAAATAGCAAGCATTTAATGTATTAATAATTAAATTATTTATTTACTAAACAGTTTAAGTTATGAAAGTAAACAATTTATTTTTAGTGGGAGTTGCAGCCTTAAGTCTGGGCATGACAGCTTGTAATAATGAGGATGTCCCTCAGGTAAACAATCCGGGCGAGGGAACAACATTTGCAGGAATGTATATTTCCGCTATGAAGGATGTTTCAACCAGAGCGGTGAATGACAATCAGGAAGATTATGGAGGAAGAACGGAAGAGAGTAAGCTTACGGAATTACAGCTTCTCTCAAATGTCCTGCCTCAAACATGGATGTTAGGAACGGTAGCTGATGAAACAGGCAAATTTTGGGAAACGCAAACAGCCGGTACATTCAAGGTTGCTCCATGGAAGACGAATCCCGGTCCTCAATCCATGGCACTGTTGTTTAACAAGGGTACCCTTTCCGCCGATATTGCAACAGCTGCGGATCAGACATATGGTAGTACAGCTACCGCAGTAAAAGATATTGCTGCTCTTGCCACAGACAACAAGTTTGTCATGACTTCGAGAGCCGAGCAGAAAACTATTGTTCCCAGCATTACCGAGGATGCTGCCAAAACGGGTACAAGTGAGGCTCAAAATGTATTCTCCTTTGATGTGGAGCGTATCGTGGCACAAGGACTGGTTGCGAAGGATGCCGCATTGAAAGAAACAACCGCGGATGGAAAAGGAAAGGTTGATCTTACCGACATCACGTATACTGCCATCAACGGTGCCGCAAAGACATATCTTTTCCGTAACCATGCGGGAAAGCGTACAATTGGAGATACCGACGGTCTTTACGAGGCCTTTGCATCAGCCATTGATGGATATACCGATTTTGAGGCGGCCAAAGAACCGGAAGGTTCAGCTAAGGATTATTTGATCCGTCTAGGGAATCTCTTGCCGGAAGAGACTTCAACAGCGAAAGATCTTGGCATGTATGCAGCTAAAAACGTTGCAGAAAATGTTAATATCGCTAAAAATGTAGCAGGTATTTATTTTTTTGAAAATTCTGTAAAAAAGGAAGCACTTACAGCTGAAAATAAAAATTACGGTTACTATCGTCTACCTTATGCCAAGGTTTATGCAACTTATATCCCTAATGAAGTATGGGAGCTTGATAATGATGGAAAAACATTGGTTAAAATGAATAACTATACAAAAGGAACAACATTCTATCGGGGAGAAGGTGATGGACTTATCTATGCCAGCAAGGAAGCCGCGCAGAAAAGTCAGTTGAGCCCAAATCAAAAAGCTTATACCTATACGAACGGAAAATGTGCATACCGTGCGTTGTGGAACCGTCAGACTGTTACAGCTGATGGAAAATCGATTGTGAACGCTGACACACGCCGTAACAACACCTATCTGTTGACAATCAAGGCTTTCCAAGGATTGGGTATGCCATGGGATCCTTCCGATCCCAAAGACCCATATCTGCCGAAACCGACAGATCCTACTGAACCGACAAATCCTGAAAATCCGGATATCGAGAAAGAAGAAACCTATATGCGTGTCGAGGCTAAAGTGCTCCAATGGAACCTCGTTTCACGTGATGTCGTTCTAGAGTAATTTTAGTATTAGATTGCTGATAAATTCAGCCTATAATTTCTTACATAGCTGTAGAGAGGGAAGAGGAATTTTTTCCTCTTCTTTCTCCAATCAACAAACAGTTTGGTTTCAAACTGTTAAATAACCCCAACATAAACTATATCAAATGAGAATCAGAAGTGTACATTACATCGCATTTATCATGTTGCTGGTTTACTGTCTTATAGGATGTAATTCTGCGGTATTTGATGACTTGGGTAGTTGTCCGCAAGGTGTTTATTTCCAGTTCTATAGACAGACCCCTTGCGAACAATTTCCTGGCTATCCGTCAGATATCAGAGAAGTCCGGGTATTTGTCTTTGATGATGAAGATCTGCTGGTGGGCGAATTTTCTGACAAGAAGGCAGTCCTTTCGGCAGATTATTCTTTGTCCGCCATATTGCGGTATACGGGGAAACTCACGTTTGTTGCATGGGGTGGCAGTGACCTGGAGGCCTATGATTTTTCAGATTTTCGGGAAGGCGTTACTACCAGACAGGAAATGCAAGTGTCACTGCGGTTGAAAAACGGACGGATTTCCTCAGCCCCCGGGCCTTTGTATGTCGGTCTCGCCTCCATATCACTGGAGAACCGGAAGAATATGGGAAGCGTGTATGAACGGGTGGCTTTCAATATGCAGGAATTGACATACCGGGTACACTTCACAATCAGTTCCATAGGTTCCCCTTTCCCCATAGACGAGGAATTCGTCATCAGGATAGAAGATGACAACGGTGTGTATGATTTCAATGGCCGGATCGCCCTTTGCGAACGTTTTGAATACGCGACCGAAGCCGTACGTGACGCTGAAGGGGCATTGAAAGCGGATTTCACGCTGATGAAACTGGAAGAGGGAAGAAATGCATTCGTATCTCTGATTGACAAGACAACCGGGGAGATTCTTTATACCGCTAATCTGGTTGATGACATCCTCATGTTCCGGGGAGATGCGGGCGAACCGCCGTATAGTCTGGAATGTGACCATGATTTTCCCATAACCTTGAAACTCAAGTACGAAAAGGAAACATGGATGCTGATACAAGCGACTGTTCTGGATTGGAATGTCGTTTCCCGCCCCATAGAATTGGAAAACTGATATCATGTCAGGCTAGTTTAAAATAAATGATTCGTGTAATATTAGAAAGGAATTGAGATTATTAACAAAAAACGATAGACAATGAAATACGGAACTGTGATAAGGTTGTTGACGGTGGCTTGCTTGGCGATTGTACAGTTGACCGGATGCTCGTCTGATGTGGAAGAGATGGAAGAGGCCGCTCCGGGTATTCCTATCCGGATCGTGGCGGAAATGAATAGAGGGGGAGGTACTTCCCGGATGGTAGGAGTTCCTGCACGTTTATCCGGAGAATGGAAAGAGAACTATATCGGTGCAGAGGAATATGAGAAAACTGTCAAACATGTTCTCCTCTTCGCTTACAGGAATACCGGGAACTCTCCGGAAAAAGTCCTTTTCTATTATCCCCAGGGAACGGTCAATCCGCTGGCAGGTATAACCGGCATTGACCATTTCGAGATGAAAGAGATAAGTGGAATAAATGTGGGGGACTCCAATATAGCCTTGGATCTGGAACTGATGGGTGGCAATTATAATTTTGTCTTACTGGTCAATTGTGAATCCGGACTGAAAAAGATCCGGGAGGAACATATGATTCCTGATCCGAAACTGCTGATGGAGAAAACCGAAATTTTCACATCTGACGATCTGAAAGGAGAAAACCGAAAGTATCTTCCCATGGTGGGCCAATGCAACTTCCGCGTTCCGGACAACATGGACGGCGATAATAGGATAACTCTTTCTCCCAGCATACTTTTGGAACGTACGCATGCCCGTGTTGAGTTTATCTTTACAACGGTTGATGACGGGGGAAACTATCTGTCTCCTTTGTTACCGCTTTCCAAAGTGACGAAACTCTCTCTGAATAATGAGGTCAGCGGTTATTCTGTCCTGCCTTCTGCCGGGGAATATACGGCAACTGGTGGGGGTAATCCGGATATCAGGGGAGTAGACTACGTGGGAGATCCCCTGTTATTGCCGGAAAGAGCCAGTTTCCATGAAGGTGCCAACGAGGGGGCCGGAGAATCCGCTTTTGTGACCAAATGCAAAGAAAGACTGCTTCCATATACGGGTATGACACCTAACTACATCTATGTAGCTCCGGGAGTCTACGGGGAAGGGAAAGAGGGGGCGATGGCCTTGGTCTTATCCGTCGATTATCGGATGGGAACCCCCGATAAGGTATATAGGATCGAGCTTTATAATCCGGATCTTGATCAAAGTGATAAAGATTATTACAATATTCGTCGTAATACTATTTACCGTGTCTTCGCCACACTGAAAGGACCCGGAAATATGGAATATGACATAGTTGTGGACGAATGGGAGGATACGGAGGTGGCTATCCCTTGGTAACTAAGGTATGGTCAGTCATGCCATCACGAAGAAAAACAGTTTAAAGAATAGATACATATGAGAATCAAACATTACACTTTGATAGTCGCTTTTCTGGCGATATCTATGGGAATCCCTCTTGTGCAAGGGTGCAGTGATCCCTTTGATGAGTATGGAAACGGTGGGACAGAAATGCCTGTCAGGGACGGCTGGACGTCTGTCAGCATGTCTGTCGAAGGACTTGGTCTTCGAAATCCCCTGACACGCTCCCTTACACCGGAGGGGGAGAATTCCACGGCAGCGGAGAGGATTAGGGTACTTGTGTTTGACAAAGACAACAAGTTTTCATATGAGGCCAAAGTGCTCTCCTATATTCCTTCCGGTGATCCGGCTGACAAGAAAGGTAAGGGTACCATGACCTTGTTGGTGAAAAATACTCCTTCAGGCGATACCAGTACATTCGTAATGCTGGCCAATGTCACCCGGTCTGCTAATACAGACGCAGACGGACTGGCTGGAAAGACACGGGAGGAAGTCATGCAACTTTTCACTTTCTCTATGCCGGACAAGGGGGTATGGAAAGATGGGGAGTTGCCGATGTGGGGTGTTTCGGACCCGGTCAGGGTGGAACACAGTGCCGGTGCCGTTCCCAAACTTGGAACTGTCTATCTGGTCCGTGCCGTAGCACGTGTGGACGTGGGGCTTAACTTGAGCAACACGTCGGAAGGGGCTTCTACATTCGACGAGAAAGCCGGGGGGATTGAAGGAATAACGCTGACTAAAGTATTTTTTTATAATACCAATACGACGGGACGGGTCTCTCCGTTCGAGAACGGGATTTACTGGGATGAGGCCAATAGAAAGGCGAAACAGCCTTCTATTCCTGATCCGGCTCCGGCTGTGACAGGAAAGATTGATAGAACATCTTCCATAGTGGATGAGAAAATCTTGTTACGTGAGGTATATGTTCCGGAGGCGGTCAATGTGCCGACGGCTGCCACGCAAGGAGGCAACGGAGAGACTCTTCCGGAGAATAATACGGAAAATTACTTGAAACGTCCTTATATCGTTGTCGGACTGACCGGTGCAGATAAAAGCCGTCCTGACAAGGAAACTTTCTTCCGGATAGACTACCTGAAACGTACTGGAGCCGAGGCTGATGCGACATACGAGTACCTTCCCTTGCTGCGTAACCACCGTTATCTGGTGAATATCAAGGCTGTAGGTGGTCCGGGATTCGATACGGAAGAGGATGCTAGGAAAGGACCGGCCGCCAACATCATGTACAATGTTGTAGTATGGAACGAGTCCACTATGTCTGATGTATTGTATGACGGGCAATATATGCTGGGGGTCAGTGCCGATCATTTCACTTTTTATAGGGAGGGAGGTAGCCTGACGGCAAAAGTGCAGACTTCCTGGCCGGAAGGATTTACGGTAGAGGGACTGCCTGCATGGATCAGTTATTCTATAATACCTTCGGATCCGGATAAGACCGCACCGACGGATGAGAAAACCGTGACCTTTACGGTCACAGAGCATGTGGATGCATCCCGAATGTGGCCGGAAAAGCCGGAAGATGCTCAGAATGCGTTGAAAGCCGCTTATGTGAAGGCGGGGCGTATGAAATGGTTCCTTGGTTTTGAGCAGTCTAAGGATATTAATGTCACTTTACAGATTTTTGCGGACGAGGCCTGCAGTCGGCCGCTGGAGTTTATTGAGGTCAATCAGTATGGCGAGAGCTATGGGCAGGCGGGCAAAGTGGTAACGAAAGACGGGCGGACGCTTACGGCGGAAGAGGCAGGTGCCAGGGTTACTTTCTATGTAAAGACAGAACCGCATGATTTGGAACCCGTATTCCATGCTGAAGCCGCCAATCCGTTTAAGATAGAGAAAGCGGGTCAACTTGCCGGGGGAATATGGAAGTATACGGTGACAGCTCCCGACATTACAGGAAATACGGAGTATTTCGATAATTTCAATACCACTTATACTTTCACCGTCACACATGTGGAAACCGGTAGAAGTGCGTCGGGGAAACTCAGCCTCTTGCAGAAAGAATATAATGCTATCCCTTTTTTTGACAAATTCCTGCATCAGTCATTGCTGGTATCCAATAACAGTATTTATCTGATGGATGGCAAACAGAAGCAATATTATGTCAAAGCCAACAGCGAATACAAAATTGAGTTGGTTTCGGCTTTGTCTGACAACAATGCTGGTAATGTGATAGAGGACTTTACGCTTTTCTATGAGAAGGATCCTTCCCTTTCGGGAAAACCTGTGCCTTTCATAGCTGTTGACGATATGGCGTCTCCCCATCTTTACTCCGGTAAGGCGAAATTCAAGATTTATTCCCCTGATGGTCTTTTTCCGGAAAGAGAATTTGAGTTGGAGCTGGTTTCCGGAATTGTGCAGCCTGAAGCGAATACATATATGCTTAAAGCGGGAGCAAAGCAAGGGATCTTTATTCCTGTTTCCCGGGTAAATACTGCCTATGAGTATTACAAAAAGCTTCTGGACCATGACGCTGTTTTGAGTGGTAAGCAGGGACTTCCCGGTAGCAAAGAGGATTTTATGTTGAATAAGTTGGATGCAGATGATGATTGGAGAGTCAATATCGTGTGGACGGACATTAAAGAGGCTGGCGGACATAATGATATAGAAAAAGCGGGACTCAGTGAATTGTCCGAACAGGGAGGTTCCGGTCTAGGATCATATATTTATGTCAAGCCAGGGCAGACTCCGGGAAATGTGTTGATAGAAATTAAATCTGGAAAGATCAAGGGGAATCCGACACTCTGGTCCTGGCATATCTGGATTGTTGACAACTATCCGACAGTCTTGGATGTTGCGAGTCAGGGAGGTGATGGTCCGAAAACGGTTCATTTGATGTCGCATCTGTTGGGAGCGTACGAAAGGGTCCAATCACAGTATAGTGCAGATGCATATAGGGAATTTGGTATGCAATATCAATGGGGCAGAAAAGACCCGTTTCCGGCACATGATGTTCGTGTCAATAAAAACTTTTATGACGGCAGCGGCAAGCTATTTGATTTCCTTTGGGAACAGAGAGGAAATGATGTGGATTATGGAAAAACAGATGCTCAGCAGGCGAGAGGGGCTGCTCTTACGATGAAACAGAGTATCGAACATCCAAATGCCATCGTCTCTCATCAAAGTTTCTGGCTGTATGAATGTTTCCCACATGGGCTGGTTAACAATTTCAAGGACCGCTGGGTATTCCTGTATCCATGGAATAAACCTTCTGCGGGGAATCCGGAGGATGTAGGCGGGAAAACCGTATTTGACCCTTCTCCTTACGGATTCCGGATTATGTCACAAAAAGAGGCTGTAACTTTAAGGTTTGCATATTATTATGCAAGTTATTCCGGTCTTAACACACCGCTGCCTGGAAGTATTTATGATGGTTCTTTTTTACATAATGCTACGGGAGGTAATGAAGCCATTTTTGCCGTGGCACAAGCCAGAAGCGATACTCACGCAGGGCGTTATCTGCTTAATTCTACTGGAGGTCCTGCCGGTTGGGCGCCTACTTCTAATACAAGCGCTGTTTACAGGCGTTGCATGACCTATTCCGTACGTCCGGTCATTGACCCGGATGTGCAGGAAGACTACAAAAAGTATTTGCCGGAATAAGTCATACTCCGTGTGAGCTTTTGCTTGCACGGAGTAAAAAATCTTGTTGTATTTTTCTGCAGCGTATCATATTCAGGTGTCTTTTTATAGTCATATATTCACGAAATAAATATTGTGAGAACTTTGTTTCATATCACTTTTACACGAGCATTTGGTAACTCAGAGATATATCTTATGAATGCTGTTTTAGGAGTCGGTATATTATCGGATGGTAGTCAGTCATAAAAATGCATGGTCTTATAACCTCCAAAACTCTTTATGTTCCAATGACCTATCAAAGACCGATTGATTGACCAGTATATGTTTTGTGTATTTAATTTGTCTGTTTTAGTTGAGAAATTGTCTGTTTTCACAAAAACAGCTGTGTCTTGATTTTTGTTGTAATAAAAAATAAGAAACATGAAATTACTATATCTGAATGAACATTTATCCTGTCTGAATTACCAGATGAATTCGGATGTAGGATTTACTTGTCAGCAACTGGAGAAGGATGAGGTATACCGGATTGATAATAGCAAGTCGTCGTGTACTCTTTTTATAATTGAAGGTGATGTGATTTTTGATCTGGGTAAATATAAAGGTTTACGAATTTTACAGAACCAGATGGTGTTCATTCCACAAAACATAGGAACTCGGATGAAGTCTATAACCGGTTCGAAATGTATGCTTTTATTTTGGGACAGGAACATGAGTGTATGTGACAAATTGTTTTTGGGCTCGTTGTCTGTCAGGGGGGAGGACCGAACGGCTGATAATTTTATTCTTCCCGTCAGGAAGCCTCTTGCTGAAGTGCTGGATTCTGTCGGAATGTATTTGGAGGCAAGGTTACTTTGTAAACATATGCATTTGTTGAAGCAGCAGGAACTGCTTTTGGTGTTGAAGGGCTTTTATACAAAGAAAGAACTGACAGCGTTCTTTTCCGCATCGACCGGCATCAGACAACGTTTTGAGAAATTTGTCATGGAAAACTATAAGAAAGTGAACTCTGTCAAGGAATTCGCTGATTTATACTATGTTTCCGAACGCTCCTTCAGCCGGAAGTTCCACTCCTGTTTCGGGGAAAGTCCTTATAAATGGATGCAGAAAAAAAGGGCGGAACAAATGTTGGAAATGATTTGTGATCCGGAACTATCCTTTCAGGAAATATCCGGCAGGTTAGGTTTCAGTTCACCTTCCCATTTTACGGCATATTGCCGCAGAATGTACGGGATGTCCCCCACTCAGTTGAGAGAAAAAAATAAGAAATAAACAGATTTTTATAATTGCATTTTAACGGAGAAACTATGAAATATTTAAATACCGGTCTGGTCTGTGAGCAGTCAGGGTTTTCCTGTGTGGAGTTGCCGAAGATCTGTATACCAGTCTACAGAGAGGTTATCAAGGAAATGGCAGAAGTGATAAAGGACTCTCAGATGCGGGATGTTTTTTACTCTCTTTCTACCGGGATAGATATACTGGCAGTTTCCAAGAAAACAGGTGTTACCCCTAGGAATCTGGCATATATGTATAAAAAAGCGAGCAGGCAGGTTCGTTTGGAATGGAAATCTTATTCTGAATGGAAACAAGAGTTGGACCGTGTATATATCAGATGCCGGAATTATGCGGCACTCCTGACACATTCCCAAGAGTGTGGCGGACAGAATTTCAAGAATGTAGTGATAGTCGTAAGGGAACAGGATATTCCGTCGGAATGTGTAGACTTGTTAGTTACACCTTTAGGAAATTTGGATATAAATTTCAGGGTGTTACGTGCGCTTAGAAAATACAATATCTATCAGCTTGAGGATCTTTTACGCTTTATAAAATATAACGGATTTGATGCGCTGTGCCGAATACCCGGTATGGGAATGAAATCTGTTGAGCAGTTGTATCATACTTTAAAAGAGAGGAATATTTTGGAAAATAAGGAAACTTGTATCCTGTTCCGCTACCTTTTTGTGTAAAATACATAAAGAATGCAGGAACTGCATTCAGACATTTGCAATGACTATGGATATGATTGATGTCTTGTCTTTATTTTTGAAACGAATAGATATACTGATAAAATGGGATAATTCCCCTATGTTTAATTAAAAACTGGAATTGATGAAAAAAAACATCTTGATTTTATGTATGCTTGGAGCATCTGCCCTGACTGCAAATGGACAGACCTTATTGAAAGGGACAAAGTTTACGGACAACTGGTCTTTCGGAATCAATGGTGGAGTGACCACTCCGATGACACACAGCGCTTTTTGGAAGAACTCCCGCCCTGCCGTGGGTATTGAATTATCAAAACGGATAACACCGGTTCTGAGTCTGGGGACTTCAGTCATGGGACATATCAATACAAGCAGTAGTAAAACGGCTTTTGATGCTTCGAATGTTGAACTTTTAAGCAAGTTCAATATGATGAATCTTTTCGCTGGTTATCCTGGAACCCCCCGGACATTTGAAATGGAAGCTGTAGTTGGAGTAGGCTGGCTTCATGGCTACGTCAATGGTACGGGGGATGATAATTCCTGGGGTACACGGTTGGGAGTGAACTTCAACTTTAATATAGGGAAGGAAAAAGCGTGGGCAATCAGTCTGAAACCATCATTGGTATATGATATGGAAGGTGACTTTAATCGGCACAAGAGTCGTTTCAATGCCAATAATGCACGTGTTGAACTGCTCGCAGGGATTGTTTATTATATAAAGGGAAGTTCCGGCAGGCACCATGCAACTCTCGTAAAGGAATATAATCAGACAGAGGTGGACAACCTGAATACAAGTGTAAACAGACTGCGCGACCAACTTTTGGACAGCCGGAAACAAACAGAGGAAGCAATTGGCCGTGCGGGCATGCTCCAGAAGCAGCTGGCTGAATGTCAGAGCAAGAAACCGGTCATTGAAACTGTTATTGAAAAAGCCAAGACACTAGAGTCTATTGTAACTTTCCGCCAGGGTAGTTCCAAGGTTGACGTTTCACAACTCCCCAATGTGGAACGGATTGCCTCCTATATGAACAGGCATCCTGAATCCAAGGTTGTGATCAAAGGATACTCTTCACCGGAAGGAAGTATTGAGGTGAACGAAAGAATAGCTTGTGCCCGTGCGGAGTCGGTTAAATCCATTCTTATGAAGAAATACCGGATAGCCGCCTCACGCATTACTGCGGAAGGACAAGGCATAGGGGATATGTTCTCTGAACCTGACTGGAACAGGGTCAGTATCTGTACCTTGCAGGAAAATAAATAGTATCCGGTACTATGAGTTCTCGTAATCCACATAGTATATCTGCAAGGTGCATGAGCATTAGAGATTGTATATAAATCATGGATTGCAATGCAGATTATAGTCGGTCTGAAATGTAAGGAGGTGTCTGAAAAAGGATGCCTTCTTTCTTTGTTGTGCCATTTGTTTATTATCTATTTTTTGTTTCTTAATCAACGGGATAGCCATGAAAATCGGACAATATTTGTGATGTAAATTATTAAGGGACAACCGATTCTATCATATTTTAAAGCGTTTTCGCAGCCGTACACTCCTTTAGGATAAGAGACAAAATCTGATAGGAAACCTCGTAATTGCCTGTATCGGGGTTGAATGTCGGCAGCTCAAAACTTCCACCTTTGAGACGCTTGTAGTAAAGAAGAAAGCCGTCACCGTTCCCACGCAGTATTTTTACACCCTATCGGTTCTTGCCAAAGAACAAAAAGACATCTCCTGATATGGGAAACAAATCTTTCATCTCTGAGCGTATGATTTTGAATAAACCGTCAATGCCAAGGTTCATACGAACAAAGCCCTGGTACAGATAGTAGCGATTGGCTGATGTTAGAGAATACATGGATCTCCCTCCTTTCTTTCGTAATCGCGTAACATTTTAATAATACCTCCGGGAGTGGCCCGTTTGACCGAAATGGTCGTTCCACTGTTAAAGGTGATTGTGATCCCGGAAAGACTAAACTCTTCTTCCGACAACATGACGGGGGCTATTTGAGTGAATGAAGGAGAGGAAGTTGTCGGTCGGGAGGGTCCAACGCCGCCATAATAATCACGGACCACATCTGCCTTGGCTTGTTTAACGCTATAACCCCGTCTGGACATCCAGGAACTCATACTTCCAAAAGTGGTATGCTGATCGCGGCAAACATCGGCTAAAGAACAATTGTAGTCTACTTTCAATACTTCAAGGAAATGTTTCCAAGTTTTTCCAAATCGATTTTCTGCTAAATCCATAATGATTCATTTTTATACATGGCAAAAATATAAGAATGAAAAAAGGGCGACAAGATAGAATCGCGGAAACGCTTACGCTCAATGAATCATTTATGAAGGATCCCTTTCAAAATCCTTCACGACAACACATTGAAAAACAATGTATTGTGTAAATATGAAGGATTTGAAGGATTTCCCGGTGTTTTTTTATTTTAATAGGTTTTATGATAACTCCAATCCCAGTGCTTCTTTTAATTTCAGCAGATTCGGGTTTTTCTTGCTCATCATCTGGAAACGTTCCACGTGGCTGTAAGCACGGATGTTCTCGGTAGGGGCACTGACACGTACCGTCATGGTGATTTTCCGGTTGTGCAGACGTTCGCGTAAGTGATTCTGAACCGATGGTATTAATTGTACCATATATTTTTCCACCATATCATTGTCTACTGTCACTTCAAAAGTCGTGTCATTCAACAAATGCGGATGCATGTTCATCATTCGTGCGGAGTTAGCCTTCTCTTCTTTGGGCAGGGCGGCTGCAAATTCACGCCAGTAATAGTCCAGATCTTTTTCATTGAAAATATAATCTTCGTATGTGGCATCGTTTTGGACAGCGGTGCTTGCCGCTTTTGCTTCTTGCTTCTCCGCGGCTTGCTGTTCGTGCAAAGGACGGCGCAGGGATATACCGAGTGAGCCCGCCTTGAACACCGGGATTTTTTTCTCTTCTCTGGTCTGAGGCAGCGGGCTTGGACGGCTTGCGTTCATACTGCCGGCTGTACTTGTACCCTGTGGCTGAGGAGCGGAGGTTGCTGCGGTCTGTGCAGCGGCAGTTTTAGCCTGAGGCTGTGGCTGCGTGGCGGCTGTGGAAGCCGCTTGCTGCGTAAATAGGGGTTTTAATATCTTCTTAGGGCCACGCCCACCACTTGCATCGTCGGCATCGGGCAGAGTGAGTTGGGCGCATTGAATCAGTGTCAGTTCTACCAGCAGACGTTTGTTTTTGCTTGCACGATAGTTCAGGTCACAATCATTGCATAGCTTCATGGCACGGTACAGGAATTTCTGGTCACATTTTTGTGCTTGTTCTTTATAGCGGTCGCGGATACCGGCGCCTACTTCCAGCAATTGCAGGGTGGAAGGGTCCTTGCTCACCAGCAAATCCCGGAAATGAGAGGATAGTCCGGTGATGAAATGACTGCCGTCAAATCCTTTTTTCAATACGTCGTTAAAAAGCAGCATGGATTCGGGAACTTTGTTTTCAAGCAACAAATCGGTCAGCTTGAAATAATATTCGTAATCCAAGACATTCAGGTTTTCAATCACACTTTTGTAAGTGATGTTCCCACCTGTGAAGCTGACTACCTGGTCGAAGATGGAAAGAGCGTCGCGCATACCACCGTCGGCTTTCTGTGCGATGACAGTCAGGGCTTCGGGTTCGGCGTTGATATGTTCCAGTTTGGCAACGTATTGCAGATGGTCGATAGTGTCTTTGATGCCGATGCGGTTGAAGTCATAAATCTGGCAACGGCTCAGAATAGTCGGCAGTATCTTATGCTTTTCCGTTGTGGCAAGGATGAAGATGGCATGATGAGGCGGTTCTTCCAATGTTTTCAGAAAAGCATTGAAGGCGGCTTGCGACAACATATGGACCTCATCAATGATATATACCTTGTACTTGCCGATTTGTGGCGGGATACGTACCTGCTCAATCAGCGAACGGATATCTTCTACCGAGTTGTTGCTGGCGGCATCCAGCTCATGTATGTTGTAAGAACGCTGTTCGTTGAATGCCAGACAAGACTCACACTGATTGCAGGCTTCTCCTTCGGCAGTGGGGGTCTGGCAGTTGATGGTCTTGGCAAAGATACGTGCACACGTTGTTTTTCCCACTCCACGCGGTCCGCAGAACAGGTAGGCATGTGCCAGCTTGCCGGTGGCAATAGCATTTTTTAAGGTGATGGTCAACGCGTGTTGCCCTACAACCGATTCGAATGTAGCGGGACGGTATTTTCGTGCCGATACGATATAATTTTCCATAAGCGGAGTTCTTTTTTCTAATATGAGTTCTGCAAAAGTACATAAATTATCCGTTTTTATGGGTAGGATTGCTTGAAATATTTCTATCTTTGCAAAAATCAAAAAAGGGATTCTTTGTATGAGCAAATTGCTGACTATTTGGAACTACATCCGGCGCCATAAGTATATGATTACGGTGCTGATCTTTATTGTAGTTATTGGTTTTCTGGATGAGAACAGCTTGATTCAGCGGGTAAAGCATCGCAGTGAGATCAGCGCGCTGAATAGTGAGATAGAGAAATATAGAAAGCAATATGAGGAAGATACGGAGAAACTGAAGGAACTGACCACGAATCCTGAGGCTTTGGAGAAAATAGCACGCGAGAAGTATTTGATGAAGAAGCCCGACGAGGATATTTTTGTGTTTGAAGAATGAGTAAATCTTATAATATAATTTCGATGGCAGGGGCAGTCCTGCTGCTGGCAGGTGCGGTGTTGCAAATCACCCGGTGGGAGCTTGCGCCTTATCTGTATACGCTGGGTGCTGTGATGTTCGGCTATGTGCAGGTCATGGGGAATCGTTATGATGGAAGGAATTTTATCATCAAGCGTTTGCGTAGACAGCAGATTTTCGGGGCTGTCGCACTGGTCTTTACAGGAGTATTGATGTTTACCATGAAACGTAACGAATGGATTGTTTGTCTTTCCATTGCCGCTGTCCTGGAACTTTATACGGCTTTCCGTATTCCGCAGGAGTTGGAGAAGGAAAAACGTTAAGAAACCAGTGTCATTTCTTGTCCGCGTTTATAGAGGCTTATCTTGTGAAAAATAGGAGAACGCGGACGACACTTGTTACGTGTGGTCCGCGTTCTAAAAAATAGTTGTCCGGTATTGTTATTCCACAATGGTCATTTCATCTACCAAGTGTTTCGCTCCTGCAAACTTATCAATAATAAATAAGGTATAGCGGATATCCACACAGGCTGCACGTTGTAACTGGGGATTGTAAGCAATGTCACCGGTCAGTCCTTCGTAGTTGCGGTCAAAGCCGGTACCGATCAATTCCCCTTTGTTATTGAAAACGGGGGAGCCGGAATTACCTCCTGTATTGTCTGTTCCTGTAACAAAACAGATGGGCATTTCACCATTTTTCATGGCATAGCGCCCGAAGTCTTTCTTGTTATACAAGTCCTTCAGTTTGGCCGGAACCACGAATTCATAGTTGTTCGGATCCTCTTTTTCCATCACTCCTTTCAACGTGGTGTAATAGTTGTATTCCATACCGTCTTTGGGGCTGTATGAACCTACTTTACCATAAGTGAGACGTAACGTGGAGTTGGCATCCGGATAAATAGGAGTGCCTTCATGCTGTTTCAGCTTCATCATACCCTCTACCCAGGTTTTATGGGCCAGATTATAAGCATCGGTTTCGGCTTTCATGGCTGCATCGGTATCTGTATAACCTTGGTCTACTGATTTGGCATATTGCACCATCAGGTCATTTTCCAATGTCTTGGCATCCGGCTTTGCCACAAAGTTGTCAAAGGCTTCACGGCTTCGGAAGATGGATGTATCAAAACAAGCATCGACAAAGGCGTCAATGTTTCCTTTGAATTCTTTGTCTATTACTTTAAAGATGCTGATGCGCTGTTCGGCCGGAATTAATTCTGCGTAAGTCTTCAGCAAAGCTTTGGAAACTTTACGGTCTATTTCGGGATTATAGTCTTTATTGAAAAAATTATCGGCTTGTTTGATCAGTGTGCTTAATGCATGATCCAGCGGATTGATTTCTTTAGTAGCATGAGGTACTTTATATCCTTTTTTCAATGCTTGCAGGACTTTGTCTGTGGAAGGAATCTTATAGAATTCCGTTCCCAGTTTGCAAACTTCGTAAATGGCTTGCTGATGATATACGGCATCCCGGCGTTTGCTCACGATTTCCCGGATAGCATCGAAGGCTTTCTGGTAGGCGTCAGTACCCGTCTCACGTCCGTAAGCCAGAAGCTTTTCCTGTTGTTTCTTTTTCGTATCAAGTACTTTCAGCTGAACCAGTCCTTCGTTCATACCGATAGCATTCTTCCAGTAATTGGCTGACGAGGCGTATTTGCTGGCATACTGGATGCGTACTTTATCACTTTTCAGCATCTCTTCCAGCAGATTATTCAATCGTACGGTGCGGACGGTCTTACGCATGAAGTTGGTAGTCTGCATACGTTCTTCCACTTCGTCCGAAATCATGTATCGCCAGTTGCGTCCGGGAAATCCCATTACGAAAGTGAAGTCTCCCTCTTTGACTCCTCCTAGGTTGATGGTCAGATGTTTTTTCACCTTCAAGGGTACATTGCTTTCGTTATAGTCAGCAGGTTTACCGTCGGGTGTTGCATAAATGCGGAACATGGAGAAATCGCCACAGTGACGGGGCCACATCCAGTTATCGGTGTCAGCTCCGAACTTTCCGATGGAGGAAGGAGGAGCGCCTACCATACGGACGTCTTTATAGATGGTCTTTATAAACAAGTAATAGCGGTTGGCTCCGTAGAAAGGCTTTAGTTCCAAAGCGGTGAACGGAGTGATCTCTATATTTTCTTGTTCGGCAAAACGTTTGGCTACTTTGCTCAGATAGGAGGGGGACAGGTAGTTCAATCCTTCCGGGTCCTCATCTTTGGCCAGTTGTTCCTTTACATAAGGAGTGACGTCCAGAATTCTGTCTATGAAGGTGACAGTCAGCCCCTTGCAGGGAAGTTCTTCTTTGCGGCTCATAGCCCAGAAGCCGTCAGTCAGATAGTCGTGTTCTACCGAACTGTGTTGCTGGATATAGCTGTAACCGCAATGATGATTGGTCAGCACAAGACCTTCGGCAGAAATGATTTCACCGGTACAACCACCTCCGAAATGCACTACAGCATCCTTCAGGCTGATGCTGTCCGGACAATATACTTTATCAATGCTGATATCCAGTCCCATATCATACATGGTGGCCGCATTCTGTTCTTTCAGATCAGTCAGCATCCACATCCCCTCGTCGGCATGGCCGGCAAGGGTTGTGAAAGTAAATAGCGAGAGTAATAGTATCTTTTTCATTATTCAACAATAGTCATTTCGTCAATCAGGTGTTTGCATCCGCCCAATTTGTCGATGATGAATAATACATAACGTATATCCACTGCGATACAACGCTGTAAGTTGTTGTCGAAATTAATGTCACCACTCAGTGATTCCCAGTTGCCGTCAAAAGCGGCACCGATGAGTTCGCCGTTACCGTTGATGACGGGAGAACCTGAATTACCGCCGGTAATATCATTGGTAGTCAGGAAACAAGCAGGCATATCACCGTTGGGCAATGCATAACGTCCGAAATCTTTTGCTTCATACAATTCTTTCAGTTTGGCGGGAACAACAAATTCCGGATTGGTAGGATCCTCTTTTTCCATGACACCTTTCAGCGTAGTGTAGTATTTATAGTGTACGCCGTCTTTGGGATTGTATGATTTCACATTGCCGTATGTCAGACGGATGGTGAAGTTGGCATCCGGAGCTTTGGGTTCCGGTGAATACATTTCACACAGGCCGCGTACATAAGTTTTGTGTAATAAATCCATGCCTTTCATCGATTCTGCCAGTTCGTTTCCCAGCTTGTCCATCAAGTCATATTTAGCCCGTACGTATGCAGTCATAGGATCTTTTTCTATGGCTTTCACGGTAGGTTTCTTGATGAATTTATTGAAATTCGCTTCGTTGGAGAAGATGGAATTGTCATAACAATGGTCTACGTATGCGTCATAATTCCCTTTAAAATCCTTCTGGATGGTAGTATAGAAGGCAGGTAAAGCATTGGCAGGAACCATTTCGGCATACAGGGGCAACAGAGCTTTGGCCACTTTGCGGTCTACTTCGTGATCGTAGTCTTTGTTATGTATATCGGCATATACTTTTTTCAGCGTTTCAATATTTTTATTAATCGCTTCTTTATCTTTATTTTTGATTGCTTCTTTCAGCTTGTCCAGAATCAGATAAGGAGTGCCGAATTCTATACCTCCTTGAAAGACTTCACGGAAACAGGTGTAGTTATAAAGAATAGGATTACTCTTTTCGATGGCGGCATCAATTTCGCTGACTACTTTTTCATAATCAGTGTTGCCTTTGGCTTTAGCAAATGCTGCGAACTTGGCTTCCTGTTCTGCTTTTGTTTCCAATACCTTATTGTCGATAATGGCTTTATTCATGCCGATAGAGTTTTTCCAATAGTTGCTGGAACCTGCATATTTGCTGGCGTATTGGATACGTACCTTGTCACTGGCAGCCATTTCTTTCTTCAGTACATCCTGACGCACACCACGTATGCGGATACGGGGTTCGTTGGTGGAATGCATCCGTTGTTTCACTTCACTTTGAGTCAGATAGCGGTTGGTGCTTCCGGGGAATCCCATAATCATGGCATAGTCACCCTCGTTAATACCTTTCAGTGAGATAGCCAGATGCTTTTTGGCTTTCAGAGGAACATTGTTTTCATTATATTCTGCCGGTTCGCCGTTGGCATCCGCATAAATGCGGAAGACGGAAAAGTCGCAAGTATGGCGGGGCCACATCCAGTTGTCTGTTTCACCACCGAATTTACCGATGGATGAAGGCGGAGCGGCAACCATGCGTACGTCGCTGTAGGTTTTCAGATAAATCAGATAGAATTTATTGCCTGCATAGAAAGGCAGAGCTTGTGCGCTGATACCCGCTTTTCCGTTCAGGTCACTGGCTTTCAGTTCCTCGTCGGCCAGTTTTTTCAGGAAGTCGTATTCAAAGGTTTCCTCTTCTTTTACTTCGCCTGATTTTACTTTATTGTTTACTTTATCTGTGACATCGACAATGCGTTCTACAAATTTGAACTTCAATCCCGGAGTCGGTAGCTCTTCTTTGCGGCTTTTTGCCCAAAAACCGTCAGTCAGGTAGTCATGTTCTACCGAGCTATGTTGCTGTATCGCTCCGTAGCCACAGTGGTGGTTGGTCAGGATCAGTCCGTCCGGTGAGATGATTTCACCGGTACATCCTCCTCCGAAAATGCCTACTGCATCTTTTAATGAAACGCGGTTCGGGTTATAAATGTCGTCTGCTTCCAGCAGTAAGCCTTGTGCTTTCATGCGGTCTGCCAAATGCTGCTCTTGCATCAGTTGCAACAGCCACATACCTTCGTCTGCCTTCGACGGCAAGAATGCTACACACATCAATGCGAGCAATAAAAGTTTGAATTTTTTCATGTTGTGTACTAATTGTTATTTCTTTATCCTTATATCGGTTACAAAAATAGAAAAAAAGAGGGAACTTTGCACTATAAATTGCCTTCTCGGTAATAATCTTCTATTTAGTTTTAAATTTTAATAAAATATTTTTGTCACTAAATTATAGATTGTACCTTTGTATGCGAAAAATAGTAATGGGGCGTAGATAAGCATGAATAAACTTTTTTTCTCTGTGGTATCTTTATTGGCTTTTACTTCATGTGCCAGTGAGTATAAGATAGAAGGTAGTTCTTCTGTTTCTCGTCTGGATGGGAAAATGCTATTTGTAAAAGTTCCTAGTGGAGACCGGATGCTGAGTATTGATTCGGCAGAGGTAATTCATGGAATGTTCAAGATGGAAGGTATAACCGATTCTACTTCAATGGCATCCTTGTATATGGATGATGAGAGCATCATGCCTTTTGTCATTGAAAAAGGGAAAATATCCATCAGTATTGATAATGCCCGTATTGTAGTTACCGGAACTCCGTTGAATGATCGTCTGTATGATTTTGTGGGAAAAAAGACTTCTTTGGATGACAGAGCATACGAGTTGGAGCGTCAGGAGAGCCGTATGATTATGGATGGAAAAGCACCGGATGAAATTCAACGTGAGATAACGAGAGAACGTGAGAAACTGGCTGCTGAAATGAATGCATTGGCTAAGGAGTTTATCCAGAAGAATTATGATAATGTATTGGGACCGGGTGTTTTCATTATGTTGTGCAGCAATTTTCCTTATCCTGTCATGACTCCCTTGATTGAGGAAATTATAGAGGAGGCTCCTGACCGATTTAAAAACAACTCCTTGGTAAAGGATTATGTGACAGTAGCCCGTTCGAATATGGAAAAATTAAAAGCTCCCCATTAATGAGGAGCCTTTTTTATCTGTCTTGGTCTGGATTGTCTATTTTTCCTTGATATTTTTCAGGTAAGTCTTTCTCTATTTCCCTGTAAGCCTCTTCCATGGTTGCTTTGATGTTTTCCATTCCCTGGCTTTGCGGATAAATGGGCTTATGTACGACTAATTTCATAGGATGCCAAGATACAAAACCGCCGGTACGGGGAAGAATATTAAAGGAGCCGATAATAGTGAGTGGTACTACGGGAAGTTGCAAATCATCTGCCAGTTGGAAAGCACCTTTCTTAAAATATCCCATGTGCCCGGTAAAAGTACGTGCACCTTCGGGAAATACCACTAGAGAAGTTCCATCCTGTAGTACGTGACGGGCATGTTCTATGGTTTCTATTACCTTCTTGGGACCGGATTTATCAACGAATATATGTCCGGCAGCTTCACAGGCTTTGCCGACGAAAGGCATTTTGCGCAGACTTTTTTTCATCATCCATTTAAAGTTTCGTCCCAGAAAACCATAAATCAGGAAGATATCGAAAGACCCTTGATGATTGGCTACAAACACGTAGGATGTTTTTTTAAGTACTTCCGGATGTCCTACTACCTTGACAGGAATAAGTAATACATAGCAGAAAAGCTGTGACCATATTTTTCCCGGATAATATCCCCAAAAATGCGGATTGCCTATCCATGAACCAATAATGGTAACTATTGCTGTAAGTATGGTTAATACCAGCAAAATGGGAAGTGCTATGAATAGTTGGTATAAAATATATAGTACTTTCATTTGTCTGAATTTTAGTTGTACAAAGATAGAAAAACTATTTTATATTTTATGTAACGTGATTACTGTAATTTCCGGCCATGCTCCAAGGCGCATAGGGAACATCAGGTAGCCCAAACCAATATTGACAAACAAGGATTGTTTTCCTTCCTGGTATAAACCGTTGTGTTCGGGATATACGAATTTAGCAGGAGAGAAGCCAAACAGGCTGAACTGCATTTCATGGGTGTGGCCTGAAAGCATTAGCTGTACATCACTTTCCGGCAAGACTTCTCTGTGCCAATGAGTGGGGTCATGGCTCATTAATATTTTATACATTCCTTCCGTTCCTTTTAATGCTTTTTGCAGATCTCCATAATTGGGAAATGGGGGATTTCCGCTGTTCTCTACACCTGCCAGGGCTATACTGTCTCCATGATGATGTAGAATGACATGATCGTTATTGAGTATTTTCCATCCCATGGCAGCCTGTTTGGATTTCAAGCTGTTCAGGTTGGCTTCTTGAGCTTCTTCTGTTTCCCATTTTATATAAGGGGAATAGTCATGGTTGCCTAAAACGGAATACACTCCGTCTTTTCCTTTTATCTGTTCTAGAATAGGGATAAATTCGTCCAATTCCGTTGCCACGTTATTGACCAGGTCACCTGTAAAAAGTACCAGGTCGGCATGTTGTGCATTAATAAGATTTACAGCCTTCTGTAAAGCAGCACCGTTGCCAGTCCAGCTGCCGGAATGGATATCAGATATTTGTACAATGCGGTAGCCGTCAAAGCCGCTGGGAAGTTCATCGGAACTGATGGTTACCTCCCTGATTTGAAAATGCTGTTTTCCTTCGGTTGCTCCATATATTACATATATTAACGAGGCTAAAGCCAATCCTCCTGCTACATATCCTCCATACAGTTTTTTGCCGGAGATGATATATAGGAGCTTCATAAACAGGATAACAATGACGAAAAGTGCCTTGGGTACGGAGAAACAAAGAAAAATCAATAAGAAATTGCTAAGTCGCTGCATGGAATCCGGACGTGGCTCATGTATAGAAAAGACTAATGTCATTCCCAATAAAAGAAACAGACTGGGAAGCCAATAAGCCCAATGTGTCCATTTTTGGTAAACACGGCGTATATATGCCTTGTATATATACATATCGGGCAATATCAGTAGCAGTAGAAAAAACAGAAATAACTTTATCAGCATCATAATTTATTCGTTTTTTATAGATTGGCGGCGAGAAACTTTTTAGTTTCTTCTATACTCATGCCCCGGCGGGCGGCGTAATCTGCCAATTGGTCTTCACCTATTTTTCCGATGGAGAAATAGCGGGAAGCCGGATGGGCAAACATGAGTCCGCATACAGAGGCATGGGGCTTCATCATACCATTCTCGGTCAATGAAATTCCTATTTGCTTCATATCCAGCAACTCGTCTAATAGGAAATTGACGGATTGGTCGGGCAAGGAAGGATAACCTACGGCAGGACGTATCCCTTGATATTTTTCATTATGCAGGTCTTTTACGCTTAGGTTTTCATCAGGTGCATATCCCCAAAGTTTTTTGCGTACATCTTCGTGCAGTTTTTCGGCAGTAGCTTCCGCCAGTCTGTCGGACAATGTTTGCACTAACATACGTTTGTAATCGTCTTCTGCATAGAGCCGCTCCATTTCTGCATCTACCGTAGTGGCGAATGCTCCTACTTTGTCTGTGATACCCGATGATAATGGACGCACAAAGTCACTCAGACATAAAAACGGGTCATCTTCTTTCAATTTTGCTGTTTGTTGACGCAAAAGCGGAAAACGCTTGCTGTTCAGCAGCAGATCATCTCCGTCGGCATTGGCATCCATGATATTGACCACTCCGTGGGTCTGATACGCTGTATCCAGTTCATTCAACATCCGATTTGCCTCTTTGAAAAGCTGCATGGCTTCACTGGCTTTCGGACGGTCTTCTTCCGCAAAACCGGTGAGCCACATGGCCCGGCATGAATCACATCCATGTATGTCCGCAATGGCGGCAAACTTGGGTTGAAAGCCCCATGCATGGAAAAAATAAATCCAGTTAATGTATTCGCTTACTTCGTGAATCTTGTAATTTACAATCATCTTTTAAACCTTAATTCTTGTCCGCGATGACTTTGGTCTACCTTGTTGTCACTGTAAACCAGATCACCATTGACGAATGTTTTTTCTACCCGTGTGTGGAATTTCTGTCCTTCCATCGGAGTCCATCCGCATTTGCTTAAAACGCAGTCGGCAGTTACAGTCCATTCATGATCCGGATTTACCAATACGAGGTCGGCTTGATAACCGGGGCGGATGTAGCCTCGTCTTTCAATATGATAAAGTTCGGCCGGTGCATGGCACATTTTCTGAACCAGTTGCTCTATGCTTAATATGCCTTCGCGTACTAATTCCATGATAGCTACTAATGAAAACTGTATCATCGGCATACCCGATACGGCTTTCAATGCTCCCCCTTCCTTTTCTTTCAGTAAGTGAGGGGCATGGTCGGTACCTATTACATCTATCAGATTGGTAGACAATGCTTTGCGTAAAGCATTCCGGTCTTCTGAAGTTTTGATGGACGGATTGCACTTGATACGTCCTTTCAATGTCTCATAATCTTTGTCATAGAAGTATAGATGTGACACGCAAGCTTCCGCCGTAATCTTTTTTTCACTCAGGGGTTTGTCTTCAAGCAAATCCAGTTCTTGTGCGGTGCTGATGTGCAGGATGTGCAGGCGGGCATTGTTTTCTTTTGCCAGCCGGATGGCCAGTGAGGAAGAATATGCACATGCTTCCGCACTACGTATCTGCGGATGGTATTTTATATCAGGATCTTCTCCATATTTTTCTTTGAAGGCTGTTGTATTGGCACTGATTATAGATTGTTCTTCACAATGTGCTGCAATCAGCATACCTGCATTGGCAAATACTTTTCTAAGTACTTCCATGCGGTCTACCAACATATTTCCCGTGCTGGCTCCCATAAATAATTTAACACCGCATACCCGGCTTTTATCTAGTGTGGGGAGTACATCCGCATTCGTATTGGTTGCTCCGAAATAGAATGAATAGTTTACGATGCTTTTGGTTGCCGCATCCGCAAACTTGGCATTCAAAGCTTCCAGGGTCGTAGTTTGCGGAGTGGTGTTGGGCATGTCCATAAAACTGGTGACGCCACCTGCCGCCGCCGCTGTGCTTTCAGTATGTATGTCGGCTTTATGAGTCAGTCCCGGGTCACGGAAGTGTACATGATCGTCTATTACTCCCGGCATCAGATAATAGCCTTTCGCATCTATTGTTTCTCCACAAGGCTGGGAGGGAACTGTTTCTTCTGCCAGCACTTCAGCTATTACTTCATTCTCAATCACTATCGAACCGTGAAAAATCTTGTCTTCATTCACAATCCGTGCATTCTTTATCCATGTACGTTTCATACTGTTTTCTTTTGCGGGTATTTGCGGAACCAGCTACCCAGTTTTAATTGAATGACTCCTAATACAGCTTCACCGAAGATACTTCCGTTCATTTTTGAAGTACCTAATTCGCGATTGACAAAAATCACAGGAACTTCGGCTATCTTGAATCCGCACTTGTAAGCAGTGAACTTCATCTCAATCTGGAATGCATATCCTTTAAAACGGATGCCATCCAGACCGATTGTTTCCAAGACTTCACGGCGATAGCATTTAAATCCGGCGGTAGTATCATGTATGGGTAACCCTGTGATAATCCGTACATATTTGGAGGCGAAGTAGGACATCAGCACACGCCCCATCGGCCAGTTCACTACATTCACACCACTGACATAGCGTGAACCGATAGCTACATCATAGCCTTCAACGGCACATTTGTTATACAGCCTTGGCAGGTCATTCGGATTATGACTGAAGTCAGCATCCATTTCAAATACAAAATCATATTGATGCTCTATCGCCCATTTGAATCCGGCAATGTAAGCAGTACCCAGTCCTAATTTACCTTTACGCTCAATCATGAAAAGACGGTCGGGGAATTCTGTTTGCAGTTTACGGACAATGGTTGCCGTGCCGTCTGGTGAGTTATCTTCAATAATCAATATGTGGAAGAACTTTTCCAGTCCGAATACAGCCCGGATAATGTTCTCTATATTTTCCTTTTCGTTATAGGTGGGTATAATAATAATACTATCGGATTTCTCCATACATTTTTTGTATTAGCTGAATAAATATCATACAAAAGTAACTATTATATTAACACTCCCGTCAGAATTTAATTTTATTAATTAAAAAAAGAGGATTACCCCTGCCTGGCGCACGGATAATCCCCCTATTTAACAGAATAGTTTAGAAATCTTTAGAATGCCACACCAAGGCGGAAACCGAAATTGTTTAATTTATCCATATCATAGTTAAATACGGTTCCCTTGTTGGTAGAGTAGCTGTAGAATGCTGCCAGATGGAAGCCGATACTGTTTGTCCAGGGGTAGATATTCACACCGACTTCTGGTGATACATAGAAACCCCAAGTGTTGTCTTTCACTTCGTAAATGTAAAAGTCACTGGACATTTTGGTATAGTTGGCACCCAGCTTCAATCCGATATAAGGTTGGCATGCACCGTCACTGAAGCGATAGTGTGTTGCGAAACCGAAAGGCAACTGAAATACGGAATGTTGCTGGTCGGTTGTCAGGGCTGCCGAGTTGCTGATTGGTAGTGTCTGACGTGAAATATACTCATTATTGGTATGATAATTGATAAAGGCACCGATTGACAAATCCGGCAGTACATAATATCCACCTTCGAAGTTCATACCCCAACCGCTTGCTTTGTTTGCAAAGTTATTGCTGATAGGAGCGTTGAACTGCCAGTCTACATTGAAATAGGTAAACGGAGTTACCTGTGCTTTTGCCGGCAGGGCAAAGGCTATGGCGATAGCGGATACCGCCATCAGTCTGAGAGTTAAATATTTTATAGTTTTCATATTTCCTTTTTATTTTAAATGAATACTTGTTTCACTTACGTTTATTTTTTCAGATAAGGACTCTGAGTGAATGCCTGGTTGATGGCAGTAGTTGTACGGTTTACATTCAAACTGCCACTTCCGCCCAGCAACCCGCTGATGTATGCATTCCAGACAACAGTTAATTTTTCTTTTTGTCCTTCCGGAGCATTTTTTAAATTAATCATGTCGGCCAGCAATGAACCGGTGCTATAGCTGTAAGTGATAGGATAGGGATAGTACCATCCACCTCCCCAATTGCCGCCCCAGTAGCCGGGATACCAATAACCGGGATAATAGCCCCACCAGGGGCCGTCATTATAGTAACCGTGGAAATAATAAGTACTTGCTACGTAGCTTACCTGTAGGCCGAGGTCGGCTTCGTCTTTATTAGCTGCGGTGTAGCCGGCAGCGTTCATCTTAGTCTTGAATGCATTGATGATGATCTGTGCATTCTCGTCCTTCCAGTATTCAGGGTCTTTCTTGTCACCGATGATCAGGATGCTGTCGGGGATATAATAAGTACTGAAGTCATTGAACTTAGTACTAGTGTCATGACTGGTGAATACCAGATACTCATTGTCCAATTTGTCCATGTCCGGGTCTTTCTCGCAAGATACCAAGGCAAAGACCGCCAGTAGGATAGGAATTAATTTTTTCATGTCAAGTTTTTGTTTAAGTTAATACTAATTGTTTTTCGTCTAGTTTCTCTCATACAACGGCCGGCTTATGTTTTTGTTCACTAACAGTCTGTTCTTTAGTGAATTTTTTTGCAGCCAGGTTAATTAGAGTTTCTTTTTTAAAGTGTAATTTAGTTTAGAAACAGCTTTCTTGAAGTCCTTGCCAATCATTGTCAGTGCACTGTCACCCTCTGCCAGAAAGTTTGTCTTTTCGTGTCCCGGAGTAGCGGAAATTAATTGATAAACGATAGCGGTGCTGTCATTAGGAATTCCAATAATAGTTACAACTGTACCACTGTCGGTAAATGCCTGGTTACCATCTTTTGTTCCTAAATAAGTGGTCATCAGATTGTACGTGCCCAATGAGTCTTGGCCTGCCTCCTGAAGTGTCAGTTGATAGTTGATACCTTCGGCATCGGCAGCTGGCAGAATACCTTCATAGCTATATGTTTGTAATTCACTCAGTGTGCTGTCGTTCACAGCGAAAATAGAGTCACTTTCACTTTCGGCTATTATCTCAGCACTTTTGTTTCCTTTAGAGCCACAGGAAACAATCATGGCAGCCAAAGCTGTTGCAATAAATACTTTTTTCATTGTTAAGTCAGGTTTTTAATGGTTATTTGGGTACATAACATTTGTTATGCCCGTTTTGTTTTTAATAAGTTCTCTTTTCAGAAAAAAACAAGACCATGTTTAAAATGCATTAAACACGGTCTTTAATAAATAGGGCGTTGTATCTGGATAAATCGGACTACCGTAGCCGTATGCCGTTCATACTTCTTCGAATCAGTGAGTTATAGATAATTTTTCCTTTTGATACTTGTTCTTCTGTTTGTGGCAGGTCGGGCATATTTCCTGTCGTAATATAAGCTATAGTGTTCTTCAATAAATACTCTTTGGTATCTCCCAGTGGGTAGAGAGGGGAGATGAGGTTACGTTCGCTCAATGTGAAATCGGGGGTGATTCCATTTACATAGTTGGCTTGTCCTGCCGAGTTGAGAACGTATGCCACAACCGGCCATAAAATAAAGTTGTAACGCTCATCTTGGTATGGTTCCATGGCTACATTTTTGCCAACAGTCGTTTCACCTATTACCACTACATTTTCTGTACCTATATATGGACGGAGACAATTTATGACTGCTTCTGAGGCCGATGCAGTAAATTTGCTTGTCAGTACGTAGAGCTTGCTTAAGTTCAAGTTTTCGGAAGCAAGTCCTGTATTGAGAGGGAAATCAATTTTTTGCGGGTCACTGATGTCATTATACAAAGTTGTGCAAAATACTTTCCCTAGATCTGCCGCAGGTGCCAGATAACTTCCTAAATCTGTGGCACAACTCAAATAACCACCGGGATTGTAGCGTAAGTCCAGAATAAAAGCATCGGGTGACTGTCCCTTGAACCGGGCGAATATCTGTTTCATCTGTTCCCTGTATTCTGTATCTGTTGCCTGGTTATTGGGGCCTGTACTGAATTCATTGTAGACCATATAGGCTATTTTTTTTCCGGATACTTCATATACTGTATCTATATAGAACGGATTCAATTCTACGAGGCGTGATGCCGCTACTTTGACTGTATCTGTTGCAATCCAGCTGGAATTGCCTTCCTCATCAAAAACCAAGCTTTCTCTGGCGAAAGTTGTATTGCCGCCTTCCATCAGATATCCGTAATTATTGTTGGTCAGTTCTTCTTTGCCAATGGCTGATATCCAGTTCCCTCGTTCCAATCCGGCTTCTGAGGCCGGTGAATTGGGCAGTACGAATAAAATACGGGCAAATACGTGTGATGAGATTCCGGTGGGATCGGTCATTAATTCAAAATCAAATCCGTAAGTAGAAGTACGTTGCAGGTAGGAACGTGCCGCATCGGAAGCGTCCTTTATTTCTATATACGAATACGGGTCTCCTTTTCCGTTTTGTGCCTTGGTATAAACCAATTTTTGCAGGAAGTCTTCCGGTTCGGCAAAATAGTCCGTTTCCTTTATTGCCGGAATACTGTCATACCACAAATAATGCTCTTTCATTATTTGTTCTATCCATACATTCTCTCCAATTAATGCATAGTATTCCCCACTGCGGTCTTCGCCACATGAAGCCATTATAAATAAAGTGGTTAGAAGAAAAAAAGTGCTCCGTATATGCTTCATAATCTAATTCCTTTTTCAATCTGCAAAGCTAGGGATTTTATTTTAAAGTAGGGATAAGGTTTGGAATAAATAATCCAAAAAACCTTTATATAAAAAAGAAATCCGCCGGTTAGGTCAAGCAGACTTCACGGCGGACGTTCTTAATTTTTTATTTCTTTTCAGATTTCCATTTGTCAGCATATTCATTCAGAATTCTGCGGATACTGAGTCCGATTTTGATATAATCTTTCTCGTTCAGGTTGGCAAGTGATACACGTACACTCCATTCGGGTCCGTCGAATCCACCACCATTCAATACGACCAGGCCTGTTTCATTGGCAAGGCGGAATACTACGTCCAATGGATTATAAGTTGTCTGCAGATGTTGTACGAATTCATCTCCGTAAAATTTCTTGGCCCATACCAGCATGTCTATTTCTGAATAATAACCGGCCCTTAGTGGATCGTCGGGGAGAATGAATCCTGTGTTGTCCCATAATGCTTTCAGACGGGTATGGATTAAATTAAGCATGGCATGACGATATGTATTTTCTTTGTCCAGCAATGAAAAAGAAGCAAAGAGTGACATCTGCATTTGTTGTGGCAAGGACAGTCCTGCTGTATGGTTCAAGGCTACTTGACGGCTATCTGCTACCATACGGTCAATGAATTTTATGTTTTCTACTTGCATACTCAAGCTGCCATACCGTTTGGTTAGTTCGCTTTTTCGTTTGCGGGGCAGATTGGCAATCATTCTGTCGAATACATTTTTCTCATGTAAGGCAATTACAGCAAGGCGCCAACCGGTCGCTCCGAAATATTTGGAAAAAGAGTAGACACAAATTGTGTTCTGTGGCAAATCAGCCATCAGGCTGCGGAAGCCGGGAACAAAAGTACCATATACATCATCTGTTATAATCATCAGATTGGGATTCCAGCGTGTTACTACGTCTTTCAGGGCATCTACGCATTCTTTGTTCAACTGATAACTGGGTGGATTGCTTGGATTGACAATAAACAAGGCTTTGTATTTCGTGTCTCGCAGTTTATTGATATCTTCCACTTTGTATTGCCAGGTATGAAGTCCTTCTTCATTTAGAGTACTTGCAGGAATATTGAGCACATCATAATCGTAACGTGTCAATTCGGGTATCTCGATATAGGGTGTAAAGATAGGAACCATCAATGCTATACTATCTCCTTTGTGTAGCAGGAAATTTTCTTCCAGCGAGTCGAATACATAGCACATCCCTGCTGTTCCGCCTTCGGTGGCGAATAAATCGAATTTACCTTGCGGGGGTTGCCCGTTGCACATTTCCTGATTCAGGTAATCCTGTACTAGAATTTCTGTATATTTCAAGATGCGGTCAGGCATGGGGTATTGGTCGCCTACAATACTTTCGGTCCATTCGTGTACCAGTTCGTCCGGATCAGCTGCATGTTCCATCAGCATATAATTATAGGTACGTTTCAATAGATCTGTCCCCGCATTTCCTTCATGCTTTTTCAGGTACTCCTCAAAACGTTGGGCTATGCCTGTTTTTTGAGGAATACCGGCAATGCCTTCGGGCATGTCCATGACCCGGCGACACTCTTCAATGCCAAAACCGCCCAAGGCAAAGAATGCTTCACGAGCCTCCGTTGCAATCCAGTTGGGATTACCTCTGCCTGCATTCAGCATGACGTGCGCCATTTTCTTCACACTTTCATCTGCCATTTCAATCAAACGGTTTTTTAATTCGAAGGGACTGATCTTTTCCAAATTCTTGTCCATTCGGGCAACGCTGCTTTTATCACTTAAATATTCCATAATGTATGAGTTTAGTTTTTTAGTTGATTAATAATACAATGACCACTCCCCATATAATGAGTAGTGTATTTCCTACGGCGTAGGTCACGGTGTATCCTAAAGAAGGTGTTTCGCTGCCTACTGCTTCTTGTATGGCGCCCAATGCAGCAGTGGTAGTACGGGCTCCTGCCGTGCACCCCAAAGAGAGGGCGGGATGGAACTTGAATACATATCTGGCTAGAATCAGCCCTAATAATAGAGGCAAGGAGGTGGCCAACGCACCTATGATAAACAACATAGGACCTACTTCTTTTAGTCCTTGTACAAAACTGGGTCCTGCAGAAATGCCGACTACGGCGATGAACATATTCAAGCCTACATTATTCAGCACCCATAAAGAGGATTCCGGTATTTGTCCGAAGGTAGGGCGTTTGCTGCGCCACCAGCCAAATACTAATCCGGCTATCAGGGCCCCTCCACTAGTGCTCAGGCTAATAGGTACTCCGCCGATATGGATTGCAAGTGCTCCGATGATACCTCCCAGTAAAATGCCGAGTCCTACAAATATCATATCGGTGGCATTGGTGGGGCGGTCTATGTATCCTAGTTCTTTTGCAGCAGATTCCACCTCTTTTTTCAGGCCGACCAATTCCAAAGTATCTCCGCAGTCGATAGTGGTTTGTGCGAAAACAGGGATATCAATGCCTGCCCGTTTGATACGGCGTATACTGACGCCATGCATAAAGCTTTGACGGCGTATGAAGTCCAATTTTTGGTTGGAATATGGCTTTTTGTGTATCATGACAGGGAGTACTTCCACAGGGAAATCAAGCAGTTGGGGATCGACGATTTCTTCTCCAATCCAGTCTTCCTCACCAATGGCGAATTCTCTTCTTCCGCTCAGTACCACTTCGTCTCCTTTTTGTAATAATTGTCCGGGAATAATATCATTGACAATGGAAGATCCATGTCGCATTCTTTCAACAAACAATCTTTTCCCTTGTGAAATAAAATAGGATTCTAGCTGGTCAACGGTCTTGCCGTTGCCAAACCAATCGTTCTCTATGCGGTAAGCGCGAAAAACTACCGGACGGCGTGCCTGTTCAAATCCGGGTTCGTCTGCTTCACTGGTACCCATCCGGGTTTCCAACTCTTTGCAAGCGGCTTTCACTTTTTCTAATCCTCCCAACATTTTAGGACCTAAAGAAGAGAGGACCCAGGCAGAGCCTGCCGTACCGAAAATGTAAGTTACAGCATATGCCACGGGAATGATATTAATCATATCACTTTTTTGGGAAGAGGATATGTTGAGTCCGTTTATGGTATCTTCTGCTACTCCTATGACGGCAGAGATAGTTTGTGCTCCGGCCAGTAACCCGGCTGCTTCACCGGCATTATATCCCATTAAGATGGCTAATAACCAAGTGATAATCAAACAACCTATACACATGAGCGCGGCGAATCCTACTTGAGGTAAACCATCTTTTTTCAGTCCGCGAAAGAATTGTGGTCCCACTTTGTATCCGATAGCAAAAAGGAATAAAAGAAAAAACACGGATTTCACCGGTTCTTCTATTGTAATGTTAAGCTGTCCCACTAATACCCCTACTAGCAATACACTGGTGACGATTCCCAAACTGAATTGTTTTATTTTCATTTTTCCAATCCAGAAGCCTGCGGCGATTGTCAGAAAAATCGCCAGTTCTGAATGCTGTCTCAAAAGATGTATAATCCATTCCATATTTCTTTCTTATTATAATTGCTGTTTAAAACAGAGTGGGGGTAAAGAAGTTGAGTTAAAAAGCTCCAAATTGTACTTAGTTCTAATATTTTTTATTTTATTTGCATAGAGATGATACTTGACTTATGAAAATAAAGTTATTTGTAAAATATATTTCTTTGTTAGTTCTCTTGTTTGTTGCTGATGGTTGTAAAGAAAAAAAAGCTGACACATATGTGACTAAGGTCACCGATTTAACGGGAGAGGAAGAACAAGTTTTGAAATTGGAATATGATCGTGATGGTAAAATTATAAAGTATGGGGATACCCCGGTAAGGTATGAGGGCGACCAGATAACCATCGGACAGATGAATTGTTTGAATACCGGCAATAAGCTTTGCAATGTTACGTTTCAAATAGGAAAAGGCAAGGCGAGGGAGAGTAGGGCCCGTTGTATGTTGAAGGTAGGAGAGGAGGTTTATGAAGCTGATAAACAGACTGTCTATGATTATAAAGGAGATACTATTTTTATCAATTCTGATTATCGTGCTACTTCCGATTATCGTTTCTTGAAGAAAGTGCAAGGAAAATATGTTTTTGATCAGTTGGGACGGTTGAAGGAGGTGATGACTGTTTTTACTGAGGCAAATGATAGTGTGTCCAGTTGTCATACTTATTATAATTATGATAATAACATCAATTATCAGGCGAATCTGAATTTACAGGCTTATGTGATTGATTATGATGGGGTGGATAGTTTCTTCTATTTTTTATTGAATCTTGGGCAGTTGAGGAATAGAACAGCCTTACCTAATGATATTGGATATTGTATGAATCATGGTTTAAGCACTTATAATGTGCATGCCAATTATCGTCTGGATGATGAGAATCCGGTCAGGATAGAAGTTTTATATAATTATACCAAACTTCTATCCCGAATAGATTTATCTTATAATCCTTTAAATTAATTCGGGACATTCATTAAATATTACAAAATCAGCCAACTAATTCATACACAAAGTATTGCGAATTAGTTGGCTTTTTTGTATCTTTAGGTATTCCCCCGAAAATAAGATTTGACGGCCAAAACGGGGGAAATATCCAAACTAATAAGATATGGCAAAGATAGTGAATATTTCAGAAATTCACCCTACTTTGGGTTTTACAGAATTTGATATTCTGGAAAAATACCGCAAGAGTTTTAATGAGAGTGAGCTTGGCAAGCTTCATTCGGTCTTTCCGTTTGAATGTATGGCAAAAGCCGCCGGCCTGTCGGACCGGCGCCTGGGACGCAGGAACAGATTCAGTCCTTCCGCAAAGATCGCCCTTATGGTCCTGAAGGCATACACCGGATTCTCCGACAGGCAACTGGTGGAACATCTGAACGGGAACATACACTACCAGATTTTCTGTGGAATTATGATTCCCCCGTCCCTTCCCATAACCAACTTCAAGATAGTCAGTGCCATCCGTAATGAGATAGCATCCCGCCTTGACATTGATTCTTTCCAGGAGCTCCTGGCTTCACACTGGAAACCTTATCTTGATAACCTTCACGTCTGCATGACCGATGCCACATGCTATGAAAGCCACATGCGTTTTCCTACGGACATGAAACTCCTTTGGGAAAGCCTCGAATGGCTCTACAGGCATATATGCCGGCATTGCAGGGAGCTGGGCATAAGGCGTCCTCGCAACAAATACAGGAATGTGGCGGAATCCTATCTGTCCTACTGCAAGAAAAGAAAGAGGAGAGCTTCAAGGACAAGAATGCTTAAGCGCCGTATGATCAAGCTTCTTGAAAAGCTCCTCAGTCAAAGGGATGGGATCCATAGCGAGTACGGTGCTTTACTCCGATATACCCAGGATTATCATAAGCGTCTTTCCATCATCAGAAAGGTGCTTGTACAAGAAAAGGAAATGTTTGAAGGGCGGAAAGTCAGTGACCGCATCGTCAGCATTGACCGTCATTATGTACGTCCCATCGTCAGAGGCAAGGAAACCAAGTCCGTCGAGTTCGGTGCAAAGGTCAATAATATACAGATAGACGGCATATCGTTCATCGAACACCTCTCGTTCAAGGCATTCAATGAGGGTATACGCTTGAAGGACTGTATCCGTATGCAGCAGAAGCTTATGAATGTAAGGGTAAGATGTGTGGCTGCCGATTCCATATATGCCAATAATGCCAACAGAAAGTTCTGTACAAAATATGGGATATCCACATCCTTTGTGCGCAAGGGAAGGGCGGCCAAAGATGAGCCTTTGAGGAAGGTGCTTAGAAGCGAACTCTCAAAAGAAAGGGCAACACGGCTTGAAGGAAGCTTCGGCACTCAAAAGCAACATTACTCGCTCTCAAGGATAAAGGCCAGAAACAGGAAGACGGAAATACTGTGGATTTTCTTTGGAATACATACGGCAAATGCCATACTGATGATAGAAAAAATCAGAAACAAAACAGCTAAAGCAGCATGATATGATTTTACTCACAGAATCAGAAGAGGTCATCAGACTTCTTCCGGAACGTCATGTCCTGTCGGATAGAAGTATGTGAGAAAGCACGGAAAAATGACAATAAGAATGGCATATGAAATGGTCATGCCCTATCATCTTCATATGCCATCTTATTTTTTAGAGACATTTACTGAATATCCCTAATTCATCGGGAAGTATAAACAAGTCTACTTCATTGGCGCCTTGCTTTATCAAGTCTTTCTTATCTATTTGGTAAAGGCGGACAAACTCATCATGACTGTCGCATAGTTCCTGGGCTTTGCGATAATATTCTATTGATTTTTCTGTTTCATTCAGGATATAATACACATGTCCTGCATTCATCCAGTCTTCCATAATGGGCTTGGGCTCGGATATCAGCAAGTCGTAATATTTCTTGGCTTGTTGATGGTTGCCGGTAATGAAGGAACACCATCCGATGGCGCGTCGGGCATTCTGTGGCTTTTTATCCAGATACTCCACTTTGAAGAAATAAGCCAGTGCTTCATCGTATCGTTCCAGTGCCATCAGGCATTGTCCTATTTGTAGTGCCAGATTCAGACTGTCGGGCTGTGCCTGTTCCACCTTGTTATAATATTCCAAAGCTTTTGGGTAGTTTCCCTCTTTTCTATAACATTGTGCCAAATGGCGGTTATTCCATGTATTATCGGGGATCAGCAGATCTGATTGCAGGTAATAATCTATCGCTTTTTTATAGGAACCGATTTTCTGATAAATGAAACCTGCTTTCTGCCATAATTCGGCATTTTTACGATTGTATAATTCAATTGATTTATCATAGAGAATTCCGGCTTCTGCCAAGTCGTCGTGTGTGAATAGGTAATCTGCCAGTTTGTTGATATACTCTTTGTGTAACAAGGCTTGAGACAATGCTTCTTTATTCCATAAGTCCAGAGTGTCCTCAAAAATGTCATGTATTTCATGTCTTCTTGACCATAATTTGAAGAAACGGTAGAGGTCATGAATGTATTGCCGGCTCACGAATTCAGCGCGAGCTTTTGATTGTGACATCTCTTTTAAACGTTCTTTCAGTTCTTCAGAAGCTTCATGTTGTCCGTTCAATTGTTGCTGCATGAGATTCCTTTGGCTTTCCGGCATTTGTAACATGGTAAAACAAAAAGAGTATTTGTCGGAATTGCAGAATACATCCGAATTCATCAAAATGTTGAGCAGAGAGATTTTTTGTTCGTCATTTCCGAGAGATAATTTGGCGATATCCTGATATTGGGGGTCAAAAGGATAGAACCAGTGAGAAATTTTGCGGAAAAACGGGAATTGTTTCAGCTGTGAAAAGGTACTCATATACACATCTGCCCCGGACATTTGCAGTTCACCTAATTCGCGCAATTTATCGGTAATGCCTGAACGGTCAATCCATTCTTCCCATTCCGGATTATGATCTTCGGCATCTTCATCCAGTCCTTCCAAATTAAGTTTGGGATTTTTCATCATTTCGGGAATGATTTCTTCACGCATCTTCTTGTCTATCTTTCGGGTTTCACGGGAAGATTGCAATAATTGAATCTGGATATGATGCAGGTTTTTGATGAACTCGGCATTTTCATTCAGTTCATTTATGCGCGACACGGCTTCAGGGTATTGAAGGATACGCTTTTCATAATAGTAGCATGTTAGTGCGATCCCTGCAATAGCCCGCTGATTCAGCATGGTATCCTGATGGGTATAGGCGTTCAATAGAAACATGAACTTGCGGATGTCGAATATTTGCAGCAGGCTCATGGTGACGGCGCTGACCATTATGGAAAGGTCGTTGACTTGGATCAATAGTGAGTTGAACAAAGTTTGCGCTTCAGCATATTCCGATTCACTCCACCGGGTGGATACCCATATTTTTTCAAATAATTCGTCTACGGCTGTTTCGTGACGTTTTCTCATGGCATCCATTTCTTCATTTCTTTTGGCCTCGGTGGTATATATCAATGGGGCTGTAGCCATATCTTCTGTATACGCCTCCAATTGCATTTGTAATTCGGCATAGCTGTGAGGAGGGCTTTGGACAAAAGTGCGCATTGTGTCATAATAGGCTCCGTAATTTTGTGTTGCCTGTACGGCTATATGGATACGGTCGGCCAGTTCGTATGCCGTGCGTAACATTTTATGGTATATTTCCACTTTATTGGGATCTTTCATCCCTTTTGAAGTATATTGCAGCATCAGGTCGTATGACGTTTGCAGGGCTTCTAGCTCATTCTTTAATTGCCAGTCGGAAGTATGGGTGGCATATCCTGTCATTTGGGATAATGCTTCTTTTAACCGATATTGGTCTAATAGTTTTATGATTTCTTCGCGCATATTTTAAAGTTCTATTTGTATGTCTTTTATAAACAAATGCGGGCAGACTTCGGTTCTTGGCTTATTTCAGCCAGGTTGCCCGTTTCCATATATATTCCATCGGACCGTGAGAGTGGTGATTCATCCACCAGCGGCAGAAAGAGAATTGCAAGATGAAGAAAACTATTCCTGCCAGGCAGCTGGCTGTGATACCAAACTGATTGTGCAATGCAAATCCCCAGTTGTAGTATAACATGGAACCTACTATACTTTGAGTAATATAATTGGTAAGGCTCATCTTTCCGTATGGCGTTATTTTCATTAATCCGTCGTGTAAGTTTGTCTTGTAAAAAGCGAAGACGACACCGGATACCAGAATCAGCATAAATGCAAAATTGGAAAGCGAGGTGATGATTAGTGAAAGAGGGGTCAGAATGGATTTATTTGTGATAAAGTCCGGTAGCATATTGCCCAACCCATATAAAGGGAAAAATGCGACGAGTGAGCTTGCAAGTACCTTGTTCCATACCTTCAAGTGCTCTTTCAAAAAAAGTCCCTTGCGCCCTATCAGCATACCGAGCAGGAAAAGGGCGGCTGTTTGGAATACCCGTCCGTGATCCCAGGCCCAGGCAAGGCTTGCCAACTGTCCTTCCCATAAATTGACACGGATGGTTTCCAGAAAATTACCATTGCTTTGCACTGCAAAAGTTGCATTCCAGAAGCTGCGGGTGGGGATGGCCGGAGTAACAAATTCCGGATCGAGACAGGCACGTATTACATAATAAAGTGGCAATGGCTGGATCAATAGCAGACATGCCAATGCAAATATCCATTTGTCTTTCAGCCGGCAAGTCAGTGGCAGGATGAAACCTACTAAAGAATAAAGGACTAGCACTTCCGCTGTGAAAAAACTGGCATTGATATTACCTATCAGGAAAAGAAGAATTAACCGCCAACAAAAACGTAGACGGAAATCATTGCCCCGTAGGCGTTGGTTGTCATCTTGAATAAAAAAGCTAAAACCGAAAAGTAAAGCGAATATGGCGTATGCTTTTCCGCCGAACATGAAGAATAACCCGTTCCAAATGGCTTTGTCCGAGAAGTTCAGCCACGCACTTTGTCCGGCTGTATCGGGAAATGAGTAGAAATTAAAATGTTCGATAGAGTGCAGGATGATGATTCCCATCACTGCCAGTCCGCGTAGCACATCAGCTACATCTACACGTGCGTGTCCTTTCAATTTTGTGTTTATTGCTTTTGTTTCCATGGGGTTATATATTAGCGTACAAAAATAGGAAAATCTTGAATAGTTGGCAAAAAAAGGAGGAAGTAATCAGATATTTCTTTAATTTTGTCCCCATCTTAAAAAAAGATATGGATATTTCGGAATTGCAACGTATTTATGCCGGTCATCCTAACACTAAGGGACTGGCTGCGTTATTGGAAGATTCCTCAGTGAGGACTATTTTCCTGGGAGGATTACATGCTTCTGCGGCAGCTTTATTTGTTTCCTCCTTTCTTAGAGAGAATAAACAGACATTTGTATTTGTACTGGGTGACTTGGAGGAAGCGGGTTACTTTTATCATGACCTGACACAGGTGAACGGTGATGAGCATATTTTGTTCTTTCCATCCTCGTATCGTCGGGCTGTTAAATATGGGCAGAAAGATGCAGCCAATGAGATCCTGCGTACGGAAGTGCTGAGCCGTTTACAGAAAGGCGATCCGCTATGTGTGGTGACTTATCCCGAAGCGTTGGCGGAGAAAGTGGTATCACAAGAAGTACTGATGGACAAGACGTTAAAACTTGGTGTGGGTGAGCATGTGGACACAGAGTTTATCACGGAAGTGCTGGCCGGTTACGGATTCGAGCATGTAGATTATGTTTATGAACCGGGGCAATATGCTGTACGCGGTAGTATTATTGACGTCTTCTCTTTTGCTTCCGAGTATCCTTACCGTATTGACTTTTTTGGTGACGAGGTAGACAGCATCCGTACTTTTGAAGTGGAAAACCAGCTTTCGAAAGAGAAGAAACAGAGCATTGCCATCGTGCCCGAGCTGACGAATGCCGCCGACAAGAGCGGGGTGTCTTTCTTTGAATTCATTCCTCGGGAAACAGTTCTGGCAATGAAAGACTTTCTTTGGGTACGTGAAAGAATACAGGTAGTACGGGAAGAGGCACTCTCTCCTCAGGCGCTTGCCGCATACGAGGGAGAGAAGACGGAACTGATGAATTTGGAACTGAAGCTGATAGACGGGGCGGAATTTACAGTACGGGCTTTGGATTTCAAACGGATTGAATTTGGTAACAAACCTACAGGAACTCCACAGGCAACGTTGGCTTTCGATACGACGGTCCAGCCTATTTTTCATAAGAATTTTGATTTGGTAAGCACTTCATTCACTGATTATCAGAAACGAGGTTACACCTTATATATATGTACCGATAGTGAGAAGCAGGCAAAGCGTCTGAAAGATATCTTTGAGGAGCGTGGTGATCATATCACGTTCATTCCGGTCAACAAGACTTTACATGAGGGCTTTACAGATAATGTATTGAAAAGCTGCTTTTTTACAGACCATCAGATTTTTGACCGTTTCCATAAATACAATCTTCGTAGTGACAAGGCGCGTAGCGGTAAGGTGGCATTGACCTTAAAAGAGTTGAGCCAGTTTGAGCCGGGTGACTTTGTGGTACATATAGATCATGGTGTAGGCCGTTTTGGCGGTTTGGTACGCATTCCGAATGGAAATACTACCCAGGAAGTGATTAAACTTATTTATCAGAATGAGGATGTGGTATTTGTTTCCATTCATTCCCTGCATAAAATATCCAAGTATAAAGGGAAGGAGGGAGAAACTCCCCGCCTGAACAAATTGGGGACCGGTGCGTGGGAAAAAATGAAAGAGCGTACCAAGAGCAAAATCAAAGATATAGCCCGTGACCTGATCAGACTGTATTCGCAACGTAAACAGGAAAAAGGATTCTCGTATAGTCCCGACAGTTTTATGCAACATGAATTGGAGGCGAGCTTTATTTATGAGGATACCCCCGACCAGTTGAAGGCGACTCAGGATGCCAAAGCCGATATGGAGAGCGACCGTCCTATGGACCGTCTGGTGTGTGGTGATGTGGGGTTCGGAAAGACTGAAGTGGCTATTCGTGCTGCTTTCAAGGCTGTGGCTGATAACAAACAGGTGGCTGTGCTGGTTCCCACTACGGTGCTGGCCTATCAGCACTTTCAGACTTTCAGCGAACGGTTGAAAGATTTTCCATGCAAAGTTGATTATTTGAGCCGTGCCCGCAGTGCAAAAGATGTTTCCAGAATAGTGAAGGAACTGGCGGATGGAAAAATAAATATTTTGGTCGGTACACATAAAATCATCGGTAAAAGCGTTAAGTTCAAAGATTTAGGATTGCTGATCATTGATGAGGAACAGAAGTTCGGAGTTAGTGTGAAAGAGAAGTTGCGTCAGATGAAAGTGAATGTGGATACACTTACTATGACCGCTACCCCCATCCCCCGTACTTTACAGTTCTCGTTAATGGGCGCCCGTGATCTTTCTGTCATTCAGACTCCGCCTCCCAACCGTTATCCCATTCAGACAGAGGTGCATACCTTTAATGAAGATATCATAACGGAAGCGATCAATTTTGAAATGAGCCGTAACGGACAGGTGTTCTTTGTCAATAACCGCATACAGAATCTGGTAGAATTGGAAGCCATGATCAAGCGGAATATACCCGATTGCCGTGTCTGCATAGGTCATGGACAGATGGAGCCCGAAAAGCTGGAGAAGATTATTTTCGACTTTGTGAACTATGATTATGATGTGCTGCTGGCAACCACCATTATCGAGAGTGGTATTGATATACCGAATGCCAATACGATTATCATCAACCAGGCGCAGAATTTTGGATTGAGTGATTTGCACCAGATGCGTGGACGTGTGGGAAGAAGCAATAAAAAAGCATTCTGTTATTTGTTGGCGCCTCCATTGACTTCACTGACTCCCGAGGCAAAGCGCCGTCTTCAAGCCATTGAGAATTTCAGTGATTTGGGCAGCGGTATCCATATAGCCATGCAGGATTTGGATATCCGTGGAGCAGGAAATATGCTGGGGGCGGAGCAGAGTGGCTTCATTGCCGATTTGGGTTATGAAACTTATCAGAAGATACTGGCCGAAGCGGTGAAAGAGTTGAAAGAGGATGAGTTTGCCGATCTTTACGCAGAGGAGTTGCAGGCAGCGGGAGAAGAGAAAATCAGTGGCGAGAACTTTGTGGATGAATGTCAGGTGGAAAGTGATTTGGAATTGCTTTTCCCCAATGAGTATATCCCCAGCAGCAGCGAACGTATGTTGCTTTATCGTGAACTGGACGGATTGGAATTGGATAAGGACCTGCTCGCTTTCAAGGCACGGTTGGAGGACCGTTTCGGAAAGGTTCCTCCCGAAGGGCTGGAACTTCTGCGTATCGTACCTTTGCGCAGATTGGCTAAACGGTTGGGGGTGGAAAAAGTATTCTTGAAAGCCGGACGAATGACTTTGTTCTTTATCAGTAATCAGGAAAGTCCTTATTATCAAAGTGCGGCTTTTGGCAAGGTGATTGATTACATGAGCAAGAATCCGCGTTACTGCAATTTGCGTGAGCAGAACGGCAAGCGTAGTATGGTAGTCAAGAATGTGGAAACGGTAGAGACTGCGGTAGGTATTCTGCAGGAGATGGTGAGTTTGTGATAAAAGATGTCTGTATTGGCAGAAACCGGCATTGCCGTAGAGTAAGCAGGATATGTTAACGTAAAATTGAATATTAACTAAATAAACAGCTGATTTTTAATTAATTGTTTAACGGAATTGAATTTGGGGTGTTTTATATTAAAAAATAATATAAGACACTCCTTTTTCTTTTAACTTATCTATATTTTTACTATCTTACTTCCAGTTTAAAAGCGGACACTGAGATTTTTACTCACATATTGTCTAATTTAAAAAACACTTGTTATGGAAGTGAAAAAAGCACGAAGAGCCGACCTTGAAAAGGGTAAGTCCCGTTGGCTGTTCATGGGTCTCATTGTGACGCTGTCGTTTATGTTTGTTTCGTTCGAATGGACTGAACGTAATGTAACTTACGCGATCAGTGATTTAGTCAGTGACCCGGATTTCTTTGAAGAATTAGTTCCTGTAACCTATAATCAGGATAAACCTCTGCCGCCACCGCCTCCACCGGCTGCCGTCAACCCGGAAGAGCTCAATATAGTGGATAATAACTCGACGGAAACAGAAACCGATATTGCAGCTTCAGACCCTACGGATGCTCCGGTAATTATACCGACCCCTATTGAAGTACCCGAAGAAGTAGTGGATGAAAATGTGGAATTTGTGGTGGTGGAAGAGATGCCGGTATTTCGTAACGGTAATGCTGATTTGATGAGGTATCTGAGTGAAAACATCAAATATCCTACCGTCAGTGCCGAGCAGGGAGTTCAAGGAAGGGTAGTGGTGCAGTTCGTTGTGGGTGTTCATGGAGAGATCCTGAATCCGGTAGTGGTGAAGAGTGTGGATCCGTATCTGGACAAGGAAGCAATCCGCGTGATCAGTTCCATGCCAAAATGGAAGCCCGGCAAGCAAAGAGGAAAAGCAGTGAGGGTGAAATACACTGTTCCTGTAGTCTTCAGGCTGCAAAGTTAAGATTTAATTAGTATGGATGGAGGAAGCGTAATCTCAGAAGAGGACGCTTCCTCTTTTTTTATCGAGGAATAAATAGGGGATATTTATGAAAACATGTAAGAAAAAAGGGAGTGAAAGGAAATAGTTAGTAATAAAATGCTTGCTATCTTATTATATTTGTTACCTTTGTGGGTCTTATAATATGAAAAACAATGAAAATAACAATTCTACAGAGAAATATAGAATGGGCCAATCCACAGGCCAATATAGCAAGGGCGGACGAAGCGATAAGCTGTCTGCTGGATGCTGATCTGTTTGTTTTACCCGAAATGTTTTCCACCGGTTTTTGTACGCAACCCGAAGGAATTGCGGAGAGCGCCGACAGTGAAACCCTGCACTGGATGAAGCGTAAGGCAGCCGAGCGGAATTGTGCTATTGCAGGCAGTGTAGCAGTATGTGAGAATGGAAACTATTATAATCGTTTTTACTTTGTCCATCCGGACGGAGCCGTGCAGCATTATGATAAGAAACATTTGTTCACCTTCGGGGGCGAACACAAGCGTTTCACTGCCGGCACAGAGCGTGTGGTGGTGAACTTCCGTGGGGTACGTATTCTTTTGGAAGTATGTTATGACCTCCGTTTCCCTGTTTGGTCACGCAACCTGGGGGATTACGACATGATACTTTATGTGGCAAGCTGGCCCACTCCCCGTGTGGATGCCTGGAGCGCGCTGCTTCGGGCGCGGGCTATTGAGAACCAGTGCTATGTGGCCGGAGTGAACCGCATGGGAACTGATCCTACCTGTGAATATTCGGGTGGCAGCGCCATCATCGATCCCTACGGAAAAACGATAGCCGAATGTCCGTGGAGCAGGGAAAGTGCGGTATCGGCTGATATAGATATGGAGGCATTGCAGGCTTTCAGGAAGAAATTCCCGGTATTGGATGATGCAGACCCCTTTACATTGATATGAAACAATTAACAAAATAATAGATAATGGCTGAAAAGAAATTATTGTTGGGCGATGAGGCAATTGCCCTCGGAGCGATACATGCCGGCATATCGGGTGTATATGCCTATCCGGGTACACCGTCCACTGAAATCACAGAGTTTATCCAGAATAATCCTTTGGCAAAGGAAAGAAAATTGCACAGCACTTGGTGTACCAATGAAAAAACGGCCATGGAGGCTGCATTGGGTATGTCATACGCAGGAAAACGTGCTTTGGTATGTATGAAACATGTAGGCATGAACGTGGCTGCCGATGCGTTTGTCAATTCTGCCATAACCGGCGTGAACGGTGGTCTGGTGGTGCTGGCTGCCGATGATCCTTCCATGCACTCGTCACAGAATGAGCAGGATTCACGTTTTTATGGAAAATTTGCTATGATTCCCATGCTGGAACCGTCTTCCCAACAAGAAGCATACGATATGATGGATTACGCATATACACTCTCGGAAAAACTGAAGTTGCCGGTGCTGATGCGTGTGGTTACCCGTCTGGCACATTCGCGTGCCGGTGTGGAAGTAGCCGATATCCGTGAGGAAAATCAGTTGAATCCTGATCATGAACGTGCCCACTGGGTATTGCTGCCGGGTAATGCGCGTAAACAATATCTGGATCTAGTGAAAAAGCAGGAGAAGCTGGAAGAAGCTTCCTCCAAATCTCCTTATAATTATCTGGAAGGGTTGAATCCCGAATATGATTATGAATTCGGAGTGATAGCCTGTGGTATCGGTTATAATTATGTGAAGGAGGCGGATACGGACAGTTGCCATATTCCGGTATTGAAAGTTTCGCAGTATCCGTTGCCGGCTGAAGAAATCAGGACGATGGCAGACCGCTGCGGATATGTTCTGGTAGTGGAAGATGGCCAGCCGTTTGTGGAAGAGCAGGTAAAAGCGATACTTTCCTCGGACTATGAGGTAAAGGGACGCCTGACGGAAACTTTGCCGCGTACCGGTGAATTGACTCCGGATAATGTGGGCGAGGCGATCGGATGGGGAATCAAACGTCCGTTTGGTAAGTCTCAGGTGGTGATGCCGCGTCCGCCTGCATTGTGTCAGGGATGTGGTCATCGGGATGTGTATGATGCATTGAACAAGGTGGCTGCGGAATATCCGGATGCACGCATTTTCGGTGATATCGGTTGCTATACGTTAGGTGCGTTGCCCCCGTTCCGTGCTATCGACAGTTGTGTGGATATGGGTGCTTCCATAACCATGGCCAAAGGTGCTTCCGATGCGGGGGTATTTCCGGCCATTGCTGTTATCGGTGACTCTACCTTCACTCATTCCGGTATGACCGGTCTGCTGGATGCGGTGAATGACCGTGCCAATATCACGGTGGTGATTTCGGATAACCTGACTACCGCCATGACCGGTGGACAGGATTCTGCCGGTACGAACAAATTCGAGGCGATCTGCCTGGGATTAGGGGTAGAACCCGAACATGTGCGTGTGGTGGTTCCATTACCGAAGAATATGGAAGAAATCACCCGTACCATTCGTGAGGAAATAGAATATAAAGGGGTGTCTGTCATTATTCCGCGCAGAGAGTGTATCCAGACATTGAATCGTAAACTAAGACAGAAAAAAGCAGATAAGGCATGAGAAAAGATATCATACTTTCGGGCGTAGGAGGACAGGGTATCCTGACTATCGCTACTATTATAGGAGAAGCTGCTACGGCAGAAGGCATCAATTTGAAGCAGGCCGAGGTACACGGTATGAGCCAGCGCGGAGGAGATGTGCAGTCCAATCTGCGTCTATCCGACGAAACGATTTATTCGGATCTGATTGCTCAGGGTGAGGCGGATCTGATTATTTCCATGGAACCGATGGAGGCGTTGCGTTATCTGCCTTACTTGCAGGAAGAAGGTTGGGTGATTACTTCCGCTAATCCTTTCAAGAACATTCCTGATTATCCTGAAGAAGTGGATCTGATGAGGGCTTTGGAGAGCCTTCCGCATGTGGTGAAGTTGGAAATAGAGGATATGGCAAAAGAAAACAGTATGCCTAAATGCGCGAATGTGATTCTGCTGGGCATGGCTGCGAAGTATATTGAAATCGTATCACCGGAACAGTTGCGCGAAAGCATAGGGCGTGTGTTTGCCGCAAAAGGTGAGAAGATTGTTGAAATGAATCAGAAGGCTTTTGATATAGGCTTGAATGCGGTAAAGAACTGGTAGTGCCATGAAGATATTTAGTGAAGAATTAGTGGAGAAGGCGGTGAAGGAACTGCACATCGCCAATCTTGCACAGGCTACTATCGGTGATGTGCTGTTGGTAGCCCAGTATCTGGAAAAGGAAACGGGGATTCCTTTTATCCGCATGGATCAGGGATCTCCCGGTCTTGCCGCTAATCAGATAGGGATTGAAGCGGAGAAAGCTGCTTTGGACAGAGGAGTCGGATCGCAATATCCGGCTGCCGCAGGAGTGCCCGAGTTGAAAAAGGAGGCTTCCCGTTTTGTAAAAGCTTTCTTGAATCTGGATATCTCTCCGCGCGCTTGTGTGCCTACCACCGGGTCGGTGGCGGGTTCATTCGGCTCGTTCATAGCCTGTACGCAGCGTATTCCGGGGAAAGACAAGGTATTGTTCATTGATCCCGGATTTCCTATTCAGAAATCCCAGCTTCGCATTATCGGCGTGGAGTGGGAAGAGTTTGATATCTATCATTATCGGGGACAGTTCTTGCGTGAGAAATTGGAAAGTTTCCTGAGTAAAGGCGATATAGCAGCGATTATCTATTCTAATCCGAATAATCCGGCATGGATTTGTCTGGAAGAGGAGGAACTGCAGATAATCGGTGAACTGGCAACCCGGTATGATGTGATTGTCATGGAAGATCTGGCTTATTTCTGCATGGACTTCCGTCGGGATATGGGGCATCCTTTCGAACCGCCTTATCCGCCCACTGTGGCAAGATATACGGATAATTATATCCTGATGCTTTCTTCTTCCAAGATATTCAGTTATGCCGGACAGCGTATGGCATTGGCATGTATCAGCGACAAACTGTTCGACCGCCAGTTCCCTGCCTTGGCAGAACGGTATAAAGATGCAGGGGTGTTCGGTCCTACGCTGATTGCTTCCATTCTTTATATGATTACTTCGGGATGTACGGCTTCCACTCAGTATGCATACGCTGAAATGCTTCGTCTGTCCACCGAAGGTAAAATCAATTTTGTGGAAGATACCCGCGAATATGCCCGTCGTGCGGAACGCATGAAGAAAATATTTACCGACAATGGTTTCCATATCGTATATGATTATGATGCTACCCAGGTGGTGGGAGATGGTTTCTTCTTTACCATAGGTTACGGAAATATGACAGGGGGTGAATTGCTCCGGGAGTTATTATATTATGGGGTAAGTAGCATCTCGCTTTCTACTACCGGTAGCGAGCAGGAAGGTGTCCGCGCCTGTACGTCACGGATGCGCGATGAACTTTATCCGGTGATGGAGGAACGTATGAGAGCCTTTCACGAAGACCATAAGTAGTGGTAAATGGTTAGTGATTAGTGGTTAATGCCTGGCGGAGGGTTCGCCACTAACCATTAATCACTCACTATTAACCACTAACCATTAATCATTAATCACTAATGCTATGATTTGGAATAAAAATAAAGAGTGCATGAGTCGGGACGAGATGAGTGCTCTGCAGGGAAAACGTCTGAACAAGTTGGTGAACCTGGTTTATCATAATGTTCCTTTTTATCGTAACAAGATGCAGGAGATGGATTTGTCTCCGGATGATATCCAGACTATCGAAGATATCGTAAAACTTCCTTTTACTACCAAGCAGGATTTACGTGATAATTATCCATACGGTCTTCAGGCTGCTCCTGCTTCGGAAATTGTACGTGTACACGCTTCTTCGGGGACAACTGGGAATCCTACCATTGTGGGATATACGCGTCGTGACTTGTCTGTATGGTCCGAAGTGATGTCACGTTGTCTTTCAGCATACGGGGTTACCCGTAATGATACCTTTTCTGTCAGTTATGGTTATGGCTTGTTTACAGGCGGGTTGGGCGCACATTATGGGGTGGAGAATCTGGGGGCGACTGTTATCCCGGCTTCTACAGGAAATACGGAAAAGCATGTCCGTCTGATTCGCGACTTGGGTATAACGGGGATTGCCTGTACTCCTTCATACGCTCTTTATCTGGCAGAAGTGGTGGAACGTATGGGATTGACCAAGAATGATATCAATCTCCGTATCGGAGCTTTCGGAGCCGAGCCATGGACGGAAAGTATGCGTAAGGAGATAGAAGAGCGGCTGGGATTGAAAGGGTATAATATTTATGGATTAAGTGAGATTATGGGACCTGGTGTTTCCTACGAATGTCAGGAGCAACATGGATCACATATCAATGAGGATCATTTTTATCCTGAAATCATTAATCCTGAAACGCTGGAACGTCTTCCGGATGGAGAAGTGGGAGAATTGGTGTTTACTACCTTGACAAAGGAGGGGATGCCGTTATTGCGTTATCGTACGAAGGACTTGACTTCCCTGATGGAGGGTGAATGTCCGTGTGGAAGAACCAATATCCGTATGTCGGGTATTGTAGGCCGTAGTGACGATATGCTTATTATCCGTGGCATCAATGTTTTCCCATCTCAGGTGGAAAGTGTTATTTTGGATATGCCTCAGTTTGAACCTCAGTATATGCTGGTGGTGGATAGGAAGAATAACCTCGACTCTTTGCAGGTACAAGTGGAAGTCCGCAAAGACTTCTTCTCGGATGATATGGGAAGTATGCTTGCCATGAAGAAAGCGTTGAGCGACAAACTGAAAAGTGTCCTTTCCATCAGTGCCGAAGTGAAGCTGATGGAACCTAATAGCATTGCCCGTAGTGAAGGTAAGAGTAAACGTGTGATAGACAATCGGATTTTAAAATAAAAAAGTATGCGATATGACAATCAAGCAATTATCTGTTTTTCTGGAAAACAAAACCGGAAGAATAAATGACGTAACCAAGACATTGGCAAAGTATGATATCAATATGCATGCGTTCAGCATGGCGGAATCTACTGATTTCGGTATACTTCGCCTGATTGTTTCGGATGTGGAAAAAGCGGTGGAAGTACTTCGTGCCGAGAATTTTGCCGTGATGCTGACCGATGTGGTATGTATCAGTTGCCCGAATGTGGCAGGTTCTTTGGCTAAAGTTTTGGACTATCTGGCAGCAGAGAATATCTTTATTGAATATATGTATGCTTTTGCTCAGGGAGATACGGCACATGTGGTTATCCGTCCGTCTAATGTGGAGAGATGTGTGGAGATATTGAACAAATTCAATTGTAATGTTTTGACTAAGAACAGTCTGTAATGAATTTGACTTTGTGGGTATGAATGCATCACAAGTCTTTTTACCACAGGTTACTTGGGTTCACACGGATGTTTAAGCTGAAAACTTTAAGATTGAACCTGTGCGAATCCGGGTAATCTGTGGCTGTTTTGATGGAACAGTCTATCAATAACAAAACCTGTTTGTTGGAGAATGCAGAATGTTATGAGCGTTCTTTGACAATGGGACACTCGAACCGATAAAAAATACCGAAGTATTGTACATGATTACATTGGATAATTTTGAGGACTTTGTTCCCTATAAAATATGGATGCGTGGGGAAGAGTATTATGAAACAGACGCTGTTTCCGAATTGGAAGAAATCTCACCCGGTGAATGGACTGCGACTGTAGAAGGAACAGACGATTATAATGTGGAGATATCTATGGATGGAAACGAGATAGAATCCTGGTACTGTGATTGTCCGTATGAGGGAGAAATCTGCAAACATGTCGTAGCGACATTGTTGGCAATTCGCGACAATAGAAAAAAGGCGGGTAATAGTATTTTCTCGAAGATGAAAATCAAAGCGGAGGAAGCCCCTGTTTTAGAGGAAATAAAAGAAGTGGGTAAGCAGCCTTGTCCGTCTTTGGTAGACATACAGCAACTGTTGTCTTTCATTGATCCGCAGGAACTCTCGAAATTTATCTGTGAGTATGCTTCAACGAATCTGGAATTTAAAACGGCACTTTCAAATCATTTCATAGCTAAGGAGCTATCTTTGTCATCAAAGGGAAAAGATTACAGAATTGAAATTCAAAAAGTTTTTAAAGGATCTGGTTACCATAAAAGGTCTCGTTATCACAATCGTTATGATAATTACGACCGTGACTGGAAAACTATTTTCAATCAGATGGACACTTTTTTGGAGAAAGCGGATTTCTTTTTGAATTTGGAAGCTATGGATAATTCTATTGCCATAGCTCTTCAAGTACTTCGTTCCATCGGTGAAAACTATGATGATGAACTTTTGTATGATGGTATTTCTTCTTCTGACTATTGTGAACAGGCAGGAGATTTGCTCCTGAAAGTGATTGAACATCCTAAAACCACTCAGGCACAAAAGATGGAGATACTTCAGGGCTTGCGTGAGATTGCTGAAATATCTATTTTTCGTGAATATGATCTTTATGATGTAGACGAATTGATGATGCAGATCAATCTTTCGGTTCAACCGGCAGAAAAAGCGTTGGAATTGATTGATGAACTTCTTGAAGTAAGAAAGGGAACCTGTGGTATCTATCAGTTAGTCCTTCGTAAGGTCAATCTGTTGTTAGAACAGAATGAAGAACAAAAGGCGGATGATACGATTCGTCAATATCTTTATCTGACTGAAATACGAAGAATGGAGGTTGATAAATTGATTGCCCGTTGCCAATATGATGAAGCCATTTGTTTGCTGAATGACGGAATAGAAATAGCGGAAAGAGAAATGCATTCTGGCACTGTGGGTGAATGGCTGAAAATGAAATTGGATATTTATGAAATAACCCATAGGGTTTCTGAGGTAATTGATACATGTCGTCTGTTGTTTGTGGTGGGTAGTGATAAATTGATATATTACAGCAAACTTAAAACTCTGGTACCGAAAGAACAATGGAAAAGTTTTCTGGATAGGATGATGAAAGAAGCCGAGTTAAGTGACTATTTTTCTTTTGGCGGAAATGATAAGGCTGAAATTTATGTGAAAGAAAAGGATAATGACAGCTTGTTCTCTTTGCTGTCGTCAGTCCGGTACAATCAGTTGGAAACATTGATGAAATATGCCCATTATTTGAAGGACACTCATTCTGAGAAATTGATTGCTATATATACTTCTTTATTGAATGATTATGCTGAACGGAATCTGGGACGGGAGCATTATGAATTTATAGCACGGGTATTATCCTGCATACGTAAACTAAACGGTGGACAGGCTGTTGTGAAAAGCTTGGTGGCAGAGTTCCGGATAAAATACAAACGTCGTCCGGCAATGATGGAAGTGTTGGGGACGTTTTAAAAATAGTTTATCAGAATCTTTTTTAAAATTAGAAAGCCGCCTCCTCCGAAGCGGCTTTCCGTTTTTCTATCAGAACAAACTCCAAGCAACTGTCAGTCCGGCCATTACAATGGCGACCATACTCATCAGTTTAATCAGAATGTTCAAACTGGGTCCGGATGTATCTTTAAACGGATCACCTACTGTGTCACCGGTAACCGTTGCTTTGTGTACTTCGCTTCCTTTACCTCCGAAATTACCTTCTTCTATAAATTTTTTCGCATTATCCCATGCGCCTCCCGCATTGGCCATAAAAATGGCAAGAACGAAGCCCGAGGACAAACCACCTATCAGCAGACCGATAACACCGGGAACACCAAAAATCAGTCCGGTAGCGATAGGGGCAATGATAGCCAGTAGAGAGGGGAATACCATTTCACGTTGTGCTCCTTTGGTGGATATTTGTACGCAACGGGCATAGTCGGGTTCTGCCTCTCCTGTCAGAATCCCTTTTATTTCACGGAACTGGCGACGCACCTCCTCTACCATGTGAGCGGCTGCTCGGCCTACGGCGTTCATGGTCAGACCGCAGAACAGGAATGCCATCATACTGCCCAAAAACATGCCGCTTAGCACTTTGGGGTTCATCAGGGTTACATCGTAATAAAGCATGTAGTCAGTGAAACTGGCGTTATGAACATCTACGGTAATGCCGTTTGGTAATTCCAGAATGGTTTGCCCCAACCGGGTTAATCCGATACGGATTTCTTCTACATAGGATGCCAGCAGGGCCAGTCCGGTCAGAGCTGCGGAGCCGATGGCAAAACCTTTGCCTGTAGCGGCAGTCGTGTTACCTAACGAGTCGAGGGCGTCAGTACGTTTGCGTACTTCTTTGCCCAGTCCGCTCATTTCAGCGTTGCCGCCGGCATTGTCTGCAATCGGTCCGTAAGCATCGGTAGCCAAGGTGATTCCTAATGTCGAAAGCATACCTACGGCAGCGATACCGATGCCATACAATCCCATGGAAATATTGGCAAAATCAAATCCTGAAGCGAGCCAGTAGGACAAGATGATACCGGTTACTACTGCCAGTACAGGGATGGTGGTGGAAACCATACCTAGTCCGATACCGGAAATGATAACGGTGGCCGGACCGGTCTTTCCACTTTCGGCCAACCGTTGTGTGGGTTTATACGATTGAGAAGTATAATATTCGGTGGAACGGCCGATAACGATACCTACTATTAATCCCACTACCACAGCAAAGGAAATGTTTACCCAATTTTCCAAACCTAATGCCCAAAGGATAAGGAAAGTGGCAACGACAATCAGTACCGAACTTAAATTGGTTCCTGTGGCCAATGATCCGAGTAATTCCTTCATTCCTGCATTTTCTTTAGTACGGACGGCAAAAATACCGATGATAGAGAGAACGATACCCACTGCCGCAATCAGCATAGGTGCGATAACCGCTTTAAACTGCATCACGGTATCATCCGAGCCAATAAAAGCGGCAGCACCTAAAGCGGCGGTAGCCAGAATAGAGCCGCAATAGGATTCGTACAGGTCGGCGCCCATTCCGGCTACGTCACCTACATTGTCTCCCACATTATCGGCAATGGTTGCGGGATTGCGGGGGTCATCTTCCGGAATACCGGCTTCCACTTTACCTACCAGGTCGGCACCTACATCGGCTGCCTTGGTATAGATTCCACCTCCTACACGGGCGAAAAGTGCTTGTGTGCTGGCTCCCATACCAAAGGTAAGCATGGTGGTTGTGATGACACATAATTTAGCAGAAGGGTTCAAGGCGTCTGTGGGAATGCAATAGTCCAATAATATGTACCAGAAAGAAATATCGAGTAGTCCCAAGCCGACAACGACCAACCCCATAACAGCTCCGCTACGGAAAGCTACACGCAGTCCTTTGTTCAGGGAGTGCTGGGCGGCATTGGCGGTACGTGCAGAAGCGTATGTAGCCGTTTTCATTCCTAAAAAGCCGGACAGTCCGGAGAAGAAACCGCCGGTAAGAAAAGCAATGGGCACCCACGGATTTTGTAAGTTGAAGCCGTATGCCATGATAGAAAACAGAATAACTAATCCCAGAAATACCAGCCCTACCACCTTGTATTGTTGTTTCAGATAGGACATGGCGCCCTGGCGCACATAAGAAGCGATTTTCTCCATCGTCGGAGTTCCTTCGCTTTCAAGCATCATTTGTTTGTAGAAATACCATGCAAGTACCAATGCCAAGAGGGAGGCAATGGGCACAATCCAGAATAGATACGTTTCCATACGCAGTATTGATTTAAAAGTTGGTTTTGCCCAAAGATAGCAAAAAATAAATGATATTCAATAGGATAGGTCGTATTTTTATCAATTAATATTTGCGGTGCTTTTCTAATTAAGTTTAGGGGGGGAATAAATATCTGTAACTTGGAACACATGTACCTGTTCCTGTGTTTCGTCAAAACACGATGAAAGGTAAACAAGACGTTAAAAAACAGTTTCACCACAGATCAAATCTGTATAATCTGTGGTGAATTTAAAACTCAGGCTTTGTATTTACCATACAGCTTATCTATCAGATCAGCGCGTCCTATTTTGCGCAATTCATTGATGATAGCACGTCGTTCTTCGGGTTTATACCAGAAAAAGAACATCCGTTGAGCCAGTTTTTCTTTTGGTGTTTTAGCGGAAAATACCGGTTGCAACGTATATGGATGATAACCTGTGTACCAGGTTTCAGTGGCTACAGTCATCGGAGTAGGAGTAAAGTCCTGTACTTGTTCCAGATGGAAATCCAATTTCTTGGTGATCACTGCCAGTTCTGCCATATCTTCTTCCGTACATCCGGGATGGCTGCTTATAAAATAAGGTATAATCTGCTGCCGCATATTCAACTCCTTATTTATTTTGTCGAAAGTCTTTTTGAAGTCATAAAATTGTGAAAACGAAGGTTTCCTCATGATTTGCAGCACTTGGTCGCTGGTATGTTCCGGAGCCACTTTCAAGCGCCCGCTGACATGATGGGCTATCAGTTCGCGGGTATATTCAGCCGTACTGCGGTTTACTGCCGGATCTTTGCTTTGATATTGTAACAGGTCATAGCGTACACCGCTTCCGATAAAGCTTTTCTTGATACCGGGAAGTGCGTCTACCGAATGATAAATATCCAATAAGGGGCGATGGTCCGTGTTCAAATTGGGACATACTTTAGGATGGATACATGACGGCCGTTTGCATCGCCGGCAAATTTTCTCATCTTTACCACGCATGGCATACATGTTGGCGCTAGGTCCTCCCAAGTCACTCAGATAGCCTTTGAAATCAGGCATTTCAGTTATGGCTCTCACTTCTCTTAAGATACTCTCTTTACTTCGGCTTACAATAAATTTCCCTTGATGGGCGGAAATGGTACAAAAGGCGCATCCGCCAAAACAACCACGGTGCAGATTGACCGAGAATTTAATCATGTCGAATGCGGGAATGCGTTTTCCTTTATATTTAGGATGAGGCATACGCGTATAGGGCAAATCAAAAGAATGATCCAGTTCGCCTTGGCTCATTGGAGGATAAGGCGGATTGACTACTACTGTTTCATTGCCTGTATCTTGCAAGATGCGGGAGGCTTCGTATTTGTTGCTTTCCTCTTCAATGAAGCGGAAGTTCTCGGCTTGTTTCTTTTTATCTTTCAGGCATGCTTCATGAGAGTGTAGGATGATATCTGGCTTTTCGTTCACACACTCAATTGCAGAGTGCTCGGACGGAACTGATCCTTTCTTACGGATAAGGTAAGCCGTTTGTGGTATATCGTGGGGAATATCCTTTTGTAAGGGTAGATGGGCTCCGTCCTGACTGTCTTTGCTTTCTTTCATTCTCTTGCAAAGTTCCGTAATCGGTTTCTCGCCCATTCCATAGATCAATAAATCGGCTCCGGAATCTATCAGAATTGATTTACGCAGGCAGTCCTGCCAGTAGTCATAATGGGTGACACGGCGCAAAGATGCCTCTATACCTCCCAGAATGACAGGTACGTCGGGATAGATTTTCTTTAAAATCTGTGTATAAACGATGCTGGGATATTCGGGACGCATGTCGTGGCGGCCGTCGGGAGTATAAGCATCCTCGCTGCGCAAACGCTTGTTGGCAGTGTATTTGTTTACCATGCTGTCCATACATCCGGCGGACACACCGAAAAAGAGGCGTGGACGTCCCAGCTTCTTAAAATCGCGCAGGTCATCACGCCAGTTGGGTTGAGGCACAATGGCCACTTTCAAACCTTGCGCCTCTAATAATCTTCCAATTACTGCCGGACCAAATGAAGGATGATCTACGTAGGCGTCACCGCTGAACAAGATTACGTCCAGTTCATTCCATCCGCGCATCTCTACTTCTTTCTTGGTTGTCGGCAACCAGTCTGTAAGTTTGTATTCTTTCAATGATAAATACTGTTTTTTTGTTTTGCTACAGAGAACACAGAGATTGTTTATTATATCTCTTCTTCATCTTTATTTTTCTCTTTCTCCCATTGGATATAAAGCAGAATGAGTTGATGAAGTCCGAAAGCTTTCATGTTATTATGATAAATTACATCAATACAAAGGTCGAGCAGCTCTTTATTGTTTCCTTCCTCGCTGGTTATCAGTGAGCGGATATTCAGCTTCAGTTTGTCCAGTACCGACTCGTCCACGATACCGTTGCTGTCTATCAGATGCTGGAATAAAGCATATTTCTCAATAGTTTGCAGGTTCTCTTCTGAGATTTCCATGCTGCGTGTGCCGGAGGCATTAGTCTGTATAGTGTACATAGTCGTTTTATTTTAATGGTTTATACGGACAAAGTTAGGCGTTTTTATGAAATAACCTCTTATTTGCCCTTTTATTTTCGTTTAAAAATATCACTTGCTGCCAAAGAAGCCCAGGATGGCACTCATTACCCGTGCTCTTTCCTTCACTCCCTGAATGCTTTCAAAGGGGAAACCCAGGACAAAAGTCCGATATTTGCCTTTATAGGCGATACCGGCACTGTAACTGCCCGGATTATATACAAAAGCGGAGTAAGCAGGGGCTATCGGGGTCAGACAGTCGGGAGCGGGTACGGCGTATGTTTGCTCGTTGATAGTGCGGGGAATACTGAAACGGGTGTTGGCTCCATATATTTCTCCCGAAGTGGAATTTATCATGCTGCCTCCGAAACTATATTTTAATATGTTTTCGGTGAAGTTCAGTGCTGTGGGACTGTTCATGTTGCTTCCTATATACGAGCCGCTGAGCATCAGGTTGCCGCCTCCTTGACAATAGGTTGTGAGCAACTGTTGCAATGTGTGGGAGAAAGGACGCCTGTCGGCTCCGAATATCAGGTCTGTAATGGGGTAATCTGCCAGCCGGACAAAACCATTTTCAACGGCTTCATCACTACACGATACAAAAGAGTATCCTCCGGCTGCCTGGATGGCTTTTCCATGAATGAACGGATAATCGAAAGTATTTCCGGCTATCAACATTCCTTCCAGTTCGCTGCCGCTATATCCCAGCCCGTCTTTAGTCTCCCGTCCTATGCGGCTGCGGTCGAAGCTTTGTTGCGTTCCGCAGAAGGCGGGTGTATTTATATAAGGTATTCCCGGATCCGTATTCAAGTCAAAGCCTTGCAAGAAAGGAGATCCTACGGTAGCAGGTCCGCTTAAACGGTCGAATTCGTTGACTATCAGGATTGTTCCTTTACTTTTCTTTGCCTGATAGGCTGACAGGATTTCGGAAGGAAAACTTTCTCCGCCCTTGTTGACTGCGGTTACTTTGAAACTATATACCAGTCCCGGTTCGGCTTCGAAGGTATATTCAGTACCGCGTACTAACGTTCCATTGTCAAATCCACCATGCCCCAGACGGGTATAGACAATGTATTGTTGAGCTTTGGCAGTCGGTTCCAACGGGTCGTCTACCGCTTGCCAAGTTAGTTGGAAGGTGTTTTTCCTACTTCCGGAGTGAATGGCAAAGTTATTTACCGGTAAAGGTTGGACTACGTAATCCGTCCCATGCATGGTACTCAGGTATTTTAGTATGGATTTGTAAACAGAACGTCCTACGGTAAACTTGAAACGCGGATCGTGCCCCAATTTCAAATCGGCGAAGTTCTGGTGGGAGAGGAGTTCCAGAATCATCGAGGGAACGGCAGGCAGACGGGTTTCGCTGTAATTGCGGTTCCACAGGCTGCGGCGTTGCCACCGGATACCGAATTGGGCGGAGATATCCTGTTGCAGACCGGTCAGTACCATGTCCGCCAAGTCGCGGGAAGCATAACGGGAGATACCGGCGTTCAGTTCACCATTATTATAATCGGTGGTATAGATACCCAGCGTGCCTATTAAATCATCTTCTTTGGAAAAACCTGCATCGCTGTGCACTCCCAAGGTCATTTCAAAAGGAACGCCCAATCCCTTCTCCTTTGGATTGTACACAGAATTTCCGCTGAGATAGTTTATTATCCGGCTGCGGGCGTTTATATCATCGGTATAGTCATTCTTACCTTCGCTGGGACTGTAAACCGAATAAGGAAAACCCGACCATTGTGCGGCATAGCGTGCCCCTTCCAGATAACGGGGCAGGCCGCTGGTTTTTCCACCGCGCGATATGTTTCCCATTCCTCCGCCAAAACGGACGGCATCGGCGCATACCACTCCTTTTTGTCTGCTCTCATTACTTAGTACCACCATACCGTAATCGTTGGTTCCTTTGTCGAATTCAAAAGTGCCCAGATAAACCCAGGTTCCTCCCCCTATTTGTTGGTTGACCAGAAATTCGGTGACACCCCCTTTATGGAAAACCAGATATTTAGCGTCACTCACACTTCCGGGTAAAGTCTGATAAGTCACATAGACGGCATATTTTCCTGTTTCGGGAATATGGGGAATCCATTGTGCAAAGGCTTTTTCCGGTTTTTTCTCGGTGGAGGCAAAGCGGGCTGTACCTTCTTCAAAAGGATTTTGTCCGTCCCGGTAAACCAATCGTTTTTGAGCGAATGCCGGGGTGGGGGCGGTTTTCCATTTACCTTTCCGGCTTTTTATCTCCTGATAGATGCAACCTTGGGGATGGGTATCATTATCCACAATCACCTCATTGCGTTGCCAGTCACGTTCACGAGGGGTATAAACTATGGCTCCCGCATTTTCCAGCATGGGTATAATATAAGGTATGACGAATGATTGGGTGAACAAGTCTTCTGTGGTACAGAACAGGCGGGGACGTTGCCATTCCCAACATCCCTTGTCCTTTTTATAATATTTTCCGTGGCTTTGCCAAAGGGCGATGTGTCTGCCTTCCAGTCCTTTGCCGGCAGTAAAGGGGCGGGAAATATTTTTTACCCATGGTTCACCTTTATAATCTGTCCGTTGCCATAAGCGGCTTTTGTCCTGTTTCTTCCTCAGATAGTTGGGAATCAGGTCTTCGATTGATTTGCCATCGGCATAGATGGTTATATCGTAATAATTTACAGGACCGGGTAGGCTTTGTCTAAGTAACCGGTAGATAGCTTCTGTCTTTTCGGGTGTAAACGGTTGGTAGCCGAAGCTGGGGCTGGCATATACATTCAGTCTTTTTTTGTCATGATTTACTTCATAACGGTCTAATTTACATTTACCTATGTTGGCATAAGATGTTTCGTACCGGGTGAAAAAATCTTTTAGACGTTGTTCCACATTACCATCTAACCCTTGTGCCAAAGTGTGTGATATTCCTGCCATTACCAGCAGGAAGGACAAAAATATCTTTTTCATGTTGTTTTCTTCTTTATTTATGGTTGCGAAGTTAGGAATTTTTGTTAGTTTTGTCATTCTAACTAATCTATAATGAACCTAAATGAAACGAATTATCTTTAATTTCTGCTTCGTATGGCTGGCTGTTTCCGCTTTTGCCGGAAGTAAGGTAGTCGAAATGCGAAATTATGGTCTGGTACCGGACACACACGAGAATCTTTCACCCAAATTGCAGAAGGCGTTACAAGACATCAAGTCTCAAGTTGCTTTGGGTGATAAGGTCACCCTGCTTTTTGAATCCGGACGTTACGATTTCCATCCTGAAGGGGCGGCTGTCCGTGAGTATTATATTTCCAATCATGATCAGGACAATCCGAAAACGGTAGGTTTCCCTTTGGAGGATTGGAAGGGGCTGACGGTGGACGGACAGGGCGCCGATTTTATTTTTCATGGACGTATGCTTCCACTTTCTCTGCTTCGTTCAGAGAATTGTACTTTGCGTAATTTCAGCATAGATTTTGAGACTCCTCATATTGCTCAGGTCAAGATATTGGAAAGCGGAGAGGAGGGAATTACTTTTGAACCTGCCGCATGGGTGAAATGCCGTATCAATGAGAAAGGTTTTTTCGAAGCATACGGTGAAGGCTGGTCCAGTGCTCCCCAGGGAGGAATTGCTTTTGAAGAAAAGACAAAGCGTCTGGTATACCGCACCAGTGACTTATGGTGTCCTATGGAAGGGGTGAAAGAAGTTTCTCCACGTGTCTACCATGCTCCTCAATGGAAAGACGCCCGGTTGAAACCGGGGACAGTGGTGGCTCTTCGTACTTATTATCGTCCTGCTCCGGGTATATTCTTGTCCAATGATAAAGACACCCGTTTGCAGAATGTGAAAGTGCATTATGCCGAAGGTATGGGACTGCTGGCCCAGTTATGTGAAAATATCACGTTGGATGAATTCAGCGTTTGTCTTCGTGGCGATAAGGATCCGCGTTACTTTACCACGCAGGCGGATGCTACCCATTTCTCCAGTTGCCGGGGGAAGATTGATTCTCGCAACGGGTTGTATGAAGGAATGATGGATGATGCGATTAATGTACATGGTACTTATTTGAAAATCAAGCAACGCCTTGATGACCATACGGTGATTGCCCGATACATGCATCCGCAAGCATACGGATTCGAATGGGGTGTGAATGGCGATGAAGTACAATTTGTACGTTCCGCCACCATGGAACTGACCGGTGGAAAGAACCGGGTGAAGGAAATCCTGCCCAATGACAAAGATACGGTGAAAGGTGCAAAAGAATATCGTATCACTTTTGCCGAGCCTTTGGATGCGGAGATTACGGATAAAGAAGGTTTCGGTATTGAAAACCTGTCCTGGTGTCCGGAAGTTTATTTTGCGGATAATGTCATTCGTAACAACCGTGCACGCGGTACGCTGTTCAGCACTCCCCTGAAAACGGTGGTAGAGCGTAACCTGTTTGATCATACATCAGGAACAGCCATATTGCTGTGCGGTGATTGTAACGGCTGGTTTGAAACGGGAGCTTGCCGGAATGTGCTGATTCGTAACAATCGTTTTATCAACGCATTGACTAATATGTTCCAGTTTACGGAAGCTGTTATCTCTATTTATCCGGAGATTCCCGATTTGGAGCATCAGAAAAAATATTTCCATGGTGGAAAAGGAGAAAAAGGAGTAGTGATTGAAGATAACTATTTTGAAACCTTTGACCGCCCTGTCCTTTTTGCAAAATCCATTGACGGATTGATCTTTAAAAACAATGTGATCCGCCAGAATACGGATTATCCGGCTTTTCATCATAACAAATCCCGTTTCCGCTTGCTTCACACCCGGAATGTGAAGATAGAGAAGAATAATTTTGAGGATGGGGATGAGAGTATAGCAAGAGAATAGATACAAATAACACTGATTATGCGGGTGAAAATACAATCCGCATAATCAGTGTTTTCATATCTGAAGAACTACAACGGAAGGGTTATTCTACTTTTCCGATGCTGAAGTTTTCAGGATATTTGCCTTTGAAATTCTTATAATACAATTTGATTTCACGCATATCCTTGTCCAAGTCACCGCTGGGATGTATTACCTTTTCGGCTGTGATGCATTTCTTCTCGTAGTCGATAGCTACCAGAATAATAGGCAGACCGGCCCCTTGCGCAATATAGTAAAACCCTTTCTTCCAATTGGGATTGGCTTTGCGTGTTCCTTCCGGAGTGATAGCCAGATGGAATTTTTGACTCGATTTGGCAATCTTAATCATCTGGTCCACCAATGAAGTCTTGCGGCTACGGTCTACGGGAATCCCTCCCATCCAGCGGAAAATAGGGCCTAGAGGCCAGAAGAACCAGTCTTTTTTCATCATAAAACCGGTTTCGCGACCTATAGCTCCCATAAACAGTTTGCCTATGAACAAATCCCAATTGGTGGTATGCGGTGCGGCACAGATAATATATTTGTCATAATCGGGAACGGATACTTTAGTCTTCCATCCCAATAGTTTGTAGTAGATAAAACCACAAATAGCTTTTTTCATTCCTTAAATCTTATGCTTTTGTAGCTTTAGCCAGTTCGTCTGCAACCACTTTTATTTCTTTGTTCAAATCCTCATTCAGTTTCTTGTAGAAACCTTTTACGTTACCCGGTTCAGTGTGACTGATGCGTATAATCAGTTTGATCACATTGTGTACAGAGTTGCAAACTACTTCACGGTTAACACCTTCCATCAAACTGACTAAAAACAAATCACTTGCTATATTGGTTATTTTTTTCTTTAAATTTCTTCTACTTGCCATAAATGTAATGTTTTAAGTTAATACATAATTCTAAATTCGCGGTAAAGGTAATATTTTTATTTGTATACGTTTTCATATTTGCGAAAAAAGAACGAAATTTGCACATGAATTATAAATGAAATTATACACCTTTAAATAGAATAATAGAATATGACTAAAAGTGCATTACAAATTGCCAGAGCTGCTTATCAGCCCAAACTTCCTAAAGCGTTGAAAGGCGCTGTAAAAGTAAAGGAAGGTGAACCTACACAGTCAGTTGCTGACCAGGAAGCTATCAAAGCCTTGTTCCCTAACACTTACGGCATGCCGTTGATTCAGTTCGTTGAAGGCGAAGCTGTCAATATGCCTGCCATCAACGTAGGTGTCATCTTGTCTGGTGGACAGGCTCCCGGCGGACACAATGTTATTTCCGGTTTGTTCGACGGTATCAAAGCATTGAACAAGGACAGCAAACTGTATGGTTTCATTCTGGGCCCCGGTGGTTTGGTAGACCATAATTATATGGAACTGACTTCCGATATTATCGACGAATACCGCAATACCGGTGGTTTCGATATCATCGGTTCGGGACGTACCAAACTGGAAAAGGTAGAACAGTTTGATAAAGGTCTGGAAATCATCAAGGAATTGGGCATCAAGGCATTGGTAATTATCGGTGGTGATGACTCAAACACAAACGCTTGTGTATTGGCAGAATACTATGCTGCGAAGAACTGCGGTGTTCAGGTTATCGGTTGTCCGAAGACTATCGACGGTGACTTGAAGAACGAGATGATTGAAACTTCTTTCGGTTTTGATACGGCTTGTAAGACTTACTCTGAAGTAATCGGTAACATTCAGCGTGACTGTAACTCTGCCCGCAAATACTGGCACTTTATCAAGCTGATGGGACGTTCGGCTTCTCATATCGCTTTGGAATGTGCTTTGCAGGTTCAACCTAACGTATGTATCGTTTCAGAAGAAGTGGAAGAGAAGAACATGTCATTGGATGATGTGGTTACTTACATTGCTCAGGTGGTGGCTAACCGTGCCGCACAAGGCAATAACTTCGGTACAGTGTTGATACCTGAAGGTTTGATCGAATTCATCCCCGCAATGAAGAGATTGATCGCTGAATTGAACGACTTCCTGGCTGCTAACGCATCAGAGTTCGCATTGATCAAGAAATCTCACCAACGTGAATATATCATCTCCAAGCTTTCTAAGGAAAACTCGGAAATCTATGCTTCTCTGCCCGAAGGCGTTGCACGTCAGCTTACTTTGGATCGTGACCCGCACGGAAACGTACAGGTATCACTGATTGAAACAGAAAAGCTGTTGTCTGATATGGTAGCCGTTAAATTGGCTCAGTGGAAAGAAGAAGGCAAGTATGTAGGTAAATTTGCCGCTCAGCATCACTTCTTCGGTTACGAAGGACGTTGCGCTGCTCCGTCAAACTTCGATGCTGACTATTGCTACTCGTTGGGTTACACCGCTTCTATGTTGATTGCCAACGGCAAGACCGGTTATATGTCTTCTGTACGTAACACTACTGCTCCTGCCGAAGAATGGATTGCAGGTGGTGTGCCTATCACAATGATGATGAACATGGAACGTCGTCACGGTGAAATGAAACCGGTTATCCAGAAAGCGTTGGTAAAATTGGACGGTGCTCCTTTCAAGGCGTTCGCCGCACAGCGTGAACGTTGGGCTATTGAAACAGACTATGTATATCCGGGTCCTATCCAGTACTTCGGTCCTACAGAAGTTTGTGACCAGGCAACCAAGACATTGCAGTTGGAACAAGGAAAATAATTTTTTCTTATTTCTATAAAGCATAAAGGAAACCCATCGGGGCTGATTGTAAAACCATTCTCCCGATGGGTTTTATTGCATAGTATGTGGGAATAGGTAAGGTAAAAACAGCTAAATAGGATAAAATGGTAAGAGCGAAAAGCACACGTCCTGCCCCTGTTAAAAAAAAGGCAGTCGCGAAACCTGTCCGCCGGACCACACAGCGGAAGGCGAAAAAGAAACCGCAAAGAGAGATGCCGTCATGGCTTCGGTATGTCATTGCGGGGATTATTGCTTTTTTATTCCTTGCCGCTTTCTTTTATTTCTTTATCCGTCCTTACTCTTACCGTTGGAAGCCTTGCTATGGTTTTAAAGCATACGGTGTATGTATGCCCTCAGGTTTTCATGTGCATGGCATTGATGTTTCCCATTATCAAGGAAACATAGACTGGAAAATGCTGACCCAGACCCGACAGGGAAAATTTCCTATTCATTTTGTCTTTATGAAAGCTTCGGAAGGAGGCGATTATGGGGACAAGGCTTTTAGCTCCAATTTTGATTCGGCGAAAACATATGGGTTTATCCGTGGGGCTTATCATTTTTACAATCCGAAGACAGATCCTGTCCGTCAGGCCGATTTTTTTATCAATTCCGTCAAGCTGGATTCAGGTGACCTTCCTCCTGTGCTCGATATTGAGAAGAGGGGAAAGGATGAGAATCAGCTCCGTCGTGACCTTAAACTGTGGCTTGACAAAATAGAACAGCACTACAAAGTGAAGCCTATTCTTTATACTTCTTATAAGTTTAAAACGCGTTATCTGAATGATTCGGTCTTCAATTCTTATCCTTACTGGATAGCTCATTATTATGTAGACTCGGTGGAATACAGGGGGGAGTGGAAATTCTGGCAGCATACGGATGTGGGTACGTTGCCGGGTATTCGTGAGAAGGTGGATTTGAATATTTTCAACGGTTCGTTGGAAGAATTGCAATTAATGACCATAAAGAAATAAGGGAACTGTGCCTGAGGTTCCGAAAACTTTGTTTATATTTGCTTTATGAACTTACTGCTCAATATTATTTGGCTGATTTGCGGCGGATTTCTGATCTGCGTGGAATATATTGTTTCCAGCCTGTTGCTGATGATTACTATCGTCGGCATTCCTTTCGGTTTCCAGACTTTGAAGTTGTCTATGCTGGCTCTTTGTCCTTTTGGGCGGGAAATACGCAGTTGTCCCGGTGATGGTGGATGTCTCAGTGTGTTGATGAATATCATCTGGATACTTGTAGGTGGAATCTGGATCAGCCTCTCTCATCTGGCATTCGGGGTGTTGCTTTGCATCACTGTCATCGGCATTCCATTCGGACTGCAACATTTCAAGCTGGCGGGCTTGGCACTTACTCCTTTTGGAAAGGAGATTGTATAATAAATATAATACCGTATGGTCGTTTGGTCACTTTGGATAAAATGCAGCGTCCTACGTGCGTTTGTCACCGCTTGATTCCGGTTCTAATTTTCAGGGAAGAAGAACAAAAGGACAAAAGAGAGAAAATCCGTTCTTTTGTCCTCGAATAAATCAATGCACATCCTGCGTGGTTGGTGGCAATTCCGTCTTTATCGCGTCTTTGCCATACTTGAAAATGGTATTATTTCATGATGAATTTCACAGCTGCCCAGTTGTTCTTTTCTCGATGATGTACGAACTCCATTCCCAGACTCTCCGCTTTTTCGCGGATAAAAGGAATATCCTGTATATAGAATCCACTCATAAATATTTCCGAACCCGGATGCATACAGGCGGCATAATGGGGAAGGTCTGCCAGAAGAATATTCCGGTTAATGTTGGCAATAATCACATCAAACGCTTTGCGCCCTTTCAGCAGATTGGCGTCACCCAGTTCCACTGTAATGTTATGGATATGGTTCAGTGCAATGTTGTCTTTTGAATTGTTGACGCACCAGTCGTCAATGTCGATGGCTGTCACAGGATTGGCTCCTCGCATGGAGGCAAGGATGGCAAGAATAGAAGTGCCGCATCCCATATCCAGGACTGATTTTCCTTTCAGGTCGGCTTCTAACAGCTCGCTGATTATAGAGCTGGTCGTTTCATGATGCCCTGTGCCGAAAGCCATTTGCGGGTTAATCAGAATTTCATACTCAGTTTTCGGAGTGTCTTTGTGGAACGTGCTGTGAATGCAGCAACGGTCACCTATGACGATGGGTTGAAAGAAGTTTTTCTCCCATTCTTCATTCCAGTTTTTGTCTTCGGCTTCCTTTATGGTGTATTCTATCCGGGTGTCAGGTAAAGGGAAGTTCACAACCATTTCTTTCAGTGCTTCCTCGTCAAAGAGAGTTTGCTGGATATAGGCCTGTATTCCCCCTTCACATTCTACAAAACTTTCAAATCCTATTTCTCCGGCCAATGCGGACACTACATCATTCACTGTTTCATTACAGGGATGTGTTGTAAAGGTTACTTCTAAATATTTCATATCTTTTCGTTTATTCTATCACTTTACGGAGCAATGCCTCCATCTCATTTTTGAAGATGCCCGCTTCATGCACTTTCACCCCGTCCACATAGAACGTGGGAACGTAATAATAGTCGTATTGGTCGGCTATATCAGGATGTTGGGTTTCTTCTATCATTTCTATTTCTATAGGTTGGAATTCAGGATATTCTGCTTTCAGTTCTTCAATATAGCGCAGTGCTTTTTTGCAGAACGGGCATCTTTCCTGATAAAATAATTTCACTGGTTTCATACGATTGTTGGTTTAAGGATGATGACAAAGATAATTTCTTTTCATTACTTTCACAAACAAACCTTCCGTCTTTTTGTTTCAGACTTGTGCTCTCATTGCAATGTTAGATGCAATTATGCCCTCATGCCCTCATTTGTGAGGTAATTTGTTTATAATGAACAGGTTATTTGTGATGGTAGCATAGAAGAGTATGAGGGCATTGCCCTCATACTCTTCTATGGTAAAATAAATTATTTCAACTTTGTTACATGATATAGGGTACCTCTGGTACTGGTCTTTTTAGGAATGTTCAGTTTGCGGAGAATACGTCCAAACCAATTTATTTTATTGATAGACAGTTTGTCGCGTGTGTTCTCTTGAAGATAATTAAAAATATCCATGGCAGTCATCCATTCTCCCTCCTTTTCGTTGGTTGCAGAAGAAAAGTTACAATGGAATAAATGCTCCAAAGGTGATATTTGCTCAAATTCGCTGTTGCTTTGTCGTAAAACGGCCTCATCTTCGTCATTCAGCCAATAACGTTCGTTCTTATAAAGTAAATGCATGGCTTGCGCATAGAGTTGGCGGTAGTCTATGGTGACATTGGTATCAATGGGATCGGTCACTTCGATACAGATAAAGCGACGGCTTCCCGTGGGGTCGGTGAGCAAATCCTTCTGATTGCTGGTGCCGATGAATGAGGCATAGCGGCGTAATTCGCGCACGCTGGTTCCGTAAGGCTTGCGCAGATTGGCTGTCGGTTTTTGTAACAGATGTTTCAGAAAGCCTTGTTGATTTACGGTAATCTGGTCGAATTCGTCCAGGTTGATAAGGAAAAATCGTCCCAAGGCACGCTCCGCTTCCTGTTTGCTGCTGAAGTCCAGGCTGTCGGCATAGCCGAAACGGAGTTCGGGTGGCAGCAAGATACGGCAATAAGTGGATTTCCGGAATCCTTGCGAACCTACAAGTAAAGGTGAAGTGCTGTTTCCATGCTGGCGGTCCATCCCCCTCCAATGCGCCACCATGCCTAGAAACCAACGGTAAAAGAGTTCTTCCCAATGCGGATTGCCGCAAGGAACGAGCCGGGCAAGTGCGCGGATGCGGTCAGTACCGTCCCATCGGGGAAGGTCACACAAGTATTCTTCTACAGGATTGTAAAGCGGAACGAAATCGGAGGTGAGAAAGCGGTCTATATCCCGGTCCCACACTTGCAGCCCTTCTTTTAAGGCGCAGAGGGAGATGCTGTTGCGGGTACGTTTATCTAAAGGCTTGAAATAGAAATGAACGGAGTCCCGTTGACGGTATTCCACCTCGTCCAGCACGGTGTTGAAGCGGAATTCATACCGTCTTTTCAAGAATTCCTCCAGCCGGAAGGTGGCTTCCTGCTCTTTACTGAAACCGCTTTTTTTACCGAAACCTTTCATTTCCCGGTATCCGTTGCCAAAAGCTGTACGGATGGTTTCTGTGTCCGTTGCGTGAAAATAGTGCATCAGCGTGCGCTGTACGGCTTCCTCTTCGGGGATGCCTGTTTTGAAGCATTGTTCTACCAGATGGGGCAGTAAAGGTTCCAGCCCGTCATCACGTTTCCAGTTTTCCATCTCGGCCAATGCTCTTTTCCGTGCCGACTGGTACATCTGGGCAAAAATCTGCATACTTTCGCAGCCGGGTGTCATTCGTTCCGGTGCGCTTTCGCTGTTTTGTTTCCGTTGCCGGAAAGTTTCCTCATCGGGCAGGGCAAGCGGTTGCTCTATGCAGAAAGGAACGGACGAAGGGTTATAGTAAGGTTGTTCATCCACGGTCATGCGACAGCTTTGCATCAGGTCCGGTTCCTTCAGTGTGATGCCGAAAGGAAGCATGGGCTGGTAGCATGTCACCGCCAGCCGATAGGCGTGGGCATGAAACAGGAGGACTTCTTGTGTGGCAGTGGGCAAGCTGCCGTCAGTGCGTGCGAAGCGTATCCATATCTTTACGCTCCGTCCGCTTGAACCGCAGAAAGCGGCAAAGGTTTGTGGCAGTTGCTCTACTTGGCGTTTCACATATTCCACCTCATACAGGTCGGCGAGCCGGTTCACTTCCAGCTGCACCAGTCCGTTGTAATGTTTCATACGTTTCTCACCCTTTTGTTTGCGGGTATATTCTACGGCAGGATAGACACGCGGCAGTTTGTCGATGTGGACGTAGCGGGCGGACGATCCTGCCAGCCGGGGTAGTATTTCACGCAGTTCCGATATATGCCCTGCTTTGTTCTCTGTCTTTACTTTCTCGAAGAATGCGTCCGTATCGCATAGTGACAAGGCTTCTGTCCCCTGTTCTTCATCTTTTCTGATGAGTGTAATTTTCATATTTGTCTTTCGTTTGAATGTTTTTTTGGTTTTATGTACCTCCCATGGAAAAGATGATGTTCTGTCGTGTGGAGAAGACTGCGTATTGCGAGTGTCTATGTGTGCATATTTTTAGTAAAGATAAGGTTTCTTTCCGGATTCTGCAAATGCTTTCCGGATTAAATGCCGTCTTTTTCTTTTTCCTTTCTTTTCTGTGTTTTTATTCTTAGTCTCAGTGCATATTCCCCTGTCTCTTATTTGTTTTCTACCTTTTCTTTTCTTATTTTTGTATGTTTGTAATTAGTTATCTACCCTTGTGATTAAGTCTGATCATAAAGGTGATTAAAATTAATCACAAAGGTAGTTAAGCTTAATCACATCCGTGATTAATAGATATTGAACTTTCATCAATAAAAAAAGAACAGTATGGCAATACTATTTGATTGGTACGAGAATCCCAAAACCTCTGAGCAACAAGGGGAAGAGAATATGTTGCATCCGCGTCTCCGGCTGAATGGGAAAGTAAGCACGGCCCAGCTCCGTGCCCGTATACAGAAATATTGTACATTGACGGAAACGGATGTAATAGCCGTGCTCGATGCGCTGTCACACGCCATGGGCGAGGAATTGGCGGAAGGCAGGCAGGTGCATCTGGACGGCATCGGCTTTTTCCGTCCCAATCTGGTGAGCACCGAGCCGGTAACCGAAAAGACGAAACGTAAAAATACAAAGGTAAGGCTTAAGGGGATTGTTTACCGCCCCGACCGATTATTGATGGATGAGGTGGGGAAGGTAAAGGTGCAGCGTACCCGGTTCTCGTTTCATTCAAGTAAACTGACCGATGAGGAAATTGACGCATTGCTGACGGAGTTCTTCACAACTCATGATTTTGTGCAGCGGAAAAGTTTCCAGCTTCTTTGCAGTATGACACAAAGTACGGCCAGCCGCCATTTACACCGCTTGTGCGAGGAAGGAAAGCTGAAAAATGTGGGACTTCCCAAACAACCGGTTTATAAGCCGATAAATGGGTATTATGTTGTGAATGAATGATTTAAGTGAGATGTGCAAGAAAATAGGAGTGAGGGCATGAGGGCAATGCTCTCACTTTTTAACATGCCCTCACTGTGTGTAGTGGTTTAATAATGAGTAGGTTATGACTTTTAGTGAGGGCATGAGGGCATAAGTGGGTGCAACTTAATATAAAAAGTTGTTTTACCACCAGATTTGTTTACCATCAACGTATGTGAACGGACGTTCTTCTGTTTTCCGTGTGTGTGCAGAAATAGATAAAATAGTTGAAGTCCGTTACTAAAATAGGGAAATCCCTACCAACTAATAGGGATTTTCTTTGTTATGAACTGAAACCTCTGGCTATCTTTGCACTAGAAAAAGTAGATAGAATAACAAATAAAACAGGTATGAGTATGAAAAAGATTGTATTAGCTTCGCTTATGATGGTGTGCTTGCCTTATTGGGCAATGTCACAAAGCGTTGATGACGACCTTTATTTCATCCCTAAGAAAAAAGCTGAAAAGAAAGAGGAGGTTAAGCAAGAGGTGAAAGTGGTGGTTCCGCAGAAGCAGAACACGACTACCGTTTACGCAGCCCCCGGTTCTACAGTGGTAGTGAAGGATGTGAAAGGAAAAGTGCGCGATGTGGATGAGTATAATCGTCGTTATACTTCACGAGATAATAACTTCTCGATGGAGAATGATACCTTGTATATTGAGGAGAAACCTTTGAATGAGAGAGGGGAATGGGTTAATGGTTTTGAGGGCTCTCAAGACGATTATGAATACGCGATGCGTATCGTCCGTTTCCGCAATCCCCGTTACGCCATTCCGGTAAGCAGTCCGCTCTATTGGGATGTGGTTTACGGTTTGCCTTCATGGGATTGGAATGTATATGATGACGGATTGTATGCATACGTCTTTCCCACTTACACGAACCGCTTGTGGTGGGATTGGCGTTGGAATTATCCATATGGCGCCAGCTGGGGATTCAGTTGGGGATGGAGTTCGCCGTGGTACTACAATAGCTGGTACTATCCCGGTTATTGGGGTGGCGGCTACTGGGGTGGCTATTGGGGCTACCATCATCACCACCACCATCATTATTATCCGCATTATTCCGGTCACGGTTGGGGCGGCGGCTACTGGGGAGGCGGTCATGGATGGTATGGCTCAAGCAGACGTAATCCGGGGATACATGCCGGAAGATACACCAACAGCTATGGCTCTTCACGCCCAAGCCGGAATAATTATGTGAATAGTTATGATAGGAATAGTCGTAATTCGTATGTAGGAAATTCCAGACAAAATGTCCGTAATAGTGCTAATAGCTATCGTACCGCAACACGTAACGGATCTTCATCAGGAAGAGTGGTTTCGGGATCTGACGGTGTAAATTCGGTTCGTCCTAATAGAAGCGCTATCAGAACCCGTACAGGAGCAACTCTTTCACCAAGTCAGGCTGCAGGAGTCCGTCCGGGTAATTCGTATTCACGTCCGACAGAAGGAAGGGGATCTTCCTATACCAGACCAAGCAGTACCCGGAGAAGTGTGGGAAATGCAGCAGGATCTGCTTATCAGAGAACAGGGGCTGCAAGCCGTGGCGCCTATCGTAACAATAGTGGCGTTTCGAACTCTCGCAGCAGTTCATATTCCCGTAGCAGCAGTCCTTCCCGTAATAGTTCGTCTAACTCTTACCGTAGTAGTGGAACTTCTTCTTCCCGTAGTAGTTTTTCTAGTGGCGGTGGGGCTTCCCGTAGTTCCGGAGGCGGTGTTTCCCGTTCAAGTGGCGGTGGCAGATCGCGTACCAGATAAGTAGCAGATTAAACCAGACTGTTGTATTTAATAGAATTGATGTATGAAAAATAAAGTAATAGTAACCGCTTGTACGTTGCTGGCAATGGCAACGGCAAGCGCACAAAATGCTTATGATGCGGAAAAGTTGCTGGGGAATGACTTGAATGGAACAGCACGATTTGTTGGTATGGGTGGTGCCATGGGAGCTTTGGGAGGTGATATATCTGTCATGAGTTCCAACCCTGCGGGTATCGGCATTTTTCGTAGTAATGACGTGTCCGTTTCTTTTGGTTTTAATAATACTTCGACAAAGAGTAACTTTAGTGGCGTGTCAATGAATGAAGACAAAACGCGCGCTTCATTTGACCAGATTGGATTTGTTTATAGCAATAAGATAGGCAACAATACTTCTTTGCGTTTTGTGAATTTCGGATTCAATTACCATAAAAGTAAAAACTTCAACCGCCTTTTCTCTATGGGAGGGGCGTTGGATAATATGTCACAAAGCTTTCAGCTGGCTCAGGAAATGGAACGATATGGATTGACGGAAAGCGAGTTTAATGACATACTGGATGCGAAGAATCCTTATACCAAATATTGGAACCAGTTACCTGTTTTAGGAGTAATGGGGGTGAGAACCGGTGTGGTTGACTGGTTTAATGATCCTGAAAAAAACATTCATGCTCCATGGGGGTGGAATGGTTTTAACAATAACTTCTTTAGTAAGGAAACTGGAGGTATCAGTCAATATGATTTTAATGTTTCATTCAATATTGAAGATAGGGTCTATTTAGGAGCTACCTTGGGGGTCTATGATGTGAATTATGACCGTTATACTTCTTATACGGAAAATTTGAATGATGATAAGGGTGCGGATAATGGGGGGTATACATTGGATAATTATTATAGACTGGAAGGAACTGGTATGGATTTGAAGTTGGGGGTTATTGTACGTCCTATAGAAAGTTCTCCTTTCCGTTTGGGATTTGCCGTTCACACGCCTACATGGTATGATTTAAGAGAAAGCTATAATGCCACTTTATCTTCTGATATTTTAGCTTATGAAAAACCCTATATCCAGACATTGAGTGATTTTCTGGTAACTCCGGAGTATGATTATTTGACCTATGATTATAATCTTACTACTCCGTGGAAATTTAATGTCAGTGCGGGTACTACTTTTGCGGGTGCGGTGGCAGTAGGTGCGGAATATGAATATCAGGATTATTCTTCCAGTAAGCTGAAGGATGTGGATGGTTATGAATTGGGAGATCAGCCTAGCGTTGAGAATTATCTGAAAGGTGTCCATACTTTCCGTATAGGAATGGAAACGCGGATCATACCTGAGTTTAGCATCCGTGCAGGGTATAATTATTCTTCGGCTGCATTTTCCAAAGATGCTTATAGTGCCTTGTCTTTATATAGCACGCGTACTGATTTTAATAATACGGAGTCTAAGAATACCTTTACGTTTGGTCTTGGATACCGTGGCAGTGTAATTTATGCGGATTTGGCATATAAATATGATATGTATAAATCAAACTTTTATGCTTTTGACGATAATATAGATCTTCCGGCAACTAAAGTGGACAATGAGCGGCATCAGCTCTTGCTGACAGTCGGCGCCCGCTTCTAAGAATTTATTGTGAGTCTAATATAATTAACCTGTGATATACCGGAAGAACTTTATAGGCTTCCGGTATATTTTTTATTTATCGCGGAATTCTTTCCTTTTCCAGAAGTTGAATCCTGCATATACACGAACGGTTCCGAATGTATTAGTGAGAGAGAAATTCCTTTTCCGATAATCGTATGTATGCATCACCAGTGAAGCACCTACAAAGTACTTGTTGGTATTATAGACCACGGCGGCACGTGTTATCAGGTCAAAATTGATATCCTTTATCCAATGATTGTCGGTGTTAGGCGTATCGTCTATTTTTGATTTTTTATAGGCAATGGCCGGTAAGAGTGAAAGATTGGAAACCCAGTTTTTTGCAAATACCCAGTTATAGCCATAACCCACGTTGATGCTGTAATCAGAATATTTCACTTTCTTGAAAAGCAGGGCATCATGCAGTTGGGCTCTCACTTCACCGGGAAGCTTTTCGTAATCAAAAGATATGTTGTGCTGGGAATAAGAAAAGCCCGCCATCAGGGAACCCGCGCTTTTACGCTGGTTGGTGGACTGGCTATAGGCTGCCGGATAAGAGAATTTTTTATAATTGAAAATCCAATAGGCGTTCAGTCCTTTGATTTTACTTTGCAATCCGTTGAAATTCAGGTTTTTAATGGGAGTGCTCAGATCAAATCCGCTGGAAGAACGTATCTTGAAATCGCTTCCTGTCTTTCTGTAATATAAATCCACACCAAATTTGGAACTATAAAGATTCAGTGCCATTTCGGTTTTCTTTGCCTTGTTCTTGTGTCCGCCGAAAATATCTTTTACATCGAAAGAATATCCTAGAAATATCCAGCGCCATCCGAAATAGACCCCCAGCTTGAAACTGGCATTGGGGGAGAATCTCAAACTTTGTTCGCCGTTGTTTCCTTTACTGCCTAACCGATAGTATTCGTACCAACTGCTGGATTCCAGCATGAAAGCCAGATTGTAGAGGTTAGGCGAGATATAGGTGGTATCGACCGCGTTGAATTCTTTTCCCACTTTCCTGATTTTTCTTCCGGTATGACGGACAGTTGTCGCTATTCCATCGGTCAATGTAATGAGAACACCCTTGTTGTCCTGTACTGTCGAGTCCTTCTGTTCCGCTTGTGCATATACACCGAGGGCGGAAAGGAAAGACAGACAAAACAGGCATAATTGACGGATGTCCATAGGCAGAAATCAGAGTTTGTCAAGTATACGGTCCATTACCCAGTTGGTGGGTGTCGCACTGATGCCGTCGCAGGTACAGACAGCTTTTCCCTGCAAGTGTTCTACTACGGCTTTTATGAGCGGAAGTTGTACATGAGGGGGATTTTCGGGAAGAAACTCCTCGCGGCCTCTTTCAGTATGCAGGGCGATGGGATCGTAAGTGAAAACAGAGAAACAGATCATTCCCTTGTCTCCGATGATTTCTATACGGTCTTCCTTGGCCGATTCATGGGCAACGAAACACCATGATCCTGATCCCGGCAGACCGGAATCAAATTTGAAGCAGGCACTTATCGTATCTTCTGCCGGATATAACCCGCCACGGTTGCTCTTGTATCCTTGGGCTTCGAGAATGCAGCCGAACATATCTTGTAGCAAATCCAGCTGGTGAGGAGCCAGATCATAGAAATAACCGCCGCCGGCAATATCAGGTTGTACACGCCAGGGAAGGTTGGTACTGTTGTAATCCAAAGCGCGGGGAGGCTGGGCGAAACGTATCTGTATGTTGATGACATTGCCTATTTCTCCGTCCTCTACCATCTGGCGTACTTTTTGGAAATAAGGAAGATAGCGTCTGTAATAAGCTACGAAACAAGGAATTCCTGTTTCCTGTGATATGCGGTTGATGCGTGCACAGTCTTCATAGCTGGCCGCCATAGGTTTCTCGATGTATACGGGCTTTCCTGCCTTCATGGACATAATGGCAAAAGTGGCATGAGAAGAGGGGGGAGTGGCTATATAAATAGCATTGACATCTTCATCTCCTATTAACTGCTGCGGATCGGAGTACCAGCGGGGAATGTTGTGTCTTTTGGCGTATGATTGAGCTTTTTCTTTGTCACGGCTCATTACGGCCACTACCTCTGAACCTTCGATCAGGGCAAAGGCTGGTCCGCTTTTCTTCTCGGTCACTTCTCCGCAACCGATGAAGCCCCATTTTACTTTGTCTAATTTAACCATGGTAATAACTTTTTTGTCATTCCGCTTAAAATAATAACAATTTATATTGCAAAGATAGGACTATTTTGCAATTTCAGCCGGATAAAAATCAGTTATTGTAATATTTCTTGCGCAACAGTTTGAATGCAGGAGTCTTGACGTAGTCATTTAACCAGGAATTCAGGCTGTCAAGCAATATTGGAGAATGTTTGCTTACTCCCCATGAATAGAATTGTGAGAAGCTGATGGCTGTTTCTATATCCAATTGTGGAAAATCATTGATGGAGGCTTGGGCAATGCTCTCGTCGCATACGGCATAGTCTATGTCACCATGTGCTACCATGGCCAGTAATTGTTCTTGTCCGTATTTCTCCACTTCTTTGATATAGATGGTATCGCCTATTTCGTTACTTAAATTATGTATGCGCAGGATGGCAGGTGAGTTTTTGACTAGATGAAGGGTCTTGCGGGCTAGTTCCAACTGGCTGTGAATGTACAGACTATCGTTTTCTTTTTCGGGTTTACGCTGTACCAGTACTTGTTTGTTCAGTATAATGGGGCGGGTAAACAACAGGGAGTCTTTGTATTCTGTGGTAACTACCGTGCTGTTGGCCAATATATCGTATGTTCCTTTTTGTACGCCTTCCAGTCTTTTGGAAAAGCTCATTTCAGGAGTGATTTCCGGTTTCAGTCCTTTGCTGTGTGCAAAAGCATGGAGCAGTTCGTAGTGGAAACCGGAAACGGTGTCGCCGTCGGCATAAAAACTGATAGAATTGTACTCGGTAACGGCACGCAGGATTCCCGATGCCGCTATTTCTGCATAATCGCGGGGCAGACTGGTTTCAGCCTCCGTTTTCTTTTTGAAGAAGATGGAGGATAGGGTTACTGCAAGGATACCCATCAGAATGTATTTCAGATATTTTCTCATATAGACCGTCAATCAAAGAAATTCCATGAAAGGCCGAACTTTATCATTCGCGGATTGATTGGGTAGTGAGGCGCCAGGAAGTAATTGGATTTTCCCGAACCGGCATTGACGTGATACATCATAATAAAAAAGCGGGTACGTTTTAAATGCAGGTTGGCATAGACGTTGACTATCGGAAAAGCTCCTATCTCGATTTTGTCATCAGGATTCTGGTTATAGAATTGTCCGATGACGGGGGAGTAGTCTGGCGCGTAATATTTACTGAAATAACGCACATCTGCTCCCATTTCTATCTGGAGTACTTTTTTGGCGAGACCGAATTTCATGTACAAGTTGCCGTAAGCCGACAATTCCGGTAAGGGCAGAATGTCTTGCTCACTTGATTTTTGATAGGCTACTTCACCGTCGAGATGAAATATTCCTACTTTCAATTTTTGTTGCAACATTGCTGTGAATATTTGTATATTGCCGGAGTACTGTCTTACGGCTGCATTGTTCTTGAAACCGGTGACATTTCCTTCACTGTCTTTTACCGGTATGCTGGCATTGGCCAGATAAGTGTAGTTCTTTATATTTTCCACTCCGGCACGCAGTTGGGTTCCCCATCTGTTCAGACTTAGTTTTCCTTCCAGTCGGGTTCTCATTATTTTGGATAAATCGTTGTTGTCCCACCAGTAATGTTTGGATTGGAAATGCCTGAAATAGAATACGGGGTTCTGGTTCTTGATGAATGCATTTACATCCAGTCTCACCGTATCTCCGAATAAACGGAGATTCAGATCCCCTCTGCCTTCTACGCTGAATTGTCCTGCATCTTCACCGGCTATGGCCAATTCTCCTAGAATATTGTAATGTAATAGTTTTCCTTGTTTTTTGGATAGTTCGCCGCCAATGGAGAGTGAACTTTCCTTATAGTTGTTGATAATGCGCTGTCCCGGTATGTTTGTCGTGTCGGTCAAGGCGAAGTTTCGGTATTCATAACTTAAAAAGGCGGTAAGTCCGGCTTTCGCCCATTTGTTGAATCCTTCTTGTAAAGCAATGCCAATGGTATTTTTGATGGATGTGCGCTTCGTCTTGTCTATTGAGTCGGTCCCCAGATAGTTATGTTCAAAATACTTCTGATTCTGTGTGTCATCGTATGAGATGTATTTGCGATTGTTCAAGTCCACTTGTAATGTATGTATGAAGCTTGTGACAGGAACAAATACCTGCGTTATTTTTACGGAGTCCGTATCCACACTGTCCTGTTTTTCTTTATAGAACCCTAAGTTGTAACGATGTGTCAGGAAGGCATGGTAGCTGGTGTTGTGATTCCATATCTGACTCAGTCGCGTTGGGATTTCGTTGGCGGAATATTCTTTTTTGCCTTCTGCCATATCCAGCGGGTTGGTGATATACCGGTCGTCCGTGATACCTCCGTTTTCTGCCATCTTCAAGTTATCGTTGTTGAATATGAAATGCATGTCATATTTGTCTCCCCGGTAGCTGGAGAACAGGCCACCGTTGAAGAAGGCTGTGGACTGATCTTGGTAAAGCCCCCGGCCATACAGGTAATCTATGTAGAATCCAAACCCCAGTCTTTTGTTTGCATTGATGGCAAAATAGGATTTGAAGCGTTCTTCTCCGTCACGGCTGCCTCCTCCTTTGTAATAGCTCAGGTTCGTGAATGGAGAAAATGTATTGGTGAATATGACATCTTCCGGACGTTGTACGCAAAAGTCGTATGGGTCGGTGAAAAAGTATTGGCTGGGATCCCGACGGTCAAAAAAGATGCGTGAGAGGCGGGGGGAACCCAAATTTCCCAAGTAATTGTATTGTCCGGTGTAGCCGCCCATGTCATTTGAGTTCTGGAAAGCGTGCTGCAAGGTATCTACGGGGATATAAGTGACATTGCCAAAACGACTGTCCACTTTCCATGAGTACAGTCCGATGGGGATAGTGTTGGCATCTACTACGGCTGTCGTGTCTATGGGGTTTCCGTTACGGTCATATTGGTTTCTGTCCAGTCCGTTTGCCGAGGAACCGAACTGATTGTTCAGGGTATTCATTGTCCGCTGTGCCATCAAGGAAGTATGGAAGCACAGGAATAATAAAAAAATAATAGAGAATATTCTTTTCATAACGGCGGCAAAGATACAATATAAAAATAAAAGGAAGAGCTTTTCCGCTATGGAAAGTTCTTCCTTTTATTATTCGTTTAGAGTTATTTTAACTTACTGAGGTTTAATAATCTCCATTCCGATTCGGATGGCTTCTTCATTCATCGGTATCAGATGATGGTGACGTTCGGGCAATGTTTTGCGTAAAGCTTTTATTACACTTTCAATGGATACTACGGGACGCAGTTTCAGCAAGCCTCCTAAGACAATCATATTGAAGGTCTTTGCCATTCCTTTTTCGTTGGCGGCATCCATTGCGTCAATACGATAGATTTGTATGTCCTTACGTGTCGGAGGCTCGATGATTCCGTATCCGTCATAAATGAGGATACCACCCGGTTTGATTTTGCCTTCAAACTTTTCCAATGAGGGTTGGTTCAGTATGATGGCTGTGTCATATTGGCTGAGAATGGGTGAAGAGATGCGTTCATCACTGACAATCACCGTTACGTTAGCGGTTCCTCCCCGTTGTTCGGGACCGTATGCCGGCATCCAGGTTACTTCCTTGTCTTCCATCAGTCCGGAATAGGCAAGTATCTTACCCATGGATAGCACACCCTGACCGCCGAATCCTGCTATAATGATTTCCTGTTTCATGGTTTCTGTCTTTTTATTCTTTATCTTTCAAATCACCCAGCGGATAGAAGGGGAACATGTGTTCCACCATCCAGTCATTGGATGCTTGCGGAGTCATTTTCCAACCGGAATTACAAGTCGATACAATTTCCACCAAATTGGATCCTTTGCCATTCATTGAGTTTTCGAATGCCTTGCGGATAGCCTTTTTGGCTTTGCGGATGGCAGGAACCGTATGTACGGCCTGGCGGGTAACGTAGGCGGTGCCTTCCAAAGTGGCGGCAATTTCTGTCATTTTCAGCGGATAGCCATGAATGGCTACATCACGACCATAGGGGCAGGTGGCTGTCTTCATGCCAACCAGCGTGGTAGGAGCCATTTGCCCACCGGTCATTCCATAAATGGCGTTGTTGATAAAGATGATAGTAATGTTTTCGCCACGATTTAAAGCATGGATGGTTTCGGCAGTGCCGATACATGCCAGATCACCATCTCCCTGGTAGGTAAATACCAGACGTCCGGGCCATAAACGCTTGATGGCGGTAGCTACGGCTGGTGCGCGTCCGTGGGCGGCTTCTTGCCAATCGATGTCTAGATAGTTGTATGCAAAAACGGCACATCCTACCGGTGACACACCGATTGTCTTATCTTCCATGCCCATTTCTTCAATAACTTCGGCTATTAACTTGTGAACCACACCGTGGCTGCATCCGGGGCAGTAATGCATCGGATTGTCATTCATCAGTGTCGGTTTCTTATAAACCAGGTTTTCGGGTTTTATGATTTCTTCTTTTGTCATAGTTTCTCCTCCTATTGCTTATAACATGAACCGCATAAAGAATTCCATCAGCTTGAGAAAAATAGCTGCTGCACAGACATAGATGAATACTTTGAAGTCACTTGCCATGAAGTAAGTGATGACAGCCGCTAGTGCCAGTGCCATGAAAAGTATGTTCAATATGTTTCTGATCAGATCGATATTCATACGGTCTTATTTTATTAGTTTCTCTTTCAGTGCAGTGATTACTTCATCCGGATCGGGAACAATACCACCCAGACGTCCGAAGTGTTCTACAGGCACTTTGCATTCTACGGCCAGACGGACATCTTCTACCATTTGTCCGGCGTTCAATTCTACAGTGAGGATACCTTTTACCTGTGCGGCGCGTGCTGCAATAGCTTTCGACGGGAACGGCCATAGGGTAATAGGACGGAGCAAACCAACTTTGATGCCTTCTTCCCGAGCCATTTCCATTGCTTTTTGGGCAATGCGGGCACAAGAACCGAAAGCTACGATCAAATATTCGGCATCTTCGCAGTGAAGTTCTTCGAAACGTACTTCGTTTTCTTCTATTTCTGCATATTTTTTCTGAAGATGGATATTACGTTTTTCCATCTCGGCAGGATCGAGTTCCAATGAGGTGATGATGTTGGGAGTACGGTGGTGGGTTCTGCCGGTAGTGGCCCACGGACAACGGGCTATGACTTCTTCATCTGTCAGGCGTGTGCGCTGTTCGGGCAATACTACTTTTTCCATCATCTGTCCGATAACGCCGTCTGCCAGAATAATGGCGGGATTGCGGTATTTGAAAGCCAGATCAAAAGCTATACCTACGAAATCTGCCATTTCCTGTACTGATGCAGGAGCCAGGGCTATGAGGCGATAGTCTCCGTGACCGCCGCCTTTCACTGTTTGGAAATAGTCGGCCTGACTAGGTTGGATGGTTCCTAATCCGGGACCTCCGCGCATGACATTGACAATCAGGCAGGGGAGTTCGGCACCGGCAATGTACGAGATGCCTTCCTGCTTTAAACTGACGCCGGGACTGGAGGATGAGGTCATTACCATTTTACCGCTCGCTGCACCGCCATATACCATGTTGATTGCTGCGACTTCACTTTCTGCCTGCAACACCACCATACCGGTAGTTTCCCAAGGTTTCTCTTCGGCCAGCGTTTCCAATATTTCCGATTGGGGAGTGATGGGATAGCCAAAGTAACCGTCTACTCCGATACGGATAGCGGCGTGGGCTATGGCTTCATTTCCCTTCATTAAAACGACTTCTTCTGCCATATTTGTTACATTTATTGTTGTTTTACTTTATACACAGTGATGCATCCGTCCGGACAGACTGTGGCACATGATGCGCAACCATTGCAGGTATCTTCTAATACCTGGTGGGCGAATGTGTATCCTTTTTTATTCACTTGTTTGGCATTGAGCGCGATTACATGCAGCGGACATGCCACTACACATAGATTGCAACCTTTGCAACGCTCTGTGTCTACTACAATAGCACCTTTAATCTTTGCCATGGGTTAGTTATTATTGATTATACATGTCTTTGTTATAGAAATTCAGAATATTCATAATCATGTCACGGGCGGAAACGGCCGGACTTTCCGGATTACGCTCGATGGCTTCCAGATAATTGTTCAAAGCTTGTTGCCAGTCTCCCATTTTGCGGTAGGCGTTACCCAGTAAGTAATAGGGTTCATCGTTGACGTGCGCATCGTTTCGGATGAAATTAGTTAGCGCATGAATGGCTCTTTCCGTATCACCCTGTTCGATAAGTGTCTTTATGTCCTGTAATTGTTCCGTCATAAGGCATGATTGTCTCATTGTTGTTTACAAAGATACTCTTTATTTGTTATGAAAGGGAAGATTGGAGCAGAAAAAACGGCTTTCTTGCTAAAAACATTTAAAAAAAGGAGAGAAAGATAGGGAAAAAATGGAAGAATGATTTCTTCTAATGGTTTGATTATTATAGAAATGGTTTCAAGTGAAACGGTTGATAGAGGAACGGTGTTATTTATTCTTAAAGGGGAGACATGTTTGAATGGTATTTGTCATGGTGCTTTTGGGGAAGTATATGGTAGATCGTTTGTATGTTTTTTAGGGGGAGTTGTCGGGTTATCTCCCCCTAAAAAAAGTTTTATGTATTATCAGAATAAACTGTCACGGTATAAATATATGGGAGAAAAGACTATTTTATTACTTCACCTACATACATATTATATGCCTTCTGACCGTCATTACTGGGGTTCATCTTTTTTGCTTCCTCACCGGTAACGGTCTGTTTCATCAGTTTCTTGCAGTTTACTATCAACCACGGCTCGCTATTACCTTGCTTATAGAACGAAATTTTATAATTATCGCTCTGATCCATCAGCATATTGCCCATTGATTTGGCTTGGTCGATTACGCAGAATGCTACTTCTTTGCCGAATAACTGGCCGAAACCTCCCCAGCATTCTTTACCGATTTCGAATTGTTCATCGTTTCCGGCAGTAATTGTCATACGTGAGGATGCCTTGATTTGGTCATCTATGCTTTGTTCTTTGCTGGGAGTTGCATTATTGGCTGCTTTTATTTCGGTATTACCCTCAGAACCACCGATGACAGCCGGTTGGGCAGGGGGAGTTACCGGAGTGGCGGTAACGATTGTTGTTGCATTTGATATCGGAGTAGCTGTCACGCCCGGAGCAGGAGCAACTGCAATTTGTGAGTTGTTCAAGACCTTGTTGCCCAATGTATCTTGGATGGATTTGAACAGTGTGTCTTTCAAGTCAATAGTCTCTCTTCTGAATTTGCCGCAGATGGGAGCCAGCTTGGTCTTCGATTTGTTTAAAGCCATATCGTCTACAATCCATTCCTCTGCACTGTATTTTTCTCCTCCGTCACGAGCTTCATCATACCAATAACGGATACGGGTCATTTCGATATCACATTTTCCGTTTTCGCAGGTGATAAACAACTGATAATAAATTCTGGTTCTGTCCAATGACAATGCAGAGGAGGAGAATACCAGATATTCTTCGCCACCTGCTGCAATGGTTCCTTCATCTTCATTGGTGTAAAGAACACGTGCATTGAACTTGCCTTCGGGCTTGAAACGTTCTGTGGCCCATTTCAGCATGGTGCCATATAGCTGGTCTTTCGTTAAAGACGGTGCCTGTATCTCTGTTTTGAAAGAAACTTTACCGTCATCCATAGTTATCGCTCCCGCCAGATATTTGGGATCTGTCTGTGCCATAGCGATGAATGGCAGACATAGGAGCATTAAAAAAAGAATCTTCTTCATAGTAATATTTTTTATTTTATATTTTAATCTAAGCAAAGATAGGAATAAAAAAAAAGAGAAGCTATAATGCCTCTCTTTTTTTACTTTTATTATTATTGCGTGAATTTTACTTTACAGGTATCTTTTCAATGCGCTTTTGGTGACGTCCGCCTTCGAAGCCGCTGTTAAAGAATTCATCCAATATTTTTTCGGCCATTTCATGGTCAATGAATCGTCCCGGCATTACCAGAACATTGGCGTCATTGTGCTGACGTGACAGATGGGCTATCTCGGGCATCCAGCATAGTGCCGCACGGATACCCTGATGTTTGTTCAATGTCATGCTGATGCCTTCACCGCTTCCGCAAATTGCCACTCCGGGTCCGCATTCTCCGGCTTCTATAGCCAGTGCAAGCGGATGGGCATAATCTGCATAGTCACAGCTTTCTGTACTGTATGTACCGAAATCTTTGCATGGGTAGCCTTTTTCAGTTAACCATGTCTTTACAAACTCTTTCAGTTCAAATCCTGCATGATCGGATGCCAGTCCTACTTTTTTCATGCCAGCATTTCTTTTACTTGGTTATACACGTTCTGTGCGGTAAAGCCCAGCTTTTCATCCAATACTTTGTAAGGAGCGGAGAATCCGAATGATTCCAGACCGAATACCTTACCGTTGGCACCTACCAAACCTTCAAGGTTTACAGGAAGACCGGCAGTCAGACCGAATACTTTAGCCCCTGTGGGAATGATACTGTTTTGGTATTCCTTGCTTTGGCTGCGGAACAATCCCTCAGAAGGAGCGGATACGATACGTATTTTTATGCCATCCTTGCGGAGAAGTTCTGCACCTGCTTCCAAAGTGGAAACTTCGGAACCTGAAGCGACTAGGATTACATCCGGATTTTCATCGGAGCCTGCAACAATATAAGCGCCTTTGGCAGCCTGTGAGTAGTCGTTTCCTGCAGGCAGATTCGCGATATTCTGGCGGGAGAAGATCAGTGCGGTGGGGGTGCTGGTATTTTCCATGGCCAATTTCCATGCCACAGTGGTTTCTTCCGCATCTGCCGGACGGAGTACCAACATAGAATTGTGTCCTTTGTGGTTTTTCAGTTTTTCCATCAGGCGGATTTGTGCTTCTTGTTCTACCGGTTCGTGAGTAGGACCGTCTTCACCTACACGGAATGCGTCGTGTGTCCAGATGAATTTGACGGGAAGTTCCATCAAGGCAGCCATACGTATGGCGGGTTTCATGTAGTCTGAGAATACGAAGAAGGTAGCGCATGCAGCAATCACACCTCCGTGAAGTGCCATACCCAGGCAGCAGCAAGCCATGGTTAATTCGGAAACACCTGCCTGCAGAAATGCACCGGTGAAGTCGTCTTTTGTGAATGCATGTGTTTTCTTCAAGAAACCGTCGGTCTTGTCTGAATTTGACAGGTCGGCAGAAGAAACGATCATGTTTTCTACTTCTGTAGCCAGTACACCGAGAACTTTGGCAGAAGCGCTGCGTGTAGCATCTCCGGCTTTTTGTTCGATAACATTCCAATTTACTTTCGGAGCTTTGCCAGAGAACCATAGTTCCAATTTAGCAGCCAGTTCGGGGTTAGCTTTAGTCCATTCAGCTTTAGCCGCATATTTTTCTGCAACAATTTTTTTCAGTTCCTCTGCACGTTTGGCATACAACTCTTTTACTTCAGGGAAGATTTGGAAAGGATTGGTTGGATCGCCGCCTAAGTTTTTGATTGTATTGATGTAAGCATCACCTCCCAAAGGAGCACCGTGGGTGGCACAGTTACGTTCATAACTGGAATCATCCGCTTTGCGTGCGCCTTTACCCATAATGGTCTTACCGATAATTAATGTGGGCTGACCGGTTACGGCTTTCGCTTCTGTCAGAGCCGTGCGGATTGCATCGGGATCATTACCGTCGATGGTAATTACTTTCCAGTGCCATGCTTCGTATTTCTTGGCAACATCTTCGCTGGTAACAGCATCGGTAGCGGTAGACAGCTGGATGTCGTTTGAATCATAAAACATGATCAAGTTGTCCAGCCCCAAATGACCTGCCAGACGGCCTGCACCCTGAGAAATCTCTTCTTGAATACCCCCATCGGATATATAGGCATAGATGGTCTGGTCCATGACATGACCCAGACGGGCTTTCAGAAATTTGGCAGCGATAGCAGCACCTACTGCAAAAGTGTGTCCTTGTCCTAACGGGCCGGAAGTATTTTCAATACCGCGCATGATGTCCACTTCAGGGTGTCCCGGAGTCGGACTGCCCCATTGGCGGAACTGTGCCAGTTCTTCCATGGTGAACTTGCCGGTCAGTGCCAAAGTGGAATACAGCATCGGTGACATGTGGCCTGGATCAAGGAAGAAACGGTCACGCCCTTCCCAACGCGGATTTTCAGGATCGTAAACTAAAAACTCAGAGAAAAGCACGTTTACAAAATCAGCGCCACCCATAGCTCCACCCGGGTGTCCTGAATTAGCTTTCTCTACCATCGAAGCAGCCAGAATACGGATGTTGTCCGCTGCACGGTTCATAAGTTTCTTTTCGTTCATATTAAAATAATATTATAATTTGAATGCTATTAGTGAGTCGGTTTATCTTTGCTATTTTATTTAATATCTGCAAAGATAACTCTTTATGTGTAAACCGCAACATGTAAAGAGGCTCTTTTTTAAGCCCGTTTGACTCACTTCTTAAATCGGGTCGCTGCTTCTTCAACAGGCAGTCCTGCCTTATAGTTTTCGATATATGTGTTGAATCCGGCTACATCTTCGGCTGTTGGCGATATTTCAATACCGGCATCACCGGCGAATACTTTGTCTTCCAGAAAATCTGCCAGGGATTGGTTCTTTTCATTGTTGACAAGGTAAGAACCTAGCAGGGCGATTCCCCATGCGCCACCTTCACCGGCAGTTTCCATTACGGAAATAGGGGAGTTTATAGCTGCTGCAAGTATTCTCTGGCCTACACCTTTCGTCTTGAATAATCCGCCGTGTCCTGTGATTCTGTCTACTTTGATTTTCTCTTCATTGAAAAGAATGTCATTACCTATCTTAAGAACTCCGACTGAAGCGTATAAATGGGTACGCATAAAGTTGGCGAGGTTGAATTTGTCGTTTGCAGAACGTACAAACAATGGCCTTCCGTCGGCAAGTCCTGTCACGGGTTCACCTGAAATATAATTATACGAAATAAGACCACCGCAATCTGCATCGCCTGCGAGCGCATGATTGTAAAGTTTTCCATATAATTCATTCATATCTACGGGTATACCCAGCAGTTCTTGGTATTCTTTGAACAGATTGATCCAGGCATTGAGGTCGGAGGTGCAGTTGTTGCAATGTACCATAGCTACAAGGCTTCCGTCGGGAGTGGTAACCATGTCAATCATTTCGTATGGCTTGGACAACTCTTTTTCCAATACAATCATGGAAAATGAGGAAGTGCCTGCTGATACATTCCCGGTGCGTTGCTTGACAGCGTTGGTTGCTACCATGCCGGTTCCGGCATCTCCTTCCGGAGGGCAGACAGGTACACCTGCTTTCAAGCGGCCCGACACGTCCAGCCTCTTGGCACCTTCCGGGGTAAGGAACCCTGCATTCTCGCCGGCGGGTAAGACTTTGGGCAGGATATCTGTCAGTTTCCAAGGGTATCCTTTAGGAGCTACCAACTTGTCGAACTTGGCTATCATTTCGGCAGAATAATTCTTGGTAGCCGGGTCTATGGGAAGCATTCCTGATGCATCACCTATGCCCAGAACTTTCTGACCTGTAATTTGCCAATGAATGAAACCTGCAAGGGTGGTCAGATAGTCAATGTTACTTACGTGTTCTTCATTGTCTAAAATAGCTTGGTATAAATGAGAAATGCTCCATCTCAGAGGAATGTTATATACGAATAATTCAGATAAGGCGGCGGCTGCCGGACCGGTATTGGTATTTCTCCATGTACGGAAAGGTACAAGGATTTCTTCTTCTTTATTGAATGCCATATAACCATGCATCATGGCACTGACACCGATTGCCGCCAAGGTTTCTATTTCTGTGTCATATAGTTTTTTTACGTTGGAACGGAGATCTGCATAGCAGTCTTGCAGGCCATGCCAGATAGCTTCCACACTGTAAGTCCACAGTCCGTCTACCAGTTGGTTTTCCCAGCTGTGGCTTCCCTGGGCAATGGGCTTGTTTTCCTGGTCAATCAAAACAGCTTTGATTCGTGTTGATCCGAATTCTATGCCTAGAATAGCTTTTCCTGCTTGGATGGTTGATTTTGCATCTGATTTCATATTAAAACCTATAATTTAAGGTACAACAATAATGATGATAAAATAAGGTGGGATGTGCCAAGAATCTTATTAGCCTTGACACATCCCCTCTTCATGGATGAATTAGCAAAGTGCTTTGTTCAGCATATAGTAGACTTCGTTCATGCGAAGCTCTTTCTTGAAGTTGCTGATGGTAGTATCTTTGTCGATACGGATCATTTCGATACCTGCAATCTCAGCATAGTCTTCCCAATATTCTGCTGTCAGATCATAAGAGAAGCAAGAATGATGTGTTCCACCTGCCAGGATCCATGCGCCTGCACCTACTTCGAAATTAGGCATCGGAATCCACAGGGCGGAAGCAACCGGTAATTTGGGCAACGGTTTCGGCTCGATGCATTCTACGTCGTTCACGATCAGACGGAAACGGTTACCCAAGTCTACTACAGTGGCGGTACAACCTGAGCCTACTTTTGAAGTGAATACAAGACGGGCTGTCTGGCTCTTGCGAATACCTATGCCTAGGAAGTGTACTTCCAGACGTGGTTTGGAAGCGGCGATAAGAGGACAAACTTCCAGCATATGTGATTGCAGGATAGCACTGTTTGCACCATCGAAGTTCAATGTGTAATCTTCCAGGAAAGAACAACCTTTGGAAAGTCCTTGGTTCATCACCCATACGGTACGGTAGAGAGCTGCTGATTTCCAGTCGCCTTCCGCACCGAATCCGTAGCCTTCAGCCATCAGACGCTGGGAAGCCAGTCCCGGAATCTGATCGAAGTAGCTGCCGTCTGTTTGGCCCAAATCATCAAAATTAGTAGTGAATCCTTTGGCGCCTTTGGCTTTAAGGATGGCACGAAGAGCTAATTCGGCTTTTGCAGCGTTCCATACTTTCTGATAAGCTTCGGTTGATTTATCTTCTAATGAAGCATCGTGGTCGTATTCGTTGAAGTAAGTTGCTACAAGTGCCTCTACATCTGTATCCTTGATGTTTTTATGGTATTCCATCAGTTCGCTTGCCGGACAGTAATCTACGTGATACCCCATACGTTGTTCTGCTTCCACTTTATCACCGTCAGTTACAGCTACATTATTCATCTGATCGCCGAAACGGATGATCAGCATATCCTGAGAGTCTGCCCAACCTGCACAAACGCGCATCCAAACGGCAATCTTGTGCTGGGTGTCTTCGTCTTTCCAGTAACCTACCACTACTTTGCGGCGGATGCGCATACGGGTACAGATATGTCCGAATTCGCGGTCACCATGGGCGGATTGATTCAGATTCATGAAGTCCATATCCATGGTATCCCAAGGAATTTCCTTATTGAATTGAGTGTGTAGATGTAACAGTGGTTTCTTTAACTGTTGCAGACCGTGAATCCACATTTTAGCTGGGGAGAAAGTGTGCATCCAAGTGATGACACCGATACATTTTTCATCGTTGTTGGCTGCTTTGAACACTGCTTCCACTTCTTTGGAAGAGTTGGCAGTTCCTTTATATACTACTTTTACAGGAAGTTTCCCTGATTCGTTCAGTCCGTTTACCATTTCATTGGAGTGAGCGTCTACTGCTATAACTGCGTCACCTCCGTACAGAAGCTGTGCTCCTGTTACAAACCATACTTCATACTGATCAAATGCTTTTTCCATAATGTTATATTTTAAAAGGGTTATTAATATCTTTGTTTCTTATTTCTGTCCATAATAGGCATTGGGGCCGTGTTTGCGGCTGAAATGCTTTTCTATTAATAAAGAATTCATCGTTAAATGAGGGTTGGCGGCAAAAGCGATACTTGCCATTTTGGCTACCTGTTCCATGACTACTGCATTATGTACAGCATCATTGGCATCTTTTCCCCATGCAAAAGGACCATGATTTTTTACTAGTACTCCCGGAGTATGTACAGGGTTCAGGTTCTTGAAACGTTTCACAATCACATTGCCTGTTTCCTGTTCGTAGGCACCTTTTACTTCCTCTTCAGTCATATCTGCGGTACAAGGAATGGCGTCATGGAAATAATCGGCATGAGTCGTTCCGATATTGGGGATATCCATTCCGGCTTGTGCCCAGGCGGTAGCATAGGTGGAGTGGGTATGTACCACTCCACCTATTTCGGGGAATGCTTTATATAGAACTACATGGGTGGGAGTATCTGAAGACGGACGAAGAGAACCTTCTACCACGTTGCCGTCCAGATCTACTACAACCATGTCTTCAGCTTTCATATCATCGTATGATACGCCACTGGGTTTGATTACTACCAGACCTGTTTCACGATCGATGGCAGAAACATTTCCCCATGTAAAAATAACTAGTCCGTGTTTCACCAAATCCAGATTGGCACGGAATACTTTTTCTTTTAATTTTTCTAACATAATGAATAATTGGGTAATGTGGCAATCTGCTAATTTGTCAATTGGCAAATTATTGCATCGGCACATTATTTTAAAGTTTAAATTTCGGATCTTTTCTGTAGGCCTTATCATTAAATTTATAAAGATAAGCACCTCGTCGGGAACCTGATTTGTCTATCAAATCTGTTTTTTCAATGAAATCCATTTCGGCTACCCGCTTGCGGAAATTCCGCTTGTCCATCGGTTCGCCATAGATTGCCTCATATAGATTTTGCAACTGTGTCAGGGTAAACAGTTCGGGCAGCAGGTTAAAACCAATTGGATTGTATGATGCTTTGTGCTTCATCAGTTCACGTGCTTTGGAAATCATGATCGGATGGTCGAAAATGAGCTGTGGCAGTTCGTCTATTTTTGTCCAATGGGCATTGTGCTGCTGCACTAGTTCCCTGTCATATTCATTTACATTGACTAAAGCATAATAGGCTACTGATATGACTCGTTCTCCCGGATCGCGCTCTAAGTCGCCAAATGTGCCTACTTGTTCCATATATACATTTTCCAATCCGGTCAGTTCTGCCAATACCCGTTTGGCGGCAGCGTCTACACTTTCGTCTTCTTGTACGAATCCTCCCATCAAAGACCATTTTCCCATAGCCGGTTCAAAATTTCGTTTTAGTAGAAGCAGTTTTAATTCTCCTTCGTCAAAACCGAAAATGATACAGTCTACAGATACATAGAATTTAGGGTTTATGTTATAATAGGTGGTCATGGTTTAGCGTCGGTTTAAAATTAACAGGCTGTATTCTTCAAGATAATTCAAAGCATACAGCCTTTAATTTATGGTTTACCAGAAATAAGCATAGAATAGTGCACAAAGCAGAACTACACCTAAAGAGGTAATAACATCCCATTTGTTCCAACTCTTTCTGATAAGTTCCTTGTAACTGCCGGTAAAGGTGATGGCTTCCACTTGTTTGGCGGTTGGAGCCGGAGTGAAGCATGATACAACAACCATTAACAACAAGAGGAATACAAGTAGCCATATTTCAAAAATAAGCCAGTTTGTCTGCCAAAACCAAGTTGTATTTTCCCAAAACCAGCCGGTCATCACATCTTTTCCGGTATTGGTGAGGATATTAGTCAGCAAACGGAGCATACCAATTAGGAAACCTACAATCATGGCTGTTTCACCGGCTTTCGGAGTGATTTTCTTGGAGAATATACCAAGTGCAAATACGGCTACCATTGCAGGTGCAAGGAGGGACTGTATGCCTTGCAGGTAGTCGTAAAGGCTGCCGAGGCTCATCATTACAGGAATCCATGCCATGCCGAGGATAACTACAACTATGGTGGCGATACGTCCTACCATAACATAAGTAGCTTCACTTTTGTTTTTAAACATGGGCTTGTAAAAGTCTTCTGTAAAAAGTGTGGCGCATGAATTAAAGAAAGCAGCCAGTGAAGCAACCAATGCGCAGATGAATCCGATAGTTACAATACCTTTTACACCGGCAGGCAGAACATCCTTTACCATTACAGCAAAAGCCGCATCTGTATTTGACATATCAAATTCACCTTTTGCAGCCAAGGCGGCAGCTACCATCCCCGGAATAAGAAACATGAAGACAGGCAGGATTTTAAAATAACCGGCTGCAATAGTACCTCTGCGGGCACGCTTCATTACCACATCATTATCTTCGCCTTTACGCTGTCCAAGTACACGCTGTACGATATGCTGGTCGGTACACCAATACCAGAAACCGATGATGGAAGCTCCGATAAATACCCAGAATCCAGGATAATCTTGATACATCGGGTCTGCTTCGGTCCAGTGAAACATATGGTTGGCACCATAAGCGTGTCCGTCTGCTCCTACATTCATGGCGCTACGCGCATGATCCATCATTTCTGTCCATCCTGTAGCAATATTACCGTCTCCCAAGGCTGACAGTCCCAGGAAAAGAACCAAGAAAGAACCGATGATTAAAATAGGGGTTTGAATAGCTGAGAGGGTCATTACTCCTTTCATTCCACTCAGTACGGTGAAGATGCCGGTCAGGACAATAAGTCCGATTGCCCCATACCAAAAAGGAAGTCCAAGTAAGAACTCCAAAAAGATACCTCCGGTATAGGCGGTTACACTCACTTTAGTAAGAATATAGGCTATCAGTGTGATGATAGAAAGCCATGAACCGGTACGCGGGGTATAACGGTATTTAAGGAAATCGGGCATGGTAATGATTTTGCCCATTTTATTGTTTAATAGTTGGTAGAATGGAACAAAAAGCCATCCTAGAAGAAGAATCATCCAACCTTGCATTTCCCAGTGTGCCATACCTACTCCGGATTTGGCACCGGTTCCTGCCAAACCTACCAGATGTTCCGAACCGATATTGGCTGCAAAGATAGCAGCACCAATGATGTACCATGGCTCACCTTTGCCAAATAGATAATCTTCACTGCTTGCTCCTTGTTGCGAGCGTTTGTCTTTTTGTACAGAGCGCCATACCGCCCATATCACAGCTACAATGCCGACTGCCAGTATTGTCCAGTCCAGCCAGATGAATTCATGTGAATTCCAATTCATGATATTAAATATTTAAAGTTTAACAATTATTTTTCAACACCGAATTTAAAGATACATTGGCTGTGATAGGTCTGTCCCGGTTCCAGAATTACAGAAGGCCATTGTGATTTGTTGGGGCTGTCGGGATAGTGCTGTGTTTCCAGACAAACAGACGCGCGTTGCGGATAAGTAATTCCCTTTTTCCCTTTTACGGTTCCATCCAAAAAGTTGCCTGTATAAACTTGTATTCCCGGTTCATTAGTATATACTTCCAAAGTGATACCACTAGTGGGGCTGGTCAGTTTGGCAGCCAGCTGGTTGATATCGCCTTTCGTGTTAAGTACCCAATTATGGTCGAATCCGTTACCGAATTTTATTTGTTCGTTTTCAAAGTTAGTCACATCGGGGGCAATGGTTTTAGGAGTATTGAAATCAAACGGAGTTTCTGTTACTGCCATCATTTCTCCAGTGGTCATGAATGTGCTGTCAACGGGAGTGATGCTGTCTGCATTTACATAAAGAATATGGTCGGTGGCCGGATTGGCAGGGTTTCCACTCAAGTTGAAATAAGAGTGGTTGGTCATATTGATAACAGTCTTTTTGTCAGTTGTCGCTTCGTAATTTATGTCGATGGCATTGTCTCTTGTCAGTGCATAAGTAACAGTAGCGGTTACATTTCCCGGAAAATTGGCATCTCCATCCGGTGACTTCATAGTCAGTGTCATAGTACTGTCGTTTAATTGGTTTGCTTCATAAACTTGGTATTGCCATCCTTTAGGACCTCCATGCAGGCAGTGACCAAAATTATTTTGGGGTAATTGAATGGTTTCTCCATCCATTACGATGACTCCTTTATTAATGCGGTTGGCATAGCGTCCGATAGAAGCACCGAAGTCGCTTGGTATATTTTGGTAGTCAGCAATGCTGTCAAAACCCAGCACTACATCTTTTAGATTTCCGTTTTTGTCGGGGACCATGATAGATACAATACGTCCGCCAAAATTAGTTACGCATACTTCCATTCCGGCTGCATTCTTTAGCGTATACAGTTTAACAGGTTTTACGCCATCCACTATTGTTTCATAATTAGTGGGGTTTAATCCGGACTTTGTAAGTGTTTCTTGAGATTGTTTGGGAGCGCAAGCACTTAACAAGGTCAGTGCGATACCGGTTCCCAGAAAGGTTTTTTTCATGCTTTTCATGATATAAAAGTACTAATTAGTAATAGAGTATATGATTTTGGGTGTAAAAGTAACACTATTACTAATACATTGGATATGAAAAGAGTATGTTGTGCAACATAAAAGTGTATTTCCTACACTTTTATAGCATAAAGAAGAAAAAACCGCTTTGAATCCAAAGCGGTTTTTTCATATGTTAGCGAATTTGAGATCTTTTTTATACCAGCTTGCGAGAACCGTCACTGATGACTACATCGTAAACTTTGGGACTTCTTCCGAACTTCTCTTTGAATCTTTCTTTGGCAGTGGTGATGAATGTTTCGTATAGTTCATTTTTAACTAGGTTGATTGTACATCCACCGAAACCTCCACCCATGACACGTGAACCGGTGACACCGCAGTCGAAAGCAACATCATTCAAGAAGTCAAGTTCTTCACAGCTTACTTCATACAATTTACTCATGCCATAGTGGGTTTCATACATCTTCTGTCCTACGGTTTCGTAATCACCTCTTTCCAAAGCATCGCAAACATCAAGTACACGTTGGATTTCTTCAATGACGTATTCTGCACGCATATAGTCTTCTTCACTGATCTCGGCTTTTGCTTCCTGCAACATTTCCATTGTACAATCACGTAAAAATTCTACATGAGGATGTTTTTTCTGGATGGCGGCTACAGCAGCTTCGCAGCTTTGGCGACGTTTATTATAAGCAGAAGAAGCCAATTCGTGTTTGACTACCGAGTCAACCAATACCAATCGGTAACCTTCCGGTTTGAACGGGAAGTATTGATATTCCAATGAACGACAGTCCAAACGGATCAAACTACCTTCTTTTCCGAATACAGATGCAAATTGATCCATAATACCGCAATTTACACCACAATAATTATGTTCTGTTGCCTGACCTACCTTGGCTAATTCAAATTTATCTATTTTGTTGTCACCGAAAAGTTCGTTGATAGCAAAAGCATACGTACTTTCCAATGCAGCAGATGAAGACATACCTGCACCCAAAGGTACGTCACCCGCAAAAGCAGTGTCAAAACCTTTCACATCTACACCACGTTTGATCATTTCGCGGCAAACGCCGAAAATATATCTTGCCCAACTGGCTTTAGGAGCATCTTCTTCGTTCAAGCCGAATTCTACATAGTCTTTTAGATCAATAGAATAAGCACGTACCTTATCAGTACCATTAGGTTTGATTTCAGCAATCATACCTTTATCTACTGCTCCGGGAAAGACAAAACCACCGTTATAGTCGGTATGTTCTCCAATAAGGTTAATACGTCCGGGTGATGCATATACTGAACCTGTTGTGCCATCAAAATGTTTGATGAAGCGACTTCTTACGTATTCTATATCCATGATATTAATAGTTTAAAGTTAATACTATATGTTTTTATAATTATTCTACAGGAATGTCTTTGTTTACGTTCTTGCATCCTACCAAACCATAGAACAACAGATAAGCAAGCAAAGCGATAATTAACCAATAGCTGGCCATATATCCCACAGCGTCAGAAATGAATTGCTGTAGTAATGGGAAAATACCGCCACCGACAACCATCATCATAAAAATACCTGAAGCTTGTGCGGTATATTTGCCTAAACCTTCTACAGCGAGGTTGAAGATACCTCCCCACATAATGGACGTACATAAACCACAAAGTACCAAAAATAGGGCACTGACAGGTACAGAGGCCATTTCGAATCCATTTTCTACACTATATCCCGGCATAGAGACAGTGATTTCTTTTGGAGTGAAGATTGCGATTAATATAAAACAGATAGCTGTTGCGGAAACAACAATCAATTGTGTGCGTGTAGCTACTTTACCGCTGATGACACTACTTGCAGAACGTCCCACTAACATGAGCAACCAATAGATGGCAGCAATAGCACCACCGATAGCGGCACCGTTGGCAAGCAGGCCCGCACCTTTTTCCGTTGGGTCGGCAAGATAGAAATTTAATGTGCCTGGAATACCGATTTCAATACCTACATACACAAAGATACCGATTACACCTAATACAGTATGGCGGAAATTCCAAGGGCTATGAGAGAATTTCTCTTTTTCATGACCTGCTTTTCTTAGATGAGGCTCTGGAATGGCGATGAATGAAAGAGCGATAAACGCTGATACGAATACACCCATTGCGATGAAAAGCAGAGGAGCTACATCTGACATAGCTGTTTGAGGGGTAACAGAACCAATCAAGGCACCTACGAAAAGCGGAGTCAAAGTACCTGACAATGAGTTTAGAGCACCACCGGCTTGGATTAATTGGTTACCTTTGTTACCACCACCACCTAAAAGATTTAGCATCGGGTTAACTACAGTGTTCAGCATACATACACAAAAACCACAGACGAAAGCACCAAGCAGGTAGATGATAAAATTCATTTTAATGGCATATTCTCCTAAATTGAATACGTCTATATCTGCACCGAACAAACTGGAAATATATTGGATAAACAAACCGATGAAACCTACTGCCATGGCAATGAGGGCTGTTTTTTTATATCCGATTTTTACAAGCATATTACCTGAAGGAATCCCCATAAACAGATATGCGAGGAAATTCATCATATTTCCCATCATACCCAAGGTATTGGCACCTGCATATTGGTTTTTCCATATTGTGCCGAAAGGCGCAGCAAGATTAGTAACGAAGGAAATCATCGCGAAAAGGAAGAACATTGTAATGATAGCGATGATATTACCGTTCTGTTTTTGTTGATTCATGGTTTTGAAAAAATTATAAGTTTATTAATTAGGTTATTTCATAAAATTATTTTTCTACACCGAATTTGTAGATGGTTACTTGATTGTAAGTTTCCCCCGGATGTAGAACACAAGAAGGGAAATGGCCTTTATTGGGCGTATCAGGAAAATGTTGTGCTTCAAAACAGATGGCACTTCTTGCTGGGAAAGTTGCTCCATGAGCACCTTCGAAACCATTGTGCCAGTTTGAAGTGTAAACTTGTACACCGGGCTCTGTAGTGTATACTTCCATGCTACGACCGCTTTCGGGCTCCACACATTTTGCTGCAAAACTCAGTGTGCCTGCTTCACGTTTGTTTAATACATAGCAGTGGTCATAGCCGGCACCGAATTCTAGCTGTTCGAATGGGTCATTGATTCTACTGTCTACTCTTTGAGGAGTACGAAAATCCATAGGAGTACCTTCTACTTTGGCAATTTCGCCTGTAGGGATGGATACATTATCTATCGGAGTATAAAAATCAGCATTAATGGTTACGATGTTGTTATCAACGGTTGCCGTAGGATTGGCAATGCCTGATAGGCTGAAAAAACCGTGGTGAGTAAGATTTACCAATGTTGTTTTGTCTGTTGTAGCGTGGTAAGTAATGATGAATTCATTTTGATTACTTAAAGTGTACGTTACGTGAATATCCAAATTTCCCGGAAATCCTTCTTCGCCATCAGCAGATAAATAATGCAATTTCAAGCTTTGGGGAGTTTCCTGTTCTGCATCCCAAATGCGGGTATGAAATCCGGTAGGACCGCCATGCAGCGAGTTGGGACCATTGTTGATAGTCAGTGAATATTCTTTCCCTTCTAAAATGAATTTGCCTCCTGCTATACGGTTTCCGTAACGACCGATAAGAGTACTGAGGAAAGGTTCGTGGCTATTGATAACATGGGTTATACTATCATGTCCTTGAATGACATTGGCATATTTACCGTTTTTGTCCGGAACCATAATAGCTAATACTGCTCCACCATAGTTGGTGACAGCTATTTCAGCTCCGTTTTCATTTTTCAGAATGAAGAGGTCTGTTTGTTTCCCGTTCACTGTTGTCTGAAAATCGGCCCGTTTCAGGCCGCATAAATTCTCATCGGAAGTAGATGTGTTTATCATGTTATTGAAAATCTTTTTATTTTATGTATAAAACTAATGCAAATAAAAAGATTTTCTTCGGTATTCCCAAACTTTTTCTATAAAAGTGAACGGACTAAACGTGAAATTTTAATAAATCCGCAACGATAAAGCTGCTTCCTCCAACAAAAATAAAGTCATTTTTGTTAGCCTTTTCTTTAGCGGCTGTTACAGCTGTTTCTACATCAGGATAAGTATCTCCGTGCAGCCCGGATTGCATCGCTAAGCTTTGTAATTCTTTTTCGGATAAAGCACGCTTTACGCTGGCTTTGGTAAAATAATAGGTGGCATTTTTAGGAAGCATGGACAATACTCCACTGATATCCTTGTCGTTTACCATACCTATTACAATGTGTAATCGTTCATATTTCTGATGTTTTAATTGTTCTATGATATACGAAATACCTCCTACATTATGTCCTGTATCGCATATTAAAGTCGGTTCACTTTCTAATTTTTGCCATCTTCCCATCAGGCCGGTGAGTTCACATACTTGTGAGAATCCTTTGCGTATATTGCTTTCGGTAAGTTGATAACCTGCTTGTTTTAATAGGCGGATGGCAGATAAAAGTGTATTGGTGTTTTTAAGTTGGCAAAACCCTTCCAGTTCGCCTTCCAGATTGAGGTAGTCGGTTGTTTGATATATTCGTTTACCTTTTTCATTTATGCTGGAGGAGTGTAATAACTGTTCTTCTTCTGCAAAGTAGATAGGAGCGTTTACTTCTTTAGCACGGGTTGTAAATATAGGTTTGGTTTCGGGTGTGGTTTCACCGATAACTACCGGGGTCTTTTCTTTGATGATTCCGGCCTTCTCTGTGGCTATTTTGGCTAATGTGTTACCTAAGAATTGTATATGGTCGAAACTGATATTGGTTATGACACATAGATCCGGACGGATGATGTTTGTACAATCTATTCGTCCTCCCAGGCCGACTTCTATAATGGCTACATCTACTTGGCTTTGGGCAAAATAGTGGAAAGCCATTGCGGTAGTCAGTTCAAAGAAAGAAGGATGCAGAGGTTCAAAAAAGGCACGGTGTTTTTCTACAAAGTCTATGACATATTCTTTGGATACAGGAATTCCGTTGACGCGGATTCGTTCACGGAAATCTATCAGATGTGGAGAAGTGTAAAGTCCTGTCTTGTATCCGGCTGATTGTAAAATGGCGGCTAAAGTATGTGAACAAGAGCCTTTTCCATTGGTCCCGGCTATATGAATGGTTCGGAATTGGCGATGGGGATGGTTGAAATACTTGTCTAAAAGATAAGTGTTTTCTAATCCTGCCTTGTATGCATCTTTTCCTATATGTTGGAATAATGGGGCACTATTATATAAATAATCCAATGTTTCTTCGTAATTCATGGCAAATGTTTTTATTTACCGCAAAGTGTCACAAAAGAATGCCAGGCAGATATAAAACCTGGTATTCTTTCTGTGACACTTTGTAGTATAAAAATTAATCGAAGAAGTTTTTGAACTTCTTGAATATTTTTTCTTTAATGCTTGTATTCGGTTTGAAGTTATCCGATTCTTGCATTTTCTCTAGTGCTTGTTTTTCATCTTTATTCAACGTTTCTGGAATATATACGCTTACATTGACTAATAAATCACCTGTACCGTTACTGTAACCATAACTATTGACATTGGGCAATCCTTTACCTCTTAGGCGTAAGACCTTACCTGGTTGGGTGCCTGGTTCAATTTTTACTTTTACTTTGCTATCAATAGTTGGTATTTCTACAGTGCCTCCTAAAGCAGCAGTCGGAACGCTTAGTAACAGATTGTAAATCAAATCATTTTCATCGCGTATTAGGTCTGGATGGGATTCTTCTTCTATGACAACAAGCAAATCACCGGGAACACCGTTATGTTTGCCCGCATTTCCTTTCCCATTGACAGAAAGTTGCATTCCTTCAGCCACACCGGCAGGAATTTTCACTTCCACGACTTCTTCTCCGTATACAATACCTTCTCCTGCACAAGCTTTACATTTGTTCTTAATTATTTTCCCTTCTCCGTTACATTGTGGACATACGCTTTGTGATTGCACCATTCCAAAAATGCTTTGTTGGGTGCGGGTGATACTTCCTGTTCCATGACAAGTGGGACACGTTTCCGTTCCTCCTTCTCCTTCGGCTCCTGAACCATGGCAATGGTCACATGTTACGTACTTTTTCAGTTTGAATTTCTTTTCTACTCCCGTAGAAATCTCTTTTAAGTTCAGTTTTACTTTTACACGGAGGTCTGAACCACGGAACTTGCGTTGTGCGGAACGTCCGCCACCACCGAAACCTCCAAAGCCTCCGAAACCTCCTCCATGTCCACCGAAGATGTCACCGAACATAGAGAAAATATCATCCATGGACATACCTTGTCCGAATCCTTCAAAACCGCCACCGGCAGCTCCACTCATTCCTGCATGTCCGAATTGGTCGTAACGGGCGCGTTTATCCGGGTTGCTCAACACATCATAAGCTTCGGCAGCTTCCTTGAATTTTTCTTCCGCTTCTTTATCTCCCGGATTCTTGTCCGGATGATATTGTATTGCTTTTTTGCGGTATGCTTTTTTTATAACATCAAGGGTGGCTGTTTTGTCCACCTCCAGAACTTCGTAATAGTCTCTTTTTGCCATGTCGTTTTATGATACTGTTTTATTGAGCCACAACTACTTTGGCGTGGCGTATTACTTTGTCATTCAGCTTATAACCGGTTTGTACACAGTCCAATATTTTTCCTTTCTTCTCTTCGGAAGGAGCTGGAACTAATGCAATTGCTTCGTGATAATCGGTATCAAAGTTCTCACCGTCAGTCTCTATTTTCTGAAGTCCTTCCTGGTTCAATACTTTCAGGAATTTGTTGTAGATCAACTCAATTCCTTCACGCATTGCTTTTACATCATCCGAAGTTTCTGAAGTCTTTACTGCACGCTCCAAGTCATCCAAAATAGGAAGAATGGCAGTAATGGCCTTTTCTCCACCATTCTTAATCAATTCGGCCTTCTCTTTCATGGTGCGTTTACGGTAATTGTCAAATTCGGCTGAAAGACGCAGGTATTTGTCATGCTGCTCTTCTATTGTTTTCTGAGCTTCCGCCAATTCCTTGTTCACCTTCTCTTCAGCGTTCAGTTCTTCTGTTGCTTCTTTCTGAGTTTCTTCATCAATGGCAGCTTCTGCCGCTTCCTGATTTTTCAAAACTTCCTCGTCTTGAGGTTGGTTCTTCTCTGTTGGGTTCATATTCTTATTAAACTTTTTGTTTTTCTTATTTTTACTCATAACAGTCAGGTCTTTTAGGTTAATTTACTGCTAACAAATTTCGTGCCTAGTTGTTTTCTTAGAGTAAGAATTTTGCAAAAGTACGGAATTTCTGCCACACTGGCATACTTTTCTGAATTAAAATGCCTACCTTTGCAATTCCAAAATAGAATAATTATATAAATAAGGTATATTAGGATGATTACAGTTTCGAACTTGGCCATTCAATTTGGTAAAAGAGTGTTGTATAATGACGTAAATATGAAGTTCACCAATGGTAATATTTACGGGGTTATCGGTGCGAACGGCGCCGGAAAATCTACTTTCTTGAAAGCAATTTCAGGTGAGCTGGAACCGACTAAGGGCTCAGTGGTATTAGGACCGGGCGAACGTCTGTCTGTATTGAGCCAGGATCACTTTAAGTGGGATGAATATACAGTCATGGATACGGTTATGATGGGACATACTGTGTTGTGGAACATTATGAAACAGCGTGAAGAACTGTATGCGAAAACTGATTTTACAGATGAAGATGGCTTGAAAGTTTCTGAATTGGAAGAGAAGTTTGCCGAACTGGATGGTTGGAATGCCGAGAGTGATGCTGCTTCTTTGTTGAGCGGATTGGGCATAAAGGAAGACAAGCACTATATGTTGATGGGGGAACTGAGCGGTAAGGAAAAGGTGCGTGTCATGTTGGCGCAGGCACTTTACGGTAATCCTGACAACTTGTTGTTGGATGAACCTACCAATGATTTGGATATGGATACGGTGACTTGGTTGGAGGAATATCTTTCTAATTTCGAGCACACGGTGTTGGTGGTAAGTCATGACCGTCACTTTTTGGACTCTGTTTGTACTCATACTGTAGATATTGATTTCGGTAAAGTGAATATGTTTGCCGGTAACTATAGCTTCTGGTATGAATCAAGTCAGTTGGCACTTCGCCAGCAGCAGAACCAGAAGGCTAAAGCTGAAGAGAAGAAGAAAGAGTTGGAAGAATTTATCCGTCGTTTTAGTGCCAATGTGGCTAAGAGCAAGCAGACAACCAGCCGAAAGAAGATGTTGGAAAAACTGAATGTAGATGAAATTAAGCCGTCGTCCCGTAAATATCCCGGTATCATCTTTACTCCGGATCGTGAACCGGGCAATCAGATTTTGGAAGTATCCGGCTTGCGTGCGGAAACTGAAGACGGTATGGTATTGTTCAATGATGTGAATTTTAATGTAGAAAAAGGAGATAAGATTGTCTTTTTGAGCCGTGATCCGCGTGCCATGACTGCTTTTTTTGAAATAATCAATGGAAATCGTACTCCGCAGGCTGGTAAATTCGCGTGGGGCGTTACTATTACTACGGCTTATTTGCCTTTGGATAATACGGATTTCTTTGAAAGTGATTTGAATTTGGTAGATTGGCTGAGCCAGTTTGGCGAAGGTAACGAAGTCTATATGAAAGGTTTCTTGGGGCGTATGTTGTTTTCCGGAGAGGAAGTATTGAAGAAAGTGAATGTGCTTTCCGGAGGTGAGAAGATGCGTTGTATGATTGCCCGTATGCAGTTGCGTAATGCGAACTGTCTGATTTTGGATACTCCAACCAACCATTTGGACTTGGAATCAATTCAGGCTTTCAATAATAATCTGAAGACTTATAAGGGAAATGTGCTGTTCTCTTCCCACGACCACGAATTTATTGAAACGGTGGCGAACCGTATTATTGAATTGACCCCGAATGGTATCATTGACAAGATGATGGAATACGATGAATACATCACTTCTGATCATATTAAAGAAATGCGTGCGCGTATGTATGGAGATAATTAAATTATAAATATGAGCTGAAAAAGAAAGAGTCATTGGGAGCCATTGTTCCTGTGGCTCTTTTTTTATGGTTTAGCCGCAATTCTCATTCTGTATGAACCATAATGAGTTCAAAAATCTATGATAATGGACGATAATCCATGTCGTTATATTAGAATTAGGATTATTTTTGTGTTCATTAAAAACATGAAATGATACTTATGAAAAACTTAATTTTGATTTTGATTTTTGCAGCTGTTGGCTTGAATACGATGGCTTCCAATCCTGTACATGTGATTATAACTGCCGGACAGTCTAATACCGATGGACGAACTCCTAATGAAGATTTGCCGGCATATATTAAAGCATTGGCTACGGACACACTGACGTATGCCGAAGGTGCCTACCGTTATTGTCAGATAGCTCAGAATGACGGAAAGGGAGAATTTATTCCTTTCTGGCCTCGTGCCAAACGTAGCGGAAAAAATAATATGTGGGCTTTTGATGCAGTGACATATTATTGGTTGGAGCAGTTGTTGCAGGAGAAATTTTATGTGGTGAAATGGGCTGTTGGCGGAACTTCCATAGCACCTGATTATAATGCTTCCAAGGGACGTTTTTGGTCTGCGGCGCCTGAATGGCTGGCACAGGCTAAGCCAACTTCTGATGGAGGAAACTCCTTGTTGCTTTCTTTCATTCAAGAGATAGACATGTGTATAGACAAGACTCTTTCCCGCCTGAAGGATGGCTATCAGATAGATGCATTTCTTTGGCATCAGGGGGAAAGTGATTATGCTAAAAGTAAAGATTATTACCGTAACTTGAAGACAATGGTGGCTTATGTGCGTATGCATCTGACAGAAAAACCGGAAAGGATTATTCTCGTTTGCCTTTTATTTTGGTACTGTTGCCCGAAGTAATAAATATTTCAGCAGAGAAGTGGAGAATGCGATGAAGCAATTGGCTGCTGAAGATCCGAACATGCACCTGATAGATATGTCAGGCGCGGAATTGTTAAATGACAGACTTCATTTCACGGCTCATTCGGCAGAGTATTTGGGACAACAGGTATATAAGCAGTTGGAACAAATTATTAAAGGAGTTACCGTCAGGACTGATGAATTGAAAGGAAAACGTTTGGGAATTATTGGAGATAGTTATGTGAAGAATCATAAGGAACCTGTTAAGAATACCTGGCATTATAAATTTGCCGAGAAACATGGTATGGAATATTTAAATTATGGCAAGAACGGCAGCAGCATTGCTTATAGTAGCCCGCGTTGGGGAAGCGATGTATGTAAGATATAAGGAAATGCCGGATGATTTGGATTATGTTATTGTTGTGGGTGGGCACAATGATGGTTTTAAATTGATTCAATTGGCGGTATTGATGTATTTAAAGAGAGGCTGGCAATGCTGTGTGAAGGGCTTATTGAAAAGTATCCCACAGCTAAGATTTTTCTTTACCCGATGGAACTGTAAAAATTTTGCAGGAAGTGATGCTGAGAAAGTGGTGGATGCTATGATTGAGGTTTGTGGAAATTATAGTATTCCTATTTTGACAGCGCCCGAAAAGGAGGAATTTATGCAAGTAATGATCATTTTAGGAAAATATATTTTCAGAACAGCAAGAATAATACAGATACTGCACATTTGAATGAAAAGGTCATGAACGTTTCTTGAAAGTGGCTGAGAGTTTTATATTGCAATACTGAATAATGTAAATGTAATGGATTATTTTAAAATGTGATGACGCAGAAATAATCCATTTACAATTTTCTTACAGTTCGGAGAAAAAGTAAGGTATTTTCTCCGCTAGGAAAGTAATTCTTTTGATTTTTGTATTTTTCTTGAACCAGTTCATTTCTATATGTGTTGTTTGTTTTGTATGACTTTATTCCAATTTCCAACTATTTGCCCGTTGTACAGAATAACCGGACGGAATATCCCGAAAGAATTGAATGCTTTGTGTTGGTATTCTTTGTTCAATACATCAGTACGGTCTTTGTAGCTGATTAGGTATTCATCGTATGGAGGAAGGATATGCAATATGTCGGTTGTTTTTCTTCTTTATAAGACTGATGAACATATAATTTTTGTGCTAGGAAACGGTCAGAAAGCAATTCTTGTTCAATGGCGGCTATACCTTGTCTAGCTTCCGTTACCGAAAGTCCGGACCACCATACAAAGTCTTTCAGACTGGCAGGAGAGTGGCTTCTAAAATACTTGCGTGCCAAGATAGCTAGCGCCTCTTCTTTATGTAATTCTTGTATTGGAGGAACACGCTCATCCAAAAGTGCGAAGGTGATTTTATTATTTTATCTGCTCCGCTGCAAATAAGTCCTTCAGCTTCAGCGTGAATCAGGAAACGGTTGGATAATCTTTCATTGGTTTCCAGCCCTCCTTCTTTAAATACGTTGTCAATTTCTTGCTTGGTCAGATGATTGTGTCCTGCTAGTGCCTTTTCCAATAATCGGTTTGCTTTGTTGTAAATGTCAACTGAAATGTCTTGTCCTCTGGACTTGGCAAAGAGTCATTGGCAGTAATGATGCGTCGGGATGAAAGCTTCAGCATCCAGCGTATATCTTCTGCAGCTACATAATGCCAAGTAGGACGCATGACATGAATGCGCAATATATCTCCTTTGCCAGTGCCTCATTGACTGTTTGCAGATTTCCTGCCTTTAACCGGATACCAATAGCCCATTTGGACATGGTGTAATCTTGCGCTTGAATGCCTCCCATCCATGATACAAGATCTTTCGGATTATTGAAAACCGGATTTATTAACTGTTGGCTGTGCAGACGGATGGTAGGTATCATTTCAGATAATTTCCATCAAACGATAAAGGTAAAAGTCCGCTTACGTTTTCTAATATATAAATATCAGTCTTACTATAAAGCAGTATCCGCATAGGTTTTCCATATCGTTTTTCAGTTTCTAATAATACTTGCCGACAGGCTCCGCAAGGAGGAATAGGTGTGTCAAGAAAACCATTTTCTGTGCGGGCAGCAATGGCGAGTGTTTTACTGCTTGATCCGGATATTGAGAATTGGCATAAAACAAAGTGGTACGTTCTGCACAAAGACCAGATGGGTAGGCTGCATTTTCTTGATTGGTTCCGGTAATGACGATATCATTTTCCAACAGTGCGGCGGCTCCAACAGCAAAATGTGAGTAAGGAGCATAGCTTCTTTTCGTTGCTTCACACGCGGCGTCTATCAGTTTGCGGTCCTTCTCTGTTAGTTCGTCATAATGGCAAGCCTCTATGTTTATTTCCAGTTTGATTTGTTTCATGATACGTTCCTCTTTGTTTTCTTGCAAATGTAATGTTTTGTTTTAATCTCCCAATGTTTCTTTTCTAAAATCTGGTTTTAAATTTATTTGTTTTCTTATTGCTTGTCAGAGTTGAATGTGAGAAGAATAATATAGTTACCGATAAAAAGGAGAAAGTTGCAACTTTTTCTTTTATTTGTGCGTCTAATGAATATATAATTAAAAAGAGAAAGATTATGTTAGCAACAACAACACCTACTATCGAAGGAAAACGTATAACCAAATATTATGGCATTGTAACAGGTGAAACTATTATCGGTGCTAATCTGTTTCGTGATTTTTGCTAGTATTCGTGACATTGTAGGCGGTCGTTCCGGTTCTTATGAAGAAGTACTTCGACAGGCTAAAGATACTGCGTTACGAGAAATGCAGGATCAGGCTGCTTTATTGGGAGCTAATGCTGTAGTTGGGGTGGATTTGGATTATGAAACTGTGGGGACAGCGGTAGTATGCTGATGGTAACCGCAAGCGGCACAGCTGTCAGAATAGAAGATTGAGGTAAAGCAGATGTGCCTGTTGCAATATTTTTAGGTTTATTGCAACAGGTACGTTTGCTTTACTGTATTAGGGTATTCCTAATATCTCTTTGGCCTTGTTTTTACTTGAAATGAAATCTAGTGAGTTGACAATATTATCGTAATTTGTTGTGTCAGCTATATGGTCTTTCAGTACTTGTAACATTTTTAACTTGTCATTATCAAAAGTATAAAGTGACATAAGTTTAAGGCATTGTGCGCAACTTAATTTTTATTTATAATGGCTTTTCCAGAGTTGAATCTTTGAATACGGAATTTTTGTTTCATTGTATATCTTTTCAAATTCGTTATCGTCTATTGAACCAACGGTATCGAGGGATATTTTGCTGGAATATAGGTCTCCTACTGAAGTCTCTTTAGCTATTTCATTGTAGGAATCCATGCTTGTTACCTTTCCGTTTCGAAATTCGATAATTAGAAATTTGCAAGACGTTGCAATTCCTCCGCTCTGATATTCCCATTGTTCCAAAGAACCATCGAAACGTCGGAAATCGGGTTTTCCAAGAAGTTGGCCTATTTCTTCTGTTGTCATTCCCTGCTGTACTTTCCATGCTTTCTGTTTGATACTTCCTGTGGTATGACAGCTGACAAGTGTTATACTGATAACAAGCAATAATAGTTGTTTGAATTTTCTCATATATTTATGTTTTGTGTGTTGTTTAGGTTGAATTACCATTGGTTAGTGATTCCCAATATTTTACGTGCATCATCTTGTTTAAATAAAGAATCCAGTGTCTTGATGATTTCTTTTCCATTTTCACGGTCTACAATGCGGTTGGAAATCATTCTTAATACTTTCATTTTTCATCGTCCCATGTAAATATGGACATGAGTCGGGCAGTTTGTTTACAGGTGAAGTAGTTGTTTACAACTCCTACAGATAATAATTCCATTTGGTCGTCCTTAAATGCTTTGTTTTTACTTTTATAGAGGTTTTCAAAATCATGTGGATTCATGGCTTTGTGTTTTGGTCTGTGCGGGCCAGAATGATCAGGGTGGTTGGGTGGAACTACCGTAATGATTTCATTTGGCGGACACACTGCAACTGGAGGCGGAGTAGTGTTGGACTCAAAAGAATCCATGTTTGTTACCATTCCGTCTACAAAATCGATAATAATTACCGTGTTTGCAGCTGTGGACATATTGGTCTTGGTATATTCCCATTGTTCCGAGCCGTTGTCGAATCTACGGAAATCGGGTTTCCCAAGTAAATGGCTGACTTCTTCTTGGGACATCCCTCTCTGTACTTTCATAATAGTGCTACTAGTAGTCAAACTGCAACTGATGACTAAAGTACAAATGGTTAACGCTAATAATGTTTGTTTCAATCTTCTCATTTTTTTTTTTGTTTGTAACAAAGATAAGTTGGGAAAAGGTATATTCTTCTATCTTTTCCCTATTTATTTTAGGGATTTCCTATTGTTTATATGGTAATTCTTCTAAGAACTGAAATTTATTGATAGGAAGATTGAGTTTGAATTCTTTAAATTCATATTCCGGAAGATTGGTTGTATTTTTCTCTTGTAGGAAATGTGATTGATTATTTTAACTTCATCTATAATTAATGTAAAACTTCATTTTCACTTTTAACTTCTTGTTCTCAGGTGGTTCTAACCTATAAACTTTTGACGAATAGATGATAAACGAAGATAAAATTAGGGAAGTATGGGCTTCCAACCCGGAACGGGGATTTAAATTGTTGATAGATTTTTTCAACAGCCCATATATTGGCATATCCGGAGATTGGTTGTATCACATGAGGATGCAGAGGATATTCTGCAGGAAGTCTTTATTCGCGTCTTTCGCCATCTTCCTCAGTTTAGGGAGGAAAGTTCATTGGGGACATGGATTTACCGGATAGCGACCAATGAGTGTCTCCGTTTTCTGAATATGCGTAAGGAACAAGCTGTTTCGGCGGAAGAAGTTCAGGAAGAGTTAATGAATAAGTTGATGGCGTCAGATTATGTGGATTATGAGAACGAAATGGCGGTGAAATTTCAGCAGGCTATTTTGATGCTTCCTGAAAAGCAGCGGGTAGTTTTCAATCTTCGTTATTATGATGAACTGGAATATGAGGAAATTAGCAGGATTACGGACACGAAAGTGGATACGTTGAAAGTGAATTATCATTATGCAAAAGAAGATAAAAGAGTACATGATAAATAATTAAAGACAGGATGGAAAAGGAGTTTGATTTTAAGAATATTGGGAAGCGGATGCCTTATCGTACCCCTGATGGCTTTTCGGAAAAATGCAGAAACAAGTATTGGAGCGTACACAGGCTGAGAGGTTTAATAGGCAGCATAGAATAAAATTGATTATTGGGGCTGCTTTAGCTATTGCGGCTGTCATGTTGGGAGTTCTTTTCTTTCCGATATCCCAACCTGTGGCAGAGGAGTTGCCTTCTCCTTCACTTATTGTTTCTACGGATTTAGACTCTTCTTATTCAGATACTTTGGATCGTTATATAGAATCTATGTCTGATGAGGAATTAGCAGGATGGGTGGAATTATCTGAAAATGATATATTTATAAATTGATTAATCACTAAAAAAAAAATGATGAGAACAAAATTTTTTAATGATGTTGGCAGCCATTGTTATGGGAAGTCAGGTAACACTTTTGCACAAGAAAAGAAAGGAGCTAAATCTGAAAGAAGGCAGTTTAATAAAGAGCAGATGCTGGAAATACAGTGCAATCAAATTATAAAAGGATTGGCATTGGATGACGCAACGACTGCTAAATTTATTCCGGTGTATAAACAATACATGGAAGAAATGCGGGCTACTCGTCATATGGGAGCCTGTCGAAATATTGCAAATAGAACGGCTGCAGATAAACAGACCCCAAACCGCTTCCTACAGATGCTGAAGTGGAGCAGGCTATCAAGGCACGTTTCGCGCAGAGTAGAAAGATACTGGATGTTCGTGAGAAGTATTATAATGAGTTCCGGAAATTTCTTTCTCCTAAACAAATTCAGAAAATGTATAATATGGAGAAACACAATGGCGATAAATTCCGTAAAGAGATGAGAAAAGACAAGGAATGAAAAGCAGCATGATGGGAGAAGACATATGCCACAGGGCAATGTGAAGAAATAAATATGGATGAAAATGTAAAATTGTGCTTTCATTGTCTTTATTGCTTTATTCTTTTAGTGGCTGCTGTTTATGGTAGCCACTATTTTGTTTTCTCAGTGGAAGTATATATTTTGTGAAGCTAATAGTAGCTATTTAACTAATAAAACAATACGATGAAAGTAAAGAAATTAAGTGGTAAAGTTCAAGATGCACGACAAATACCGACCTTGTTTGATAATGAGAACATTACGTATCATCCTATTAATATAGTGAACTGGAAAGAATATCCTTATCAACCTCAAGTCTCTTTCGTATAGCCTATACAAATGATGCTATATTAGTCCATTATAAAGTAGTAGAAGACAGTGTTCGTGCCAAATACGGTGAAGATAACGGTAGTGTTTGGACAGATTCCTGCGTGGAATTTTTCTCTATTCCTGCGGGAGATGGCATTTATTATAATTTGGAATGTAACTGTATCGCTACGATTCTTTAGCAGCAGGTTCGGAGCGTAATAATCGTGAAATGGCTCCTTCTGAAATAACGGATCAGGTGAAGCGTTGGGCTAGCTTGGGCAGAGAAACTTTGAAGAAAAGATAGGAGAATGTACTTGGGAGGTGGCTTTGCTGATTCCGTATAAGGTATTTTTAAGCATGCCATTACCGGGCTGGATGGAATGAGCATACGGGCTAATTTTTATAAATGTGGAGATGAATTGCAAAAGCCTCATTTCTTATCATGGAATCCTATTAAAATAGAGAAGCCGGATTTTCATCGTCCGGATTTCTTTGGACTTTGGAATTCGAATGAAATTCGTAATTAATTTAAAAAGATTGCATACAGCCGGATAAAATGGTAAGTTTGCAACTATATATAGCGGAAAAAGTATAGTCGCGATTTTGAAACAGTTTTATATGATGAAACATACGTTGAAATTTATATTAATCGGGTTGTTTTGTTGTCTATGTAATTTTACAGTGCAAGCGCAAACCCGTAACCGGCAGTATGAGGAATATATTCATAAGTATAAAGATCTCGCTATCGATGAGATGAAACGGTATCGTATTCCTGCCAGCATCACTCTGGCTCAAGGATTATTGGAATCAGGAGCGGGAAAAGTACACTGGCTCGTAAATCCAATAATCATTTCGGTATAAAATGTGGTGGTGACTGGACTGGTCGTACTGTACGGCATGATGATGATGCCCGTAATGAATGTTTTCGTGCCTATAAGCACCCTCGTGATTCATATGAAGATCATTCTAAATTTTTAAAGGACGTTCACGTTATGCATCTCTTTTAAATTAAAATCACCGATTATAAAGGATGGGCGCATGGGCTGAAGAAAGCGGGATATGCTACTGACCCTCGCTATGCATATCGTTTAATTGATATCATTGAATTATATGAATTACATAAGTATGATACCAAGGATGGTATAAAGTGGATGAAGGAATTCCCAAACCCGCATCAGCCTTATTTGGCTAATGATTTACTCTATATTGTGGTACGTCCGGGGATACATTTAAAAACTTTCTAAAGAATTTGATATCAGTCAACGCAAGTTGAGGAAATACAATGATCTTTATAAGGGATATGTATTGAAGCCAGGCGATATTATTTATTTGGATAAAAGCATCGTCGTGCGGATAAGGAACACATAGTTCATGTTGTCCGTGGGGAGAATCTATGTATTCCATTTCCCAAAAGTATGGTATTCGTCTGAAAAATTTATATAAGATGAATAAGATGAAACCGGAAGACCCTTCTCCTAAAGTAGGTGATATATTGCGTTTGCGTTAATCATTATTGTACGGTAACTGATGTTTAAAAGCGTACAGGGTGTCCGATATCGGACACCCTGTACGCTTTATTTATTATTGATTATCAATAAGTTGTTTCCTTGGCACGGATGTTGTTTATTCTTTAGCACAAAAATGATAATAATAAAATTACAATAAGTTATGGACAGAGAAATTCCTAAAGAAGTGCGTGATAAGGAGCGCAAAAGAAGTTCATTAAATATGGTGCAATAGGTGTGGCGGCAGTGGTATGTATAGCTGTATTGATTTCGTTTATGCGAAGCAGCGTCAATAGGAAAGATTTGGTGTTTTCAGAAGTAGACAATGGAACTATTGAAGTAAGTGTCAGTGCTTCCGGTAAGGTTGTTCCGGCTTTTGAAGAGATTATCAACTCACCTATTAATACTCGTATCGTGGAAGTTTACCGTAAGGGAGGAGACAGTGTGGATGTAGGTACGCCGATTTTGAAACTTGATTTGCAGAGTACGGAAACTGAATACAAGAAATTACTGGATGAAGAACAGATGAAACGTTATCAGTTAGAGCAGTTGAAAGTGAATAATAATACGTATCTGAGTGATTTATCGATGCAAGTGAAAATTTCCGCCATGAAATTGAACCGTATGGAGGTGGAACTTCGTAACGAACGTTATTTGGATAGTTTGGGCTCTGGAACAACGGACAAGGTTCGTCAGGCTGAACTGAACTTTAATACCGGAAAATTGGAATTGGAACAGCTCCGTCAGCAATACGCGAATGAATCGAAAGTAAAAGAGGCTGATTTGAAAGTGAAGGAGTTGGAATTCAATATTTTCTCAAAGAGTCTTGCTGAAATGAAACGTACATTGGATGACGCTCAAATTCGTTCACCGCGTAAAGCGATTCTTACCTATATAAATAATCAGGTAGGTGCGCAGGTAGCGGAAGGCAGCCAGGTAGCTATCATTTCTGATTTGAGCCATTTTAAAGTGGAAGGTGAAATAGCTGATACATACGGTGACCGTGTGGCAGCAGGTGGACGTGCCATAGTCAAGATTGGCAATGAGAAACTGGAAGGAACGGTAAGTAGTGTGACACCGTTGAGTAAGAATGGGGTGATTTCGTTTATTGTACAATTGAATGAAGATAATAACAAGCGATTGCGTTCCGGCTTGAAGACAGATGTATATGTAATGAATGCCGTGAAAGAAGGGTTTTAAGATTGGCGAATGCTTCTTACTATGTCGGTCGCGGTGAGTATGAATTATTTGTTCAGGATAGTAAGGATGAAATAGTAAAGCGTAAGGTTCAATTGGGTGATAGTAATTTTGAATATGTGGAAGTCATATCGGGTTGAAACCGGGTGACAAGGTGGTTGTCAGCGATATGAGCAGTTACAAAACAAGAATAAGCTGAAGTTGAAATAAGAAGCAGCTATGACATAAACAACAAGATAAAACTCTCTCTTAATTAATACATTGATTGTTACGGGAAATGAAGTGTTTTTCATCCTTTTCACTCATTTCCCGAACATAATTTAATTTGTTCTTAGGCTATGTCGTTTTTGATCGTTTACCTTTTATATTATTCATAGTGCTTGTTGACATTTTTTCCGGCATACAGCATCAGTCGTATTAGTCCGGTAAAACGGTCACACCGTCTGTTATCGGACAGTATGTAGAATTAAAATTCGTTGAATATTAAATGATTATAGCTTTGGAATGTCTTTTGATTCATGAAAATAGAAAGTGTATAAGATTAACAATTTAAATAAGAAAAAATATGGCAATGATTAAATTAACCGGTATCAATAAAATCTACCGTACGAATGAGATTGAAACATTAGCGCTGGAAAATGTAAATTTGGATGTGGCTAAAGGGAGTTTGTCAGCATTATGGGTCCTTCCGGTTGCGGCAAGTCTACCTTGCTGAATATTATGGGGCTGCTGGACGCTCCCAGCAGTGGAAAGATTGAAATAAACGGCACGTCTGTAGAAAGCATGAAGGACAAGGAACTGGCTGCTTTCCGTAACAAGACCTTGGGCTTTGTATTCCAGTCGTTCCACCTGATTAATTCGCTGAATGTGATTGACAATGTGGAGTTGCCTTTGCTCTATAGAAAGATGGCTGCCAAGGAGCGTACCCGTCTGGCAAAAGAAGTGTTGGATCGTGTCGGTTTAAATCATCGTATGCGGCACATGCCCACACAGCTTTCCGGAGGACAGTGCCAGCGTGTAGCGATAGCCCGTGCTATTGTGGGTAATCCTGAAATTATTCTTGCGGATGAGCCTACCGGTAATCTGGACTCAAAGATGGGTGCAGAGGTCATGGAATTGTTGCATAAATTAAATAAAGAGGATGGACGGACCATTGTGATGGTAACCCATAATGAAGAACAAGCCAAACAGACTTCCAGAACCATTCGTTTCTTTGATGGGCGTCAGGTGCAATAACTACTGATTACTATGAAAAGGAATTTATTAAGAAATAACAGAGATGATTAAACAGTATTTTAAGCAAGCTTTGGCGCAACTTCGCCAGCATCCGCTTATCAGTGTCATCAGCATTGCAGGAACTGCTCTTAGCATTTTCCTTATTATGTTGGTAGTGATGCTACAACAAGTGAAGGTCGCTCCTTTTCTCCCGAGTCAAACCGGGATCGTTTTCTGCATGTGCATTATATGAGTATTAGTCATAAGGATTGGGGACGGAACAAGTAACGGACCGATGAGTGTGCGGACAGCGCGTGAGATATATAAATCATTGAAAACCCCTGAAGCTGTCACTATTTATTGCAGTATGCCGGTATCGACTCCTGTTTCATTACCCGCTATGCCGGCTATTGGAGCGGATGTGCGGGAAACGGATGATACTTTTTAAAGTGTTCGATTTTCGTTTTGTGAATGGAAAACCATACGATGAAGCTACTTTCAATGCAGGCACTCCTGTGGCTGTGATTACTGAGAGCATATCGCGGGCTTTGTTTGGTTCCACAGAATCTGCGGGCAAAGAGTTTTGTTGAATCATGCTCCTATCGTGTGGTAGGGTAGTGAAAGATGTATCTACTCTTGCCGATGCTTCTTATGGCCAAGTATGGATTCCCTTTACTTCGACGGATTTGCCTAATGATACGTGGAGTGACCAGCACATGGGGATGATGAGTGTCACTATTTTGGCTCGAAGCCATGATGATTTTGGAGAAATCCGTGCTGAAGCCAAGCGGCGTATGAGTGAGTATAATTCTATTCTTGCCGATCAGGGTATACGTTGATAGACCGTAACCGGCCATACGATCAGGAAACTCAGTCTATTTCATTTGCAGCTAACTTGGAGCCGGATTTGAAGTCGGCTCGTCGTGAACGTGCTATCATTTTATCATTCTGTTGTTAGTACCTGCTATAAATCTGAGCAGTATGACGCAAAGCCGGTTGCGCCAACGTGTGGCGGAAATAGAGTACGCCGTGCTTTTGGGAGCACCCGCATGGAAATGGTTGGACAAATAATCATGGAAAACCTGGTCGTGACTTTGTTGGCTGGTGCCGTAGGTTTGTTTATCAGTATTGTTATGGCTTATTTAGGTACCGATATCCTGTTTGCACAGCCTTATAGTGCGACATTGAATGCCCCTACAGTTGATTCCAGTATTTTATTGCACCCTTCCACTTTCCTTTATGCATTGCTGTTTTGCTTTGTTTTGAATTTGCTGAGTAGCGGCATTCCTGCTTGGAGGGCTTCAAGGACTAGCATTGTCAATGCACTGGGAGGAAGGATTCACTAAGGTGATAACGAATTAAAAGTAAAGAATCAAGATGAATAAGAAACTATTTACTCAGATAAAAATGAATGGCGGTCTAATCTTTGGCTTGTCACCGAATTATTGTTGGTAAGTGTCGTTTTATGGTATATTGTGGACTATATGTATGTACAGACCTCAATTTATAATGAACCACGGGGATTTGATATTTCTCATTGCTATTTGGTGCAAATGGGACGTCTTACGGACAAAAGTCCAGACTTTATTCCCAATCAGACAGACGAGGAAAAGCGGCAGGATATCAAGGAACTTCTAAGTCGTCTTCAGCATAGACCGGACATAGAGGCAGCCGGATTAGGACAAAATTCTTACCCGTATAATGGCAGTAACAGCAGTGCGTCAGTGGTGTATGATACATTACGTTCGCCGGGATGGACTATACGCAGATTGGTGTCTCCCGATTTTGTCCGTGTGTTCCGTTATCGTGGCACCCGTGGGGAGACCCTGAACAACTGGCTGAGATGCTGAAACATCCGAAGAATTTCTTAGCTTCAGATAATCTTTATAAACGGCGCTATGGATGTGATTTGACTTCATTGGTAGACAAACAATTTTATTTGTTCGGGGATACAACGAATACATATAATTTAGCGGCTTCTTTGCAGGTTGTCCGTTATGGGGATTATTTTGAGGCATGGAACAGTTACTGCATGGTGGCTCCTATGCCGGAAGAATGGTATGATTTGGGCACGGAGCTTTGTGTACGCGTAAAGAGGATCAAGATCGCGATTTTATAGCCCGTTTGAAAGCGGATAGTGAGAAACTGTATCGCGTGGGCAATGTGTTTATCGCGGATGTGCGTTCTTTACCGATATCCGTCGTAACTTTCAGCAGTCACATACGAATGCCTGGAACAGTTACCTTTCGGAATGGGTTTCTTGTTGTTGAATATATTCTTGGGATTGCTAGGTACTTTCTGGTTCCGTACTCAGCAACGACGTGGTGAGATTGCATTGATGAAATCATTGGGTGGAACAGATCATAGTATCTTTGTCCGTCAGTTGGCAGAGGGATTGATATTATTGGCGGTGGCCACAATTCCTGCGATTTTATTGATTGGAATCTGGCAAATAGTGAATTGAATGCTTGGATGAATGGCACTACTATTGAAGGTGGACGTTTCATAATAACAGTTCTTATTTCCTTTATTTTGATTGCATTGATGATTGTAGTAGGCATTTGGATTCCCGCACGTAAGGCTATGAAAGTTCAGCCGGCGGAAGCATTGCATAATGAGTAATCTCTTTTGTTAAAAGGTTTTAGAGCATAGCACAAACATGATAAAACTATATATTAAACAGGCTTTTACCAACTTCGTGAGAATAGGCTCATCAGCTTGGTTTCTATCATAGGAACGGCATTGGCTATTTGTATGATCATGGTCATTGTCCTGGTGTTGGAAGTACGCATTACGGATTGTGTGCCCGAGGTGAACCGTTCACGTTCTCTTTATATGAAAGCGATGTCTATTCATCAGAAAGGAGATACCAGTGATAATTCATCAAACGGCTGTATGTCACTCACAGTGGCTAAAGAGTGTTTTAAGGCACTTACTGTTCCTGAGGCGGTAACTATAGTGTCTACAGGAGGCAGGATGCGTATTTCTGTACCTGCTGGAAAAATGATGACAGTGGATAACCTTGAAACTGACGATACCTTTGGAAAGTGTTCTCTTTGATTTTATTGCCGGAAAGCCGTTTACGGCTGCCGATAGTGAAAGCGGACTTCCTAAGGTTGTACTTAGTGCTTCTGTGGCCCGGAATTTGTTTGGTACGGTAGAAGCGGTAGGACGTACGGTCCAACTCAACTTGGCCGATTATACGGTAGTGGGTGTTGTGAAAGACGTATCCAAACTGGCTGTTTCTTCTTATGCACAGATTTGGATACCTTTCAATTCAACAGAAATAGCCAGGAAGTGCTGGTATGACAATGCGATGGGAACTTTTCGTGTGGTCATTCTGGCACATTCGGAGAAAGATTTTCCTGCCATCAGAGAAGAGGCGGAACGCCTGCGTCAGAAATTCAATGACGGATTGCAGGATTCCGAAATTTTTATCGTGGACAACCCGATGATCGTTTCTCTTTATCTTTCGTCACTGGGGAAGAGAGTTACAGGCGAAGGAAGCTTATTTGCACTACCTGCTGGTGATTGTTATTTTATTGCTGGTACCGGCTATAAATTTGAGTAGCATGACTTTGTCCCGTATGCGGAAGCGTATGTCGGAAATAGGAGTGAGGAAGGCATTTGGTGCTACTGCCAATGTCTTGTTGAGGCAAGTGTTTTATGAAAATTTATTATTGACGCTCATAGCCGGAGCAGTAGGAATGCTTTTCAGTTATGCATGTACTTTTTATTGAATGATTTCTTATTTTCCAATAGCGAGAACCGTGCCCAAATAGGAGAAACCAGTCTTTCGGCAGATATGTTGTTCAGTCCCTGGATATTCTTGGCCGCATTCATTTTCTGCCTGCTCTTGAATTTGCTGTCAGCGTGCATCCCTGCCTGGAGGGCATCGCGCATGAATATTACGGACGCTTTAAACCAACGTTAGATCATGAACAGGAATTTATTGAAACAGATATGGAACGAGCGCCGCAGCAATGCGTTTCTGTGGATGGAACTTTTGTGGTGTTTGTCATATTATGGTATATTGTGGATGTGGTATATGTCACGTTGAGCATCTATAATTTGCCGATGGGCTTTGATATAGAAAATACGTATGTTCTTCGTTTTGAGCGGATGACTTCGAAGGCGGCTGCTTATCAGCCTGGCCGTACTATGAAAGAAGATGTTGCCGATTTGCATGAAATTGTAAACAGGCTTGCGCATCGTCCGGATGTGGAAGCAGTCAGCCTCTCGCAAAACTGTATACCTTATAATGACGGTGCAAACAGTTTTCATTTTATCTGGATACAGTCCCGGTACGTAGTTTGAAACGATGGATAACTCCGGAGTATTTTAATGTATTCCGTTACCGCAATATAGACGGTTCGGGTAGTGAAAGCCTTGCTGAGGCACTGACACCGTCCGGCATGGTCTTATCTGTGAATATTGCCGATGTTTATCAGGATGCACCTTGGCATGGTAAGGAACTTTAGGGCGTAGGGTGCCTGTTTGGCGGAATGAGCCGGAGGCGGAGCATCTTTATAGCTGCTCTTACCGAGCCGGTCCGTTATGACCATTTTACAGCTCCGGATGATTACGGCTCCCGTTATGCTGCTGTGTACCTGACAGATGAGGCGTTGGAATCCTTAGGTGAGACGGTTTATATAGAAGTTTGCCTGCGTGTTCGTGAGGGACAGAATGATGGATTCATAGACCGTTTGATAGTGGATGCCGACCGTCAATATCAGGTGGGCAATCTATATCTTTGGATATAACTCCTTTGAGTGATGTACGCACAGCTTATGAAACGGATTCGGTGAATGAGTTGAATACGCAATTTTGTATCATATTTTTCTTATTGCTGAATATCTTTCTAGGCATTATCGGAACTTTCTGGTTCCGGACACAGCATCGGCGTGCCGAAATAGCGTTGCGTATGGCTTTAGGATCTACCCGTTGGGGAATCTGCGGTCGTCTGATGGGGAAGGAGTCTTGTTATTGCTGATATCTGCTATTCCTGCATTGGTTGTGGCGTGGAATTTGGGATATGCCGAACTGGTGGAAGTTACACGTATGCCTTTTACGGCAGGTCGTTTTGCGATTACGGTTCTGGGCACTTTTATTCTGATTGCTGGAATGATTGTCATTGGAATAGGATACCCTGCCCGTCGTGCCATGAGTATCGAACCGGCTGAGGCATTACATGAAGAATAAATAAAATGAAGAGATAAAACGAATGAAACAGCTATTATTACAAGCATTTAATCTGATACGGCAGAATCCTTTTATGCTACAATCAGTATTATAGGAACAGCTGTCACTATCGCTTTTGTTATGGTAGTAGTGATGATTTATGACTTCCGTACAATGGATATGGCTCCGGAAAGTGATCGGAGCGATATGATGTATACAGGTTCGGGAATGACCTATCGTAAGCTGGATCATACCAACCAGAACAGCGGTATGGGACGCAAGGCTTTTGAAGCATTGTTTTCAGAGCTTCCTGGTGTAAAAGAGGTTACTTGGTATCGTGGCGTTTCCAAGACCCCTTGTAACTTGTCCGCTTCGAATGAGATATTCAACTATTATGTGCGGCCTGTGGCTGATAACTGGTTTAAGTTCTTTGATTATGAATTTATAGCGGGACGTCCTTTCACACAAGAGGAGTATGATGCCCGTCGGTGGGTCAGTGTGATAACCGAGCGTATGGCCTTGCAGCTTTTCGGCACGACGGATGTGGTAGGAAAAGAATATCAAAGTAATTTTTCCTACTAAAGTGGTAGGCGTGGTGAAAGATGTCAATGCTATTTCCCAGACAGCATACGCTGATGCTTTTGTTCCTTTCTCATTGGAAAATGAAGACTATTATGCTACTTGGACAGGGGCTTGGGAGGAATCCGTCTGGGATTGCTCAAACTGCTGCCGGATACTCGTCCTGCAGAGGTACGGACTGAAGTACAGTATCGGCAGGATCGTTTGAATAGTTCAACGGCAGAATATGCTTTCGAGATGAACGAACTCTATACTCATACGGAATACACCTTTTTCGTGGAAAGATATTAGTGCACCGTTGGTTTACAGTATGTTATTGATGGTCTTGCTGATTGTTCCTGCTATTAATATCTCAGGTATGACCAATGCCCGAATGCAGGAGCGTGTGACAGAAATTGCAGTTCGCAAGGCGTATGGCGCATCACGTATTTCCATTATGGTGAGGTTGTTTTAGAGAATCTGCTTACGGTCTTTTGGGTGGAATTTTAGGATATCTGTTTTCGTGTGTTTTGGTTTGGCTGGGACGTGTATGGTTGTTTGGTAGCGGCGAGGTAGAATTATCAGGTATCAGTCTGGATGGAGGTTTGTTGTTGCATCCTGCTTTATTTGTGTTGGTTTTCGGCGTATGTGTTGTTTTAATTTATTGTCGGTATTGATTCCGGTATGGATGGTCACACATCGTAATATTGCAACTACCATTAAAGGAGAATAGGAGGAAAGGAAAAATGATAAAGAGTTTATTCAGACAAATGTGGAACCAAAGGCACGCTAATGTATGGGTGTGGGTTGAATTGGTTGTTGTTCTTGTCTTGCTATGGTACAGCATCGATCTGGTTTATAATTATGAGGTTGCTGCCCGTCAGTCTAAAGGATATGACACGGAGAATGTTTTGATATTCAACTGAATATTAAGCCGGCTTTGCAAAATGATTCTGTATTAATGAGTCATTCTGCTGAATATTTGGAGCAAATCTATCATTTGATCAAACAATATCAAGGGGTGGAGGAAGCTTGTTTTATTATGGGACAATACCTTATACGGGAAATAATATGTATGAGGGATATGCTCCGCATTCGGATTCGACTCATGTGGTAGGCTGTTTCATCCGTTATGTCAGCCCTACTTATTTCAAGGTATTTCGCTTGCAGCCATTATCAGGTTCATTTGAGGCGGAGCGTTGGGACAAGAATGAATACCCCATGCCGGTGTTGATGAGTGAAACGTTAAGTGATTCCTTGTTTAGCGGACGCAATGGAGTAGGGAAACTTGTTTCAATCCTTATTTCCTGAATAGTGTGCAGCCGGAAACTAATTATAAGGTAATGGCGGTACTTCCTGCTCATAAGACCGATGAGTACGAGCGTTACGAACCTTTTATTTATCTTCCCAGTTCGCCGCTGACTTATTGGCATCACATTGCGGTGCGTGTGGCTTCTAATTCCATACCGGGATTTACCGAACGTTTTATGCAGGATATGCAAGGGAAATTATCTATCGGCCCTTATTACTTATACGATATAAATTCGTATGGCGATATGAAGGAAGCTTTCGATATAGAGCAAGGAACGGTGAATTATCTGAATACTACCTATGCCGTTATCCTTTTCTTTGTTTTCAATATATTTTTAGGGATGCTGGGTACTTTCTGGTTTCGGACTCGTAAAACCGAAGTGAGATAGCTTTGCGTATGGCACTAGGTTGCAGTAGGATGAATGTATTTGGTTATTATGTACTTGAGGGCATCCTTCTCTTGGTTTCGGCTGCCATTCCCGCTGTTTTGTTTGTGCGAATATGCAGATGGCGGATCTTACTGTGCATACATTAATGGAACCTGCTTGGGGACGTTTTTGCTTTGTTTTGTGTCGGCCATGCTGTTGTTGGGGATAATAATTTTGCTCGGCATTTATTTCCCCGCCCGGAAAGCGATGAGGATTGAGCCTGCAGACGCGTTGCATAATGAATAATGTTATTTCATTGTCACATGATCAGCAGTGTTCGTATATGAATGGAGTGTCCGATTTCGGACACTCCATTTTGTTGTAAGGTGTTATAAAACAGTGAAATAGTTTTTGGCATACCATTTGCCTTACCTTTGATAAAAGAATAATAACGCAATGAAAAACAAGTAATATCTCTATTTTTAGCCTTTGGCATATCGTTGGTTGCCGGAGCGCAGCCACAAGAAAAGCGACGTGCCATCACTTTGGAGGAAGCCATTACTATTGCCCGTGTGCAAAGTGTAGATGCGGCCGTAGCTTTAAACGAGCTGAAAACCGCTTATTGGGAATATCGTACTTTCCGTGCGGATTTGCTTCCGGAAATGAATTTTGAAGCCACTATTCCCAGCTATAATAAGAAGTATAATTCTTATCAGCAGGATAACGGTGCTTATACATTTGTACGTAATAATTATATGGAAATGAATGGTGAAGTTTCTATCGATCAGAATATTTGGTTGACCGGTGGTAAACTCTCATTGAATACTTCTCTTGATTTCTTGAAACAACTGGATGGAGATAAATCAAAACGATATATGTCTGTTCCTGTGGCATTGACTTTGGAACAACCTATTTTCGGAGTGAATACGATTAAATGGAACCGCCGCATCGAACCGGTGAGATACGCTGAAGCTAAAGCCGCATTTCTTACTGCAACCGAAGAGGTAACCATGACTACTATCAATTATTTTTCAATTTGTTGTTGGCCAAGGAAAATGTAGGCATTGCCCGACAGAATCTGAAGAATGCAGATAAACTGTATGAAGTGGCTAAGGCAAAGCGTAGCATGGGGCAGATCAGTGAAAATGATTTGTTGCAATTGGAACTGAATGTATTGAATGCCCGTTCTACGTTGACTGAAAATGAAAGCAACTTGAAAAGTAATATGTTCAAGCTCCGTTCATTTCTGGCATTAGGAGAGGATGAGGAACTGGAGCCGGTTGTTCCCGAAACGATTCCGACTGTTTTGCTGAACTATCCGGATGTTTTGGACAAAGCACTTGCCAATAATTCATTTGCACATAATATTCGTCGCCGCCAGTTGGAAGCAGATTTTGAAGTGGCTAAGGCGAAAGGTAATTTACGTGAAATCAAGCTCTATGCACAGGTAGGTTTTACAGGAACAGACAATGAATTTAATAGTGCATACCGCCGTTTGAAAGACAACCAGATTGTGGAAGTCGGTTTTAAGATTCCTATTCTTGACTGGGGAAAACGTCGTGGTCAGGTAAAGATTGCTCAAAGTAACCGCGATGTGACCGAAAGCAAGTTACGTCAGGAAACCATGAATTTCAATCAGAATCTGTTTATCCTTGTAGAACAGTTCAATAATCAGCAGGCCCAGTTGCAGATAGCAGACGATGCGGACAAGATTGCCCAGAAACGTTACAGTACCAATGTGGAAACCTTCATGGTTGGTAAAATCTCGACATTGGATTTGAATGATTCCCAGACAAAGAAAGATGAGGCTCGTCAGAAGCATATCAATGAGTTGTTCTATTATTGGTACTATTATTACCAGTTGCGCAGTTTGACATTGTGGGATTTCAATACCAATACTAATATTGATGCCGATTTCGAAAAGATTATCAAACAATAGGATTTTACTATTCAATTCTGTTTGAATATAAAATGGGGTTGTCTTTGTACTTATTAAAATAATAATTTCTACATTTGCAGCATTATGATATTAATTATAGACGATGACAGTGCCATTCGTTCTTCTCTGAGCTTTATGCTGAAAAGGGCGAAATATGATGTGCAGGCCGTACCGGGTCCTAAAGAGGCTATTGAAATAGTCCGTTCGGTTGCACCCCAGTTAATCTTGATGGATATGAACTTCACCCTGTCCACCAGTGGTGAAGAAGGATTGACTCTTTGAAACAGGTCAAAGTGTTCCGGCCCGATGTTCCCGTTATATTGATGACGGCATGGGAAGTATCCAGCTTGCCGTGCAAGGGATGCAGGCAGGTGCATTCGACTTTATTACCAAACCTTGGAACAACGTAGCGTTGATGCAAAGGATAGAAACTGCTTTGGAACTGACTTCACAAGATAAGAAAGCAGCGGTTCCGGTGGAAGATAATGACGGCTTCAACCGTAGCCATATCATTGGAAAGAGTAAGGCACTGATGGATGTGCTGGCCACGATCAAGCGGATAGCGCGTACCAACGCATCGGTCTTGATTACCGGTGAAAGTGGTACAGGTAAGGAGTTGATAGCCGAAGCGGTGCATTTGAACAGTCCCCGTAGCAAGAAACCTTTTGTGAAAGTGAATTTGGGAGGTATTTCTCATACTTTGTTCGAGAGTGAAATGTTCGGTCATAAGAAGGGTGCGTTTACGGATGCCACATCCGACAGGGTAGGACGTTTTGAACTGGCTGATAAGGGTACGATTTTCTTGGATGAGATTGGCGATTTGGATTTAAGCTGTCAGGTGAAACTGCTTCGCGTGTTACAAGAGCAGACTTTTGAAGTTTTGGGCGACAGCCGTCCCCGTAAAGTCGATATCCGTGTGGTCAGTGCGACGAATGCCGATTTACGGCAGATGGTGCAGGAACACACCTTCCGCGAGGATTTGTTCTATCGTATTAATTTAATTACGGTGCATCTTCCGGCATTACGCGAACGCCGTGAGGATATTCCGTTATTGGTCCGTCATTTCGCCGACAAACAATGTGAATCGAACGGTCTTCCCAAAGTGGAATTTACTTCTGAAGCGATGGATTATTTGAGCCGTTTGCCTTATCCGGGTAATATCCGTGAATTAAAGAATTTGGTGGAACGTACCTTGCTGGTCAGTGGAAAGGAAATATTGACTGCGGATGATTTTAAATCACAATACCAGCATCCTATAGAACAGAAGATGACAACGAATCTGCAAGGCATGACCTTGGAGGAGATAGAAAAGCAGACTATTCTGCAAACGCTTGAAAAGTATAACAATAATATGTCACAGGTTGCCATAGCCTTAGGAATCAGCCGGGCCGCTCTTTATCGCCGTTTGGAGAAATACAATATACAAGTGAATGATTAGCAAAACGGAACCGGATAAAATATGAAACTGAAATTCTTGTTCTTCTTTTAGCATTACTGTTGACAGCAGTATGGACTATCCTGCTCGTTCTTACATTGAAGGAACGCGGTGCGCTGTTTTATATAGGAGAGGAGTCATTACATTCAGTCTTGTGTTTCTGGTTTATTTCTATCGCAAAGTCGTGAAACCGCTTGATATCATCGGCAACGGTATGGAACTTCTTCGTGAGCAGGATTTCAGCAGTAGGCTGACTCCTGTCGGACAAAAGGAAGCCGACCGCATTGTGTTGGTTTTCAACCGCATGATGGAGCAGTTGAAAGACGAGCGTCTCCGGTTGCGTGAGCAGAATCATTTTCTTGACCTGCTGGTCAGTGCTTCTCCCATGGGAGTTGTCATACTGACTCTGGACGGACATATTTCCATGCTGAATGCGGCAGCTCTTCGTTTTGGATTATTCTTCGTCAGAGGAAGTCAGAGGCCGATTGCTGTGCGAGTTGGCTTCCCTTTGGCCGAAGAAATAGAACGTATTCCCAAAGATACTACGGAAACAATTCGTCTGAGCGACTCCATGATTTACCGCTGTTCCCGGCTTTCTTTTGTTGACAGAGGCTTTTCTCATCCGTTTATTCTGGTGGAAAGTCTGACTTCCGAGGTGGTGAAAGTAGAGAAAAGGCATACGAAAAGTGATCCGTATGATAGCACATGAGGTGAATAATACGACTGCGGGCATTACCTCTACTCTTGATACGGTGGATGGTGCCTTGGAATGTATGGAGGATACGGAAGACTTGCGCGAAGTGATGAAAGTCTGCATAGAGCGTTGCTACAGCATGAGCCGTTTTATCACGAATTTCGCCAATGTGGTGAAGATTCCCGAGCCTCAATTACAATCAGTGGACTTGAATGACCGCGTGGCCGCTTGCAAGACATTTATGGAAACGGTTTGCCGTAACCGCAAGATTACGCTGCATCTTAATTTATGTAAAGAGAATCCCGAAGTGATGATGGATACTTCCCTGTTTGAGCAAGTATTGGTCAACATTATCAAGAATGCGGCTGAAAGTATCGGGGAAACAGGAGATATCTTTATCCGTACTTCCGTATCACCTACGATGTTGAAATTGCTGATACCGGTGCCGGTATCAGTAAAGAGGTGGAAACCAATCTGTTCAGTCCTTTTTCTCCACCAAGCCTAACGGACAGGGTATCGGTCTTATTTTTATTCGTGAAGTTTTGATAAAACATGGGTGTACTTTCTCTCTTCGTACCTATCCGGATAAACTGACCCGTTTCCGTATCCGTTTCTGATGATTTTCTACCACTTTACCACGCCGCGATGCTTCCGTAAGGAAGTGCAAAGGGGGGTATAGTAAACGTCTTTCGGGTGTTTCTTTTGTGCTGTTGGTTCTTTCGGAATCTCAGTTCAAAATGAAACACCCTTTTATTATGCTAGGCTGTCCACGATAAAAATGTTCAATCAGGATTGGATGAAACCGGTTCGTTTGGTTTATCTTCACAATATTATGTGCTAAATAATTAAAATATGAAATATCCTATCGGCATACAAATTTTTAGTCAAATCCGTGAAAACAGATCTGTTTATGTGGACAAGACCGATTTTATCTATCAGTTGGTGGGTAGAGGAAGTATCTATTTTTCAGCCGTCCGCGCCGTTTCGGCAAAAGTAGTATGAAGGGCGGAAAGAGGTGAGGTAATATTCGGACAAGCCTGAAAATATCCTGTAGTTTGGAATAAGCAAGTAATGTTATAAAATAGCTTGATACATTATTTTATTCATCGTTATAAGCCCAAATCCAAAAAGTTGGGAGCGTTTATGCCCTCATACTCTCACTGTATGTGTAACATGTTGACCATGAATGATTTGTGTAGTTGTGGTAAAAATAGTTGCTCTCACTTATGCTCTCACTAATCCCTCATGCCCTCACTACGTTTTGAAGTATCTTTCCATATAACATGCTTGTTGTCAGTTATATATTCTTTTATAGGATATTCCGGCTTGATGTAAAGTAGGATGTTTTGGCTTTTGAGAAGAAAAGTGTGCGTAAAGGGTTTGTACTTCTATGGAATGTGATCGTAAAGTTCCCGGCATTTCATGCAGGGTAAAAGATCAAGACGTTTTAAAAAGCTCGTTATCTTTTAAAAAGCTCTTGTTCTTTTAAAAAGCCCGTTATCTTTTGAAAGTTCTTGATCTTTTGAAAAAATAGTGTAGCTCTTGTTAACTTTTGAATATCAAAGGATAAACGAAGCATAGAAAATAGACAGGTAACGATTGGGTGATGAAAATCCATTGCTCGCTTGCGTTTTTCTGCATAACTTCAAATGATTCTTCAATTACAAAATTAGTAAACATTCTTGGCCTTAGCAAATTTTTGCGAAATAATTGCCCCGATAAAATTCGGACGCTCCACTGCTTTGCGGCAAGTCACACGAATATTCTCATTAACACCACGTGCATTGCCGGAAATGTAAGGCATGTCAATGGAAGGGATGCCGCTCTTATTATATCCCATAGATGTCATGGGAAAAACAAAATAGCGAGGGCTCTGCGCTTCTATAAAGGAAAATTCTCTTCATACTCTGCCCTGCTCAGTTCCAGCATATATTCAAAATATTCGCGGCTCATCTCTATTTGTTTGTCAAAAGGTAAAGTTTTGTCCAGTTTCCAAATAGCAGTACAATCCATAGGATATAAAGGATTACCTTCCTGATCGAGAACCACAAGATACATATGTCCGGGTATCTCGACAAATTCAATACTTATTCCTGCACTCAGACAAAGGCTTGCCATTGCGCAAGTTAGCGTGGTACAATATCCCTGGCCATTATTAAACACTTCGGCAAAAGTAGACAGGAGCGTTCCCTCAAAAGAATATACTACTCCATATTTATTCATCAACCAATAAAATGCAACCAATTGCTCCTTGACATAATCATTTCCCCACTGATAACCAAAAATCCATCTTTTATGTCTGCGATATCACTCATTGCTTCCTGTTTCAGTCTACTTACCATAGGATTATTGGGTGAAACATAACCAAAGAAAAAGGCTCAAAAGACAAATAGCATATTTCACCATCTTCTCTAATAGGATATTCACCCCAATCCAACGTTTTCAAATATGCAACATAATCCTTAGCATCTGGAGTATCCAGCTCCCAATAAACAGAGTATGGATCTTCTTGAAAGGGAGATACATTAAATTGTTTGGAATATTGACAAATTATATTTTCTTTCATTCTGATTTCCCATTCCATCGTAATAGGCATTGCTGATTTTATGGAAGAAAATTTTTCATATTTCCATTTGATAGGAAAAACATTTCGATACGCTCGTCTCCGGTTGTCAGCATGGATACCGTTCTCTCTTCATTGAGGGCTGAAGCTTTCATTGTCACATGGATTTCTTGCCCGGCAGCCGGATTATCAAAGGCAAGTACCATATCTTCAAACCGGTCTCCCATTTTATAATATTTACTGATACTTGGAGCCAGATAAGTAAAAGTGGCGAGATATAATCAGTTCCCTGGTTGCGAACCAACTCTGCGACAATGCTTCTACATGCAAATCCCTCATTGGAATTTCCTCGTTATCAGCCTCTTCCACAACCTCGGTATAATAATTCTTCTCACAGGCTGTCAAGCAGACTGCCAAACACATCCCGGTCAATATCCGGGAAAATAAATTTGTTAATTTCATATATCTTATATAATAATACAAAGCAAGAAACTGTTTTAAAATAATTGGATGATAATATTAATCAGTCGGTCAGTTATAATAATTTTAAATTCGCAATCCCCAAAATCATGAGCTATAATTATCCGTTTAACTAAAACAATGGCAAGTTTATTAAAAATACTGTAGATCTACAAAAAATAATCAAAGAGAGATCTGTCAATGAAATTTTAACAAATTTGAAAAATCATTAAGGGTACTCCCAGATAACCTTGTGCCGAGTTTATCCCTGTGTCACTATTTTGCTATTTGTGTTATTGCCTTGTCTACGGGATATAATGTTAGGGATCTTACTCTTAATTTCAGCAACTTTGCAAACAACAAAGACTCACTGTCAATGTTGGCTGTTTCTGATATCATATTCAACGCTACAATATCAAGATCTGAGAACTAGAGAATAGCTCTTCTTGGTATATTTTCGTTATTGATTAAATTACCGGCTACCGGTTTGCATATGTTCAGGAATTTTGCCAATTTTGCACATTGGTTATGTATATAATATTTGTTTGTTAAAAGTTTATTACTTTCAAAGTATTGAATTTCAGTAAAATACAAACTTGTTATTCATTGATCTTTTATAAATTTAATTCCGCCAACGCGTTATGTATTAATCAAATTTTAAATTTATCAATATGAACAGCAAATTTTTATTTTAATTCTTTTATGTATGGTGTCGCTCTCTTTCAGCAGTTGTAACAAAGATAAAGATCGGAAGGTGAGCAACTCAGAACGTCTTATCGGTGAATGGATTTATCGTACAACACAGGAAAAGACAAACGGGGAGTGGAAAGATATGCCTACACAGGTAGGTGCTGAAGGCATGCAGACATTCTATAAAGATGGAAAAGCACTCATCACTATGACGTTTAAAGGTGAGTACATGGAGCAGAAATTTGAATGGAATTTGAAAGATAACAATGATTATATCATCAATGGCACTGTGAGAGGACAAATCTTGTTTGAAAGTAACGATTGCTTCTATCTCTACTCGGATGAAACCCTCGATCCGGAAACAGGCGAGAATATTAAAGGAGAGTTTCGCGATATTTACGACCGTAAGAAATAGTTTATGAAGCAGGTCGTTTACAGTGCACTTTACTTCTTGTTTGCTTTGTTTGCGGATGCGACAAGATACAGAAAGGAATCCGGGAAGCAGCGGTCTTTGTTCCGGCTGCTCCCGATTATAATGAATCGAAAATGTGGTATGTCGAACGTAATGACCAAGGCGATGGTGTCGATGTGTTTTACATTCCTTCTACTTGGGAGTTTGATTGGAAAACATCCGACAGCCTTGTTTCTCATTATGCAGACCCATCTTTGCCCGAACATCGTGTACACATGGAAACCGAAATGGCCAAGGTAGCTGAATACATGGCATTGGGAAATAACTTCTATTCTCCTCATTATAGACATATTACCCTTGATTCGTGGGCGACACTCAATGAAGATACCATTGCGTGCAGATATATGGATGTGTCTTTCAAAGATGTAAAAGCTGCTTTCCACCATTTTCTCATAAATTATAACCAAGGTCGTCCATTTATTCTGGCAGGATTCAGTCAGGGTGGAAAGTCGGTTGTGGAATTGATGAAGCACTTGTCTGAAGAGGAACGTAAGCGGATGATTGCCGCATACGTGTTGGGATACAAGGTTACTCCTGCTGATGTGGAGAAAGCACCGTGGATTAAACCGGCAACAGACTCTATTGACACAGGAGTCACCATTTGTTACAATTCCGTTTCGGATGTCAAATACATAAAGTCCGTAGTCAGTGCTCCCAATGTGATGTGCATCAATCCGGTCAATTGGTGTACAGATGCTACTCCGGCAATGCTTAACGATACCATTACGGTGACCGTTGATCCTTATTACAAGGTACTTGTGCTACAAGGGTTTGACGGTTCTTATTTGCCTAACATCCTCAATGTATTGAATACAGGCGATTATCACGGTATAGAGCCATGGGTATACAGCGACTGTCTGAAAAGAATATGCGTCAGCGCATTCGCAGTTTTCAACAGGAAAAATGGGCAGGTAACGATTAGGTGGCGAAAATCCATCGCCCACTCGCGTTTTCCTGCATGATTTTAAATAACTCTTTAGCTACAAAAGTGCTTAATTTACTTGACCTTAGCAAGTTCTTATGAAAGATTTTCAATGGAGATCAAGTCCTGTTTCGGGCTTAATCTCTTTTTATTTTCATTCGTAAGGGTTTTATTATCAAATTATTATATTGTTTTAGGATAAAAGTCCTTATTTGATGTTCCCGAATCTTATCTGCCGTGAGTTTAGGATGACAAAAGGCGGCAATGTATCGAAACAGTCGGATAACGCCATATCATGATATGGCGACTTGTGTAGGGCGTAATATCGGAATAGGGATAGACGGAGCTATGTTGATAGCGGTATAACAGATTTTTATATGGCTATATGGTTATAGCAATATAACGAGAAAGCGTACGCTCTGTGGGGAAACGTTTGCTTTCAGAAGACTTGAAATGCGGAAAAGCCGGCAGAAACGCTGCCGGACCGTCCCCGTAAAAGCTCCGGAGTCACTTTTACATATCTAACTTATAATTCATCTGAAATCACAAAACAGATTGAACCGTATGTGGTTAGTTTGTCTGTTTATTAACTCTACATAAAATTTAAAACTGAATGCATATGACTAGTATAAAAGTAAAATTCCGTCCGTCTTCTACCATCCAAAAGAGGGACTCTACATTATCAAATAATTCATCATCGTGAGGTTCGGAAACTTCGTACCGGTTATAGACTATTCCCGAGCGAGTGGAATACAGTTTTGAAACGGATAAATGTTTCGGCCGGAAAGAATGAAGAGCGAAGACTCTATCTGAGAGCATTGAAAAACATATTGATGCAGATCTGTTCAAAATAAAAGAATGTATCAACCGTTTGAAACAGGAAAATAAACCTTATACAGCCGACCGTATCGTAGAACTTTACTCTACTTATGAAAGAAGTTGTACCTTTCTTTTATGGGAAAGAATTGTTGGTTGAATTGAAGAAAATAGGAAAAGTACGTACTGCCGATACCTATCGAAATGCCTTGGGAAGTTTCGAACGCTTTTGAATGACCGAGCAGATATTCCGCTGGAAGACATGGACTCCAATCTGATGATAGCCTATGAAAGTTGGCTTAAAGGAACCGGTATTTGTCCGAATACCAGTTCCTATTATATGCGTAATCTCAGAGCTATCTATAACCGTGCGGTGGAGCAGGGTTTTGTTACTCAGCAAAATCCTTTCAAGCATGTATATACCGGTATTGATAAAACAAAGAAACGTGCCGTTTCTTTGGATGTGATCCGGGAAATACGAGATTTAAAATTGACGAAAAATCACTGATCTTTGCCAGGGATATCTTTTATTCAGCTTTTATACACGTGGAATGTCCTTTGTGGATATGGCATTCTTAAAAAGAAAGACCTGCAAAATGGGATTCTTACTTATCGGAGAAATAAGACCGGTCAGCTGTTGTTCGTCAAATGGGAAAACCCATGCAGGAACTCATCGATAAATATGATACCTTTGATACACCCTACTTGCTATCGGTTATTCGAAACAATGGTGTGGACGAGTGGCATCAATACCAGAATGCGGCTCATCGTATCAATAGAAATCTGAAGCAGATTGGCAAGCAGATTGGTTTGGATATCCCACTTACTACTTATGTTGCACGCCATGCATGGGCCAGTATTGCCCAAAGTAAAAATATTGCTCTATCTGTCATCAGTGAGGCATTGGGACATGATTCGGAACAAACCACCCAAATTTATCTTAGCTCTTTAGATACATCTGTTGTGGATAAGGCAAATAACCTCATTTTAATGTCTATATAAAAATATATATTTATATAATATTGACTGATAGATACGACATTAACTTTAAAACTACATCTCTTTATAAGAGAAGTATATATTTCAAAAGTACAAAAACTAAATATTAAGACATAAGCGAAATATTTTTCAGATTTTTTGTACAAAACATAAATATGTTGCATAAAATGAGAAACAATCACTTCAATATATATTTCTATATACTTCAGTATAATCCTGTTTATCAAAGTATTAACATTCCTGTAATTGATAGATATACTTCTCTTATAAAGAGTGGTTTATTTACCATGGAGAATTGGTGGAGTAAATATACCGGATCATAAGAAAGACTGTTTAAAAAGCAGAAAGTTTTTGGTACAATAATACAAAACACTTTATAGAAGTACATACTCTCCACAAAATAAACAATTGACTGTTGGCGTGTAGTTGGTAACATTAATTAGATAAAGTATGAATAAACAAATGAAAAGATTTGACCGATTTATTGTTTGTGTTTTAATGGGGATAGTCTCTTTAACTTTCTTTGCTTGTAGCAATGATGAGGATGAGGCTATAACCCAAGTAACCTATGAAATGGGGTTTAGCAGTATTGAGAGCAGCTCGATGACTGACCTAGGGACGATTGAGCGTGCCTATAAGAAGGCTCTGGGAGTGACTGAATCAAGTTTACATTTGAGGGTTCTGTAAACGAATGCGACCAACGAGTGAAAGATGCCTGCGGCAGTGCCGAGGCGGAATTGAAATCTACAACTTGGAATGGAACTTATACGTTTGAGGTTCTTAATCTTAATACGTCAAAGGTCGTTTATTCGTTTGTGATAGAATAAATCCTGTTCAAAGAAAAACGCAATCGTTTTTATATCATTTTATTGCTGTCCGGTAAAACACAAAAGAGCATAAAAATCCTCCTCGAAGCCCCGTAAAATAGGACTTCGGGTTTTATTTTTCAAAAGTAAGCCCCTTAATCGAAAAGACTTGGTTCTGGTGGTGCTTTTGCATCTCCTTTGCAAGGAAATCATTCCAGGTTTTCTCGGGATTTTCCATGAATGCGATAAAATCGACGTAGTACATGAGCATAAGTCGTACCATGGTAACAACCTGCGAGAATGCACAGTGCCTCTTGATGCTTCTTGACAGAACTGTTATCAGCAGATTTGCAATCAAGACTACCCATGTCTGTATTTGTATGGCGTTGACGCTGTCCCCATAGAAGAAATGAAGCGGAAAATTTTGTTTTAGCTGTTTGTATAGCGACTCGATGGCCCATCTGAGGCGATAAATTTCAGAAATGTCCTCAAACGTGAACTCAAAGTTGTTGGTCAACAGCACAACCGGCTTCTTTGTCTCGTAAAATATCTCCACCCTACGTGCCTCATGGGTGAGTTCCCTCTTGTAAAAGCACTTTCTTGTCTATGTGCGTCACCAGTCCCTGCGGGTTGACATAAGTAATGGATTCAAGTTCCTCGTACTTAAGGTTTTCTTCATTTTGGTCACGTAGCACACGCCTTCTTCGGTAAGACGTTGGAATTGTGCGATGTCGACGTAACCACGATCCATCGCCAAAGTGGAGTCTTTTGGCAAATGCACCTCCTTCAGCAGGTAATGATCGTGTTTTGCGGCGGATGTGAGCTGCACCACCATCGGTACGCCGACATGATACTTCATTACTGTATGTACTTTCATGCCGCCTTTTTCTTGCCTGATTTCGGGTGCCGCCCGACACCTTTGAGTATGTTGTCAAAGAGCGTTATTGTGGTGGAATCCATCATGTAAAGCAACTTCTCCCAGTCTTTAGGCTCGTGAGTCTGCCCCTTATAGCACTTGGAGGGGCGGCTGTCCGCTAAAAATTTGGCATACTTCTCCAAAGATACGCATAAACACTTGCAAAGAACTCCTGAGGACGGCGTATATTGGCCTCCGCAAGCGTGCTGCGACGAACCAGATAGTTCATTCCGAGGTGTCCGAGCTTGTGAGCCTCCGCCTTCATGCCTATCTCAAGTTCGCGAAGAGAATCAAAGTGTTTGAGTATGCCGAACAGCATTACCACAAGATGTTGGTAGCCGTCAAAACTCTTCACGTAAGCCTCGCTTCCTTTCGTTTCGCGACTTATTTGAAGAATCTTCTCTTTGTCGAGTAACTTTAACACTTGACTATAGACCGGCTGTCCGGTAAAATGACTATCTTTGCTCATGGTTATATATTTTTCGCAAAACAAAGATAACCAAAGGGCTGATACCTCGTGAGAAGTGTCAGCCCTAATTTATTTTGTTTGAAAAGTTTTACCGGACAGCAATAATATCATTTATTACACATTTTAATAGAACAAAGTATTTATGAAACACGGTCTATTTATGGCTGCCTCGCTATTGAGTTTAGCGATGTCTTTGGCATCATGTTCAGACGATGACCAGAAGTTTGGTCTTTCTTTACCGGAAGGAACAGAAAACACGATTACATTGGATTACACCAACACCTTGAAAACCATCAAGCTGGATGCGGATTCGCATTGGAATGCCTCAGTGGTTTACGCCGATGAGGAAGATGACGGATGGATAGGGCTGTTGGATGATAACGGAGAGGGTTCAGGTGAGATTAATTTCGTGGTGGATGCAAATACGAGCAATGATTTACGTGTTGCCAAAATTATCATCGCATCCGGAGAAAACAAGATTGAATATACCGTCAACCAAAATCCGGTGAATGCCGATGGTGAAAACGGGGAGTTGGATATGTCGAAATTCGGCAAGTCTATACCATTAGGCTTTGGAATGAAAGTTGCGAAAGGGAGGGCTTCGTCAGGTATGACTATGGGGCAGGTGCTTGTGCTCGATTCTTATAAAGAGAACTCGACGTTTAAAAAGTATGCCGAAGAATTGAACCTTAACCCCGCAGGTTATGTGGATGAGACACGGACAACAGAAGTTGAAACACAAATGCTTTACGAATCAAACTGTGAAAGTAACTCACGTAATATCACTGCAAACCTGGAAGTCAATGTAGCTTATGGCTTGTTCAAGTTGGGACTGAACGGAAGTTTCAAAATGTTTGGTTCCAGTACGGATACTACATTCAATTACAGTGTGGCTGCCAATCGTAAAGTCGGTAAATATTCTGTGAATCTGGGTAAAGTAATGGATGATTATGATTTTCTAACAACACCCAATGAGGATGATGACAAAGGTATTGAACAAATGAAACGTGCCGCCCAAAAGATGCTATTGTCCAGTTCCTTTATTAAAATCAGGGATGAAATTGAGACCTTAGTATCTCAAAAAGATGCTAATAAATTACAGAAAAAACTGGATGAGCTGAATAAGAAATTCGGACCGGCATATATAACTCAAGCAAATGTAGGAGGCAGCATTGAACTGAACTATATTTTCAAGGAAGAAAACGGTACCGATACATTAAACATTCATGGTGATCTCCACTTTGGTTTAAATGCCTTGCTGAGTTTGAATGTATCCGCTGAGGCTCAATATATGAATGGCATGAATACACATATACAAAGTAGCATATTCCAGTCGCGTGTCAAGGGAGGTACTATTAAGGCAGCTAGCGATGTAAACAAAAAATTTGCAGGTCTTATATCGAAAAAGGGAGAGGAAACGGTATCGTTCGAGAAGATGATAAGCTCCATAGATGGATGGTATGAATCGGTGAAGGCAGATACTGTGGAAACCATTACTTGTACGGACTATTATCCGGCTCCTATTTGGGAACTTTTCAGTGAGGATGCCGAAGATGTTCTTAAGGAGTATTTCAAGAAAAAATATCCCAATAACGAGGATGGTTCATGTCCTTATACTTTCGATATCCAGGAAATGGTAGAACATTGGTAATGACCTGTTCTGGTTTTATCCATTAAGTTATAGAAAAATATTCGGTGTATGAATCGTTTATATATCTTATTATTAGTAATTGCCGGGATTGGTTTCCCGGCATGTTCCGATGATTTGCCTCTTGATGAGACGCAGCAATCCCCGGTCAATTCGGATGCATCGAAGTTCTGGTATTCGCATATGCGTACCGCTGCCGAAAACCGGGTAATGTACAGGCATCATGCGTTAGGATTTTCTTACCGGGCCGTTACGGGCAGCAAATGCAATTTAGGTGATGTCATGTGCCAGGTGCTCAACATGGACTATATCAAGGAGAACGGTTTATACGGTGAAGAAATAAGGAACGAGGTGACAGACACCATTAGCGTAATACGCGGATTGACGGACTATGTCCATCAAGTCAATTGGCATTCAGATATGTCTGCCAATTTGATTTTATTTCAAAACTCTGCGGCAAAGGATGGCTTTGTCATCGAAAAGGTGGACGAGGAGACGCTCATTTTCAATCAGGTAATAGGGTTGAGTACAAGAAAAAGGAGTGTCGATCTCACCGGGCTTTTGGATGAAGACGGAATCCCCGGTGAAGTAACGGAAAATCCGGACGAGGTGCTGTCGGAAAACTTCAGATACGCTTTGCGTAAACTGGAGGCGGCCTCTCCCAATAACTATGCCGTGGTAGATTCGTTTATAAACATATTCGGTACCCACGTGGTAACCGGTGTGTCGGCGGGAGGTTCGTTCGATTTGTCCGTGCGTACAAGCTCGCGTAATGTAAAAACCTTTTTCCAAGAGCGGGAATTTAAAGAGAATTCAGCCAAGTTTTTCATAAAATGGGAGTCCATCGAAAGCAGCCAGCATAGCACGATTTACAAGAACATCTTCAATACAGCCGAGCTGAAACTGACGGTGAAAGGCGGAGATGCGAGTCTGTTTGACGGCTTGGTTGCTGATCCGAGCTACGATAACCTGCAAGCCAACATGGAAAATTACAACAACTGGATAAGCAGTATTGAAAAAGCCGGCGGCAATGAATGGGACGAACGTTCGGAGCTCATCGATATGGAAGTTACGCCGATATGGGAATTCATTCCTGACAAGGATATAGCCCGGAGGGTCCAGGTACGAATTATGGCTTCGGCCAATGAGATGCGCAAGATTTATGGTGAACGTAATTTTGTAAACGCATCCATAACCATCCCCGGTCCTGACGTCAGATACGATATTTACCCTAAAGACATGAACTCTTGGTATCAAGGCAGCGTGTGTCATGTCATCACCGGCGACAACCAGTCTGTTCCCTCACGAATAGTGGCGGTATCCTATTTGGAATGGGTACCCGAAGCAGAGGGCGACGAATGGCTGATTGTAACCTATCCGGTGTATGAAAACAGAATCCAGCTTACTGAAGGAATAGGACGAAGCATCAAGGATAATGGCTGTTACGAAGTGAAATGGCTTTACGACCGCTTTCAAGTAACCAAAATGGAAACGGAAAGCGATGTGTTCTATCTGGCAAAAGGAAAGCTTTTCCCGAAAAAGCCGGAATGGGTGGACGATAGCAGGAACACCCGTTACATGCCTGACTATGAATGGCCCGGAAGTCTTGATACGAACGGTAATCTCAACACGGGGACAAAGCCCTACATGGTGCGTAAGTTCCTCGACAAGTTTTATCTTACCGATGTGGAGGAAATGGCTCCGGGAACACGTTTCGACAACTTGCCCGGATGGACTTATTACGACGGCTCGCAAGAGATGCTGACGGAGTTTTACGTGTCGAAATATCCTGATGCGGAAACTGTGCTGAAACCGGTGTTCCGGCAAGCCGGATTGGGCTATGGAACTACCCGGAGAATGATGCGCAACGGTATTTATTACTATAAGATTATCCCCAAAGAAGTAATCCGATAAATGAATAAAAAAACAATGAGGAAATATATAGCTCTCTTATTTCTGCCGGTTTTGTTCGCTTCCTGTGCAGACGATGACATTGTGACAGGGGGGCTGGATAATCCCGGAGGCTTGTCGACCGAGGAAAGCGAGGTGCGCCTTCCGATAAGGGCTTCTTATCACAGCATTCACGTAGAGTCGGAAACCGGAAGTCCTTCCGGCCTACCGGTACACGTGGACGAAGACTGGATTGAGCTGATGAGCGATACGGTAAGCTACGACGGCTATGTGGAAATCTATGTGGACCGGAATGAAGGGCTTGCCGGAAGAAGCGGATACATAAACATAGGCAATGCCGGGGATGAAGCGATAGATATAAAGGTGTATCAGTGCGGTCTGGGCGATGATGACAATAACGGAAGCATCACGTGTTATGCCGGATGCGGTTATAACATCTTTCAGGAACTGAACGCCGAATCGAGCATCTGTAATCCCATCTTTGATTATGACCGTGCCACCGCTGTCGATCCGATGATTGTGCAGACTGTGGCGCGAACCTGGCAGGATACGAAGAGCATTACCAGCAATTCGATGGTGGAAATGTCGGAACTGATGACCACCATGCAGGAAAAGACGCGCACCGGACTGAAAGGCGGAAAGAAAACCATCTTGCGATTTGAAGAACAGAAAAACACTACGAGTTTTGACCAGACAGGCTATGCCTATATCAATTTCCAACGCATCGTAGCCTGTTCTTCACTGGACCTTTCAAAGGCCATTCAGTATATGGAGCAGAAACAGACGGATATCCTCACCGACGATTTTCGGAAGAGATACGACGATATTGTGGACAGCCCGTCCGAAGAAAAGATTTTCAGGCTTTTCAAGGATTATGGGACACATATAATCTCTTATGTGGATTTGGGCGGAACAATGGATATCGCCGTCAACTTCAACCGCACGATGGTGGGCGAACTGAATATGCGTGCCGAGGATTTCAACAAATACTTTTTCAACGGTGAGCCTTCCGATTATACGTTGGCAAACGGAGACATCCAGGGAATGGACACCAAAGTGAACAATACGGGGACGTTCAAAATATTCGGAGGAGACCGGCAGGCACGGCAGCAGATTATTAAGGATTGTAACGGCAGTGGGCGGATAAAACCTGAGCATATCGAAGCCTGGACACGGTCGTTGCCTAAAAACAATTTCATGAGCGAAGAATCTCTCAGCAGGCTCTCTCCCATCAATGTGCAGCTTGTGCCGATTTGGTCATTGTTCCCACAACAGCTCGCCAATCTGTTTTTTCAATGCGCCATAGCCGAATCACAGAAAAGCATGAATGATGTAACCGCCTCGGCAGCCGGGCTGGACAACTACGGCATCAAGATTAGCGGTGCGGACTATATGCGGTTCGGCGGAAGCCCGGATGAGTCGCTGGTACGCGTAGTTTATGCCGACCACTCGAACTTAAGCAATGCCGACCCTATCCTTGAGGTCTGTCATGAATATATCCCGGTGTTGAAGAGCAACGAGCGGGTTCCGGTAATCTATCCTATCCGCAAAGGACGCACGTTTCACGGTACGGGCTTGTATCCGGGCGATGGGAAAGGTTGTCCGCCGGCATGGCTTACCTTTTCGGAGGGAGATGTATTCGTGCTGCCCGTAGATGGGGTTACCCCGTCCACACGCATTGATTCCGTATATTATCTGCATGGAAACATCTATCTGACCTCCTTGGGATTGGACTTGAAGCGCAATTTCAAGATGCAGTGGAAGCCCAAAGGAATACTTGACCTTCCCATCGTAAAAATAGGGTCGGGATATTGGACGCGCCGGAACATTGACAAGACTATCAACAGTGGTTTCTTTACGGGTAGTGTCTTTAACGATCGCGAGTATGATGCGGATAATGGCGAAATTTGGGTCAATGTGAACAGTGTGTTGGATGAACCGCCTACCGGTATCGGGCCGGATATGGACGATATATATCAAAAGCCCATGAAATGGTATTATCCCACAGATATTGACCGTGATTTTCTTACACGCTATGTCGGTTACGAGACCCGGCATTTGCTGAAAGGCAATCTTTCCGGTTTCGATGCACAATTCGAAGGCTTTTACGGACCGGGAGATATAGATGGTGTTCCAAAATCGAACAAAATGTCCATTCATAATACGGATAAATGTTATTTGATATTCAAGACATCTAATGATTACAAGACCGGTACGGCATTGTGTCTGGACAAAAATTATCGTTGGAAAGTCGTTGCCTTGGGCAATGGAAAAAACAATTTCTTCCCATTGAGGCTGTTCCGAACCTGCTATTACAAATATGATAAATATTCAAATGCTAAAGATCATTATACAAAATAAGATTTATGAAACTTGACTCGATACAAAAGACATTGCCTTTATTATTGCTGATGACAATGGGCAATTGGGCTTGTTCGGACAACGATCCAGTAGAGGAGGTTGAAACGGAAACCGTTCCGGAATTAAGCATTGAGGCAGAGGTGTACAGCACCCTGTTGTCCAACTACTATCAGACGGTGATAGATGAAAATAAACTTTCCGACAGTACGTCGGTGGAGAACCTTCCTGCCAAATTTGTTCCATCCATGGGGATCGTACTGGATGAATCGCGTCCGTCTGTGCGAAGCGCAGAGGCGGAAACATACGATGAGGCCCACAACGATTTTATGTCTCTTCTTCCGGATGAAGCAGAGGCGCAAAAACTGATTTCTGTATCGGACAAGAAGGTCAGTGTGAACCTGGGAGACTATGGCAGCGTAACGTTTTCGGCTTCAAATGAAGATGGCAGCTTGGCTAAAGCAGAGATGAGCCTTGCCAATGTCCGCCCATACACGTTATACTATAAGCCTCATGCTGCATTTCCGGATAATCAGGGTCAGCAAAATTTGAGCAAAATCTATTCGCCTGGAACTATTCTATATAAAGAGACAGTAATAAAATTTCCCTTTTTTTCCTTAAAATTAAAGGAGTATATTTTAGTTATAGAGGCCAGTAGCTTTGCTTGTTATGGAATAAGCAGTTTATCTTCGACACGCGAGGAAAAAGATCACTGGAAAGATGTTACCTTTTATCATTCAGCCTCTGAGTATGAGTGGCAAAGCATAAGACGTTCATGGACGTATAATAGAGATGCTTTTATTGCTGCATATGAAAAACATCCTGGAATATTCCCTGTATCAAACCTTTATGACATAATGGAAGGAAGCCCTGATTATCCATATATATGTATAGATGGAGATGATATTGGAGCGCATACAGTTTTATGGTGGGCTCGCCATACTTGGTTCAGCTGGACAAAACGAGTTAAAATCAAAGATTTTCGCAATGGTAACTATAGCGTAGAAAAAGTGCGCTATGCCGATGGGACTCATGTTAGAAACACGGATTCATATCATTTGATTTATAAGACTCTTAGCAGAGAAGATGTTGAAAATTATGAAATTGTATATCCTGTCCAATGAAAAGATTGCTGTACATATTCATGCAACTCTTGTTGCTTACGGCTTGCTCCGATGACGAACAGGCGGGCAAGGACGAAAAGGTATATCCGGATATTACCGTCATAACACCGTTGGGCGGTATGGGCGACAACGGTTATAACGACAGTGCGCTTTCCGGTCTCCTTGAAACGGCGTCCGAAGCGGGGGTGATGGTATCTATACAGCGTCCCAAGAACATGGAACAAGCTGCCGATTGCGTACGGAAGTGGTGCGATGCCCGGCAAGGCACGCCTCGCCTGCTTGTTCTGAGCGACAATGAATATGGCGGATTGGCAAAGTCTCTTCAGACCGATGAGCAAAACTCAGTGCTGCTCTTTGAACATGACGGTAAGGATTTGCCTTCGGGAATAGCGACATTCAGGATCTCCCGCTATGGGGTGTCTTATCTGTCGGGATGCCTGGCGCAAGGAAGTGAGGTGGCGCGCATCATCGGTGGAAGAAAAGGCGACCCGGCGGTGGAAGAGGCGGCAAAGGCATTCGGTGAAGGATATATCGCACATAATCCTCAAGGTGAAGTGATAAAGCATTATCTGGCAAACGACCATGCAGGATGGGCAATGCCCGACAGCGCATACAGGCTGGCGGCAAAGCATAATGGAGATTTCTTCTTCCCACTGGCGAAAGGGGCTAATGCAGGTATATTTAAGTATTCGCGTGAAACCCCGTTTGTTTTTATGCTTATCGCCGGCATGGATGTGGACTGTTCACTTTACAGCAAGCGTGTGCCGTTTTCGGTCGTCATAGATGTGAAAAGCGCGGTGAAAGAACATATCCTGCGCTGGATTGACGGCGGACGGCTTTCGGGACATACTTCATACGGCATGACCGACAAGAAGGCATCGGTTTTACTTAGTACCCTTTTTTACGAGGTCAATGATATATGGGAGGAATATTATGTCGATCCGTCTTATTGGGAAAATATTTATGATCAAAATTACGAAGTCGCTATAAAAAAAGAAAAAGCCTATGAAATGGAATTGCAATAGGATATATGGTTTATTGCTGATGCTCGTTGTTTGCCTGAGTGCATGCAATGATGACGATGCCGATAGGACAATGAACTATACCGAAAAGCGATGTCGCATAGCGGTATTGTGTCCCGAAGAGTGGAAAGATAACTGGCAGGAAATAGCAGCTTGGGCTTTGGAAAACATCACGGAAGGACAAGCGGGACAGCCTGTTAAAGTGGTTATGGAACTCGATTGGATAAACGAATACGATCCGGATTTGAGCGACAGGATGTATGACATAGCCCGAAGTGGCGACTATTCTATGATTATCGGTCCTACAACCTCTTCTTCCGCCTATGAGGTGGCGCAACAGGTGGAGGGGCGGATACCGATGATGCTTCCCATTACAACATCCACCGAGCTGCAACGTATATACGGAGGACACAATGGAATGTGGTTTTTTACCCAAAGTGATATTTCCCAGTGTGAAATATTGCTTACCCAAGCCAAATTGGGCGATTATAGCCATGTAAGGCTGATAACTTCCGCCGATGAGTATGGAAAGTCGTTCTCCGACTGGTTTTCTTATCAGGCAATAGAATTGGGCCTGGCCGTAGACGACATCATTGTCTATGCCAACAGGCAGCAATTGGCTGAGGCTGTAAGACGGCAGCATGGCATTGTGAAGTGGTATGATACGGCTATACTGTTCGCGCCGTCAAAAGAAGAGGATGCGTTGGTGTTCGACAAAGAGGTAGGCAGGATTATGACTGAGTCAGGTTCTTCTGACCCCCTGAAATATCCACATGTGCTTTGTTCGGATGTGGTAAATTCTCCCAAACTGAAAGGCAAAATAGGTAATCTGCGCTATGAGGGGATTAATCCAAGCGCTGATCCGCGTAGCGGATGGGTTGCAGCCTATCAGGGACGTTTTGGAGATGAGCCGCAGAACGGTGAAGCACAATTTTACGATGCTTTGATGCTTGCCGCTTTTTCGGTGTTTGCCCGGCAGGAAGAAGAACCTCTCAATAATGCGATTCTGCGTATGGTCGATGGCAGGGAGGGGGCAGTTTGTGACGGATGGACGGCTCCGGATTTACAAGCTACGTTTACCCGTCTTGCTACAGGAGAAGAACCTGATCTGAGAGGAGTATCGGGCGATTGGACATGGGACGCCAAGAACCACAACAGCGTGCTGAGTACTTTTTATGCCCATTGGGTGTATAACGATGGCAAATATACCACTTTGGAATACCTCACTATGGACGGAGCCGACGGCAGTATTTCCTCAACACAAGCTTGGGATTGCCAGTCTACATACCAACAGTCGTTTACCGACAACCAGAAGGAATTCGATTATCCGGAATTGCAGGAACAATATGCCTTGATAGTCGGAGCTTCTGATACATGGATCAATTACCGTCATCAGGCGGATGCCTTGGCTTTTTACCAGTTGCTGAAAACAAGAGGGTATGATGATGACCATATCATCCTTGTAATGGAGGATAATATCGCCAATAATCCCAACAACCCTAAACCGGGTAATGTAAGAGTAACCCCCAACGGGGAGAACCTTTATCACGATGTTAAGGTAGACTATCATTTATCCGACATTTCCGAACAGGATTTTGTCGCGATTTTATCCGGGCAGAAATCGAATAGGCTACCGAATGTGATTGCACCTACAATGCACGATAATCTGTTGATATTCTGGTGTGGACACGGTTCACGAAACACATTGATGTGGGGCAGTAACCAATTTGTTTACGGCTTTGAAATGCAGAGCATCATCAACAGCTTGAGCAAGGAAAAAAGGTTCCGGAAATTGCTTTTCGTACTCGATGCCTGTTATTCCGGAACCATAGGCGAGGCCTGCGAAGGTATTCCGGGAGTGTTGGTGTTTACCGCCGCCCATGCCAACGAAACCTCCAAAGCGGATATGTTCGACAACGATATGCACGTTTGGCTGTCTAATGGCTTTACTCGTTCTTTTTGTGATAAAATAACGAACGAACCGGGCATATCTCTCCGTAATTTATATTACGATTGTGTTAGGGGAACCAAGGGTTCGCATCCCCATATTTATAATGCGGACAATTACGGGAACATGATACGGGAAAACATGAGTGAGTTTATGTTCGTCCGATTATAAATACACTTCCTTGAACCATGAAGTGATATGGAAACGACAGATACGAATGAAGTAAAACGTAAATTTATGGTATTATTGGATGACTTTTGTCCTGATATTGTTCGTCTGAATAATATTCATTCTCAACTATCTTTATTGATATCCCATTGATGCAAGTATAATCCTTACATATCGTTGCCCTATGAAGTGCTAATTTCTTTAAGATTCGTTTGGTGATGTATTATATGGCTGAATATGATGCCCGTACAATTAATATAGGTGCTGAATACAGCTTTTGGAAAGATTATATCAATGCGGTGATAGAGTTCAACAGCTGCCGTTACTTCTCCGGCGGAGTGTTTTTTAAAGTCCACCTGAAATAATAAAAGGAGTGGCTGTCAGTCTTTGATTTTCTTTTTATACACTTCCCCTCTGCTCATTACTTCCTTAACGAAATTGTAAGTCTCTACCCCTCGGAAGTATCCATTCTTACAAACCGGATCATTGAAATATTCTTCATTACTTTTAAGCAGAATATAGTCATCTACGCTGTTGTCCCATACATATTTATTCTTGCCGTATTTTTCAGCCAGTGCCATGGCATCCAGTACGTGTCCTATTCCGGCGTTATAAGCCGCCAAGACAAATTTCATCCGTTCGTTTTCATCTTTTATTGCGTTGAAAGAACGGGAAGTGGCAGCAATATATTTCACGGCGGCCTTTATACTTTCTTCCGGATTCTGTTCTTTACCGGGAGGAACTCCCATAGCACGCGCCGTCCGGGGCATGAGCTGCATTAATCCTTTCGCGCCTGCCCATGATACGGCTGTTGTATCAAAGTTTGATTCCGTATAGGCCAGGGAAGCTAAAATACGCCAATCCCAATCTATATCTTTGGCATATTTCTTGAATAGAGTATCGAAGTGTGAAATCTTTCCGTCTTTGATGGACAAGATGGAACCGTGAGGTGTCCGTTTGCTTATTTCAAAATAACGCTTGCTACTGGCCTGATAGGCAGGAGAAGTCATATTTTCCTGATGCCATTTAGTAGCAGCTTCACCTAGTAGCGGTGAGGTCTTACGTACGGCCCATGAGGCACGTTGGTCAAAACTGACAGCCAGGTCAATATTCAGATTGGGGTAATAAGTCTTGTTTAATTTGGCAAGGTCGTTATCACAGATGGCATAATCTATCTCACCATTGGAAACCTGCATGATTAAATCCTCGGTGGTGATGCTGTCATTATCGACTTCGTGTATCAATATACCGCCACCCAGTTCTTTATCCAGATTGATGAGACGTTCCAGATACTTTCCTGGTTTTACATAGACCTCTTTCCCGATTAATTCTGTCACATTATTCAGTGCTTTCTTTCTTTTTTTGAGTATTACGTTGTACCAATACCTGATGGGTGATGATATCTTCCCCGCAAAACTCTACACTGTCTTTGAACTCTTTGGTGACAGGCAGATTATAGGCTATCAGGTCTCCTTCTCCTTGTAATAGTTTATGAACCAGGTCACGTGCATTCTGTGCTACTTTTATTTTCAGTTTTACGTCCAATGAACGGGCAAACTGATCGGCCAGCTCATACTGGAATCCCATAGGCTCGCCCCGATAGTCGAAATAAGAAGTGGAACTGTTCAGTGTCAGGACTACTAATTCTCCGCTGTCTTTTATTTGCGGCAAATCATAATTTGTCACTTCGGCAGATTGTTGCCGGTTACGGCACGCTGTCATGCATATACAGGCAAGAACTAATAGCCAGACATTTTTCATCTTCCTAAAATCTTTTCAATATATAGTTTAAGGATTTCAATGGCCTTTTGGTTGTTGCCTCCATTGGGGATAATAATATCGGCATATTGCTTGGTAGGCTCTATGAATTCGTCATGCATCGGTTTCAGAATGTTCCGGTATTTGTCTATCAGCATTTCCAAGGGGTGGCCGCGTTCCACCATGTCGCGGGTAATCACACGCAGCAAACGTTCGTCGGGTTCGGCATCCACAAAAATCTTTAAGTCCATCAAGTCTCGTAACTCTTTATCATAGAGACTCATGATACCTTCCACAATGATGACTTCCTTTGGCTCTACACGAACTGTTTCGGGCAGGCGTGTACATACTAGATAAGAATAGGTGGGCTGCTCAATGGGATGCCCTTTGCGCAGGTCGGCAATCTGTTGTTCAAAGAGCGGCCAGTCAAAAGCATCGGGATGGTCGAAATTGGTTTGTTTACGTATTTCCAAGGGAATGGATGACTGATCGTTATAATATGAATCTTGTGGAATGACTGCAACGGAACCTGGGGGCAGGCTCTCTATGATTTTTCTAACTACAGTGGTCTTTCCTGAACCGGTTCCGCCGGCTATACCAATAATTATCATAATAATAGAATGTATTTTAAAACAAAACTGTTACTTTTGCATCAGGTTAAATACTTTAGCCCTGTGTCGATTACAAAAGTAGGATAATTAATTAAAATATCAAGTATGGTTAAGCACATTGTTTTATTTAAATTGAAAGAAACTCTTTCACAGGAAGAAAAATTGAAAGTGATGAATGATTTTAAAGCGGCTATTGAAGCTTTGCCGGCCAAGATAGGTTTTATCCGTCATATATTTGTGGGACTGAATGCCAATTCTGCTGAAAAATGGGATATTTGTCTGGATAGTGAATTCGATACGCTGGCAGATGTCAATGCCTATGCCGTTCATCCGGATCATGTAGCTGCAGCCGGCCTTTTGAAGGAGGTTAAGGCTGATCGTGCTTGTGTGGATTATGAATTCTAAAAGATAGCCTATGAAAAAGATAATCAATCCCTGGAAAGGGATGGAAGGATATAATTGCTTTGGCTGTGCTCCCAACAATGAAGCCGGAGTGAAGATGGAATTTTATGAGGATGGGGATGAGGTAATTAGTATATGGAAACCTCAGCCACAGTTTCAGGGATGGATTGATACGTTGCATGGCGGTATTCAGGCGGTGCTGCTGGATGAGATTTGTGCATGGGTGGTTTTGCGTAAACTACAGACTACCGGTGTTACGTCCAAAATGGAAACCCGCTATATGAAACCTGTTAATACCAACGATTCGCATATCGTATTGAAGGCTTCCATAAAGGAGAGGAAGCGCAATATCGTATTTGTAGAAGCGGCTATTTATAATAATAAGGAGGAACTTTGCACCAAGGCGCTGTGCACTTATTTCACTTTTTCTCAAGAGAAGGCAAAGGAAGAAATGCATTTCTTGAACTGCGAGGTGGAGCAAGATGAGATAATACCTTTAATTTGAAAGAAAAAACAAAGTTTTTGCGATAATTATTTGCTGATATTAAATATAAACTTTATTTTTGTCGCAAGTAAAAAGAAAAGACTATGGTTAGAACTGCTACACATCATCATCATTTTCCTAACGAATAATTCGGTGGGCTAAGGTGATATTGTAGTATAATGATATAGGGCTTGCCGAAAACGGTAAGCCCTTTTTATTGCCGGTTAATAATTAAAAACAGATAGAATCATGCTTAGAATTGCAGTACAGTCAAAAGGCCGTTTGTTTGAAGAGACAATGGCATTATTACAAGAGGCAGATATTAAAATCTCCACTTCTAAAAGAATTCTTTTAGTACAGTCGTCTAATTTTCCGATCGAAGTTCTTTTTCTTCGCGATGATGATATTCCTCAGTCGGTGGCTGGTGGAGTGGCTGATTTAGGGATCGTAGGCGAGAATGAGTTTGTAGAGAGAAAAGAGGACGCTGAGGTGATTAAACGTTTGGGGTTCAGCAAGTGCCGTTTGTCATTGGCTATACCTAAAGATGTGGACTATCCGGGTTTGTCTTGGTTTGAAGGACGTAAGATTGCGACTTCTTATCCCGGCATTTTGAAAGATTTCATGGATCGGAATGGCATTCATTCTGATATTCATGTCATTACCGGTTCGGTAGAGATTGCTCCGGGAATCAGTTTGGCTGATGCTATTTTTGATATTGTCAGTTCGGGATCTACTTTGGTAAGCAATAGCTTGAAGGAAGTGGAAGTGGTTATGAAAAGTGAGGCGTTGCTGATAGGCAATAAGAATATGTCTGAGGAGAAGAAAGAGATTCTGAACGAACTCTTGTTCCGTATTGAAGCGGTGAAAGCTGCCGAAGACAAGAAATATGTCTTGATGAATGCTCCGACAGAGCGTTTGAAAGAAATTATCGAAGTGCTGCCGGGTATGAAGAGTCCTACTGTGATGCCATTGGCACAAGAAGGATGGAGTTCGGTACATACAGTGCTTGACGAGAAGCGTTTTTGGGAGATCATCGGAAAACTGAAAGCATTGGGCGCGGAAGGTATTTTGGTATTGCCCATTGAGAAAATGATATTATAGCCGGTCCATACGTCAGGCGAGATTTGTAAACTTATAAAAGAATACATGTATGAAGAAAATAATATATCCTGAAAAGAAAGACTGGATGGAAATTCTCCGTCGTCCGGCATTGAATACAGACACGCTGCGCAATACGGTTAAAGAAGTGCTGGATAAAGTGAAGACGGAAGGAGATAAAGCGGTGAGGGAATATGAAGAACGTTTTGATAAGGTGAAACTGGACTCACTGGGGGTTACTGAAACGGAAATTGCTGAAGCGGAAAAGGAGGTACCCATTGAATTGAAGGCAGCTATCATGCTGGCACAGAAAAATATTCATACTTTTCATAGTTCTCAGCGGTTTGAAGGGAAAAAGGTGCAGACCGTACCCGGGGTAACTTGTTGGCAGAAGGCGGTTGCTATTGAAAAGGTGGGCTTGTATATTCCCGGAGGCACGGCGCCTTTATTTTCTACCGTATTGATGTTGGCTACTCCGGCACAGATTGCAGGTTGCAAGGAAATCGTACTTTGTACTCCTCCTGATAAAGAAGGAAAGGTTCATCCTGCTATCTTGTATGCGGCAAAATTGGCCGGGGTAAATAAAATATTCAAAGCAGGAGGGGTGCAGGCCATCGCTGCTATGGCATACGGAACGGAAAGTGTGCCTAAGGTTTATAAAATTTTCGGTCCGGGTAACCAATATGTAACGGCTGCCAAGCAGCAGGTTTCTTTGCGGGATGTTGCGATAGATATGCCTGCCGGTCCTTCTGAAGTCGAAGTGCTGGCCGACGAGACGGCTAATCCTGTATTTGTGGCAGCCGATTTGCTTTCACAGGCGGAACATGGAGTTGATAGTCAGGCCATGCTGATAACTACTTCTGAGAAATTAATGAAGGAGGTGGAGTATGAGGTACAACGCCAGTTGGCTTTGCTTCCCAGATGGGAAATAGCCGAAAAGTCGTTGGCAAGCAGCAAATTGATTTTGGTGAGGGATATGGATGAGGCAATTGCTCTGACGAATGAATATGCTCCCGAGCATTTGATTATCGAGACCAGGGATTATATGGAACAGGCAGAGCGTATTGTCAATGCCGGATCTGTATTTCTAGGTTCACTTACTCCGGAGAGTGCCGGTGATTATGCATCCGGAACCAATCATACTTTACCTACCAATGGTTATGCCAAAGCGTATAGTGGGGTGAGTCTGGATAGTTTTATCCGTAAAATCACTTTTCAGGAGATTAATGGCGAGGGTATTCAGAATATCGGTCCTGCTATTGAGGTGATGGCGGCTAATGAACAACTGGGTGCGCATAAGAATGCAGTAACCGTAAGATTAAAAACAGTATAGAGATGAAAGATTTGAAAGAATTGACGCGTCCGAATATTTGGGCTTTGAAACCCTATTCATCGGCACGTGACGAATATAATGGAGCGGAGGCATCTGTTTTTCTGGATGCCAATGAGAACCCGTACAATACACCTAATAACCGTTATCCTGATCCTATGCAGCGGGAATTGAAGAATATGATAGCTCCTATTAAAAAGGTAGACCCCGATACGATCTTTCTGGGAAACGGCAGTGATGAGGCTATTGACTTGGTGTATCGCGCGTTCTGTATTCCGGGGGTGGATAATGTAGTGGCTATTGACCCTACTTATGGTATGTATCAGGTGTGTGCCGATGTCAACGATGTAGAATATCGCAAGGTGTTATTGGATGAAAACTATCAGTTCAGTGCCGATAAACTATTGGCGGCAACAGACGATCACACCAAACTGGTTTTTCTTTGCTCGCCCAATAATCCTACCGGTAATAACCTGGATCGTAGGGAAATGGAAAAATTACTGGATACTTTTCAGGGATTGGTGATTATAGACGAGGCCTATTCCGATTTTTCTGATGCGCCGTCTTTCCTTGCCGATTTAGATAAATATCCTAATTTGATTGTCTTTCAGACTTTTTCTAAGGCATGGGGATGTGCTGCCATTCGTTTGGGCATGGCCTTTGCGTCTAAAGAAATCATCTCTATTTTCAGTAAGATTAAATATCCGTATAATGTGAATCTGCTGACACAGAAAGAGGCTGTTATGATGTTGCACCGGCATTATGAGGTAGAACGTTGGGTAAAGTCGTTATTGGAAGAACGGACGCGTTTGGTCAATGAATTTGTAGAACTGCCTTGTTGTGAGAAAATCTATCCTACGGATGCCAATTTCTTTCTAGCTAAAGTGACAGATGCCAAGAAAATATATAATTATTTGGTAGGTAAAGGTATCATAGTGCGTAACCGTACCAGTATTTCTTTATGTCGTGATTGTTTGCGTGTGACTATTGGTACACGTCCGGAGAATGATATGTTGTTGGAAGCATTGAAGAATTATGAATGTTGAAGTATGAAGAAAGCGTTGTTTATAGATCGTGACGGTACGTTGGTTATAGAGCCACCGGTTGACTACCAATTGGATTCTTTCCATAAATTGGAGTTTTATCCTAAGATATTTCGTAATTTGGGATTTATCCGCAGCAAACTCGACTTTGAATTTGTGATGGTTACCAATCAAGACGGTCTCGGTACTTCTTCTTTTCCTGAGGATACCTTTTGGCCGGTGCACAACCTGGTGTTGAAGACATTGGAGGGGGAAGGCATCATTTTTGATGATATCTTGATAGACCGCAGTTTTCCGGAAGACCATGTGTCTACCCGTAAGCCTGGAACAGGAATGATGGGAAAATATCTTACCGGTGATTATGATTTGGCTAACAGTTTTGTTATTGGTGATCGTGCTACAGATGTGGAACTGGCTAAAAATATGGGCTGTAAGGCTATTTTGTTGCAAGAAAATATGGATATTCTGAAGGAAAAGAATTTGGAATCCTACTGTGTATTGGCGACTACGGATTGGGATAAGGTCGCTGAATTCCTTTTTGCCGGAGAACGTATAACGGAGGTCCGTCGTACTACGAAGGAAACGGATATTTATATCAGTTTAAATTTAGATGGCAGCGGAAAATGTGATATTTCCACAGGTATTGGTTTTTTTGATCACATGTTGGAACAGATTGGAAAGCATGGTGGTATTGACCTGACCATTAAAGTAAAAGGTGATTTGGAAGTGGACGAACATCATACTATTGAAGATACCGCCATTGCTTTGGGTGAATGTATTTATCGGGCATTGGGCAGCAAGCGTGGCATTGAGCGTTACGGATATTGCTTGCCCATGGATGATTGTCTTTGTCGGGTAGCTTTGGATTTTGGCGGTAGAGCATGGTTGGTATGGGATGCTGAGTTTCATCGGGAGAAAATAGGGGAGATGCCTACCGAGATGTTTCTTCATTTTTTTAAATCATTGAGTGATGCAGCTCGTATGAATTTAAATATCAAAGCCGAGGGGCAGAATGAGCATCATAAAATAGAAGGTATTTTCAAAGCTTTGGCTCGTGCCATAAAGATGGCTGTGCGAAGAGATATTTACCATTTTGAAGTACCCTCAAGCAAGGGATGTATTTAAGTCGGCTTCAAAGACAAAGTAACTTAACTTAGTTGGGCGAGTAAGTTAAGTTACTTTGTCTTTGAAGCCGACTTACTTTTTTATGTGGTTTATAGCTCTTCGCATTCTTTCAGCCATGAAGCTGCACTGGCATCGCTCGGCATACGCCAGTCACCTCGGGGACTGAGTGATACAGATCCCACTTTGGGACCATCGGGCAGGCAAGAGCGTTTGAATTGTTGTTGAAAGAAACGGCGGCAGAATATAGTAAGCCATTTTTTGATTGTTTCCTCATCGTATGTATCACGAAAAGCGATACTTGCCAGGAAGAATATCTTGGCGGGACGAAAACCGAAACGTAGGAATTGATAAAGGAAGAAATCATGCAGTTCGTATGGTCCTACCAAATCTTCTGTCTTTTGTTTTATATTGCCGTTTTCATCAGCAGGAATCAGTTCGGGACTGATAGGAGTGTCTACAATATCGAGCAGGGTAATACGTGATTCATTATCCATGCCATTCAAAGCCACCCAATTTACCAGGTATTTGACCAGTGTTTTGGGAATGCTTCCATTGACTCCGTACATAGACATATGGTCGCCATTGTAGGTGGCCCAGCCTAGGGCAAGTTCTGAAAGGTCTCCCGTACCAATGACAAGACCGCCCAATTGGTTGGCGACATCCATCAGAATTTGAGTCCGTTCGCGTGCCTGGCTGTTTTCGTAGGTTACATCGTGTACGGTCATGTCGTGGTTTATATCGTTAAAGTGTTGGATGCAGGATTCCTTTATGCTGATTTCTTTAATGGTAACACCTAGTGAAGCCATCAGATGGAGAGCATTGTTATAAGTACGGTCGGTAGTACCGAAACCAGGCATGGTGATGCCGATGATACCTTTTCGTGGCAGATCCAATTTATCGAAAGTCTTGGCACAGACCAAAAGTGCCAAGGTGGAATCCAGACCACCGGAAATACCGACTACTACAGTCTTGCAGTGAGTGTGTACCAGGCGTTTGGCTAGTCCTGCTATTTGGATAGCGAAGATTTCTTCACAGCGTTCATCCAATTCTTTGCCTTGAGGAACAAAAGGATGAGCTTCTATACTGCGCGTCAGACTAAGATCGCGTGTGTTGACAAATTCTGTACTGATGTGGATGGCGGGACGTCCCGGGCAGTTGCCGATATTGGCGGCAAAAGTGGTATTGGTCAACCGTTCACCACGAAGACGCTCCACGTCTATTTCACTGATGACCAATTGTTCCTTGAATGAGAAACGTTCAGACTCGGCAAGTAACGTGCCGTTTTCATATATCAGTCCGTTGCCTGCAAAAACAACGTCTGTGGTTGATTCGCCGAAACCGGATGAACTGAATACATATCCTGCCAGACAGCGTGCTGATTGTTGACTGACTAATGAACGGACATAATTATGCTTGCTTATTCCTTCATTGTCGGCAGACATGTTGAAAATGATTTCCGCTCCTTTCAGTGCTAATGCGGAACTGGGCGGAATGGGGGCCCACATGTCTTCGCAGATTTCAATGCCAAAGCAAGTTTCCGGAGTGTCGAAAAGCAGGTTGGCGCTGACCGGTACATTTTGTCCGCAGAGGCGTACATTGGCATCCGGGTGGTTCAGAGCAGAGGTAAACCAGCGTTGTTCATAGAACTCTTTATAATTAGGTAAATATGTTTTAGGAACAATACCCAGTATTTTCCCTTTTTGGAAAATAACAGCACTGTTCAGCAGCGTGGAATTCATAACCACAGGCATCCCTATAATAGAGATGATATCCATTTGTCGGGTATTATTCATAATTTGCATTAAAGCCATTTCTGCTTCTTCCAACAGTAAAGACTGACCGAACAAGTCGGCGCAAGTATACCCTGTAATACTTAGTTCGGGGAAAATGATAATTTGTACTCCTTTCCCATCTGCTATGGCAATTTGAGTTTCAATCTGTTGTGCATTAAATTTGCAGTCAGCCACTTTCACTATCGGAATGGCAGCCGCCACTCTTACAAAACCGTATTTCATATTATACCTATTATTATATATACCTGCAAAATTAATCATTCTTTCCCGATTTATACCTCTAAATAAAAAAAATAAAAAAAAGTGTGTGATTTATTTGTTTGTTGCGAATAACTATCTATCTTTGCATATGAAATAAAATTGTAATAGTTACAAAAAGGGAATATATGAAGAGTTACGATTATCTTATCAGTTATAACATTAAGCCGTCCGTACAGCGCATAGCTATTATGGATTATTTGTTGGCTCATAAAACTCATCCTTCTATCGATGAGATTTATTTGGCGCTATGTAAGGATATTCCAACCTTGTCCAAGACTACAGTGTATAATACACTGAAACTCTTTGTCGAGCATGGAGCAGCTTTAATGCTTACAATTGATGAAAAGAATGCGTGTTTTGACGGCGATACTTCCCTGCATGCTCATTTCCTTTGCAAGAAATGTGGTAAAATATTCGATTTACCCTATAGTAATGAAGTGAAAAAAGTAGAGCAAATTGATATGAATGGATTCAAAGTGGATGAAATTCACCAATATTATAAAGGTATATGCCCTGCTTGTTCTAAAGAAGATTAAGAAAGAAGTTAAAAAGGATAGAGAGTAAATGACTAACTAATAAATAAAATATTGACTAACTAATAAAAAAAGAAATTATGAAAAAGTTTATTTGTACAGTTTGTGGTTATATTCATGAAGGTGATGCAGCTCCTGAAAAATGTCCGTTGTGTAAAGCGCCTGCTTCTAAGTTTAACGAAATGGTAGAAACAGAAGGTGGATTGGAATTTGCAGACCAACACGTTATCGGCGTAGCAAAAGGTTGTGATGAAGAAATGATTAAGGATTTGAACAATCATTTCATGGGTGAATGTACAGAAGTTGGTATGTATTTGGCAATGAGCCGTCAGGCAGACCGCGAAGGTTATCCTGAAGTTGCTGAAGCTTTCAAACGTTATGCTTGGGAAGAAGCAGAACATGCTGCTAAGTTTGCTGAGTTGCTGGGTGACTGTGTATGGGATACAAAGACTAACTTGGAAAAGAGAATGAATGCTGAGTCAGGTGCTTGTGCTGACAAGAAACGCATTGCTACTCGTGCAAAAGCTTTGAACTTGGATGCTATTCACGATACAGTTCACGAAATGGCTAAGGACGAAGCTCGTCACGGCAAAGGTTTTGAAGGTTTGTACAACAGATATTTCAAGAAATAATATACAATTTGCTATAGTATAAATGGAGAGAGGGGGAGCAATTATTATTGCCCCCTCTCTTTTATTGGTTATATTTAGATTAGAGATATATAGGGCTTGTTTCTCATTCTTTCAGTAACACTTCTTCAATGGCTTTCCTGAAAGTAGCTTTATTGGCTGCTCCTATAATGATTTGTGGCTGTCCCGTTTTGGGAATAAAGATGATGGTGGGCAGTGACTGTATTCCCATAACGGCAGATAATTCTTTTTGTTTGTCTGTATCTACTTTGTAAACTGCAATTTGATCTTTGTATTCTTTGGCCAGACTTTTTAGCAGAGGGGCAACCATACGGCAGGGACCACACCATGTGGCGTAAAAATCAATAACTGCCGGTTTCTCTCCTTTGTATTTCCAGTTAGTGGAACCGGAAGTGTAGTCAAATATATTATCCAAGAACATTTGTTTGTCCATACGTATGACTTTTCCTGAATTTTTATCTGACTTATCCTGGACAGGAGTTTGGGCACTGAGATATCCCGTTAATCCGGCAGTTAATAGAATACATGTGATTGTTTTCTTCATATTTTACTCATATTGGGCTAGAATAGTGCTTAAATCATTGGCACGCATTACACCGCTTTGTCGCCACAATTGCTTACCGTCTTTAAAAATCATTAGTGTGGGAACTGACTGAATCTGATAGTATGCAGCAATTTCTTTATGTTTGTCTACATCTACCTTGACAATTCTTACTTTTTCCCCTTTTATTCCTTTTAATTCTTCTAAAATAGGTTTCATGGCTTTGCAAGGTCCGCACCATTCAGCAAAAAAATCAACTAATACAGGGATGTTTGAGGTGATTAAATCTTCAAATCTTTCCATAATGTTCTCCTTTCGTTATTTTTATTATAATAAAAACGTTTATAGGGTGCTTTTTGTTTAAAAGTAAAGCCGGAACAGTAGACTGTTCCGGCTTTGCATATATAAGGTTGATGAACTATTATTTTTTTACAGAAGAGGGAGTATAACGTGCATTCAGTCCGTCAATGATTTCTTGTGTGATGTTGTATGCCGGATTAGCGTATAGCAAGTTGTCAAATCCTGTATTGCTGATAATCAGATCATATCCTTTGTTCTGATTATAAATTTTCAAGAATGAATTGATAGAATCACGTAACTGCAAGCTGTTCTTTTGGTTTTCAGAAGCTAGCTCGTCGCTTAGTTTCTGTTGGAGTGCCTGCAGTTCTTGTTGTTGTTTCATCAGTCTCATCTGTTCTTGTTCAGCACGTTCACGTGTAGCAAAGCCATTATTTTCCAGTTTGCGTTGGAATTCTTTAGCATCAGCATCCAGTTTCTTTGCTTTTTCATTTAAAGTAGTGCGGATATTTTCTTCTTTCTGTATCATCACTTCATTTAAGTCATTCCAGAAATTGTACTTAGTCAACAGTGAATCGATTTCCACATAAGCTATTTTCATGTTTGAGGAACCTGCAACGCCGGCAGCCGGAGCAGCGGAAGAAGTTGCAGCGTTGTTGTTTTTGTCGCTACATTGTGCGAACACTAACACGATGGCTAGCGCTAGAAATCCATTCAGGATGAAATTTGTTCTTTTCATAATCTTTTTCACGTATTGTTTATTAATTATTATCCGTTTTGCTTTGCTTTTCAATTTCGGCTATGGCATTTTTATTAGATTTGCGTGCTTCACGATCTTGTGATTGCACACAGCCTATTCCTTTTTTACGGAGTGCCTTATTACCGCTTACATGCGTGTTTGGAAACTTTCCTTTTAGAAAGATTCCGATAGACAATAATGCTATACAGATAGCAACTATTAACACAGTTATAAGGATAGTATCAAGCATTTCTATTATTTTTGTGGTGCAAAGTTAGTGTAAGGCAAGGGAAATGCCAAATTTATTGAAGCATTTCGTGTCTGCGGACTAAATTTGCATAGCAAATATAGAATTTTGCAATGATTTAGCTTTCTCTTTTTTCATTAAAAAAGAGGAAGTGTCCTATTTAAGAGAGTTATTTTAACTATTTTTTGCAAATTTGGAAACTGAATTTGCCTAAACGACATGATTATGAATGAAAAGAATTTAAAGCCTGCATCTGTCTTTTATTATTTTGAAGAGATATGTAAGGTACCCCGTCCCTCTAAAAGAGAGGAGAAAATAATTGCTTATTTGAAAGCCTTCGGTAGAGAACATGGTTTGGAAACCAAGACAGACGAAGTAGGCAATGTATTAATTAAAAAGCCTGCCACTCCGGGTAAGGAGAATTTGAAAACTGTGATTTTGCAGTCTCATATAGATATGGTTTGTGAAAAAAACAGTGATGTGGAGCATGATTTTCTAATTGATCCTATTGAAACAGTGGTGGACGGTGAATGGTTGAAAGCCAAAGGTACTACATTGGGGGCGGATAATGGTATCGGTGTGGCGACAGAATTAGCTATATTGGCTGCTACTGATATAGAGCATGGTCCGCTGGAGTGTCTTTTCACGGTGGATGAAGAAACTGGATTGACAGGTGCTTTTGCATTGAAGCCAGGGTTTATGACTGGTGATATTCTGATTAATTTGGACTCGGAAGATGAAGGAGAATTATTTATCGGCTGTGCCGGTGGTGCAAATACTACAGCGGAATTTACTTATCAGCCTGTTTCTGTCCCACAGGATTATTTCTATTTCCGTGTGGCGGTCAAGGGACTGACTGGTGGGCACTCCGGTGATGATATTAATAAAGGTAGAGCGAATGCCAATAAGCTGCTGAATCGTTTTCTGACTCAGTTGGCTTCTAAATATATTTTATATTTATGTGAGATTGATGGCGGAAACCTGCATAATGCCATACCTCGTGAGGCACAGGCATTATGTGCGGTACCTATGAAGGATAAGGAATCGGTTCGTGTAGATTTGAATATCTATACTGCAGAACTGGAGAATGAATATGCTGCGACAGAACCGAACTTGAGAACCGAACTCTCTTCTGAATCCCCTTGTAAGGAAGCGATAGATATGACTACTGCCGGACACCTTCTGAGAGCTGTTTACGCTGTGCACAATGGAGTGTATGCCATGAGTCAGGATATTCCGGGATTAGTAGAAACTTCGTCTAATCTTGCTTCCATCAAACAGGTAGAGGGAAACAAGATTAAAATAGTGACTAGCCAGCGCAGCTCCATTCTTTCGTCACGCAAGGATATGTCCGAGATGATCCGTTCTGCTTTTCTTTTGGGAGGTGCTGAAGTAACAACTGGTGAAGGCTATCCAGGGTGGAAACCGAATACGGATTCTCCTGTTTTGAAAGTTGCGGTAGATAGCTATAAAAAACTTTTTGGTGTGGAACCTAAAGTAAAGGCAATTCATGCCGGATTGGAGTGTGGTTTGTTCCTTGAGAAATATCCGTCACTGGATATGGTTTCTTTTGGACCTACTTTGCGTGGTGTTCATTCACCTGATGAGCGTATGCTGATACCTACTGTAGATAAATTCTGGCGTCATTTGCTGGATGTATTGGTTAATATACCGACAAAATAATTTATATGAAGAAAACAATTTTATTTCTTTGTTTGTGCTACCTGGTAGGGGTAACGTATGCACAGGAACCGTTTCGGGTAATGTTCTATAATGTAGAGAATTTGTTCGATTGTCAGCACGATACGTTGAAAAATGATTATGAATTTTTGCCAGATGCTCCGAAAGGATGGACACAAGCGCGCTATCATGATAAATTGGCTAAGATAGCTAAGGTTATTATTGCCACCGGTGAGGAAAATGTTCCCGATTTGGTGGGGCTTTGTGAAGTGGAAAATGATCATTGCTTGAAAGATCTGACAGAAAACTCGCCATTACGCGAGGCAGGTTATCGTTATGTCATGACTGATTCTCCTGATGAGCGTGGTATTGACGTGGCGTTGCTTTATCAGCGAGGAAGTTTTAAGTTGCTAGGCAAAAACAGCCTTTCTGTTCCTTATAAGGAGATGGAACGCCGCCCTACACGTGATATCCTTCATGTGATGGGGCAGGTAGCATCAGGTGATACTTTGGACGTGTTTGTGTGCCATATGCCGTCTCGTGCCGGTGGTGAGGAAAAAAGTGAGCCTTATCGTCTTTTCACTGCACAGATATTGAACATAGCGGCAGATTCCATCATGAACCTTCGCCAGCATCCCAATGTGATGATAATGGGTGATTTTAATGATTATCCCACTAATAATTCGATAGCTAAAGTATTGGGTGCCGTGGCTCCGAAAGGTGAAGTACAGGCTAAGAAACTGTATAATCTGATGGACGGGCGTAAGGAGGGAACCTATCGTTATCGAGGTGAGTGGGGCGTACTTGATCAGCTGATTGTTTCCGGTTTTTTGTTACAAGGGCATGATAGTATGCGCACTTCATATGATAAGGCACAGATTTTAAAATATCCGTTCCTATTGGAAGAGGATGAAAAATATGGTGGTGATATCCCATCACGTACCTACTGGGGAAAGAAATATCATGGTGGCTATAGCGACCATTTACCAGTGTGTGTGGACTTTGAAATTGGAAAATAGGGAGAGAATTAGTGGTTAGTGATGAATGGACTGCGCTATTATGCCGCAGGTGTTAATCACTAACCGCTATATATTTCTATTCATGATGATAAGGACCGTTATTCAATATAGTCATCGCCCGGTATAGCTGTTCTACGAAAATAAGGCGTATCATTTGATGTGAGAAGGTCATCTTGGATAATGAGATCTTTTCTTGGGCTGCATCATATATTTTGGGTGCAAATCCGTATGGTCCCCCAATGATGAATACTAACCGTTTGTTTACAGTGTGCATTTTGCGTTCTATCCAGTTGGCAAATTCTACGGAACGGAATTCTTTTCCATGTTCATCCAATAAAACCGCTACATCGCCCGGCAACAAAGCTTTCAGAATTAGTTCTCCTTCCTTCTCTTTTTGTTGCTCCATACTCAGGTTTTTGGTGTTCTTGAGTTCGGGGATGACTTCCATATCGAAAGAAATGAAGTGCCTGGTACGTTCCACATAATCATTGATAGCGGTGATATAATGTTTTTCGACAGTGCGTCCTACTACTAATAATGTAAATTTCATACGTTCTTTTCTGGTTTACTTTGCAAAAATACGGAAAATCTCTACCTTTGCCTATCAATTCATAAAAAAACGATAACATTATGGACGAATTAGTAGTAAAAGACTTAATAGACAGACTGATAGACCTGTCTTTTGCTGAAGATATAGGTGATGGGGATCATACTACCTTGTCATGTATTCCCGCAGATGCAATGGGAAAATCAAAGTTGTTGATTAAGGAAGAAGGTATTTTGGCAGGCATTGAAGTGGCTAAAGAAGTATTTCGCCGTTTTGATCCCACAATGAAGGTGGAGGTGTTCATTCAAGATGGAACTCACGTGAAACCGGGTGATGTGGCTATGGTGGTGGAAGGTAAAGTTCAGTCACTTCTTCAGACAGAACGCTTGATGCTGAATATCATGCAACGCATGAGTGGCATTGCTACTATGACCAATAAATATGTGAAGAAACTGGAAGGTACGAAAACTCGTGTACTTGATACCCGTAAGACAACTCCGGGTATGCGTATCATGGAGAAGATGGCTGTAAAGATAGGAGGAGGATGTAATCACCGTATCGGTTTGTTTGATATGATCCTGCTGAAAGACAATCATGTAGACTTTGCAGGCGGCATACATAATGCAGTATCTCGCGCAAAAGAGTATTGCAAGGCGAAAGGTAAGGATCTGAAAATTGAATTGGAAGTACGCAACTTTGATGAATTGAATCAGGCATTGGCAGAAGGGGTAGACCGTATCATGTTCGATAACTTTACACCCGAAGATACTCGTAAGGCTGTAGAAATAGTAGGTGGACGTTGCGAAACCGAATCTTCCGGAGGTATTACTTACGATACCATGTTACCTTATGCGCAGGCAGGAGTGGATTTCATTTCTTTCGGTGCGCTGACTCACTCCGTGAAGGGGCTGGATATGAGTTTCAAGGCTTGTTAATATTGGTATCATTTTATGACCTGTTGGACGAAGTAAAGAATCTGAATGTCAGTTCTTTATTTCGTCCAAAATAATAAATGGCAGGCCTTATTTGCTCTAACAGTTTATATGTGTCCGCTATTTTTGTTTTTCTCCTTGAATTGTGAAGGTGTAACCCCTTTCATCTGTTTAAATGAAGTACTGAAATAGCGCGGATAAGAAAAACCTACTTCATAGGAAATCTCGCTAATGCTCAGATTGGTATTTGCTAAAAGGTATACAGAGCGTTCTATGCGTAGTCTGTTGATATATTCATTGACCCCTAATCCGGTAATTTGCTTTACTTTATTATATAAAGATGCACGGCTCATGGCCATGGTATCTGTCAGGTACTTGATAGATAGTTTTTCACTTGATAGATTCTCATTGATAATTTGATCCAGTTTTTTTATGAAATCTGCGTCAGCACTGCTGAGCGGAGTTGCTTCCATTGCTTGAGGATATGAAGTATCTGTTATTTCTTCCAAGTCTTTCTCTTTTGTATTTTCTTCTTTATTTCCCAGTACATTATAGAGGACGGTTTGGACAAAATCGCCCATTTCATCTCTCATTTCCTTCTTTTTCTTATGAAATACCCAAAGAGCTATTTTAATGGAAAGAAGAATAAATAAAAGAGTACATATCGAGAAAAACCAACTACTTTTATACCAGGGTGGAGTGATGACAATGTTGATTATGGGTACAGGAGTAGTGTATTCACCATCTTTGGTGCTGCTTGATACCCAGATTTTGTATTTACCTGGTGACAGGGAAGATAAAGAGAGTTCGGAGTCGAAACTTTCGACCGTTTGTTTTCCTCTGCCTGATATGGTATATCTGAGCAAGTTCTTTTGGAAGATATCTTCATTTTTTACACATATATGAATGGTCAATGAATTGTAGTTCCATGGAATATGAAGTGTCTGATTCTTTATTTGTTTCAGATAAGAACATCCGTTAAATTTAATATCTGCCAGACTTATCTGAGGTATTTGCGTTTCAGACTGAGGAATATTGGTATTGATTTTCACCAGCCCTTCCGCACCTCCCAAATAAACAAAATTGGGATTGGATAGTGTGTAGTGGGCAGCTAGTATGTCGTTAGGCAGAAATCCGTCAGAACTGTTCCACAATGTGAATTTCTTTTCTTTAATCAAATAAGAAAATAGTTTGTTGTGTGCACAAATCCATAATCTTCCTTTTTTGTCGCCAATGAGGAAAGATATTTTTTCAAAATAGTTGGTATGTATATGGTGGAATTTTTTGTGTATCATATCATAACATCCCAGACCTCGGTCCGTACCTATCCAAATAGTACTATCCTGATAGGCAAGAGCTGTAATTGTCTCCTCTGGGTCTATTTCACATAAAAGGCTGATACTGTCGTTTTCTTGAGGTACATAAAATATTTGATTGACACGTTTTAATAATGAGAAATGCTCATTGGAATAGACGAGACGCAATGCATCCGTATTTTTCAGATTGTTGGTGGGCATTAAAGAGAATTTTCCACTTAATGGATGGTATACCCATGGACGGTAACTGATAATGTAAATTTTATCATTGGCTACTTGATGGGCCAATGGAAGATAGCCATAGAAGCATTCTTTGTAATTTGTACCTTCATCAACAATGGTAAAGGGGCGGTAAGTGCCGGTTATTTTATTGAAAATAAATATACCCTTTGTGTAAAGAGATACCATCAACTCCTTTTCAGATATTTTGGCGATAGAGGCCACTTTGTCTCCGTAGGTCGAAGGAAAATGGGTAAACTGATCGGTGTGTGGATCATATAGATTAATACCTCCTCCATCTGTACCAATCCATAATTTGTCATCGTCATCTTCATATAAGGAAATGATAGACTTATCGCTTAAACCGTTGGAGTTGTTCAGGGCTACATCTTTATAAGTTCTTATATAGGTTTTCTTAATGTTAAAGATACCCCCTCGGACACTACCTGCCCATAAGTTCCCGTTTCTGTCCTCGTATAATAAGACAATAGAATTGACAGGCAAAGAGAAGTTGTCTCCAGCCACATGACACATTACTTTGATTTGGTCGGAGTTCATGTCAAGTACATTGATACCTCCTCCGTCTGTAGCAATCCATAATTGTCCTTTATGTTCGATGATGTCTAGCACATAGTTGTTGTTTAAAGAAGAAGTCTTTGATGTATAAGACTTTACTATCTTGCCATCTTGGTTGTAGCAATAAATCCCATTGCCGTAAAAAGAGGCATATACATACTTGTCTGATACCACATAGAGCGAAATCAGTAGATGATGGATATCTGATGTGAAACGGGTGAGCTGTTGCGTGCAACAATCATAGAGATAGATACCTTGTTCTTTGGTTCCTATCAGTATTTTATTTTTTTTCAACTGAACCATTTTTTGTATCCGGTATTCGGATATATCCAAATTCTTCTTCTGGCAAATATAGATGCTGTCCATGGTCCGGCTTTTATAATTATAGCGGAAAATGATATTCTCACTTCCAAACAATATACCTCCTTCAATGCAGAGGGAAGAATAAATACAATTGTATCCAGTAGGCGTGAAATTATGATTATCGCTGTTATATAAAACCATCTCTTTGGAGGTGGCCACCCAGATGGTACCTAATGAATCTTCTACTATGTGATTGATGTAATTGTTAGGTAAGGATAGGGAATCACTTTCATGGTGAATGAAGGTTTTTAGTTGCTGCTGGAAATAATAGTTCAAGCCGCTCTGAGTACCTATCCATAGTCTTCCTTTCTGATCCATTGTAACGGAGGTAACAGAAGCTTGTGATAATCCTTGATTAGTGGAAAGTTGGGTGAAAGAGTAATTAAAGTCTTGTCCACTTGCAATTGACACCCCTCCCCATATAATATATAGTATAAGTAGAATTCGGTACATCTCTTTATGATTTTAGAACAAAATTAAACTTTTTTCCTGATAGAGAAAAGCTTCACAAATCTTTTTTTTAGATAAATAAGGAACTAATTTATATGATTTTTGATTTTTATCGTATTACTTTTTAAAATTTAGACGATAGTTGATTTGTTTTATACGCACACGGACCCCTCTTGAGGGGGGATATAGTTAATTTTGCTGCAAATCATCAAACTTAGTTTAACCTTAAATGATTTAAGAATTTTATGAGGAAAAAATTATTGCCGTTAGGTAGGCTGTTCGAGTCTGCGTGGTACAATCCAATTTTGAAAGCTGTACCAATGAGTATGGGTATATTGATGTCGGGTAATGCCGGGTATGCAATTGCCGGAAATATGAATGACAACGTAGTAATAGTACAGCAACAGACAATTAGTGTAACTGGTACAGTTATTGATGCGAGTGGAGAACCATTAGTCGGTGTAAACATTGTAGAGGCAGGAACCGTAAATGGGGTTATCTCCGATTTTGAAGGTAAGTTTACATTGAATGTGAAGCCCAATGCTACGTTGAAGATCTCTTATATCGGATATATTGCTCAAAATATATTGGTAAAAGGGCAAAAGAATTTGACTATAACCTTACAGGAAGATACTGAGACTTTGGATGAAGTGGTTGTGGTGGGTTATGGTACAGTACGTAAGGCTGACTTGGCAGGTTCGGTTTCCGTTTTGGATAGCAGGAATTTTAAGGACCAGCCCATTACTCAAGTAAGTGATGCGCTTCAAGGGCGTGTTGCAGGTGTGAATGTGGTCAGTGATGGTGTTCCGGGTGGTTCGGTAAAGATTCGCATTCGTGGTACCAATTCCATTAATAAAAGTAATGATCCCCTTTATGTCGTAGATGGTATGGTTCGTGAGTCGGGTCTTGAAGGTATAAATCCGGAAGATATTCAAAGTATGCAAATTCTGAAGGACGCTTCCTCCACTGCTATCTATGGTTCACGTGGCGCCAACGGTGTTGTTATCATTACAACCAAGAGTGGTGTGAAAGGGCAGACTAACATCACTTTTGACGCCTCGGTAGGAATCTCTCAGGCTACCAATCTTCCCAAGATGATGGATACCAAAACTTATGCCCAAGCACTTGTTGATTATGCGGGTATTAGTGCGAGTGAGGTTTCTGATTATTTGGATGGCAGTAATCCCGGTATTGATTGGACGGATCAGATGTTCCGTACAGGTGTGACTCAAAACTACAAGCTTGTCTTTTCAAAAGGCTCTGAAGGAACTCAAACGTATGTTTCCGCTAACTATATGGGTGATGAAGGTGTCATTGACAAAAATAGTTATGAACGTTATTCGGCTAAAGCCAACATTAAGATCTCTATGGCTAAATGGCTGGATGTTACTGTCGATTTAAACGCATCTCATGGTGTTGGTAAGGGTATTGGGGGATTGGAGATGTCAGGTTATAATCCCTTGTGGATAGCCTTTAATTCCTCTCCGACCATGACTATGACAGATAAAAATGGTTACTATAATTGGGACCCTTATGGTACGATTCAGGCTAATGCTTATGGTATAATCGCAGCCAGCGAAAGTGAGCGCCGTCGCGATGTGTTCAGCGGACATATTGATCTTAAATTCAATATTATCAAAGGCTTGACTTTTACAAGCAGCAATGGGGTTGATTATTATAATAATACTTCCTATAGCTTCACACCACAATCTGTAAACGGTGCAGGAAAGAATAGCATGGGTAACAGTAATTTACAGCGGATGTTGCTTCAGTCCTCAAATAACATCACCTATAATCATACCTGGAATGACAAACATTATTTGACCGTAACAGGGGTTTGGGAAGCAACAAAAAGTACGATTCGTAATATGGGGATTTCCGGTTCTTCACTTCAAGCTGAATCAGTAGGCTGGTGGGATGTGAAGAATGCTGTCACACGTGATGCAACCAACGGCTATTCGGATTGGGCATTGCTTTCAGGGGTAGGACGTGTTATCTATAATTACGATAATCGCTATATGCTGACTGGTACGTTTCGAGCCGATGGTTCCAGCCGTTTCACCAATGATAAGTGGGGGTATTTCCCTTCTGTAGCTGTTGCATGGACTGCTTCCAATGAATCGTTTATGGAAAGTACCCGTGACCTTATCAGTAATTTGAAGATACGTGCCAGTTATGGTGTTATAGGTAATCAGGATATTGATCCTTATTCAACTCTTGCAATCCTTAATACGACTACCACTTATTTCGGTAATTCTTCAGGAGTAACCGGTTATTGGGCCAATACGCTTGCAACTCCTGATATAAAATGGGAAAAGACAAAGCAGTTTGATGTGGGTTTCGACTTGGGCCTTTTTAATAATCGTATTGACTTGAGTGTGGATTATTTCAATAAAAAGACATCTGATGCACTTCTTTCAACCAAGTTGGCTGATTATTTGGGTGGAACTTCTTATTTGATTAATGCTGGTGAGGTTTCCAACCAAGGTTTTGATATTGCTCTTACTGCAAATATCGTTCAAAGCAAGGATTGGAGTTGGTCAACCACACTTAATGGTACTTACTTGAAAAATAAGGTAACAAAACTGACTGCTCAGGAACCCATTATTTATGGTGGTTCTTTCCAGTCCATTATCACTGATTGTACTATTATTAAGGAAGGTGAAGCGATCGGTACTTTCTTTGGTTATCGTTGGGCAGGAATAGACAATGAAGGATATGACACTTTTTATACTGCCAATGATGAAATAACACGTAATCCGTCTACAGATGATCGTGTTGTGCTCGGTAAAGCAAGTCCCGACTTTACATTGGGATGGAACAATTCGCTGCGTTATAAAAACTGGAGCTTGAATGCATTTTTCAATTCATCTTTCGGTGCCAAACGTTTGAACGCCCTCCGTTTTGCCATGAACTCTATGATTGGTAATTCACGAATGTTTACTGATGCGGATTTTTTGAAGGAAATAGGTAAGACGATGCCCGATCCCCGTGTTGAAAACAATCAATATCTGGGCAATTCGACCAAATGGGTGGAGAATGCAGATTATTTCCGTTGCGAGAATGTGACTTTAGCTTACGATTTTCCGAAAAGCATGACCAAAATAGCCGACCTGCGACTCAGTTTCAGTATTCAGAATCTCTTCACTATTTCCAGTTACAAGGGATCCAATCCTGCTGGTTACTCTTTTTCAAGTGACTATGGTGATCGTGCAAATGGTATTGATACGGGTACTTATCCTACTCCTAGAACTTTTACTTTTGGTGTACGTATGAACTTCTAAATGATTGACAATTATGAAAAATAAAATAGTATTAGGCTGCTTTATTGCAGCATCTATGTTGGCAATGCCTTCTTGCAGTGATTTTCTGACTGAAAACCCGAAAGGAAAATTAACCCCTGAAAATTTCTTTTCCAATCAAAACGAACTGGATATGAGTGTTTATGCCCTATATGCCAAAGTACAGGCATCCCAATGTAACTCTAATCCGATGATTGTGCAATGCCAGGGAGATGACGTAACCTCAACTACGGGATCAAACAAGGGTGCTTATCTTTCTGCAGATGCCTTTGAATCTCCTTCTGACACAAAAGGTCTTGAAGGAACTTGGAGTCGTTTTTATACGATCATCAAGGCAGCAAATTTAATCATTGATAATGCTGGAAAGGCTATGACTTCTCAAGAGGAAATCAATATTGCTCTTGGTCAGGGTTACTACTGGCGTGCATTCGCTTATTTTAATTTGGTGCGTGTTTTTGGTCCGTTGCCTATGAATCTTCATAATTTGCCAGACAACAATTTGACACCTCTATCGACGGTTGCAGAAGTATATGAGCAAATCGTGTCAGACTTGAACGCTGCCGAAGCCTGTAACCTGCCGGCTAAATATACGGAAGCTAACCGTTCCATTGAAGGACAGAATATTTACGTTTCAGATCAGACAGTAAAGGCGACTTTGGCAGCTGTTTATATGGCGATGGCAGGTTACCCTTTGAATAAGACCGAGTATTATGCAAATGCGGCTGACAAGGCTAAGGAAGTAATGGATGGCGTGAATAAGGGTACCTATGACCACTCTTTGCTTTCTGAATGGAAGGATGTTTTCTCTTATGGTAAAAACCATCATAATGAGACGCTCCTTGGAATAGATTACAATTCTAATTTTGGCGGTTGGCAGGAATGGGATTCACAACTTTCATCTTGTCATCAATCAGGAAAACTTTGGAGTGGCTGGGGGGATTTTTTGGCAGAGCGCCGTTATTGGAAAAACTTTCCTGATGGTCCTCGTAAAGATGCTGTTTATTCAAAACAAATTCTATTAAACAATGGAGTGTTGGTTGACTGGTGGGCAACTACGGATGGAAAGCCCTATAATGGTACGAATGCAGTATTTGCCGATTATCGCCCGATGTTTGTGGCGTTTACCGTCAATAAAGACCCTGTGACAGGACTTCCTGCATCGGCTGCTTTCGATTACACCAAACCTATTTGGGGAGGTATGTGTATTAACAAACGACATCAACTAATCCGCTATTCAGAAGTTCTTCTTTGGTATGCCGAATCTGCGGCACGCGCAGGAAAGGATCTCAGCTTGGCTAAATCTGCTCTAAAGCAGGTACGTGCACGTGCTTGTTCCGATGAATCATTTGTAGCTGCTGTGGATGCTATGAGTGCTGAACAACTGGCAGAAGCAGCATATGAAGAACACGGTTATGAAGTGGCTGGTTATGTATTGGCTATGGTAACCCGTCGTTCTGATGAGTTCCGCATGAACCGTCTCAAAGAAAGTTATGACTACCGTAGTGGTTCTCAGGATGAAGTATTGGTTCCTGCCGGTACATTGACTTATAGCTACGACGAAGAAACTAAGACGACTTTTACCTATGCTCTTCAGGAAGATTTGAAAATGGAAGAGAATATGTCTGTAACTGTTCCTTGGAATGGTGAGGCTTCCATTTATCATAATTATCCTCCGAAGGAAGTTGAGAAGAATCCGAATCTGAAACGTTGATATAACGATTAGCTGTTGATTTTAAATTATACTTGAAAAGTTGGAATAAGTATTTGTTATACCTTGGTAAAGATTGTTTGAGGCGTACTGGAAAACTTTCGGTACGTCTCTTTTATTAGAAGGTAAAATAAGCCAATTGGTCGATTATTTGCTTTGGTTGTAATGTTTATTGTTTATCTTTGCAAACAATTAAAATCAATAAAACATGAATAGTAAAACTTTGTTGAAATGTTTATGTATGTGTTTGGCTATGTTTGCCATTTTGGTTAATGCCAATGCTCAAGATTTGAAATCTATATTGACTGGCGTAGCAAAAGCGGTAGTAGGTGATAAAGCAACAACTTCATCTTCTATTATAGGTACTTGGAAATATGTAGGTCCGCAATGCCAGTTCGAAAGTGAAAATTTACTGGCTAAAGCCGGTGGAGAAGTAGCTGCGAAAGAAGTGGAGGAGAAGATGCAGACTGTCTATGACAGAATAGGGATGAGTGGCTGTGAGTATACTTTTAATGAAGATGGAACTTATTCATACACATTGAAAAAACGTACAATGAGTGGCACTTACACGTTCGATGATAAGGAAAAGACCATTACTATGAAGGGAAAATTGGGAGTAAAAACTGTTGCTCATGTCACTGTGACCGGAAGTGATATGAGTCTGGTCTTTAATGCGGATAAATTAATGTCAGTATTGAAAACGATTACAGGTACTGTTTCTAAAGTGAATTCTACTGCTGCCACCATTAATAGTGTAGCCGGATCTTATGACGGTTTGATGTTGGGATTCGATTTGAAGAAGTAATTATAGAATAGGAGCTAGGTTATAATAAAAGGAAGTCATTAAGATGGCTTCCTTTTTTATAGTAAAAATCAAATTATTCTTGTTCTTTCAGTGCTGCGAAAATCAGACCTTCCAGTTCTTCCGCCAGTTCGGGGTTGTCCTGAATCACTTGTTTGGAGGCGTCACGTCCTTGTCCCAGTTTGGTTTCGTTGTAGCTGTACCATGAACCGCTTTTCTTGATAATGCCTAAATCAGCACCTAAATCAATGATTTCACCAGCTCTTGAGATCCCTTCACCAAACATGATATCGAATTCGGCTTTACGGAAAGGAGGTGCCACTTTGTTTTTCACCACTTTTACTTTAGTCTGGTTGCCGATTACTTCTTCACCATCTTTCAGTTGAGTGGAGCGACGGATATCCAAACGTACGGAAGCGTAGAATTTCAGAGCATTACCACCGGTAGTTGTTTCAGGGTTACCAAACATGATACCGATTTTTTCACGCAACTGGTTGATAAAAATACAAGTTGTATTGGTCTTGCTGATGGCTGACGTAAGCTTGCGCAAAGCCTGAGACATCAAACGTGCCTGTAAACCTACTTTGTTATCACCCATATCTCCTTCAATTTCAGCTTTCGGAGTCAATGCCGCGACAGAGTCGATAACAATGATATCAATGGCGGATGAGCGTATCAATTGCTCAGCAATTTCAAGTGCCTGTTCACCATTATCGGGTTGTGATATCCATAAGTTATCTACATCCACTCCCAGTTTGGCCGCATAGAAACGATCGAAAGCATGCTCGGCATCAATGAAAGCGGCAATGCCGCCTGCCTTCTGAGCTTCAGCAATGGCATGGATAGCCAATGTAGTCTTACCGGATGATTCGGGACCATAAATTTCTATGATTCTACCTTTGGGATAGCCGCCTACCCCTAATGCGGCGTTCAAGGCGATAGACCCGGTAGGAATCACTTCCACTTCCTGTACGTTGTCATCACCCATTTTCATGATAGAGCCTTTACCAAAAGTTTTCTCTATCTTATCCATTGCAGCTTGCAGCGCTTTCAGTTTTTCACTATTTCCGGCACTCGGACTTGCTGAGAATGGAATTTCTTCGTTATCTTTTTTTGCCATAAATCTGTTGGTTTATAAAATTTGTTGTGCGTGCTCTTTTGTTTTCACCTCTTTGGGAGAGATGATACGTTCAATCACGCCTTCTTCGTTAATGATGAAAGTTGTACGGAATGTACCCATATATTTACGTCCGTACATACTTTTTTCTCCCCATACTCCGAATTGTTCTACCAACTTCTTGTCGGTATCGGCAATAAGAGTAAAGGGTAGCTCATTCTTTTCTATAAATTTCTGATGCGATTTGGCATCATTCACACTGACACCGATTACTTCATAACCATGGGCGCGCAGTTCCGCATAATTATCACGCAAATTACATGCCTGGGCAGTACAACCCGATGTCATATCCTTAGGATAAAAATAGAGTACTATCTTTTTTCCTTTGTAATTACTTAAACGAATTTCTTCTCCTTTTTCGTTTAAGCCTAATATTTCCGGGGCTTTATCTCCTATGTTCATTTTTTAGTGGTTAATGATTAATGGGTAGTGTGGCCCAAGTATGAATTATGGGCCATTAATCACTATTTTAAAGTTCTAGATCACCATCGAATACTTCATGCCAAGGCAAACCTTGTTTGTTCAGTTGTTCCATAAATGGATCGGGATCAAACTCTTCCACATTCCATACTCCCGGACGTTTCCACAATCCTTGCAGGAACATCATGGCTCCAATCATGGCTGGAACTCCAGTTGTATAGCTTACTCCCTGCATTCCAGTTTCTTTGTAAGCTTCTTGATGGCTACAGTTGTTGTAAACATAGTAAGTACGTTCTTTGCCATCCTTTACGCCTCGGATGCGGCATCCGATAGAAGTTTCGCCTTCATAATTTTCTCCTAGATCCTGTGGATTGGGGAGTACGGCTTTTAGGAATTGTAACGGAACAATTTTCACTCCGTTATAATCTATTTCGTCAATGCGGGCCATACCGATATTCTGAATGACACGCAGATGAGTCAGGTATTCCTGACCGAAAGTCATCCAAAAGCGAGCACGTTTGATGGTCGGGAAATTCTTAACTAATGATTCCAGCTCTTCATGATACAGCAAGTAGGAATCACGAGGACCGATATTGGGATAAGTCAGATCCTTGTGGTATTCCAATGGCTTGGTGGTCACCCATTTGCCTTCTTCATAATAACGTCCGTTCTGAGTAATTTCGCGGATATTGATTTCAGGATTAAAATTGGTAGCGAACGCTTTGTGATGGTTGCCGGCATTACAGTCCACAATATCCAAGTAGTGCATCTCGTCAAAATGATGTTTTGCTGCGTAGGCTGTATAAATGCCACTTACTCCCGGGTCGAACCCACAACCCAGTATCGCTGTCAGTCCTGCGTCTTCAAAACGTTTTTTATAAGCCCATTGCCAGCTGTATTCGAAATGAGCTTCATCCTTTGGTTCATAGTTTGCTGTATCCAGATAATTCACCCCGGCTTTCAGACAAGCTTCCATGATGGTCAGATCTTGATAAGGCAGAGCTACATTGATGACGATTTCGGGTTTGAAACTATTAAACAGGGCTACCAGTTCGTCTACATTGTCCGCATCTACCTGTGCAGTCTTAATAGCTGGATTGCCGATAGCTTTTACGATTGCATCACATTTTGATTTTGTACGGCTGGCGATCATGATGTCAGTGAATACATCCGGATTCTGAGCCACTTTGTGTGCTACGACAGTACCTACACCGCCTGCACCGATAATTAATACTTTACCCATTTGCTGTTTTTTATTCTTGTTAAAATAAAATGCCCGGCAGACATTACCGTTCACAGGGCAAAGATAACAAAATATTTTGGGTATTAGTGGATACGGTCTAGTTTCTTATTGGTGAAATCTAAGGTTTTTCTTTCGTAGGACCATGTTTCATAGCCACCCCGTGACTATATGAATGCGCATGGGATTACCCAATGCCAGACGACATTCGTCGGTTGTCATTCCTTTTCGTACCTTACCGCGGCTTATCATGTTCCAAACTTCTTCTGTGATATTCGGATACTTGGTTCGTAAGTTGCCTATGCCGAATAGATCCGTAAAATAATTGTCTGATTGTAAAATCACATCAACTACACTCGTATGGGTGAATGCAGATTTTATCTTATAATTCTTTCCATCTATGTCTTCCAGTTCTAAAAAGACGTAAGGAGAGTTGTTTTGTGAGATTATATTTTTGATGGTGAATTGTGTATATCGGGGAAGTCTCACCGGAGTGTCTGTTTCATCTAGACATTCCGTTTCCGCTTTCAGATAGACAGGTTTTTTCCCATATTTACTCATCAGATTCTTTGATTTTTTTGTATTTGCATTACTGAAGCTAAATGAATTTGGAAAATATTTATTTTTATTTTCCATAATAAAATCACTGTCTGCCATGCCACAATTAGTCTTTGATATAGCTACCGGCTGATAGTAGGTGTTTCCTTTCTTGTCTTGGAATACGATTTTTACAGGGTATGCGCGGCTGCCCACTCCGACAGCTGTTACTGTTACTTCTTCATTTATACCAATCGGGACCTCTTTATAGCCCGATATGCTGTTGGGATCATCTATACGTACTTTATTGGTACGCATATATAGGGTTTGTCCTTCCAGCAGTTCTTTGGCTATGTCCACATCACCCAGGTAGGCAAGGGTAGGAATACCGGCTTTGGGCTTCAGGCAATATTGTTCCAGGGTGGTGTTTTTAAGTTCGTGATAATATTGTTGCCCTTCACATTCAAAGTTAAAATGTACAAAGCCCCGTTCGGTAATTTCCGAACCCAGATATTCAAAAATCTTATGTTTTAACTCTCCTGTATCCACCTCCTTGTTGGTTTCCGCCGATTTAAAAGGAGGAATAATGATGTCTTTACGTTCCGGCATCACCATGAATTTCATGCCTGGTGTCCAGTCACACAGGTTGTAATACTTGAAATGATCGTTTATAAACTGTTTTTCCAAAGATTCTACGGAAATACTTGTTTGTTGTGAAGTAGTCGTGACTATATATCCGTTTTGTGCATAAGTGCATAGGCTACAGCTTGTTGCCCCAATTAAAATGGCTAAAAACCTTTTCATTGCTTTAAGTGTTAGTATATATAAATTGATACAAAGGTATAAAATTTTTGTGTATAATTGCTATAGTGAAAAATAAAATGGTTAGTTTTGCACACTAAACTAACAGATTTAACAAAAAAATAATATGAAAAAACTAGTATTGAAAATGATGGCTGTTTGTGCCGGAGCATTGATTGTATCTTGTGGTAGTGGAAAGAATATGTTGTCTGTTTCTTCTCTGGATGGGGAATGGAATATTACAGAGGTGGATGGACAGAAGATATCTACAGAGAGAATGCCTTTCATTGGTTTTGATGTAGCTCAGAAACGTATTTATGGCAATAGCGGATGTAACCGTATGATGGGAAGTTTTGAAGCCGACTCTCTGAAGCCAGGTACATTGAAGTTTGGACAGATAGGAAGTACCCGCATGATGTGCCCTAATATGAAGACTGAGCAGATGGTATTGGGTGTATTGGATAAAGTGACTTCTTTCCAGACGGTTTCTGACAAGCCCGACGTGATAACTCTATGTAATCAAGATGGTCGGCCGTTGATGACTTTGGAAAAGAAGGCGGCTCCGGAAGTGTCACTGTCTGATCTTTCAGGAGAATGGGTTATTGAATTGGTGAATGGAAAGAAGATTGTAGGTACGGCTGAGGTGACCCCTTTTATCGGTTTTAATTTGGATGAAAGCCGCATTTACGGTAATGTGGGCTGTAATACCATAAATGGTGCGTTAATGCAGGAAGATGGAAAACCCAATTCTTTGAGATTTGACAATGTTGCTACTACCATGATGATGTGTCCTGATATGGAAACTGAAACTATCGTGCTGAATGCTTTGAATGAAACAAAAAGTTTCAGCATGAAAGATGATAAAGTATATTTGTTAGGTGAAAATGGAAATGAATTGTTGGTGTTGAAGAAACAATAATCCATCTACATTCGAATTGATATGGGTCGGCCTGTTTTCTCATAAACGAGAAAACAGGCCGATTGCATTTATGGCATTATGCTAGGATGCTGACAGGTATTTTATTTGGTGGAGTTCTGACATTCTTGCCTTATATGAATCCATTTAAAAGTATCATATAGCAAATAAATCAGTCATTTTGTCAGCCTTTGTCACATTCTTATTTTTGGCATACCGTTTGTTTTATGAAGGGCGTGCGGTTGGTGCACCAAAGAAAAAAGAAGTCCTTCGTGAACCATTCGCCAAGAAATCAGTTTAATTGAAAACAAATAAATAAAGATATATAATTATGGGAAAGATTATTGGTATTGACTTAGGAACCACAAATTCATGTGTTTCAGTATTTGAAGGTAATGAACCGGTAGTAATCGCAAACAGCGAAGGTAAACGTACCACTCCGTCTATCGTTGCATTTGTTGACGGTGGCGAACGTAAAGTAGGTGATCCTGCAAAACGTCAGGCAATCACTAATCCGCAACGTACTATTTTCTCTATCAAGCGTTTCATGGGTGAAACTTGGGATCAGGTACAGAAGGAAACTGCTCGTGTTCCTTATAAAGTAGTGAAAGGTGACAATAATACTCCGCGTGTAGATATTGACGGACGTCTTTATACTCCGCAGGAAATTTCAGCTATGATTCTGCAGAAGATGAAGAAAACTGCTGAGGATTATCTGGGACAAGAAGTTACAGAAGCCGTTATCACCGTTCCGGCATACTTCTCGGACTCACAACGTCAGGCTACTAAAGAAGCTGGTCAGATTGCAGGTCTGGAAGTGAAACGTATTGTGAACGAACCGACAGCTGCTGCTTTAGCTTATGGTCTTGATAAGGCTCACAAAGATATGAAGATTGCTGTATTCGACCTTGGTGGTGGTACATTCGATATCTCTATCCTTGAGTTTGGTGGTGGTGTATTCGAAGTACTTTCTACTAACGGTGATACTCACTTGGGTGGTGATGACTTCGACCAGGTAATCATTGACTGGTTGGTACAGGAATTCAAGAATGACGAAGGTGCGGATTTGACAAAAGATCCGATGGCTATGCAACGTCTGAAAGAAGCTGCTGAAAAAGCTAAGATTGAATTGTCTTCTTCTACTTCAACAGAAATCAACCTGCCATACATCATGCCCGTAGACGGTATGCCTAAGCACTTGGTTAAGACTTTGACACGTGCTAAATTTGAAGCTTTAGCTCACAATTTGATTCAGGCTTGTCTTGAACCTTGCAAGAAGGCTATGAGCGATGCAGGCTTGAGCAACTCTGATATCGATGAGGTAATCCTTGTTGGTGGTTCTTCACGTATTCCGGCTGTTCAGGAATTGGTAGAAAAATTCTTCGGTAAGACTCCTTCCAAGGGTGTTAATCCTGACGAAGTGGTTGCTGTAGGTGCTGCCGTTCAGGGTGCTGTTTTGACAGATGAAATCAAAGGTGTGGTATTGCTGGATGTTACTCCGTTGTCAATGGGTATCGAAACATTGGGTGGTGTAATGACTAAGTTGATTGATGCAAACACTACTATCCCGGCCCGCAAGAGTGAGACCTTCTCTACAGCTGCCGATAACCAGACTGAAGTGACTATCCACGTACTTCAAGGTGAACGTCCGATGGCTGCACAAAACAAGTCAATCGGTCAGTTCAATTTGACTGGTATTGCTCCGGCTCGTCGTGGTGTTCCTCAGATTGAGGTGACATTCGATATCGATGCCAACGGTATCTTGAAAGTATCTGCCAAGGATAAAGCTACCGGCAAGGAACAAGCTATCCGTATCGAAGCCTCCTCTGGTTTGAGCAAGGAAGAAATCGAAAAGATGAAAGCCGAAGCTGAAGCTAATGCAGAAGCAGACAAGAAGGAACGTGAAAAGATTGACAAATTGAATCAAGCTGACTCCATGATTTTCTCTACTGAAAATCAGTTGAAGGAATTAGGCGACAAGTTGCCGGCTGATAAGAAAGCTCCGATTGAAGCTGCTCTTCAGAAACTGAAAGATGCTCATAAAGCACAGGATTTGTCTGCTATTGATACTGCCATGGCTGAACTGAATACAGCATTCCAGGCTGCCAGCGCTGAAATGTATGCTCAGAGTGGTGCACAAGGTGGCGCTCAGGCCGGTCCGGGTGCAGGTGCAGGACAACAGGCTAATCAGGGTTCTTCTAATAATAAAGAAGATATTCAGGATGCTGACTTCGAGGAAGTCAAATAATAAGTAATTCAAAGTCGTAAAGTAAGAAATTACTGAATAGATAAATCATAAATGAGGCATAATTAATAGTAATTGTGTCTCATTTTTTTTATTATAGCATATGAGTAAAAAATTTATTAGAAAAACAAAGGAAAGTAAACCAGTTGTTGCAATATGTTATGACTTTGATAAGACATTATCACCAGATGACATGCAAGCGCAAGGGTATATACAATCTGTTGGGGATGAAGTCGAATCTTTTTGGAAAGAGTCCAATGGGTTAGCTGAAGAGAATGACATGGATCAAAATTTGGCTTACATGTTTACCATGATTCAGAAAGCGCATGGAAAAGTCATATTTAATAAAAAGGCATTAATGGATTATGGGGCGAAAGTACAATTATTCCCCGGTGTTGAGACTTGGTTTAAGCGCATTAGAGACTATGGCATGGAAAGAGGAGTTATTGTAGAGCATTATATCATTTCATCAGGTCTTAAAGAAATGATAGAAGGTACAAAAGTCGCTAATGAATTTGAAAAAATTTATGCCAGTTCCTTCTATTATGATAAAGATGGTGTTGCTCAATGGCCAGCACAAGTTATTAATTACACGAGCAAGACTCAATTCCTTTTTAGAATAGAAAAAGGGACATTAGATGTGAATGATTCAGGTGTCAATGACTATTTTAAACCAGAGGACATTCGTATTCCTTTCAGAAATATGGTATATATAGGTGATAGTGATACGGATATACCTTGTATGAAACTCATTAATTCTTATTCAGGTCATTCTATTGGAGTTTATAATCCAAAAACAAAAGATAAACGAAAAGTCTATAAAATGATGGAAGATAAGCGCATAAAATATTATACTCCTGCAGACTATACAGAAGGATCTGAATTGGACAAATTAGTCAAAACCATTATTGATACAACTGCATCGAATGAAAAATTGATGGCTGTCCATTACATAAATAAGCAAGAGCAGGTAAGCCATAATGGACAGATAGATAATAAGGAAGACAAAGAAAAAGAGAAACTTATTATGGATTTGGAAAATAGCAACAGTTTTAAACAAACTCATTCAATAATTTCAGAACTTAAGAAAATCAAGAACTGGACTCTAGAAGAAAAGAAGCAATTAAAGATTATAGCGGAGAAGAATAAGCAGATTTCTTATATAATGAAGGATGGTGATGTTGCCTCTTTCTACTCATCTCTTGAATAGACTTAAGATTTTTCTATCAACTGTCCTCCTGATTCAAAATAGCTGACGGCAAAAAGTCGTACCTGACGGAGAACCACGTTTCTCCATATAATCCAATTGAGTAAACATATGCCTTGAATGGGGAAATTAAATTAATTGCCAAACGCTAGTGTTCCGGTTTTAATGTGACACTAGCGCTGTTGTTTCTTTTCTCTCTCTCCTAACCTTTTCTAATCCCGGCATCTTTTTGCCAATACACTTTCTCCAGCAGGAAAATAGAGAGGAAAAATTTTCATCAAAAAACTCACAATTTTACTACGGCTTTTATCCATATTGTAAAAAGCAGAGCAGACAAAGTACATTAGTTCTTGCTGACTACATGTTTCTTTGGGCTGTATGTTTATTGAGGGAGCAACTATCAAGTCATGTTCAGCAAATGATAGAGCACTGGCAAGTATAGCTTCCTGTTCTTCTTCAGTAAATACCTTGATTTTTTCTGTTAACCATTCAAGCTCTCCTTGCTGAAGTGCTTGTTGCTTTTCGTTTTGATGTTCCAATAGGATTGCCACATTTTCTTGTTGCTTTTCTGTCAAGGCGTTTTCCAATGCTTGGTTCTTTCGTTTAAGAACATTGAATTTTAGCAAAGCAGCAATGTACATACAGAAATATCCTACTGCAATATCGAATATTAGGACAAGCAGATAATTGTTACTTGAGTTTTGTATGCCACCAGCCATATATTCACTAATAGGGATAACAGCTAATAGCATGATAATGGCTATTGCATAAAGCACTCGGTATCGCGTTTTATGGTTTCCTGTGGCAAAGAGGCAAGCAAAAAGGCGATAATCAAAACGGCTATGATTGCAAAGAGTGGTATGAAAGAGGTCTCCATAGGTTTGTTGTTCTGTTTATGGTTTAACAATAATGCGCCAATAACCAGCCTTGTCTGAACCTTCGTGAACCAAAATTCCCATACCCTAAGGCTCTTGATATTTTCTCTATAGCGCGTTTAGTTACACCAATCTTGTTGGCCATATTATCAGCTGTGATTGAAGGATCTGAAATAACGAGGTCGATTATCTTTTGTGCAGTTTTACTGACTTTCTTCTGTGTTTCCGATGTATCTCCGAACTTATCCGCATTTACACCGAACTTTTCGACCGAACTTTCTTCATTTACACCGAACTCTTTTGTGTTTACACCGAACTTTTCGACCGAACTTTCTTTGTTTACAGGATACTTTTCGAGGGTACTATTTACCCTGTTGGCTACTTCTTCAACAGGCATTCTTCCGTTGTCACCCCAGTTCAAATTATAGAATGTGGTGTAGAAAGAAGTCGCTTCCGTTTGATATTGCGGCTCTTTACCTTGCAGGAAATTGGGTAGCTTCTCTGTAAGCTCTCGCATTTTGCGTAAACCGGAACCACGTTTCTCCATATAATCCAACTGTGTGAACATGTCTGCAATGACAGGGTTACGGCGCATGGACGGCACTTTGTATATGTCACGGTCTTGAATCTGTGTTCCGTCAAGCATTGCGCCCGGTGATACCAGTTCTACACGGTCATCGTAAATGTCAATATGTACTTCACCGCCCATCACGGTATAATCTCTATGGATAAGATGGTTTACCAATCCTTCGAAGATAGCACGGTCTGAATAGTCGGGGAGGTTTAGACGATAGTTCGGCATCTTCACCCAACCACTCATGGTATAGTTCTTGATGAAGTCCATGCCGTATTTCAATAGTAATACAAGGTTAGCCCGATGTTCCACGGAACTGATGGCATCATCTTTATAGAGTCCAGTCCAACGGGTACAGAAAATACGTGATTGGAATACGGTACAATTATCCACAAACAGCAATCCGGCATTGGTCAGTTTGCCGTCAGGAGTTACTAGTCCGAATGATTCCAGATACTTGTCATTCCATTCCTGATGGGTTTGCTCACGGAAAGTATTGGCGAGAATGATGAAAGAATGTTTGCTGGCATCCACTTGGGTAGGCAGTGAATCCCAAGTCATGTGCGTACCTTTCAATACCAATGAAAGAAGCTGTTGCGAATTACACTCCACGCTTTCATTGCCAACTCGTACATATGCGGTACGTGTCCCATCCTGATAATAGTAATAAGGTGTAAGCGTTCCTGCCTTTACTTTCACTTCAAGCAAGGTATGCCCTTCGTGTTCTATCGGAATAAGCTGAACTTCCGGCACAGGGTCAAGTCGTGCCTTTATCATTTCACTGATAAAATCAGCATCGGCTTGTGGATTCTCCAAACCTACAATTACACCGTCATCATTCACTCCATAAAACAAACTGCCACCGTCCGTATTGGCAAATGCCGACACGGATTTAAGCCATGACTTTACTTTCTTACGTTCCAGCATTTCCTTGAAATCGTAAGCCGAGCATTCCGCTATCAATGTATTGTTATGTATTTGCATAGTTTCCTTATTGTTGTTCGGGTATAACATCCCAATATCATATACAAAGGTAAGGATAAAACCGAAGAATCTGTTAAAAACATCGCTTTCTTTTGATTTTTATGCGTTTACATCTCTTGTTTATGAATAAAAATCGTACTTTTGTGAGCAAGAGCGTGTGTTGCTTATGGATGCTTATTTTCGGGTTTGCGTTATATTTGCAACACGTGTACGCAAGTCGCTGATAGATATATCATGTTGATTTTGAGGAAGTGAAGTAATTCAGACAAGGACATAAATAATAAGCAAAAGCGTGCAGTTTATCAGAGCTGCACGCTTTTGTATTTTTTATTGTTATATACTTGTCGATATAAGAACACTGAGTTGTTTCTCTTTAATTCTAAAGAATCTATTTGCCGTTACAAGTATTTAAGTCCTCATTAAAATATAAATCATGATATTATATTTTTCTTTGATGATTTATTTAATTAACCTAGGTAATGGCAAATATGAGATTAGTAAAATTAAAGAACCGTCCGAGTAAGGGCGTTTTCGTTTTTGAATACATGCAGGAGCAGATAGAGCGTCTTAGAGGGCAAGGAAAAGAACGGACAGTCGAAACATATCAGTCCGCATTGAACAGCTTCATGAAGTTCCGTGACGGCATAGACTTATGTTTTGATGAGATGGATGCAGATTTGATGGAACATTATGAAACGGAGATGCGCTCCACTCACCATTTAAGTCGTAATACCACCTCTTTTTATATGCGTATTTTGCGTTGTGTGTATCGCAAGGCAGTGGGTGAGGGACTGGCCCTTCCTGCAGATCCTTTTGAGAATGTATATACTGGTGTGGACAAGACCTCAAAGAGAGCTGCCACCCTGACAGATATCAAACACATCAAGCAGTTGGATCTTTCCGATCATAAATCATTGGAATTTGCACGAGATATCTTTCTCTTTCTTTCTATATGCGAGGAATGTCTTTTATAGATCTTGCCTATTTGCGTAAAAAAGATCTCAATAGTGGCTTTGTGAGTTATAGCCGTCGTAAAACAGGTAAGAAACTCATTATACGGTGGGAAAAACAGATGCAGGAGATTATTGACAGATACGGAGATTCGGAAACACAATATCTTTTACCTATTATAGAACGAGAAGATGGCACGGAGCGCAGACAATACCGGAATAAAATGTTGCTGGTGAACCGTAAGCTGAAGAAGATTGCAGCCCGGGCAGGATTGACCACACCACTTACTATGTATGTGGCGCGCCATTCCTGGGCAAGTATAGCTAAGACGAAAAACATCTCGATTGGTATTATTAGCGAAGCGATGGGGCATGATTCAGAAACTACTACACAAATCTATCTTTCGTCTATACAGACTAATCAGATAGATAATGCAAATAGAAATATTTTAAAAGATCTATAAGAAGGGGAATATTTGAATTATTTTGAAATTAGGACGCACTCTTATATAGAGAGCGTCCGATTTCTTAAATTTCTGATTTCCATTTATGTAGTAAGTTGTATGAATAAAATCAGCCCATAAGTTTATTATATATAGAGAGAAAAAACTTTTTTTATCAGTTTACAGTCTGTAAATGCTAGAAAATGAAAATAAATCTATACCTTTGCAGCCGATAGACGCTCTCTATATAAGAGTGCGTCTGTTTTTAGTCGGATTATTCCACTATGAGTATTGTAAATAACAAGGGCAAAGACATGCCACAACAAATTTTGGGAACGACGGTTCAAAAGACCGACGACGCCGTAGGCATATTCCGAAATGATCAGGAAAAAAAGCATTGGTATGTGGCTGTTGTAAATAACAGAAGTGAAAAAGCCTGTCAGGATAGATTACGAAAACGTTTGAAAAACGAAACTGATAGTGAGAAAGCTTATGAAGTTTATGTCCCTATCCAACAGGAGATGAGTATTCGTCATGATGGTAAACGTAAAAAAGTGGACCGTATTGTTTTCCCTGCTCTTGTGTTCATTCGCTGCACAGATTCAGTAAGACGGAAAGAAATAGTCTGCCTTCCTTATATAAAACGTTTCATGGTTAACATAGCCGGTTCTTCCCGAAATACTTGCCGTCCCGTAGCTATTATTCCAGATCATCAGATGTACAGCTTGATGCGTATGGTCAATGATGCCGAAGAACATGTCACTATTGAGTCATGCCCTCTGCATTTGGGCGATCGTGTCCGTGTAAACGGTGGCAAACTGGTAGGGTTGGAAGGGAATATATGTCGTGAAATAGATGGTTCTACTAGTCTGGTTGTAAAAATTGATATCCTTGGATGTGCTAAAGTTACCATTGCTAGAGAATTGCTGGAACCTATAGCGGAAAAAAACTCAGTTAACATATAATTATATATTGACATACAATGACCATAGCAGTAGACTTTGACGGTACTATTGTTGAGCACAAGTATCCGGCAATCGGCAGGGAGTTGCCGTTTGCCATTGAGACATTGAAAAAATTGCGTGACGAACATCACAGGTTGATTCTATGGACAGTGCGTGAAGGGCGTCTGCTTGACGAAGCTCTTGCCTTTTGCCGTGATCGCGGTCTTGAATTTTATGCCGTGAACCGCGACTATCCGGAGGAGGAGAAAGGGCGTAACAATCATTACTCACGCAAGCTCAAAGCCGATCTTTTTATAGATGACCGCAACTTGGGAGGCCTTCCCGATTGGGGTACTATTTATGGAATGATTCATGACGGAACCACTTTTTCGGATTTGATACGTAATGCCGGTGAATCTCCTGTTTCGGAGAATCACGGCAGAGGTCTTTTTTCGCGCCTGTTTGGCAGATGATTGAATAATAAATGAAAAAACTGATATGAAGACTTTAAAGAAACTATTATTGTTTGTTGTGGCATCCGCCTTGTTGGCAGGCTGCACCTCCTATAAAAATGTACCTTACATGCAGAATCCCGAGGTAGTGAACAGTTACAGGGAAGATCTTCCCCTTTATGATGCAAAGATTATGCCGAAAGATTTGCTGAGTATAACTGTGAACACGAGTGATCCTCAGGCTGCCGCTCCTTTTAACCTGACGGTACAGACTCCTCTGAATGCAGCCCTGACCAATATTAATACTACCACACAACCCACTCTCCAGCAATACCTGGTAAATAACAAGGGTGAGATAGATTTCCCCGTTATCGGTCGTCTGAAGGTAGGCGGCCTTACGAAAAACGAGGCGGAAGATTTGATCCGTGAGCAATTGCAGCCCTATCTGAAAGAGAGTCCTATCGTTACAGTCCGTATGGCAAATTACAAAATTTCGGTATTGGGAGAGGTGAACCGTCCGGGTACTTTTACCGTAGGAAATGAAAAGGTAAATATCCTTGAAGCCCTTGCCATGGCGGGAGATATGACTGTTTATGGCGTCCGTGACAATGTGAAACTGATTCGTGAAGATGCAAAAGGCAAGCGTGAGATTATCAATTTGAATCTTAATAATGCAGAGCTGGTTGTATCTCCCTATTACTACCTGCGCCAGAACGATATCATCTATGTAACGCCCAATAAGACAAAAGCCAAGAACTCGGACATTGGCAGCAGCACCAGCATATGGATCAGTGCTACATCCATTTTGGTATCTCTTGCAAGCCTTCTGGCAACCATCTTGAAATAAAACTCATAAATATAATTGTTGATTACAAACTGTTGATATGACTGACGAACAGAAGAACACCCCTTCGGGTACCGAGCAACGTGAGGAGAACGTTGATCTTTATGCCTTGTTTTTTAAATACTTTGCCTATTGGCCGTGGTTTGTAGCCAGTGTGCTGGTTTGTATTATATCTGCTTTCATCTATCTCCGTTATCAAGCTCCTGTCTATAATGTTGATGCGGCCGTACTCATCAAAGAAGGTGACAAGAAAGGTGGAAGCAGTAATAATCCTATGGGAGCCCTTCAGGATCTGGGTATGTTCTCCATGACTAACAATTTTGACAATGAGGTGGAAATCCTGAAGTCAAGAACCTTGATTAAAAAGGTGGTGAATCATTTGAATTTGTATATTTCAGTGGCCGAGGAACGTATGTTCGGCTATAACACTCCTTTATATAAGTCCACTCCGGTAAAAGTTTATATGACTCCTGAAGAGGCAGACAATCTGGAAGAAGGAGCCAAGCTTCATCTAAAATACACCATGAATGGAAAATTGGATGTAAAAGTGGAATATATGTTTGACGAGGAGAAGCAGGAGACTGAGGTAAGTTTTGATAGTATTCCGGATGTTTCCCCACTCCAGTAGGAGTTTTCAGTTTTACAAAGAACGACTCGGTCCCACCTTTGGAAGAAGATATGAATCTGGTGGCATACGTTAATTCTCCTACAGATGTGACGGAAAGTTATGTAGAGAATTTGTCAGTGGAACCCACTTCGAAGACTACCACAATTGCTGCCATCAGCTTGCAGAATACGGTAAAGCAGCGCGGTATCGATTTTATCAATTGTTTGGTTGACTTTTATAATCTGGACGCGAATGACGAGAAGAATGAAGTGGCTCAAAATCCGCAGAGTTTATAGACGAGCGTATTGGCATTATCAATCGGGAGTTAGGTACTGCCGAAACGGAACTTGCCGATTTCAAGCAACGCTCCGGATTGACCGATTTGACCAGCGATGCCCGTCTGGCTTTGGAAGAGAGTTCGAAATATGAACAGCAGCTGACCGAGAATGCCACCCAGTTGAGACTGGTGGAGTCCTTGCGTAACTATGTGAACAATCCGAAGAATGCAAACGAGGTGATTCCCGCCAATGTAGGGTTGCAGGACCAGAATTTGGGTTCTATCATCAACCAATATAACACGATGCTGATCGAACGCAAGCGTTTGCTCCGTACCTCTTCCGAAAACAATCCTGCGGTAATCAATATCAATACGGGCATCGAGTCCATGCGGCACAATGTGCAGACTACCGTGAACAGTGTACTGAGAGGGTTGCAGATAGCGCAGTCCAATCTTGAACGTCAGGCACGGAAGTTTGAAGGCAGGATCAGCAGTGCGCCGCAGCAGGAGAAAGAATTTCTTACTATCTCCCGCCAGCAGGAAATCAAGGCGACCCTTTACATTATGTTGCTTCAGAAGCGTGAAGAAAACGCAATAACCCTGGCATCCACTGCTAATAACGGACGTATCATCAAAGCTGCTCTTCCTAGTAAAAAGCCGGTTTCTCCTAAGAAGAAGATAGTTCTGCTGGCTGCCTTTGTATTGGGTATGGGTATTCCTGTAGGTCTTATTTATTTGAAGGATTTATTAAAATATAAGATAGAGAATGCCGAGGATGTGGAGAAGATAACGGATGTTCCTATTTTGGGTGAGCTTCCTTTAAGTAAGAAGCCCGAAAAAGGTGCCATTGTGGTTCAGGAGAATCAGAATGGTATGATGGAGGAGGCTTTTCGTGGTCTGCGTACCAATATGTTGTTCATGCTTGGTGCCAGTCAGAAAGTGGTGCTTTTTACATCCACACAGCCGGGTGAAGGTAAGTCTTTTATTGCTGGAAATACGGCAGTCAGTCTGGCCTATATGGGTAAGAAAGTTGTTATTGTGGGTTTGGATATCCGCAAGCCGGGGCTGAATAAGGTCTTTAATCTGTCTCATCGCACGGAAGGTATTACCAATTATCTGGCTGACCCCGAGCATACCAATCTTTTTGATATGATACAACATTCGGATGTAAGTCCTAATCTTGATATTCTTCCGGGTGGTCCTATTCCTCCCAATCCTACAGAGTTGATGGCGCGTACGGTACTGGAAGATGCAATAGAGAAATTGAAAGAGCGTTACGATTACATTATTCTTGATACGGCTCCTATTGCTATTGTGACCGATACTGCTATTGCCAGTCGTGTGGCTGATATGTGCGTGTATGTGTGTCGTGCAGATGTAACTCCGAAGTTGGGGTATCAGTATATTAATGTGCTGCGGGATCAGAAGAAATTCGATAAATTGGCTACAGTTATTAATAGCATTGATTTGAATTCAAGAAAGAGTGGCTATGGGTATGGTCATAAATATGGCTATGGATATGGGCACAAATATGGGTATGGCTATGGTTATGAAATAGGAGATAAAAAGTCTAAATGATTTACACTGCGCAGATTAAATTCCTACAATTTGCAGGGTGGATTTAAAATGTGCCAAGAATGAACACCTTGGCTAGAAAATATTTTCCTTTTGTGCTAATTCCTAATTTTTTATATTATGATAAATTTATTGCTGAAATGAAGAGAAAACTTACTCTATCATTTAAACAGAAAGCCATAGTTACAAATGTTGTATGGTCTTTAGGAGGTAAAATAGTGAACATGGTTAGTGCCTTATTTGTGGGGATTCTTGTAGCTCGTTATTTGGGTCCAGAAAATTATGGTATTATGAATTATGTTATCAGCTATGTGTCTATATTTACAATAGTAGCTACATTTGGAATGAGTAATATTGAAATAAGAGAACTTTCGCGTAACAAAGAAAAAAAAAATTCGATTCTTGGTACTTGTTTTATAATTCGTGTATGTTTTTCTTTAATAGCTTATTTAGGAGTAGTATTATCTTTATTTGTTTTTCAGATAGATAGATTTACAACGATAATGATTTTGGTTTATGGACTTACACTCTTCACTGGAATATCGGAACTGTCGAGAAATTATTTTATATCGATAGTTGAGAATAAATATATTGTCAAATCTGAGATATTTAGAACCCTGGTTGGTGCGATAGTAAAAATCGGATTATTGTTTCTTAAAGCACCCCTAGAGTATTTTATTATAGCTCAGGTTTTTGATACATTTTTGGTAGCAAGTGGCTATTATTATAGCTATAAAGTTATAGTGGGATCAGTAAGAAATTGGACATTTGATAAGACAATAGTACCTTTTTTTATTAAAGAATCATTTCCTTTACTTTTATCCGGTGCTGCAATAGTAATTTATCAGCGTATAGATCAAGTTATGATAGGTAATATGTTGAATAAAACAGAAGTTGGGTATTTTGCAACGGCTGGAAAATTTGTTGATTTGATTTTATTTCTTCCTGCTATTTTAGTGCAGACTATAACTCCTATACTTGTACGGGAAAAAGAATGTGATTCTTATAGCTATGAAGCAAAGAAACGTACTTTTGTAGGTATAACGACATGGGTATCACTGCTAATGGCACTTGCCATTTCACTATCTGCTTATTGGATGATAATTTATACCTATGGTGAAAAATATGCATTGGCTATACCTGTATTACAAATTATGGCATTTAAAGCTGTAGGTATGGCATTGTCTGCTGCTGGAGGGCAGATTATTATTATAGAGCATATTCAGAAATGGGCTTTTATACGGAATGTTTTGGGATGTTTTTTGTGTGTGATATTAAATTATCTGTTCATTCCAAAGTATGGAATTATTGGTTCTGCAATTGTTACTGTTATCACTGTCTTCTTCACAGGATGTATCTCAAATATATTTATTCCATCATATCATAAAATTCTAAAACTTCAAATTTATGCAATGTTTTGGGGGTGGAAGGATATGGTTTATTTTAAACAAATTATAAGACGCTGAATACCATGATTAAAACTCTAAAACTTTTAATTAGAAAAAGCCTTGAGAAATATTACCTTAGAAAAATATTTATGTTAGAGGCTTATCATTTTTTTAAGTTGCTAGTTAAGTATAACGCTTCTATCAATACAGATAGAGATATAGCGAAGATGCAATATACTCTGTTGCGTGAGAATCATACTATTGAAAAAGGACTTTCAATGAGAAATCCCCGAAAGGGATTTGGGCAAAAAAAAGTGTTAAATCTATTAATAAGGCTTGATAAATATGTAACATTGTATTACAATAAGGATAAGGAGTTTGTCGACTATTTGCTGTCAACAATACATTATTATATAACATATACAAAACAAACAGGAGTTGATATATCAGATATTGAATTGAAGTTTAATACTTTACTTAATAGGTTGGATAATCATACATATAAAAACATAGTTTCAGGTATAAAACCTGAAACAAAGGAACATATTCTTTCTGAATGTAATAAAAATTTTGAATCATTACTATATAGCCGACATTCGCTACGATATTTTGAAAATACACTTCTTACAAAAGAAGTTCTTGAGAAGGCACTTTCATTGGCTCAACAAACCCCATCAGCTTGCAATCGTCAAGGTTGGAAAACGCATATTTTTCAAGGTGAAAAGAGTCATAAGCTGATTGAATGGCAAGGGGGATGTCATGGTTTTGAGGATCAAGTTAATACATCTATACTTGTCACTACAGATTTAAGAGCCTTTCTTTTTTATGAGGTTCATCAAGCATATGTTGACGGAGGTCTATATGCAATGAATTTAATTAATGCTCTTCATTCGCTAGGTATTGGTACAATTCCATTGTCGGTTGCATTTGGATATGATAAATTAGATAATTTGTCTCAATTTGATATACCTCGAAATGAAATTCCGATTGTGATAATAGGTGCAGGTTATATATTGGATAATTTTAATGTAGCAGTTTCAAGTAGAAAAAGTATTAATAGAACTAATAAATATCATTAAATATGAAATATTATTTACCAATTCATATAAACGGGGGAAATAGGGGTTGCGAAGCTATAACAAAAGCTACTATGGATATTTTGGGATGTACTAAGGAACAATTGGTTGTCTATAGTAGTAATATAGAAATTGACAGGTCTTTAGGATTGGAACAAAGAGTAACTTTAGTAGCACGAAAACAGTTTTCTTTTCTATTTAAGGTAATTAGAAAAATCAGAAATGTTTTTGTTAAAGAACAATATAGTAGAAATCTCTTCACATATAACTATTTATATAACCCTTTTTTACGGAAGATTACCAAATATGATATTATGTTGTCCACTGGAGGGGATATGATGTGTTATGCAGATAATGAAGTGATTTATACAAATGAGTATCTTTATGATCGACGAATACGAACTGTTCTTTGGGGGTGTTCAATTGGAGAGGAAAACCTTACATTTCGCAAACTTGAAACTTTGAAGCATTTTTCTGCTATATACGCAAGAGAATCGCTTACAAAAGAATTACTACTGAAAAAGGGATTGAAAAATATCTTTTTATTTCCGGACCCTGCCTTTATTCTTAAAGCAGAAGCCTGTAAGTTACCGTCTTGTTTTGCATCTGGCAAAGTTGTAGGTATTAATATTAGTAATTTTGTTTCTTCTGAAGATGGATTTAATACTTTGTTTGGAAAGAATCTAATAAAATTAATAGATTATATTATTGAAAATACATCTTATCATATTCTACTCGTGCCACATGTGTTTTGGGGGGCACAGGATGACCGGATTATTTGTAATTTGGTAAAGGATAGATATATAAGTGAGAAACGGATTTCTTTATTAGATGCTGATTGTTTGAATTATTGTCAATTACGCTACGTAATTTCTAATTGTACAATATTTATGGGAGCAAGAACTCATGCTGTTATTTCTGCTTACAGTACTTGTGTACCCACCGTTGCTATTGGATATAGCATTAAAAGTAGAGGTATTGCTAAAGATTTGCAACTGCCTGAAACTACTCTTGTTGATGGTGTTCATCTCATTAATGATCAGCAACTTTTAAATGCTTTTCAATATGTGAATGACCATAAATTAGAGATACGCAAACATTTAGAAAATATTATTTCCGAATATACTTCTCAGGTTTGGGAAGCTAAAAAAATGTTGGATAGTTTATGATCTAGTATTTTGAAGTTTGTGGATTGATAGAATAGAGTGAGTATAAATTTAATAGTGTCTTTAAAGTATGGTATCGTCTTCTGTTAGTGAATTTCTATCAAAATATTTTCTATGTAACTATTTTTTATTAATGACGGTGGATGTGCTTCTTGTATGGTGTGGTTTAGCTGCAATTGCAAAGTTTGAACTAATAATCTTATTGAGCGCTATTATCATTAGTCTTAATAAATTGCGGAATCAAACAACAAGAATGGACTTGTTTATTATATTTTTTTCTATTTCTATCGCTATTGCTAGTCTTTCCAATATTTATCCACAGGCTTTTTGGTTTGAAGGTGTTAGGTATCAGCTGTTTTCTATTATTTTCTTTTTTGTAGGTGAAAGTAGCACTTCAAAAGATTGGGATTTTTTTGACAAATCCATAATCCCTGTACTTGTGGTATGTTTCATTGGATTAATATTATATATTACGTCTCCAAGCTGGTACGTGGATTTTAAACTTTCTGGATTTACAGATAATGAAGGAGGTCGTTTTTTGGAAATGACACGTTTATCTGCATTTTGGACTTATCCATATTGGGTTAGTTATGGAAGTGGTATTATTTATTTCTATTTGTTGTTTAAATCTTATAAGAAAGGACGGATAACAACTAAAATTGCATTCGCTTTGATTTTTTTGGCTGTTATTATGGTGTTAGCACAGCAACGTGCCCCTATTGCTTTTGTGGCATTAATAACTTTGACTTTGTTAGTGAATAGTCTTTTCAATGGGCAGAAACGATCTTTTAGTACATACGTACTTTTTTTATTACTCATCTTGGTTTGCTGCATTAGTATTGTATTTTCTTTTTTAGATCAAGAACGTTTGATATTTATGCTTTCTAAATTTGAGAGCTTAATAGAAGGTGGAAATGCTTCATTTTTAAAGGAAAGAACAAATATTTTTAGTGATTTCTATTCTAAGAAAATTACTTTTTGGGGAGATGGCATCGGTCGTTATGGACATGAAGCATATTATAGTGGAAAGATGGCAATAACTGACCAGCAATATTTGAAGATAATGTATGAAACAGGATATTTTGGGATAATATGTTATTCTATTTTTATACTCTTGGTTGTCATTCGTGGAATAAGGAACTTTAAAGATAACCTATTTGAATTAGGCATTATATTCTTTTACTTAATGGCTATGACCGGAGCTAATTGTTTGTCAGTTACAGGCCAGCATTGCATCGTTTTTTGGTTTTGTTGTGGCCGTATCTTTAATAAATCATGTTTAACGTATAAGTGTACAAGTTGCTATTCCTTGCAAAAAGATTAAAGTGCTTTAATGGTGAAAATTTAGTTATATTATGAATAAAAGATTGATTGCTATCCATCTTCCACAATTCTATCCATTTCAAGAAAATGATGAATGGTGGGGCAAAGGTTTTACAGAATGGACTAATGTAACAAAAGCAAGACCTCGTTTTCCAGGACATTATCAGCCACATTTACCTTCTGACACTGGCTTTTATGATTTGCGTTTGCCTGAAGCACGGGAAATGCAGGCAGCTATGGCCAAAGAATATGGTCTTTATGGTTTTTGTTATTATCACTATTGGTTTAATGGTAAACGACTGATGGAAAGGCCTGTGGATGAAATTATTTCAAGCGGGAAACCGGATTTTCCATTCATGATATGTTGGGCAAATGAAAATTGGGCAAGAAACTGGGATGGTGGTTTTAAACATCTCTTAATGGAGCAACAATATACGGATGAGGATGATGCAGCTCACATGGATTTTTTATGTTCTCATATATTTTCAGATAGAAGATATATACGGGTTAATGGTAAGCCTTTTTTTGCGATTTATAAAGCCCATTTATTGCCCGATGTGGAAAAGACTATTAAAATTTGGCGCGAGGTAGCTCGGAAGCATCAGATGGAATTGTATTTAGCTCTTTTTGAACACACTGGCTATAATATTCCGGAATATTTATCCAAGGGTTTTGATATGTCCATTAATTTTCAGCCTTTCTGCATGGGTAAGTTTCAGCATTGTAAAGTGTTATTCAATATAACATTAAGCAAGCTTTTAAATAGAAAAATCACGATGCTGCATTCATACAAGAAATATGTAAAGTATCGTATTAAAACTCCTTTGCCTTCTTATCGGCAATTTCCTTGTGTTACACCAAATTTTGACAATGCTTCTCGACGTATGCATAAGGGATTCACTGCTTTTATAGGAAGTACTCCTCAATTATATGGAAAATGGCTGAGCAGTGTCTTTGAAAAATTCAAGCCTTATAGTCAGGAAGAAAATTTTATTTTTATAAATGCTTGGAATGAATGGGCGGAAGGAAACCATTTGGAACCAGACCAAAAATGGGGAAGAAAATATTTAGAAGAAACTAAAAAAAATATAGACCAATATAAAAACCGATGATATGAAAGAAAACAAAGCAAGGGTCATAGCATTTTATCTTCCTCAATATCATCCTATTCCTGAGAATGATAAATATTGGGGAAAAGGATTTACAGAGTGGACAAATGTAGCTAAAGCAAAACCATTATTCCGTGGACACTATCAACCACATATACCAGCGGATTTAGGCTTTTATGATTTAAGGCTTCCTGAAGTAAGAGAAGCTCAAGCAGAACTGGCTCGTGATGCAGGCATAGAAGGATTTTGTTATTATCATTATTGGTTTGGAAATGGAAAAATGCTTTTGCAAAAACCATTTGAAGAAGTTTTGCGATTAGGCAAACCAGATTTTCCATTTTGTTTGTGTTGGGCTAATCATGATTGGACAACTAAAACTTGGGTGAAAGGCTCTTCTATGGTGAATAATACAATGATTGCCCAACAAGAATATCTTGGCGAACAAGATGATATAAAGCATTTTGAGTATTGTTTGCGAGCATTTAAGGATCACCGTTATATCACTATTGAAGGTAAGCCGATTTTCCTTATTTATGATCCGTTAAGTTTTCCTAATGTTAAGGAGTTTATGAATAGGTGGAATTTTCTAGCGAAGAAGAATAATTTGAAAGGTATTTATTTTATTGGAGTTACTACAGGGAGGCAGTCTTCTTATAAAATTGTCACAAATTTAGGATTCGATGGTGTTTGTCATAATAGGCGTTGGGAAGCTGAAGCTAAAGCTGCAGGTTTTCGTTTTGTTCGTCGTATGCAGTCATTATTGGGATGGCATTTGGGTATCTCTTTGATGAAATACGATTACAATAAGGTTGTAAGAAATTATGATACACCAGAAAATAAGTTGGAAAACTGTTATCCGGTTATTACTCCAGGATTTGATAGAACACCACGTGCAGGAAGACGTGCTGGTATATATGTAAATTCATCTCCCAAAAATTTTAAGAAGCATGTAGCCGAAATATGTAAATCTATTCAAGATAAAGATGATGATCATCGTTTGGTATTTCTTAGTGCATGGAATGAATGGGGGGAAGGGAATTATATGGAACCGGATTTAAAATGGGGACATGGTTATTTAGAAGCGTTAAAATCTGTCGTAAAATTTCAAATCAAATAAAGTGGATTTGTTTTTATAAGCTTCTGATTTTTACTGATAATATTAAGTCAAATGCAGAAGTTATATAGTATCTATTAAAATAGCTATTATAATTAATGTTTGAAAAAATCAAATAAAAACATACCTAATTATGGGACATGATTATTATACAGATGATAAAGGAACTTTGGTGCTTATGGCTCTTCTTAAAGAGTATGGGATCAAGAAGGTGGTAGCCTCACCAGGTACAGGGAATATGGCTTTAGTGGTTAGTATGCAACACGATCCTTATTTTGAAATGTATTCATGTGTTGATGAAAGGTCTGCTGCTTATATGGCTTGTGGCATAGCTGCAGAATCTGGAGAGCCCATTGTGGTAACTTGTACGGAGGCTACTGCGTCAAGAAATTATCTGCCTGGGCTAACCGAGGCCTTCTATCGCAAATTACCTATATTGGCTATTATGACAGGACGTGGTGAGAATCGTACGGGGAGCTATGAACCGCAATCCATTGACAATGCGGTATTACCCAATGATGTGGCAAAATACAGGGTGAATATTCCTGTATGTAGAAATCATAAAGATGAAAGAATAGTCACAACCAAACTGAATGAGGCTATCAATAACTTATATACAGGCGGTGGTGGTCCGGTATGTGTAGTTATGGAATCGTATGACAGTCTTGGATTCTTGGTGAAGGAATTGCCTAAAGTAAGGGTAATCAAAACATATAAGAAGAAAGAAGAACTTCCACCTTTACCACAGGGCAATATCGCTATTTTGGTTGGGGCTCATCAGAAATGGAATGCAAAGGCTGTAAAAGCAGTTGAACTTTTTTGTGAGAAGAACAACGCTGTTGTGCTTTGTGATTTGACCAGTAATTACACAGGCAAATATCGTGTCAATTATTCTATTGTTGCAACCCAAGAAGGATGTTCGAAGTTGCTTCCGGACATTGCTTTGTTAATCTATATTGGTACTGTTTGCGGTGATTATTATACATCTGAGGCTATGTGTTGTGCTAAAGAGTGGTGGATGGTCAATGAAGATGGTATTTATCATGATAGATTCTACAAGCTAACAGCGATGATTTCAATGGAAGAGGTAGATTTTTTTGAGAACTATTCTATTGGCGAATATAAGGAAACAAGTCTGTATGAAGAACTAAAGAAACAGTGTAGTACGATGATTGATGCTATTCCTGATTTGCCATTCTCAAATCTATGGATTGCTCAGACTTCGTATAAGCATATTCCGGAAAACAGTGTGATACATGCGGCCATCAATAATTCGTTCAGATCATGGAATTATTTTCCTTTGCCTTCCAGCGTAACTGGAAGTTGTAATGTAGGAGGATTTGGCATCGATGGAGGTTTGTCCACATTAGTTGGAGCCTCATTGGTGCATTCTGACAGACTATACTTTGGTATTATTGGTGATCTTGCATTCTTTTATGACATGAATGCCTTGGGCAATCGGCATATAAGAAATAATCTCCGGTTGCTGTTAGTTAACAATGGCAAGGGGCAGGAATTCCGCAATTATCAACACCCGGCTTCTTTGTTGGATGATGATTGTGATAAGTATGTGGCTGCAGGAGGGCATTACGGAAAGCAATCACCCACTCTTGTAAAGTATTATGCAGAGAGTATGGGCTTTAGATATCTTACAGCATCCAGTAAAAAAGAGTTTCTTAAATTGTATAAGGACTTCTTTAATGATAAACATGCTGACAAACCAATGGTGTTTGAAGTGTTTACAGATAATGTGCATGAGAATGAAGCATTACATACGATTCGATATATGGTGAAGCCAAAAATATCTCCTGGACGTTTAGCGAAACAAATTATAGCCAAAGGTATAGTGGGAGAGACTGGAATTCAAGTTATTAAAACCATAAAGGATAATATGGGATAAAAAATATGAAACTTATAGTTTCGCTTTGCTTTGTATAGGTAGATATTTGTTGATAAATAAATACAAAGTGATATTTCTGGATATAATTGGGGAAAAACAGTATACTATGAAAATTTGTATTATCACTTGTCATGATGTATATAATTTCGGTGCATCATTGCAAGCCTATGCTTTACAGCATTATCTGGAAGAATTGGGCCATGAGGTGGAGATTATTAATTATCGTCCCGGCTATTTATATAAAAAATATGATTGGAAATCATTTACAAGTAAAAAGTTTGATAAGCTTAATAGTTTCTTTGTAACAAGGTGGATGTTTCGTATAGCTAAATGGTCTTATTTAAGATTTTCGCTAGGACGCAAAAAATGTTTTGACGAATTCACAAAGAATTATTTGAAGTTGACCGATAAGACTTATTACACTTTTGAAGAATTAAAGATGAATCCTCCTTGTGCTGATATCATTATAGCCGGAAGTGACCAAATATGGAATCCTTTATTTCCTAATGGTAAAGATCCCAGTTATTACATTGATTTTGCTTTATCACAAACAAAACGCGTGTCGTATGCTGCTAGTTTTTCTGTAGAATACATTTCTGATGCAGATAAAGAATTTGTAAAAGGAATGTTAGCTAAAATGAATCGTATTTCAGTAAGAGAATATCAAGGAGTGGATATCCTGAAGTCGTTAGATATTAAAAATGGAGTAAAAGTATTAGATCCGGTCTTTCTTCTTGATAGAAATTATTGGGAAACATTTATGCATAAAGGATCAGAAAAGGATTATATCTTAATTTATGACTTTGAGGGAAGTGATTTGATGAAGCGTGTCGCTTTATATTTTAAAAGGAAAAAAGGTTGGAAGATTTATTCTATTAATGACGCATTGCCTCGATTATATGCGGATAAGAATTTTACTAAGGTAGGACCACAGGATTTTCTTTCCTTAATTTATAATTGTAGTATGTTCTTGTCTAATTCGTTTCATGGAACTGCTTTTGCTGTTTATTTTAATAAACCTTTTTATGTATTTGGGCTAAAAGGTATTAGTTTAAATTCAAGAATGGAGAGCCTGCTGCGTTCTGTAGATTTAAAGGATCGCTTTATTACAGAAAATATTGATATAGAAAAACTTCATTTAAATTATGACTTTAATAAGGTGAATTTATTAATAGAGGAAGAGAAAAACTATTCTAAGCAATTCTTGGATTCTGTCTTGAAAACTAACTAAAAAGATCGTTTGTATGACTCTTTTATCAATCTGTATTCCTTGTTATGGACGAGTGGAATACGTTAGGAAAACTTTGAAAAGTATTTTTATAGATAATGCTGATGTTCCATTAGAAAAGTATGAAGTTATTATATCAGATAATGATTCTAATCAGGCAATTAAAGTGTTGACAGAAGAATTTAAGTATCCTAATCTGAGATATTTTTATACCAATTGCGAAGGATTCATGAATTCTTACTATGTGTTGACTTATGCACAAGGAGAATTTTTTAAACTGCATAACAGCCAAACTTTATTTAGAAAAGGGAGTTTAAGTAAAATTATTTCCGAGATAAAGAATAATATAGAAAATAAGACTTTAATTTTTTATACAAATGGATTATTGGGAAGTCGTAAAAGTCAAACCTATTCTAATTTTAATGATTTTATGTACAACCTCTCATATTGGTCTTCATGGAGTAATGGGTTTAATATATGGAAATCAGAATTTGATAAAATAGACAAAAATCTGAAGTTAAATAAATTGTTTCCTCACACTTCCTTGTTTCTTACTCAGCATCAGGCAAAATTATTTTGTATAAATGATAACCTATTATTTGATGTACAAAGAATACCTAAACGAGGGGGACATAATAAATTTGAGGCATTTACAATTGAGTATCCTTCGTTGCTGGATGAATGTTGTAAGAAAGGGCATATTTCAACGAAATGTAAAAAACACATATTATTTGGAATTATGGTACAGTTTCTTCCGTCTTTACTTTTTAATAAATATATTATTCGAATAGAAACATTTGATGATACGGGCTTTAGAAACAACTTGAAGAAATATTATCCTTCTTATGCTTATTGGCTTGTTTTAATTTCTGTTTTAGGTGTTCCTTTTAGATTGTTCTGTCGAAAATTAAAAAATAAAAGATGAAAGCTAAGATATTCTGTCTGTTTTTTCTTATAGTATTAGAATTTATAGTATGTCCGCAGAACGGTTGGACACAAGACAATACTATTCCTATGATTGGTGCCTACTATTTTGACGGTTGGTCCGGAAAAAATAATTCTCAAGAACTATGGGCACAAGAAGCCCCTACTCATCTGACAGAGAAACTATATAATGATTATAACGAACGTCAACCAATTTGGGGGTGGAGAAATGATGATTTAGCTATAATGGAACGTCAAATAGATATTGCTTCCCAAAATGGCATTACTTTTTTCCTGTTTTGCTGGTATTGGAAAAAAGATAAGGGGGAGATGGATATTAAAAGTATAGAAAATCATGCATCGCATACTAGTTTAAAGCTCTTTATGAAAGCTCGCAATAAGCATAAAATGAAATTCGCTTTATTAATAGCCAATCACCAGGGAGCTCGGATAGAAGGGGAGGATAATTGGTTGAAAGCAATGGATTATATGGCGGAAACATATTTTCAAGATAGTCAATATCTTAAAGTTGAAAATAAGCCTGTGGTAGCATTCTTTAATGCCAAAGCAGCTGCTCCATCGCTTGCCAAAATGAATGACTATTTAAAAACTAAAAATTACGCAGGACTGTTTTCAATATCCTGTAATGATAAAAGTAAGAAATACAGTGCAAATTCATGGTATAATATTCGTGAACATGAGCCGGGATATGCTTATAGAAAAGAGTATGAGACCTTAGCGAAGAATGCGGAAGTAAGTTGGTACACTTATCCTAAAGAGTACAATATTATTCCATTGGTAATGGCAGGATGGGATCAGAGGCCATGGGAGAAACAAGAAAAATCTCTTTATTATGTGAACAGGACACCTCAACTCTTTAAACAACATCTTAAAAATGCGGTGCAATTTGTGAATGAAAGAAGTTGTAAACCTAAAATGATATTGATATATGCATGGAATGAATATGGCGAGGGCGGATATATAGCACCTACTGTAGGAGACCCGAAAGGAAAGTATTTAAAAATGATTAAAGAAGTAATTCGTTAGATTATGAAAATAGCATTTATCAGCACCCGTGGTATCCCAAATAACTATGGAGGTTTTGAACAGTTTGCCGAATATATTTCAGTGGGGTTGGCTGCACGTGGGCATGAGGTTGTGGTATATTCACCTCATTTCCATCCTTATAAAAAAGACACTTATAAAGGAGTACGTATAAAGCATATCTATAGTCCCGAAACTTGGATGGGCAGTTCGGTAGGGAGTTTCTTTTATGATTTTGCGTCATTGAAAGATGCATTGAAAAAAGAGCATTTCGATATCATTTACGAAGCCGGCTATACAAGTATTGTACCTGCTTATATTTGGTTCAATGTGAAGAAGATCAAATATCCCATATTTACGACTAATATGGATGGCTTGGAATATAAGCGTACTAAATTCAACAAATGGGTACAGAAATTCATTTTTTGGGAAGAACGTACTACCGTGAAACATAGTCATTATTTGATTGCCGATAACATGGGAATTCATGATTATTATAAAGAGAAGTATAATAAAGAAAGTAAGTTCTTGGCTTATGGAGCAGATATCCATGAGGATTATGACATATCATTATTGGCTGAGTTTGGTTTGCAACCACGCAAATATTATTTATTAGTGGCACGCTTGGAACCTGAAAATAATATTGAAATGGCTATACAAGGCTTTTTAGCATCTGGCGAAACGGATAAAAAGGAACTTATTATAGTTGGAAAAACGAATACTCCTCATGGCAAGTATTTGGTAGGAAAGTATACAGGCCAACCGGGTATTCGTTTTGTAGGGGGGATTTATGATTTTAAAAAGTTGAATTCAGTCAGATACTATTCGTTTGCTTATTTTCATGGACATAGTGTGGGTGGTACGAATCCTTCTTTGCTGGAGGCAATGGCGTCAAGTTGTTATATATTGGCACATGATAATATCTTTAACAGGGCGGTTTTAAAAGATAACGCACACTATTATGCTTCTTCTCAAGCCGTAACTAAACTACTGAATTCTATCTATGAATTAAATGAATCTTGCCGTAATAAGTTTATTGAAAACAATTTGCAAGAAATTCGGAACGAATACTCATGGGAAAGTTTGATAGATAAACATGAAAAATATTTTTATTGGTTACTTTCTCAGAAACAATAAATTGCTACCTTTGTTCATGATATCATCATGAATAATTAGGTTTTGGCAAAAAAAGAGTATAGACAACTTTCCGCACAAGAGGAAACGGCATTCATCCTAATGGTGTTGTTGGATGAAGGCAAAAGCAATTTGCCTTATAGATTGTTGCGTTGTTTGACAAGTGTACATTTTGCCAATCAATATTATTTAAAAAGACTGTTCTCCGGATACCGTTCTTTAAACTATAATTTTTATCGTGATAAATTTGAAAAGGAACAAGGTTGATTGTTGTTTTTCCTGCCTTTTGTTTTAATGAAGAAAATTTTATTTGTTTTTCTGCTGTGTATGATATGGCAGGAAGGTTTTTCTCAGTATGTGTATGGAACCACCGGACTTCTGCACATGCCTACTGCCGATATGCAACGGGATAAGACATTCCTGTTCGGAGCTTCTTATTTGGATGTGGCTGCTACTCCTGCCCATTGGAATTATCATACGTTTAATTACTACATTAATATCACCATTTTTCCTTGGCTCGAAATCGGATATACTTGTACCTTGCATAAGGCAGAACACGGTAGTACTTATTTCCCACCTTCCGTTTGGGGGAAATATTGTAACCAGGACCGACAGTTTTCAGGGCGGTTGCGTATATGGAAAGAAGGGTGGTGGAAAGAATGGACTCCTCAGATTGTATTGGGCGCGAATGATCCAAGTACCAATGATATATTAGGAAATTCTGATAAAGATGATTATGGCATTGGTGGAGTAGGAGAGATGGGTAATGGACATTGGAACCGATATTATATAGCTGGTACTAAGCATTTTTATTTCAAAAATAGGGGAGAGCTAGGCATTCATGTTGCTTATTTATACAATAAACGGAAAGACTATCATTTAAACGGTCCGGCTGTTGGAGTAAATTTTCATTTTTATCTATCGGGTACAAATTTCTTTGTGAAGGCATTAAACAATCTTAATGTAATGGCTGAATACGACAGTCGTACCATAAACTGTGGGTTAAAATATAGTTTTTGGAAAGATTATATTAATGCTGTGGTAGAAATGACAGAATGTAAGCATTTGTCAGGCGGAGTGATATTTAAAGTACATTTAAAATAACAAACACTATAACTTATTCGTATGAAAGGAATTGTTCTCGCCGGTGGTAGCGGTACCCGTCTGTACCCCATCACCAAGGGAGTAAGCAAGCAGCTTCTCCCCATCTTTGACAAACCGATGATTTACTACCCTATTTCAGTCTTGATGCTGGCAGGCATCCGTGAGATTCTGATTATATCCACTCCCTATGATCTGCCCGGCTTTAAGCGTCTTTTGGGCGATGGATCAGACTATGGTGTGAAGTTCGAGTATGCCGAACAACCTTCTCCCGATGGTCTTGCACAAGCCTTTATTATCGGAGAGAAATTCATTGGTAATGATTCTGCATGTTTGGTATTAGGCGACAATATCTTCCATGGTAACGGTTTCAGTTCTCTTCTTCGTGAAGCCGTGCGTATGGCGGAAGAAGAACAAAAAGCTACTGTATTCGGTTACTGGGTGAACGATCCGGAACGTTATGGTGTGGCAGAATTTGATGTGGAAGGTAACTGCCTGAGCATCGAAGAAAAACCGGAACAGCCCAAATCAAATTATGCAGTGGTGGGCCTCTATTTTTATCCCAACAAAGTAGTGGAAGTGGCCAAGAACATCAAACCTTCCGCACGTGGCGAACTGGAAATAACGACAGTGAACCAGCGTTTTCTGGAAGATCGTGAACTGAAAGTACAGACGTTGGGACGCGGTTTTGCCTGGCTGGATACGGGAACGCATGATTCATTGGCAGAAGCTTCGACTTATATAGAAGTCATTGAAAAACGTCAGGGTTTGAAAGTGGCTTGTCTGGAAGGAATTGCTTATCGCAAAGGCTGGATAACGGCAGATAAGATGCGTGACCTTGCCAAACCGATGCTGAAAAACCAATACGGTCAGTATCTGCTCAAAGTGATTGATGAAGTGGAACGTACAGGCAAAGAAAATCTAGATTAAGATATGGAGGTTATAAAAACAGGAATAGAAGGTGTGGTGGTCATTGAACCGCGCATCTTTAAAGATGAAAGAGGCTATTTCTTTGAATCTTTTTCTCAACGGGAGTTTAATGAAAAGGTGATGCCTGTCAATTTTGTACAGGATAATGAGAGTATGTCATCGTATGGCGTGATGCGTGGGTTACATTTTCAGCAAATGCCTTATACTCAGAGCAAGCTGGTGCGTTGTGTAAAAGGTGCCGTACTTGATGTGGCGGTAGACATCCGCAAGGGAAGTCCTACATACGGGCAGCATGTTGCGGTGGAATTGACGGAGGAAAACCATCTCCAATTCTTTATCCCCCGTGGATTTGCCCATGGTTTTGCCGTATTGAGTGAAACAGCGGTTTTTCAATATAAGTGCGATAACTTCTATGCACCGCAAGCTGATGGTGGCATTCAGCTGCGCGATGAAAGTCTGGGTATTGATTGGAAAATACCCGTTGCCGAGGCCATTTTAAGTGAGAAGGATTTGAAACATCCTTTGTTGAAAGACTATGACTCTCCGTTTGACTACACTATTAATCTATACGAATGATGAATATACTTGTTACAGGTGCCAATGGTCAACTTGGCAATGAGATGCGCAGGGTGTCGTTAGACAGCCGGAATCGTTATCTCTTTACAGATGTAAATGAACTGGATATCACAGATGCGACAGCTGTCCGTAATATGTTGAAAAAAGAGCAGATAGATGTGATTGTAAATTGTGCTGCTTATACGAATGTAGACAGGGCGGAAGATGATTTTGCTATGGCTGATTTGCTGAATAACAAAGCTGTGGAGAATTTGGCTGTTGCTGCCGCAGAAACAGGTGCCACGCTTATTCATGTATCTACAGACTATGTGTTCCGAGGGGATAAAAACATTCCTTGCCGTGAGTCTTGGGAAACTGATCCGTTGGGTGTCTATGGAAAAACCAAACTGGCGGGCGAACAGTCTTTGGTAAAAGCAGGATGTAAATATCTTATTTTCCGCACAGCTTGGCTTTACTCGCCTTTCGGTAAGAACTTCGTGAAAACCATGCGGCAATTGACTTCAACAAAAGATTCACTGAAAGTGGTTTTTGATCAAGTAGGCACTCCTACTTATGCCGGAGATTTGGCTGCTTTGATCTATAACATAATCGAAGAGAACTTGCTGGATCGTCAAGGTGTCTATCATTTCAGCAATGAAGGGGTATGTTCTTGGTATGATTTTGCGAAGGAAATTTGTGAATTGAGCGGAAATAATTGTGACATACAGCCTTGTCACAGCGATGAGTTCCCCAGTAAGGTGGAACGTCCTCATTTTTCGGTGCTGGATAAAACAAAAGTGAAGGAAACTTTTGGTATCACTATCCCTTATTGGAAAGATTCTCTAAAGAAATGTATGCTAGAATTGGAAACTCAACAATAACTAATTAAAACAATATTTTAAATTATGGATTCATTCAAACGCAATATAATCATTACCGGTGGTGCCGGTTTTATCGGCAGCCATGTGGTACGTCTTTTTGTAAACAAGTATCCGGAATACCGCATTATAAACTTGGATAAACTGACTTATGCCGGTAATCTGGCCAATTTGAAGGATATAGAGGACAAACCGAACTATATTTTTGTAAAGGCGGATATTTGTGATTTTGGAACCATTCAGGAATTATTGGTGCGATATCAAGTGGATGGTATTATCCATCTTGCCGCCGAGAGTCATGTGGACAGAAGTATCAAAGATCCGTTTACTTTTGCACAAACCAATGTGATGGGTACATTGGCTTTGCTTCAGGCAGCCAAGTTGTATTGGGAATCCCTGCCGGAAAAGTATGAGGGGAAACGCTTCTATCATATTTCCACCGATGAAGTATATGGGGCATTGGAATTTGACGGGACTTTCTTCACGGAGGAAACCAAATATCAGCCTCATAGTCCGTATTCTGCAAGTAAGGCAAGTAGTGATCACTTTGTTCGTGCTTTTCATGACACATATGGTATGCCTACCGTTGTAACAAACTGTTCTAACAATTATGGTCCTTATCAGTTTCCGGAAAAATTGATTCCGCTTTTTATCAACAATATACGTCATGGAAAACCATTGCCGGTATATGGTAGGGGAGAGAACGTACGCGACTGGTTGTATGTTGTGGATCATGCCCGTGCTATTGATCTTATTTTTCATCAGGGCAGAACAGCGGATACATATAATATCGGTGGTTTCAATGAATGGAAGAATATAGATTTGATAAAAGTAATAATCAAAACCGTGGATCGTTTGTTGGGAAATCCGGAAGGCACTTCAGAGTGTCTGATAACTTATGTGACCGACCGCAAAGGTCATGATCTCCGCTATGCGATTGACAGCAATAAACTGAAACACGAATTAGGATGGGAGCCTAGTTTGCAATTTGAAGAAGGTATAGAGAGAACGGTCCGTTGGTATTTGGACAATCAGGAATGGATGGATCATATTACCAGTGGCGAATATGAAAAATATTATGAGTCGATGTATAAGAACAGATAATGAGAATCCCAGTTGGGGATAATACGGCATACATCTTTAAACTTACCCCCCATACCACTATGAAAGACAAATTAGCATCCTACAACCACTTGATCGAGACCTTTGTGATTGTCACCGAGACCTTTCTTTGCGGTCTGCTATTCCTGCTTTTCAGCAAGCTGTCCAATGAGATGCAGTGGGATAGCCTGCAGGTTGGTGGAACCACCGTTCTGCAAGTCATGCTTACACTGATGTTATGTTACGCCCTTTGCGCCATCCATTCAGGAGTAGTGCTTCACCGGAGGAAAGTGCATTCCCTTCAGATATGGAAACGTGTGTTCGAGAATATGTTCCTGTTTGTCCTCCTGGGCGGTCTGGTCCTTTCTGTAGGAAAGTATGCGGATATAGCCTCCCTGTTCATGCTGGAATACCTTTTTCTCCTGTTTCTGTGTCTTGTTTCGTTCCGTTTCACTCTTCGTCTTCTCATCAGGCTTTACCGTATGAGCAAGAAACATACGCGTTTTGTAGTACTGGTAGGAAGTACGGACAACAACCTGGAAATCTACCATGAGATGTCGGGCAGTGAAGATACAGGTTATTCGGTCGTGGGCTATTTTGACGGTCAGGCGAATCCTGCTTTCCCGGTAGAATGTCCGTATTTGGGCCAGCCGGCGCAGGTACAGGAATATCTGGAGAAACATGATTATGTACATTACCTGTTCTGCTGCCTGCCCTCAAAAGACAGAGAGGTCATCGTTTCTCTGATTGATTACTGCGAGAACCATCTGGTACATTTCTTCAGTGTGCCCAATGTGCGCAATTATCTCCACCACCGTATGTCGTTCAACATCATGGGGAACGTCCCTTACCTGGGCCTTCGCCCCGATCCCTTAAGTTGGCCGGGGAACCGCCTGTTGAAAAGAACCTTTGACATAGTAGTCTCATCGGTGTTCCTTTGTACGTTTTTTCCGGTTATTCTGATTGTGGTGGCGATAGTGACCGGATTGACCATGCCCGGCCCGCTGTTCTTCCGCCAGAAACGGAACGGGCTGAACGGCAGGGAGTTTTATTGTTACAAGTTCCGCAGTATGAAAGTAAATGCAGATGCCGACAGGATACAGGCCACGGAGCATGATCCCCGCAAGACGCGCTGGGGCAATATAATGCGTAAGACGAATATAGATGAGCTGCCCCAGTTTATCAATGTGCTGTTGGGGGATATGAGTATCGTGGGGCCTCGTCCTCACATGCTTCTCCATACGCAGGAATATTCAAGGCTGATCAATAAATATATGGTGCGGCATTTTGTGAAACCGGGTATAACGGGATGGAGCCAGGTTACGGGTTTCCGTGGGGAAACGAAGGAACTAAAAGACATGGAGGGCCGTATCCGTGGTGATATCTGGTATTTGGAGCACTGGAGCTTCGGTCTGGACCTTTACATCATGTACAGGACGGTGGCGAATGTCTTCCGTGGCGAGAAGAATGCCTATTAGTAAAACGGGCTGTTCTTAACGATCCTTCTCGATGAGGGTCCTTAGTAATTTAGCAGTTAAAAAACTTTGTTTTTGCAGCCTGTTATTTCCGTCTGCCGGCCGGAAATGGAACATAGCCGGCACTAATGTTAGATCAGAACCCTTGTCCTTTGTGAAAAGTGCAGGGGAGCTCCGGGAACGAGAGCGCTTGTTCCCGGAGCTTTAATAATAAAGAAGATTATCCGATTAGGATTTATTCAGCTTTAAAAATAAACGCGGATTATACAATAACCCGTAACAGGAAGAATTTTTATCTATATGATAGTCTGTTTCGGTGTGTCGGTACCGGCCGGATGATCTTAGTAAAACTTCCCTCTGCCAGTAGTATCACTCTCTACTTGAGAGCTGAAACGAACACTGGCAAAGGGAAACCTTGGAAAAAGAAATTACCTTTCCAAATATCCGAACACCCCTTCCGCGTCAAAACACGGACAAGCCTTCGGGATGCTTCCGCTCATATCCCTATGTCCCCTTATCCGGGCACCGGGAAAGAGCTTTGCCAGACGCATCAGCAACAAGGTAAGCTGTTCTGTCTGCTCTGCGGTCCGGGTGTCTGCCGGATGTCCGTCCGCATCCAGACCGCCCTCGTAGCAGATGCCGATGCTGCAACGGTTCCAGGGACGGCAGTGTGCCCCCACTTCCAGCAGTTTGCGGTGCTGGGTGATGGTGCCGTCGCGTCGGATATAGAAGTGGTAACCTACAGTCCGGAAACCACGGGTCTTATGGTCACGAAGTAATTGCTCGGCAGTATAGTCTTTGTCACAACGTGTGGCGCTACAGTGGAGGATGAGGTATCGCACTGATTCGCGTCCTTGCATCAGCGGTCCGTCCTCTACGGTGAGGAGTTGGCGTTCGTTTTTCATTTCTTCCTCACCGATTATCATTGGGAATGTTTCTTGTATCATAATAAATTGAGAATTGGAAAATGTTGTGTTTGTTCTTTAGATGAGGGATGCGCAACTGGTAATGCCCAAAGCGGTGAGTGCCGCGATGGCTGCCTGGATAACTGCCCGGAGGATTTGTGTCCAGGTGATTTTCTTGGATTCGTGGTTGGATTCATTCATGGAAATATCTGTTTTTTGTCAGTTTAAAATGCGAATGGAACAAAAGGAGGTTACGGAACTGGCGGACGGACACGGGGGAGTGAAAGAAGAATCCGTGTCGCCCGTGTTCCATAATCACATCATGCTATCTCTGTGGAGCGGAACAAGCCGGTCAGCTATTTTCGTCTGCCGGTTCGCCGGAGGCGGCTGGAATGCGGGAGGTGTCAGCGTCGTCAGCGGCAATGCCGGCGGCAGAAGAATTGCCCGTCAGGTCTACCGTAGTCTTTCCGGCCTTCAATGCCTTCACTACTTCGGCGGCTGCCTTGCGCGTGGGAACCAGTTGGAATTCGGCATCTTGGCGCAGGTTGTTGAAACGGACGCCCGGAGCCCACAGTACGTTCACCTCGGTGATGTTCTCCACAGTGAACTCTGCCATCGAATGGGCGCCGAGGCTTCGGATACTGTTCGAAAATACGCCCAGATCGCCCATCTGTATCTGCTGTCCGTTCAACAACTGCTCGCGCAGGCAGTCCACGGCAAGAATAAGGATGGCTTGGATATCGGCGCGCGAGTATACACATCCGTGGCTGGCAATGTGGTAACAGAACTTGTCCAGTGTCATTACTTGTGAGTACTGGGCGTTGGCATACGCCTTCTTGGCCGCGTCTTTGTCGGTGGGGTTACCACGCATGCAGGTGCTGTAGTTGATCATGATAAATAGGGTTTTAAGAGATGAAAAATAAAAAATGAATTTCGTCAGTGAAGAGGGAGAATACTTTACTTTTCTTGCGGAACGTGCTAGGCCGAAGGTTAGTAACGTATCGGCTCCCTCATTGTTGACATTGCAAAGATAGGTACTGTGAAATGCGTGCTGACGCTTTATGACACCTTGTGGCACTTTATGGCTTTCATCCTGTTCCAAAGAGCTTGCAGGGCTATCCGGGGCTGCCCAGATGCCGGTTGATCAGTGTCACCTGGCGGCTCGTGAAGACTTTTTGCGAGGTATGGTAACCCGTTGCGGATAACTCTTCCATCAAAGGGGGACAGCCGTTTATCCACCTCATCAGATGCCGGGTGGCTATCCGGGGATTTGAACCGGGAAAATAGAGCAGAGCCAGGCTACCTTTTGTCATGGATGGGAAATAAAGGAAATCTTTCATATTTATACATTTTAAATTCAGGAATCTTGCAAACTTGCAGAACTTGCACTCTCTCTCACACCCACACACGTACGTGTGTGCATGCGCGCGTTGAATTCGTATTCGCCACGCCCCACTTTGACCAGCTGTCCGCGTTCGGTCATACGTTTCAGCAGCGAGTCCACCGAGCCTGCCGGAACTCCTACCTGTTCTCCTTTGTCGATGGCTTCGTTGCGGGTGAAGCGCAGGGGAAGGCAGTCGAACAGGGTTTCGGGAGTCATGTTCGCCGATGGTGCGGTGGGGGTTCCTGCGGGCAGGAGCGAGAGAATGTGGCATGCATGGCGGTACAGAGGTTCCACCAGGGCCAGCACGGCATAAAAGTCGTCGGTGCGGATGGAGAGGTTGAATTGCGGTACGATTCCGTCTGCTATGTTTTCTTGTGGAATATGGGCCGACGGGGTCAGTCCGGGACAGTTCAGCAGGGTACGCACGATGTTTTCCTGTGGTTCACCGCTCCTTTCGCCTCCCGGCAGCAGGGATTCCAGAGAGCGCAGCAGGGCGATAATGCTTATGATGCGGAAGATATTGATGGCAATACGGGTTACGGCGCTTTTCATCTGGTTGCCGTGAATGGCGGAGGCTCGTCCGAATACGCGGGCAAAGTGGAAGTTGAATATCTCTTTTTGCTCGTGGGTGAGCTTCATGTTGATGTTGCTCACCGAAGCGGTGATGGCGTCCAGCACTTCTTTCCATTGTGCCCCCCATTTCAGGAAACGGGAGTCATAGTCTGTATCCGCTTCGTTGAACTGGTCTTCCCATTCTTCAATGGCAGGCATATAGTAGAACAGCTGGCGAGAGAACAATCCGTTTTCGGCCGATGGGATAAGGGGCTTGATTTGTGCAGGCGTGCCGCTGAGAAGTACGCAGAGGAACGTGACGTTACATTCGCGGTATTCGTGATTGGTGCGCCGGTTGTAGGCCAGCCGGTCATGGTCGAAACATTTCCGGAGGAGGTCGCTCCAGTGTCCGTGGTCGCCTCCAATGGCGGTGCTCACGGTGTCGGCCTCGGTTTCGCATATCAGTCCTACGCCTCCGGAGTCCATCAGGTTTTCCTGTATGCCTGTACCGGTATTGTCGCCGGCTATGAGGAGCATTTTCAGCTGGGGCTGTTCGGGTTCGGGGGTATTTGCCTTTTCCTTCCCCAAAGTGTCCCATTTGGTCTTTTCCATGCGGTAGGTCTTTATTTTTTCCCGGTAGGTGTCCAGCAGCGCGTTGTGTATGGGTTCTGCCAAACGGCGTACCTAGGTCAGCGCACCTTTGCCGGAAGCGGGAGGCGCGGTGACGAATACTTGCAGACAGGGATACTTGTGCTTTCGTCCGTACACAAAACTTACCAGTTTGTTGAGGGTGCTTCCCAGCACGGTTGCCGCACCCAGCAGCAGGATATCCCGTTGGGCGGGAGAGTTACCGCAGTCTATGATTCCTTGCAGGAAGGCGGGCCAGCGGTAGTCGGGGAAAGAGGGAAGTCGGGCAGGGAGGATGGTCTTGGACACGCCGTCGGACAGGGGGGAGGCTGGGTCCGTGAAAACGGCATCGGGCGGAGTCCCGTCGGAAGCATCCGGATGGGCATTATAGGATACGCGCGCACGTGTGTGGGTGTGGAGAGACTGCAAGTTCTGCAAGTTTGCAAGTTTCGGGTCCATTTTCACCCCGGCCACCTCTGCCAGATGGAAGACGGTTCCCAGGGAATTTCTGCCTGTTCCTTTGGTCAGGGCATGTCCGTACAGTTTGTCTGCTTCATCGTGGTGGTACTTTTCGGATATGCGGCAGATGCGGTGGAACCGGGTGCGTCCTTCTTCTCCGCAACTGTTGGCTATGGCAAAGGCCAGCGGCATATATTCCTGATAGGTGGGGGCCACATTGACTCCCGCTTGTTCGATGGCTGTTACCAGCTGTTCCAAGATAGAAATAGAATCGTTCATTTTTTAATATTTATGGTTATTGATTTTCGCTTCTCCGTCGTGCGACAGAAAACAGGCTCTGGACAAGTCGGCATTGGCCCTGTCCACTTTCAGTTCGTATTTCCATTCCAGATACTCCCATGCGGTGTGCAGGGCATTGTCGAAGGATTCTTCCACGCTCAGGAAAGGGTTTATGCGGTAAGGGATAAACAGTTTTACTCCCTGGTTTCCGGGGCTGACAAAGGAAAGTACGGGGTGCAGCACTTCATCGGCAAAGAGGCGGTCGCGCCACATTGCCGCTTCTTCGGTGGAAGCCAGTTCGTCAATATCTATGACAAAGAGGCCCGAAGGAACTTGCATGCATTGCTCTTTGCAGTAAGAGAAGATACCTGCCGGAGTGACATACGGTAAAAGGGTCTGTTTATTCTTTCGGAACACTTGCTTGTCTCCGAGTCCGGCTCTGACTTTACGCGTCAGTTCTTCCAGTTGCGGATTGGTGCTGATGTAGGTATGAAGCCCTGCCACACTGCATATACATGTGGGTATTTTATTGGTGACGGGTGCATTGAAAAATGACATGATGTATTCTTTCATAAAAGAAATTGATTTTGATTTATCTGCACAAATATACGGGTAGGGAATGACGTATGGAAATCGGTTCATAACCGTTTACTATCTGTTTACTATTGGTGCATGCTATTGATTATATATTGATAAAATATGGATTTTGATTAACGATCTGTTGATAATAATTAAAGAATAGAGAAAAGAAATAGTATATGAATGAAAAACCTGATATGATGATAAATATTTATGGCGGAAACAATCTGATTGCCCCTGTGGCGTCTTCCGCCATTCAGAACTTTTATGGCGACCGGGGTGATGAGGCCGCCGACCAACCGGAAGATTCTGAGAAAACGGAGAGTACAGAAAGTGTGACGGATGAGAAGCCGGCACAGGAGCCGGCGGAACTGTCGGATGATGAATTTTACGTATCGGTCTATATACCCGATATAAAGGTGATGAGGGCTTACAAGATACTTTTGGGAGAGTGTACCACGGCACGCGAACTGGCGGTGGTGGTAGGAAAGATGCTGGCCGATGAGAACTGTAGGAATGTAGACAAACACACGGTGGTGAAAGCGGCTTTCATCAAGTCGTTGCTACCTTTTGCCAAACGGCTTGTGTCGGGCGGTACGATAGCCAATATACGGGCGCAGATTAATAATATGCTGGCTAGTAAATAATTTTTTCAGTTATCCTCTTACTCCATTGGCACGTTAGCAAATCGGCAAATTATTTATGTTGCGGGATTATCAGATAGAGATGAAAACACGTCTGATGGAAGCGTGGAAAGCTCACCGGAGTGTGATGGTGCAGATGCCTACCGGTACGGGCAAGACACATTTGCTGGCATCTGTGGTCAGTGAGTTCGTGTCTTCTGCCGGCAGCGGGGTATGGCTTATTGCCCATCGTAGGGAACTGGTGGCGCAAATGGAGGAAACGCTGGCTAAATATGGTATCCGGAGGGAGGATACTCCGGTCAGGGTGATGTCTGTCCAATGGCTGTCCCGGCACTGGAATGAGGCGGGTGATGCTCCGGGACTGATTGTGATAGACGAGGCTCATCATGCCTTGGCCGCTTCTTACACGGAGATGTGGAAGCGTTATCCTGCCGCAAAGAAACTGGGTGTGACTGCCACACCTTGCCGCCTGAACCGTAGGGGGTTCACGGAACTGTTCGAGGTACTGGTTACTTCGTGGAGTATTGCCGAGTTTATTGAAAAAGGCGTGTTGTCTGTGTTCGATTATGTATCCATCCGTCCCGGCAGCGAGGAGCAGCGGCTCATTGACGGTCTGGAGAAACGGGGGGCCGATGGGGATTATCAGGTGAAAGAGATGGATGCGGTACTGAACAGGCGTCCCGGTATCGAGCGCCTGTACCGCAGTGTCAGGCAGTTTGCTTCCGGCAAGAAGGGGATGGTGTATGCCATCAGCATTGAACATGCCCGGCGGATAGCGGAGTATTACAGCAGGCGGGGAGTGAATGCGGTGGCTGTGGACAGCAAGACTCCTGCTATGGAGCGTAAGCGGATGGTGGAGGAGTTCAGACATGGAAAAATCGAGGTGCTGGTGAATGTGGATGTATTCAGCGAGGGGTTCGACTGTCCCGATGTGGAGTTTGTACAACTGGCCCGTCCTACTTTGTCACTGGCTAAATATTTGCAGCAGGTAGGGCGCGGATTGCGGAGATCGGAGGGCAAGGAGGCGTGTATGCTGATAGACAATGTGGGGCTGTACCGCATTTTCGGGCTTCCTACACAGCGATGGAACTGGGATGCTATGTTCCGGGGACGGATGGCGGGAAAGGGGAGTTTGCCCGGACGGATGAACTGTGATGCTTCCGTTACCGCTTTTCCGGTGGTGGAAAGGCCGGCTGAAGCCGGTGGGGACTTGGTGGTGGTTATGGAGCACGGGCGTTTGCTTTCTTCCATCAGAGAGCAGGCTTTGCCGGATGAGAAGGAGCAGTCACCGTCATGCAGGCTGAGGGCATTTGTAGATAAGGAAACAGGTCTTTGGGGATTGGAAAAGGGAGATGAGATGTTGCCGGACGCTTCGTTTAAAGAGATTTTGAGTATCAAAGGACGTTTTGCCGTGGGGAGGCTTCGGAACGGGTGTGTCCGGGTACTGGATGATACGGGGGCTTTGGTGGCCGAACCGGGGCATTGCCGTGAGGTGAGGTTTCTGAAAGATGATTTGTTGCAAGTCCGTCATGCCGGGAATTCGGTGTCTTATGTGGATTTACGGAACGGCCGGTGTTATTCTGTCCGCCCGCGTGTCCTCAGATACGGGAGCATAGAATTGTTACAGGTGAACCGTACTTATTACAGCAGGACAAGGCAGGTGTATGCCAATACATGCGGGTTGCCTTCTTCGTCCATCGTGTGGATGGGGTTTTATGTGAAGATGTACGATGGCAGAGTGCCTTCCCGATGCCGCCGCATGGAAGATGGAGGCTTTTGTTGTGAACCGCAGGTTTGTCTGTTGGAGGGGGATGAGGAGCGTGCTTATTACCTGAGCGGACGGTTGCCGGATCAAAGTATTGTGGTGATGGATGAGGAGGGACGGTATTATCATGTGGAGAAAGGGCATGGAAAGCGTTATGTGGCCTGTAACCGTCCGTCGGACCGGAGTGAGGATTTTGATGAGGCGGTGGCATTGCTCCGAAGACAGGCGGACGAGCGTGTGGAGAAACGCTTGCGTGAGGAGAAGTGCGAGTATGAACGGAAACGGCAGCGTATAATCAGCAGGAGTGTGGAGGCCGTACCTTTTCAAATAGGAGTGAAATGGGGGCTGAGGACAGCGGAGCGGATTTTGATTCCACCTGTCTATCGGAGGATATTGCATCCGGTGGGTGGTTATTGCGCCTATCAGGACAGCTCCTGCCAGTGGGGGGTACTGGCTGTAGACGGAAGGATCATTATCCGGGCCCGGTATATGGAGGTGGAGATAGACAGGGATGGAACGGCGCGTCTTACTTTGGTTCCGGGGAAGATGGAAACGGTGAAGCTGACGGACTGATAGGATAAAAAGCAGGGGATAACTTTTTGTCAAACCGATATTTGGCGATGGAATACGTGTCATTATGAAAAGTTTTGTAACTTTGCAGCCGATTTTTAAAAAGGAGATATTGATATGGAATTACCTGATGACCCGATGATGCTTTTCAGCATGGTGAATATGAAACTTCGTGACTGCTATCATTCGCTGGACGAGCTTTGTGATGATATGAATGTAGACAAGGAGCTGTTGGTGAAAAAACTGAAGGCGGCCGGATTTGAGTATAGTAAGGAAAACAACAAGTTTTGGTAGATAGAGGGATCAGCCCGTTCCGGAAGAATGTGTGGAACGGGCTGATTTTTTTATTGAGGTACCTATTGATTATTTTTGTATAAGTCCTGTTTCCGGTATTGCAACAGGGATGTTCCGGTATGCCGCTTGAAGAAACGTCTTAAGGTGGCAAGATTGGCAAACCGGGTTCTTTGAACGATTTCCTGTATGCTGATGGATGGATTCTCCAATAGTGCGTAAATCTCTTGCAGGGTATAATGTATAATCCATTCTTTGGGGGATTTTCCGCTTACCAGGGTCAAGGCTTCAGTCAGGTATTTGGAGGAAACATGCAACTTTTCGGCATAGAACGCCACTTCTTTGTTTTCTTTGTAATGCTTTAACAGCAAATCCAGAAAAAAGTATCCGATTTCTTCTTTATGCAAGGTGGTGACTTTATGTTCTTTTACCGTGCTGTAATAGTCTGCATAAAGTTCCAGAAAAGGTAATTTCAGCAGATTGGTAATAGATTCTTTTGTAAATAAATAAGTTGGCGAAGTGGCTCTGTTGTATAATAACCGGAAATAGATGGAGAACTGTTCCGCTTTCTCTTGGGATAGCGAATAGACGCAGTGGGTCTGGGTGTAGGTATGAAAACCGGTCGGAAAACGTTTGATACTTCCATTGATCACGTCATAAAAAAGGACATTTGAAAAAGTACAATAGTCGATGGTGAAAGTCGGGCTGGATTTTATAAATGAAACCAGGAATCCCGGCATGAAAATAAGAATATCGTTTGCGCAAATAACATATTTCCGGAGGCCAACCTGGATCTCGGCATTTCCTTCGGTACATATACCCAAAACTCCTGCCGGCATATAAGAGGGGTATTTGCTGAAAGGCACTGTGTGCGCATCCATATAAATACTGAAATCTTGGTCGGACAGTCCTTCTTTGGTATCCTGTGGTTTTGGGTTATTATATAACATACTTTGTATCAAATCTAGCTTCACAAAATTAGAATTTAATGATACATTCCACCGGGAGTAGTGGACATAAGGGAAAATAAAACGGAAAAAAACTACGTGTATTTGATTTTTTTAATATACTGATAGGAAAACAATTTGAGCTTTCCGTAAGTTGTAGGAGAACACGGAAAATTATTCTTTTTTACAGAAAGAAGGGTGAATTCAAAAAGACCGTTTGATTGGTTTTTGAATTCACCCTTTATGAATGGATCGGAGTTATTTTTGCGCCAGTAATTTGGCTATGGCACGGTCGGGTTTCCCGGTTTCTGTCAGGGGAAGTTTGAATACCGGAACAAAACGTTTGGGACGCCAGTAGGGAGGTAATTGATGTGTGCAGGTCTGTTCTATGTCGTCGGGCAGTTGTCCTTCGGCAAGCAGTACAATGATTTCTCCGAATTTTTCGTCGGGGGCGGAGGTGATCAGGAAAGGAACGGACAGGTGTTCTTTCAATGCGGCCTCTACTTGTTCTATCTGCACTTTTACTCCTCCTGTATTGATCGTGTTGTCTTTTCTGCCTAGAATGCGGAATTGGTTCTGTCCGTTTATCTCGGCTATGTCATTGGTCACCAGTTCTTTTTCGCAAATTTCGGGAGCGTATATCACCAAGGTGTTTTCTTTACTCAGACGGATCTGTATGCTCTCGAAAGGGGTGTACCAGTCTGAAGCTTCAGGACCGTTCAGTCTGCGTAGGGCAATGTGTGACAAGGTTTCGGTCATGCCGTAGGTAGACCATACGGCATGGGGGAAATCTTTTAACGCAGCGTTCAGTTGGGAGTCGATAGGACCGCCTCCGATAATGAGGTGTCTGATTTGTTGCAATATCGCTTTCTCTTCGGGAACTTGCAGTGAGTTATAGACTTGCATGGGGATCATGGCGGCAAAGACGGGTGCTTTTGTCAGGTCTTTTAAAGGATGTCCGGAGGGGGTGACAGGCAGCAAGTCCAGTCCCGCTACCAAGGCACGTATTACCACCATTTTTCCGGCAATGTATTGCAAGGGCATACAAAGCAGGGCGGAATCTTCTTTTTGCAGTCCGAGGAAGGAACAGGTGAGGCAGGCGCTTTCCATCATGCGTTCTTTTTCTACATACAGTTCCTTGGGTTTGCCGGTGGAGCCTGAAGTATGTACCGGCAGGGTGTCTGCCGGGTCAAACCATTCGGAAAGAAAGGAGAAAAGTTCCTGCCGGAAACTTCGGTTGTCGGCAGGGATATTCATTCTTACCATTTCAATTTCCCAGTTGGAGTAGGGGATGCTTTCTATCAGAATGGTCTGTTTGTTTCTATTGGTGCAGAATTTTGTCATTGTTTCAGCCAGTTTAGTAAGTCGGGTTCTTGTTCTTCGGGGTGGAACCAAAGGCAGTCTCCTTCGATGTGAAGCGGATAGTCTATATTGTCGGTAAACAGCAAGCCGGTACCTAGTCCTTGGGGGAGGGCGGGCTGCAAGGTGGCACACCATTGTGCGATGGCATTCAGTCCGATATTGGACTCCAGAGCGGAAGTGACCCATGAGCCGATGCCTCTTTCAGCCGCCAGTTCCATCCATTCTTCGGAGCCGCTGATTCCTCCGTGCAGAGAAGGTTTCAGGATAATGTACTGAGGACGGATGGTTTCCAGCAATTCTATTTTCCGGTCGCGCCGGTTGATGCCTATCAGCTCTTCATCCAGTGCAATGGGAAAGGGGGTGGCGGCACAGAGCCGGGCCATTTCATTCCATTGCCCCGCACGGATGGGCTGTTCGATGGAATGGAGCTGGAATTCGGAAAGACGATGTAACTTTTCGAGGGCATCGGCAGGAGAGAAAGCACCGTTGGCATCTACACGCAGTTCGATTTGGGCTGGGGTGAAATGCCGGCGGATGTGCGCCAGCAGCTCCAGTTCCTTTTCAAAGTCGATGGCGCCTATTTTGAGTTTGATGCAGCGGAAGCCTTGCTGCATCTTTTCCCCGATGCGCCGGTACATCTCGTCAAAGTTTCCCATCCAGATGAGTCCGTTGATGGGGATGCCCTCTTTGCCTTTGCTGAACGGGGTGTGCCAGAATTGCAGGCTGCGTGCCCGGAAATGCAGCAGGGCGGTTTCCATACCGAACAGGATGGACGGATAGGGAAGCAAGGCTTCCCGGTCTATTTCCCCGTTCTTTTCCAAGTTCTTGCAGGCAGTGGCCAACACCTCGTCGTATGAGGGGATATCGTCACAACTCAGGGCAGGGAGAGGGGCACATTCACCCACGCCATAGTGGCGGCTGCCGGTGTCGGTGAGGAGGATGTACCATACATCCCGGTGGTATATACTCCTCTGGAAGTACCTGCCGGTTGCTTGAAGTGTAATTGTTTTTTTATAATTCGGGTTTGGAACATTCTTATTAGTGATTAGTGGTTAATGGGAAGCAAGGAGGACTATTGGGTTGTCCTCCACCGGAAAAATGAACCACTGATTATGGGAACTTCGGATAATCCTGGAACCGTGGCTTGCGTTTTTCCAAAAATGCCTTTCCTCCTTCCTGTGCTTCCTCTGTCATGTAATACAGCATGGTGGCATCTCCGGCAAGTTCTTGTATGCCGGCTTGTCCGTCCAGTTCGGCATTCAGTCCGGCTTTGATCATACGAAGAGCGAGCGGGCTGTGCTCCATCATCTTTTCTGCCCATGCCACGGTTTCGTCTTCCAGGCGGTCGAAAGGAACGACTGTATTGACCAATCCATTTCCAGTGCTTCCTGTGCGGAGTATTGACGGCAAAGGAACCATATTTCACGGGCTTTCTTCTGCCCTACGATGCGTGCCAGATAGGAAGAGCCGAATCCGGCGTCGAAGCTGCCTACCTTGGGACCTGTCTGTCCGAAAATGGCATTCTCTGAGGCAATGGTCAGATCGCATACCACATGCAGCACATGACCGCCGCCGATGGCGTAACCGTTTACCATGGCGATGACCGGTTTAGGCAGTGACCGTATTTGCTTTTGTACGTCCAGCACATTCAGACGGGGAACTCCATCTGTGCCGATATAGCCGCCATGACCTTTTACGTGCATATCTCCCCCGCTGCAGAAGGCTTTGTCGCCTGCTCCGGTCAGAACCACTACATTGATATCCTGGCACTCGCGGCAGTAATACAGGGCGTCGCTGATTTCCGAAGTGGTGGTGGGGGTGAACGCGTTGCGGTAACGCGGACGGTTGATGGTGATTTTCGCTATTCCGTTGTAAAAGTCAAACAGAATATCCTGATATTCTTTGATGGTTTTCCATTCTCTTGTTTCCATTATTCATTTTTATTTTTAAGTCCGTGATAATATTCTCTTAACAGGGTGGTGTCTTTTTCCTTGTCGGTAAACACCTCCAGCAGCATGGGTTGCATCCGTGTCTCGGGTGAGGTGAATGGCTGCATCGCTTCTTCCAGCTCTTCTTCTCCGGTCACTTTCATGTAAATAAAGCCGCGTTCTTCCGCCCAGCCTTTGGCGGTGGTGTAATGCTCGGCTGTGATAAACTCCTGGAACGGCTTGATTTGTCCATTCCAGGCAGGGTATGGAATATTTCTCCTCCTTCGTTATTCAGTAACAGGATGCGGATGTTGGCACCGTAATTTTGATTCCACAGTGCGTTCATGTCATAGAAGAAGCTCAAGTCGCCTATGATGATGAAATTCAGCTTGCTGGAAGCGGCGGCATAACCGATGGCGGTGGACAGGGAGCCTTCTATGCCGTTCACTCCCCGGTTGCAACAGATTTCCACCTGGGGAGGAACTGTAAATAACTGTGCATAGCGCACGGTGGAGCTGTTTGCCAGATGCAGGGCACAGGGTTCGGGCAATGCCCGGATGAGTTTTCCGATAACGGAGATTTCGGAATAAGCAAGGTCCGGCATCGGAATGTTTTTGCAATAGTTTTCCCACATCAGCGGATAATGGGTAGGTTTGTTGTCCAGCAGGAAAGCTATTTTTTCCAAGAACTCAAACGGATCCATCTCGATGACGGTGGTCAGGCAACCGTATAAATCGGCTATCTTCCCGTCGGCGGCAACATGCCAGTGTTCGCGCGGGGGATGATTGCGCAGGTATTTCTTCAATTGTTTGGATACGATGTGTCCGCCGTAGGTAATCAGTATTTCGGGGGCCATGTCTTCCTGGCGTTCCGGTGTCATGGAATAAACGGCGGCGTCGAAATTCTTGATAGGAATGCCGGGGATGGTCTGGTTGCCCAGATGTTCCGTCAGCCAGGCGAAATGTTTATAAAGCGGTTTCACATATTTTTTTTCGAACAGGTAAATCAGATTCATCTGGCCTACCACGACCATGCGCTTGTTGTACTTGTTCAGCCGTTCGATCAGTTCCTTATAGTCACGGTCGTACACGCTCAGTCCCTGATAACGGGTGATGACACGTACTTCGGGAAGTGTTTTGGCGGTAAAGCGGTAAATGGGTTCGGAAATGGGTACATTGATATGTACAGGCCCTTTGCCGTGGTGGGTGGTTTCCAGTATGGCTTCGTTGATAAGGCGGTTGCAAAACCATTCGTCTTCCTCAGTATGTACTTCGGGCAGGTTGACAGACATCTTGACTAACGTTCCGAACACATGGGGCTGGGGCAGGGTTTGTCCGTCCATTTGTCCTATCCAGGCAGCGGGGCGGTCGGCGGAAATGACAATCAGAGGTACTTGTTGGTAAAAGGCTTCGGCTACGGCAGGGTGCAGGTTCAGCAGGGCCGAACCGGAAGTGCAGCATACTGCGGCAGGGCCTCCCCCTTGTAAAGATAGGCCGATGGCAAAAAAACCGGCACTGCGTTCATCGGTTACAGAATAACAAGTGAAGTCCTCTATATTGGCCAGAGTATGTACGATGGCAGCATTACGGCTGCCGGGACAAAGCACTATTTTCCGCACACCGTGCGCTTTGAGAAGTGCCACCAACTGAAGTATGTTCTTTTTGTCTGAATACATTATTCTTCTACTTTAATTGTTTCCATTTATTTACTTATAAAGTCAGGATGAAGGATGCTCCGCATCGTATTCATCTTGTCTCCCGTTTCCATCCATTCCGATTCTACTTCCGAGGAAGCCAGTATTCCTCCTCCTGCATACAGGATGGCTTCACCCGGCTTTATTTCCATGCAGCGCAGATTGACGTAGATATCGGTATGCCCCTCTGTGTCCAGCCAGCCGGTGAATCCGGAATAATAACTGCGGTCGTACCCTTCATTGTCCGGAATAAACCGGAAAGCCTCCTCTTTGGGCAGGCCGCAGACGGCGGGAGTGGGATGGAGTTCTTGCAATAAATCGCCTATATGGTCTGTATTTTTCAACAAGAAATAAAAATCGGTCTTGAGGTGTACCAATTGTCCGGCACGGGCGGTATAAGGACCTTTTTCCGTCATCTTGTTGCCGAATCTTTTGGCGATCCGGCGGATGTAATCAGCCACATAGCCCTGCTCTTCCCGGTTCTTCTTGTCCCAGTCTGTCGGCATCACTTCGTTCTGCATCGGCATGGTACCGGCCAGGGCCACGGTGTGCCATTCTTTGCCGTGTCCGCTTAATAAGATTTCCGGTGTGCTGCCCAGCCAGGTTCCGGAAGCAGGGGTGTGGCATAGGTAAATCATCATGCGCGGATAGTTGTTGCAGGCCCGGACAAAAGCGCCGAGTGGTGAAAAATCATCTCCGATATGTCTGGCGGAAGAACGTGACAGAACCAGTTTCTGGAACCGCTTCTCTTGTAAGGGAGTGATGAAACGCCCGAATGCGCGGGTATATTGTTCTTTATCCGTTTCTTCGGAAACAAAAGGGAGTTCACTTTGCCGGCTTTTGCAGGTGAGCAGGGCATCCGCACATTCCAGTGAAGACAGTGCTTCGCTGATTTCGCTCCAGTCGTATGCGGTGACATCCGGACGGATAAGTACCAAGGGATGTTCCTCCGATATCTGGAAAGGAGCCATGACAAATCCTTTCTTTCCATTCAGTTCCTGAATGTCCGCTAATTGTTCCACATCGCCCGAGGTTTGCAATACCAGGTAGCATTCGTCTGTCCAAGGTAACCGGCAGAGGGCGAAACCGAGGCGGCTGTGTGTCAGGCAATCCAATAATTTTTGCGTATGTATATCTGGTAGATTCATTTCTTTTTCAGTATGAAATTAACGACACGAACAGTAGAAACCAGTTGTCCTTGTGGAGTGGTGATATCTATATTCCATATATGCGAGGATCTGCCGCGGTGAATCAGTTTGCCGGTAGCGAATACTTTGCCTCCGACGGGCACGGCCGACAGATGATTTCCACTTACTTGTACTCCGCAGGCATATTCGCCTTCCCGGCATAGCGACATGGAGCCATGCCCTGCCACAATCTCGGCCAGAGCCAGTGACGCGCCGCCGTTCAACATACCAAAGGGTTGTGAAGTACGATGGTCTACAGGCATTTCGGCATGTACCGCATCCTCGGTGGAGGGTAGAAACCGGATACCCAGATGTTCCGCCATCGAATTCGAATAATCAGGTTTGCAGGTTGTTTCTTCCATCATTTGTATGTCTGTTCTTTTCTATAGGGCTACAAAAATACATAAATTTTAGATGAAAATGTCGTTCATGTTGTTCTTTTAAGAACAAAAACATTCGGGGTTTGTTTCTATTATCGGAATATATTTTTTATTTTGCAAAAAGAACTTGTACAAATGCAACAACGAATGAATAAAACAATAATTTAATACTTATGCTCATTACGATTATTATCCTTGTACTGTCCGCAGTATTTTTTGTAAATGGCAAGATACGGTCGGATCTTGTGGCTCTTTGTGCTTTAGTGGCTTTGTTGATTTTTCAGATATTGACTCCTGACGAGGCTTTGTCCGGATTCTCCAATTCGGTCGTCATTATGATGGTGGGGCTGTTTGTGGTTGGCGGAGCGATTTTCCAGACAGGACTTGCCAAAATGATCAGTTCACACATTCTGAAATTAGCGGGTAAGAGTGAATTGAAATTATTCTTGCTTGTAATGTTGGTGACTTCTGCCATCGGGGCTTTTGTGAGCAATACAGGTACGGTGGCTCTGATGTTGCCTATCGTGGTCAGTCTGGCAGTCAGTGCCAACATGAATCCCAGTCGTCTGCTTATGCCGTTGGCGTTTGCCAGCAGTATGGGAGGTATGATGACACTGATTGGTACGCCGCCCAACCTTGTTATTCAAAATGCGTTGACTTCGGCCGGTTTTCCTCCGCTTTCGTTCTTCTCTTTTTTCCCGGTAGGGATTATTTGTGTGGCAGTGGGTACTTTGGTGTTGCTTCCGCTCAGTAAATGGTTTCTTTCGAAACGGGGGAAAAACGGGGAAGACAATGTTCATTCGGGCAAATCCCTGAAACAGTTGGTGAAGGAATACGGGCTATCCAGTAATTTGTTCCGGTTGAGGGTGGTGGGTGACTCCCGGCTGCATGGAAAGACGATTATAGAGTTGGATATCCGGCGCAAGTATGGATTGAATATACTGGAGGTGCGTCGTGGGGATATGTCACAACACCGCTTCCTGAAAACAATTACTCAGAAGCTGGCCGATCCCGGTACGGTTCTTCAGAAAGAGGATATTCTGTATGTGACGGGGGATTTTGAGAAAATAAAGTTGTTTGCCGAAGATTATCTGCTGGAGATGCTGGACGAGCATACTACCGAAGAAGCGAAAAACTCAGCCAATTCATTGGATTTTTATGACATAGGTATTGCTGAAATCGTTTTGATGCCTTCCTCCAATCTGATAAACCAGACGATAAAGGGGGCGGGCTTTCGTGACAAGTTTAATGTGAATGTACTGGGTATCCGCCGGAAGAAGGAATATTTGTTGCAGGACTTGGGCAATGAGCGGATTCATAGCGGGGATGTGTTGCTGGTGCAGGGTACATGGAACAATATCGCCCGGCTGAGCAAGGAGGATGCCGACTGGGTGGTACTGGGACAACCGCTGGCCGAGGCTGCAAAGGTCACGCTGGATTACAAAGCACCGGTAGCTGCCGTTATCATGGTGCTGATGGTGGCAATGATGGTGTTCGACTTCATTCCGGTAGCTCCGGTGACGGCAGTGATGATTGCGGGTATCCTGATGGTACTGACAGGATGTTTCCGCAATGTGGAGGCGGCTTACAAAACCATTAACTGGGAAAGCATCGTACTCATTGCGGCCATGCTGCCTATGTCGCTGGCATTGGAAAAGACAGGGGCTTCCGAATACATTTCGAACAGTCTGGTCAGTGAACTGGGAACATACGGACCGTTGGCACTGATGGCGGGTATTTATTTCACTACTTCCCTGATGACGATGTTTATCAGCAACACGGCTACCGCAGTGCTTCTGGCTCCTATCGCGATGCAAAGTGCAACGCAGATAGGGTAAGTCCATACCTTTTCTTTGCGGTGACACTGGGGGCAAGTATGTGTTTCGCTTCTCCATTCTCCACTCCGCCCAATGCGCTGGTGATGCCCGCCGGACAATATACCTTTATGGATTATGTAAAGGTAGGGCTGCCGTTGCAGATTATTATGGGCATTGTCATGGTGCTGGTACTTCCTTTGCTGTTTCCTTTTTAAGTTGTTTATAATATATGATGCCGATGACGTCCGCTATAAACCATCCGATAGGAATAGACCACCAGATTCCGATGACCCCGATGGCAGGAATGCCGGCAAGCCAATAGGAAAGGGCTACACGGGTTCCCAACGATACCACTGTGAGCACTACGGACATTCCCGGCATACGGATGGCACGATAATATCCGTATAACAGGAACAAAATCCCGATTCCGCAATAAAACGCTCCCTCGATGCGTAAATAACTGATACCGATGTTCAGAATTTCCGTTTCGTGGGGACGGACAAAAATCAGCATCAATGGTTTGGCGAATAAAAAGACCAGAATGGAAATGACCAGAGAGAAGAGAACGGTGGTAATCAAGGCACTTTTCACTCCTTTGCGGATCCGTTCCTCTTTTCTCGCTCCGAAGTTCTGGGCAATAAAGGTGGAAAAGGCATTTCCGAATTCCTGTACCGGCATATAGGCGAACGAGTCTATTTTTATTGCTGCCGCAAAGGCGGCCATGACTACAGTGCCAAAACTGTTGACCAATCCTTGTACCATGAGAATGCCCAGATTCATTACCGATTGTTGTACACAGGTCAGTGCGGAGAACGAAGTGATCTCTTTCAGGCAGTGACGGTCGAAATGCAGGTCGTTGCGGTGTAATCTCATTTCGGGGTATTTCACGTAGGCATATCCCATAATTCCCAAAGCGGATACTCCCTGTGCGGCTACCGTGGCGATGGCTGCTCCCTTGATTCCCCAATCCAACTGCAAGATAAAGAACAAATCCAGCCCGATGTTCAGTACAACGGAAACCGCCAGAAACCAAAGAGGAGTGACGGCATCTCCTATGGCACGCAGCAATGCCGCATAGAAATTATAGATAAAGGTAAAGCCGATTCCCCAAAAGATAATCCACAAGTAATCATACATCATGCCATAAATATCTTTGGGAATCTGCAATATCCTGAGGATGGGATGAATCCAGACGAAAACCGCTATATTTAGAATCAATGTTACTGTGCCGATCAGCAGGACGGATACATAGATGCTACGGCGTAGGGAATCCGTCCGTCCGGCTCCATATTGCAAGGAAAAAACGGTTCCGCTTCCCATGGACAATCCCAGCAGGATGGAAATAAGGAAAACCATCAGCGTGTAGGCGGAACCGACGGCGGCCAATGCGCCGGAACCTATACATTGTCCTACAATCAGCGTGTCGGCTATGTTGTAACACTGTTGTAGCAGTGAGCCTATAATCATAGGTAAGGTAAAACGTAGCAGAGTGCCGGTGATGCCTCCCTGCGTCAAGTCTATTTTAGATAACATGATGTGTGTCTGTTCGATTCAATTTCTTATTTATTTTGAAATTTATTGCGAAGGTAGGGAATAAAATATCAAACAACAATAGAGATTGTCTATTTAATACCCGGAATGTTCTTTCTCCTTAAAAAGAGTTAACTTGATAATATTTTCCATAGGAAACTTTTTATTATAAGAAATATCATGTATGTTTGCATAAAGTTTCCATTGGAAAATATTAAATCAAATAAAATAGTTCGATTATGAAGTATATAGTAATAGGAGGCGTAGCAGGAGGTGCAACTGCTGCCGCACGTATCAGAAGAAACACGGAACAGGCGGAAATCATTTTGTTCGAGAAGGGAGAATACATTTCGTATGCCAATTGTGGTCTGCCTTATTATATAGGAGGTGTGATTGCGGAGCGGGAAAAATTGTTTGTACAGACTCCGGAGGCTTTCGGGAAACGTTTTAACATAGATGTGCGTACCCGGTCCGAGGTAATAGCCATCCATTCTGCCGATAAGACAGTGGATATTCGTACTTCCGACGGGAAAACTTATACGGAGAGTTATGACAAATTATTGCTTTCTCCGGGTGCGTCGCCTGTTCGTCCTCCCTTGCCGGGCATTGACAATGAAGGAATTTTTACCCTACGTAATGTGAATGATACCGATGCTATCAAGAGTTACTTGCAGCAGCATAAGGTGAAACGGGCGGTAATCATCGGGGCCGGATTCATCGGGTTGGAGATGGCGGAGAATCTGCAGGAAGCCGGTGCGGAAGTGGCGGTTGTAGAGATGGCAAATCAAGTCATGGCTCCTATTGATTTCTCTATGGCTTCTTTGGTGCACGAGCATTTGTTGCAGAAAGGAGTGCATCTCTACCTGGAAAAGGCGGTGGCTTCTTTCGAGCGCACGGTCAACGGACTGGAGGTTATTTTTAAATCGGGCGAAAGGCTGCCTGCCGATATGGTGTTGTTATCCATCGGGGTACGTCCCAATACCTCATTGGCGACAGAGGCCGGACTGGAGATAGGGGAGATGCGCGGCATTAAGGTGAACGATTACTTGCAGACTTCCGACGAGCATATTTATGCGGTGGGCGACGCTATCGAGTTCCGTCATCCGCTGACTGATAGACCGTGGTTGAATTATCTGGCTGGTCCGGCCAACCGTCAGGCGCGTATTGTGGCAGATAACATGGTTTTTGGAAATAAGGTTACATACGAAGGGGCTGTCGGTACTTCCATTGCCAAAATTTTTGATATGACTGTCGCTGCTTCAGGCCTTCCGGCAAAGCGGTTGAAACAGGCAGGCATTGATTATTTGTCGGCAACCATCCATTCCGGTTCCCATGCGGGATATTATCCCGATGCTTTACAGATGTCCATTAAAATAACCTTCTCTCCTGTGAACGGGAAATTACTTGGAGCGCAGATTGTGGGGTATAACGGAGTGGACAAACGTATTGACGAATTCTCGCAAGTGATTAAGCATAACGGAACTGTATATGACTTGATGGCTTTGGAGCAGGCATACGCTCCTCCTTTCTCTTCGGCAAAAGATCCTGTAGCAGTAGCCGGATATGTAGCCGGAAATATACTGAGCGGAAAGATGAAGCCTCTTTATTGGCGCGAGTTGCAGGCTGCCGATTTGAGTAAAGTTACGTTGGTTGATGTCCGTACTCCCGATGAATTTGCACTCGGTGCTTTGAAGGGGGCTGTCAATATTCCTTTGGATGATATGCGCGAAAGGATGAAAGAGATTCCTCAGGATAAGCCGGTCTATTTGTATTGTGGAGTGGGGTTGAGAGGGTATCTGGCTTCTAATATATTGTTACAGAATGGCTTTGGGGAAGTAAGGAATTTAATAGGAGGTTTGAAACTGTATAAAGCGGCAACGGCTCCTCTGCCCAAGCCGAAGGAGTTCTCAAATTCCGGATCTTCAAGTTCTGATTCTTCAAAAGTTGATCATTCTGAACACAGTAAAGATTCTGCTGAAGCTTATACTATTGCCTCTTCCGTCATTCCTTCTATGAAAGCAATAAAAGTGGATGCTTGTGGCATATCTTGTCCCGGTCCTATCATGAAGCTGAAGAAGAGTATGGAAGAACTGGCGGACGGCGAACGTCTGGAGATTGTCGCTACGGATGCCGGTTTCCCCCGCGATGCCGAAGCATGGTGCCAGACTACCGGGAACCGTTTTGTCTCAGTAAAGTCAGGAGCAGGAAAGTATGAGGTAATTGTTGAGAAAAGTACTCCGCAATCTTCTTCCTCGGAGGTTTGCCGGGAGGATAAAGGGAAAACTTTTATTCTGTTCAGTGACGACCTGGACAAAGTTTTAGCTACTTTTGTACTCGCAAACGGTGCGGCGGCTACGGGAAAGAAGGTGACCATCTTCTTTACTTTCTGGGGGCTGAATGCTATCAAAAGATTGGACAAGCCTGCGGTGAAGAAAGATATCTGGGGGAAGATGTTCGGCATGATGCTGCCTTCCAGTTCTTTAAAGTTGAGATTGTCTAAAATGAATATGGGTGGAATGGGAGCCAGGATGATGCGATATATCATGAATAAGAAAAATATCGACTCACTGGAATCTCTGCGTACTCAAGCCATTCAGAACGGAGTGGAATTTATTGCTTGCCAGATGTCAATGGATGTAATGGGTGTGAAACGTGAGGAATTGCTGGATCATGTGACTATTGGCGGAGTGGCAACCTATATGAACCGTGCCGAACAGGCGAATGTAAACTTGTTTATTTAAATTTGCATGGAGAAAATAAAATCAATATGTGTCATGAGAGAGCTGTTCAAGGCTCTCTCTGAACTTGAAACCCGCTTGATGGAACAATATGGAGTGTCATTGAATGAGGCAATGGCACTTTGTTGCATTGGCGGAGATACGCTGACAGCCAGTGTGATATCGGAAAACACAGGTCTGTCTGCTTCGCATACTTCTAAAGTCATCCGTTCCATTGAAGAGAAAGAATTAATCGTCCGTAATTTGGGGGATAAGGATAAACGGCAGATGCATTTTACTTTATCCGATAAAGGGCGTGAATGTTTGGAAGCGCTGAAAGCAAATGAAATAGAAATACCGGAACTATTAAAGCCATTGTTTAAATAAACCCTTCTCTTTTCCATTTGTTTATTCCGGATATGAAACTGGAGAAATGGAAAAACAAGTGGAAGGAGTGGAGCAATCTGCGCAAATGGCAAATATGGAAACTGAAGCTGATTGATGCCCGTCTGTATTTCGTGAGCATATTCGTGGGGCTGCTTACGGGACTGGTTGCTGTGCCTTATCACTATCTTCTCTGGTATTTCTTTGATGTGCGGAAAACTTTTTTCACGGCGCATTATCCGTGGTATTGGCATGTATTGTTGTTTTTTATCTTATGGGGGATTCTGATCTTTGTCGCTTCTTTGGTAAAACGTATGCCATTGATAGCCGGAGGCGGTATTCCTCAGACACGTGCGGCCAATAACGGTCGTATCCGTTATGAGCATCCTTTTAAGGAACTGGTGGCCAAATTCTGCGGAGGTGTGTTGGCTCTCAGTGCGGGGCTGTCCTTGGGACGCGAGGGGCCGTCTGTTCAGATAGGGTCTTATATAGGAACACTTATCTCCCGTTGGGGACATATCCTGAAAGGGGAACGGAAACAATTGCTGGCTGCCGGAGCCGGTGCGGGCTTGTCTGCCGCTTTTGCCGCTCCGTTGTCTTCTTCTTTGCTGGTAATAGAATCCATCGAGCGTTTTGATGCGCCTAAAACCGCCATTACTACCTTGTTGGCCGGCGTGGTAGCCGGAGGAGTGGCTAGTTGGATGTTCCCCACGACTCCTTATCATCTGATTAGTGCGGTCGTTCCCGGTTTATCTTTTATCCGTCAGGCAGAGCTTTATATTATCTTTGCCGCCCTTATGGCTGTCATTGCAAAGTTTTATTCGCTCATCGTTCCTTTCTTTCAAGAAAGGATACCTGCCATGAAACTCTCCATTCCTGTCAAGATGTTGTATTTATTGATCATAGCTTATGCCATATCGTTAACAGAGACGAATCTGACAGGTGGCGGAGAGCAGTTTTTGATGATGCAGGGAATGAATGGAACTCATGATATCCGGTGGCTTACTATCATGATGCTTATTCATTTTGTTTTTACGCTGTTTTCTCTTTCTTCGGGTTTGCCGGGAGGAAGTTTCATTCCTACCTTGGTTACGGGAGGATTATTGGGACAAATCTTCGGGTTGGTATTGGTACAGCGCGGATGGATAGGGTATGAGAATGTGAGTTATATGATGCTGATCGGGATGGTGGCTTTTTTGGTGGCTGTGGTGCGTACCCCTTTGACTGCCATTGTCCTGATAACGGAGATTACCGGTCATTTCGAGGTGTTCTATCCTTCCATCGTGGTAGGTGGGTTGACTTATTATTTCACCGAATTGTTACAGATAAAACCTTACAATGTATTGCTGTATGACAGGATGTTCCGTAGCCATAATCCGGAGTCTTCCGAAGAGGCTGGTGCCCGCTATCATCTTTTTGTCGAGATAATGGATGGGTCTTATTTTGACGGAAAGGAAGTGGATACATTGGCTTTACCTAATCATTGTATCATTCGTAGTATACACCGGAATCGTAAAAACTTACTTCCTCAGGGGCAAACCCTGGTTCCCGGTGATCAAGTGGAGATAGAAATGGATGCGCAGGATATAGAAAAATTATACGAACCGTTGGTCAGTATGGCAAATATCTATTAAATTTGCCGTATGAAAAAGAAATTCCAGCTTGAAGTTCCGGGAGGAGCCGACAAAGTGTTGCTTCATACTTGTTGTGCTCCTTGTTCATCAGCCATCATAGAGTGCTTGATGCAGCATGGTGTCACTCCGGTTATCTATTATTGTAATCCCAATATTTATCCGTTGGAGGAATACATTATCCGCAAGGACGAATGTACGCGGTATGCCCAGTCCTTGGGATTGGAAATTATAGATGCCGATTATGATCATGATGCCTGGCGTTGTCGAATGGCAGGAATGGAGCAAGAGCCTGAAAGAGGAGGCCGTTGCTTGCGTTGTTTCAAGATGCGACTGCAGGAAACCGCACGTTATGCCCACGAACATGGATTCCCGGTTATCACTACTACGCTTGCTTCCAGCCGTTGGAAAAGTTTGGAACAGATAGAGGAAGCGGGCCGATATGCTACGGCTCCTTATCCGGATGTCACTTATTGGGAACAGAACTGGCGTAAAGGTGGATTGAGTGAGCGTCGCATTGCTATCATTAAGGAATATAATTTTTATAATCAGCAATATTGTGGCTGTGAGTTCAGTATGCGGAAAGAAGAAAAGGGAGGATGACGGGAATGAAGATGTTCAAACTGTGGATGGTTGTGATGTTATTGGGACTCTTGTCCGTTGTCTCAGAGGCGCAAGAAGACATAAATAATGCCATTAATGTACAGTTGGAGTATCTGAAAAAGTATCCTAAAGACAAAGACGCGCTTCGGAAAGTTAGTTTTCTCTATCTGAATAAAGCAGATTATGATCAGGCTATCTTTTATGGTCGACAATTGTTTGAGATGGGTTATAATGAACGGGATTACAATGGCGCTGTAATTTATTCTCATATTTGTCTGGGGCAGGCCCATATGATGAAGGGAAATGTAAAGGAGGCTTATAGTCATTTAGGGCAGGCCAGGCTGATAGGTGAAAGTAATAAAAATGATTCCGCCTTATGTTCCGTATATAATGGGCTGGGACTTTATGCATCGAATGTCCAAAAAGACTATTATCGTTCACTTACTTATTTCTTCAAAGGAGTTGAAGCTGCAAGATGTTGTCATTATGACAGACTCTATTCCATTTTGCTTTCTAATATTGCCGGTATTTATTATTTGAAAAATGATAGCACAGGATTGAAATCTTACTTGGGAGTACAGGCTATTTAGGGGAGCCGGAGATATACCTTTCTTTATTTTTAGATTATGCAAACTAACGGTGTAGATTTAATATACCTATAGGCTTTTCAAACTGAGCACTGCGATTAGGGAAGATATTTTCAGACTATACAGATAAAGATGTGGTTCGTGTTAAACTGGCACTTTGGTATAATGAAATTGAGGAGTTTGGCTATGATACATTTACCACGGTTGCAAATTCCATTGAGAATCATTACGAACGGATATTAAACTACTTTGTAAACAGAAGAACAAATGCTGCTGCGGAAGCTTTTAATGCAAAAATTAAAGCATTTAAGGCTTCATTTTGTGGAGTAGTAGATAAGAGGTTCTTTCTGTATGGATTACAAAGGTCTATGCATAAAGGGGAATTAGGGGTCAGCGGATTTTCCGGGTTGGCAAGCTTTCTTTTAAGCGTATAGCCTAGCCAGTCTGAACATGAAGAACTTCAGATCAGCCACCCCTCTTAACTGGCTTCGAAAAGCTTTGATTTTAGCATTGAACGACTCCGCTGAAGCATTTGTCAATCGTTCTTCAAAATAATTTATGATGGTCGTACTATGGTTTGAAAAGGTATCAAGTACCTTGTTGAACTCCATATAGTCAAACTTTTCCACTTCATTGTACCATCTTGCGAGATTTAGCCTTGCTTCATCGGGACCTGACTTCTTGTTGAAGATGTCTGTCAGTTTCATGCTAAGGCTGTATCCTTCCAGAAGCTTGGGGAATTTATCAAAGAGAATGGCAGCCCTGGTCTTTTGCTGTTCATTCCATTTGCTCCAGTGTTTCAGTATAATATGCTTGCTTCTGCTTACTATCTGTGGCAGGGTTTCTCCGTTCTCCATTCTTTCAGGCTCCCATTTCCCTATTCTCTCCCTTTCCGCCTTACTCTTTGCTTCTTTCTTCTTTTGACGGTGCTCCCTGATAGCCTGATTTTCCGCATCAAGTACTTTCCACCGATAGCGTATTCTTAACTGGTCTACAGCTTCAGACATGAGCTGCTGTACATGAAAACGGTCATTGATCAGCTTTGCGGCAGGAAACACCTTTCTGACCGTCAGCATCATGGCTGAAGATAAATCTGTAGTGACAGTCTTGACAGACAGCCGTTTCCGGTGCGGAAGCCTGCGCAAGATTCCGCTTACCGCATCTGTGGCCACTCCACGAACCATTGCAACTAAAGCCCCCTTACGGCCTTTAGCTGCTTTATTGGTCAGAATCGTATAAACATCTCCATTGCTCAGGCAAGTTTCATCCAAAGAAAGGTTTTCTCCAATGTTTTCAGGATAAAGGAGGTAGTCATGCGCATGTTCGAGTTGGTCCCAGTTCCGGTAATCACTGATTTTCTCCTTGTATTGTTTACGAAGAGTCTGCCCTTTTACGCCATAACGTTCCGCAAGCACACAGATACTCACAGGAGTAGATTCAATCTCCTTCTTTTAAAAAAGAAACGAACTCAGAATTCAGCCGTGTACCGTCAAATTCGGATAAACCCCAGTCATAGCTGAAGATTTCATTGGAAGACTTGTCAAGCCATTTACGTTTACGAACATGGAGATAAGTGGCGCGACCACGAATAGGATAGTCTTGGATTGTACGGTACTCACCAAAACCATAGGATATGATATCCGGGTTGGTCTTATCTTCTTTTAGCTGAACTTTTTTTTCATCAAGATAAATATCAAAACGGTCAGCACTCTTGTCGAAATTGACAATATCAAAGTTGTCTATAAGCACATCCGGAAGGATGGCACGAAGGAGTCGTTCGGGTTTCATAAAACAAAGGTAAGCAAAGGTAGCTAATTTTAAAACTTAACAACCAGAAATTTCCGCTGAGCCGGAATTAGCAAAGATTAATCCCCCAAGAATTATAACTGATTCCTTATACCGACATACCCTGCACAAAGCAGGGCTACCAAATAAAAAAGCCATCGATAAATCGATGGCTTTTTTATTTGGTAGCCCGTGGGGGAATCGAACCCCCCTTTCAAGAATGAAAATCTTGCGTCCTAACCGATAGACGAACGGGCCATCCTTTTTATCGAGGATTTCTCTCTCGATTGCGGATGCAAAGGTAGTGACTTTTTTTGAATTTGCAAACATTTCCCAAACTTTTTTCTAAACTTTTTGTTCATAGTCCATTGAATTGACTATTTACCTAAACTTAACTTTTATGAAAAGTATCTTTAAATCAATGAGTTGCCTTGTATTGGGCGCAATGATTGTTACGCCGATGTTTGCGCAACAAAAAAAACTTTATCCGGAGCTGGAAGGACCGGGACCTGTTGTTATTATCTCAAAAGATAAAAATGGCAAGGAAGAATTAATCAATGTATTTGAAGAAACGCAACGTCCGCATTTCCATGATCCCCGTGCTCCTCGTTTTTTACTTACTGACCAACAGGGAAAGTTTGCATTGGGTATCGGTGGTTATTTGAAAACTACAATGGAATATGATTTTAATGGGATAGTGGATGACGTTGACTTTATCCCTGCACTCATTCCGCAACCGGGATCCACGTCTGTCCGTAATCAGTTCCAGATGGATGCAAGCACTTCCACTATCTTTTTATAAGTTGGTGGGGAGAACCAAGCATTTGGGTAACTTCATCGTTTATACAGCCGGAAACTTCCGTGGAAGTGGAAAGACTTTTGAATTGCAGAATGCTTATTTATCCTTCCTGGGCTTTACTATGGGGTATGATACCGGATTGTTTATGGACCTTGCCGCAGCTCCTCCGACTATTGATTTTCAAGGACCTGACGGGATGACTTTCTATCGCGCCACCCAGTTGCGTTATGAAGCCAATGTGATGAAAGGTTTGAAAGTGGGTGTCGGTGTGGAAATGCCGTCAGTAGACGGTACTCCGGCACAAGATGTGAGAATCGGTAAGCAGAGGATGCCGGATATTCCTGCCTATGTACAGTATTCTTGGGCAAAGGCTAGTCATATACGTGTGGGAGGAATCTTGAGAAGTATGACTTATGAGGATCAAGTGAATAATAAGGCAAAGTCATTGACCGGTTGGGGGATACAGGCATCGGGGACAGCAAGACTGGGTGGTTTCCAGCTTTACGGACAATATACTTATGGTAGAGGTATTGCTCAATATTTGAATGATATCAGCAACTTGAATGTAGATATCGTTCCTTTGGCCGATGAGTCCGGACGTATGCAGGTACTGCCCATGAAAGGATGGTATGCCGGATTACAGTATAATTTCTCGAAACGGGTATTCGCATCGGCTACGTATAGCCAGTCACGTCTGTTTACAGAAGATTGCTATGCTCACTTTAATGAAACTCAGTATAAAAAAGGTCAGTACCTGGTTGCAAATGTATTCTGGAATGTAAGTCATAACTTGCAGGTAGGTGCGGAATATCTTCATGGTTGGAGAGAGAATTTTAATGATGTGAACCGTGAAGCAAACCGTATAAACTTGAGTGCGCAATATAATTTCTAACTTATTTTTCCTATCTTTGTGTCTATCAATAATGGAAAGAGAATGAAAAAAATAGGTGCACATGTATCCGTAAGCGGGGGCGTGGAAATGGCCCCCGTTAATGCATTAGGGATAGGAGCGGACGCATTCGCTCTTTTTACAAAGAATCAGAGGCAATGGATTGCAAAACCTTTGTCTGTCGAGAGTGTTACTCTGTTTAAAGAAAACTGCGAGAAAGAAGGTTTTGATGCCCGGTATGTTCTTCCTCATGACAGTTATCTGATAAATTTGGGACATCCTGACGAGGAAGGGCTGGAGAAGAGTCGTGCAGCATTTTTGGACGAAATGCAGCGTTGCGAGCTTTTAGGATTGAAAATGCTGAATTTTCATCCCGGAAGTCATTTGAACAAGATATCCATAGAGAAGTGTCTGGACAGGATTGCCGAGTCTGTCAATATGACTTTGGATAAGACGACCGGTGTGACTGCTGTGATTGAGAATACGGCCGGACAGGGAAGTAATGTGGGAAATGAATTCTGGCATTTGAGATATATTATAGATAAGGTAGAGGATAAATCTCGTGTGGGAGTTTGCCTGGATACTTGCCATACCTATACCGCCGGTTATGATATTGTGAATGAATATGACCGGGTCTTTACCGAGTTTGATGAGGTAGTGGGGAGAAACTATTTGTGTGCCATTCACTTGAATGACTCAAAGAAACCATTGGGTAGCCGGGTAGACCGTCATGACAGTATCGGAAAGGGGCTGATTGGTATTGATTTCTTCCGCCGCTTTATGCAGGATTCCCGTTTTGACAATATGCCCGTTATTCTTGAAACTCCCGATGACACCATTTGGCGGGACGAGATTAAAATGCTTCGCAGCTTTGAACCATAGTTTGTGGCTGGATGAAAACATATTTAAGGAATTCAGCTATCATTTTGCTTGTAAGAGCGAGGCTTGCTCGCCCGAAAATAGGCTGATTTGCATATTCTCCCAAGATCGTGCCCGTTAGTTCGGGCAGGCAAAAAAACTTATATTCGTCAATCTGAGTTGGCAAATAGTATTTTCACCACCGTAGGGGCAGGCTCGTGTATCTGCCTGATAGTACGAAAGCAGTTGCAGGTTCTCTTTCCAAAGTATGACCGACCGTGGTCTTGTAAGCAGCTTCTTGACGATAAAGTCGGGAGAGAAGCGGAACTCTGGAGGAGCCTGCAGACTGTTATCTAAAACTTATAAAATGAAGAAACCGACCCTTTTGGGTCGGTGTTCTACGGTAGATGTTTTTCCTTTGCTTGACGGCTATGAGGCAATCCCTGCCCCTACAGCTGAATACATGACAGCACTATCGGACTTTCGGCATCTCCTCATTTACTTGAAATCCGTGCCATACTCCAACCAAAATACCATTGCCCAATCCTGGTCATTGGCAAACGGGTCATAAAGATGAGCTTTTTGTCCGTTCACTTTGTCCGGATAGATAAAGGCGCAGCTTCCTCTTCCGTCTTCGGTGAAGAGGCATAGATTGTTCCGGAAAATATTCAAGGCCCGTTCTGTATATTCTTGTTTTCCGGTCGCTTTGGCATAAAGACGGAAGGCAATACCCGATAAAGTGCTCCAGTAATGTGGGAAGGTATCTCCCCAAATCCGGTCTTTTCCAAACCAATAACCATCCCAGTGACGAATAGCGATGTCATAAAGGTGGAAACTGGGCTGTTTTCCGCCAAATGATTCTAATAAAGGAAGCTGGCTTTCGGCCCCTTTCAGATATTTTTCATCCCCGGTGAGCATATATACATTCAGCAGATGGATAATGGACGGAGCTACGATGCTCTGTTCGTAATTGACTTCGGAGGTCGGATAATTAGGCCCGTTTTCACAAAATACGTCTGCCATTGATTTGAAATCGTTCAGCAGAGTGTCCGCTTCGGCAGTAAATCCGTTTTCTTTCAATAGAGTATAGCCGTAGGTCGGGATATTGATGCAATAAAAACCATGCTTGAAATAACGGACCAGTGCACGCAGTGTGCCGTACCCGTCTTTCAGATATTGTTTATTGCCTGTGGTGCGGAACATGGTAAACCAGAAATCGGCTACCCACGGATAGTTGTATCCCCGGTTCTTGCTCTTGAAGTCTACGGTGGAATTGGTTGTGTAGTCCGGTTTCTGGATGCGGCGGATGAAAGATACGTAGTTGTTCAGGGCATCCATTAATTTTTTGTCGGAAGTACGTTGGTATTGTAGAGCCAGCAGAATCCCCATAGCTACCCTTTCTCTGGCTTCGTCGCAGTCAGAGCGTTTGCTGCCACTTTCTCCGTTGATGTAAAGGGATTCGGTATCGTTGTCATAAACAATGAAGGCACCGCTTCTAGGGTCACCGGGCTTGATGAACTGTTGGTGTCCGGCAATGAACTGACACCGGTGGTTGACCAGGCTGTCAAAGTTGCTGACGGCAAGACACTCTACCGACGTTTGCTTTCCGTTCCCGTAAGCCAGTGTGAAAATCTTCTCTCCGGGTTCATTTATTATGGTGGTATAATTGATGTTGTCACCGCTTACTTCTGCCACTTCTTTACCGTTCAGCAATAGCTTGCCTTTCAGTGAGGGGCAGTTGCTTTTGAACGAAACATTTATTTTTTCGCCTGTTTCTACTACATAACGGTCTGCTGAGGCTATGATCAGACCGTTGTCTATGGCTTTTGCTTGGAATTCATCCCAGTTGTCCGCCGATAGGAGTAACCATTGTATGGTATAACATTCTCCCGGCTTTAAAGTCTTGTCCTGTGGATTAAGTTGGAAAACACCGCGGAAGTTGGAGCTTCCTTTTTTCTGCGAGCGCTCCCTCACTTCATAGCCTTTAATGGCACCTTCTTCCATAATCAGTCCCAATCCGCCGGGGGCTCCGCTCATCCGGGTGCAATAGACATAGGCTTCATTTCCTCCTGCCCATATATGTGCATTGCAACGGGCTTCGTAGCAAGTCCGGGCATCCGGATAATTGTCATTGAAAGGTGTGTTGATGGCAATGTCCTGTAAGTCGGCGTCTTTTTCTCCGGTGTTTGCGAATTCGTAGGATTCTACCAGGTTCCCGTCCCTGTTCCATTTTCGGGCTACGTTTATTTCTATGTCACCTGTCTGGTATTTCACGGTCATGTGATGGCTCGTGTCATGTTTTTTTGTCGGGATATTCCAGGAGTATTCAGTGCCGTTTATCCGAAGATGTCCCAATCCCCATCCATAGCGGGAGTCCACCCATTCGTATTGTGTTCCATCCGTACGCAGGATCCAGTTCATGGAAGTGTCGCTTGTCAGATAAAGTCCGCTTAGCGCCCCTGTTTGTGAGTCGGCTTTGAACGTGATGTTTTTAGGGTAGCTACAACTGCCTAGTGCAATTAATGCCAAAGGTAATGCAGCATACAAGAAAAGCTTCATGATGTTTTTCATACTTATTTGGATTATTGATGTAACTGTGCAAAGAAAGGAATAAAAAGGGAAATTAATTTGTACTTTTCATACATAATCCTGTAAAATAGTTCATTTTCTTTATAAACAGGCTTGAAGTGCCTGTTATTTTGTGGTTTTGAATCATTTTTTAGGTGCGGGTTGTGCGGGATAACGCGGATTTTTTCTTATGATAACATGAGTTTATTATAAGACTAGCTTATAACTGACAGGAATATGAGCAAGACTGATATTGAATTTTAATAATCCTTTTGTCATTTAACTCAAAACCATCCTGTAACGAGTTATTTCTTATATCGAACTTATGTTAATGTTATATCCCGCCGGTAGAGTGGTTTGTGTCTTTCATTGTATGGTTAAGCCTTTTCTATCCTATCCCTAAGCTTAAACGAACGTATCCTTTCTATCTCCATAGCCTTTGGAGTTAACTCCCAAGCTTATGGAGATAACTCCAAAGGCTATGGAGTTAACTCCGCAAGTTTGGGAGATAGAAGTTGTCAGTAAAAGAACCCTTAACCTGAAGGATACAACCGCTTAGCTTGCCGTAGTTTATAGGATAATATATCCTTTCCGTATCCTTCGTTTATTTTATGTCCTGATTACATGTCTTTTATTTCATCCAAGTTCTTCTGGATATCTTCGTCTTTTAACTCATAATTCATCAAGTTACCTGCCAGGTATTGGTCGTATGAGGCCATATCAATCAGCCCGTGACCTGAAAGGTTGAACAGGATCACTTTCTCTTCACCGGATTCTTTGCACTTGTTCGCCTCGCGTACAGCGGCGGCGATGGCATGGCACGATTCGGGAGCCGGAATGATTCCTTCTGCTTGTGCGAACAAACAACCAGCCTGGAAGGATTCTAATTGCTGGATATCAACCGCTTCCATCAGATTGTCTTTCAATAATTGTGAAACGATGACACCTGCACCGTGATAACGGAGACCTCCCGCATGGATATTGGCCGGAGAGAAATTATGCCCCAGTGTAAACATGGGCAGCAACGGGGTATATCCGGCTTCGTCGCCAAAGTCATACTGGAATTTACCACGGGTCAGTTTCGGGCACGAAGCCGGTTCGGCAGCAATGTATCGGGTTTGTTTCCCATTCAGGATAGTGTGGCGCATAAAGGGGAAGCAGATTCCTCCAAAATTGGAACCGCCACCAAAGCAACCGATAATCATGTCGGGATATTCGCCTGCCATTTCCATTTGCTTTTCGGCTTCCAGACCGATAACCGTTTGATGCAGTGTGACATGGCTTAATACCGACCCTAGTGTATATTTACAGTTGGGAGTGCTCATTGCCAGTTCGATAGCTTCGGAGATGGCTGTTCCCAGTGAACCTTGATAATTGGGATTACGGGTAATGATATCCTTGCCGGCACGGGTAGACATGGATGGAGAGGCGGTGACCGTTGCTCCGAATGTCTGCATGATGCTGCGGCGATAGGGCTTCTGATTATAGCTGATCTTTACTTGATAAACGGCAGCTTCCAGCCCGAATACCTTTGCGGCATACGATAGAGCGGCGCCCCATTGTCCGGCACCGGTTTCTGTAGTGACATTGGTTACGCCTTCTTCCTTGCAATAATATGCCTGGGCCAGAGCCGAGTTCAGTTTGTGGGAGCCGATGGGGCTGACACTTTCATTTTTGAAATAAATATGTGCGGGAGTCCCTAGTGCTTTTTCCAGTCCGTAGGCACGTACCAATGGTGTGCTGCGATAGTATTTGTACATTTCACGCACTGCTTCGGGAATTTCAATCCATGCGTCTGTCTGGTTTAATTCCTGTTTGCAAAGTTCTTTGGCAAAAATGGGGTAGAGGTCTTCCGGTTTCAGCGCTTCTTTGGTTTTAGGGTTCAACGGCGGCATGGGTTTGGTCTTCATGTCTGCCTGTATGTTGTACCAGTATTTAGGAATTTCATCCTCTGGTAAGATAAAACGTTTCTGTTTTGTGCTCATAATCTTTCAATTTAATAGTTTTGCGGTCAAAATTAGGTAAAAAAAAGTATTCCTTACTAATTTTCAACTGCTTTTTTGTCGGGAACAATAAAAAAAGGGATGTCAGAGTAAAAATGCGAAGTTATTTGTTATTATAGGCAGAGATGTGAATATTTTGATTAAGTTTGTTTTCTGTTAATGCAAGATGATATCGACATGGAACCTTTACACAAACTATTTATCTATCGTAAGAAGTTAGTAAAACCGTACATAGAGCGATTGCTGAAATGGATGGACGGGATAACTTATATGATGTCGGCCTTGTTCATCCTTACATTGGTTTATGAGCATGGATTTCTTATTCCTTTTGAAGAAATGGAGATGATAAACACGCTGTATCATTTTGTCTGGATTGTTTTTCTGGTTGATATTTCCCTGCATCTTTTATTAAATTACTCGGATACCAAGCGGAAGTACCGGGGACTGGCATGGATACTGAGTCTGATGCTTTATCTGACTTTGATTCCAGTTATTTTCCATGAACCGGAGGTGCAAGGGGGAATTCATGATTTCTGGTCTTTTTTCCACAGTCGTTTATATCATGTGGTGCTGCTCACTTTGCTTTCGCTGCTGCAATTGTCTAATGGGATAGTCCGGCTGCTGGGCAGGCGCACCAACCCGTCTTTGATCTTTGCATCCAGTTTTCTCATATTTATTCTGATAGGGGCAGCGTTACTGATGCTTCCGCGTGCCACTTATCATGGCATTTCCTTTATCGATGCTCTGTTTACCGCTACCAGTGCCATTTGTGTCACGGGGTTGGTTTCGGTCGATGTCTCTTCTACATTCACGTCCGAGGGGTTGTTCATCATTATCATGCTGATACAAATCGGCGGTTTGGGAGTCATGACCCTGACCAGTTTCTTTGCCATGTTTTTTATGGGGAATACTTCGCTCTACAATCAGTTGGTGGTCCGTGATATGGTAAGCTCGCAGTCACTCAGTTCGCTGCTTTCCACCTTATTATATATATTAGGGTTTACCTTGGTGATAGAGGCTGCTGGGATGGGGGTTATTTTTTTAAGTATACATGGCACTATGGGCATGGATATTGAGGAAGAACTGGCTTTTTCTGCTTTCCATTCCATCTCTGCCTTTTGCAATGCCGGATTCTCTACTTTGTATGGAAACTTAGGTAACGAACTGGTACTTCATAATCATAACTTGCTATATATCACTATCTCTTTCCTGGTTATTTTGGGAGGTATAGGTTTCCCGATTCTGGTAAATCTGTATGAAACGGTTTCTTATGAAAGCAAGCGCTTGTATCACCGTTATGTCAAAAAGAATAAGAGGACAATCCGTAAAATACATTTATATAACCTGAATACCCGTATCGTATTGATTATGACGGCTATCTTGCTAGTGACGGGTACTGTGGCCATTGTTGTTTTCGAATGGAATCATGCTTTTGCGGGAATGACGGCTACAGAGAAATGGGTGCAGGGCTTTTTTAACGCAACTTGTCCCCGTACGGCAGGATTTTCAAGTGTGGGCATGACTACTTTCAGTGTGCAGACGTTGCTGCTGATGGTGGTGCTGATGATGATTGGCGGCGGTACGCAGTCTACGGCCGGTGGTGTGAAGGTGAATGTGTTTGCTGTAGTCATGTTGAACTTGCGTGCTATTCTTATAGGTGCCGATAAAGTCAATATTTTCAACAGGGAGTTATCTCATGATTCCATCCGGCGTTCTAATGCCACATTGATTCTTTATCTGCTGATTGTTTTCGCGGGTATCTTCGGTTTAAGCATTCTAGAGCCGCAGGCTTCAGTGATGGCGTTGGTTTTTGAGTGTACTTCGGCACTCAGTACGGTAGGTTCAAGCCTGGATCTGACACCTACTTTGGGAAGTGACAGCAAACTGATTGTCATTGTTCTGATGTTTATCGGACGAGTAGGGGTGCTTACTTTGATATCCAGCCTTATTAAACAGAAAAAAATAACAAAATATAAATATCCGAGTGATAACATCATAATCAACTAGTTATGAAATACATTATTATTGGTTTAGGAAATTACGGCGGAGTGTTGGCCGAAGAGCTTTCCGTATTGGGACATGAGGTGATAGGAGTGGATACAAACGAGCATCGTGTGGATGTGTTGAAGGACAAAATCGCGACTTCTTTTATTATTGATGCTACGGACGAACAATCGCTCAGTGTGCTGCCACTGAAAGATGTGGATGTGGTTATTGTTGCTATCGGCGAGAATTTTGGTGCTTCTGTGCGTGTGGTGGCACTGCTGAAAAAGAAAGGAGTGAAACATATCTATGCCCGTGCGGTAGATGATGTGCATAAGACCGTGCTTGAGGCTTTTAATTTAGATAGTATTCTGACACCGGAGAAAGAAGCGGCACGGAGCTTGGTTCAGTTGTTGGATTTACACGTCAATGTGGAGTCTTTTCAGATTGACGAGGAACATTATGTGATGAAGTTCAAACTTCCTTCTTGTTTTGTAGGCTATAAGGTGAGTGATCTGTCATTAGAAACGGAATTCAATATAAAAATCATTGCATTGATAAAAGGGGAGAAAGTGCTGAACGGTTTGGGTATTTCGATATTGGAGCATCAGGTGGAGAATCATTTTGAGGAAAATTATGAGTTGGAGGAGGAAGATCAGTTGGTCTGCTATGGGCTTTATAAGAATTTTATGGATTTTTGGAAGGCGTTGTAGCAGGAATGCCTTTCAAAGAAAGAATATTTTTTTCTAAGTGAGATTAAACCTTTTCTTTTGGGTTTAGTCTAACTTAATAAATAATTTAGTTTAGTTTTTAGTTTTCTCTGAAGGCCGGCCAATGTGATATTGCCCGGTTTTCGCTTTTTATGGAGGTTTTCTTGTGAGTGTCCGTTACTTTTTGTTACTTTGTCACCTAGAAATCGAGATTTAGATGAAACAGATATATTTTTTATTTGTCGTTTTGCTGGTTGTAATGACCGCTTGCGGAGGTAAGAAAGAGGCTTCCGTTGATGCAGAACAATTGATGTTCCAAATAGACAGTGTGGATCATGTGACAGGTTTGCAGCGTATGCAGGTTTCACGTATTGACCAGCATATTGTCAGTGGCGGAAAAAAATATAATTTGTTTATAGAGCGTGCTCCCAGTGATTCTCTGCCTTCAGTCAAAAGTGACTTGGGGATTTTTGCCGACAATCGTATCATCGTTAGAATTTCCCGTGAAAATGGGAGCCGGGTCTTTGCCAAAACTTTTACCAAGCAAAGTTTCTCTGGATTCGTAAGTGCTGATCATCTCCGTCATTTTATATTGGAGGGCGTGGTATTTGATGAAGAGAAGACCCGTGAGGGAAAAAATATCATATTGGCTGCCAGTGTGAGTTATCCTCAGACAGATTTGTATATTCCTTTCTCCATCACTATTACTCCTGAAGGAAAAATGAGCATATCTAAAAATGAGGATATGGAGGAGCTTCCTCCCATGTTGGGAGACAGCCTTAATTAAATCTAAAATACAGGAATAATTTTTCGCGTCATAATCTTTTTAGGCGGTTAGTTGTTGGTATGGCATTAACTAACTAAAGAATAAATTAGATTATGAGAAAGATTTTATTTTTAATGGCTATGCTGGTATGCTCTCTTCAGTTCGCCATGGCAGGCGATGTTGTGACCCGCGATGTGAATAAGCTTCCTGTTGCCGCACGTGAAATGATCGGCAAACATTTCTCCCAGACTAAAGTTGCGTATATCAAGATTGAAAAGGACTTGTTTCAGACCACTTCCTATGATGTGAAATTGGCCGATGGCATTGAATTGGAGTTCAATTCAAAGGGAGAGTGGCTTGAGATAGATTGCAAGAACAAGTCGGTTCCTTCTACTTTTATCCCTCAGGCTATTTCCAAGTATATGAAAGCTAATTATAACGGGCATAAAACGGTGAAGATAGAACGTAACCGCAAGGGATATGAACTGACATTGGAAAATGGATTGGAAGTAGACTTCGATCAGTTTGGAGGATTCTTGAAGTTGAGCGATTAAAAAAGATTTTTTCTGTAATAGGGGAACTATCTCTCCTTATAGTAATGATGCCATAAGAGGGTGTATCAGAAATAAATTGAACTATCTTTTTATTATCAGCGTTGAAAAAGATAGTTGCAACGAATTTTGATTCACCCTCTTATGTATTATAAATACAGTTCTCGGTCTTTGCCCTGTTATTAATCCATCGGCTCGTAATCCTTTGCCAGACCGCCTTCGCTGGTTTCCTTATATAAGGAAGGAAGGTCATGACCGGTCTGTTTCATTACTTCCACCACTTTGTCAAAGGATACACGGTGATTACCGTCTGTAAAGGCAGAATAGATATTGGCATCAAGAGCTCGGGCCGCTGCATAGGCATTTCTTTCGATACAAGGGATTTGTACCAATCCGCATACCGGATCGCAAGTCATTCCCAAGTGATGCTCCAAGCCCATTTCGGCTGCATACTCTATCTGGGCCGGGCTACCTCCGAATAATTGGCTGGCAGCGGCGGATGCCATTGAACAGGCCACTCCTACTTCTGCCTGGCAACCGGCTTCGGCTCCGGAAATGGAGGCGTTGTGTTTTACTATATTTCCTATCAATCCGGCAGTAGCCAGTGCTCTTAAAATCCGCATATCGCTGAAGTCACGGCTTTTTTGCAAGTGATAAAGTACAGCCGGAACCACTCCGCATGATCCGCAAGTAGGGGCTGTGACGATTTTGCCACCTGAGGCGTTTTCTTCACTGACTGCCAGAGCGTATGAGAATACTAACCCGCGGGAACGCAGATTGTCCTTATAACCTTTTGCCTTAATATAGTAAGTGGAGGCTTTTCTGCGCAGATTGAGTGGCCCGGGTAATACGCCTTCTTGATCCAAACCACGCTCAATGGCTTCTCTCATGGTTTTCCATACTTCTGCCAGATAGTCCCAAATGTCTTCGTCTTCACATTGCTGGACGTATTCCCAGTAATTGCGTCCGGTACGTTCACACCAGTAGAGGATTTCACTCATACGGTTCATATCATAGATTTCCGGAGTTGAGCCTTTGTCGTGCCCTTCTTCGGCTAGAGCACCTCCGCCTACACTGAAAACAGTCCATTCATCTGTCACCTTTCCTTTTTCATTCAAAGATTTGAAAGTCATTCCATTGGGATGAAACGGATAGAAGACATGGGCTTTCCAGATAATTTCTGTAGGCGCATGCGGTTGCAATGTATCTAAAATGGCTACATCGGTCATGTGTCCTTTACCGGTAGCGGCGAGGCTTCCATAAAGAGTAACTTGAAAAGCTTTGGCTTCGGGATGTTTTCCTAAGAAGATTTCAGCAGCCTTGCGCGGTCCCATAGTATGACTGCTGGACGGACCGGTGCCGATGCGGTATAGTTCTCGGATAGATTTCATTTCGTTTTATAAGGTTAGTTATTATGAGGAACAAAGGTATAAAATAAAAGGGGGAAAGTAGCAAAAAAGGAAAAGAAAAACTCTCTTGACAAATAGGAAAGTTGTCAGGAGAGTTTGGAAAACCACCGGTAGGATTTGGTGTATTGTCTTTATTCTAATTGTCTTTGTATACCTTTGTCACCGACGACAAAATACTGATTATTTTTAATCAGCATGGCACGTCCGCGCTTTTTTTCCCGGTTTTCTTTATTGTCCACATTTACTCCGATAACCTTGCCGTTATAGAAAGTGGAAATATCTTTGAAAATGGTATGTCCCACAATAATATGTTTTGCCTTATAACGGTCCATAATCATTTCTAGGGAGTCTTTTGCCAGCGGATTGTATTTGCCATCGGTGCGTACCAGTCCGCGATACCAGATGGGACCGCTGTTTCCATACAGGAAGGCTGTGAGTGGAGAAAGCGCTTTGCGTTCTTTTTTCGTCATAAATAGCCCTTTACTCATTTCTTCATTGACAGTGGGAATGCTCAAGTTCTTGTCATAGAAGTCTTTGCCCAGTCCGGCATGTACATATAGGTCGTTACCTATCATTTGCATGGTGTTACGGGTTCCCAACCATCTGCCCAGTTCGGTATCGGGACCGAATAGCCGGGGGTACTTCATCTTTAGTTTTTCTGCTAATATTTTATATTTTTCTTTGGTGTATCGGAGGTCATTGGCCAGTACCATCGGTTCATGATTTCCCAGCATGAACGATACGTGTCCTCCGGCTTTGGCTGCTTCCTCTTCCAGTTTGTAAAATAGCCAGAAGATTTGCGGTACATCTTTTCCTCTGTCAAAAATATCACCGATAATCATCAGATGGTTTTTCCCGAAGCTCCATTTGTAGTCTTTATCAATGATATGATTGCCTTGTAACAGGCTGATTACACAGTCCAGCCTTCCATGAGGGTCGGACATGACAAAAACTTTGTCTGCCTGGGGATAATTCCATCCGGGACGTTTTACCGGGTGTAGTTTTACATCAAATGGAAACCTGCCTTTGTGGTCTGTCACATGCAGGGTAAAGTTTTGAGGTAATGTGGTATAAGTGGTATCAATGATATTCCCTTTCTTATCTACATTGATTACTCTGATTTGGCCGTCAGGCTGATACAATACGTATGGACCGTCGGCTGTTAATTCTTCTTTTTTCTCTTTGTCTTTCTTCTTGTCTTTGAAATCAAGAGTTCCGGCACTAAGGCCGGAACTGATGAATGCGAGGGTAAATGCAAGAAGAAAGTAGTTGATAAAATTAGTCTTGCTTGTCATCGATTTGGTATTTGAATTATTTAATCGACATATCCTGGATTCTGTTTCATATTAGGATTTGCGTCCATTTCTTTTTTGGGAATAGGAAGTAGAATTTTATGGAAATTCCAGTCATATTCCATGTAAGCAGTATTATGTTTGGTTTTGTTTATATCACTGTCTTTCACATCGATTCGTTTGACAGTCATTCCATTTCTGATAACATCGTACATACGATGTCCTTCTGCTACCAATTCTTTACGACGTTCGTCTAATACATTTTCTAATGTTAATGTTTTTCCTTCCACTGAATTTTCCGGATTAGCTCGTTGTACTATGGAATTCAAATATTTCACTGCTTTGGCATTATCTCCTGTCTGTACGGCCGCTTCAGCAGCATTCAGATAGGCTTCTGAAAGGCGTATAAGCGGAATATTGGCATCGGTTATGTTTTCTCCTTGCTGAGGTTGGTATTTATTGACGTATGCGTAGTACTTTTTGTCAAAACTCAAGATTTTCAACCGGACGTCTTTGGGATCTTTCTTTAATAATTGATAAAAAGAGCAAGTAATACACATATCGTCATAACCGTTGTATGAGTTCAGATATCCCATGCTTTCTTTGCCCGGACTGTCTGTAGTCAGATTGACAATTTCGAATAATATTTCACCAGGATTGGATGCTGATGCGTCATTGCCCCATGCGGTTGGATATTCTTCGTTTGTCCAAAGAGCGTAGCCTTCTTTTTCTGCACCCTTTATTGCATTTTCAGCCATGGTCAATGCTTCATTGTATTCTCCTTTATATAAATATACTCGGCTCAACAATGTCATAGCAGCCCATCTGTTTACTTTTCCTTTATTAAAATCACCGCTCAGCAGCTCTGTACTGTTTTTGAGGTCGGAAATAATTTCCGTATAACATTCGGCTACTGTATTTCGTGCGGGTTTACTGTCTATAGTTGATAACTCTTTCACAATGGGCACGCCTAATGAAGCTCCGTTATCTTTTAGGTAGGGATAACCAAAAATACGTGTCAGGTCGAATAGTGCCATACCACGGATGGCTAATGCCTGGCCTTTCAAATCATTTTTATATTCGGTTTCATCTTCATCTATAGATAGTTTATCAACATTCATTAGAATCAGATTACAGTTCTGGATAATAGAGTACAGATATGACCAATGACTGCTGGGACCATTGTCTTTAGTAAAATTGAAACGGTAATAATTACCGGTTCGTTTCGTTGAACTTACAGCCTGCATGTCATCTCCAGTTACATCTCCATAATATACCAGACGGCCGGAGTATGCATCTGAACTTTGCATTGTGCTGTAGATTCCGTTCAATGTGAATTCAATATCTGACAAAACATTGATACTGGTTTCTGTATCCACTTGTGTGGAGGGGGCTAGATCTAGCCAGTCATTTCCGCACGAAGTGACGGCAAACATAATGGAACTGATAAATAAATATTTAAATACTTTCATAATTCAAGTTTTTAATGGGTTAGAAATTAACGCTTAGACCAAAGGTTACAGTCTTCAAAGGAGGAGTCCCCCAGATGGCACTACCACCACTGACAGCTTCAGGATCATAATAATCATAAGCAGCCCATGTCCAAAGGTTGTTTGCGGAAGCATATACACGTACATTGTTAACTCCTATTTTTTGTGTCCATACTTGGGGCAGAGTTATTCCAAAAGTTAATGTTTTCAGGCGGATGAAGTCAGAACTGTGTAACCTGCGAGTAGTAGTGGATTTGTTCATCGCTACATCAGGACTTTCAATAAATAGTTCATATTTTGTGATATCACCAGGTTGTTTCCAACTATCGCGATAATAGGTTGGTATATTTGCTTCTAGGTCGTTACCACCATGCTCTGTTTTTTGTGCCCAATTGTCATAAGAATAACCGCCAAATTGGTAAGAGAACATGAAGTTTAAGTCGAACCATTTATAGCGTAATGTATTTGATAAACCTCCGATAACATTAGGCTCTGCATGCTTATCTAATACAATAGCATTGGCTTCACTATATTTTTCTGTAATCTCTTTTATATAGTTGCCGTTTTCGTCCAAATCATTGGTATAGAATTGGGGAGCGCCTGTTTCGGGATTGATCCCTGCGAACTCTATCATATAAAATGTACGGTATGATTTTCCTACTTTCCGTATTTGGGTACCACTGATAATTTCTGTTTGCATGCCATCCAATGTCACAATTTCATTTTTGTTGTGCGAGATGTTGAAAGTGGTATTCCAAGAGAAATCTTTAGTCTTTATATTGGTCGAACTGATTTCCAATTCCACTCCCTTATTTTTTACTTCACCAATATTCATAAGATAGCTGCCGAAACCTGTTGTCATAGAGATAGGACGATCCATCAACAAATTTTTAGTAGTACGAGTGTAGTATTCCAAAGTTGCGTTTATACGATTGAACAAACTGAAATCCAGACCTAAGTTAAGGTTGTAATTGGTTTCCCATTTTAAATCTGTATTTTTGATTTGTGATTGGATAATACCCGGTTGTTCCAAATAACCATTGGTTAAACTACTCAAACCCATATATCCGAAATAGTCAGATGGAAGTGTGCCATTGACACCATAAGATGCGCGTATTTTCAAATCGGTCAGCCAACCTTTGGCCGGATTCATGAATTCCTCTTCAATCATACGCCATGCGGCAGATACTGACCAGAAACTACCCCAACGGCTGTCTTTATGCAAACGGGAACTACCGTCAGTACGGAAACTACCACCTAGATAATATTTATTTTTATAGTCATAGTTTACACGTGTCAGATAAGATACCATGCGGGTTCTGGTAGAGCTGCCACCAACGGATTCGGTTTTCATACCATTGCTTATTTCATCTTTGTCTGCTGTAGCGAAATTAGTTGCATACCCTGACAGATAGTCACGATATTGGTCATCAATTTCATAACCTACCAATGCGTCAAAATGGTGATCGTTGGCTATATTAAACTTATAACTCAGTTGGTTTGCCCATACCATTTTCTTGTATTCGTAGAATTTTTTGCTCATGCCGCCATTTACATCCTCACCATTGGAAGTGCGGGGATCACTCCAATCCTTGCCTTTAGTGTTGGTGTAGTCATAGCTGAATGTTGATTTGAATTTTAAGTTTTTAATAAATTCATATTCGCCATAAATAGTGTTGAAAGCACGATTAACATATTCACGTTGATAGTCGTAAGTTGCAGATAATAGTGGATTACGATCACCGTTGCGGATAAAATCGCGGTTCCAGCTTCCATCTTCATTGTATGGTGTGTCTGAGGGGACAACAGCGTTACGTGATGAATAGAAAGGAGAAGTGTAGGAGGTACCTTCACCATATACATCTTGATTAACGGTAGCAAATAACATATTTGCCCCTAATTTTAATTTATCAGTTGCTTGATAATCTACATTTAAACGTCCGCTGATACGTTCTAAACCGGAGTTGATAGCAATACCTTCTTGTTTTAGGTAAGAGATAGATGAATAATATTTGAATTTGTCTGTTCCACCAGAAATGGAGGCTTCATAAGTCTGGTGATTTCCTTTTTTGAACATGATATCATCCCAATCGACATATCCACACCAAGGAACAGGAGCATAATCGTCAATATTTTCATTAGCATATGCTATGGCTTCGTCGTGACTATTTCCGTCTCTTAACGCACCGGCTACTAGACCGTTATAAATATATTCGCGGCGTTCTTCTCCCCCCATAACAGGACGATAATCCATTGCGAAATCAGAACTACCCCAATCTGCTTTGAATGAAATTTGTGGCTTTCCACTTTTACCTTTTTTAGTAGTAATAAGTACTACACCATTGGCAGCACGTGAACCGTAGAGAGAGGCGGCAGCGGCATCTTTAATGATTGTTATGTTTTCAATATCAGAGCTATTGATAGTTGACATAATGTCAAGACCTGCATCTGAACTCATCGTATTGATAGAACCTGAACGCATAGGAATTCCGTCAATTACGTATAATGGAGAATTACTGGCATTAAAAGATCCCATACCGCGAATATTCAAAGAGGAAGAAGCTCCTGGTTGACCTGACGATGAACTGAATTGTACCCCGGGTGCATTACCTTGTAGTAAATCTTTGAATGAAACAGCCGGAATATCTTTCATTTTATCAGCCTTCATAGTAGAAGCAGACCCTGCGTATGCCGACTTCTTGAAAGTACCATAACCGGTAACAACCACTTCTTCCATAACATTATTATCAGGAGCCATGACTACTTTCAGTATCTTTCCGGCAGTGGCTTTTATTTCCTGCTTGCCATAACCTATATAGGAGATAATCAAAGTGGCAGGTATACGGTCTACATCTAATGAGAAGTGCCCGTCCAAATCTGTAGTAGTTCCATTCGTAGTACCTTTGACTAAGATATTCGCTCCAATAATAGGTTCTCCCGTCTCATCCAGTACTGTACCGGTTAATGTTGTTTTCTGTTGAGGAACAGCAGACTCTTTTTCTTCAATTTGCTTGATAGCAATAACGCCGTTGTGAACTGAATAGGTCAAACCGCTATTCATAAGACATTTATCAAGCACATTGGCTATTTTTTCGTTATTTACATTTAGGTTTTGGACTTTTATTTGTTTTACATCATTGGTGCTGTATACAAAAGTAAAGTCGGTTTGTCTTTGGATTTCCCAAAGAATTTCACTCAACGTGGCATTCTTGAATGAGGCTGTGACAGTGGCTTGTGCAAACACTTTGTTGGCAGCCTGCATAAAACCTGTGGTAATGATACAGAAAAATAGGAACGTAATCCACAAACGTTTACTACTTTTACCGTGATTGGTGTAGTTGTGTTTTTTGTCCATAATACATCATTTTTATTAGTTATAGAATGTGATTGTTTTGTTATTGACTTTTACGTGTACTTTTTGAGTCTCTTCCAACAAACGTACAAATGGAGTGATTTCCGAATACCGATCTACATTGCATCCAAAGCGTAGGTCTTTTATTTTCTCATTGGCAAAAATTACTTCCATGTCATACCAGCGTGATAGTATTTTCATGATATCTTCCAATCGCTGGTCTTTGAAATGAATTTTTCCTTTTATCCATGAAGTATAAAATCCGGCATCTACCATGCGTATCTGTATGCTGCTGTTTCCGAGGCTGATGGTAGCTTGCTGGGAAGGCTTTAAAATACAGCTTTCTCCAGTTTCTGTATTTACTTTGACAGAACCGTTTACCAAAGTTGTCTGATACTCTTCCTGTGGATAAGCAGAGATGTTGAATGTGGTTCCCAACACTTCTACTTGCATGCCTTGAGTGCATACTATAAATGGTTGCCCTGTTTTGCAGACTTCAAAATAGGCCTCGCCTTCCAGTTCCACTTTGCGTGGACCGTTATCAAATGTCACAGGAAAGCGGAGACTGGTCATTGCGTTCAGATGCACTTTTGTTCCATCACTTAACAATAGAGCATATTCTCCACCTCGTGGAGTTTCCACTTTATTATATACAGGCTTGTTTTTTGGGGCTGTTTTTGATGTTACTTGGTAATTCAGCATTGTAGAGTCCATGTGGACTCGGGCTCCGTCTATTTTCTCAAGCAGACTCTCTGTTTCTTTATTTATATGGATTGTCTGGCCGTCCTCCAATGTCAGAATAGCTTGGGATTCCCCAGGTAGAATGGATTGTGCGATGAACTGTTTGTCCGAAAGAGAAACGGGCGAGGTGAATTTCATGGAAATACTTACAAAAAGGACAGGTAACAGAATGATTGCGGCATAACTTACTATTTTGATATATCTGCTTCTGTTATTATTTCTTTTGATTCGCTTTTCCACTTCTTTCCATCCGGATGAAGGATTGAATGCCGTATTTTTCCGGAAATGTTGCTTTTGGTTTTCTTCATCACAAATTTTCTTGAATAAAATCTCGTGCGCTGTAGATTCTTCTCTCCAAGCAGTTAGTTTTATTGTTTCTTCCGGGGTTATTTCTTCCGACAGATACCTTGCTATGAGGTTGGCTATATAGAAATCTTGTTTTATCATATTTTGACCTGTTTTTTATCTCTTTTATAATAAAACAGGTCTGTTTGAAATTTGGGTGAATAATAAAACGACTTTTTTTGAAAAAAAACAAATTAATGTCTTTTTATATAAAGAACAAGAGGAAGTAATAGTAGTCTTTCAAATTCTCTCTGAGTTTCTTGTAGGCTATTTTCTTTAATGTATGGACTGTTTCTGTAGATATGTTTAGTCTGTCTGCTATTTCTGCGTTTTTTTTCCCTTCCAGAGATAGTTGCATAATGGCTTTCATTTGGTCAGGTAATTTATTTATGGCTTCAGAAACGATACGATAAGTTTCCTCTTCAACGATTGCATCGTGAAAAAAGGAATCCTTTTTCTTTTCGATGACATTTTGAGCGTATTCATATACTACTTTTGAATGCTCCAGTTCATTGAGTGCTTTATTGCGTACAGCTGTATATAAAAATGCTTTTACCTGATGCAGATAAAAAAAATCTTCTCTTATTTGCCATAGTTTGGCAAATGAATCTTGTACAATATCTGCTGAAGTTTCTTGGTTTTCTGTATATTGATTGGCAAATAAGCATAGAGTTACATAATATTTATTGAAAATATCATGAAACCCTTGCTCATTAAGCTTAATACTTATAGTTGTATGAGAAGTTCCCGCTGCCACCTTTGCTTTTAATTTTCTCTAATTTTAGTGCGAATATAGAGAAAATTAATTAAAAACAGCCTCTTATTCTATTAAAATATTATTTTAAGTCTACTACAGTAATACCTGCCCCACCAAATTGTACGTGTTCGTCTTGATAGTGTGCTACTCCTGGAACACTTCCCAAATAGCTGCGAATCAGGGTGCGCAGTATGCCTGTACCTGTTCCGTGAAGGATACGTACACGGTCTATTCCCAATAGTATGGCATCATCGATAAAATAAGTTACTGCCTGTATCGCTTCATCGCCACGCATACCGCGTACATCAATATCTTGTTTGAAATTTAGTTTCTTTTCATATACCCGATCTTGTGTTTCACTGCTGACGAAGGTACTTTTTACCATTGTTTTCTGGGTGGGCTGTATTGGTGTGCTACGTTCCAGCTTATCCAGTTTTACATTGGTTTTATCATTCCGAACATAACTATTGCATTTTGCCATTAATTCCTAGTACTTCTCCGACACTGGATTGACCTTTGATCTTTACAGTGCTACCTACAGTGATAGGCTGTTCTTTGGGTATTGACAGTTGGGAAGATTCCGTCTTGGCTTTATCCTTTTTTTTTTCCGCTCTTGTTTTCACGGAGTTTTTCCATTTTCCGGATGATTTCATCTTCCTTGTTCTTTTTCTCGATATCTTCTATCTGATTTTTAAAATCAGTCAGTTCCTGACGTGCCGATTGTGTACGTTCTTTGTCGGCTTGTGCTTCCTTGATGATACGGATGGTATTTTCAATTCGGGCATTTGATTCCTGTATCAATCTTTCCGCATCTTCTTTGGCCTTTCGCAAAATCTCTTTACGACTTTTCTCCAGTTCCTGTAGTTCTTCTTCGTATTTGGCGATGGTTTCTTCCATCTGTTTTTCTCGTTTGCGGATGTTCTGACGCTTGGTTTCCCAATAACGTTTGTCACGTACGATATCTTGTAGATATTTATCAGCATTGATATATTCACTCCCTACAATTTCGGATGCGTCGGCTATTACTTCTTCCGGTAAACCTATTTTCCTAGCTATTTCTACTGCAAATGAACTTCCCGGATTTCCTATTTGTAATTGGAATAAAGCTTGCATTAAATGCCTGTCATATAACATGGCACCATTAACCACTCCTTCGTGATCTTCGGCAAAATGTTTCAAATTTTGATAATGAGTGGTGATAACGCCGAATGTGCCCTTTTCATTGAAACGTTTCAACACAGCTTCAGCTATGGCTCCTCCAATTTGTGGTTCTGTACCTCCGCCGAATTCATCAATGAGGATAAGGCTGCGTTCGTTACAGCTTTTCATCATTGTTTTCATGTTGGTAAGGTGTGAGGAGTAGGTACTCAGATCGTCTTCGATACTTTGTTCGTCACCTATGTCTATAAAGATACTGCCGAATAATCCGGCATGGCTACGTTCATGCATCGGAACCGGCATACCACATTGTAACATATATTGTAGTAATCCCACAGTCTTCAGACAAACGGATTTACCTCCGGCATTCGGTCCGGATATAATTAGAATGCGTTGATTTTTAGTTAGTTCTATATCTAGAGGAACAACCTTTTTATTATGCTTGGCCAGCGAGAGTTGCAATAGTGGGTGTATGGCCATGGTCCAGTCCAAAATCTGTTTGTCTTCCAATGATGGTTTGGTGGCGTTCGTCTGAATGGAAAAATGGGCTTTGGCACGGATGAAATCAATTTCTGCCAAAAATTCGTATGACTGGAGGATGGCGGGGACCTGTGGGCGGATTATGATAGAGAAATCTGTCAGGATACGGATGATTTCCCGGCGTTCTTCTCCTTCCAATTCCCGTATTCTATTGTTTGCTTCCACTACTTCGGCCGGTTCTATGAAAACTGTTTTGCCGGTGGATGATTCATCGTGTACAATTCCCTTGATTTTCCGTTTTAATCCCGGTGCGACAGGGATGACGAGTCTTCCGTCACGCATGGTAGGAGTTACATCTTTATCAACATAACCTTCTGCTTGAGCGTTGCGTAGAATTGCATTCAAACTGCGTGATATGCTTCCGGCTGTCGAGGCCAACTCTCTGCGGATGCGTAATAATTCGGAAGAAGCATTGTCTTTGATTTTTCCGAATTTGTCTAAGATGTTGTTAATACGCGTGATGAGTTGAGGAAACACGATAATATCTCCTGCCAGTTTTTGTAGGGCAGGGTAGGGGGAGTTTTCTTGTTCTTCGTCATTCGGGGTCAGTGTCAGAAAATGGATGATATCACGAATTGTTTCTAAAGAACGACGTAAATCAAACAGTTCTTGCTCATCCAAATACATACCTTCTACGCGGATACGTTTTAGTGATGGGCGTACATCAAAAAAATATTGGTCGGGAAAACTGTCTTCCTCTTGTATGATGCGTATGAATTCCATCACCTGTTCCAGCCATTCATTAATATCCTTAAAGGATTCTGAGAAGTTCATTTCATCTACTCTTTCTTGACCTAATGTGCTGAGACATTTCTCTTTTAGTAAATGACGGATGGAATCGAAACCTATTTTCTGTTCGAAATTCTGAGGGTATATCATGATTTATTTCTTTCGTTTATTATTCGTATGCAAAAATACGATTTGAAAATTTTATAGCAAAAAAACTGGTAAACTATTTGCTTATTTAAAATAAAGTCGTACCTTTGCAGCGCTTTCAACAGAAAGTACTTCTGAAAAGGAGTCTTGGAGAGGTGGCAGAGTGGTCGATTGCGGCGGTCTTGAAAACCGTTGTACTGCGAGGTACCCGGGGTTCGAATCCCTGTCTCTCCGCTGAACGCTAAAGATAAATAGTGGAAAAGCTAAGATAAGTTCCGTAAAATCAATATTTTACGGAACTTTTTTCATTTTGTCGACAGGCAAGAAAAGGACAAGAACAGAGTCTCCTTGTCAAGGCCGAGTGCGTTCAGATCTTTCCACGGCAACTGGTGCTCATCAAACGGCTCAGCGGAAATTTCTGGTTGTTAAGTTTTAAAATTAGCTACCTTTGCTTACCTTTGTTTTATGAAACCCGAACGACTCCTTCGTGCCATCCTTCCGGATGTGCTTATAGACAACTTTGATATTGTCAATTTCGACAAGAGTGCTGACCGTTTTGATATTTATCTTGATGAAAAAAAAGTTCAGCTAAAAGAAGATAAGACCAACCCGGATATCATATCCTATGGTTTTGGTGAGTACCGTACAATCCAAGACTATCCTATTCGTGGTCGCGCCACTTATCTCCATGTTCGTAAACGTAAATGGCTTGACAAGTCTTCCAATGAAATCTTCAGCTATGACTGGGATTTATCCGAATTTGACGGTACACGGCTGAATTCTGAGTTCGTTTCTTTTAAAGAAGGAGATTGAATCTACTCCTGTGAGTATCTGTGTGCTTGCGGAACGTTATGGCGTAAAAGGGCAGACTCTTCGTAAACAATACAAGGAGAAAATCAGTGATTACCGGAACTGGGACCAACTCGAACATGCGCATGACTACCTCCTTTATCCTGAAAACATTGGAGAAAACCTTTCTTTGGATGAAACTTGCCTGAGCAATGGAGATGTTTATACGATTCTGACCAATAAAGCAGCTAAAGGCCGTAAGGGGGCTTTAGTTGCAATGGTTCGTGGAGTGGCCACAGATGCGGTAAGCGGAATCTTGCGCAGGCTTCCGCACCGGAAACGGCTGTCTGTCAAGACTGTCACTACAGATTTATCTTCAGCCATGATGCTGACGGTCAGAAAGGTGTTTCCTGCCGCAAAGCTGATCAATGACCGTTTTCATGTACAGCAGCTCATGTCTGAAGCTGTAGACCAGTTAAGAATACGCTATCGGTGGAAAGTACTTGATGCGGAAAATCAGGCTATCAGGGAGCACCGTCAAAAGAAGAAAGAAGCAAAGAGTAAGGCGGAAAGGGAGAGAATAGGGAAATGGGAGCCTGAAAGAATGGAGAACGGAGAAACCCTGCCACAGATAGTAAGCAGAAGCAAGCATATTATACTGAAACACTGGAGCAAATGGAATGAACAGCAAAAGACCAGGGCTGCCATTCTCTTTGATAAATTCCCCAAGCTTCTGGAAGGATACAGCCTTAGCATGAAACTGACAGACATCTTCAACAAGAAGTCAGGTCCCGATGAAGCAAGGCTAAATCTCGCAAGATGGTACAATGAAGTGGAAAAGTTTGACTATATGGAGTTCAACAAGGTACTTGATACCTTTTCAAACCATAGTACGACCATCATAAATTATTTTGAAGAACGATTGACAAATGCTTCAGCGGAGTCGTTCAATGCTAAAATCAAAGCTTTTCGAAGCCAGTTAAGAGGGGTGGCTGATCTGAAGTTCTTCATGTTCAGACTGGCTAGGCTATACGCTTAAAAGAAAGCTTGCCAACCCGGAAAATCCGCTGACCCCATCAAACTTATACTGCCGGGTCAGTTTGGCGATACGTCCCTCGTCGTTGAGTTCGCTGTTTTCTACCAGTTTCTAGCCGTTCGGTCCGGGGGCTTCCCCCTTCCGAATCTGGATGACCGCGTTTAGTGTCTTGTCCAAAACAGCAAGTGGTACAAGGAAGAAACTGAAGCTTGTAGGATTTTGGTACTAGTTTTTGAAATTCGTGAAGAACAGTTCCAGAGGTGTGGTACGGTCCTGTTTGAGAAAACTGTTGTTGTTCTTTTTGTTTGGCGGTACGACTTCGATGCTGCCGTCCTGTTCGTTCATCTTGGAGATGACTGCGGTCTTGTTTGTTCTCTTGTCAAGAACTGCCGTTACATGCTCGTCCTGATTCAGCTCTTGTTGCTCTTGCTTTTTCTTAGTCATAAAATCAATAATTTAAGTGATACAATAATTAATCAATACAGGTAAACCTTAGCCCGTCGGTGCGAATGTAGATTATTAATTGATAAGATGTTATGATCTTATCTGTATGTGGAACGAATGGCGGGAATTGATGCAAAATGGCATATTTGCAAATACTTAATGAAGGAACTATTTTATAATGTAGAGTATTATATAGTTGTTGGCGAGAGTTTATTTCTCTACATTAAATTTAAAACTGAATGTATATGACTAGTATAACAGTAAAATTTCGTCCATCTTCTATCATCCAAAAAGAAGGGACTCTACATTATCAAATAATCCATCATCGTAAGGTACGGAAACTTCGTACCGGTTATAAACTATTCCCGAGCGAATGGAATAGCACTTTACAGCGGATAAATGTTTCAGCTGGAAAGAATGAAGAGCGAAGACTCTATCTGGCAGCATTGAAAAAGCACATCGATGTAGATTTGTTCAAAATAAAAGAATGCATCAGCCGTTTGAAACAGGAAAATAAACCTTATACAGCTGACCGTGTTGTGGGGCTTTACTTTACTCATCAAGCAAGTTGTCCTTTCCTTTTGTATGGAAAAAAACTGCTTGTTGAATTAAAAAAAATAGGAAAAGTACGTACAGCCGACACCTATCGGAACGCTTTGGGCAGTTTTGAACACTTTTTGAATAACCGCGCAGATATCCTGCTGGAAGAATTAGATTCTAATCTGATGATATCCTACGAAAGCTGGCTCAAAGGAACCGGTATTTGCCCGAATACCAGTTCCTATTATATGCGTAATCTTAGGGCTATCTATAACCGTGCAGTGGAACAAGGTCTTGTCGCTCAACAAAATCCTTTCAAGCATGTATATACCGGTATTGATAAAACAAAGAAACGTGCCGTTTCCTTGGATGTGATTAGGGAAATACGAGATTTAAATTTGGCAAAAAAATCACAGACCTTTGCTAGGGACATCTTTTTATTTAGCTTTTATACACGTGGAATGTCTTTTGTGGACATGGCATTTCTAAAAAAGAAAGATTTGCAAAATGGAATTCTTACTTACCGGAGAAATAAGACCGGTCAGCAACTATTTATCAAATGGGAAAAGCCCATGCAGGAACTCATTGATAAATACGATACCTCTGATACTCCTTACTTACTGCCGATTATTCGAAACAGTAGTGTGGATGAGTGGCATCAATACCAAAATGCAGCGCACCGTATTAACAGAAATCTGAAACAGATTGGCAAACAGATAGGTTTAAGTATTCCACTTACTACCTATGTTGCACGTCATGCATGGGCCAGTATTGCTCAAAGTAAAAATGTCTCTTTATCTGTCATCAGTGAAGCATTGGGACATGATTCGGAGCAAACTACCCGAATTTATCTTGCTTCTTTAGATACATCTGTTGTGGATAAAGCAAATAGTCTTATTTTGAAGTCTATATAGGTAGCGTGATTTATATGGTAATTATTAGAGAATGTATCAAAATAATATTAAAGTTCTTTGAATAGGATACATATCTTCATAAGAGATGTACATCTTCCGACTATACAGATAGTAATTGCCTGATTATTAAAATTATTTTGGGATATTTGTTAGAGTAATTGTTTTTCATTTTATGAACTATGTTGAATATTTTTGGAAACAAACCATAAAAGAAGGCTATAAAAAAAGTTTATATTATGCCTTGATTTTTGGATTTTTTTGTATCTTTGCAGCAGGAAGTTACGAAAAGAGTGTAATTTATTGGAAATGAGCATTGGGTAATCGCTCATAATAGTAATAGGTTACGAATTAGTTAGTTATCTACTGCATTATTCTTCTGTGCGTTGCGTAACCTTCAAAGAACTCTTCGTATGCAAAAGTAACAATAAAACGGGAGATTTAGAAATGAATCTCCTGATTTTTTCTTCTCACACAAGTTTTTCCGTAAAAGCGATTTTATCCGTCAGCACACCATCGCCCAAAAAGATTTTGAACGAACGTGTGCCGACTGCCGCATAAGCGGAGAAAAGGGCTTTGCCTCACGCCTAAACAATAGTTTAGACTGATGAGACAAGGCCCCTTTCTTTTGTGCTTATGCCAAAGAGGTGCTTTTACGGGGTTTTGACGATTTTTCTTTTTTCGTTGTCCTTTTGAGCCGGAAGCGGAAAGCCGTGTATGACCGCACATTCCATAAATGGAACAAGCCGTCACTCACGGCAGACAAACCGGGAAGAATGATTTTATCCATCCGACCAAACACGTTTGGCCAAACAGATAAAAACATACTTCCTTGCCGATGGTTTGCCCGGTTTCACGCTACCGGCTATGTTCTTTTCTGTTGGGGATGTCTTTTTCACGGATTTCTCTTTTGAAGTTTTCCTGTCTAATCTGCCTCTACTTCCGTTTACCTCCATTTTCGCGCCTTTCAGTGAGCCGCATCAGGCAGTCATTTTCGTGCTGGGTGCAAAGGTAACTCCGGGATTGTACGGGAAAGCAAGGTCAAGCCTCCTGTTTTCTGGAAAAATCTCCAGCCCTTCGGGTAGTATTTTCCCGAAAAACCTTGCATTCCCTAATCCCTACCTTTTTAAGCACCCGAAACGAAAACGACCGATGCGACAGAAAGACGCATTAAAAAAAATGTCGGATAAACGAGAGGCAGATAAGATAGTTTGAAACTCAACTCCCTCAGCTCTTGAATCCGCATTAAAAAACAAAAAATCAAAAACAAAACGGATATGAGAACGGCAATAGCAACAAAATTCGTGGCATGGGAAGTACCAAGTTTGGAGAACCTGCAAGGCAGCAAGGTGTACGGACTTCGCACCAAACTGAACAATGGTGAGAAATTGAGCCGAGAGGAAAAGGATTGGCTTACACGCAATGTGAACAGCAACACCTATTTCAAGAGCGCAGTACCCTTGCAAGGTTGGATGTTTGACTTTTCCGACATTCTCCGAACCTACATTGTAAAGCAGTATGGACATTGGGCGGAATACAAGGCTACCGACAAGACCGCACTCCGCAGTTTCCTATACGGCAGGATAGACAGCATCGTGGAACTTAACAAATGATACGGCTATGACAGCAACGGTAAATTTCAGACAAATGGCGCAATACATAGGGCTTGCGATATGCACCCTAATCATGCGCACCGCCTTTTGGGTGTCCGGCATCCTTTGGTACATCGTCAGAGAGATAATAAACGGAGTGTTCCGAGTGGCAATAGGGTTAATCGTGGCTATTCTTTCCGTTATCCTGTTCTTCGGCTTCATTCTTTGGTTATTCACCCTTTAATCCCTACCGACATGGCAAAGAGAAGAAGCAAGACAGTGGAGCAACAATGCAGATACTACGAGGTGGGCAACATCTTCGAGTACATGGTGGAAACATACCTCAACGGCAATATGTCCGTGTTCCGTGGACTCTACCACGAACTGAACAAGAACGCACGGAAGGACTTTATAGACTTCCTATTGAGCGAGGTTGAGCCGATTTATTGGAGGGAGATTTTGAAACATACTATTTGACAACTCATAAAAACGACAGCGATATGAAAGGAACAGACCATTTCAAGAGAACGATACAGATGTATTTGGAACAACGTGCGGAGGAAGACACGCTCTTTGCGAAGAACTACCGCAATCCAGCCAAGAACATTGACGATTGCGTAACCTACATTCTGAACTATGTGCAGAAAAGCGGTTGTAACGGCTTCACGGACGGAGAGATATACGGACAAGCAGTACACTACTATGACGAGAACGAGATTGAGGTGGGCAAGCCTATCCAATGCCAAGTGGCGGTGAACCACATTGTGGAACTCACGGCAGAGGAAAAAGCAGAAGCACGTCAGCAGGCAGTCCGCAGATACCAAGACGAGGAACTCCGCAAGTTGCAGAACCGCACCAAGCCGACAAAGGCGAAAACAGAAACCCAAGTTCAACCCTCATTATTTGATTTTGGCTTATGAAACCGAGAAACAAATTTGAAAAAGCAGTTCTTGCCCAAAGCAAGAAACTACGCCCGATAACCCCGATACAGATAAATTGGGCATTCCGTAATTGCGTGGAGCATTATGCACACCGCTTGCCGAAAGGTCGTACCACTTGTATGGATTGCGGTCATAGTTGGGTAATGACGGAGCAGACCGAGCATTGTACGTGTCCCGAATGTGGAGCAAGTTTGAAAGTCTGCCTCACCTATCAGCGCAAGGTAAGACAAAAGCAGTATTTCACAACCCTTACCACAAGCGGAGAATACCAAGTGCTACGAATGTTCTTGCTTGTCGTGGGTATGGAGAAAGGGGTTAATGCCAAGTCCTATGCCCTTGAAATCGGGCAGTATTGGTGGAATGAACAAGGGCGTAAGGCTGTTGTTGCCATTCCACGCACATTGGGATGCTACATCGACACGTTCTCATTCGCTTCTCCTTTTGCTATCCGCAATGACAATGAAGCGTACCGCCATATCTCATATTCCCCGATATATCCAAGATATAAGGTGTTGCCGACGCTCCGCAGAAACGGCTTTAACGGCAATTTCCACGACATTGTACCCACCAAACTAATACCGGCATTATTGTCGGACAGCCGTGCGGAAACGCTGTTGAAGGCAGGGCAATATCCCATGTTGCGCTACTATCTGTACCACTCTTTCAATATTGGAGAGTATTGGGCTTCAATCAAGATATGTATCCGCAACGGCTATACTATTGAGGACGGCTCAATGTGGCGTGACACCATAGACCTCCTGCGTCATTTCGGCAAGGACACAAACAGCCCGAAATACGTTTGCCCTGCCGACCTCAAAGTTGAACACGACAAGTTGGTGGCAAAGCGCAACCTGCAAAGGAAACATGAGCGGACTGAACAGCAACGCAGGAAAGCGATTGAGGACGAGAAACAATATCTGAAAGCTAAGGGCATATTCTTCGGACTTGCCTTTACCGACAGCCTTATTTGCGTCAAAGTCATAGAGAGCGTGGAAGAAATGGCAGAGGAAGGAAGGACGATGCACCATTGTGTGGGCGGTTACCACAAACGAAAAGACTCCCTTATCCTATCCGCCACCATTGACGGAAAACGAATTGAAACGATAGAGGTGTCACTAAAAACTTTTGAGGTGGTGCAGTGTCGTGGCGTATGCAACGAGAACTCCGAATACCACGACCGCATCATCGCCCTTGTGAACAAGAACGCCAACCTTATCCGCCAGCGGATGAAAGCGGCATAATATCGACATCTAACAACTAACATTATGGAAGTAAGATTTGAAAGCATGGTTTTCCTATGGGATGATAAAATCCCCACGATGTTCCTTGAATTTATGAACCTCCTCACTCTTTGTCAGAGTGAGGAGCAATTAAGGGCTAGCGTCAAGGACTTTGCCGAGAAACACGAACTTGACAAGTTCTTCCTTTACGGCTTCGGCTCTCATCATTTCTACCTGCACCAACGCTACACGAGCGACCCCGAAATGGTGATGCAACACAGAGTGCTGTCTGTACATTTCTAATCATCTAAATAACAACGACTATGGCAACAAAATGACAATTAACGGAGTAAGCACCTGCCAATCGGCAGGAACGGAGAACTACGAGAAATTCCAAACGGGTATCGACAGACGCAAACGCACCCTTGTGCAATACGACTACCGCCACACGGACGGGGAACTTTTCTCTTGTGTCAAACCCACATTAGACGAATGTCGAGCCGCACGGGACAAGTGGCTAACGGCAAAGGAAAGGAAGGAGGAGAAGCGATGAACGAAGCAGGCTACCAAACGCTGATAGTCAAATTCAGCGAACCCATTACGGCATTGGACGGCATCTTTGACGATGCCGAAGCGTGGGGAGTTGATACCCTAAAGGGGTGGATAGACAGCTATGAAAGCAGCCGTTTCACTGCCATTGACAGCCATACGGCAGTCATCACGAGCGAGTATAGCATGGAATGTCTGAAAGAGTGGCTGGAAAAATGCACACCCATAACCGAGAAAACAGAATTTTGAACATTGGGGCGGTGTCCGCACCGCCCGAACCATAAACCTAAAAGACAACGGATATGATAGCAAAGACAATTTTAGAGCAGATTGGCGGCAGACGCTTTGCCGCCATGACGGGAAGCAAAGACTTCACAGACATGGGCAACGGCTTGCGCATGAGCCTTGCGAGGAACAAGACCAGTGCCAACCGCCTTGACATCATCTATGACGGAGGGGCAGACCTATACAATATGCGTTTCTACCGCAAGACGTTCAGCAAAAAGACATTCGAGAGCAGGACGAAGGACATTGAAACGCACGAGGGGATATATTGCGATATGCTGGAGGAAATGTTCACGATGGTAACGGGACTTTACACCCGCTTTTGAGGGGTGGGCGGCAAAAGCCGCCTACTTTCTTTCATGAGCATGATGGCGGATAAGAAAGTAGGCAAAGAAACCTTTGTACCAATCTACGATAGTATTCACAAAAACAAGTTTTAATCATGGAAACAATCAGACAGAACGGAAAAACCATCTTGTACAGCAACGACGGCATAAGCATAAAGATGGTTTTCAAGAACCTTACGGGCAGGAATTTTCAAGGTCAGGAATATACAGACTATATCCGGCATATCGCAATCGGCAGCATGGGATTTTCACCCGGTATCATAGAGCATTGCAGGGACGGTGAGGTTGTAGGCAAAGGGACAATCCCGAATGTATGAAAACTGAAACTCCGATGAAGTTGGCGGCTTCATCGGAGTTTCTTTCGTCAGACACTTATTCTTTATGGTACATACAGCAGCGCAAACTCAGCCTTCCTTCGTTTGAGCAGCATGGCGTGGCGTTTCCCCTTATAGTTACAGAAAGCGATATACTCCCGGTAGATGTTCCTGTCACCCGCCTCCAGCTTTCGGATTAGCGTGCTTTTGGGTATCTTCCCACTCCCCAAAAGACGGTACGGACCGACATTGTAGGCGAGCGTGGCAAGCAGAAGTTATCCAAACCAAAATATTATCCCAACTTGACTTTTTATTGTATTGAATATCAGTAAATTGTTATATTTTAGTAGCAGATAATAAAGAGTGATTGTTCCATTATTCAAGAACAGTCACTCATTTATTACTAAGTATTATCTCAATCCAAGAACTGTTGCTAATGAATCTTTATTTCTGATTTTCTTATATTTCTTTTCAACGCCTAAAGTCAGATTGTCTTCCATAGAGCATAAAGCTTGTACCATTTGTTCTGATGAAACTCCTACGTATTTCATTGTCGTTTCGATGCTCTCATGCCCCAATAGTTTTTGTATCTGCGCCAAGTTTACACCGTCTTCCAACCAATGGGTAGCCCGTGCATGCCGAAAACTATGGCAATGAAAATCCGCAGGAATTTCAAGTAGCCCCTGAGACGCAATTCTAACATACATTTTCAACCGCTTGCTAATCGCTTCTGAAGTGATTTTTTTGTTTGCATGGCCATATATGGGGAAAAATACAAAATCAGAAGGTAACGGATTGGCCGGATGGAACAACTTCACATAATGTTTCAGTATTTTTACCATGCTGTTCAACAAATAAATGGTACGTTGTTTATTCCCTTTACCCAAAACAAGAATGTAACTTTTCGTTTCATCCAAGTGCAGTGCCGACAGCCTTAATGATAATATTTCATCTATTCTTGTTCCGGTACTATATAAAAGATTGAACAAGGCAAAATCCCTCTTACCTATCAATGTCCGTGTATTGATGCTTGCAAACAATCCGTTTGATTGTATCTTTTGTGATTACTTCCACTTGTTTTTTAGGTTGCTGCATTCTTTTTATTTCAGCGGCATCACAATCATATTTTATGAATTGGATTTTCTTGTGCGCAAGGAAACGGAGGAAATTTTTCAATATGGAGAGACGATGATTGCATGTTTGCGGGCTGCATTTTCTTACTTCTTTCAGCCACGCAATCCATTCTTCAATCCAGTCCTTACGGAAGCATTCCCCACAAATGGTATTTGAGGTGACTCCTTCGAGGATTCAAGGAAATCTATATAGATTCCCATTCCCTCTCCGTATGATTTTAAAGCGTTATGGCTCAGATTCCTTATACACGGAAGATAAACCGTATGCCACTCATGGATGGCATCGGCGATAATTGAATGTTCTGCTTTAGTCTTCATATTCAAAATAGTCGTTTAAATCAGGTAAAAGTTCTTCATACCCACCTCCTGTCAGATTTTCCAACTGGTGTGCAAACAGCGGTACAAGCCTGTAATAATATAATGTGTTTTGAATGTAACGGTGTCCCATGGAACGGCTGAGATATAAGAGTTTGTCCATCCATTCAATGCCGCAGTGATCCCAACCGTTTATGTTCACGACCGCATAGTGACTGCGAAAATCATATGCTCTTGCGTGTGCCGTACTGACTTTCTTCCATACTTTCTTAAAACTTGCCGTTACCCATTCTCCGGAATACGGTTTGTCGTACTCGTTAGGAAAGAATATCTTTCTTCCGGGCATGAGATTTTCCATTTTGACATTATACATCTGCAATAGCGACCACATGGATTCGTGCAAGGCAACCCGATGTTCATCTATGCTCTTTGTGTATCTTATATTTATAACACCGGATTGCAAGTCCACGTCTTCTACTCTGAGCAGACGGGCTTCTGTTGTACGCATCCCTGTACTGTACAAAAGTCGGAAAAGACCGGAACTTCCACTTTCATAAGCGCAGCCCTCATGTCACGGCAATTTATTGGAGGTTCGAGATTGTCCGCTTCATTAAAGAATCTTGCAAGCTCTTCTGGAGTAAACGGATGTGGTTCGAATGATGTGACATTGACTCTTGGAATGGTGGATGGAAGAGGAATATTTACGAAACCACGGCTATTCGCATATTTCAGAAATCCTCTGACACCTACAATTCTGTTATTGCATGACTTTGCGGATTCCGTTTTTTTCTTCTTGCAATAATCAAGGACAATTTCTTCTGTAAGAGCTTCGGCTGACGGATAATTTTGGGCGCAGAAGTCATTGAAACGGCGAATCTTGTCCATTGTCCGCCTACTGAATTTTCCAGAGGCTCTTTTGTAAAGTTCATATTTCTTGACTATATGGGATATTGCGGAATAAGAGTATGGCTGTTCTGAAACAAGAATACGCTTTGGCTTAGGTGTGTATTTTATGTCCGGAGGATATGATGGCAATTTGAACGGTGCCCCATATTTCGACCGGATATAACGGATGAAGCGCCTCAAAATAATGCATCGGTTACGGTTTGTATAATAGCTTTCCTTATCTGTCCTTGATGCCCATCCGGAGATAATATCATCCGACAGTACTCCGCCATGATTCATACAGTACTTGGCGAAAGAGTTCAGGTATATGCGGGTTATATAGTCACATTTTCCGATACCGGAGATGAAATTGACATATTCAGACATCAAATCTGCAAATTGGGGTAGATGTGAATCTGTTTTCATTCGAACAACTCCTTTCTTATTGGATAACATTCAATATTGATTCCGCATTCTCTCAGATGAGGGATGTCAGCATCTATATATGGGACTATAGATGAAGAACAGATATGTCCTAAAATATGGCTGATGACCCTAATCTCGGTACCTTTACCAAGTAATTTAGAGGCGAGGTTGTGCCGAAATACGCTGACTCCACGCCCGGATTCACCTTTTCTAAGGTTTAGTTTCTCAAAGACTGTATTGACAATGGTGCCGATACTTTTGTTCTCCAACCTTTCTGTCGCATTCTTCTTGTTGGGAAACAGATACACGGATCCGGCCTCATTGTCCCGTTCATTACGTATGTAATCAAACAATGAGTTTCCAACATGAGGAAGAAGGGGCAACACTATCGGATTACCAGTCTTTTCCTGGACGAAGCTGACTCGTTCCTTCTTCCAATCTATGTCTGTCAATTTCAAGTTGGCAATGTCGCATCCTCTTATGCCAGTATATAAGGCCAATGAAACTATAGCTTTTTCCCTGAAAGTCAAAATATTGTTAGAGTCTGACAAAGCATTTTTTATCACATTGATTTCATCATCCTTAAGATAGTTGAAGTTTTTCCTTTCATATTTCAAATCAGGGAAATAACCTAATACTTTTTTCATGTCGTATAAATCCCCCAACTCTTTAAGGGCTGACGCTATGTGACCGCAATATGTCCTTGAACGCTTTTGCTGTTCTTCTTTAAGGAAAAAGGACAAAACATGTTCTTCTTTGATTTCATCCAATGAAGAGACGTGGAACTTTTGCATCTCAAAAAGGAACATTGTAACGGCATCGGTTTCCATTTTTACTGTGGACTTCTTTTTATGTTCTGCGGCACGTTTCCGGTAAATGTCTATAACTTTCTGAAAACTGGGGTTAAGCATATTATACCTGGAAGGATAGCATAACGGAACAAAGGACTTCTTGTCCGGGTAGTGCCCAAATTCATCATATGCTTGGATAGTACGTAAATGCATCATCCTAAGATCCAATGTCGCTTTTGTATATCCCCTTGTACGGATAAACTTTTCTGCAAATTGTTCATACGAATGAAAACATCCTTCATGTTCAAAAAGAAGTCTTAAAACAAATTTTACTCCTTTGATGTACTGAATGTCATAACCACGGGAAACGAGGTTGTCCAGTAACTTCTTCTGGCTTAATTTTAACTGTGCTATATTCATATTCTTCCTATTGGCTTTAGTGCCATTAGCAAAGATATAGGAATGTATTATCCAAACCTATTCATCCTATAACAGAATGATTTACAGAATAAAAAACTGTATTTTTAGGATAATGCTGGGGTTTGGATAACTGTTGTTATCCGAAATTTCGGATAACAAAATCGAATCCTTCCCGAACTGCTGGAACATCGCGCAGAACTTCCGCAGGTCTTTTCGCAGAAGCGCGTCCGCCTGCCGCTTCGTCATGGTGCGTGCCGAATACCTTTCCCCCGGCTGCAACCGATGTCCATATCCTACATACGGGTGATGCTTTTTCCGAATGCCAGCCCTCAAAATACTTCGTGCAGCGCACCGCCCTCTCAAATGGTGGCAGCCGGTAGATAGCCGCCTGCCCGTCCGTTCCCTCATGGCGTCTGTTCCGTGCGGACACGGAACAGACCGCCAGAAGCGAACAGAGGATAGCCATGAATACACGCATCATCGTGTAAGGGGCTTGAAGTTCCCGATGGGGACAACAGTGATAACCCCGTCATCCTTCACGTTTCGGTTGTTGAAGTCAAATTCCAACTCATAGGAGTTGCCGAAATTGTCCTCCACTACCACGATGAAGTTGTGCGCCTCGTCACCTTGCGCCGTGTAGTACAGCCGGAACTTCTCGTTTTCGAGCAGGTAGCGGTCATTGGGCAGGAAAGTGATGCCGTTGTCCATTTTCAGTGTGCCCTCACCCTCGAACTGGAAATACCGGATGGTATAGAGGGTATTGGCGAAATCGCCCGTTTTCTTCAGCTCACAGCGGATTTCCACCGTCTGCCCCTTTGTGACCTTGTTCGGCACGGGCATGGTTTCCACCGTGAAGGGATAGGATTGCTGGATGTCCATATCGTCGTCGCACGATACGAATGTGAATGACACTGCGGCGAACAGGCAGAGTGCCAACGCCTTGAAGATTGATGTTCTCTTGTTCTTGTTGTTCAGTATGTTCATTATTCTTTGATTTTTAGATTGTTGTTCTTTTGTTGTTTTCTTGATACTTGTTGCAGGTACTCGTTCAAGTCCTTGCAGCCTTGATAGATGCCGGAACGGTCTGTCACCTTTCCTCCGTAGCGTGTCCGCAGGGCTTCCATTGCCCTGCGTCCGGCTTCGTCTCGGTCGAGGTAACAGTCGATGCGCTCGTACCCGTCCAGATGTTTCAAAGCCTTTTCCACGTTGGCGACGGAGTTCAGCACAAGGCAGTCACCCGTTGCCAAACCGAGCGTGACGGCGGACAGGAAGTCCATAAAGCCCTCGAACACGCTGCACACGTCCGCCGGGATGTCCCCCGCCTTGACCAGCGACACGTCCTTTGGTGGTACGCAACCCTTGAAACGGCGGCTTCGGGTTTCATAGCCGCCCGACACGTTCGGAAAGCCGACGGCAAAGTACCGCTTACCACGCACGCCGTAGTTCAGGCGGCAGCAGTGGCGGGATGCAACGGCATAAGGGATGCCTCTTTCCTTCAAATACTCCGTCAGCGGAGAGCGGAGCAGCGGGACGGCTTCCACTCCCTCAAAGGCAGGTTCGGACGGTTCCGGCAGGTACAACGGCTTTTCTGCTGCGGCAAGCGGCATACGGGCGGTTTCCGCTATGAATCTCGCCTGCGCCATGAAATCCCCGCTTCGGGTAAACTCCCCGACAAGCGTGAAGATGTCGCCGCCCTTGCCCAAGCCGAAGTCGTACCAGAGCTGTTTCGCCACGTTCACACGGAAGGAGGGCGTGCGTTCACTGCGGTATGGCGCACGATACCACAGCTCGTTTCCGCTCCTTCGGACAGGCTCATGTCCCAGCCGTGCGAGAAAGTCCGCAATGGGTATCTGCCTCATATTCTCAATGTCCGTCCGTTCCATGCGACGTGTCAGTTGATGATTATCTTGACGCCCGCCCCGAACTGCGTATGGAACTTCCGTGTGTCGCCACCCCACAGCAGGCGCTCCCGGAGGTTGGCGAGCAGGGCGATACGGTCAGCCACGTAAAACTCCACATCGAGCGTCAGCGCACCGCCGTAGATGAAGGCGTCCCGGTCATGGAGCGTGGAGCCGTCATGCAGCACTTTCTCGCCCCAATTCACCGACTCATATCCGGCGAGAGCCGAAGCCCCCGCATAGACGAACACTATTTTACGGGCGTCGGAGAGTATCTTGAAATAATAACCGCCCTCCGCCGTGAACTGCGCCACAGGTATGGCGGTATCCTTGTACGGGTTGTTCTTCAAGAGGTATTCGCCACCGAACACCCACTTGTTACCGTTCTTCGTGTAGGTGGAGAGAGCCGCCCCGAAACTGTAACCGCCATTGTTGCCACTTAAACGCATACCGTCCACAAGGTTAGCTCTCAATTCGATGCCCTGCATCTTCGGCAGGCACCGCTGGGCGTGCGCCTGCCCCGTGAAGAGGGCAAGCGACGCGATGATGATTGCGATGTGCTTTCTCATGGTCAGCGCACTTGAAGTTCGTTGATGGTACCCGCACGTACCAAGTCCTCGTTCTCAATCACGAAGGACTGATGACGGCCTCCGTTCTTCTCGTTCAGCTCCACCACGAGGCACTTGCCGTCGGGGATGGTGAACTTCGCCATCGTGAATACCGTGCGCTCGCTCTTTCTGCCCGGCACACAGGTGGCATAGTTCTGCGCACGGAGCGGCAGGATGATCTGCTCCTGCACGGCGGTACGCTTCGCCACCTTCTTGTCCACGATTTTCCACGTGATATAGTCCACATCGAAAGGCACGTTGCTTTGGTTCCTGATTTCCGTGTGGAAATAGAGAAGTCCGTTGTGCGTGTAGATGCCTTTCAGAAGGTACTGGATGCCGAAACGCTTGCAGCCGATGTGTTTCACCTCACGCTTGTTCTGCTTGTAAATGGACTTCATGATAAGGCGCACCAGCATGGGACTTTCGCTACCCAGCTCTTTCAGATAGATTTCCTGCGCGTTGTTCGGACGGTTCACCGCCTCGCCGTCATGGATGAAGTCGCACATCTCCACGTTGAGCAGCAGCGGTTCGGCGGCGTACTTCACGTTGAAGGTGTAGAAACTCCCGTCCTCCGTTATCACGGACATATTGGTTTCGTTCGGGAAGTTCCTCACGGTCGCTTTCACGCGGATGACGTTCTCCGCTCCGTCGGCTTTACCCGCAATCAGGTCGGGCGAGCCTAAATCGACGTAGCGCACCTCCGAGGGGAAAATGACGTGGACGGTCTTGTCGTAGGTCACTTCCAAGCCGTGCGGGGGAACCATGCGGTCGAAGGTCAGCTTCTTTGTCAGCCCGTGATACAGATCGCCGTCCGCCTCCTTCTGCGGATAGACCTCCTTTGTCAAGGTCGGTTGTTCACTTCCGTTGTCCGTTACAACGGTTACGTTCTCCTGCGCGTTGGCAGTTACGATGCCCATAGCGAGGGCAAACATGATGATTACTTTTTTCATTCTACTTTGGATTTTAGTGGTAAATAAAAATTTGGTTGTTGTTTTTTTAGTCGTTGATTGTTATTGTTTTCAATCTCTGTCCTGATATAGCATGACCTTGTATCCGGATTTCAGATGCACCTTGACGGTACGCATCTTCTTGGCGATATACTGGCTCGTGCCTTGTATCAGCCCCTTGCCCAAGTCGGAGGCGAGCTGCGCCCCTGCGTTGGTGGAGATATTAATGCTGCTGCCCAGCGAGCCGCCCATGTTGGCGGCAACCTCCCTGACGGCGTTCATCTCCATCGAGTTTGGAATGAAGATGCCGGGCTGTCCGTCCGTGTCATACACCGCCAGTTCTACCGGTATAATCGTACCTGCGTACTCCAGCGAAGTAATTTCAATATCGAGTCGTTCGCCCTGAATCTTTGCCGTGCCTACCACCACTGCATTGCGGGGTATGATTTTGTCCGCCACTGCCATCGGCTCCAGCAGCCGTAATCTTACCGCCTGCCCGTCAGTCACACTCTGCGCCCCATAGACACACGCCGATATGGTGTTCCTGTCCGATACAGTCGTGACACCCACCGCCGTATTGAAACTGCGGTTGCGCTCCTGCGAGAAGGAGGCGACAAACTCAGCGTTGCTCATCGGCTGTGAGAGCGAAGATACCACCTGATGCGTTACCTGCCTGACAGGTGCAGCCGTGTTCTTTCCGGCTTTCTGCACATGGTAAGGTTCTGCCGCCTGTCCGACAGGTGGCTGTGTACCGTTCTGACCGCCCATGTACTTCGCCGCCAGCTCGTAGGACTTTTCCATGAGTGCCACTTGATCATCCATAGAGGATGCCTTGCCTTTCTCGGTTTCCAGTTCCGATTCCAGCGAGGCGATACGCTCCAACAGTTCGTCCATTTCCGCGTTGTCGTTCTTCGGCTGCTCATAGAAGTTGCCGAGCGTGGTATTGAGGTCGCGGTAGGCAGCTGCGGAGGATTGGATGGTTTTCGGAGCGGATGATTTTGCTGTTGCATCTTCCGCATTTCCGGGATTAGCAAGGTCGAAGTCCCTGCCGCCGTCCGTTTCCGCCACCTCGCGGTCGAACATATCGCCCAGTTCCTGCATGGCGCGGCTGCGGTTCTCCTGCCGTTCCTCCATTGCTCCCTGTTCGTAGGCTTTCGCCTTGTCGCCGATGATCTGGCGGTTCGCCTTGTCAGCGTCGGGCATTTCGATGTTGTAACCACCCGTTCCCGGTTGCTGCTCCTTGTCGGAAGACGGGGCGAATATCAGCCACATAGCACCGATGAATACCAGCACTATAGCGGGCAGCACTATCATTTTCTGACGTTTCAGCCTTTGGGCTTCGGTCAGCGGCTTGCGCTCCTTCTTCGGTTTCCCGTTGTCGGGAGCCGCCTTGTTCTCGTTTTTAGGTTCATTCTTCGTCTGTTCCATATAAATAAGGTATTACATTATGATTGTTGTCCGGCTTTATGGACAGTTCCACCTGTCCGGCATGGTCTGTTACCATCCGGCTGCCGTCATTCCTGCCGATTTCATAGACGGCTTTGCCGAAGGTGTAGAGGGCAAGCACCGCAAAGGCGGCGAGCATCGCCAGCACGATGCGCCTGCGTGTCTTCGGGGGCAAACCGTCCAGATAGCCTTTGAGCCTTGCCACCAGCATTTTCTTTTTGTCGTGGAGCTTCCAGTACGCACGCCAAAATGATTTTTTGATTTTCTTCATGTCCGTTTACCTTTTGATGGTTTGTAAATCCTTGTTCTCGATGATGGTGAATCCCTCGATGGTGAAACCGTTGGGATTGTCGTCCGAACGGGACGAGTTCAAGAGGCGGCACGTAGTCACGAGGCTGCGCTCGGTGACGTTGCTCTGCCGGATGATCTTCTGCGTGGCGTAGGTCACGGCACGGTAGGGATAGCCGTTGAAATCGCACACCACGCTGTCCACCTTCAACACCTGATTGATGTTCCCGGCGATGATGCGGTTGTAGTACCCCTTCTCGGCAAAGTCCGAATAGTAGTTGTACACGCTTTTGTCCGCTAATAGCAGGGCGCGTTTCACGTTATGCTCTATCGCGCTCTTTTCGGGTGAGAGCGTGAAGAACAGCTCGTGGAAACGGCGCACGTGTTCCCTCGCTTCTGCCGGACGGTTCTGCGACAAGTCTTGCGAGAGAGCCAGCATCAGCGACTTGCCGTTGTCCAGCACGTAAATCTTTTCCCGTTGCCGCTCCGCGAAGCGGTAGGAACTCCACACGCTCCATACCGTTATTACGGCACACAACGAGAGGAAGACGATACCGAACAGGCGTATCTGCCTGAACGATGATTCGATGTTTTTAAGTGACTTAAATTCCATTGTTGTTTATTCGTTTTTAATTGTCAGTTGATTATTTCAGCAGCTTCCCGACACGTCCGACCACGTTTCCTGCGGCTGCGCCCGCCACGCTGCCCGCCATACTTCCGGCTCGTCCTGCCGTCTGGTTCACGTTGCGACCGTAGCTTCCCATGCCTCCGGCTTGGATAATCCAGCCTGCTACCGTGGGGATGGTGAAGTAACCAATGATGCCGATTATCATGAAGACGATGTACACCCCGTCGCTCGAATCCAGCGAGAAGTTCGGGTCAGCCTGCATCCGTTCGATGTCGCTTTGCAGCATCAGCACTTGTATCTTCGCCAGTATGGTGCTGAACATATCCGACACGGGCAGCCACAGATAGACCTGTATGTAGCGGCATATCCACTGTGTAAGCGTGCTTTGGAAGCCGTCCCACACCGATATGGCGAAGGCTATCGGACCGAGTATCGCCAGCACCACGAGGAAGAACGTGCGGATGGTGTCTATCACGAGGGCGGCGGCTTGGAACATCAGTTCCAGTATCTCGCGGAAGAAGTCGCGGATGCCCTTCTTCATGTTGTACATCCCGCGCTCGATGTACATCCCCGCCATCGTCACCATGTCGCCGGGCGACCAGCCCAGTTCTTCCAGTTGTTTGTCAAACTCCTCATTTGACACGAGGTAGGCGGTTTCGGGATTGCGCATCATCGCTTCGTACTCCAGTTTGTCCTTCTGCTCACGGTATCGGTTCATGTCCAGCGTTTCCGCCTCCAGCATCTTTGCCGTACCCTGCACGACGGGCGACATGATGCTGTTTATCGTACCCAGTACCACCGTCGGAAAGAACATGATGCACAGACCGATAGCGAACGGGCGGAGCATAGGGAACACGTCTATCGGTTCGGCTCTCGCCAGCGACTGCCATACCCGGTAGGCCACATAAAAGAGTGCGCCCAGCCCGGCGATGCCTTTCGCCACGCCCGCCATGTCCCCGCATAGCGGCATCATCTGTTCGTAGAGCGAGCGCAGAATTTGGTGAAGGTTGTCGAAATTCATAGGCTACCAATATCTTTCGTTCATGTTCCCGTACAGCCCCATGATGCGGTCAAGGTCGTTTTTCTTCTTCGCACGCAGGTAACTCACGCTAATGTTCTTGTTGGTGTAGTAGCTCACGAGGTTGCGGTAACGCTTCATTTTGGAGTAGCAGCGTTCCACCACGTCCATGCGCTCCTTGTCCGTCATGGAGAGCGTGGTGATATTCACCACATTCTTCAGTTCCGTCAGCACATCGTTGGATTCCTCCAATAACTTGGTGTAGCCAAAGGCGATGGCTCCCAGTTCCTCCACCGTGAAGTTGTCGTCACGCATCATCTTCTGGAAACTGGTCACATAGGTGTCGGTGATGTCACCCACCATCAGGATGGTCTGCTGCACCTTCCGGGCGTCCTTTACCAGATTGTTCACGGATTTGAGTGCGTCGTAATACTTCTTGCCCTGTTCGTAAATCTTCACGGTCTCTTGAAAATTTTTTATCATATTCTGGGCGGTCGTGGAAGTGTGTACCACGTTCTTCGAGGTGTTCACGATGCTCTGCGCGATGTTGGACGGGTCTATCACCGCCCACTGTGCGCTTGCCCTGCCGACTGCAAACAGGCACAGGCAGATAATAAGTGTTATTCTTGTTCTCATGTTACTTTGGATTTTAGTGGATTTCATTATTTATTGCTCGCCTATCGGATGGTCCGGTTTCGGGTTCACACGCACGTAGTCCCCGTTCGGCGAGAAGGTCAGGATGTCCGTCGCCTCGTTGTAGGACACGTCGATGCGGAATCCGGTGTTCATGAACAGATTGCCGTTCTCCTCCTGCAAGAGATAGGTTTCCGGCTTCAGCTTGCGGCGGATGCCGCTCCGCTTGAATACCGTCACCTTATAGGCTTCGCCCTCCTTGTAGATAAGCACGTCGGGCTTGCCCTCCACACTCTCCCAGTTCCCGCAAAGCAGGTCGCGTCGGTTGTCCGTTATGTCGCAGGATTGCAGCACCATGACCGCCAGCCCGATTAAACACTTGCTGACTTGCAGCATTTTCGTTCTTGATATACTCATACGCATTTTCTTTTTTAGTTGATGAATCTGTTTCTATTTATTCCTTTTTTCTCCGCCTTTCGGCAAGCTGCCGGATGACGGCTTCAATGTCGCCGCCCAACTGTTCCGCCAGACGGTAAACCTCTACTTTTTCCGTTTCTTCGGTGGTGTACGCCAGATACTCTTCAGCACTAACTTCGGTGGCATAGACTGCCGACTGCGTGCCGCCCAGTCCTATCCACACTTCCTTGTAGAGCCTTGACGGGTTGTTCGCCATGTTGATGGAGAGTATCTGCGACTTCTCTTTCTCCGTCAGACCCAACAGGGACTGTATGGCATCAAACTTGTTCATGTACTTCCGCTGGTCAAGGAGTATCTTGCAGTCGGAGTTGTTGATGATGCTCTCTTTGACGACGGGCGAGGAAATGATGTCGTCCACCTCCTGCGTCACCACGATTGCCTCCCCGTAATACTTGCGCACGGTCTTGTACATATAGCGCAGGTACTCAGCCATGTTCGCCGAAGATAGAGCCTTCCAAGCCTCTTCCACTATCAACTGTTTCCTTACGCCTTTCAATCGGCGCATCTTGTTGATGAAGGCTTCCATGATGATGATGGTCACCACAGGGAAAAGCTCGCGATTTTCCTTTATACTGTCAATCTCGAAGACGATGAACCGCTTGCCGAGCAGGTCGATGTTCTCCGTGGAGTTGAGCAGGAAGTCGTAGCGTCCGCCCCGGTAATACTGCCGCATGGTGGTGAGCATATTGTCGATGTTGAAGTCGGACTTCTCCACCTTTATCTCACGTTCCGCCAGTTCGCGGCGGTAGTCGTCGCGCATATACTCGTAGAAGGTGTTGAACGAGGGGACGATGCTCCGGTCAGCCCTGATACGCTCGATATAGGCGTTCACCGCACTGCCCAGTTCGCCGCTCTCCGTCTTCGTCACTTTGTCGTCCTCCGACTTCCAGAGCGTCAGCAGCAATGTCTTGATGCTGTCCTTTTTCTCCACGTCGAACACGTAATCATCGGTGTAGAACGGGTTGAACGAAATCGGTTTCTCCTCCGTGTAGGTGAAGTACACGCCGTCCGCCCCGTTTGTCTTGCACCGGATCATCTCGCACAAGCCCTGATAGGAGTTTCCCGTGTCCACCAATACCACGTGCGTACCCTGCTCGTAATATTGCCTCACGAGGTGGTTCATAAAGAAGGATTTGCCGCTGCCCGAAGGACCCAACACGAACTTGTTGCGGTTGGTCGTGATGCCCCGCTTCATCGGCAGGTCGCTGATGTCGAGGTACAACGGTTTTCCCGTAAGCCTGTCCACCATCTTGATGCCGAAGGGCGATAATGAGCTGCGGTAGTTGGTTTCCTCCGTGAAGAGACACACCGCCTGCTCAATGAAGGTGTGGAAACTCTCTTCCGCCGGGAAGTCCGCCGCGTTGCCGGGCATCGCCGCCCAGTAGAGCGTCGGGCAGTCAATAGTGTTGTGGCGGGGGACGCACTCCATGCTGGCAAGCTGGCTGCCTACGTCGTTCTTGATATGCTTCAGTTCCTCCGCGTCATCGCTCCATGCCATGACATTGAAGTGAGCCCGTACCGAGGTCAGCCCGTAGGAATGGGCTTCGTTCAGGTACTGGTCTATCCACTCGCGGTTGATGCTGTTGCTCCGGCTGTATCGGGAGAGCGACTGCATATTCCTCGCGGACTTCTCGAATTTCTGCAAATTTTCCTCGCTGTTGTCGATAATCACATACTGGTTGTAGATGTGGTTACAGGAAAGCAGCAGCCCCACGGGGGAGGCGAAGGAGAGGCGGCAGTCCGAACGGTCGGTGGAGAGTTTCTCGTAGCGGATGTCGGTAGCCACCTTTCCGGGCATATCCTCCGCGTTGGAGAGGGTGTGCAGGCACAGGCGGTTGTCACCGATGCGCATTTCCCTTGCCGAGAGGTCGATGTCCTGCAAGGCCGTGTCGCCTTCGGGCATGAGCGAGAAGTAACGCTCTATCAGCCCAGCGGACTTCTCCGTCCCGACAAGCTCGTCGGTGGAGAGGCGGCGCAGCCTGACAAAGCCGCTGTCGTTCATGATGCGCTCGAACTGTTCGGCGGCTTCCATGAACTTCCCGGCGGTTTCCCTGTCCAGCTCCTTCGGGATGATATGTCCCCGGCACAGCGTACTGAAGTTGCTCTGCATCCGGTTACGTTCCTTCGTCGTCTTGGTCAGGTAGAGATAGCAGGAGTGTTTCAGGTACGGACGCTCGTTGAAGTGTCGTTCAAAGGAGCGGCTCAAAAAGCTCATGTCATCCTTTTGCAGTTCCGGCTTGTAGCGTTCCTTGATGAACCAGTCCTGCTTATGCACGACGCAGAAGTCCGGCAGCACCTTGATAGCCTTGCACCAGCAGCCGTGTATTGCCTCGTACTCCGCGCCTGTCACGGTATAAAGCTCCGGCAGTTCCACCTCGAAAGCCACCGTGATGTCGGCGTCTTTGGAAATGATGCAGCCATGCTCCACCGACAGCAGCGGGAACTTGTTTTCCAGTGTTGTCATTTTGGATGTATTTCTCATGTCGTTTCTTCCTTTCGTTGCCGTTTGAATAATCGGGTGATCCGCCGCCGGTTGATAAGGTATCGGGGATGGCTCCTTGCCGCTCCCAATTTCATCAGCCCGTGTTCGCCGTACCGGGCGTTCAGCGCGAAGGTCTGCCATACGAGGACGGAAGACGATGCCGCGCCGAAGCCGATACATATCCACTGGTCGATGCCGACCATGTAGAGGATGACGAACAGGACGAAGAGAGCCAGCAGACCTCCGCAGAAGATGAAGAGGTACTGAGCCTTTAGACCCTTGAACTCAACCGGACGGCCGATACCCTTGTTTATCGGGTATTCAGCCATACATTGTTTATTAAAGGAAGAATGAGCGCAGGATAGTCGCAGCGACAATCAGGAAGATACAAGCCCCGAACCATGAGGCGGCTGTCTTGCTCGTGTCGGGGTCGCCGGACGAGAACTTGCCATAGACTTTCACGCCTCCGATAAGACCGACCACCGCGCCGATGGCGTAGATTAATTTCGTGCCGGGGTCGAAATACGAACTCACCATAGAGGTGGCTTCGTTAATACCTGCCAGACCGTTTCCTTGCGCAAATACGGAGGCGGTTGCGGCAATCATGAGTGCCGCAGAGATGATGAACTTTTGTCTGATGTTCTTGTTCATAAACAGTTCTTGTTTTGTGCCGTCCAAAGGGTGGATAGTCCTTTTTCGGGCGGTTGATACTTGATTACTTTACTTTGGTTTAGTGGTTGCCCGTTTGTTTCTACGGACTTGGGTGTGTCCGTTGCGGATTGGCTGTACCTTGTACCGCCGTGCGCATGGGTGTCGTCATTTTACGTTTTCATTTCCATTCTTTTTTAGCTGTTATACATAGTTTCGGAAGTCGAACTCCTCGATGTTGTCGGGAATCACGAACACCTTTTCCTTTTGTTGTGTCACGGTCATGTTCACCGTGTCCACGAAAACTGCCATCGCCTTTGCAAGCCTCTCGCTCATTGTATCATCGGTCAGGCGTTCCGTTATTCTTGTGAAAAGCTCTGTCCCGTCCAGTTCCGTCATGACCTTTCCGGCGTGTCGCATTTCCTCATCGGATGGTGATTCCTTCCGTATGGTGCGTACTGCCATGTCAATATCCTCGAAGCTGCTTCCCGAAGCCTGCTTTTTGTCTGGTTCTTCATCCTCCGGTTCATCTTCTCCGTACTCCAGTTCCGAGGGCGGGATGCTCGTGAAGGTTTCATCGAGTTTGTCCTCCGGTACTTGTGTCGGGCGTGAGACGGTTTCCGTGTTTCCGTCGTCAAAAGTAGCCTCTTCCTCCGACAGCTCAATGCCTTTTTCCGAAGTGGCGGCTTCTTGCGCCAGTATGGCAGCGGTTGTCCGGGTCGATGCCATCTTGAAACGGCTCTTGCCAATGATGTCCGAGGTGTCTGCGTGAGGTATTTCCTTATCCTTTCCTTGCTCTGCCACTGTACTGTCCAATGATCGCCACAACCCGGCAATATGTCTGAAGAAACGGATGAGCTTCGTGTCCATGATGCGGTCATAAAACAGCAGGAACAGGAACCACACGTTGCAAGCAACCGATACGATTAAAAACGCCTTTGTCATAATCTTACTTTTTGGGCGTTTTCAATCTGTTCCATGTACTGCTGCCCGTATTGCCGGAAATGGTCGCGGAGGATGTTGTCCACGAACTTGCCGATGCTCAAACCGTTTCCCATCCGACTGGCAACGATAGCGACTTTCTCATGAATTTCTCGGCTGATGTATATACATTGCCGCGTTTTGATTTCCGATGCTTCCAAGAAAACAGAGAGCGGCTTGCCCCTGCCTTCATCCTTGCGGAAGTCGCTGCCGGTCTTTTCCTGACCGTATCCGTTTGCACACTTTGCTGCATTGGCAGCGGTTCTTTCACTCTTTCCTGTTTGCAGGCACTCAGCCTGACGGTTCTTCTTTGTTCTTTTCATACTTCTTTGTTGTTTTTGGGGTATTTATAAATTATAGGATTCCATGTGCCGTTTGAACGATTCGGCTATCTCGTCTTGGAACAGCGTGAAATGGTGTGTCAGCACGTTGTCAAGAAATGCCGCGATAGTCACTTCGTTGCCTCCGATTACATGAAGCATCTTCTGTATGCGGTCGTGGTACTCCTTGCGGATATAGACCTGCTTGCCGAGCCTTGCCGTGATATTGGAACCGCATATGAATACTGTGTCATAATCCAATTTTTCCGGCTTGCTGTTCCTGCGCCTGCGTTCCGGCTCCTCTTTGGAGTGCGAGGCGGGTGGAGAAACGGCTTCTTGTATCGCTTCTTTCGGAGGTGGGACAGGAGCGTTCCCGTCCGTGCTTCTCGCTTCCGGCGGAATGCTTGTATCGTCCAGTCGAAATGAGTTGATTACGGCTTCGCTGTCGATGTCCTCGATTCTTGTTTTCTTTGCCATGCCGTTCAGTTTTTGATGATGCCGAGAATCTCATCGACGAGTTTGTCGAGGTTGCTGCCGCGTACCAGTATTTTGTCCGCCGGAAACGCCGTGGAGCGGAATACCGCCTTGCGTTCTGCCGCCGTCTCCTTGCGGAAGCGCTTACTGTCCGGTAGATGTGTTTCCAGAATGGGCAGGGCGAACTCGGCACAGACCTTGTCGTATGCCTTGTAAAGTTCAGTCTTTTCGCGTCCGTCCACCATGTTCCACACGAGGTAAATCCCTTTGATGCCGGACTTGCCCGTGCTTATCATCTGTTCGTTGATGACAGTGGCGAACTTGATGGAACTCTCCATCACCACACGGTCGGCGATGATGGGCGTGAAGATATAGTCCATTTGGGAAATGGTCTGCACCACATCGGCATTGTTGATTGTTCCCGGCAGGTCGAAGAACACGAAATCGAGGTCGGGCTGCGCTGCCACCAGATTTTCGGCGGTCTTTACCGCATCTTCCGCACGGCTGCATCTGATGGTGTACGGGTTCTTCTTCAGTCGTTTGAGCTGCTCATACGCCAGCACCTTGTAATGCCCGTCCTCCATGACGGCTTTCATGTCACGCTTGCGCATGTCATGGATACTGTACTGCGGGAAATCGCAGTCCACCACGGCTACGTTGTAGCCTTTCACATAGTGCAGATAGCTTGCTACAAGCACTGTCAGGGTTGTCTTACCCGCTCCACCTTTCTGCGTGGAGATTGCCACATAAGTTGCTTCTTTCATTTTTTTGATAATTTATTTGGTTATACATCTGTCCGGTGGCGGTAGCGTATTGTCATTAGTACGTACGCACGCACTCCCATTCATTTATTTATTCACTCCTTAATCCGGCTGTGCCTGCGGGTATTCATCGGTTTGTCCAACCGTCCATGCTTTTATCCGTCCGCACGGACGTGTGCTTGGAAAACTATCTGAATACATACACCTGTTTTCAACCGTTTGGATTGATGCCCGGATTGCTGTCCGAACATCTGGCGGAAGGAGTGTATTTTCAGTCCCACATCCGAATCACACTGCAAATAAACAAGGATATTTTGGAACTTGTATCACTTCTCCGGCAAGTGGCAGCACGTTGCGCCGGTTGGCACTGATTGTCCGGGTCAAGCCTCTGTCGGACATCGCCTTAAGGGCGTAACTTTGCACCCGAACGGCAGGGTACGCCGCAGGTGGCGCAGCCCGGAGTTTGAAAGGAATCATCCCCAATCCGTCCCCGACGGATTTTTATGTTCACCTGAACATAGCAAGGTATGTTTTCAGCCGCTCAAAACATTTTGAGCAGCCACGAAAACGCCTTGCCCTTGCAGGGGGCGGGCTTACCCTCCGAAGTCGGGAAGCCTCTCAAACCTGCGGTGCTGTGCCTCAAAGCGGCGGCTTATGCCGTCAAACCGCTAAATCCAAAGTAATATGAGTGAAAAAAGAAGAAACAAAGGCGGGAGAAATCCCAAACTCGACCCGGCGGTGTTCCGCTACACCGTCCGTTTCAGTGAGGAGGAACACAACCGTTTCCTCTCCATGTTCGAGAAGTCAGGCGTAAACGCCAAGTCGGTTTTCCTGAAAGCGCACTTCTTCGGGCAGCCGTTCAAGGTGCTGAAAGTGGACAAGACGCTGGTGGATTACTACACCAAACTGTCCGATTTTCATGCGCAGTTCCGCGCGATAGGCACGAACTACAACCAAGTAGTGAAGGAACTGAGGCTGCATTTTTCCGAGAAAAAGGCGATGGCGTTGCTTTACAAGTTGGAGCAACAGACCGTCGAACTCGTAAAACTGAGCCGTAAGATTGTGGAACTTTCAAGGGAGATGCAGGAAAAATGGTCGCAAAAATCAGTGTAGGAAACTCGTTGTATGGCGCACTTGCCTACAACGGGGAGAAGATCAACGAGGCGAAAGGGCGGCTTCTGACAACCAACCGCATCTACAATGACGGTACGGGAACGATGGACATCCACCGGGCTATGGAGGACTTTCTCGCTCTGATGCCCGTGCGGTCGAAGGTGGAGAAACCGGTGGTGCATATCTCGCTCAATCCGCATCCCGACGATATTTTGACGGACACGGAGCTTCAGAACATCGCACGGGAGTATCTGGAGAAGATGGGCTTCGGCAACCAGCCGTATCTCGTTTTCAAGCATGAGGACATCGACCGCCACCATCTGCATATCGTGACGGTCAGGGTGGACGAGAACGGCAGGAGCATAGACACCCGGAACAATTTTTACCGGAGCAAGCAGATAACACGCGAACTGGAACGGAAGTACGGGCTGCATGACGCGGAACGCAAGAATCGCCGTCTTGACACGCCGCTGCGCAAGGTGGACGCCTCTGCGGGCGACGTGAAGAAGCAGGTGGGGAATATCGTTAAGGCTTTGAACGGGCAATACCGTTTCCAAACGATGGGAGAATACCGTGCCCTCCTTTCCTTATATAATATGACAGTGGAGGAAGCACATGGCAATGTGCGCAGACGTGAGTATCACGGGCTGGTCTATTCCGTCACGGACGACAAGGGCAACAAGGTCGGCAATCCTTTCAAGTCCTCGCTGTTCGGGAAGTCCGTCGGCTATGAAGCCGTACAGAAGAAGTTTGCCCGTTCCAAGCAGGAGTTTAAGGAGAGGAAACTTGCCGACATGACGAAACGCACCGTCCTTTCCGTGCTGGAAGGCACGTATGACAAGGAGAAGTTTGTAGCCACCCTCAAAGGAAAGGGCATCGACACCGTACTACGCTACACGGAGGAAGGGCGCATCTACGGAGCCACGTTCATCGACCACCGTACGGGCTGCGTGCTGAACGGCTCACGCATGGGCAAGGAACTTTCCGCCAACGCCTTGCAGGAACACTTCACGCAGCCTTACGCTGGACAGCCGTCGATTCCGCTTTCCGTTATGGTGGAGGGACAAGAGGACAAACAAGGATATTCCGGAGGGGAATACGAGAACCATTCGGGTGGTATGAACCTGTTTGCCCCCGAAGGTCCGGCAGTGGACGCCGAGGAGGAAGCCTTCATCCGGGCGATGCAGCGCAAGAAGAAAAAGAAGAAGCGCAAGGGCTTGGGAATGTAATCGAAAATATCAACAATCAAAAAAATCAATGTATGTCACAACAAGAAGACGATTTGAGGGCGTTGGCGAAAATCATGGATTTTCTGCGTGCCGTGAGTATTATTTTAGTGGTCATGAACGTGTACTGGTTCTGTTATGAAGCCATACGGCTCTGGGGTGTGGACATCGGTGTGGTGGACAGGATACTGATGAACTTCAACCGCACGGCGGGGCTGTTCCGTTCCATCCTCTACACGAAACTATTTGCCGTCCTCCTGCTTGCCCTGTCCTGTCTGGGGACAAAGGGCGTGAAGGGCGAGAAAATCACGTGGGGGAAAATCTGGGCGGTCCTTGCCGTGGGCTTCGTGCTGTTCTTCCTCAACTGGTGGATACTGGCCCTGCCATTGCCGGTGGAGGCGGTGACGGGACTGTATATCCTGACCGTTGGCGCGGGCTATGTATTCCTGCTGATGGGCGGTCTGTGGTTGAGCCGCCTGTTGAAGCACAACCTCATGGATGATGTGTTCAACAACGAGAACGAGAGCTTCATGCAGGAAACAAGGCTTATCGAAAGCGAGTATTCGGTCAATCTTCCGACACGGTTCTACTACAAAAAGCGTTGGAACAACGGATGGATCAATGTGGTGAATCCTTTTCGTGCCTCCATCGTGTTGGGTACGCCGGGTAGTGGAAAGTCATACGCGGTGGTAAACAGTTTCATCAAGCAGCAGATTGAAAAGGGCTTTTCGATGTATGTATATGACTTCAAATTCAGCGACTTATCTACAATCGCCTACAACCATCTGCTGAACCACCCGGAGGGTTACAAGGTGAAGCCGAAGTTTTATGTGATAAACTTCGACGACCCGCGACGCTCGCACCGCTGTAATCCCATCCACCCGGATTTCATGGAGGATATTACGGATGCCTACGAGAGTGCCTATACGATAATGCTCAACCTCAATAAAACATGGGTGCAGAAGCAGGGCGACTTCTTTGTGGAATCACCTATTATTTTGTTTGCCAGCATTATATGGTATCTCAAAATCTATCAAGGCGGCAAATACTGCACGTTCCCCCATGCGATTGAGTTCCTGAACCGCCGCTATGAGGATATTTTCCCGATACTGACCTCTTACCCGGAATTGGAAAACTATCTTTCTCCGTTCATGGACGCATGGCTCGGAGGGGCTGCGGAGCAGTTGATGGGGCAGATAGCAAGCGCGAAAATCCCTTTGTCAAGGATGATTTCCCCGCAGCTCTATTGGGTGATGTCGGACAGCGAGTTCACGCTGGACATCAACAATCCCGAAGAACCGAAAATACTCTGTGTGGGCAACAATCCCGACCGTCAGAATATCTACGGGGCCGCTCTCGGTCTGTATAACTCCCGTATCGTGAAACTCATCAACAAGATAGGGATGCTGAAGTCGTCGGTCATCATCGACGAGCTGCCCACGATTTATTTCAAGGGGTTGGACAACCTTATCGCCACCGCGCGAAGCAACAAGGTTGCCGTGTGTCTGGGCTTTCAGGATTTCAGCCAGTTGGTGCGCGACTACGGTGATAAAGAAGCGAAGGTCGTGATGAACACCGTCGGCAATATCTTTTCCGGTCAGGTGGTGGGTGAAACCGCCAAGACGCTTTCCGAACGCTTCGGTAAGGTGTTGCAGAAACGGCAGTCCATTTCCATCAACCGGCAGGATGTTTCCACCTCCATCAACACGCAGATGGATTCACTCATCCCGCCGAGCAAGATTTCCGGCTTGACGCAGGGTATGTTTGTCGGTTCGGTGTCCGACAACTTCAACGAGCGTATCGAGCAGAAGATTTTTCATTGTGAGATTGTCGTGGATGCCGAGAAGGTGAGGCGCGAGGAGAAAGCCTACAAGAAAATCCCCGTCATTACCGACTTTACGGACGGGGACGGCAACGACCGCATGAAGGAAACGGTTCAGGCGAATTACAGGCGCATCAAGGAGGAAGTGAAGCAGATTGTTCAAGAGGAACTGGAACGTATCGCAAATGATGAAAACTTGAAACACCTGTTGCAGCAGAAATAACAGATTCCTTTATATATGAAAAAGGGGATGTGTCAAAACACCCAAAATATGAAAATTACCCCTGTCACAGATATCTGTAGCAAGGGTAATTTTGTTAAAAAGAGAGTTTTGACGCCCTCTTTTTATTCTCAGATTTGAGATGCTTGTTGATGGTGGTAATGGCAAGCGTCAGCAAATAATTTTTCAGCTCTGTATCGTCTTTAAGCAGTATGCTGTATTCTTCGGCAAACATTCTCAACAGTCTGGTTCTGAGTTTCGACATTTCTTCACCGAAAGGTATCTGTCGGTTTTCTTGCCAATACTCAATCACTACGGAAGATACCAGCCACTTGAACTCGGATTTCATCTCTTTGCCGAGTTTCTTGAAGCGGATTTGTTCGCTAATTGGCGGCTCGTTGTATGGCATCATGTCTGCCGGGTCATAAACGGATATACTGCCGATACCATAATCCATGATTATCGGTAAATCAGTTTTTACATCATTCTTATGTTTCTTCTTTTTAGCCATACCCGTTATTGTTGCAGGAAACCTTTACCTTTATCAGTAAGATAGTATTTCTGTTGCGGACTCTTGGAGCCTACGGGATAAAGTGAAAGGACCAAACCGGAATTTATTGCCGGATGGATATAGTTCTTTAAGAAATTCCTTTTATCTTTCATTCCCGTTTTCTCCATGATTTCTTTAGCAGAGAGAGTGTTGTTCCCAATAGCAGACAACAGTTTTCCTAACTGTGGGGTTACTGTGGGGTTACTATAGGGTTGCTGTGGGGTTGCTGTGGGGTCTTGTCCTACTGTAGTTCTTGTATAATGAAACACAATCCATACAGCATTGCCGTCGGTATGAAACTCCGGATCCGGAATACCGACACGGCGACATTCGTTTACCATAAGGGCTATGCCACGTCCCCAACTCTCCAATACTGCACTTTTGTACAGCACATTGGCTACTATCAGATTTTGTGGTTCGGAATTGTGGCCACCCAACAGTTTCTCAATGGTAATATCAGGCGGAAATGTTCCGCTGTTTTCAATCTCCACGCGGTCATCATAGATAGCAATCCCGACTGAACTGCCGGGGCGATGGTAAACACGATGTGCAAAAGCATTTATGCAACATTCTCTCAATGCCTTATATGGCACATTCAGTTCCTCTTCTCTGTACAAACCTTCAATTTTACCGGAAAGGGACAAATGCTTGAAGAAAAATGCCATTGCAGCATCCAGCAAGTTGAATATATTGCCTGTCACACGCTGATTATCTAAAAATTCATCTTTTGTCGTTCCTTTGAACCGGGCTAAACGGAGCAGACATTGGGGATAATGGTAGAAGTTTCGTCCGAATAGGACAACGGAAGCATTGTTCAGCTTTCCATCATTCAACAAGTCAAATTTTTCAAGGATGGTTCGGACATCCTCCTGCATAGAACCTTCCGGCAAACGTCCGCCTCTGATTCCTCCACGTACTGCGCCCAAGATTGCCGTTTCGTCAAGGTCGGATATTTTCAAGCTGGGATTTTGCATGGAATCCCAAGCATAGGTTCCGCCTCGCTGCATAACCAACAGGTTGTATATACCCTGCGGCATGGCAGATGTAACGCTCTCTATCCGTTGATAAGCCCTCCCCTTATAGGTGAACGGGCGCATATATCGTTGTTCTTCCGCTGATAAAGCTATAACACTTTTGTTCGTTCCCGGAATGTCTGTATAGGATATATCAATGGTCGCAAACGGCTCGATTCGTCTGATGGTTTCAGCAATATCGCGCTTCGTCTTGTCGCTCACTTCCTGACCGATAATCTTTCCCTTGTCGGTTACACCGAACAGCACCGTGCCGCCCGTACCGTTCAAGAAGGCACAAAGAGTTTCAATTCCACGCTCCAACTGCCCGGTAGTTTCTTTGAACTCAACTGTCCCGCCTTCGGCTCCGGCAATCAGTCCATTCAATATTTCGAGGTTATCTATTTTCATCCGTCATTGATTAATACTTGCAAAGTTAATGATTTTAATCGGCTTTCCGGCAGATAATAGAGTGATTGTAAATGAAGAAGGATAAGAAACCGTATAATCCGGCCGCTTATCCTTTGTTTGGCATTCGTTTATCTCCTCATCCGCTCCAATTCATCGTCATGTCGCATCTTCGCATTCAGTTTGTCCTGCATCTTTTCAAGGAAGTAGGTGCGACTGTCGCTTTTCCTGCGTTTGATGTCCGTATAGAAGCGGTAGCAGTCTTTGGACTCCACACCGAAAAAGGAATAGAGGACAGGGGCAAGCTCTTTCAGCGAAGCCTTGCCGCCATTGATGCAGCCGGTGGCGTAGAGGGCATAGATTAGTTCTACCAACTCGACGGCATTACCGGTCCATTGCAGGGCTGGGACTGTGGCTTTGGTTTCGGATGTGGATGTTAGTGGTGGCACGGAGGTAATTGCAGAAGCGGATACCATCTTCTGCATCTTTCGGATGAATGATAACGCCTTGCGGATATACACAGTGACGACATTCTCCTCCGATGCCGACAAGTTCTGCGGATGGTGCTGTAATTCGATTTCGGCAAAAGCCAACGCCACAATAATATGCTTGGCATCATTGCCGCCGTAGCACAGGTTTATTACTTCCTGCACGAATCCGCCGTATGCCGTTTCCGTGCTACCGTTGTCTTTTCCGTTTATCAGGGCGAAAAACTGTGTTTCCGCCAATATGAGATGGTTCATTATCTTTTCTGTTTTGAGGGTTTACACTTGTTTATCAGTGTGCGCACACTGATATATGGGCAAATCATAGCCCTAAACACGAGAAAAGATTGTGAGAAAATTGTACTACATTGTTTTTCAGAAAGATAAAATTCAAAAATAATTTTATCCTTGATTGCATCCCTTGTGAAATGTGTTCAGATTCTGAACATGTGTTCACTTTCTGAACACGGAAATTCCGCCAAGATGTTCATAATCTGAACATTTTATGCCCGTGGCTCTTTATGATAGGTAAGCCGGATTACTCCGTCCCTATAAGTTTTGTTCTCCATAAGCCGCCAGTCATTCATAGGTAGTGCTGACTTGAAAAAATGCGCTCCGTTTCCGTCGATGGTTGGAACAACGTATAGTATGATTTCATCTATCACGTTCATCCGTAACAGTCCGTTGGCATATTCGGTATTCCCGGCAGTTACTTCCAACAAATGGCAAATGCTTCCACCTTCCTCTCTCCATTCTTGAAGCACGGATACCGAATAGTCGGATGTCAGCTTATACAGGGCATTGGCACGTATTTCATCCATACCGTAATCTTCGGTTTGAAGCAACCGCTTCCGGGGATGCAGTTTCATCGGACAGCCATCTATTGAGATAACGGCAAGTAATTGTATTTTCGCCATAACGTATTTCCTTTCCTTTTTGGCGAGGCAAAAAAGTAGCGTGCAATTCACACTACTTTCAAGCGATGGCTCTGGTAAAGCCTTTACGGAGAGTACGTGAATGCACGCTATGCGTAGGCATAGCATAAGCATCACGCAATCGTCTCCGTAGTTTCAATTTACCAGATTTTCGCTCGAAACGCCTTGCGGTCTTATGTCTATATCATCGGCGAAAAGTTACCCAATCGCCTGCTATTTTCTGAAATACAATTGCAAAGTTAATCAATTATTGCCATTTACAGCCATACTCCGGTCAGTTTTCTTCATTCAATCCATATTCTACCAATTTATTATACAGCGTTGTCCTGCCGATACCCAGTATCTTTGCAGCCATTTTCTTGTTACCGGCTGCTTGTTTCAAAGCACGCAGGATACGTCCTCTTTCTTCATCCCCGCTCTTCAATGTAAAACAAGCGGAAGTAGCGGACGGTTCATTGTCAAGTTCCAAATCGGCTTCGGTTATCATATCGCCTTCTGATTGCAGGACTGCCGTCTGTATCTTCTGTTTCAACTCGCGCACGTTGCCCGGCCACGCATGGGCGAGCAGGGCATTACGGGCAGATGCGGCAAAACCTTTTACTTCACGTTCCAACTCACGGTTTGCCATTTCACGGAAGAACTCGGCCAATGGCATGATGTCTTCCGGGCAGTCGCGCAAGGGCGGCATGGTTATCACATACTCCTGCAAGCGATAGAGCAAATCCTGCCGGAACCGCTTTTCCGTTACGGCTTTCTGCAAATCCTCGTTGGTTGCAGCCACTATCCTCACGTTGGCTGTTTTGTCCTCCTTTGCTCCGACGGGACGGTAACGGCGTTCCTGTATGGCGCGGAGCAGCATCTGTTGCATCTCCATTGTTAGGTTGCCCACTTCGTCAAGGAACAGCGTGCCGCCATCCGCTTCCAGAAAATACCCCGTCTTGTTTGCTTCGGCACCCGTAAACGCGCCCTTGACGTGTCCGAAGAAGGCGGATTGTATCAATGACGGGGACAAGGCTCCGCAGTCCACTGCCACAAAAGGTTTATCGGCAAGTTTGCTTTGTTGGTGTATATGTTGTGCGATATGTTCCTTGCCCGTACCGTTCTCGCCCAGTATCAGCACGCTCATCCGGGTGGTGGCTACAAGGCGCACACGTTTCTTGATTTTCTGATAGGCTTCGCCCTGCCGGACGAATATCGGAATGTTCCATTGTAGTCGCTTTTCATGTTCTTTTTGCAGGGTGCGGATAAGCGGTATCAGTTTATCCTCCAACAACTGTTTCTGTATGTAATCCTTTGAGCCGAGCTTCATACTTTCCACTGCCGTATGCACCTCCCCGTAATTGGTCATAACGATAAACACCTGTTGTTTGTCGTTGGCACGCATCCACCGTAACAACTCTATGCTTTCACCGTCGGGGAGGCGTAGGTCGGCAACGACAATATCATCCACCTCTGACTTTACCAATAGTTTCTTGGCAGTGGCAAGATTATATGCCGACATAGTATCGAAGCTGTCTTTCTTCAGCAGGTTGCAGACATAATCGTTATAGACGGGGTTGTCCTCAATCACAAATACTTTCATCCGACAACCTCCTTTCCTTTTGCGCAAGTTCTATGATAACTGTTCCCATACGAAGCATGGCATCCACGCATTTCCGCAATTCCATTTCGGAACATTCAGATTCTTGATGCAGCAGTTCATACAGGTTCCACAAGGGTTTGTCAGCACGGATAACAGCCCATGAACTTCGCTGACGGTGTATCCATTCGTCCAACGCCTTGCGGTCATTCCTCTCCATGATTTCCCGGACAGCCTGCATATCCTTTTCTGTTTCGGTTATCAAACGGGCGATGCTCGACCGTTTGTCACCATATGCAAGCAGAGAGGACAAGTCGGGAAGTTCATCCTTGTCCGTACTTGTCAAAAGGCATTTGTCTGATACAGCAACCAGTTCGGAAATGGAAAATGGCTTGAACAGGCAGGCGGTAAATCCATTTTCCAACAGCTCCTCTTCGCTGCAACTGCCGGAGGCGGTCGCCACGACAATGGGAATCTCTTTCGAGTTGCTGACACTTGACGAGCGTAACAACTCCAACACCTCATAGCCGTTAATCTCCGGCATCTTCATATCGGTTATCATGAGGTCGTATGTGTGCTGCCGCATGGCTTCCATTGCATCGCCAATAGTGGTGAACGTGTCGCAATGCACACCTATACCAGCATACATTTCCTTTGTCATGGATAATACCATCGGATTGTCGTCCAATACGATGACAGAATAAGGTCTTTCTATATGAGCCAGACTTTCTGCGGCTGTCTGTTCTTCAATACCAATATCGGCAGTGTTCATTGGCAACTCCACAGTAAAACGACTGCCTTCTCCTTTTTCGCTTTCCAAGCGTATAGTGCCGCCAAGCATCCCGACTATCTGTTTCACAATGCTTAACCCCAATCCGAAACCGTCTTGCGTGGCGGCGTTGGAAAGCCGCTCGAACGCTCCGAACACTCGCTGTTGTTCTTCCGCACTCATGCCGGTTCCGGTGTCCTCTACTACAAGGGTCAGCCTATTGCCGTCATAGCTTATGACAAGTGAAACGCTTCCGGCATTCGTGAACTTGACGGCATTGCCCAGCAGGTTGTCGCATATCTGTATGATGCGCTCCTTGTCGCCATTCAGGATAATACCCTCCGGGCACTCGATGGTAAGTTTAAGATCTTTTGCTTCTGCTTGTTGCGTAAACTCCGTTTGCAACAGCTCCGCGATGTTTTCCAAACGAAACGGACGGACATTCGCCTGTTCCTTGCCGCTGTCCAAGCGGAAGAAGTCAAGCAGGGAGTTGAGCATGTCGGTCATTCTCTTGGAGGCTTGCAGGATATTGTCCGCATAACCGCTTATCTTTTCTTCTTCGTTGTCCTGCATCAGTTCCGCATATCCATGTATGGCAGTCAGTGGTGTGCGTAGCTCGTGGGTGATGGTGTGCATCGCTTTCTTGCGTGAGGCTATCAACGATTCGTTTTGTTTTACGGACTTTTGCAGTTGCCCGATTAAATCTGTTGTCTTACGTTTGTACTGCTTGATGCGGGTGGCATAGCGGTGAATGATGATGTATGAAATAATGAGCAACAGCAGCATGACACCCGTTATGATACCTACCTGCAAGAACGACTTTTCACGCATAGCGGATATTTCCGCCTCACGTTCCTGCAAGTCAGCCTGCACCTTGTGGTCCATCTGCTGGATAAGGGTTTGCAGTTGGCGGTTCAGTTCCGCATTGCGGCTGGCAAGGCTGTCGGCATATTCCGACAGACGATGGCTTTGGGCACGTTGTTGCGCTATCATATCACGGTTCAGTGTGTAGAGCATCGTGGTGGTCGTCGTCGGAGGTGCTTCCTGTTTCTTGCCGAACAACCCGAGAAAACCTTTCCTCCTCTGTTTCTTCGGCTCTTCCTGCCTGCTCGTTTGCACTATCACCGGCACCTGCTTGGCTATCCGGCGGTTGATGTCCGCCTGTTGTTCCAGAGCCTCCATGATGGCGCACAGCCGCTTTTCCTTGTCCTCCAGCAAGTGGCGCACGCTGTCTATGCGCACCGATTCGTAATGGCTCTTGAAGCGGCAAAGCATACTATCCACCGTCATCCGTTGCCGCCGGTATGCCGCCACATCCTTATCGTCCCATTCCAGCACCGACTCGCCCAAAAGAGACAACTCCACCACACCCACATACGCATCGTGTGTTTCCTTGCGGAAGCGGTTGATTTCACGGTTCTCCCGTTCCAGCAACTCCAAGTCGCGCCATTCTCCGAGCCACGTGCAGATGATGCCGCCCACCAGCAGGACTATCAACAGATAGCCTGCGGCAAGCATCTTGCGGAAATGCTTGGTAGTGGTAACGAATTGTTCGCTCATTTGCTGTTTGTGTAAATACCGTTATTTAAAATACGCATATAGGTCGTGGAACTTCGCAGGTTCATGGATGAGAATGGCGGCCATGCTGCCTATGACCGCCACCAGAATTATATATCCGAATAGAATTCTACTCCTCAATGAAACAACCATTCTTCCCTTATTTACAATTGTTATAATTATTAAGGCATCTGACCACCGGCGATAGGTGGAATTTCTGTTAGTATGGGATTTCTCGGGATTGAGTTAAAAATTCTTTGGCCACGTATGGCTTGACTTGGAGGAGCGTTTTCATTTACATCAAGCCGATAACATCTATCGTTAAATGTTATAATTCCCCAAATACCAATGGTTCCTGGGATTCTCGCCAATCCTTCAGTAGGTTTAAAAAGAACAACATTATCTATTATTCGATTTTTAACCGCCCGATTCCATGATGTTTTAATACTATTGTTAGGCGTTGGAATATGAGCAACATACCTAATGCCATTGTGCCTAAAACTGGCCATATAACACCCCGAAAAACCTGAACTTAAAGTATCTATGCCATTTGAAGCAACGACTGCTATTCTATCCGCAATATATATGACACAGGCGTAGTCTAATCTAAGAAAACGATAGTTACGGGTATATCCTTTTATTTGAAATGTCAAATTACTTTGCGTGAAAATCGGAGGGGTCAAACCTACATTATAAATATTTTGATAATGAAACCGTGCAATATTTGTCATTACTGCTTGACTGTTTGGCAATCTTAATGCTTGAATCAAATTCATATATTTACTTACTGTTACTTTCGTTTGTTATAGGCTCGATACATGATGCCATTATATCCATCAGTTTAGACAGACCTTCGGTCTGCGGCTGCTGACTGGCTGTCACATGTATCTGGTATTTTGCCGTTTGGTTGGTCATGCGGGTGTTCTCGCGGGCGGTCGTGACTTTGCCGCTGATTTCCGCATTTATAAACCAATGTTTTGCAGAAGCTTTTGCCTCTACTTCTGCGTTGGTAGTGCTTTTTACGTTTGATGTATCGGTAACCTCCATCTGGAAATCGACATCCACGCGATCTATGAGCAGGGAAGGAATAGGCACCAATCCTATAAACGGAGCCTTGACACTTTGTGACATTGTTGTCATTTTTCCATCCTGCTGTATCGGTCTTTCGACATCGAATTCCAATATACGCGCTTTATTGCCGCTTTTACCATCAAATGCAATTTGCTGGTAGAAATTCCATGCTGTCGCTGCCAATTCCTGTTGTGCTTCGGCTGCTGCAATAAGTGGAGCTGCAATAAGTTCCCGCATGGGAAGCCCCTTGAATTTGTCAGTCACGTTTGAATCTGCTTTAAGAACTGGAGAAGTTTCTCTGTTTTGAGTCTCTTCCAATGCAGCGGAGATAATTTCTTTCGCCTGTCCGCTTACATTTTCATTCAAGTTTTCCGCATTTTCTTGTTGCCCTTGGTTCTTTATTTCTTCTGCCATAACATTTGAATTTTAAAATTGTTAGATATTTTTTACAAAATCGTCAATGATTCGGGAAATACTCTCCGGAGTCTCCTGAACTTTAAAATTGACGCAAACCTCCATGATATCATCTGTATCTGGTTTTATGTTGCTCATCTGCATCTGGAGATTGGCTCTGTGCGGACTGGATAACAGCAAGTTGTTTTCCGGAATCTGTGATTCCACGCTTCCGACCTTCGCCTTGAACTTTATCTGCACATTATCCATTGCAAGATAATGATGGGATATCAAGGCTATAAGTGGAATATCAATAGTCTTGTCTCCAACCATGATTTTTTTTGATTGGAACGTATTTGCGTTATTTGCATTTGTTCCTTCAAAAAGTCTGGTCAGATTTTGTATCTGATGATTCTGTAATGTATCTTGTGCACAGTTTACGGCGTACTGCAAACCATTCATAATATCAGAGAATGAATTGGTTTGAACACTGTCCGGCTCATCGTCATTATTTTTCTTGCCTCTGTGAAAAAGTCCCATGTTTTTAATTTAAATACTTGATTTGTTGTCTTTAATGAGCACCAATCTTGACAATGTCCGGCTTACAGCTTCCATATTTACACTGGAGACTATATTATTATTGACAATGCCTTGATGCCAAAACCAATATGGTGGATTCTCCGTGTGTTCCATCACGTCCTCCTTTCTTTATTGGGGTTATACTTCGGTTCTTTCCGTTGCGGGCGGAACTTTTTTCGCCCGACGGTTTACTGCTTCCTCAAGGTAGGCAATGCTCCATTAAGTTCGTAACGCCACTCTGAGCCTGCGTTCTGCAAGGCGGTGTTCATGGCATCGACGGCTTTCTGCCAGGTAACGACAGAGCCGTCCACCTTCGTGGCTCCGGTGCTTTCCCTATTGTAGCCGATGCCTTGTTCATGATTGTTCTTCCAATAGCAGGCAGTCACGGTGGTGTAGTTATTTCCCAAAAAGCCGCCGATATGCATATAGCCAGTGCTACTACCCGTACTGGTTACGTTGCCCGTGGCATAGCAGGCAAGGAGGCTGCTTCCTGCGTTCATTCCCACCAGACTGCCGCAAGCGATATTCTTTGCGGGGTTTATTTCTATGATCACGTTGCCCGTGGCATAGCAAGCGGTCAGGGTGGCACTCGAATTCGTCTGACCTGCCACGCCGCCGACATCGACCGTTCCCTTCACTGTGGCAGAGGAACTGCATCCGGTGATGGAACCGCCTATTTGAGCACCCACCACACCGCCGACATACACCGTGCCGCTGACGCTGCCCGACACCGAGCAGTTTTCAATGGTGCCCCAGCTATATCCTACCACGCCGCCAATACTGCCGCCATATATTTGATTGCTTGTTATCTGTACGCCCTCCATCACCACGTTCTTCACCGTACCAGCTCTATTGAGCCAGCCGAACAGACCCGCAAATTCGTCATTTGTCGTAAAGGTCAGCCCCGTAATGGTATGGCCGCCACCGTCGAAGGTGCCTTTGTATGAGTTGTCGTAGTCTGTGCCTATCGGTGTCCAGTCTTTGCCTGTGAGGTCAATGTCAGTGTCGAGGGTAATGTTAATGTCGCTCTTACCTCCGTTCACTAATTCGGCTATATTCATCAGACCATCAGCGGAGGTCACGGTGTAGCTGCCGTCGCTCTCTATGGTATAGCCCAGGTCTTTTGCCGCAGCGAGGAGGGAGACGGTGTAGGTATATTCACCGCCCGCCTGCCAGTCGGTAGCATTCTTCATCTTATAAACGAAGGTCTTGCCGTTAGTGAAGGTGCAGGTAATGAAGGTCGTGCCAGCTGCCACACTTTGCGGGGCTACGAGGGCGATGTAGGTGTTGCTGCCCTTGTCATACGGGGTGATTATATCCGGGTTGTCGCCTTCGGTGGAGAGGCCCGTCAGCTGCACGGATGCCAGCCCCTCGGTGTAGTCCGTCAGAACGATGGTCACTCGCGCCGTGCGGTGGGTGAAGCGGAGCGTGGGGCTACCGTAGGTCACCGTCTGTCCGTCGGCTACGATGAGGTCGCTGCCCTCAAAGTCTTTCTGGGCACTTTGGTTGGCTTTTACCTTTACCGCAGGTGGGGTTGTCTCGCCAGCGGTGTAGGGCCACCACGCTGTGACGGTGATGTCGTTGTGGTTGGTCCAGTAGTACGGGTCGGTGGAGGTCAGCGTGGCGCTGGTGGGGTCGGCGGTGGTAAGCGTCACGTCGTATGCCTTCACCGTGCCGTCCATCAGGACTGCCACGCTCTGCACACCCTCCCAATTGCCGTCCACCGGGGCACGGGTGCCGGCGGTGGCTGTCGCGGCGGGGTTCAGCCCCGTGGCGGTGAAGACGATGGGGGTGCCTTCCGCCCCTTCCGGTAGGAAGCCCGCTTCGTCCTGCGTGCAGGCGCCCAATAAGAGGGCGAGCGCTGCAAGTGCAAAAAATCTTATCCTCATAATATCTGTTATTTTATTACTCTGGTTCTTTCCGTTGCGGGCGTAACTTTTCCGCCCGACGGTTTACTGCTTCCTCAAGGTGGGCAATGCTCCTTTAAGTTCGTAACGCCACTCTGAGCCTTTGTTCTGCAAGGCGGTGTTCATGGCATCAACGGCTTTCTGCCAGGTAACGACAGAGTCGTCCACCTTCGTGGCTTCGGTGCTTCTCCTATTGTAGCCGATACCTTGTTCATGATTGTTCTTCCAATAGCAGGCGGTCACGGTAGTGTAGTTATCTCCCAAAAAGCCGCCGATATGTACATAGCCAGTGCTACTACCCGTACTGGTTACGTTGCCCGTGGCATAGCAGGAAAGGAGGCTTATTCCGTCGTTGAATCCTACCAGACCGCCGCCAGAGATATTCTGTGTGGGGGCTATTTCTATGATCACGTTGCCTGTGGCATAGCAAGCGGTCAAGGTGGCACCAAAACTCGTCTGACCTGCCACGCCGCCGACATTGAGCGTTCCCTTCACTGTGGCAGAGGAACTGCATCCGGTGATGGAACCGTCCCTTTGAACACCCACCACACCGCCGACGCTCACCGTGGCGATAACGCTGCCCGACACCGAGCAGTTTTCAATGGTGCCCCAGCTATATCCTACCACGCCGCCGGCATAACCCGACCTGTGATTGCATGTTATCTGTATGCCCTCCATCACCACATTCTTCACCGTACCGGCGGCATTATTGAAATTACTGAGATAGCCGAACAGACCCGCATATTCGTCATTTGTCGTAACGGTCAGCCCCGTGATGGTATGGCCGCCGCCGTCGAAGGTGCCGGTGTATGCGTTGTCGTAGTCTGTGCCTATCGGCGTCCAGCCTTTGCCTGTGAGGTCAATGTTTTTGTCGAGGGTAATGTTTATGTCGGTCTTACCTCCGTTCACTAATTCGGCTACATTCATCAGGCCGTCGGCGTTATAGACCGTGTAGGTATTGGTGTTGCTGTCGTAGATGTAGCCCAAATCCTCAGCCTCGCCGCTCTCGCCGCCGCCGTCAGCCCAGCTGCCGATGGTGCAACCTTCTAACGTCAAGCCGGTGGTGTTCACCTTGACGGTGTATTTATAGCGGCTGCCAGCCTCTAATACGACGTTGTTCTGCGGACGGAAGTAGAAGGTGCCGCCCCCGAGTTCCACCTTGACGAACGGCTTGCCTGCCGCAACGGTCTGCGGGGCAGTCAGTGCCTCGTAGGTGTTGCCGCTTGCGTTGTAAGTCTTGATGGCGGTCGGGTTGCCGTTATCGGCGGACAGGCTCACGAGGCTCACCGTGGCACCGGCGACGCTCGTGAATCCCGTGCCGGGCTTCAGTTCGATTGTCACGCGTGCCGTGCGGTGGGTAAATTCAAGAGTCGGGTTGTTAAATTCCACCTTCCGGTTCTCAGCAGAGATGAAGTCGCTGTTTTGGAAGTCAGCCAGTTTGCTTTGGTCTTCTGCCACCTTCACGGCAGGCATCTGTGTGATGTCGGCATTGTCGAAGGGCCACCATGCCGATATGGTAATCGGGTCGCGGCTGGTCCAGTAGTACGGGTCGTTCTCGCGTGAAAGCGTGGCACTCTTGAAATCGGTAGAAGCCGTTACGGTGTATTCCTTTACCGCATCGCCCATCTTGAGTGCCACGGAAGTGACGCCCTGCCAGTCGCCGTCCACAGCGGCACGGGTGGAAGGGGCTGCCAGTGGCGTTGCTTCTACGGACAATCCGGTGGCACGGATGACGACGGGGTATTCACCTTCGGGCAGACGGTTATCGCCAGCAAGTTCGTCCTGCGTGCAGGCGGCGAGGACGAACAGCAGTGCGGTGGCTGCGGGGATAAATAATCTATGTCTCATAATTCTTCATTCTAATCGATTAATTATTAACATCCTACAGGTCAGCACCCACATCTCCACCGTCTATATCGTTCCACTTTGCAATGGTGGCTTCGCTGACTTCAAGGACTTTGTTGCGTACCTTGACGGTATAGGTATAGTTGTTGCCCGCCAGCAGTGCGCCATCTGGCATGGTGAGTGTGGCATGATATTCCTGACCTTTGTAATTCACAACCAACGGCAGGGATGCAACTGTCTGCGGGAAGAGGATGATCGATGACGTGAGATTGCCGTCTGCCAGATTCATGGTCAGTTCTCCGGTCTGTAGTCCGTTGTCTGCGGTGGCAATACCGTCGGCCGTGTTGAACGTACCGGTGAGTAACAATCCGTCCAGCGTGTAACGTTCAGGCTTGACCACGCTGAAATTCACGCCGTCGCCCGCCTCGAAGGTAAGGGTTATCTGGCTCATGCGGTGGTGGAAGGAGTTGTCTTCACCGCCTTTGGCGGTTTTGTCGGTGAAGCTTACTACCGGGTTGTTTTTGTCTCCCGTGGCTCCTGAAGCAAAGAGGAAGTCGATGGCAGGCTGGTTCTGCTGCGCCGTGGCATCGGTCGTGGCTGTGAGGATGCCTCCCACCGCGTTGTACGGATAGTAGGCGCGGAAAGTATGGGTCTTTGTATCTTCGATATAGATAACCTTTCCTTCTGCCTCAAATTTCCCGTTTTTCAGGATGAAAGGCACGTTGCCGTACTGGGAATCGTTGCCGATGTCGGTGATGCCGATACGGTCGCCGGCAGTCCAGGTGGTTCCGCTGGCGCGGGTGGCGGGGGCGATGTCGGCGGTAAACTGGGCGGCCACGGGGTCACCGTTCAGGTTCTCGTTGTCGTTGTTGCAGGCTGCCAGTGCGAGGGCGAGCATCGCAAGTGCAAAAAATCTTGTCTTCATTATATTCTGTTATTATATTAGTTAAATTCCATTTCAATAATTGCTGCACCTTAGCAAAATCAAAGCAAGCTTTGCTTCTGCGTTCGGTTTGCTAATTATTTACAAATCGGCATTTACATCATCACCTTTCACTTCTTCCCAGCCGTTGATTTCGACTCCGTCCACTTCCATGCCTTCGGGAGTCTCAACCAGCGTTCCGCCGAGGGTCAGCGATTCGCCCTTTCCGGTGTTGAACCCCTTGAGGGCTTCCGTGATGTCGCTTTTCAGCGTCGTGGGGGTCGGGTTGCCGTCCGCATAGCGGATTTCACCCGTCAGCAGTTGTTCCGTGCCGGTCACACCCAGCAGCCGCACCGTGGCTTTCCACTTGCCGGCATCGTCACCTTCGGTTATCTTGGTGAAGGGCAGCACGACGTTTGAAGCGGCTCCGTAGGTATCGGTAGCGAAATCGAGAGTTCTGGCTGCACCCGTCAGATGGGCAACAATCTCCGTGATGCGTCCGGCGGCATCCCCCGTCGGTTTGATGATAAGCGTCAGTTCGCGTACCTGCTGCTTCATTGCGGCGGTCAGCGGATAGTCCTTGTCTTTCTCGATGCTCACCTGTTTCGTATAGGTGAAGAACCATCCCGGGGCATTGTTCACAAAGGCATCCGTTCCTGCCCGGTTTCCCGTGGCTGCGGCAATGGTGGCGGTGGTACCATTTACCATGATTCCTTCAGCAGGGTTCCACACCGCAAGGGTGTAGCTGCCCGGAGCAAACAGATGGTTGGGGGCATGGGTGGCGGAAGTCTCCGTACCCGTATAGTCACCCATGGTAACCGTCCATGTGGTAGGTATGTCGATACCCTCACCGCGTGCCGACCAGTCGGCTGTCACCGCAATCTTCCCATAGTCGGGATGCGGCGTGTCATAAAGCGTGTCCTTCACGCAGGAAGAGAGCAGCACGGCGGCTGCCATTCCTACCATATTTATATATTGTCTTGCTTTCATACTCTATTCCTCCGTATTAGAATAACTTCCATACCAATGTCACACCGGCGTTGATGGGGCCACACCAATTTTTTGTCTCGTTGCCACAGCGCACGCGCACACCATCGATGACTTCATATTTTTCGAAATCGGCATTCAGGTAGCCCAAACCGAGGTTGAAATCAAGATCTAATGCCTTGTTTAGTCGCAGCTGATAGCCGGCGGTGATGCCGCCACCCATCAGGTCGCCCTGCTTGCCTGTTTCGGAAAGCTTGTAGTTGAACTGTCCAGCCTTGAACATCGCGCCCAGATGCCAGGCTTTCTTCTCACCCATATAGTAACGTACTTCCGGAGCCACTTCCCAGAGTGCATAGCGGCGGTCTTTGTCACTCCAGCTCCAAGAAGTCCACGAGCCGTTTACGGCAATGCCCCACGATGGACAGATGCGCCATTCAAGTCCTAAATCTGGTGTCAAGGTAGCCCAGCGCAGCAGGTTGGCACGCAGGGAGAGATGATAATCAGTTGTGATTTTGGTTTCCGACAGCGTGTCGGCAAGTGTATTTTGTTGAGCGGTTTTCTCGGCTTCTGCCTTTTCAGCGGCAAGTCGGGCTTCTTCCGCCTTGCGCTGCTCTTCGGCAAGCCGTTCCTGCTCGGCACGCTTCTCGGTTTCTAAGCGTTCGGCTTCCGCCTTGCGTCGTGCTTCTGCTTCCGCATCCGTCACGGCTGTTTCCTTTACCGGTACCGTCAGGCGCACGGTGACAAAATCACCCTCTGTCACATGATTGCGGGTAATGAAGTTTTCTTCCTTGATTTTCGCTCGTGTAATCAGTTCTGATTTCACACGGTTGGCACGAATCTTCGCTGTTGCAAGGTTCTTGACTTCACTGCTCTGCGAATTGCAATATCCGTCAACCAATAGCGGCAGTTTGCCGTCAAGAATTGTTGCTTTGTTGTTTTCGATACATTCCAACAGGCGGGCAAGTTCCGTGTCATTGCCATTCCAAGGCACGTAGAACATGTCCTTCTGCGTAACGAACCGGAAGGTGTAGGTCGTGTCTGCTTTCTGCTGCGCAATGACAGGAAAAGTTACCGTCATCAGCCACAGAAACAGGGTGAGAAAAGTGATTTTTCTGCTCATATAAACTTGAATTTATTATCTTTGTCTTCTCCAAAGGTAATAAATGCCATTCAGCGCCCAAAATATTACAAAAACTTTTTCTGTTGAAATACAGCGTTTTATAAAAATTGTCGTTTGAGCACTTTTCAAATTGTCGTTTGAGCACTTTTTTTGTCGAATTAGCACTTTTTTGTCGCTTGAGCACTTTTTGAAAATGAGCTTCTGAGACCTTTTTCATCGGCTTTTTACCACACAAATTATTCCAGATTTGCTTTTTTCCACTTGCCAGGCGTACATCCTTCCTTCTCTGTAAATGATTTGATAAAGTTACTGCGGGAAAGAAAACCGGAAGACTCAGCCAGCTTCTGTATATTGATTTCCGGATGCTCCTTCAGTATGTTTTTCGCATACTCCAACCGGAGACCGGTTATCCATTCGCGGAATGTCATTTTATACGTAGTCTTGATATAAGCGGAAAGATAGGTACGGTTCGTATGAAGTATTTCGGACAGTTCTTTTATGGTAAGTCCCTGCTGGACATAGCCGTCTGTCTTTATCCAGTTGGCCACTTTCTCTATAATTTCTGTATAGGACACTGGAACTTCTTTCTCAGAAACTATTTCAGGTTCTGTTTCCGTATCTGTCAGAAGTTCTTCTTCAGACTGTATATCTTGCTCAAAAGCATTTTCCACCTGTTCATAGAACAGCAGGTAGTTCTGATAGCTGTAGAAAAGATAGCTGTAGAACGGTATTGACGACAAAATCCAGATAAAAACATATTTGTCTGGCAGAAATGTCAGCAATCCGCATCCGACACCGAAGATAACAGCCCAATAAGTGAATATGGAAAGCCATTCGATATATGTGCCTATATCATCCGCCTGAGTTTCATTGAAAATCCGAATGGCTCTACGATATGCAATTATGACTCTGCGAGCTAAAACGATTCCAAAAACGACTAACCATACAGCTAAAGCAAATAAAGAGATTTTTTGCATGATTCCGCTTGGCAACAGGAACAACACAACTCCGGAAAGAGTTGAGAATATAATCCATAAAATGATATGTGTCCACACACGCCGTTTGGTAATGTAAAAACGATCAAGCAACATTATCAATGCCGAACTGAACAGAGAATAGCACAGGAAGTATGTGGACATGTTCATCAATATGGCAGAATCCGCATTTTTGAATCGGATACCAAAGAAGAAATGTACCGAATAGTTTGCCGAAAGCAGTAGCATAGCTATACCCATAATCTGTCGAGAGCGGAGATAATTCTTGAAAATTTTCTTTTCAGGAGTCTTTGCAAACAAAAAATAAAAGCCGAAGAATAACATCAACGGCAGTGCGGTATAAAGTGAAAAACTGTATATAGATGGTTCCATTGTTATGCTTATTTGATTTTGATACAAAGTTACGTCTTTTTCTTCACAAATAGACACATAATCTATGATTTAACGTTATAGATTCGGTCATATTAGATTGAAAAATTATTAGAATTAAAGCCAGTGGTGAAAAATTCAACCACTGGCTTTTTCTGTCAAGACTTCGATATTAAAGTTTTACACCTTTGGATTCCGATAAACCGGGTCTCCCTATAATTAAATGACTGCGTACAAAGTCCACGTGCGGGCTTTCCGGCTGTTGTTCCGTCTGTTTTTTCTCGTTGCCTTGCCGGTTCTCTTCTGTGTTTTCCTGAGCCGGAGCCAGCTCAAGCTGTATCTTGCGGTCCAGTGCGGCGAGTTCGGACTTCAGCTGTTTCAGCTCGTCCTCCTTCTTCCACACCTTGCCCGCTATCTCCTGCAACTGCGGAATCTCCTTTTCCAGCACTTCGTTCTTAGATTTGTACTGGTCGATGATGGTCGGAATCCTCTCCAATGCGTTCAGAAAGTTTCGTGCGGCAGCAATCGGGTCTGCCATCGCCAGATGCCCGTTGTTGTAGGTGTACTTGTAGTTCCCCTCCACCACGAAGCGGTTGTCGGTGAACTCCAGACCTTCTTTGAGTGTCCTCTCGCTGACCACCTTTATCGGAAAGCCGTAAAGTTCCCCGACAGCCTTGTACAGTCCACCAGTCGTGGCGTTCTTGGCGATTTCCTGCAAACGCTTACCGATGACCTTCTCATCCGTTGAATCCACGCCGTCCACCTTGACAAGATTAAGGCGGCTGCCTTCCTTATCAGTCTGCACAACGGAAAGAAAACGGTTCCAGTCTTCCGTCATGGCTTCGATGAAAGCCGTGTTGTTGCGCAGTTCTCCCGTCTTGGATTCCAGCTTGAACTCCGAATCGCGCTTGCCCTTGTTGAACGACTTGCGTTCCCCTTCGAGCGAGGCGATACGCTTCTCTAATTTCGCCTTATCCAAAAGGTCGGTATTGCCGGAGAGCAACGCCATATACTCCGAGAAGTTCATACCCGATTTTTCGTCCATTGCTCCCTCGTCGATGGTACGTGCGCCCATCGCTCCACTTTTGAGCTGCGATATGAACGTCTGCTTGCAGTGCAGCAGATTGAACTTGTAGCTGTCCAGCGACTTTTCCACCGCGTAGATGATGATATCCACGTTGTTCTCGGCAAAATGCTTAGCAATCTCGTTCCCGGCTCTAACACCCCGTCCGTCACGCTGTTGCAGGTCGGACGGTCGCCACGGTGTATCAAGGTGATGGATGGCGACGCATCTTTTCTGCGCATTCACGCCCGTTCCGAGCATACTTGTGGAGCCGAACAGCACTCGCACTGTCCCTGCGTTCATGGCATCTATCACCGCCTTACGAGCCTTATCCGTCTTACACTCCTGAATGAAGCGCACCTCACTTGCCGGTATGCCGTAATCCTCCACCAACTTGCGTTTTATCTCGCTGTACACGTTCCATCCTTCCCCCGGCTGATATGTACCCAAGTCGGAGAACACGAACTGCGTTCCTTTGTGCGCATCGTATTTGTGGTAATACTCCGCTATCATTTTGGCGCAGTGGCTCGCCTTGTTGTCGGAGTGGTCTTCGTAATTGGGGTCTATCATGCGCATATCCAAAGCCATCTTCCGCGCGTAGTCGGTAGCGATGAGCATCTTAGCCTTCTCTTCCGTTTCAGACAGCGGCAACCTGCCCAACAACGTCGCGTCACCTGTCTTGGCAAATTCCATCAGTTGTTTGATGAAATACTCTTGGTCGGGTGTAGGCGGTATGTGGTGCAGTATCTCGTTCTTGTGCGGACGATCCACACCCACGTCCTCCGCCGTGCGGTAGTCGGTGATTTCGTTGTAAAAGGCGGCAAGCTCCGGCACTTTGATGAAGTAGCGGAAACGCTCCTTCTGCACCACGTTGTTTGTCACGTTGAACTCGAAGTCGGTCGTCTTCTTGGCGAAGATAGCCGCCCATGCGTCGAAACAGCGGATGTCCTGCCGTTCCAGTTCCTTCGGGCGCAGGTACTTAAAGAGCAGGTACAATTCCGTCAGACTGTTGGAAATAGTCGTGCCGGACAGGAACGTAGCCCCTAAGTCTTTGCCCGTACGCTCCTGTATAGTTCGTATGGCAAAAAGCATATTCAGGGCTTTCTGGCTCCCCTCCGAGTTTCCCAACCCCGCCACACGGTCATGCCGGGTGTTGAAAGTCAAGTTCTTGAATTGGTGGCTCTCGTCTATGAAAATGTGGTCGATGCCCATCTGTTTGAAGTCCACCACGTCATCTGTGCGCGACTTGATGGCGTGTTCCACTTTCTCCAGCTTCGCCACAAGGTTGTGCTTGCGCTTCTCCAATCCTTTCAGCATCGCCCGCGACACGTTCTTGCCTTGCTGCCGTAAGACTTCGAGGTTTTCCTCCACCGTGTCAAGCTCCGCTTGCAGGATGCGTTGCTGCAACTCCGGTGACTGCGGTATCTTGCCGAACTGGTCATGCGACATGATGACGCAATCATAGTCATTGTTTTTGATGTTGTTGAAGAAACGCACACGGTTGGCGGTCGAGAAATCCTTTTCCGAAGCGTAGAGGATGCGGGCATTCGGATAGGCAGCTTGATAAGTGGCGGCAATCTCCGCGACATTGGCTTTCAGACCAATAATCATCGGCTTGTGCGCCAAGTTCAGACGCTTCATTTCATGCGCTGCAATACAAATTATCAGTGTTTTACCTGTTCCGACTTCATGGTCGCATATTCCGCCGCCATTCTGTTTTATCATCCAGACGCAATCCTTCTGCGACGGATAAACGCTTTGAATACCCCGGCTTGCCAATCCTTTCAGATTGAGGTCGGGGAAAGTCTGGTGCGAGCCGTCATACTTCGGGCGTACGAAACAGTTGAACTTGCGGTTATACATTGTCACGAGCCGTTCCTTGAACTGCGGCGACTGCTCTTCCAACCATTCCGAGAACCCGTTGCGGATTTCGTCAATCTTGGCGTTGGCGAGCTGTATGCCCTCGCTGTCACGCACCTTGATGTCGTTGCCGTTCTCATCTTTGCCAATACTTTTCATCATGTCGGGACAGGTGTTGTGCAAAGCGTGTTTCAACAGGTGCATACCGTCATAGTTCCGGTAATAGCCCTTTACCAGAAACTCGTCCGTGATCTTCATGGTGCGGTAGCCGCACGCCACGGAAAACTCGTCCATGCTGGCGGAATAGGCGATTTTCACGTCCGTGTCGAAAAGATGGCTCATGTAGGCGGCATACACGCCCGTGGGAATCCAGCGTTCACCGAAGTTGAAGTCGAGGTCTTCAAAGGCGATACGCTGCGGCTCGGCTTCCTTCAAAGCCTCCAAAGCCTGTTTCACTTCCGGCAATCTTTCGCTTTCCAGATTATTTTCCATCCATGCCTCTATACGCTCCGCCTTCTCTATCACGTTTCCCGCGATGAAGCGGTCTTTAATCTCGTAACCGGTTACGAGCGGATTGTAGAAGATACGCCCCTTGAGGGCATTGAGAAGCTCCTCTTCCGTACTGTCTGTTATCCCCCGCATATAGTTGAGATTGACCGTACCATACTTGTTGAGCGATGCAGACAAGGCTTCTTCCGGAGAACCGACGTTGGCATGGTTCTCCACCGAGAAGGAAACGGGACGGTCGAAGATGTCCGCTTTGACGAACTTGCCGTCCTCCGCACGTTCCAGCGAAAGGATGTCGCGCCCTCCGGCGTCCATCATCACCAGTTTCACGTTCTGTTTGGCGTTGAGGTTGCCATAACGCATGACAAACTCGTCGTAACAGGTGTTCAGGTGTTCACGCCAAGGTACATTTTCCTCACGTCTGTTCGATTCATAGCGGTACAACCGCTCGTATGCGTCACGGAGCGATACATACAGCAACGCTTTCTCTTTCTGATAACCGGTTAGTCCAAGCGGCTGGAAGGTTGCACCGTAGGGAGTAATGTCCTTCAGATAACCGATGTCGCGTGCCCTGTTTGCCACCAGCGACCCTTCACGCAGGTGCATTTCCGGCGTGCGGTGATAGGGACGCGGCGTAAGGTCGAGGGCTTCTTTTTTCGGCTTTTCCGTTTCAAATTCCGGGAACAGGGAAGTGGCAACCGTTTCGGAAGTAGGCACAACTTCTGCCGGTGTTTCAGGTTGCTTTATTTCTTCCGTTTGTTCCGGCTTTTTATCCATATTGTCCGAAGAAGGCGCAAAAGCAGGGTTCAACGTGTCTTTGATACCCATCTTTTTCAGTTGTTCCTGCCTGTGCCGTTCTGCCTCAAGCCGTAGGGCCTTGCGCCGTTCCGCTGTCAGACTCATCATTGTCTCATAGAAGCCGTTGATGGGAGGATTGGTTTCCCAATCCAGAGTGGCGTAAATGTCGTCCGGGTCGTTTGGCTTTTCGGCATTTTCCGGCTTTTCTTCCTTATTACCGTTTACCGGCTTGGCGGCTTCAACGGGTGGAGTAACTTTGACCTGCGGTTTAGGCGTGGACGGCATAGGCTTCGGCTTGCTTTCCTTTTTCGCTGCCTTTTTCTTTTTTGCCGGTTCCTCTATGGGCATACCCCAAAGGTCGAGCAGGGTAAGCTGCACGGCTGACGAATGGTTGGGTTGGCGCGGCTCAATCTCCGGCTTTTCCTCTATGGGCTGTGCCTGCGGCTTCTCCACTCCCTTGACAGGCTCAATTACAGAAACGGGGGCTATTACAGAAGGTGATACCTTTTCTGTTTTCGGAGCAGGTTGCACTTCCGCAGCCGTGCTTTCCTCCTTTGTCGGATGCAGGCTGTGTTTCTCATACAGTTTCCTGTCAAGTTGTTGCAGTTCTATTTTCAGATGCTCCCGCAAGTCTTCCGCCAGTTGTGCGATGTCCCCACGGTGCAGGAGTTTATAGGCTGGTTTCCCGTACGGGTCGGTACTTCTGATCAAATCCGTGTGTGAAAGCGAGCCGATGCTCCATACATACCCATTTACGGAAGTGCCGATAGGGGTCTGTTCGGTCTGCACGAAGAGTTTTTCGTTGTAATACAGTTCACCATTCTTTCCGCTGTTCTTTTGCAGGATAATCAGGTCGCTGCCCACCTCCGTTCCCGCGTTATCCGTAAAGAGGTTGTTCGGCAGGCGGGCTACGCCCACCAGATTGGTATGGTTCATCATATACTCGCGTATGGGCGCGTTGGTCGGGGCATCCAGTACCCCCTGCGAGGTGATGAACGCCACGATTCCGCCTTCACGCACCGCGTCAAGGCTTTTCAGGAAAAAGTAATTGTGTATCGTCCGTGCCGCCGAGTGCCTTGCAGGATCCTTGCTGCCCGAAAATTCCGGGTCGAACACCGCCACATCGCCAAACGGTATATTGGAGACAGCCAAATCAAAATGGTTCATGAACGGCTTTTCTATCTTCTCGAAGCCCTGTACCCTTACTTTCTGTCCGGGATGCAGGTGCTTCAGTATCTTGCCCGTCATCAGGTCTTTCTCAAAAGCCATGATGTCCGCGTCCGGTCTGTTCTCCAGCACGGCGTCCACGAATGCACCGACACCTGCCGACGGCTCCAGCACCCGGTCGGGACGGATGCCGTGTTCATGCAGCACGTCCGCGATGGTCCCGGTTATCTCCGGCGGGGTATAGAAGGCGGTCAGCACGGACTGCTTCATGGCATCCATATACCGTTTGTACTCCGTCTCGTCTTTTGTGTTCTCCCGCAGCAACCTGTGCAGTTCCACGGTAGGGGCAAACAGTTCGAGGTCGGACTTCGCCCAGTGGACGGCATCCGTCAGTTCCCTTGCAGGGTTGAGTATGCTCTTCAGTCCCCCGAAACCGCAATAACGCTCTAACAAGAGCCGTTCGCGTGCGGTGGGTGTGCGCTGTTCCCTGTCAAGGAGGAATGCCGTCCGTATCGCCTCGATGTTGTCCCTCAGCCTCTGTTTGCGGTTAAACGCCATACTCTTCGATATAGAGGATGACGGCTCCCGTCAGCTCCGTGTAGAGCAGGTCATATTCGGGCGACAGGGCGAAATTGTCGTCCGAGAGGTCATAGATGGAGAATACGTTTCCGACAAGCGGTAGCAGCTTCTGGGTAAAGGCTTCACATTTTTCTCCCGGTACTTCACCCGCAAATTCGTTCTCCACGACTTCGCGCAGGATGGCGTGCCTGGAGTAGCGAAGGCCCTCCGTCAGCACCTTCATCGCCAGTTCCTGCGCCCCGTCGGCAGGATAGCCTTCGAGCCTTGCCCGTTCATACGCTTCGGCGGCACGGTCGGTTCTTTCTCGGATGAAGGCTTCATCGGCTGCCTGTTCGAACTTGTTCGTGGTGAGGTAGTCCAGCAGGTACAGACCGTAATAGGAAAAGTCGGTCCGACCCTCGTTTTTCTTCTTGTTGTTCATTTCTTTGGAATTTAGTGGATTGATAATGATGATAGGGATAATCGTTGGAAAACGAGAAGAAAAAGGCACCCGGTATCCCTCCGAGTGCCACCACTAAATCCAAAGTATGAGTGTAATCCGGTATCGAAGAACAATTCATTACTCTGAACCAGTGGCAAAGTTAAACATTTATTTTCTTCTTTTCGCAGAGGTCGCTTTACTTTTCCTTTCTGGGAACACGAAAACCGTGTTATAGTCCCCGTCAAAGGCGACTACGGCATCAAAACTCTTGCCCTGCTTGCTCTTGAATCCTTTGAGCAGTTTCGTGTGTCCGTCGGTGAGCAGGTTTTTGATTTCATCATCAGAGAGGGTGCGGTTTGCTTTCAGGCGGAACACGGGCAGACCGCACTCCGCGTTGTCGCAGCGGACGACCTTGCCGTAAAACTGCATCGTCCCCGCTCCGCACTTGGGACACTTGCAGCCGGAATCCCTGCGGGCGAACAGCTTGTCGCACGACAGCAGTTCGGAGGTAATCTCCCGCGTGTACGCCTCTATCTTTTTGCGGAAGTCATCGGCGGGCAGTTCCCCACGCTCGATGCGTGCCAATTCCTTTTCCCATTCGCCCGTCATGGCGACATCGGCAATACGCATCGCCTTCACGACCGAGTAGAGGGCAAGCCCTTTTTCGGTGGGGACAAGCGACTTCTTGCAGCGTTCCATATAGCCGCGCTTGAAAAGCGTTTCGATGATGGACGCACGGGTGGCGGGCGTGCCGATGCCGCAATCCTTCATAGCCTGCCGCAATGCGTCGTCCTCTATCTCCTTGCCAGTCGTTTCCATCGCGGACAGCAGGGTGGCTTCGGTATGCAGCGGCTTGGGTTTGGTCTTTCCCTCCGTGATGGAGGCGGCTTTCAGTGCCAGCGTGTCGCCTTCCTGCCAACAGGGAATGGCGGCGGTTTCCTCTTGGCTGTTGTTCTCTTCTCCATTCTCCTTGCCATAGACGGCACGCCATCCGGCTTGCCTGATGATGCTGCCTTTTGCCACGAACTCCACTCCGGCACACTCTGCCGTGACGGTGGCAGTGTCCTTGACGCATTTTTCGGAGAAAGCCTCAAGCATGCGCCCGGCTATCATGTGATAGACGGTGCTGTCCTCTTTGGAGAGGAACAGCGGCTTCTCGCCCGTGACGAGCAGGGCATGGTGGTCTGTCACCTTGCCGCCGTCCAGGCTGCGGCGTGTCGGCACGGCTTTCGGCTGCAACTTGCCCTTCCATTCGGGCAGGCTGCCGATGAAGGCAAGCAGCTTGGGGATTTCCGCGAACACGTCTTCGGGAATGTAGCGGCTTCCGGTTCGCGGATAGGTGATGAGCTTCTTCTCGTAGAGCTTCTGCGCGATTTCAAGCGTCTGTTCCGCCGTGAAGCCATGCTTGGCGTTGGCTTCCTTCTGGAGCGTGGTCAGGTCGTACAGGAGCGGTGTTTCCTCCGTCTTCTCCTTGCGTTCGGCTTTCGTGACGGTGGCTGTGCCTGCCGACTTCACCTTATTATACAGTTCCGTCGCGGACTCTTTCTCTTTCCATTTTTCGGAAGAGGAAAACTTCACCGTTCCTTCATCGCAGCCGTCCGTTGCGATATGGAGCTGCCAGAAGGCTTCGGGGGTAAAGCGGCGGTTCTCCCAATAGCGTGCGCACACCATCGCCAACGTGGGTGTCTGCACCCGCCCGACGGAATACGTGCCGTGTCCGGCGGCGATGGAGAGAGCCTGCGTGCCATTGATGCCCACGAGCCAGTCGGATTCGCTCCGCGCTTTGGCGGCGAGGTAGAGGTTGTCATACTTGCTCCCCGCTTCGAGGTTGCGCAGTCCATCGCGGATGGCCTTGTCGGTAAGCGAGCTTATCCAGAGGCGCACGAAAGGGGTGGCGCATCCTATGTAATGGTAGAGGTATCGGAAGATAAGTTCGCCCTCGCGACCGGCATCGGTCGCCACGATGATTTGCTCACTGTCATTGAACAGGCGGGTTATGGTTTTTATTTGTGCCACTACGCCGCTGTCGGGTTTGTAGCCCTTCTCAGCCTTTACCTGACGGGGTATGAGCGTGAAGGAGTCGGGGATGACGGGCAGGTTGTCACGGACAAAGCCGCGTATGCCGTAACCGTCGGGCATGGCAAGCTGGACGAGGTGCCCGAATGCCCATGTCACGGCGTAGCCGCCTCCCTCGAAATATCCTTCCTCTCTCTTTGTCGCGCCCACGATACGGGCGATCTCACGTGCCACAGACGGCTTTTCTGCAATGATTGTCTTCATATTTTTCTGTCGTTTTGAATTTTACAAATGTTACTTCGGATTTAGTGGCGGACACCGGATTACATCTTCATGCCCTTATTGTTTTTCTTTTGCGGCTTCTCCTGCTGCTGTTGCTGTGCGGTGTCCTTCGGGGCGGTCTGTCCCTTCCGCAACGGCTCCTTCAGGTTCTTGGTAGCCTCGTTGGTCTTGCCCTCGCTGTTCACCGCCACCTGCGTGCGGCTCTCGTTGGAAGGCGCGATCTTCTGCGCGTTGTCGGGGTTGGTGTCGTAGCGGTACGGGCGTCCCTTCTCCGGGTTGAACCTGATGTACATCGTGGCGTGGAAGCCCTGCTTGTCGGTCACGTTCTCCAGTTTCACGGCTTTGCCAGCCACGTAGTCGGCTTTCTGCTGCTCGGTGAAGTCCACGCCGCTCCATTTGCTGATGGGGCGGATGCTGCCGTCGGCGTTCGTCCACGTGTTGCGGCGTTGCTCCTTGTTCGTGTTGGCTGTATTTTCCGTACCCTGCGCCTGTCCCTGTGCGGGGTTGTTCTTGGCTTCCTGTGCTTGTGCGGCACGTGGCGACCTGCCGGTTCCCGGCACGAACTCCACGCCGCGCTGCTCCACGTTCACTTGCAGGGTGGTGACGAACTTCCTGCCGTCCTTGCGTTCGATGAGTTTGTCGCGCACAGGCAGCCCGGCACGCAGCATGTCCTGCTCCTGCTTGGTGATTTCCGTCTTGCCGATGCGCTCCGGTATGCGCACCTTGTTTGCCGGGACATCCGTGATTTCGTTCGTCTTGCGGTCGATGCTGACGAACGAGGGGATGATCTCGCCCGTTTCCCTGTCCACGAGGTCCACAACCCTGCCGAGGTTGCCCGTTTCGCGCAGGTTCTTCCGGTCGTCGTCGGAGAACTTGTGTTCCTTGTACTCGTCGAGTTTCTGCTCCTTGCGGATGAAGTGCGGCACAAGGCTGACGTTGCCCTCGCCGTCCTTCTTGAAGGAGAGGCGGGCATCCAGCTCGAAAGCTTCTCCGCCGAAATTGGGCGACACCCTCACCAAGTCGGACTTGCCGTAGTTGAGCATCCTGTCAAGGTTGCCCGACTTTTCAAGGTCGTCGCGCTTCACGCCCCATTTCTCCTCCAACTCCTTCCAGTTGATCTTGCTCTCGTCGATGGGTTGGTAGCCCCGGTTGCTCTGCGCCTGCTGCGGGTTTTCCTGATTCTGTTCGTTTTTCTGTTCCATTTCTTCCTGTTTTTTAGGTTCGTCATCTTGTTTCTGTCCCGGTTGTTCCTGCTTTTCGGCGGACTGCTCCTCCTGTACTTTCTTTTCGTAGCCGGAGGTGTCCACCTTGTGGGGCGCAAGCATCTCCTTGTTGCCCTCGGGGTCTTTCAGCAAGTCCTTGATAACTTCCAGCAGCTTGTCGGCTTGGTCCGCCGCGACACGGTAGAAACCGAAGCGGCTGGGTTCCTTGCACTGCCGGAAGAAGTTTTTAAAGAAGTTGTCCAGCACGTCTCCGTGCCTGTCGAATTGCAGGAAACTCTGCGCGTTCTCCGCCTTTGCGGGGGTACGCTTGGGTGAGCCGTCGGCGTTAAGCCCGGCTACCACGCTAATCTCGCCCGTCTTCTCGTCGCGGACTATCAGCACGTCTTTTTCTGTTGTTTTCTTTGCCATTTGAAAAATGTTTTAATGGGTTATTTATTAAAGAAATTATGGATACGCGCCTTGTAGAAGGCTATATCTTCCTTGCGGAAATCCTTTACGTGTTCGGAGAGGAATGTCAGTACGTCCTCCTCGCTGTAATAGGTCTTTTTGCCGAGCGTCTTGTACGGCAATGCACCGATGCTGCGGTAGCGTTGCAGTGTGCGCTTGCTTATCTGGAGCAGCATGCACAGGTCTTGGTTGTCGAACATCCTGATACTTTCCATCGGGTTTGGGGCTTTGCCGGACGGTCGCAGGGAGAGCAGCAGCTCGTCCTGACGGTCGAGCCGTTCCATCAGCTTCTGCATCCAGTCCTCAAAATTGTTTCGTGTAAGCAGTTCCATATCTTATGTCCTCCTTCCTTTGGGTTTGCCGCCCGTGCGCAGCGTGTGGTTGCGTTTCAGTTCCGTCAGTGTCGCTGCATCTTCTGCCACGGTGCAGTCTGCGAGCAGGCGGTCTATTTCCGACCGGCGGTAGCGGCATTTACCGCGAAGCACGACATAGACGATGCGTTGCTCGCTGCGCATACGCTGGAGGGTACGGGTACTCACGTTCAGCAGGTGCGCCGCCTCGCGGGTGGTGAGCAGCATGTCGGAAGACTCTCCCTTCCTCTCACCGGAAACGGCACGCACATAGACCGCTATCTCGGCTATCTGTTCCGTCAGGGCGGTGAAGGCGGAACTTTCAATCGTTATCACTTTCATATTTTGTCCTTTCTTTTGTTTCTGCGGCAAAATTCGGCAATAAACAAAAGGGGCTTTAACAACTCATTACGTGACTCACGTAAGATTTTCTTTGAAAGTGACTCCGTAACCCGGACAACCGGCGCAACAAGCTGCCGTATAGCGGAAAACGGCACGCATTCAAGGCGGCTGCGTTACCTTTGCGGTAAATCATTAAATGTTTTGGTATATGGAAATCGTATCTATCGAGAAAAAGACCTTCGAGATGATGCTGGCGTCATTCAACGCCCTCTCGGAGAAAGTCGCCGCCCTCAGGCGCAAAAGCGACGGCGGGCGGCTGGAAAGGTGGCTCACGGGCGAGGAGGTCTGCGGGCAGTTGAGAATCAGCCCGCGCACGTTGCAGTCATTGCGTGACAGGCGGCTTATCGGCTACTCGCAGATGAACCGCAGGTTCTATTACAGGCCGGAGGAGGTCAGGCGGCTTATTCCGCTTATCGGCACGATCTATCCCGATGGAAAATGACTCTGTTTTTATTAACCACTTAATCCGATGTTATGATGAACGAGAACAACGAGGTTTTCTCAATGGAGGACGAGCCGGTTGCCACCGCGATACAGAATATGCTCAAAGGCTCCAAATGGCTCTCCGCATTTTTGGAAAGTTACCGTCCGCCACTGGACGGGGAACATTACCTGACGGACAGGGAGGTGGCGGAAATGCTCCGGGTAAGCCGCCGCACCTTGCAGGAGTATCGCAACAACAGGATGCTGCCCTTTATCCTTCTGGCAGGTAAGGTGCTTTATCCCGAATCTGGACTGCGTGAACTGTTGGAGGCGAATTACCTCAAGCCGCTGGAATAAGGCGGTTGCATGAAAAAAAAGGAAACGGACAGCACCCGATGGTGTTGTCCGTTTCCTTTTTCGTTGTCTGTATGCGTGTTCAGCAATATCTGGTTTTCCCGTTCTGTATGAACATCACGTATGCCTGCCTCTTTTCCTTTGAGAGTGCCTTCTCCACCAGCCACATGCGGAACACGTGTGTATAGTAGGTGTTCAGCCGGAAGGCTACTGGAATGATGATTTCAAGCGAGTAAACATCCGCGTACAGGCCGTTTTCAAGCTGTATGTAGCGGCATACCTCGTAGTCGTTCAGCACGTCCGACTTGCGGACGGCTTTGATGGCGGCGTTCACTGCCGGGACGGTGGCATGGAACTCTTCGGCGATTTCCCCGGCGGTCATCCATACCTCGTTACCGGTTACGCTGACCGTCTTGTCCTCTATAATGATTATGTCACGTTTCATGGCGTCTCTGTTTTAGATGGTACATCCTGCAAATTCCTCGATTTGGTTCAATCTTGCGGCAAGGTTCTCCATGTCTTGGTTGAGCTTCTCTTTGGTTATCTTCGCGTATATCTGCGTTGTCTTTATACTCTTGTGTCCCAGCATGGAACTGACTGTTTCGATGGGTACACCGTTGGAGAGGAACACCGTCGTGGCTGCCGTATGGCGGCTCTGATGCCACGTGATATGCTTGGTGATGCCGCAACGCTTGGCGACGGCACGGATCCCGGCGAGGCACGTGTTGTAGTGGGGAACAGGGAAAATCCTGCCGTTTTCGCACAGCCCGCGGTATTTGTCGATGATTTGTTTCGCAATGTCAAGCAGGCGGATGTTAGACACCACGCCCGTCTTCTGGCGGTTGATGTTTATCCACTCGTGTTCATCGAAGTAGGTGCGGATGTTCTCTTCCGTCAAATTGCGCATATCGGCGAATGACAAGCCCGTGAAGGCGCAGAACAGGTAGAGGTCGCGGTATAGTTCCTGTTTGGCGTTCTTCAGTTTACCTTCCATCAGCAGGCGGATTTCGTCTTTGGTCAGGAAACTGCGTGTCGTTTCCTCCTTCTTGATTTCATACTCCCTGAACGGGTCGCGTGTGAGCCATTCGTTGTTGATGGCGATGAACACCATCGTCCGAAGTGGGCATACATACAGCCACACGGTATTGGTGCAGCAGTGTTTGTCCGTGCGCAGAAACATCTCGAAGTCGGAAATGAAAGCGGGGGTAAGCTCTTTCAACGCGATGTCCTTCACGTGGTAACGGATGTTGAGAAACTCTTGCAGGTGCTTGTAAACGGTCTTGTACTTCAAGAGTGTGCCTTTGGCTTTCATGCCTGCTTCCACCTGCTTGGCATAGTCCTCGTTGTGTTGCTGGAACACCTGCATCAGCGTGTGATAGCGGTGTTCCAGTCCGAGAAAGGCGTTCTTCACCTTCTCTGCCGTGACGAAGTTGTCACGCTCCATGATTTCCTGATAGTGCTTGTTGATGCGCACCCGCATCTTGTCAAGCATGCGGTTCGTTTCGAGTGCCGCCGTGCTTCTGCCCGTGACACGTCCCCCTTTGGTGTCCCACAACTTGGGATCGATGGTCAGTTTGCAACTGAATTGCGTCTGGCTGCCGTCCACCGTGATGCGTCCCATGACGGGAACCGTCCCGTCTTTTTTCACTACCTGACGTTTGAGGTAGTAAATAACTGAAAATGTACTCTTCATCGTCCTTAATTTTTTGTTCAAAATTAGTTGGTGAAGAGCCCTCCTCTGATACGCAAATCGCGGAAGAACGGCGCAATCTTTTTTTGTTACCGGATTTTTTGCGTGAGTTGTCAGTAACTCACTAATCCTTAAGGCCTTGTTTCGTTATTCGTGTCCATTTCGTCACCTATTGGGCGTGGTTACGAACAAGTAACGTAGCTCCGTCTTGATTTGGCTTCGGCGTGGATTGTAATGGCTCTCAGAATAATTGGCAGCGTTAATGAAACCCCTGTAAATCAAATCCATTACCATATTCTTCCGCATTTCACTTTTTTGTAGTAACTTTGCTATTGAAATATACATCTCTTATGAAGATAAAATCACAATGGTTACTCTATTTCAGATTTCATAACTGAAGATGTACATCTCTTATGAAGAGAGGTTTATTTACCATGGAGAATTGGTGGAGTAAATATGCCTAAATCATGGAAAGATTACTTGTAAAAAGTAGAAGGTGTTTTGCAAAAATACTATTAAGCACTTTTTATAGATACTTTCCACAAAATAAACAAATGACATTTTTTTCTCCTAGAGGTGTATTGGTATTTGTTTACAAATATGGAATCAATATGAAAGCGAGAAAAATCTTACTTGTATTCCTGATACTTTATGGGGGATACGTCTCAGCACAAGAAGTACGGGATTCGGTAAAAATCTATTTCAGACAAGGGTATTCCGTATTGGAACCATCCCGTAGAAATAACAAAGAAGCGTTAGACCGGATTGCGGACAGTCTACGGACAAGCTATGCGGATTCCGTTTATCAATTGAAACGTATTCAGGTAGTAGGTGGTGCATCCCCGGAAGGCAGTATCCCTCTGAATAGACGTTTGTCAGTAAAGCGTGCCAATGTGTTGTTCAATTACCTTTCACGCTATGGAGAATTACCCGATTCTTTGAAAACTAATGTGTTCCTCGGAAGAGACTGGAATGGTCTGATCCGTCTTGTGAGTGATGATCCGGAACTGCCATACCGGAAAGAAACGCTGCATTTATTGCATGAACTGGCAGAGGATGCGGCAAATGACGATCTTTCAAAAGGTGACCATTTGCGGCGGATACAGCAGCTGCGTGGCGGAGTGCCCTATTGGTATATGTATAAAAAACATTTTCCAGAGTTGCGTGCCTCCCGGTTATACCTGTGGTATGAGAAAGTATGGAATCCTATCGCTCCCATGCCAATGCCTTCCATTGAACTGCCTGTGCCCGAGCCCGAACCGGCAGGACCTCTACCTCTCGTTCCATATATGCCTCCGCAGCCACGAAACCTGTATCTTGCTGTGAAGACAAATATGCTGTATGACGCATTGCTTGTACCGAATATCGGTGTGGAACTTTATCTAGGCAAAGCCTGGAGTGTAGGTGCCAACTGGATGTATGCCTGGTGGAAAACAGACCGGCGACACTGGTATTGGAGAACTTATGGCGGTGACATAGCCATTCGGAAATGGTTCGGTAAAGCCGCCAAGGAAAAGCCTCTTACCGGACATCATGTGGGACTTTACGGGCAGATTTTTACTTATGATTTTGAAACAGGGGGAAAAGGCTATATGGGTGGAAAACCCGGAGGAACACTTTGGGACAAAATGAACTATTCCACAGGTGTGGAATACGGCTACTCGCTGCCGGTGGCATACAGACTGAACATTGACTTCACTATCGCTGTCGGGTATTGGGGAGGGACCTATTACGAATATACTCCGGTAGACAACTGTTACGTATGGCAGGCTACCAAGGAACGGCACTGGTTCGGTCCTACTAAGGCGGAAATATCGCTGGTATGGCTGATTGGCAGGGGAAACTTCAATAAAGGGAAAGGAGGCGGACGATGAAAACCGGAATACGAATGACTGTTTACGCACTGCTGGCCATGATTCTTTTTTCATGCGAGCACAAGGAACTCTGTTTCCATCATCCGCATGTGGTTACGGTCAGAGTGGATTTTGACTGGAAAAACGCCCCGCAAGCCAACCCGGAAGGAATGTGTGTGTTTTTTTATCCTGAAGAGGGTGGGGCCCCTATCCGGTTCGATTTTGCAGGAAAAGACGGAGGGCCGGTAGAGATTAAAGTGGGAAGGTACAGGATACTCTGTTACAATAATGATACGGAGTCTTTACTGTTCAGAGGAATGGAAGGATTTGACACCCATGAGGGATATACACGGGATGGCAATGTATTTGAGAGCATTTATGGGAACGGTGCCCATTATGCGCCTCCGTCCAAAGGTTCGGAAGACGAGCGTGTCGTTATCTGCCCTGACATGATGTGGGGAAGTAACGCCCGAAATGTGGAAATCACTGAAGCAGGGATAAGTTACGAATGCGTTCCCTTCACAGACAAGGACAAGGTCGAATGGATAGAAAGTAGCGAGCATGTCATCACGCTTTATCCTGCCGAACTGATATGTACCTACACCTATGAGGTCCGTAATGTTAAGAACATGGAGTATATGACGCAGGCCTGCGGATCATTGTCGAGCATGGCTCCCTCCATGCTGTTTGCCAACGAGGAACTGGACAGGGAGTGTGTCACAGTTCCCTTCGAGACGGAACTTCACCCCGAGAGTTCGAAAATGACCGGTAAGTTCTATACGTTTGGTCATCACGAAGAGAATGCCCGTCCGCACAAAATGATGTTTTATGTATGGTATTCCAATAAGGAGAAATTCTATACAACTTTTGATGTGACCGACCAGGTACATAAAGCTCCGGATAGAAAACATGTACACATCATCATTGACAATGCGGACTTTCCGGAACCGCTTCCGGACGAGGGCGGATTTGATGTGGAGGTTGATGATTGGGTGGAAGTCGAAAACGATATCATTATGTAGTTTTTATATTTTTTAATGTTATGCAGACGAAATCAATTCTGATGGCACTATCGGCCATGGCATTGGTAACGGCATGTACCAATGACGAAACGATAGAAATGAACCGAGGTGAAGGTATCAGCTTGAGTGCAGTAGCAGGAAAAGCTACCCGTGCAGGAAGTGAGGCTACCACGACAAATAGTATTGATAACTTCCATGTGTACGCCTTTACACAAGGATTGGAGTATATGAATCACGATGTGACGAGAACCGACGACACATGGACATACGGTGATACCAAATTCTGGCCGGAAACAGATGTGGACTTCTATTCGTATAGTCCGATGGATACGCAGAATGGTAGTGTTAGCATCGAGGTCAAAGGCGACAAGAAAATTGTAGACTATAACGTATCCGGCGATGAAGACCTGCTTTATGCCTTGAACCTGGCTGAAAAGAAAGCCGAACATGAGGGCAAACAACCGGTTACGGTCAACTTCCGCCATGCCCTGTCACAGATTGTATTCAAAATCAAAAATACCAATTCCAACCTGACAGTGTTTGTAGACGGGGTGAAAGTGGATGGAATAGAGAAACAGGGTACATTCTCCTGGCCGACTTTGAGCACTACTACCCAATGGCAGGAAACTGAAAAAGACACGGAAACTGACGACTCATGGGGAACATGGGATATCGCATATAACAAAGAGAACGCAAAGCAGAACGGCTATCCCGCTGAGATTACTCCGATTATGGAACCAGGCTTTACAGGTTCCAAAGATGCATCTGTGCGGGACTTGACTGTTAAAACAGACAATGGCTATAAGGGACTGCTCCTTTTGCCGCAGACATTGAATCCCTGGATTACGAAGACCGGTGGAACAGATGAAAATCCGGAGTACAAAATCACGGGGACAGCACGTGTGCTTGTTAAATGCAAGCTGGTAGATACGGCATCTGATGTACAATTGTGGCCAGACAAGGACTCACAAGAGGAAACCGCATGGGTGGGTGTCTCTCTGGTAGGAGAACCCAAGGACATAAGCGGAAAAACCGAACAAGTCTGGAAACAAGGCAAGCGTTATGTTTATACCCTTATCTTTGGTGAAGGCGGTGGCTTTAACCCTGAAAACCCCGATCCTGAAAATCCGGATCCGGAACCTGTTTTGGTTCCTATCACATTTGATGTGACAGTGGATGATTTTGTTGAATATCCTCAGGATCTCGATGCCAGCGTTCCTGATTCAAAACCCGGAAAATAAACTGAACCGCTGCAAACCTGTCTTTTTCATCCATCAGGTTGCGGAAATAAACAGGCCGGGCGGGGTTGAATGTTCCCCTCCCGGTCACTACTTATTCAAATAAAAAAATAAATGCCTATGCGACTTGATTTTAAAAAGGATTTCCTTCTTGTCACGGCCATGCTGGTCGCTGCCGGCTGTTCCGATAGCATGACGGAAGCAAACAATCCGGAACAACAGGTGCCGATTGCCTTTGGCACACAAGTTGCCACCCGCTCCGTGGTGGAAAGTGACAAGGAGGGTATGGATAATTTTACACTGTGGGGATGGGTACGGGAAAGCGACGGACCGAAACTGTTTTTCGATGCCGCTTCAGTTACTCCGTCGGGAAACTATGGCGAGAAACGTTTCTGGGCTGTAGGCAGGCCTTATGATTTTTTCGCGTTGCATCCGGAAAAAATGAAGGAGGAGGGGATTGCTGCCGAAGTTTCCTGCAACGACAAGGGCGAACTCAGGGTTACGGGTTTTGATTCTTCCGGAATGGGGAAGGATGCCGTGGATTTGATGACGGCAACAGAGACAGATGTGACTTATGAGGGTGGTGGAACGATGGCGCCTGTGCTTCTGGCATTCAAACATGAACTGGCACAGGTGAAATTAACTGTCCGTACCGGGGAGAAGCTGGCGGAAGTGTCGGACATCAGACTTTTTGGTGTGGACTATAAAGGTGACTTGCTGTGGACACCGGAAAACTCGACATGGCAAAGCCGGGTGAACTGTGCGGAAGAGGAAACTCCTTTCGTACGCAGCGGGAGTGTACGGATAGAAGCCGGAAGTAGTGCTACCGTGCTGGATGGCGTGTTGCTGTTGCCACAGCCGGTGACGGAGGATGTGGCGGTAACCTTTAAGTATGCCTATGACGGCAAACCGCTGTCGGAGGCAAAAGAAGCGATAGTATATTTGGATGTAGCTCAGACAACGGAATGGATAAAGTCGAACACTTACCATTATAAAATAACGCTACCTGCCGGTGATGCCGACATTACTGTCAAAGTGAGTGTGGGTGATTGGGACAGCAAGGATATTTCGGCAGATTGGTAATCTCATAAACAGGAAGGAGTAAGATATGAAAATCCTGAAATACTCATATATATGGATATTTGCCGCAACGTCGGGGATAATGACGGCTTGTACACCGGACGAAAAGGAAGGGATGTTTTCCGGAAAGGGAGAACCGGTGACGGTGAAATTTTCAATCGATACAAGGGTGGCAGAAACGGATGATTTCGACTCGCAGGTGAAAACGCTCAGGGTGTATGCTTTCCAGAATGGCAGCCCGGTGGGGTATTATTATGGCGGGGAGGATGTGCCGGCTCATACTTTTGAATGGAAATTGCCGAAGGGAGAAGTCTGGTTTTATGCAGTGGCCAATGAGCAGGAGGCTGGAGAACTGCTTTGCGAAAACAAGGGAGATATTTTTGTGCTGCCCGGTGAGATTGCCGGAGGCGTACATCCGGTTGAGGGGTTGGAAGTGACGCCGGATAAACTGGAGTCCTTGACTTTCAGCCGGCTGCCAGAAGCGGAATATGTGTCGGGCGGAACGGAGACAGGCAAGGATGAAACGGGAAAAATTTACTGTTCTGCCATTGTGCCGATGACCGGTAAGTGTCGCGAAACGGTTGCTAACGACCATCAGGAGATAAAGCTGGTTTTGAAACGAAGCGTGGCGAAGCTGAACCTGTACTTTGCCAAAGCGGACGTGACCGATGCCGGAAAGGGACAGCTCTATATGGGGCGCGGATTGTACCTTTATAATATACCGGAATACGGGTATCTGTTTCCAAAAGAGAAGTACGAATATACGGGAGCTTTCAATTGTCTGGAAGGAGCGGGTGACAGTTCCGATTCCCGGCATCAGAAAAACGGAAAGGTGATTCTGAGTGCGGGGTGGCCGGAAGAACCGGAGAATGCCCCTCAGGAGGGTACCGATGCGTATGAGGAGTACGAACAGAACCTGAAAGAGAAAACCCATATCAACGAGATTAATGCACTGGCACACGCGGGAAATACAGACCCGGAGCAATTTCAGTGGATGCCGGCCAAACCTGTCTATCTCTTTGCCAACCCTAATGGGATAGCCGACCTTTATCCTTCCGCCCCTGCCGGTGACAAGGAGAAAGGATATTATCTGAAAATACTGTCGCATGAACATAAAGTGGGAAGTGACGGTACGGAAGGACATGAGGCTGATATGCAATATGTGGCTTTGCCCGAAGTGGAAGCCAACATGAACCTGCGGCTGTTTTCCGTTATTTCCATGCATGGACACGTGGCTATGACAGCACATTGGATGATTGTTCCGTGGGAAACCGGAGGCGGAGATGTGGAATTTAATTAGGCAGACGAATAACAGACAAAAATATACAGCATGATGAAAAAAACAGTGAATCATATTCTGGCGGCGGGACTGTTGGCGCTCCTGTCGCTTGCATCTTGCACCGATGAGTTCATCGAAGGAAACGACTTGCAGGGAGTAGACCGTGACAAGCGGGTGGAGGTGAGGCTTCCGTTCGGTGTGGGACGTGGCATCACTACCACGATTACAACCCGTGCGGCAGGTGGAGAGATTGATTATGACTCCCAGCTTTCGGGCGTGATGGCTTTTGTATATGAAGCGAAGAGCGACAATCCGGAAGAAAATGAGTTGTTGGCCTATCATCTGTTCTCCAATCCGTCCAATAAGCCGCTGGAAGGCGCTACCGGCGGATGGATTGCCGATAATGACGACCCTACGTGCGGTGAAATCAAGTTCTATGTTCCGGTGGGCGATGTGTATATCTATCTGTTGGGCAATGCGCAAAGTTCGTTCCTTAATTTCTTTCCGGGAGTATCGGGTGGGGATGCGCTGGGCACTCAGGCGGAGTTTTTTGAAAAAGCAACCCCGAAGTGGAACGGAAACATACACAGCGTAGACGGTTATCTGCCGCTTACGGGTATGGTGAACAACAATACAGGATTATGTCATGTGAACGAACAGGGGCAAATCAGTTATACGGATGAAGAGGGAAAAACTCATACACTGTTGCCGGACGGTAAACACGATGAAGACAACTCGTTTGTGCTGAAACGCCTGATGAGCAAGATTACAATGAATATCAGGGAAGGTAAAGGAGTGAAGTTTACGGCGCGAGATTACACGGTTCGCCATATACCTCATTATGTGTCGCCCACCGCACAGGCGTGGACGGAAGAAGAGCGGGACCGTATCCTGGTGGAAGATGCCAAGCCGGTGAATTTCGGTTTACTGGATTCTCTCACTTTTACTATATACCTGCCGGAGAACATACGCAAGGTAAGACCCGGCGTGGAGATTACCGAATACAGGCAGCGGGATAAGGTGGTGAAGACTGCCGACAATAAAAATACGGAAGAGACCGCTCCCGATGATTTTCATGCTGATAATGCCGATAATCACAAAGGGCACTACAAGTTTGAGTTTGCTCCGAAAGCTTCTACTTATATTGAACTGACCGGATGGTTTGAAAATGCAGACAAGACGGTTGCTGCCGATGTCCGTTATTATATCCATTTGGGTAATTTCGGGAAAGACCTCAATCACTTCAGCGTGGAGCGCGACCATCACTATACGTATAATGTAACCATCAACGGAGTGGATGATATAGTGGTGGAAGTGGAAGATGAGAACGAAAAGACTCCGGGAGCGGAAGGAGTGGTGTTCAAGCATGAGGCTTTCGCACATATCGATGCCCATTTTGACCAGGTGGAGATGAAATTCATGCGGAAAGATATTGAGAAGGGTGTCTATCTGTATACCGACACACCTTTCGGGGTCATGGGAGTGATGTATTATCCTAAAGGTACTCCCGACGGAGGTTCGGAAGGCAAATGTGTATCCGTGAGCAGTTTCGGTATTACCAAAGAGGTGGCACAAGGCTATCTGGCGTGGCTGGAGTTTGCGAAAGAGACGAAAAAGGATAACTATTTCTATAATGGAACAAAACCGGATAAGGAAAGCCCCTATCTCCTGGAATACTATCATCCTGACAAGGTGAAAAGTGTGTTCGATGCACTCGATGGCTTTTATGCAAGCAAGGAGGATTCGGCGTACTACACCTGCTTTGTGGATGAGAACTTTTATGAAAGACATCCCGACCCGCGCATTACGGTACCGGTGCATCTGAAAGATTTTATCAACTGCAAGGACCGTATCTTCTCGCTTGCTACCGACCTCGAGTTCAGCCAAGATGGTAAGAGCGCGGTGTCGCAGTCGGTTTATACGCTGAAACAACGTTCCATTGCCTGCTTCTATGATATGAACGATGAGACTCTCAATAAATTCGGCTTGGAGTCGGTGGAAGAGCAGAAGCACATCCTGTATGAGCCAGAACCGGGCGAGAGGGAAGTTTGGGACGGCAGAAAGAATACTTGGCAAAAGCTGGATGGTCAGGTTGGAAATTGTAATATGCATGGTATGGAATGGGGGCTTAAAAAATCACCTTTCCTATCCGGTTTTATACTGAGGAAAGATGGAAGTCTGAAGGAATCCCGACCGATTAGCGGACAGGCCGACGATCCGGTTATCATGCTGATACGTAACCGTGATTTGAACGGCAACGGCTATCTGGACGAGGAAGAACTGCGCTGGTATGTACCTGCCATAGGGCAATTGGTGGGTATGTGGCTGGGAGAGCCTGCCATGGCAAAAGAAGCTGCCTTGTGGAAATCGTCTTTCGATATATATATAGGAGCAGACGGGAAAAAGATAAACAAGGATCCCGTACAGGGATATACGGCCAGTACATACGGTCCTTATTCCACAATATGGTCGGAACTGGGAGGATACATAAGTCATACGTATCTGAGGCACATGATTAGTGTGAGGAGCTTGGGAAGCGGAGTCGTGAGTGGCAGGATGGACAGGGAAGTTTCGTCTCCTTATTACAAATACGATGAAGCAAGCCGTACACTGGAAGTCTTTTTGGCGGACGAAGCCATGCGCTCGTTCAGTTACCGGGAGCTTCAACCCCATAACGAACGTGATACGCAGAACCGCTTGTACAAGAAATTCCAGCTGGCACAAGAACCCATGCTAATGGATGTGACTGCGGAATTTGAGTGCAAGGATCCGAATCACCTGAGATTTGATAAAGATACTCCCAGTAAGGTAACATGGACAGGTACGACATTGAAACTTATTGAGATAGACAATGCCAAACGAGATAAGTTTACCATAGCCCAAGACTATCACGAAGCAGGAGACGGAGTGACCCCCGCCGGAGCGTGGCGCTTGCCCAATGAACGCGAGCTGACATTGATTCAGCTGGCATTCAACTTCTTCCAGGATGAGGACAACCTGCCTTTCTCGCCCATGGTGAAGCCGGGAGACAAGGATGCCGTAGGTGATGCTTACGGCTGGTACAACCCACTCAGTCTGACATGCGATTTAAGTGATAAAAGGAAGCATAACTTTAAGCACCGGCTTTGCGCCGTGTTCCATTGCCGTACGGCGTATTCTTACAGCCGCTATTATCCCGGTAGACACGAATATACGCCTACCGGCTACATACTGAACTATTGGAAGACCGATTCGGAACTGGAGTTGCTGAAAATTCGCCGGGTAGAAATGCATATGATGCCCTACTATTCAGATGAGAGAGGCATGGTGGAGGAAGACAAGGAAGAACGGAAAAAATACGGCAGAGCCGGTGTGTTCTGTGTGCGCGATGTGAGATACTGATCCGTAGGAATAACCGGATAGTTTTCCATTTTTCCGTTTAGGCGAATCTTATTTAGGGGAACACCTAAGGATACAAACAAGCCGGCTAATTCAAATATTTTTAGAATGAATTGGCTGGCTTGTTTTTTGTTGAGCATTTCTAAAAAAAGCTGTTGGAAATGGGGTACAACTTGTAGTGGTCGTGGTATGTCAAAGCAATGGTATTTAAGCTTCAGCTCTCGCTGGAAAGTTCGGGGTATTTATACCCTCATGCCCTCACTGTATGTATAATGGATTTATTATGAATGACTTATATGATAATGGTAAAAAAAATTGCTCTCACTTATACTCTCATGCCCTCACTACGTTTTGAAGTTGATTTTCACATAATATGCTTGCTGTCAGCCATATATTCTTTTTTATAGACAGTTCCTGCCTGGTATAAAGTAGGGCGTTTTCAAGCCTTTTCCTCGTAAGAAATGCGCATGAAAGAGGAAACTTCCACGAAATGATAGCTTACGGATTCGCGGCAGCGGTAAAAAAGAACAAGACATTTTAAAAAAAGCTCTTGTTCTTTTAAAAAAAGGCGGTTATCTTTTTTAAAAAGCTCTTGATTTTTTTTTAAAACGCCCTTGTCTTTGATATGGAATTTTATTCTGGACTGAGGCATTTTACATATACATACGCATAAGCTCGTACGTAGGTATAGCCTTGTATGGATGTATGTGCAAAAGCGTGTTTATACCCGTTCTCTTTGTATTTCTTTAAATGCTTTTCACTTATTCTTATTGAATTTGTGCATTGATTTCGTTTCTGAACTTTATAGGATTGGTGATAAAGTCAAATTTGTTGGTGACCCCGCCTGTAGTAACTACAATAGAACCAAAACCGAGCATACGTCCCATGAGGCTTTGATTAATCCGTATTCCTTCGCATTTGTTTAAAACCAATTCAAGGGCATCCCGGTTTAAAATACCGGATTTTAGAATGACTTTCTTGTTTGTGACAACATATTCAGCTCCCATCTTAAGAAGAATTCTTTTTATCAATTGGAATAATCCTGACAACAATAGAAATATGCTGACATAATAGAATAATCCGGTTTGTGCGGAAGAAAAGAAGGCGCTTAATAATAGTAGTATTACCGGATATGCAAATATATACCAGTGAATATCTGCTTTGTATTTAATTTCTTCACCAGCTTGTAGATTGTTTTGGATATAGCTCATCGTTTTTGTAAATTAATAAATTGCATAATTTTATTATCAAGAGACAAATATACAAATAATCAGAATGGTGTGAAATAAATCTAGATTTATTTTAAGGCTGAAACTTAAAATAAAAACAATTCTTACTTGTTCTTATTCTTGTCAATCTCTCTTATTATCAAATGTTTTATTCTTGTACTTGCTGTTTCAAGAATTTGTAATCCTTATAATTTTTTCCTCTCTTTATTCGGAAAGTTAGTTTATGCCATTCATCTTTTGTTAGGGGGATATCCACGTTCATGCAAAAATAGCAGGTTTCGTAGCCAATAAGAGGAGAAATCCATATTTTTCCTATACATTCTTTCTTGCCGGAGTTGGAATAATATAAAAGACAGCGTACTCTTCTTATTTGTATGCTGTCTTCATTGCATACTTTTACCTCTATACGTTTACCTTTTCCGATGTTGTAGAATTGGGGAGCAGACATTTTTATTTTGTTTAAAATACTATCTTTATCATTTACACTGACTACGACGAACTTCTCTATATTGTTTGGCGATTGGGAGAAAGTGCTTTTTGTGGCAAACAACAATATTAAAAGTAATGTTATAATTTTTTTCATGTGATTGGACTTGTTGGTTAAAGCAGTAGCAGATTATTAATTAAGAATTTATTCTTCCGATAATAAATACTTCATACTGCAAAGTAAATGTTTTTTGTTTTAAGGGTTATAATTGTTAAAATGCAAAAATAGCCTGCATCCGCTAATCTGTCAAGGGCTGTTTTTCATAAAAAATGTTCAATTCTTTGGTATTTCTTTGGGGTTTTCTTGGTATGAAATTTCTGATAGATTATATGAAAAGTGATTTGGAGGCTATTGAAATTCTTTTAGAGTGGTGCATTAAGCGATGGGATGTTTTAAAAGTCTGGTTGGCATTTTAATGCTTTATCTTTGTAATTTGAACAAAAAGTAATAAATAAAAGAGGTATATGGACATTCTTGTATGGAGTGGTCTTGGAAACTCCGATTATTTGGAAAAATGATGTCGTTTTCCAATATATATTTGTACTTTTGGCTGAAAAGAAAAAAAAGGTATATCCCGTGTTTATATCGGGTGTGTTTATATGTATTTTAAATGGACTACGGTTTTATGACAAACATTATAGATAATATGCTCTCTTTGTGTCCGGTTTCTGAAGATACGATACAAGAACTGAAAAAATGTATGATTTTATGTCGTTTCCCTAAGAAATATCAGTTAATAAAGGAGAATACATTTTGTAAATCAGCTTATTTCATAGAAAAAGGAATGACACGTTCTTTCTGGCTTGTAAATGGAGAAGAAATAACAACCTCCTTTTCATGGGAAGGAGGTATTGTTTTCAGTATGGACGAGTTGTACTATAATAAGCCGAGCGAGGAATTTGTGGAAACGCTTGAAGATGTAGTTGTTTACAAAATATCATTAGCTGATTTAACCAGACTGTTTCAGACTAATATTGAATTGGCTAATTGGGGGAGGATTATTCATCAAAATGAGTACAGGCGTTTGCATCGTTCTCACAAAGAACGGCTGACTTTGCCAGCAAAGGAAAGATATGAGGAGTTTAAACAACAGTTTCCTCAGATATGCCAACGGGTGAAGTTAAGGTATATTGCATCTTATTTGGGTATAACACTTCCCACACTTAGTCGTCTCCGAGCTAAGAAATAATTTATGTATTGCTGATTTTTTGTCATAGGACAAATTTAAAAGCCTTTAAGTTGTGTAACTTTGCAGCATTATTAGTAACAGTTAAAAAGAATCAATTATTAAATCTATTAATTTATTATGGAAAAAATCTCTTCTGCAGCATTTACTGATACAAAGCCTCATTATGATCTTCTTGATGGATTGAGAGGAGTTGCTGCTCTTATGGTAATATGGTATCATGTATTTGAAGGTTTTGCTTTTGCTAGTGCCGGCAATATCGAAACTCTCAACCACGGGTATCTTGCTGTGGATTTCTTTTTTATTCTTTCGGGGTTTGTTATCGGTTATGCGTATGATGACCGTTGGGGGAAGAATTTCACTATGAAAGACTTTTTCAAACGCCGTTTGATCCGTCTTCATCCGATGGTAATTATGGGTGCTGTTTTGGGAGCTATTACGTTCTGTATTCAGGGTTGTGTGCAATGGGATGGAACGCATGTCGCTATTTCCATGATTATGTTGTCTTTACTTTGTACAATATTCTTTATTCCTGCCATGCCGGGTGTGGGATATGAAGTTCGTGGTAATGGTGAGATGTTTCCGTTGAACGGACCTTGCTGGTCCCTGTTTTTTGAATATATAGGTAATATTCTTTATGCGTTGTTCATTCGTCGGTTATCTAATAAAGCATTGGCTGTGCTGGTTGTGATGCTGGGTATGGCATTAGCGTCATTCGCTGTTTTCAATGTGTCTGGTTATGGGAATATGGGAGTGGGATGGACACTCGACGGAGTGAATTTCTTTAGGTGGAACTTTGCGTATGCTTTTCCCATTTTCATTGGGTATGTTGATGTCGCGTAACTTCAAGCCTATGAAGGTGAATGGGGCGTTTTGGATATGTACTATTATACTGATTGCGCTGTTCTCGGTTCCTTATCTGGAAGGATTGGAGCCGATTTGCATGAATGGTATTTATGAAGCTTTTTGTGTAATTGTGGTTTTTCCTTTTCTTGTGTGGCTGGGGGCGTCGGGTACTACTACGGATAAGCAGTCTACAAAGATATGCAAGTTCTTGGGAGATATATCCTATCCGGTTTATGTAGTACATTATCCGTTGATGTATTTGTTCTACGCATGGTTGATTGAGAATTATTGCTGTCCGGTAAAACACAAAAGAGCATAAAATCCTCCTCGAAGCCCGTAAAATAGGACTTCGGGTTTTATTTTTCAAAAGTAAGCCCCTTAATCGAAAAGACTTGGTTCTGGTGGTGCTTTTGCATCTCCTTTGCAAGGAAATCATTCCAGGTTTTCTCGGATTTTCCATGAATGCGATAAAATCGACGTAGTACATGAGCATAAGTCGTACCATGGTAACAACCTGCGAGAATGCACAGTGCCTCTTGATGCTTCTTGACAGAACTGTTATCAGCAGATTTGCAATCAAGACTACCCATGTCTGTATTTGTATGGCGTTGACGCTGTCCCCATAGAAGAAATGAAGCGGAAAATTTTGTTTTAGCTGTTTGTATAGCGACTCGATGGCCCATCTGAGGCGATAAATTTCAGAAATGTCCTCAAACGTGAACTCAAAGTTGTTGGTCAACAGCACAACCGGCTTCTTTGTCTCGTAAAATATCTCCACCCTACGTGCCTCATGGGTGAGTTCCCTCTTGTAAAAGCACTTTCTTGTCTATGTGCGTCACCAGTCCCTGCGGGTTGACATAAGTAATGGATTCAAGTTCCTCGTACTTAAGGTTTTTCTTCATTTTGGTCACGTAGCACACGCCTTCTTCGGTAAGACGTTGGAATTGTGCGATGTCGACGTAACCACGATCCATCGCCAAAGTGGAGTCTTTTGGCAAATGCACCTCCTTCAGCAGGTAATGATCGTGTTTTGCGGCGGATGTGAGCTGCACCACCATCGGTACGCCGACATGATACTTCATTACTGTATGTACTTTCATGCCGCCTTTTTTCTTGCCTGATTTCGGGTGCCGCCCGACACCTTTGAGTATGTTGTCAAAGAGCGTTATTGTGGTGGAATCCATCATGTAAAGCAACTTCTCCCAGTCTTTAGGCTCGTGAGTCTGCCCCTTATAGCACTTGGAGGGGCGGCTGTCCGCTAAAAATTTGGCATACTTCTCCAAAGATACGCATAAACACTTGCAAAGAACTCCTGAGGACGGCGTATATTGGCCTCCGCAAGCGTGCTGCGACGAACCAGATAGTTCATTCCGAGGTGTCCGAGCTTGTGAGCCTCCGCCTTCATGCCTATCTCAAGTTCGCGAAGAGAATCAAAGTGTTTGAGTATGCCGAACAGCATTACCACAAGATGTTGGTAGCCGTCAAAACGCTTCACGTAAGCCTCGCTTCCTTTCGTTTCGCGACTTATTTGAAGAATCTTCTCTTTGTCGAGTAACTTTAACACTTGACTATAGACCGGCTGTCCGGTAAAATGACTATCTTTGCTCATGGTTATATATTTTTCGCAAAACAAAGATAACCAAAGGGCTGATACCTCGTGAGAAGTGTCAGCCCTAATTTATTTTGTTTGAAAAGTTTTACCGGACAGCAATAATTGAGAATAAACTTTATACATTGGGAGAAACTTGGTATGTAGCTGTGGGTGTTTTTGTTTTGAGTGTCATTTTGGCTTGCCTGTGTCTGAAACTGTATGATGAGCCTGTGAGAAAATGGCTGACTAAGAAGTTTCTTGCTCCCAAATAAAAATACTGTATTTCTTGATTGATGTTCATTAAAAGGGCGGATACTATATAAGAAAATATTACAGCTTTGAATAACAGACAATTAGATGAATGGCATCCGATCAGTAAATTCGGATGCCTGCATTGGATTATATCAACTGGGCTTTGGGGTTGATTTCCTTTTCTGGCAATAGTTATATATGCTGATGAGAGCATTCCGAACATAGACCTTTCAGGACATAATTGATACTTTGTACGGTGAATCCGGGAGGTAGTGTCACGATGGGCACGTGGATACTTTTCATACAAAACGTGCGGTGACAGTTCTCACAGTAGAAGTGAGTGTGGAGGTCGTCTACCTCACAATTGCAATCATTGCTGCAAACTGCATATTTTAACGATCCTGTACCGTCATCAATGCCATGAATCAGATGATGGGCTAAAAAAAGGGTTATGGTGCGGTAGATGGTTGATTTGTCTACCGTATCCAATTCGTTTTCCAAATCCAACAGTGAAAATGCTTCTTTGTGCTGCATCATGGTTTTTAGAATAAGCAGACGTATGGCTGTCGGTTTGATTTCCCGCTGTTCCAGTTTTTTTAAATAGATTGTTTCATTCATAGGTCAAATCATTTTATTCTTTCCATTTCTGTATTCTCATTGCATTAAAAATGGCGAGTAAAGCTACGCCTACATCTGCAAATATGGCTTCCCACATAGTGGCCATTCCGCCGGCTCCCAATAGCAATACTAACAATTTCACTCCGAATGCCATTGATATATTTTGCCATACGATGCGATGGGTCTGTTTCCCTATTTTTATAGCTTCCGCCACTTTACTGGGTTGGTCTGTTTGTATCACTACATCCGCAGTTTCTATAGCAGCGTCACATCCTAGGCCACCCATGGCAATCCCAACATCGCTGAGTGCCAGTACGGGAGTATCATTGATACCGTCTCCTACAAAAGCTACACGATTTTCAGAATTTGCTTTTAATTGTTCTAAATGTGCTACCTTACCTTCGGGTAGCAAATCGCCGAAAGCCTGTGTGACACCTATCTTTTCGGCTAAATTAGAAACAATTGTCTGTTTGTCTCCCGATAATATTTGAATATTATTAATATTTAAGTCTTTCAGTTCGCGGATGGCTTGTACAGCATCTGGTTTTGGTGTATCCGCCAATGAAAGATATCCCAAATATTTGTTTTCCATTGCACATAACACGATTGTTTCTGTCATGTCGCTGATTTCATAGGGAAAAGAGATGCCGTATTTTGATAATAACCGTGCATTTCCTACATATACTTCTTTACCGTTTGTTACGGCTTTTATTCCATATCCGGCAAATTCGGTTATTTTCAGTGACGAGTTAAGGGATATATTTTGTTCTTCTGCATATTTGACAATGGCTTTTGCGATAGGATGATTGCTGAAACTCTCTATAGAGGCGATAAGTTGAAGCAGTTCTTTTTGCGAAACACCTTCGGCTGCCGATATTGCCTGGACACTGAATACACCTTGGGTGAGTGTTCCGGTTTTATCGAATACTACGGTGTTTATTTGGGTTATGGCATCTAGATAATTACCCCCTTTGAAAAGAATCCCTTTGTGAGATGCGGCACCAATACCTCCAAAGTATCCTAATGGAATGCTGACCACTAATGCGCAAGGACATGATATGACTAGGAATACTAAAGCCCGATAGAACCAATCATCAAAAACAAAAATGAATTCAGGTTTTATCAGAGAGTATAAATAGGGGAGTATGACAACTAGTATCGCCAGTCCTGTCACTATCGGTGTATAAATTCGTGCAAAACGGCGGATAAATAATTCGGCAGGGGCTTTTCTTTCTGCTGCATCTTGTACTAAAGTGAGGATACGTGCTAACGTACTTTGATCATACGGTTTGTTTACTTTGATCCGTACCACTTTATCTGAAGCGATCATTCCTGCTAAAACTTCTTCTTGTTTATATAGAGTCCGGGGAACACTTTCTCCGGTTAGGGCGGTCGTATTAAATGAAGCGGAATCTTCCAGCAAAAATCCGTCTAGAGGTACTTTTTCTCCAACTTTTACTTCAATGGTTTCTCCTGGCTGTACTTTTTCCGGTACTGTTATTTTATATGTGTTGTTATATATTACAGTGGCTGTTTCGGGACGTACATCCAATAATGCTTTGATGTCGCTGCGTGCTTTGTGTACAGCTTTGTGTTGGAACCATTCACCTATGAGATAGAACAGAATAACGGCAATACCTTCCCAGTATTCTCCTAGATAGAATGCTCCTGATACAGCTATTCCCATTAAAGTGAATTCATTGAAAACTGATTCTAATTTTATTTTTTTCATTGTTTCTTTTATTTATGACAACAAAGATAGCGGAAAGAAGATGCAACTAAATTGCAAATTATATTGTACCTTTACATCGGGTAATTTTTTATATACATGAAAAAACGATATTGGGCTTTTTTGATAGGAAGCTGCTGTTTGTCTGTAGGAATGCAGGCAGCTAAGGTGGATACTTTGTCGGTACATAGCGATGCAATGAATAAAGAGGTTCAGGTAATTACCATCTGTCCGGATAAAGCCATGGCAGGTGAAAAATGTCCCGTACTTTATCTGCTTCACGGATATGGGGGCAATGCGGGAACATGGCTCGGGATAAAACCGGAATTACCTCGGATAGCTGATAAGGAAGGAATCATTTTTTTTTTTTTTTCCGGGAAGAACAGTTGGTATTGGGACAGCCCTTTGAACAAGGAGTACCGTTATGCAACATTCGTGTCAAAAGAATTGGTGAACTATATTGATAAGAATTTTACTACGAAAGCGGAGAGAGGGGGACGTGCTGTCACCGGGTTAAGTATGGGTGGTCATGGAAGTTTATGGTTATCCATCCGTCATAAAGATGTCTTTGGAGGAGGAGGTAGTATGAGTGGAGGTTTAGATATCCGTCCGTTTCCCAATAATTGGGAGATGAAGAAGCAATTAGGTGAAGAAGCGAGCAACAAGCAGAGATGGGACGAACATACGGTAATTAATCAGTTGGATAAGATAAAGAATGGTGATTTGGCTGTTATAATAGATTGCGGTTGTGATGATTTTTTTCTGGAAGTGAATAAGGCTGTACACGAAAAACTGTTGAAGAAGAAAATAAATCATGACTTTATCATCCGTCCGGGTGGGCATACAGGCAGGTATTGGAATAATGCCATAGACTATCAAATACTATTTTTCAGTAAGTTCTTTAATAAATCGAAATAATAAAATGGATAAGATTGTTTTTATCACAGGAGCTTCCAGCGGTATCGGTGCCGGATGCGCTCGCAAGTTTGCTTCACAGGGAGCAAGTTTGATTTTAAATGCCCGTAACGTAAATAAACTGAGTGCATTGAAAGAAGAATTAGAAAAGCAATATGGTGCGAAAATATATTTGCTTCCTTTTGACGTGCGCGACCGTAAAGCGGCAACGTCTGCTTTGGAATCATTGCCCAAGGAATGGCAATCCATTGATATATTGGTGAATAATGCTGGGTTGGTTATCGGTACGGATAAAGAACAGGAAGGCAGTCTGGATGAGTGGGATATTGTCATAGATACTAATATTAAGGCTTTGCTGGCAATGACACGCCTGATCGTACCGGGAATGGTGGAACGTAAACGAGGACATATTATTAATATTGGTTCTATTGCCGGAGATGCTGCTTATCCGGGAGGTAGTGTGTATTGTGCTACAAAGGCTGCTGTGAAAGCTTTATCGGATGGACTGCGTATAGATTTAGTTGATACTCCATTGAGAGTGACTAATATCAAACCGGGGCTGGTGGAAACAAATTTTTCAGTTGTTCGTTTCCGGGGAGATAAGGAAAAGGCGGATAATGTATATAAAGGCATTCGTCCATTGACGGGAGATGATATTGCGGAAACGGTTTATTTTGCAGCTTCCGTACCGGAATATATGCAGATTGCAGAAATGTTGGTTATGCCTACTAATCAAGCTACAGGGACAATTGTTTCACGTAAATAAAAGAGGTGGACAGAGATATAAATAAAGGCGGCCCTTTAATAAAAGCCGCCTTTATTCTTACTTTCTCATTTTACCTTCTTACCTTAAAAAAACAATTATAATTCAATAATCAATGATTGACGTGCACCGACTGTCATATTTTTGGTAAGGTCAATTTTTTTGCCACTGATAAGTTCTTTACCGCTTTTTGAATCATTTGTCATTATGCGGTAGTGGTCATTTGCCACCACTTGTTCGGCATCGGTGCTGTTTAGGACAATGAGTTCAGTTTTCCCAGAATTAGTACGTGCGTACATATATATTCCGTGTTGGGGAATATGGTACTTAACTGTTTTCTTTTCCATCTTCGTTTAATTTAGTTTGGTTTTACGGCGGCAAATTTATATGTTTTTCAGCATATCTTATATAACTAATCGTTCAAAAATCATAATAAATCATTCATTTCTTAATCTATATCAATAAAAAATCCTCTTCCACATATTAGTTGAAGAGGATTTTATTTATTGTTGTTCAATGAATTACATCAAGAACCCAAGTAAAATACCGGCAGCTACGGCAGAACCGATTACACCGGCTACGTTGGGACCCATGGCATGCATCAGCAAGTAGTTGGTAGGATCATATTCCAGACCGATAACCTGAGAGATACGTGCCGAGTCAGGAACAGCAGATACACCGGCATTGCCGATAAGCGGATTGATTTTGTTATCCTTACCTAATACCAAGTTGAATATCTTTACGAAGATAACTCCCGAAGCGGTAGCAATGATGAATGACAATGCACCCAGCGCGAAAATCAAAATCGAATCAATGGTAAGGAATTCTGAAGCTTGCGTGGAAGCACCTACTGTCAATCCTAATAAGATGGTAATGGTATCAATCAGCGGACCGCGGGCAGTTTCTGCCAAGCGACGGGTTACACCGCTTTCTTTCAATAAGTTACCAAAGAAAAGCATACCCAATAGAGGCAGACCCGACGGAACCAGAAAACAAGTAAGCAACAAACCAATGATAGGGAACATTACTTTTTCTGTATGAGAAACGACGCGTGGTGGTTTCATACGGATCAAACGTTCGTGCTTGGTAGTGAGCAGACGCATGATAGGCGGCTGGATAACCGGTACCAATGCCATGTATGAATAGGCAGATACCGCAATAGCTCCCATCAGGTTAGGCGCCAGTTTGGATGAAAGGAAGATTGCTGTCGGACCGTCCGCACCACCGATGATGCCGATAGCACCAGCCTGCATCGGATCAAAGCCCATTGCCAATGCAATCATGTATGCACCGAAAATACCAAACTGTGCGGCAGCACCAATCAACATCAGTTTAGGATTTGAAATCAATGCCGAGAAATCCGTCATTGCACCGATACCTAAAAAGATAAGTGGTGGATACCATCCGGAGGTAACTCCTTGATATAAAATATTAAGAACAGAACCTTCCTCATAGATGCCGACTTTCAGTCCGGCTTCCATGTTGAAAGGAATATTACCGATCAAGATACCGAAACCGATAGGAATGAGCAACATCGGCTCAAATTCCTTGGCCACGGCAAGGTATATGAAGAATAAACCTATCAGGATCATTACGATATGACCAACAGTAGCATTGGCAAAACCCGTATATGTCCAAAAGTCAGCTAGGTTATTCCCTAAAAAGTTGATAAATTCTCCCATATTATTCAATAATTACAAGGTCAGTACCTTCGAGAACGGATTCTCCTTTACTTACATTGATTGCGGTGATCTTGCCGTCTTTGTCTGCATTGATGTTATTTTCCATCTTCATAGCTTCAAGGATAATGATGGTTTGCCCCTTTTTTACGGTATCACCCACATTTACCTTGATATCAAGGATTACCCCCGGCAACGGAGATTTAACGCCCGATTTACCTGTAGAAGTTGCAGCAGGCTTTACTACTGTAGCTGGTGCCGGAGCAGGGCTGGTTGATACAGGACGAACTACCGGTTTCACTACAGCTTTCGGAGCTTTTTCCATTTCCACTTTGTAAGGAGTACCGTTCACTTCAACATGAGCGATATTGTCTTCTATATCTCCAATGGCAACTTTGTATACGTTACCGTTGATCTTATATTTATATTCTTTCATCATTTTATCTTTTTATTGGTGACTTACTTTTTGTGGGGAGTTTCACGCAAGGTATAAATCTTGGAACTCCACGGTGAATAACTACGTTTTACACGGGTAATGGTAAGAACGGTTTCTTCCACGTCATGTACATCGCTTTGCATTTCATGCATGGCCATGGCGATAGCGGCGAATACTTCGCCCGGAGCTTCACCCAATTTCTTTTCTTTGGCTTCTTGCTTGTCGGTAATACCTTTTACCTTCATGGCATTGCGCTTGCTCAGGTTTACAGAAATCTTACCTACACATTTGAAGAGAATGAAAAGTAAAAGAAGACCGCAGAATACAACGCTCATAGCAGAGATGGCCATACCGATACCACTACCGTCGTGTTCTTCGAATTTTTCCATCTTTGCATGACTGTTGATAGTCTTGTTATTGGTGCTCGGAGTCACATATTTGTCTGCGCTGGAACCTTTCACCTCCCATTCATTTGCTGCGTCGCTGACACGTGCGTATGATTGGTTTGCTTGCAATGTGCCTGCCGGAACAATAATCTGATCCAATAATTTTTTGCCTGAATCATACAATCCAATCCAATTGTCGGTTGCGGCATTCAGTGTGAAATTAGTGTGGAAAGTACCGCGGTTGGGTTCGCCGTCTGCCCAGAATAAAGCGTGCTGGCGAGGTTTGACCAAAGTCAATACATCACCTTTAGGGATAAAATAAGTAGCAGTATCTCCAGGCTGGCTGCTCACCTTCAGTAAACAACCGGCAAGGTCTGCGCTACCAAATGATCTGTTGAATATTTCAATCCATGCGCTGTGTACTCCGTAGTCATCCTGGAAATTGCTTTCATTTTCAATCAGCACTTCATTCAGTACCAGCTTGGTGTTCGATTTCTGTTCTCCACAAGAACATAACCCCACCATCAGCAGCAAAGAAAGGAATATTCCTATATTTAATTTCTTCATGTTCAATTCTCAATTTTTAATTTTTAATTAAAGAGGAATATTACCATGCTTCTTAGCCGGATTGGTTAATTTCTTAGTCTGCAACTGTTGCAATGCACGGATGATGCGGAAACGGGTATTACGCGGTTCAATCACATCATCAATGTAGCCATATTTGGCAGCATTGTAAGGATTGGCGAACAGCTTGGTGTATTCAGCTTCTTTTTCGGCTAGGAATGCGGCAGGATTTTCCTGTTCTTTGGCTTCGCGTGCGTATAATACTTCTACTGCACCTGCACCACCCATAACGGCGATTTCGGCAGTAGGCCATGCATAATTCATATCACCGCGAAGTTGTTTACAGCTCATTACAATGTGAGATCCGCCGTATGATTTACGCAGGGTAATTGTCACTTTGGGTACAGTCGCTTCGCCGTAAGCATACAGCAACTTGGCACCGTGGAGGATTACACCGTTGTATTCTTGTCCTGTACCCGGAAGGAATCCCGGAACATCTACCAATGAAACAAGAGGTATATTGAAAGCGTCGCAGAAACGTACAAAACGAGCACCTTTGCGTGACGCATTGCTGTCAAGCACACCCGCTAGGTATTTGGGTTGGTTGGCAACAATACCTACAGACTGGCCGTTGAAACGTGCGAAACCAATGATGATATTTTTAGCGTAGTGAGGTTGGACTTCCAAAAACTCACCATTATCTACGATGGCGCTGATCACCTCATACATATCGTATGGTTTGTTGGGGCTGTCGGGGATAATTTCGTTCAAAGAGTCTTCCAGACGGTCGATAGGATCGGTACAGTCTACATAGGGAGCTTCTTCCAGATTGTTCTGAGGAATATAGCTTAACAATTTGCGGATCATGGCTAACCCTTCTTCTTCCGTCTTGGCAGTAAAATGAGTAACACCGGATTTGGTTGAATGAACGCTTGCACCACCTAAGTTTTCCTGGCTTACATCTTCACCTGTAACAGTCTTTACCACTTTCGGTCCGGTAAGGAACATATATGATGTGCCTTCCATCATCAAGGTGAAGTCTGTCAGCGCAGGAGAGTAAACAGCTCCGCCTGCACAAGGACCGAAAATACCTGAGATCTGCGGAATAACACCTGAAGCAAGAATATTGCGTTGGAAAATTTCAGCATAACCGGCCAATGCATTGATACCTTCTTGAATACGTGCGCCACCCGAGTCGTTGATACCGATACAGGGAGCACCCATTTTCATAGCTTGATCCATTACTTTGCATATTTTCAGAGACATTGTTTCTGAAAGAGAACCGGCAGAAACAGTGAAATCCTGTGCAAAGATGTAAACTAAACGTCCTTCTATGGTACCACAACCTGTTACTACACCGTCGCCCGGATAATGTTTTTTCTCCATGCCGAAATTGGTGCATCTGTGTTCCACAAACATATCCATTTCTTCGAAACTGCCCTCATCCAGCAGCATGGCTATGCGTTCGCGGGCTGTATATTTTCCTTTATCATGCTGTTTTGCAATTGCTTTATCACCTCCACCCATGCGTGCTGTAGCCCGGCGTTCGATAAGCTCTTTTATTTTTTCAAGTTGATTGCTCATTTTACTTATGATTTTACAATTTACGATTAAAAAATAATTCTATTTACGCTTGAACCAGACTAAATATACTGACTTCAATCGTGAATAGTCAGATCTCGTGTTTTATGGTTTTTCGCAAAGCTCGGTCAGGACGCCCAAAGTTGATTTGGGATGTAAAAAAGCAATTTGCAAACCTTCAGCACCTTTACGCGGAGCTTTGTCAATGAGACGGATGCCGGTGGTTTCAGCTTCGGCTAACGCATTTGCCACACCATCTTCCACTGCAAAAGCCAAATGATGCATACCACCGTTGCCATTATTTTTTTCAATGAACTTTGCGATAGTGCTTTCGGGGCTTGTAGGTTCCAGCAGTTCTATTTTAACATCACCTACTTTCAGAAAAGCGGTTTTAACTTTCTGATCCTCTACTGTTTCGATATTGTAGCATTTCAGACCTAATACGTTTTCATAATACGGCAGGGCCTCTTCAATGCTCTTTACGGCAATGCCCAGGTGTTCAATGTGTGAGATTTTCATGATCTTATAATTTTAATAGTTTGGTTTTATACTCAAGTTTTCAGATAAAACTGCACAAAGAAAGTAATTTCGAGTTAAATAAAGAAATATTTCTTCAATTTTATTTCTTATTTGCAAGATGCTTCACAACACTTTAGACAAAAAGACAAAAATGAGTTAAATATAGAATTTGCACAAGAGTTTGTTCAGCCACTTCCAACTGAAGCGGAACCAGCGGCGTGTACTGCTCTGCTTGCCGCCAAAGCGGAGTACAAAGTCCCTGTAACCGTGCTTTTTGAACGGTAATCCTGCATCCATGAATTCCAAATGTGCATATCCTTTTTCGTAAGCATAGGTAATAGGTGCCCATACGGACAGAATACCGGGGTAAAGAAAAGCATAGGTTTTCCGCATACTTCCTGAGAACCACAGGTAGGCACTTTCTTTTGAGAAAAGACAGATAGAACCACCGATGATTTTGCCTTTATATTTCACAAGAAACACTTTGGCTAATTCTTTTTCCGGGTTCTGCCATGCTAATAACCGGAAAAAGCCGATGTCCGGGAAATGTTTTCTTATCTGTGAGGAATAGGCTTTTTTCAACATTCGTGAGAAATCTTGTATATCTTTCTCATTGTCGGCTATTTCCATGATGGCACCATTTCTCAGAGCTTTGTTTATTTGTCTTCTGCGAGACATGCTCAGCCGTTCGTAAGGAGTTTTACTGTGCAGTGAATTACGTACTCTTAGCCAATTAATGGCGAAATAGTTGTTCCTTCTGAAGGCTTTGTATCCGAATAGCGGATTTTCCAAGTTGCGGAACTCGATGAGGAACGATTTGCATAATACTTCGTTGGTGAGATGTTCCAATATTTCCCCGAACAGGTCTTCCTTATTCTGTTCTTCATCAAAATACTCGCCTGTGCCATAAATTTCGCATCGTTTGATGATTGCGGGGGGAAACAGGCGCACACTTTTCCGGATGACTGCCAGCAGTTTGCCTACAGGACGGTTTCCTATATAGGCAACGATAAGCAAAGGTTCGTATCCCCGGGTCATTTCAAAGACATGAAACAGCTCGGTAGAATGGAAAATGTTTGTTCCCGGCAGAGGGGGAATGGCATTTCCTTTGCGATATGTACTTAATCTGACAGGCATCTCTAATTGCAAATTTATTGTTTTTTGTTTATCAATCCACATTCTAGTTGTATATTTGTGCAGAAAAATAAATTAACAGGGTATATTATGGAACAATTTAGTGACTTAATAAAGAACAGACGCAGCATGCGTAAGTTCACGGATCAAGAGTTGACACAGGAAGAGGTAGTTGCTTTGTTGAAGGCTGCTTTGATGGCTCCGTCTTCTAAACGTAGCAATTGCTGGCAGTTTATTGTGGTAGATGATAAGGATATGTTGGAAAAACTTTCCCATTGTAAGGAGATGGGGGCGGCTTTCCTAGCGGATGCTGCTATGGCTGTAGTTGTGATGGCTGATCCGTTGGCTAGTGATGTCTGGATTGAAGATGCGTCAATTGCTTCCATAATGATCCAGTTGCAGGCAGAAGATTTGGGGTTGGGAAGTTGTTGGATACAGGTGCGTGAACGTTTTACCGCTACCGGGATGCCCTCGGGTGAATACGTGCATACGTTGCTTGATATTCCGTTGCAGTTGCAGGTGGTTTCCATTATAGCGGTAGGACATAAGAGTATGGAACGCAAGCCTTTTAATGAGGAGCATTTACAATGGGAGAAAATTCACATTAATAAATATGGAGGCAAGTAAACGTGGCTGCTGTCAATCATAAGGATACGTATAAAGCTTCTGCGGTGTTTCTCATTGTGATGGGGATGCTTTATCTGATCGATAAGTTTATAGGATTTGCTTCACACGGGTTGCCATGGGTTATGCAGAAAGACAATCTGTTACTGTATGCAGCTGTTATTTTCCTTTGGTTCAAGGCCGATAAGTCAGTAGGAATTGTATTGGCGGGTATATGGCTGATATTGAATATCGGTTTGGTGATAGCTTTGTTGGGACAGATGTCTGCTTATTTGTTGCCGGCGGCTTTGTTGCTGGTGGGAGTTATTTTATATTTAGTTTCGACCCGATGATGAAAATAGTTCTGATAGGAGCCGGCAATGTGGCAACCCATCTGGGAATTGCTTTACAAAAGGCGGGGTGTCTTATCTTGCAGGTATACAGCCGTACAGAGGAATCTGCTTCTGCATTGGCTGCCAGACTTTCAGTAGACTACACAATTGTGCCGGACGAGATACGTCGGGATGCCGATTTGTATATTGTAGCGCTGAAAGATGCAGTTTTGCGACAATTGGCTCCTGTATTGGTGAAAGGAAGGGAGCAGGCCTTGTTTGTACATACGGCGGGTAGTATGTCTATGGATTTATGGAAGGGATTGGTAAAACGCTATGGGGTACTTTATCCTATGCAGACTTTTAGCAAGCAGCGTGAAGTGGATTTCAATACTGTACCTTTTTTTATAGAAGCATCTGCTCCGGCAGAAGTGGAATTGCTGCGTATGGTGGCAGTTCGTCTCAGTCCTAAAGTGTATGAAGTGACTTCCGGGCAACGTAGGTATTTGCATCTGGCGGCAGTCTTTGCTTGTAATTTTGCAAACCATATGTATGCATTAAGTTCACATATACTGGAAAAGCAGGGGATTCCTTTTGAAGTGATGCTTCCGCTGATAGACGAAACTGCCGGCAAAGTACATGAACTTTCTCCCACACAGGCGCAGACAGGTCCGGCTGTACGCTACGATGAAAACGTAATAAGCAAACATTTGGAGATGTTGGCGGACGAGGAGTCTTTGCAGGAATTGTACGAAAAGATAAGTAAAAGTATTCATAATCTCCCTTTGTCTGTCATTCAGGCAAATAAAGAGGGAAAGAACTCATAAGTGGTATGATAAACTATGATTTAAAGAAAATAAAGGCATTGGTATTTGATGTAGATGGGGTATTGAGTGCGGAAACTATTTATTTGCACCCCAATGGTGAACCCATGCGTACGGTTAATATCAAGGATGGGTATGCATTGCAGTTGGCTGTGAAATGCGGGCTGCATGTTGCCATCATTACCGGTGGAAATACCGAGGCGGTGCGTAAGCGTTATGAGGGGCTAGGTATCAAAGATGTCTATCTGGCTGCTGCGGTGAAGACCCGGGAGTATGCCCATTTGAAGGAAAAATATGGATTGCAGGATGAGGAGATACTCTATATGGGCGATGATATTCCCGATTATGAAGTGATGCGTTTGTGTGGGCTGCCTTGTTGTCCTGCTGATGCGGCACCTGAGATAAAGGAAACAGCTGTTTATATTTCTCATCGTAACGGGGGATATGGATGTGGCCGTGACGTGGTGGAACAGGTCTTGAAGGCTCAAGGAAAATGGATGGCTCATGAAAAGGCCTTCGGGTGGTAATGAAATAAAGAAAAGTTATGTTGGAAAATTTAGAAAAATATAAAATAATCCTTGCTTCCAATTCTCCGCGCCGCAAAGAATTGTTATCCGGCTTAGGTATAAAATATGAAGTAAAAACACTACCCGGCATAGAGGAAACCTATCCGGATACATTGAAAGCAGAGGAAATCCCTTTGTATATAGCTTGCGAGAAGGCGGCTGCTTACCGGAATACCATGCATCCGGACGAATTGATTATTACTGCCGATACCATTGTATGGTTGGATGGTGTAGTCATGGGCAAGCCTCATAACGAGGATGATGCACGGCAAATGTTGTGGAAGCTTTCCGGCAAGACCCATCAGGTGATAACCGGAGTTTGTCTGACTACCGCCGGGGCTCAGCGAAGTTTTTCAGCTGTGACAGAAGTAACGTTTGCAGAATTGTCCGATGAGGAGATCGATTATTATATCCGGGTTTACAAGCCGATGGATAAGGCTGGTTCTTATGGTATACAAGAGTGGATAGGTTTCATTGGTGTCCGTGGTATTTCAGGTAGTTACTTCAATGTGATGGGGCTTCCTGTACAGCGCCTGTACACGGAACTGAAAAAACTATAAGTCAGTATGTGAACAGTAGGGGCCGTGTTTTTGTTATTTATATGAACTATAAATGGAAAAACAATTATGGCTTATAAAATAGCTTTTTACGACACGAAACCCTACGACGAACGCTCGTTTACGGAGGCTAATGAGAAGTTTGGCTTTGATATCAGGTATTACAAAGGCCATTTGAATATGAATAACGTGGTGTTGACCAAAGGAGTGGATGTGGTTTGTATCTTCGTAAACGATACGGCTGATGCCGAAGTTATCCGGGCAATGGCGGATAATGGTGTTAAACTGCTGGCTTTAAGATGCGCAGGTTATAATAATGTGGATTTAGCGGCAACGGCAGGTAAGATGAAAGTGGTACGGGTACCGGCTTATTCACCTTATGCCGTTGCCGAATTTACAGTGGCGTTGATGTTATCACTCAACCGCAAGATTCCCCGTGCTACAATGCGGACACGTGACGGGAATTTCTCCCTGCACGGGCTTATGGGATTTGATATGCATGGCAAGACTGCCGGAATTATCGGTACGGGTAAGATTGCCAAGATTTTAATTCAGATATTACGTGGATTCGGTATGAATGTTCTTGCATATGATCTTTATCCCGATTACAATTTTGCCCGTGAACATCAGGTGGTTTATTGTACTTTGGATGAACTTTATCATAGTTCGGATATCATCTCCCTGCATTGTCCTTTGACAGAACAGACAAAGTATCTGATTAATGATTATTCCATCAGTAAAATGAAAGACGGAGTGATGATTATCAATACGGGGCGTGGGCAGTTGATTCACACCAATGCCTTGATAGAGGGACTGAAGACTAAAAAGGTAGGATATGCCGGTCTGGATGTATACGAGGAAGAAGAGCCTTATTTTTATGAAGATAAGTCCGACAAGATTATTGATGATGACACTTTAGCCCGTCTTTTGTCTTTCAACAATGTGATTGTGACTTCTCATCAGGCATTCTTTACCAAAGAAGCAATGACGAATATTGCTCATACTACTCTGCAAAATGTGAAAGACTTTGCTGAAAGTAGATTTTTGGTGAACGAAGTAGCGGTGGGGAGAGTCTAATCTCCCCTGTAGTAATATAATAAGGAGTGGCGGGCTATAAAGTCCGCATTCTTTTGAACCAGTTCCCTTTCACCAAATTCGGGGAATTGTGCATCGGGGATATAGTGGTTGTTTATTACATATTCCATCAGGTCCGGTGGGCATTTGGTCGGGATAGTAAGCAGGCTGAATGCCTCTTGGGCAGCCGTTGCGGCATCATACATCGGGTTAAGAGGGTCACTGATGTATTTGCATATATCTTTCGCCAGTAGAATACCTTTTTCGGAATTCACCATCATGATGAAATCCTTATGTTCCTTCATTTGGGGCAAAGTGTGATTGGAATCGTCCGGCCATTGTAATACTTGGGTAAGGAAACGGTGTAGTTCCTTATATCCTTCCAGATATACGATACGGGCACCGTTTGTGCCTTGCGTGAACAATTGATAGGTATGGTGGTTCCTTTCCTTCATTTCATCCGATATTTCGGGAATGGCAGGGTATAGTCCTTCTATCTCTTCCCAACATTCGGTTTCTCCGTTGGTCAGCAGGTCAATCCATTCATGAAGAAACAGGGCAAGGGGGCCACATGGAATGATGAATTTGTCGGTTTCTGTAACCTGTGCAATATATTCTTGTACAGATGGTTCTGTGAGATAAGTATGTCCGAACAGCCAGCGTAGTTTATGGTTTGCGTTCTCTTTTCCTTTGAAGTCCATAAAGAAATCCTGTAACGTGTCATTGGCGGGAGCCGTTTCATACTCTTCATCCAATATCCGGAAAAATGAATGCGAGGTTTCTTCGATATTCCTGTCCATCGGATTGATATACGGATGTTTATATGGAGCCTTCTCTAAAGTGTTCCAAATGATGAAGCGGATATCTTCTTCATTGATCTCATCTTTTATATAATCCGGCCGGATGGTATAGAAAGGAAGTGACGTATCATATAGTTCCAGATGTTTTTTGATGAATGCTTGCCATAGACCTAAACCTGAAATGACATCTTCAAAATAGGCAGCGGTGTAAAGACATAATTTCTTTTTTATGGATTCGGGAATCTCTCTTATCGTACAAGTGGAGTATAATCGGTTAGCCAGATCGACAAAATATCTGTCTGTAGCCTGTTGTTGGATGTAAGGATGGATAGCCAACCAATCTTTTATGTATAATTTTATGGTTTGCATATTAGTTTATTTGAATTATTTTTATTGCAAAGATATTCCTTTCATTGTAAAAAGGAAGGAGAATATCGGGATATTTACTTTATCTTTGCAATATTCTAACTTTGAAATACCTATAAAAATGGAAATAGATTTAACAACTCCTGCTTTATTATTTTCTGCCATATCGCTGATTATGTTGGCATATACTAATCGTTTTCTTTCATACGCTCAATTAGTGCGTACGTTGAAGGACCAATATCGTGAGAATCATTCGGCTGTGACAGCAGCACAGATTGCTAATCTCCGCAAGCGTCTTTATCTGACACGTGCCATGCAGGTGACAGGTATCGGAAGTTTGTTGCTTTGTGTGGTCAGTATGTTTTTAATGTATATACAGTTCTACCTTATATCCGTATATATTTTTGGACTGGCGCTTGTGCTGCTCATTATTTCTTTGGGGATTTCTGTGCGCGAGATTTATATTTCGGTCAAGGCGCTGGAATTGCATCTAAGCGATATGGATTCCTGATTTATTTTTTTGAAAAGATATTTATCATAAAGGAACAGGTTGCCAGTGTGATACCTGTTCCTACTACTCCCTGCCATCCAAACCAGTGCCAAAATATTCCGGCAAGAAGTGTACCTATGGAACCGCCAATAAAATAGGTCGTCATAAAAATGGTGTTGATACGGTTGGCCGCCTTCGGGTTAAGAGAGAAAATCGTAGTCTGATTACTCAATTGGATGCATTGCATGCCTATATCTATGATAAAAATTCCGATGATGATTCCCACATAGGAGTTCTGACCGGAATAAAGCGAGAACCACGCTGCAAATATCAAACCACAACCGATGTAATTCAGTCGTTTGACTCCCAAAACCTGTACATAGTTTCCTATATACGAGGCGGTGAGAGCTCCTGCTATGCCGCATAATCCCAATAACCCTACAATGTTGTTTCCCGCAAAAAAAGGGGCTTGTTCCATCTTAAATGCCAATGAAGTCCATAGAGCAAGAAATGAGCCGAAAGCAATTCCGGCACGTAAGGAAGAAATACGCAACTGGGGGTATTCCATAACCAATGAAAACAAGGATTTCATCAGATCACTGTATCTGCCTTTGAAATTACACGGCATGTCGGGTAGTACACGCATGATGATGATGACACATATCACCATCATCCCGGCTGCCACAAAGAAAATGAACCGCCATCCTAAATATTCACCGATAATTCCGCTTACTACGCGCGAGGCCAGGATACCTGTCAGCAATCCCGATACAATCATACCTACATTTTTTCCCTTGGTTTCGGGAGTGGAAAATTGGGCAGCTATGGGGATAAAGATTTGTGGCATCACCGAACAAATGCCGGTCAGTAGAGAGGCAAATAAAATGAGATGGATATAGGGAGTCAGTGCGATGGTTAGTAATGAAACGACCAGGACTGTGAAATTGATTAGAATAATGGTTTTCCTTTTAAATAAATCTCCCAAAGGAATAATGAACAGCAATCCGATGGCATAACCTATTTGGGTAATCATTGCTATCAGGTTGGCGGTGAACTCGGATGTTTGGAGATCACGGCTGATGCGGTTTAATAAAGGTTGGTTATAATATAAATTGGCAACGGAGATTCCCGCAATAATTGCTAGCGTCCAAAGTAAGGAGGCAGGTAGTCCTTGGTTTTCTTTTAATTCTTGTTTCATGCTGCAAAAGTAGTAATTTCATGAAAATCATGTTATCTTTGTAAAGAAGAAAAATGGGAATGGAAATGGGAATGGAAATGAAAATGGAAATGAAAATGGAAATGAAGAATTGGATAAAAACGGTCTGTTTTCTGCTTTGGACCTGTGTAATGTGTACGGCGTGTATTGATGATGATGTGGAGGAAGGTACTGTTGATTTACAAACAGGAGAGAGCATTCCTGTTTTCTCTGTGGTAATGGATGATGGACAAATAATAACTTCCGAAACTCTGAAAGGAGAGGTTTCTTTGATTGTGTTTTTTCATACGGGGTGTCCGGACTGCCGGAAAGAACTTCCTGTGCTGCAAAAAATATATACGGATTACGGTCGAAGAATCCGGATGGTTTGTATTAGCAGGGAAGAGAGCTCGGCAGAGATTGTCCGTTATTGGGACGAAAATCATTTGACCTTGCCCTATTCGGCCCAAGAAAACCGCACGGTATACTATCAGTTTGCTAAATCGGGAATACCTCGTGTTTATGTCATAGATAAAGAGTTGGTTATCCGTAGTGTTTTCACGGATAACCCGTTGGCAAGTTATGAAGATTTGGCTGAGGCTATAACCGCCAGTTTGTAATTTTAGGCATGGTATTTTAATTTATATTATTTCTTTTGTGGATGGTGTATGTTTATAGCATACTTTTCCCTCTTCATCTTTAGGGATAATGAATGTGGTTGATGAAGATATTGGTGATGGAGTATCTTGATGTTTATTGTGTTGGCTTTTTGAAAAAAGTTCCTTTATTGTCTTTAATCTCTATCATTCCATTATCGGCATCAAATAGGAAAGGAGGAAAGCTGAAAAATATGTATATTTCAGTATCTTTTAATTTATAGAGTTTGGGAGTTATTTTTTTGCTGACACCAGATGGGAATACTTGGTCATCCATTTCGGTGAGGATATAATAATCTGCTCCCTCCCTCAATACATTTTTGCTAATCTTGGCTTCTGCTTTTGATTTGGCAATAATATAGAATCCCTCTATATCATATTTTTCCCAATTTTTATACTCTTGTCCAAGCACCATACTTATGTTTAAACATAAAACCAGTAGTAATAATATTCTTTTCATATCTATCTGTTTTTAAGGTTATTCCAAGTTGGTATCACAAATATAAGAATTCTTATTGGTTTTTTCAAGGAATAAGAAAGAAAAATAGAGAGTGGAATTTTAAAGAAAAGTAATTCCTATCCATATCAGAACTCCTGCTATTAGAACAATGCCTAACATGATTAATTTTATTTTGAAGAGCTGGTGGGTTTCCGCTTCTTCTTTTTCTTGCGTTTTTATTCTGATCTCTTCTAATTGCTCAAGGGATAGATGGGAGGAGTGCCCTTTTTTGTTCAAATCAATCAGTCGGTTTCTAGTTTCATTCAAGCGTTCCTTTCCTGCCTTTCGTAGTTCACGATTTTCTTTATCTCTTCTCATCATGTCATTGATGCAACCTAAAGTACCCATAATCTAACTGTTTAATTTGAATTCATTTTCACAAATATAGTGTTTTTTGCAGTTGCTTTTCTTCATTTGCTAATTTAATATTTGAAGGATAGATATTACTTAATAAACCTGATGTGCCTTGACTGCCGGATATAAATATTCTGCCAATGGATTTGTAATATAAAGTTGTATGCCATTATGCTTTCATACCATTGCTTATGGGGTAATATGTTGATAATGAACTGTATTTATATGGCGTGGCATTTTCCCCATTGAAATAGGTAAAAAGTAGATGTATTTATCTTATCATTGAAAAAAAATGTGAATATAAAGTTTAGGTGAAAGTGATTTTATTTGTAAATTGTATACCGTCATGTAGGTATCTCCGATCTATGTATAATTTAGTATATACCTAGAAATGGGGATTGTGCCGAGCTTTTATGAATTGTAATTTTGCAAACCAATAGAGAATGAAATGATTTGTAAGATTGCATATATTTTTTTATTTATAATTTGTAGCAATGTGTCTCTTTTATGGGGGCAGACATTTGTATTTCGGGGAACTGTACTGGATGAGCAGACTCATAAAGCGTTGGATTACGCTACAGTTCAATTGTTTGTGGATAAGCAGATTGTTTATGGGGGAATAACAGATGCGAATGGACATTTTGAACTTCTACATATCCATCCTGGAACTTATCGGGTTATTGTATCCTATTTAGGATATGATTCTACAGAAAAAGAAGTGAAGGTTATTGGGGATATTTCAGCAATCTTTTATTTAAAACCTTCGGTCATGGCGCTGAACGAGGTAGTGGTGACCGCTTCTGAATCAAAACGCGCTACCAGCGCTTCTATCGTTGACCGTACAGCCATGAAACATCTTCAGCCCAGCAGTTTCAGTGACTTGATGGAATTAGTACCTGGAGGAAAGTCGGCTGATCCTCAGATGGGGCAGGCCAATCTGATCCGGATACGTGAAACAGGTAAGACGGAGGATATCTCTTCATTGGGAGTTGGATTTTATATTGATGGTATCTCCCAGAATACGGATGCGAATCTGCAATATATGCCAAACAGTACTTCCGCAGTGAATGCAACGAGCACAATGTCAAAAGGGATAGATATGCGTACCATCTCAACCGATAATATTGAGAAGGTGGAAATCATTCGTGGCATTCCTTCCGTGGCTTATGGTAATGTGGCAAACGGTGCGGTAATCATTCAGCGTAAAATGAATGAGAGCCCCTTGTCTGCGCGTTTTAAGGCTGATAAAACCAGTAAACTGTTTTCTGTAGGCAAGGGAATTCGGCTGGATGGGAACGGGCGTTATGTGTTGAATGCTGATTTAAACTATTTGGAGTCCAAAATAGATCCGCGTAACAGTGTGAAAAATTACACTCGCCTTACTGCTTCCGCCCGCTTGGATGGCAAATGGTTATGGAATGAACGTAATATTCATTGGAATATCAGTTCCGATTATACCGGCTCGTTTGATGATGCGAAGAGGGATAAAGATGCGACAGTAAAGGAAGATTCTTATAAATCGGACTTTAACAGCCTGAAGATAGCGGGGAAATGGAGCATGAAGTTTCCGGCCCATTTATGGATTCGTGAGGTTGGTGTGGCTACTTCTGTCAGTCAGCAGTGGGAGAAGATGCGTGAAATAAAGTCCGTTTCTCTGAATCGTCCGGCAGCTATTGCTACTCAGACAGAAACCGGAGAGTTTGATGGCATCTATCTACCTTATAATTATGTGGCACAGATGGATATTGATGGTAAACCTTTATATGTTACGGCTTCCGCCCGTACGCGGTTGGCTTTCCCGTTGGGGGTATTACAGAATGCGATGAATATGGGGATGGAATGGAATTATCAGAAGAATTTGGGAGAAGGCCAGGTATTCGATGTGACACGGCCCATCAGTGAAAGTTTGAGTACACGGCCTCGCCGTTTTAAGGATATACCGGAGCTGCAACCTTTCGCCTTCTATGCCGAGGAGGTGTTGAATCTTCCTGTAAATAGACATAAATTGGCTTTTACGGCTGGTATCCGTTTGCAGTCTTTATTGGGGCTGGACACTAAATATAAGATGCAGGGCAAGATATATCCCGATCTTCGTCTGGACTTGCAATGGAGTTTACCGGTATCAAACGGATGGGATGTTTCCTTTTCGGGAGGTTTGGGCTGGATCAGCCGTATGCCGACCACCGCACAGCTATATCCGGATTTTAAGTATGTAGATTTGATTCAGTTGAATTATTACCATACCAATCCGGATTATCGCCGTATCAATATGATGACATATAAATGGGATAATACAAACTATCAATTGGAACCAGCACGTAACATGAAATGGGAAGTGCGGGCCGACGTCAGCTATAAGGGAAACCGCCTGTCGATAACTTATTTCCGCGAACGGATGAATAATGCTTTTGATGATATCACTTATTATAGGTCATTGGCATATAAACTATATGATCCTGCTAGTATCGACGGATCAGCATTGACGGCTCCTCCAGAACTTTCTCAGTTGACTTATACAAATGAATATAATCTGGATGTGTATTCCACACAAGGTAATGTAATGAAGGTGTGTAAAGAAGGAGTGGAGTTTCAGTTCGCTTCCAAACGAATAGAATCGCTCAAGACTCGCGTCACTATGTATGGAGCCTGGATAAAGACAATTTATAATTCGGATTCTCCTCAATATAAGGCCTCTTCTATATTGTTGGACAATAAACAGCTGAAATATGTGGGATTGTACAATGGGGACAACGGAACAGAAAGCCAGGCATTCAATACGAACTTTATGTTTGATACCTATATACAGCGTTTGGGACTTACTTTCTCTACGTCGGCACAATGCACTTGGTATACCAACAGACGGAACTTGTGGAATAATGGCGTGCCAGTAAGCTATATAGATCAATCCGGTGAAACGCATCCGTTTCGCGAAGAGGATAAAAACAATATTCAGTTACAGCATCTGGTGGAGAAATATTCAGCCACTTATTTTGAGCGTACTACCGTGCCTTTTTATATGGATATCAATTTGAAGGCGAGTAAACGGATCGGTAAGTATCTGAATCTGGCTTTTTATGTAAACCGGCTTTTGGGTATTTATCCTGATTATACGTTACGGGGCGTACTGCAACGGAGAACGTCCGAATCGCCTTATTTCGGTATGGAAATGAACTTAACCTTTTAGTAAATGAACAATAAAATAGAGATGAAGATGAAAAAGAATCAATTGACAATGTTAGTCCTTTTTGTGACAATGCTGGGATTTACCGCATGTAGTGATGATGACAAAGTGAGCATATCCACTGTAGGTATTACCACTACTGTAGATACAACTATCGAGGGGCTGCAACTGACCGGTGGAACCTATACTTTTGAAAATGTAAATACATCTGTCAAGACAGACATTACCTATCCGGCTCAGAGTATTGAACTGGCGGACGGGTTGTATAATGTAACTTTCATTGGTAAGGGAACTTACTCACAGAATGGAACTCCGGTGGAAGTCGATGTACAGGGAGTACAACAGAATGTGGCCGTATCTGGAGGGTCGTACAAGCTGGAACTGAAGGTTCATGTACTCAATACAGGTGATCCTGATTTTGTGATTGCCGAGATATTTATTCCCGGAACCTATAATGAAGCAGGTAAGCAATATAATGGCGACCAGTATATACGTATCTATAATAACTCGGATAAAGTTTTGTATGCGGATGGATTGATATTTATGGAATCACAATTCCAAACTACTCAGAAATATCAATCGGTAGATCCGGATATCATGGATGAAGCTATTGCGGTAGGCTCTGTTGTAGCAGTACCGGGCAGTGGAACAGATTATCCGGTACAACCGGGAGAATCCTTTATCCTTTGTGACAATGCGATCAATCATAAAGAGGCTAATCCGAATTCTATAGATTTAAGTAAAGCCAATTTTGAGTGGTATATTGAATCAAAGCAAGATGTGGATAATCCGGCTGTTCCCAATCTAGATGTTTATTATTGTTATTCCAAAACTATCTGGGTGTTGAATAAACAGGGAAATCGCGCTTATGCTATTGGCAGATTACCCAAAAGTATGACTAAAGAAAAGTATATTTCAGACTATGCATACAACTATACGTATATTATGCAAAATGGAACAGTCAGTAAACCGCAAAGCAAATATAAGTTCCCCAATGAATGGGTGATTGATGCTGTAAATGTAGGTGCTTCCAATGAATGGCAGTGGAATGTAACCTCTACCGGGCTGGATATGGGGCATACTTATATCGGTATGAACAATACCGTTGCAGAAAACATCGGAAAGTGCGTAATGCGTAAAGCCGCCTACAAGGATGGTGATCGGGAAGTATTGCAGGATACAAATAACTCTACCGTTGATTTCACACCTGCGGCTACTCCGAGCCTGTTTAACAAATAATTGAATCCGTCTTATTGATATATAAATCTTTATTATTCATGATGCTAATCCGAATTATCATTATGTTGCTGATTGCTTTATTTGTGGAGAGTCGGCAGGAAGCCTTCGGGCAGACTACCGACACACTCTCCCTGTCCGATAAGGTAATCCGTACCGCTTCATTTGCGACTGGATTTCGTGGCGAGATATGGCAGAATCCGGCACTTTATTATTACTATACTCCGTATACATGGACAAGGCTGGACGTAAATGGAGCTTATCATGATAAAGGAAAAGCATCTTTGAAACAGGAAGGTGATAAGGATACCCGTATCGGGGTAGATGTCAATTCCTTCGTTATTCTTTCGGAACGTGATCGTGTATTCGGTTCAGCAGGATACAGGAGTGAGAAGCAGGAGAATGTGTTATGGAATGAAAATATAGACTGGAAATTGATCGCTCCTTACGTGACTGGTGATTCCATTGGTGGTTTCCTGAAGGGAGAAACTTATTATTTCAATGGAGGTTACGCCAGTGAGTCAGGTTCCTGGACATGGGGAATCACCGGTGGTTACAGAGCGTCTCATAATTATCGGGATAAAGATCCGCGTCCACGTAATACAGCTTCCGATCTCTCTTTTGCTTTGGGAGCAGGATATCGTCTGGGGACATATCGTTTGGGAGTTTCCGCAGATTTCCGGCTTTATCAGCAGAAAAGTGAGATTTCATTCCTTGCAGATAAAGGCTCTACTTCGGTATACCATATGTTGGGATTGGGCATGGATTATGTGCGTTTCGCCGGAAACCAGACCGGGACGAAGCATCAAGGCATCCGGTGGGGAGGAAGCATAGGCATTCTGCCAGTTGATACGGAAAAGGGGATATCGGCCACAGTTTCAATTGACCGTATGTCAATGGACAAGAAATTGAGCAATGCCAATAATCTCACTTTGCTGGAATTGAATACGACTGATTTGAAAGGAAACGTGACCTGGATGCGGGAACTTCAGCAGGCAGAACACCTTGCTGTGAAACTGGATGCAGGCTATATAGTTCGTAAAGGAATGGAGAATATTTACGGAGAGGCGGGCGGAAGCTCCTATGGAGCATTAATTAGTACATCTCCGGGAATGAAGGTCACGAATAGTCGGATTGCCGTAAGTGGTTTGTGGGAGAAGCTTTTGACCGATAAAGGTGTATGGGGAGGAGCAATTGTCCCAAACATAATCTACCATCGGTTGGAAACGGATTACAACGCCGTATCCCGGTTTGTTCACTTGTCTGTTTTGGAGAGTTCTTTGCGTGCCCGTTTGCTGTATCAGAAGAGGCTGCTACGATTGACCGCAGAAGCTAACGGTGGATATTATGCCAATTTATCGGCTGAATATTCTTTACCGGGATTGAATACCGCGAAGTCGTCCGCCCAGACTTTATTGGCAAATATTGACTATTTATCTGATAGTTATAGTATGGTGGGGATTCGTCTGCAAGGGGATTATCCCATCATGAAACAATATAACCTGTCTTTGTCTGTTCAATGGCAGGCGGCATATTATAAAAAATGCGGAACGGCCCAGTATGCCGTTTGTTCATTGGGCATCTTTTTTTAAAAAATAAAAACAGTTAGCATATGAAAATTAAGTTTATGGTCGCTGCAACCTTAATGGCAGCTTTAGTAACTACTACTTCTTGTGGAAACAGTAACAAACAGAGCCAGTCTGAAAAAACGGAGCAGGCGGCTCCGGCGGCATTGAGCATCGATAATCTGCTGGTGCATGCCGATTCACTGGCCAACAAGGAGGTGACTATCGAAGGAATCTGCACACATACCTGCAAGCACGGAGCTACAAAAATATTCCTGATGGGTAGTGATGATACCAAAACGATTCGTGTGGAAGCCGGACCTTTGGGCTCGTTTGATACCAAATGCATCAACGCTATTGTCACAGTGACCGGAACGTTAAAGGAACAGCGGGTAGATGAAGCTTACTTGCAAAACTGGGAGGCTAAACTGAAAGCACAGACTGAAAAATCTCATGGAGAAACTGCTGCCGGGTGTGATTCGGAAAAAAAAGCACGCGGTGAAACAGCCAGCACCCCTGAAGCCCGTATTGCGGACTTTCGCGCAAAGATAGCAGAAAGAAAAGCTGCTACCGGAAAAGATTATCTGTCATTCTACTATATGGAAGCCAGTTCTTATGAAATCGCAGAATAAAGGTACTGCATTCCGCAAGTGGAGCCGGATCATCCATCGTGATCTGTCTTTCTTCTTTGCGGGAATGATTTTGATTTATGCTATTTCGGGTATCGTGATGAACCATAGGGATAGCATAAATCCCCATTATACAGTTACACGAACGGAATATAAAATAACAGAGGATCTGTCGGACAAGAGCAAAGTTAATGAGAAGATGATTTTGACTTTGTTGGAACCGCTGGGCGAAGCCGGAAATTTTACTAAATATTATTACCCGGAACCGGATCTGATTAAGGTTTTTCTGAAAGGAGGCTCAAGTCTGGTGATTAACACCCGGACAAAAGATGCTGTCTACGAGGGGGTGAAGCGCCGTCCGCTGATCTCTTCCATGGTACAACTCCATTTCAATCCGGGTAAGTGGTGGACTTGGTTTGCCGATGCTTTTGCTGTCTGTCTGATTATTATCACTGTCAGCGGTATAGTGATGATAAAAGGTCCTAAAGGATTGTGGGGCAGAGGAGGAATCGAGTTGGTGGCCGGTATCTTGATTCCTATTCTTTTCCTGGCGTGTTTCTAATAGCAAACGAAAAATGATTTATAAAGCATGAGTGCAATTATAGAATGTAAGAACCTGACCCATTATTACGGTCAACGCAAGATTTATGAGAACTTGAGTTTTGAAGTTCCTCAAGGGCGTATCTTGGGGTTGTTGGGTAAAAATGGTACAGGGAAAACGACAACCATTAATATATTGAGCGGTTATCTTCAGCCGCGTTCAGGCGAATGTCGCATCTTTGGTGAGAACATTCAGACCATGAATCCTGCTTTACGCAGGAATATCGGTTTATTGCTGGAAGGTCATGTTCAATATCAGTTTATGAATATCACACAAATAGAAAAGTTTTATGCTTCTTTTTATCCGGGACAATGGAAAAAGGAGGCTTATTATGACTTGATGAATAAATTGAAGGTAGCTCCGGGGCAACGTATCTCAAGAATGTCGAACGGACAGCGTTCGCAAGTGGCATTGGGACTGATCCTGGCACAAAATCCGGAGTTGTTGATTCTGGATGATTTCTCTTTAGGACTTGATCCGGGCTATCGCCGTCTTTTTGTGGATTATTTACGTGATTATGCCCGTTCCGAGAACAAGACTGTTTTCCTGACTTCCCATATTATTCAGGATATGGAGCGGTTGATTGATGATTGTATTATTATGGATTATGGCTCTATCCTTATTCAACAGCCTATTGAAACGTTGATGAAAGAGCTGAGAAGATATACTTGTACTGTGCCCGAGGGTTATCAGCCTCAGTTGCCGGCAACTTGCTATCATCCGGCTGTCATTCGTCAAACCTTGGAAACGTACTCCTTTTTGCCTCCCGTGGATGTGGAGAAACTGTTGAAGGAAAGTCAAGTTCCCTTTACTGGTTTGCAGCACGAAAATGTAAGTCTGGAAGATGCCTTTATCGGTCTTACCGGAAAGTATTAATATGTAAACTAAATAGAAGAAATATGATACAAGCCATATTTTATAAAGAGTGGATAAAAACGCGTTGGTATTGGTTGCTGGCAACTCTTTTTATGATAGGGATCACAGGATATTCCATGCTTCGTATTGGCCGTACCATTGCCATACAGGGAATCGATCATTTATGGGTAGTGATGGTCCAGAAGGATGCTATATTTATTGATTTGTTGCAATTTGTCCCTTTACTTATCGGTATCTTGCTTGCTGCCGTACAGTTTTTCCCCGAGATGCAACGTAAGTGTTTGAAGCTTACTTTGCATTTGCCTTATTCACAGAAGAAAATGATCATGTCAATGTTGGCCTATGGCGTACTTGCACTGGTGACCTGTTTTGCTATGAGTTTTATTATGATGGGAGTTTATCTGCCACAACATTTTACAAGTGAGTTGGTGCAGCGTGTTTTATTATCTGCGGCTCCATGGTTTTTTGCCGGATTTGCCGGTTATCTGCTTGTTTCATGGATTTGCCTGGAACCCACATGGAAGCGCAGGGTTTTGAATCTGATTATTGCGGCATTGATTTTCCGTGTCTACTTTCTGGCTCCGGGAGCGGAGGCATATAATAGTTTCTTGCCCTGTCTGACACTTTATACGTTGCTTGCCGCTTCTCTTTCGTGGATTTCTGTGGTACGGTTCAAGGCCGGTAAGCAAGACTAATTGAATGTTTATTATTAAAAAATCAAACAAACATGATTCGATTCAGCAAAATATTTTTTTATATTACCGTAGCTGTCCTGCTTGTATGGCAGTTGCCTTGGTGTTATGCTTTTCTCACACTGAAGCCTGTCAAAACTCCTTTTACTATGTATAGTTCCGTACTTGGTGATTTTGTTATTACACAACTAGATGAGAATAAGCAACTTCACCGCTATGATACGAAAGGCAATACATATACACAACAGCAGGTAGACAGTTTGTTGCCTTCTCTCTATGTGCGCCAGCTTACGGCGGACGAACGTTTCCCTGATACCATTTGTGGTAAGGCAGTTAGTCCGAAAGATATTCAATTGACAAACTTTACTTTCAAGAGTGTGCCGTCAGCCATCAATGCTCCCCAGACAGGACTCTATTTTCTGATGGAGTCCATGTCCAAACGGGTGGATTTGAAAATGCCCGAAGATGCATTCCGTTTTACCGATAAAGGTATAGAATTTATTCGTATGGAAACGAATTGTATCGATGAGGCGAAAAGCAAATTGTTTACGGATATGCTGGTTCAGAAAGGGTTTGCTTTTCCTGCATGCTATGCTTCGGGCAATCCAACTACTCGTAAAGACTATGATGAGGGATATCTGGTTTTAGATGCCAACCATAAATTGTTCCATCTGAAGTGCACCAAAGGACGTCCGTATGTGAAAGCTATTCAGTTGCCTGAAGGAGTCTTGCCGGAATATGTGTTTATTACTGAATTCCGTAGCCGTCGGACTTTGGGGTATATGGTAGATAGCAAGCATCATTTTTATATTATCAATAGTGATGGAAGTTTGGTGAAATCAGCTCTCCCCGGTTTCGATCCGGCAAAAGATGAGTTGACCATCTTTGGAAATATGTTTGACTGGACTGTAAAGTTATCGACAGATAAAGATGATTATTACTATGCTTTGGATGCTACAGATTATTCACTGATTAAAGAACATGCCTATAAAGATATCCGCCGTTCTGTTCCGGGGTTGTCTTTTACATCTCCAGATGACAAATTTGTAAAACCTCGTTTTTGATGTGAATTTGGCAGGGGAAGTCTGATATTAAAATGTATATTAGTTCGAACAGACCGAAAACAACTAGGTAAAGGGGCTATCATGTTAGGCATCAGCTAACTCTACCTTCTGTGAGATACTGCAAATACGGGATTATATAATTGTGCGGACAGACAGGAGGGCGTGAAAACAGCCTTCCTTTTTTTGATAATATTTAAGATACAGGGATTTGATCTAGTTTTTCTTGCTCGTCAATTTTATATTATGATAATCGTTCTTTGAGTATATGCAGGATAAAACAGGTTGTTGAATTTTGCTTGTTTTTAAATTTTCAAAAATGCCAGATTGCATATAAATAATCTTCGTTTTGACCTCCTTTTATCCTAAACCAACTCTTAATTGTATAACCGATTTATGATTTAAAGAACCAATTTCATTCCGTAATTTTAGACAATTATTTGCAATACTTTTGATTGATATTGAAAAATAGGAGGGGGTGGGTCATCAGTTAAACGAATGAAATTACTGGAAATAAAAATCCCTATAACTGCAATGGTTACAGGGATTTATATATTAGCAATGTATTATATTACTTGCTCAAAGCAGTAGCAACGTCAACTGCGCAAGCTACCGTACAACCTACCATCGGGTTGTTACCGATACCTAGGAATCCCATCATTTCTACGTGAGCAGGAACTGATGAAGAACCAGCGAACTGAGCGTCTGAGTGCATACGACCCATAGTGTCCGTCATACCGTAAGAAGCAGGACCGGCAGCCATGTTGTCCGGGTGAAGAGTACGACCTGTACCACCACCTGATGCAACTGAGAAATAAGGCTTACCTGCAAGAACACGTTCTTTCTTGTAAGTACCTGCAACCGGATGTTGGAAACGAGTCGGGTTAGTAGAGTTACCGGTGATAGATACGTCTACACCTTCTTTCCACATGATAGCTACACCTTCGCGAACATCATCGGCTCCGTAGCATTTTACTTTTGCACGAGGACCGTCAGAATAAGCGATTTCACGAACTACTTTCAGTTCACCTGTGAAATAATCGAATTCAGTCTGAACGTATGTAAATCCGTTGATACGAGAGATGATCTGTGCAGCGTCTTTGCCCAAACCGTTCAAGATACAACGCAGAGGTTCTTTACGTACTTTGTCTGCTTTTGCGGCGATTTTGATAGCACCTTCGGCAGCAGCGAATGATTCGTGACCTGCCAGGAATGCGAAACATTTAGTTTCTTCGCGCAGCAACATAGCAGCCAGGTTACCGTGACCGATACCTACTTTACGGTCGTCGGCTACAGAACCCGGAATACAGAATGCCTGCAGACCGATACCGATAGCTTCGGCAGCTTCGGCAGCGTTTTTGCAACCTTTCTTCAATGCAATGGCAGAACCTACTACGTAAGCCCACTTGGCATTTTCGAAACAGATAGGCTGAGTTTCTTCACAAGTTTTATAAGGATCAAGTCCGGCAGCTTCGCAGATTGCGTTAGCTTCTTCGATGTCTTTGATGCCGTTTTCGTTCAAAGCAGCAATGATCTGTTTGATACGACGGTCTTGGCTTTCGAATTTTACTTCTCTAATCATATTCTTTCCTCCTTATAATTATTCGTGACGTGGATCAATTTTCTTAACAGCTCCCTGTTCTTCAGTTACACGTCCGTAAGTACCTGTAACTTTCTTCAACGCTTCGTTAGCATCAGTACCCTTCTTGATTTCGTCCATGAACTTACCCATGTGAACGAATTCGTAACCGCAGATTTCATCGTTCTTATCCAGGAATACGTTCTTGATGTAACCTTCAGCCATTTCAAGGTAACGGGGACCTTTAGCCAAAGTACCATACAAAGTACCTACCTGGCTGCGAAGACCTTTACCCAAGTCTTCCAGACCGGCACCGATAATCAGACCGCCTTCCGAGAAAGCTGACTGAGTACGTCCGTAAACGATTTGAAGGAATAGTTCGCGCATTGCTGTGTTGATAGCGTCACAAACCAAGTCGGTGTTCAATGCTTCCAATACAGTCTTTCCCGGAAGGATTTCAGCAGCCATGGCAGCCGAGTGAGTCATACCTGAGCAACCGATAGTTTCTACCAATGCTTCCTGGATGATACCTTCTTTTACGTTAAGGGTTAGTTTACAAGCACCCTGCTGAGGAGCACACCAGCCAATACCGTGTGTCAAACCAGAGATGTCTTTAATTTCTTTTGATTTTACCCACTTTCCTTCTTCAGGAATAGGAGCCGGTCCGTGATTGGGACCTTTCTTCACAACACACATGTGTTCTACTTCGTGTGAATAAGTCATATTCTTTACGTTTTTTGGTAATAAAATAAATATTCGTAACCACGTGAAAAGATTGGTTATTCTTTTCGCCTACAAAGTTAGTCGTTTTATTCTTTTCTGCAACTTGTTGCCCGTCACTTTTTATCTTTAAATAAAATAAATTTATTGCAGGACAGCATTTTGCAAACTAGAGTTGCCAAAATGTTTTTTCTTTCCGATGAAATTTCTATCTTTGTACCTATATTATAATGATAGGAATGGAAGCAAATAAAATAGCAATTACGGACGAAGCTTTGCGCCGAGGTGCGGAAGAGGGCATGGATGGTTTCTTGAAGGTGTTTATAGATAAATACCTGGAGGTGACAGGAGGTGTTGTCAATGCGGAAACAATGCCTTTGCTCAATGGTTACCAGCATTCATTGTTGGGGTATCATTTCTTGCGTGAAGAAATAAATGAAGGTGGTTTTGTACAATTGATACAGAATGGTTTTGGACCTTATATCTTTGATAATCCTTTTGCAAAAGCAATGCGGCAGTTTGGAGCGAAAGAATTTGCCAAATTGATTTATAGCGCGAAGAAAATATATGATGAGAACCGTGCTGATTTGGAAAAGGACAGGGATGATGAGGAATTTATGGCAATGTATGAGCAATACGAGGCCTTTGATGAGTTGGAAGAGCAGTTCATGGATATGGAAGAGTCGGTAACTGCCCGGATTGCAGAATATGTGGACAATCATATTGAGGAGTTTGCGGAGATTGTATGACAAGGACTTTTGCGTACTTTGTCGGGTATAAGCTCATGCGTTTTGATATAAAAAAAGTAAGTTGGCTTCAATAGTTAAGTAAGATACGTTCGTTGTCTGACGAACCTATGTTGCTTGGTCAAGCAAGTTAACTTACTTTTTTTGTCTTGTTATTCCGGTGTCATTCCATTTATTGTTTCCTGATAAACCAACCTTTGATATAAGCGGTTGCCAGTACGGCAAGTCCTGCCGCCAGGCAGATTCCCGTAAACACCAGCCCGTAACCGTTCAAGAAAGCTACCGGAGCGAAAGTTATCAGAGAAATCTCTACCGGGGCGATGAACAAGTAAGCCAGTGCATAGTTATCCAGGCATCGGCTGCGCATTTTGGGGTCTGCAACGCGGAGCAATGCGATGCCCATAGCCATAGTTCCTGTAAACCATCCCCATGTGAAGATAGCTTTCTCGAACCAACATTCTTTCATTAGTTTGCGGGCCATGACCAGAACATAAATCAGGGTTGCGATTAATCCTGAAACTAACAGAATTAATAAGGGTATGATGTACTCTATTACAACAGATATTTTAATGGAAGCAATTCCAAAAGCTACCAGAAAATCGGTAAAGGCTCCGCTGATGTGGCCTATGGTTTGCGGGCAGACATAATCACTGGTTCTTGTTTTGTCGAATATCTTTTTGATGAATATACCTACCACAAATGCACAACTGAATACCGGCAGTTCAAACCCCGGCATAAAGTGGGATACTGTTTTGCTGATGCAGTATCCGCCTAATGCTATCACTGCTACGATGATAAGATTGAAGGTCAGCGGGTCAATGGAGATGGAAGAGCAAGAACTTTCACCCATGCTTTCCCGTTTGTCGCCGGGCAACAGGCCTGTCTGTAATTCGTGAGGAAGGTCATCGTAATTGGCGAGGAAGGAGGTGTGCCCTTTCTTTGTCCCCCATTTTATGATGATCAGTCCGATAATGACTGCCGCTACGATACCGAAGGTGGCGGCAGTCATGGCCAAAGTTAGAATTTCGTCATATCCGAACTGGCTGAAAGCCTGTCCGATGGCTGCTGCTGTACCGTGCCCGCCGCAATAGCCGCTTGGCATAGTGATGCCGAAGGCAGGGTTCAAGGGCCATATCCGGTTCAGGACAAGCAATCCCAACAGTCCTCCAAAAGCCCATTGCAACAACATTCCTGCCTGTGAATATGCCCACATGCTGCCTATATTGTCTGCATCTCTTTTGGCTGCCTTTTGTGAGATGAGGGGGAGAGCGCCGAAAATGAAGGCTATCAATATGCCGGCATAAGTTCCTGTTTGGGTGGAAAGAGGTATGATGCCGAAACCGTGAGGTCCCAAGGACAGTCCTATAAACCCGGCCAACAGGCTGGGGGGGATGAACAGCCTTTGGATGAATCTTATTTTTACTCTCATGAGTTTGCCGAGCAGTAGCAGTACTGAGATGATGCCTGTATCGACAAAGAGTGTCCACGGGGTGAAATCGGTCATAAATCTAGGGCTTGTTTGGATGTATTCGTTGAAGAATACAGCGTTCATAAATAGTTCATTTTACCGAATCGGTAGGAATGGAAATTGATCTTATCGGCAAAAATAATGTATAGGTATCATGTAATATCTTAGGTTTTATTGTTATTAAGTTGTTTTGTTTCAAAGATAGGAAATAAAGTGGTACTATAGCCCAACTGCTTGTTCTTTTATGTATTAATTTTTATTAATGGGTTAATGGCGGATAGGCTACAAGTGAATTTCGGTGAAAAAAATAGTTAAAACAAAAGATAAAGCAAGTCTTATCAGAGGATGAAACATGAATAAAAAATAATGTTAAAAGACAAGTGGCGACGCAGTATTTAAGCCAATTTTTCATTTAATCATTAAAACAATAAAAAGAATTAAGTTTCTTTCTTGGAAACCGATTCTTTTATTTAATTTTGCAAACCCTAATAATTATAAAGAAGAAAATGAAAAAAATGAAATTGGCAGCAATATTTGCTGGGTTAGTATCGGTGTTTACTTTTAGTTCTTGTTTGAATGATGGTGATAGCGGCCCCAATTATGATCTTTATGAGATCGTTACTGTGGAAGATGGTAGTATTTTTGGTGGACCTGTCCTGAAAGGAGATGCATGGGGATATACTTATACTCCAGTGGCTTCAAGTGTATTGGCCGGTCTTAAGGCATCTGATGGCAGTTATTACAAGCGTGTGCAGGTAGGGATCAAACTGATGGAAGGAGAAGCGATTACAGAGGGGAAAAAGTCTTATAAGGTAAGTGAAGTTGGCCTAATAGCTATTTTGAATTATAAAGATTTTAATGTTCAGGCTGATACATTGAAAAATGAGTATGCACTAGTGTCATTGGAGGATTCTAATAATAAGATATGGGCTATAAATGGATATGTCAACGTACCTTTTACCTTTAAAACTAAAGAACAGCTGAACATGAATGATTTCCATTTATATGCTGTAGAAGCCAAGGAGGATACATTGGTGACAAGACTTCGACAGACCAAAGGGGCTGATGATGCTTATCAGACAGGAGGTGCTTTGATTAGTTTCCATATGCCTTTTAATGATATGAAATTTTACGAAACTTTCAATAAAGTAGTACCTAAGAGTGATACTATTGTAGTTAAGGTGACTGCAAAGGGAGAAAATGACAAAGAACTTGTTTCTACAGTGAAATGTAGTGCTTCGAATATGCGAGGAAGCTATTAATAATACTTTATTATATAGTGAAATCCCCTTCAGTTACGGTTGAAGGGGATTTTTATTTAATGGAACTATGTGGTTCAATTTATAAGATAAAGGGGGGAAGAAATTTAACGGGGCCTACTTCTTATTTTCCTGTTCATATCTTTCTTTAGATTCAGTATATACCTCCTGCGTGTGAAAAGAGTTGACATGAATTTTTAAACGGTTCGATCTTTCTGCTGCCGTAATAACAACATATCACATTCGTTCCTGTTGCATAAGCCTTTTCTCTTCCCTGATTAAGCCTTTTTATACGGATGTATTCTATCTCCATAGCCTTTGGAGTTGTTTCCATAAGCTTTGGAGTTATCTCCCAAGGCTATGGAGTTAACTCCAAAGGCTTGCGGAGATAAAACAAACAGGAAGAAAACCCTTAACCATAGGGCAGGAAAGGTTTAGAGATATGGATAAGATCTTTTAAGGATGAATCTGATTATAAAGTTACGCATATGTATCAAAAACTTTGCAGGAACATGAAAGAAACGTCCTCTGATCATCTCCCGCAATGGGTGTAATTCCCTTTGGCAGACTTATTTTGGTCTGTCATACAAACCATCCCTAAAAAATGACGAGTGTTTATACAGGGTATCACAAACAACCGCATGAAAAAAATCTCCACTAAGTTTCTACTGCTCCGAAACAAGACTGTTTCAAGACGATAAATAATTAAAAAGCAAAAAACGGACGTACATTCCAATAAGCTTTTTTATCATATCCTTGCAAACAGACTCTATCCCAATTAGGATATTCAGGATCATCAATGTGCCAAAGTAACATCCAGCATCTGTCTTTATCATATTGGGAACTGCAACTGAAGCCAAGTCTGTAGGTATCACTAAACTGCGGTAACGAATTACCTACTTTAGATAACTGTATAGTCAATTTATCCAGTGTTTCTTGTCCCCATCCTGTGTCGTTTAGGCCGTTACTGGTTTCATTTCGAAAATCTCTTGGAGATTTTCCACAAATATTCACCAGCATATCAAACCATTGTCCGATACTCGGTACGAACCATGGACTGCGATTAAGTCCATCAGGAATTTTGTTACTGTCTCTATATTTTCTTATTGATTCAAAAGCACTGTAACTACCCTGTACATTAGCAGTATAATTCTTCAACATTTGTTCTGTTTCAGAATAACCGTTCATATTCTTCTCAATTTCATCATCTTTTGTCATTGGAGTAATCCCTTCTTCGATTCGTTCCATTCCCCCCCAACGACCGGTCCCTAAATTTTCAAACCCCATTACATAAGCATGATTCCAACCGTTTTCATTGCATTTTACATCTGTCATTTTTTTAGAATCGCAAGTAATGACCATTCCAATAGCATTCTGATAATCATATATTTTCCCGTTTTCTTCCAGCATGCCGTCTCCGGGATGTATCTCTATTCGTTTTTCGGTTTCATTCTGAAAGACAAAATCTCCGGGATAAAGTTTTCTTTCTGTGCTTCCTTTGCCGGGTACAGGGCTGATTACTTTCAGAGTATAGCATTTCCCAGAAGCAAAAGTGATGGAACTGCCCGAATAGTTTATCTTTGTATTCGTATTATTTCTGCCGTCGGCGGTTACATAGCTTCCGGTAATTCTGGCATTTTTTTGTGATGGGACAATGGCGCAGAATTTTACAGAATCGATCTGATATGGAGTAATGCCATTCAAGTTCACATTGATAGCTGCTGAGTCTGTTCCTAAAATTCTTGATTCTTTGTGGTAAACAAAACCTGCATTTTCGGGTGCAAAACAACCTATGTATGCTTGTGGTTGCAGCACAAGCAATGTAAATTGGTGTTTAAACTGCAGGTTCAGGATTATTCCGGAAGAATTGCCGGTAGTAGGTACGCCGGTAGCAATCAGCAGGTCGCTCACAGTATGCTTTTCTTTTGTGGATTGGTCTTTCGAAGGTTGCAGTTTCTCATTCCTGGTCAACGAAGCAATAGCTTCATCTGTATCCTTTGAAACATCTAGTGTGATATTCTTCCTATATGGATAGTATGCGATGTAACTCGCTCCATCATACCAATAGAGTGTCTTGCTGTTTTCAACCGGACTCCAACTATCATTTGACAGGTTATAAACCAATGGGATATTGTTAATGTCATCTACTATTGTGCCATCTTTTATGGAGAATATACCAATAGAATCACCGTCTACAAATTCTGTTTTAAGATGTTCATCTGTCACAGAAGCACGTGTGGAAGGCTTTTCGGAACCGGGAACGTTTTCAAACCCGGTTGCTGTTGCTCGAACAGTGAGAGGAGTTCCATTGTAGCAGTCCGTTCTTTTTCCATTATTTGTTTCATTTTCGTCGGTGCATGCACTACAAATCAAGAGGATGCTCCAAAAGATTATGCCGGTGAAAGATTTCATTTTTCTTTGTTATTATCTTGTTTAAAATTAGCACCTTAGTACAAGGCTGATTTTTATTTGTCCCATTAATTCGTTATTTGTTTCTCTTCTGTTCCATTTACCGTTTCAGAATCCGTGCCTCCTTCCCATGATGCGATATCATTTTCTGACATCACGGAAATAGTTTTTCTTGAGATACCGATGGTATAACTTACAGAAGCTCCCGGATTCCAAGTGTCAGTAGAAGGTAAAGATTGATTTTCTATGCGGATAGCTTGAGTAATGGCATTATTATTTCCGTCTTTTGCCGCATATTGATAAGTGATGCTGAACTGACTTCCTTTTCCGGCAGGAAGCAGGAAAAAAGTAGCTAACAATTTCTTTTCTTCCGCAATAGTATTCGGTACAGGGAAATTGGTTATGTCAGCGGTAAAAGTTTCTTTCTTGTCAGGTGATGGAAATGCCCACAGCCAGCCTTTGTCGCTATCAGTCGTAGGAGTATGATAGGTCAGTATTCCGCTTTTTATTCCCGTAATGGAGAAAAAGGTTACGGACTTTCCCTCCGTATCATCATTACTTTTTACATAAACATTGATCTTGGTTAGTGTATGGCGCAGTTTAAAACTTACATTGCCATTGTTTTGATTCATTACCGGAGTTGCAGCGAGAAAATCTATCTGTTTGTTTTCGGCTGTGGGAACGGTATAACTCAACATCGGAAATCCATTTGAACTCTCTTTGTCTTGAACGAAAAAGTTGCTACTTGCTGTTTCATTTATATAAGGAGCATAAGCAAAGAAACTGATTTTATCTGTTGTTGAATTATCCGGCCAGAACTTGACCGGACTATAAGACCATGTGCCGTCTGTTTGTTTACCAACAAGCTGGTTATACATGAAATTCGGTGTTGCGGCATCTTCATTGAAATTTCCGTGTGTGAAGTAGGCAAACACACCGATAGTTTCAAGATCACTTGTTGTGGTATACTCTTTAACAGATCTCATTACCGGAACGTTTCCTGAAAAGCTGATAGGGATATTTTCTTGGGGAAATTCGTTCGTACCTTCTTCCTGGGTACAAGCTCCCAATAACAAAGTTGCAGCAAGGAAAATGCCATACAATTGTTTCACCCTTATGCTTTCTGTTTTTCGATTCATGCTTCTTTTTCTATTTTATTGTACGTCCGTGCTTTTTTAACCGTAGTGACAGGGAAGAAACATTCAACCCTGTCCGGTCTGTTTTCTTTCCATAGCCAGTATGTATCATGTTTTGGCTGCAAAAGGAAATTATTTCTCTACATTAATATCAGAGTCGCTATCATCAGTCCAACCTTCCATATTATCCTCCACCGTAATCTTAATGGCATTCATCTTGATAGTCAATACGTAGGTATGTTTCGTTCCTTTCTTGAACGTATTTTTCGGTAGTGAAACTTCTTTGTTTGTTATGGTACTTGTCAGATTACTTGTGTCGGTCACTTTGGTTACGATGTCATAATTGATTTTCAGTTTTAAGTTAACTGCGTTGGTGGTACCGTTTTTGTTATTTACCGGAATAAAGTAAAGAGCTTCTGTATCTGAGAATAACGCGGTTGCATTCTGGTCATCACTTACATTGATAGAACTTTTATTATATCCCCATTGGTCGGTGGTTGTTTTATTTAAAAAATCACTCAGGTCTTGTTCTGTTGAAAAATAAGATGCGTCAGGAGATATGGCTTCCCAAGTGTCGTTATCGAATTTATAAACAGCCTTGTTGTAAAGTGTTGTACTTCCTGGATCTAACTTTAATCCCGTTACAAAAATTTTGGTATCAGTACCTAAGTTCACATCTGGCTTCACCTTGATATTGGCTATTTGGGTAAGTACGTGACTAAACTTGAACTGAACCGTCCCCTTATTACTTTCATTAGTTTGGTCTTGTATGGCAGTATGGCAGTCTGTTACCAAATCTATCATATCTTTCCAGTTATTAGAAGTCTTTACCTCAAAGGTGATTGTCGGAGCGCCTTTGGCATTCTGTCCTGATAAAGTTATTTTTTGGTCTGTTCCAACTTCCGGTTTGGATTCATAAGGCGCATAAGCAAAGAATGTTATTTTCTTATCATCTATTGGCCAAAAACGTAAATTAGTATATCCCCAACTATCAGAAGTCCATGTAGCATGTTCATTGTACATGAAATTAGGTGTTGTGTTTCCTTTTTCACTATTCCATCCCGCACTGCTTGTCTGATAGGCAAAAATACCGAAACCGGCATTTGCTTTCAATGTGGACGTTGTAGTTTCCGTTCCTCTGGTCTGTACTTCCGTATATACGTCCAACCCGATTGTCCGGTTCGTATCCGGATTCATTTCTGTCATTTCATTCTGTGAGCAACCAGCTATAGTCAGTGTTGCCATCACCATCAATAAACTTTTCACTTCCATTTTCTACTTTTTTTAAAATTAATATTATAACTACCCATATCTGTCATATATCTATATCGCTGTTCACTTCATCGTTCCATTTATCTACATCAGCGTCAAATCCTGAGCTACCTTCTGTTTTTACATTCGGCACGGTCTTTTCACATGCCATGTCAATAAAAACGCTCATAGTTCCGTCTTCTTCATCCAACCGTCTTATTGCCAAATCGTTAAAACTTTCTTCAAATATGGTCTTCCCGTCTACTAACTTTGCTTTCAGATGTAGGTTGTGTGGAATCTCTACATCGAAGCCGAACACACTAATAGTAGTGCTCAGCGTTCCTTCTGTTACCGAGCCGGAATCATAAATGGGATTGCTTAAGCGTAGCACTTGTGTTACTGTCTTTTCCGAATTTTGTCTCGAAACGAGAAATATGGATTCTGCAATGCCGTCTAATGTGCAGGTAGCTTTTCGTATGTTGTTCATTCCTTTGATACGGATTTTAACCGTTATTTTTTGAGTCAGTTTTTTGGGGGTGAAGCGTAAGTGACAACTATTTTCGTTCCTGGTGGAATTTCGGTTACTTTGTTGGGTGATGGCTGATGAATAGTTTTCCGGCATATCAGAAGTCACTTCAAAGCCTTCGATATAATCAGCGGCAAGTTCGTCAGGACTTTCCATAATAATTCTTTCAGAGGATGATTCGTTCCTTATTTCCATCTTCTTTACATAGGCTTCTAGCGTCTGGTAGTTTTCTTCTCCTCTGAAACAGAGGTTACCAAAATCATCGAATGAACGGTTGAAAAGGACGACATTGTAACATCCTTCTTTCAAGCATAGGGTCTTGTATGTACGGTCACCCATCAGTGCTACAAAAGGAGTGCTGCCATCGGTAGGGTAGAATATGGCGGTAGCACCATAATCCTGCTCTTTTTCATTCAGTCCTGACTGACTCCAATCGGCACTGATTGTTATTGTTGCTTCGGGCGAATAAGTCAGTTCGCGTCGGTTACAGGCAACTAACAAGAAAACAAAAAGGTAAAGGATATATAATGTCGGGGATATTCTCATTTTGCACCTCCTTTCTTTGCCTTGTGTTTGAGTAGCCATACCAGTGTATGGTAATTCCTCGAAACGGATGTATAACGATAAGTGGCTATATTTATGGCTTGAAGTACGTTCAATAGGGATATTTGCAATAATGGGCGACTAAATTCATATGAGAAAAGGATTCTTGTTTCTTTGTTTGGTAAAAGGCGGATGAGTTGTACTTTTTCCAGCTTATTAAGTAAATCTTTCCATTCTTCGTTTTGAAGGAGGAATTTGACCGGTTGCAGAACTTTGCTAGAAGAAAGGTCATGCAGTACGGCGATGGCTATTTGTGCACGTGTATATACGGATAACATGATAAACTTACTTTGTTAAGTCATTACTTACCAAGTAATAGCTTATATTTTTCTCACAGGGTGAGGAAAAGCGTTTCCTTATTCTGTATTTAATAAGAAAAAACATTTCGTCGGATAGAAAAAGATGTAAGAAATATGATTCCGTTTTTGAGATGTCAAAAATGGAAAGAGGTGTCGTGTAATTTTGTAAATTAGTTAAAGTACTGACAGATGCAATATTGTGCTTGTGCTTATGTGTTTTTCTATAATTGAATAAAATATAGTGGATTAATACAGATTTATAAGCTTTTTCTTTGGATTTATGAGGAAATATTCCCTACTTTGTGAAAGTAATCATCCATTACTTGGTAAGTAATTCTTCTTTTATTTGAATGGCTGTCATATGATATTCCTCATGCCACTTCCTTTTCTCCATTATGTGCTACTACCGAGATTATCAGTTCGTCATTGGCTATATCTACCTTTTCGTTTTCAAATGGTTTCAAGTAAGTTTCTGTCACCTTAATGGAAGAGTGTCCCAATGCCTTGCAGATAATACCGATATTTACTCCTGCATGAAATGCTAATGTCGCCCATGTATGGCGCGCCGGATAAGTAATATTTAGAAATGCAATAAAAAACAGAATGACGATAATTAAACGTAAAACGTTTATAATTAAGCATTTTGCAAGATTTGCAGAACAGACAGACCTGCAAAAGAAAACAAAATATTGCGACGTTTCAGTTACCAGACTGTTAGCCGCCTGTTTCGAAAACAACGGCAGGTAACCGAATTTTTACCGATAGGAACAAAGCAGATTTGTATTCACTGTTTATCAATGTTTTGCATGCCAAAGGACGCTTTTCAAAGGAGTATTTTTACAACCTAAAAAAGAGCGTTATGAAAGTGGAAAAATTCAAGGTGCTGCTCTACCTGAAAAAGAGCGAGCCGGACAAGACCGGCAAGGCCCCGATCATGGGACGGATCACCCTCAACCGCACGATGGCGCAGTTCAGCTGCAAGCTCTCCTGTACCCCCGGGCTATGGAACGCGCGTGAGAGCCGATTGAATGGCAAGAGCCGGGAAGCGGTGGAGACCAATGAAAAAATAGAGAGGCTGCTGCTTGCCGTACACTCGGCCTTCAATTCCCTCATGGAAAGGAAAAAGGATTTCGATGCCGCCGCGGTCAGGGACATGTTCCAGGGTAACGCGGGCATGCAGATGACCCTGCTCAAACTTCTCGACCGGCACAATGAGGAGATGAAGGCCCGTGTCGGCGTGGACCGTGCACCGACGACAATGTCGACCTACGTGTACACCCGGCGCACCCTTGCCGAATTCATCAAAACGGAATTCAAGGTCTCGGACCTCGCCTTCGGACAGCTCAACGAGCAGTTCATCCGTGACTATCAGGATTTCTGCCTGGAAAAGAAGAAACTGGCAATGGAGACGGTGCGCCATTACCTGTCCATCCTGAAAAAGATCTGCCGCATCGCCTACAAGGAGGGGCACTCGGAGAAATACCATTTCTGCCACTTCAAGCTGCCCAAGCAGAAGGAGACAACACCGAAAGCACTCAGCCGGGAGAATTTCGAGAAGCTACGCGATCTGGAGATACCGGAAAAACGCAGGTCACATGTCATCACCCGGGACCTCTTCCTCTTCGCCTGTTACACCGGCACCGCCTATGCCGATGCGGTAAGCATCACCCGGGAGAACCTCTTCCAGGATGACGAGGGCAGCCTCTGGCTGAAATACCGGCGGAAGAAGACCGACTACCTCGGACGCGTCAAGTTGCTGCCGGAAGCACTCGCGTTGATCGGGAAGTATCGTGACGATACCCGCATCACCCTCTTCCCGCCGCAGGACTACCATACGCTCAGGGCCAACATGAAATCCCTGCGCCTGATGGCGGGGCTGAGCCAGGACCTTGTCTACCACATGGGAAGGCATTCTTTCGCCTCATTGGTCACGCTCGAGGAGGGAGTGCCGATCGAGACCATCAGCAAAATGCTGGGACACTCCAACATAAAGACCACCCAGATATATGCCCGTGTAACTCCGAAGCGACTGTTCGAGGACATGGACAGGTTCGTCGAGGCAACCCGCGATTTGAAACTTATTCTTTAATCCTTAAACAATTAAACAATCATTATCATGCGCAGTACATTTAAGCTTTTATTCTACATCAACCGTAACAAGGTAAAATCGGACGGCACGACCGCCGTCCTCTGCCGGATCAGCATCGACGGAAAGAAATCGGCTGTCACGACAGGCATCTATTGCAAACCCGGAGACTGGGACAGCAAGAAGTGTGAAATCAAAACAGCCAGGGAGAACAACCGCCTTACCGCCTTCCGAGGCCGGCTGGAAGAGGCGTACGGGAACCTGCTGAGGAACCAGGGAGTGGTCACGGCAGAGCTGCTCAAGACCACCGTATCCGGTGCCAATTCCGTGCCGGAATACCTCCTGCAGGCCGGAGAGGTGGAACGCGAACGGCTCAGGGTCCGCTCCAAGGAGATCAATTCCACCTCCACCTACCGCCAGTCGAAGACCACGCAGCTTAACCTCAGGCAGTTCATCGAATCCCGCGGGATGAAGGACATCGCCTTTTCGGACATCACCGAAGAGTTCGCCGAATCGTTCAAGGTCTTTCTCAAGAAAGAGCTGGGACACAGGAACGGACACGTGAACCACTGCCTGTGCTGGCTCAACCGGCTCATCTACATCGCCGTGGACCGGGAAGTATTGCGTGCCAACCCGATAGAGGACGTGGCATACGAGAGGAAAGAAGCGCCTAAACTAAGGCATATCAGCCGCAGTGAACTGAAGCGGATGATGGAAACCCCGCTGCCCGACCCGATGATGGAGCTGGCGCGCAGGACGTTCATCTTCTCCTCGCTGACCGGTCTGGCCTACGCGGATACGAGGGCTCTCCATCCCCGTCACATCGGAACGACCTCGGAAGGAAGAAGGTATATCCGCATCCGCCGCGCCAAAACGGACGTGGAGGCGTGTAATTTGCAAATTTTCTTGTGCCTTTTTTTAGAAAAGTTAAATATGCCACAGAATACACCAGTAACTAAGGCTTCATAAGTTCGTTTCTCGTTCCTGTTGTAGTCTTGAAAATCGTCTGCCTGTTTTCTAACCGGTAGCTACTGCCGGTGAACTTGATGACTTCACATCGATAAAGCAGCCTGTCAAGCAGAGCGCTGGCAAGGATTTCATCATTCAATGTTTCTACCCATTCCGTAGGTGCCTTGTTGGTTGTAATGATGATGGATGTCTTCTCATGTAGGGTGTTTATCAGGTTGAAGAAGGCAGTTGCTTCCTCTCTTTTCACAGGAAACAGCATGATATCATCTATTGCCAGCAGCTGTGCGCGCAGAATCTTGTTATAAGTCATCATGGCCGGAGTTGAGATGTCTTTAAGTCTGAGACAATTTACGATATCCTCCATTGTCATCAGGTATGCCTTGTAACCGGCCTTGACCGCATCAAAGACAAGACCGGCTGCCAGAAATGTCTTTCCGGTCCCTGATGGTCCCATCAGGATCAGGTTATAAGCTTCACGGAGCCATACCAGTTCACGAAGCTCCTTCATCTGCCGGCGGTCTATGCCCTCATAAAAATTGTAGTCGTATTCGTCAAGATCATGTTTTCGGGGCAGACGTGCCGCAACAAGGCGTCTCTCGTAGTCTTTCCTCTCTTTCATCTCAACTTCGGTGCCTAATACCAGGGACAGGAATTCCGGGTAGGTCGGTTTTTCTTCCTGTGCATGATGCAGAATGCTGTCCATGCGGTTTGCAATGTTGTAAAGCCGCAGACGTCTGGCGTGTTCTTTCAATTTTTCACTTTGTATCATTCAAAAAACTTGTTATATTGGTTTATATCTGTTTTTTCAGGATGACAGTCCGCTGTTTCCGGAATGGATGTCGGAGCTTGGAAAGTCATCTCGTTCATATTGTCCTTACTCCTGTGGATTGAGCCGGATATTTCCTGCACGGAAAGGCTGTTGTATATGTTTTTTTCCAGACAGGTCCGCAGGGCTGCTATCACTGTTTCTTTGCCGTATTCGGATATCACATGAAGCAGCAGTTTCATATTGTCCCTGTAATAACGCGGCTTTTCCCTTTCCAGATTCCGGAGCCACAGAATAACGGTGGGGTCATCTTCCGTCCGCTTTCGGATCCGGACCTGCAAGTCATTCACACTCCGTGTCTTGTCCTTATGATGTCTTTTGTCACATACATTTTTTCCTTTTCCGGGACACAACTCATGCCTGCATATGAGTTTACCGCTCTCCTTGTCGTACAGCTCGATATGTCCGTTATTCTCAAGAAGCCACACAACGGTGTTCAGGTTCCTGTAGGTGCCAGAGGGCACACTGTAGTAGTTGGTCCGGTACCGTACCGTATTGTCCTTGCGGACATGATACTCTTTCGGCTCATCCTTGGGAGGCACCGGTTCTCCATAGTATGGCAACAGATACTTCCGTTCAATCTCAAACTCCTCAGCCGGGACCAGGCGTGTGGTTCCATGTATCTTGCCGTTTCCTGTTTTTTCCAGCCATTGCACAACTTCGGTGTTCAGGATTTCCGGACTGTGAAATGTCCGTCCGGCAAGAAAGTTACGCTTGACATATTTGACCACATTTTCCACTTTGCCCTTGCTTTCCGGATCAGCGGGACGGCAGAACACGGGCTGGAAATGCTGCTCGTTGACAAAGGCACGGAACGTTCTGGTCAATATGAGGTCACCCAGGTTTTCCCTGACCAGCAGGACTTTGTCCTGGTCATAGATGATCTTTCTCGGCTTTCCTTTGAAATACGCGAAAGCCAGTTCATGGGCATATACGGCCAGGGCCGAGGTGAAAGGCGTACTGGAAAAATACACGAACTTCTGCCGGGAGCGGCTCATTACCATGACAAAAAAATAGACCTTGACAAAACCGCCCCTGTCCGTGGACATACGGCTTTCCCCGAAATCCATCTGGGCATATTCCCCGTAAGGGGTATCCGGCATCTTCTCATAGACACGTTTGGAAAGCCCCTCCTTGTCCAGATTATACTTACGACGTACGGCTTCCACAAAATTGTATACGGTTTTCCCGCAGACAACAGGAAGATCAGGATACTGTTCCTTCATCCAGTCATGAATCTGGGAGGCGGACAGGAACCTGTACCGGGAAAGAATGTCACAGACATAACTTTCGTATTTGTCAAGTATGCGGGGATATTGCCTGCGATGCTGCAATTTTGCAGTCAATGTGTCCTCGTCCATTTTCAAGTACCGGCGCACCGTACTTCTATGCAGACCAAGCTGGAACGCGATCTGGGTCTTGTTAAATCCTTTTGAATATAATTCTCTTATTTTGTACCACATGATGACTCTGTTGTTTGATTGGTGTCTGCATGCGTCCTTAGTTCTGTCCATATCATTTATATTATTGAAACGCAAATATAGACATTTTCAGGAGGCATGATGGCATATTTTCTTCTTCTAAAAAGACAGGGGGCAAAGATACGGATTACAATTCCATACCGGTCCGTGTCAATATTTTAATGTTGTGATATTTAAATTTTAAAATATCAAACAATTTTAAAATTTAAATATTCTGATATAATATGTTTTCAAATCGAACCGTCGGCATTCCTTTGAAAAAAGAATCCCCATTAATGGCAAAAGTTTTCTCTGTTTATTACAAGTTCTTTTCCATTAAAGTGTTTTCGTCCGATTCGAACGTCACGTACTCTTTTATAGAGTATGAAAGAATCTAAAGTTATAAAAAAATAGCCATGTATTATTATTTAGCATATAATATTGCCATAATTAATATCCAACTGCAAAGAAATGCTAATTCAATTAATTAGGTTGTTACGATATTTGGTAACAATAAATTAAATGCTTATATTTGCAATACAATAATAGGGCTGGTGGCAACAGTAACAATTCAGCAACAAGATTATGAGAACTTTCGATTCATTAGATGCAGATTTTCGCAGAGCATTCAAACAGGCAGCAAAACAAGGTATTGTAAAATTCACAATTGAAGGTATTAAAGATGATCCCGAATCGATTTATCCGATGTTTGAAGTATCGAACAATCACGTTACCTACTATTCCGTGCAGAGACAAGAGAGTGTTTGTATAACTGACATGAAAATAAAAGCTGTAATCTACTGATTAAATGCTGAGCTATCGGCATGACGGGTGAATAATATGATATATGAAAATGATATTATAGGCATTAAGGTAGTTGGATACAGATATGGTAAGGCTCCGAAATGCGGACGTAGCTATAATTATAGAGAGAACCATTATGAAGATGGAGTATCAATGGCTCAAGTGTGCTATTACAAGCCAGTAGGAAGTTTTGCGGCCAACGGTGAAAAGAAATATTATTACGAGGGTGTTGTATCCGGCATTGGCAGCGACAATGAAATATGCCTATCATCTGTGAAGCAGATATCATATAACGAATATCAGAAAATGAAAAAATCATTGATTACAGAATCAAACTTGATTACTAATTTTTATGCCGACCAAAAAAAAAGGCTACTTGACAAAGGATTTAATATCGGAATGTCCTATGAAGGTATAGAAGAAATGAGAAATAAATATCTTAAATAACACATATATTATGGCAGATCAGAAATATCCGGGTTGTTGGTACTGTGATAACATCATAGACCATCCCGAACAGGTAGGACTTTTATACCTTGGATTTCCGAGGTGTTTTGTGTTGATTCCTAGCATTGGAGATTTTTATTTCTCCACTTACGAGGAATTTTTGAACGGACTGTGCAAAGTAAACTGGCTTGACCCATCCAATAAAGGAACAAGAGAAGAACAAGAGGAAGTATTAAGAATACTTTGGAATTTTTCAGCAGAACAAGAAGAAAAAGAAGAGGAATTATATGGAAATTATGATGAATGACCGGGAACGTATCGGCAAGAAATTGGCTGAAATAAGGAGCGAAAAAGGTTATACAGTTCGGCAGTTGGCTGAATTGGCAGACCTTCGTCCGGCTACAATCTCAAATGTGGAAAACGGTAAATTTTCCGTGGGGATAGACATACTTACTAAAATATGCAATACTTTGGGAGCAAGAATAGAAATTGTAAAGGAATAGCACAGTTTCAATGTCGCTAAATTTTAATGGAATGAAGTAGTAAGAAGCTCTTTTCAAAATTGGTATTTACAACTAATTATTCCTCAATATTTTATAAGCAATAAGTCAGGAATATGGTCGTTGTCTTTAATTGTACATTCTAAAGGATGAAGATTTAACATTTTTATTATTTCTTAGCTTATTTGACTTATTATCACCTGTTCGTACAGTCAGAGTACTTCTTCCGAAAGTTGTTCGGGCTCCTCGTCCGTCACCTTATGTTGGTTGACGCCGGGAAAAAATCATCTGTTGCCGGATGTTGCTGGTCGTCACGTACCGCCCAACATTCTATTAATTTATGAGCGTGCTCTAGCGGGTGATAATAAGTCGGTGAGTTGTCCCATCAAGCCGAAGAGGAACCGGAAATTATTATTTACCAGTTCGTGGTCACCTTCGATGAAGCAGTCCTTGACAAGCGTTCTCATAGCCGATACCTCGTCTTTCTTGGATACGGACATGAACTTGGAGAACTGCGAAAAAGTTGGTTCTGCCATGAGGGCTACATACATCTCCTTTTTACCGCAAAAGGTTTTCCGAACTCCACCATCAAATAAACCTTGCGCAACTTCTTTTCTTCCATAAACGTTTTTTATAGGACGGAAAAAGAAAGAATGAATGGAAAAACGGAAAGGAAAGTGCGGAAACCCGTGATGTTTTCCACCATGTGTATATGAAAAAGGGGTACGTTATATTTCTTTAACAATATAAAATAGTGAATTTTGCCTTATTTTGTGTCCTTTTATGTAGACATACAGAATAATAAGCCTATTTGTATGAATAAATTTACAATAGACATAGACGAAACATTTAAATACCATTATCGTTCGTTATGCTTGTACGTGCTGCACTATGTCCATGATACGGATATTGCAGAAGACATCGTACAAGATAGTTTTTCTGCCTTGTGGGAGAAATTAAGCATCAGTGGAGCCAAAATAGAAAATGTCAGAGCCTACCTTTATACGACTGCCCGTAACCGCAGCCTAGACTATCTGAAGAAGGAGGAGATTTATGATCCGAATCTTTCCCCTTCTGATTTTGAAGATACGTTGAGCGATGAGGAAGCGGAGGAACGTTCGGTCAGGAAGCGCAGATGTGGACTGCCATTGATGCCTTGCCCGAACGCTGCCGTGAGATATTTTGCTGAATAAACGCGACGGCATGAAATATAGGGAGATAGCCGCCAAATTCCAGATTTCCGTGAATACGGTGGATAACCACATCAGCAAGGCACTTCGGCTGATACGGGAAGGGCACAGAAAGTTTACGCATTTTATTTAACTAACATTCACAAATTCTGCATAGTGAATTTGCCTGCAATCCCAGTCATTAATATGAAGACTAAAACAAAAGAGTATGAGAACCCCGGATGAAAAATGCCTTCACTTTGTCTTGCACCACTATCAGAAGAACAAGTTGGATACGCAAAAGCATTGAAGGCTTTCAAAGAGAAATACCAGATAACGGAACAGACACGAAAATCCTTCCGTCTGTGGTGGATACTTCCCGGTATGGTGGCAGCCATTCTGGTCGTAGTTCTTATTTATCCCCGCTTCCGGGAAAACGGAGCATGGAAGGAGGTAACGGCTTACTCGCACCCCGTGGATTATATGCTTCCGGACAGTTCCTCCATAACCCTGTTCCCGCATTCCTCCGTCCGTTTCCACGCAAAAGATTACCAGAGTTCCAGCCGCAGGGTTCACATGGAAGGTAAAGTCGCATTTTCTGTCAAGCATGATAATGCCCGCCCGTTTACGGTAGAAGGAAAACTGTCCCAAGTCAGAGTATTAGGTACTGTTTTACCGTTGATGAGAGTCGTGCAGACACAGCTGTCGTGCAAGTCATGTCAGGAAAGGTACAGTTCTCGGCAATCGGGCAATCGGACACCGTGATACTAACCGGAGGCATGACAGCGCAAGTGACGGGAGAGCGAAAAGATATACAGATAATCAAAGAAGGGAAAACGGGCAGCTTCATTTTCGACAATACCCCGCTACCTAAAGTGCTTGAAGAACTGTCGAAGTTCTACAAGGTGAAGTTGGTTGCCAATAAGACAGACAGGCGGCTGACAGCCAGTTTTAAGGACAAAAGCCTTGATGAGATTATTGAGATTATAGAAAAGTGTTGAATGTAAGAATTGAAAAGAAGAAACAATGAGAATCGTACTGACCCTGTTCCTATTCTGTGTATGTATGAGTATCAAAGCTCAACAACAGGATATGACGGAAATGAAAAAGCTATCGACCTGATGCAGGGATGTACGACATAACTTTTGTATATGATTCATCCTTGGTGACTGCCAAGCCCCAAGCCTTCCCTCGGCAGGAAATTCTTTGAAGGAAAACTTGAAAGGATTTTTGGCGGCACCGGCATAAAATGGGAAATCCGCGACGAATACGTCCTGCTGTTCCATCCGAACAACTATACCTTTTCTGGATATGTGTGTGAAGACAGCGGAGAAACGCTCATCAATGTGACTGTCCTTGACCTGAATACCCTGAAAGGCACACTGAGTAACGAACATGGCTTTTCAGTATCACGCTGCCGGAAGGGAAACACAAATTTCGTTTCTCTTATATAGGTTATCAGGATGTGGTGAAGGAGGTGGATTTGAGTTCCAATTACAACGGTGTTATCTACTTGAAAGAAAGCAGTACCGCACTGAAAGAAGTTGTAGTGGTTGCAGACATGAACGCTCCTCCGCACGACACAGACCGGCAAAGTGTCTCTGACCTCGGAACAGTTGAATACGGAGTTTTCGCTACTTAGTTCACCAGACTTGGTAAAGACCCTCCAGAACCTTCCGGTGTGGCTTCCGGAACGGAGCTACTTTCCGGTATGTATGTACACGGGGCAAGAACGATGAGAACCTTTTTCTGCTGGACGGAACACCGCTTTACCAGATCAACCATTTGGGCGGGCTGTTTTCCGCTTTCAATACGGATATTATCAAAACGTGGATCTCTATAAAAGCGGTTTCCCGGCACGTTACGGCGGCAGACTTTCTTCCGTAGTGGATGTACGCACCAAAGAGGGGAACATGAAAGAGTTTCACGGGACTTTCTCTTTGGGGCTGCTCGACGGTAGAGTCCAATTTGAAGGACCGATCATAAAAGACAAGACCTCGTTCAACATAGCCATGCGAAGAAGTTGGGCGGATCTTTTCACAGCCCCGGTATTCTTCCTGCTCAACCGTTCCAATCCCGATGACAAAAGAACGTGCGTTATGCCTTTACGACATCAACGGGAAAATCACCCACCATTTTTCGGACAATAACAAACTGTCCCTTAGCGTGTATTCCGGAAATGACTTGCTGAAGGCAAAAGCCCAACAGGTGTTCGATAAAGGGGAACATTACGACTCTGATTTCAAGGCCAAATGGGGCAACCTGACTACGGCTTTGACATGGAACTGTCAAATCACCCCAAAGTTGTCAGGTAGTTTTACTGGAGCCTATTCACGCAATATCTCCATGTATGATTATGTGGAAGGCAGCCGTTTCTTTTCCGACGGGGAACAAACTTCCATGACGGGGATGGAACGATCCAACCATTCCACGATTGATGACATGGGATACCGCATGGAATTCGACTACCGTCCCGGCACGAATCATCATATACGCTTTGGCAGCAATTATCTGCATCACATATATCATCCGCAAAACACAGCTTCCAAAACCAGACGGACAGGGATACCTTATCGGCAGAAAGCGCAAGCAGCTATAAGGGTAACGAGGTTGCTTTTATGCGGAAGATGAAATGCGGCTGTCCTCCAAAGCGAAATTAAATACAGGACTGCATTACACCCTTTATCAGACAGACGGAAAGATATACCATTCCTTGGAGCCAAGGCTGGCCATGAGTTACCAATGTTCGGAAAAAGCCACGATGAAAGTGTCCTATACGGAAATGAGCCAGTTTGCGCACCAACTGTCAAACACCTATCTGAATCTGCCGACAGACAGTTGGGTTCCTTCCACACGCAAAGTCCGTCCCATGCGTTCAAGGCAAGTGGCAGCCGGGATATATACGGAGTTGCCCCGGCATATCCGCTTGAACGTGGAAGGATATTACCGTACTACAAGCCAACTATTGGAATACGACGGGGGGAACAGCCTGATGCTTCCTGCCGATAACTGGGACAATCTGGTCAAGACCGGCAAGGGAAAGTCTTACGGTGTGGAATTGTCATTAGCATACAAAGACCGTTACAATGTCATCGAAGCAGGATATACGCTTTCATGGAGCTTGCAAAAGTTTACTGATTTTTATCCCGACTGGTATTCCAGCAAGTTCGACAACCGACATAAACTGAACATCGCTTTCCGGCATAAGTTCGATGACCATATAGATGCCTACGCCGCATGGGTTTACCGTAGCGGCGACCGTGCCACCGTCCCGACCCAGTATGTAAACGGACCGTCTTTCCCCGGCACACCGGATTCCAGCGAACCTGAACTGATTTACGAGAAGCCGAATAACATCACGCTCCCGGCATACCATCGGCTCGATTTGGGAGTCAACTTCCGGCGTATTACCAAAAGGGGATTCGAACGTATCTGGAACATCAGTGTCTATAACGCCTATTGCCGCATGAATGCGTTTTATACCCGGATAGAACGTCTGCCCGATGGCGGTTTTAGGGGTAAGGGATTTGGCATTTTCCCGATTATACCCTCGTTTTGTTATACCCTCAAATTTTAAGAGTATGAAACATTTACCTCATATATTACTGCCCGTGTTTATCGGTTTGCTTTCGTCCTGTACCTATCATTTTGAACTGGACGATGTGGGAGCTTCCCAAAAACTGGTGCTATACAGCTATCCGGGAAGCGGCGACACAACGGTAGTCCACCTTTCACGTAGCCTTCCCGTCAGTCAGAAAGGCGAACTCGGTCGGGGACTAAAGGGAGCGGACGTCCGTTTCTCCGTAAACGGTGAAGCGGTATCCCTTGCATGGACGGATGATTCCATACCGGGAGTTCCCGCCCAGAGCTATTACGCGGTGAAGACGTATGAAGACGGCGACAAGGTCAACATAACCGCAGCGGCAGAAGGTATGAAAGCGGTTTCGTCCGCTACGGTTGTTCCGTCCCGATTCCCTTTGACATCAATCAATTTTGTTCTCAAAGGCGGTGAACCGAACCAGCTTCAGTTTTGGATACACTTTACAGACAATGCGCAGACAAAAGACTATTATGCGTTGAAAGTGGAGCGTAAACGACAGTTCTGGAACGATAGCAAATATTCGGTAGAAAACAGTTCACTCACATTAAATTTGGATGACGAACCTCTGCTGAATACTTCTTCGGGACTGGACGATATCCTGATGATTGAAAACGAGTTTTACCGGAATTTGTATTATTGGGATGATACAAAAATTCAAGGGAAAAGCTACAAGGTTCGTCTGAATACCAATTATGAGGCAGATTATGAAGATGACTTCATAACCCCTGACGGGGTCGAGCATATCAAATGCCAAGTGAAATACAGAATTAGCCTGTACAGCCTTTCGGAAGAGTTTTACAGGTATCTGAAATCACTGAACGACCAGAAAAACAACGGACTTGGAAACTCTGAACTGGCTCCCATACGCTCTACTTATACCAATGTCATAAACGGGATAGGTGTTGTGGGAGGATGCAGGATGTTCCAGACGGAATGGATAGACAATTTATAGGAAAACTAAATAATAAAGAAAATGAAAAAGACAATTTTATCAATGCTTTTCTTGCTGGCAGGAATAGGATGCTTTGCACAAAAATCCGGCATTATCATCGGTGTGACGGACGGACATTTGGGAAAATATTCGGGATATGCTTACATGAGTACGGGAACGGCGAACAACTCTTCCTACCCCGAAACCCGATGGACACCCGGAGTAGGCTTTAATTTGGGCTACCAGTTTGGCTTCGATCTTTCCAACCGTTTCTGGATTGATGCTTCCATATTGGGAAAAGCCGTTCAGGGAAAAGCAGAGTCCTTCGATTTGAATGGAAACAACGTTGTTCCCTGGTCTGACAAGGCATGGATATGGGGACTTGCTTTGAACGGCTCAATCAATTACCGCATCTGTTCCGGACTGTATGCCGGTATTGGCATTGAACCCACCGGTTATTTCAAAACCGATAAATTGAAGGAAAACTTGGAAGGGCAGGTTTTCGACTTTCCGATAGTCCTCACCTTAGGCTATGAGTTTAAGAACGGCATGAAATTGTCCGCTTCCTACAAGCATGGTTTCAAGCCATTGTATGACAATGCTTTTGCCTCCAATACAAAGAATAACAAAGAGTTCGGCATATCATTATATGTGCCCATGTTTAAATAATAACCAATTATTAAATTTTTTCAATTATGAGAAAAACGCTTTTTAGTCTTGCTTTGGCAATGGCTGTCTTATCATCATGTAGTTCTGATGACATAGTGAACAATCCGATGAATGAGGAGAACCATTCTTTCCCGGCCTCCAGAAGTTTGCATGAAAATATTCTTTCCTTTTCCAGTGAGGAGGAATACAATGCCTTGCTCGATTCCTTGGGCACGTTGTCCGATGAGGAACTTCTGCAATGGGAATCCGGACAGAAAGGCTTCACCTCCATGTACAGGATGCACAGCGAAGCCTTGGGACAGATATTAAACGCCACATGCAAGGAAGAATATGAATCCATTAAGACTGCTTACCAGACTGATTTTATATTCAACGACAAGGACAGCACCGATTTGTCGATATATATGCCGGTGTTGAATGTAAGCAAGGCAATCACATTGACCCCCGAAGGGTTCGTATGTATCGCCGGTGAGAGAAAGAACATGAAGGAGTTTGAAAATTATGACGGATATAAAAAAGAACTTTCTTTACTTTATCCTGTCCCGTTGGGTGTCACGATCGAAAATGGTATAAACAGGGTTTACGTGAAAACGAAGAAAAGAAAGTTCACCGCACAGATTGGTATGCGAGGAAACCAACAGGCTATCCGTGTAAATGCGTCTAAAAAAGTTTTATGGGGCTGGGTGGAATATACGACTGCGTACTATTGGAAATACACGCCTAACGGCCCTGTACAATTTGGTAAAGAAGTGAAAAGCGGTCATGACATTATGATTTTGGGCAATCCTTTCCCAAATGGAGCGAAATTGTATATGTGGACTCGCGGTACCGGTGAAGAAAACTGCGGAATAATGACCGTGCAATTGTAATCCTTCTTGAACCGGATTATTCACCAATCATTCGGGACGAAGCTCTGATATAGCCAAATGTTCGTCCCGAATATTAAAATTATCATTTTATGAGCAGGAAAGTATTTACTTGTTTTATTGTGATTTCCCTTTTCCTTAATAAAGCCGCTTCTTACGGTCAGGAAATTCAAGTGTCGCGTGACACCGTCAAGGTTTCCGTTCAGGAAGGAAATACTTCGCCTCATAACGAAAGAAGCATTACCCCAAAGCCTTTGGATATACGGAAAGCGGTTGATCTTTCTTCCGGCAGTTGCCCGTCCCGGATAACATTTGACGTGCAGAACCCTTATAATCCGACATTCCCTACCGACAAATCGCCTTTGCATGAGGGGGAATATTCTACCTCCGGTATCATTAAAAGCTATCCTTCCGGCTATTTTTACGGCATAGGCAGGCAGGAAAACTTCATCGGCTTGGGAACAATGAACTATGCAGGTATCGGATATGTGTATTCTCCCGGTTGCTGGTCATTCAACTTGCAGGCATATACCGTAAAATGGAGTGTCCCCAGACGCGAGAGTCAGCTATTGGGATTGTCCGGGCTGTTGACATATCCCGTCAACGAGAAAATTCGTCTAAACACATTTGCCTCATACTCCTTCATTCTTTCTTCTCCTTTCAGTTCCTCGAATTACGGGGGATTCGTTTCCTATGACATCATTCCCAACTGGGGGATGGATTTCGGCGTCAGAAGCCATACCGATTTTCCGTTGCATAAAACGAAAACGCTTCCGATAGTAGCTCCGTATTTTCAGTATAAAGGCAACAAATTGGGTATTGATATCGGTGGCGGATTATTTAATTTGCTATTCAAATAACCTGCACTGATTTCTATCGTTACTCCTGAAGTGTAAAACACTTTAATGTATTGACATTAAGTATTGGATGGATATATATATTGAATGGATATTAAAAAAAAGTGACACGGCAATTTAGAATGTATACCTATCGGATTCGTGGAAAAAGAGGACGATTCAAAATAATCCTGCCGCTTCTTTTTGTTCCTTCTTGACGCTACCAGGCATGTCCGGTTCTCCGCCATCATTTTCAGATTACCTATATTTTTATTCGTTCATGGACAGGAATGTTCATGCGCATTTCTATCGGCAACCCATAAGTATTGACTGTCAGGTATTGTTCATTTTCTTTTTTTCGGGAAGATTATGCAGAAACAGATATTGTACTTTTCTTGATTTTCAGAATCGGTTTGATAAAGTCTGCCGTATTGTCTTCTGGTTTGTCCACCGACCACTTGCCGATAGCTTCCGAAGGAACCTCTTACAAAATGGCAATGCCAGTGCCTTTCAAGACCTGAAATCCGGCGCACATCCGTATCTGCCATATGACCTTGCAGTTTGTTCCTGTATGGACATAATATATATCCGTTTTTCTGTCACATATTTTTTATATTCATTTCATTCCGCATGGTCTTTTCTCTTTTCTTTGGAAAGGGCTCTGCCCGAGAAATTCCATTTTTTCATCGAAAAAATAATAAGGAAGAGCAAGCAGACATCCCATTTCAATGGAATGTTCATCACGCAGAGCCGTGATTGTCAATAGGTTGTGAGATTTTTTGTAGACAAATTGTCTACTTTTTCTGTAGATTTAAGTCTTTTTTCTGTTGATTATCAAGTAATTGTGTTGTCTACATAAAATCGACATGTTTTTTATATATATTTGATTGTTAACAATTTGCGATGTAGACAAAAATCTACAGAAAAAAAGATGGAGGCAGCACAAAAAGGTTGTGCCGGTCCGCCCTTACATTTGCGGAAAGATTCAAGATTATGCAAACAAAAATTACAAAAACCATTCGTGTATCCATAGATGTGAAACAGCATCTGGACGAAATGAAAGGAAGCGTGTCGGCCAGTGAGTTCATTGAGACAATGCTGTCCTACTTTGAGCGGAACGGGGTGGATCCCCGAACGTCAATCAACGGGAAGTTCAAGACACTGGAACTTCAGGGAATCGAACGGATCATCAAAATCATCCGTGCCATAGAGAAAGACAAGATCGACAAGCTGCTTCCGGCGCCGGAAGCGCACAGTGATGAATTGCTGGACCGGGCCGACAAACAGGTCACCCAACTGAAAGCGGAAGTGGAACGCTTGAAGCAAGCAGGTGCTCCTGACGTGGAGGACAGACGGAAACTCGGACAGGTTGTCAGGCTGCTGGAAAACGCTTTCGACCAGAAGAACTTCAAGAAGGCGGAAAAAGGAACAGATTATTTTGTCGCACCGGTCTATCTGGAAATGTTGTTATATAAGGTAAAGGAAATATGTTCGTAAGAATACACAAGACAAGCAATATGCCGGGGATACGGAATCATAAAGGGTCCTCTGCAATGTTAATAACCTATCTGAGGGACAAATGCATGGCAAGTGAAGAATACTATGATAATTTCTTTTCACATGACATGTGTCATATAACCCCTGCGGAGGTTATACAAAGACTTGACAATAATCACAGAAGGCTGAAAAGGAAGGATGATAAGTTCTATCGGATTTTCATTTGTCCCTCACAGGAGGAATTGGCCGACCTGATCCGGCAGGTCACCGGACAGCAGGTGACGGAATTCGAGCAGCTCACCATGGAGGAACAGATTGAAGTGACTGACGAGTTGAAGAAATTTACAATACTATGCATGAGGTGTTATTCAATAAATTTCAGAAGGGAAAAGATAAAGGGAGTGGAGGATATTCTTTGGTTCGGAAGAATCGGTAATGCCCGGTATTATAAAGGAACAGACCGGGATGTGAAGGAGGGGCGGGCAAAGTCAGGGGACAGGAAACCCGGGCTGCAACTCCATGTTCATATCATCGTGTCACGGAACGATGTGACACAGACGGTAACATTATGCCCTCTTGCCAACAGCCGGGGATCTGTTAATATCTTGAATGGTAAAAAGGGAATGATCGGTTTCGACAGGTGGCTGTGGTACACTGTATGTTCCCAGGCTTTTGATATATCATATAACCATTATTACTCATAAAACCTATAAATATGTTTGTAAAAGTACATAAACCGGTCAACACACCCTGTGTATGCGACAACAAGGACAGGTGCCGGGCACTGGTGGAATATCTGTTGAAGGAAAGTCTTGAAGACAAACCTTATTATGACACTTTCTTCTCCCATGAGGAGGATTATGTCGCACCGGTGACGGTCATGCAAAAGATTGACAACAACCACAAGAGCCTAAAAAAAAGAGACGATAAATTCTATATGCTGTCCATCAATCCCTCACAGGATGAAGCGGTCCACCTGATCCGGAAGGTTACAGGAAAGCAGGTGGCGGAATTTGAGCGGCTCACCGTGGAGGAACAGGAAAAGGTCATTCATGAGTTGAAGAATTACTCCCGGAACTGTATGGACCTGTATGCGGAGAATTTTCGCAGGGAGAAGATAAAATCAGGAAAGGATCTTGTTTATTTTGGGAGGGTGGAAACGGAACGCCACTACAGGAACAATGATGAGGATGTAAAGGAGGGACGGGCAAAAGCCGGGGACAGGAAACCCGGGCTGCAACTCCATGTTCATATCATCGTTTCGCGGAACGATGTGACACAGACGGTATCATTGTCACCGCTCGCAAAAAGCAAGGGATTTGTCCATGTCCTGGATGGCAAAAAAGTCATGATCGGCTTCGAACACATGGAGTGGAAAGCCCGGTGTGCGGACCGGTTCATCAGCATGTATGATTACAAGGCCACGCACAGGTATTACGAGGACGGCAGGGAACACACCTACCATTATGTTCCAGGAAAGAACGAGGCGATGAGCATGGCCAAATCCGCCATCCTGCAGAAAGAATTCAGAAACGAGAGGAAGATGCTGGATGTGTCTTACCGGATGTTCCGTTTCATGGCGAATCCGAAACAGGCTCTCATAGCGGAAGCCAAAAGACTGGTAAAGGATGCGCTTACCGGAAAAATCTAAATCAATTTATGAATATGGATCATATGTTTATTATGAGACTGGCAGCCCTGCTTTTTGGCGGCGGCATTGCCAGCTGTCTGTTTCCGGGAAAATCCCGGATGTCACATGTCCTGTTCCTGCTGTTGGTACTTGCAGAAACAGCTGTCGCACATGCCACTATCCCGGACGGGTGGTGGTTCCTGCTTCCGGGTGTCGTTTCCGTACTTCTTCGTCTTTCTTTCAAAGGAGGGACAGAAAGCGGAAAGGGCGGAAAAGCCCTGCTCTCCCTTCACGCTACGGACGGGACAATTATCAGATATTATTACTGGTTCTCCAATTTCCTTGTCTATGGAGGAGCCGGTTCCGGCAAGACCAAATCCATAGGCAAACCGCTGATGGAACAGTACATCAGGTCCGGATTCGCCGGTTTCATCTATGACTTCAAGGATTTTGACTATACCCGGACTGCATACAACCTGATCAGGAAACACGGATACCCCCATGAGTTCTATTATGTAAATTTCACGGACATGAACCGGACTTACCGCTTCAATCCGCTGGACAGGAGGAATATAAAGGACAGGACGATGCTCATGCAGCTGATGGAGGACGTACTGGGCGCGTTGATGCCGCCCACATCCAAACAGGACGAATGGTATACGGGCGCGCTTGGCATCCTGAACGGCGTGGCGTACAGGCTTTGGGACGAGTTCCCGGAATGTTGCACGCTGCCGCATATCGTCAACTTCGTGATGAAGGCCGATACGGGACAGCTTCAGGAATTCCTGAAGCTGAACGATATCAGCGCCATGATGGCGGGGGCGTACCTCAAGGCGGAAGGCAGTGAGAAAACACAGGCCTCCTATGTGTCCACTCTCAGCAACTATGTGGCGAAGCTGGCCACCAATGAGAACATATGCTATGTGCTGACAGGGAATGACTTCGACTTCAATCTGATTGATCCTGAACATCCGAAACTTTTTGCAATCAGCAACAACTATGCAACGGAGTCGGTGATATCCCCCGTCATCGCCATGGTAATGAGTATCGCCTCGCGCTCGTTTTCCATGGAGAACAGGGTCCCCTTTGTATTTATCCTGGACGAGATGACCACCTTCAAGGTGCGTGACTTCGAGAAGCTGCCTTCCGTCCTGCGCGAGTACGGGGCGGCGTTCCTGCTGCTCACCCAGTCCGGAGCCAAGCTGGAGAAACTGTACAGCAAACTGGACAGGTCGTCCATTGAGGCGAATTTCGGAAATATCTTCCTGGGCCGCACACAGGATGTGGAGGCATTGAAATATTACCCTCTCTTTTTCGGGAAATACGAGAAGGAGAAGAAGTCCACCAGTTCCGGCAGCAGCGGTGGCGGCCGTAATTCCAGCGTGACCATCAGCACACAAAAGGAAGAGATATATGAATCGAAGGACTTCGCTTCATTGGAACCGGGGGAATTTATCGGAATGGGAAACCGTTCCAATATCAAAGGGCATTTCAGAAAGAAGTTCAGGCTGTTCGAACTGGAGGAGGAACCGCTGCCGGTAGTCGCGTTCAGGACGGAGAAGGAAATATCTGACAATTATACCAAAATACTGAAAGATATCGAGAGGGTACTTGGGATGGAAGAGATAGATGTAAACTCTTTATTCACCGATAGATAGAAAAGCTGTATGTGTTCGTCTTACAATGTATAAAGTATAAAAACATATATACACCATAACAGAATTTCGGCGACTGTTATTTTTGGGCAGGTTAGTATGAACAGCAAGGCAAACTAAAGTTAACATTCACCAATGGGATGAAAAATGAAAAAATTACGTTCCGCCACAGTCGAATCGGTTTTAGGCACATTGCTTGATTTTAGGACCATGAGAAAAGTACATACCAGAGGTATAAAATTCGCGAACAAACATGTCTTGTTGGCAACTATGGCTTATAACCTAAAAAAGTTAATGAACCATGTTTATTATAAATTCTCAATCTTCAATCTCGCTTGCCAACGTAATCAACAATTGGTTGGATTATATGAAATCAGTAACGATCTTTAACTTTGACAAAATAAATTTGTTTGCAGATATTTCTTTCCGCTTCCCATATTCGAGTGATATGTTTCTGCTCGAATATAGGAGGCAGCTCGTTTTGTATTCCTTTATCTCTATAAACTAAAATTGTACTTTTAGAATCTATTTTTGGTATTTTCTAATAAATTCCCTACATTTACACCCGTTTCATTTGAATTAATCTTAATAATGATTGTAGAACCGGAAGTTGTAGGAGAATTTGCCTCTGGCAGCCATGAAGCCTTTCATAAGATATTCAAGCTGTTTTATCCTAAGGTATATGCTTTTATACGGGGATTTATAAAAGATTTGGATGATTCTGAGGATTTGACTCAAATTGTCTTTATAAAACTATGGAATAAGAGAGCGATTTTTCACAAGGTACATCATTTTGATTCTTATTTGTTCATGCTTACCAAATATACTGTTTTCAATTATATCACAACTAAAAAAGTTTCCCGATTTACAAGCGAAGATAATGTTCCCGAGATTTCTGATGAATATACTCCTTATGATAAATTGATAGCGAAAGATTTGCAATTATTAATTGATATGGTAGTGAATGAGATGCCTCCTAAAAGGAAAATGATATATAAGTTGAGTCGGATAAAAGGACTTTCTAACGAACAAATAGCAGAGAAACTGGGGATACAGAAAAAAACGGTGGAGAATCATTTGAATATCGCTTTAAATGAACTGAGAGACGCTTTGGCTCTTTCTATTTTAGTTTATTTAATACTGCCGGTTTAGGTGTATCATAAGATAGAACTGTCTTTATTTATATAAAATGTGAAAATGAATAATTATATACATAAGATAATAGACTTTTTCTTTCATCATGAAGTTTCTGATGAGATAACGGAACGTGTTTATAATCGTATGGTTTTTCCTGTGGAAGATAAAGCAAGAGAAGAAGCTGTTTCACACATTTGGGATAAACTGGACGATGCTTCTTGCTCTGACGAAAAAATAGAGAAGGCTTTTTATAATTTGGAGACCTCTTTAGGATTAAAAAAAGAAGAACAGACTGTCGAATTAGTACATCGGGAACATATAAGAAATACGAAAAGAATAAATTGGGGAAGAGTAGCTGCTATTTGGACTATTCCTTTCATTATGGTGTGTTTTTCGGCTTACTATTATTATTCTGCAAAGGATTATGTGAAGGAGACGTTGTCCGAAGTGACTTATATGCAGCGTTATGCAGCTATGGGTACACGTGAAGAAGTGGTTCTTCCTGATGGAAGTAAGGTTTGGCTTAATGCCGGTACTTTGTTGGTATATCCCTCCAGTTTCATATCTGAATCTCGCAATGTTTATATTGCGGGAGAAGGTTTCTTTGAAGTTTCAAAAGATAAAGAGCATCCTTTTATTGTCACTACCAACCATTTAGAGTTGGAAGTGCTTGGTACGACATTCAATATTTCGGCGTATCCGGACAATAATCAGATAATGGCTACATTGGAAACCGGCAGGTTACAGGTAAAGGTAAATAAACAACCGGAGAAATATTTTCTGGAACCCAATGACCAGTTGATATATACTCCTTCCACAGGGATAGTACAGCAGCATAAAGTGAATGCTGTTTCCCACTCCGATTGGCGTATGGGAGGGTTGTTCTTTGGCAATGTACCGTTTAATGATGTTCTTCATACTTTGGAACGTGTGTATGGTGTGAAATTCCATGTGCGTACATCTATTTACCAGAATCAAAGTTTGAGAGTTCATTTTAATAGAAATGAATCGTTGGAGCAAGTACTTCAAATCATTAAAATATTGGTTCCCGGTATAGAATATGAAATTGTTGGCAAGAATATCTATTTAAGATAGTGGTTTAGTATTTGTTAACACAAAACCATTGGGTGTAGTATTTATTTGAATTGTCTTTCTCATGTACGTACACTTTATGTCGTTAATAAATCTAATATGAAATGAACAAGAAATTTATTCGAGTGTTGGGGCTTGGTGTTGGCTTATTTCTGGCCGGTAGCCTCTCTGTTAATGCACAGAAAGTTTCCTTCAATGGGGAACGTCTTTCTTTAAAACAAGCGTTTGAGAAAATTGAATCTGTTTCGAAGTATAAGATTGCTTATAACACTTCACAATTGGATGTCAATAAGCAAGTTGTCTTGAATCAAAAGAATCAGGATGTATTGCAAATTCTGTCGGATTTGCTAAAAGGAACTAATTGTGTCTATCAAGTGAATGACAATTATATTGTTATCACTCTGAAAGATGATGAGAAGGTTAAGAAAATTAAGGGTACTATAAAAGATTCAGCCGGGGAACCTATTATTGGTGCCAATGTAATTTTAAAAGGAGATGCCACTGTAGGAAGTATTACAGATATAGATGGTAACTTTGATTTGTCCGTTCCAAGCAATGCTACTTTGCAAGTTTCTTATATTGGTTATAATACTCAGGATGTTTCGGTCGGAAATAAATCTTTCCTTAATATTACTCTGAAAGAAGATACGGAAACACTGGATGAAGTGGTGGTTGTAGGTTATGGCTCGCAGAAGAAAGTCAATGTGATTGGCTCTATTGCATCAGTGGACAGTAAAGCATTGGAATCTCGTGCAGTGCCTGACGTTTCTAATATGTTGACCGGTCAGATGTCGGGTGTTACCATTACACAGGAAAGCGGTAATCCGGGACAGGATGCCGGTACTATTCGTATCCGTGGTGTCGGTTCGTTTGGAGCAACTCCTAGTCCTTTGGTTCTAGTAGATGGACTTCCCGGTTCTTTGAGTGATTTGACTCCGGCCGATATTGATAATATTTCAGTTCTGAAGGATGCCTCTTCAGCAGCTATTTATGGTTCTCGTGCTGCCAATGGTGTTATTTTGGTAACAACCAAGAAAGGAAAGGAAGGTAAAGCCCGCATTATTTATAATGGTTCCGTGGGTATGAGTCAGGCTACAGAATTGCCGGAATTGGCTCATTCTTATGAATATGCAGAATTTTATAATAAGGCGATTGGAGCAGAAACCTATACGCCTGAGATGATTCAGAAGTATCGTGATGGTTCTGACCCTGACAACTATGCTGACGAAATGTATCTTGATGATCTTTTGGGCGGTCATGCACTGCAAACCAAGCATGAGTTGAGTGTAAGCGGTGGTACGGAAAAGGTACAATATATGGTATCATTGGGATATTTGCGTCAAAATGGTTTGTTGGACAATAACTATTATAACCGTTACAATGCTCGTGTAAACCTTGGTGCGGAATTGGCTAAGAACTTGAAATTACAAGTGCGTCTGAGCGGTATGACTTCCGATCGTCACGAACCTTCTACTCCGGGTTCTTTGGATATTGGTGGATTTAAAGGGATTATTTCTAATGCCGTTCGTTTTCCCGGTTTAACTCCGACTTACTTGCAGAATGGTGAGGTCGGTTTAGGACCTAAATTGCAAGGTACACCGGTGGCATGGGTAGACTGTGCGTCTTCATATCGTGAAGACTATGACAAATTTAAAAATAATATTGAATTGTCATATCAGCCGATAGATGGATTGACTTTGAAAATTTTAGGCGGTTATAATTATACATTAAGTCACGTTCGCCATTATCGTTGTGATATGATTCTTACGGGTGACAAGAGTACTGGTCCTTCTACATTGAGCGATGAAATGAAGCGAACTGTTTATAAGACCTTCCAAGCTGTAGCTGATTATAATAAGTCTTTTGGTAAACATAATCTTGCTGCATTGGTAGGATATACTTGGGAAGACGAAGGTCAGCGTACTTTATCGGGTAGTCGTAATAACTTTCCGTCTGATGACGTACCTTTCTTAGGGGCTGGAGGGGCAGACGGTCAGACAAATGGAGGCGGAGGATATGATTGGGCTATACAGTCTGTCTTCGGTCGTTTGACATATAACTATGATCAGCGCTATTTATTTGAAACAACAATGCGTTATGATGGCTCTTCTCGTTTTCCGACAGATAGCAAATATGGTTTCTTCCCTTCTTTGGCTGCAGGTTGGCGTATCTCTGAAGAACAGTTTTGGAAGGAAAATGAAAATTTGTCTTTCATTAATAATTTAAAACTGAAAGCTTCTTACGGTATATTGGGTAATAATAATATCGGTAACTATCCTTATCAGTCGGTATACTCTTTAGGGCAAGAACAGAACTATGTATTTGGCGGAGTGTACACACAAGGAGCAGCTGTTACTACTTATGTGGATCCGGGTTTGAAGTGGGAGCGTACTCGTACTACCGATGTTGGTATTGAGACTGCATTCTTTAATAATAAGTTGACATTTAATGCTTCTTATTTCTATCGTAAGACTACAGATGTATTGTATAAGCCGGCTGCAAGTTATTCTTCGATTTTCGGATTAAGTGTATCGCAAGTAAATACCGGTGAGTTGGAAAATAAAGGTTGGGAGTTTGAAATAGGTCATCAAAATACAATTGGTAAGTTCCATTATCATATTAATGGTAATTTCTCTATTATTGATAATAAGGTATTGACATTGGGTATGGGAAATGTGACCCAGAACAATGGTATGGTAGGTAACGGTAGCGATTTGTTTATCGGTTATCCGATGCAGATGTTTTATGGGTATAAAACGGACGGAGTATTTCTGACCGATGATGAAGTAGGTGGCTGGTATGATCAGACTGCGATAGCCAAAGGTTCTAAAGCCGGAGATATTCGTTATGTTGATATTACAGGTGATGGCAAAGTAACACCGGATGACAAAACGTTCTTAGGTTCTCGTATACCTAAATATACTTTTGGATTGAATTTCGGTGGAGAATATAAAGGATTTGATTTCAGTGTATTGCTTCAGGGAGTTGCTAAGGTGAAAGGTATGTTGTCTGTTTATGCAGGTCATGCATTCTATCAGGAGGGTAATATTCAGAAATGGCAAATGGAGAATTGCTGGAATGTGCAGCAGGATAACCGTTATCCTGAATATCCTCGCTTGGAGATTATGTCAAATGCAGGTAGCAATAATACACTGACTTCTGATTTCTGGGTATTGGATGCTTCTTTTCTGAAAGTACGTAATGTTCAGTTAGGTTATACATTACCCGAACATATAGTTAAAAAGTTTGGTTCCACCGGTATGCGTTTCTATGTTTCTTTAGACAATCCTTTAACCTTCAAGGGATATCGTAAAGGCTGGGATCCTGAAAACACAAGTAATAACGGTCAATACTATCCAACTATGTCAACTTATACTTTGGGCTTAACTTTAAAATTCTAATGACTTATGAAAAGATTAAAATATATAGCTTTTACTGTTTTATTAGCTTCATTTTCATTGCAATCATGTGATTTGGAGCGTTATCCATTGACAGATTTGTCGGAAGATAATTTTTGGACTGATGATAAGAATGCCGAATTGGCTTTAACTTCCTTATATAGAGGTAGTATTACAAATGGTTTGGAATATAGTGTTTCGGACTTTTGGTCTTATCATGGTATGTTGTTTATGGAACATCTGACAGACAATGCTTATGACCGTCGTGGAGAAAATAATCCATTCTTTAATATCTCTAGTGGTAAACTGTTGAATAATAACTCTTTTATTAAAAACTATTGGTCATCGGCTTATAAGCGTATCGGTTTGTGTAACCGTTTCTTGGAGGGTATTGCCAATGCTCCCGAATCAGAACAGAAAACCAGAATGGTTGCCGAAGCCCGCTTTTTGCGTGCCACTCAGTATCATTATCTGGCCAGTTATTTTAAGGATGTACCTTTAGTGACCAAAACTTTGACAGGTGAAGAGGCCAATACAGTTGAAAAGGAAACTCAGGCTAATATCTTGTCATGGTGTGTGACAGAGTTTAAAGAGTCGGCAGCTGATCTGCCCCGTTTTAAAGATATTCCGAATAGCGAAACAGGACGTGCTTGCAAACAGGCTGCTTTAGCATTTTGGGGCAGAACTTGTATGCTGATGCAGGATTGGGCAGGTGGAGCAGCCGCTTATAAGGAAATTATCGATTATGGTGATAACTCAATTCATCCTGTGTATCGGGAACTGTTCCATCCTTCAACCGGTGTAGGCAACAAGGAGAATATTTATTATATATCCTATCTTGAAAACTATTTTGGTTGCGGTCTTCCACAGCATATTTTGTCTGCAAAAGACGCTGGATGGAGTCTGTCTAATCCTTCGGCCGGATTATTTGAATCTTATGAGTTTAAAGACGGAACTCCGTTCAGTTATGACGATTCACGTTACAACCCGGATAATTTAGGTGAGAACCGTGATCCGCGTCTTGATTATACCATCTATTATAATGGAGCGACTTTTATGGGTACTGAATATCGCATGAGTCCGGATTATGAAGCATCAAAGAAAGAACGTTTGGATTATTCTTCAGAAGCATCTAAGACTGGTTTTATGTGGCGTAAATATTTTGATGAGAATCCGATCAATGATTTGAATAGCTATAGTGCAGTGACTCCGGTAATCAGATATGCAGAAGTTTTATTGAGCTATTTGGAATGTTTGATTGAAAGCGGGCAGGCCATTGATCAAACAGTATTGAATTTGACCATTAATCAGGTGCGTGGACGTGCTGATGTTAAGATGCCACCTATTACAGAAACTAATTCAGACAAATTGCGCGAATTACTCCGTAATGAGCGTCGTGTTGAATTGGCTTTTGAAGGTATCAGATATTGGGACTTGCTGCGCTGGAAACTTGCTGAAACAGTGCTTGTTGGTGAGGTATGGGGTGCTCCTTATCCTAAATCTACCACTTATGCTGGTTCTACCAAGTTTGTAGATCCAACAGGACATTGCCGCTGGTATGTAGGAAGACGAGATTTTCGTAATCCTCAGGATTATAAATGGCCGATTCCTTTGTCAGAACAAAATATTAATCCTAACTTGCGTGAGTAATTCTAACAATAGGAAAAAGTGTGTCAAAAATGCTATATTAGGTTTTTGACACACCTTATCTGACTAAAATGTTAAAATATCATGAAAAAACAGTATTTGGCTTTATCTCTCTTAACACCGGTGTTGTGTTCTGCTCTGACTGCGGAAGCTAGGACTCCCAAAGAGAATAAAGTGACCAATCGTGAGCAGCCCAATGTGATTATTATTTTGGCTGACGACTTGGGTTATGGTGATTTGGAATGTTATGGTGCAAAGAATGTGCAGACTCCCAATGTCAATCGTTTGGCGGGTGAAGGTATTCGCTTTACCAATGCTCACACCATAGCTGCTACCAGTACCCCTTCCCGTTACTCTTTGTTGACTGGTGAATATGCATGGCGTCGTCCTGATACCGATGTGGCAGCAGGAAATGCCGGTATGATTATTCGCCCGGAACAATATACTATGGCAGATATGTTTAAAAATGCGGGATATACTACTTGTGCAATCGGTAAATGGCATTTGGGGCTGGGAGATAAAACGGGACAACAAGACTGGAATGCTCCGCTTCCTGCTGCTTTAGGGGATTTAGGGTTTGATTATCATTATATCATGGCAGCAACAGCCGACCGTGTTCCGTGTGTATTCATAGAAAATGGTAAAGTGGCAAATTATGATCCTTCTGCTCCTATAGAGGTTAGTTATAAACAAAATTTTCCGGGTGAGCCTACCGGTGCTGATCATTCCGAGTTGCTCTATAATCAGAAACCGAGTCACGGACACGATATGTCTATTGTGAATGGTATCAGTCGTATTGGTTTCATGAAAGGTGGTGGTAAAGCTCTTTGGAAAGATGAAAATATTGCCGATTCTATTACTACTCATGCCATTGACTTCATCAAACAGCATAAAGATGAGCCTTTCTTTATGTATTTTGCAACCAATGACGTTCATGTTCCTCGTTTCCCGCACGACCGCTTCCGTGGAAAGAATCCGATGGGTGTACGCGGAGATGCTATTGTACAGTTTGATTGGTCGGTAGGTCAGATTATGGAAACACTCGACAAACTGGGGCTAGCGGAAAATACATTGATTATCCTGTCTAGTGACAATGGTCCTGTGGTAGATGATGGTTATGATGATAAAGCAGAAGAATTGTTGAACGGGCATAGTCCTGCCGGTCCGTGGAGAGGGAATAAATACAGTGCATTCGAAGGAGGTACTGCCGTTCCTGCTATCGTGCGTTGGCCTAAGAAAATTAAGGAAAATCGTGAGTCGGATGTCTTGATGTCACAGATTGATTGGATAAGTTCTTTGGGGGCACTGATCAATGCTAGACTTCCCAAGGGTAGTGCTCCTGATAGTTACAATCGTATCGGTAATTTGCTGGGAACAGACAATGCAGACCGTCCTTGGGTAATTGAGCTTGCTTCTAATCACGTGTTGTCTGTTCGTACCAAAGATTGGAAATACATTGAACCGAATGATGGTCCTGCAATGATACAGTGGGGACCCAAAATTGAAACCGGTAATTCAAGTACTCCCCAACTTTATGATATGAGGAAAGACATAAATGAACGCGCTAATATCATATTACAGCATCCTAAGGTGGTATATGATATGCAGAATATACTTCGCAGAGTACGTAATAAAACCATAAAGATGGAATAATAGTTTCTAATAAACAAAATTTCTATATTAATGTGAGTTCGATATAAATCAAAAAATAGAAAGTTGTCCGTCATTGACCAAATTTACGTCAATGGCGGGCTTCTTTTCAAAAAAGCAGTATGCCGCGATAGCCGACAAGGAGTTGGCTATAAAGTTACTGAATGAACGATGTCTGGAATGTTCAATCTGTGCGATGTTCTTCAGTTCGTCATTGACCATTTCAATCAAGGCTCTTTTTCTTAGCAAAATCTTGTCGGCAATACTCATCAGTGAGTTCCTCATATTATTTTTAACTTTAGTAACAAGCTGTATGCCATTAAGGAAAAGGTTTTCAAACAGAGCCTGACCTATGCACATAGTTTTCCTTTGATGTTTTCCAGAAACTTACCCTGTTTCAACGGTTCCCGGTCATCCACGTTTCCAGGCGTGAACATGAAATTGAGGATCTCTCCTTTGTCATTGATTATCAGATGCAGCTTGAATCCGAAGAACCATCCCATAGAACATCTTCCACGCTCGGCAAGCCCTTCAAATGTCTTATGAATCAAGATTCTTTGGTTACGGCATACACGTAAGGGAGGGGAGTCAACGAAACTGATGCCGGTACAGGTTCCCAGCAGTACTTTTTTGATGAAGATGGTCATGAGAAGCAATACTTCCTTCTCCAGTTCCACAAAACGGTTATAGGACACCCGGTGCGGAAACAGGTGTTCCAAATGTTTGCAGACATACTCTTTGTAATAATACTTGAAGCAGCGGAAACCACCGGAGTGGAACAGAATAAGAATGACCATCATCTCCGCATCACTCATCCGGTTAGGCTTATTACGATGCCCGATCTTCTTGTCTTCAATCATATATTTTTCCTGTTGAAACGAAAATTCCTTGCAAAAATCATCGGTCATACAATAAATCTCTGTAACTTTAGACTTTGGAAACATAGTGGTAATCGTTTAAATGTTATAATTGGACACTATAAATTTAATGATTTTATCGCTATGTTTCTAATTGTCAGAAAAATATATTTATTCTTATATCGAATTCACGTTAAACTACTATGAGTCATCTTTCCCGAAGTTTTAATGGAGTATTTCGATATCTCCGGTTGGCATGACGCCCCTGTAAAAATCGAAGTCTGGCTTGATGAAAAAACTACTTGGAACGTTCCGATTACAAGAGTGGAACTGTGATTTCACATGGTTTTACAGATGAGAAAGTTATTTAGGATTTTCCTCTTTGTGGCAAACCTGTTTATCTCTACGTAAGACATTGTCGAGGGTATGACAAAGTTTCCACAATCGTTGTTTCACAACTTCCCTTTGTCCAATGATATAACTATCTGGGAAAGCCGGCAACAATCGCTGATGCAAGCATAGACCGTTTGGTAAGCAATATCAACAGGATAGAGTTAAAGGGGGAATCTCTAAGGAGAAAGAAAGGAAAATAATATTATTTTTGTAAGACTCTTATATAGTTATAAAACAAGTGTCAACCATGGTACTGTTTAAGCACTATCATCAGCGATAACTGAATATGAACAGTACCTGAAGATACTATCAAATTTCGTTGAATAGAATAAATATGAAAAGAAGGTGTGCATTTTGACACACCTTCCATATCTACAAAAGGGATTGTCGGTTCACGACCTCATTTCAAATAAATAATAAGAGGAATTCCACTCCTCTCATACCTTCTCCTGTTTTCCCGCCTCTCTCTTTTTCTCCATATCCTTTTCAACCAGGGTTGTGATCACCCTGGATGGGGAGGAATTATGGATATACATGAACAATCCCGGATTTTCTTTCAGGGCGACAATCACCGCCTTCTCGCAGGGTTCCTCTATATATCTGACCGTCTCACAATCTTGTGACACCGCACTTATCTGTAGTTTTTCAGATGGTCTGGATATATACATGATATTGTCCGCACATGCGCTGACCGCCGCATACCTGACCTTTTCCGTCGGGGATCCGATATAAATGAAAAGCTCCGGATCGGTCGTGACAGCCCTTATCTGAACCTTCTCGGTGGGATGTTCAATGAATATGATGGAGCCGCAGTCACTCTCCACAGCCTGCATCTGGAGGTTTCCGGACGGGTTATCCATATAGATGATCTGTCCGCTGTCACTCTTCAGCACCTCGGACTTTACCTTCTCCGTCGGTTTGTTGATATACAGGAACACTCCTGTGTCCTTCCTGACCGCTTCCAGCTGTACCTTCTCGGATGGCGCATCAAGAAGCATGATCAAGGAGGCATCCTTTCTGACCACCTCCAGCTGTACCTTTTCAGACGGCGCGCCGATGAATTGTATCATCTCCGGATTTTGTCTGACAACATACAGCTGGGCTGCCTCGGACGGGTGTTCCAGGCCCATTATCTCCATCGGATCTTTCCTCACCCTCCGCAAATCTGCTCCGGACAGATTGTCAATCAATCTTTTCAATATATTTTTTCTCATCTTTATACTTCTCTTTTCTTCAGTCTTTGATCATATTTCCTGAGCGGCAGCCGAATGAACCTGTTTGGCAATCTGGAAGGCCTTCAGGCCGTAGCCCGCCGGTCCCTTGACAATAGCGAACACCGAGTTTCCCGATGCTCCGGGCAAAGCGGTCTTGTTACCTTTCAACATCTCGCTCATGGCCTTTCCGGATACCCTGCCTATGTCAACCCCGTGGGCCCTCATGTCTTTCAGGATATCCGTCGCGTCAAAACTCTCCCCGTTGGTACGGAGCACCGCACTTCCGTTCCTTATTGTCAGTTCACGGCGGCCGCCCTTGAACCTCATTTCTCCGGAGGATGGTTGCGCTTCCGTTGCCTCCGTTTTCTCCACGACAACAGTCTTTTCCGGAACAGCGGAAGTTTCCAGGACCGCCTCTTTCCTGAACGTGCCGACTGCCGCGGAAATTTTTCTTGTACGGTAGGCTTCCGCCTTTTCCGTCGCTTCGTATCTGGCGTCGTAGGTGTCCATATGCCCGGCATCCCGCATAAGCTCTCCATATCTCTCCTCTATTTCCCCGAGCCTGGTAAAAAGATTCTTTACCGCTTCTGAAATGTCCTCCTTGAAATGGATGCCTGCGGTTCCTCCGGGCATGACGGAACCGAGACATGACAGGCATGCCTGCCGGGACGGGTTCTTTATCCTCAGGATGTTTGCCGGACTGTCATGCACCGCCATCAGCTGGACTTTCTCCGTGGGATTCTTGATATGGCCTACCAGGGAGGAATTTCTGCCAACGGCCAGCATCTGTGCCTTTTCCGTGGGGGTTCTCACGAGTCTTATCAGGGAGGCGTCCCCGTTAAGGACAGACAGCTGTACTTTTTCCGCCGGTTCGCTGATAAACCTTATCAGTTCCGGATCCTGTCCGACCGCATACAACTGGGCCTTCCAGTCGGGTACGCTTATCTCCCGGATGAGATGCGGGTCCTTCCTGACAACGGAGAGCTGCGTGTTTGCGGAAGGGCTGCCGATAGCGGTGATCAGTCCGGAATCCGCCATCACAGCCAGCAGCTGCGCCCTCTCGCATGGATTTTCCAGAAGGGTGATCATTTCCGGATTCCGTCTGATGACCAGCAGCTGCATCTTTTCCGTGGGTTCATGGATATAGCGTATCATTTCCGGATTTTCGGCTATGGCGGCCAGACAGACCTTTTCTGTCGGCTCACGGAGCTGGAGCAGACAGTCCGCCTTTTGTCTGACAGCGGCCAGCTGTACCTCTTCCGTAGGATTGTCCAGAACCGAAACCAGATCCGGATTCTGCCAGACGGCGGCCAGCTGCATCTTCTCTGACGGATTCTCGACCGCGGTGATCAATTGCGGGTTTTTTCCCAGTTCTCTGAGCTGGGCACGTCTTATAAAAAAATCTGTTATTCTCATATATGTATGCCCGTCATGCCGGTGGCTCAGCGTTTGGTTATCATAATTCTCTTTGAACTGATGAGGAAATTTTTCCGCTGATGTCCGCTATGCGCACACCGTAGCCGGAGGGCTGTTTCCGGATAGAGAACAGCATTTTCTGTTTTGCAGGGTTCAGGACGGTTCCCCGGCCCCGTAACATGCTTTCCCATTGGCTGCCGGATATGTTCCTGACATCTATTCCGGCTTTTTCTAGCCCCTTCAATATGCCGGTGGCGTCATATTGATTCCCGTTGGTACGTATGACCGCGCCTCCGGATGTGATCTCTATCTCACGACGGCCGCCCTTGAAAAGAAGAGGGGGCGTCATGCTCTTGTCCGGCGCGGCTGCTTTCTCATAATGGTTGATTGCGACTTTGCTGCCTGCCTTGATTATACTACGGAGATGCGTATCCAGATCGACGTGACGGAACGAGGCTGTCATGACCGGCGTGCCGTCTTTTTCCGACACCGCTTTCCTTGCGCATACGCCAAGTACCTCATGGAGTCTTTCCGCATCCTGATTATATGCCTTGTATTCATCCCCCACACGGATGAGGGCCATTGCATCCGGATATTGTTCTTTCGAGCGGTCATACATATTGAGAATGCCGGAAGAGACCGTTTCATTGTTTCTTTCTTCTTTTATGGGAAGTGGGGATATGTCCTCTTCCCTGGCGGATGTGTCTGCCAGGGTGTGCTGTTTTTCCACACTTTCCTCTATCATGGCGGATGCCTTGCCGGCCTCCCGTAACACACTCATGACATAGCCGGGGTCCTCCTTCAAATTTGCCAGCCAGCTTTTCAGATACTGTGCGTTCTCCTTTCTCGGAGTTACGGCTATTCCCAGGTCCCTGCCTGTGACGGCAGCTGTGAATTCGGCGATGATTTCCTCCCGGGCATATCCGCACGTTCCGAACGGGTGATGCAGGCCGCGGTCCAGTCGTGAGGAATGCCCGGTGGAGTGGGCCATTTCGTGAAGGGCGGTCATCTGGAACGATTCCATGTCCTTGAATTGTCCCGGAGCCGGAAGAACGATCCTGTCTTTGGACGGGCTGTAATATGCCTTGTCCTGCACCTTCAGTTCTATGGGACAGAGCCATTTCTGTTCCTTTATCATTTTATCCAGCCAAGGGTTCCCGTTTCCTTTTACGTTGTCCGCTACGGCAGGACCGGAGAATCTGACCCTCATGTCCTCATACCGCTCCGGATATTTTTCCTTGAAATCCGTCTGATCTATGTTGAATACATAGAAATGTTTCATGAAGGGAGTCACCTTATATTCCTGCTTCTGAAGTTCCGGGAGGCTTTTGTAATCATCGAAGCTGATTTTTTCCCCCGTCGTCTTATGCTTCACGGTGATATCGTAAAAAGTCACGGGAAGGGCGTGCGATCCTTTTATGATCATCAGGTTCTCATCCTTCAGCTGACGGAAGGTCATGAATACCGGGAGGGTGTATCCCATCCTGTCCATCTCTATGTAGAGCATAAGACGGTTCATGCTGTTGTACGGACGCCCTGATATGTTCTGTGGCAGGCCGGTACGGGGGGTGAACCAGGGCTTCTGCCATTCACCAGCGGACATCTGCCTGATCTTGTCAATCATCAGTTCCGCATATCTTTCCAGTACCTTCCCGTTCATGGCAGCAGTTCCTGATAAAGCCTTTCCTCGTATTCCTTCAAAAAACGCACCGCATCCGCTGCTGTGGGACAGGTGATGCCATTGCCCCGGGCATAGTCCGAAAACGGTTCCTTCAATTCCGGGTTGAGCATGATATAACCAAGCATGTCCAATTCCCCGTTTTCCACCTTGTGTATCAATTTCATTTCTTCCATTGTGTATTTTTTATAATTGATGGGACAAATGTAAAAGCGGACCAGCACAACCTTTTTGTGCTGTATCCATATTTCTACAAAAAAAGAGAGCTTTCCTTTTCTTTCTTTGGCAGTTTAATGTATTATTCGTATATTTGCAGTGCCAAAATTACCCACGAATAAATTTCGTATTATAGAGCGTGTGAATGCTCATATTTTTGATGGGCTTTTTTTATGCCCTAAATTATCATTTTGCTGTTTTTAGCAAAATGATGCATATAAAGGATACTGTAGAAGTCGCAACTTGTTGTGCAAACTACGGCTGCCTTTCCCGACTACATTTTTGCTCTATGAGCGAAATCTGTGGGTGTTTTGGCGAACTTGGGAAACGGCGGCCGTTCTTGTGTTCTATATAATTGCCGAAACGCCAAAATACTCACAGTTATGAAACAAACAGTTTCTATTTTTGCTCCCGACATAAATGTCGCTAGCAAATCTTCAGCTATTCAATTATGGCTGAACCGTAAAAACCAATTCTTTTCTTCTGTACTCGAAGAGGGCGTATCCAACCGCCAGGTCCTGCTGCTTGGCCATGCCTCCTTTGTTTTCTCTGCATTAATATGCGCATCTTTCGTATCACAGGTTCCCGCTCTGATTTGTCTGGCCTGGTTCATGGTGGCATTGCGGCTTTGTGTGAAAGGAGGCCTGGGATGAAGTTCATTATAGAGCCTTCCGCGGCTTCCGGTATGATCCGTCTTCCTTTGAAAAAAGAAATGAAAGTTCCTTCGTTATGGGAGATCATGGTATCAAAATATTTTAGTGTTAAAATATATAAATATTAAAGCATTAAAACATCAAAATATTGGAAAAGAGAATTATTTTCCTTAACTTCGTAACACACTAAAAAACAAATAGATATGGCGAAAATTATAGCAGTCCATAATCAGAAGGGTGGAGTTGGCAAGACTACTACCACTACCAATGTGGGGTTCGAACTGGCACGAAAAGGATACAAGGTCCTTCTTGCTGATTTGGATCCGCAAGCCACTCTGACCTCGGCTTTGGGGGTGACAGATCCGGAAGAAACGGTTTTCTCGGCCTTGCAGGGTGCGGTGGATGGTAAAGAAACGCGGCTTCCATGGATACGGTTGCAGGAGAATATATCCCTGTGCCCGTCATGCAGGAAAATGGCGGATGCGGAGTATCTTCTGCAGAACGAATACGGGAGGGAAAACTTCCTTAAAGAACTGGCTGCCAGAACGGATGGAGGGTACGATTTTGTGCTTCTTGACTGCCCGCCGGCTGTCGGACTGATCACGGTCAACGCGCTTGTGGCCGCCACCGATCTGATTATACCGGTGCAGCCGGAAGTGGCTTCTTTATATGGTCTGGTTTCCATCCTGGATACGGTTGCTGTAATACAGAGGAAGATCAACAGGGGACTGAACCTGCTCGGCATGCTGGTGACACAGTATGACAGAAGGACTACATTGCATGCGGAGATATTGGAAGCGATGCGGAAACAGTACGGGGAAACGGTCTTTTCCACGGTCATCAGCCGTTCCATCAGGGTGGCAGAGTCCATGAGCAGAAAGACGGATGTCGTATCTTACAGCAGGAACAGCAATGGAGCGGCGGACTACCGGTCCCTTACCCGGGAGATCCTGTCCAGATTGAATATGGTTGACAACAAATAAAAGTAAATAAAGAATATGGGAAAATTTATTGGAATTGACGAGATTCTGCAGGGCGGAACACCAAACTGTCCCACACACTCCACTCCGAAGGAGGGGAAGAAAGGGGAAGCACTGGCCAGAACCTCACTGGAGTATCCGTTGGAACTGCACCGCAAGGTGAAGAAATACGCTGTAGACGCTGGAATGAAGGAGAAGCAGGTCATAGCACAGGCTATACGGGAATTCTTCGAGAGAGTGGAGAAAGAATAAAGAACATAAAATTGAAGAAAATGAAGACATTCGGATATTTGTTGATGGCGGTCATGGTGTGCATGACATGTTCCTGCCGGGATGAGGAACCACTGCCGGACCCGGTTCCTCCCGTAGTGGAGCCGGAAAATCCCGGAAACCCGGAAGAGCCGGATACGGGAAAGGTGTACCTCGGCATCGCCCCTATCATCGAGAACATGCAGGAACAGAGGGCCGTGGTGGAGAACTGGAAGGAGGGGCATTGCCTGGGAGTGACAGCTGCAGGGGATGTGAACATACCCTTCACTTTTGACGGCAGGCGGTGGAAAGCCGGAAAACAGGTGGAGGTGACGGCGGATCAGAAAGTGTCCGCCTATTATCCTTATAATGTACAATATACGGACATGACCGCCATACCTGTGGACATCACGACACAGGAGGATTATATGTATGGAGAAGGAGGGGTAAGCGTTGAGAAGCCGAGCGCGGCCCTTGTAATGAAGCATGCTCTCTCCCTGGTCAGGATCCTGATAAAAAAGAATGATTATACAGGTGACGGGATGGTGGATGCGGTCACTTTTGGAGGTGTAAGGCTGTCTGCGTCCATGGATGTCACGTCCGGAAAGCTCCTTCCGGCAGGACAGCCCGGAGAATATAAGGCTGGAGGGAACTATACACTGGACGATGCCTCTCCGGTATATGTGGAGGCGATCCTGATGCCTGTGGGTACGGCTGAGGGTATCACTGTCAATGTACATGTGGACGGGAGGGATTTCACCTATGCCCTGCCGCCTACCCATGTGTGGAATCCCGGCATGATCTATACTTACACTCTGAATATGAAATCCGGTTATAACTGTGAGGTGGACGTGGACCATGTGCCGATGGATGAGGAGTATTGGAGCACTTTCGGAAAGACCGACCGGATTGTCATGAGGGATTGCGGGACGGACAGGATTTATATATGGCCGAATTATACGTTCTATGGCTATGACACCTATACCGGTGAGGGTAAGGTCTGGGGATTCTTTTTGCGGTATAGAAACCGTGGAGGTGGGGAAGACTTCGCCGGACAGGCACGGTTCGTGCTGATGGATGGGGACAGGATTGTGGAACAGTACCAGCCGTTTGATATCAAATGCGGAAACGGTGCATGGGACGGATACTGCAAGTATTGTTATGTGCAGGCCGTGCCGGGGACATACCGGCTGGCAGTGCTGTTCAAAAAGAACGGGGAGTCAGCCTGGTTCAAGCCTTACGGATACGATCAGAATTCCAATGATGGGGAATGGATGTATGAGGTGAGACCGGCCACTGATATGCCGGCACTTCGGATGATAACATTGGAGAACCAGAAATGCAATACGTTTCTGGCATATCCTGTACCTGATAATGACTGGTTCAATATAGTCTATACGCTTTCAAACAAAAGCAGGAAAGCCATGAAAGGGACTGTAAAGGTTGTATGGGAGAGGGAGTTCAAACTGGAATCCAACTCCTACAGACCGAGTGATAAAAAGGAGAACAAGATTGATGACTATGAATGGCGCGATGAACTGGGAAGCTGCACTGTTGACATAGCGGCAGGAGTACGTTTTTGGAAAGGGATAGTATCCTGCAAGTTCCCGATTCAGCGAGCAAATCCAAGAGATCCTGTTAGCGGTGTTGGTTATTGCACTCCGATAGCCCATTTGTATTATCGGGAAGAAGGAAGCTGTGAGTGGAAGCTTTTGCGGTGTGACACAGAATACCTGTTCAACCGGAACTATCCGGGTTCCGAGTCTGCAAAAATGGATGAAGCGTTTAATTACTTAGGCATTATACCCCAAAGTTGGTAAAAGACGATAACAGGCCCTATTCTTCCTAAAGAAAAAAGATAAGACATGATAGTCAATGTACCGATTTACAGGAGAACCGCATAGAAAGATTTCAAGATCTTCTTTACACTCCTTATAATAAATCTGGCTGTTAGTATTGATGTTTGGAATAGTGCGGTTTATGATAATGACAGCCGGTATGTGCAATGTGAACAAGCTGGAATGCCTTTTTCTGAAGGATTCCGGCTTGTTTATTACATGGCTGAAAAAACAAGACAAATAAGAGGGATGTGTCCATAGTGTTCCTGGAACATCCGGTATTTGGGTAGAACTCCGGTAGAAAATGTTTTCTCCACCCTTTTGAAGGAGAAAAAGTACGGACAGACGGTCTTGCAATCGCTCCGTTCCGGTGTTTTATCTTGAGTTTTGTTATGTTTTTTTATTTTCTACCATTGTTCTACCAGTAGGGCGGGGAAAGTAATGATATCACACTTTTATCAAGGAATTACATATAGAATGCAGGGTTATATTGGTCAGATTTAGTATCTTTGCAAAAAATGGTACTGATATGGAGGACAAGTTGATTTCCCGATATGATATTTTAGTGAACCGGTACAAGGAACTTGTATCTGAGAAGCTGAGCAGAAAAGATTTTATAGAATACAATGAAATTCTATTCTCGGCGCATAGCTGTGCTATAGAGGGGAACAGTTTTTCAGTGGACGAGACCCGCACCTTGAAAGAAAAAGGGCTGGGCATGATCCCCAAAGGCAAGACCTTGCTGGAGGCATTTGAAATCCTGGATCATTTCCAGGCTTATGAATATCTTCTGAAGAATTTGGACAGGCCGCTGACCGAGGAACTCCTGAAGGAAACCCACCGGCTGCTGACGGAACATACCCTCTCTTACAAGACCCAATACGATGAAATACCGTCCAACCCGGGAGAATATACAACAGTGGACATGTGTGCCGGTGATACGATATTTGGGGACCATGAGCAGCTGATAAAGCAGGTCCCCCGCCTGTTACAAAGCACCCAGCAGGTCCTGGACTCCGGGAAGATCCATCCGATGATCATCGCGGCAAGATTTCATGGATTTTATGAATATCTGCATCCCTTCCGGGACGGAAACGGTCGTCTGGGACGTCTGATGTCCAATTTTATATTGCTCAAAAAAGAACAGCCGCTGCTGATAATCCCCGGTTCGCAGAGAGAGGAATATATCACCGCCTTAAAATATATCAAAAAAGAGCGTACAGATGAATTTCTGATAGATTTTTTCTTCCGGACATCCATAAAAAGGATGGAACAGGAAATAGAGGAAAAAAAGAATCTCACGGAGAATTTTATCAGGGGGATGGAATTTGTTAGAAATGTAAAATCATCCAATGATGACATTTCAGAAATCTAATATTACATTCTGACAGTCCGAACAGTACTTTGCAGGCGAACTTTAAACAATCTGTTACGATTATAAATGTCTCTTTCAAAGATGAAGTTTTAATGGGACAATTAACCAGATCTGTTTCTGTTACCTCAGGTCATTCAGCGACTTACACTGTTTATGGTGTTGAAATCACAGAACGGGAAGATGATAGAGGAAATTACGACTCTTGGGAGGAAAATTATACCTTTGCAGTCACATCGGGATCTCCAGCATCACGATTGGATAGTTATGACAGATATAACGGTGAGGTGTCTGAGAGCATGACCAGCAAAGAAAAATCATTCACTTTGGTTGTGGATGGTGTCACTGTTTGCTCCAATGAACCTATTTCAAATGTTGGCAAAGTTGATAAGGTAATTGGAAACTATAGGTATATTTTTTGATTTAATTTCGCATTACAGATGAGGTTATGTCAGTGTTTTGACACCTCATCTTTCTCTGCCAAACTATTGGATACTTAAAATAGATTTTCACAATGTACTGGCAGTTATGAACGGCAACATAAAAATTAAAAAGAGCAACTGTTCATCTCGGACAGTTGCTCCTGTAAAAACGGTTCAATATTAGTAAAAAACGACAATCTTTATGAATGAAATTATTTATAAAGACCCTGTATCTTTTGATAAGAACTGTTCTCTTCTTATGAGGGCAAATTCAGTTCTTTATCAAGAAAGACGCAAAATATATTATTTCAGTATTTCACCTTTCTCATTGAAGAACACCGTACTTTCAGCTCCCTCCTTGTCTGTCAGAACAACCTGATAGGTCTTGCTGCCATCCTCTGCCGCTTCCACCGCCGCTTCCTTGACGGTTGATTCCGCAAAATTTTTGGCGATTGCTTCCGTTACCGCTGCCGGAAGGTCTTTCACTTCAATAGGGGTGAAGTCATTTACTGCCATGACTGTTTCAACACCTGAGGTCAAATTTTCGGCAAATGCCACTGTTGTTCCTAATCCCATTACCAATGCTACTGCAACAAAAAATTTTTTCATAATCTTATATTTTTAATGGTTATTGTTTTACGATAATGATAAGGCAATTCCCATGCCAAAAGAATATTTATTCTGATTATCAGTTAATTGTCATTTTTTTATTATGTAAAAAATGGAAATAATCCTCATATAGTGTGGTCTGATGTAGAATGTTTCCACACTTATAAAAATAGGCAGGAATTCTGCCTATTTTGTGCGTAAAACCAAAATCTGTTGCACATTAACTTCTGTTACAAGTTCTTTTTTATTTTGTATGACAAGATAAAGGCTATTATAACAAGAGGCTGTCAAGTCATTTTTTTAAGACAGCCCCTTGTATTTTATCTGATAGTGGGCATGAATACAATGTTAATAGTTATATCCTTTGTCGCTGTAAATGAATATGAACCGGCTGATGTCTGGGAGTATTCCCCAAGATCGTCCAAAGCCTGCCATCTGGTAGTAAAGAAACCTCTCAGATAGTTATATCTCCAGCGGTCACCTTCTCCCGGCACGGCATAATCCGCACCATCCGCATATATTGTTACCCGGTCTCCATATGAGAACTCACGGGTTTGCTGACCGGAACTCAGACCGGTAGCAGAAAAGCCAATTCTGAAATCACCGTGCGTATACAAGGAGAAAGAATTGTTACTCCACATGCCAGTCTGTATAGTCACCTTTATAGGATTGTCCGCTTTGAAATCGTATACGAATCTGCTTCCATCAGGATAACGGCTGTAATCATTGTACGTAAATAAATATTGACCATATTGTCCGGAGGGTATCCCGTTGCCATTCACATACCATTCATCCTCTCCATATTTCCAACCGGATTCCGGCTCTGGAGATATCAGGTAACCACCTCGTTCCAAGTTTTCATCATCCGGTGAAAGATTCAATACTATTTCTGAAGCAGATGGCAGCAATGTGGTTTCACCACGTTCATCAAAGACATCCAGTTTGCCTCTTCCTGTCCGGATGGAGAAATAGAACGTTTTACCGGCTTTTGAAAAGTTCGCCTGCAAAGTACTGTTCGAACTTTGCAACTGCACAGTGGTGCTGGCTGAGGAGGCATTCATAATTTTTGCATCTCCTTTAGTCACAGTCCATCCGGAAAATGTGTATCCGGATTTTGCAACAGCGGTGATGGGGATATTGGTTTTTACTTTGTATGTTCCCCCTCCGGTAACAGTTCCTCCGGAGGTCGGATTGGCAGTCAGGGTCAAAGTACGTTTCTTTTCCTTGAACTTGCACTTGAATTTATGATCCTTGCCATTCAGAAAAACTTGATATGATACAGAACTTCCACTGCCTGTATAATTGTACTTTTGGGGTTCATCTGACGGTCCCCCGTAGAAATAGTCTATCTCATATCCGTCAGAGGCTTCAGCACCTACCGTGGGTCTTTCTTTACCATCATAAAGTCCCTCTCCATAAGCGGTACCACCGGTAAACGATACGGTACGTGAGTCCGCATCCTCTTCTCCGTCAACCTCGATAGTCACCGCGGTCTTTCCGGTTGTGAGCTCTTTTTCAATTTCTTCACTGCATGAGCAGCCTAAGAAGATGGTTGCCAGCAGCACAATGTAATGTAAATGATTTGTTTTCATAAATTGTATTTTGATAGTTTTTAATATGCAAATGTAAGTGGGAAGCAGCACAACCTTTTTGTGCTGCCCTTAACTAAATTTTAATTTTCAGTTGGATATCAAAAGATTTCTTGAAATAATATGTATTTCGTTCATTGTCATATTCAATTTCTGCACCCATGGCCCGGAGCTCTAAGAAGTAATTAATGATTGTATTGCGATGTACGCCCATTTCCTTCGCTATTTTCGCGGCACTTCCTGTATGTTCTTTTTTCAGCAGACGGGTCAGTGTCTGTAATCTTTCCATGTAGTCCAGTATTCTCATAATCCTCTTCTTTTTCTGATGTATGGCCTGACCGGCCTTCCGTACTTTCTCACCTCATAATGCAGATGGTTTCCCGTGCTTTTTCCGCTTGATCCGATGAATCCGATCACTTTGCCACTCCTGACCTCTTCCCCTTCCGGAACATAACAGGCGGACAAGTGCCCGTACAGGGTCACAAAGCCATAGGCATGGCGTATCATCACACAGTATCCATATCCTCCCTTTCTTCCTGAGTATATGACCTTTCCATCAGCTGCGGCATGCACGGTCGATGCAAGTTCCGCCGCAATATCCACTCCTGAATGGAACCTGCGCTGTCCGGTAACCGGGTCGCTCCTCCATCCGTAGGCGGAACTGATACGGTGGAACCGGTGTACAGGGGGATGTACCGGTATCCTGTATTCCAGATGATGCCTCTCCACGATGTCCATGATCTCCCCGATGCGCTCAAGACTGGAACACCGGGAGAGTGCGTCCTCCAATATGGCCCTTTCCTTATCAGGTACCGGACAGAAGAGGCATAGGAACAGAACTAGTTTCGTTATCATGTGGTATCCTTTATGGTTTTCCTACAATCTCCGGGAACAGTATCTCCGCATTGATCAGCTGTTTGTTCTTCAATTTGTAATAGAAATGTCTTCCCCCGTTTCTCTCCTGTATCTCTATGATGAGCACCTTCTTGTCCGGTATGGTGAATTTCGGAAGGGCGACCGTAAAGTCACATGAGGAAAGCGCAGCCACCTCCTCCGGACGGTTGAAAGAGAAGAGGGGCTGCTGCTCCAGCTGCTGGACGGCGGTCTTTTTCCGTTTTTTCGCATCTTGTATATAAAAACGGATGAAGTCTATGGTATAGCCGATCTGGGAACGGTTGTGCAGCCCGAAGCGGAACAGCAGGATATCATTGTCCACAAAGATATTGGTCACGCAGAATCTCATGCCGGCCACCTCGTCCCTGATATTGGTCAGCAGCTTCGGTCTCCGTGATATCTCTTTTTCAAGCAGTGCTTTCTGCCGGGTATTCCGCTCTCTTCCCTCCAGTATGGCCACCTGCTTCTTTTTGGTGTCCTGTTTGTCCACAATGAAGGAAAATCTCTCACATCCGGGCGCATACCGCAGGTCAAACGTATAGAACCTGCCGCTTTCGGTGATGGCTGTAAGGTTGGTTTGCAGGGCAAACGGCGACACGGCCCTGAGTGCGACAATATTGTTCACATTCTCCGCTTTCTCCACCTGTACGGTGGTGTTTCCGAAATCCACATACACGATTTTTTCCGGATAGATCACATGGGTCAGTTTCTCGTCAGAAACCGGAAGAACCGCCGTTTCCGGCATGGTACCGCCCTCCTTGTAGACAGCCTGCGCTCCCTCGTCGAAGGATATGCAATAGGTGTAATACCTGCTGTCCTCCGTAACAACCGACAGGTTGGTCTCTCCTTTGAAATCCCTTACCGTTGATTTCAGCCGGATGACGGACGGACATACCTGTATGACTTCCCCTATGATGTTCTCATCCCCCATGTTCAGGTATTTCACGGGAGTGGGGAATATCATATGGAGCGTCTTCTCATAACCGATCTTCAGGTTTCTGCACTCCAGCTCGTCAATACGGGGCTGCTGGGCTCTTCCTGATAAAAAAGCAAACAGGAGAAGTATTCCTGTGATGTAAATTCTGTTTGGTCTCATATGATTAATTCTATATTTTTGCGGCTTCATAAAAAAATATCTAACATGTACAGAAAAATAAATTCTCTTTTTATACGTCTTAAAAACTTCATACGGATTCACTTCAGCCGGAGCTACACAGCCTCTCTTGAAGGAGCCTATGATTTTACTGTCCGTAATTTTGGTCATCAATTCAAACTTCCCGATGTGCGTTTTCCAGTTGACAAAGACACCTTGAATGCCAATGACTTGCCGGAAGTATTCTCTTGTATAGTTGATTATATCGAGGAACAAGGAGAATCCAATATTGCATTCAGGTGTAATATAGTATGCATGGAAATTCATGACAGACTAAAAAGCCAATACAACATTGATTCGATTGTCACATCTGGTGATTGCCGGCTTAACGGGAATAAGATATGGTCTGCCACGAGAAGGCAGCTCCTCGCCCAATTTGGGCATAGGGTACCTACCATGTCCCATCATGTCTGGCTCACTATCGGAGAATATATAATAGATCCGACTATCATGACGACCATCCGCCAAAAAAAACGGGAGTTGTTTTCTAATAATATTTATGAGGTAACACATATGATATTCCTCTGTAAACATAAGCATAAAACCATGCGCTTGGAGAACGTAATCCTTGAATACAAGCCCCGTTTAGTAGGATGTGAATTTTATGAACATACTCAGTATGGCATTCCGGTCTTTTCCATATCTTCGGGTGCCCCATCAAGTAATTCGAGATAATTCGATATAAACAGGCGGAGTGGACACTATTGGGTTTATGTGTGGCCGGTGTCCCTCTTTTTCCCTTTCGGCATCTATCTTTCTGAGGATTTCGGCATAAGAAGGTGGAAGATCCGCGTATTTTTCTCTTTCCTTAGTGCTGTTCCTTCTGGCTTTCAGAAAGGTCGGATCTACCGTGTCGAAAATACAGTGGGCCTGGCGTATCAGCATTTCGACCCTGACGGGTATGTCATCCGGTTGTAGTTCCGGCAGACCCGGTAATCCACCCATATCCGGAATGAAGCATTGTCCGGTAGAAGGCTCTTGCAAATACAGGCTGGTTTGACCGGCCTTCTCCTTTACGATCCATGCGGGGAAACATGCTTCCGGTTCATATTCCGATCTTTCTATACCGGTATCGTCTGCTCCCGGATAACGGAGCCGTATCCGATACCGTACTGAAACTTCGGGGCTTGAACGAATCTGCAGATACTGTTCATCCCAGTCATAAACCTGATGAAAGGCGGAGATATCGGGGGAGAGTAGCTGTCCCGGAACATATTTTCCATCCTCTGCAAAATGTATCCGGTCATTCGCATACAGGACGGTTTTCTCCTCTGCGGTGAACATAATCCACACAAGCACACCTTCTTTCATCAGGTCGCTTTTTCTGTTTGTTCTCTTTTCCAGACACTCGAATATTCGGGGAAACTCCCCAAGAGGACTTGCTCGTCGTATCAGCATTTCGCCCCTTACGGGTACACCGTCCGGCTGCAAATCAGGCACTCCCGGTAATCCGGTTATATCCTGAATAGCGCATTGGTTTATGGATGGTTCCTCAAGGTATAGGCTGACCTGTCCGTTCTCCTGTGGCACTATCCACACGGGAAAGCACATTTCCGGCTCATACTCCGATTGCTTTACTACCCTGTCCTCAGTTCCCTGATATCGTAGGCGCATCCTGATCCGTATCGAAATCCCGTATTCAGGAAGGGAAAGAAACCTGTCAGCATCATCCGGTGTGAGGATTTCATGCAGTACGGATACATCAGGGGACAACAACCTTCCATAGCCGACTTTTCCATTCTCGGGATGTACTTCGTAATCCATACGCAGGGCTGCTTTCCCCTCTTTGGTAAATATGGCCCACATGATGACACCTTCTTCCATCAGGTTGCCTCCAAATTCTTTTTTATCAGTCATATTTGAACTTTTTAAGTCGTTATTCTTATCATCCGTCATTTTATCTTTATTTCGTTTCTTTCTCGGTGGAGTATCCCAAAACCGGGGGATAATGAAAAGAGCTCCCATAACCCACCATATTGTGGCCGGCCATTGTTTTATTGTATCTATAATTTCCTGTATGGTTTCCATTGTATAATTTTTGTTTTTATTTATTGTTTACTTTTCAGGTTCCGGACCATTATCCGGGACTTTTGCTTCTCATTCTCATCCACAGATGCCTTTTCATCACTTCTTTGCCCTGACTGTTCGTGGCGTGAATACACACTATTTTAATGTTTCAATATGCCGTTTCCGGTCAGCTTTCCCCCGTTTCTTTTTTCTCCATCAGAAACACGGCATAGTTGGTCTTGATGGTGACCTTCACTTTCTTGATATTCTTGCTTGCGGCCTGCTTGGTGGCGTTCACCACACCGTTCACGCCTCCGGCAATAAGCTGGCTGCCCATGTCCAGGCCTCCGGTTATCTGCGGATTTGTCCCGTCCACCGCCCCGGCCGTGGCATCCTTGTTGATTTCCGCCTTTGCGTTCCCCGGTACATAGATACCTTCCATTGCGTCAGAAGAATATACTTCTTTTTTAAACGGAAGGATATTGCCGCCCACATTGACTGTCCTGATCTCCACAATGACCCTTTCGCCGTCTATCTTCCTCACTTCCCCGTACACCGGCGAGTCCTTCCTCACCCGACGGCCGTCATCGGTGAGACAGTCCTCACCCAGACGCATCTTCAGCGTGGATCCGGCCATCACGACCTGGTCGGAATGCACGTACGCGCGGATGGCGTTCCGCCTGCTGCTCTTGTGCAAGGCGACCGTGTTGAATCTTGTCCTTGCCTCAGGGGCTTCCTTTGTCTCTTCCTTCTTCTCCACCTTCTTTTTCTCCTGTTTCCTTTTTTTCTTCTTCCGCAGTTCACGGGTGATACTGTCCAGGTTCTCTTGTGTGGGAAGGATATAGGAGGCGGTATCCGCCTTCCGCCCGTATTCCTCTTCCGGCGGCATCTCACTGTTGATGATGAGTTGACGCATACGCTCTATGTCCACCGGATTGTCCCCGCCCTGTCCCTCCGCCTGCTTGCGCAGGGGGGTACGCTCGAGCTGGGCCTTCACATCCGTAATGGTCACATCCTTGTTGTCCGTGCTAAGACGGACGGTGTTCTGATTCTCTTCCTTTCCTTTCATCGCGGAGATTGTCCAGATGACAAGAAGGACAAGTAACCCGAACACGCTGACAATGATTACTTGAGTCTTCTTCATGTTCTTCTGTTTTATTCAATTCCTTTCTTTGTTTCCATCCGAGCTATCCAACAGCTCGTATTCCTGTGTATAGTTCCGGAAGAAGAAGCCTGTCACATTCTCCGGATAGGACGGGGTGGTGCGTATGGCGTCGCCCCGGCTGTATATCCTTATACGTTTGACTCCGCCGGCATCATGGATGGACAGGATGGAGGTGAACAGCACGTTGTAACCGTCATCACGTATCCCGACCCTGTGCAGCTTCTCAAACACGCACTTGTAGATGACACCCCTGTCCGCCGCGTCGGCATAGGCGCGGTCGTTCAGGTATTTGTTCCAGATGGCGTTCAGCTCGGATTTCTCCACCAGAAACACGGCCTGCGCCTGGTTTCCGGAGATGCTCATCCTGTCGAAAGAGTTTACATAATAGGCCACCGCGTTGCAGTGGGCCTTCAACAGGGTCTCGTATAACTTGTCCGTTTCCATGGACTTCAATTGCAGGAACTCTCCGCCGGTATTCACGACAAGGATCCTGTCCGTCACTCCGCGGACGGTCATGTTCATGAAGAACAGCACCAGGGCGACGATGGCCGCACACAACAGGCTGACCGCCTTGACATAGACGGAGGACCGCTTCTTGGCCTCTCCCAGTGAGGCGAAGTCCCTCACCATATTCTTTATATCCATTTTCATATTCTTCCGTTGTTTTAAAAAAGGTTATGGATCCTGCCTCTCACAATCGCCAGCAGGGACAGTTTCAACGCAAGGGAAAACAACACCTGCAGGACGACATTCCACGAGGTGTTCATGACATACTCGCAGACGATGGCGTCCGAAAACTTGCTGGCAAGGATGAAGGCCGGTACCATCAGATAACAGACCAGCAGGTTCTTGCACCACGTATGGAAATACGTCCGGGTACTCTCGTTGTAGAAACAGGCTATCGCCACAGGGGATATAAGTTCCAGCAGGAGCAGGAACATGTATCTGCCGACTATGAACAGGGTCTGCGCGTACATGTAGAAAGGGGCGGCTATGACGCCGGCCACATACGCCAGCAGATAATCGAACGAACTGCCGACCGGATTGAGCAACACGCCGGCAACGTCCATTACCGACATGTCGCTGAACTGTTTCTCGAACTGTGCGATTATCGGCTTCTGGAACAGGTCGGCCACATCATAGACCTTTCCGCCGAATCCGGCCTGCAGATCGTCCATCAGTTTGCCGAACACCGTTTCCAGGGCTTCCAGCAGCACGGGGAACAGTGCGACGGCGGCTATGCAGAATACATACTGCCACACCAGGTTCATGTAATCCTTCATGGTGGGCGTGCCGTCCTCGTTGGACTGCACCTCCCGGTATACCGTATACAGACGGTGGATGAGCGTGACAGCCATGAATCCCGTCACTACCGCATAGAAGGCTTCCACGGCGATGTTCCCCCGGATACTTTCATAAGCATTGTGGATATGCTCGACCGATATTTCTGTTATTGATGCCATATTCCTATTCCGTTACAAGTCCCAAATTCCGTCTGATGGTACGCGTATGTGACATGATCTGTCTGATGGTGCCCAGTGAAGCCTCCTGGCGACGGACTTCCTGAAGACATCCGTCGAGCTGCTCCATCCGTTCGCTGTCGTTCATTTTCAGGTCACTGCTGAGTATATCCCCGGTCAGGGAGATGATGGCGGCGTTGTTCGCCACCACGTCCTGCACGGCCGAAGTGATGCCCGGCAGCTCCTTCATGTCCATCTTCTCCGCCTCTTCCAGCGTCCTGAGGCAGTTGCTGTTCAACCGGTTCTGCCGGTCTATCAGGTCCGTGAACATCCGTGCGCGTCTGACGGTGGCGGACACCTTCTGGACATAGTCCAGGGCGGTCTGGAGCCTGTTCACCTGTTCCACCGTCTGCTTCACCGTACTGGCCGTATTGGCGGCATTGATGATTCCCTGTGCCGTATTGCCGGGGTCGGTGACCACCCACTGGGCTCCCGCCGTCACGCAATGCAGCGACATTCCTGTAAAAAAGAAAAAAATTGAAAGCAATCTCATGATATTCCTCCTTTGTTCTGATTCCTATTTTGTTACAAGTCCCAAATTCCGTCTGATTGTCCGTGTACGGGAGATGGTCTGACGGATGGCGGACAGTCCCGCCTCCTGCTCCCTCAGCTTTTCCAGACACTTCCTCAGATGCTTTATCCGTCCGCTGTCGTTCATTTTCAGGTCACTGCCGAGTATGTCCATGGTCAGGGAGATGATGGCGGCGTTGTTCGCCACCACGTCCTGCACGGCCGAAGTGATGCCCGGCAGCCCCTTCATGTCCATCTTCTCCGCCTCTTCCAGCGTCCTGAGGCAGTTGCTGTTCAACCGGTTCTGCCGGTCTATCAGGTCCGTGAACATCCGTGCGCGTCTGACGGTGGCGGACACCTTCTGGACATAGTCCAGGGCGGTCTGGAGTCTGTTCACCGATTCCGTCACCTGTTTCACCGTTGCAGCGGTATTTCCCGCGGTCAGTGTGCTCTGGGCGGTGTTGAGAGGGTCGGTAATCGCCGCCTGTGCGGCAGCCTTCAAGGTCATTCCGCCGCACAGGAGCAGAAGCAGAAGCGGCCTGTATCCCTTTAATCCTTTTTCCATACGGTCTCCTTTCATTTCCTGTCCTTTGACGGGTGTCTCTCCATGTATCTGCCTATCGCTTCCTCCATCGGCATGGTCCTGGAATAGCCGTCAATCTCAGCCCATGTCTCCCCGTCGGTCTGGAAGGCGAGGAACTTCTCCCGGCTCAGTTCGTTGCGCACCACCACCGCATACCTCCCCTGGCCGCCGGTGAAGCGGATGAAGCACTCGGAATGCGGACGCTCCCCGGAAAAGTCGTTGCGGATGGACCGCATCATGTTGCACTGGGCGGGGTCGCCCCCCATCTCGAACCTTTTCTCCACGGCCCTGTATACCACATCCGTTGTGGGAAGGATGTACAGCAGCTGGGTGTTGGTGATCATGCCTTTGGTAAATTCGTCATCGGGAAGCTGGTCGGGACTCTGGACGATGGTCATCACCGCACCGTTCTCCTTGCGTATCTTCTGGTAGCAGAAGGCGACTGCGGAATGTATGCTGATATCCTCGCCTCTGGACTTCATCTGCGCCGTCTCGGCATACTCGTCAAAAATGATCATCCCCCTTCTGGTCCGGTCGGAAAGGATCTTGTCATGAATCACGTCGAAGATCAGGGCCATGACCAGGTCGGAGAGGAACTTGTCCTGTTTGATCTGCGTCAGCTCGAACACGACCAGCCGCCTGTTCCCGAAATCGGGCACTCCGTCGGTCCTGCATACATTGGCATACCGTTCACCGGGAAGGAACTCGCTGCATATGAGGCGGAAGGAGGACAGGTCAAAATAATTGGGGTCTACGTCCTTCCGCCGGCAGATATCCTCATAATGCTCCGTCACGTGGCGGTAGAAAGAGGGAAAGGAATGGGGCGGCAGGCAGGTGGTGTAATAATCCTGGATGAATTTTGTGAGGGCTACGGACTGCTCCTCCTCGTCCTTCCCGAACATGCGGCGCCAGAAACGCTGCACGATACCCGATAGCACCTCTATCTTGTTGTTGTCAAGGGAACGGCCCTCCAGATCGAAGGGATTCAGGCCCAGCGGTGTCTCCCCGTCATAGTCCACATGCAGCGAGATTTCAGGATAAAGCTTGCAGAGCTGTCCGAAAGAGTACCCGAACTCCACCACCACCACGATATAGCCCTGCTCGATGAGCTGCTGCACGATATTCAGTGTCAGCACGGACTTGCCGCCGCCGGTGGATGCCACCACGATGCCGTTGCGGGCCGGTATGCGTTTTTTCTTCGCGTCCCAGATATCCTTTTTCAAAGGTATCTGATAAATACGGTCATTGAAATACACCCCTTCCTCATCCGGGGTGAATGTCGTGTAGTTGATGAACAGACAGAGCGCGAGGGAAAGCGGGGTCAGGAACAGGAAACCGCTGTCAAGCCCTTTCTCCTGTCCGGGAACCGAAGCCAGGTATATGTTGGCCAGATGCTCGTAGGACGGTATATAGAATTTGAAGTCCGAGACGGTCAGGTATTCCCGCAGCTTCTTCTCGGCCCGGTCCAGCAGTTCCGGGCTGTCATCCCATATCATGACGGAAAAATTGGCACGGCAGAGGAGCTGCCTCTCCTCCATGATCTCCTTCTGCATGTTCTCGAGCTCGTCCGCCTTCGGCTCCAGCATGGCCCTGTCCCATCCCTTGTTGGTGCGGTAGACCGCCACACGGCGGGAGAACTCTTCATAAAGTTTCTCCGAGCCCTCGAAATAGAGGATCTGGTTGACCGCATGGTTGCAGTGCAGGTGCACGCCCAGGCCTTCCAGTTCCGCCATGTACAGGCTGCATCCGGACACGGGCAGTGTGGTGTCCTCCACATCGCTTCTGACGGTGCGGTCAGGCAGATAGTCACCGTCACAGACGGTATAGCAACGCGCTTTCTCCCGGTCGACGGTGATCTCTCCGGAGAAATGGATGTCACGGTCGCAGTCAGCCCGGGGGAAGAAGTTGATGTACCGGATGACATACTCCCTCAGGCTGGCGGCGGCCATCCTTTCCAGACGGGTGTCCCTGATACTGTTTATCACACCAATGGCGGAGTTCACCCCCTCCAGAAATTCGGTGAGTTTCTCCCGGTCGGACACATGCAGCCTCTCCCGGTAGGAGAACGGGTTGGCATTGTACGAGGCTGCCAGGGAGGACAGGCCGGACAGGGTGAATATCAGAAGACAGTCATGTTCCAGATACTCACGGCCGGAGAAATGCCTCTGTTCCGCCTTGTCGATGAAGCTGTCCCCTTCCAGCTCATGAACGTACTCCCTTTTAAGGAACACGTCCTGCTTGTGCACGAAGCTGCCGGAGGGCAGGTGTTTGAACGCCTGGTAGAGACGCGCGTTGCGCTCCTCCAGGTCGGTACGGTGCAGGCTGTAGCATTCCGGATTGTACATGCGGAACGCTACAGACACGCAGCCGTTTCTGGTAAGGATGACACCGTATTCGTCATTGATGACATCCAGTATGGAATATCCTTCGTTTGCCATTTTCTTATTGTTTGTTTTTTTATTTGTTATCCCGTTCAGTTGTTATTTATATCTTTGCAGCAATAAAACATATTGTATCTTTATATCTTTTTAGTTTATGAATGAAATCAGTACAGCCCTTAAAACATTGACTGACAGAATCACTGTAAAGTTGGAAATCGGAGAAAAGCATTTTAATGTTTTTCTATGTATTGCTCTATGCGCACTGGTCATTTATCCGCTCCTGTTCACAGCCGTGGTTCATTTCAGAACACTACCGCTTGGGATACAGTTGTTGATTGTGACAGGAATTTCGGTTGCCTATTCAGTAGTCCTCGTTCCGCTTTCCGCATTTTGGGTTTCCAAAGAATGGATCTGCTATGCACCGGTTGGTATCCTTTCCTGTATGTCAGGGATTTACTGGGTATTTGCCTGCCCTCTCTCCGGAGTTGACCCCAACTTTATAATATTTTGGAGAGTCATGATAATACTCCTTCCGCCCATGCTATTGTTGGGTATAGCCATCAACCTGTGGGAACTCCGCCATGTCAAAACCGGCAACAGACAAAGCAACAGTTTAAGGAGGCAACTCTTTATCATCTTCTTTTTTATCATTGTTTTCACCACCTATTTCCTTATTTCCAATTTCTTTAGGAGTGCTGTTTTTACGTATACGTATATTTCTTGAATCTTTTATTTCCTTGGTGATACAATAAAAGACAAAAGACACACAAAAAAAGAATGTCCAGACAAAAGCAAACAGCACTTCGGGACAGTCAGTTATAAGTCTATTCATATTTTCTGTAGTCTATCTGTTTTTTCATTAAAGCATTTCTCACATCACGGTTTGTAACCGTCTTCTCCCAATGCGGCGACCTGTTATTGGACAAGGTTTCTTGTGCTATATTCAAGTGTTGCCTACTTTAGTATTCTTCTCCTGTTTGCAAAGATTTGTTTGGGTAAGATTACATTGGGGGGCAAACACTGTTGGCAGCTCCTTAAAAAAAAGTTGAATCATGCAGACGATGAGTCGTTCCTTTCTTTAGAGGGATCATTGATTTTTTTTCGGTATCATTGCCACTCTTGCCATACTTTTTTAAGAACTCCATGTTCCCATGTATGGCAATTCTTATCAAAACATGCAGTGTCAGCATCCCCATGATAATGATGCATATATAATCAATTGGCATTCCGATTGTTTGTTCCAGCCAGTTTCTAACACTTTCCATACTGTCAATAGTTTATCTGTCTTTCATTAAAGCATTTCTCACATCACGGTTTGTAACCGTCTTCTCCCAATGCGGCGGCCTGTACTTCTTCCTTGAGGCATTCTTATAGAACTTCCTTGCCAACAACAGGCCACATCCGACAAGCAATACGAATATGAAAAGCATTTCACCGCCTGTCGTACCGTCCTCCAGCCAGCTCTTGACGTTCAGCAGGAGCACGGCCACGGCGAATCCGCCGTAACCGAGCAACAGATAGAAGTCGCGTACCAGCAGCCCGTGTATCTTGCACGGGTTCTCGATCCCTTTGCGCACCTTGTACTCCATGGCGGTCAGATTGAGAAGCTGACACCGGCTATCTTGCCCACGCAGAAGCTGATGACGGTCACCGCGATAAGGACATAGCCGACCATGTAGGCGACGTTCATCCATCCCTGTTTCTTGTTGCCCTCGCTGTTCTCGTCATTGATGAGTCTCCAGTTCTTTCCTATGCCTACGGCAAGCGCCATGACCATCACACCGAGGAAAACCGGCAGTGCGATGTCGTTCAGGACGGTGTTGATGTCACTTTTGATGGATTGTGCCCCTGCCGGAAGAACCGCCGCCAGCAGGACGGATAAAGTATAAATTTTCTTTTTCATTGCCTTTCTTGTTCTTTTTCAGTTATTGTTCCTTCATAATTGCCTCCGGGCTGCCAGCCGGTGATGGTGATGTCCTCTATCTCCACCCCGTTTCCGGCGGTTTTCAAAGTGTAGACATATTCCTTTCCGGATCGGAATGCCGCCGCCGGCATGACGAAGTCGTATGGATGTCCGCCGGCCACCAGCGCCACGTGCATGGCCGGACTGTCACCGGGATAGAGCAGCAGGCTTCCTGTCCCGGAGGATATTGTGCCTTTTTCCGGTTTTATCTCCAGTGAGCCCGTCAGAAGACTGTACGAAGCGGAGTAGCTGTAATCCGCCACTCTGACCGCGGTGACGGCGGCGGGCATTCTGAAAGTCACCTTCGAAAGAAGATGATACAGGGTGATGGAGGCGGAGGGTGCGTTCCCGGACACCATGGTCCTTTCCGAATACAGATAGTCTGTCTGGCTCCTTGCGTCCAGGCCCATCTTTCCGCCGCTGAAGGACGGGTTGTAAGGATAATACGCATATATGCCTTTATCCCCGTCCGACAGGGAAATCTCCGCGAATGTCCATTTCCCGGACCGGTTGAGGACTCGGATGTTGTCCGGATACAGGTTTCCCGCCGTATCCGTTACAAACATGCCGAACTCGCTGACGGACATTTCCTGCCCGTCATCACCACGTGCCGTGCAGGAGCTGATGGACATGACGGCGTCCTGCTCCGGACTGTCGTTAGGGCCGGAGCAGCCGCTGAGGGCTGCAACCGGCATTACAAACGTCAGACAAATAATGAGATGATTGAATGGTTTATCCATATTTATAGTTTTTAGTTTATGTCCACCGATACCTTTCTGTCCTGGTATACAGTGATTGATAGTTTCCTTCCGCTTTCGTTCTGGGTCAGCGTAATCGTGCCGCTACGGTCGGAAGTTGTCGGGTTTTCACTGACGGTTGCCGAGTTTGTGCCGGCACTGATCCAGGACACGTTGGCGGAAGCCGACCAGCCGATATTGCTGCGGGAGGTTTCGCTGCCGTTGGTGTATGTGATCTTCTGTGAGGTGACACTGTAGGTGACGGTTCCCCCGGTGGAGACGACGTCATCACCGCTGACGGCTCCGAGCGTGAATATGTACCCGTAGGTGATTACATCGGCGGGCTTTCCATCCTGATGGATTGTCACATGGCCTGATTTTCCTCCGTAACTTGCCGTATAGGTACAATTGCGGGATGAAGTGCTGCCATTGGCCGCCACTGTGACAGTCGTGCCGCTCCGGCTGAAGCCCGACGCGCTTCCTGACCATGAGGCGGATGAGCTCACATCCACACTCCGGTATTCTGTGGTGGTGCCTGTTGTTATGCCGTTCCACTTCGTGTATTTCGGACGGCTTTGTGATGCTGTCGCACTCAGGCGGCTTGTGCCTCCGGATGAGCCGATACCGGACGGGCTGGCGGACACTGACAATGAGCCCGTGGTCCAGTTGCCGTACTCCGTTGTCTGACTGCCGGCGGACTGTCTGACCGTACAGGCGGCCGACCTGCCGTTTGAAGTGGCCGTGACTGTGCAGGACCTTTCAGACGCTGTTGTGTTGTTGCCTGCTGTCAGTGTTGTTCCGGACAGGCTGAATCCGCTGCCGGCTGCCGACAATGACGGTGTGGCCCTGTCTGTTTCCGTACCTCCTGAACCGCCGACACCGTTCCACGTCCACGCACGGGTACGGGCTGCATCGGCCGTGATGACGGATGTACCTCCCGTGTTTGCAACCGTTTCCGGATTGGCCGATACGGTTACACTCCAGTCGCTCCAGGATGCGTATTGTTTTGCACCGGCATCCTGTGTTATGGTCAGGCTGTTATCCGATGTTATGCCGTTGTAACTGCCTTTTACGGTAATACTTCTGGCATTTGTCGTAGTATTGTTGACAGCCAGGACCTGATTCCCGGACAGGCTGAATCCCGTCCCGGTTCCACTGAGGGAAACCGTTACATTTTCTTTTTTATCAGGATCCCGGTGGTCGTTATAATAAGTGCTGAGAACGGCTGTGACAGCCTTGTTTCCTCCGGCAGCGGGTATGTTTCCCGCAGTTGTGCTGATTTGCAAGGTCTGCCGCGTGGTAGCGGAGGACTGTTGTACCGGCAGGATGTAAGTCCTTCCGGATTCTGCCTGGGTAAACAGGACCTTGCCGTTTCGGGGAGCGGTATTCAGGTTTTCCGCCACCTTTATTGTTTTGCCCGCCTTGTCCGGGGTTATCCAGACGTCTGTCGTTGAAACCGTGTAATCCAATGGACTCTCAGTGCCGGGCAATGGCTTCCCGTTTATTGAATAATATTTGTTTGAAACCGTTTCGTAGTTATAGATGCCGCCGGAATAGCCGCTGCCGATGGTTTCCGGACTGACGGTAAAGGTATACTGCAGCTCTTTGCCCATGAACGGAATTACGGTAGTATGCCCCGCAAGGAATTCTTTCTTTGCCGTAAGGGTGTAGTCCTTTTTTGTGCCGTCGGCAAATAAAAGGGTAAGGAATGTACCGTCGGCATCCCGGTCCTGCGCCGGAATGACCGCAGTGAATGTGCCGCCGTCATTATACATCCGTATATCCGAGGTGGCTCCAAGGGTATTGGCGGTGCCGGTTCCCAGGTTGATATTGGCTGTAGCCTTGGCCCTTTGGATGGTCACGCCGGAAAGTGCCTCTCCCGCTTCCGGCGTATAAGTGACCTGCAGCCGGGACAGCCGGTGGGAGAAGGCGAGCGTTATGACCTTATCGGTTGTTCCGCTCCTGTTGGCCGCATACATGAAGTCGGAAAGCGTGATGCCTTCCCGCTGGTCCCCCTGTATGCTGAAATCATAATCCAACGGATTGCCCATGTCTTCCCTGTAGGGGTAATAGGCATAATAATCCGTTTCATAGCCGGCGGCTATTTCGTTGGCGTCCCCGTCCGCCACGAACTGCGAGCCGTTCCAGACGAACCGCTTGTTGTCCGCATAGTTTCCGGACGTTTTCAAGGTTGCAGGCGCTGATGACATGCGTACTGCCGCATAGACGCCGATGGCATCCCCGGTCTCAAACGTTGTCTCGGTTGCCCGTGCTCCCCCTGCGTCAATTTCAAAGGACACGGTATCACGGCTGTGGATTGCGGTGCCTTCCTCATTCTCACAGCCCTGCAGGGACAGGAGGGTTGTCACGGCCAGCCAGGGGAAAAGGCTGTTTAAAATATTCTTCATTTTCATCGTTTTGTCTGATTATGGGGGATTGGCAGCCCCGATATGGTTTGTAACAGGGCGGGAAGAAAGGCTTCCCGCCCCTTAAAGTCAGATTACAGGTACAAGCTGGATTTCACCTTTCACATCGTCTGTCCAGGGTTCGATGGTCACACCGCTGCCATCGGCACCGCCGATGACCAGACCGTTATTCCCCAGTACGATGTCGTAGATATTACGGTAAGAGCGTTCCCATTTCGTTCCGGCCGGGAAGGTGAATTGCAGCTGCTTTCCGTCAATGGTGAACACGGCCTGCATATCCTTGCCCGCTGTCGCATCAACCGGAACGACAATGGATGAAAAGGATACGGCCTTGTCTGTCAGAGTGGCGCCGGCGCTGAATTCCACATTGCCTGCCGTCGTTTTTGTCAGGGAACCTGTTGAAATATCCATAGTGGCACGGGTATACAACGGAGTGGCGGAACCGACATTCTTCAGTGTGATTCCGGTAAGGACGCCTTCCTGTCTGTATCCTTCCGTTTTCTTCATGCGGAATACGACCTGTGAAAGGGCATGTTTCATCGTGATGTTCACATTACGGTTCAGGATGCTCGCCTTGGTGTCGCCCTGTCCGTACAGATGGTCCGTCTGGGTGGTGATGTCCACCGGAAGGGCGGAGGGGGTGGTCAGCGTGGCATCATACGGATAATAAGCGAACACCGTCGCCTCGTTCTCATCCAGCAGGATCTCTTCCGAAGTCCATCCGGCAGCTGAATAGGTGAAAGGGGTGTTGGTATAGACGGCATTCTGGTTGTACGGAGTGCCCAGAGTACCGTTGCAGACATAAAGACCCAGCTTGTCACCGGCTTCCCAAGCGGTCTTTTCCGCGCGGGAAACAGCGGGAGCACCGATGTTGGCGTTGATTTTCAAGGAGGCACGGACATCCTTGACGGTTCCTTCTTCATTCTCGGAACAGCTGCATGCCAATACGGCAAGACACGCTGCGAACAAAAACATTTTCTTCATTTTGTAAAATTTTAAATTGATGATAAAAAAACAGTATTAATAAGTAATTATTCCCTGGCCCCATTCCACATTCTGCCAGTCCTCGATGGAAGCGGATGCGGTATGTAGGGACGGGGATACGCGGACGGTGATGTCCACACTGATACCGTCAGCGGTGAAGTCCTTGAACACATCACTCAGGTCAAGATCCGCATCCACGGGCATGTCCCCGTCCAGATGAAGACGGATGACATTGCTCACCCCGGTATTGATGCCGAACACCAGCACTTCCTTCCGGAAGAAATTCTCCTTTTCAGGGGAGACGGTGAAAGGCAGGGTGGCGAAACCGCTTCCCTTTTCCCTTGTACGTACATACCGGCTTGTGGTCACGCCGTCAAGTTCGGCGGTGATTCCGGTATATTCCAGGATTCCCGTATTCGTCACCGTGATGTTGAAGACAATCCGCTGCACCATCAGTTTGCTCTCGCAGGTGACGTGCAGGGTGTCGTCAGTCATGACCGTACCGGTCACGGAAGAGGAATACGCGTATCCCTGCTCCGCCGTGATCTTTCCCTGTTCCGTCGGAACACGCAAGCGGACGGTGGCGGCGGAGCCCGCATCCTCCAGGATGTTGACATCCTTGTTGCAGGCGAGAAACTCGTAACTCCCGATATGCAAGGTCCCATACGCATCACCGCTTCCATTAAAAGGAATGGAAAGATTGTCATATTCCGCCACGCCGTTACCGGTCAGCGGAAAAACCATCAGGTTCATCTCCGCCTGTTCCGGTGTGCCCATATCGGAAGGGTGATGGAACCCGTTACGGGCGTGCAGGTATCCTTTGTAGATACAATCCTCGGTGAACAGGCCGTCACAAGAGGAAAGTGACAGCAGGGACAGGAATATGCCGGGCAGAATTCTTACTATTTTATTCATATTGCGACAGGTTTAAATTATACGTTGTTATCAGCCGGTTGATTTCCGGATCAAGACGACCGCGATAGGCTTTGGAACCGTCCAGTTCCAGTGAGCGCATGAAGGAGGACACGGCTTTGCCGTCGTCTTTCAGACGGCTGTACAGGATGGACAGCAGGTAGCACACATTGGAACTTTCCGGCAGGGATTCCAATATTCCGGCAGCCCGTGCATCATAGCCCAGTGACATCAGGCAGATGGCCGTGTTGTAGTCGTTATAGTCCGACAGTATCACCAGCGCGTCCTTGTACTGCCTGTCCTCCATCAGGTCAAGACCGTGCATGTAGGCCGAGTCAAGGACGGTGGTGTATTTGAATTCCTCTATCATATCCCGGCGGTGCAGGTAGAATGCGAAGTTCACCGCACGTGCCAGAGGATAATAGTTCTCCCTGATATGCTTGTAGGCATCCGGAAAACGTTTCCGGATCCCGGCCTCCCTTGCGTCCGGATCCTTTACGGAGGACATGATATCCAGAACGGCTGACCTGTCATCCATTTCCGTATCCTGTTGTACCTTGCGGACAAGAAGCTGCCAGTCCTCGCCAATCCACCGGGGACGGATCAGGGTGTCGATGCCGGTCCTGTCATCCGTCCTTCCGGACAGGTACTCCTTCAAGGCAACGGCACGCTGCCTGGACAGGATACGGTTCGCGGCCGCGCTGCCTTCCGGGGATGCGGTGGCGGTCATGTCAATACTGTCCATCACCAACTCACCGGTATAGGTCAGCTTGTTGATCGCTTCCAGGACTTTGTCTATTTCGGAACGGTTGTTCCCGTATTCCTCGTCAAACAGGTATCTGCCTGCCGGATAATTGATATAGGCGGTCGTATTGGCCGTGGCCTTGCGGTATATCTTCTCCTTCCTGTACCGGGGCGCATGGTCCAGGAACTGCACCATACTGCTTATATAATAGGTAATGGTATCCGAGGACGGTAAATTGGCGGAACTGCCATTGACGGCAAGTATCCTTCCGTCTACTGTCAGGTCAATACGTTTCGTGTTATCGGTAACATCCATCTCCTGCCGGTAATAATAGCTGAAGGTATTGTTCCTGTTCCTGATGACCGTATCCAGACGGGCGGCCTGGTAAGGGAAACGAACCAGCTCCTCATATTTGCGTGACACCGCGTCACGTTTGCGTTCGTTCTCCGCAATGCGCTTGTAATCGAAGTATCTCTCCGCTATACGCGCCGAATCTTCCGGCGTCACCCTGCGTACCTTCAGAGGGGTGCCTTCCGAGAACATGCGGTAGCGGGACGGAATCAGCGTGGTGTCCAGGTCACGGCGGAGCCAGTAGGCGGGAAGTACGGACAGGATGGTGTTGTGGCCGGCGATGGCCATGCGGTTCCGTTCCATCTTCGCGTTGAAGTGCTGGTAACGGCGGTTCCATCTCTCAGTCCAGTCAATCCATTCCTCGCGGGCGATATAGTCATGCTTCCATGCCTGGTAGAACTCCTCCTCCAGCTCGGCCATGGCACGGCGGTAGCCTTTCATGTCGAACATCTCTTTCAGATAGGCGGAATCCGGGATGATGCTGTTTATGAAGGCCTGGTACTGCGCGTATCCTTTTTTCTGCCGCTTGACGAAGTCGGCGCCGGACAGGAAGATCCTCTCCAGTTCTATGCGTCTGCCACGCTTGTAGGCCACAGGGGTCAGCTGTACCTGCCATTTGTCATCTATCAGCCTGCCCGGAACGGTCACGACAAAATCCAGATTCACTTTCCCGGCACGCTCGGGGATGTTCCTGTTACGCGCGACAATGGTCACCTCGTCCAGCTGCAACACGGTCATCTCTTCACCCGTAACGCTGTCACGTTCGGCCATGGTGACAATATGTTCCACTCCCGAACTGTCCTTCCAGGTGATTTTTTCGGGAACGGAATAGCATGTCGTGTCCGGTGCAGGCCGCTTGCCGGCCTGTGAGAGACCGACCTTGCTGATGCTCCTTTCCATCTTGTGGGACAGGGAACAGGATAAGGACAGCAGTGGAAGTAAAAGGATTACAGGTATGTTTCTTTTTTTCATAGGACCGTACATTTAGAAAAGATATATCATGTTCAACGCCACACGTGAAGGTATCAGATACCATCCGTGTTTTCTGCCCAGGAAGGCGCCGCATTCCCGGCAACGGTATTCGTTGTACCTCGCCCAGACCGCGGCGCCGCCGAGTTCCCATTCTATGTTCCATGTTTTTGACAGGGGGTAGGCCTTGCCGATGGAGAGGCCGATGCCGTAGCCTTCCCCCTCATAGCGTTTCTTGTTCCATATCCTGCCGATCGAATAGCCGCTTGCCAGGGTGTTCATCCCGACAAAAAAATTGGAGTAGGACTCCACGAACCAGTAGCGCACGCCCGGCATGACAGTCAGGTTGCGGAACTGGCGGTTGTCCTTAAAGACGAAGGGATTGTACTGGACCGGTAGATGAAGCGACCATCGGCGGTTCAGCGTCATGGACCCCTCCAGGTTGATGTTGCCCGTTGCCAGCCCTATCAGGTTGGTACGCGCGGAATAGAACTGGGCCGGGGATGCCAGGCAGACGCCCAACAATATCCCCAGAAAAAAGAATTTCTTTCTCATCTGTTTTCTCCTTCCTGATTGGACGGCCGGGAATTCAGCACGGTGATGTCCCATGCCGTCAGCGTGTTGAAGTAACGGCCGTCCCGTTCACGGGCGGAAATGTCAAATTTGACACTGACCTCCATACCCTCCTCCATGGGAAAACGGTCCATGTTGGCATTCATCACTTGCAGGCAGATCCTCTTCGGATACTGGTCTTGCGTTTCTATCACAAACTCACGGGACTTCCACGGAGTGCCCGATGTCTTTCCGACTCCTTCCTTGACCGGAAAGAGGGTAAGTACTTTTCCTTTTATCTCCATATTTTTTTCGTTTATGTGTTTTTAATCAAGTGAACGGGGATGAACCGCAACCATCCTTTTCACGATCTGCTAAAACCATTCGGCATCCGGATCGACCTCCACGGAAAGCCGGTCCATGATCCATGTGATCAGTCTGTTGACAAAGCCCATGTTCTTATCCTTTTAAAAGTATTATCCTTCAATTGCCTGCTCAGACTTATATGGCGGCCGTCATCAACTCCGGTCATATAAGCCTTGTGGTTCGTCTTATGCCTGTTCGCCACAGGCTTTCTTCTGACAAGCCTGAACCTGCCCATATAGTCGTCTATCAGTTTTTGGTGACAGATCATGAGGCCGGTTTCCTGCGGCGTCTGCCCGGAATTCTCCAGCTGCATGCGTAAACCGGGTATGCAGCCTTCCAGATAAGACCGGATATAGTCCTTCTTACCTTTGGCGGTTCTCCAGTAACCGCGTCTGCCTTGCGCATACCCGGAATACTTCTCTTCGGACAGACGTCTGAAGGTTTTACGCAGGTAGTCAAAGAGCGCAATGACAGTTGCCGCATTTTCCTCTGTCCCGATTACCACCATATGGGTTGTGCCCGCGTAGAGCAGCATCTTGCAGTAATTGTATTCACATAAGACCCTCATCAGGTCCCGTTTCCAGATATTGCCGGCCGCATCCTTGTAGCTGATTCTGTCAGATTCGCAGGCTGTCAGCCGGTTTTGTGGATTCTCACCGGCAAGATCAAGCAGGGAGAGGTTGTATTCCATAAGTAGGCGGTGTACCGCCGCTGCCGCCGCATGGGCTTCACCTTCAGATCCGATCTGTGTGGCGGATTCTTTGAGCCGGATAAGCTTGCGGATTCTTTCCGTTATCTTTTCTGATACTTCTTTCATATTGTTTGCTGTATTACATCTCATTTCCTGCAGTCATTGCTTTTTTTTTACAGGCTTGCAGGAACTCGTTGAAATCGTTATGCCGGGGATACAGCCGGACGGACTCATTGACCAGTACCGTATCCTTCCCAAGATTCCCCTCCAGTTTCTCCAGGGCGTCCATGCCTGCCTTGTCGTTGTCCAGAAAGGCATGTACCAGCCGGTGCCGGGAAAGGAACTCTCCGGACCTGCCGGCCATGGCCGTGGAGTTCAGGATGCAGAAATTCATTGGCGGCAGTCCGGGATGTTCCCTGGCATACTGGAGATAGCTGAGAAAATCCATGAATCCCTCGAAAACGGCACAACGGTCGCCTCCATTGTCAAGACAGGTGACGGCTTTTACTCCGGCACATCCCTTGAATATCGGATTCCTGAGCTCCATGCCTCCCTTGTCATTGGGGAAAGCTACGGCGAAACAGCGCCTGTCCTTCCTTCCGCTGAAATGGTAGTATGCTTCCTTGCAATATGCCTTTGCAATGTCCGCATCAATTCCACGCCGGCCCATGTATTCCAGAAGCATCCTGTTGGTCAGGGGATTGATATTGTCGACAGTCAGTCTGGGGCTGGTGCCGGCATCCCCGGCGGAAGTCGGAACAGGGAGGGGGTCGGACGGGGCGGACAGGTCGCTTTTTTCAATCCGCCGCATGGCGGAGTGAAAATCGCACCGTTCCAGACGCATGACCAGGTCAGCCACACCTCCCGAGCTGTCCTCACCGAAATCCTTCCATTTGTTCGTGTGCAGGTTCACCATGAAGCTGGGGGTCTCCTCATTTCTGAAAGGGGAGCTGTACATGAGATAGCCGTGGTAGGACCTGACCGGTTCATGACCGTATTTTTCCAGTATCTCCCGCAAGGGGATCGCATTGGCTTCCTGTGATTTCATAATCTTTCGTTTTTTTTAAGTTCCTGCCGCACCGGCTTCACAGCGGGACGGCAGGATGGAATGTTCTTTCACATACTAACTAATGTCAAAATATCATGCGGTCCGGACGGACGTCAGCCTGCTCCTGAGAAAACATAGCGGGCTCCTGATGCGCCCGTTGCTGCGCTCGATTTCCTTCAAGGCGGCTTCCAGCACACGGGGGGAGTCCGCGGACAGATGCAGGATCTCATGCTGCTGTGCCGGAGAAATGCCTAGACGCTCAAGGGCGGCACGGAAACCGTCCTGCCTCTTTTCTCCTGAACATTCAGCGTTGTACTTGCGGATATAGTTCTCTATCAGCGGAGTGAGGCAGCCGCCCACACTGTAACGGTAGTCACCGTTACGGATGCTGTCCTTGACGGCGGCTATGGCGTACTCCAGGGGCATGGCCGGATAACGGGCTTTCAGAATGCACGCCCAGCGGATCTGGTCATCCTTCAGGTTCAGGTATTCCAGATCGGATTTTAAAGTCCGGATGGAATTGTCCTCCTCATCCGTCTTTTCCTGAACGGATGTAAAGGAGCTTGAGGATGATATGTTTTCTTTTCTTTCCTTTATATTGTAAGCTTCCGGAATATTCACGGATTCTTCCGGAATAAATCCGGTTTTTTCCGGAAGAATCCCCTCTTTCAAAGGAACGGGCGCTTCTGAAGGTTCCGTGAAGGGAACAGAGGTGACTGCCACAGATCCACAGATCGGAACGGACGCCGCTTCCACAGGAAGCTGTGCCCGGGAAACCGGGAAGGAGGATTTTTCTTCGGAAAGAAGATTTATTTCTTCCGGAATGACTGTCTTGCGCTTGGCCGCTTGACACATGGACACATATCGGATCTGGATGGAGTGCCCTGTCAGAATGCCGTACTGTTTCCAGATTCCGGCATTGAACAGCCCCGTTTCCGTACAATAGTTGATGATCCGGAGAACCTCCTCTTCCCTCATGTTCCAGTATTCCGCACAATCGAACAGCTCGTCCTGTGTGAAACGGATATAACAGCCTTCCACACGGTAGATCTCATTCAGGACATACTGGTATATCGCATAACCGGCACAGCTGTGTTCCTTTCTCAGCTTGCGGATCTTGATGTCACGGAACCGGTCCGTTTCGGCCCTGTAGTACTCAAAGCCTTTTCTGGCAATTCTTCCCATAATTATACGTTTTAAGAATTTTTTTTCAGTGTGAAACAAACAGGATTCGAACCTGTATCACCAGCCTGCATACAATGCGGTGACTTGCCTGTTAGTCCATTGTTCCGTTACGATTCTGATAAATATCTCATTAAACTATCCTTATCTCTAAAAAGTCTTTTTCCCCATTGTGGATAATTGTTTCTGGGCACACTTAGCCCATCTGACAGCTTATAAACCATAAGAAAACTATCATCAGTATAGGATATTTCGATAATTATTTTGCTTATACTTGTATGGATAATGTTATCCCCGCTCAGATAGCATACGCTATCTCCTACGTTAAATTCAGTATCTATATTCATACCTATATCGTTATTAGTCAATTACCAATCTCCACCATCATTTAATATGCCATCAATAGTAGTTACACTATTTTCAATATTGCTACCTCCATATTGCGTAAATTCCGGTGTAGGATTATTGTCTGTATCTCCATGCATCATTACATGAAGCGAACCACTGGCTGAATACAGCCAAAGACGCTTACCATCCTTTTCCCACTTTTTTGCAAGTCGTTTCAGAGAGTCAATCAACTTACATTCTTCGGGAGTACATTCTATCCCAGCTTCTGTTTGATATTTGCTCATATCGAATTAATTTTAAATATTAATCTTTTTCTAAAAAAGTGTTAGTAGTATTCAACACTCCGGCTGAATCCCGATTTTTACCATCACGCACAAAAAAACTATCGCTTAACAGCCTTTCATAATCGATTTTATTCATAAGAATAACACTCGCATTGCCATCTATATACAGTTTGCATTGCATGAATTGAGTTCCTTTTACTTCCTCAATTACATCTATTTGCATTGTTCTTTTTTTACTCATATCTGTCCAATTTTAAAATTTCATCAATAGATGATAAAACACTCTCCAGTCTTTCCAACTGCTCAGAGTATTTCATAAGAAGATTTTCTTCTCTTTCCGTAGCCTCCCCTCCATTGTGAATATCATTATACTTTTCGTATTTTGATTTTACACTCTTATATGCTTTCTGAAAGAACGGAAGCAATATCTTACATTCCTCTTTGGTCATACAGACCGTTATCTCGTATGGAGATGAATACGATTTTCTAGTGCCATCTATGTGACTCATTTCTGTTCGTTATTGAAGTCATTAATATAACTACGCCCAGCATCAGTTGGACGATAAACAACATCACCAAATGGTCCAGCCGATTTCGTCAACAAACCGTTTTTTACCATTTCTTCTAAATCATCAGAGGGTTTACTATAACCACCCCATCCTTTTTTGCAGATATTCCTTAAATGAATAAGCTGCATCTTACTTAATTCTATATTCATTTGGTTCATATTTATTCGAGTTCGAAGATTCTGTTGATGGTGTCAGCTAATTTATCATTGATGATTTTCGAGTTCCAACTGTCAAATTCAAGAATAATACCAACTTGTCTGGAACTGCCGGAGTCTGTATAAGACCTGCCCATTGTGATATTTACAGGCAGGTTCTCCTCTTTGGCTACCTCTATAAAAGCGTTTGCCAGTTTTTTTAACATTTCACATCTTATCAACATAGTATTTTCGGATTAGTGATTATGAATTGACAGCCATGAAGAAACCGGCATTATTATACTGTTGCCTGATTTCTGCGGATGTAAGAATATGATACTTGGTATACAACTCAGCATTGAACAAGTCAACCTGAATACAATACTCCACGATTTTCTCCACTTCTTCCGGAGAGAGTGCCCAATAGTCCGCTACTCTGCAAAGCATATTCTTACACCAATACAATGAATGGTTTCCTGTACGGAATATCTCATTTTCTATATAATCATAAACCGCATATCCATTACATCCATATACAGTTTTCAGATCACTAACTTTGGTTTCATGCAACTGTGATGTCCTTTTATAACAAGGCAGGAATGGAATAATCTTATTGTCTGAAATAACGGATTTCATAATGTCTTTTATTTAAATTTCGGTAATAAGGATGCAGTTCAGATTCTTATTGAATTCTGAACAAAAGATTGTTGCTGCAAAAAATTATACTCTTGCAGGTATATCGTATCTTTTACGTATTTTTTTTACGTAATTGAAAACAGTCTTTTCACAGACTTTTGGAAAAGAGGGATTATTCTCCTTTAGATATTCATGAATCTGGGTGGAAGAATAATAAGGACAGGTTATCAGCAAATGCTTAACTGACTCCTCATAAGGATCGAGACGGCAGGAATAAGAAGGGCGCGGACGATTGCCATGTTGAAGAAGCTCATCAACATTTAATCGGGAAAGCCGCATGACTCTGCCGGGAGGAAGTTGCAGCTTCTTTGCTATTTGAGAACGGCTCAAGCCAAGAAGTCGAAGTTCGGCAATGTTATGCCAGTCGTGGTAGTCTTCTGTAATCTTTTTTGCATCCATTTTCTACATAAATATAGTTTTCGTAAAGTGAAATATTTAATGTTACGAAAAAGTGATGCGGCAAAGTTACGAGTTACAAGGCGTTCATCCCGCTGCATCCCATAGCCGGACAGATACTGGATCTTTACAACACCACGGATGACGACAGGCCGGTATTCCCGCTGCCGGTCCGCGATGTCCTCTGGTACGAGGTACATGGAATGGGTGTGGCATTAGGCATGAAAGAGAACCTGTCCTACCACATGGCCCGGCATTCGTTCGGGACCCTGACACTGACCGCGGGCATTCCGATAGAGAGCATCGCCAGGATGATGGGCCATACGAATATCGACAGCACGCAGGTCTACGCCCAGGTCACCGACCGGAAGATATCCTCGGACATGGACCGGCTGATGGAAAGAAGAAAGCCTGCGGCCGGCAAGGAAGCCGCAGGCTAAATAAAAATTGCCGTCGGAATCGTAAATGCAATTCCGGCGGCAATCCTTAAACTTGAATACGATATTATACCAATGCAGCGTGATAGTTCTCCTCCAGCAGCTTCTCGATGTCCGATTGCCTGTACAGGATCTTCCCGCCAAGCTGGATATAGGGAATCCGTCCTTGGTCCCTGTAATCCTGCAGGCACCTGCGGCTGATCTTCAACGTCCCGGAAAGCTCCCTGTCGGTCAGGAACCGTTCCCCGTTGAAGGGAGGACGGTTGTCACGGGCAAGACGTTCCACTTTTTTCTCCATGTTGTCCAGCAGGGCAAAGAACCTGCGGGCACGTTCGTTCTCCTTGTCGATAATGCCTTCCATCTCTTCCGCTCTTTAAAGGTTTCCGTTCTTTCTTCCCTCTCTCACAGCCTTCTCCTTGCGTCTGATGCCGACGTAGGTTATCAGCCTCTCCACGTCTTCGGGCTTGTAATAGAACTTGCGCTGGAGGCGGGTGAACGCCAGCCGTCCGGTATCGCGGAGGGTCTGCAGGGTACGCGGCGAGATGTCAAGGCGCAGGCAGACATCCTGGCCGTCCAGTCACTCTCCGGGTTCCTTACGGCGGTTTCTCTCATACAATCTGTCCACATGTGCGGACAGGTTCTCGGCGCGTGCCAGCATCCTCTCAAGGACACCGGCCTCGATGTAGCATATTTCCATAATTTCAACTTGTTTAAATGTCAGTGCGAATATAAGGGAAGAAACCATGAGAGGCAAGCGCGACCGGTACACTGGCAGGAATAGTCATGGATAGTCGGTTTTTGTCATATGGCGCGGGAAAAATACTCCGTAGCCGGTCGGTTTTCACGACCCCCTTTGGAAAACCTGAAGGACGGGTGCGTCACGGCGATGAAAAAAGAAAAATCCCCACCGGAAGTGAAGCGACCCCAAACCGGCAGGGAGTGTAATAATAAAGGAACGGACTGTTCAGCCCTTGATGTAACCGTACTTTTTCAGGTCGTCCATGAAATGCTCCGGCGTGTCGGTCCTCACCGTCACCCCGTGCAGTTCCCTGTACCGCCCGGAGAAATTCACCATGTACTCCCCGTCGGTGCACCCGCTGTCAAACCAGCTGCCCTCACGCAGGACGCGTACAAACTCGGAAGGGCCGGAGGCGGCAATCCTGCCGCCATCCGCCAAAATACCTGATCTCGTTTTTTTTATTATCGGTATTTCAAATGTCTCAAAAGCCTCTTTGACAGGTTACCATCCGGGATGATCGCCTGAATTCGCATGTACCGGATTTTCTATTTACCAGATTCCATAATGGTTCCTGCCATCCGTTTTTTCTCTGCGGCTGTCGCTTTTTTCCTCGTGGCATCATGGTCTGTTACCGGATGGGAAAAGCCATCTCCATCACAACCATGAATTATAGTGTAGCCATATTTGTATATAGCCGTATGATACGCTATCCGGATAATGCTATCACAGAATTGCGATATAGCCGGATATCAAAATAGGGATAGCCGGGAGCGAAGGGAGCACGCATCCTTCCGGATATAGATATCTCAAAATCTCCATTTGCAGAAGTGTATAAATATCAATCCATTAATGGAGATTATAAAGAAAAAACATAAGTCACACACGACTACCTGTCATTCTCCATTTGCGGATGTGTAGAAGTAGCAATCCATTAATGGAGACGATGAAGAAAAACAATAAGGCGTATACGGCTACCTGTTATTCTCCATTTACAGATGTGTAGAAGTATCAATCCATTAATGGAGACGATGAAAAAACAATAAGGCGTATACGGTTACCTGTTATTCTCCATTTGCAGAAGTGTAGAAGTAGCAATCCATTAATGGACAATAGGGCATGTAAAGGGCAGATTTTCCGTATATTCGCCTCCTTATCCCCGAATTATGGGCGTAAGTCACATGGTCATGGAGATATATCTATCCTTTAATGGGGAGAACAGCCGGCAAATATCTGATGGAAAAGCCCCACAAACCACAGGAAAATAGCCACACAATGGTCTGATACACAATAATTATTGGAGAAACATGGTCCGCCCCTGCGGACAGCAAGTTGTGTTTTCGTTAAACGAAAATCGTACGGTTTAACGGCAACCTGCCGCCAAACCGTCCCTACCCCCTGATGCTCCGGAGTCGTGGGGGATAAGCTACCGGCATGTTCCATGTCCCTTTGGCATGGGATCCTGCGGATGAATCCGGGCACAGAAAGGCGATTTTCGCATAATTTTTCACAAGGTAGTTCCAGAAAAAACTGGTAGCAAGACTTTGCTGGAAGGACTAAACAAGAAGGTGAAAGGAGTGATGTACACCCGCAATGCCCTTGTCCTTTTTCGACTGGGATGCATAAAGGAAGCGAAATATTTTATAAGTGGTTTCTTTCCACCAACCCTTCTGGTTGGTGGAAGCAGATTACCATTCAGTAGATACCAGTTCTGAAAGATGTAAACAACTTGTTTCTTAGATAGCCTTATAAATATGCTACTACTTATTACAGTTCATTTGGAAATGTTATTCTCACTTTTATTCCTCCGCTTTTTCACTTGCTCCACTGCTTCAGATATGATTCCCTTGTTTTCAAAACGCTGCGTGTAATTGGTATAATCCGGATGAATACGTTCGTAAGTTGGGTCAGTGAATAAAGGACTCGTAATAATGTGGTCCGCAGTCGAACGGTTACAGCAGAAAACAATATTTTCAACTCCAGCCAGTCTGGTCAATGCTTTCACATCCGTATCGTGCGGCTGTAGTGTCATCGGATCTGTAAAAAAGAACAGATAGTCTATTTCTCCTTCTACGATCCGCGAACCAATTTGCTGGTCACCTCCTAAAGGACCAGATTTCAGGATTGTGATATCCCATTTGATTTCAGGATGTTTTTCTTCAAGGGCTTTTTTAATTAGTGTACCGGTTGTACCCGTACAATAGAATTTATGTCCTATCAGACGTTCCGAGTTCCAGAGAACCCACTCTATCATGTCTTTTTTCATTGCATCGTGTGCAACAAGCCCAATTCTTCGAACAATTGTTTTCATAAAGCTAAATTATTTTTATATGATAAATTATAATAACAAGAAAAAACTAATTCTATTGAAGGCCGGAGGATGACCGGATAAGTCTGAGCAATTCTTTGTTTGCCCGGCTATCCATGATGGTTTCCCGTTTTTCTTCAAAAAGATTGAGTGTTGTGGAGCATTCCCCACAGATGTCAATGCCCACTACCTGTTCTTTCTGAAGAATAACAGCCAGCAGTTTCTCCAATTCCCATAAGCTGAGAGAACCTTGATCCCAGTTTGTTGCTGCCGAAGCCGGATTCAAGACATCCTTGTCTATGGAAATGTAAACCGGCCCGTTGATATGTCCGGAAGAAAAGTCCTGCCAACCCTCTTCGTGCATGAGCGTAGTTTCACTGTAAAACCGGACTTGTCTTTCATATCCTTTCGGCACAGCCTGTATCAGTTTGTCTGAAGCACCTACGATAATTACTTTCTTGCAGTTGTTGTTATGGTCCAATATATCCTTTACCCAACTTCCGCAAGAAAGTATGTTGTCAAACAACGGTGGCTGCATATCGGGATGGTGGTCGAACACAATCAGCGAAAACGGAGTTTCGAGTTTGTCTGTCCAGAATTTAGTCAAATAATGATAATTGCCTGAATCGATGAAATGGACTCCCTCCGCCGGATAATCAGCAATCATCCGCTTCAAAGCCAAAGTACCATCCCTGTCACAGTAGCCCTCTGTACCATAAAGATGACGACAGTCCAGCCATATAAACTTATTGTTCCGGGCAAACGCCTCGTAGTCATACACTCCCGTGAAGTTCATGATGATGATCGGCCATGCTATCCGTTTATCTGTTTTTTGATTTTGCCCGCTCATACGTTGTTTTTGCATATCCTTTTACTGTTCATTAAAACCATCGTACATAACAGAAATCTTGCCGGTGAGGTAACAAAGCATTCTTGGGATACATACGGAAGGCCTGCTTGAAGCTTCCGGCGTTGAAAATGCCGGATGTCGCCTTAAAGGTATATAAATTCCCATTCTTGGAAACTGACGAAAGGGGAATTACCTCATATATGTGATCCTGACCGCCTTCATGCCTGATAATGACCGATTCTATTCCGATTGCGTCATCCAGGCCTTTCTCATCAACGACAACCGTCACCTCATATTCCTTTCCGGCTTCAACCGTGGCATTCAGCCCATTCCCAGCCTCTATGGATTTGATTTCTATGGCATCCCATCTGCTCCGGACGTTTGCTTTCCAGTCAGCCATCATTTTCGCCTTCGCAAAGTTGTCGGCTGCCAGAATATGGAAATGCTCTGACAGCTTGTTATAGAACCTGTCATAGTAGTCGTCCAACTGTCTTTTCATGGTAAAATGGGGAGCGATTTGTGCGATTGAGTTCTTGATATACTTGACCCAGTTTTCCGAATAGTTCTTCCCCCCATGCTCGTAATATAGTGGCAGGATGTCATGCTCCAACAAATAATAGATGGCTTCGGCATCCAGCTGGTTTTGGTACTGTTCATTCTGATAAGTACTTTTATCGGTCAGTGCCCATCCGGCATCCTTGCGGTATCCTTCATACCACCAACCGTCCAGCACGGAGAAATTAAGCACACCGTTCATCAATGCCTTCTCGCCCGACGTACCCGAAGCTTCTGCCAACCGCGTAGGGGTATTCATCCAGATATCCACACCCGAGATAAGATGGCGCGCCAGGTCCATGTCGTAATTCTCCAAGAATATGATTTTACCTAAAAATTCCGGGCGCCGGGATATTTCCACGATTTGCTTGATCAGTCCCTGCCCGGCACCGTCATTGGGATGGGCTTTGCCTGCAAAGATGAACTGTACCGGATATTTCGGATTATTCACGATCCTAGCAAGTCGGTCTATATCCGTGAACAGAAGATGAGCCCTCTTATATGTAGCAAAACGGCGTCCGAAACCTATTAGAAGGGCATCGGGATTGAATCTCTCAAAAATGGAAACGCTCAATGCCGGATCAACCTGACTCCTGAGCCAGTCCTTGCTGCATTTGCTTTTGATATAGTCCAGCAATTTTGCTTTCTGTTTTAACCGGGTATTCCATATCTCTTCATCTGGGATGCCATAGACAGCCTCCCAGATTTTCTGATTGGACTGGTCACAGAAAAAGTTCTCATCAAAATTGTCCTTGAAAAGCTTTTTCCATTCTGCCGCACACCAGGTAGGCAGATGTACCCCGTTGGTTACATAACCCACATGGTTCTCTTCCGGGAAGTATCCCTTCCAGATCGGCGCAAACATTTGCTGGGATACCGATTTATGTAACTTGCTGACGCCGTTTACCTCCTGGCAGGTCTTGCAGGCGAAGACAGACATGCAGAAACGTTCCTCCTTGTCTCCCGGATTGTGACGCCCGAGATCCATCAGGTTATCCCAGGTTATACCCAACTTGCCAGGATATCCCTTCATATATTTATTGAAAAGCCCTTCGTCAAAATAATCATGACCAGCGGGTACGGGAGTATGTACGGTATAAAGTGAGGAAGCACGTACCAGCTCCATGGCCTGCCCAAAATTCAAGCCGCCATTTATGTAATCACAAAGCCGCTGGATATTGATCAATGCGGCATGCCCCTCATTACAGTGATATACATCCTTCGTTATACCCAAAGCTTTCAGCGTCATCATCCCGCCTATGCCAAGCAGAATTTCCTGTTTTAGCCGATTCTCCCAGTCACCTCCATACAGATGGTGAGTGATAGGGCGGTCAAACTCGCTGTTGAGTTCATTGTCCGTATCCAGCAGATAAAGGGGGATACGCCCCACACTGGCTTTCCAAACATTGGCATGTACCACAAAACTGTCGGCATAGGGGACGTGGATTACCAGTTGTTTCCCATCCGGTTGCATTACCTTTTCAATCGGGAGCTGCCCGAAATTCTGCGCTTTATAATTGACTGTCTGCTGGCCGTCCATGGAAAGCGACTGGTCAAAATAACCGTAACGGTACAAAAGTCCTATGGCACAAAGGTCCACATTGCTGTCCGACGCCTCTTTCAGGTAATCCCCCGCCAACATTCCCAAACCACCGGAATATATCTTAAGAACTTCATCCAAGCCGTATTCCATGCTGAAATAAGCTATTGACGGGCGCTGGTGGTCCGGTTCCACATCGATGTATTTTTTGAAGGCGGAATAGACGGCATCCATTTTATAGACAAAGTTCTCATCATGTGCCAGCGCTACCAGCTTTTCATAATTTATCCGCTCCAGAAACAATACCGGATTCTGTTCCACCTCTTTCCAAAGTCCCGGGTCCAAATCACAATACAGTTTCTTTACGTCATCATTCCATGTCCACCAGAGATTATGTGCGATTTCTGCAAGCTTCCGCAGTTCTGCAGGAAGATGTGAACCTACTGTAATCTCCCTCCATTGAGGGGTATTTACATTATAACTTGAATATTCCATGACATTTTATATTAAATTAAATAAGTTCTAATCTTTATTCAATCCTTTTATTATTTTTCGTTTACCGACAATCCATACCGTATCATTCTCCTTGAAAATTGTATCAGGGTCTGGATTCATAATATTCACGGTACTTCTCTCTATTCCGATAATGATGCTATCCGATATGTCTGCCTCCCGGATCGTCTTTCCGATCAATGGTGAACCTCCTTCGACAGGAAATTGCCCTATTTCCATCTCATCCTGCGAGGATGTTCCGTTCCCGTTCCTTTCTACCTTCTTTTGCTCCATGGATGTCCGGAAGCTTTCCAACTGCCGGTCCGTACCTACGACCGTAACCTTGTCATATGGATAGAGATGCTCTTCCCCTTGTGGTATATCCAGGCGTTTTTCTCCACGGGTGATTGAAATCACATTTATCTGAAACAAGGTGCGCAGGCTGCTTTCTTTTAATGTTCTGCCCACATATATGGAATCAGGGGATACTGTGAAATCCGCCAAATGTAATTCCTTGAACGGGATATTGCTGCCAAGGGTGGAGCCTGTATCACTTTCTGTAGAAAGTCCATTCCCATCCGTCCCTTGAAAGTTTGCCATAAATTGTCTCTCTATAGTCAGCGACCGTTTCTTGATCCGCTTGGAGAAATAAATGACGGCAATGATAAGGGAAGAAACTACCAGCCCGGCTCCCAAGGCAACATTGAAAAGATGGGTAATGATACTCATCATGATAATCGTGCAAATCAGTATTTTGACAAGTACGATTGATACCAAAGGCCCTCTGTTGAACTTGTTGTCCGTCCAGAGTTTACGGAACTCGGCTGAATTGTTCTTTTTCATGATGATGGCCCATAGAAACGGGGATATGACAAGAAAGATGATGATGAAGCCCAACAAGTTCCCTTCCATTCCCGGCAGACTTTTCCTAATCAAAGGATGCACATAGGAAAAATATAAAGTGATGAAAAAAACGCATACGACCAGATAGAGTGTGACAGACACCAGCATAGACCGGATCAGTTTATGCCAAGTGCCCTGGTGTTTTACAGTCATTGCCCCGGACGTATAGTGTACGAGATAATCTTTCAGGAATCCAGGCATGTGGATGTCTATAAACCGGTATGCCGGTTCCGAAAGCCGTATCATATAGGGGGTAAGAAAAGTCGTTATGACAGATACGGCCACTATAACCGGATAGAGATACTTGTCCGTGACATTCAGACTGACGCCTAAAGATGCGATGATGAATGCGAACTCACCGACCTGTGTCAGTGAAAAGCCGGACTGTATGGCAATTTTCAACGGCTGGCCGGAAAGCAGGACACCAAAGCTCCCGAACAGGACCTGACCGGACAGTACCAGCAATGTCAGGATAAGAATAGGGACGGCATATTCCCACATCATGGCAGGATCGATCATCATTCCCACCGACACGAAAAATATGGAAGCGAACAGGTCTTTTACCGGCTGTACGATATGTGCGATTTTTTCCGCTTCAACGGTCTCTGCCAGCAGGGACCCCATGACAAAGGCTCCCAATGCGGCAGAAAATCCCGCTTTTGTCGCAATCATCACCATTCCCAGGCAAAGTCCCAGAGAGGTTATCAATAAAATCTCGTTGCTGGTGAAACGGCGTATCTTCTTCAGCAGGGTAGGTATCAGATAGATACCCAATGCCGACCAGAAAATCAGGAAAGCGGCCAGCTTCAATATACTTTCCAGCATCTCCTTCCCTTCAAAATGTTTGCCTACCGCCAACGTGGAAAGAATAACCATCATCACTACCGCCACCAGATCTTCGATGACAAGAATCCCCAAGACAATGCCGGTGAATTTCTGTTGGAGAAGTCCCATGTCATTGAAGGCCTTGAATACGATGGCCGTGGACGACATGGACAACATTCCACCCAGAAAAATACTGCTCATGTGGGAGAACCCCATTGCATTCCCCGCTGTATAGCCTATGAACATCATGCCACATACAATAGTGACAGTGGCAACGATAGCCGTAATGCCCACATTTATCAATTTCTTGAACGAAAAGTCCAGTCCCATCGCGAACAGCAGAAAAATGACACCGATGTCCGCCCATATTTTGATATTGGCAGGATCGGAAACAGTCGGGACCAGGGAAACGGAAGGACCCGCCATAATACCGGCTACAATGTAGCCCAATATGACCGGTTGCTTCAGCCACTTGAAAATGACGGTTACAATACCGGCAATAATCAGAATTATGGCAAGATCCGATATTAAAGGAGCAACTTCTGACATATTAACGGTTATTTTAGATCGATAATTCGTTAAGGACCCGGATCAGGCTTTTGTCAATAGGCTTGTCCTTTTTGATTGCCTGGACAAAAGGAACATAAACAATCTCGTTGTTCCGTATGCCTATCATAACATTTCGCTGGCCTTCCATTAAGGCCTGGATTGCGGCTTCACCCAGCCGGCTTGCCAGTATGCGGTCATTGGCACTCGGAGCGCCACCCCGTTGCAGATGGCCCAGGATAGAAACCCTGACATCATATCCGGGATATTCCTTCTTTACCCGGTCGGCGTAATACATGGCACCTCCATTCTTGTTTTCAGGACTTTCGGTCACAATTACGATGCTGCTGTTTTTCGTCTTTCTGAATCCACGTCCGATGAATGTTTCCAACTGGTCCACGTCCGTCCGGTCTTCCGGAATGATGGCCGCTTCAGCACCGGAAGCTATTGCGCTGTTTTGTGCCAGGAAGCCCGCATCACGCCCCATCACCTCGACAAAGAAAATGCGGTCGTGCGAGGTGGCCGTATCCCGGATTTTGTCCACACACTCCACGATGGTGTTCAGGGCCGTATCATATCCTATGGTAAAATCGGTGCCGTACAGATCATTGTCAATGGTGCCGGGCAATCCTATGCACGTCACATCATACTCCTCCGCAAAGATCCGGGCTCCCGTCAGGGAACCGTCTCCACCGATAATTATCAATGCATTGATGTTCTCTTTCTGTATGATCTCATAAGCTTTCTTGCGTCCTTCGGGAGTGATGAAAGTCTCGGAGCGGGCTGTTTTCAGTATGGTACCTCCCCTCTGGATAATGCTGCTTACGTCTTCCGTAGTGAGTTCTTTCACTTCACCGGCAATCAGCCCCTCGTAACCTCTATAAATTCCTTTCACTTTAAATCCGTTAAAAATAGCGGCGCGGGTCACGGCACGGATGGCCGCGTTCATTCCGGAAGCGTCCCCTCCGGAAGTCAGAATTCCTATATATTCATCTTTTTTCATCTATCTCAGTTCTTGTTTTGTTTCATTCTGCCAATATAGCTTTCAGTTTTTTCCGGCAGTGAAAAATACGGCTCTTTATAGTTCCCAAACTCACGCCGGTTCTTTCCGCTATCTCACGGTATTTGAATCCTGACAGGTACATCTCAAAAGGTATGAAATGTGACTCCGGTACACTTTTGATGGCATTACGTATCTTTTCCAGGTCATAGTTCTTGTCCACCTCCTCTGTACGGGACTCGTCCATGATCCGCGAATAATATGCAGGATCGGAGGATATGTACAGGCGGGTATGACCGACCTCCGCCCGGTAACCGTTGATAAACGTGTTGCGCATGATGATAAACAGCCACCCTTTGAAATTCGTGTTCTTGTTGTAACTTTCTTTGTGAAGCATTGCCTTGAGCAGGGTATCCTGCAACAGGTCTTCCGCCTTCTCCCTGTTAGCTGTCAGTTTGTACGCAAAACGGAACAGTTCGTCCTGTACGCCAAGTAGTTCTTTTTCAAAATTGAATTCCTTCATCGGTTGTGCCGGTTCCCTGTTCCGGAAGTGTCTGTTAAAGGTCGGACGGCTTTTCCGAACAAGAAAAGCCTGTCCGACCTTACGACATTCCAGATCTGGAATTATTTAACCTCGATAGCCTTGAAAGTTTTTTGTTTTTCTTCCTCCTTCATTTTCGGGATTTCAATGGACAGAATCCCGTGTTCGACTTTTGCGGAGATCTTATCCTTCTCCACATTTTCAGGCAGCAGGATGGTCTGCTGGAACTTGGAATATGAGAATTCGCGGCGGAGATACTTCTTGTCTTTCTTCTCCTCCTTCTTCTCTTCTTTCTTTTCCATGCAGATTGTCAGGTTGTTGTTCTCGTCAACATTCACCTTGAAATCATCCTTTGTCATTCCGGGAGCCGCCATTTCAACCTTGTAGTCCTTGTCATTCTCAATGACATTGATGGCAGGAGCCGTAACTCCCGTTTTTGCCAGCCACTCATTCTCGAAGAAATCGTTAAAAATACTCGGCAACCAGTTTGAGTTTGTTTTTACAGGTACCATTTTTACCTCCTTTTTTAATTGTTAATAAATAAAATATTCAAAAAGACAATACAATCCAGTCTGATTGACTGACTTTTATCGTCTGATCATACCTTGTTCGGCTACAGCCTTTGTCCGTTTCCGTATCTCTTCCGGGTTTCCAAGGTAGTAGTCCTTGACAAGAACCAGTCTGTCGTCAAATTCAAAGACATAAGGAACCGCCGTAGGCAGGTTCAGGTTGGAAATATCCGTATCGGAAATCCCTTTGAGATGCTTGATGATTCCGCGCAGGCTGTTGCCATGGGCGACTACCAGCAGGCTGTCCTTATACATCAATGCGGGAAAGATGATGCATTCCCAGTAAGGCATGACACGCCCAATAGCATCTTTCAGGGATTCCGTACGGGGAAGTTCCCTATCTGGCACACCGGCATAGCGGATATCCATGCCCGGATTACGGGGATCATCTTTGCCTACCGGAGCGGGAGCCACGTCATAGCTTCTTCGCCAGATGTGTACTTGTTCTTCACCATATTGGACCGTCGTCTCACTCTTATTCAGTCCTTGAAGCATGCCGTAATGCTTCTCGTTCAGCCGCCAGGTCTTTTCAACCGGAATCCAGTCTTCATCCAGCCGGTCCAGGACACAGTTCAACGTTTTTACGGCACGTTTCAAGTAAGAAGTGTAAGCTGCCTCAAAAGAAAATCCGGCCTCCCGTAATGCATCGCCTGCCTTGCAGGCTTCTTCGACTCCTTTCTCGCTTAAATCCACGTCCGTCCATCCGGTAAAACGGTTTTCTTTGTTCCATAGGCTTTCGCCATGACGTAATAACACTATTCTTTTCATGGATACTTCTCCTTTATGCAATGGTTATTGAAGAATCCAGATATACGTCCTGAATGGTGTTCAGAAGTTGAACTCCGTCTTTCATCGGTTTCTGGAAAGCCTTACGACCGCTGATCAGCCCCATACCACCTGCACGCTTGTTTACTACTGCCGTTACGACGGCATCATGCAGGTCGGATTCCCCATGGGATTCCCCGCCCGAGTTGATCAATCCGACACGTCCCATATAGCCATTCGCCACCTGATAACGACAAAGGTCTATCGGATGGTCAGTGGTCAGTTCCGAATACATACGCTCGTTTGTCTTTCCGAATCCGATAGCCTTGAAACCGCCGTTATTGGATGGGAGCTTCTGCTTCACGATATCGGCTTTGATGGTAACCCCGATATGGTTGGCTTGTCCTGTTAAATCGGCAGCGGCATGATAGTCGGTTTCATCCTTTTTGAAGCTGCTGTTTCTCAAATAGCACCATAAAATAGTAGCCATTCCCAGTTCGTGGGCATATTCAAAAGCCTGTGACACTTCTACTATCTGGCGGCGGCTTTGTTCCGAACCGAAATAAATGGTAGCGCCGACAGCTACAGCACCCATGTTCCATGCCTCTTTTACCGTACCGAACATTACCTGGTCGTAGCTGTTCGGATAAGTCAACAGCTCGTTATGGTTCAACTTCACGATGAAAGGAATCTTATGGGCGTACTTACGTGCCACAGCTCCCAGAACTCCGAATGTGGATGCCACGGCGTTGCATCCTCCTTCAATGGCCAGCTTTATGATGTTTTCGGGATCGAAATAAAGCGGATTGGGGGCGAAAGACGCTCCTGCAGAATGTTCTATCCCCTGATCCACCGGCAGGATGGAGACATACCCGGTATTGGCCAAACGCCCGTGCCCGTACAGGGCTTGTAGGCTCTCCAAGGTGCGTATATTCCTGTCGGAATTCATCCATACCTTATCTATCATATCCGGTCCCGGAATATGGATAAGTTGTTTGTCTATCGTCTTACATGTATGGTTCAGGTAGTACTCAGCCTGTCCTCCCAATAAATCTACTATTTTCATCTTATTTATTTTTATTGATTATTCTGGTTTATGACTCCCGTTCACCCAGTTTTGCATCCATAAAAAGGATAGCACTGTCTCCGGCTTTCCTTAGCCGACTAACAATATTGAGTACATTCGCTTCTTCTTCTACCTGCTCACGAACAAATTGCCACAAGAAGTTCTGAGTGGCATTGTCTTTCTCTTCGGATGCTACCTGTACCAATTCATCAATCAGTTTGGAAACATGTTTTTCATGCTCCAAAGCATGTTCGAATACTTCAACAGGGTTACCCCAACCTTGTGGAACCACATCGACCTTGTCCACTTTCGGGGTTGCCTCACGCTTAATCATGTACTCAGCAATGGCATATGCATGCCCGATCTCTTCTGCAGATTGTTTCTGCATCCAGCGAGCCATTCCGGAAAAGCCCTCTCTTTCCAGATAAAAAGACATCGATAAATACAGGTTGGCAGACCATAATTCTGCTGTGATTTGCTCATTCAGGGCATTTTGCAATTTTTCAGTCATGACGAATCAAACTTTTAATGTTAATAATAAATCCAAATTATCTCTCTTCTTTAAGAACAAGCATGGGCTTGTTTCAAAATTTCAATTAATACCGGACGTATCCCGCTGATAAAACATTCCACGGCGATCACCATCAGAATAAGTCCCATCAGTCTCATCATTACATTGTTTCCCGTCTCTCCCAAGATTTTTAAAAGCTGGGTGGACGCGCACAGAATAAAGAATGAAAGAATGCAGACCAAAGCGATTACGCCAAGCAATACTATTTTGAAAGTATATTCCGAAGCATCTTCCATCAATGTTATTCCACTGGAAATCGCTCCCGGACCGCATAACATCGGAATGGCAAGAGGTGTGATGGTTATATCTTTGGAATATTCTTTTCGTTCAGTTTCATTCAGTTTCACATGGGTGAAATGTGCCTGCAACATATCATATCCGATTTTAAAGATGATGATACCTCCCACAATCCGGAATCCGTCTGTTGAGATGCCGAAAAAATGAAACAGGAACCTGCCCGATAATGTAAAAAGGACTAATATGATAAATGCAATGGTACATGCTTTCAAGGCGATACATCTGCGTTCTTTCGTATCCATTCCATCAGTCATTTGCAGGAATACCGGCATCACTCCAAGCGGGTCCATCAAGGTGAATAGCGAAGTGAAACACAATGTTATATATACAAATATATCCATGATGACATATATTTTATTGTCGATTATTATATCGCAAAAAACATACCAGATAGCATTCTGCAATATTAAATTTTGCAGAATATCAATCTTAAATCCATACCGTCAAAAATAAGGTAGTCTCCGTTCGTTTTCCTTGGCGAGGATACGTAATAATTCCATAAATACCGTACTTACATATATACGGTCTGCATACAGCCCGCTGATGAAAGAATGGAAGGACATGTTCACATTCCGGCATAATATGAGAAATGTGTTTACCTGACATGATATGTACTGCTCGTGTTCAAGCAATTCATTCAGGGCATTCAATGGCGTTGTCCATTCATGTGTATCCCGTTTCATTTCATTGATTGCAACACATCCTCCATCATGGCATATCCGATTCATCATCTGATAAACCTTGTTCATATTGTCCTGTGCTTGGGAGTTTAGCCAGGAGCTAAGTATTGGAAGCCGTTCATCTTCAAAATAGACCTGCAATGACAGGTATAAACCGGTTGACCATATTTCTGTATTGATCAACTCATTCATGGCGTTTTCTATTCGTTTATCCATTATCACTCTGAATATTGAAAATCCATTACTAATATTATGTGTTATTCCCTGTATATAAAAATTCCATTCGATTGTGGGTAACCCATAAAACGGAATTCTTAAACGAGGCTTAAATAATAGGATACTTATCCGCATAGACAAATTGTCACAAAAATAGTGCTATGGTGTCTTTTTGTCTTGTCTTCCTTGCAGAATATCCAATAAGATATCCAGTTCTCTTTCTATTCCTTCAATCTTATCGGAAATACAGTCCAAAGTATTATGGTGCAGACTAGCTTTACAGTCCTGCAACTCTCTTGATAGAGAAAGTACCTGCAACCAAAGTTCTTCCTCTGTGTGACAGGGGGAGTTACTATTATCTAGTACCATAGAAGGAGAAGGCAGAAAAGTGTCTTGGCATGTAATTTGTATGATTATGATAATGAACGGTATGTCCCGAAAGAGACAGGATGGAAATGAAAGGATAGAATATTCCACAAAAGACAGTAACAAACGAAGGGGGGGAAGTCGTTGGAGACAGTTGTCTCGCTTTTAAAACAAGTTGCTTTCATAATGTTTATAATAAGCCAACCCTGTTCCCTGGAGTTGTGTTTATATAAAGTTAAGCGTGGGAACTTTGGTATTACCGTTCAGAAGTATCCCCATACTCAACAACATATAATACACAAAGCCCCACGCCTATATATAACAAAAATCTATATAAATAGTACGTGGAGCGTCCAATGTATTATCCAATTGTTGTTTCGAAATTGGGGATTTCCTGAACTTGGATAATGCCTTAACGCTTTACTATAAATCTTCTATTTTTAAAAGACTAATACAAATGTAATAAAAGAAATGAATTCTTTCAAAGGAAATATCTCCTTTTTTAAGGGGTGGCTTAATTTTTCTTCATTAAAAGTCTTAGAATTACTGCCTGCCAAAGCCCGTCACAATTTTTTTGAAATCCTCAAGCTGTACATTAAGCTCTATATAGTACAAGCAGAAAAACAGACCATGATGCCGCAGGCAGTATAGGCCATAACCCACTCTTCCGTGAGTATCTTATCTATTTGACAATAATAAAAATGTAAAGGAGGATAATGGCATGGACAATATTCGTATCCCAATACATATAGGTTAACATATAAGGGAAAATGGTCACGGAGCCCACAAACCGTAGAATGAAAAAATATATTTCCATCGTGCACGGTTTATGCCTCTATCCGGATATTTGGCCGGTGCCGCAAAATGCACAATGTATACTCCATAAAAAACACCAGGGAGGAAAAATAAGTCATACTGAACAACGCCTGTCTGTAATGGGTCATGGATACAAATGGACTACAGATAATGGCTGCAATGGATATAACGATACAATCAAGCACAAAATAATGTACGAACGTGCCTATCAGTTGCATTTGGATGAAGCAGTACCACTTCATGCGATGTTTGGTTAGATTGAGTATGGATATAGGGGCTTAAAAATTAGACAGATACAAATTTACTAAAAAAGGAGAGGCTGTCTCAAAAGAGGTGTTTACAAACTTACTTTTGAAGATTTCATCCTTTCAAACTGCTTTTTCGTTGCCATAAGCCTCCTAAGAGGCTACTTTTGCAAGATTATATGCTATGGCTAGCAGGGCGAACTCAATTTCAACCTTCTTAAATCCACGAAGATGGAACCTCTTGAAGTGCTTGTTGTTCTTGAGGTTTCCAAATACGGCTTCCACATCCTGTGGTCGCTGACTGCGATATTTCAGACCTTCATCAGAGAGTAGCTTTTCACGTTCTCTTTCCTTGATTTTCCTCAGACGGTGATTTACCTGTACAATCCTTTCCGAGCGGCTTCTGTAGCACCGGCATCTTAACGGGCAGTCCTTATAGTTACGTGCCTTGTATCTTGATATGGTCTGCACAAAACCGTTGTTTGTTACCCGCCTTGCATCGGAGAGTCTTTCCATTCTCTGTCCCGTAGGACAATACATGCCGTCGGTTTCTTCGTTATGAAAATAATTGTACTTTATAAAGGTTTCAATGCCATGTCTGAAAGCATACAGATAGTTCTCTTCACTTCCGTATCCGGCATCACAGACAGACACGTCAGGGTATCTGCCGTAGAGGGAATGGAAATCATCCATATGCAGAGGATAGGTGGAGGTATCGCCCAACACTGATGGATGGTATAGTTCAGAATGAACTGTTTATTGGTACTGAACTGGGGATTGTATCCGGGTTTGAGTTGTCTGTTCTTCATATGGTCATCTTTCATGCGCATGAAAGTAGCATCATTGTCTGTCTTTGAGTAGCTGTTACGTCCGTCAAGTATCTTTCCCTGCGATTCATATTTCTTGAGCTGTTCAGGCCATGACTTCCTTACACGTCTTACCTTCGCTTTCATCTTCTTGTCAGCATCCACTCCATTCAGGGCATCATCTATCTGCCCGAGTGCCTTTTCCACTTTCTCCGGGGTGATATCCTGATAGGCAACCGGAGCGGAATCACGCAGTTCCTGCTTGGTGAGGGACTCGGCGTATTGCCATATCTCCTCAAGCTGTTCCGCGATTCTGGATATGCGGGTATGTATAGATTTGCCCCCCAGACGAACGTATAACGGTTGGCGTTCACCTCCATCTTCGTCCCGTCAGTACAGGCCACATCCAGACTTACAAAACCTTCCGCCACGAGAAACTTTACAATGGTTGCAAATATCGTCTTCAGCACATCCTTTAGCCGGCTGCTGCGGAAACGGTTGATGGTATTATGGTCAGGAGTTACATTGCCGGTAAGCCACATGAAGCGTATGTCATTACGACAGAACTCTTCTATGCGACGGCTGGAATAGATATTACGCAAATGCATAGACAAGAATCTGAAGCATCATGCGTGGGTGGTACGCAGAACAGCCTTTAGGGGAATACTTACGGTAAAGTGCTTCAAGGTTTATCTGTTCAATGATGCGGTGAACAACCCGGACCGGATCGTTCCGGGGAATAAAATCGCCTAAACATGGAGGTAAAAGCAGATTATCGTTGGATGTGTAACTTTTAAACATTATCTTTGGGATATCTTACTTGATGCCCTAAGATACAAAAAATTAGGGAGATGGGCAAGTTCTGGCTGAGCGAAGTTAGGGCTTACCCGATTTTTTGCAGACACAAAAAAGGCCATCCCAAAGTTTATTTGAGACAGCCTTGTTTATTTTATGTGCAAATGTAACTGTTATCCTAAATAACCATTCAGAATTATTTCAGCATTTCACCTTTTTCGTTGAAAAACACAACGCTTTCGGTTCCGACGGCATCAACCAAAGTTACTTTATAAGTCTTTACGCCATCTTCTGCCACTTCTACGGCTGCTTCCTTAATGGTGGATTCAGCATAGTCTTTCTTGATGGCGTCCTGAACTGCCTGCGGGAGTTCCTTTATATCAATCGGTTTAAACTCGTTCACCATTGCAACGATTTCAACATCTGATGCCATGTTGTTAGCGAATGCTACTGAACTACCTAATCCCATTACCAGTGCTACTGCAAACAATACCTTTTTCATAATGCTAATTATTAAATTGTTAAACATCTTATCGTCTTACGCTAAAGAATAGACAATCACCGTGCCAAATAAATGGATATTTATCATATTGCTGTAAAACAGACCCTTATGAATTATTCATATTGCATAATGCAAATGTCTGATGGGCATTTTTTCTACAATGATGTGGAATGCGATACACATGGCTACACATGGTCTAACGACTGTGAATAAGAGAGTTGAGACGTTAAAATCATGCAGACGGCATGCGAAAGGAGTCGTAACGAAAGTAATCTCTCCATTACGGCTCCTGGTTATTATCCTTCTACTGTTAAAAAGTAATATCCAATTTCACCATGAATGTTATCGAACGATAGCCGCACTCCTTGCTCAACAGGTTGTTCACCATAAACTGGAAAGCGACTCCCTTTGTCACTTTCACGCCGAAGTAATTGCGTATATGTTCGTAAAGGAGATAGCCCATTCGCTGGGATTTGAAAATACGGCGTTCTTCACCCAATTCTTTAAACGGTTCACCGGCTCTACTCCGCAGGAATATAGAAAACATTAATCTGCCAGATACCTTTTCATTCGCGGCGAGTACTCTGTCCGGTAGTTTCCGCAACTGTCCGTATAGATAATGAAATTGTCAATTTCCGGATGCTCTTTCTACAACTGACGGGCTTTGCGGCTCCCCAACGTCATAAAGGCCGTTGCATAGGCATCAGCAAGCATGCACTGATGGGCAATAATTGTAGCACTCAATATATCCTTTTGAACCGGATATCCTGTTATCGGATTGATGGCATGAGCGTATTTCCTTCCATCTTTCAGATAGAAATTACGGTAGTTGCCGGAAGTTGCGAGTCCCAGCCGTTCCGACAGTTGCACAATTTGTTCAAGCTCGGAGTTTGTTCCGGTACTGTCATCCTTCGGTCTGACAATGCCAATGCACCAATTCCACCCTTGCGGGTTCTTTCCTTTCGCTATCATTTCGCCGCCGATGTCTATCATATAGTTCGATATGCCTTTGCGGTCGAACAAACACGCGATTATGTTACAGATAGTACCGCCGCCGAGCACCGAGAAATTGAGCAGGATGCGGGGATCGTCTTTCATCACACGGTTGCCCTGTAAACGCACTTTTCGGAAGCCTACAAAGTGGCGGATACTGTCTACGAGTTGCGGAGTGATGCTGTCAAACTTTGTAAAGCCAAATCCCCACAGGTTGATAAGCGGTGCACAAGTTACGTCAAATATCCCGCCTGTTTGTTCCGACGCTTGCATGGCTGTGCGGAAAGGATTGCATCAAGTTATATATCTTACGATGTTTTTTGTGCCAAGTGTATCTCTATGTAGAATACATTTCTAATTAGCTAAGCGATATATGAAACTAATCTTATCGAAAATTTTGTCCGTATCTTCTCCGACCTTTGGGTTAATCAGTTCAGCATATATCTGCATAGAAAAGATTGATTTTGTGTCCTAATACTTTTGTAAAGTTTCTTATGGCACGCCTTTTAATATACCCGAAACAACAAAGGTATAATGTCCGATATGAAAAAAACTGGATTTTTATTGAAGCGAATCAATTCTTTTATTATTTTTACCTTTCCTTCCATAACCAACGTGGTGCGCCGTTGCGCCCTGCAGCTGCTCATGTCGAAACAGAAAACACTGGACAAGCAGACGCTGAAGGAAGCCTTACAGAAAGAAACACAGAAAATGTGAAATTATTACGTGGACTCCGACGGACCGCCCTGCTTGTGTTACCGGCTGCCTTGCCCGGGATGAACCTTTGAGATGCAACCGCCAGACAAAGGGGAAGAGGAACACTTCCATACCCGTAACCCGGCAGGACAGTCTTATGCCAGGGACACAACTATAGAAAAAAGGACAGACCTGATAGTAAGATGCGTTTGGCAAAAAAGGAAATGATGAATATTAATAATAGAAAAAGACATTTGTTCCGCAAAGCATACGCGGATATGTACATAAAAGAAGAGAAATATCTTCAAAAGGAGGATTGTTTTCCAGCCCCCCATTATTGGTAGTTTTTAGGAGATAAAGCCTAAGGATATTTTGTTCTTCTCACTTGAAAACCTTATTTTTGCATAACAAAAACGTCCTTTGAATGTATGCAAGATGAAACAAGCCGCTGAATTTCGCTCGTTTCTAAATAGTTACCTATTAAATAAAAATAACAAGAGAACTATTTAATTTTCAGTTAGATAGCAAAAGCATTGTGTTTCGGCGTGTATGAACTGAGCTTTACATCAGGCAGTAACAATGTCGCTATTTTTTCTAGCTTCAAGTTGAAGTTGCGCAGTACTCGGAGATAGTTCATATATAGCTCTTTATCTTTTTTTATTTTTCCATTTTTCTGACTCTGTTCCTTTGCTGCGTTTTTTTTGTCTAGAATCGGAAATAGATAAATGGAATCATAATTCATATTCTTGAACTTCTCTATCAGTTTCATTGCTTCTTTAGGAATGCGCACTGTTATCTGTCGTCCTGTTTTGTGACGGCTATATACAATATATTTTCCTTTCACATCTTGTTTTCGTAGATGGGCAAGGTCAATGAATGGCATTCCCCGGAATAGAAACATTAGTAAGAAATATGCCAATGCACATTGCATCTCTTTGGGCAATTTTTCTATATCGGTGTGCAGTAGTGTATTCATTTGTTTTGTATCCAGTGCTCGTTTGGTCTGTGATTCTACCTTTGTGTATACATTATCGAATAGCTTCGGGTTATAAGGCAGTATTTTTTTATCGGCAAGTCGGTTATATACAGCTTTCAGGGTTCGCATATAGGTTGATATAGTATTCAAACTCAGGCCTTTCGGTACTCCATGTTTTCTATCTGACCTTTTCTTGTCGGTCTTTCTGTTTCTTGTTCCTTCCAGTCTCATCCATTCCTCATACTCTTTTAACCTGCCAGATGTGAAAGCTTCATCTATTGGCACAGGTGTTCCTTTTCCTCCGTAAAACTCCGTAACGGATTTCAGTGTATAAGTATATGTATGTACTGCTGACCATTTTTTGTCTATTTCCAACTGTTTGATTACTACTTGCATGTAAGATGCCAAGTCTGGTAATTTTATGGCTTTTGCCACTTCTGCATTTTTTTCTTTGTCATCCATAATACTTTGATTTTAATTTCGCATCGTGCATAATTTCTGTAACAGCTGTGCCGATGGGAAAGTTTTGGGATGCGAAATTTTTATTTTGACCTAATGAATTTAGAATATCACTGGTTGAATATATCGAAAGATAAGCATATATTCTCCGGAAGTTATCTTTCTTTTTGATTAAGGTATAGAAGAATTTCTCTAAATGTATTATTATGAGATGAAATAATCTTCGAATCAAATAAAGAAAGTCTGAATCTATAATAAAAGTAGGCTTATTTTTTTGATTCTCCCAAGAGAAGTATGCGTTTTTTTATTCGTTTATTCCAGTGAATTAATTACCTTTGCATTTCATTGAAGTTGAACTGAGGTAAATAGATTAGGCATTGAATTACAAAGATTTATTTAAACGAGTAATATCGCTGATTTCATCTCCGGCAAAAGCATGGGAGGAAATTGGCAAGGAAGAGGATAGGCGTAAAGTGCTGGGAGCATTTGTTTATCCCATGATAGGTTTATGCGGATTGTCCGTTTTTATAGGTACATTCATTGGGAATACGGCAGGGGTCGCTGCTTTCCAGATAGCAATGACACGATGTTGTGCTATATTTGTATCCTTGTTCGGAGGATATTTTTTGGCGGCATACGCCATAGACCAGTTGGGCAAGAAACTGTTAGGACGTGAAGACCAGTATGAACTAAATCAGCAGTTTGTAGGTTATTCTATGGTAGTGACTTTTGTGCTCGATATTGTCAGTGGGTTGTTCTCTATTTCCATTCTCCATTGGATATTGCAATTTTATACTATATTCGTGGTGTTCGAGGGGGCGCGTACCCTGATGAAGGTAAATGAAGAGAAACTGACACGATACACCTTGATTGCTTCAGTTATTATAATTGTTTGTCCGGCATTGATTGCCGCTGTGTTTAATGAGTTATCTGTTATTTTAAATTAATGAAACCGACTCCTATTAATATAAAGAATAAGCGTGCATCGTTCGATTATGAATTTATCGATACGTACACGGCAGGTATCGTGCTCACGGGAACCGAGATAAAGTCCATCCGTTTGGGCAAAGCCAGTCTGGTAGATACCTATTGTTATTTTGTGCAAGGCGAGTTGTGGGTGAAGAATATGCACATAGCCGAATACTTTTACGGCTCATACAATAACCATTCTGCCCGTCGCGAACGTAAATTGTTGTTGAATAAGAAAGAACTGCGGAAATTGGAAGAAGCCGGAAAGAACCCCGGTTTTACGATTGTTCCTGTCCGTCTGTTTATTAATGAGAAAGGACTGGCGAAGCTGGTTGTCGCATTGGCTAAAGGTAAGAAACAATATGATAAGCGCGAGTCATTGAAAGAGAAGGACGACCGTCGCGAAATGGACCGTATGTTTAAAAGGTAAGTGAAATCCGTGTTATCCGTACCCCAAAAATAGACTTATGGCTACATTAAAACAACTAATTGACGAGAGAGTTCTCATTCTTGATGGTGCAATGGGAACTATGATACAAAGGTATAATTTGTCTGAACAGGATTTCCGGGGAGAGCGTTTTGCTGAGATGCCCGGACAGATGAAGGGCAATAATGACTTGCTTTGTCTTACCCGCCCTGATGTGATAAAGGATATCCACCATAAATATCTGGAAGCAGGGGCTGATATTATTGAAACAAATACGTTCAATGCCCAACGGGTTTCGATGGCAGATTATCATATGCAGGATTTGTGCCGTGAGATTAATCTGGCCGCTGCCGGACTTGCTCGCGAAATGGCTGACGAATATACCGCGAAGACCCCTCATAAACCTAGATTTGTAGCAGGTTCGGTAGGTCCTACCAACAAAACTTGTTCCATGAGTCCGGATGTCAATAATCCGGCCTTGCGTGCTTTGACATACGATGAACTGGCCGCTGCCTATCAGGAACAAATGGAAGCTTTGCTGGAAGGAGGAGTGGATGCGCTTCTGATAGAAACCATTTTCGATTCCCTGAATGCCAAAGCGGCCATTTATGCTGCGGAAACGGCAATGAAGAAGGTAGGGCGTGAGGTTCCTCTTATGCTTTCTGTTACTGTTTCGGATATTGCAGGACGTACTCTTTCGGGGCAAACATTGGATGCTTTTCTGGCATCCGTACAGCATGCGCCTATTTTTTCTATCGGCCTGAACTGCTCGTTCGGAGCGAAACAATTGAAACCTTTTCTGGAAGGGCTGGCTGCACGGGCACCTTATTATATAAGTGCCTATCCCAATGCCGGACTTCCTAACAGTTTGGGACAGTATGACCAGACTCCGGAGGAAATGGCTTCAGAAGTGAAGGAATATATCGATGAAGGATTAGTAAACATTATCGGTGGTTGTTGTGGTACAACGGAGGAATATATTGCAAAATATCAGGAATTGATCGTTTCCGGTTCTGCCTGGGTATCTCCTCATATCCCTGCCACCACTCCTGAGAGGCTGTGGCTTTCCGGGTTGGAGCTGTTGGAGCAGACTCCCGAAATGAATTTTATTAATGTAGGCGAACGGTGCAATGTGGCCGGATCCCGTAAGTTCCTCCGTTTAATCAATGAAAAGAAATATGAGGAAGCGCTAAGTATCGCTCGCAAGCAGGTGGAAGACGGTGCTTTGGTGATTGATGTAAATATGGATGACGGTTTGCTGGATGCCCGGGAGGAGATGACTACTTTCTTGAATCTGGTCATGTCCGAACCCGACATAGCCCGTGTACCTGTTATGATTGACTCTTCCAAGTGGGAAGTCATTGAGGCCGGACTGAAATGCCTGCAAGGAAAGTCCATTGTCAATTCTATTTCTTTGAAGGAAGGGGAGGAGATATTTATAGAACATGCCCGTCTGATAAAAAAACTGGGAGCTGCCGTTGTAGTGATGGCTTTCGATGAAAAAGGACAGGCAGATACTTTTGAACGTAAGATTGAAGTCTGTGCCCGTGCTTATAAAATATTGACAGAACAGGTGGATTTTAATCCTCATGATATCATTTTCGACCCTAATGTACTGGCTGTGGCTACGGGTATTGAGGAACATGATAATTATGCGGTGGATTTTATCAAGGCTACCGGATGGATCAAAAAGAATTTGCCCGGTGCACACGTCAGTGGTGGCGTGAGCAACCTGTCGTTCTCCTTCCGTGGAAATAACTATATCCGTGAGGCGATGCATGCCGTGTTTCTTTATCACGCTATCCGTCAAGGTATGGATATGGGTATTGTAAATCCTGCTGCTTCGGTGCTCTATACGGATATTCCTGCTGATGTGCTGGAACGGATAGAGGATGTGGTCTTAAACCGTAGGCCCGATGCTGCCGAACGTTTGATAGAGACTGCTGAGGCGTTGAAAAATACGGCGACCGGAACAGAAGCGGTGAAACAGGATGTGTGGCGTGAGGAACCGATGGTAGAGAAACGGCTTCAGTATGCCTTGATAAAAGGCATTGGCGATCATTTGGAAGAGGATTTGGCAGAAGCGGTTAAACTGTATCCTAAAGCAGTGGATATTATTGAGGGTCCGCTAATGGAAGGTATGAATAAAGTCGGAGAATTGTTTGGAGCAGGGAAAATGTTTTTACCGCAAGTTGTGAAGACTGCCCGTACCATGAAAAAGGCGGTAGCGATTTTGCAGCCGCTCATTGAGGCCGACAAACAGGAAGGTGTCCGCAGTGCAGGAAAAGTATTGATGGCTACCGTAAAAGGGGATGTGCATGATATTGGGAAGAATATCGTATCAGTGGTCATGGCTTGTAATAACTATGAAATTATAGACCTTGGCGTGATGGTTCCTGCCGAAATGATAGTCAGGAAGGCTATAGAGGAAAAGGTGGATATAATAGGATTAAGCGGGCTGATTACTCCATCATTGGAAGAAATGGCGCATGTGGCTGTAGAGTTAAAGCGTGCGGGGCTGGACATTCCCATTATGATTGGAGGAGCCACTACTTCCAAGCTGCATACTGCCTTGAAAATAGCACCTGTTTATGGAGGTCCGGTCATTCACATGAAAGATGCTTCACAGAATGCCTTGGTAGCCGCCCGTTTGCTGAATCCGGAATCTTCTTTTGAGTTTGTGGAAAGGCTGAACAAAGAATATGAGGATCTTCGTCTGAAAAACAGTGCCAAGCAGGTAAAAACGGTATCTTTGGCAGAAGCTCAGAAAAATAAATTGAACCTTTGGTCATAAAGAAGTGCCCCCTAAAAAAGTTAAACACAAAACTTTTGGGGGGCACTTCATAAAATTACGACTTTTTTTATCTGCCCATTTTATTCGAAAGAATAAGAAGCTGTTTGCTAGCAAAACAAAACAGTATCCCGCCTGAAATAATGGGTTATTTTAGGCGGGATACTGTTTTATGTTATGGATATATTTTTAGGACTGCTTAGAATTTACTGAGAAACTCTTCCGCTTTTTCCAGATTTTCGGGTTTGCCGATATCAAGCAATTGCAAGTCATCTTCTACATAGCACTGGATGTCGACCCTGTGACATATGGAGAGATAGAAATCGATAATGGAATATTTTCCTTTGGGAAGGAGATGTAAAATTTTAGGGGTGGTCACTTGTATTCCGCTATAGGCGTATTCCTGGTATTCCCCTTCTCTATACCGGAATCCTGCCGGTTTGGTTTCCATGGTGTCCTTATTGACCCAGCCACATAACAGATTGTCGTCATTAAACAACAGGTAACGGGAGGTCTTGCGCTGGCTGACTAAAAGGGTGGCATTGATGTTAGGACTGTGCTGGTGATAATACATCAGACTTTCAAAATCGCAATTGGAAAGGATATCTACGTTGTGGAGCAAGTAGCATTCTTTCCGCATAACTCCTAAGGTTTTTTCGATTATCTCTTCCTCATCCATCCCTTTGTTCAGATTTTCGAATATCAGTTCATACGGGGTTTCGCCTTTTTGGGTAAACATATTCTCAGGATGGTATAATAAATGGTATGCTTTTTCCAAACCGCCGCCGGTATCAAGCAGGCAGTCTGTTTCGTCCGAGATTTGTATGTTGACTCCAAAGTTCTGGTTAGCTTCCAGAAAAGCAAGAATCTGATTGGAAAAGTGGTGTACGTTGATCACTATTTCATCAAATCCTGCTGCTTTCAGCTTTAAGATGATGTGCTCTAACATGGTTTTTCCACCTACCGTTACTAAAGCTTTGGGACGGGTGTCTGTTATAGGTTTAAGTCGGCTGCCTAGTCCGGCGGCAAAAATCATTGCTTTCATAATGTTCTTTCAAATGTTTGTTCTATATTCTGCTCACGGTGTATGAGTTCTACTTTTACACCGAATTTTTTATTGATATGTTCTGCCATGTGTTGCGCTGAATAAACAGAACGGTGTTGTCCGCCTGTACAGCCGAAACATACAGACAGATTGCTGAAACCTCGTTCCATGTATCTTTTTACTGAAGCATCCACTAAAGAATAGGCAGCATTTAAAAATGGGAATATTTCCCCGTCTTCTTCCAAAAAACGAATAACAGGCTCGTCTAATCCGGTGAAAGGTTTGTAACGTTCATATTTTCCGGGATTGTTTACGGCACGGCAGTCGAAAACATACCCGCCACCGTTGCCTGTGGGGTCGTTGGGTATTCCTTTTTTGTAGGCAAAACTCATAACCTTCACAGTGAGTTGCCGTTTTTTTAAGTCATCTTTAAATTGTTTCAGTTCGGTCAGGTCTTTTAGTACGGAACACAGGTAGGAATATTCGGGGTATTCATTATGAAGCAATTGTCGCAGGTTCTCGATGGCGTATGGTACACTTTGGATGAAATGTGGCTTCTTTTCGAAATAGCCACGGAAACCGTAGGCTCCCAATACCTGCAAGGTGCGGAAGAGTACGAAGTGACGCAACTGGCTAAAGAAATAATCACGGTCTACTGGTTTGTATTTGGAGAGGGCGTCTATATATTCTTCCAACAGTTCGTTGCGCAGGGTTTCGGGAAATTTAGCTTTAGCCTGCCATAAGAAAGAGGCTACGTCATAGAAAAACGGTCCTTTACGTCCTCCCTGGAAATCAATGAACCAGGGTGCTCCATCCTTTATCATCACGTTTCTGCTTTGGAAATCCCGATACATAAAAGTGGCGGAAGAGCTGCGTAGCAGTACATCACTCATTTTTTGAAAGTCATCTTCCAGCTTGTCTTCTTGAAACTCCAGGCCGGTAGCTTTCAAAAAGCAGTATTTAAAATAGTTCAAGTCCCAAAGGATAGAACGTTGGTTGAATTCGGCTTGGGGATAACAGTGTGAAAAATCAAAGCCGTCTGCTCCGGCAAATTGGATAGAAGGCAGTAGGCGGATGGTCTTGCGCAGCATTTCTTTCTCCTCTTCGGAGAAGACGCTGGTCGCCCGCCCTTTTTCAATAGCGTTGAACAACAGGATATCTCCTAAATCTTCTTGCAAATAACAATTCTTGTCTTCAGAACAGATGTATACTTCTGGAACAGGAAGACCTTTCTTGCGGAAGTGTGCTGCCATATAAAGAAAGGCTTCGTTTTCTTCTTTGGAAGTGCCGTATACGCCAATCAGTTTTTGGGTTCCGGTCAGCCGGAAATAACGCCTGTTGGAACCGGATGAGGGTAATTCTACAATCTCTTCGGGTACTTCTCCGAGATAGGTTTGATATAGGTTCTGTAAATCCTCTGTAATCATAATCATATTTTGGAACAAAGATATATATTATTCTCCCTTTCTTGGCTGATTTGCAAAGAAAGTTAATGCTTTAGTTCCAAATTATGAGAAAATTACTTGTTTTTACTCTTTCATCCGTATCAGTGCATTTGAAATGATAGCAGTCACTCCGCCTGTTGTAATGCCGGATGAGAAAATATTCTTTATTGATTCCGGAAATTGACATAGTATTTCAGGAACCATTTCTACACTTAAACCTAAAGCGAAACTAAGTGCGATGACTAATGTTGCTTTCCGGTTGATCTTCTGTGCTGCGATAATGCGAATGCCTGCTGAAGCTACTGTTCCGAACATCAGTAAAGTAGCGCCTCCCAATACAGGTTCGGGCATTAGGGAGAAAATTAATCCTACACTGGGAAATAATCCTAATAGAATAAGAAAACCTGCAATGTAATAGCCTACATATCGGCTGGCTACTCCTGTCAGTTGTATCATACCGTTATTTTGCGCGAAAACGGAGTTTGGAAAAGAGTTGAGAATACCTGCCAGCATCGAATTGAATCCGTCTGCCAAAATTCCTCCTGAAGCACGTTTGATGAATGTTTTTCCTTCTACAGGTTCTCCTGATATCAGTGAATTGGCAGTAATGTCTCCATAGGCTTCTATGGCTGTTATCAAAAATACTAACCCCAAAGCTATGAATGCGGAGAAGTCGAAATCCAGTCCGTATTTGAATGGGAGGGGAATATTGAAACCACCAAAACTTTGTACTGCCGAGAAATCAATTCTACCGAGACCCCAGGCAACTAAATATCCTATAATCAAACCGATAACGATGGAACTCATGCGTAGGTAGCGGTTGGAACTTCTATTAAAAAGGATGATGAGGATAAGTACTAGCAGAGCTAGACCTAGATTCTCAAAACTTCCGAAAGTGCCGTTGCTTTGAGCAGAGACACCCCCGCCACAAGCTGTGATACCTACTTTTATCAGGCTCATTCCAATCAAAGTGACTACAATGCCCGATACCAGAGGGGTGATTATTTTGCGGGTATATTTTAAGATGCGGCTGATGACCATCTCTACAGATGATGCCACGATGCAAGTGCCGAAAATCAGTGGAAGTCCGCCCAGCATACCTGCCGAGATGATGGGACCGATAAATGAAAAACTGGTTCCTTGGATACATAAGAGACCGGTGCCGATGCCTCCTATCCGTCTGCATTGGATAAAGGTAGAAATACCTGAGGCAAAGAGAGACATGGATACTAGGAAACTGGTGGTTTCCAAATCCAGTTTTAATGCTCCAGCGATGATAAGAGGCGGAGTGATGATGGCTACAAAAATAGCAAGTAAATGCTGTATGGCAGCAAAAATGGCCTCTCGTACAGGGGGGCGGTCGTTCAATCCGTAAATCAGTCCGGTATTGGATTGGGCGGTTTGAGATTCCTGCATGGGGTTATCTTATTTTGATTTCACAATTGTCCAGACTTTCAATGATGGCCAATGATTCTACGCGGATACCTGCATTACGCAAATAATCTCCGCCATGTTGGAATGCTTTTTCGATGATGAATCCCATTCCGGACAGTTCGGCTCCGGCTTTTTCTACCAAATCGATGATACCCTTGGCTGCATTGCCGTTGGCGAGAAAGTCGTCAATAAAAAGAACACGGTCTCCTTTGGACAGGAAATCTTTGCTGACACATACATCATAAGAACGGTCTTTAGTAAATGAATATACACTGGTGGTGAGCATATTTTCCATTGTGACGGGTTTCTTTTTCTTGGCGAAGACAACTGGAAGTTCCAGTAAGTAGCCTACCATGATGGCGGGAGCTATACCACTGGCTTCGATGGTCATAACTTTATTGATATTGGTAGAGGCGAAACGGCGTACAAATTCTACAGCAATGGATTTCATGAGGATAGGATCCATTTGGTGATTGATGAAATTGTCTACTTTCAGTATTCCTCCTTCGAAACATTTTCCGTCCCGTAAAATGCGTTCTTTTAATGCTTTCATTCAAACTGTATTTTATAAATGAGTCGCAAAAGTACGTATTTTGCTGCATTATGCCAAACGTTTGTACAACTATCTCTACAGAAGCCTATTTACTTAATGATCAGGAAAGCCGGAATAAATAAGCCTGTGGAAGCATAAGCTGGTGTGGATTAAAGAATGTTTATTTCCACAAACTTTAGTTTATATATTTGGTATGTACTTCTTTTCTTGATAATTTAGTTCTCAATATAATTTTCTTAGTTTAGTATTCTTACTTGGCGAAGATATTCTAATGGGAGGAAATGACTGAATATGATGTATATTTTTCTTGTCTTTTATGATATCTGTCGGTAGGTAAACATTTAAATTTAACCATTATGAAAAAGATATTTTTATCACTTGTATTCCTTTTTGGTGTAGGAACTTTTGTCATGGCTGATGATACCATGAAAGTAAAGAATGATACAGTTGCCGTTGAAGACGGATTTAAAAACATAGACCTGAAAGAGGTTCCTCAATCTGTTAAAGATGCCATAGCCAAAAAATATCCCGAATCAACTCTTAAAAGTGCTTCTCTTTCTCTGAAAGAAGAAGGGGTGAAGGCATATAGAATAATATATGTAACCAAGGAAGGGGTTGAAAATAGTATTCTTATTAATATAAAGACGGCTCCTGCTAAAACGGCTCCTGCTACAAAGTAGTTTGACAGGTAGTATAGAATTGAATGTTTTATTAATATATTGAAAGCCACCTTGCTATGGTGGCTTTTTTTGATGGGATAAGTTTTTTTCCTGTCGGATTTAGATTTTATATGTATCAAAGAACAGGTTGAATTTGTAAGAAATAGGCTATATGCTTATATTTGAACATAGTTTAAAATCAAGTTTATAATCAAATAGAAAAAGTATGAAAAGACAATTATTTACAGTGTTAGTGTGCATGACGGTGTTTGCTGTTACATCTTGTGGCGAAAAGAAAGGAAAGGATAAATTCGAGGAGCGTATAGAAAAAGCCAAAGAATCGGTTGAAGATGTGGTGGATGATGCCAAAGATCAAATTGAGGATAAAGCCGATGAGGTTGGGGAAACCTTGGATAAAGCTAAAAGCAAGATAGAAAAAGCCAAAAAGAAACTTGATAAGGCTAATAGAGATTGAGAAAAATTGATTATGGATGAATGGAAAGAGATTGTCGGCTGATTTATATTAAACCAGCCGACTTAATTTATATTTCTAGACCTTTGTTCACCATTTGTTATAATGGATATTTTCGGTCTTGAATTTGTCTTTAGCTTCTTCCCGATGTTGCGGATAACCTACCGGAATCAAATTGAAAGGAATGATATGGTCTGGTAAAGACAAGACTGACCTAACCTTTGCAATGCGGTCGTTCTCCGGATAGACCGCAGTCCATACCGCTCCCAACCCCATTGATTCTGCTGCCAGCAACAGATTTTCGGATGCGGCAGAGCAGTCCAGCATCCAGTACCTATCTGTTTCTCCGTTCAGGGCTTTGCTTAAATCACCACAAACCACGATGGCTAGCGGAGCCTGTGCCGTCATTTTGGCATAAGGCAGTTCGGCGGCCAGTTTATCCAATACTTTACGGTCATCCACTACCACGAAAGCCCAGGGCTGCTTGTTTACTGCTGTCGGTGCAGCCATGGCAGCTTTTACTAATAAATCCACTTTTTCTTTTTCTATCGGTTGGGGTGTATAGGTCCGGACGCTCTTTCGGGCAAAGATATTTTCTATAGCCGTGTTCTTTCCTGTTTCTTCTTTTTTTGCTTCCATATTGTTACAACCTCCTGTAATTAGTAATGTTATTGAAAGAGTAACAGTTGTCAGAGTTTTAAAGATTGTTGCCGCATTCATTTTTATTATTGATTAATAATTGAGATGGAATTCTACCACAGCTTCAATTCCTTTGCGGAATATATCCAGAGAGAAGTTTTCATTGGGCGAATGGATGGCGTCACTTTCCAATCCGAATCCCATGAGAACGGTCTTTATACCTAGGATTTGTTCAAAATCGCTGATGATAGGAATACTTCCTCCACGGCGTACGGCAAGTGGTTTTTTTCCGAATGCCTTAGCAAAGCCTTTTTCGGCAGCCTGGTAAGCGGGCAAGGTGATGGGGCATACATATCCTTCGCCTCCGTGCATCGGGGTTACTTTTACTTGTACATATTCCGGAGCGATAGACTGGATATAGTCCACAAACAATTGGGAAATTACAGCGTGGTTTTGATGTGGAACCAGTCGGCACGATACCTTGGCATATGCTTTTGAGGGAAGTACTGTTTTTGAACCTTCGCCTGTATATCCGCCCCAGATGCCACAAATGTCAAAAGAGGGACGGCAGCTGTTACGTTCTAAAGTAGAATATCCTTTTTCACCTTTCAGTGCTTTTACACCGATGGCTTCCATGTATTTTTTTTCGTCGAAAGGAATTTGTGCAATCATCTCACGTTCGGCTGCCGGTACTTCCTCTACATCGTCATAGAAATGGGGGATAGTGATGTGTCCGTCTTCGCCAATGACTTGGGCTAACATACTGCACAGGGTATTGATAGGATTGGCTACCGCTCCGCCGAAGTGTCCGGAATGAAGGTCACGGTTCGGACCGGTCACTTCTATTTCCCAATAAGCCAGTCCTCGTAAACCTGTGGTCAGAGAGGGAAGATCCGCGCCTAGCATACTGGTATCCGAAACAAGAATTACATCGGCTTTCAGCAATTCCTTATGTTCTTTGATGAAGGTATTCAGACTGGGAGAACCTATTTCTTCTTCACCTTCGAAAATAAATTTCACATTGTGTTTCAGCAGTCCGTTTTTTACTACGTATTCGAATGCTTTTACTTGGATCATGGCTTGTCCTTTATCATCGTCAGCTCCACGTGCCCAAATGTGTCCGTCACGAATTTCAGGTTCAAAAGGCTGGCTTTTCCACAGGTCCAACGGCTCGGCAGGCATTACGTCATAGTGGGCATAAATCAATAGGGTAGGAGCATCATTGCTTACATGCTTTTGTGCAAATACCAATGGATTGCCTTGTGAGGGCATTACCATGGCTTCGTCTGCTCCGGCTGCCAACAAAAGTTCTTTCCAACGTAAGGCACAGGCCAGCATATCGTCTTTATGTTCGGGTAAAGCACTGATACTGGGAATACGGATGAGGCTGAAAAGTTCCTCCATGAAGCGCGCTTCATTTTCTTTAATGTATTGTTTTATTTCCATAATTGAATGATTCTTATAGTTGTGTAGTTCTGTCTATCAGATAATAATCCAAAATGGTCATGGCAGCCATGGCTTCTACAATGGGGACGGCACGCGGCAGTACGCAGGCATCATGACGCCCTTTGGCTTTCATGGTCGTGTCTGTGCCGTTGATATTTACTGTATGTTGCTCCATCAGAATTGTGGCAACTGGCTTGAATGCCACACGGAAGTAAATGTCTTGCCCGTTGCTGATGCCTCCTTGTATTCCTCCGGAATAATTACTTTTTGTTTCTACTCTTCCGTTATTATTATAAAATACATCATTCTGCTCACTGCCTTTTAGCTCCATGGAGTCAAAACCTTGTCCGTAAGAGAAACCTTTTACGGCATTGATACTTAACATGGCATTTCCTAGTGCGGCATGTAACTTACCGAATACGGGTTGCCCTAGTCCGATAGGGCATCCTTTGATGACGCAACTCACTACCCCGCCTATTGTATCGCCTTCTCCTTTGATTTTCCAGATAAGTTCTGCCATTTCCTTGGCTTTCTCCGGATCGGGACAACGCACATCGTTTGTTTCTATCAAGTCGAGGTTATAGCTTTTGTAATCTTTATCAAGTTTGACAGGTCCTACCTGTGAGGTATAAGCTGTGACACTGATTCCTAGTTGTTTCAATGCCAATTTGGCTAAAGCTCCTGCTACTACACGTGAAATGGTTTCTCGTGCTGATGAACGTCCCCCGCCACGGTAGTCACGGATTCCGTATTTTTGCATATAAGTATAATCTGCGTGTGAAGGGCGGAACAGATTCTTGATATTCTCGTAGTCGTTTGAATGTTGGTTCTTGTTCCATACCACAAATCCGATGGGGCAGCCGGTGGACTTGCCTTCGAATATACCTGAAAGGAATTCCACTGTATCAGGCTCCTTGCGGCTGGTGGTAAGTAATGACTGTCCGGGACGGCGGCGGTTCAGTTCCTGCTGAACGAAATCCATATCAATCTTAATACCGGCAGGGAAGCCGTCAATGACGCCGCCTACTCCCGGTCCATGGGATTCACCGAAACTGGTTAACCGGAAAATATTACCAAATGAATTGAACATATTGCTTGTAGTTTTAAAAGTTTCTTTCCGTAAAGATAATGATTTTAGGGATAATATACTTGATTGTTGCTGAAAAATTAGCAGAATGGATAAAAATGGGGTACGGATTGTATGAATTTTACAGTTTTTCTTATTCCAAACTGTAAAATTCATACAATCCGTACCCGGAAACTGTTTCTTAAGGATGGAAACAGGTATCTTTTACGAGTTAGAATTCTACCTTAGGTGCTTTATCGGCTCCTTCCTCAGATTCAAAATATGGGCGTTTGTTAAATCCGAACATGCCAGCAAGCAAGTTACGGGGGAAAGTACGGATGGCTGTGTTATATGCCCGTGCTGTGTCATTGAATCTTTTGCGTTCTACACTGATCCGGTTTTCTGTACCTTCCAATTGTGCTTGCAACTCTTTGAAGTTCTCATTGGCTTTCAAGTCGGGATAAGCTTCGGTGATAGCGAGCAGGCGGCTCAATGCACTACCTACTTCGCCTTGTGCCTTTTGATAGGCCTGCATTTTTTCGGGAGTCAGGTCATCGGCGCTGATCTGCATCTGAGTGGCTTTGCTACGGGCGTCTACTACGGCTTGAAAAGTTTCTTTTTCGTGTGAGGCGTATCCCTTTACTGTATTTACCAGGTTGGGTATTAAATCAGAACGGCGTTGGTACTGGTTTTCTACATTGCTCCACGCTGTGCTGACAGATTCATCCATTTTTACCATACCATTATAAGAGGTTATTCCCCAAATGGCAATTAATACAATGACTACTATTACAATAATCGTTGACTTTTTCATATGTATATACTATTAAAATTATGAATATTCTTGTTCTTAAAAACGGCTTCCGGCTCCTCCGCCTCCAAAGCTTCCACCTCCGAAACTTCCTCCGCTAAATCCGCCTCCACTTCCACCGTGGCCACCAAAAAATCCTCCTCCCATTCCGCCTATGAACGGCCCTCCTCCTCGGGGGCCTTTGTAATTTTCATCTCTCGACCGTTCTTTCCGTCTGAGGATATGTCCGCAATTTCTGCATTTATATACTACTTCTTCAGTCTTTGTTCCGTTACTTCGGTCTATAACTTTGGAGGAAAGACGTTGCAGTTTGTGTTTTTTGCAATGGGGGCAGCGTGTTTTACGCCAGTTTGCATACAATCCGATGCCAATAAATCCTCCAAAAATCACAAAAAAGATGATAATGAATTCCAAGGGATCATCTTCGCTTTCGTCATTGCCGATATTTTCCATGGAACCGTCCAGGTAGCCGTTTACAGCCCGTATTCCTGCTACCATTCCGGCGTTCCAGTTATTGTCCTTGAAATAGGGCAGCATATAGCGGTTCTGAATCCGTTTGCAGATGGCATCCGGCAATATCCCTTCAAGGCCATATCCGGTAGCGAATTGCACACACCGCTCGTCGGTGGAAAGCAAGATGACCAATCCATTGTCACGTTCCTTTTGTCCTACGCCCGTTTCCTGTCCCAGCCGGTGGGCAAAATCAAAACAATCACCTCCCTCTATGCCTGTTACCGCTACCACTAATGTCTGTATACCTGTTTTTTGCTCTAAAGCGTAGAGGATGCTGTCCATAGTGGTGACAGCGGTGGATGAAAGGATACTGTCGGGATTGCTGACGTAGCGGGTACGGTTTTGCAAATGTACCATCGGTATGTCTTTTATGGCATATTCTTTGGCTTGAAGCTGGACGGAGCCTAGAAGCATGAAAAAAGTAAGTAAAAATGTCAATTTTCTCATTGGATGTATTTGTCTACAAATGCTTTTACTTTTTGGGTATATTCTTCAGTATTGAACAGATAGGAATGTGCATGGTCTGCTTCCGGAACTATCCATAATGCTTTGGGCTGAGGTTTTGCCTCATACAATTTGTACATCATCCATGTGGGTACGTAGTCATCTTTATCACCATGGATAAAGAACATGGGCAGATGGCATCGGGCTACCTGTTTCAATGCGGATGCTTCTTTGAACCCCCATCCATATTCCAGCTGGCATAACCAGTCGGCGGTGTACATTAACGGGAATTGAGGCAAGCCGAATTGTTCTTTCAGTTCTTTGGAAAATTGGTCCCATACGCTGGTATATCCGCAGTCCTCAACAAAACATTTCACATAGTCGGGCTGCAGTTCGCCCGAAACCATCATAGTGGTGGCTGCACCCATCGAGATTCCATGTACTACCATGCTGGTGCTGTCACCGTAAATTCGATTGGCAACCTCCATCCATTGTGTTACATCTTTGCGGTCTAACCATCCCATTTGTATGGCATTTCCACCGCTCAGGCCAGTGTCGCGTAAATCTGGTAGGAGGATGTTGAAATCCAGTTTTTTATTGTATAGATAACCTATCATCATCATGCGGATGGCATTGTCTGTATACCCGTGTACTATAACTGCGGTTTTGGCTGTCGGGCGGCTGGAAGCCACATAGTAAGCATGCAGTTTTACGTGGTCGGGAGAATAGATAAAGGTATCCTTCAGTGCTTGGTTCTGTTTCAGACTATCTATCCACGGTTTTAGATAGGGGTAAGTCTTAAACATATATTGCCAGGAACTTTCCAAATTCTTTCCTCTGTTTTCAGGGCGTAAGGAATAGTTCAGCATATATTGACTGCCTCCAAGTAGGATTATAATAAGCAGAACGAATATACTACTCGTTCCAATAATCATTTTTTTTCTTTTCATACCTTAACTATTTGTTCCATATATCCCATGCACCAAAGGCTTGTAATAAGAGCATTTCTAAACCGTTTTTGGTAATTGCCCCTTTGTCTGCCCCCTTTTTCATAAAAAGAGTAGTGTCAGGATTATATAACAAATCATAAAGCAAATGGTTGGGTGTGAGATATTGGTATGGAATATTGGGATATTCATCGGCACGGGGATACATACCTACAGGAGTACAGTTGACAACTACTTTATACTCATCCATGATTTCGGGAGTGAGCTGATCGTAAGTCAGCATTTCTTCACGCAGGTTCCGTGATACGAATTTGCATTCCAAACCTAATTTTTTCAGTCCGTAAGCAATCGCTTTCGAGGCCCCTCCTGTTCCTAGGATCAGAGCTTTTTTGTGCTGGGGTTCCAGCAAGGGTTCGATAGATTGAGTGAAGCCAATCACATCGGAATTATAGCCTATCAGCCTGGTCTTACCTTTTTGGCGGACAATTTTGATTACATTGACGGCTCCGATGGCTGCCGCATCTTTATCCAGTTCGTCCAAATAAGAGATGACTTGTTCTTTATAAGGTATAGTGACATTGAGCCCTACTAAATCAGGATTAGCCAATAGCACAGAAGGCAGTTCTTTGATGGATGGGATTTCGAAGTTTACATATTCGGCATCAATGTTTTCCGAATGAAACTTTTCATTGAAAAAGTTCTTTGAGAACGAGTGTCCTAACGGATAACCTATCAAACCATATTTTTTCATAAAACTCTATACTTTAAATTATTTCGTTGCTAAATAAAGCGTACAGATACCTAGTGTCAACCGCTTGAAACTCACCTGGTTGAATCCGGCTTTACGGATAATGTCTGTCATTATTTCGCCTTGTGGAAAGGCTTTGATGGACTGCGGCAGGTAAGTGTAGGCACTACGGTCTTTAGAGAGTAGCTTGCCCAAAGTGGGGATGACTATTTTAGAATAGACAGCATATAGCTGTTTCATGGGGAACCAGTCGGGTTCGGAGAGTTCCAAAATGACTAGTTTTCCGTTGTCTTTCAGTACGCGGTGCATTTCGCGGAGTCCTTTGTCAAGGTCTTCGAAATTGCGTACACCGAATGCTACGGTAATAGCGTCAAAGCGTTTGTCGGGAAAGGTGAGTGCTGTACAGTCTTCCTTAGCGAAAGAGATGCGGCTGTCCAGTCCGGCGGCTTTTACTTTTTCACGTCCCACATTCATCATGCCTTCGGATATATCGGTACCTATCAGCTCTTGGGGGTGAAGTGTCTGACAGGCTTGAATGGCAAAATCGCCCGTTCCGGTGGCTACATCCATTATGTGTTGCGGGTGAAAAGGTTCCAGCCAGTTAATGGCTTTGCGGCGCCAGCTTTTGTCAATGTTCCATGAAAGGGCATGATTCAACTGGTCGTAAGCAGGGGCAATGTTGTCGAACATTTTCTCTACTTGGACGCTTTTCTTTTCGTCAGCGTTGTAGGGCTTGATTTTTTCTTGTGGGTAGTTCATGTTTAATTAAAATTGAAAATTAAAGATTAAAAGGAGAGGATGGAGGATAGATTCCTGTACCTGTCTTTTAATCTTTAATTTTTCATTTTTATTTATTTCAAGTATTCGGTTACGTTCTTTTCTATACGTGCGGCGATATTTTCAGTGTCTGCTTTCACAAATTTTTCGCCGGTGATGTGTTCGAACAGTTCCATGTAGCGTTCGCTGATAGAATTAACGATTTCCGGGGTCATTTCGGGAACTTGTTGTCCTTCTTTGCCTTGGAAACCATTTTCCATCAACCATTCGCGTACGAATTCTTTAGAAAGTTGTTTTTGAGGTTCGCCTTTTGCAAAGAGTTCTTCATAACCTTCCAAGTAGAAATAACGGCTTGAATCCGGAGTGTGGATCTCATCCATCAGATAAATAGTGCCGTTGTGTTTACCGAATTCGTATTTGGTATCTACCAGGATCAGTCCGCGTTCTGCAGCGATTTCAGTACCGCGTTTGAACAGAGCCAATGTATACTTTTCCAATATTTCGTATTCTTCGGGAGTGGCCAGACCTTGTTTCAGAATTTCTTCCTTAGAGATGTCTTCGTCATGCAGGCCCATTTCGGCTTTAGTGGTTGGAGTAATGATTGGTTCGGGAAATTTCTGGTTTTCTTTCATTCCTTCGGGAAGTTTTACACCACAGATTTCACGAACGCCGTTTTTGTAAGCACGCCATGCGCTACCGCACAGGTAACCACGGACAATCATTTCCACAGGAAAACCTTGACACATAACTCCTACGGTAACCATAGGATCTGGAGTCGCCATTTTCCAGTTGGGGCAGATGTCGGTAGTTGCATCTAGAAATTTGGCTGCAATCTGGTTCAGCATTTGTCCTTTGTAGGGAATACCTTCAGGCAGAACTACGTCGAATGCGGAGATACGGTCGGTAGCTACCATTACTAACTTTTCGTCATTGATGTTGTATACATCACGCACTTTGCCGTGGTACACACTTTTCTGTCCCGGAAAGTTAAAGTCTGTTCTTGTTAATGCTTTACTCATGTCTTTATTTATAATTAAAATCAATAAATTCGTTTTATGTTTTCAGATTTTTCACTTCGTTCAGAATGACATGAATGAAAGGTTTTCTGTTTTTCTTCAAACTTCTCGTATGCTTCCACAATGCGGGTAACCAGTTTGTGCCGTACAATGTCCTTCTTGTTGAGTTCGATGAAACTGATTCCTTTCACGCCTTTCAGAATTTTTAGTGCCTGTATCAACCCCGAAGTTTGTGAAGATGGTAAGTCTATCTGTGTCATGTCACCTGTTACAATCATTTTGGTGTTCATCCCCATACGGGTGAGGAACATCTTAATTTGCTGGGTGGTGGTATTTTGAGCCTCGTCCAATATCACTACAGCATCATTCAAGGTGCGTCCGCGCATAAATGCCAATGGGGCTATTTGAATCACATTCAATTCCATATATTCTTTTAGCTTGGCGGCGGGAATCATATCTTGTAATGCGTCATACAGTGGTTGTAGATAAGGGTCAATCTTATCTTTCATATCACCGGGTAAAAATCCGAGTTTTTCTCCTGCCTCCACAGCCGGACGGCTCAAAATAATTTTTTTGATTTCTTTGTTTTTCAGGGAACGGACAGCAAGGGCGATAGCAGTGTATGTCTTTCCTGAACCTGCGGGACCGATAGCGAACAGCATATCGTTCTTTTCATATTCTTGTACCAGCTTCAACTGGTTCTCACTACGGGGAACGATCGGTTTTCCTGTTACACTGAATACAATAGTATCCCCTGTATTCTCTATTTGGGGTGAACGACCTTTCACTATGTCTAAAATCACTTCTTCTTTCAGTGAGTTATACTGGGCGCAATGCTTTTCCAATGCCAATATATTCTCTTCAAAAGCACACATTTCCTCTTCGTCTCCCAATACTTTGATGACATTTCCACGTGCCACAATTTTTAATTTGGGATACAAAGCTTGTATCATTTTCATATTGACGTTGTTTACGCCATAAAATATCACAGGATCAATATCCTCTAAAACTATATGTTTTTCTATCATTTAACTAGTTTAGGTACTTTATGTACTTGTTTATAGGGTGCAAATTTAATGAAAGGTTTTCATTGTTCTTATTTTCCGGGCAATTTATTTGCATAAGCTTTTTCAGAAAAAGGATTTTAATCTATCTTTGCGAGGAATTTGAAAAGATAGTTAGATTATGAATTGTATGAAAGGTGCATGTTGCACGCTATTGTCACTGTTGTTTTCCTTGACAGTTTCTTCCGGTTGCAAGGAAAAAGATATGTCCATGAAGATGAACGAGCCTCATAATATAAAAGGTGTAATTAGCTATAAACGTAGTTTCGGTGATTTGAATGATACTCATCTCAGTGTGGCGAAGAAAATAGGAATTCGTCCGTTGGTTTCTCGTTCGGAAGCAGAGGGGCTGGGTGGCAAATTGGTTCAGATAAAACCCTGTGAGCGTTATGCCATGGATTCGCTGACTCACTCCATTCCTTTTCTGATTCCGCAGGCTAGTGCGTTATTGGATACAATAGGAGCCAATTTTTTGGATTCATTGAGTTGCAAAGGATTGAATCCTAATCAAATCATTGTTACTTCTGTACTTCGTACGGCAGATGATGTGAAACGTCTTCGTCGTCGCAATGGAAATGCTTCTGCCAATTCAGCTCATGCTTTTGGGACAACTTTCGATGTCAGTTACCGTCGGTTTTGTAAAGTGGAAGACCCGGATGGACGTCCTATGCAGGATGTTAGTCCGGATACGCTGAAGTTGGTATTGGCCGAGGTACTCCGTGATCTTCGGAAATCGGACAAATGCTATATTAAATATGAGTTGAAACAGGGATGTTTTCATATAACAGCCCGCTGATTTATTGAATTTTCACTTGGTCGGAGGCTTTACGATGCGGTATTTCATATATTTGGCTTATGATGGAACGAATTATCACGGTTGGCAGATTCAGCCCAATGGTGACAGTGTACAGGAAACATTAATGCGTGCTCTTTCTACTTTTCTCCGTCAAGAAATAGAGGTAGTGGGAGCGGGACGTACTGATGCCGGTGTGCATGCGCGTCTCATGATCGCGCATTTTGATTATGACCGGGAGTTGGATTGTGTTCAGATAACGGAGAAATTGAATCGCTTGCTTCCTCCCGATATAGCGGTTTACGCTGTAAAGCGGGTGAAGGATGATGCGCATGCCCGTTTTGACGCGACTTATCGTACTTATAAGTATTATGTGACTACCCGGAAAGATCCGTTTAACCGTCACTATGCCTGGAGGCTTTTTAATTCATTGGATTTTGAGAAAATGAATGAGGCTGCCCGTGTATTGTTTGATTATACTGATTTTACCAGTTTCAGTAAATTGCATACTGATGTGAAGACGAATAATTGCCGGATTATGCATGCTGAATGGACGCAGGTGAGCGGGACAGAATGGGTATTTACTATTAAAGCTGACCGTTTTTTACGGAATATGGTAAGGGCTGTGGTAGGTACGTTGGTAGAAGTGGGACGTGGTAAAATGACTGTGGATGAGTTCAGGAAAGTGATAGAGGATAAAGATCGTTGTAGTGCCGGGAGTTCTGTTCCGGGACATGCCTTGTTTTTGGTAGATGTGGGATATCCGGAAGAACTGTTTATTGTTTCTCCGTCAGATATTTCCAATATCTGACAGGCATATCTTGCCGGTGTTTTCTGAGATTCCAACGTTCTTTGATGCAAATGGACTTGAAATATGTTTTCCAAAGTTTCTGAAACAATTTCTCATCATTGTCCATCAATGTTTCATTTAGCATTCCTGTGACCAGATGTGCTTGGCGGGGGTCTTCAAATGTTACTTCTTCCATCTCCGTCAGATTATAGTAATATCCATATTGTCGCTTCACATCATAAATGAGCCAACGCTGGTCGGCAAACCGGTCTTTGAAATGATCCACAGCCAGTGGCAGTGCGTTGAATTGAGGCTCTACGGCTGCAAAGAAAGTTCCGTCCGCAGCTTTTTGGAAACGGACGAACTGCATGAGGTGTACTCGTTCTCCATCTACTCTTTTATAGATTTTCGCAAGCTCCAGCACATCAGGATCGGCAAAGTTGGTTTCGATGGAATGAGGAGAGTTTATGGCCTTCCGGATATAGCGGAAAAGCATTTCGTCCACCTTTGGTAATTCTGATAACCAGCAGCAGGTCAGGCATAACAGGGCATGCTTGGAGATTTTTTTCTGTAATCCGCGCCACACTCGTCCGGCTTTCTCTTCATCAGTGGCTATGTGTATGGCTCCATCATAAAATAAGGGTAGCGGCTCGCCTTCCATCAAGAGCGAGTCTGGAAAGGTTTTGCGGAAGTAGGCATCGAAAATGCAAGTCAGCAAGCCTTCAAACGTATGGTCATAGATAAACAGAATCATTCGTTATCAGTGAAGTTTAGTATTAATTGGCGTTCGTCCACTTTCTTTTTGGGTTTGGGTACTAACAGTCTGCGTACTCCTGTCGGGGTCAGTTCATTAACAGTTCGGGTGGGGAGTTCGTTGCAGGTTATGAAGTATTGCGCTTTTTTCATCACTACACCTATTTTTTTCAGTTCATAGAATCCCAGTTTGGAGAAGCGGCGTGATGCGATGATTTGTCTTGCCGATTTGATTCCGATGCCCGGTACTCTGAGAATCATTTCGTAATCTGCCTGATTTATATCTATCGGAAATAGTTCGGGATGCCGTAATGCCCAACCTAGTTTGGGATCGATTTCCAAATCCAGGTCGGGATAGGAGTCATCTACTATTTCTTCTACTTTAAATTGATAGAAACGTAACAGCCAGTCGGCCTGATACAAACGGTTCTCCCGTACCAATGGCGGCTGTTTCAGTGCCGGAAGCCGTTTGTCGTATGTATTTACGGATATATATCCTGAGTAGTAAACGCGCCTCATGGTGGGGTGTTGGTAGAGTGAAGAAGAAAGATAAAGGATGTCTTTGTCTGATTCGGTTGTGGCACCGACAATCATCTGCGTGCTTTGTCCGGCAGGAACGAAGCGTGGAACATGGCGGAATTTTTTCCGGTCTTCCTTATTGGTAAGTACTCCCTGCTGGATATAGCGCATGGGCTGGTACACACTTTTGTGATCTTTTTCGGGAGCCAGTAATTTCAGATTCTCTTCTTTGGGAATTTCTATGTTTACACTGAGGCGGTCAGCGTAGAGTCCGGCTTCATTAACTAGTTCGCGACTGGCTCCGGGGATGCTTTTCAGGTGAATATATCCGTTGAATTTGTGTACTAACCGCAGGTCTTTGGCAACACGTACCAACCTTTCCATGGTGTAATCCGGATTGCGTACAACGCCGGAGCTGAGGAAAAGCCCTTCTATATAGTTGCGCCGGTAGAATTCGATGGTGAGGTCTACCAGTTCGCTTACCGAAAGTGTGGCACGGGGAATGTCATTGCTTCTTCTATTGATACAATAGGCACAGTCATATATGCAATAATTGGTCAGCATAATTTTCAGCAAGGATATGCAACGACCGTCCTCAGCGAAGCTGTGGCATATTCCCCAGCCGCCTACGGTGTTTCCCAATGTGCCTGATTGGTTACGGCGCACAGTCCCACTACTGGAGCAGGAAACATCATATTTGGCAGATTCTGCTAGTACTTTCAATTTGGCAAGGACATTCTCATTCATTTAATCAGAATATTTCTGCCAAAAATACAGATAGTCTTTGGAATGGGCAAACGGTTTGGCATTTTCTCCGTTAATTTTTAACTTCTTTGTTGGATTATACTGTTCCTTTTTTCTAATTACAATATAAGCCCGCTTGCTTTAAGCAGGTGTGTATTGGTGGTGACTATAATTCTTTTAACTTCTTTGTGGAGAATATATGGGGTATTGGAACGTGGATGAACTCTGTATGAATTCCATCGCTTTTTTTATGTTAAAATGCTACTTAAACATTAGTTTATGTAATATAAATTAAGGCGGTTTGCAAATTATTTGTTAATTTCGCACTTAATTTTTAATGTTTAATATAAAAAAATATTTATGGAGTGGTTTAAGAAAAAAATGAGAGTCTTTCTTTTTGTCTGTTTGTTATTCCCTTTTTATAGTTATGCGGCAAAGATTTCTTTGTCTATAAGTGGTAAAATAGAAGATCATTCAGCAATGCTTTATTTTCCTGACGGGAGAGAACTTCCTATTTCAATAGATGCTTCAGGAAAGGGAGAATTGGTAGTCGATGTTACGGAGCCTGTTTATGTGGCATTAGGTTATCATTATATAAGTCGTACTTTGTTGCTTACACCTGATACAGATATACAAATTTCTTTTGAAAATAAAAAATTTGGAGAACGTGTAGCCATTACAGGCACAGGTTCACAAGTAAATATCTATTTGAATAACGGACGTTTGAAAGCAGCAAAAATTGATGATATGGCATTAGGAGAAAAAGCGTTCTTTTTGAAAATGGATAGTATTTTGAATGTAAATCTGCAAGAGTTGGATCATGCCGGATTATCAGAGGAAATTAATGAAATGGAGAAAATACGTTTGAAATATTTTACTTGTGCTACATTGCCTTCTTATCCTTATTTCCATATGCGTATAGCTAAGGATTCTACTTATGAAGCTTCTTTAGAATATTGGAGTAAGTTACAGGAGTTGATGGTTATGGATGCTTCTTTGTTGCGATATGACGAATTCCGTTCATTTTTGGTTGAGGCGGTAAGCAGAGTGGCAAGAAAACAATACCCGGAATCAAAGTCTTTGGATGCGGTAGTCCGATATGTGGAATCGGAAGTGAAGGAGCCTGGTATTGCAGAGTTCTTAATAAATAAGAATGTATATGCTTATGTAGAGAGATATGGACTTGATTCTGCTGATGCTTATTGTGCTGTGTTCGATCGGTATGTAAAATCACCGCTATTGGTGAAGAATTTTGAGACATTGTGCAATCGTTGGCGCAAATTGTCGGTAGGAGCTCTTTCTCCAAATTTTAACTGTACGGATTTGTCTGGTAAAAAAGTTTCTCTTTCTGATTTTAAGGGAAAGTATGTATATATAGATATTTGGGCTACTTGGTGTGGTCCTTGCCAACGTGAAATTCCACATTTGCAAAAGTTAGAAGAAAAATACCATGGAAAAGATATTTATTTTGTTAGTATCTCATGTGATAATAACAAAAAAGCATGGGAAAATAGAGTGAGGGCTGGTTTAAAGGGTATTCAGTTGCATTTTGTAAATGGAGATACATTTATGAATGACTACATGATAAAGGGGATTCCCCGTTTTATTCTTTTAGATAAGGAAGGAAAAATTATATCGGTGGATATGAGTCGTCCTTCTGATCCCAAAACAATAGCTAAATTAGATGAATTACTTAACTGACTTTTATATTGATAAATTTTTTTAATTTTATGAGTGAAGAATCAGTAAACTCAAGAAGGTGCAAAGGGGGAAATCTGTTTTTTTCAAGAATTCTTTTTTGTATTTGTTTGTGTGGACCGGTAGCTTATGCGTTGGCAGAGGAAAGTACTGTCGTTTCAGAAATACGGCAGAATGAAAAAAAATCTATTTCGGGAGTGGTTACAGATACTAATGATGAACCGTTGATTGGAGCGACTGTATTGGTAAAAGGAACTCAGAATGGTACCGTAACAGATGTGGATGGACGTTTCCATCTGAAGGTAAACAGTGGGGAAACACTTGTGGTTTCATATATTGGTATGAAATCAAAAGAAGTGGCGGTTGTGGATGGAAAGAAAGAGCTTTTTATTCGGTTGGATGCGGACACTGAAATGTTGGATGAAGTGTTGGTTACTGGATATCAGACTTTGTCGAAAGAACGTTCTACGGGTGCGTTTTCTAAAGTTTCTACTGAAAAGTTAGAGTTGAAACGTATGGATAACTTGTCTTCTATGCTTGAGGGACAAGTGGCTGGATATGTGAATGGACAGATTCGTGGTGTCACAACCATGAATGCTGTCGCGAATCCGATGGTCGTGATTGATGGATTTCCTGTAGAAAATACAACATTAGACAGAATAGGGCAGACAACTGAAAATATGCCTGATTTAAATCCGGAAGATATTGAAAGCGTAACAGTGCTGAAAGATGCTGCTGCTGCTTCTATCTACGGTGCGCGAGCTGCTAATGGCGTGATTGTGATTACTACGAAAAAGGCTAAAGAAGGTAAAGCGGAAGTAAGTTTTTCTTCTACCTTTACAGTGCACCCTTATTCTTATTATAAAAAAAATCGGACTAATGCGGCTGATGTTATTGCTATGGAACGTGAATGGGCGACTATGGCATTGAGTACGCCTGAGGCTGCGGAGATGCAGGCTGCCGATTTGCGTGAAAACGGACCATATCCTAGTTTGGGAGTTAATACTTTGTTAGATATGTACACTGGGAAAATCAGTATGGCTGAGGGAGATAAAATTCTGAATCAGTTGGCTTCCTACGGTTATCAATATTATGATCAGGCAGAAAAATATGGTAAGCGTAACCCTTTTTACCAGCAGTATAATTTGAGGGTAGGTAAAACAACAGAGCGTAATTCTTTTAATTTCTCTACTACTTATTGGGATAATGATTATGAGGATATAAATCATAGTGATTGGAAATTAGGTATCAATATTACTAATTCATTACAGCTAACCAATTGGTTGCATTTTGATACAGGCGTTTATCTGAAATATGGCAAAGAGAAGAACCAGTCATATGATTTGTTTGATCCGGGCTTTTCTGTCATGCCTTATGATCCGTTGGTCAATGCAGATGGAAGTTATTTTGTGGCACCTTCACAAAGTGACAAGTCACGTCGTGATTTAGTAGATCAATATGGGCTGTATTCAGAAGATCTCGTGCCGATGGATGAGTTGAATTATGCTCTTAATACAACCAAAACTTTTGAAACCCGCGCTTATGCTAAGTTGAAGTTTGATTTGACTTCTTGGTTGAATTACAATGTGATGTTCCAATATGAAACAAGTGATTCGGATTATGAATCATTGGGTGAGAAAGAGTCAAATTTTATGCGTAAGCGTATTAATGATTTTACCAGCAAATCACCGAATGGCAGTTCTTTGGTATATAATCTGCCGAATGGAGATTCGTTTCATACGTTGAAGAACAGCAAACATAGTTATAACTTCCGTCAACAGTTGAGTCTTGATAAAACATTTGATGAAAAGCATAATTTAGTATGGATATTAGGACAGGAAGTGCGCCATTCATTGATTAATTTTGATGAAAATACGGTATACGGATATGATCCGGAGCTTAAAACATGGCAAAATTATAATATGAAAGATTTGGCTTATTTTTCGGGCTTGTTAGGATCTGCTCAGTTAGATCAGAATAGTATTGCTTCGTCTCGTGAATTGCTTAATCGTTTTGTTTCCTTCTATTCGAATGCATCGTATACGTATGATGATAAATATGTACTTTCTGGAAGTATTCGTTGGGATCGTTCGAACTTGTGGGGAACTAATTCGAAATACCAGAATAAACCTTTATGGTCAGTCGGGGGAAGTTGGAATATCTATAAAGAGAAATTCTTTCAAGCGGATTTTGTAGACATGTTGAAATTACGCGCTTCATACGGTATTGGTGGTAATATTGGGCGTAATACAGCTCCCTATCTGATAGCTTCCTATTATGATTCCAGCCTTGTGGATGGTATGGCAGGGTCTGTGAATACTCCTCCCAATAAGGATATCCGTTGGGAAAAGACAACGACTGTGAATGTAGGTGTAGATTTTGCTTTGTTCCGTCATCGTCTGTCGGGAACAATAGAGTATTATAATAAATATAGTGTTGATCTACTTGCTGCTATAAATGGTAGTCCTACACAAGGGTTTGGCTATACAACGTTGATGACGAATAATGGAAAAATGGTAAACCGGGGAGTGGAAATCACTTTGAGCGGAGAGATTATCCGTCAGAAGGACTTTAGTTGGAACGCTTCATTGTTATATGCATTTAATCGTAATAAAGTAAAACACATCAGTGTGCAACCAAGTTTGTGGGATAGCCGTATAAGTATGCCTACCAGTTATCCTATGGTTGGAAAACCATTATATGGTATTTATGCGTATAAGTGGGCTGGATTGAATGAGAATGGTGATCCACAGGTATATGATGCGGAAAATAATGTCACTTCAGGTCCTGCACGTGATTATCATGCATTGGTTTATTGTGGTACGACTGTTCCTATACATAATGCTTCGTTAACCAATGTATTACGTTATAAAGGTTTTGAATTTTCAGCAATGCTGATATTGGATGCAGGTCACAAGTTGCGGTCAAGCAATATTCCAAGCATTAATATGTCGAACGGACGTATTACATCTACTGCTAAGGGTATAGTGGACCGTTGGACTCAGCCTGGGGATGTAACGGACGTACCACGTCTGCTTTTCTCTAATGATACGGAGAATTTTAATACACACCGTACGGAATTATATCGTTATTCGGATTTGTTTGTGTATGATGCATCAAATATTCGTTTGAGTAATATTTCATTGGCGTACAGAGTTCCGGCCCATTGGTGCAAGAAAATTTCTCTTTCCGGCGCTCGTCTTCAGTTCAATGTAGAGAATGTAGCAACATTTGCTTTTGATAGTAAAGCGAATTACGATTTAGGCGGTAAAGTGAAACCGAATTATGTATGGGGATTGTATTTGAATTTTTAAAGGATGAATAATATGAAAAAACAAATGATAAAGATAAGCAGTCTGCTTTTTGTTATGGTGGCTATGATGCTTTCCGCTTGTGATGATTATTTGGATGATGTGCCGAAAGGGCAGAAGATTCCGAAGACATGGGAAGACTATAATGCTTTTATCCGAAATAATTTTTCCTACCATTTTCTTGATCCCGATCAGCTTGCGGTATTAGCAGGAGATATATTTAAACTTCCTTCTGCCGTAACTAGTCCGTCGTTAACACGTGCCAATTATTACGCAGATGAATCTGTAAATCGAATAGACTTAATGACAGGCAATGATAAGAACCCTTATTTTAATGCTTATGAGGGACTTTTTGCGTGGAATCTAATCGTAGAGGATGTACCGGATGCGACAGAATGTACGGAGGTTCAGCGCCGTCAGTTAATAGCTCAGGGACGTGTTCTTAGAGCCATGCATTATTTTTATTTGGCTAATTTTTATGCTGACCAGTATGATGAGGCTACTAAGGATAAACTGTCAGTTCCTTTGATAACTTCGGCTTCTGTGGAGGCTCCGTCGCCGCAGGTAACTTTGCAAACAATCTATGAGTTTATGCTTGATGATTTGAATAAGGCGGTTGAAGATCTGCCTGTACATAGTGAGTCGATTCTTCATCCTAATCGGGCACTTGGATATGGTATGTTGGCTCGAGTGTATTTGTCTATGGGGGATTATGACAATGCTTTGAAGAACGCTTCATTGGCATTGGAGCAAAATGACCAGCTTTTTAACTGGATAGATCTTTATGAGGCGGATAAGGAGCGCTATGATGATCCCAAGAATTATACATCAGGGGTAGCCGGTAATCCTGAAACAGATAATGTAGAGAATTATATTTATTGTTATGGATCTTCCACTTCAGGCTGGACTGGTTTGAATAACACAAGCTACGCTATTTCTCCTGAACGGGCGGCTCGTTTTGAAAAGGGGGATACTCGTCTGCTGACCCATTGGAAATCCAGAGTGTCATCTTCCGGTATTCCTTATTATGCGGGTATCTATGCTTTGGAAATGAATAAAGGAGGTATGCGTTCACCTGAAATGTATTATATAAAGGCCGAATGTTTGGCTCGTAAAGGGGGAGAAGCTAATATTAGAGAAGCAATGGAACTGGTGAATAAGGTGAGAAAAACACGTATTCTTCCTGAGTTTTATCAAGATTGGACTGCTGCAACAACGAAAGAAGCAGTGGAAAAAATAATAAGAGATAAAGAGAGTGAATATATCCAGACTCAGGTTATATATTGTGATTATAGACGTTTGAATAAGGACCCGGAGTATGCCCGTACTTTTCCACGTACTATTGAAGGAAAAGAGTATATTCTAAAGTCTGATTCGCATTTATGGATTATGCCTTTTCCGCGTGAAGCCGTATCTAATCCTGGAAATGGAACGATTACACAGAATGTGGAAAAGTAATAAAGCGATAATTTTGCGATAGAATTTATATTATCGATAGGAGTATTCTGAAAAGATTAAGAAATATCCGGATATCCTATAGAGAGAAACAAAAAGGGCGGAACAAAAAATCCGCCCTTTTCTCGTTTTATTATTTTTCAAATTGGATTAGTGGCAATGTCCGCATCCACAGTTGTTTTCATCACTACAACCATCACCGCATCCACCTCCGCAGTCACCACAACCACAGCCGCATCCTTCTCCACTCATCATTTTTACCATTTCCTGAATTTCTTCATTAGTGGCTGTGCGGGATTCTACTACTTCACCTTCAAAAGTGAGATCTTTACCTGCATGAGGATGGTTTAAATCTACAGTAACAGTGTCATTGGTTACTTCGCTTACGGTAGCGTAGAAGTGATGGCCTTCATTGTCCTGTAAGGGAATGACAGCCCCCGGGAAGATACGTTCTTCATCAAAAACACCATCAATGGTGAACATATCTTTAGATACAGTGCGCACACCTTCGGGCATATATTCTCCGTAGGCTTCTGCGGTAGGAATGACAAATTCAAATTTATCACCCTTCTTCAAGGCTGTTATTTCTGTTTCAAAGCGTTCCAGTGTGGTTCCTAAGCCGGATATGAACTGGAAAGGATGTTCTACAGTTGCTTCTTCTACCAATGTTTTCTGGCCGTCTTGCATTACATAAAGTTTGTATGCTACGGTGATGTACTTATTTTCCATGTTTTCTTATTATAATAATGTAATATAAACTACTTACGTAAGTTTTCCGTTGGCAAAGATACGAATTAATTCCCCTTAATCCTTTGTTATTACGTTTATATTACATAAATTTGTTATTATGATACTATAAATGCATTTTCGGTGGCGTTTAATCCTTGATATAAATCAATTAACTGCTCGTTTTGATAGATGTTTGCTTTAATTAACAGATATATGACAACATGTTATAAAGCATGTTGTTATATTTGCAACGTAAAGAGAATGAGATAACGAGATTGTTTTTAAAAGGTATTATTTAGTTCTTGGGTACTAGGTACTAAGTAAATTGTTTTTAGGTTTAACAAATTAAAATTTTAGGTATTATGAAACGTTTAGTATTGTTGGTTGTAGTGGCATTAGGAATGTCAGCTACAAGTTTTGCAGGAGAAAAAGTAGAAGGTAAAGATTGGAAGGTAGATGTTAACGTCGCAAAGTTGAGCAAATATTTGAATCTGGATGCACGTCAGATGGAGGAGGTTGCTAATATTTCTGATTATTTTGCTGACAAAGTGCAAAGCGCAAGCTACGCAAAAGAAGCTAAACAAGGTAAAAAATTGCGTGAAGCCGTATATGGAAACTTCAAACTGATGAAACGTACATTGACAAATGAGCAGTACAAGAAGTATGTGCAGTTGTTGAATGTCACATTGAAAAACAAAGGGTTGGATTCCTATATGGAAGATGTGGCGAATAAGTAAATTTATAAAATGAAATAAATGAATAGAAAAGAGAGTGCATTGGTTTGTATTCTCTTTTTTATTTATCCGTCGGAAGATATAGTGTATATTTGTGATAAAATGATTGTTTAAAGCCCGATTTAGTTACGAATGATAATTTATAAGAAAAAAAATCTTCATTTTATTTGTTTGTTACAAAAAACGCTTTACCTTTGCAGTCGTTAAAGAAACAAAGAAAACAGATATATGAATATTACTACTCTAAATAACCTGGCAGTCCTGCATATTATTCGCGTCGTGGTGGTCACACTGGGAGCGTGAGAAAGGTTGTGTATGTGTAGTTGTACATATAAAGAAATAATTGAAAGCCTTTCTCACATGGTGAGGAAGGCTTTTTCAATAAGTATAGGACGTTATAGATTTAGAATAAGATGAAGAATCAGTTACGCAGTTCGTTTAGCACACAGGGTCGCCGTATGGCAGGAGCGAGAGCTTTATGGGTAGCTAACGGCATGAAAAAAGAAATGATGGGCAAGCCCATTATAGCCATAGTAAATTCGTTTACACAGTTTGTTCCGGGACATACCCATCTGCATGAAATAGGTCAGCAAGTGAAAGCCGAGATCGAAAAACTGGGATGTTTTGCAGCAGAGTTCAATACAATTGCCATTGATGACGGAATAGCTATGGGACACGATGGTATGCTATATTCACTGCCCAGTCGTGATATCATTGCCGACAGCGTGGAATATATGGTGAATGCTCATAAGGCGGATGCAATGGTGTGTATCAGTAATTGTGACAAAATCACTCCGGGTATGCTGATGGCTGCCATGCGGCTGAACATACCGACTGTTTTTGTATCGGGTGGTCCTATGGAGGCAGGAGAATGGAATAACCAGCATCTTGATTTGATAGACGCCATGATTAAATCTGCTGATGCATCGGTCAGCGATGAGGATGTGGCTCAAATAGAAGATAATGCGTGTCCCGGCTGTGGCTGCTGTTCAGGTATGTTTACGGCTAATTCCATGAATTGTCTTAATGAGGCTATTGGTCTGGGACTTCCGGGTAATGGCACTATTTTGGCAACTCATGCCAACCGTACTCAGTTGTTTAAAGATGCGGCTGCTCTGATAGTGAAGAATGCTTATAAATACTATGAGGAAGGAGATGACAGCGTGTTGCCACGCAGCATTGCTACTCGTGATGCTTTTCTGAATGCCATGACATTGGATATTGCAATGGGTGGTTCCACCAATACTGTGCTCCATCTTTTAGCTATCGCCCACGAGGCGGAAGTAGATTTCAAGATGGATGATATTGATATGCTTTCACGCCATGTGCCTTGTTTGTGTAAAGTAGCTCCGAACACACAGAAATATCATATCCAGGATGTGAACCGTGCCGGCGGTATCCTTAATATATTGGGAGAATTATCTAAGGGTGGTTTGCTGAAAACCGATGTGAAGCGAGTGGACGGTCTGACATTGGCGGAAGCTGTCGAAAAATATAATATATGTAAGAAGGAAGTGGATACTGAAGCAAAACGTATCTATTCAAGTGCTCCGGGAAACAAATTCAATATAAAGCTGGGTTCTCAGAATGCTGTTTATAAAGAACTGGATACAGATCGTGCCAATGGTTGTATCCGTGATTTGCAACATGCTTATAGTAAGGACGGAGGTTTGGCTGTTTTGAAAGGGAACATTGCACAGGATGGTTGCGTAGTGAAAACAGCCGGAGTGGATGAAAGTATTTGGAAATTCTCGGGACCTGCCAAGGTGTTCGATTCGCAGGATGCTGCTTGTGAAGGTATTCTAGGAGGAAAGGTAGTCAGCGGAGATGTTGTTGTTATCACTCATGAAGGTCCGAAAGGTGGTCCCGGTATGCAGGAAATGCTTTATCCTACTTCTTATATCAAATCCAAGCATTTAGGAAAAGAATGTGCTCTGATTACCGACGGACGTTTTAGTGGAGGAACCTCGGGATTAAGCATCGGGCATATTTCTCCCGAAGCTGCAGCGGGTGGTAATATCGGAAAAATAGTGGATGGTGATATAATTGAAATCGATATTCCGAACCGCAGTATCAATGTGAAACTGAGCGACGAAGAATTGGCCGCCCGACCGATGGCACCGGTGACCCGCGACCGTAAAGTTCCTAAAAGCTTGAAGGCATACGCTAGTATGGTAAGTTCTGCAGATAAAGGAGGAGTGAGAATCATTGACTAAATTAGAAATTAAAAATTGAGAATAAAAAACAGTTTCGTTGTCATCGGCCAGTTGTCCGGCATCGTATTTTTTTGAATCTCAATTCTCAACTAAACAATTATGGCAAAAGAAAAGATAACAGGAGCAGAGGCGATGATGCGTTCTTTGGAGTATCAAGGAGTAAAAACTCTTTTCGGATATCCCGGAGGTTCTATCATGCCTACTTTTGATGCTTTATATCATCATAAAGATACATTGAACCATATATTGGTCCGTCATGAACAGGGAGCTGCCCATGCAGCACAGGGATTTGCCCGCGTATCCGGGGAGGTTGGTGTCTGTTTGGTGACTAGCGGACCCGGTGCGACAAATACCATCACCGGCATTGCCGATGCTATGATTGACAGCACGCCTATTGTGGTGATTGCCGGACAGGTAGGAGCTTCTTTTTTGGGTACGGATGCTTTTCAGGAAGTAGATCTGGTGGGTATCACTCAGCCTATTACCAAATGGAGTTACCAAATTCGCCGTGCGGAAGATGTAGCTTGGGCTGTAGCCCGTGCTTTCTATATAGCCAAAAGCGGACGTCCCGGTCCTGTTGTTCTGGACTTTGCCAAGAATGCACAAGTGGAGATGGTGGATTATGAACCGATGAAGCTTGATTTTATCCGTAGTTATGATCCGGAACCTAATCCTGATAAGGAATCTCTTCAGGAGGCTGCCGAATTGATAAACAATGCCCAAAGGCCATTAGTGTTGGTAGGGCAGGGGGTAGAGTTGGGTAACGCGCAAGATGAGTTACGTGCATTCATAGAAAAAGCCGATATGCCTTGTGGCTGTACTTTGCTGGGACTTTCGGCTATACCGACTTCGCATCCTTTAAATAAAGGAATGTTAGGTATGCATGGAAATCTGGGTCCCAATGTCAAGACTAATGAATGTGATGTGTTGATTGCCGTAGGTATGCGTTTTGACGACCGTGTAACCGGAAAATTAGATACATATGCTAAACAGGCAAAGGTGATTCATTTGGATATTGACCATTCTGAAATAGACAAGAATGTAAAAGTGGATGTACCCGTATTAGGTAATTGTAAACATACGCTAGCTATGCTGACGCAACTTATCCGGGAGAATAAACACTCCGAATGGATTGATAGCTTTGCTGAATATGAAAAGACGGAATATGAACATGTTATCAGTAAAGAAATTCATCCTGTTGACGGGGCGTTGAATATGGGTGAAGTGGTGCGTGCGGTGAGTGAGGCTTCGAATAATGAGGCCGTACTGGTGACAGATGTGGGACAGAACCAAATGATGGCTGCTCGTTATTTTAAATACAGTAAGAACCGTAGCATTGTAACTTCGGGTGGATTGGGAACAATGGGATTCGGTCTTCCCGCTGCTATAGGCGCTACTTTCGGTTGCCCGGATCGTACTGTATGCGTATTTATGGGTGATGGCGGTTTGCAGATGAATATTCAAGAATTGGGAACTATCATGGAGCAAAAAGCGCCGGTAAAGATTATTTTGTTGAACAATAACTATTTGGGTAATGTTCGTCAGTGGCAAGCTATGTTTTTCGGTCATCGTTATTCATTTACTCCGATGTTGAATCCGGATTACATGAAGATTGCCGAGGCATACGAGATTCCTGCCCGTCGTGTCATGAAGCGCGAGGAATTGCAGGATGCTATCCATGAAATGCTGGCTAATGACGGGCCGTTCCTGTTGGAGGCTTGTGTGATAGAAGAGGGAAATGTATTGCCGATGACACCTCCGGGAAGCTCGGTGAATCAGATGTTACTGGAATGCTAATTTAATAATTATGGATAAGACATTATATACATTAATCGTTCATTCAGAAAATATCGCCGGTTTGCTGAATCAGATTACGGCTGTGTTTACTCGTCGCCAAATCAATATCGAAAGTCTTAATGTTTCTGCGTCTTCCATCAAGGGAGTGCATAAATATACTATTACTGTCTGGACTACTCAGGATGTGATAGAAAAGGTGGTGAAGCAGATTGAGAAGAAAATAGATGTTTTGCAGGCACATTATTTTACTGATAGTGAGATTTATCAGCATGAGATTGCTTTGTACAAGGTTTCTACTCCTGAATTTCAGGAGAATCCTATGGCATCTAAAGTTATCCGCCGTTATAGTGCCCGCATTGTAGAAGTAAATCCGGTTTTCTCTATTGTTGAAAAGAATGGAATGAGTGAGGAAATTACTGCTCTTTATGAGGAGTTGCGCGGATTGGGATGTGTGTTGCAGTTTGTACGTTCGGGACGTGTGGCGATTACTACCAGCTGTTTCGAGCGTGTGAACGAATATCTGACCCAACGCGAGGAAAAGTATCGCCAGCAAAAAACGGAATAATGATGAGTGAGAATAAAGTAGGAACATACAGATTTGTGGCAGAACCCTTTCACTGTGATTTCAGTGGAAAGTTGACTATGAGTGTGCTGGGTAACCATTTGCTGAATTGTGCCGGCTTTCATGCTGCCGACCGGGGATTTGGAATTGCTACACTCAATGAGAATCATTATACATGGGTACTTTCCCGTTTAGCTGTAGAGTTAGAGAATATGCCTTGTCAATATGAGGGATTCAGTATTCAGACATGGGTGGAGAACGTGTATCGCCTTTTTACAGACCGTAATTTTGCAATTTTGGATAAGGAAGGAAAAGCTGTCGGATACGCCCGTTCCGTATGGGCGATGATCAGTATGGAAACTCGCAAACCAGCTGACTTGCTTACGCTTCACGGAGGTAGTATCACTGATTATGTATGCGATAAGGAATGTCCTATAAGCAAGCCCGGTCGTATTAAGGTGACAGAGAAAACTCCGGTTTCTGAATACCAGACCAGATATAGCGATATTGATATCAATGGTCATGTGAACAGTATTAAGTATATAGAACATATTCTCGACCTGTTTCCTATAGAATTTTTTAAGGAGAAACGGATTAAACGTTTTGAGATGGCTTATGTAGCTGAAAGTTATTATGGTGATATATTGAGTTTCTACCGCGAGGAAGTGGGGGAGAAAGAATATGATATAGAGGTGAAGAAGAATGGCACAGATGTTGTCGTTCGCAGTAAGGTGATATTTATTTAGAATCTAATTTTTAATTTTTAATTTATAATTTAAAATGGCACAATTGAATTTTGGCGGCGTTACAGAAACTGTAGTTATCCGCGATGAATTTCCTTTGGAAAAAGCACGTGAAGTATTGAAAGATGAAACAATCGCTGTGATCGGGTATGGTGTGCAGGGACCGGGGCAGTCTTTGAATCTCCGGGACAATGGTTTCAATGTAATCGTTGGTCAGCGTCCGGGAAAAACATATGAAAAAGCAGTTGCTGACGGATGGGTTCCGGGTGAAACTCTGTTTGGTATTGAAGAGGCTTGTCAGAAAGCGACTATCGTAATGTGTCTGTTATCTGATGCAGCTGTTATGTCTGTATGGCCGACTATCAAACCTTGCTTGACTCAAGGCAAGGCACTTTATTTCTCTCATGGCTTTGCTATTACTTGGAGTGACCGTACAGGGGTAGTTCCTCCTGCTGATATTGATGTGATCATGGTAGCTCCTAAAGGGTCGGGTACTTCACTGCGTACCATGTTCTTGGAAGGTCGTGGTTTGAACTCTTCATACGCTATCTATCAGGATGTAACCGGCAAGGCTTATGAACGTACTATTGCATTGGGTATTGGTATCGGTTCAGGCTATTTGTTCGAAACTACTTTCCAGCGTGAAGCAACTTCTGACTTGACTGGTGAACGCGGTTCTTTAATGGGGGCTATCCAAGGATTGTTGTTGGCTCAGTATGAAGTATTGCGTGAAAACGGACATAGCCCTTCTGAAGCGTTTAATGAAACTGTAGAAGAATTAACCCAGTCATTGATGCCTTTGTTTGCTAAGAATGGTATGGACTGGATGTATGCTAACTGCTCTACTACTGCTCAGCGCGGTGCATTGGATTGGATGACTCCGTTTCATGATGCTATCAAACCTGTAGTTGAAAAGTTATATCACAGTGTGAAGACTGGCAACGAGGCTCAGATTTCTATCGATTCTAACTCTAAACCCGATTATCGTGAAAAATTGGAAGAAGAATTGAAAGCATTGCGTGAAAGCGAAATGTGGCAGACGGCTGTAACCGTACGTAAACTTCGTCCTGAAAATAATTAATAGTTAGTATTTAGTATAGAAAGCGGGGGTGCGATGAGGCATCTCCGCTTTCTTTTATATATATTAATGTTAGTGGTATTGTTTATATCATGTGTAGTCGCTAATTTTGTGAAAACTTGACTTAGACATGAATAATAGATTATCACTTTTATTAATAGGGTGCATATTTCCCTTTCTATCTTTTTATGCACAAAAGAATATGAATCTTCCACCATATTATCCCACAGTAAAAGGTATTACGGATTATGCTGTGTGGCAGCTTGTATATCCGGATTCTTTATTAAAGGCGGATATTGCAGGTGAAGCAGTGTGTACACTCCGCATTGATAGTTTGGGTATTGTCCGTAGTAAATATATTGAAGCCACTCATCCTTTGTTTGCCAAGGCGGCCGAAGATGTGATTGAGGGGATGCGTGAATGGCAGCCTGCAAAGAAAGCGGGTAGAGATATAGATAGTACTGTAGTCTTTCATATTCCTTTTAATCCTGATATTTACAGTGACCGTATTTGGCGGCAGCAGCAAGTTCTGGAATCTTGCAGGGGACAATTTGTCGATTCCATGCCTGTCTTTCCAGATGATATTCGTAGTCTTGTTATGGGAAATATGGGTTGGCCTGATGATAAAGTGGATAAAGCCGTTGCTATTTGCCGTTTTACGGTGAATGAAAACGGGGAGATTATGAATATCCGTGTGATAAAAGGCACTCATCCGGCTTTTGATAAAGAGGCTATACGTATTCTTTCTAATTTTCCCCGGCTGATTCCTGCCATGAAAAACAGCAAACCTGTGCCATATGATTATTTTTTGACTATGCGTTTTTGGAAAGAGGATCTGGAACATTATTTATTGTATAGGGAATGTGCACAGGAAGATTTGGAAAAGACCACTTGGGAGCCTTATAGATACTCTTCTTATCCCGGTGGTACTGTTGCTTTGACGCAATTTATAAATTCTCATCTGAAAATAACTCCCGAAATGAAAGCTACGGGAAAGCAGGGACGGGTGATTTATAGTTTCAATGTGGATATAGATGGTTCAATGAAAGATTTTCGGCTGGTGAGAGGACTTGATCCATTAATGGATGCCGAAGCATTGCGGGTACTTCAATTAGTGAATGAAAAATGGAGTACGGGGTATTATTTCAATTCAAAGAAATGGTATCGGGAGTTTTATGTGAATCAATTCACCATTCCCATTATTTTTAGTTGGTAGCTTATACATATTGCTACTTTGGACTTGAGATTTCGATGTTTTGACAGTTTTGGGAGTCCACCTGTAACATTAAGGAGGATTACCGTTCTTGAAGGATCATTTTGTTCTTCGGTCAACTTTCGGAAGTATCTCTGACCTGTCAGTTTTTCGATACAGGAACTTCGAGCATATATGCCCTCATGCCCTCATTGTGTGTATAACAGGCTAATTATAAATTACTTATGTATTGACGGTAAAAATTCTTGCTCTCACTTATACTCTCATGCCCTCACTATGTTTTGAAGTTTTTTTTACATAACATGCTTGTTGTCAGTTATGCATATTTTTTACAGGCTGTTTGTGTTTGATGCAAAGTAGGACATTTTCAGGCTTTTCTATCGTAAGAAGTATGCATGAGAAGGGTTTCTACGAAATGAGGCTTACGATGGAATTTTCGGCAGGGGTAAAAAAGATCAAGACGTTTTTAAAAAAGCTCTTGTTCTTTTTTAAAAAGGCGGTTATCTTTTTTTAAAAGCTCTTGATCTTTTAAAAAAACGTCCTGTCACCAACGACAGGAAGAATATAAAAACAGGCTGTACCAATCATTTGATACAGCCTGTTTTTATATTTATAGGATTATATACTACAGATTAGAAGTACAGATAACGGTCATCTTTCACTTCAGCTTTTTTGTAGAGGTCATTGATGAAACTGCTAGCATAACGTCCTGCCATATTAGACAAGTTGTTTTCTTCGTTTTTAGCATCAAATTCTTCTGCACTTTTTTCTTTGTTATAAACCTGAATCATGTAAACACCTGCATTACCCTTGATAGGACCAGTTAACTTGTTTACTTCAGCTTTGCTTGCATAAGCACCTAAAGCTGGTTCGCTGGCGCGAGTTACTGAAACATATGCCGGAGCAGAGAAAGTGATATGTTTTACAGAATCGCTAACTGCATTTGCCATATTTTTCACTTGGTCAATGCTGTTTGCACCTTTCATTTCAGCTATCAGTTTTTCAGCTTTTTTATCTTTGATGATTTCTGCTTTCAGCATGTCGGCAACCAAGTTGATATTACGATATCCGGCAGGATTAATCTTTTCAAGAGCAACTACCATCAGGTGATCGTTCTCACCACATTCATACAATGGAGACACTTCACCTTCTTTGGCTGCAAAAATCCATTTCAACGCTTCACGGGTTCCTTTTACACCACCCACACGGTGTTCTGCGCTACGGAAATCAGCACGTTCTAACAAGCGGTATCCGCTTTCTTCTGCATTGGCAACAATCTTATCCATTGTAGTGTTCTGCGCTACGAATTGGCTGAAATCATTGTATGCCTTGTTGTATGTTTCTTTGCTGAATTCAACCGGACGTTTAATCACTGCAACTTTATATTTATCTTTCATGGCTTTTTTATCCAACACTTGAAGAATAACGTTAGCTTGTCCGATCTGAAGATTGCTTAATTCTTTAACATTAGAGTTAATCAATGTGTTGATGTATTTAGCATTGTCAGCATCTAATGCAGCACCTTCATAGTTGCGTGCAGTCAACCAGGTTGCTTCACCTGTCTGACCATATTTTTTTGCGATATCAGCAAAGTCAGCTCCATCTTTCAGTGCATTGAAAATACTATCGGCTAAAGTTGCGGTTTTAGCAGCATCTTCAGCATATACCTGAATTTGACGATATTGGATTGAATCGGGAGCAGTCTGCTTGGCAATAATTTTAAAAGCATTATATGAATCATCTGCCTGATTATAGTAAGGACCATATACTTCGTTGATAGTTACAGAGTCCAAACGAGCAACTACATCATTAGGATATACAGTCTTGTTGATTGCAATTTCAGAAAAAGGAACAACAGAGCCGGTGGAACGGATGAATGTGTTCATGTCGGCAGCGGTACCTAGCTGGTTGGCATATTCGGTTACTTCATTTAATACTTCTTTGCGATCTTCTTCAGATGGAGTTACCAATACATCAATGTATTTGATGTTACGAGTTTCAACCGGCTGTTCGAAAGAACTTTTTTTCTTGTTATACAGATCTTTGATTTCGCTGTTTGAAACCGTGATAGTTGAATCGCTGATAGAAGAATAAGGAATTGCAGCCAGTAAAACGTCTGATTGTTCAGTGCGTGATGTAAACGCATCTTCAGCTGCAACCGGATTTGAGATCAATGATTTTGCAATCAGGTTCTGATATTTTTCAGCTAAAGTAGATTGGATCAAAGTCTTTTCAATAAAATTCCAAAAAGCTCCCATTTTTTGATAGTATTCTACATATTGTGCAGGCATTTTGCTTGCATCCAGGTGAGCGTAATCTACCAGGAATTTTTTCAGCATATCTTTGTCGAAAGCACCGGTTTGCGGATTGCGGAACGGAGTTTGCATTAATAAGGGGTTAGTACCCTCCTCAATGATTGCTTGAACTTCAGCTTTGCTGACAGTCAGTCCCAATTTTGCAGCTTCTGCTGCGATTAATTGGTTATTTACGTAAGATTGCCATACTTGGTCTTTCACTTGAGTCAGTTGGTCGTCATTTAATGCAGAAACACCTTGTGTCAATTTAATGACTTCTGTGTATTCGTCTACCATTTTTTGATACTCTTGTGCTGTAAGTGTTTTTCCATTCACTTCACCTACGTCTTGTTTACCCTGATGTGGTTGGAGAACCTTCCATGCGTCTCCGGCAATGAATGCGAAGAGGGCAAGTCCGATTACAACGACCAACAGAGGGCCTTTACTTCTGATTGTTTGTAATGTTGCCATTTAATTTTACTATTTTTGTTTATTGTTTTTTTATACTTCATAGATTTAGCGCACGAAGATACAAAAAATGCAGCTTACAAGCTATTTTATTGTGAAAAAAATCTATTATTCGGTTACTTTCAACTTTACTAATTCAATTTTGGTTGCTGTTACTTTAATTATTTTGAAATGGAATTTATCGAAAGTGATCTCTTCATGTATTTTGGGGAAGCTTTGGTATTGGTGCAGGATGAGTCCACCGATAGTTTGGTAATCATCATTTTCCGGTAGGTCAAGTGAGAACAATTCATTGGCTTTTTCTATTTCCAGACGTCCGGAAAGGATGTATTCATTGTCACCGACAGATTTGGCTATGTAAGAAGTCGTGTCATGCTCATCTTCTATTTCACCGAAAATTTCTTCCACTAAATCTTCTAGCGCCACGATGCCGGATGTACCTCCGAATTCATCGACTACTACAGCTAAGGATTTCTTTTGCTGCATGAATAGTTTCATCAGCTTATGCGCTCCCATCGTTTCGGGAGCAATAGGTAGTTGGCGGACACTCTTAGTCCAGTCGGTCTGTTCACGAAACATTTCAGAAGAATGGATATAACCTATAATATTGTCAATGTTTTCTTTATAGACAATGATTTTACTGATTCCGCTTTCAATGAAGCGGGCTTTTAGTTCTTCTATGGGAGTTCCATATTCTATGGCAACAATTTCGGTTCTGGGTACCATACAATCCCTAATTCTGATATTCGAAAAATCTAGTGCATTTTGGAATATCTTGACTTCGGTGTCTATGTCTTGTTCATTTTGAACATCTTGTATACTGCTTTGAATAAAGTAATCTAGATCGACTTTGGTAAAAGCTTTTTCATTGGCTTCTTTATTTGTTTTAATGCCTATAATGTAAAGTAATATATTGGATATTCCCGAAGCAAACTTGCTGATGGGATAGAGCAAGACATAGCAAATGTAAGTGGGAACTGCAAAAATATTCAGAGTGAAATTGGGATTAATCTTAAATAAGGTTTTAGGCAGGAACTCTCCTGTGACCAAGATGATTAATGTGGAAATAATTGTTTGGATCAGTACTAATAAAAAGTGGTTGTCTATCAATCCTGCCAGCAAGTTTTGTTCAATGACTTGTGCCATCAATATACCGTAAATGACCAAAGCGATGTTGTTCCCTACCAACATGGTAGAGATAAAATTGTTCGGATTATGAAAGAAGATGGAAAGTATACGTGAATTTATGCTTTGGCTGTTACGATCCATTTCAAAACGTAATTTATTGGATGAAACAAAGGCTATTTCCATGCCGGAGAAAAAAGCGGAAAAAGCCATTGTGATAAGAATTTGTATAATAATACCCATAATAGTGAGTGAATTAGCGTATCGAATCAGTTCTGGTGCTATTTGCAACAGCTTTTGTACTGTCTGCTGGTGCTGTATCTTCTACAGTGAAAATACCTGTGTTATTATAAATTTGATATTCTGTCATTTGCTGGTTGGATTCAAATCCATAACCGGTAATGATTTTGTCTTCTTGTTCAATGCGGATAAATTTGTCAGAATAGACCCTTTCCTGTTTTTCATCCCAAAAGAGCAGGTCTGTGTCAAATTTGTCGCCTCTTTGGCTGCGGATATGCACATTGCTTCTCAATTCCCAAAGTTTCTTTTTCTCGTAGTAATAGGCTGTATCGGCTTTTATGCTGGCATCAATATGGAATAGGGAATCAAACTTTTCCAGATAAACTCCTTTTTCAAAAGCCCAATAAGGAGGGTTCTTTTTATCATAAATTTCCCATTCTTCTGTGATAATTTTGTAGCGGGTAATACCGGAATCGGATATAAGGGTAGTAACCCCCAATGTTTTCATGCTAGGCAATGAATCTCTTTCTGTAATGGCTTCCGCCAGATTTTTTTCGCCTCCTGAGCATGCTGGGAATAAAACAAACATAACAGTTGCCCAAATGGCAACTGTTATGTTTAGAAATATAAAGTGTGATTCTTGTTTTTTTTCAGACGACATAATTATCTGATAGTTGTTGTTTCACCAATCCATCCACCGATTGTAACAGAGTCACCTTTCTTCAAGCTGAGGAAGAACAAGTCTGCGTCTTTAGGAGTATGGGCTGCATAAGTACCAATTAGTTTATTTGCTTCTTCAGCAACACTAGGATCTACACTTTTTGCTTTCTGTAATTTGTCGATAACAGCAAAATAAGTACACTTGTTCAATGCGGCTTCATCACTCCAGTTAGGGCTTGATGCATACATATTAGCAATTAAAATGTAAGGCTTACCATTGTTTCCATCCAATGAGATTGACTTCAGCGCATATTGTTTTGCCTTGCTCAACTGTTTTTTGCTGAATAAAATAGCAGCGGTTTTGTATGCATAGTCGGCTTTCTTTAATGGGTCTTGTTCTAAGTTGATAGCCTGATCAAAATAGTCGATACATTTGTCCATATCACCTTTCTTGTAATACATGTATCCGCAACCTACAGCAGTTTCGGCAGTCGGTTCGATGGCATGTGCGGCTTCAGATGCAGCAAAGTAAGCTTCCTGTTCTGTACAGTTTAGCATCTGCATTACAGAAATAACTTGCTTCAGATAATCCAAATTAGTTTTGTTTTGTTCAACTTTCGGAGCATAGATAGCTTGTAGGTTGTCGCAAGTCGCTACACCACTGTTAATGAAAAATGCATCGATATTGTCTTTTGCCACTTTCAATAATTTTTTGTCATTTTCCTTTGTGGCAGCTTTTAAAGCTCCATCAGCAACTCCTGATGCAAACAAGTAATCCTGAATGAATTGTTCTTTGTATGCTTCATCACTCTTCATTTTACGGGCAGCAGCATCCATGAATTCTTGTAATACAAAATAGTCGGAATTTTCTTTTTCAAGTTCAATGGCTTCTTTGAACATGTTGTATGCTTCATTCATGTCCTGTCCACCCATTGTGAAGTAGTCATGTGCCTTCATTCCGATAATTGAACCCTTTGTAGCATCTCTTTTAACCAACTTGTTCAAATCGTCCAGATATTGGATACGCTGGTCGTGAACTTTCATCAGTTCATTGAAGTATTGTTTTTGCTTAGCTGCATCTTTTTCACCGGCTATTAAAGCACGAAGAATTTTTGCACCATTAGTATAAGTACTTACTTGAGCTTTGGGGGCTTCTGTAAATACGCTCATCCAAGGAGTATAGGCGTCCTTGAAATTGTTAGTTTTGACATACTCAGTGTAAATACTGATATTTTTCAAGCATCGGATACTGTCTTCACCATGTCCGAATCTTGATCCGTCTGACGCTCCGGTCTGAGCGAAAGAAGCTGTTGTACCTAAGGAAAGAACGAACAGCGCTGTTACCATCTTCATTTTCATCGTATATAAATTTAGTTGTTGTTATTTATTTGCTTCTCTCCATTTATTAATCCACTTTCCATTTCATGAACCAACGTTCATTGAAAGTGAGCCCGATATTGATTCTCAAATAGTTCTCTTCCATTAATCCTTTAAATTTAGGACTGACTTTAATGTATTGTCCGGAAATGTTCAGCATAGATTTACTTTGGAACATGGGAAGTCCGAAACCTACACTGACGCCATATTCGCGTGCACCGTCTTGAAAACTGGTCGCTCCTGTGTCCGGATCAGTATAGCTTACCTTATTATAAGGAGTTGAATAATAAGCTCCCATACGGTAACGGATACGCTTCAGATAGTTGTGGCTGATATAACTTGGTACGAATTCCGCACCAAAAGCTATTTTTGTGCGGTTATTCATTTCCACACTTTCTTTGTTGAACTTGCTCCAAGTCAGATCGGCTGTATTCCATTTTTGTAAAGTATAGTCAACCCCAATCGTCAGGCGGTTGTCATATACATAAGTAAGACCTGCACCAAATGTATGTGGCATTTTAAACGGGTTGGGAATAGTATCGCCAGTTTGTGACTGTACATAAATGGAACCATTACTTTCCGTACCTGTCTGATGATATTTATATGCATCTCCGTGCAAGGTATGTCCCAGTGTATAAACGGCACCTACATTTATTGTGTTTTTCTTGTTTAACTTATAAGTATACTGTAAACCAAAATCCAGTTTATAATCACTGATGGAAAATTTGTCTAATTTGATACTACGTGTATCTGTCGCTCCAATAGCTGTCATGGATTGATGGGTAATGTCTCCATAAAGATATGAAAAATTTGCACCAACAGACAAATTATTAAATACTTTATAACCTAATCCTACAAAAACCTGGTGAAAGCCTCCGTCGCCATTATAAGATTCGGCCCACTTTCCGTTATTGTCTACATCCTCAAAATCATGTGTTTTGGAAATGTTGTAACCTACTGTAGAAAATGGAAGAAAACCAACTGTCATTCCCATTTTTTGCCATAGACGGAATTGCATGGCCAAATAGTCAAAACTTGAGTTTTTAGCATTGGTTTTTACATTACCATCCTTGAAGTTCGCATTTTGAAGAGTCATTCCTGCATCGAACAAGAATGTCAATGAATCGATAGCTGTATAAGATGCCGGATTAGATGCGTTGATTTGGTAGCCGTTTCGCAAACCGTATGCTATTCCTCCCATTGCTTTACTGTTACCAAAATTTTGATCAGCTAACTGACCAAAGCCGTAGCGTGTATAGGGAGAATTTGTGCTTGTTTGGGCTACGGCCAGCCCTGTGACTGTGAGTAATATTGACGCACTAATCAGTCTTTTATAATTTATCATTATAGCTTAATATTCTGTTTAAACCTTTCAATACTAAAAATCTATCTGCAAAGATGATACTTTTTAATTTTGTATCAAAAGAAAATTCATCTCCGCCCGTTAAAAAAACCAAAAGCTCCGGATAATTCTTTTGAAGATGGGTGATATAGCCGCTCATTTCAAATTCCATTCCGCGAATGACTCCTGCCCGGATAGCCGTTTCTGTAGATTGTCCATACATCGGAACTTCTCCTTTAGCGCTTACTTTGGGAAGTTTGTCGGTGAATATGTTCAATGCCTTGAAACGCATACGCATTCCTGGAGAAATATTGCCTCCATGATAGGCTCCGTCAGCGTCAATAAAATCGTATGTGACACAGGTTCCTGCGTCAATAACCAGCACATCGTGTCCAGGCTTCAGCCAGTTTGCTGCGACCACAGCTGCTAAACGGTCCATGCCCAGTGTTTGAGGCGTTTTATATAAATTAGTGACGGGAACAGGGGTTTCATGACTTAATTCGATGATGTTAAAAGGCAATCTTTCCAGTTGGTGCCGGATCGTATTGCTTAGTGTTATGACAGAAGCTATGATACCTCGTTTCAACGGGTATCGGGAGCAAAGCATCGGGAGGCAATCTAAAGAATGATTGGAGCCACGAAATACTTCAACTAACTCGCCTTTGTCGAATATAGCCAATTTGGCTACTGAGTTTCCTATGTCGATTATTAAATTCACAACTTTGCTTTTTCGGCTGCAAAGTAACGCAAAAAATAAATAGGAATAGCAATAAAAAATGGTATTTGTGAGGAATTAATTAATATTTAGGTGTACTTTTGCATCGGTAAACAGAGAATGGAATTTATGAATAAATTAATTATAGCATTGATATTGTTATTCTTTTTCTTGGGTCAATCGGTTAGAGGTCAGGAAGATAACATAAAGGTAAGTCTGATGACTTGTGCTCCCGGTACGGAAATATATGCTTTGTTCGGGCATACTGCATTGCGCTATGAGGATAAGGCACGTGGAGAGGACTGGGTGTTTAATTATGGTATGTTCAGCTTTAATGCTCCCCATTTTATCTATCGTTTTGTCAAAGGAGAAACTGATTATGAATTGGGCGTAACCCGTTATCCTTATTTTGAAGGCAGTTATGCTATGCGTGGTTCCTCGGTTTATCAGCAGACATTGAATTTGACTATTTCGGAAAAACAGGAACTCAGAAGATTGCTGGAAGAGAATTATCTGCCGGAGAATAGGGTTTACCGTTATAACTTTTTCTATGATAATTGCACTACCCGTGCGCGTGATGTAATAGAAAGGTGTATTGAAGGGAAGGTTGTTTATTCTGAAGGAAAGGAGGGGCTCTCTTTTCGGGATATTGTCCATCAATATACTAAAGGACACAAATGGGATGAGCTGGGCATTGATATGTGTTTGGGCAGTGAAGCTGATAAGCCTATTGATGCGCGTAAGCAGATGTTCGCCCCTTTTTATTTGCTGGAAGCGGCAAAAAAAGCGACTATAGTAGTAGGTGACAGCGTGCGTCCTTTGATTCTGCATGAAAAAAAGGTGGTGGATGCAGAACCGGAGAATGTTGGTGACGGTTTTCCATTGTCACCCCTGGCGTGTGTCTTTATTTTAATAGGAATTACTTGTTTTGTAGGATGGTTGCAGTTTAAAACCAGGAAAATAATCTGGATTTGGGATTTGCTTCTTTTTGGTGTACAAGGGTTAGCGGGGTGTGTCATTACTTTCCTGGTCCTTTTTTCTACTCATCCTACGGTAGGGTCCAATTGGCTTATCCTTTTATTGAATCCTATCCCTTTACTTTACCTTCCGGTCATGGTTTGTCGAGCTATAAAAGGTAAAAAAGACCTCTATCATACAATAAATGTAGTGTATTTAACACTTTTTATAATGATAATGCCGTTTGTACAGCAAAAATTCAATGTAACGGTATTACCTTTGGCACTGTGTTTGTTGATATGTTCTGCAAACCACGTTTTATTATATTACAGACAAAACAATAAATGAAAGGACGCATCTTAACTTCTCTTTTGACTGTTATCGCATTAACAGGGTTGCAGGCACAGAACATTCCTGCGGTTCCCAGGTTGGTGGTCGGATTGACTATTGACCAGTTGCGGACTGATTATATAGAGGCTTTTTCGGCTTTATACGGTGAACGTGGTTTCAAGCGGTTGTGGAGAGAAGGACGGATTTATCGGAATGCCGAATATGACTTTATTAATGTGGATAAGTCATCAGCTGTAGCGGCCATTTATTCTGGCACTACACCTTATACCAACGGAATCGTGGGGGATAACTGGATGGACCGCAGTACTCTGCGAGTCCTTAATTGTGTGGACGATGCTGATTTTATGGGTATTTACACTTCAGAGTCCACTTCTCCGCAGAAAATGAAGGTGTCGACTTTGACAGATGAGTTGGTAATAGCCACACAAGGAATAGCTGAAGTTTATTCTATCGCTCCTACACGTGAAATGGCGGTGTTGGCTGCCGGTCATGCTTCGAAAGGTGCATTCTGGTTGAATGATGAAACAGGAAAATGGAGTGGCAGTACATATTATGGTACATTTCCTGCATGGGTGACTACTTATAATGACCGTGAAGGATTGGATTTCCGTATCGGCAATATGTCGTGGGAGCCTTATTTGCCTGTGACTGTCTATAAATATTTGACTAGCGAGAACAAACAAGTTACGTTCAAGCATAATTTCGATGACGAGCGGAAAAATAAATACCGTAAATTGAAAACAAGCCCTTATGCTAATGATGAGGTAAACCGTTTGGTTAATGCTTGTTTTAGTAATACTTCCATTGGAAAGGATGCTGTTCCGGACTTTTTGTCACTGGCATATTATGCCGGGAATTATGATCATAAGGCTCCTGCAGAACTCCCGATGGAAATGCAGGATACCTATGTACGTCTGGACAACAGTATTGCTGAATTATTGGAATTGATAGACCGGAAGGTTGGTTTGAACAATACTTTATTCTTTATAACCTCTACAGGATATGCTGACGCTGATCCTGTTGATTCTCCTCAATATAAAATACCGGGTGGAGAATTCCATATTGAACGTTGTTCTGCTCTGTTGAACCTTTATTTGGCAGCTATTTACGGTGAAGGACAATGGGTGGAGGCGCATTTTGAGCAGCAAATATACTTGAATCATAAGCTGATAGAGCAGAAACAACTGAATATATCCGAGATATTAAATCGTGCGGCAGAATTCTTGGTACAGTTCAGCGGAGTGAAAGATGTGTATTCTTCACAACGTTTGCAATTGGGAGCGTGGACTCCTACCATTGATAAAATTAAGAATTACTATAACCCGATATGTTCCGGAGATTTATGGATAGAAGTCTTACCAGGCTGGACTGTATTCCGTGAACATTCGCTTGATACGCAGGTGCAACGCTATTCATATGCGTCGGCTCCATTGATTTTCATTGGGAACGGAATGAAACCGGAAATAATCCATGCGCCTATAAAAATAGGCAATATAGCACCCACCGTAGCCCATTACATGCGTATTCGTGCTCCTAATGCAGCCGTTCTGGCACCAATGACAGACATCAGAAAATAATATTAAGGAGAGAAGTGCAAATAAATCAGCATTTTATTGTAACTTTGCACTTTCAAAAGTAATCAAATTAGAAAATAATAAAAACAAAAAATACAATGGGATTTAATGAATTTATTGGCAAATTGTTTGGAAATAAGGCCACTCGTGACATGAAAGAAATCAAGCCATGGGTTGATAAAATAAAGGCTGTTTATCCGGAAATTGCCAAATTGAGCAATGACGAGCTTCGTGCAAAAACAGTAGAATTAAAGAAGTACATTTCTGATTCGGCTGCTGAGGAACAAAAGAAGATAGAAGAATTGAAAGGTACTATCGAAACTACAGAACTGGAAGATCGTGAGGGCATCTTCGCGCAGATAGACAAACTGGAAAAAGAAGTGCTGGAAAAATATGAAAAAGCACTGGATGATGTACTTCCGCAGGCTTTTGCCATTGTAAAAGACACTGCACGCCGTTTTTCTGAAAATCCGGAATTGGTTGTAACCGCTACCGATTTTGACCGTGAACTGGCTGCTCAGGGAAAAGATTTTGTGCGTATTGAGGGCGATAAGGCGATTTGGCAGAACCATTGGATTGCTGGTGGTAATGACATGGTATGGAGCATGGTGCATTACGATGTGCAGTTATTCGGTGGTGTAGTGTTACATAAAGGCAAGATTGCCGAAATGGCTACTGGTGAAGGTAAGACGTTGGTAGCCACTTTGCCTGTGTTTTTGAATGCACTGACCGGTAATGGCGTACATGTAGTTACTGTTAATGATTACTTGTCAAAACGTGACTCGGAATGGATGGGGCCATTGTATCAGTTCCATGGATTGAGTGTGGACTGTATTGATAAACACCAGCCCAATTCTGATGCACGCCGCAGAGCTTATATGGCCGATATCACTTTCGGTACGAATAATGAATTCGGTTTCGATTACTTGCGTGACAATATGGCTGTCAGTCCAAAAGACTTGGTGCAGCGTAAACATAATTATGCTATTGTCGATGAGGTGGACTCTGTATTGATTGACGATGCTCGTACTCCGTTGATTATTTCTGGTCCTGTTCCTAAAGGTGAGGATCAGTTGTTTGAGCAACTCCGTCCTTTGGTAGAGCGTCTGTTTGAAGCTCAGAAAAAGTTGGCTACCCAATATTTGGCCGATGCCAAACGCTTGATTGCATCGGATGACAAGAAAGATCAGGAAGAGGGATTTTTGGCATTGTTCCGTAGTCATAAGGCACTGCCCAAAAATAAGCCGTTAATCAAGTTCCTAAGTGAACAAGGTATTAAGGCAGGTATGCTGAAGACAGAGGAAATTTATATGGAACAGAATAACAAGCGTATGCCTGAGGCCACTGATCCATTGTATTTCGTAATTGATGAAAAGCAAAACAGCGTAGATTTGACCGATAAAGGTATCGACCTGATTACAGGAAATGCGGCAGATCCTACTTTATTCGTTTTGCCTGATATTACTTCCCAATTGTCTGCTTTGGAAAATGAGACAGATTTGACAGAAGAAGAAAAACTGGCCAAGAAAGATGAACTGATGACAAATTACGCTATCAAGTCTGAACGCGTACACACTATCAACCAGTTGCTGAAGGCTTATGCCATGTTCGAAAAGGATGACGAATATGTTGTAATCGACGGACAGGTTAAGATTGTTGACGAACAGACAGGACGTATTATGGAAGGCCGTCGTTATTCTGACGGTTTGCATCAGGCTATTGAGGCCAAAGAAGGCGTGAAGGTGGAAGCTGCTACCCAGACCTTTGCTACCATCACTTTACAGAACTATTTCCGTATGTATCATAAATTGTCGGGTATGACCGGTACAGCGGAAACGGAAGCGGGAGAACTTTGGGATATTTATAAATTGGATGTCGTTGTTATTCCGACGAATCGTCCTATTGCCCGTAAAGATATGAATGATCGCGTTTATAAGACAAAACGTGAGAAGTATAAAGCTGTCATCGAAGAGATTGAAGAAATGGTAAAAGAAGGACGTCCTGTTCTGGTAGGTACCACTTCGGTGGAAATCTCTGAAATGTTGAGCAAAATGCTTGCAATGCGCAAGATTGAGCATAATGTGTTGAATGCGAAACTGCATCAAAGAGAGGCGGATATTGTGGCACAGGCAGGTCAGAAGAGTATCGTGACTATTGCTACCAACATGGCAGGTCGTGGTACCGACATTAAGCTGAGTCCGGAAGTGAAAGCTGCGGGCGGTTTGGCTATTATCGGTACGGAACGTCATGAAAGTCGCCGCGTGGACCGTCAGTTGCGTGGTCGTGCCGGTCGTCAAGGGGATCCGGGTTCATCTGTGTTCTTTGTATCATTGGAAGATGATTTGATGCGTTTGTTCTCTTCAGATCGTATTGCCAGTGTAATGGATAAACTTGGCTTCAAAGAAGGTGAGATGATTGAGCACAAGATGATTTCAAATTCCATTGAACGTGCTCAGAAGAAAGTGGAAGAAAATAACTTTGGTATTCGTAAACGCTTGCTGGAATATGATGATGTGATGAACAAACAGCGTGTGGCTGTTTATACCAAACGTCGTCATGCCTTGATGGGTGAGCGTATCGGTATGGATATCGTGAATATGATTTGGGATCGTTGCGCTTATGCTGTAGAATTGGGCGACTTTGATAATGTGAAGATGGAAATATTGCAGACATTGGCAATGGAAGTACCATTCACAGAAGAGGAGTACAACAAGATGAGAAAAGAAGATCTTGCTGAGAAAACCTTTGAAGCGGCAATGAACAACTTCAAGCGCAAGACAGACCGTATGGCCCAGATTGCCAATCCCGTTATCAAACAGGTATATGAGATGCAAGGACATATGTACGAAAACATCATGATTCCTATTACGGATGGCAAACGCTTGTATAATATCTCTGTCAACTTGAAGGCGGCTTATGAAACAGAAGGCAAGGAGATTGTGAAGTCATTTGAGAAGGCGATTCTGCTTCATACTATTGATGATGCATGGAAAGAAAACCTGCGTGAACTGGATGAACTGAAACATTCTGTACAGAATGCTAGCTATGAGCAGAAAGATCCGCTGCTGATCTTTAAGTTGGAATCTGTCAATTTGTTTGACAACATGGTAAATAAGATCAATAACAATACCATTTCTGTATTGATGCGTGGACAAATCCCGGTTCAAGAACCGGAACAAGTTCGTGAAGCTGCTCCCGAACCGCAGGCTCCTCGTCAACAGTATAGAGAGGAAAAGCAGGATTTAAGTGATCCTCACCAGCAAGCTGCTGCCGAACATGACACCCGCGAGGTAAAGCGTGAGCCGGTTCGTGCGGAAAAGACAGTGGGTCGTAACGATCCTTGTCCTTGCGGAAGCGGTAAGAAATATAAGAACTGTCACGGGCAAAATGCGTGATAAATAACGATTATTATAGAAACGTTCGGGTAGAATTTACTACCCGGACGTTTTTTTTATTCCTTTTAACTTACTTCTTACATAAATAAGCGTATTTTTGTTCCCTAAGAAAAAATGATAATATGAAAAGATCCGCCTCATTAATAATTCTAGTTGCCGGGACACTTTTTGCTTCCTGCAGCAGTTTGCAGACCATATCTTTTGACCAGTTACAGGCAGCCGATGTCAGTTTTCCGGATGCTGTGAGAAAAGTGGCTGTGATAAACAATATGCCTGTACTGAAAACTAAAGATAATCATGAAATACTGAGCAGTGAGTTGGAAGGCGATGGTAAAGTGGCATCCGAAGCTTTGGCAGAGAATATTGCCAATGTGAATTATTTCGATCAGGTCATTATCTGTGATTCTGTATTCCGGGCACAGGATAAAGTGCCACGGGTTAATGTCATTCTGACTAAAGAGGAAGTACGGAAACTGAGCGAGGACTTGGGAGTGGATATGATATTGTCTTTTGATCGTATTCATATTCAGACTAAGCCCGGCGTACTGTTCTATCCGGATTTTCCTATGCCTATAGATGCTGTAGATGGAATTATATCTCCGATTGTTAGAGTATATATTCCCAATCGTGATAAACCTTTGTTTGTAGTTGCCAAGCAAGATACCATTTCCTGGGAAATAGAACCAGCTCTTTCTGACCGGAAGATAGTAAAAGAAGCTTCGGAATATGCCGCTTCTATTCCAGTAGAACATCTGTTGCCACATTGGGATGAGGTGGCTCGTTTTTATTACGATGGCGGGAATATTGAAATGCGCGATGCCGGTGTATATCTTCGTGAGAACAATTGGGATGAAGCGTATAGTCAGTGGAAGATAGCCTATGAGAAGAGAAAAGGCCAGCAAAAGATGAAAGCGGCTTTTAATATTGCACTATATTATGAAATAAAGGATAATGTAGAACAGGCCAAGGAATGGTTGGGTAAAGCGAAGAATTTGGTGAAATCAGGCAGCAGGGATGAACAATTGATAGCCTTTTATTCATTGGAGTTAGAGAAAAGAGAGAGTAAGCTATCCCAATTGAGAATACAAATGAAACGTTTTGATGATAATTTTTAGAGAATAAGTGTTGAGAGAAAGATTTTTTTTGTACTTTTGGATATAAATAATATATAAAATTGATTTTGGTATGAAACTCAGTGCACAGTCACATGCTTCTATTGCGTCTTCGCTTCGGGAAGCGGTTGATAAATATATAGCGGATGGAGAGAGAACGGTAGTCACCGATATCCATTTGCAGCCTAAGCAGGACAGTGGTGAATTAGTTATTTTTAATGATGATGACGAAGAATTGTCACGTACCATAATTGAAGAGTGGGTGGATTATAGTGAAGATGATTTTTATACAATAGTAGAGCGTATACTTCGTGGGGAGATCAACGCATTGAAAGATACGGGAGTTTTGGATAAGTTAGCTATAATGAAGCCTTATTCTTTTGTTTTGGTTGATGAGGATAGGGAAACTGTAACCGAACTTTTATTGATAGATGATGAAGACACTTTATTGCTGAATGATGAACTTTTAAAGGGTTTGGATGAAGAATTGGATGCATTTTTAAAAGACTTGCTTGAAAAATAGATAAAATAATAGGAGCATCGGGATAGTAAAGTTTCCGATGCTTTTTTATATCATAGGTGAGGAAAATGTTTTTTCAAGAGTGGCGTTTAAAATATTGTTTTCTCATCCATCGGTCAAAAACCATGAATAAGGGTATAGTTATGATGAATAGCAGATAAATGAGAGGAATTTGTATTTTTAAAACATGACTGCCAGCAAGAAATGCATGATACATAGTTTCCTTAATGTGCTTTCCAAAATAAATATACAGACCGATGCTGCCGCTTATTATTAAGAATAGAGAAGCAGCAATAGTAGCTAGTAACATCTTTCTCTCCTGTTTCTTTTCACGTAAGAGTATAGCTTCCTCTACTTTCTGCATGGTGCGGAAAGTAAAATTGGAGGTCAGCCGGAATTGGGGCTGTTCTTTTACAGCCTTCATTAATCCTTTATCTTTTTGTTTCTCGTTCATTCTGCTTCTGTTATGAGTATATATAATTTTTTTCTTATTCGATGCAATTTTACTTTTGCATTGCTTTCCGTCAGTCCCAGGATAAGAGCGATTTCACCGATAGTTTTCTCTTCATTATAAAATAGGGAAATCAAGGCGCGTTCTTCTGCATCCAGTTTCTTGATGGCCTTATTGAGCTTTCCTACCCGTTCCCCGCTTTCATCATTCAGGGCATCGTCTATTTGCTGGTCGGATATATTCATTAACATGGCACTGTCCATAACAATTAACTCTTGTTTTCTTTTTCTGGTTGCCGATATGGCGGTGTTATATGCAATGCGGTATATCCATGTAGAGAAACTACTCTCTGCTTTAAACGACGAAAGATGTTCAAAGGCTTTCAAGAACGTATCCTGGGTCAACTCTTCCGCATCCTCCTGATTCTCCACGATGCGTATAATCAAGATAAATACTTGCTGACTGTATTTATCCAAGAAGTATTCGTAGAGAGAAGTTTCTCCTTTTAATATCCTATGAATAATATGTGTTTCGTCGTTTTCCATTTTGTCTATTAGACGCAGGGCTGGGAGAGAGGTTACATAAAAAGAGAAAATATTTTTTTCTTTCTCAAAAGTGTAACCTCTTTGGCTACGCAGCGTCTAATGAATACAAAGGAACAAAATTAATAACTTAAATACGAATAAATTATGGGTTACATTACCGGTTGGATTGTTGTAGGTATCATTACATTAGGAATCTACAAATTATTTGAACTTTTTGTTGGTAAGAAAGAGCGTCTTACTATGATAGAAAAATTGGGAGACAAGTTAGATCCTTCCATGTTGGGGAACAGGCTTAGCCTGCCTCTTCCTGTAGGAACTCCTTTCATGTCATCTTCCCCGATTTCTTTCTCGGCCTTGAAATTTGGCTGTTTGTTGCTGGGTATGGGACTAGGCTTGTTGACTGGTTATATTATTTGTGCAACCACGGTTCCCGATTATTTCACAGAGCGTAATTGGCGCATGAGCGAGTTAACTTCATTGATTTATGGTGCAAATGTCTTGCTTTTTGGTGGTTTGGGCTTGGTAGTTGCTTTTATAGTAGAATTGAAAATTTCTCAGAAAAACAGGAAAGATCATACCCGTTGAATAATGAAAGACAATTAGAAAAAAGAAAGAGATGTGTCAAAATTTGAAGTAATTATCAAAACTATCCGAGCTTTGCAGCAAGACAATAGCAGAATTACTTTTGACACATCTCTTTATTAAAAAAGAAGTGATGACCGCTTTACATAGAATGTTGCAATCTCTGTAAAGCGGTATATTTTTTTATTTTTTCAGAGCAGCAATACTTTCTTTTAAAGAAGCTATTTTGCTTTCTGCATCAGCCTGTTTCTTACGTTCCATATCAATAACGTTGGCTGGTGCTTTGCTGACAAATTTTTCATTGCTTAATTTTTTCAATACACTTTGCAAAAAGCCTTCCTGATATTTTAAATCAGCCTCCAGTTTTGCCAGTTCTTCTTCTGTGTTGATTAAATTGCCCAATGGTATGGCATATTCAGTGGTACCTACCATAAATGAGCCGGAGCCGTCAGCTTTATTCTCTACGGCTTCGATAGAAGAGAGGTTACACAATTTAGTAATAACAGGATTGAATGTAGCTACTGGATTTACACCTACTACTTGCAACTCCAAAGTTTCTTTCTGTGCAATGTTTTTCTGTAAACGAATAGTACGGATACCACCGATTACTTCTTTCACTACTTCAAATTCTTTGACGATAATCTCATTACAAGCAGTCGGAATGTTCAATTGCTGGACCATCAGGCTTTCCCCTTCTTTGCGGTCATATATATGTTGCCATAACTCTTCGGTAATGAAAGGCATGAACGGATGCAGCAACTTCAGCAAGTTATCAAAGAAGCCTAAAGTTTTTTCATAGGTCGCTTTGTCAATGGGTTGTCCGTATGTCGGCTTGATCATTTCCAGATACCAGCTTGAGAATTCGTCCCAGAATAATTTGTATACAGCCATCAGTGCTTCGCTCAAACGATATTTGCCGAATAAGTCAGCTACTTCTGCAGCTGTTTTTGCCAACATGGATTCAAACCATTCAGTGGCCAGTCTTGCATATTCGGGCTGTGCAATATCGGCAACTTCCCAACCTTTCACCAAGCGGAATGCATTCCATATTTTGTTATTGAAGTTACGTCCTTGTTCACATAACGCATCATCAAATAAAATATCGTTTCCTGCGGGAGCGGCAAGCATCATACCCATTCGCACGCCATCGGCACCATACTTGTCAATTAGTTCCAACGGGTCGGGTGAATTACCCAAAGACTTTGACATCTTACGTCCCAGTTTGTCGCGTACGATGCCTGTGAAATAAACGTTTTTGAACGGCATATCACCTTTATATTCATATCCTGCCATAATCATTCGTGCCACCCAGAAGAAAATGATATCCGGTCCTGTAACCAAGTCACTAGTAGGATAATAGTAGTTTATTTCTTCATTATTAGGATTATTGATACCGTTAAATAAAGAAATGGGCCACAGCCATGAAGAGAACCAAGTGTCCAGACAGTCATCGTCTTGACGTAAATCTTCCATTTTCAGATTGGTATTACCGGTTTTTTCTTGTGCCAACTTCAAAGCTTCTTCCGCTGTTTCGGCTACTACATAACCGCCTTCGGGCAGAAAGTATGCCGGAATGCGATGTCCCCACCAAAGCTGGCGGCTGATACACCAGTCTTTGATATTTTCCAGCCAGTTTTTGTAGGTGTTCTTGTATTTGGCAGGATAGAATTTCAGTTCATCATTCATTACAGGAGGCAATGCCATGTCTGCAAAATGTTGCATCTTCAAGAACCACTGCATGGACAGTTTCGGTTCGATGGCTACATTGGTACGTTCCGAGAAACCTACCTTATTAGTATAAGCTTCTACCTTTTCCAGCAATCCGGCAGCTTGCAAGTCTTGTTCAATCTGTTTACGTACATCAAAACGGTCCATACCTACATACAGTCCGGCAGCTTCGCTCAGTGTTCCGTTATCATTGAAGATATCAATGCTGGGCAAGTTATATTTTTCGCCAAGCATATAGTCATTCACATCATGGGCGGGTGTTACTTTCAGACATCCTGTACCAAATTCAATGTCTACGTAGTCGTCTTCGATAACCGGAATGATACGGTTTACCAGTGGTACAATTACCTTTTTGCCTTTCAGCCATTGGTTTTTCGGGTCATTGGGATTGATACACATGGCAGTATCTCCCATAATTGTTTCGGGACGAGTGGTAGCAACTACCGCATAGCGTCCTTCAGCATCACCTTCTACTTTGTAACGGAGATAATACAGTTTGCTGTGTTCTTCCTTATAAATAACTTCTTCATCACTGAGAGCTGTCAGTGCTTTTGGGTCCCAGTTTACCATGCGTACACCGCGATAGATCAAACCTTTGTTGTAAAGGTCTACGAATACTTTGATGACACTTTCGCTACGTTCTTCGTCCATGGTGAATGCTGTACGGTCCCAATCGCAGGATGCACCTAGTTTGCGCAGCTGTTTCAGGATAATACCTCCATGTTCTTCTGTCCACGCCCAGGCATGTTTCAGGAATTCGTCACGGCTAAGGTCAGTTTTCTTTATACCTTGTCCGGCCAGTTTGTTCACCACTTTGGCTTCTGTGGCAATGGAAGCATGGTCGGTTCCCGGCACCCAGCAGGCATTCTTGCCTTCCATGCGGGCACGGCGTACTAATATATCCTGAATGGTATTGTTTAGCATGTGTCCCATATGGAGTACTCCGGTTACGTTGGGTGGTGGAATGACGACTGTGTAAGGTTCACGTCCGTCGGGTTTTGAACTAAAGAGTTTGTTGTCCAGCCAATACTGATACCATTTTCCTTCCACGTCAGCGGGATTGTACTTACTTGCTAATTCCATTTTATATTTTATTTATTTAATTGATTATCGCATAATTGAGTGCAAAATTAATAAAAGTCGTTGGATTATTATGTACTTTTGCACTACAAAATGATATTAATAAACTGATTATGCATACAAGAAAAGAACAAATGGAAGCATTTGGCCGCTTCCTCGATATTTTAGACGAGTTGCGAGAGAAGTGTCCTTGGGATCGGAAACAGACGAATGAAAGTCTGCGTCCTAATACGATTGAAGAAACTTACGAACTTTGTGATGCTTTGATGAAGGATGACAAGAAGGATATCTGTAAAGAGTTGGGTGATGTGTTGTTGCATGTGGCCTTTTATGCAAAGATAGGTAGTGAAACAGGAGATTTTGATATCAAGGATGTGTGTGACTGTCTTTGTGAGAAGCTGATTTTCCGTCATCCTCATGTTTTTGGCGAAGTGAAAGCCGAGACTGCCGAGAAGGTGACTGAAAATTGGGAACAGTTGAAGATGAAGGAAAAGGATGGTAACAAAATGGTTTTGAGTGGAGTACCTTCTGCTTTACCTTCGCTAATCAAGGCATACCGCATTCAGGATAAGGCCCGCAACGTGGGATTTGATTGGGAGGAGCGTTCGCAGGTTTGGACTAAAGTAAAAGAGGAGATCGGCGAGTTTGAAGCTGAGGTGGAGAACATGGATAAGGAGAAGGCGGAAGCGGAATTCGGTGATGTAATGTTCAGTCTTATAAACGCGGCCCGCCTTTACAAGATTAATCCGGATAATGCATTGGAACTCACTAACCAGAAGTTTATCCGTCGTTTCAATTACTTAGAGGAACACACCATCAAACAGGGAAAGAACTTGAAGAATATGACTTTGGAAGAAATGGATGCTATATGGAATGAGGCTAAAAAGGAAGAAAAATAGTAGGGTTGGAATTGTTTTTTATGATGTGTGCTATTTTTGTCTTGCTTGTTTTTCTGTTTTAATCAATAAAGGGTATTGTATTTATTCTAGGTAATTTAATGTATGGTGATATCAAATTGTGTTCTATAAGAATGAGGGGCTGTCTTTTTTATGACAGCTCCCCATTCTTTATGAAATAAGTTTTATATGAATTTTATTCTACCCATTCTTTGATGGCTTGTGAAGGATCAGGATTTAAAACAGCACCTTTGTTGAATACATTTTCATAAAGACTGATAAAGATATTCATCCAGGGCGCACAGTAGCCTTCTATTGAATTAAATCGATATCCGATAGGAGCATTAGTACCCGGATAACCACGAACAACTTGTAACTCTAACCGTTTGTAATCCCAAAAGATGATCCCTTCACCCCAGAATTCAATACGTTTCTGTTCAACAACCTTCTTTTGAAACTCTTTTAGATCATTTGCTTTACATGTATAGCTACCCACAGAAGTATTATAACGAAATGTATTTACGAAATCTTCTAATTTAGAAATACCGGCTGCTAATCCTTGGCTCATTCCTATTGCTTCGGCTTCGATTAAATACATTTCCTCTATACGCATTAACGGATAGTCAACGGCAGCTCCGATTGTATAATCGTTCATTTCTCCATTTTTAGGTCGGAATTTGATACCTGTATATGGAGGCATATCAGCGAAATCATCATCGGTCAACAAAGTTCTATATTTAGTTCCGGGAGCTTTGTGTGCATCTTCAGGAGCAATCCAAGTTGTTTTTCGCCAGTCTGCATTTGGTATTTGATCGAACAATTTTTTGCCGATAAGCTTGTATCCTTGCCATTTTCGGTTACCGTAACCGAAAGTTTGTTCAGGACACATGCTTCCGGCAAAGTTGAGCCAATAGCTATGTACATCCTCGGTAGTCATGATGGATCCCCATACCCATGAATTGGTTAGTACACTGTTGAAGCCGGTAGTATAGCTGTCTCCACCAAACCATTCCTTTTCGGTCAGAGGCATTGCTCCGCTTTCGTTAATGACTTTGCGTGCGTATTCGGCTGCTTTAGTGAAACAAGTTTCTTTTGATGCAATGTTTAAATCTGTATTGTTGTTTAGGGTGTTGAGATCTTCAGGGTAAAGTTCGAAACGAGATCCCATTTCCAGCCACATACGTGCCATCAGACCATGGACAACCGGGGTACAGGGCAAGTTTTTGGTTGGGCGTTGATAATCACTCAAAAGCTCCTCAGCTGAGGCTAGGTCATCTAATATGAATTTGTATACGGCATAGAAGGGAGCACGTGGATTATTACGCCCTTCTTCTTCTGTGGTTTCAGCGGTAATAATAGGTACGGTTATGCCATATAAATTTTTACTGGCTGCTTCTGCATCTAATTTCTCTACTCCTGTTTTTTTATATTCATACATTCGGACTAAGTCCATGTATATCATGGCTCTATAAGATAGGCATATACCTTTATAATACTTGTTTTCGGGTGCATCATCTGCTTTTTCTAAAGCACTCAGTGCATTATTTACATTATTCAGAAACTTGTAGTTATAATACCAAATGGTATTGACAACATCGGCATCACCCAAATCATTACATACTCCATAAGTATCAAAAAAGTCAAATTTGGGTTCGTGGCAGAAGAAGTCTTCGCATGCACTTTCTCTGATTAAATTATATCCACTATATCCAAAATCATGATAAAATTGTGGACCGTAACTTCTAAATGCATTAATAAATGCGACTACTGAATTTACCATTGCGCTGATAGCTTGGTCAGATTTTCCTATTTGGTCTATGGTAGCTGTGCTACTTTCTGGAAATACCTCTTCGATACAACTGTTTAAGCTTAATGCTGATGACAGACATGCAGCAATCATTAGTTTGGTAATATATTTCTTTTTCATATTCTTGATTGTTTATGTGTTGATTAGAATTGTAAACTTAGACCGGCAGAGAATGCGCGTACGGCTGAATATTCTCCGGATGAATCTTTATTTCCGTTCCATGTTACGCGTGAATCGAAACCTTTTCTTTTTGACCAATAATAAACATTGTCACAGGCCACATAAATGCGCAGATTAGTTAGATATAGACTTCTAAGTGTTTTTTTGCTGAAAGTATATCCTAATTGAATGTTTTGAATACTTATGGAAGATGCATTAGTTAGAAACCTGTCGGATGTTTTTACACTGTACAGGTCATTGAATTGCCATTGTGGAATATCACTTTGAGTATTCTCCGGGCTCCATGCTTTATAAATATCTTTGTGAACATTGTATCCTAAATGAGTTGAAGTAGGAGGTGACATTAATGCTTGGTAACCATAGTCGTATGCCTGACCTCCTATACTGTAGTTTATTTGTGTAGAGAAATCAAAACCATAAAATGAAAGAGAGGTATTGATACCACCGTATAGGTCTGGAACAGCGTCACCACATAAGTATAGATCAGCTTGAGAATAGGTTGTTGTTGTTTTCATCTCACCGGTTTGCTTATCTGTATAATACCATTGTGGTTTGCCTTCTTCGGACACACCTGCATATTTTTGAACATAGTTAGTATACATTGGAAGTCCTTCTCCGTAATAATACAGACCGTTTACATAACCGGCATGTCCATCTATAATGTCTGTTTTTTTACTTTCTGCAAGACGGCTGATCTTATTTCTATAATGTGTTGCATTAAAGCCAATATTCCATGTTACGTTTCTAGTCTTGACTGGTATATATTTTAAATCAATTTCAACACCTTTGTTATTCATGTCACCAATATTGTCATAATAGCCTGAGTACCCTAATGATAAAGGTACAGAAAAACGGTTAAGCATATCAGTAGTTCTGCGATTGAAATATTCTATGCTACCACTTAATCTGCCTTTTAATAGTTCGAATTCTATACCTAAATTTATATTTGTATTGGTTTCCCAGGTAATATTTTTATTTCCTTTTCTGGAAAAACCTAATGATAACTCATTATTGCTGTTATTGATATTGTAAGTATCTACATATAAGAAATCGTCTATTCTGTCATTACCCTGTTGACCTACAGAAAACTTTAGTTTTAATAAATCGAGCCATTTAATGTCATCCAACCATTTTTCTTTGGTAAGAATCCAGGCAGTTCCCACAGAGTAGAAATTACCCCAGCGATTATCCGGGTGAAAGCGGGAAGAGGCATCGCGCCGGTAAGAAAGTTGGAAAAAATATTTGCTGTCATAGTCGTACATACCTCGGAATAAATATCCTTCAGTATTGTATTTACTCTTATAGGATGACTCATCGTTGGTACCACTGATGGCACCGTTTAATTCTTGATTCTGAAAAAAAGAGAACATACTGTTTTTGGCTGCGTATAATTCTTCATAAACGTTATTAAAGCTTTCATGACCTGCCATCAATGAAACGTTATGTAATCCGAAGCTATGATTATAATTTAATATTTGTTGTAGGTTGAGGGTTGTTCGACGCCAATGCTGGACATTGATGCTTCCATTCAAAGAATTTGCTGTTCCATAAAAAGGATTTAAAGCATTTTTGTACCGGCTGTCACGTATCGAAGTGCCTGCATTGAATGTGAATTTGAAGTCTTTCAGGAAATTAATATCTATAAATGCGTCTCCATTCAAAGTATTTGCAGAGGTGTTATATGTATCGAGCTGACTTAATTTTATTCCGTTAGAGTTCGGGTTGATAGGACGGTTTAGAGGACCTTGGTTGGATACTCCGAAATCGTACATGTCACCATTTTTATCCTGCATGATCTTACCATTTGTATCACGTAGGTAAAGTGGATATATGGGAGCTGTATTGAAAGCTTGGCTAAAACCGCCAGCGGCTGAATTCTGTATTGAATGTGTATAACTGATGTTGGCGCCAAATCTCATCCACGGTTTAGCCTGATATGTGGTTTTCAAACGACCGGTGATACGGCTATAATCAGACCCTTCTGCTATACCGTCTTCATCTAAATATCCAAAAGAAGCATAGATTTGTGCTTTATCACTTCCGCCTGAAATATTGACGTTGTATTCTTGGCGTAATGCTGTATGATATACAGCATCGACCCAATTGTCGGGAGTGAGATAATAACCGTTTACTATCCGTCCTAATTTTGCATTAGGATTAAGAAGACCGTTTTTACCAATCAGATATTCTCCTTCAGGATATGAATATACGTTGTAGGATAAACCACCGGTTTGACTGTTGGTTCCTATCATATTAGTATTTGCGCTGACATATGCTTGGTCAGGAGTTTGTCCTTGGGCATTTAAATAATAATTGTATAATGCTTTATAGTGTGCTTGATAATATTCTCCTGGATCTTTTATGTAGTCATATTCTATTTCACCACGGGTATTGGCACTCCATTTAGCGTCTACTGTGATTTTTGCATCGCCTGCTTTGGCTGATTTTGTTGTTATAATTATGACACCGTTAGCACCTCGAGCACCATAAAGAGCTGTGGATGCTGCATCTTTTAGTACAGAAATAGATTCTACATCTGCTGGATTGATGTTATTCCATCCTCCTTCGTATGGCATACCGTCTAATACGATGAGGGGATCTGTTTTTGCGCTCATTGAACTGATGCCACGTATCAGAATGCTTGGAGTTTCTCCAGGCTGCCCATTTGTCATTGTCATTTGTAGGCCTGCCACTTGTCCAGATAAACTTTCTATGACATTAGTAACCGGACGTTTAGTTATTTGTTCTGTATGAATCATTTTTGCAGATCCTGTAAAAGCTGATTTTTTTGCAGTACCATAAGCAACTACCAAAACTTCTTCCATCACTTCTGTTGTTGAAGTCATAACAATTTTCATTTCCGGCTTGATGGTTACTTCTTGGGTTTCCATTCCAATGAAAGAAACAATAATTGTTTTGTTGGTAGGTGAGATGTTTGTAAGTGTGAACTGACCATTGATGTCGGTGATTGTTCCATTGGTTGTTCCTTTTACCAATACGGAAGCTCCGATTACCGGTTCGTTGTTTTCGCTTGAGATAACGGTTCCTTTCACTGTTACCTGTGCTTGTGCATGGCTTATTCCTACGAATAAGCATACGAATAGTAGTAATAGTGTCTTTTTCATAATGTTTGTAATAGATTTGTGAGTTTATGGTTTGTACAAACCTAGGAATAAAATCTAATAAATCAAAATATTTTCGATGGTAAATGTTTAAAAATAAAAGTATATTCTAATCAATGTAATAAAAACTTAAACAAGCAAGAAAATTAACTTGTTTTTATAAAAGAAACATCTTAATCATTTTGTCGTTCCGCTGAACTTTTTAAATACAAAAATCCCCAAATCTAAGTTGATTGATAGATTTGGGGAAAAAGTTGGAAATATCTCTTGTTGCTTTTATTTTTTTTGAGATTGGTGCATAATTTTTAAGATATCACGGTGGAATTTAATCTCTGCACGTTGTAACTTATATATTTTCTTGGGAGATAAGATTTTTTTAAAGCGCTGTAGATATTCCAAATCCAATTTATCGGCTTCAATCCTTGCTTTGACAATACCTTCTATAATTTGTTCGTATTCGGCATCGGTTGTTTTAGGATTTTTGCCTTTGCGTGCTTGCTCCCATGCTTTATCATTTACTGTTTTTTTACGGTCTTGTAATTCGAAGTAGATAGGGAAGAATTTAGTGGCCTCTTCTTGCGTTATTTCTGCTTTTTGCGTGAGATATGCTTCTTGTCTAGCTCTGAATTCTTCTTTGGTGAAACCAGGTTTCTTTTTGTCTTGCGCCTGTAGCGAAATGCTTATATATAAAGTGATAAGCAAGGTTGCCAGTCTTTGTATCATGTGGTTATTATTTAATTATACATATCTGAATTTGCATCTGTCAAGTATTGATAGAGCGTATAATCATCCATCATGGAATGATCTAAAATCGTTTCAATATATTCGTCTGAGAATTGTTCAGTTTCCGCTGCTGTAAAAATAGGAGTGTCTTGTTTAGGGGGACCTACAATAACTCTGACGCTGAACATCAATCCACAAAACATAGCTGCCATATATATCCAAGGCTTGATACGTTGCCAAGTAGTTATTGTTTCTTGCGGAGTAGAAGTTTGTTCCTTCTCCGGCAATTTATTCATCAACTCTTTTGAGAAGTTGTCGAAATAACCTTCGGGTACCATGAATGGATTTTTTGTCCCGCATTTTTTTAATAGTTCATCTTCTTCCTTCATAGTGGTTCTCCTTTCTTTGTTAGATACATTTCTTTTAAAAAGGTTTAAAGGCATTCTTTTAAAAAGTTCTCTATTTTTTTCACTGCATGGTGGTAGGAGGCTTTCAGTGCCCCTATACTTGTTCCTAATATTTCAGACATGTCTTCATATTTCATTTCTTGAAAGTATTTTAAATTGAATACTATACGCTGCTTTTCAGGGAGCGTCAGTAATGCTTTTTGAAATAATATTTGAGTTTCATCTCCATTAAAATATGTATCACTTTCCAGTTTGTTCACCATATCTGCATCAGCGTCGTCTATGGATAATTGGTTGGTGGCACGTTGTTTATTTAAAAAGGTCAAGCATTCATTCAAAGCTATGCGGTAAAGCCAGGTCGACATTTTGGCTTCGGCACGAAAATACTCTAGATTAGTCCATGCTTTGATAAATGTATTCTGTAACAGATCATTGGCATCTTCATGAGAAAGTACCATCCGGCGTATCTGCCAATATAGCTGTTCGCTGTATTCGTTGACAATACATTCGAAGGCTTCTTTTTGTCGTGCCGGGTCCTGTAATAACGCTATTATTTCTTTCTCATTATAAGTGTTCATGTTCCTATTTTTAAATTAGATATCCGGTTTATGTTATGGTTTAATGGATTCTATTGAAATTTTTAATGTTTCCCGTGCAAGTAGAGTGTTAGGAAAAATATCCGATGCTTCCTGTAACAATATGCTTTCATCTTCGTAGCGGGCTGAAAAATGTCCTATAAGAAGTTGTTTTACTTTTGCGGTACGGGCGATTTCTCCAGCTTGCGAAGCAGTTGTGTGAAAGGTTTCTTTCGCACGGGCTTGTTCGCTTTGTGCAAAGGTGGCTTCATGAAATAACAGGTCCACTCCGTATATTTGTTCTATGATACGTGGCAAATAAATAGTATCTGAACAATAGGCATATCGGCGGGGAAGGGCAGAAGGGATAGTCAATTTGTTGTTTGGTACTATTTTTCCGTCCGGTAATGTGTAATCGGCGCCATTCTTTATCCGGTTGAGTTCGTATACGGGGATTTCATAAAAGTCAATCATGTCGCGACGAATATGGGCGGGGGTCTGTTTCTCTGAAAAGAGGAATCCGCATGTTGGTATCCGATGACGTAAGGGAATTGTTTCTATGGTTAGTGAACGGTCATCATAAATTATTTCAGCTTTGCCCGGATCAAAAGTTTGGAAAACGACTTTGTAACTCATACCTTTGCAAAAAAAGTCGAGTTGCGGAGTAAGAAGACGTTCTAATTCTGCGTGACAGTGAATATAGAGTGTGGCTGTCCTTCCCAGCATACCGAAAGTTGATATCAGTCCCATTAGTCCGAAACAATGATCACCGTGCAAATGTGAAATGAATATATGGTTTAGCCGGGTGAATTTCAGTTTTGATTTGCGTAATTGCATCTGTGCTCCTTCGCCGCAGTCTATCATAAATAGTTTTTCACGGATATTTACGACTTGTGATGTCGCAAAATGCCGTGTGGTCGGCAATGCTGACCCGCATCCTAATATATGTACTTCAAATTTCTCCATCGTTACAAAGATACTATCTTTTTTGAATGGAAAATAAAAAATGCCGTAAAAACGGCATTATAGGATTGAACTATTTCTTAAGTTTTATTTTCACAGCATTCATGCCACGTGACCCTTTTTCTAGTTCAAAAGTCACGATGTTATTTTCTATGATATTGTCTATCAGTCCACTAATATGAAAGAAGTATTTCTCTGCATTCTTCAAATCTTTTACAAATCCATATCCTTTGGATACATTGAAGTGTTCTATTCTTCCTTCATGTACTAGTTCTATCGGTTCTTCAGTTCTACGAGGAGTTGAAACTTCAATGGTGGACATATCCACTTCTTGTGGTTTATTATTAGGAGTGGGAGGAGTATCGGTTATCATACCGTTCTCGTCTACATAGGCAATCATATCTTCAAAGGAAGATGTGCCGTTACTTTTTCTTTCTTCTTTTTTTTGCTGTTTTGCTAAACGCTTTTCTTGTTTTTTCTTTTCTAGATCTCGTTTGGTAAATGAAATAGGTTTCGCCATTTGATTCTTTTTAAATTAGTAATATACAGTTCGGCCTGCTACGGGGAAGTGTATGGAATTAATAGTGAGGTAATAAGAAAACGGGGGAGAAGTCGTTATGAAATACTAACTCGAAATTTTATTACTCTATAAAGATACGGTTTTATTACGGATATCCCATAGAATATTTTCCTTTTTAAGAAATAATGGCATAAAAAAAGGATGCATTTATTAAAATGCATCCTTTTGGCTTATCTTAAAGTAAACTGATTACTTCTTTTTGTTTTCCAACTGTTCTTTCAAAGCAGCCAAAGCATCGATATCGCCTAAAGTGGTAGAGGCTGCCTGATTTTGGATAGCAGGAGCTTCTTCTCTCTTAGTTGTTTTCTTTGCATTAGAAGCTGCTTTCTTTTCAGCTCTTTCTTCTGCCTTGGCAGCATCTTCGAAAATGCGGCTGTGAGACAGGATGATTCTCTTGGCATCCTTGTTGAATTCAATTACTTTGAATGACAGTTTTTCATCCAATTGGGCTTGAGAGCCATCTTCTTTTACCAAGTGTTTCGGAGTTGCAAAACCTTCTACACCATAAGGAAGAGCTACAACAGCACCCTTATCCAACATTTCGATGATAGTACCTTCGTGTACAGAACCTACAGTAAATACAGTTTCGAATACATCCCAAGGATTTTCTTCCAACTGTTTGTGACCAAGGCTCAAGCGACGGTTTTCTTTGTCGATTTCCAATACTTGAACTTCGATATCTGCACCGATCTGAGTGAATTCAGAAGGATGTTTTACTTTCTTAGTCCAAGACAGGTCAGAGATGTGGATCAATCCGTCTACACCTTCTTCGATTTCTACGAATACACCGAAGTTAGTGAAGTTACGAACTTTTGCAGTGTGCTTGGAACCTACAGGATACTTTTCTTCGATAGTTTCCCATGGATCTTGTTTCAGCTGTTTGATACCCAAAGACATCTTACGTTCGTCACGGTCAAGTGTCAGGATAACAGCTTCTACTTCGTCACCTACCTTCATGAAGTCCTGAGCAGAACGCAAGTGCTGTGACCAAGACATTTCAGATACGTGGATCAAACCTTCTACGCCCGGAGCGATTTCGATGAATGCACCGTAGTCAGCCATAACGACTACTTTACCTTTCACCTTGTCACCTACCTGCAGGTTAGCATCCAAAGCATCCCATGGGTGCGGAGTCAGTTGTTTCAAACCAAGAGCGATACGTTTCTTTTCGTCATCGAAGTCAAGGATAACAACGTTCAACTTCTGGTCGAGTTCTACAACTTCTTTCGGATCGCTTACACGGCCCCAAGACAGGTCAGTGATGTGAATCAAACCGTCTACGCCGCCAAGGTCGATGAATACACCGTATGATGTGATATTTTTAACAGTACCTTCCAGTACTTGTCCTTTTTCAAGTTTACCGATGATTTCTTTCTTCTGCTGTTCAAGTTCAGCTTCGATAAGAGCTTTGTGAGAAACAACAACGTTTTTGAATTCCTGGTTGATTTTAACCACTTTGAATTCCATTGTCTTACCTACAAATACATCGTAGTCGCGGATAGGTTTCACATCAATTTGAGAACCCGGCAAGAATGCTTCGATACCGAATACGTCCACAATCATACCACCCTTAGTGCGGCACTTGATGTAACCCTTAATAATTTCTTCATTTTCAAGAGCAGCGTTTACGCGGTCCCAAGAACGAGTAGCACGTGCTTTTTTGTGTGACAGAATTAACTGTCCTTTTTTGTCTTCCTGATTTTCAATGTATACTTCTACAGTATCACCTATTTTCAAATCTGGATTGTAACGGAATTCATTTAAAGGAATGATACCGTCTGATTTGTAGCCGATATTGACAACTACTTCGCGTTTGTTCATTGCAATAACAGTACCGTCTACAACCTCGCGGTCGTTTACTTTGTTCAGTGTACCGTCATAAGCTTTTTCAAGATCTTCGTGGCTCATGCTGGTTACAGCTTCGCCGTTTTCATAAGCATCCCAGTTGAAATCTTCAACAGGAGTGATGTTTTTTAAATTTTCCATTAATAAAATTGTTAAAATTCTCAGTTAATTACGTTAGACATTATATTGTTTATCTAATTTCGGGCGCAAAGATACAACAAAATACTGAAACACAAACAAGTTTACTGAAATTTCTTGCTGATTAAAATTTAAATGGGATATAATCGTTGTTTTTAATTTATGTTTGTACATTTGTAGAAATTTAACCTATTAAAATATGGTAGCGTTCATTTTAGTTTGTTTGGTTCTACTTTTAGGTCTTTTATGGGGATGGGAGATAAGAAAGAGGAAAAGTTTGGAACAGGAGTTCGTTAAGAAGAAAAATGAGGTGTGTTCCGTGAAAGAATTTTCGGATACCATATTGTATAATGTGGATGCATATATAATTTTGGTTGATCGGAATTTTTTGGTTGAAAAGACCAATTACTATAATTTGAATAATACTTCTGAAGGACAGGTGCTGCGTAGGGTCGGGGAATTGCTTCGTTGTAAAAATGGATTGGACGCCGGAGCCTGCGGTTCTCATGAGAATTGTAAAGTATGTCCTGTCCGTAACTCCATTGAAAAGTGCTTTCGGGAAAAAGGGCACTTTTCTCCGTTGGAAACTCCGATGAGACTTTATATGTCTGAAAAGATGGATAATTATGTCGATTGTATTGTTTGCGTGTCGGGAACATATTTACAGCTGGATCAGGATGATAAGGTTCTGCTGACAGTTCGTGATGTGACTCGTCAGAAAAAGATTTTGGATGAATTGGAGGAGGCCAGGCGAAATGCGGAATTGGCAGGAGAACAGAAAACAGCTTTTCTGGCAAATATGAGTCATGAGATTCGCACTCCTTTGAATGCTATTGTGGGATTTGCCGGATTATTGGGGACCGCGTCGGATCAAGATCGAATTTCTTATGTAGAGATTATCAAGGGGAACACGAATATGTTATTACAGTTGGTAAATGATATTTTGGATATGTCTAAGATTGAGGCGGGTACTTTGGAATTTATTTATACCGATGTGGATGTTAATCAAATTATGCGTGAGTTGGAAGGTATTTTCAGATTGCGTTTGGAAGAGGCGGATGTTCCTGTACGTATCATTTTTGAACCTAAGCTGCCTGTCTGCTTCATTCATACGGAGAAGAACCGTATTTCACAGGTTATTTCCAATTTCTTGTCTAATGCTTTTAAATATACTGTGCAAGGCAGTATAACCATGGGATATGAGATACGTGAAAATGGTATCTGTTTCTATGTGTCCGATACAGGTACCGGTATTCCGGAAGATAAAGTAAGTCAGGTCTTTGAACGTTTTACAAAGTTGGATGCCAAGCGTCAAGGTACCGGATTGGGGCTTTCTATCAGTCGGACTATAATAAAAAAAATGGGTGGTGAGATTGGTGTTACTTCAAAATATGGTGAAGGTTCTACTTTTTGGTTTGTTCTCCCGGAAAAGCCTTTTGATTTTCTGCCATTACAGTCGGAAGAGAAAGAACAATTTATAGATTTGTCCGAGCCGGAGAGTTGTTTGGAACATAAAACGATTTTAATTGCGGAAGATATGGATGATAATTATTTGTTGTATAAGATTTATTTGGAGAAGAAATACAATCTGATACGAGCTGAAAATGGTGAAGAAGCCATTTCTAAGTTTTTGGAATATAGTCCTGCTGTTATTTTGATGGATATAGGTATGCCTGTGGTGGACGGTTATCAGGCAACGGAAGCAATTCGTCAATTGTCATCCAAAGTACCTATTGTTGCAGTGACTGCTTTTGCATACGATGAAGATAAGCGGAAAGTAATGTCCAGAGGCTTTAACGGTTATTTGTCCAAGCCTCTGAACAAAGAAGCTTTGTTTGATATGCTCCGCCAAATGGGAATTTAATCTTCCAAAGAGTAATCAATGGTGGTTACAACGCGGATGCGTTTGATGTAAGGAGTGTTGGCGTCACGATCCTCAATGCTGAATTGTCCCTGATAGGCTCTTTTTATCTTACCAAGTTCGCTGTCCGAGTCCTTGGCGAATTTAACGGCTGCCGCCCGTGCGTTTTTAGTTGCTTCCTCTATCATTTGAGGCTTGATGTCGTTTAAACCGGTGTAGTCATATTGCACATTGTAACGATAATCTCCACCCGTAATAGCGATACCTTGCTTTAAGAGTTCGCTTTGTTCGCTGATCATCTTTCTCACCAGATCTACTTTAGTTGAAGTAACCGTGATGACAGAGGTCACATTATAGCGGAAGGGAACTGAATTATTATTATAACGTTCGGCTTGCATATCTATAATTTCCGGTGCATTGATACTGATTTCGTTTTCAGTGATTCCTTTCTGTTTCAAAAAGCCGACAATTGCTTGGTTGGTTGCATTTATCTTGTTATATAAGGTCGGGAGGTCATTTCCCAGGTCTTTATACATCAAAGGCCAAGTTACTTTATTGGCCGGCACCTCCATTTCTGCCAGACCTTTCACATTCACTACTCTGTCTTTACCAGAGAAAGTATCCAATCCCTGTTTGATAAAATACCCCATCACCAACATGCCTATAGCAAGGATGACGGCTTCCAGTTTCCAACTTTTCATACTTCAGTTGTTTTTAGTGATACAATTATTTGTTTTGTAAGCGTCCAATGCCTTTTTAACAGAACCCTGTTCTTGCAGTAATTGTTTTGCTTCTGCTTTATTAATATGTAATTCGTCAATCAGCATTTGCACTCCTCGGTCTATTAGTTTTCGATTGCTGAGTTGCATGTTTACCATCCGGTTTCCTTTTACTCTGCCCAGTTTTATCATGACGGTGGTACTTATCATATTCAGTATCATTTTTTGCCCTGTGCCGCTCTTCATGCGCGAACTGCCTGTGATAAATTCCGGACCTACTATCATTTCGATGGGTATATCTGCCACACTCGAGAGGGGAGAGCCCGGATTGCTGCTGATGCTTGCTGTTAATATTCCGTGTTCTCTTGCTTTTTGCAGTGCTCCTATTACATAAGGAGTTGTTCCCGATGCCGCTATGCCTATCAGAATGTCTTTATTTGTGATGTGATGGTCTTGCAGTTCCATCCAGCCTTTTTGACTATCATCTTCAGCATTTTCTACGGGACGTCTCAAAGCCTGTTCGCCACCGGCTATAATACCTATGACACAGGTATCAGGCATACCGAAAGTGGGTGGAATTTCAGAAGCGTCCAATACTCCTAGGCGTCCACTGGTTCCGGCTCCCAAATAGAATATGCGTCCTCCTTGATGCATACGTTCTACTATTTCATTTACTAGTTTTTCAATTTGTGGTATGCAGGCATGAACGGCTGAGGCTACTTTCCGGTCTTCTTCGTTGATACCTTCCAGTAACTCTCTGACGGATTTTTGTTCCAAATCCTCATGTATGGACGGTTGTTCGGTTATTTTTATAAAATTCATACTTCGAAATGATAATCCTTTAATCCTTCCAGTGGACTTTTTAAAACTTTTCCGATGGACACATTCAGTCTTAGAGCTGCTTCTTTTACTTCTTCTTGAAAGAAAAATGCAATAGAACCTGTGAAATGTACAAGAATATCATGATATTCGTATTGCATAACATTACGGGTGAAGAAATCAGTGAAGCAGGAAATTAATAGATTCCGTATCTCTGGTCTGTGCTTGTGGGCGAAAAGAAAAGGAGTCAGACCCGCCAGAAAGCGGTTGGCTAAAGGCTGTCGGTATACTTTATCTAAAATCAGCGCCGGGGTCAAATCGTATTCTTTAAGGAAATCTTGGCAAAGGTCATCGGGAAGTTGGTGTTTCAGTAAATCACCTACCAGACGTTTCCCTAATACGGCTCCGCTACCTTCATCTCCTAAAATATACCCTAACGGAGAAATATTAGCTGTTATTTTTTTCCCGTCATAAAAGCAAGAGTTGGATCCGGTTCCTAAAATACATGCAATTCCTGCCGTTTTACCACATAGGGCGTGGGCGGCACCTAACAAGTCACTTTCGACAAGGATATTCGCTTTGGGGAAGTTCTGCGCCAAAGCTGTTTTCACTATATTCGTCTTTTCGGGAATACATCCTGCACCATAGAAATAAATAGTTGTAAATTCAGTGGTGTCTCCCAACTGGGGAATTAGTGTGGAGGCAATCACTTCTTTTATTTCATCAACTGATTGGTGGAAGGGGTTGATACCTCCTGTTCGAACTGTCCTGCTGTTTGTCTTGGTGTTACCCAGACACCAGTCTGTTTTGGTGGAACCACTGTCTGCTATTACTATCATATCGGATAATAAGATGATTGTTAGTCTTACAAAAATAGTATAAATTTATCCGATATCCATTGTTTTCCGTATTTATTTGTCGGGCTCTTATATTATTTTAGTAACTCTGTTCCTATTACTTATAAGTTAGTGCTTTTTCATATAAACAGACTTTTTTAATAATTGAGCCACAGCTTCATTGCAGCTATCTTTTCTCTGCTTACAGTAATTTTATCTTTAAATGGCGGTTTTACCTGTACTATTATTTTTCCTAAAAAATAGTTTTCTATTTTCTGTATGGCATGTACACTGACCAATGTTTGCCGGTTGGTGCGGAAAAAAATATCGGGGTTTAGTTGTTCGGACAGTTTGTCGAGCGATAAATCTATGATATGCTCTTTCCCTTCTTTTGTGACGGCAAAGGTAATTTTGTTTTCAGAATAGAAATAAGCTATATCTTCTACTTGCAAGGTATACAGCTTTTCGTCTCCTGATATCAGGAAGCGGGTACGGTATTTTTTTTCCGGATTACTTATATTTTTCAGTAGGTTCAGTAATTCATTGGATGGGTTCGATAGGGTGGTATTGCCATATCTGGCAGTTAATCTTTCAAACTTTTCGATGGCTTCGGCCAATCTTTCCCTGTTTATTGGTTTCAGCAGATAGTCTATGCTGTTTACAGTAAAAGCACGTATGGCATATTCGTCGTAAGCGGTGGTAAAAATAATCATACTTTCGGGTTGGGCCTGTTCTATGAAAGCGAAAGAAATGCCGTCGGTCAGTTGGATATCCAGAAAGATTATATCCGGGTGTGGATGCTCCTGGAACCATTTAACAGATCCCTCTATGCTGCCGGGCAATACAACTATATCCCAGTCTGGCCTTAATCCTGACAACATTTTATGTAGCAGGCGTCCTGCAGGAATTTCATCTTCTATAATAGCGGCTTTTATCTTATTCATTCAGTAAAGGTATTTTTACGGTGAAATATTCAGAATCGTCAATAATTGTGATATGCAAGTTGCAAATCAGCAGATAGCGGGCAGATAAGTTCTTCAGTCCCATTCCTGATTTTGCAACATCCTTTTTTAATTTGATCTTGTTTCTTACGGAAAGAGTTTGATCTTTGTCAGAATAATCCAAATGGATGACCATTGGATTTTCCATATTGATGATGTTATGTTTTATCACGTTTTCGATAAGTAACTGTAGGGTTAATGAAGGGATTTTCTTGTTCAATAACGTGGGGGTCATTTTGTTTTCCAGTTGAATGCATTTTCCCAGACGCACTTGATGCAGATAGATATATGAATCCAGAAATTCCAGTTCATCACGTAAAGTGACAAGTCCTTGTTCCTGACTTTTTAGGATATAACGGTAAACATCTGATAGCTTTTGTGTAAAAACTACTGCGTTTTCCGGATTATATTCTATTTCGGATATTAAAGTATTCAAACTATTGAACAGGAAATGTGGATTTAATTGATTTTGTAAAGCCGTGTATTGCGCTTTGATGGAACTTTCTTCCAGCTTGGTTGTTTTTTCATGCAGAATAACCAGCTGCCTGTAAAAAGCGCTCGTGATACTTAAACTCACAATCACAATTTCTACCAACCATATAATCATGATCAAGCGCAGACCCGGACTGCTCAGTACAAATGGGAAAGGCAGTTCCAGCAATACTTTACAGATGGTCAGAGTAGCGTAATTCATGAAGAAAAGAATAGCTGCAATCAAAATGCAGTTGATAATCAGCTTGTTTCTCTTCTTGATAAAGAATAGAGAGCTTTTTTTCAGCCACCGGTTGATGACTATCAGACTGAAGCCTACCAGATTGAATATGAACACCACAGAAATAAATCCCAGAGAGGAGATTAATATTTTCTGATGTTGAGGCGTAAGGTCGGTATATAGTACCAGCGAAAGGTATGAGAAACATGCCAGCCCTGAAAACAGGAAAAAGTTGAAGAATTGATTGTATTTATTTTGCATAGCCATTCCGCTGTTGAAAATGATTTGGGTTATTTTACAAAAATATGAAAAAAAGAGGAAATTCAGAAAAGAATAGAATACTTTCCAAATCTCCTCTTTTATGAGCAAACGCTTAGTATGGATTAAAAACAAACTCCTACACGTACACCCATGCTATTCCTTCCATCTTCAGAATAAGTCAGGATACCGGTTTTATTGGTTGCGTAGCTATAATATACGGCTACATGAAATCCCAGACGTTGATAAGGCACCGGATGAATATCCATTCCCAGTTCGGGTGAAACATAGAATCCCCACGGGCGTTCATACCATTGTACCAGATTGTTGTAAATGGAGTTTTGGGAATACATGGCACCCGATTTGACTCCGAAGTAAGGTTTTACATACCTGTTATCCGGTAACTTGTAGGATACAGATATTCCGAAGGGTAGTTGGAACGCTGATTGTTGCTGGTCTGTTGTCAATGAAGCCGTTGGGGTGAGGGGGATGGTCCGGCGGTCCACATATCGGTGATTGGTATGAAAATTAAGGAAAGCTCCTATAGCCCAATAGGGCGTCAGATCATATTTTCCTTCAAAGTTCATTCCCCACCCGCTGAATTTATCGGCAAAGTTGCTGTTCAACGGCACATTCATCTGCCAGTCTACGTTAAAATGTACATTTTCCCAGGTCTGTGCTTTACTTGTGAAACAAAAGAGAACTAGTAACATTCCGATGAGGATACGTTTGGGAACTCTGTGTTTTAATATTTTCGTTTTCATGATTTTCCGGTTTTATTGTTTGTTTGACAGATAAGGAGATTGTGCAAATGCCTGATTGACGGCATTTAATGTCAACTGCATATTGAAATGGGAGTTTCCGTATAGCAGTCCTGACGCATAGGCATGCCAGATGACAGGTAGTTTGTTCTGGTTGGACTTATCGGCAGGTTGTCTTAAATCAACCATCTCCATAATCAGGGTTCCTGTGTCATAGCTGTAAGTTACCGGATAAGGATAATACCATCCTCCTCCCCAGTAGGGCCCCCAGAATCCGGCATCCCACCAGCCGCCATACCATCCTCCTGTGGTCATTTGTATTCTTTGTTGGGCGTATGACAACTGAATGCCTACATTGGCTTTTTCTTTATCTTCCGTCCGTACATAGCCTTTCTGTTCCATTTCATGGGCCACTGCACTGATAATGTTTTGGGCATTTTCATCTTTCCAATAATTGGCTTTCAGGCTGTTGTCCGGAACCAGAATGCTATCTGGCAGGTAATAGGTGGAAAACTCATTGAAATGTACACTGTTGTCATAATCAGTGTAAACGCTGTAGTCACTATCCAGTTTATTCATATCCGGATCTTTCTCGCACGAAGTAACTATCATGGCAAGCATGAATAGTGGAAATAGTAGCTTCTTCATATTCCTATAATTTTAGTTAAGTAGTTTATAGTGAGCGTCCTTTAAACACATTGGCTTTCTTTAATGGCAATATTTGACCGGATAAAGTCATGTGGCTGGAATTAAAGTTCGGAAGAATATCTACAGTCGCATTGTTGCTTCCATAAGGTATGTCAATGTTTACTTGGGCTGAGATTCCGATTCCCATCACGTTCATACTGACATGAATATTACCTTTTTTGTCGGTTTTTACTTTATAGTTCGAAGCATTACCGTCTACGGTAATACCTCCTAGTCCGTTCGGACCGCTGAAAGGTACATTGAATGCTACTTGCACCACGGCCTTGTCACCGTCCAGTCCTACAAAGTTGGTGTTGGATGAAACGAAAGCGGAGGTTCCGTATTTAAAGTAAACTCTGTCCGCTTCCAGTACAAAGGTTTGGTTGTCTATTGCCTCTTTGGCTTCCTGAAATAACATTTTGTCCAAAGCTTCCTGAGCCGCTTTTTTTTCCTGACGTGTCATTTCCTTTTCTGTTGTTTGTGCCTGTGAGTATTCTACGCAGGTAAACAAGGTTACTAATGTTAATATTACAACTTTTCTCATAATACCTACTTTTTTATTTTATGTTGTTTTCCTATTGAAATCCGGTATAAATATAATAAGCTTTGTCATAAACAGGTAGTAATTTATTACTGAAACGGAAAAACCGGTTGCTGAAGTGTGTTTTGGAGGAGCTGAAATTAAAGGTGTGAAGAGGAATGAATGAGAAAAGAACAGCCCTGGAAATCTGCTTTAACAAAATTTCCGGGGCTTATTTTCTATGAACTATAAAGTGATTAGAAAGACCTTCCTTTAAATATATTTGACTTGTCAAGCGGTAGTATTTCACCGGATAAAGTCAGACGGTTGGAATTGAAGTTGGGGCGTATATCTACGGTGGCATTGTTGCTTCCATAAGGTAATGTTATACTTACCTGAGCAGATATACCTACACCCATTACGCTCATTGTCAGATATATGCTTCCTTTCTTGTCGGTTTTGATCTTGTAACCGGAAACATTGCCGTCTACAGTGACACCTCCTAATCCGTTAGGACCGCTGGCAGGAATGTTGAATGCTACCTGCACGGATGATTTATCACCGTCTACCATTACAAAATTGGTATTAGAAGAAACAAAGGCATTTCTTCCTCTTTTAAATATAACCCGGTCAGCTTCCAGTGTGAACGCTTTATTTTCTATAGCTTGTCTGGCTTCTTCGAACAAGGCTTGTTCCATAGCTTTTTGCGCCTCTTTCTTTTCCTGACGAGTCATTTTTTTTGTTGTTTGTGCTTGTGAGTAGCCTACGCAGCAAAACAAGGTGACGAATACTAATAAAATAATCTTTTTCATATATGTATCTTTTATGTTATTGTTTGGATATGAAACAAATATAATAATTATTTTGTTGAAAGGACTTTATCTTATTTTTTAATTAAAAGCTTCTATGACTTTATATTTTGTACAATGTGTCAAAAAGGGGGAGGACAGTATGGCGAATCTTGGCGCAAAATCCAATGGAACTTGATGCAAGATTGGGTAAACCTTGTAACAAGATATTGCGGAACTTGATACACGTACATAAGTACGTGTTGGCTTATGCTTGCGTACATGTAGCCCGATGCCAACGTATGTTGCAAGCTTACGTTACTGATGTTGTTGAATATGTCTTCATGTTTTTAGAAAACATCAGCACCTTTTTAAAAAAGGTCAGCATGTTTTAAAAAAAGGTCAGCATGTTTCAGCGTACATTACTCCCTCACTAAGCCGATGTCCTTCCTTCTCCATTCATCCTTTCATCTTATTTAAAACACACAGTCAATCAAGCGGTTAAAAATGGAACCGCTTCCCCTCACTCCCGTTTCAACGTAAGCGGAAAGGAGGATGAAAGGACAATGACGGGATGTCCCTTCATCACCGGAACACCCACCGGCAGGGTGTTTTGACGGTAAATGAAAGGAGAAGGGAAAAACGAATTAAAACAAATGCTGAAGTGCGGAGCCTATAATTTCAGAATTTCTAACGGACCCTTCCCAACTGTGCCGCTATGTTTGAGAATGAACTCTGAAAAGAACCATATGTTTTTTGTGTGCGGGCCAGCGTGTACATATCTGCGACACCCTCCCTGATTCCTTCCAGAGAGCCACAATCCGCCTGTCTTTCCGAGGACAGGCTGAAATAAAGGTCGGATCAACCTTTCTTCTTGCCGAACTCCGGATCAATTTTTAGCAGAGCCGTTACTCCGAAGGTGATAACGCAGCATATCATAATCCAGATAAAGAAATGGTTGTATCCCATCTGTTCCTGAAGCCAGCCGGCAGCCATTCCCGGAATCATCATGCCTAATGCCATAAATGCGGTACAAATGGCATAATGTGCTGTTTTATGTTCTCCGTCTGCAAAATAAATAAGGTAGAGCATATAGGCTGTGAAACCGAATCCGTAACCGAATTGCTCTATAAAGATGCAAATATTGATGAGATATAAAGAATCAGGCTGGATATAGCTGAGATAAACATAGACTAAATCGGGTAAGGAAATGGCCCATACCATCGGCCAGAGCCATTGTTTCAAACCGTTACGGGCTACGGCTATTCCTCCTAAAATACCTCCTAGGGTAAGTCCGATGATGCCGACAGTACCTTGTACGAAACCTATTTCTTCGGTTGTCAGCCCCAAACCACCTTTTTCAACGGGGTCTATAAGGAAAGGAATGCACATTTTTGCCAGTTGAGCTTCGGGCAAACGGTAGAGTAACATGAAAAGAATGGCAATGCCTGCCTGCTTTTTTTGAAAGAAACTGGCAAAAGTACCAAAGAACTTTTTGAGCAGATTGGAAGCGGAAACTTCTTTGGAAGTATGATCTGAATCCGGACAGGGAAGAACAAACTTATGATAAATCCATATTCCAAGGAAAAGTCCGGCCAATACAAAAAAGGTGAGGGACCAAGCGTATGGTATATTATCTGTCATTATTTCCAGTCTTCCTGCAAGCATGATAAGTAATCCTTGTCCCGCAATGGTTGCAATACGGTAGAAGGTACTGCGGATTCCTACAAACAGGGCTTGCCGATGCGAGTCCAGTGCCAGCATGTAAAAGCCGTCGGCAGCAATGTCGTGTGTGGCGGAGCTGAATGCCAGTAACCAGAAAACGGCCAAAGTGAGTTGGAAAAAATGCTCTGTGGGGATGGTGAAGGCTATGCCCGCCAGTCCTGCGCCGATTAAAAGTTGCATGGTGATAATCCACCAGCGTTTCGTCTTGATAAGATCAATGAAAGGGCTCCATAGAGGCTTGATAACCCAAGGCAGGTTGAGCCAGCCGGTATAAAAAGCTAACTCGGTATTGCTGATGCCTAATCTTTTATACATTATGACCGAAATGGTCATTACTGCCACATAGGGCAGCCCTTGTGCAAAGTATAGAGTGGGTATCCATGCCCATGGCGAGGTATGCTTGTTTTTCATGGTTCCTTTCATTTTAAAGAGTCCGAATGGAATCCCCGCCCATGTGGGCGGGGCCTGTTAATAAAAACGGCGGATGTCCGCACCTTTATAGTAATGCAATAGAATTTCATCGTAGGTATATCCCCGTTCTCCCATTACGGCAGCCCCGATTTGGCAGAGCCCTACTCCATGTCCCCAGCCGGCGCCGGTCAGCAGAAACCATTCGGGAACGCCGTTTTTCAGTTCTCCCTTATCTATTACAAAGGCTGAGCTGAACAGGTGGGAAGAAGATAGAGTGCGGCGTATTTCCAGTTCCTTTCCGATAGTCAATGTTTTTAGCGAACCTACAATTTTCAGTTTGCAGATACGTCCGGATTTGCCGCGTTGGATAGGAATCAGGTCGATGATGTCCCCATAATCCGATTTTGTATTTTGACGGATCAGTTCGGATAATTCTGCCTGGGAATAACGTACTTTCCAACGATAGAAATCTGTAGTTTCCTGATCGTAGTTGTTCAGAATTTGTGAAATGACTTTTTTATCGTGGGTGTCACAGAACGAAACAGGAGAAGTGCGTATCCAACGCTCTGCCTCTTCTTCTTTGGTCAGATCGGGTAACGGGCGGTTTTCTTCTTCTTCCGCATCACGGATTGTAGACAAGTAGGGATAATTCTTGTCTTCCCAGCAGTATCCGAATTCCTCGCTTGCTCCTCCGCAGCATTTGGAGAAACGGGCATCGCAAATGCCGCGTTCATACATCAGCAATTGTCCGCGGGTGGCTCTTACTGCTTCGGTCACGGCGGCACTGGATGCTTTGGTTATTCCTTGGTAGCGTTGGCAATGGTCATCGGCGCAAACATCGAATATGGTATGATCTTCGCGGTCGTACCAGCGGATGTATTCGGTATCGGTTTTGATAAAGGAGAAAAAGCCTTCGTTTTTGTCACTCAAGGCCTTGCGTTTCTCTATTTGGGCAAACAGCCAGCTGCGTGATACCACGGCATGGGCTTTCAGAAACTCCAAAGAGGAAGTGGCGTTCATCTCCGAGGAGATGACGCTTATCAGATAGTCTTCGGCGGGAAGAATATTGATAGCGGTGATTTTGCCTTCGTCCACCACTAGTTTCAGTGTTCCCATAAAACTTTGGGTTTCTTGCCGTTCCCAGTGGAAATTAATTCCGATGGTTACGTCATATAATGAAAACGAGGCATGTTCGTCTTGTGGAGTGAAGGTCAGTTCGCGGTAAAGATTACCATTCCACAGAATACCTCCTTCGCTGAAGGCTACTTGTTGTTCACCACAGACTGTTTCTCCTTTAGCGAAAAAATTGCCGTTCAGTGAAAAATGAATTTCTTGTGCGTTTACTATTCCTACGCTTATTTCGGGTTCTTTCATTGTTATTCGTCTTGTTTTTGGGCTTGCTGTAATTCCTTCATCTCTTCGTGTTCTCTCTATCTTTTTGCTTTCTCGTCAAAATAACGTCCGGGTATCTTCTCGGCTTCTTCTACTGTTATTCCCACTTCTTTTATGATGGATGCCACTTTTTCTTCTGTTATTTTGTCGAAATCTTCCTGACGGGTGGTGACGATTACGCCAGCCATGTCCAAAGCTCCCGGACTGATGAGCATCTGTTCGCTGCCTTTTGCAAAGTAGCAGTCGGGACGGTGCTTGCTGCGGGGAAAAACCACCGTATAGTATAGATGGCCTTCCTTCCATAACAGCAGGTTGAACTTCGCTTCTTGTCCGTCTTCATCCGGTGGGAAAGCGGCGAGGGCACTGTATAACAGGGAGTCGTCATAATGCGTGTTGCTTGAGAGGATTACCAAAGGACAGGGATAGTCCTTGGTGTTGAGGTAAATTCGGCTACATTCTAGTGGATAATCTTCCTCTTCTTCTAGGTAGGGAAAATACATGCTGCGTATATCGATTGTCTGTGCGTGGGTTATCAGCTGTTGTACGTTCGGGATGATGGGAACATCAGTTTTTCTGACTCCTTGAAGATGGAGATGGTCCGGTGCAGAGGCTCCGCAATGTGCTCCATTATAGAATAGGGCGTAGTCCGGATATTTCTGTACGAATGCACGGACGTCATCGTAACTGAAAATATTCTCATCCATGAGTTGGGGGATGTGATCTTTATGGGCGATAGTGAGGTGATCCGGCAATATGGGATAAGGGTTAACGCATATTCTGTTTGCAGTGATGGTTTCCAGTGCTTTCTGCTCCTTAGGCTGGTTTTCCTTGCACAGGAAACAGGGGCGTGCTTGGATGCTGTCCTTATCCACTTTGGCGGTAGTCGAAACCGCACGCTGTGCATTGCACTGTACCACAAACGTGTAGCCGTTTATGGACAGTTCCTTGGTCTGTACAGTCTGTAATGCCTCGTGGTTGTGGTGTGCCAGTGGCCAGCACGCCAGTTGGCTGTCTATAAATCGCTTGATTTCATTCCGGTTCTTCAGCTCTTCTGTATATTTTTTGCGGATTCCCAGTTCACGGGTGCGCAGGCTGTCTTTGTAGTGATTGTTGGCATTGGTCTGCTCTATGCTCAGGGCGGCATCCGAGTTCCCTTCCCAGCGGCGGCACAGATAGAGTACATCATAGATTCTTCCTATCTTATATTGGCGCGAGAAAATGAGTCCCAGGGCATAATCTTCTCCGTAGCTGACATTGGGCACGCCTGTTTCGCGCAGGATAGGTGTGAAGAATGCGCGCGGAGCCCCCAGACCGTTGATGCGCAATGCGTTATTGTGTCCGTTCTCTTTCGTCCACTCGCTATGGTCTATCACTCCCGGAGCGATGGTGTTCAGCCGGAAGTCCGTCATGCGGTAAGTTCCTATTACCATGGCGCATTGCTCTTTGTAGAACGTGTCTACGATGGTTTGCAGGGTATGGGTGTCGCTGTACAGGTCATCGCTGTCAAGCTGTATGGCGAAGCGTCCGCACCGGGGGTGGTTGATTGCGAGGTCCCAGCATCCCCCTATGCCCAGATCGGTACGTTGGGGCTGAAGGTGGATTACCGCTTTGTTGTCCTTGTATTGACCGATGATTTCTGTGGTTCCGTCTGTCGAGTGATTGTCCACGACGATGATGTTGAATGGAAAGCGTGTTTCTTGTGCGAGTGCCGACCGGATGGCATCGTCAATGGTACGGGCGCGATTGCGCACGGGGATGATGACGGAGGCTTCATATTCGAAATTTCCTTTCTTTACATCCGTTTCCACACATATGGGTTCAAGGAGGGCATTGATAGATTTCAAGTATCGTGTGAATGCTTCTTCCATTTCTATCTGTACCTCTCTGTTACGGGGATTTACGTAGTCGAACTGCTTTTCGCCGGACAGGCGGTTGTCGCTTTCTGTTTCCGTATAAAGATATTCGTTGATATGTACCAGATGAGAATGGAGGGTAAGGAGCAGGCGCAGTTCATAAAGGGCGGCATACTCTCTTTCCTCTGTCATTTGGAGGCTGGCGAGGATGAATTCCGTTCTGTTGAATATCAGTAGCGGACCGAAATCGAAATCATCACGCACACTGCCGGGTTGGTAGTCGTTGACGGGATGTTTCTTCTTTTCTCCGTTTTTCCATTCATGATGGTCGGCATAGACCATGCCGCATTCTCTGTCCTGCAGGAAGTCCGTCATGCGTTCCAGTGCCTTGTAAGCCAGTTCCAAAGCAGAAGTCTTGGTGTAGAGCAATATATAAGGTGTGTCTGCTTTTTCAGCAATCATCTTCATTGTCTTAGAACTGGTTAGTGAATCAACAGGTAATATTTCGCATCCTTCGGGGGTGGATAATGTCTTGTTGGGTTCGATGTTCAGCAGATAGATTTTGTTGACTATGCTACTTTCTTTTAGAGCATGGATTGTCTGTTCTGCCGCTGTGCTTTCCCTATAAGGAATAAAGCAATTAATTGTTTTTCTCATTGTTAAAAAGTATTTCTCACGGCAAAGATAGGTAATATATCTTATTTTTTCTCTACCTTTGTACGCTAATTGTCTTTTAAATATAAATGGAAACTCCGAAAACAGCATTACTTGGCAGGACATTGGATGAGATTCAACAGATTGTGAGGAATCTGGGAATGCCTAAATTTGCCGCAAAGCAGATTACGTCTTGGTTGTATGATAAAAAGGTGGAAACGATAGACGAAATGACCAATTTGTCATTAAAGCATCGCGAAGCATTGAAAGAAGGGTATGAGGTGGGAGCATCTGCTCCGGTGGAAGAAATGCGTTCGGTAGACGGTACGGTGAAATATCTTTTCCGTACACCGGCTCATAATTTTATTGAAGCGGTTTATATACCCGATGAGGACCGGGCTACTCTTTGCGTTTCCTCGCAAGTGGGATGCAAGATGAATTGTAAGTTCTGTATGACCGGGAAGCAAGGTTTTACAGCTAATCTGAGTGCCCATCAAATATTAAACCAGATCTATTCTATTCCTGAAAGGGAAAAGCTGACTAATCTTGTTTTCATGGGTATGGGAGAGCCTTTCGACAATCTGGATGAGGTGTTGAAAGTGCTTGAGATTCTGACTTCAGAATATGGTTACGGTTGGAGCCCGAAACGCATCACTGTTTCTTCTGTGGGTTTAAAGAAAGGACTGGAGCGCTTTCTGAATGAAAGTGATTGTCATCTGGCTATCAGTATGCATACTCCGATTCCTTCGCAACGAAGGGATTTAATGCCTGCCGAGAAAGCTTTTTCCATTACGGAAATTATTGATATATTGCATAATTATGATTTTAGCAAACAGCGGCGTCTGTCTTTTGAGTATATCGTATTCAAAGGGGTGAACGATTCACTTATTTACGCTAAAGAGATTGTGAAACTTTTGCGCGGCATTGAATGTCGTGTCAATTTGATCCGGTTTCATGCCATTCCTAATGTGGATTTGGAAGGGGTAGATATGGAAACAATGGTTGCCTTCCGTGATTACTTGACGCAGCATGGCGTATTTGCTACGATCCGTGCTTCAAGAGGAGAAGATATTTTTGCTGCTTGTGGAATGTTGTCAACGGCTAAACAACAGAAGGAGAAAGGTGTTACATTACAGTAAATAACAACAATAATACCATATAATTATGAAACGAATAGCATTTTATTTAAGTTTGGTGCTGGTGGTTCTGGTACTGGCTTCTTGTAAGAAGGGACAAAAGAACTTGTTTACCCCCACGTCCAGCGGTAGGCCTTACGAAGTATTGGTCGTAGTAAATAAACCTGTATGGGATCGTCCTGCAGGACGTGCATTGTTTGATGTATTGGATACCAATGTGCCCGGACTGCCCCAGGCGGAACGTTCGTTTCGTATATCAAATGTGGACCCTCAGCATTTTGACCGTGTGCTGAAAATATTCCGTAATATCATCATTGTGGATATTCAAGATATTTATACTCAGCCCAAACTCAAGTTTTCCCGTGATGTTTATGCGTCTCCGCAGATGATTATGACAATTCAGGCTCCTAATGAAGACGAATTTGAGGAATTTGTAGCAAAGAACAGTAAAGTGATTATAGATTTCTTTGTGAAAGCTGAGATGAATCGTCAGATAACTTTGTTGAAACAAAAACATAGCGATGTGATTTCCACTAAGGTAGGAAGTATTTTTGATTGTGATATCTGGGTGCCGGTAGAACTGGCTAACTATAAAGAAGGCAAAGATTTTTTGTGGGCTTCTACTAATCGTGCTACAGCGGATATGAATTTTGTAATGTACTCTTATCCTTATACGGACAAGGATACCTTTACTAAAGATTATTTCATTCATAAACGTGATTCTGTAATGAAAGCAAATATTCCGGGTGAACGCGAAGGAATGTATATGGCAACAGACTCTATGTTTGTAGATGTGGAAGATATTGTTGTAAAAGGAGAGTATGCGCAAGAAGCCCGCGGATTATGGGAAATGGAAGGTGACATGATGGGAGGTCCGTTTGTGTCTCATGCACGGGTGGATCGTGCTAACGGCCGTGTCGTTGTGGTTGAGGCCTTTATCTATTCACCGGATAAATTGAAACGTAATCTGATGCGTCAGATGGAAGCTTCACTTTATACATTGAGATTGCCCAATGAAAGCTTGATTGACGAAATTGTAATTAGTGGTAATATTCCGGAAGAAAAAATAGATACAACAAGCCGGGTAAAGTAAGAAGAGACATATAATATATAATATAGATGGAAGATAACTACAAGATACGAGTTGGTATTACTCATGGGGATATCAACGGAGTAGGATATGAAGTAATTCTCAAAACTTTTTCGGATCCTACCATGCTGGAACTTTGTACACCCATTATTTATGGATCGCCTAAAGTGGCTGCTTATCATCGTAAAGCAATGGATATTCAAACAAATTTCAGTATTGTCAATTCTGCAGATGATGCTCAGCCGGATAAACTGAGCATCGTGAATTGTACGGAAGACGAATTGAAGGTGGAGCTCTCCAAACCGACACCGGAGGCTGGTAAAGCAGCTTTGGATGCGTTGGAGAGAGCTTTGCAGGATTATCGGGAGGGAATGATTGATGTTTTGGTAACTGCTCCTATCAATAAGCATACCATTCAGTCGGAGAGTTTTCATTTCCCCGGTCATACGGAATATATTGAAGAGCGTGTGGGGGAAGGACAGAAGGCGTTAATGATTTTGCTGAAGAATGATTTCCGGGTAGCTTTGGTGACTGGTCATGTTCCTGTACGCGAGATAGCACAAGATATTACCAAGGAACTTATTATGGAAAAATTGGCTGTTTTCCATCGTTCTTTAAAAGAGGATTTTGGCATCGACAGTCCGCGTATAGCTGTGTTTTCATTAAATCCTCATGCGGGTGATGAGGGATTGATTGGTACGGAAGAGAGTGATATTATAATTCCGGCAATGAAGGAAATGGTTGCCAAAGGCATTCAGTGTTTCGGACCTTATCCGGCCGATGGCTTTATGGGATCTGGCAACTATACTCATTTTGATGGAATTCTAGCTATGTATCATGATCAGGGATTGGCTCCTTTCAAAGCTTTGGCAATGGATGAAGGAGTGAATTACACTGCGGGACTTCCCATTGTACGTACTTCTCCGGCACATGGTACTGCGTATGATATTGCCGGGCAAGGGGTTGCCTTGGAAGATTCTTTTCGCCAGGCTATTTATGTGGCTATGGATGTTTTCCGTAACCGTGTTGTCGAGAAAGAGATTCATGCACATCCGCTGCGTAAACAATATTATGAAAAACGGGATGATAGCGATAAATTGAAATTGGACACCATTGATGATGAAGATTAATGGACGATCGGTTTAAAATATAATTTCAAGAAAAAGTAGAAATGAAATTTGCAATTATATCAGCGGGTGAAGGTTCCCGGCTTTCGCAAGAAGGGGTTGCTTTGCCCAAACCTTTGGTGCAACTGAACGGAGTTGCCATGATTGATCGCTTGATACAGATTTTTGTACGTAACGGAGCTGATAAGGTGGTTGTCATTATTAATAATGAAAGTCCATTGACAAAAGAGCATTTGGCAAAACTACAGGCAGAAGCAGAGATCCCATTGGAAGTAGTTGTGAAAACTACCCCCAGTTCCATGCACAGTTTTTATGAACTGAGCCCTTATTTGCAGGATGATAAATTCTGCTTGACTACTGTGGATACTATATTCCGTGAAGAAGAGTTTTCGACTTTTATTGAAACGTTCAAACAATCGGAAACAGATGGGTATATGGCGGTAACGGATTTTATAGATGATGAAAAACCGCTTTATATATCTACGGACAGTGCTTTGGATATAACAGGTTTCCATGATGAGGCGACTCCCGAATGCCGTTATATATCTGGAGGCATTTATTGTCTGACCCCGGCAGCCGTTAAGACGTTGCATGGGTGTATGGAGAAAGGTATGTCACGTATGCGTAACTTTCAACGACAGTTGGTAGCCGACGGCTTGAAATTAAAGGCTTATCCTTTTACAAAAATTTTGGATGTAGATCATGCTGGTGATATCGTGAAAGCTGAAAATTTTCTAGCCGGTAAAGAGGAGTAACTTAAACACAACAGAAGGAATGGATGTAATTTCAATAATAGGGGTAAGCCGTGGAAATGAATATTCCCCCAATCATGTAGACAATGATGCCGCCATATTTTATAAGGTGACGGAGGAATTGCGGCGGTTGGGCTGTGAGGTGAAAGTTTATGCGGAGAAAGATTTCGTGGAACAGGGTGTCAAGGGAGATATTATTTTTGATATGGCCCGTGATAAGGTAACGATAGCTCGTTTGAGGTCTTTGGAGGATGAAGGTGCATTGGTGATAAACTCTGCCTACGGTATAGATAATTGTGTGCGTAAGCCAATGACAGAATTACTTATAAAGAACGGGGTTCCTCATCCGCAAAGTTTTATAATTTCTACGGCAGATGAGTATTTGGAAAATTGTTATCCTTGTTGGGTGAAACGAGGTGACTCTCACGCTATGGTGAAAGAAGATGTTGCCTACGCCACCTGTAAGGAAGAGGTAGAAAATATATTGGCTGATTTCCGTAAACGCGGTATTCCTGTTGCAGTCATAAACGAACATTTGCAAGGTGACTTGGTAAAATTCTACGGAGTGCATGGAACCGATTTTTTTTATTGGTTTTATCCCTCTCCTTGTTCGCACAGCAAGTTTGGCCTGGAGAAAATAAATGGGATAGCTAAAGGAATTCCTTTTAGCGTAGAGGAATTGAAAATACAAAGTGATAAAGCTGCCGAGGCGCTGAATGTGCCCATTTACGGAGGTGATTGTGTGATTTCAGCTGATGGCACACTGCGAATAATCGATTTTAACGACTGGCCCAGCTTTGCCCGTTGCCGTGAGGAAGCGGGAGGTAAAATTGCAGAGTGCATTTATAAACGGGCTAAAAAGCAAATGAAATAAAAAAGACATGAGTACAGAAAGTGAGAAGAAAGGAATAGAGGCTTCTTTCAAATCCATGGACACAGAGGAGTTCCTGGATATTTATTTCAACCGTCCCATAGGTTATGCATGGGCATTATTTTTTAAAAAACTAAAGGTACACCCTAATGTGGTAACCATTTTTTCTATCATTTTAGGTATAGGTGCTGGTGTGATGTTTTATTATCCTGATATGAAACATACTCTTTTGGGTATACTTTTGTTGATGTGGGCGAATCATTATGACAGTGCGGATGGACAATTGGCGCGTTTGACAGGACAGAAAACCCAGTGGGGGCGTATGTTGGATGGATTTGCCGGTGATATTTGGTTCTTTACCATTTATGCGGCAATTTGTCTCAGACTGATGAACCAACCCATGCCGTTTCATATTGGTGACGGCATGCATTGGGGTATTTTTATTTGGATATTGGCTATTGTTTCGGGTACTGTTTGTCATAGCAAACAATGTACATTGGCGGATTATTATCGTAATATTCATTTATACTTTTTAAAAGGGAAAAGCGGAAGCGAATTGGATAATTTCAAACAACAGCGTGAAATCTTCTACAGTCTGCCGTGGAAGGGAAACTTCTGGTGGAAAGCTTTCTTGTATTTCTATGGTAATTATACACGTCAGCAGGAAAGAATGACTCCTAATTTCCAACAGTTTTATGCATTGGTGAAGGAAAAGTATGGAGACAATATTCCACAGGAATTACGGGATGAATTTCGTGCGGCTAGCAAACCTTTGATGAAATATACCAATATCTTGACTTTTAATACACGTGCCATTGCTCTATATATCAGTTTGTTGATTGGCGAACCATGGTTGTATTTTGTGTTCGAGGTTGTTGTGATGACCTCTTTGTTTGTATATATGCGTCATTGCCATGAGGCGATTTGCGCACGATTGTATCATAAATACATAACGAAGTGAAAAGTAAGTATAGAAATATATTCCTGATGTTTGGAATTGCAGCCATCGTAGTGATGCTTTGTTCTTTTGATATGGAGTATGATGAACTACTGGCTAATTTGCGCCGGGCGGGAATGTGGTTGCCGGCTGTGGTAGGGTTATGGATTATTATTTATCTGTTCAATACCCTTTCTTGGTATATTATCATCCGGGATGGAAAAAAGGGAACACCTATTCCATTTTGGAAAGTTTATAAACTGACAGTTTCCGGATTTGCACTGAATTATGCCACCCCGGTGGGATTGATGGGAGGAGAGCCTTACCGCATTATGGAGCTGACTCCTTATGTTGGGGCCAGTAAGGCAACTTCATCAGTAATTCTTTATGTGATGATGCATATTTTCTCGCATTTTTGTTTTTGGTTTTTTTCTATCTTTTTGTATCTGGCTCTACGTCCGGTAGATATTGCCATGGGAACTATATTGGCTGTTGTGGGGGCGGTTTCTCTTTTAGCCATTTATTTTTTTATGAAAGGTTACAAGAATGGTATGGCTGTCCGTACTTTAAAATTGCTTCAGCATATTCCTTTTGTCAAAGAATGGGCTAAACGTTTTTCGGAAAATAAACGCGAGGCTTTGGAACGTGTGGACAGTCAGATAGCTGAACTGCATAAACAGCGTAGATCTACGTTTTATGCCTCGTTAAGTCTGGAATTCATGGCTCGGATTATAGGATGTCTGGAAGTGTATTTCATATTGAATATTCTGACAACGGATGTCAGTTTTCCAGCTTGTATTTTAATCATGGCATTTACTTCTTTGTTTGCCAATTTGTTCTTTTTCTCGCCTATGCAATTGGGCGCACGTGAAGGAGGCTTTGCTTTGGCGGTAGGAGGATTGGCTATTCCGGGAGCTTTTGGGGTTTATACCGGATTGATAACCCGTGTACGTGAATTGATTTGGATTGTAATTGGTGTGTTGTTGATGAAAGTCGGCAATGGTACACCTGCTAATAAGTAAGATAATGGATACATTGAAAAATATTCAGGGAGTTATATTTGATTATGGCGGTACGATAGATACGAACAGCTGTCATTGGGCGGAAGTGTTGTGGACTAAGTATATGGAACATCAGGTGCCGGTGGATAAGGAAAGTTTCCGTGAGGCATACGTTTTTGGAGAAAGGGCGTTGGCTAAATATCCTTTTGTCCAGCCTTGGCATAATTTTCATGATGTGCTTTCTATCAAGACTAAACTTCAGGTGGAATGGTTGGCGGAACAGAGAAAGTTGCCTATGGATGAGTTGCAACTGCAATCTTATGCAGTGAAAGTGGCAGACAGCTGTTATGGCTATGTGTTGGATATATTGCAGGTTACACGCCCGGTAGTGAAGGAGTTGGCTAAGAGGTATAGGTTGGTGTTGGTTTCTAATTTTTATGGCAATATACAGACTATTTTAAAGGATTTCGGACTTTTGGATTTCTTTGATGAGATAATTGAATCCTCTGTAGTGGGTGTTCGTAAGCCGGATCCTGCTATCTATAGACTTGGAGTAGATGCTATGGGATTTGCGGCAGAGAATGTGCTGGTGGTCGGAGATTCTTTCTCAAAAGATGTTGTTCCGGCCAAAGCTGTAGGTTGTCGCGTTGCCTGGTTGAAAGGAGAAGGTTGGGGAGGAGAAGTTATAGACGAATCTGTTCCTGATGTAATTATTACGGACTTGGCTCAATTGCTTGCATTATTGTAATAGGATATGGAAATACAAAGACACGCATTGGTGAAAAGGGACTATTTAGTTCCTTTTGTTTTAGTAACCTCTTTGTTCTTTTTATGGGGATTCGCACATGCTATTCTTGATGTATTGAACAAACATTTTCAAGAGGTGATGGATATTACCCGTACTCATTCGGCAATGGTACAGGTGATGTTTTATCTAGGCTATTTCATAATGGCTATTCCGGCAGGATTGTTTATAACCAAATATGGATATCGTAAGGGAGTTGTTTTCGGATTGTTGCTTTATGGAATCGGGTCCTTGATGTTTATTCCCGGCGAGTATTGGATGTCATTTGAATTTTTCCTGTTCTCTTTGTTTGTCATTGCTTGCGGTTTGGTCTTTTTGGAAACAGCTGCAAATCCTTATATGACAGAACTGGGGGATAGGGAAACAGCTGCCAGTCGGTTGAACCTGGCCCAGTCTTTTAATGGGCTAGGATGTATTTGTGGTCCTTTAGTAGGAGGACTGTTATTGTTCTCGGGGAAGGGAGAAGCAAATATCTCGTATCCTTATATGTTGATGGGAGTGGTTGTACTGGCAGTGGGATTTATTTTTTCCCGTATCAAACTTCCGGAGATTGTTCATGTTGACGATTTGGCTGACGGAGAAACGGTTAAGAGAAGTTTATGGTCGCATAAATTATTCTTATTCGGAATAGTGGCACTATTCAGTTATGAGATAGCGGAGATTTCTATTAATAGTTTTTTTATCAATTATGTGGTGGATGACGGGTGGATGAATGCTCGGGATGCGGCGGTAGTACTTTCTTTCGGTGGACTTGGATTGTTTATGTGCGGACGTTTTGCCGGTAGTTGGATCATGCAGCGAATCCGTGCGGAGAGAGTTCTGCTATGCTGTGCTTTGGGGACGGTAATGGCTACTTTTCTTATCGTTTGTAATTTAGGAAAGATTTCATTAATAGCCTTGTTTTTGGTATACGTGTTCGAAGCCATCATGTTTCCCACTATTTTTGCCATATCTTTGAAGGGATTGGGTGGAAAGACCAAACGGGCTTCTTCCTTCCTTATGATGTCTCCCGTAGGAGGGGCTGTTGGTCCTGTGCTGATGGGTTATGTGGCAGATAATAGTACCATGTCCTTATCATTCATCATACCATTTGTTTCTTTTTGTATTGTGTTATTCTATTCGTGGTATGCTGACGTGGAAAGAAACTGAAATGAATAATCCCGATACAGTTGTTAGGCTTTATCGGGATTGTCCATTTCTTCTTAAATTTTTTCAGCTTTTAAAGAACTGGTTCGGATGATATTCCATACATCCTCTTCGGTTTTGCTGAAAGGACCGGATGCCTCTAGTTTCAGTGTCGACATAGCTGCTGCAAAACAACCGGCTTCTTCATAGGAAGCCCCTTTATTACGCATATATAAATATCCGGTAGCATAAGTATCTCCACAGCCAGTGGCATCTACTATGTCTTTAGGAGGATAGGCAGGGATTTTATGAAATGTACCTTCCGCATAAATTATAGACCCTAAGCTTCCCAATGTAATCAATACCTCTTTTACTCCCCATTCTGCAAGTTGTAGGGCAGCTTGTTTTATGTCTGTCTGACCGGTAAGCACTTCCATTTCATGTTCATTTACCTTTAGAATGTCAATATATTTTAGTGCTTCTACTTTGTCTGTCCAATCTATCGGATAAACTTTTTCCCCTCGGACTTCACGTAAGTACCCTTGTGCATCTACAGCTAATATACCTTTGGTAGAAAGATATTTCACAACGTCCAAAGAGAAATCATCTGCTAAAAGACTTCCCAAATGAAAAATATGAGCATTTATGTTCTCTAGTTGTTCTACGGTGAAGGGATCGGCTTTAGCCAATACCCGCTGGCTGCGGTTGTCTTGATTCTCACCGTATGTATTCTCAAAATACACTGTCCGGTGACTAGGAATAACAGTAACTTTGATGCCTTTAGCACGAATATCTTCAACAGCTTTAAATTCACTTGGAGCTAGTGCCGTGACCAGCTGATAATGCTTTGTATCCTTTAAGTGACTGATTCCGTGTGAGAAATAATAAGAAGTCCCGCCGGGCATATAAGTCGTTTTTCTGGGTGTTACTATTTTATCTAATGTAATGTGACCTATGCAACAAATATCATTCATACCTATTTATATTAAACGGTCGCAAAGCTACAAAAAAAACTAGAAAAAGCATGGAAGTTTTCAAAAGAAGGTGTAACTTTGGCACAAATTATCTTAATCTCTGCTATGAGATGCAATTTTAACAAAGAAATTAGAATGGAAAAAATGAATGTGAAACCGGCAACCGGTAAATTAGGCGTTCTTTGTGTTGGATTGGGCGCTGTTACTTCAACTTTTATGACAGGTGTGCTGATGGCTCGTAAGGGATTGGCAAAACCTGTCGGATCTATGACTCAATATGATAAAATGCGTGTTGGCCGTGGAGAGAATAAAAAGTATTTGCATTATGGTGAAATTGTTCCATTGGCAAACTTAAATGACATTGTGTTTGGTGCATGGGATGTTTATCCGGCTAATGCTTACGAATCAGCAGTCAATGCTGAGGTTTTAAAAGAGAAAGATATTAATCCTGTAAAGGATGAATTGGAGAAAATAGTTCCAATGAAAGCTGCTTTCGACCACAACTATGCTAGTCGTCTGGATGGTGATAATGTGAAAGATTGCAAGAATCGTTGGGATATGATGGAACAGTTGCGTGAAGATATCCGCAATTTTAAAGTGGCTAACAATTGTGACCGTATTGTCGTTCTTTGGGCTGCTTCTACAGAGATTTATGTTCCTGTTGATGAAAAAATACACGGAACATTGGCGGCATTGGAACAGGCTATGAAAGATGATGATAAGGCTCATATCGCTCCGTCTATGTGCTATGCTTATGCTGCACTGTCGGAAGGATGTCCTTTCATTATGGGAGCACCTAATACAACTGTTGATATTCCTGCTATGTGGGAGTTGGCTGAAAAGACTAAAATGCCTATTGCCGGCAAGGATTTCAAGACGGGTCAAACGTTGGTTAAATCAGGTTTCGCACCGATTATTGGAACCCGTTGTTTAGGCTTGGACGGTTGGTTCTCTACAAACATTTTAGGTAATCGTGATGGTTTGGTGTTAGATGAGCCGGCTAACTTCCACACGAAGGAGGTCAGCAAATTATCTACACTGGAATCTATTCTTGTTCCGGAAGATCAGCCGGACTTGTATACAGACTACTATCATAAAGTACGTATCAATTACTATCCGCCTCGTAATGATAATAAAGAAGGTTGGGATAATATTGATATCTTCGGATGGATGGGGTATCCAATGCAGATTAAGATTAATTTCCTTTGCCGTGATTCAATTCTTGCTGCTCCTCTGTGCTTGGACCTTGTATTGTTGAGTGACCTGGCTGCACGTGCAGGACGTTTTGGTATCCAACGTTTCTTGAGTTTCTTCTTGAAGAGTCCGATGCATGATTATACTGAAAACGAAATTCCTGTCAATCACCTCTTCCAGCAGTATGCTATTTTGAAAAATGCCATTCGTGAAATGGGTGGTTATGAGGCCGATCAAGAAATCGACTAATTTATAACAGGATTTTTTATTCGGGCGTGGATTGCGCGGGTTTTCACGGTTTTTCTTTTAAAGACCGTATCTATCCGTGAAATCCACGTCTTATTTTTTATTTTTCTGCCATAATTTCTTGTTGTCTGCCTGAGAATTTGTAATTTTGTCATATAATAGAGTGAATATGGTTAGGTCAGAAATACAAAATGTAAAGCTCAGATTTGGTATTATTGGTAATGCCGAAGGGTTGAACCGTGCCATAGACGTGGCTATCCAGGTGGCACCCACTGATTTGTCAGTGTTGATCACCGGTGAAAGTGGGGTGGGAAAGGAAAATTTCCCACAGATTATTCATCAGTTCAGTCGCCGTAAACATGGACAGTATATAGCGGTGAACTGTGGGGCTATTCCTGAAGGTACTATAGATTCAGAGCTTTTCGGACATGAAAAAGGTGCTTTTACGGGCGCTATCAGTGACCGTAATGGCTATTTTGCCGAAGCCAATGGTGGAACCATTTTTCTGGATGAAGTAGGAGAGTTGCCTCTTGCTACTCAGGCACGTCTGTTACGTGTACTTGAAAGTGGTGAATTCATTAAGGTAGGTTCATCTAAAGTGCAGAAAACGGATGTGCGTATTGTTGCCGCTACCAATGTGAATCTGACGGAAGCCATTGCTGAAGGTCGTTTTCGTGAGGATTTGTATTATCGTTTGAACACTGTACCTATTAAAATACCTCCTTTGCGTGAGCGTGGAGATGATATAACTTTACTTTTCCGTAAATTTGCATCAGATTTTGCTGAGAAATATCGTATGCCGGCTATCCAGTTGACAGAAGATGCGAAAGTTTTGTTGCTGGCTTATTCGTGGCCCGGTAATGTGCGCCAGTTGAAAAACATCACTGAACAGATATCTATTATTGAAACTAACCGGGATATAACGGCAGAGATTTTGAGAAATTATTTACCGGAACAACATGTGAATTCTGGTTTGCCTGCTTTGTTTGGAGTGAAAGCAAATACAGGGAAGGCTTTTGAAAGTGAGCGTGAGATTTTGTATCAGGTGTTGTTTGATATGCGGCGTGATGTGACTGACTTGAAGAAGTTAGTCAATACACTGATGGCGGAACGTGGCGCGCAATCTGTTCCGACGGCACCAGCTACTACGGCAGTTTCTTATTATCAGGAACCGCAACGGAATTTAGTTGCTACAGTGGTGCCTGCTACGCCTACCATAATTTCTGCCGCCAAACCGGCTCATCCTGTAGTAGATGATATTCAGGATACGGAGGAGGTTGTAGAAGAAGCCACTTTGTCATTGGACGAAGTGGAGAAGGAAATGATACGTAAGGCGCTCGACCGTCATCATGGAAAGCGTAAGAATGCAGCAAAAGATTTGAATATTTCAGAACGAACACTTTATAGAAAAATAAAAGAATATGGTTTGGATTAAACAATTGAAAGTAGTTGGTGTGTTGATGGTACTGGCGGGGATCGTAACTGCTTGTTCTATTTCATATAAATTTAACGGATCGTCTATAGATTATACAAAGGTAAAGACTATTTCGTTTGAGAATTTCCCAAACCGTTCAGCTGGCTTTGTTTGGGGACCGATGGAGAATATGTTCAATACGGCATTACAGGATATTTATATGCAACAAACTCGTTTAAAGCAAGTCAAGCGCAGTGGTGACCTGCAATTGTCTGGTGAGATAACGAATTATGAGGCATTTAATAAAGGAATTGGATCCGATGGCTATTCTAGTATGGTAGAATTGCGTATGACGGTGAGAGTGAATTTTGTCAATAGTTCCAATCCTACGGAAAATATGAACGGACAGCAATTTTCGGCTAGTCGTGAATATAATTCCAATCAGCAGTTAAGTGCTGTGCAGGATGAGTTGGTAAACCAAATGATTAAAGAAATTGTAGAGCAAATATTCAATGCTACAGTGGCAAACTGGTAGTGAGTGATTTTCCGTCATGATACAACAACAATTATATGAATGGATAACGCATCCTGAACGATTGAATCGGGATACTTTGTACGAGTTGCGGACGCTGCTTGCGCGTTATCCATATTTTCAGACGGTGAGACTGCTTTATCTGAAGAATCTGTTTTTATTGCATGACATAACATTTGGTGAGGAACTACGTAAGGCTGCATTGTATGTAGCTGACCGCAAGATTCTTTTTTATCTGATAGAGGGGGAGCGTTTTACTGTATCTTCCTTTGAAAAACAAGACCTACCTAAGGAAGAGGCTGGTTTGGATCGTACTCTTTCATTGATCGATACTTTTCTCTCTTCTTTGCCTGAAGAGCCCGTTGTTATGGAATTACCAATGGATGTAACAACAGATTATACTTCTTTTTTATTGCATGAGGAAGAACATGTGTCTGATGATATACCTCAGATGAAAGGACAGAATTTGATAGACAACTTCATTGAAAAGTCGGCAGAGGAACCTTTGTTACCTCAATTAGGAATAAAAGAGGCGGCACCGGTGAAGAATAAAGTTTCTGAAGAAGAGGAGTCGGAAGATAATGAAGAGGATATGGAGGATGAAAGCTATTTCACTGAAACATTGGCTAAAATATACGTTAAACAGCAAAGATATTCTAAGGCTCTTGAAATTATTAAAAAATTAAATTTGAAATATCCAAAAAAAAACGCTTACTTTGCAGACCAAATAAGATTTTTGGAGAAATTGATTATTAACACTAAATCAAAATAAAGAAAATGTATTTATTACTTATTGGATTAATTGTGCTTGCAGCTCTTTTGATGTGCTTTGTCGTACTGATTCAGAACTCAAAAGGTGGAGGCTTGGCTTCTAGTTTTGCTTCTTCAAATCAAATAATGGGTGTTCGCAAGACTACAGATTTTATTGAGAAATTAACATGGGGGTTAGCTGCTTTTATGGTGGCATGTAGTGTGCTTACTGCTTATTTTGTTCCTGCCGCTCATACAGATTCTTCTGTAATCATGGAAGAGGCAGTGAAAGAAGGAGCTACTAATCCGCTGAATGCACCTTCAGGTTTCGCTGCTCCGCAAACAAATGACGCTGCAACAGAAACTCCTGCTCCCAGTGATTCGGCACAGTAATTATAGAGAAAACATTTTCCTTAATTAATAAGGATAAGCGTCCTGTTTCGTTTACGAAAATAGGACGCTTTTTTGTTTTAAGTTTTTTTGCTTTGATAAGTATGCTTTTGTACTTACTTTTGTTCTGGAATGTTTTTAATCTACAAATAATAAAAGAATCATGTTGAAATTCATATCATGGAATGTAAATGGCTTGCGAGCCTGTTATGATAAAGGTTTTGTTGATGTTTTCCATCGTTTAGAAGCAGACTTTTTCTGCCTGCAGGAAACAAAGATGCAGGAAGGGCAACTGGATGCCAAGTTTGAAGGTTATCACTCCTATTGGAATTATGCTGAAAAGAAAGGGTATTCAGGCACAGCTATCTTTTCTAAAGTCAAACCGTTATCTGTGACATACGGTTTAGGCATAGAAGAGCATGATCACGAAGGACGGGTAATCACTCTTGAATTGGAATCGTTTTATTTGATTACTGTGTATACTCCCAATTCGCAGGAAGAATTGCGACGGTTGGATTATAGAATGAAATGGGAAGATGATTTCCGTGCCTATCTGAAAAAACTGGAAGAAAAGAAACCTGTCATTGTGTGTGGTGACCTGAACGTGGCGCATAAGGAAATAGACTTGAAGAATCCTAAGACAAACCGTAAAAATGCAGGTTTCACTGATGAGGAACGTGCCAAGTTTACCACTTTGCTTGAGTCCGGTTTTACGGATACGTTCCGCTATTTTTATCCAGAGCAGGAAGGAATCTATTCATGGTGGTCTTATCGTTTTAAAGCCCGTGAAAAGAATTCAGGTTGGCGTATTGATTATTTTCTCACTTCCGATTCACTGAAAGATAGGTTGAAAGGTGCACATATTTATACGGATATCTTTGGCTCAGATCATTGTCCGGTAGAATTGACAATAGAACTCTAAGAAACACTCTGAAAAAGCTTTTGTTTCAACACGAATCTCAGATTATCTATAATTAAAAGATAATCTGAGGTTTGTGTCGTTGAAAGACTCTCTCTGTTTTACTTCCGTAAATTATTGATTCTTGTTTATCTTTACTTTGAAAAAATAAACTATAATGAAAAGTACAGATAGAGTTAGGTATAATTATTATTCTATTGATTGTGCTTGCGTGTCAATTGAGTTTATTACAAAAAGCCAGTGTATGGATGGAAAGTGGATTGCGTTCGGCCATTCAGAAGGAAGTTCTTATTTTTATAGTAGAGGATATCTCAAGTATTTGATGGTGGAATACCGTTTGTTCCCTGTTTTTATTATAAAGATTAGAATATGTGTACAGATTGTCAATATCGGAATCTTTGCTAAACTAAAAGATAAGGGATATTTGAACACAGCTCCGGCTGTCTTATAATTGGGAGAGGGAATAATCTGTTTATTATTGTATATACCTTCAAAAATTGTTTGTATTAGGACTTTCGTTTGAAGAAAGAGTTGGTCTGCTAGATGTGTAATTTTGTTCTGTAGACCGTGTGGCGTATAAAATTTGTAGAAAAATGGGGTTAAGATAAGGAAGTAAAGAGGTATTTGTGGCGCAAATTTCCCGTTTGGATGATTGCGCCATGAATAATATGGTTTACATAGCTACTTCAATAGCCAGTATCTGTGTTTCGGAAGTGGCTTCGATAGTGACACTTTCAATGTCCCATATACCGATACCGTCACGGCGTGAAAGGTTTTCGCCTGCTACATTAATCTCTCCTTCTATAACAAAAATGTAAACGCCTGTGCGAGGTTTGTGCATACGGTATATTACACTATGTCCGGCATCAAATGTACCTATTGAAAACCAGGTATCCTGCAACAGATGTGCCGGTGTGTTTCCGGAAGGAGAAATGAAAGTTGCCAGTTCGTTACGTTTCAATAACGGGCGGATATTATAATTATGGTACTCAGGTTTGGTTTCCTCTACATTAGGGATCACCCAGATTTGCAGGAATTTCAGATCTTCGGTTTTACTGGCATTGTATTCACTGTGATAGATACCTGTTCCTGTACTCATTACTTGAATTTCTCCGGGGGTGATGGTACTTTCATTTTGTACATTATCTCCGTGTCTTAAATATCCTTGTAAAGGAATGGATACTACTTCCATATTTTTATGCGGGTGCATGCCGAAACCTTCTCCGGGAGCCACTGTATCGTCATTCAATACGCGCAAAGCACCGAAGTGTATACGTCTGGGATTATAATAATCTGCGAAGCTGAATGTGTGGTAAGTTTTTAGCCATCCATGATTAAAATAACCTCTCGTGTTGGCTTTGTCAATAATCGTCTTCATAACTTAATGTCTTTTCTATTGGAATGTTGTTATTGATATAACAAATTAGAAGTTGAAAAGTTTGGAACATTGTTGAGTAATGAAAAAAACGGGGCGGTGTAAAATAAAAGAAGAGATGATCAAATCATCTCTTCTATAGAGCGGAAGACGGGGCTCAAACCCGCGACCCTCAGCTTGGAAGGCTAATGCTCTATCAACTGAGCTACTTCCGCAATTTTTTGTGGGCAAAGATGGATTCGAACCACCGAAGTCGAAAGACAGCAGATTTACAGTCTGCCCCATTTGGCCACTCTGGTATTTGCCCATTCGCTTTTAAGAGTCTATCTCAATTCTCTCATTGAGTAGGTTTGTTTCTCAATTGCGATGCAAAGGTACGGCTTTTTTTTGAATATGCAAATTATACAAGAACTTTTTTTCAAAAAATCTGCGTTTTTTGCAATTTCTCTTTAAAATCGAGCATTTTGATGGCAGTTATTGCACATTCATCCCCTTTATTTCCTAATCTCCCACCGGCACGGTCTTCTGCTTGTTGCATAGTATTGGTAGTAATCAAACCATAGATTACAGGAATATCTCCTTCGGCATTCAGTTGGGCAATACCTTGAGTGGTACCGGCACATACATAATCAAAGTGCGGAGTATCGCCACGAACTACGCAGCCTATTGCAATCACTGCATCTACTTTTCCACTTTTTATCATTTGTGCAGAACCGAAAGTCAGTTCAAAACTGCCGGGTACTGTTTGTACTAAAATATTTTTATCTTTTGCGCCATGTTTCTTCAAGGTACTTATGGCTCCTTCCAATAGGGGGCCGGTAATGTTATTGTTCCATTCGGATACTACGATACCGAAACGCATATTTTCTGCATTAGGAACTGAATTGAAATCGTAATCAGATAAGTTATGATACGCTGTTGCCATTGTTTTTTAGTTTTAGTGGTTTAATAAAAGAAAGAGGTTATCTGTACACAGGTGCAGACAACCTCTTTATATCATTAAGGTATATTCTTTTCTTATTTGATGGATGCACGTTCGATGTACTTATCAATGTCCATTGACTGGTAAGAATTGAAGTATTTTTCTTTCACCAAAGTGTATGCTTTAACAGCTTCACTATTCTTGCCCAACTTTTCGAACAATTGACCAGCTTGGATCAAATAGATAGGACTCAATGCCTGGCTGTCTGCTTTATCCGCTGCTTTCAGCAAAGTTCCTGCAGCTTTGTCCAATTGTCCCATTTCAGCATAACAGTTACCGATAGTTCCCAAAATGGCAGGGCTCACCAGCTGGTCTTTAGCACTGAATTTATCCAGATATTTCACTGCATCTTCATATTTACCCAACTGTGCATAGCAGATACCTGCATAAGCATTGGCCAAATTACCAGCAGCGGTTCCACTGAATTCATCTGCTACTTTCAGAAAACCCTTGTAACCGATACTGTCACCATTCAATGCGGTTTCAAAGTTATCAGCTCCGAAATATTGTTCTCCTTTAAATAAAGCTTCTGATGCTTTTACTTCATTGGGGTCAGAAATAAAATGCTTATATCCCATGAAACCAGCTATGATAATCACTACTGCTGCAATAGTTCCAAGGATTCTTCCTTTGTACTTGATAAGGAATGCTTCTGAGGTACTCAGTGCTTCTTCCATATCTAATGGGTCCTGAGTGTGTTTTTGTTCTGCCATTTTTATATTTACTTTTTTATTATTTTTCGGATATTCTTTTTCGGTCAGCAAAAGTAGTTCATTTCTATGTATTAATGAAATTTACGGGCATATTTTTTTAGTTTTTCCCGTTTTTATCTCTAATTTTGTATCCTCAATTAAATAGAAGTTCTATGATACTGAAACGCATCTCGATATTGAATTATAAAAACCTGGAGCAGGCGGAATTGGAATTCTCGCCGAAGATGAATTGTTTTATCGGACAAAACGGTATGGGGAAGACAAATTTGCTGGATGCGGTTTATTATCTTTCTTTTTGTAAGAGTGCCACTAATCCTATTGATTCGCAAAATATCCGTCATGAAGGAGAATTCTTTGTAATTCAGGGTTTCTATGAAACAGACCAAGGTGAGCCGGAAGAGGTATATTGTGGATTGAAACGTCGTCAGAAAAAGCAATTCAAGCGGAATAAAAAGGAATATAACCGTTTATCGGATCATATTGGCTTTATTCCCCTTGTAATGGTGTCTCCTGCTGATGCGGAGCTGATTGCAGGAGGTAGTGACGGGCGCCGTCGTTTTATGGATGTGGTGATATCGCAATATGATAAGGAATATTTGGATGCGCTGATACGTTATAATAAAGCATTGACGCAGCGTAATGCTTTGTTGAAATCGGAACAGGAATTCGATGAGGAATTAATGCTGGTATGGGAGGAGATGATGGCATCTGCGGGTGAGGTCGTCTTTAAGAAGCGTAGTGAGTTTATTGCTGAGTTTATACCTACTTTCCAGTCTTTTTATTCTTATATCTCTCAAGATAAAGAGAAAGTGAATCTGGCGTATGAATCTCATGCTATGAGTGGGGGATTGCTGGATATTATCAAGGAGAGCCGTCGGCGCGACCGTGTAATGGGATATTCGTTGAAGGGAGTTCATAAAGATGACTTGATTATGCAGTTGGGGGATTTTCCGATAAAGCGGGAGGGGTCACAAGGACAAAACAAAACTTATCTTATCGCCTTGAAATTAGCTCAGTTTGACTTTTTGAAGAAAACGGGCGGCAATACTACTCCTTTATTGTTGTTGGATGATATTTTTGATAAACTGGATGCTTTTCGTGTGGAACAGATTGTAAAACTGGTAGCCGGAGATCGTTTCGGGCAGATTTTCATTACGGATACCAATCGGGATCATTTGGATAAAATATTGAAGAAGATAGAAAGAGAATACAAAGTCTTTGCTGTAGAAGATGGAGAAGTGACAGAAAGAAAGGAAATGGCTGAATGAAACGTAATGATGCGGAACAAATAGGGGAAATGATTCGGAAATTCTTCCGGCAGAATGCTTTGGAGGCGCCACTGAACGAGTATCGTCTGATACAGGCATGGAAAGATGTGGTGGGACCTGCCATTACTAAATATACGAGTAATCTTTATATTAAGAATCAAATTCTTTATGTACATCTCACTTCATCCGTGCTTCGTCAAGAGTTGATGATGGGGCGTGATTTATTGGTGAAAAATCTGAATAAGCAGGTCGGCGCACAAGTGATAGTCAATATTATTTTCCGTTGACAGGATGGTCTTCTGCTGTTTCTTTGGTATCCCCGAAGTTTCCTGCAATACTTCTTGTCAGGTGCGGATTTTGACGGATTTTTCTTATCTTTCTCGTAAAGTCCGCACTTGAAGAAGTGTAATGTGTAAGAGTAGCTTATGGAACAGTTCGTATCACGATAGATTCTATTTCAATATTCCATTCTCAGTCCAGACTTCATCCATTCTCCGGTCGAAAGGTTCGACAGGCAGCTTTTCGTTTACTTGAAAGTTATAACATATACCTATATTATAGGAATGAAGAAGAGGCAGTAATTTGTCATAATATCCTTTTCCTCTTCCCAACCGGTTGCCTCGGGCATCAAAAGAAACACCCGGTATAATGGCGAAGTCTATCTTCTCATACGCTGTAAATGCTTCTCCCGTCGGTTCCTCTATGTGATAAGCCTCACCGGTTTTCAGGTTTTGCCTGCCTGTATAAATACGAAGTTCCAACTCATCTCCTTTAACTACCGGCAGCAAAACTGTTTTCTGCCGGTGCCATTTTTCAACGAAGTCATGTGTCTGTACTTCATCATCCAATGAATAATAGAGCAAAACGGTACGGGCCGATGCAAACTTGGGATGCTGTTCCAGTTTCTCAAGCAAAGCAGCGGACTTCGTTATTAATTCGGTGATGCCGTGACGGCGCTTTTCTTGCGCTATCTGCTTGCGCAGTTGTTTTTTTAGTTCCTTCATCGCTTACTTTTGGTTCTATGGGTTGTTCGGGAGCTTTGGGAAATGATTCACCTTTATCCAATACTTCCAATGCTTTGAGGACAGTCTTGTCGCTCTTGTTCAAGTATTCTATATAAGCTTCCATGCCCAGCATATTATAAATGATGTTTCCGTATAAATTTGTTTCAAACAGTTTCTGTGATTTATACATCAATATGTTGCGACGTTTTAGCCCTTTGTTCTCAGCGAAACGGGCGAATTGTTCCAAAATATTCTGATGCTTCAAATATTGCAGCAGGCTTTCCTCTGTTTCATATTTTTGCATTTCGGCACGGTGGTTGTCCGTATACTGGAAAGCAAACTGGATGGTCAGTCCGCGATTAACAGCCATGCGATAATAGGAAGTCATGCCGGTAGTATCCTGTGGTACAAAGATATCGGGCATAATACCTCCACCTCCATATACAGGACGGCCTAAAGAAGTTTCAAAGATTTGGCTTTGATCCTGCTTGATACTGTCTTGTGAGAAAAATTCTCCGTGTTCGTAACGGGTCAGGATATCCATTTCATAATTTGCGTCATTACCTTTTACATACGGTTTCTGTATGCAGCGTCCTGACGGAGTATAGTAACGGGCAATTGTCAGACGGATGGCTGAACCATCGCTGAAGTCGATAGGTTGTTGTACCAGCCCTTTTCCGAAAGAGCGGCGCCCGATGATTGTCCCCCGGTCATTGTCTTGGATAGCTCCGGCAAAAATTTCGCTGGCAGAAGCCGAACCTTCGTCCATCAATACGACAATGGGCATTTTCTGGCTGCTTCCGGTTCCGTTGGATGTATAGTTCTCGCGTGGAGACTTGCGTCCCTGTGTATAAACGATGAGTCTGTTTTTGGGTAAGAATTCATTTACCATCTGAATTGCTGCACCCATATATCCACCGGTATTACCGCGTAAGTCGATGACCACTCCTTCGCAGTTTGCCTGATTTAGCTTGGCTAATGAAATCAATAATTCGGGATAAGTCGTTTCACCGAATTTGTTTACTTTTATGTAACCGAATTTGTCATTTAGCATATAGGCGGCATCTACACTCTTTACCGGTATGTCACCACGAACAATGGTGAAATGTAAAGTTTCTTTTTCTCCCGGACGAAAAACGCCAAGTTTTACCTCACTGCCTTTGGGACCTTTCAGTCTTTTCATGGATTCATAGTTGGTGACAATTTTTCCTACAAAGGCACTGTCATCCACTTCTATGATGCGGTCTCCTGCCATCAGACCCACTTTTTCTGATGGTCCGCCTTGGATGACATTGTTTACATGGATGGTATCTTGCTGGATGGTAAACTGGATACCGATTCCGCTGAAACTTCCTTTTAAGTCAGAATTTACAGCTTCCAGGTCTTTTGCCGGAATATAAGAAGAGTGGGGGTCCAGCTCACCTAGAATTTGCGGCATAGCATCTTCCACCAGTTCACCCATGTTCACTGTATCTACATATTGGTCGTCAATGATACGCAACAATGCATTCAGTTTGTTGGATGAAGTATTAATGATACCTAATTTGTTTCCTGAAAAGTGGTTGGCGTAAAAAGTTCCAATCAATATTCCGGTTACGATGCTTACTGCAACGATTACCGGCATAAAACGGGATGTTCGATTTTTGCTCATATCTTTATTTGCTATTATTCATTGGGATTGATATAGATTACTTCAATATTTGCGCGTTTCAATAAATCAAGCCCGTCTTCCAAACGGTATTTTTCTGAGTAAACTACACGTTTGATTCCTGCTTGGATGATGAGTTTGGCACATTCTATGCAAGGAGATGCGGTGACGTACATGGTTGCTCCGTCGCTGCTGTTGTTGCTTCGTGCTATTTTGGTGATAGCATTCGCTTCGGCGTGTAGTACGTAAGGCTTGGTGACTCCGTTGTCATCTTCGCATACATTTTCGAATCCTGCAGGAGTTCCGTTATATCCGTCGGAGATGATCATCTTGTCTTTTACGATCAATGCTCCTACTTGACGGCGTTCACAGTATGAATTTTCCGCCCAAATACTAGCCATGCGGATGTATCGTTTGTCGAGTTTGAGTTGTTTCTCTTCTTTCGTTTCCATTATTTCAGTCTTGCTTATTATGTGCAAATTGAATATAAGTTTTTTTCCCTTCGGGAGCTAGCAATAAAACATTGCTGTCACCTTGATAAAATATTGCATTATTCAATGCTTCTATGAACTCGTTGTTATAGCTTGTTGAAGGCGGAGTCTTGGTAAAGTTTATGTTTACTGTCCGGTCTTTTCCGTCCGCTTGCCATGTGCCTTCAATGGTTCCATTTTGTATGCTTCCTGTAAAAGTACCATCCGCTTTGAAAGTGATGTTGAAACCATGAATGATATCCAAGGCTTTTCGTCCTTCGGTTGCGATAGCCTTATCCGGATTGTGTGCCATTGCATTGTATTTGGGCTCTCCGTTCCGTTTGTCCCAATTTGCTTTACCATAGAAATCCACTACATGCCATGTGCCGCTTGCAAAGATTTCCTCTACATCGTCTTCATTGTTGCAACTCCATAAGAAAGGGAGTAGCATTAGTATATAAAGAATAGACTTTAGTTTCATATTGTTTGGTTTTTTAGTTGATGATTCCATTTCTTTTCAGCAAGGCATGGATACTGGGTTCTTGTCCACGGAAGCGTTTGTAAAGGGTCATCGGATGTTCCGTTCCTCCTTTCGAGAGAATATTCTCCCGAAAAGAAGCGGCGACTTCCTGGTTGAAGATTCCTTTTTCCTTGAATAAGGAGAAGGCATCCGCATCCAGTACTTCCGCCCATTTATAACTGTAGTATCCGGCAGAATATCCCCCCGCCATAATATGTGAGAACTGTACGGACATGCAGGTGTCTTCTACTCCGGGCAGTACTTGCGCTTTTTTCCATGCTTCTTTTTCATAAGCGCGGACATCTCCGTCAAATGTTTCCCGGCGGGTGTACCATGCCATATCCAGCAAGCCGAAACTTACTTGACGCAGGCAGGCATAGGCCACATTGAAATTGGATGCATCTACAATCTTTTGGATCAGTTCGGCAGGAATGGGTTCTCCCGTCTGATAATGTCTGGCGAATGTATTGAGAAATTCTTTTTCTGTGGCGAAATTTTCCATAATTTGTGATGGAAGCTCCACAAAATCCCAATATACGCTGGTACCACTCATGGTTGAATAGGTGGTATTGGCAAACATTCCGTGCAAGGCGTGTCCGAATTCGTGTAGAAAAGTGTTTACTTCTGAGAAAGTCAGCAATGCCGGTTTCCCAGCCGATGGCTTGGTGAAGTTCATGGTAACGGATACGTGGGGACGGCTGTTGACTCCGTTTTCTATCCACTGCTCCTTATAGCTGGTCATCCATGCGCCCGAACGTTTTCCGGCGCGGGGGTGGAAATCTGTATAAAGTACAGCCAGGAAACTTCCGTCTTTGTCGAATACTTCATAAGCTTTTACATCGGGATGATAGACCGGAATTTCTTTATTTTCTTTAAATGTGATGCCATACAGACGGGTAGCCAGACCGAATACACCTTTCTCTACTTGGCTCAGCTCAAAATAAGGACGCAGCTCTTCTTCATTCAGATTGAATTTCTTATTTTTCAGCTTTTCTGAATAATAGGCCCAATCCCATGGCATCAGCTGGAAATCATCGCCTTCCATTTCGCGTGCCAATGCTTCAACTTCTGCCACTTCCTTTAGGGCGGCAGGGGTATAGGCATCCAGTAATTGGTTGAGCAGTTTGTATACGGCATCACTCGTTTCGGCCATGCGCTTTTTCAGTTTATACTCGGCAAAAGTGGAGAAGCCTAGTAAATGAGCCAGTTCCATGCGAATGTTTACCAATTGCTTGATGATGTCCACATTGTTGTATTCGTTATTGTGTGTACATTGGGTATTATAAGCCATATAGACTTCTCTGCGCAGTGAACGGTCATCACAATATTTCATGAAAGGAACAAAACTGGGAGCATCCAATGTAATGATGCTGCCTTCTTTTCCCTTATCCTTTGCTGTTTGAGCATAACTTTCCAATGAACTTTCGGGTAATCCTTCCAATTGTTTTTCCGTCAAAGCCAATTCGTAGTTATTTGTTTCTTTCAACAGATTCTGAGAAAAACGTAAGGTCAATATGCTTAATTCGGTATTCAGTTGGCGGAACTTTTCTTTTGCCTCACCGGTCAGGTTGGCACCGCTTCTTACAAAACCATCGTATGTCTTTTGCAGCAGTTGGGCGTCTTCACCTTTCAGTTGTAACTGGTCTTTTTGTTCGTATACGGCTTTTATACGAGCAAACAGTTTTTCATTCAGACTGATGTTGTTGCTGTGTTCGGACAGTACGGGCATCATTTTTTCTGCCAATTCCTGCATCTCGTCACTGGTCTCGGCACTCATCAAATTGCCGAAAACAGTAGTTACGCGGTCTAGCAACGCACCTGATTTTTCCAAAGCAACAATGGTATTTTGGAAAGTCGGTGCTTCGGGATTATTGACAATTGCATCAATTTCCTCATTTTGTTCTTTCATTCCTTCCAACAAGGCAGGTTCATAATGTTCTATCTTGATAAGATGGAACGGAGCCGTGTCATGAGGGGTGTTATAGGGTTTTAAAAATGGATTTTTATTTTCAGTCATAGCACTATTTTATTTGACTTACAAATTTGCTAAAAAAAAGCATCACTATCCTCATTCTATTTACTTATTTAACAAAGTATATTAAATAGTTAGGTTAAAAATAAAAAAGCACAAGCAGAAATGCCTATGCTTTTCATTTTTATGGTTTTTTACCTGATTATTTATTCTTTTCAGTCAGTTTTTCCAACGCCGGAATGGAGATTTCCTTTCTGCTGAGTTGTACCAATCCCTGTTCCTGTAAATCATTCAGCACTTTTGACACATTGATTCGTGTCTCATCAATCAAACTCGCCAAATCCTCCATTTTGATTTTAAGGATTTTTTTCCCTTCGGGCTTCATGGAGCGCAGCACTAAAAAATTCAGTATTTTTTCTTCTGTATTACCTATGTGGCTGTTCCATAATTTTTCGTATGCCACTTGTGCTCTATTACTCAGAATATTTAAATAGTTAAGGCGGAAGATTTCGTAGTTGTTCAGTTCATTCAATACAAATAACTTGTCTATGGTAACTATGTTAATATCTGTACGTGCTTTGTAAGTCGCTGTATAGTTGGTTTGCATGCCGAATAATGAATAGGGCTCTATAACGAAAGGACTTCCAAAAGTTTCAAATAAGGCGTATGAATGTTGGTTATCGGTTGTTTGGGAGATTATCTCCCCATTTAAGAGAAAGATTAATTGAGTGCAAGGTGCACCTTGTTCCACAATGATATCATCGGCGTTGTATTTACGAAAATGTAGCTTTACCTTGCCTATGATATTGGTGAAGTCATTTTTACATAATCCCTGGAAGAGAGGGAGTTGTAAAAGTGTATCATACATTGTAATTTCCATAAGTTCTGTTGTTCGTTAAGTTATAGTTTAACATACAAAGGTAACGATAAAACGAGATTTATTATTTATAGGTGGAAGAACTTTTATTTTTTTTATTGTTTCTTACCGTCTCCTAATGTTTAAAAGCAGAATACTTGCGGGCTGTATAAAAAATAAATATATTTGCATTCAAAAAAGGAGGAGTTTATGTTTGGATCATTTGATTTTCAAGAATTTTTAAGTGCGTTTATTGTGCTTTTTGCTGTCATTGATATTATCGGATCTATTCCTATTATATTGAATCTTAAGCAGAAAGGGAGAAATGTCAATGCTAATAAAGCTACCGGCATTTCTTTTGCTTTATTGATAGGTTTCTTTTATGCAGGGGATATGATGCTGAAGTTATTTCAAGTTGATATTGCTTCGTTTGCCGTGGCGGGTGCTTTTGTTATTTTTCTCATGTCTTTGGAAATGATTCTGGATATCGAGATATTCAAGAATCAAGGTCCTATCAAGGAAGCGACTTTAGTCCCCTTGGTTTTTCCGTTATTGGCTGGTGCGGGAGCGTTTACTACGTTGCTTTCCCTACGTTCGGAGTATGCTCCTGTAAATATTGTTGTAGCCTTGATATTGAATATGGTTTGGGTTTATGTGGTGTTGAAGTTGACAGATCGCATCGAACGTTTCTTGGGTAAAGGTGGAATTTATGTTATTCGTAAGTTTTTTGGAATCATTTTGTTGGCAATATCAGCGCGTTTATTTACTGCTAATCTGACTTTATTGATAGAGCAGTTTCAGAAAGCTCAGTAATATGCTGTTTTTTTACAGATAATAATGTCGGAACTCACCATAGATATTTTATTGGAAACCAACTGCTTTGTGTTGAATGGATATTAATCTGTGGTGAGTTCCGGTATCATTCCATTTGAATGGTAGCTGTTTGATATTTTGATACGCTCCTTTGGTGTCTATTTCTCGTTGATGATGAATTTCTTCATTCCGTCTGTAAAATAAGTTTCATATTTATCTCCTTCGCCTGAGCAAATAAAATAAGCATCCAGTTCAGGATGTGCTTCACAAAATGCTTTGGCTGAGTCCAGTCCCATCACCATGAAAGCAGTGGCGTATGCATCGGCACTGGCGCAATCTTTTGCAATGACAGTGGATGACAGGATACTATGTTGTACTGGATATCCGGTGCGTGGGTCTATGGTATGTGCATATTTCTTTCCACCTTTGTAATAGAAATTACGATAATTCCCTGATGTTGCCATACCTACATCACTAATGGCAAGCACAGTCTGTAACTCCTGGTTTACTGACAAGGAGTCATCTACAGGTTTGTTTATGCCGATACGCCAAGCGTTCATTTTGGAATTTTTGCCTCTTACCACTACTTCACCGCCTATATCTACCATATAGTTTTTTATCCCTTTACGTTCCAATAGCCTTGCTACTGCATCTACTCCGAATCCCTTGGCTATAGCGCTGCAATCCAGCATTATACGAGGGTCTTTTTTCATTATCCGGTTGTTCTGTAAATCTATTTTTTGATATCCTATCATTTGGCGTAAGCTGTCCACTATCAGTGAATCTACTCCTGTAGATTTTTTGAATCCGAATCCCCATGCATTTACCAAAGGTGCGACGGTGATATCAAAGGCTCCATGGGTTTCATCGGATATTTTCTTTGAGAGATGGAATACATGTACGAAAAAACTGTCAACTTCCGTCTTTTCATTGTGGTTTACGCGGGTGATTACGGAATTCGGATTGAAAGGAGAGAGGGAGTTGTCCACTTTCTTCAGTTCAGTTTCTATTTCTTCTTTCAGATTATCTTCGGACTGGTAGGTGATTTTGTATACTGTACCGAATACAAAGCCTTCATCCGTACGGAAAGGGGCTTGCTTTTTTAGAATAATAATTGTTCCTATTATCAGAATTGCTAGAAACGGCAATTGCCATGCTAATTTTTTTTTATTCATACCTGTATTTTAGTTAAGAAAGAAATAAATGTTCTATTAAAATTTTAACGCCGATAATAATCAAAACCAAACCTCCCCATAATTCCATGCGCAGGTTGAAACGCTTGCCGCAAAATACACCTATCAGACTTCCTAATGTTGAGATAACAAAAGAGGTAAAGCCGATGATGACAATAGGAGAAAGAATAGAAGTGAAAGAGTTTATTCCTACAAAAGCAAATGATATACCGATGGCCAAAGCATCAATGCTGGTTGCTATAGCCAGCGTAACAACCACTTTTAATTTAGTGGGGTCGAAGCAGCGTTTGTCTTCATTGCTGAAGCTCTCTTTTATCATACGCCCTCCCAAAAAGGCCAATAACCCAAAAGCGATCCAATGGTCATAATCCTCTATCAGGTGACTGAATCGGCTGGCGGCAAACCAGCCGATAAGCGGCATGACAGCCTGGAAAAGGCCGAAGAAGAATGCCATAATAAAAAAAGTGCGCCAGCAAATGCGACGCATGATAATTCCGCTTGTTATGGAAACTGTGAAACAGTCCATAGCAAGACTGATGGCAAGGAGCCATATTTCTAAAGTTGTCATTGGTTAAAATGGTAATTTGTATATTAAACTGTATGTTACTCCTAAGTTAGTCGAGTTGTTTTTTCCAAAACCGGGAATATACCAAGGCTCGGTGTGTTCCGCCTTTTTTATGTTCATGCGTATACGGTAACGTAGTGACCATCCCATGTAGAAATTCTTGTACACATTTACCTTTATTCCTGCCAGCAGTTCTGCCCAGGTTACTGTGGTTTTAATTCCGTCATAACTGAAAGGAATTTCAGGAAATCCCCATGTAGGATCCTTCATTGTCGGAGCATCTACATCGTATGAAAAAGAGGTGAATCCGTAACGTATGCCTCCATATAGAAAACCAGGCAGATAGGGCTTCTTGAAAAAGAAGTTGTAGTTCATGCCTATGCGGAAATAAGGAGCTGAGGCTTTATAATGTATATTGGTACCGTCATCAGTAGTGTCGGTGGTTCCATATCCAATTTCAGCTACGGGGACATAACGGTTTTTCAAATTGACCTCCACGCTGATTTCTGTACTTGTAATGTCACCTCCAAAAATTTTGCTTCCCAGGCCAAATATATCTACACCGATAGTAGTTCCCTGATAGAAGGGTACCTTTTCTTCCTCTATGGTTGTTTTTTTTTCTTGTGCCGCCAGTGTGGGGCTGTACAACAGCATACTACTCAGTAGCGTTAACAACGTAATATATGTTGAAATTCTTTTTTTCTTCATTATTGATGTCCGAATTTACAATCTCGATAGATTTTAGGTTATAGGTGGTGTATTTAATGTCTTCCACTTTATAAAACATCATGGTGCCACATTCTATATTCTGCAAGTAGGGGATATTCTGGTGAATGAGTGTGATAGTGTCACGCATCTTTTCCGTATAATGCAATACGTAGGTAGTTTTTGATGTATAACTCAAAGGCAGGCTCATACTGCTTTCCGCTTTATTGAATATCGTGTCATTCATCAATGAGTCTTTTACTACGGTTTCCTTAATAGTTCCATCTTCCAGTGTGTCACGTACAATCACATCGGTGGTGATAAATCCAGTGACGTCAAAAGCCGGACTGAATTTTACAGCTTGGTGTGTTTCTGCATCCAGAAAGTCGAAATGGGCAAAGGAATTGGTGGTAAGCGGACAATCGCTTTCCCCACAGCTTTGCATCAAGGTGCTTACGGTAATCAGGAGCAATAAGATAATGGCTGGTAGTTTCTTCATTTTAAAACTCTTTCTCTATTTTATAATTATTGCGTTCAGGAGCATTCCGGGCTATCAATTCTCCTATGAATCCTGCCAGAAACAGTTGGGTCCCCAAAATCATCAAAGTTAGGGCCAGATAGAAGTAAGGAGAATCAGTAATTAATATATAAGGTAAACCATGTGACAAGGCATATAGTTTGTTCGCTCCGATGATAATGACGGAAATGAAACCAAGAATAAACATCAATGATCCCATAAACCCGAAGAAGTGCATCGGCTTGATACCGAATTTGGATAAAAACCACAGAGTAATGAGGTCTAGATAACCATTGAAGAAACGGTTTAATCCGCCGAATTTTGTTTTACCGAATTTTCGTGCCTGATGGTGTACTACCTTCTCGGCTATCTTAGGAAAACCTGCATTCTTTGCCAGATAGGGGATATAGCGGTGCATTTCACCGTATACTTCGATGTTCTTTACGACATCACGACGATAAGCTTTTAGTCCGCAATTGAAGTCGTGCAGGTTCTTGATGCCTGAAACGGCACGTGCTGTGGCGTTGAATAGTTTGGTCGGAATGGTTTTTGATAACGGGTCATAGCGTTTTTGCTTGTATCCCGATACTAAGTCGTAGCCATCTTCTGTAATCATTCTGTATAATTCCGGTATTTCGTCCGGGCTGTCCTGCAAGTCGGCATCCATTGTAATCACCACATCACCTTGCGCCTTTTCAAAACCACAATACAAGGCAGGGGACTTGCCGTAGTTCCGGCGGAATTTGATACCTTTTACGTTGTCCGACTCCGAGCGTAGTTTCTCTATCACTTGCCAGGAGTGGTCGGTGCTGCCGTCATTGACAAAAATTACTTCATAGCTGAAGTGGTTGGCATCCATTACACGTTGAATCCATGCGAATAGTTCCGGCAAAGATTCTTCTTCGTTATACAAAGGAATAACTACAGATATATCCATCTTTTATTCATTTTTCTTTTTACGCATCACGATCAATGCCGTAGGGATGGCCATTAGCATCCCGTAAAACATATTTTGTGATATCAGTTGAAATGTCATTTCCAGCGGGGTAAGTCCCGACAGTAAATCTATCGCTTCTTCGAATTGGTTCAGTGAGGTTGTCAGTTCGGCTCCGGCAGTTTCTTTGAACTGGTTTAAGATGGAACGGTATGCCTCGAATACGAATCCGCCATCTATATAGCGGAAGTAGATGTAATGCACTACCGCTACAAATAGAGAGGCGAACATATACATAAAGGTAGTGAATAGAAACGCACGTGAAAAAGTGATGCTTCCGTCACAATGCCGTTCTCTGAACTTTTTGGCAAATATGTATCCTAAAAAGGGTACTCCTATAGTCAGGACTATAAAAAGTAATTGTAGGAAAGGTATTCTCAATCCTAACGGGAAGAGCATGAATTTGAAGGCCCATAAAAGACCCATGCCCGTACCATAGCGCATGGCGCATTCCTGCAAAGTCGGTTTATAATTCGTCATTCTTTATTAATAAGTGCACAAAAGTACTTCTTTTACGGGAATCCGTCCTATAGTTATGGGTGAAAAATGTATTTTTTCTGCTAAAATCAAAAAAAAGTATTCGAAAGTATTGTAGTTTTGAAAATAATGTCTACCTTTGCACTCGCAAAACAAAAATGGGTAAGTCCTATACGGCCAGCTCCTGATGAATCCTCCAGGGCTTGATCGCAGCAAAGGTAGTTGGTTGTAGCGGCGCGATATAGTAAGCTTACCCACCCCCGCCTCTTTAGCTCAGTTGGCCAGAGCACGTGATTTGTAATCTCGGGGTCGTTGGTTCGAATCCGACAAGAGGCTCGGAAAAGCGAGAAGGACGAAGAAATCTTCATTCTTCTCGCTTTTTTTATTATATTTGCGCTGATATTAGTTTTAAGGTTGGTACAACCGTTATTTAAGAGTTCTTTTTTATGATAGAGTCACAGATTGTGGCAAGAGTATTGCCGTCTAAATGCCGTGAAGCGGTAAAGGTCCTTTTGCAGGAAGTGTACGGATATGAAGATTTCCGTAATTTAGAAGTTTATGATGACTTGTTCAAAGGTAAGGAAAAATTGCAATTGTCTCAAGGGCAATTAATTGAGGAGGTCATCATGGAAGCCGAAAAAGGGATCAAGGGTGACTCGTCTGCTCATAATTTGCTCCTGACAGCTCCGACCGGAGCCGGAAAATCATTGTTGTTTCAGCTCCCTGCCATTTATCTGGGTAATGAATATAAGCTTCTTACTCTTGTGGTTTCTCCGCTGAAAGCATTGATAGTGGACCAGGTTGAGGCGTTGCGGGAACTAGGGTATGAACGTGTGGCGTATGCTTCGTCCGATCTTTCACCTGAACAAAAGAACGAAGTATATCGTCGTGTCCGTGAAGGGGAGGTTGATCTTTTTTATCTTTCCCCTGAATTATTGTTGGCGTATGATATCAGTTATTTTGTAGGTGAACGCCGCATCGGACTGGTAGTGGTTGACGAGGCTCATACCGTGACCACTTGGGGTAAAGAGTTCCGGGTGGATTATTGGTTTCTAGGGCGTCATTTGGAAGCTTTAAAGAATGCGTTGGGGTATGTATTCCCTGTTTTTGCATTGACGGCCACTGCTGTGTGGAATCCCGAAGGCGGGAACGATATGATTTTTGATACCATCCGGTCGTTGCATCTTGCTCCGTGTGCCTTGTATGTGGGCACGGTGAAGCGTGAAAATATCGGCTTTGACATTACCGCCATGACCATAGAGGAGGGGGAAACCTACGATAAGGCCAAGCAACGTACTGTTGCCGCCCGGGTGGAGGATTTTCTGGACGGGCATAAGACTATCATTTATTATCCTTTTGCCGGAGGTATAGATATGAAACTGAAGACTTGGGTGTATCCGGCTAACTGGCATTGGGTGGCATCTTATTATGGTAAAAAGGATAAAGAGCAAAAAGCCGAAATTATACAAGCTTTTAAGGAGGGTGAGAAAAAGATAATCGTTGCTACGAAAGCTTTCGGTATGGGGGTGGATATCAGTGATATTGACCGTGTGTATCATGTGGCTCCATCCAGCACCTTTGTCGATTATATTCAGGAGATTGGCCGTGCTGCCCGTGATAAGAACATTACGGGTGTGGCGGTGACGGATTTTAATGAGCGCGACTTTTATTATATGAAACGCCTGCATTCTGCGGGTGCCATCTCCCAGGAACAGTTGGGGATGATTCTGAAGAAAGTTTGGGAAATATATCTGATGAAAGGCTGTAGTGATGAAATGCAGATGTCTTTATCCGATTTTGAATTTGCAGTGAAGCTGCCTCGTAAAAAGAACAAGCTGGAATATGAATCGGATTTGGAGCAAGTCGTCAAAACGGCTTTGTTATGGATAGAAGAGGATTTGAGTTTCCGGCATGGCGGTTCTCCTGTTGAAATCAATTCACAGACGTTGTTTTCCGATGGCTATGTGCAGGAAAAGACGGGTGATGCCGCTTTCCGTAAAAAATACAAGCAGTACATGGTTCCCGTGAAAGGGGTTGAAGGAGTCTATAAGGTGGCTTTTGAATCTTTGTGGGAGAATTGTTTCTCGGAGATGGGATACCGTGAGTTTAAGCGCGATTTATACAATGGAAATCTCTTTGAGGGAGTTCGTGCGGCGGCTGTGGGTAAGCATGATGTCTTGTTAAAAGAGAGTGCGGCGGATATCTGCTCCAAGCTGGCAAGTCTCTTGAAGAGTTTGAAAGATTTGTTGACGGTGAGTCTGTATGGTAATAAAGGAAAGTTCGAGGAGGACGATTTGCGTAGTATTTTTGCGGCGTATGATATGGATGTTCCTTCTGCCAAGCGTTTTATCACTTCGTTACTGGAGTCCAGGGTAGAGGAGGGCAGAAGTGTGAGTTACATCACCAGTGCCAAGAAGAAAGATGAAGACAAACTGATGTTTACCGTTACCCGTGGTTTTGATTTGTTGCTTTCCCGTTACCAGAAGTTGTGTGCCCAGCGTATCACAGGAAAGAAAGGAGACCGGCTGTTGTTCTATGTCACTCCGTTCTCCGATCTCAATATGCTGCTCAACTTGCTGTCTATGCTCAATGTGGTGGACTTTACCGTAGAGGGGGGTGTTCCTTCTGTTGGAGTACGTGTCCGTGATGCGGAGATATTGAAAAAGGAAGCTGCTTCGGGGGACTATCAGAACCATGTGCTGGAGAATAATGAGAAAATATTCCAGGAACAGATAGAGTTGTTCCGGCTGTTCTTTGGCAATACGAAGTTAAGTGATGAGCAGCGATGGGAGTTTATAGAGGATTATTTTACGGGGATGAGTTTGGAGGGATTGAAAGAAAAATATTCTTGTGTTGTGGAATGACAGCTGTAAGGGCTGTATAATATAACTCGTTGGCGAAATTAATTTTGCCTTGTATGATTTCACGTTAGTATATGAGGTTGTGCCAACGTTTTGACACGACCTCTACTTGATAGCCGACAACATGGGCATTCATGACAAAATTCACTTGAAATGAATTTGTTTTCCAACTTTTATTGTTAATGCGAAGAGAACGACTTTGACGGATGCTACTCTTTATTTGGCTGGTACGCGCAAAGTCACGGAAGTTGGAATCAGCCTCTTGTCGGCAACCATGACGGTGGAGGAACGGGAAGACAATGTTGTGATAATTGATCATCGTTTTTGTTTTTAAAGGGTTGTTATTATCAGAAAAGTGTCAGGAAGGAACAAGGCGCACACTGCTGCGGCGTCCGGTGAAACTTGGTACAAGATCCGCGGAATCTTGTACCAGGATTTTTGTAATCTTGTGCCGGGGTGCGGCTGGTTCCTTCTGACACTGCAAAGATAACTTTACGTCCGTGCGGCGTGACCCTTTCCGACCCCTTTTGACCCCTTGGCGGATTGCGGGGGGAATCATGGCTCTCCAAGTGGAGGCAGACTAGTTGCAACTGGCGACGGGGACACGGGGACAGTGGGGACAGCCCCTTTTTTTCTCACACACACGTGCGCGCGTATAAAGCCGGGGTCAGCTCTTGTGATACGTTCCCCCTACCGTCCACACTCATCGGACCCCTTGCTTGGTGAACCGTTTGGGCCGCCTTTTCCTGGTGGTAGGTTTTCATCGCCTTTTTCACCTCGGTGCGTATACGAAGGTCTGCATGCAGGGGGCCTCCCAGGAGCAGTGTGTTGTGTTATTTGGTTTTTTTACTGTAAGAGATGATTTTCTCTAGCAGCTCCGGCCATATGTCATCCTGTGGAAAGGCAGGCAGGGGGAAATAAGGTTCGGAGCCTTCGGTGAGTTGTTCTTCCTCGTTGGTGTCATTGGGGAACTCATTTTCCACCTTATTATATCGCGCGCACGTGTGTGAGAAAAAAAGGGGCTGTCCCTGCTGTCCCCACTGTCCCTGCCTTGTAAGAATCGGCGGAACTGAATAACGGAAAATATTTCTCAGGAGGACTTGTCTTTAAAATTCACTTGAAATGAATTTGTTTTCCCACTTTTATTGTTAATGCGAAGAGAAGTCGTTATCTTCGCATTAACAATCCATTTAAGAAAAAGAGAATGATGAAATATCCCATTGGCATACAGAGTTTTGATCAAATAATAGAAGGTAATTGGGTCTATGTGGATAAGACCGATTTGGTTTATCGTTTGGTAACGACGACCAAAACTTGTTTTCTTAGCCGTCCCCGTCGTTTTGGGAAGAGCTTGTTGGTAAGCACGTTGGATGCCTATTTCAAGGGGCGCAAGGAACTTTTTGACGGCTTGATGATAGCGAAGTTGGAGAAAGACTGGCATCAGTATCCTGTGTTCAAGATAGATTTCAACGGTGTTAACTTTACGGAAAAAGGAAACTTGGAAGCTACCATAGAATATTATCTTGCCAACTGGGAGAAAATCTACGGAGAAACTCCCCGTGAGGTTCCTATGGGGAAGCGGTTCGAACAAATACTTTCTCTAGCCTATCAGCAAACGGGGCGTCGTGCCGTGGTGCTGGTAGATGAATATGACAAGCCTATTCTCGATGCATTGGATACTCCTCTGGAAGATGCCAACCGCGAAATCTTGAAAGCTTTCTATTCCACCTTCAAAGGGGCTGATGAATACTTGAGGTTTGTGTTGCTTACGGGAGTGACAAAATTTTCGCAAGTCAGTGTGTTCAGCGGGTTCAACCAGCCTAAAGATATAAGTATGGATAATCATTATGAAGCATTGTGTGGTGTGACTCAGGTGGAATTGGAACATTATTTTGCAGAACCTATTGCAAATTTGGCTGAAAAGTTCAATTATACAGTGGAGGAAATGAAAGACGTACTCAAAATGCAATACGATGGCTATCATTTTGGCAGCGGCTTGCTTGGTGTCTATAATCCTTTCAGCCTGCTCAATGCTTTTGATATGAACGATATCCGCGACTATTGGTTTGCATCAGGTACTCCTACTTATTTGATCAAACTTCTGCGGCATAACCACGAGCAGATGGATGAATTGACTGGGCGTTACTATGATCCTTCGATGTTTGTCGATTATAAGGCCGATGTGGAAAAACCGCTGCCTATGATTTATCAAAGCGGCTATCTGACGATCAAGGAATACGACTCCCGGAGAAACCGTTACCTGTTGGACTTTCCAAATAATGAGGTGAAAAAGGGATTTCTGACCATGGTGGCAGCCAATTATTTCAAACCCCAAGAGTTTGAAGTTTCCAACTGGATTGTAGATGCCGTCATTTTACTTGAGGAAGGGGAAACTACGGCTTTTTGTTCAGCTTTAACTTCTTTCCTTGCGGATATACCTTATGATTCTCATGGCTCGATAAAGACGGTTGAAGCGACAGAAAAACATTTTCAATATACTTTCTATCTGATTCTCCGTTTGCTTGGGGTATATTGCCAGTTGCATGTGGAGAAAACTCAGTCAAGAGGAAGAGTGGACTGTGTATTGGAGACAAAGGATTATGTATATATATTTGAGTTTAAACTGGATGGTACGGCTGCTGAAGCCTTGCAGCAGATAGAGGACAAAGGATATGCTACACCTTATCAGACAGACACGCGCAAAGTCACGGCTATTGGTGTCAGTTTTTCATCGGAAACCATGACGGTGGAGGAATGGGAGGAAAAAACTTGTAGCCCAGTTGAGATTAAATAATAGTGCAAAAGTAATGCCTCAAGCCGGAATCATCACGATCCCTCTTGAGGCAGTCTTCATTTATGGAATTGGGGATATAAACCGCTTACGCTTTAAAATTGCGTGCTATTTTTTTATATCCATATACGGCACGGTTACCCAATTCTTCTTCAATGCGGAGCAACTGGTTGTATTTTGCCATACGGTCGCTACGGCTCAGTGAACCGGTTTTAATCTGTCCGCTATTGGTGGCTACGGCGATATCTGCAATGGTAGCATCTTCCGTTTCACCGGAGCGGTGGCTGGTCACAGTGGTGTAGCCGTTACGTTGGGCCATTTCGATAGCATCCAGAGTTTCAGTCAGCGAACCGATCTGGTTTACTTTTACCAGGATAGAGTTTGCACAACCTTCACTGATTCCTTTTTCCAGGAACTTCACATTGGTAACGAACAAGTCATCACCTACCAGCTGGCAACGGTTGCCCAGACGCTCGGTCAGCATGCGCCATCCTTCCCAGTCGTTTTCTGCCATACCATCCTCTATCGAATCAATGGGGTAGTCCCAACTCAATTTTTCCAGATAGGCAACCTGTTCGGCGGCACTGCGCTTTTCCCCTTTGGGGCCTTCAAACTTGGTATAGTCATAGATGCCGTCATGATAAAATTCGGAAGAAGCACAATCCAGACCGATGGTGATATGTTTAAACGGTTCATATCCGGCAGCTTCAATAGCGGCAAGGATACAATTCAAAGCATCTTCAGTGCCATCCAGTGCAGGGGCAAAACCGCCTTCATCTCCTACGGCTGTGCTTAGTCCGCGTTTTTTCAGCACCTCTTTCAAAGCATGGAATACTTCTGCGCCCATCCGTAAGGCCTCACGGAATGTCTTTGCGCCGACAGGACGAATCATGAATTCTTGAAAAGCGATAGGAGCGTCGCTATGCGAGCCTCCGTTAATGATGTTCATCATCGGGACGGGCATGACATAGGTATTTGTTCCGCCGATGTATCTGTAAAGAGGGATATCCAGATAGTTGGCGGCAGCTTTTGCCACAGCCAGGGATACGCCCAAAATAGCATTTGCGCCCAGTTTTGATTTAGTTGGGGTTCCATCCAGATCAAGCATGGCTTTGTCAATGCCACGTTGGTCCATAGAGTCCATTCCTTTCAATGCCGGAGCGATAAGGGTATTTATATTTTCTACAGCTTTTAATACGCCTTTGCCCCCGTAACGGGTCTTGTCACCGTCACGTAGCTCCAATGCCTCATGTTCACCGGTTGACGCACCCGATGGGACAGAGGCACGGCCCATAATCCCTGATTCCAATATCACATCCACTTCCACAGTGGGGTTACCACGTGAATCCAAAATCTCTCTTCCTTTAATCTCTGCTATTTTCATATAATTCTAATTTTATAAGATGGTTTTATTTTAATAACAATAGAGAAGCCGGATTTGTTGAGGTGCCAGGGAAAGTTTTTTCATGATATTTACTTTTTTATTTCTTTCCACAGAGTACATCCGTCTTCTTTTTTCGTCTCCCTTTAATAAAAGCTAGAGATCAATATGAAAATAAAATGGATAGTGGGGGGGCTGTTATGGGCAAGTTCTTACTTGCAGGCTGCCGCACAGGAATATAAACTGTGGTATGACGAACCCGCTCAGGTTTGGACTGAAGCGCTTCCGCTGGGTAACGGGCGGTTGGGAGCGATGGTATTCGGCAATCCCGGTGTGGAGCATATCCAGTTGAACGAAGAAACTATTTGGGCAGGACGTCCCAATAATAATGCTAATCCCGATGCGTTGGAATATATTCCCAAAGTGCGCCGGTTGGTGTTCGAGGGAAAATATCTTGAAGCACAAACGTTGGCTACCGAGAAAGTAATGGCGAAGACCAATAGCGGTATGCCCTATCAATCGTTTGGCGATCTGCATATTTCTTTTCCGGGGCATACACGTTATTCCGATTACTATAGGGAACTGAGCCTGGATTCAGCTCGTACCATCGTGCGTTATAAGGTGGACGGGGTGACTTATCAGCGTGAAACACTGACGTCGTTTGCCGATCAGGTAGTTATGGTGCGTCTTACTGCCAGCCAACCCGGAAAGATTACTTGTAACGCCAATCTTACTACTCCGCATCAGGATGTGATGGTTGCGACGGAAGGGGAGGAGGTTACCCTTTCGGGCGTATCTTCCTGGCATGAAGGACTCAAAGGGAAGGTTGAATTTCAGGGACGTATGACTGCACGTACTCAGGGAGGAACCCGATCTTGTCGTGACGGAGTCTTGAGTATAGAAGGGGCGGACGAGGCTGTGATTTATATTTCCATTGCTACCAACTTTACTAATTACAAGGATATAACAGGTAACCAAGTGGAGCGTGCGAAGAACTATCTGCGCCGGGCTGTAAGTAAAGATTATATGACATCACGTAAGGCACACGTCGATTTTTTCAAGCAATATATGGACCGTGTCTCTTTGGATTTAGGCATAGACAAATATGCAGGGGTAACCACTGATATGCGTGTACAGAATTTCAAGGAAACGAAGGATGATTTTCTGGTGGCCACTTATTTCCGTTTCGGCCGCTATCTGTTGATTTGTTCTTCACAGCCGGGTGGGCAGCCTGCTAATTTGCAAGGCATTTGGAATGATAAATTATTTCCTTCCTGGGATAGTAAATATACATGTAATATCAATGTTGAAATGAACTATTGGCCGGCCGAAGTGACGAATCTCAGCGAATTGCACGAGCCTTTGATACAACTGATCCGTGAAGTGAGTGAAACAGGGCGTGAGTCGGCCAAGATTATGTATGGGGCGGATGGCTGGGTATTGCATCACAATACGGATATATGGCGTGTTACCGGAGCTATAGACAAGGCTCCGTCGGGATTATGGCCTACGGGTGGAGCCTGGCTGTGCCGTCATTTGTGGGAACGTTATCTTTATACAGGCGATATGGAATTTCTCCGCTCGGCTTACCCTATCATGAAAGAAGCCGGTAAGTTTTTTGATGAAATCATGGTGAAGGAACCGTTGCATAACTGGTTGGTGGTATGTCCGAGCAATTCTCCGGAGAATACTCATGCAGGCAGTAACGGGAAAGCGACTACGGCTGCCGGGTGTACTTTGGATAACCAGCTGATATTCGATTTGTGGAATCAGATAATCACGACCGCCCGTCTGTTGGGTACGGATGCTGAATTTGCCACCCGTTTGGAACAGCGTTTAAAGGAAATGGCGCCCATGCAGATAGGACGTTGGGGGCAATTGCAGGAATGGATGATGGATTGGGACAATCCGCAGGATGTGCACCGTCATGTGTCACACCTTTATGGTTTGTTCCCCAGTAATCAGATTTCTCCTTACCGTACTCCCGAATTGTTTGATGCGGCACGTACTTCGCTGATTCATCGTGGCGATCCGTCTACCGGATGGAGTATGGGATGGAAGGTATGTTTGTGGGCCCGTCTGTTGGATGGTGACCATGCTTATAAACTGATAACCGATCAGTTGACTCTCGTACGTAACGAGAAGAAAAAAGGAGGAACTTATCCTAATTTGTTTGATGCCCATCCACCTTTTCAGATTGACGGTAATTTTGGTTGTACGGCGGGTATCGTAGAAATGCTGATGCAGAGCCACGATGGTTTTATTTATTTACTTCCCGCATTGCCGGCGCAATGGAAAGAGGGAAGCGTGAACGGGATTATAGCCCGTGGAGGTTTTGAATTGGATTTGAGTTGGAAGAATGGTAAAGTGAGCCGGTTGGTGGTGAAATCCCGTAATGGGGGAAACTGTCGTTTGCGTTCTTTAAATCCGCTGGCAGGCAAAGGGCTGAGAAAGGCGAAAGGAGAGAATCCGAATAAATTGTATGCCATACCCGAAATCTTACAGCCGATTATAAATAAAGAAGCGAAATTGAATAAAGTTGAGTTGAAAAAAACTTATCTTTATGATCTGGAAACCAAAGCAGGTGAAGAGTATATATTCTTAGGTAAGTGATGATTCTTGCATTGATTGTAAGGATGAAAAATAGTAAAAAGAAGAAATATGAAAAGAACAGGATTAAACATTATTTGCTCATTGTTGCTGGCAGGTGGAATGTGTGCATGTACTGCCACTCCTAAACAGACCGAAGAAATCAAATGGAGCGAACGTATGGCTCAGTCGGAAATGCAACGTTTCCCTGAGCCTTGGATGATAGAAAAAGCGAAAAAGCCTCGTTGGGGCTATACGCACGGACTGGTGGTGAAATCCATGTTGGAGGAATGGAAACATACCGGTGACACTGCCTATTATAATTATGCAAAAATATATGCAGACAGTCTGATAGACACCGACGGTAAGATAAAGACCATGAAATATCTTTCTTTTAATATTGATAATATCAATGCCGGAAAGATTTTATTCGATTTTTATGAAAAGACGGGAGACGGGCGTTATAAGGTGGCGATGGATACTCTTCGCAAACAACTGGCCGAACAGCCCCGTACCAGTGAAGGCGGTTTCTGGCACAAACTGATATATCCGCACCAGATGTGGCTGGATGGTATATTCATGGCTTCTCCTTATCTGGCTCAATATGGTAACGTATTCAAGGATACTACGGTCAATGCCGATATTGTGAATCAAATAAAGCTGATTGCCCGTAAAACGTATGATCCTAAAACCGGTTTGTTCTATCATGGCTGGGATGAGAGCAAGACACAAAATTGGGCAAATAAGGAAACCGGGTGCTCACCCAACTTCTGGAGCCGCAGTATAGGCTGGTATGCCGCTGCCGTGGTGGATGTATTGGACTATATGCCGGTGCAGTTCGAAGGACGCGACAGCATTATGACGATTATAAATACGTTGGCCGAAGACATTGTAAAATACCAGGAGCTTGAAACAGGGGTATGGTGGCAGGTGACTGACCAGAATAACCGTAAAGGAAATTATCTGGAATCTTCCGCTTCATCGCTTTTTGTATATTTTCTGTGTAAGGCTGTAAACAAAGGATATATTCCTGTGGAGTATAAAGCGGCCGCAGAGCGTGGATTCAACGGTTTGATAAAACAATTCATTAAAGAAGAGCCTGATGGTTCATACACTATTACCAACTGTTGTGCTGTTGCAGGATTAGGCGGTAAAGGAAACCGGGATGGAAGTTTTGCTTATTACATCGGTGAGCCGGTGATAGAGAACGATCCGAAATCAGTAGGTTCCTTTATTTTGGCAGCTATTGAATATGAGAAAATGAAGCAGTAGGAATAATCTGAAAAAGATGAGGACATTTGTCAAAAAGGTCTTCATCTTTTCCGTAAACATCAGGACCTTTTTTAAACACCTTGTTGTTTTGATAAAAGCTCTTGTTTGGAGATTGTCAATTAATTAATAAACGAATTTGAAAATACAATGATGAACAGACACGCATTACTTTCCTTATTGGCTTTATTGCTATGTTGCTCTACTTCGTTGCCGGCGCAGAAAGCGAAAACGTATATTCCCTGGAAGAACGGCAAACTGGTGGTGTCCGAGGAGGGACGCTACCTGAAGCATGAAAATGGAGTACCTTTCTTCTGGTTGGGTGAAACCGGATGGCTGATGCCGCAACGCTTGAATCGTGACGAGGTTTCTTACTATCTGAATAAGTGCAAGGATGCTGGATATAACATGGTGCAGGTGCAGGTATTGAACGGTGTGCCTTCCATGAATATTTACGGCCAGTATTCCATGACAGACGGTTTTAATTTCAAAGATATCAACCGCAAAGGGATTTATGGATATTGGGACCACATGGACTATATTATTAAAAGTGCCGCTTCACGGGGCATCTATATAGGGATGGTATGTATTTGGGGAACTCCCGTGGAACAAGGGCTGATGAATGAAAAAGAAGCCGTGGCATACGGTAAGTTTCTTGCAGAACGTTACAAGGATGAGCCGAATATTATTTGGATGATAGGAGGGGATATCCGCGGTGATAATAAGACGGAGGTATGGGATGCCTTGGCAAACAGTATCCGCAGCATAGACAAAGGTCATCTGATGACTTTCCATCCGCGTGGACGTACCACGTCGGCTACTTGGTTTAATGACCGCGAATGGCTGGATTTCAATATGTTCCAAAGCGGACACCGTCGTTACGGACAGCGTAACGGTGATGGTGACTATCCTATCGAAGAGAATACGGAAGAGGATAACTGGCGTTTTGTGGAAGCCAGTCAGGCAAAGACTCCGTTGAAACCGGTGATTGATGACGAACCTATTTATGAAGACATTCCACAGGGGCTGCATGATCCCAATGAAACCCGTTGGAATCAGCACGATGTGCGTCGTTATGCCTATTGGTCGGTATTTGCCGGATCATTCGGGCACTCATACGGTCATAATGATATCATGCAATTTATCCGTCCCGGATATGGAGCCTCTTTCGGTGCCGACGGACGTAAGAAAGCATGGTGGGATGCTTTGGAAGACCCCGGTTTCAATCAGATGAAATATCTGAAGAACTTGATGCTGACTTTTCCTTTCTTTGAACGTGTGCCTGATCAGAGTGTCATTGCAGGAACTAACGGCGAACGCTATGACCGTGCCATCGCTACCCGTGGAAATGACTATTTGCTGGTTTACAATTACTCAGGACGTCCTATGCAGATCGATTTGAGCAAAATCAGCGGTGCGAAAAAGAATGCATGGTGGTATAGCGCGAAGGACGGTAAGTTGGAATATATCGGTGAGTTTGACAGTAAAGTCACTTCTTTCCAGCATGATAGCGGTTATCTGAGCGGTAATGACCAGGTTCTGATTGTTGTGGATTCTGCGAAGGATTATGTGCAGAAAGCTTGGACAGCCTTGCCGGATGCCATACAGAAATGGAATAAGTAAGAAATATGCATATCATGAAAAAACAAGTATTATTAATCATTCTTCTGGCACTTCCGTTGTGGTTGAAGGCAGCGGATGTTTCGGTTACCGGCCTGCGTACCGAGCAGATGGTAGATCCCATGGGGTTGGATACTGCTGCTCCCCGTATGAGCTGGCGGTTGGAATCTTCTCAAAGAAATGTGATGCAGACCGCCTACCGGATCTTGGTTGCGTCTTCTCCTGAACTTTTAGCACAGGATAAAGGAGATTTGTGGGATTCCGGAAAAGTGGAATCCGATGCGTCCGTATGGATTCCCTATCAAGGGAAGCGTTTGAAAAGCAATCAGCGTGTTTACTGGAAAGTGAGAAGCTATACCAATCGCGGTGAGACAGAATGGAGCGAGCCTGCCCGATGGGGGATGGGACCTTTAGGTGAGATTCATTGGAAAGGACGATGGATAGGTTGGGACGCTGCGTTTGCATGGGACCGGGAAGATTCACACAGCCGTTTGAGCTCTCGTTATTTACGCACGGAATTTAAAACGCAAGCCAAGGAGATAAAGTATGCTACCCTTCATTTGTGCGGTTTGGGTATGTACGAACTGTTCATTAACGGCCAGCGGATAGGTGATCAGGTATTGGCGCCGGCTCCAAGTGATTATCGTCGTACTGTGCTTTACAATTCTTTTGATGTCACCAAACAGGTTGCCGGAGGAAATGCCGACAATGCCATCGGAGTGACCCTGGGCAACGGACGTTTCTACACTATGCGTCAAAATTACAAACCTTATAAGATTCCTACTTTTGGTTACCCCAAGTTGCGTCTGAATCTGATTATAGAATATACCGACGGCAGTATCCAGCGCATCAACAGTGATGAGAAATGGCGTTTGACGGCTCAAGGGCCTATACGTAGCAATAATGAATACGATGGTGAGATTTACGATGCCCGTATGGAATTGGGAAACTGGACACAGCCCGGTTATGATGATTCCAAATGGCTGAAGGCGCAACGTGTTTCATTGCCGTACGGTACACTCCGCGGCAATACCGCTCCCAACATGAAAGTGATGAAAACGCTGAAGCCGGCTGTCTTCAAGCAATATGGTGACCGTTATATGATTGATTTCGGTCAGAATATGGCAGGATGGGTGCGTATTAACATAGCGAAAGCCGCTGCGGGAGATACGATTTGCATACGTTATGCCGAACGGGTAAAGAACGACGGTACGGAACTGGATGTGGAAAATCTCCGCCATAGCCAGAGTACGGATTATTATATCTGCAACGGTAAAGAAAACAACACCTCCTGGAGTTCTCGTTTTTCTTATCATGGATTCCAATATGTAGAAGTGACAGGTTATAAAAATCTGAAAGCGGAAGATTTGGTTGCTGAAGTAGTATATGATGACTTGGAAGATAACGGTACTTTCGAGTGTTCCAATGATATCATGAACCGGGTTTATCGGAATGCCTGGTGGGGAATTTCCAGTAATTATAAAGGAGTGCCTTTGGATTGTCCGCAGCGTGACGAGCGCCAGCCCTGGCTTGGCGACCATGCTATGGGAACGTGGGGGGAAAGTTTCATGTTCAACAATGGAAACACCTATGCCAAATGGGCGGATGATATCCGTGAAGCGCAGCGTGAAGACGGTTGTATTCCTGATATTTGTCCGGCTTATTACAATTATTATACATCGGAAATGACATGGTCGTCCACATTCCCGGTAATCTGTGATATGGTTTATGAACAGTTCGGCAACATCGAACCTATTCGTAAGAATTATGCCGCTATCAAGAAATGGATGCACCATATACGCAGTGAGTTCACCACAGAGGATGGAGTGATTAACGCCGATAAATACGGTGACTGGTGTATGCCTCCCGAATCACCGGAGCTGATTCACAGTCAGGACCCTGCCCGCAAGACGGATGGAGCACTGATTGCTACAGCCTACTATTATAAGGTGTCGCAAATGCTGGCCAAGTTCGCCCGTTTGCAAGGTTTGGAAGATGAGGCGAAAGGATTCGAGAAGGATGCAGCAAAAATCAAAGACTGCTTCAACGCCCGTTTCCTTACGGTTAAGAAGGGAACTTCTCCGGTACAAACGCCGCATGTTCTTTATCCCGACAGCATATTCTATGGTAACAATACGGTGACAGCCAATATCCTGCCGCTGGCTTTCGATATGGTTCCTGAGGCCTATAGGGAAGAAGTGGAGAAAAATGTAATAACAGGCATTATCACCCGGAATAAAGGTCATATCAGCAGTGGGGTGATAGGTATGAACTGGATGATGCGTGAGCTTACCCGTATGGGGCGTGGCGATGTTGCTTTCCTGTTGGCAAGCAACAAGACTTATCCCAGTTATGGCTATATGATAGAAAAGGGAGCTACTGCCATTTGGGAACTGTGGAACGGTGATACCGCCAATCGTTGGATGAACAGTTGTAACCATGTGATGATATTGGGTGATCTATTGACTTGGTATTTCCGTGATTTAGCCGGATTTAATCCGGCACAGCCCGCTTACAAACAAATCATCCTTAAACCTGATTTTTCCATCCAGGAGTTGAGTCATGTCAAGGCTTCGCACAACACTTTATATGGCAAGATGATTAGTAACTGGAAGAAGACCCTTACGCATTTGGAATGGGATATCACGGTTCCCTGTAATACCACTGCATTGGTTTATCTTCCAACGTTGGACGAGAAGGCGGTAAAAGACAAGGACGTTACCTTTGTACGTCGGGAAGGCAACTCTACCGTATGGAGTGTTCCTTCGGGGAACTATCATTTTTCGGTTAGCATGGACCCTTCTTCAGGTAAAAACCGTGCAGGTATCGTGGAAGATCAGTTCCTATACGAACAAGCTTCTTTTCCCGAATGCCACGGCGCTACTATTGTGGAATTGAAGAACGGAGACCTGGTAGCCTCTTTCTTTGGAGGCACTAAAGAGCGTAATCCGGATTGTTGTATCTGGGTATGTCGCAAGCCGAAGGGCGCGACGGAATGGAGTGCACCTTATCTGGCTGCCGACGGGGTGTTTAGTCTGGATGATCCGCAGGCTGTCTTGGCAGGCATTACGGCAGAATCCACTCCGGCGGATGCCGGCCCCGTGGCTTCTACGTTTAAAGGGGACAAGTCCCGGGCACGCCGCAAGGCTTGTTGGAATCCTGTGCTTTTCCAGATCCCCGGCGGAGATCTGATCCTGTTCTATAAAATAGGATTGAAAGTAGCCGATTGGAGTGGTTGGCTGGTACGTTCTAAAGATGGTGGAAAAACTTGGAGCCAACGTGAACCGTTGCCCAAAGGTTTCTTAGGTCCTATTAAAAATAAGCCGGAGTATGTGGATGGCCGTATCATTTGTCCTTCCAGTACGGAAGGCGATGGAGGATGGCGTATCCATTTTGAAATTTCGGATGATAAAGGAAAGACTTGGAAGATGGTAGGTCCTGTAGAGGCGGAAATGAGTGTGCCTACAGCTTTGCGTAAGGAAAATGCAGCCAATGTAGACGATCAGGAAGGCGGTGAAGCCATAAAAGGAGAAGGCGAGAAGCCTATTTATGCTATCCAGCCCAGCATTTTGCGTCATAAGGATGGGCGTTTGCAGGTACTTTGCCGTACACGTAACGCACAGATTGCCACTTCATGGAGCAGTGACAACGGTGAAACATGGAGCAAAGTCACTTTGCTTGATGTTCCCAATAATAATTCGGGCACGGATGCCGTAACCATGAAAGATGGCCGCCATGTATTGATTTATAATGATTTCAGCACATTGCCGGGTACTCCGAAAGGGCCGCGTACACCGTTGTGTGTGGCGGTTTCGGATGATGGCATTCACTGGAAGAATGTAATGACATTGGAAGACAGCCCCATCAGCCAGTATTCTTATCCGTCCATCATTCAGGGCAAGGATGGCAAACTGCATGCCGTATATACCTGGCGCCGTCAGCGTGTGGCTTATAAAGAGTTGGATTTGAGCAAACTGAAATAATACAATTGTGGATAAAGGAATTCTTTGATAGAGAGTATTGGAGAATTTGAAAAAAACGGGTGTCTGAAATAAAAATCAGATACCCGTTTTTTTGAAAACAGACTCCCATTATCCGCCAATGAAAGCTCTTTCTAAAGATACAGAATATGAAATAATTATAAATAGAGTACAAACGTTTCTTATTATCGTCCTCCCTTTATAAAGAAAAGAATAAGTGACAGATTATTATGAAAAGCATTAGACTACTACTTTTACTGGCTTCCGGAGTAACTACGGGAGCATTTGCCCAGTCGGGCGGGCTGACGGATATGAGCCAAAGTCGTTTTGCCAAGATGGCCAATACGGAATTAGGTGCCGTGCATTGGACAGATGGCTTTTGGGGCGACCGTTTCAATGTATATAGCCATACCTCCTTGCAAAGTATGTGGGACACATGGAACAATCCCGATGTTTCGCATGGCTTCCGTAACTTTGAAATAGCTGCCGGTGTTTGCGAGGGCGAACATTGGGGACCTCCCTTTCATGACGGTGATATGTATAAATGGATGGAAGGGGTGGCTTCCGTGTATGCCGTCACGAAAGATCCCGAATTGGATAAACTGATGGATCACTTCATTGAACATGTGGTGAAAGCCCAGCGTGCGGACGGTTACATCCATACCCCTGTCATCATCGAGGAAAAGAATAAGGGGATTGACACTCATTCGGACAAACAGCAACAGACGGTAATTGGCACCAAAGTAGGAGGTGAGGACGAGAAAGGTGCATTTGCCAATCGTCTGAATTTTGAAACCTACAATTTGGGGCATCTGATGATGGCAGGTATCATTCATCGCCGTGCCACCGGAAAGACTACTTTATTCGATGCTGCCGTAAAAGCGACGGACTTCCTCTGTCATTTCTATGAAACCGCTTCTGCGGAACTGGCAAGAAATGCCATTTGTCCCTCCCATTATATGGGTGTGGTGGAAATGTACCGTGCTACAGGGAATCCCCGTTATCTGGAACTTTCCAAGAATCTGATTGATATCCGTGGAATGGTGGAAAACGGCACCGATGATAATCAGGACCGTATTCCGTTCCGTCAGCAATACAATGCGATGGGACATGCCGTGCGTTCCAATTACCTGTATGCCGGTGTGACCGATGTGTATGCCGAAACAGGAGAAGACCAACTGATGAAAAACCTGACCAGCATCTGGAAAGACATTGTGACCCGCAAGATGTATGTTACAGGAGCGTGCGGTGCGCTGTATGACGGCACTTCGCCGGATGGAACCTGCTATGAGCCGGACAGCATTCAGAAAGTACACCAAAGCTATGGCCGTCCTTATCAGTTGCCTAATAGTACGGCGCATAACGAGACCTGTGCCAATATCGGCAATATGCTTTTCAACTGGCGTATGCTGGAAGTGACGGGCGATGCCAAATATGCGGATATTGTGGAAACCGCCCTTTACAACAGTGTGTTGAGTGGTGTCAGTCTGGATGGAAAGAAATATTTCTATACCAACCCGTTGCGCATCAGTGCGGATTTGCCATACACACTTCGCTGGCCTAAAGAACGTACCGAGTATATCAGCTGCTTCTGTTGTCCGCCTAATACGCTGCGCACCGTTTGTCAAGCCCAGAACTATGCTTATACGGTGACTCCGAATGCGGTATATTGCAATTTGTATGGAGCGAATACACTGGCTACAACTTTGAAGGAAACGGGAAAGATCGGGCTGGTGCAAGAAACGGAGTATCCGTGGGAGGGTGCTGTGAAGCTGACTGTTACCGAAGCTCCGAAACCGTCAAAGAAGAAAGCGTTTTCTTTGTTCCTCCGTGTTCCTGACTGGTGCGAGAAGGCAACTTTGAAGGTAAATGGCGAACCGGTGCAAGGAACCTGGAAAGCGAATACATACGCCGAGGTAAACCGCATCTGGAAGAAAGGGGACTGTGTGGAATGGGTGATGGATATGCCTGTAAAATTGCTGGAAGCAAATCCGTTGGCCGAAGAAATCCGTAATCAGGTAGTGGTGAAACGTGGCCCGTTGGTCTACTGTCTGGAAAGTATGGATATAGAAGGCGGGCATAAGATAGACAATGTGCTGATACCTGCCGATATCCGGTTGACTCCGAAAAAAATAACCATCGAAGGCAGTCCGATTGTCGCATTGGATGGTACTGCCCGTCTGGTCGATGAAGTATCATGGAAAGATACCTTGTACCGCGAGGTAGGAAAGGCCGACAAACCGGTCCATATCCGTCTGATTCCTTATTATGCATGGGGAAACCGCGGAAAGGCTGAAATGACGGTATGGATGCCTTTGGCACGGACTAATCACTAACCACTTACCCCTAATTAGTTACAAATGAAAAAAATATTCATAACCACTACTGCGCTGCTGATAGCTTGTACACTGTCAGCAGCCGATTTGTTCGTATCTCCGGAAGGCAATGACCGGAATCCGGGTACCAAAGACTCTCCGAAAGCCACCCTTACAGCCGCATTGCGTCAGGCAAGGGAACTTCGTCGTCTTAATGATGAAAGTGTAAAAGGTGGCATCACCATCCATCTGGAGGCAGGTGACTATCATCTGTACGAACCCGTCTTTATCCGTCCGGAGGACAGCGGGACGGAAGCGTCACCTACCGTCATCACTTCGGATGGAAATGCCGTTCTGAATGGTGGGGTGGAAATCAGGAACTGGAAGAAGCAAGGAAAGTTGTGGGTAGCCGATGTCCCTATGTTTAACGGGCGTCCGCTGGATTTCCGGCAACTGTGGATCAATGGGCAAAAGGCTGTTCGTGCAAGGGATGTGGCAGACTTTGAAAAGATGTACCGCATCATCAACAACGACCCCCAAAACGAAATACTGTGGGTACCTGCCGCTGCTGTAAAGAAAATACAGAAGGCCCGATATGCCGAAATGGTCCTTCATGAAATGTGGTGTGTGGCAAATCTCCGTATCAAGTCGGTCGAAATACAGGGAGACAGTGCCGCCGTGCGTTTCCATCATCCTGAAAGCCGCATCCAGTTCGAACACCCGTGGCCGCGTCCTATGGTGACCAAGGATGGTCACAACTCGGCTTTCTATCTGACCAATGCCATGGAATTGCTGGATGAACCCGGCGAGTGGTATCACGACATTGAAAGCCGTAAAATATATTATTATCCTCGGAAAGGAGAGAAGATAAGCAAAGCCGTAGTTCCCGGCATCGAAACGTTGGTATGGGTGGAAGGAACGATAGACCGTCCGGTAAAGCACATCCGTTTTGACAATATTGCTTTCCAATATACCACCTGGATGCGTCCCTCTTTGCAAGGTCATGTTCCTCTTCAGGCAGGTATGTACATGACAGACGGATATAAAATCCGTCCTTCCATGATTCGTAAGAACAATCATAAGCTGGATAATCAAGGTTGGTTGGGCCGTCCGGCATCGGCAGTCGTAGTCAAGGCTGCCTGGGATATTGATTTCGAGAAGTGCCGTTTCCAGCATTTGGGCTCTACAGGCATTGATTATGAATGGGCCACCGATGGAGGACATATAAACGGCTGTCTGTTCCGTGATATTGCCGGGAACGGTATTGTAGCGGGCAGTTTCAGCCCTGCCGCTCACGAAACACATCTTCCATACGATCCTGCCGACCGTCGTGAGGTCTGTACCGGACTGACCATTTCCAACAACTACATCAACGATGTGACCAATGAAGACTGGGGCACCTTGGGTATTTGCGCCGGTTATGTCAGTGATATCAATATCGAGCACAATGAAATCAGTGATGTATCCTATTCAGGCATCAGTCTGGGATGGGGATGGACACGTACAGTAAACTGTATGCGCAATAACCGCGTGCACGCCAATCTGATTCATCACTATGCCAAGCACATGTATGATGTAGCCGGTATTTATACATTAGGTTCACAACCCCATAGCCGGATTACGGAAAATTGCGTTTCTAACATTTTTTCACCCGGTTATGCACACGATCCCAATCATTGGTTCTATCTTTACACCGACGAAGGATCTTCATTTATCACCGTCAAGGACAACTGGACGGAAGGAGAGAAGTTCCTGAAGAACGCCAACGGTCCGGGCAATACATGGGAAAACAATGGTCCGATGGTGAACGACAGCATCAAGGCAAATGCCGGACTGACAAAGGAATATATCTATTTGAAGGAAAAATAAAACGTGATACCATTATGAAAAACAGACTTGCCACTTTAGTCGGAGCACTTGCATTGAGTGCTGCCGCCTCCGCCCAGACCTGGATCTGGTATCCGGGTGATTATGAAATATGGCTGGGCAACCAGATGAACAACCGCCGTACGGAACGCGGTGCTTTTTTCCCTCCCTTCTGGAAAACGGACAGCCATTATGTGGTAGTGGAATTCAGCAAGAAATTGGATCTGGCGGAACCGGAAGAAATATTCATTGCCGCCGAAGGAAAATACAATGTGAAATTGGACGGCAAACTGCAATTCGGTATGCCCTCCACCTTGAAACTCCCCGCAGGAAAACACAGTCTGAACATCAAAGTGTGGAATCAGTCCACTCCCCCCACTATTTATGTGAAAGGAAAAACCGTAAATACGGACAAGACCTGGAAAGTAACCTACGAAGACAAGGAATGGATAGACGAAAGCGGAAAAGCCAGTGATACTTCTGCCACCGTTTATATGGATGCAGGGTGTTGGAACTTTGACGGAGCCACCCAACTGCCTTCCAAGTTTTCATTGGCCAGAAAACCGATGAAAGCAGTTTCCTCCACTCCCCGGAAAGAAGGGGTATTGTACGACTTCGGAAAAGAGACCTTTGGTTATATCACTCTGAAAGAGGTAAAGGGAAAAGGAACGATCCATATCTATTACGGTGAAAGTCCTGAAGAAGCTTTGGATACGGAATATTGCGAAACATTGGACAAATTGCTGGCAGAGCCGGGGCAGATAACCGATCTGGCCATCCGGAATACACGGAAACTATACGATGAATACACGTTGGACAACAGCAAGGCCTTCCGTTATGTCTATGTCACTTGCGATCCGGGAGTAACGATACAGGACGTTTCCATGCAATACGAATACCTGCCCGAAGAGTACCGGGGCTCATTCAAATGCAATGACGAAGAACTGAACCGCATCTGGGAAGTAGGAGCATATACCATGCACCTTACTACCCGTGAATTCTTTATCGACGGCATCAAGCGCGACCGTTGGGTATGGAGTGGCGATGCCATCCAGAGTTACCTGATGAACTACTATCTGTTCTTCGATAATGAAACCGTGAAGCGTACCATCTGGCTGCTTCGTGGAAAAGACCCTGTGACCAGCCACAGCAATACCATTATGGACTACACCTTCTATTGGTTCCTCAGTATTTACGATTACTATATGTATTCCGGTGACAAAGACTTTGTAACCCAACTCTATCCGCGTATGCAAAGCATGATGGACTATGTATTGGGACGCACCAATGCCAACGGTATGGTGGAAGGCATGACCGGTGACTGGGTATTCGTAGACTGGGCAGACGGTTATCTGGACAAGAAAGGCGAACTCTCCTTTGAGCAAGTCTTGTTCTGCAAGAGTTTGGAAACCATGGCGCTTTGTGCCGGTCTGGCCGGCAATACGGCAGACAAAACCAAGTATGAGAAACTGGCTTCCGCTTTACGTTCCAAGCTGGAACCCGCTTTCTGGAATGAGCAGAAACAGGCGATGGTACACAACCGCGTTCAGGGCAAGCAGAGTGAGTCCGTTACCCGTTACGCCAATATGTTCTCTGTCTTCTTCAATTATCTGAATGCCGATAAACAGCAGACCATCAAACACTCCGTATTGCAGAATGACAGTATTTTGAAAATCACCACTCCTTATATGCGTTTCTATGAACTGGAAGCACTGTGCGCCTTGGGCGAACAAGAATCGGTGATGAAAGAAATGAAAGCCTATTGGGGCGGTATGTTGAAAGAAGGAGCTACCAGTTTCTGGGAGAAATACAATCCCGAAGAAACAGGTACCCGGCATCTGGCCATGTACGGACGTCCATACGGCAAAAGCCTCTGCCATGCATGGGGAGCCAGCCCCATCTATTTGCTGGGCAAATACTATCTGGGAGTAAAACCCACCAAACCCGGTTACGAGGAATACTCCGTCACCCCTTGTCTGGGCGGCTTGAAATGGATGGAAGGAACCGTGCCCACTCCATACGGCAATATCCATATCTATATGGATAAGAAAGAGATCCGTATCAAGTCCGACGGCGGAAAGGGAGTGCTGAACATTCCAACCCGGAAAGGAATGAAAGCCATGACCATAGAACCCGGAGAAGAACAAGTCTTCAAATACTAATGGAATAGATCAAAAAAAAGGTGATACCTACCTTCCCAGGCGGGTATCACCAACACTGTTTCGTAAGTTCCCGTTATCCGCTGATAACAGTACTTACCTCTGATCTAACATTAGTTTTCTTATGGGCTTCCGCCTGTATCACTACATTAGGAAGCGGAGATTTTACATCTTGGAAAAAAGTATCTTCCAAAAGCTTCGCTTTTTAGTCTCTTCTTTATTACCTGAACTTTGATAAATATCTTCGTATCCCCATTTGTCATGGATCATTCTGTAAATCATCCCCCATTCGGGCAGTCCTCCCAGATTACGGTCATCAATAAACAAATCCGCCTTCAGTTTTCTGGAGTAATGATTACTTTCCAGGGTTTCTTCCGCATAATTGCTGTTTACGGCATAAAACTCCAGTCCACGCTCCCGGCAGAAATCCACGGCCTCCTGTAATAATTCACCTTCCCGCACACTCCACAGGATAAGGCGGTGCCGTTCCTGTTGTAGTTTTTTCAGCGTTTCTATGGCAAAGGGTAGTTCCCTGCCTATTTCGGGATATTTATGCTCCACTATTGTGCCGTCAAAGTCAACTGCTATAATCATTCCTTATGCTTTCGAAAATTCTTTAATACGCTGCTCCTCTGCCAGTCTGCATATCAGCAGGGTTCCCTCTTTCTCGGCTATGATATACCCGTCCAGTCCTTGTATTACCGCCTGTTTCAAATGCGGTGTGTGTACAATGCAGTTATTGCATTCATACAATCGGACATTCTCGCCTACAACGGCATTGTTCCGTTCATCTTTGGGCAGCAAGGAATGTAATGAGCCCCAGCTACCCAGATCAGACCATCCGAACTCTGCCGGCAATACATAAATCCGTTCCGCTTTTTCCATTACGGCATAATCTATGGATATACTTTCACAAGCAGGGAACAGCTCTTCTATGGTTTCTTTCTCTCTTTCGGTATAGAACTCCGGATAAATCCTGTCGAACACCTCGGCAATGCCCGGTGCATAACGGCGTATAGCCTCTTCTATGGTCTTTACATTCCATACAAAGATCCCTGCATTCCAGAAATAATTCCCGGCGTCCACATAGTGCCGTGCCGTTTTCAAGTCCGGTTTCTCTTTGAATTCATCCACTTTCCGTATATCCTGATCCACCTCTTCTCCCGCGGCTATATATCCGTATCCCGTTTCCGGGCGGCAAGGTCTGATACCTATGGTTACAATGGCCTTGCTTTGATCTGTCATCAGCAGTGCCTTGGCTATCACCCGGCGGAATTCATCCGTATTGATAACCAATGCATCCGCAGGAGTCACTACGATATTGGCGTGCGGGTGGTGTTTCTTGATTTTCCAGCAAGCGTATGTGATGCAGGGTGCCGTGTTACGTGCAACCGGCTCCGTCAGTATATGATGAGGCGGCACGGATGGCAATTGTTTCCTTACCGTCTCCTTATACTTATCCGAAGTCACTATCCATATATTATCCGGAATGCACAACCCTTGAAAGCGTTCCACTGTCAGTTGTATCAGGCTTTTGCCACATCCCGTCACATCAATGAACTGTTTGGGACATTCCGGCGTACTCATGGGCCAGAAGCGGCTTCCTATGCCGCCTGCCATGATAACGATATGAGTTTCCATAACACGTATGCTTTTTATTTCTTTTTATATTCCAGATACCATTGGTACATCTTGTGCACCCCTTCCTCTATGTCTATTTTGTGATGCCATCCCAGTTCATGCAATTTGGTCACATCGGTCAGTTTGCGCATGGTTCCGTCCGGTTTCTCCGGATTGAATGTAATGCTGCCTTTATATCCCGTTTCCTTTACTATCAGATGAGCCAGGTCGGGGATGGATATTTCTTTTCCGTGCCGATGTTGATGTGGCAGTTGCGTATCTCTTTTGTGCCGGGACGGTAAGTATCTTTAAAGTCCACATGCTCCATGATGAAAACACTGGCATCCGCCATCTCCTCACTCCATAAGAATTCGCGCAGCGGCGTGCCTGTTCCCCACAGTTCCACCCCATCCTTGCTGATGCCGTAGTTTTTCAGGACAGCCAGTATCTCCTCTGTTCTGCTCTCTCCGTTTATACCTTCCACCGGGCGCATATCCAGATCATAGCGTATGTTCTCCCAGTCACCCTCGTTCAGGCATTTGGCAAGATGTATTTTCCTGATCATGGCAGGCAGCACATGGCTGCGTTCCAAATCAAAGTTATCATTGGGGCCATACAGGTTCGTGGGCATTACAGCGATATAGTTGGTACCATATTGCAGGTTGAAACTCTCGCACATTTTCAGCCCCGCTATTTTGGCGATGGCGTATGGCTCATTCGTATATTCCAGCGGGGAGGTGAGGAGAGCATCCTCCTTCATCGGCTGCTGTGCATCTCTGGGATAAATGCAGGTACTTCCCAGAAACAATAATTTCTTCACTCCGTGACGGAAGCTTTCCCTATCACGTTCTGTTGTATTTGCAGGTTCTTGTAGATAAAGTCCGCCCTGTATGTGCTGTTTGCCATGATACCTCCCACGTGGGCGGCGGCAAGGATTACATATTCCGGTCTTTCTTGGTCAAAGAAGTCCTTTACGGCAACTCCGTCCAGCAAGTCCAGTTCCTTGTGGCTTCTGCCGGTCAGGTTGGTGTAGCCCTTTTCTTGCAGGTTACGCCAAATAGCGGAGCCCACGAGTCCGTGGTGCCCTGCTATATAAATTTTGGCTGATTTCTCCATTGAAATTCTTGACTAATGATTTAACAGCTTGCTTTGAGATGAAGTTTCTTCACGAATTTCATATCGTGTTTCACCATGATTTTCACCAGTTCCTCGAATGAAGTCTTGCGGGGATTCCATCCCAGTAACGTTTTGGCTTTGGTAGGATCTCCCAGTAATTGTTCCACCTCTGCCGGGCGGAAATATTTGGGATCCACCTCTACCAGCACCTTGCCTGTAGCTGTGTCAATACCTTTCTCGTTCACACCTTCACCTTCCCAGCGCAAGTCGATGCCCGCTTCCTTGAAAGCAAGGGTGGCAAATTCGCGTACAGTGTGATATTCTCCGGTGGCTATAACAAAGTCTTCGGGCGTATCGTGTTGCAGAATCAGCCACATACATTCCACATAGTCTTTGGCATATCCCCAGTCGCGCAGGGAGTTCAGATTCCCCAAGTACAGTTTATCTTGGAATCCTTGTGCGATGCGTGCCGCCGCCAGGGTAATTTTCCGGGTAACAAAAGTTTCGCCCCGGCGTTCACTTTCGTGATTGAACAAAATACCGTTTACGGCAAACATGCCATAGCTTTCGCGGTAATTCTTGGTTATCCAGAAACCATATTGCTTGGCTACTCCGTATGGAGAACGGGGATAGAAAGGAGTAGTCTCTTTCTGAGGAACTTCCTGCACCAGTCCGAAAAGTTCCGAAGTAGATGCCTGATAAATCTTGGTTTTCTTTTCCAGCCCCAATATACGTACCGCCTCCAGCATGCGCAGCGTACCTACCGCATCCGCTTCCGCTGTGTATTCGGGCACGTCGAAGCTTACTTTTACATGGCTTTGTGCGGCCAGATTATAAATCTCGTCAGGTTGTACGGACTGTATGATACGTATCAGTGAGCTACTGTCCGTCATATCCCCCCAATGCAGGTTCACCAGTCGGTTCTGCTTCATATCCCGTACCCATTCGTCCAGATACAGATGTTCTATACGTGCAGTGTTGAATGAAGAAGAACGTCTTAGGATACCATGTACTTCGTATCCTTTTTCTATCAGGAACTCGGCCAGGAACGAACCGTCCTGTCCTGTGATACCTGAAATCAATGCTACTTTTTTGCTCATATTTTGTATTATTATTAAAAAAATGTTTTATACCATGACCTGTCTTCATGCATACTTGCATTTGGACCGGTATAAATAATTCTTATTCTTTTTTATTTGCGGCGTCAGGTTGTATCAGGCTCTCTTCCTCTGCTTCCGGTATTTCACTCCACGGCAGTCTGGCTTCAATGAACTGTGGAATCTTTGAAAGAATTTTGCCTTTCAGTGCCGAGATGGGTTTTATGCCGTGACTTTTATACATTCTCAAGTCCTCCGCCCATTTCAGTTTGCTTTTTCCCGCATCGGTAGAAAGCCCCCCCATTCTCATTTTCACGATGTATTTGTTCAGGTAATATACTTTCAGGTCGGCTTCGTACAGATAGCGCACCAGCAAATCCGAGTCGGCGGCTATCTTATAACTTTCGTCGTAAAGCCCCCATTTATCCATACACTCCTTCTTTATATAGACAGTGGGGTGGAGTGGGAGCCATCCGTTTTTCACATTCTCTTTACTGTACCGTCCGCTTATCCAGTTTCGTATCATCTGGTTGGTGTCGTCATAATCTACAAAGACCCCGTTGCCGTATATCATATCCGCATCTTGTTCCTCGAATGTTTTCACTATGTCGGAGATGGTGTGAGATGAGAACAGGAAATCATCGGAGTGAATCAGGCCTATAATATCTCCTGTTGCTGCACGTATTCCTTTGTTGATCGCTTCATACATACCTTTATCCGGCTCGGAAATAATTGTATCTATCCCATTTTTATATTCATTGATGACAGCCAGCGAGTTATCTTTCGACGCTCCGTCCACCACAATGTATTCTATGTCGGGATAATCCTGTTCCAGCACACTTTCTATTGCTCCACGAATAGTGGCTTCCCGGTTGTAGCAGGAAGTGATAATTGAAACTTTCATAATGTTGATGCTTTTATAATGTAAGTGGTTATTTATCTAAATACGTTTCTTTTATGAATGCCTTGATTCTCTTGTCATTCCATCCAAAGCGTTTTTTTATTTCATAAATTTTGGCATCTACCAGGAAACGATACCAGAAACCTTGTAAAAAGTGCCATATAAAGCCCTCTTTTCCATCCAGAAATCCCCCTTTCAGAATGTAGCGTATATTGAAATTGATAAATGGCCGTAAGAATAGCGGTGCTTTTATATATTTCACTTTCAGCCACCGTTTACGCTGTTCCTCTGTACCCCAAAACTTGGCCTGTACTTCTTTGCCTCTGTCGTCCAGTCCGTATTCCATCATCAGCATATCCGCCATTTCCCGTGTAGCATATCCATTGTGCTTTTCTGTCCACCAGGTCAGGTCATTCAAATTGGCGTCCACTTGATTCCCCTCTTCCACTGTGATTGTTGTTCCACTGAAGATGCGGATATGTTCATCCATCCATCGGTTCTCACACTCCCCATGTCCTCTTCGCCATACTTTCAGGTGGTAAGAAGGATACCATCCCCCGTGTAGCAGAGGCTTTCCCATAAAATCTATACGCTTGCGGACGTATACTCCATTTACCTCATTGTTACATTCCGCCAATGCTTTTTTCATGGCAGGTCCCAAGTTACCCTCCAAAAACTCATCAGCGTCAATGCGCCATATCCATTCTGTTGTAATGGGACAATTCTTCAGCCCCCAGTTGAACTGTGTCGCATAGTTTTTCCAAGGATTTTGGTAAACTTGCGCTCCTGCTTCTTTCGCAATTTCTACAGTTCTGTCTTTGCTGAAAGAATCGATGACGAATATTTCCTCACAGATATTTTTAAGCGAGTTGATACAACGGGATATATGTTTCTCTTCGTTGTATGTAAGAATGATGGCAGCTATGGAATTATTCATAATAGCTTTCGTTATACTTGATATATATTTTTGTTATTGAAAGGCTCATTGCTGAATACCTGTGAAAAAAGATGTGCTGTGCATTTTAGCAGATATGCAGCAATAAATATGATGATATATATAATGATGATATTCAGTGGAAATATGTTATTGAGTTTATCTGTAAAGATGGCATATTGAACCATATATATTTCCAAAGTTAAAGTTGAGATAAAATAAATAAACTTTCCTCCTGATTTGTATTCCAATATTTTATAAATCTGAGGTGTGTCACAAAATCTATATATCCAATAAATACTACTCAATAACGGAATAAGTGATATTAACTGGAATTTACAGAAGAACGGATCTATTTTATAAATTCCCATAAGTACATAATATGTAATAAGACTTACCAAGGCATAACCTCCGGACTTGAGAGGAGATACAACCTTGTATTTTCTGATGGCTACCATAGCGCCTAGCATCATAAAAAGAAAATAATATATTCTCATAAATGGAACCGCAGCATACATTACCGAATGGTTAAAATCTAATACCCAGAAACTACTGATTGCCACAAGCAGGAAAGCTATGCCAAAGACTTGATTTAAATACTTCAATAGATAAATACGGATGAAATAGAAGATGACATAATATGCCATAATACATGGTATAAACCAATATTTAGGGGTTGTTATTAAGTCTGTGATTTGCCAATTCCAATTGAAAATTACTGCCGATACCAGTGCCCACATTATGATAGTGGGATAAATTCTGTTAATTCGTCTTTTATACCAATTCGGAAAACCGTCTTGTCTTCCCATAAATAGAGTAAAACCGGAACAGAAAAAGAATAAACCGTCACCTATTGCCCCACCGGTAACTAAGCTACCGTATTTAGGAAATAATATTCCCATGTGTGAATAAGTTATTAAAAAGGCAGCAATGAACTTTAAGAGAATAATACCTTTGTTTTTACCCCCCCCATGTAATTATTTTTAACTATATTCATTTCTTTAATATTCTTTTTTTTATATATTTAGCCGGATTTCCTGCATAAACTCCCCACGGCTCTGCGTCTTTTACCATTACTGTACCTGCGCCTATCACAGCACCTTCCCCAATCTCTATATCAGGACCGATGAATGTATTAGCGCAAATCCATGTTTGATTGCCGATACGGATTTCGGGACGTAGTAGGGGAAGAGCCGGAACGGTATAGTCATGTGTGCCTGCACATACATGGACCCGATGGCTGACGGTAGCTTTTTCTCCTATTGTTACTTTACCTAAATTATAGATCAGGGTTTCTTCTCCAATGGCACTCCAATCGCCTATTTCCAGATTCCACGGGAACCAGATAACGGTGGAGGAGTAGATATGGACATGTTTTCCTATTTTAGCTCCGAATAGGCGTAGTATCGTATTTCTGTATCCGAAAGCTATACGGGGAGAATTACGGAAAAAGAATTTTCCGAATGTCCACAGTATACGTTTTACATAGATCCATTTGGAGTAGTTCAGATGATTGCGGTTTTCTGCTATGTTGAGTTCCATGTTTATAGACAAACTTTTTTATATAGTTCAACCATATCTTGAGCAACTTTTTGTGATGAGTATTTTTCTTCTATTAATTTTCTTCCATTTTTTCCCATTTGCTCCAGTTGTGTTTCTGTACATTGCAGAAATTCTTTGAGAGCTTTAGTCGTAGCTTCGGTTCCTATTTCTGTCCACCATCCGCAATGATAACTTTCCAGCTCTTGCCATGGAGTTCCTTGGGTAGTTATGACAGGTGTACCACATGCAAGTGCTTCAGCTACCACTATACCAAAGTTTTCACTATGTGTAGGTAGAACAAACAGATCGGCTTTTTTAAAAAGTTCCCACTTTTTATCACCGTATACACCTCCTATGAAATGAATTAAATTTTCAACACCTAATTTAGAAGCTAATTGCTTTAATTCATTGATATAGCTTTCTTCACCTTCTCCTGCAATGTTGATTGTATATCCTTGTAATTCTGTTTTTAAATTCGCTGTAGCTTCTATCAAGAAGTTGATACCCTTTTTGACATGGACACGACTTAAAAATAAGATATTCTTATTCCGTATCCATGACTCCTTCATTGTGATCTTATCTATTTCCACACAATTAGGAATTACTTCTATATTATTGTTCCATCCTAGCTGCGTAAGATTATGTTTTTCACTTTCTGCCGTAGCGTGTATGACGTTTGCTATTTGTATTCCTCGTTTTTGGAATAGCAGTGATGCGGGAAATTTTTTTGTCCAATAATGACGTTTCATAATCCACGGTTCAAGCATTCCATGTGGAGTATACACTACAGTATATCCGATATTCTTAGCCCAGATAGTGGTGCGTGCTGATAATGGTAACCAACAACTGTTCGCATGAAACACGTCCGGCTTGATATCATTGAGCAGAGTTAAAAATTCCGTTTTTCCTTTGTTTGAGAAAGGATTGTTATTTTTCGGTATATAGTGAACGGTGCAGTTTTCCAAAGTCAACGGATTTGCCTCGCGATGGGTTACAACGTGGAGTTCCACCAATTTTCCCAATTCGGTTGTTAGCAGTTGCATGTATGCACCGACACCACCCGATGTGCGATCAATACTGGGGATGTAATGTAGTATTTTCATTGTGTTTTTTGTAAAATATCTTATCGTCCACCTAGGCAAATACTATAAATATGTGGCATTATTCGTTTAAAACCAATGCCAATAATAATCCATATTACTGCAAATATCCAAGGGCTTGCAAGATAACTGAATGCAAATCCAAAACTTGAATGATGGAATGGGATAATTAAAATTTTTCTGATAATATTTAATGTAGGTTCATGGAAAAGATAAATGAAGAAAGTAAATCCACACGCTTTCATGAGTACATTATGCTTTTTAATTTCAAAATCCTTTGGACAGAACTTGTCATATAAAATCCATATTGAGGTTATTCCAATAATAATAATTGGAATTTTTATTTGTTTCCATAATTCACATGGATATAATATTTCTGTTATGCACAAGACGGTAAAGATAACTGGAATAAATATAGATTTTAAATTAGACAATTTATCTAAAAAGCAATATCCAAACATAAACCAAAACATACCTGATAAAGGCAGAAATGGTATTGCGAAATAGTTCAGAACGAATAGTATTCCACAAACTGCATATTTGCTGGTTTTTTCGCTCGCATAAAGTAATATAGGAGATAGAACAACTATAAATATTAAATCGCGAAGAAACCAAAGATGGAATGCGTATGGGCTGCCGTTTCCTGAATCAAAATATATAAAATTTAATATCTTATCTATTGGTTGATGAAAATTTTTAGAAATCCCTTTATTATTTACAAATTGTTCTATGCCGGGAATAAATTCTAATACTAAATTAAATACAACAGGAAAAAGACATGCTATAATATAAGGAACAAGCAATGTTTTTCCTCTTTTCTTTATTTTGAACCACAACTTTGGGTAATTAGCATTTCCTCCATCATAAAGACCTGTAAAGAATAAGTATCCACTTATCGCATAAAACAATGGAACTGCACATCGTCCTATCATTCCACTAATAAAATTCTGCAAATTAGTGTTGAATACCATTCCTTGTATTTCATTGGGATAGTCATGAAATCCAGAATGGATATATAATACAAGAATAATGGATATAAATGATAGAACTTTAAATTTATCACTTAGAAATTTTGTCATGGCTATTTGTTAAAACATTCTCTAAATGATGTTTTTTCCTTACCTAATAACATGTATAATTGAGTTCTAAACAATATACATCCTAAAAAGCAAATGATTATTACTACAATTGATGATATTAAAAATAATATATGCTTCCATGACTAAAAGGTATTATATTAAGATAATTTATAAGTTTTATTACATAATAATGTAATGGTAATATTATTAAGGCATTTCTTGAAATAAATCGGAATATACCAATTTTTATTCCTATACGATTTAAAAATGTAAATATTAAAAACATCCATATTACACCTGTAAAAGTTCCAGTATAAAATGTTAAAATATTATTTCCTAAATCATTATGAGACAAATTAGCGGTGTATCCAGCTCTAACTATAAATGAATATAGTAAAATGGCCAATATACTTAATCCAAATATCTCCCAATTCCCTAATTTATCTATAAAATCTTTTGCTTTCCTTTTATATATAGATCCAAAGGCATAATATACATATGCTGTACATGATGCACCTAAATTATAAGGAATGTTATGATTGTTCCTTAAAACCCATCCAATTGCACCAATGCATATAATAGAAATCAGTATTAATGGTATTTTGTTTTTGAAACGTTCGTCAATAAAAGCATATAATAAACTAACAGTCCATAGAGTAAAAACGAACCATAATGGAGTTGCCCATATAGAAGAATTTCCCAATATGAAGATTTTGAAAAAATTAGCACATAAGGAACATATGAAATTTGATGTTATTCCTACTAAATTTAATGTGTTTTCTATTTTAATAAATAAGGGTCCACGTGATGCTTCATCAATATGACCAGCATAAATTGGAAAAGTTATTATAAGAAAAAACAATGATAACCAAATGTAGGGGAAAAGTAAATGTTTTGTTTTACTTATTGCATAATCCTTAAATGTTGGAAATCGTCTTCGTGAGAATAATAATCCTGATAGGAAAAAGAAAGTAAACATTCTCATAAGAGACATCCAATTCATAACATAAGAAAGTTCTGAATAAGCAATATGTCCTAAGCATACTAAACATAGTATGAATCCCTTAAGTTCATCAATATAATTTATTCTTCCTGTTGATGTCATTTTAGTATTTTTAAACGTCTAAAATTGGTAAAATATTTTTTCTTGGGAACATGTCTAATAAACCACCATTAGTAATATTAGTTATTTGTATTTTATGGTTCTTACAATAAAGGGCTAAGCGATTTAAATCATGGAGATGCCGTGAATGCATTAAGAGATCTATCGCAAATTGTGCTGTTGGTTTATTTTCGAGTTCCTTATCATTACCATAGAAATGACTATCTGCGGTCTTTATCATTTCATGACCTATACCTGTTGCATCAAATCCTGTAAAATATATATGTTCAAATTTTTGTTGTATTGCAAAAGAGAAACAAGATCCTGATACACCCAAATTATTAAAAGGAAGATTCCAATTAAGCCAATAAATACTCTTTTCATATGGCTTAAAGATTTTAATATTACTCCATGATAATGGTAGTAATATTTTCGTGTTAGGGCTCATTTGAAGAATGTCTCCAATCCACGTCGCTGGCCATATTCCTTTAAGCATTTTAGTATCAACAAATACATGATATGCTGGTTGTAAATCTTTATACATAGGATGCATAAACCCACGATTTACAAACATAGTCTCCTTTCCTTTTAAGACACTTAAATCTTGGGTTTTTAGAGATGGTGCATTTAGTATTATATAGATATCTTTTCCAACTCCAACTGGAGTAATTTTTCTCATTTGTCGTTTTCTCCAGAAAAATGAAGGTGAAAAATTTATTATTATGGAACGTATTCCTTCAACACATGATATAATCATGTCGTCTTTTTTTATCATTAAACCCCAAAAATCCATATTTTATCTTTTTATTCTTCCGCTTGTATTTCCTGATAGAAGACTTTCCACTTCTTCTATACTTACCTGGTTATAGTCACCCTTTATTGTATGTTTTAAACAAGAAGCAGCAACTGCGAAGTCTAGTGCATGCTGATTATCATTTGGATATGTATTCAATCCATATATTAGTGCTCCCATGAAACTGTCTCCGCCACCAACTCTATCTACAATATGTGTAATATTATATGTAGGAGACTGATATAAGGTATTACCATCATAAAGGACACCAGCCCAGGTATTATGATTTGCATTGATAGCTCCGCGTAAAGTAATAACCATTTTCTTGCAACGAGGAAATTTTTTCATCATTTGTGAGCAAACATCTTTAAAAATCTCTGGATTAATGTTGTCTTTTATCTTTTCTGCATTAAAATTCTTTGGCTTTATTCCAAAAACTTTTTCGCAATCTTCCTCATTGCCTAAAATAATATCAGATTTTGAAACTAATTCCGGCATTACTTCTTTGGCCTCTTTACCATATTTCCATAACTTTTCTCGATAATTAATGTCACAGCTTATTATTAATTTTCTTGAGTTTGCAATATCTATTGCTTCTTTAAGAACCTTTGCTGTATTTTGTGAAAGTGCTGGTGTTATACCAGTCCAATGAAACCAAGTAGCTCCTTCAAAAACTTTTTCCCAATTAATAACTCCTGGAGTTAATTCTGTAATAGAAGAATGTGAGCGATCATAAAAAATGCGCGAAGGTCGATAGATGGAGCCCGTTTCAATATAAAGAATTCCGATTCTTTCACCACACAATACAACATGGTCGACATTAACTTTTTTTCCACGAAGTTCATCTAAACATTTGCTAGTAATAGGATTATCAGGCAGTGCTGTAATATATTCTACAGGAACACCATAATTTGCAAGTGATACAGCCACATTTGCTTCTGCTCCAGCATAACTTACATCAAGACTATTGCATTGATTTAATCGTAAATAATCAGGAGCTCCGAGGCGAAGCATGATTTCACCAAATGTTACAATTTTCATATTACAATAGTGTTTTATACATTATTTCTGCTATTTTAAAATCTTCTTCCCAATCTATATCTTTGCTGTGTATTTCGTCCATTATATATAATAAAGGTTTTTGGCCTATACGATTTTTTTGTTCTGTATAGACAGAGCGTTTAGCCAAGAATATAGCATGGTTTATTTCATACAACGGTTCTAAATCTTGTGTTCTTGGCCAAGGTATATCCGTTGTATTATTCACAAGTTTACCCTCTTGATTTAATAGGAAGTTCTTTAGTTCTTTTACACTGACTAATGAATCGTAGCCTTTAGTAATTTTTGATAAGTATTGTTCTATAGCTGTATCATATACTTTTGCTTCGACTAATGGTGTAGTAACATGTCCCCAAAGTATGTGATCTGCATTGGTTATTGTGGGAACATAACAAATTAAATCTTGAAGATTTGTTGTACTGAGACAAAGTTCGTTTGGGCGCGGAATAATTCTCAATCTACTGTCACTGGCATATTTTTCAGCAATTGCAATACACATTTCATCATTTGAAGAAAATAATATTTCATCAATATGTTTGGTTGCGAGCAATTGTTTTATTTTGTTTTCAACTAAACCACCTTCAATACCGGCAAATGGCCTTGTATTCTTGCTTTTTACTCTTTCACTACCTTTCCGAGTTGGTAGGAAAAATGCTATTTTTTCTGACATAATATCTTATTTTTTATGTAATAATTGAGAAAACAAATAAAACTATTTTGAATATATTCATGTTAGCCTTATGGTAGGTGCAAAATATTGAAAATTCAATCTAGCTAATTTACAAAAATATGGGAATGTCTATTAGAGATATTGGTAAACAGATTTTGCTATAAGAGATTTATATAAGGTTGGGGTTAGAGATTGTAGTTTTTTTCCTGTAAAGTTTATATAATTCTCAAATAAAGTTCGGTTTTCATTGGACAAGTCCATTTCTTTATCAGAAAGGATTTCACCCATATAACCATCATAACCAACAAGAAATATCTCTTCTGTATTTGCTTCTATTGTTGTTTTAAGTGCCACAGCTGTACAAGAATCTTGATATTGTTTCGTAAAGGCTATTTCTGGTAGTTCATAAGTATGTGGTTTTGCATATTCAGGAACTTCTGTACCCATTGTACGTGGATAAGGAGGTAGTACACATATACCTTTAAACTCATTCTTTTTTATATTACAGGTCATACGTTTAGCTTCATTACCCACCAAGCAATATATTTTTTTGTTGTTTATCTTGTTGAATAAAGTTGCATGACGAGAAGTTGCTAAAATAACAATAATATCTTGGTTTCGTTGTAGAAATTCGATTATGGCACTCGTATGTGTGACAACACTATTACCACCACCTACTATCATCATTCGTCTTGCGGAAATATTTGGTAATAACGGATAATGTGCATTATCTTCTATACCATTGCGGCGATTATCTAAAGCTAAAACTATACTGTTGAAACTATATGTACGATTGGTAACCCAATCCATAACATCTTTCTGTGGAATTGAATTTGCACCAGATAACATATATGGTAAATTCGTTCCCCATGCATACTTATCTAATAGAGGTTGGAATGAGAAAATCACATCTCCTAATATATTAAAATTTACTTCTAATCCTCGTTTAGAAAGCATTGTAAGAAGAAGTTCCATATTGAGATTTCCGGCGCCACGTCCCATACCTAATATAGTCGCATCAACAAAGTCAACACCCTCTTCTATTGCTGTAAGTGTATTTATTAGTCCCAGCTGTAGATTATTATGACCATGAAAACCTATGGGACATGTTGTCTTCTCTTTTACTATTTTGGTTATCTCTTTTATATCTGATGGTGTAATTCCTCCAAAGCTATCTACCATACAGAATAAATCAGCTATGCCATTTATTTTTTCCAATTTGTCCAAAAAACCTTCATATTCTTTCCATTTAGACATGTACATAGTATTGAATCCAACTTCAAATCCTAATTTTTTTATTTCTGTTGCAAGTATTACAGCCCGTTCGAAATTAATTGGGTCAACAGCTATTCTTATCATGTCAACTAATCCTATTATAGGTAATAATAGTGTAGATAAGTCATCAGGTCTTGTACTTTTTTCATTAAGCATTATTGCTAGTTTCTTTTTACTATTATTTCTTATCTGCTTGAGAACAGATACAGGAGAATAACCAAATTTACCAGTATAGCCATTTGATGGTACATTTCTGTAACCTAACTCTATGTAGTCAATTGGTAACTGATTCATTGCATTGATATAGGTCGTAACAAGAGCGTCATCAAAATCCCAATTGGTGTAATAACCACCATCACGTAAAGTACAATCTAATATTTTCATAATAAAAACTATTTATTTTCCATACTCCTAAAAACATCATACCAAGCTTCTTCGGAGTATTTTTTTATTAGTATTTCTGTATTATTTAAGCAAGCTGTTATTGTTGTATTATTCTTGCTATCTGTATTGATTAAGTTTTTAATATATGTAGTTAATTTTTCTTTATCGTATGGTACGCATAAATAATTTACGCCATTAAGTTCTGGATATTCTATTGTTGAAATTACAATTTTGTTATAAGCTAATGTTTCTAAAATTTTTGAAGGAAAATTATAATGGTTTACTATAGACAATGGGTCACGTAAACTTAAAGTGAAATCTACACTGTGGAGTAAATCCAAATATTCTGAATGTTTTTCAAAGAATCCTTTATAAATTATATTTTTATATTTTTGACATATTTCTTCAAGCTTTATTTTGTAATCATCACTTATCATTCCTGATAAAAATAATGTAGCATCTGGGATGTTTTTGAAAACATCTAAAGCAAGCTCAATTCCTGTATTTTTATTTAATGTTCCTGAAAGTAGAAAACATTTGTTTCGATGAAAACTTCCAATTTGTTTACTGATTTTGGATTTAGGAATTATCCCAGGGATACATGAAAAATTGTGATTAACTTCATTACATCTACCAGAAAGAGAAACAACTCCTTTAGCTTGCCGTATTGCCCATAGTATAGATTTTCCTATCCATCTATTATATCGTGCTGGATTATAATCAGCTAATAGTATGTAGACTTTTTTAAATGATAATGCATATATAAGAAGATATGATAATAAATTTCCTGTCCATACGTTATAAAACCAAATATTTTTTTCTGGTGCTTTTAGTATACGGAAATATAACCAAATATTATCCAATATAATATTTATTGTCTTACCAATACCTTTATGCTTGAATACTCTGCATAAATGATATTCTATACCAGTATTTTCTTCTATTTGGTTTTGAAAATTTTGGTCGATGTTTGCAGGTGGAATAGCAACATGATGAGAAAAATACTCAAGCTCATTTATATGCAAGCAAAAATTGTTTGCTGCTTGAGATACATTATATTTTTTAACCAAAGTATTGGGAACATTTTGAGATATAAATAAGCTATTTTTCATTTTTCAATTTTTCTTTTAGTAATGCAAAATCACATAAAGCATCTTTATTCTTTTTAATCCATTCCAAAGACTTGTTCCACCACTGAAGTCTTATTAAATAGTTTATATCAGTATCACTATATCGAAATTTTATTATTTTGGCTGGTATTCCTCCTACAATTGCATAAGCTGGTACATCTTTAGTTACTACAGCATTAGCAAGGATTACAGCTCCATCATTAATAGTTACTCCTCCTGTAATTAAAGCGCCTTCTCCTATCCAACAGTCACTGCCAATCTTAACAACAAAACCAGGTTTTACAAAATTGAATTCATCATATTTAGTGGAGTCTACAAATGTTCCTGAATTTTGTTTTCTAATAGAATAGAATGCTGGACAAGTTGTTACATATGGATAAGTGTAAGGATGTCGACCTGGATTAACAACGACTCGTGGTCCTATTGATGTAAACTTACCAACTTCAGTCATTGCAATATCACAATGAGCACTAATATAAGAACCATAGCCTAATTTGCCATCAAAATGGGTATTTTTTCCTATTTTGTTCATTCCTTCGAAAATCGTATTTTTCGAAATAATAGTACCACTGTCAAATATACATTTATTTCTATACTTAAATTTTAGTAGTTGCCTTTTTAAATATAGTTTCATAGTTGATGCGTTTTTTCATGAATAAACTAATTTTTTTATCTGTCATATTCAACAGTCTGTCATTATAGCATAATCCAATACTAAGCCAAAATGCAATTGACCATGAATTTTGTGACATTTGTAGTTCAATAGACATTATACACCAATACAATACAACAAAAATAGAAATAACCTTCATTATGTGATTTCGAGAATTACGCATAGCATAGGCGGAAGCATTTCTAATTAAACAAAAAAACAGAATGATAAAAAATAACCCTCCCCAAAGATAAAATTCTAATATACCAACTTCTACTCCGTTGCGATGAAATTTGACTAATTCATAAGCATCTTTTAAATTTGAATTATATGTTCCTGCAAATGATTTCCCCAATATTATATTAAAAATATCAGTTTGGTCATAAATAATTTCTTTATAAAGTTCTGTTCGTGTATCCGTTGTTTGTCCATTAGAAAATGTTTGTTCAAATTTTGAAGTATTGGTCAAATTGAAAATATTGAAAAGACCTATACTGGCAGTAATAAATAGAACAATTGGTAGGTAGAGAAGTATATTACGAATTTTATTTAAGTTTTCAGTTATAAGTTTCCATCTAAATATAGTTAACAGGCTTAATATTGCAACAGAGGACATCATGATAAGATGTGTACGATCAGTCAAATCAAATTCGAAGGACATGATAAAAAACAATGCAATTAGGATTTTCATTGTGTTTTTTAATTTGAAAAAAAACAATGCATATAGATACAATATAGCTGTACTTCCTCCAAAATTTGTCATCGTTTGATCCCCTTTATATGGGTATTTAAGAAGAGATAACAATAGAATTACTATTAATATGATCGAAAGATATTTTCCTTTTTGTTTGGATTGAACCAAGTAACTCCAGATCGGTAAAAATAAGATAGAGGTGTGTGTAAAATATAATCCCCAATTATCCCATCCTTGTACAAAGAATGTGGAAATAATGAGATTTGATAGTACATATAAGATAAAATATTTGATAAGTTTGTGAGATAAGCAAAATCGTTTTAATAAAATCCAGTTAGTAAATATGAAACAAATGTAACCAAATAAAGTTAGTCCTATTGAAAATATTTGACTTTTTAAAGACGGTATTATATAAGATAAGAAACTGCTTCCTAAAATGAATAGGATACATAAAAGGTTTATGATTTCTTTTCTGTCTGTGTGATTTTCTATTATTGAACCCATAGTACACAGTCCTTATTTTACAATTGAAAAAAGAATTTTATTAAGACGCTCACCATATGCTTTCCAAGAAAGTTTATTTTCTATATTGCAATATTTTCTTGTGCCAATTTGACTGTTTGCTATATCTAAAGCATTTTGTATATTAATGCCTATTTCATCTATATCGTTAAAATTATCTACGACCTTAATATAATTTTTATTATCTATATATTGTAACAAATCATCTCCTCCTGTGTGTTTAGTAATAACTAATGGTAAACCACATGCAACAGCTTGAGGTTGCACTAATGCAAGTCCCTCATCTTTGGATAACAAAACAAAAACTTTTGCTTTTGAATAATAGTTAACTAATTCAGATTCAGGAACAGTATTATGGTGCTTGAAATTAATTTCATTAGGAAACTCCACATCAGAAATAGCTCCTATATGTAATAATGAATAGTTATATTTTTTACAAACCTCAATAAGCACATCACAACCTTTACGTTTTGACCAATTACCTACCATTATTAAGTCGTATATTTCTTTTGAGTCAAGTTTTGTAGGTTTAAAATAATCTAGGCGCATACCATAATTATTCACGATAATCCGTTCAGAAGGGAATCCATTGTCAATAAAACTGTTTTTAACATAATTTGAGCCCACTAAGATATAATCAGCATTATAATATTGTGCTTTATCCATTTTGATGTAGCTGGCAGGTTGTAATGTTCCATCATATATTAATTTCATTTTGTTAAAATAATCTACATGAGAAGAACCTCTGTCTAAAATGGAGATTGCTCCAAAATGTTTTTTCATCATTTTCATTGTATGGCAATAGTTTGGGCTTTGAGTTATGTAAACATCGCATTTTTTATTCCATAATAATATAAAATATGCTACCCAGTCAAGCGAGGCACGGTATAGTTCCCGTGTAAATGAGCAAGTGAATTTTCGATAAAGAAAATAGAATGGAAATACATAATATATAAGATTTATACCGCCCTTGTTGAGACCATATTTTTTGAAAGTATTATGGTGGGTAGAACATAGGAATGTTACATCATGCCCTAATTTTTGCAATTCGCGGGCACTGTCTAATAAATGGGCGCGTCCCATACTGGTAATAATTATTTTCATATATAAGTATTTGTAATTACTTAAACTTGAATTTTTAAGTTATTAGAAAGCTTTTTACTCTAAATTGAGTAAAGAAATGGTTTTGAAATAAACATTAGTTTAGTGGGTTTGTAAAATCTTTCAATGGGGGAGAACTCTCATTTGAGTGTTTATTGCTGGTCTTTTCGTTAAACTAAGTAATTAAATTAGAGATATTCCTTAATTGATAAATGCTAAACTTTAGCTGTATCTTTTTATTTTTCCTAACAGAATATTATAACCATTCCGAACTCTGAATAAAATAGTCTATTTTTATTTCTAAACAATTGGCAATAATCAGAAAGTATATATGTCATTACTGTTTATTTCATTTTATTCTTTAAGAATGTACTTATCATATTTCTTTCTTGTTTGCTTAATCCGATTACTATAATGATTAAACTTAATGAAATGCTGTTTAAACAGAGAATCGAGATTAGCCCCCAAATAGTCTGTGGAATAAACAATGTAATTATTTTGCATATAAACAATGCTGGTACTGCTACGCAGAAGCAAGGTTTGATTACTTTTTTAAGCAATTCATTTATTCTTATGATTGAAACTTTTGATGCTATCCATACTCGTATTGTACAAACAAATATTTCATACAATACCATTGCTATTATCAGGGCATTAGGATCATTGGTTATTATGCCGGCATAGTAGCTGATAGGCAAAACTAATAAATATATAGCTTCGGGCCATATCATAAATTTAGTAATATTACCGGTTGCATATACTGCTGTTCGTATTGTTTCAAAAGAAGCATAGGTAAGACTCAGAAATATGGTGCATTGTGCATAAGTCACAGCATATGGTGGCACATTACCTAGCCAGAGGTGCATGATATATTCCGTTTGAAAAAGAAATGGTATCATTATAAAAAAAATAAGAAATACTTGAAATTTACTTCCTGCATAGACAAGCTTTTTATGTATATCCAGCTCACCATTGGCATATGTTTTTGTTATTTGTGGAGCAATGGCACGTTGCAAATTTTGAGCAAATGACAGAACTGAGTTTTTCAATTGCATTGAAATTGTATATACAGCGTTAATAGCCACCCCGAATGTAAGATTGATAACGAGGATAAACCCTTGTGACGAAAGAACCTGCAAAGCACCGGAAGCAGAGGATATACCGGCAAATTTGCCAATTTGCATTATTTGGTTTTTGTCTATAATCATATGGTAATGGACTTCCGGAAATTTGCGATGGCAATATATCTGATAAGCTATTCTTATTAATATGCTTATTGTTGCCATCAATATAGCATAGATTAATAAACGGCCGGTAGGAAAGTAACTAAGGCAATAGGCTGAAGCACATGTTAAGATTACTTGAAGAATACTGATAGCAGCAAAAGCATTCATTTTTTCATGTGCTACGATTAGTGAATTATAAGGAATACTTATAAGATTGACTATACAAGTGAGTACTGATATTTGAAACACCCATTGGGCTGCATCCATACTTTCCGCTGGTATGTTTATTTTGGTATGTAGAAACCATAGACCTCCGACCTCAAGTAGTATAAATATGATTCCGGACAATAAGAATATGACATTTAAGCAAGAACAAAATACTTTATTTGGATCACCGTTATCACGTCCTATTTCATAGGTCAGAAAACGTTGTACGGCATTGCCCATTCCACCACTGAAAACAGCGAACATACTGACAATACTACCAACGACACCATAGATTCCCATATCCTCTACACCAAGATTGGCAAGTGTTAAACGTGTGGTATACAAATTTAACCACATCGTAAACAGCATACGTACATAAAGTAAAATGGTGTTTTTAGCTAAGCGATTTTTGTTAAAATTGTCAGACATTGATGGATGGAATGTTTATTTTAAAAGTTTTTCTTCTATTTGTTTAATAGATATCTTTCTGATTTCAAGAAAAAATGTTATTTTTAATGAGCTAATAGTCAACAATATGAATTTAGAAAATTTCTTCCAATTAAATTTCTCTTACAGGATGGGTCAGGTTTCATTTACCAACGAATGAATCTTGTTTAATATTAACTATTTCTTTATGGAATTCTATATTCCGACCCAAGATAGGATATGAACCTTACCTCTTTTTCACACGGTCACAGATCGAGCGACTGCTTTTTTATAAATTAGTAGATGGTAGAGAAAATCTTATTTAACGGTGAATTTCTAAATGCGTTTGCTTCCTCTCGATAACTTTGTTACGAAGTTTATGTTATAGAAAAAAGTTTCGGGAAAGAATAGCCTGTATCACACCTCAAGCGTGTCTGTTGCCTTTGAAGGCACTTTTGGAAAACAGTTCATTCAAAATGACGGTAACATCCGTTTCAAGCAAAGAATAATCCTGTGAATTTTCTTTTCTGTCATATCAGTTGTATTCCGTTTTTCAAGGCTTCCTGTACTACCGGTGAATCCTCATGGTCACCGATGACGTCAATCTTTTGGTCGCCCAAATGCAGTTTCAAGCGTGCGGTCATGCGGATGCGTGCCAATACACCCTTCTTTTCTCCCGTGCTGCGGACTAATAAATCAATATCTCCTCCGCGCTTTTCGTCATTCAGACGAGAACCGAAGAGATATACCTGCACTGTTTCACCATAAATATCTTTGGCTATTTGGATGATGGTCTGTATTTCCTTAGATTGCAAACGCATGCCTTTATTCTCCTTTCTTACCGCAAAGTTACAAATTCCCCTCCACATTTCCTAGCGTCCGCCATCCTTATTTCATCTTCTCCACAAACCCTACCGGCATATCAACCCCAGCACATCCCAGCAAATCCAGTCTTACCACCACTTTCGCTTTTCTATCCACTTCCACCAGTTCTCCTTCCAGACCCTTTAGCGGACCTTTGACCACCCGTATCAATTCTCCCGGAGCCAATGGCTCGGTACACATCTCCACCGCCTCGTCCGAATAATCCAGCATAAATTTGAACCGTTCCATCTGTTCGTCCGGAATCACCGCCGGAGTATGTTCGCCATGCAGCACCATATACCGGCTGATGGCCGACAACGTGAGCACCTGCGAACGTTCCGCCGCATCTACATGGACAAAAATCATCATGGGGATAACCACCCGTTTTATTTTCTTTTTCCGGTAAGTCCATTGGCGGATTTCTTCTTGTACAGGCAGGAAGTTCTCTATGTTCATTGCGGTCAGCCGTTCGGCCGTCTTCTTTTCGTGGTGAAGGCGGACATACGCCACTAGCCATTTTTTCATATTCGGAGGAAGGAAAAGTAATGTTAGATGTTCTAAAAAATGAAAGAAATGATGCCTCTTGAGCACGCTACGCTGTTACCTGTGTCATTCCCAGGTAAGCTTGTCGTTAAATTCTGATGCAAATATAGACATTTTTTTACGATAACAAGCTATTTGTTCGCAAAAAATGAAAAAATTAACAAGAATGACGTATTTATTTATACTTTTGTGCTTTTTATATTTTAAATGATATTAACATTGTGGAAAAATCAAGATTTATAAGAAAAATAGTGGCAGATTGAGCTTCCTTCAAGAGTTGGAAAAAATCATGGCCGGATATCGCCTGTCCGGTGAAGGCTACACTGATGAGGAAATGAGAGTTCTGAAGCGCATGTGCAAAAGTATGTTGGCTGATATAGACGAGTTTCTGCGGAAAAAGGAGGAAAAGAAGAAGAAAGAACGGAAAGAGAAGAAAAAGAGGAAAGAAAGGAAATAAGGAGCAAAATGTGAAAAGACATTAAAAGGAAGTCTCCCGGTTATTTGTACACTTGTATCATAAATGGGTATTGTAAATCAGTGCTTTACGTTGGGTAAGTGTACAATTTTAACTTTTGATTGTATGGGTTTGCAATATACTTTTGCTTTCATGGTGGAGGGAAATGCCCTCCTTTTGATAATTTAAATTCATACATGAATGGTTTATACCGATTTATGCTCTTTCTATTTCTCGGTGTTCGATGAACATGCCGTGGATATGACATTGAAAGAGTTTGTGAAACTTCTGCGTGGCGAACGCTGGAAGGTGCAAGTAGAAGAGTATCAGCGCCTGAAGGCTTCGGGCAGGGAGACAGAGGCCAAGAAGTTAAAGAGAAAACTGGCCGCGCTGGTGATAGCCGGGCGTTGCGATGGGAGCCATGCCGAAACCAATCTGAAGCAGTGGAGCGGGGACGCCATGCTGGATGTGGATAAATGTAACGGCCGTGTGTCTGAGTTCTTGCAGGTATTGAAGGACACTCCTTGGGTGAAGGCGGCATGGCGCAGCGTTTCGTACGACGGGCTGAAACTGGTGGTGCGTGTGGAAGCGGAGAGTGTGGACGAGTATCGTATGGCATACGCATTGGTGGCATGGCACGTGGCGCAGCTTCTTGCCTTTCCCTGTGACATGAGTTGCAAGAATCCCACCCGTCCTTGCTTTGCATCGTATGATCCGGAGGCTTTTTTTCGTCCGGATACCGAAGTTTTTCCCTGGCGGCGCTTTGTGACGGAGCATCCCGACAGGGTGGGGGAGATTTTGGCGGAGCTGAAAGTGAAGACCCCGGCAGGTGCGTCCGGGCCTCCCGTTGCGGCTTCGGGCATGCTGCACACATTCTTCAACGAGTTCCTGGAGCAGAATCCCTTTGTGGATGGCAAAAAGAATGAGTTTTTGTTGAAGCTGGGACGTATCGCCCGCTATAAAGGAGTGGGCGAGGAAGAGTTGGCACGGCTGAAAACGCTGGCGGTGGAAAGGCTGGCGGGTATGGGGTGTGCCGCCGGGGATATACCTCCGCGCATAGACTCCGGATACCGGTATGCCGACATGAACAAGGGGCCCGAAACACCTGCTTCCAGGGCTCACAAGGCTCAGGGCTCACCTATGCGGTATTCTGAGCCCAATGAGGGGGAGGAAGAGGCTGAGTTAGAGAAACTTGAGGCTGACAAGTTGCGTCGTGAAGTTCCGTGTCTTCCGGATGAACTGTTCGACCGTTTGCCCGACTTTTTGAAGCGTGGTTTGACGCACGTCCGCAACAAGCGCGAGAGGGATATTCTGTTGCTCTCCATGATTACCAACATCAGCGGTTGTCTGCCGGGGGTGAGGATGAATTATGGAGGAATGGTTTATTCCGCCGATCTCTACCTGGTGGCTTTGGCCGGTTCGGGCAGAGGAAAGGGGGTGATGCAACTGGCGGCAATTCTGCCCGCAGCCATTCAGGAGTATTACGATGAATTGAACAGGAAGGATGAGCGTGAGTACCGGCAGAAGCTGCTGAAGTGGAATCTGGAGGAACGGCTTGCCGCTCAGGAAAAGAGGGTTCCCGATTTGGACCAATGCCCGGAGATGCCGGTGGAACGCATCCTGAAGGTGGCTCCCAATATTTCAAAAAGCCAGTTGATACTGGCTTTGGAGGCGGGTGGAGCGGTCGGCTTGGTGATGAATGCCTCCGAGCTGGACATGATAAGTTCTGCCATGCACCAGGAGTATGGAAAACATGATGATGTGATGCGTGCCGCCTCCCAGCACGAGGAGGTGTCTTCTTATTTCAAGACGGATCACCGGCTTGTTGTTGTGAGTGACCCTCATCTGGCATTATGCGCTTCGGGTACTCCCGCCCAGTTGCATAAATTTATTTCTTCGCTGGAGAATGGAATGTACAGCCGTGTGGCTTTCTATGTGGGACAGGCCCACTGGGAGTATAAGTCGGCAAATCCCGGCAAGGCCCGGCTGGATATGCGCGCTTATTTCAAAGGGATGGGCGAGGAGCTGCTGCGTATGTTTATCTTTCTCTCCGGATCGCCTACCGAGGTGGTTTTCACCGAGGAACAATGGAAAGAGCATACGGAGCGTTTCAGAACGTATCTGCGTGAGGTAGTGGCGGAAGATGATGATTCTCCGGGGGCCATTGTGCTGCGCCACGGACTGATGATGTCTCGTATTGCCATGGTGCTGACTGCATTGCGTAAATGTGAGCCGCAATGGAATACATCGGAGTGGGAGTGTTCGGATGAGGATTTCCATACGGCAATGCAGATAGTGGATGTGTTGCTGGAACACAGTTTGCTGCTTTCCACTTCCATGGATGATACTGCCGGAAGAATCAGGCCGGTAAAGGCTTTTTTCAAACTGCGTCCTGTCTTGAAAAAAATGCCGCGCGAGTTCACCTATTCGGAGCTGATGGCGGCTGCCAATGAAGCCGGGTTGCCTACAGCATCCGTGAAACGTTATTTGTTGCGTTTGGTGTATTATCAAATCGTTGAGAAAGAGGATGGTAAGTATAGAAAGACCGGCAAATCTTGGCTCAGAAAACCGCCTAAGTGAGCCCTGAGCCTTGTGAGCCTTAAATGCAGGTGAAAAAGATCCTGTTGTTTTCAAAAAACAACAGGACCTTTCCGGTAAAACAACAGGGGATTTTAAAAAAACAACAAGGTCTTTCGATGTAGACAACAGGTTCTTTGGGAAGCGTATGTCCTAAGGTTCTCCCAGATGCCTCACTATGATTGCCACTTCATGCTTCAGAAAGCTGTGGCGGAATTTGTTGTAGCCCGCTTCGTTCAATTCTTCCTGTAGCAGCATGTTTCTCCGCATCCAGCGATACAGGGTTTGCAGGGCTGCGGCAGTTCGCCCCGGGCTGTATAGTTCTGCCAGTTCCGCTTTGTCATACGCTCTGATAATGAATGCTTTTTCTTCTTGGTTCATGTTCTTTTATCGTTTTGATTATAGGGTAAAGATACGCAAAATGTCCTTGTTTTCCTACTCTCTCTGTAAGTTATTCTCGACATTTCCCGACAATCTCCTACGCTTCTCTACAAATGTCTACACGGGGCTTCCGGTTCATCGTATCTTTGTAGTGTAATCAAAAGTCAATCATAGCCGGCTTAGTGGTTAACGCTTGATTACCAGTGTGTTTCTTAATTTGCAAGTTTTAATTTTTAATTTGAAAAAGTATGGGAAGAACAGTTTCTTATTCGGTGGTAAAGCGTAATAATCCGCTTGATCAGGATGCAGTGCCTAAGTTTTATGCACAAGCTCAGGCCAATGGCCATGTAGAGATTCGCGAAATGGCGGATCGTATTCAGAAAACCTGTACGGTGACGCGTGCGGATGTAATGGCTGTGCTTGTTGCCTTGGAGGATGTGATTATGGAGGCTCTGGAAGGGGGCGAGATCGTAAGGCTTGCCGATCTGGGCACTTTCCAGATAGGCCTGAGCGGAAGAGGTGCGGAAACGGAGGATGCGTATGATGTGTCGATGATTAGAAAAGCGCGTATCAATTTCCGTCCGGGTATTGCGCTAAGCGGTATTCTGGCAGCACTGAAATATACGAAGGTGGATAAATTGCCGGTGAAAACGAAGGGGGAGCAAAAGCCTGCTTAAGTAGATGGCGGACAAGTGTTTAATTTTAAAAAAACTGTAGGATGAAAGGTAAATCTGTTTGGAGCACTATTTTGAAAGTGGTGATTGCAGTAGCTACGGCTATTGCGGGTGTAGTAGGAATCAGCTCGTGCATAGGGGGATGAGGGTGATTAATCTGATTGTTGTCCACTGTTCCGCCACAAAGGCGGACAGGGACTTTACCGAACAGGATTTGGAGGTGTGCCACCGCAGGCGTGGAATGAACGGACCCGGATATCATTTTTATATCCGCAAGAACGGGGATATAAAAACAACCCGTCCCATAGAGAAAATAGGGGCGCATGCGCGTGGACATAATGCGCAGAGTATCGGGATATGCTATGAGGGGGGAATCAGTGAGCGGGGCAGGCTGGCGGATACGCGGACGGTGTGGCAGAAACATTCGTTGCGTGTACTGGTCAGGGCGTTGCTGGTGGATTATCCCGGTTGCAAGGTTTGCGGTCATCGGGATTTAAGTCCGGATTTGAACGGAAATGGCGAGATAGAGCCTGAGGAATGGGTGAAACAGTGCCCCTGTTTTGATGTTTCGAAAGAAAAATATAGTAAATAATATTTATATATTAAAACGTAATAAGACTAATTCTCTTTCTAATGTGTTAATATTTTAACAAATTCAGAAGAGAATTAGTCTTATGGTATTATGTAATTACTTTTGAAATTACTTTTTATTTACATTTTCAGTGCCATATCCATAGCCGTAACCGTATTTTTTACCGTATCCGTAATACTTGCCATACTTGCCGTATCCATAGTAATATCCGTACTTCTTTTTCTTCATGTCCAGTCCGTTGATAAGGGTACATAGGTTGGGCAGTTTTTTCTGTTCGCTCAGTTCGTTGATTAAAGTATAATCTGCCTTGTGGGTGTAGTCTGCCCGGCACACATAGATGCTGGCGTTGGCTACGCGCGAAATCAGCAGGGTATCGGTCACCATGCCGATGGGGGCGGTATCCAGAATGATATAGTCAAAATGCTTTTTCAGTATGTCGATAGCCTGAGGCAAAGATTCACGTGCCACCAGTTCGGTCGGGTTGGGAGGAATAGGCCCTCCGGGCAGAATGGACAAGTTGGCATTGATGCGTGAAACTTGTACCAGCGACATCAGGTCGGTATGTTCCGGATTGGCGAGGAACTGGCTGATGCCTTGTTCCCTGTGTGATAAGTTGAAAGCTTTGTTCAGGCTCGGCTTGCGGATGTCAAGCCCCACGATCACGATTTTCTTTCCTAATAAAGCCAGACTGACAGCCAGATTGGAAGCGATAAAGGTTTTGCCTTCTCCTGTGGTGGTGGAGGTAACCAATATGACTTTCTCGTCGCTCCTCATCATATAAAGTACATTGGTGCGTACATTACGGAAGGTTTCGGCCATCAGGTCGTTTTGGTTTTCGTGTACTACAATGCTTTCTTCTTTTCCTTTATCTTCCGACAGGGGTACATCGCCCACAATGGGAAGGGAGGTGATTTTTTCCACATCGGCGCGGCCCTCTATCTTGTATTTTAAGAGTTCGATGATATAGATGACAACTACCGGCAGGGCGATTCCCAGAATCAGTGCTACCAGATAAATCATCTTTCCTTTGGGAGATACGGGGATGGCGTCTGCCAGTGCTTCGTCCACCATGCGGGCGTTGTTGGCGGTAGATGCCAGAGTGATGGCGTTTTCTTCACGCTTTTGCAGCAGCATCAGGTAAAGGCCGGCTTTGATTTCCTGCTGGCGCGAGATGCTGACCAGCTGGCGTTCCTGTCCCGGAGCATTGGTGATGCGTCCGGCGTATTTGCCTGCCTGACGTTCCAGATCCGCTTGGGTGATGGCCAAACCTCTTTGTACGCTGTTGATGGTGGTCAGCACATTGCTGCGCATGGCGCGGATGCTGGCATCCAGATTGACTACCACCGGGTTGTTTTCCTGGGAGGAACGGAGCAGGCGCTTGCGTTCCAGCAGCATCTCGTTGTAGCGGTTGATCAGCTCGGCAAGACCGGTATCTGTCAGGCCCACATTGACCGGAAGTACTTCGTAGGCATGATCCGGATTGTTGGCATAGCCGGCCAGGAATTGTACCAGCCGGAGCTGGGTGCTGTTTTCGGCACGTTTCTTTTCGTATTCCGAGTTTTCACTCAATGCCAGTTGGGCGTCGCTTTTCAAGTCGGTGAGCCCGGCATCGCGCTTGAAGGTTTCCAGTTCCTGTTCCGTGGTTCCCAATTCGCCGTTGATGATTTTGATACGTTCATCAATAAATTCCGCGGTTTTGGTAGCCACTTCGTTTTTGTCATCGTTGGCATCCCGGTTGTAGACTTCCACCAGCTTGTTGATGAAATCCATGCCGCGCTGCGTATGCGTGCTCTTGACAGAGATCTGTGCGATAGTGGTGGATTTGGAAGTAGGCTCTATGCTCAATGCTCCCCGGTAAGTGTTTGCCACACTGCGGGGGGAAGAAACCGTAGCCATGATTTCCTGCGTGCTTTGGACAGTTGTGGAATCTTTAGGGGTAAAGCTGAACGTGCCCGACGGGGTGGTCAGCAAGGCGGGCAGCTTGTCGAACTGCTTGTTGTATTCCTCTTCTCCTATCCGGAGTTTCACATTCAGCTTGTTGCCCGGCTGCAAGGTCAGGTGAAGACGCGCGGGGGCGGGCAGTTTCTGGGCTTCTTCGGGGGTAATCCATACTTTCACAGGGGAACTTTTGTAAAGTTCGATGTCATGGAAACTGCTCTTCGTGGCATAGCTGATGTAAAGATCCAGTTCTTCCACCACTTTTTTGATAAGCGTGCGTGATTGCAGGATTTCCACTTCATTGTCAAAGTTGTTGATGGAGGAATAGAAGCCCAGGTCTTCCAGGTCGCCCATGCCGCTGCTTGCTTTGCTGTTCTTGTCATTGTCCTTGATGATGACGGATGCCGAGATGTTGTACACCGGCGGGGTGTAACGTAAATAAAGCCAGGCTCCTGCTATGCACAGCAGGGTGCATGCCACGAACCAGGGCCAATGGATGGCGTATTTGAAAAGAATCGCTTTGAAATCGGTCTTTTCTTCTTTTTCTTCCAGATAAAGGTCGTCGTATAAGTCTTCTTTCATAATTCTGTTTATTTGGCAATGGTTACTATCAGGCTGGCCAGTGCGACCAGAGTTCCTACTACCGAGAACCAGATGGTGGTGCTGTTGCTGATACTTGCGTTCTTGGCTTTGGTCTTATTGGGGGTGACATACACCACATCGTTCTGCTGGAGGTAGTAGTAAGGAGATACGATGATGTCGGCATCGTTCAGGTTCAGCGGAATCACCTGGCGGTTGCCTTGCGCATCTTCACGGATCAGTTTCACTTTGTCGCGTTGTCCGTATACGGTCATGTCTCCCGCCATGGCGAGCGCTTCCATGATGTTTACTTTTTCATTGGTGATGGTGAATGTGCCGGGGTGTGCTACTTCTCCCATCACGGAGATTTTGTAGTTTGCCATGCGTACATTCACAATGGGGTTTTCCTTGATATAGGTTTTCAGTTTTTCCTTTATCATGTTTTCCGCCTGGCTTTTGGTGAGACCGCCGATGTGCAGTGTGCCCAAGACCGGGAAATCAATGTTCCCGTTATTGTCTACCAGATATTGTTGCAGGGATGGTTGGCTGGTAAGGCTTTTGCTGTTTGCCGTGATGGGGGTGGCTACCGTCAGGTTAAAAGGAATGGCGGCATCGGGATCACTGGTGTTCACCGTGATGGTCAGCAAATCTTTGGGCATGATGTGTGCATCATACAGGGGTGTTTGGACATTTGCCATGTTCAGGTACTCGGACCCTTGCAGGTAGGGTACCTTTTTGTAGGCGCTGCAACTGCATAGCAGCAGGGAAGCCAGCGCGAATAGGGTAAATTTCAATCTTCTCATTTTTTGGCTCTCTGTTATTTAAAAAATTTCAGTTTTCAGGTCTTGTTCTAATAAGCTTGCTTGTCTTTGTGCAGCACGTTTGCCACGGTTTTGTACATAATATAAAGGTCGAGCAGGAAAGACCAGTGTTCCATATACCATATATCGGCTTTCACACGTCCTTCCATGTCTTCCAGTTCGCGGGTTTCGCCACGGAAACCGGTCACCTGCGCCCATCCCGTGATACCGGGCTTGATGAAATGGCGGACCATGTATTTATTGATTATCTTGGAATATTCTTCCGTGTGTTTCAACATGTGGGGGCGTGGCCCTACAATGGACATATCTCCCAGCAATACATTGATGAATTGCGGAAGTTCGTCAATATTGGTCCGGCGCATGAAATCGCCGAATTTGGTTTTCCTGGGATCGTTGAGGGTGGCCTGTAAGGTGTCCGATTCCTTGTTTACTTTCATGGAACGGAATTTATAACACCAGAATTCCTTGTTGTTCAATCCGTTACGTTTCTGACGGAAGAATATGGGACCCGAAGAAGTGATTTTGATGGTCACTCCTACAATAAGGAATATAATGGGGAATAATGTGCATAAAAAGAGCAGCGAGAAGATTACATCGAATATGCGTTTTATCAGCCTGTTCTCTATTTTTCCCAAGGGTTCCTTGCGGATGCTGAGGATGGGTACGCTGCCTATCATTTCAAAGTGCATGCGGTGACGCAGGTAGTTGCGCACATTGGGCACGCTGTAGAAATGTATCAGGTTGTTCTCGCAATAGTTGATGACCGGCACGATCTGTTCGCTCAATGCCGAGGGCAGGCAGCAGTAAAGCTGGTTCACCTTGTGCTGTGCCAGGTAGTCAATGGCTTGCTCCGGTTTTCCCAGATAGGTACAGCTGGCGGGGAACTTGGCATTGGGGGTGGTGTCGAAGTAGCCCAGTACCCGGTAGCCGGTAGTGGCATCGGAGGTCATTTCATGGTACAGCTCGGCTATATTTTCGGTGCTTCCCAAATAGAGGACCGTACGGAAATTCCCTCCATGGCTTCTGTATAGCTGTATGCAGAAACGGAAAAGCAGGCGATAGACAGTGATACAGAGGATGAGCAGAATGAAATAATAGATAAAAAAGCGTTTGGAATATATCTCAAGTTCGGATAATACCATCAGTCCGGTCGATAAAAAAGAGAAATAGAACACGTTGCGGAGTACCCGGAATACAATTTGGTCGGCACGGGCTCCCCGACGATGCAGTATGACACCTCCTGAAATAGTGCATGCAAAATAACATACGCTGAACAGAGTTAGAATTTGGGGTAAAGTGCCGCTACAGGCTCTTTCCCCAAACAACTCGTTCCATATTGAATTAAATGAGATGAAAAGTACATTCAGAATGACTAAATCTCCTAGAATGACTGCTAATTTAAGTACTTTGTTAAATCTCTGGACTTGTATCATAGGTAAAACTTTTTATATGTCAGATCTATATGATGTTTTTTTTAACTATGTTTCAACTATGTCGCTTTTTTTCTTTTTTCTGCTCTTCTGTTACTTTGTAAGTAACAGAAAATTTATCAATAAACATATTGTATAATTTATATCTCACTATTTTATAGCGGATAAGATATAATATTCTGAAATATAATATTTTAATGCATTGCGTTGACTGTGTAAAACGTGATGTGTGTTACTATATTTTCTCTTTTTTATATAATTAAAAATGTTCTTTTTATTATTACTTTTTATCTATTAGACCGTCTTTTTTATTAATTTTAAAAAAAAGAAGCGGGTTGTTTCTTGTTTGCTATCGATTTATTGTCTATTTTTGCTGCCGAATAAATTCTGTTACTTACAAAGTAACAGAATTAAAATGCCATGATATTCAACGTTTTATCTATTTATGCTCTTTTCTTTCCATTTTTTGAAACGTATAGAATTATTGCATCATTAGCTTTCTTTATCTCTTCATATTTGAAGTTTTTCAAATATGTTTCTGTAACTTTCACTGACGAATGTCCAAAAGCCTCACAGATTAGTTGTTCAGAGAAATTACAATATTTGGCAAGGGTGGCCCAGGTATGGCGGGTGGTGTATGAACTGACCTTGGTTATCACTCCACATCGTCTTGCCAGTCTGCCCAGGTTATAGTTCATGATCCGTAGCGCCTGCTGATACTCTATGTACAGCTCCTCTCCGGTTTTGGTGCCGCTCAGGATAGGGAAAAGATAGGGAGAGTTGCAGTCGGTATTCTGATATTGTCTGATCAGTTCCATTGCTGTTGGCGGAATATCCACTATCATTTGGCCGCCCGTTTTATGCCGGCGGTAAGAAAGTGTGTTACCTTTCAAGTCACTTTTGTGAAGAAAGGCCAGATCAACAAAAGGCATCCCGCGCAGTTGGAACATCAGGTTTGCCCAAACCCTGCATCGTACCAGGTCTTCCGGTAGTCTTTTCAGAGGAACTTCGTTCAGCAGCTTGTTTATCTCCTCCACTTCCAGCGCACGCTTGACATCGTTTTTCACTCCGGTATAGACGTGATTGAACAGGCGGGAGTTGCCGGTGGTTATTTTCTGGTCCACCGCTTTGTTGTAGGCGCCGCGCAATGTCCGCATATAGGTGGAAACAGTATTCCAACTTAGTTGCTTGTCACGCAGGTAGGTTTCAAATTCTTTCAGATTGGCTCTGTTGAGCTGGTGAAAGTAAATAACCTCACATCCACAGAATTCACTGAAAGCGTTCAAGGTACTTTGATAGACATGTGCCGTGCCATATCGTTTCTCGTCTTTCAGTTCTTCAATCGTTTTGTTCATAAACTCGTTGAATTTTTTTTTATTTCTCATAAGGTTCCGTATTATAGATTTTACATAATAAGTAATTTTCATAACGGAATCGAATATAGATTGAAATGTTCAAAACAGAAAGATTATTTATCTAATTCTGCATCATTTATACGTATTATCCAGCCGTTTACTTGCATTTGTAAACATATGTAAGGTTTCTGCGGATCCTCTGTCGGGCTCAGGAAAAATATCAGGTTATAGCGGTCTTGCCTGTCAAGATATTCTTGTGGAGGCATGTAGGTTGTTTCGACATTACGCGACAGAAGCAGATAGGGTGTCAGCGGAATATCGAAAATCTCTTTTCCACTAGGTTGATAGATTAACCGTAGGCGGGTGTCGTCATTCTCCATCAATCTCAATGTATTCATTCCGGCATGTACTACCTGTATGTCTTCCAGATTGGCGCTTTCCTGCATGAAGGGAAGATAGCAGGTGAAAACGGAGTCTGTCGGAGTGTTCCGGTGATCCATGCATCCGTTGCGGGCTGTCAGCTCCAGACGGAAATCATCTGTATCCAGAGGGGCGGCCGACTGGCTTTGCAATATGCAGCTCAGAATATTCGTGTTTTTAGTAAGAGAGAGAGCCAAAACCTGATATTCGCCGCTGATATGCACATTGTCCAGCCGCCCGTGGAATAGAGATGAAAGTTTTTCGGATTGTTCTCCCGCCTCATTGCGTAACAGTGTCAGTGAGGTGGGAGTATGCCGGTAAAGTGAGTCTGCCAATCCTGCCCAGACCAAAAAGGTGTAATCTCCCTGAGGCAGGGAGGGGACTTGGATTGTACATTCATTTTGATGGAATGTAAGACTGTCTACTTCCTCCCGGACTATATAGTTCCCTTCCTGGTCGAGAATAAATAGCGTGACATCTTTTACCTGAGTGGTCACGGCATCTACATTCAGCATGTTATAGGTATAGGATAACTTTAACCAACAGCCTGTGGGGCAATCGGATCGGTCATCGTCTACCCAGGAACATGCACTACAGAAAAGAGTACATAGGGCGAAGAGGATAGTAGCAGTTTTACTCATTGTTTTTCTATTTTGAGACTGTTTTATTCAAGGTCGGCATCTTGGTCACGGACAATCCATGGATATACTCCGAATTCTACGTCCAGGAATGCTTTGTTTTCATCCGGATCGGGTTTGGTGTCCGGAGTGCCGGGACCCAGGTTCTTGATGCTGGTGATGTTGACAGAGTAGATGTTGTTACGTACAATACCGAACTCCATGACGCCCATGACGGTGGGGTTGTTGTTGTCAAGATGTTTGATCCAGTAATTGTAGAAGGTAGAGAAATTGCCTCCGTTCTTGGTGAAACGGGTAATCTGCTTGGCAGCCAGTTCTGCATCACTGGATTCTTCTGTCAAACCATCAATATTGGCATCGCCATATTTGCCTACAGCTGCCAGTGTGGTGTAGAACTTATAGTTGAAATAATACAGTGTGTTGAATACAAGCGGGTCTTCTACCGGATTACCGTTGTTACCGATGGTCTGTGAAGCTTCGGGGGTAAATGTACCTTTCAGCATGATACCGGTGGTGTATACTGTGTTCTGTGCCGGACGGAACATACAGTTTTCAAGACAGTACATGGAAACGTACTTTCCTGCATCGGCCAGGCCCGACCAGTTGCTGTCTGTCTGTTTTGACAGGTGGTTGGTGTAGAATGAACCGCCTGTGAAATTGGTAGTGGCTCCAGCTACGGTCTTGTCGAAGAAATAGGGGTCGATAAGGTAACCGTTGTTGTCGGCGATGTTACCGAAGTTTCCTGCTTCCACGCTGTAAGATGACGGAGCTGACGGAGTCTCAGGGGCGTTATCCAGTGTAGCGACATGACGGAAGGTGTAGAACTTGTTTGCCAGGTTGATGAATTTGTAGTTGTTCAGACGGACTGTGGCGTAAGTCACTCCGGCAGAATTCTTCAACGTGTAGATTTCCTTGCTGTCATTTCTGACCATCAGTTTGGCAACGGCACGTTCCAGATTGATTCTGACGTGTGCTTTGGTGTCGCTTTCTTCGGGAGACTCCACGGTGATGTTCATATTGGCCGAGCCGCGGTTGGACATGATGAAACCGCTTCCGGGTACGCTGGTTATCATGCCGTTTCCATAGGTGGAGGCGTCAATCTGTCCCAATAATGTGGATTCCTGACCTATTTCGAAGGTCTGTGAACCGTTGGCTACGGCAAGGATGTCATAGTTGCCCGGTTTTACTGTGATTTCCTTGTTGCAAGGATAGACAATGGTTTGTCCTTCTTTGCTGCTCTCTCCGCTGGAAGTGCCTGCACCCAGATCGCTTTGAGTTACATTGATGGTAGTAACCAGATTCTTGCTGGAGGAGTCAAACAGATAGAGGGTTACATTGCTCACCTTGTATTCTTCGGCGGTTCCGTCTTCGTAAACTCCGGAGTCTTCGGCGGAAGCGGCACGGCTGCCGTTGGAAGAGTTGGGAACTACAAATGAAATCTCCATGTTCCCTCCTCTGGCTCCGGGAGCCGGATTGTCTCCGTTTCCTGAGGGAACATCTGCATCATTGATACATCCTGTCATTGCGGCTGCAAGAGCGAAGGATAATAATAATTTTTTGTTCATAATGTAAAATAGTTTTAGTTAAAAATGTGATTAGTAAATCTCATGTAATATCTTCAGGTTTTCACCTGCTTGGGGCAGTCCTGCCTCTTCCGCTTTGTGCAGCAGGTTCTCCGCTTCGGTATAGTTCCCGCTCAGCATTTGCATGATACCTTGCAAAAGGGTCTTTTCGGGAGTTTCACCGGCTTTGTCCAGATAGAGTGAGGCGCCTTTGGTATCTCCCTGCGCGAGCAGGATGCAGGCTGCATTGAGATTGGCAACGGGGTGTTCCGGATTAAGCAGAACCGCCGTCATGAAAATCTTATTGTATTCCGGACTGCCGGCAGGGTAGGTCCGGGCTATGCGGAACATCTCTTCAATACTCAGATTCTTGGGGTTGCTTTGGAATACCTGCTTGGCCTGCTCTACCGTAAACGGACGTACCACATAGTGGATGGTGTAGTCTGAATGGCGGAGGCCGGGGAACCAATGTTGCAGGATGAAACGGAACTCTTCGGGATAACGTTTCCGTATTTTCCGTTCTTTCCCGTCGGGGCTGCTTTTGCTTTCTGCAATATGTAGCAGTTCCTCGCGATGGGTGATAACGGTGTCGGTCAGCAACTTGACAAATCCGTCCCAGTCTTCGGGGGTGTAATGGGTGGTGAACAATGTATCATTGAAAGCATATTGGCTGCATACATAGTCCTTCAAGGTCCGGGTCCGTTCCCGCGCCAGACGCTCGTTGTTGGAGTAGGGGCCTTCGGGAGAGGCGTATCCGTGAATGTCAATATGCGAAATGACTACATTGGTATCGTTTTTTATCAGGTCGATACTGCGCTTTATCTTTGCCAGTTCGGCCGGATTGTTTCTGTATTCGGGATAGATGGTTGTTTCGTTGAGCGGGAAGTCCAGATAGGCACGTCCGCTTTCTTCGCGCACTTTCCTTTCTTCCATCTGCGGAGTGATGAACGCTACGTGCGGATGGATATCGGGAAGGATGTTCAGGCGGGTCAGATAGGTGGAGTCTGTATGGCGGGGAACTCCGCATCCGCATTCTTTTTCGATGAGATGCAAGGAGGCATGCTTCATCCAATGGGTGAAGGGGATGCTGCGCAAGTAGTGTACGCTTTGTTTGCGGTCATTGCGGCGGCGTAACTCTTCATAGTCTTTTTCCTGCCTGCCGGTTTCACGCTGGAAGAAAATATGCTGTTTACGACCGTTCACATAGATGGCGGGAAGCTGGATGAAGTTGTCCAGGCTGTCGCTGAGCCGGGGAATCAGTATGACTGATTCGTTGGAGGGAATCTGTCTGGTAATGTCTACCTGCATGGACACTACCAGACTTTCTCCCATCCGGTAGAGCCGGGAGGAGGCGATGTAAATCGAACTGTCCCGTTCTGCCGGCTGCGCCGATGAGCAAAGCGCAGGAAAAATAAATGATATAAAATAGAATAAGTATTTCATGGCTCTTTAGTTAAATATGTAAACTATACTCAGGGATGCTTTGGAAGGGCCGAAATAGTGATAATGGCCTTTTTCCAGTAGCTCGGCACACACGTCGGGGCATTTATATTTCTTATAGTCGATATATTCATACCCTACACCGACGGAAACTTCTATATTCCAGTGGCGGTTGAGCATGATGTGATATCCGTAGCTTATGCCTCCACCTGCCAGCCAGCCTGCATACCGGTGCTCTTTCAGCCAGGGGAAGAGTCCGAAAGGCATCTTTTTCCCTCCTACGTTGAACTGCGCTCCGTTGAGATAGGCTCCCCAAAAACTGCCGTTGAATTTCTGGCAAGTCCAATAGCGGTATTCCGGTTGTATGAGCCAATATTTGTTGACATATCCTTCCGTGCGTTTCCACGGGCGTATGCTGCCGGACAAATCGAATGTGGATTTGAGACCGAAGGCATATTCCACACCGGCATTCAGCGCACCGTTGGCGGCGGAAAGCAGGTTGCTTTTGACAGCCGTTTTCTGTGCGGAAACGGAAAGGGCGCCGCCGAGCAGAAGACAAGAAAGGATATACCGGGTTTTCATGTTTTATTGTATATTGGTTTGATTGGATTCAAAGAATATTTTCAGGTTATAGGTGGCTTCTTCCGAGCCTTCGGCTTTGGCGGCTTTCAGCAGGCGGATGCCTTCGTAGGTGTTGTTGCACAACAGCTCGTAGGCTCCACGGCAGTTCTTGTAGGCAAGCGTTTCATGGGAAGCCATTTGCAGATAGCGGCCGGCTGCCTGTGTGTTGCCCCGTTCGATGGCGGCGGCAGCGGCGTTGAGGTTGGCAACGGGGCTTGCCGGATATATCTTGACACTGATGTCTATGATTTTGTAGAACTGTTCCGGAGTGTTCTTGTAGCTGATGGCTACGGTGTAAAGCTCGCGTAACGAAAGCATCTGCGGATTGATTTCGGCTATGACACGCGCTTCGTCCAGACTGAAGTTCAGCTCTTTCTGGTTGCGCTCATCGGTGGCATCGCTTTCGGGAGATACATAGCTTCCCTTGAAATACGGTTTGGCAGAGGGTGCGGACGGAGCAGGGGAAACAGGACGGTGTTCCGGAACAACGGGGGCAGAGGGTGAGGCTGCTGCCATAGGAGCTTCCCGGTTCCTGTCCTGTTGGGGAACGAAATGATCTGTTGCTGTTGCTATATGGGGTGCTGTGTCCGGAATGGGGATATTTTCGCTTTGTACTTTCTCTCCGCTGCCGTTGATGACTTCCTTCTTGAGGTTCAGGGTGGCGAACTGTATCCAGTCGGCTGCCGGAAGGGAAGCACGGTAGTGGATAGTCTGATCGCTGTCTGTCAGGGGGATAGCGGTAAATACGGGAGTTACATCTGCCTTGCCTCTTCGTTTGTTGAGCGCCAGGGTGCGGCGGTATAGCCGGTGTGCACGTTCTCCGTTCAGCAGGATTTGAGGGAGTTCTGCCGTATGGGTTCCGTCTGTGAGGACAGGAGTGAGGCGGATATGGCTTTTGGTGTCCATCTGGGGAACATTGAAGGTCATTTTCATGGACACTGTGGCAGAGTCCTGTCCGAGAGTAACGGAAGGAGGCAGGATATCGAGTTTCAGGTTTTGTGCAGTGGCAAAGGTGCCGCATAATAAAAGACTGAATAGTATGTTTGTCTTGAGTTTCATGACTGATAGGGTATATTTGCTTTTATATTTATTGAATGAAATAAATGAATGATATGCCTAGCTGGGTAGGCCCGACATAGTTGGAGTGGGATTTCTCAATGAGTGCGTCTCCTTTGGCGGGACCGTATTTATCATAGGTGAGATGGGCGTATCCGACAGATATGCTTGCTTCAAGACTCCAGAATGTGCTGAGCAGCCATTGGTGTCCATAGGTAATGCCGCAACCTATCAGATTACCCTGATAACGGTTGTTCTTGACCGTGGTGAAAGGAGTGGTTCCACCGAAATTGTATTGGGCGAAATGGGCTTGCACCCCGAAAAAACTTCCTATGAATGTTTCATTGAGCCACCAACGGTATTCGGGCTGGATCAGAATGTGCTTCATTTTTTTATTTTCTCCCAGATTCCAGGGATTATAGTTGACACTCAGATTGAATGAATGGGTGTCGTCACACCTTATTTCTCCTCCCAGGTTGAGAGTGCCGGTAAGGTCATAAAGAACATTGCTTTTTACAGCGATACTTTGAGCCGGGGCTATACGCGGAGTCATAACTGCCAGCATGATTGCTATTATAAATAAGTAAGAATGTCGCATTGTCAATATTTTTGTTTTGTTTTTTTTCTGTTACTTTAGAAGTAACGGAAGGGGAGGAGGGAGGCGAAAAAACATGAAAACAGCAGTAAGATAAAGATTTAGTGGCTGTTAGAGAAGATAAAAGACCGGAAATGTGGCTTCACTCATATTGACAATCGGAGTATGGGTAGGGAGAGGTATATGCGGAATAAAAAAAATTTTTAAAATAAAAACGAAAAAAAAGTGTAGAAATCTTGCACTGTATTTAAAGTTTGTATACTTTTGCTTCCAAAATCTGTTCCGTTACTTCTAAAGTAACAGTCTTTTAATTTGTTGTTTTATAATGTAATGTGAAGTTTTAAAATTGATTATATAGAAATCTAATGTGATTAATTATTACTTTATTTGCTCTGTCTAATTCATCGTTTTTAAAGCTTTTCAAATAGGTTTCGGTCACCTTTGTGGAGGAGTGCCCCAGGGCATCACAAATCAATTGTTCCGAAAAGTGACAGTATTTAGCCAAAGTGGCCCAAGTGTGGCGGCTGGTGTAGGAACTGACGTTGAGTTTGATTCCGCAGTATACCGCCAGTTGTTTCAGGTCATAGTTCAGTTTCCGCAAGGCATGTTGGTATTCTGCATACTCTTCTTCGCTTTTCCGGTTTCCACTGAGAATGGGAAGCAGGTAGGGGGAGGCGGAGTCTGTATTTTGATACCGTTTGATAAGGTTCATGGCAGCGGGAGGAATCTCGACGGTGAGCAGGGCTCCTGTTTTGTGGCGGCGGTAGGAGATAACGGAATCTTGCAGGTCTGTTTTGCGCAGGTGTGCCAGATCCACAAAGGGCATTCCTCGTAACAGGAACATCAGAGTAATCCATGCCCGGCTCTCTTTCATGCTTTGCGGCAGGGGGCGTGGAAGGGAGGCGCTTAATAATTTGCTCATGTCTTTGGCATCGAGGGCACGTTTGGTATTGGCTTTTACGCCGGTATATACGTGACGGAAAAGACGGGGCTTTTCTTCCGCCAGACCATCGTCCACGGCTTTGTTGTAGATGCTTCGCAAGGTACGCATATAAGTGGAGACAGTGTTCCAGGTACATCCCTTGTTGCGCAGGTGGTTCTCAAATTGTTTCAGGCGTGAACGTTCCATCTGGTTGAACCGGATGGCATCGGTCTTGCAGAAGAGCATGAAGGCGTTCAGGGTGCTTTGGTAGATGTGGGCGGTACTGAAACGCTCTTCTTCTTTTAGCGACCGGATAAGTTGTTTCATAAATAGGGTCAGGTTAGATTTCTTTTTCATTGTTTTTTCCGTTTTTAATGTTAGGTAATTCTGTTCCACAATACATTTCCTTTTAAAAGTTGAGTTTGCCCCCGTTTGTTCATCAGCTTTTTTCCTTTTTGTGATAGCTTGTGCTTTTTCTTCGCTTTTTGACGATTGGCGGAGGTCTTGTGAGTACGTCTTGTTGTTTTTTTCGTCTAACTGTAAATAATTTATATGAAAAGAATGAAAAATATCAGGCTAGGAACACTTGTCGCATGTATGTGCGTGTTATGGGGGTGCGAGAAACCCAATGTGAATATTGTGATGCCGCAGGAGGCGTCGAACCGGGTGCTGTTTGCAGGAGAACATTTGAAGAAAGCGCTGGAAGATGCGGGGTATTCGTCTGTTATGTTGTCGGATACTGCCGGTATGGATAAAGATGAGGTATGCATCCGTCTGGAACAGGCTGCTGATACAGCCGGACTGAAAAAGGAGGGGTTTACCATTTCTACCCGTGGAAACATGACTACAGTGACAGGAAACGACGGAAGCGGTGTGATTTACGGCTGTCGGGAATTGATAGATCATGTAGGGCAATACAAGGATTTGAAGTTTCCGGCACAACTGACGGATGCTCCGGAAATGGTGCTTCGCGGAGGTTGTGTAGGGATTCAGAAAATGGAATACCTGCCCGGAAGAGGGGTGTATGAGTATCCTTATACGCCGGAGAGCTTCCCTTGGTTTTATGACAAGGAGCAATGGATAAAGTATCTGGATATGCTGGTGGAGAACCGCATGAATTCCTTGTATCTGTGGAACGGGCATCCGTTTGCTTCCTTGGTGAAGCTGGAAGAGTATCCTTTTGCCGTAGAGGTGGATGAGGAAACTTTCAAGAAAAATGAGGAAATGTTCTCGTTCCTGACTGCCGAAGCGGACAAACGCGGTATCTTTGTGATCCAGATGTTTTATAATATATTGTTGAGCAAGCCTTTTGCCGAGCATTACGGGTTGAAAACACAGGATCGTAACCGTCCCATTACTCCGCTGGTCAGTGATTATACACGTAAGTCGGTGGCCGCGTTTATAGAAAAATATCCCAATGTAGGTCTGCTGGTATGCTTGGGGGAAGCGATGGATACCTACGAGGATGATGTGGAGTGGTTTACCAAAACCATTATTCCGGGAGTGAAGGACGGGGTGAAGGCATTGGGGCGTACAGACGAACCGCCCATTTTACTGCGTGCACATGATACGGACTGCAAGATGGTGATGGATGCGGCATTGCCGTTATACAAGAACCTCTATACCATGCATAAATACAATGGTGAGTCACTGACTACTTACGAACCGCGCGGTCCTTGGTCCAAGATACACTCGGACTTGAGTGCCTTGGGAAGTATTCATATCAGTAATGTGCATATTCTGGCAAACTTGGAACCGTGGCGTTGGGGATCTCCCGACTTTGTACAGAAGGCGGTGAATGCCATGCACAATGTACATGGAGCCAATGCCCTGCATCTGTATCCGCAGGCTTCTTATTGGGACTGGCCGTACACGGCGGACAAACTGGCGGATGGCAAACGGGAGTATCAGCTGGACCGTGACTGGATATGGTACAAGACGTGGGGACGCTATGCATGGAACTGTCATCGGGACCGTTCATCCGAAGTGGAATATTGGAACAAGCAGTTGGGCGATTTTTATGGTACGACTCCTGCCGAAGCCGGAGATATTCTGGAGGCATACGAGCAGAGTGGAGAGATTGCTCCGAAGTTGCTCCGCCGTTTCGGCATCACGGAAGGGAACCGGCAGACTTTGTTGCTGGGTATGTTTATGAGCCAGTTGGTGAATCCTTATAAATATACCATCTATCCGGGATTTTATGAGAGTTGCGGGCCGGAGGGCGAGAAGCTGATAGAATATGTGGAGAAGGAATGGAAGAAACAGCCGCATGTGGGCGAATTGCCGCTGGATATTGTGGCGCAGGTGGTGGAACACGGTGACAAGGCGGTGGCGGCCATTGACAAGGCTGCCGCAGCGGTGACTCGTAATAAAGAGGAGTTCGGACGTTTGCGGAATGACATGCATTGCTATCGTGAATTTGCTTATGCCTTTAACCTGAAAGTGAAAGCTGCTCAGCGTGTCTTGAACTATCAGTGGGGAAAGGATCTGAATGAACTGGATGCCGCTATTCCATTGATGGAACAAAGTCTGGAGCATTACCGCAAGCTGGTGGCATTGACGGATAGTACTTATTATTATGCCAACAGTATGCAGACCGCGCAACGCCGTATTCCTATCGGTGGTGACGGTGGCAAGAACAAGACCTGGAAAGAGATGCTGGTGCATTATGAAAATGAGCTGGCTAATTTCAAGGCGAACTTGCAGTTGCTGAAAGATAGGGCGGCAGGTAAGGTGACGGAAAGTGCAGCTGAGATAAAACCTTTGTCCGCCGCAAATGTGAAGATCCTGAACGGACTGGCTCCGGTGAAACTGGCGACGGGGGCAAACCTGTTCTCCAATGTACCGGGCAAGGTGGATGCACTGGCTGCCGAGCTGGAAGGGCTGACTGCTTATAGAATGAACGGGGAGGTGCAGCGCAAGGAAGGTACGACAATAGAGTTTGAAGCGGCTGCTCCGGTGAGTTTGTTGGTAGGTTATTTCCGTGATGACCAGAAGAAGTATGCGAAAGCCCCGAAACTGGAAACGGACGCTTCTGCCAATGATTACGGTCAGGCGGAACCGAAACTGACCAATGCCATACGCATAGCGGGTATGCCGCTGGCGAATGTACATGCTTATCATTTTGAGACCGGAAAGCATACCTTGTTGCTGCCGAAAGGATATACGATGGTGCTGGGATTTACAGACGCGCAGGTAACTCCGCGTAATGCGGGACTGGCAGGTGCGGAGGAAACGATGGACTGGATGTTCTATTAGTAGCCTTAATTCCAGAGGCCGGAATCGCAGTATGGCGTAAAATTTTCAAGTATATCTTGAGAATTTTACGCCATTTTTGTACATAGTTCTAAGATTTTTATAAGGAAAAGTTGCTTAACTGATAAACTTTTTCTATTTTTGTCGTATGAGCAGAAAGATAATAGCATACGAAAACTACTATAAAGATTTTTTTGATACTCTGGATAAAGGTACGCAAGAAAAAGTCCTATATGGATTACTCTTATTGAAGACTCAAGATAGACTACCGGCAAAGTATGTGAAGTTTCTTAAAGAGGGTCTGTATGAGTTAAGAATAGAGTGGCAAGGTAATATCTATAGGATTTTCTTCTGTTATGATGAAGGGCATATTGTTATATTGTTCAATGGCTTTCAAAAGAAGACGCAGAAAACACCAGATAGAGAAATTGATAAAGCATTAAAACTAAAGAAAGAATATTATGAGCGAAAAAGAACTAAAGATGTTTGATGTCGATGCACAGTTGGATGCTGTGTTTGGCAAAGAAGGGACTCCGGAGCGTAAGGCTGCCGAAGACAGGGCTAATGCTTTCTTTACCGGGCAAATAATTGAAGAGGCAAGGAAGAAAGCAAATATGACACAGGCGGAACTTGCCGAAAAGATAGGGACTAATAAGTCTTATATTTCCCGTGTGGAAACAGGAAAAACAGAGCCTAAGGTTTCTACCTTTTATCGTATTGCTTCTGCTTTGGGATTGAATGTTGAGCTGACCCCTGCTATGTGATGGTAAGAATAGAGAATGAGATAAAAGTTCTCTGAATGGGTACATTTTCTTCTTTTATCCGTCTTGCCAATAGATAAAAAAGATAATTATGAAGAAGATATTGATATTGGCATTTTTACTGTTGTCATTGGGAACATACGCCCAACGTGAAGTTCCGCAATCGCGCATGGAGCAGATTTATGAGGAAGCCAAGACTCCTTATAAATATGGGCTGGCTGTAGCTCCTGCCGACAACAAGCATAAAATAGACTGCCCTACCGTGTTCCGCGAAGGGGATAAGTGGTATATGACCTACGTGGTTTATAATGGTAAGAGCGGACTGGACGGGCGTGGATACGAGACATGGATAGCCGAAAGTGATAATCTGTTGGAATGGCGTACATTGGGACGTGTCTTGTCTTATCGTGACGGATTCTGGGATTGCAACCAGCGTGGTGGTTTCCCTGCATTGCCGGATATGGAGTGGGGAGGAAGCTATGCCCTGCAGACGTATAAAGGCAAGCATTGGATGACTTATCTGGGTGGGGAAGGGACCGGATATGAATCGGTGAACAAGCCGCTGTATATCGGTTTGGCCTGGACAGACCGGCCTTTGGGTTCCGCTCATGAGTGGCAGGCACAGGACAAGCCTGTGATGAGTATCCATGATAAAGACGCGCAATGGTGGGAAAAGCTGACCCAGTACAAAAGTGTGGTCTATTGGGATAAGGAGAAAACACTGGGCGCTCCTTTCGTCATGTTCTATAACGCGGCAGGACGGCATCCGGAAACCGATTTGAAAGCGGAACGGGTGGGTATCGCCTTGTCAAAGGATATGAAGAAGTGGAAACGCTATCCGGGCAATCCGGTCTTTGCACACGAGGCGGACGGAACCATCACGGGGGATGCGCATATCCAGAAAATGGGCGACGTGTATGTCATGTTCTACTTCTCGGCTTTTGAACCGAGCCGCAAATACAAGGCATTCAATACCTTTGCTGCCAGTTATGACCTGGTGCACTGGACCGATTGGAAAGGGGCGGATTTGATTATCCCTTCCAAAGACTATGATGAATTGTTCGCTCATAAAAGTTATGTGGTGAAACACAATGGGGTGGTGTATCATTTTTATTGTGCCGTGAATGACGCGGAACAACGTGGTATAGCCATTGCTACCAGCAAGCCGATGGGACGTTCGCAAGTGCATTTCCCGGAACGGGAGGTGAAGAACCGCCGGATGGTGATGGAACTGGATAAAGGATGGAAAACATGGCTTTGTGATAAAAGTGCATACGGGCAGGCGGACAATGCCCCTACAGTGGTGGATATCCCTCATAACTGGGACGATTATTACGGTTACCGCCAACTGACTCATGGCAATCTTCACGGTACTGCCATGTACGAAAAGATATTCACGCTGGATAATTCTCTATTTCCAATTTCCAATTCTTCATTCGGAAAACGTTATTTCCTTCGTTTTGAGGGAGTGGGAACGTATGCCACTGTTACATTGAATGGAAAGGATTTCGGCCGTCATCCCGTAGGGCGTACTACGTTGACACTGGATGTGACGGAGGCGTTGAAGCCGGGAGAGAACAGACTGGTGGTGAAAGCGGAGCATCCTGAAATGATAGCCGATATGCCTTGGGTATGCGGTGGTTGTTCTTCGGAATGGGGATTCAGTGAAGGTTCCCAGCCTTTGGGTATTTTCCGTCCCGTGGTGCTGGAGGCTACGGATGAAATACGCATCGAGCCTTTCGGAGTGCATATCTGGAATGATGATAAGGCGGGAACTGTCTTTGTAGAAACGGAAGTGAAAAATTACGGGAAGACTGCCGAAACGGTGGAAGTGGTTAATAAATTCAGTAATGCGGATGGCAAGCAGGTGTTCCGCCTGACGGAGAAGGTGACTTTGCAGCCGGGTGAAAGGAAGGTGGTGAAGCAACAATCGCCGGTGCAGAATCCTGTCTTATGGAGTACGGAGAATCCTTATTTGTATAAACTGGCCAGTATGATAAAGCGTGGCAAGAGTACTACGGATGAGATTAGTACGCCCTTTGGTATCCGTACCGTCAGTTGGCCGGTGAAACAGAAGGACGGTGACGGACGGTTCTATCTGAATGGACAGCCTGTCTTTATCAATGGGGTATGTGAATATGAACACCAGTTCGGACAAAGTCATGCTTTCAGCCGTGAGCAGGTGGCAGCCCGTGTGAAACAGATCCGTGCGGCGGGCTTCAACGCTTTCCGTGACGCTCACCAGCCCCATCACCTGGATTATCAGAAATATTGGGATAAGGAAGGGGTCTTGTGGTGGACTCAGTTTTCGGCCCACGTGTGGTATGACACTCCGGAGTTTCGTGAGAATTTCAAGAAACTGCTCCGCCAGTGGGTGAAGGAACGCCGCAACTCGCCCAGTGTGGTGATGTGGGGATTGCAGAACGAAAGCACGCTGCCTAAGGAGTTTGCCGAGGAGTGTAGTGAGATTATCCGTGAAATGGATCCTACGGCGCGTACCATGCGTGTGATTACCACGTGTAATGGTGGTGATGGAACAGATTGGAATGTTATTCAGAACTGGAGTGGAACCTATGGTGGTGATGTGAATAAGTATGGCCGTGAATTGTCACAGAAGAACCAACTGCTGAATGGTGAGTATGGCGCATGGCGCAGCATCGGGTTGCATACCGAACCGGCTGCCTTTGACGCGAACGGCGTATGGAGCGAGGAACGTATGTGCCGGCTGATGGAAACCAAGATCCGATTGGCGGAACAGGCAAAGGACAGTGTGTGCGGACAATTCCAATGGATATTCAGCAGTCATGATAATCCGGGACGCCGCCAGCCGGATGAAGCGTATCGCCGGATAGATAAGGTGGGACCGTTTAATTATAAAGGACTGGTTACTCCGTGGGAAGAACCGCTGGATGTATATTATATGTATCGGGCCAACTATGTGCCGGCTTCCGAAGATCCGATGGTCTATCTGGCATCCCACACGTGGGAAGACCGTTTTGCAACAGGCCGCAGACGGGCTACCATTGAGGCGTACAGCAATTGTGACAGTGTGTTGCTGTACAATGATGCGGTGGATGCTGAATACTTGGGACGGAAACTGAATCATGGGGTAGGTACTCATTTTATGTGGGAGAACCGTGATATCCGTTATAATGTGCTTCGTGCCGTGGGATACTTTAAAGGAAAACCGGCAGCGGAAGATGTGCTGGTGCTGGACGGTTTGGAGAAAGCTCCTCATTTTGAGGCTCTTTACCGTGGCTCTGTTATAGTGCCTGTTGCTGCCGACCGGTTGAACGGAACAGATTTGTTGAAAGGAGCTGAGGGATATACGTATCTTTATCGTTTGAATTGCGGAGGAGATGCTTATACGGATACGTATGGTCAGGTCTGGGCGCAGGATAACAGCCGTTATTCTCATTCGTGGGCGGAATCGTTTATCCATCCGTCGGATAGTGTGCAGTTATTGAGCCCTTATCAGGCGAGCCAGCGTACCACGAATGATCCCATTCATGGCACTAGGGATTGGGAGCTGTTCCAGACTTTCCGTTTCGGACGCCATAAACTGAATTTCCGCTTTCCCGTTCCGGATGGCGAGTATCGTGTGGAACTTTATTTTACAGAGCCCTGGCATGGTACGGGAGGCGGCGTACAGACGGATTGTGAAGGCTTGCGTATTTTTGATGTAGCGGTAAATGATAAAGTGCTTCTGGATGACTTGGATGTATGGGCTGAAGCGGGGCATGACGGCGCTTGCAAAAAGGTGGTGAATGCTGTTGTGAAAGGTGGGGGCTTGAAGATTGATTTTCCGGAGGTGAAAGCGGGGCAAGCTCTGATTTGTGGCATTGCGATAGCTTCGGCCGCTTCTGTGGAGCCTGTTGCTAATCAAGGGGCTGATGACCGGAATGTAAGTTTCAGCTGGGCTGCACAAGACAAGGATGTGATGGAAAAGACTCCCAAAGAATTATTGCCTGAAGATAAAAATGCCCGTGCCAATGTGACTTATCAAGCCGAGGACGCTATGTTGAAAGGCAAGTTTATAAAGAAAGAGGTCAAGAAACAAACCGGTGTCTTCTTTGGTAAAGGTGAGAAAAGCAGTATTACCTGGAATATCTCTACCGGTCTGGCACAGGTCTATGCCCTTCGTTTTAAATACATGAACGCTACGGGGAAGCCTATGAAGGTGCGTATGCAGTTCATCGACTCCAAAGGGGTGGTACTGAAGGAGGATCATCTGACTTTTGCCGAAACTCCCGGAAAGTGGCGTATGCTGAGTACAACGACGGGTACGTATATCAATGCAGGCTATTATAAGGTGGTGCTTTCCGCTCCGGATATGGAGGGGCTGGCACTGGATGCGCTGGATGTGCAATAGGAGGAATGGTTTCTGCAAATAGTAAGGGGAAAGTTTCAGCATTTGGCATTTTTACATATCTTTGTGCTCTGAAACTAACCTCTTAAAAATATGTTAATTGATTTACTGCATTCTTCTTATTTCTCGCTCTTCCTTATTGTAGCGTTGGGCTTTATGCTAGGGAGGATTAAGATAAAGGGCTTGTCGCTGGATGTGTCGGCCGTTATCTTCATTGCCTTGCTTTTCGGACATTTCGGTGTGATCATTCCTAAAGAATTGGGGAACTTCGGTCTGGTGCTTTTTATCTTTACCATCGGTATTCAGGCCGGTCCCGGATTTTTCGATTCTTTCAGAAGTAAAGGAAAGACACTGATTCTTATCACTATGCTTATTATTTGCTCTGCCTGTCTGACGGCGGTAGGACTGAAGTATGCTTTTGACATTGATACGCCCAGTGTGGTGGGATTGATAGCAGGGGCATTGACCAGTACGCCCGGTCTGGCGGTAGCTATAGACAGTACAAATTCACCGTTGGCTTCCATTGCATACGGTATTGCTTACCCGTTTGGAGTGATAGGGGTGATTTTGTTTGTGAAGCTGTTACCCAAGATTATGCGGGTGGATCTGGATAAAGAAGCGCGCAGGTTGGAACTGGAACGGCGCAGCAGTTTTCCGGAACTGACAACTTGCATTTTCAGAGTGACCAATCAAGCGGTATTCGGACGTACTTTGGCGCAAATAAATGCACGTGCCATGACGGGGGCCGTCATTTCACGGGTAAAGCATGGGGATTCTATATTGATGCCTAAAGCGAATACCATGTTGCTGGAAGGGGACTATGTGCAGGCGGTGGGAAGTGAGGAAGCGCTGAATCAGTTTGCCGTATTGGTTGGAGAACGGGAGGAAGGTGAATTGCCTCTGGATCAGACACAGGAGATTGAATCTTTATTGCTGACAAAGAAAGATATGATAAACAAGCAATTGGGGGATCTGAATTTACAACGTAACTTTGGTTGTACGGTAACCCGTATCCGTCGAAGCGGCATAGACTTGTCACCTTCTCCGGATTTGGCCTTGAAATTCGGTGATAAGCTGATGGTGGTCGGTGAACGGGAAGGACTCAGAGGCGTTGCCCGTTTGTTGGGGAATAATGCCAAACAGTTGTCTGATACTGATTTCTTCCCGATAGCTATGGGGATTGTATTAGGTGTATTGTTCGGCAAAATAAATATTTCATTTTCAGACAGCGTTTCCTTTTCACCCGGATTGACCGGAGGAGTGCTGATGGTGGCATTGCTGCTGAGTGCCGTGGGAAAGACAGGACCTATATTGTGGTCTATGTCCGGTCCTGCCAATCAGTTGTTACGTCAGTTGGGCTTATTGCTGTTTTTGGCTGAGGTCGGTACTTCTGCCGGTAAGAATCTGGTGGCTACTTTTCAGGAGAGCGGATTGTTATTGTTCGGAGTGGGGGCGGCCATTACTGTCGTGCCTATGCTGGTTGCCGTTGTGGTTGGCAGGTTGGTCTTTAAAATCAGTTTGTTGGATTTGCTGGGCACCATCACCGGTGGTATGACCAGTACGCCCGGTCTTGCGGCAGCCGATTCCATGGTAGATAGTAATATTCCGAGTGTTGCATATGCTACGGTGTATCCGATTGCAATGGTGTTCCTTATTTTGTTTATACAAGTGATCGCTTCGGCGGTTTATTGATATATCAAACAGCCGGGTGGGTATGTGCCAAAGGTAGTAAATACTTTTGGCACATTTTTTATTTGGATGAATGTTGTATTTTTATTTATCGATATGAGGAGAAAAAAATATTCATTTTGTTTCTTTTATAGATTTTAATTTATATATTTGTCACAACCTTAATGTAATACGGAGAAAGATTAGGCTTATTCAGTGACAGAATGACGATTGGAATATGGTATGAATAAGCTGAACTCATATATGGTATTTATAAATATACTCAATTTTATGAGGAATAAAGACACACACTCTCGAATTACAGACAAATGCAGATGTTTGTTTGTAGTTGCCTATTCGGCAATGTCTATTACAGGATTGAGCTCCGTGCTCGCAGTGGAAAACCATGCACTATCTTCTCCGGTTTCAGATCGTGTGGAAAGCGTACAGCAGAAAAAACATGTTTCAGGTAATGTGCAGGATGCTAACGGAATGCCTTTAATCGGGGCGTCCGTAATCATCAAGGGAACCAATACCGGTATGATTACCGATATTGAAGGTAATTTCGCTCTTGATGCTAAACAGGGTGATATTATCGTAATCAGTTACATCGGTATGAAATCGGCGGAGGTGAAAGTGCCTGCTAACGGGCAAATAAGAGTGATGCTGAAAGAGGATTCGCAGTTGATGGATGAAGTGGTAGTGACCGGTTATGGTGATTTTAAGAAGGCTACTTATACGGGGTCTGCTTCTGTTTTGAATACGGATAAATTGGAGTCATTGCCTGTTGTGTCTGTAGCACAGATGATGGAGGCTAATATTCCGGGGTTAAGTTCAGTGGCCAGTTCTTCCCAGCCGGGTTCTAAAGCTACAGTGCGGGTGCGTGGAATTGCTTCTATGAATGCTTCTACAGAACCTCTTTATGTATTGGACGGCGTGCCGGTAGCGTCTAGGGATATGAGTGGTCTAAGTGCCAATGCCAGTGCGGGAGGACTTGGTTTGATCGAGACATTAAATCCTGCGGATATTGAAAGTATAACCGTATTGAAAGATGCCGCTTCTGCTTCATTATATGGAGCAAAAGGATCTAACGGTGTAATCCTTATTACTACTAAAAAAGGGAAGGAAGGTAAAATGAGGGTGAGTATGCAGGCTACTTACGGTATTACGGATATCGCTTACAATTATCGTCCGATAATGGGGGGTGAAGAGCGTAGGGAGTTGATTTATGAAGGATTTGTTAATTATCGTTTGAATCAGGGGGATTCGGAAGCCGAGGCAAAGGCTTATGCGGATGGACAAATTGACAATTATGCTGCACGCCCGGCCAACGGATATGCTGATTGGGAAGATGCTTTATTGAAAAAAGGACATCAGCAGGACTATAGTTTGTCTGTAAGCGGAGGTAATGAAAAATCGAATTTTATTGGTACGTTAGGATACACCAATCAGACAGGTATAAGCATAAATTCAGGAATGGAACGTTTTACCGGTCGTATTGATGCAAACAGTAAATGGAATAAATTTGAGTATGGAATGAATGCTACCTTTTCATGGACTCGTAATAAACATACGCCGGAGGGACAGTATTATGCCAGTGCGCTTTATTCTTCAAAATATCAATTGACCCCTTCCATACCTATTTATAATGAGGATGGCAGTTATCATACGGGTTTCCAGAATAATGGAGGTATTAACCCGCTGTATGAGAATTCTGTAGATTCAAATTATGCACGTCTGGCACGTACAATGGCATCCGCCAAGGCTGCCTATCATATCTTGGACGGGTTGAAGTTATCTACTATCTTTACAGTAGACTATTCTTTAAATAAAGACTTTTTCTTTTACTCGCCTGACGGTAAGGATGGGGAAGCTACACAGGGATCCGGACAGATGATGATGATTGAGAGAATGAGTTATACTTCACAAACGAATCTGGCATATAATAAAACGTTTGGCAAACATAACATTAATGCGGTTTTAGCGTATGAGGTTATGAAATACGATTATGAGGATATGTATGGTGAGAAACAGGTTTACGGGCAAACACTTAATCCGTCGTTGGATAATGGCGCCAAACCTGCTGATCTTACTAATACGAGGCAGGAAGATGCTATGGTGTCGTATGTAGGAAGCTTGAATTATGGATATAATGATAAATATTATGCAGGTTTCAGTTTCCGTCGTGATGGCTCTTCCCGATTGGCGCCTGATACCCGTTGGGGGAACTTTTGGGCTGTTTCCGCTTCATGGAGACTCTCTCAGGAAAACTTCATGAAACCGTGGGAGAATGTGGTGTCGGATATGAAATTAAGAGCATCGTATGGTGTGAACGGTAATCTGCCGACCGGTTATTATGGTTATCATGGAACTTATACTACCGGAGCATTTTATAATGGAAAACCTGCTCCGTGGGAAGATGCTATTGCTAATCCTGATTTGACTTGGGAAAAGAACTATGCATTGAATCTGGGGATTGATTTAAGTCTGTTCAGACGGGTTAATTTGACTTTCGATTGGTATACCAGAACGACTAAGGATTTATTGATGAGTAAGCAATTGAATTCTATCAGTGGTTTTGGCAGTATTCTTACGAATGTGGGCGAAATGAAGAATACCGGTTTTGAAATAGAGGTACGTTCAAGTAATATTCAAACCAAAGATTTTAGTTGGACAACTTCTTTAAACTTGTCACATAATAAAAATAAGATTGTAAAACTGGCGGATCTTCCGGAATTTATAGATGGAAATTATATCAGAAAGGAAGGTTGTTCGTATGCGACAATTTATTTGAGAGAGTATGCCGGAGTGGATCCTAATGACGGACGCCCGATGTATTATGACAATAAAGAAGACGAAAATGGCAATAGAAGCAGGAATATTGTGTATGACCCCAATGATGCCGACCGTGTGGAGTTGAAAGATATATATCCTAAATTGACCGGTGGATTGATGAATACGTTTAATTATAAGTTTATTGATTTATCTTTTAATTTGTCGTTTCATTTAGGTGGATATTCTTACGATGGTGCCATGTATGCTTTGCAGGATGACGGTTATACGGCACAATACAATAAGAGTACAGAGTTACGCCGCCGTTGGAAACAGCCGGGAGATATAACAGATGTTCCCCGATATGTGTATGGACAAGAGTATGGTGGCTGGTGGAACTCGTCACGTGGTGTTCATAGCACAGATCATTTGCGCTTGAAAAGTTTGATTGTTGGCGTTTCTGCTCCTCAGTCTTGGTTGAGAACCATAGGTATTAATTCTGCCCGTATTTATTTTTCGGGTACCAACTTGTTGACGTGGGCTGCATACGATCAATATGATCCGGAGTTGAATGGAATTGTAAGTTATTTTACTCCTCCTCTTAAAACATTCGCATTTGGACTTGAACTTAAATTCTAATCAATTAACACCGAACTGTTTATGAAAAAAAATATAATTATATTAGGCTTGATTTCTTTATTGGCCGTATCGTGCGGGGATGATTTTTTAACCACTCATCCTGGTGATAGCGTTTCTACGGATTTGGCACTGAGTACAGAGCAGGATATAGATAATGCTGTGAATGGATTGTATGATTTGATGTCCAGCTATGGCTATTATGGCGGAACCATGTTTTTTTATGGGGATATGAAAGGGGATGATATGCAGAGTTCTTATAATAGCGGGAGAACTTGTAACCGGTGTTACTTATATGATCATCGCTCTACAAGCTTAAATGCCGGATATTTATGGGGACGTCCTTTTTATATTATCCGTAATGCATGGAATGTGATCAATGCGATTGATGATGGAAAAGTGCAAGGTTCAGAGCAAAGATTAAAGGAATTGAAAGGTGAGGCGATGACTATCATGGCACTTTGCCAGTTTGACTTGACCCGTTGTTTCGGTTATCCTTATACTAAGGATAAAGGGGCCGGTTGGGGAGCTCCAATTGTAGATCATGCAATTACATTAGATGAAAATCCGCCACGCAGCACTGTTGCAAAGGATTATGAGTTCATAATCAGTACATTGGAGGAGGCTATACCTTTAATGAGTACTTCTAAAAATAACAGCCGGATGAATGCGTATGCTGCAAGAGCATTGCTGTCTCGTATTTATCTGTATCATGATGATAACGAGAAAGCGTTTCAAATGGCAAGCAACTTGATTGAAGAAGTGGAAGGAAATGGAATGTACCGTCTTTATACACGTGATGAATATGTTCCGGCATGGGATTTGAAAAATACGTTTGGTACGGAATCATTATTTGAAATTGCTAATAGTACAGATGATAATGGAGGACGAAGTTCATTGGCATATCTGATGCATTGGAATGGGTATCGTGAGATTTTTGCCACTCAGAAATTTGTGGATGAGTTATTGAGTGACCCGGAGGATATTCGCTGTCTGTTGCTGGAAAAGAATGTTTATAATAAAAATGATGTATGGTGGTTGAAGAAATGGCCGGGAACAGATGCTACGACTCCATCTTTTGAAAATAATTATGTTATTTTCCGTTTGTCTGAAGTCTATTTGAATGCGGCGGAAGCCGGAGTGAAAATAGGTGGGGCATCTGCCGTAAAAGGTTTGAATTATCTGAATGCAATTGTGCAGCGTGCTAATCCTGCAAAGGAAGTAACGGCGGCTGAATATACATTGGATAGGGTGTTGGAAGAAAGAAGTAAAGAATTGATAGGTGAGGGGCATCGTTTCTTTGATATGTTGAGAAATGGAAAGACCATTGTTCGTAAGGGAGGATATCATTTACCGGGTATCGTGGAGGAAATAGACTGGGATTATTATAAATGTGTTTTACCGATTCCAACAGACCAGTTTACATTTAGTCCTGATATGGAGCAGAATCCGGGATATACTAAAAATTAATTTTAAATAATTATTAAATGAGAGGGTGTGGTATCACACCCTTTTTTTGTGTGGACAAATTCTACATTCATGTGGATTTATTCTACAATTTTACAGACGTTCTGTTTTCTTATTTAGTTAATATACAGTGATTTGACGGATGCTTCTTGTTGTTGGCATATCTTTTGACCGGAACATGATAAATTATTATATAATTATATAAATATAAATCATGAATAAATCTAGGTATGTTTTTTTTATTTTGGCTTGTTTATTCGGTTTGTACGTGCAAGCTCAAAATAGAACAGTGAAAGGACGCGTTCTCTCAGCGGAGGATAAAGAACCATTAATTGGAGCTACTGTCAAAATACCCGGTACATCTATCGGTGTGGTGACAGATATAGATGGCAATTTCTCTCTGGAAGTTCCCGACAAAGACAAAACATTAGTGATTGAGTTTTTAGGTATGAGTACACTAACGGCGAAGATACCTGCCAATGGGGTGCTGAATGTATCTTTGCATCCGGATACACAACGATTGGATGAGGTTGTGGTGACAGGCTATGGTAATTTTTCCAAATCTTCATTTACCGGTTCGGCAAATACATTACGGGGGGACTTGTTGAAGAACGTTCCGGTTGTATCGGTAGAACAGAAGTTGCAGGGTATGACTCCGGGCGTATCCATTTCGGGAAATTCCGGTCAGCCGGGTGCTAATCAAAGTATACGTATCCGCGGTATGGGGTCATTCAATGCATCGAAAGAACCTTTGTTTGTCATTGACGGAGTACCGGTGACTTCCGGAAGCTTGAGTGGTGGCTCGGCAGATGCCGCTTACATGAATAATTCTAAAACGAATATAATGAGTACGCTGAACCCTTCGGATATTGAAAATATAACAGTCATAAAAGATGCGGCAGCGGCTTCTTTATATGGTTCACGTGCGGCAAACGGTGTGATTCTGATAACCACTAAAAAAGGTACAAAAGGACGTGCTAAGGCTACATTAAAAATGGATGGAGGCTTTTCTAATGCTGCTGTGGAATTCCGTCCGACGTTGAATGGGGAGCAGCGTAGAGAGCTAATTTATGAAGGTTTGATGAACTTTCAACAAGATGAAATAGCCAAGAATCCGGAGGCGGGATTGGCGTCGCCCACCGAGTATGCCGATTTACATATCAATGATTATGCCTCCATTCCGGAACTGGGATATACTGACTGGAGAAAAGAATTAATGCGTACGGCACATCATCAAAGTTATGAAGCGTCCGTATCGGGAGGCAATGACAAGACTACGTTCTATTCTTCATTGGGTTTTAACCGTCAGGAGGGTTTGGTGGAAAATTCTAATCTGGACAGATATACAGCTCGTTTGAATGTAACCCAGAAGGTAGGTTCCCGTGGGGAAGTGGGCGCCAATGTGATGTTCTCTCAATTGAATCAGGAAATGAATGAGGAGCGTGGATCATCTATTAATCCTTTCCTTTGTGTGGCTTTGAACACCACTCCGTCTTTTCCGGTACGTGACGCTGAAGGGAATTATGTAGGATCATATCCCAGTAGCAATGTGAATCCGTTGCGTGATATCCGTACAGATTATAACCGTACCCGCATGACACGTATGTTTTCTACAGGCTATGCTTCGATAGATATTATCAAAGGGTTGAAATTGAAAGAAACGCTTAGCTATGATTATAATATTCAGAAAGATTCCCGTTATTGGAATCCGTTGAGTGGAGCCGGAGCTAAAAGTGGTAGTGATGCACAGACGGCAAAGGGATTTATAGAATATAGTAAATTGATTTCTTCCACTTCATTGGGATATAATACGACTATAGCACAATTACACCATGTGGATGCGTTGGTAGCTTATGAAATTGAAAATTATCAGACAGACAAAGCAATGGGGGATAAATCCAAACTTCCTTCAGATTATTTGGTGGAACCGGATAATGCAGCATCATTGAACAGCTTTGTGTCTTCTACTCAGGATTCAAGAATGATTTCTTATGTATCCCGTATCAACTATGATTATGATGACCGTTACTATATTGCCGGTAGCTTCCGTCGTGACGGCAGTTCACGCCTGTCACCCGAGAACCGTTGGGGAAATTTTTGGTCTGTATCCGGTATGTGGAATGTAGGTGCGGAAAAATTTATGCAATCTATAAAGAGTGTGCTGAGTGATTTAAAGATACGTGCCTCGTATGGTGTGAATGGTAATCAGCCGGGTGCTCTTTACGGATATATGGGACTTTATTCCTACGGGCAGAATTATATGGGAGGTGGTGGATCTTATGAATCGGCATTACCGAACCCGAACCTTAAATGGGAAAAGAACTATAACTTGAATTTGGGACTCGACCTGGCATTTATCAATCGTATTTTTGTCAGCTTGGAATATTATAATCGCGATACGAAAGATTTGCTTTACAATCGTCCTATCAGTAGCACTACCGGTTTCCAAAATTATTTGGGGAACTTGGGACAACTGAATAATAGAGGTTGGGAACTGGAACTGCGTACCATAAACTTTGCCGGTAACAACTTTAATTGGACTTCTGTTTTGAATATGACCCACAATAAAAATAAGATTGTATCATTGGATGGTAAATTGGACCAGTCTATCGAGGGAAGCTGGTTTATTCATAAAGTGGGGTTGCCGTATTCTACCTTCTATGTGAAAGAATATGCGGGGGTTGATCCTCAGACAGGAAAAGCTTTGTACTATATGAATACACAGGATGCAAATGGCAATTATGACAGAACAGTGACTACTGACGCTTCTGCAGCACAGGCAATTCCTTATAAGTCTGTGGATCCGAAGATTTCAGGAGGTTTTACCAATATCGTGAATTACAAATGGTTTGATCTGGCATTGACATTGACTTATTCTTTAGGAGGATATTCTTTTGACAAAACCGGAACTTATAATGAAACCGACGGTGCAAAAGAGCAGAACTATAACTTGCCCATTTATGAATTGGATCGTTGGCAAAAGCCGGGTGATGTGACGGATGTACCCCGATTTGTACTTGGCCAGGCGGCAGGACCGCAGAATTCATCCCGTTATGTACATAGCACGGATCATTTACGTGTAAAGAACTTGACTTTGGGCTTTACATTGCCGGATCAGTGGCTGACCAAACTGGGTGTCAGTAAAGCAAGATTGTACTTCTCAGGCAGTAACTTGTTGACGTGGGCAAAGTGGGACCAGTATGATCCGGAAGTACCTGTTTCCGGTGAAGTATTTTGTGAAACACCTCCTATGCGTACTTACAGTTTTGGAATAGAAGTCTCATTTTAATGAATCTCCTTTAAATTAGAACGAAATGAAAAAAATATATTTATCGATTGTTGCGGCTGTATCATTGATGTTTGTTTCGTGTACTGCTGATTGGCTGAATACAGATCCTTCTACGGCAGTTCCCAGTGATGATGCCATTAAAAATATAGATGATGCACAGGTGGCATTGAATGGTATATACCGATTAGCATCCGCACATAGTTATTATGGTGATAATTATCTTTATTATGCTGATTGTCGTGGAGAAGATGTGCAGGCACGTATTAATAAAGGAGCAGGCCGCAGGGTTTCGCCTTACTATTTCTTTGATGTTACGGCGGATGATAATTTTAATATAACCCTTGTCTGGAACCAACCCTATAAAGTGATCCATCAGGCTAACAGTCTGATAGAAAAGTTGGATGCCGGAAATGCGGGGAATGCCAGGCCGGAAGAAGTGGCACGGATTAAATCGGAGGCACTGGCAATGAGAGGACTGGCTTTATTTGATCTGACCCGTTTGTTCGGTATGCCTTATACTTTGGATAATGGGGCTTCTTTAGGAGTTCCTATTGAGATTCAGACTACCTTGGAAGATCATGCTCCGGAACGTAACACAGTGGCACAATGTTACGAACAAGTGCTAAAGGACTTGAACGATGCGTTGGGAGGACTGACAAAGGAAAAACATGATGCCTATATGAATTATTGGAGTGTGAAAGCTTTGCTTTCCCGGGTGTATCTGTATATGAATGACAATGAAAATGCATTGAAATGTGCAGAAGAAGTAATCAATGACAATGGGGGAATTTACCGGCTTTTTACTCATGACGAATATCCTTCTGTATGGGGAAAAGACTTTAACTCTGAGTCTTTGTTTGAATTCTATTTTACGATGTCTGAACCTTCAGGCGGTTCGGGAGGAGAAGGGCGCCGATGGTGTATGCCGATAATGTGAAAGATTGGAATAACCTGATTCTGACAAAGGCTTATTTGGATTTGCTGAATGAAGACCCTGAAGATGTGCGCCATGTATTTCCTCATTTGCCGGAAAATGCCGTTGCGGATACATTGCCTGTAGCTGCCAAAGGTCAACCGAAATATCTGATTAAATATCCGGGAAATCGGGCAGTGTGACCGATGCTGTTTCTACAGTCAATCCACAGGATAATGATCTTTGTATTCTCCGTTTATCCGAGGTCTATTTGAATGCTGCGGAAGCTGCTTTTAAAATCGGCAATACGGAAAAGCATTGACATATCTGAATGCGATAGTTACCCGTGCCAATCCGGCGAAATCCGTAACATCTGCTGATCTCAGCCTGGAGCGCATTCTGAAAGAAAGACGTAAAGAACTGGTAGGTGAAGGTCATGCTTTCTTTGATTATATGCGTAATGGCAAGTCGGTGGACCGTTCGGGAGGCTGGCATCTGACTATGCCTGAAGATGCCCGTGTCATTGCTCCTTCAGACCCTAGGGTGGCACTTCCTATTCCACAAACAGAAATTGATGCTAATCCGAATATAGTTCAAAATCCTAGATAATTGTTTTGTCCATGTTAAGTTTGCCCTTCTTTTCGATGATGATATCGGAGAGAAGGGTTTTCTTTTTACAATTTATATGGTACAAAATCATATTTCGTCCGTCTTCATTTGAAAAGAAAGACCAAAAATATGAGATTATATGGATTGTTACTGTGCGGATGGATGACGGTATCCTTACAGGCCCAACAAATACATGATTGGGAGAATCATCATGTATTACAGATTAATAGGGAACCGGCAAGGGCTGCTTTTGTGCCTTTTGCCAAGCAGAAGGGGGATTGTTCGATGAGTCTGGACGGGATGTGGAAATTCCGGTGGACTCCTGTGCCTTCCGAACGGATAACGGATTTTTACCGCACGGACTTTAATGACAAGGATTGGAAAGATTTTCCGGTTCCTGCCAATTGGGAAATCAACGGATACGGAACGCCTATTTATGTATCGGCAGGATATCCGTTTAAAATAGATCCTCCACGGGTGATGGGGGAGCCTAAAGCTTCGTATACCACCTACAAGGAGCGTAATCCGGTGGGGCAATACCGGCGTACTTTCACGCTGCCCGCCGGGTGGAAGGCAAATGGGCAGACTTTTCTTCGCTTTGAAGGAGTGATGAGTGCTTTTTATGTGTGGATAAACGGTGAACGTATAGGTTATAGCCAGGGAAGTATGGAACCTAGTGAGTTCAATATCACCCGCTGGTTGAAACCGGGAGAGAACCAAATCGCTCTGGAAGTTTATCGGTATAGTGACGGATCTTATCTGGAAGATCAGGATTTTTGGCGTTTTGGAGGTGTTCATCGCAGTATTCATTTGGTGCATACTCCGGATATCCGTATCCGTGACTATGTAGTGCGCACTCTGCCTGCTGTTCAGGGGAATTATCAAGATTTCCGACTGCTGATTGATCCGCAGCTCAGCGTTTACCGGGGAATGGACGGTAAAGGTTATACGTTGCAGGCGGTGCTGAAGGATGCGGATGGAAGGGAAGTAGTGAATATGGTTGGCAATGTGGAAGATATCTTGGATTTGGAGCATAAGGCGGCACGGATGAATGAATGGTATCCGCAACGTGGTCCACGTAAGATGGGACGTATATCCGCCGTTATAAAATCTCCGCAACGTTGGACAGCCGAAACTCCTTATTTATATAAGTTGGAACTTCGTTTACAGAATGCAAACGGACAGACCATAGAGCAAGTGGAACAGCCGGTAGGTTTTCGTTGTATTGAAATAAAGGACGGACAAATGTTGGTTAACGGTAATTCGGTCCGTTTTCGTGGGGTAAACCGTCATGAACACGATCCGTATACGGCACGCGTGATGAGTGAGGAGAGGATGTTGCAGGATATATTGCTGATGAAACAAGCCAATGTGAATGCAGTCCGTACCAGTCACTATCCCAATGTGAGCCGTTGGTATGAACTGTGCGACAGCTTGGGACTGTATGTGATGGATGAGGCGGATATAGAAGAGCACGGATTACGTGGAACATTGGCTAGTACACCCGATTGGCACGCCGCTTTTCTGGATCGTGCGGTACGTATGGCGGAACGCGATAAAAATCATCCTTCGGTAGTGATGTGGAGCATGGGAAATGAAAGTGGTTACGGACCTAATTTTGCTGCTATTTCGGCTTGGCTACATGATTTTGATCCTACACGTCCCGTACACTATGAAGGAGCTCAGGGAGTAAACGGAGAACCCGACCCGAAAACAGTGGATGTAATCAGCCGTTTCTATACCCGTGTGAAACAGGAGTATCTGAATCCCGGCATTCCCGAAGGGGAGGACAAGGAACGGGCGGAGAACGCACGTTGGGAACGCTTGTTGGAAATAGCGGAACGCACGAATGATAACCGTCCTGTGATGACCAGCGAATATGCACATTGTATGGGGAATGCTTTAGGTAATTTCAAGGAATATTGGGATGAGATTTATAGTAACCCACGTATGCTGGGCGGCTTTATATGGGACTGGGTGGATCAAGGTATTTATAAGATATTGCCGGATGGCCGCCGGATGGTGGCGTATGGCGGTGACTTTGGTGATCGGCCTAATTTAAAGGCTTTCTGTTTTAATGGTGTGGTGATGAGTGACCGCGAAACTACGCCTAAATATTGGGAGGTGAAGAAAGTATATGCTCCGGTTAAATTGGAAATGGAAAAAGATCTTCAGGTTTTTCCAAAAGAACAAGATGTTTTGCCCAAAGGATTAAGAGTTACGAACCGTAATCATCACATTGGTCTGGAAGGATATCGCTGTCTGTGGACTTTGATAGAGAACGGGAAGAAGATGAAACAAGGGGAACTGGCGCTTCCATCGGTGGCACCCGGTGAAACAGGAACGATGGCTTTGCCCGATGTTAAGATTAATAAACAGGCTGATGTTCGATTGAATGTAAGTATAGTATTGAAAGAAGATGCTTTATGGGCGAAGGCCGGGCATGAGATTTTAAAGGAACAGTTTGCCTTGAATGATCATTTGATGGCGGTGGCTGACGGTGTACAACCGGGTAAACGTAAAAGTAAGTTTTCTGTTTTGGATTTATGGGAAGATAGTTATTTTCAAGCTTTCCGTGCTCCGACGGATAATGATAAAAGTTTCGGTAACTGGTTGGCCAAGGATTGGAAGAATCAGGGATTGGATGCTCCTCAAGTAGAGGTAATTACTCCCGAAACGAAAACTCAGGAAACAGATGGAACCGTATCGAAGAAATCGGTTGTGGAATATCGTTATGCCAAAGGTAGCATCCGTGTTTCTTCCCATTATAAAATATATGTGGATGGAACGGTGGATCTGGAACAGACTTATCTGCCACAAGGAGAATTGCCGGAATTGCCTCGTCTGGGCAGTGCATTTGTATTGGGAGAAGAATATGAGAACCTTTCCTGGTACGGTCGTGGCCCGTGGGAAAACTATCCCGACCGTAAGACGTCCTGTCTGATAGGTAGATGGAACAGCAAGGTGAGTGAACAGTACACACATTACCCGCGTCCGCAGGACAGTGGCAATCACGAGGATGTTACCGAGGTGATTCTAACCAATAAACAGGGTAAAGGCGTCCGTGTGACCGCCATAGACCGGCCATTTTCATTTTCGGCCTTACATTATACCGTGGATGATATTTATAAAACAACTCATGATTGTGACTTGAAACCACGAAAGGAGGTTGTTCTCAGCCTGGATGCTGCGGTTTTAGGTTTAGGAAACAGTAGTTGTGGTCCGGGAGTGCTGAAGAAATACGCCATTGATAAGCAGAAATCTCATACTTTGCGGGTACGCTTCAGTCTTATAAAATGATGTATGGCAAAAGGTTTGAATAGGCGACGGCGACATATCTTTCCGGTGGCAGACAGAAATATAGAATTAAATTAAAAATCAAATATCAAAATGAAAAGAGCAACAACTTTTTTATCACTCCTTGCTTTATCGGCAGGTTTGTTGGCGCAATCTTCCGTAAAAACAGAACGCCAATACTTGTCAGGACGTGGCTGTGATGATATGGTACAATGGGATTTCATGTGTACCGGTGGTAATAATTCCGGAAAATGGACGAAAATCGGAGTACCTTCTTGTTGGGAACTGCAAGGATTCGGTACTTATCAATATGGCATGAAATTCTATGGTAAGGCTTTTCCTGAAGGAGTAGCTGACGAACAAGGTTTGTATAAATATGAATTTGAGTTGCCTGCCGAATGGAATGGTAAACAGATAGAGCTGGTATTTGAAGGCTCTATGACTGATACGCAGGTAAAGATAAACGGTCGTAAAGCCGGCTCCATGCATCAGGGAGCTTTTTACCGCTTTATTTATAATGTGAGTGACCGGGTATTTTTCGGATCGAAAAAAAAGAATGTACTTGAAGTAACTGTAAGCAAGGAAAGTGCGAATGCTGGGGTTAATTTGGCAGAACGTCGTGCTGATTATTGGAATTTCGGAGGTATTTTCCGTCCTGTGTTTATCGTGGCGAAACCGGCTCAAAATATAGATCGTCTGGTAATAGATGCGAAGGCGGATGGGAATTTCTATGCCGATTGTTTTCTGAATATGGCAGTAGAAGGTGCTAGGGTACATACTGTCATAACAGATGCTAAAGAGAAAAAAGTGGCCGAAAATACTTCGGATGTCCGTACGGGCAGCGACCATGCTTCGATTAATTTCGCAGTAAAATCTCCTGAATTATGGACGGCTGAAACTCCGGCCATGTATCAGGCTACCTTTACACTGCTTGATAAAGCAGGCAAAACATTGCATGTTGAAAATCAGAAATTTGGTTTCCGTACCATTGAAACACGTGAAAGTGACGGATTGTATATCAACGGTCGGCGTGTGATGATTAAAGGGGTGAATCGTCATAGTTTCCGTCCTGAAAGCGGACGTACACTGAGCAAGGCAAAGAACATTGAAGATGTATTGCTGATCAAGAGCATGAACATGAATGCCGTCCGCCTGAGTCATTATCCTGCCGATCCCGAATTTTTTGAAGCTTGTGACTCGCTGGGGCTTTATGTAATGGATGAGTTAAGCGGCTGGCATGGCAAGCACGAAACCATCAACGGGCAGAAGCTGGTAAAAGAAATGATTACCCGTGATGTGAACCATCCGTGTATTATCTGGTGGAGCAATGGTAATGAAAAAGGCTGGAATACTGAACTGGATGGTGAATTCCATAAATATGATCCTCAGAAACGTCCGGTGCTTCATCCGCAAGGCAACTTCAGTGGATATGAAACCATGCACTATCGTTCTTACGGAGAAAGCCAGAACTATATGCGTCTGCCGGAAATATTTATGCCGACCGAGTTTCTGCATGGATTGTACGATGGAGGACACGGAGCCGGACTGTATGATTATTGGGAAATGATGCGTAAGCATCCCCGTTGTGCCGGAGGTTTCCTTTGGGTACTGGCCGATGAGGGCGTGAAGCGTGTGGATATGAATGGATTCATTGACAACTGCGGCAATTATGGAGCCGATGGCATTGTAGGTCCGCATCACGAAAAAGAGGGCAGTTACTTTACCATCAAGCAGGTGTGGTGTCCTATTCAAATCATGACCGATAGCCTTGACAGTCAGTTTGACGGCAAACTGAAAATAGAGAACCGTTACGATTTCCTGAATGCGAATACATGCCGTTTCACTTATAAATATGTGCAATTGCCTTCTGTAACCGATAAGGGGGGAATGAAAGTGATGAAACAGGGAGAGGTGAACTGTCCCGACATTCCTGCTCACGGTGCGGGTACACTGACTATTCCTGCGGCTGTCAAGGGGGCCCATGCTTTGATGCTGACAGTAACGGATAAGCAGGGGAATGATCTCTTTACGTGGAGTTATAAACTGGACGACGTTGCCGGATTGCAGCAGGCTTCTGCCGGAAACAAGCCTTCTTATAAAGAAACTGCCGATGCATTGACGGTGGATGCCGGAGGACGTACATTTACTTTTTCTCAGAAAGACGGACAACTGAAGGGGGTAAAGGTTGGAAGCCGTATCATCAGTCTGGCAAATGGTCCTCGTTTTATTGCCGCCAAGCGTTCGGACCGTTCTATGGACCAGTTTTATAACCATGATGACAAAGAGGCTGAAAAGAAGAAAACCCAATACACTACATTTGATGATGCCGGTCGTTTTACAGGTTTTACCGTGCGTGAAGAAGGCAATAACGTAGTGGTTACCGCTAACTACAAACTGGGATGTTTTGATCAGGCTGTATGGACTATCGCTCCTGACGGTACCGCTGCTATAGACTTTACATACAACTTCAGCGGTGTAGTGGATTTGATGGGGGTGATGTTTGATTATCCGGAAGATAAAGTGTTGAGCAAGCGTTGGGTAGGTGACGGTCCTTACCGTGTATGGCAGAACCGTCTGCATGGTCCGCAGTTGGGCGTATGGGAAAATGAGTATAATGATCCCATTCCTGCCGAAAGCTTTACTTATCCCGAATTTAAAGGGTACTTTGCTAATGTGCAATGGATGACTTTGAAAACGCAGGAAGGAACGATAAGTATCTGTAACCGTACTCCTCAGAATTATGTAGGGGTTTATCAGCCTCGCGACGGTCGTGACGGCTTGCTTTATACTTTCCCGGCTACCGGCATCAGTCTGATGAAAGTAATTCCTCCGGTTCGTAATAAAGTGAATACGACAGATTTGATAGGTCCGTCTTCACAAGCATTTTGGGCTGATGGAGCATATGGGGGAAGTATCACGTTAAAATTTGAATAACAGTGAAAAAATAGATTGTAAAGGGAAGAGGAACTTTGTTTATTCTTCCCTTTTCTTTTTTTATTTGGCTTGAACTCTCTATATTTGAAAAATTGAGTACAAATTACAACTTTATTCGTTTATCATTAAATATAGAATAAATAGCTTATGAAGATAAAACATCTGTTTGTATCCATATTGCTGGCAACCGGATTCCAACCGATGATAGCACAATCCGCTTTACGGCAACAGTTTGTAAATTCATCCGTACAGGAAGCTCGTCCCTGGACTTTCTGGTATTGGATGTTTGGCGCTGTAACTCCCGAAGGCATTACCGCCGATCTGGAAGCCATGCACCGTGTAGGTTTGGGTGGAGCCTATCTGATGCCCATCAAGGGAGTGGAGCAGGGACCTCAATACGAAGGGAAAGCCCAGCAGCTTACCCCCGAATGGTGGCGTATGGTCACTCATAGTATGAAAGAGGCCGACAGGCTGGGAATGCAACTGGGCATGCACATCTGTGACGGCTTTGCCTTGGCGGGAGGTCCTTGGATGACTCCCGAAGAATCCATGCAAAAAGTGGTATGGAGTGACACCATTGTGAACGGTGGAAATATCCGGAATCTCACTTTGCCCATGCCCGAAGCACTGGATGGCTATTATGAAGATATCGTTACCTACGCCATTCCATTGGAGCGTCAGCCTGAGGATACTTCATTGAAGCCGAAGGTAACTTTCGGCAATTTGAAACAGGCCGTTATCAAAGATGAATCCAAGGCTGTGAACAGGGATGAGAAAGGAGTCTTCCGTTCCTCTTATCCTTGTTGGATTCAGTATGAATATGCAGAACCTGTGACTTGCAGCAACGTGGAAATTATTTTGGGAGGAAATAACTACCAGGCACATCGCCTGAAAGTATTGGCCAGTGAGGACGGACGGACGTTCAAAACAGTGAAGCAACTGGTCCCTGCCCGGCAGGGATGGCAGAATACGGATTTCCAGTCCACTCATGCCATCCCCCCTGTTACCGCCCGTTACTTCCGTTTTGAGTGGACTCCCGTGGGAAGCGAACCGGGTAGTGAGGATCTGGATGCAGCTAAATGGAAACCGAATTTGAAAATCAATGATATAGTCCTTCATACGGCTCCGCGTATTCATCAGTGGGAGGGAAAAGCAGGACTGGTGTGGCGTGTGGCTACTGCTACTACTTCGACGGAAATACCCGATGCGGCTTGTGTGCAACCGGATGAATTGATCAATCTCCCTTTGTATCAGGGCAGGCTGACCGCCCGTTTACCCGAAGGTAAATGGCGTATTCTCCGCATGGGACATACGGCAACCGGACATGTGAATGCTACTGCCGGAGGAGGTAAAGGATTGGAATGCGACAAGTTCAGCACCAAGGCTGTTCAGAAACAGTTCTCGAACTGGTTTGCGGAAATGTTCAAAAAGACGGATGAAGCCGTGGCACGCCGTGTATTGAAATATATGCACGTAGACAGTTGGGAGTGTGGCAGTCAGAACTGGAGTGATAACTTTGCGGCGGAATTTAAGAAACGCCGTGGATATGATTTGATGCCTTATCTTCCTTTGCTGGCAGGTATTCCGATGGAAAGTGCCGCCCGCAGTGAGCAGATATTGCGGGATGTCCGTACCACCATCGGAGAACTGGTGACTGATGTGTTCTACACTGTATTGGCAGACTGTGCCCGTCAATACGATTGCCGGTTCTCTGCCGAGTGCGTAGCTCCTACTATGGTCAGTGACGGATTGATGCATTATCAGAAAGTGGATCTGCCTATGGGGGAATTTTGGCTGAACAGTCCTACGCACGATAAACCCAATGATATGCTGGATGCCATCAGTGGCGCGCATATTTATGGAAAGAATATTATCCAGGCCGAAGGCTTTACTGAAATTCGTGGCGTATGGGATGAAGACCCTGCCATGCTGAAACCTTTGCTGGACCGTAACTATGCACTGGGTATCAATAAACTCTTCTTTCATGTCTATACCCATAATCCTTGGATGAACCGCCGTCCCGGTATGACCTTGGACGGCATCGGACTCTTCTTCCAGCGCGACCAGACCTGGTGGGAGGAAGGGAAATCTTTTGTAGATTACATCACCCGTTGCCAGACTTTGTTGCAATACGGTCATCCGGTGGTTGATATCGCCGTCTTTACCGGTGAAGAGATGCCGCGACGTTCCATTTTGCCCGAACGGTTAGTTTCGATGCTTCCCGGTATCTATGGAGCCGAACGGGTGGAAAGCGAACGGATTCGGCTGGCTAATGAAGGTCAACCCACCCGTGTGCGTCCTGTCGGTGTTACCCATTCGGCAAACATGGCCGATCCCGAAGACTGGGTGAACCCGATGCGTGGTTATGCCTACGATTCTTTTAACAAAGACGCTCTGTTACGTTTGGCAAAAGCGGAGAATGGAAGAATGGTACTTCCGGGAGGAGCTTCTTATAAAGTATTGGTGCTTCCTACAGCCCGTCCTATGAATCCTGATAACCTGCCGTTGTCTCCTGAGGCACAGGCAAAAGTAGAGGAACTCCGCGCGGCAGGTGTCATTATTCCGCAATTGCCTTATCGGGAAGATGATTTTTCTTCTTTCGGTGTGGAACGGGATGTACTTCTTCCTGCTGATGTGGCATATACTCATCGGAGCGGGGAAGAATATGAGATTTATTTTGTGGCTAATCAGGTGGACAGTTTGCGTACATTCAACGCTTCTTTCCGCATTGCAGGGCGCACGCCTGAATTGTGGAATGCGGTAACAGGAACCATTACCCGTCCGGCACAATGGAAAGAAGCGGACGGCCGTACCGAAGTCGCTTTGTCTTTGCCAGCCAATGGCTCTGTATTTGTCGTATTCCCCAAAGAATCTTCAGAAGTTTCTCCGGAACGGATCGAAAGGGAACCTGTATCCATATCGATCAAGGAATGGACAGTAACATTCCCTTCCGTGCGCAAAACTGTCACTCGTCCGGTATTATTTGACTGGAGTAAGGAAGAGGATGAAAAAATAAAATATTATTCCGGACATGCCACTTACAGAGGGCTATTCAGATGGAAGAATGAACAGGACGGAAGAATTATTCTTCGGTTGGGTAAAGTAGCCAATGTAGCGACTGTACGTGTCAACAGCATTGCATGCGGTACGGCTTGGACAGCTCCATACGAAGTGGACATTACCGATGCGCTTCGTAACGGAACCAATGTCTTGGAAGTGGAGGTGGTGAATACCTGGGCGAATGCGCTCCGTGGAGCAGATCAGGATAAAGCGCCTTTTGAGGGGATATGGACGAATGCAAAATTCCGTCTGCCCGGAGATGGTTTGTTACCTGCCGGATGGATGGGACCTTGCGAGTTTTTTAGAACTAAAGAATAATGCTAATCACACATAACATGAAAAATAAGAAACTACTACTGGGCATTGCTTGGGCATGGTTGACTTGCCTGTCGGCAAATGCGGAAGTGAAATTGCCCGCTTTCTTTTCAGACGGCATGGTGATGCAACAGCAGACTCGTGCCAATTTATGGGGAACAGCTACTCCCGATGCACCGGTGAAAATTACAACAAGTTGGGATAAACAAACCTATAAAACGACTGCCGATGCAAAAGGCGCGTGGAAACTTGCTTTATCCACCCCCTCTGCCGGAGGCCCTTACACGATCACTTTTGATGATGGAAAGCTGACCGAAATACGTGATATCCTGATGGGAGAATTATGGTTATGCTCCGGTCAGAGTAATATGGAAATGCCCATGAAAGGTTTTAAAAACCAGCCGGTGGAGAATAGCAATACAGATGTGATGAACAGCCGTAATCCGCAACTCCGTCTGTTCACCGTAAAGCGTTCTTCCTCTTTTACTCCGAAAACAGATGTGGTGGGAACCTGGCAGGAAGCTGTTCCGGCAACTGTGCGTGAGTTTAGTGCTACTGCTTATTACTTCGGTCGGATGATACAACAGCAGTTGAATATACCTGTGGGTTTGATTGTGGCTTCTTGGGGAGGTTCTGCCTGTGAAGCCTGGATGCATCCGGATTGGTTGAAGGCATTTCCCGAAGCAAAGATTCCCCAATCGGAAGCTGATATCAAGTCAAAGAACCGTACTCCGACTGTACTCTATAACGGTATGCTTCATCCGCTCATCGGATTAGCCATGCGTGGAGTTATCTGGTATCAGGGGGAAGATAACTATAACCGGGCTTCTACTTATGCCGATATGTTCAGTGCACTGATACGCGGGTGGCGCGAAGAATGGCAGCAAGGGGAATTTCCCTTCTATTATTGTCAAATTGCACCTTATGATTATGGAATTATTACTGAGCCTGGCAAGAATGTGATAAATTCTGCTTATCTTCGCGAACAACAAGCTATGGTAGAACACCGGGTGGGCAATAGTGGTATGGCTGTATTGTTGGACGCAGGAATGAAAACGGGGATTCATCCGGGTAAAAAGAAGGTGGCAGGAGAACGTCTGGCGCGTTTGGCATTGGTAAAAACTTACGGAATGAAAGGTGTTACGGCCGAAAGTCCTTACTATACAGGAATGGAAGTAAAGAATGATACGGTAATAGTCAGTTTTGATCGGGCACCGATGTGGATAAATTGTAAAGACCGTTTTGAATCATATAACTTTCAGGTTGCAGGTAAAGATCGGGTTTTTTATCCTGCTAAAGCGTGGATACAGAGAAGTAAAATGCTTGTAAAGAGCGAGAGAGTACCTCATCCGGTGGCAGTTCGTTATGGCTTCGAGAATTATGTGGAGGGAGATTTGTTTGGTGAAGATTTACCTGTATCGTCTTTCCGTTCCGATGACTGGTAAAAACAGAAAAAAATGAAGAATATCTTTACGTTTTTATTATTAGTATTTATTGGCGGGCAGTTTCTGTGGGGACAGCCTGCCAATTTGGTTTGGAATACTCAAAGCCGGAATGCTTCGGAGTCTATGCCCTGCGGGGGTGGTGATATCGGCATGAATGTATGGGTAGAGAATGACGATGTTCTGTTCTACCTTAGTCGTAGTGGTTCTTTTGACGAGAATAACTGTCTGCTGAAGCAGGGTCGGTTTCGTGTGAGGCTCACTCCGAACCCTTTTGCCGGAACGGCTTCTTTTCGGCAGACTCTGCATCTTAATGATGGCTATGTCAGCGTAAGTAGTGATAATGCCACTCTAATTATTTGGGTGGATGTGTTTCATCCTGTGGTACATGTTGAGGTGAAAACGAAGGAACTGACTTCCATGCGTGTGAATTTTGAAAGCTGGCGTTATGAAGATCGTCCGGTGCGTAAAGGGGAAGGGCAGCAATGCTCTTACAAATGGGCCATTCCTGATGGATTGATGACTAGGCGTGACTCTGTCTGTGTGGAAGAAGATAATTTTACTTTTTTCCATCGCAATCCTGAACGTACTATTTTTGATGTGGTAGTGGACCAGCAGGGAATGAATGAAGTGAAGGAACAACTGTATAATCCTTTGAAGAATTTGATTTTTGGGGGGCGTTTATCAGGTGATAATCTGGTTTATAACGGTACACGACGTGGACATTATGCAGGTACTGAGTATCTGGCATGGATGTACAAAAGCAAGAAACCTACTTATAAGCAGTCTGCACGGATTGTTCTGAATACGGAACAAAGTACGGTTCCTGCATGGGAAGCATCCTTGGCCCGCACTGAGAAGGAAATAAATGTATCCAAAGACAAACAGGCTACCCGCCGTTGGTGGAATGATTTTTGGAAACGTAGCTTTATTGAGGGGGAAGGTGAAGCGGGAGATGCTATCCGTAACTATACACTGTTCCGCTATATGTTGGGATGTAACGCCTATAGTCAGTGGCCTACCAAGTTTAACGGGGGACTGTTTACTTTTGATCCTATGTATGTAGATCAGAAAATGGAATTTACCCCTGATTTCCGGAAATGGGGAGGAGGAACCATGACTGCACAGAATCAGCGTCTGGTTTATTGGCCCATGCTGAAAAGCGGTGACTTTGACTTGATGAAATCACAATTTGACTTTTATCTGCGTTTGTTGCCGACAGCCGAAGCACGTACCCGTACCTATTGGGGACATGCCGGTGCCTGTTTCACCGAACAAATGGAGAACTTCGGTCTGCCCAATCCTGCCGAGTATGGCTTTAAACGTCCTGAAAGCTATGACAGGGGGTTGGAATATAATGCATGGCTGGAATACGAATGGGATACGGTTCTTGAATTTTGTCAGATGATACTGGAAACGGCACGTTATAATGAGGCTGATATCAGCCGTTATATCCCTTTGATAGAAAGCTCACTTAATTTCTTTGATGAGCATTATCGTCAACTGGCATTACAGCGTGGACGTAAGGATTTAGATGGTAACGGCAAACTGGTGATTTATCCGGGATCGGCTTGTGAAACTTATAAGATGGCTTATAATCCATCCTCAACCATTGCCGCGCTGCGCTCTGTTTTACAAACCTACGGACGTAAACCGGACATGCTGGCACGTATTCCTGAGATCCCTTTGCGCATAGTGGATGGGAAGGAAATGATTGCTCCGGCACAGGCTTGGGAACGGGTGAACAATATAGAAACTCCCCAGCTTTATGCTGTATTTCCCTGGCGTATGTATGGAGTGGGGAAGGAAGGTCTGGAAATAGCCCGTAATACCTATCTATATGATCCCGATGCACAGAAATTCCGTTCACATATCGGATGGAAACAAGATAATATCTGGGCGGCTTGTCTGGGTATGACCGAGGAGGCTGCACAACTTACCTTAGAGAAAATGGCGAACGGTCCTCATCGTTTTCCCGCCTTTTGGGGACCGGGTTACGACTGGACTCCCGACCATAACTGGGGAGGCAGCGGCATGATAGGTATGCAGGAAATGCTGTTGCAGGAAGCCGATGGAAAGATTTTATTGTTTCCTGCTTGGCCTAAAGATTGGGATGTGCATTTCAAATTGCATGCTACAGGACAGACTACTGTAGAGGCTGTTCTAAAAGGGGGGACGGTGGTTAGCTTGACCGTATTACCTAAAGAACGGGAGAAAGATGTAGTAAATTGTTTGCTGAATAAATAATTTAAGGGTAAGGAGGTGTGTTTTGTAAATTCACCTCCTACTTCTTTGTATATACTCGATTGGGAACTTGTCACTCCTTTTGTTTTTCTATTCTTATCTATTTGTATGGCAATCAGTGCCGGAACATTGTTTGATGGCTTTGGTTATCTTTGTTGCGTAAACAAGAACTAAAATGTCCGATGCTTTGTTCTTACTATCATAAATAGATTTAAAATGGTTATGAAAAAGATTTTGATAGCTTTGGCCTTATTGCTGACAGGCATTGCAAGCGGATCGGCATGTACCGGTATTTCATTCCTCGCTGAAGATGGCGGATATGTGCAGGCACGTACTATAGAGTGGGGGGACAGTTATCTTCCGAGTGAATATGTTATTGTTCCCAGAGGACAGGATTTGGTATCTTATACTCCAACGGGTGTAAATGGCTTGAGATTTCGGGCTAAATATGGTCTGGTAGGACTGGCTATCATTCAGAAAGAGTTTGTGGCTGAAGGACTGAATGAAGTAGGGCTTTCGGCTGGATTGTTTTATTTTCCCCATTATGGGAAGTATGAAGAATATGATGAGGCTCAAAATGCAATTACTTTGTCGGATTTGCAGGTGGTGAACTGGATGCTTTCCCAATTTGCTACTATAGAAGAAGTGAGAGAAGCTATAGAAGGAGTGAAGGTGGTGTCTCTTGATAAACCTGGTAAAAGTTCTACGGTACATTGGCGCATTGGCGATGCTAAAGGAAATCAAATGGTGTTGGAATTTGTAGGTGGTGTTCCTTATTTTTATGAAAATAAAGTAGGAGTACTCACCAATTCTCCCGATTTTCCATGGCAGGTGACTAACTTGAATAATTATGTAAATCTATATCCGGGAGCTGTCACTCCACAGCAATGGGGTGGGGTGACTATTTTCCCTTTTGGCGCAGGTGCCGGATTTCATGGCATTCCGGGGGATGTAACTCCTCCATCCCGTTTTGTTCGTGTAGCGTTTTATAAGGCAACAGCTCCGGTGTGTCCTACAGCGTATGACGCTATATTACAAAGCTTTCATATCCTGAATAATTTTGATATTCCTATCGGTATAGAACATGCGTTAGGGAAAGCACCTGATATTCCTAGTGCCACACAATGGACTTCGGCTATTGATTTGACAAACAGGAAAGTGTATTATAAAACAGCATACAATAACAATATTCGTTGTATTAGTATGAAGAAGATTGATTTTGATAAAGTGAAGTATCAGTCGTATCCATTGGATAAGGAGTTGAAACAGCCTATAGAAGAGATTATTGTGAAATAGTGCAAGGGCTTGGAAACTGTTGGCGGAAGTACATGGAAGTTTTAATTGCAATGAATGAATAATGGATAAAATGCATTTTTTTTAGAAAAAAGTTCTAGAAATGTTTGCAGATACAAAAATAAACTGTACCTTTGCACTCGCAATTCGGAAGAATAGCAATAACAAAGGATTGATTCGCTAGCTCAGCAGGTAGAGCACAACACTTTTAATGTTGGGGTCTTGGGTTCGAGCCCCAAGCGGATCACCAAAGAATCAGAGAGTTACACCAAAGTAACTCTCTTTTTTTATGCCTTAAACGCGCCGGTTTACTTGGTTCAGTTAAACCGAGAGTTAAACGGGTCAACGTAACAATCTGAGGGATTTTATATTTAAGCATATAATTTAGCAAGTCTATATAAGAAAAAAGCTCTATCTCTTACTCCTCTGAACTGTGCTCTAAATGCTTTGATTTTAGCATTGAATGACTCAGCTGCGGCATTGGTTGCCCTCCTTTCAAAAAAATTGATTATATCCAGATAATGTGTTTGTATAGAACGTGCGACCCTTCCAAAGGTGAGGAACCCTGATTTATCTACTTCATCATACCACCTTGCCAGCCTTGTCAAAGCAATATCCTTAAACTTACACTGATGATAGATTAAGCCTAACCGCATAGACAGATAATATCCTTTCTTTATATCGGGATATTCCTTGAAAAGAATTTCAGCCCGTATTCTTTGAGACTGAGTCCATAAGGATTCCTTCTTGTAAAGCAGATAAATACTTCTCGCTAACAACTGCTTTCTTGTATCTCCATTAGCGAAAACAGGTGCATGATACATCTTTCCACAGGCCTTTGCATAAGCAATCTGAGTGGACTCTTCATCCAAAGCCTCCCAGCGAGCTTTTACCCGCATCTCTTGCACCGCTTCATAAGCTAACTTCTGTACGTGAAAGCGATCGGTAACACGTTTGGCCGCAGGAAAGCAGATGCGTGCAATCTGCTCCATGTTAGGAGCCATATCCAAAGTAATCTCGCGCACTTGGTAACGGCGGCGACGGGATAGCTTAAGCAGGACAGAAGTGACCGTATGAACGTCCGTACCTTTAATGATAGCAATCATACTACCTTTACCACCGTGAGCTTCTTTATTGGTCAGTACAGTATAGAGTTCTCCACGCGAGGGCTACTTCATCAATACAGATATAAGCACCGATATTCTTTTCGAATAGTAGCCAATCCTCTGCATGAACAAGTTGGTCCCAATGGAGATAACCACTTAGATGGTTACGGTATTGACGCTCCAATAAATCCCCGTCAACTCCAGATAAAACACCTAAGAGCTTGCAACTGATCGGATAGCTATCAATATAGTTCTTTTAAAAAAGACGCAAAATCTTGCGTCATACGAGTACCTTCAGCCACCATACGCCAGTTACGAGAGATATACTCATTATGCTTCTTTAAGAGCCAGCGACGACGACGAATATTAAGGAAGACCTTCTTGCCACGGAGAGGAAAATCCTGAACAATAACAGGATCATAAAAGCCTTTACTCTCAGTATCCTGATCTGTATACTTCTCAGGAACGATATTTTTCTCCTCAAGATAGATCACAACTTCATTTACGCTTTCCTTCACATCAACAAGATCAAAGTAATCTAAAGTGCCTTCAGGAAGAAGAAGGCGATAACCGTTTAACTCCATAAGCTATGAATTTGGAGACAAAGATAACAATTTATAAATTTACCCCTCAGCTTTTTACATTGACCCAGTTAAACCAAGAATGGAAGCGACTGTTAATGTAACGTGTTACAAATCAAAGGTTTTAAAGAATGGAGAATCACCGGGTCAGCGGATTTTCCGGGTTGGCAAGCTTTCTTTTAAGCGTATAGCCTAGCCAGTCTGAACATGAAGAACTTCAGATCAGCCACCCCTCTTAACTGGCTTCGAAAAGCTTTGATTTTAGCATTGAACGACTCCGCTGAAGCATTTGTTAATCGTTCTTCAAAATAATTTATGATGGTCGTACTATGGTTTGAAAAGGTATGGATCAGTTTGAAAACTTGGGGGAATCTTTTCTTTTTTGTAGAGAACACGGTTGAACTTTTAAAAAAGAATTATATTTGTACTATTCATTACTGAAACTATGGCGAAGAATAATTTACTAAGTGAGCAACTTGCTTATATTGGTGTCAGTTGTACCCCTACTCATCTGCATTTGTGCAGTTATAATGCTGAAAGTATTTGTATGAAGGATGGGAAAGATATAGATAGTTTAATCCCTTATTTGAATAAGAATGCTATAAACTGGATACAAATTCATGGCTTTCAGAATACGGAGGTCATACAGCATGTCTGTCAGAATTTTAATGTCGACTTTTTGACGATACAAGATATTTTGAACTCCGACCATCAGACCAAGATAGAACAGCATGATACATATAATGTAGTGATTTTGAAGTTACTTTTTTCTAATGATGATGGCTATGTACCACAACAAATAGCCATTGTGCAAGGTGGAAATTATCTGTTGACTTTTATGGAAAAGGAAACAGACTTTCTGAATGATATAAATACGGCATTGGAAAAGAATGTGTTGAAAATACGTAGCCGGCAGTCTGATTTCCTGCTCAGTGTTATTCTAAACAGTGTGATGGCCAGCTTTATATCCATTATTTCGGAATTGGAAGACGGATTAGAGGATTTAGAAGAGCAATTGCTTTCGCCGGAACAGGCTGATATGCTCGGTATTGAAAATATACAGCAATACCGCCGTAATTTTCGTGTAATAAAGAAATGTATTTTACCATTAAAGGAGGAAATCAGCAAGTTGTTGCATCCGATCGATAATGATTTGTTGCACAAAGCAAGCCGTCCTTTCTTTAATGATGTCAATGATCATTTGCAGTTTGTATTGCAAACTTTAGATGGTTGCCGTGACATGATTTCAGCTTTGGTAGATATTTACCTTTCCAATAATGACCGACGGATGAACAGCATCATGAAACAGCTGACTGTTGTTTCTACTATATTTATTCCGTTGACTTTTCTGGCAGGAATCTGGGGAATGAATTTCCAATGGATGCCTGAACTGGGATGGCGGTATGGCTATGTATTTGCATGGACATTGATGTTGATACTAGTAGCAGTTATCTACTTCTATTTTAAGCGTAAAAAATGGTATTGATGAGAGAGGATGGATGGGATTTACTTAAATGTGAATCCCATATTCATGTTTTACTTCATTCATTACAAAGGTGCTTTCCAGTGAACCCAAACTGTCAATCGTGCCCAAGACATTGAGGATAAATTCCTGATAATACTTCATATTAGGGGAGTGTATTTTAAGCAAATAGTCATAACTGCCTGATATGTTGTAGCACTCTGTTACTTCAGGGATATCCTGAATTATCCGTGTAAATTCCGCAGCAATGTCCCGGTTCAGTCTTCTTAGCTTGACACTGCAAAATACCACGAAGCCTTGGTTTAGTTTCTCAGCGTCCAATACAGCGATATATTTTTTTATATATCCTCCATTTTCCAATCGTTTGAGGCGTTCGAACACCGGAGTGGAGGAAAGGCTTACCCGTGCAGCCAGTTCTTTGGTGGTCAGTCGGGCATTTTCTTGCAAGGTACGTAGTATCTGCAAATCTACTTTGTCAAGTTTCTCTAAAGTACTCATAGAATAATATTTTTTCAAGAGGTTCATATCTGTTAATACAAATATATTGCATTTATTTTAGATTCCGGAGAATTTTCGGGAAATGTAGTACAGGGTTATATTCTTTTTTTGCCGGAGAATGCAAGAAAAGGGCAGAATGATTTTATCTCTCAAAAATACTTTTTATCTTTGCAGTTGCTATGACAAAGTATATATATCTTTTTTATATCTTGTTAGGTGTATGCCTGTTGGCGGGCTTTGGTTCCGCATTTGATAGCGGACAGGAGCACGATGTAGTTCGTACAGTTGGTTTGGAAAACAGTGCGGTGGCGCTGTGCAACATATCTGAAAGCAATAACGGGCAGGAAAAAAAAGAGATAAATAATGAAAGCTACCATTTTTATAAAGTCGGTATCGGCGGTACAGCTACCTCTTTTTCTTTTCGCACCTTGTGCTCTTCTAAAATTCTGCGAACTCATTCCTCTGCTTCCGTCATAGCCAAGTTGGCCAGATTCTTGAAAGTACTTCTTCCTGAAGAAAAGCAAATTTCTTTTTCACCTATTCTTTATTTTACTCAATATTCCTGTGAATACTATATTTATCAGTTGAGGCGTATTCTTATTTAGTTTATTTTTTCTTCTCGGCAAGGTCTGTTTTTTATATCTTACATTTTTTTGTTTTTATATTTTCATAATGGGAACTGGGGTGGATGCTTGTTCCTTTTATGAACGGTGTTATATGTTAATAACTAATATATAATGGAATTTTTATTGGACTTTATACTTCACATTGACCAATATATGATAGATATTGTTCAAGAATATCATACTTGGGCTTATGTCATACTGTTTATAATCATTTTTTGCGAAACGGGATTGGTTGTCACTCCATTCCTCCCCGGAGATTCTTTGCTTTTTGTCGCGGGAGCTATTTCGGCTTTGCCCGATATGCCTTTGGAAGTTAATATTCTCGCTTTGGTTTTATTTCTTTCAGCTGTGCTGGGCGATTCCTGTAATTATATGATAGGACACTTTTTTGGAAATAAACTTTTCAATAATCCCGATTCCCGTATATTTAAGCAAAGTCATTTGGAAAAAACACATGAATTTTATAAAAAATACGGAGGAAAGACCATCATTATTGCCCGTTTTGTACCTATAGTCCGTACATTTGCTCCTTTTGTAGCAGGTATGGGCAAAATGCATTATTATTATTTTATGGTGTATAATCTGATAGGGGGAGCTTTGTGGGTTGGTATTTTCTGTTATGCCGGTTATTTTTTCGGTGATCTTCCATTTGTACAGAAAAATCTGAAATTGCTGATTGTGGCTATTATTGTCGTTTCTATATTGCCTGCCGTTATAGAAGTAGGCAGGAATAAGTGGAAAACTCGCCATTACTAAAATCAAACATATCAAAAACAATTTATTCAAATTACATTTATGAAAAATTCTTTTTTTAGTCGATTTACACCTCAAGAACCTAAGTTTTTCCCTATGTTGAAACGTTTGTCTGAAATCCTGACCTCATCATCGGATTTATTGGTAGAAAGCATGCAGCATGATAAGCCGGAAGAGAGAGAAGACTATTACAAACGCATCAAAGATATGGAACGTGAAGGTGACAAGCAGACTCATTTAATTTTTGACGAATTGGGAAAAACTTTCATAACCCCTTTTGATCGTGAGGATATTCACGATTTGGCATCAACTATGGATGATGTAATAGATGGGATTAACAGTTGCGCCAAACGTATCACGATCTATAATCCCCATCCCATTGCTAATAGTGGAAAAGAGTTGAGTTTGTTGATACAGCAAGCGGCTGTTTATATAAGTAAGGCAATGGACGAATTGGAAATTTTCCGTAAAAAGCCTACTGAATTAAGAGCATGTTGTACAAAATTGCATGACATAGAGAATCAGGCGGATGATGTATATGAACTCTTTGTTAAGAAACTATTTGAGGAAGAAAAGGATTGCATAGAACTGATTAAGATCAAGGAGATAATGCATGAATTGGAGAAAACGACCGATGCGGCAGAACGGGTAGGAAAAATCTTGAGAAACCTGATTGTGAAATACGCATAAAAGCAGAAGGTACAATATGGAATTATTAGTGATTATTATTACTTTGGCTTTGATTTTTGACTATATTAACGGATTTCATGATGCAGCCAATTCAATAGCCACCATTGTGTCAACCAAGGTTCTTACTCCGTTCCAAGCGGTGATATGGGCGGCATTTTTTAATTTTGTTGCATTCTTTATTGCTAAATGTATAATCGGAGGGTTCGGAATAGCCAATACTGTATCCAAGACAGTAGTGGAACAGTATATTTCCTTGCCGATTATTCTTTCGGGGGTTATTGCAGCTATTGTCTGGAATCTGTTTACATGGTGGAAGGGGATTCCTTCTTCTTCTTCGCATACGCTGATCGGAGGTTTTGCCGGTGCTGCTATTATGGCTCATGGTTTTGATGCCATTCAGCTCAATATTATTTTGAAGATTGCTGTTTTTATCTTTTTGGCACCATTTATAGGGATGGTTGTTGCTTTTGGATTTACGTTGCTTGTCCTTCACATTTGTCGTCGTGCACATCCGAATACGGCTGAGATGTGGTTTAAGAAATTGCAGCTTGTTTCTTCGGCTTTGTTCAGTATAGGGCATGGACTGAATGATTCCCAGAAGGTAATGGGTATTATTGCTGCTGCCCTGATCGCTGCTCATTCGGAAGGGTTAAGAATGGGAATAAATAGTATCAATGATTTGCCGGATTGGGTGGCATTTTCTTGTTTTACTGCCATTTCTTTAGGAACGATGTCAGGCGGATGGAAGATTGTGAAAACCATGGGAACTAAGATTACCAAAGTAACTCCTTTGGAGGGAGTTGTTGCGGAAACTGCTGGCGCATTTACATTGTATCTGACAGAATATTTGAAAATACCTGTAAGTACAACCCACACCATTACAGGAGCTATTATCGGAGTGGGTGCTACTAAGCGTCTTTCAGCCGTCCGATGGGGAATAACAAGAAGCCTGATGACGGCTTGGGTGTTGACTATTCCTGTCAGTGGAATATTGGCCGCTGTTATTTACGGAGTGGTTACTCTTTTTTAGAATGACCGGATTGTAGGCTGTTCTAGAAAATAAAGATCTGTCGTGACCGAGGTGACTGGGAAGTTACCTCGGTTTTGTATACATACCCATTTGTAGGTAAAAAGTGGATGAAACTAATAATAAATATAAAATGTTATTGTGAGTTTGTTATTTGTTTCTATTTTTGTAGTGGTCTTACTGAACACAAAAATGAGAGAAAACGCAAAAGGCAGGATTTTTATAGCATGGCTGTTGTTAATGACGCTTATGCCATTTTTCATGGTGAAGACTTTTCACCACCATGAAGAAGATGCCGTTTGCCATTCTGATAGTGGGAATTCTCATGATTCCTCTCATCAGTGTCCCGTGTGCAATTTCACACTTTCACCTTTTACACAAGTTGAAACATTACAACTTCATATTGTTCTTCCGGTTTTTGATTATCAGCCGAAAATAACAGTGGATAAGGTTTGCCAGGTTAAATCTTATCCTTATTATCTGCGTGCACCTCCCGTTTGCTGATTCACATAGTATCTTTTATTTATTCACAACATCAAATGATTGTAATTTATGCGTATCAGATATGTTTCGGGTACGCTGGGAATGTTTTTTACCTTGTTTTCAAATGCACAGGTAGTTTCTGATACGATTAAAAGTGTGGATTTATCCGAAGTGGTGGTGACTGGATCTTACCGACATGCTCAGGAGAAAAAGACTACCCTGACACTCGAGTTGTTTCAGAAAGATTATTTGAACCGGCATTTTACCGGTAATTTGGTACAGACTTTGAAAAATGTTCCCGGTGTACACTCGATGGATATTGGTGCGGGATTCTCCAAACCTATGATTCGTGGTTTGGGATTCAACCGTATTGCCGTATCCGAAAATGGAATAAAACAAGAGGGGCAACAATGGGGGGCCGACCATGGACTGGAAATTGATGCTTTTAATGTAGACGAGGTACGGATTCTGAAAGGTCCGTCTTCACTGCTCTACGGCAGTGATGCGATGGGAGGTGTCATCGAAATCCTTCCTTTGCTTCCACAAAAAGAGAACCGATTTTTTGGTGAGGCTGCCTTATTGGGAAAATCAGTGAACGGCACTGTGGGCGGTTCACTGATGCTAGGTATTGAGAAGAATGCATGGCTGGTCAGAGTACGTTTTTCAGAACAGCACTATGGAGATTATCATGTACCGGTCGATACCATTGTATATCTTACCCAGTTGGTGCCTGTTTACGGTCGTAAGCTGAAAAACACCGCTGGGTTCGAGCGCAATGTTTCTGTCATGGGAGATTATAGAAAGAAGTTTTATCAGATGAATATTGCTGTGAGCAATGTTTATCAGAAGATGGGCTTCTTTCTCGGTGCTCATGGCATTCCTGATATTTCCCGTTTGGAGGATGATGAGAACAGCCGTAATATTGAATTGCCTTATAGCAAAGTGAACCATCTTAAAGTAACCACGCATCAACAGTATCTTTGGAATGGGATACAACTTTCAGGTGATTTCGGCTATCAGTTCAATCATCGGGAGGAATGGAGTGCTTTCCATACCCATTATGACACTCAGATGATGCCTGCAAAGGATCCGGATAGGGAACTGGTGTTCAAACTGCATACATTCAGCTCCTCTCTGAAGCTGCGGTTGTCCAGCTCTTCTTCCTGGGAGCATATGGCAGGGTGGAATATGCAGATACAGAAAAATGCGATTGGCGGATATTCTTTTCTGCTACCGGAATACAAGCGTTTTACTACCGGAGCTTTTTGGCTGACGACTTTCCGATTGGATAATCAGTTGTCTGTAACTGGTGGGATACGTTATGATCGGGGAAGGATTGATATAGCGGCATTCGAAGATCCTTATTTGGTGGAGTATCTGCACAGACAGGGATATGAAGAAGAGGTAATACAGGCATATCGTTGGCGAAGTTATCCGGTGGACAGGGCTTATGGTAATTATTCCTGTTCGGCGGGAGTAGTGTGGACACCCGCTGCCGGTCATCTTCTGAAGATGAATGTGGGACGTAGCTTCCGTTTGCCGGGAGTCAATGAATTAGCATCCAACGGAGTGCATCACGGAACTTTCCGTCATGAAAAAGGGGATGCCACTCTTTCTTCGGAACAAGGATGGCAGATTGATGCTTCCTATACCTTGGCTTATAAAAAAATGGAACTGGTTGTTTCATCTTTTGCCAGTTGGTTTGATAATTATATTTATTTGCGCCCTATGGGAGAATGGTCTGTATTGCCCCATGCTGGACAGATTTATCAATATAGTGGCGCACGTGCTTTGTTCATGGGTGGTGAGATAAATTTCAATATGGATTTTCTACGCCATTTTAATTATCGTTTAGTCGGTGAGTATGTCTATACTTATAATCGTGACGAACATACGGCTTTAAGTTTTTCACCTCCTGTATCCATGCGTAATATTCTGACATGGAATAAAAAGGATTTTCAGTTGTATGCTGAACTTCAAAGTATAGCTTCGCAGAACCGTATAGCGAGGAATGAAGACCGCACACCCGGAGCTTGTTTGATTCATCTGGGTGGAAGTATTCATATACCTATGGCCAAGGCGGATATTGAAATATCTTTGGGCATTCGTAATTTGTCGGATGTGAAATATTACAATCATTTGAGTTTTTATAGGAAAGTGGAAATCCCTGAACCGGGAAGAAGCTTTCAGATTTCGATTAAAGTACCATTTAAACAATTATTAAAATGAAAACAAAATTTTATTTTCTTGTAATCAGCTTTTTGGCTATATGCTCTGTTTGTCTGCCTGCGTGTGATAATGATGAAAAAGGGGATGTAACAAAGCCCGTGATCGATTTGATAGAACCCGAAGAGGGAGCGGTGTTGAAAATTGGTAATGGGAAAGGGGTACATTTTGAAATGAATCTGTCAGATGATGTGATGTTGAGATCGTATAAAATCAATATTCATAATAATTTTGACCACCACGGACATGATTCCCGGGCAGCCGGAGAGAAAAACACAGCTTTTACTTTTGACAAGGTATATGATGTTTCCGGTTTGAAGAATACAAAAGTACATCATCATGATATTGTTATTCCGGCCGATGCTGCTCCCGGAGATTATCATCTGATGGTATGGTGTACCGATGCGGCGGGCAATCAGACAGAAGTGGCTCGTAATATTGTCTTGAGTGCGGATGGAGGTACTGAAACGGAACATGATCATGAGTGATTTTTTGTATTAATCGTATTGTGTGTATTAATTGTCTGGTGGCGGTCGATGTGAATCGGCCGTCACTTTATTTTGTTAGATGTCGCCAAAGAATAATTTTCTTCCAGGAGGTAATAATCCGTTTGTAAATAGAATATTTGTTCTATAAATAGTGATAATTGTAGCTCTATTTTCTTTATTTTTAGTATATCTTGTTTGATATAACTGCCTTTAATACCTTTGCAACAAGTAAAAACAGAAATATATAACTTTAAAAAGATAAAGATTATGGCTACAAAAAAATTACATTTCGAAACATTACAACTTCACGTAGGACAGGAACAGCCAGACCCGGCTACGGATGCTCGTGCAGTTCCTATTTATCAGACTACATCTTATGTATTTCATAACTCGGCACATGCAGCCGCACGTTTTGGTTTACAAGATCCGGGTAATATTTATGGGCGTCTGACTAATTCCACACAAGGTGTTTTTGAACAACGTGTGGCTGCATTGGAAGGGGGAGTGGCAGGACTTGCGGTAGCTTCCGGGGCTGCTGCCATTACTTATGCGTTTCAGAACATTACTCGTGCAGGTGATCATGTTGTAGCTGCAAAGACTATTTACGGAGGTACTTATAACCTGCTGGCGCATACGTTGCCGACTTATGGTGTGACTGCTACATTTGTGGACCCTGGTGATCTTTCTAATTTTGAGAAAGCTATTCAGGAGAATACAAAGGCGGTGTTTATCGAGACTTTGGGGAATCCTAATTCGAATATTATAGATATAGAGGCTGTGGCGGAAATAGCACATCGCCATCACATACCTTTGATTATTGATAACACTTTTGGTACTCCTTATCTGATTCGTCCCATCGAGCACGGAGCAGATATTGTGGTACATTCCGCTACAAAATTTATTGGTGGCCATGGAACTTCACTGGGTGGCGTGATTGTTGATTCAGGTAAATTTGACTGGGTGGCATCAGGTAAATTCCCTCAACTGACAGAACCGGATCCTTGCTATCATGGGGTGCGTTTTGTAGAGGCGGCAGGTCCGGCTGCTTATGCTGTCCGTATTCGTGCTATTTTATTGCGTGATACCGGTGCAACTATCAGTCCGTTTAATGCTTTTATTCTGTTGCAGGGATTGGAGACACTTTCATTGCGTGTGGAACGTCATGTAGAGAATGCGTTGAAAGTGGTGGAGCATTTGAAAAATCATCCGAAGATCAAGAAAGTAAATCACCCTTCCTTGCCGGAACATCCTGACCATGCTCTGTATCAGCGTTATTTCCCCAATGGAGCTAGTTCTATTTTCACTATCGAAGTGAAAGGTGGTCAGGAAGAAGCACATCGTTTCATCGATAGTTTGGAAATCTTTTCTTTATTGGCCAATGTCGCCGATGTGAAGTCATTGGTTATCCATCCTGCCAGTACCACTCACTCCCAGTTGAATGCGGAAGAATTGGCGGAACAGGGTATTTATCCGGGGACAGTGCGTTTATCAATAGGTACGGAACATATAGATGATTTGCTGGCCGATTTGGATCAGGCATTAGCTGGAATTTAATAAGATATATTAATAGAATAAGGAATATTACTACAATATAAAATCAATATATGGATAAGAAGTGTATGCCGGAGGTTTGTGTAAAGATACATTATACATGCTTCTGGCATTACTTTATTTTTACTGATAAAAAAGGATAGATCATTAATCCAAATAGGATTCTTTTTTGTTATTAAAAAAAGAATTTTTGCGGAAGTGGGGTTTCAAAGGCTTAATTTAAGAGTTTATGGATACCGTTTCTTTAACTTAAATACAATGGTTATGAATCTAGTCCTTGCTATTATTCCGGTATTGCTATTAATTATCCTGATGGCGTTTTTTAAAATGTCCGGTGACAAAAGTAGTGTGATTTCCCTTGTCGTTACTATGCTGATTGCTTTTTTCGGCTTTCATTTTCCGGTAAACGATTTGCTGTCTTCTTTTCTGTATGGTGCATTGAAAGCTGTTTCTCCTATTCTGATTATTATTTTGATGGCGATATTCAGCTATAATGTTTTATTGAAGACTGAAAAAATGGAGATTATCAAGCAACAGTTTTCTTCTATTTCTACCGATAAAAGTATTCAGGTATTGCTGTTGACATGGGGATTTGGCGGCTTGCTTGAAGCTATGGCAGGATTTGGTACGGCAGTGGCTATACCTGCGGCGATTCTTGTCAGTCTCGGATTCAAACCGGTCTTTTCGGCAACAGTCAGTTTGATTGCCAATAGTGTGGCTACTGCTTTTGGGGCTATTGGTACACCGGTCCTGGTATTGGCGAAAGAAACGAATCTGGATGTGCTGGTGCTAAGCGCCAATGTCGTGTTGCAGCTTTCGGTACTGATGTTTCTCATTCCTTTCGTATTGCTGTTCCTGACCGATCCGAAGTTAAGATCCTTACCTAAAAATATCTTCCTGTCTTTGTTGGTCGGTGGTGTGTCGTTAGGCAGCCAGTATGTTGCCGCCCGTTATATGGGGGCGGAATCTCCGGCTATTATTGGAAGTATTTTATCCATCATTGTTATTGTGGCCTATGGCAAACTGACTGCTTCTAAAGAGGAAAAAGCAAGGAAAAGCACATTGAAAGGGCTAGAGGTACTGAATGCGTGGAGTATCTATCTTCTTATCTTGTTCTTGATTGTTCTGACTAGTCCGTTGTTTCCCGGTTTACGTACAACACTTGAAAATAATTGGGTGACTCGTATCAGTCTTCCGATTAATGATTCAACTATGAATTATACGGTTTCTTGGCTGACCCATGCGGGAGTTTTACTTTTTGTAGGCACGTTTGTCGGCGGGCTGATACAGGGAGCCAAGATATGGGAGCTGTTTGCTGTACTCTGGAATACGGTAAAGCAGTTAAAGAAAACTTTTATCACGGTAATTTGTCTGGTGAGTTTGTCCACTATCATGGATACGGCAGGTATGATTTCAGTTATAGCCACTGCTTTGGCAGTTGCTACAGGAAGTCTTTATCCGTTGTTTGCCCCTGTTATAGGTTGCCTGGGTACCTTTATTACGGGCAGTGACACTTCTTCAAATATTTTGTTCGGCAAATTACAGGCTAATGTGGCCGGGCATATTCAAGTAAGTCCCGACTGGTTGTCGGCAGCCAATACGGTGGGGGCGACAGGTGGAAAAATAATTTCTCCGCAAAGTATCGCTATTGCCACTTCTGCCGGAAACCAACAGGGAAAAGAAGGAGAAATCCTAAAATCCGCCATTCCATATGCATTGGCGTATGTGTTGATAACCGGAGTGATTGTTTATATTTTCAGCTGATAATCGTTTGTAAATTCAAGAGGGCGTTTTAATATTGCCTGTTATGGATTGAAATACCCTGTAAACGAGGATCAACTGTTGAAAAATCGTAAAAAAAGAGATGGATAGGAGATTTATTGCCAAAAAAGAATTTAATTTGAACCGTTTTATAATTTATAAAAAAAAGAACATGAACGAATTAATTGCTAAAATCAAAGAATTGAACGAAGCTTTTATGTCTGATGCAGCATTGCAGATTGAAAAAGGTAACAAAGCTGCAGGAACACGCGCACGTAAAGCATCATTGGAATTGGAAAAACTGATGAAAGAATTTAGAAAAGCATCTTTGGAAGCTTCTAAATAATCCTTCATTCGTCTTTTAAAGATTTTTATAAGCCATCCTTCGGGGTGGCTTTCTTATTTTCTACCAGGTTTTGCTTTTATTTCGGGGGATAATTGATATTTTTGTATTTTTATTGGTGGGTGGTTAACCTAAAGGAAAAGGGATGTTTATGAAGAATATGTGTCTATTGCCTGTATGGGCGGTTTTATTGATTATAGCAGGGACTTTCTTTTCTTGTGAAAAGAAGAAGGATATGGCTATATACCGTCAGGCGGATTCTTTGAACTTGCTTTCTTATCGTATGCGCTATAAAAATTTGGACACAGCGTGTAAAGCGGCGCATGACGCCTACAAACTGGCGGATGGATTCCCCTCCCTGCGTGCCGGGGCATTGAATAATCAGGGTTTCTGCGCCTTTATCCACATGGACTTTGAAAAAGCCGAAGATCTTTTTCTTCGCGTATATGAGGAATCAAACAATGAATTGGAATGTTTGATAGCAGATATCGGTATGATGAAAATTTGTCAGCGTACCGCCATGAACAAGGAGTTCTATGATTATCGTAACAGTGCGTTACGGCGTATGAAGCGTATCAGTGATGACCGTTCTGCTATAACCGATCCCGGAGAGCTGGAGCGGCTTAATTATGCCCGTTCCGAGTTTTCCATTGCTTCTGCCATCTATTACTATTATTTGCAGCAGGAACAGCAGTCTTTGGAGGCGATTAATGAAATAAAAGTAGACGAGGCGCTGGAAAGTGATACTGCCCAATTGCTCTATTATTATTATATGAAAGGGTCTGGCGGTATGTATGAAGCGGATACACCGCAGGATGTGGTATTGGGTGAGTTTAACTATCTGATAGAATGTCTGGGTATCAGCAGGGAATACGGGTATGTCTATTTCGAGGCGAATGCATCTCAGGCAATGGCAGAATTGCTGAAAGAGAGGAAAAATTTCGATTTGATAATGGAAAGGCGTCCCAATGTGATGCGTGCCATCAATAGCGAGGACTTGTCGTGGGAGGAATTGACCATGCGTTTTGCCTGGCAGGCTTTGGATTTGTTCAAAAAATATGGAGATTTGTATCAGATTTCGGGTACATACCGCACTTTGGCGTCGTGCAGCAACGAGCAAGGCAGGTATGAAGACGCGCTGCATTACTTGTCGGAAGCACTGGGGTACGTCAATCGGCATCACGAGAAATATTACCATTGTACGGATACCATGGACAGGCTACGTCCGTATGTTCCCATGGCTACCACTTCCATTGAACTGGAATGGATTAATGACGATGGTATAAAAAGTGTTCCCGAATGGATTGCCCGTTTCCGTGAACAATTGAGTGTAACATATGCAGCGTTAGGAATGAAACCCCAGTCGGATTATAATCGTAATATTTATCTGGATATTTTGGACTACACCCGCCAGGACAAAGAATTGGAGAGCCGTTATAATGCGTTGGAAAAGGAATCGGAGGCCTTGAACGGACTTCTGGTGGTCGTGGTGATTGGTATCGTTGTCCTTATCATTCTATTTTGGATATTGAATAAAAGATGGCGTGTGCGGAATGCTCTTTATATTGATAAGTTGAAACGTACTTTGGAAATATGCCGTAAGATAACGGCTTCCGTACCCATTGATGCGGGGGAGATAGAGGATGTGACAAAAGCGGTAGTTGCCTCGGTGAAAGAGGATATCCTTTCGTTGGTGGGAGCGACGGACTTCCGTATTGTGGCTGAAAATGGAGAGGGGAATGAGGTGCCGGGGCAAGGGATTTGTACAAGTTTTATCTTGAATATTCCGGGCAGGGAACAACCTTTGGGCGAGGTGCATCTGTATTCGGAGCACAAAATGAAGAAAGATGATAAAGCACTGATGAGGGTCATTACACCTTACATTTCGTGGACACTGGAGAATGGACTGGCTTTTATTTCGTTGGGCGATGAACGGAAACGGCTGGAAAAGGAGCAATATGTCCATGAACAGCATTTGGCGGAGAATAAACGGCAGAATCTGGTGAAGAAAGCCTGTCTGTTTATTGTCACAGGCATTATGCCTTATATAGACCGCATCATGAATGAAGTGCATAAACTAACCGCACACAACTACATTCAGAACGAAGAAATAAAAGAAAGCAAATACCGTTATATCGACGAACTGATTACCCGTATCAATGAGTATAATGATATTCTGGCCTTATGGATTAAGATGCGGCAGGGGACACTGAGTTTGAATATAGAGAATTTTGAGTTGAATTCCCTTTTTGATGTACTGGTAAAAGGGCGTAAGACTTTCGAGATGAAACAACAGACTCTGACCATAGAGCCGACTGCCGCCATTGTGAAAGCGGATAAGGCTCTGACGCTTTTCATGATAAATACATTGACGGAAAACGCCCGTAAATATACGCAGCCGGGAGGAAATGTTTCTGTTTATGCGCAGGAAACGGAATCTTACGTGGAGATTTCGGTGAAAGATGACGGTCCGGGACTTTCACAGGAAGATGTGGAGCGTATTCTGAGTGAGAAAGTTTATGATTCGGGTAAAATCGGATTGCAGACCAGCGAAAATGTCAGCGAATTGCAGAAGAATAAAGGTCACGGTTTCGGTTTGATGAATTGCAAAGGCATTATTGATAAATATAAGAAGACCAATGAGATATTCCGGGTCTGCCTGTTCCGGATAGAAAGTGAATTGGGGAAAGGCAGCCGTTTCTATTTCCGTCTGCCCAAAGGAGTGCGCAAAACGTTGATGTTGGTGTTGGTCGCTTTTCTTCCTGTCCTGGCAGGATGTAATGAGGGGAGGGAGAAAGATGGGAAAGCGGAACAGCTCACTGTCAATGATTCCATTCAGCGATATGATAAATTATTGGCTGTTGCGAATGAATATGCATACGATGTTTACAATTGTAACATTGATGGATTATATCAACAGGCATTGTGTTATGCGGACAGTGCTCTATATTGTTTGAATAAGCATTATATTATGTATTCGGGCAGCAAAGGGCCTTTGTTGGAATTGGAAGGAGAGGGGGTAGCAGCGGATTTAGATTGGTTCAACCGGCATTTTGATACCGATTACTATGCCTTGCTGGATGTTCGCAACGAGGCAGCAGTCGCCTTTTTGGCTTTAGGTAATCTGGAGGCTTATCGTTATAACAATAATGCTTATACGGCGCTGTACAAACAGATCAGTGAGGACACTTCATTGGAGCAATATTGCCGCCAGATGCAGCTTTCTGCCAATAATAAGACGGTGGCTATCATTCTTTGTGTGGTTATTTTGTTGGTATTGCTGGTGGGATATTATATTCTGTATTTCCGCCACCGTTTGATTTATCGTTATAACTTGGAACAGGTGTTGGAAATCAACAAGCAGGTGTTTTCGGCCTCTTTGCTTGACGGAAGAGCCGACCGGGATATTGCTGCAAGTCTGGTCAATGATATGTTTGAGACGGTGAATGAGTTGCTGCCCGTTGATGTGTTGGGCGTAGCGGTTTATAGTGAAGACAACCACAGCTTGAATTATGCTTTTTCACCGGTGGAGGATGAGAATGAAGAAATGCGTGAGATGATGGCTCGTAGTTTTGACGCGAAGACACCTTATTGGCGTGAGAAAGATAGGGTAAAATGTTTGCCCTTGTGGGTGGAAGCAGGTAACGAGAATCGTTGCACGGGTGTGCTGGCATTGAAAATCGCTTTGCCTGTGGAGCGTGAGGACGACCGCTTGATGCTGGAGCTTGTGGCCGGATATGTAGCCATCATTGTATATAATGCAGTGGTACTGATGGCGCAGAAATATCGGGATATAGAAAGTGCGCAGGATGATGCGCGCCGAGCCATACGGGAGGAAAACCAGTTGCATGTGCAAAATCTGGTATTGGACAATTGCTTGTCAACCATTAAGCATGAGACAATTTATTATCCTAACCGGATAAAACAGATTATCGACAGGTTGAACACCCGTCAGGCTGGAGAAAACGAAGCTGTGCAAGTAGAAACGATTGGTGAGTTGATCAGTTATTATAAGGATATATTTACTTTGCTGAGTTCATGCGCCGCACGTCAGTTGGAAGAAATTACTTTCCGCAGAGGTGTTGTGAAAGCCGGCGAACTGGCCGATTATGCGGTACGGTATATAAAACGTGCTGGAAAACGTATGCCGCATCGGGTAGAACTGAGGACGGAGGTGGAACATGTTTCCGTATTGGGAGATGTCATTCAGCTGAAGTTTATGTTGGAGAATTTAATAGATGAAGCGCTATCATACGAGGTGGATGGTGTTTTGGAATTGTGTATTTATAAGGATAAGGATTTTGTGCGGTTTGATTTCCGCGATACGCGTCGCGAAAAGTCGCAGGAGGAGTTGAACTTGTTGTTCTACCCGCATCTGTCTCGTATGAAGCAGGGGCAGGAAGGAGTTCTGACCGGTACGGAATACCTTATTTGTAAGCAGGTGATTCGTGACCATGATGAATTTGCCGGAAGACGCGGTTGCCGTATCAATGCGCAGCCTGCCGCTGAAGGAGGGTTCACCGTATGGTTCACCCTGCCTGCCCGTTGAATGTAGAATGTAAAAAAACAATGCATATTATGGAGAATAATAGATTTAAAGTCATCATTGTAGAGGATGTCAAACTGGAATTAAAAGGAACGGAAGAGATATTCAGACACGAAATTCCGAATGCGGAAGTCATCGGAACGGCTATGACTGAGAATGAGTTTTGGGAATTGCTGAAAGTGCAGTTGCCCGATATGGTTTTATTGGACTTGGGCTTGGGGGGATCGACTACCATCGGTGTGGAAATCTGTTCTTCTTTACGGAAGAACTATCCGGATATGAAGGTGCTGATTTTTACTGGTGAGGTATTGAACGAAAAGTTATGGGTGGATGCGCTGAATGCGGGTGCGGATGGTATAATCCTGAAGACGGGAGAGTTGCTGACTGCCACAGATGTACAGGCGGTGATGGATGGCAAGAAACTGGTTTTCAATTATCCCATTCTGGAGAAAATAGTGGCACGTTTCAAGCAGTCGGTGGCTCAGGAACAGCGCAGGCAGGAAGCTGTCATTAATTATGATATTGATGAATATGATGAGCGTTTGCTTCGCCATCTGGCCTTGGGGTATACCAAAGAAATGATTACTAATCTGAAAGGGATGCCTTTCGGGGTCAAATCCATAGAGAAGCGTCAGAATGAATTGATAAACCGTTTGTTCACATTGGATGAAAGAAGTGGTGTCAATGCCTGTCGATTGGTGACCCGTGCTTTCGAGTTGCGGATTCTTGACATTGATAATTTGGAACCGGATGAAGAGTAAATATTATTTTCCTCATACCGCTACTGTGTTTTTTCTGCTGACGGTAGCTGTAGCCTTGTTCTCATGGATAGGAAGTATTTATGGGCTGGGGAAGGTGCAAAGCCTGCTCAGTCCCGAAGGAATCCGGTGGGAATTGAGGCATGCTATGGGGAATTTTGTCCAGACACCGGCATTGGGCATAGTAATGATGCTTTTTTTAGGGTTCGGCATTACGGTTCATTCCGGGGTATGGGGTACGTTGGGGAGGATAGTGAAAAGAGGAAAGCCCATTTCCCGTAAGGAAAAACGTGCGTTGATATTGGCAGGTTGTATACTGCTTGTTTATATCATAATGATTATTTGCACCACTTTTGCTCCATGGACTATGTTGCGTAGCGTGACGGGATCTCTCACGAACTCTCCGTTTCAAAAAGGGATTTATTATCTCATTTCGTTTGGTGTGGGATTGTCGGGTATGGCTTTCGGTTATGCATCGGGACGTTTTCGGGATGATAAGGATATAATAAAAGGTATGTCCTGTCTCTTTTCTCGTTTTGCCGATTACTTTGTGGCGCTTTTTTTTATAGTTCAGTTCTTTTCTTCATTGATGTATACGAATTTGGTGGAATGGGTTGGAATAGATTCATATATAGTGTCTTACGCTTTCCATATTTGTTGCTATTTACCTTTTGCTTGGATGCTGAATAAAAAAAAAATAGATTGTTAATGCAAAAAAGTTGCGGATTCTTTTGGTAATTTCAATAAAAACCGTACCTTTGCACTCGCAATTAAGGATGGTTCCGTAGCTCAGCTGGATAGAGCAACGCCCTTCTAAGGCGTGGGTCTTGCGTTCGAATCGCAACGGAATCACATAAAAAAAGCTGTATCTTCTGAGGGTACAGCTTTTTTTATGGAAATATTTAAAAAGGATTTATCTATAAGCGGGGCTATGGAAAAGATCTTGTCCATATCTATAAACCTTTCCCGTTGGATAGTTAAGGGTTTTCTTCCTGTTTGTTCTATCTCCGCAAGCCTTTGGAGTTAACTCCATAGCCTTGGGAGATAACTCCAAAGGCTATGGAGATAACTCCAAAGGCTATGGAGATAGAATACATCCGTATAAAAAGGTTTAACCTGGAAAGAGAAAAGGCTTATGCAACAGGAACAGATGCAATACATTGTTGTTTAATTCCGCTGGCGGGCTATTACTTTTTCTCAGTTTCTCCGCCCTTTGGGCTTCATGGCAGCGGAAAGATTGAACCGGTTAAAAAGTCATGTTAACCCTTTTTGTACGCGTAACTTCCATGTATGCAGGCGAGGGGATGGATAACCATCATTTTACTGAGGTGCATGATATTTATGTAAAGGATTTGAAATGCAAAAAGGTGAATGTAGCTGCATTGGTGCTTCAAGGTACAGAGGAGAAGCCTATTTATAACGTGACTTTTGATAACGTGGATGTGGATAAAGCAGGGATAGGTCTTGGTTTCTCGAATACGAAGACAATTGGGGTTTCTAATTGTAATTTGGGAGGTTATGTTGGGGTGCCGTCTACAGCCAGTGCGAAAGATGGTATATTCGATAAATAGATTTGTTTGACTTCTTGGTTTACTTCGCCGATTCCTTGAAAGATTCTTGTTACGCTGGAATGACAGAGTAAAAGGAAAGCAGGAAACCGTTTCCGGACAGGCTGGGGGAGGATTTTTCATCCCTCAGCTAAACAAATGTTTTTATAGATGGTTCTATAAGTAAAAAGACGATAATTATGAGTACAAACGAATTTGCCCGAATTTTATTGACTTGGATTAAGAGTTTTCTATCATGGATAGGCATCCCGCGCGATAGGTTGAATGAACTGGATGAGATTATTTTCTTGATCCTGATTGTGGTTATTGCTTTTGCTGTAGGAGCTGTTTTTCATTATTTATCTGTGCGTTTCACACGGAAGGTGTTGAAATATAAAAATATCAGTTTTTTAAGTTCGTTGATAGAATACAATGCCTTGCGGAAAATGTCTGCGGTCATTCCGCCGCTTATTATATCCGCTTTGTTGCCGTTTGCGTTCGACTATCGTTCTACTTGGTTTACTGTCAGTGAAAAAATCACTTGGATTTATTTCTTTATCGCTTTGTTGTTTTCGGTCAATGCCGTGTTAAACTCGGTAGGTAATGTGCTGATGAACAAGGAGCAGTTACAGAATCGTCCGATGAAAGGTTTCATACAGATCTTTCAAGTGATTTTTTCGTGTGTTGCCATCATTGTCATCATTTCCATATTGATTAATAAGTCGCCTCTCAACCTGATTACCGGACTGGGTGCTTTTGCTGCCGTACTGATGTTGATTTTCAAAGATACCATCCTTGGCTTTGTGGCGGGGGTACTGCTTTCCGAGAATGATATGGTGCATATCGGCGATTGGATTGAGATGCCGCAGAATAATGTGAATGGGGTGGTGATGGATATCACTCTGAACATTGTGAAGGTTCAGAATTTCGATAATACGATTGTCACTATACCTCCTTATTCATTAGTCTCCGGTTCATTTATCAATTGGCGTGGAATGACTGAATCGGGCGGGCGGCGTATTATGCGCGAGTATGCATTGAAACTGGATTACATACAACCCTGTACTCCTGAATTTTTGGAGAAAATGAAGAAGTTTGATGCTGATTTGGCCGACTTTATCACAGAAAAGCAGAAACAGGCGGCTGAAGGAAAAGTAGCGAATACTGACAATCCGGCCGGATTGGTAAATGGAACCATCGATACGAATGTAGGGCTGCTTCGTGCTTATATGACTCTCTATCTGAAGCGCCATCCTTTTATCAGTAAGGACCTGTTGCTGATGGTGCGCACATTGGCTCCTACGGAGAATGGCCTGCCCGTACAAATTTATTGTTTCTCGTCCAATAAGAACTGGCCTAGTTATGAATCTATCCAAGCGGAAATCATGGAACATTTTGTTTCTGTTCTTCCCGAGTTTGGATTGTATCCGTTCCAGAATCCTACTGCCAGAGATTATGTAATCAGTGGTTTGATAGAGTCTGGCAAGGACCTTTCTACTGTAGACGGAATTCCTTGGCATTCGGTCTTGCCAAAGGAAGAAAAGGTATAGTTAGGGATTTAAACATTTATTAATGACTTGCGGTTGAACAATTCTTGTTGCCGCCGTGTTATATAAATGTGTTTTTCATAGTATTAGATTAAAGGTTGAAGATTGCAATCGGCTTGAGAGAAGTAGTTGCATCTGAAGTAGAAGCGTCTACTATAAAAAATATAGAAAGGTTGTTCCTTACGGGACAGCCTTTTTGTTTTGTTAAAAGAAACCATTCACTTTAACTTGAAATGTTAAAGGAGTTGTTGCTTTTATTAAACAATACTATAATTTCTTCTTAACGCTTCTTTAAATTTGCAGATAGCAGGAAAGTGTGTATATTTGCATGTGTGTTTTTCATAGTATTAGATTTAAGGTTAACAAAAGGTTGGAGCAAGGCGTTGCTCCTTTTTTTATGGAGTAACGTGAGGAGTACATCTGCTGTCCGGTTCCGATATCCGATACAGAACCACAGAGAAGAATCCGTGCAATGTATTCCTCTCCGTGACTGTGTAACTTAATTCTGCATTTTTAATGCAAGAGGCAGGCTGAATTAAATAATCTCGATGCCTTGCTTCCGGCATAACTCCAATCCCACATCCTTTAACTTGAATTTCTGTATCTTTCCGCTGCCCGTCATGGGGAACTCATCAACAAAGAAGATATATTTAGGAATTTTGTAACGGGCTATCTTGCCGTCGCAAAAGTCACGTATATCGAATTCGTTCATTTCCACCCCTTCGTGCAAGATAATGAATGCGCCTACCGCTTCTCCGTATTTCTTGGAGGGGATACCGGCTACCTGTACATCTTTTATTCCTTCCATCTGATACAGGAACTCTTCTATTTCCCGTGGATAGATATTCTCTCCGCCACGGATAATCATGTCTTTTATCCGTCCTGTGATACGATAATTACCTTCTTCGTCTTTCACTCCCAGATCTCCTGAGTGGAGAAAGCCGTTCCGGTCTATCACTTCGGCGGTTGCTTCGGGGTTTTTGTAATACCCCTTCATGGTGTTATACCCTTTGTTGCACATCTCGCCTTGTACGCCTATGGGACATTCCTCGCCAGTTTCCGGATCGATCACTTTTACTTCCGTAAACTCGAAATCACGGCCCACCGTGTTGCAGCGTACATCAAACGAATCGTCGATGCGGGAGGCTGTCATGCCGGGAGAAGCTTCTGTAAGCCCGTATACACTGGTGACCTTCATAAACATTTTCTCTTCCACACGTTTCATCAGTTCCACCGGACAGAGTGAGCCTGCCATAATGCCGGTGCGCAGACTGGACATATCGAACATATCAAACATGGGATGGTTCAGCTCGGCAATGAACATGGTAGGAACCCCGTACAAGGCCGTGCAGCGTTCCTTGTGGACGGAGGCAAGTACCAGCAGCGGGTCAAAACGTTCCACCATCACCTGCGTGCATCCGTGTGTAAGGCAGTTCATGGTGGCTAATACCACTCCGAAGCAATGGAACAGGGGTACACAGACACATAGTTTGTCATCGGAAGTGAATTTCATGTGCTCACCCGTCAGGAAACCGTTGTTGCTGATGTTGTAATGGGTGAGCATGACTCCTTTGGGAAACCGGTTGTGCCCGAAGTGTACTGCATGTTCACCGTGTCGTGGCAGTTCACCTTCGCTTTTGCTTCCAGCAGCTCGTCATCGTCTATGTTGCATCCCAGAAGCAGAATTTCGGCGGTGTTGTACATACCCCGGTATTTTCGGGGCCGATGTAAATCACGTTCTTCATGCAGGGAAACGTTTGCTCTTCAGATATCCGCGCTGGCTGGTCTTTAGTTCGGGCAGCATGGCGTAGACCATATTTACATAGTCGTCATTGCCACGGTCTCCGTTTACGATACACAGCGTGTGCATGTCCGAGTTCTGGCAGAGGTATTCCAGTTCTGCCTGTTTGTAGTTGGTATTTACTGTTACGGCCACGGCGCCGATTTTGGCGCAAGCGTACAGAAAGGTCAGCCAGTCGGGCACATTACCCGCCCAGATTCCTACATGGGTTCCCCGTTTCACGCCGATGGCGAGCAGTCCTTTGGCCATGTGGTCTACACGCTCGTTAAATTGTTTCCAGGTGAAGCGCAGATTGCGGTCGGAATATACGATATATTCTTTATCGGGAGTGGTGAGGGCCCAATGTTCAAGCCAGTCACCCAAGGTTCTCGTGCTTAATTCCATCATAAATCAAATAGGAGTATAGATAACAGCCAATATTTTGGCGGCTTGTCCTGATATCCGTGTACGTGGTGCGGAACGATAGAATCATAATAAATACTGTCTCCGGCTTTAATCAGATGGCATTTTTACCGTGGCATACTTCGACGGCGCCTTCCATGACATAGATAAACTCTTCACCTTCATGCGAGGAGAGTGAGAAGTGGCTTTCCTCCGTCGGTTCCACGTCTACGATGAATGGTTCCATATGCCTGTCCGCTTTTGATTTTGACAGTGAGTGGTAGCGCATATGTGTACGCAGGTCCATTGCATTGTTCGAGAAACTGATAGTATCCTCACTCTCTTGTTTCCGGCAGATTACTGCTCCTTGTTCTTCCTGGTCGTCCAGAAAAGTGCCCAGACGTACCCTAACGCGCGGGCTATCTTGATGAGGGGAGCCAATGAAGGAAGATCTACATTATTCTCTATTCGTTCTATTTGTTCTTCGGCAAGGCCAGAGCGTACGGCCAGTTCGGCCACACTGATTTCTTTTGTTTCACGTAGTGATTTTATTTTTCACCAACAATCTTTGTGCTGTCCATGGTTTGTTTTAATAAGTTTGCAAAGTATAAAGTGCAAATATATAATAAAAAGAATTGGGCACTCTGTTTTGTTCTGAATATGTAAAAAGGCAGGTTAGCGACGAATTGCCGGTCATTTGTCATTAACCGTCGGTAAGTTTCGAATATTTGTGTTTTTGTTCTATCTTTGTTCTCGAAACTTAATTAAAGACTAAAACTTATGTTCTCAGGGATTGTAGAAGAATATGCGGAGGTGGTGCGTATTGTAAAGGAGCAGGAAAATCTGCACCTCACCTTGAAATGTTCGTTTGTGGACGAACTGAAAATAGACCAGAGTATCTCTCATAACGGTGTGTGCCTGACTGTAGTCAGTTTACAGGATGGAACGTACACGGTTACCGCCATGAAAGAAACGATAGAGCGTTCCAACATCGGCTTGCTGAAAGTGGGAGATAAAGTGAATGTGGAACGCAGCATGATGATGAACGGGCGGCTGGACGGTCATATTGTGCAAGGACATGTGGATCAGACTGCCGAATGTATGGATATAAAGGATGCTGAAGGGAGCTGGTATTTTACTTTCAGATATGCGTTTGACAAGGAAATGGCAAAGCGCGGCTACATCACGGTGGACAAAGGCTCGGTTACGGTGAATGGTGTGAGTCTGACCGTTTGTAACCCTACGGAGGATACTTTTCAGGTTGCCATCATTCCTTATACTTACGAACATACCAATTTCCATACTTTTAAAGTGGGAAGCATTGTGAATATAGAGTTTGATATCATCGGCAAATATTTAAGCCGCATGATGCAGTTCTCCTGATTCTTTTACCGCAGGTTGCACAGATGATTGTTGAAGATGAAAGAAACTTCTTTGTGGAAATCCGGAATTATCCGCATCGGCTTTGAGCAAAAAGAATCTGTGCAATCTGTGGTAAAATCGAATATCAGAATTATAAATCTTTCAGCAATATCTTGCTGGTGCTTTTATAATATTCTTCACGGGCATTTGCCAGCGCCTCCCAAGAACTGCTGTATCGCTTTTGTCTATTTTGAAGGCTTCCGTTCCGGCTATGTCCAGTCTGTTCAGCAGCATAGCCACGTTCATCCGGTTGATATCTACTGACGGCAAATAGCCTATGCTTTCATCGTCACCGTCCATAGCAGTTTCATAAATCATGTGCATGTCCTGTAGTTCATACAGGATTTTCTTGGTGAGCCTTATCGGGATTTTATGTTCGTCGCTGAGTGTCTCGGCGGTATAAGGAGCCTCTTCCGTCTCAAAGCGCTTGCATATCAGAGACATGATGAGGATACACAGAAAGTCGTGATAACGGCGGCTGATATTTGCCGTTTCTTTGCTGAAACTGTAGTTGCGAAGATTCTGTGCCACATAGCAAAGTTCTGCGCCATACAGGCAGATTCCCCATGAAATCTGCGCCCATAACAAGAACATAGGAATGGCGGCGAAGCTACCATAGATTGCATTGTACCTTGATACCCATATCTGACTGCCGATATACAAGTATTGAAAAGCCTGAAAGGCTGTGCCTGCGATGATACCCGGAATGATGGCATACTTCAGTTTCACTTTAGTATTGGGCATAAAGACGAACAGTCCCGTAAACATGGCCCAAGTCAGGATGAAAGGGATCAGGCGTACCAGAAATTTCATCAGGGTGCCAGTAATACGAAGTCCTCCATGTTTTCACCATGGTGGACATAAAGATGGTAAGACCGCTGGAAAGTACGATAAGTAGGGGCAGTAAGAGCAGGATGGAGAAATAATCCGTCATTTTGCGATACAGTGTACGGGGCTTCTTCACTTGCCATATATAATTGAAGGTACGTTCTATGTTATAGGTCAGGCTCAGAATGGTCCAGAACAACATCACCAGACCCACTCCGATAAAAATTCCGCTTTTGGCGTGCACCAGATAGGAGTCAATCAGGCCAAGAATGGTTTCGGCAGCCGCACTCTGTCCTTCAAGACCGCTACGGAACTGGGTTTCCAGCAGGTTGGAGAAGCCGAAACCGCGTGCGATGGCGAATAAAATGGCCAGAATGGGAATAATAGAAAGCAGGGTGCTGTATGTCAGTGCGGATGCTTTATTCAAAATACGTCCCTGAGTGAATTCACGAACAGAAAGAGTAGCGATTTTATTGCATTATAGAGTATTCCTCGGGATTTGCTAACCTCGTCTTCTGTCACCCGCCATATATCATCTTTGAGAAACGATTGCAGACCTTTCAGTTTTTCCTTGTTCATGGTACTCATAAGCTCTTCATTAGGATATATGAAAAGCAGCCGGCCTGTAAGCCGGGTTCTGTTCTTCGCCTTGCGGCGAAGTGCCTGCCATTTATCTACGCCTGTTGTCACCAACAGGCTCTAGCGGTCTACCCTCCGACGTGGGGCGAGCAACCCTCATAATGTCGGTTTACATGACCTTACAACTCCTAAGACGTACAGCCCGTCATGTCACCATGCGGCTGGTAGGCTCTTACCCCACCTTCTCACCCTTACCCCGTTTCCCGTAGGAATTGTGGCGGTTGTTTTCTTCTACGTTACTCCACCTTTGCAGATAGCTTTCTGTTAGGAAGTAGGATGCTCTGCGTTGCCCGGACTTTCCTCTTTCGCCTTACGGCGTCAGCGGCAGACCGGCCGGCTGCTTTAAGTGTACAAAGATAGTGATTTTAGGTTAAACGTAGGATAATAAAGCGGAAAAAGTAAGAAAATAAATGGAAAAACGAAGAAAGAGCGGAACAGCCCATTACTTTTCTTGGTATATATAATAATGAGAAGAGAATCGGTGATGATCGGTTCGGCACTCCTGCTTATCGTATAGAAACAACGGTAAAACAGAAATATAAAAGTAAATGAACAGTGCCGGAAAGAGAAGTGGGTGCAGTTTTCGCTTTCCCTCTCCGGACACGGATTTTAGCGGTAGAATTCCAGTTCGTTTCTTAATGAACGCACTTCCTGTTGCAGAAGTTCTATACGTTCCAGCATGTGGTGAATGGCGTCGATTCCTGCAATATTGATGGACAAGTCATAATATAAATGCGTGTAACGCTCCAGTTCCGCTAGTTGGGATGTGGGAGGTAGCGTTCCTCGTCAATCACCCGGACTTCGATCAGTCCGTCTTCTTCCAGTTCCATAATGAACGACGGGTCCACATGGCAACGGTCGCAAAAATCGTTGATAATAATTAAATCGGTCTGCATAATCCTTCTCTTTTTAATTGCTACTATCTTTTAATTGGCGGAACAGCTCTTTCTGATGTTCGGTCAGGTTGCTAGGAATGGTGACATTATAAGTTACTATCAGATCGCCAAATTTGCCTTCTTCCTTGTAAACAGGAAAGCCTTTGCCTTCAAACGGACTTTGGTTCCGTTCTGGGTTTCAGGTTTTACTTTCAGTTTTACCTTGCCGTTCAGTGTGTCCACGGTTTCTTCACCACCCAGTACGGCGGTGTAGAGGCTAAGCGGAGCATGGATATATAAATCATTTCCCAAACGTTTGAATACAGGATCGTCTGGAATGACAAAGGTGATGTACAGATCGCCTGCAGGACCACCGTTTACCCCGGTGCACCATGACCACGCAATTTGATAGTCTGTCCGTTGGCTATACCTGCCGGAACAGTGATACGTATGTTCTTTCCGTTTACATTAAGCACTTGTTTGTGTGTTTCGGCGGCTTCACGCAATGAAAGTTGTAATTCAGCATTATAGTCCTGTCCACGGAATCCGGCGCTTCGTCCGCCGTTTGCACCGCCACGATGCCCGAACAGTTCTTCAAAGAAATCAGAGAAACCACCTGCGCTGCCACCGAAATGTGCACCGGTGAATTCTTCTCCTCCATTGCCGGAATACCAGTAACTGCCGTTACCGTCCGTACCGAATCCGCTTCCGGCTCCGCCAAACCCTCCGAATCCACCAGCACCTCCATATTGTTGCTTTTGTTTTCAAATTCGTCGGCATGTTTCCAGTGTTCCCCGTATTCGTCGTATTTCTTACGTTTTTCCGGGTCACTCAGTACTTCGTTGGCTTCATTTATCTCCTGAAACTTATCTTTGGCTCCAGGATCATTCGGATTCAAGTCAGGATGGTATTTGCGGGCCAGCTTACGGAAAGCCTTCTTGATATCATCTTGGGTGGCGCTTTTGTCCACTCCCAATACTTTGTAATAGTCTATGTAAGCCATATTATATATTTGTTAAATTTCATCTGCTTTAAGAGAAACAAAATACATGCCAATTGGTTGTGTTCTGTTTTATTTTATTATCTTTGCAGCGAATTTTTAGAAATTATTCTAAAGGAAATGAGGGATTGGCAATCATATTCAGGTTTTATGCTATTAGTCCTGCTGCTTCCTGTGGTTGCTCTGTGTCCTGTGAAGGCGGAAACGACCTCGGAAGGGCCTATCCTTATTGTCACTTCTTATAATCCCGAAACGCGTAGTATTTCTGACAACCTGTCTGCTTTTATGGATGAATACAGACAGCGTGGCGGCAAGTATACTCCGATCATAGAGAGTATGAACTGCAAGAATTTGTCCGAGGCCTATCTGTGGAAATCGCGTATGGCCTCCATCCTTGGTAAGTATAAGGGGAAAACCGTCCGTCACTGGTTATATTGTTGGGGCAGGAGGCATGGTCGGCTTATATCTCACAAGACACGGAGATAGCTAAAAGACTCCGTCTATCTGTGGCATGGTCAGTGTCAACGGACTGGTATTGCCCGATGATGGTATCGACACGCGGGTATGGGAACCTGAAAGTAAGAATATTTATACGGATTTCAGTGATTATAATATTGTTGCCGGTTATGTATATGAATATGATGTCGATAAAACATAAAGCTGATGCGTCGTTTTATCCTGATATGCGCCGTGTGGCATTTATATCGGATAATACCTATGGCGGGTTGTCTATGCAAGCCTTGGTTAAAAAGGAGATGAAGAAGTACCCCGATTTAGAAACAATTTGGCTGGACGGCCGTACAGAAACCTTTATGGAAGTGAGTGAAAGGATGCGCAGGTTGCCTCAAAATACGTGTGTGTTATTGGGAACATGGCGTGTAGACTGTACGGAGAGTTATGTTATTGGTAATACGACTTATATGCTGCGCGATGCGAATCCCACCCTGCCTGTGTTTACTATTGCATCTGTGGGGCTGGGACATTGGGCATTGGGAGGATATACTCCCGAGTACCATGCGGTAGGAAAGAATATAGGCGCGGTTACTTATGATTTTTGGATAAAGGGGATAGAGAAGGGTGGACTTGTTGACTATTCCCGGAAACTATACTTTGATATAAAGCGTTTGCATGAATTCAAATTGGATTCATTGAATCTTCCTCAGGGAGCGGTGTTGGTGAACAAGACTCCTTCGTTTTATGAGCAGTATAAATATTGGGTCATAGGGTTGTTTCGGCGTTCATGTTCCTGATAGCCTGTTTCTTGATAGCCATATATTATATTATCCGTATCAACCACTTGAAACATAATCTGGAAGTATCCGGCGAGGAACTGCTGGTAGCCAAGGAGAAAGCGGAGGAATCCAACAGGTTGAAGACGGCTTTTCTGGCCAATATGAGTCACGAAATACGCACTCCCTTGAATGCCATTGTGGGATTTTCCAGCGTGTTGGTCAGTGATGATTCCTCTCCTGCCGAGAAAGAGCAGTATTGTGATATCATTCAGAAGAATTCCGATTTGTTGTTGCACCTCATAAATGATATTCTGGACATCTCGCGCATGGAATCCGGAAGGATAAAATTCGTATGGGAAGAATGTGATGTGGTAGAGTTGTGTCAGACGGCTTTGTCTACAGTGGAGTATGGACGCAAGACCAGTGCTTTGTTTCTGTTTGAAACTCCTGTGCCTTCGCTGGTTGTCAAGACGGATGCCCAGCGTCTGAAGCAGGTGTTGATTAATTTGCTGTCCAATGCCGCAAAATTTACTCCGTCCGGTTCTATCAAACTGACGGTTGCCATAGACAAACAGCATCAGCAGTTGGAATTGTCAGTGTCGGATACTGGTTGCGGTATTCCGCCCGATAAGAGTGAAAAGGTATTTGAACGTTTCGAGAAATTGAATGAATATTCCCAAGGTACGGGGCTGGGATTGGCCATTAGCAGGCTGATAATCGAGAATCTGGGAGGTAAGATATGGGTGGACAAGGATTATACCGAAGGCGCCCGGTTTGTATTCACGCATCCTTTGACTAAAAAGAATAAAGAATAGAGAAATGAAATATAGAATATGTATCAGTGCCCTGCTGTTGTGGGCAGGTATGCAGTTGTCTGCATCCAATAATCAGGAAGAAGTGGTTATCAAGATTATAGAAACCAGTGATGTGCACGGGAATTTCTTTCCGTATAACTTTATCGAACGGAAAGAATGGAGTGGAAGTCTTGCCCGTGTTCATTCCTTTGTGAAAGAACAGCGTGAGAAATATGGGGATAATTGCCTGTTGATGGATAATGGGGATATCCTGCAAGGTCAGCCTACAGCTTACTATTATAATTTTATGGATACCGTGTCTACTCATGTTGCGGCGGATATGATGAATTATATGGGATATGTGGTAGGTAATATGGGTAACCATGATGTAGAGACTGGGCATGCGGTGTACGACCGTTGGATAAAACAGTGCGATTTTCCGGTACTGGGGCTAATATAATAGACAATGCCACTGGAAAACCTTATCTGAAACCCTACGAGGTGTTGGAGCGCGACGGAGTGAGGATAGCGGTTCTGGTATGATTACTCCGGCCATTCCTTCATGGTTGCCGGAGAAATTATGGAGTGGTCTGCATTTTGAGGAAATGGAGCCCTGCGCACGCAAATGGGTGAAGATTATAAAGGAAAAAGAGAATCCTGATGTCATTGTGGGATTGTTTCATGCCGGAAAGTCGGGCAACGTGTTGGGACAGGTGGTGGAAGATGCCTCTATGGATGTAGCCAAACGGGTTTCGGGCTTTGATGTGGTGCTGATGGGGCACGACCATACTAGGGAATGTGTAAAGGTGCAGAATGTGGCAGGAGACAGTGTGCTGGTCATTGACCCGGCAAACAATGCCAATGTAGTTTCGGATGTGACCCTGACCGTAACAAAGAAAGATGGGAAAGTAGTGGAGAAGTCGGTGGAAGGTAGATTGGCGGATATGAACAAGTATCCTGTCAGCCGGGAGTTTATGGATAAGTTTGCCCCTCAATACAAGGCTGTAAATGACTTTGTATCCCGTAAAATCGGTACAATTTCACGTACCATCACAGCGAAGGATGCTTATTTCGGTTCTTCTCCTTTCATAGACCTGATTCATCAGTTGCAATTGGAAATTTCGGGTGCTGAAGTGTCTTTCTGTGCTCCGTTGTCCTTCCGGGCAGAGATTAAAGAAGGAGACATCTATGTGAGTGATATGTTCAATTTGTACAAGTACGAGAACATGCTGTATGTGATGGAACTTTCGGGCAAGGAAATTAAAGGTTTCCTGGAAATGGCATACGCCATCTGGACTAATCAGATGAAGAGTTCCGAGGACCACCTGATGCTTTTCAAGGAGCCGGTGGAGAAGGGAAGCGTGCTAATTTCAAGAATTTCAGCTTTAACTTTGACTCTGCCGCAGGCATTAATTATACGGTGGACGTGACCAAGCCGGCAGGAGAGAAAATCACGATTCAGAGCATGTCGGACGGGACTCCTTTCAGTATGGATAAGGTTTATAAAGTGGCTTTGAATTCTTACCGTGGGAACGGTGGCGGAGATTTACTGACTCTTGGAGCTGGAATTTCCAAGGAAGATTTGGCAAAACGTATTATTTTGCAACCGATAAGGATTTGCGTTATTATCTGATGCAATATATTGAGCAGGAAAAGTGCTGCATCCTCATGCTATGCACCAGTGGAAGTTTATTCCGGAGGAATGGACTGTGCCTGCCGCGAAAAAGACTATCAATTGTTGTTTGGCGAGGAAAAGAAATAAATAGTTGAGCAAGAGAAGGTACATAGTAGCCCCGTTATTACTGCTGGCGCTGTTTTAACGTATCAGGTAAGCATCACTTTGTTTACCCACGTTCATATTGTGAACGGGGTGATGATTGTGCACTCTCATCCTTCGTCCGAAAACACCATACGCATACCACAGGACAGGTAATCTCAATTGCTCATCTGAGCACTATCCAGACTCTGGAGCCCGGGGGCAGACAGAGATGACTGTATTCCGTCCTGTGTTGTATGTTTTGGAATACAAGACAAATACTTTCCGCGCGAAAGCGCTTTGTGCGCAATGTATCCATTTGCGCGCTCCTCCTTTATTGCTGAAACATAAGGTATATCTGTTGACGGGATACATTCGGATAATCCGTTCAACAGATGCGGATGTGCTTTGCCGTAGAGCTGCACACATTCTTTAATTGAATAAACCGAAACATTTTAGTAATAGAAAAATAGATGAAACAATATATTCTGTTACTCGTGCTCATGGTGATGGGTGCGGGTATCCATGCGTATGCAGAAGATGTAAATCCTGTGAAGGAAGGAAATGTGATTTCAGGTCATGTAGTGGAAAAGGCACGGAGAACAGCCTTCCGTATGCTACCATATTGATTGTGGAAACCGGGGAAGGTACGGTGAGTAACGAGGACGGGGAGTTCCGTTTCAAGAAGGTTCCGGCAGGAAAGTACACATTGAGGGTTCAGCTACTGGGCTATGAGACACAGGAAAGAAAGTGACCGTCAGTAACGACTTCACGGTAGATGTTCATTTTGATGAGTGACGAAAGTATTATGACGGACGAGGTAGTCGTATCGGCCAATCGCAATGAGACAAGTCGCAAGGTGGCTCCGGTGGTAGTCAATGTGATGAATGCCAAGCTGTTCGAATCGGTGAATTCTACCGATTTGGCTAAATCCTTGAATTACCAGTCGGGGTTGCGTGTGGAGAACAACTGCCAGAACTGCGGCTTCCCTCAAGTGCGTATCAATGGGCTGGAAGGACCTTATTCTCAGATTCTTATCAATAGTCGTCCGGTAGTCAGTGCTCTGTCCGGTGTGTATGGCTTGGAGCAGATTCCGGTGAATATGATAGAGCGTGTAGAGGTTGTCCGCGGAGGAGGGTCGGCCTTGTTTGGTGCTAATGCAGTGGGCGGAACCATCAATATCATCACGAAAGACCCCATCAACAATTCATTTCAGGTTTCTTCAACAATGTCCAATATGAACGGCAAGGTGTGGGAACAGTATATGGGAGCCAATGCCTCTTTGGTGTCAAAAGACAATACGTATGGCATCGCTTTGTATCAGTCTTATCGGAACCGTAATCCGTATGATGCGGACGGGGACGGTTTCTCGGAGTTGGGAAAGCTGAATATGAATACGTTCGGGCTGCGCACCTATTACCGTCCTACGCAGTTCAGCCGTATCAGTCTGGAATATCATACCACGAATGAGTTCCGCCGCGGAGGGAATAAATTTGATTTGCAGCCGCACGAAACGGATATCACCGAACAGACCAAGCACGTTATCAATAGTGGCGGATTGAGTTATGATCTGTTTTGGAAAGAATACAAGCATAAGCTTTCTTTCTATTCTTCCATCCAGCATACCGACCGTAACAGTTATTATGGTGCGCAACAGGATGCGAATGCATACGGAAAGACGAAAGATCTGACTTGGGTGGCAGGCGGCATGTATGTGGGTAATTTTGAGAAAGTTTTATTCTCTCCTGCTACTTTTACCGCCGGGCTGGAGTATCAGAACAACTCCTGCACGATGTTATGACCGGTTATCACCGTGATATGAAACAGGATGTACGCATTGCCAGCGCTTTTGTGCAGAACGAATGGAAAATGAATCAGTTTGTATTCTTGGCCGGGTTCCGTCTGGATGACCATAACCTGATTGACAATCCCATCTTCAGCCCCCGTCTGAACCTGCTCTACAAACCCAGTGACAAACTACAGGCGCGCATCACCTGGTCCACCGGTTTCCGTGCGCCGCAGGCTTATGATGAAGACTTGCACGTTACGGCAGTAGGAGGTGAGGGCGTGCTTATCAAGTTGGCGGAAGGGCTGAAGCCTGAGCATTCTAACAGCATCAGCGGCTCCATTGACTGGACGGCGAATATCGGTCATTTCCAGACCAATTTGTTATTGGAAGGGTTCTATACCGGATTGGATGACGTATTTGTACTGGAGGATATGGGCCATGACGAGAATGGTAACAAGGTGAAGGAGCGTCGTAACGGTAACGGGGCACGTGTGTATGGCGTGAATCTGGACGGAAAGATTGCACATGGACGTGATGCGGCTTTACAGGTGGGCTTCACGGTGCAGCGCAGCGAATATACTGAGCTGGAGGCATGGAGTGAGAATCCTGAGGTAGCGCCGGTGAAGCGGATGCCCCGTACTCCTGACTATTACGGTTATTTCACATTGACATCTGCTCCGTTCAAGAATTTCGACTGCTCCTTGTCCGGTGTGTACACAGGCCGGATGCATGTGCCACATTTCGCACCGACAGAATTGCCCGAGGAATATATAGGACAATATATCGCTAAAGATGAAATGGTGCATACTCCTGATTTCTTTGATTTGAATGTGAAACTGAATTATACGTTTGTATTGAATGACCATATCAAGTTGCAATTGAACGGTGGAGTGCAGAATATCTTTAATGCTTTCCAAAAGGATTTGGACAAAGGTGGTTATCGTGACTCGGGTTATTTCTATGGGCCTACACAGCCTAGAACGTATTTTGTGGGGATCAAGATTACGAATTGAATAATCTGCTGATTTGTCAATGTGCTAATATGTCAATGGGTTACGCTTTGTTCCACATGGCACATTAGCACATTGTCACATTGACAAATTAGCAGATTGATTTATTACCAACTACTGACAAGTGACTATACTTTTCTGTAATCCGGAATCCCGGATCGGGATAATTATATAAGGGGAAGCGGTGTTCTGTTTCTCCTTCCATATATTTCCACAGACTGGCATATTCTTCTTTCTTCTCGCCCATTTCCTGCAATTGCAGCATATATTGCCAGATAGACTTGTTTTCCTTGATGTATATTTTTCCATCTGATGAATAATCGGACTATGCTGGCGGGTTGGGTCATGGTCAAATTCCAGTATCCGTTTTCCCTCTTTTGTCATACCGATAGTTACGAAAGTCATGCTCTTGCCTATACCCGGCAGGTTCAGTACGCTGCGGTCTGTTGCTACGAAAGGAATCTGATGGAAGGTGCAGAAACGTTGTACGGCTGCCGCACGGTCTTTACTGTTTCTCAACAGGTTCAAAACTCCTTTTCTTGCTCTGCGGAAAGTTTTCCCCATACCTTTTCCTCTTCTTTCTCCTGCAAGGAGCGGCTGTTAGGTGCAAATACGGCATAATTCTCCTCAAATCCTTTTACCGAGAAGGTGTAATAGCATAGTACACCCAGCCCATTCAATACTTTGCGCAGCTTGGCGGTGTGTCCGCGACGGGAAGCCGCCACATTATATACTAACTGGTTGGTGATAGTCCACCCGGCTGCCAGTATCTTGCGGATAGCTTCACGCGCTTCGGGTGTTACTTCCAGCGGAGTCTGGAAATGCGTTTGAATCAGAAATTGGCTGACTCCTACGGCAGATGCCTTTTCTTTGAACTCGCGTAAGATATCCAATAGCTCGTCATTGATTCGCATGGGCAGATATACCGGGAGCCGGCTGCCCAAGCGTACTCGTTGCAGTTCCGCATATTTCTCTCCTTCGGCGCGTTGCAGGTTTGCGTTCCGTTTGCGGACAGCCATTTTGTAGACGGCTTCCAGTATATTGCGCAAGGTCTTGTTCTGGCTCATCAATGCATCGCCTCCCGTAATCAGGATATCCCTGAGCTGAGTGTCGTTCTCGAAATATTCCATCAGTTTTTCAACCTCTTGTCCCAGCTCTCTTTCGGCTTCAATTCCTCGAAGTTGAAGTTCAGACGTTCACTTTGAAAGTCGTACATGCGCTGGCAGGATGCACATAGGCCGCCGCAGGCACGTCCCATCGAGTCGGGGATAAGAATGGCCACATCGGGATAACGGCGGTGAATGTTGTGTCCGTCCGGCAGCAGCCATCCGGCAGCGTTGGGCTTTCCGTCCTCTACTGCATCTTCTTTTCCCATGCGTGGATGTTACCGTAAGTTTCTACCAATTGGGAAGAGTACAAGATATAGCTGCGTATGGCTTCGTCATCATATCCTTTTCCGGTAGGATTCAATAATGACAAATAATAAGGGGTGATGAAGACAGGCATTCCTTTCTTGCGTGCTTTGTGATAAAGCTGCAAGGTTTCTTCGGACAAGGAGTTGCCTAGCATCCGGTTCAGTTCGGTAGGGCTTTTACGGCCATTGCCAGATGAAAACGGGCTTCGTTCCACCATTGGCAGACCAGCCGGCGTTTATCCTCTTCCGTGCTTCCTTCAGGAAAAGGTAGCGGCTGGAGGGTGCGTGTCTGTTTTCTATTTTCTGGATAAGAAGGGAGATGATACGTTCTTTGTTTTGTCGGCGGATAGCCCGGACATCCTCATTCAGTCCGCTGGGCCAGCGTTTCATCCACTGTTGCACTTGTTTTCATCAGGTAGCTCCTCTTCTTCGTGATAAAGCCGGTCGAACTGGTGATACAGGTCAATCCATAAATCAACGGAAATCTCTTCATTGATGATACGATTCGTTAAAACTTCCAAAGCAGTGAGATGGTTTCTATTTTAATCTCCTGTTCTGTAGAGGCTTCGTAAATGGTTTTTCCATCGTTATCTATCAGTCTTTTAATTTGCCTTGCGGCAGCAGGATTGTAAATAGGACCGGATAATAGATAATCGTTCAGCTTGTTTTGAAAGCTGTTTCATCCTGGCTTTCTGAAGCTAATGAAGTGAGTTGGGTTAATCGGGTTTCGAATAGTGTTTTAATGCCATGGGTGGATAACATCTTATTCTTTTGTTTCATAAGCAAACGGTTGTTAAGAAAGTGAATACTATAAATAACATATTTCTCGTAGAAAAGTTATCAAACTGTTAACTTCATGCTGCTAAGATAGTAAAAGCTTCTTTTATGCAAATTCATTAACAAAAGACGCTTTTATAAATAGCATTATTTTATAGAGTACATTTGCTTTGTGCTTTCGTCTTTTTAAAGCCCGGAGCTTTTATCGGGAAACGAAGAAATTCGTAGTTTTGTAGAGCTTTGCTTGTTTGCAGGTCAATCAAGCTGAAGAGAAACCTCATTTTAATAAATGGAAAAACAACATAGGAGTAAATAAATGGAACTGAAACAACTTTTACCTTTGCAGCAGCCTGTTCGCTGGCACTTTCGGTATCGGCGCAAGATAGAGTACACTATACAGGCACGGAGCTGTCTAACCCTACCTGTCATGACGGGCAATTGTCACCCGTGGTAGGGGTACACAATATTCAGGTGATGCGTGCCAACCGGGAACATCCTGCACCCGATAACGGCAATGGATGGACATACAATCATCAGTCCATGTTGGCTTATTGGAACGGACAATTCTATATGCATTATCTTTCCGATCCTTCGGACGAGCATATTCCTCCCTCACAAACTTTCCTGATGACCTCGAAAGACGGTTATCACTGGACAAACCGGTGACCCTTTTCCCTATCTACCGGGTTCCCGATGGCTATACCAAGCCCGGACGCACAGACAAGGCGAAAGATCTGGATGCCATCATGCATCAGCGTGTAGGCTTTTATGTGTCAAAGAGCGGCAGACTGATAGCCATGGGAAACTATGGTGTGGCACTGGACAAGAAAGATGACCCGAATGACGGGAACGGAATAGGCCGTGTGGTTCGCGAAATTAAAAGGACGGTTCCTTCGGCCCCATTTATTTCATTTATTATAACCATGCGTTCAATGAAAAGAATACCTCTTATCCTTATTTTAAACGGAGTAAAGACAAGGAGTTTGTAAAAGCCTGTCAGGAGATTCTGGATAATCCCGCTACCGTATGCAGTGGGTGGAGGAAGCCGACCGCAATGACCCGTTGATTCCTTTACACAAAGAATACAAAGCGTATTGTGACTATACCTTGCCCGACGGCCGTTTGGTAAGCCTGTGGAAACATGCCCTGACTTCCATCAGCGAGGATGGCGGGAACACATGGGCGCAACCGGTGGAACGTGCGAAAGGTTTTGTAAACAGTAATGCGAAGATTTGGGGCAGCGTTTGAGTGACGGTACATACGCCACGGTGTATAATCCTTCCGAGTTCCGTTGGCCGCTGGCTATCTCGCTCAGTAAGGACGGGCTGGAATATACCACCTTGAATCTGGTGCACGGCGAGATTACGCCGATGCGTTACGGAGGTAATTATAAATCATTCGGTCCTCAGTATGTACGGGGTATTCAGGAAGGTAACGGGACTCCTCCCGATGGTGATTTATGGGTGACTTACAGTATGAATAAAGAGGATATGTGGGTGTCTCATATTCCTGTGCCTGTCCGCGCACACGCCAGCGAGCATGCTGACGACGATTTTGCCGGCTACAAAGATTTGAGCGAACTGACCGACTGGAATTTGTATTCCTTGCAGTGGGCTCCCGTATCACTGGATGGAAAATGGCTGGTGCTGCAAGACAAGGACTTATTCGATTATGCCCGTGTGGAGCGTAAGATACCTGCTACAAAAGAACTGAAAGTATCTTTCGAACTGATGGCGGAACAGAACGATAAAGGACTTTTGCAGATAGAATTTCTGGATGAAAACGGCATTGCCTGTTCCCGTCTGGAACTGACTCCCGATGGACTTTTCCGTGCCAAAGGAGGTGCGCGGTTTGGTAATTTGTTGAAGTATGAACCGGGCAAGACGTATAAGGTGGAAGTGGAACTCTCTGTTGCCAACCGCATGGTAATTGTCTATGTGGATGGAAAGAAAGTGGGGCAACGTATGTTCTTTGCACCCGTTCCGGCCATCGAGAGAGTGATGTTCCGCACCGGAGCGCAACGGACTTATCCTACGGTGGATACCCCGGCAGACTGGTATGGTATTCTGCCGAATGCAGGTGAGCAAGAACCTTTGTGCACCTATCGTATAGCTCATTTCAAGACGGCTTCTGCTGATAAGGATGCCGGTGCGGCTTTCTTGAAATATAAGGATTTCAAGCCCTATGTGGATTATTTCAACAGCATGGAGGATGAGAATATAGCCCAGGCTATTCCCAATGCCCGCGCATCTCAATGGATGGAAGAAAACATTCCTCTTTTCGAGTGCTCTCAAAAGAACTTCGAGGAAATGTATTATTATCGTTGGTGGACGCTGCGCAAGCACATCAAGGAAACTCCGGTGGGCTATGGTATGACCGAATTTTGGTAAACCGTTCGTATGCCGATAAATACAATCTGATAGCTTGTGCCATCGGCCATCATATTTATGAGAGCCGCTGGTTGCGTAATCCGGAATACTTGAATCAGATTATCCATACTTGGTATCGGGGAACGAAGGCGGTCCGATGGCTAAAATGACCAAGTTCAGCTCGTGGAATGCGGATGCGGTACTGGGACGTTACATGGTCGATGGAAACAAGGAGTTCTTGTTGGATATGGTAAAGGATTTGGAAGCGGAATATGCCCGTTGGGAAAAGACAAACCGCCTGCCCAATGGACTTTACTGGCAGGAGATGTGCAGGATGGTATGGAAGAATCCATCAGCGGAGGCCGTCGTAAGCAATATGCCCGTCCCACTATCAACAGTTATATGTATGGCAACGCCAAAGCACTCTCTTATCGGCATCATGACAGGAGATGAGGGCATGGCCATGAAATATGGATTGAAAGCCGATTCCATTAAAACATTGGTACAGGATAAGTTGTGGAACACAGATCACCATTTCTTTGAAACGATGCGTGGAGATGCGTCCGCCGAGGTACGCGAGGCTATCGGCTATATCCCTTGGTATTTCAATTTGCCGGATGCTTCTTCCAAATACACTGTGGCATGGAAGGAAGTGATGGACGAGAAAGGTTTTCCGCACCTTACGGACTTACCACTGCCGAGCGCCGTCATCCTGAGTTCCGCACGCATGGCGTAGGTAAGTGTGAATGGGATGGGGCTATCTGGCCGTTTGCATCTGCACAGACTTTGACCGCAATGGCCAATTTCATGAATAATTATCCTCAGACTGTATTGACAGACAGCGTGTATTTCCATCACATGGAACGCTATGTGGAGTCGCAGCATCACCGTGGCCGCCCCTACATAGGCGAGTATCTGGATGAGGTGACCGGTTATTGGTTGAAAGGAGATCAGGAACGCAGCCGTTATTACAATCATTCTACTTTTAATGATTTGATGATTACCGGTTTGATAGGGCTCCGTCCGCGCATGGATAACACAGTGGAGGTGAATCCGTTGATTCCCGAAGGAAAGTGGGATTATTTCTGTTTGGATAATGTGTTGTATCATGGCCGTAACCTCACTATTTTGTGGGATAAGGACGGCAGCCGTTACCAGCGTGGAAAAGGTCTGCATATCTATGTGGATGGAAAGGAAGTGGGACACGCCGATACATTGACCCGTGTCCTTTGTGAGAATGTGCTATAAATTTGAATAAAGGGGATGTCTTAAGATAATAAACAGACTGTTGAAAGAAAAATGAATTACAGAAAATTCTTAATAGCCGCTTTGTTAGTTATGTCTTTCGCCGTGCAGGCGAAAGACATAACTGTTACCCGACGTGTGAGATGCGCGACGGAAGAGTGACCACCTCTGATACCCCTCGTTTGGGATGGCAGATGAGTTCGCCGGAAAATGGCACGCGGCAGACCGCTTATGAGATAGAGATTCGGGATGTATGGGCAGGAAAAGTAGTCTGGAACAGCGGCAAAGTAAAATCCGCTCAAAGCCAGTTGGTTTCCTGTGCGGATGCGGTCTTGGAGAAGGACAGGCATTATACTTGGCGTGTCCGTGTCTGGGATGAGGCTGATACGCCTTCGGCATGGAGTGCCCCTCTGATTTCAGTATCCTGACTTCCGAAGCGGCTTTCGCCGGCAGTGAATGGATTGGGGCCATTACCCGTAAGGATGCCCGCATACCCGAAGGTCGGAAATATCATGGCAGTGAACTGAAAAGCCTGAGGCAAAGGCCGCCTGGGATGCTGTGGATACTTTGGCAAAGAAAAGTATTTATCTGCGCCGTGAGTTCCATGTGGCAAAGAAAGTGAAAGACGCCACGGCGTATGTATGTGGCTTGGGCTTTTATGAATTTTCGCTGAATGGAGAAAAGTGGGAGACAGCGAATTTGCCCTCTTTGGAGCGACTATGACAAAAGTGTCTATTATAATACTTATGATGTCACCTCGCAAGTGAAGAAAGGCGGTAACGCCATCGGAGTCCTGCTGGGAAATGGATTTTACAATGTGCAAGGCGGCCGCTATCGTAAACTGCAAATCAGTTTCGGCGCTCCCACGCTTCGTTTTCGGATGGTGGTGAATTATGAAGACGGAACCAGTGAAACGATTGTTTCCGGAAAGGACTGGAAGTACGATTTCAGTCCCGTACTGTTCAATTGCATCTATGGCGGAGAAGATTATGACGCCCGCCGTGAGCAGAAAGGCTGGAACATGTTCGGTTTTAAAGAGCAGGATTGGCATCCTGTCGTGATTCAGGAAGCCCCCAAGGGTGCTTCGTCCGCAGATAGCGCAACCGGTAAAGATCATGGAGCGTTATGATATCCGGAAAGTGACCAAGCTCACCGCTGAACAGATAACAGCCGCCTGCAAGTCAACCAAACGGACGGTGGACCCGTCTGCCTTTGTGCTGGATATGGGACAGAACCTGGCCGGGTTCCCCGAAATTACCGTCCGTGGAAAGAAAGGGCAGAAAATAACCTTGCTTGTATCCGAATCCCTGACGGACGAGGGAGCTTGCAATCAGCGTCAGACCGGCAGACAACATTATTATGAATATACTTTGAAAGGGGAGGGAGTGGAAACTTGGCATCCTCGTTTCTCCTACTATGGCTTCCGGTATATTCAGGTGGAAGGTGCTGTGCTGAAAGGGCAGAAGAATCCCTTCCGTCTTCCGGTGATCCAGAAGATACAGTCGTGCTTTGTTTATAACTCGGCTCCTAAAATATCCACCTTCGAATGCTCCAACCGCATCTTCAATGATGCCCACCGGCTGATAGAGAAAGCGGTGCGAAGCAACATGCAGTCCGTGTTTACGGATTGTCCGCACCGGGAGAAACTGGGCTGGCTGGAACAGGATCATTTATGCGGTCCCGGTTTGCTGTACAATTATGATTTGACGGGCTTTGTTCCTCAGACTCTTCAGAACATAGCCGATGCACAGCATGCCAACGGCGCGGTTCCTACCACTGCTCCGGAATATGTGGTGTTCGAGGGCCCCGGTATGGATGCTTTTGCCGAATCTCCCGAATGGGGATGTACCTTTGTGGTATTACCTTTCATGTATTATGAGACGTATGGGGATGATTCATTGATTAGAAAATACTATAACGGAATGCGCCGTTACATTGATTATATGACTACCCGTGCCAATGATGGAATCGTTTCTTTCGGACTGGGTGATTGGTATGATTATGGAGATTTCCGGGCCGGATTTTCTCGTAATACGCCTGTTCCTTTGGTAGCTACCGCCCATTATTATATGGTTGTTCGCTATCTGGTGGAGGCGGCACGTATGCTGGATAATAGGTATGATGTAGCATATTACACTCATTTGGGTGAAGAAATTAATAAAGCATTCCATCGGGAGTTTTATCACAAGGACACTCGTCAGTATGGTACGGGAAGCCAGTGCAGCAATGCCTTGCCTTTGTTCCTGGGAATGGTTCCCGCCGATGACAGACAGGCGGTGCTTGATAATCTGGTAGCGGATATAAAACGCCACGGCAACCGGCTGACCACCGGTGATGTGGGTAACCGTTATCTGTTCCAGACTTTGGCGCGTAACGGGTTGAATGAGCTGATGTACACCATGCACAACCATGAAGAAGCACCCGGCTATGGTTTCCAGCTGAAATTCGGAGCTACCACGCTGACCGAGCAATGGGACCCGCGGCAAGGTTCTTCGTGGAATCACTTTATGATGGGGCAGATTGATGAATGGTTCTTCAACTCGCTGGCGGGTATCCGCACCGTTGAGGGAAAACCGGGAATGAAGGAAATAGAAATACGTCCCCGTCCGGTAGGCGATTTGACATACGTCCGTGCCTCTACCCAAACCTTGTACGGAAAAGTTGCGGTAGACTGGACCCGCGAGAATGGAGTCTTTACATTGAAAGTAACGATACCTGTAGGGTGTACGGCACGCGTATTCCTTCCCGATGAAAAAGAGCCGAAGATAGTGGAAAGCGGAACTTATTCTTTTAAGAAATAAACGCGGTTTTCATAGAAAAAGCCCCCTAAGGGTATTTGGTAAAACTAAAATCAACTAATGAACAATATGAATAAACGTACCTTTTTAAGTCTGTTACTATGTGTTTGCTGTCTGTCTTTTCTGCATGCGGAGCGTGTGGATATGCAGCAGGCAGGTGCCGATGTGCAAGGCAGGAAGCTGAACACAGCATTGATTAATTCCACCATCGACCGCCTGAACGCCCATGGTGGAGGAACCCTCTTTTTCCCCGCAGGAACTTATCTCACCGGTTCCATCCACATGAAAAGTAACATCACTCTGGAACTGGAAGCAGGAGCCACCTTGAAATTCTCGGAGAACTTTGACGATTTCCTCCCTTATGTGGAAGTGCGTCATGAGGGAATCATGATGAAAAGTTTCCAACCGCTGATTTATGCCGTGGATGCAGAGAACATCACCATCAAGGGTGAAGGGACACTGGACGGACAGGGCAAAGCATGGTGGACGGAATTTTTCCGCGTCCTTGTAGATCTCCGGGACAACGGCAAGAGAAACATCAACAAGTACCAGCCTATGTTCGAGAAGGAAAACGACCTGAAAGCCCTTTACGCCGAAACCAACGAAGACTGGCACGGCACATTGGACCGTCGTTTCTTCCGTCCCCCTTTCATACATCCCATCCGTTGCAAGAATGTACGGGTAGAGGGCGTGAAGATTATCAACTCTCCCTTTTGGACCGTAAATCCTGAGTTTTGCGATAATGTGACCATTAAGGGCATTACCATCCACAATGTGCCTTCCCCCAATACGGACGGCATCAACCCTGAGTCTTGTAAGAACGTACACATCAGCGACTGCCACATTTCGGTAGGCGACGACTGCATCACCATCAAATCCGGACGTGACCTGCAAGCACGTAAACTGGGCGTTCCTTGCGAGAATATCACGATTACCAATTGCACCATGTTGAGCGGACACGGTGGTGTAGTTATCGGCAGCGAGATGAGTGGGGGAGTGAAGAAAGTGACCATCAGCAATTGTGTCTTTGACGGAACCGACCGGGGGATTCGTCTGAAATCCACCCGTGGTCGCGGAGGCATTGTAGAAGATATCCGTGTAAGCAATATTGTGATGAGTAACATCAAGAAAGAGGCTATCGTCCTCAATCTGAAATATAGCAAGATGCCTGCCGAACCGAAGAGTGACCGTACTCCGGAATTTCGTAATATCTATGTGTCGGGTGTGACGGTCCGTGATGTGAATACCCCCATTATGGTGGTAGGCCTTCCCGAAGCGCCTATTACCGGTATTGTGATGCGTGATGTGTATATTCAGAATGCCAAGCAACGCTGTGTTTTTGAAGACTGCAAGGACTTGGTGCTGGATGATGTGTATGTGGATGGTAAAGAAATAAAATAGACTTCCCGATGAAGAAACAACTATTATGGTGCATGGCGGCACTCTCTTTTTCCGCTGCATCTGCACAAACTTATGAAACCCGGTTCGCACGTCCGTTATCCGATGTGTTGAATGACGTTGCCGCCCGTTTCCAGGTCCGCTTGAAATATGACGTGGATACGGTGGGGCGTGTGCTTCCGTATGCCGATTTCCGTATCCGGCCTTATTCATTGGAGGAAACGCTGACCAATGTGCTTTCCCCCTTCGATTATAAATTCGTAAAGCAAAGTGACAAGGTATATAAGTTGAAACCTTACGAATACGCCCGCCGCACGGATGCCGACGGAGAAAAAATGCTGGCATACCTTAGTGGTTTATATAGTGATAAAAGTCAATGGGAACAGCGCAGGGAGATTCTCCGCAAAGAGGTGCGCCAACGTCTGGGACTGGATGATATGCTGGGGAAAACAGTGAAGGATGCAAAGCCTGTTCTTTCCAAAATACGCAAATTTGATGGCTATACCGTGCAGAACTTTGCATTGGAAACCTTGCCGGGGCTTTATGTCTGCGGTTCAGTCTATGCCCCCCGCACCAAAGGCAAACATGCACTGATTATCTGCCCCAATGGTCATTTTGGACAGGGACGCTACCGCAAAGACCAGCAGCAGCGCATGGCGACTCTGGCACGTATGGGGGCTGTCTGTGTGGATTATGACCTGTATGGTTGGGGTGAATCCGCCTTGCAGGTAGGAGGAAAGGCGCACCATACTGCCGATGCGCACACCATTCAGGCTATGAACGGAATATGGATACTGGACTATATGCTGGCAAACCGTAAAGATATAGATCCTGCATGCATCGGCGTGAACGGTGGTTCCGGCGGAGGAACGCAGACGGTGTTGCTTACCGTCCTGGACGACCGTTTTACAGCTGCCGCCCCTGTGGTCAGTCTGGCCTCTCATTTTGATGGCGGTTGCCCGTGTGAAAGTGGCAAGCCCATCCAGTTGGCAGGTGGAGGAACTTGCAATGCGGAGCTGGCCGCCCTGTTTGCCCCGCGTCCCATGCTGGTGGTTTCCGACGGAGGAGACTGGACAGCCACGGTTCCCCGTTTGGAATATCCTTACTTGCAACGCATCTACGGTTTTTACGGTGCGACGGACAAGGTGAGCAATGTACATTTGCCGCAAGAACGCCATGATTTCGGTCCGAACAAGCGCAATGCGGTTTATGATTTCTTTATAGACGTGTTCGGCCTTGACCGGAACATGCTGGATGAAAGTAAAGTAACCATTGAGCCGGAAAACGCATTGAAGAGCTTTGGTGAGAAAGGTGAGAAACTGCCTGCCGGAGCCTTGAGATATAAAGAATGATTTTGTCGTTTATTTATTAGGTTAAGAGTTAGTGTAGAATCTCCCTCTTGCATAGCCTGTGAAGGTGAGCAAGGGGGAACTTTTTTTAGATATGGGGGATTAATACTTTTTGTCGGGTATATCAGGCCTTGTCATGCGGACTGTTAAGTCTTTTTGTACGGACTGTTACTATAGTCTTCGGCAGTGGACCGTACAGTCTGCTACAGTGGACTGTACGGTCTGCCGTAGTGAAACATACGGACTACTGTCGTAGTCTGTAAAAGGTAACCGTAAGAAATGCTTTAATGGTACTGAAAAAAAGACTTAATGGAGCTGAAGCGATGAATTAACTCTGCATTTATGTTATAATCATCTTTAATTCTCCATCCTTGTGGCGCTTTCGGTCGTTTTCTTGTTTATAGTTGCGGATTCAAACCGGTTTCTACATCGGATTTCAGCCGGGTATAATGGAAAAAGCGGAGGTTATAATAAGATAATGCGTTTCTGTAATATGGCAGCAATCTGTTGTCTCAGTTGCGGGGCGCTGATGGGCTTGGCCATATAGCCGTCGAAGCCGTTTTCCATGGCCCGTTGTTCATCACTGGCATAGGCGAAAGCGGTAACAGCAATGATAGGTACATCCAAGGATAGTTTTCGTATTTCCCGGGTGGCCTCATAGCCATCCATCACCGGCATATTGATATCCATCAGAATTATCTGAGGGGTATGGAGCTTATACAAATTGACCGCCTCTTTTCCATCCCAGGCATGTACCAGGTTATATTCTCGTTTCAAGATAGATTGGAACAGCCGGTAATTGCTCTCATTGTCTTCGGCGATCAGAATGGTCAGCTTGTCTTTTTGCACGGAAATGAGTTGATGCTCTTCCTCTTTCTTGTTCTCTGCAGCGGCAGGCTGGTATGGAATGGTGAACCAGAAAGTGGATCCTTTTCCTTCCTCGGACTCAACACCGATGCGTCCTCCCATGTGCTCTACAATTGTCTGGCAAATGGATAGCCCCAGTCCTGTACCCTGTACAAAAGAGTTCAGTTTGACGAAACGTCCGAATATGGAGTTCACTTTGTCGGCTGGAATGCCGCAACCGGTATCTTTAACATAGAAATAAAGTTCTTTGTCGCATAGTTTGTAGCCGAAGGTGATGCTTCCTTGTGAGGTAAATTTGCTGGCGTTGTTCAGTAAATTGTTCAGTACCTGCATCAGACGGTTCTTTTCCGTTCTTATGAGGCAGGAGGGAAGTCCTTTCTGTACAATCAGTTGAATGCCGTTGCTCTCTGTCCGATAACGGGTAACACTTTCTATCTCGGAGATAATATCATTCAGTTCCACGTTGGAATAACAGAATTCCAGTGTGCCGGCCTCTATTTTCGATAAGTCCAGTATGTCGCTGATTAATTGCAGCAGCAACGTATTGTTACTTTCAATGATATTGATATATTCCTGCTTTTCCTGTTCCTCTTCTGCAGCAGCAAGGATGTTTGAGAAACCGATGATAGCATTTAGCGGAGTGCGTATTTCGTGGCTCATATTGGCAAGAAAAGCGGACTTCAGCCGGTTGGATTCTTCCGCGCGGTCCTTGGCTGAAAGCAGTTCGTCTTCCATTTTCTTCCGTTCAGTTATGACTAGGGAAGATCCTACCAAAGTGAGCGGCATTCCGTTTTCGTCTTTGCTTTCCACAGCTGCCTGCGCCTCTATCCAGTCTATTTTCCATTGTGTTCCGTCATTGGCCAGCACGCGGTATTCCTCTTTTACTTTCTCTATTTTCCCGTCTGCCAGGTCACGGTAAGCCTGTATCACGCGCGGGCGGTCTTCTTTAATGATTTTAGCGAAGTATTGCTCATCCGAAACGCTCAACTGATCTTCGCTGATGCTTCCCGGCATGGCCGCCATGGCAATGGGGCGGTTGAGATCGCATAAAATGGTATGGTCTTTCAAATTCCATTTCCAAGGTACGATGTTGGCTACTTCCAGTGCCATGGAAAGTTTATGGTTCGTGGCGCTCAGCATTTGCTGCGCATTGTGCAGTTCGGTGCTGTCCATGCAGAACACATCCACTGTGTCCGGTTCGGTAGAGCAATTCAGGACAACATCATAGAAGGTGTTGACGGTCTTAAAATAATATGGGAAGGTGATCGATTTCTTTTCTTTTAAGGTGATACTCATGAAATGGGTGAATTCCGGCAAGGACTCCGGGAAAATTTCAGAGGCTCTTTTCCCTATTATCTCGGATTTGGGCAAGAAACATCGTTCGAAATAGCGGTTGACATCCCGATAGATGCTGTCTATAATATTTCCTTCTTTATCCCATATTACCTGTTCCTTCATGTAAAGGATAGGCATATTGTCTATCAGATTGGTATATTGTGTGTTCGTGTCTATTTCATTTTGCTGGGCGCGTCTCAGCGCTTTCAGCATTTGAATGCGTTTTTGCTGTGTCACGGCCATCAGTATAAAAGCAATGAGTACACTTAGGATGATCCATTTATATTTGTTCAGAAAGTTGGCCGGTTTGTCATAGAAGACGGTGTCACCAGGGCATAGGTCGGGATCGAGTCCTTTATTTACCAGTCTTGTGTAGTTGAATGCGGGGTGTGCTTCGTTGGGTTCATAAAAAGGTATGTCGCTGGCTTTCTTCCCATGTAGTATCTCGTCTATCGTTTTCAGTAATTGCCTGGTAAAGATTTGGTCATTATACATGTATCCTCCTACCATGCCGCCGTCATCCATACCTGCATAGCGGATGGTGAACAAAGGGGCGGAGATGCTGGCGATACTTCTGTAGGCATTAATCAGAAAATTGCTTGAAGTGAACGATTCGGTGAACCAGGTGGATACCAGAATGCCTGTGGTCTTGTCTGTTTTACGTACGGCATTATATAGCTGATGCAGACTGTTGGTACGCGAGGAGATGTATTCGTAATCCATTTGCGGGTATTTGTCTTTAATCAGCTCTCGCAGTTGCTTGTCATATTCCGGATTGGGGTAGATGCCGTCTCCCAGGAAAATCAGTTTCTTCATACCGGGAATCATCCTGCACATCAGTTGCACGTTTTCTTCCAGATAGATGGGGGTGTGCATGTAGGTGAAATTGAACTCTTCTGCCAATTCGCTCATGTGTGTCTTTTCTTCGGGGGTGACTGTATCTCTCTGCCTGTAGAATTTCTCATGGTATACATAGGGGTCGGCTCCGCATACAATGGCAGGTACTTTACCCCATAAAGATTGAATCTCTTCTCTGAAAATCAGGCTCATGCTCCCAATGAATACCAGCAGGCGGGGAGGGGTGGAGCCGTATTTCGAAGAAAGAATTTCTGAGAATCTCTCGATTTTAGTGGAGTCGCCTACCATAAAAAGATTCAGATGCTCTATGTAAGCGTCCATGTTCTCTATTCCGGCTATTTTGTGAACGATGGGGGTGGTGATGCTGTTGCTCCAGGGGGAGGATTCGTTGTAGCTGTTCAGAATCAGAATATAGTTCCCCGCCTCGGTGTTTTCCTGTACATGGGAGGCTTTGCCGATGGTTGCAAAGAAGGTGAATATACAGGTACATATCAGTAACCGTTGTATATGGGCTACACACGTTCTTTTAAGATTTCTGTCCATTATTGATGTCCTACTCTTCTTTTGTTATATAGCTATGATGCTTGTGATGCAACAAATGTACTATTAAATTAATGAGTGGACGAAGAAATGGAAAAGTTTAACAAATATTAAAAGAGACAGGACGGAATGGAAAGTTTTCGTATAGGCAGATGGGAGATGATTGGATGGGGATTCCTGCCGGCCGATATGGCAGTGGGGCGCGAATGCTGATAAAGGGAGTGGGAGGGGAAGTCATTCTTTTGTTCTATTTCTTTTTTATATAAAGGAATAGTCTTATATTTATCCCGTCATCTTATTTTTGAAAAAGTAGGGGAACATCACTTAATCAGAAGTAGTTATGGAATATCACTTACGTACTAAATTGAATGGAAATATAGCAATGACTTCCTGTTTCCATGAAAACTCCTTTTTGCAGCGTGACAGGAGTCTTTATAAATTTATATGGGTGCGGCATGGAACGTTGGATGTGGAAGTGGATCATGTGGTGATGCATCTGGAAAAAGAGGAAATGATTTCGCTTACTCCTTTGCATCATGTGCAGATAAGGGGAGTGGACGGTGAATACCTCACTTTTTTATTCAATAGTAACTTTTATTGTATTTACGGGCATGACAGCGAGGTGTCTTGTAACGGATTCCTGTTTAACGGTTCTTCCCGTGTCATGCGTTTGAAGCTTTCGCCTTCCCAGTCGGCCCGTCTTGACAGTATTGTCGATATTTTCAGGGGGGAGTGTGGAATACAAGACAACTTGCAGGAAGAAATGTTGCGTATTATTCTGAAACGTTTCATTATCACTTGTACCCGCATAGCCCGTGAAAAGTTTGATGTGGACCCGGGACGTGAGAACATGTTTGATGTGATTCGTCAGTTTTATGTACTGGTTGACAGTCATTTTAAGGAGAAGAAGCAAGTACAGGATTATGCTGATATGTTGTGCCGTTCTCCCAAGACTATTTCTAATCTCTTTTCCCTTTACGGACTTTCTTCTCCTTTGCGTGTCATTCATGAACGCGTGGATGCGGAAGCCAAGCGCTTGTTGCTTTATACGGGTAAGAGTGCGAAAGAAATCAGTGAGATTCTGGGATTTGAGGATTTGGCTACGTTCAGCCGTTTCTTTAAGAAAATGAACAAGGAGAGCCTTTCGGAATACCGGAAAAGAGAGAAGCGGGAATAATTGCCAACCTATATGGGGAAATTGCCATTTACCGGAGGGGGAAAACCACCGACCTTTGCACCAGGAAGTTAAATCTTTTAATAATGAAAGCAATGATGGCAAAATTAAAATCTCTGTTTGTTGCGTTTTTAACAATAGCAGCATCTGCCCAAAAACTGGGTATCAATCTTATCCGTGTGGCAATCCTTGTAATTTTTGTATGGATTGGTGGTCTGAAATTCTGGAACTATGAAGCCGAAGGAATTGTGCCTTTTGTGGCGAACAGTCCCTTTATGAGTTTCTTTTATACCAAGGACGCTCCTGAATATAAAGAATATAAGCTGAAAGAAGGCGAACTCGATGAAACGAAGCACCTGTGGCATGAAGAGAACAATACTTATGGGTTCTCTCATGGATTGGGTATTTTGATTATGGGGATCGGTATCTTGACGTTTTTAGGCATCTTCTCTCCGAAAACCGGTTTGGTGGGGGCCGGACTGGCTATTGTCATGACATTGGGCACTTTGTCTTTCCTTGTAACAACGCCCGAGGTGTGGGTCCCCGATTTGGGAAGTGGCGAACAGGGATTCCCTTTGCTGACGGGCGCCGGTCGTCTGGTCATTAAGGATATTGCTATTCTGGCAGGAGCTGTTGTCGTTCTTTCGGATAGTGTGGGAAGGGTATTGAACCAGTTGAAAAAGTAAAGTTGGAAAGACCGGTCACGGACATGCCCTTTTATAGAGGGTGTATATGGATGCATTCCGGCGAGAGGCAAGTATTTCCTGCAAGACATAACTATCTATGAGGCAAGTTGCATCCTGTGTCATCTTGCTGTCTGTCAGCTATTGATAATGAATGCAAATTTGGCAGATTCTGCGGTTAACCCCTGTTAAGTGCTTATCTGTCTGTGTTAAAAGAGGAAAAAAAACTCTGACAAACGGTACAACCGTACAATATTTGTCATTACATTAGCGTCATAAATGTTAAACCAAACTTGAAATTAACAAATTAATAGATATTAAGTTATGAAACAAGCAACTAAAATGGTACTAGGCGCAGCAGCAATTGTAGCAGTCAGCGCAGGTGTAGCAGGAGTAACGGCTTATTCTATGTTGAAACCCGAGCCAAACAAAAGCGTGGCTTTTAATGATGTGTTCCAACAAAATCCGAATACAAGACTCGCCGCGTTGGACGCCACTCAAATGCAACCGGTGGATTTGACTCAGGCAGCGGAAAATTCAGTGCATGCAGTAGTTCATATAAAGTCAACTCAAGAATCAAAGACTCAGACGGTTACCGTTCGTGATCCGTTCTATGATTTCTTTGGTGATATTTTTGGAAATGGCAGAGGCGGCGGTCAGCAGCGTCAGGTGCAGACTCCTGAAAGAGTGGGATTCGGTTCCGGAGTGATCATCTCGAAAGATGGATATATTGTAACGAATAACCATGTAATCGATAATGCTGATGTGATCAGTGTCAAACTGAATGACGGACGTGAATACAAGGGACGTGTAATCGGCACAGACCCCAGCACGGATTTAGCGTTGGTTAAAATTGAAGCGGATGAGCTTCCTACGATTCCCGTGGGCAATTCGGAGGCTTTGAAAGTAGGTGAGTGGGTATTGGCTGTGGGTAATCCCTTTAATATGACTTCTACGGTAACAGCCGGTATTGTGAGTGCCAAAGCCCGTTCTTTAGGGGTATATAATAATGGTGTGGAATCTTTCATCCAGACAGATGCTGCGATCAACCAAGGCAACAGTGGTGGTGCATTGGTGAATGCAAGGGGTGAACTGGTAGGTATCAATTCCGTACTTTATTCACCTACAGGAGCTTATTCGGGTTATGGGTTTGCTATTCCAACCAGTATCATGACGAAAGTTATAGCCGACTTGAAAGAATATGGAACCGTTCAGCGTGCGGTATTGGGCATCAAGGGTACTCCGATTAATGATGACCAGCAGATGATGCCGGAAGAAATCAAGAAGAAGGTGAAGGAACTGGGCGCCACCGACGGTGTGTTGATTGCTGAGATAATTGAGGGAGGTTCTGCGGCCGGCAACTTGGAAGTAGATGATGTCATTATCGGTATTGACGGAAAACGTGTGAAGAACTTTGCAGAGTTGCAGGAGGGGTTGGCTAAACACCGTCCGGGTGACAAAGTAACCGTCAAGGTGTTGCGTGACAAGAAAGAAAAGGATATCGAGATGACCTTGAAGAATGCACAGGGAACAACGAAAGTGGTGAAGAGTGCGGGCATGGATATCTTGGGCGCAGCATTCCGTGAAGTTCCTCAGGAATTGAAGAGACAATTGAATTTGGGATATGGTGTGGAAGTCACAGGTGTGACAGACGGTAAGATGAAGGCTGCCGGTATCCGTAAAGGCTTCATCATCCTGAAGGCAAACGGACAACCTGTCAAATCAGTAAATGATTTGGAAGATGTGCTGAAAGCTGCTACCCAGTCACCGGATCAGGTATTGTTCCTGAGTGGTATGTTCCCATCAGGTAAACGTGCGAACTATGCAGTGGATTTGACACAGGAATAAGAAGATTTTTAAGGTAGAAAGTTTCAATAGGTAAAGTTTAGAGGATGCACGGTAAGGGTTACTTCCGTGCATCCTGATTTTATAGTCAAACAGGACTGATAACCTTATTTTCGCAAAATATTTAGGAAAAGGAGGACAAAGATAGTCTTTTTTGATTTATTAGCTAATATTTTTCAAACAAAAATGGATGTATTCCATTTAATGTTGTAAATTTGCATCCCAAATTTGTTTTATAGAGAATGAGACAATTAAAGATTACCAAAAGTATCACTAACCGAGAGAGCGCATCTCTGGATAAGTATTTACAGGAAATAGGCCGTGAAGACCTGATTACTGTAGAGGAAGAGGTAGAGCTCGCTCAGCGTATCCGTAAAGGCGACCGGGTAGCATTGGAAAAACTGACACGTGCCAACTTGCGTTTCGTCGTGTCTGTAGCCAAGCAGTATCAAAATCAGGGATTAAGTCTTCCTGACTTGATTAATGAAGGCAACCTGGGATTGATTAAAGCAGCCGAAAAGTTCGATGAAACCCGAGGCTTCAAGTTTATCAGTTACGCCGTATGGTGGATTCGTCAGTCTATTCTCCAGGCATTGGCAGAACAGTCACGTATTGTCCGTTTGCCGTTGAATCAGGTAGGCTCGTTGAACAAGATCAGCAAAGCCTTTTCTAAATTCGAACAGGAAAACGAACGTCGTCCTTCTCCGGAAGAACTGGCCGATGAACTGGAAATACCTGTAGACAAAATCTCGGACACGTTGAAGGTTTCAGGACGCCACATTTCTGTAGACGCTCCTTTTGTGGAAGGAGAAGACAACAGCTTGCTGGATGTGCTTGTGAACGACGACTCGCCTATGGCAGACCGTTCCTTGGTTAATGAGTCACTTGCGAGGGAAATTGATAGAGCACTCTCTACGCTGACCGAAAGGGAGAAGGATATTATCCAGATGTTTTTCGGTATTAATACGCAGGAAATGACGTTGGAAGAAATCGGCGATAAATTCGGCCTCACTCGTGAGCGCGTACGCCAGATTAAAGAGAAAGCCATTAGAAGATTGAGACAAAATTCGCGTAGCAAGCTGCTTAAGTCTTATTTAGGGTAAGAAAGATTCGGTTTCCGAAAAGAAAACAAAGCACAAGATGGAAGGTTGTTTCCGTCTTGTGCTTTTGTTCATAATATACCAATAATGCCTATCGGTTGCGCTATGTGCCGCATGGTAATGGGCACATCAGCAAATTATTATAGTTAATTAATCTATTACTTTTTCGTATTTGTCCGTAAATAACTACTTTTGTCCTCTAATAAAATTATAAAATTAGAATTATGAAATCCATAAAGATTCTGTGCTCTTTATTATTGGTACTGATGGTATGCTCGGCATTCTCATTGAAAGGAAGTAAATCTGTTTATATAGTAGGCGTATCCGCATCGTTTACAGATTCATTGGTTTATTTCACGGAAATCCAGTTGCTGGACAGTGTGAGGCTGGATAAGAATAAGATGTTGCCGGAACGCTCACAATACAGTTATCAGCTGAAAAATTATTTGGAAAACGAGGAAGGGCTGACGAACCGTACTTGCTTTGTTTATTTCTCGAACAGCAGAAAGAAACTGCAGAAGACCATCAACAAGATGAAGACCAAGTATCAAAAAGGAAAGACCTTGCTGATTCGCGAAGTGAACCCCAATGCGTTCAAGTTCAAGAAACCGGAAGAGTAATCCTTTTCTTATGAAAAAGATTCTATTTCTATTCTTGGCAGCCTGCTTTTTCTTCTCTTGTGAGAAGGAAACAATCGTGATTCCTCAGCAACATGCCGGAAGAACGGTTCTGGCATTCTTTTGGGCGGATAACAGTTTGAATTCCAGTTTGCGTGATAATATTCAGACGATGATGCAAGGACTTCAGGCTATGAAGGATTCGGCTGCTTTATTGGTATATTGGGATGGTGAGGCTTCGGATATCAGTTGGCCGGAGCCTTGTATCGTAGAATATGTAACCAATGGTCAGGGGGGTATCAACAGCCTGTCTAAAGGAACGATAGATGCAATGATGGCTGATAAGAATACATCTATCTATGATTTGATTGGTATTGGTAACATCAGAAAAAAATATCCCCCTCAGACATCGACGGAGAAAACCGTCATGCAGACAGTGATAGGTGATATGATGAGTGCTTACCCGTCGGAAAGTTATGGAATAATCTTTGGATCTCACGGTTCGGGATGGTTGCCCACTATTACCGGCACCCGTTCTATAGGACAAGATGGCGGGCGGTATTCCAGTGACACAGCGTTGATACCGGAATTGGCGGAAGTGTTGCGTACGGTAAATCCTCAAAAGTTTGATTTTGTCTTGTTTGATGCGTGTATGATGGGGTGTGCGGAGGTGTATTATGAGCTGAAGGATGCTGCCAGATACTGTATCGCTTCTGTACTTGATATACCGGCAGCCGGATTTCCTTATGCAAGTGTGATGCCTTATTTGTATGAAAATGCGATCAAGGATTATTTGGAGCCAATCTGTAAAGATTATATAGATTATTATAACTATAATGGTTGGGGAACCATTTCGGCAGTGGATTGCAATCAGATGGAAGGCTTGGCGGAAGCGGTCAGAAGTGTGATTTTGTCCAATCAGAATAGCCTGAAAAACGTGGATACAGCTGATTTGCAGCAATATGGCAAAGGCAGCAGCAGCTTCAAAGGATATGCCTATGATATGTTACAGTTTATTGGAAAATTGTGTGGAGGAATGGCTCCGGACGATTTTACGCAACAATTAAAGAAGACGGTCGTTTATACAGGTTATACTCATGATCCCACCTCATCCTTGTACAGAATAGATGGGGATAACTACAGTGGAATGGGTATGTATATCCCCAATTCATTCACCACTCCCAAATATTTGCTTTGGAACAATTATTTCAAGTCTTCCATAGCGTGGTATCATGCATCCGGATGGGCTGAAACGGAATCTATTTGGGGGAATTGAAGGAGAATGCAGCCAGTTGCCTTTTACTTGATCCCGAATAATAGATATAGCGGATGGAAGTACCGAATTTCCGGTATTCCTCCATTTCCACCGAGTTGTCTACTGCATCCTGCAGGGCTTGTTTAAAGGCGGCATAATGGGTGTTCATATAAGTGGCGTTGTCCAGTTCTCCTGTAACACTGTAGAAATAGCTCACACTATTATCTTTCTCATTATAACAGGTGCTGTCCAGTGTAATCGTTTCGTTCATGCGTGTGGGGCAGGACCGGTTGGTCTTTTCGGCTGTCTGTTTGAATTTACGGACTTGTGAACGGTGGTTATTATTACATCCTGCCAAAGTAAGGATACCCAGGGCCGCTATTATAACTGTTTCTCTTTTCATTATAAATCGGTATTTTGAAGCGAAAGTAAACTATAAGTTTGAACAAAGCAAATGGATTTTTGTTTTTTATTAGTAAGTTTGTGCAAACAAAAAAAGTAAAACATGTCTCGCATTATAGATGAATTAAAACGTACGGACCACAAGCGTTATCTGGGTGGTCTTGATTTCTTTAAATATATTGGTCCCGGATTACTGGTTACTGTAGGTTTTATTGATCCGGGAAACTGGGCCTCGAATTTTGCGGCCGGTTCCGAATTTGGTTACGCGTTGTTGTGGGTGGTGACCTTGTCTACCATTATGTTGATTGTGTTGCAGCACAATGTGGCCCACCTGGGCATTGTGACGGGATTGTGCCTGAGTGAAGCAGCCACGCAGTATTGTCCCAAGTGGATATCCCGTCCCATTTTGGGCAGCGCGGTGCTGGCCTCCATATCCACTTCGCTGGCGGAGATACTGGGAGGAGCCATTGCCTTGCAGATGCTTTTGGAAATTCCCATTGCCTGGGGATCTGTCCTTACTACGATGTTTGTCGTCATTATGCTTTTTTCCAATTCATATAAAAAGATAGAAAGAGCCATCATTGCTTTTGTATCCGTAATCGGACTTTCGTTTCTGTATGAGTTGTTTTTGGTAGATATTGACTGGCCTGTGGCGATCCGTTCCTGGGTGGTTCCTGAGATACCCCAGGGCAGTATGCTGATTATCATGAGCGTACTTGGGGCAGTGGTTATGCCGCATAACCTTTTCTTGCATTCAGAGGTGATACAGAGCCACGAGTACAACAAGCAGGACGAGAGCTCCATTCGTAAAGTATTGAAATATGAATTCTATGATACTTTGTTCTCCATGATTGTAGGATGGGCCATCAATAGTGCCATGATCTTACTGGCAGCCGCTACTTTCTTCCGTACCCGGACTCCGGTGGAAGAGTTGCAGCAGGCGAAGTCGTTGCTTGACCCGTTGCTGGGCAGCCATGCCGGAATCATCTTTGCCCTGGCATTGCTGATGGCGGGGATTTCCTCCACCATAACCAGTGGTATGGCGGCAGGTTCTATCTTTGCGGGTATTTTCGGTGAGTCTTATCATATCAAGGATATCCACTCTAAGGTCGGTATTTTGATTTCTTTGGGGATAGCATTGGTTCTTATCTTCTTTATTGAGAATCCCTTTTACGGACTTATCATTTCTCAGATGATTCTGAGTATCCAGCTGCCTTTCACGGTGTTCCTGCAAGTAGGACTGACCTCTTCCAAACGGGTGATGGGCAAATATGCCAACTCCCGGTGGAGTTCATTCGTGCTTTATACCATTGCGGTGATTGTCTCCGCATTGAATATCATGCTGTTGCTCAGTTGAATAATGTGCGAATTTGCCCATGTGCCAATTGCCATGCGGGACCATAGCGCAGCACGTGGGCACATGGGCAAATTTTTCATTTCGTTTTGCTTTCCGAGATAATCAGCAGCTTGTCACCGGCGTGCAGTTGCAGAGAGCCATTGGGAATCATGAACTCGTTTCCTCTTTTTATCAGCATCACCAGCATACCTTTAGGCAGGTTCATATCCATTAGTCTGTTTCCTTTTGCCAGCATTTCTTCCGTCAGTACGATATCGCGGAGGTCTGTATTGATTTCCTCCGGTATCTCTACTCCGAAATCATTTCCTGTTTTTTCCAGTGGGGTATCCAGATGGAGTAATTTGGCCATCCATGAAATGGTCGTTCCCTGAACCACTAAAGACAATATGGTAATGAAGAATACGATATTGAAAATCTGAGTAGATCCCGGCACATCAGCTACTACCGGATAAGTGGCGAATATGATAGGTACTGCTCCGCGCAATCCCACCCAGGAAATAAACAGCCGTGAGTTGATGTTCATCTTTTTAAAGGGAAGGAGGCAGAGCAGGACACTGAGCGGGCGGGCGAGGACAATCATGAAAATGCCGATCAAGGTTGCCGGTATGGCGATGGACAACATTTCATGGGGATTCACCAGCAATCCCAGGCTCAGGAACATGATAATTTGGAAGAGCCAGGTCATGCCGCTCATAAAAGTAGCGATCTCCTTACGGTTTACAATGCGTGCGTTACCCACCATCATCCCTGCTATATAGACAGCCAGATAGCCGTTTCCTTTACACAGGTCGGTCATGGTGAATGTGAAGAAAATAAAGCTCAGCAGCAAGATAGGATAGAGTGATTGGTTCTTCAAGTCAATCTTGTTGATGATTGCTACCGCCAGTTTTCCCAGCAGGAATCCTGATGTGCCACCCACAGCAAACTGAATCAGGAATGAAATCAGAATATCGTCTGCCCCCATGCCTGCCGACGTGATGAACTGTATCAGGACGATAGTAAGCATATACGCCATAGGGTCATTACTTCCGCTTTCCAGTTCCAGCATCGGTCGGAGGTTATGTTTCAGATTCATGCTTTGCGAGCGCAGGATGTTGAACACGGAAGCAGAGTCCGTAGAGGACATGGTAGCCGCCAGCAGCATGGCCGTCATCAGGGACATGGTAATGCTGACATTCGAGAATCCGGAAATCCAATAAATAAAGAATCCGGTGAAAATAGTAGTAAGCAACACACCGAAGGTGGAAAGCAGTATGCCTTGTGGCAATACAGGCTTGATATCCGAGTATTTGGTATCCATACCCCCTGAGAACAGAATGATGCTAAGGGCCATCATGCCGATGAACTGGGCTTCGCCCGCATCATGGAACTGGAGTCCCAGGCCATCGCTTCCGAACAGCATGCCGACCAATAAAAAAACAAGTAGCGTAGGGATTCCGAACCGGTATCCGGTCTTACTCACTACAATACTTACGAACAATAGGATGGAACCTATCAAGAGAATGTTTTCTGCATTAAATATCATACTTCTGTGATCTTGTTTAATTTTTTAATATGATGTGCCAGCATCAGGCAGGCTGTGATAAACGCTAACAGATCGGATACAGGCATACTGAGCCAGATACCGTTCAGTCCCCACCAATGAGGTAGTAACAGCAGGCAGGGTAATAAATACAACAGTTGGCGGGACAAGGAGAGGAAGATAGAAATTTTCGCTTTCCCAATAGATTGGAAGAAACTGGAAATTACAATTTGTATTCCCACGAAAGGAAACATCAGTACTCCGATTTGTAACCCGGTGCGTGCCAATGCTGTAAGTTCTTTATCGTCTGTAAACATATTAACAACCAAATTAGGGAAAAGTTCGCTGAAAGCAAATCCCAACGAAGTGATGCACCCCCCTGCAATCATGCAATATTTCAAAGTCTGCTTCACCCGGCCGAATTTGTGTGCGCCATGATTATAGCCCACAATCGGTTGCATTCCCATAGTCAGCCCCATGATAACCATTACAAACAGCATCAGCAGACGGTTTAATATGCCGTATGCGCCGATAGCCAGATCGCCCCCGTAGAGCAGCAGGCTCTTGTTGAATATAATGACAATGGCCGAAGCGCAGACATTCATCAGGAACGGCGACATACCGATACTGAAGATATTCTCTACGATCCGTTTCCTTAATTTGAATATCCCTTTCTTGAAGCGGATATAACTTTTTTCCTGCATGAAATGGCTCAGCACCCATATCATGCCGGCAAACTGTGAAAGGATGGTTGCCGTGGCTGCTCCGCGGATTCCCCAACCTAGCCAGAAAATAAAGACAGGAGCCAGAATAATGTTGCATCCCACTGTCAGCATGGAGGACAGCATTGCCTTTCGGGGATAACCGGTGGCACGCATGATATTATTCAGTCCGATCATTACATAGGTGACAGGACTTCCTATTAATATAATCTGCATAAAGTCGCGGGCGTATGGCAACGTGTCATGGCTTGCCCCGAAGAAGAACAGAATCCGGTCCAGAAACAGCAGGGTGATGCCTCCGTAGAAAATAGAATTTATCACACAGAGCACCGTTACGTTTCCCAGCACTTTCTCGGCACCGTCCGTATCCTTCTGCCCCAGGCGGATAGAAGAAATGGTAGCGCCACCCACCCCGACCAGTGTACAGAATGCCACCAGCAGATTCATCAGCGGAAAAGAAATAGCCAAGCCCGATATGGCCATGGCGCCGACACCATGACCGATAAATACACTATCAATAATATTGTACAGTGATGTCAGTGTCATCCCTATGATGGCAGGGATAGAGTACTCTAAAAGTAGCTTTCCGACCTTTTCTGTACCCAGTATGTGCGGGTTGTTTTCTTTCATTCGCGTTTTTGTTATTTTTAAGCTTTGCAAAGTTAGGAATATGGAGGATTATTCGGACCTTTGTGGCGTTAAATCAAACTAAAAGTAATATGAATTCAACAAAAAGCATAGCAGCTTTATTCGATTTTGACGGAGTGGTAATGGACACTGAGACTCAGTATAGTATATTCTGGAATGAACAAGGACGGAAATACCATCCGGAGCTTCCCGAATTCGGCCGGTTGATAAAAGGACAGACCTTGACACAGATTTATGCCAACTATTTTGTCGGAATGGAAGAGGTACAGCATGAAATTACAGAAGATTTGAACAAATTTGAAAAAAATATGTTATATAATTATATCCCGGGCGTAGAGGCTTTCCTGAAAGAATTGAGGGAAAACGGGGTAAAGATAGCTATAGTCACAAGTTCAAATGAGATGAAGATGAGCAACGTATATAAAGCACACCCGGAATTGAAGCAAAGTGTGGACCGTATCCTCACTGCTGAAATGTTTACTCATTCCAAGCCTGACCCCGAATGCTTTCTGTTAGGTGCGACAGTTTTTGACACCGTGCCGGAGAACTGTGTGGTTTTCGAGGACTCGTTTCATGGGCTTGAGGCGGGGAACCGTGCCGGAATGACTGTGATAGGACTGGCTACCACCAATCCTGAAGAGCAAATACGCGACAAGGCAAATGCTGTTATTCAGGACTTTAATGGATTCAGTTTCGAAAAAATGAAGAATATGATGAGGTAATGTCAACTAAAACATCTACCTTTGCAGCCGTTTTTTATAAATTAAAGTAAATATGGCAGGATATATTTCGGGCGATACACGCAAAGTAACTACCCACCGTTTGGTGGAAATGAAGCAGAGAGGCGAGAAAATTTCTATGCTTACCTCCTATGATTACACGACAGCGCAGATTGTAGATGGCGCAGGCATCGATGTTATATTGGTAGGTGACTCCGCTTCGAATGTCATGGCAGGAAATGTGACCACACTTCCTATCACCCTTGATCAGATGATTTATCATGGAAAGTCTGTGGTCCGTGGGGTGAAACGCGCGCTTGTTGTGGTGGATCTGCCTTTTGGCACTTACCAGACTTCCGAATACGAAGCGGTGACCAATGCGATCAAAGTAATGAAGATTACGCACGCTGATGCTTTGAAACTGGAAGGGGGTGTGGAGATCATTGATGCGGTAAAGAAAATCATTGCTGCCGGCATTCCCATCATGGGACATTTGGGGTTAATGCCGCAATCTATCAATAAATATGGAACCTATACTGTACGCGCCAAGGACGAGGAAGAGGCCGAGAAGTTGTTGAGCGATGCACATTTGCTGGAAGAGGCAGGGTGTTTTGCGCTGGTACTTGAGAAAATCCCTGCGTCACTGGCAGAGCGTGTGGCCAGGGAACTGACCATTCCCGTTATCGGTATCGGAGCCGGTGGCGCGGTAGACGGGCAGGTGCTGGTCGTATCGGATATGCTGGGGATGACCAACGGTTTCAGTCCTCGTTTCCTCCGTCGTTATGCCGATCTGCATACAGTTATGACGGGAGCCATACAGCAGTATGTGGATGATGTGAAAAAAGGGGATTTCCCTAACGAAGACGAACAATATTAAAAGTTTTTGCTGATATGTATGATGACTTCTTCTTTCCGTATGAAAAGGCAAAACTGTGGACTGGGAATATGTTTTTGTTATCCCTTTCCAATTTTTTGCTTTATGCATCACTATACATGATGCTTCCTGTGCTGCCTTTATGGATGGTGCGGCACTGGTATTGCAGTTATGCGGAAGCAGGAGCAGCCATTGCTGTTTTCGGGCTGGCCATGTTCCTTCCGGGAACATTCAACAGCTACCTTATTGATACGTTCAAACGTAAAAGTGTGTGCTTTATAGCGATATTCCTGTTTGTGGCATCCAGTCTGCTATATCCGTACGTTGCGACCGTAGGGTTCGTAGCTTTGGTCAGGGCTGTCCAGGGAGGGCTGTTCAGCGTCATTACCATGACTACGGGCAGTACATTGGTGATTGATGTCACTGCTTCCCGCCGCCGCACGGACGCCAATATCGCTTTTGCCTGGGCGGGTCGTTTTGGAATGGTGGTGGGTCTTGCCTTGGGGATCTATATTTATCCTTATTGGAATTTTCACCATATCATTTATACCAGTATGGCTCTGGGAGCGTTGGCGCTGGTGCTGATTCCGGCGGTGAAAGTTCCTTTCCGTGCTCCGCTCAGCACTTCATGGTTCTCGCTGGACCGTTTTTTGCTGCCGCGCACTTTGTGGCCGGGGATGAATATGATGATGGTGGCCATTATCTTTGGGATATTGGTGGCACATATTTACAATGAATTGTTTTTTGTTTGTATCCTGATAGGCTTTGTCCTGTCTTTGCTGCTTTTGCGTTACGTGCTTTCTCATGCTTCCGGTCGTTCGGAAGTAGAGCTGGGGCAGGCGGCAATGATAGGAGGGTTGTTATTGCTCGCTTTTTCCAATAGCTTGATGAACAGTTATATAGCTGGCATTTTGTTGGGGATGGGAACCGGAACCACTGTGTCACGTTTCTTTATAAAAATGATCAGCCTGCCGAGGCATTGCGAGCGGGGAACGGGAAACAATACCTATCAGCTGATGTGGGAGGCAGGAGTACTGATTGGTTTCCTGTTTGAGAATATGTGGACTGAGGGTCATCCCGATACCATTTATTGGATATGTATCGGTATCTGTGTCGTTCTGCTGCTGATGTATGAGTTCTTCACACATCCGTGGTATTACAGAAAGATGGAGGAAAAACAGTGAAATATGGCAACTTACATAAATTAATAATATAAAGAATATGGCAGACGACAAAAAGATTATCTTTTCGATGGTGGGCGTAAGCAAAGCCTTCCAAGCGAACAAACAGGTATTGAAGGACATCTACCTATCCTTTTTTTACGGTGCTAAGATCGGTATCATCGGTCTGAACGGTTCGGGTAAATCAACACTGATGAAAATCATTGCCGGACTGGAGAAAAGTTATCAGGGAGAAGTGGTGTTCTCGCCGGGCTACTCTGTAGGCTATCTGGCACAGGAACCGCATCTGGATGATGAAAAGACAGTGAAAGAGGTGGTGATGGAAGGAGTGCAGAGCATCGTGGACACACTGGCGGAATACGAAGAAATAAACAATAAGTTCGGGCTTCCCGAATACTATGAGGATTCTGAAAAGATGGATGCGCTCTTTGCCCGTCAGGCAGAGTTGCAGGACATCATTGACGCTACGGACGCATGGAATCTGGACAGCAAGCTGGAACGCGCCATGGATGCGTTGCGCTGTCCGCCCGAAGACCAGCCGGTGAAGAACCTCTCGGGAGGCGAGCGTCGCCGTGTGGCATTGTGCCGTCTGCTGTTGCAGAAGCCGGATATTCTGTTACTGGACGAGCCTACCAACCATTTGGATGCGGAAAGTATCGACTGGCTGGAACAGCATTTGCAGCAATATGAAGGTACGGTGATTGCCGTAACCCACGACCGTTACTTCCTGGACCATGTAGCCGGATGGATTCTGGAACTGGACCGTGGCGAAGGAATTCCCTGGAAAGGAAATTACTCCAGCTGGCTGGAACAGAAGACCAAACGCATGGAGATGGAAGAGAAGGTGGCAAGCAAACGCCGCAAGACCTTGGAACGCGAGTTGGATTGGGTGCGCATGGCTCCCAAAGCCCGTCAGGCAAAAGGAAAGGCCCGTCTGAACTCTTACGACAAGCTGCTGAATGAGGATGTGAAAGAAAAGGAAGAGAAACTGGAAATCTTCATCCCGAACGGTCCCCGTTTGGGAAACAAGGTGATTGAGGCCAAAGGAGTGGCGAAAGCTTATGGTGACAAGCTGTTGTTCGATAACCTGAATTTCATGCTGCCCCCTAACGGCATTGTCGGTGTAATCGGTCCTAACGGTGCCGGCAAGACTACCTTGTTCCGCTTGATTATGGGACTGGAAACCGTAGACAAAGGTACTTTCGAGGTAGGAGAGACCGTGAAACTGGCATACGTGGACCAGCAACATAAAGATATCGACCCTGCCAAGTCCGTTTATCAGGTGATCAGCGGTGGAAACGAACTGATCCGTCTGGGAAACAGGGATATCAACGCGCGTGCCTACCTCAGCCGTTTCAATTTTTCGGGAGCCGATCAGGAGAAACTTTGTGGAATGCTTTCGGGTGGTGAGCGCAACCGCCTGCATCTGGCTATGGCACTGAAGGAAGAAGGCAACGTGCTGCTGCTGGACGAGCCTACCAATGATATTGACGTGAACACGCTGCGCGCATTGGAAGAAGGTCTGGACGATTTTGCGGGCTGTGCGGTGGTGATCAGCCACGACCGTTGGTTCTTGGACCGTATCTGTACCCATATCTTGGCTTTCGAAGGAAACAGTGAGGTCTTTTTCTTTGAAGGATCCTATTCGGAATACGAAGAGAACAAGATGAAGCGTTTGGGTAATGAGGAGCCGAAACGGGTGCGCTACCGCAAGCTGATGGAAGACTGATGACGCCCTGTCTATAAAATCTTACCCAAGTGTACGAACAGTAACGTATTCTTGGGTAAGTTTGCATATACACACAACGGCTCGTCAGAAATGTATGGCAACTTCCTCAGTATAAAGACGTTTTTGAGGTTAAGAGCCTTTTTATTATACACCTATCTTATTATGCGCGCACCGCATGGAATTCCCGTCGGCCCGTGTCCCGGGGTCATCCGGCAGGATGAATGTGGTTCACTATAAATATAAATTCTCTTTCTATAGACCTGCCACTGTAAATTGTAACCGATTTGTAGTTTGTATATCGTTTCTATTAGCTATCTTTGCAACGTCTTTTAAGACATTAATTATAATATTAATTAATAAAAAGTTTATGGTAAAAAGAATGCGATCTTTTTTTGCGGTGGTTATGTTGGTAATCGCTGCTACTGTTAACGCTCAGGTCACTACCTCGTCAATGAGTGGAAAGGTGGTCGATCAAAGCAATGAAGCCATTATCGGCGCGACGATTCAGGCTATTCATGAGCCGTCCGGCACCCATTATGGGGCCATTACCAATGTGGACGGCCGTTATTCCATCCAGGGCATGCGTGCCGGCGGTCCTTACAAAGTAGAAGTTTCTTATGTAGGTTATCAATCAGTGGTTTACAAGAGCATCAATCTCCAGTTGGGAGAGAATTACGTATTGGATGCGAACTTGAAGGAGTCTACCGAACTGCTGGATGAAGTAGTGATAACCGCTTCCAAGAGCAGTAATATGAAGTCTGACCGCGCCGGAGCGGTGACTAATGTCGATGCGGCCAGAATGTCGGAAGTACCTACGGTGAGCCGCAGCATGAATGATATCATGCGTCTGACCCCTCAGGGAGCCAATATCGGTAGCGGTTTCTCAGTGGGTGGAGGTAACTACCGCCAGTCTTATGTCACTGTGGACGGAGCCGCTTTCAATAATGCCTTCGGTATCGGCTCGAACTTGCCGGCAGGCGGTTCGCCTATCTCTTTGGATGCGTTGGAACAGATTTCCGTTTCCACCACTCCCTTTGATGTCCGTCAGAGCGGGTTTACAGGAGGTGCCATCAACGCCGTGACAAAGAGTGGTACGAATGAGTTCAAAGGTACAGCCTATATGTATACTTCCAATACCCACCTTACCGGTAATAAGGTAGAGGACTATGAGCTGACCCGCAACCGTGACCACAGTACCACCTACGGAGCTTCTTTGGGAGGTGCGATCATTAAAAACAAGTTATTCTTCTTCGTGAACGGCGAATATCAGGATAATGTGCAGGCAGGTCCGTCGGGCATAGCGCGTAGCGGCGCCAATGACGAATGGAGCACCAACGGCATCGTGCACCGTCCGTTCGAGAACACCACAACGGTAGGCGGCCGTACCTTTGTGGGGATGAACAACATCAGCCAATACCTGTCGGAAAAATACAACTATAATCCGGGACGTTATCAAGGATACTCTTTGGAAACTCCTTCTTATAAGATCATGGGGCGTCTGGACTGGAACATCAACAACAACAACAAGATTAATTTCCGTTTCACCCATACCCATTCCAAGTATTCCTCCAACCCTTCCTCTTCCACCACTCCGTTTAAGGATTCAATCATTTATCCGGGCGGAGTAGACGGCAGTGCGGGCAAGAGCAGTTCGGGACGTACAGCGAATGCCGGTATGTATTTTGAAAGCTCACGCTACATGCAAGAGCAGAACTTCACTTCCATAGCTTCCGAATGGAATTCAAAGTGGGGCGCAATCAATAACGCCTTGCGTTTTACTTATTCTTATCAGAACGAACCTCGTACTTACGAAGGTGGAACATTCCCTACGGTGGATATTCTTGACCAAGGCTCCCTGTATGCCTCATTCGGCCCGGACCCCTTTACAGAAGGGAACTTGCGCCAGGTGAAGACCTTTGTCATTACCGATGAATTCAATTTCTCCAGCGGTATCCATAACTTTATGGGCGGTATCCAGTTTGAGTCCAATAAGGCAGTGAACGGATTCATGCAGGCGGGTAGCGGTTATTATGTCTATTCCTCTTGGGATGATTTTGTGAACAACAGAGCTCCGGCTGCTTTCGGTGTCACTTATTCCAACACCGGGGACGGTTCCCAGTTCCTGGCGAACATGAAGTACCAGCAGCTTTCTTTCTATCTGCAGGACCAGATGAATATCACAGACAACTTCAGACTGACTGCCGGGGTGCGTTTCGAACTGCCCATTTATCCGGAGCTGAAGAACAACTATAACAAGAATTTCGCACAGATTGACTTTGACGGATATCATTACGCCACAGACCAGTTGCCTTCATCCTACCAGCTGACCGCCTCCCCCCGTATCGGCTTCAACTGGGACCTTACAGGCGAGCGTAAGTATGTATTGCGTGGCGGTAGCGGTTACTTCATCGGCCGTCTGCCGTTCGTATGGCTGGTTTCGGCAGTAGGTAATGCCAATTGCGGACAAAGTACCTATTATTATAACGAGCAGAAGGACGCTAAGTACGGACAACCGAGTTTCCACACCAGCGTGGCTGATATGTTGAAAGATCCTAACTTGAACCTTCCGGCGGCTACCGATCCTGCCGCACCTTCCGGAGCCACCATCATTGACCGCGACTTGAAGATGAATGCCACCTGGAAGTCATCATTGGCTTTTGATGCAAAACTTCCCGGAGACATTGACTTTACGTTGGAAGGTATTTTCAGCAAAGAGTTCAATCCGGCTACAGTGACTAATTTGGGACGTAAGTTTAAAGGAGAGCAGGAGATAGCTCCGGGTGATGTCCGCAGAATGTTTGAGTACTCCAATGCGAACAAGACGGATGCTTATTATATCACCAATGCGGGAAACAGCGCTTATTATTACTCACTCACCGCCTCACTGGCCAAGACATTTGATTTCGGCCTGCATCTTTCCGCTTCCTACACCCGTTCTTATGCCAAGTCGTATGGCGACGGCATCGGCGACCAGGTGAACTCGGCTTATTACAACAACCGTTACTCTGTCAACGGAAATAATGACACGGAGACCGGCTATGGTACGTATGTATCGCCCAACCGTGTGCTGGCTTCCGCTGCTTACCGTATTAAATACGCCAAGAATTTCGCTTCCTCCTTGTCTTTGATTTATGAGGGTATGAACATGGGCTATGCCGGAGGATATTCCGCCGCCCGTTATTCCTATACATTCACCGGAAATATTGTAGGCGATTACGGCTCAAACAACTTGCTGTACATTCCGGCATCCCGTGAGGCGCTGGATAAGTGGAACTTTGCCGATTATACTGACAGCAAGACGGGTGAGGTGACTTATTCCGCCAAGGAGCAGCGCGATGATTTCTGGGCTTACATTAATGAGGACAGTTATCTGAAAGGCCGTAAAGGCAAGTATGCCGAACGCGGAGGAGCCATCATGCCTTGGCATCATCAGCTGGATTTGAAGTTCAATCAGGATTTCTTCCTCAATGTAGGGGGCAAGCGCAATACCTTGCAGTTCGGAGTGGATATCAAGAACTTCCTGAACTTGCTGAACAGCGACTGGGGAATTTATAAGACGGTGAACAATACTTCCTTGTTGAGCTATAAGGGCGGCGCTTACCAGTTCCAGAAGAACGGAGGAAAGAAACTGACTGATACGTATTCCAATCTGAACAGTTTCAATTCTACGTATTCCATACAGTTCAGTGTCCGTTATATCTTTAACTAAATGAAATAGCCTGTATCAGACAATACAGGAACAGGATAGAGAGGCGTACCCATGAAGGTGCGCCTCTTTTTGTATGCACATTCTTTCGTTTTCTTTTTGCTCTGTCATTTTGAAAGTGAGAGAGTCTGAATGAAAATGACCTGTCGTTTTGTCGTAGGGACGGGCCGGATTTGTCCGGATCAGTGGATACGGCTTTGGGAATAAGGTATGCTGAAAATAATTCCGGTGGTTTCCATTTGCTCTTCTCTCTACAGTAATCATGTGGCAGTTGCTCTGGAATTTCCGGACAGTTTTCCCCTCTTTTGAGGCGGCTTTTTGTTCTTTTCTTAACATAATTGTCATATTTCGCCTAAAAAGTATCCTTTTCGTTTAAATAATCTAATATAAATTCAATTTATATGAATTAAATTTTTATCTTTGTCTTTCCTATTGGGAATGAAATACTAACTAATTAATTTAAATCAAAGACAAAATTATGAGAAATCATCTAAAGCATTTCCTCCTGTTGGCAGTTCTGACAATCTGTTTCACTGCTACGGCTGTTGCGCAAGGAACAGTAAAAGGTAAAGTAGTAGATGCCGAGAACAATGAGCCATTGATTGGGGCCACTGTATCGGTTAGCGGTACGACACTGGGTACTGTAACGGATATTGACGGTAACTTTGTGTTGAAACTTACCTCTTCTAAGGCTACTCTTGTATTCAAGTACTTGGGATACAACGAAATTACGCATCAAGTAAAAGGAAGCAATACGATAGACTTGGGTGAGGTCAAGATGTCTCCAGATGCTATTGGTTTGGGTGAGGTCAGTGTTATTGCCTCTATTATAAAGAGCGACCGTCAGACTCCTATTCCTATTTCTAACGTGAAACTGGCCAAGATAGAGGAGAAAATAGGTAATTTGGAATTCCCCGAATTGCTGAAATCAGTTCCTTCGGTGTATGTAACCCGTGAAAGTGGTGGCTATGGTGATTCCCGTATCAATATGCGTGGTTTTGATTCGTCCAACCTAGGCGTGCTGATCAATGGTGTGCCCATCAACGGCATGGAAAACGGTAAGGTTTATTGGTCTAACTGGTCCGGTTTGTCTGATGTGAGCCAGTTTATTCAGGTACAGCGTGGTTTGGGTGCGTCAGCATTAGGTATTTCTTCTGTGGGAGGAACCATGAATATGGTTACTAAAAGTACCGAAGCCCAAAAAGGTGGATCAGCTTATTTCGGTATTGGTAACGATGGTTTCCGCAAGTATTCGGTTTCTTTCTCTACCGGACTGATGGACAACGGATGGGCTATTACATTCATGGGGGCGCTGAATACGGGAGATGGTTACGTGAAAGGTACCAATTATGAAGGATGGACTTACTTTGGAAATATCTCGAAGGTAATCAACGATCATCATAAATTGTCATTGACAGCTTTTGGAGCTCCTCAGTGGCACAACCAGCGCTCTACCATGCACTATATCGAGGATTACAAGAATAGTCCCGATGGCGGACGTTTCAATAACGGATATGGTTATATCAACGGTGAAGCGGTAGGTAGCGGTTATGGCTATAATTATTATCATAAGCCTCAGGTTTCTTTGAATCATTACTGGACTATCGACGATAAATCGACACTGACCACTTCTCTATACGGCTCAATGGCTACAGGCGGCGGACGCCGTGCACGTGGCGCGATGAGTAATTGGCTGACTATTGATAACAATACCGGCCGTCCCAAGGATGGTGCCATGATGACTCCGGACGGTTTGTTCGACTACGAACGTGCTATGGCTGCCAATGCGGCTTCTCAAAACGGGTCGCAGGTGATTTTTACCAATGCTGTCAATGACCATGACTGGTATGGCATGCTGAGTTCCTATAAGAATCATCTGACTGAGAACCTGACTCTTACGGGAGGTGTTGACTTACGTTACTATAAAGGGTATCATACAGAGGAAATTGATGATTTGCTGGGTGGTGAGTTCTATCTGCAGACCTCGCCGCTGGCATTCCAAACCAAGAACCAGTTGCTGAAAGTGGGTGACAAGTTCAATTACTATAGCATTGGAGAGATATTCTGGGGTGGTGTTTTTGCACAGGCTGAATATAATACCGACAAATGGTCGGGATTCCTGTCGGCATCATTGACTGAAGAGGCTTATAGATATGATGACCGTGGTGGTACGGATTCAAGATACTCTGCCACGGGTGCGGATAAACTGGACAGAGTGTCCAGCCTTCAGAATTTCCTGCCTTGGAGCGTGAAGGGTGGTTTTAACTATAAGTTCAATGACAACCACAATGTATTTGTCAATGCAGGATATTTTACCCGCGCGCCTTTCTTCAACTCTGTCTTTGCAAGCAATACGGCAGCTCCCGAAAAGGATGTACCCTACGAAAAAATTACTACGTTTGAATTGGGTTATGGATTTAGCACGGAACAGGTCAATATTGCATTGAATGGTTATTACACTCAATGGATGGATAAGTCCTTGCGCCGTAAGATCGGTCAGGAATATGCCAACCTTACAGGCTTGGACGCTGTTCACATGGGTGTGGAGCTGGAAGCGACTTACCGTCCTGTCAAGTCCTTTGAATTGAAAGGTATGTTCTCTTTAGGCGATTGGAAATGGAAAGATGATATTCACTTCACTATGTATGATGAAGCGAATAATCCTATCGGAACATACGACGCTTATCTGAAAGATGTCCATGTGGGTAACTCCGCACAGCTCACTTCCGCATTGAGCGCTTCTTGGGAACCGTTCAAAGGATTTAAAATCTCGGCCGACTACAACTTCTTCGGCAAGAACTATGCAGACTTCGATCCTCAGAACCGGGTGAATGAAGCGGATGCCGGTATTGACTCCTGGAAGTTGCCAGATTATGGTACGATTGATTTGGGCATGAACTATCGTTTCAATATTACCAAAGATATCCGTGCCATCGTATACAGTAATGTATATAATTTGACTAATACGGAATATATAGCCGATGCTAAGGACGGTACGAACCATGACTGGAAAACTGCATTGGTATATTATGGCTTCGGTACTACATGGTCTGCCGGTTTTAAAGTAATCTTTTAATCTCTAAAATAGTCAATAAATATGAAGTTAAAATATAATTTAATTGCATGGTCTTTGTTGGGATTCTTTGCTGCGGCATGTGATCCCATGGACGATATTTATAATGAAATCGATGCGGAAGGTACAACGAACACCCAGACGATGGCGGAATATGTACTGACTGATGCCGATTACGAAACGATCAGCTCTGCAGCGGCGAAGGCTGCCACTTCGGATGCTGAAAAAGCCTTGGCGAATGCCGTCAAGACGGATAAGGCTCTGAACGAGTTTGCATCGGCTGAGAAGTATGTTCCTTCCATCATCGCGAAGATGCTGCCTTCATGGGGGAAAGGTTCTTCGGTAGGAGTGACCTATAACTATCAGAATACTCCTTCCGATTACGTACTGGAGTATAGGACAGTGACTAATACTTCTTTGGGTGATAAGGATTATGAGGCCCTGTGGGGCGAAGGCTCTCCCGTGAAGTTCCTGGCTCCGGCACATGCTCCGGCTACCGTATTGCCCGAGTGGCTGGCCGGTCAGTATAAGGATGCGGCAAAAGGTGATCTTGTGCTGGTAGATTACAAATATGACGATGTTGATCCTGAATTTACAGGGGAGGACTTGTACTCTCAGGACTTTGAGTCGGTTACGACCAATGAGGATATCGTGTTGGAAGGCTGGGAGCAGGTGACTCTGAAAGGCGATAGAAAATGGCAGGGAAAAAACTATAGTAGTTTGAATGGTTACGCACAATTCTCGGCCAATGGCTTTGAGGGTGAGGTGGATACTTGGCTTGTTTCTCCGGCAGTAGCAGTGACGAGCAAAGATGCCGGACTGTCTTTCGACATAAAGTTCGGATACTATAATGCGGATTGTCTGGATGTATTGGTTTCCGATACATATGCGGGAAATGGTTCGATTGATATGGCACAGTGGACTAGCGTGAAAGACCAGTTTACTTTCCCTGAAGGGCCTGCCAACGGCTACAACGATAATTTTGTGAATGTAGGGAAAGCCGGTCTGGAGGCATACAATGGCAAAAGCGTTTATGTTGCGTTCCGCTATGTAGGCGAGGGGCCCAAGGCGAAAACCACGACTGTTCAGCTCGATAATGTAAGTATTTCATCGGCTGTATTGGCTCCGACGAATGAAAAGCCTTATAATGCATTGTATCAGTTTGACGGAACGGCTTGGAAGGTTAAAGAAGATAGCAGATTGGTTGTAGTGGCTCCTGCCGATTATGACGCTATGGGAAGCCCGGGCAGTCATGATAACTTCAGCACTTCGGATGCTCCGGAGAATTATCTGCCCCAGTTCCTGGCTCAGAAATTTCCATATGCCCAGGAAGGGGATTCAAAAGCCGTCATGTACAAATATTATAATAAGGTAACGACGATTGAGGTGGACGAGTATCTGTTCAAGGAGGGTACATGGGTTCTGAATAACAATATTGAACTGAAAGAAAAAGTGAATTTTGTACATAATGGAACCGAGTGGTTGTTTGATCCGACGGTAACGAAATCATTGGCTTCCGAAGATTATTTGATTTTGGAAAATTGGGTGAAAGCGAATAAGGATGCTGGGTATATGGATGCCAAATATGGAAACTCGGAATACTGGTTCGGTGGCAGCTCTTATTATGTAAACTTCAATATCCAGTTGGCTAAACGCCGTTCGAATGACCCCGATGGGGTGGTGCCGGCAGATGATAAAGAGGCTGAGGCTTATTTGTTGTCTATGGTTCAGGAGGGTATTGAATTGATCTTGGCAACAGAGTATCCTACAGCCGGCGCGCAAGTAAGTGGGGTTGATTGTTTCTATGTCATTTCTGCAAAAGTGTATAATGGGCTTGAAACATTTACTTATACTTATACTTTTAAAGGTTTAGGAAATGCTAAATTTGAACTGCAAGGTGAGCCTGAAGTAACAAAATAAGGTTTTAAATTTTGAAGATAAATAAAGGGGCTGGTCGTGAATGACAGCCCCTTTATTGTTGCTTACAGTTTATAAGTAAAGGATGTGAACTCATCGTTAGAGGGTAGAAAAGTAGCGACCTCAAGCCTGTTGCATGATATTTCTTTGAATATTTGCAGGCTGTAAGTTAAAAACATAAGGAGTTAACCGGCAGGACAGTCCTTTTTCTTTTTTATTACGAAACTCTTTATACAGTTATTCCCGTCTTTGTATAAATGCTTTCTCCCTATAGAGGTGAGTGACATATTGGAACATTAACAATTTATTAGCAGATAACTTTCTTGAAATCCGCTTTTTTTCGTTCCTTTGTATTGAACTGCTTTCAACAGAATTAAAATAACTTTAAATATCAAACGCTTATGTGTAGTGAAGGATTGCGTGAAAGATATGTAAATCCCTATACGGACTTTGCATTCAAATTATTGTTTGGAACCGACTTGAACAAAGAGATTCTTATTGGCTTCTTGAATGCCTTGTTCGATGGCAAGCAGGTCATTGAGGATGTCATCTACTTGAATACAGAGCATCTGGGCAGCAAAGAGATTGACCGCCGGGCTGTCTTTGATGTCTATTGTGAAAATGAAAAAGGAGAAAAGATTCTGATAGAAATGCAGAGAGGGGAGCAACAGTTTTTCAAGGACCGGAGTATTTATTATGCTACCTATCCTATCAGGGAACAGGCTATTAAAGGGGAAATCTGGAACTATGAACTGAAAGCAGTGTATGTGATCGGTATCTTGAATTTTGCCTTGGATGATGTTTCGTCTTCCGGCTTCCGCCATGAAGTGAAGCTGATGGATACAACTACTCATGAAGTGTTTTTTGACAAACTGACTTTTGTGTATCTGGAAATGCCTAAATTCCATAAAACCGAGCAGGAGTTGGATACGTTGTTTGATAAATGGATGTTTGTGCTCAAGAATCTGGCCCGTTTGATGGAACGTCCTACTTCCCTTCAAGAACGTGTGTTCAACCGGCTGTTTGAGGCTGCCGAAATTGCTCAGTTCTCAAAAGAGAACCTTTATGCCTATGAGGAGAGTTTGAAAGTATATAGAGATTGGAACAATGTGATTAATACAGCTATTCAGAAAGGCATTGCAGAAGGTGAATGGATGAAAGCCAAAGCTATTGCAGGAAATTTGAAGAATGCCGGGCTTTCCATAGCTGAAATCGCAAAAGTTACCGGACTTTCGGAAGATGAGATAAACTCCCTTTGATTCCTCGGATAAGAGTATAAAAAAACTCCTCCGATATAGATCAGAGGAGCTGTTCTTTTTGAAGTAAAATTGAATTATGCTTCAGCAGGAGCTTCAGTAGCTTCAGCAGCAGGTGCTTCTTCAGCAGGAGCGTTAGCGGCTTCTGCTTCAGCTTTGGCAGCGGCTTCAGCAGCTTTCTTCTCAGCTACTTTCTTGGCAATTTCTTCATTTACTTTCTTTTCAGCTTCCAAACGAGCTTTTGCTTCAGCTTTCTTTGCTTCATCCAGTTTAGCCTTCAAAGTAGCCAGACCAGATTGTTTGTTGTTCTTCCAAGCTTCGAATTTAGCTTCAGCTTCTGCTTCTGTGAATGCGCCTTTGGCAACACCGCCCAGCAAGTGCTTTTTCATGTAAACACCTTCTTTTGACAAGATGTTACGTACTGTGTCAGTAGGCTGTGCACCGCACATTACCCAATGAAGTGCGCGTTCAAAATTCAAATCTACTGTGGCAGGATTGGTATTAGGGTTATAAGTACCAATTTTTTCAGTAAATTTACCATCACGTGGAGCTCTTACGTCTGCGATAACGATTGAATAAAACGCATAGCTTTTGCGTCCGTTTCTTTGCAATCTGATTTTAGTTGCCATTTCTAAATAATGTTTTTATAATTAATGATTTGAATTAATGCTAATAACCCGTATTAGCGGGTGCAAAGGTAAGACTTTTCTTTTGAATCGCAAAGACTTGGATGAGATAAAATATAATTTTTATAAAAAGGTGAACGGACATAGTGTTAATCACTAGAAAAATTATATATTTGCAACAGTTACAATTTAACTAAAAAATAAAAATTATGATTTCACAAAAATTACAAGACGCAATTAATGCTCAGATTGTAGCCGAAATGTGGTCGGCTAATCTTTATCTTTCCATGTCTTATTTCTTCGCTGCGAAAGGCTATGAAGGTTTTGCTTCATGGATGAAAGCGCAGGCTCATGAGGAGAGTGATCATGCTGATGTGTTGGCGCAATATGTGATGAAACGTGGCGGACAAGCCAAGGTGGGGGCTGTGGATGCTGTTCCTCAGGAATGGGCTTCTCCGCTGGATGTGTTCGAGCATGTATACAAGCATGAATGCCATGTTTCCGAATTGATTGACAAACTGGTAGATGTTGCTTCTGCTGAAAAGGACAAGGCTTCTCAGGATTTCTTGTGGGGATTTGTACGCGAGCAGGTAGAAGAGGAAGCTACCGTTCAGGGTATTTTGGACAAGATCAAGCTGGGTGGTGATGTGGCTTTGTATCATTTGGATATTCAACTTGGCGCAAGAAAATAAGCGAAAGAGAAACGAATGCCTGTTTTTTGTCTTCTGCAGATAAAGATGCAGGTGTTTATCGGAAATAGAAAGTGGGTGTGTCAAAATCCAGTTTTTGGAAATATGAATTTATAATTTGAGCATCCTAAAAGGCTAAAGAAAGGGTCGCATCAAACTCTGTATTGGTACAACCTTCCGCGATAGCGTATAAGCTATAAAAAAGATAGCCGTCCAGATTTTGGGGCGGCTATTTTTGTGTCTGCTTCCATTTGCCCGGAAGTAAATCACGATATTTTTCTATAGAGGTATTGGGAGGCCATGCGGCACAACGGTCTATAATGTCGTATAGGTATTCAAATACGTTTATACCACACCTGTGACAGGTAATGGCCAATGAATAAGTGTTATAATTACTATCTGTAACTTTTCGGAGCAGTCATTTTTGTTTTGACACATTCATCTCCTTGCTTTTTTACAGTATTTCTCTCAGCCATTTTTCTAATTCTCCCGTCCATTGGCGCTTATAGGTAAAGCTGTCGCGGAAGCCCCAGCCGTGGCCGCCGATAGGATAGGTGTGGAGGGAAGCAGGGACTTTATTCTTTACCAGCGCCAGGTAATAGCTCACGCTGTTGCTGACGGGTACAGTTCCGTCATCGCTGCTATGCATGATGAAGGCGGGAGGAGTGTCGCCTGTTACTTGCAGTTCATTGGAGTAAAGTCTCACTAGCTCTTCTGACGGGCTTTTCCCTAAAAGATTGTCACGTGAGCCCTTATGGCAGTTGGACAGATCCATGCTTATGACGGGATAAAACAGGATCTGAAAATCCGGACGCGTTCCGGCTGTATAGTGGGTGGCTGCCGTACTGGCCAGATGTCCGCCCGCAGAGGCCCCCATGATACCCACTTTTTGAATATGCCATTCGTTGGCGTGTTCTCTCATCAGCCGGATAGCCTGATGGGCGTCGCTCAATGGTACATCATGGTGTCCGTTTGGCATACGGTATTTCAATACGGCGTATGTGATGCCTTGTGCGTTGAACCAGTCTGCCATATCGTGCCCTTCGTGATTCATAGCCAGGCGTATGTATCCCCCTCCGGGACAAGCCACGACAGCCAGTCCGTTCGGTTTGGCTGCCGGATAAACGGTAAGGGTAGGCTCGCTGACATTGGAAATCCGGTTGTTCTCTAATTTCTGCTCGGGGGTGGTGATGCCGTTGGAGTTGGGGGCGCCATCGGGCGCCATAATTCCAACTCTACAGGTTTCTGGGCAGATAATGCGGTAGAGATTGCAAGTAAACTCATTAGTAAGATTCGTTTCATATAGCTTTTATTTTCACGGTATTTGAAAAAGGGTTATTTTTTCTTTATATGCATACTGGCTTTAACCAGCCATATGATCAGGAGGATATAGGCGGCCATTGACAGCACTTCGCTCAACGGGTTGCTCAGCCATTCTTCGTTGATCAGATTGATACCGCCAAAGCGCATGGCGGCACTGACAACCCCCATCAATGCGCCTCCGGCTATGAATCCGGATGCCAGCAAAGTTCCCTTCTCGCCACGTTCGGCGTTCACCGCCTCGTCTTTGCTGCGGGTAGTGACATACCAATTCACCGCTCCACCTACCAGCAACGGCAGGTTCAATTCCAGTGGAATGAACATACCCAGCGCAAAAGCCAGTGCGGGTACTTTGAAGTAGGTCAGCACCAATGCCAGCACAGCGCCTATTCCGTAAAGCAGCCAGGGAGCGCCTACACCGTTCATCAGCGGGTCTATTACGGCTGCCATCGCGTTGGCCTGCGGAGCTGCCAATGCGCCGGTGGAGAAGCCGTAGGTCTTGTTCAGGATCATGATGACGCCGCCCACAGTTGCTGCCGATACCAGTGTGCCGAGGAATTTCCATGTTTCCTGTTTGGCAGGAGTACTGCCCAGCCAGTAACCTATTTTCAAGTCTGTGATGAACCCGCCTGCCATAGAGAGTGCCGTACAAACCACACCACCCATAACCAGTGCGGCAACCATGCCGGTAGCGCCTTTTAGTCCAACGGCAACCATTACTACCGAGGCAAGTATCAGTGTCATCAGTGTCATTCCCGATACTGGGTTAGTGCCGACTATGGCGATAGCGTTGGCGGCTACGGTGGTGAACAGGAATGCAATGCCGGCTACGAGCAGGATGGCTACAATGCTGTGTAATACATTTCCATGCATCACATCAAAAAAGAAGAACAGTAAGATCAGCAGGATGGTGAAGATGGAACCGAAGGCGATCACTTTCATGGAAAGGTCTTTTTGCGTGCGGATGACGTTTGCTTCCACCTTCTTGCCGCCCATCTCTTTGGCGGCCAGTCCCACAGCACTCTTTATAATGCCCCATGAGCGCACGATACCGATCACACCGGCCATGGCGATACCACCGATACCGATACTTTTGGCATATTCCTTGAATATAAGTTCGGGTGACATTTCGCTAATGGTTTGTGTCAAGGCCGGATTCCATGCATTCAGCACTTGGTCGCCGAACAACAGGGCCATACCTGGAACAATAACCAGCCATACCACCAATGAACCGGCACAAATGATAGCCGCGTATTTCAAGCCGACAATATAGCCTAGGCCTAATACTGCTGCACCGGTGTTTATTTTCATCACCAGTTTGGCTTTTTCGGCAACCATCTCACCCCAGCCGCATACGCGGGTGGTGAAGTTTTCATTCCACCAGCCGAATGTGGCTACAATGAAATCGTACAGACCTCCTATTAGTCCTGCAAAAAGCAATGGCTTTGCCTGGCTTCCGCCTTTCTCGCCGGAAACAAGCACTTGCGTACTGGCAGTGGCTTCGGGGAAGGGATATTCGCCATGTTTGTCGCTGACGAAATATTTACGGAAGGGGATGAGGAACAGGATTCCCAAAATACCTCCCAGCAGTGAGCTGACAAACATCTGAAAGAAGTTGACTGTCATTTCGGGGTATTTGTCCTGCAATATATAAAGGGCGGGCAATGTGAAGATGGCTCCTGCCACTATGACTCCCGAACAGGCACCGATGGATTGGATGATGACATTCTCACCTAACGCGTTTTTACGCTTGGCGGCTCCCGATACACCTACGGCGATGATGGCGATAGGGATGGCGGCTTCAAAAACCTGTCCCACTTTTAATCCCAGGTAAGCTGCGGCCGCCGAGAATAATACCGCCATGGCGATACCCCATAGCACAGACCATAGGTTTACTTCGGGATATTTTTTGTTTGGTGACATGATGGGGTGATATTGTTCCCCCGGTTTCAGAGGTCGGAACGCGTTATCGGGCAATCCAACCGATTTTTCTTCTTCTTGTTTCATGTTTCTCTATGTTGTTATTTTTGAAATTTATCATAATAAATGCCCAAAAATAGTGAAAAAATAGAGAAACATCCTCATGATTTGATTAGAATATCTGAAATTTCAATCCAAATGATAGTCTCAGATAGTCATCGGGTTTCAAATAACTGTTGTTGAACGCACTGACAACGTATAAATCGCATGTGCTGATTTCGTAGAATGCGGTGATACTTTTAGAGAACTTCCGGTACTTTTCGGGCACATCGAAACGGACGCGTTGTCCCAGAAAGATATGGGTGCGGATACGGGTGGAAAATCCGTAGTATCCACGGGGATAGCGCTCAGGTTCGCTTGTCCAGAAATCATCGCTGAATACGGTGTTGAAATAGATTCCGGTAGTCAGCGGTTCCAGCGAGAAGTCTTTACCCAGCCAGATACTCCACGGGATATAATTCTGTTTCAAGGTCATGGTCATCTTGAAATGTTTGGATGAGTAGCGGGGGATGAAGCCCAAAAGAAGATCGGTTTCCCATTGGCCTCTTTTTCCATAATCCCAGCCTATGCCCCAGGATAACAGGCCCATTCCACCGGCGTACTGTAATTTGGTGTGGGTGGGGATCAAAGCTTCCCACGCACGCCTGTAACGGTGTACGCGCTTGTCGTATTTATGGTGCCGGTTTGGCATTTGGGTTACAATATCTTCCTCTTGGTTTTGAACGGAAGGAGAGGAGACAAGTATGCTGTCTTTGGATAAGATGGAGTAAAGTGTATTATTTTCTTGGGCTTGTGCCGTAAAAGGCAATAGTGGCCACAATAGGTTCAGAAATATCTTTTTAAAATTCAACTGTTTCATAATCGTAGGTTCCATCTTCTTTAATGGTGAATAATAAGTAGATGCGTTTGTCTATGCAGGGACATTGGAAATACAGAACTCCGTCGTTGAATAGATCATCTACTGCGAATTTGTGTTCATGGCCGTAAAGACAGAACTGGACTTTGGGGAACTGGTTGACGTATAGTTGGAAGATTTTTGCTACATTGTTGTTGAATACAAATTCAAAAGGTTTTACGTGCATTGCGAATACCGTTTTTTCTATTTCAGGCGACAGGTTGTTCAGTTCATTTTCTATAAAATTGAAATCGGGAACCGGTTCCGAATAATCATATTCCATCGCATTGGTATTGAGGCAGATAAAGCGTACATTTCCGGCTGTGAAGGCGAAGTTGGGATCTCCATAAATGGCTCTGTATGCGTCTTCACCTGTACCCAGGCAGTCGTGGTTGCCTAAAAGGCATACGTAGGGCATCTGGAATTTGTTAAATATGTCCCGCATCCATATGAATTCTTTTGTGACGCCGAAATCGGACTGGTCTCCTCCGTGAATGACAAAGTCTATGTCACCACGGGCATTGAGGGCTTTTACAACATCTTCGGTAGAGTTGTACCATCGTTGGGTATCACTGATCATGGCAAAGCGGATTGTTTTTTTGCCTTGCATTTTGTTTTCTATCAACTGGATGTTTTTGTTGGTCAGTTCTCTTTCTCCTGTAATATGTACATCGTATGGATGGGTTTCCAGCATGTCACAGCCACTGAAACAGAGGGCCAGCAGGACAAAGAATAATAGCTTGTTTGTCATTGTTCTCTTAAATTTGCTGCAAAGTACGTTATTTTAATCAGAATAAGAGTGGCTTATTATTGGGGAAAAATGTTCTTTTTTTCTTATTTTTTTGTCTTTACTTGGATACAGGCAGGCGGGGCAGTGTTTTCCGGATATAAAAAGAGGATGTATCAAACTCGAATCTTCTTTTGTTTTGATACATCCTCTCTCTTATGATGTGAGAATTCTATTCTGCAACTGTGCCTTTCGGGGTCATATCACCTTCTATATAAAGACGTGTCATTTCATTTTTCCCGTTTGTGCGGATAGTGATTGATTTCTTGAAATGTCCCGGAAATTTGCCGGCTCCATTATAAGTCACTGTTATCTGTCCACTTTCACCCGGTTTGATGGGCTCTTTAGGATATTGGGGAACAGTACATCCGCAAGATGCGATCGCTTGATGAATGACCAAGGGACCGTCTCCCGAATTTTTGAATTTGAAAACGCAAGTAACTTTCGGGCTAGACTCGGGGAATGAACCGAAGTTATGTGTTGTTTTCTCAAAGGTTATTTCTGCTTCTCCTTGAGATTGCCATACGGCTGCGTATGTGGTTAACCCTATAATCAACAATAATGTTGAAAGCAAAATTTTCTTCATTAGTTCCACTTTTTAAAAATTATCGGGGCTAAATTACTGTTTTTTTTATAAAAGGTCTTTAACTGTTAGTGAAATAAATGGTAAATTAACACCTTTAAAAATAAGGGACAAAGATAATCAACCCTATGAGGGCGGCAAAGATAGCGCAAATCAGTACGGCTCCTGCCGCTATGTCCTTTACGTCTCCGGCTATAGGATGGTAGTCTGGTGATACCAGGTTTACCAGGCGTTCTATGGCTGTGTTGAATGCTTCGGCAGCCAGTACCATTGCAAAGCACAGGAGGATGACAAGCCATTCGGTGCGTGTTATTTCAAACCGGATGCCTGCAATGGTTACGGCGATGATGGCTGTGCAATGTATCCAGGCATTGTGTTCCTTGCTTAAAAAACTACATACGCCTTTCCAGGCGTATGTAAAGCTTTTTAGTCGTTTATGCAGTTCATTCATTTTTTTAAGTTTGGGGTGAGTTTATCCTCTGTTTACCTGTTTTACTCCTTTTACTGTCTTTATCTTTTTTACTAATGATTCCAGCTTTGAAGTATCATCTACCATTACGGTCATCATGCCGCTGAACAGCCCGTCGTGCGAGTCGATGCTGATGGAACGGAGCAGGATATCGTTTTCCTTATTGATAATGGAGGTGATATTTGTCACAATTCCTATATCATCATGGCCAACGATGCGCAGCGTGATGGGGTATTGTTTGCCGTGGCTTTTCCCAGCCCAACGCGCCTTTACGATACGGTAGGCAAAACGTGATTGCAACTCCCGTGCATTAGGACAGTCGGTACGGTGTATTTTGATTCCTCCGCTGATGGTTACAAATCCGAATACATCATCGCCATAGATAGGGTTACAGCATTTGGCTAATTTGAAGTCCAGTCCTTTCAAATTCTGATCAATGACCAGTACGTCCTCTTTGAAGGTCTTGTCGTCCTGTGCTGTCTGCATGCTGAAATTCTCGGCGCTGCGATAGACAATATCTTCCCGGTTTTCCGTTTCCTTTTTCTTCAGTTCCAGGTATTTTTCGATGATGTCGTTCACATCTCTTGTCTCGTTGGCTATGTCCTGGTAGAACTCGGTTACGGTTTTGTATCCCAGCTTTTTTATCAGGCGCATCATCACTGCTTCATCGTATTCCAGTTTGCGGTTCTTGAATTTACGTTCTATGGTTTCTTTGGCGAACTCTGTCTGGCGGGCTTCTATCTCTTTGATGGCCTGGCGTATTTTGGTTCTTGCCTTCGAAGTGGTGACGATGTTCAGCCAGTCGCGTTTGGGTGTCTGGGTGTTTGAAGTCATGACTTCTACCTGGTCACCGCTGTTCAGCGTTTGCTTTAATTGTGCGTTCTTTCCGTTCACCTTTGCTCCGATACACTTGGAACCCAGTTTGCTGTGGATGGCGAAAGCAAAGTCCAGTACGGTCGCTCCTTTCGGCATCTTGTACAAGTCACCTTTGGGGGTGAATACGAATACTTCGTCTTCGTATAATTCCAGTTTGAACTGGTCCATCACTTCCAGGTCACTGTCGGCATTCTCCAGTGTTTCCCGGATGGAGGTCAGCCATTCATCCAGACCGCTTTCTCCTTTTACGCCTTTGTAACGCCAGTGGGCTGCCAGACCACGTTCCGCTATCTCGTCCATGCGTTCGGTGCGTATCTGTACTTCCACCCATTTGCCTTCAGGCCCCATTACAGTGGTATGCAAGGATTCGTATCCGTTACTTTTGGGTACGGAGAGCCAGTCGCGCAGACGTTTGGGATTGGGCATATACATATCGGTCACAATGGAATATACCTGCCAGCATTCTTGTTTTTCCTTGTCGACGGGAGAGTCCAGAATGATTCGGATGGCAAACAAGTCATACACTCCTTCGAAGGGACATTTCTGTTTCTTCATTTTCTGATAGATGGAATGGATGGACTTGGTACGCCCTTTCATGTGGAACTTCAATCCTGCTTCTTCCAGCTTATGCTGTATCGGTTCGATAAAGGCGGCTATGTATTTGTCACGGGAGGCTTTCGTTTCGTTCAGTTTGTCCTTTATATGATAATATACGTCGTGTTCGGTATATTTCAAGGAAAGGTCTTCCAGTTCCGATTTCAGTTTGTATAGCCCCAGCTTGTGTGCCAGCGGTGCGTACAGATAGGCAGCTTCGTTGGCTACTTGGGTGCGTGCTTCTATATTGGGAGTCTCCTTTATCTGTCTCATCAGGTTCACGCGGTCTGCAATGATGATCAGAATAACACGCATGTCTTCGGCAAAGGAGAGCAGCAGGTTGCGGAAATTTTCCGATTCTATGGTAGGGCTTTTGGAGTATAGCTCATTGATTTTCACAAGACCGCGTATGATCCCCGCTACATCCTCTCCATATTCCTGTTGTACAGATGCTAAGGTGCATAAATGGTTCTTTACCGATTCGTGCAGCATGATCCCCAGGATGGAAGCCCGTTTCATCCCAATTTCCTCGGCCACGATGACAGCGGTCTGCATATCTTTGATGATAGGATTCATCCCGAAACAATTTCGTGGCAGGTTACCTTCGGCAACTGCTTTTATGAGGTGTATTTTTAACTTATGGCAATCACCCTTCTGCAAGGTGTCGCCGGATAATTGCAGCAATCGTTTATAGAGGGCGAACAGTTGCTCACGCTCTTTGGCTGTGAAAAATGCTTTTTCTTCCATAACACGTGAAATCTTTTCGAGGGTAAAGGTAGTTTTTTTCTTTATTTATTAGGTAGTGTTCTCGCATTTTTTTGTATTTTTGGGCAATTAATAGTGAAAGAATAAGGTAACAATTTATTTAAACCATATAAAATCATGTACTTATGTTAACACCTGAAGACAAAGACTTATTAGTGAAAAAAGGAATTTCCGAGCAGCAGATTGCAGAACAACTGGCTTGCTTTGAAAAGGGTTTCCCATTTTTGAAGTTGGATGCAGCCGCTTCTGTTGAAAAGGGAATCATGGCTCCCGCCGAAAATGAAATGAAAAATTATTTGGAAGCATGGGATACATATAAGGAAGGGGAGAAAACCATCGTGAAGTTTGTACCCGCCTCTGGTGCTGCCAGCCGCATGTTCAAGAATTTGTTCGAATTCCTGGGGGCTGATTACAATATTCCGAAGACTGATTTCGAAAAGAAATTTTTCGACCATATTCATAGCTTCGCATTCTACAATGACTTGAATGCGGCTTGTATGGATAATACAGGAAAGGATATTGATGCTTTGATGGCCGGGAAGGAGTATAAACCTATAGTAGCCAATCTGCTGGAAGCTGCCGGCTTGAACTATGGGGCATTACCGAAGGGGTTGTTGAAATTCCATCGGTATGCGGATGGTGTGCGTACACCGCTGGAAGAACATTTGGTGGAGGGTGCGTTGTATGCGGCAGGCAAGACCGGAAAAGTGAATGTGCATTTCACCGTTTCTACGGAACATCGTGAGTTGTTCACAAAGCTGGTGGAAGAGAAGGTTGCCGTTTATGCAAAGAAATACGGGGTGGAATATGATGTGTCGTTTTCTGAACAGAAGCCGAGTACGGATACGGTTGCTGCCGATATGGAGAACAAACCTTTCCGCGATAAAGGCAAGCTGTTGTTCCGTCCGGGGGGGCACGGTGCGCTGATTGAGAACCTGAATGATTTGGATGCCGATGTTATCTTTATCAAGAATATAGATAATGTGGTTCCCGATCGCTTGAAAGAGGATACTGTTACGTATAAAAAGCTGATTGCGGGGGTACTGGTTACTCTGCAGAAGCAGGTATTTGAATATTTGGAATTACTGGATGGCGGTAAATATACACATGCGCAGCTGGAAGAGATCATTCGTTTCTTACAGCAGACTTTATGTTGCCGCAAACTGGATATCAAGGATCTGGAAGATGCCGATCTGGTTATTTATCTGCGTAAGAAGTTGAACCGTCCGATGCGTGTATGCGGTATGGTGAAGAATGTGGGTGAACCGGGAGGCGGCCCGTTCCTGGCTTATAATGCGGATGGTACTGTTTCATTGCAAATTTTGGAAAGTTCTCAGATTGACATGAATGATCCGGTCAAGAAAGAGATGTTCGAGAAGGGTACTCACTTTAATCCGGTGGATTTGGTGTGTGCGGTACGCGATTATAAAGGAAACAAATTCGACTTGGTGAAGTATGTGGATAAGGCTACAGGTTTTATCTCTTATAAATCAAAGAACGGTAGAGAACTGAAAGCATTGGAGCTTCCGGGCTTGTGGAACGGCGCAATGAGTGACTGGAACACTGTTTTTGTTGAAGTGCCGTTGAGTACCTTTAACCCGGTGAAGACTGTGAATGATTTGTTGCGTGAACAGCATCAATAATTCCTTTTTTTATTATAGACTACATGGATTTATACAGATCGGACGATTTGTGTAGGCCCGTGTAGTTTTTTGTGAAATTAATTTATATACCCTTGATTACTAACCTATAATTAAAAAGAATGAACCTGCTGACCTTTATTGCCCCACTGGCTGTGGCGGCAACTTTTATGATGCCGGCCGATGCTGCAAATCACAAAGAATTACCGGCATTGGGAAATACTCATATTCAAGTATTCGACAAAACCCCTGTTTGTTTTCGTCCCGATTCTTTCCCTAATTATACTCCTGCCAATGCTGACGGAGTGATCCGTCTGGTAAACGGGCGTATCATTTTAAAGAAAATAACCTTGCCCGATTATAAAAGGGATGTGGATGTTACCCTGAAAGTAACTGTAGCTTCCAATGGTGACCGTTGGGATAAATCTGGCTCTTGTTTTGTGCTTCCCAAAGAATCGGTGATTAATCTGATGAATATAGCCGAAGGCAAGAGGGCGTTTCCTGCGGTAGACAGTACCAAATATGAAAAAATGATTGGTATTGTTCCGGGTCAGGATTATGTGCCTACCCTTGAACTGATGCGTTTTATGACCCCGTTCGGTGTGGGGTATTATAGTTCGGATAATGATTCTTTGAGCAGCAAGAGGCGTCCTGTATATATCCCGAAATGGGAAAAGAGTGTGACTTGGGTGCAGGATATTACCGATCTTTATCCGGCATTGGAGAGAGAGGCATACGTGGGAATTTATATTGATACATGGACTGCCGAGGGGTATGTGGCCAGTATGGAATTGGATGTGAAGGAGAGTAAGATCACTTGCGACGTGATGCCGGAGCGCCGTGTGAAGCCTTTGATGAATACGGTGTATTATATCGGACAGACTTATCCGGATATTTTCTCACGCAAAGATGTGGTGATGGATTTTGATATGCCGAAAGCTGCCAAGAATGTTCGTTTGAAGTATATTGTAACAGGTCACGGAGGACATAGTGGCGGAGATGAGTTTGTGGAGAAACGGAACATCGTGTCTGTTGATGGCAAGGAGGTGTTGAATTTCATTCCTTGGCGTGATGACTGTGCTTCTTTCCGCCGTTTTAATCCGGCCACGGGAGTATGGCTGATACCACGAGTTGCCGCATATATAGGTGATAAGGGGTATACGACAAAAGAGATTGAAGAACCTTTGGCTTCTTCGGATTTGTCCCGTTCCAATTGGTGTCCGGGTAGCGATGTGATGCCTGAGGAGGCTGTTATTGGTGACTTGTCGGCCGGTAAACATTCTTTTAAGGTAAGTATCCCTGAGGCACAACAGGTAGATGGCAATAAATTGAATCATTGGCTGGTTTCAGCTTATTTGGTTTGGGAGGAATAACTTTTCCCGATTATTAATAGCTGCTGGAGCGGTTTGAATCTTTCCGAATATGAATGGTGAATTTCTTTCGGAAGGATTCAAAGCCTCTTTGCGGTAAATGGACATTATTTGTTTTTTCTTTTCATGCTGCGGATGATTTCTTTGTCCTCCGTGCTTACCCGATAAGATTCTATGATTTTTTGTAGTGCCTTATTGTAAGTAAAGTCATCTAAATGATTTTCCTTCAGATAGTTCATCGTTTTTTGAGGAAACTTGACATAACATACGGATAAAGCCCATGCTACAGCCATCTTCACATAATATCCTTCGTGACTGATCCGGTCCATCCATTGCAATACGTTGTCTATATACTCTTCGTCAATATAATGAGCCATTGCCATTACTACTCCGAAACGTATTTCATATTCTTTGTCGGATTTCATCCGGTCTTCCAAAAATAGCCAGACCCTTTTCTTGTTCTTGTCCACAAACCGTTGTTTGCCGTAAAAGTCAAAGGTGTCACAAACAGACCAACTGTTGATGATGGCAATAAACCGGGCAACCAGTGAAAGATATGCTTGCGTGTCTTTCATTTTCAGATTACTTATTACCATACCTTGTAGCATACGTTCCTCCATATAATAAGTATCCGCAGTCTGTAGATAACTCTCCCAGTCATCTTTGGCAATTTGTGCTCCTAACCGCCTTAGGGCAGGGATGCGGATACCCAATACATTTTCTATTCCCGGATGCAGCGATTCGGTAAACTTTTTATTTTCATTTTCTGCCAGTTGCAGCAAATTTTCTTTTATGGTCAATCCATTGATACGATATTCGTCCATTTTGTTTTTGTAAGATAGGGTTAGATTTTCAGTCCCATGATATAATCGTTCATATAATATCCGTTGCCTATATGGAAATCTCCTTCTGCAACTTTTTCCATTCCCAAATGTTGGTAGAATTGTAAAGCCTTATTGTTACGGTTTACATTCAAATGCATTTCGCAAGGTCCGGGATGGATTTCTTTAATTGCTTTGACGGCCTGCTCAAATAGTGCTTTGCCCAACCGGCAACCTTGAAAAAGGGGAAGTACATAGATTTTCTGCAGATGAAATAAATGTTCTCCTTCGGGCTGTATGGAAACATATCCGGCAGCTTCTCCATCTTTGTAAGCTATGTAATAGATGTGCCCTTCCTCTTCCATTTGTTTACGCAGGTTTTTCGGAGAGTACATCCAGTCCATCATGTAATCCAATTGTTCTTTTGAAAGAATTTCCCGGTAGGTAGCCGGAAACACGATCTGAGCCATCTCGTTAATCAACTGAATATCATTGGTCGTTGCCTTTTTTATGGTAAACATGATCTTTATATCTTTTTAGTGTTATAACGAGAGGCAAAGATAAACTTTTTGCAAGAAAAAAAGGGGATTCCTTTCTTTTTCTTGTTTAAATATTAATTTATGCGAAATAGTAGAACTATGTAATACAAGGTACTTGTATAATACATATATTTGTGCCAAACAAAGTATTATAGATTATGAATGTAGACAATGTACGATCTCAGATGCGCAAAGGAATGCTGGAATACTGCATTTTATTGTTGTTGCACAAAGAGCCGTCATATGCTTCGGATATCATTCAAAAATTGAAAGAAGCCCGGCTCATTGTAGTAGAAGGGACGCTTTATCCGCTGCTTACCCGGCTGAAAAACGATGACCTGCTCTCATACGAATGGGTAGAGTCCACTCAGGGACCACCTCGTAAATATTATAGTCTCACTCCTCAGGGTGAAACATTCCTTAGCGGACTGGAGGCTGCTTGGGAGGAGCTGGCGAATACAGTGAATCATTTAAAAAACAATTAAAAACAGGATACAATGAAAAAGACTTTAACCATAAATTTAGGAGGTACCGTTTATCATATAGACGAAGACGCTTACCATTTGTTGGATAACTATTTAACTAACCTGCGTATTCACTTCTGTCGTGAGGAGGGAGCGGAAGAAATTGTACATGATATAGAATTACGTATCTCTGAGCTGTTTACCGACCGTTTGAATGAAGGTAAACAGGTTATTACCATTGAAGATGTGGAAGAAATCATAGCCCGGATGGGTAAACCCGAAGATCTTTCCGATGAAGAAAGTGGAGAAGCATCGGGTTCGGAAAAACAAAAAGGAACCACTATGCGCCGCTTGTTTCGTGATCCGGACAATAAGGTACTAGGTGGAGTGGCTTCCGGACTGGCTGCTTATATGGGATGGGATGTTACTTGGGTACGTATCATTCTATTGGTTCTTGGTTTCTTTGTTCATGGGGTGATATTGGCTTATATCATAGCGTGGATTATTATTCCTATGGCGCGTACCGCTCCCGAGAAACTCGCCATGAAGGGGGCTGCTATTAATGTGGAGAATATAGGCAAGACTGTAACAGACGGATTTGAAAAAGTGAATGATTATGTACGCTCAGACCGTCCTAGGAGTATCTTGCAAAAGATAGGGGAGGGGATTGTGTCTGTGGCAGGGTTCCTTATCAAGTTCCTGCTTGTTTTCATTGCTATTTGCTGTGCGCCTGTATTGTTTGTATTATTGATTGTCTTTTTTGCATTGCTGATGGCGGCTACGGGACTGATTGCTGCATTGCCGGCTGTGCTTTATGAGGTGCTGCCTGCGGTTAATTGGGCTACGGTGGGTAGCTCTCCGGGGGTGACTGTCGCTATGTCCGTAGCAGGTATTCTGGTTATCGGTATTCCTATTATAGGACTGATACACATGCTGATGCGTCATTTTGGAGGTTGGCAACCCATGTCCATTGTAACCAAAATTATATTTATCGTATTGTGGCTCATCGCGTTGGGAGTGGGTGTTTTCTTTGTACTGAATGATCCAAATATTGCTTCAATGATATCGTATAGTTTATAAAATACACTATCTTTGCAGATGGAAAGTTGGGAATCAAGAGGTGTCTTGTTCTCAACTCTCCGTTTTTTGTAAGGAATATCAAACATATATAAATACTATGACTAAGAAGATTTTATTGCTGGGTTCTGGCGAATTAGGTAAGGAATTCGTCATTGCGGCAAAACGTAAAGGGCAGTATGTTATTGCTTGCGACTCTTATGCAGGTGCTCCGGCCATGCAGGTGGCTGATGAATTTGAAGTGTTCAGTATGCTTGACGGTGATGCGTTGGATGCTGTGGTAGCCAAACACAAGCCGGATATAATTGTGCCTGAAATTGAAGCTATCCGTACCGAACGTCTGTATCATTTGGAACAGGAAGGTATTCAAGTAGTGCCGAGTGCCCGTGCAGTGAATTTCACGATGAACCGCAAGGCCATTCGTGATTTGGCAGCTAAGGAATTAGGATTAAAGACAGCCAAGTATTTCTATGCCAAGTCTTTGGAAGAATTGCAGGAGGCCGCAAAAGAGATTGGCTTTCCCTGTGTGGTGAAACCTTTGATGTCTTCATCCGGCAAAGGCCAGTCTTTGGTCAAGAGCGCGGATGAGTTGGAACAGGCATGGCATTATGGATGTGAAGGCAGTCGTGGAGATATTAAAGAATTGATCATTGAGGAATTTATTCAGTTCGATAGTGAGATTACTTTGCTCACCGTCACTCAGAAAAACGGTCCAACTTTGTTCTGTCCGCCTATCGGACATGTACAGAAAGGGGGAGATTATAGGGAAAGTTTCCAGCCGGCGCACATTGATCCCGAACATTTGAAGGAGGCACAGCGTATGGCCGATAAAGTGACGGCGGCTTTGACCGGTGCGGGAATCTGGGGAGTTGAATTTTTCTTGAGTCATGAAAACGGAGTTTATTTCTCCGAACTTTCTCCCCGTCCGCATGATACCGGAATGGTGACTTTGGCAGGTACTCAGAATTTAAATGAGTTTGAGTTGCATCTGCGTGCGGTGTTAGGACTTCCTATCCCTGAAATTACACAAGAACGCATAGGGGCCAGTGCAGTGATTCTTTCTCCAATTGCCAGCAAGGAAGCTCCCCGTTATCGTGGTGAAGAGGAAGTTTGTAAGGAGACAAATACTTATCTCCGTATTTTTGGTAAACCTTATACAAAATTGAACCGCCGTATGGGAGTTGTGGTTTGTTATGCTCCTAATGGCAGTGACTTGGACGCTTTGCGTGACAAGTGCAAGGCTGCTGCTGCAAAGGTAGAGGTGTATTAATATCTTGTATTGATGGATATAAAATAAAGGTCCGGGCTTTTCCAAGTCCGGACCTTTTGTTGTTCCAAAGGTGTGCTTCCCTGAAACAAGGTTTTATAGTTTTTCTTTTTAAAAGAAGGGCGTAGGGAGACTTTTTTCTGTAAGGAGTATGTGGCCTTGTAATCAGATTCATCCTTAAAATATTTTATTCGGATTCCTAAACCTTTCCTGACGTATGGTTAAGGGTTTTCTTCCTGCCTGTTTTATCTCCGCGTTTGGAGTTGTCATAAATTTGGAGTTAACTGTCCAGAATAACTATATCTATGGTTTAATAGAAGATAAAAAGGCTTATCTGAAGATTGAAAAGGCATATACAATTCGTATGCCATTCGTTATTGTTAGTTTCCCTTCGGTCCTATTCCGGGAAAGATTGGTTTATGTTCTTTCTTTTTTTATTTCTTTCTTCGTCCGGATTCCTGTTATCTTCTTCTTTCGTCAATGAAAAGTTTTGTTGTTGAGGGCTTTCCGTTTGGGCTGCGGCTATTCCGGCCGCAAAAATTCCCTCGAAGTAAAGCGAACTGCGGGAACATGTTCCATACCAGGCTGCCATATAGAAAACAAGCAAAACATGGTGCTATGAAAGGCGGTGAGGAGCATGCCAAGGCATGAAAGCATGAATGTTATTCCCATACCATAGGACCCGCCCCAATGTATCCCATGAAATGTTTGCCCATGCATAAATGAGAAACACCGATAAAAGAAGAAAAGTGTTCGGAAAAGAACAATCGGCGTATCAACGGCAACGAGTATTTGTTCCTTTGCATTCTTTGGGTATTGCCCCAGTATGACCCAATTCACATTCAGCATGATCAATGCCTGCAGCGTAAGCGAAGAAAATTATAGTGGATTTCAATTATGGGATTAAAACCGGCATATTGTGTGATTTTTGCTTTAATTCTCCTTTATCCATTTAATGCTAATTTTGAAATCAAAAATAATATGGACAAATTGGAATTTATTTATAACAGAAAATAACAATATGTTACACGATGACATGACTCTTATTTCGAACCGGGGAATCAATACCAGATGATTCTCCGCATAAACCGCAGGGGATTGCAGGTGTTAAAATAGGTAAATACAATGGATATGCTTGTTATTCTTTATTTTGATGATGCCATGTATTGTTATCTTTGGATGATATGCAATAATTATGGATTCAAATATCAGGGTGCAAATACATTCCTGGGAGTGCGTTGTATGAATGGCAAAGAATGTGATATTTCAAGGTGGCTTTGTTATCTGAAGGGCGCTTTGTTCATCATGCGCCCGGTATTTCGATTGTTTCTAATGAGACCGGAGGCACATTGTACTTATTCTCACGGTCTTTCCTTTGGCTAATGAAGATTGTACTCATGAAACGCATGCGTACATTAAACAAATCAGGAGGCAAGGGCCGACATGCGTAATCCCTATTCCGAATGATATTGGCGCTAATTGCCGACAAGGGAATATTTTCACTGAAGGCGCGAAACATATTTTGCAAGAGCCCGATTTTAATCATTTGTATGTTCGTTTGAAAGTTACATAAAGAAAGGAAATTGTCTGATCACATTTCCAGCTTGTCTTAATTAATGGAATGAATAGTTTTGGAAGGCGTACTTGGATTGATATTTCCAGACTGTCAGATATCATGCCCATGGATTCTTATAATTGGCCCATTTTTCAAATTGGCAGGATGAAAGCATGCCGTGCGCGAAAGTTACTTCTTCTGGATATCATTACCTTTAAATCTGTGGAAGTGGCTAAGTTTGATTGTCAAATAGACGAGGCAATCATGTTTAGGCAATGATGAAGGCTTTCAATAAACTTTATAAATGTCCAGATGTTTGCTGTGCGATGAGCGTTTGGGGATGGTGTCGTTTGCAGGAGAAAATTACCGTTGCAGACCATGGAATACCGGCCGGGAGAATCGTCAACCTTCTCCGTATTCAAAGCTTTCATGCAACGGCGGAACATTTTGGGGATGAATAAGCAAACGTTGTATGTAGATACAGATATCGTAGAATTAATGCTTTGTTATACCATAAGAATCAGGAGTTGGGCGAAATGGCTTTTTAATTTCTGAACGTAAATGATTGAGAAAAGCGAAAGGCTTTCTGGTATGAAAATTATGATTCATGGAAATTTGGCCAAATCTGGCGGTGGCCGAAAGCTGTACAGAAATATTCTATAAAGCCCTTAAGAAGAAGGTTTTTTGGAAAAAGAATTTTAAAGGGTTGTTGAGCGGAAAGGTGCGGTTACAAATTTGCTTTGAATAATTTAGGTTTTTGTTCTCATTACGGACCGCATGGCCTTGGCTTATATTCATTTTGAAGCGCCTGAATTTAAAGATGAGTGAATAGATGTAGCAAATATGTAACTAGGCTGAAAAGGAGATTGCCGATGTATCGTTGGGTAAACAGGCAAATGTTTGCACGGCATTCTCTGTTTGCTCTTCCGCACGGAAAGAGGATGCTGGAGAGGAATATGAAGAAGGAATGGCCCCTGTTGAATCCATGTTGCAAATGTTTCGGATCCAACTGCCTCAACCACAGGTGGCTGACGTGATTTGTCTTTTTTATTTAAATAAATATTTGTTTGCCGGAAAGATGTGCCATGCATCTTTTCGGCTTTTTTTGTCTTAATATGAACTGTATATGATGCTGAATGCAATAAGAAACAAAGTGTTGGGCGGTGAGAAGATTACCGTAGAAGAAGCCCGTTGGCTGTCCTGCCAGGCAGAGAAACAGGATTTGTATGATGCGGCTCATGAGATAACACGGGTCCTGGCTTCTCGGAAATTCGATATGTGTTCCATTATCAATGCTAAATCCGGTAAATGTCCTGAGAATTGTAAATGGTGCGCACAGTCTGCACATTATAAAACAAAAGCGGATGTTTATGATTTGGTTGGGAAGGAAGAATGTCTGCGCCATGCTTTGTATAACGAAGCGCAGGGAGTATCCCGTTTTTCTTTGGTGACCAGCGGCAGGAAACCGGGTAGCCGTAACATGGACCGGCTATGTGAGACAACAGAGTACATGCGTGCGCATTCGCATATTCAGTTATGCGCTTCTTTAGGATTGCTGGATGAAGCGGAATTGGAACGGCTGTTTAAGGCAGGCATCACCCGTTATCATTGTAATCTGGAAACGGCTCCCTCTTATTTTTCATCTCTATGTTCTACTCATACACAAGAACAGAAAATAGAAACGTTGCAGGCAGCACGCAGGGTGGGGATGGATGTATGCAGCGGAGGAATCATCGGCATGGGCGAAACAATGGAACAGCGTATTGAGTTTGCTTTTACACTGAGGGAATTGGAAGTACAGTCTATTCCTATAAACCTGTTACAGCCTATACCCGGCACTCCATTGGAAAAAATGGATCGTCTTGCAGAGGCGGAGATTCTGACAACCATCGCTTTATTCCGTTTTATCAATCCCACAGCCTTTCTTCGTTTTGCCGGAGGGCGTTCACAGATGAGTGTGGAAGCTGTAAAGAAAGCATTGTATATCGGTATTAATTCTGCCATTGTGGGAGATTTGCTGACTACATTAGGTTCCAAAGTATCAGAAGATAAAATATTGATAGAAGAGGCCGGGTATTCGCTTTGATACATTATAAAGTTATTATAACAATAAGGAAATAATATATGGAAAATTTTGACAGGGAGCATTTATGGCATCCTTATACATCGACTACTCATCCGCTGTCCACTTATAAGGTAAGACGGGCGGATGGAGTATATATAGAATTGGAGGACGGAAGATGTTTGATAGAAGGGATGTCTTCGTGGTGGTGCATGGTACATGGATACAATCATCCGGTATTGAACCAAGCGCTCAAGGAACAGATAGACCGTATGAGCCATGTCATGTTCGGCGGACTGACACACGATCCGGCCATCGAATTAGGCAAGTTGTTGCTGAAGATTGTTCCTCCCCGTATGCAGAAAATATTTTATGCTGATTCCGGTTCGGTTGCGGTAGAAGTGGCACTGAAAATGGCCGTGCAATATTGGTATGCGCAAGGGAAGGAAAAGAAAAACAATTTTGTAACTATTCAGTCCGGATATCATGGAGATACGTGGAATGCCATGTCCGTTTGTGATCCGGTGACCGGTATGCATCATATTTTTGGCCCTACATTGCCTGTGCGTTATTTTGTTCCTGCTCCCCGGTCGCGCTTTGGCGGAATCTGGTATGAAGAGGATATAGAACCCTTGAAGGAAATATTGGAACAGCATCATGAAGAAATGGCTGCATTGATTTTGGAACCTATTGTACAAGGGGCGGGCGGAATGCGTTTTTATCATCCTGAGTTTTTGCGCCAGGTAGAGAAACTTTGCAGGCAATATCGTCTGTTGTTAATCTTTGATGAGATAGCGACAGGTTTCGGAAGAACAGGGAAACTGTTTGCTTGGGAGCATGCAGGTGTCCAGCCCGATATCATGTGCATAGGTAAGGCACTGACCGGTGGATACATGACTTTCTCTGCTGTCCTTGCCAGTGATGAGGTGGCTGATACCATTTCCGGCGGTTATCCGGGAGTCTTTATGCACGGTCCTACTTTTATGGGAAATCCGTTGGCTTGTGCCGTAGCGAAAGCATCCGTGGAATTGTTGCTTTCATATAGTTGGGAGGAAAAGGTAAAGGCTATTGAATCACAATTGAAGAGGGAGCTGGCTCCTGCTGCTTTATTGCCGCAGGTGGCTGATGTGCGTGTATTGGGAGCTATCGGGGTTATTGAAGTGAAGAAACCGGTAGATATGGCTTTCATGCAACGTCGTTTTGTCGAAGAAGGAGTATGGGTACGTCCTTTTGGAAAACTGGTGTATATCATGCCGCCTTTTATAATTCAGCCGGAAGAATTGAGCAAATTGACGCATTCACTGGTAAAGATAGTAGGAGAATTAAAAGAATAAGTGATAGTATTGGGAAAAATAGAAAAAATGAATTCATTAACAGACTGGGAAAGGGAATTAGCCCTGCTTGAAAATAAAAGTAATCTTCGTAAGTTGCCTGTTATCCGCCATTGGGGAAAAGAGAGGTGGAGGTGAATGGAAAAGTGATGCTTAACCTTTCATCCAACGATTATCTGGGATTGGCTGCTTACCTGCCATTACGTACGGAATTCTTGCAAAGTCTTACTCCCGACACTTTTCTTCCTTCCTCTTCATCCTCTCGGCTGCTGACAGGAAATTTTAATATCTATGTTCAGATAGAGGATTTGCTTGCCCGACTGTTTCGGAAGGAAAGCGCGTTGGTTTTTAATAGTGGTTATCACATGAATGCCGGTATTCTTCCTGCAGTGAGCGATGCTCGTACATTGATTCTTGCCGATAAACTGGTACATGCCAGCATTATTGACGGCATTCGTTTATCGGCGGCCAAGTGTATCCGGTACCGGCATAACCGATATGACCAATTGGAACAGTTGCTGGTTTCCAATCATGCCGGGTATGATAGAATAATTATTGTAACCGAAAGTATTTTCAGTATGGACGGTGATGAGGCCGATCTCCGCCGTTTGGTCACTTTGAAGCAACAATATGATAATGTATTGCTGTATGTGGATGAAGCGCATGCTGTAGGGGTGCGGGGGATACATGGCCTGGGGTGTGCGGAAGAACAGGATTGTGTGGCTGACATCGATTTTTTATGTGGAACTTTTGGTAAAGCGTTGGCCTCAGTAGGAGGCTATATTGTTTGTTCGAAGACCATCCGTGATTATTTGATCAATAAAATGCGTACATTCATATTTACAACGGCTCTTCCTCCTGTCAACTTGCTATGGACATTCTTTATCCTGGAGCATTTGGACAGTTTCAGCTTCCGGAGGGAAAGGTTGAAGAGAATATCCTCTCTTTTGAAAGACGCGTTGGTAAAGAAAGGCTACGCTTGTCCTTCTACCAGCCATATTCTGCCAATGACGATAGGCGATAGCGGTGATACGGTGTTAAAGGCCGATTTCTTGCAGCGTAAAGGTTTTTATGCGTTGCCGGTGCGTCCTCCCACTGTGCCCGAAGGAACATCGCGTATCCGTTTTTCGTTGACAGCGGATATTACTGAAGAAGAAATAAAAAGTCTGATAGAATTGATATGAAACATTATTTTATACAACAAAAGCATCTTCCCCGATTGACACTTTTTTTTGCCGGTTGGGGAATGGATGAATGTCCTTTCATGGATTATTGCCCCGAAAATAGCGATCTGTTGGTTTGTTATGATTATCGTTCGCTGGATTTTGATTTCACGTTGTTGCAGGGTTATCAGGAGATTCGCCTGATAGCCTGGTCTATGGGAGTATGGGCCGCGTCTATGGTATTGCAGGATATGGACTTGCCTATTTGTGAGCGTGTTGCTTTGAATGGCACGGTAACTCCTGTCGATGATTTGAAAGGTATTCCGCAGCAAGTTTTTGAAGGAACACTGGAAGGCTTGAATGAGGGTACGTTGGAAAAGTTTATCCGCAGGATGTGTTTGAAAAAGGAGAATCTGGAAACATTCTTGTCGAAACGTCCGCAACGTGCGGTAGAGGAACTGCAAGAAGAGCTTCGGAGGATTGGAGAACAGGTAAAATCTTGCGCTGTTCCCAGTTTTGCATGGGAACGGGCTGTTATAGGCAAGAATGATTTGATTTTTACGGCGGTCAACCAAAGAAATGCATGGACCGGGACGGAAGTGGCAGAGTATGATATTCCTCATTATTCAGAAGAAATAATGAGAGATTTGCTATGCCCGTCTGTTATTTAAAACAAAAACATATGATTAATAAGCAATTGATAACCCGTCGCTTTTCCCGCGCTGTAGAGAGTTATAACCGTGAGGCGGTGGCACAAAAGCAGATAGCATACCGCATGAGTGATATGCTAAATCATTATTTGCCCCGTCCGTGCGGCCGGATATTGGAAATTGGTAGCGGGACGGGCTTTCTTACCCGTAGGTTGATGGAAACCCTCCATCCTGAAAAACTGGTGTTGAATGATATTTGTCAGGAGATGAGTTCTTGTTTCACCGATTTGTTGGGAAGCGGGCAGGCTACCTTTCTGGCAGGGGATGCCGAGTCCCTTCCTTTTCCAAAAGGACAGGATTTGATTGTATCATGCTCGGCATTACAGTGGTTTGTTTCTCCCGAGCTGTTTTTTGAACGTTGTAATACTTTGTTGAAGCAGAAAGGATATTTTGCTTTTACTACGTTCGGCAGGGATAATCTGAAAGAAGTTGCATCGGTTACCGGCAGCGGTCTTCACTATCGTTCTTTAGAGGAATTAGAAGAAGCGCTGCGCATACACTATGAGATCGTGAAGGCTCATGAGGAACGTATCTGTCTGACTTTCGGTACTCCGCTCGAAGTGCTTTATCACTTGAAACACACCGGGGTGGCTGCTGTCAGGCAACAAGCGTGGACTAAAAGGGATTTGCAGGATTTCTGTGACAAGTATGCCCGTTTGTTCAGTGATGGTCGTTCGGTGACTTTGACTTATCATCCTATTTATATTATTGCAAAGAAAAGACAATAGAAATAAAAAGAATCATGAAACAGAATGTATTTTTCGTAAGTGGTATTGATACAGATATTGGCAAAAGTTATGCCACGGCCTATCTGGCACATCTTTGGAACAAACAAGGATGTCGTACTATTACTCAAAAATTCATACAGACTGGAAATCCGGAAGGTTATTCGGAGGATATTGAGTTGCATCGTCGTCTGATGGGGATGGAGTATTTGCCTGAGGATGAGCAGGGACTTACCAAACCTGAAATATTTTCTTATCCGGCTTCTCCCCATTTGGCTTCACGAATAGATAACCGCGCCATTGATTTTGATAAAATAAAGCATGCCACGGAGGTGCTGAGTGAGCGCTATGATGCTGTTTTAGTAGAAGGAGCCGGGGGGCTGATGGTGCCGTTGACAGAAGATAATCTGACTATAGACTATGTTCAGGAATCGGGTTATCCCTTAGTTTTTGTTACTTCGGGACGATTGGGAAGTATCAACCATACATTATTGAGTTTTGAGGCTATAGAACGGAGAGGGATAAAGCTTCATACAGTGATGTACAATCTGTTTCCCGAAGGAGAGGATAAAATCATTCAAGCAGATACAGAAACTTATATTTGTCGTTATATAGAGAAGCATTTCCCGGATACAGCATTTGTGAAGGTACCTTGCTTGTAATTCATCTTTCTTGTTTATGATGTGTTTACCTGATAAAAAGAGGTTGTTCTACATCTGACGACCTCTTTTTGTTAGTTGTATCCATAATTTTCCGCTTAAGTTATAGTATGATTTTTACTTTGTGGAGTAGTCTTGTCCGTGTAATGAGTTAGTTCTCCTGTTCTGCATTGTACAAGGCGATATATCCGCGCTCTTCTGTACGGATGCGGACGGCATTCAAATGCGTCCTTGACATGTTTTGCCAATGCCTTTTACATTGTAATAGGAAAACCATTCGATTTTGGCTTCGAGCAATGCTTCTTTTACGTCCTCGAATTGGGTCTTACAGATAATAACTTCAATTTTTTTATTGTTGTATTTGTATTTTGTATATAATGTAATCTTTTTACCTTCTAAAAAACTAATACTTTGTTGTTATCCTTGTCTGGTTATGCTCTTTATGATTAAAAACTTAGCCCGAAAACGAAATAAGCCCCTTCAGTGCGTGGGTTTACGGTGGCTTTTGCAAAAGCTGGAACGGAGAATGAATCAGTGATTTTTATCTCCTTGGCGGCTCCCAGGCTGATGTCGCATACGGTGAAACCGTTGGAACCGTTGCATACAGGGACTTCGGAATAGTTGTAAAAGTCTGTGCTCCACGGAGTCGCTCCTATTTCCGCTGTCCATTCCAGCCCTGCCAGTGTGAAAGGTACGGTAGCCGAGATATAGGACGAATGGGCTCTGTTTCCTCCGTTATTCACTCCGTCGGTTCCGGCGAAATTGGTATACCAGTTCAAGGCCAGCGGTCCGAAGTCATAACCTATTTGTGCCTCGAAGGTATGGTTGGTATTGTGTGAGCCGTAATGAAAATACCCCGGTCCTCCATTGAACCAGTAATCTGTGACGGAGATACTGAAACCTCCTGTGGCGTAGCCTAATGTGAGGTCAATCTCTTTTGTATCTTCTTTTTCGATACCTGCTGTTCCCCATGCAGACAATGAGAACCCTTTGTAAGAAACTGACAACGTGGGTTGGATACTGACACCCCCTAAATCCTGACCACGCCAGATGTATCCGCTTACGAGATCGGCTCCTACGCTGGCTTCCACTTTGTCCTGCGCCATGCCCATTGCCGGAACAGCTATTGCCAAGGCCGACAGAAATGTTGTTTTTCTAGAACTCTTTTTCATTGCTTTTTACCTTTTTAATTCATAATAGTGAGTTTGTTATATCTCGTATGTATTTGTTTTTCTTGTAATGGCTTGTGCTTGTTATGTGATAATACTTCAACGAATTCTACATTGGTTCGTTCAGGGAAAAGCGGATGATTCTCCAGTTTCGGACCTATTGCCGGCAAATTTACATCTTTTATATCATCTATGAAAACCACTAAATGTGGATTTCACATACAAACAAATGTTCTTTTGTATTCTTTTCCATCTACTGTGATTGTTTTTGCCAACATTTTGCCGTCCGGGGTATTTATTTGTCTGGAGTTGGCAAGCAGGGGAAGATCCATGTCCACTGTTACTTCTTCTACCAGCTCGTTCTCCGTATGCAGTTTTAGGACATGAGGTGCTTTAGGGTGTTTACGTATATATAGTCATTACCTGCTCCCTGCATCTTTGTGAACTTGATTGTTGTTACCATTTTGTCTATAATTTATTCTATTATTATTTCCTTTTGTCTTAATTTAGTGCAAATATATATCTTGTTGATGCTTAATAAATTTGAGCCTATATTCTGTTATGGAACATATAGTTTAGGTAATATTTTGTTGGTTATTCAGTGTTGTATAATTGGTATCATATATAATTAAAGTGGATGATTGATGTAACAAGATGATAATATATTATCTCATTTTTATATTATTTTGTTACCTTTGCATCCTGTTGGATAAAAAAGAGATTTGTAATGCAGAATATTATTGCGATAGAAAATGGTGTGACCCGCCATCCGCTGTACCGGATGAAGGAACCGGTGAATATGACACTTGCCGCCGGAGAACATATAGCTGTTGTGGGAAGAAACGGGGCAGGAAAAAGTATATTGGTAGATACGATTACAGGCCGGTGGCCGTTGTTGATGAACGAAGTGAAGTATGATTTCTCTCCTTCTCCTTCGAAGATGGCATACGAGAATATAAAGTATATTGCTTTCCGTGATTCATATGGAGATTCCGATGGAAATTACTATTATCAGCAACGATGGAATGCCCATGATTTGGATGAAACCCCACTGGTACGTGATTTGTTGCCCGAAGCGACCGATTCAGGTCTGAAAAAGGCTTTGTATGAACTGTTTGGCATAGAGAGGATGCTGGATAAACATATTATTCTGCTTTCCAGTGGTGAGTTACGTAAGTTTCAACTGACAAAGACTTTGCTGAGTAATCCGCGTGTACTGATTATGGATAATCCCTTTATCGGACTGGATGCGAAGACGAGAGACCTGCTTCATACATTGTTGGGCGAACTGACTAAAGTAACCCATTTGCAGGTAATCCTTATCTTGTCTAAGTCCGATGATATTCCTGCTTTTATTACTCATGTTATTCCTGTGGAAGACAGGGTGTGTGGTAAAAAGATAACTTTGCAGGAATATTTGGCGGTCCGTAAGCCGATACCGGAACGGATACTTTCCGAAGAAAAGGAGGCACGGATTCTGAATTTGCCTTACGGCGGTGATTTGTATCACACCGAGCACGTAGTCGATTTGAACAAGGTAAGCATCCGTTATGGCGAGCGTACCATTTTGAAAGATTTGGACTGGACAGTGAAATGTGGCGAGAAATGGGCTTTGAGTGGAGAGAACGGTTCAGGAAAGTCTACGTTGTTGAGTTTGGTCTGTGCGGATAATCCGCAGAGCTATGCTTGTGATATTACCTTGTTCGGCAGAAAACGCGGTTCCGGAGAAAGTATTTGGGAGATAAAGAAGCATATAGGATATGTCAGTCCTGAGATGCATCGCGCTTATCTGAAGAACCTTCCTGCCATAGATATTGTGGCAAGCGGACTACATGATTCTGTGGGGTTGTACAAACGTCCGCGTCCCGAGCAGATGGCGGCTTGTGAATGGTGGATGGATATTTTTGGTATTGCAGATTTGAAAGACCGGAATTTCTTGCAGTTGTCCAGTGGCGAGCAGCGTCTGGTGTTGTTGGCCCGTGCTTTTGTGAAGGATCCTGAGTTGCTTATTTTGGATGAGCCTTTGCATGGGTTGGACTTGTACAACCGCCGGTTGGTGAAAGATGTGATAGAAACTTTCTGTCGTCGTAAGGACAAGACCATGATTATGGTGACACATTATCAGGAAGAGTTGCCCGCATGTATAACTAACTTTCTTTTCTTGAAGCGGAATTAAAAGTTCTTTTTCTAAAGGTACGTTCCGGGCAGACGGAAGACAACAGGTTAAACGATAGTGCCCTGTCGCTTTCCGGACAAGCCGGGATGTTGGGCTGAGTACAAATAATCCTACTGTTCGTTTCATAAATATAGCATTGAAATTTTTAAAAGAAAACGAATCATGGAAAACACATTAAAAAAGCCTATGACAGGCATTATTCCTCCTTTAGTGACTCCGTTACTGGATAATGACAAACTGGATATTGACGGTTTGGAAAGGTTGATAGAACGATTGATAAAAGGAGGGGTGCACGGATTATTTATACTGGGTACCACCGGAGAAGCGCAGAGTATCAGTTACCGGCTTCGCCATGAAATGATAAAGGAAACTTGCCGTATCAATGCCGGAAGACTTCCGGTTCTGGTTTGTATTTCCGATACATCAATTGTAGAAAGTATTCATCTGGCACATGTAGGGGCCGAGTGTGGTGCTTCAGCCGTAGTTTCCGCTCCCCCTTACTACTTTGCTCCGGGACAGCCTGAACTGGCCGAATTTTATGAGGACCTGATTCCTCAGTTGCCGTTACCTATCTTCTTGTACAATATGCCGTCGCACACGAAAGTGAATTTTGCTCCGGCTACTATTCAACGCATTGCCCGTAATCCTCAGGTGGTGGGATTCAAGGATAGTTCGGCTAATGCCGTTTATTTCCAGTCCGTGATGTATGCCATGAAGGACAGACAGGATTTCGCCATGTTGGTGGGACCGGAGGAAATTACGGCAGAGTGTGTGTTGCTGGGTGGACATGGGGGGATCAACGGAGGTGCCAATATGTTCCCGGAATTATATGTAGATCTTTATCATGCTGCGGTAGCGCGTGACATGGAAACCGTAAGTCGGCTGCAACCCTTGGTGATGCAAATCAGTAGCAGTATTTATACCGTGGGGCAGCATGGCTCCAGTTATTTGAAAGGATTGAAATGCGCGTTGTCTTTATTGGGCGTTTGTGATGATTTTGTTGCGGCTCCTTTCCATCGCTTCAATGTTCCGGAACGCGAGAAGATACGCAAGGCGTTGGAGGCACTCCCTTTTTGTCCGGAGTTGAAACCTTAAATGCTCGGTCTGTATGCATATCATTGATATAATCGTCTTTTTGTTGTTTACCGGCGGAGTCGTGGCCTTCGGTTGTTCTTTCTTTAAGAAGAAAGGTACCTCCGAGGAGTTCACTTCTGCCGGAAGAAGTTTGCCCGGCTGGGTGGTGGGGATGTCCATCTTCGCCACGTATGTCAGCAGTATCAGTTATCTGGGATATCCGGGAAAGGCCTTTTCGGGAGATTGGAATGCATTTGTATTCAGTCTTTCTATTCCTATCGCCTCTTATTTTGCGGCTCGTTACTTTGTGCCTTTTTACCGGAGTCAGGACAGCATATCGGCTTATAGCTTTTTGGAAAACCGTTTCGGCCCTTGGGCACGTATATATGCTTCGTCCTGCTATCTGCTCACCCAGATAGCACGTACAGGGTCTATTCTGTATTTGTTGGCGTTGCCCATGAATGTATTGTTGGGATGGCATATCCAGACCATTATTGTTGTAACCAGTGTGGCTATTGTGCTTTATTCCATGTTGGGTGGCATGAAGGCTGTCATTTGGACAGAGGCCATACAGGGAATTATTCTGATCGGAGGTGCGTTGGTATGTATGTTTATTTTGCTTTTTGATATGCCCGGAGGTCCGGTGCAGACTTTCTCCATCGCCATGGAAGATGGTAAATTCAGCTTGGGAAGCTTTGGAAGCAGTTTAAGTGAGTCCACTTTTTGGGTGTGTCTGATTTATGGTATATTTACTAATTTGCAGAACTATGGTATAGACCAGAGTTATGTGCAACGTTATCATACGGCGAAGAATGAGAAGGAGGCTAAGTTTTCGGCCTTGTTCGGAGGATATTTGTTTATTCCCGTTTCGGCCGTTTTCTTTATGATAGGGACCGGGCTGTATGCGTTCTATAAAGTGCATCCGGGGATCTTGCCCGACGGGGTGGGGGCGGATTATGTCTTTCCGTTTTTTATAGTCAATGAGTTGCCGGTGGGGTTGACAGGCCTGCTGATTGCTTCTATCTTTGCCGCAGGTATGAGTACCATTGCGACCAGTGTCACTAGTTCGTCTACCATCATTCTGACGGATTATTATCAGCGGTTCCGCAAACATGCCGGAAACAGGGAGCGGATGTTGGTGCTGAAACTCTCCAGTGTAGGAGTGGGAGTGGCAGGGATTCTGGTGGCTTTTGCCTTTATGAGTGTGCAAAGTGCGCTGGATGCCTGGTGGGCGTTGGCGTCTATTTTCAGCGGAGGCATGTTGGGACTGTTTCTATTGGGGTATATTTCGAGGAAGGCACGTAATTTTGATGCGGTACTGGGAGTCGTTTGTGGAGTAATTCTGGTTTGTTGGATTGTGATATCCCCCTTTGTACATGCCAATCTGGCTATCGTGTTCGGGACGTTGCTGATATTTTTGGTGGGATTCCTGAGTGCTAATCTGCTTAATAAGAGAAGGTGTAAGTAGAATAACTTAATTTTATAAAACTCAACTTTATAGAAAAGAATTTTTCATCTGAAACTTGACATTCTTCATTGACAATAAGAAGGCCGTATCACTTTTGAGTAATGATACGGCTTTTCTGTATTTGTCGGTTACAATCTGTAACCTTTAGAATGTTCATTTTGGTTTTGATTCACTCTCCGGTTTATTAATCGTTTCATCGTTCTCCTTATCAGATAAATCTTTTCAGCTCATTGACCCTGTTTAATGCGGCATTGAAATCTTCCACCAGTTCTTTCATCACTTCGTCTACCGTCTGTAATTTATGTATGCATGATGCGACTTGTCCTATTTCCAGTTCACCTTCGAATAAATCTCCTTCAAAGATTCCCTTTTTGGCACGTCCTTTTCCTAACAAAGTGCGTAGTTCATCCGTTGTTGCGCCACGGCTTTCCGCTTCTTCCACTTGTTTGAAGAAATCATTCTTGACCAACCGGACGGGAGAGAGCTGTTTCAATGTCAGTTGGGTATCTCCTTCATTCAGTCGCAGACACCGGTCTTTGAATGTGAAATGAGCAGAACTCTCGTCGGTTAATGCAAAGCGCGTGCCTATTTGCACCCCGTCGGCCCCCAATGCCATAGCAGCCAGTATGCTTTCTCCCGATCCGATACCTCCGGCAGCTATCAACGGCACAGTGGTGATCTGTCTGACGGCTGGAATAAGACATAGGGTGGTCGTTTCCTCCCGTCCGTTATGTCCTCCTGCTTCGAATCCTTCGGCTACGATGGCGTCTACACCTGCTTCTTCACATTTGGCGGCAAACTTGGTGCTTGCCACTACATGGGCCACAATGATTCCATGCTCATGCAGGTGTTCTGTCCAGGTCTTTGGATTTCCGGCAGAGGTGAAGACGATTTTCACACCCTCTTCTATTACCATATTGATAAGGATGTCTATTTCGGGATACATCAGCGGAATGTTTACTCCAAAAGGTTTGTCTGTCGCCGCTTTGCATTTCTGTATGTGTTCGCGTAAGGTCTCGGGATGCATGGAGCCTGCTCCTATCAGTCCCAGTCCTCCGGCGTTACTTACTGCGGAGGCTAGTCGCCAACCGCTACACCATACCATTCCTCCCTGTATGATGGGATACTTTATTCCAAAAAGATTGCAAATTCTGTTCATATGTAATAATTTAATAATTTGTCTATTTGCTAATGTACCAATAACTATGTGGGACATAATACAGCCGATTAGCACATTGACAAATTGTTTATTATACAAAACAACTAACTTTTATTGAATGTTTTAGGGAGAAAGTAGTGAAAAAAGGAAAAATTCTTAGAAATTTTAAGGTTTGTAGAACAGAAATGGTCTATCTTTGTTCTCAGAATTAAAATTGTATATTTATAAACGGATAAAAAACATGTTATTACAACTGCTATTTGTACTTGTCGCTATTATTGTAGGTGCCCGTCTGGGAGGTATCGGACTGGGAGTGATGGGAGGTGTAGGCCTTGCCATATTGACCTTTGTTTTCGGACTTCAACCTACCGCTCCCCCTATTGATGTGATGTTGATGATTGTCGCCGTTATCTCTGCCGCCTCTTGTATGCAGGCTGCCGGCGGACTGGACTATATGGTGAAATTAGCAGAACGGTTGTTGCGTCGTAACCCTTCACAAGTGACTATCCTGAGTCCGTTGGTTACTTATCTGTTTACTTTTGTCGCAGGTACGGGGCATGTGGCCTACTCTGTGCTTCCTGTCATAGCCGAGGTGGCTACGGAAACTAAAATTCGTCCTGAGCGTCCTTTAGGCATTGCCGTTATCGCCTCGCAACAGGCTATTACTGCCAGCCCTATCTCTGCCGCTACCGTAGCGTTGCTGGGATTGCTGACAGGATTTGACATCACTCTGTTTGATATTCTGAAGATTACTATTCCCGCTACATTAATCGGTGTGCTGGTGGGAGCTTTCCTTTCAAAGAAGGTGGGTAAAGAGTTGTTGGAAGATCCCGAATACTTGCGCCGCTTGGAAGCCGGGATGATTGATACAAAACATGTGGAGCTGAACGATGTGAAGAATATGTTTCATGCCCGTATCTCGGTGATAATTTTTATTGCCGCCACGCTGTTGATAGTGTTGTTCGGTTCTATTCCTGCCATGCGTCCTGTGTTCAATGGTACGGCTTTGGATATGCCGGCTATTATTGAGATTTTGATGTTGTGTGCGGCGGCTGTTATTCTTCTCATTTCACGTACGGATGGAATTAAAGCTACACAAGGCAGTGTGTTTCCTGCCGGGATGCAGGCGGTAATCGCTATATTTGGTATTGCATGGATGGGAGATACCTTCATTAATGGAAACATTACGGAACTGACAGGCTCTATTGAGGGGATTGTGCGCCAAATGCCCTGGTTGTTCGGTCTGGCATTGTTTGTCATGTCCATTTTGCTTTATAGCCAGGCTGCTACGGTGCGTGCCATTGTGCCGTTAGGAATAGCACTGGGTATTTCTCCGATGATGTTGATTGCTTTGTTCCCTGCTGTCAACGGATATTTCTTTATTCCTAATTATCCTACAGTAGTGGCAGCTATAAATTTTGACCGTACAGGAACAACAGGCATTGGAAAATGGATTCTGAATCATTCGTTCATGATGCCTGGGATGGTGGCCACCATTGTTTCTATTGTGATAGGTCTGCTGCTGGTACAGGTGTTCTAGAAAGGAAAGGGGGTAGGTGTAGTCGGACTTGAAGATGAGTGATCTTCTGCCTGTAACATTTATAATGATTCGATGTATACATATATATCATCGGCACATCTTCTTCTTTGTGTGAACAAAATTTCCAAATATTTATTATAGTAATAAAACCTAAACTTGAAAAGATTATGAACGGATTAAGAAAACTCAGCCTTATGGCGGCAATGCTGGTATGTACCACATTGGCTGCTGTCGCCCAAAAGCCTAATATCCACATATTGGCTACAGGAGGGACTATTGCCGGAACAGGCGCTTCGGCTACTAAAACAAATTATACTGCCGGACAGGTGGCTATCAGCACATTGCTGGAAGCGGTTCCCGAAGTGAACAAAATAGCCAATGTGACCGGGGAACAGATTGTAAAAATCGGCTCTCAGGACATGAATGATGCCGTATGGCTGACGTTGGCCAAGCGTATCAACGAGCTTTTCAGCCGTGGAGATGTGGACGGTATCGTGATTACCCACGGGACTGATACAATGGAAGAAACCGCCTTTTTCCTGAACTTGACTGTGAAGAGTGACAAGCCTGTTGTATTGGTAGGAGCCATGCGCCCCTCTACGGCCATGAGTGCGGACGGACCGCTGAACTTGTATAATGCAGTAGTCACTGCCGCCGCCAGGGAATCACGGGGAAAAGGTGTCGTAATTGCCATGAACGGTTTGATTTTGGGAGCTCACGGAGCCATGAAGACCAATACGGTGGATGTACAGACTTTCCAGTCCCCTAACTCCGGTGCGTTGGGATATGTCTTGAATGGTAAGGTTTTCTATAATATGGAATCTTTGAAACGCCATACCACCGGTTCCGATTTTGATGTGGCCCACCTTGACAAGCTGCCGAAAGTAGGTATCGTTTACAGTTATTCCAATGTAGAGGCTGATGTTATGATCCCTTTTCTGAATAATGGTTACCAAGGTATTATTCATGCCGGTGTGGGGAATGGCAACATTCATCAGAATTTGTTTCCGATGTTGGAAAAGGCCCGTCAGCAAGGTATTTTGGTAGTGCGTTCCAGCCGTGTTCCTACCGGACCGACCACATTGGATGCCGAGGTGGATGATAATAAATATCAATTCGTGGCTTCACAAGAGTTGAATCCTCAGAAAGCGCGTGTGTTGTTGATGTTGGCATTAACTAAAACAAAAGACTGGAAGAAGATTCAGGAATACTTCAACGTATACTAGTCCATCCGGCACTTTTTCTTTTTATCTCTTTTTCTTTTGTGCGCATAAAAGAAAAAGAGAATACATTACAACCTAAAACTTTGACTTATGAAAAGAATAATGTTAGTATGCCTGACAGCCCTTGCTGTCTCAGGCACTTGCTCTTTATATGCCCAATCTTCCGGAAGTGATTTCATGGTCGGTGACAAAAGCCTGTTTGAAGAAGTCACCGGTATCAAGAAGAAAACGGATAAGTTCAATCTCTATCTTAATATGCACGGTGATTTCAACATGAAATGGAATGATTCCGGATTTGATCAGGGCGCATTCGAAATGAAGCAGCTCCGTATCGAAATGAAGGGAGATATCAATGATTGGTTGAGTTACCGTTACCGTCAGCGTCTGAATCGGGGTAACGATGGTTCCGACAATATAGATAATGTACCTACCAGCATAGATTGGGCAGGAGTAGGCATCAAATTAAATAAGTTCTCATTTTTTGCCGGAAAGCAATGTGTCTCGTATGGTGGTATAGAATTTGATTTGAATCCGATTGATATTTACGAATATAGTGACATGATAGAGCACATGAGTAACTTCATGACCGGTTTGAATGTGGCATACAACTATAATCCTTATCAGCAGATACAATTTCAGGTATTGAACAGTCGGAACGGGCCGTCTGAGGAGATGTATGGAGATTTGGAACGTACCAAATTGCCGTTAGTCTATACCTTGAACTGGAACGGAAATTTCCTGGATGTTTTCAAAACCCGTTGGTCTGCCTCTGTTATGAACGAAACGAAGGGCGAAAAGATGTATTATTACGCTTTGGGTAATGAATTTAATTTCAGCCCTAAATGGCATGCCTATTTTGACTGGATGTATTCTCGTGAAGGAGTAGACCGTAAAGGAATTATAACTAGCATAGTAGGGACTGATAATCAGGCACACAATGCTTTTAATGCCGAATATATGTCATATGTGTTGCATGTGAATTATCGTTTTGCCCCAAAGTGGAACTTGTTTGCAAAAGGAATGTATGAAACTGCTTCCGTTTATAAGGCAAGCGATGAAGTGGAAAAAGGGAAATATCGCACGGCATGGGGATATGCAGGAGGTATAGAATTTTATCCGATGGAGAGCAATCTGCACTTCTTCCTGGCATACGTGGGGCGTTCCTATAAATATACCGATCGTGCAAAGGCGTTGGGTGAGGACAATTTCAGTACCCATCGTGTGTCAGTGGGATTCATTTGGCAGATGCCTGTATTCTAGCTCATGCTTTCCTTTTTTGTTTGTTATGAAGAATCGGCAGGCAACTTGTTGCCTGCCTGCTATTTATCATGAAAATGTTTTTCTTTTATCAGAGTTAAAGCCGTTACCTTTTTTATCATACACGTCATAAATCAGCCTGGCAACTTTTCATGAATGGGTTACAGAGTTTCCTGACTTTATCTGATTCGGGAATATTTTTCCTGTTTATTGTATGGACCGGAGATTTTTCTTTCCGAAAAACTTATCAATAATCAATGCGATAGCCCCATCGCCCGTCACATTACAAGCAGTACCGAAACTATCCATGGCAATGTAAAGTGCTATCATCAAAGCCTGTTCACTTTCTCCGAATCCCAGCATGGAAGACAGGATCCCCAATGCAGCCATGATGGCTCCTCCCGGTACTCCCGGTGCAGCTACCATCGTGATTCCCAGCATAAAGATGAATCCTGCAAACATGGGGAAATTAAAGGGCATTCCTTGCATAATCATCAGTGCCAGTGCGCAAGCAACAATCTTCAACGTGCTTCCCGACAGATGAATTGTGGCACATAGCGGAATGACAAATCCGGCTATATCCTCCGTGACCCCATTCTTGACAGTCTGTCGCAAAGTCACCGGAATGGTGGCTGCCGATGACTGTGTGCCCAATGCTGTGAAATAGGCAGGCATCATCTTTCCCAGTAGTTTGAACGGATTCCGATGTACAAACAGCGCTGCAATGGTATATTGAAAAACCAATAGGAAGATGTGAAGCAGGAAAATGACTCCGATGATCTTGATAAATACCATCAGAATGTTATATACCTGTCCGGAATGGGTCATATTCAGGAATATACCGAATATATAGATAGGCAGTAGGGGCAGAATCACCGTCTGGATGGTTTTGACTATGATTTCTTTGAAATCGTTACATACGTTTTTCAGCGCTGTACTATCCAGATGTGCGATGCCCAGACCTAGTGTGAAGGCTAAAATCAAGGAAGTCATCACATTCATCACCGGGGGGATGGCTACAGTGAAGAATGGAGAAATATCATGTGCCTCGCTGATTTGTTCTATCGGTGCTCCCGGAGTAATCATGGAAGGGAAAAAAGTCACTCCGGTGAAATAAGACAGGAAACCGGAGAACAACGTGGCGCTGTATGCTACCAATGTCGTTATCACCAGCATCTTTCCTGCCTCCTTACCGATATCGGCAATGGCAGGAGTGACCAGCCCGAGAATAATCAGTGGAATGATGAAACCCAAAAATTCGCTGAAGATTCCGTTGAAAGTCACAAATACTCTGACCAATTCGCCGGGAAGAACGTTTCCGAATCCTATACCCAATGTGATGGCGATGATAATTCGGGCTAATAAGCCGATTTTTAACCTCTTCATGATAATGTGTTATTATTCAAATTGCAAAGATAGAATTATTGAACAAATAACCTATCAAATTGTTAAATATAAAAAGAATAATTTATGGAAAAGGCAGATATAGGATTAATCGGATTAGGTGTGATGGGGCAGAACCTTGCTCTGAATCTTGCCAACAAGGGATGGAAGGTTGTAGTATGGAACCGTACCGTTCCTGGAAAAGAAGAAAATGTAGTGGAACACTTTATAGCCAACCGCGCCAAAGGAAAAGGCATCATAGGCAGTAATGAACTGACAGATTTTGTCGAAGCACTGAAAACTCCGCGTGTCATCCTTTTGATGGTACAGGCGGGGCCCGCTGTCGATGAACTGACGGGCAAGCTGTTTCCTTTGATGGAAAAGGGTGATATCCTCATTGACGGAGGCAACTCTTATTATGAAGATACGGAACGTCGTGTAAAGGAACTTTATGATAAAGGAATGTACTTTGTAGGTTGCGGCATTTCAGGAGGTGAGGAGGGTGCTTTGCATGGAGCGTCCATCATGCCCGGTGGTGCGCAAGAGGCATGGCCAGTCATTCAGCCGATGCTGAAAAGTATTGCGGCAAAAGCTGAGGATGGTACTCCGTGTTGTGAGTGGGTAGGTCCCGGTGGCGCAGGCCACTATGTAAAAATGGTGCATAATGGCATAGAATATGGGGATATGCAGCTGATTGCTGAAATTTATTTCGCCATGAAGCACCTGCTGGCGTTGAAGAATGAACAGATGGCGGATATTTTTGAACAATGGGACAAAGGACGTCTGCATAGTTACCTGATAGAGATTACTTCGGCCATTCTGCGTCATAAAGAAGAAGGAGGCGATTATTTGCTCGATAACATTCTGGATGCTGCGGGACAAAAAGGAACGGGTCGCTGGAGTGTCATTAACTCCCTACAACTAAATACACCACTGGACGTGATTGCCGAGGCGGTTTTTGCCCGTAATCTGTCGGCAGAGAAGAACTTGCGCGTGCTGATGTCCAAACATTATATGCATGTGGAGAATCATCCGGTATATAATTATCAGGATACGGTGATCGGATTGGAAAGTACCTTATATGCGGCTCGTCTGACAAGCTATGCGCAAGGGTTTGCTCTGATGTGCACTGCCAGTGAGCAATATGGCTGGAAGTTGAATCTTTCCACTATCGCGCTGTTGTGGCGCGCCGGATGCATTATTCGTTCTGCTTTTCTGAACGACATTGCCGAGGCCTATCACCGTGCACCGGGATTGTCGCATCTGTTGCTGGACGAGCATTTCGGACGGGAAGTAATGGAAGCCCTGCCCGCGTGGAAGAAATACATCGGTGTCATGTTGAGAGAAGGGTTGCCCGTACCTGTACTTTCCGCAGCGTTGAATTATTTTCTAGGTTTGACCACCAACCGTTCCCCAGCTAATATGATTCAAGCGATGCGTGATTATTTCGGAGCTCATACCTTCGAGCGTGTGGACAGTCCACGGGGGGAATTTTTCCACGAACATTGGGAAGACAACTATTGATATGTCGCAACACAAAGCATTATACATTCATTTTTAAAACAAAGAATCATGAGTTTACCACATAGTTTATTTTTGGTCATCTTCGGTGCATCCGGTGATTTAACCCGTCGCAAACTGATGCCTGCCTTGATAAAGATACATAACGGGAAACGCTTCCCCGAGCATTTTGCCATTATCGGCTGTGCCCGTACTGCATACACGGACGAAACTTATCGTGCCTATCTGAAAGAAGAACTGATAAAATTCGGTTTTCTTACTAAAGAGGAAATGGAAACATTGGACGATTTTCTCTCTACTGTTCATTACCAGTCCATGGACCCGGCTGACGAAACCACTTATTTTCTGTTAAATGACCGTTTGAAGGAACTTTCGCCTCAATATGAGAATAATGGGAACTATTTGTTCTATCTGGCAACTCCGCCCTTGCTTTATGAATTGATTCCGAAATGTCTGCATGATGCGGGCTTGTTGAAAAAGCCTGGATTAAAGCGTATCATTGTCGAGAAGCCTTTCGGATACGACCTGGCTTCCGCTCAGAAACTAAATAAAATCTATGCCGCTTATTTTAAAGAAGAGGATATCTACCGCATCGATCATTTTTTGGGCAAGGAAACGGTGCAGAATATTATGGTGACCCGTTTTGGAAGTACTATTTACGAACCGATATGGAATCGTAACTATATAGATTATGTAGAAATCACTGCGGTGGAAAATATGGGTATAGGTACTCGCGGAGGATATTATGACGGGGCGGGAGCTCTGCGCGATATGGTACAGAACCATTTGATGCAGTTGCTTGCTATTACTGCCATGGAACCACCGGCCAAGTTTGACAAGAATGGTTTCCGTAACGAGGTGATCAAGGTCTACCAATCCCTTCGTCCGCTGACTGATAAGTATATCCGTGATAATGTCATCCGCGGACAATATATTGCTGGTGATGACCGTATCGGTTATCGTGAAGAAAAGAATGTTCGTCCTGATTCCCGTACAGATACCTACGTGGCGATGTGTCTGTATGTGGATAACTGGCGTTGGCAGGGAGTGCCTTTTTATATCCGTACCGGAAAGCAGATGCCTACCAAGGTGACCGAAATTGTGGTTCATTTCAAACCTGCTCCTATGCAGATGTTCCAAATGAAGGAAGGTTTTTACAAAGGTGAGGAACTGATTATCCGTATTCAACCCGACGAGGGAATTCTTCAGCGCATAGCCATGAAAGAACCTGGTGCCGGTTTCTATATGGGAACCATGGAGATGGACTTCAGCTATGACCAGCACGATCAGGAAACGGGGGATGCGTATGTACGCCTGTTGGAAGACAGTCTGGTGGGTGATCCTACACTTTTTACCCGTTCCGATGCCGTGGACGAGAGCTGGACTTACTTTGATAAGATTCTGGATTATTGGAAGAAGCATCCCGAAACTCCTCTTTATGGGTATCCTGCAGGAACATGGGGACCGAAAGAAGCGGATGTATTGATCAACCGCAGTCATTCCGAGTGGACAAACCCGTGCAAGAATCTGACACATTCCAATTTATACTGTAAATTGTAAGTCGTCATCTGTGGATAGTAAATTTAAAACAGCAAACTCTAAGTAATAAATAGTGAATAAGATGATTGACCATAACTTTTATGCGTCGCCTGTACAAGCGTCGCAAACCTTGATAACTCATATATTGGAAGCGATGGATAAAGAGCTTGAACGGCCTTTTACCATTGCTCTTTCCGGAGGGACTACTCCTGCCACACTTTTTGAGGTTTGGGAGCGTGAATATGCCACATATACCCCTTGGTCCCGTATTTATTTCTATTGGGTAGACGAGCGTTGTGTGCCACCTGGCGATGATCAGAGCAACTTTGGCTTGGCCTATCGTCTGTTGTTTAGTAAGGTAGGTATTCCTGCCAGTCATTACTATCGTATTGTGGGTGAGGGCGCTCCCGAAGAAGAAGCCAAACAGTATTCTTCCATAGTCAAGACCACCGTTCCGACCGTGGACGGTGTGCCTGTTTTTGATTTTGTATTATTAGGGATAGGAGAGGACGGGCATACATCATCCATTTTCCCCGACCATCAGGAACTTCTTACCGCCGGGGAACCGTATGAGGTGTCCGTCAATCCTTATAATAAAACAGTGCGTATATGCATGACGGGACGTCCCTTGATAGAAGCCCGGCATACCTGTTTTCTGGTGACGGGCGAGAACAAATGCAGTATTTTGAAAGAAATCCTTGATAAAAACAAGGAAGGGGTCTATCCGGCATCTTATATTTGGCATCATGCACGTAATCCGCAACTGTATGCATCACTTGTATCATAATATTTCTTTTAGATGAAGAGTTTAAACGAAAATAACTTTCTAGATGGGAAATGAATCAACTATGGATGCTATGTCTCCTATAGATATAAAAAAAGGAGCAACGCCTTGCTCCAACCTTTGTTAACCTTAAATCTAATACTATGAAAAACACAATGCAAAGGTACGGATATTTCGGAAATTTGCAAGATATTCTCTTCATTTTATAGGTTGAAACAATGTTATTTAACATAGAAAGGCATCCTGTTTACAGCTATTTGCAAAACAGGATGCCTTCACTATAATCCATTAAGACTCTTTAATAAGCGTGTCCGTCTTGTTCCAGTTCCTTTGCTGTAATGGGCTTGCGGTCTATGGCACGCCAAGCATAAATAATATAGGCCAGAACGAAAGGTACCAGAATGGAAACGTATGCCATGGTGCGCAGGGTAAATTCGCTGGAGCAACTGTTTGCCAAGGTCAGCGAACTTTGTAGATCGGCTGTGGACGGGTAATAAGCCGTATTATTATATCCCGCACAAAGCAATAAAGCTAATACAGTCAATACAACTCCTATTCCGGTAAACCAGATACCATTGGTCGCAGTCTTGCTGAAGACAGCCCTTCCGATACCCCAAAGTACTCCGACAACGCCTGATAGGAACAATACCAGCAATAGAGGCATATCCATCAGATTGATGAAATACTTGTAAGGTTCCATATAAACTTCTTTTGTCTCGGGATTTACAGCGAAACCATCAGCCAATAAAGTACGGATAACAAATGCCAGAAATAGAATAAGGAAAGGAATAGCATCTGTTATAAGCTGACGGCGGCAGCGGGGGATTAAGTCTTTATCCCGGATGTTATTGATAAAATAAAGATTGCCCAAAAGGCGGGCCAGGAAGAATACGGCAAATCCCAAGACCAGATTCCAAGGATTGGTCAGCGCATCCAGTCCGTGCCATCCGTTTGCCCAACTGCTGATGACAGGCATCAGCTCATTACCCATGTTTCCTTTATTAACCAGGAAATTGGAGCCGGTAAAGAAAGTAGCCACAGCTCCTCCTAGCAATAGAGGTCCTACAATACCATTTATAACCAGAAACCATTGGTAAGTATGTTTGCCCAGCAGATTGCCCAGCTTGGACTGGAACTCGTATGAAACAGCTTGCAATACGAAACTGAAAAGAACAATCATCCACAACCAGTAAGCACCGCCAAAGCTGGTACTGTAGAACAGCGGGAAAGAAGCGAAGAAGGCGCCGCCGAAAGTGACAAGGGTAGTAAAAGTAAACTCCCACTTGCGTCCTGTGGAGTTTACCAGCAAGGCACGTTCTTCGTCATTGCGTCCCAGCGTGAACAGCAAAGAGTTGCCACCCTGCACAAAGAGCAGGAACACCAACAAAGCACCCAGTAACGATACTAGGAACCACCAATAATTTTGTAGAAATATATAGTCCATAATATTCTAAATTAAAAATTGAGAATTGAATATTGAAAAATAGAATTAGAGAAACTTGAACTAAAAAAAGAATGACTTGATGGCGGAATTAATCTCCTGTATGTAGCCCATTTATTGCGCAGCCTGAATTATTTCCACCTGTTTCATTTATTCCTTAATTCTTAATTCCCTCCGGTCCTTTCTTGATGGCCTTCAGCATGATACCTATTTCAGCAAAGAGCAGAACGGTAAACAATAGAAGGAAGATAAAGAAAGTAAGCTGTACGGAACCTGTCTGCAATTTGGAGATGGCTGCTCCTACAGGCAACATATCCTGTATAGCCCATGGCTGGCGCCCCACTTCGGCTACCACCCAGCCTGCCTGACTGCCGATATAGGCTAGTGGAATAGTCCACAAAGCCACCCGTTGCAACCATCGCATATCAGCCAGTTTCTCTTTTTTCGATACAATCAGTACTATAATAAAGAACAGGATGAAATAACCTCCCAGCCCCACCATGATCCGGAATGACCAGAAAGTAAGTCCTACATTAGGAACCAGATGGGCGGGATCCTTGATATATCCGTAACCAAAATATTTTACGTTTTCGTCCAATGTCTTGCGAGCTGCTGCGGCACTTGCTTCGTCACCTGCCTTATGCGCTTTGCGGAATGCATCCAGGGCGGCGATGGCAATCTGTCCGCGTTTAATTTTCTCTTCGGCCGATAAAGCCGTTGTACCGTCGGGCATCTGATAACCACCTTCCAGCAGATTGTTGATACCCGGTACATAACCGTCTATGTCGTGAGTGGCAAGGATAGAAAGCATTTTGGGGATTTTCAAATCGCCTGCAATGGTGAAGGGTACTCCGTTTCCGCCATCGTGCAATCCTTCAGCGGCAGCCATTTTCATAGGTTGCACTTTGGCTACCTGTACTCCCGAAATATCCCCCGTCCATGCAGTGACGAGAGAGGCGAACAAACCTACGGCGGCGGCAACTTTAATACTGCTCAGAGCGAACTCCTTCTGACGGTTGCGCAGTAAATACCAGCAACTTATTCCTACTACAAAAACGGCTCCCAGTATCCAGCTGCTTAACACTGTGTGGAAGAACTTGGCGATAGCCATGGGAGAGAGGGCGACAGCTGCAAAGTCCACCATTTCATTTCTTACTGTTTCGGGATTGAAAGCCATCCCTACGGGGTATTGCATCCAGGCATTGGCGACCAGAATCCACCAAGCGGAGATCGTTGCTCCCAGTCCGGTGAGCCAGGTGGATGCCAGATGGAAACGCTTGCTCACTTTGTTCCAGCCGAAGAACATGACGGCAATGAAAGTGGCTTCCATAAAAAATGCCAGGATTCCTTCGATAGCCAGTGGGGCTCCGAAGATATCGCCCACAAACCAGGAATAGTTACTCCAGTTAGTTCCGAACTCGAATTCCAGAATCAGACCGGTGGCAACACCTACGGCGAAATTGATTCCAAACAGTTTCATCCAGAATTTAGCTGTGTTCTTCCAGAATTCCTTACCTGTTGTTACATAAAAGGTCTCCATGAGCCCCATTATCACAGCTAATCCCAAAGTGAGAGGTACGAAAAGCCAGTGATACATGGCCGTTAGAGCGAACTGTGCTCTTGACCAGTCAATTAATGAAGTGTCAATGTTTTCAAACATAACTTTCTGATTTATTTAAATGTTTATGGATTTGCCCGTTCTATTAACTCCTCACCTACATACTGTTGCTTCTCTTCCGTTGTCTTCCCGCCAAGGAAGGAGGGAAAGAAGAAAAGTTTTAGAATAAAGAACATGATGAATAGTTTGATAAGAATAATCGTCCAAAGGGTACGTCCCAAGGTCATCTCGCGAAAGCCGTCGCGATAGAATATCCAGATGCGTGTCAACAAAGAATCATTCATAAATTTATCTTAAAGTTGTAATAATTACAAAGAAAAACACTTTATCGGTAAAAAGCAAGTTTTTGTCCATAGAAATATTCCACAAATCTATATTTATTGCTAAAAAAATCACAGTCCTCTACTTTTGTACAAACAAATTAAATAGTAAAAAGGATGAGACAACGAGTAGTATATTTCGTAATGATTTGGGTCGCGGTCACTTCGGTTTCCGCGCAAGAGGCCAAAAAGTGGACGCTGGACGACTGTATTGACTATGCATTGGAGAAAAATATCCAATTGCAGCAGGACAAAATCTCACTGGAAGAGAGTTCTGTAGACGTGAAAACCGCCAAAGCCGCACTATTTCCCAGTCTGTCGTTCAGCACAGGACAGAATGTGACGAACCGTCCGTATCAGGAAACCAGTAACACGGTAAGCGGAACGGAAATCATCAGTAGTGACAGTAAAACCACTTATAATGGAAACTATGGTCTGAATGCACAATGGACATTGTGGAATGGTAACAAACGGTTGAATGCCATCAAACAAAAGAAGACGAGTCAGCAGATTGCAGGGCTTACCGTAGCCGAAACAGAAAACTCTTTGCAAGAGCAGATTGCACAAATATTCATCCAGATACTTTATGCCGACGAGTCGGTGAAAATTAACCAGAACACCTTACAGGTGAGCCAAGCTACATACGACAGGGGCAAAGAACTCTTTCATAAAGGAAGTATTTCAAAAGCCGATTTGGCACAATTGGAATCACAGGTAGGCAGTGACAAATATCAGTTGGTGATCTCCGAAAGTTCCTTGCGTGACTATAAATTGCAGTTGAAGCAGTTGTTGGAGCTGGATGGTACGGAAGAAATGGATTTGGTTCTTCCCGAACTCGCCGATGAACATGTTTTGCAACCGTTACCTGCTCAGGAGGATGTTTATCAGCAGGCTTTGGCATCACGTCCGGAAATTCAAAGCAGCAAGTTGAGCATAGAGAATTCCAAATTGGACATATCAGTGGCTAAAGCCGGCTATCTCCCTACCATCAGTCTGAGTGCATCTACGGGGAGTATGACAAACAGTGCCAGTGATAATAGCTGGAGCAAACAAATGAAATATGGCTGGAATAATATGATAGGATTGAATATAAACATTCCGATTTTTGATAATCGCCAGAACAAAAGTGCTGTGCAGAAGGCACGTTTGCAATATGATAGTAGTCTACTCGATTTGATAAACAAGCAAAAGGAACTCTATAAGAATATAGAAAGTCTGTGGTTGGACGCTACTAATGCTCAAGAGCAATATGCGGCGGCTGAGAGTAAGCTGAAAAGTAGCCAGGCCAGTTATGAGATGGTCAGCGAGCAATTCAACTTGGGAATGAAGAATACCGTAGAGTTGCTTACCGAGAAAAATAACCTGCTCAGTGCACAGCAGCAACGTATCCAGGCCAAGTATATGGCTATCTTGGATCGGACTCTACTGAACTTCTATGCAGGTCAGGATATAAAATTATAATCATAACGCTATACATATTATATTATGGAAAAGAAGAAAATGATCCTTACTACAGCGGTAGCCGTAGTGGTCGTGGCAGGCGGTTACTGGATGCTTGGCGGACCGGAGGGAAAAAGTACGGTCGATTTCGCAACGGAAACCGTAACGAAAGGTAATGTCAGCAATTTCATTACTGCTACCGGAACCATAGAGCCGGTGACAGAGGTGGAAGTGGGTACGCAGGTATCTGGTATTATTGACAAGATTTATGTGGATTACAATTCTGTGGTAAAGAAAGGAGAATTGATAGCCGAGATGGATAAAGTGACACTGCAAAGTGAACTTCAGTCGGCAAAGGCCACTTATGACGGCAATGAGGCCGAGTACGATTACCAAAAGAAATTATATGACCGCAACCGTAAACTGCACGAGAAGCAATTAATCAGCGATATGGACTATGAAGAAACGGTTTATAATTTCCAACGTGCCCAAAGTGCATTGGAGCAAAGCAAGGCGGCTCTGGCAAAGGCTGAGCGTAACCTGTCATACGCAACCATCACCTCGCCTATCGATGGAGTGGTGACCAGCCGTGATGTGGAAGAAGGACAGACCGTAGCATCCGGTTTCGAAACTCCGACACTGTTCACCATCGCTGCCGACTTGACCAAGATGCAGGTGGTGGCCGATGTGGATGAAGCCGATATTGCCGGGGTGGAGGAAGGAGCCCGTGTAACCTTTACCGTGGATGCTTATCCCGACGATGTGTTCGAAGGAGTAGTCAGACAGGTTCGTTTGGGAAGTACGAACAGCACGAGCAGCAGCTCTTCAACAACCACCAGTACCACTGTAGTTACTTATGAGGTAGTGATAACAGCTGATAATCCCTATTTGAAACTGAAACCGCGTCTTACCGCCAACGCTACCATTTATACATTGACCAAGGATAATGTGTTGACCGTTCCCAACAAGGCTTTGCGCTTTACTCCCAACAAAGACATAGTGGGAGGTCGTAAGATAAACGATTGCCAGAGCAGTCATAAAGTGTGGACACTGGATAACAATACCTTTACCGCCCATCCTGTGAAAATAGGTATTACTGATGGCAGCAAGACAGAGATTGTGAGTGGCATCACTGAAAATACGCCGGTAGTGACAGAAACGGTAGTGAAAGGTGCTATGCCTGGAATGGAAGAGCCGTCTGCCGGAGAAGGTGAGAGAAGTCCGTTCATGCCAGGCCCTCCGGGAAGCAATAAGAAAAAGAACAAGTAATAAAAGGTAATGCTTCCGTTTACATTGAAAGAATAAATCATATGAAAAAGATAATCGAATTACAAAATATAAAACGGAACTTCCAGGTAGGCGATGAAACCGTCCACGCTCTGCGTGGCATCTCTTTTACCATTTATGAAGGAGAGTTTGTCACTATCATGGGTACTTCTGGTTCCGGCAAGTCCACTCTGCTGAATACTTTGGGATGTCTTGATACCCCTACCAGTGGTGAATACCTGTTGGATGGTGTGTCCGTGCGTACCATGAGCAAACCTCAGCGGGCTGTGTTGCGCAACCGTAAAATAGGTTTTGTATTTCAGAACTATAATCTGTTGCCTAAGACGACTGCCGTAGAGAATGTGGAGTTGCCCTTGATGTATAACTCGTCCATATCGGCTTCCGAAAGACGGAAACGTGCCATTGAATCACTGATAGCCGTGGGGCTAGGTGACCGTTTGGAACATAAATCCAACCAAATGTCCGGCGGACAGATGCAGCGTGTGGCCATTGCCCGTGCTCTGGTGAATAATCCTGCCGTTATTTTGGCTGATGAAGCGACCGGTAATCTGGATACCCGTACCTCTTTCGAAATTCTGGTACTTTTCCAAAAGTTACACGCCGAAGGTCGTACACTTATTTTTGTCACTCACAATCCCGAAATAGCCCAGTATAGCAGCCGTAATATCCGCTTGCGTGACGGGCATGTAGTGGAAGATACCATCAATCCTCAGATCCTTTCGGCCGCTGCCGCGCTGGCTGCCTTGCCCAAGAATGATGAGGACTAACCATAAAAAAGAATCATTATGAACGGAACGAATCTATTTAAAATAGCTCTCCGGGCTCTTGCCAACAACAAGCTCCGCGCTTTCCTCACCATGTTGGGGATCATCATCGGTGTGGCATCAGTCATTGCTATGCTTGCCATCGGTCAGGGCTCGAAAAAGAGCATCCAGCAACAAATCTCGGAGATGGGGTCAAACATGATTATGATTCATCCGGGAGCAGAGATGCGTGGAGGGGTCCGCCAAGACCCTTCGGCCATGCAGACACTGAAACTGGAAAATTATGAAAAGTTGAGCGAAGAGTGTACTTATCTCTCCGGCATTAGTCCCAACGTTTCTTCTTCGGGACAACTTGTTGCGGGGGCCAACAACTACCCGTCTTCGGTGAGTGGTGTAAGTATGGATTATCTTACCATACGTCAGCTCACCGTGGAACAGGGGGAGATGTTTACCGAGAATGACATCCGTACGGCAGCCAAGGTTTGTGTTATCGGTAAAACCATTGTCGATAATCTTTTTCCCGACGGATCGGATCCGATAGGGAAAGTGATTCGTTGTAATCAAATTCCTTTCCGGGTAATTGGTGTGCTGAAATCAAAAGGGTATAACTCGATGGGCATGGACCAGGATGATGTAGTACTGGCTCCTTACAGTACAGTGATGAAACGATTGCTGGCACAGACTTACCTAAGTGGAATTTTTGCTTCGGCTCTGACAGAAGATATGACCGATGAGGCTGTAGATGAGATAACGACCATTCTGCGTCGTGAACATAAGCTGAAAGAAACGGATGATGATGACTTTACCATCCGCACCCAGCAGGAGCTGAGTAGTATGCTCAACACTACAACAGACTTGATGACTACCTTGTTGGCTTGTATTGCCGGTATATCTTTGGTGGTCGGTGGTATCGGTATCATGAATATCATGTATGTGTCTGTAACAGAGCGTACTCGTGAAATAGGTTTGCGTATGTCGGTCGGGGCTCGAGGAGTAGATATCCTGAGCCAGTTTCTGATAGAGGCTATCCTGATCAGTATCACGGGGGGGCTGATAGGAGTGATTATCGGTTGTGGAGCCAGTTTTATGATTAAAACGATAGCACATTGGCCTGTATTTATCCAGCCTTGGAGTGTGTTGCTTTCATTTCTGGTATGTACCGTCACCGGTGTGTTTTTCGGATGGTATCCGGCGAAGAAAGCTGCAGATTTGGATCCGATAGACGCTTTGCGTTACGAGTAGGGATGAAAAGGTGTGGGGGTGAAGCAGAATTGATTTATGGGAATGCTAGTTGGGTTCCGGTCTTTTCCCGATTATCTGTTTATAATGTTTTTTGTAAATCAATTTTGTTTCACTGATTCCTGCCAGTCTTATTTTATGGAATAAGAATCATGGAAATCTTATTTCTAATCTAATCTTTCTTATCTTTGCCTGTATGAAACAGTTATTTTCACAACGACGTTTTTTGGAAATGAGTATCCATATTGTCAGTTGGTTGCTCGTTTTTGGCTTTCCGCTTGTATTCATGGACCTTGGAAGCGGCTTCAATCTGGCCCAATTCTTGAGGCATAGTTGTGTTCCTTTGTGCTATTTTATTATCTTCTATGTCAATTACTTGTGCCTGGTTCCCCGCTATATGTTCACGGACGAAATGCGTAAGTATATTCTGAGCAATGCCGTGCTGATACTTTGTCTGAGTGTGCTTCTTCATGTATTTCTGGAAAGTATAAGCACTCCTCCGCCTCCTGAGTTTGCACGTCATATTCCGCCCCGTTGGATATTTTATGCGCGGGATATGGGGATGATGATTTTTGTTGCCGGATTGGGTGCGGCCATTCGTACCAGCCTGCGTTGGCGTCAGGCGGAAGAGCGGTTGATAGAAGCGGAGAGACAAAAGACGGAAGCGGAACTGAAAAACTTGAAGAACCAGTTGAATCCTCATTTTCTGCTCAATACATTAAATAATATCTATGCTTTGATTGCTTTTAATAGTGACAAGGCACAAGAGGCAGTACAAGAGCTGAGTAAATTGTTGCGGCATGTGCTTTATGACAATCAGCAGACTTTTGTTCCGCTTGAAAAAGAATTGGACTTTATCCGTAATTATGTAGCTCTGATGCGTATCCGCCTGCCACAGCAGGTAGAAGTGAGTGTGAATTTGGAGGCAGACTCTGGAGGTGCGTTGCAAATCGCTCCCCTTATTTTCATATCGCTGATAGAAAATGCCTTCAAGCATGGTATCAGCCCCACGGTAGACAGTTTTATCAGTATCTCTATCTTTGGGCATACGGATGGTACGGTGAGATGTGAGATCCTTAACAGCAATCATCCGAAGTCCGGGCAAGATAAAAGTGGAAGTGGAGTGGGGCTGGAACAGGTAAGCAAGCGGTTGGAACTGATTTATCCGGGACATTACGAATGGATAAAAGGGATCAGTGAAAACGGACAGGTATATTCTTCTATATTAACTATACAGACTAAAAGTTTATGATACTGAATTGTGCTATTGTAGATGATGAGCCGCTGGCTTTGGAATTGCTGAGAAGCTATGTGGAAAAAACGTCTTTCCTCCGGTTGGTAGGGAGGTATTCCAGTGCGGTGCAAGCTATGACAGAAATTCCTCTTCACGAGGAGGTGCATGTCTTGTTCCTTGATATTCAAATGCCCGAGTTGAACGGTTTGGAGTTTTCACGCATGGTCAGTCCTGAAACAAGGATTATTTTTACTACTGCATTCGGACAGTATGCCTTGGATAGTTATAAAGTCAATGCCTTGGACTATTTGTTGAAACCTATCAGCTATGTCGATTTTTTGCAATCGGTGAATAAAGCGGTGCAATGGTATGAATTGAAACAAAAGGCGGATAATGGTGTTGATGCCGATGAGGCGGATGATTGTATATATGTAAAAAGTGATTATAAATTGCTCCGAATTGCTTTAGACCGGATATTGTATATAGAAGGGTTGAAGGATTATATTAAAATACATGTGGAGGATGAGCCGAAAGCTATCCTGTCACTTATCAGTATGAAAGCTATGGAAGAGAAGCTTCCTTCCAGTCGTTTTATTCGCGTACATCGCTCGTTTATAGTGCAAAAGAGTAAAATTAAGGTGCTTGATCGGGGGCGGATTGTTTTCGGTAAAGAGTATATTCCGATTTCCGATAGTTATAAACAGGAGTTACAGATATATTTGAATAGTCATTCTGTTTGAAAAATGTGATATTTGAATGATAAAAGTTGATATTTTGTCGATATCCTTTTGCAAAAAAGAAATAATCTTTTTATATTTGCAGCATAGACAAGGGAAGTTGTGAAACTTCTTAATAGAATAGTTTAGTTAAGTCTAGTTTAGTTTTTGTGTTGTAAGTGCTCCCATCGTAAGCGAACGAATGGGAGCACGTTTTTTAGACACCTGCAGGGGAGAAGTGTTCTGTTTCTGCAACAAATCCGGAGGTTGGTTTGTTAATTATGGCATAAATAGAAATAATTCTCCTTATGAAAAGAATAATCCCCATACTGATTGCTATACTTATCTGTTTTAGTGTAGGCTGTACTGCTTCTTATTTTCAGTCGGAGTCTATACTCAACTGGTATCCTGCATTGGAAAAACCTTCTTGTACACCCCCTGATATAGCTTTTCCCATTGCTTGGAGTTTTATCTATCTGTGCATGGGAATTTCTATCGGGTTGATTTGGCATATATGGACAATAAGACGACAAATGATTATCAGATTATTCGGATTCCAGCTTCTGTTTAATTTTACATGGAGCATTTTCTTCTTTTATTTTCGGAGTCCGTTGCTAGGTTTTGCAAATATTCTGGTGCTGGATGTGCTTGTTATTTATTATATGATAGAAAGTTATCCGGTGAGGAAATCTTCGGCATATCTTTTTGTTCCTTATCTTTTGTGGTTGCTTCTTGCCACTTATCTTAACGGCTATATATTAATATATAATTAAAAGACTGGCATTGGCCGGTTGAACGGGAATTATAGGGTACAAGAGAAAATACCTATTTATAGTGATTGATAACCCTGGTGATTTTCCGTAACTTTGCGGCCATAAAGAGAAACAAAAAACATAACTATGTATAAAACAAGTAAATATACTCCGACGGACAAAATGAGTTATCTTATCTGTGATAACTATACATTGCTACAGGTAATGAGTCGTTTTGATCTTTCGTTAGGGTTTGGAGACAAGACAGTACAGGAGGTGTGCCGTGAAAATGGAGTGGATTGTCGTACTTTCCTTGCGGTGGTAAACTTCATGATTGAAGATAGCGACCGGATGGAGGATGATGTGAAGGATATTTCTATGCCTTCATTGATGAATTATTTAAAACAGGCACATCATTATTTCCTTGATTTCTGTCTGCCTACCATACGCCGTAAATTGATAGAAGCTATAGATTGTTCCACGGAAAACGAGGTTGCATTTCTCATTCTGAAATTTTTTGATCAGTATGCCGGAGAAGTGCGTAAACACATGGATTATGAAGATATGAATGTGTTTACTTATGTAGAGAATCTGATGACGGGACGAGAAACGGGAGGATTCCGTATCTCACAGTTTGCCCGCAGGCATGATCAGATAGATGCGACACTGACTGAGTTAAAAAACATCATTATTAAATATTATCCGGCAAAAGGAAATAACCATTTGTTGAACGCCGTATTATTCGACATATTCAGTTGTGAACAAGATTTGGCATCTCATTGCCGCGTAGAGGATTACTTGTTTGTGCCTGCTGTACTTAGGCTGGAAAAGGAGGGGAAATGAAACGGACAGAACTTGTGCACGTTGCGGTGGCCGAAACTTCAGTCATTGTGCGTAGCGGACTTGTGGCTGTGCTGAAGCGCATGCCTGATCTTATAATACAGCCGGTGGAAATAACTTCTCTTGAAGGACTGCAAAATTGTATGCAGGGACATCAGCCGGATATTCTAATCATAAATCCTACTTTCGGAGGATGGTTTAACGTGGACGAGTTCAAATCGAACTATCCACAGGCATCTGTCAAATGCGTTTCTTTGTTGTGTTCAGTCACAGATACCAATCTGTTGAAGGGATACGATGAGAGTATAGCGCTATATGATGACATCGAAGTTTTAAATAAAAAGTTAGTAGACCTGATGAATCTTGGTGTGGATGAAACAGATGGCGAACAGGAAGCGTTGAGCCAGCGTGAGAAAGAAATTATTTGTTGCGTGGTACGTGGGATGACAAATAAGGAAACGGCGGAAAAACTGTTCCTCTCCATTCATACGGTGATAACTCACCGTCGGAATATTGCGCGCAAGCTACAGATACATTCACCTGCCGGATTGACTATTTACGCTATCGTAAATAAACTGGTTGAACTAAGCGAGGTGAAGATGAACTTATAATACCTACAAATGGTGAGTGGAATAAGATAGAATACCTAAATGAAGTGATTGTGGATGTGGTCCCTAACCTCTATCTTTGCACTATAAGTTAGTCATATAGAAATTACGTAAACCACAAAGTTAGTTATTAGTTAAAAGTGCTCCCTGCGAAGTGATTCGCGGGGAGTACTTTTTTATTAGTAAGGCTTTTGCTCACAATATTATGCTTTTTTACCTATTCCGCTTCATTATTCGTTAGAAATCTCGTTGTTTTCTTAACAAATATCCTCTAACTTTGTTATTCAATATAGGACACATATTAACTAATGACAATGAAAGTAGGTTTATTTATTCCTTGTTATATCAATGCGGTATATCCGCAGGTGGGGATAGCCTCGTACAAGCTGCTGAAAAGTTTGGGAGTGGATGTGGATTATCCTCTCAATCAGACTTGTTGCGGCCAACCGATGGCGAATGCAGGTTTCGAGAATAAAGCGGTAGATTTGGCCCGTCATTTTGACGAACAGTTTAAGAATTACGATTATATAGTGGGCCCTTCGGCCAGTTGCGTCGTTTTTGTGCGTGATAACTACAGTCGTCTGTTGAAAGAAGACAAACATCGGTGTGCCAGCGAAGGTAAGATATATGATATCTGTGAGTTTATTCATGATATCGTCAAGCCTTCTTCGTTGAAAGCCAAGTTTCCACATAAAGTGAGTCTGCAAAACAGTTGTCATGGAGTGAGATTGATGAAACTTTCTTCTGCCAGCGAACTTAATATTCCTTATTTCAGCAAATTGCGTGATTTGCTCTCTTTGGTAGAAGGAGTGGAAGTTGTGGAACCGGAACGCAAAGACGAATGTTGCGGTTTCGGCGGTATGTTTGCCGTAGAGGAAGATGCGGTTTCCGTGCAGATGGGGCATGACAAGGTGATGCGTCATATTGCTACCGGTGCTGAATATATTGTGGGGGCCGACAGTTCGTGCCTGATGCATCAGAATGGTATCATTGCCCGTGACAAACTTCCTATCAAGACATTGCACATTGTTGAAATCTTAGCGGCAGGATTATGAGTACGAAACATTCAAAAGCAGCTGCGGAGTTTCTGAAAAACAAGAAACAGGCCGCATGGCATGACGAAACACTTTGGCTGGTTAGGGCAAAGCGTGACAGACTGAGTAAAGAAGTTCCCGAATGGGAGGAATTGCGTAATATGGCATGTGCTACTAAACTATATAGTAACAGCCATTTGGACGAATTATTGGTGGAGTTTGAAAACAATGCGCGTGCTAACGGAGCTCATGTCTATTGGGCAAAGGATGCGGATGAGTATTGTAACATTGTCTACAATATTCTGAACCAGCATGGAGTGAAGCATTTTATAAAAAGCAAATCCATGTTGGCTGAGGAGTGTGAACTTAATCCTTTTTTGGAAAGCAAAGGGATTGAAGTGGTAGAAAGCGACTTGGGAGAGCGTATCTTGCAATTGATGCATCTGAAGCCGAGCCATATTGTATTACCTGCTATTCATATCAAACGTGAACAGGTAGGTGAGCTTTTCGAGAGAGAGATGGGTACGGAGAAAGGAAATTTTGACCCTACTTACCTTACACATGCAGCCCGGAAAAATCTCCGTCAGAAATTTATTCATGCTGAGGCGGCTATGACAGGTGCTAACTTTGCTGTAGCTTCTACTGGTGAGATTGTGGTATGTACCAATGAAGGAAATGCGGATATGGGTACTTCCCAGCCTAAATTACAGATTGCGGCTTTTGGTATGGAAAAAATTGTGCCGGATCGTGAATCATTGGGAGTGTTCACCCGTTTGTTGGCCCGTTCGGCTACAGGACAACCCATTACTACATATACTTCTCATTATCGAAAGCCTAGAGAGGGTGGGGAACTTCATATTATTATTGTAGATAACGGACGTAGTAAGATATTAGCCGACCCAAAGCATATCAAGACTTTGAATTGTATTCGTTGTGGAGCCTGTATGAATACATGTCCTGTATATAGACGTAGTGGGGGGTACTCTTATACTTATTTTATTCCCGGCCCTATCGGGATTAACCTGGGGATGTTGAAGGCGCCGTTACATTATTATGACAATGTGTCGGCTTGTTCTTTGTGTTATTCCTGTTCGTTTGTATGTCCGGCTAAAGTGGATTTGGCGGAGCAGATCTATTTGTGGCGCCAGGATTTGGATAAATTGGGTAAGGCAGACCGGATGAAAAAGGTAATGTCCGGTGGCATGGAATTCATGATGAACCGCCCTTCGATATTCAATATGGCATTAAAATGGGCGCCATTGGTAAATGGAGTGCCGCGTTTCCTTATCTATAACGGATTGAATGACTGGGGGAAAGGACGTGAAATGCCGAAATTTGCTAAGGAGAGTTTCAATGAAATGTGGAAGAAAGGTAAAGTGAAGTAAATTATGAGCAGCAGAGAAGATATATTGCAGAGCATCCGGCGTGCTACACATGTAAAATATGAGAAACCGGATTTAAAGCCATTGGAAGATATGGCATTGACTTATCCCAGTAAGGTAGAACAGTTTTATTTCGTCATGAAGCAAGTAGGAGGAGAAGCCATTTTTTTGGAAAAAGAGGAGAACGTGAATGATTTCATTAAAAAAGCTTATCCTGGAGCCAAACGCATCGCTTCTAATCTGAAGAGTATTACTTGTGCAACATTTAATCCCGATGATTTGGAAGATCCTGCAGAATTGAATGGGACGGATTTGGCTGTCATAGATGGAAAGATTGGGGTTGCGGAGAATGGTGCGGTATGGATAGAGCAGGATGTAAAGCAGCGTGCCATTTATTTTATTGCCGAAAAGTTGGTTATTCTTCTAGATAAGAATAAGATTGTGAACAATATGCATGAAGCATATAAACTGATAGATACAGGCGAATATGGTTTCGGAACCTTTATTTCCGGTCCGTCAAAGACAGCTGATATTGAGCAGGCCTTGGTAATGGGTGCTCATGGGGCACGGGATGTGATGGTAGTGCTGATATAAATATATTGTTTCTTATACATAAAAAGGAGATGAGGCGAAAATTATGGGGCTCATCTCCTTAACGGAACTTAAGTACCGGATAGACGGTAAGTTTGTCTTTTCTAATTTAAATATACGGTATTGAAATATTCACCAAATAACGTTTTGGCTGTTTCCAATTGTTCTAGGGTATTTTCTTTTATTCCGTTCAGTTTGTATTCTTTTCCCATGGCTTCATATTTGTGTACGCCTAATGTATGATAAGGTAGTATCTCTACTCTTTGAATCATGTGATAGTTCTTGAAGTGCTCTCCTAATGCCCGTATGTCTTCCTCAAAGGAACTATAGCCTGGAACTAATACGTAGCGCAACCAAAAAGGTTTTCCGTTTTTTTCAAGCCATTCAGCGGTACGTATGGTTTGTTCGTTGCTACGTTCTGTCAGTTGCCGATGTCGCACATTATTAAATTCCTTGATATCTAATAATACGAGGTCTGTCCATTTTAGCAGTTCCTCTACTTCCTCATTCCATATACTGCCGTTGGTATCTATACAGATGTGGATGTTTTGTTCTTTTAACCGCTGGAATAACGGAATCAGTGCTTTTGCTTGCAATGTAGGTTCGCCGCCGCTGAAAGTCACACCTCCTTTTTTACCGAAAAAAGCTTTTTGGCTGACAGCCATATGCACAATTTCGTCTATTGCCGTTTCCGTACTTTCACCTTTGGTGTCAATTGTGTCGGGGTTGGCACAATAGAGACATCGGAAATTGCATCCTTGTAAAAATACGACTAAGCGTAAGCCGGGACCGTCAAACGTCCCCATTGACTCGTAAGAATGTACTCTGATCATAATGGTTTGTCTTTAAACTGGTAAGGGCAGGTTTAAAACCCGCCCCTACGATTAATGTATATGTGATGTTACATTCTTTCGTGGAAAGAACGGCTGATTACTTCCAGCTGATGTTCACGGCTCAATTTGATGAAATTTACGGCATAACCTGATACGCGGATAGTAAGTTGCGGGTATTTTTCAGGATGCTCCATTGCATCTTCCAGCATTTCACGGTTCAGCACATTTACATTCAGGTGGTGTGCCCCTTTGGTGAAATAACCGTCCATCATGGTTATCAGATTCTCTATACGGGTTTCCCGATCCACTCCTAGTGATTTTGGTACGATAGAGAATGTGTTACTGATGCCGTCCTGAGCATCACGATAGCGTAGTTTGGCTACAGAACTCAATGAGGCGATGGCACCGTTCTTATCACGTCCGTGCATCGGGTTGGCACCCGGAGCGAAAGCAACCCCTTTGGCACGACCGTCAGGAGTGGCACCTGTTTTCTTACCGTACATTACATTGGAGGTGATAGTCAGCAGTGACAGGGTAGGACGGGCGTTTTTGTATACCGGATGTTTCTTTAATTCTTCACTGAAGAAATAAACCAAATCTACTCCTAAGTGGTCTACGCGGTCATCATCATTACCGAAGCAAGGATATGTATTTTCAATATCAAAGCCTTCAGTCAAACCTATATCATTACGTTTGGCACGTACCTTGCCGTATTTGATGGCAGACAATGAGTCAATGGCAATGGACAGACCGGCTACGCCATATGCCAGATTGATACGTGGATCGGTATCAATGAATGCCATTTGAGCCTTTTCGTAATAATATTTGTCATGCATATAGTGAATGATATTCATCGCATCATTATACACACGTGCAATCTGCATTAATACTTTCTTATAATTAGACCATACTTCTTCAAAGTTCAGCAAGTCTCCTGTCAATACAGGAATATCTTTCACCATTACAGTTCCTGTATTTTCGCAACGTCCGCCATTGATAGCTAGTAACAGAGCCTTAGCCAGATTACAGCGTGCCCCGAAGAATTGGATTTGTTTGCCGATAGCCTGATAAGACACACAGCAGGCAATGCCATAATCGTCACAGTTACGCACTTCGCGCATCAGCGTATCGTTTTCGTACTGTATGGAAGAAGTGTCGATAGAAACCTGTGCGCAGAATTCTTTGAAACCTTCCGGCAACTCCGGACTCCACAGTACAGTCATATTGGGTTCAGGTGACGGACCCAGATTGTATAGTGTTTGTAAGAAGCGGAAAGAAGTTTTTGTTACTTTGGTGCGTCCGTCGTTGAATCGTCCGCCGATAGATTCGGTCACCCAGGTGGGGTCACCTGCAAAGATGTCATTGTATGATTGCATACGCAGATGGCGGACCATACGTAACTTGATGATAAACTGATCCACTAGCTCCTGAGCGAATGACTCGTCAATTTTACCATGATCCAAATCATATTGAATATAGATATCCAGGAATGAAGAAACGTTGCCCAATGACATAGCTGCTCCATCTTGTTCTTTCACGGCAGCAAGATATGCCATATAAACCCACTGAACCGCTTCTTGTGCATTAGTAGCGGGACGGCTCAAATCGAGTCCGTAATATTCACCCAATATTTTTATTTCTTTCAGTGCTTTAATTTGTTCGGCTACTTCTTCGCGCAGGCGGATACGGGCATCGGTCATCGGACTGGTGATATTGCGCAAATCTTCTTGTTTTGCTTCAATCAGTCGGTCGATACCATACAGTGCCAAACGGCGGTAGTCACCAATAATGCGTCCGCGTGCATAGTTATCGGGCAGACCGGTCAGGAAACCGAGTGAACGGAAAGAGCGGATTTCTTCGGTATAAGCATCAAATACGCCATCATTATGGGTTTTGCGATAATGAGTAAAGATATCCTTTACTTTTTCATCTACTTCCACACCGTTTTCATGGCAGGCTTTTTCTACGACCTTGATACCACCGTAAGGTTTGATGGCACGGCGCAGAAGTTCGTCCGTCTGAAGACCTACAATCAGTTCGTTTTCACGGTCAATGTATCCTGCTTTATGTGAGGTGATAGTAGATACTGTTACATTATCAAGGGAACGAACTCCGTTATTGGCACGTTCTTCTTCTAGTGCCTTGAGGCATTCGTTCCACACTTTTTTAGTTCGCTCTGTGGGGCCTGCCAAGAATGAGGCATCGCCCTCATAAGGGGTAATGTTGGTATATACGAAGTCTGAAACATTAATTTCCTTACTCCACAATCCATCCTTAAAAACTTTGTTCATTTCCATACTGTCATTATTAAGATGATTTAGGGCTGCAAAGGTACTCCTTTTTTGTGAGCTATGCATCACTATTAGTAGGTATAATGCGAATACTTGTGCATTTTTAAGTATAAAGTAGTCAATAAATGAAAAAATGATAAGTACTCTTTTTATTTTAGTTTTATAAAAAAATAAAGCTAATTGGTGACAATAAACCAATTAGCTTCTAAAGGTAGCGGAACCGGGAATCGAACCCGAGTTTCAGCCGTGAGAGGGCCGCGTCCTAGGCCACTAGACGATACCGCCATCAGTTGCTCTTAACTCTTTTTCTAAGACGCTGCAAAGTTAAAAGTTTGTTTTTAATCTGCAAAATAAAAAATGATTTTTTTTGTGCTGTTACTATAAAATAGGAATTTAATGGTCAGTCCGAAAAAACTGTGGGTATGTTATGTTAATACGCGAAAGTAAGCTATCAGTGCGGTTGGATTAAAAAAAACAACCCAATGCGATTCTGATCGCAATCTACATAAGTTACTACTGGTTATCTTCCCTGAAGTTTTAATGAAGTATTTTGAGCCGTCTTTTTAGGGCTTCCGAAAGCCTTGATCTCAAATCATTGAAAAATAAAAGCGGGTCATAAACTACTTTTATGACCCGCTTGCGGAAGCTGGGGGATTCGAACCCCCGGTACGGTTACCCGTACGTCAGTTTAGCAAACTGGTGGTTTCAGCCACTCACCCAAACTTCCTTCTTTTCAGAAGCGTTATCTCTCAAACGCGGTGCAAAGATAAGGGGATAAATTGAATTATGCAAACATTTTGCTCTTTTTTTAGATATATTTTTTTGATGGAAGTAATAAGATGCTGATAGTGAAGTGCTAATGGATGGAATTAATTTTTCTCCCAAAAATCCAAACATTCTTTAGCCACCTTATTGGGCAATGGTATTTTTTGATATATTCAATGCTGTCGGCGGATAATTGAGAAATTTGGGTTAGCTAATAAACTATCTAGTTTATTATAAATGTCATTTTCTTCAGGGTATACGTTGATGATAGGATGAAGTCTGTCTTTGCCTAATAAGTTGTAATGTTCCTCTTCTGCACCTCCTACAACTATAATTCCTTTGCTCATGGCATATAATGCATTTTAATCCCAGGGGATAAGAATAAAGTTGATCTAACATTATATCGCACCCGTCCATAAAATATTCACATTCGTCATACGGGGTGAAAACGGTTTGTTGTTTGATTTCGCATGCAGATGGATGTCTGTAATATAATTTATAGAGGGAGCTATAAAGCCTCAACATCTCCAGTGGAGTCGCGGGGGTGGAAAGCCCACCCTTCTCTACTTCTACCACAGAGGACGTAAGTTGCTGAAAAACAAAAGGATTAGAAATTTTCATTCTAATCCTTTCTTGCTTTTGGAGGTTCCTGGCGGATTCGAACCGCCGTACACGGTTTTGCAGACCGCTGACTAAGCCACTCATCCAAGGAACCTTGTCGTTAGCAATCTTTGTTTCTCGATTGCGGTTGCAAAGGTACGACATTTTTTTTAATCTGCAAATATTCTGCTATTTTTTTCTCACTTTTTCTGCATTTTTTTCGCAACCGTACTTTGGCTTGTTCTGCATAGACTTCATGGCGCAGTCCGAACTACAGCATTCACACGGATTGCTATTGTTCTTTATGCGCTTGAAATACTGAAAGATACGTATGCTTATCCATATGGTGCAGAGGCATACAATTGCAATAACTATAATTTGTTGTAATTCCATGCTTGATAAACAAATAATTTTAGGTTTAGGTTTATTAAACGATAAGACTTCCTATTTGAAATACAGTAAATGCAATAAGCCAAGCCAATCCAGTGGTGTATCCTGCTGTGAATATGGCCCATTTCCAACTGCCGGATTCTTGCTTGATTGCTGCGAAAGTGGCAATACAGGGGAAGTAAATCAATACAAATAGCATGTAAGCTAATGCAACCAGTGGAGTAATGGGGATGCGGTTAGAAAGATTCACATTTTCCACATCTCCTTCATTTGTGTATAATACTCCTAGTGTGCTTACTACCAGTTCTTTAGCACCCACACCTGAAATAAGTCCGATTCCTAACTTCCAGTCAAATCCTAGCGGTTTGATAACAGGCTCTATGGCTTTGCCTATTTGTCCGATATATGAATTTTTTTGTTGCTCAGCCACGCTTTCGTAAGCATCATGTTGTGGATAATACCCTAGAAACCAGATAATAATTGAGGCAATCATGATAATGCCTCCCATCTTTTTCAGATATTGTGCTCCTTTTTCCCATGTATGGCGCATGATACTTTTAGAGGTAGGCATACGATAGGGGGGGAGTTCCATCACAAATGGAGAATCTTCTCCTTTCACCAGAAATTTACTGAAAATACGGGCCATTATTACTGCCAATAAAATGCCTGCTGTGTAGATGCAAAGTAGCATAAAGCTGGCGCAGTTAGGGAAAAAAGCACCTATCATAACTAAATATATGGGAAGACGAGCACTACAGGACATTAAAGGATTCACCAACATGGTGATTAGTCTGGACTTTCGGTCTTCTATAGTACGTGTTGCCATTATGGCAGGTACATTACAGCCGAATCCCATAATCAGTGGAATAAAGGACTTGCCATGCAGTCCCATCCGATGCATTATTTTATCCATGATAAATGCAGCGCGTGCCATATACCCCGAATCTTCCAATATAGAAATAAAAAAGTATAATATGAGGATATTCGGCAGGAAAACGATAACACCGCCCACTCCACCGATAATACCATCTATCAGTAAGTCTTTCAAAGGACCTTCAGCCATATTGTTCCGTATCAGGTTGCCCAACTGGTCTACTAGCCATTCAATACCTTGCATAGGGTAGTCACCCAAAACAAAGGTTCCCTCAAACATGATGTAAAGGAACAGGAAAAAAATAGGATATCCCCAAATGCGATGTGTCACAATACTGTCTATCACGCGGGTTGTTTGTTCTTTTTCCAAATGATTGTCGGTGAATGTTTCCTTCAAAGCTCCGGTAATAAAACCATATTTAGCATCCGTAATAGCTTGCTCGCTGTCTTCGTTCATCACTTTACGGATACGTAAGGTTTCCTTGTTGCGTATCGCTATAATTTCTTTGCCATTAGGCAGTGTAGAGATGAAATTTTCTATTTCCTTATCGTTTTCCAGTAATTTGATAGATAGGAAGCGGGTGGAGTATTTATGGCGTATGTCTTCGTTTTGACTGATTGCTTTTTTTACTTCTTCGATACTGCGCTCCAGTTCAGGACCGTGGTTAATGTGAATATGGCGCATATATCCGCGTGGGCGGGCATCTTCCTCTTCTTTGTGGCTTCCGAATTCGTGGTCGGGTACATAGGTTTTGTGCCAGTCTCTCAGATCTTCCAGAATTTCAGAACGTATTTCGCCCTTTTGTGACAGGAAATCCCCGCCTTCGTAAATACCGATGATAACATGGAACAGTTGGTCTATGCCTTCACCCCGCCGGCAGACAGTAGGTATCATAGGCACTCCGATCAATTGGCTTAACTTGATGTAATCCAGTTTGTTGCCGCTGCTTTCCAGTTCGTCATACATATTCAGTGCGATGACCATACGCACATTCATGTCAATCAATTGGGTGGTAAGATAGAAATTACGTTCCAGGTTGGAAGAGTCTGCCACATTGATGATTACATCCGGAGTTTCTTCAATGATATGTTTGCGTACATAAAGTTCTTCCGGAGTATAGGCTGAAAGAGAATAGGTTCCGGGTAAATCTACAATACGGAAATGATAACCTTGGAAGTCGAAAAAACCTTCTTTGGCATCTACTGTCACACCACTGTAGTTTCCTACATGTTCATGGGCGCCGGATGCAATATTGAATAGCGAAGTCTTTCCACAATTAGGATTACCTACTAAGGCTACATTGATTGTACGGCGTTTGCCTTTTGCCAGTGCCACCAGTTCTGATTCGGACACGGGTACATCTTCTGTTATGGAACCATGGTAAGGGTTCTGCATCGTGCGTGCTTCCTGCTCGCTTACCACCTCAATCATATCTGCCTCTTGTCTTCGGAGAGAGATCTCGTAACCTAGTAGTCTGTATTTTATAGGGTCTTTCAAAGGGGCGTTCAAGATTACCTCTACGGTTTTTCCTTTAATAAAACCCATTTCAACGATTCGCTTGCGGAAACCACCGTGACCTAACACCTTGACTATTACGCCTTTTTCTCCTGTTCTTAATTCGGATAAACGCATCTTGTTTTAAATTTTTCGCAAAGATAAGTTATTACTTAGAAGTATGCAAACTATTTAGATTGTTTTTAAATAAAGAACAGGCACTTTGTTTTTGTCTTGCAGAACCCTTATCTTTGTGTCATGTTTCATTGGAATATTCAGAAGTATATAGAGGAAAAACAACTTTTCACTTTGCATGATAAGGTGTTAGTGGCATTGAGTGGCGGAGCGGATTCGGTAGCTTTGTTGCGTGTCTTGCTTGTTTTAGGGTATCATTGTGAGGCTGCCCATTGTAACTTCCATCTTCGTGGTGAGGAGTCCGATAGAGATGAAAGGTTTGTCAATGAGTTGTGTAAAGGGCTGGGAGTGACTTTGCATGTTACTCATTTTGATACAGTCGCTTATGCTTCAAGGCATCATGTTTCTATTGAGATGGCAGCTCGCGAAATGCGCTATGATTGGTTCGAACAACTGCGTAAGGAGAGGGGGATGGCTGTTATTGCCGTAGCCCATCATCGGGACGATAGTGTGGAAACTTTTTTATTGAATTTGATACGTGGCGCGGGAATCAATGGCTTGAAAGGTATCAGTCCGCATAACGGCTGCATTGTACGGCCTTTGTTGGAGGTGAGCCGTCAGGATATTTTGGATTATTTGCGTTGTTTGCGTCAAGGTTATGTTACAGACAGTACCAATCTGCAAGATGAATATATGCGTAATAAAATCCGTCTGAATATTCTTCCGATGTTGCGTGAGCTGAATCCTTCTGTCAGTGAAAGTATAGCTGAAACATCCAGACGTCTGACTGATGTTTCTCTTATATATAATAAGGAAATAGAGGCGGGGAAAGAAAGGGTGATGGAAAAGTCCGGCCATATTCTTATTTCTCGTTTGATGGAAGAGAGTGTTCCGGCGGCTTTGCTGTTTGAGATTCTTCATCCGTTAGGTTTCAATTCCGTTCAGGTAGGAGATGTATTCCGCAGTTTGTCTGCCCAGTCGGGAAAAAGATTCGTTTCTGCCGGATGGGAGGTGCTGCGCGACAGGACGGAGCTGATTATTCGCAGGAGGAAGCCGGCGGATGAGGAAGTGGAGGAAAATGTGCCCCCATTCCGGCTTGCAATGGAAACGCAGGAAATAATGCCGGACTTTGTCATCCCCAGGAATAAGAATACGGCCTGTTTGGATGCGGATAAGGTGGTACTACCTCTCACGGTGCGTAAATGGCGGCAGGGGGATAAGTTTGTTCCTTTCGGAATGAAAGGGAAAAAGAAGGTCAGCGATTATCTGACAGATCGTAAGTTTTCTCTTTTCCAGAAAGAAAATCAGTATGTGGTTTGCTCAGCAGACCGGATTGTATGGCTGGTAGGAGAGCGTAGCGATGACCGTTTCCGGGTGACGGAAGATACGAAACGGGTACTGATTATACGGCAGTTGGAAGATAAGTAGAATTTTTTTCTTTCCTGCTTTTTCATGAATGACAGGGAATGTTTCCTGAAATCTTGTAGCAAAAATCCGCGAATCATGCAACAAGATTTCAGAAATCATGTAGCAAGATTCGCGGATTTCAGATGGAGCTTCCCGGTATTATTTGCAATACTTCTGTATCAGTCCGTCTACCACTTCATCGCCCAGTTCTTTTGCTTTGGCAAAATTTGCACAGGCTTCTTTGTTTTTCTTTAATTGTATCTGGCAGTATCCCAGCATACGATATGCGGCTGCGGCTTTCGGGTCTAAAGAGATAGCCTTTTCCAATGCTTCTATTGCTTCGTTATGTTGCCCTACACGTAGATGCACCGAACCTTTTTCCACCCACATGGCTACATCCTCAGGAGTCATTTCTACTGCTTTATTAATGTCGTTGATAGCTTGCTGATACATTTTACATTGTATTTCCGCCTGTTCGCGTTGCAGATAAAAGGCGGCTGTAACGCGTCCACCGATGGCATCATAAAAAGTATCATAATCTATTACCGCTTCACGGTATTTGCCTGTCTGGGCTTTTATCTCTGCCCGTTCATAGAAATAAGGAGCCGCTTCCGATGTATAAGGCTTGGTGAAACGTGCCACAGCACTATCCATCAAGGCAATAACCTCGTTCATATCTGTTCCTTCAATCAGTTGTTTGGTTTTGGCTGCCGAGTAAAATGTAGCGGCAGAGGCTATGGAAGACTGGTTCACTTTTTCATAAGCGGCGTATGCCTCAGGATATTTTTTCATAGCAAACAGAATGTCTCCCTCCAATTGTGTGTAAATGGGTTGGTTGTCGGCCTGCATGGCATCATGAATAATGGAGAGAGCTTTGTCGTAACTCCAGTCACCGTATGGTTTCTTGTCACCTAAAGAGATGGTGTACGAATAAATTAATTTAGCGATATTATATTGCGTTTCACTCTTGTTGGCTGTCACTTCCAGTGCTTTCTTCAGGTCGGCATCTGCCAAAGCGTTGTGTTCATCATCATTAAATCCCATATAAGTAGTGGCACGGCGTATATATCCGTCCGCGCTGTTGGGATATTGTTCCAGGAAATCGTTTAATGTGGTGATATATTCGTCCTGATTTTGTTGTGAAGATGCCATGAACAGGTACACCAGTGCTTGGTCTTCTGTTTCGGGCAGTCCTTTTTTGATGCCGATTTTATTCAGTGACATATCGTTCAAAGAAAGGGCGGTGATGCTCAGCGAGGCACCGTATGTAGCTCCGATGGCATAACTTTCCTTGGCTTCATCCGATGCGTTTTTTTGGATTAAACCTAATACTTCTCCATTGGCATTCATAATAGGGCAACTTACTGTTTTTTCGTTGGTTGTCATTGCCAGTGTATAGTAATATGCCTTGTCGCCGATGGTGTCTACTTTGGTGACGGTCCCTGTCTGGCAGGTTGCCGCTTTTTGAGTCGAGTAGGGTAGCAGATAGACTGTTTCACCTACCGATGCCGGCTGTGATGCCGATTTTAATGCTATGGTCTTTTTATCGGTTTCAGTATTAAATTTTACGATGTCATACATGGAGTTGGCTCCCAAGATACGCAATACAGGCAATTCTTTACTGTCCGCATTAATGATTACTGCACGTTCGGCTCCTTCAAACAGGGTATAATCGGATAATGCCGTTCCATTTTCATTGATATAGAATCCATTTCCTGTATTCTTGATTTTGTTATCTTTATCGTATGTAACGATGGAAAAAACGGCTTTTTTAGCTTTGCCGGCCCACTTTGGGGTTGCTTGTGCATAGCTTAGCTGGGCGGCTATGCCGCATGCCAGTATCAAAAGTACTTTCTTCATGATATAGTTAGTTGTTTGTTAACGATGATACGGTATTTATAAAGCGGATGCCGTTTTGTCTTCTGTGAAGCCGCGTTGCTTTACAGCTTCATAAATCAGAATACCTGCGGCAACCGATACGTTCAATGATTCTATTTTACCCATTAACGGTATTTTGATCCATTCATCGCACAGGGAAAGGTGTTCGTAGGGAACACCTGTGTCCTCGGCTCCCATAATGATACATACAGGGTCTTTATAGTTTGCTTTGGTGTAATCATAATCACCTTTTTCCGTGGCTGCTACAATCTTGAATCCGCAGTCTTTCAGATACTTGATGGTATTAGTCAGATTTTGTTCGCGGCATACGGGAAGAGTGTGCAGAGCTCCTGCTGATGTTTTCATTGCGTCGGCATTGACACTGACACTGTTTTTCGAGGGAATAATAATGGCATCTGCACCGGCACATTCGCAGGTACGGGCAATGGCTCCGAAGTTACGTACATCGGTAATTCCATCCAGCATGACGAATAGGGGTGTTTTTCCTTCTTCAAACAGGAAAGGTACCAGATCTTCTGTTTTCTGGTAGGTGACAGAGGAGATGAATGCTACAACTCCCTGATGGTTTTTCCGGGTAATACGGTTAATACGCTCCACGGGTACACGCTGAACAGGGATGAGGGTATTTTTCAAGCAGGTAAACAGTTCTTTGGACAGTTCGCTCTGTATATCTTTCTTCACCAATACTTTATCTATCTCTCTTCCGGCTTGTATGGCTTCAATAACAGCGCGTACACCGAAAATCATTTCATTCTTTTCTAACATATTTAATAAGTGGTTAATGGTTAGTGACAGGTGGTTAGTGGTAATTGGCACTAGCCACTTATCAGCGCCTTTGCATTGTTCAGGGCTGCCTCTGTCAAGGTAGCCCCACTTAGCATATTGGCAATTTCTTTTACTCTTTCTTCATCAGTCAGGCGGCGGATGTGGCTGTTGGTGCCTGTTTCCGTATCTTCCTTATATACTTTATAATGAGTGATGCCGCGTGCTGCAATCTGGGGCAGGTGGGTGATGCTGATGACCTGACGGTTTTGTTTTCCCATCTCCTGCATGATGAGCGCCATTTTCTCGGCGATGGAACCGGAAACTCCGGTGTCTATTTCATCAAAGATGATAGTAGGCAGTTTCACAGCTCCGGCTATCATGGCTTTCAGCGAAAGCATGACACGGGCAATCTCACCACCCGATGCTACGGAAGCTACATTTTGTAATGTTCCATTCTTGTTGGCCGAAAACAGGAATGTCACACTGTCCATCCCTTTACTGTCCGGTTCCTTGCGCGGATTCAGTTCCACCACAAAGCGCACATTGGGCATACCGAGAGGAACCAGCAGGCTTTGCATCTGTCTTTCAATGTGCTTGCCCGATTGGGAACGGAGTTTTGTCAACACAGCAGCTTGCTTTATCACTTTGTCATATAGCGTTTCTTTTTGGGCGGTAAGTTCTGCTATACGGTCATCAAAAGAAGTGATGGCGTTCAGCTTCTCATGATAGTCGGTTTGCACGGCTATCAATTCCTCTATTGTTTGTACGTGATGCTTCTGTTGCAAAGAGTAGATTAAGTTCAGGCGTTCATTTACATAATCCAGACGGGTGGGGTTGAACTCCACTTCCTCCTGTGCGCCTGCTATTTCATGCGACAGATCTTTCAGTTCTATGTAACAACTGTCTAAACGCCCTATCCATTCCTGGGCACGTGTGTACACTCTCGCTATGTTATGCAGGGTTTGCATACATTCTTTGGTAGCGGATAACAGGCTGGCATCTTCCGAAGCCATTATTTGGTCCACTTTGTACAAACCCGCTTTTATCTCTTCGGCATGATTCAAGGTTTCGGCTTCCTGTTCCAGTTCGGTTTGTTCTCCTTCCTGAAGGTTTGCATCATCCAGCTGTTCCAATTGGAACCGGATGTAATCTTCATCCTTCCGGCTTTGCTCGGCTTGCGTTATGAAGTCGGCCAGCTGTTTGCATACGTTTCTGTACTCGGTATAAATATCCTTGTATGCTGAAAGTTCGTTGTCATCTTGTGCCAGGATATCCAATACATTCAATTGGAATCCCTCACTGTTGAGCAACAGGTTTTGATGCTGGCTATGTACATCTATCAGTTTCTCGCCCAGTTCCTTCATCTGCGCCAATGAGGCCGGAGTATCGTTTATGAATGCGCGGCTTTTACCTGATGCATATAACTCGCGGCGGATAATACATTCATCCGGATCATATTCCAAATCTCTTTGGGTAAAGAAAGGCTCCATCTGATAGGCGGAGATGTTGAAACGTGCTTCTACAATACATTTATTGGCGCCTTTCTTGATCGCTTTGATATCGGCCCGTTGTCCCAGTAACAAGCCGATAGCGCCTAGAATAATCGATTTACCGGCGCCGGTCTCTCCGGTGATGACAGAGAAGCCGGGGGTGAAACTGATATCCAATGTATCAATCAATGCATAATTCTGTATATAGATAGATTGCAGCATATTCTTGCTCCTTTTTAATAATTTGCTGATTTGTCAATTTGCTAATTTGCTGCGCTGTTGTATTCCGCATGGTAATTAGCGCATTAGCACATTGGTAACGTGGCAAATTAAGAAATTATTTATTATTTACCAGTCTGTCAATAATATCCCTTGCTACTTCCTGTTTGCTTTTCAGCGGATAAGGAGTTGCTCCCTGACGGTCTATAATCGTTATTTTGTTGGTGTCACAACGAAACCCGGCTCCTTGGTCGTTCAATGAGTTCAGTACAATGAAATCAAGGTTCTTACGTTCCAGTTTTCTTTGTGCATTTTTTGTTTCATCATTTGTTTCCAAGGCAAATCCCACTAATGTCTGTCCGTCTTTTTTCCGGTTTCCCAGTGCGGCGGCAATGTCTTGTGTGGGTTTCAGTTGCAGTGTTAAATTATCTTTCTCTCTTTTGATTTTATGACCGGCTACGGTTTCCGGGGTAAAGTCGGCCACTGCCGCACACAGGATGCCGGCCGAAGCTGTAGGAAACTCGCGGATGGCGGCTTCGTACATTTCTCCGGCACTTTCCACATCTATGCGGCGGATGTTAGGGTGATGGGCCTGAATCGTTACCGGTCCGCTGATTAGCGATACTTCCGCTCCACGTGAAGCGCATTCCTCGGCAAGTGCGAATCCCATTTTTCCTGAAGAATAATTGCCGATAAAGCGTACCGGATCTATTTTCTCGTAGGTTGGACCGGCGGTAATGACTACTTTCTTTCCGGCCATGTCTTGTTGTTTGGCAAAGAAAGCTTCCAGAATTTCCACTATTTTTTCCGGTTCTTCCATTCTGCCTTTTCCTACCAGATGGCTTGCCAGTTCCCCTTCTGCCGGTTCTATAATATGATTTCCGTAAGAACGGAGCGTGTCCAGATTCTTCCGGGTGGAAGGGTGTGCGAACATATCCAGATCCATTGCCGGAGCTACGAATACGGGAGCTTTCATTGACAGATAAGTCGTGATCAGCATATTGTCCGCTATTCCGTTGGCCATTTTACCAATAGTGGATGCGGTAGCCGGAGCGATAATCATGGCATCCGCCCATAGTCCCAAATCAACGTGGCTGTTCCATGTCCCGTCACGCTGGGCAAAAAACTCGCTGATAACAGGTTTGCTTGTTAATGCAGACAAAGTGATAGGTGTGATGAATTCTTTGCCTGCGGGGGTAATCACGACTTGTACTTCCGCTCCCTTCTTAATAAGTCCGCGAATGAGTATAGCCGCTTTATAGGCGGCTATACTTCCGGTTATACCTAGTACGATTTTTTTTCCTTTCATACTCATTTCATCATTCCCGATTCACGTAGTCTGATTTTTGTCAGTACGTTTTTCGTGTTCAGCGTAAAGTCACCGTTCAGTATCCAGCTGTAGTAGCCCGGATCTTTTTGTAATACTTCGCTGACCGACATTCCTTTGTATTTCCCAAAATTAAAGACTTCCACGCCTTTGTCATCATAAACAATGCGTCCGGCGAAATCTACGTTCTTGTTGAAACTTGAATATTCGGCTAGAAATGCCATATCGTTTTGCAATTCTTCCGGATAGCGGTCCAATTGGGATTTCAGTACTTCGTATGTGGCACGTGTGTCGGCTTCGGCTGTATGGGCATCTTCCAGATTCTTTCCGCAATAGAATTTATAGGCGGCAGACAGGGTGCGCTGTTCCAGTTTGTGATAAATCACCTGCACGTCAATGAATTTTCGTTTCATCATGTCAATGTCTACTCCTGCGCGCAGGAACTCCTCGGCCAGAACCGGAATGTCGAAACGATTGGAATTGAAACCGGCAAGGTCACATCCCTCAATGTCCCGGGCTATCTCTTTTGCCACTTCCTTGAAAGTAGGGCAGTCCGCCACATCTGCGTCATAAATACCGTGGATGGCAGAAGATTGTTCGGGAATATGCATTTCCGGATTGATACGCATGGTCTTCGTTTCTTCGTTGCCGTTTGGGTACACCTTCAGATAGCATATTTCCACTATTCTGTCTGTGTTTATATTTGTTCCCGTTGTTTCCAAATCGAAAAAAACAATAGGATTCTTCAAGTTCAATTTCATTTTCAGCTTGTATTATATATTGTTTTTCCGCCACATGGTGGCGTGTTGTTTTTAGTCGTTCAGCATCATAGGCATCAGCAGCATCAGCAGGTCTTCTTTTTCTTCCTGTTCTACAGGAACAATAACACCCGCACGTGAAGGATCAGCCAGTTCGAAAAGTATTTCCTGTGCCGAGATATTGTTTAAAATATCGATCAGGAATGTTGATTTAAAGCCGATGCTCATGGGGCTTCCTGTATATTGGCAAGTCAGTGTTTCTTCTGCTGAGGTGGAGAAGTCTATGTCTTGTGCGGAGATCTGGATCTGATTTTCACTGAGGCGGAGTTTTATCAAACTGCTTGCTTGTGATGAGAATACAGATACACGGCGGAGCGCACTGATCAGCATCATGCGGTCAATGGTGGCCTTGTGCGGATTATCCTGCGGAATTACTGAATTATAATTGGGATAGCGTCCTTCGATAAGACGGCATATCATGCTGTAGTTTTCTAATGTAAACGTAGCGTTACGGTCGTCAAAATCAATTTGCACATCTCCTTGTTCTTTCGGCAACAGGTTCTTCAGCAGGGTTGCCGGTTTCTTGGGCAGAATGAAAGCGGCTTTTTCATCGCCGTGTGCCACAAATGTTTTATTGCGTACTAATTTGTGCCCGTCTGAGGCTACGAAAGTGATGTCTTCGGTAGTGATATCAAAATAAATACCATTCATTACCGGACGTAACTCGTCATCGGCAGTAGCGAACAAGGAACGGTTGATACCCGCCAGCATCACCGGAGCGCCCATTGTTACGTGTACCGCATTTGCGCCTAATGCGGGAGCCTGCGGATATTCGTCGGCATTTTGTCCCATCAGGCTGTATTTACCATTCTGATATTGTACGGTGATTTCCAGATTCTCTGTATTTACCAGGAAAGTCAGTGGTTGTTCGGGTATTTCTTTCAGGGCTTCGAGTATGGTTTTTGAAGAAACGGCAAAGCGTCCGTCACCGTCACTTTCATTTACTTCCAAAGAAGTGGAGAGGGTCGTTTCGCTGTCAGAGGCAGTGAGCGACAACGTTCCGTCAGTCAGTTCCATTAAGAAACAATCAAGAATAGGTAACGAATTTTTAGAGTTGATTACTCGGCTAATAGCTTGTAAATGACTGAATAATCCAGTACTTGAAACGATGAACTTCATAGTTTTATATTATTATATTTATATTCTATATCTCTATATTCATTTAACTGCCAAAGTTACGAAAAGATTATGGTTCAAGCGCAAAAAATGGCGAAAAAATTAGTTTACTCGCAAGGAAAAGTGTACTTTCGTGGCGAATTTAAATAACGTAATATGGAATTAGCAGGAAAAGTAATAGCAGTCCTCGAACCGAGAGGAGGAGTTTCAAAGACAGGAAATGAATGGAAAGTACAAGAATACGTAATTGAAACGCATGATCAATATCCTAAAAAAATGTGTTTTGACGTATTTGGAGCAGATAAGATAGCGCAATTTAATATTCAGGCAGGTGAAGAGTTGAATGTGTTTTTTGATGTGGATGCCCGCGAGTGGAATGGTCGTTGGTTCAACAGTATCCGTGCGTGGAAAGTAGAGCGTGTGGGTGCCCAGGGACCTGTTGCACCGGATGCTCCGTTTCCTCCCATGAATGCTGCTCCCGCTGCACCGGTAGATTTTGCCGCGACAGACGAGAAGGATGATTTGCCTTTCTAGGGGATAGAGGATTCCCATAAACATAAATAAGCCGGCAGAATCCGTGAAAAGGATTTTGCCGGCTTATTTTATATAGTCTGTTTTTATGGTCATTCTCAATCATGGTGTGAAGTGTTGATGGGATATTTGCGTTCCATGAATTTCCATTTATCATCCGGTGTGGTATGATTACGGTGGAGTAAATTAAACAGGCGGAAACTATATTGCTGTAGTTGCCGCCTGTTCTTTATTTGGTTAAATAAAAAAGTCTTAAAATGTAGTGTAGAAGATTTGCATTTTCAGCTTATTCTCAGGATTCGTTCCACCTTTTAACATAGCGCTTTCCATACCTAAGCTGTTGGATATTTCAACTATTTCATTGTTTGAATTGGATACTGCTTTGACAGGTATGATGACAACTCTGTTCCAGTCCGGATTTTCAGCGTCCCATTTTTTTCCGTCTTCTTCCTTTTCAGGATCTCCACCTGCTGCTGTTATGCCTTTTTTCCGTTCCTCAATACAGTAAGTGATTAAGGGAGCGATGTTGGTAAAGGTGTATGTATTGTTACTGCTGCTATATGAACTTAAGAAAGAAGTCTTGTTGTCGATAATCTTGTTTTCTTCAAAGAACGAGAACATATCTTTCTTTCTGACCATCAATACATATTGGGGGATGCCCATTTTGTATTTGGACTCTTTCTCGTTGTAGCGTGTGAACGATACATTTACACCATTTAGCGTATCTCTTTTATGTTCATTGTAAATCTCTGCAATGGGGAAAGTCGCTTCTGTAAAAATACCTGCCGGACTTTTGAGGTAAGTATGGTCCGGATCTTGGGCTAACTCTTCCAATCTGCTACCGTTACTGAAGTGGTTGGCTTGTATCACTTCCTTGGTTGCTCCAAAGAAATAGGACTTGTAAACCAACGAATCCCGCTTGCCGGAAGAACTTTCTATCAGGGCTTCAAAATTAAGATTCAGGCTTAAACCGTCAATGTATAAAATGGTTCCGTCGCCATGAGTACAGCGAATGTAAACTCCCTTTAATACATTCTTGATAAAACTTTCAGGAGTCTTGAAATACTCTTTGTTCTCCTTGTATTTGTTGAAGATGTGATCGCCTAATGAATTGGGCAATTTGATAGTCTGTATAATTGTTCTTTGCTTGACACCGCTGCTTGTGGTTGTAGTTTCATCTTTGCTTGTAGACGGACCTACTGCCGAATAGGCTTTTACAGCGATAGGCTTTCCTTTTTCGTTGTAATAATCTTTAGGATCCACACTGGTATAGAAAGTACTTAGTTCTTTTTCAGGAATAACCTTGTCCAATGTGTCAACCTGTAAGCGCATGGCATTCAGTGAGTCACCAAAGAAAGACCCGTATTGCAGACTTATATTTACTCCGATGACTTTGGTCAGCTCTTCTTCAAATTTGAAGTTGTCCATACAGGTGAACTGTGCTATAAAGTCGGCAGTAAATTCTCCAAATTGCTCATCGGTATATCGTCCTAAATATGCAGTACTGGTACGTGCATAAACAGAGTCGGCCAACAGAGATTTGGTGGTAAACTCATAACTGTCTGTATTTGCCGGAATCTTATCTCCACCGGGGATAAGATCAGTCCCGATGCCGGTTGTTGAATCATCGCAACTATAAATAAGTGCAGCCAACAACAATGCGCATAAGTATTTGATTTTCATCTTTATTATTCTTAGTGAGTTATTTCTTTTCAAACTCCCATACTTTGTCATAGAACTCATTGAAAGCATCTACATAGGTATCGGCAGGCTGATAGTCGAGCACGGGCACACCCGATTCACGGGCGAACTTCATGACATTCTCGTTCACTTTTTCGCTGTTTTGTATCACACCGTCGGAGTAGGCAATGGCCAGTTTGCACAGCTCCTCGTAATTTGCCGGAGATTTGACGATGCTTTCCACATCATTCTTTTCAATGCCTTTCAGCATGAGTTTTTCAGTCAGATTACCTTCGCAGTCCGATTTGAAATCATCTTCAAACACCGAAAATACTACTTTTGAGTCTCTGAATGACGGTTCATCCTGATAAGCCTTCTTGATATAAAGAGGTACAAATGCACTCATCCACCCTTGGCAATGGATAATGTCCGGACACCAGCGTAATTTCTTTACCGTTTCCAATACGCCGCGTGCATAAAAAATAGCACGTTCGTCATTGTCTTTGTATTCTACACCGTTTTCGTCAGCTACCATTTGGCGGTGCTGGAAATAGTCGTCATTGTCAATGAAGTAAACCTGCATACGTGCAGCTTGGATAGATGCTACCTTGATAATCAGCGGATGGTCCGTATCGTCTATGATTAAATTCATGCCGGACAGGCGGATGACTTCGTGTAATTGGTTTCTGCGCTCATTGACATTGCCCCATTTTGGCATAAAAGTTCTGATTTCTCTGCCTTTTTCCTGAATAGCCTGAGGAAGAAATCTTCCCATGTTTGCCATTTCGGATTCGGGAACGTAAGGGGTAATCTCTTGTGTAATAAATAAAACTTTATTTGCCTTCATCTTAACTTTTTGTTGCTCATAATCATTTTGCAAAGATATAAAAAAAATAGATGAGAGTGGCAAGAAACGAGGAATAATAATTCCTTATGATATGTTAAGTGGCTGGTAATTAGTAATTAGCAGTTGGAAGTTAATGGCCGATGCCTTGCGGAATTAGGTGAAAAATGGGAAAGAACAGGTGGCCGGCCGGTGGCTGAAGAGGGCTTATTGCGCCATATCTGCAAGCTATTAACCACTTATTACTAACCACTCATCATTAATTAAAACTCTTTTTTTCTTCGTTATCTCCCAAATAATGGTTTACTTTGCAGCCGTTTTAAATGAAACTACTCAAACAAAAGAGATAAAAAGATGAAGTTAGTTCAAACAATCAAAGAGCTTCAGTCAGAGCTGGATGCCCTGCGCAGTGAGGGAAAGACAATAGGTTTGGTACCTACGATGGGTGCACTCCATGCCGGACACGCTTCGTTGGTGAAACGTGCTGTTGCAGAAAATGATGTAGTGGTGGTAAGTGATTTTGTGAATCCTACCCAGTTTAACGACAAAAATGACTTGGCAAAATATCCGCGTACATTGGATGCCGATTGTGAATTGTTGGAAAAAGTAGGGGCGGCTTTTGTTTTTGCTCCGTCTGTAGAAGAGATTTATCCTGAGCCTGATACCCGGCAGTTCAGCTATGCGCCGTTGGACACAGTGATGGAAGGCCGTTTCCGTCCGGGACATTTCAATGGAGTATGCCAGATAGTGAGCAAGCTGTTTATGATTGTAAATCCTACCCGTGCTTATTTCGGTGAGAAAGATTTCCAGCAGTTGGCTATTATTCGTGAAATGGTGAAACAGATAGGGTTCAACGGACTGGAAATTGTAGGTTGTCCTATTGTGCGTGAGGAAGACGGGCTGGCATTGAGCAGCCGCAATGCACGGCTTTCTGCGGTGGAGAGAGAGTATGCGCTGAATATTTCGCAGACTTTATTTAAGAGTTGTACTTTTGCAAAATCTCATCCGGTCGCTGAGACTCAGAAGTTTGTAGAAGATGCGATTGCTGCCGCTCCGGGTTTGCGTCTGGAATATTTTGAAATAGTAGACGGCACTACGCTTCAGAAAATAACGGATTGGGAAGATACGGATTATGCAGTAGGTTGCATTACGGTATTTTGCGGAGAGGTACGTTTGATAGATAATATAAAATATAAGGGATAGTGATCGTTAACCATTAGAATTATGATGATTGAGGTATTAAAGTCGAAACTGCATTGTGTCCGTGTAACGGAAGCCAATTTGAATTACATGGGTAGTATTACGATTGACGAGGACTTGATGGATGCCGCCAACATGATTGCCGGCGAGAAAGTGCACATTGTGGATAATAATAACGGCGAGAGGTTTGAAACTTATATTATTAAGGGTGAGCGCGGTTCGGGATGTATTTGTCTGAATGGGGCTGCTGCCCGGAAAGTACAGGTGGGTGACATTGTGATTATCATGTCATACGCCATGATGGATTTTGAGGAAGCTAAATCGTTCAAGCCGACGGTGGTTTTCCCTGATTCGGCGATGAACAAGATTGTATAACGATATTTTTGTTCGGTAATCCAAAAGCCCGGTAGACGTGAGTCTGATACGGGCTTTATTTTTTTAGGGATATTCAGTAAATGTCTCTAAAAAATAAGATGGCATATGAAGATGATAGGGCATGACCATTTCATATGCCATTCTTATAGTCATTTTTCCGTGCTTTCTCACATACTTCTATCCGACAGGACATGACGTTCCGGAAGAAGTCTGATGACCTCTTCTGATTCTGTGAGTAAAATCATATCATGCTGCTTTAGCTGTTTTGTTTCTGATTTTTTCTATCATCAGTATGGCATTTGCCGTATGTATTCCAAAGAAAATCCACAGTATTTCCGTCTTCCTGTTTCTGGTCTTTATCCTTGAGAGCGAGTAATGTTGCTTTTGAGTGCCGAAGCTTCCTTCAAGCCGTGTTGCCCTTTCTTTTGAGAGTTCGCTTCTAAGCACCTTCCTCAAAGGCTCATCTTTGGCCGCCCTTCCCTTGCGCACAAAGGATGTGGATATCCCATATTTTGTACAGAACTTTCTGTTGGCATTATTGGCATATATGGAATCGGCAGCCACACATCTTACCCTTACATTCATAAGCTTCTGCTGCATACGGATACAGTCCTTCAAGCGTATACCCTCATTGAATGCCTTGAACGAGAGGTGTTCGATGAACGATATGCCGTCTATCTGTATATTATTGACCTTTGCACCGAACTCGACGGACTTGTTTTCCTTGCCTCTGACGATGGGACGTACATAATGACGGTCAATGCTGACGATGCGGTCACTGACTTTCCGCCCTTCAAACATTTCCTTTTCTTGTACAAGCACCTTTCTGATGATGGAAAGACGCTTATGATAATCCTGGGTATATCGGAGTAAAGCACCGTACTCGCTATGGATCCCATCCCTTTGACTGAGGAGCTTTTCAAGAAGCTTGATCATACGGCGCTTAAGCATTCTTGTCCTTGAAGCTCTCCTCTTTCTTTTCTTGCAGTAGGACAGATAGGATTCCGCCACATTCCTGTATTTGTTGCGCGGACGCCTTATGCCCAGCTCCCAATGCCGGCATATATGCCTGTAGAGCCATTCGAGGCTTTCCCAAAGGAGTTTCATGTCCGTAGGAAAACGCATGTGGCTTTCATAGCATGTGGCATCGGTCATGCAGACGTGAAGGTTATCAAGATAAGGTTTCCAGTGTGAAGCCAGGAGCTCCTGGAAAGAATCAATGTCAAGGCGGGATGCTATCTCATTACGGATGGCACTGACTATCTTGAAGTTGGTTATGGGAAGGGACGGGGGAATCATAATTCCACAGAAAATCTGGTAGTGTATGTTCCCGTTCAGATGTTCCACCAGTTGCCTGTCGGAGAATCCGGTGTATGCCTTCAGGACCATAAGGGCGATCTTTGCGGAAGGACTGAATCTGTTCCTGCGTCCCAGGCGCCGGTCCGACAGGCCGGCGGCTTTTGCCATACATTCAAACGGAAAGACCGAATGAAGCTTGCCAAGCTCACTCTCATTAAAACTCTTGCGGTATTTTTCCAGAATATCAAATTCTGTAAAACCCAAAGTAGGGTGAATTTCTGAAATATTCACTATCTTTGCCATATCTTATTAGTTTGGATATTTCCCCCGTTTTGGCCGTCAAATCTTATTTTCGGGGGAATACCTAAAGATACAAAAAAGCCAACTAATTCGCAATACTTTGTGTATGAATTAGTTGGCTGATTTTGTAATATTTAATGAATGTCCCTTTTTATCCGCAATCATAGGGGGCAATAAACTTTCATTTATTATCCGGTAGTATGATTGCGGATAATCTGTTTATATGGATTTCTCCTTGATAAGTCCTGTCCGGTAGGCCATCAGCAATTTCTTTAAATCGTTGATCTGTGTCACCAGTTCCCGTCCTTTGTCAGTGTCCTTTACCATCATGCGTTGGGTGCTCATTTCTACTATCTGGGTGCTCGATTTGATATCCTGCCCTTCTTCAATGGCTTTTTGCATTGAGGTGAACGGTTCGTGCTGTACCAGTTGGAATCCGCGCGAATGGTATACCAGTGTATATCCGGCAATTCCGGTTTCCGAATGGTACGCTTTAGAGAATCCTCCGTCTATGACCATCATCTTGCCGTTTGCTTTTATCGGATTCTCACCTTGGATGGTTTTTACGGGTACATGCCCGTTGATGATATGGCGGTGTGTTCCTATCACGCCGAACTCGTCCAGCAGCATATCACATACTTTTTCTTCATTGCGCAGGCTGTAATAGTGACCTTTCACTTCCTTGTGCAACTCTTTCTCTTTTAAGAAGTAACGTTCAAAAGTAGCCATTTTGTCTTTGTCGAAAGCAGGGGAGTCTTTGCCACACCACAAGTACCATACATAGTCTACGGCAAAGGGTCTGTCCTCGTTGTCTTCCTCAGCGAAGAAGGCGGTACGGATCAAGTGCCCTACCTTTTCCAGCAAGGCTTTTCCTTTGTACATTTTTCCGGCTATGGACACATCTTTCAGCGTACCGTCGGCATTCAGGGGTATGGAGGCGTGGAACAGCAGATTTGAGTTGCTCACCGTGTACATACATCCGTAACGGAACAGGCAGCGGATATGTTTTTTCAATTTCTCACTGCTGACAAACGAACGATGGAGTTTGTTCATAATCTCCCGTTCTTCGTCTGTCAGCTTATAAGGATCGGCAGGATTTACCGTAGGAAGAAAGCTGTCTTTCAGTTCATATTCTTTTCCATTGGGCATTGTGATAGTCTTACGCTCAAAATCTATACGGTGTAGCAGCATACGGTCGTCCATCTCGAAATCGGGGCGGCGCCTGATAATCTCTGCTTCCAGCTTGAACTGGATAACACTGATTGCTTTGTGCATCTGGCCTATCATGCGCAGTGTCTTGGCATTGTAAGTACAGTCTTCTTTCTCTACTTTCGGTCCGAATAGGGTGCAGGGATCGTCTGCGTATGTTTCCATGGCAAAGGTGGCCAAGGGCAGAAGGTTGATGCCATATCCATCCTCCAAGGCGGCAAGGTTGCCATAACGCATGGCCAGGCGTAGCACGTTTGCCATACAGCAGTCGTTGCCGGCTGCGGCTCCCATCCATAAAATGTCATGGTTTCCCCATTGTACATCGAAATTATGATAATCGCATAATATGTCCATAATGCGGTGGGGGGCGGGACCACGGTCGAATATATCACCCAGCACATGCAGTGTGTCTATGGTGAGCCGTTGGATGAGGTTGCATAAGGCAATGATAAAGTCATCGGCGCGGCGGGTAGAAATGATGGTGCTGATGATGACGTTAATATACGCCTGCTTGTTGGGAACCATTGAGTTTTCGTGCAACAACTCCTGAATGATATACGAGAATTCTTTGGGAAGCGACTTCCGCACTTTGGAACGGGTATATTTGGAGGATACATTCTGGCATACACGTACCAGTTGGTTCAACGTGATGACATACCAGTCGTCCAAATCCGTTTCCACTGCTTTTACCAGATCCAGTTTTTGTTCCGGATAATAAATCAGCGTACATAGTTCTTTTTTTTCATTCTCGCGCAGGGTATTGCCGAATATTTCATTTACTTTTCTTTTGATGGCCCCGGAAGCATTCCGCAATACATGCTGGAATGCTTCGTACTCTCCGTGCAGGTCGGCAAGGAAATGTTCTGTACCTTTAGGCAGGTTCAGAATAGCTTCCAGGTTGATTATTTCCGTACTGGCATCGGCTATAGTGGGGAAACTATGCGACAGCAGTTGCAGGTATCGCATATCTTCCTGTATGGTTTCCGGGGTGATAGAATTATAAGCGTTCATAGCTGGAAATTATATAAAAAACATAAGTATTAATTGGGCTATAATGACCCGGCTGAACATGGACAGCGGATATACGGTGGCATAACTCACTGCCGGATTATCACCGGGTAACGTGTCATTGGCATAGTTCAATGCCATAGGGTTTGCCATGCTTCCACACAGCATGCCACAGGTGCTTCCGAAGTCGAGGTGGCTTATGCGGAGGGCCACTAATGCCATAATGACTACCGGAATAAAGGTGATGGCGAAGCCTACAGCTATCCAGATGGCTCCTTCGGGGCGCATCACTGTCTCGAAGAAATGTGCGCCTGCATCCAGTCCCAGGCAAGCCAGATAGAGGGATAACCCGATACCGCGCAGCATCAGGTTGGCACTCCGGGTGGTATAAGTGATGAGGTGGAAACGGGGGCCAAAGCATCCGATAAGAATTCCTACTACGATAGGTCCGCCTGCCAGGCCTAATTTAACGGGAGTGCTGATGCCGGGGATGGCGATAGGGATGGAGCCTAGTATCAATCCCAGTACAATACCTATAAAAATGGCGGCAAGATTAGGGTCCTTCAACGTTTTAACCGCATTGCCCAATACTTTTTCCACATTCTCTATGGCTTTGGCTTCTCCCACTACGGTCAGCCGGTCGCCCAGTTGGAGGATCAGCCCCGGTGTGGCAAGCAGTTGTACCCCGCTGCGCATCACACGGCTGATGTTGATGCCATAGCTGTTGCGCAGACGTAAAGAGCCTAGTTTTTTCCCGTTTATTTCGGGGCGGCTGATAACGATATGTTTGGAAATCAATTGGCTGTCTATGGCATTCCAGTCGATGTCTTCTTTATTCCAATCCTGGTTTTCCTGTTCGCCGAAAAGAATCGTGAGCGAGGGAGCGTCCTTTTCGGTGGTGATAACCAGCAGGCGGTCATTCTCTTTCAGTATTTTTTCTGAAGTGGGGATGCTTACCGTGCCTTCCCGCCATAAACGGGAGATAACAAATTTAGGATAGCTTAATAAAGCTACTTCTTTTATGCTTTTATTGAAAATGGCGGGATTGTGCACTTTGAAGGTGGCAATGAATGTCTGATTGGTGTCCTCGTGCTCGTGAATGTCGATATCTGAGGGACGGACAAATAATTTGCGTACCAGCAGCATGGCCAGAATAACACCTACCACTCCCAGCGGATAGGTTACGGCGCAACTTAACGCAGCGCCACTGGCGGGTTCCCCCATTTGTTTCAATGTCTGTTGGGCGGCCCCCAAAGCGGGAGTATTGGTGGTGGCTCCACAAAGGATGCCTACCATATCGCTCATCGGTATGCCTCCCAGTTTGCTGAAAAGCACCGTCATGACCGTACCTGTCAGAATAACGCCTATGCCCAGCATATTGAGCTGTACGCCGCCTTTACGGAATGAACTGAAAAAGCCGGGACCTACCTGCAAGCCAAGTTCGTATACAAAAAGCACAAGACCGAAACTCTCGGCGTAATTCAGCATATTCGGGTCGATTGAGAATCCCAGGTGTCCGGCCAGAATACCGGCAAAAAAGACGAAGGTAACTCCCAATGAAATGCCAAACAGGTGGATTTTACCTAAACCGAGCCCCACGGCAATGATAATCGAGAGGATTACAACCGCCTGTAAAGGCGTGTGTTCAAAAAATAAGCTATTTAACCATTCCATATTGCAAAGATAGTACATTTTTAAGTTCTGCAAGCGATAAATAGGTATTTATGGATGGAACATGACTCATCTCGTTCTATAAATGATTCTTTTCCTCCAGCCACGCATCAATCAGTTTTCTTGCTAGGCTCAGCTTTTTGGGTATCTCCGGCAAGTTGTCTTTGGTATAGAAAGCGCCGGCACTCAGTTCTTCTTGTTGTAGTTTGATGTTTCCGCTTTCATAATCGGCGGTGAAGCCTATCATGATTCCGCTGGGATAAGGCCACGGCTGGCTGCCGAAATATTTCAGGTTTTTGATATGGAGTCCTGTTTCTTCCAGTACCTCGCGGTGCACACATTCCTCCAAAGTTTCGCCCGGTTCAAGAAAACCGGCTACCAAACCGTTGAAGGTTCCCCGGAAGTTGCGGGCGTGGACCAGCAGTATGCTGTCTTCCCGGCGTATCAATACAATGATGGCAGGAGAGATGCGCGGATAAATTTCCTGACGACATTGGGGGCATTTTTTAGCAATAGGAGAAATCTGTACGGTAGGTATGCCGCACATGGGGCAATAGCGGCTGTTCTTGTCCCAATTCAGTATCTGGAAGGCTTTGCCACCCACATTGTACTCTTCCCAAGGCAATACGTCGTATGAACTCCGGAGATCCATCATCAGGTGGCGGTCATTTTCGCTGCCGGGCACCGGGGCATGTACGGAGAAAGTCTTGGCAGTGCGTCCCTCTATCTCTCCGATGGTGTGGATAGTGCTTCCCACCGGAACAGGCATGGGAGGCTCTGTTCCGAAAGGTATGGTGTACATTCCGTTCTTTTTCTCTATCAGCAGCTGATCCTTATAAAAAACGAACCAGCCGCAGGTTTCTATATCTTCTTCCATATTCTTTTTTACCTTGTTGCAATTATTGATTCAATCCTTTCATAGTGAGCTGGATGCGCTTGCGCTCTAGGTCTATGCTCATCACTTTCACTCGTACATGCTGATGGATGCTGACTACGGTGGTGGGGTCGCTCACAAATTTGTCGGCCAGTTGTGATACGTGCACCAGACCCTTCTCTTTGATTCCTATATCTACAAAGCAACCGAAGTTGGTAATATTGTTCACAATGCCGGGCAGTTCCATTCCTTCAGTCAAATCCTCTATGGTCTTTACATTCTTGTCAAATTCAAAAACTTGGATTTGTTGCCTTGGGTCGCGTCCCGGCTTGTCCAATTCCTGCATGATGTCTGTCAGGGTGGGAAGCCCCACTGTCGGGGTGACATACTTCTTGATATCAATCCGGCTGCGCAGTTCTTTGCTTTTTATCAGTTCGTCTACGGTGCAGTTCAGGTCTTTGGCTATCTGCTCCACTATGGGATAGCTTTCGGGATGCACGGCCGAGTTGTCCAGCGGATTCTTCGCTTGTGGGATACGCAGGAACCCTGCGCATTGCTCAAACGCTTTCGCTCCCATCCGGGGTACTTTCAATAACTCCTTGCGTGAACTGAAAGGCCCGTTCTCGGTGCGGTAATCCACAATGTTTTGAGCCAAGGCAGGACCTAGTCCCGATATATAAGTCAGCAGATGGCGGCTGGCGGTATTGAGGTTCACACCTACCAGGTTCACACAACTTTCCACTGTCTGGTCCAATGATTTCTTCAATAAAGTCTGGTCCACATCATGCTGGTATTGTCCCACTCCGATAGATTTGGCATCTATTTTCACCAGTTCGGCCAGCGGGTCCATCAACCGGCGGCCTATGGATACGGCTCCACGCACGGTCACGTCGTATTCAGGGAACTCGTCTCGGGCGGTTTTCGAGGCCGAGTAAATGGATGCTCCGTCCTCGCTTACTACAAATACTTGCAATTCACGGTCATAGCGTTGTGAAGTGATGAATTGTTCTGTCTCACGGCTGGCGGTGCCATTGCCTATGGCGATTGCCTCTATCTGATATTGTTCTACCAATTTCACGATGCTGCGGGCTGCCTGTGAGTATTCATTCTTGGGCGGATGCGGATAAATGGTTTCATTGTGCAGCAAAGAGCCTTGTGCGTCCAGACAGACTATTTTACATCCGGTACGGTAGCCGGGATCAATTCCCATGACCCGTTTCTGTCCCAAAGGAGGAGCCAGCAGAAGCTGTCTCAGGTTTCCGGCGAAGACGCGGATTGCCTCCTCGTCGGCTTTCTCCTTGCTCAAGGCTGAAAATTCGGTTTCGATGGAAGGCTTCAGAAGCCGCTTGTACGCATCACGCACTGCCTCACCTACCTGGCGGCTGCATTCATTGTTGCCACGGACATACATTTGTTCCAGCCGTCCGGCGCACTCTTCGTCATCAGGACTTATACTTACTTTCAACAGGCCTTCCGACTCTCCCCGGCGGATAGCCAGCAGACGGTGGGAGGAACAGCGTTTCAAAGGTTCGCTGAAATCGAAATAATCGCGGTATTTGGCAGCTTCTTCCTCTTTGCCTTTCACCACTTTGGAGGTGATGACAGCTTGTCGGGAAAATTGGTTGCGCAGTTGGTTGCGGGCGCGCTCGTCCTCGCTCACTTGTTCGGCTATGATGTCGCGCGCGCCTTTCAGCGCATCCTCTTCGTCTTTCACATCTCCTTTCACAAAAGCGGGGAGACGGCTGTCCAGATGGTTTTCGCGTTGCAATAACAGTAAGGTGGCAAGCGGTTCCAGTCCTTTTTGCCGTGCCGCTTCGGCGCGGGTCTTACGTTTCGGCTTATAGGGCAGATATATGTCTTCCACTTCGGTGGCATCCCAACTCTGTTCAATGCGTTTGCGCAATTCTTCTGTCAGTTTGCCCTGTTCTTCTATGGTAGAAAGAATGGTTTCTTTTCGCTTGGCCAGTTCACACAACTTGTCATTTCTGTCTTTAATTTCGCCTATTTGTACTTCGTCCAGCCCTCCGGTTGCCTCTTTCCGGTATCGGCTTATGAAAGGGATGGTAGCTCCCCCTTCCAGTAGAGATAATGTATTGTCTACTTGATGTACGGAAACCTTCAGGGCTGCGGCAATCATTTTATTGAATAGTTCCATGTCTGTTGTTTTCTTTTGGGGGCAAAGGTATAAAAAAGGTATGGGTTTTTCCGTATAATTTGAGGTTGAAAACAGTGTATCTTATCCGTTCGCTCGGTATTCTCTTGATTTTGAAATGACTGCATCGATCCAGGAAGTCATGGAAACATTGTGTTTATTGGATGACAACTTATCATGGGAAAAGAAAAATACAGGATAAATAATTATTTATGTAAAATCAGAATCACGATGAATGCAAAAGTACTTGTTTTGATATTTTTGTTAGGATTTGTTGTTGAATATCCTATATATTCTCAAGAACATAATGGTAGAACCTATACTATAAAAGGGGCTTATAACTTGGTCGAATTTATAGAAATGCTAAAAGAAAAGACCGGTTGTAAGATAACATTATGACCAACAGCAGAAAAGAGGTTTCTCAATGAGAAGATAGCCCATAATGGGTATAACTAATAATATTGTAAGAATTTGATGTACAATCGAATAAAAAGCGTAACTTTGTGGAAATATCAAAGAAGATTATGACTAAAAAAACAGATAAACAAGCAATTGATAACTTGGCAGATAATTTCAATGGTTATGCGGCACTGCTTCGTAAAATCAAGCAGCGGGTATTGGTTGCCCAACAACGAGCGATTTATGCCGCCAACGAAGAAATGCTCCGAATGTATTGGGATATTGGAGGTATGTTGCAGCAAAGTCAAGATGCAGATGGTTGGGGCAAGAAAACCTTGCAACGCTTGTCCGTGGACTTGAAGAACGATTATTCCGAAATAAAGGGTTTTTCTGTGCGCAACATGCAGTGTATGATACAGTTCTTCAACGAATACAATCAAGAACTTACGATGGTGAAAGGTGCTGATTCTTCAATTGCGCAATCAATGATTGCGCAATTAGGCGAATATAATTTTTCCTTTCCTATCAAACATCTAGGTTGGACGCATAACCTGATACTCTTACAACAAGTCAAGGATATTCGCGCACGGCATTGGTATATGGTGCAAAGTATTACATCGCATTGGAATACACGCTATCTGCAAGAAGCTATCAAACTTGATGACTATGGCAAGCATGGTGCGTTGGCAAACAATTTCACTGAAACCCTGCCTGTTCCCGAAGCAAACGATGTGAAATCAATGCTCAAAGACCCGTATATATTCGATATGCTGACCTTTACCGACCAATACAATGAGCGTGATGTAGAAATCGGTTTGGTGAAACATATAGAGAAATTCCTTGTGGAAATGGGTGCAGGTTTTGCTTTCATGGGACGACAATACCATATTGAGGTGTCAGGAGATGATTACTATATTGACATATTGATGTACAATACCTTCCTACACCGCTATTTGGTGATAGAGTTGATAGATACGGAGTTTATGCCGGAATATATCGGTAAGCTGAACTTCTATTGTTCTGCTGTGGATGACATCCTTTGCCGGGAGGGGGATAATCGAACCATAGGTTTGCTACTTTGTAAAAGCAAAGACCGTATCAAGGCTGAATATGCTTTGCGTGACATTCAGAAGCCAATAGGCATATCCGACTACGAATTAGGGCAAGCCTTGCCGAAAGATTTCCGTGGCAGTTTGCCTACGATTGAGGAAATAGAGAAAGAACTGGAATCTGATAGCCACTAAACATATACGTTACATATCTGAACGGATATTCCGAACTTCAGGGAACACCGGGATTGCGCCCTATGACAAACTATAACCTGAATGGTACGTACATACTGAAACAGAAGTATATTTTCGGTCTGTTCTACACGCATACATCCGATTACTTTGCCCAAACACCTTATCAGGCAACAGGCCGACTGGCATTGATATACAAAAATACCAACTGGAATTATATGCGTATGATAGGTGTGAATGTCATTTTGCCGCTCAGCATGGGAAACTGGTATGATGCAAGACTCACGCTTGTAGGCATGCAGGCACGGCAAAAATGCGACCGTTTTTTTGATGTACCATTTGACCGCAAAAAATGGCTGTTTATCGGCACACTTGACAACAGCTTCAAAGTAGGCAAGAACCTATCCTTTGAATTGATAGGAAACATACAGACACCTTTCATTCAGGGAACGTTGGATCTTGCCAGTTCATTTAATCTCACAGCCGGAATGAAATGGAATTTTGCCAAGGACAGATGTTCGCTTACGGCACGTTGCAGTGATATATCCAACTCCAGTATGCCGGATATGAAGGTTCACTTCAAGGAACAATATTTGGATATGGATAGCGGATACTATACCCGTACTGTATCTCTGAATTTCACATACCGTTTCGGTGGTTATAAAAAACAGAAAGTAAAAGGAGTGGATATATCACGATTTGGACACTAAAAAAAATGAAAAACAAATAGTGCAACGTAATTTGTATTAGATGCTTACTGATAATGGTTTATGCTATCAATGCTCTATTAATCAATAGTTTACTGGTGGTAAGCCGGAAATATGGTCGTAGCCTTTAAGGGTATATTCTAAGTGGTGAATATTTAACCCTTTTAGTTATTATTAACTCATCTACGGTGTCAATACGAGCGATTTATTCTTTTTTTCGGTGCAATTCGTTTCCGATATTTCACTTCTATTTGGGCTCAATGTCTAAGCCAATACAAAGGTACAATATTTTATCCGATATTGTTTGTTACTTATTGTTTTTTGGAAATAATTTTATTGTAGATATTATTACCTCCACAAAGGCTCTTGTTCCCGATTACGAGGGAAGCCCAACAAGCGAGTGTTCACTGATGGATGGCTTATCAAGAGTTGCTTGAAATCGGTAATGAATGTATTTTCAAGAACAATGGAGTTGAGCCAATACACAACACAGCATAATTGTGGATAAAGAGTTTGTTCTCGGAATGAGAAATCAGCAATCCATGTATTTGGCATACGTTCTGGCATCTTTGGTTTTACCGGAAAGACACGGTTGGACAGTCGTGAATGATGAGCACAACAATTACGAAGCACCGCAAGACACTCTAACCAGCTTCTAAAAAATTGTGATGATTCAAACCGAACTCTCTTGCGACAGCATGTTTTGCCGTGGCATTTGAAAAATTGGAATAGAGCTTAGAGAGTGTTCCCATTGAGATAACCTCCAATGTTTTCCATACAGGAGGCAGCTCTGGTTCGTTGTATTTGCGGAAATGCTCAGTAATAAAATCATCGTGTGAGCGTTCCACCTCTTTACGGATAACAGCTAAATTGGTAGTAAAACGAGCCTCATTGGTGGCAAAGTTTTCGTCCATAAACCAAAATGCTCCAAATTCAAGAGCAAAGTGCTTGATTATTTTTGTGCGAACAGCAACTTCAATCGTTTGAATGGCAGTAAAGAGCAAAGCCCTAAGTTGCTTATCAAAGGAATACAGGTCGATAATATCTGCAAAACGACAACCTTCTCTAAATTGATGCGTAGTGTGGTCAGCTTCAAAATGTCGCCAATAACCAGCAAGACGAAAATAGCTTATGATGTCAAGGGCTTTAACAGCTCGCTCAACATCATCAATAAGCAAACCTCTTTCTTTGAGAATATCAATTTGTTGTTCCGTGGTTATGGCTCGATTTGTATACCTGACTCCCATAAATAAAAATGTCCCGCTGGGTACGCTAATCTTACGGGAAGCGAGCGGGATTTGTTGGTGCAAAGGTAATTAATTATTTCTAACCTACCAAACAATAGAGCAAATATCAAACAGATATTTTTATCTTACCGCTTCTTTTTCAAATGTTTTTCCGTAATTCTGTACTCGGATTTGGGTAACCATTTCCATGCATTTGAAAATAAAGAAGCGTTATGCTACTCTTGTAAGTGCGAAGCTTGAGAAACTAAACACAAAATCAACAAGAATAGGCATGGTAGTTCCCACGTTATAGCGTGGGCTGCTTTACCATATCTGTTGATTTAGGTTTTCTCAGGACCTGCACTTTAAAATGTGGTTATTGGCAGTGTCACACTTCTTTTTTAGGAGAAAGTGTTACGACAAAAAGAAAAAAGTCAATAGATCTAGCAGCTCAATCCGGGGCAGCTAACGAAGTTGTGTCTAGATATGGATCGGCCTCAAAAGAACATTTAGTATCCTATTCTGGTGTTGACTCACAGTACATAAATGGGATTAAAATTTGGAATAAATAAATCGGGTGTCTTTCTGCAAAGAAAAAGAGTCGTTCCGATGCGTTTCCAGGGCTCACAAGGCTCAAGGCTCACTTATGCGGTATTTTAAACCTTGGTAGATGTGTAAGTATTTGCTTTACAGTCTGTTTGGTGGGACAAAACGTGCGGGTTGAATATTATTCTTTGGTCTTTGGAAAGTTCAGGATTGTCTTGACTTTGTCTGTCGTTTTATAGAATTTGTGTTTGCTTTGACCAGGCTTGTTTTTTGCCGGGTTTTATTCATAATGGCCGGATCAATGGATATGGGCACATTCGGATTTTTCACGATGCCCGGAATGACCAAGTGATGATGTCAATAGAAGTTTCTTTTATTTATACATTTTTCTTTCCGGTAAATGTCGGATGCGTTCGTGTATGTCTGGGGCTCATTATATTATTCATTTTATTTTTTAGAATATAGTCTTGTCCCCTTCTTTTTATTGTAATTAATTAAAAATCAGTGCGTTATTAGGTTTCTTGAAGCTTGTTTTGGGCTTAAATACCGCCTAAGTGAGCCTTTGAGCCCTGAGCCTTGGAAAGCTTGGTGAAAAGACCTTGTAATTCCTTTCAAAAGACCTGTTCTTTGTATAAAAAGACCTTGACGTTTTTTTAAAAGAACCTTGTCTTTGACGCCAAACATCAGGACCTTTTTTTTAAATGTCTGGATCTTTTTCAAAAACAACAAGACCTTTTTTCAAAAGGAACGGGTACAAACGGACGGCCGGTCCGTCTCTTTTCCCAGATAGTGTAATAATTATGAAGAAACTGTTTATTTTACTTGTGTGCCTGTTGCCTGTGTTGGCACAAGCTCAAATGGAAACCTCTGTAGCCGGATTCATCCCTTTATCCGGTAGCGGAAGAATAGTATATAATTTCAATCCCGGATGGCGCTTTCATCGTGGAGACATAAAAGGCGCGGAAGCCGTACGTTTTGATGATACATCCTGGCAGGTAGTGTCTGTTCCGCATACTGTGGAACTGATGCCTGCCGAGGCAAGCGGTTGCCGTAACTATCAGGGTGTGGCATGGTACCGGAAACATTTTGTGATTCCTCAAGATATGAAAGGAAAAGAGGTGTCGCTTCATTTTGAGGGAGCTATGGGAAAACAGGTGATTTATTTAAATGGCAAGAGGGTGCAAGAGCACTTGGGAGGATACCTTCCTTTCACTGTGCAACTGACGGAACAGGGGGTACAGCCCGGAGACAGTTGCTTGCTGGCAGTGATGACGGATAATAGTGATGATAAGAATTTTCCTCCGGGAAAACGTCAATATACCTTGGATTTCGCTTATCATGGAGGAATTTACCGGGATGTGTGGATGATAGGAAAATCAAGTGTAGCTATTACAGATGCCTTGGAGGCCGATAAGGTGGCCGGAGGCGGAGTTTTTGTGCATTTTGACAATATAAGCGGGAAAAAAGCGGAAGTGTATGTGGATACGGAAGTGCATAACAGTGGAAAGCGGACGCGTACCGTAGCCGTGGAGACGGTTTTGGTGGATGCCGGCGATGTTCCCGTAAAACGGGTTTCGCAACAGGTGAAGCTGCAAGCAGGGGAATCGAAGACGGTGCGGCAACGGTTTGCAGTTCGCAATCCTAAGTTATGGTCTCCTGACTCGCCTTATTTGTATAGGATACAATCTCGTGTCAAAGCCGGACATGAAGTGTTGGATGGGGGAGTGACACGTGTGGGGATCCGCAAAGCGGAATTTAAAGGTAAGGATGGCTTTTGGTTGAATGGCAAGCCTTTTGGTCAATTGGTCGGCGCGAACCGTCATCAGGATTTTGCATACGTGGGTAATGCGCTGCCCAACAGCCAGCAATGGAGGGATGCCAAACGCTTGCGTGATGCAGGATGTACCATTATCCGTGTAGCTCATTATCCGCAAGATCCGGCATTCATGGATGCTTGCGACGAAATGGGGCTGTTTGTTATTGTGGCTACTCCGGGATGGCAATATTGGAATAAAAATCCGGAGTTCGCAAAGTTGGTACATCGGAATACCCGTGAGATGATACGCCGGGACCGCAATCATCCCAGTGTGCTGATGTGGGAGCCTATTTTGAATGAAACGCCTTATCCGCGCGATTTCGCACTGGAGGCGTTACGGATTACATGGGAGGAGTTTCCTTATCCCGGACGTCCTGTAGCGGCAGCCGATGTTCATTCGAAAGGAGTGGCGGAAAACTATGATGTGGTGTACGGATGGCCGGGAGATGATGAGAAGGCAGACCGTCCGGAACAATGTATTTTTACTCGTGAGTTTGGCGAGAATGTGGATGACTGGTATGCACATAATAATAATAACCGTGCCAGCCGTAGCTGGGGGGAACGCCCGTTGCTGGTGCAGGCACTGTCATTATCAAAGAGTTATGATGAAATGTACCGCACTACAGGGCAGTTTGTCGGTGGGGCGCAATGGCATCCTTTTGACCATCAGCGGGGGTATCATCCCGATCCGTATTTCGGGGGCATTTATGATGCGTTCCGTCAGCCTAAATACGCTTATTATGCTTTTCGCAGCCAGTCTGCCGCGACATTGAAGCATCCTGTGGCGGAATGTGGCCCTATGGTGTTTATCGCCCATGAGATGTCTCCTTTCTCGGATGCCGATGTGGTGGTGTTCAGTAATTGTGACTCGGTTCGTCTCTCTGTCTATGACGGTACTGAGAGCCGGACGCTTCCGGTTGTTCATGCGCAGGGACACATGCCTAATGCCCCGGTGATATTCAAGGATGTATGGGATTTCTGGGAAGCACGCGAGTATAGTTATAAGCAAAAAAACTGGCAGAAAGTAAATATGGTGGCAGAAGGAATTATAGACGGTAAAGTGGTTTGCACCTATAAGCGGATGCCGTCACGCCGCAGCACGAAGTTGCGTATGTATGTGGATACGGAAGGAAAGCAATTGGTGGCAGACGGTTCGGATTTTATCGTAGTAGTGGCCGAAGTGACGGATGATAGCGGTAATGTGCGCCGTCTGGCAAAAGAAAATATCGTATTTACTGTAGAAGGTGAAGGACGAGTTATAGGGGATGCCTCTATCAATGCCAATCCGCGCACGGTGGAGTTTGGCTCTGCTCCCGTATTGATCCGTTCTACCCGCAAGCCCGGCAAAATAAAGGTGAAGGCCCATGTGCAGTTTGAAGGAACGAATGCACCGGTTGCTACGGAAATAGAATTAGAAAGTATTCCGTCAGAACTGCCTTTCTGTTATACGGAGGAGGAGACGGATGCCCAATCAGCCGGAGCAGGACTGGCCGGAAGCCCTGTTAGAACAGAAAGAATGGCGGGGAAAGTTGTGCTGACAGAAGAGGAAAGGCAAAAAGTATTGATGGAGGTGGAGAGACAGCAAACTGAATTCGGTACGGAGAAGTAATATAGATAGAACGCGGACTTATCTCGTTCCAATCTAACCAATAATTGGTATTTAACTAATTTCAATTTAAGTACCAACGGATTTTTTCTTATCTTTGATCTCGGTTTGAAGAAAACTAAATACTTATGAAGAAATATATACTTATTATACTTTGTTGCCTGACAAGCTTTCCTCTGTGGTCATATAATGTGAATATGATTGTGGAACATTATTCTGTAGATCAAGGGCTTCCTAATAATACGGTAAACTGTACCTTGAAAGACAGAGATGGCTTTATCTGGTTCGGAACCTGGTATGGCTTATGTTGTTTCGATGGAGTGAAGTTTAAAACATTCAATAAACAGGAGCACGATTCGGATGTGCCGCCACGTAAGATCCAGCGCATAGTCGAGGATAAAAACGGGTATATATGGGTAAAGACCATTGACCGTAAGTTGTATGTCTTCAATAAAGTGACCGAATGTTTTCATGCTGTTTATGATGACATGAAGAACTATTCGGAGAATATTCAGGTGATAAAATTACAAAATACGGCCGAGGGGGATGTGTTGTTGCTGACCAAAGATAAAAATCTGTTGTTGGCCGGGGTAGATGAAAAGGGGCAGGTAACTATCAAGATTCTGTTCGACTCTCGGGACGAGATAAACAAGCATGATTATACACTGAAACACCATGTCCTGTGCGAAACGGAGGAATATATCAGTTGGATAGGAACTGATTATAAGGTGTCTGCCGTGCATAAAGGAGCGGAATTGGCATCCCGGCCTGCCGATTTCATAACCAGTAAGATTAATTCCGGTGACAAGGATAGTTTTACCAGTTTCTTTGAGGATGGCAGGAAGGTATGGGTCGGAGATCGTGCGGGTATTTTTTACAGTATCGATGTAAGGACCGGTTTGGTAAACCGGTATGTACTTTCCGAAATAAAAGGTGCGATCAGCAATTTGCTGGTTACTCCGGCAGGTTATGTCTATCTCAGTGTGGCCGGACAAGGTACATACGAATATGATTTGGCCGAGCGCAGGTTGCAAAAGATAAATACTGAAATGAATGACGCTATGGTTACTCATGCATTCATAGACCAGTATGATAAAATATGGTTTCACGAAAATGAGAAGGCGCTGATTTATTATGATCCGTTGAACCATACCGCAAAACGGTTTCCGTTTACCATGTTCGGCAAGATAACCACCCTGTATTCGGAAGATGCCGGTGAAAGAGGGCTTTTTTTCCTGTCTCCGGCAGGAGAGGCCTGGTTGTTCGACAGGGAACATGCGGAGATGGTTTATATTAATAAGTTGAAACAACTTTCTAATGATAGGGCAAATCAGCAGTTTTATCATCTGATGTTGGATAATGACGGGGTATTGTGGCTTTCCTCTGCCGATGAAGGGGTGTATTGCATGAATTTCCCCAAGAAGCAATTCAATCTGCTTTCGTTGTCTCCGCAATCAGCCGGGCAGGAAAATTATACGATAGGGGTAAGAGCCCTTTTCCAATCAAAAAGTGGCGATATCTGGGTGGGCACCCGTTGGCAGAGTGTGTATCGGATGGATCGGAACGGTGTAACCAAACATGTTTTTTCGACAGGTGACGAGCACATAGGTAATGTATATCACATCATGGAAGACGACAAGGGAAACCTTTGGTTCTCTACCAAAGGCGACGGATTGGTGAAGGCTGTTCCTGATGAGAAAGCGGCAGGTGGTTTCCGTTTTAAACGCTATCTGCATAATTTGTCTGATTTGTCGTCAATCAGCGGGAATGATGTGTATTTCACTTATCAGGATGAAAAGAAACGTATCTGGGTGGGTACTTTGGACGGAGGATTGAATCTGCTTTGTGAGGAAAATGGGGAAGTCACTTTTAAGAATAAATATAACGGATTCAAGAACTATCCTACGTATGGCCTTTATATGGAAGTGAGAAATATGATAGAGGATAATGACGGGCGTATGTGGGTAGGTACGATGGACGGGCTGATGTCTTTTAAAAACAACTTTGCCTCAGTGGAGCAGATTGATTTTGAAACCTACCGTGGTGCCAACCGGGTAAATTATGCCGATAGCGATGTGTACGCGCTTTATAAAGACGAGTTCTCTCAGATATGGGTATGCGTGTTTGGTGGAGGATTGAGCAAATTGTCGGGATATGATGAGGAAACGCATAAGCTTTCATTTAAATCGTATGGCTGGGAAGACGGATTGAATAATGATGTGGTGATGTCTATTATAGAAGATGATAACGGTTTCCTTTGGCTTGCTACGGAAAAAGGACTCTCTTGTTTTGACAGGGCGACAAGCCAGGTGCGTAACTATGACAAATATGATGGCTTTCCTCCGGTTGTGATGGAAGAAAACACCGCACTGAAAACGCTGGACGGAGAACTTTGGCTGGGGTGTAAAGAGGGTATCCTGACCTTTTCTCCCGATAAATTGGAAACGAAAAAGGTCGATTATAATACATTCATTGTAGGATGTCAGATATCAAACCGGGATATACGCAGCTATACGGAACATCCCATTATTGACCGGTCCATTACCTATACAGACCGGATTACATTGAATCATAACCAGTCCATGTTTACTTTAGAGTTTGCGGCGTTGAACTATAATAATCAGAACCGTGTGTCTTACAAATATATTTTGGAAGGATATGAAAAAGAATGGCACTATAACGGGAAGAACCGTATAGCTTCCTATACCAATGTTCCTCCCGGTAAGTATCTTTTCAGAGTACAGACACTGGATGAGGCAAATCCCGGTTTGGAGTCTTTCCGTGAGTTGACCGTTGTCATTCTGCCGCCTTGGTGGGCCAGTTGGTGGGCGTATGTTATCTATATGATTATAGCCGTAGCCTTATTGCTGGTGGCTATAAAATTATCTCTTTTCATGATTAAGGTGAAGAATGATGTGTATATCGAACAAAAATTGTCCGAATTGAAAATCAAGTTCTTTACCAATATCTCGCATGAGTTGCGTACTCCGCTGACTCTGATCCAAGGGCCTATTCAGGAACTGAGAGAAAAGGAGAAACTATCTCAGAAAGGAATGCAATATGTGGATCTGATGGAAAAGAATACCAAACAGATGCTGCAACTGGTCAATCAGATATTGGATTTCCGTAAAATACAGAACGGCAAGATGCGTCTGCATGTGTCGTTGTTCAACCTGAATGAGATGGTAGACTCTTTTGAGAAAGAATTCAGGGTGATGGCCGAAGAAAATGAAGTCAGCTTCACGTTCCAGCTGGCCGGTGAGGATATCATGGTATGGGCGGATAAGGAGAAAGTGGCTATCGTGATCCGCAACATCATCTCCAATGCGTTCAAGTTCACTCCTGCCGGGGGAAATATTTATGTCACGATGGGAGTGTCGGATGATGACAGGCATTGTTATGTACGGGTGGAAGATAGCGGTGTGGGGATTCCCCAAAGCAAGCTTTCCGAAATCTTCGAGCGTTTCTCGCAGGCTGACAATGCACGTGGCGCTTATTATCAGGGAACGGGCATCGGATTGGCTTTGTCTAAGGAAATTATCAGTCTGCATCATGGGGAAATCTATGCAGAGAGTCCTGAAGGGAAGGGAGCGGTCTTTACCATTGAATTGCAACTGGGTAAGGAGCATTACAAACCGTCGGAAGTCGATTTCTATATGGGCGGGGAAACGGTGAGTGTTCCTGAGGCTGAATCTGTTTCTGCCTCTGCCGGCAAGGAAAGCGAGGAGGAGAAAGAACAGCCTGTCGATTCGTCTTTGCCTACCGTGCTGATTGTAGAAGATAATAAGGATTTATGCAATATGTTGAAGCTGCAATTGGAAGATAAATTCAATATTTATATGGCCAATGATGGTGTGGAGGGGCTGAAGAAAGTACATCTTTATCATCCCGACATGGTAGTCACCGACCAGATGATGCCGAATATGGATGGAATAGAGATGTTGCAACGCATCCGTAAAGATTTCCAGATCAGTCATATTCCGGTGATTATCCTGACGGCGAAAGGTAATGATGAAGCGAAGACCAAAGCGATAAGCATGGGAGCGAATGCCTATATCATCAAACCTTTCAGCAAAGACTATCTGGTAGCACGTATCGAACAGTTGCTGAATGAACGTAAATTGTTCCGTGAACGTGTATGGCAGCAGCCCGAAGAACATAAGGAGGAACAGGATACATACGAACAGTTCCTGGTGAAGAAAGATGTGCAGTTCATTGAAAAGATTCATCAGGTTATAGAAGAGAATCTGGATAATAGTGATTTTAATATAGATACTATAGCATCGACTATCGGGCTGAGCCGCTCGGCTTTCTTTAAGAAGTTAAAGAGCCTGACCGGGTTTGCTCCGGTGGATTTAGTGAAAGAGATTCGTCTGAATAAATCAATAGAGTTGATTAAAAACTCGGATATGAGTATTTCAGAAATAGCTTTTGCCGTGGGCTTCAAGGATTCCGGTTATTTCAGTAAATGTTTTCGTAAGAAATATGATCAGACTCCGAGGGAATATATGAATGAATGGCGTAAAGGTTGATTTCTTGACCTTATAAAGCAGGAATCCCGTAAACAGATGTAGGCGAGCGTCGTGTTTGCGGGATTGTCTTATTTGTTTGCTAAGTTATTTTTGGACTTTATTAAGATTTAGTGATTACATACTTTTTTGTGATTCGTCTTAATTCTAAACAATAACTAGATTACGATGAATGTGAAAAAAATTATCAGTTTAATCATGCTCCTGTTTATGTTACTGCCTTTGGGAGCACAGAATTCAGAGGGAAAACAATGCTATAAAATAGCTGCGTGTGACTGGATGATGCTAAAGCGTCAGAAGATCGGTTCTTTTCAATTGATGAAGGAACTAGGAGGTGATGGCATAGAAATGGACATGGGAGGCTTGGGAAAACGGGATACTTTTGATAATAAGTTCCACCAGCCCCATTTCTGTAAATTATTTAAAGAAACAGCACAGGAACAGCATATTGAAGTCCCTTCTGTGGCGATGTCCGGATTCTTTGGACAATCTTTCTTGACTCATCATAATTATAAAGCTTTAGTGCAGGATTGTTTGAATACGATGAAGGTGATGGGGGCCCAAGTAGCTTTCCTTCCATTAGGCGGCATAAAAGAGGACTGGACAGTAGCGGGTGATGCACGTCAGGAGTTGGTAAGCCGTTTGCACGAAGTGGGAGAAATGGCAGTGAAAGATGGAGTAGTGATAGGTATCCGTACTCCTTTGGACGCCGGAGGGGATATAAAACTGTTGAAAGAAATTAATTCGAAAGGTATAAAGATTTATTATAGTTTTCAAAATGCGTTGGAAAATGGACGCGACCTCTGTAAAGAGTTGAAAAAATTGGGAAAGGATCGGATTTGTCAGATACATTGTACGGATACAGACGGGGTTACTCTTCCTTATAATACCCGTCTGGATATGAATGCCGTAAAGCATACCCTTGATAAGATGGGGTGGAGCGGATGGCTGGTCATTGAACGGTCACGGAATAAGGATGAAGTCCGGAATGTAAAGAAAAACTTCGGGACGAATGTCGCTTATCTGAAACAGATATTTCAACAAGAAAAATAAGATAATATTTTAATTTTAAAAATGATTCTATGAAGAAAGAAAATGCATTTCTTCAGAAGCTGGACAAGATTGGCAACTTGACACAAGTGGTCTGTCTCAGTCTGTTTCTGACAGGAGTTTCTGTTCAGGGAGTATCCGCTGAGACAGGATTTCCTATATCCCAGTCGGTGCAACAGACTAAAACTGTCACCGGACAGGTGGTTGATGAAACTGGTGAACCGGTGATTGGTGCCAGTGTGGTGGTGGAAGGAACTACAAACGGTACCATTACTGATTTTGACGGAAGATTTGCTTTGCAAGTCCCTTCGGGCAAGAAGGTTGTCATTTCATTTGTGGGGTATGTGCCGCAAACGATTGCTCCGAAACAAGGAAAAGACTTTAGAGTGGTGCTGAAGGAAGATTCCAAAATGCTGGACGAAGTGGTTGTAGTCGGTTACGGTACTCAGAAAGCAAAAGATGTGACAGGATCTATCGGGGTTATTACTCCTTCGGAAATTTCAGATTTGCCGGTGTCGAATTTGGGTGCTGCGCTAGCGGGACAGATACCTGGTTTGAGTATCAGTGGTGGTGACAGCCGTCCGGGTGAAGGGGCAACTATGTCTATTCGTCAATCTTTCTCGTATTCTAAAGATGGTGGTAGTACTAATCCGATGGTCATAATCGATGATGTGATTCAGATAGATGCCAACAGCGGTCTTCCGACATTAGAAACTTTCAATGCCCTTGATCCTTCTGAAATTGAAAGTATTTCAGTCCTTCGTGATGCCAGTGCTGCCATTTACGGTTCCCGTGCTTCGCAAGGTGCTATTATTGTAAAGACCAAACGAGGTAAATCAGGAGCTCCCAAAATCAATTATTCAGGTAAATTCGGATTTAATGATGCAGTGGGACATCCTAAAACCTTAAAAGGAGCAGCTTATGGACGTTTTGCCAATTCCTTTAATTTGGCCAATAATAAGATAAGTATGGATCCGGATGGAAACTGGATGAATAAAATTTATAATGAAGCGGAACTGGCCGAGATGGATGGCTTGAATTACAATTGGCTGGATGAAGCCTGGTCCGGCGCTTTTACAATGAACCATTCGGTCAATGTAAGTGGCGGTAGCGAGAAAGCTACTTATTTTGCGGGTGCTTCTTACTATACTCAGGGGGCGAATCTTGGAAAACAGGATTATAATAGATGGAACTTCCGTGCAGGTGTGGATATCAAATTGACTTCCGATTTGAAATTTTCTGCAACCATAGCGGGTAACCAGCAGGAAACCACATCGAGTTTTACCAAAGGTTTAAGCAATTTGAACGGTTATGGGGGAACTAAGCCCGGTGAATCCGGTGATTATTTGGTTCTTGCTCATATGCCGAATTATTTGCCATGGGAGATAACATTGGATGATGGTAATACCTATTATACATCTCCTTTGTTGAATAGTTACTCGAGTGCGGGTAATGCAACATCGGGCAATAAAATGAGTACATGGAATTATTTTGCTATGGAGAATAATGACGGTTCTTATTCCACGAATGATAATTTCAGTTATGATGCCAACTTCTCCGTCACTTATGCCGTTCCGTTTATCAAAGGTCTTTCATTCAAGGGAAGCTATGCGTTGAAGCGTAGTGCCAGTGATAGTGAGCAGGCATTTATGCCATTTACGTTGGCTTATCTGAAAGCAAGCGATGCATTGACACCCGGAAATCGTTTTTATAGCGATCATCCGTCTGTTTCCGATTTATTGCTGTCCGGTAAAACACAAAGAGCATAAAATCCTCCTCGAAGCCCCGTAAAATAGGACTTCGGGTTTTATTTTTCAAAAGTAAGCCCCTTAATCGAAAAGACTTGGTTCTGGTGGTGCTTTTGCATCTCCTTTGCAAGGAAATCATTCCAGGTTTTCTCGGGATTTTCCATGAATGCGATAAAATCGACGTAGTACATGAGCATAAGTCGTACCATGGTAACAACCTGCGAGAATGCACAGTGCCTCTTGATGCTTCTTGACAGAACTGTTATCAGCAGATTTGCAATCAAGACTACCCATGTCTGTATTTGTATGGCGTTGACGCTGTCCCCATAGAAGAAATGAAGCGGAAAATTTTGTTTTAGCTGTTTGTATAGCGACTCGATGGCCCATCTGAGGCGATAAATTTCAGAAATGTCCTCAAACGTGAACTCAAAGTTGTTGGTCAACAGCACAACCGGCTTCTTTGTCTCGTAAAATATCTCCACCCTACGTGCCTCATGGGTGAGTTCCCTCTTGTAAAAGCACTTTCTTGTCTATGTGCGTCACCAGTCCCTGCGGGTTGACATAAGTAATGGATTCAAGTTCCTCGTACTTAAGGTTTTCTTCATTTTGGTCACGTAGCACACGCCTTCTTCGGTAAGACGTTGGAATTGTGCGATGTCGACGTAACCACGATCCATCGCCAAAGTGGAGTCTTTTGGCAAATGCACCTCCTTCAGCAGGTAATGATCGTGTTTTGCGGCGGATGTGAGCTGCACCACCATCGGTACGCCGACATGATACTTCATTACTGTATGTACTTTCATGCCGCCTTTTTTCTTGCCTGATTTCGGGTGCCGCCCGACACCTTTGAGTATGTTGTCAAAGAGCGTTATTGTGGTGGAATCCATCATGTAAAGCAACTTCTCCCAGTCTTTAGGCTCGTGAGTCTGCCCCTTATAGCACTTGGAGGGGCGGCTGTCCGCTAAAATTTGGCATACTTCTCCAAAAGATACGCATAAACACTTGCAAAGAACTCCTGAGGACGGCGTATATTGGCCTCCGCAAGCGTGCTGCGACGAACCAGATAGTTCATTCCGAGGTGTCCGAGCTTGTGAGCCTCCGCCTTCATGCCTATCTCAAGTTCGCGAAGAGAATCAAAGTGTTTGAGTATGCCGAACAGCATTACCACAAGATGTTGGTAGCCGTCAAAACGCTTCACGTAAGCCTCGCTTCCTTTCGTTTCGCGACTTATTTGAAGAATCTTCTCTTTGTCGAGTAACTTTAACACTTGACTATAGACCGGCTGTCCGGTAAAATGACTATCTTTGCTCATGGTTATATATTTTTCGCAAAACAAAGATAACCAAAGGGCTGATACCTCGTGAGAAGTGTCAGCCCTAATTTATTTTGTTTGAAAAGTTTTACCGGACAGCAATATTTCCGATTATCAATTAAAAGAATTTACGGGAAGCACTCGTGTGGTATATTCAGACCAGATGGCTAAAAACGAGCAATTGAACTTCTATGTGAATTATGAAGGAAAGTTTGGCAAGCATAGCATTGCCGCCATGGCTGCAGTGGAAAAAATGCAGGCTTATATGCATTCCAAGCGGATGTTGTTTAATAACCCTGACCCGGATGGTTATTTGGGTACTTCGCCAAGTGCGGGAGCGATGGATACAGGTAATTCTATTACATATAAATACAAACAGGGATCTTTGTCTTATTTAGGTCGTGTAAGCTATAATTATGCCGATAAGTATTTGTTCCAATTCCTATTCCGTAGCGATGCTTCCACTAAATTTGCTCCGGCCAATTATTGGGGCTTCTTCCCGGGTGTTTCCGTGGGGTGGGTAGCTTCGGAAGAAGAGTTTATGAAGAAGTTGCTGCCGTCATGGTTTGAATACATGAAAGTACGTTTCTCATGGGGACGTACCGGTAAAGATAATATCAAAGCATGGGGATGGAAGCAACTCTATTCATTGGATCCTAGTAGAGGATATGGATTCGGTTCTAACGGTGGTATCCTGCAAACGGGTATCAAGCCGGGAGCGACTCCTAATCCTGATGCGCATTGGGATAATACCGATAAATTTAATCTTGGTTTTGATTTGCGTTTCCTCAATAACCGTTTAAGTGCGACTGTGGATGTGTACTATGATATAAACTCTGACATCTTGAATCAGAATATCGGTGGTATCATAGGTACTCCTATTTTTGCAGGAGGTGCTTTGACAGAAGTGAACTTTGGGCGTATTGATGCTTTTGGTAGTGAATTCTCTTTGAATTGGCGCGATAAAATAGATCAGGTGAAATATAATATCGGAGTGAATTTTGGATTTAATGGCAACAGGGTAAGAGAATGGCCCCAGTCTGCTCCGAGTTATATACAGGAAAATTCTGTAAGAGAGGGTGCTTCTACTATATTCCCTACATACGGGTATAAAGTATGGAGAGGTACAAGTTCCGGAGATGGTATTTTACGGAACAGTGATGATATTGAGAATTATTGGAACTATTTATCGGCCAATGCAGAAGCCGCAGGCACTTCTCCGGAATATTTGGGCGTAAAAGATGCCAGTCAGTTAAAACCGGGTATGTTGGCTTATCAGGATTTGGGTGGCGTATTGAATGAGGATGGTACGCAGTCGGGGCCCGACGGACGTATTGCCAAGACCCAGGATTATGCCAAACTGAATAAGAGTGGAAAGACATATGGTTTTACCACCAAACTGGGGGCGGAATGGAAAGGTATCAGCTTTAATATGATGATTGCCACTTCATGGGGTGGTTATCGCCAGATTGACGTCAATAAAATCACAACATCCAGTGGGGATATGCTTTGGACACCGGACTCATTCTGGGAAGATATGTTTGATGAAAGAAATAATACGACGGGGAAATATCCTAATTTAGGTTTAGACAACAGAATATCAGGATCAGTAATTGCACCGTCTGATTTTTGGTCTATCAGTACGTTCCGTTGCTATATCCGTAACTTAAGTATCGGTTATACGCTGCCTAAGGCATGGTTGTCACCTTTAAAGATCCAGTCGGCTAAATTAAGTCTGACAGGTAATAATCTATGGGATTTCTATAACCCGTATCCCGATCATTATCGTAATATGTATTGTGGAACAACTTCATTGTATCCTACATTGAGAACGTGGTCGTTGGGAGTAAATGTATCATTCTAAAATTAAAAAGAATCATTGATATGAAAAAGCGCATATTATATACTGTGTTATTGGCAGCCGGATTGGCATTTAGCAGTTGCAGTGACCAGTTCTTGCAGGATATGAATCCGTATGACAGTTATTCACCGGAAAAGACTTTCGGCATCGAATCTAATTTGGACTTATATATTCAGAATGTGTATTATAACTATTTTTATAAGTCGGGTATGACCCCTCCACAGTCATACGGCTTGTCCGGTAACTGGAATGACTATTCAACTTATACGGAGGAGAAATGGGGTATCGAGAAGAAATTTGACGCTTCCAGAAGTTTGAAAAAAGCTACGGACTGTGAAACTTATTTTGGCAGTAATCTGGCTACGAATATAAAGAATGATCCATATAGCCGTATCCGCAGTTGCAATGAAATTCTGGAAGGAGTTGATAAATATGGTCAGGACTTGTCGGAAGCTGCCATAAAAAAAGCGAAAGGACAGGCTTATTTCTTCCGTGCCATGCAGTTGTTTGATTTGGTACGTGTATACGGAGCTGTTCCTGTGGTAAATAAAGTGCTTATGGCGGCCGACCGTGAGGGAGCTAAAGATTATAATCGTGAAAGTGTGGAAACATGTGTCAACCAGATCTTGAGTGATTTAAAAGAGGCTGCGAATCTGCTTCCCACTCGTAAAGAATGGGGAAGTGACCAGTATGGACGGTTGACCAAGGAAGCTGCATTGGCATACAGAAGCCGCGTGGCGCTGGTATTTGCAAGCCCTATCTTTAATGCAGATTGGAATAATACAGGCAGTAAACGCTGGAAAGATGCGTTGGATATTACTCTAGAAGCACAGGCTTTCTTGAGCAGCGAAGGTTATGGTTTGTATGGCAATTCCGCCAAAGACTGGAATGAAATGTTCTACAAATTTGATAATCAGGAATGTAAGGAGGTGATTATGGTCAAACTGTTGGCTAGCTCTACCTCTAAAAATGATGAACATAGTGGATGGCAGAAAACAATCCGCTTGAAAACAATGGGTGGCAGTGGTTCCGGTTATCATGTTCCTATGGGTATGTTGGATATTTTCCCGATGGCGGATGGTTCCAAAGCTGTAAATGATGACGGTGAGGCGATAAACGGGTACGACCGTTCTTTATTCTTCAAGAATCGTGATCCGCGTTTCTATTACACGTTTACTTTCTCCGGAGCGAAATGGGGATATGATCAGGATGCAGATGCCGTAGTTTGGAATTATCGTTGGAGTGAAACGAAAGAAGATGGTTCTCAGTTGCATTATTACACGGAAAATGAAGGCAGCAGTCCGGCGATAGTACGTAAAATGTCCGATCCGGCTGAAAATAGTGCAAACACATATCAATGGGATGGCACTGATGTATACGAATATCGTTATGCTGAATTGTTGTTGAACCTTGCAGAATGTTATGCAGCTACGGGGGATATAAGTAATTCAGTGAAAACAATTGGTGAAATTCGTGCCCGTGTAGGTATTCCTGCATCCAATAATTATGGCTTGGGAACGATTACCGATAAGAATGAAGCTATTAAGGCTTGTCTGCGTGAGCGTCAGGTGGAATTAGCTTATGAGGGTAAGCGTTATTGGGATTTATGGCGTTGGATGCTGTATAATGATGATGCAAGTGATAACAATACTACCTGTACTACCTTGGGTATTGAGCCGTTAAATGGTACTGCCCGTGTGGGTAAATATTTACAAGTGAAGGATTATGACGGAAAGGCAGATCCTCTTGTTTCTGTCATTGCTGATTTTGAGCCTGTAGATGTGGATAATGCGGCAGACTTACAAGCCGAAATGAATAGGTTGGGAGAGTTCTGGAGCCAGCACTTTGTTTTACAGGATAGAGAAACTCCGGTAGATAATGTGAATGGTCAGGAAGCAGTAATTTCATGGCAGGAAAACTATTATCTGTCCGGTCTGCCCTCTAATGTATTGAATATGAATCCGTGGTTGGAACAATCAAAAGGATGGTTGGATTATTATGAATCAGAAGGCACATTGGATGCTAGGAAATAATTTAATACGATAGTTTTATATCTGCTAGTTTATTATGACAGATACAAGCATTTTTGAGTACATATCCCCGAAAAGTGCGTCTTGAAAAAGATAATTGTTAAGAAAAAGAGAACGGAATATAAATTCCAACTTACTTATAGCACAGATATAATTTTTTAAGAATAAAGTATGAAAAGAAAAATGTTTTTAGGACTGTGTATGGCTACTTTTATTGCTCCAGTGGCAATGGCCCAGTATCCCCAGTTGACTGAGGAAGCGAAGCAAGCCTACCAGAAAATGATGAGTGAAGAACGTCGCCGCTCTGACGAAGCCTGGGCAAAAGCATTGTCTGTTGTACAGAAAGAAGCGAGAGAAGGTCGTCCGTATATTTCGTGGGCTTCCCGTCCATACGATTTGCCGCAGGCACGAATTCCTGCTTTCCCCGGTGCTGAAGGAGGAGGTATGTACAGTTTCGGCGGTCGTGGCGGTAAGGTGATTACCGTGACTAATTTGAATGACCGTGGTCCCGGTTCTTTCCGTGAGGCTTGTGAGACAGGTGGAGCACGTATCATTGTCTTCAATGTTTCAGGTATTATTAAATTGGAATCTCCCATTATCGTCCGGGCTCCATATGTCACTATTGCAGGACAGACAGCTCCGGGTGACGGGGTATGTATTGCCGGAGAGTCTTTTTGGGTAAATACGCATGATGTAGTGGTACGCCATATGCGTTTCCGCCGCGGCGAAACAAAGGTATGGCATCGTGACGATTCTTTCGGAGGCAACCCGATTGGAAATATCATGATTGACCATTGCTCTTGTACTTGGGGATTGGATGAGAACATTTCTTTCTATCGCCATATGTACGACCCCAGCGAAGGACAATATGAATCAAAAGATCTGAAACTGCCTACCGTAAATGTTACCATACAGAATACTATCTCGGCAAAAGCGCTGGATACTTACAATCATGCATTCGGCAGCACTTTAGGTGGTGAGAATTGTGCATTTATGCGTAACCTGTGGGCAAGTAATTCGGGACGTAATCCTTCCGTCGGTTGGAATGGTGTTTTCAATTTTGTAAACAATGTGGTGTTCAACTGGGTACATCGCTCTTCGGACGGTGGCGATTATACCGCTATGTTCAATATGATAAACAACTATTATAAACCGGGACCGGCCACTCCGAAAGATACTCCTGTGGGGCATCGCATCCTGAAACCCGAAGCGGGACGAAGCAAATTGGATCATAAAGTGTATGGCCGTGTTTATGCTGATGGTAATATTATGGAAGGCTATCCTGCCATTACAGAGGACAACTGGGCAGGTGGTATCCAGATTGAAACTCAGCCGAATACAGATGGATATACGGAGAATATGCGTAGCAACCGTCCTTTTGAAATGCCGTACATCCGCATTACTTCTGCACATGATGCATACGATTTTGTACTGAAAAATGCAGGTGCCAACATTCCTTGCCGTGATATTGTGGATGAACGTATTGTAGAGGAAGTGAGAACAGGCGTTCCTTATTATGATAAGAAGATGGCCAAGGATGCTAACGGTGATTTGACCGGGCTGGCTCCTAAATCAATGGGAGAAGACGGACAGTTTAAATATCGCCGCTTGCCGAAAGATTCTTATAAACAGGGTATCATCACCGATATCCGCCAGATGGGGGGATATCCGGAATACAAAGGCACTCCGTATGTGGATACGGATGGTGACGGTATGCCCGATGAATGGGAAAAGGCAAATGGCTTGAATCCTAATGATCCTTCGGATGCTAATAAGGACTGTACCGGTGACGGCTATACAAATATTGAGAAATATATTAATGGTATCAGCACTAGAAATTGTATTGACTGGTCTGATTTGAGAAACAATTATGATACATTGGCTTCTAAAGGAAAGTTGATGTAATAAACGGAGGAAAGAAGACAGGATATGATACAAAAGTCAGGTATAATGTTTCTGTTGCTCATGGCGGTAGTCATTACCGCCGGAGCAGTGGATTTGGACCGTGAAGGCCGCGATCCGGCTTACGTGGAATCTATTGTGAAACGTTCGCAGAAGATTGTAGATAAACTGGAGTTGACAGATACCGTTGCCGCCCGTGAAGTGACAACTATCATAGCCAACCGTTATTTTAAACTGAATGACATATACGAAACGCGCGATGCCAAAGTGAAGCTGGCAAAAGAAACCCTGACGGGCGATGCGAAACAAGAAGCCGTTAAAGCTGCCGAAGCTGAAAAGGATGCGGCGCTTTACCGTACTCATTTCGCTTTCCCGGCCGATCTTTCGCTCTATTTGGATGCCAAGCAGATAGATGCAGTGAAAGATGGCATGACTTATGGTGTGGTAATGGTAACTTATAAAGCTACGGTTGACATGATTCCTACCTTGAAAGAAGAAGAGAAAGCGCAGATTATGGCATGGCTTGTTGAAGCCCGTGAATTTGCCATGGATGCTGAAAATTCAAATAAGAAACATGCTGCTTTCGGCAAATACAAAGGCCGGATTAATAATTACCTCTCTAAGCGGGGATATGATTTAGTGAAAGAACGTAAGGCTTGGTATGAACGTATCAAGGCACGTGGAGGAAAGATATAAATTAATGTTTATTGAAAAGCGGAAAAGGAGCTTGCCCGGTGAAACGGTGTCAAGCTCTTTTTTTATGTGCGGATAGAGAGTACAACAGGCTTTCTGTTCCGTCTTTGATATAGAAATACTCGCAATGTGTGTTTGAATCATGTTAAAAGCAGGGTGTTATGTTACGAAGTTATAGAAAAAATAATAATTTAGCGACCAAATGAATCAACTAAAGAAACTATTTGCAGTGGCAGCATTGACTGCATGTGTGTTGCCTGTGGCGGCACAGTATCCTGTAATTCCTGATTCGGTAAAAATCAGAGGAGAAGAACAACAAAAGGAAATAGACCGGAAATCGGATGAGGCATGGGCGAAAGCATTACCTGTAGTAATGTCCGAGGCTGCTCAAGGACGTCCTTATAAACCATGGGCATCCAAACCGGAGGATTTAATAAAGAGCAACATACCTGCCTTTCCCGGGGCAGAAGGGGGAGGGGCCTATACTCCCGGTGGACGTGGAGGAAAAGTAATTGTGGTCAATTCGCTGGCCGACAGTGGGCCCGGAACATTGCGTGAGGCATGTGAGACCGGTGGCGCGCGTATTGTTGTGTTCAATGTTTCGGGCGTTATCCGGCTGAAAACTCCTATAAACGTCCGTGCTCCGTATATCACTATTGCAGGTCAGACAGCTCCGGGGGATGGGGTTTGTGTAACAGGAGCCTCTTTCCTGCTTGATACGCATGATATTATTATCCGCCATATGCGTTTCCGTCGGGGGGCGCAGGATGTGTTCTTCCGGGATGATGCTTTGGGAGGTAACTGTGTGGGTAATGTTATTATCGATCACTGCTCTGCCAGTTGGGGACTGGATGAAAACATGTCTGTTTACCGCCATGTATACAATCGCGATTCCACAGGGCATGGTCTGAAGCTTCCTACTGTCAACATAACTATTCAGAACTCTATTTTTTCGGAAGCTTTGGATTGTTACAATCATGCTTTCGGGGCGACTATAGGTGGGCATAACAGTATGTTTTGCCGTAACTTGTTCGCATCCAATATCAGCCGTAACTGTTCCATTGGCATGAATGAGGATTTTAATCTGGTAAACAATGTGACTTTTAATTGGTGGAACCGTTCTGTTGACGGGGGAGATGAAACCAGCCGTTTGAATATTATTAATAATTATTTTAAACCGGGGCCTATCACTCCGAAAGATAAGCCGATTGCCCACCGGATTGTGAAACCCGAATCAAGTCGTGACAAGAAGAAACCGGATACATTTGGTAAAGCGTATGTAGCCGGAAATGTAGTGGAAGGTAATGCGCGTGTGACAAAGAATAATTGGGATGGCGGCGTGCAGGTGTACGATATGCCGGACGCAGGGAAGTTTACAGATCAAATTCGTGTAAACGAGCCTTTCTCAATGCCCCATGTGACTATTATGGATGCCAAAACTGCCTATAATTATGTATTGGAAAATGCCGGGGCTACTTTCCCTAAAAGGGATGCGGTGGATGCCCGTGTGATGAAGACGGTGAAGACAGGGAAAGCTATTTACGTGAAAGACGCTCCTGAATTCGTTAGTACTTATGTAAAAAGACGTCTTCCTGTTGACTCTTATAAACAAGGTATCATTACAGATCCCCGTCAGGTAGGTGGCTTGCCCGAATATAAAGGTACGCCTGTGGTTGATACGGATGGTGATGGTATGCCGGATGTCTGGGAGGTGAGATACGGACTCAATCCTAATGATCCGGGTGATGCGGTGAAAGATTGTAATGGCGACGGGTATACCAATATTGAAAAATACATTAATGGCATAGATCCTGCAAAGAAAGTGGATTGGACGGATATAAAGAACAATCATGATACTTTGGCAAAACGTAAAAGTTTGATGTAAAATGAATTATAAGTTATTATTATTTGGATTTTTAAGTTTGGGGTTTGCGCGGATTTCTGCGCAAACCTTTCCTTTACAGGTGAAGGAAGAAAAACTGACTTATGTGACTGATGAACGCGGAAACCGTATTCTAGATTATTCTTCTTGCGGTTACCGTAACTCGGAATACCCTATACCTGATGTGGCGAATGCCGTTTTTGTTTCATGGAAGCCTGGGGATAATTCCTCTCGTATTCAGCGCGCCATTGACTATGTATCTTCATTGGCTTTGGATAAAAATGGTTTTCGTGGGGCTGTTTTGCTGGATAAAGGAACTTTTGAATTGAATGAGAGCTTGCGTATTTCTGTGTCGGGAGTCGTGCTGCGCGGCAGTGACAGGGAACAGACCGTATTGTTGAAAAAGGGAGTGGACAGAGGAGCTTTGCTTTATATTGAAGGGCGGAATGATTTGGCTGTTACGGATACCTTGGATGTGTTGACATCATACGTTCCTGTAAATACTTGTACTTTTCAGGTAACCAATAATGTACAGCTGGTTTCCGGAGAGCGGGTCCGGATTGTCCGCCCCTCTACGAAAGAATGGATTGCTTCTGTCGGTTGTGATATTTTTGGCGGAGGTATTTCCGCTTTGGGCTGGAAAGAAGGAGAGATGGATTTGGTTTGGGATAGGTCGGTAAGTAAGGCGGATGGAAACCAATTGACTTTGGATGCTCCTTTGACAATGGCTTTGGATAATAAATGGGGAACTGTCAAAGTGTTACGTTATAGTTGGCCGGGCAGAATCGCAGAAGCAGGTTTGGAGAATCTGACATTGGCTTCTGACTATGATAAGAAGTATCCTAAAGATGAGGATCATTGCTGGACGGGGGTATCTATAGAAAATGCCGAAAACTGTTGGGTGCGCAGGGTAAATTTTAAGCACTTTGCAGGAAGTGCTGTGATTGTACAGCGTACCGGCTCTAAAACAACTGTAGAAGATTGTGTATCCACAGAACCTGTTTCAGAGATAGGTGGAATGCGTCGCAGTACATTTTATACTATGGGGCAGCAGACACTTTTTCAGCGTTGTTATTCTAAACAGGGTATTCATGATTTCTCAGCCGGATTTTGTGCGGCAGGTCCGAATGCTTTTGTACAGTGTGATTCGGAAGAGTCGTTAGGATTCAGCGGTTCTATTGATTCCTGGGCTTGCGGGTTATTATTTGATGTGGTAAACATTGATGGCCATGATTTGGTGTTTAAGAATTTGGGACAGGATAAAAATGGTGCCGGTTGGAATACAGGCAACAGTCTTTTCTGGCAATGTACAGCTGCCGGGATAGAGTGTTATTCACCGGCAAGAGATGCGGTAAACCGTGCATACGGTTGTTGGGCGCAATTCTCGGGTGACGGCCAATGGGCGGAATCAAATAATCACGTACATCCCCGCAGCTTGTTTTATGCACAGTTGGCGGCACGTTTGAATAAAGATTGTTCTGACCAGGCACGTATTCTTCCCAGGGCTACCAACGCAACCAGCAGTCCTACCGTAGAAGCGGCAATGGAGATGGCAAAGGAAGCTTATACTCCCCGTCTTACTATGCAAAAATGGATTGAGGAAGCACCTTATACAGCCAGTGTGTCTTCCGGAAAACTGAAATCTTTAGAAGATTTGAAGTTCAAGACACCTATATATAAGGAAAAAGAGGATCATCTGTTTGCCATTATTAATGGACGTATGCAGGTGGATGGCCGGTTACTGGTAGGCGGCAGACAGGAGGTTCCTTGGTGGAATGGGAAACTGAGGACCAGCTTCTTGTCTAAAGCCAAGCCACATGTTACCCGTTTCGTGCCGGGACGCGAAGGACTTGGGCTGACGGATAGAATTGATTCTACGGTGAATTATATGGTGAAGAATCAGATTTTGGTTTTAGATCATAATTACGGTTTGTGGTATGAGCGTCGTCGTGACGATCATGAGCGTGTCCGTCGCCGTGATGGAGATGTGTGGGGGCCATTCTACGAACAACCGTTTGCCCGCAGTGGAGAAGGTACTGCTTGGGAAGGATTGAGCAAGTATGATTTGAACCGTCCCAATGCATGGTATTGGAACCGGTTGAAGCAGTTTGCCGAAAAAGGGGCGGAGAAAGGTCTTTTGCTTTTCCATGAGAATTACTTCCAGCATAATATCTTGGAGGCGGGAGCACATTGGGTAGACTGTCCTTGGCGGTCGGCCAATAATATCAATCAGACCGATATGCCTGAACCTGTTCCTTTTGCCGGTGACAAACGTATCTTTGTAGCGGATATGTTTTATGATATCAGTCATCCGGTACGTCGTGAGTTTCATAGAAAGTATATTCGCCAATGCTTGGATAATTTTGCCGATGATGCAAATGTGGTACAACTGATCAGTGCGGAGTTTACCGGTCCGTTGCATTTTGTACAATTCTGGCTGGATGTGATAGGAGAGTGGGAGAAAGAAACCGGTAAGAAAGCGACCGTGGCGTTAAGTGCGACAAAGGATGTTCAAGATGCCATTCTGAATGATACGCAGCGTGCGAAATTAGTTGACATTATTGATATTCGTTACTGGCACTATAAAGTGGATGGTCTTTATGCTCCCGAAGGTGGAAAGAACCTGGCTCCCCGTCAGCATGCCCGTAAAATGAAAGTAGGTAAGGTTACTTTTGATGAAGCTTATCGGGCGGTGAGTGAATATCGTAAGAAGTTCCCGGAAAAAGCGGTTACTTACTATGCGCAGAATTATCCGGATATGGCTTGGGCTGTCTTCATGGCAAGTGGCTCTTGCTCGGTTGTTCCGGTTGCCGATGAAAGCTTTTTAACTGATGCGGCTGCTATGGATATGGAGGATACTGGTACAAATAAGTATCAGAAACTGGTAAAATCTGGTATTGGAAGTATCATTTATTCCCATTCTGCAACAGATATTCCTGTTCATTTATCACCTGGGAAATACATATTGAAGTCTGTTGATCCGAAGACCGGAGCAATAACGGTGATTGCTAAACGATTGAATATTAAAGATATATATATGCTTAAAGCAGAGGAAAACAAAGATTGTATTTATTGGTTTCATAGAATTTAGTACATGGAAGGAGAACCGGACTTATTTTGGTTCTCCTTTTTAATGAAAATCTGTATTATTTAGCATATATGTTTTTCAGCAGGTTATCTGTTTTTTCGGTCCAATAATCAAATATTACCTAAAAAAGTAGCGTATCCTCCCTAGTTTTGCATCATCATCAAAACAACCTATAATTAGTATACTGTGATGGAACAAAACTTAAATGATAAGACAGCTTGCTTGGTAACCGCTTTCCAATCGGGAGATGTAAGTGCATTCTCTACATTATATGATATGCATATTAATCTTCTATTTAATTATGGATGTAAGTTAACTACTGACAAAGAATTGTTGAAGGACTGCATTCATGATGTCTTTGTAAAATTGTATACAAAGAAGGCTGAATTGGGTATCATTGACAACTTCAAATCATACCTCCTCATTTCCTTGAAAAACAAGTTATGTGATGAACTTCGCAGACGGATGTTCATGTCGGAAACGGCTGTTGAGGAACTGAATCCCGTTGCAGCAGGTGATGATGTAGAACATCAATATTTGGAAAAGGAAAAAAGTTGTTTTGAAAATATAAAAGTAAAACATTTGTTGGCTCAATTATCTCCGCGCCAACGTGAGGCACTTACCTTATATTATATAGAAGAGAAGAAATATGAAGATATTTGTACCATTATGGATATGAATTACCAGTCGGTACGAAATTTGATGCATAGAGGTATTACAAGATTAAGGGAATTGGTAGGATAATATTTTAAGTTTTCAGGTGAGTACAACTTTGAACCACTATCCGTCATAATGAAAAATGATTGTAACGTGGATACAAAAAAGATGTATAGCAAGGTAGAAGACTTTTTGAAGGATGACGACTTTATCAAGTATGTTCTGGATGATGCTCCTGAATCAGCTTTTCATTGGGATAAGCTTTTAAAGGAGCACGCAGAACTGCTGAAAGTATTTGAAGAGGCCAAGAATGTATTATTGGTTTCTGATGAAGCAATGGAAGTAATGACTTTATCTGAAGAAAGAAAACTAAAACATCGTATTTTTACTACATTAGAGATAAATAATATGGATTATTAATTAATTTGTTAACCATAGAAAAATGAGAAAAGACATGAAGAAATGTCCTAAGCCGTTGGGTTACGGAATCAGACGAACACCTGTTGTGTTAGGATTATCAGCTGCATTATGTATGCCGGCTGCTTTTTCGTATGCAAATGTGGGTGGTAGAATGGATAGTGAGTCGGTGCAGTCTGTTTTGCAAACGCATACAGTTAAAGGTACAATAGTGGATGAAACAGGAGAACCGTTGATTGGTGTGTCCGTGATAGTGAAAGGACAAGCTACTGTTGGAACGATTACTGATTTCGATGGAAATTTCGTTTTAGATATTCCTACAGGTAAGGGGATGCTTGAGGTATCGTATATCGGTTATAAAACTCAGACTGTGACCATAGGTAAGAACACCCAGATCACTATTAAGATGGAACCGGATACTCAGGCTTTGGAAGAAGTGGTAGTTATTGGTTATGGTGCTGTTAAGAAACGGGATTTGACTGGCGCTGTTTCTTCCGTTAAAAATGAGGATATAACTTTGACACCTGCTACTAATCCTATGCAAGCACTTCAAGGACGTGTTGCAGGGTTGGATATAACTCAGGCCTCAGGGCAACCGGGTGAAGGGCCTAAATTGCAATTGCGTGGAACTCGTTCATTTACAGCTAGCGGTGATCCTATGTTTATTATTGATGGTATGCCGGGTGATTATTCTACATTGAATCCTAATGATATTGAGTCTATTGAAGTTTTGAAAGATGCTTCTTCGACAGCTGTTTATGGTGCGGCAGGTGCCAATGGTGTTATTATAATTACTACTAAAAGTGGTAAAGCAGGAAAAATTAATATCAATTTGAATGCCTATGTCGGTTTCAACGGATGGGCCACGGTTCCTGAGATGCGTAGTGGTGACAGTTATATCAATGTACTTCGTGAAGCAAACCAAATTGCCGGAACATATTCTACGGATGAGGCATTATTTTCTTCCCCCGAAGCTTATAAGGCACATTTGAACGGACAATATATAGACTGGGCTGATGAACTGTTGCAGACTGGCGTTACACAAAATTATAGCTTGTCGGTTTCAGGAGGTACGGAAAAAACAAAAGCATATTTCTCTTTAAACTTCTCAGATGAGCAGGGACAATTTACAGGTGATGATTATAAAGTATATTCTACCAATATGCGTATTGACCATGAAATAAAAAAATGGTTAAGTGTTGGTGTGAATATGCAAGGATCTTATGTCTATAGAAATAAAGCATATTCCAGATTTATTAATTCATTAGTGTCTGTTCCTTTGGGAACCGTTTACAATGAAGATGGAAGTATCAATGTAACTCCGGTTCCGGGTGATGGAAATACTATTAATTTATTATTGAATCAAGATAAAAGTGTATACCGTGATAACAATCAAAATTTCAAGCTGTTTTTAAATCCTTATATTGAGATTCGTCCCTTTAAAGGAATGACTATCCAGTCACGGTTGAACGCTAGTCTAGGGTACGATAAAAAGAATTATTTCCAAGGTATCGGTTCCTATCAATATTATGCATCAGATGGTCCTAATGCTTCTGGTACTTCTGCTAGTGTTTATGCCCAGATTGATCAGAACAGAAGCTATAATTATAAATGGGAAAACATTTTCACTTATAATTTTAATATCAAGAAAGACCATGAATTTACTGTAACAGCAGTTACCTCATGGAATCATAATCAAACGGATAAGTCTTGGCAAAAGCAGGATAATATAAAGAATAATTCGTACTTATGGCATAACATGGATGGTACGGGAATTGTTTATTCCAATTATACTATGTCTAAAGGGCTAGGTTTGGTAGGACGTATCAATTATTCGTATTTAGGTAAGTATTTATTCTCTGCATCGGTTCGTCAAGATGGATCTTCAAGACTGGCAAAAGGTAATAAATGGAGTACTTTCCCAGCCGTGTCTTTAGGATGGAGAATATCGGACGAGAAATTTATGCAAGGGACCAGTAACTGGATGAATAATTTGAAACTGCGTTTGGGTTATGGTGTGACTGGTGCAGCATCTATTGATCCCTATTCTTCTGTTGCGACTGTAGAATTGGATGGATATTATAGTTTGGGCGGTCAAAAAACAAACAGCTATAAATTTTCAGAGAATGTAGCGAATGCTGATTTGACTTGGGAAAGATCTCATAACTGGAATATTGGTTTGGATGCATCTTTCTTCAATAACCGTATTGATTTAAGTGCCGATTATTATATAACAAATACGGATGGTGTAATTTGGAAGCAGAATTTGCCGGTTGTCAATGGTGCGTACAATGCTTCTAAGTTATATTATATGAGCAAGAACATTGCAAAGACACAGAATCATGGTTTGGAATTAACATTGAATACACGTAATATTGTTAATAAAGAATTTACATGGACTTCTGCTTTGACTTTCACTTTGAATAATGAAAAAGTAAAATCATTGATAGGCGGTACGGCAGACCATGTTAAGAATGAAGACTATTACTTGTCTATAGGTTATCCTGTAAATTCATTCTATGCTCCAAAAATTGATGGTATGTGGCAGTTGGGTGAAGAAACAGATGCAGCAGCATTTGGCTGTGCTCCTGGTGATATTAAAATCAATGTGCCAGGAATGATTAAGGAAGCCGATGGTAAGTTCTATAAAGTAGGGGATGATGGTCAGCCTTTGACTGACAAGAATGGAGATATTATCTATTATACTAAAGATAATAAATATACTTATAGTGACGCTGATTCGCAAGTATTAGGTCACAATGCTCCCAAATGGACGATGGGTTTCCAAAATTCATTCACATACAAGAATTTTGATTTGACTATTTATGCCTATTTCCGTTGGGGACAGATGATTAATTATGAAATGTTAGGTTGGTATGATTCAACAGGTAAGGGTAATTTCCCTACTTATTTTAACTATTGGACGGAATCTAATCCTTCAAATGATTTCCCGGCATTAAATGCTAATCGTGAAACGAAAAGTTATATAGGATATGGTAGTTTGAATTATGTAGATGGTTCATTCTTTAAAATAAAGAATATTACTTTAGGATATACCTTCCCGGAACGTTTGTTGAAAAATGCCGGCATCAGCAAATGCCGTTTATATGCTACTATTACTAACCCATTGACCGTTGCTAAAAGTCATTTGTTGAAAGATTATGATCCTGAAATGAATGGTGCTTTGAAGTATCCATTATCCAAGCAACTGGTATTTGGTGTGAATGTTTCATTCTAACAAAAACATTAAAGACAAAAGACAATGAAAAGATCATTATATAACATGGCTTTAGCCATTTGCACAGCAGCAGCTATGTACTCATGTTCTTTGGATGAATATAATCCTAGCGATACATCTGGAGAAGGAGAGTTGAAAACTGTAGAAGGCTTGAAAAATTTGGGTACTTATTGCTATTCTCCACTTTATGACCAAATGTTTTCTGCTTCCGATTATTTGGCTGTAGCGGAAACCGGTACAGATTTATGGCTTACCCAAAATAATAAAACAACATTGCAGCAATTGTTCTATTATGAAGGGTTGACTACTAGTACTAATGCTACAGACAAACTGTTTTCTCAAGCTTATGCTTGTATTAATACTTGTAATGCAGTGATAAATCGTGCAGCAGATGTAACTGAGGGAGATAAGAATGTACTGAAAGTTGTAGTAGCTGAAGCAAAGTGTTTGCGTGCTTATTATTATTTGGTACTTGTGACCAATTATGGCAATGTGACGTTAGTAACTACAGAGTCAACAGATACCAAAATAATGAATCCCACTCGCTCGTCACAGGAGGAAATTTACAATCTTATTATAACTGATTTGCAAGAAGCTGCTGCTGACTTGAATACAACTCCTATGGATGGTAATTATGCCCGGGTAACAAAGAAAGCTGCTTTAGGTTTGTTGGCCAGAGCTTATGCGCAGGGAGCAGGTGAAGGTTTAAGCGAAAATGGTGTTTCTTATTGGCAGCGTGCGAAAGAAGTTGCAGAAGACTTGATTGCCAATATGGCTTCTTATAATGCATATTTGTATGATGATGTTGAAGATGTATGGGCACAAAGTAATAATCGTAACAATAAAGAAGCTTTGTTTATAGCTTCGGGACCCCAGGCAGGAACTGATGCTTTTACATATGGTTCGTATGGAGCGAATAAATTATTTACTTTCACATTCTGTGATCCTAATAAATTGAGTGATATTTATCCTGTGGGCAGTAAGCAAAATTACTTCTATGGTCGTGTGAATAATAATTATTATGCGCCTTCTAAATATTTAGTGGACTGTTTTGATGCACGTTATGATAAACGTTGGGAAAACTCATTTACAACAGCTTTTTCTCTGTTCTCCATGGTACAGGCTGGATGGCGCACATACGATGATAAGAATGCAACAATTACATTAACTGAAGATTTGTGCACTAAGTATGGCATTGATTCTAAATTTGTAGGAAAGAAGATATATCCATATGTTGATGTTAATGCTATTAATCTAGGTTCTAATGGTGGTAATCAATATGTTGCCAGTGTATGGCCTAAAGGAGAATATTCTGGTGATGTCAATAAGTTGGTTAAAGTGAAGAATCCTTATGTGAATCCTTATCCATTAGCAGAGGATGAAGATCGTTTTATCGTTTATTTATCAAAAGAGTATTTGAGTGATGCTGAAAAAGCAAAGCGAGGATATATTTGTGTGAACATTGATGATTTGTTTGCAGCAGATGGTAAATACAAGGAAACATTTATTGATGCCCAGCAGACAAATACCTATACTTTATTTCCTTCATTGAATAAGTTTAATTTTAATTTCGAGGGAGGTTTTTATGGAAGTAATTTGCAATGCAAAACTGGTGACATGTTTATTATGCGTATGGCTGAAGTGTATCTGATTGCGGCTGAAGCGGAAGAACGTTTGGGAAATGGTGCAAAAGCAGCTGAGTATTTGAATGTTCTTCGTAAGCGTGCTTGTCGTAATGAAGCTGATTTCGAAGCTAATATGAAATTGACTACTGCTACAGAGGATGATGTGTTGGATGAATATGCTCGTGAATTGTGTGGTGAGTTTACCCGTTGGGCTTTACTGAAACGACATAAAGCTTTTGAAACTCGATTGCCTAAATATAATCCTCGTGCTGCCGTAAATTTTAGCCAGAAGAATTATTTACGTCCTATCTCATATACATTCTTAAATCAGATAGAGAACTCTGCTGAATACGGTACTAATGGTTATTAATATAATTTTTTGATAGTGACATAAAAGGGGGATATTTCCATTTCGGAAAATCCTCCTTTTTTATTTGTTAATATGATGAGGTCTTTGGTCTTTTGATTATCGGGATGTTCTGTCTTTTCGTATATAAAGATTGGAGGTGGTTTCTATGTAATCCTTTTATGTTCTTATAAATAATCGGAGCATGGCTTTGAATTGAAGCCTCACAGTAATACTACAGTAAGTATAAATTGTGCACGAATGGGAGTTGGAGGGAGATAATTCGTGGGGCTACCTGTATTAGAATCTTATCGGCTAAAATCAGGTATTTATAAATTTAGATTTGTGATCCAGTTAAAAATAAATACTAAATGAAAGAAAATATACTTTTGTTTTAACGTATTTTTGTGATTAAGCTTGGGTACAGGGGCTTTTTACATGCGTCATTTAAATAGATATAATAAAATAAACTTTTACTATTATAACAGAAATGAAAAGCATGAAAAAAAGTCCGAAACAAAATTGGGAAAGTAATATCAGACGTACTCCCATTATTTTAGGGTTATCGGCAGCATTATGTATGCCGTCTGCATTTTCTTATGCAAATGCAAGTGACCCTGTTGCCGGTGAATTGGTTCAGTCTGTCCAGCAAGGACGTACCGTTACAGGTAAAATCATAGATGACACAGGGGAGCCGTTAATTGGTGTATCCGTACTGGTGAAAGGTACAACGGTGGGTACGATTACCGACTTTGACGGTAATTATTCTTTGGAAGTTCCTTCAGGTAAGCATATTCTCGTCATATCTTATATAGGATATAAAACGCAGGATATAACGGTAGGAAAAAGCAATCAGCTGAACATTAAAATGGAGGCCGATACGCAGGCTTTGGATGAAGTGGTCGTTGTGGGTTATGGCGTGATGAAGAAACGTGACCTTACAGGTTCTATTGCTTCAGTGAAGGCGGCTGATATTGTAAAATCACCGGCATCTAATGCCATGGAAGCATTGCAGGGGCAGGTTCCGGGTTTGGATATTGTACGTAATTCAGGTAAGGCTACTTCGGGTGTAACCATTAATATCCGTGGACAGCGTTCACTGTCCGATGTGAAAGATGAGTTTGGTAACAATGTTGCCAATGCTCCGCTGTTTATCATTGATGGTATGCAGGGAGGTGATTTCTCGGATATTGCTCCGGCTGATATTGAATCTATCGAAGTGCTGAAAGATGCTTCTTCTACGGCAATTTATGGTTCGCAAGGTGCTAATGGGGTAATCATTATCACCACCAAGAAAGGTGCGCAAGGTAAGACCAAATTCTCTTACAACGGTTATTTCGGTGTCAACGGTTGGGCGCAATATCCTGATATGCTGAGTGGTGAAGACTATATGCAGGTGCGTCGTGAAGCAGCTCGTACCGGCGGTCAGTGGAATTCTACCGCTGATGACCAGAAGCTTTTCACTGTGGAGGAATGGCAGGCCATTCAGAACGGTGAGTGGACTGACTGGATAGATGAGGTGCTTCATACAGGGCTTGTTCAAAGCCATCAGGTTACAGCTTCGGGCGGTACGGAAAAGACAACCGCGATGTTGTCTGCCGGATATTATCAGGAAAAGGGTTCTTTCAAAAATGATAAAATGGATAAGTACAACTTGCGTATGAACATTGAGCACAAGTTGGGCAAGACCGTGAAAGTAGGAGCGACCACACAGATCACTCATTATGCACAGGATGAGCGTGCCGAGAATGTGTTATGGCGTGCTGCTACTAATGCACCTCTTGGTAAAGCATACGATGAAGACGGTAAAGTGGTGGAATATCCATTAGGAAAGAATGGACAGGTGAGTCCGTTGGTGGATGAGGCATCTGAAGTGGCTGCAAGACATCATGTGCTGAAAACCAATTTGATAGCCAATGGGTATCTGGATTTTACCCCTATTGAAGGATTGACTTTCCGTTCTAATTTAGGAACCAATTATGCTTTTTATCGTAAGCAGGATTTTGAAGGGGCCGGTTCTATTGACCGTTTGGGACAGAATTCAACGTCACTGTCCAAAATCAAATCTTCCGAAAAGAGTTTTGTGAATTGGGATAATATTATCAGTTATAACAAAACCGTCAAAGATCATACTTTTGGTGCCACTGCATTGACTTCGTGGACACAATCCAAATATACATCAGTGAATGCGCAAGGTGAAGGCCAGTTGGTTGATTCTTACTTATGGCATAATCTGGGAGCCAATGATAAAAGCTCTTATGTCATCGGATCGGATTATATACAGCATCAGACTTTCTCGTATGCTTTGCGCTTCAACTATAGTTATAAAGGCCGTTATATGTTGACAGTTTCCAATCGTTGGGATGGTGACTCACGTTTGTCTAAAGGCAATAAATGGGCAAGTTTCCCTTCTGTAGCTGCTGCATGGCGCGTTAGTGATGAAGCGTTCATGAAGAATGTGGAAGCACTGAGCAACTTGAAGTTGCGCTTAAGTTGGGGTAAGATGGGTAACTCAGGTATCATGGCTTACGGAACTCAATCAGGCTTGTCTCCGAAAACAAACTCTGCTTTCCAGGATAATGGCTATACCTATTATATATACAATGAATATGTAGGTAATGAGAATGTAGGCTGGGAGATGTCCAATACTTGGGATCTGGGTTTTGATATCGGTTTGTTCAATAACCGTATTTCGGCTGTTGTCGATTTATACCAGACAAAGACTACTGATATCCTGTTGCCCCGTACTTTGCCTACTTCTATGGGTGGTAGTAACGCAACTCCGTTCAAGATGTATCAAAATATCGGTGCAACCATGAACCGTGGTATTGAAGTATCGGTAAATACCGTCAATGTGGATAACAAAAACTTTAAGTGGAACTCCACTCTTACCTTTGCTGCCAATCATGAAGAGATTACCGATCTGATTGATGGCAAAGACATCATTGGATCAGATTCGCATATTACGACTAGTTTGTTGATTGGACGTCCTTTGAAATCATTCTATCATTTTATTAATGAGGGAATCTGGCAGGAAAATGAGGCTGAAGAAGCAGCTAAATATTTTAAAGATTCAAAGAAGACACAACCCTTTAAACCGGGTGATATCAAACTGAGAGACTTGAATGGCGACTATATTATTGATGATAAGGATGAAACTTACCTGGGTAGCCAGTCACCGAAATGGACAGGTGGATTCAACAACAACTTTAGTTATAAGAACTTTGATTTGAATGTATATATTATCGCTCGTTGGGGACAGATGATTAACTATGAACTGACCGGTTCTTATGATCCTCAGGGAAAAGGTAACTTTCCTGCTTACTTGAACTATTGGACGCCGGAGAATCCGTCCAATGATTTTCCGCGACCTGCTCAGACCAATTTCTACAACTATCTGGGTTATCAGACTTTGAATTACATTGACGGTTCTTATTGGAAGATCAAGACTGTATCACTGGGTTACACGTTCCCCAAATCGTTGACTTCAAAATTGGGCGTGTCCAAACTTCGTGCATATGTCACCGCCAATAATCTCTTCTCTTTTGCCAAGAATCATCTGATTCAGGATTACGATGCAGAACGCGGAGGATCAGCTAAAGCTCCGTTGCAGCGTCAGTTTATATTTGGTTTGAATCTTGATTTCTAACAGATAAAAAAGAAATAACTATTATGAAATACGGTAAAAAATATATGTTTGTAGCATGTGCTGCTCTGTTATTGGGCATGCAATCATGTGATTTGGAGGAATACAATCCTGCCGGAAGTACCCCGAATAACGTGTACAAAGAACAGGCGGGTTTTGAGGCCCTTGTCAATTCGGCTTATGCTTTTTGGGGCGGTCAGTTTTATGGACGTGAAGATTTTGTGTTATTGCTGAACGGTGGTGGCGATCTTTGGATCAATATTGCCAATTGCGGTTATGGTCGTCAGATGTCTAAATATGAAGAATTGACGGCTTCGGTTGGTCAGATTAAGAACACGTGGAATCGTCTGTATGAAATTATAAACGACTGTAATGCCGGTTTGGAACGGATTGACCAAGTGGAATTCAAAGACAAGAAACTGAGAGATATCCGTTTTGGTGAATTAAGTTTCATGCGTGCTTACGCTTATTGGCATTTGGTTGAAATTTACGGTAACGTGGATCTTAGGACCAAAGAAACTTCTGCCGAAAGTCTTTCAATGAATTGTTATCGCAGCAGCTATGAAGATTTGTATGATTTAATGCTGACTGATGCGCAAAATGCGGTGGATAATCTGCCCGTTGATCCTTATCCTGTTAAAGATGTAGGTCGTGCGACCTCAAAAGCGGCTTATGGTTTATTAGCGCGCATCGCACTAACACGGGTTTCCTATTGTGACAGTCAGGCAGACAAAGACAAATATTATAAAATCGCTGAGGATGCGGCTCAATATGTGATTGATAACCAGAGCGCATTGAAGGTGTCTTTGTATAATACACCTGCCGAAGTCTTTGATCCGGATAATAATAAAACGAATAAAGAGGCTATGTTCGTTGTGACCCACTCTACCGAGTCCTCATTGAATATGCAAGCTAAAAACCCGAACCGTATGCATATGTATTTCCATGCCAGTTATTCGGCAAGAGCAGGTATGGTGCAGGATTACGAATATGGAAATGATAAGAATGCCAAGTCGGGCAGTATGGCGATGATGCCTACCCGTTATTTGTTGGAATTGTATAATGAGAATATAGATGCCCGTTACAATGCCTGGTTCCGTGAAGAGTATAAACTGAATACACCCAAAGCTTATGCCTGGACTAAGGATCAGTTGGACTATTTTGAAAAACCGTCATCTATGATTGGTCAGGTTATTCAGCCGGGAGAAACAGCGCTGCTTTTCACCAAGAAGAAGATTGCCGACAAACGTAACTTGCCATACGCTGTCGTCGATATCGATGATACCTATGCAGCCGATGGAAGTGTCAGCAAGAGTGCCAACTTTAACATTCACTTCCCGACCTTGCTGAAGTACGAAGATGCGAATTTTGAAAACAAAGGATTGCCTACCAATTCGCAGGTAGGTGCAAATGATGTGATTACCATGCGTTTGCCCGAAATGTATTTCATTGTTGCCGAATGTGAGATCATGAAGTCCGGAGGAAATAAGGAGATAGCTAAAGCACGTATCAATGACATACGCAGACGTGCGGCTGTACCGGGCAAGGAAGCTGAAATGGAGGTAGGAGTGGACAAGATGACGATCGACTTTATTTTGGAAGAAAGAGCACGTGAGTATTGCGGCGAATTCATGCGCTGGTTTGATTTGAAAAGAACCGGAAAATTGGTAGAATATGTGAAAGCTCATAATCCGGATATTCCTTTGATCCAACCGCATCACGCATGGCGTCCTATTCCTCAGATGTTCCTGGACTCCATCTTGAACCCGGATGAATTTGGTCAGAATGAGGGATATAATTAATGAATATGAAAACACTGGTGCTTTTTAAATATAGTGTCCTGTTCCTCTGTCTGTGTGGCGTTCACCTGAATGGTTTTGCCCAGTCCACCCGTGAGGCTATATTGGAAGATATAGCCCGGACGGGAGGAGTGTACTATGCTTATCCTGTAAAGGAAGCTATCGCGACTCCTCCGCCTAAAGGGTATAAACCGTTCTATATCAGTCATTATGCACGACACGGTTCCAGATGGATTCAATCGGAACAGGATTATAAGACAGTGGTTGATATTTTCGAGAAAGCGCATCAAGCCGGAGCTTTGACCGCTTTGGGAGAAGATGTCCGCAAAAGAATGGCGTTGGTGTGGGAAGATGCCGAGGGACATGGGGGAGATTTGACTCCTTTGGGTGTGAGGCAACACCGGGGAATAGCCGAAAGAATGTTTCGGAACTATCCCGAGGTATTCAAGGGATCTCCTGCTCTGTCTGCACGCTCTACCGTGGTGTTGCGATGTGTATTGAGTATGGATGCCTTTTGTGAACGGTTGAAAGAACTCAATCCGGCATTGCAGATCCGGCGCGAAGCTTGTGCCAGGTATATGAAATATATGAATTATCATACGCCGGAAGCCGTGAAGTTTGTTTCTCATCAGGGACCTTGGTATGAGGAATATAGAAAGTTCAAAGAAAGTCATACCCGTCCCGATCGTCTGGTTACTTCCTTATTTAATAGTCCTGACTATATCCGTAAGAATGTGAATCCCGGCGAATTGATGTGGGGACTTTATTGGATTGCTTCAGATTTGCAGAATGTAGAGATAGAGGTGAGTCTTTATGATGTATTTCAGAAAGATGAATTATTTGATCTTTGGCAAGTTTGCAATTATCATAATTATGTATGTGACGGACCTGCGCCTGCCAATGGTGGAATAATGACGGCCAGTGCCCGGTCATTGCTTGAAAATATATTGGATTCGGCCGATGAGGCGATCAGATCCGGGACCCATGCGGCGACATTACGTTTTGGGCACGATGGAAATATCATTCCCTTGGTAGCGTTGCTTCAATTGGGCGATATGTGGAAAGCCGAAACGGATCCCGATAAATTCTATCAGGCATGGTGTAATTTCAAGGTCACTCCGATGGCGGCAAACGTCCAGTTGGTTTTCTTCAGAAAAAAAGCTTCTGACGATATACTGGTGAAGTTCATGCATTGCGAGAAAGAAGTTACCATCCCTGTAGAAACGGATATTGCTCCTTTCTACCATTGGAAAGATGTTGAAACATACTATCGTCATCTTTTGCATAAATTGCCATAAGTCTATAAGATGAAAAACGGTGTAAATCCCTGTAGTATTGTAACGGGATTTATACCGTTTTTTTGAATGAGAAAGAGCAAAGGGAACAGCAGATTATCAAAGAAAAGACTTACTTTTGCAATAACAGAATAAATAAAGAATAAAAGACCATGAGTAAACTGAATATGAAAGAGTGGATAAACGAAATTATCCAAAAGAAAGAGGTGGTGGCTATGCCCATCATGACCCATCCGGGCATAGAGATGATAGGGAAAACGGTGCGCGATGCGGTTACTGACGGACAAGTGCATTACAACGCCATCAAGGCATTGAGTGAGAAATATCCTACAGCCGCCGCAACCGTGATTATGGATTTGACGGTAGAAGCCGAGGCTTTCGGAGCGGAGATTGTCTTCCCCGAAAATGAGGTTCCCAGTGTGGTGGGGCGTCTTCTCAATGATGAGGAAGCTATTGACAAACTGGAAATTCCTGCCTTGAATAAAGGAAGAGTTCCCCAGTACTTGAAAGCGAATATGCTGGCAGCCAAGACCATTACAGACAGACCTGTCTTTGCCGGTTGCATCGGTCCTTACTCATTGGCAGGACGTTTGTATGACATGTCTGAAATCATGATGCTTATTTATATCAATCCGGAAGCGGCCAATTCGCTGTTGAAGAAATGTTCGGATTTCATTCTCCGTTACTGCATGGCATTGAAGGCCACAGGAGTGAATGGGGTAGTGATGGCCGAACCGGCTGCCGGACTCTTGTCTGATGAGGACTGCACGCAATACTCGTCTGTTTTCATTAAGGAGATAGTAGAGAAAGTGCAGGACGATCACTTCACAGTCATTCTGCATAATTGTGGAAATACCGGTCATTGTACCAAGGCAATGGTAGCTACAGGAGCTGCCGCTTATCATTTTGGAAATAAAATAGATATGGTCGAAGCTCTGAAAGAAGTACCTGCCGATGCTCTTGCAATGGGAAATCTTGATCCGGTGAGCTTGTTCAAGGCGGCTACTCCGGAGGTGATGAAGAAAGCCACACTCGATTTGTTGGAAGCTACCCGGTCCTATCCCAACTTCGTGCTCTCCAGCGGATGTGATACACCGCCTCATACGCCATCTGAAAATATTGATGCATTCTTTGCCGCATTAAATGAATTCAATAATGCTTGAAAAAGAACTTTCTTTTGCTGATCTGTCTATCTCATTGTCCGAACTCTATGAGGCAATGGGGTATGCAGATGCTGTGCCCGACGAAGCGGTAGAAAAAGAAGTCCGTGGGGTGCTTGGACGGGTGGAGGCAGTAACTTCTCCCCGTTTTTGTTTTTTCATATCCGGTGGAGAGTTGGATGAATCGAAAGACTCGCTTTCTGTCGGCGATACGTGTTTCAGTATAGGTAAAATAATCACCCGGCAGCTGCGTGGTTCGGAATCCTTCGCTTTCTTTGCCGCGACTGCCGGAACCGGTTTTGAAAGGTTCCAGCATACGTTGCAGCAAGAGGGGGATATGGTAAAGGTTTATATAGCGGATGCCATAGGAAGTGTCATAGCCGAGAAGACTGCGGATTGTATGGAAATTGCGTTGGATGAATACATCCGCGACAGAGGGTGGAGGCATACCAACCGTTTCAGTCCCGGATATTGCGGCTGGCATGTGTCGGAGCAAAAGAAATTATTCCCTTTATTTCCTTCAGCGGAACCTTGCGGCATCCGGTTGACAGATTCCAGTTTGATGCTTCCTATAAAATCGGTCAGTGGAGTAATAGGCCTGGGGGATGGTGTCCGTAAACTGGAATATACTTGCGGTCTCTGTACGTACGATAAATGTTACAGGCGGAAGCAGCGAGGATAATAGGATGACTACAAAAATCAGAGTCCAAAAATGGCTAGATGTTGTTATTAACCTCACTGATTTTGCAATTTGTTGCAACCTTAATGAATCTCCTGTTCTATCAGACAGGGTATAACAGCCGTTCCCATCTGTTATAACAACCACTTTCATCTGATATTCCACCCCGGTGAGACTCCAGTTCCACCGGGGTGAAGCTGCAATCTCACCGGGGTGGGACTGCCTCACCACCCAAGTGGAATACCAAATGCAGGCATATAAAAATACAATCTTTTCAGCCTTCTGCACCTTCTTTTAATGCCCATTGAAGAATAGATAAAGCCCGACCATGACAATAGCCAGTAACGCCCATGCAAGGATAACGGATTTAGCCGGCTTCTCCATGACTTTCTTCATATTTAATGTACATTCTTGTCGATGTTTATCCAATAAGGATACCAAGATCATGCCTGCGCTGATGATAACGAACAGGTAGAAAGACAGCATCATGAAGTGAGGCCATGTCGTATATTCTTCCGCAGGAAATACCCATAAATAGAGAATGCCCACTCCCATGCTGAACGCCGTGCCAAGCGTCAATGCCATGTTGGCAGCCATCGTGGTAGTTCGTTTCCAGAAGATGCCGAACAGGAAAACAGCCGCCATAGGCGGTGCGATAAATCCCAGTACCGATTGGAATACATTGAACAGATTCAATCCTTTGATACTGTCTATGGCAATGGTGATGATCACCGAAATCAGTGCTCCCGCCACTGTAACCACGTGTCCCGTACGGATGATCTCTTTCTGGCTGGCAAGTGGCCTGAATTTCTTGACATAAATATCCATCGTGAAGACGGTACTCAGCGCATTCAGGGCAGAGCCGACAGTGCTGATCAGTGCGGCGGTCAATACGGCCAGTACTAACCCCACCATGCCTACAGGAAATAAGTTCGTGACCATAGTCATGTAGGCCTCATCGGGGTTCTTCAAGCCCGGGTAGAGTGCCAGACAGATGATACCCGGAAGGATATAGAGAGGAACATCCAGTATCTTCAACCAGCCGGTGAAGTTGGCACCCATTTGGCCTTCTTTCAGATTCTTGGCAGCCAATACAGGCTGTACCATGGATTGGTCTGTGCACCAGAACCAGACTCCCATGATGGGATAACCCAGAATGATGGGCAGCCACGGGAAGGCAGGATCGTCATTCGGGCGGAACAGGTTCCAGTAATCGGCCGGAACCGCTTCGGCCAATGCGCTGACTCCACCCACCTTGTAAAGCCCTGCTATAGTAAGCGTGGCCGATACGAAAATAAGCAGAAGCATCTGGAATACATTGGTATAGGCTACCGCTTTCAGCCCTCCGGCCATGGTGAAGAATGCGGAGATAACGAGCAGGATCAATGCCGATTGCCACATGGGAATATCGAAAACCTGACGGATAAGGATACCTCCGGCGAATAAGGTCAGGGCAAGCCACGAGATAAGGATCGTCACAATGGTGTACCAGGCAAGAATGTTGCGGGTGGACTGTCCGAAACGCCGCCCCATGAACTCCGGCAAGGTGGTGATACGCGCTCCCAAATAACGGGGGGCAAAGACAAAAGCCAGCAAGCAGATGAAAACAAACGCATACCAGGCATAATTGCCCGAAACGATGCCGGTGGTGAATCCGGCACTGGCTGAGGCTATCAGCATGGAGGGGCCCACATTGGTTCCCCACATGGAGAAACCGATGTGATGCCACTTCAGGGAACGCTCGGCGAGAAAAAGGCTGCTGCCTTTTTTGCGTTTCAGACTGGCCCATATGCCGATGCCTATAAGAATCAGAAAGTAGGCAATAAGAATGCCCCAATCTAACGTATCTAAATAATTAGCGTGCATAATTCATGTATCAGATTAAGATGAATATTCCGTTTATTTATGAAGCCCCATCAGTTCCTTGGCTACCGCTACGGCCGTATTGGCATTGTCGCTATACCCGTCTGCACCTATTTCATCGGCAAATCCCTGGCTTACCGGAGCGCCGCCTATCATCACTTTTACCTGATGACGGATACCGGCTGCTTCCAAAGCGTTGATCACCTCCTGCATATAAGTCATGGTTGTTGTCAGCAAGGCGCTCATGCACAGGATGTCTGCCTTGTTTTTCTTGACCTCTTCCACAAATTTGTCGCAAGATACATCTATGCCTATGTTGATCACCTCAAAGCCGCAGCCTTCCAGCATGGAAGCCACCAGGTTCTTGCCGATATCATGCAAGTCGCCTTTCACGGTCCCGATGACCACCTTGCCTATGGTGGTCGAGGCACTCCCTTGCAATAAAGGCTTCAGAAGTTCCAAAGCTCCCTTCATGGCGCGTCCTGCCATCAGCAGTTGGGGCACGAACGCTTTTCCGTCCTGGAAGCGTTGTCCCACTTCGCCCATAGCCTTTATCATGTAGTTGTTGATAATTTCCTGGGGCTGTACTCCTTCGGCGATGGCTTTCTTGGTTACTTCTACGGCCGGTTCCAGCTTTCCGTCCACAATGGCATTGAACAAAGGTTTCAAGGCTTCATTCCCGGCTGCCGCGGAGTCTTTGAGGACAATTGTTTCTTGTTTGGTTGCAGCGGCTTCTTCTTTCGAAAGGTCTTCTTTGGATACGTCAGAGGAGGAAGAGGAGTATTCTTCGACAATGCGCATCGCTTGTTCCACTTCTCTCTCGTTATGGAAATCCATTTCCAGATGCACACCGTCCGCACCGATATTGTCCAGCAAGGGTTTCAGTTCGTCCAAGGTTACCCAACAAGCCATGATGCTTTTGCCTCCGGCAAGGATCTTCTTGTAAAGGTCGTACCATTTGGGTGATCCTCCTTGTGGCTCACCTACGCCCGGAGTCCATTGAATGGCATTCAGTTCCTCAATTTCAAGAAGGGCGGGCAGATGGTGCATGGCGCCCACACCGTCCAGATGATACAAGGTGTAGTCTATTTTTTGACATTGTTCGCGGATAAAGGGTTGTACAAAACGACGATAATCATCTTCGCTGATCATGGTAGAAATATCGCTTTGTAATTTGCTCATTTTACCGGGAGCCCATGAAGAAAAATAGCAGAAAGCCATTTCGTCCCCTTCACGGATGATGTCGTAAAGTTCATCAAAGACTTTGAAATAGATATCATTGATTTGTTGCATTTGCTGTTCCAGCACTTCGGGCTGCATCACGGTATCCAGCAAAACTTTGTCTGTACCTTTCAAGGCGGCCAGTACGTCCAGCCCTTCCATCAAGTCGGGCATTCCTACGTAATAGTGACCGTTTGCTTTCGCCTTGCATGCTTTCAGCAATTCTTTATGCAAGATCCAGTTGGGATGCTCGGGATTGAAAACAATCTCATCGTTGAAATCGGGATCGGGATGAATCCAAATGGTATCTTCCCCTCCTTCGAACACGCCGCCCAAGATGGCTGCCAATGAACCGGGGCCTAACTGGGTATTGGCTACTGGCAGGATATCTGCTTTCAGACTGCTGTGTGCCACGTACCAGTCCAGGTATTCTGCACGCCATTGCGGATCGAACCATTTCTGATTCAGGTCTTTTGCCGGGGAGGGCGCAGGGATATCCGCATGAGGTTTCACATCTTCCTGAAAGTGCTCCCACATGTTCAGTATGATTCCTTTATGGTTCCACCAATCTATATATCGTTTCTTTGTCTCGTCTAAATTCGTTTTCCAAGTTTCCATATTCGTCAGTTTTTAAATATTCCTTTAAAATGAGGGTCTATGTGCAGACCGATGCTTTTGCTTAAATCCATATCGTCCGTGCATTCCACTTCATCCGGATAAACGGGGATGGTCGCTCCTTGACGTACATATACGGGCATTTCGTCCAAGGGGATATCCAGATTCTTCAGCCAGCGTCCCCCTTCCAAGCGTTCGCCTGTGAAGAAATTCACCCATTTTCCTTCGGGCAGATAGACATCCCGGCGGTTCTCGCTGTTCATGACCGGGGCTACCAGGAAGTCGTTACCAAAATAGTATTCATCGTCGATGTGCCAGCACAGTTTGTCTTCGGGGTGATGAAAAATCAGAGCTTGCAAGAGAGGTGCTCCGCTTGCGATGGCCTTCCGGCTTTGTTCTACAATATAAGGTATAAGCGTATAGCGCAACTTCCACCACTTTTTTATCATGGGTGCGATAGCGGGATAATGCCACGGCTCGCGTTTGTTTGTTCCGTGATAACGGATGTGGGAGGAGAATACACCGAATTGTGTCCAGCGCATATATACATCATCGTCCACTATAGAGTTCATGAAGTTGGGCAATGTGTGGAATCCGGGGACATCATGACTCCAGAAGGCGAAGCCGGAAAGCCCGAAATGCAAGCCGCCTTTCAGTGAGCCTGCCATCCCATCCCATGAACTGCATGAGTCGCCTCCCCAATGCAGGGGATAGCGTTGGCATCCCGCCCATGCCGAGCGTGCCCATACGATGCCGTCACCGGTTACGTCTTTTGTGATTTCATAAGCGGCTTTCTGATAAAGCAATGCATACAGGTTGTTCAGCAATTCGGGTTTCATGCCTTTATAGAGAGCATCCATGTGGATGTTTTCTCCAAAATCGGTTTTGATACAGGTCACGCCCATATCCAGCAGATTCTTCAGCAGTCCTTTATACCATTCGGTTGCTTGGGGATAAGTGAAGTCAATGGTTCCGGCATAGTCCAAAGCGGAGAAATTGGAACCTTCCGAATCTTGTTTCTTTGTCAGCGGAGCTATATAATCGTTTTTGCGTGCTTCGTCTATCTGTTCGGCGTTCTCCGCCACGTAGGGGAGTTGCCATAAGGACACGCGATATCCTTTTTTCTTCAGTCCTTGGATGAACCCTTTGGGATCGGGAAAGCGTTCTTCGTTGAATTTCCATTCGCACAGCCAGTCGGTCTTGAACCAGCCGGTATCCAGATGGATGACATCGCAGGGGTAATGTTCGGCACGCATCCGGTCGCATATCTCATTTACTTCATCAGCGCTGAAGTAGGTCATGCGGCTCATCCAGATGCCGAAACTCCAGAGGGGAGGCATGGAAGGATATCCGGTCAGATCCCGATAACCCCGGAGGATTTCTTCCATCGTGTCGCCTGCTATGACGAAGACATCCAGCATGGCCTGGTCGCTTAGGAACTGTACCGAGCGGGTGGATTGCCCGGCCAGTGACAGTTTGCTGTGGGCACAGGTGTGATAGAATGTTCCATACATCCGGCTGGAGAGGTAGAAAGGAATATTCTTATAGGTACGGCGGTTGTTCACACCTTGTCCGTCCTGGTTCTTTAAGAAGAACGTTTGTCCGCTTAAGTCCATTTTGGCAAAGCGTTCCCCTGTTCCGGCAAAACATTCATCGGGTTTTGATTCAAAGGAAAGGGTGGCACGTTCCTTCACTCCGTTTCGTTTGCAGAAAGCCAGTGGCAACGCATCGTAACGGGGAGGGGAGAAGTGGTCGTAGGCAGCCAGTCGGATTTCACGTTTGCCGTCGGGGTAAAGGCGAAGATCCAAGGTCTCTTGAGGATCGGGCAGCAGTTCGCTCCAACGGTCCAGTACCGGGGGCTTTACATGGATAAGTGCCCGTTGGATTCCGTCTTGGGTAGTGATCAACCATTCCCCTTCTGTTTGTGTCACTTGCAAAGGGAGTTTCTTTACCCGGTCACTGAATTGGAGCATTTCCGACTGATCCGTCATGCTTTCTTCACCGAATCCGATAAAGAGCCGGGTGATACCTGAGGTGTACTGACGGATGACCAGCGTATACTCTTCACGGGGCGATGTCGTATCGGGCGCCATATCGTTAGAGAGCACTTGCTTTTGAAAGGGGACGTTTATACAGATATCCCCGTCTTTTTCATAGACAGAGGTGGGCTTGTATGCTTTCCATAATGATTCGTCTCTTGACAGATCGGGATCAAAGTCCAGAAAATCGAATAAGTGGTAATTGGTTGGTTTCATTCTCTTTTTGTTATTTTGTTTTTATAATGATTCTTGGTTGTGACACCCCACCTACAGCGACCCTGCCTGCCTTTTGTTTTATACTTTCATCTACTTGCGGACCATTCTTCTTCCACACATTATGAGGTCCCGGACGGTTGGAGTCGAAACGTTCGGACGGACACCAGTTGTTTTCTACGGTATAGCCATCCGTTGCTTCATCAAAGTAGATGTAAAACGCACGGTCGTTGGTAGCGTAGGGCGCGTCAATTAAATGTTCAATCCGGTTATTGCGCATCACGGAGCCGGGTTGGTTGGAGAGGGTATAAAGTCCTCCTGCATCATACAGCCTCCGGGCAAAGTGGTGGACGTAATTGGCTTCAATCCGATTGCCGCTCATTCCGCTTTCCTGCAGGGTCCATCCCCAGCCCACACAGATACCTGAGTAATTGACGTGGCAGACTTCATTATGTACGATATGGATATTCTTTACATATCCGGCTCCGATGCCTACACCTCCCCAATCTTCATTGGTCACTTCCTCAATCAGGTTGTTCCGTATGGTGATTCCCGTACATAATTCCTGTTCATGAAAAGGTGTATAAGGCACATGGGTTTCAAATCCTTCATCAGGAAAGGTGCCCACCAGTAAGGCTGTGCCACCAATATCGGTGAAATGGCAATTCTCGACAATGGAAGTCGATACGGCGCGTTCATAATCTACTCCGGTGGCTGCTAAATGCTGGAATGTGCAGTGGTTGAAGTTTATGTTATTGCCGCATTTTATCTGTATTGCAGCTTCGGGTCTGCCTATCCATGCCTGGTTTTCCAGTTCCGCTTTTTCGGGCAGCCCCGGTATGGGTAGTCTGTAAGCATCCAGCAGATGGAAGCCTCCTTGCAATGTAACGTGTCCTTGATAAGAGGGGCGCATCCATGAAGTATGTTCGAAAGATATATTTTGAAAATGTATATTCCTTACCGGGCGTTCCAAAGTTCCGCTTATAGTCAGTAAAGTCTCTAAAGCCGGAATAATGACTTGCGCCTTCGTCATGTCTTCGTGAGGACGCGGGTAATAATAGATGCGTCCGGAAGGGTAATCCTGATACCATTCTCCGGGCTGGTCCAATAGTTCCAGAGCATTGACCAGACAAAAGGAGGAGTTTCCTTTTTCTCCGTCAATGACAGGTTGAGGCCAGGGATGGGCAAACTCCAACCGGCTTTCGGGATCATGAAAACGGACGATTGTATTTGCCCCTTCAGTAATCATTTCCTTCACTCTCAGTATGGCGATGGCCCAACGTTGGTGAACGATCATCTCTACTTGTGAAGCGGCATTCAACCCTGCTGTTTGTGGAGTGGGAATGGTGATCGTCTCTTCCTCAGGGTTAAAATCAATCATGCGTTCCATTACTCCGTCGGGAAACTGTGCGGCCCGCTGTGCTTTTGTTCCGTTGACCCACATTTGCCGGGTTTCCAATATCCTGTTTCCCATACGGGGCGCTTCCGCTACCCATATTTTATTTCTAAGTGTTTCTGGTATTCTGGTATCTTTGCATCCTTGTTCCCAACCTGTCACAGGAACTCCGCCACTTAAGACTACACGGGCATTGGGAACAGCGGTGATACGGGTGGGAGAGTCTGTTGTCCCGCTATCTTCGGGGCGGATGAACAGGCTTTTATATTGTGGGTATATTCCTTCCTCCAATAGGATATTTATGCCTCCGGTTGTTTCGGGTGATTGCAATCTTCTCCATTCGCGTGCTTGCTTGATGGCTTGTTCCAGAGTCTGGAGGGGAGATTGGCGTGTACCGGCAGCATTGTCGTTACCGTAGGGAGAAACATAAATATCTCCTGCGGTTAAATAAAAGGTATAACTGACAAATGCGATAAAGCAGATTATTTTTGTTTTCATGGGTTCTCCGGATTTAAAGGTCTTTTTAATCAGACGGAAGGAATCTGGTTTTGTACCCATTGGATAATTTGCCAATGTGTCAATTTGCTGCATTCTACTCTGCGTGGTCATGGGCATATTAGCAAATTGATGCATTGATATATTAATTGAAGTATAATAAAAAACAGGCCATACCTTAATGAAAAGGTACAGCCTGCATCATTTAATAAAAGAGATTTATTTTTTATGAGTTCATGCTCATCAGGAATTCTTCGTTGTCTTTGGTATTTTCCAAACGACTCTTTACGAAATCCATGGCTTCGATAGGATTCATATCTGCCAGATACTTGCGAAGAATCCACATACGGTCCAAAGTAGTCTTGTCGAGCAGCAAGTCGTCGCGGCGGGTGCTTGATGCCACGATGTTTACTGCCGGGAAGATACGTTTGTTGCTCAAGTTGCGGTCCAGCTGGAGTTCCATGTTACCTGTACCTTTGAATTCTTCGAAGATTACTTCATCCATCTTGGAACCGGTGTCAATCAGTGCGGTTGCGATAATGGTCAGCGAGCCACCGTTTTCAATGTTACGGGCAGCACCGAAGAAACGTTTGGGCTTATGCAGGGCATTTGCATCCACACCACCGGACAATACTTTGCCGGAAGCGGGAGAGACGGTATTGTATGCACGTGCCAGTCGGGTGATAGAGTCGAGGAAGATTACCACATCGTGACCGCATTCTACCATGCGTTTCGCTTTTTCCAGTACGATACCTGCAATCTTTACGTGACGTTCTGCCGGTTCGTCAAATGTAGAAGCGATCACTTCGGCATTTACGCTGCGCGCCATATCTGTCACTTCTTCGGGACGTTCGTCAATAAGCAGCATGATCATGTACGTTTCCGGATGGTTGGCTGCGATTGCGTTAGCGATGTCTTTCATCAGGATCGTCTTACCGGTTTTGGGCTGCGCCACAATCAAAGCACGCTGTCCTTTACCGATAGGTGAGAACATATCTACCACACGGGCTGAAAGGTTATCACTATATCCCCCTTTGCAAAGTTTGAACTTTTCATCGGGGAACAGCGGGGTCAGGTGATCAAACGGAACGCGGTCACGTACCAATCCGGGATCCAGACCGTTTATCTTTTCCACCTTTACCAACGGGAAATATTTTTCTCCTTCTTTGGGCGGACGGATAGAGCCTTCCACTACATCACCGGTCTTCAAACCGAACAGTTTTATTTGCGATTGTGAAACGTAAATATCATCGGGTGAGGAAAGATAGTTGTAATCGGATGAACGGAGGAAACCGTATCCGTCGGGCATGATTTCCAATACCCCGGTACCGGTCAGGATACCTTCAAATTCGTAAGGCTTTTCCACCTGTTTGCGTTCCGGTTGTTGAGGAATGCTGGCAGACGCTTCTCCCTCAGCCGTCGTATTGTTATTATTGTTTGCCTGACGAGGATTGTTGTAATTATTGTTGCGCGGATTGTTGTACTTCTGATTTTGATCGCGCTGCTGGCGTGGTTGGAATTTGGGGGCAGGTGTCTGTACCGGAGCCGGTGTTTCTACTTTGGTAGCCTCAAATTTGCCGAACAACTCAGTAGGAAGTTCTATTTTTTCTGAAGGAAGATCCTCGATGGGAATAAAATCATCGGTTTCACTGCCGAATTCCAGTTCGGGAAGAATCACTTCTTTTTCTTCGGGAATAGCCGGTGTTTCTTCTTTTTTTGCTTTTTTGGGTGTCGGTTTCGCCGGTGCTTCAGCTTTCACTTCCTCTTTTGCAGTTTCTTTCGTTTTCGTTGCAGGTTGTTCTTCTGTCTTGGCTGTTACTTTCTTACTACCCGGTTTGCGTCCTCTTTTTTTAGGTGTTTTTTCTTCCGCGCTTGTTTCGGCCACGGCTTCTGTTTGTGGTGTTACCGCTACAGGAGCAGTCTCTTTTACTGTTTCGGCAGCTGCGGCGGCAGGCTGCGGGGTATTGGCTTCCAGTTTCTGTGCCTTGTCCTTGGTTGCAGTATAGACCTTGTCACCGTCTTTTTTAACGTTGATACGTGATCTTTTACGGGGTTGACTTTCATTGGCTTTTTCTGCCGCTACTTTTTGGGTTGCTCCGACTATGGCTTGCTCGTCCAGAATTTTATAAACCAGATCTTCTTTTTTTAGAGAGTCTGTTTTCTTGATACCCAACTCTTTGGCAATCGATTGTAATTCCGACAAGTCTTTGTCGTTTAATTGAATAATGTTATACATAGAGTATAGTTATTAGTAATATATTTCTTTATAATCTTTTAATGGTATAATTAAGGAGCGCAATCTACACAAAAATGTGTTAGAAGGGGGAAATGCACTCATAATTACGATTATGGGATTGATGTTGTTTTGATTGTTATCAGGAAGTAAACAGACTTTCCCGGATAGGGAACTGACGTATTTACCGAGGACAAAAGTAGATATTTTTTTTTAATCTCATGCATATTACAGAAGATTTTTTGCCGAATTTAATGAAATTAATAAAAAAAACGACGTGGGGAAACATCCTTTCTGTCTGTGAAAACCCTGATGTTAAATGAACGTAAAAATAGGTCAGATTGTTCAGCAGAGTCTGCATGAAATAGCGAAAAAAATACTAATTTAGCCCGTCAAATTTGATTTTTACTTAATTATAAATAGAGAAAAGATGAAAAAAGTGATTTTTACAGAAAAGGCTCCTGCTGCTATAGGTCCTTACAGTCAAGCTGTTGAAGTGAATGGTATGGTATTTCTGTCAGGTCAGATTCCCGTTGATCCTGCTACCGGTGAATTTGTTCCGGGAGGAGTGACTGAACAGACTACCCAGGTTTTTGAGAATATCAAGAATGTATTGGCAGAAGCCGGTCTGACTACCGCTAATATCGTAAAAACAACCGTATTTTTGGCAGATATGTCTTTGTTTGCTGAAATGAACGCTGTTTATGCCAAGTATTTCGAAGGAGATTTCCCTGCCCGTTCTGCTGTAGCTGTTAAGGCTTTGCCGAAAGGAGCGCTTGTGGAGATAGAGAGTATCGCAGTGAGATAACGAGCTTTTCGCCACCGATTGCACGGATTGATGCAGATTATTTCTATTGAAAAGCAATTGCTTGATATGGAACCTGTGTCAATCAGTGTAGTCTGTAGTGAATGATGGTGGATGGGGAATCATAAAAACAACTGATTAACAGATAGCGTAGAAAAGTGGAATATGAAACAACTGAACAAGTGGCAATGGTCCACATTAATATTATCTGCTATACTGGTAATGGCATTTTCAGTCTTTATTTATCGGTATGAGCCTTTTAAATCCGGGTTCGAGATTACCGACCAGCTGGGTGGTAATATTTTCCCTGCAACCATTCTTTCTACCGCAACCACAGATGCCAGTTTAATCGTACCTGCCGATTCCGATTATATCGGAAATCCCAAGTCGTGTATCGCCATCCGGCTGAAGAACAGTTATGCCAATAGCAAATTGCGTATAGAAGTGGCCGAGACTCCTTTTTTCTCTCAGTCTGTATCTGAGTTTATTTTACCCAAGGCGGGGAAAGAATATCTGGTTTTCCCGGATATTATATGGAACTATCAGGCTTTGCGTGATAATAATCAGGCAGTGCCCGTTAGCATCTCCGTCAAGGCGGAATTGAATAAGAAAGAACTTCCACAGCGTTTGAAAACCATCTCGATGCGCAGTATCAATGAGTGCCCTTTAGGATATGTGGACGATAAAATGAAGTTTCACGATACGGGAGAGTTTTTTGCGGCCTACGTCAACGAGGAGCATCCTCAGATTGACAAATTATTGCGTGAAGCCTTGGATACACGTATCGTCAATCGTTTTCTTGGGTATCAAGGTAATGCACACCAGTCGGAGAATGTGGACAAACAGGTCTATGCATTGTGGAATGTGTTGCAAAAGCGGAACTTTAAGTATAGCTCCACCACCAATACCAGTCTTTCGTCCAATGTGGTTTATACACAGCGCGTCCGTACCTTGGACGATGCGCTGGAATCCTCGCAGATAAACTGTGTGGATGGCAGCGTGTTGCTGGCCTCACTGATGAAAGCCATCAATATCAATCCTATCCTGGTGCGTATTCCGGGACATATGTTTGTGGGTTATTACACAGACAAATCACATAAGAATATGAATTTTCTGGAAACCACGATGATAGGGGATGTGAATCTGGATGATTTCTTTCCGGATGAGAAGCTGGATTCTACCATGGTGGGCAAATCCCAGAACCAGATGTCGAAACTGACCTACGAGAAATCAAAGGAATATGCTACGAGGAAATATCGGGAGAATGACTCCCTGATACATTCGGGTAAAGTGAATTATATGTTTCTGGAGATTGATAAAAAGACCCGTGCGCAGGTGCAACCTATCGGTAAATAAATTTGTTGTATGGATATGGAACTTACTTATATATATCATAGCGGATTCGCCTTGTCAGGCGATGGCTTTACTGTAATCATGGATTATTACCGTGATTCGGAGGATGGACAGGCGCAGGCGGATTTGAACCGGTTGATGGATGGGACTTTCAGCAATCAAGAGGCGGGAATGCCGGAAGGAACCGTACACAGCGAATTATTGCGGAGACCCGGAAAACTGTATGTGCTGGCCAGTCATTTTCATCCGGATCATTTTAATAAAGAGGTATTGCAATGGCGTGAACAGCGGCCGGATATCATCTATATTTTCTCGAAAGACATTTTGCGTCATCGCAGGGCGCAGAAAGAAGATGCCGTCTGGCTGAAAAAAGGAGAGGAATATAAGGATGAAACATTGAGCGTGCGTGCTTTCGGTTCCACGGATGTGGGAGTATCGTTTTTGCTTCAGGCAGGTGGAAAAAAGATTTTTCATGCCGGTGATTTGAATAACTGGCATTGGATGGACGAGAGTACCGAGGCGGAGTGGAAGGGAGCCGAGAAGAATTTCCTGCATGAGCTGGATGATCTTTACGCCTATACGCCCGAAGTGGATGTGGCGATGTTTCCCGTTGACCCCCGTTTGGGAAAAGAATACATGCGGGGTGCCGGACAGTTTGTAACAAAGATAAAAACTCATATCTTTGTACCCATGCATTTCACACCGGAGTATGCCAAGGCAAATGCTTTCCGCGACTTTGCCGAAGCGCATGGAGTGCGTTTTGTGTCATTGACACATCGCGGACAAAAAATAGAGATTGAATAACAAAAGAATAACACAATATGAAAGTAAAAGGAAGATTTGATCATTTCAATATCAATGTAACTGATCTGGACAAGAGTATCAAGTTTTATGAAACAGCGTTAGGTTTGCATGAGTCTCATCGTAAGGAAGCTTCGGACGGTTCCTTCGTGCTGGTGTATATGGCCGATGACCACAGCAATTTCTTGTTGGAACTGACCTGGTTGCGTGACCATACCCAGCCATACGAGTTGGGTGAGAACGAAAGCCATCTGTGTCTGCGTGTGGAAGGTGATTATGACGAAGTCCGTAAATTCCATAAGGAAATGGGATGCGTTTGCTTCGAGAACACCGCTATGGGCTTGTATTTCATCAATGATCCTGATGATTACTGGATTGAGATATTGCCGGTAAAGTAAGACGATCGTTTCCGTTAGTAATGAATTAAAAAGATAGAGACTATGAAATACATTTCTCCCGGTGGCTGGTTCTCATTGGAATACCCGATGGGCTGGCACGAGTTTGAAGATACAGAAGAGAGTTTTTTATTCTATAATCCTGACCGGTGGACAGGTAATTTCCGCATATCGGCCTATAAGGATGAAGCGGCTGACTATGGTCCGCAGTGCATCGCATACGAATTGAAAGAAAATACTTCTTCCACCCTGGTGAAAGTGGGCAAGTGGGATTGTGCTTACAGCGCGGAAACTTTTCAGGAAGAAGGCGCCTGGTACACCACTCATATCTGGGTGACAGGAGAGGGGGATCTTTCTTTCGAATGTTCTTTTACCGTGTCCAAAGGAGGTGACAAGCATCCGGCAGAAGAAATCATCCGGTCTTTGCAGATCCGCAAAGAAGGTGTAAGTCACCCGCGTGAGATCATTCCGATCCGTGTCTTGGAAATCGGGGAGGTGAACACCGCCTTTGAGTGGGCTTCTACCACGATTAAAAAGCAACTCACCAAGGATTTCACTGCGTCGGAGAGCGATATTGACAGTATACAGCAGGTAATGGACAGCGGACGTTTCCAGACCCAGCAGCGTATGGCGTGGGAGAATTTCGGTATTGCCTTCGGAGCCATTCTGGTGAATGAGATGGAAGGTATGGAATGGGTGACTGTCATTGAGGGACAGAAAGAATATCCCGCCTTGCAGTTTATGTGTTCGGATATGGTGCTGGACCCTGCCGCACTGGTGTGGGGACAAGCTAAAAAGGGACTTCCCTGCGACTTGAAATCCGAATTCAGGAAAATTAAGCGAGAGGCGGAGGCAGTGTTGGATGATTTAAATAAATAGACAAATAATGACCCCATATATGCAAGTAGACGGGCTTACCAAGTCATTCGGTGACTTGGTATTGTTCCGGAAGATTTCATTTGGAGTGGCCGAAGGACAACGCATCGGTCTGATAGCAAAGAACGGTACAGGCAAGACTACCTTACTTAATATAATAGCCGGTAAGGAGGGATATGATGAAGGAAGCATCGTCTTTCGTCGTGATTTGCGGGTGGGCTATTTGGAGCAAGACCCACATTATCCCGAAGACCTGACCGTGCTCGAAGCCTGTTTCTATCACGGAAACAGCACGGTGGAACTCATCAAAGAATATGAAAGCTGCATGGAAACCGAAGGCAATCCGGGACTGGAAGAGTTGTTGGCACGGATGGAGCACGAAAAGGCATGGGATTATGAACGGAAGGCGAAACAAATCCTTTCTCAATTAAAAATCCGGGACTTCAGCCAGCAGATCAAACATCTTTCCGGAGGTCAGTTGAAACGGGTGGCTTTGGCGAATGTGCTGATAACCGAGCCCGATTTCCTGATTTTGGACGAGCCTACCAACCATCTTGATCTGGATATGACGGAGTGGCTGGAGGGGTATCTCGGCCGGGGAAACATCAGTCTGCTCATGGTGACGCACGACCGTTATTTCCTGGACCGCGTCTGCTCTGAAATTATCGAGATAGACAATCAGCAGGTCTATTCATATAAAGGGAACTACAGCTATTACTTGGAAAAGAGGCAGGAGCGTATCGAGGCTACCAATGCCGAAATAGCCCGCGCCAATAACTTGTACCGCACAGAGCTGGAGTGGATGCGCCGTATGCCCCAGGCACGCGGACATAAAGCGCGTTATCGGGAAGAAGCTTTCTACGAACTGGAGAAAGTGGCGAAGCAGCGTTTCAACGACGGCAATGTGAAACTGGATATGAAAGCCTCTTACATCGGCTCCAAGATTTTTGAGGCGGATCATCTGTACAAGCGTTTCGGTGATTTGAAGATTCTGGAAGATTTCTCGTATATCTTTGCCCGTTATGAGAAGATGGGCATCGTGGGAAACAATGGTACGGGAAAGTCCACGTTCATTAAAATACTGATGGGCGAACAGAAGCCGGACAGTGGAACACTGGATATCGGTGAGACAGTCCGTTTCGGATACTATTCTCAGGACGGCCTGAAGTTTGATGAGCAAATGAAGGTCATCGACGTGGTGCAGGATATTGCCGAAGTCATCGAATTGGGAAATGGAAAGAAGCTGACTGCATCCCAGTTTCTGCAACATTTTCTGTTTACCCCCGAAACACAGCATAGTTATGTATATAAACTGAGTGGGGGAGAACGCCGCCGCCTGTACCTATGTACGGTGCTGATGCGTAATCCCAACTTCCTGGTGCTGGATGAGCCTACCAACGATCTCGATATCATCACCCTTCAGGTTTTGGAAGAATATTTGCAGAACTTCAAAGGCTGTGTAATCGTAGTAAGCCACGACCGCTATTTTATGGACAAGGTGGTAGATCACTTGCTGGTATTCAAGGGACAGGGAGACATTCGTGATTTTCCGGGCAACTACTCCGATTATCGTGACTGGCGCGAGGCGAAAGAGCAGCGCGAGAAAGAGGCGGAGAAGCCGAAGGAGGAAAAGACCGCCCGCGTGCGCCTGAATGACAAGCGGAAAATGTCTTTCAAGGAAAAGAAAGAGTTCGAGCAGCTGGAACAAGAAATAGCCGGGCTGGAGCAGGAGAAGGCCGATATAGAAGCCGCCCTTTGCAGCGGTACGCTGGGAGTGGAGGAACTGACGGAGAAATCCAAACGATTGCCGGAACTGAATGATTTGATTGATGAAAAGACCATGCGCTGGTTGGAACTGAGCGAGATAGAAGGATAGAATAACCGGAGGTGCAACAGTGTACCTGATGCCATATTGCTATATTCGTTTTGAATAACAAAACCATAATATAGAAAAGAAATATGGCATCCATTAAATTGAAATTCCGCCCATCGAGCGTAAAAGGAAAAAAGGGCGTATTAAGTTATCAAATTATTCATTACAGACTGACACGGCTCATCAAGACTTCTTACCGGATCATGCCTTCCGAGTGGGACGACTCCACCGGCAGTCTGCTTATTTCAACACAGTCTGAATGTAAAGCGCGTCTTCTGCTGATACGTGACCAGACGAATTGGGAGATGACGCGGTTACAAGGTATTATCAATGATCTGGAGCGGACCGGTGTGGAATACACCATTGATGATATCGTGGCTTCTTTCCGGAAAATCCCTTCTGTAGAGAGTGTGTTCAACTTCATGCAACGATGTATCAATAAACTGGAGCGGCAGAAAAGGGGACGGACGGCAGAAGGTTATACCTCGACAATGAACAGCTTTATCCAATTCAGAAAGAATGAAGATCTGAGTTTTGAAGCCTTTGATTCGGAGCTGATGGAGATGTATGAAGCCTATCTGAAAGAGAAAGGCTTGGTAAAGAACAGTACTTCCTATTATATGAGAATCTGGCGGAGTGTGTATAATCTGGCTGTAGAGCAAGGCTATACCACCGACAAGAAACCTTTCAAACATGTCTATACCGGCATAGACAAGACCGTAAAACGGGCTGTTCCCTTTAAAATCATCAAAATGATCAAGGAGCTTGATTTGTCATTCGAACCCCAGTTGGAGTTGGCAAGGGATATTTTCCTTTTCAGTTTCTATACCCGGGGCATGTCGTTTATTGATATGGCACACTTGAAGAAGAGCAACCTCCAGAATGGAATTCTGACATACAGCCGGAAAAAGACTGGGCAACGGCTGACTATTCTGTGGGAGGAGCTGATGCAGGAGATTGTGGATAAATACAAGGATGACACTTCCGAGTACCTGCTGCCTATTTTGCGGTATTGTGACATAAATGACCGCAAGCAATATAAACTGAGGGCCAAGCAAATAGGACGGGGTTTGAATAAAATAGGCTTGCGGCTGGAATTAAAGGCGCCGTTGACTTTCTATGTGGCGCGCCATAGCTGGGCCAGCATAGCGCAGGACAGGAAGGTGTCTACAGACATCATCCGCGAAGGGTTGGGGCACGATAATGAAAAGACCACTCATATTTATCTGGCATCCATCTCCACTTCACAGATAGACCGAGCCAATCAGATTATTTTAAAAGGGTTGTAACTTTATTTGTATCTCAGGATATTTTGTTCAAGAAAAAATAATTCTACATTGCTGGCGAAACAGCGATGTAGAATATCATGCGGGCTGGCTGTACAATAGAGAAATACTGTGTGACTTCGTGTGATATCTAATTTAGGATAATTTATTTTTATCATGAACAAGTGTGATAAATCTGAAAATCAGCTGTTTGATAGCATGATTCGTTTTATAAAAAATGGGGTTCTCTTAGTAAGAGATCCCCATTTGGCTGCAAAAGTAGCTATAATTCCCAAGAAATGGAAATCTTTTGTTGTTTTAAAATGCTTTTAACAAGAAATGTATGAGAATTGTTCGTAAAATGTTATGAATTGCGATGTGTATGTTTCACATTATCAGCAAATTAAAGAGGGATGGGGATCTCTTACTAAGAGAACCCCAAAAATGAAGCTTCAACAAGCCTTCATTTTAGAAGTACAAATGATAAATAATTTATGTTTTGATGCAAATCTGTAATGATGCGGATTTGGGTACTGAATACTCCTTTCCGCAGAATCAAAACATAACGGGTAAAGCGCCTAGGTTACTGCCATGCAGTTCAATCGCTTCCTGCCCAGACCAGGGGTCAGATCTGATAACCACGTCACAGACGGGGGAAGAGAAAGAATATCCTGATCACAAGTGGTATTATATGTTCCTGCGCAACAGAGAGTTGAAACGCTATATCGAAATCTTTACCGGCAGGAGGGCTGTGATGATTAATACTCGGTCTGGCATAAAGGAAGAAAGATATTTCTGCTTCAAAGTGTTTTCATATACCTCTGCTGATCATAAAAGACGTTTTGAACGGTGTCCTTATAGCAAGGAAGAATATGCGGCCCGTCGGGAGTCTGCCTTTGCTGTAAAGGAGGCGTTTGCGACAGGCTCTGTACAGAAGTTGAACGCTTTGACGGATGAAAAGGAAATCACGGGTGATGGTTATCTGTTTGTATGTGCCCCGTTGGATGAATTGAATCTCATCCTTGCCCATCTGTTCCCCCGGCAGTATCTTGCAAAAGACCGCAATTCCTATAGCGTGGCTGTTATTCCCCATAGACAGATGGAAGAATTTATTTATCTGTATGAATCCATGCCTTATAACATTGAACTGATGGATAAGCCTCTTGAGGAGTATATTCAGAAAAAGCAGAAGATACGTATTACGGGTGGTGTCTTTCAAGGGAAGGAGGGGTGCATCATGCGTCTGCATCGGAATACAAAGCTGGTGTTTGCTTTTGGTAATATGACGGTGGCTATTAGTTATCTTCAGGCTTTTCCGTTTGAGAAGGTGGAGTGATTCTATACACTGTATCATTCATTCCCTGAAAAATAGAGGGAACGTTGTAGCGGTGTTTTCTTTATAAGAAGTTTATATGTCCAATAATAAACGTATAGCCAAGAATGCGTTGTTACTTTATGTACGCATGATATTTATGATGGTGGTATCTTTGTATACCAGTCGTGTCGTATTAAAAGTGTTGGGAGTAGAGGATTTTGGTATTTACAATGTGGTGGGTGGAGTAATTACTTTGTTCGGTTTTTTGAATGGCGCTATGGCCTCTTCTACTCAGCGTTACATAACTTTTGAGTTGGGAAAAGGGGATGCACATCAGTTGCAGAAGGTATTTCAAACCAGTGTGAATATTCATTTGTTGGTAGCATTGTGTATTTTATTTTTAGGTGAAACAGTGGGACTTTGGTTCTTTTATGAAAAGATGATGATTCCTTCTTCTCGACTGTTGAGTGCTTTTTGGGTATACCAGTTCTCTATTTTTACTATGATGATTATGATAGCGAGTGTTCCTTATAATGCGGTGATTATTGCTCACGAGCGAATGTCTGCTTTTGCTTATATATCAGTTTTAGAAGTATTGTTGAAACTAGGCATGGTTTATTTATTATTTTTTACGAGGACGGATAAATTGATTATATATGCGGCTTTGCTTTTTTTGATGCAGTTATTGGTGCGCGTGATTTATGGTTACTATTGTGGGCGTCATTTTGAAGAATCGCATTACAAATGGGGATGGGATGGTAGGTTATTTAAGGAGATGCTTTGTTTTGGCGGCTGGAATTTGTGGGGAGGTTTTGCCTCGGTTCTTTTTTCTCAGGGACTGAATATATTGTTGAACTTGTTTTTTGGTCCGACAGTGAATGCAGCTCGTGGTATAGCAGTTCAGGTGCAGGGTGCTGTCAATCAGTTTTCCATTAATTTTCAGACTGCTATGAATCCTCAGATAACTAAATCGTATGCAGCGGGTGATTATACATATATGTATAGTTTGATATTTCGTAGTTCCAAATTTACTTTTCTAATGCTTGCCATTTTGTCTTTTCCTATTTTGCTTGAAACGGAACTTGTATTAAATTTATGGCTTGAAACAGTTCCTTCTTATACGGTTGTGTTTGTTCGTTTGATGCTTTGTATCACAATTATAGATGCCATGGCAGGAGCGTTCATGGTATCTGCTCAGGCTACAGGGAATATCCGGGTTTACCAATCTGTTGTAGGTAGTATTTTATTGTTTATAGTGCCAGTTTCATATTTTGTGTTGAAGTTGGGTGGTGACCCTTGGAGTGTGTTTGTTGTTCATCTGTGTATTTGTATTTTAGCTTTTGTGGTACGCTTGTTTATCATTTGTTTCATGATTCATTTGTCTATATATGATTATTTTATTCAGGTGTTGTTCCGTTGTTTTGGGGTATTGTGCATGGCTGTTCCTTTACCTTTGTTTTTGTTGATTCTCTTTCCCAATACATTGATGTATGGTATTATTATATGTTTAGTAAGTATATTAATGATGGTATTCTCTTCTTATTTTATAGGTTTGACAGTGATTGAAAGGGAATTTGTGAATGGAAAGATTTTATCTTTTTTGAAAATAAGGAAGAATGATAAATATAGTAGATAAACGACAGTGCTGCGGTTGTACGGCTTGTGTGCAGAAGTGCCCTAAGCATTGTATATTTTTGTATGAGGATGGAGAAGGTTTTCTTTATCCTAAGATAGATATAAACAATTGTATAGATTGTGGTTTGTGTGAGAAAGTCTGTCCGTTTCAGGATTGTGATAAGTCCCTTCTTCCGTTGGAAGTTTGGGCTGTGAAAAATCGAAATGAACCGGATAGGATGCACAGTTCTTCGGGGGGCGTGTTTATAGCATTGGCCCGTGAAGTATTGGCGTTGGATGGTGTGGTGTTTGGTGCTGTATTTGATGAGAATTATGAGGTGAAGATGGCTTATTCGGAAACATTGGAAGGAGTTCGTCCTATGATGGGAAGCAAATATTTGCAGGCACGGATGGAAACGGCGTATGTTGATGCGGAGCGTTTCTTAAAACAGGGACGACATGTCTTATTTTCGGGAGCTCCCTGTCAGATAGCTGGACTTCATAAGTATCTTCGAAAAGATTATCCTAATTTATTGTCTGTGGATTTTCTTTGTCACGGAGTGCCAAGTCCCGGAGTGTGGCGAAGATATTTGAAAGAAACAATGAGTGATTTACAATCTGCCCGTAGGGCAGTGGCCGGAAAAAATACAGTTTTCCCTTCTCTAAATGTCATGCCCACGATAGCGGGTATAGAATTTAGAGATAAGACACTGCACGGCTGGAAAAAATACGGTTTTATTGTCCGAGGAAAGTTTGCTTTAAAGGCGGAACAAAATACAGTTTTGTTATCTGATATACATAATGAAAACCCCTTCATGCGAGGATTTCTGTTCGATATCTATTTGCGCCCGTCTTGCTATAGATGCAAGTGCAAGAATGGAGTTAGTCATAGTGATCTCACAATTGCTGATTTTTGGGGAATAGATGAGCTGATACCCGATTTTGATGATGATAAAGGAGTAGGAATGGTACTGATTAATACGGAAAAAGGAAAACATATATTCGAACGGCTTTCTATGGAGGTACGTTTATCTGTGTTGTCTGATGTAATGCCGTTGAATGGTGGATTTAAGGAATGCAGGAAGCCGCATCCAAAACGTGCGTTTTTTTTTCAGCGCTTTGCAGCAGGAGAAGCGGTGAATAGCATTGTAAAGGATTTATTGCATGTACCGTTGTGGCAAAGAGTAGTGAGGTGGATAGAACGTATGTTAAAATGTTTTTTGCATAAATCTAGAATAAAAAAAACTTAAAAAGGGGGAAGTTCGTTCCAAGTTTGCATATTTCTAGATAAATGCCATAAATTTATATATATAAAATATTTAGAATGAAGATTGGTATTATAACTATTTGGCAATCGAATAATAATTATGGTCAACTTTTGCAGCTTTGGGCATTACAGCACTACCTTAAAATGCAAGGCCATAATCCTTTTCTTATCAGATACGATGTAAATACTGTTTGTCAAAAAAAAGAGAGGCTAAGAAGAGTTGTTAGGGTTTATACTTTAGTATCTAAGATTATAAAACTATACTCGATTTTGAGAAATAGATATAATTTTTTTGTGGATAAAAAAAGAAAATTTGATGAATTTAAAGCTAAGCATATACAAAGTACTGATATAGTATATTATGGCTTGACAAAAATACAACAAAATCCTCCTCAAGCAGATTGTTATATTACAGGAAGTGATCAAGTATGGGCTCAACTTCTTGATAATATTAATAATGAAGGCTTTTTCTTAAATTTTGGTTCGTCACAGATAAAAAGAATTTCGTATGCAGCGAGTTTTGCAATGACTTCTTACCCTCAAGAACTTAAAAAAAAATTAAAAGATAAGTTATCCATATTTAGTGCAATATCTGTAAGAGAAAGTAGTGGCGTTGAGATATGTAAAGAGTTAGGTTATAATGTCAGTTGGGTACTGGATCCAACTTTTCTGTTAGAGCAAAGTGATTATTTATCCTTAAAATTAAAAAATAAAAATTCAAGCCCTTATGCTTTTGTCTATTTTGTAAATATTAATAGTAAAGAGAATATATATTGGAAAGAAGTAAAAAAGTATTTGCATCAACAAAATTATGCGATATACATGACTAGCGCATCTGGATACAATAATAAAAGAATACATTTTAGTGGGTGCAGATATTTATATCCAACAATTGAGGAATGGCTTTCTTTGATTTATTATTCTCAGATAATGATTACTAGTTCTTTTCATGGAGTGGCTTTGTCTATAATTCTTAATCGAGAATTTGTCTTTTTTCCGCTAGGAGGTGCATATAGTGAAGGGAATAATAGAGTGACAGACTTGTTGACTTTATTGGGCCTAACAGAAAGGATAATTTATAGAAAATCAGATCTTATATATATTCTATCAAAAAAGATAGAATGGCATTCTGTCAATCGAAAGTTGGACAGCTTGCGAAAAAAATCAAAAAACTTTTTATCAGTTTTGGATGATGAGAACTTTATATATTGTAATAATACGAATCTTCAATAGAATAAAGAACGTATATAGAAAAAGGCATTCAACTTTTATTTGGAAAATTAGTGATACGGCTGAATGGGTATATATATCATATTTAACGGATATATTCTATTATCCTAATGATAACCGGTTATTGAGTAGTCACCAAAACAGAAGAGAAGCTTTGATTATAGCCAAAGTTTTTAACCAGCTAGGATTTAATATTTATATTCAGGATCATGCATCAAAAAAAGAAATACCGAAAATAAAGTTCTCCATTATTTTTGGTTTGGAGCCCAATTTCTGCAATGCTTGTATAGCGAATCCTCAATCTATTAAAATTTATTATGCTACAGGGGCTTATTATGAACATCAAAATAAGCAAATACAAAAAATGACTGATTATGTAAATGTAACTTATGATGCTCATATTCCATACCAACGGTTAGTGACTCCTCATAAATCCATAGAATTAGCTGATTATATTTTACAGATTGGGAGTAGTTATACAATTCTTACATATCCTCCTATTTGTCAATCTAAAATAGAGCTTATACATCAGAGCTCTCAATCTAAAGATTGTTATTTAAAGAAGAAATATGCATGTGATAATGAATATTTTTGTATGGCTAGTGGAGGTAATATATTGAAAGGCATTTCATTACTTATAGAATATTTTTATAACCATCCTGAACGTACTATAAATATTGTAGGACCTATAGATAAATTATTTTATAGATCAATGAAAAGAAAAATTAGTCCCAATATTAAATTATGGGGATTTATGGATATTAATAGTGATGAATTGACTGCGATAATTGATAGATGTAATTTTTTAATATATCCTTCAGGTTCAGAAGGAGGATGCCCTGGTGCAGTTATAAATTCTATGAAAAAAGGATTAATTCCTATTGTTACTCCATGGGCTGCTTTTGATGGTATTGAAGAATATGGTTTTTTGATGGATACTTGGAGTATAGATGCGATATCTATGGGAGTTGCATGGAGTCTTACTTTGGATCCTGTAAAGATAGAAGAGATGAGTTGTAAGTGTCAATTGTATATTGAACACAATTATGGAATAAGACAGTTCGAAAATGAGTTTTTTCAATATATTCGTAAAATTATATCAGTAAGGTAGTGATAGTACAAGAACGAGATGTCCATTTTAATGTAAATAATGTTCTTATTGCTCATTGGAACAGAATGTTTCTAGGCATTTATGTTTTTGAAATGGGAAATATGTTCTATGAGTTTATTTTTAGGGATAATTATTTGTGCAGGTTAATGTCTTTAGTTGGGATATGTCTTTTGATATATTCTTTTATATGTGTCCCCAAACGACTTCCATTTAGCAAAAATCCTGGTATTTGTATAATTGCAATTTTGTATATATGTGTTAGCTTGATTACAATATTTAGAGGAGTTCTTCAGAGTAAAATTGGAGATTTAATAATTTCTCCTCAGTATTTTTGGCAATATGTGTTACCTTTTGCTGTCTTTTTGAAAATACCTAGAAATTATTTTGAGATACTGTATAAATGGTGTCTCATTTATGTAATAACAGCACTATGCTTTTGCATATATAATTTTCAAGATTTTTATATAGATGCTACAGCTATTGTTAATAGTATGGTTGGGTGGGAAAGCTATGTATTGAATAGGCCTCAAATACCATGTCAGTTAGCACTGCCTATGTGTATATATTTTTTTTCATGGAAGAATATAAATAATGTTGGTAAAATGATAATTGTCGTTACTTTTATACTGGCTTTGTGTGCTGCTTTGTTTGCAGGTAGAAGAAGTGTAGCTGCAAGTTTGCTTTTCTTTGTTTTAATTTCTATTATTATATATCTAAGAAGAAAGAAAATGAAATTTTTGTTTTTAATGTTACTTTTCCTTTCGCTTTTTTACATAAAAATGGATTATTTGCTAGAAACATTAGAAGACACTTTTGTGGTTTTGTTTGATAGGATAGATGCAGATACAAGATCAGGGGTGGAAGATGATTTTTTTAGGGACTTTACAGGTGTTGAAGAATGGCTTTTTGGTCGAGGAATGGATGGAACTTATCGTAGTCCATCTGTAGCAGAGTTAGATACGATGAATAGACGGGGTATTGAAACAGGATACCTAAATATTATATTACATGGAGGATTATTTTTGCTATTTCCTTATATTATTATATTGCTTTACTCAGTAATAAATAATGTTGCTCGAAGAAAGGATTCTTATTTTTCTTTGAGCGTTATTGTCTATATTATTTTTCATTTTGTTTGGTTGTATCCATCAGGTACGCCTAAATTAAATTTAGAGTATTTTGTCTTATGGAATTTTATAGCAATTTCATATCTTACTCCAGATTATTTTAATAAGGACTGCTAATTAAATTTTTATAGTTTTACAAATATGAGAATTTTGTATGATTATCAGGCATTTTTAATGCAATCTCATGGTGGCGTTTCTAAATGTTTTGTGGAACTTATTTCTAATTTGCCTGATCATGTTCAATTTCAAATTGGGATAAAGGAAAGTGATAATATTTATTTGGAAGAAAGTGGCTTAGTTCCCAATTTATGTAAATGTAGTAAGACGGTAAATAATTTTATATTCAATCATAATTTTAGAGGGAAAAGCCGTCTTTTTAATTGGATTAATGCAAATATACATTTTTATCGTTCTTCTCTAAATATAAATAGAAATTATGCTATAGAATTGATTAAACAGACTGACTACGATGTATTTCATCCTACTTTCTTTGATCCTTATTTCCTGAATGTATTAGGAAATAAGCCTTTTGTTTTAACTGTTCATGACATGATGCCTGAATTATTTCCACAATATTATTCTACTAATGATGGGCAAATTATTAATAAAAGACTTTTGTCTCAGAAGGCAAGCCATATAATAACAGTTTCCGAACAAACAAAAAAAGACTTGATTCGTATCCTTCATATACCAGATGATAAGATATCTGTAGTATATCATGGTTCACCCATTAATAGAGGGAAATTTTTTCCTGCTATTATTTCAGGTAAATACTTGTTATATGTAGGAGGACGTTTTACTTATAAAAATTTTCTCTTGTTTATTAAAAGCTTTGCTGAAATATCACAGTATTATTTAGACTTAAAAGTCGTATTTACCGGTGAGCCTTTTACTAAAAAAGAGATGAAGCTTATTAAGTCATTGAATATTTATGATAGGGTCATACATTTATTTGTTAATGACTCCCAAATGTGTAATTTATATCAACATGCCACAGCTTTCATATATCCTTCTTTATATGAAGGATTTGGTTTGCCTATCTTAGAAGCATTTACGAATGAATGTCCTGTATTGCTGAATAAAAAAAGTTGTTTTCCTGAAATAGCAGGAGAGGCTGCATTATATTTTTGTTTGGATGATTTTGAAAATACTCTTTCTCCGATTTTAATGGATTTTTTGAAACATGAGGAGAAATACAGTGGTATGTTGAGAAAGAGAGGGAGAGAGCGATTAAAATATTTTTCTTGGAAAGATTCGGCGAATCGTTTATCTGCTATTTATGAGTCTGTCCTATAATTAAATAACATAGAAAATCAATATGAAAAATATTGGAATAAGTATTATAACTGTTGTATATAATAACATTCGCGGAATAGAAAGAACAATTCAATCAGTATTAAATCAAAGTTATAATAACATTGAATATATAATTATAGATGGCGGTAGTACAGATGGTACATTGGATGTTATAAAAAGATATGAAAATAGGATATCGTATTGGATAAGCGAAGCAGATGAAGGAATTTATAATGCAATGAATAAAGGTATTTTGAAGGCTCATGGCTCTTTTTTGAATTTTATGAATTCTGGTGATACTTTTGTTACATCTACTACAATTGAAAGGCTTATTGAAAGATATGAAAAGGGAGATAAAATAATTTATGGTAATATTTTAAAATGTTATGATAGAAGAAAAGAAAGAACATCTGGAATAGTATCATCTCATCCTGATATTATTGATTTCTATAAGAATATGATAAACCATCAGGCAGCGTTTATATCAAGGGAACTCTTTGAAAAATATGGATTATATGATGAAAAATATAAATTGGCATCTGATTGGTTTTTTTTCTTAAAAGTTGTAGGAATTAATCAAGAAAAAGTTAGATATTGTAACATAGACGTCGCAAATTTTATGATGGATGGCATTAGCTCTATGATGCCACTAAAATACATGGAAGAACAAAGAGAAATAAGGAAAGCTTTATTTAAAGGTTACGATGTCCTTTTTTGTGAATTAGCAGAATATAGACAATCTAGCATAATACGTTTTTTAGTTAAAATAAGGATGTATTTAGGAAGTCGAAATGTAGGTGATAAAATTCGTTTTGTGAGATCTATTTTTGAAGGAAGATGAAACCATTGGTTAGTATTATTACTGTTGTTTTCAATGATAAAAATATTATTAAAACAATAGAGTCAATCATTCCATTTTTAAATGATAAAGTGGAAGCTGTTATTGTTGATGGTAATTCTACGGATGGAACACGTGAATTGATACAAAAATATGCAGATAGAATAAAAATATTAAGTGAAACTGATAAAGGTATATATGATGCTATAAATAAGGGTGTATCCTTGGCATCAGGAACGTATATATTACATATAAATTCAGGAGATTATTTATTGGATATTCCCATTGAAACTTTGTTGAAATGGCAAAATAACTCTGATGTAGTTGCTTTATCTTTTCCTGTATTGATGAATGGTAAGGATGTATTCTATCCTTCTTGGAATTGGAGGATGAGATTTAAAAATACGCTTCACCATCAAGGAACATTTTATCGTCGGAATATTGATTTTTATGATATCTCATATCGAGTGTTTGCAGATGCAGATCTTAATAAAAAATTATATAAGAGTAAATCTATAGTTAAGATATACACTATGCCTTGTGTTGCTAATCATTTGTGGAATGGAATTTCAACAGTTACTAATAATAGAAAAGAATGGTATCAGGTTATAATGAAACATTATGGATGGTTTTATTTGTTGATACATTTCGGGTACAGATTAATAGAAATTCTTTTGAGGAAGGAAAATAAAATGTAATGGGCGGTATATTCATATTTCTGTGTGTTTGAATAAATAGAGTTATAGTAATAATACTATGGTTGAAAAATTATATTTATTTACGCTAGTTGTTAATTGCTGATTAAATGAAAAACTTATATCTATTTGATATTTGCGGAACTATTTATCGTTCTAATACGACATTTGATTTTTTGGAGTTTTACTTGAAAGAAAATAAACGTTTTAGACTTTATAGGGCTATCTATAAATCTTTCTTTTGGAAGATTATTAATCGAGCTTTAAGGAGTTGGTTGCATTATGATTTGACAAGAATTTTGGCCCTTAGATTTTTGAAAGGAACTTCTTATAGTGAACTTAGTAAACAAGCAAAGTTATTTACTGAAGTCTATCTTTCTCAAGTGCGTAATATTGAAATTTATAATACGATTGAACATCTTATATCAATAGATAAATCGAAAGTGCTACTAGTATCTGCTACTATTGATGTAGTAGCAGAAGCTGTTGCCGATTCATTGCATTGTGAACAATATTATAGTACTGCATTGGAATATAAAGACGGTGCTTGTACTGGCAAAATGGTGAAAGATTTATTAGGAAACAAATGCATGTTTCTAAATGAAAAAGGAATTTTACACCAGATAAAAAGTTTTTTTACGGATGACTTGACTGATGCCGATGTATTGGAATATTCTGAGATAAAGAATATTGTCTGTTATCCTAAAACTCGAAAACGATGGATAAAGTTAATAGCGCAAAAGAAATGGGAAGTATCTATGCTGGAGTACTGATGTTTTATGTACCTGTATTGTATGCTATAAGAACACGTTTCTTAAAAAGGACAAAACTGGGAATTTTTTTTTGGCTTGCTGAATATCTGTTTCCCGTATTATTGTCATTCTTGTTGGCAAATATTGAACCGATATCTATTTCTCAAATGCTTTTGTCAGTTGCCTGTGTATATTGTTTTTATGAAATCGGGTATATTCAAAATGATTGTGAAACAATAAAAAAAGAGGAGAGTCCAACTTTGCGGTTATCTGAAGATGAATTGAAAATATATGAGCGAAATAAGTGGAATATATATATGACAAGAGGCGTATTAGGTATTCTTTTTTCAATGTATTATATTCAGCAAGGCATTCCTAGTTGCACTTTATTACCTGTATTGTGGGGGATCATTCCATTATATCTTTTATATAATAGTATGAGAAACAGACTTAATCAGTATTTGGTTCTTTTTTTAATGATCTATAGATATGGTGTTCCTTTTCTCTTATATACTCATTTTAGTTGGAACTGTTATTTATTACTTTTGATAATTATATCTTATCCTATTCCGACTTTTATTCAAATATGTGCTAAAGAGAAACGAGGGAGATGTGAAAAATGGGCTTTATTCTTTGTTGGGAGTTATAATAAGAGAGAGCTCTTTAGATTAAAGTTTTATTTGCTTTTAATAGTTGGGGTAGGTGTATTGGCTTTTTTGAATCAGGTACATTTATATTATGTAATCTTACCGATATATTTCTTTCTGTTTAGAATTGGTTCTTATTCAATGAGAAAAATATTATAATACTATGTGAATATTACATCTCGCGCTTAGCGTGTATCGGCTAGTGCAGGAGGTCTTTGTTGCTTATTTATAATTGCATATAATACAATGATAACAGTTTCTATCGTCACCTACAAGACGAATCTAGGAGAACTGTCCAAATGCTTGCAGTCACTAATCTCTTCTCTTGTTTCCCAAATTTATATTGTCGATAATTCCAACGAGCGGTATATTGCAGATTTCTGTCAGCAATACCCCAATGTGATATATATTGGCAGTGAAAATGTAGGCTATGGAGCAGGGCATAACCAGGCATTGAGACAGGTACTCAACTCGGGTGGGAAATACCATTTGATTCTTAATTCGGATGTATATTTTGAACCTTCGGTTTTGGAATTTCTGGCAGCATATATGGATGCACATGCGGATGTAGCACAGGTACAGCCCAATGTAGTATACCCTGATGGAGAGCAGCAATATACCTGCCGTCTTCTTCCCACACCTGCCAATCTGATTTTCCGACGTTTCCTACCTAAGAGAATGGTGGAGAAGATGAATATACGTTATCAACTAAAATTCGATGACCATAAGAAAGAAATGAATGTGCCCTATCATCAAGGTAGTTTTATGTTTTTTCGTCTGGAATGTTTCAAAAAAGTAGGATTGTTTGATGAAAGGTTCTTCATGTATCCTGAAGATATTGATATAACTAGGAGAATGCACAAATGGTATCGAACTATGTTTGTTCCTAGTGTGACCATTGTACATGCTCATCGGGCAGCATCTTATAAAAGTAAGAAAATGTTGAAGATTCATATGGTTAATATGATTAAGTATTTCAATAAGTGGGGATGGATAGTTGATAAAGAACGTTCTGCTTGGAACAGAAAGTTATTGGAAGAATTAGGATATAAAAAATAATATTTTCTATAATGAATTACTTTATTACAGGTGGTACCGGTTTCATCGGTACCCACCTCTCCAGTCTTTTGCACGAAGTGCATCCCGAAACAAGAATTTACAACTTGGATATTGTAGAGCCGGGTACTCCATTACCGACAGTAAAAAATTATAAACCGGCTTTAGGAAAAGGGGAGGAACATGCAGCCACATTCATCTATTGTGATGTACGCCAGCCGATAGAGTTGGAAAAAGTAAATATCACTCCCGATGATGTGATCTTTAACTTCGCTGCCGTTCATCGCACTCCCGGTCATCCCGATCCTGCATATTTTGAAACAAATATCCGTGGTGCGGAGAACGTCTGTGCCTTTGCCGAACGGCATGGCATCCGGAAAATAGTTTTCACCAGTTCCATAGCCCCTTACGGTGCTGCCGAGGAACTGAAGGAGGAAACCACGCTGCCTATGCCCAACACCCCATACGGCATATCCAAGCTGGTTGCGGAAAAGATTCATCAGACCTGGCAGGCAGGAGGTGAAGGCCGCCAGCTTACCATTGTCCGTCCCGGTGTGGTGTTCGGACGGGGAGAGAACGGAAACTTTACGCGTCTGTATTGGGGTATTCGGGGGCATAAGTTTATGTACCCGGGACGCAAGGATACCATCAAGGCCTGTATCTATGTGAAGGAACTGGTGCGGTTCATGCTTTACAGATTGGAACATCACGACAGTGGGGTGGAACTGTATAATTGCTGCTACGAGCCCGCCTATACGATAGAGCACATCGTGGAATCCATGAAAAGAGTGACAAATATGAAGGTAAAAGTTCCTTTCATGCCGGGATGGCTGATCATGACTGCTGCTGGTATAGCCGGAGCGCTAGGCTCTCCGATGGGCATCTGTCCGGCACGGGTGAGAAAGCTGCAGATCTCTACGAATATCTGCGGAAAAAAACTGTCCGCTTCGGGCTACCGTTTCCGCTACACCTTTGAAGAGGCGCTGGCGGACTGGTACAAGGATAATGGTAACCTGTATCTGCGATGAGGAGGCTGATACTTTTTCTTTTGTTTTTTGTAATGATCGGTGCGGTACACGCCCAGTTCACCTACGGGACTACAGGACTGTTGAATATGCCTACTGCCGATATGCAGCGTGACAAGACGTTCATGTTTGGCGGTGGCTTTCTGGAGAAACATGTCACTCCCGCCCGTTGGACCTACAATACTTTCAACTATTATCTTGACATCACTATTTTTCCCTGGCTGGAGGTATCCTATATTTGTACATTGCACAAGGCCATGGAGGTTGATCCTGCATATGGTCCGGGTTTCTGGGTTCCTTCCACGTATGGGAAGTTTGTCAACCAGGACCGTAATTTTGCGGTACGTTTACGGCTGTGGAAGGAAGGATGGTGGAAACCGTGGACTCCGCAAATCGTACTGGGTGCGAATGACGCTCTTAATAATTCATGGACGGAGGGTAGCAAGATTGAGATGAGTTCGGCTACGGCAAATGGTTTTTACAGTCGCTATTATCTGGTTGTTACCAAGCATCTTTCTATGAAGGAGGTGGGAGAGTGGGGCTTGCATCTGGCATATGTTTATAACAGGCGGAAGGATTACCCGTTAAATGGTCCCGCCATCGGTGCTAATTTCCGTTTTTCTCTGCCTCAAACTTCTTTTATCAACAAAGCGGTAAATAACTTGAATCTGATGGCAGAATACGATAGTAAATCGATAAATTGTGGCTTTGAGTACAGCTTCTGGAAAGACTACATCAACGCCGTAGTAGAACTGAACCGTTGCAAGTACTTTTCCGGTGGCTTAGTTTTCAAAATCCATTTAAAATAATAAAAAGCGCTCATTCATAGGAATTTCCAGATAGAATTCGTTTCTTTGCGGTCAGAAACCATAAAATCATCTTTATTATATCATCCCGTTTTGTAAACCCTTTTTCCTGATGAATTTCAAGGAGGATGGTCTGGAAAGCAAGTTCCGTACCGACACGGTGGTTTCCGACCGGGACAGCGGTCGTGTGGTGAACCGGAATTTCCGTCAGATTTATCTCCAGTTTCCTTATTTTACGAAGGAACTTGGACGAATGTTCTACTTTATCCGATAAACTAATGTATGCACTGAAGAATATGAACAACTGGAACAGAATGCCCGATGCGCTGAAAGAACAGGTTTTCAGCCATCTTGACCGCCTTGCCGCCAAGGCTCACCTGTCTGAGGGTGACCGTATCGCTTATGATAAGGCGGTGGACCGTTATAACGTGAGCCGTATTGTGGAAAATGATATCCGTGAACAGGCTGTCGCGGAAGAAAAAGCGATAGGAAAAGCAATAGGAAAAGCGGAAGGAAAAGCGGAAGGAGAGGCGGAAGGACGTTTGAAGGAGCGTTTGGAAATCGCCCGTAAACTGAAAGAGAACGGTTTTTCCATAGCGGATATTGTCCGGGTTGCCGGACTTTCAGCGGAAGAAATTGATAAGCTGTAACGGTGTGCACGATTGATTGTACTGCTAGGTGATTTGCTTCTGTTTTGTAGAAAGATGAATGGTGGGTAGGGTAAATTAGAATGATGTCAATGTCGGTTCTCTATAGGGCTATCGTATACGATTAGTCTGGTAGTCTGTAGATTGAGTAAATTCATTATTGTAAAACCTTTCTACAAAGAAAAACAAATCATACGTAAGGGCATTCTCCATGCAGTTTCCCCCAAAGAAGAAACTGCATGGTGATTGCCACTTTCTTTATTATTTCTCCAAGTACCCGAATACCCCCTCCGCATCGAAACACGGACAAGCCTTCGGGATACTTCCCGGCATATCCCTGTGTCCCCTTATCCGGACACCGGGAAAGATTTTCACCATCCGCATCAGCAACAAAATAAATTGTTCCGTCTGTTCCGGTGTCCGGGTATCTGCCGGACGTCCGTCCGCATCCAGCCCGCCCTCATAGCAGATGCCTATGCTGCAACGGTTCCAGGGGCGGCAGTGCGCACCCACTTCCAGAAGCTTGCGGTGCTGGGTCACACTTCCGTCACGACGGATATAAAAATGATACCCCACCGTGCGGAAACCTCGCGTCTTGTGGTCACGGAGCAGTTGCTCGGCGGTGTAATCCCGGGTGGAGCGTGTGGCGCTGCAATGAATGACGATATATTTCACGGAAGCGGAGGATGCCATCATCGGGCCGTCCTCTTGAGTGAGGAGAGCACGTTCGTTCGGGATCTCTTCCTCACCGATTATCATAGGGAAAGTTTCTTGAATCATGGTTGAATTGAAATAGGGAATTAAAAATTAAAAAGTGTCATGCGATGGGCCAGGGGGCTTTTTAAAAGAGAGTGGTGCAACTGGTTACGCCCAAGGCGGTGAGCGCTGCTATGGCAGCTTGGATAATGGCGTGCAGAATTTGCTTCCAGGTGATTTTCTTTGAATCGTTCATAGGGATATTTGTTTTAAAGGATTTGTTTTTTTCTGTCATTCCGGACAAAGACGAGGAATCTGTGGGCATAAAAACGATTGCATTCAGATTCTTCACTTTGTTCAGAACAACCGTTTTATTTCAGAAAGTCAGATCTTTACAGAAATACAGGTCTACTCCAGAATAACCGTTTCATTTCAGAAAGGCAAAATACGATCAGACTTCAGAAGCCCGGAAAGTTCAGGCGTTTTCTTCCGTCTTGTCATCTGGTCCGGAAGCCTCTCCCGTCAGGTCCACGGTGTTTTTCCCCGCTTTCAGGGCTTTAACCACCAGCTTGGCAGCCTTTCGGGTAGGGACCAGGTTGAATACGCTGTCTTTCAGCAAGCTGAGGAAACGGGTCCCGGCTTTCCAGCGCACGTTCAGGTCTTCCACATGGATGGCGGGATTGTATGTCTCCAGTGATTCGGCTCCCATGCTGTTGATATGAATGGAGAAAGTGCCCAGATCGCCCATCTGGATGCGTTGTCCTGCCAGAAGCTGCTCCCGCATGCAGTCCACCGCTTGGATCAGGACCGCCTGGATGTCGGCACGGTTGTATTTGGAGCCGTGGGTCGAGATATGCTCGGCAAACTTGTCCAGTGTCATGATTTCTGAGTACTGGGCGTTGGCATAAGCCTTCTTGGGAGCATCCTGGTCACTGGGATTGGCACGGAGTGAGATACTGTAGTTGATCATCGTTTTTGTTTTTAAAGGGTTATTATTATCGGAAAAGTGTCAGGTAGGAGCAAGGCGCACACTGCTGCGGCGTTCGGTGAAACTTGGGGCAAGATCCGCGGAATCTTGTACCAGGATTTTTGTAATCTTGTGCCGGGGTGCGGCTTCTTCCTTCTGACACTGCAAAGATAACTTCACGTCCGTGCGGCGTGACCCCTTCCGACCCCTTTTGACCCTTTGGGGAAACTGTCCGGGAACTCGGCCAGCACTTGCGTCATGTGGTGACTTCAGAGCGGATTTCACGCTTCCCTCTTTATTCTTTCCGCGTAATCCACGCTCAAAGAGAGAGGAAGAGTTCTCGGACAGTCTGTGGCAGATCCCAGGGGGAATCACGGTTCTCCCAGGTGGAGGTAGACGAGTTGCAACTGGCGGCAGGTGAAGGATTTCTGACAGGGATGGTATCCAGTGGCTTCCAGGGCGTGGAGCAATGGTGCGCACCGGGCGATCCAGCGCATCAGATGACGCACGGCTACTTTCGGCGTACTGTCCGGAAAATAGAGAAGGGCTGTTTCGGTCTTATTCATGAATGGTTTCTTGTTTAACGTGAGTTTGATAGATGATGATAATGAACCAACGGCCAATCACCTACGGTATAGAGTGCGACCCGATTGGCACATTGGCGCATTGGTAAATTGCACATAGCAGCAAATCAATAAATCGGTACATTGACACATGGGCAAATTATTCAAATCCCCTTTCGGCATAAAGCGTGCCCGATTGTTTTTATACTAACCGGCATGGAGTGTCGTATATAAAGTTTATCCGGAGTTTTCCGAACAATCCCAATGAACTGCCACAAACGATTTTTGCTATCCGGGAACAACGGCCGCACGGAGCAGCGATGGGGACACGGGGACAGTGGGGACAGCCCCTTTTTTCCTCACACACACATGCGTGTACATATAGAGAGCCGGGTTAGTTCTTGTGATACGTTCCCTTGCCGTCCACACTCACCAGCGCCCCCTGTTTGGTGAGCCGTTTGAGCCAGGTCAGCGCGGTGGATTCAGGTATCCTCCTGTCGTGCGCTTTTTCCAGCAGCATCCGGCGGGTAAACTCGTCCTCCATCTCGGCAAAGAGCATATCCTTGTCCGCCGTGCTCCGGCGCTTGATAACGGAGGAGGACAGAAACGAAAGAACATGGGTGGCGTGCAGATAAAGCGGCTCCACCAAGGCAAGCACGGCATGGAAATCATCGTCTGTAATCACCAGGTTCCAGCGCGGGATGATACGGTCCTTCAGATTATCGGAAGAAATATGCGCGTCAGGTTTCACCAGAGAAGGGTCTTCCAGGCTTCGCAGGATGGCGACTATCGACATCATGCGGCACGCATTGACGGCAAGACGGATGACGGAACTGCTCATCTCGTCCCCGTTGATCTTGCCGGAACGATGGAACAGCTTGTCGAACAGGAAGTTGAACTGTTTATGCTGGGCATGAGTCAGCTTCAGGGTAAACAATCCCCGAAGCGTCAGCTCGTCCAGCGTGTTTTTCCATTCGTTGCCCATCAGGCGGAATTCCTCGTCCACATCCACCTCATCCTCGCCGAACTGGTCCGCCCACTGGGTGACGCGTGGCATATAATAAAAGTTCTGGCGGGAGAACAGGCCGTTCTCCGCCGTGGGGATCAGGGGCTTTACCTGTGCGGGCGTACCCGAGAGCAGCACGGAGAGATAGCTTCTGCTCACCTCCTGATATTCGCGGTCAGTACGCCGGTTGTAGGACAGGCGGTCGTGGTCGAACGCCTTGCGCAGCGTGTCGCTCCAGTTTCCGTATTCGGTCCCTATGGCGGTGGATACGGTGTCCGCCTCACTTTCGCAGATGATGCCCGTTCCGTTGGAATCCATGATATTTTGCAGGATGCCTGTTCCGGTGTTGTTTCCCGATATGAGGAACATCCGGTTGGGAGGCAATACGGGAGCTTCCTGATTTTTCCGTTCCTTGCCCAGAGAGTCGTAGGCAGCCTTTTCCCGGCGGTAAGTTTTCATCGCCTCTTTCACCTCGCTGCGTATCTTGTCGTGTATGGGTTCGATGAGGAGCCGTACCCACGTCAACGCGCTTTTTCCCGAGGCAGACGGGGCCACGACGAAAGTCTGCATACAGGGGGCCTGCCACTTCCGGCCGTATTGGCACCGCACTATGTGGGAGAGGGAGGCGCCCAGTACGGTAAACGCTCCCAGGAGCAATACATCACGCTGTTCGGGATTTTTACCGAAGGAGATGATTCTCTCCAGCAGTCCCGGCCACACATAGTTCTGTGGAAAGGTAGGCAGGGGGGAATAAGGATCGGAGCCTTCGGTGAGCTGTTCCTCCTCGTCGGTATCATCGGAAATGTTATTTTCTACCTTATTATATCGCGCGCACGTGTGTGGAAAATCCGGGGCTGTCCCTGCTGTCCCCATTGTCCCTGCCTTGTGAGGGCCGGCGCTGCCGGAAATCTTCACTCCGCATTGCCCGGCCAGATGGAACACGGTTCCCAGATGTATATCTTCTTTATCGGCATGAAGCGCGTTCGAGAACAGTGCTTGTGCATTTTTTTCGTCGTATTTGGAGGAAAGGGAGCAGAGGGAGAGGAAATCATTGCGTCCCGCTTCCCCGCAATCGTTTGCGATGGCGAAAGCCAGTTGTACATATTCAATGTAGGTGGGAGCGATATCCGCGCCTGCCATGCGGACAGCTTCGGTCAGCTGCCGCAAGTTTTCTAAAGGATTGTTCATGTTCATGATATTTGTTGTTTTTTGAGTGCCTGTTTAAATTTTGTCCGGCATTCTTTTGAGTATGCTTTTCTATTCTTCTTAAATTTCCCGGCGTATCAATGCTTCCTCGTCATACGAGAGGAAACAGGCCCGTACCAGGTCCTTGCCGGAACGGTCCACGCCTTTGCCGGAGTGGTTCGTTTTCTTATCTTCCCCGTCCGGGTGGCTGCTGTGGAAATCATAGATCGCTTGTACATAGTTCATCGCCCAGTAGATGTTTTCGGAAGTATTCTGTCTGGTGTCGGGTATGCGTGCCAGGTCGTAGGGGATGAACGCTTTTACTCCGTGTCCGCCGGGGCTGGTGAATGCCAGTACAGGGCGCAGGAGGCGATCGTTGAACAGTTGTCTTTTCAGCTTTTCCGCTTCCCCACGGGAATCAAGATGGTCTATGTCCACCACAATCAAGCCCGACGGTCCGGTCAGGCTGTCGCTTTTGCGGTAGGAAAAGACACCGCAGGGGGTAACGTAGGGCAGTGTCTGCTGCTTGAGCATACGATAGATTTTTTCATCCCCGTTTTCCGCTGCCCGGCGCACGGTCTCGGTCAGTGTTTTCAGGTGTTCGCTGGATGTGATAAGTTTGTACACTTCCTGTAAGGTTATTTCCTTGTAGGGCGTTAAGGTGGGCGGCTGGATGGTTCGTCCGGTGGCACTGTCCTTTACCGGTGATATCGGTGGCAGAAACAGTGACATTTTAAATTGGTTCATTCGTTTTTATTTATTAAATTTGCAAGCCCTGATATTTATGAATCAGGTTATTGATTTTCAATGTTACAAAGTTCGATATAATAACCGAGATACGTGTGTTTTTGTCCTGAATGAGGACATGTAAATGAGTATTCATATAAAAAAATACGATTTAATCCGATGGAACATTTGAATCCTGTTGATCAGGCCCGGCAATTGGCTGCCGAGGTAGTGAAACGTTTGGGCCAGTTGAATCTGCACAGACGGGAGTTGGAGCGTAAGCTCCATGTGGCTAATGGCTTTTTTACCAGCCTGGAAGAAAAAAAATAATATGACGCTTCTTCTTTTTTTCGAGGTGAAGGCGGTTATAGAAGAACACTATGAGAGGCGTATAGAGTTTTACAGGTATGTCAACCCGCCGCTGTCACGGGAGGCGGAACGTGAACTGGGGGAGTGGAAGGGAAGAGTGAGGGAGATAATGGGGATGCTTTGAGTAAATTCTTTAATGAGAAATTTTTGTCTGAAGAAAAATAAATTGTATATTTGCGAAAACCTACTTGGAGGAAAAATATGAAAACGACATCTGAATACATTGCATTATTGCGTAAGTATATGGCTGAGAATGCTCATAAATATGGCATTGTGCGTATGGGTATTTTCGGGTCTGTGGCACGTGGCGAGCAGACTGAAAATAGTGATGTGGATGTGTGTGTGGAAGGTCAGCTGCATGGCTTTTTCGCTTTAGCGGGTATAAAGCAAGAGTTGGAAGAATTATTGGGCTGCAAAGTGGATATTGTACGCCTGCGAGATAGAATGGATTCATTTTTACGTGAAAGAATTCAGAGGGAGGGCATTTATGTATGACACGTTGATCGCTTTCCATATATTGGATTTGATACAGAAATCTCTGGAAAGAATAAGTTTTCGTTTTTCGGATATCTCCTGTCCGGATGATTTTCTATTGAGTGAAAGCGGTATGATGAAACTGGATAGTATCTGCATGAAACTGACTGCGATTGGAGAAAGCATTAAAAATCTGGATAAGGTGACAAACAAAGAATTATTGGCTCAATATCCGGAGATTCCATGGAGGTATGTGATGGGGGTACGTGATATAATAGTACATCATTATTTCGATGTAGATGCTGATGAGATTTATCGTATTTGCCTGGAAGACATACCACAATTGCAGCAAGCGATAAAACGAATGCTGGATGATCTGAAGATGGATAACCTAATAATGGGATAGCTTTTCTTTACCAATATCGTAAAATTCTTTTCTGAAGAAAAGAAGTCATATTTTGCGGTAAACGCAACAGGAAGTGGCGGAATTTGTTTATCTTCGTAGCGGTAATGTTAAAATGGAAAAAATGATGGAACAGCAGCAATTGAAGAAATGCCCGATAGGCATACAGACTTTTGAGAAAATCATAGAGGGAAACTACCTTTATGTAGATAAGACGGAATATGTTTACCGGATGGTGCACGGTGCCTCCAATTATTGTTTCCTGAGCCGTCCCCGCCGGTTCGGCAAGTCATTGCTGACTTCTACGTTGCACAGTTACTTTGCCGGGAAGAAGGACCTTTTCAGGGGATTGGCCATTGAGAAGCTGGAAACCGAATGGACGGAATATCCGGTGCTGCACTTCGACATGAGTCTGGCGAAGCATGTGGACAAGGATACGTTGGAAAGCATGCTGAGCTTCCAGCTTAGCGGATATGAACAAATTTATGGCAAGCCTGAGGAGGCTGTGAAGCTGAACGACCGGATGACTTCACTCATCATGCGTGCCAACGAACAGACCGGCCGACAGGTGGTAGTCCTTATTGACGAGTATGACGCGCCTTTGCTGGATGTGATGCATGAGGAAACGGATCTTCCCGTTCTCCGTAACGTGATGCGCAATTTTTACAGCCCGTTGAAGGCGTGCGACCCTTATCTTCGCTTTGTGTTCCTGACCGGCATTACCAAATTCTCCCAACTCAGCATCTTCAGCGAGCTGAACAATATCTTGAATATCAGTATGCTGAAGCCCTATGCCGCCATTTGTGGCATCACTCAGGAAGAAATGCAGGAACAGATGACAGCTTATATAGAACGGCTTGCCGTTTCGCAGGAAATGAGCAAAGAGGAAACGTTGCAGAAGTTGAAGGAGAAATATGACGGTTATCATTTTACCTGGCCTTCGCCCGATATCTATAATCCGTTCAGCCTGCTGAATGCCTTTGCCAATGACGAGTTGAACAATTACTGGTTTGGCAGCGGCACGCCCACTTATCTGATAGAGATGCTACGCAAGTTCCACGTCCTTCCCTCCCAGTTAGGGGGAAGTATGCAGGCTATGGCTGCTGATTTCGATGCGCCTACGGAGAAAATGGAGGGCATTGTTCCTCTGCTCTATCAGAGCGGTTACTTTACGATAAAGGATTACAACAAGCTGGCCGAACTGTATACGCTGGACATTCCGAACGGTGAGATACGGATCGGGCTGATGCGCAGCTTGCTGCCTGGCTATCTGGCCCATAACACGCTGAAAGGCAATACGACCATCGCCCGTATGTATCTTGCGATAGCCGGGGGAGATATGGACGGGGCCTTGCGTCTTCTTCAGGAATTCCTTTCTACTGTTCCGTATTGTGATAACACGAATTATGAGGGACATTACCAGCAATTGTTCTACATCATCTTCTCCCTGTTCGGGATGTATGTCGATGTGGAGGTGCGTACCCCCAAGGGGCGTGTGGATGTGGTGATGCGTGTTGCCGGTAAGCTGTATGTCATTGAATTGAAGCTGGGTAGGTCTGCGGAAGCGGCCATGGCCCAGATCAATCTGAAGCAGTATCCCGAACGCTTTTCCCTCAGCGGATTGCAAGTGGTGAAGGTGGGGATCAATTTTGATGTGGAGAAACACACCCTGGGGGATTGGGTTATAGGAGAATAGGCCGTATATGATGTAAGAACTCTTTCATTGCAGGGACGGTAAAAGCGAAAAATAATGGAACAGGAACTTTTCGATAGGATATCAATTAAGATGCTGAATATTTGTTTGTTTGAAGAAAAATTTCGTTCTTTGTATTAAGCTTGATTGCAGTTAACAACAAATTCAATCTAAAGATAAGGAGTATGAAGCGTCCTGAAATCGTGAAATCTATACAAAATGCCTTACATAAGGTTGCTCCTGGTATAAAGGTGATACTTTATGGAAGTGAGGCGCGGGGTGATGCGCGTAGTGATAGTGATATAGACCTGTTGCTGTTGATAGATAAGGATGTGGTTACTTTGGAGGACAAGATGCTTTTAACTGCTCCTTTATATGACATTGAGTTAGAAACCGGTGTTCAAATCAATCCGTTTATAGAGTCGATGAAAGAATGGGGAAAACGTTTCACTCCGTTTTATGAGAATATAATGAAGGAGGGGATATTGTTATGACTCCGGAACAGCGGTTTGATATTGTTTTATATAGGCTGAATTCAGCCAAATCATTGTTAGATGAAATAAAAGATCATATAGAGCGTGGTTATTACAATACGGCAATGAATAGGATGTATTATGCCTGTTTTTATGCTGTGAGTGGATTGTTGTTGCAGTCGGAGATAGACGGAGTCAAGAGTCATGAAGGTGTACGTCAAAAATTCAGCCAGCATTTTATTCTTACAGGTAAATTCCCTAAAGAATGGGGACGCTTTTATTCTATTTTGTTCAATAATCGTTCAGCTGCCGATTATGAAGACTTTAAGAACTTTGATTTAGCAGCAACTCAGGAAATGTATCCTAAAGTCTGTGCTTTTATAGGACTTATTGATAATTGGGTTTTCGATAAAAATTAATCCGTAAAGAATAAGATATTTACTATAGGCTGCATGCAATGATGCATGTGGCCTTCCCTTTTTTTTGTTGCCGGTAGCGACCGGCATCCGCATAATGTATTGCATGAACGACACTCTTCGCGACTACCAGCAGGAGATGAAGCTCCGCCTTTTCAAGGAGTGGGAGCTTCACCGAAGTGTGATGGTACAGATGCCCACCGGTACGGGCAAGACGCATCTGCTGGCCGCCATAGTAAGGGAATTCCTGCGTGGTTCCGGCAGCCGGGTATGGATCGTGGCGCACCGCCGGGAGCTGGTGGAGCAGATAGAGGAAACCGTGTCCCGGCACGGGATGAGCAAAGAGGACGGAAGGGTGAGGGTGATGTCCATCCAGTGGCTGTCACGAAACCGGAAGCACATGGATGAAGAGCCGGACCTGATCGTTATCGACGAGGCGCATCACGCCCTGGCGGAAACCTACCGGATACTTTGGGAGAACTATCCGGAGGCAAGGAAACTGGGTATGACCGCCACTCCCTGCCGGCTGAACGGCAAGGGATTCACGGACTTGTTCGACAGCCTGATCACTTCGTGGACTGTCGCGGAATTCATCGGAAAGGGTTGGTTGTCATCCTTTGACTATGTGTCCATCCGTGCGAACAGCAGGGAACAGCGGTTGATAGACTCGCTGAAGAAACGGGGTGCGGACGGGGACTACCAGGTAAAGGAGATGAACGAGGTGCTGAACCGGGAGACAAGTATCGGCCGGCTGTATGAGAGCGTGGAACGATATGCCTGCGGAAAGAAAGGAATCGTATATGCTGTCAGCATCGCCCATGCCCGCCGGATAGCGGCTTGTTATAGCGCACACGGACTGGAGGCTGTGGCTATCGACAGCAGGACTCCGGCTTCGGAACGCCGGGAACTGGTGGAGGATTTCAGACGGGGGAAGGTGAAAGTGCTGGTCAATGTGGATATCTTCTCCGAAGGCTTCGACTGTCCCGATGTGGAGTTCGTGCAGCTGGCACGTCCCACGCTTTCCCTGGCGAAATACCTGCAACAGGTGGGACGTGGGCTGAGGAGGTCGGCCGACAAGGCGTCCTGTATGCTGATAGACAATGTGGGTCTGTACCGCATCTTCGGTCTGCCTGCCCGGAACCATGACTGGGCGGCGATGTTCGAGGGGCGGATGATTGGCAACGCGCTGTCCCGGGCACGGGCGGAAACAGGCAGGCTGTCCGTATCCGGTCTGCTGCCGGAGGAGGAAAGACAACGGGAGGATGAACTGGAGGTGGTGATAACGCACGACCGGCTGATGGACTTCCTTACAAACCGGGAAGATTCAGCAACGGAAAAAGGCGGACAGCCCGTTTTGAAAAGTTATTATGACAGACAAAGCGGGCTTTGGGGATTGAGGCGCGGGGAGAGGATGACGGTAAGGCCCCGGTATCCGGAAGTGTTTGATATCTGTGGAGACCGGGCGGCAGTGAGATTCGGGAATAACCGGGCAGGTGTGGTGAATGAAACCGGACAGCCCGGAATACAGCTGGACCGCTGCCGGAAAATGAAGTTCATGAAGGGGGATCTGCTTGCCGTGACAGACTGTGCGGGCAATGAATCTTACATCGACCTGAAGGTAAACAGAACCTATCGGGAGAAACCCGTGGTGTTGTCATTCGGCTGTATGGAATTGCCATACGGCGGTGTGGAGCTGCTGAAGGTGGGAGCGTTCTTTTTCAGCCGTACCGGAAAACCGTATGTCTCCATGCGAGGGGTGGATCAGAACGGCATCTACTTTTATGACTTTTATCTGAAGATACCGGATTACCGTGTTCCGAAGGACTGCCAACTGGTGGATCCTGTCTGGACTACCTTGTTTGATGTTTTCGCCTGTGTGCTGGCAGGGGATGAGGAGGAAGTGTATTGGTGCTGTGGCCGTCTGGCGGACCGGAGCATCGTGGTGATGGACGGGAACGGGAATTATTATCATGTGGAGAAAGGGAAGGAAAAGCGGTATATAGCCTGTAACGCTCCCCGGCCGGGCGAGGAAGATTTCCATACGGTGATGGAACGTCTGAAGGAAGAAGCCGGGCGGCGTGCCGGGATAGCTCAACGGAAACAATTGCAGGAAGAGGAACAGAAAAGGCTGAAAAGGTTGGAAGAGATCAGGGATGCATTGCCTTTCCGGATGGGGATGAAATGGGGCTTGAAACTGGGGGAACGTATCATTGTGCCTCCCAAATACAGGAAGATTCTGCCTCCTGTGGGCTATTATTGCGCTTACGAGGAAAACGCCTGCCAATGGGGAATAATGGCTCTGGACGGAAAAGTGGTGGTGGAGGCCAGATACCAGAAGGTGGATATAGAATGCAACGGTACGGTGCATCTGACGGTGATTCCGGGTAAGGTGAAGACCATAAAACTCTGAGCGTTTGCCGGAACGGAATGCAAATGGCGCAAATGACACAAATAGGAACGGGTATAAATTTGTGTCATTTGCGTCATTTGCGTTCTAAGTAGTCACCACTAGGTAATTCGACGCTATGCCTTAAGCGACCGGTTAATGCTGTCAATATAATCCAGAATCTCCTGTCTGCCTGTTTTCTTTTCAGAGGAGGATACGAAATGAGGAGGGAGTTCTTCCCACTGTTCTGTCAGTTTTTTCAGATATTTGTTTACATTATCCTTAACCTTGCCATTGGTCAGCTTGTCGGCTTTGGTGAAGATGATAGAGAAGGGTACTCCATTTTCTCCCAGCCATTCCATAAATTCCAAGTCTATTTTCTGAGGCTCCAGACGGCAGTCTATCAATACAAACAGATTGGTCATTTGCTCGCGTTCCAGGATATAATCCTCGATAATCTGCTGTATCTTTTCTACCTGTTTCTTGCCCCGGGAGGCATATCCGTATCCCGGTAAATCCACCAGATACCATTCTTTATTGATCAGAAAGTGATTGATCAGCAAAGTCTTCCCCGGAGTGGAGGAAGTCATAGCCAGTTTGGGACGTTTGGCCAACATGTTTATCAGACTCGATTTACCTACATTTGAACGGCCGATAAATGCATATTCGGGCAGGTTGTCCTGCGGGCATTTCTCTACTTTTGTGTTACTTACTACAAATTCTGCACTGAGTATTTCCATAATTCTTTGTTTTTATACTTAAACAAGTCAGCCCCATAAAAGTCAGGAAGCCGTTAAACATTAACATTTCATAGCCAAACTGATAGCCGGTGGAGGTGAACACCAGCCGGTCTATGGCATAGCATAATAGCGGCGAGGCGATGGCTATGTAAGGAACAAAACGGTCGCGCGGCCGCATTGGGGTGAACAGCCCGAATGCAAACAGCCCCAACAACGGGCCGTAAGTGTACGAGGCGATGGTATAGATAGCGTCGATGACACTCTTGTTGTTTACTGCCTTGAACAGCAGGATGAATCCGATAAAGAGGACTGATATGCAGAAGTGCACGAGCTTCCTCCGTCTTTCCGCTTCCTTGCCGGACAAATGGCTTATGCCCGCTATGTCTATACAGAAGCTGGTGGTGAGGGCGGTCAATGCCGAATCGGCGCTGGAAAAGGCGGCTGCAATGATGCCGATGGTAAAGAATATCAGTACGGCGAATCCCAGATGGCCTTCCGCCGCAAACAAGGGCAGTATCTCATCCCCGGCTGCCGGCAGGGGGATGTTCAGTTGCGAGGCGAACAATAACAGCAGGATTCCGAGTGACAGGAACAGGAAATTGACCGGAACGAATGAGATGCCGTAGCAATACATGTTCTTTTGGGCTTCACGCAGGTTCTTGCACGACAGGTTCTTCTGCATCATATCCTGATCCAGCCCTGTCATGACAATCGTGATGAAGATGCCGCTGAAAAATTGCTTGAAGAAATTCTGTTTGCTGTGCCAGTCGTCAAAAACAAAGATACGGCTGTGCTCATTTTCCCGGATGGCATGTACCAGTCCCGGAAAATCCAGATTCAGTTGGCCGGAAACCTCATAAAGTATTAATCCCAGCGCCAGCAGCAGGCAGAGTGTCTGCAAGCTGTCCGTCCACACAATCGTGCGTATGCCGCTGCGGCGGGTGTACAGCCAGATCAGTAAGACAATCCCTATCACCGTGGCGGCGAAAGGAATATGAAAGGCGTCGAATACATAATGCTGGAGGATAAGGCATACCAGATAAAGGCGTGCTGCGGCTCCGATGATCTTGGACAGAAGGAAAAAGGAGGCTCCCGTCTTATAAGCGTGCCTTCCGATCCGGTCTCCCAGATACGTGTAGATGGAGGTCAGGTTCAACCTGTAATAAAGCGGCAGCAGAACGTGGGCGATGATGAGATAGCCTATGAAGAAGCCGAAACAGGTCTGCATATAGGTCATGTCGATGCCGCGTACCATACCCGGGACGGAAACGAAGGTAACTCCCGAAAGGGAGGCTCCGATCATTCCGAAAGAAACAATATACCAGGGAGAACGGCGGTTGCCGCGGAAGAACGCGTCATTATCGGAATGACGGCCGGTAAGGCGGGCTACAAGCAGCAGTATTCCGAAATAGAGCAGTATGGTCAGCAGAATATAAATTCCGTTCATGTTATTTTTTTGAGTGCAAATGTACTCAAAATCGTTGAAATTGCGTAAGTTTGCATCCATTATAATACAAAATAACTGATGAACCAACAATATCCGTCCATGCTGCTGGAAAAAGCGGTAGGAGAGTTTGCCAAGTTGCCGGGTGTGGGACGCAAGACCGCCATGCGGCTGGTATTGCATCTGCTCAGACAGGATACAGCTGTGGTAGAGGCGTTTGGTAATGCGATGATTACCTTGAAACATGAAGTGAAATATTGTAAAGTGTGCCATAATATATCGGACACGGAAACTTGCCGTATCTGTTCCAATCCGGCGCGGGACGCTTCCACGATCTGTGTGGTGGAGAGTATCCGTGATGTGATGGCGGTGGAAGCCACGCAGCAGTACAGGGGGCTGTACCATGTCCTGGGGGGAGTCATCTCGCCCATGGATGGCATAGGCCCTTCCGATCTGCAGATAGAAAGTCTGGTGGAACGGGTGAAAGGCGGTGAGGTGAAGGAAGTGATCCTTGCCTTGAGCTCGACGATGGAGGGGGACACGACGAATTTCTATATCTCGCGCAAGCTGGACGGCATGGACGTGAAGCTGAGTGTGATAGCGCGTGGTATCTCTATCGGGGATGAGCTGGAATATACGGATGAAGTGACGTTGGGACGTTCCATCATAAATCGTACTTTGTTTACGGGAACGGCATAAACTGGGAAAAACAGAAAGAAATGGAAAAGAAGATAAGACAATTGCTGCGATACTTGCAGATAGAATATGTGGCGGTATGGGTGTTGCCTTTGCTCCTGGTGGCTCTTTATGAAACAGGGGTGATGACCGAGGGGGCTTACGCGGGCGATGTCCGTATGGATTATGTCTTGCAGACGGTAGGGATTTTACTGGCGGTGGGGCTGATTCCTTTATCGCTCCGGCTGTTCAGCCTTTCCTTGGTGAAGAATGTGAAGCAGCGTTCATTGCCGGAAGCCTTGAAAAGTTATCGCCGCTGGAGTGAGATAAGGACGGGGATGCTGGTGGTTCCCGTATTGGTGAACTTGTCATTTTATTATCTGACTCTGAACAACACGGGCGTATTGTGTGCCATGATGGCGCTGATCGCTTCCCTGTTCTGTGTCCCTACCCGCAAGCGGATGCTGGATGAGCTGGATTTGGTAAAAGAGGAGAATGAGGAGCCTGCTTTATGATGAGTGACCGGCATTTTCAAGGGAACGGGATAAGGCTCCGTGCACCGGAGCCGGAAGACTTGGAAGTCATGTTCCGCTTTGAGAACGCTACGGATGTGTGGGAGATGAGCAATACCACAGGCCCGTATTCGCGTTTTCAGTTGAAGCAGTACATAGAGCAGACCCAGAATGATTTGTTTGCCGACCGCCAGTTGCGCCTGATGATAGAAAACGGGAACCGGCAGGTGGTGGGGATTGTGGATCTATGTTCTTTTGATCCTTTGCACAACCGGGCCGAGGTGGGGATTATGGTGGATAAATCCTGTCGCAGGCAGGGGATAGGGCGTAACGCCTTGGCTTTGCTGGAAGAACACTGTTTCCGTTATCTGGGAATTCATCAGTTGTTTGCCTATATCGCTGTGGAAAACCTTCCTTCCCGCAGACTCTTTGCGGCGTGCGGGTACAAAGAGAGTGCGGTATTGAAAGAGTGGGCGCATACGTTTGGCGGTGGCTATACGGATGTGCTGGTTGTTCAGAAGCTGAATCTCAGTTGAGGGAGGGGTATTGGGGATAGCGGGCCCAAATGGCGTATTTGCCTCCCATTTCGTTCAAACTGGTATGCCATAAGTCGCGGAAGTGCTGGTTGAGCAACGTTTCTTTCCCGGCTTTTCCTATGAGCCATGAGTTCTCTTTTATTTCTTTGGCAAGTTGTCCATGATCCCATCCCGCATAACCGGCAAAGAAACGGATCACTCCTTCAATGGGCTTCCCGTCCAGTATATATTGTTGCACGGCATTGAAATCACCATTCAGATAAAGCCCGTTTCCCAGAGGCAGTGCGCCTTCCAGATCTTTTAGCGTATGCAGGAAAAATATTGTCTCCCGGCTCACCGGCCCGCCTTTATACACCGGGACCCGCTGTGCGAATTCCAATTCGGGGATGAGGTCATTGAGCAGAATGTGGTAACGGAAATCTTTATTCATGATAATACCCATACTTCCCTCGTCATTATGCTCGATAAGAAGCACGACTGCTCTTGTAAAGTGGTAGTCGTTCATGAAAGGGGAGGATATAAGGATGCTTCCCTGTTGTGGAAGTACTTTATTTGATTCTACTTGAAAAACATGCATATCCATAGTTGCGTTTCCTTTTATTTACACGACTAATATACATATTATATTTAAAAAATACATGAAGTGCTCTCTTTTTTTTGTATTTTTATTTTTCTTGTATCTTAAATGGCTTATTATCAGAGTTGATGTAAAAAAGTTCAAGAAAATATTCGTAAAATGCTTGCAGATATCGAAATTTTGCGTACCTTTGCAACCGCAATCGAGAGAGATGCAGTATAAGAAAAATGAAATTTGGTGCGTTAGTTCAGTTGGTTAGAATACATGCCTGTCACGCATGGGGTCACGGGTTCGAGTCCCGTACGCACCGCATTAAACATTGAAAATCAATAGTTTAAAGAAGTAGTGCCCACTTTTACATCTGTTAATGTAAAGGTGGGCTTTTCGTTTTATTCAAGCACATTGTTGCGAGGGGAATGGTGATTTTCGAATATTACGGGAATATGAGTAATAAATGTTTCATAGTTGCTATTATTTGAGTTTAAAAGCTACTGGGACTGTATATTTCACCTTTATGGCTTTTCCTTTTAGTGTGCCGGGTTTCCATTTAGGAAGCATTTTTATCAGACGTAGTGCCTCATTATCCAAAGAAGACTCAACACTCCTTACTATGTTAGGTTCTATTATGTAACCGTCTTCGTCTATGATGAATTGAACAATAACTTTTCCTTGTATTCCTTCTGTTTGGGCTTTGGTTGGATATTGCATATTGTCTATGATGAATTGTAACAATTTATCCATACCACCGGGAAATTCGGGCATGTCATCCACTACATGATAAACTTCATCTTCTTTTGGAGGAGCTTGAGTAGGAATAAATCCAGCTCCATAATTATCCGGTTTTTGGGGGATTTCTATTCTAATAGCATTTTTTATTTCTTGCTTATTATCAGTCAATCGAAATTCGGTCATCATCAATATGTCATGACGCAATGGAGTATCAGCATCAAGCATGACTTCATAGAAAAAACGGTAACGTCCCGGTTTATTGGAGTGAACTTCGGGATAAAGATTTGCTGTAAACAAATGATGCCCACCGGGAAGTACCATATAACCTATATCTATGGCAGCGTCATTGATGGGCAATGCACGCCAAGTGCCATTCTCGTCTTCATAAGTAATGAAATAATGCTCGCCACACATTATGTTCTTGTTTCCTTGATTTAGCAAAACAAAGGAAGCTGTGGATGCCTCAGTGGAGTAAACGGAATATTCCGGATGCAGGGAAATACCGAGCGTATCAGTTATACTAATTCGCTCATTTATTATCGGCTGTTCCGGTCCTTCAAAACGAATGGCGGGAGAATCCATGAGTTTTTCCCGGAAGGCTTGTCGGGCTTCGGGAGTGTTGAGAATAAACCTGACTTCAACATTCCGTAATCCTACACCCCAACTGGTCATATTATTTTTCAGCTTCTTGTCTGTCAATGTGTCAAACCGCTGGTTCAACTCGTCTACGATGCTCATAAGTTGTTGCTGTGAATAATTACTTTCAGTAACTTGCTCCAGTCGAAAAGCTTTGCTACCGGCAGTAGATTCCAAAATTCGCCTTGCATGCGCTGTGTCACCTCTTACCTGAAAAACCAACGTGGAACCGTCAAAGAACATACCTTCCAAGAAAGAAGGGCAACGCGGGCTACCGATGAAACCTCCTATAGAATTCGGATCATTTCCATAGACCCTGCTTAAGGCTTCAATGACTTGCAAGCCTGCAGATTGGTCAACAACAGTATCTTCTACAAAATAGACAGCTTCACCTGTAGAGTCTAATTTGCTTGTAAGATTTGATTTTGGTGCCTTATTCGCACATCCCATAAAAGAGTAAAATAGAACTCCTACCCATATTTTTGTTTTCATAACATTGAATTGTTTAGTGAAAGAGATGTTTATTCTATTTCAAATTCAGCATTGAGGTTGATTTTCTCCATATCATTCCACAGTGATATGGAAATACGATATTTGCCGGGAGTTGTTTTATAGTATTTAATAGGAAAACTGAAACAATAATATATAGGTGGGGTAATCGGTATAATTTCGTCATCAAAGAAACCTGTGGGCTTTTTCGTCCAAAGCCTTACCCATTGATTATTTTCCCATCTTTCTAAAATCCATCTTCTGCCATAACTAAGTGGAAGTTTCTGAGGATTGAGGACAATAGCGAACACTTCTTCACTTTCAGTGGTATAATGCCCATGTAGCATATTCATGCGTACTGTTTTCCCTAAAGTATCGGTGCTTACGCAGATTGCATCCGCATTGCCGATTTCTACACAGTTTTCTTGACTGGACTGATGCGTACATCCGATAGTGAAAAGACAGAAGAAACATAAAAATATAGTTTTCATCTTGGTTTATTTATCAGTGATAACAAAGTATTTACAAAAATACTCAAAGTGCAATTCATTAACAATTAGAATTACACTTTTATTTTCTACCAAAGAATTATATTCTAAACTCTCTTTGGGGCCTGTTTTTCTCTTTTGGAGTGTGGCCTACACCCAGCTTTTCCTTAAGCTCTTTAAATTTCATCTTGAACCATTCAAGTATAGGCATTCCGTCAATGCACAACCGGCACTTTCCTTTCTTCTGCGGATTCCTCTTTACTGTTGCCGTTGAATATGCCGTTCCGAACTTCTCCCGGTGTTCCCGTGAATCCCACTTCCTGGCATTGCTCGGCTATCGGCAGCAAGTCTTTTATATCTCCCCGCCCTGACTTGCTTCCACTGTCTCCTGTAACGGAAATATTGAGAAAATACGATTATGTGATTCCGGTTATCAGATAGGGAGGAGGTGTAATATTTGGTCTTTTCTTTATCATAATTGTTTTTTAGACAATAAAATGCTTCTGTCTTTTCGTTTGTATGGTTAATAGAATTATATTTGTACATTATACAATATCTATTAACCATGAAAACTTATTCATTATTAACAGGCATTTTATTGTCTTTTTCGTTATCTATTCAGGCAGGTGATCTGAAATTGTGGTATAAGCAACCTGCCGGGACGTGGGTGGAAGCGCTTCCGGTCGGCAATTCCCGGATGGGAGCGATGGTATATGGCGGAACGGCCCGTGAAGAACTTCAACTAAACGATGAAACCATGTGGGGAGGCAGTCCCTATCGGAATGACAAGCCGGAAGCATTGGAAAGTCTGCCTCAAGTGCGTGAACTGATTTTCGCCGGAAAAAACATGGAGGCTCAGGACTTGATTCAAGAAAACTTTTATGCCGGGAAGCATGGTATGCCCTATCAGACAATCGGCAGTTTGATTATAGAAACCCCCGGACATGAAAAGGTTACCGATTATTATCGTGATCTGGATTTGGAACGTGCGGTGGCTACTACCCGTTACAAAGTGGATGGCGTGACTTTTCAACGTGAAGTTTTTGCATCATTTCCTGATAAGGTGGTAGTGGTCCGTTTGACAGCAGACCGGCCGGGAAAACTGAATTTTAAGGTCGGATATGTGTCGCCATTGGAGCATAAAGTCAGCAGGAAAGGAAAGAAATTGGTTCTGACCGGAAGGGGTAGGGATCATGAGGGAGTGAAAGGATTGATTCGTATGGAAACACAGACACAGGCTGATGTGGATGGGGGTAAGGTGAAAATTGATGACCAAAACATTACAGTGGAAGGAGCGGACAGTGTTACTCTGTATGTTTCATCGGGTACGAATTTTATTAATTATCACGATATAAGTGGCAATGAGAGTAAAAAAGCGTCCGGATATCTGTCTCTGGCATTGGGACGCCCTTATAGTCAGGTTTTACAGGAGCATATAGCTCTTTATAAAGAGCAGTTTGACCGTGTAAGATTGGATTTGGGAACCAGTGAGCGGGCTAAGCTGGAAACTGTCAAACGCATCGAACTGTTCAATGAGGGTAAGGATGTTTCTTTGGCGGTGTTGCTTTTTCAGTATGGACGTTATTTGCTTATTTCCTCCTCCCAGCCGGGAGGTCAGCCTGCCAATTTGCAAGGTATATGGAATAATAAACTGGCTGCTCCATGGGATGGAAAATATACCATCAATATTAATACGGAAATGAATTACTGGCCGGCTGAAGTGACCAATCTGAGTGAAACGCACCAGCCCTTGTTCGAAATGGTGAAAGAATTATCAGTTACCGGCAGGGAAACGGCACGGACTATGTATGGATGCAACGGATGGGTGGCTCATCACAATACAGATATATGGCGTGCCACCGGTCCGGTGGATAAGGCGTTTTATGGTACATGGCCCATGGGAGGTGCTTGGTTGACTACCCACTTGTGGCAGCATTATTTATATAGTGGGGACAAGCTGTTTCTTTCCGAAGCCTATCCGGCATTGAAAGGAGCTGCTGATTTTTATCTTGATTATTTGACTGAACATCCTGAATACGGTTGGATGGTGACTGCTCCGTCCATGTCTCCGGAACATGGACCTTCGGGAGAGGATACTAAAAAAGCTTCAACGATTGTGGCAGGTTGTACGATGGATAATCAGATAATTTTCGATGTGCTTAGCAATGCATTGCATGCGTCAAGAATTCTAAAAATGTCCGCTTCTTATCAAGATTCTTTGCGGTCTATGTTAAATCGTCTGGCCCCGATGCAGATCGGGAAATACAATCAGCTACAGGAATGGCTGGAAGACTTGGATAATCCGAATGACAAGCATCGCCATATTTCTCATGTATATGGATTGTTCCCTAGTAATCAGATATCTCCTTACACTCATCCTTTGCTTTTCCAGGCAGCTAAAAACACGTTGTTACAGCGTGGCGACGAAGCTACCGGTTGGTCCATTGGCTGGAAAGTTAATCTGTGGGCCCGTTTGCTGGACGGTAATCATGCGTTCCGGATTATTAATAATATGTTGAAGCTGCTGCCTGGAGATGAAGTGAAAGAGGCTTATCCGCAAGGACGGACTTATCCTAATCTGTTTGATGCTCATCCGCCTTTCCAGATTGACGGCAACTTTGGCTATACTGCCGGTGTGGCTGAAATGTTGTTGCAGAGCCATGACGGAGCTGTACATTTGCTTCCGGCTCTTCCGGATGCCTGGGTCACAGGAAGTGTGCAAGGACTGGTTGCCCGTGGAGGGTTTGTGGTGGATATGAGCTGGAATGGCGTGCAGCTGGATAAAGCGAAGATTCATTCCCGTTTGGGAGGTAATTTGCGTTTACGTTCGTATGTTCCTTTGCGTGGGGTTGGATTAAAAGAGGCAAAAGGTAAGAATCCGAATGAATATTATATGCAGGCAGATATCAAAGAGCCTTTGGTTTCCAAGGAGATAAATCCGCAATACCCTGCTTTGTATAAGGTGTATGAATATGACTTGATGACAGAACAGGGACAAGATTATATAGTGGAGCGTGGGTTATAATACATGAAGATGCCCAAAGTGATTTGTGCATTATTTCACTTTGGGCACTTTTGTGAATGGAAGTGTCATGGTGTAGTTATCAGATGGCTTCCTTCTTTTCCAATTCTAATGCTCTGGGAAAAATGATATTGTTTTCCAGGTGGATATGTTCATGTAATGCCTCTTCAAATTGTTTCAATTGTTGTAAAACCAAGCGGAAGCTGGCACAAGCATCTTCAGGGGCGGTGAATCCGTTGGTTAATGAAGAGATTTTTTCAAAACGTTCTCCTTCGTGGTTATGTTCATCTTCCATCACTTCGATGGGATACAGAATGGTGCCGCAATGAAATTCAACTATTTTCAAGCCTTCCTCTTTGGCTTGGAACATTTCATAAACATAAGGAAATAGTACATTCTCTTCTTTTGATAAATGATTTTCCAAATCAAGAAGCGAGTCGCGGAACAGTGCCTGGACTTGCAATAACTCTGGATGATTCTTTGAATGCGCTTCGGTTACTTTGGTTAATAATGCTTCTATTTGCGGACCTTTGGCACGGATTCCCCGATGGTGTATTTTCAATACGTAGTCTATTAATAAATCGATGGGCCATCCGGCAAAGTCAGGACATTACTAACCGTATTCTCTTGTAATTCATTTAATTCACGTGCTACTGCTTCGGGATCAATACCACGGTTCCGGCAGGCTTCTGCAAACGGAGTATTGCCATGGCAGCAAAAATCAATATGGTAACGGGAGAATACTTTGGTTGTATCAAAGTTGCCGGCTACAATTTGTCCGACTGTACATGAATGGTAATTTTTCTGTTTCATAATTATTCCGTTTATCCGTTCGTTAATCCCCATTTTCTCATATCACTTTCTACTGTACCGATACCGCTTACTCCAAAGTTTTCGACCAGTACTTTCGTCACGTTGGGCGAGAGGAATGCGGGTAAGGTGGGACCGAGATGAATCTCTTTTATGCCCAAACTGAGTAATGCCAGCAATACGATTACCGCTTTCTGTTCATACCAGGCGATATTGTAAACAATGGGCAGTTCATTGATGTCATGTAGCCCGAATACTTCCTTCAGTTTGAGGGCGATGACTGCCAATGAATAGCTATCGTTACATTGTCCTGCGTCCAAAACACGCGGAATGCCATTAATCTCACCTAACCCTAGTTTGTTATAACGATATTTAGCACATCCGGCTGTTAAAATGACTGTGTCTTTGGGGAGCATCTCGGCAAAAGCGGTGTAGTAATCGCGACTGCGCATACGTCCGTCACAACCAGCCATGACGATGAACTTACGGATAGCTCCGCTCTTTACCGCTTCTACTACCTTGTCTGCTAGTTGTAATACCTGATTATGGGCAAAACCACCAACGATTTCTCCATGTTCTATTTCTGTCGGTGCGGCACATTGTTTGGCTGTTTCTATAATTTCAGTATAGTCCTTATGTCCTTTCTCGTCTGCTGTAATATGCTTGCAGCCGGGATATCCGGTAGAATTAGTGGTAAACATGCGTTCTTTATAAGTGGCATTGGGCAGAGGGGGAACGATGCAGTTGGTTGTGAACAGGATAGGACCATTGAACGAGGTAAACTCCTCCCGTTGTTTCCACCAGGCATTTCCATAGTTTCCTGCAAAATGTGTATATTTTTTAAATGCCGGATAGTAATGTGCAGGAAGCATTTCACCGTGAGTATATACGTCCACGCCACTGTCTTTGGTTTGTTCCAACAATTCTTCCAGATCATGCAGGTCATGTCCGCTTATCAGAATACCGGGGCGAGTACCTGTTCCTATATTTACATGGGTAATTTCCGGATTACCATACCTGGAAGTATTTGCCTTGTCGAGCAGAGCCATTGTTCGAACGCCTATTTCACCTGTTTTCAGTGCTAATACAGTCAGTTCATCAGCCGATAAAGATTTTGTTGTAATTTGTGCGATGGTGTTCTGCATGAAACGATGAATACTTTCGTCATTATGTCCTAACCTCATGGCATGTTCCAGATAAGCAGCCATTCCTTTCAGACCATACATAATCAGTTCTTTTAAAGAGCGTAGATCCTCGTTTTGTTCACGTAATACGCCGACTGTTGCGGCTTTTGCATCATATTCATCGCGGCTGCCTTTCCAATTTAACTCATCGGCTTCCGGCAGAGGAATGTCCTTGGCAGAGGCTTGATGCTTAAGGTCATCACGTATTGCTAATCCTTTGTCAATGCGTTTTGTAATGCTTTCGTCATCGAAATTGGCATTGGTAATGGTACAGAATAAGGCGTCTACAATGAAATTGTCCACTTCTTTTTCAATGGGGAGGGAATGCTGGCGCAATTGATCCGCCACAACAGAAATTCCTCGTACTACAAAGAGCAATAAATCCATGGTACGTGCTGTAGTTGCCTTTTTTCCACAAACACCTTTTAAGGTGCAACCGAAACCTTTGGCTGTTTCCTGACATTGGAAACAAAACATGTTATTCTCCATATCTTTTTTCATTTTAATGATTTCTATTACTTTTGTGCAAAAGTAGATGGTTTTCGTCTTTTAAGTTGTACCATATGTTACAGCGGATACAAATAACAGTTAAAAGAAAGTAGGATGGAACTGACAGGATTATTGCAGATGGCTCCTTTCCAGGGAATGAAAGAGGAAGAATTGGTTGCTTTCCTGTTCGGCCTTCCGAATAGTTTGAAGCACTTTGAACCGGGTGATATCATTGCCCGGCAAGGTGACTTATGTAAAGGGCTGTACATTCTTGCATCGGGAAGTGTACGGGCGGGAATGATAAATGATGAAGGGAAAGAACTGACGGTAGAAGAAATTGGAGCTCCTAACTTGCTGGCTTCGGCTTTTATTTTTGCCACTGAAAATCGTTTTCCCGTTAATGTAGAGGCAATAGGACCTTGTGAGGTTTTTGTAATAGGTAAAGAACGATTTTTAGAATTTATGCGTTTGCATCCATTGATGATGCAGAATTTTTTGAAGGATATTTCGGACAGGAGTGTCTTTTTAAGCAGGAAATTGAATGAGTTTGCTTTGTTGAATTTAAAGACTCGTTTGTTGAAATATCTAGAAACACATTCTGTTATTCATAATCAGCAGGAGGTGGCGCAGAAGCTGGGAGTTACTCGTCCGTCATTGGCCAGGGCGCTGTCTGAACTGGTGAATGAAGGGAAAATAAAGAAATAAATTGAGATTTCTTTTTTATGGGTAAAGTGGAAAAACGTATCTTGTATCTTTAAGAGTTTTTGTGTGTAACCCATTCTTGTGAAAGTGTTCAAGGTGTTTTGTTATAAATACTTTGACTTTAAAGAAAAGGATCTTTGTCTATAAGGATTTGTTCTTTTGAAATGAGGACCATATTGAAATTTTCTTGATTAAAAAAGAGGGTGAATTCAAGACCCTTTATTTGTCTTGATTCACCCTTTTGGAGACAACATTGGGTTGGTGTGTATTCAGCATGTTACTTCATCTGGATACTTTTATTTCGTACTTTTCTCAATATTTGTTGTAATTCGAATACTTTTTCGGGATGTTCAGTCGCTAAATTCACCTTTTCACCTGCTTGTTTCATATCATATAACTGGGGAATACCTAAATAACCAGTTTCAATTTTCGGACCCCAGGGAATCATTTTAGGACCATCGCTGCCTTCAATAAATTTCCAATCTTTAGTACGCACGGATAGAGTGTGATTGGATGCCTGTTCAATAACCCATGGGCGGTCTGTTTTGTCTTGTCCTAATAGATTTGCTAACCGGTTGTAGCTGTCGGGAGCACTTCCTTTCGGAATACGGGCATCTACCAGAGAAGCTAGTGATGCCAGCCAGTCTATTTGCGAAATAAGCACATCGCTGACTTCCGGCTTGTTGATGGCTTTAGGCCAGTGTACAATTACAGGAACACGAGTCCCCCCTTCAAATGCACTGTATTTTCCACCTCTCAGGTTGCCGGCAGGTTCGTGCCCGTTCAGTAACTCTTCTGCCTTGTCATCATATCCGTCGTCTACTACCGGTCCATTGTCGCTGGAAAGAATAATTAATGTGTTTTGGGTTAATCCCATTTTATCGAGAGCTTCGAGTAACTGACCTACACTCCAGTCAAATTGTGCGATAGCATCACCGCGCAGTCCCATCTTGTTTTTACCACGGAAACGATTATGTGGAAAACGGGGAACGTGCACATCATTAGTGGCGAAATACATAAAGAAAGGCTCGTCTTTATGTTGTTTGATAAAATCAACTGCATGTGCGGTAATGGAATCGGCTATATTTTCATCTTTCCATAATGCTTTGCCACCTCCTTTCATATAACCGATTCGGCTGATACCGTTCACGATAGACATATCATGACCGTGACTCGGTTTCAGATTATATAAAAGTTCAGGGTTGTCTTTTCCGGTAGGTTCACCGGGGAAATTTTTTATATAGCTTACTTCTATCGGAGCTGAAGGATCATAATTGGCTACTTGGCCATTCTCGATAAATACACAGGGAACCCGGTCGGCTGTGGCTGCCATGATATAAGAATAGTCAAACCCCAAATCACCTAGAGAAGCGGAGAGAGGAGCATTCCAGTCTTGTTGTGCAGTTTTATCACCTAATCCTAAATGCCATTTGCCAAATGCTCCTGTGGCATATCCGGAGCTTTTAAACATATCTGCCATAGTATATTGCTCGGGACGTATAATCATTCCTGCATTGCCGGCAGCTACATCTGTTCCGGGTTTACGCCATGCATATTCTCCGGTCAGCATGGAATATCTGGATGGGGTACTGGTAGCGGCGGTGGCGTGTGCGTTGATAAATCGTATCCCTTCGGATGCCAGACGGTTGACATTTGGAGTTTGTACGTTTTTTGCTCCATAACACTCCAAGTCACCATATCCTAAATCATCAGCATAGATGAAGATAACATTGGGCTTGTCTGTATTTTGATTTTTGTTTTCCGCATGAACAGCCAAGCATGAAGTAAGTGCCAATGAAAGCATTCCGTAATGTCTTTTTTTCATAGTAATTATATTGTTTAGTGAGTAATCAATTCTACAAAGATAAAGATATATTTTAAAAACGGGGATTAATTCTACAAAATTGTGGAATGAAATTGTGGTATTTCTACATAATGTGAAAAATGAAATAATGGTTATTTTGTTGATTTTTAGAGTATTGGATGCCGATGTGCCCCATGGCATATTTTTTGTTATGTAAATTAATATAATACACTAAAAACTAAACTTTAAAATATATAACCATTTGCCTTAACAAAACAAGGCTGAAAAGCCATGTTCCCCCTGAATGGGAAAATCTGTATATAACTCAGTTTTAAGCTTCCCGGTTCGTGACGAATCGGGAAGTTTCTATTATTTCCTTGATGAATCTGGTTTTTCTACAAGACTTTTACTGAAAATAAGTTAATATTAATGGATGATATGCAGTATTCGATCTCTTTCTTACTTTTAAGAGTAGAAAATAGATTAATACATTATAGTTATGAAAAAGTTGAACCTTTTATTATTAGCATTCCTGGCAGTTATGGGAGTCACTTTCCAATCATGTGATGATGATGATGGTTACTCTCTTGGTGATGTGGCAGTGGATTGGGCTACTGTAAATGTGAAAGGTGCCCATGTTTATGACTTTACAGGTGACAGATGGGGACAAATCTGGCCTGCAACGACTGATTATTTTTGGTATTCCCCGATAGATGGACAACGGGTTATTCTTTATTTCAATCCTTTGTATGATAATTATCCGGAAGGATATGATTGCTCAGTCAAAGTGTTGAGTATAAAGGAAATTCTAACTAAACCTATAGAGGAGCTGACAGCAGAGAATGAAGAAGAATTTGGAAATGATCCTGTAGATATATTTGAAGGTAATATGTGGATTAGTGGCGGTTATTTGAATATTATTTTTAATCAGAACATGCCTTCTAAAGTGAAACATTTGGTTAGTTTGGTAAAGAACACTACAATTACGCCCGATCAGGATGGCTATATTCATTTAGAATATCGTTACAATACGTATGCTGATACTACTGGTTATTGGAGAAACGGTGCGGTATCCTTTAATTTGAATTCTTTGGAAATAACATCGGAAACAAAGGGTATAAAGGTAAAAATAAACTCGGCTAAAAATGGTGAAAAGGAAGTCTCTTTTGATTTAAAAGAAACACCGTCACCAGTAGGCTTGAGCCAAATGGATTTTTCTCAAATGGAAATCAAATAATTAGGGTTTGATTAGAGAGAGTTGTGTGTGGCCCCTTGCGTCTTGTTGTGGTAGATGCAGGGGGCTGATTGTATAGTTGATAACGGTTTTTAGTTTGATATTTGTTGTTTATTAGTTGGGTGATGGAAAAAATTGTATGGTTTCTTCGTTTTTTTTCTTATTTCAGTGTTTTTTCAGAATTATCTTGTTTCTTTGTCTTTAAGAACCAAAAGTAGGACTTATGAAAATACTATTAGTAGAAGACGATGCTAATTTGCGTGAAGTGACTCAGCGCTCATTGGAAAAGGAGCGTTATGTGGTGGAAATTGCTGCCGATTACCGTACCGCATTACAAAAGATAGAGGATTATGATTATGACTGCATTTTGCTGGATATTATGTTGCCGGATGGCAGTGGCCTGGATTTGTTGGAAAAGTTGAAAGAAATGCATAAACGGGAAAATGTGATCATCCTTTCAGCCAAAGACTCTATAGAAGACAAAGTACTAGGATTGGAGCTCGGAGCTGATGATTATCTGCCTAAACCTTTTCATTTGGTGGAACTGAATGCACGTATCAAAAGTGTGATACGCCGTCATCAGCAAGGTGGGGAAAATAGTATCAAATACGGAAATATAGAAATTTTTCCCGATAAATATGGGGTGACCGTAGCTGGAAAGAAGCTTGAACTGAACCGTAAGGAATATGATATTCTGGTTTATTTTATGAACCGTCCCGGCAGATTGGTTAATAAAAGCACACTTGCCGAATCCGTATGGGGCGACCATATAGATCAAGTCGATAATTTTGATTTTATCTATGCCCAAATCAAGAATTTACGAAAGAGATTGAAAGAGGCTGGAGCTACTCCTGAACTGAAGGCTGTTTATGGTTTTGGATATAAAATGGTAGTGGAATAAATGAAACTGATTTATTATATCATTATCCGTATATCGTTGGTGTTGTCGGTTTTATTGACTGGCTGGGCCATCCTTTTCTATTTTGCTGTAATGGATGAGGTGAATGATGAAGTGGATGACTCATTGGAGGATTATTCGGAAATTATCATCATACGTGCATTGGCGGAGGAGCTTCCTTCTAAAAATACAGCTTCCAACAATCAGTATTTCCTGCGTGAAGTGACGAAGGAATATGCAGGATCTTGTGATGATATCATTTATAAAGATTCTATGGTTTATATTCCTGAAAAAGATGAAACTGAACCTGCACGAATCCTTACGACCATTTTTAAGGATGATGGCGAAAAGTTTTTTGAATTGACGGTAGCGATTCCTTCTATAGAAAAGAAGATTTGAAAGATGCTATGGCAGGTTGGATTATTTTTCTTTATATCGCTTTATTATTGACTATAATTGTTATTAATGTGTGGGTGTTTTATCGGAATATGCGTCCTCTTTATGTATTGCTTCATTGGTTGGATAAATATCGTATCGGTAAGGTAAACGAGCCTTTACAAAATAATACCCGGGTTTCAGAATTCAGAAAATTAAATGAAGCGGCTGTTCGTTATGCAGAGCGCAGTGAGCAGATGTTCGAACAGCAAAAACAATTTATTGGTAATGCATCTCATGAGATGCAGACACCACTGGCTATTTGTCGTAATCGGTTGGAGATGCTGATGGAGGATGAAAATCTTTCAGAAAGCCAATTGGAGGAGTTGATGAAAACCCACCAGACTTTGGAACATATAACGAAGCTGAACAAGTCTTTGTTATTGCTTTCGAAGATAGAGAACGGTCAATTTACGGATACTGTCCAAGTAGAAGTGAATAAATTATTGAGGCAATATCTGGAGGACTATAAAGAAGTGTATCAATATCGTGAGATCATAACAAGTATAGAGGAAGAAGGTGTTTTCTATCTTACGATAAATGAAACATTGGCAGTGGTGTTGCTTACCAATTTGTTGAAGAATGCTTTTGTGCACAATATGGACGGTGGACACATCCGGATTGTCATTACTCCCCACAGTGTGATGTTCTGCAATACAGGGGCGGCACAACCGCTGGATGCCCGGCGTATTTTTGAGCGTTTTTATCAAGGAAAGAAAAAAGAAGGCTCTACCGGTCTAGGTTTGGCAATAGCAGATACGATATGTAAAATGCAGGCTCTCAGGCTTTGCTATGAATATAAGAGCGGGGAGCATTGTTTTACACTTTATGCATCCACTCATAATCAATAAAAATCGTGTTTTTTTTAGAATTTCAAATTCTTTTCAGAATCTCCCTTCATATTTGCATCAGAAAACAGAATGTAGAACCAAATAAAAAAAATGACGATTATGAAAAAGGTATTATTATTGTTAGTGTGCTTATTTACGTTGCAAACAGTGGTATGGGCGGATGATGACAAACCTATTCAAGTAAACCAATTGCCTCAGACTGCACAGACTTTTATCAAAACTCATTTCCCCGATAATAAGGTGGCGATGGCTAAAATGGAAACAGACTGGTTTGATAAAAGCTATGATGTGATTTTTACTAATGGAGACAAACTGGAATTCGATAAAAAAGGTATTTGGACAGAAGTGAATTGCAAATACAGCGCTGTACCTGTCGCTGTGGTTCCTGAAGCAATAAAAAAGTACGTTGCTACGAATTACCCCGATGCCAAGATGCTCAAGATCGAGAGGGACAAGCATGACTATGAAGTGAAACTTTCTAATGGTTGGGAGATAAAGTTTGATATGCAGTTCAATGTGATTGATATTGACAATTAATTGTTAGTTATAGATTGAAGTATGGTTTATGTATGATAAACTGAAGCTTTGCAGGCCGTTTCTTGTTCCATGAAGAAACGGCCTGTCTTTTCATTAATTTTAATAGCATAGTAATTTTACCGACACGATCTTGTAACAGATAACATGGATATTTGCATAGTTTTAATAATAAAGATATGCATCTGAGAACGTATTATCCTACAGTGGTTTTATCGGATATCCATCTGGGAACCTCTCATTCTAAAACAATAGAGGTCAGTAACTTTTTGAAATCTGTCAATTGTGACCGTCTGATATTGAACGGAGACATTATAGATGGTTGGCATTTGCGTAAGGCGGGTACTAAGAGGTGGCAAGCAAAACATACTGATTTCTTTAAGGTTATCATGAAAATGATGGAGAACTTCGGTACTGAAGTAATTTATGTGCGTGGCAACCACGATGATTTCCTGGACGGCTTGGTCCCTATGACATTCTATAACGTAAAAATCGTCAAAGAATACATCCTTGAAACACATGGAAAGCGTTATTATGTGACACATGGCGATCTATTCGACCGGGTTACCACACAGATGAAATGGTTAGCCCGGTTGGGCGATGCAGGTTATACATTCCTCTTATGGGCGAACCGCTTTTATAACCAATATCGTACCAAACGGGGGAAACCGTATTATTCTCTGTCACAGGCCGTCAAACAAAAAGTAAAGTCGGCTGTTTCCTATATATCGGACTTTGAGAAAGTATTGGTGGAGTTTGCACGTGTACGTAAATGTGACGGAGTGATTTGTGGTCATATCCATCATCCGGCTAATACCTATTATGATGGTATTCATTATCTGAATTCGGGCGATTGGGTAGAAAGCCTTTCGGCACTGACTGAGGATGCGGACGGGAATTGGAATATCATGGAATACCATCATGTACTAGCTGATGAGAATGAAGATAATAAAGAGTTTACCCTAATACATACAGCCTCATGAAATTTTTATTTATAGTACAGGGTGAGGGGAGAGGACATCTTACTCAAGCCATTACGTTGGAGGAAATATTGCGCCGGAACGGTCACGAAGTAGTGGAAGTACTGGTAGGTAAAAGTAGTTCGCGCCGCTTGCCGGGATTTTTCAATCGTAACATCCATGCTCCCATAAAACGTTTTGTCAGTCCTAATTTTCTGCCTACACCAGCCAACAAACGGGTGAGTTTGATGCGGAGCGTAGCGTATAATCTAGTGAAACTTCCTGTGTATATCAATAGCATTAACTACATTCGTCAGCGTATCGAGGCCAGTGGTGCGGACAGGGTTATCAATTTCTATGAATTGCTGACCGGACTGACTTATTTCCTGTTCCGTCCCTCTGTTCCGCAAATCTGCATAGGACATCAATATCTGTTCTTGCATAAAAGTTTTGAATTTCCGAAGGCTGATAAAGTAAGCTTGGCTCTTTTGAAGTTTTTTACCGTACTGACCAGCTTGGGGGCGAAGGAACGTTTGGCTCTTTCTTTTCGTTACATGAAGGATGATCCTCAGAATAATATCCGTGTGATTCCTCCCTTGTTGCGTAAGGAAGTGACTTTACATGAACCTTATTCCGGTGACTATATACATGGCTATATGGTTAATGCGGGTTTCAGTGAAAATGTAATGAAATGGCACAGGCAACATCCCAGGATACCGCTTCGTTTCTTTTGGGACAAGTGGGAGGAGGAACCGGTGAAGAGAGTGGATAATACATTGAGCTTTTATCAACTGGATGATGTGGAATTTTTGAGGCAGATGGCGGGATGCAAGGCTTATGCCAGTACTGCCGGATTTGAATCGGTGTGCGAGGCCATGTATTTAGGCAAGCCTATTCTGATGGTTCCTGCCCATATAGAACAGGACTGTAATGCATATGATGCCGAAAAAAGCGGTGCGGGTATCATTTCCTCCGATTTTAATTTGCAACAGTTGCTGGAATTTGCGAAGGATTACCATCCCAATCGTGATTTTGTGTATTGGGTACGTGGAGCTGAGTATACTTTGTTAAATTTATTGGAGAGTGATTCTTCCAATTATCAACAAGTTTTATTCAACGAGATGTATTTGGTGGAAGAGTTTATTTGAGTTTCGTATAAAAACTCTAGTCATGGTTGTGTGCGCCAGAAAGAAATGAAAGTTGAATAAACTTTCATTTTAATACTGTTTGTATTGTACGACTTCAAAAATATTCGGTTTCTCCTGATAAATTGTTGGAAATTAATAGTTGAAGTTCCAAAATTTGCTATATATTTGTAATCGTTAACAACTAACAAACAGAAATACCATGATGAACAAAATGTGCATGGCAGCTGTTATAGCTGCTTCTTTGTATGCAGGGACTACTTTTGCCCAACCTGCCGCCGTAAAGAAAATCATTGAAACGGGCCAAACAGATAACCGGGTGATGCATCAGTTGGATATTCTCACCAATCGTTTTGGGGGAAGAGTTATAGGCTCGGATGCGTATGAGAATGCAGCCGAGTGGATGATGCGTGAATATAAACGATGGGGTATTGATGTACGCTTGGAAGAAGCTGGAGAACTGCCGGTAGGTTTTAACCGTGGTCCATGGTTCGGACGTTTAATCGGGGGAGATCAGGCAATGGATCTGCATTTTGTCACTCCATCCTACACTTCAGGTACTAAAGGTCTGCAACGCGGGCATGTTTTGATAGAGCCCCGTACTCAAGAAGAGCTGGACCGCATGAAACATCAGTTGAAAGGCGCTTGGGTGTTGATCTCAGGTGAAAATGTAGGTTGGCCTGTTGACCGTTCTGCTAAAGGAGATTCGTTGAGAGCTGCTATCAAAGCTGAAAATATAGAAATAGAAAAGCAGAATGCTGCCTTGATGGAAGAGAATTGGAGCAAAGGAACCAAACATGCCATGAAGCCTTTGCGTGAAATGCCGGGACTATTTTATAAAGAGATGTGTGAGGCAGGAGCACTTGGCTTTATTCAGTCGGCACCTGTACCTTTACGTGCTTTGTATGATCGTGCTTTATTGAATGATCCCCATACTACGTTTGATAATTTGCCCGAAGTCTGTGATATCAAGTTGGATGAACATCAATACAAGATTATTAAACAGATGGTGAAAGAACGACGGAACTTTTGGCTGGAATTTGATATTCGTAATCATTTCAAACTAGGTTCTGTGAAATATCATAATGTCGTAGCATCCATTAAGGGCACTAAATATCCGGATGAATATGTTATTATAAGCGGACATCTTGATTCTTATGATGTGGCAACCGGTGGTATAGACTGTGGCACAGGCATTGGTCCTATGATGGAGGCTGCCCGTATGATTGCACTTTCCGGTGCAAAACCTAAACGTACTATACTGTTTGTGGCTTTTGCTGGAGAGGAATTTGGATTATTGGGTGCAAAAGCATATGTCAAGACTCATGCAAAAGAATTGGGAAAGATTGCCAATCTGTTCAACCGGGACGGAGGGCCGACTCCACCGGTGGGAATCTCCGTTCCTCAGGCTATGTATGATGATTTTGTGGAAGTGTGCAAGCCTGTGAAAGAGATCCGTGCGGATTATCCGTTTGAGGTAAAGGTAGCGAAACCCTTTAAACGTCCTACTCAAAGCGGCGGTACGGATGCCAGTGTTTTTGCAGTGGAAGGAGTGCCTACTTTGGTTTCAATACACAAGACATAAAAGGATATAATTTCTCTTATGGGGAAATATGGCATACGGAACGTGATCTTTATACGAAGAATATACCAGAATACCAAGAGCATGCAGCTACGGTAACAGCAGTGGTTGCTTTGGGAATTGCTAATTTAAGTAAACAGTTATCTCGTGAAGGAATGCACAAAAAGTAGCGGAAATGTTCTTTTTTTCTTCTTTTGGTGGAATAATGTCGTATTGATGTGTAAAAAATGTTAGCTTAAGTTCAATCTACTGAGATAATCTTTACCTTTGCTGCGCATATAAAGCAAAAGGTAGGTAAACAAAAAGCCTGCGATATTTGTTAATATAGAAAAGGTAAATTATCAAATAAAAGTAAATAGAAGCTTATGTCACAGATTATTGGACATATTTCACAAGTTATCGGACCGGTAGTCGATGTGTATTTTGAGGGCAAAGGCATCGACACCGATCTGCTTCTTCCAAGCATTCATGATGCATTGACTATCAAACGCAATGACGGCAGAATTCTAGTCGTGGAAGTTCAACAACACATTGGTGAAGACACAGTGCGTACTGTAGCTATGGATAGTACGGACGGTTTGCAACGTGGTATGGAAGTAATTCCGACAGGACATCCTATTACTATGCCGGTTGGTAATCAGATTAAAGGCCGGTTGATGAACGTAGTAGGTGAAGCTGTGGACGGTATGCGCCCGTTGAGTAAGGAAGGGGCGTTTCCCATTCACCGTGAGCCCCCTAAGTTTGATGAATTGTCTACTGTGCAGGAAGTGCTCTTCACAGGTATCAAGGTTATTGATTTGCTGGAACCTTATTCAAAGGGTGGTAAAATCGGATTGTTTGGGGGGGCCGGTGTAGGCAAGACCGTGCTTATTATGGAGCTGATTAACAACATTGCCAAGAAACATAACGGCTTTTCTGTTTTTGCCGGAGTCGGTGAACGTACACGTGAAGGCAACGACCTGTTGCGTGAAATGATTGAATCTGGTGTAATCCGCTACGGAGAAGAATTTAAGAAAAGCATGGAAGAAGGTCATTGGGATCTTTCCAAAGTAGATTATAATGAAGTTGAAAAGTCACAGGCCACATTGGTGTACGGACAGATGAACGAGCCTCCCGGCGCGCGTTCTTCCATTGCCCTTTCGGGGCTGACCGTTGCCGAATCTTTCCGTGACCGCAAAAACGGTGACAGCAACGGACCACGTGACATTTTGTTCTTTATCGACAATATATTCCGTTTCACTCAGGCAGGTTCCGAGGTTTCGGCTTTGTTGGGCCGTATGCCGTCAGCCGTGGGGTACCAACCGACACTGGCAACGGAAATGGGACAGATGCAGGAACGTATCACTTCTACCAAGAATGGTTCTATCACCTCGGTACAGGCTGTGTATGTACCTGCTGATGACTTGACAGACCCTGCGCCCGCTACTACATTTACTCACTTGGATGCAACGACCGTATTGAGCCGTAAAATTACCGAACTGGGTATTTATCCGGCTGTAGATCCGTTGGAATCAACCTCACGTATTCTTGATCCGCTGATTGTAGGGCAGTAGCACTATGATGTGGCTCAGCGTGTGAAGCAGATTTTGCAGCGCAACAAGGAGTTGCAAGATATCATTTCTATTTTGGGTATGGACGAATTGAGTGATGAAGATCGTCAGACTGTAAACCGTGCGCGTCGGGTGCAGCGGTTCCTTTCACAACCGTTTGCCGTAGCCGAACAGTTTACAGGTGTGCCGGGTGTCATGGTTTCTATCGAAGATACGATAAAAGGATTCAAGATGATTTTGGACGGTGAGGTGGATTACTTGCCGGAACAGGCATTCCTGAATGTAGGAACGATAGAGGAAGCAATAGAAAAGGGAAAGAAGTTGCTGGATGCTGCCAGCCATAAGAAATAAAAGTAAGTATGGAACATCATGAAGATCTTCATTTGATAGTGGTTTCTCCGGAAAGTACTTTGTTTGACGGCAAAGTGGAAATAGTGACACTACCGGGGGAATTAGGCTCTTTTTCTGTCCTGTATGATCATGCTCCGCTGATATCATCACTGATAAAAGGCGAGATAAAATACACGGAGGACGAATTGGAGAAATCAATTGGAATATCGAGTGGGTTCGTTGAGGTGAGGGACAATATAGTTTCGGCCTGTGTGGAAATCTAATACATAATTATGTTTTTGTTAGCCGTAAAGAGAAAATTTATCATATCGTTGACCATATTAATGGTTGTATTGAGTTGGGGAGGAGCCTTGGTATTTCACACCTTGTTGCCTAGGTATTATTTTGCCTGGTATCCCTCCATACCGATATTTTTTTATCTTTTCGGCCTCTTTTACATATTTATGTTCGGATGCTGTTATCGGGTAAGTCCGCAAAAAATGGTGGCGGTTTACTTGGTGGCGAAAGTGACGAAGATGATGTTGAGCATCTTGATTATGTCCGTCTATGCAGTGGCGGTGGCACATCAAGTACTGTCATTTATAGGAACTTACATGGTATTCTATATTATCTTTCTGATTTTTGAAACCCGCTTCTTTTTTCATTTTGAGATAAAACATAAAAGTAATAGGTACAAGTATAAGTAATATGAGAAGTTTACGATATATAGGAACGGTTTTAATGTTGCTGATCGCTTTTCTGCAAGGAGCCAATGCCCGGGAAGAGTCGGAAACTGACTATAAAGAGCAGCAGGTAGACGTAAATGAAATCGTTTTCGGACATATAGGTGATTCGTATGAATGGCATATCACTGACATAGGAGATACACCTATAGCTATACCACTGCCGGTAATCGTAAAAAGCAGTACAGGATGGCACGTTTTTCTTTCTTCTAGGTTTGAGGAAGGAAACGGAGAGTATGAAGGACTGTACATTGCTAAAGACGGTGAATATAAAGGTAAGATAGTGGAAAAGGATGCTAGCGGTAACGAAGTAAAACCTTTGGATATCTCTATTACAAAGAATGTTACCGGGTTGTTTGTCAATAGTGCCATTCTGGTGATTCTAGTGTTGAGTTGTGCCCGTTGGTACAAAAAACATCCAGTAGAAAAGGAAGCTCCTAAAGGAATGGTGGGCATGATGGAAGCTTGTATCCTGGCAATCAATGATGATGTGATAAAGGGTTGTATCGGTAAGGATTATAAGCGTTATGCACCTTATCTGCTGACGGCTTTCTTCTTTATCCTGATCAATAATCTGATGGGATTGATTCCTTTCTTCCCCGGCGGTGCGAATATTACAGGTAATATTGCCGTTACCTTTGTGCTGGCTATCTGTACGTTCCTGGCTGTGAATCTATGGGGGAACAAGGAATATTGGAAAGAGATTCTATGGCCTGATGTTCCTTGGTGGTTGAAGGCTCCGTTCCCGATGATGCCGATTATTGAGATTTTCGGAATCTTTACGAAGCCATTTGCATTGATGATCCGTTTGTTTGCCAATATGATGGCCGGTCATGCTGCTATTCTCAGTTTGATATCCATCATTTTTATTACGGCGAATATGGGACCTCTGATCAATGGTTCCATGGGATTTGTTGCTGTGGCATTCGGAATCTTTATGACTGCGCTGGAATTATTGGTCGCATTTATTCAAGCATACGTATTTACCATGTTGTCCGCGGTCTTTATCGGGTTGTCCCGTACAGAAGAGATGCGTGAAGAAAAAGAAATGAAATAAATTAAATAATTAATTCAAAAAACAAACTATTATGTTACTAGCAGTTTTATTACAGTCCGCTGCTGCGGCAGGTTTAGGGAAATTAGGTGCTGCACTTGGAGCAGCTATTGCAGTAATCGGTGCAGGTATCGGTATCGGTAAAATCGGTGGTTCTGCCATGGAGGCAATTGCCCGTCAGCCGGAGGCGGCAGGAGATATCCGTATGAATATGATTATTATCGCCGCGTTGGTAGAAGGTGTGGCCCTGATCGCCATTATTGTTTGTTTATTAACTTTGTTCTTATAATTAATTTAGCATGTCATTATTAACACCTGATAGCGGTCTGTTATTCTGGATGGTCATCGTTTTCGGTATCGTTTTTGTCATTTTGGCAAAATACGGTTTTCCGGTGATCACCAGAATGGTGGATGAGCGAAAACAATATATAGACAAGTCACTGCTTGCTGCACGTGAAGCCAATGAGCAATTGGCTAATATTAAAGCAGACAGTGAAATGATATTGGCTAAGGCTCACGAGGAGCAGGCGCGCATCCTGAATGAAGCGGTCGCAACCCGCGAACGTATTCTGAAGGAAGCCAAAACACAGGCTCAGGTTGAAGGACAGAAACTGCTGGATGAAGCGAAAAAGCAGATTCAGGCAGAAAAAGACAGCGCTATCAGCGACATCCGCCGCCAAGTAGCTGTACTGTCTGTCGACATTGCTGAGAAGGTTTTGCGCAAGAACCTCGATGATGAGAAAGAACAAATGGAAATGATTGACCGTTTGCTGGATGAATTAACTGTTTCTAAAGACTGATTGTTATGTATATAGGAGTCATTTCAATGCGTTATGCTAAGGCTTTGCTGGCCTATGCCGACGAAAAGGGGACAGAGGATATTGTTTATGAGGAAGCCGGAATATTGGCAGATAGTTTCTCGAGAATCCCCGAACTTCGACAGGCATTGGATAATCCTGTATTGCCTGCTGAAACAAAGTTGAAACTGATTTGCGAAGCCGCCGGAGGAGGTAAGGTGAGCGAAGAATTGAAACGCTTTGTGGAATTGGTACTGGAGGAAAGAAGAGAGAAATTTTTGCAGTTTATGATTATGTCATACATTGACCTTTATCGGAAACAGAAGAATATCAGCGTCGGTAAAATCACGACTGTTTGTCCGGTAGCGGAAGAGGTAGTCAACCGCATACGGGCATTGGTCGTAGAGAAAACTCATGGAACTGTAGAGTTCAAAACCAAAATAGATCCGAAACTGGAAGGTGGTTTTATCTTTGAAATCGGAACTTACAGATTGGATGCGAGCGTAGCTAACCAGATAAAACGGGTAAAGCAACAGTTTATAGCTAAAAATAGAAGAATAGTATAAAATTAAAAATTATAAGTTAGAAAGTAAAAGTATATCAGTTTGTATCTTTTGGTTTTTAATTTAAGGTTAATACCTGGTCGGACTTTAATTTTTAATTTTCAATTTTTAATGTAAAAAGATTATGTCTGAAAATATAAAACCCAGCGAAGTATCCGAAGTTTTACTTCAGCAGCTGAAAGGCATCGACACCCACCTGCAATTTGACGAGGTGGGGAATGTGCTGCAAGTGAGCGATGGCGTAGCACGTATTTACGGTCTGCGCAACGCGGAAGCCAATGAGTTGCTGGAGTTTGAAAACGGTATCATGGCTATCGTGATGAACCTGGAGGAGGACAATGTAGGTGCGGTATTGCTAGGTCCTACTGATCAGATTAAGGAAGGAATGGTGGTGAAACGTACCAAACGCATTGCTTCTATTAATGTGGGCGAAGGTATGTTAGGGCGTGTCATCGATCCGTTAGGCGTACCATTGGATGGCCGCGGACAGATTGGCGGGGAACTGTGCGAAATGCCTTTGGAGCGTAAAGCTCCCGGAGTGATCTTCCGTCAGCCTGTGAACCAGCCTTTGCAGACAGGGCTGAAGTCTGTGGATGCCATGATTCCTATCGGGCGTGGACAACGTGAGTTGATTATCGGGGACCGTCAGACCGGAAAAACCTCTATCGCTATAGATACGATTTTGAATCAGAAATCCAACTATGAAGCGGGAAAACCTGTATATTGCATTTATGTAGCTATTGGTCAGAAGGGTTCCACTGTAGCCAGTCTGGTGAATACGCTGCGTGAACGCGGTGCGATGGATTATACCATAGTGGTAGCTGCCACTGCTGCCGATCCGGCTGCATTGCAGTATTTTGCTCCGTTTGCCGGAGCGGCTATCGGAGAGTATTTCCGTGACACCGGCCGGGATGCCTTGGTAGTGTATGATGACTTGTCAAAGCAAGCCGTAGCCTATCGTGAAGTATCCTTGATTCTGCGTCGTCCCTCCGGTCGTGAGGCATATCCCGGTGATATCTTCTATCTGCATTCACGATTGTTGGAGCGTGCGGCGAAGATTATCAACCAGCAGGAAGTGGCCGAACAGATGAATGACCTTCCACCCAGTTTGAAAGGCAAGGTAAAGGCAGGTGGTTCACTGACTGCATTGCCTATTATCGAAACACAGGCAGGTGATGTTTCCGCGTATATTCCAACCAATGTCATTTCCATTACAGACGGTCAGATATTCCTTGAAACCGATTTGTTCAACCAGGGTTTCCGTCCGGCTATCAATGTGGGTATTTCCGTATCCCGTGTGGGAGGTAGTGCCCAGATCAAGAGCATGAAGAAGGTGGCAGGTACATTGAAGATCGATCAGGCACAATATCGCGAACTGGAGGCTTTCTCCAAGTTCAGCAGTGATATGGATCCTGTAACGGCAATGGCTATCGACCGGGGACGTAAGAACAACCAGTTGCTGATACAGCCGCAGTACAGTCCGATGCCTGTCGGAGAACAAATAGCAATCCTTTATTGTGGTACACATAGTTTGCTGCGTGATGTACCCTTGCATAAGGTGCAGGATTTCCAGAAATCATTCCTGGAAATGATGCGTGCCGACCATCAGAAAGATGTGCTTGATGTATTGTCAAGCGGTGTGATAAATGATGATGTAACTGCAATTATAGAGAAAGTAGCAGCTGATACGGCTCAACCATTTAAAGTGAACGAATAGTCATGGCATCACTGAAAGAAGTAAAAGGAAGAATAGCCTCAGTAAATAATACGCGGAAAATTACTTCGGCTATGAAGATGGTAGCCTCTGCCAAGTTGCATAAGGCGCAGGCTGCCATAGAAAACATGCTTCCTTACGAACGAAGGCTGAATCACATCCTGACCAATTTTCTGAGTGCGGATAGTGAGGTGGAGTCTCCTTTCATTGTGAAACGTGAAGTGAAGCGTGTGGCTATCGTCGTGTTTGCCTCCAATACCAGTCTGTGTGGCGGGTTCAATGCAAATATCATCAGGCATCTGACGGTTATTCTGGATGAATACAAGTCTCTGGGTATGGAGAACGTGCTTTTATACCCGGTAGGCCGAAAGGTAGCGGAAGGTGTGAAGAAATTGGGATTCAAGGCCGAAGGCGATTTCCAGCATATGGCGGATAAACCTTCCTATCAGGAAGCTGCCGCCTTGGCAGAGGACTTGATGAGGCGCTTTCTGCATCGTGACATAGACAAGGTGGAGTTGCTGTACAACCATTTCCGTTCTACAGCAGTACAGGTCCTGACGCGTGAAACCTATCTTCCGATAGACTTGACACAAGAGAAGAAAGAGGAGGACAAAGGCAGGATACCCGATTATATTGTGGAACCGTCTGTAGATGTGGTGATGGGGGAATTGCTCCCGAAGGTACTCCGTATGAAGATGTTCACGGTATTACTGGATTCGAATGCTTCCGAACATGCCGCCCGCACTATGGCTATGCAGATTGCTACAGACAATGCGAATGATTTGTTGCAGGATCTGACGGTGATGTACAATAAGAGCCGCCAACAGGCAATTACCAATGAGCTGTTGGATATAGTAGGCGGTTCAATGGCCTGATTTTTTTTCTTGGGGCAAGATACGCAGCATCTTGCCCCAAGAATTTGAATATCATGCAACAAGTTTATCGGAATCTTTCTATAAGTGTCATCCCTTCCATCGAAGGCGGGTTAAATAATCATAGTGCTCCCCCTCTTTGATAAGCTCCGCCTCGAATCCATTCCCGGCAGCATACAGGCTGAGTGTCTGAAAATCGACATAAAGCCAGTCGAAAGAATCTCCTTTTATATTTTTGTATTGCATCCGGAAGTCTATTTCGCCATAATAATCTCCTGCCAGATCAATCAGGAAACTCCCGTCCTCATCTTCAAAAAGATAACGGAGATCACTGGAATCCATCAAGATACATCCCCCGGGGCGAAGCAGTTGTTTCATTTTTTGAAAGAAAGCTGCCATATTTTCCAACTTCCCGATAATGCCCGATCCGTTCATCAGCATGAGGATTGTATCGAATGTTTCTAGAAAATGCGGATCGAAAAGATTCATCTGACGGACATTCCTTACCCCTCTTTTTTCCATTACTTCTACAGAACGGGGGGAAATGTCGATGGCGCATACCTCTTTTCCCATCTCTTGCAAGGCCAGTGCATGGCAGCCGCTTCCGGCTCCTACGTCCAGAATATTTCCTTCGGCCATTTGTAAGGCAATCTGTTCCAGTTCCGGCATTTCGTCATAAGGGCGGAATAATTGATTCACGGGTATTTCGTCTTCCTCGAACTGTGAGGAAAATACACGTAACTTATCTGCTTTGTTGTGGTTGAAATAATCGGCGATGGCAGTTCCCATCGGGTCTTTATCGGAGGAAAGCAAGTTTGTTTTCATTTGGAATCATTGTTTGTTGTTGAAGTTGCAAAGGTAGGCAATTTAGTGGAGAAAATACTACATGCTTGTGTAAGATATAAACCTTGTCACTGTAACTTATCCAATCTATCATGAAAAAACAGCAATTCTGCAAAAAGAAAAAATACATTCTAATGAGAAATACATCCTTTTTTCAGATATTTGCATAAGAAACAAGGAGTGGTTGGTGGTTAATGCACCACTAGTTGATCATCATTAGTCGATAATTTTTATGAATACATTGAAACCTCGTATAGCATCTCTGTTACAACAACTGAATGAAAGGGTTTTTGAAAAGGAGCATATTGTGGCTCTGGCTCTGCTTTCGGCTGTGGCAGGGGAAAGCATTTTCCTTTTAGGCCCTCCGGGAGTAGCTAAAAGTATGGTAGGGCGCCGGCTGAAACTGGCATTCCGCAACGCTTCCGCATTTGAATATCTGATGTCACGATTCAGTACGCCGGACGAAATATTCGGCCCTGTCTCCATTTCCAAACTGAAAGACGAAGATACGTATGAGCGTATTGTCGATGGTTATCTGCCTTCTGCCACCATTGCTTTCCTGGACGAGATATGGAAAGCCGGACCGGCCATTCAGAATGCATTGCTCACCATTATCAATGAAAAAATATACCGTAACGGACAGTTTTCCATCCGTGTTCCTCTGAAAGGGCTGATTGCCGCTTCCAATGAACTGCCTGCCCAAGGACAGGGACTGGAGGCCTTGTGGGACCGTTTCCTGCTTCGCTGTCTGGTGGGAGGCATTGAGGATATGGGAGAATTTGACCGGATGATTTCCTCTACGGATGAAACGGAACCGGTGGTGGACGAGCAACTGCAGATCACCGATGAGGAATACATCCGGTGGGAAAAGGAGATGGCTGCCATTAAAATCCATTACTCTATTTTCGAAGTGATTCATGCCTTGAAAGACCGGATAGAGCAATATAACCTCCAGATACAAAATGAGGGGGGTGTGTCGTCTCCTCTGTATGTGTCGGACCGCCGGTGGAAGAAAATGGTGAAGCTGCTGAAAGCTTCCGCTTTCCTGAACGGATCGGACACTATCCGCCTTTCGGACTGTACATTGCTGTCCTATTGCCTTTGGAGTGAGATGGATCAGATGGAGGCGGCAGAGGAGATGGTGAATGCTGCCATTCAGAAAAGTGCCGAAGGCTATCTGCTGAATATAAAAGGGCTGGAACAGGACATTGAAGAACTGAAAGACCGACAATCGTCCGAACACAGTTTGCGTGAAGTGAACGATCCGGGCATACAGGTTATCGATACTTATTATTATCAGGTAGAAGGCGTCCGGATGAAAGAGCGCCTCCTTATTTTTGCAGCCGACTATCAACATCTGGATCAGACCGGTAAATTATTCTACCTGCATAAGGACAAGTACAAAGCCAACTGCTGTATTCTGAAGAAATATGATTCCATACTCCATGCCAAAGTTCCGCGTAATAAGATATATACGCTGAAAAAAGGGCTTCGTTCCATTTATATCAATAATTATGAATATCACTTGATGTGCTATGAGGATTGTCCTCCACCGCCGCCCGAACCCGAGCCGGAGGATTTCGGAGCCAAATATAAATCGGTGGCCGAAGCGTTGGACAGAGTGGAGAAGGATTGGTCCGGGCTGCTGGATGCGGAAACGGAATATTATGAGAAGCATTTGTTTCTCAGCGAAAGGCAGCGGGCTTCCATGCAGAGGATGCTTCGCCACCAGAAGAATACCATAGACCGATATAAGAATGATTTGAACGAAATGGCAGATGCGTACCGAAAAGAGAACCAGGAATATAAGATTGAGAGATCTGAAGATGATCTATTCTCAGGAACTGAAAGATAGGACATTCAAAGCATACGAGGAGGATGTGAGCAACGGGGTGGTGCGTCAACGCGAACTGGAAGAGAAAGTGTTGATGTACTATCGGCGTACCACACCTTCTTTGCAGGAATATTATTCCCGCTACACTCCGGAGTGGGAGGCTTTCTATTCTTCGGAACATCTGCCAGATATGGCATTCTTGCAATACTTGAAGCAGATGCGCGGTGCTTTCAAAAAGAGGTATGAACTGGCGGAACTGAATATTGACTATTATATCAATTTGCTGGAGAATGCTTCTCTGCTGAGAGGAGAGGGGGCCCGGACCAAGGAGTTCTTTTTGGATAAATGGCATCAGTTGCTTACCCGCAAAGAGTATGACTATCAGTACATGCATATAAACAGTTTATGTGAAGGTTTTGATTTGTTGATCCGGAAGCAAGGAAAGGAGTCGGATAACAAACTGTTGGGGTCGCGCATGGAGTGGCTGCTTCATAATTATCCTGATTTGTACCGGAGGATGCTTCCGTATGAAACAGTGATGAAGCGCAATCCGGCTATCCGGCAATTGGCGCGTCTGCTGGGCAAGAAGCACCGGGACCAACAAAAATACGATTCTTTGTCGGGCGTAGATAAAAAGAGGCTGATCAGGCACTCTCCGCATAGTGATATAACAGGGGTGACTTTGGGAAATGATTTGAACAGTTTGCTGCCCGTCGAGTATTGCTATCTGGCGGATGATGCGCTGCGTGCCGTATTTATGGAACGATATGCCGAAAAGAGATTGCAACTGTTCGATTACCAGTCCAAGGAAACGGAACCGGTAAAGGATGACAAGCATAAGGTTTCGGGGCAAGGACCCTATATTATCTGTGTGGATACTTCCGGCTCCATGCAGGGAAACAGAGAGATCTTGTCCAAATCGGCTATTTTGGCTATAGCGCAACTGACGGAGAAAACCCATCGGAAATGTTATGTCATCAATTTCTCGGATGAGGCTGTATCGTTATTGATTGAAGATTTGGGGCGGGATATGCCCAGGTTGGCGGAGTTTCTGAATAAACGTTTTGACGGTGGAACGGATATAGAGCCGGCTCTTCGGGAAGCTGCGCATATCATCAACGGAAATGATTTCCGTGAATCGGATATCGTATTGATCTCAGATTTCGAGATGCCGCCTTTATCCCGCGATTTAATGGAACAGGTAAAAGTGATTAAGCGGAGGAAGACCTCTTTCTTCGGATTGGTGTTCGGCAACAAGCCTGAGATGGAATACTTGAATCTTTGTGAACGTTATTGGGAAATGTAAGTTACAATTCTGTTACATAAATATGAAATGAATATTACTTGCTTTCTGCGCGTAATAACTTCATCATCAAATTAATGGTTATTCATTTTTAGTATAGGTCATTCCTCTTACATTTGTTATAAAGTAAAAAACAAAAGAATACAATGGGAAGAATGACTTATGTTAAAGCATTGATGTGCCTGTTATTCCCCTCTGCTGCTTTAGTTGCCCGCGCGCAACACCCGGTTGCCGGGGATTTGAAGTGTAAACTGACCGGACGGATGCTTATGGATGGTGGCGTTTATTTAAAGAATGACAACCAGTTTGGTAACGGTACGGAGTTTAATGACTTGCGGTTGGGGGTGAAAGCGACCTATCAGAATTGGAGTATGAAAATGGAGGTGGGGTATGTAGGGAATAAGGTTTCCATAAAGGATGCCTTTGCTGCTTATACTTCGGGCAAGCATATTATTCAGGTGGGACAATTTTATGAACCTTTCACCTTGGACATGCTATGCAGTACGTACGACCTTCGTTTTCACCAGTCACCGGGAATCGTGCTGGCTTTGACCAATGGCAGACGGATGGGAACCTCCTATACCTACAATGGAAAACATTATTATGCTTCCGGCGGCTTCTTTACAGACAGTGACCTGGGTAATGTGAAAAACATTTCACAAGGATATGCCATAGACGGTCGTTTGGTGTATCGTCCTGTAAACGAAGAGGGAAAATTGTTACACATAGGTGCGGCGGTGGTGTATCGTACTCCGGATAGTGCATTGCCGGGAGATGAAGACGAGAATACGTTTATTTATAAATCTCCGGGGGTGAGCACTATTGATAACCGGAATCTTATTTACGCCAAGGTAGATCATGCAAAGTACCAGTTGAAACAAGGGGTGGAATTAATGATCGCTCATCAGAGGTTCTTTTTGCAAGGGGAGTATATACGGACTATGGTGAAGCGTGAACAGAATTTCACAAATTATACAGGACATGGCGGATATGTGCAATGCTCCTGGTTGTTGACAGGCAGGCAATATGGGTATGATGAAGCATTGGCTTGTCCGGGCAGACCTGTGGGGCGGGCATTGGAGCTGTGTGGAAGATTTAATATCCTTGATATGAATAATGAGGAAGCCGGTGTGTGGGGAGGGGCTCAAAAGGATTTTTCATTGGGCGTGAATTATTACATGAATAAGCATATAGGGATGAAGCTGGCTTATAGCTGGGTGATGCCGGGAAAGCATATAAAGGAGATTAGTGATAAGAATTTCAGTGTCGTGCAGCTCCGGTTCCAAATGATCTTGTAACGGAAGAAGGGTAGAAACAAATTCGGGCGCAATCACTGCGCCCGAGCCATAAAGCTAGATTTATTTTTTATTTTGCGACGGTCTTGATAGCTTCAATCAATCTGCTGAAATCTTCGGGGAACACATCACCGATGTTTCCGATGCGGAAAGTATCTGCCTGGGAAATCTTTCCCGGATAGATGACGAATCCTTTTTCCTTCAACTGATGATAGAATTCCTTGAAATCGAACTCCTTGTCAGGATAAAGGAAGGAAGTGATGACAGGGGATTGGACTTCATCTTTCAGTAAGGTCTTGAATCCCAGTGACCGCATACCTTCTACCAGTACATCGTGATTACGGCAGTAGCGTGCATGCCGGGCTTCCACACCGCCTTCGGCTGCCAGTTCGTCCATGGCTTGTTTAAAGGCACGCACTACATGTGTAGGCGAGGTGAAGCGCCATTTTCCATGTCCTTTCTCCATCGCATCCCATTGGTCGTAGATGTCCAGAGAAAGACTCTTTGATACTCCTTTACAATATTGTAATTCGGATTTACGTGCAATGATGAAACCAAAGCCGGGAACTCCCTGAATACATTTGTTGGCACTGCTGATCATAAAGTCGATGCCTAATTCCTCTACATCCAACGGCACGCCGCCAAAGCTGCTCATTGCATCCACTATCAGCTTTTTACCATGCATCTTTACCATGTGGGCTATTTCCTTTAACGGGTTCAGGATACCGGTTGTAGTTTCGCAATGTACCACTGCCACATGCGTGATTTCTGCATTGTGTGCCAGATAATCATCCACATACTCCACAGATACTTGTTCTGTTTCATCAAAGGCCAGCATATCATAGTTCATTCCATGATATTCTGCAATGTTTCCCATGCGTTCTCCGTATGCACCGTTGCTCAGAATCAATAATTTGTGTTTGGGCGTAATCACACTTCCCAAGGTCGCCTCTACGCAATAAGTACCGCTTCCCTGCATCAGGATGCTGGTGTACTCATCTGTTTTTCGTGTAGCCAGTTGTACCAATCCTTTACGTATTTCCTCTACGATGTGAACATTGTAGTCTTCATCCCATGTGCACCAGTCGGTCATCATGGCTGTTTTTACGCTTTCAGAAGTGGTTAAAGGGCCGGGGGTTAAAAGTAAGTATGGTCTCATAATCGTTTAATTCATTTTATGGTTAATAATTTCAATAATTTCGGGAAGTTCGGCAATGGTGTTTACTACATAATGCGCACCTGCCATATACATACGTTTTCTGACTGCTGCCATGCGTCTGTTCAACTCTTCTGCAGGCAGTTTTCCGGTTTCCTCTTGGGTGAGTCCCATTTCGTTGCTGCCCAGAATCACACCGACAGTCCATACACCGGCATTCACACCTTCTTTGATATCGGCTATCGTATCCCCGTATTTTATTACGCTTTGAACGGAAGGTATGGCCAGATCAATCATGTTCTGGTAAATCATGTAGGGTTGCGGACGTCCTGCCGGAAGATTGTTGGAAGTCACACAGTTGTCTGTGGTATAGCCATGGGCGGCGGCACCGGGCAGCACAATGTCCATCATGGCAGTAGTATATCCGGTGGTGGAACCTATCTTGATGCCGTCCCTTTTCAGTTTCTCGATTACTTCGATTACACCGGGAATAGGAGTCGTATATTCTTCCAGGGAGGCGAACAAGTGTTTTTCGAATTCTTTGTATATGGATACCACATCTTCCTCAGTCCAGTTGCGGTTATAGTTTTGTTTGAATTGCTCCGTCACACTTGGTAACTTGAATAATTCACGGATATGGTCTATTTTGGTCATACCCATGGGGCCTCGTGCTTCTTCCATTGTCACTGTCAGTCCTTTCTCGGCAAAAGCTTTCAGGAAAGCGGCTACCGGAGCGAAGCATCCATAGTCTACAGCCGTTCCGGCCCAGTCCATAATAACACACTCAATTTTCTTCATCTTCTTGTTTGTTGTTTATTTGGTTATACTTTTATTTTTATGTTATGGGTTACAGATGTTTTCTGCTGTTTCCTTTAAGTTGGTTAACGCCATCGGTGAAACGATGATCTTTTTATTTTTTTCTTCTTTTCTCAGCTGTCTTTCCAATTTATACCGTTGCATCAGATAGATGACCGAACCGATGAATGCAATGCTGCACACAATGCCTACCCATCCCGAGAACTGGTTATAGAACTCCATCCAATTGATATCCGGGCTGCAAAATTCCTTGAACAGCAGTACACAGACAGTTCCTGTATATCCGATAAAGTCGATGGTGGCAATGAAGAATCCCACATTTCCTTTAATCTTGAAGCAGGCAATGAAGCGCTCGAAGAACAGAGTCTGGAAACTAAGATAAACGATGTACAGGCTCAGACTTTGGAGGAACAGCCAGTAAAGGGTAGGCAGTTGCAATGCATCATAATTAAAAGCCAGATAGCTGATTGTGCCCGCTCCACCAATAACCATAGCCAGAAGCACCTGCAATACTCTGTAGTTGCTGTTTATTAACGACATCATGGCAAAGATTCCCAAAATAATCAGCGTCACCATGCCGTCCACTTGTGCGAACAACCAGGAAGAAATAGTGCTGACATCAATGATATTGACCAGAAAATCTTCTTTTATATCACGTAAAATAGTGATAAACAGATTGGCGAAGAACAGCATGATCAGCAAGGGCATATAACTTTTGAACAGTTGTCTGCGTTGCTCTCCGTTCAAGGTGACACGTTCCGAACGGAGGGCGCGGTCTTCATCTGTGGGTTGTGGCAACTTGTTGAGCGACCACCCCATGAGGATAAGGAGCGGGAAGGCTAAACCACCTATCAGGGCGGGCATCCAGAATTCTGTGACACCAAATGTATTGACTACAAACAATCCCATAGATTTAGCCATTCCTGAGCTCACCGCCATACTTACCCCCAGCAAGCTGGCCAATATATCGGTAACTTTGCGTCCTTCTATGAAACTGAAGATGACTCCCCACATGCATCCCAATGCCAGTCCGTTGAAGAATAGGGCAAACACATTAAAGGGTTGGGGGAGTAATCCGAAGAAGACTAAAGCGAGTTCTGCAAGGGCTACGGAGCATACCATGAACTTCAACCGGTCCTCGCGCTTCAATTCTGAAACAATCTTGATGGCAAAGAACTTTGAAATAAGGTAGCCGAAAATCTGCATGATGGTAGTGGCTACTTTATAGTCCATCCCGAAGAAATCCATTCCGTCAAAGGTGGCAGCTGTAAAAGGTTTGCGCAGGGCATATACCAGTGAGTATGACAGTAGTGCCGCCCCTCCTGCCCACAGGATAAACAGGAAACTGGATATCTGTTTGTTTGTTTCGCTTTTTGCTTCCATTATACTAATTGATATTGACTAATTGTTTTGTTTCTTTTCTTTGTAGGAACCTCACTTCTCGTGTCCTTGGATTGCTGTTTCCGGAAGCAAAAGTAGGGGCCTTCCGAGAGAGAAAAAATGAATCTTTATGATTAATATTTTTCATATTCCACCTGTTGTATGATGTAACATTAATGTAATGTATATGTCATTGTATGTTCATATAAAAACTTGTATTTTGCAAGTTCAATAAAGAAGAAGAGAACAATGAATGATTTGATAGAAATATACCGAAGAATAGAATATCTCCGTAACAATGGTTTGAAAATGAAGGAGATAGCAGATTATGTAGATATGGCTCCCAGTGTCTTGTCTGCTCTTTATTCCAGCGTTCTGCCCACTTATGTAACCTCATTGAAACAAGGACACTCTGAAGAAGATTCATTAGATTTGGCTTTGGCGCAGGTCAATAATGTGTCAAAAAAACGTCTGTTGGGCAATTTGGCAAGTATCAAAGAGTTGCTTTTCAGTTTGGAACCTGCCCATGGTGAGGCAAAGACCAATCCTTTTATGGAGATGATGACTGCCGAGATGCAACGTTCCGTGCAGGAAGTTTATAATTATAGCGGAAGTTATCTGAGCTATAGTCTTTCTTCTTCGTGCCAATGCCTTAAAGTGGAACCCTATCTGATAGAGGCTTCCGAAGACAATACGTATGTGAAGGTGACTCACATGAGTGCCTATAATACAACGCATCGGGGAGTGGGATTATTCAATAATCATCAGAACGGGTATATTTTCTTTAACGAGCGTGAGTCACCGCAAATGGCTTTGTTCAGTATTTATCTGCAATTGCCGATGTATGATTTTCCGCCGTTCCTTAAAGGTTTGTATCTTAGTCTGGATTACAACAGGAATCCGATAGCGCGCCGTATCTTGTTTGTAAAGCAAGGAGACAGTACAGACATGGAGGAATTCCTGGAACTGAAAGGGGAGCTGGTTCCACTCGATAAGTTGACAGAATTACAAAAGAAGTATTATGACTATACTTGTCAGGAGGGAGATTGTATCCGTACCTGCATGGTTCCGTCTCCCCAACTGAATGAAAATGATTTGGAGAGGGAAAAAAAGATTTTGTCTTTATGATTCGTACATTGGAAACGGCTTGTAATAACAACATATCGCATCCGTCGCTGTTACATAAGCCTTTTCTCTTCCTTGATCAAGCCTTTTTATACGGATGTATTCTATCTCCCAAGTCTTTGGAGTTATCTCCATAAGCTTTGGAGTTGACTCCCAAGGCTATGGAGATAACTCCAAAGGCTTGCGGAGATAAAACAAACAGGAAGAAAACCTTTAACCCTACGGCGGGAAAGGTTTAGAGATATGGGTAAGAGCTTTTAAGGATGAATCAGATTACAAGGCTACGCATTCCTTACGGAGGAATACCCTTTTGCAGACTTGCCCATCCACTGTAGGGATGGATTTCATTCCATTCCTGCAATGGATGATGTTTTGTCAATGCTTATGATAGAAATGTACTTATATTACCCGATGCGGAAATATAAAGTTTATGCATGGCACGGGTGCAGGCTACATATAACATGCTGCGGTCTATTTCTGTTCTATAGTCTTTATCAGTTACAAATGGAACAATCACTTCGTCAAATTCCAGCCCTTTTGCCATGTGGGCTGTAGTAATGACCACCCCATTGACAAAAGCTACACTTTCTTCTGTCAGCAAACAGATCTTATCAGACAAATGATTGATGGCTGCATACAACTTGTCCGCTTGTTTTACGGTTTTGCATATAATACCCATGGATACATCAGCTCCTTTCAGGAAAGAGGTGATGAGGTTTTCTATCCATTCTATCTCTTTCTTTTCAGTAGGCAGCAAGGCGACTGCCGGTTCCTCTCCATGACGCTCTATAGCTTCCAGTTCCTCGTTCTTGGCAATACGTTGGGCAAACTCTGTGATTTCATACGTGGAGCGATAACTTTTACAAAGCTTCATCACTTCCGAGCCGACCAGTACACGTTGGATCTGTTCGCAGGTGGTGGAACTGTATGGATTTACTGATTGCTTTGCATCTCCCAATATTGTTTTCCGGCAAGGGAATAATTTAGCCAGAACTTTGTATTGTATCGGAGTATAGTCCTGCATTTCGTCTACCAGCAGATGCTTGATGCCATACATGGTTTTATTATCTTCCAGGGCCAGTTTCAAATAAAGTAATGGAGCTACATCCGCATATTCCAATTTCCGGTTTTTACCCTGCTTGAACATTTCCGGTTTTCCCAGCCAGTCATAAAATCCCTTGTACAAGTCGAGGTCTTTATTGTTGAACATCTTTTTCAGTTCATTACCCAACTGCCGTATCTGTATTTTTCCCATCGGTTCTTGGTGATAGGTGAAAGTCAGTTCGCGGGCAATTTCTTCTGCCATTGGTTGGAAACGGCAGCGCATGGGCAGGCGGTGCCATGCCGCGAAACGTTCTTTCAGGTACTCGGCAGGGATAGGGATACGCCCTGCTTTCAGGTCGGTTGGCCGAAATGCGTTTTGTTCCAAATATAGAATGTATTTATCCATCTGCTGGATAAATTCGGTGGTGGATTTGAATCGGATACGTTCTATAAAATCTTCTTCCTCTTTGTCCAGTATTTCGGCCACCTGGTCAAAGAAGGTTTGTATTTTATATTTGTTGTCCAGTATTTTGAGCATTAATTCCTCAAAGCCGCATTCTTCAATTTTTTCTTCTCCCAATTCGGGAAGTACGTTCGAGATGTAATCGGCAAATACTTTATTGGGGGAAATGATCAGGATATCATTGGACGTGATTTCCCCTTTGTGCCGATATAGCAGATAGGCTACGCGGTGCAAGGCGATGGATGTTTTTCCTGAACCGGCTACTCCCTGGATAATCAGGGTGTTCGATGTATCATTACGGATAATTTTATTCTGTTCCCGTTGGATGGTGGCGACTATATTCTTCATCCGGTCATCGGAGTTTCCACTCAATTCCTTCTGAAGGATGTCATCTTGAATATTCAGTGAACTTTCCAGCATGAATTCCATTTTTCCGTCACGGATGCGATACTGGCGTTTCAGACGGATGTTACCTTTCACTTCTCCCGAGGGGGCGTCGAAATGTGCTTCTCCTAATTCATAATCATAGAACATGCTGGAGATGGGGGCACGCCAGTCGTGTATCAGATTTTCATTGGTGGGAGGATTGAAAAATGAGTGTATACCTATATATAATGGCAGGACTTCGGATTGCCCTTTTTCTTGAAAGTCGATGCGACCGAAATAGGGGATGGCCATCATTTTGCGATAACGTTTCTTTTTCTCGGCCAAGGACTCGCTGGCTGCTACTTGTTGGGTGACTATCTGCCGGACCGCACTTTTCTCGGCTCGGTCCAGTTCGGACAGATTTTCCCACAAGTAGAGTTTGTGCTCCATTACGTCTTTGGATTTATCTTCAATGGCCTTATCCATCTGTTCGATATTGGCAGCTAATAAAGCAATAATATCCATGAGATAGGCTTTTTCTTCCTTTTCAGTCCGGTTAAATATCATAGCGCGTATTGGTTTGTAGTTTTATTACCGGGCGAAATTACACAAATATGTTTAATGTTATTCCCTTTGTATGGAGAAAAGTGGATGTAAATTTGTTCTTTGTCCGGTTGTTTGGGTTACTCTGATATGAATATTACAGGAATGGAAGCCGCTCTTTTCTTTGTGGAAAAAGGTGGAGGAACTTTCACAAGCTCTCCGTCCCAACCGTAGCAGGTACATGTAAAGAGAATGTTCACGGAAAAAGAATAATGCACAATCTTTTTTTGAGAGATTGTGCATTATAATATAGAAATATACAGTTTGTTATTACTGGCTTTTATAGCTGTTTATCTGAGATTAACCGTGCGATGCGGGTCTTGTTCTGTGTTCCTTTGGTAAGCAGGTAAACGTGCTTATACGCATCGCGGTTCAGTTCGGTGGGAGAACCGTTGATAAGAATGATGTTCCGGTCATTGGCGAATTTCAGGATACCGCTGATGTTGTTGGGATGTAGTTTGCCTATTTCATCCATCATGCAGTGTAACTTGAAATCTTTGAATTTGCGGGATGCTCCTTCCTTGAACACATTCAGCAACATGATGTTTATCATCGCTTTTACCAGAATGTCGGTTCCTTCCGACCCCACATTGGCTATCTTCTCGATAAATCCGGTGTCATTGCCGTTCTCCACAATGCGGAAACGCAACTCGAAGGAATCATACAGGCGGATACTGTCATAGCGGTAAGCATGTATTTCCTTGATAAAGGTACGCAGCAAAGTGATAGCCTCTTCTTTCACCAATTGCTCCTTGGCAGAGGAGAACAGGTTGGTTTCCGGTGAGAGGTCATAGCCGTAATCATGGTAATATTTCTGTATCTCACGCAGAATATTCACTACGCGGTTGCTGCTCTCTTCCACTTTCATTTCAATGCGCTGGATGACTCCCACAAAATTGCAGGTGGCGAAACCTTTATTGATTTCACGGATCACATCTTGAATATCATCTTCCGATGAAGTCAGCATGGAGGTGTCCATACTGATACGTTTGAAGGTATCCCAATGCTCGTTGTTGATGCGGCGGATGTACTCGTCTATGCGGTGTTCTTCCACAAAGTCGTGCAGTTCGTCGGCAAAGCGTACATATTCCCAATCCTCGTTGAATTTTACGCGGAACTTGAAGGTGTTGTCCTCATCAAAATGTCCGGTGAAAAGGTTCACTTCTTTACGGAGCTTGCTTTGCACCTGCGTGAATTGGTTGGCCTGGCGGGTCAGTTCGTCAATCAGCTCCATACAGGTCTTGGTGGTCTGCATGGTTTGCGTGTTTTCGGAACGGAATATATCCTGATGCGGTTTATACCAGTCGTATGCCGGAATCTTGCTGTAAGCCTCCAGGTTCTTTTGCAGTTCCCTTACATTTTCTTCCGCTTCTTCCCATTCTTTGTTCAGAAGGTCTATTTTTTCTTGTAGGGAGGATGTTTCCACTCTCAGCGTTTCCCGTTCCAATTGGAGCAGACGTTTTTGTTCATCGTGCTCCCGTTGCCATCCGGGAATACGGTCTATCAAATCCCGTTTGTCTTTTTGGTATTCGATGACCAGTGTCGCATTCTCCTTAATGAAAGAAAGCTCTTTTTCCAGTTGGACCAGTTGGTTGGCAATGTCTTGCAGACGTTCGGTATCTGCTCCCTGCGAGTGAAGCTCTTTCTGCATATCCGCTTCATATTCGGTTTTGATGGAGGAAATTCTGCGTTGTTCTTCTTTTTCTTCCTTCCCGATAACTTCCGCTTGTGTCTTTTTTTCGGCGGCAAGAGCCTGTTGTTGCTTGTTCCATTCCTGTTTCAGGCTATCCAGTTTCTCTGTCTTTTCTTTGTTCAGGTTTTTTAGCTTGCTGTTTATACCGTCCAGTTCGGCAACCCGTTTGCGCTGTTCGTTTTCCAATCGGTTTATTTTGGCATTCCGTTCCTCATTGGCTTTCTTCTTCCACTCTTCCAAGTCGAGCATATCCTGCTGGTATTGGCGTTCCAATTGTTCCAGTTCATACTCTATTTGGCTGATAATGGCTTTTTGTTCCTTTATCTGCGGTTGGTATTTGCGTTTCAACTGTTCCTGCAACTCCTCCCTTTCAGTTTGCTGGCGTTGCATGGCAGCAGTGATTTCTTCCAGACGTTTTTCACCGTTTTCTTTCTCGACGATATAATCGTCTATGGATTTGATGGGGCGGTGGATGCTGTCTAAATTGATGGAAATGCCATAGAATGAGTTTCCCCCCTCAATGGTAATTTGCGGAAAAAGCCCCCGTTGCCATAAAATGCTCTCATCACACAGTTTGCCGATATTCTCTTCCCATCCCTTTTTGTTTTCTTTCAGCCAGCCTTGCAAGGTGTCTTTGCTGTTGTTCAGAAAAGCTTGTAATTCGTCTATGCGGGGACGGAGTTGCAGCATCTCCTGTTGCAGTTTTTGCAAGGTCAGGTCTTTTTCTTTCAACTGTTTCTGCTGTTCCTCTTCCCAAGTCATGGTCAGTTCCTTGATGATGAGCTGCGCTTGGGCGATACGGTTTTTCCGTTCCGTGTGGAAGTTGGCATAGTTTTGGATACGTGTTTTCAATTCTTGTTGCTCTTCCTCAAAGAAAACCTCCTTTCTGCATAATTTTATCTGGTAATCTATAGCGTTCAGTTCGCCCAGTTTCTCGGCTTTCAGCGGATGGAGTTGCTGTGACAGGCTTTCGAACTCCTGGTAAAGGGAATCTGTGAACCGCTGGTATTCTTTGCGGGCCTCTTCCAGACGCTCGTTGTATGCATTGTTTAATGTATCCAGTTGTTTGATTTTCGCTTCATGAATCTTGTTCCATTGCTCGTCCAAGGCCTGAATCAGCGATTTATACTTGGTGGATATTTCCATATATTGTGAGGTAAGGATGCGTTGTTCTTCCAGCAATCCCACCTGCCGGTTCTTCCATTCCTCTTTTTTGGAAGAGCGTTCTATAATCTCTTCTATGTTCTTGTTCTGATAGTCCTTTTCTTTGCCTAATGCCTTTTGCAGTTCGTTGTTCAGCACTGCCAGCGCTTCCTGTAACTTGTCGCTGCGTTTGCGCGATTCATCCTGAAGCTCCTGTTTCCGGCGTATCAGTTTTCCTTTGTCGGCATCCGTGCGGTCTTGTTTCTCTTTCCATTGGGGAAGGATACTTTCGGCTTTGCGGAAAGCGGCAACCAGTTCGCGGCAATTCTGCACCAGTCCGCCTTGCAGTTTGGACGTTTGTTGGGATAACAGTGTGATTTCCCGAGCCTGTTTCCGGGTTTCCCGTTTCTGAAATTCTTCGATATCCTTCAGACGGGTTTCAAAGTTTTTCAGATGCTCCTTGTAACTGTTCAGGTCGATGGCCGTTTCATCTTCATTCAGAGAAGAAATGATTGTTTTCTTGATAAATTCAGCATCCAGTTTCGAGTTCAGCAACACGTTCTGTATAGTGCGCGGAATATTCTGGTATTGCTTGCTCTCCATCAGCGAGTACCGGCTGAACTCAGGACTTGTACTGTTTCCATACAGAATGTTCCGATACTCGTCGTAGGTATAGATGATGCGTGAATATTCTATGCCATATTGGTCCAGCACGGCACGCACGCGGTCGCTCTCGCTATAGGCCACCCGATTCTCGTCTATAAAGAATTCTTTGCGGTAAGGAGAGTGGATGAAGCGGTAACATACACGGTTCATCGATTTGAAACTCAGAATACAGAACGCGCCGTTCTCTGTTGCCACTTCGTAAACGATATACGAATTGGAGTAGGGAAAATAGTAATCCGTGTAATTCTGCTTTTCCACCGAAATGCCCAGTCGTTGCGTGTCGGCATTGTAAAAGAAAAGGATAGCACGCAGAAGGGTACTTTTTCCCACTCCCTGCGTACCGATGAAGTGAACGTTTCCGTCCAGATAGATATCGTCCGAATAAGGGATATTCGCACTATTGATAAAGATAATTCTACTCAGGTTTCTCATCTTCGGTTTCGTCGTAAATGTTGATACTTTCAATCAGTCTTTCCAGATAATGCCAGGCGCTCATCACTTTATACGTATTGGTTTTCTCATTTTCCTGTTCCAGGAACGAGTCTTTGGTGAGCTGGCGTATCATGTTTTCCAGCACTTCCTTGCGGATGTCCTTGTCCGAGAAGTGTTTCCGCATACCGTCCAGTTTGTTTTGGAGCAGCATGTTGATGTTGGTTTCCACCAATATCTGTTCGGGCTGGAAGCGGAATCCGGGACCGAATGTTTCATCGTAGGTTTTGAAAAAATCGAGCACATCTATCCAGTAATAGGCACGCATGATTTTTTGCTCCAGTGTGGCTTTAGGTTCTATACGGGAGAAGAAGAAATATTCGTTTCCCCGTTCCAGTGTATAGTTTATTTGTGAGAAATACTGATAGAGAGATTCGTAGTTCTCATCTATTTCATTATACATATCGCGTACTTCTTCGCTGGTGCTGTTGGAACTGATGAACAGTCCTTTTTGCAGGTATTCAAAGATGGATGCGGTATTATCGGGTATTTGTATATTTAAATCCATAAATCTCAGAGTGGGTATATTTTAGCATATTCATATTGATTGTGGAGTCCGAACTCGTTCCGGATTTCCAGTTGGCTCTCGTAAAGTGAGACAATCTGACAGAAGAACGTGGTACGTTCCTTTTCATCCACTTCGCGATGGAAATGATATTGCAACAGAAAGGAAAAAAGGTCGCTGACCGGCTCTCCTTTCCAGCGGGCTTCTGCCCCCGACTGCACAAAGGCGGTTACCACTTCGTCCAGATTAATCACTTCTTCGTACATGGCCTGTGCTTCCAAGTCTTCTTCACTGAAAGCTCCGGCTTCATTTTTCCGTACAATTTCACGATACTTCTGATTGCTGATAACTTTCAGAATGATGGGACGCACTTCGTCACTGGCCAGATAGCTGGGGGACAGTTTGAACGATGCTTGTGTATTGCCTTCCAACAGGAGGGAGCGTTCCCGTTCCATTATTTCAGACAGATTACTCCGGGCACGTAACTCGAACTGATCTTGCAGATATTTTACTTTTCGTATTTTTTCTACCAGTATCACCTGATTCTTTATTTGGTTCAGGTAATTGATGATATCCTGCTGGGCACGAATCAGACTGTGAGCTGATAGTTGCAGTTCCTGCCGCAGTTCGAGCAGGATGCGGGTCAGCTCTTCGTCAGTGGCTTGGCGGAAGAAATCCCGTTCTTCATGCAGAATCAGATGTTCGGTAGAGTCTATCAACCGCTGGATGTTGATTCGTTTCTTGTCCAGATTTTGCAGTTTGGCTATTTTTATCTGGTATGTGGGCTCGTGTTTGAAAGCATTATCAATATTGTGTTGAAGGTTGATAATGTTCCGTATCGTTACACGTACCAGTTTCTGAAAGGTAATCTTGATATTGCGTACATAACTTTCCTTGCGCGACTGGATCTTTTCTTTCAGGTAGTAGTCCATCAGTTCGTGCAGGTACTCTATGTTTTCCTCTACGGTAGCCGTGTTGATTTCCTCGTTCGCTTCCAGCAGCAGTTCGAATAAATCAAGGAATCGGGCATCCAGTTCCACAAAGTTTCCGTTTTGGTGTATGATTTCCTTTTCGATGAGTATCTTTAAACGGTTTTCATCCTCTTTCAATAGGGCTAGTGCGTCCGAGTATCGAAAACTAAGTACTTTTCTCTTCTCAAACATCTCTACCAATAGCCCTTTAGCTACAAAAATCGTATTTATTATTTCGTGAATTGATCGGAATATATACATTGTTTTTTCTCCAAAAAAGTCCGGCGAAGTTACTTTAAATGGTTGGAAAAACCTAGCGTTTTATGCTAAAAAGCATATAAATAGTGAAGTAAAAGGTGGAAAATGTTGGAGTATAAATGGGCAAGAGGGAAGTTGTTGCATGAAGTGTCTGTCGCTTAATGGTGCTATATTTCTCAGATGCGGCTGGCACGAATAACGTAGTTCGTGCCGGCGCGTCTGGAAAATAGAATACTTTAGGAGCTTTACGGTTCTGAATGAAATAAAGGCAGATAAACCGGATGCCTATATTTTAGAACAGTTGGGCTGTGCGGGTTATTTGCAGGCTAGTTCGAATATCTCTTTACTGTATTCTTTGTTCAGTTTTACATAATTACCTACTAATTCACCTTTGTTTTCATGCAGTTTTTTCACTAGCAGTTCAATATCAGGATGTTCTATACCCAATTCTTTGAAATTGACCGGCAGGCCCATGTATCTGAAAAAATGCTTCAATCGTGATATGCCGGCAAGTGCCATTTCTTCCAAATCCTCATTCTCGGGAACTCCGAAAACGCGGTTTGCAAACCGGGCAATCTTTTTCGGGTTGTGTTCTGCCATGAATGTCATCCATGCAGGTACGATTACTGCTAGTCCTGCTCCATGTGTCACATTATATACAGCACTGATTTCATGTTCCAGAAAATGTGATGCCCAGTCTTCCTCACAACCTACTCCGCAAGTACCGTTATGGGCAATTGTCCCACACCACATGATATTGGCGCGTGCTTCGTAATCGTTCGGGTTCTGCTTCACTTTATATGCTTCTTTGATGATAGCCATCAAAGTCCCTTCACACAGCCGGTCACTGATTTCTACATCGGGAGTGTTGGTAAAATAACGTTCCATAATGTGTACCATCATATCGGCAATGCCACAAGCTGTCTGGTAGGGGGGGAGAGTATAGGTCAGTTCCGGATTCATCACAGCAAAAACAGGCCGTAGTAATTCCGGTACACGCAAACTTAGTTTTTGCAGACCTTCCAGTTTGGTAATCACCGTATTGCCCGAACCTTCGCTGCCGGCAGCGGGAATAGTAAGTACCACACCCACTTTTAAGGCCTTCTTCACTTTGGCTTTTCCTATATAGAAATCCCAAAAATCACCTTCGTAGGGCACTCCTGCCGCAATGGCTTTTGCAGTGTCAATGACAGAGCCTCCCCCTACGGGAAGCATAAAGTCCACGCCTTCTTTGCGCGCCAGTTCAATGCCTTCGTAAACTTTCGGGTCAGTAGGATTAGGTTGTACGCCTCCTAATTTTACATAATCCACTCCTGCCTGTTGCAGAGAATCTTCTATGCGTTGCAGTAATCCGCTGCGAATAATAGAGCCTCCACCGTAAACAATCATTGCCTTCCGGGCGTTATACTTTTTAGCAAGAGTACCGGTTTGGATTTCTGTATCCTTGCCAAATACAAACTCGGTAGGGCTGTAAAATACAAAATTGTTCATTTGCTTACTCCTTATATTATTTTGTTGTTTGAAACCAAAACAAAGTTAAGGAAATATATTACCTTTGCCGCCTAAATTTAGTAAAAAGATGAAAACGGACATTGAAATAGCACGCAGCATTGAGCTGGTCAAGATTAAACAAGTGGCTAGGGAAACCGGTATTCCTGTAGAGCACATCAGTAATTACGGGCGCTATATTGCCAAAGTGGATGAAAGTCAGATAAACGAAGAAAAGGTGCAGCAGAGTAACCTTATTCTAGTTACTGCCATCACTCCTACCAAAGCCGGTATTGGTAAGACCACTGTTTCCATCGGATTGGCTTTGGGACTGAATAAAATAGGAAAGAAAACAATTGTTGCCTTGCGCGAGCCGTCGCTAGGTCCTTGTTTCGGAATGAAAGGGGGAGCTGCCGGAGGAGGATACGCCCAGGTGTTGCCGATGGATAAGATTAATCTTCATTTTACAGGTGATTTTCATGCCATCACTTCCGCTCACAATATGATTTCGGCCTTGTTGGACAATTACCTTTATCAGAATCGTGATAATGGTTTCGGATTGAAGGAAGTGCTGTGGCGTCGTGTGTTGGATGTGAATGATCGTTCCCTCCGTTATATTGTTACAGGACTAGGACCGAAGACCAACGGAATTACCCAGGAGTCAGGTTTTGATATTACTCCTGCATCTGAAATTATGGCTATTCTGTGTCTGGCCAAGGATGAAAAGGACCTGCGTCGTCGCATTGAAAATATTTTATTAGGTTTTACGTATGACAACAAGCCTTTTACTGTAAAAGATTTAGGAGTTGCCGGAGCCATTACAGTTCTTTTGAAAGATGCTCTTTCTCCTAATCTGGTACAAACTACGGAACATACTGCTGCCTTTGTTCATGGGGGGCCGTTTGCCAATATCGCTCACGGTTGCAACTCTATTCTGGCAACCAAGATGGCAATGACTTTTAGTGATTATACTATTACCGAAGCCGGATTCGGGGCTGACCTAGGAGCGGAGAAGTTCTATGATATCAAGTGCCGTAAAGCGGGTATCACACCTAAACTGACCGTCTTGGTGGTTACTGCCCGTGCATTGAAAATGCATGGCGGCGTATCACAGGATAAGATAAAGGAACCCAATCTGGAAGCTTTGAAGCAGGGTGTGGCCAATATGGATAAGCATTTGCGTAATTTGAGATATTTCGGTCAGACAGTTGTCGTTGCGTTTAACCGTTATGGGGATGATTCGGAGGAAGAAGTGGATTATATCCGTATCCATTGCGAGAAGAAAGGTGTGGGCTTTGCAGTGAACAATGCCTTTACTGATGGTGGCGAAGGGGTAGTAGAATTGGCGGAACTGGTTGTGAAAACCATTGAGGAACAACCTTCCGAGCCTTTGCAATATGCCTATGATGATGAGGATAGTGTAGAAACTAAAATATCGAAGGTGGCTTGTAATTTATACGGTGCCAGCATTATTACGTATAGTGCCGCTGCCCGTAAGAAACTGAAGCATATTGTAGAATTGGGATATGGAAATTTCCCTATCTGCATTGCCAAGACGCAGTATTCATTCTCTACCGACCCCAAAATTTACGGTGCGGTAGACAATTTTGAATTCCATGTACAAGATATTGTGATGAATGCCGGAGCTGAGATGCTGGTAGTCATTGCCGGAGAAATAATGCGTATGCCGGGATTGCCGAAGGAACCGCAGGCATTGCATATTGATATCGTGAATGGTGAAATAGAGGGGTTGTCGTAACCCCTCTTTTTTTTACTGAACTTATACTGTTTTACATTGACGAGATTAAACACCAGGTGTAAATGGAAAGTCCGATACCTGTTACCAATCCTACAGATGACCATCTGATAAACAACTTGTCTTTATATTTGCAACCATAGCATAAGCCTGTAATGGCGCACATGGAAATTCCGATTGGAAATACAAAGAATCCTATTGAGATAATCCCGATAAGTATAATGATACCCATGATGGTTAGAACTTTGTTTCTTGCTGTCATGGCTTTTATTGTTTGGTGTTGAATGTATATGGATTATATGCGACAGTAAAAGTACAAAATTATTGTTTAGAATCAGACTTTTATCCGTTTTTTATATATTTGCATTATTTAAAAAGTGGATGGATGGCGGGTGTCTTGACTCCCGGACAGCATCGTAAATGCATGTCTCGGATTCGTAGTAGGAATACAAAACCTTCTGTCAGAAATGAGCACTTGAATGGGGCATTGTTTACGCTGAACCATTTGTTCTTGGAAAATTTTGCAGTACGTCATGCGGTTTCGTATGGAGAGAGCGGCAGGGAATTAAATCTGGTTGCGGCCGAAGATAAAACGGAATATGAGAAAGATAAGCTTTTATAAAAATCGAACTAATCAGTAACGATAAAATGGATATGAAACATGTAAAGTATCTGGCTCTTGTCCTATGCATAGGGAATCTGTCGCCTGTGATGGCGCAGACAGCCTCGAAAAGTCTCACAGTAGACAATTTAGTTGCCTGGCAGCGTATCAGCGGGCAAGCTATTTCTGATAATGGAAAGTGGGTGGCATGCAAGATGGAACCTTGGGAAGGAGATGCTGTGGTGAATTTGTATGATGCACAAGGGAAGGAACTTGCCACTTTTCCGCGGGCGGACCGTTTTCTTTTCTCGGCTTCTTCCGACTATTTGGTTGTGTCGCAGAAACCCGGCAAGATGATAGTGGATTCTCTGAAAATAAAGAAAACGAAGAAAGAAAAGATGCCGATGGATGCATTGGTCATTTATTCGCTTTCGGGCGGCAGGGAAGTGATTGATTCACTGAAAACATTCAGGCTGGCAGAGAAGGCGGACTGGGTTGCTTTTCAGAAGGGAAGGAAAGACTCGACTTTGTATGTCCAACCGTTGAATGCAAACCTCAGTACCCGGTATGAGGCTCCTGCTGTGAAAGCTTTCAACTTTGCGGAGAAAAGCGGAATGCTTTATTATATTACCGCAGGTGATAAAGCAGAGGAAAAGCCGGGATTGTATCTTCTGAATACGGAAACAGGTGTGAAGACGCTGATAAAAGAAGGTGACGGGGTGTTTAAACAGGTAACTTTTGATGAAGATGGAGCAAACTTGGCTTTCTTATATTGTGCACAGAAAGATTCTTGTTATAAAGCCATGAGCTTGTGGCTGTCACAGCAGGGAGCACCGGCAACAGAAGTTGCGGCACGTGGCAATCGGGCTTTTCCGAAAGGATGGGTAATCAGCGAGCATGGGAAATTACAATTTTCGAAGAGTGCTTCCCGGTTGTTTTTTGGCACATCGCCTGAGCCTAGACAAAAGGATACGTTGCAATTGGCGGAGAACCGTCCCAATGTGCAGGTGTGGAGTTGGGACGAGCCGGTGCAATATACTGTACAGGATTATAATAAGGAGAAAGAGCTGAAAAGAAGCTATCAAGCGGTTTATCATATAAATGGTGGTCGTATTTGTCAGCTGGCAGATGAGGAGCTGTCTCAGATTTTGCTGGGAGATGAAGGAGATGCCCCGTTGGCATTGCTTTCCACTTCGCGTCCTTATTCATTGTCCTCCATGTGGGAAGGGCGGACACGCAGTGATTATTACACAGTGTCTTTGGAAGATGGCAGCCGTAAATTACTGGCATCGGCGGATTATGGCAGATACCGTCTTTCACCACAAGGCAAGTATGCGTATTGGTATGCTGAAACAGACAGTTGTTGGTATACTCTTTCTATGGCAGACGGGAAAAAAAATCAGTTGACTACCCCCGCTTCTTTCCTCGCATGGGATGAAGAGAATGATGTACCTGACTATCCGAACGCACATGGAACTGCCGGATGGACGGAACGGGATGAGTCCCTTTTAATTTATGACCGTTATGATATTTGGAAATTCGATCCGGATGCCATGAAGGAACCTGTCAATCTGACGATGAATGGACGTAAGAACCGGATTTCATATCGTTTGGTAAAACTGGATAAGGAGGAGCGTGTGATTGACCTGAACAAGCCACAGTTGTTGAAAGGCTTTAACGAAGTGACCAAAGGGAACGGGTATTACAAGGCTCGTCTTTCCACCGCTGCTTCTCCCAAAAAATTGATGGCGGGTAACTATATGTTACGCAGTATTTCTAAGGCGAAAAATACAGACCATGTAATCTATACGATGGAAAGTTTTGAGCAATATCCTGACCTTCATTATGCTACACTCGATTTCAAGAAATCTATTCGGCTGACTCATGGCATTGACCAACAGAAAGACTATTTGTGGGGAACTGCCGAACTGGTTTCGTGGATATCTTTAGATGGCCGTAAGTTGGAAGGGGTGGTGTACAAGCCTGCCGATTTTGATCCGGCCAAGAAATACCCGATGATTGTGAGTTTCTATGAGCGAAATTCGGAAACTCTGTTTAATTACCGGATGCCGGAACCCCATCGGTCTACCATTGATTATCATCTTTATAACAGTAACGGGTATATTGTGTTCAATCCGGACATACGTTATGTAGACGGTTATCCGGGTGAGAGTTGCTATAACTGTCTGATGCCGGGGGTTGCCATGCTGATAGGCAAAGGTTATATTGACGAGAAAGCCATAGGGGCGCAGGGACATAGTTGGGGCGGTTATCAAGTGGCTTATCTGGCTACACGTACTGATTTGTTTGCGGCTATTGAGTCAGGTGCTCCGGTGGTCAATATGTTCAGTGCCTACGGAGGTATCCGTTGGGGATCGGGGCTGGCACGCTCGTTCCAGTATGAACATACTCAGAGTCGTCTGGGCGGTACGCCTTGGAGTACTCCGTTGCGTTACTTGGAAAACTCTGCTCTGTTCACGATGGACAAGGTACAAACACCTGTTTTAATCATGCATAATGACGCTGACGGACATGTGCCCTGGTATCAGGGAATAGAATATTTTGTGGCAATGAAACGTCTTGGAAAGCCTTGCTGGATGCTGAACTATACAGGCGAACCGCATTGGCCGACAAAGATTGCCAACAAAATAGATTTTCAAAAACGTATGTTCCAGTTCTTTAATCATTATCTGAAAAAAGAAGCAATGCCTGGATGGATGTCCGATGGGGTTCCGGCTGTAGAACAGCCTTATGAATTAGGATACTGATATTATGTGTTCGGACTGCTATGGAACTCAAGTTGCTCCTACTGTGGATAAAGTAAAAGGATAGTTCCTGAAAAGAGGGAGGAGGTGTGTTAAAACTAAAATGACAGTTCCGAAAAGTTACAGATAGTAATTATAAACTTAAAAGGGTCGTATCAAGCTCTGTCTTGAGTAATGATACGACCCTTTCTTTAGTTTTTTAGGATGTTCAAATTTCAAATTATAAATTCATATTTTCAAAAACTGAATTTTGATCCTTTCTTCTTCTTAGTACAATGCTTTTTTATTCAAACTTACCATAACGGGTAGGCAACAGTTTGCGGTCACCTAATGTATTATCTACCCGGGCTACATTGATCCAGAATTTGTTATCACGTACCGATTCGATAGGATAAGCGGCTTTCTCTCGGCTGTAGCTGTGATTCCATTCATTGGCCACCACTTCATATTCAGGATGCGGGGCGTTGACCAATACATTATCTTCTTTATCGGCACTGCCATTCTTCACTTCTTGAATTTCCTGCCAGATGGTTTGCATCACAGTGACGAAATTATCCAGTTCCCATAAACTTTCACTTTCAGTCGGTTCAATCATCAATGTTCCATGAACCGGGAAAGAAAGGGTGGGCGCATGATAGCCATAGTCCATCAGACGCTTGGCGATGTCATTTTCGCTGATACCGGTTTCGTCATGCAGATAGCGGCAATCTAAAATCATTTCATGACCCACAAAGCCCGTAGCACCGGTATATACAATGCCGTAGGTATCCTTGAAGCAAGCTGCCAGATAATTGGCGCTCAGAATAGCAGTCTTGGTGGCATTGGTCAGACCTTCGGCGCCCATCATGCAAATATAACCGTAAGTAATAGGCAGGATTCCTGCGCTACCGTATGGAGCTGAAGAAACCTGATTGGCACTGTTACCCCAAACTTGATGTCCCGGAAGGAACGGAACCAGATGTTCGGCTACACAAACGGGACCTACACCTGGACCGCCACCACCGTGAGGGCTGGCAAAAGTCTTATGCAGATTCAAATGGCATACATCAGCACCGATGGTACCCGGATTGGTCAGACCTACCTGTGCATTCATATTTGCACCATCCATGTAAACCTGTGCTCCGCATTTATGAATAATTTTACAAATTTCTGCAATTTCCGGTTCAAAGATACCATGAGTGGACGGATAGGTAATCATTAATGCAGCCAGATCATCCTTGTTGGCTTCTGCTTTTGCACGTAAATCTTCTACGTCTACATTACCTTTATCGTCACAGGCGCAAGTCACCGTGGTATATCCGCATTGAATGGCTGAAGCCGGATTCGTACCGTGGGCTGATGCCGGAATTAATATCTTGTTGCGGTGTCCCTGTCCGATACTTTCCAGATAAGCGCGGATGATACGAAGTCCTGTATACTCTCCTGCTGCACCTGAATTAGGTTGCAAAGTGACTCCTGCAAATCCGGTAATAACCTTCAACTGCTCGCTTAAGTTATTAATTAATGTCTGATAGCCTTTTGTTTGATCCTCAGGTGCTAACGGGTGTATAGCCATCCAGCCTAAGTTGCTGAGTGGGAGCATTTCCGAAGCGGCATTCAGTTTCATGGTACAAGAACCCAATGAAATCATGGAATGTGCCAATGAGATATCTTTACGTTCCAAACGTTTGATATAACGCATCATTTCGGTTTCAGTATGATACTTGTTGAATACCTCATGGGTGAGGAAGGAAGTACGGCGGCGTAGTTCACGATTCAGTGAGGATGCTTCGGGAATGTCTGTTACTTCTTGAACGGTTTCTTCGGCAGCAATGGAGAAGATGGAAAGTAACAGGTTTACATCTTTCAGGTCGGTGGTTTCATCAATGCTGAAACCTACATCGCCATTATCATAGTAACGGAGGTTTACTTCTTTACTCAATGCGATGGTACGCAGCTTCTGAGCCGAAACATGGTCAGGCAGACTGAAACGCAGGGTGTCAAAGAATAATTCATTATGCTGTACATATCCCAAGCGGGTTAGGGCTTTGTTCAACCAGGTGGTAATGCTATGAATGCGTTTTGCTATATTTTTGATACCTTCCTGCCCATGATAAACGGCATAGAAGCCGGCCATTGTAGCCAGTAATGCCTGTGCGGTGCAGATGTTGGAAGTTGCTTTTTCGCGTTTAATATGTTGCTCACGGGTCTGTAAAGCCATACGGTAGGCCAGTTTGCCATATTTGTCTTTAGACCAGCCGATGATACGTCCCGGCATATTGCGTTTATATTCGTCACGTGTAGCGAAGTAGGCTGCGGACGGACCTCCGTAGAACAAGGGGATACCCAGGCGCTGGGTACTTCCGAATACGATGTCTGCTCCCCATTCGCCGGGAGGAACTAACAATGCCAAACTCATGATGTCAGCATCCACGGCTACTTTACAATGGGCGGCATGTGCCTTTTCCACAAACTCACGATAGTCTTCCACGCTACCGCTGGCATTGGGGTATTGAAGGATGCAGGCAAAGATTTCCGGAGTAAATACCAATTCCTTGTAATTTCCTACTTGGATCTTCATGCCTTGCGGAAGGGCGCGGGTCTGGATGACTGCCAGATTCTGTGGGAAAATCTCTTCATCCACAAACAATACGTTGGCTCCGCTTTTTTGTTGGTCGCGGGTGCGAAGTCCATACATCATGGTGGCGGCTTCGGCAGCGGCGGTAGATTCATCCAGCAATGAGCAGTTTGCCAATGGCATGGCTGTGAGGTCGGATATGACAGTCTGGAAGTTCATCAGTGCTTCCAAACGTCCTTGTGAAACTTCGGTTTGATAAGGAGTGTACGAGGTGTACCACACAGGATTCTCGAATACATTGCGTTGAATGACCGCCGGAGTAATACTGTCATACCAACCCATACCTATATAAGAGGTATAAATCTTGTTTTGTGAAGCTAGTTCGGTAATATGCTCTGCAAACTCCCGTTCCGTCATGGGAGCAGCCAGTGGCAGAGGTTCTTTCAAACGGATTTTGGACGGAATTGTTTTGTTAATCAGTTCATCAAGGCTCTTTACGCCAATCTTTTCCAACATAACGGGAAGGTCTTCTTCCTGTATACCGATATGTCGGTCTGCTAATAAATCTGTTTTCATGGTAGTAGTATATAAGTTGAATTTTAAGTTTTATCTTATCGGAAAAAAGGGTTGTTCGCTTTTTCTGCTCCCACAGTGGTCGGGTCTCCATGACCGGGATAGACTACCGTGTCGGGGGGGAGTACAAACAAACGACTGCATATATGCTCGCGAAGTTCGTCGAAGTTACCTCCTGTAAGGTCTGCACGTCCTATACTTCCTTGGAACAATACATCACCGCTGAAGATACAGTGGGCTTCTTTGCAGTAAAAAACAATGCTTCCCGGCGAATGACCCGGTACATGGATAGCTTCCAGTTGGGTATTGCCGAAAGTAATGATATCTCCATCAAAGATATATTTTCCTAATGGCACGGGTGCTTCGGGTAATTGGAAACCAAACATACGTGATTGTGCCGGTGCTTGTTCCAGCCAAAATTCATCCGCTTGATTTGCTTCGGCTTTTAGCCCGTATTCTTGCAACAGGAATGGGTTGCCGAAAATATGGTCCAGATGGAGGTGCGTATTCAACAAATGTTTCACTGTCAGGCTATTGCTGTCAATATATCTTTTTAAGGCTTGCTTTTCTTCTTCATAAAAGCAACCGGCATCAATAATGACGGCTTCCTTTGTTTCGTCCGATAGCACGTAGCAGTTTACCGGAAACATATTGAATTCAAATTTCTTTATTTTCATGTTTTTTTTATCTATAATTATAAACCGCTGATGGTTACATAAACCACTTTCTTGGTTTTAAAAAAATCTTCCGTGAATTCATTTTTCAGATCATAAAGCATTGTTTTGTGCTTCACGGGCATTGTTTCTTGATCCAACTCTCCGCCTTTCAGACAAATCAGCCCGTTGGGCAGGGCGTTATGCTGTTCTTGTCTGATGTTTTTACGGATAATTTTTATTAGATCGCCCAAAGGCATGACAGCACGACTTACCACGAAGTCGAATTTCCTTTTTTCTTCTTCGGCGCGGCAATGACGGAAAGTGACATTCTTCAGTCCGATAGCATTGGCTATTTCTGTAGCTACTTTCACTTTCTTTCCGATACTGTCCACCAGATGGAATTGGACTTCAGGGAATAAGATGGCCAAAGGGATACCCGGGAAACCGCCCCCTGTGCCCAAGTCCATAATTTGGGTATCAGGGGTGAAGTTTATCACTTTGGCTATGCCTAGCGAGTGCAATACATGATGTTCGTACAGATTAGTGATATCCTTGCGTGAGATTACATTGATTTTGCTATTCCAATCCGTATATAAATCATACAATGCGGCAAACTGTGTTTTCTGCTGTTCGCTGAGGTTAGGGAAATATTTCAGTATTAATTCCATTCTATACTTAAAATCGTTATTTAATGTATCATATATTTTTCTACCGATGTGTAGGGCAAAGAAAGGGTGATGACTCCTACAGCATAGGGAGCGATATCATATTTGTTATACAGGAAAGATACTTTTTCCTTTTCTAACAAGAAATTGTCGGGTACGTACATATTGGTAGAATTCAAGATGCCTGCATTCTGAAGTCCTTCCAGTGAGGTGATGGAGCTGTCTTCCAGACGGGTAGCCATCTCTGTTATCAGTTTTTCCAGCAACATGTCGCTCATCGGTTTTTCCGATCCTGCCATAAATACATCTTTCAAAGCAAGCAGTTTGCCGGTATTCTTTTCGAAGTTCATCCATTTGTTCCATGAGTTGGGATGTGCCCCGCCTGTATATTCAAAAGTTTCTGCAATGAAATTCAGAATACCTTCTTTGCCTTCGCTGAAATGGGTGGTCAGTCCGTATTCATAATTGTACCATGTGGGAAGTTCGTCTTTGGGAGTTCCATTTTTTATATCTTCCTGATAGAACTCGTTCACATCTTTGCGGTAGTTGTTAATGTAGGTATTTTTAAAAGAATCTACAGCAACTTCCGGATTCATCCGGATATATTCTTTTCCCAAAACGTGGGCTTGTATGGTACGGTTGATGCGTTGTGCTATGCTATCCGCAGCATCAGATTCTGCTAAATAACTATAATCAATAGTAATCTTACAGGCGGGAGAGACTGTGTCATCTTGTAAATGGGCTTGTTCTTCCACCTTTACAGTCTTTACAGTTTCACTATCAATTTGTTTTTGTCCGTTACATCCCGATAATAAAAAGCAGGATACAAGGCAAGTTGTCATAACAGACAATACGAGATTTCTTTTTTTCATAACTTTTTGTTTATTTGCATGGATTACTTATCCTAACTTTCTCCACAAATATAGAATAACTTCGTGAAATGTCCATCTAAAAAGCGAAAATATATTTATCTGTTTGCAACAAGATTGCATGAACTTTTTGCTAAATTTGTCCGTTGATAAGCTATAATAAATAAGTAAAGAAATGAATATGAGCGATATGACAAAAAAACTATATCCCGTTACGGGAATGCATTGTGCGGCATGTGCCGGCAACGTGGAGAAGATTGTAAGGAAGCAAGAAGGCGTGGAAAATGCATCGGTCAATTTGGCGGCGGCTACTTTGGCGGTGACTTATAATCCGGATATTGTGTCTCCGCAACAACTGAAAGAGGCTGTGATGAAAATAGGTTTTGATTTGATAATAGATGAGGATAACTCTGTGCAGGAGCAGGAGGAAGCAGAGCAATCTTATTACGGACAGTTGAAGCGGAAGACTATCGTTGCTTGGATTTTTGCTTTACCGGTAGCTGTTTTGGGGATGTTTCTGATGAATGTTCCGGGAGTAAACTGGTGGATGCTGTTGCTTTCACTTCCTGTTATTTTATATTCGGGGCGTTCTTTCTATATGAATGCCTGGAAACAGACGCTTCAGCGTACCAGTAATATGGATACGTTGGTGGCACTTAGCACCTCCATCGCATTTTTGTTCAGTTTGTTTAATACGTTCTATCCCGAATTTTGGTACAGCCGCGGATTGGAACCTCATGTATATTATGAAGCTGCCACTGTTATAATAGCTTTCGTATTGGTTGGCAAGCTGATGGAAGAGAAAGCAAAAGGAAAAACTTCCACAGCTATTCGTAAACTGATGGGATTACAGCCTCGGACGGCCCGTGTGGTGAAAGACGGCAGGGAAGAGGATATCTTGATAGCCGAACTTCAGGTTGGCGATAAGGTGAGCGTCCGTCCCGGTGAGCAAATTCCGGTGGATGGAGTCATTGTCGGAGGAAACACCTTTATAGATGAGAGCATGATAAGCGGTGAACCTATTCCTGTAGAGAAAAAACAGGGTGATAAGGTGCTGGCCGGCACTATCAATCAGAACGGTGCATTTACTATGACTGCTCAAAAGGTGGGGAAAAATACGGTGTTGGCACAGATTATCCGCATGGTGCAGGAAGCACAGGGGTCTAAAGCTCCGGTCCAGCGTATTGTGGATAAAGTGACGGCGGTTTTTGTTCCTGTTGTCCTTGCTGTGGCTGTTTTTACTTTCCTTGTTTGGATAGTGGCAGGTGGAGCGGATGACTTTTCTTATGCTATGCTTTCAGCAGTGTCTGTTTTGGTTATTGCCTGTCCGTGTGCTTTGGGACTTGCTACTCCCACTGCATTGATGGTAGGAATTGGTAAAGGGGCCGAATCACATATTTTGATAAAGGATGCGGTAGCCTTGGAGCAGATGCGGAAAGTGGATACAGTGGTACTTGATAAAACGGGTACTGTAACTGAGGGGCGCCCTGTGGTGACCGGATGGTTGCATGATGCCGGATGGCAGAACGAGCATAAGGGAATTCTGTATGCTGCTGAATTGAAATCGGAACATCCGTTGGCTTTGGCTATTGTCGAGGCTTTGAAAAAGGAAGGTGAGAAGCCGGCACTCATTGATTCTTTTGAGAGTCGGACAGGACGGGGGATTGTGGTGACCCGTGGAAATAAAACTTTTTGGGCAGGAAGCCATCGGTTACTGAAAGATTTTGGAGCGGGAATTTCCGACTTGTTGAAAGGGATGGTGGAGGATTATGAGAAGAGTGGCAAGAGTCTGGTTTATTTTGGCGAGGGAAATACATTGCTGGCGGTTATAGCCATTAGTGACAAAATAAAAGATACTTCCAGACAAGCGGTCAAACAATTGAAGGAGAGTGGAAAGTACATTGTGTTGTTGACTGGTGACGGTCATCTTACTGCACAGAATGTGGCCGGAGAAATTGATGCGAATCGTTTTATTTCGGATGCTTTGCCGGTCGATAAGGAGAATGTTATTAAAGAATTACAAGCTGAAGGAAGAGTCGTAGCTATGGTAGGTGACGGCATTAATGACTCACAGGCGTTGGCACGTGCCGATGTAAGTATTGCAATGGGTAAAGGTACGGATATTGCCATGGATGTAGCGATGGTTACGTTAATGACTTCGGATTTGTTGTTGTTACCCAAAGCTTTTAAACTTTCCCATAAAACTGTACGTTTGATCCATCAGAATCTTTTCTGGGCGTTTATCTATAATTTGATAGGCATTCCGGTGGCGGCAGGTATTCTGTTCCCATTGTATGGTATCTTGCTTAACCCGATGATTGCCAGTGCTGCCATGGCATGTAGTTCTGTCAGTGTAGTGTTGAACAGCTTGAGCCTGAATTGGAGAAAGTTGTGATTGAATTAAAAATAAATAAAAAAGCAGCCGTGCATAGATTTTGTTTTGCATGGCTGCTTTTCATTTTTCTATCTTTTAGTTTATAATTCAAAAAGGATTGTTTCTTCCTCTTTGTACTTCTATTCGTATTCCGAAGTTCCCATTCTCCGATTTCATTTCGAAAGCTCCGTTGAAATTATTTCTTTCCCAAGGCAATGCGCTTGGATTCCGTACTTTGTTCCCGTCGGCATCATATTCACCGTATGTGGTGATGTGTAATCCGTTTTTCAATTTAAAGGTTGCACTTTGTAAGGTGGGAGGCATTGACATTGTTCCGAATCCATAGATTCCCATTCCCGGATACATGGGGGTAAATACATGGTTGTAAGACCCTCTGTCATAAATGATATTCATATTGGGACGGAATATTTCATTGTAATTCGCAATTGCATTATTGTTGTAAGGCTGATAATAAAGTTGCGGGGCTATCAGAGGGGGAGGGGCCATAATCATGGAACCCATATCCAGCATAAATCCGTTAAAATTCTTGTAACCATCCAATGAAATGGGCGGAATACTATCTGTTACCACTTCGGACTGCGCAAAGGTAGTAGCGGCAATCAGAAACATAGAAATGGATAGAACCAGCTTTTTCATATACTGTTATTTTTTTTGTTCCGGACAAATATAGGGATATTTTCTAAATTCTGTATCGTTTCTGTTTCCTGTGAATAGATCTTTTCAAATACTTTATGAAGTTCTTCCTCATCGGCTATCAGTTGCCTCAACTCCTGCAGATGTGCAGCATTGGCTGATTGAGGTATCCATAATCTTAAATAACCACCTTCAGCATATTTTTCTTTCAAATGTGTCAGAAAACGTATGTATTGTTTTTCTTTGTCCAGTTCGGGATAGTTGGAAAGACCATATTGTACCGTCCGTCTCAAGGTGATGTCCGGATCAATAATGCGGTCGGCCTCCGCTACAATTTTGCCATAAATGCTACGGGGAACATGCTTGTTGGATGCACGGTGATCTTCTACAGCCTCTTTCATAATCAAAATATGTTCTTCAGGGAACCATTGCCTTAACTTCTGGTCTGCCCATAGTATTTTTCCTGAAATGAGATGGTGGAACTCCCGTCCCTCACAGAGTCCCAGGTCATGGTAAGAGGCAATAACATACACCATCATGCGGCTCACATCATAATATTGAGACAAATTGAGGCTTTCTGCTATAACTTTCAATACATGATCTACACGATGTGCTTTGTCAAAACCAGCGTATCGTGGGATAATTTCACTTGCGATATAGTCGCGGAATTCTATTGGAAAATCATTGATGTACGGCAACATATTCTTTCTTTTGATTGGGGTTGCAAATATACAATAATTATCCCACCTTTGCAGAAAAAAGTAATATGTATCAAATAATTAAACCTACGCCCGATGACTTTGATGAATTGACCTGTTTATGGGAAGCTTCGGTGCGTGCTACTTATCATTTCATACCTGAAGCATATATTCAGAAGTTAAAGCCACTGGTATGGAGTGTTTATCTTCATAGTATGCCGCTTTACATGATTCGTGACAATGCTGGTATAGAAGGATTCATGGGTATTAATGGGACTATGCTTGAAATGCTTTTTGTTCATCCGCGTGCCATAGGTACGGGAATAGGGAAACAATTGATGCGTTATGCTTTGGAGCATTGCCATGTACGTTATGTCGATGTAAACGAACAAAATAAGAAAGCGTCCGGCTTTTATGGCCATTTTGGATTTCGGGTTATTGGCAGGGATGCAAAAGACGCATCGGGCGAACCCTATCCTATTTTACATTTAAAACTGGGAGGTATCATGAAAATTGAAAATTGGGGATTAGTTCCCTATTCTGAGGCTTGGAAACGGCAGACGGAGTTGTTTAATGCCATGGTGGAAGCTAAACAAGTGGGAAAAACGTATGAGAATAGAATTATTTTTGTAGAACATCCGCATGTCTATACATTAGGCAAGAGTGGAAAGGAAACGAATATGCTGCTGGGAGAGGCACAATTGAAGATGATTGGTGCCACCCTTTATCATATTGATCGAGGAGGGGATATTACTTATCATGGTCCCGGACAATTGGTTTGTTATCCTATCTTGAATTTGGAGGATTATCATTTGGGGTTGAAGGAATATATTCATGTGTTGGAAGAAGCGGTGATCAGGGTCTGCGCATCTTATGGCATTGAGGCCGGGCGAGTGAAGGGAGCGACCGGAGTATGGCTGGCCGCGGGAACTCCGCAGGAACGGAAAATTTGTGCAATAGGAGTGAGAAGCAGTCATTTTGTGACAATGCATGGATTGGCGCTGAATGTAAATACGGATTTGCGCTATTTCAGTTATATCCATCCTTGCGGATTCATGGATAAAGGGGTTACTTCATTACAGAAAGAATTGGGGTGCGAAGTGCCTATGGAAGAAGTGGCAGGACGTTTGCAGAACGAATTATCTGAACTTTTGTAGTTATACCGTATGTGTGGATTTATACATACGGGGCGGAGGGATTAAAAGTCCGATTGTGTTATCATGTTGTCAACTGTAGGGGCAGGGTTTGCCTGCCCAAATGCATAAGCAAACTATTTTTGGGCGAGCGAACCTTGCCCCTACTGGCAAAATGATACGCCATTTTACTTTTGATACATCTTCATATTATGAAGAGAGCTTTTTTTGATTTATTCTTTTATATCTTGGTACAAGAAGCGCTTGATACTTTTCTTGGCTGTTTTTTCAAATTCCTCAGGATATAGCTTGAAGCGGGCTATTTGGGAAAATGCCGGTAATTGTTTGTTCAGTTCAAGGCGGTTTTCTTCCATTACCCGTACAAGGTCTGATTGGCTCAAGCCGTGAGCAAAAGCATCATCGGAATCCGGATAGATTAGGCCCACCAGTTTGTCTTGTTGCAGAATAATCAGTGACTCTGACACGTATGGCATATTGTTTAGCTTGGACTCTATTTCTTCCGGATAAATGTTTTGTCCGGAAGAAGTGAGTAACAGGTTTTTGCAACGTCCTTTGATAAAAACATTTCCGTCTTCGTCTATTGTCGCCATATCGCCTGTATGCAACCATCCTTCAGTATCAATGACTTGCCGTGTCGCTTCCTCGTTCTTATAATAGCCCAACATCAGGTTGGCTCCACGGCATACCAGTTCACCCGCAATGGCTGATGGGTTAGGAGACAGTACCTTGGCTTCCATACGTGCGGCAACTTTTCCGCAAGATGCCAGTTTCAGTTCTGTCCAATGACTATGGCAGATGATGGGACCACATTCAGTCATTCCGTATGCAATGGTGTATGGGAAATCTATCATTTTTAGAAAGGCTTCCACTTCGGCATTGAAAGGAGCCCCTCCGATGATGATTTCGATGAAATTTCCGCCGAAAACTTCCATCGCCTTCTGCTTGATAAGTTCTTTTATCTTATCGCTGATGATGGGAACATGTAATAGCAGTTTACCTAATTTGTTGTCTACCTTGGGAAGAATATTTTTCTTGAATATTTTTTCCACAATCAGTGGCACGCAGGCTATGACGCGCGGGCGGATTTCCGCAAATGATTCGGCTATGATTTTGGGCGATGGCATGCGGGTAAGAAACCATAGATGGGCGCCTGCTGTGAAACCGTAAAGAAAATCGAAAGTCATGCCGAATACGTGTCCCAAAGGTAACATGGATACGACGCTGTCACCTGCTTTCAGACCTATTTTTTCTTTACAGTAGAGCACGTTGGAGAGTATGCTACGATAAGGCAGCATTACGCCTTTGGAATATCCGGTAGTACCTGAAGTGTAATTAATGATGGCCAGGTCTTCTGATTTTTCTTTTTCATAAGAAATATCATCGGGACGAAATCTGCAAGGGAATTTGTGCCCGAATATCTCATTCAGATGGTCGCGGGCATAAGCCAGTTTTTCCGAACGGGATACGGGTACACCGAAATCTTTCAATTCTATGATACCTTCCAAATGAGGCATGGCTGCTTCATTCAAGTTCTCCCATATCTGATCGCCTACGAACAACAGGCGGGCTTCAGAGTGGTTTACAATATTGTGTACCTGATCGGCTTTGAATTCATGTAGGATAGGTACTACTACGGCACCATAGGTGATGACGGCAAGGTAAGTTACTGTCCAATGAGCGCTATTACGCCCGCAGATGGCTATTTTATCTCCCTTCTCAATGCCGGCATTTTCCAGCAAGATATGTATTTTCTCTATTTTACGGGCCACATCTCTGTATTGTAATGTGATGCCTTTATAGTCTGTAAGAGCGTTTAAATACCAATTTGTTTTTATACTTTGCTCGATAAGAGCAATAAAACTCTGTTCTAGTTCCATGATAACTTTTGCACATTTATAGGCTGAGTGTGCGCAAAAGTAGTAAAATGAGGTAAGGGGGATGGGAAATGAAACAGTTTTTTACATTAATTTAACGCCCTGAAAATGTAGATTCTTTTATTATTTTACTTTAAAATGCTAGTTTATAATCGTTTGCCAATTGTTGATGTGTCCCTTTTCCGGAAATGTTATTTGTTCAGTCATAATAGTATTAGAATTCAAAGATTCCGGGGGATAATGTAGGATTGATATAACTGACGTCACGTGTTTGCAATAGCCTGCCATTCAGTGTGTAGAATAATTGTTTGGTGGCCGACGAATTGTTTAGGTTAACAGTAATTACGTACAGAGTGGTTCGTTTAGGAAATTCTATGAGATTTACATTGGTGGCAGTCCACATGGCGTATGGACTCAATGTAAAATCATTATATACGTTAGGTGTCAGTTGATCTGTAGTTTGTAAATCGGTATTAGTCATTACCCATTGGGCATTACCGTTCATCCATACTTCTTTTTCAAAACCATTTTGGGTAAAAGAGGCCACATAATAATTCCCTTGTTGGCTCCAGCTTACGTTTGTGGCATGTGGATATATCTTTTTCAGTGCTATATGAAATGTAGTGGGAGAGGTAGCAGACAAGGTGGTGATCAGTACCCATAATATTATACATATAGAATAACATCTCTTCTTCATGGTATTTAAATGTTTTGATGAGGTTGATAAAACAGCTTGGCTATACTTTTTGTTCGCCGGTATAAAACCTGATTTTGTGGATTTTTTCCACACTTTTGTGGTGTTGTCAACAGGAATCTACACTCCTGAAATGAAAAAGCGTATATGTATGTGGTTGATTTTTAGTTAGATATTAAAATGAGCAGATTTGTGGCACGCTTCTTGTTTTATTGTTGTCGGTAAAAATGAATAAAAAATAAAGTAATTATGAAAAAGGTATTAGTAACATTGGTATTAGTGATGACTTTAGGCGTGTCTGTTTCTTTTGCTCAAGCGGCTCCGGTAGAGGTTCCGGTAGTGGAAAAGCCTCAACAATCTAAGAAGTTGGTTTTCTCGGAAATCTATATGAATGATGTGCCGGAAGCTGTGATGGACAGGCTTGCACTGGAAGGTGCTATGATAAAGCAGGCTTTTATGGCCTATGGCATTGATGGAAGCCGTATTTATAAAATTAATGTGTTGACAAGTGATGCTCATGAACAGACATTGTTCTTAGGTGAAGATGGTAAAATTTTGCAATAGTTAGTATATTTATAATAGTGCTTTTACATGAATTCCCGGCTTGTGATAAGTCGGGAATTTTTTTAGTTAAATTGTTTCTTGACGATATTCGAAAAATAATTAAGAAATCTCTTGTGCATAATAATTGTAGGTTTTATCTTTGCCACTCAAATTTAAAAAGGTGATACAATGGAAACTTATGATATATATTTTAAAGAAGGTAATGATTTTGCTAATAAAGGATTTTCATTGAAAGATAAGGCTAAGGCCATTAGAATGGCGGAAGATATGTTGGCTGAACGCAAAGGATATGTGAAGGATTTTGTTGGAGGAACTATTTCCGTAATGTGTAAAGAAACGAAAGAGGAAGTTTGGTCCAAGCCGATAGAGGAGGTTTAATGCAATTTTTACATCTTTTTTTGCCTTGCCAATCATAGAATTATGAAATACAGTGCTGTAATTGAAATGGTACGTAGCCGTTAATAGCAGCAACCCTTGGTTGTATTTGTGGTGGATTTGTTATTGGCGGACATGAATATTTCTTTCTCTTCTAGGATATTCGGTATATTTCTCCTTTCATGCTTTTGCCGGACTGATATAGATAATGCCGGGTAGCACTTGATAGGACGATGATTGTTCTTTTACTAAGATGCTTCAGTATGACTTTTTTCCGATCCTATCCATTCTTGACATATAGTTGTTATTCATAGCTAAATACACCGTATTCCCAATGAAGCTTTCTGTGGGGATCCCTTTGGTGTTCGTGTAACTATTGTGACTGTTATTATGCCGATGGGGTATAGTATTGATACAACAATGATTTTTCATAATAACTTTTAACTTATGATTTAGATAGCTCCGACTTGTCACAAATCGGGGTTATCCGCTTGTTATGCTATTAAACTTGGTCAGCTATTGGTTAACAATTTCACGCAACAGTAACTCTTTGGAGTAAAAGTGGCAAATAAATTTTTTGTTTACATGAGAAAAAAACTTTCCCAAAAGCTTTGTATTATTGATTTTCTATGTATCTTTGCATCGTTATTATTTCTCGGGGTATTAGCTCATCTGGCTAGAGCGTTAGACTGGCAGTCTAAAGGTGGCGAGTTCGAGTCTCGCATGCTCCACTTTTTTAATGATAAAATGAAGGTCTGCGAAGCAGGCCTTTTTTAATTTAAAGACTATAGATATGTTAATTTATAATACAACTTATCAAACAGGCATTGACGATGCGCGTAATTTTGTCATTTGGCTTAGTGAAAGCTATATTCCCGAAGTGGAAAAGACGGGAATATTGCAAAATCCCCGTCTTACGCACATCCTTAGTCACAAAGAGCAGGATTCAGAATGTTTTTCATTGCAATGGGAGGTGGAAGATACAGCGGCCTTGCATCGTTGGCATACTCAGCAAGGGATGCATCTGAATGAGGAAATGATGAAGATATTTAAAGATAAGGTGGTTGGCTTTCCCACTTTGATGGAGGTGATTAAGTGATTCAGCCGGTAAAAGAGAAAATCATTCTGGGTATAGATCCTGGAACAACCATAATGGGGTATGGCCTGCTGAAAGTAGTAGGTACTAAACCGCAGGTAATGACTATGGGGGTCATTGATCTTCGTAAATATGGTGACCATTATTTAAAACTGCGCCGTATTTTTGAACGGGTGGTTGGTATAATAGAAGCTTATTTACCTGATGAGTTAGCTATTGAGGCGCCTTTTTTTGGAAAAAATGTGCAGTCGATGTTAAAATTAGGGAGGGCACAGGGAGTGGCTATGGCTGCTGCTTTGAGCCGTGATATTCCTATAACAGAATATGCGCCGTTGAAGATAAAGATGGCGATAACCGGTAATGGGCAAGCCAGCAAGGAACAGGTCGCTGATATGTTGAAAAGGATGTTACATATACCGGAGAGTGATATGCTGCCTTTTATGGATGCAACAGATGGGTTGGCGGCTGCTTATTGTCATTATTTACAAATGGGCAGACCGACATTGACTAAAGAATATTCCGGCTGGAAAGATTTTATAAATAAGAATCCTGATAAAATAAAAAGATAAGATTATGAATGTGAGACATGTTATTTGGGCATCAATTGTTTCTACTACTATTAGTTGTCAGTCTGTGAAAAAAGAATATAATTCGTTTGATGAATATCCTGTCCGTGAAGATGCGCTGACTGAAATGGAGTACTCGCCTGCCGAAACCAAGTTTTCACTTTGGGCTCCTACAGCGGAAGAGGTGCGTGTCCTTTTATTTGAATCGGGTAATGAAGGTTCAGCTTCTAATACTTTTCCAATGGAGATGGGAGAGAATGGTACTTGGAATATTTCAATAAAAGAGGATCTGAAGGGTAAATTCTATACCTTTAATGTGAAGGTAAACGGGAAATGGTTAGGAGACACTCCGGGAATTATGGCAAAAGCCGTAGGGGTAAATGGTAAGCGGGCAGCTGTGCTTGATCTTCGTTCTACAGATCCGGAAGGATGGGAGAACGATGTGCGTCCTCCTTTGAAGAATTATGCTGATATTACGGTTTATGAGATGCATCATCGCGATTTCTCTTTGGATTCTGTTTCCGGAATTCAAAATAAAGGCAAGTTCCTGGCTTTGACGGAGCAGGGTACTACCAGTTCTTCAGGCGAGAAGACAGGTATTGACCATCTGAAAGAATTGGAAATTACCCACGTGCACTTATTGCCGTCGTATGATTATGCCTCGGTGGATGAAACAAAACTGGACAAGGCCCAATATAATTGGGGGTATGATCCGCAAAATTACAATGTGCCTGACGGTTCTTATTCTACAGATCCTTATAAACCCGATGTCCGTATCAGGGAATTCAAACAAATGGTACAAGCTTTACATAAGGCGGGAATCAGAGTGGTGCTTGATGTGGTGTATAATCACACCTTCAATACAGACGAAAGCAATTTCGAACGTACGGTTCCCGGTTATTTCTATCGCCAGACGAAGGACGGGCAATGGGCAAATGGTTCGGGATGTGGAAATGAAACGGCAAGCGACCGCGCCATGATGCGTAAATATATGATAGAATCTATTTTATATTGGATTAATGAATATCACATAGACGGCTTTCGTTTTGACTTGATGGGGATACATGATATTGAAACCATGAATGAGATACGTGCGGCTATTGATAAAATAGATCCGTCTATTTTTATGTATGGTGAAGGATGGGCTGCCAGTTCTCCTCAATTAGAGGCAGACAGACTGGCGATGAAAGCCAATGTGGAAAAGATGCCCCGTATCGCCGCTTTCTCAGATGAAATGCGTGATGGATTGCGAGGTGGTTGGGATGATGATACTAAAGGAGCTTTTCTAGTAGGGGAGCCAGGACACGAAATGAGTATCAAATTTGGAATTGTGGGAGCTATCGAACATCCGCAGGTTATAAGTGATTCTGTGAATTATAGTAAGAAACCTTGGGCTTTACAACCTACCCAGATGATAAGTTATGTAAGTTGCCACGATGACATGTGCCTTGCCGACCGTCTGAAAGCTACCATGCCGGATGCTTCGGTAGAGGAACTGGCGGCTTTGCAGAAGTTAGCGGAAACATTTGTCTTTACTTCACAAGGAGTACCGTTTATATTTGCAGGGGATGAGATGATGCGTGACAAGAAAGGAGTTCATAATTCTTATAATAGTCCTGACAGTATTAATACGATAGATTGGAAAAATAAGACCGCACACAAAGATGTGTTCGAATATGTGAAAGGTTTAATAGCTATGCGTAAAGCACATCCCGCTTTTCGTATGGGGGATGCCGATATGGTACGTAGGCAATTGGAGTTTTTACCTGTAGAAAATACGAATGTGGTTGCCTTTATCTTGAAAGACAATGCAAATGGTGACTCATGGAAAAATATCATCGTGGCTTTGAACAGCCGTGCAGAGCCTGTCAAGCTGGACATTCCGTCGGGTAAATACACTGTAATCTGTAAGGATGGTAAAATAAACATGAAAGGCTTGGGACAGGTTTCAGGTGATGAGCTTATGGTACCGGCACGTTCTGCCATGATTATACATCAATAGAAGGCTCAAAGAAGATTAATAAAGACTTTGTCATACAGACTAAAACACATAATACGAATGGAAAAGACATGGAGATGGTTTGGGAAGAAAGATAAGATAACGCTTCCCATGCTTAGGCAAATCGGGGTGGAAGGAATCGTGACCGCCCTTCACGATGTACCTAACGGTGAAATCTGGGCTTTGGAAGCTATCAAAAGTTTAAAAGATTACATTGAATCTCACCAATTGCGCTGGTCGGTGGTAGAAAGCCTGCCGGTAAGTGAAGCTATCAAATATGCCGGTCCTGAACGGGATCAATTGATAGAAAACTACAAAGTAAGCCTTGCCAACCTAGGTAAAGCGGGTATCAAGACCGTATGCTATAACTTCATGCCTGTCATTGATTGGATACGTACCGATTTGGAACATCCTTGGGAGGACGGAACCAGTTCTTTGTACTTTGACAAGATCCGGTTCGCCTATTTTGACTGTATGATTCTTCAGCGTGAAGGGGCGGAGAAAGACTATACCGATTTGGAATTACAACAGGTGCGTGAATTGGATAAGACTATAACCGAAGCCGAGAAAAACGAATTGGTCGATACCATTATAGTCAAGACGCAGGGATTTGTAAATGGTAATATAAAGGAGGGAGACCGGCATCCGGTAACCATATTCCGCCGTCTTTTGTCTTTGTATGATGGGATAGACCGTGATGCCCTGCGTGAAAACTTACGTTATTTCTTGCAGGCTGTCATGCCGGTGTGTGATGAGTACGGTATAAATATGTGCATCCATCCGGACGATCCCCCTTTCCAGGTATTGGGCTTGCCGCGTATTGTGACCGGTGAGGAAGATATCAACTGGCTTCTCCATGCGGTTGATAACCCGCATAACGGGCTGACATTCTGTGCCGGTTCGCTCAGCGCCGGATTGCATAACAACGTACCTTTGTTGGCACGTATGTTTGCACACCGCACTCATTTTGTACATTTGCGCAGTACCAATGCGTTTCCCAACGGGAATTTTATAGAAGCATCTCATTTGGGAGGGCGTGCTCATGTGATAGAGTTGATCCGTATTTTTGAGAAAGAACGTCCGGGTGTCCCGATGCGTGTGGATCATGGGCGCATGATGCTGGATGATGCCGGCAAAGGATACAACCCGGGTTATTCGTTTCATGGCCGTATGATGGCCTTGGCTCAGATAGAAGGCATGATGGCGGTTATCAACGAGGAATCAAAACTTAAATCCTAGATTGACGTACATACTCACTTTATTGGCTCGGTTTGCATAGTTTAGTGATGCCTCTAAGGGTCCGAACATACTATCCAAACCGTAGCCTATACCACAGCCGAACATGGTATCCTGTTCCAACAGGTACCTCAGCTTGCTTGCACTCAGCGCATAATTTCCCGTTAGCGTCAGATAATGCATACTTCCCATCCGTTGGCGGAATTTCATGCTTCCTATCAGTAACGCATTCTTTGTTAATTCCACATTGTTTATCCCGACAAATGGTAGTTGCTGTTGCAGGAAACGTCCTTGCACATCCCCCCCCATCGCATTGAGTTTGGAGTAAGGAATATCTTTCCCTATCAGAAAACGTCCGTATATGGCAGGCAGTATGGAGAATCTGCGTGTAACGGGAATCACTCCCTGGCAATAGCCTTTTATGGCAGAGAAAGGAGCGTGGTCGTCATATTTGGTGAAATTATCCGTATAAAGTGCATAGGACGCTCGTGCTGATATGCCTTTGGTAGGGAAATATGCCTTGTCGAAAGTTTCGTAATGCATTTGTGCGAAATAGCTGAAGAAGTGTTCTGTTCCTACGTCAAAACCTTGGTTCCCTTCCTGGTATAGGAATTTGTCGTAGTCATATAATTCATACCTCAGCCCCACGGCAAAGCGTATGTTTTTGTACCAAACATCCGAAAAGGATAATTCTCCCAAATGATAGCGGTAGGTAGAGTTATGTGATTTATCTCCATGATGGTAAAAGTTTATATCATTGTATTGGAACATATATGCCAGTCCGATGTTCTTCAATGGAGCCGGTTCGAATCCATAATCTATGCGGGCGGCATAACGTTTGCCCAATCGTCCTGTCAGTGACAGCGTAGTGGGTACTTTTCCCCGGAAATTACTGGTGACATTAATGAGCAGACTGGCTGTTTCTTCCGAATCAAAACGGATTCCTACGTTCAGCTTATTCTCATATTTCTTGCTTAAAAGAAAATGCAGGTTATAACCTCCGCCGGGGGCTTCGGGCAGATTGTAAGTGGCGCTGGAATATTCCAGATTGGAGCATAGTATGGCTGTTGCTTCTTCTATGCGGCGAAGGCTTATTTCGGTCTTCTTTCAAATCACAGCGCTTCAACAGCCACCGTTTGTCTTTTTCGTCCAATCCGTCAAAGGTGATTTCTTTTATATACACTTTGCGGTTGGGGGAGTACGGATAGCTGGGAAGGGGTTTCGGCATATAGGTACTGTCCAGCCCCAGTTCCTGCTTCAGCTTTATCAAGGAGTTTTTTTGTGCCAATGCCGCTTCTTCTCCCCGACGAATCAGTGTGTCCACCGCACTGGGGGTGAAACTGGCGGCAGAATACCCCTCCACATCCACCTTTATATATGTATCGGTTTCTTTCAGATTCTTTTTATAAAGTTCCAGTCCCATTAAATTGATGAGTTGCCCCAAGATACTGCCGGTGCTATTCAGTTCGTTGGCGGGTTTCAAGTCATTTTGAACATCCACTCCTATAATAATGTCCGCCCCCATGGCACGCGCTACATTTACAGGGTAGTTGTTTACCACACCTCCATCCACTAGAACCATACTGTCCAGCCGGACCGGAGTGAATACTCCCGGTATGGCCATACTGGCCCGCATGGCCGTAGCCAATACACCTTTGTGAAAATTTACCTCGTTGCCATTTACAATATTTTCGGAAACACAGGCGAAGGGAATAGGTAACTTGTTGAAATCGATGGAATCATGATATCCTACGGTCAGCTCACTGAACAGGTTTGCCAGGTTCTGTCCCTTTATCAATCCTCCTACGGCTTGCGTTTTGGCATTTTTACCGAATGGCAGGGAAAATACATATTTTTCGGAAGCCTCCCGTTCCGCCATATTCTGTTCGCTGCGTGGTATTTTGTCACTCAGCAGAAAGGACCAATCCTGCCGGCGAACCATGCTATCCATCTGTTCGGGAGTATAACCGATGGAATAAAGTCCGCCTATAATGGAGCCCATACTGGTCCCTACCACGTAATCTATAGGGATACCCGCTTCTTCTATAACTTTCAAAGCACCTATATGTGCCATTCCTTTGGCTCCTCCGCCGCTGAGAACAACGCCCACTTTTTTTCGGGGACCAGGTTGGGCCGTTGTGTGAACGGAGATACAAAGTAACCCTGCTGCTATTAACAGGGTCGGGAATTTCATTTTTTTCATTTTACTATAAATCTAGTTTAAGTTAAAAAACAAAAACAGTGCAAAGATGGTCTAATCTTTCAGCTTTCACAAGTGCTGATTGTCATAGATATTGGTCTATTTTGCTGCTGAGGTTTCAAAGATAGGGAATTGTACCGGAAAAAAGAATTTTGTATATCGCTTTTTTGTCGTACCTTTGTCTGTGTAACGAAAAAAAGTATGGATAATTTTGCAGCAATAGACTTCGAGACGGCAAATAATGAACGTACCAGCATATGTAGTGTAGGGGTGGTTATTGTGAGAAATGGTGAGATAGCCGACCGGTTCTACAGCCTCGTTCATCCCGAACCGGATTACTATTTGTATTGGAACACCCGTATTCATGGATTGACACAGGAAGATACTGCCCATGCTCCTGTTTTTTCGGAAGTATGGAAGCAGGTTGCCCCTAAAATAGAGGGGCTTCCGCTGGTTGCGCATAACAAAGCCTTTGATGAGGGGTGTTTGAAAGCCGTGTTCCGTACTTATTGTATGGATTATCCTGATTATGACTTTTATTGTACCTATCAGGCTTCCCGGAAGCTGAAAGGGTTGAGAAACCACCAGTTACATACGGTGGCCGGTTTTTTTGGTTTTGAATTGGAGAATCACCATCATGCGCTGGCTGATGCTGAGGCGTGTGCATGGATTGCCAGACAGATTCTGTGAGTTATAATTAAAGATTTATGATTTCTGAAACCCATGATACAAGAAGATACTTATAAAACCATTACCGACATTGCCGAAGGCATATATACGGAGAAACGGAGTAAATTTATAGCTATTGCCATTCCGGTACGTACCATAGAGGAAATAAAGCAGCATCTTGACACGTATCAGAAGAAATATTACGATGCCCGCCATGTGTGTTACGCTTATATGCTGGGGCATGAAAGGAAGGATTTCAGGGCAAATGATAACGGAGAGCCTTCGGGTACCGCAGGAAAGCCTATTTTGGGGCAAATAAATTCCAATGAGCTGACGGATATCCTTATTATAGTGGTCCGTTACTTTGGAGGTATAAAATTGGGAACCAGCGGACTGATTGTCGCTTACAAGGCTGCCGCTGCCGAAGCAATAGCTGCTGCTGATATAGTGGAAAGAACAGTGGATGAAGAAATCACCGTATCCTTTGAATATCCTTTTATGAATGATATCATGCGCATTGTGAAAGAAGACGAGCCTGCCATCTTGGAGCAATCATATGATATGGATTGCCTGATGAGGCTCCGGATACGTAAATCCATGATGGGAAAACTCCGTGCACGTCTAGAGAAGGTGGAAACTGCCCGTATTATTGAATAACTCTGTCGGTACGTCGATATTTTTGGGGCCATATTCACTGCGTTCACAGCAGATGAGAAGAATACGGAATGTGACTGTAAAATGTATTCCCCATATCAAATGAAACATATTTGTAATATGGATGAAATATTACAGATATACCGAACCTATATCTTTGCAGCCGTAAACAAAGAAAGTCACATTAATAAAAATGAGAAATACACTTGTAGCGTCTGCTTTTACAATGCTGAGTATTGCAACTGCTTCCGCACAGCTGACTATTCCTAAAGAATATCTGCCGGAAGTACATGGAACGATCCGCGGTAAATATGAACTTCAAACCACTAACGGAATGCAACGGTTCCAGGTACGTAACGCCCGTGTCAGTCTGGACGGGAAGGTTCTTCCGGTAATTGCTTATAAGGCTGAAATAGACTTGTCCGATGAGGGAAGCATCAAGATGCTGGATGCATATGCCCGCTTTGTCCCCAATGATACATGGAATGTCACACTAGGACAGATGCGTGTGCCTTTCACCATAGACGCTCATCGATCTCCCCACCAACAATATTTTGCCAATCGTTCGTTCATAGCCAAACAGGTGGGGAATGTGCGTGATGTGGGTGCTACCGGAGCTTTCTCTTTAAAGGAGGGACTGCCGTTGAAACTGGAAGGCGGACTGTTCAACGGCTCCGGACTCACCAATCAGAAAGAGTGGCACAACACGTTGAATTATTCTGTTAAGCTTCAATTGATGCCGTGGAAAAATTATAACTTGACTTTGAGTACCCAGAAAATACATCCCGATAAAATCAGCATTTATATGTATGATATCGGTACTTACTACGAGTTTGATAATTGGCATATAGAAGCCGAATACCTTTATAAAACTTATGCGAAAAACTCATTTGATGATGTACATGCTTTCAACGCCTTTGTCAATTACGACTTGTTTATCAAGAAAGGCCTGTTCCGGAAAATTTCATTTCTAGGACGTTATGACAGTATGGGAGATCATAGTAACGGTAATGCGGATGAAGATGGTAAGCTTTACATTACCGATTATTCCCGCCAGCGTGTGACTGGAGGTGTGACATTAAGCTTTGGAAAGGCTTTTCAAGCGGATTTGCGTCTTAATTACGAGAAATATTTCTATGATAAACTATCTTTGGCAAAAGAGTCCGAACAAGACAAGTTTGTGATGGAATTAATGGTACGGTTCTGAAAAAAGCAGGGGGACACTCCCTGCTTTTTTGCTGTTTGTCCTTCTTTTCTTTTCCTTTTCCATCCCTGCCTTTATTCCGGAACTCACCGGCATATCCGTGATATTTCTTCGGGTAACAGGCTTTTCCTCGACAGGCAGTGCGCCTTCTTCCGCCAAGGAGACAAGCCTATCCCCATCTCTCTTTCATCATATCTTCCAGTTTCAGCAGCTCATCCCTGTATTGTGCAGCTTCTATAAATTCCAGCTTCTTGGCAGCTTCCTGCATCAGTTTCCGGGTACGTTCTATCGTTTTCTCCATCTGTGGCTTGGTCATATACTGAACAATCGGGTCGGCAGCCGTTGTATCGGAAGATGGCTCGATGTATGCCTTGGGACCTTGAGTGGTTCCGGCAACTTCGTTGCTGTTGTTGCCCAACAAGGCAGCATTCCGCGCACGCTGTATCTGTTTGGGGGTGATTCCATGCTCTTCGTTATATGCCAGCTGTTTTTCACGACGGCGGTTGGTTTCGTCTATCGTTTTTTTCATGCTGTCCGTCATGCGGTCTGCATACATGATTACTTTTCCATTGATATTGCGGGCGGCGCGTCCTGCTGTCTGGGTCAGCGAACGGTGGGAGCGGAGGAACCCTTCTTTGTCTGCATCCAGAATGGCGACCAAAGACACTTCAGGCAAGTCCAGACCTTCACGAAGCAAATTCACACCCACCAGTACATCATAAACGCCCTGACGTAATTCATCCATAATCTTGACGCGTTCTAAAGTGTCCACATCGCTGTGGATGTAGTTGCAGCGGATGTCATTGCGCAGCAGATATTCGGTCAATTCTTCTGCCATGCGTTTGGTAAGCGTGGTCACCAGTACACGTTCTTCTTTCTCGATGCGTTGCTGTATCTCTTCCATCAGGTCGTCAATCTGATTCAGACTGGGGCGTACTTCAATTACCGGGTCCAGCAATCCGGTAGGACGGATAACCTGTTCAACGATAATGCCTTCACTTTCCACCAATTCATAATCGGCAGGTGTGGCACTGACATAAATCACTTGTTTGGCCAGTTCCTTGAACTCTTCAAATTTTAGAGGACGGTTGTCAAAAGCCGACTCCATCCGGAAACCATATTCCACCAAATTGGTTTTTCTGGCCCGGTCACCACCATACATGGCACGTATTTGCGGTACGCTGACATGGCTTTCGTCTATTACAATCAGGAAATCATCCGGAAAGAAGTCCAGCAGACAGTAAGGACGGGTACCTGCATTACGCCCGTCAAAGTAGCGGGAATAATTTTCTATGCCCGAACAATGCCCCAGTTCGCGAATCATCTCCATATCGTATGTCACGCGCTCATAGAGTCGTTTCGCCTCATACATTTTTCCTTCCTCCTCGAATTTGGCCACCTCTTTCGTCAAGTCGTCCTCAATCTGATGAATAGCTCTCAACTGGCTCTCTTTGGTGGTCATAAAAAGATTGGCCGGATAAATTTTGTATTCATCAAAAGTTGCCAGACGGATTCCCGAAATAGGGTCTATCTCTTCAATGGCATCAATTTCATCGTCCCAAAACATAACCCGGAGGAGATTGTCGCTATATGCCAGGTAAATGTCTACCGTGTCACCTTTTACGCGGAAGTTTCCGCGATTCAGTTCTATGTCGTTACGCACATACAGGCTGTCCACCAAGCGGCGTAAAAATACATTCCTGTCCAGCAGTTTGCCTTTTTTTATCTCGATTACGTTATTATAGAAATCCGACGGGTTCCCCATACCGTAGATGCAGGACACGGAAGACACCACCACCACGTCCTTCCGTCCCGACAGCAGGGCAGAGGTGGCAGCCAGCCGCAATTTGTCAATCTCTTCATTAATGGCCAGATCCTTTTCTATATAGGTGTCGCTGGACGGCAAGTATGCTTCCGGCTGGTAATAGTCATAATAAGATACATAGTATTCCACAGCATTATTGGGAAAGAAACTCTTGAACTCTCCGTATAACTGGGCTGCCAATGTTTTGTTATGGCTTAATATCAAGGTGGGCTTATTGATGTTTTTAATTACATTTGCAATCGTGAAAGTCTTGCCGGACCCGGTGACCCCCAATAAAGTTTGTGCGGGGACTCCTTCCAGCACCCCTTCGGTCAGCTGGGCGATAGCTTCCGGTTGGTCGCCGGTGGGTTGGTATTCGGAAATCAATTCAAAATTCATAATAGCATGTTTGGTTTAATGAGATGTAAAAATACAGTTATTTCCTTAGATATTATCTATTCATCTCTAAAAAATAGACTCTTGTCGACTTTTTAGCATTTAAAAACATGGAAATATTGCATTATTCGGTGGAAAGGCGTAAATTTGCGCAATTATTTGAATAAGATGAAAAAATATATCATTATAGCTCTTGTCTCCGGTACGGTTCTAACGTCTTGTGGAGAGTATAACAAAGTTTTAAAAAGCACGGACTACGAATACAAGTACGAAGCGGCCAAAAGTTACTTTGGCAAAGGGCAGAATACTAAGGCGGCCACCATTCTGGAGGAATTGATTACCATCATGAAGGGAACGGATAAGGCTGAGGAATCACTTTATATGTTGGGTATGACCTACTATAATCAGGGTGACTTCATCACAGCTTCGCATTATTTCACCACTTATTATAATACTTATCCGCGTGGGGTCTATACGGAACAGGCCAGATATTTTTCAGGAAAAGCATTGTTCCTGGATACTCCGGAACCTCGTTTGGACCAGTCGAGCACCTATAAGGCTATTCAGGAGTTGCAGATGTTTATGGAATATTTCCCTACCAGTAGCCGTCGGCAGGATGCACAGCAAATGATTTTTGATTTGCAGGACAAGCTGGTGATGAAAGACTATCTGGCTGCGAAATTGTATTATGATTTGGGCTCTTATACAGGAAACAGTACTTATAGCACTACCGGTAACAACTATTTGTCTTGCATCGTTACCGCCCAGAATGCTTTGAAAGACTATCCCTATACCAAGATGCGCGAAGATCTTTCTATCCTGGTCTTGCGTGCCAAATATGATATGGCGAAAGCGAGCGTGGAGGAAAAGAAAGAAGAGCGTATGCGTGAAACGATAGATGAATATTATTCTTTCAAGAACGAGTTTCCCGACAGCAAGTATACTAAAGAAGTGGAGAGCATCTACAAGGATGCCAATAAGTACGTAAAAGAATTTAATGAATAAAACTAAATAAGAAATTATGGATTACAAAAAGACAAACGCTCCAAGTAATACTGTTACCCGTGACATGATGGATTTATGTGCAGACACAGGTAACATTTATGAAACTGTTGCTATCATTGGCAAACGTGCCAACCAGATTAGTGTTGAGATGAAGAATGATCTTTCAAAGAAATTGCAGGAGTTTGCCTCATACAACGATAACCTGGAAGAAGTCTTTGAAAATAGAGAGCAGATCGAAATCTCACGTTATTACGAAAAGCTTCCGAAACCGACATTGATCGCTGCTCAGGAATATGAAGAAGGCAAGGTTTATTTCCGTAATCCTGCTAAAGAAAAGAGAAACTACAGTGATTTTTCATTTGGGGCTGTGCAAAAGGTCTTTACCGCAGGTTACGCAGATCGTTCTATTTTGAAACATGAGTCGTTTCGTGTGGAAACTGTATCAATCTGAGTAATCTGTGGTACATTTTGATGCACCTCACATTATATTAGCCCTGTTATGCTGAACGCAGTGAGGAATCTGATAACCATTCACTTTGTGTTTTCAGGTTTTTCACTGCGTTTAGAATGACGGGTTGTATGATTAAAATTAAAGAAACTATGATACAACGCATTCAATCTGTTTATTTACTTGTTGTTACCATTTTGATTATTATTTGCCTGTGTAGTCCCGTAGGCTCATACATAGGAAGTGATTATAGTGTTTCCGCTTTAACAAATCTGTGTCTTACTATGGCGGATGGTACTAAAGATTATGCTCCATGGGCCTTGTTTGTGATTTTGCTGGTTGTTGCGGTTCTTGCTTTCGGCACTATCTTCTTGTTCAAAAAACGCATGTTGCAAATCCGTCTGACTATTTTCAGCACCATTTTGTTGATCGGGTATTATGCCACATTGGTCACTTTTATTTTTATGTTGAAAGAAGAGTCTATGACATTTTCTCCTTCATGGACTGTGTGTCTGCCGTTGGTTGCCATCATTTTGAATTGGCTTGCCATCCGCGCCATTGGTAAGGATGAGGTATTGGTTAAAGCATACGACCGTTTGAGATAAGCTGAGGGAATTATTATGTATGATATAAAAAGCCTGCAAGATTCATCTTGCAGGCTTTTGTATTATGAGAGAGAGTCCTTTTTTTATTTAGTAATATCTATCAGATAACTCAGCCGTATGCCTATGAATGAATGGGCTGATCTTTCGAAGAAATCTCTTTTCGAGTTCTTGTAAAAGTCGCTCAATCCCATGTAGTAACGTCCTTCCAGCAGGAAATGTCCGATACCGGTACTTACTTCCAGACCGGCGCCGGCTGTGATACCATAATCAAATTTATTCTCCACCTCTTTACCGTGTTCCGGTCTTGTTGTAGAAGTAGTCCAGTTTATCTTTTCGTTGTCACCCAGGAAAAAGCCGATTTGTGGTCCTGCATTGAAAAAGACCTTCACTCCCCGGTTCAATGCATCCTTGCCGAATGCCAGATGTGCCATGAAAGGGATTTCCAGATAATTCATGGTGCGGCTGTAAGAATTGCCGGAATCATCTTCTATCTTTTCGTCCCATCCGCGTTGTGAATAGTTTATTTCCATTTGCACGCCACACATCATCTTGAAATATTTCTCGGACATATATCTCATGGTAACCCCCATAGACATGGTGTTCAAGGTGTTCAGTTTGATTTTCGGGTTGAAGCTGACGGAACTCATGTTCAGACCACCATTGATGCCGACGGCAAAATTATGACGTTCTTCACCCAACTGTGCAGCTGCCGGCAATGCAAAGAGCAATGCCAGTACAAGCAGCCCGAAGTTCTTATACTTTTTCATTATTCAAAATCAAGTTTAATCAGTTCAAAGTCCTTGGTAAAATGAACGAAGAACACTTTACGATTGATAAATCCACCCCAGTTGTTTACGCGTTCAAATTTAAATCCGGTCTGGATAGGGGTGACAGCCACCTTGTCCAGTTTGTCTTCCAGTTTGTTGCCGTATTGGGACAGGCCCTTCAGGAAGAAATATCCTGTATCGAATCCCAGCATACCATATTTAGGGAATGAGTTGAGCATATCCTTGCTGTACCATTTGCGGTAAGCCGATGAGAATTGAACGGCTTCCGGAAATAAATTGTTTGTGTAAAACGAAGAATAGAAATAGGTGTCCAGTTCATAGAAACTGGCCAGATGGTCGTTGGTATAGGTCTGCCATTCCGGATAGCCGAATAACTGCATACGGTAGTCGGGATTGTCACGGGAGGTCACAATCAGTTGTGGTAACAGTTTTATCAATGCCACGTTGGTGCCGGAAGTCGGGATGAATACATTATCCATACTATGGTTCATCGCGCCTTTCAATGATTCCGGAGTAATATTTTCCCCTTTTAATTCGGTAAAAGGAATGCGTTTGGTTTTTAACTCCTCTTTCAGTCCTTTTATAAAATCCACTTTGTCTTTGTCACCATCTTCTGCATCCAGGAAGATAACATTGGCGGTTGTAAACTTGCGGGTAAAATGCTCGTAAACTTCCGAGTACAGATAAGATTGGGGAGTATTTATCTGATAGATGGCGGGATTGCTGAAAACTTCATTCCCTTTGGAGGTAAAAGGTACTACCAGCCGGATATTGTTTTTCTTGGCGAATTCCGCAACCGGTTTCACCTGGTCGGGATAAGCCGGGCCGAAGATAATATCCATGCTCTTCAATTCACTTCTATCCAGAATGTTCTTGATGGAAGAAGTATTGTTATGGGTATCGTATGAGTACAGGTCGATGGATACTCCTTTTTCCTTCAAGCTGTCTACTGCCATCAGGAAGCCTTCATAGTATTCCACCATACGTGTCTGTTCGTCACGGTTGCCCTTGCCGTCTGTCATGAATGGCAGCATTACGGCAGCTTTGATGGTAGATATTTTGCGTGCCTCCTTCTTGCTTTCATTAAACAGCTGGTCGTCCGTGGGGATTACGGCAGGCGTATTATCCACAGGCGTTTCAGTCTTTGTATCCTTAGGATATGGAATACAAAGGAATCTTCCTTTTTTCAGTTTTTCGGTACGCAGCTCAGGATTGGCGGCAATCAGTTCGGCTTCTGTGATGCCATACAGGCGGCTGATGCTGAATATCGTTTCCTTGCGTTCCACTTTATGCATATCCCTGCAATTGGGTTTCAGTGGGGTGGAAGTGGTGGCCGGTCTGATAGTCTGTGCGGCTTTCACCTCGTTCATGATTATCTCCTCGCTGTCCGTCACCTTGGCGGGAATTACGATAACCTGTCCGATACGGAAATTCTCCGCGCTCAGTCCGGGATTTGCCTGGCAGATGCGTTGTGCGGTTACTCCATAGCGTTGTGTCAGCTTGTACAAGGTTTCACCCGACTGGATGGTATGGAACATCTGCTGTTCCGTTCCGATGTTCTTTTGTGGAATCTTCAATGTTTCACCGGTTTTAATTTTCTGGTCGCTGCCGGGGTTCATTTTAACGATATCACCGGTAGTGACATTATACATGCTGGCTATGGAATAAAGACTTTGCCCTTTGGTAATGGTGTGCAGGAAATAGCCGGAAGACTGTGTTTGAGCCATCATTCCGGTGCTGCTGGCAGACAAGGCTGCGATAAGATATAATGCTCGAATAAATTTCATTTGCAGTGTGTTGATTAAACTGAGTGGCAAAAGTACAAAAAAAACTGTTTTATTCACATTATATAGAAAGAATAGAAAATATTATTAGGCTTTTTAATTAAATATTTCGTCGGGAAGCATTAATTTTGCAAAGATTACGCAGAGTAAGAAGATTATGAGTGAAGAAAAAGAACTGATTAATGTATACGGTGCCCGTGTACATAACTTGAAAGATATAGATGTTGAAATTCCACGGAACAGCCTGACGGTGATAACCGGATTGAGCGGAAGCGGTAAATCGTCTTTGGCATTCGATACCATCTTCGCCGAAGGGCAGCGGAGATACATTGAGACCTTTTCCGCATATGCCCGTAATTTCCTGGGAGGGTTGGAGCGCCCGGATGTGGATAAGATTACAGGACTCAGCCCGGTAATTTCCATCGAACAGAAAACGACAAACAAGAATCCCCGCTCTACCGTGGGGACTACGACAGAGATATACGATTATCTCCGTTTGCTCTATGCCCGTGCAGGAGTTGCTTATTCTTATCTTTCGGGAGAGAAAATGGTGAAATATACCGAGGAACAGATCATCGGCCTGATTCACCGGGATTATCAGGGTAAGAAGATATTCATGCTTGCCCCGTTGGTACGTACCCGCAAGGGGCATTACAAAGAACTTTTCGAACAAGTGCGCAAGAAAGGTTATCTGTATGTCCGCGTGGACGGCGAGGTGCGCGAAATTATACACGGCATGAAGCTGGACCGTTACAAGAACCACGATATCGAAGTCGTGATAGACAAGCTGGTCGTATCGGAAAAGGATGACAAACGGCTGAAACAGAGCGTTGCCACTGCCATGCAGCAGGGTGAGGGGCTGATTATGATTTATGATGCCGATACCCGGGAGGTGCGCCATTACAGTAAGCGGTTGATGTGTCCTGTCACCGGACTGTCTTATAAAGAGCCTGCCCCTCATAATTTCTCGTTTAACTCTCCGCAGGGAGCCTGCCCCCGTTGTAAGGGACTGGGGTATGTGAATCTGATTGATGTGGACAAAGTGATTCCCGACAGGAATCTTTCCATTCACGAAGGAGCCATCGCTCCTTTGGGCAAATATAAAAATGCCATGATTTTCTGGCAGATAGAGGCCCTGCTTGAAAAATATGATTTTACGATCAAGACACCGGTCAAGGATATGCCGGATGATGCGATAGACGAAATACTCTATGGCTCGGATGAGCGTATCAAGATAAAGAGCACCTTGATTCATACCTCTTCCGATTACTTTGTAACTTATGAAGGGATTGTGAAGTACATCCAGATGATGCAGGAGAAAGATGCGTCGGCCACTGCCCAGAAGTGGGCGGAACAGTTTGCCAAGACCGATGTCTGCCCCGAATGCAAGGGCGCGCGCCTGAACAAGGAGGCGTTGCATTTCCGTATCCACGACAAGAACATCTATGAACTGGCAAGCATGGATATCAACGAACTGTATGACTGGCTGCAACAGGTCGATCCTTTTCTGGAAGACAAGCAGCGCATGATTGCCGCCGAGATTTTGAAGGAGATCCGTACCCGTCTTAAGTTTCTGTTGGATGTGGGACTGGATTATCTTTCACTGAACCGCACCTCGGTATCCCTTTCGGGAGGCGAGAGCCAGCGCATCCGTCTGGCAACTCAAATCGGCTCCCAGCTGGTGAACGTGCTTTATATTCTGGATGAACCGAGTATCGGATTGCACCAACGGGACAATCTCCGCCTTATCAACTCCTTGAAGAAGTTGCGTGACACAGGTAACTCTGTCATCGTGGTGGAGCATGACAAGGATATGATGCTGGCGGCAGACTATGTGGTTGATATGGGACCGAAGGCAGGCCGTTTGGGTGGGGAAGTAGTATTCCAAGGAACTCCGAAACAAATGCTTCAGACAGAAACACTTACCTCTAAGTACTTAAACGGACAGATGAAGATAGAGATACCGGCCGAACGCCGCCCCGGTAACGGGAAATCCTTATGGCTGAGAGGGGCGAAGGGAAACAACCTGAAGAATGTGGATGTGGAATTTCCTTTGGGAAAACTCATTTGCGTCACAGGGGTGTCCGGCAGTGGCAAATCCACGCTGATAAACGATACCTTGCAGCCCATCCTGTCACAGCATTTCTACCGTTCTTTGCAGGAACCTCTGCCCTATGACAGTGTGGAGGGACTGGACTATATAGATAAGGTGGTGAATGTGGACCAGTCGCCGCTGGGCAGGACACCGCGTTCCAATCCGGCCACCTATACAGGAGTATTCTCGGATATCCGGAATCTGTTTGTCGGTCTGCCCGAAGCGAAGATCCGTGGCTATAAGCCGGGGCGTTTCTCGTTCAATGTAACCGGAGGACGCTGCGAGGCTTGCGGCGGTAACGGATACAAGACTATCGAAATGAATTTCCTGCCCGATGTGCTGGTACCTTGCGAGGTTTGTCACGGCAAACGATATAACCGCGAGACGCTGGAAGTGCGCTATAAGGGTAAATCCATAGCCGATGTACTGGACATGACCATCAATCGTGCTGTAGAGTTCTTTGAGAATGTGCCTCAGATTCTGAATAAAATCAAAGTGCTGCAAGAGGTGGGGTTAGGATATATTAAACTGGGACAGCCCTCCACCACCTTGTCGGGCGGAGAGAGCCAGCGTGTGAAACTGGCTACGGAACTGTCCAAGCGTGATACCGGCAAAACAATGTATATTCTGGATGAGCCTACTACCGGGCTTCATTTCGAAGATATCCGTGTGCTGATGAATGTACTGAACAAACTGGTGGAGAAAGGCAATACCGTTCTGGTTATCGAACATAACCTGGACGTGATCAAACTGGCGGATTACATCATCGATATGGGTCCCGAAGGCGGAAGGGGCGGAGGACAGGTGCTTGCTGCCGGAACTCCTGAGGAAGTGGCCGGAAGCAAGAAAGGATATACCCCGAAATTTATAAAAGAAGAATTGGAAAATTAACCGGCATACCAGCAATGAAAGAGAAAATAGCTAAAACCAACGTAGCCCGTCTGCTTGATAAGGCCAAGATAGCATACGAGCTTATTCCATACGAAGTAGACGAGAACGACCTCAGCGCTGTTCACGTTGCCGCCAGTTTGGGCGAGAACATAGAACAAGTCTTCAAGACTTTGGTGCTTCATGGGGATAAATCCGGATATTTTGTCTGTGTCATACCCGGCGAGCACGAGGTGGATTTAAAAATGGCGGCAAAAGTCTCAGGTAACAAGAAATGCGACCTGATTCCCATGAAAGAGCTGCTTCCCCTGACAGGATATATCCGGGGAGGATGTTCTCCCATCGGCATGAAAAAGCATTTCCCCACCTATATACACGAGACTTGCATCGCATTCCCGTACATTTATATCAGTGCCGGTATCCGCGGATTACAGATAAAAATAGCGGCCGATGACCTGATAAAAGAAACGAAAGCAGAGATTTGTTCCCTTTTCACCGAATAAATATGCCAAAAAGAGTCACATTTGTGGCTCTTTTTTTTTCAGATAGACTAAAAGTTATATCTTTGCAAAAAAAGAATACTAACTATTAATTAAATCTTTATCAACTATGTTTGAAGGACAGCCTAAAGGCTTATACGCATTAGCTCTCGCCAATACCGGCGAACGCTTTGGTTATTACACCATGCTTGCTATTTTCACTCTCTTCCTGCAAGCGAAATTCGGCTTTACAGCCGCCACGACGTCAACAATCTTTGCCAGTTTCCTGGCAGGAGTGTATTTCATGCCGCTTATCGGAGGTATCCTGGCCGATAAATTCGGTTATGGCAAGATGGTTACTACCGGTATCGTTATCATGTTTGCCGGTTATGTGCTGCTGGCTATCCCGATGGCAACCAATATCGGATTGTATTCCATGTTCGGCGCTCTTGCCCTGATTGCTTTGGGAACCGGACTTTTCAAGGGAAATCTGCAAGTAATGGTAGGTAATCTGTATGATGCTCCTGAGTATAGCGCGAAACGTGATACCGCTTTCAGTTTGTTCTATATGGCAATCAACATCGGCGCCCTGTTCGCTCCGACTGCCGCTACTGCCATGACCAACTATGTGTTGGGCAAAGCAGGCTTCAGCTATGTGCCCCAGATACCTTCTTTGGCACACCAGTTCCTGGACGGTACGATTACCGCCGAAGGTGAGGCCACACTGACTGCCATGCAGACCGCACAGAATTTCACAGGAAGTATGGCTGATTTCTGTACTACCTATATTGATAAATTGTCTGAAGCCTATAATTATGGTTTCGGTGTAGCTTGTATCTCACTGGTTGCCTCTATGGCTATTTATGTTATTTTCCGTTCTACATTCAAACATGCCGATTACAACTCCAAGCAGGCTAAACCGGCCAATGTACACGAAGAAGAGCTGACTCCCGCACAGACCAAAGAACGCATCGTCGCTTTGTTACTGGTATTCGCTGTGGTTATTTTCTTCTGGATGGCATTCCATCAGAACGGTCTTACCATGACCTTCTTCGCCCGTGACTACACGGCACATGAGGTAACCGGTCTGGATCGCCTTGGCTTCAGCGTATGGAATCTGGCTCTGCTTATTGTAACCGTTTATGCAGGTTTCTCACTGTTCCAGTCCAAGACAGGCAAGGGCAAATTGATTTCAGGCGTTATTGCTACCTTGGCTCTTGTGGTTTTAGGAGTCAATTATGGTACTATGGACCCTACATTGCCTATCCTTCCTCAGATTTTCCAACAGTTTAACCCCTTCTTCGTTGTCGCTCTGACTCCGGTATCACTGGCAGTATTCGGTTCATTGGCAAAGAAAGGAAAAGAGCCATCAGCTCCGCGTAAAATCGGTATCGGTATGGTGATTGCCGCAGTAGGTTTCATGTTGCTGGCATTCGGCTCATTCGGTCTGCCTACTCCTGCCGAAGTAGAAGCCAATGGTATTGCCGAGAGCGCGTTGGTTTCACCCAACTGGCTGATCTCGACTTATCTGGTATTGACTTTTGCCGAATTGTTCCTGTCACCGATGGGTATCTCATTTGTTTCCAAGGTAGCTCCTCCCAAGTATAAAGGCGCTATGATGGGACTTTGGTTTGTGGCTACTGCTATTGGTAACTATCTGGTAGCTATCATCGGTTATTTGTGGGGTGATATGCAGTTGTGGATGGTATGGAGTGTATTGATTGTGTGCTGCTTGCTTTCCGCATTGTTCATCTTCTCTATCATGAAGAAACTGGAAAAGGTTGCGAAATAATTCCCGCCTATATTATATATGAAAAAGAAGCCCGCTTAACCAATCAAGCGGGCTTCTCTTTTTTTATAAATTACAGAAGAAGGATACGAAAACAGGAACACTCATATCAATCAGTATTCCGTGGAATATGGCCAGGGGAATCATGTCTTTTCCCGAATAACGTGTGATGGATGGCAGCAATACATCCATCGAGTTCACTCCGGCAGCCGAGATAGGAGCCAGCTGTCCGAAATATTTCCGTATGAGCGGAGCACCGAGCAATGCCATCATCTCTCGGAAAATATTGGCCAGTAACGCAATGGTTCCCAATTCGGTGGCCAGTTGTAATCCGATAGACGGTTCCTTGAACTGTGTGATCAGGATGGAGGATAGTGAATAATAGGCAAAGCCGCTGCCCACCGCCATACAGTCGAATACACTCCATTGGCTTAATAGCAGGCTGGCCAGTGCCGAGAAAAGCAAGGTTCCCGCAATGGTAGCCATCGGTACCAGGAGCATTTTCAGCCGTAAGCTTTTAATCAGTTCTTTCAATTTCTTATTGCTGCCTATGCTGATTCCTACTTGGAGCATCAGTGCATAAAGCACATACATGGAAACAGAGTGCATGTCATACTGGAAATTATTGACAGCTCCAATCATACATCCTGCACAAAAAAATGCGACAACAACCAAACTGCCTTTCATTGTTTGCCTCCTTTCTTAAAAAACAGATGAAATACCAGGAAAGAAGCTAGCATACTGCCCAAAATGCTTAATGTAGCCAATATAGCCGCCTGCCATCCGAATCTGCCTAAATTGTTAATGATTAAGCTGTTGGATCCGATAGAGATTCCCAAAACAAACAACAGCAGGAAGATAGTGAGTGATGTACTCTTTTCTATTTTCTGTAAAAACTGCAAGTTGCGCAATACATATCCTATACCGATACCAACAAACATAATAGATATAATAGTAAACATAGCAATCAATTTTTTTAGTAAAACATATACAACCCGACGGTTTCACCGAATGAGAACCATCATGCAATATATCTTTCATCGGGCACGTGTGTGGGTAGGATGAAAGTTGGGTAATAAATTACGTGTGAGTGGAAATCTAAACAAATCCGCTGAACCAATGTACATGCACAATGAAGTGATTACACAGGGGGGTATTTCCCGATGTAAGGTGATGTATGCTGTATGTAGTCTGTAATTGGTTCATATCATTGATTCATTTGCGGTGCAAAGATAATCCTTTTATGTATATTTTCAAAATAAATATTCATAAATCTTCTTCTGTTACCTTTGGACGGATATAGCGTGTTTTTTAATTTAATCGGAGATTTTGAAATAAACTCTCGGTTTTTTATTCCCTTATTCATAAGATTTTTTGTAAAAGCGGTTTTGTCCGTTGGACACCATTGCCAAAACGATTTTTGAGCAAGCGTGTGCCGACTACCGCCTAACCGGAGAAAAAGGTACAGCCTCGTGCGCCTAGACGATGTTTAGACTGATGACGCAATGTCCCTTTCTTTTGTACTTATGCTAAAAGGTGCTTTTACGGGCTACCAAATGATATTTCTTTTTTTTCGTTGTCCCCTTTTGCCGGAAGCGGGAAGAATGATTGTTGCCACTCGGTTGAACAAGGACACACGAAGGGACTTCATAGATTTCTTTCTAAGCGAGGCGGATCCGACCTATTGGAGAGAGATACTGAAACTGACAATCTAAAAACGACAGCGATATGAAAGGAACAGATCATTCCAAGAGAACGATACAGATGTATCTTGGAACGGCGTGCAGAGGAAGATGCGTTTTTTGCGAAGAACTATTACATGTATTCTCATATTCAGAAATTCGAAGAATTGACATAAATTGGTTAATTTTGCCATATCGAACCGAAGTGTATGGATATTTGGAGTAAGAAGAAGCGTTCCGCCGTCATGGCGAAAATCAAGGGCAAGGACACGAAACCGGAATGGATCGTGCGCCGTTACCTCTTCTCCCGTGGCTACCGTTACCGCAAAAATGTAAAGGGGCTGCCGGGAACTCCGGATATCGTATTGCGCAAATACGGCATCGTGATTTTTATTCACGGATGTTTTTGGCACGGGCATGAGGTGGACGGTACCATGCCCAAGACCAACCGCGAGTTTTGGAAAAATAAGATTGAAGGGAACAAGCTGAGGGACAAGCGTAACAAGGAGAAGTTACGTAAAATGGGTTGGTCGGTAATAACCGTGTGGGAGTGTCAGTTGAAATCTGCGGTGAGGCAGCAGACGTTGCTGGAGATAGAATATTACATCAACCATACGTATTTGGAACGATTCAGGTCGCGACCTTCCATGTTTTATGAAATACCGGAGGACAAAGATCCCCCCGGCGTGGTGACCGAGGGCGAAGCGGAATATGGGAAGAGGTGATTTATACTGAATAGATGGGGTTACTGTTTTGTTTTAATTTAACCATTTCGATGAATGAAGCCAATGTCTCAATTTCAGGTTGGAACTCTTTGTCAAATGATGTCCGGTAAGAGGCAGGGACAACAAGTTTAAGGTGTTCGTGCTTCATTTCCCGAAGCTGATTCTTGGAAATGCCTTGTTGCAGGGTAAACAAGTATTTGGTTTCGATGCGGTCTGCTTCGTTCAGAACTTGTCGCCAACGGTCTTTGCAGGTTGTTTTTGCTCCAAGAAATACCAATTTGTTAGCAGGAAACAGCATGTTATGGTAAGCTTCTCCGTTGGGAAACAGGAAATCGGGCTTTTTATTGTCTTCCGTCACGGCTTGTTCTTCGTATTCCAATTGTGCCGCCGTGAATATCGTTGCAAGGTGATGCTCCAAGGATTTGCCTGCGCGGGATTTGCGACGGTTGAAGCTACATATAATTAGGGTCTATGACATCATCTTCTTCTATAAAGAGCGTCCTTCTTTCACCACAACAAATAGTTTCCACCTCATAATTAATTTCCGGAAAACCAACGGGAATATAGTTCACAAATTGAACTTCTGCATGATGAACTTCATCGTCAGTATTGCAATACCAGTATATGGTATCTCCTTTCTTATATTTGGTTTCTACTGCCATTACTGAATCATTTATTAAAGATACAATCGCGATGCCATTCTAAAAAAGTGGGGTTAATTGCGTATTTTTTAGTTTCAGTCAGTGACTTGTTTTGTATCGGACTGAAATACTTGTCAAAATACTCTTTCCCAACATTACTGGACAATCGTTCCGAGAAAAGAACCTTGAAAGAAGAATCGAAACTTATCAATCCTTGGTCAAAAGCCTTGTCATATAAGGACGAAAGACATATTCCGTTTGTCGGGTTTAGCCGTTCCTCTTTGTTCTCAGACCAAGGAATAATATGACTTGCCACAAGTAGTTCAGGTATGTCAATGCCAGTGAGTGCGCATTTATAATCATAATTTGCAAGGACTATTTGACGGAACACATTTTGATTGACACGTATCTTTACCTGACAATTTTTGGTATCCCCTACTATGCCAGAGGGGATATCTTTAAGTTCTTTTTTATATTTCTTCTCGATAGATGTGCCTTCATATTGGGCTAAAATGCGTTCGCTTTCATATAGAAGTTTTTCACGGTCATCTACAAATTCATTCCAATATTCTTCACATTTTTTTCCTCCGTGTGACATTCCGGAGATTCCTCTTTGTTTAAGTTGCGGATCATAGGACGCATAATTAACCAAACGATAAGCTACGGCATCAGGCGTTCTTCCTATCAGATGAGCCATTTTTATGACATTTGGATTTCCCTTGTGCATCTTGCCGAAAGGTATTTTTAGGTACAAATTCAGTACCAGTATCATTTCGTCTCTAGTCCATAGATTATTTGTTGCCATAGATTTATGCTATAAATTGTTCCTTATTCCGATTAAAACCTACTATCATGATACGTTCCCGATGTTGTGGCACATAGGTTTGTCCGTCCATGACAAGGTAGTGGAGTGAATAACGCAATTCCTCTAATGTGCCCTTGATTACCTTGAACGTGTTGCCTTTGTCATGAGACATCAGGTTTTTCACATTCTCCAAAAAGAATGCTTTGGAACGGTGACGACTGATAATGTCTGCCACATCAAAAAATAACGTACCTTGTGTTTTATCCTTGAAGCCCGTTTCCCGTCCGAGACTTTTTTTCTTCGATACTCCGGCAATAGAAAATGGTTGACACGAAAAGCCGGCACATAGCACATCAAAATTCCGAGGGATATAGCTTTTGGTTATTTCTTTTGTAATGTCGCCAAAAGGCATTTCTCCAAAGTTTGCCAAGTAAGTCTTTTGGGCATATTTGTTCCATTCCGACGAGAATACACACTTGCCACCTTGCGCCTGCATGGCTAGGCGGAAACCTCCCATTCCGGCAAATAGGTCGATGAAAGTGAATTTTGTTTTTTTAGGATCAGGAAATGGTACGTTGAAGAAATCCGAGAACAGACCGTATGCGGTAGGATCTTCTGCGACTTTGGTCACATATTCATCCGTTATTTCTTCTTTCTTGCTCTCTTTTTTCTGCTCTAAAAACTCACGGATGGCGTATATCACTTCCCGCTTACTTTCTTTGCTTTCGATGCAGTCGTTGTTATGCAGATAATGGCTGAGTACAGCCAATTGATTTTCCCAACTGGTCTCTCCGTACACTTTTATGTTGTTTTGCTCGTCAATTTCCTCGGGAAATCGGCGAGCTTAATATCTTGTATGACTGTTTTTTTTGCGATCATTCAATTTGTGAATTAATTAATGAGGACAAAAGTACTGCTTTTTATCGAGAATAGCGAATAACAAGTTTTTAAAGATTCTGTATTTTATTCCTTTTTGTAGCGTTTGGTGTCGAGGATAAAGATTTTCATCAGTGACGTTTTTTTAATCCATGGGGTAACTATTATTTTCGGGCATGGTTACGAACAAGTAACGTAGCGGTGGCAGGATTTGGTTTCGGCGGGGATTGTAATGGCTTTACGAATAATCGGCAGTTCAACCGACACTATTGTAACTTAATTCTATCACTATATCTTTCTGTGTTTCACTTTTTTTCGTAACTTTGTCATCTATATAATAAACAAAAGGAATGGATTACACCGAACAGTTTATCCGGCTGAATTGCAGCTTGATGTCGGATTACAAAATGATGAAGCTGAATGCCGAAATGAAATGCATGGGAATAGGATTATATATTCAAATGATATTGTTCCTGCGAAGGCAACAGGAATACAAACACGATTTTAACGAACTGGATTTGTTGGCTGAACAATGGGGGGCTACAGTGGAAGATCTGCAGCATCTCATTAAAGACTTTAACTTGTTTGTCATAACGGAGGACGGATATTTCCGATGCCTGTATCTGGATGAGGTGATGGGTTATCAGAATAAGCTTTCGGAGCAACGTGCCGCCGCCGGTAGCAAAGGCGGAAGAAGCAGCAAGAAAAAGACTGTGCAGACAGCTGAAAAAGTAATCACTTCTACTGTCCTCACGGCAGCGGATAAAGAAGCGAATGACGATGCAGGCAATAAGGAAAACAACACGGAAAGCAATGCGGAAAACAGTGTAAAATGCATGAAAAACGATTGAAAAAGTGATGATGAAAATGTAACCGAAAACACACTGCAATGCATTGATAATGAATGTGTTAATGGGGATTTGCAAGCAAGCTTTAAGCAAAACTTTATAAGAGAAGAAAGAATAGAGAAGAGAAGAAAAAGAAAGATGATGTTAACATCATACAAAGAAACATCGGCATCGGCAACAACATGTTTAAAAAAATGTCAGGGTAACACTTCGACAGAAACGCTATATCAATGAGATTTTCCCTATCCGGGTTCGGGTGGATACACCACGCACGATTCCGGATTTGGAAGAAAGAGGAGTTGGACCGCCCATGGATAAATGCATATCGTATCTTTGTTGAATGCTATTTGCCTCCCCAGGTACGCGCCGTTAATCACGGAAGATATGGATCTTTCACGTGTAAGATGCTATATCTTACAGCTGTAAGATTATAAATCTTTCACCTTCATCGTCTGGACATTGCGAAAGAGTTCAGCCGGTCTGTGCGTGGTGGAATATAACCGTCTGCCGCTTGTTTTCACGAATACCGTCTGGGGTATCTCAAGAAGATGCTCAGCAGGGCAAATATCCCGATGGCTACCGGATAGTACAAGTATTCGATAATGCTCAAAGGAGACAGGGAAGCCAGTTTGGCAGCAATCAGCATTTGTGCTCCGTAAGGGATGATTCCCTGGATGACACACGAGAAAGTATCCAGAATACTTGCACTCTTGCGTTTGTCCACCCTGTAGCGGGTAGCGATATCGTTGGCAAGCGGTCCCACTGTGATGATGGCTATCGTATTGTTGGCTGTGCAGAAATTGGCGATACTCACCAAAGCCGCGATGCAAAGTTCGGCTCCGCGTTTGCTGTTGACGTGTTTGGTCAGTTTTTGGATGATATAGTGCACTCCGCGATTAAAACGGATCAGTTCCAGCATACCGCCTGCCATCAAGGTGATGATGATGAGCTCACCCATCCCGGTGATCCCTGTGCCCATGGAGCCGAGCCAGTCGAACAGGCCGATGCTCCCCGTGAACAGGCCGATCACTCCCGTTGTGGCGATGCCCAGTATCAGTACGAGTGCCACATTCATACCTGCTATGGCGGTTCCCAACACAACCAGGTAGGGGAGGATTTTGATCCATTCCACCGACTGGATGTCGTGGGTGGTCATCACGTCCATCCCTCTGAAAATATAGTAGCCGAAAACCATCAGAGCGGCCGGAAGGGCTATCATGAAGTTTACCCGGAACTTGTCACGCATGGCGCATCCCTGGGTACGGGTGGCGGCGATGGTGGTATCCGAGATGAATGAAAGGTTATCGCCGAAGAAGGCTCCTCCCACCACGATACCTGTCATGAAGGCCAGGTTCATGTCGGTTTTCTCTGCGATGCCTGCTGCCACGGGGACTAGTGCCACGATGGTTCCTACCGAGGTTCCGATGGAGAGTGAGATGAAACAGGCAGCCAGGAAGATGCCTGCCAGCAGCAGATTGTCCGGCAGCAGAAGAAGCGTAAGGTTGACGGTCGCGTCAATGGCCCCGATATCTTTGGCACTTTGGGCGAATGCGCCTGCCAGGATGAAAATCCAGATCATCAGCATGATGTTCTTGTTGGCTGCGCCGATGGAATATTGCAGCATTCGCTCATTCAGGCTCAGGCCTTTGGTGATGCATACCGCATAGACCGAGGATACCATGAAAGCAATCGTGATGGGGACTTTATAGAAGTCGTTTACAATGATGGAAGTCACCAGATACAGGCATAGAAATACCAGCAGTGGACTGAGTGCCCATAGACTGGGCTTATTGGTTATTGGAGTTAATTTTTCACCGTTCATGAATTTGTATTTTATAAAATGAGGTGCAAAGTTACAAAAAGACTTGCTGTATAACAATATATGGGGGAAAAAGGTCACAGCCCCACCTTCGTAACAGGGAAGGCAGGGCTGTAAGGGTATTGGGAAAGTTGGGGATAAAATTGGATTATAGTGTCACGCCTGTCTTGAAGATGGCGATTTCACGATAATTCTTCTTTTCATTGTTTACCGGTTCTCCGCTGGCAACACGGATGATATAGTCTATAAAGCGTTCGCAGGTCTTTTCCATCGGTTCGTTTTCTACGATGACTCCGGCATTGAAGTCAATCCATCCCGGTTTGTTTTTAGCCAGAGTGGAGTTGGTGGAAATCTTCATGGTAGGAACAAACGTACCGAACGGAGTACCGCGGCCGGTAGTGAAGAGCACCATGTGACAGCCGCAGGAGGCGAGGGCGGTGGCAGCTACCAAATCGTTGCCCGGTGCGGAAAGCAAGTTCAAACCTTTCACTTTCAGGCGGTCGCCATAGCCCATAACTCCGTCAACGTATGCTTTGCCACATTTTTGGGTACATCCCAACGCTTTGTCTTCCAGGGTGGAGATACCACCTGCCTTGTTGCCCGGTGACGGATTTTCGCCCACTGGCTCGCCGTGTGACAGGAAATATTCCTTAAAGTCATTAATCAGGTGTACGGTCTGCTCGAACAGTTCCTTGGTGCGGCAACGGTTCATCAGGATGGTTTCCGCACCGAACATTTCGGGAACCTCCGTCAGTACGGAAGTACCGCCCTGTGCAATCAGGAAGTCGGAGAACATACCCAGCAACGGATTGGCGGTGATACCTGAGAAGCCATCCGAACCGCCGCATTTCAAGCCTACACGCAGCTCGGACAAAGGAACATCCTCGCGTACATCGGTCTTGGCTTTGGTGTACAGTTCACGCAGAATCTTCATACCCTCTTCAAATTCATCCCTCACTTTCTGGGTTACCATGAACTTTACGCGGTCTGTGTCGTAATCTCCCAGAAACTCGCGGAAAACATCCGGCTGGTTGTTCTCGCAGCCCAGACTGACAATCAGTACGGCTCCTGCATTAGGATGCAGAATCATGTCGCGGAGAATTTTCTTGGTATTCTCGTGGTCATCGCCCAGCTGTGAACAGCCATAGTTGTGAGGAATGCCACGATAGCGTCCACACCTTCGCAGTTGGTTTCGCGGCGTAACGCTTCGGCCAGTTGTCCGATGATACCGTTTACACAACCCACGGTGGGGATAATCCATACCTCGTTACGGATACCTACATCACCGTTTTTGCGGCGGTATCCTTTGAACGTCAGGTCTTTCTTCGGGATATTGAGGTCTACGCTGACCGGATTGTAGGTGTAATCCAACAGTCCGGCAAGGTTTGTCTTTATCTGGGTTTCATTGATCCAGCGTCCTTGTTCCACGGCAGTCACGGCATGGCCGATGGGGTAACCATACTTGATGATATTCTCGCCTTGGGCGAAATCTTTCAGTGTCACCTTATGGCCGGCAGGCACGTCTTCCTTCAACGTGATGGCATGACCGTCTACCGTGATGGTCTCGCCTGCTTTTAAGTCCGAGATAGCCACCACTACGTTATCAGCCGGATTGATTTTCAAATACTTTGTTTCCATGTCTATTTTAGTTATCAGATTTACTTTTATGCGCGTCCAGATAGAAATCCACGTTCTCCACCGCAAGCAGGGTGATGGGCATGTAATTGCATTGTTTCACCTCTTTCTTGAAGATCAGGTGATTGCACAGGCTCTCTACGCCGCTGTATCCTTGTGCGGTAGGTTGCTGAGCAATCAGGAAATCCACTGCGCCCTCTTTCAGACAAGAGACGTTCCGGTGTAATAAATCGTACCCAATCAGTTTGAAATTTTTCATGTTGTGCCCGATGAGATATTCTCCTATAATGTACACTTTCGAGTTGAAAGTGATGCCGCACGTAACCTGTGGGTTCTCTTGGAAAAGCGGTTCATCAGCGCCTCGTCCTCGTCCGGACGCTTGGCGTAGAGGTTCAGTTCCACTATCTTGCAGTCGGGAAAATGCTCCTGCATATATTTTCTGAATCCTTTTTCACGGTTTTCCTGCTGGTTTGATCCCAGGCGGCCTTCGTTGATTTGTCTGAAGATAACGATTTCTTTGGGACATTCTCCCAACATCATGGCCATGCGGGCGGCAAAGTATCCGCTTTGGTCGGATTTCTGCCCGAAGAATGCCAGCGGATTCAGACTGGCCACGTTGGAGTCTATAAATATATAAGGTATTTCCCGTTCTTGCAACTTGTCGGTGAATCTGGCCGTCATCTCAGGAATAGTGGGGGCGAGCAATACGCCGTCCGGCTCTTGTTTCAGTATTTCCTCACCGGCATTGATGAAGGAGGAATATTCATATTGGTCATAGTACATCACGGACAGGGTGATGTGGAAATCCGAAAAGGTTTCTACGGCTCTTTTCATCCCCAGTTCCACATCGGTCCAGTAATCGCCTTCCTTGTGCTGTGGCAGCAGGCAGACAAACAGATACTTTTTGTTGGATGCCAATGCGCTGGCATACATATTGGGCTGGTAATCCAGTTGCTTCAATATTTCTTCCACCCGTTTCCGGCTGGCTTCGGATACCCCTGTGCGGCCATGCAATACACGGTCTACTGTGCCGACTGACACATCTGCCAGGCGCGCGATATCCTTGATTCTGATTCTTTCGGGCAGTTTATTCATACCTTAATTATATATATTGTGCTCGTGCACACTGATAATTTATTTTTTTTCGATACAAATATATAACAATTTTTGGTTTTAAAAAAATAAATAGTACCTTTGTGCGCGCACACGGATGAATTATTTGAGTGGTCTGTTGAGTACAAGGTTACGATGTGATTCGTCTATGGATATGTAAACCAGTATTTTAATTGGGTTGAAAGTTAAACGAATAAATATATAACAATTTAAAATCACGAAATTATGGGAAAAGTAGTAACCTTAGGTGAAATTATGTTGAGATTGTCAACTCCGGGAAACACACGTTTTGTGCAGTCGGATTCATTTGATGTTGTTTATGGCGGTGGTGAAGCGAACGTAGCGGTGAGTTGCGCGAACTACGGTCACGAAGCTTATTTCGTAACTAAATTGCCGAAACACGAAATTGGACAGTCTGCTGTGAATGCATTGCGTAAATATGGTGTGAAGACCGATTTCATCTGTCGTGGTGGCGACCGCGTAGGTATCTATTATCTGGAAACAGGAGCTTCCATGCGTCCTAGCAAAGTAATTTATGACCGTGCCCACTCGGCTATCGCCGAAGCCGATCCTTGCGATTTCGACTTTGACGCTATCATGGAAGGTGCGGACTGGTTCCACTGGTCGGGTATCACTCCGGCTATTTCTGACAAGGCTGCCGAACTGACCAAACTGGCTTGTGAAGCTGCAAAACGTCATGGCGTTACGGTATCTGTAGACTTGAATTTCCGCAAGAAACTGTGGACAAAGAAAAGCACAGTCTATCATGAAACCGTTGATGCAGTATGTAGATGTATGTATAGGCAACGAAGAAGATGCCGAACTTTGTCTGGGCTTCAAACCGGAAGCGAATGTGGAAGCCGGTGAAACCAATGCGGAAGGTTACAAAGGAATCTTCAAGGCTATGGCAAAAGAATTCGGCTTTAAATATGTGGTTTCTACCTTGCGCGAATCATTCTCGGCTACTCACAACGGCTGGAAGGCTATGATTTACAACGGAGAAGAATTTTATGAATCAAAACGCTATGACATCAACCCGATTATTGACCGGGTAGGTGGTGGCGACTCATTCTCCGGAGGTATCATTCACGGTCTGCTGACCAAACCGAATCAGGGTGCCGCCCTTGAATTTGCTGTTGCCGCTTCTGCTTTGAAGCATACTATCAACGGTGACTTCAACCTGGTATCTGTAGATGAAGTGGAAGCATTGGCCGGTGGCGATGCCAGCGGACGTGTACAACGCTAAATTTGTTTTTTATAGGAACACGAATGACGCAAATAACGCAAATTTTTGATACATGTTTTATTTGTATCATTTGTGTTCCTATCTTTCATTTAAACTAAAATATAACATTATGGCTCGTTTTGATAAAATAGCAGTGTTGGACAAGATTGGTTCAACCGGTATGGTTCCTGTATTCTACCATAAAGATGCAGAAGTGGCAAAGAAAGTAGTGAAAGCTTGTTATGACGGCGGAGTTCGTGCATTCGAATTTACAAACCGTGGTGACTTTGCTCATGAAGTATTTGCGGAAGTTGTGAAATACGCGGCAAAGGAGTGTCCTGAAATGGCTATGGGAGTAGGTTCTATCGTTGATCCTGCTACTGCCGCTCTTTACTTGCAATTGGGTGCTTGCTTTGTGGTAGGTCCGTTGTTCAATCCTGAAATCGCTAAAGTGTGCAACCGTCGTTTGGTGGCTTATACTCCGGGATGCGGAAGCGTGTCCGAGGTGGGTTTCGCTCAGGAAGTAGGTTGCGATCTTTGCAAAATATTCCCGGGTGATGTATTGGGAGCAAAATTGGTTAAAGGTCTGCTGGCTCCGATGCCTTGGTCTAAACTGATGGTAACCGGTGGTGTGGAACCGACTCAGGAAAATCTGACTTCTTGGATTAAGGCAGGTGTGTTCTGTGTGGGTATGGGTTCTAAATTGTTCCCTGGCGACAAGGTAGCCGCGGAAGACTGGGCGTATGTAACGGCAAAATGTAAAGAAGCATTGGACTACATTGCGGAAGCCCGTGCAAATAAATAAGAAAAAGATCAGCTCATGCCCGCAAGGGGTTAGTGAATTAGGGCGTGGGTATCATTTTGTTTAAAGGTGTATATAAAATGGGTAAGGGCCATCGCGAAGTGGATTCGCGATGGCTTTCGCGGCGGGTGCTTGAGGCGGGGCGTTGGCAAAAATATTCTTGTAAAGATTGGTAGATAGAATAAAAATGTGTTCATTTTGTACCGTTTCTTAAGAAATAAAATGAAGCGTTTAATCTAAAACACACAAAAATGAAAAAAGCATTATTAAAGGTGGCCGTCATGCTGTTATGCTTGGCGGGGGTAACTCCTGCAATGGCCCAGTTTAATTTGAAGAAGGCAGTGGGGGGAGCCGTGAAGGCTGCAAAGGCGGTGACTTTGACCGATGAGCAGATGACAGAGTATGTAAAGGAGTACATTGACTGGATGGATAAGCATAATCAGGTTTGTGCAGACGATGATCCGTATACTGTCCGTTTGAAAAAACTGACTGAAGGGTTGACCGAAGTGGAAGGGATGCCGCTGAATTTCAAAGTATATTATGTGATTGATGTAAATGCGTTCGCCTGTGCAGACGGTAGTGTGCGGGTATTCTCTTCATTGATGGATATCATGACAGACGAAGAACTGTTGGGGGTAATAGGCCATGAGGTAGGCCATGTGGCACACAAGGACTCAAAGAACGGCTTCCGTACCGCATTGCTGACATCGGCATTGAAAGATGGTATTTCATCACAAGGAGGAAAAGCGGCTGCTCTGACAGATTCCCAGTTGGGTGACTTGGGAGAGGCATTGGTCAATGCTACTTATTCACAAAAACAGGAACGCGCGGCCGATGATTACGGTTACGAATTTCTGAAGAAAGCAGGTAAGAATCCTTGGGCGATGGCATTGTCATTCCAGAAATTGAAAAAATTGCAAGAAGAGGCAGGAGCAAAGAAAAGCAGCAAGCTGAATCAGTTGTTCTCTACTCATCCCGATCTTGACGCACGTATCCAGCGTATGGAAGAACGTGCTACAAGCGAAGGTATTGAAAAACCTGCAAACACGATGGGGGAAACAGGGAAATAAATGGTTTCCGGCAATGTGGATATACACATAATAGAGGGTGTCCGTTTCAATGGCGGACACCCTCTTCTTTTTTTGGGAGATTTTTTTGCATGACCTTATCTTGCCTCCCGGCGGGATAAAATCTGAATTTATTATGAGAGAAATCCTTATTGGGAGAAAATCAAAGTCAAAGTTCAGGTTAAAAGAATCAAGTGTTCTTTTTCGTCTAGATTATAGAAGGAAATCTCTTGGCACAAAGATACGCTTATTTTAATGGTTGACGAATTCCCTGTAGGGTTATATCATAGCTAGATTTCCTAAAATGATGGCAAAATTCCTTTTTCTTTCTGATACTTTGCCTCCTCTTTACATTGTGATATGTGCTATGCGTTGTAAATCAGATTGTTAATTATGTGTATTGCTTCTGGACTGTGCAATAACAGGGTGGTTTAATATAAGTGAAAATCACTATCTTTGTATAAACCAACAGAAAGAAATGCACAAAACAGTTTAGCCATGATGAATTACGCATACGATACATCTTTGCAGGAAACGATGATACTGACTGAAGCGTTTCACACAGACAGGGTCATCTGTGACAATGGTAGTCTGTATAAGTTTATATGGGTCCAGGAAGGCAAACTGACATTGATAGTAGACCATGTGGAAATAGAGATGGAGCAGGATGAAATCATCTCTGTGAGTAATCTTCACCGCACGGAGTTCAAGAATGTATCGGGCAGGTATCTTGCTCTTCTTTTCAACGAGAATTTTTACGGCATTTACAAGCACGAGAAAGAAGTATCGTGCAGCGGAGTGCTGTTTAACGGAACTTCCGGTATAGTGCATCTGCGGCTCCCGATAGCCGATTCCGAACTGTTGCACGAGGTGGTGGACAGAATGGTTACCGAATACATCCTGCGGGATAACCTGCAGGGAGAAATGCTCCGCCTGCTGTTGAAACGTTTCATCATTCTGTGTACCCGGCTGGCCCGTAAGCAGTTGTCCGGCTTTCCGGTTAATGAAAAAGGTTTTGACATCATCCAGCGTTATTATGTGTTGGTGGACAATCACTTCAAGGAGAAAAAACAGGTACAGGCATATGCTGCTTTGTTGCATCGTTCTCCCAAGACGCTTTCCAATTTATTTGCCGCCTACGGTATGCCTTCCCCTTTGAAGATTATACAAGAACGAGTGGTGACCGAAGCGAAACGGCTGTTGCTGCATACCTCGCACAGCATCAAAGAGATATCGGTGATTTTGGGCTTTGAAAGTGTGGGTACTTTCAGCCGCTTCTTTAAGAATATGACGGGGGAAAATACCTCGGCATACCGGAAAAGACTGCAATAACAAGAACCGGTCCTTGTTGCTGTTGATTTTGATTAGAACAGGGGCTTTTCCCATGCCTTATGCAGTTATTCTGAAACAGTTCCGTTATCTGATTAAAAAAACAAGCGTCAAAACTTTCTATCTATCTAATTTTCTTGTAAATTTGCACCTTAATTTTTGGAAGGCATTGCCTTTTAGTTAGAGAATACAAGAAAACGATATAAAATTATGAGTAAGAAATTTGCTGAACACTCGCAACTCAACCTATCACAGGTCAATAAAGATGTGCTGAAGAAGTGGGATGAAAACGATGTTTTCGCCAAGAGTATGACAGAACGTGAAGGATGTCCTTCTTTCGTGTTTTATGAAGGACCTCCCTCGGCCAATGGTATGCCGGGTATTCACCACGTGATGGCGCGTACCATTAAAGATACTTTCTGCCGCTATAAAACCATGAAAGGGTTCCAGGTAAAGCGTAAGGCCGGATGGGATACTCACGGACTGCCTGTGGAACTGGGTGTGGAAAAGGCATTGCATATCACCAAAGAGGATATCGGAAAGACCATTTCTGTTGCCGAGTACAATGCAGCTTGCCGTAAGGACGTGATGAAGTTTACCAAAGAGTGGACAGACCTTACTCATAAGATGGGTTACTGGGTGGATTTGGAGAATCCCTATATCACTTATGACAACCGCTATATTGAAACGCTGTGGTGGCTCTTGAAGCAGCTTTATAACAAAGGTCTGTTATATAAAGGCTACACCATCCAGCCTTACTCTCCGGCTGCCGGAACAGGATTGAGCTCGCACGAGCTGAACCAGCCGGGCTGTTACCGTGATGTGAAAGACACCACTGTGGTAGGACAGTTCAAGATGAAGAATCCGAAACCCGAAATGGCGGAATGGGGAACGCCTTATTTCCTGGCATGGACCACTACTCCGCGGACATTGCCTTCGAATACGGCACCATGCGTAGGGACACAAATAGCCTATGTGGATGTGCAGACTTACAACGGATATACCGGGGAAAAGATGACCGTAGTGTTGGCGAAAGCTTTGCTTTATACTCACTTTAACAAGAAAGCGGAAGAATTGGCGCTGGAAGACTATAAGCCGGGTGACAAACTGATTCCGTTCAAAGTAGTGGGTGAATATAAAGGACCGGATCTGGTAGGCATGGAATACGAACAGCTTATTCCTTGGGTGAAACCGGTGACAGTGGATGAAAACGGGAAATGGCAAGAAGCGGCCGGTGAGGCATTCCGCGTTATTCCCGGTGACTATGTAACTACCGAAGATGGTACGGGTATCGTACATATCGCTCCGACATTCGGGGCAGACGATGCTTTTGTGGCACGTGCGGCAGGTATTCCTTCTCTGTTCATGATAAACAAGAAGGGGGAAACCCGTCCTATGGTGGATCTGACTGGTAAATTCTATCTGTTGGACGAACTGGACGAGGCTTTCGTAAAGGAATGTGTGGACGTAGAGAAATATAAGGAATATCAGGGCCGGTGGGTGAAGAATGCTTATGATCCTCAGTTTACTGTAGATGGCAAGTACGATGAAAAAGCTGCCGCTGCCGCCGAATCACTCGATATCTATATCTGTATGATGATGAAAGCCGCCAACAAGGCGTTCAAGATAGAAAAGCATGTACACAATTATCCGCACTGCTGGCGTACTGACAAACCGGTGCTCTACTATCCGCTGGACAGTTGGTTCATCCGGTCTACCGCAGCCAAAGAGCGCATGATGGAACTGAACAAGACTATCAACTGGAAGCCGGAATCTACCGGAACAGGCCGTTTCGGCAAGTGGCTGGAAAACTTGAATGACTGGAACTTGAGCCGTTCTCGTTATTGGGGAACTCCGCTGCCTATCTGGCGCAGTGAAGAAGGAGAGGAGCTTTGTATCGGTTCCGTAGAGGAATTGTATGATGAAATAGAAAAATCAATAGCTGCCGGATTTATGACCGTCAATCCTTATAAGGAAAAAGGTTTTGTTCCGGGCGAATATAACGGGGAGAATTATGACAAGATAGACCTTCACCGTCCGTATGTGGATGATATCATCTTGGTATCTGAAAGCGGCAAGCCGATGAAACGTGAGGCGGACTTGATTGATGTATGGTTCGACTCCGGTGCGATGCCTTACGCGCAGTTGCACTATCCGTTCGAAAATAAGGAAATTGTGGACAACCGCACTTATTATCCTGCGGACTTCATTGCAGAAGGGGTGGACCAGACCCGTGGCTGGTTCTTTACGTTACATGCTATCGCTACGATGGTATTCGACAGTGTGGCTTACAAGAACGTAATCTCTAACGGCTTGGTTCTGGACAAGAACGGAAACAAAATGTCAAAACGTCTGGGCAATGCGGTAGATCCGTTCGGCGCTATCGAACAGTATGGCTCCGATCCTTTGCGTTGGTACATGATTACCAATTCTTCTCCGTGGGATAACTTGAAATTTGATACCGACGGGGTGGATGAGGTTCGTCGTAAATTCTTCGGTACTTTGTATAATACCTATTCGTTCTTCGCACTTTATGCCAATGTGGATGGCTTCGCTTATCAGGAAGCGGAAGTGCCGGTAAATGAACGTCCGGAGATAGACCGTTGGATTCTGTCTGTTCTGAATTCATTGGTGAAGAACGTGGACGCTTGCTACAACGATTACGAACCGACCAAGGCGGGACGTTTGATTACAGACTTCGTAAATGATAATTTGAGTAACTGGTACGTGCGCTTGAACCGTAAACGTTTCTGGGGTAATGCCATGTCACAGGATAAGCTGTCCGCTTATCAGACATTGTACACTTGTCTTGAAACAGTGGCCAGGCTGATGGCGCCTATCGCTCCGTTCTATGCCGACCGGTTGTATACGGATTTGATTGCGGCTACAGGTCGTGACACCGTGGTTTCTGTACACTTGGCCAAGTTCCCGGAATGTAATGAGGCATTGATAGACGGAGAACTGGAAGCGCGTATGCAGATGGCTCAGGATGTTACTTCTATGGTATTGGCATTGCGCCGCAAAGTCAATATCAAAGTGCGCCAGCCTTTGCAGTGTATCATGGTTCCGGTGGTGGACGAAGAGCAGAAAATGCACATCGAAGCCGTAAAAGACTTGATTATGAGCGAAGTGAACGTGAAAGAAATCAAGTTTGTAGACGGAGCCGCAGGCGTATTGGTGAAAAAGGTGAAATGTGACTTTAAAAAACTCGGCCCGAAATTCGGCAAACAGATGAAAGCTGTCGCCGCAGCCGTAGCCGGAATGTCGCAGGAAGCTATTGCCGAATTGGATAAAAATGGTAAATATACCTTTGTGCTTGATGGTGCGGAAGCGGTTATCGAAACAACGGATGTGGAGATTTTCAGTGAGGATATTCCGGGATGGCTGGTTGCCAATGAAGGTAAACTGACTGTGGCCTTGGAGGTTACCGTAACCGAAGAACTGCGTCGTGAGGGGGTTGCCCGTGAATTGGTAAACCGTATACAGAATATCCGTAAGAGCAGTGGTTTTGAGATAACGGACAAAATAAAAGTGGCATTATCTAAAAATCCTCAAACCGATGATGCGGTAAATGAATATAATACTTATATTTGTAACCAGGTTCTTGCTAACTCCCTGGAATTAGTGGATGAAGTGAAGAACGGTACAGAATTAAATTTTGATGATTTCTCACTTTATGTGAGTGTCGTAAAAGAATAATTAACCTTTTAAAACTAAGTTATATGGCTGAAAAAACTAGATATTCAGATGCGGAACTGGAGGAATTCCGTGCCATTATCATGGAAAAACTGGAATTGGCTCAGCGTGACTATGATAGACTGAAAAGTAGTATCATGAATAAGGACGGTAATGATACGGACGATACTTCCCCTACTTATAAAGTTTTGGAAGAAGGTGCTAATACATTGTCTAAAGAAGAAACGACCCGGTTGGCGGCACGTCAGCTGAAGTTTATTCAGGGGTTGCAGGCGGCATTGGTACGTATCGAAAACAAAACTTATGGTATTTGCCGTGAAACCGGCAAGTTGATTCCGAAGGAAAGGCTTCGTGCAGTACCTCATGCAACACTGAGCATTGAGGCAAAGAACGAAGGAAAGAAATAAAATAGTGGTTAATGGTTAGTGATTAATAGTTTATGAGTTTTACTGTCATGTTACAGTATTAACCGCTAACGGCTAATCATTAACCATTAATTAATTTTCAATTTAATAAATGAAGAAACTACTCACCCAAGGGCAGCTCTCTGTTCTTATCGTCTTTGCAGTTCTGATTATCGACCAGATAATAAAGATATTGGTAAAGACCAATATGTACTGGCATGAGAGTATCCGCATAACAGATTGGTTTTATATCTATTTTACAGAAAATAACGGCATGGCTTTCGGTATGGAAATATTCGGAAAGTTATTCCTTACTACCTTCCGTATTGTAGCTGTGGGATTGATTATCTGGTATCTGGCAAAAATAGCGAAACAGAATTATAAGACTGGTTATATTGTATGTATCTCTTTAATTTTGGCAGGGGCTATCGGTAATATTATAGACAGTGTGTTCTATGGCGTTGTTTTTAATGAAAGTACTCATAGTACCATCGCTTCTTTTGTTCCGGTAGGTGAAGGGTATTCGGAATGGTTGCATGGTAAGGTGGTGGATATGTTCTATTTTCCCATTATTGAAACCAACTGGCCCGAATGGATACCGGGAATAGGAGGGGAACATTTCATATTTTTCAGTCCGATATTTAATTTTGCCGATGCTGCCATCAGTTGCGGTATTGTGGCGTTGTTGTTATTTTACGGTAAGTATCTGAATAAGAATATTCACCCGTCAGCAGAAGAAATTAAAGGATAAATGATGCGTCGCAGGAATATTACTTGGGTGTGGCTGCTGGGTGCGGCTTTTATGGTGGGGTGTGGCAAGCAAGTGCCTGAAGATATTATCCAGCCGGACAGGATGGAGAATATCTTGTACGATTATCATTTAAGTATCTCCATGGGCAATAATCTGAGTTATTCTGATAATTATCAAAAGGAGGCGTATAAGAATTATGTCTTCGAGAAGTATCATATTACTGAAGCTGATTTCGATTCGTCCATGGTGTGGTACACACGTCACACGGAGGAACTTGCCGGTCTTTATAAAAAGGTGGGGGAACGCTTCCGCAGTGAGAAAAAACGCATGCAGGAGTTGCTGGCGTTGCGTGAGGATAAACCGGCTGCATCGTTGCCGGGAGATACTGTGGATGTATGGTATGACCGTAAACTTTATTGGCTGACAGATGTTCCGTTGGCGAATAAGGTGACTTTTGAGATTCCCGCCGATAGTAATTTCAAAGCAAAGGATGCTTTCCTGTGGTCGGCTGATTATATATTCCTTTCGGAAGGGGAACGGAGAGCCACTATGGGGTTCAATATTTTGTTTGATAATGATTCTGTGGTGGGGCGTGTGAAGGATATCACGTGTTCCGGTGTGCAGACTTTGTATATAAAGCCTGATTCTGCTTTTGCCATCAAGAGTGTGAGCGGATTTATTTACTATATGGATAGTGATTCGTCAACGAATAAGCCGGGACTGATTATCAATAATATTGCTTTGACCCGTTATCATGAACCGGTAGATACAATGACAGTTGCCGGAAAAGATAGTTTGGCTGTGGAACAGCGTGTTGGAACTGATTCGGTGGTAACAGAGAAGAAAGCAGATTCGATTCAATCGGTGGATATCAGGAAAAATGTTCCCGCCCGTATGAATCCACGTGAAATGAAGGAGAATAATGCGGCAGATCATTCTCACTCAGATCGTCCTCAGAGAATCAAGCGCAGAAATTAATTATCTTTTGTGGGTATGAGACGTTTTGCTTGTCATTATCTTTATGTTTCGGCGGATGGCTGTTATTCTAAATATGTAGTGGAGTTGGAAGACAGCGGTAGAGTGCGTGCATATTTCCCATTGAAGGAGGAGCTTAGTGCGACACAATGGATAGGCGGAGTGATTATTATTTCTCCGATGTATGGGCTGGAGATTTGTTCCGGAGAGAAGTTTGCTGATTTCCTGCACCGTGCCATGCTGGAAACAGGATGTGAACAGCCTGTATATGCATGGCATATAGCTGATTTTGATTTGCCGGGAAAGGAGTTTACAACGGGAAGCAGACTGGTACGTTTATAATATATGCTTAGGGTAGCGTTATAGTATTTCCCATTCAGAAATTGTTACATATACCGATGGAAATATGAATTTTAAGGCAATAAACGTCTTCTGAACTCCGAGCAAACCACTGCTGTGGCAATTGCCACATTCAACGATTCGGAGGTTTCCCGTTCTTGAGGATAATTGGGAATATATAACTTCTTGTTTATCAGTCTCTCTACTTCAGGGCTTACTCCTTTTCCTTCATTTCCCATGACAATCAATCCATGGGCCGACAGGGATTCTGCATAAATAATGTTCCCGTTTAAAAAGGTGCCGTATACAGGAATATCGGTCAGGCTTTCAATAAGCTGTGGTAAAGAACAGTAATGAACTTTTACTCTTGCCAATGCCCCCATGGTTGCCTGTACGGTTTTGGGATTATACACATCTGCTGTCCCTGTCGAGCAGAAGATATGTTCAATGCCAAACCAGTCTGCCAAGCGGATAATGGTTCCCAGATTCCCTGGGTCTTGTACATCGTCCAGCGCCAGGCATAGAGAACTTTTAATAACTTCCGGATTTAAATCATAAGAAGGTTGTACAAAAACGGCCAATACCTCTTGGGGCGTCTTTTGAAGACTGGCACGTGACAACTCTTCTTGTGTTACTTCAATAATTTCGTTGGCCGTGGCAGAGTGGTTCATTCTCAGCCAATTGGAAGTGGCAATCAGTAACTTGCAAGGGAAGTGTCCCAATAAATCGCCTACCAATTTATGCCCTTCGGCCACAAAAACTTGTTCTTCTTTGCGTTTTTTTTTCAGTTCCAACGAACGGATATATTTTATTTTGTTTTTGCTCAGCATGATAATTTCTATTTAATAACAAATATTTGGAGCAAAGCTAAGAAGATATTTTCAATTAATATCTATCTTTGTAGATAAATTTGCGAAGGTTACGGATTTGTATGAAGAAAAGCGCACGCCCATATATATGCACATTTATTATAGCACTATGCACCTCGTGTTCGGTCAGTAAATTTATTCCTGAGGATAAATATTTATTGGATGAGGTCAGGATTGTATCTGAAACGAAGGAGGTGAAGCCGTCACTATTCAATTCATATATTCGTCAGAATCCTAATGCCAAATGGTTCAATTTGGTTAAGATACCTATGCGTACTTATTGCGTCTCAGGTGTGGACTCCACTAAATGGATTAATCGTTTTTTTAGGAAGATTGGTGATGCTCCGGTAATCTATGATGAATCTGTTGCCCTGAAATCCCAGGAGGAAATAGAGAAAGCAGTACGTAATATGGGGTATATGGGGGCTACTGTGCACCTGGATAAAAAAACGAGGAAGAACAAATTGAAATTGGCTTACCGTATTCATGCCGGGCATCCTTATAAGGTACGTCATGTGGTGTATGATATAGATGATTTGGTTATCAGTGACTATATGCGGCAGGATTCTGCCCAAAGTTTGTTGGCGCCCGGTATGCTGTTTGATGTGAATGTGCTGGATGCTGAACGGCAGCGGATTACCAAATTATTGCAGAATAAGGGTTATTATAAGTTCAACAAGGATTTTTTGGTCTATCAGGCGGATACGGCTAGAAATACCTATTTGGTGGACTTGACTTTAAGATTACTTCCTTATCAGCGTAGAAAAGAAGATTTGCCGCAGAAGCATAGACAATACAAGGTGGGAGAAGTGAACTTTCTGGCGGATGATGAAATCATGTCGGTACAGGAAGGTACTTTGGAAGAATTTGACTCTTTGCGATACAAAGGATATAGTATGTATTACAAGGGAAAGGCTTTTCTCCGTCCGCAAGTGTTGGTTGATTTCAATCGTATCCGTCCGGGAGAACTGTATAGTGAACAGGATGTGCAAAACACCTATTCCAATCTGGGGCGTTTGCGTGCCTTGAAATACTCTAATATTCGTTTTCGTGAAGTGAATGGAGAAAATGGTACGCAGCTGGACGCATACGTATTTTTGGCGAAGAACAAAAATAAATCCATGGCGTTTGAAGTAGAAGGAACAAATTCGGCTGGTGACTTGGGAGCGGCTGCCTCGGTTTCTTTTCAGCACCGCAATGTATTCAAAGGTTCCGAAACCTTTATGATGAAAGTACGTGGCGCTTATGAGGCCATTACGGGATTGGGGGTGGCTTCACAGGATTATGTGAATGATAATTACATGGAGTATGGGGTAGAAAGCAGCTTGAATTTCCCTCAGTTCATGTTTCCTTTTCTATCATCGAATTTTAAAAAGAAAATTAGAGCGACTTCAGAGGTCGGCTTAAAGTTCACATCGCAAGTTCGTCCGGAATTTTCGCGTACACTGGCTTCTGCTTCATGGAGTTATAAATGGACTGACAGGAAACGTATGCAACACCGTTTGGATTTGGTAGATGTCAATTATGTATATATGCCTAGAAAGTCATCGGCTTTTCAGGAATATTTGGACAGCATGAGTCTGAGGAATTCAGCTTTGAAAGCCAGTTATGAAAATCAGCTTGTTGTGCGTACAGGGTACAGCTTTACCTATAACAGTGCAGGAAACGCCATGATGCGTACACCTACTAAAAATTCCTATTCTATTCGTGCCAATATTGAAGAGGCTGGTAATTTACTGTATGCTGCTTCCAAATTGGTTCACCCTAATCCGAAAGATGGAGAAGATTATGTGCTGGCGAATATTCCTTTTGCTCAATATGTGAAAGCAGATTTTGATTTTGCAAAGAATTTCATGATAGATCCGCGTAACTCATTTGTGTTTCATATAGGAGTGGGGGTGGCCTATCCGTATGGTAACTCCAAAATGCTTCCTTTTGAAAAGAGGTATTTTTCCGGTGGCGCGAACAGTGTACGTGGGTGGTCTGTACGTTCTTTAGGACCTGGTGTTTATAAAGGTAGTGAGGATGGGAGAATGGACTTTATCAACCAGGCTGGTGATATTAAATTGGACTTGAATATAGAATATCGTACTCATTTGTTTTGGAAATTGAATGGAGCGGCTTTTGTGGATGCCGGTAATATCTGGACTATTCGTGATGACTCCGGACAGGAAGGTGGTTTGTTCAAATTTAACGAGTTTTATAAACAGATAGCTGTAGCATACGGTTTGGGAATCCGCCTTGATCTGGATTATTTGATTTTGCGTTTTGACGGTGGCATGAAGGCCATAAATCCTGTGGAAACAGGTAAAAAGCGATATCCTGTTATCCGACCACGCTTTAGCCGTGATTTTGCTTTTCACTTTGCAGTAGGTTATCCATTTTAAAGAAAATATATATAATATGATAAAAGAAAGAAAGAGAACATATACTCAAGAAGAGGTTAATGAGTTGAAAAAATGGTTTGATTCTCAGGAACTTCCCCCAGCAATGCAGATAGATAAGGCTGCTTTTACTCCTAATTTAAAGGATACGGTAGATATGCTGTTTGAACAGGCCTATGTATGTTACGAAAATCCCAAAATGCAGGGATGCCTTTATTTGTTAGAGAAAATTAAGAGCAATTTGGAAAAAAACGGGACAGGAGCGTGAGCAATTATCATTTCATATTGTTATCAAGGTATTATAATTTAATACTGGCAGTATGAAGAAGAATTTATTATTGTATGGTGTGTTTCTTTGCGCCCTCTCCATATCCTCTTGTTCCGGTGGCTCCAAGAGTAGTCACGTTATGGATAGCAGTAGCATGAGTGTGGAGAATGCGAATGAAGTGATGAAGTATTATGATACCTCATTGAAAATCTTGAAAGACTTAGTTAATGAGAATGAGATAAAAGCGGTGCTGGGCTATTTGGATCAGAAGATGCCGGTAGATTCTCTGCCTGTGGTATCACAGCCTGTGGTTTCTGTTCAAGATACAGTGTTTGTTTCTAATCCGGGAAATTACTTCAGTGAGAATGATTGTCAGAATTTGAAGGAAAATTATGGTCGCTTGTTCCGGTCTATTTCCGCATTTTATGAGAACTATAAGACTTACCGGCTGTATATGCAGGATCAATCATATAAAAAGGATAATAATGCTTTGGCGGATAAGATAAGAAAAGAGGAGCTATTATTGAGTATTGCTTTATCTGAATACAAACAGGTTATTTTTGATATATTAACTCCGATAGTTGAAGGGGCTAAAATAACCCTGACCCCTATAAAGGGAAATGTTAAAGATAAATAGAAGTATAACAGGCAGCCGGAAGGCTGCCTGTCTGGATTGTATTATGTAAATTAAATCCTTGTTGTTCTCTGCTTTGTTGTTAAGGAAGCTATTTCATTTCCAATCTTCTTGATTTTTCTCTCTTAACTATTTTCAGCCTGTTCAGGAACTATTTTTAGATACATCTTTTATACGTTTCCCCTTTGGAGAAACTTGACATTCCGGTAGGAGATGCTTGCTTGTGGATTTTATTGTTTAAGCTTGTGCTATAATGATGGAAAAAAACAGAAGGTAGGTATATGGGATAAATAGAACTCGGATGGATCACTGATATTGTTTTAATTGTTCATTTAATAGCTTGAATATAATAAAATTGTTAATAACTTTCACATAACTTTTCTATAAATAATGTGAAGTTTAATAAGGGGTTTTTTATCTTTGTAGCAGATTAATTGTAAAAAAGTACTGTAATATTATTTGTTATGGAAAAATCGTATGTTATAAATAGAATTAAAGAATTATGCAATAAAAAGAATGATAGGGAGATAGCTTTGGATTTCTTTTATAATAATAGGATATTTCATGCAAAATATTTATTTTTAGGCAATGACCTTTATGTTACAGATACACTAAATGTTATTGAGTTAAAGGATTTGGATATGGGAGTTTTGAGCAGAATTAGCGAATTATTAAAAATATAAGATAACTGATTTTCCTTGTGCAGTCATTAATGGCTGTACGCTCATTTGTATTTTAAAGCGGCGGCCCGGGAGGGGTAGCCGCTTTTATTTGACGGGCTTATAAAAAAAGGAATAACCGAAGTTACTCCTTTTGTACACCCTCAGGGATTCGAACCCTGGACCCACTGATTAAGAGTCAGTTGCTCTACCAACTGAGCTAAGAGTGCAAAATGCAAACCATTTTTTGTACACCCTCAGGGACTCGAACCCTGGACCCATTGATTAAGAGTCAATTGCTCTACCAGCTGAGCTAAGAGTGCAAATTACAAACTGTTTTTCTTTTGTACACCCTCAGGGATTCGAACCCTGGACCCACTGATTAAGAGTCAGTTGCTCTACCAACTGAGCTAAGAGTGCATTCATTTCTGATTTGCGGTTGCAAAGGTAGGTGTTTTCTTTTAAACATCCAACATTTTGCACCATTTTTTTACCTTTTCATCGAAATTTATTCAAACTCATAAACATCTGAAGGTGTATTCCGCTTTAAAGCAATGACTTGCACATCTTTGCCGACGATAACCCCTTTGTTTCGTAGTGAGAGTTCTACTGTCTTGTATGCCAGTTCGGGGTGGTTATTGTCTTTGCTAAGATGACAAAGCCAAATGTATTTAAGACTTTCATTGATATTTTCTGCCAAAAAATCGGCGGTTTCGCGGTTACTCATATGTCCATTAGGCCCGGCAATACGTTCTTTTAAATATTGGGGATAAGGTCCCATTTTCAACATCTCTTCATCGTAATTTGCTTCCAATACCAAATAGTTTGCTTTACATATATATTCGGCGGCAGTGGGGGTGATATGCCCCAAGTCAGTAAGGAAAGAAAATATTTTACCGTCTATATTCATGCAATAGCCTACATTGTCAGTTCCGTCGTGAGGCACTTCAAAGGCAGTAATTGCGAAATCTTCCAATTCCATTGTCTCACCTTTGTGCAGATAGTGTACGCAGGTCGATAATTTCTCGGTCATGCAATAACTTTTGTTGATTCCTGCATGTACTTCCGGAGTGGAGTAAACAGGAATTCCAAATTTCTCTCCTAAATGCCCTACTGCTTTGATGTGGTCGGCATGATCGTGTGTTATGAATACTGCCCGGATGATATCCAGTCCGATTCCAAGTTCTTTTAATGTTTTTTTTATTGTACGGATGCCAATGCCTGCATCCACCAATATGCCATATCTGTCTGTTCCGAGAAAATAGCAGTTGCCGCTACTTCCGCTTGCGAGACTTATAAATTTGATTTTCATTTTGTTGCTCTCCCAATTCTAGTGAATCCCCACGTTTTTTGTGTTAAAAGAGCCGCAAATATACATAAAAAAAGGAGGAAATAAAATAGAAACAGGCTTTTTCGGAAAGATGATTTAGCGGATATTGTTTTAAAAGAATGCCTGGAATCTGGATTATGGAATACGTAGATAATAACCCTTTCCTCTGACTGTTATTAATTTATATTCTTGGAATTCTTTTAAAACTTTCCGGATTGATTTGATGTGTGCATCTATTTTTTCATTGGCATTATCATCCGTAGGCCAGAAACTCTTTTTTATTTCTTCACGGCTTACGCAAGTTCCTGCTTTTTCATAAAGCATATTTAGTAAGGTGAGGTCTAATTTCTGAATGTTGCACTTTTTGTTTCCTATATACAACTCTTGTTTCTCCATGTCTATGTTCATACGGGTAAGGAGTGTTTGAGTATCCTTTTCCTTTTTAAGAAAAATGAGTATGAAAATAAGAATCATCAATTGTCCGATGAGCCAAAAGAGTGTGTTGTCTATGTGTCGTAAAATAGTTTTGAAGTCATAGTTTACCCATGCTTGTACCTTGATGTTCTGGGTGATATCTACTATGTATCGGGGAGTATTGTATGCCGTTCGGGGAATTGCAGAACTTTGGTCGCTGTGTTGGGAAATGGATTTGTTATAATAAATAGTTCCGGTCCTGCCGGTTATGCCATGATCGGATAATATTTTTCTAAAGGTTGCATTTAACTCATCGGGCTTTATGGGTTTTAGTTGGGATAGAATGTATTGGTTCAGCATACGTTTGGCGGTCTGCTCGTCCAGACTGTCTTTAAAAGTATAGATTGTTTTTCCTTGTCTGGTTCTTATGGTGTAGCTTTTTACTTTTTGGTGTAGGCTGGGAGCGATAGTATACATTTTTATATCCCAGTTTGTAGGTTCGGGATGATAATAGCTCTGATGTAGGCAAGTCTTTCATTGTAATCTTCCGTAATGGCGGATTTGAAAGCGTGGTCTATTTGGGTATTCACTCGTTCGGCACTATTATGAAAAGCGATATAAACAGTATATAGAACGGTGATGGTGACTGCCATAAATAAGATAATGTGTGTTTTTGCCCTTTTCATCGTATGAATTTTGAATGCAAAAGTAAATAACGTTAAGGAAAAAACAGGTGTTTTATCTGATCTTTTTCTGAAAAAGGAGAAAATTCAGAAAGAGTTCAGATAAATATTTTGCAGAGATACAGGCTTTTCTTCTTCTTTGCGTCAGCAAAATATTTTGCGAATCAATAAAAGCAAGAAACGTATGAGAACAAAAGCTGTTTTATTTTTTTCTCTTGTTATTGCCGGTGTATGTGGTGAATGGCCAAGATGACAAGAGAGAGTATTTGAAAAAGGTGTTGGATAATTTAGAGCAGATTAAGTCAGCAACGTATAAAGTAGAGAGCGAAGTCTGGAATCCTGGTGATACAATTCCTTCCAGTATTAGAAAATATATAGTGAAAGAGTTCGATGATCCGGCTGATTCTACGATAGGGGCAAGTTTTGTGAATTTGGGAACAGATGATGGTAAAGAGTTCCAATTCGGTTATAATGGTGAAGTACGTGTGTTGGTGAATCATGCTGTCAAGGAAATAAAAATCGATAATTTTACCACCAGACCGTTACCTTTCAGACCGTTGACCCCACCTTTCTTTAATTATTGCAAGAATATTGTCAGGTATGCTTTGGAAACAGAAGACAGCATAGTTACCACATTGGAAGATTGTGGGGATTATTTTCATTTTAAACTTGTCATAAACGAAGATACACAAGTGGAGTTCTTTGGTAAAGCTTATCACATGCCTCCACCTCCTTTTTATGTAGAGCCGACCTCTATTTATGAACTGTGGATTCACAAGTCGAATGGTTTGCCTTATAAGAAACGGAGAGCGATGTCCCATAATATATCGGTGGAAACTTGCTGTAATGTGGAAATAAACAAAGAAACAATTGACAGGTTTGATGTTTTCGATTATGTTCCGCAAGGTTATGAAACAAAAAAATATGATTATGGCGCTCCTTCCAGGAATATGGCCGCTAATCTGACGGGTAAGAAAGCACCAGAATGGACATTGAATGATATAAAGGAGCGTCCCGTGTCATTGAGTGATTTGAAAAGTAAGGTCATCTTGGTAAATATAACAGGAATAGGCTGTGGAGCTTGCCAGGCTTCTATCCCTTTTCTGAAAGAACTGAAAAGAAAGTACCAAGAAGAAGATTTTGAATTGGTAGCCATTGAAAGTTGGAGCCGGATGCATTCACTTCAGAATTATGCAAAGAGAAAGGAATTGAATTATATGTTTTTGGATGGAGATGATAAAGTGATAGAAGATTACCGGACGGGTGGGGCGGCTCCGTACTTTTTTATTTTGGATAAAGAACGGATTATACGGAAAGTCATCCGAGGATATGGCATGGGAAAAACCGACAAGGAAATAACGGAGGCTATAGAAGAATTGCTATGACTGGAATGAGGATGGAACAAAAAGTGAAAACTTTTGCAGACACATTTGTTCCATCCTCATTTATTTATATTCAGCATTCTGACGGTTGTCAGAATTGGAAGAACTTCTTGGCATTATTATAGCAGATATCTTCCACCATCTGATTGACGCGTTCTATTTCGCAAGCAGGGATTTCGCCGTTTTCCACATCATTACCCAGCAAGTTGCACAAAGTACGGCGGAAATATTCGTGACGCGGATAAGACAGGAATGAACGAGAGTCTGTCAGCATACCTACGAAGCGGCTCAACAAGCCTAACAATGACAGTGCATTCATCTGCTTTTCCATACCGTCTTTCTGATCGAGGAACCACCATCCGGAACCGAATTGAATCTTGCCTGGAATTGTGCCATCCTGGAAGTTGCCTAACATGGTGGCAATTACTTCATTGGCGCAAGGATTCAAGTTGTAAAGGATAGTTTTGGTCAGTTTTCCTTCTGTATTCAGGCGGTCAAGGAATTTAGCCATCGCTTTGGCGGTGGTAAACTCACCGATTGAATCGAAACCGGTATCAGGTCCCAGAAGTTTGAACATCTTGGTGTTGTTGTTGCGGATTGCTCCATAGTGGAACTGCTGGGTCCAGCCTTTTTCCCAATCCATTTCCCCAAATACGATCAGCATGGCTGATTTGAATTTCAGAATTTCTTCCTTGGTCAGTTCTGTACCACCATATACCTTATTAAATATAGCATTGATTTCAGCATCAGTATAGTCTTCAGCATAAAACTCTTCAATTCCGTGGTCAGACAATTTACAACCTTGTTCAGCAAAGAAGTCATGACGTTTCCGCAAAGCAGCCACCATGTCATCGAAAGAAGATATCGTGACACCGCTTACAGCAGACAATTTTTCCATATAAGCACGGAAATCAGCGGGAACTTCTACTGCCATCGCCTTGTCCGGACGCCAAGTGGGAAGCATTTTAATTTCGAATCCGCTTTCACGGGTTTTGATGTGATATTCCAATGAATCTACCGGATCATCGGTTGTACAAACGGTTTCCACATGATAACGACGCATCATGCCTCGTGCGGAGTATTCCGGTTTGGCAAGCTTTTCATTACATTCATCAAAAATCTCGCGGGCAGTTTTCGGATTCAATACTTTATTGATTCCAAATGCGGTTTTCAATTCCAAATGAGTCCAATGGTATAATGGGTTGCGGAAGGTATAAGGAACTGTTTCCGCCCATTTTCAAATTTTTCCCAGTCCGTGGTGTCTTTACCGGTACAATAACGTTCGTCCACACCGTTGGTACGCATGGCACGCCATTTATAGTGGTCTCCACCCAACCAGATTTCTGTCAGTGACTTAAACTGATAGTCATCAGCAACCATCTGGGGAATCAGGTGGCAGTGGTAATCGATAATAGGCATTTTAGCCGCATGTTCATGATACAACTTCTGCGCAGTTTCTGTCTGAAGCAGGAAGTTTTCATCCATAAAGTTTTTCATAAGTAGTCTTTTATATCTATATAATTGTTGTTTATTTTGACTTTCAGTAAAACTCATTCTAAAAGATGTCAAAGAGCATCTCTTTAGATTTATTAACCGTTATCGAACACGAAAGTAGAAATTTTATTTGGAATAACAAAATTATTTGTATCTTTGCGGCGAAGATTTAAAGATTTTAAATGCTTGGTTCAATGATGATATATAAAACTTAAATATATATTACCATTTAAAAGAAAGCATGAATACTATGAGTACACAATAAAATCTGATTCGTCTTCAATAAGTACAGGTATGGATAAACACATAATATAATTAAAAATATGAAAGCATTAAACAAGGAGACAGCAGCAAAGACTCAACGTCCCGAAAGAATCATTCAATTTGGTGAGGGTAACTTCCTGCGTGCGTTTGTGGATTGGATTATCTACAACATGAACGAAAAACTGATTTCAACAGCAGTGTGGTGGTGGTTCAACCTATTGAAAAGGTATGGTTGACATGTTGAACGCACAAGATTGTCTGTATCATGTAAACTTGCAGGGTTTGGATAAAGGACAGGTGGTAAACAGCCTGACAAAATTGATGTGATCAGTCGTGCCTTGAATCCTTATTCTCAGAATGATGAATTTATGAAATTGGCGGAACAGCCGGAAATGCGTTTCGTTATCTCTAATACGACAGAGGCCGGTATCGCTTTTGATCCTGCCTGCAAGCTGGATGATGCCCCTGCTTCATCTTATCCGGGCAAACTGACCCAGTTGCTGTATCACCGTTATAAAACGTTCAATGGTGACAAGAGCAAAGGTTTGATAATTTTCCCTTGCGAATTGATTTTCCTGAACGGCCATAAACTGAAAGAAACCATCTATCAATATATTGATTTGTGGAACTTGGGTGAAGACTTCAAGCAATGGTTTGAGGAAGCTTGTGGTGTCTATGCTACTTTGGTAGACCGTATTGTGCCGGATTCCCCGCAAAGATATCGCTGCTATTAAAGAAAAATTGCAGTATGATGACAATCTGGTGGTACAGGCAGAAATCTTCCATTTGTGGGTAATTGAAGCTCCGCAGAAGTCGCCAAGGAATTCCCTGCCGACAAAGCCGGTTTGAATGTATTGTTCGTTCCGTCTGAAGCTCCTTATCACGAAAGAAAAGTTACTTTGCTGAACGGTCCTCACACAGTGCTGTCTCCGGTAGCTTATCTGTCTGGAATCAACATTGTGCGCGAGGCTTGCGAGCATGAAGTGGTAGGTAAATACATTCATAAAGTTATGTTCGATGAGTTGATGGAAACCCTGAACCTGCCGAAAGAAGAATTGAAGAAGTTTGCGGAAGATGTTTTGGAGCGTTTCAACAATCCGTTTGTTGATCACCAGGTGACTTCTATCATGCTGAATTCATTCCCTAAATATGAAACTCGCGACCTCCCGGGCTTGAAAGTTTATCTGGAGCGTAAGGGTGAGTTGCCTAAAGGCTTGGTATTGGGACTGGCGGCTATCATCACTTATTATAAAGGTGGTGTTCGTGCTGACGGTGCTGAGATTGTTCCGAACGATGCTCCTGAAATCATGAATCTGCTGAAAGAACTTTGGGCTACAGGCTGCACTCAGAAAGTGGCGGAAGGCGTGTTGGCAGCAGAATCTATTTGGGGTGAGAACTTGAACAACATTCCGGGTTTGACCGCCGCAGTAAAAGCTGATCTTGACTCTATTCAAGAAAAGGGTATGCTGGAAACAGTAAAGGGTATTCTCTAATCAGATTAATTGTTAGAAATAGTTTATAAATTCCTTGAGGGAGATTTGGTTATAAAACTGAGTCTCCCTATTTTTGTATCTATACAAGATAGATGTGGCATATGGAAAAACAAGAATTCAGACCCGGTTATCCTTTATGGATTTGGGCAGTTATTGCTATTATGTTGGTGGCGTGTACATGCCTTTTATAGCGCATGGAAGATATGCATCTTTGCTGGTCTTGACTCCTCCTCTGTTGATAACGGGGTAAGGTTATTGTCTGTTTATACTATTACTCCTGATTCTTTTACCTTAGCTATAAGAGGGATGAAGCCTCGGCATGTTTTTCCTTTGCAAAACATCACAGAGATAGAAAAGGAGTACACAAAGTCTGGTAAACTCAAGTCGATTGTGATCCGTTACCGGAAAGAAGGAATGTACCACAATTTTTAGTTATCAAGAAAGATGATGTAAATATTGAAGGTATTCTGAACGCTATTTTGCACTATCATCCTTCCGTGTCTGTTCGTTAAAGATGATCATTAAGGAAAAATAAGGAAATACTCTTCTTTTCAGTTCCGCCTGATGGGAAGAATGATATTCTTCGGCTGTCGATATATTTTCAAAATAATGATAACTGTATTGGGGTGGGACTCCATGTAATCCTGTACTATGTCTGCACATTGAGATAATTTCATGATAACCGGCACATGATGATGGCTCAGATACATGTCCAGTTCGTCCGAAGTAATATTGCCCGGAATAATGACCAGTCTTTCTTTTGGCTGATGAGATGTAGTTTTGCGGCCGCTTCCGCAGCGATGAATGAAGGAATACCGGGAAGTTGCTCTACGGGGATTCCATTTTCTTCGAGGAGATCCAGTACATAGTGAACGGAGGCGTAAATTCCCGCATCGCCTTCTACTGCTACCGCCAACCGTTTTCCTGCTTTTTGTTCCAGCCTCATTTCTTCGAAAAGTTGCCGATAGACTTTGATTGCTTTTGTTCTGTCTTTGCTCATCGGGAGCGAGAATAGGTGTATATCTCCTTTGATGCCTAGCTTATGTAACAGGGTGGCGGCACGTGACAAGATTTTGTCTGGCTCCCGAACCGTTGATGGACAATATATTATGTCTGCTTGCTGTAAAGCATGCAATGATTTCAATGTAATCAGTTCGGCATCACCGGGTCCTAAAGAAACAAAATAGATCGGACGACTCATCTTTTGTAGGTATTTACAGTTTTAAGCACGCAAAAGTGCTGAAAAATTCCGTATAAAGCAAGAGAATTGATTACCTTTGTTGGCTGAAAACAGAAAAGAACATGAAAAACTAATATGGGCTTCGGGCCTTTTGTTATTATTGACTGTTACAGCCTGCCAAAATAAGCACAAACAGGGCTCCGGAATCTGGAACATAAGACATTGACAGATTCTTCTATTGTGAAGATTATTCCGGAATATGCCCAAGGGTTTAAAATAACCTATACGGATCAGGCTTGTCTGCTTGACATTCAGGACCCTCAGAATAAAGAAAGTCAGTCTTTTCATTATGCTTTGGTGCCAAGAGGTGTGGAAGCGGAAAACATACCTGCGGATTATACGGTTATTGAAACTCCCATACGAAGCGTTATCTGCATGACTTCCTGCAACTTTCCAATTTTATCAAGTTGGAAGAGCTGGATGCAGTGGTGGGTATCACCAGTACACGTCATTTGTTTAACAAGAAAATAAATGATCGTTTGAAAGATGGAAGCATTCATAAGATAGGTATTGAAGGGAATTTCGATAATGAGGTGATTATGAGTGTAAACCCGGATTTGATTTTGATCTCTCCTTTTAAACGAGGGGGTACGATGCTTTGAAAGAGGTAGGCATTCCTTTGATGCCGCATTTGGGATATAAGGAAATGACTCCTTTGGGACAGGCTGAATGGATAAAGTTTGTGGGCTTGTTATTGGGAAAAGAAGAAAAGCTAATGAGCAGTTTGCCGCTATTAAGAAAAGATATAACGAGCTGAAGGAACTGACCGGTCGGGTGACAAAACGCCCGGTGGTATTCAGTGGAGAATTGCGGGCGGCAATTGGTATGCTGTAGGAGGGAGGAGTTTTCTCGCACAATTGTTTAAAGATGCCGGTGCCGATTATTTTTGAAAGACGATGAACAGTCTGGAGGAGTCACCCTCGATTTTGAAACAGTTTACAGCCAAGCGGCAGGTGCCGATTATTGGCGTATTGTGAATAGCTATCAAGGAGAATTTTCTTATAACACGTTGAAAGAGGAAGATGCCCGTTATGTTGATTTCAAAGCATACAAAGAGAAAGGTGATTTATTGTAACATGCGTGAAAAACTTTTATGAGAGTATGCCTACAGAACCGGAAGTTGTTCTGGCAGATTTGATTCAAATCTTTCATCCGCAGCTTTGTCCGGTCACCAACCGGGATATTATGAATTGCTTAAATAGGAAAATAGTATATGAAACGACCTGTTGCATTTTATATGCTGCTAATTATGGCTTCTATTTTTCTGTTTTTCTTCCTGAATCTGGTATTAGGTTCTGTTTCCATACCGCTTCGTGCTGTGTGGAATATCCTTTGGGGAACAGGGAATGAGTCTGTTATCTGGCAAAATATTATTTGGAAATCACGGGTACCACAGGCGCTTACCGCATTGGTGGCGGGGGGGGCTCTCTGTCAGCGGTTTACAGATGCAAACTGTTTTCCGCAATCCTTTGGCCGGTCCGTCGGTACTGGGCATCAGTTCGGGAGCCAGTATGGGAGTTGCTTTTGTGGTGCTTCTTTCGGGCAGTTTGGGTGGTGTTGCTTTGAGCAAGCTAGGCTTTATGGGGAAATAGCCCTTACCATAGCAGCTATTGCAGGTTCACTTTCCATTATGGCACTTATTGTTTTCGTTTCCCAAAAGTAAGGGGCAATGTTACTTTGCTGATTATCGGTGTGATGATTGGTTACATAGCCAATGCGGTGATAGGTGTGCTGAAATTTTTCAGTGTGGAGGAGGATATTCGTGCATATGTCATTTGGGGTTGGGAAGTTTTGCCCGTGTATCGGGAGATCAGATGACTTTATTTATATGTATCATGGTGGTATTGTTGCCACTTTCCTTCCTGCTTGTCAAAACATTGAATCTTTTGCTGCTGGGAGATGCATACGCACGGAATCTCGGATTGAATATAAAACGTGCCCGTCTGCTTGTCATTACTTGTTCGGGAGTATTGGTAGCTATTGTTACCGCATATTGCGGTCCGATTATTTTCTGGGGCTGGCCGTTCCGCATCTTTGCAGGGAATGTTCCGCACATCCGATCATCGTATTCTGATGCCTGCTTCTTTACTGGCAGGTGCGTCATTGGCATTGGTATGTAATCTGATTGCCCGTATGCCCGGTTTCGAAGGTGCATTGCCGGTAAATTCGGTGACGGCTTTGGTAGGTGCTCCGGTAGTGATGTCGGTTTTATTCAATAAACGTCGCAATGAAATGAATGAGTAATGATGAATCAAGAAACTATACATATTCGAAACTGACTACCGGTTATCCCGGTAAGGGGAACCAAGATTGTAGCGAAGGACATTGATGCTACTATCCGCAGTGGGGAACTGACTTGTCTTTTGGGGGCGAATGGAGTAGGGAAATCTACTTTATTGCGTACTTTGTCTGCCTTTCAGCCGCCTGTAGGAGGAGATAGAAATAATGGGAAAGAAACTGACGGATTACACCGATAAACAGTTGGCGACAGTTATCGGAGTGGTATTGACCGAAAATGCAGTCTGCGGAACATGACCGTGGAAGAACTGGTGGGTATGGGGCGCAGTCCTTATACCGGTTTCTGGGGAAATTTAAGCAAGGAGGACAAGAATACAGTAAACGATGCCATTGCGCTGGTAAGGATTGAGGATTTGAAATACCGGATGGTACATACTTTGAGTGACGGTGAGCGTCAGAAAGTAATGATAGCAAAGGCGTTGGCACAGGAAACCCCGGTGATTTTTCTGGATGAGCCGACTGCTTTTCTTGATTTCCCAGTAAAGTGGAGATTATGCAACTGCTTCATCATTTGTCACGTTCTACCAACAAGACGATTTTTCTTTCCACCCATGATTTAGAGTTAGCTTTGCAGATTGCTGATAAGATTTGGCTGATGGATAAAGCCAATGGAGTGACTATAGGAACTCCTGAAGATCTTTCCATAGACGGATGCCTGAGTAATTTTTCTCCCGTAAGGGAATTGTTTTGATATGGAAACCGGACTGTTCCGCATTGACAATGAGTTTGAAAAGAAGTCCGTCTGGTGGGACATGGGAATAAGTATGCGATGGTACGGAAAGCCTTGCAGCGGAATGGTATTCTGGCAAGCCGGCGTGTTGAGTCCGATTTTTATATTGAAACGGGAGATATGACTACCAGTGGATATATTATCCACCCGGTAGCCGGGAGGACGATAAAGGTAGATACCATAGAGGAATTGTTAGAACAAGTCACTGCTATATTAGCTTCCGTTTAGCAGCAGCGTCTAAATAATCAGTTATTGTATCCTGAAAGGAATATTCCCTTCTTCATCAATCAAGAGGATTGTCAATTTTCCTTCGGGCAATAAGGGGACGCAATGTGCAAAACAATGTTCCAACAAACACGGAAAGAACTTTCCGCTGTCTTCTTCAGACAGCAAGGTCCATAATTCACGGGCTAATGTCAACTTTTCTATCATGCTTTCAACATCCGGAGAGCATCCGGCTTCCATTGCCACCTGCCTTAGGAATTCTTTATTCATCACCACTTTCTTACTGTGTGTGTCCAAATTTCCTTCGGCCAGTTTCACCGCCTTGCCTATCATAATGCCTAAAGTAACCAATGGAACCTTAAGCTTGGCAGCTATCTTGAGTGTCTCCCTATAAAATTTCCATAATGTACAAAAGCCTGAGCAGGTAATCCCGGATACTCCTTCTTCACAAAACGTTCGCTTTTGCTCCCGAATTAATGATGAGTCTGGATGAGCCCACAGCCACACAAACCTCCACTTCCTGCGGATAGCCTCGACAAAAGCTTCTGAAGAAAAGGACGGACTATGCCCGAAGTTCCAATGATGGAAATGCCGTCCACAATTCCTAGTTTAGGATTGAAAGTACGTTGTGCCAACTCTTTTCCTCCGGGAACGGAAATGGTAACATCCAGCCCTTTGTCATAAAGCGCCGATAATTCTTTCATTATCATTTGCCGGGGATGCGATTGATGGCGGGTTCCCCGATTTCCAATCCCAGCCCCGGAAGGGTGACTCGTCCCACTCCTTCACCTTGCAGGAAACGGATGTCCGGGTGATTGCTAAAACTTACCGTTACCACAATGGATGCGCCGTGAGTGACATCCGGATCATCTCCCGCATCTTTAACAACGGTGCAGGTGGCACTGTTCTTTTCTATTTCTGTATGGGCTACCGGTAAGGTCATTTCCTCGTCATCGGGAAGGCGGAAGGATATCATTTTCTGTTCTTCCCCTAAAATCAGAGCCGTCAATGCTGCTTTTGCAGCTGCAGTAGCGCAGGCCCCTGTGGTGTAGCCGCTTCTCAACGGGTAAAAGCAGGGATGTTCTTTTCTATCTGTTTTCTCAATCCATATTCACCGGTAACGATCATGAAATGCCTGGGAAGGGAGGGCGTTTTATAGCAAAGACCGGGATTTTGCAGCCTGTGCCGCTTTCACTTTCTCCGAAAATCCTCCGGATTCTCCGCTTTCCTTGGTCAGAATGGCCTGTGGATGTAGTGTCTCTAATAAAAGAGCTTCGGATTCTCCGGCATGATAGAATACCAGATTTCCTTTCGGGAAGCCTTGTTCTTGGGCTAATGTGATGGAAGTTTCCCGTTCCAGTACGCGGAACCAACAGGTATGTTTCTCCCAATAAGGGCGTAACTTCCCGATGGTCTGTACTCCGGTCAGTGCCAGCAGACGATCGGTTCCTGCTTTCTCTAACCGGTAAATGGCATCTGCATAGTCTTCACACCAGATGATGTTTTCGGTGCGTGGAGGATACTTCCTTTCAAAACGTATGACAGGAAGATGTAGCGTCCGGCTTGTTTCATCCACAGTCCGGTGGAGTTGGGAGGCAAACGGGTGGGCAGCATCCACCAACAAACGGATGTTGTTTTGGCGGCAGAAACTTTCCATTTTCTCCGTGTCCATTCCTCCGGTGATACGGATGCCGTGCTTGCATTGTATCTCCTGCCATTCTCCTTTGGTAGAGTAGAAGTAGGGCTTTCCGGCTTCATCGGCAACTTTCACGGCGGTGCGTCCTTCGGTAGTTCCTCCTAAAATCAGTATCATAGGCTGGATGTGAATGATTCTTTTTACTTTCTGAACAAGTGTTTGAACTCGTGCGCATAGAGTCGGGACAGACCTTTCCGGTTGTCTATCGCTTCGCCTACTACCAATAAGGTAGTCAGCGTCAGGTTATTGTCACGTACTATCTTAGCCAAATCCTTCAACTCTCCGCGATAAATCTTTTCTTCTTTCCAAGTCAGCTTATAACAGGCGGCAACCGGAGTTTCGGGAGGGTATGCCTGCATCAGCTCTTCCTGTACCTGTTCCACAATGCCCGCACTTAAATAAATGCACATTGTACTTTGCGATTGCGCCAATTTATGTAATTGTTCTTTTCGGGCATCGGAGTACGGCCTTCCCACGGGTGAGGATTATGCTTTGTACTTTTCGGGGATGGTGAACTGTGACCTTAATGCTGCCGCAGCCGCCTGGAACGAGGAGATCCCCGGAGTGATATGATAACTCATCTTGTAGCGGTCGAAGAAAGCCATTTGTTCCTGGATGGCTCCATAAATGCAAGGGTCTCCGTGTGCAAGCGTACAATAAACAATCCTTTATCATAAAACTCTTTCATCAAGGCGAACTGTTCCTCCAAATCCATACCGGCGGAACTGCGTACGGTCGCTCCTTCTTTAGCATAAAGGTCAGTTCGCGGGGAACAAGACTTCCGGCATACAGAACAAGATCCGCTTTCTCCAACATTCGTTTTCCGCGTACCGAAATCAGTTCGGGATCACCGGGACCTGCACCCACTATCTCTATATGTCCGCCACGCATGGCTGTCGCACTGACGGCTATGGCAAAAGTGAAGTGGTTTCCTTCTGTCAGCATGCCCTTTGCTTTTCCAATACAAGTGTTCCTTCACCGCTGCTTTTCAAGGCTGTGCTTTCGGCCACTCCATAGACGCCTGTCACTTCGAATGCCTTTTCAGACGGATGGGGAACTGTGATATCTTTCAGTTCTTCCGCAGGATAAATATGGGTTTCCGTATCGGCCCATCGCCGGTGGAGGATTTCCAGCAGAGGCTCGTCTTTTTCAGTTCGATGGTATTGAGGGAGGCGAGAGAACGGACACAAACCATGTCTGTGCATCACGGCTTCTATGTATTCCGCAATGCCCGAAGGATCGCATTGTTTCCGGCAACCTATTCCCAAGTGGAGGACGGCGGGATGGAAACAGAGCATGGGAATCTCCGCACTATATATATAAGGTGTAACAGCAATAATCAACTTGAATTCCGATTGGGGCATGTCTTCGAAATGATAGAACACTTTTACGTGTGCGGGAAGCGTGCGTTCCAGATACTCCGTACCTTTATCCTTTATATCGAGCAGCAGCGCCGTTGGTTCCCGGTTGACAAAAGTGTGACCAGTCTGTTCATTTTGCATGAGGAACAGTTATTTTCCAGCCATATTTTCCAGCCAGCGTGTCCAGCGCCCATAACCCGGCATTGTCACTTTGGGTGGTAATCACAGCTTCTCCTCCTGTAATGGCGGCAATATGGCGGGTCAGTTCATTGGCTCCCCACATGCCCGGAAAGTACTGAAATGACAAAGCGCCCCGTACTGTCCACACAGACCACTGCCGGATCTTTATATTTGTTTTATGCATCCTGCAATGCTGCGTACACAGATTCCCATGGCACCGATAAAGATGATGCTGTCGAAGTCATTGAAATGCTCCTCTATGAACCGATGGCAGGATGTGATGGAAATACAGCCTTCGCATTCGTTTTGGTATAAATAAGGGTATCCGGCAACTCTCTTTGTAGTGTTTTTGCCAACGGCAGGCTGGCTTCTGATATCAGTATGATTGCTTTCATTTGTTATCTGTTTTAAATCATTTATTCCGCTCTCATTATCTCTATCGGATTAAAGGCATCCACAGCAATACGGGTACACTGTGTTACCTTCTTGTTGATTTGCGTTATACCTTTGTGAACAGGGCCTTGCTCTCTTCGAAACCGAATTGAATACAATGACTCCGTCAGGCAACAGCACTTCTTTGATTTTTGTAGAATCTCTATCATTTTTCCTCCATGACCACCTATAAATACGGCATCGGGGCGGGAAGCCCGCCGAGTTCCGTTTCCAGAAAATCACCCATGACGGTTGTAATGCCGGGCGTGCCGAATTTACGACTGTTGCGTTCCATTAGCTCTTTACCTTCCGGACGCTGTTCGAATGCTGTCACTTTCAGTTCCGGAAATTGGAGCTTGGCTTCTATGGAAACAGAGCCGGTGCAGAAACCGATGTCCCAGAATGATTTCTTTTCCCTTAATGTCAGCATACTGAGAGTAAGCAAGCGGACAGGCATTTTGGTAATCATTCTGTTGCGTCCGTTCAACAGATGAAATTCACTTTCGGGAATTCCGAACGGACGGGGATGCACTTTGTTTCTTTGCAGTATCAGGCAATTGGGAAAGCGGAAAGCAGATTGGGAGGCTTCCTCTAAAGAGAATGTACGTACAGATTCTTCCTCGCCATTGCCTAATGCTTCCCCACGGTCATGCGGTAGTTGTCATATCCATACTCCAGCATCCGGGCGGCAATGGTGGCAGGTGTCTTTTCCCGGTCGGTCAACACGCCTATCAGTTTATCTCCTCTGATTAAAGCAGAGTCGAATGCATCCCAAGGACGTCCGGTCAGCGACAAGGTCTGCATCTCCTGATAGGGGAGCAATATACGGTGTGCCAGCATTTGCAGCGAGTTGAAGGTGGGGAATAAGATAATCTTTGCCGACGGGAGTTTTCTCATGACGGTATTGGCGAAGCCGAAAACAACGGGTCGCCCGAAGCGAAAACGATTATTTCGGGATGTTCCTCGTAACGGCAGAATACCGCATCCAGCGGGACGGTGATGTCTATCCATACGGCATCTTCCGGCAAATAAGCGTGTACCAATTCATGATGACGTTTTCCTCCCGAGAAGACTTTCCCTTGAGAAACCAAGTTCCGGATTTCAGGAGAAAGAAATTGATTCCGGTTATCGCTTATACCTATTATATAGAATGTTTGCATGGACTTATACATCTCTTCCCGGTTTCAGTTGTTCCGCATCATCAAAAGTAAGGATGGCATTTACCAGAGTCGCTGCCAGATTGCTTCCCCTTTGCGTCCTTCTACTATCAGTTTGGGGATATGGCTGAAAGGTTTCACCATGTGTTTGCTTTCGCAAACGTGCACAAAGCCCACCGGAGCAGCGATGATGCCGCATGGATGCGCTTTTCTTTCCGTATCAGGTCACACAGTTCCATCAATGCTGTAGGGCATTACCGAATACATATAAAGCTTCCGGATGTTCCTCTGCTGCCATACGTATACCGGCCTGTGTACGGGTGATTCCTTTTTTTTGCCAATGCTGCCGCGCGTTCGTCACCCAGATAGCATTTCACCCCGATGCCCATCCGTTCCAAAGCACCTTTACGGATGCCCGCGGCAGCCATCGTCACATCCGTAATAATTGTACGTACTTTTCCTTCATTCAATATTTTATACAGACATTCTACGGCAAGAGGATCTATATGCAATATGTTTTCCATCTCGAAATCGGCTGTGGTATGGATGGCATGCAGTAATGCCCATTTGTGATCCGAAGGAATATTTTTATTTTTCAATTCTTTCTCAATAGTACGGAAACTGTTTATCATAATCTCCTGACCGATTCCTGTCGCATCGGTGGTCTTTTCCCGGTAATAACCACGCGGAGTGATTAATTTCCTTCCCGATAATAAGACTGGGAGTTGCCAATCAATACCACTGTAAACATATCCACCTGTTCGGGATCGAATTCTTGCAAAGTGGTGATTGTCACGGTTTCTTCCTTACGTCCGGCCTGACGCACAAAGCCTACCGGGGTTTCGGGGCACGCTCTTTCAGAAAAATTTCTTTTAATCTGTAGAGTTGCCAATACCGCCCTTCGCTTTTGGGATTATAGACCGCCGTTACAAAATCTGCCGTTGCGGCTGCATGGATGCGTTTTTCAATCCGGTCCCATGGTGTCATGAGGTCGGAGAGGAAATCACACAGAAATCGTGACCGATGGGTGCTCCCAACAGGGAAGCCGCTTTCTGAAAAGCACTGATACCCGGCAATACTTCTATTTCCACCCGGCTGCCACGCTCGCATTTCATTTCGTAAACCAGCGGAGCCATGCCATAAATTCCGGCATCTCCCGAGCTGATAACGCATACAGTCTTTCCTTGTTCCGCCAGCTCGAAAGCCTGTTCGGCACGTGCTTTTCACGTTTCATTCCGGTGTCTATACATTCGGTGCCCGGTTCCAGATAGGGTTCGATAAACTGGAAATAGTATTTATAGCCGATTACTACATCGCTGTTCTTGACTGCTTGTATTACAGCGGGGTTATATCTTCGGGTGAGCCGGGACCAATGCCGGCTACGATTAATTGGGCCTTTTCATTTTTATTATATAATTATTCCTTTCCGGAATCTGATTTAAAAGTTTCCTTCAGTGCTTTCAGCCAATATAATCCTCTGAATGACAATGCGCTGTCCTGACAGTAGTTCCTTCATCTTGCTTTCAGGCTTTTACATAGACGGACTGAAAGTGGTGGCTGGCATGAGGAGCCAAACTTAACCGTACAAAGTTACTTATTTGAGCGGGAGAAACAAGTCTTTTCTTTCTATAAATTATGGAAATCTTTTTATCAGGCTTAATAATGAATAAGGCATCATTCAGAATGTGCCGTAGTCGGGAAGTCGGCAAAGCAGAGGATATTGCCGGTGAGAATTAAAAAGGAACTAAGAATTATAGCGATTTGCTGATAGATAAGTTTGAAGAAAAATGTTGGCGGAATCATTGGGGGCACTATGGGGATGGTTAAGCCTTTTATTCCTGCACTTAACCCTTTTAAACCTATGATTTCTATCTCCATAGCCTTTGGAGTTAACTCCAAAGGCTATGGATTTAACTCCGCAAGCTTGGGAGATAGAAATCATTCGTTCAAAAGGCTTAGTCACAAGGATGTGAGAGCTTAGGAATCGGCTTGCCGGAGTTTGTTCTGTATGGAAGAAGCTGCCTCCGCTGTTTGTATCATATCGGATTCCGTTATTTTAAGGCCTTGCCATCCGAGAAAGCATTACCCACTTTTTCTCCTACTTTCAGATAATCATTATTGAACGGGTCGAAGATGACGGGAATAACTTTGGAGGCATCCACTTTTCCATTCTGATCCAGTACACGTTCATCTACACTTACATTGACTATTTCGCCGCGCAGGATACAGGTTTCGGATTGTAATCCTTCAGCTTGCATTCCACAGCTACGGATAATTCATCAATCAGCGGGGCATCCACAAATTCCGACCGGGTGGCATGGAATCCCGCACGGGCGAATTTGTCCGGAACCTTGTTGCCCGAAACAATGCCTACATAATCGCAAGCGATGATTTGCCCGGCTTCTGCCATGCTCACTGTGAATGCTTTGCGTTTCAGGATGTTGGCCGTTGTCTTGTGACCTTCGCTGATACAAATACTGATTTCATTCATTTCACTGATACCGCCCCAAGCCGCATTCATGGCATTGGGAAGACCGTTTTCATCGTATGCGGCGATGATAAATACCGGTTGCGGATAGGTAAAAGGTTTTGCTCCTAAATTCTTTCTCATACTATTTATTTTTAGTCCATTGTTTAATCTCTTCTTTGGTAGCACCGTTCATCAGCCTGCCTTTCTGCCAGTTCAGGCTGGGGTAGGCTTTCTTTAATTCTTGTTCGGCGTTAGAAATGCGGCTTCCACCCGAGGTAGCGAATGGAATGAGGATATTGCCTGTGAAATCACCTTTTTCTATAAAACTGTTGATGATTCTTGGAGCCAGGTTCCACCAAATGGGGAAACCGATATAGATGGTATCATAGGCTGCCAAGTTTTGGGGCTGGGAACGCAATGCGGGACGTGACGAGGCATCTGCCATTTCCACACTGTTGCGCGAGGATTTGTCGTGCCAGTCCAGGTCGGCGGAGGTATATTTCTTTGCAGGTTGTATTTCGTAGAGGGCTCCGCCTGTCACCTCCGCTATCTGTTTGGCGGCTTTCTCTGTTGTACCTGTCGCCGAGAAGTAAGCTACTAATGTTCTGTTGCTCTGTTTCTGTGCGTTTACGGTAATACACAGTATCATGATTACCGTCATAAATAATCCGAGTCTTTTCATACGATTTATGTTATTTGGTTCAAATATACGTTTTAATATTTTATGATGTTGCAAATTTAGGTATATTTGCTTGGGTTCTTTGTAGATAAATTACGGGTATCCTGACCTTAATTACAGATTCTGCCATATATAATATATGGATCAGCATATCAAACTGATTATCAAAGAAGAAATCAGCCTATTACTAACGGCAGGTAACAAAATAGTAACAAAAACGAAGAAATTCGCTTGGTGGCGGGTTTCTTATGTAAAGGTAATAAAAGGCGATTACCTGTCCGAAAAGAAATAAGGCTTTTGCTTTACAATAGCTTTCTCAAATCCTCAATATCCGGCAAAGCGTTACGAAGCCGTTCCGGCATGTCTTTAGATGCATGGTAAGTAGCAACCCCCATCGGCTTGTTATAATCACGAACGGCAAACTCTACAAAGGTTTGATTCATTTCCTGCAAAGGATTATTCCGATAGAAGGGTTTTCATGCGGCTTCCGGATATATGTGTCTAAAGCAGATAGATAAGTATTCAGTTGTCCCAAATAAGATGTGCGGAATTTTCCGGATTTCAGTTCGACTGCGACCAAGGAATTAAGCTCCCGATTGAAAAGAGCAAATCAATAAACATTTCTTCTCCTGCAACCTCCATACGATACTGATTGCCTATAAAACTGAAATCTTGTCCGAAGGTCATGATAAACTTCTTCACATTGGCAACAATCGCCTTTTCTACTATCTTTTCGTCTAAATCCTCCTCCTGTTCATTCAGTTCCTCCACATTAATGAAATCAAGCAAGTATTCATCTTTGAATGAGCAAACAGCTTTTAGAGCTTGCTTGGTATCAGGCAATGCTTGTGCGAAATTGTTAGGAAAAGTGCCCCGATGGCTGTACAGGTCTGTTTTAAGTAATCCCTTAAAGTGTATTTACTCAATAGCGAGTGGCGCACTCATGTATATAGAACAGCCTTGCTTCCAAAGTCTTAGCTTTGGATATTATTTCAGTATGATGACTAAAGCCGATTGAAAGGAAGTCTGACCAGTTAAATTCATCAGCCAGTGGCTGGCGAATTTCTACAAGAAGTAATTTTTCATCCAATACTAAATCGTCAGCCAGTGGCTGGCGATTTAAAACAGATTCCCATGCTTCATAAAATATTCGCATGTTCTTTATATTCGAAGCTGAAAATCCCTTAGCCCCGGCAATTCTTTTGCAATAGGGAAGATATCTGTTCAATTGCACCTTTTCCCCAAAAGCCAGTACGGGAATTTTCCGACACATAACGTCCGATGCCGTAATAAAGAGATAGCTGTTCCTTGTTCACCGATGCGGCTGCACGGTACTGGCTGCGTAGGATAGCTTCTTTTATGCTCTTTACAGCTTCTCTATAATTCTGATTTATATCCATTTGTATTTTGTTATATGTGACAAAAGTACAAAAATAATGCTGGCGAAACGACAAAACTTTGTTTTCTTTTCGCCAGCACATATTTTGCTGTCAGTATAAATAAGTTTAGTTTGTTCCTTTGTCTATATATCCAAAACGAACTTGACTTAATCTGTAACCTTTTATTATAATACTCCAAAACGCCACTTCACCTATCTCACTTAACAGTTTTGATTTTCAATAAAATCCTGTCCATGCTTTTGCCAACGTTTGGCAAATCCTTTAAATCTGGTACATGGGAAGTTGCTGCATTGGAAACAATGTGTTATCTTTTCCCAAAACAACATAAATGAAATGTTTTGCATTTTTCACAACGAGAATGATTTAACTCGGCTCCTCTGCAAGCTCTTTTTCTCTCGTATATATGGGGCATCCCCACAAAAGACACCACAAGCAGGAATACGACCATTATAAGGCTTGATTTTAGCCATTTCCCTTGCCATCCAAAAGTTAGTGAGAGAAAGCTGATTCGCTTTGCGCTTTTGTTCTTCCTTTACTATATAACCTTTTTTTCAAAGAAAGGGCGAGCAGTCAAGCTCACTTCGGATGTAATCCGCATAATTCCGGCTGTAATTGCATATCGTTCTATTTCTTCCAAAAGCATCGTAGCAATACCTTTACCTTGAAAGTCCTTGTGAACAAACATAGAATGTAAATAGCCTTGAGACGTAATAGATGAAAAACCAACGATTTGTGACTGTTGATTAACAGCTACAATAAAATAGTGGGTCTTTATCATCTCTTCAATGTTAGAAAGGTCATCTCCGCAGGATGCCCAATCCTCAACTTCTGCCTGCGAATAATCCTTGCTATTTACCGCAAGAACAGTGTTTTGAAATAATTCTTTTAGCGCAATAGTATCCGTCTGTTGAGCTTCCCTGATTGTAAAGTCTGTTTTCATATCTATTATATTTATGGTAAATTCTTTTCAGTCTTTCTTATTTTGTAGCTATTATGGAATAGACCATCGGAATATGATTACTTTAATGTTTTATCCTATATTTAAAAGTCAGATTTCAGATGGATATCTACCCTGTTGTTCCCCGGTTTATTTCTAAATAATCAAAATCCGCATTCATTCTTTTAATATTAAATGGATTATATGCAAATATAGCAAAAGGTACAGTATATCATTCATTGTGAATTGCACTTTTACTGTATTTCAGCAAAATACCTTTCTTTACAGGCTAAAACCTTTGCTCCTTTCTGCACCTCTTTCAGTTGTATCCTTTGATAGAGTTTGCTAAACAGCTCCCTGAACCAATCGGATACATTTTTGATTGATGATTAGCATCAATTTGTTCCTGCCACATCGTCATCGAAAAGCAATGTCCTTTTAGCTCAACAAGTGTATGAATGTGCTGCCATATATATGGAGTGGGTAGCCCGGCAGGAACATTCCGGCTCTTCTTTTATTCCCGGATGGGATAAGATTCGGTAACTAAGGTAAGATAATCCGTAATTGAGGTTATAACCTTGTCCGGATAACTTCTTATTTTGTGACCGGAATATTTCAAATAACTGAAAAGCTGTATTTTAGCAGACATTAAACAAGTTAGAATGATGGATAAGATATTAAATTTAGACAGTGTGGACCAATATAACAGTCTATACGGACTTGAAACACTGAATCCGTTGGTCAGTGTCATTGATTTGAACAAGGCTACCCGGCAGATGGACTATGTGCACTGGAACTATGGCGTTTATGCACTTTATCTGAAATTGGAGAAAGCTTGTGATATCAAATACGGGCGTCGGAGTTATGACTATCAGGAGGGAACCGTGGTATGTTTTGCTCCGGGACAAACAACGGAAACCACATTGACCACCGACCGTGTGCAGTTGAATGTGCTTGGCATTCTTTTCATCCGGATTTGTTACGGGGACCACGCTTGGAAAAACAATAAAAATATACCTTCTTTTCGTATGAAGTGAGCGAGGCGCTGCACCTTTCGGAAGATGAGTGCAATATTATGACAGATTGCCTGAAGATTATCCGTATGGAACTGGAACGGGGAGTGGACAAGCATAGTAAGACCTTGCTGGTAAACTATATAGAACTGCTTCTTAATTACTGTATGCGTTTTATGAACGTCAGTTCGCCACCCGCAGTCATTCGAACCGTGATGTGTTGACACGCTTTGAAGGGTTGCTTGACGATTATTTTGAGGGCGAACTTGCCGAGCGTGACGGATTGCCTACCGTGAAATACTTTGCTGACAAACTGTGCCTTTCATCCAACTACTTCGGGGATATGTTCAAGAAGGAAACCGGCAAGACTCCACAGGAATATATTCAGGAAAAGTGATAGAACTGGCAAAGGAACGGATGTCCGACAGGAGAGAAACCGTCAGCAGGGTAGCCTATTCACTGGGATTTCAATATCCGCAGCATTTCTGCCGGTTGTTCAAGAAGCGTGTGGGCTGTACACCGAATGAATATCGGGCACAAAACCTTCTTTATAGTATTCTGTCGTAACAAGCAATGCAAGAGACTATGTTGGACTTGAGGACTGTATATGAATGTAACCGCTGTCTGGGTTGCAAGACATTGCATCCGCAGGTGGGCATCATCAATCTGGAGAATCCTTCATTGGAAGAGGATGCGGTGAAGTTTGAATTCTATGCTGTCTTGCTGATTGAGGATTGTCCGGGCGGTTGTTGCTGCTGCGGACGGAAATACTATGATTACTCAATGCTACCATGGTGTTTCTCACTCCCGGCGAGATCTTTCGTATGAGTAAGGAGAATACGTTGCCGGATAAAGGATATCTTTGGCATTTCATCCTGACCTGTTGTTCCGCACCTCACTGAAGAATCATATTAAAAATTATACCTTTTCCATTATCGCAAGGAAGAAGCGCTGCATCTTTCGCGGCGTGAGACAGAAAAGTGACGTGTTGCCTCTCGAATATAGAGGATGAGTTGCATCATCCCATTGATACTCATAGCAGTATTATTCTTTCCCGGCATATAGAACTTCTGTTGGATTATTGCACCCGGTATTACGAGCGCCAGTTTATTACCCGTGAGAATAAGAACAAGGCTCTTTTGGAAAACATGGAACGTTTGTTTGTGGAATATATCGCATCCGGAAGGTTGCAAGGCGGCAAGTTGCCCACATCCGGCTATATGGCGGGAGAGCTTGATTTGTCTGTCGCTTACTTCAATGATCTGCTGAAATTTGAAACCGGCAAGACTTTGGAGGAATATTTGCAACTGAAGCGGCTGGATATAGCCAGGCACATGTTGTTGCAGGACGGTCATACGCCTGCTGCTGTGGCACGGAAGTTAGGCTATCCTAATGTGCAGTGCTTCAGTGTGCTTTTCAAGAAAATAACAGGTGTCGCCCCAGTGATTACCGGCTCTCGCAGAATTGATAACCGGGTTGCAGTACCATGTTTTGTGATACAGTTCCCTTCTGTAAAATGGTAATTCTATCTGTAATTTATCTACAAAGAATGAATGGGGCCTGGCTTATCTTTGCATTGTGAAATGAAAGCGGCTTTGTCCGCATCGGAATGAAGCAAGACAACAGATGAAATCATTTAAACAGGTAGAACGATGTATATTGAACAAGTAAATTCTCCGCAAGACATAAAACAGTTTTCTGCGGAACAGTTAAGACAGTTGGCAGGTGAAATCCGCAATGCATTATTGACCAAGTTAAGTGCCCACGGAGGACATGTGGGACCTAATCTGGGAATGGTGGAGGCTACAATAGCATTGCACTATGTATTCAATTCACCGACGGATAAGATGGTATATGATGTATCCCATCAAAGTTATACACATAAGATGCTGACCGGGCGTAAGGATGCTTTCCTGAATCCGGAGGATTATGATGTGGTGTCCGGATACACCAATCCCGGGAAAGCGGGCACGATTTTTCACTATCGGCCATACTTCCACCTCTGTCAGTCTGGCTTGCGGTCTTGCCAAAGCCAGAGATCTGAAAGGCGGACACGAGAATATCATAGCCGTGATAGGAGATGGCTCGCTCAGCGGCGGAGAAGCTTATGAAGGTCTGAGCAATGCGGGAGAAATGGGAACCAACCTTATTATAGTGGTTAATGATAATGAAATGTCCATTGCCGAAAACCACGGCGGGCTCTATCAGAACCTGAAAGAACTGCGCGACACGGAGGGACGGTCGTCCTGTAATTTCTTCCGTTCTCTGGGGTTGGATTATCTTTATGTGGGAGAGGGAATGATATTCCGTCTTTGGTTGCGGCTTTGCCAAGGTGAAAGATACATCACGTCCCACAGTGGTTCATATTCACACACAGAAAGGAAAGGGATACGCTCCGGCAGAAGCCGACCGGGAGGAATTTCATTGGGAGATGCCTTTCGATCTGGAAACGGGTAAGCCGAAGGTGGATTGCAGCGGTATGGAGGATTACCATAGCCTGACCGGGAAGTTTTGTTGGAGAAGATGAAGGAGGACCACACGGTTGTTGCCATCAGTTCGGGTACTCCTACTGTGATAGGTTTTACTCCTGAACGCCGGAAACAGGCAGGGCGTCAGTTTGTGGATGTAGGTATTGCCGAGGAACATGCCGTGGCATTGGCATCGGGTATCGCTGCCGGTGGCGGACGTCCGGTGTACGGGGTTTACAGTACTTTTATCCAGCGTTGCTATGACCAGTTGTCTCAGGATTTGTGTATCAATGGAAATCCGGCGGTGATCACTGTGTTTATGGGGACAGTAGCCGGAATGAACGATGTGACTCATCTGGGTTTCTTCGATATTCCGCTTATCAGCAATATCCCGAATATGGTTTATCTGGCTCCTACGTGTTCCGAAGAGTATTTTGCTATGTTGGAATGGGCTGTCCGCCAGACGGAATATCCGTTGCCATCCGTGTGCCGGGAGTGGCAGTGGTGCATCGTAAGGAAGAGTTTGACACGGATTATAGCGAGTTAAACCGCTACAAAATGACAGCCAGGGGAGAAACTGTCGCTATTCTTGCATTGGGTTCTTTCTATGATTTGGGACAGGCTTTGAAGAATAAGCTTCGGGAAGAGTCGGGTGTTGAGGCTACTTTGATTAATCCCGTTACATAACAGGGCTTGACGAACTGATGCTGGAAGAGTTGAAAGTGGGGCATCGTATTGTCGTAACGTTGGAAGACGGGGTGCTGGATGGAGGATTCGGCGAGAAGATAGCGCGTTATTATGGTAATTCTGAAATGCGGGTGCTGAATTACGGACTTCGTAAAGAATTTGCAGACCGCTATAATCTGGATGAGCTGATGAAAGCCAACCGGTTGACTGACAAGCAGATGGCGGAGGATATTGCCGGTATATTGGAATAACCTTTTACGGAATGGCTGAAGTCCGAGACTTCAGCCATTTTGTAATAGTGAAATAGATAAACCGGATTAAAACTGTTTGTTACCATAAGCATGAGAACTGGAATACTTATTCTTTTCCAGAAGCGAATAAAACACAGGATGATAATCGGGAAGTAGTTCCGGGTGAAAAGCTTTTATCATGTCACTCAGAAGAACATCGGGTGAGAGGGAAGATTCTCATACAAAGGTATCCATTCCAGATTGCAATAAATAACCTTCTTTTCTTTAAAAGCCCGGAAATCAGCATATTGTGGATTGGAAGCTTTTAATGCTTCATAAGAGAATTCTCCTTTATAACCATTCATCACTCTCCAGTAGCCGGCATTATATCCTTTGGCGTATACGGTTTCAAAATCCATGAGTACACCTCCTGTTTCACTATTATCCTTCATAAAGTAATCGGCCCCTGCGTCGGCGAACAAGCGGGCATAGAAACTTTGTCCTCCGGGTACATACCAGGTATCTCTTCTCATTTCTCCACTGAATACACTGGGACGCTGTTTTACATTGGAAACTTTGGCTTTCAACAGGTTATAGCGTTGTTCCATTTGTGCAAATAATTGGCATGCCTCTTCCTCTTTACCGATAAACATACCTGCTACCTTGATCCATTCGGACAGCCCCAATGGTGATGTTTCCTTGAAAGCCCAATAGGGAACCAGAGGGATGTTCAGCTCTTTCATCACTTCATACCCTCCCCGGCGGTTGGGAGATACGAAAATGATATCGGGTTGGGATGCAATGATAATTTCCGTATCAAAGTTTCCTTCCATTCCTATCTTTTCACCCGTCCGTCTTTTAATCGGGCAAGCCATTCCTTATTCTGCATCCGGCGGGTGGTACTTGTCGCTACCACTTTGTCATAAGCGTTCAGACCGGTAAAACCTGCCAGTTGCGGCGTGGTCATGCAGATCACTCTGTCTGTCGGAGTCGGAATAACGGTATAGCCATCGGGTATCTCGGCTTTTGTTCCTTTAGGAACTAAGGCGAAAAGTTCGGGTATTGCATGGTTATTGTTCGGCTCCGAGATGGACAGAAGCTTTACTCCATCCGGACGAACAGTTATTTTGAAGCCTTTGGCATAACGGGGGCCAGGGCTGTTTGTATGGTATCTGCGGAAGGTAGCCCGTTTTCACTCACCGGGTTGCGGCTTTATAGCCGCAACCTGCCAGGCAGAAAGTTGTTATGAGCAGATAGACAAGTCTGGTTTTAGAGGTCATGCTAAAATAGTTTTATTGCTTGAAACGAACCAGCAGACTGACATAGAAAGAGCGTCCCGGTGTCAGAGTTGCATAATTACTGTTATAAGGACGGTCATCTGTGTAATTGAAAATGTTTTCAACTCCGACGGCGGGTTCCAGAGCAACAGATTTTAAATTGAATGAATGGCGTGTGTTGATATCCCAAAGCTGGTGGGCGGGGGCGTCACCGTAAGTTTTAGACCAGCGTGTACCTTGATAGCGTCCGTTGATTGCAATATTGAATGTATAATCATTCCATGTTTTCGCCAGCTGGCATTGAAATTACCCGAGTGATGTACTGTTCTTTCCAAACGGATGTCTTCCGTACGGTTGCGCCCGTCCGTGTAAATATAGTTTGCTCCGAACATGAAGCCTGTGAAGGGACGGACTGAAAACCTATGTCAAAGCCTTTCACACGTGCCTTTTCTATATTGCGGTACTGGCGTCTGCGAGTGATGCCGTTTTCAATATCTTCGGGCGTTGTTCCTATATCTTCCGCTTCGATCTTGTCTTTCAGGTCATTCTGATAAATGGACGCGGCAATGGAGAACAAACGATGATTGTATTCTATATTCAAATTATAGAAATTGCTCTTTTCGGGTCCAGGTCAGGGTCTCCGACCGTGATTTGTCCACGGCTTTCAGAAACGGCATACATTTGTTGCAAGGTAGGTGAACGGAATCCGGCAGCGTAGGATGCACGTACATTCAGTCCTGAATATTGGTACATCAAGGATAGTTTGGGCGTGAACTGGCTTTTAAACTTTTCATTATAGGCATACCGTATACCTGCCACTACGCTGATTGCATCCAGTAGTTTTACTTCGTCCTGTACGTATGCTGCCAGTGTATAAACACTTTGGTATTCATTATTCAGCATCTTGCTGGTTTCAGTCGGCTCCAAGCCTTCGAATACATAGTCCAGTCCGGTAAAAGTGTATTGTTCTCGTGAGTCTTGAATACACCTTTTAGATTGGCATTGGTGTAAGTCTGGTCTTTACTGAGGACTTCGTCACCGGTTTTATGCGTTTTGCATCATTTATATAGTCATAAAAGAACGGAAATTGGTGGTGCTTATATTCCCTTCTATATATGAAGCCCGCTTAGCCAACAGATATTTGGCTGTTCCACCCACTGTATAGGACTGATGCCGGTTGTTGTAATCGTAGGCTCCGGTACGGTCGTTCTCGCTGATAAAAGATTACCGTTCAAATGAAGGCTTAAACGCTCTGTGGCTGCGTAGCTCAAGGTTTGGCTCACATTATGCGAATGATTCTTATAGACCGGTTTCTTTGTGGTTTCCACCAGTTCTCCCTTGCTTTCCTCATACGGATTCAGTTGCCATCCATCCGAAGTGCGGTAATTATAGTTCAAGTGTGCGGATAATTTTCCATCATTGGCGTCTGCGTTGACTGATTCTGAAATTCGTCCGTGAGAACTTACACGGGTATTGGAAGATACATTCAATGCAGATTTAGGATCATCGGTAATGATATTGATTACTCCTGCGATGGCGTCACTGCCATAAAGGGCGGAAGATGCTCCTTTCAATACTTCAATACGTTTTACGACATCCATATTGATCCGGTCGTAATCTATAGATCCCGAAATATCTCCGGCTACTTTTACCGTTAATTAATACGAGGAGGTATTTATCAGGCAGTCCGTTTACGTATAGGGTTGTTCCCATAGCGGTGGTTTGCACCGAGATAGAGGAACCAGTTTCACCAAGGCATCTTGGAAACTGGATGGATTGGCATTTTGCAGATCACGTTGGGAAATGACCTCTACGGGTACAGGGCTGTCTTTCAGCTTGTGGTGAGTTCCGGTTCCGGTTACCACTACCTGATCCATGTTGAAAGTGGTACTTTTCAGCCTTATCACCATTTCTTTTGACTTTGACTGACTTTCTGAGTGACAGGAGCATAATTCAGGCAACTGGTACGCAGGGTATACGTTCCCTCTTTGATGTCTTTCAACAAAATTCTCCTTTAGGATTGGTAGCACATCCTATTGTAGTTTGTTCCAAACGTACGTTAGCGCCTTCCACCGGCTTTCCTGTACGGGCATCCACTACTTTTCCACTTAACGATATCTGGGCGGATGCACACACCACCATGCAGCCGAATAAGGCTGTCAGTAAACATTTCTTTTCATCGAAATAATTTAAGAATTAATAATTAGCTTTCCTGGCCCCGGGAAGCGTGAATTATCTATGTTCAGACCTGGCAGGTTTCCTGGCTTCACCCTGAAAAGCGCCTTCCCATTTCTTACAAAGGAAACAGTGGCATGGCGAGAGTTGCTTTTCATTGACGGGTTTCACAGTAGCGGGCACTGCTTCGGATTCTATGACCGAATTCCCTTTATGCAAATACGGAAAGTACTTACATCACCAAATCTGATGCAAAGGTAGGGTTTTATTTTAAAATCTTTTGGGATTCTGAAAATAAAAGAAACATTTTGTGATGTTTGATACTGATTTATAGGCTTCTTAATATATAAGGAAGGGACAACTAAGGACGAATGGGCATTTTCTTTGGCATGATAAGAGGCTTGTTTTCGGTTTTAAATCCATAACTACTATTAATAGGTATTGACTGCTATTGGAAATAGTTCTATCTTTGCCCCGTTACGATGAAGAAGCATTTGATTCATATTCTAAAGCTTTTCCTTCCACTGATATTTATTGCCTATTTGGGAGGTATTACCCTTTTACTCACTCGCATGTGGTAAATGGGGTGATTATCGTACACTCGCATCCGTTTAAAGGGGAGCATCAACATACAGAAGTGGAATTGGAAACTATCTTTTCCTTTCTTCTTTGCTGCTTCCGGTAGTTTGTTCACTCCGTCTTCCACAACGGTCTTTTGGGTATTGCTGTGTTTGCTGGCTGTGCCGGCTGTAGAACGCATCAAACTGATACGAACCGGTTGTGGCATTTATTTGCGCGCGCCTCCCGCTGTTTGTTAAATAGTATATTTTATGTTGGTGGAGTGATTTTCCGTTACATTATCTGTTCGCGGATTCATTCTTCTGACTGCTATCCTTTTATTTATTAATAAACAGAATAACAACACATGAAGAAATATATATTTTTCTTGATGGGAGCAGTGTGTTTTCTACTCTCATCATCGGCTGTGCACGCCAATGAATTGAATAAGTCCGATGCCAATATCATAGGTCATGTATTGGATAAGAATACGGAAGAGCATCTTTCTTTTATCAGCGTATCGCTGAAAGGAACTACCATAGGGACTATGACTGACGCCAGTGGACACTATTTTCTTAAAATCTGCCTGAAGGAGAATTTACCATGGAGGTAAGTGCTGTCGGTTACAAGACGGTCAGCCGGAAAGTAACTTTAAGAAAAGGGAAAACTTTGGAGGAGAACTTCGAGATAGAAGAGGATTTGATAGCATTGGACGGAGTGGTGGTGTCTGCCAATCGTAGTGAGACCACCCGCCGCATGGCACCTACGTTGGTTAATGTGATGGATGTGAAAGTGTTTGAGAACACTAATTCCTCCACATTGTCGCAAGGACTGAATTTTCAGCCCGGAGTGCGGGTCGAGAATAATTGTCAGAACTGTGGTTTCCAGCAAGTACGTATCAATGGGTTGGATGGCCCTTATACGCAGATATTGATTGACTCGCGTCCTATATTCAGTGCCTTGGCCGGTGTATATGGATTGGAACAGATACCTGCCAATATGATTGAGCGTGTAGAGGTGATGCGCGGAGGAGGTTCGGCTTTGTTCGGTTCTTCAGCCATTGCGGGAACCATTAATATAATCACCAAGGAGCCTGTACGGAACTCAGGGCAGTTGACACATACTCTGACAGGCATAGGCGGTACTTCTTCTTGGGATAATAATACGACACTGAATGCTTCGTTAGTGACTGATAATCATAAGGCAGGATTGTATATTTTGGACAGAACAGAGAAAGAAGCGGTTATGACAATGATGGCGATGGCTACACCGAATTGCCAAAACTGAAAAATCAGACAGTCGGTTTTCGTTCTTTATCAAAACAAGTACATATTCAAAACTGACTTTGAATATCATCATCTCAGTGAGTTCCGTCGTGGCGGGAATAAACTGAACCGACCTCCCATGAAGCGGATATAGCCGAACAATTGCAGCATACTATCAATAGCGGGGAGCAAAATTTGATTATTTCTCTCCGGATGAGAAACAGCGGCTGAGTGTATATGCTTCTGCACAGCATACAGGACGCGACAGTTATTATGGTGGAGGACAAGATGTGAATGCGTATGGCGCGACCACGGATTTTACCTGGGTCACAGGATCGCAGTATATCTATAGTTTTGATAAATGTTTCTTTATGCCTGCCGATTTTACCGGAGGACTGGAATATAATCAGGATAACTTGACGGATGATATGTGGGGTATAACCGTTATACCAAACAAGAAGTCCGTATAGCCAGTGCATTTTCCAGAATGAATGGAAGAACAAGCAGTGGAGCTTTTACTTGGAGGGCGTTTGGATAAACATAATATGGTGGATCATGTAATCTTCAGTCCGCGTGCTAATCTTCGTTACAATCCGACCGAAAATATGAACCTGCGTGCCAGCTATTCTTTCGGATTCCGTGCACCTCAGGCCTTTGATGAAGATTTGCATATAGAAAATGTAGGTGGAACTGTGTCTATGATTGAACTGGCAAAAGACTTGACAGAAGAAAAATCACAAAGTCTGAGTATATCGGGAGATTTGTATCATCGTTGGGGAGATTTTCAGGAAACTTGCTTATAGAAGGTTTTATACTTCGCTTTCAGACGTATTTGCCTTACGTCAGAAAGGAGAGCGTGACGGTATTATTATCAATGAACGGTATAACGAGAAAGGAGCTAAGGTATATGGTTTGACTTTGGAAGGAAAGATTGCTTACCGTTCCTTACTTCAATTGCAGGCCGGCGTTACCATGCAGAAGGCCGAATACAAGCAGGCACGTGCATGGAGTGATGATGAAACGGTTCCGATGGAGAAAAAATGTTCCGTACTCCGAATACTTATGGATATTTCACTTTGTCATACAACCCTTTCGTACCGATGACTATTGCATTATCCGGTACTTATACCGGTAGTATGATGGTAGAACATAAAGCAGGTTTTATTGATAAGGACATTGCTGTGAATACACCTGATTTCTTTGAATTGAATCTGAAAGCCGGTTATGATTTCAATTTGTATAAAGGCATAACCATGCAGGTCAATGCTGGAGTACATAATATCTTTAATGCGTATCAAAGTGACTTTGACCGGGGCAAAACGTGATTCCGGTTACATTTATGGACCGGGTATGCCGCGTTCTTACTTTGCCGGAGTGAAATTGAGTTTTAATTTGTATATATTATTGCCGGGAGAGGAGCGCTGTCCGCCCTCTCCCGGCAATTTGCGTCATAGAATAAATAACCTGTTATAGGACTTTCGAACAGGTTATTTTAGATAATAATTCTTTTGATACTCTTTATTTAGAATAATTATCTAAAATAAAATGATTTATTGGATGTAAAATCTGCTATTCCTATCTTTGTGAAGAAATAAATCTGAAATGTGATTAATATAAAGATAAATCTTCTATATAGCTGTCTGTTATATGGATTTATCGGAATTAATAAGTAAAAGGTCAAAAAGATGGGTATTGCTGAGTTGATAAATAAGGAAAAGAAAACAGCATTTTCTTTCGAGGTTCTTCCACCGTTGAAAGGTACTGGAATTGAAAAACTATATGCTACAATAGATACATTACGGGAGTTTGATCCTCTTTATGTCAATATTACCACTCATCGCAGCGAATATGTGTATCGCGAGTTGGGGGTGGTTTATATGAACGTAATCGTTATCGGCGGCGTCCGGGTACGGTAGCGGTGGCTGCGGCTATACATAATAAATATGATATTACTGTTGTACCGCATATTTTGTGCAGTGGTTTCTCGCGTGAAGATACGGAATATATATTGCTTGATTTGCAATTCTTAGGTATTACTAATCTGTTGGTACTCGGGGTGACAAGGCAAAAGATGAATCTTCTTTGTTCCCGAGAAAGATGGTTATGCCCATGCTTTGGAGTTGGAAGAGCAGATCAATGCTTTTAATGAAGGCAAATTTATTGATGGAACGCCGATTCAGGCTCCTTTAACTCCTTTTCGTTATGGGGTGGCAGGCTATCCGGAGAAGCATGAGGAATCTCCCAACATGGAACAAGATTTATATTGGTTAAAAAGAAAGTGGAAGCCGGAGCCGATTATGTAGTGACACAAATGTTTTATGATAACCGAAAATACGTTGACTTTGTGGAGCGTGCAAGAAAAGAGGGGATTAATGTTCCTATCGTACCGGGCATCAAACCTTTTCCAAGCTATCACAACTCAGTGTTATTCCTAAAACATTCAATGTGGATTTACCACAGGAATTGGTTGTGGAAGCAATGAAATGCAAGGATGATAAAGAAGCGCGTGCATTAGGCATAGAGTGGTGTATCAATCAATGCCGGGAGCTGATAGCATATGGGGTTCCGGGGATACATTTTTATACAGTGGGTGCGGTGGATAATGTGAAAGAGGTGGCGACAGCTGTTTATTGATAGTCTTTAATGGAAATGTTTCTGTCAGGTCATTTATTGCTCCGTATCTTAACGGTTTAAGATGCGGAGCAAAATTATTTTGTAAATGGGTTATAAGTCATCTTCCAAAGCTGTGCTTTTGGCATAAGCCGTACTCTTTGCTTCAAAAATCAGTCTTTACCATATTGGCATTGGAATATTGAGATACCCAGTGCATGCTTTCCGGCTCTTTATGGTTTTCTTCGTACAGAGGGCCAAAACCTAAACTACTCCAACGGAGATTGCCTAAATATTGAATATAATCTTCTATCATTTTCCGGTTGAGTCCCTGTATATTGTCTCCTATTACATATTGTCCCCATTCTATTTCCTGCTTGACCCCTCACGCATCATGTATTCATATATTTTACTTTATCGGGAGTGAATAAATCCGGTTTCTCTTTCTTTAATTCCAGAATAATGTTGCGGAATAACCACAGATGCGTGTTTTCATCTCGATTGATATATCGGATTTCTTGTGCGGAACCTGACATTTTTCCATTACGGCTCAAGTTATAGAAAAACATGAATCCGCTATAGAAATAGATTCCTTCCAATATATAGTTGGCGATAAGGGTTTTCATCAATGTGAATCCATCCTGACTTTCCTGGAATTCGTTATAGCAATTGCCTATAAAGGTATTTCTTTTCAGCAGGTGTCCGTCTGTCTTCCATTGGTAAAGGATCTCGTTACGCTTTTCGGGGCTACAGATAGAATCCAGCATGTAACTGTAGCTTTGGCTGTGTACACATTCCTGAAAGGCTTGGATATGGAGGCATAGATTAACTTCATTGGCTGTGATGTATTCGCTGATGGTGGGCAGATTATTGCTTTGTAAAGAATCAAGGAACACTAAAAACTCAGGATTTTATCATAGGCGGTGCGTTCTGCCTGGTCCAGGTGAGGATAATCCTTGGTGTCTTGGGTGAGATTGATTTCTTCGGGAATCCAAAATTATTCATGGCCTGACGATACCAGTCACTAACCCATTTGTAGCGCATATTATTGAAATCATTCAAATTGGTGGTGTTTCCTCCAATCATTCTTCTGTGACGGAGGTCGGTATCTCCCTCAGGATTGAAAAGGGCATTCTTTTTAATTTTATTGTATTCATGATTTATTGTTGTTTTATATTCTGTCTTCTTGTTTTACTGCTAACTCAAGGCTGTATATTAAAAATAAATTTGTTATTCATTTCTTGTAGCGCAAGCATGGTGCCCCTACAAGAAATGTTTTAGCATGACAATTCAGTACTGGAGTGTTTACGAAAAGATCAGGAAGCACAGCTTTCACATTCTTCTACTTCCAATGATTTGCTGCGGACATAATATACTGTTTTACGCCACATTCCCATGCCAGCAAATACAGGTTTAATACTTGTCTCAGGGTAAATTCATTGGTAATGTATAGATTCAGACTTTGCGCCTGGTCTATATGTAACTGCCGGATCCCTGCGGCACGGATACTCCATGTCTGATCTGTCAGATAAGCACTTTTATATATCCAATAGGTCTTATCGGACAATGCCGGTGCAACACGTGGCAGCATGGCTCCTTTCTTTCTTCAAGAAGAAACGTTTCATTACCGGATCTGTTCCGGCAGTGGTTCCGGCAATGATACTGGTGCTGCTGGTGGGGCAATGGCAAGAAGATAGGCATTTCTCATTCCTTGTGTGGAAACCTTTACAGCCAATGCTTTCCATTCTGGCGAATTGTAACCCCGTTTTATAAAATAAGCTCCGGTCTGCCAGTCGCTGCCTTCAAAATAATGATAGGCCCCTTTTCTTTTGCCAGTTCGCTACTTGCTGCTATGGCAGCATAGTTGATACGTTCGAAAACTTTATCCATAAAACTGAGATGTTCCTCGCTTTCCCAACGAATGCCGCGAACAGCAAGAGCATGATGATAGCCGCTGACTCCCAAGCCGATACTGCGGTAGCGATGATTGGTAATCTGAGCAAAAGGAATCGGATAAAAGTTCAGTTCAATCACATTATCCAATGCCCGTACTACAGTTGCCACCTTTTCTTTCATTTGTTTTTCATCCTCCAAGGGCAAATGTCCTAATGAAAGGCTGGCAAGATTACATACCACAAAGTCTCCGGGCCGGATTGTTTTGACTACCACTGTATCACCATCTTCCGTACATATCTCTGTAGAAACTGTTTCAATGGAGGACATGTTTTGTGCTATTTCCGTGCAAAGATTGGAGCAATAAATGATTCCCCGGTGCGCATTGGGATTGGCACGGTTCACGGTGTCACGATTGAATGTAAAGGAGTACCTGTTTCTACAGCCGAACGCAGTATCAGTCTGACGATATCTTTGATGCTCATGCTGCGCTTGGAGAGTCGGGAGTCATTTACGCAATCCATGTATCTTTGTTCCCATTCCTCTCCGTAGTAGTCTTCCAGACAGTATCCTTTGACGGTCATTATTTCATTGGGGCAGAATAAATGCCATTGCTGGTTTAAATCCCGTTTCGCCATACGCCAGAATAAGTCCGGATAGCATACGGCGGGGAAGATGTCGTGCGCTTTCATCCGGTCATCTCCATTATTGGTCCGGAGTTGCAGAAACTCAGGCAAGTCTTTGTGCCATACATCCAGATAGACGGCTACGGCTCCTGACGCATACCTAACTGGTCAACGGCTACAGCAGTGTCATTCACCAGTTTCATCCATCGGATTACACCTCCGGCCACACCTTTGAATCCGCGTATGTTTCCACCTGCGGCACGAACTTTGCCAAAGTACATTCCCATTCCTCCTCCAAATTTGCTTACCATCGCAAAATTGTCTAAGCTGCGGTAAATGCCTTCCAGACTATCGGGCACTGTATCAATGAAGCAACTGGATAACTGGTGATAAGGTTTTCGGGCATTTGCCAGGGTAGGAGTGGCCATTGTGACTTCCAGACGACTTAATATATCATAGAACTTTTACCCATTGCAGTCTGTTCTGTTTTTCGGGCATAGCGAGATGAAGGGCAATCCCTAAATACATTTCCTGCACAGACTCTATAGGTTCGTGTGAACGGGTACGGATCAGATAACGTTTGGCAAGCAGATCCAGTCCTGAATAATTGAAAAGCTTGTCACGTTCGGGACACATGAAGCCGGCTGCCGTTTCTATCTCCTGTGGAGTATAGGAGGCCAAGATATAATTACCATACAAGCCCTCGTCGGTGAGGTAGCGTAATTTATCATAAAATGAAAAGATGCCGGCAGCTTCCGCCTGTTCGGTCAGTTTCTTTGTCAATCGGAAATTCAGCAGACGCGCTGCAATGAATTCCCAGTCGGGAGTTTCTTGTGTTGTCAGTTCTACAGCCGCTTTGACAAGTGCCGCCAACCGTTCCCCGGATGTCATATCCGGTTTACAGAAACTTGTGAATTTCTCTGCGAGAAAGGTTAGACTATATTCCTTCCCGGAGAAGTCTTTTGTATCTCTTTCAGTATATTTGCTATAGTATCATCACCGGTTCCGGTAATGATTTGACTGAGGACTTTTCTTCTTTCTGTGCGCTGCCAACGGTAAAGTATATAGTTTTGGCTTCTGCGTAAAAGCCATGTTCCATCAAGCTACGTTCCACTTCGTCCTGAATGCGTTCTACACTACGATTTGCTTCGTTTTGATGCAGAAATTGTTCCACTTCATCTACTATGGTGTAGACAGCTTCATCTGTTATTTCTTTTGGGTACTGATAAAACTTTTCCGTATGGCAACGGCTATTTTTCCCTGTCGTAGGATTCTGTTGTCCCATTCCTTTTAATTATTTGCATGAGATGCTGTTGGTATGAATTATTGTATATTTTCGTACCGCTTCCCTAACCCACGAGTAGAAACGGCCTTTGATGAATGGCAGGTCTTCTGACTGGCTCCTCATTTCCGATGCCTTCCCGCGTTCTCGTTATGTGGAGTCAGGCAGTGGCAATAGGTACGTATCGGAAATTTTATCGGAGTTTCACAGCAGCGGGACTGTCCGGGATTTACACCCGATTCCCTTTAATCCGGATAGAGGACATCTATTCGGAACCGATTCGGGAACAAAGATAATGGAAATTGGAATTATTACAGCATTGAGTTAGTTTAAAAATCAGAAATGATTTATAAAAGTTGGATGGTATTAAACATTTTGGACAAGTTCTACTACCATGCTTCCAAGCAGCACAGCTACTATTGTTATGAGTAACCAATTGATATACTTGCTTTTCGATCTCGTCTTTTCTTTTCTGAATGACACTGATTTTTACCATATAACCGAATGATTCCCCAATGCGATTGGCACTGCGTATCACTCGTGAAGTATGTACACCACATCCCATCATGTGAGCGGAATATTCAGAAATAAATCCACTGACATCTATCAAAGTTTCGGCTGTCTTATCCATTTAAATGAAGTTATGTTTTTTTTTTAGAATCCATAGACACGACATGGCTTTCCAGTGGAAGGCATTTCCTTGTCAATTTCAATCTTTAATTTTTATATTCAATATTTCTTCTCCTTCAAGCATCAGGCACATAATAAGAAAACAACCGTTTTTCTCACATTCCATATCGAATAACCGGTGTTGTGAAAACATGCCTAACCCATGTGAGTCAATAAGAATAAACTTTGGATGGTTATAAAGTAATGCAGCCAGAGAGTCCCAATTAAGCTTCATGTCAAACATAAAGAAGTCTTTGGTTGCATAGTCGTTGGTTGCCATATTGCCGGTATATAAAACCAATGCTTTACCTTCTATGTCCAAGTTATTAAAGTATTCGTCGGCTGGTAGTCCGTTCCGACAATCTACCACGACGGCATCTGTTACATATTCTTTATAGCGGGAGCTTCCATATAGCAATCCATGTGGGTGCCGATGTGTCCGAGACGTTCCGTTTCTTTGGCATCAAGTTCGAACTGTGCCAAATCTTCATCACTTAACTGTAAATGTAGTTCTTTGGTAATCGTTTCTTGTTGGTACATATTTAAAGAATTTTAAAGTTTAACCTAATGAGAGTATCAATAATTGAGCCGTAAGTACGCGTAGGAACATAGCAAGCGGATATACGGTGGCATATCCCACGGCCGGAGCGTCACATGAAGTCAGATCATTGGAATAGGCGAGGGCAGGCGGATTAGTATTTGCTCCTGATAATACACCAATAAGGGTATAATAGTTTAATTTACAGGCATAACGCCCAATGAGCCCCGTTATGATTAATGGTACGGTCGTAATAATAGCTCCATACATAATCCAAATATATCCACCTTCATTTACAATTGTCTCTATAAAATCTTTCCCGGCTCCCAACCCTACACAAGCTAGGAATAAGGAAATCCCGATTTCTCTTATCATCAAGTTAGCACTCATCGTGGTGTATGTAATCATTTTATATTGAGGACCGAAACGACTGATAAGAATGGATACAATAAGCGGTCCACCTGCTAGACCAAGTTTTACTGGTTGTGGAATACCTGGAAACATAAATGGAATACTTCCCAAGATACATCCTAATGCGATGCCGAAAAATGGGGATAAGATTGGGATGATTCAGTCTCTTCATGGAGTTTCCCAAAACCTTTTCGGCATGAGTGACAGCAAGTTCACTACCAACTATAGTTACACGGTCGCCCATTTGCAACTGTAAATGTGGGAGGCTACCAAGTCTACTCCTGAACGGTTGATACGGGTGATGCTCGCACCGAAGTTATTTCGTATCTTAAGTTGTGAGAGCATTTTTCCATTTAACTCAGGCTTTGTTATCAAAATGCGGCGTGAGATAAGTTTCTTGTTTAACTGTTCCCATTCCATTTCTACCTGTTTGCCAAAAATACTGTAATCGCTTCAATGTCAATAGGGTTCGAGATAACCAGAATCTTGTCATCAATATGTAATATCGTTTCTGAATTTACTAGTTCCACTTCCTGCTGTCCGTCATGATGGCGTATGCGCGAAATGACGAAGTTGCGGTTTACCAAAGGACGTATTTCCTTAATGGTCTTCCCATGTATTGCTTCATTTTTATCTCTAATGTAACGGGGCGTACGGTCAGTTCCTGTAAATGTCCCAATCCTTTTCGGCATCGGCTTCTTCTTGTGATGTTTTGATATTAAGAATGTATTTCAGTGCAAGCAATGAGAGAATGGCACCAACCACCCCAAGGGATAGGCAACAGCATATCCCATCGCAATCTCCGGTGCATCTATGCCATTTAAATCACTATTTGCCTGTTGGGCGGCACCAAGGCCGGGAGTATTGGTAACAGCACCAGAGAGAATGCCGACCATGGTGGTTATGGGAGTTCCGGTAGTAAAATGTAAAATGATAGTAATGACTACACTGATAAAAATAGCCCCATAGCCAACATGTTCAGCGTAAATCCTCCTTTCTTAAAGGCTGAGAAGAAACCGGGACCCACCTGCAAACCAATGGAATAGACGAACAAAATAAGACCGAATTCTTTTAGAAAATGTAGCAGGTGTTCATTCAGATTCAGATTGAAATGGCCGAATACGATACCGACAAAAGAATCCATGTGACACCAAGTGAGATGCCGGATATTTTATTTTACCCAGCATAATTCCAAAGGCGATAACTAGTGACAGAATGAGTACGGAGTGTGCTACACCTCCGCCCCAAAGATTGGGATATCCTTCAAAGAGGTTTTAAGAAGTTCCATAGTATTAAGAAATATATTTATTTTTAACTAAGTCATCATTTTATATTTAAAATTTCCCATCATGTGGGTAAAAGTATCCCCGGAAAAATCACTTCTGCGGGGATACACACATTGAACAATTACAACGGCATATTGCCGTGCTTTTAGGCGGATTGCTTTGGTTTTGTTGTGACACATTTCCAAAGCCTGAATGAGTTTATAGCGGGTGTCACGGGGCATAATCACTTCATCAATCAAGCCGCGTTCTGCCGCACAATAAGGGTTAGAGAATTTATCTTCGTAATCTTTGATTATTTCTTGTTTTCTTCAGGAGTGGATTTCCGATAGAGGATATTTACAGCTCCGCAGCTCCCATAACGGCTATTTCCGCCTGTGGATAAGCCAGGTTCACATCGGCTCCCGTCGGTTTGCTGGACATGACAATGTAGGCACCTCCGTAAGCTTTACGGGTAATTAAAGTTACCTTGGGCACTGTAGCTTCGGCGTATGCATAAACTATCTTCGCACCGTGGCGGATGATGCCGTTGTGTTCCTGTATTGTTCCGGGCAGGAAGCCGGGAACATCCTCGAAAGTGATCAGAGGAATGTTAAAGCAGTCGCAGAAACGGATAAAACGGGCAGCCTTGTCACTGGCGTCAATGTCAAGGACGCCGGCCAGCCAGGCGGGCTGATTGGCAACAATACCTACGGAACGACCTCCCAGGCGACCGAACCCCACCACCACATTTTAGCAAAGTGAGGCATCACCTCGAAGAAATACTGGTTATCCAGCACCGGTTCGATGATATCCTTTATATCATAAGGCATATTCGGATCTTCGGGAATGACAGTCTGCAACGCCTCCACCTGACGATGGATGTCATCGTTGCAGGAACCAACGGCGCATCCTCCATATTGTTGGAAGGCAGGAAACTCAGCAATTCGCGGATACTCATCAGCGTTTCCTCCTCATTGTCGCACATAAAATGGGTCACACCGCTTTTGCTGCTGTGGGTATAGGCACCGCCCAGTTCCTCCTTGCCCACCTCCTCGTTAGTCACAGTCTTCACCACATCCGGGCCGGTGATGAACATGTGGCTCTTCTCTTTACCATAAAGATAAAATCGGTTAGTGCTGGTGAGTAGCAGGCTCCTCCGGCACAAGGACCCAAGATGGCGGAAATCTGCGGGATAACACCTGAGGCGATAGTGTTCTGATAGAAAATAGAGGCATATCCGGCAAGGCTGTTCACCCTTCTTGATGCGTGCGCCTCCCGAGTCGTTCAGGGCGATAACGGAGCTCCCGTCTTCAAAGCCAGTTGCTGAACCTTTACAATCTTGGCAGCATTGGTCTCGCTCAGCGAGCCGCCATGTGCGGTAAAATCATATGCATAGACAAACACCGGACGGCCGTCTATCTTTCCGTAACCGGTGACCATACCATCTCCGGCAATCTGCTTCTTCTCCATGCCGAAGTTGGTACAACGGTGGTTCACCAGCTTGTCCAGTTCATTGAACGTACCTTTGTCCAGCAACATTCCGATACGCTCGCGAGCGGTCATCTTCCCTTCGTGTTGTTTCTCGATCTTGTCCACACCGCCGCCCAGCGACGCGCGTTTGTCCAGCTCTTCAAACCGGCTGTATATTTCTTCTCTTGTCATGATCAATCTTCTTTTATTATATCCAATACTATTAATACCTGGTTAGCATTGACGGAATCCCTTCATTGACCAGGATATCCCTTACCGTGCAGTCCGAGGTCACTTTGTAGTTGCTCTGCATCTTCATGGCCTCCAGCACTACCACAATATCCCCGGATGACAGACGGTCTCCTTTCCGGACGGGAATTTTATAACCTTTCCGGGCATGGGGCTACAATCTTGTCATCCTGTCTCTCCTCGCCGCCCTTTTTCATACGCAGATACTTGGTCTGGGTGTCCACTATGTCCACATGATAGGAACGGTAGAACATATTCACATCATAACTCTTTCCACCCTCCCCACGGATCAGTTCGGCATTGAAGGAATTGCCATCGTGCAGGATGGAACAGCTTCCGTTCTCGGCCATAACGATATCCACATCATACGGTTTTCCGTCAATCATAAACTGTACCTTGTTTCCTTCCTTGCTCACCAACGTCACATCGGCTACGCGGTCTCCAATATGTATTTCCATACTTTTGCTTAATTAAATGAAGAATCAGATTCTCAATACTCCTTTCTGCAAGCCGAACTCACGCCAGCGGCTGATGAGACGGGCATCAGACAGCTGGGGACTCTTGTTCTCTTCCAGATTCATCAGATAGTCAATATAAGAGGCGATCATGGTGATATTCTCAATCTCCTCATTATTACCGTTGCCACGGAGCAGCATACGCGAGTTCTTCTCTATGAACAAGGTATTATACTCACCCTTTACAAAGTCGGGGTATGCATGATGCGTTTCAGATAACTGAGGTTGGTCTTCAGGCCCGTAATCTTGTACTCGTAAAGTACCCGGCGCATACGTTCTATGGCATATTGGCGGGTCGTAGCCCATACAATCAGCTTGCCTATCATCGGGTCGTAATAGATGGGAATCTCGTAACCTTCGTAAACGTAGCTGTCAATGCGTACGCCGATGCCGTTAGGCTCCGTCAGCTGTTTGATGATACCCGGCGAAGGCATGAAGTTGTTCTCCGTGTCTTCCGCACAGATACGACATTCGATGGCATGACCGCGCTGGAAAAGTTCTTCTTGCTTCAGGTGCAGCACCTCGTTATTGGCTATACGGATTTGTTCTTTTACCAGATCCACGCCCACCACTTCTTCGGTGATGGGATGCTCCACCTGCAAACGGGTGTTCATCTCCAGAAAATAGAAATCGCGGTTCTTGTCCACCAGAAACTCGATAGTTCCGGCTCCCGAATAGTTCACCGCCCTGGCGGCAGCCACTGCCTTTTCCCCATCTCCTGGCGGAGTTCCGGAGTAAGGAACGGAGACGGGCTCTCCTCTACAATCTTCTGGTTGCGACGCTGGACAGAACACTCGCGGTCAAACAGATGGATTACATTGCCATGATTGTCACCCAGAATTTGAAATTCTATATGATGGGGTTCCTCCACAAATTTTTCCAGATAAACCGTATCATCCCCGAAAGAAGACATGGACTCGGAACGGGCGGTGTTATATGCCTCCACCACTTCGTCTTCACTGTGTATCAGCCTCATCCCTTTACCGCCGCCTCCCATAGAAGCCTTCAGCATGACAGGATAGCCTATTTCATTACAGATACGTACCGCCTCTTCGGCACTTTGCAACGGCTGTTCCGTACCGGGGACCACGGGAACGCCTGCGGCAATCATACGCTTACGGGCGGCAATCTTGTCACCCATCGCTTCCATCGTCTCGGCGGAAGGGCCGATAAAGATGATCCCTCCTCTTTGCACCGGCGGGCAAAATCAGCATTCTCGGACAAAACCATAACCGGGATGAATGGCATCGGCTTTGCATCGTTTGGCAGTCTCTATTACTTTTCTATATTTAAATAGCTTTCCCTGGCTATAGCAGGACCTATAAGATAGGCCTCGTCAGCATACATCACATGATGAGAAGTGCGGTCGGCTTCTGAAAGACAGCAACGGTCCGTATGCCCTTTTCTCGGCAGGAACGCATTACACGTAAGGCTATTTCACCTCTGTTTGCAATCAATACTTTCTTTATCATTTTTCTTCTTATTATAACGGGGTTAATTTCGCAGGCATAGAAACTGTCCTTGACGGCTTTCAGGCAGTCATGGCACAGGCAATCGGAATAATTCTCCATTAAATAGGTGCGTTGCAGAGCATCCAGTCGGACAGTTGCGCAATGACACGATAAAATATCATTGTGCATACAATCAAATGTTGCACCACAACGTGGACATACCTTTTCATAGGCATTCCTCCCGTAAATTTTTATTTTCTTATTTTCTTTCGTACTGCTTTCCTAATCCCACGAGTAAAACAGCCTTTAATGAATGGCAGGTCTTCTGACTGACTCCTTATCTTGAAGCCTTCCCGATGTGAGGATTGTCACATCAGTGGCAAAGGTATTTTTCAAGATTCCAGCAGAGTTTCACAGCAGCGGGACTGGGATTTGCACCCGATTCCCTTTTAATCCGAATAGCAGATAGACTATCCGAAACCAATTCGGGGCAAAGATAATGGATTTTATAATTAAACGAAGCGGAAAAGATGAAAAAGTGTTGCTTGAAGTTTTTTTTTTCCAGTTGTTTTATTGATTTAATTCCTAACTTTGTCAGTAATATCGGTTTCCGGATTAGCCGTTGGCGCGAAACGGAATTAAAAGGGAATCCTGTGCAAATCAGGAACTATCCCCGTAGCTGTAAGTTTTATCCTCCCATAGTGTGGGAAGTGTTGTGACATTCTTAGCCACTGGTTATTGTGAAAACCGGGAAGGCGCTACAACGGAAACAAGTCAGAAGACCTGCCGTTATTGTTTATATCATTCATGGCTTTCGGGTGAAAGGCGATAGAACGAATCATACTGATCCTTTTATTACTGGTTTCCATGAATTGTCGTGTGTGAAAGACTTATATTGAATAATGTGTGTTTTGTATAACCTTAATTTATAAGTATGATTAATTCAGAGGTATTTATTATTAAGAGATGGTAAAAGAAACTCTCTTGATAAAATTAAAATGCAATAGCCAAAGCATTTTGTCAGTAGGAAGTTTTGCTACCCAGGATGTGATTACTACTGTATTGAGTCGCGTTAGTGTCAGTGATGGAATGAATGTGGAAGAAATCCAGAATCAGGTGGAGGTGGCCCTGATGGCTGAACATTATTACAGTGTTGCCAAGGCGTATATGCTGTATCGTCAGAAACATTTGGAGGATCGTGAGGTGAGAGATAAACTGAAGTTTTGCTTGACTATTGTGACGCTTCCAATCCGGCAACCGGCAGTAAATATGATGCGAATGCCAATGTGGAGAATAAGAATATTGCTACGCTGATAGGAGAGTTACCCAAATCAAATTTTATTCGTCTCAACCGTCGTCTGTTGACTGACCGTTTGAAAGACATGTATGGAAAGGAATTGTCCGATCGTTATTTGGAACTTCTGAATCATCATTTTATTTATAAAAATGATGAAACTAATCTGGCTAATTATTGTGCCAGCATTACTATGTATCCTTGGTTGAATAATGGTACGATAGCAGTGGGAGGGAACTCTACGGCTCCTACTAACTTGAAATCTTTTGTGGTGGATTTGTCAATATGGTTTTATTGTATCCAGTATGTTAAGTGGTGCCTGTGCTACTCCAGAGTTTTTGATGTATATGAATTATTTCATTGGTTTGGAATATGGGCAGGAATATTATAAGTATCCCGATAAGATTGTTGATTTATCTACCAAACAAAGAACAATAGACAAAATCATTACAGACTGTTTCGAGCAAATAGTATATTCTATTAACCAGCCTACAGGGCGCGTAATTTTCAAGCCGTCTTTTGGAATGTAGCTTACTATGACAAATATTATTTTGAAAGTCTTTTGGTAACTTCTTTTTCCCGATGGAAGCCAACCTGACTGGAATTCACTAAGTTGGTTGCAGAAACGTTTCATGAAATGGTTTAATAAAGAGCGTACACGTACTGTTTTAACATTTCCTGTAGAAACAATGGCGCTTTTGACTAAAGATGGTGATGTATTAGATAAGGAATATGGTGACTTTACGGCTGAAATGTATTCCGAAGGTCATTCTTTCTTTACTTATATGAGTGATAATGCAGATTCTTTAAGTAGTTGCTGCCGTCTTCGCAATGAGATACAGGACAATGGTTTCAGCTATACTTTGGGAGCAGGTGGGGTTTCTACAGGCTCAAAAGTGTGCTGACTATTAATTTGAACCGTTGCATCCAGCATGCGGTGAAATCCGGTATACTTTATCCGTTTTTTTTGGAAGAAGTGGTTGATTTGGTACACAAAGTCCAGTTGGCTTATAATGAGAATCTGAAATTGTTGCAGTCGAAAGGTATGCTGCCTTTGTTTGATGCTGGTTACATCAATATGAACCGTCAGTATCTAACTATCGGTGTTAATGGTTTGGTGGAAGCAGCGCAATTTATGGGTATTGAAATCAATGATAACCCTAAGTATGAAGCATTTGTTCAGGAGATTTTAGGAATGATTGAACGATATAATAGGAAGTACCGTACAAAGGATGTTTTGTTTAATTGCGAAATGATTCCTGCTGAGAATGTAGGAGTGAAGCACGCTAAATGGGATAAAGAAGCAGGCTTCCAAACATTCCGAGAATGTTATAACAGTTATTTCTATATTGTAGAAGACAAATCGTTGAATGTTGTCGATAAATTCCGTCTGCATGGACGCCGCTATATAAAGCATTTAACGGGAGGCTCGGCCTTGCACATGAATTTGGAAGAACATCTTAGTAAGGAGCAGTACAGACAACTACTTCGGGTAGCTGCTATAGAAGGCTGTAATTACTTTACATTTAATATACCGAATACCATTTGCAATGAATGTAAGCATATTGATAAGAGATACTTGCATGAATGTCCTGAATGTCATAGTCGGAATGTGGATTATCTGACACGTGTTATCGGGTACATGAAGCGGATCAGTAATTTTTCTCAGGCAAGGCAGAAGGAGGCTGCACAAAGATATTATGCTCCGTTACGTTGATTATGACATCGTATTTCAAGAAATTCCGGATGAAGTCACTCTGGCGATCAATCTCTCTAACTGTCCCAATAGGTGCAAGGGCTGTCATAGCCCTCATTTGTTGGAAAATGTAGGAGAATCTTTAACGGAAGAAAGTCTTGGGCATCTTTTACAGAAGTATGGAAAGGCGGTGACTTGCGTCTGTTTTATGGGAGGCGATGCCGAACCCTTTGAAGTGGAAAGGTTGGCAGGATTTCTTCACCGACAGTCTATCGCTTTGGTAAAGGTGGGTTGGTATTCGGGGAAGAATGAATTGCCGGAAGGTCTTTCCGTTCAGAACTTTGAATATATAAAGTTGGGACCGTATATTGAAAAATTGGGTGGCTTGAAATCTCCTGATACCAATCAGCATTTCTATCGGATATACGGGGATGAGATGAAAGATATTACCTATCGGTTTTGGCGTATCTGAAAAAGGCGGAAATAAATTCCGCCTTTTTCAGATAAATATATTAAGTTGGTTATGCTTCCGGTTGATAGTCTTCACCATTCTCCCATGCACTGTCGTCATTCCAGTTTTCATATAAATGGTTTACCCAAATTTGGCGAATCTCAGGATAACTGCCAAGGGCTTTCATATTACATCCGTCTTTAATACCATGATCAGCTCCGGCTTGATCTATCGGGTGGCTTTCGAATGTTCTGTCCACTTTGAATCCTAATTTCTCCAAACGTTCACGCCAGCTATATTCATTTGTATTGATTTCCACATTGCTTACATCGTCATCTTCGGCCATAGCTTCCAATCCCCAAAGGTCGTTGTGGGCATGGTCACCGGCAATTGACATGAAAGGTGCAAGATAAACATTTACTTCTGATGGGTTCAGACCGTTCTTTTCGCAATAGCTCATCACCTTAGAGTACATACAGTCGGGATATTGGGTTTTGTCAAATCCTTCTACAGGAATTCTATTAGCCGGTTCTTCCTCTATTTCTTTCGGGAAGAAAAGCATGTCACCATAATCCACAGTACCTACAAAGATATTGTTGTTGGCAGCAAGTTCCTGCAATGCTTTTTCCATGTCAGAGTACTTTTTGTTAGCATTGTAATTCTCATCCGGATTACCGTGTCCCATTAGAAGCACGATGTTGTTCTTGCCTGCTAATTTAGACTCATAGTGTTTGTAAAGTATCTCTGCTACATCTTTAGTATCTTCTGCACTGGAAAGAAGGTTGGTACCTTTCAATACATCAATATGCGGATACCATTGAATCATAAAGTATTTTTTTACATCAGTATTCATTAATGAAAGATATTCTTCGCCTGGAATTACATGCAATGATTGTACAGCCACACGTTTGTATCCTGCATCGCCTATTGCTTTCAACCATTGGTCCAATTCATAACGTGCTATGCCGGTAGATGCTTCTACACGTCCGATACATGTACGTGAAGTAAATGACATATAAATATCCGTATTGGGGAATTTAGCTTTAAAATCCTCAATCACATCATCATAAACAGAAAGGGACTCATTATAGGTACTGCCAAAAGTACAGAGCAAAATGGCTGTGTCGTGTTGCTTGGTTCTGGTTACTACATCCACAGCAGGATTAACAGTACTTTCTTCATCATCATTGTCACTACAGGAACTGAATCCTGTGCAAGTTGCGGCAGCAACAAAAGCCGCCATCAGATAATACTTGAATTGTTTCATACTAATAAAAATTAATTTATAAATTGTTGGTTATTAATTGTTTTTGAATTTAATGAGGGCGGAGACATAAAAAGTTCTTCCGGGAGTTGATGTGGCACGATTCCGTCCGAAAGGAGTACGGTCTACATAGTCAAATACATTATCTACCCCGGCATTCATCGTTAATGACCACCGTTTCATTTTTAATAATGAGTGGGCTGTGTTGATACGCCAAGTTTGGAATCCGTCGGCATTATTATCATTTATATAACGGCGTGTAGACTGATATCTGCCATAGATGCCGATACCCAAACGATACAGTTTCCATGAATGTTGCCATAAGATATTTAAATTTGCATTATGGCTGGAAGTAGCATCAATAGGAAGATATTTCATATAATCTATACCTTTGTTAGGATATTGCGCTTTTGGATCAGCATAACTATATCCGCCGGCAAGGCTGAGAGATTTTGCAGGACGATAGTTGAAGGTGAAATCCATACCATAAATACGTGCCTTTGTCAGATTCTTATATTGTTTGCTCTTTTCTACTTCAAGAAACTTTTCATCGGGAGTTACGGAAATTTCAACCAGCTCAATCATGTTGTGAAGATAATTCATGTATCCGGTTAAACTGGCTTGGAATTTTTGCCCTACGTACTCGATACCGATTGAAGCATATTGTGAGGTTTGTGCTTTTAGATCTGTGTTGCCATGATATGCAGTCAAGGCACCGCCTCCGATAACGCCGGTATAATTATAATAAAGTTCTTTAATAGTGGGTGCTTTGTAGCCTAAAGCATAAGAAGCACGCAAATTAATATGTTCTCCGGGTTTATAAAGTCCTGATATTTTCGGACTGAAATTCAATCCTGTTTCCTTGTGTTGTGTTCCTCGTACCCCGGCAGTCAGAACCAGATTTTCTCTGGCTGTCCATTCCTCCTGTATATAAGCTGCCAACGTATAAACGGAAGCGCGGTCACCGTCAATGTGATGAGGTGATTCCAAATGATTGTACTGATATTCGATTCCTGCATTTAAAATATGGTCCTCTCCAAGATAAAATACACTTTTTACCTGGCCTAATATTTGTTTCTGAATACTTTGTTTGATACGTTGACCGGCAAAGTAGGTGATACGTTCATGGCGGTCATTGTCTAGAAAATAATCAGTATGCTCGTTTAGCTTATAGTCATAGAAGTAGCCGTATCTGCCATACGAGAGGTCTGCAGTCAGATAATTCCGTTTTCCTAATTTATATTTACTTCCTACTGCAAATGTGTAGTTGCGATAATAAAAATCGTTGGCTTGATATTTCCAAGGACCGTGTGTACGCATTACCCAACGCTCATAATAAGTGCCTTCTGCAGTGAGGTCTAGTTTGCGATTGACTTGCCATTCAATGTTCTCGGACAGGGTATAGTTTGAAGAACGGTTTACGGTCAACATAGTAGAGCCGGATTTCAATTGATTCTGATCCCACTGTAGGTCTGTATTCCGCCAGCCATCGGTATGCCGGAAGTTGATTCCGGTTACAGATTTTATCTTTCCATAATTAAAGCCGAAACTGGTACTTTGACGTATATCACCATATTCACCTATGCGGGATGTATTGGTGAGCTCCATTTTTTCACGGTTACGTTTGGTTATGATATTGATAACTCCGGCTATTGCGTCACTGCCATAAAGTGAAGAAGCGGCCCCTTTTACAATCTCTATGCGTTCTATATTAGCTGGATTTAATTGATTCAAGTCGTTTTGCCCTCCTACATCGCCATTCATTCTTTTTCCATTTATCATGATCAGGATATAGTCATTGTTCAATCCGTTTAGTTGGATATGGCTCCCCATATCACCATCATGAAAGGTCAATGAAGGACTAAGACCACTGAGCAAATCGTCTATACTGCGTGCCTGATATTGTTCCAAAGCTTTGCTGGTTATGACTTCAGTCTGTACGGGAGCATCTTTCAGATAATGTTCAGTACCTGTACCCGTGATGACCACTTCATTCAGTAATACGGACAATTCTTTATCGTCTTTATCTTTGAGAATACTTTGGGCACTTGCAATTTGTGTACCTAATAGTAGAATAGCAGGAAGTAAATACCTCATATTGTGTTTTATTTAATTTGCAAAATAAAACATCAAGTTTCCCTCTGATAAAGAGGAATGCCACAAAGGAATAGACGTTGGAAAACGCTTGTTCGAATGGACACATACTTCTAATCCTGGAAGCTTGGTGTTTATTGTTCAACAGACTTAGCAGGTATTCTGGCTTTCCTCTGATTGGAAACCTTCCCATTTCTTCAAATGAAACAGTGGTTTTAGACTATCCAATCAACATCATGAGGATTTACAGCTGCAGGTACAGCCCCGGATTTACACCGAGTTCCCTTGCATCGGGCTATGTGATAGCCCGATTACTAATTCCGTTGCAAAGATAGAGGTTTATTTTATATTATCTTCGATAAGTCTTTGATTTTTTAGCTTTTAAATTTTAAAGACAGACTGATGTAGAATGAACGTCCGGGGGTAAGTGTCGCATAATTGCTGTTATAAGGACGGTCATCCATATAATCGAACAGGTTTTCCATGCCGCATCCGGGTTCGATGATTACAGATTTTAAGTTGAAAGAATGGCGTGTGTTTAAATCCCACAATTGATACTCGGGAGCATAACCGTAACTTTTAGAGAAACGCTTGCTGTTGAAACGGCCGTTCAAATTTATATTCAACCGATATATTTTCCATGAATGCGCCCATTGGGCATTGATATTGTATGCGTTTTTTATACTTTTGTCGATGGGTTGTTCCAATTCCACATCTTGGGTATTAAGATGAGTGTATCCTCCGCTTAAATTGAACCCGGCACCTAGGTATGCATTGGCGGATACATTGATTCCGTGGACTTTAGCCTCCGCTATATTATCACGTTGACGAACTTCCTTATGACCATATTGCTCCATAGCTTTATCTCCTGTGGCAATCGTATTATAATCTATCATGTCACGAATATTATTATAAAAAGCATTGACTGATACTGAAAAACGCTCATGTACATACTCTGCACTCAATGAGAAATAATTATTCTTTTCCGGCTTTAAATCCAAATTACCTATTGTCAACCTGTCATTTTTTTTAGCTATGTCAGTGGCATAGAGTTCAGATAGGGTAGGAGTTCGGAAACCTGCTGCATAGGAGGCACGGAAATTGAATTTGCCGGGTTTATACATCAGTGCTACATTGGGAGTGGCATGATTTTTGAAATTTTCATGATAAATGTAACGTACACCAATCAAAGCCTGTAGGTTTCTCAGTAACTTTATTTCATCTTGTGCAAACAAGGCCAGTGTATAAGCATCTTCTTTGGCTATATTGTCTGTTTGACTTTTCAAGACATCAACGATATATTCTGTGCCGACTGAAAGTTTGTGCCGGTTACCTAATTTAAAGATACCTTTTATGCTAAGATTGTGATTACGGGTCCGTTTTCGCACTTGCTCTTCACCTGCTTTTCCATTATAGGTTTTATTGTCTTTAAAAAAACAATAAGAGGAAGAAAAATGATCGGCGTAACAGTCTGCGGTAATATAATTCCCTTTATTTATCATGTATTGGGCACCAATGCCATAATTAAAGGTTTCATGCAATATGTTGTAGTCGTATGCTTCATAAGGGCGGCGTGTCTTGTTGTCATAATATCCGCCGCGGGCATAAAAGGAGAGTTTGTCGGTAGCATCGAAAGTGAATTTTTGATTGACAGTATTTGCATAGAAGCCTGTAGAAGCTACTTTCCCGGTTTCTTCCAATTCATGAGTTTTGGAGTTTTCCTCATATGGATTCAGTTGCCATCCTTCGGCCTGCTGACGGCGATAAGAGGTGTAGGAGCCGAACTTGCCGGTATTGACATCTATGTTTACGGACTGGGTAAAACGTCCTTTACTGGCATAACGGGTATCGCTGGAAACATTGATAGCATTTTTTACATCATCAGTAATGATGTTGATAACTCCTCCGATAGCATTTGTTCCGTAAAGAGCGGAAGAAGCGCCGTTCAATATTTCAATACGTTTGATTTTGGCAACATTGATTCGAGCATAGGTGTCATCTCCATACAGGCGTTTGCCATTTTCCAGAAAAATGAAATAATCATCAGGCAATCCATTCAGACTCAATGTTGTCCCCATGCCGTTGGTCATACTTGAGAAAGACGGGGTCAGCTTTTGTAAGGCCTCGTCCAGCGATGTTACACTGGCATTACTTAAATCCTTTGCAGTGATAACGGAAACAGGCACGGGGCTGTCCGTCATGCGGTGGTGTGTTCCTGTACCGGTTACTACTACCTGGCCTATATTGGTAAAACTGTCTTGTAGCTTGATAAGAAGATTCTTTTCACCTCCTTTTGTCGTGATGGACTTGGGTGTGTAACTGACATGCGTGATTCTTAATACGTGTTTCCCATCAGGGAGATTGCTGATGGAAAACTCGCCTTTATCATTTGTGGTGCATCCTGAAAGGCTTTGATCGATACGGATATTAGCTCCCACTACAGGTTCGTTGGTATCGGCACTCACAATCTTTCCACTGATACTGACTTGTGCCAGTACGTCAATAGCCAGACAGCTTAAAGTAATTGCTGTCAATAATAACTTTACTTTCATCGAAAGAATTTAAGGATTAATAATTCACTTTCCTGACCCCGGGAGAGCATGATTATCTATGTTCGGACTTGGCAGGTTTCCTGGCTTCACCCTGAAAAGCGCCTTCCCATTTCTGGCAAAAGAAACAGTGGCTTGGTGAGAATTGCTTTTCATCAGACGGGTTTCACAGTAGCGGGCACTGCTTCGGATTCTATAACCGAATTCCCTTTTATACAGGCAGAGAAAGGCTGCCTATATCACCAAATCGGGCACAAAGGTAGGCAATTATTTTATATATGTTTTAAGATTAATGAAAAAATGGTTGCTTTTGAAAGAGGTGGGGGATTTTGAACCGTAGGAGTGAATTAGATTCACTCCTACGGTAATATGAATTTGCAATAATTCTGGCGGGATCAGGCAAGTGCCAATATTAATATTTGTGCTGTGAGTACACGTAAAAACATGGTAAGCGGATAAACGGTGGCATAACCCACTGCCGGAGCGTCACAAGAGGTCAAATCATTGGAGTAGGCTAATGCGGGCGGATTGGTGGTGGCTCCGGACAATACTCCGATCAAGGTGTAATAGTTCAGTTTATAAACATATCGTCCTATTATACCTACAATCAGTAAAGGCAGCAGCGTAATAATGGCGCCGTATGCTATCCATACATATCCACCCTCGTTAATGATTGTTTCGATGAATCCTTTGCCGGCTCCTAATCCTACGCAAGCAAGGAAAAGCGAGATACCGATTTCACGTACCATCAAATTGGCACTTATGGTGGTATAGGTTATCAGTTTATAATGTGGTCCGAAACGGCTTATCAGGATGGATACGATAAGGGGGCCTCCTGCCAGTCCCAGTTTTACCGGTTGGGGGATACCGGGGAATAAAAAAGGAGTGCTTCCTAGAATACACCCTAATGCGATGCCTAAGAAAATAGGGATCAGGTTGGGATGATTCAAACGTTTCATGGAATTACCTAGAATCTTTTCGGCATGGGCTACAGCTAGTTCGCTACCCACAATCTTCACCCGGTCACCCATTTGCAATTGCAGGTTGGGAGTGGCCACAAGGTCTACACCCGAACGGTTTACACGGGTAATGCTTGCTCCGAAGTTATTCCTGATTTTTAGTTGGGCCAATGTCTTACCGTTCAATTCAGGCTTGGTGATCAGAATTTTTCTGGAGATAAGTTGTTTGTTTTGGAAATCCCATTCCACATTCACTTGTTTTCCAAAAAAGACAGTGATAGCTTCTACATCTATCGGATTGGCGATAACAAGAATCTCATCGTGTATGTGAAATACTGTAGTGGAGTTCACCAGTTCTGTTTGTCTGTCTCCGTCACAATGCCGTATGCGTGAAATCACAAAATCACGGTTTACCAATGGCTTGATTTCTTTTATTGTTTTACCTTCTACGGCTTCATTGCGTATTTCTAGTGAGATAGGGCGTACAGTCAGTTCTTGTAGATGCCCCAATCCCCGTTCCGCATCGGCTTCTTCGGTTTTTGTGTTGATGCGCAGGATATATTTCAATGCCAGCAGGGAGAGAATACACCCTACTACTCCCAATGGATAGGCTACGGCATATCCCAGTGCTATTTCGGGAGCGTCTATACCATTCAGATCACTGTTTGCTTGCTGTGCGGCACCTAGTCCCGGGTATTGGTTACAGCTCCAGAAAGAATTCCTACCATTGTGGTAATGGGGACACCTGTTATGAAATGGAGTATAATGGTGATGGTCACACCTAAAAATACAACCATCATGGCAAGCAGGTTCAGTGTGAATCCTCCTTTCTTGAATGCTGAGAAGAAACCGGGACCCACTTGTAGTCCGACTGAGTAGACAAATAATATCAGACCGAACTCCTTTAAGAAATGCAACAGATGTTCGTCCAGGTTCAGATTGAAATGACCGAATACAATTCCTACAAAAAGTATCCAGGTTACTCCCAATGAGATACCTGCCACTTTTATTTTTCCTAACATGATGCCGAAAGCAATGACCAGTGAAAGAATAAGTACGGAATGTGCTACTCCGCCGCCCCATAAATTAGGGTACCCTTCAAAGAGATTTCTAAAAAGTTCCATAATTCATTATCTAGTTTAATTATTTATAGTATCAATTTTATCATTGTTGTATAGCTGTCATTCTGGCAAAAATGACTGCAAAGGTAGCTTATTTAATTGATAAACCATAAAACTTTAATTGCTTTCTAAGGATATTTACTTGATATGTCGGAATTATGAATTAATCTGTTATTCTAATTTCGATAATTTGCAATTTGCACTATCTTTGTATCCGTTTTTAAAGAAATACTAAAGAATGAAGCCACAATTACTCATAGGGGCCGCTACATCGGGAAGCGGAAAAACGACTTTTACGATGGGGCTGCTGCGGGCATTGCACAAACGAGGTCTGCGGGTACAGCCTTTTAAATGTGGTCCTGATTATATTGATACACAATTTCATACGCTGGCTGCTGACCATGAGTCGGTGAATTTGGATACTTGGATGGCATCAAATACCCATGTACAACATCTGTATAATAAATATGGAGATGGAGCCGATGTATGTGTAACCGAAGGAGTGATGGGATTGTTTGACGGTTATCAAAGAATGCAGGGAAGTAGTGCTGAAATAGCCAGATTGTTGAATATCCCTGTAGTGCTTATAGTAAGTGCGCGTTCTACAGCTTATTCTGTGGCTCCGTTAATTTATGGTTTCAAGCATTTTAATCCGGCTGTGAAGATTGCAGGTATTGTTTTCAATCAAGTGTCATCTCCTTCTCATTTCGCTTATTTACGTGAGGCTTGTGTTGATGCAGGAGTGGAATGTTTGGGATATCTGCCTATGACAGAAGGGTTGAAAATTCCATCCCGGCACTTGGGTTTGACATTGACAGCCAAACGTTCCATGAACACCTTGATAGAACAGGCTGCGGAATTGGTTGGAAAATATGTGGATTTGGATAAGCTGCTGAGTATTTGTCATCGTAATTTCCCGTGTCGGTATACATTGCCTTATAGTTCAGAAACAGGGGTGGAAAGTTTTACTCCTTCTGCTAAAAAGATGAAGATAGCCATAGCGCGGGATCCGGCTTTCAACTTTATCTATAGAGAAACATAGACCGCTTGTCTGCGCTAGGAAGCATTACTTATTTCAGTCCTGTATATGGTAGTGATTTGCCGGATGCTGATTTGGTTTATTTACCCGGAGGATATCCGGAATTGTTCGCCCGTCAACTACATCGGCGCAAAAAGTTAATGGAAGCATTAAGAACTTATGCAGAGGAGGGGGGGAAAATTTTGGCCGAGTGTGGAGGTATGATGTTTCTCACCCGTTCCTTGACAGCCCGCCAGGGAGGGACTGCATATGCCATGACGGGTATTTTGCCTTTGGATTGTACCATGGTGGGTGCCAGACTTCATCTAGGGTATCGTCGTATAGAATATAAAGGGATGGAGCTTCGCGGGCATGAATTTCATTATTCCAATGTTGTTGCTCCTGACGCTATGCCTTCTGTAGCAAAACAATTTACGGCAAGAGGAATGGAAGTGAGTACCCCGCTTTATAGATATAAAAACGTGATAGCCGGATATACTCATCTATATTGGGGGGAAACGGATATCTTGAAATTATGGAAAGTATGAAACGTATTTATACACGAACCGGAGATAAGGGCATGACAGGAATTCATGGTGGAGAGCGGGTTTTTAAAGATGATATCCGCATTGAAGCTAATGGATGTATTGATGAGTTGAATGCTGTTATAGGAATTGTGCGTTCGTTTTTACCTCAGGAGCACGAATGGCAATCCTTGCTTTTTTCAATTCAGAAAAACATGATGGCAGTGATGAGCCATGTGGCTACACCATCAACTATCCGTGAAGGGAATCCTAATATCTTGCCTTATGATTTATGCTCTTTTTGTGAGGAAGCAATGGATACATTGATGGAACAGATGGAGGATAATAGTTCCTTTATCCTTCCCGGAGGAACGCCGGTATCAGCGCAGCTGCAGTTTGCTAGGACGGTGGCACGCCGGGCTGAACGGAGATTATGGACTTTGCATAAACAAGATCCGTTACCGGAGATAATTCTTCGGTTTATCAACCGGCTGTCCGATTTGTTTTTTGTTATGGCCCGTTATGAGATGCAACAACAGAACTGGACGGAAGAAAAGTGGCAGTCCTTTGCATATAAAAGAAAGAAGAAAGAGTGATGAAAAAGAATTTACACCCGATTATGTTGGCAGGAACAGGCAGTGATGTTGGCAAAAGTGTCATCGCTGCTGCATTATGCCGCATTTTTAAACAGGACGGTTATCGACCGGCACCTTTTAAGGCACAGAATATGGCACTGAATTCATATGCCACTCCGGAAGGGTTGGAAATAGGGCGTGCACAAGCTGTACAGGCCGAAGCGGCTGGAGTCCCTTGTCATACGGACATGAATCCTTTGTTGTTGAAACCCAGTTCCGATCATACTTCGCAAGTGGTATTAAACGGTCGTCCCATCGGTAATCGTAACGCTTTTGAGTATTTTCGCAAGGAGGGACGTGAAGAGCTGAGGCAGGAGGTAAACGCAGCCTTTGACCGTCTTGCCGCACGTTATAACCCTATTGTAATGGAGGGAGCAGGGAGTATTTCCGAAATAAATCTGCGGGATACTGATTTGGTGAATATGCCGATGGCCTGTTATGCGGATGCGGATGTGATTTTGGTAGCTGATATTGACCGGGGAGGAGTATTTGCCAGTGTCTATGGTTCGGTCATGTTACAAACTCCTGAGGACAAGAAACGTATAAAAGGAGTAATCATTAATAAATTCAGAGGGGATATCCGTTTGTTTGAGTCTGGTGTGAAGATGATGGAGGATTTATGTGGTATTCCTGTCTTGGGAATAATACCTTATTATAGAAATATACATATTGAGGAAGAGGATTCCGTAGGCTTGGACTATAAACGGATGCAAGCCGTGGAAGGCAAAATAAACATAGCAGTTGTTCTGTTGCGTCATCTCTCAAACTTTACAGATTTCAACAGATTGGAACGGGATGAACGGGTGCACCTTTATTATACCAATAATACGGAAGATCTGGCCAAAGCTGATATTATTCTGCTTCCTGGCAGCAAAAGCACTTTGGATGACTTGTATGAGTTGAGACGGAACGGGGTGGCGCAAGCTGTCCTACGTGCGCATAGGGAAGGGGTTACTGTAATGGGAATTTGTGGGGGATACCAATTGATGGGACTTGAGATTCACGATCCGGAAGGAGTGGAGGGAGAGATCCGTCAATTGCCGGGACTGGGACTGCTTCCCGTCATTACTACGATGCAAGGGGAGAAGGTGACGCGGCAGGTGAATTTTCATTTTCTTGAGAATGCGGAAACTTGCCAAGGATATGAAATACACATGGGAGAAACCCGCCCGGTTCCGGGGGTGTCTGTAGTTCCTTTGAATAGACTGGAAGACGGTGGAGAGGACGGTTGTTTTGTAAACCAAAAATGTATGGGAAGTTATATTCATGGAATATTGGATAATCAGGCATTTATAGATTATTTGCTGGAACCATACGCAGAAAAACTGGAGTGTCATACGGTGTTGGATTACCGGACTTATAAAGAAGAACAATATGATAAATTGGCAGAGCATGTACGCAGTCATCTTAATCTGCCTTTGTTGTACCAAATAATGAGTGGGAATGATTGAAGGACATGGTGATGATGCTTATAAGTATAAAGCAATAAAGATAAATTTCAGTTCAAACGTATATAATCATGTAGACCATAGCGGATTACATCAACATTTGTTTCAGCAGATGGAAAGTATCCGTACGTACCCCGAACCGGAACCTTATTCGTTGGAAAAGGTTTTAGCGGAACGGTTTCATCTTTCGTCTGAAGAGGTTTGTGTGACCAATGGGGCTACGGAAGCCATTTATTTAATAGCTCAGACATTCAGGAATCAGATTTCGGCTATCTTGATGCCCACTTTCAGCGAATATGCGGATGCTTGTCGTCTGCATGGTCATAAAGTGGTTCCTATATATAATTTGAACCGTTTGCCGGATAGGGGGAGGTTGATATGGTTATGTAATCCTAATAATCCCACAGGAGAGGTTAGGGAGAAGGAAGTCTTGACAGCCTGTATAAAACAAAATCCGCAGCGTATTTTTATCATGGACCAGTCGTATGAATTCTTTACACAGAAGGCTTTGCTTACAGCCAAGGAGGCTGCGGAATTTCCGAATGTTATTCTGTTGCATTCCATGACAAAACGTTTTGCCGTGCCCGGCTTGCGTTTAGGATATATCACTGCATGTAAAGAACTGCTACATGAAATCCGGACACAGCGGATGCCTTGGTCTGTTAATCAGTTGGCTATAGAGGCCGGGCATTATTTATTGTCTTCTTCTCAATATGATATAGATATCTCTTTGTTATTGAGGGAAAAAGAGAGATTAGTTCAATCTTTACTTTCAATAGGGGGAATGGAGATCTGGCCATCGGATACTCACTATATGTTAGTTCAATTGCGGATGGGAAAGGCGGCGGCTTTGAAAGAATATCTGGCAACAGAGCAGGGAATTCTTATTCGTGACGCATCCAATTTTGAAGGGCTGAATGAACACTTCTTCCGTATTGCTACACAAACTCCGGAAGAAAATGACAAACTGGTAGAAAGTATAAAGAAATGGACATATATGTATTAATTCTTCCGTTGTTGATAGGATGGATATTAGATAAATTGCTTGGGGATCCGATAGGATTGCCGCATCCAGTGGTAGGATTCGGGAAGCTGATCTCTTTTTGTGAGAAACGATGGAACTGTGGGACACATCGGATGTTGAAAGGAGGGGTGGCGGCCATTATGCTTATTTTGCTAGTGTATGCAGGATCTGTTTTGGTATTGCATTATCTGTTTGTGCTAAACCGTTGGTTGGGTATTATTCTCTCTGCTGTGCTTGTTTTCTATTGTTTGGCAGGAACTACACTTATCAACGAAGTAAGGCAGGTTTTTTTGGCTGCGGATCATTCTTTGGAGGAAGGAAGAAAGCAGGTTTCCCGTATTGTAGGGCGTGATACTTCGGAACTGACAGATCAGGAAGTGCGTACGGCTGCTTTGGAAACATTGGCTGAGAATTTGAGTGATGGGGTTATTGCTCCATTATTCTGGTATTTGCTTTTGGGAGTTCCCGGTATGCTTGCTTATAAGATGGTTAATACGCTTGACTCTATGATAGGCTATAGGAATGAACGTTATCTTCAGTTTGGTTGTGTCGCTGCACATATTGATGATATGGCGAACTATATTCCGGCTCGTCTAACTGCATTTTTAATGGTGCTGTGTGCAGGGCGTCCCGGTTTGCTGAGATTTGTAGGTAAATATGGTAACCGGCATGCGAGTCCTAATTCAGGTTATCCGGAGTCTGCTTTAGCAGGTATCTTGAATTGCCGTTTTGGAGGTCCTCATGTTTATTTTGGAGAGATAGTCTATAAACCTTTTATTGGAGATAAGGATCGGTTTATCCATACACAGGATATGCATAAAGCTGTCGATATAAACAGGAGAGCAGAAATCTTGATGGTTATAGTAAATATTGTTTGCTTATATTTGGTCGGTTGAAAAATATATATTACTTTTGTTTCCGTTTTAGAGATGCGGCAGTAGCTCAGTTGGTAGAGCATCAGCTTCCCAAGCTGAGGGTCACGAGTTCGAGTCTCGCTTGCCGCTCATAATGAAAGCCTTGATAGTTAATAGATTAGCTATCGAGGTTTTCTGCTTTTAGCAGGTTACGGAAAGTCTATTTTCGGGTGGTTTCAGAGGGTGCATGTAAACCAAGATGTAAACCGAAAATTCATTATGAATGCCTGTGTTTCAGTAGTTTGCTACAAATCTAAGACATTATCCAATGGTGAAAATCCATTGATGCTCCAAGTATCTAAAGGAGGAAAGCGTAAATACCAAAGTTTAGGCATATCCATCAATCCTAAATATTGGGACTTCACACGAAACAAACCTAAGCCTAACTGCCCTAATAAAGAATATATCCAAAAGATTATCTTGGATAAACAAAGGGAGCTACAACAACGCATGTTGGAACTAAACAGCGAACAAAAAGAATACACTACCACCACTTTACTCAATAATGGGAATACAAAGTTTGAGCTAAAAACAGTCAGTATGTTCTACAAGGAACTTATAGAGCAATACACACGGGGGGATAAATGTGGAAACCGTCTTATCTATAAAGGCTCATTCAATTCACTCAAAGTTTTCACTAATGGGAAATTGGATATTCCATTTAATGAAATAGATATTGCTTGGCTTAACAAGTATGAGAAGTGGCTACGCTCCAAAGGTAATAGAGAAACTACAATCAGCCTACTTTTTCGCACGCTCCGTAGTGCATACAATAAAGCTATCAAAGCAAAGTGTGCCCGAAAGTCCGATTATCCGTTTGATGATTACAAGATTAACAAATTCGATACCACTACCCAAAAGAGAGCCATTGCCAAAACAGACGTGCTGAAATTCACAACAGAAGTGCAGCCCATCGGAAAGCAACAGTATATGGAGTTGAGTAAAGACATATTCGTGTTCAGTTATCTATGCGGTGGAATCAACTTCACAGATATAGCTAATCTAACAAACGAGAATATTCAGAATGGCAGATTACACTATATTCGTCAAAAAACAAAGAAACTGATTAAAATAGGAATACCACAAGAAGCCATGCAGATAATCGAAAAGTATTCAAAAGAAAGTAAAGGCTATCTGTTTCCGATTTTAGACAGTAAGATACATAAGACCGCCCTACAAAAACAGAATAGAATACATAAGATATTAGGAAAGGTCAATAAGAATCTAAAACTACTTGCCGCACAGCTTGGAGTTGAAGCCAACTTGACAACCTATGTCGCCCGGCACTCATTCGCAAGTGTCCTAAAGAAATCGGGAGTAAACATCGCATTGATAAGTGAAGCATTGGGTCATTCAGACTTAGCCACCACTCAAATATACTTAGATAGTTTCGATAACGAGCAAGTAGATGAAGCCATGAAGAACCTGCTATAACGAAAAAGAAGTCTGTAATCCGCAAAAGATTGCAGACTTTTCTTTTATTTTGCAGCATAACTAATAACAACCGTACTATGTCAAAAGAAGAACTGCATCAGATAAAAGAATTGCCCGATTTGAAAGTGGCTTGGCATGAAAGTTACAAATGTCTAAATGAACCTCTATTAGAATACGTGTGGGAAGTAGCCAACCATTTCCTGCCCGATTATGAAGATATGTCCGCTGCACCTGCCATATTCGCCAACAGATATGCAGAAAGAAACTTATCCGTTGAAGAAAGATACGAGAGAACACAAGAAATGAGAACTTTCAAAGGAACTTTGGAAGAATACAAGAAACGAGAATACAGAAAGCTGGATGATTCTTTCAAAGAGAAATTTCTGACCAACGAAGATTTACAGAATACCATTGAAGCGTATAAGTTAGACGTTAGTAAGTTTTGGTATCTACTTCTGTTCATATATGATTTTATAGAGGATATTGGCACAAATGCACCTGCATTGAACAAGTCTGTATTGGAGGACTTTAGCTATTTTCATGCCAATCTGCTGGAAGCTACAAGCATCACCTTAAAGAAGGACAATAAGAAAAGCTATGTTATTGAAAGAGAGGGCACAATCAGAATCATTCAAGCAGCCTTGCAGCATTTTGTCAATACATATAGCGATATTATACATAGTGAACAAGACAGAGAAGCTATGATTAAACAATTAAATGATATAGGTTTGGAGGGCTTTATCAGAAATGACTTATCGTCAAAAATCAGCTTTACGGACAAGTTCAGTCTTGACATATCTTATAAGAAGTGGAAGTTTACGGATATGTTTCTGTTCTTCATTGAGAGAAGAAAGGCTACCACCATACCCAATAAAAAGGTAAAGGTATCTAAAGACAAGATGATGCTTGTTTCAAGGCTTATCTATACAGTTGGCTATGATGGCAAGAGGTATAATGAAGAATACGATTTAGAGGGCAACAAGAACAGAATGTTATCCAATCTCCTTAGAAGATACAAGAACGAGATATTTCCGTCTGTTATAGCTAATAACTACATGGTAGTCTCATAAACAACATACATAAAACCATAGTAAAAATGCGTACTGAAAGGGCTGTCCTTTTTGGTACGCATTTTTTTTGCGTACTGGAATGGGCACGTTTTCTACACACATGGGCATTCGGCAAATTCCTTTGTCACCCCTAAATTCCTACCTAATTTTGCATCATCAAAAGGGAACAAACGAGTGAGTGCGCATTACCTTGGGTAGTTACCAATTGATATTAATGTTTAATCTCTAATGTCTATAAATATGGCAAAAGAAGTAAAGGCTGCGACCTTAACCGTAACAGAGTTAGTTAACGCTACAGAAGTAGCAAGTATTGAACAATCAAATACCAATAACATGGAAAAGAAAGAAATATCTGAGAATGGAAACGCTGCAAATGCAGCAAGTAATGAACTTAAATCATGGGGAAAAGACATGGGAGTTAAACCTACCACTGTTAAAGCTCGTATTAATGGTGAAGTGCAAACGATTATCGTAGCCCATACAGAATACGGGATGAGGCATGACAAGAAAATGGATAAGATGTTAACAACGGCAAACAGGGATAAACTGCTTACGCCAAGATACCACTTCTGCAAGCCGGATATATTTTGGAAAGAGGGATATAACCTTTTTGACAACAATGGGGAACTGATAGAGCAAGGTACGACAAATGTTCTTACTCACTGTGAGACCCCCGAAACTTCGGAAAGAATCTATATTGATGATTTTTTGGAAGATGTGGAGATACACGATTTTGAATCCGTTGCCGACTATGCACAGCATATAGGTGAGACAGTCTTAATCAGCCGTATGCCGTCTAAGGTAGAAGAAATGGGCATCGCAGCATTGGCTACCGGAGATGAAGCTGTAAAAGAAGCATACGAATTTGCAATAGAAAATGGCATAACATACACACAATCGTTAGGCTTCATGGCTGGAGAAATGAAAGCTGCTACATTGAAATTAATGATGCGTGGCGTCAAAGCCAAACCTACATTGGCACTTGGACGTACAAAAGAACAAGCCCAAATGCTCTACGATGAATCATGCAAGAGCTTAGGTGAAGGAGAATCTAAAAAACGTTATGTTCCCCGTGCACTTAACATCATTCTAAAGAAAGAAAAATTTAGCTTTGATATGGTAATTGAAGCATTGAGAACTATTCCGTCAAGTGAGGTGACAATGGCAAAACTCGCAGATTGCGGAGAGAAAGAGGCTTGTATTGCAGGAGCACTCATAAGTTGGATTCTCACGTTACAACGTCAAAAAGAGACAAAAACCGCTGCATAGCAAGCTGAAACGGAAGCCTACATGAGAGGTGGGCTTCTGTTGAATCAAATTCAATGGCGGTAGATTTTTCAATTCCGGGCATATAAAGTAAAAATTTTCTGAAAGCCTACCGCCCTGAATAATTCAGTAACAAGATATAATATTGTAAATAAAAAGATTATGAAAATAATTAAAACCATATTGCATAAAGGCGAGTGGTTGCTTGACGCATTAAAACGTATGGGCTGCAACATGATACCTACCAATACCATTCTGAACAAGACCTTAACGGGACTTGGGGCTACCCACAGCGAGATACATTCAAAACGCAACTCTATAATCATAGAACCGAATGTACCCGTGATACTTGGCAAGCTGAATGAGAACGAGAATTTGGAAGCGGTCTATGAAAAGTGTACTCCTTACAAGATTGAGAAGTACCTCAAAATGGATATTCCATACAAGAAGATTATAACCACTCCCGAAAGTTTCCCGAAAATAAGAAAGGCAGCACAGAAGTTGAACATCAACATCTATAAGGAATATTTCTGCTTGTTTGACGAGTGCGAGAAACTGACACAAGACGTGGACTATCGGAGAAAAATCTCACAGCCGATATACGACTTCTTCCAATTTGAGCAAAAAGCATTTGTTTCCGCTACACCTTTGGAAATGTCTCATCCCGAATTTGAACGACAAGATTTCCAACTGATACGGATTGTGCCGGACTACGACTACAAGAAAGATTTGGAGTTGATTGTCACCAACAGCTATTACAAGCGGTTACGGATTGTCTTGGACAACCTAAAGAACAGCAAGCATATCTGCATATTCTTCAATGTGACGGATGGGATAGCTGATTTGATTGGCAAATTGGGTGTTACGGACTATAAAGTGTTCTGCTCCCAACAGAGTGTGAATAAGTTGAAGAAAAGAGGACTGGTAAATGCGTACTCACAGATTGACTACCCTTTGGCTAAGTACAACTTTTTCACTTGCCGTTTCTATTCCGCTTTGGATATTCGCATAGGCAGATATAAACCGGACATACTTATGTTGACGGACTTGCGTACCGCACAATGGACTATGATAGACCCGTTCACGGAAGCTATTCAGATACAAGGTCGATTCCGCAGAAAAGGGAATGATGATGTCACCTATAACTCACTTACCCACATCACAACGGTAAATCCGAATATCCATATCCGTAGCAATGAGGAAATAAGGAACAGAGTAGAGCAGTTCATTACCAATTACAACCTGTTGAAAGGACAGCAGGAAACGGATGAATTTAAAAAAGGTGCTATACTTGAAGATATGGAAAACATGAAATATCAAGACTTGATAGACGAAAGAGGCGAGATTAATCCGTTCTCCATAGACAACCTTTATAATGAGGAACGGGTAAGGAGCTATTACCAGTCCGCAAATAAGTTGTACCAAGCATACCTTGGCACGGGCTTCTTCAACGTCACCTACAACAATGTGACTGAATGCGTGGGGGACGATGACATGGAAAAGCTGAACAACACCAAAATTGCCACCGAACAAAGGAAGCAGTTGCTACACCTGATTGTGCGGTTGGAAGAATGGTTAAAGAACGGCAGGATTACTTTGGAGGAAAAAGAGATGCTTCTGAACCAACTAAGACAACAGCCGGAATGTGACTATATTCTGACTGCCTACAACAAGATAGGCAAGGATGCGATAGTAAGTGCCGAATATAAGAAGCAGCTCATTGAGAAAAAGGTCAAAGAGTATGACAAGGCACAAGCCCAAAAGCTAAGATTCTCTCCTAAAGTCCTTAACGAGATAAAAGCGGAGTTCCCATTAGGGATATACCTGCCTAAAGAAGAGATAAAGCAGAGATTGGAGGTTATATATTGCGAGAATGGCATAAATTTCAAAGTGACACAGGAAACAATAAAAGAATATTATGATTGCAATTTATCCGGCTCAAAAGAGAAGCCATCATTCAAACTTAATTTCTTCAAGTTTTAGGCGGTATGTTTTTCGGGTGTGGGCATATAGGAGCGTTTTTTGTCAAAGACCTACCGCTAAGCTGAGAGGCTATATATTAGATAAAACGTTTATTATCAATCTTTTAAATACAACTAATTATGGGGCTAAATTTAAGTAATGGAAATATGTACAAGTTTGTTAACTATACTTGGAATCCCATCAAAGGCAAATGCCTGCACGATTGCAGCTATTGCTATATGAAAACAATGCCACAGTATCAGCACCTCATATTGGCAGAGAATGAGTTTAAAACAGACTTGGGAAATGGGAACCGTATTTTCATTGGCAGTACCACAGATGCGTTTGCAGAAAATGTTCCATCTGAATGGATAGTACGAATTTTGGATTACTGTTATCAGAATCATAATGCGGAAAAACCAAATGCTTATCTATTACAGTCCAAGAACCCCAAGAGGTTTTTGGAGTTCATCAACCATCCGATTATGGAACGTGTAATATTCTGCACGACCATTGAAACCAACCGTTTCTATCCGGAGATAATGAACAAAGCTCCAAGAATTGAGGAACGGGTGGAAGCTATGGAAGAGATAGCAAGGCTTGGACGCCCCACAATGGTAACGGCAGAACCTTTGATGCAGTTTGACCATGAAGAAGTGGTGTCTTTTATCAGAAGATGCAGCCCCAAGTTGGTGAATATCGGAAAGGAGAGCAAAGGGAGGGTCAAGCTGCCAGAGCCTACCCAAGAAGAAGTCCAGCAACTCATTGCGGAACTGAAATCGTTTGCCAATGTGAACGTGAAAGACAACGCTTTGATATGGCGCAAGTAACGGCAGAGAAAGAAAGTTGGAGGAAACCTGCAATATGGCGGAATCCAACTTTCGTTTTTTATTAGAGTTATATAGGCTATACTTTATAATATGCCACATACAGCCAATGACATTAAAAAGGCTACCTAATTAAAGAATCACCTATATGCAGTTTAGCTAAAAATCAAGAGAACAGATATATAAGGTACTTAGTACAGAAATCCCCCTCCCCATTCAGCCAGTGACCTAAAATATATAAGAGTGGCTGTCTTTACGGTTGGCAACCCCCTCAAGTCCCCCTCTGTACATTGATATAAAAAGAATTATTAATCATTTAAACTTTTATCAATATGAATAATTTAGTTATCATGCCAACAGAGAACAGAGAGAGAATGAATTTAGGTGAGTTTGCAGAAGAAGCAACCATTATTGAAGAAACTGCAATATCTAACAAGTCTTTACATTTCATAGAGGCAAACACCCAAGAAGCTACCTTGCAACATTTGAAAAATGACTGTATTACTCCCGTTTTTGCAAAAGACAATGAGCTTACAGTAAACCATGCTGCATTTATTGAAACTGTTTGGGAAGCTGCAAACTCCTACTACAATGGTGAGACTATTGGAACACCCGATATTCGTGTCTCTCATGTGATTAAGGGTCGTATTCCCGAAGCTATCCACAAACCTGCCAATCAGTTGTTGGAATCAGACAAAACAATCTACTATGAGAGGGCAGCTTTCAGTATTGACATTCCTACAATCTATGAAACGGTTGAGGGAAACAAGTTGAACCTTTCAATAGTAGGGGTCAGAGCCTATAATCAAATGAACTTATACAGCAAGAAAGTTCCAGAGTTGTTTAGGTTGGCTATTGGCTTTAAGAACCAAGTTTGTTGCAATATGTGCATCTTTACAGACGGTTACAAGGATGATTTAAGAGTGAGCAATACAAGTGAACTTTACCGTTCTGCCTTGGAGTTGTTCAACAACTACAATCCTGCCAAACATCTACATTTGATGCAACAGTTGGGCAATACTTCAATGAGTGAACACCAATTTGCACAAATATTGGGCAAAATGAGACTTTATCAGTGTTTGCCCAATGGCTACCAAAAGAGAATGCCAAGAATGTTGCTTACTGATACACAAATAAACAGTGTTGCAAAAGCCTACATTAATGATGAGAACTTTGGCAGCTTTGGAAATGACTTGAATATGTGGAAATTTTATAATTTGCTCACTGGAGCAAATAAAAGTTCATATATTGATAGTTTCTTAGACCGCTCTTTAAATGCTACTGAAATGGCAGTTGGAATTAATGCAGCCTTGCATGGGGATGAGCATTACAAATGGTTTATTGACTAATTAATGAGAGGACATCTATTTATTAGGTGTCCTTTCTTATCTATTTTACAAACCTTTTAAATAATGAGATATGGAATTACAAGAAAGCCGTGAATATAAGGCTGCAAAAGAATTGGAAAGAGCTTTGAATGATATGAGTTGGAATCCTCAAAAATTTGCTGAAAGTACAAGATATTATCACCGTACATTACAGCAGGAATTAATGAAAGCCATTGTGGCAATCATTAAAATGGTTGGTGATAAGGGGTACAGAACAGACCTTAGAAATCAAGCCTCACATGAACTTTGCAGAAAGATTATTGACAGTGGGGTATTGGATGATTGTTACTTGCCTTTTATATAATGTAATGAGAGGACATCTATTTATTTAGGTGTCCTTTCTTTTTTATTCACTTAAAAATACTACAAAATGGAAGATAATGGAAAATTGATTTTATGGGGTACATTGGTAGTTATACTACTGATAATAATTGGCATCATTAATCCCTTTTTGCTGATACTGATTATCACTATCTTTACTTATCTGCAATCTTAGTTACACTTTCTAATAGAAGTGAAAGTAATTTGAGAATCAATCTATTACAGAATGATTCCCGAATTTACTTTCACTTTTATAGTTAAACCTACAAAATTGAAACAACATGAGTTTGAAGAACAGCTATACAACAAGTGACTGCCTACAATGGGACAGTGCCACAAACTTGGTGAGAAAGTTATATAGGGATAAGAATTATAGAATAAGCCTGCTTGTTGGGTGTGGCATATTCTTTGGTCTCCGTATTAGTGACCTATTACAACTTACTTGGGAAATGCTTTTGAGTAAGGATGCAAAGTTTACCATTACTGAAAAGAAAACAAGCAAACGTAGGGAAGTGAGAATTAATAAGGAGTTTCAGAAGCACATTAAAGACTGTTATACAGCTTTGGATATTCAGAACTTGAATGAGTTCTGTTTTTTATCGGGAAAAGGTAAGAACAAGGTCTATTCTATCCAATGGATAAACATTGTACTTAAAGAGCTGAAAAGCAAGTACAATTTAAAGATAGACCATTTTTCTACCCACTCACTTAGAAAGACTTTTGGCAGGAAAGTATTTGAATCCTCTGAAAATGCAGAATTGGCTTTAGTTAAGCTGATGGAACTGTTTAATCATAGTTCAGTTTCGATAACAAAACGCTATCTTGGTTTAAGGCAAGAAGAACTATTAAATACTTATGACTGCCTAAGTTTCTAATAATAACTAAAGAAGGGAAGAAAGTCTTTTAAAATCTTCCCTTCTGTAACAAATCAATTAAATATCAATAGAAATAAATAAAATGCTAAATTTGCAGTAGAAAAAAGCCTATATATATGTTTGACTCTATAACAATACATTACATACCTAAACAACACTCCATAGGTAAGTTAGCAGAGTGCTTACTTTTCTATGATGAGGTGAATATTATTTTGCGTCCTAATAGTTTGGCTCACTTGTTGCAAAATATAGGAATAAATGAGTTGGATGATTTAAGAGCTTTTGGGCTTAAAATATACATTGCCACAGATTATTTTGCTGCAATGCCTATTGGAAGTGGTACGAGAATAATGTTACTTCAAACTCCACACACTGATATGCATTATAGAATGATTGAAATGGCTATGAAAGAATATTTTCAAACGGACGTGATTGCTGGAAAAGTAAGAAGAAGGATTATTCGATATAAAGACATAACCCAAGCTTTTAATTTTCCTAAGGAAGCTTTAGCCGAACTAACTAATTCAACTTTATATTGTAATTTTTACAAGAAAGTATTATACAAAGAATTTGATGAATTAGGTATTGAAGAATTGTATCTTTCAAATTCAATTGAATATACTTTTGAAAACAGCAATAACTGTTATCTTCTTAAGAGTAATTTAAATATCAATGAACTAAATGCACTTGCAAAAAGAAAAGGCTTAGAATATGAATTTAATTTTAGCCAACAAGGATTTCTTCTTTCTTTAGTTAGTGCATTCTCTGATATGATAATAGCCGCCAATAAAAATAGTGACTTACTGACATCAACTTCATGCTCTTTGATTCTTTCACAAAAGCTTTCCGATATTATACAAAAAACAAATAAGAATCTTAACTCAGTTAGTGCATTTCAAAGGATTATTCTTCCCGAATCAAAAGATATAGAGACTATTATTAATTCAAAAGAAAAGCCTTTTTATGATTTTATAAAACTCTTAGAAAAAGCGCAAGAATTCAAAAAATGGAAAAAAGAGATTCCCGAAGAAAAAAATTTTATAGAAGAATATACTAAAGCGATTTCTAAAAATAGTACTTGGATTGAGAGATTACCAATTAAAATAATGCGTTTCATCATTTTTGAATCTTTAGGCGCAACATTAGATATGTTAGGCTCTAATGGCTTGGCATCATTAGGACTAAGCAGTTTCGACAGTTTCATAATAGATAAACTTATAAAACGATGGAAGCCAAACCAATTTATATCTAACAATTTAAGGAAATTTCTCTGCTAACAATAGATTCTAACATAGCTAACTTAGTAATGGTGCAAGCGTAAGAAAAAGCCTCTTAAAAAATGCCGCAATTATGCTTGTATTTTCCAATATGTGGATTTTGAGGAATAATTTAAAATTCTGAACAGCCGTACTAATCTGCAATATCAGAAAAACAGTTATAATATTTATAACTAATAGTAGGTATGGGTTTTAAAAATTATCGTCTTATATATCCACTTCTAATTTTCATACCGCTATTGAGTTACACAGATTAGATATTGATTTTACTGATTACTTAGTTAGACTGTAAACCTATATACCTTATATATAATAGAAGATATTCATTTTTCAATCTGTAGAAACTACAGGTACTTTTTTCGGGAAGAAATCTTCTTATAGTCCCCGTTCAAAAAAAGTACCTGCTTATGCAATTACGAAGAAAAAGGGGCAATATTGCCTAATACCTTACTACAAATATGTTTTGGAACACTTAGAACTGCATTTATCAGTGTTTTATCTTTAGCTATTCAAAACCTTTTGCTAACTTTGCAACAATTTCAGAGGTCTTAATGTGTTAAGGCACTGAAAGGACATATTTAACGAAAGGTGTTATTGAGATTATCTTCTAAAGTCAAATCTCGCAAATTTGAAAGTAGTATGAAGATGATAGCGATAGCACCCCACCATTTGATATATACCTGCCTTATATCTATAAGGCTCTTAGATATTGTCAAAATTGGTGTGGGTTGCTATTGTTTTATCCATACTACAGGCAATGCGAGAGCCGGACTTTAGGATAAAGCAAATATAGTTCCCACACCTTATTTTATATCCGCTTCTTCGGGGAATTGGGAAGTACAATATTAGTGAGCAATGAAAAAGATTATTTCAATTTTAGCTTTTACAGTACTGCCAACAATTGCTTATTCACAACTTCCATTAGTTGAATACAAACCCGTAATAGTTGGCAAAAGCAATAACAACAGTAGCAACGAACATAACCGTGGCAATAGTAACGGGTATTTTCCGAATGTGCCTTCATATTCTACTCCTAACCGTTCTACCGCACAAAGCTATCAGACTGTAGGAGCATACTTCTTTGATGCAAGTTCACAAAATTTCAAAAGAACAAAAATCAAAATCAATTTAGGAGAATCTTATTCGGGAGAAACTGAAATCTATGTTCGGGCTGTATTAGACCGTTCTTTATATAGAGAAAGTTGGAGAGATTGTAATAACAGAGCCGTTAGGGTCAATGCTTTATTAGACAAAGAAATTATAGTGAATAACTTTGAATGGAAAGTAGAGCATACAACGTTGGGTACTATTTACTTTAACTACTAATTGTTGAAATTATGAGAACTTTTGTTTTACTACTGCTTACCTTATACTTTGCTCCCATATATAGTGTAAATATGGGAAATGACAGTGATATTTTTATGAACAGATTATCTGTAAACCAAGAATTTCAAGGCAATTTTTCATACAAATATGGTATGCGCAAAATTGACAAAGAATTATATATACACAATTTAGGAACTAATGTTCAATCCTATGTTGCAAGTAAGAATTGGAATGAATATAAACGTGAGGAATTTAGCAATGCGTATGAAAGGTATATGGACGCATTGAAAAAAGACAGACTTTCAGCTGATGATTTTGGAAACATAACAGATTCTAAAGGAGAATTGGGCAATGTTGATGGGGATGATTATTGGTACAATAATAAAGGAAATAGAATAAGTGGTGCGGAGTACAGAGCTTTAAGTGTACGCAAACAAAAGAAGTATCGGGCTTTTTATGCCAATAAAGAGGTTGCTACATATTTCAATGAAATTGCCAAAGCAATAGTAAACAGAAGATATTCACACAACATGTAAATAGTATTAAGTATGAACAAGTTAAATAAGTGCATATTGCTTTTTATCATGCTATTCCTCAATACTACTTATCTATTTGCAGACATTGGTAATCGTGGTAGATGGGATAACGGTGGAACTTCTAATTTTGGAATGTCCTTATGGGTACTTTTGGGTATTATCGCAGGAGGATTCTTTGCATATATCTTATTAAAGATGGCTTGAAAAATGGATTCAAAGATAAGGAACTGAACAAAACTGGGTGTATATCAATACTTGTTGCTGTTGTTGGATTATTGGTTTTAGTATCTATGTGTTCACATTAAATAGAAGTATGGTATGAAATTCAAAGTCCTAATATTCGCATTTACATTAATCGTATTCAGTATTAATCTATATGCTGATGAATACAAGTTTGATTATGCAGTTATTGACAACGAGAAAGTAACTACTGTAAGTGCTTCAAATATTACAGCCCATCTTGTTAGTGAATCTAAAGCCACTGTAACTTATAAAAATGAAACTGTTACTCTGACATCTAAAGATGGTTACGAATACAAAGGTTTTGGTGAAAGTGGAGTGGTTATCATTTCTAATAAAGTAAATGGTGTATTAAGCAGAATTACCATAGGAGGTACTTTTAGAGGACAAACCGTTATACTTGTTTATAAGCGGATTAATAGCAAATAACATCTTGATGATTATGGATATTTTCAAATCTATTGTATGCCTAATTATTGCGGTTATCATTTATTTTATAGTTGGGCTTATCGCTTGGAATATTGTATGCTCATGGGTTGATATATCATCTTGTACATTGGTGGAAATTAGTAATTATAGAATATACACATACTCTGGGATTGCCTTTATTTCCACAATTATAGCTGAAATAAGAGCTGGAATAAAAAATGGGCGTGACATGGATGGAGCATGTACAATTCTATTTGTCATTGGGTTTCTTGCATTTATGGCTAATCATTGGGAAAGTATGTGGGATAGTGTCGCTGTTATCCTAACCATTTTATACAATATTATAAACGTTACGGTAATGGCATACTGTTTTTATAAGAGCAATGAATAACATTTCTATTTACATAAACTACCATGAAAAATACTATTATCCTTTTAATTAGCATAGCTACATTCATAGCTTGCGCCAAACAAAAAACGGAACAAGTTTCTACCATAGACAGCACTTTACAAGTAAGTGTTGATTCTATCCTGCAAAACAAGCTATCCGAACTTGATGCAACAATAGGGCAAGTTATTGTAATGGAAGTGCAGACGGGAGAAATTAAGGCTTCTGTTGGTTCTGATTCTATTCTGCAAGAATCGGGATTAGTGCGTACCACTTCACTCTTGGCAGCATTAGAAACAAAGGCGGTTAAACTATCCGATACAATAGACGTTGCAGATGGGGTTTTAGCTATTGGAAAAGATACATTGTGCGACCATAATTGGCATAGGAGTGGATATGGAAAAATCACAGTAGAACAAGGTTTTGCTTTCTCGTCCAATATTGCCAATTACAAAGCGGTAAGAAAGGCATTTGACAATGAACAAACCTTTGCGGAAGCACTTGCAAAATACGGTTATCAAGTAAAAGACACAAGCCTTGTCTATAATTCTTTAGGTTATGGTATACCCACTACTCCGTTGCAGAACTTGACTTTCTTTAATGCAGCAAGCAAGACAGCCATTAAGCAGGCATTGGAGTACGCTGTTTCTGATGGATTAGCCAAGCCTGCCCAATCTGATAAGGTTAAAGTAGCAGGAGCAACGGGAACAATCCAACTTTCAAATGGAGAATATGCCGTAGAATTTTGCGGTTACTTTCCTGCCGATAATCCGAAATACAGTGTTATCGTTACCATTAATAAGAAGGGATTACCTGCAAGTGGTGGACTGATGGCAGGTGATGTGTTTAGGCAGATTATTGATATAATGAATGAAAGGTAATGAGAAGATTGCTATTTATCATTATTGGATTATTTAGTTTAGCAGCTTGCAAAACAGACAAAACATCTGTTCTACTGGATTTTGAATGTTTCAATCAGCCACATATTTACATCAAGTACAAACAGCCTATAAACGGATATACAGTAAAAGTAATGTGGCTGCAAAATGGTGAGGTAGGTAACGCTCTATTCTGTTTAGAGAAACAAGGAGTACAATATTACTACTTTGCGGAGAAATGGACTGATAAGATTCTATATGATAAAGGTAACACATATCCGAACAATACTGTTATAGAGCTGGATTATACGACTAAATTAGAAAGTGAAGAATACCTTTCGGATAATTCTCCTTTCTTCTTTTCCGATGTTGATTTTGACGGAGAAGATGAGTTCATTATCAACCGCTATAAAAGTGGTTCAAGGGATTCCAATGCTTATGACGTGTACGATGTCAGCCCATACGGTTACTTTATACAGAAAACAGAAGTACCATTTACAGAATTAGAAAATGGGCAGTGCAAGTTTGATTCAAAGAACAAGACCATTACTGTTTACGGCTCTAATGGATGGAACAATACTATCAATCATACATACCAACTAAAAGGAATAAATTTGAATTAGTACAATCGGAATAACTATTTAAATATCAAACAGAAATGAAAACATTTAGATTAATTGGAATGGCTTTATTAGCCGTAGTAATGTGTGTGAATTTCACTTCTTGCAGCAATGATGACGAAGAAGAAAGCAACGGTGGTAAATCAACGCAAGAACTGTTACAAGGGGTATGGTATGATGCTTATACTGATGGTTATCCCTATTTTATAGTTGAGAAAGGCTATTGCTATTTTTCAAATCAACCATCAACTGTATATTATGGAGAGAAGTACAAGTACACTTTTGATTCTAAAAACAACATGCTGATGTGCTATGGATATGATGAAGAAAGTGACACCTACGATAATGAGCCTTGGTATATAAGGGTTAAATCTGTATCAGATACCAAACTTATTATAGAACTCTTGAATGACGACAATCAGACCGTTGATGATACAAGAGATTGTGTAAAACAATAGCAGACCACTACTTGACAGACAAAAAGCCAACCTACCCATTTGAAGTATATACTTCAAACAACGGATAAGTTGGCTTTTTCAGTTCTGAACAAACATCTTATTAACTACAAAACTATGTGTTTCACAAGCATATTTATAGATGCAGAGAACACAAAACAATAAGAGTAGATTTTTCAGCAGGTAGATTTTTAAGAAGATATAGCTTTATATACCTACTACTGATTTTTATACCGATACTATATTATGCAATGTCAATACAATATATGAATACTTTTTCAGTAGGGAGAAAGCTACTTTATACTATTATATACTATATCAGTAGATAGATAAAAAACTGATAGTCAAAAGCAAAACTATAAGAAAGAATCATTGGATAACAGCACAATATTGACTAACTTTGTGGTGCAGTTCAATGCTGCAAAGAGATTATTAATTTATTGTTGAATTTATCTTGTTTACGTGTAAACCAACATGTAAACCGCAACTTGAAAGGACTTCTTCTAAGAAGATATAAGCGGCAGTAGCTCAGTTGGTAGCTGACGAAGGCGAAGCCTTTGGCAGCCGCAGAAGAGCATCAGCTTCCCAAGCTGAGGGTCGCGGGTTCGAATCCCGTTTGCCGCTCCAAAGAGAATTCTGATAGTCAGGTAGTTGGCTATCAGAATTCTCTTTTTTAGCACTATTTGAGGAAGATGAATACAGGTGGTTTGAACATCATTATGTAAATTGATTGAGCAGTATATGGCTAATGAGAAATATGGGAACAGATTTGTTTATAAAGGCCCATGCAGTATATTCATACGCTAAAGTATCGGCACTTACACGAATTGCATCTGCATTGCTGCTTTCTATAACGATTTTCCTTGGTTGGATTGATGTGTACATCCGATAATGAAAAGACAGGAGAAATATGAAAACGTTATTTTCATAATCTCAAATTATATGTGAAGAAACAATGTCTTTAGAAAAGTAATAAAAAGTGCAATCCATCAATAATCAGAATTGCACTTTTATTTTCCACTAATTTATATTCTTAATTTTCTTTTTTGAGGGATATCCAAAGATACAAAAACTAACTGATTAGCAATAATTTAACTTGAATAGGTTGTATAATTTTGTACTATTGAAAGAATATCCCTAAACATATTGGATTTACTGGGTACAGATATAGAGAAAGTCCTTATTGTTTTGATAATCAGTCAGAAGCTTCTTTATTAATTGGTGCAAAAATGCCAAGTACACACATTACAACTCCAGTTCAACCACAAATATCCATTTCCCTATTTTTAAATTCCCAGACACAGCCAGATCAATAGCCGCTTCGTTATTTTTTGTCTTGTCAGTCAAGCCGACACATAAGGTATACTTTCCCTGCAATTCTGCCGGAATATTAAACCGACTCAAATAATTGTATGATATTCCCTTCAACCATTCGGAAGGTTCTGCTTCCGGTTCTGTATAAAGAAATACAATTTCCTTTTTTTCATTCATCAAAACAAAACTAACCTGATATTTATAATTCCAATTGGGATGATTATTAGGCAATACACCCACACCATAGTTTTTCCATGAATGAAACAAAGTCAACGTTTTGTGGTCTTGCTCCACCTTTATATAGTCCGGATAAAGACGATAACCGCCTAAAGTTATAAAACGCTGAACTTGGTCCGGCAGCTCTTCTATCCAGAATTTGCACTGTAAAGGCATACGCAAATCCAGCGTGTTACAATGGCTGTCCAAAGCATCAGTCACAGAAACGGTAAAAGCTTCTTTGAAATCGTTCATGGCAAAACGTTTGTCTCCTTGGAAATGCTTGTATTTTGAGTTATCACCATCTTGTGCGTTAAACCACCAGCATCCCTCACCAATAAGAGCTCTTTTTGGGAAAAGTTCGTCATGCACCATCGCACGTTCTTCATTAGAAAACCAAAAACTGCCTATACCATCCCTGCGAGGAAGAAACCCCAGCTTGTCATATACTAGCGGCTTGAAAACCTGTAGTCGCTCTGCGAAAGATTCATTACCGTAAGCACTTTTTTGAAGTGTCTTGCATACGATTCGGTTATCTGTCGGATAACGCTTTCCAGATTATCTTGCTTTTCGAGTACCAGTCCATGTCCTTCTCCCCATCTTCCCAATCCATATGCATCAATATAATCTACCTCATCCGGATTGTCATATTCCTTTGCAAAGCCTCTATGAACTTGTCCAGCTTTTCAAGGAATACTGGATTATCATAATAAGGCTGGGTTTTGCCTTCATCGTCTATTGGGCTTTCTGTGGCTCCGGCTTCGTACACATAGGACGGTACTCCGTCTACACCATGAAAGAACACCCTGAAGGCCAGTTTAAGCCCTTTGTCTTTGGCTTTTTGTATATACCATTTATACCGTTCATTGTAAATCCATGCATATTTGCCCTCCTCGGGTTCCAAATCTTTCCACAGCATTCTGATGTACAGAATATTGGAATAATCAGCTGCTTTGCATTCTTCCATCTGTTTCCAAAAAACTTCGGGAGTATAGATGTTGCTTTTATTGTGGCGTGTTCCCTGAAAAGATCAGCCTTCTTCGTACATCATCCATCCCATGGCAGGATTTTTCAGTACGGTGGTCAAATCCGGGCTATAGTTTACCCATTTGTTCATTTGGGCTTGAAGTGAGGCGGATCCCAATAGGTGCATGCTGCACAAAAGGATTGCGGTTAGGCGTAAAATGGAAATACTTTTCATGATTAGAATTAATATTATTAAAAATGTATTTTATAAAATCATTACAAAAGGTTTTTGATAAAAAAATAATCTGAGTCATTGCATGAGAGTTAATGAAACGATATACTTTTATGTCCATTGCTAAGACATTTTTTCTTCTCTAGATCCTAATATTGAAAGATACCGCTTTCGTTACTTGCTAAAACTTCAGTTGAATTACCTTGATAAATGTTTATATTAATTATTAAAAGTAAAGTAATTAGAATTGCAATCGTTTTCATGTGTCATTATATTTAAAGTTTATATATAAGCAAATTTAAGGAATAATCTGTTACGTTGTTTTCAGTAATAGGACTTTAACTAAATTTCTTTTAGTTTTTTTTGACAACCTCAATAACATACTCTTTCGGATTGGCTATCAGTCATGCGTCTTTCTTTTGTTCTTTCAGAATGTTTGTGTCAATGACCCTGTATTACAATATTGTTTTAAATGTGTTGTATGTTGGTCTATATATAGTTTATTCTGTGCATTTTTTATGCATAAGATTTTCTTTAAAATATTTGTTATAGCTTTGCTATCACAAATAACTGAATGTGTTTTTATTTTTAGATTCATTAAACTGGGATGTTGTAAGGCATCTTGATAAGTAAAGCAGTTTGTATTGAAAAAGGCAGGATTGGTGAATCCCGTCTTTTTATGTATCTTTTTGTTATAAGAATGAAGGTGTGTCAAAATGCGCACCTTCTTTTTTTATGCACAAAGCCCCGACTTTCACAAGCAGGGGCTTTGTTATTACCTAAAGATTTTGTATCTTTAAGCATAACATTTTATACTATGACAAAGATACATTTTCGTCCTTACAATCCCAACCAAACAGTGCTTTTTCCTCCAAGAATTGACGAGGATATTGCAGAGCATGATCCAGTTCGGATGGTTGACGCTCTGGTTGAGAGCCTGACCCTTGAAAGTTTCAGGAAGTTGTATAAGGAATGCGGGCGCAGCCCTTACCATCCCAGGATGATGCTCAAGGTCATTCTGTATGCCTATATGAACAACATCTACTCCTGCCGGAAAATCGAAAAGCTCCTTCACCGTGACATCCATTATATCTGGCTTGCCGGATATGAGAAACCGGATTTCATCACCATCAACCGTTTCCGCAACCGGGTGAAGAATGAAATCAACGAGGTGTTTACCCAAACCGTACTCCTTCTCTCTTCCAAAGGCTTCATCAGCTTGAATGTGGAATACATTGACGGGACAAAGATTGAGTCCAAAGCCAATAAGTATACTTTCGTCTGGCGGAAAACGGTTGAGCGGAACCGTGAACGCCTGATGAAGAAGATACATATCCTGCTAGGGCAGATAGACAATGTCATCGCCCAGGAGAACTCATCGGAAAGCAATGAGGAGATTGAGTTCACTCCGGCCATGCTGACTGAAATGGCGGGAGAATTGCGTCAAGCACTCGAACAGGTTCCTGAACCCTCCACGAAAGAGGAAAAGACTGCGTTGAAAAAGAAACGCAAACAGCTGAAGGAGTTGGAAGAGCACAGGGACAAGCTACAGGAATACGACAACCGTCTGGACACGCTGCAGGACAGGAATTCCTATTCCAAAACGGACAATGACGCTACTTTCATGAGAATGAAGGAGGATGCCATGCGTAACGGCCAGACAAAGCCCGGTTACAACCTCCAGATCGGCACCGGGAACCAGTTCATTACCGACTTTGCACTCTTCCCGAACCCTACGGATACACTGACCCTGATACCTTTCCTGCAATCCTTCTCAAGCAGATATGACAGGCTGGCCCATACGGTGGTTGCCGATTCCGGCTACGGTTCTGAGGAGAATTACCGCTTCATGTCAGAAAACGGTATGGAAGCCTATGTCAAGTACAACTACTTCCACATGGAACAGCGGCCGAGATTCAAACCGGACCCGTTCAAGGCCGAAAACTTCTACTACAATGAAGAACAAGACTTTTGTATCTGCCCCATGGGACAGAAGATGCAAAGGATAGGGACTAGACATGTGAAAACAGCATCCGGATATGTCAGCGAAAATGCCAGGTACAGAGCCATCAGATGTGAAGGCTGTCCGCTAAGATGCCGATGTTTTAAAGCAAAGGGGAACAGAACGATAGAGTTGAATCACAGACTCAGAAAATACAAGCAAAAAGCCAAAGAGTTGCTCTGCTCAGAGGAAGGGCTGAAACACAGAGGACAGAGATGCATAGAACCGGAAGCCGTGTTCGGACAAATGAAAAACAATATGAATTACAAACGTTTCCGCCATTTTGGAAAGGATAAGGTCTTCATGGACTTTGCCTTCTTTGCCATTGCCTTCAATATAAAAAAGATGTGTGCAAAAATGACTAAAGAAGGTATGGATTGGCTGATTAGACCGTTTTATGAGCTTACAGTTGTTCTATTTAGATGTTGAGAACGCATAAATCAAAGAAATCCTCAAAATATCGCAGCTTAAAAAAATGAGTCGATTTTTATAGTCAATGAAAAAAAAGAAGGCGCATCGTGTATTACGACACACCTTCATTCTTTATTCAAAGAGACGCAAAATATATTATTTCAGTATTTCACCTTTTTCATTGAAGAACACCGTACTTTCAGTTCCTTCCTTGTCTGTCAGAACAACCTGATAGGTCTTGCTGCCATCCTCTGCCGCTTCCACCGCCGCTTCCTTGACGGTTGATTCCGCAAAATTTTTGGCGATTGCTTCCGTTACCGCTGCCGGAAGGTCTTTCACTTCAATAGGGTGAAGTCATTTACTGCCATGACTGTTTCAACACCTGAGGTCAAATTTTCGGCAAATGCCACTGTTGTTCCTAATCCCATTACCAATGCTACTGCAACAAAAGATTTTTTCATAATCTTATATTTTTAATGGTTATTGTTTTACGATAATGATAGGACAATTTTTATGCCAAAAGAATAACTAATCTGATTATCAGTTGGTTAATATTTTACTAATTATATGTGAAATGGAAAAAATCCTCATATAGTGTGGGATGATGTGGAAATGTTCCACATTGATACCTTTCTTCCATTAATCTTTTCGCACCTTTGCGGAAAAATGGATAAAATCAGATACCGTCTTGTATATAACCGCCAGAACACACTTAACAGGCAGGGCACGGCTCTTGTACAGGTTGAAGCCTATTTGAACCAAAGGAAAATCTACCTGAAGACCAATGTTTACCTCAAACCGGAGTGCTGGAGCCGTGAGGGGGCACAAGTCATTAACCACCACCAATCTAACGAACTCAACGCAATGCTCTATGAATACATCCTGTATCTGCAAGGCATAGAATTGGGGTATTGGAAGCGCGGAATACCTGCCACACTCTCACTGCTGAAGGATGCTGTCAAGAAGAAAAGTGCCGTGAATATCAGCTTCTCCACTTTCGCCAAATCAGCCATTGACAATTCGGACAAGAAGCAGTCCACCAAGGACAACCTGCACTCTACACTGGCGGTCTTGAATGACTTCCGTTCCGGATTGGACTTCAAGGATATTACCTATACATTCCTTCGTGATTTTGAGCAATACTTAAGGGAAAAGGGCAATGCGGACAATACGATAGCCAAGCACATGAAACAGCTCCGTATCTTGGTCAATGAGGCAATCAACCAGGGATATATGCACGCGGATGCTTATCCGTTCAGAAATTAGAGATGGTTTTACCGTTTAGATCCAATACAAGTTCCTTCCCTTTTGCCACCTCAACCGGTTTCTCCAGAATAATGTCATCAGACAATATAAAGCTACCTCCGTTCTGGGCGGCTTCATCAAGAGCACCCGCACCAAAGAATTTCACGATACGGGAAACTGAAATTTCCTGCCCGTTGTTATCTATAAGAGTCACTTTCAGAACGGCCTTTTCTCCACTTATTCCTTTCTTGTTGATTTTGACTGTCGTTCCGGTACATTTCCCATCCGTAAATACAGGTTCCTTAATTTCCACATCCTTATTTTCAGCACGGGGCACAATCTCTATATCTGTAGTACCGTCCTCGCTTCTCAATTCCGCAACCAAAGCCTTATAATTTTCTGTTGTCAAACCAATAAATTCAATATCAATTGTATTACTAACGGAAGTTACCGAGAAAATATCGCAACCATCCTTGAACTTGACAGATAATATTTTGGTACGTGGTACGGTCAGCTTGGTCTTTCCGTCAGCCAGAGTGAATATGACATTATCAGGATCACTTGTGTAGTCCACTCCGTTTTCCGCAAATACCGCATCACCTCTGTCGCCTTTCTCCCCGGTCGCCTTAATCCCTGTCGATTTCCAGTTTTTGCCGCCATCCGTTGAGATTTCCCATTCATTTGTCGTGGCGTTGATTTGAACTTGGGGCAATGGCATCGTCCCTTTGGCTCCTTGCGCCTTTATTTTTGTATCAGTCATACCTATCCACCAATTACCGTTCTCGCCGATATGAGGTGTGATGCCGTCAGATTTACTTTATGATGTAAGAAAAATCATACTATCCCTTCTCATTTGGAGAATCCATATATCCCGATTTACAAGACGAACATAACGCTTTTTAAACTAATGTTATCAGATATTTATTAAATAATTGGTGCAAAATTAACTAAAAAATGATGCTGGCCTGTAATATAATTTTTTACATTCCAGACCGATTCAATATATTTATATTCTTCTTTGGTAAATCGTTTTTTATTCTTATTTTGCAGAGTCTTTTTTATTGACATATCGTGACAATGGATTTTAGTGTTTTGGCAGCGATGGTGCAAGCGGATAGGATTTTAAGTGTGTATTTTATAATCAATCAGATAAACAATAGGCAGAATGGAATTAAATGACTGGTTGGCTATAACTGGGGCTTTAAGGGATTGGAAGCTGTCCGCTGGGATTCATATTCTGTGTAAACCGCAAAACGCACGGAAGGAGAATGCGTCTGCCGATTCGGTGGAGAATGAGAACGAGCGGAAGCAGGTTGACTGGTTGGAAAAGCGTATAGTCCAGTGTACTGCCAAGAGTGTAGAAAGGACAGCACTCGTAAGTCGGTCAACATCGTATATGGCTCTATCATCTCTTTGAATGAACTGATTGCAACCAATGGCAACTACGTGATTAATTTTCGGATTTATGGTACAAGAAAACCGTCTGACAGCCCGACCAGGAAAGTTTTGTTACTGGCTGACGGTCACGTAGAAGGTGATTTCAGCAAGAATAGAAAGAAGGAAACTACAACCAAAGACTGTACGGAGGTGAAAGCCGACAAGGAAACCACTTCCGATATCCATGAGGAAAAACGGTCAGAATCATAAAGGATAAAAAAGAATCCACTTTGCTTAAACAAAAAGGCTTTACCTGTGTTTGTGTAACTGTTTTGTTTGTCGTTGTGCTGATAGTAAAACATTGGCGCAACAGACAATCTTCATCATAAGACTTTAAATTTATAAATTGGACTGCCCCGGCTCGTGATGAGTCGGGGTATTTGTTTAAATACAATTTCCCAATTGGATTACACAATCAACTGAAGAGAATAGAATTTTATGTATTTTTGCCTTGTATTGTGGGGTAGAAGCCAATCTCATAACAAAAATTACTCCTTGTTTTGGGGATCTATTGTAATACGCAATAATGTGACAAAAAATATTTTTAGAAATAGGCAAATCCTTTTGAACAAATTCGTCATTGTTTTGTTCTTGAAGAATAAAGTAGATTGTCAAAACGTAACTAATCTGAACCGTTCCGGCTTGTGATAAGTGGGAGCGGTTTTATTTCAACAATATTTTTGTTAAAAGATAGCGCGTGAATTATATGTTCTTTTATTTTTGTACACAGTTGACATGAATTTATGTATCATGGTGAAAAAGAAATCTTATTCCGAAGAGAAATTAAATGAAATGATCGTATGGCTCAATAATCATGCCAATGAACTTCCTAAGGAAATGCAGATAAATAAATTCGCTTTCACACCAAATTTGAAACTTACTGTTGAAAGTTGCATCATGCAGGCTAAACAATGTTTGGGTAACTAGGGATATTCAGTAAATGTCTCTAAAAAATAAGATGGCATATGAAGATGATAGGGCATGACCATTTCATATGCCATTCTTATTGTCATTTTTCCGTGCTTTCTCACATACTTCTATCCGACAGGACATGACGTTCCGGAAGAAGTCTGATGACCTCTTCTGATTCTGTGAGTAAAATCATATCATGCTGCTTTAGCTGTTTTGTTTCTGATTTTTTCTATCATCAGTATGGCATTTGCCGTATGTATTCCAAAGAAAATCCACAGTATTTCCGTCTTCCTGTTTCTGGCCTTTATCCTTGAGAGCGAGTAATGTTGCTTTTGAGTGCCGAAGCTTCCTTCAAGCCGTGTTGCCCTTTCTTTTGAGAGTTCGCTTCTAAGCACCTTCCTCAAAGGCTCATCTTTGGCCGCCCTTCCCTTGCGCACAAAGGATGTGGATATCCCATATTTTGTACAGAATTTTCTGTTGACATTATTGGCATATATGGAATCGGCAGCCACACATCTTACCCTTACATTCATAAGCTTCTGCTGCATACGGATACAGTCCTTCAAGCGTATACCCTCATTGAATGCCTTGAACGAGAGGTGTTCGATGAACGATATGCCGTCTATCTGTATATTATTGACCTTTGCACCGAACTCGACGGACTTGGTTTCCTTGCCTCTGACGATGGGACGTACATAATGACGGTCAATGCTGACGATGCGGTCACTGACTTTCCGCCCTTCAAACATTTCCTTTTCTTGTACAAGCACCTTTCTGATGATGGAAAGACGCTTATGATAATCCTGGGTATATCGGAGTAAAGCACCGTACTCGCTATGGATCCCATCCCTTTGACTGAGGAGCTTTTCAAGAAGCTTGATCATACGGCGCTTAAGCATTCTTGTCCTTGAAGCTCTCCTCTTTCTTTTCTTGCAGTAGGACAGATAGGATTCCGCCACATTCCTGTATTTGTTGCGCGGACGCCTTATGCCCAGCTCCCTGCAATGCCGGCATATATGCCTGTAGAGCCATTCGAGGCTTTCCCAAAGGAGTTTCATGTCCGTAGGAAAACGCATGTGGCTTTCATAGCATGTGGCATCGGTCATGCATACGTGAAGGTTATCAAGATAAGGTTTCCAGTGTGAAGCCAGGAGCTCCTGGAAAGAATCAATGTCAAGGCGGGATGCTATCTCATTACGGATGGCACTGACTATCTTGAAGTTGGTTATGGGAAGGGACGGGGGAATCATAATTCCACAGAAAATCTGGTAGTGTATGTTCCCGTTCAGATGTTCCACCAGTTGCCTGTCGGAGAATCCGGTGTATGCCTTCAGGACCATAAGGGCGATCTTTGCGGAAGGACTGAATCTGTTCCTGCGTCCCAGGCGCCGGTCCGACAGGCCGGCGGCTTTTGCCATACATTCAAACGGAAAGACCGAATGAAGCTTGCCAAGCTCACTCTCATTAAAACTCTTGCGGTATTTTTCCAGAATATCAAATTCTGTAAAACCCAAAGTAGGGTGAATTTCTGAAATATTCACTATCTTTGCCATATCTTATTAGTTTGGATATTTCCCCCGTTTTGGCCGTCAAACCTTATTTTCGGGGGAATACCTAAAGATACAAAAAAGCCAACTAATTCGCAATACTTTGTGTATGAATTAGTTGGCTGATTTTGTAATATTTAATGAATGTCCCTAACTATAAGATGGCTGGAGCTTTTAGACTGCTCCAACAAATCGGAGAGAACCTTGAAAACAATAAATGATATTCTTCTATTATTTAGTAAGTAAATCAAGATGTTTCTTTCATCGACAAAAATATGAAAGTATGCAATGTGTGTGCAACTTAAAAAGCCAATATGTATAAATGATTAGTTTTTCAGTGCTTTTTTATTTTTCTTCACTTTCCAATTCTTTTATCTCTTTATTGAGGAATACGGATAGGATGGTTCTTAAAACAACAATACCTCCCAATAGGGCCAATTCATTCAAAGTGGGCTCCAATACTGTTTTCAAAATATCCGAAGCTATCAGAAATTCTAAGCCAAGAAGCAGATAAGTTCCGAATGTAGCTCTTAATTTTCGTATATTGGTAATGGAATACCCTCCGGTAAAACGTCGTATTTCATTCTTCAAAAAAGAGATGATACCTATCAACGCTCCGTATGTGACAATCAAAAGGCTTGTCACACTTATAACAGCTGCTAATAAATCCAAGAAATGAGTAAGCATATTTATTTGTCTTTATGAATAGAACAAATAAATAAGCGATATGTTCTTACATCATGATAACTCTATCTTGACAATTCCTCCATAAGGAGTGAGTGCGCCAAACGCCTCTTCGGGTTTAATGATACCTGCATAAATCTGTGCGTTCAGTAAAATGCCGCCATGAGCAAAGATCGCGACTTGTTCATACGGTTTTTGGCGAAGTTCGTCTAGAAAATCGGCAACACGCCGGTATTGATCTTCAAAGGACTCTCCATTGGTCGCTTTTACATGCAGATAATCTGCATACCATCTTTCCAGATTAGCGTCGGCAATTTCATCGAACCGATGCATTTCCCAATCTCCGAAATTTAGTTCCTTTAGGCGGTCGTCCCGTTCTGCATCCGGGTAGCCGCAAAAGGTAGCCAGGCGTACACAACGGGTTAACGGGCTGGTATAAACCTTATCAAAAGATAAGCCTTGTAAATGGGCTGCCGTTTGAGTTGCCTCCATTTCAAAAGTCGGCTTTAAGGGTACATCCGTCTGTCCGTAACAAACGCCTTGCGGAACATCAACAGCAGTATGACGCATGAAGTATATTACCATAGATTTGTATAGATTAAGTTTATAGTCAGATAAAAAGAAAACTCACATAATAGGAAAGTCGCTCCGCAACAATCACCGGTATATCCTTGCAGGCGTCTGCGCATGAGTGACATTAAAAGGATGAACATCATAGCAGGAGCGATGGCTGCCCACCAGTATCCTTTATCCAGTAATAAAAGCATAGGTAGGGCTCCGGCCATAAAAGCGGATAATAAAACACCTGGGCTCATACGGTCATATATGACTTTTGCTTTCGATTCTTCTTCTTTACGGGCGTATGGAAGCGTGTTGATGATTTGTGCGGCACAAAACTTGCTCCAGGCATCTCCGCTTAATATGGCCGCACATGCCAAGGGTACAGAAAGTGTGGTGAGTATATTCCACATCAATCCATAATAGAATAATAATCCGAGCACTCCGTATGTGCCGATATGTGAATCCTTCATGATGGACAGAATCTTGTCACGTGATGTACCGCCCCCGAAGCCATCGCAGAAGTCTGCCAATCCATCTTCGTGTAAAGCACCTGTTACTAATAACCGGGCAGCCAACGCCATGAGCACAGCTATTTGTACAGGCAGAAATTCTGCTGTGATCCATAGAGTGCCTGCCATGATACCTCCTGTCAGCCATCCAACAAAGGGCCAGTAGTCCACTACTCGTTTAAAGTAAACAGGTGGTACGTCAGCTATTTTCCAAAACGGAAGGCGTGTGAAAAAAATGAGGGAGGCAAGCAGTTTCATGGTTAAAAATATTTAGTGATGGAGGCATGGGCGAAATTGTCCATCTCATTCATCATGTTTACAGAGGAAACAACGATGGGATAAGCGCATATCGCTCCTGTTCCTTCTCCCAAGCGCAGACCTAAATTTAATAAAGGGCGTACTTTCATGGCGTCCAATACTAGTTTATGACCGGTTTCATCTCCCTGATGTCCGAATATGGCATACGACAAAACTTCCGGATGAAGTTTTGAGGCGGCCAGTATGCAGTTGGTCATGATGAAGCCGTCTACCAGAATAATCATTCTTAATTCTGCCGCCCGGAGCATGCCGCCTATTGCCATAACCATTTCATATCCTCCGAACCAGGCGATGATATCTTTTGCAGAACCGTCACCGGCATAATGGTCAACCGATTGTTTCAATACATTGTATTTATGGCGGATGCCTTCTGAATCCAGTCCGCTTCCCGCACCTACACATTGCTCTAATGAAATACCTGTCAGCAAATGCATCCAGACAGAGGAAGGGGAGGTGTTGCCAATACCCATTTCGCCAAAACTGACCACATTGCAGCCGTCAGCATGAATCATATCCGTTATCTTTGCTCCACGTTCCAGGCATAATTCCATTTCTTCCATACTCATTGCAGGACCTTTTAGAAAACTGTGCGTGCCACGTCCTACGCTACAGTTGATAATGCCTTTCTCGTAAGGAAGATCGTAATCGACTCCTGAGTCTACTAATACAAGCTTAAAACCATGTTGGCGGCATAAAAAATTAACTCCGGCACCTCCATGTAAAAAATTACTTAGTTGTTGCCAAGTGATTTCTTTGGGAGACTTGCTTACCCCTTCTTCTACTATACCATGATCGGCTGCAAAAAGTACGTTGTGCGGATGGCTTAATGTAGGGGAGAGGGTTTGTTGGATTAATCCGATTTGCAATGCAAGGTCTTCCAGAACGCCCAATGAACCTTTGGGCTTTGTCAAATTGTTGATTTTGTCTATCAATGCCTCCCGAAGACCTTCATCGGGATACTCAATATGAAAGTTTTTCATTGTATTTATTATTTTATAGGAACAGGAATTCCCGATACCATCAAATATACTTGGTCTGCTTTTGAAGCTATATATTGATTCATCCAGCCCTGTAAATCTGTAAAGCGGCGTTGGATGGCGTTTTCGGATACTGCTCCGGAACCTATTTCATTGGTTACGAAAATAAAAGTGGCATCTTGCCGGATAAAATTATCAAACTCCTGTTTGACAGCCTGCAATGCAACCTCTACATCCGCATCCAAATCAAAGAAAAAGTTGGTACACCATAAGGTGACACAGTCAATCAATACTACATTATCCTTTACTTGATGGCGGCTCAGTTCTTTTTCTTCTTCTATATTCGTCCATTCCGGTCCGCGCCTTTCTTGATGTTTGATAACGCGTTGGCGGAATTCTTCATCCCAAATACGGGAAGTAGCTATATAAACGGGAGTGGGTGATAAGCTTAATGCCAATTTCTCCGCGTATGAACTTTTTCCCGAACGTTGGCCTCCTGTGATTAAGATAATACGTCTCATTGTCTTACTTCTCGGTGGCACGCAGAATCAACGTAGTCGCACCTAATGTGATGATAGCGCCTTCCTCGATCCGTATCCGGTCCTTGTTCCCCAAAATCTCGTTCATCAGAAATGTTCCTGTAATGCTGTCATTATCACGCAGGGTATAAATGACTTCCCCTTGTTTGTTGCGTTTCACATTAATGATACAATGCCTTCTGTCCATGCTCGGATCTGATGTTTCGATGGGAATGTCCACTTCAGTGCCTTTGCTTCTGCGTCCTATCAGGTTGTCACCTTCCATCAGGGGTAATACTTGTTTGTATCCGAATACATTTTCTACTACCACGATACTTCCAAAATCCTCTTTATTGGCTTGTTCGTCCAATATTTCTTCTTTACGGGTTGCTTTCAGTTTGGATTTTCCGATACGGATACTGAATTGTTTTTTACAATGGTCGCATACAAAGACCAACGACTGGCCTTCTGTATATTTGGTTTCATCAAAAGTTATATAGTTGTCACATTTGGGACACAAAACTCTTTTCATAAAAAATAATCTTGTTTATTTGGAACTCAATATCCATGCATTCTTGAATGCATCATTTTGTTTCAGTTCATTTAATTTTTTATAAGCAGCGGCTTTATCTGCAAAGTTGCACAAAGACAGGCGATAACGTCCGTTACCTTCTATGATTGTTACATCCTTGTATCCTTTTTGCTTGTACTCATTAAGTACTTGCTGTGCGTCATTGGCTGTCGGTAAACTGGATACGATGATATAATACTTATTTTTTTTACTGCTCGAAGGTGTTGCTGTTTCTTTCTTCTCAAGGGCAGGTTTACTTACAGTAACAGGCTTGGCAACTGGCTGTTCTGTGCTGTTCAATTTTGCTGCAACAGTATTCTTGGGCACTGCTTCTTGTGCTTTTCCTACCTTTTCTACTTTTACAGTTACAGGTTTCAACGTGTTTTGATTATTTTTGATATTCGTCTTCTTGGGTTGCTGCGGTCTGGAAGGAACGGTTACCAAGGTCGTTGCCAAAGATTGGGAACGAATGGCGTCAAACAGACCATCCGTACCTAAAGAAGCATAATTACCTTTGTCCACATATGTGTTCTCTACCGGAACAGACAAGAAGAAAAATAAGACTACAGCTATAGCCACAGCTACTGCATTTCCTATCCACTGACGTTTGAAACGTACAGTTCTCTTCCTTTTTTCTTGTCGGGGAAGTAATTCTCTGGTTGCTGCAGATGTTGTTGAAGTAAGATATTCTAATCTGTTGATGGAAAACGAACTAAGCCCGTATAGGGTAGGTGATAATGCACCGTCCTCATTGGGATGGAACTCGTATGTGCTATGAATATTATAATGTAAGACCCCTATGCCATGCATTTCTGCACATCCATTTTGGTATAGTTGTTCTTTCAATCCGGCTACCTCTTCTTCTATCATGCGTGTGGCATCAGGAAAATCGGTGTGATGGGCTTGCATATACGATTGAACTAATAAACCATCGTTTATAGTCAATTGGGGATTGAAACCAATAGTACGTACAGGGGGAAGATAAAGATTTTCTTCCTTGATATACCGTGCCGGTTGATAGTGCGCTATAAAACCGCCAAAGTCTGGAATAATCACACAGTCATTTTCCAGTAACAGAATTTCTATATGTCTAGCCAATTCAATCATATCGCAAAATTAGCATTTTTATTCCGTTTCAGCGCAACTTTTATGGAAGAAAATAACAACTCACTCATAATTTATTGTAATTTTGCAGCGAAAAAGTTAGACTAACGAATTAAATAAAATGAATATAGCGATTGTAGGAACCGGGTATGTAGGACTTGTTACCGGAACATGTTTTGCCGAAACTGGCGTAGACGTAACTTGTGTAGATGTAAATGCGGATAAGATTGCTAATCTGCAACAGGGTATTATTCCTATTTATGAACCGGGATTGGAAGATATGGTCTTGCGTAATGTAAAGGCTGGACGTCTTCATTTCACCACCTCTTTAGAGAGTTGTCTGGACAATGTGGATATTGTGTTCAGTGCTGTGGGCACTCCTCCCGATGAAGACGGAAGTGCCGATTTGCGTTATGTGCTTGAAGTTGCCAAGACGATTGGTGCTAATATGAAGAAATACACCTTGGTCGTGACCAAGAGTACGGTGCCCGTGGGTACGGCCCGGAAAGTAAAAGCGGCTATCCGGGAGGAATTGGAGAAAAGAGGGGAGTCGATAGATTTCGATGTGGCTTCTAATCCGGAATTCTTGAAAGAAGGTAATGCTATCGATGACTTTATGAGTCCGGACCGTGTGGTAGTGGGCGTAGAGTCGGAAAGGGCTAAAAAACTGATGACCAAGCTTTATAAACCTTTCATGCTGGTTAACTTCCGCGTTATCTTCATGGATATTCCTTCTGCCGAGATGACCAAGTATGCGGCAAACTCCATGTTGGCCACCCGTATCAGCTTTATGAACGATATTGCCAACTTGTGCGAACTGGTGGGAGCTGATGTAAATATGGTACGTGACGGAATAGGTTCCGACAGTCGTATCGGGCGTAAGTTCTTGTATCCGGGATGCGGTTATGGTGGATCTTGTTTCCCGAAAGATGTGAAGGCGTTGATTAAGACTGCCGAGCAGAATGGTTATTCCATGCAGGTGTTGAAAGCGGTGGAAGATGTGAACGAGAATCAGAAAGGCATTTTGTTCGAGAAACTGGTAAAAGTATTCAATGGAGATTTGAAAGGCAAAACAGTGGCTTTGTGGGGACTTGCATTCAAGCCCGGTACGGACGATATGCGTGAGGCTCCGGCTTTGGTACTTATTGAGAAATTGAAACAGTCGGGTTGCAATGTCCGCGCATACGATCCTGCTGCTATGGATGAGTCCCGCCGCCGGATAGGAGAGTCGGTTTATTATGCGCACGATATGTATGATGCGGCTCTTGATGCGGATGCGTTGATTCTGGTAACCGAGTGGAAAGAGTTCCGTCTTCCTACCTGGGGAGTAATCAAGAAGGCGATGAAGCAGCCTGTAGTGCTTGACGGACGAAATATTTATGATGGTGACGAACTACAGGAAATGGGGTTTGTTTATCATTGCATCGGTCGATAAATAAAAAAATAGAGAGAATAACCATGTACAAACGTTTTTCGATAATAATGTTGGCTGTTGCGCTGTCTTCTTGTGGAACTCCGCAACAAAAAGCATCCGCTCTGGAAGAAAACAAGGAGGCAAAATCTTTGTTGGAAGGTATATGGTTGGACGATAATACGGAAACGGCATTACTGAGGGTGAAAGGCGATACCCTGTTTTATGCAGATGCCGCTACGGCTCCCGTTGCTTTTAAAATTATAGGCGATTCGTTGATTACGTATGGTGCACGGACTAATGGTTATAAGATTGAGAAGCAGGGGGAGCATATTTTTTGGTTTCATTCGGCTGTGGGAGATGTGATACGCCTGCATAAGTCTGATGCGGAGAATGATTTTCTGGCATTTATCCATACTCGGGAAATCCCTGTTTATAACGAAGTTATTAAGAAAGATTCGGTGGTGACATACGATAATGTCCGTTATCGCGGATATGTGTACATTAACCCGTCAAAGATTAAAGTAATGCGTCCGGGAGTTTCGGAGGAAGGACTTGGGGTGGATAATGTATATTATGACAATATCATACACATTTGCGTGTATGAAGGCAGGAAGAGTCTTTATGCCAAAGATATCACCAAGCAGATGTTCAAGGGGGTGGTTCCGGATGATTTCTTGCAATGGGCTATATTGTCGGATATGGATTTTATGGGTGTCGATTCGAAAGGGTATCATTATCAGGCCACGGTGTGCATACCTGACGGCGCGTCTTGTTATATGGTCAATATCACTGCCGGCAAGGATGGAGGACTTGCATTCGAGTTGGTAAGGTAGTCGTGGCTATGTCATTTTTTTATTTCGCGATTACTATTTGGTCGCTATCATGCTCTATAGAGAATACCCTGAAAAATCCTTCAAAAGCTTCAGCCTGCTCGCAAATGCCCTGCCCATCGGTATTCCGGCTGAAGGATTGGGCTTGGGAATTCTTCAGCCGGAGATTGGAATCCTTCAGCCGGATTGGTATTCTTCCGATTCTTGGGGAATTGGTTTTCCTGAAGGATATTTTTCGGCTGAAACATTTCACAATGCATATCCTTCAGCCGGAATGCCGATGGGCAGGGCGTTTGTGGAGTGGCTGAAAGATCTGAAGGAAAAATAAGGCGTTTCGGCATGTAGATGCCGTTATGGAAAAAACAACAGGTCAAATTTTAAAAAGCTCTTGTTCTTTCAATGAAAACGTCCTGTTCTTTTTTTTAAAGACCTTGTTCTTTTCAGAAAAGAACAGGACGTTTGAGAGGTTAGTAACGTACATGCCGGAAGGTTAGTAACGTGTCACCCCATACGTTACTAATGTGTGGGGTGTAAGGTTAGTAATGTTACAGGTGAAAGATTATATATCCTACAAGCAATACATATAATGGATGTTTGTGATTGCCTCGCATCTATTTTGCAGATGAGCCATGAAGTGACCCTCTCCATAAAATAAAATTGGAGGAAAACAAGTCCGTCTTCCTCCAATGGTTTTTAGATATCATCTCTTCCGTCTATTCTTTTGGGGTGTTTCTTCTATTATTGGCATTGGGCTTGCCCGTACTGTTCTTTTTCCCCTTATAATTGCCTTGTTTTCTGGAGCCTCCACCTTTGTGATTGCTACGACCGGCGCCACTTCGCGGGTTGTATTCGGGCGCTTCTCCCAATTCCTCGGGAACCGGGATTTTATAGATGTTCCTACCCAGGAAATTTTCAATAGCTTTGAATTGGGTCTGCTCTTTCTCACTGACAAAAGTAATGGCGCAACCATCATGGTTGGCACGAGCTGTACGGCCGATGCGGTGTACATAATCCTCGCTGTCATGTGGTACATCGTAGTTGATTACCAAACGAATATCGTCAATGTCTATTCCTCGCGAAACAATATCGGTAGCAATCAGAATATTGATTCTGCCACTTTTAAATTCACGCATAATCTGTTCCCGTTGGGACTGCTCCAAGTCTGAGTGCATTTCACCTACGTTCAGTTTCATCCGCTTGAATGCTTGTGTCACCTCCTTTACTTTCAATTTGGAAGAGGCAAAGATAATGACACGTTCGGGTGTTTGATCCTGGAAAAGGGATTGAATAATTCCCAATTTCTGGCGTTCATAACAGATATAAGCCGTTTGGATAATCTTTTCCGCAGGTTTTGAAACCGCTAATTTTATTTCTACCGGATTGTTTAAGATCGTTTTTGCCAATTGTTGTATTTTAGCCGGCATAGTGGCCGAGAACATGATGGTCTGACGTTCTTTCGGCAGATATTTCACTATTTGCATAATGTCATCCGAGAATCCCATATCCAGCATACGGTCCGCTTCATCAAGAATAAAGAAAGAAACTTTAGACAAGTCTACGTAACCTAGGCTGAGATGACTTATCAGACGTCCCGGAGTAGCAATGACTACATCGGCCCCCAAAGTTAAACCTTTCTTTTCTTGCTCGAAGCGCACACCATCGTTTCCTCCGTAAACAGCCACGCTGGATGCCGGTAGAAAATAAGAGAAACCTTCCATTTGCTGGTCTATCTGTTGCGCTAATTCGCGTGTGGGTGACATGATCACACAATTGATGGCATCTTCCGGATATCCGCCTTTGCTTAATTGATTAAGAACGGGCAAAAGGTATGCGGCAGTCTTGCCGGTTCCGGTCTGTGCCACTCCGATCAAATCTTTTCCTTCAAGAATGACCGGTATGGTATGTTCTTGTACAGGAGTGCATTCTTCAAATCTCATGGCATCTAATGCCTGAAGCACCCCTTCTTCTAAATTTAGTTCTGAAAATTTCATATATATAGTTACTTCTTTCTTTAGAGTTTGCCGCGTTCTTCCAGGTAAGAGTCCTTGAAGCCCAGGAAATAGAGGACGCCGTCCAATCCGATCGTATTAATGGACTGTTGTGCGTTAGCCACTACTTTGGGTTTTGCATGGAATGCTATACCCAGACCGGCTTCGGACAACATGGGCAAGTCATTCGCTCCGTCTCCTACAGCAATAGTTTGTGCTATGTCCACACGTTCTACTTGAGCGATCAGTTTCAGCAGTTCGGCTTTACGTTTTCCGTCAACTACATCTCCCAGATATCTTCCGGTTAATTTGCCATTTACTATTTCCAGTTCATTGGCATATACGTAATCTATGCCGAATTTATCTTTCAGATAATTGCCGAAATAGGTGAATCCACCGGATAGGATGGCTATTTTGTAACCATATCTTTTCAACACGAACATCAGACGTTCCACACCTTCGGTGATGGGAAGGTTTTCTGCGATTTCTTTCATTACGCTTTCATCCAGTCCTTTCAGCAAAGCCACCCGTTCTGTGAAGCTTTCTATGAAATCAATTTCTCCACGCATGGCGCGTTCTGTGATTTCTCGTACTTGGTCACCCACACCGGCGCGTTCGGCTAATTCATCTATACACTCTGTCTGTATCAATGTGGAATCCATATCGAAACAAATCAAGCGTCGCATACGCCGGTACATATTGTCCAGCTGGAAAGAAAAGTCCATTTCCAGGTCACTGCTCAGTTTCATTAACGCCTGTTGCATCTCTTCCCTTTGGCGGGGGGTGCCACGGACGGAGAATTCGATACAAGCCCGTACATTCGCTTTTCGTTCATCCAATGGAATACGCCCTGTAAGACGTTTGATAGCATCAATATTCAAACCTTGTTCCGCCAATATTCCTGTGACTGCCGCGATTTGTTTGGCTGTCAGCTTGCGTCCCAGTAAAGTCAGGATGTACCGGTTCTTGCCTTGCATGTTTACCCATTCCTCATATTCTTCCACAGTAACGGGATAGAAACGGATATTGATGCCTAATGCGGAAGCTTTAAATAGCAACTCTTTCATGATATTCCCTGAATCTTTTTCCTGGCTTTTGAATAAAATGCCTAATGACAGGGTGCTATGAATATCGGCCTGGCCAATATCCAAAATGGTAACATCATATTTTGACAAAATTTCCGTAATGGAAGCGGTTAATCCCGGCCGGTCAAGACCGGTAATTCTGATTAAAATAAGTTCAGTATTATTATTCATACTTTGTGGTTGCTATTTACAGATTGCAAAAGTACGTAAATAAATCCTTATCAGCTATATTTTCTGCATTCTTTTTTCTCGATGAAAAGGACGATTTTATGCTATATAACATATTTTTTGAGAAAAAATCTTGGAGTTAATTTCAAAACTCCTTACCTTTGTCGCAGATTTCCAATTTAAATGGTATTGATTATCAGTACTAAAGATAATGTTCCGGGTGGAAATCACTGTTTAAGGGCAGTCTCGGATAGTATTAACTAAGATCGAATTACATGATTAAAAATGTAAAGTGGATTTTTGTTGTATTAATTATTAGTTCCTTGATTTCATTCTCTTTTGTAGGGAAAAACACGCCGACAGAAGGCTTGACCATAGGAGACAAGGCTCCTACATTTACTATCTGTGGCGAAAAGCAGTTGATTGACTTGAAGGATTTAAGAGGTAAATATGTACTGCTAAGTTTTTGGGCCAGCTATGATGCTTTGTCAAGGATGCAGAATGCTACTTTGAATCATGCCGTCGCGCAGGCCGACAATGTAGAAATGGTTTCCGTTTCATTTGATGAATACAAGTCGATATTTAACGAGACCATTAAAAAAGACCAGATTTCAACTTCTAATTGTTTTGTGGAATTGGCTGGTGTTTCATCGGATCTATATCAGACTTATCGCTTGAAAAGAGGCTTTAAGAACTTTTTGTTAGATGAAAATGGTGTTATCGTTGCCAAGGATGTCACCGTATCCGAACTCTCTTCTTATTTGAATTGAGAGAACATTTCCGAAAGGAAGAAAAATACAACAAAAATAATTACCGTGGATTCTCAATGGAATCTGCGGTTTTTTTTGCTATATGGTATTTTATTGACTTACATCATTTACCATTCACAATCAAATGCCTACCTTTACAGCGGATAAATAAAAAGATTATGAAACAGATTAAGAATATTGTGTTTGATTTCGGCGGGGTTGTCATTGGCCTTGATCGTGAACAGGCTGTAAAGGCATTTGAGCGGATAGGAGTGAGGGAAGCGGACAGTTTATTAGGGAAATACCACCAGCAGGGGATTTTTCAGGAAGTAGAAAATGGAAACATAGATGCTGAGACTTTTCGCTGTGAGTTGAGTAAAATCTGCGGGAAAGAATTGACTTATCAAGACGTGGAAAATGGGTGGAAAGGATTTGTTACGGACGTGCCGCAATATAAATTGGATTACCTGAATGAGCTTCGTAAGAAGTACAAGGTATATATATTGAGCAACACCAATCCTTATGTGATGGGATGGGCGAGGAGCAATGCATTTACTTCTGCGGGAAAGCCATTGGACGCTTATGTTGACAAGATTTATACTTCCTACGAAGCCGGTTCCACCAAGCCGGATCCTGGCATCTTTAACTATATGATCAAAGATAGTAAACTGAATCCGGCTGAAACAATATTTGTAGATGACGGTGCGGCCAATATTGTTATTGGTAAAGAACTGGGCTTTATTACGATGCAACCGGAGAACGGCGAGGATTGGCGTCAAAAACTAGAAAAGCTCCTATGATTATTTAGGAGCTTTTCTGTATAAATAGATAGCAATAAATGTGTAAAGTATATTAGGAATCCATACCGCTATAATAGGAGGGGTGTTTCCGTTGACAGCAAAGGTTGCTGACACTGTTTGGAACAAAATGTATGAAAAACTAAGTGCTAACCCTACTCCTAAATGCAGTCCCATTCCTCCTTTCATTTTTCTGGATGATAAGGAAACACCAATGGTTGTCAAGATAAAAGCGGCAAAGGACATGGCTATACGTTGGTAATATTCAATTTCAAATTCCTTTATGTTGGCGAACCCACGTCTTTTCTGCTTGTCTATATATTCTTTCAGTTCAGGGCTTGTCATGGTTTGTTGCTGCCCTTTCATAATCAGAAAATCTTGAGGCTCCATTTTAATGATCGTATCCAAACGGTCACCCCGAGTGATTTTCTCACGCATACCTTCCATCTCACGTATCATATAGTTCTTGATTGTCCATTTGTGTACAGATGCTGTATCATAAGTGACACTTCGGGCAGTAAGGTGGGCAACCAGTTTCTTGTCATCAAACTTGTCTAAAGAGAAACGGTATCCCGTTTTATTATAATTTTCATAACGTTCTATGTAGGCAATGACCCCGCTGTCTACTTCCAGTTGCACATTCCGCACATATTCCTGTTTCTTTTTTTTCTTATAACGGTCCTCAAAATCCAAACGGGTTACATTTCCCTTAGGTATGACGTATGCTCCCAGTCCGAAAGTAACAACGGAAATGATTGCGGCCGAAATCATATAGGGCCGCATCATTCGTTTAAAACTCATTCCGGTGGAGAACATGGCAATGATTTCCGAGTTTTCTGCCAGCTTGGAAGTAAAGAAGATAACAGCGATAAAGACAAACAAGGGGCTGAACAGATTGGAGAAGTAGGGGATGAAGTTCATGTAATAATCAAATACAATCGCTTTCAGCGGAGCTTTGTTATTGATGAACCTGTCTATATTTTCGTTCACATCAAATACTACTGCAATGGAGATAATCAATGCAATAGCGAAAAAGTAGGTTCCCAGAAACTTCTTAATGATATATATGTCCAGTCTTTTCACCCATTTATCCAGTTTCAGCCAACTGATATTCGGCTTCCACCATTTTTTATCCTTTGGGGATGAATCTGTGTTTGTCTTGAACCAATTCTTCATTTCTAGTAATTTATAATCTTGTAGATAAGCGTTTTACCATCATTGGTTTCCACGTAGAGAAATCTCCTGCAATGATGTGTTTACGGGCCTCGCCTGCTAGCCACAGATAGAATGCCAAGTTGTGGATAGAAGCGATTTGCATGGCCAGCAGTTCTTGTGCGTGGAACAGATGGCGCAAGTAAGCACGGCTGTACATGGTATCTACATACGATGCTCCTTCGGCCTCGATAGGAGAATAATCATCCTCCCATTTCTTGTTGCGCATGTTCATTATGCCGTTTTTAGTGAATAACATTCCATTGCGTCCGTTCCGGGTCGGCATTACACAATCAAACATATCTACACCGCGTTCTATACCCTCCAGTATATTTACCGGTGTACCGACTCCCATCAGATAGCGGGGCTTGTCTTTGGGTAAGATTTCATTGACAACCTCTATCATTTCGTACATTTTCTCGGTTGGCTCACCTACGGCTAGGCCACCGATGGCATTTCCGTCAGCTCCCTTGGAGGCAATATATTCCGCTGATTGTTTGCGTAAGTCGGGATAGACACAGCCTTGTACTATGGGAAATAATGACTGTTGATAACCATATTTGGGATCGGTTTCGTTGAAATGCTTTATGCAACGGTCCAGCCAACGATGGGTAAGCTGCATTGATTTTTTTGCGTATTCATAATCTGCGGTTCCCGGAGTACATTCGTCAAAAGCCATCATGATATCTGCACCGATAGTCCGTTCTATGTCCATCACCCGTTCAGGAGTGAACAGGTGTTTCGAACCGTCTATATGTGAGCGAAATTCCACACCTTCTTCTCTCATTTTGCGGATACCTGATAAGGAGAATACCTGAAAACCACCACTGTCAGTCAGCATAGGACGGTCAAAGCCGTTGAATTTATGCAGACCTCCGGCACGTTCTATTATATCCAGTCCCGGTCGTAAATACAGGTGGTAAGTGTTGCCCAGGATTATCTGTGCTTTAATGTCCTCTTTCAACTCATGTAAATGCACGCCCTTCACCGTTCCCAATGTGCCTACAGGCATAAAGATGGGGGTTTCTATTTGCCCGTGGTCAGTTGTTATCAATCCGGCACGGGCATTCGATTTGGGGTCTGTATATTGTAAGTCAAAAGTCATATTTATTTCTTTTCTTCTGTTTTTTGATTGGTAATATTAAAATCAATGGCATCGTTTACTTTTTCATTGGTGAGAGCCAAAGCCAATACTTCCTTAATATCCGTGACATAATGGAATGTCAGTCCTTCTAGATACATCGGCTGAATTTCTTCAATGTTCTTGCGGTTTTCCTCACATAAAATGATGTCTTTGATTCCGGCGCGTTTAGCGGCTAGGATCTTTTCTTTGATACCGCCTACGGGCAGGACTTTTCCACGTAATGTGATCTCGCCTGTCATTGCCAGATTTGCTTTCACTTTACGCTGGGTGAGGGCGGATGCCAATGAAGTCACCATGGTGATACCGGCTGACGGACCATCTTTAGGGATGGCTCCTTCAGGTACATGGATGTGGATATTCCAATTGTCAAAGATATCTTCCTGTAAATTCAGCAGTTTGGTATGTGCCTTGAGATATTCCAAAGCCAGCATGGCCGACTCTTTCATTACGTCACCCAAGTTCCCGGTCAATGTCAGTTTACCGCCTTTTCCTTTGCTTAAACTGGTTTCTACAAACAAAATTTCACCTCCGACAGCTGTCCACGCCAGCCCTGTGACAACACCGGCGTATTCATTTCCTTGGTATTTGTCGCGGCTATATTCTGGCGTGCCCAGATATTTGCGTACATCGGCAGGTTTTATTTCATGCATCACTTCATAGCCGTCACGTGCAAATTCCAACGCTATTTTACGCATTACCTTGTTTATCTTCTTCTCAAGTTCGCGCACCCCGCTTTCACGAGTATAATTTTCTACAATACATTCCAAGGCAGCTTTAGAGAACTTCACATATTCTTTTTTAATGCCGTTGGCTTCCAGTTCTTTGGGAACAAGATGCCGGCGGGCTATTTCTACTTTTTCTTCTGTGATATATCCGCTGACCTCTATCAACTCCATACGGTCCAGCAGAGCAGGAGGGATGGTGCTCAAATTGTTTGCCGTAGCGATGAACATTACTTTAGACAAGTCGTAATCTACATCCAAATAGTTATCGTGGAAAGTGTTGTTCTGTTCGGGATCAAGCACTTCCAGCATAGCGGAACTGGGATCTCCGCGGTGGTCACTGCCCAGTTTGTCTATTTCGTCCAAAATGATAACCGGATTAGAGGACTCGGCTTTTATCAAACTTTTGATGATACGGCCCGGCATGGCACCGATATAAGTTTTACGATGGCCACGGATCTCGGCTTCGTCATGCACACCACCCAATGACATACGTACATATTTACGTTTCAATGATGCCGCTATGGAACGTCCTAAAGAAGTTTTACCGACTCCCGGAGGACCATAAAGGCAGATGATGGGTGATTTCATATCACCTTTTAGTTTCAGCACTGCTAAATGTTCAAGGATACGCTCCTTTACTTTCTCTAGTCCGTAGTGGTCTTTGTTCAATGTCTTTTCGGCATTACTTATATTCAGGTTGTCAGTGGTAAAGACATTCCAAGGTAATCCTAACAGGGTTTGCAAATAGGTAAGTTGCACATTGAAATCCGGTGATTGGGAATTTGTCCTTTCCAATTTGGAAACTTCTTTTTCAAAGAGTTCTGCCATTTCCGGACTCCATTTCTTGGTTTTTCCTTTTTGGCGGAGTTCATCTATTTCATCTTCCTGTCCGGCACCCAGTTCATCCTGTATGTTTTTAATTTGTTGCTGCAAGAAATATTCGCGTTGCTGACGGTCAATATCTTCGCGTGTACGCATTTGAATGCTTTGTTTGATATCAGCCAATTGTACTTCACGATTTAAGATCTTGACCAGCATATACAGGCGGCTTTGCAAATCGCCAGCTTTTAGCAATTTTATCTTTTCTTCTACCGGAATAGGGAAGTTTGCACAAATGAAATTTACCAAAATTTCCGGATTGTCCAAGTTCTTGATTGCAAAAACCGTATCCGGACTCATCTTCTCGGAAGCCTCTATGAACTTACTCGTCAAATCCTTGCAGGTGTCAATCAATGCTTTGAATTCGTCCGTTTCCAGTTGGTCATTTGCCTCCGGAATAGGAGTCACCATCCCTTTCAAATATGGAGACGTTTTGGTGATACTGTCCAAATGTACTTTGGGCCCGTTTGACTGCATAATTACTGTGGTATTTCCACCTGGCATTTCGAATACACGGAGAATCTTCCCGATAACTCCTACATGGTACACATCATTAAAACCGGGATCGTCCATATCTCCCTGTATCTGACAAACTACCGCTATGGGAAGTTTTTTCTTGTATGCAGCATTTATCAATTTCAATGTGCTGGGGCGTCCAATGGTCACAGGCATTACTACAGATGGAAACATTACCATGTTGCGTAAAGGCATAACAGGTATTTCTTTATTAAATTCCATAGCAGTTACTTCATCCGGATCCGTTTGGATTTCAGCTAACATAGAGATGTCATCGTTATCAGTATTCAACAAAATATCCTCTTTCTTATTCCTCTTCATAATTTATTCCTCTTGTGTTAAATTGAGCCCAATGCCCAAAACGGGGACAAAGTTAATCATTCCTTGTCGAATAAGGAAAATTCATGGGAACTAATTGAGTTTTAAAAATCAAATATTTCCTAATAATTGGAGTAATTAAATGGATTTTCCTATTTTTGACAGCTAATTTAATAAATATAGTATGCCAAATCCTTATTTTTCTTTTAAGCAATTTACTGTTTATCATGATAGATGTGCCATGAAGGTTGGTACGGACGGAGTTTTATTGGGAGCTTGGGCCGATGTGGTTTCCGCCCGTAATATTTTAGATATTGGTACTGGAACCGGATTGATTTCTTTGATGATGGCACAGCGGTGCAATGCCCGGATAAGAGCGGTTGATATAGATGCGGATGCTGTGGAACAGGCTCGTGGAAATGTGGCGGCATCTCCGTGGCAGGATAGGATAGAAGTGGAGTTGCAGGATATTTGTCATTTTACATCGGAAACACTCTTTGATGTCATTGTTTCCAATCCTCCTTATTTTACCGATTCATTGAAATGCCCAGGGAAACAGCGTAATATCGCCCGGCATACAGATTTTCTTGATTTTGACAAATTAGCAGGATCTGCAGCCCGTTTGCTTCATCCCGAAGGCGTTTTTTCTGTGATTATTCCTGCTGATGGTAAAGAATCTTTTTTGATGGCTGCCACTCGTTACGGATTACATCTCTCACATCAGACTTTCATTCATACAAAACCTGGATCGGAGCCCAAACGGGTGCTGCTTGCTTTCAAATTCTCTGTGGATAAGTGTGTTATAGACGATTTGACCATCGAATTATCACGTCATGTGTATAGTGAAGAATATATAGCCTTGACTAAAGAATTCTATCTGAACATGTAGAGAGCGGATTATTCTGAACATCATAAAGAAACTGTTTTTATTTGCAGAGTCTTTACTGATGTTCAGAAAAAAGATATTTTTTATTGTTTTTTGGATAGACGACGCAATAAACTTTTGTTAAGTTCAAATAAATGGCTGTGCCGGAAAGCAAAAGTTTCAGCTTTAGGTTTCATACCACTGAATATTTCGGATATTTGCTGTAAGAGACTAAAAGGTTCGTTCTCTTTTTTTTTATCAGAAACAATGATGTTGAGTCCGTGTGGAATCAATTCTACCTCAATATCTTTTCCTCCCATGATCGGATCTCCGTCATAATGCATAACTCCGGGTTTTGAACGATGTATTTTAATCTTTTTAGTACGGAATGTCTTGATCCGGCTGTTTTGGTCTATGGTTTTGTTGAAAAGTTGAAAAGATAAAGAAGGAACATCCAGCACTGTGAACGGCTCTAATATTGTGACATCCATCAACCCATCGGTTAACGAGGCCTGTGGAGCAATATATGCGTTGTTCCCATATTGGGAGGCATTGCCGCAGGCTATCAGGAAAGCTTTGTATTTTACCGTTCCTTCTTCATTTTCTATTTCATAAGTTTCAGGTTTGTAACTCAGACTTTCATGCAAGGTATTTTCCAGATAGGTTAGTAGTCCGCGTTTACCTGAATCAGCAAACTTTAAGCTGACAAACGCGTCAAAACCTACTCCGCATGTGCAGAAAAAGGGTATATTGTTTATTTTTCCGTAATCAATACAGGCAACAGAACTTTCGTTTATAATGTCAATAGCAGCCTTGGGTTCCAAAGGAATTTGTAAATGCCGTGCCAGTCCGTTTCCCGATCCGCAAGGTATAATGCCTAATGCCGTATCCGTATGTATCAATGCACGTCCTATTTCGTTTATAGTTCCATCTCCTCCAATAGCCACTACTATATCTACTTTCTCTTTGGCAGCTGTAGCCGCAATCTTTTCAGCATGGCCGGCATATTGTGTTTTGACAATCGTATAATCATAAAGTGTACGGTTTATACGTTCGTCAATCCATTTTAATATGGCTCTTTTCCCCTGTGTCCCCGAGATAGGATTAACGACAAATACAATTTTCTTTTTCGTGGTCATACTTTTACTTTGGTAGTTTAGCTCTTTATTAAACGCAAAAGTAATACATTTTGTTTATAACTGCCCTAAATCCTAAAAGTTTTGATGCCCCTAAATATTTTTTTTGAAAAAAAGTACAATCGGTTGTAGAATTTACTATCTTTGCAGCCTGTTTTGACGGGAACACCTTGAAAACAGAATGTATTAGTGAGTTTATATACATTATTTTAAAGTAGGCCGACGAGGCTTACATATACAATAGGATATGGGATTATTACAAGACAAGTTAAGTAAATTCAGATTGCCTCAACTATACATGGAAAGAGGCGTTTACCCTTATTTTCGTGAGATAGACAGCCATCAGGATACAGAGGTTATCATGGATGGTAAAAAGGTGCTGATGTTTGGCTCCAACTCATATATGGGGTTAACCTACGATGAACGGATTATTGAAGCAGCTGTTGCTGCAACCCGTAAATATGGTACAGGTTGTGCAGGTTCACGCTTCTTGAATGGTACGCTTGACCTGCACGTTCAGTTAGAAAAGGAATTGGCGGAATTCGTAGGGAAAGATGATGCATTGGTTTATTCTACCGGTTTTACTGTAAATGAGGGTGTGGTATCTTGCCTGACAGACCGCAATGACTACATTATCTGTGATGACCGTGACCATGCTTCCATCGTAGACGGACGTCGCCTTTCTTTCTCCACCCAGTTGAAATACAAGCACAATGATATGGAAGCCCTTGAGAAAGAACTTCAGAAGTGTAAACCGGAATCTGTGAAACTGATTGTGGTGGACGGGGTTTTCTCTATGGAAGGTGATTTGGCTAACTTGCCTGAGATTGTTCGTTTGAAAGACAAATACAATGCAAGTATCATGGTGGATGAAGCACACGGCTTGGGTGTGTTCGGTCGTGACGGGCGAGGTGTCTGTGATCACTTCGGACTGACAGATCAGGTAGATGTTATTATGGGTACATTCTCAAAGTCACTGGCTTCTATCGGTGGTTTTGTTGCTGCGGATAAAGATACAATCAACTGGTTGCGTCACAACTCACGTTCATATATATTCTCTGCAAGTAATACTCCTGCTGCAACAGCTGCTGCACGTGCTGCACTTCATATCCTCAAGAGTGAGCCCGAACGTCGTGAGAATTTGTGGAAGATTACAAATTATGCTTTGGATTGTTTCCGTCAGGCCGGTTTTGAAATCGGTGATACTGAAAGTCCGATTATTCCACTTTATGTTCGTGATACGGATAAGACATTCGAAGTGACTAAACTGGCATTTGACGAGGGTATATTTATTAATCCTGTTATTCCACCGGCTTGTGCACCACAAGATACTTTGGTGCGTGTTGCTTTGATGGCTACTCATACAAAGGAACAAGTTGACTATGCTGTGGATAAACTGACTAAATGCTTTAAGAAGTTGGAAATCATAAAGTAAGATATCACAGGTTGCCTTTACAAAGGCAACCTGTTTTTTTATTATGTATTATTGTCTATCTTTGTATCCGCTTTACTTGAAAAGGACATGAATCGGATAAAAGGTATTTTATATGCAGCAGTGTCTTCTGCGACTTTCGGATTGGCACCGTTTTTTTCCATAAGCTTGTTGGCTATTGGATATTCTTCTTTCGAAGTGCTGACTTATCGTTGGGGAGTTGCTACAGTTGTCTTGCTTGTTTTTGCTTTTCTTACCAAATGTGATTTTCACATAGGGTATAAAGATTTTAAAACAATTTTCGGACTGAGCTTGCTGCGTGCGCTTACTTCGTTCAGTCTTGTCATAGCTTATCAGAATATTGCAAGTGGTGTTGCTTCTATCATCCATTTTATGTATCCGCTGGCTGTTGCAGTAACAATGGCTGTTTTCTTTAGAGAAAAAAAGTCTATTGTGACTTTCGCTGCTATCGTTTTATCATTAGTAGGAGCATCTTTATTATCTTCCGGAAATATAGAATATAATGGTGGAAATAGAATGATGGGATTGATAGCGGCCTGCATATCGGTTTTCTCTTATGCCGGTTATATAATAGGTATAAGAAAAACCAGAGCAGTGGAAGTTAATTCTACGGTATTAACTTGTTATGTGATGGGGCTGGGAGCCTTGTTCTTTTTGCTGGGAGGACTTTTCTATGATGAGGGGGTCCGTTTGGAAACCAATGTAATCACTTGGCTCTATATCGGAGGACTGGCACTTCCTGCAACTGCGATCTCTAATATTACGTTGGTGAAGGCTGTAAAATTGGCAGGACCGACGTTGACTTCCTTATTGGGTGCATTGGAACCTCTTACGGCAGTCCTGGTAGGGGTATTTGTATTCAAAGAACTCTTTACTACATACAGTGCTTTGGGCATAATCCTTGTTGTGATTTCTGTAAGCTTGGTTCTTTTTCAGCAAAAGAGAACATATACATAGACGTTTGCTATTCAGCTTTTAGGCTGTTTACCGGATTAGTGCGTGCACTGAGATAACTATGTATTGTTATCGTAATGGTTGTAATTACCAATACAATAAGAACAGGGGTCAGGAAATTCCATTGTGTGGCTGAAATTCGATAAGCAAATTGCTCCAGCCAATGTTGCATTAATAACCACGTTATCGGAATAGCGATGATGTATGCTACTAGTATTTGCCATAGAAACGAACGGTTTAGTAACCATACTATTTCCCAATTGGAAGCACCGTGCACTTTACGGATTGCAATTTCACGGGTACGATGACGTACAGCGTACCATGAAATACCGAACAGGCCAAAACAGGTCAGGGCCAATGCAATAAATGAGTAGCTGATAAGGATTCGGGAGAGTATAATTACTTTGTTATTACGCAACATAAATTCTTTATGCATATCTACATATTTGAAACCTCTGTCACCATTCATTTCCTTCCATAATTTTTCAATAGATACCAATGTTTCTTTATAATATTCAGGAATGAGTTTTATTTGTATGAATGTTCCTTTCTGAATTAAATCTTGTTCTGTTCCAATAGATATTTGTTGACCACCGATTTCCTCTTCCAGGGAGTTTAATGGGAAGTTCTTGAAAATACCTGCAATAGTACTTAATGAATCCGAGAATTTATCAAATTCATTTAGTTTATGACCTATGTGGGAAACATCTATGTTCAGCAGACGCGCAAGCTTTTCATTGATAAAAGCCGGATGAGTATATTCCCGACAGGCTTGGGAGGGAGATACTCCGGCAATTTGCCGGATATGCATGGTTTGGAAGAAAGTTGTGTCGGTAGGGATGTGTGCTATAGAATTATGTTGGATACTACCGTCTGTTTGTCGGATAGGAAGTTCACGAAGCCAACAGTAAAGTACAGAACTCATGGAAAGACTTATAGACTCTATTCCATCCATTTGTTTCAGTTCCTGATAGAGCGGAAACAGAGGAAGGGTGCCACTCCCTATTTCTATTGTATTTTCGTAATGGTATGCACGGGATTTGATTAAATCCATTTGTTTTTGTGCAAGAGTGGTTGCATACACTAACCCGATTGAAAATATAAACTGGATGGTAACAAGCAACCATATAAATTGTTGCTTTTTCTTTCCTGTATAAGCTTGCCGATACTTGCTCAAAGTCTGTTGAGAGAGTTTATGGCTGATATACAGACCAGGAATGACAGCCATGAGGAAAATGAAGGATAAAAGTAAAGGTAGAACTTGCCGGCTGAAAAAGAAAGAGAAGGAAAGGCGGGTAGACAACAGGTTGTTAAACCACGGCAGCATGTCATTAATAAGCAATAATGATAACAGGAATGCAAATAAAACGGTAAGTGCTGCATCAAGAAATAACTGACTGCGGATTTCTTTTGATTTTGCTCCCATCAGCTTTTCTATATGTATCATTTTAAGTTGCTGCAGGGTACGTGAGAGAGTCAGATTTGTATAGTTGAAACAAGCGATGATAAGCACAAGCAGGGCCGAAATCAGACTGATATATAGTAATAATACATCACAATGTTGGAAAAAAGCCAACTGTTGCTGCTTGCTGTCTTTTCCTGTATTAAAGTATAGTTCTTTTATCGGATCAATATAATATCGTGAATCCGGTACTAATGCTGGAATCTTGTCTTTTTTAATTTTTTCCTGTAAAGCTAAGGGAGATGCACCTGGTTGTAGTTTCAATAATACAGGACCACCCCATGATTTGTCGGATAGTCCTGTCAGCAAATCAAAATGCAGAAAAGATTGTGGACGATCTTCTAATATAGCTGCTACTTTATAACTTTTACTTTGTCCTTCTTTATTGATTATTTCCAAGATTTCTCCAATACCGGAATGATTTCCGAAAAGTTGGTGGGCAAATCTTTTGTTTACAGCAACTTTGTCCGGAGTCGTGAGGACTTCTTCCAGGCTGCCTTCTGAAGTTGTATAAGGAAAAAATTGATTTAAAGTAGAGTCGGCACTGATAAAAAGAAACTGTTTGATATCTGTTCCATTATATTTGCAAAGATTACCAGACATTCCGTTTACACGCAGAATATCTGTAATTTCAGCATATTTTTCTTTTATCTGTGTGGCTGCGTCTGAGGTAGAGTAGGCTACTTTAATACCTTCTTCCATTGGAGAGTCTTGACGTAATAGATAAATGAGGTTACGGTCGGTATTATATTTTTCCACATTATATTCATGGATAAAAAAAGTCATAAGCAGATTGGTGCATCCTAATCCAGCTGTAAGACTGAATAGCGAAATCAGAAAAAAAAGTTTGTTTCGCCACCAGTTGCGGGCAATAAGTTTGATGTTTAAGAAGACGTTCATTGTTATAATATCCTTTTGTTATTATAGAGGTGGTTTAACCACCTCTATAATAAATTGACTTATATTTTTATTTCATTCACCACCTGCCCGTCAAACAAATTAATGGTTCTCCCTGCATAGCCGGAATCGTGTTGGGAGTGGGTAACCATAACAATTGTTGTTCCTTCTTTATTCAGTTCGGTCAGAAGTTCCATTACTTCCTTGCCGTTTTTGGAATCCAGATTGCCGGTAGGCTCATCTGCTAGAATCAGTTTCGGGTTTGCTACTACAGCACGGGCTATTGCAACACGTTGTTGCTGTCCGCCGGATAGTTGTTGTGGGAAATGTTTTACCCGATGGGCAATAGCCATACGGTTCATGGCATCTTCTACCCGGCGTTTGCGTTCTGCCGCCGGAATCCCCATATACAATAAGGGTAACTCGATATTTTCGAATACATTCAATTCATCAATCAGGTTAAAGCTCTGGAACACGAATCCGATGACCCCTTTACGTAAATTGGTGCGTTGTGCTTCGGTAAATTTGGAAACGTCTGTTCCGTTCAGTTCGTAAGTGCCTCCCGTAGGATTGTCCAAAAGGCCGAGGATATTCAGCAGGGTGGACTTTCCACAACCGGATGGTCCCATGATGGCTACAAATTCGCCTGCTTTGATTTCTAGATTGACATTGTTCAATGCCCATGTTTCGACTTCTTCTGTTTTGAAGATTTTCTGTAAGTTTACTGTTTTGATCATAATCTTATATTTTATAAAGTTATTCGTTCTTGATTACTTTTGCAGGGTTAATTCGTGCAATTCCCAGAATACGGAATAATACCGTGAGGGCCGTAATAAATGTTATTCCGATGAAAATTCCTGCCCAATATATGATACCGTCATTAAAGAATACAATATATGCTTTTTTCCATATTTGTATGACTATATAAATTAATGGAAATGCAATAATTGCGGAAACAGTCAGCAGTTTTATATAAAGGCGGGCAAACAATAAAATAATCTGTTTCAATCCTGCTCCATTTACCTTCCGGATAGCTACTTCCTTTTGTCTGCGTTCCGTATCCAATGTGATGGTCGAATAAACTCCCAACAAAGTAATGAGCAGGCTGACGATAGAAAAGAATAGAATAATCCCTTTCAATTTATTTTCTATTGCTTGTGCTTCATATATATCTTCCTGCAATGTAGTGACATGAGGATGAATACTTTCCGGGAGTGTTTCTTTCAATGTCTTTTCTATCATTTTTTTTATATCAGCCGTTTCCCCCGGCTCGCATTTCAGATAGCAATGACCTACATAATAATTGAAGTCGCTGGGTAAGAATACAAATCCAGGACTTTGATTATATACATCGGCGATAAAATCGTCACATACACCGCAAATGGTATAGCTTTCCGAGTAATTGTATAAAATAGTTCCTAACAGATCTTTTTTCTGGCGTTCCGCCCATGTTTTGTCTACTACCAAATCCTCTTTGGCTTTTAATGTGTGTCCCGATAGTAAAGGTATGTTCATGAATTGGAAGAAGTTAGTGGAAACATTCATGACATTTACTTCAAAACTGCTTTCCGGGTTACCTTTTTCCATTTGCATCCCAGTACCTGATATACCTTTCAGATAACTGATGTCTGCCAATAATTTGTCTTGTACACCGGAAAATTTGGATATACGTTCTATTAAAGCCAGTTTCTCTTCATTCTTCATAAACATATAATCTATGGAGAAACTTAGTATATTGGCTTTTTCTTTTTCAGTCAATGTGTTGAATAGGGTAGATTCCGTTTTCTCCGCTTGCATATAAAGAGCTACGGTAAATGCGACAAAAACCCAGCATATAAAAAATTGGATGCCTAACAGAATATTCCGCATTCCATGTTTATGACGTTTTATCTCACTGCCATGAATCTCTGTCTGGATGGGTGTGTAATGTATGCGCAATACAGTTATAAAGCATAATATCATACATAAAAATAAGATGAATACCATATACTCTGCGGTCTGTATAAACAAGAGGTTCTTTTCAATGATAAGAACGTAATTAAATAAATTGAAATTCAAATAGGGACTGATTATTTCAATCAAGCAGAACGTAAACAAGAAAGCGATGAATGCAATGATGACAGACTGGACAAAGAGTTGGTAAAAAAGTTGCTGGTTTCCACTGCCCATAACTTTGCGTATCCCGTATTCACGGTTACGATTCAAAAAAGTTCCCATAAGAAAATGGAAGAAATTAAGAAGTCCGGTCAGTAAAATCAACAGGCCTACTATCATGGTTATTCCTGCAAAATAAGGAGCAATGGACTTATCCCAAAATTCCTCTCCAAAGGGCGAGGCGGTTATAGCTGTTTCTTCGTCATATATGTGGTGCTTCATATTTATGGAGCGAAAACGGGCTTCTAATTTTCGAGCTGTTTTACCCGGATGTAGCAGGGCAAAACCAAAACCTCCGGTCATATTATTACGACCGTTGAATTGCAATGTTCCTTCACTGTCATTCAAAGTCAGCATATCCAGTTTCTCAAGAAAACTCAGGCTGGTATTCAGGGGAATATCTTCTATCACGGCTTGAATGGTATAGGCTATGCCTCCAGTACGAGGAGTGGTATCCGGTGCTGTAAAAAGACGTTGTGTCAATATCATACGTTTGCCTATGGGATTTTCTGATTCACCGAAAATCCTTTTTGCTAAAGAGCGGGTCAGTATGATGGCATTGGGGGTGTTGGAGGCTACTTCCCATGATCCCTGTAGTATTCGGGGAGTGAATACTTTCCTAAAAAGAGAGTCTACTTCCATTGTCATCAAATGATCGTATGGCAATTCTTTCCCTTCTTTTATCTCTACGTTGTAACTCCGCTCTCGGGGATAAACGGTAAAGGTAAAATCTTGAACCTCATCGAATCTAAGTTTGCGCAATTCTTCAATCGTTGTTGCCGGAATACCAGAATACAAATCTCCCCGTGTTGTACATAAATTTATGTCTGCTATGAGTTCTTTATTGGAAAAGCAAGAATCTACTTCGCTGATGAACCGGCTACAATAAAGACAGATACTAAAACATAATATCCCGACGGATAGCCCTACGATAGATATCAGATTTTGTATCTTATTTTTTAATAAGTGGCGCATTGCCATTTTTATATAATGCCTTAACATATTTCCGTTGTTTTATAAAATTATTCTGTTTTCATGATTTGTGTCGGATTAATATATGCCGCCTTTTGTATTTGGTATGCTAAGGTGCCCAGTGATATGATTATTACCAACAGCAATGATATGATAAAAATGTCTATACTGACAGGTGCCCTTACTGCAAAATCTTGAGTATAGGTATTTATCAGATAATAAGCCAAAGGAATAGCTATGACAAATGCTATAATTAAAACGGTTATATATTTGCGGAATAACAGTCGGTAAAGGTCTTTGGCACTTGCACCGTTCACTTTACGAATCGCTATTTCCCGATATCGTTGGCGAATGTCAAAAAGAGAAATCCCTAACAGGCCAAGACTGGAAATAATAATAGCCATACCTGCAAAAATAGAATAAATAGTGGCTGTTTGGCGGTCTTGTGTATACATCGCTTTGATATCATCTTCCAGGAAAGTATATTCAAAGTCTTCACTTCCATAGACTTTATATTCCAAATTACGTAAGAAATCAATCACTTCTTTCTTTTTGCCGGGTGTATAAGCTATCTGATAAAGATCACCACTGAACCGTGCTCCGACAGGATAGATAGTAGGCTTGATTCCAGATGTCAAATGTCCTTCAAAATAATCCTCTACTACTGCAACGATAGGTTGAAGAGAAGCGTTAGCATTAGCCCTTTTTTGATTTTCTTCAATCACTCCAGCGCCATTGATTGAAGTATAGCCTAATGCTTTCAGTGCGGCTTTGTTTACAACAAAAACAGTGCGCCGGTTTTCTTTATTTATATCGGGTATCTCACCTTCAATTACTTTTATATCATATAATTTGAAAAATGCAGGAGTGGCGTAATGAATATTCAGAAACACCTTTTCTCCTTTATTGTTCAGATAGTTTGTACCAAAGGTAGGAGTAAGGATATTTTCATTGCTAGGTTCGTACAATTCAATAAAAGGACATGCATTAAGTTCATTATCCAATTGCATGACACGTTGGCGACGTTGTTGCATACTTTCATAAGTATAACTGCTAAAATCTTTCGATTCATATACTAAATTTACATTCATTATGTTTTTAGTACGAAAGCCGGGTTCGGTATTTAACAACATTCCAAGTTGTCGATTAAAATAAAGTGATAATACCACTAACAAAAAAGTTATAATATACTGTGCCCCTAGAAAGAACATACGAAAATGTTTGGAATGACTTTGGACACCGATAGAGCGAATGGAAAGAATGGGGGAGGTGTAATTGTATTTAATGTATGGATAAATAGAAGTTATTACTGGTAACAATAATAAAATACTTGCCGAAAGCCATCCGTCGAAAGCCGTATAAGAAAAGTGAATGTCGAACAAATATTCAGTAGGGGCAGACATTATTTCAATAATAAGCCAGGATACTAATAAGGCGCTCAGAACTAGTAATGTATTTTCAATCCATATATTGGCAAACAATGTTTTGCCGCATACACCAAATACTTTCTTCAATCCATATTCTTTTCCGCGGCGTAATAATGCTACCAGGTAAAGATTAATAAAATTCAAGATGCCGGTGAGGAGCAATAACAGGCATACGCCCGACAAAATGATTAAGTGGGAATGGTTTCCCGAAAGAAACATAGCAGGTTCACGGTCTGTTAAAGAACCGTCCCAGTAAATATCCTTCACAGAAATTAAAGAAAATGTATGTGTGCGAGTGTCATATTTAGGGTCATTTATATACCGTGGGACGCTACCTGTCTTATTTATGGCATTTATATCTGTACCGGGTAGGAAACGATAGAGCTCTGTATTCATCCTTTCCCAATGTTGGGATAATTTAGAAGAGAGGATGATATCAAAGTTAATTGTAGTTTTACACTCAGGTTCTCCTACAATGCCTTCTACGGTAATATCTTTGCCATTGCTATAACGTAGTACTTTACCTATCGGATTTTCATTACCGAAAATCTTACGGGCGTATTTTTCTGTTAATAATGCCGACTGAGGTGTTGTGAGAGATAGCTTTCCTTGCACTATAGGATAATGAAATAACTGGAAAAATACACTGTCGGTAACGAGGCAACGTGCCGGAATACGGTTGGTACCGGAAATGACATAGTCCTTTTCCAATGGAATATAGGTGGTCATAGCTTCTACGAAACGATTGTCGATAGAAATGGTATCATAGTTATATTGTTTCAGTCCACTCAGTCCCCGGTTACCTTCTGTATTGGTACAGATAGCATACACATGCTCCCTGTCGATGCAATGTGTGTCCACTGTCAGTTCCCTATGGATATATCGCATCAAGATGATATTGCATGCCAGACTGAATGCCAGTCCCAGCAAATTAATGATAGTATACGATTTAGAACGCATTAAAAAGCGCCAAGCATATTTCAGTGTTTTCATATTTAATGTGTGTTTATTCTGATCTTATAATTTTTGCGGGATCAATTTGAGCAGCTTTGTGTATTTGCCAAATTAATGTGCTTGATGAAATAAAGGAAATGATAGCTAGAACTGCTAAATAAATTCCTATATCTACAGGTATTTTTAGTACAAAATCCCGTGTATACATATATATGAGGTAATAGGCAAGTGGAATAGCCAATACAAATGCACAACCTATTACTTTGATATATTTGCGGAACAATAGCAGGTAAAGGTCTTTCATCCCTGCGCCATTTACTTTGCGGATGGCAATTTCACGATAACGTTGTCGGATATCAAATAAGGATAATCCAAATAATCCCAAACAGGAGATGATGATTGCTATCAAGGCAAAGACAAAGTAAATGTTTGCTGTTTGACGGTCCTGAGCATAAAGTTTGTGGACTTCATCTGTCAACCAAGTATAGGTGAAGTCTTCGGTATTATATATTTCTGTTTTCTTCAGATATTCTATGACTTCTTTTCTTTATCGGGGTTGACGGCAATCAAAAAATCGCTGTTGCCGCTGCTGGGCCCTACGACAAATGCCATCGGTTTTATTCCTTCAGTGAGATGGCTTGGGTAATAATCGTCTATTACAGCCACTACAGGCATAAGTTTGGTTCCACCTTCTTCCATTTCTCCTTTTTCGCTGACACTAATCCAAAGCGGGGATTCGCTGCGTACAAAAGCATCTTCTAGCCGAGTATAGCCCATAGCTTTCATTGCTGCTTTGTTCAGTACCATTTTATAGTCACTCCAACCTTCAAATTTAGGGGATTTCTCCTTCCAGTACTTTTAAATCATATAGTTGGAAGAATTGTGGAGAAGGAAATAGGGTGAGCATGGGTTGACGGGTATCCTGGTCATTTAACAACATGCAGATAGAGCCTCCCCTTAATATAGAATAATGGGAATTCATCCACATTTCAATGTGAGGACACTCGTTTAATAGTTGCTTGATACGGTCTTGGCGGGCAAAGCGCTCATTGCGCTTTTCTTCTGTATCAGAGCGCAGATAATTTTTGTTTTCGTGTAACAACTCAGCTCTGAGAATTCTTTCTGTCCGATATCCGAGAGAGGTATTCAGCAGGAAATGCAGTTGCTTGCCAAAGTAAAAGGACAGGATAAGGAGTAATATGGTTATAATGTATTGAAAAAAAAGGAATGTCATACGTACAGTGATAGCATGACGGTTTGATGTTATTGAACGGATAGACACAATAGGAGGGAGATAATTATATCTGATGTATGGATAAATAGAAGTGACCAAAGGTAATAATATGATGAATCCCAAAGACAATTGCCAGTCGAATGCCGAATAGCTAATTTGTTCATTCATTAACCGGCTGACTGGTACTTGGGTTGCTTCTATCAACAGTCAGGCGGTTAGCAATGCGGCAAAGGCTAATAACAGATTTTCTATCCATATTTGTAAAAACAAAGGCAGACGCTGCAAGCCGAATACTTTCTTTACTCCATATTCTTTAGAACGTTTCATCATAAATACCATATAAATATTGATGAAATTCAATATACCTACCAATAATAGCAATATGGTTACTCCTGAAAGAATATACAGGTGTGTACGGTTACCGAATTGCATGATGGAATCGTAATCGTCATCGTGACCAATGGAATTTCTCCAGTATAAATTTTTCCAAGTAATAAATTCCCAGCGTATTCTGTTTCCCCTTTTGTCCTTTCTGTACACATTGCTTGCTTTGTTTATCTTATCCAGATCTACACCGGGGAGTATGCGCATCAGTGATATATCCATACGTTGCCAGTGTTCCACCAATCTGTATGATACCAGTAGATCGAACCGAAGTAATGATTTGCATCCCAATTCTCCAATCACTCCCTTGATGGTGATGTTTTTACCATAATATTCCAATACTTTTCCTATCGGATTTTCTTTACCAAATATATTACGGGCATAGCGCTGGGTGATGATGGCGTCACCAGGGGCATCTAAATGGGCCTCACCGGCTGCAACCGGGTAGTGGAAGAAATGAAAAAAAGTGGAGTCAACTGCTGCTATATTCATTGCATAGTTACTGTTTTCATATACCACATTGTCTCGCTGCTGTAACATCAGGCGGCATTGTTCCACTATTTGATGGTCAGGAATATAAACAGAATCAGTTTCAGACCAACCTTGTTGCAAACTTCCCGGATGAAGATTTCCTTCTATATCCCGTATAGGAATGATGATATGTTCCGGATCTACGCTATGTGCATCCACCGTCAGTTCCCTATGGATATATCGCATCAAGATGATGCTGCATGCCAGACTGAAAGCCAGTCCTAGCAAATTAATGATAGTATACGATTTAGAACGCATTAAGAAGCGCCAGGCATATTTCAAAGTTTTCATGTTGCATGTTTTATTTTAATATCAATTCTTCTGCGTCACCAAAGGTATCATATCCTGTGATAATTACAAATTCTCCAGGCTGTAAACCTTCAGTGATTTCATATTGAAGCGGGTTTTGGCGTCCTATATTCAATGGAACTTTTACAGCTTTTGTTTTTGATGGGTTTATTTTGTAAATCCATTGTCCTCCAGTAGACTGGTAGAAATTTCCACGTGGGATAACTATAGCTTGTTCGGGTTGGCCCAATTCTATTTGTACCCGGAAGCTCTTTCCTACACGGACATTCTCGGGCATTTCTCCGGTAAATACCAAATCTACATCAAACATACGGTCTTTTACCTCAGGAACTACTTTAGTAATTCTCAGGGGGTAGCGTTTCCCTTGATAGTTTACGGTAGCCGGAAGACCTGTTGTGATGCGGTCAATGTAATATTCACTTAAAGAAGTATGAATTTTATATTGATCCAGCACTTTTATTTCAGCTATACTTTCTCCCGAAGCAACCTGTTGGCCGGAAGTTACTTTCACAAAACTTAGTTGGCCGCCAATCGGAGCTTTTATTATCAAATCCTCCAACCGTTCTTCCGCACGTTTCAGTTTTTTGCTTTCACGTTCCAGATCATTTTTCAATAATTCTTTGCGGATAAGGGTTACGGATGAATCATGTTTCAGGCTTTCCATTTGTAATGCCGTATTTTTCAGTTTATACTTATATTCATCTTCAGATACTTGAAGCTCAGCCTTGCTCTTAATTCCCATTTTGAATTCCTCTTTGTCCAGTCCGAAGCTCTTGCGCAGTCGTTCCATCTCATATTGTGCCTGTAATGTCTGTTGCTTCAGTGTCAGACTCTTTTGTTCCATTTCTATCTCTTTCTCTTTATAGGTGATTCGTTGTTTTTCCCATTCGTCACGTTGGTCTTCAATGGAACGAATCAGATCCGGATTAGTCAATATCAACAAGGTGTCACCTTGTTTCATCATATTCCCTTCTTCTCCAACAATGCGGTCTACACTGCCGGCTTCACGAGTATTTACTTTGATGGTAAGAATGGGTTGCACCAGTCCTTCCACATCTACATACTCCATAAATTTGTCGTCTTTTACTTCGGCTATCTGAATGTTGTCTGTTTCGATACGCAGCTTGCGAGGACCTAATGAAAGGCTTATCACATAGATAAGGAAGATAATGAAGGCCAGTGCAGCTATCATATAGTAGCGATAGCGGATGTACCACGGTTTCTTTTCAATTTTTATATCCATTAGTTTATGTTTTTTGATATAATTTTTTTTATTTCTTTTTTAAGTATGGCGATAATACAAAGATTATTTATATCTGCCGTGTAGTTAAGGTTTAGGTATAGTACATGAAATCTCTGCTTTTCTGAGGAAATCATATCCCGTCATACTTCTAATACCATAATACAGACTCCAATAAGTTTTCAAAGCTGTTATATAATTTCTCCGTGCGGTATCTTTTTCTGTAATGGCGGCATTGAGGTCCAGAATTGTCGATTTTCCTAAGATATAAAGCCGACGTGCTACATCGTGGCGCCGGTCGGCCGTCTTGTCCGTCTTGGCGGCTACTGCTACACGGTATGCTTGAAGATTGAATTGACGGACCATTTTACATACATTCAATTCAAAATCTTTCATTCCCTGTTCAGCCTGTGTATCTACTAAGTCTACATTGGAACGAGCTACACGAACGCGTCCTTTTCCGACCCCAATCCAGGATAGGTAAAGAAATACCAATACTGGCATATTGTTGGTTCATGGGGTTTCGGTAAGAATCTGCAAATTTATTTCCGGTTTGAGAAAGCCCGAATTGTACATACAGGTCGGCTTTCAAACCTGCATTGGCTTTGCAGAAGCTAATGCGCTGCGGCTTTCTAATTGTTTGCGTTTATAAGTGTCAGGATCGGGACTGTTTTTGAATGCCAGTTGTAATGCTTTTTGTAAAGGGATTTCGAGTTGAGGAATGCTGTCTTCCGGAACAACTTGTAAATTTATTTCCCGATTAATGCCAAGGAAGGAACGGAGTGTTTGCATTTGGTCTTCTACTTCGATGCGGGCATTCATCATATTGGTTTCTTCTGTCAGTTTGTTTATTTCCAGCTGTAGCATTTCGTTTTCAGTTATGGTTCCTATATTATATTATTGCTGTCCGGTAAAACTTTTCAAACAAAATAAATTAGGGCTGACACTTCTCACGAGGTATCAGCCCTTTGGTTATCTTTGTTTTGCGAAAAATATATAACCATGAGCAAAGATAGTCATTTTACCGGACAGCCGGTCTATAGTCAAGTGTTAAAGTTACTCGACAAAGAGAAGATTCTTCAAATAAGTCGCGAAACGAAAGGAAGCGAGGCTTACGTGAAGCGTTTTGACGGCTACCAACATCTTGTGGTAATGCTGTTCGGCATACTCAAACACTTTGATTCTCTTCGCGAACTTGAGATAGGCATGAAGGCGGAGGCTCACAAGCTCGGACACCTCGGAATGAACTATCTGGTTCGTCGCAGCACGCTTGCGGAGGCCAATATACGCCGTCCTCAGGAGTTCTTTGCAAGTGTTTATGCGTATCTTTTGGAAGTATGCCAAATTTTAGCGGACAGCCGCCCTCCAAGTGCTATAAGGGGCAGACTCACGAGCCTAAAGACTGGGAGAAGTTGCTTTACATGATGGATTCCACCACAATAACGCTCTTTGACAACATACTCAAAGGTGTCGGGCGGCACCCGAAATCAGGCAAGAAAAAAGGCGGCATGAAAGTACATACAGTAATGAAGTATCATGTCGGCGTACCGATGGTGGTGCAGCTCACATCCGCCGCAAAACACGATCATTACCTGCTGAAGGAGGTGCATTTGCCAAAAGACTCCACTTTGGCGATGGATCGTGGTTACGTCGACATCGCACAATTCCAACGTCTTACCGAAGAAGGCGTGTGCTACGTGACCAAAATGAAGAAAACCTTAAGTACGAGGAACTTGAATCCATTACTTATGTCAACCCGCAGGGACTGGTGACGCACATAGACAAGAAAGTGCTTTTTACAAGAGGGGAACTCACCCATGAGGCACGTAGGGTGGAGATATTTTACGAGACAAAGAAGCCGGTTGTGCTGTTGACCAACAACTTTGAGTTCACGTTTGAGGACATTTCTGAAATTTATCGCCTCAGATGGGCCATCGAGTCGCTATACAAACAGCTAAAACAAAATTTTCCGCTTCATTTCTTCTATGGGGACAGCGTCAACGCCATACAAATACAGACATGGGTAGTCTTGATTGCAAATCTGCTGATAACAGTTCTGTCAAGAAGCATCAAGAGGCACTGTGCATTCTCGCAGGTTGTTACCATGGTACGACTTATGCTCATGTACTACGTCGATTTTATCGCATTCATGGAAAATCCGAGAAAACCTGGAATGATTTCCTTGCAAAGGAGATGCAAAAGCACCACCAGAACCAAGTCTTTTCGATTAAGGGGCTTACTTTTGAAAAATAAAACCCGAAGTCCTATTTTACGGGGCTTCGAGGAGGATTTTATGCTCTTTTGTGTTTTACCGGACAGCAATAATATTATATCTTCCCTCGGCATACCTGTATAAAGTATCGGCAGAAGCATAGTTGTAGGCGGCTATGTCAAGATTAGTTTGTGCAGTTGCCAGGTTGAAGAAAAGAGTGCTGGTTTCTGAGGCTACAAGTTCCAATGCTTCTGCATATGCTTTACGGGCTTCCCGGTAGCGAAGGGGTTCGATACGGTGATCCCATTTTAAAGAATTATATCCAAAAAGTTGCTGCTCGTAACCTATTACTATGGGTTGGGTGTTATACGCTGTATGATTATCTTCAAATTCATCAATGCGTTGGGTGGTAGTTTTTACAAACAAGCTGCCACCGGTAAACCATATATTTTGATTTATTTTAAGGCTGAGATCTGTGCTTAACTGGTCTTGCTGGATAAATTGATTTGTTCCATCCGGTTGGGTAATCTTGTTTATCTCCCGATTTAGGGTAGGAGATGAAGTTAATGTGACGGAGGGAAGATAATTCGCCCGGAAAAAACGGTAGTTCCAATAAGCTGCCCGATAGGTATGACGGGCAGCTTGTGCTTCCGGTGAGTTTTCTTGTGCTATTTCAATAGCTTGTTGCAAACTCAATGTTATTGATTCTTCTTGTTGTGCTGTGGCTGTTTCCGGGCGAAGCAGAAGAGAAAGTGCTATAATACAATATAGTTTCATGTTCGTTTTTTTATGTCTTTATACCTATAGTACTTTTGGCTTATAGTTAGGTGAACAGGAGTGGGTCTTCGGTGTCTTCTTTGGATAAGTCGCTTTTTATTTTGCTTAATGCTTCCTTTGCTTTTTCATGACCGTTGTCTATAGCTTTTTGGAACCAGAACCGGGCTTGTTGTAAGTCTTTTTCTACGCCTTTGCCCCACTGATACATGCGTCCTAGGTTGTATTGTGCAGGAGCATTCCCCTGTAAAGCAGCTTTGGTCAGCCACTCGGCTCCTTTAGCAAAGTCTTTTTCCATTCCTTCGCCATAACAATACATATTTCCTATATTATATTGAGCTATCGGATTATTCTTATCTGCTGCTTTTTTAAACCAAAAATAAGCTTCTTCAAAGTCTTGGGGAACCCCAAGTCCGTTTTTATATAAATAACCGATATTGTTCATGGCGTCCGTATTACCATGAGCTACAGAACGTAGGTACCAAGTCATAGCAATGTAACAATCCTTACGTACTCCCCAACCGTTTTTATAAAGGCTCCCCATACCAATTTGAGCTTCTGGATTTCCTTGAGTGGCAGCTTTGTTCAACCATTTGAAAGCTTGGCTGTAATCCTTAGTGACTCCCAAACCATATGTGTACATAAAGCCTATATTGTTTTCAGCATACGTGTTTCCGCCCGCTGCCGATTGATGAAAAAGTTTCAAAGCCTTATCATAATCAATTTCACCTCCTAAGCCTTTTAAATACATATCGCCTGTCAGATATTGGGCATGATGGGCCGTATCAATGCGAGCTATCTTTTCTAATAACTCGCGTGCTTTTTCATATTGTCGATTAACATAGTGAGTTTGTGCTTCTTCCCACAATTGATGGCAGTCACCTATATAAAGCATATAGATCTTATTGCCGAATAGAGTTACTATGCTTGCTATAAGGCATAAATTGATAGCTATTACTGATTTTTTTTTCATAACTTAATATATTAGTATTGTAGACTAATCAAATAGCGTGCCATTATCTTATCTCTTTGTTTACCAGTTTTTTGTGGGATAAAAGATAATGATGTCTCTGTGCGGATACGCACAAAAATAGTGCGTATCCGCACAGACAACACATTAAAAAAAACAATATCTTTGCAAAAAAGCGGATAGAAAATCTTTTATTCGTATAACAAGATATATTGAGGATAAAATAATGAATGCAAAAGGAAAAATATTGATTATAGATGATAATGAGGACGTGCTTTTTGCACTAAACCTTTTATTGGATCCCTACGTGGAAAAAATAAAAGTTACTACTCAACCGACTCGTATTGAGCATTTCATGACTACTTTTCAACCTGATGTTATTCTGCTTGATATGAATTTTCGTCGGGATGCTATCAGCGGGCAGGAAGGATTCGATTGTTTAGAGCAGATACTAAAGTTAGATCCGCAGGCTATTGTCTTGTTTATGACTGCTTATGCGGATACAGATAAAGCAGTACGGGCCATTAAGGCTGGAGCTATTGACTTTATTCCCAAACCTTGGGAAAAAGAAAAACTACTTGCTACGCTTTCATCGGCTATCAAACTTCGTGATTCTCGTAAAGAGGTCAGGCAACTGAAAGAACAAGTTGTAGCATTGAGCGCGCAGGATGAAGAGATGCCTCAAATGATAGGTCACTCAGCGCCTATGCGAGAGGTTTTTGATACTATTCGGAAATTATCGGATACTGATGCTAATATTTTGATATTGGGTGAAAATGGAACCGGTAAAGATTTGGTGGCCCGTTCTCTACGTTATTTTTCTCCTCGTCGTGAATGTCCTTTTATAACGATTGACTTGGGGAGCATACCTGAATCATTATTCGAAAGTGAATTGTTCGGCTATGAAAAAGGGGCTTTTACAGATGCCCGCAAAGCAAAGGCGGGACGTATGGAGGTGGCATCAGGAGGAACGCTTTTTTTGGATGAAATAGGGAATTTGTCATTACCTATGCAGGCCAAATTACTAACAGCCATAGAAAAACGGCAGATTTCACGTTTGGGAGCAACGGATATAATTCCTATTGATGTTCGGTTGATAAGCGCAACAAATGTAAATATCCGAGAATTGGTGGAGGAGGGTAATTTCCGTCAAGACCTGTTGTATCGTATCAATACGATTGAGATTACTATTCCTCCATTGCGGGAAAGGGGAGAGGATGTTCTCTTACTGGCTGATTATTTCTTACAACGGTATACTCATAAATATAAGAAAGAGATAAACGGACTGAGCCGCGAAGCCAAGCAGAAACTCATGCGTTACCATTGGCCGGGTAATGTCCGCGAATTGCAGCATGCCATAGAACGGGCAATTATTCTTTCGGACTCGCCATTGTTAAAGCCTGCAAATTTCATGTTGCAGCCACAACTCGAGAAGAGGGTGAATACGGATGAGATACTGAACTTGGAACAATTAGAACGCAATGCCATAGAACGTGCTATGAAACGCAGCGAAGGGAACTTGAGTCGTGCAGCGGAATATTTGGGGATTACCCGTTACGCTCTTTATCGGAAACTTGAAAAATTAGGGTTATGAGTCGTTTACAAACTTTACGGATGATAGCTTGTATGTTATTAATGGGGGTAGTAGCTATAGCTGCATATCTCTTTATCAACATTCGCTCTATTTTTGCTTGTTTTTTTCGCTGATGATTATGGCAGGTATTATCATTTATATCTGTCAGTGGCAGTATAAAACGACCCGTATGATATCGCGAATGATAGAAGGTATTCGTTATGCAGATTTCTCTTTGAGTTTTTCTACCCAGCACAAAACTCGTACAGAACAACGATTGGCACAAGAAATAAATAATGTTGTTGCTGAATTCCGTACTCGGTTGTCCGAGAATGAAGAGCGATATCAATATTATGAAACATTATTGAATACTGTTGACAGCAGTTTGCTGGTAGTAGATAGTCAGTGCAATATACATTGGATGAACCGGGCAGCCATGCAGGATTTGTGCGGTTATCGTATTCATTCTGTCAGGGAATTGGCTCTGTTAAATTCTGATTTTCCTACTATTATCCTGTCATTACAGCCTGGAGAAATTAAAACAGTACGAATACATAAAGGAGATATTATACAAGAATTGGCTGTTACGGTATCTGAATATTCCGCTCAACATGGTACGGAACTCCGGTTGGTTAATTTAAAGAATATCCATGCTGTATTGGAGGAAAATGAGATGGAAGCATGGCAGAAGCTGATTCGTGTACTCACTCATGAAATAATGAACTCCATTGCGCCCATTATTTCATTAAGTGAAACATTAAGTGAGCGTGCTGTACAAAATGGTATGAATGAGAGAGATTACAATATCATGTTGCAAGGGATGCAGACTATTCATAGAAGAAGTAAAGGGTTGCTGAATTTTGTGGAAAACTATCGTAAACTTTCTCGTCTGTCTGTTCCGATACTGGCTCCAGTAAATATAGGTGATTTACTGAGTGATATGAAAAAACTGTTTCCTAATAAAAACATACAATATATATATAAAGTAGAAAACCCAGAAACGACACTGATGCTGGATCGTTCACAGATAGAACAAGTATTAATCAATTTACTAAAGAATGCAGGTGAGGCTTGTGTAGAGCAAATCTATCCCGAAGTTATCATTAGCACACATTGTGATTTAGAAAAACATCTATTTTTCCTTTCTGTCTGTGATAATGGTAGTGGCATTCTTCCAGAAGTATTGGATAAAATCTTTGTTCCTTTTTTTACAACGAAGCCAACAGGTAGTGGTATAGGACTCAGTTTATGCAAACAAATTATGAATTTACATGGTGGAAGTATCTCGGCGAGTAGTGAAATCGGAAAGGGGAGTTGTTTTACACTGAAATTTCTTTGTTGCGGATAAAAAAAAGTTTTAAGGTTAATGTTTTGATTTATAATTTGATAAGTAATAATGCGAAAAAAAGTAGAAAAAAATCGCTTTAAATATTTGCATATATAAAAAAAAGCCGTACCTTTGCATCGCTTTTGAGAGATAAAGCGATTGAAAAATAAAAAAAAGATTCGGGGTGTAGCGCAGTCCGGTTAGCGCACCTGCTTTGGGAGCAGGGGGTCGTGGGTTCGAATCCCGCTACCCCGACGGATGAGAGTCAAGGAGTTACGGTAAAATGTAGCTCTTTTTTTTATTCTCCGAATGGGGCGGTTTACCTTTGGTTTAACCAAGTGAGTTAGGGTCAGCGGATTTTCCCGGTTGGCAAGCTTTCTTTTAAGCGTATAGCCTAGCCAGTCTGAACATGAAGAATTTCCATCAGCCACCCCTCTTAACTGGCTTCGAAAAGCTTTGATTTTAGCATTGAACGACTCTGCTGAAGCATTTGTCAATCGTTCTTCAAAATAATTTATGATGGTCGTACTATGGTTTGAAAAGGTGTGTTAAACCAAAAATGAACATGAATGCTACAATTTCCGCTGAGCCGAAATTTCGGCTCAGCGGTTTCCGAAAATGCCAATTATTTTTTAGCTTTCCAGACGTGCGTATTCATGTGTATTATGGATTAACTCACTGGTACTTTTATCCACCCCGTAGGATAGATATCCGGAGCTTCGGAATGCTGGAACCAACGACTAGGCACAATTACCGTTTTGTCCATATTGGGATTTAACCATGCTCCCCACCAGCTGAATGTACTGTTGCAGATGATGTGATGTTTGCAATGACTCATAAGCATCATATCTTGCCAACTGTCTTCATCCGTATTCCAATCAATATATACTGCATTCTGCAATGGAAGATTTTCCTTTACCCAAGCAATGTCATCTGAAAAAATATAGTAAGATGGAGAGGCAACTCTTCTGCTCATTTCCGCTATTGCGTTTTGATAGTAAGGTAACTGGCATACACTCCCGGTAGTAGCCCAATGCTTGGGTTGCAAATAATCTCCACGACGAATATGTAGAGATACTGCGTTTTCATCCTTGTCCAAAATTTCAAGCATATTAAGACTTCTACTGTTGGCTTTATTCTTGTCAAAAGTGAAAGACTCCCTAACTTCATCCTTAATATCTGCAAAGAAACGTTCCGACTGATAAAATCCTTTAAAATAAAGTAAAGGCCAAAAGTATTTCTTTTCAAAAGCTCGTAAACTATTGGGAGCTTGTTTCCGTTCATATATTTTTTTGAAGAAAAGGAATTCGATAACTTTTTTCAGAGGTTGGTTTATACAAAATTCTGTATGGGGCAGATTAAACACACGATGCATTTCATATCCGTAGTGCACTTTATAATGCATCATGTCCGAAAGGTCTATACGCACTTTGGGATAGTACTTTTTCATTCGCAAATAAAAAGCGTAAATAAACATTTGATTTCCCAAACCACCTGTTACTTTTATAAGTCTCATATTTCTTTGTCCTTTTTTTGTTATCTGCAATATTTCAATTTACATTTCGACATTGTTTATATATAAATTGACTTCGCAAAGGTATTAATTTTATCAGAGTCTACAAACATCTTAAAAAAATATTGTTTTCTCTAATAGCAGCTTATTATCTTGTTATGATATAGCAACTAACCGTATGAAAGAGTACAGGGTAAAGTTTAGAAGAAAGATCAGAAGATAGTATGATATATTGGTTGCCTTTCTGTGGTACAGCATGTAAGTAATGGTTCTTTTGATGGAAGTGGGTTGCTTTGTCAACGGAATGAATTTCCGAGTTTACTCTCATTAAAACTCTTACGATATTTTTTCTAAATGTCGAATGCTGTAAAGTTTAAGGTAGAGTGAATCTCTGAAATATTTTGTATTTTAGTTATGTTTTGTTAGAATGTTTTTCTTGTTTTCATTATTGAGTATTATTTACAGAGAAGTACCTAAAAATACAGAAAATGATTGGTTTGATACTCTTTAAGTATGAATTAACTAGTTGGTTTTATGTTTTTTTACTGGATCTTTTTGATTAGTTATGCAGCATGGAGTGCTAGATTGTTCTTGTGCCGTGCATTTTTCACCTAGTATAATAGTGCTTCACCGATGTTTCGGCAAATATTACCGAAAAAAATTAAATATATTATCTTAGAGTTGTATGCTTGATACAGAATACGGTGCTTAGGTTCTCTCTTTTAAGTGATAAGTTTGGTTTTTATCAATTATATATGATATCTTTGCGGCTTTAAATATCCGACTATTTAGGAATGTAAAAATATATTGGATGATTTATTGGAACATTGCGAAACTATACTGTCAGGATGTGCTGGCATATTTGCAATATGATCGTGACAAGCTGATTAATTTTTATTTGTTAAACGAAAAAAATGAATTTATTATTATTGAATGCAGCCTCAGGCAGTAAACTTGAGCAAGCACTGGAGAAACTGGTAGATTTTGGAATGGACGCTGGTAAGGATATATTTGTCGCCATTCTGATATATTCAGTCGGTCGTTTTATCATTAAGCAGATTAGTGTATTAATAGCCAAAGTTCTTGAAAAACGGAAGATAGAAACCAGTGTACAGACTTTCTTGAAAAGTTTAGTAAAAATTTTATTGAACATGGTACTTGCTTTTGCCATAATCAGCAAGTTGGGAGTGGAAACGACCAGTTTTGCTGCACTTTTGGCGTCAGCCGGTGTGGCTGTAGGTATGGCACTTTCCGGCAATCTTTCCAATTTCGCAGGTGGTTTGATTATACTTGTTTTTAAACCGTTTAAAGTAGGCGATTATATAGATGGACCTGGAGTAAGTGGTACAATAAAAGAGATACAGATTTTCCATACCATACTTTCCACTCTTGATAATCGGATGATATACGTTCCCAACGGGATGCTCAGTGGAAATGCTGTGATTAATTACAGCAAACAGGAAATGCGCCGTGTTGAATGGGTATTCGGAGTAGAATATGGAGAGGATGTACAAAGGGTCAGAACCGTATTGCAACGTATTATTTATGCGGACAAACGTATTTTGGATACTCCTGCTCCTATCATTGTTTTAGGCTCATTAAGTGCGAGTAGCGTTGACATTACTGTCCGTGTTTGGGTTAAAACAGCTGATTACTGGAATGTTTTATATGATATTAATGAGATTGTTTATACGACATTTAATAAAGAAGGAATCGGATTCCCTTTCCCACAACTTACTGTGCATCAATCTTCAAAATAATAGAAACATATTCAACTTCTTAAATAAATGATCATGAAAAAAATAATTTGTTTTTTTACGATTTTCGTATTTTGGGGAATCACTGATAGTATGGCTCAGGGATTACATTTTGGGGTAAAAGCCGGTGTGCTTGGCAACAAAGCAAATATTAGTGGCATGCGTGACCAGTTTAAGGAAGAGAGTTTGACAGGATTTCAAGTAGGGCCTATGTTGCAATATCAAACAGGATTTCATGGTATCGCTTTGGACTTTTCTCTGCTGTATGTAGAGCGTGGAATCAAACTGACAAATACCTCTAACAGACGTAGTGCTGACATTAAAACACAAAGTATTGATATTCCTATAGAACTGAAATGGGAAATGGGAATATCAGATAATTTTGATTTGTTTTTGGGAGTCGGTCCTTCCTTTTCTTTTTTGGTAGACAAGGACAACTGGGGACGCAAACTTGCTCATATAGCTGTGGATGTTATAGATAAGGATCTTCCATCTATGGGATGGCGTTCGACTGAAGTCGGATTGAACTTGGGAGGTGGAGTGAAAATTGTAAATCATTTAATGGTAAGTTGCTATTATAATATAGGATTAACCCAGTCTGCCAAGCATAATATAGGAGGCAATAAGCATGATGCCATAGATCAAATTTTTGATGGTGATGTATTCGAAAGCAAAAATAGATATTGGCAGTTATCACTTGCTTATGTGTTTTAGTCAGATAATTGCGGATCGTTTTTAGCAATACAAAACTAAAAAGCGGCTTTTATTATTGAGAAGGTTTGTAGTAAAACATCCAATAAAAGAGTCTGAATAACAAAGTGATTGCATCCGTGTGTGGAAAACACACGGATAGCATGAATAAATAATTTTTTTTGCAAAAATGAAATTATATATTTTGATTCAACAGTTATTGAGAAGAAAATTTATTCAATATTTTGTTCTTTTCTTCATTCTGATTTCAATTATAGCCGTCATTGCAAGTTCATTTGAAGAAATGGCCACATACAAAGTACTGTTATTCGGCATTACTTATGTATCTTCTTTTATTTTTCTTATTGAATACACAGCCCGTATCGTATCTGCACCGGCACTCTATCCCGGTATGAAAACAGCAAAGGCACGTCTGAAATATACATTCTCTTTTTATGGTTTTGTTGACTTCGTGGCAGTACTGCCTTGTGTTCTTACCTATGCATACTGGGATACGGAAGTCGTTCATGTCATTATTTTACCCTATATCTTCATTATTTTTAAGTTAATACGGCACTCGCGATCTTTCCGAATTATCGGTATGGCTCTTGCTTCTGTCAGAGAAGAACTTGAAACAGCCTACACAGCTAGTTTCATTACAATTTGCTTTTCCGCCATTTTGATGTATTATATTGAAAGGAATGCACAACCTGAAGTCTTTAAAAATATCGGTGACGGAATCTGGTGGGCCATTATTACATTTGCTACAGTCGGATATGGTGACATTTATCCCATTACCTTTTTGGGGAAATTATTGGGTTGTATTATTTGTCTGGTAGGTGTGGCAATGGTAGCCATTCCGACCGGTATCATTAGTTCTTCTTTTATCAATATCGTACAAAAGAAGGAACAAAGAGAGAAATTCAATAAGGAAGAGGAGAATAGACGATAATAAAGTTCCCCAAAAACAACTGTTGGGGAGTATATTCTTTTCTTATAGATAATTTCTATAGTTATGTGAAAAACTTTGGATTCTTAAAAATAAACCATATAGTCTTTAGAATGTGCATAACAAAAGTCTGCTTGAGGTGACAACGAACTTATAATTGTTATATCTTTGCATTGTCATTGTTGAAGCAATGATAAAATAAATAATCTTTAATCAAAACTTATGATTATGAAAAAAAGTATTTTAACCGTATTGTTTGCGTTAATCTGTACTATGGGATTTTCGCAGGTGTCTTTTAATGTAAAGGCTGGTCTTAACCTTAGTAGTTATATTGGTGAGAATTCAGATCACTCCGAATTTAAACCCGGAGCACGTATCGGAGTGGGGATGGAGTATCAGTTTAATGATATGATATCTTTACAACCTTCATTGTTTTTTTCGCAAAAGGGGGCAAAATATTCAAGTGGATTTGACGGAAATATAATAGATGCTGATGCTGATGTGAAAATTAACCAGCTCTATCTTGAATTGCCTGTTAACGTACAGTTTCGTTTTAATATTGCAGATAACACCAACCTTGTCATCGCGACAGGCCCTTATTTGGCTTGCGGAGTAGGTGGTAAGGCTAAATTCGATGGTGACGCATCCGTTGGAGGCATCCATATTAATGGTGATGACAAAATAGACACATTCGGTGATGACGGACTGGATTACAACAGATTTGATGCAGGATGGAACATCGGTCTGGGTGTGGAGTTCGGAAAGATTCTCGTAGGTCTTGATACCCAACTTGGTTTTTGCAAGGTAATGGATGGCGATGCCCCCCATAATGCAAATATAGGCATTACTTTAGGATATAAATTCTAAGCAAACTCTTTCATACCCCCCTCTCTAGTCTGTGCTGGTTTGCACGGTTTTGAGAGGGGTTTTATTATAATTTTCACAACCGATGTCAGTTCTTGGCGAAAGTAAGAAAATAGCAGTAAGGTAGTTGAAAAAGTTAGAGACATTCAGAAAATAGTATAAAGGCCGCTTTACCATCATGTATGCAGGTTATTTTATCATTATTGCCAGCAAGAAACCATTTAAAACAATCATTGGGAAGGAAAAAAGAAGTAGTTTTTTTATCAAAATGTAAAATTAGACAGTATCTAAATTCTCCATAAAAAATTGTGTATTGCTTTTTTATATCTATATTTGCAATTTCAATAGTTTTATTGCCAAATGGTTTTAATATGAAACGAATTCAAGTACTGTTATTATTTATAGTCATTTCTTGTTCCATGTTTGCACAAGACAGGCTTTCTCTGTTCATAGGCAGGGCGAACAAGTATGCAGCTGTGGAGTTATCCGACTATCGGAAACGTTTATGCGTAGAATATAATATATCTAATCAATTATTGGATGATTATTACAGAAGATGTGGTAGTAATTGGGGGAATGTCGGTTTGGCTCTTGAAATAGCAAAGACTTCCGGCAGGCATATGCGGGAGGTGTGTGACTATTACAAGCATTACCACCGGAATGGATGGAATCGTATATTGGTAGAGATAGGCATAAAACCAGGGTCGATGTACTATGATCCATTTTATGACAGGATTCGTTATCATAGCGAATGCTGGCGTGAACATTATTGCTCTTATTGTGACCATCATGATAAGCATCATCGCAAGCATTATAAAAAACACAAGCGTCATAAACATCATAAATGGCACGATGATGACGATGATTGGGATGATGACGATGAAGACGATTAACACACTTATATATTTTTAAAAATGAAAAAGATCTTTATTTTTTTAGGACTGATGTTTGTCATGTTGAGCAGTACCTACGCTCAAAAAGGCAGACAGGCAATTGGATTTGGATTAAGTTACGGAACAGAAATTGAAAGTGCTGGATTGGGAATTAAATACCAGTACAATATCACTAATCCTCTCCGTATTGAACCTTCATTCAATTATTTTTTTGAGAATGACAATGTAAGTATGTTGGATTTAAATGTGAACTTCCACTATCTTTGTCCGGTAGCTCAAAGTGTCAAACTTTATCCGCTGTTTGGTCTGACCATGTCCAACTGGATGTTTGACATGCATGATTTGGATGTTGACTGGGATGGAGACCACGTCCATGTTGATGATGGGGGTAACCATAATGAATTCCGTATCGGGGTTAATCTCGGAGCTGGGGCGGAATTCGCTTTGGGACGTAACTGGGCTATGAATGTTGAATTCAGATACCAATTGGTTGATGATTTTGACCAAGGGGTTATTAATTTCGGAGCTGCTTATCGGTTCTAAAAACATATTAATGTGTCAAAACGAAAATGACTGCTCCTAAAAGTTACAGATAGTAATTATAACACTTAAAAGGGTCGTATCAAACTCTGTCTTGAGTAATGATACGACCCTTTCTTTAGTCTTTTAGGATGCTTAAATTTCAGATTATAAGTTTATGTTTTCAAAAACTGAGTTTTGTCTCTTGAACTTTATTAAAATCACTATTTCTAGGTATTTCAGAATCTCTTTCAAACCTTTTACTTTGCAGCAAACAAATTAAATGATTTGCTGTATGAAAAAAATGGGTATAATTTATGGTTCCTCTACTGGAACTTGTGAGAGCATCGCACAGACAATAGCTGAAAAATTAGGTGTGGCATCAGTTGATGTAATTGATGCAAGTAAAATTACCACAGAAAAAGTGGAAAGTTATGATATTTTATTGTTAGGGACTTCTACTTGGGGAGAGGGTGAATTGCAAGATGATTGGTATGACGCCATTAAAATGATAAAGACTGCAGATTTGAATGGTAAAATAGTTGCTCTCTTTGGCTGTGGAGATTCAGAATCCTATTGTGATACATTTTGTGACGGTATGGGAGTTATATATGACCAGTTAAAGAATTCAGGTTGCACTTTTGTGGGGGCAGTTTCTGCCGATGGGTATTCGTATTCATCTTCTATAGCGATAATCGATGGGAAATTTGTAGGTTTGGCTCTTGATGACGTGAACGAAAGTGGCAAGACTGAAGAACGTATTAACAGTTGGGTTGAAGAAATAAAGAAGAACCTGTAATTTTGACAATTGCCTTATGATAGCTTCAGACATAAACCCGGTAGAATTGAAAGTATTTCTGAATCATATTTATGAATTAAAAAAAGGAGTACGTCAGATGGTACTCTATACTACCAAGAGGAAGTATGAAGATTTTGCTGTAAAACGGCTGATCAATCAAAAGATTAATTATATAATCCAGCCCGTGGGAAATGATAAAATAAACCTGTTTTTCGGTAGAAAAGAATGCATTAATGCCATTCGTTTCCTAGTGAATCAGCCACTGAACAAATTGTCACCCGAGCAGGATTTTATTCTTGGAGCTATGCTGGGGTATGATATTTGTGCACAATGCAAACGTTATTGCGACCGTAAAGTATAATAATCTCAATTTCACGTAGTTTTAAATGTAGTAGTAAAGGGGTGTCTGAATAATTTTCAGGCATCCTTTTTCACTTTTTATGTGAACCATCTTTTTATCTATTTTGTTGCATTATTAGCATAAACCTTAAAAATGAGAAGATATGGGTAAAGAAGAAAAGAAAAAGATGGAACAAAAGGATGAGCTGACGAATAGTGGTCAGCGGTTTCCTGTTGAACAAGTGTCCAATACTGGTAAGCCTACCAAGAAGCAGGTGAAAGCAGCGGTAAAAGAGTTGAATCCTGACGTGAACAGTTTAGGAAGTAGAGGATAATTTAAAATTGAAAACAGTAATGGATATAACTGGAAAAATAGAAGAGGTAAACCAGTCGGACTCATTATTGCTGGTTGTGTTTTATGCGGATTGGTCTCCCCATTGTGAATGGATTGAACCGCTGTTACATGAATTTGAAAAACCGGTCAATATTGTAAGAGTCAATATAGAAAGTAATCGGAAAGTAGCCGATGCCTATGAAATAGAAATAGCTCCCAGCTTTGTCCTCCAACGTAAAGGCAAGATGTTGTGGGAGAAAACTGGTGAAGTATTTCCAGGAGAATTAAGGGATGTCATTGAAATGTTCAAGAATTGAGATCTGTACATCCAGATTAAAAAAGTTCCGTTGGTATACAGCTACGGGACTTTTTTTCTTGTAGGCGGTTTTGTACAATGGAAAACATATCGTACCTTTGCCAAACAATTGATTAAATTTAAGAATATATGTTCAGAAGTCATACTTGCGGAGAGCTCAGACTTTCCGATGCAGGCAAAAGTGTAACGTTGGCAGGTTGGGTACAGCGTGCACGTAAAATGGGAGGGATGACGTTTGTCGATCTTCGTGACCGTTACGGTATTACCCAATTGGTATTCAACGAAGCGGTGAATGCCGAACTTTGTGAACGTGCCAATCACTTGGGGCGTGAATTTGTTATTCAAATAACCGGTGAAGTGAACGAACGTTCAAATAAGAATATGAATATTCCCACCGGTGAAATTGAAATTATCGTATCGGTATTGAATGTACTTAATTCAGCGGTAACTCCTCCTTTTACGATAGAAGATAATAGTGACGGAGGTGATGATATCCGTATGAAATTCCGCTATTTGGATTTACGCCGTAATTGTGTGCGTAAAAATTTGGAACTTCGTCATAAAATGACAATGGAAGTGCGCCGATATTTGGACAGCAAAGGGTTTCTGGAAGTGGAAACTCCTATGTTGGTAGGTTCTACTCCTGAAGGAGCCCGTGATTTTGTTGTTCCTTCACGTATGAACCCGGGACAGTTTTATGCACTGCCACAGTCTCCGCAAACACTGAAGCAATTGCTGATGGTTTCCGGCTTTGATCGTTACTTCCAGATTGTAAAGTGTTTCCGTGATGAAGATCTTCGTGCAGACCGTCAGCCTGAGTTTACTCAGATAGACTGTGAGATGAGTTTTGTTGAACAAGAAGATATCATTTCCACTTTCGAAGGAATGGCAAAACATTTGTTCAAGGAGTTACGTGGAGTCGAGTTGAGCGAACCGTTTCTGCGTATGACATGGGCCGATGCCATGAAATATTACGGTAGTGACAAACCGGATTTGCGTTTCGGCATGAAGTTTGTGGAATTGATGGATATCATGAAAGGTCATGGCTTCTCTGTTTTTGATGATGCGGCATATATTGGTGGTATCTGTGCGGAAGGCGCTGCAAGTTATACCCGTAAACAGTTAGACCAATTAACAGAATTTGTCAAGAAACCTCAGATCGGTGCGAAAGGTATGGTTTACGCCCGTGTGGAAGCTGATGGCAATGTAAAATCCAGTGTAGACAAATTCTATTCACAGGAAGTACTTCAGCAGATGAAGGAAGCTTTCAGTGCCAAGCCGGGTGACTTGATCCTGATTCTGAGTGGTCCTGATGCTATGAAGACCCGCAAGCAGTTATGCGAACTTCGTCTGGAAGTGGGACGTCAGCTGGGACTGCGTGATAAGAATAAATTTGCTTGTCTGTGGGTTGTTGATTTTCCGATGTTTGAGTGGAGTGAAGAAGAAGGCCGTCTGATGGCCATGCACCATCCGTTCACTCATCCGAAAGAAGAAGATATTCCTTTGTTGGATACAGATCCGGCTGCTGTTCGTGCCGATGCTTACGATATGGTAGTAAACGGTGTAGAAGTAGGAGGTGGTTCAATTCGTATCCATGATTCACAATTACAAGCCAAGATGTTTGAAATTTTGGGCTTTACTCCGGAAAGAGCACAAGAACAATTCGGCTTCCTGATGAATGCATTCAAATACGGAGCACCTCCTCATGGTGGTTTGGCATACGGTCTTGATCGCTGGGTTTCTTTGTTTGCAGGACTTGATAGTATCCGTGACTGTATAGCATTCCCTAAAAATAATAGTGGACGTGATGTGATGTTGGATGCTCCCGCTGCTTTGGATCAATCACAATTGGATGAGTTGAATCTGGTCGTTGATATAAAAGAGGATAAGTAAGTTTTTTCCGCTTTTTATATAGGGTATTGTATAAAAGGCCGATAACGGGACGATCCGAACAAAGCGTAGTGAATGCTGTTTCAGCTAATTCGCTACGCTTTGTCTTTTTGGTTTAAAGTAGTCCGATAAGCTGAAACAGCTTATAAACATATGAAGGAAGCATATAAAAAGTGTATGAAAGAGAAAAATACGATCAAAATAAAGAGTTATGAATCACCCTGCGGAGTGTTGCTGCTCGGTTCATTTGGCGGAAAACTCTGCCTGTGTGACTGGCAGGTGGAAAAACACTGCGATCGTGTGAATCAACGGTTGAAGCGGGTATTGTGTGCCGAATTTGAAATAAGTACGTCAGAAATAATCGAAGAATCAATAGAGCAACTCAACGAGTATTTTGCAGGACAACGCAAAGAATTTAGTGTGCCGCTTCTTTTTGTGGGCACGGATTTTCAGAAAACAGTATGGAATGAACTGTTAAAGATACCGTTTGGCAGGACAATATCTTATGGTGAAATGGCCAGGCATATCGGAATGCCCCAAGCAGTTCGTGCGGTAGCCAATGCTAATGGTGCAAATTCCATATCAATCTTTGCACCTTGCCATCGTGTGATCGGTAGTGACCACTCGCTGACAGGATATGGAGGCGGACTGTCCGCTAAAAGGTTTTTATTGGAATTGGAATCACAACCTCGGTTAATGTTATGAGCAGACAAGAAACATTTCCAATGCTATAATAATAAATAAAAAGGAATGGGTAGTGAAAATGCCCATTCCTTTTTCTCATATCTTCTTAATGAATTACCATGTTGTTCCTTGGAATACACTACTTTCGTTATAGGGAACCAGATATCCGTTCATTGTCAGCGTATTGCCTGAGAAATTTGGATTTATAGTAACACTGGCCTGATTGGTTCCGCCAGTCAGTACAATGGAAACGGTGGCCGAAACGGCAATCCCATTAATTCCATAATTATAGTACACATTACCGTCTTTATCCTGGCGCATACTTATTCCGTTCACATTTCCTTGAACCGTGACACCTCCCAAGCCGTTCGGGCTCCAGTTATACACAAAATTAGTAAAGGCGGTCTGAATAATACCTTGCCCATCGTTTACTTCCACATAATTCGTGTTAGAGGAAACAAAACGCATTATTCCATTACGGAATACAACGTTATCAGCTTCTAATACAAAAGAACCGTTTTTTAAAGCATTAATTGCTTGGACGTAGGATACAGAGTCCTGCTGAGCTTCCAAGGCTTTCTTTTCCTGACGTTCTTTCTTCCATGCTTCGCGTTTAGCGTCTTCTCTTTGTTTTCTGGTTTGTGCATTTGTCACTCCGCTGAAGCAAACAAGTAACAATGCGGCTAAAAATAATACTTTTTTCATAATTAAGCTGTTTAGTAAATCAATAATATCTTTTGAATATTCTGATAACTAAAACAGCCTTAACCATGAATTGTTTAACGAATATGTGAATTTATATAACGATAACGTTTGTATTTAATCTATAAAGCGTCGGGTTAGATTTTCAAACTCATCAATACGCCGGTCACGGAGGAAAGGCCACCAGCGACGAACATTCTCACTACGGGTCATATCCAGTTCCACTACCATATTTTCTTCATCCATATTGCTGGCTTGTGCCAGTATTTCTCCTTGAGGACCTGCCACGAAGCTATTACCCCAAAATTGGATACCATTAGTCTGACCGGAAGGATCGGGCTCATGTCCTACACGGTTCACGGCGATAACCGGCAGGCCGTTTGCCACGGCATGTCCACGCTGCACGGTTACCCATGCACCTAGTTGACGGATTTTCTCTTCTTGAGTGTCTGTGCTTTCCCAACCTATAGCTGTAGGGTATATAAGAATTTCAGCACCTTTCAGTGCCATCAGCCGTGCACCTTCGGGATACCATTGGTCCCAGCAGACTTGTACACCTAGTTTTCCCAGTGATGTCTGAATAGGTTCAAATCCCAGGTCACCGGGAGTAAAATAGAATTTCTCATAATAGGCGGGATCATCGGGAATATGCATTTTGCGGTATTTCCCTGCTATACTGCCATCTTTGTCAAAAACGACAGCTGTATTGTGATATAGCCCCGGAGCACGCTTCTCGAATAACGAAGTAACCAGTACAATACCGTATCCGGCAGCCAACTCACTGTAGAAGCCGGTAGAAGGACCGGGAACCGGTTCCGCCAAATCAAACATATCCGTATCTTCTGTCTGACAGAAGTAAGGGGTGTTGTGCAACTCCTGCAATACAACCAGCTGTGCACCTGCTGCCGCCACCTGTTCTATATTGTGGTGCAGTTTGCTCAAATTGTGACGGATATCATTAGTGCATGTCTGTTGGATAATTCCTACTTTAATCGTTCTTTTCATACATATATTTATTAATATACACCTTCGGGATATTGCATGGTGACGCAATGCAGCGAGCCATGTTGCTTTATTAAAGCAGTGCAGTCAATACCTACTATCTCTCTTCCGGGAAATGCTTCAGCCAATACTTCTTTGGCGCGCATATCATTCACAGAATCAGCATAAGTAGGATAAAGCACAGCTTCATTCATTATCAGGAAATTGGCATAAGTTGCCGGCAAGCGATGATGTTCCTCATCATAAACAGCACTTGCCATAGGTAGCGGAAGCAGACGGTATGGTTTGCCGTCCAAAGTACGGAACGCTTTTAGTTCTTCTTCCATCATTGCCAGTTCCTTATAGTGTTCATCTTTTTCATTGGTGCACTTTACATACACAATGGTATCATCCGGACAGAAACGTGCCAATGTGTCCACATGGCTGTCTGTATCATCACCTGCCAGATAACCGTGTTTCAACCATAGAACCTGTTTTAAGTTAAATGTTTCTTTTAGAAAATCCTCCACTTCCTGTCGGTTCATTTCATTTCTGTTTTTAGCCAGCAAACATTGCTCTGTAGTCAGCAGGCTTCCTTTCCCATCACTTTCTATGGAACCTCCTTCTAAAATAAAATTCCGGCAGAAAACATATTCACCTTTCAGAACAGGATGGTGAAAATACAGTTCGTTATTAATCTGGTTATCATAATTTGCGGCAAACTTCATTCCCCAGCCATTAAAACAGAAATCCAGCAGCAGGGGAGTAGCGTCTTCTTTCAACAGGGTGATAAAAGCATGATCGCGTGCCCAAGTATCATTTGTGTTGATTTTTGATGTGACTAGTTTTTGGATATCAGCTCCATAATTATCTATACTATCTCTTATGGAATCGGGGTCTGGAGCCACAATCAACAAACTCTGACGTTTCAAAACCTCATAAGCTATCTTAAGAAAACAGTCATTCACTTCGTCCAACATGTATGCCCAGTCTGTGTCTTTATGGGGCCACGTTAGTTGAATCAAACTTTGTTTATGCCATTCGGCGGGTAAATAGGACATATTCATATTTTTAAATTTGTCTTGCAAAGATATGAAATAAACTTTATAGGTTAATTAGTCATCGCTTCGTTTTTGTAACGAGCTTTTCCGTCTTTTCCATAAGAACCAGCGGAACAGTTCATCCCAAGTATTGAAATCTTTTTTATACATGAGACCTACTCCTTGAGTGGTCAGGGTAGATTTAGTAAAATAGCGGTCATTGGTCTGATTATACCCTCTCAAACGGAAATCTCCGTTTTTTGTCAATAACCATATCGCTTCAAAGTCTCCTACGAAGTTGCTATTTGCCATCACATTCTCCTTATAGCCGAAGTTTCCATTTATCATCAGCCTGTTATTCAATAACCTGCCGGACAACATAGCTTCTGCTTCCACATCTGTCCAACCTTTTTCACCGGTACTCAAGTTGGCGCCTATGTTCCAGTTTTTATTGCCCATCCATTGGGACAACATATTGTTCAGCTGACCGGAAAGTGTACTGAAGGCTAAAGAACTGGTCGCATTAGAGGATTGGTCATTATTGGCATAATCATAGGTGTAGAACTTACCAATTCCCAGCAAATAAATAATCTGTGTATTCATTTGTTCTTCCGTACTGGTAGCACTACGTACCAATTCCCGGTCTTCCTCGCTTACAGTGGGCAGTTCCAAATCGAATTTAATATCCGGATTGGATAAATTTCCAGTCAGATTCATCAGACAGTTTACCTTCACCGTACCTTGGTTGCGCGAGGGATCTACTACCAAATCACTTAAAGAAGCAGAATTAACCGTGTATACCGCCTGTAAATCAAGATTCGCCTGATAAGGGTCACCTGAGAAAGTCACCGTGCCACCTGATTTCAAGGTAAAGTCCTTGCGTATTACTTCCTGCATGCTTAGTTTATACATACCTTGATCTATGACATAGCTACCGAACATACGGAAATCACCTTTATTGAAAAAATTCACTTGCAGGTTTCCATTTCCGGTTGCTGTAATATTATCTCCCGCTACAGGATCCATGATAATTTTCATGGTAGCGCTGGGAGTTGCTTCTATCAACATGTTGATGCGGAGATCCATAGGAGGTCCGTCGTCCTCTTTAGTCTTACGCACATTAGAGTGGTGGTAAAGATTGGTTTCCACATTATCGTGAATGCGCTTGGGGGTTTTGTCTACAAAAGTGATAAACTGATTGCTCGCTGCTTCCGTGGTTACTCCGGTTATATAAGTGAAGCTGGTATTGTTGCCTGTGGTCAGTGAAGCGTCCACTGTCATCGCATTATTTCCACCATCCAGTACCACATTTCCTGTACCATATACTTTTCCGTAAAAAGGCATATTCCCGGCTTCGTAGGTATTGTACATCAACAGGTTGTTGCCTCGTATATTGAAATGGTACATCAGATTTTTCAGCTTTGTGTGATGCAGATAACCATTTACCAGTCCGTCATGTCCCTCACGGTCATAGACTTTTACATTCCTGAAATCCAGACTGCCCGAAGATATATGTATGGAGTCATCCCGGATTTGGAAATAGGTGTTCAACACATCAATTTTAGCATCCATTTTGGCCCTCACTTCACCTTCCAGATCCAAATGCTTGAAATCGCCATATAAACGGACATTTCCGTTGACACGGCCATTTATTTCACTGAAAATTCCTTCTATAAAAGGTTGTAAGAATCCCAGATTGGTACTATCTGCCCGAATCGACAGATCAAGACCTTTTAACTTGGGAGAGACATACCCTGTCACATGAGTGGAGGAAATTCCTTTTTCCGCTATTTGGGCATCCAGTCGTACTCCGCCCAATTCCTTATCCCATACACCTGCAATGTCGGCTTCTCCTAATAAAGAACGGTTCAGACAGAATTTGTGCACATTCAGACGGGTCCGCATCACCGGGTTCTTCATGACACTTTTCAGATGAACCTTTCCGGTTACAAGTCCGCCGAACTCTACATCGTCAAACTGCACAATATCCAGTACATAGTCCAGCTTGATATTTCTCAAATCCACCCGGCAGGAATCACTTTCCTTCTTGGTCAGTTTACCATCTATCCTTAAATATTGGTCCTCATGTTCAAACAGGAAATTGTCAATGAATACGCGTCCCGAATCTATGGCGATATGCGAGGGATGAATGTTCCATACCGTATCATTCAGCACTACTTTTGTGGGCTGTATGTTTATATCTGCCTGAAGAATAGGGTGGGGACCTTCCGTTTTGAAGAAACGGGTATCGGCGGCAAATTTACCACCGTAAGTCACATCAGTATTGTTCCCCCAGTTAATTGTTGTTTCCAAATGATCGTTTTTGGCATTGGCTTCCACCGAGAAGTTAAGCATTGCACCACTTTTCATCAGCATACCGCCTCGCAGTGAACATTTGAACCGGTCAGAAGGATTCTCACAAAATAAAACGCCCGAATCATAACGTGTTCCATTGTATCTGAATTCCGGAAAATGTCCTTCTACGTGCAACTTTTCCTCGCCGTCGTTAAAATATCCTTTTAAAGATGCCGGCAGGTATAATTCCAATGGAATCTGAAATAATTTGGATAGCACTTCGGCATTTTCCAGGCAGATATCAAACTGGAAGTTATTGTGAGGCTCAGGCATATTATCCTTTATAGTCAGTAAGGACGGAATATAGCGTTGTACCGTCTTTACCACGCTGGCCGGAATGGTGTGGTAGGAATAGTCACCTCGTATCACCGCTGTCATGAAGGATGAATTTATGCGCAACTCTTTTTCACCGCTTACCTGTCCGGCTGTAATAGTCAGATTGTCAAGGAAACACCCTCCTTCATCGGGAGCGTTTAATTGCAGGCTGTCCAATGAAATGCGCCCGTTCATGTCGTCAATGGATTTGCCGGTGAAATCAGCAGTGAGGCCCAGTGAAATACTGGCATTCTCATATTTGTCCGACAGATGGAGGTCGTGAGGGCGCAGGTTCTTTACGGATGCCTTCAGGTTAAAGTCAGGGATTGTTTTGGCAACATTGAAATTACCGTCTATCTGGACAGAACCGTTTGCGTCGTCCATGGATAAGCGCCCGTTAAAGCCTCCGTCCTTATATACGCCATCCAACATGATATTTTCATATTGATATTGACTATATTCAAAGGAAGATATGATTCCTTTGATGTATGATTCCGGATATCGGTTCTTATAGTTGAAACCTTTCAGTTCCACATTGAAATCCACCTTGCCGAATTTCTTTTCCTGATTAAGTAATTTTCCCAAATCCAGGTCTGCACTCGCCACACTACCCGAATAGGTTCTGCTCATACTTTGTTCATCAATGCTCATCATCACGTCCGTTTTCACCATGCCTGCCCCTGTATGGAACAAGCCTGTCAGTGTGAGATCATGCAGATAGCCCGCCGCTTCCCCGTTAAAACGAATATAGTCCAAACGTTGCAAAATGGGAGGAACCTTTCCCGTCAGGTTCGTCATCAGAACGTTTATGCCCTCTTTTGTCATGGTCAAGTTACCCAGTTTGCCGTAAATGTACATATCCATGCCTGCATCCCAGTTACTTAAGGCAGCTTCCCCTGCAATCATCAATCCGTGGTGGTTAGTCAGCCGCAGGGTGGGGCAGTCCAAATGTTTGCCGTGACCGGAGAAAACCAGATTTAGATCCAACGGTTCTTCAAAGCGTGACAAGGCAGGCACAAAAGGAGCCAAATCTTTCAGTATAACGGAAGCCTTCAAAGAGCCGTCATATCTTATATTTTCTGTCATTTGGGGCAATTCGGGCAGGCTGTCATACTTCAAGGTCAGACTGTCTATCTTTAAAGCAGTATTTGAAAGCTCCACTCCAAAATCCTTAATATCCAAACGTTTATTGTTGGCTGTAACTTTCATGGCGAACTTCTGCAATGAAAAACCACATTGTTCGTCAAAGCTGACCCGCCGGATGGCGGCATTCAACGAGTCGCTGCGCAATGCCTTCAGTGAAAGCGTTGCAGCGAGATTCTTCACCGATAGATGATGGGCATTGAACTTACCGGGAGTTTCCGGTTCCGATAATATATCGTATGTCACTCTGCCACGCCTTATCAGCACGGAATTAATTCGTAAATCCAAATTAGATTTTGTTTTAACCGTATCTTTGGACGCGAAAGCGTCTAACACAAACTGGAAATTAGGGGCAGATTCCGGAGTTTCCCGGTTCAAATTGACCGTAAATCCAAAAAGCTGGACACTGCTGATGGTGACTTTACCGTTCAATAAAGGCAGAAGGTCGAATTTTGCCGATAAGCGGGCTACTTTCAGCATCTCCTGGTTCTTCCGGTCATGCAAAAGGACATCTTCCACAATGATACGGTTCAGCAAACCCATATCAATCCGTCCTACAGAAACCTCCGTATTCAGTATGTTTTTTAATTCCTTAGTTACAAAAACAGATAATTTGCCCTGAACATACGGTATGTTCAGCAGCACAATTATTCCCAGGTAGACACCAATCAGTGTACCTAGCAGAATACGCACAGTGTATTTAAGACTCTTACTAGAAATCATTGTTTATTTTGGGCTAACAAAAATACGAATAACGTATGACGTAGCCCAAAATAAACGATTTTTTTTACTTGTTTTTATGCAATCTTTTCAACTCGAAGGAGAAAATGACACGGAAACATCCGATAATAAGGAAAGTGATGGACAGCATATAGAGCACGGTAACAGCACCAAGTCCAGGTTGCCAGATGATAGCCATAGAGCAAAGAATAGCCAGAATGCCAAACACCAGATACCACCCCCAGTCCTTTGTGCCATAGCGTTTCAAATCTGTGGAATAGCCACACAATGTAAACCCTCTGAACATCAGCCAGAGAGCAACAATAAACGGAATCAGTTCCATGCTGACCAACGGATAGAATACCAGATAAATACCTATCAGCAAATCAATAATACCTCCGGCAAGATACCATCCCCAACTACTGATTGTTTTTTTGTTTCCGGCAGCAAAAAAAACTTCCAGAACGCCACTGACCAGAATCGAGATACTGAAGATGACACTCAGTGCCACATAACTGCTCACAGGAGCGAACAATAAGCATAGTGCTACCGCAATGTAGAGCAAGCCCAGCAACAGGGACATCCACCAATTTTTTACAGCGTAGCCTAAGCCACCAACTAATTCATTCATATTTGTTAAGTTTTAGGTTATAATTTGAACTAATAACGCCCCCCTTGCAAAAAGGTTTACCTGCAAATACAAAAAAAGTCTTTAAATACCGCCGATTGACTTTTAGAACTCAAAAAATATTCCGAACTTTGCACGCTGAAAACCAAATTGATAGTTCTATTTACATTTTGAATAAAAATTGAATAAAAAAAGAATGAAAGATAACAAAATCCCTTCACCGTTAGTATCCCTTTTACCCGTATTCGTACTTATTTTATTATTGTTTGTCACTATCCGTACATTTGGAAGTGATGCCTTGTCCGGTGGCAGCCAAGTCTGTCTGCTAGTGGCTACAGCTGTTTGTGTGCTGATAGGTATGGCGGGATTCCGTCGTCCGTGGAAGGACTTCGAACTGGCTGTCACCAATAATATAGCCGGGGTAAGTACCGCACTTATTATCTTGCTGATCATCGGAGCTTTGTCCGGAGCATGGATGGTCAGCGGTGTAGTCCCTACATTAATATATTATGGCATACAGGTTATTCATCCTCATTTTTTCCTGGTATCCACTTGCATTATTTGTGCGGTAGTATCTGTCATGACAGGCAGCTCATGGACTACCATCGCCACTATCGGCATCGCACTGATGGGAATAGGGAAGGCGCAAGGTTTCAGTGAAGGTTGGATTGCAGGTGCGATTATCTCCGGAGCCTATTTCGGTGATAAAGTTTCTCCGCTTTCGGATACCACCATTCTGGCATCGTCCGTAACGGATACACCGCTGTTCACTCACATCCGTTACTTGATGATTACCACCGTTCCATCACTTGTCATCACTTTGATAATCTTTACCATAGCCGGATTGTCACATGAAGCCACTGATACCGGTCATATCGCCGAATACACCCGTATATTGAGTGATAAGTTCCATATTTCATGGTGGTTGATGATTGTCCCCGTTGTCACAGCGATACTGATTGCACGTAAAGTGCCTTCCATCATCACTCTATTTGTTTCTACGGCTCTGGCTACCGTCTTTGCCTTGATTTTCCAGCCCGGACTATTATGCGAAATCGCCGGACAAGGAGTCGAAGGGATTGCCGCCTTGTTCAAAGGAGGAATGGGAATGCTTTATGGTGGAACCCAATTGGAAACCGGTAATGCGGAAATAAACGAACTGATATCCACTCGCGGAATGGCGGGTATGATGAATACCATCTGGCTGATTATCTGCGCCATGTGTTTCGGAGGGGCGATGACAGCCGGAGGAATGCTCGGCAGTATCACTTCTGTCTTTGTACGTTTTACGAAAAAGCGGGTAGGAATGGTGTCATCCACAGTTGCATCGGGCTTGTTCCTGAATCTTGCTACAGCAGATCAATATATATCCATTATCCTGACGGGTAATATGTTTAAAGACATCTATAGTGCAAACGGTTATGAAAGCAAACTGCTGAGCCGCACGACGGAAGATTCTGTTACAGTCACTTCGCCATTGATACCCTGGAATACATGCGGTATGACACAGGCTACTATCCTTAGTGTTCCCACCATTGTGTATCTGCCTTACGCATTCTTTAACATTATCAGTCCCTTGATGAGTATCACAATTGCTATACTGGGATATAAGATAAAGAAAAAAGCAGAACAGCCGGGCCTGTCATAATAATGATAGGATCTGATGATTATATATCTTTCACGTGAAAGATTAGCAGGGTTCAAAAATAACTTGTACATTTACCCACCCTAATAAATCATTTTATATTTTTACAATAATATGAAGAAACACATCACATTCGCCCTTCTGTTTGCGGCTGCATTGACAGCCCAGGCACAACAGGGAGGCATTTCAGGTGAAATGCTGAATCAAATCAAACAAAGTTATAAGGCAACCCCTGCCGACAAAGCCATCCGTAACGCCTTAGGCGGAACAAGTATCAACACGTTGGCATTGAACCAGGAGAACCGTGCCGATTTTGATACGGAGTTTTCACACAAGGTGCTATCCAAGGGAATAACCGACCAACAATCTTCCGGTCGTTGCTGGCTTTTTACCGGACTGAACGTGCTCCGCAGCCAGATGATTGCCAAATACGGACTGGATGAGATGGAGTTCTCACAGAACTACTGCTTTTTCTACGACCAATTAGAAAAAGCAAACTTATTCTTACAGGGAATCATTGATACCAGTGGAAAGCCCATGGACGATAAAATGGTGGAATGGCTGTTCAAGCATCCCTTAAGCGATGGAGGACAATTCACAGGAGTATCGGATATTATAGAGAAATACGGACTGGTCCCCAAGAGTGCAATGGTGGAAACTTTCAGCAGTGAGAATACCGGAAAGATGAGTAGTCTGATAGGACTGAAACTGAAGGAATTTGGTTTACAACTACGCGAAGCCGCCGCTACCGGAGCGAAGCCGGCCGAACTGGAAAAGAAAAAGACAAAAATGCTGGGAACGGTTTATCGTATGCTGGTGCTGACCCTTGGCGAACCTGTTTCCACCTTTACATGGAGTCTGAAGGGTGGGGAAGCGAAAGAATATACTCCGGTGTCTTTCTATAAAGAGTTTTTGGGAAATGATTTGACCAATAACTATGTAATGCTGATGAATGATCCCAGCCGCGAGTTTTATAAATGTTATGAAATAGATTTTGACCGTCACCGTTATGATGGCAAGAATTGGACTTATGTAAACTTGCCGATAGAGGATATTAAAGAAATAGCCATAGCTTCCATCAAGGACAGTACCATGATGTATTTTTCTTGTGATGTAGGCAAGTTCCTTGATAGTAAACGTGGCTTGCTGGACCCTGATAATTATGATTACGAATCATTGATGGGAACTACTTTCGGTATGGACAAGAAACAACGTATCCAAACTTTCTCCAGTGGCAGCAGTCATGCCATGACCTTGATGGCGGTGGACTTGGATAAAGCGGGAAAGCCGAAAAAATGGATGGTGGAAAACAGTTGGGGCAGTGCCAGTGGATACAGAGGACACCTTATCATGACAGATAAATGGTTTGATGAATATATGTTCCGTGTGGTGGCAGAAAAGAAATATGTTCCTGCCAAGGTGCTGGATATTTTAAAACAGAAACCAATCCGTCTTCCGGCATGGGACCCGATGTTTGCTGACGAAGAATAAGCGTTATCTCTCTACATTGTATATAATTTAAGCGGACTGTACAGAAAAGAAAGACTGTACAGTCCGTTTTTTTATTCTAAGGCATTGTGTATGTCTGTCATTTTTACTTCTCTCTTGCAAAAAGAAACATAATAGGGAAAATAGGTTTGTTGCAGTGATGAGTTATTGTATAATAGGCTTGCAGAAAGGTGTTTCTTGCATATTTAGGTATAATAAAAAATGGGAATCTCTTCGTAAGAGAACCCCAAAGTCAAGTTAGATCTCTGATATAATAAAAAGCGCTCATTCATAGGAATTTCCAGATAGAATTCGTTTCTTTGCGGTCAGAAACCATAAAATCATCTTTATTATGTCATCCCGCTTTGTAAACCCTTTCACGGATCTCGGCTTCAAGATAATCTTCGGCCAGCCCGCCAGCAAGGATCTGCTGATAATCCTGCTTAACGAACTGCTGTCAGGTGAGCATCACATTGAAGACCTGACGTTTCTGGACAAGGAGGACCGTTCGGAGAATATTCACGACAAGGGCATCATCTATGACCTTTACTGCCGTACCTCTACGGGCGAGTACATCATAGTGGAGATGCAGAATCGTTGGCATAGCCATTTCCTGGACCGTACGCTTTATTATGTGTGCCGTGCGGTGAGCCGCCAGATGGAGAATCCGTCCTCTAAAGAGGTATGTGTTCCCGACACTCCGTTGGAGGGGGATTGCGGTCTGCTCAGGGAAGAAGAGGCTTCTTACGGTCTCCGTTACAGGCTTCCTGCCGTGTACGGCATTTTCCTGATGAATTTCAAGGAGGATGGTCTGGAAAGCAAGTTCCGTACCGACACGGTGGTTTCCGACCGGGACAGCGGTCGTGTGGTGAACCGGAATTTCCGTCAGATTTATCTCCAGTTTCCTTATTTTACGAAGGAACTGGACGAATGTTCTACTTTATCCGATAAACTAATGTATGCACTGAAGAATATGAACAACTGGAACAGAATGCCCGATGCGCTGAAAGAACAGGTTTTCAGCCATCTTGACCGCCTTGCCGCCAAGGCTCACCTGTCTGAGGGTGACCGTATCGCTTATGATAAGGCGGTGGACCGTTATAACGTGAGCCGTATTGTGGAAAATGATATCCGTGAACAGGCTGTCGCGGAAGGACGTTTGGAGATCGCCCGTAAACTGAAAGAGAACGGTTTTTCCATTGCGGATATTGTCCGGATTGCCGGACTTTCGCCAGAAGAAATTGATAAGCTGTAACGGCGTGTACGAATTTCTTTATAAAGCAGTGCTCATTCGGGAAAAAGACTTTTTTCAGAATGCTACAGCAAAAAATGATAATGAATGGTGAAGTGATATAAGTATCATGATAAAGCATTGAAAAATGTATGAGCAATAAAATATATCCCATCGGAATCTAGAATTTCGAGAAAATCCGTCAGGACGGTTATTTCTATATTGATAAAACGGCCTGGGTGTACCAGATGGTAAAGACCGGAAGTTACTACTTCCTGAGCCGTCCGCGACGTTTCGGAAAGACCCTACTCATCTCTACCTTGGAAGCTTACTTTCAAGGTAAGAAGGAGTTGTTTGAAGGTCTGGCGATGGAGAAGCTGGAAAAGGACTGGATCAGATATCCTGTTCTGCATCTGGATCTGAACATCGAGAAGTATGATACTCCGGAGAGTCTGGATAAGATTCTGCATGATAATCTGGATGCCGAACTGCATGAGTTTGCTGAAGCGAGAGGAGTGTCATACGACAAGCTTTGTGACTATTTGAAAGCATATTATGACGGCTATCACTTTACACATCATTCTATCGGCATGTACAATCCGTTTAGTTTGCTCAATACGTTCAAATATAAGGAATTCGGCAGTTATTGGTTCGAGACGGGTACTCCTACCTATCTGGTGAAACTGCTGAAGAAGCATCATTACGACTTGGAACGGATGCCCCACGAGGAAACGGACTCCCAGGTGCTGAACAGTATAGATTCGGAATCCACCAATCCCATTCCGGTGCTCTATCAGAGCGGCACCTCACTATAAAGGGATATGATGAAGAATTTGGAATGTACCGTTTAGGTTTTCCGAACCGGGAAGTGGAAGAGGGGTTTGTACGTTTCCTGCTCCCTTTTTACGCGAACGTAAATAAGGTGGAATCTCCCTTTGAGATTCAGAAATTTGTCCGTGAGGTGCGTTTCGGTGATTATGACTCCTTCTTCCGCCGTCTGCAAAGTTTCTTTGCGGATACTACCTACGAAGTGATCCGCGAACAGGAACTGCATTACGAGAATGTGTTTTTCATCGTATTCAAGCTTGTCGGCTTCTATACCCAAGTGGAATATCATACGAGCAAAGGACGCATTGACCTTGTCCTGCAGACTGACAAGCTTATCTATGTGATGGAATTCAAGCTGGACGGCACGGCCGAGGAGGCTTTGCAACAGATTCATGACAAGCATTACGCGCTTCCCTTTGCTTCGGACGGACGGAAGCTCTTTTAAATAGGGGTGAACTTCAGTGCTGAAACCCGCAATATCGAAAAGTGAATAGTAGAAGAATGAAATGTAGAAAGGAAACAGAGTCCGAAGAAAAGAGGTGCACACTGCTGCAATATCCGGTGAAACTTGGTACAAGATCCGCGGAATCTTGTACCAAAGTTTTTGTAATCTTGTGACGGGTGACGGCTAGTTCCTTTGAACATTGCAAAGATAACTTCACGTCCGTGCGGCGTGATCTCTTCTGACCCCTTGGCGGATTGCAGGGAGTTTACGGGGACACGGGGACAGTGGGGACACCCCCTTTTTTCCTCACACACGCATGCGTGTACCTATAAAGGGAGGATAAGTGGGGTGATATATTCCCTTGCCGTCCACACTTACCGATACTTCTTATTTGGTGAAACGTTTGAGTCTGATGAGGACGGTGCTTTCGGTTATTCTCCCTGTCGTGCGTTTTTTTTCAGAAGTTCCGGCCGGATATAATCCTGTGGGAAGGCAGGGGAAAGATGATTTTCCCACCTAGTTATATCGCGCGTGCGTGTGTGAGAAATTGGGGTCTGTCCCTGCTGTCCCCACTGTCCCTGCTTGGGAGAGCCGGTATGAACTGCCATCTTTAAATTCTCAATTTTTAATCTCCCTCCGTATCAACGTTTCCTCGTCCTACGAGAGGAAACAAGCTCGTACCGGCTTCTTGCCGGAACGTTCCACGCCTTTGCCGGGATGATTTTTCTTATTATCCGCACTGTTGCTGTGGAAATCATAGACCGCTTGTACGTAGTTTATCGCCCCATGGGGATTTTATTGCCGGTGGTGTTTTCCTACGGCGGTGTGGAATTGCTGAGGGTAGGGGAGACTTTCCATAGCCGTACAAAAAAAGCATACGCTTCCATGAACGGGCTGCATAAAGACAGCATCTGCTTTTATGAATATTACTTGAAGATACCGGATTATCGCGTACCGAAGTCCTGCAAGCTGGTGGATTCCGTATGGTCCACGGTGTTTGATGTGTTCGCCTGCTTGTTGGCAGGGGATGACGAGGAAGTTTATTGGTGCTGCGGCCGTCTGGCCGACCGGAGCATCGTGGTGATGGACGGGGCAGGAAGGTATTACCATGTGGAAAAAGGAAAGAGGAAGCGGTACATTGCCGCTAACCTTCCCGAACCCGGTGAGCAGGACTTCGACACGGCTGTAAAGAAGCTGAAAGAGGAAGCCGGACAGCGGGCGGAGGAAACGGACCGGCAGAAGAGAAGGAACGAGGAAGCGAAAAGGCGGAAGAGGCTGGAGGAGATAAGAGATGCCCTTCCGTACCGTATGGGCATGAAATGGGGCTTGAAACTGGGGGAACGTATCATCGTTCCTCCCAAATACAGAAAGATTCTTCCTCCTGTGGGCGTTTATTGTGCTTTTGAAGAGAGCGCCTGCCGGTGGGGGGTGATGGCACTGGACGGGAAAGTGATGGTGGAAGCCCGCTACCAGGAGGTGGATATAGAAAACAACGGCATGGTACACCTGACCATCATTCCCGGCAAAGTGAAGACCGTCAAACTGTAAGTGTTTCCGGAATGAAACACAAATGACGCGAATGACATAAATTAAAAATCAAGATAAATTTATGCCATTCGCGTCATTTGTGTTCTAAAAAAAAAGTGAGCATCTGCCTGAGTTTGCACATACATTCAGAAAGGTTTCTATTATTACAGAATTTTTTCCATAATAAGCACCATTTCTTTCTTTTTTCACATTTTTTTTCTGTACTTTTGCGCTCAAATTTAAAAACCATTTTTTATAACCCAATATGGCAAATGTGATTAAATTACACAAAGGCTTGAACATCAACCTGAAAGGGAAACCTGCTCAGGAGTTCTTTGACGTGAAGCAGCCGGACATCTATGCGATAGTGCCCGATGATTTTCATGGCGTGACTCCTAAAGTCGTGGTCAAGGAACAGGAATATGTGACGGCCGGGGGAACATTGTTTGTTGACAAGAACCACCCCGAAGTGAAGTTCGTATCTCCGGTAAGCGGTGTCGTTACCAGCGTGGAGAGAGGCGAACGTCGTAAAGTCTTAAGCATCTCCATTGCAGCTGCAAAGGAGCAAGACTACGAAGAGTTTGGAAAGAAGGATGTTTCGACTCTGACAGGCGAGCAGGTAAAAGCCGCCCTGCTGGAAGCCGGACTTTTTTCATTCATTATCCAGCGCCCCTACATCGTGGTGGCTGATCCGAATGCCAAGCCGAAAGGCATCTTTGTTTCTGCATTTGACACTAACCCATTGGCTGCTGATTTCGAATTTGTTCTGAAAGGCCAGGAAAAAGATTTCCAGACTGGTCTGGACGCACTGGCAAAGATGGCAAAGACGTATCTGAATATCAGCGTAGAGCAGAAGAGCCCTGCACTGACCAACGCCAAAAATGTAACTGTAACTGCCTTCGACGGTCCTAACCCCGCCGGAAACGTAGGCGTTCAGATTAACCACATCAGTCCTATCAACAAAGGCGAAACTGTTTGGACGCTCCGTGCGGAAGAAGTGATCTTCATCGGACGCCTGTTCAACACAGGTCGCGTAGACCTTACCCGTACTATCGCCCTGACCGGTTCGGAAGTGAAGAAACCGGCTTATTGCAAGCTGAAAGTAGGAGCCTTGCTGACAGATATTTTTGCAGGACGTGTGAACGGAGGTAAAAACTTACGCTACATTAACGGTAACGTGCTGACCGGAACTTTGGTGAAGCCAAACGGATTCCTGGGTGCGCACGCTACAAGTCTTACTGTGATTCCCGAAGGGGATGACCGGCACGAATTCCTGGGCTTTATCATGCCGCGTACCGATCAGTACAGTGCCAACCGCAGTTATTTCAGCTGGTTGTGCGGTAACAAGGAATACACACTGGATGCCCGTATCAAAGGTGGCGAACGCCACATGATCATGTCCGGCGAGTATGACAAAGTATTCCCGATGAGCATTTTCCCCGAATATTTAATTAAAGCTATCATTGCCGGCGATATTGACCGCATGGAAGCACTTGGTATTTACGAAGTGGCTCCCGAAGACTTCGCTGTATGTGAATTCGTTGACTCTTCCAAATTGGAATTGCAACGCATCGTGCGTCAGGGCTTGGACATGCTTCGCAAGGAAATGTGCTAAATAATTAAAAACTAAGAATTAAAAGTTAATGAAAGCGTTAAGAAATTATCTCGACAAGATAAAGCCAAACTTTGAAGAGGGCGGCAAACTCCACGCGTTTCGTTCGGTGTTCGACGGTTTCGAAACATTCTTGTTCGTACCCAACAGCACTTCGAAAACAGGAGTTCACATTCATGATGCGATTGACAGCAAGCGTATCATGTCAATGGTGGTTATTGCGTTGATACCGGCCCTGTTGTTCGGTATGTACAACGTAGGTTACCAGCACTTCTTGGCTGTAGGCCAGGAGGCAGGTTTCTTTGAAAAGTTCATTTATGGTTTCCTGGCTGTTCTGCCTAAGATTATCGTATCATACGTAGTCGGTCTGGGAATCGAATTTGTGGTGGCACAATGGAAGAACGAAGAAATTCAGGAAGGTTTCCTGGTATCCGGTCTGTTGATCCCGATGATCGTTCCTGTGGAATGTCCGTTGTGGATTCTGGCTGTCGCTACAGCATTCTCTGTTATCTTCGCTAAGGAAGTATTCGGCGGTACAGGTATGAATATCTTCAACCCTGCATTGATTACCCGTGCTTTCTTGTTCTTCGCTTATCCTACCAAAATGTCCGGTGATGCCGTTTGGGTAAGCACTGACAGCATTTTCGGTATCGGTGGCGGACAGGTAGTGGACGGTTTTACCGGCGCTACGATGTTGGGACAGGCTGCTACAGCCGCTCCGGGTGCAAGCGAACTGATTAATGTGAACGGTACTCCCGCTACCATGTGGGATATGGTTGTAGGTTTGATCCCGGGTTCTATCGGTGAAACCAGCGTTATCGCTATCGCACTGGGTGCCATCATCCTGTTGTGGACAGGCGTGGCAAGTTGGAAGACCATGTTCTCTGTCTTTGCCGGTGGTATCGTGATGGGATTGATCTTCAATGTATTCGGCTCTACAGATAACATGATGGCTCAGTTGCCTTGGTACGAACACATCGTATTGGGCGGTTTCTGCTTCGGCGCCGTGTTCATGGCTACCGACCCTGTGACTTCCGCACGTACGGAAAAGGGTAAGTTCATCTACGGCTTCCTGATCGGTGTGATGGCTATCGTTATCCGTGTGTTGAATCCGGGTTATCCCGAAGGTATGATGCTTGCCATCCTGCTGATGAACATCTTCGCTCCGCTGATTGACTACTGTATCGTACAGAAGAACATCACAGCCCGCGAAAACAGATTAAAATCAACTAACAACTAAAATATCGGACATTATGAATACTAATAGTAATAGTTATACTATCATCTATGCTTCGATAATGGTTGTTATCGTAGCATTCCTGTTGGCATTCGTGTCTTCTTCTCTGAAAGAAAAACAGTACCAGAATGTAGAACAGGACACAAAGAAACAAATTCTGGCAGCTTTGAACGTTTATGACGTAAAAGATGTGAATGCAGAATATGATAAATATGTGAAAGAAGACGATTTGATGCAGGCAGACGGTTCTTTGGTAAAGAACGATGCTGCTTTCCAGACTTCTTATAAAGGTGAAATCGCTAACGGACGTCTTCATGTATTCGTTTGCGACGTGGATGGTCAGACCAAATATGTGCTGCCTATTTATGGTGCCGGTCTTTGGGGACCTATCTGGGGATACATCGCATTGAATGATGACAAAGACACTGTATACGGCGTTTACTTCTCTCATCAAGGAGAAACTCCGGGTCTGGGTGCAGAAATCACCACTACTAAGTTCCAGGATCAGTTCTTGGGCAAACATGTAATGGAAAACGGTACTGTAGCTTTGGGTGTTGAAAAACACGGCAAGGTGGCAAAACCCGATTATCAGGTAGACGGTATCTCAGGTGGTACTATCACTTCTAAGGGTGTAGATGCGATGATTAAGGATTGCCTGAGCATGTACAATTCATTTTTAACTAATAAATAAGAGGAGGGTAAATAGAATATGAGCGCATTATTTTCTAAAAAGAATAGAGAAGTTCTTTTAACTCCGCTGGGTTTGAATAACCCTGTCACCGTACAGGTGCTCGGTATCTGTTCTGCACTGGCTGTAACGGCTCAGCTGGAACCGGCTATCGTGATGGGTCTTTCCGTAACCATTATTACAGCCTTCTCGAACTTCGTTATCTCCTTGTTGCGTAACACCATTCCCAACCGTATCCGTATCATCGTTCAGTTGGTGGTTGTTGCCGCATTGGTAACTATCGTTAGTGAAATTTTGAAAGCGTTCGCATACGATGTAAGTGTGCAGCTTTCTGTATATGTAGGTTTGATTATTACAAACTGTATCCTGATGGGACGTCTGGAAGCGTTTGCTATGATGAACGGTCCTTGGGAATCATTCCTGGATGGTATCGGTAACGGATTGGGTTATGCCAAAATCCTGATTATCGTGGCATTCTTCCGTGAACTGCTGGGTGCCGGTACATTGTTTGGCTTCCAGGTTATCCCGCAGGCTGTTTATGACTTGGGCTACCTGAACAACGGCTTGATGTTGATGCCTCCTATGGCGTTGATTATCTGTGCTTGTATCATTTGGTACCAACGTGCAAAACACAAAGAATTGCAGGAAAGTAATAATTAATCCCCGTTATAAAACGAAAAGAATATGGAATATTTAAGTTTGTTTGTAAAGTCCATCTTTGTGGACAATATGATTTTCGCATACTTCCTGGGGATGTGTTCTTACCTGGCAGTATCGAAGAACGTAAAGACAGCCGTAGGTCTGGGTGCAGCCGTTACTTTCGTGTTGATTGTAACTCTGCCGGTGAACTATTTGCTGGAAAATTACGTACTGGCACCTAATGCGCTGATTGATGGAGTAGACCTCAGCTTCTTGAGCTTTATCCTGTTTATTGCCGTTATTGCCGGTATCGTTCAGTTGGTGGAAATGGCGGTTGAACGTTTCAGCCCGTCGCTCTATGCTTCATTGGGTATCTTCCTTCCGCTGATTGCTGTAAACTGTGCCATCATGGGTGCTTCATTGTTTATGCAGCAACGTCATTTCATCAACATTGGCGAGGCAACTACTTACGCTTTGGGCTCAGGTATCGGTTGGGCACTGGCTATTATCGGTCTGGCTGCCATCCGTGAAAAAATGGCTTACTCTGATGTTCCCGCTCCTTTGAAAGGTCTGGGTATCACTTTCATCACTGTAGGTTTGATGGCAATGGCATTTATGTGTTTCTCTGGTTTGAAAATCTAAAAGGAAAGGAATAAGACAATGGATATGAATTTAATATTAGCTAGTATTGGAGTATTCCTTGGAATTATCCTTCTGCTCGTTGTTATTTTGCTGGTAGCTAAGCAGTATCTTACTCCGAGCGGCAAAGTAAAGATAACTATCAATGGAGAGAAAGAACTGGAAGTAGAACAAGGTTCAACTTTGCTGAACACCCTGTCTGTCAATGGCATCTACCTGTCATCGGCTTGTGGTGGTAAAGGTTCTTGCGGTCAATGTAAATGCCAGGTTGTAGAAGGCGGCGGTGAGATTCTTCCTTCTGAAAAGGGACATTTCAGCCGTAAACAACAACAGGATCATTGGCGTCTGGGTTGCCAGGTGAAAGTAAAAGGTGACCTGGGCATCAAGATTGATGAATCTGTACTGGGTGTTAAGGAATGGGAATGCGAAGTAATCAGCAACAAGAACGTTGCCACTTTCATCAAAGAGTTTATTGTGGCTTTGCCGAAAGGTGAACACATGGACTTCGTTCCGGGTTCATACGCTCAGATTAAGATTCCTAAATTTGAAATGGACTACAACAAGGATATCGATAAAGACCTTATCGGTCCGGAGTATCTGCCCGCATGGGAAAAATTCGGTCTGTTCGGCTTGAAATGTAAGAATACGGAAGAAACCATCCGTGCTTACTCTATGGCCAACTATCCTGCCGAGGGTGACCGTATCATGCTGACAGTGCGTATCGCTACTCCTCCGTTCAAACCGAAAGATCAGGGTCCCGGCTTTATGGATGTGAATCCGGGTATCGCTTCATCTTACATTTTCACGCTGAAACCGGGTGACAAGGTAACGATGAGTGGTCCTTACGGAGACTTCCACCCGATCTTCGATTCTAAGAAGGAAATGATTTGGGTAGGTGGTGGTGCCGGTATGGCTCCGTTGCGTGCGCAAATTATGCACATGACCAAGACACTGCACACTACCGACCGTGAACTTCACTATTTCTATGGTGCGCGTGCATTGAACGAAGTATTCTATCTGCAAGATTTCCAACAATTGGAAAAAGACTTCCCGAACTTCCACTTCCATCTGGCTTTGGACCGTCCGGATCCCGCAGCCGATGCAGCAGGCGTGAAGTATACCGCAGGTTTCGTTCACAATGTGATGTATGAAACTTATCTGAAGGATCATGAAGCTCCCGAAGATATTGAATACTACATGTGTGGCCCCGGCCCGATGTCTAATGCAGTCGTTAAGATGCTGGATAGTCTGGGTGTTGAGCCTTCTTCTATCATGTACGACAACTTCGGAGGATAATATCAGGATCTCCTTTTATTAATAATGAAAATAAGCCCGGTAAAAGTGAACTTTTATCGGGCTTTTTCTTTACTTTTGTATAAAACGAAAATGAATATGATAGAGAACATACTAGCCAATTTGAAAATTGAGCGGCTGAACCCGATGCAAGAGGCGTCCATCAATGCTTGGAAAGAGGGAAAAGACCTAATATTATTGTCTCCTACGGGGTCCGGCAAGACGTTAGCTTATCTGTTGCCTTTGGTGCAGAGTTTGAAGCCTGGTATAACAGGCGTACAGGCTATAGTGCTGGTTCCTTCCCGGGAACTGGCTTTACAAATAGACCAGGTATTTAAATCCATGAACACACCCTTCAAGGCTGTAAGTTGTTATGGAGGACGACCGGCCATGGAAGAGCACCGTACCATCAAAGGGATGCAGCCATCAGTCATCATCGGTACTCCGGGCCGTATGAATGATCATCTTTCCAAACAGAATTTTGATGCAGATACGGTCACAACTCTGGTAATCGATGAATTTGACAAATGCCTGGAGTTTGGCTTCCAGGAAGAGATGGCGACTGTCATAGGACAGTTGCCCAACTTGCAACGCCGTTTTCTGTTGTCGGCTACCGATGCGGAAGAGATTCCGCAGTTTACGGGGCTGGACAAGACCATTAAATTGAATTTTTTAAATCCGGAAGAGCAGCTTACCCACCGTCTGCACTTATATAAGGTACTGTCTCCGGAAAAAGACAAACTTGAAACCTTATATAAATTGCTTTGTACCTTGGGAAGCCAATCGACATTGGTTTTCTGTAATCACCGTGAAAGTGTGGAACGGGTAGGGAAGTATCTTCAATCCCAGAAGTTTCAATGTGGCATTTTTCATGGCGGCATGGAACAGGATGACCGCGAACGCTCCCTATATAAATTCCGCAACGGAAGTTGCCATGTGCTTATTTCTACCGATCTGGCCGCTCGCGGACTGGATATCCCCGAAATAGAGAATGTAGTACATTATCATCTGCCTGCCAATGAAGACGGATACATTCACCGCAACGGACGTACCGCCCGCTGGGAAGCCGAAGGTAATTCTTATGTTATCCTTCATGCCGAAGAAACAGTGCCCGCATATATAACCGATGAGCCGGAGGAGTTCATTTTACCCGAAGTCACCCCCCAACCTTCTTTACCCGAATATGTGACATTATATATAGGAAAAGGCAAGAAAGATAAAATCAATAAGATAGATATTGTGGGATTTCTCTTTAAAAAAGGAAACCTTAATAAAGACGAAATAGGACGGATTGATGTAAAAGACCACTATTCTTTTGCAGCCGTATCTCGCAAAAAGATAAAACAAACTTTGAATTTAATACGAAATGAGAAGATAAAGGGCATAAAAACACTTATTGAAGAAGCTAAATAATGACAATTTGTCAATTCTCGAAATAAAATGATTAAAGAATAATTCAAAAAGATATTTTTTTTATGCTTTAGATCATTGTTTACTAGGGATGTAGTTACAAAATGAAAGCATAAAAAATCAGATTTAACTAATTTGAAAGAAAATTATGCGGAAATTCGTAAATTTATTAGCGATTTTTTTGGAAAACTGAAAATAATGTGTAATTTCGCCCAATGTAAGATATAAACAAATTGTATAACCAAAACAAACGTCAAATGAAAAAGCATAATTTCAATGCGGGACCATCTATCTTGCCTCGCGAGGTAATTGAGAAGACAGCACAAGCCGTTCTTGATTTTAATGGGTCAGGCCTTTCCATCATGGAAATCAGTCACCGTGCTAAAGATTTTCAGCCTGTAGTAGACGAAGCTGTTGCTTTGTTTAAGGAACTGTTGAACATCCCGGAAGGGTACTCGGTACTATTCTTGGGGGGTGGAGCCAGCTTGGAATTCTGTATGATACCTTTCAACTTCCTCGAAAAAAAAGCTGCTTACCTGAACACAGGCGTATGGGCTAAGAAAGCGATGAAAGAAGCCAAGGCTTTCGGCGAGGTAGTAGAAGTGGCATCTTCCGCTGAAGCGACCTATACCTATATTCCCAAAGATTATACGGTTCCCGCCGATGCAGATTATTTCCACGTCACAACGAATAACACAATCTATGGAACAGAACTTCATGAAGATCTGGATTCTCCGGTTCCTATGATTGCTGATATGTCATCTGATATTTTCTCTCGTCCTATCGACGTTTCTAAATATATTTGTATCTATGGCGGTGCGCAGAAGAATTTGGCTCCGGCCGGTGTCACTTTCGTTATTGTAAAGAACGATGCTGTGGGCAAGGTATCACGCTATATTCCTACTATGCTGAATTATCAGACTCACATTGACGGCGGCTCTATGTTCAACACACCTCCTGTACTTCCTATTTATGCCGCTTTGCAGACTTTACGCTGGATAAAAGCCAACGGTGGTGTAGCAGAAATGCAGAAACGTGCTAAAGAGAAGGCAGACATGCTGTATGCTGAAATAGACCGTAACAAAATGTTCCGTGGCACAGTAACGGATAAAGCCGACCGCTCTTATATGAACATTTGCTTTGTAATGAATGACGAATACAAAGACCTGGAAGCCGATTTCTTGAAATTTGCCACAGAAAAAGGTATGGTGGGTATTAAGGGACACCGTTCTGTAGGCGGTTTCCGTGCATCTTGCTACAACGCTATGCCGAAGGAAAGCGTTCAGGCTTTGATTGACTGCATGCAGGAATTTGAGAAACTTCATTAATAATTATGTTCACCACAGATTATACGAATTGCACAGATAGGAACAATAAATGGAATCTGTGATAATCCGTGATAATCTGTGGTGAACCTTTTTAATACAATAAGACCATGAAAGTATTAGTAGCAACAGACAAGCCGTTTGCAAAAGTTGCAGTAGACGGTATCCGTAAAGAAATAGAAGCAGCAGGTTATGAACTGGTATTGCTGGAAAAATATGGTGAAAAAGCTAAACTACTGGAAGCTGTAAAGGACGTTAACGCAATCATTATCCGCAGTGATATTATTGATGCCGAAGTATTGGATGCGGCAAAAGAACTGAAAATCGTAGTACGTGCAGGAGCAGGTTATGATAACGTGGATTTGGCGGCTGCTACGGCACACAATGTGTGTGTTATGAATACTCCGGGACAGAACTCCAATGCAGTAGCCGAACTGGCTTTTGGCATGATGGTGATGGCTGTCCGCAATTTCTATAACGGGACTTCGGGTACTGAACTGATGGGCAAGAAGTTAGGTATCCATGCATACGGCAATGTAGGTCGCAATGTGGCTCGTATCGCTAAAGGTTTTGGCATGGATATTTATGCTTTTGACGCTTTCTGCCCGAAAGAAGTTATCGAAAAAGACGGTGTGAAAGCTGTTTCTTCTGCTGAGGAACTGTATGCTGCTTGTAATATAGTGTCCCTGCATATTCCTGCTACGGCTGAAACTAAAAATTCCATCAACTATGAATTGGTCAACAAGATGCCTAAAGGAGGAGTATTGGTAAATACTGCCCGTAAGGAAGTGATCAATGAAGCGGAATTAATCAAACTGATGGAAGAACGCACCGACTTAAAGTATGTTACTGATATCATGCCGGTTGCCCATGCAGAGTTCTCGGAAAAATTTGCCGGCCGTTATTTCGCTACACCGAAAAAGATGGGGGCCCAGACGGCTGAAGCAAATATCAACGCAGGTATCGCTGCTGCCAGACAAATAGTAGGCTTCCTGAAAGATGGTTGTGAAAAATTCAGAGTAAATAAATAAGTAATCCAATAACCGCAGGGGCGGATTGAATCCGACCGGATGCATATAGCTTATGTTTTCGGTCGAATGCAATTCGCCCCTGCAAGTAAAATCTAATACCTTTATTTTATGGCAATAATAAAACCCTTCAAAGGCATCCGCCCTCCGAAAGAATTGGTAGAACAAGTAGCTTCACGTCCATACGACGTACTGAATTCTGAAGAAGCACGCGAGGAAGCGAAAGGTAATGAAAAGTCACTTTATCATATTATAAAACCGGAAATTGATTTCCCTGCCGGAACAGACGAACACGATCCTAAAGTATATGAGAAGGCTGCCGAAAATTTCCAGATGTTTCAGGACAAGGGCTGGTTGGTGCAAGATGAAAAAGAAAATTATTATGTATATGCACAAACCATGAATGGCAAGACCCAATATGGACTGGTGGTAGGAGCGTATGTTCCCGATTATATGAACGGGGTCATCAAAAAACATGAACTGACCCGTCGTGACAAGGAGGAAGACCGCATGAAACATGTCCGCGTAAATAATGCCAATATAGAACCGGTATTCTTTGCTTACCCGGATAATGCGGAATTGGATGCTATCGTTAAGAAATATACTTCACAACGGCCGGAATATGATTTTATCGCTCCGGGTGACGGCTTCGGACATTCATTCTGGGTGATCGACAAAGAAGAAGATATAAAAGCTATCACAAAAGCTTTCGAAGCCATGCCGGCTCTTTATATTGCCGATGGTCATCATCGCTCGGCTGCCGCAGCCCTGGTAGGCGCCGAAAAAGCGCAGCAAAATGCAAACCATCAGGGAAATGAGGAGTACAATTACTTTATGGCTGTATGTTTCCCGGCCAACCAGCTGACTATTATTGATTACAACCGTGTTGTAAAAGACTTGAACGGGCTGTCTCCGGAACAATTCCTGACCGCTGTCAGCAAGAATTTTGTGGTAGAAGAGAAAGGAACTGAGGTCTATAGACCGCAGGCTCTTCACAATTTCTCTCTCTATCTGGACGGTAAATGGTACAGCTTGACAGCAAAACCGGGCACATACGATGACAATGATCCTATCGGAGTATTGGACGTGACTATTTCTTCCAACTTGATATTGGATGAAATATTGGGAATCAAGGATCTTCGTTCCGACAAACGGATTGACTTTGTAGGTGGTATCCGTGGCCTGGAGGAATTAAAGAAGCGTGTGGACAGCGGTGAAATGAAAGTGGCTTTGGCCCTTTACCCTGTTTCTATGAAACAATTAATGGATATTGCTGATACCGGCAATATCATGCCGCCCAAAACAACTTGGTTCGAACCGAAACTTCGTTCGGGATTGGTTATTCATAAACTGAGCTGATCCATAGTGGAACACGGACAGAAAGAACAAACCTGCATTTCCCTTTCTGTCCGTGTCCGTTCAATCATTTCATATAATTTTTCAGCTGCTACAGGTGATATAAATTCTTTTATATTTGTTGATTAGGTATAATTAAAATAAATAGATGTCAGAGTGAAAGAATAAAGCATTTTTCCTTTGTTTATTGCTGACAAATATCTAATTTCGCGCCGATTTTAAAGCGTGTAATAAAAACGATGACTAACAACAAGACTAAAGGATTTCTCCTTGGGGCAATCGCAGCAGCCAGCTACGGCATGAACCCACTGTTCACCCTTCCTCTTTATAGTGCAGGAATGAGCGTAGACTCGGTATTATTTTATCGCTATGCACTGGCTATAGTTGTACTAGGTATCATGATGAAGATGCAAAAGCAATCTTTTGCCATTAAGAAAGCGGATGTGCTGCCACTTTGCATCATGGGACTGCTGTTCTCATTCTCTTCCCTGTTTCTCTTTATGAGTTATAACTACATGGATGCCGGTATCGCATCCACCATACTGTTTGTCTACCCGGTACTGGTAGCTATTATTATGGCTGTAGTATTTAAGGAAAAAGTATCGCCGGTCACTATGTTTTCCATAGCGCTGGCCTTTGTGGGAATTTCCTTGCTCTGTAAAAGTCCGGGAGGACAGACACTCAGCCTGGTCGGGATTACTTTTGTCTTTTTATCATCCTTGTCTTATGCTATCTATATAGTTGGCGTAAACCGTTCTTCCCTGAAGGATATGCCTATAGCCAAGCTTACTTTCTATGTCCTGCTTTTCGGCCTGTCTGTTTATGTGGTGCGATTGAAGTTCTGTACAGGATTGCAGCCTATCCCTACACCCTTGTTATGGGTGAACGCAGTTTCACTGGCTGTTTTTCCTACTGTTATTTCGTTGGTGACCATGACAAAGGCCATACACTACATTGGTTCCACCCCCACTGCTATTCTGGGTGCTTTGGAGCCTGTTACAGCTTTATTCTTCGGAGTACTGATTTTTGGAGAGCAGCTGACACCGCGCATTATTCTGGGCATTTTGATGGTGATTACTGCCGTAACTCTGATTATAGGAGGAAAAACATTGCTGAAAAAAAGCAAGATTCGGTTAAGGCATACTGGCAGATAAAGTCGGATTTTGTATCTTTGCCCTTGCAATTATAAATTTTCCACTATGAAAAAACAACTGATGCAATGGGCAGGAGTGGGAATGTGGATGGTATTGGGGCTGTCCGCATGTTCCCCTACAAAAACAGAAATTGGAAATCTGAATGTCATTCCGCAGCCCCAAGAAGTAAGTCAAGACATTCAAGCCCACCCTTTTGTTATTAATCCGCAAACCGGTATTGTTTATCCGGAAGGCAATGAAAAGTTGCAACGGACGGCAGAATTTTTAGCTTCCTATATTAAAGAGGCAACGGGAATTACTGTCCGGACAACAACTGAAGCCGCAAGGAAGAACTCCATCATTTTGGCGGTTGACGGTTCCATTACCAACAAAGAGGGGTATCAACTGGAGGTAACTTCTGAAAACATCCATTTGAATGGAGGAAGTGAGTCGGGAGTATTTTATGGAATACAAACGCTCTACAAGGCTTTGCCGTTGACCAAAAACAAACAGGTATCCGCTGCCATCCCGGTGGGAACTGTTAATGACTATCCTCGTTTCGGTTATCGTGGTTTCATGGTAGACGTGGGCCGCCATTATTTTCCGGTTTCTTATCTGAAACAAATCATTGATATGCTGGCACTGCACAATATCAATTATTTTCATTGGCATCTGACCGAAGACCAAGGCTGGAGAATTGAAATCAAGAAATATCCCAAACTTACGGAAATAGGTTCGATGCGTCCGCGTACATTGATTGACCGTGAAACCCAGACCTACGATGAAACTCCTCATAGCGGTTTTTATACACAGGAAGAAGCAAAAGAAATTGTCAAGTATGCCGCTGACCGTTTTATTACTGTAATCCCCGAAGTTGACCTTCCGGGACATATGATGGGAGCTTTGGTTTCCTATCCGGAATTAGGTTGTACGGGAGGTCCATACGAGATTCCTTGTAAATGGGGGGTATTCCCTGATGTGCTGTGTGGAGGAAACGACCGGACTTTACAGTTCGCCAAAGATGTATTGAATGAAATAATGGATATCTTTCCATCTCCTTATATCCATATTGGTGGGGATGAATGTCCGAAAGTACGTTGGGAAAAATGCCCTGTATGTCAAGCTAAAATTCGGGAACTGGGTTTGAAAGATACACCAAAACATAGCAAGGAGAACCAATTACAGACCTATTTCATGTCCGAGGTAGGCAAAGTTATCAATGACAGAGGGCGTAAAATGCTGGGCTGGGATGAGATGTTGGAGGGAGGATTGGCTCCAGGTGCCACAGTGATGTCATGGACCGGTGTCAAAGGTGGTATCGAAGCCGCCCGTCTGCACCATGATGCGATTATGACTCCTATTCAGTATCTTTATTTCAGCAATCCTACTTACAACCGGATAAAAGGGACTAAAAGCCTTGGACGTGTCTATACATTTGAACCTGTTTCTAATGAATTGGCAGAGGATGAACGAAAATATATCATCGGTACCCAAGGATGCATATGGACAGAATGGACGCGTGACAGTTTGAAGATGGAATGGCAAATTCTTCCCCGTATGGCTGCCTTGTCCGAGATTCAATGGACGGAACCGTCACATAAAAATTTCGACAGTTTCTTGAAACGTTTACCGGCTCTGCTGGCTATCTACCGGGATAGAGGTTATGATTTTCGCCAGGACATTTATGATGTGAACATTGATATTGTTCCGGCTCCCGATGAAGGAAAAGCCCGGATTGCTTTTCAGACGTTTGATGACGCGGAAATACATTATACATTGGACGGCAGCGTTCCCGATGTGCAATCCCCATTGTATACCGACACTATACAAGTGGATAAAGATGTTATCATACAAGCCATTGCAGTTCGTCCGCAGGGTGCCAGTCAGATAAGTAAGGAGGAAATACATTTTAATGCAGCCACAATGAGACCGGTTACCTTGAATACCATTCCTCATAAATCATATACTTTTAAAGGAGGAAGTACCTTGATAGACGGATTATATGGGGATATGAATTATCGCTCAGGACGTTGGATTGGTTTCTACGGGACAGATATGAATGTGACCCTTGATTTACTTGAGCCTAAGGAGGTGTCTTCAGTTTTCGTAAACACAATGTTGAACACAGGCGATGCTATCTTTGGTACAACAGGTCTGAAGGTGGAAGTTTCTGAGGACGGGAAAAATTTCCGCAGGGTAGCCTCCGAAGATTTTCCCGTTGTGGAAAAAGGAACTAAAATGCAGAGCCGCAAAGACTCTGTCTCTTTTGACAAAGTAAAAGCCCGCTATATTAAAATCATAGCAGAAGTTACTCCGAAACTTCCCGCATGGCATTCCATGCCTGGCGAAAAAGCGTTTTTGTTTGTTGACGAAATAGGAGTGGAGTAAATCCGCCTTCGGAGCAATGGCTTTCTAAAGAACAAATACCAAACAAGAAACGGACATTCTGACAAAAACAGATGTCCGTTTCCTTATTCATAAGCCTTTCATGTATTTTCAAAAGCTGTTCAAGAAAAAATGGCGATAGAGATTCACTCTGTCGCCATTATGTGATGTGGAATGTCTAATTCCTTATGCTTTAGGAAGTGCTTCTTTTACAACCATAGTACGGTTTACATATTCTGCACCGTTCAATTGCTTGATAGCTTCTTTGGCTTCGTCATCATTAGGCATTTCTACAAAAGCAAAGCCTTTAGAACGACGTGTTTCACGGTCAGTAATAAGTTTTACTGAAGCTACTGTTCCATACTCTTCCATTACACCTCTCAAATCACCTTCCCTAACATTATAGTTAAGGTTTCCAATATACAAATTCATAAAATAAAAATTGATAAATAAATAATTAAGTAAACTTTGAATTTAAAAATTTAGTTAGAAGAATAGAAACGGTTCAAGTGTGAGATGAATTGAGTCAATCGAAAAAACTATCTTTTTATATTCCGTTGTCAAAGGAACGATAAATAATTGGATTATCCACTATATTTCTCTTTTTATTTTGATATTTTTTTAGCCGGTGACTCTTTTTATACTTTTTAGGCTTAAAGCAGGAGCCTTATATCATTCATATTCACTAATTTTGTATCAACAGCTAACTTATAACTAAGATTTATATGATATTGAATGAAAGAGAAAGCCGCCATGAGCATGTGTTGCATGTGGCCCGACAAATGATGACGGCAGCGCGCACTGCTCCCAAAGGAAAAGGTGTTGACATTATTGAAATAGCCATGGTGACGGATGGTGATATCAATATTTTATCGGAAATGATGGTGAAAATGGTTGCGGAGCATGGAATGAAATTCTTTCTGCGCGATGCGGAAAATATTCTGAATGCGGAATGTGTCCTGTTAATAGGTACCCACGAACAGGCGCAAGGATTGAATTGTGGTCATTGTGGATATGCCACCTGCGTGTCTCGCAAAGAAGGAGTGCCGTGTGCTCTCAATAGTGTCGATGTGGGCATTGCCATCGGATCAGCTTGTGCCACGGCAGCAGACAACAGGGTGGACACACGGGTCATGTTCTCGGCCGGACTAGCAGCGCAGCGTCTGAACTGGCTGGAAGGATGCACCCAGGTTTATGCCATCCCTGTCAGTGCATCCTCTAAAAATCCTTTCTTTGACCGGAAACCTAAAGAATAAATTTCTCTACTACCGCGGCTACACCATCTTCTTCGTTAGAAAGGGTGATGTAGTCGGCGTTTTGACGGACTATTTCTTGAGCATTGGCCATTGCTACCCCCAATCCGGCATATTGTATCATAGAAAGATCGTTAAAACCATCACCAACGGCAATCATTTCTTCTTTTGTCATACCGATTTCTTTTAGCAATACGGCCAGTGATTGTGCTTTATCAATACCTTTAGGAACCAATTCCAAAAAATAAGGTTCGGAACGGAATACGCCCATACGGTCTTTCAAGTGTTCGTACATTTCTTTTTCAAGCACTGCAAGCCGCGTAGGTTCACCTACAATCAGACATTTGGCAATAGGAAATTTTATTGCCTCCAGAAAATGATCCACTTTCTTGGGAGTCATCACATTCAGAATAGCTTCTTTCAATACATATTCATCTTCCGGATATTCAGTCAATACATATTTTCCATCGTAAGTGACGATAGCAAAATGATTGTCGGTGGCACATTTATACAGGTAAGGCAATATATCCGGATCGAGCACATTCTCGTACATCATCTCACCGGTTTTCCAGTCTATGATCTCACCTCCGTTATACGAAAGTATATAACCTTCGTATTTCTGCAACTCTAAGATCTCGGCCAGTGGAGCCACACCGTATGTGGGACGCCCCGATGCCAAAACAATTTTTACTCCGCGCTCTTGCGCTTCGATAAGTGTACGACGTGTGTGTTCCGTTACCTCTTTCTTTTGATTGGTCAACGTTCCGTCTAGGTCTAAAACTAATAATTTATACTTCATATACTATTTAATGGAGTGCTTTTGCCAAATTCGCTGCAAATATAACGATTAAATCCATGGCTTTTTGCTACATTTGCTCAAAATAAACAAGAATCATGACAGAAATTTTATTAACCGTAATTATTATCCTGCTGATAATTAATATTGTAATCGCACTTACTAAAAACAATCGTCTGCAAACCGAACGTCTGGAAGGATTGCTACGCGAAGAAATGAAAGAAAACCGGGACGAGCTGGGAAGAAATATCCGCGAACTGCGTAATGAACTGAATCAAACCTTGAACTATTCTATCCGCAATATGCAGGATACTTTGCATAAAAACCTGCTGACCGGTAATGAAATGCAACGGGAAAAATTTGAAGCAATGGGCAAGCAACAGGAAGCCTTGGTGAAAAGTACGGAAAAACGATTGGATGACATGCGGCAAATGGTAGAAGAAAAATTACAGAAAACATTGAATGAACGTATAGGACAATCCTTTGAAATAGTACGTTCGCAGCTGGAGAATGTACAGAAAGGATTGGGAGAGATGAAGAGTCTGGCACAGGATGTAGGAGGATTGAAAAAAGTTTTAAGCAATGTGAAGACACGGGGTACATTCGGAGAAGTACAGTTAGGGGCTTTATTGGACCAGATGCTGAGTCCGGAACAATATGCGGCGAATGTCAAAACCAAGAAGAATGCAACGGAATTTGTGGAATTCGCCATTAAACTTCCGGGAAAGGAAAATAGTAATGATACTGTATATTTACCTGTGGATGCCAAATTTCCCAAAGATGTATATGAGCAATATCAGGATGCATACGAAGCCGGAGATGCCGCATTGATTGAAACTTCATCCCGCCAACTGGAAATCACAATCAAAAAAATGGCAAAGGACATTCACGATAAATATGTAGACCCACCTTTTACAACAGATTTTGCCATTATGTTTCTGCCATTCGAAAATATCTATGCAGAAGTGATCCGCCGGACCGCATTGGTGGAAATGTTGCAAAAAGACTGGAAGATAGTGGTTACAGGTCCTACCACCCTGGGAGCTATCCTGAATAGTTTGCAAATGGGATTCCGTACACTGGCCATTCAAAAACGAACAAGCGAAGTATGGAATGTGTTAGGGGCAGTAAAGACCGAATTCGGAAAGTTTGGAGGATTGCTGGAAAAGGTACAGAAAAATCTACAGAATGCAGGAGACCAGTTAGAGGAAGTTATGGGAAAACGTACTCGTGCCATAGAGCGTAAACTACGCCAGGTAGAAGCCCTTCCGGCAGAAGACAGCCAACGAATGTTGAGTTTGCCCGAACTGACAGATGATGAGGACGATGAATAAACAAGGAGGACTTAAAGATGAGCATGACGTGGGATTTTATTTTAAGATTGTTTGTGGCAGGCGCTTTGGGTACTGTTATTGGTCTGGATAGGGAATATCGTGCCAAAGAAGCCGGTTACCGTACCCATTTTCTAGTATCACTGGGAAGTGCTCTCATTATGATTGTGTCACAATATGGTTTTATGGAAGTAGTGAAGATGGAGGGAATAGACCTGGACCCGAGTCGTGTGGCCGCACAGGTTGTCAGCGGTATCGGTTTTATTGGAGCGGGTACTATTATTTTTCAGAAACAAATCGTGCGCGGGCTTACTACCGCTGCCGGAATTTGGGCTACTTCGGGCATCGGTCTGGCTATTGGAGCCGGTATGTACTGGCTGGGAATCTCAGCAACAATCCTTACGCTGATTGGTCTTGAGGCACTTAGCTATCTTTTTAAAAGTATAGGTATGAAAAGTTCCATGGTGGAGTTCTCTACAGACAATAAAGAAACACTGAACCGTATGGCCAAGAAATTCAATTCCAAGGAGTACAATATTGTTTCCTATCAATTGGACGAAAAGAGGTTGGGAGAAGTAACGACCTATTATGTTACAATGGTTATAAAATCCAAGAAATACAATGATGAAGGTATGTTACTGACATTATTACAGGATTTTAGCGATATTACCGTTCATAGGCTGGAGTAAGCTTTTCCGGCTTGGTTCAAAAGCAGCAGGGGAGAGCGCTTATTGAAAGATTCTCTCCCCTGTGCTGTGATCATGCTTTTAACCGCATAACAAACGTACTTCCTTCTCCCAGCTTACTGTCTACTGTAAGCGTACCATTATGGGCCTCGACAAAATCCCGGGAAATAGACAGACCTAAGCCGCTTCCTTGTACTTTAGTTCCGGGAACCCGGAAATAATGGTCAAAGATGCTTTTATGATAACGTGGATCAATCCCTTTCCCGAAATCCCGTACAAACATCTCAATGAATCCATCATCTGTCTGACGTGCCCCTATTACTACACGACCGTTTTCCGGTGAATACCGGATGGCATTGGAAAGAAGGTTGGTCAGCACCCAAGCTATCTTCTCACTGTCGACAAACAGTTTACCTATTTTGTCTTCAGGGTACTCCACTTCTATTTGAATGTTGAACTTCTCGGCTTGCACACGGTTTGCCTTTATTGCATATTCTATCAACTCTATAGGTTTGGTTATCTTAGGCTTCAACTGTAGTTTTCCTGATTCTACCTGCGTCATATTCAGCAATTCGCCGGTGATATTAAGCAGCCGTTCACTATTTTCCTTGATACTGTTTGCCAAATCTTCCTGTTCTTCATTTAAAGCTCCGATACGCTGGTCTTCTAATAATTGCAGACTCATCATAATAGCCGAGATAGGAGTCTTCAATTCATGTGAGATTGTAGAGATAAATGTGGTCTTGGCCGAATCCAGTTCCTTAAATTCGGTTATATTCTTCAACATAATGACATATCCTTTTTTTTCCATAGTAACCCCATCTTTCCCCGGTTGGGAAATACTCATGTATTTTACTTGGAAAAAACTCTCTTTATTGTCCGCATAAATCTTCAGAGGTTCTTTCTTTTCTTTTTCCTTGTCTTTGACTGGTTCCCCAGGAATTTCCACCAATTCACGAATCAGGCGGCGCAACAAATCATTGCGCAGGGAAATATCCTGTGCAGAATGTTTAATAACTTCTTCACGCTTCAGGTTGATCACATTCAATGCTTCATCATTGATGAACAGGATTTCCATATCATTATTTAAACCGATAATAGGCTCGTTGATACTGTTGATGATAGTCTCCATATATTTTTTAGATGCCATCATATCGGATAAAGTACTTGCATGATAATCTTCCAGACGTTTGGCCATGCGGTTGAAATTTTTAGATACTTCTGAAAATTCTTCACTGCTGTTCAATTCCAAACGTTTCTCATAATTATGGTTTGCAATTTCCTGTATAGCGTTGGTCAGCTCTTTAATAGGATTATCAATTGATGCGGGAAGACGCAACCACATACCAATACCAATACATATACATGCGGCACCAACAACATATATCCACAATAAAGCCCGCTGTAAGCCGGGACCTGCTGCCGGACTGTCAGGCTCCGTGGCAGTCAGTATTTGCAAATTCACAACAGAAAGTACAACCAACAGTACAATCATTGCCACCAATATCCCTATGGCGAGGGTTAGTTTCGACTTTATATTCATAACTTTTATTTTTTATGCAAGTATAATCAAATCTATGTCCATTTCTGCTAAAGAGTGTAGAAATTTTCGATATTTGGAAAGACTGAATAATGCACCGGGCATTTTGAAAGCAGGATGCCCCATACAGACAGTTGTAATTCCACGTTGACGACAAGTCTTAATTATTTCTCCCATAATATCGGAAGATGAAACTTGGATAACTTCACCGCCCAACTCGGTAACCAGTTTAAAATGATTAAGTAAATGCCGCTGTGTTGCCAATGGAATACGTTCCGTACTTTCGGCAGGCGTTTGTACATAAAGGGCAAAAAAGACCGTATTGTACCGGGAAGCAAGCCGTGCCGCTTTACGGATGATATGTCGGGGAGTCCGTTCATTACTGCTGATACATGCCAAAAACTTCTCGTGCCGGATGCCCTTTTCGCCTGTAACAATTTCATTTTCAACTTTTTTCTCGACTCGAAAGGCCACTTCTTTTAGTGCCAGTTCACGTAACTGAAGAATATTCTCTGTCTTAAAAAAGTTATTCAGTGCCAACTGAATCTTTTCAGGGCGATAGATTTTCCCGGCTTTCAACCGGTTTATCAGTTCTTCGGCAGTAAGGTCTATATTTACCACTTCATCCGCATCCTGCAACACCTTGTCCGGAATCCGTTCCTTAACCTCTATACCTGCTATGCCTTTTACGTCTTCATTCAAACTTTCTATATGCTGGATATTAACTGCAGAAATTACGTTTATACCGGCATCCAACAATTCCATTACATCTTGCCAACGTTTCTCATTCCGGCTGCCCTCGATGTTGGTATGTGCCAATTCATCTACTATAACCAGTTCGGGATGTAACTGAAGAATGGCATCAAGATCCATTTCTTCCACTTCCTTACCTTTGTAAAATATCTTTTTCCGAGAGATAACAGGCAATCCTTCCAACATAGCAACGGTTCCTGCACGTCCGTGCGTTTCAATATAACCTATCTGTACATCTACACCGTTCTCCAACATTTCGTGAGCTTCTTGCAGCATACGATAACTTTTCCCTACACCGGCTATCATTCCGATATAGATTTTAAACTTTCCACGCCGTGAACGTTTAATCAAATCTAAAAAATGCTGTACACTTTCTTCTCTGTCTTCCATTTGTTACTTTATCATATTGGCAATATAACAATTTTCCGCATATTTAATATCAGTCCTTTTATAACAGGCAAAGAATATACCAATAAAACAAACGGCTTAGCTACAATGCCATAAGCGTGTCATCAAAGACTAAAGCTTACCAAAATGAAAAGGGGGCTCTTTCAAAATGAAACACTTTCTTAATCACTATAATTATTGCCGTTAGATCTCCCAGAATAGTTTATTCCTGCTTTTCTAGCTTGTGTATGTTGAAATTGACGGGCTATTTTATATTCACGTTCTCCTTTTAGTAATCTGTATCCGGTTTGTTTAAACCAAAAGCTTATATTATTTTCTATACATTGCCGACGAATGTCCAATACCCAGTCATAATTACATATACGCGCTTCTTTGCCCGATTCTCCACCTACCACAATCTGTTCTACCCATGTACCGAGTTCTCCCTTGAAGTTTATAGCGGACAACAACGGTTCACAGATAATGATTTTATGCTTTACAGGAGCTGCTTTATAAAGAGGAAGACGGTAATCCACTCTGTCTTGATTTTCCATGGTGCAACAAATGGTAACATTATCATACCCGTCCCCCCAATCCGGAGGCAGACATTGGCCGAGCCGGTCTATGCGTTTAGTTATAAACAAGAAATGAAGATCGTATCGTTCCCGCATCATTTTCCATGCTTCTATACGCCATTCATCGGCTTCTTCTATCAGAAAATCGGAGGTAAAACAAGTATAGACAAGATTGCCGGAAGGGATCTTGTAAGTCTTATCCTTTTTCCGTCGCACGGGCAGATTGAATTGTCCGGTTTTGGTTATTATGGAACTGTCTTTCCCATGTTTACTATCTCCGCGATATACATAACAATGCCGGCAACCTGTACTTAGCTTATGGCAGCCATGCCAAGGATTCCATAGAGAAGACTCCGGACTTATTCTATTTTCCATTCTGTCTGAATAAAATTTATCATTGTCTGCAAAGTTAGCTAAAGTCTTTTCATCATTTACATAATTCATTCCTGAATTTCTTCAAAAAGAATGGGAGTGTTATAGTTAATGCAAATGGATTAATGTACCTTTGCCGGTATAATCAGTTAAGCCACTGGCAAGAATAAATTTTATAATGTAGAATATAAAACAAAAAACTTATTATATGAGCACAGACGATAGAAAATGGGAGATTATTGAAAGTGAATATCTTATCCGCCGCCCTTGGCTGACCGCACGCCGTGACCGGGTTAAACTACCTACAGGAGTTGAAATTCCTGAATATTATATTTTGGAATATCCTGATTGGGTAAATGTAATTGCTATCACCAAAGAGGGTAAATTCGTATTAGTACGCCAATACCGTCACGGAATAAAAGAAACACGTTATGAAATTTGCGCCGGAGTTTGTGAAACCGGAGAAGAACCTTTGCTTTCTGCCCAACGCGAATTGTACGAAGAAACAGGGTATGGCAATGGAAATTGGACAAAACTTATGACCATTTCAGCAAATGCCAGCACCATGACAAATATCACTCATTGTTATCTGGCTACGGAGGTAGAACGAATCTCTACCCAGCATTTGGAAGAAACTGAAGATCTGACAGTGCATTTGCTGGATGAAGAAGAAGTAAAAGCGTTGTTATTGAATGATGAGGTGAAACAATCATTGATGGCTGCACCGCTTTGGAAGTATTTTGCTTTATATTCTCATTCATAATATCATTATATAGCCGTGAGGAAGGTACAAATCTCTCTTCAAAAGTAATTTAACTTACTTTTCCAAAGCAGCTTTGGAATTCCTTTAAACTAGGGCATTAACTTTCCGGGACTATGCCGTCAGGTTGGAAACAGACAAGTTCATCTTTTAAAAAGCTAAAGACCTTTTTAAAAGATGAACTTGTCTGTTTTACCCGCTTGCGGACTGAAAAACTTCTCGCCCCATGAAAGGGTAACCCGATACTTTTACAGGTGAACCCGGAAAAACAGGCATCCGTTTTTATAAAACGGACATTCATTTCAGGAAAACAGACGCTCGTTTTCCGAAAACGGACGTTCATTTCCTGATGGGATGTTGCAAACCGATGTATAGGAAAAAGCCTGTTTCTTATTCCACCAAGAAATCTTCCGATTTGAATTCACTGTAAAACCTTCCAGAGAAAGCTGTAAATTTCAATACACAATAATCCGGGTCCGTTACCCCTTCCGGATAATACATTGTATCCCCCTCACGCCAAATCATTTCCTTGCTGGCGCTATCAGTCAGAACTTCCATCGTGCCACGCAGCATGACACCACGAAAAAAACGCCTGTCACAAAAATAAACAGATGCGTGGTCGTTCTTCCTGTATTGTACCACACGCATGGAAGAAGTGTTTGTAGTAAAATAAATGATCTTGATACCTTCACGCTTACGTGGTTGCAACATCGCCTTCATGTTAGGAAATCCGTCCTCATCTATGGAAGCGATAAATGAAACGGTTTGTTTGTCAATCATGTTACCGATTGTCTTTTCTGCATCTTTCATGTTCTTGATTATTTAATTGATTATGAAGATGTAAAGATAGGTAAAAACCGGAAAAAGGATGCCATACATTTCATGGGAGAAATATCACTTTTCATGGTTGTTGCTCACGACGATAATTAAAAGGAGTCTTTCCGGTATGTTGCCGGAAGCTGCGGATGAAGTAAGAAACAGTGGAAAAATGAAGGCTGAGTGCTATTTCCGAAACGGGAATATCTGTGTATGCCAACAGTTTACGGGCTTCGTTCATCACTTTGTTACGGATGTATTGCTTGGCACTGGTATACAGGACAGAGTGAACCAGTTCATTCAGATAATTGGGAGTAATGCAAAGGCAGTCGGCATAAAATTGCACGGAATGCTGCTCTTTCAAGTTCTCTTCCACCAGTTTTATAAACCGCTCGATGTAAGGACTGTTGTTTTCTTTGGAACCGGTTAGGGTTTCGTTTCCGATGGCAGAAAGAGTTTTTTGATAGCAACGATCCAATAACATAAGGGCTTCATACAGAAGTGCCCTCAGCATGTGCACATTGCCAGGCTGATAGGTATCAATTTCTTTTTTGATATGCTGTAAAAGTTGGAGCATACGGATATAAAGTTCTTCGGGCAACTGTAGTTTCAGCGAAGTTTCTCCGGGATGAAAATAGGAGAGGTGTTGCACAAACTGCGTATCTTTAAAGAACGATGAAAGAAATTCATCTTCAAAAATCAAAGCATAACCATTCTTTATACAATTAATCTCCCAACTGCGGATTTCTCCCGGCCGCGAAAAAAAGACATCACGGGAGACTGCATTGTAAGTCTGATGACCGATAACAAAACGTCCTTCTCCCTCTGTTATAAAAGTAATATCATAATAAGTCAGCGTATGAACTGCTTTCCCGGCCAGATATTTCTTTATATCTTTCAGTGCCACGATGTCTATCAGCAATTCACTGCCATATTTGTTTTTATAAAAGGTATAGAGGGGGGTGGAAGATTTCATCATTTCGGGCTGCCTATTCAGTATTCTTTTTATCTTTTCTTTTAGAAACATTCATGTTCTGATGCAAAACTATAAAAAACTCTTCGACTTCTATTACAGGAAAGATAAAAAGTTTGTAGTTGTGAATTGATGAAGCAAAAAAACAGCCTTCTTATGCATGTTCCGGCAAAATTACCTATCTTTATTGCAGTTGCCATTTGATTTATGACGCAAACATGTATGATGGATTAAACACCTTCCTATCTGATTTGTATTTTTACAAGAAATGGCTTCCGAAAAATAAAATAGGTCATTCAAAGAATAAGCAGTGCAGATGCCCCCTTGAACAAACACCTGCACTGCTTGAAAAATATTTTAGAAATTCGCTTTATGCTTCTTTACTTCATCCACTAACTTTGAAAAGGATGAATCTTTTTTGCGATAAAGAATGCATAGCCATAATATGCTTTATACTTACTATATAGCTCAGCCTCATGATGATTGGATGTTATCAATTCTTCTACGATTCTGCTTCCTGCATGTTTTCTTCTGAATATTTCCTCGGCTTTAGCTTGAGGAGCAAAATAATGTTCTATCCAGCAATTCTCCGGAAGAATGAATGTCGCAACCGGAATATATCCTGCTTTTTGTATCTGGGCTACTTTGTTGGGAACCGTATCTATTTCCGTATAAGCACTCATCCAGAAATCATGAATTTCTGCCGGGCGTTGATCGGTAAACCAGACACTTTCAGAAACGGCAAGGTATCCTCCCGGTTTCAAATAGTTGCGCCACTCTTTCAAGCCTCGTTCAAAACCAATATTATAAATGGCTCCTTCCGACCAGATCAAGTCCAAAGAGTCCTTTTCAAAAGAAAGGTCATCCATCGAACCGACTATGCCTTTCACCCTATTCTGGAGATTCAGTTTCTCGGCATTCTTGTTGAAACGTTCAATGAATCCCGGGAAAAAGTCGATGCCTGTAATCTTCCCCGGCGCATGTTGTGCCAAGATCATTGTCTGGCCCCCCCTGTTCCACAACCGAGATCGGCAATAAGGGATTTGTCGGTAAGATTATCTATAAAGCTTAATGCTTTAAGAGTTACTTCGGGACTTCCGGGTCCTTGTCGCTCCGTATTTAAGAAAAAATCACAAATCAAATTTACATCGAATCCTAGAATTGTATTGTTGTCATTATTCATTATCGTAATATATTAAACATACACTGAAAGCATAGCCATACTCCCTGTGTAATTAAAAAATAAAATTATAGTAATATGAAATTGCTCTCGAAAAAATATCCCGAGAATACACGAATAAACAATCTATTTATGAGAACAGATTGTTTACGACACCAAATCCGATATACGAGTTTTTAACATAGTGCAAAGATACACCTATAAAAACGATAGAAAACAATGTTTAAATTTAGGAGATATTTCAGTATTTGATCTTTTTCCACTCTTTTAAAAACCTATTTTACGTTTCAAATAAATCATATCTTTTAGTAAAATCCCATTGTCAATAATGGGATGATCGTAGTTCTCCGTGAAAAAACCTTTTATACAATGAGAATATTCAAAGCCGCAACTTTTATAAAATGCAAGAACACCGGGAACGTCTCCTGTTCCCACTATCATCTGAGTATATTCTTTTGAATAATGGTTTATCAGGTAGTTTATTAGTTTTCTACCATATCCTTGTCGCTGGGCAATAGGGGTAACCGCTATATTCTTCAATTCACAAATTTCCGGACCTTCTTTTGTTACAACGCCCACGGCTTTTATCCCATTATCTTCCAATACAAACAAGTCACCACGCTCCAGATACCGGTCTATCATTGTTTCCTGTTCATCCCCAAGCAATAATAAGTCCAGATATTGCTTTTTATTTCTAGATATTTTAATGATGTGATAATCCATAATATTATATTTATAACATTCTTGTCTTTATAGATAGTGCAAAACAGCACTATTTTAACGATTCCCGGCATATCGGTAAACAGCAGCCGAAATATCAGAGATTATTTTAGCATTCGTTTCCATATTTTCTTTTGAGTCTTTGACAAATACAGCTACTACGTATCGGCTTCCATCAGGTAGAATTACAAAGCCAATGTCATTGATGCCAATGTATTCTCCCCGGTCATTCTTATCGGAAGTTCCTGTCTTATGTCCTATCTTGACTTCACTTTCGGGAAGGGGAGCAGGCAGTCTGTCTTTGCCTGTCCCACACTCTATCATAATATGCTTTAGAAAATCTGTATATTCATTTCTCATGAAATCTTGAGTCATAAAAAGTTCCAATAGATTGGCTGCTTCCATTGGTGTTGTCCAGTTTTTGTAACAATCATCCATGTCTTGATGCATCTCATCTTCGGTAGCAGTTATGGAAACATCGTTTATTCCCAATGAATGAATGTATTCATCCACCACGTTTACACCACCTATATAATCGAATAAGATATCACAGGCTACATTGTCACTTGACTGCATTGTATAAACTAAAAGTTCACTAATCGGAAGTTCTAAATTGCCTTGGGGATATTTATCACGCAAAGGGCTATATGTATCCGGTTTGAAATATTTTTTATCAAGATATAGGGAAAGTGGAAAGTGGAATATGCCGTTTTTGCAGGTAATCACATACAGCCAATGCCTGATGAAACTTATAAACGCTCATCATGGGATATTTTTCGGCATTATTTATGGCCAGCGTATCTTCTCCATCCAGTATCAAAGCCACTCCTATAGTTGCTTTCTTATCTTTAATAATATGTCGAATTTCTGTTTTTAATGTTTTCAATGAATCTTGGGATTTATTCTGAACACATCCGCCAGACAACACACACCATATACATATAATAATATATGGACATCCGTTTTTTACTAAAGACTGCAAGATTAACCTTGGGCTCCGTTTTTTTGTTATACGCATTTTCCTGATTTTAATTGTACGAAGATACCGGATTATCAGTCCTTCTCCAAATTTTTCCTTATTTAAAGATTAGCCTTTTATCTTCTTCCGCAAATAACACAGCAGTATTTACCAGTGCCAGATGAGAATAAGCTTGTGGGAAATTACCCAATTGTTCTTTTGTTTCGAAATCAATATCTTCACTGAACAGACCCAAATGGTTTGAATATTGCAAAATTTCATCGAACAGACAGCGTGCTTCGTCTTTTTCCCCGATGACATAAAGTGCACGAATCAGCCAAAATGTACAGATGGTAAAGGCCGAAGAAGGACAGCCAAAATCATCATGAGTATTATAGCGGTACATCAATCCTTTGTGTAATAAGGATTGCTTGACGGCTTTCACTGTTTTATGATAACGAATATCATCAGCATCTATAAATCCATAAGGTTCCATTAACAGTAAAGAAGAGTCCAAATCCAGATTGCCGTATGCTTGTGAAAAACTTTGTATTTCTTCCTTCCATCCGTTTCTCATAACATCCGCTTTAATTGCATCAGCTTCTTCTTCCCAACGTCGGCTATTCTCATATTTATTCAGAATACGGGCTATGCGGGCTCCTCTGTCCAAAGCAACCCAACACATCACTTTGGACGAAACGAAATGCTGTCCTTCGCCCCGTATCTCCCAAATTCCTTTATCAGGCTTTCTCCAATCTTCCATCACAGTCGTCATAATACTTTTCACCATTTCCCACATATCTTCTATTTCATCCAATGTACCTGGCATCAACCGGTAATATTGGTAAATCAAGTCCATCAGATAGCCGAATGAATCATTCTGCCTTTGATGATAAGCATCATTGCCGATACGCACCGGTTGGGAGTTTTTATATCCTGAAAGATGGTCGAGTATAACTTCAGTCAATTTCCTTTCCCCACGAATGCCATACATTATTTGATAAGTGTCATGCTCGGCAACAAAAGTAGATTGTATGAATTTCATGAATTTGCGGGCTGCATCGGCATGACCTATCTTGAAAAGAGTCTCTATGGACATGGAGGCATCCCGCAACCAACAAAAACGATAATCCCAATTGCGTACTTCTCCCACAGCTTCGGGCAGGCTGGTAGTAAGAGAAGCTAATACCGCGCCATTATAAAAGGACATCATCTTCAGGGTGAGTAAGCTACGCTCTATTATATCGTTGTAAATAGTGAACTTTCTTGTACGATCCGTCCAGTTCAACCAATAAACCAACGTGCGGCAATACTCCAGTTTCTCACGCTCTATATCAACAGGAATCACCTTTTCATTGTATGACAGAAGAAAAAATTCATCTTGCTCTAATATAAATTCCTGATGGTCTACAATACCTTGCAACGGCAAAGAGGAATACAGATATTGTCTGTCCTTGTTGTTAGAAGAAGAATAGGTTTCAATATACCGGGAAGTTACATTAAAAAATGCTTTTCCACGAGCATAGTCGGGAGCCGGATGGTAATTGACTTTAATGCGGGGACGACCTTTAATCCAGTGAATATAACGATAGACCTCAGCCGGACGATAATATTCCTTATTATCATATAACTCATAACAAGGCATAAAGTCGACTACCGCAAATTCGTCTTGCTCTGACACAAAAGTAGTGGAAAGAATATTGGTATGGGGAACATACGATTGGATGGTGTGATAGTCTTCTGAAACTTCAAAACCAAAAGTCCCGCCTTTTTCACGATCCAGAAGAGCTGCAAAAATAGAAGGTGAATCAAAATTTGGAAAACATAGCCATTCAATACTTCCTTTTTCGGAAATCAGTGCGGCTGTGCAGCAATTACCGATTACACCGTAATTTAAATTGTCCATGGTTATTTTTTTGTAATGTTAGTGGTTTATTATCCGTTTTAAAAAATCTATAGCCGATGATAGCTGCCCTTTCAAACAACTTTTCAAGGCTGCTTTCACCACGCTTTTATCTGTCATCCGTTGTAAAAACGGCAAGGTATCTGTCTGTACGGGCAGATTGTAACGTGCACTCTCGGATGCTGTACCAATCTTTACAGTCACAGCAGTAACAGGCAGGGCTTTAAACATATCATCATCCGTGGTATCATCTCCCATTGCCAGGATAAAATCATATCGGGTGGCAAGCAAAAGCCTGTTTACTTCTGAACCTTTGGTAAATTCGGGAGATTTTATTTCTATCACCTTATTACCTTGCATGATTTGCAAATTCTGTTTCAAGCAAATAGATATCAAGGAATTGACCAACTGTTGCGCACGTAATCTGCCCAACCATGCATCGGTCTCACGATAATGCCAGGCAAGTGCCGTTTCTTTGACTTCAAGATGGGAGCGAGGAGTCTTGCTGACAAATAATTTTAATATAGAAAGTAATCCGGGGCTCCATTCCTGCGCGTGTACATTCTTGTGCCATACACCATTCTCTTTATAAAAGGCCCCATGTTCGGCTGCAAAGGAAATAGGTAGTGCACCCAACCATTTCTCTAAAGTAAAATGGTCACGTCCGCTGTTTATTACCACATGATTCAAGGGGTCGGCAGTCAGTTTCTGCAATGTATCCAGCAATTGCGGAGTAGGAGAGGCATCTTCCGGCCTTTTCTGAAAAGGAACCAGCGTCCCGTCATAATCCAATAAAATCAAACGCTTTTTAGCATGTAAGTATTGATGCTGAATTTCCTGCATATTCTGTGATCCTATCTTCTTAAGAAGCATGGTTTTGTTTTTGTGTGCCACTTCCTGCCATTCATTTACAAAATCGGCAGCCCATTTATTGACAGTCTGTACGGATACAATAGACTGCATACGGTGCATCCGTTCTTTCTGTTCTTCAAACGGCATTTCCAATGCCCGGCAAATGGCATTTTCTATCTGCTCCGTATCATTGGGATTAACCAGCAAGGCGTCGGTCAGTTCCACAGCGGCACCGGCCATTTCACTTAAGACCAATACACCGGGATTGTCTTGCTTGACAGCAACATACTCTTTGGCAACCAGGTTCATTCCGTCACGCAAAGGAGTGACTAATGCAATATCAGCTATAAAATACATGGCAGCCAATTCTTCGAATGAGAAACCATGATAAAAATAGCAGACCGGAGTCCAGTTCATTGTAGAATATCGTCCGTTGATAGAACCTATTTCCTCGTCAATCCGGGTTTTCAATTCGGCATAACTGCCTACATGATCACGTGAAGGAACTATGACCATAGCCAGTGTTACCTTGCCATGATATTCGGGATGGTGTTCCAAAAAAGAGGCAAATCCATAAAGACGGTGCAAAATACCTTTACTATAATCCAAACGGTCTACCGATAGGATAAGTTTATGTTTGCCAAACAAGAGACGGGTTCGTTCTATAGCTTTCCAAACATTTTTTTGTTGTGACACATTGTGGTAAAGGTCATAATTTATCCCCATCGGAAGTGCATCAACGCGCACAATGCGACTGCCTATCCGGGTTTCATCCAAACTGAAATCCATATGGAGTACCCGTTCGGCCGCGCTGATGAAATGACGCATATAGTCATGTGTATGAAATGCGATAAAATCGGCTCCTAACAATCCTTTCAGTATTTCGGCACGTTCAGGCAGAATTCGGAATAACTCATAAGATGGAAACGGAATGTGATGAAAATAGCCGATATGCAACCGGGGAAGCTCTTGGCGGAGCATTTCCGGAAGTAACATCAACTGATAATCTTGTACCCAGACCCAATCATCCGGTTCCACAAGGCGGATGATTTCCCGACAAAACAAAGTGTTAACCTCTTGGTAAGATTGCCAGAAACTCTTTCTATATAATGTATAGGCAAAGAAATAGTGACATAAAGGCCACAGGGTACTGTTACTGTATCCCTCATAATAGTTCTTATATTGCTCATGGGATAAAAATATGGGATGGAGATTCATTTCCTCCAACCGGTGACAGATATCCTGTTTTTCTTCCTCTTTGTCTGTACAGATTCCGGGCCACCCCACCCAATGTTTCTCGTAATTGCCTTGTAGGGAATTTAGGCCCGTTGTCAGACCTCCTTCACTACGTGAGAAAACAAAGGTATCTTGTTCTGCGACAGCCTTCACGGGCAGTCTGTTTGATATGATATACAATTTCATTTTTATATAATTCTTTTTTTCAGTTAGATGACAAAAGTCATACCATCAACTTAAATGTCTTATTATCAATATGGTATATACTTGTCAATTAGTTTATACTTTTTCAATATGAAAGCCTTTTTTCTAAAATGGGAAATGAAATAGCCGAAAGATAAAAGTGCAATTTTTGCAATGGCATCGATTTTGATTTATACAGAGTATAACGCTATCAACTTATAGAAAAGGTAGCGAGCAAACAATAAGAAACAACTGATTAACAAACGAATAAAGATGAAACTAGTAAGAATATAGCTTTCCAATATGGAAATTTGCCTGTTAAAATGAAAAAGAAACTCCAAAAGAATAAAATGCAATACAAAAATGAAAGTATATAATTTAGAAAATATTAAATCTGCCACCGAACTGAAACATCGGACTGAAGTAATTAGCATGAACGAACGTTCTATTATAGTGCTCGACACTTTTACCGGCATTGCCCAAAAGCTGCAAGCTGTTTCTATTTCTTTATTCCATCTCGATATCGAAAAGGTTATGAATCAATTGCAGGATTTCGAGAATGATTGTGGAAATTGGCTGGACAATCTTCTTTCCTCCGAAATGCAGAAAGCAGAAGCTGCCAAAGAAATAAAAGTACACATCGATCAAATTTCCCGTTTATGTAATGAAAATCCGAACATCATTGACGATCATGAGATTATGGCTCACGGAGCAATGATATCCTCTCTTATTCTGTCATATTATTTAGAAGAATGTACGAAAAAGAACTTCATCTTGAACTCATGTCATTTCATGCGGCTAGGGCTTGATCGGAAACCGGATATAAAGTATGTGAAAAAAAATGTAGAAGAACTGATGAAAGCCTGTCCCGATGTCCCCATTCTTATTACCCAAAGCCGTTTGTGTAAAAATGCATATGATGAAGTGGATTTATTCCCACAAATAGGAAATGAGTATTATGCCACTGTTATCGGGGCTGTATTCCATGCGGATGAAATTATAACATCCTTACGTTCTGATGAAATTTGTTTCCGAGGTATGGAACATACTCGGACTCTTACATACGGTGAAGCCGAGAATTTTATTGATAGCGGCATTGCATTGCTTCATCCGGAATGTATTCCGCTGGCGCGCACTGCCGGTATGGCCATTGTATTGATAAAAACACCGGAAGATACATTACGGATATCATCAGAAAAAACAGGAACAAAAGTAAAAGCTGCTGTTTCACGCAGAGGTGTGGTCTTTGTCAAACTTCGTTCGTTGGGGGTTCTTACTTCTTATCTATTTATTGGCAAAGTATTTGATGTGTTCGAGAAATATAAGGTTCCTGTCTATTTAGCGACTTCCTCTAATGTGAGTGTTTCATTGGCTGTGAAATGTAGCAACGACACATTACGCCTGATATATCGTGAATTACATAAGTATGCGGAAATAGGAATGGAAACAGAAATGTCTGTGGTCAGCGTTATTGGCGATCTAAATTGGGAAAAGCATACAGGGTTGGAAGCCAGAATTATAGAAACGCTGAAAGAGATGCCGGTATGTATGATTTCATATGGCAGCAGTACTCACAATCTTTCAGTGCTGGTACGGGAACAAGATAGAGAAAAGGCATTAATGACACTGTGCAAAGCCTTTCTGGATATTCCATCAGAAAAATTTGATGTAATAAAACAAACTCAATTACAAGACTCTTTTGTCATGTGACCTTCCTGAATAAACAGAAGCAACAAATTTGCCCGACAGGTATTTGTTGCTTTTGTTTTTGATTAAATAAAATATTATTTTATCCTTATAGCGATTTATACTTTATTGCCAATTCCATCACCTACATTGTTATCCACACAAAAAACTGACTTATGAATTTAATAGAATTCTTTCCCTTATAAACAAAAATAGACATATAGTTGATTACCAGTCCTGAATAACCTTTTAAAATAGTTGCTGTTATCCATTCTTAACTTTAACACAGAACAGGAGATAATAAAATGGATTTAAAGCAAACAAAGAACATCTCTGTTAAAATACTTTTTGTATATTTGCAACAATACGTTTTATCGTTAAAATAGTTGTAACAGAAATAATACACATAAAAGAAAAACAGAGTAAATAGAAAATGAAGCGAGTTATTAACTTGGACAATTGGAATAGAAAAGAGCATTTTAAATTCTTCTCGGCTCTCGATGACCCTTTTTGGGGAATTACCACGACTGTTGATTTCACAAGCATATATCAACAAAGTAAAAATATGGAAGTTTCTTTTTTTCTTTATTCTGTGCACTTCCTATTGAAATGTATCAATGCGACTACTGCATTCAAATTACGTATAGAAAACGGAGAAGTAGTAGAATATGATAAAATCAATATTTCGCCCACTATCGGAAGAGAGGACGGAACTTTTGGCTTTGGATTTTTTGAGTATGACACAGATCTTTCCTTATTTATTGAAAATGCAGAAAAGGAAATACATAGAGTAAAAAACAGTACCGGACTTTCTTTTTCCAAGGACACAGCAAGAGCGGATGTCATCCGTTATTCGGCTCTGCCTTGGTTTGCCTTTTCCGAGATGAAACATGCCGGTTCAATTCAAACAGGAGATTCTATACCCAAAATTTCTACAGGTAAGCTGATACAAGAAAAAAAGAAACTTTTGCTCCCTATATCCATCAGTGTCCACCATGGCTTGGTGGATGGACGAAATGTTGCCGAATTTATACAGAACGTAAAAGACGGACAAAACAATACATTATGATATGATTGCTCTCTCTTCCTATTCTAATAATAAAACATGAAAAATAAAATAGAATTTATCGCTTTTGATGCCGATGACACTCTTTGGGAAAATGAACTTTATTTTCAAGAGTTGGAACACAAATTTTGTCATCTTCTGAGGAAATATTCACCGGCTCCTTCCGTATCAGAAGAATTGTTCAAGACAGAAATAAAAAATCTGCATATCTATGGTTATGGACTGAAAGGAATGCTGCTTTGCATGATTGAAACCATTTGCAAAGTTACTAATGGAGAAGGAGACCTCAATCTCGTAAAAGAAATCCTCCGATCAGGTCAGGAACTTCTGCAAAGACCAATCACATTATTGGACGGTGTGCAAGAAGTCATATCAGCCTTGCACGAAAATTATAAATTAGTATTGGCCACCAAAGGTGATTTGTTCGATCAAAAAAGAAAGATTTCTGCGTCCGGACTACAAGAATACTTTTACCACATAGAAATAATGAGCGACAAGAAAAATGCGGATTATAAAAGATTGCTTGATAATTTAGGATGTAAGGCAGAAAATTTACTGATGATAGGTAACTCGATAAAGTCGGATATTATTCCCATATTGGAACTCGGAGGTTATGCAGCCTATGTACCTCATCATGTCACTTGGGCACACGAACAGTATGAAGGAGAAGTAACGCACTCCCACTTTATTAAGTTGAATAACATTAAAGAGATACAAAACTATCTTTAGTTTTTGCCATACTCCATTCTCCACGTGGTAACTCTTTGAACAAAAATACCACGTCCGGCAAGACTCAAAAAAGGATAAGTCACTCTATACAACAAAAAAGGGTTGTCAAAACGTGGATAATGCTGTCGTTTCGTTCGTAGGGGCGAGGTTCGCTCGCCCGAAAACAGTTTGCTTTGTGTCTTCGGGCAGGCAAACCCTGCCCCTACAGTTGACGATTGGATAGTCCGGTTTCGTTTTGACACTTCCTTTTATACACATTTAAAACCCAATACTTAATCCGGCTATCAGATAAGTTTTGTCAAATGAGGGCGAAACAATAGCCTGTACAAACAAAGGCAAAGAAAAATGATCTGTAATATTAATGTTCTTGGAAGCTTTTAAAGCAATATCTGTAAAAGCAGCACCATCAGCATCATACATTCCTTTCCAGGGAGTGAAACCAACGGAAGGAGTGAGCGTAATTTCTGCCGGGCAAGCAATATTATAAGAAGCATTGATATAAGTGGAATAAGCACGATCACCGTCTTTGTTATCGTCTCCTCCAGCAAACATGGTAGACCAGCTCAAGGTCAGAGGAAAGTTCTCGCCGAAATTATAAGCTAATGTTCCTTCAAAATGATGATCATGTTTATAATCCCCGTAGGGCATGGTGATGCCATTCCACCAATAGTCGGTCACTGTAATACCTAAACCGCCAATGGTATAACTCAAATTGATGTCAAACTCTTGTGCACCGTCTGTCTTGGTCAGGCTCTGACTCCCCCAAGCAGACAAAGAAAGATTGCCGTAAGATAATCCTAATGTAGGCTGTACAGAAAATCCTGAATTCTGGTAAGCGCCACGCCAAATGTAATCACTTACAAAATCCGCCTTAGCCGTTACGCTAAATTCTTGTGCTTTTATCACTCCAGGCAACAGTAGAGCCAGCACCAAGACCACTTTTTTCAAATTCTTTTTCATCTTAAAAAATTAAACTAATCAATATTCGTGTTTTACATATTTCTACTATTTCCTTCTTATTGTCTGAAAGGAAATATCCATTTTGAGTTTTTCTGAATCAAGATGCATCATTCAATAGGGTGATGCACGTCAAAGATCAAGAATCCATGTTATCAAAGCAAAGAACAATACAATGATAGCCACAGCTTCTAGAGCCGACAGGCTCTCGGTATCCAGGAAACTTCTCTTTTTCATGACGCACATCTTCCTAATTTAATGACTATATATTTTTTATTATTTTGCCTTTTCTAAAGCAGCATTCAGTTTTAATACATTCACCTTCTCTGTACCGAATATGCCCATAAACGGTTTTTCCACAGCTTTATCTACAATAGCTTTTACAGTTTCCTCACTCATTCCGCGAGCTTTAGCCACACGTTGTACCTGCACGTATGCGCAGGCCGGAGTGATGTCAGGATCCAGCCCGGAACCGCTGGCTGTGACCATTTCGGCAGGTACTTCCTTACGGCTCAAGTAAGGATGATGCTTTAAAAATGTATCAATCCGCGCTTCTACTTCAGCCAAGTATTCTGCATTGGTAGGGCCTTTATTGCTACCGGCCGAACTGGTTGCATCATAACCATCTCCGGCACATGAAGGACGTCCCCAGAAATAGATATCTTCCGTAAATGATTGTCCCACATTGGCGGCACCTACCACTTTTCCGTTAAGTTCCACAACCTCGGCATTGCCGGAATTAGGTCCGGCAAATTGAGCGAAAATCCATAAGACTAGTATATAGCATACTGAGAAAAACACACAAAAGACTAAAGTAAGTCTGAATGACTTTATAAAATTTTTCATTGTTATTTACTTGTTAAAAGAATAATCCTACTACTAAATCTATTAATTTAATACCCACAAAAGGAGCAATAACACCACCTATGCCATATATCAAAAGATTACGACGAAGCAAGGCGGAAGCTCCTATCGGTTTGTATTGAACTCCTTTCAATGCCAGCGGAATCAGAATAGGAATAATGATGGCATTGAATATAACTGCAGATAAGATAGCACTCTCAGGGCTATGCAACCCCATAATATTCAATGCAGCCAGTTCTGGAATGGAAAGCATGAACAATGCAGGAACAATGGCAAAATATTTGGCCACATCATTGGCTATGGAGAAAGTGGTCAGTGTACCACGTGTCATCAGCAATTGTTTACCTATCTCAACAATTTCTATCAGCTTGGTAGGATCATTATCCAAATCCACCATATTCCCTGCTTCCTTGGCAGCCTGTGTACCGCTATTCATGGCAACCCCCACATTAGCTTGGGCAAGGGCAGGAGCATCATTTGTTCCGTCACCCATCATGGCAACCAGTTTGCCGGCAGCCTGCTCTTTCTTGATATACTCCATCTTATCCTCCGGTTTAGCTTCGGCTATGAAGTCGTCTACTCCGGCTTTCTCTGCAATATATTTGGCGGTCAATGGGTTATCTCCCGTCACCATGACTGTTTTTACCCCCATCTTGCGTAAACGTTCAAAACGTTCCTGAATACCCGGTTTTATGATATCCTGCAATTCTATTACTCCGGCAATTTTCTTATTGACACTTACCACCAATGGAGTACCTCCATTACTTGTAATGGTTTGAATGATATCTTCCGTTTCTTTTGGGAAAGGGTTTCCGGCAGACAAAGCTATCTTGCGGATCGCATCAAATGCACCTTTACGGATTTCTGTTCCATCCTTCAAGTTAATACCCGAGCATTTGGTTTCGGCGGTAAATTTTATCATATGAGCACCATCGGTATTCAAATTACGCATCCGTAAACCCGATTCACGTCCCAGTTCAATAATAGATTTGCCTTCCGGAGTATCATCAGATACAGATGAGAGCAGGCAGGCTTCGATGAAAGCATGTTCATCCACTCCCTGAGCCGGATAAAAACGGGTAGCTTTACGGTTTCCTATAGTTATTGTTCCTGTTTTATCAAGAAGCAACGTATCTATGTCTCCGGCTGTTTCCACTGCTTTACCCGATTTGGTTATGACATTGGCACGCAAAGCACGATCCATCCCGGCGATACCGATAGCCGAAAGCAATCCTCCGATAGTGGTAGGAATGAGGCAGACAAACAAGGACAGAAAAGAAGCAATGGTAATGACAGTTCCCGTATAATCGGCAAACGGTTTAAGGGTGATACACACAATGACAAAGACCAATGTAAATGCTGCCAACAGGATAGTCAATGCAATTTCATTCGGTGTTTTCTGGCGGGATGCGCCTTCCACCAATGCAATCATCTTATCCAGGAAACTTTCACCCGGCTGGGTGCTTACCATTACTTTTATCTGATCGGACAATACTTTTGTACCTCCTGTTACTGAACTCTTGTCACCGCCTGCTTCACGGATTACAGGAGCGGATTCGCCTGTGATGGCACTTTCGTCAATAGACGCCAGTCCTTCGATGATCTCGCCATCGGCAGGAATTACATCTCCTGCCTCGCATACAAAAATATCACCTTTCTTTAACCGGGAACTACTGACAGTTTTCAAAGTCCCGTTCACAATCAATTTGGCAGGGGTTTCCTCACGAGTCTTCCTCAGGCTATCGGCTTGTGCTTTTCCGCGCGCTTCGGCAATAGCTTCAGCAAAATTAGCAAATAACAAGGTGATGAACAGGATTACGAAAACCCATAAATTATAAATAAATGAGTCTTGTGAATCATTAACGATAGAGTAGAGCATCACCAAGAACATAATAGCTGTACAAACCTCTACCGTGAACATAATCGGATTCTTAATCATCACTCGCGGATTCAACTTCACGAATGATTGTTTTATGCTGTCAATGACTTGCTCCTTCTGAAATAAAGAAGCTGATTTATTATCTTTCATATCTTCTATTAATATCGTTGTCTGTTATCAGAATTATAAACTCAAGTGCTCGGCAATAGTGCTTAATGCATGTACCGGGAAGAATGATAGTGCGGCAACAATAAAAATAACCGCAAATGTCATCACACCGAATGTCACTGTATCGGTTTGCAATGTGCCGGCGCTTTCGGGAATAAATTTTTTCTTAGCCAGAATACCTGCTATGGCCACTTGACCTACAATCGGGACAAAACGTCCTAATATCAGCACAATACCACAAGAGTAGTTCCAAAACCATGTGTTATCACCCAGTCCTTCAAAACCGGAACCATTATTGGCGGCACACGAGGTGTATTCATAAAGCATTTCACTCAGACCATGATATCCGGGATTGTTCAGCCAGCCACCTTCACTTTCCACAAATGCAGGCGCATGAACAAACAGATAAGCAGCCAATGCCGTACCAACTAAAATGATAAACGGATGAAGTAGTGCCACAATGGAAGCAATCTTCATTTCACGTGCTTCTACTTTATGACCAAGGAACTCCGGTGTACGGCCTACCATCAACCCACTGATGAACACGGCGATAATAATAAATGTAAAGTAGTTCATCCATCCCACACCTACACCGCCAAACCATGTGTTGATCTGCATGTTCAGCATTTCCATCATACCCGAAAGCGGCATTGTTGAATCGTGCATACCATTGACAGAACCATTGGAAGTAACCGTAGTAGTAATACTCCACAAAGCAGTGGCGGCCGAGCCCAAACGTATTTCTTTACCTTCCATCGCGCCATTATCCTGCGCTATCCCCATTTCATCAATACGTGGATTACCACCCATCTCCTGACTCACATTGATACAAACTCCTACCAGATAAGCAAACAGCATGACACCATATATACTATAACCCAATTTTTTACGTTTCAGATAGAAACCGAATGCAAATGCCATCGCCATAGGTATGATAAGGATAGACCAACATTCCACCATATTGGCAAAATAGGTAGGGTTCTCCAATGGATGAGAAGAGTTTACACCAAAATAACCACCACCATTAGTACCCAATTGTTTGATAGGGACAATAGCCGCCGTAGGGCCTTGTGATACATATTGTGTAGCTCCTTCCATGGTGGTCACTTTCATTTTTCCGTCAAAGCCCATCGGAGTTCCTTGCACAATCAGGATAAAGCCTACGACCAATGAAAGAGGCAACAGGACACGGGTACAACTTAATACCAAATAGTTCCAGAAATTGCCAATAGTCTGAGTAGTCTTTGCAGCCAGCGCTTTCATTATACCTGCCATGGCAGCCATACCGGTAGCGGCAGTAATAAACTGAAAGAGCATGATGACGAATAGCTGAGTAAAATAAGTCAGCCCACTTTCACCGCTATAATGTTGCAAGTTGCAGTTCACCATGAAACTGATACAAGTATTGAATGCCTGATGCGCAGTCTGACCGACATTTCCATCCGGGTTAAGCGGCAGCACACCTTGTGTAACCAACAGTACCATCCCCCAAAGGAACCAAAATAGATTTACCACCAGCAAGGCTCTCAAAAACTGTTTCCAGTTCATCTCCTCATTGGGATTGATGCCACTCAGTTTGAACATAACCCGTTCAACGGGCTTCATAAAATCCGACCAAGTCTTTTCACCTTTATAAACTTTAGCGATATATTTGCCCAAAGGATAGCTGAGCACTACCATTAAGACAATTTGCGCTATAACACCTAAAACTTCAGTATTCATAACTCTTTATTTCTTAACTTACTTTTTTAAAACTTCTCCGGCTTGATGAGAACATACATCATATAGCCGAACATAATCAAACTAACTACAAATAATGCTGTGTACATAACTTGTTTCTCCTTTCTTTTTTTAGATCTTCTCGAACCAGTCTATGCATTTAAAGAAAAGCCAAAAGCAAGCTATACCGCTCAAGGTACAAACCACAAATCCGATTGAAAATAAATCCATAATTCCTTTTTTTAATTAATACTATTGTTAACTGCCACGCTATATGCCAATAGTGTGCCATTACCGGCAAACAGGAGATAAGTAATTGATTTATATACAGATATAACAACAAGAAAAAAGAGGGAGCAAAAGAAGATCTTTTCAAAATGAAAAGGGAAGAATATCAAAACAGGAGAATAATTGATTTATTTGCTGCCAAACTGCATAATTCCCCAATTTATTATATAGCTTTGTATAAAGGTTTTAATACAGAAAAACAGAAAGGAAAAATGAAGGAGATAAATGTTACCGTAGCCGATATCACTACTTTAAAAGTCGACGCCATTGTAAATGCAGCCAACTGCTCGTTGCTGGGTGGCGGTGGTGTAGATGGAGCTATCCATCGGGCTGCAGGCCCGGCGTTGTTAGCGGAATGTAAAACATTGGGCGGTTGTCCGACGGGGGAAAGCAAGATAACCGATGCATACAACCTGCCATGCAGGAAAGTGATTCATACCGTAGGACCCGTATGGCATGGGGGAACGCATGGAGAAGCCGAAAAACTTGCATCATGCTATCATACCAGTTTCATACTAGCGAGAGAGAACGGCATCCAAAGCATTGCATTCCCCTGTATCAGTACCGGCGTATATCATTATCCCAAGGAAGAAGCGGCACGTATCGCATTGAATGCCATCGGGGAAGAAATGGCACATGGCTATGAAGGAGAAGTGATTGTATGCTGTTTCTCGGAGGAAGATGCCGAAGTATATCGAAAGCTCTTGTCTTGCTGAGGAAAGTCACGGATCATTTCTATATCCGGAATGTATTGATTCCGTAGCCATCTTTGCTGAAACCATCTTGCAATAATGCTGCCTATGGTCTTTCGTGAAGCAGTAGAATTTGAGTGGGGCTGTTTATCCGTAAGGAATACATAAAAGACTTGGGAACCGGATTCGTCATTAAAAGGTTTTATCCGTATCCCTAACCCTTTCCTGCCCTATGGTTAAGGGTTTTCTTCTTGTTTGTTTTATCTCCACAAGTCTTTGGAGTTAACTCCATAACCTTGGGAGTCAACTCCAAAGCTTATGGAGATAACTCCAAAGGCTATGGAGATAGAATACATCCGTATAAAAAGACTTAACCATAGGGCAGGAAAGGGTTGATCAATGACCTGCAACAACTAAATGCCGTATTCCTCTATCTTTCTATATAAAGTAGTCAAACCTATTTTCAATAAACGTGAAGCCTCGGTCTTGTTTCCTTTAGTATGTTGCAGAACTTTAGCGATATGACGTTTTTCCATAGCGGCCAGTTCAAACTCCGAATAATTCTTGCCGGAATAATCTTCCTGCCGGGCATTCTGTATTTCAATGGGAAGATCTTGTAAGGTGAGCTGTTTGTCGCAGACAATCATGCTGCGTTCTATCACGTTTCGCAATTCACGGATATTTCCTCTCCAGTCGGCAGCTTTCAAAGCTTTCAAGAACTCCGGAGCCATCCCTTCCACCTGTTTCCCCAGTTTCTTTGAAAAGAGTTGGATAAAGCTTTCCGCCAAAAGTTCGATGTCTTCTTTGCGCTCACGAAGAGGAGGGAGGTGTATCTGAAAAACAGAAAGACGATAATAAAGATCTTCACGGAAATTACCTTGTTCTATTTCTTTTTTCAGGTCCCGATTGGTGGCGGAGATAACGCGGACATTCACTTTCGTCGGTTTCGTGTCGCCTATCTTGATGTACTCTCCCGCTTCGAGCACACGAAGCAATTTGGCTTGCAGCTCGAAAGCCATTTCACCTATTTCATCCAAAAAGATGGTTCCGTTATCGGCCACTTCGAACAGCCCCTTCTTATCTTTCATCGCTCCGGTAAACGAACCGGCTTTATGACCGAATATCTCGCTTTCAAGCAGATCTTTGCTAAAAGCAGAACAGTTTACAGCCACAAAAGCATTCTCTTTGCGAAGACTGTTGCGATGGATGGCTTGTGCAAAGACCTCTTTCCCCGTGCCTGTTTCTCCGGTCAGCAAGACTGTAACATCCGTTGCCGAAACCTTTCGGGCCAATGCTACGGCTTGTTGCATACCCTCCGACTTCCCTTTTATAGCGTCAAAAGAGAAACTTTGGGTCTCTTCTGTTTTCACTTTTTCCCCTACATTCTTTTTAGCCTGAGCCATAGCCCGGCTGATTAACGGAATAATTTTATTATTATCATCCCCTTTGGTGATATAATCAAAGGCTCCATTCTTGATTGCCTGCACACCATCCGGAATGTTACCGTGGGCGGTCAAAAGTATCATCTCCAATTCTGGATAGAGTTTTTTGATGGTTGTAACCATATCCACTCCATTGCCGTCCGGCAAAAACACATCACACAACACCACTTGGGGATTATGTAACTTAAGTTGTTTCAATGTAGACTGGCAATCGGCTGCCTGGAATACTTCGTAACCTTCCAATTCCATCATACGCGAAAGAAGTTTGCGTATTTGCGGTTCATCATCAATAATTAAAATACTATCCATATATTTATTCTGTTTTGCGTGACAAAGATAGAATAAAATGAACGCTCGACAAAAGGATAATACTTAATTTCTGTTTTATAGAAAACGCTTTCTGATTAGCTTTTTTTAATCTCGGACTTTCTGAACCACTCCCGTAGGGAGTAAACAATAACAAGCTGTAAAAAAACATATTTACTGATCAATAAAACTCATCTTATAATGAACCTTTTTATATTTTGTTTCGTTAAATATACCGGATGACATCTCAATTTACTTCCGTCAATTCCTCCCTATTCTTAATTAATTTAAACTATTATAGACTATGAACAAAATAGAAATAAAAGACTTGTATCTTGTTTTCGGTCCGGAAAAGCAGAAAGCGTTCCGGATGTTGAAAGAAAGAAAAAGCAAAAATGAAATTTTAAAGGCGACTAATTGTACTGTAGCAGTTAAAAACGCCAATCTGACAATCAAAGAAGGAGAGTTCTTCGTAATCATGGGACTGTCGGGCAGTGGCAAATCAACTTTATTGCGCTGCATAAACCGGTTAATCAAACCCACAAAAGGACAAGTACTGATTAATGGAACAGACATTACTGCCGCATCCGATAAGGAATTGCTGGAAATGCGTCGCCGGGAAATAGCTATGGTGTTCCAAAATTTTGGTTTGTTACCTCATCGCAGTGTTTTAAGCAATATTGCATTCGGGCTCGAACTCCAAGGAGTTCCCAAACAGGAACGTGAGAAAAAAGCCATGAAGAGTATGGAAATAGTCGGGCTGAAAGGATATCAGAATCAGATGGTCGGACAACTTTCCGGCGGAATGCAGCAACGTGTGGGATTGGCACGCGCTTTGGCAAATGATCCGGAAATATTACTGATGGATGAAGCCTTTTCCGCTCTGGACCCATTGATCCGCGTACAAATGCAAGATGAAATGCTGGCACTGCAATCCAAAATGAAAAAGACCATCGTCTTTATCACGCATGATTTGAGCGAAGCAATTAAACTGGGTGACCGCATTGCCATTATGAGAGATGGAGAAGTGGTACAAGTCGGAACTTCAGAAGAAATTTTAACTGAACCGGCCAATGACTATGTGGCAAGATTTGTAGAAAATGTGGACCGGAGCAAAATCATAACGGCAGGAAGTATTATGATAACCCGTCCCGCCGTAGCCCGTCTGCGTAAAGAAGGTCCCGAGGTTCTGATCAGAAAGATGAAAGAAAGAGATATTACCGTGCTTCCTGTGATAGATGAAAATGACAAGCTGATAGGAGAGATTACATTGGAAAGTGCCGCCATTCTTCGGCGTAAAGGTATAAAATCAATCCGGGAAGCCGTACAAAGTGAAGTACATTCCGTTACGGAGGACACAAAGATTGAGGATCTGCTTCCCTTAATCACGAAAACCAATTCTCCCATTTATGTGGTAAATGAAGAACGCGAACTGAAAGGTTTGGTTCCTCTATCGTCCATCGTAGTAGAGATGACCGGAAAAGATAAAGAAGAAATTAATGAACTTATTCAAAACGCTATCGAATTATGATAAACATAGGAAAATATATAGAAACAGCCATCAACTGGCTCACAGAAAACTTTGCCCCTCTTTTCGACGCCATCAATGTTGGAATAGGCGGGTTCATAGATGGGTTCCAAAACATATTGATGTGGATACCTTTTTATGTAACAATAGCATTGCTGGCCATCCTGGCTTGGTATAAATCGGGAAAAGGAGTCAGCATTTTTACCATTTTAGGATTATTGCTGATTTGGGGAATGGGATTTTGGAACGAAACCATGCAGACTTTAGCATTGGTGCTTTCGTCTACCATCATCGCTCTTATCGTGGGACTTCCCTTGGGAATATGGAGCGCAAACAGCAAACGATGTGATAAAATTCTGCATCCTATCCTCGACCTGATGCAAACGATGCCTGCTTTCGTCTATCTGATTCCTGCCGTACTCTTTTTCGGGCTGGGAACCGTTCCGGGAGCCTTTGCCACCATTATTTTTGCCATGCCTCCCGTAGTGCGTCTGACCAGCCTGGGTATCAAGCAAGTACCGAAGAATGTTGTAGAAGCTTCGCGCTCTTTTGGTGCGACACCTATGCAATTATTATTCAAGGTACAATTACCGCTGGCATTGCCCACTATCATGACCGGTATAAACCAGACAATCCTGATGTCGCTCTCCATGGTGGTCATTGCCGCTATGATTGCAGCCGGAGGGTTAGGGGAAATCGTACTGAAAGGTATCACGCAGATGAAAATAGGTTTAGGTTTCGAAGGCGGTATCGCAGTAGTCATCCTGGCCATCATTCTGGATAGAATAACACAAGGACTTGGAAAACAAAAGAAAGGGAAATAAGCATGAAGAAAATACTATATTTTTTGTCTTTCCTCCTGCTGCTTGCCTCTTGCAGCGGGAAAAAAGATGATAAGACAATAAGCATTGGATACATAAACTGGGACGACGGCATCGCCCTGACCTATTTGACGGAAGTGATTCTTGAACAACAAGGTTATCATGTCGTTTTAAAGAATGCCGATCCGGCTCCTATCTATGCAACAATGGCCCGTGGCAAAGTAGATTTGCTGATGGATGCTTGGTTACCGGCTACACAGGCCGATTATATGAAACAATACGGAAAGAATCTGGAAATCTTAGGCAAGATCTATCCGGATGCCCGTATCGGTCTGGTAGTCCCCGATTATGTGGACATTCATTCCATTGAGCAATTAAATGCCAACAAAGAAAAATTCGGAGGCGAGATTATCGGCATTGATGCCGGTGCAGGGATTATGCATGCTACAGATATGGCCATAGAAAAATACAATCTGGATTACAAATTGCTGGAGTCTAGCGGACCGGCCATGACCGCAGTGCTAAAAAGAGCCGTTGACGAGCATCAATGGATTGTGGTGACGGGATGGACTCCCCATTGGATGTTCACCCGCTTTAAATTAAAATTTCTGGAGGACCCGAAAGGTATTTTTGGTAAAGCGGAAACAATTACGGCCATTGCCCGCAAAGGATTTGGTGAGCAACACCCGTTTGTGGCAAAACTGATAGAAAACATACATCTGAGCACCAAAGAAATCAGCAGCCTGCTGGATGATGTATCACAAAATGAATATAATGAAAAAGAAGGAGCGGAAAAATGGGTAAAAGAACATCAGGAGCTGGTAGATTCCTGGATTCCCCGGAAATAGAAATATCTCACTTACCTTGAGGGCCGCGCCCAAGGTAAGTGAGAAAACAAACGAACTTTGTATCAGCTCAACTATGCCATATATTTTGATAAGTTTCTCGAAAACAAAACCTATCTTTGCAACATAATAAAACACATATAAATTATGAATGTTATCAAATCAAGGTTCGTCTATCACTTAATGGCAATAATCACTGTAGCTATCTGGGGAACTACTTTTGTTTCTACTAAGATTCTAATCCAACATGGATTAAGTCCTTCCGACATCTTCTTTTATCGTTTCACTATGGCCTATCTTTGCATGTGGTGTATTTCTTATAAAAAACTATTTGCCAACAGAGTAAAAGATGAATTGTTACTTTTATTGGCCGGATTATGTGGAGGAACTATTTATTTCATTACTGAAAATACGGCTCTCGGCATCACATTAGCCTCCAACGTGTCTCTGATAGTATGCACATCACCTGTTCTGACCACACTGCTTTCTTATTTGTTCAGAAGAAAAGAACCTTTCACCCGCCATCTTGTTTACGGATCGATCATGGCTTTGATAGGAGTGGGGCTGGTTGTTTTCAACGGCAGTTTCATTCTGAAAATTAATCCTTTGGGAGATATTCTTTCACTGACCGCTGCATTGATGTGGGCATTTTATTGCCTTATTCTCAAACAATTGGATAATCATTATTCTATCGTATTCATTACCCGTAAAGTATTCTTCTACGGAGTGCTGACCATTCTGCCCATGTTTTTATTCCGTCCGTTAAATTGGGACAATGTCTTGATGATGCAACCCATCGTGTTTGGAAATCTTCTCTTTTTGGGATTTGTCGCCTCCATGCTCTGCTTCATAGCCTGGAATGCTTGTGTCAAGGAATTGGGAGCCGTAAAAAGTACAAACTATATTTATATCGTCCCTTTGGTAACTCTTCTTACTTCAGCGGTCATTATTAATGAAAAGATAACTTGGATAGCCCTTACCGGCTGTTTTCTTATCTTGTGTGGTGTATATTTGGCAGAACGGAAAACAAATCCTACATTTGAGGCGAAATCTTAAAGCCCTTTAATTATGAACGAGATAGACAAAATGCGTAACAGTCAGCTGGCCGATATGGAGAAACCGGAAATACAGGCCAGTTTCATACACGCCAAAAAACTAGTGGCCCAATTACGGATGATGAGTACATACGATGATGGTTTCAGGGAAGTGCTGGAAGAATTAGTGCCGGGTATCCCTTCCACTTCTGTCATCTGTCCACCATTTTACTGTGATCATGGACACGGCATCCGCTTAGGAGAGCATGTCTTTGTGAATGCCAACTGTACATTTTTAGATGGTGGATATATCACCATAGGAGCACATACATTGATAGGGCCCAATGTACAGATCTATACTCCACATCATCCGGTAGATTACATAACCCGACGCGAACCCAAAGAGTATGCATATCCCGTAACTATCGGAGAAGATTGCTGGATAGGAGGAGGAGCTATTCTTTGTCCCGGAGTAAAAATAGGTCATCGCTGTATTATCGGAGCCGGAAGTGTCGTAACTAAAGACATTCCCGACAATTCCGTTGCTGTAGGTAATCCGGCCAAAGTGATTAGAAAAGTTGATTAAAAAAAGAAAACAGATAATTATGAAAGTTTTGGCCCCACATAATTATCTGTTTCTCGTATTCAGCCAATATAAACATTGACGCTCAGAAACAGGCAATCGTCTCCGTTAGAACATTCAAAGTCTATTTTATTCTCTCTGGCCAGCCAACCTATAGCTGCATTCAAATCTCTGTCAGACAATTCTGAAGCTCTTTTTAAATCACAATAACTCCACCGTTTATTGTCATTCAGCAGTTTCCAAACTTTTCCTGCGTTTACTCCAATTTGATGTTTATCCATTTTGATGTTCAATTAAAGAAGTTAATAATAGAATGCTTAGTTTTTTGCGGTAAATATAACCTTTTATTAAAATAAAATAGACTCTCCTACATAAAATTCATGTAAAAGACATGATTATTTAACATTTGTTTCTGTCAAATTTCATGTAAATTCTCTTTTTATGAAGATATTTATTGCCGGATGAGCCATTTTTACAAATATTTCCTCTAACTTTGTAAGTCAATTAATCCTTTGATATGAAAAGAAATAAAATAAACTGGAGAGTTCCCAAAGGTATGGAACTCACAGAGTTAGATAAAAAGGTTCTCTATTATCAAGATAGAGGTCATTTAGTACCTTCACGTGAACTGATCAAGACACCGGAACAGATTGAAGGAATACGCCGTAGCGGTATTGTCAATACCGGAGTGCTAGACCTTGTAGAACGTGAGATCCATGCAGGCATGAGCACATTGGAAATAGACAAGCTGGTTTATGAATATACGAAAGATCACGGTGGCATTCCTGCAACCTTAGGTTATGACGGTTTTCCCAAAAGTTGCTGCACCTCTATCAATGAGGTTGTTTGTCACGGTATTCCCAATGAATTCGATATTCTGGAAGAAGGAGATATCATCAATGTGGATTGTACTACCATTCTTGATGGTTATTATGCCGATGCATCGCGTATGTTTACCATTGGAAAAACCACACCTCAAAAAGAAAAACTGGTACGAGTAGCTAAAGAATGTCTGGAGATAGGCATGGAAGCTGCGAAACCATTTGGTTTTGTAGGGGACATAGGACATGCCATTGAAAAACATGCTAAAAAAAATGGATTCTCAGTAGTGCGTGATCTCTGCGGACACGGAGTAGGCATAGAGTTCCATGAAGAACCGGATGTAGAACATTTCGGGAAAAAAGGAACTGGTATGCTATTGGTGCCGGGAATGGTTTTTACCATTGAACCAATGATCAATATGGGAACATGGGAAGTCTTCATTGATGAGGAAGATGGCTGGACTGTAGTCACCGAAGACGAACAGCCGTCTGCACAGTGGGAACATACTTTCGTTATGACAGATAACGGACTTGAAATTCTGACACATTAATATATATAATAAGGTATAGAAATATGGATACAATTATATTAGGTATAGAATCTTCCTGTGACGACACATCAGCCGCAGTTATCAAGAATGGCGTATTGTTGTCCAACGTAGTGTCCAGCCAGGCTGTTCACGAAGCTTACGGAGGGGTGGTTCCCGAATTGGCGTCACGTGCCCATCAACAAAACATTGTACCGGTGGTGCACGAAGCCTTAAAAAGGGCAGGAGTTACCAAGGAGCAACTAAGCGCCGTTGCATTCACCCGAGGACCCGGCTTGATGGGATCATTACTGGTCGGAGTATCTTTTGCGAAAGGTTTCGCACGTTCATTGAATATACCAATGATTGATGTTAACCACCTGCAAGCCCATGTGTTAGCCCATTTCATTAAAGAATCGGAAGAAGACAACAACCAACCTAAATTCCCTTTCTTGTGCCTGCTGGTGTCAGGAGGAAACTCACAGATAATATTGGTAAAGGCCTATAATGACATGGAAGTTTTGGGACAAACTATTGACGATGCAGCAGGAGAAGCTATCGACAAATGTTCTAAAGTAATGGGCTTAGGTTATCCCGGAGGTCCTATCATTGATAAACTGGCACGTCAAGGCAATCCAAAAGCGTTCACTTTCAGTAAACCACATATTCCGGACTATAACTATAGTTTCAGCGGATTAAAGACTTCTTTCCTATACTCTTTGCGTGACTGGTTGAAAGAAGATCCCGATTTCATCGAACATCATAAAAACGACTTGGCTGCTTCATTGGAAGCGACCATTGTAGATATTCTGATGGACAAGCTGAGAAAAGCAGCCAAAAATCTCAAGATAAATGAAGTGGCAGTAGCCGGAGGGGTATCAGCCAACAACGGGCTTCGTAACTCATTCCGCGAGCATGCCGGGAAATATGGTTGGAATATCTATATCCCGAAGTTCAGCTTTACTACGGATAATGCCGCAATGATCGCAAATACCGGTTATTACAAGTATCTGGACAATGATTTTTGCACTATAGACAAGCCCGCTTATTCACGGGTAACTATTTAATATTAAAAAACCGTTTTCAACATGTCAGTAGAAGGTAAATTTTTAAGTAAAGAGATTAACGATTTGTTTTGGAGAGAGGGCCTGACACTCGTTACTGCCGAGAGTTGCACGGCAGGAAGTGTGGCGGCCGCTATTACAGCCGTTGCCGGAAGTTCACAATTCTTTAAAGGTGGAATTATCGCCTATTCCAACGAAATAAAGGAAAGTCTGTTAGGGGTAAACCACGAAACTTTAGAAACTCACGGAGCTGTAAGTGAAGAAACCGTTATCGAAATGGTAAAAGGAGCGATGAAATCGATGAATTCTGATTGTGCTGTAGCAACTTCAGGTATCGCAGGACCCACAGGAGGTACTCCCGACAAACCGGTAGGTACCATTTGGATTGCTGCCGGATGTAAAGACAAAGTGATTACACTGAAATTGGAAGGCGACGAAGGAAGAAACAAAAACATTGCAAATGCAACCCAAAATGCACTGCAACTGCTTCGAAAGTTGTTCCAAAATGAAGAAAATGAGCAGTAATTGCAGAATTATTTGCAAAAACTCTTGTTTTATACAAATAAAAGTGCTTATTTTGCACTCCGTTTGAAATAAGTATTGAAAAAAACTATAAAAATAAGATAGCAATGTCGAAGATTTGTCAAATTACCGGAAAGAAAGCCATGATTGGCAACAATGTTTCACACTCTAAGAGAAGAACCAAAAGAACTTTTGATGTGAACTTGTTTACTAAGAAATTCTACTATGTAGAACAAGATTGCTGGATTAGCCTGAACATCTGCGCTAACGGCTTACGTGTGATTAATAAAAAAGGCCTGGATGCAGCGCTGAATGAAGCGGTAACCAAAGGCTATTGTGATTGGAAAAGCATCAAAATTATTGGTTAATTAAAAAGGAGAGATAGACTATGGCAAAGAAGGCTAAAGGTAATAGAGTACAGGTAATCCTTGAATGCACAGAAATGAAGGATAGTGGTATGCCGGGAACTTCTCGTTACATTACAACAAAAAACAGAAAAAATACCACTGAAAGATTGGAACTTAAGAAGTACAATCCTATTTTGAAAAGAGTAACAGTTCACAAAGAAATTAAATAATTATAACCCATGGCAAAGAAAACAGTCGCAACCCTTCAGACAGGTAAAGAAGGACGTTCTTATACTAAGGTTATCAAGATGGTTAAATCTCCGAAAACAGGAGCTTACATCTTCGATGAGCAAATGGTACCTAACGAAAAAGTTCAAGACTTTTTCAAGAAATAATTCAGTCGGAATGACTGGTGGAAAGTTCCTTTCATATATTATGGAAGGAACTTTTTTTATACCACAATGTTATCATCATAATACATTATGACCAATCATTGTGACACTTTTTTTTGTCCGTGTAAGAGATTAGTTATATCTTTGTAGCATAAACAGATAAATCAGACTCCAATATGGGATTTTTTAATTTTTTCTCAAAAGAAAAGAAGGAAACTTTAGACAAAGGATTGTCCAAAACCAAAGAAAGTGTATTTAGTAAGATTGCCCGTGCCGTAGCGGGTAAATCAAAAGTAGACGATGAAGTATTGGATAATCTGGAAGAAGTGCTTATCACTTCGGATGTAGGCGTTGAAACAACTCTGAATATCATCAAACGCATTGAAGAAAGAGTTGCCAAAGATAAATATGTAAACACTCAGGAACTGAACAAGATTCTCCGTGAAGAGATAGCGGCATTATTGACTGAAAATAACACGGTGGATTCGGATGATTTCACTGTTCCGGAAGGTAAGAAGCCCTATGTCATCATGGTGGTAGGTGTAAACGGTGTGGGTAAAACCACAACCATTGGTAAATTGGCATATCAATTTAAGAAGGCGGGCAAAACCGTCTATTTGGGTGCCGCTGATACATTCCGTGCTGCCGCCGTAGAACAATTGGATATTTGGGGAGAAAGAGTAGGAGTGCCTGTTATTAAACAGAAAATGGGATCAGATCCCGCATCTGTAGCTTTTGATACCTTAAGTTCCGCCGTAGCTAATAATGCAGATGTAGTAATCATTGATACCGCAGGCCGTCTTCACAATAAAGTAGGTTTGATGAACGAGCTTACTAAAATCAAGAATGTGATGAAGAAAGTTGTTGCGGACGCACCTCACGAAGTATTATTGGTTTTAGACGGTTCTACCGGTCAAAATGCATTTGAACAAGCCAAACAGTTTACTTTGGCGACAGAAGTTACTGCTATGGCAATTACCAAATTGGACGGAACAGCCAAAGGGGGCGTTGTAATTGGCATCTCAGAGCAGTTCAAGATTCCCGTAAAATATATTGGATTGGGCGAAGGCATTGAAGACATGCAGGTATTCCGCAAAAAAGAATTTGTAGACTCACTATTTGGAGAGACTGAATAATAAATGAAACGTAACACAATAGATATCATCACCTTAGGGTGTTCTAAAAACTTAGTAGACTCAGAAAAGCTGATGCGTCAGCTGGAAGCAAACGGTTATAAAGTAACTCACGATTCCGACAAACCACAAGGAGAAATCGCAGTTATTAATACATGTGGTTTCATCGGTGATGCCAAAGAGGAATCGATCAATATGATATTGGAATTTTGTCAGGCCAAAGAAGAAGGGAAGCTCAAAAAACTATATGTGATGGGCTGCCTTTCAGAAAGATATCTAAAAGAATTGGCATTGGAAATTCCTCAAGTAGATAAATTCTATGGTAAGTTTAACTGGAATGAGTTGCTGGCAGATTTAGGCAAAGCATACAAGTCGGAATTTGCCATTGAACGGACATTAACCACACCCCATCACTACGCTTATCTGAAAATATCAGAAGGCTGTGACCGTAAATGCTCTTATTGCGCCATTCCTATTATTACAGGACGCCACATTTCACGGCCGATGGAGGAGATTATTGATGAAGTGAAACTACTTGTATCCGAAGGAGTAAAAGAGTTCCAAATTATAGCCCAAGAATTGACTTACTATGGCGTAGATTTATATAAAAGTCAGAAATTGCCCGAACTCATCGAAAGAATCGCCAATGTTCCCGGTGTAGAATGGATACGTTTACACTATGCATATCCAGCCCATTTTCCGGAAGAATTATTCCGTGTTATGCGCGAACACGATAATGTATGCAAATATATGGATATTGCCCTGCAACACATTAGTGACAATATGCTGAATAAAATGCGCCGGCATGTAAGTAAAGCGGAAACCTACGAATTAATCGAAAAATTCCGTCGGGAAGTACCCGGTATTCACTTACGTACAACATTAATGGTAGGACATCCCGGTGAGACTGAAGAAGATTTTGAAGAATTAAAAGAATTCGTCAAAAAAGTACGATTCGACCGGATGGGAGCCTTCGCTTACTCGGAAGAAGAAGGAACATTCGCCGCTAAAGAATACGAAGATTCCATTTCTCATGAAGTGAAACAACAGCGTTTGGATGAATTAATGGCACTTCAGCAGGAAATAGCCGGCGAACTGAGCCAAACGAAAATAGGTAAAGAATTTAAAGTCATTATAGACCGGAAGGAAGGAGATTACTACATAGGCAGAACCCAGTTTGACTCTCCCGAGGTAGATCCTGAGGTCTTGATAAAAGCTGATGACGAGTACTTAAAAATAGGTGAATTCTATAAAGTGAAAATAACAGCCGCTGATGATTTCGACCTATACGCCAGCATTTTATAGACCTTTTCCCTTATAAAGTTTGGATAATGTTTGTTTTTTTACTAATATAGCAACCAAATTAACACTTTAAGCTTTGAATAACAAAGAATTTATATCTGAATTATCACGTAAACTAGGATATACGAATAAAGATACATCACAATTGGTATCCTCAGTCATTGGTGTTATGACCCAGGAATTGCAAGATGGCAACAACATTGCAATCCAGGGATTTGGTACGTTTGAGGTTAAGAAAAAGCTGGAAAGAATTTCTATTAACCCGGCTACTCAACAACGTATGCTGATTCCCCCCAAGTTAGTGCTGACTTACAAACCCAGTGTAACTTTAAAAGAAAAGTTTAAATAAAATAGTCCTTATTTATAATATTATCATGAGCGAGAAAGTAACCATACAAGATATCATCGAACTTTTGGCTGAGAAACACAGCATGACTAAAAAAGATGCTGAAATCTTTGTCAAAGGAATGTTTGAACTGATAGAGGAAGCTTTAGTTACTGAAAAGTATGTAAAGGTTAAAGGACTAGGTACGTTTAAACTTACAGAGGTGGAGAGTCGTGAAAGTGTAAACGTAAACACGGGGGAAAGAATTGAAATACAGGGCCATACAAAAATATCTTTTACTCCGGATTCCAGTATGAAAGATTTAATAAATAAACCATTCGCTCATTTTGAAACGGTTATATTAAATGAAAACACCAAACTGGAAGATACCGAAACAGAAATAGAAGGAGAGGAGGAAGATACCTTTGACGGAAACGCGCCTAAGCCTAAACAAACAATTGCGGCTAAAGAGGTTGAGTTCATAGAAGCGGAAAATACAGAAGATTCTCCAAATGAGAATGCCATTGCCGCTGAAGACACTACTCCGGTTATTGAGGAAACAATTATTGAAGAACCTGCACCTTCTGTTGAAATTACAGAGGAAGAGATACAAATTATAGAACCGGAAAAAGAATCGGAAGATATTGTCACTGAAGCAGAAAAGGATATTGTTGCTGAAACAGCTGTTCCCCAAACGGTTTCCCCTTTAGCAGAGACAATAGAAGGAAACGAGGTAACAGACAAACCTCAAGAAGAAGTTATGACTATCGCCGATGCAGCCATACTGGCTGCTCGTAAAGCTTGTGAAGAAAAAACATCCTTGGAAACAATAGCGTCAGAAGAGGCAACCCCGTCAGAGAAAACAGTAATAACTCCTGTTACTTCTGATTTTGAAAAAGAACAGAAGATAGAGGAAACAACAGAGACACAAGAAATCTCAGAAGAGAAAAAGAACAGAGTTTCCCAGGGAGTTATTCTTGCTATCATTTTGATTGCCTGCATTGCAGGTGGCATATATTGGTATTTGCAATCAGATAAAACTTCGGATTTACAATCGCCGGCTACAATAAAAAACACCCAAGAACAATTGGAAGAGGATATTCCTGCAATTCCGGTTAATGACTCATTGATGCAAGGTAAAGATACCGCAAACATATGGACGAATGTTGCCGGAAAAGAGACCATCAGTCAATCACAGCAGACTGTATCTCCTAGTACGGAAAAGAGTTCAGGCGTTGCGACAACCGCAAATGTTGCAAAAGAAACTTTAGCCGATACTGTAGAATATGACATAACAGGGACTAAAACTAATTACACATTACGAGAAGGAGAGAGCCTGGTAAAATTAGCTGTGAAATTCTATGGTACAAAAAAGCTATGGCCCTATATCGTGAAACATAATAAAAACATCATTAAAGATGCCGACAGAGTACCCATAGGGACTACTCTGCGTATTCCTGAACTAACTCCTAAAAAATAAGCCTTCTTGCATTTTGCCTGCTTTCGGCATAAATAAAGCAGGCAAAATACAAGAAGTAAAAAAAAGTGCGTTCAACTGATATTCTCACTCTACAAACCTTATCTTTGTATTTTAAAATTCTTTAGCCCAATAACCTTTAAAAAGTAGAGATGCACTTTACTTTTTTAATAAAAATTAGTTGCCGCTGTTAATTAATTAGCGTAATTTTGGCTGCGTTAAATGAACAAGGCTATTTACAAGCCCGTTATTAGATCAATAAAGAAATAACTAAATAAACAAAATTATGGCTGAAGCAATTGACATTCGCGAACTAAACGAACGAATTGAAAGACAAAGTGCGTTCGTAACCAACTTAATGACTGGTATGGACCAGGTTATTGTAGGTCAGAAACATTTGGTAGAATCATTACTTATCGGTTTACTGTCCGATGGTCATATCCTGTTGGAAGGTGTTCCGGGTCTGGCAAAGACTCTGGCGATCAAAACGCTTGCATCTTTGATTGATGCCAAGTACAGCCGAATCCAATTTACTCCGGACTTGCTGCCCGCCGACGTTATCGGTACCATGATTTATAGTCAGAAAGACGAACAATTCATAGCAAAGAAAGGTCCGATTTTTGCAAATTTCGTATTGGCCGATGAAATTAACCGTGCCCCGGCTAAAGTACAGAGTGCTTTGCTGGAAGCCATGCAGGAACGTCAAGTCACACTGAGCAAGGAAACCTTTATGCTACCCGAACCTTTCCTTGTAATGGCTACTCAGAACCCGATTGAACAGGAAGGTACCTATCCGCTTCCCGAAGCCCAGGTAGACCGTTTTATGCTGAAAGTTATTATCGACTATCCGAAACTGGAAGAAGAAAAGAAAATCATCCGCCAAAATATCACCGGAGAGAAAATCGAAGTTCGCCCCATTCTGAAAGCAACAGATATTATGGAAGCCCGTAAAGTGGTGCGCCAAGTCTATCTGGACGAAAAGATAGAGCAATACATCGCTGATATCGTATTCGCAACCCGTTTCCCTGAAAAATATGACTTGAAAGAACTGAAAGACATGATTGGTTTCGGTGGTTCACCGCGTGCATCTATCAATCTGGCATTGGCAGCACGCAGTTATGCATTCATCAAACGTCGCGGTTACGTGATTCCCGAAGATGTTCGTGCAGTTGCTCACGATGTGCTTCGCCACCGTATCGGCTTGACTTACGAAGCAGAAGCCATGAACATGTCTTCTGATGAAATTGTAAGCAAAATCCTGAATAAAGTGGAAGTACCCTAAGGATTGTGTTCTGAGGCAGTTCTTAATTGCTTGACAGTTAGGAAGAAGACTTGGAAACAAAAGGTTGAGTACAGAGTTCCACATGGGTGGGACCGCCATTCCACCCATGTGGAACTCCCGTTTCATCTATGTGGGACTGCCGTCCCACCTGGGTGAAACACCAAATGCATCCGTTTGAAAAACCATTCTCGATAGGAGAAAAAACAGAAACCGATGCACCGGATAAATAAACAACATAGTACGAACAGTATGGAAACAAGTGATTTATTAAAACGGGTTCGCCAGATTGAGATCAAGACACGCGGACTTTCGAACAATATCTTTGCCGGACAATATCACTCTGCATTCAAGGGCAAAGGTATGTCATTCTCGGAAGTACGTGAATATCAGTATGGTGACGACGTACGTGACATTGACTGGAACGTAACCGCCCGCTACAACAAACCCTTTGTCAAGGTGTTTGAAGAAGAGCGCGAATTGACGGTTATGCTCTTGATTGATGTTTCGAACAGCTTGGATTTCGGTACGGTGAAGCAGTTGAAGAAGGATATGGTGACCGAGATTGCCGCTACATTGGCATTCTCGGCCATTCAAAATAACGATAAAATAGGAGTTATTTTCTTTTCAGACCGGATTGAGAAATTCATTCCGCCTAAAAAAGGCCGTAAACATATTCTTTATATCATCCGTGAACTGCTTGATTTCAAGCCCGAAAGCAAGCGTACAGATATAAAGATGGCTGTGGAATATCTGACCAACGTAATTAAAAAACGTTGCACCACCTTTATGATAAGCGACTTTATAGATGAAAACGACTTCCGCAATGCTTTGACCATTGCCAACCGGAAACATGATATCGTAGCTATCCAGGTATACGACCGCCGCATGGCAGAGTTACCTGATGTGGGACTGATGAAAGTACGCGATGCCGAAACCGGCCACGAGCAATGGATTGACACCTCGTCACGAGCTTTGCGTCGCGCACATAATGACTGGTGGATACAGCGTCAGGGAGTATTGAATGAAACATTTACCAAAAGTAATGTGGACTCTGTATCTATCCGCACGGATCAGGATTATGTGAAATCGTTGCTTAACTTATTTGCTAAACGAAATTAAAGAATATGAATATACTGAATACTAGCAAAAAGTTCTTGAAAGCTGGAGTTTGTGCAATTATGCTGATAACAGCCGGACAGGCACAGGCACAGCAGGTTACGGTAGACGCCAGCATTGACTCGCTGCAACTTCTCATTGGCGAACAGGCTAAAGTGAAGCTGGAAATCAGCATGGATGCCAAGCAAAAACTGCAACTTCCGTTCCTGCGCGATACATTGGTAAAAGGAGTGGAGATATTGGATATAGCCAAGCCTGATACCCAGATGCTGAACGATGGAAAACGTATGCTGATAAAACAGGAATATACAATAACCTCTTTTGACTCGGCACTTTACTATCTCCCCCCATTCGAGGTGATGGTAAACGGAGAACCTTACCGGTCCAAAGCATTGGCCGTAAAAGTATATTCCATTCCGGTAGATACGCTGCATCCCGAACAATTCTTCGGACCGAAGACCGTTCGCGAAGTACCTATCACCTGGGATGACGTATCGGCCATCGTATGGCTTACCTTGCTGATGCTTGCTTTGGGCGGACTGGCTTACTATCTGTTTGTACGCTACAAGGATAACAAGCCTATCATCAAGAAGATCAAGATTGAACCGAAGTTGCCGCCACACCAGCAGGCGTTGAAGGAAATAGAGCGTATCAAGGGAGACAAAACCTTGCGTACAGCCGATCCGAAGACCTATTATACCGAGCTGACGGATGTACTCCGTACTTATATGGAAGAACGATTCGGCTTTAACGCTATGGAGATGACTTCATCCGAAATTATTGATAAGCTACAGGAAATCAACGACAAAGAATCTATCAAGGATTTGATGTATTTGTTCCAGACTGCCGACCTGGTGAAATTCGCCAAACATTCTCCGTTGATGAACGAAAATGATATGAATCTGGTAAACGCAGTAGACTTCATCAATAATACAAAAGTGGAACCAGACCCGAATGCAAAGCCCGAACCTACGGAAATCACCGTGGAGGAAAAGCGAAGCAAACAGGGCAGAATGATTCTGCTGGGCAGCATCAGCATCATTGTTATTGCTATTGTGGTAATTCTGTATAAGGTGCTGAGTGGTGTATATAACCTCTGGTTTTAACAAATAAATACTAGGAACAATGATTTTTGCAAATATTGAATATCTATTTCTGCTGGTTCTGCTCATACCTTATATAATATGGTACGTCATGAAGCGGAAGAAAACCGAGCCTACGCTTCAGGTTTCTACCACACGCATGTATATGAAGGCACCCAAAAGCTGGAAGATTTACTTGCTGCATGCTCCGTTCGTACTCCGTACGGTGGCTATCATCATGGTAATCCTGATCTTGGCACGCCCTCAGACCACAGACAACTGGCAGAATACCGAAATAGAAGGAATCGACATCATGCTGGCAGTGGACGTTTCTACCAGTATGCTGGCCGAAGACTTGAAACCCAACCGACTGGAAGCTGCCAAACAAGTAGCTTCCGAGTTTATCAACGGCCGCCCCAATGATAATATCGGTCTGACCATCTTTGCCGGTGAGAGTTTTACCCAATGTCCGCTAACGGTAGACCATGGGGTGTTGCTGAATCTGTTCAACAGCATCAAAGGCGATATCGCCCAGCGCGGACTGATTGAAGATGGTACTGCCATCGGCATGGGCATTGCCAATGCGGTGACCCGTCTGAAGGACAGCAAGGCTAAATCGAAAGTGATTATTCTGCTGACGGATGGTAGCAATAACCGTGGAGATATTTCTCCACTGACGGCTGCCGAGATAGCCAAACAGTTCGGAATCAGGATCTACACCATCGGTGTCGGTACAAACGGAACTGCTCCTTATCCGATGCAGACCTACGCAGGGACGCAATATGTGAATGTCCCCGTCGAGATAGACGAAAAGACTTTGACCGAGATTGCAGGTACAACGAACGGAAATTATTTCCGTGCCACCAGCAATTCCAAGTTGAAGGAAGTCTATCAGGAGATAGACAAACTGGAGAAAACGAAGTTGAACGTGAAGGAATTCAGCAAACGCGAAGAAGAATATCAGGTATTCGCCTGGATTGCTTTCTTCTGCATTTTGCTTGAACTCTTGTTGCGTAACTCAGTATTAAAGAAAATACCTTAAAAAAAGAAAGTCATGTTTCGATTTGCAGACCCGAACTTTTTATATTTACTCATCCTATTGCCGTTTTTGGTGGCGCTGTATTTGTATTCCAATTATCACCGCCGCCAAAATATTCGCAAATATGGTGATCCGGCATTGCTGAAAGGGCTCATGCCGACTATTTCCAAGTATCGTCCTGACATCAAGTTTTGGCTGACTTTTGCTGCGTTGACATTGGTTATACTGATGTTGGCCCGCCCACAGTTCGGCTCAAAGATGGAAACGGTGAAACGAAGTGGAGTGGAAGCTGTCATTGCCTTGGACATTTCAAACTCCATGCTGGCAGAAGATGTGACTCCCAGTCGTTTGGACAAATCAAAGAAATTGATTTCCAGACTGGTAGATACGTTCAACAATGATAAAGTGGGATTGATTGTTTTTGCAGGTGATGCTTTCACGCAATTGCCCATCACAAGCGATTATGTTTCCGCCAAAATGTTCTTGGAAACCATTAATCCGTCATTGATAACCACACAAGGTACGGATATCGGTGCGGCCATCCGCCTGGCAATGAAGAGTTTTACTCCGCAAGAAGGAGTGGGACGTGCAATTATTGTCATTACCGATGGTGAAAATCATGAAGGTGGGGCAGTAGAAGCAGCCCAAGAAGCAGCCGAAAAAGGTATGCAGGTATTTGTATTAGGAGTAGGTTCACCGGATGGTTCTCCAATTCCAGCTGAGGACGGTAGCAACAATTTCCGTCGCGATAAGGATGGAAATGTTATCGTCACCCGCTTGAATGAGCAGATGTGCCAGGAAATAGCCAAGGCTGGCAATGGAATGTATATTCGCGTGGATAATACCAACTCTGCCGAGAAGGTATTGAACAATGAAATCGCCAAACTGTCAAAAGCTGATGTAGAAAGTCAGGTTTATACTGAATTTGATGAACAGTTCCAGGCTTTGGCATGGCTGATGCTTATCCTGCTGGTGGTAGAAATGCTTATTTTGGAACGGAAAAATCCGCTTTTCAAAGAATGTCAGACTATTTAAATAAGGAATGCTTATGTTACAAAAAACCTATATCACTCTGTTATTCTTACTTGTGGCAAGCAGTGCCTTCGCCCAAAAAACAGAAAGAGATTATCTGCGCAGCGGAAACAAGCTGTATAACGACAGCTTGTTTATCAAAGCGGAGGTAGATTATCGTAAGGCATTGGAAATTAACCCGAAATCAACAGATGCCATGTTCAATTTGGGAAACTCGCTCTTGATGCAGCAAAAAGCAAAGGAAGCGATGGAACAGTTTGAATCTGCTTCTAAGGTAGAGAAGGACAAGGATAAACTGGCACAGATTTATCATAACATGGGAGTTATCCTTCAGTCGTCCAAGCAGTATCCACAGTGTATAGAGGCTTATAAGGAATCTTTACGGAATAACCCGAAAGATGATGAAACTCGTTATAACTTGGCTTTGGCGCAAAAGCTGTTGAAAGACCAACAGCAAAATCAAGACCAGAATCAGGATAAGAATCAAGATCAAAAACAAGATCAGAAAGACGACAAAAAGGATCAGAACAAAAACCAGCAAGAACAGGATAAGAAAGACCAACAAAATCAAAATCAGCAGCAACAGCAGCAAAATAAGGATGAAATGTCCAAGGAAAATGCCCAACAATTATTGAATGCTGTGATGCAAGATGAAAAGAATGTGCAAGACAAAGTTAAAAAACAACTGCAAATTCAAGGAAAGAAGTTGGATAAAGACTGGTAATTTCTTAATTTTGGCAAATAAAAAAATAATTAGATAGCAATGAGGAAAGTAATTCTCTTATTCATATTAATAACATCGGTGCTCGGAGCATGGGCAGACGGAAATGTGACGTTTACCGCTTCTGCGCCTGATGTAGTAGTAAGCGGGGATCAGTTCCGGCTGACTTATACGGTTAACACTCATAAAGTCAGGGATTTTCGTGCACCTAATATCAAGGGGTTCGATGTCTTAATGGGACCAAGCCGTTCACAGCAGAGTAGTACACAGATTATAAATGGTAATGTTACTTCTACCAGCTCCATTACTTTTACTTATATTTTGATGGCTGATAAAGAAGGAACTTACACCATTCCTGGTGCTACTATTGTGGCAGACGGACAAAACAAAACTTCAAATTCCGTACAAATCAAAGTATTACCGCCTGATCAAACAAATGGTGTTGGAGGTGGAAACAATAGCGGTGGAAGAACTTCTTCACGCAGTCAGGTTGCCGGAAGCAAAATAACCAATCAAGATTTGTTTATTACCGCAACAGCAAGTAAGACTACTGTTTATGAACAGGAAGCCATCTTGTTGACATACAAAGTTTATACACTGGTAAATCTGAGACAGTTGTACGGGAAAATGCCGGATTTGAAGAATTTCCATACACAAGAAGTAGAACTTCCCCAACAAAAGACATTCTCTTTGGAGCATTATAACGGAAGAAACTATAACACTACCGTGTGGAGTCAGTATGTACTTTTCCCTCAGCAATCAGGTAAAATGGAAATTCCGTCTATTACCTTTGAAGGGGTTATAGCTCAACAAGTTGCCTCAGACGATCCTTTTGATGCTTTCTTTAATGGTGGAAGTAACTATGTGGAAGTAAAGAAAAACATTGTCACTCCTAAGCTGACCATCAATGTGAAAGCATTGCCCGATGGCAAACCAATTAATTTCTCCGGAGGAGTAGGAGAGTTTACTATCAGTTCGTCTATAAGTACAAAAGAACTGAAAACAAATGATGCTGTAACCATTAAGTTAGTCATTTCTGGTACAGGTAATTTGAAATTGGTCAATACTCCGGAAGTAGCTTTCCCAAAGGATTTTGAAGTATACGACCCCAAGATTGACAATAAATTTACATTAACTCGCGAAGGTTTGTCAGGCAATAAGGTGATAGAATATCTAGCAATTCCAAGACATGCCGGCAATTTCACTATTCCGCCTGTCGAATTTTCCTATTTTGACTTAAAAAGCAATAGCTATAAAACAATAAAAACAGAAGCTTACAACCTAAAAGTGGAAAAAGGTGCAGGAAATGCAGATCAAGTTATTGCAGACTTTACCAACAAGGAAGATTTGAAAGTATTGGGACAAGACATCCGCTACATCAAAATGGGGGAAACTAGTTTAACTCGTAAGGGAGATTTCTTCTTTGGCTCAACAACATATTATCTATGGTATATCATTCCATTGGTTCTCTTCGTTGTTTTCGTAATTGTCTATCGTAAAAAAGCTATTGAAAATGCAAATGTAGCAAAAGTTCGTACTAAAAAAGCGAATAAAGTGGCTGCCAAACGCATGAAAAATGCAGGCAGATTATTAGCTGAAAACAAACAAGAAGCATTCTATGATGAGGTGTTGAAAGCACTTTGGGGATACATCAGTGATAAGTTGAATATTCCGGTTTCTCAATTGTCTAAAGATAATATCGAGGACGAATTGACCAAATATGGTGTTGCCCCCGAACTGATTAAAGATTTCATCGGAACATTGAATGAATGCGAGTTCGCCCGCTATGCTCCGGGTAATCAGAATGAAGCTATGGATAAAGTATATTCTTCGGCTGTTGAGGTCATCAGCAAAATGGAGAATAGTATAAAACACTAAATCAAAGGAGATTATAACAATGACAAAAATATATTTCATTTTGATATTCCTGATAAGTTTTGTCACAGTCTACGCACAGAATGAATCAGACTCTGCACAGGTTACCGCCCAAACAGAAATGCCACAAAGTGCTGCTGTGCAAACTTTCCCAACAAAGACAGAAGCCGATAGTGCATATATAAGAAACGACTTTGCAGCTTCTGTAGAGATGTATGAGAATATATTAAAAAACGAGGGGGAATCTTCCGATATTTATTATAATTTAGGTAACAGCTATTATAAAATGAATAACATTGCCAAAGCTGTCCTTAATTACGAACGTGCCTTGTTGCTAAACCCAGGAAATAGTGATATTCGTTTCAACCTAGAACTGGCTAGAAGCAAAACTGTAGACAAGGTAATCCCTTCTAGTAAAATGTTTTTTGTTACCTGGACTCAATCACTTATTAATACAATGAGTGAAAAGGCATGGGCACATACAGGCATTATCATGTTTATTCTGATGATATTGGCACTGTCTTTATTTATTTTCGGAAAACGAGTAGTCTTGAAGAAAGTAGGATTTATTTCAGCAATCTTTTTCTTTCTAGTGACCATTTTAGCAAATATATTTGCCTCAGAACAAAAATCTGAATTAATTAATCATGATAACGCTATTATAATGGCTCCTAGCGTTACAGTCAAAAGTAGTCCTAACCAAAGTGGAAATTTAGAAGGTTATTTATTCTTATGAAGGTAGAAAGTAATAATTGGAGATAATACGATGAAGGAGTTGGAATCATTTAAACTGGAAGATGGTAATGTAATGCAGATATTACTACTGTTTTGAAAAAGCATTCAAATATTGGGATCAATGGATAAAAGTACATAGTAGCAGTAAATAATTATACTGTTTGAATGGAAATTCCTTATTTTGTTTATTTTGAAAATACTACCAGTACAATTTATGGGATAAATGTAGCTGCAATGCTGTTATATATCACAATTAAAAATGTATAAAATTCAAGAAGCATTATTGACAATGTTATGATTGCCCTGTCATATCTTTAGTAAGATCAAATAGCTTCTGGTTTATCAAACCGTTTTTCTGCATGTTTTCCGAAGATATAATCAAAGGTATATGAGTTGATCAGAAAGAAATATAGAAAAGGACTTATTTAGACTTTTCAAACTATTCTCTTAAAGCCTGCCAATTTGGTTTTCTTTTGCTAATGCTATTAATTCAGAAGTTGTCTTCTGCTTATTTCAGTCCTATTTATGTGCCTACAATTCCTATATGGAACTGATAATTTCAATTTTCAGATCGGGAGAAGATTCTGTAAAAGTATGATAGAAACAGTTTCATACGAGTTTGAATAAACTTTCTGATACAAATTTGAGTCGGGAGATTTTAATATAAAATATACTTGCATTTCGTGATGGTATTCCCGAAGAAGAAATCTTACGATATGCTAAAGAATATAATCCTAGATAATTATAATGGGAACAAGAGGAGAAGCCAAAAGATATAGACTTGATTGGTAGCGTTACAGCTGAAGTTATAGAAAGAAGCAAATCCTTTGTAAATGCTATTCCAAACATACACCACTAAAACATTCAATGATATAAAGTAGCTTTTGACCAATTTTGACCAAAGGGATCTAATAGCTTTGACTCCTTGATAAATGCTTTTAAATTTTCATTTTGCATTCATTTAAGTACAGATAACGATGCATAATGAAATAAAACTAGCAGGTATTAAAGATTACTTTCACAATACTCTAAGTGGAACTATATTATAATGTAGTGAAGATAACATACTCAATTTGGACAACTATAGAAAGAAGAAAATATAGACGTGATTTGCATCACAAAATTATAAACGAAACATATTTGCTAGATTGTTTAATCCTAGCATAGGAAAAATGATATTTCATGCTAATACATAGTAATAAAATAGAATCAAGAAGGGTAGCACAAGCAAATCACAATGTGTTACCCTTCAAATATAATGACTTAGAATATTCAAGTAAATGTAACGCAAAATAAGATGGCATATAAAATGATAGGGCATGAATGCAACATTCATTTGGGATTTTTGTTCTATCCGACAGGAATGACGTTAAAAGTATGATGAATCTATTCTGGAAGATAAATTGGTATCCTTAGCAATCCTGTTTTATTTTTCTATCATCAGATTTTGCCGTAATGTATTTGAGAATCCAAGTATTTCCGTCTTCGTTTCATTTATCACAATGTGAATCTTCCTTCAACCTGTTGCCCTATCTTCTGAGAGTAAGGCTAAGCATTCCTCAAAGGCTCATCTGCCCCTTGCTTTGCGATTAAGGATGTTATGCATATTTTGTACAGAAGATATATTCATATATGGAATCAGCTCCAAAGATCTTACCCTTACATTCATAGTTCTTATCCATACGGATACAGTCCTTCAAACTATACTCTTAAATGCCTGAACAGATTTCGATGAACGATTTTCTATTATGACCTATGCACCGAACTCGAGGACTTGTGCTTCTCTGACGATGGGACGTACATAATGACGGTAATGCTGACGATGCGGTACAACTTCCTTATGGAACTGATAATTTCAATTTTCATGATGGAAAGAGCTTATGATAATCTGGTATATCGGAGTAAAGCAGTGCATCAACCCTTTGACTGAACTTTTGATACAATCATAAGAAAGTTGAGTCGGGAAGCTTCCTTCTTTTCTTGCAGTAGGACAGATGGATTCCGCGACATTCCTGTATTTGTTGCGCGACGCTAAAGAACTCCTGCAATGCCGGCATATATGCCTGTAGAATTCGGGCTAAAGGAGAATGTCCAGGAAAGATGTAGCTTTCATAGATTGGTATCGGTACAGACTGAAGGTTATAGATAAGGTTTCAAAGCCTTTGGAAAGCTCAATGTCCAGGCATGCTACTCATTACGGATTCACTGACTATCTTAAGTTGGTTATGTGACCAATTTTGACCAAAGAAATCTGGTAGTGTTGTTCCCGTTAAATGTTCCAAATTGCCTTCAGAATGGTTTCCTTCACCATAAAGTACGATATTTGCAAGGACTGAATCTGTTCCTAGCAGGTATTAAAGATTTACTTTCAAAAACACCTTTGATAGCTTGGAACTCACTATTAAAATCTTGTGGTCCAAATGATCAATTTGGAAAACTAAAGTAAAGAATTTCTGAAATATTCACGTCATTTGCCATATAAATTATAAATGAATACATATTTTGCTCAAATTTATTTAATACCTAGATAAAGAAAAACAACTAATTCGCAATACGTGTATGAATTAGTAATGAAATAAATTTAATGAATGTCCCACAATATTTAATTAAACATAATACTGATTATATATCAAAATGGCTTAAATAGACTTGAAATAGTTTTGATTAATAAAGACGAAAATAAATTTTATAACGCAAAATAATATCTAAAAGAATAAACTTTATAACAAAGCCCAGACTGGAAAAGTCCGAGCTTTGTGCATAAATAAATAGAAAGATCGTATTAATATCCTAATTCTTTTTCCAAAGAATCATATTCAGCTCTATTTAACTTCCAATAAATATTTAGCAAATAATTTCCCCACAAAGCTTTATTATCAGGCTTTAATTCTTTTGCCTTCTCATAATATGGTTTAGCTTTCTCATACAACTCTTTAATCTTATTTTCGTTTTCATTGTATTTGGGATCATCAATAGCTAACTTTGCATTTTCCTCAACAATAATCTGGGCTGGGAAAAAATAACAATCACCAATCTTTGAATATGCTTCAGCAACTAAATCTCCGTTGTTTGAAATAATTTTATTAAATATAGCAACTGCATCATCATACTGCTTTTTCTCATACAATAAGATACCTTTTACATAAAGATAGTATGGAGTTTCACTCGTAGCAAGCAATTTATTAATTTGAGCCAAACCCTCATCAACCATACCTTTTTGAATATAATAATCCATAATATTACCAACAAAGTATTCTTGCTTAGGAAACAATTCAGTACCTTCTTTGATTACTTCAAGCCATTTTGCAGAATCACCACCTTCTTTCTGACCATATGTTTCAGCCAAGCACATTAATGCTCTATAACCTTCTTCTTTATGATTCTTACCTATATTGCCATATTTGATGACAGCTTGATTGTCTTTCAGCATATTAGCAGCTAAAGTTGCATAACAAGCATATAATGCATTCAAAGTGTCAGCCTTCAACTCATCATCATCAGCAAACATAGGCTCGTTTACTACATCAACAAATAATCCAAAATATTTTAGAGCATCAGCATAATCTCCTTTATTGTAAGCATCACCACCACCATTAACTAGGTTTAAACGCAAAGTCTTCAAAGCATCTGCATTCTTCTTTCTGAATTTGGGTTTCTTTAACTCACCACTTTGGACTTTAGCCTGCTCTATTTCATCGCATTTCAAGTAGAAGTCATACATCTTAGCTAAGCTGTTATAAAGCTTAGTTGTATCTGCCTGACCTCCGGGTAAATAAAGTTTCATGTTTTCTTCATCATAAATTGCTTTCTGAAAATCTCCAGCTAATTTCCATGTTTCCGGATCATTAGCGGTTTCAGGATTAGTTAAAGCCGGTTCGATAGCTTTTGCAGCTTCTTCAGGTTTGCTTTTCAAGGATTTAGCCTCCTTAACAACACTTACTTGTGCAGACACAAAGCAAGCTGTTAACAATAAAGCCACTGTAAATAATACTTTTCTCATGATTTTGTGGATTTAATAATACAATTTATTTTATTCTTCACTATTTGCTTCGGCAGTTAAATCTGAATTAGTATCAGAATTAGTAGTACCACCACTCTCTCCTTCAGTTATATTTTCAAGATCTGTATTTGAATTTTCATCTGTAACCTCTTCTTCAGATGTCACCTTACATACAGAGCCTATTTGGTCATTACGTTTCTCCAAATTTATCAATCGCACACCTTGTGTTGCACGTCCCATGATGCGGACTTCAGCGACTTTTAAACGAATTGTAATACCAGATTTATTAATAATCATCAAGTCATTCTCATCTGTAACAGACTTGATAGCTACCAATTTACCCGTTTTATCTGTAATATTCAACGTTTTTACACCCTTACCGCCACGATTGGTCTTACGATAATCTTCGATATCAGAACGTTTACCGTATCCTTGTTCAGAAACTACCATAATTGATTCAGCTTCAGGATCTTTTATACAAATCATACCGATAACTTCATCGCCACCATCTTCATCCAAAGTCATACCACGCACCCCTGTAGCCGTACGTCCCATAACACGAACCGCACTTTCGTGAAAGCGAATTGCACGCCCGTTACGGTTAGCAATAATGATTTCATTATCACCGTTAGTCATACGAACTTCAATCACTTTATCATCCTCACGAATAGTTATCGCATTAACACCATTCTGGCGAGGCCGTGAGTATTGTTCCAACAAAGTCTTTTTAATGACGCCATTCTTTGTACAGAACAGCACATAATGGCTATTAATGAACTCGGTATCATTAAGGTTTTTCACACGTAGATATGCTGTAACCACGTCATCGGAATCAATATTCAGCAAATTCTGAATAGCGCGTCCTTTAGCATTTTTAGTTCCTTCGGGAATTTCGTAAACTTTCAACCAATAGCACTTACCTTTCTGAGTGAAGAACATCATAGTATTGTGCATTGTAGCCGGATAAATATGCTCTACAAAGTCTTCATCACGGGTTTCACTTCCTTTTGATCCAACTCCACCCCTATTTTGGGCACGGAATTCTGATAAAGGAGTACGTTTGATATATCCCATATGAGATATCGTGATAACCATCTGATCATCAGCATAAAAATCTTCCGGATTAAATTCTTCTGAAGAATAAACTATTTCAGACCGACGCGCGTCCCCATACTTCTCTTTTACCTCTACTAACTCATCTTTGATTACTTTTTTACAAAGTTCATCATTTGAAAGAATTTCTTCATAATAAGCAATCTGTTTCATCACCTCTTCATATTCTGCGTGAAGCTGATCTTGCATCAAACCTGTTAATTGGCGCAAACGCATTTCTACAATAGCACGTGCCTGAATTTCACTCAGATTAAAACGCTCTATTAACCCTGCTATGGCATCATTAGGGGTTTTTGCAGCACGAATAATACGGATCACTTCATCAATATTATCAGAAGCTATAATCAATCCTTCAAGAATATGAGCACGCTCCTGTGCCTTCCGTAAATCATACTGAGTACGACGAATTACCACATCATGACGATGTTCTACAAAATATCTGATTAAATCTTTCAGATTCAACATTTTGGGGCGACCATGGACCAGAGCGATATTATTTACTCCAAATGAAGTTTGCAGAGCTGTCATTTTGAACAATTTGTTCAGCACCACACTAGCATTTGCATCACGTTTAACATCAATAACAATACGCATACCTTCACGGTCGGATTCATCATTTACATACGAAATACCATCAATCTTCTTGTCATTGACTAAAGATGCGATATTTTCAATCAATTCCTTCTTATTTACATTATAAGGAATTTCATTAACTATGATCTTGTCATGTGTAGTATGAGTTTCTATCTCAGCCTTAGCACGCATCACTACTCTACCACGTCCGGTTTCGTAAGCATCGCGTACCCCGCTTATACCATATATATATCCACCTGTAGGGAAATCCGGTGCTTTTACATATTGCATAAGCCCTTCAATATCAATATCATTATTGTCAATGTAAGCAATACATGCATCGATTACTTCAGAAAGATTATGGGTAGGCATATTGGTTGCCATACCTACAGCAATACCGGATGCTCCATTTACCAACAAGTTAGGAATCCGTGTTGGCATGACAGTCGGTTCCTGCAACGTGTCATCAAAATTATTCTGAAAATCAACAGTTTCCTTATAAAGATCCTGCATCATCTCTTCACCTATTTTCTTTAATCTTGCTTCCGTATAACGCATGGCAGCAGGGCTGTCACCATCAACAGAGCCGAAGTTACCCTGACCATCTACCAACGGATATCTCATAGCCCAATCCTGAGCCATTCTGACCAAAGCTCCATACACGGAAGAGTCACCATGCGGGTGATATTTACCCAAAACTTCACCTACAATTCTTGCTGATTTCTTATAAGCTTTATCGGAGGTATTTCCCAGTTCAATCATACCATATAAGATACGTCTATGAACCGGTTTAAAGCCATCGCGAACATCCGGGAGGGCGCGCGCAACAATTACTGACATTGAGTAATCAATGTACGACGACTTCATTTCCTCTTCGATGTTAATCTTTATAATTCTGTCTTGTTCTAGCATTTAAACAAATATTAATTATACATCTTTTTGGTTTACCAAAAACCACGCTAAAGTACTACTTTTATACGACATACGAAACAAAACCCATAAAAAAGTTAAGTCCATTAAATGTTTTTACTTATATAAGTAAAAAGTATCCCTATACCTTATTTTATAGTATATAGTGATTATCACTCCCACTTCTCATTTACTTTGTGAATAGTTCGCTATAACCCTTATTTTTGTTTAATCCATTTAGCCTGTCAAAGCTTGGCATACATTTTGTTATGCTAATATAAATAAGAAAACAATGGTATGCATTGTTATTATGTGTATCTTTGCACACTGGGAAATAAATACTATACTTTAGGAGGACGATAAATTTATGAACAATCAATTTACACAAAGAGTGTCCGATATCATCATGTATAGCAAGGAAGAAGCCAACAGGCTGCGAAATAGCTATATTGGTCCCGAACACTTGTTGTTGGGACTGATACGTGAAGGTGAAGGAAAAGCTATCGAGATTTTGTTTAATTTGCAAATAAACTTACAGGACATAAAAAATCAGTTGGAGGCCATTGTGAAAAACAATGCAGAAAATGACACCACCTATGACGAGAATATTAGCTTTAACGACAAAGCATCCAAAGTGTTAAAGCTATGTATTCTAGAGGCTAAGTTATTGAGAAACATTGCGGCTGACTCTGAACATATTTTGTTAGCAATTATGAAGGTCAAGGATAATGCAGCTTTCCACGTTTTGGAAAGCAATGGCGTAACATACGAAAAAATCAAACTCACTTTACAACCAGACACCCATGCAGGTCTGGGGTTCAGTGAGGACGAGGATGAAGACGAAGATATACGTCAGAGTCCAAGTGGCAATAAATCAAATGCAGCACAACAGCAGGCACGCCCGGCACAAAAAAAGCCGGCTAATGACACTCCTGTACTCGACAATTTCGGCACAGACATGACAAAAGCTGCCGAAGAAGGAAAACTAGATCCTGTAGTTGGCCGGGTGAAGGAAATAGAGCGACTGGCACAAATATTGAGCCGTCGCAAGAAAAACAACCCTATTTTGATTGGCGAACCGGGAGTCGGCAAATCTGCCATTGTTGAGGGACTTGCATTACGGATTGTGGAAAAGAAAGTATCACGTATCTTATTTGACAAACGAGTGATAGCTCTTGATATGACTGCCGTTGTCGCAGGCACTAAATATCGTGGACAATTCGAGGAACGTATTCGTTCTATCTTAAACGAGTTGAAGAAGAATCCTAACATCATTCTTTTCATCGATGAAATCCACACTATTGTGGGAGCAGGTTCTGCAGCGGGCTCAATGGATGCAGCCAATATGTTGAAACCCGCATTGGCCAGAGGCGAGATTCAATGCATCGGAGCGACGACGTTGGACGAATACCGCCAAAACATTGAAAAAGACGGTGCATTGGAACGTCGGTTCCAAAAGGTTATTGTAGAACCAACAACTGCAGAAGAGACACTTCAGATATTGAAAAATATCAAGGATAAATACGAGGATCATCATAATGTGAACTATACAGATGCAGCCCTTGAAGCTTGTGTGAAACTAACAGACCGATATATCACAGACCGTAACTTCCCCGATAAAGCGATAGATGCTTTAGATGAAGCCGGCTCGCGCGTACATCTTACTAATATCACTGCTCCTAAAGAAATAGAAGAACAGGAAAAACTGATTGATGAGATGAAATCTCTTAAAATGAAGCTGTCAGGCTACAGAATTTCGAACTGGCCGCCAGTTATCGTGACAAAGAGAAAGAATATACGAATCAGCTTGATACCCTGAAGGAAGAATGGGAAAAAAGTCTGAAGGAAAACCGGGAAACGGTAGATGACGAACAAATAGCTGAAGTCGTTTCCATGATGTCAGGCGTACCTGTACAAAGAATGGCACAGGCTGAAGGAATGAAATTATTAGGAATGAAAGACGATCTGCTTTCTAAAGTTATCGGTCAGGACAAAGCAATCGCCACACTGGTAAAAGCTATTCAAAGAAGCCGTGTAGGCCTGAAAGATCCTAATAAGCCGATTGGTACATTCATGTTTCTAGGTCCGACAGGTGTCGGCAAGACTCATTTGGCCAAGGAGTTAGCGAAACTAATGTTCGGTTCAGCAGATGCACTTATCCGCATTGACATGAGTGAATATATGGAAAAATTCACCGTATCCCGTCTGGTAGGAGCACCTCCCGGATACGTAGGTTATGAAGAAGGTGGGCAGCTGACGGAGAAAGTAAGGCGTAAACCCTACTCTATCGTTTTATTGGATGAAATTGAAAAAGCGCATCCCGATGTATTCAACATATTGTTGCAAGTGATGGATGAAGGTCGGTTGACTGACAGTTATGGCAGAACTGTAGACTTTAAAAATACCATAGTCATCATGACATCTAATATTGGAACCCGCCAACTGAAAGAATTCGGAAAAGGAATCGGATTTGCCGCCCAGGTCCGTACTGATGACAAAGAATACTCGCGCAGCGTGATTACAAAAGCTTTGAATAAGTCTTTTGCGCCCGAATTCATCAATCGTTTGGACGAAATAATAACTTTCGACCAACTCGATCTGGATGCACTGACCCGGATTATTGATATTGAACTTAAGGGCCTTTACAGTCGTGTGGAAAACATTGGTTACAAGCTTGTTATTGACGAAGATGCCAAAAAGTTTGTAGCCACCAAAGGTTACGATGTACAGTTTGGAGCACGCCCATTGAAACGTGCCATCCAAAACAACTTGGAGGATGGCATCTCCGAGCTGATACTTGGATCAGAAATGGCAGCTGGTGACACGATCAAGGTAAGCTATGACAAAGAAAAAGACCTCATTGTCATGACTGTGGAAAAGTAAAGAGTCCAAAGTTATTCAAAAAATAACAGACAAAATGTCAGATATCACTGTATCTGGCATTTTTTTTGCCCATCATCCAACAAAAAGACGATTCAAACGTATATATAACATAATAACTTAAAACCATAAATAGTATGCAAAAAGGAAATATTGGGGTAACCACTGAGAACATTTTCCCCATCATTAAAAAGTTCTTATACAGTGATCATGAAATATTCCTCCGTGAATTAGTTTCTAATGCAGTAGATGCCACACAGAAGCTGAAAACCCTTGCATCTAAAGGTGAATTCAAAGGAGAGATGGGAGATCTTACCATTAAAGTAAGCTTAGGAAAAGATACCATCACCATTTCCGACCGGGGTATCGGACTTACAGCCGAAGAGATCGACAAATATATCAATCAGATAGCTTTTTCAGGTGCTAACGACTTCCTTGAAAAATATAAAGATGATGCCAATGCCATCATCGGACACTTTGGTCTGGGATTCTATTCTGCCTTCATGGTAGCCAAAAAAGTGGAAATCATCACAAAATCCCACCAAGAAGGAGCACAAGCTGTGAAATGGACTTGCGACGGAAGCCCTGAGTTCACTATCGAAAACGTTGAAAAAGAAAGCCGCGGATCGGATATTATCCTTTATATAGATGATGACTGCAAGGAATTTCTGGAAGAAGCACGTATTTCTTCATTGCTGACTAAATATTGCCGCTTCCTTCCTATCCCCATTGCATTCGGCAAAAAGAAAGAATGGAAAGATGGAAAGCAGGTTGAAACAAACGAAGACAACGTAATCAACGAAACCTATCCTTTATGGACACGCAAACCGGTAGAGCTGAAAGACGAAGATTATAAGAAATTCTATCGGGAGTTATATCCTATGGCAGACGAACCTCTGTTCTGGATCCACCTGAATGTGGATTATCCGTTCAATCTGACAGGTATTCTGTACTTCCCGAAAGTGAAGAGCAACATTGAATTACAAAAAAACAAAATCCAACTTTACTGCAACCAGGTCTATGTCACCGACTCGGTAGAAGGTATTGTTCCAGACTTCCTGACCCTGTTACACGGAGTGATTGACTCACCGGATATCCCGTTGAACGTATCCCGTTCTTACTTGCAGAGCGATTCCAACGTGAAGAAAATCTCCACTTATATTTCTAAGAAAGTATCAGACCGCCTGCAAGCCATTTTTAAGAATGACTGCAAAGAATTCGAGGAGAAATGGGATGATTTGAAGATTTTCATCAACTACGGCATGTTGACTCAAGAAGATTTCTACGAAAAGGCTAATAAATTTGCTCTGCTGAAAGACACAGATGACAAATATTATACTTACGAAGAATACCAAAGCTTGATCAAAGATAACCAAACAGATAAGGACGGCAACTTGATTTATCTGTATGCTACCCATGCAGACGAACAATACAGCTACATTGATGCGGCCAAAAACAAAGGCTACAACGTATTGTTAATGGATGGTCAGCTGGATGTAGCCATGGTAAGTATGCTCGAGCAGAAATTTGAAAAGAGCCGCTTCACCCGTGTGGACAGTGATGTAATTGACCACCTGATTGCTAAAGAAGAGCGCAAAGATGCCAGTTTGGAAGTTGGCCAACGCGATATTCTATCTTCCGTATTCCGCAGTCAGTTACCACAGATGAAGAAAGTGGAATTCAATGTGGAAACACAATCTTTAGGCGAGACAGGAACTCCTATCATGATTACCCAAAGTGAATATATGCGCCGTATGAAAGAAATGGCCAATATCCAGGCAGGTATGAGTTTCTATGGAGAAATGCCGGATATGTTTAACTTGGTTCTGAATGTCGACCACAAACTGGTGAAACAAGTTTTGAATGATGCGGACAACTCTTGCAAAGCTGCTCTTGAACCTATTGAAGCTGAAATGACCAGTCTGAATAAACGTCACGACGAACTTCACAAAGCACAGGAAGGTAAAAAAGCTGATGAAATACCTCAAGCAGAAAAAGATGAATTAAGTGATGTTGAGAAAAAATTGGCCGATGAAAAGACCAAGAAAGAAGCTGTTTTAGGTGAATACGCAGGTGGTAACAAAGTAATCCGCCAATTGATTGACCTTGCTCTGTTACAAAACAACATGTTGAAAGGTGAAGCTTTGACAAACTTTGTAAAACGCAGTATCGAACTGATTTAACAAATCTATCACATTTTGCTATCAAAAGCGTCGGGAAGTTCATTTCCGGCGCTTTTTTATTCTAAAAAACGATTGGAAACGAAGATTTCTTTCTATATTTGGAACGACACATACAAAGATTCGACATCCATGAAACATTATCTATATATACTTTTTCTTCTCTTTTTACTACTTTCTCCCATCCATGCACAGAAAGTGGGACTGGTACTGAGCGGAGGAGGTGCCAAAGGCCTAACCCATATCGGCATTATCCGCGCATTAGAAGAAAACGGTATCCCCATAGATTATATTGCAGGCACATCCATGGGAGCCATTGTCGGTTCACTTTATGCCATGGGCTATTCTCCCGATGAAATGGAGGCTTTACTCAAATCCGATGACTTCAAACGCTGGTATTCAGGTAATGTGGAAGAGAAATACATCTATTATTTCAAGAAAAATCCTCCAACACCCGAATTTATCAACATCCGTATCTCCTTAAAAGACTCGCTGAAGAATGTCAAACCTCAGTTTTTGCCTACCAGCATTGTAGATCCCATTCAGATGAATATTGTATTTCTGCAATTATTCGGTCAGGCAACAGCTGCAAGCAAGGCCAATTTTGACAGCCTGTATATTCCCTTCCGCTGTATAGCTTCGGATGTGTACAACAAAAGACCTCTGATATTGAAAAAGGATCTGGGAGATGCCGTACGTGCCTCCATGAGTTTTCCTGCCATGTTCAAGCCTATCGAAATAGACTCGATACTGGCATACGACGGTGGCATTTACAATAATTTTCCAGTGAATGTAATGCGTGATACCTTCCATCCAGATATCATTATAGGAAGTGCCGTATCCGCCAATCCGGGCAAACCAAGGAAGGTGACATTATGGGGCAACTGGAAAATATGATTATGCAAAAGACAGATTACTCTTTACCCGATTCCCTCGGCATCCTCATGACTTTTAAATATGATGATGTCAATTTAATGGACTTCCAGCGCTTTGACGAGTTGCATGACATTGGTTATAAACGTGCCATAGAAATGATGGACTCCATAAAAAGCCGAATTCATCGAAGAATCACCCCCGAACAAGTGAAAGTTAAACGACTGGCCTATAAGAGCAATTTACCGGATTTCCGTTTCAAAAGAGTTAATATAACCGGTGCCAATGAACAGCAAAAGCAATATATACAAAAAGAGTTTCATGAAAACGACTCCGATGTTTTCACTATGGAGGATGTCAAACGAGCATATTTCCGTTTGTTGTCCGATAATATTATATCCGAAATCATTCCTCATGCCGTTTATAATGAGAAAGACCAAACCTACGACTTGAATCTTCAGGTCAAAATGGAGGCCAATCTCTCCGTTCGTGTCGGTGGAAACGTGTCTTCCAGTGGCTCCAATCAAGTCTATTTTGGTGCTTCTTATCAAAACTTGAACTATTATTCAAAAGAATTTAATTTTGACGGACAGTTAGGCCGGGTCTACAATAATGTACAACTTGCAGCACGAATCGATTTTCCAACCAAACTGCCTACATCTTATAAATTCATAGCCTCGATCTCTACCTTCGATTATTTCAAAGAAGCCAAATTCTTTTCCAACAAAGACAATCCGGCTTTCAACAAGAAAAGGGAAGAGTTTGTAAAATTGAAGGTGTCATTACCGTTTCTAAGCCGTAAAAAAGCTGAATTCGGTGTGGGTATAGCCCGTATGGAGGACAGGTACTTCCAAACCAATATCATCGACTTCAGCGAGACAAAACATGATGAAAGCACTTATTCTATCTTCGGAGGCTCTATCGTATTGGAAGGAAGTACCTTGAATGCCCGCCAATTTGCCACACAAGGAAGTCGTGAAAAAATGGCTGCACAAATTTTCACCGGCACAGAACATTTCAGATCCGGTGTATCCAAAGTGACTAAAGGCACACCGGAGCCTTATAAAAAAGTACAATCCTGGCTTCAAGTTTCATATCAGAACGAAACATACCATAAGGTAAGCCCTAAGTTTACTTTGGGAGCGTATCTGGAGGCATATTACTCATCCCGAAATTTCTCCAACAATTATACGGCTACATTAATGCAGGCAGGAGAATTCACTCCGACAGCCCATAGCAAAGTAACCTATAATGAGGCTTTCCGTGCTAATCAATATGCCGGAGTCGGCACCATGCCCATCTACCAGTTAAGCGAGTCTTTTCAATTACGCGGAGAATTTTATGGATTTATACCCATCTTTCCTATCAAGAAAGATGAATATGGACAAGCATATTACGGGAAAGCTTTCACAAAATTCGAATATCTTGGAGAAATTTCATTAGTCTTTCAATTATCGTTCGGTTCTATCAGTGCCTATGTAAATCACTATAGCTCACCGTCTAACGATTGGAATGTAGGTTTAACACTAGGCTGGCAGCTGTTTAATTCCCGTTTCGTCGAATAATTTTTAGAAAAAAGTTTAGTAAAACGCTTGCATTTTCAAAAAAAGTCCGTATCTTTGCACCCGTTAAAACGAAAGAACAATAAACAATGGCCGCGTAGCTCAACTGAATAGAGTAGCTGACTACGGATCAGCCGGTTACAGGTTTGAATCCTGTCGCGGTCACTACCAAAAAGTTCGATTAGTTTTACAATGGCCGCGTAGCTCAACTGAATAGAGTAGCTGACTACGGATCAGCCGGTTACAGGTTTGAATCCTGTCGCGGTCACTACTAAAATATTAAACAACGGTCGCGTAGCTCAACTGAATAGAGTAGCTGACTACGGATCAGCCGGTTACAGGTTTGAATCCTGTCGCGATCACAAAAAAGACTATCTGAAAAGATAGTCTTTTTTGTATTTTCTTGAGTCAGTCCAGAATTAGGATGGCTCAGTTTTCAAACTTGGGGGAATTAGTTAGTTAAAACAAGCACTTGTTTTTTAAAGACAAGACGTTTCAAAGGTTACTAACATAATACAGACCGACAGGTTAGTAACGTGTCGGGTAACATGTTACTAATGTATCAGGTGAAAGATTAGTAATGTTATGCGTGAAAGATATAGAATCTTACAGGTATAACATATATATCAAAGAATGAACAGGCAGGCATAAAAAAAGACTGGTGTTTTTTATATGAGAAGCACCAGTCTTATCTAATTAAAAAGATTCCTTTATCAGCATTTTATTTTCAATTCATTCAAAATAGCACGCATCTTTTCAAATGTTGTGATACGAGTCGGTACAAGCGGCAAACGCAATTTGTTTTCAATCAGCCCCATTACATTCAACATAGCCTTCACCCCAGCAGGGTTACCATCTACGAACAACAGGCTGAATAATTCCGTAAACTTATGATGAATAGTCAATGCATTTGCAAAATCACCCTGTAATGCCAAACGGGTCATACGGCTGAATTCACGCGGAAATGCATTACCGATAACCGAAATAACCCTACAGCACCCAAAGTAATCAAAGGAAATGTAATACCATCATCACCCGAAATCACATCAAAATTAGCCGGTTTATTCTTGATGATATCATCCATCTGAGTAATATTACCCGATGCCTCCTTGATAGCGATAATATTCTTGAAATCACGTGCCAAACGCAAGGTGGTCTCAGCAGTCATGTTCACACCAGTACGTCCCGGCACATTATAAAGAACCACAGGAAGATCCGTTGCTTCAGCAATCGCTTTATAGTGTTGGTAAATACCTTCCTGAGAAGGTTTGTTATAATAAGGTACAGCAACAAGCACGGCATCAACTCCTGTCATATCATCATTTTTCAGCGTTTCCACAACAGCACGGGTACAGTTACTGCTAACCCCCAGCAGAATAGGAATACGTCCATTCACTCTTTCGATTATCAAACGTTTTATCTTGTCTTTTTCTTCTTTAGTCAAAGTTGGGGTTTCAGCCGTGGTTCCCAACACGCATAAAAAGTCTGTTCCATTTTGAAGCTGGTAATCAACCAGACGAAGTAACGCATCATAATCAACGCTGTCATCTTCCTTGAAAGGAGTAATCAACGCTACTCCCATGCCTTTTAATCTTGTCTGTATCATAAATGAATTATAAATTCTTATTTAATAGCCTACAAAAGTACGAATATTTTCTATTTTAGCGATAAAAATCACACTATTTTTACTTTATACTCGCTAAAAAGTCACTCTATCATTTGCAGAAACTCCTCTTCGCTCACAATGGTCACACCCAGTTTCTGCGCTTTCTCCAGTTTACTGGGCCCCATATTGTCACCTGCCAGAATAAAGCTGGTCTTGGACGAAATACTTCCCACATTCTTACCGCCATGCTTTTCAATTAACTCCTTATATTCGTCACGCGAATGATGGGCGAAAACCCCACTGATCACGATAGATTTCCCTGCCAGTTTGTCAGTGTGTTCCGAAGTATCCTCCTCATCGGCTTCCAGTCTCACACCCGCCACACGAAGACGCTCTATAATGTCACGATTCTTCGGATTAGCAAAATACAACAAGATACTCTGCGCTATTTTTTCTCCGATTTCATCGACATGAATCAAATTATCCAAACTCGCGTCTGCCAAAGCATCCATCGACTTAAAGGATTTTGCCACCTTCTTCGCCACAGTTTCACCCACAAAACGGATGCCCAATGCAAAGAGTACCCTTTCGAACGGCACTTCTTTGGACTGCTCTATACCTTTTATTATATTCTCGGCAGATTTTTCTCCCATACGTTCTAGGTTGATGATATCCGATGTTTTTAAAGTATACAGATCGGCAACATCACGTATCAATCCTTCCTGGTAAAACTGATCTACCGTTTCCGGACCGAGACCATCAATATTCATAGCTCTACGGCTGATAAAATGTTCTATTTTTCCCTTGATCTGTGGGGGGCAAGCGGCATCATTGGTACAATAATAAGCAGCTTCACCTTCATAGCGTACCAATTTACTGCCACACTCGGGACAATGAGTAATAAACTTTACTTTGTCACCTATCATAATACGGGCGTCTTTGTCCACACCTACAATCTTTGGAATAATCTCACCGCCTTTTTCTACATATACCATATCACCAATATGCAAATCCAACCCTTCTATGATGTCGGCATTATGGAGCGAAGCACGCTTTACCACGGTTCCGGACAACTGTATAGGATCCAGATTGGCCACCGGAGTCACAGCACCTGTTCTCCCACTTGATAGGTCACCTTGTTCAAGCGGGTAAGTGCCTGTTCGGCTTGAAACTTGTATGCAATGGCCCATCGGGGTGATTTTGCCGTAAAACCCAAATTACGCTGCTGTCGCAAAGAATTCACTTTCAATACTATTCCATCCGTAGCTACAGGCAGATTCTTACGCTCCACATCCCAGTATTTGATAAAATCAAAAACTTCCTGCAATGTTTTGCATTTGCGAGTGAGATCGGAAATTTTAAATCCCCATTTCTCAGCTTCTTTCAGATTTTCATAATGACCGTCGCACGGCAAATTATCTCAAGTAAATAATAAAGGTAGGCATCCAGCTTGCGAGATGCCACAATAGCAGAATTCTGCAACTTCAATGTTCCCGAAGCCGCGTTGCGGGGATTGGCGAACAACGGTTCTTCGCGGGCTTCCCGTTCTTTGTTCAATTCCTCAAACACCACCCAAGGCATCAAAATCTCCCCACGAATTTCAAATGTTTCAGGATACCCCTTTCCATGCAGCACCAAAGGGATACTGCGGATGGTCTTTACATTGCCTGTCACATCATCTCCCTGCACACCATCGCCACGCGTCACGGCGCGCACCAGTTTTCCGTTCTCATAAGTCAGAGAGATGGAAGTTCCATCATACTTCATTTCACAACAAATTTCAAAATCCTCGTTCAGAGACTTCTTTACCCTGTCATAAAACTCGGTTACTTCCGTTTCCGAATAGGTGTTAGCCAATGAAAGCATAGGATATTTATGTACCACCTGCGTGAAATTTTTGTTTATATCACTTCCCACACGCATACTGGGCGAGTTCTCATCTCTATGTTCCGGATGTTTTTCTTCCAGATCCTGAAGTTCACGCATCAGCTTGTCAAACTCCTGGTCTGTAATCTCAGGCGCATTCAATACATAATAATTATAGTTATGTCGATGAAGCTCCTCGCGCAATTGGTCTATTCTTTCTATTTCTGTCATATATAAAAGGTAGTTTTCCCGCAAAAATAGCTATTTTTTGAATGAAAAACACCTTCCGACAAAGAGGAATTTGCTACTTTTGCAAAAAATAACCGAATATGAGAATAGACATCATTACCGTTTTACCCGAGATGCTGGAAGGCTTCTTTAACTGCTCTATCATGAGCCGTGCGCAGAAAAAAGGAATTGCAGAAATGCATATACATAACCTGCGTGATTATGCATACGACCGTTATCGCAAAGTAGACGATTATCCCTTCGGTGGATTTGCCGGTATGGTGATGAAGATTGAACCGATAGACCGATGCATCTCAGCTTTGAAAGCAGAACGCGAGTATGACGAAATAATATTTACATCTCCAGATGGAGAGCAGTTTAACCAGCCGATGGCCAACTCACTTTCACTCGCAAAGAATTTAATCATTCTATGTGGCCATTTTAAGGGTATAGACTATAGAATACGTGAACATTTCATTACGAAAGAAATCAGTATCGGTGATTATGTTTTGACAGGTGGGGAGTTGGCTGCCGCCGTTATTGCCGATGCCGTAGTTCGTATTATTCCCGGGGTCATTTCTGACGAACAATCGGCATTGTCCGATTCTTTTCAAGACAATCTGTTAGCTGCTCCTGTATACACTCGTCCTGCAGAATACAAAGGATGGCAAGTTCCCGATGTGTTGTTATCCGGACACGAGGCAAAGATTAAAGAATGGGAACTTCAGCAGTCATTAGAAAGGACACAGCGGCTAAGACCCGATTTGTTGAAATAAAAAATATATATAAATAATAAAGAGGTAAAAGCCATGTTCGTCATAGGGCTTTTACCTCTTTTCTTTTGCTTATATCATATCCGAAAAGATGTTCTCTCCTTAAGTGTAATCTAAGTTCATCTTCCTTTCCCTTATATATTAATAAAGCTTTTTCAAGTGTTTTTCTACTCCGTTTTTTCAAAAACAAGCCATTTCATCGAAAAAAAATAATTGAAGTTATCATTTTATACCCATGTAACAAGTTGCAACGGCAACCATTTTCATACTCATTCCATCTAGAGAAGGTTATAAAAAAAGCCCTGCAAGAGATGCTTCAATTTATTCATCTACACTCTCGCAGGGCTATAATTTAAAAGATAAAATTTTCAGACTTCCAAAGCGCCTATTATATCTTTTACAGATGTATATCCATGACGTTCCAAATAGTCATTTATTCCTTCTGAAACTTTGACAGTAATAGTTGGATCTATGAAGTTGGCAGTACCTATCTGTATTGCGGTGGCACCTGCTAGCATAAACTCCACAGCATCCTTCCATCCCATGATACCCCCTAGTCCAATGACAGGAATATTTACTGCTTTAGCGACTTGCCATACCATACGCAATGCAATTGGTTTTACCGCTGCACCACTCATGCCGCCGGTAATAGTGGAAAGTACAGGCCTACGCTTTTCAGCATCGACAGCCATCCCCAGCAGGGTATTGATCAGAGATACACTGTCCGCACCGGAGGCCTCGGCTGCACGTGCTATTTCTGTGATGTCTGTCACATTGGGAGATAATTTTACGATCAGCGTCTTTTTATATACATTACGTACAGCTTTTACAACCTCGGAACATCCGCATGCGGAGACCCCGAAGGCCATACCACCCTGCTTTACATTAGGGCATGAAATATTCAATTCTATAGCGGGAATATGATCCAGATCATTGATGATCTCGGCAGTCTTCACATAATCCTCTACAGCAGATCCGGATACATTAACGATCATATTAGTATGAATATCCCTTATCTGCGGATAGATATGTTCAACAAAATAATCCACCCCTTTATTCTGTAACCCTACCGCATTAAGCATCCCCATAGGGGTTTCTGCCATGCGTGGGTAAGGATTACCCTCACGATGATGAAGGGTAGTCCCTTTTACAATGATACCACCAATCTTTTCGAGGTCTACAAAATCCTCAAACTCTTTTCCGTATCCAAAGGTACCCGATGCTGTCATAACCGGGTTACAAAGCTTTAAATCGCCGATATTTACGCTTAAATCTGCCATAATAGTTTCTTTATATTAAATACAGGACCCTCTTTACAAACACACAAATGCCCTTCGTCCGTGTTCTCCACACAGCATAAGCATGCACCGACACCACAAGCCATCCTATTTTCCAGTGAAACCTCACATTCTATTCCATGAGCTTTGGCGTATTTAGCTACCGAAACCATCATGGGTTTTGGACCACAGGTGTATATCATATCAAACCGGTCTGTATGCAAGACGCTATGCTGTGTCACATAACCTTTCTCGCCCATACTTCCATCTTCAGTCGTTGTATACACCTCACCTAATTTCTCAAAATTTTCCAACTGTAACAGGTCTTTGGATGAACGTGCGCCTAGCAGGAAAGCAGGCGTACATCCCATTTTTACCAACTCTGCACCAAGCATCAACATCGGGGCGGTACCCACACCACCGCCAACCAGTAACGGCTTTACCTTTGTCACGTTCCGAGGCATTGTAAATCCATTACCGAGAGGCATCACCACATTAACAATATCTCCTTGTTTCACAGTGGCTAGTTTGCGAGTGCCATCGCCAACTAATTGCACCAGGAACCAAACTTCATTGGTTGTTTTATCCACATAATTAATAGAAATAGGACGGCGGAGAAAAGTAGTATTGGAACCGTCTATACGTATCTCAGCAAACTGGCCCGGCAGCATCTCGGGCAATGGGTTGGCATGAGTCAATTTTATCAGAACATAATTGGCATGCAATTTGATGTTCTGTGTAACCACAAGGTCTAAAATATATTTTTTCATGAAATAAAATTGGGTAAATTCGTTTTCTATGCAAAGATACACGAATTTACCCAAATCTTATTCTGCCAACCGGCATTTTAGTGGATTCCCACCCTAATTTTCAGGTTTGAACGTTTCATAAGTCCCATTATCAAAGAATATTCTTATTTCAGTGATTTTTTTGGCAGGTACTTCCACATACTTAATTTCCTCACGCACAATCTCTTTAGGAGAATAAAGCGGTGTTTTAACCTCATTTTCCTTGCGATATTCCGGAGAAGCCGGACGTTCGGGCGTAAATAATGAATTCTCGTCAAACAAAGAAGGCGTATAATGAATGTTATTGTCTGAATCAACATCCGTTTCCATTTGTCCTTCACCATAGAGTAACCAGTCTAAACTGATATAGTCACACGCCTTGTGTATTTTCATGACGACTTCTAAGCTAGGATTGTTCCTGCCACTAAGAATATGGGAAAGAGAGGAAGGTGAAATTCCAATCTTCTCTGCAAATTGAGCTGCAGTCATATCTTCTTTCTGGATTATTTGAGCGATTCTTTCCTTCATTTACAAAAGTATAAGGCAAAATTTACAGATACAAAAGTAATTAATATAATTCATAAATGCAAATTTACAATGTAGAAATGTATATATTACAAAAGTAAAGAAATGGTGTATTATTGGAAATGAATTAAGATTTACACACGTAAACCACTCCTAAAAACACCATAATTACCACTTTAACTATAAGTATATAAAATACTGATTATCTATAATATACTCACAGCAAAAACAATATATTTACAAACAAACATGACTATATAAGCAAATAAAATGCATACAAGTTATCAATAGCTTTATCAATAAGATGTAAAACTTTGGTTTATAATATATTATTGTAATAAAACAAGGGATAAATAATTATTCATACACATTTATATATGTAACATTCACTCTTGACCACCATCCTGTTTATATTTGTAATATTCACATTAATAAATCTGTAAAACTTATAAAACCTTCTATATTAAGAGCATTTACAGGTGTAATGTTACAAAATTAAATTATAATTATTTCCAAAAGTAAATTTCCTCTGTTTTATGATCCAGCTTGATCCTATGAATATTTTGTTTTCCTATTTTACAAGTCAATGTATTTTTCATGGTAAACCCATCCAAGTTTTAACCTATCTTCGCTTTATGGAATTCATGGATAGTGAGAATCATGGAAGGCACGATAAGAGAACAAAGTATAGATTCAAAATTTTAAAATAGCGTATGGAACTTACAAAAATAAATGGTAGCTTATTTGCTCACTTCATCTGCATTCTTTCACATCCCCATTCTTCTATTCATTTTACTCCGAAAAGGCAAAATACTACCATATTCATGTACTAACGGACATTCTCTTTAAAATACACGATTCTAAGAAGGCGAAAAATACTCTATCAATCTAGTAATAAGCGAGTTAATACTATTTTTCTCATCATCCATCTCTCATCATCTAGAAAAATAGAGAACAAAAGCATAACTTATAGCATTAAATGAGATAATAACAGAAGTATGAATGTAAAATATTATTCTCAATTGAGCCATCAACAGAATTTCTGCTGAGAGAAAGGATAAAAAGAATCCCGACACTTAAAAAATAAAAGCATCGGGATATCGGAATCTTACTTGACCCTGTTAATTAATGAAGAATTTTATATACAAGTTCGCGCAGCAAATCTCCATCTCCCAAAGATGGATTACCCACTCCTTTTGATTTTGCATCACAGTAACGAATCTCACCAATAATTTGCATTACCTTTACTCCGCTATATTTCCTCATAGCAACCATATAGTCTTTAGACTGCCATGATGATTTAAGCCCCAGCTGATTGGCTATACCCTGCTCTGACTTATCAGGAGCATAATATGCAAGCATTAAATTAGAGAAGAAATTAAATAACACAGACAAGGTCATCTGCAAAGGATTTGTTTTGGGATTCTCCTCAAAATATTTTATTATCTGATTAGCCTTGAAAACATCCTTTGCCACCAAAGCATTCCTAAGCTCAAAGTTATTATAATCCTTGCTTATGCCAATGTTACGTTCTATCTGTTCTGGAGTAATCCGCTTTTGTCCTCTTGGAAGTGTGATAATTAATTTTTCCAACTCTCCAGCCATACGGCTTAAATCTGCTCCAACAAATTCCGCCATCATTTCTGAAGCCTTAGGTTCTATTTCTACTGATCTACGTTTCAAGTAAGAAGATATAAACCCAGGAAGCTGGGCATCCTTAATCTTTTTCGATTCGAAAAGGACACCTACTTTCTCTATTTCAGCTGCCAATTTTTTTCTTCTATCCAATGTACCATGTTTATGGCATAACACCAGAATTGTAGAATCCAAAGGTTTTTGGAGATAATAAACAAGCTCTTCAATATTCTTTATATTTTGAGCCTCTTTTACTATTACAACTTGATATTTGGACATCATGGGATAACGCTTGGCTGCATTGATAACAGTCGCGATATCTGTATCAGCCCCATAAACAATAGTCTGATTGAATTCTTTTTCATTTTCATTTAACACCGTTTGTGCTATATACTCAGATATCCGGTCTATATAATAAGACTCTTCACCCATTAGATAATAAACAGGCTTATAGATACGGTTTTTCAGCTCACGGGCTATCTCTTCGTATGTTGTTTCTTTTGCCATACACAGTAAAATTACCAGTCAAATTTTAAGTGCTTGACCGTTTTCTTTTCCTCAATAATCATCTGTAATGAAGCAATACCAATCTCCACATGCTCCTCTACATATTGCTGCGTTACAATACTGTCGCTTTTCTCCGTCTTCACCCCTTCAGGAATCATCGGCTGGTCGGATACCAAAAGTAATGCTCCAGTAGGAATATGATTGTAAAAACCAGTAGTAAACAGCGTAGCCGTTTCCATATCCACACACATGGCACGCGTTTTAAGGAGATACTTTTTAAACTCTTCATCATGCTCCCATATACGGCGGTTGGTAGTATATACCGTTCCAGTCCAATAATCGCGGGCATGGTCGCGAATAGCCGACGAAACGGCACGCTGCAACATAAATGCAGGTAACGCAGGTACCTCAGGCGGATAATAATCATTGGATGTTCCTTCTCCACGAATGGCTGCAATGGGTAGAATCAGATCTCCCAACTTATTTTTCCTATCTATGCCCCCACATTTGCCTAAAAACAAACATGCTTTAGGCTGGATGGCCCCTAGCAAATCCATAATGATGGCAGCATTAGGACTTCCCATGCCAAAATTAATAATAGTGATTCCTTCCGCATGTGCCGAAGTCATATTGGCATCACGTCCTAATACCGGCACATTGAATTTGTCGGCAAAAAGTTCCACATATTTATTGAAATTGGTCAGAAGGATGTATTCTCCGAAATCATTCAAGCTTCTTTTTGTGTAGCGGGGAAGCCAGTTTGCTACAATTTCCTCTTTTGTTTTCATAATCTTTTGTATTTTTGTATCGGTTATTACCGAGTTACACTTATGCAAATTTACTAAATGTTATCATTAAACTTACCATCCTACGAAATTAAAATCGCGGAGCGAAATGGAAAAAATGTTATTTTCGATATGCTTCGCAAGAGATATGTCGCCCTTACTCCGGAAGAATGGGTAAGACAACATTTTGTTCATTATCTGACGGATTATAAAGGATATCCGAAGGGATTACTGGCCAACGAAATACAACTGGACTTAAACGGAACAAAAAAACGTTGTGATACTGTGCTCTACAACAAAGATCTAAGTGCCAAACTGATTGTGGAATACAAAGCTCCACATATAGAAATCACGCAAACAGTATTTGATCAGATAACCAGGTATAACATGGTCCTGAAAGTTGATTATCTGATTGTCAGCAACGGATTGAACCATTACTGCTGCCATATTGATTACAATACAAAAACATACCTTTTTCTACCGGAGATTCCCCATTATTCAGAACTGTAGATATAAAAACATTCTAAGCAACATCTTCTTACAAGATCTTGCTTAGAATGTGATGAAATTCTTTTTCCACAAAGAAAAAGATACTGCTTCAGGAGATATATTATCTCTTGACAGTTTCCAAATGCTGTTCAGCAATCACACCCGCCAATTCAGGGTCAATCATGATGCGACCACAATATTCACATACGATAATTTTCTTACGCATGCGGATATCAAGCTGTTTCTGGGGCGGAATCTTGTTAAAACAACCACCACATGCATCACGCTGAACATATACAATTCCCAATCCATTTCGAGAATTCTTACGGATACGTTTAAATGCCTGCAACAGACGCGGTTCGATAGTTGTCTCCAATACTTTTGCTTTCTCTCTCAGCTTTTCTTCTTCCTGCTTGGTTTCAGAAACAATTTCTTCCAATTCGGATTTCTTCGCTTCCAAGTCCTTCTTTCTTTCATCCAAGTCTTGATTACTGTGCTCAATCTCCTCGCTCTTTGCTTTTTCCGCTGCAATATATTCCTTTATGCGTTTCTCGCAAAGTTCGATTTCCAATGACTGGAATTCAATCTCCTTTGTCAACACATCATATTCACGATTATTACGCACATTATCCTGCTGAGCTTTATATTTTTCAACAGAAGTCTTAGCTGTCTCGATTTCAATTTTCTTAGTTGCAATGTTTGATTTCAACTCCTCGATATCAGCTTTAATTTTCTCGATACGAGTGCTCAAACCGGCAACCTCATCTTCAAGGTCTTGAACTTCAAGAGGAAGTTCCCCTCTCAGAGTCTTAATTTTATCGATTTCAGACAACATGGTTTGCAACTGGTACAAAGCCTTCAGCTTTTCTTCCACTGTTAATTCGCTCGGGTCTTTCTTTGCTTCTCTAGCCATAGTTTTTCTTACAAATATTTAATAGGATTTGTATTTACCCGGGTTATCTGGACTTCCAGCTCCGGAAACATCTCCTGTATGATTGAATAAAATATTTCTTTTGTATACTGTTCACTCTCATAATGCCCCATTTCAGCTACCAGGATATCATTCTCATAATTGAAATAATCATGATATTTCACTTCACCTGTGATAAATACATCAGCATCGGCACTTACCGCTTTAGGCAATAAAAATGCTCCAGCTCCGCCACACAACGCTACTTTCTGTATCAGACGACCGGATAAACGAGTATGTCGCAGACAGCCCACTTCGAACGTTTTCTTGATGCGTTTCAAGAAATCCAGTTCGGCTTCAGGCTCTTCCAATTCTCCGACCACTCCCGAACCTACTTGTGTCCAGGTATTTTTCAACGGATAAAAATCAAAAGCCGGTTCTTCATAAGGATGTGTTGCCAATAATGCTTTTATCACCGCAGCCTTTTTAAAAGCCGGAAGAATCGTTTCTATACGCACCTCGGATTCCTTATGCAATTCGCCTATTTCTCCACAGAACGGACTGGCTCCTCTCTGCGCACGGAAAGTCCCCTCACCTTCCAAATTATAGCTGCATGAATCATAATTACCTATGCAACCACAACCGGCTTCAAATAAAGCTTTTCTTACTCTGTCAGCCTGTGCATCCGGCACAAAAGTTACAAACTTCAATAAATATTCTTCTTTCGGGTCTAATATGCGTACATTCTTGAGGCCTATCTTTTCAGCTATTTTATAATTGACACCTCCGGGAGCATTATCCAGATTGGTATGTGCCGAATAAATGACAATATCATTTTTAATGGCTTTCAACACACACCGTTCAATGTAATCCCGACCAATAATAGATTTATAACCTTTAAATATAAGTGGATGATGCGATATAATCAGGTTGTATCCCAACATGACAGCTTCATCCACAACAGCTTCAGTAACGTCCAGACACAACAAAGCCCCTGTTGCTTCCGCTTCTGTCAGTCCAACTTGCAATCCGGCATTATCAAATCCGTCTTGCAAAGGCAGAGGCGCGAACCTTTCAAGGGCACTTACTATTTCCTTAATTTTCATTCGTTCGCGAAAATTTGATTGCAAAGATAATCAATCCATTTGAATTTAAAAAGCAACCCAGCTATTTTTTATACTTTCCCCACTTTATCATTTTATTTTTCAAAGCATAACGCTCGTCAACAACACGGTCTGTCGGGAAAAAAGTAAGATGAATACGCCATCCGCCCGAATGAAACGTAAATTTGCGGGCTGATATTCCTGTTTCTATCAGAGCTAGTTTATCAATGATAAATGCTTTAATATCTACGGGAAATTCCTCTCCTTCATACATTATATCCGCAGTGACAAAGAAACCGGGAGTTGATAATTCTGCTATATATTTCCAAATTTGCTCATTCATGTTTTTCTATTTTATTGAAAGAAATATATAAAATGTATACAAAGCAAGAATAAGGCCCCTACTTCCGTTTGGTATCCTTATGAACCCGTAACAACCGGCCATAACTGTCGAATGATTTCCGTGAGGCCAGAAAAATGGTCATCATTAGTGAAAGCATGGATGCCACCACAGTGATAACTACAATCATAATCTGATATTTGATAGCCACATGTGGCGAACTTCCTCCCAATATCTGCCCAATCATAGTTCCCGGCAATGCAACAAGCCCTGTTACTGCCATATTGGCAATGCCCGGGCTGAACGCTTTAATAAGAGCCTGACGCACAAATGGAGCTATCGCCTCATTACGGGTAGCGCCATTCCCCAACAGAAAATAATAAAGTTGCTGTTCCCTACGCAATCCGGCATAGTAAGTATTTAATCCTATCACATTCACTCCCAACATATTCCCCATGATTATACCAAAAACCGGAATAAAATACTGGGCGCTGAAGATGTTATCCAACTTTAATACAAAACCAAGAAAATAAAGTCCGACGAGCACCACTGTTACAAAAAAAGCGATAGAGATTGGAATCATCAAAATTCCACGTTTTAACCGCGTACGCGTCAAAGCCGTTTCAGCAGCCACCCCAACCATGATGATCACCCATAGAAAATTGATAAACGGATTGTTCCATTCAAACAGAAAACGAAGATAAGCCCCAATCAAAAACAACTGTATAATCATACGTACCGTGCCTATCAGAACCGGTTTAAGCAAGCCCGTCTTGAAATGCCATAAAAAATAAACCGGAATAAGCATCAGCAGCAATCCTATTCCCAAACTGCCATAGTCTATATCAATTGTTCCCATCAGTCAGATTATAAAGTAAATACCTTGTCGCATCCGGCGGCAAACTGTTTGTCATGCGAAACAGACAAGATAGTCATTCCTTTACTGCACAAGGATTTAAAGAAGTTAATCACCCGTAAGCACGATTCCGGATCAAGTGCCGAAGTCGGTTCGTCCACTACCAGTAAAGGTTTGTCAAGCAAGGCTGTCACTGCCAACATGATACGCTGACGCTGACCACCCGACACTTCATTTACCCGTTTATCATAAAGTTTCTCTTCCAATCCTAATGATACGAAATAATCCATCAGCCGCTCTTTGCTGAATCCCGCCTCACGGTTTGCCTTCAGTTCAAAAGGTATCCGCACCATTTCACTGACCCATTCCGAAGGAAGAGCCAACTCCTGGGGAATCCATGCTATTTTCTTTCGGATATGATCCGCCGTTCTAGGTGCCAGCAGTGTGCCGTCCACCTTTATTGTCCCTTCACTTAAAGGTACAAAGCCCAAAACAGCTTTCAGCAATGAAGATTTTCCACTGCCGGAACCACCACAAATACATACGCTTTCTCCGTAATGAACTTGCAGGTCGAGTCCTCTGAAAAGAGTCAGGTTGCCAAAACTGATAGATATATTTTCTATATTAATCATCACATAAAAACAAAAAGAGTCGGGAGCATTCACTGCTGCCGACTCCACATAATGTATTAAAATAAAATAAATGTGTCGAAGTTTAATATGCTCTCGCAAAGAGAACACGGCGAGCAGATGGTTTTCCGGTTACCATACACTTGCCCGGAGTCAGACTCTCTTCATCAGCATCAAAAGGAAGACAACGAATTGTTGCTTTGGTTTCCTCTTTAATCCGGTCTTCCGTTTCCGGGGTTCCATCCCAATGAGCCAGAATAAAGCCGCCTTTCTCTATTTGTTCCTTGAAATCATCGTATGAATCCACTTTCACGATATGTTCGTTACGATAGTTCAATGCCTTCTGATAAATATTGTTCTGGATATCCTCCAACAATTGTTGTACATATTCTTCGATTCCGTCGCAAGAACGAGTTTCTTTCTCCAATGTATCACGACGCATCACTTCCATTGTATTGTTTTCAAGATCACGGCCACCCATTACCAAGCGAACAGGCACACCTTTCAGTTCGTAATCTGCAAACTTGAATCCCGGACGCTTATTGTCCGCATTATCATATTTCACAGAAATACCCATTGCTTTCAACTTATTGACAATGCCTTCTACTTTTGCATCAATCTTCTTCAGCATTTCATCATTCTTATAAATAGGAACGATAACTACCTGAATAGGAGCCAAATGCGGTGGCAACACCAATCCGTTATCATCAGAGTGAGTCATTATCAAAGCACCCATCAGGCGGGTAGATACTCCCCAGGAAGTAGCCCAAACATAATCCAGTTTATTGTTTTTGTCAACAAACTGTACATTGAACGCTTTTGCGAAATTCTGTCCCAAGAAGTGAGAAGTACCACATTGCAATGCCTTTCCATCCTGCATCAAGCCTTCGATGGTGTAAGTATCCAATGCACCGGCGAAACGTTCATTAGCCGATTTTACCCCTTTGATTACCGGAACAGCCATATACTTCTCAGCGAAGTCACCATACACATGCAACATTTTCTGTGCTTCCGCTTCTGCTTCCTCGCGGGTCGCATGAGCCGTATGTCCTTCCTGCCACAAGAACTCCGCAGTACGCAGGAACAAACGGGTACGCATCTCCCACCGCATAACATTTGCCCATTGGTTACACAAGATAGGCAAGTCACGATAGGAATTAATCCAGTTCTTATATGTACTCCAAATGATTGTCTCAGATGTAGGGCGGATAATCAATTCTTCTTCCAGTTTGGCAGCCGGATCTACGATAACACCCGAACCGTCCTCTGCATTCTTCAGACGGTAGTGAGTAACTACAGCACACTCTTTGGCAAATCCTTCTACGTGCTCAGCTTCACGGCTAAGGTAAGATTTCGGGATAAGCAACGGGAAATAAGCGTTCACGTGGCCGGTTTCCTTAAACATATCGTCCAACTGACGCTGCATTTTCTCCCAAATGGCGTATCCGTAAGGCTTGATAACCATACATCCACGCACAGGTGATTGTTCAGCCAAATCGGCCTTCACCACCAAGTCATTATACCACTGAGAATAATTCTCGCTTCTTTTGGTAAGTTCTTTCAATTCTACTGCCATTGCTATATCGTTATTTTTGTTTTTCCTTTTTAAGAGTTTGCAAAATTAGTAAAAAAGCATGGGAAAGTACCAATGATTTAGCAAAAATATAGGATCAAAAAGTATAAAAATAACTTATTGATAACGATAATACCACCAATAGGTATCACCATATTCCCGCCGCATATGGTTTTTCTCTTCCACCGGTGATGAAAATTCCTTCTGACGGTTAAGAAACTCATCCAAACGCCGCACCATCAGCGTGTCTTTGACTTCTCTTCCATATCCAGGATGAGTCCGTTTGTAAAGCACCAATGCCTCACGATAATAACGCGGCAATGTATCTTGCTCGAAACAATACATATCAACCGCCGATACAAATTTGTCCAATTTCTTATCCAGCAGCAATGCACTCATATAATAATTCAAAGCGGTATGTCTACCTATTTCATCACGACAGATACGAGCCAAAAAGTCTACTGTCTTTTCTGCAACATGTGGTCTTGCACCAAGATAAGCATACAAACTATCGGCATTCAAGCGCAAAGTTTCCTGAGAATGAGGCGCAAACAAAAGCCCTTCCGCACCATAATATTGAGGATATTCAAACAAATGCTCCCCCATGGTACCTTCCAAAGACATAGCATAGGCTCTAAGCACTGCCAATGTACGGGTTGTTTCCAAAGACTTTGCTCCTACCATCCGTGCAGCTTCATAATGATGATTACGGATAGCCTGCTCCACAGCCAGTTCATGATGAAAATTCACATTCGTATTTCCTATACCTACCGTCATCAGGCATAAAAGTGTCAAAATAGCTAAGTTAGAGTTTATTAAGCCCAATATGGACCCCTCTTGATTCAGCCAGGAACGAAACACACGCCGTAAAGTATAGACCACACCTATATATATAAGCAAAAGCAACGGCAGCAGCCAAAACCATTTATCTCCTATGTTTCCTCCGTGGAAAATAGTCCGGTCCACATCCGTCAGCACTCCCAGCAACAGACAAGACGGGAAATAAGAAAGTGTCCGTACAGGCCCCTTTAATCCCATCAATCCATTGATTCCCCAACGGAATACCAATAAAACCACTGTAATGATAATAGCTCCCACCAACGGAGAATAATGTGTCTTTCCTTGTGACAATGAATAATGCAATGCACCTACTACATCTTTCTGAAGCACAAAAAGATAGACAATACTAAAAATAGAGAAAAGAAGACCGCACGCAACCGTGAGGATGCGGGCGGCTCTTTTATAGGATAAGCTGTTGTTGCTGCTCATAAATTACTCTTTCACTTTTTTCAATACCACAGCCGAACGGGCAGGCAGATACAGTTTCAGCCATTCCTTTTTATCCTTCTTATAAAGAGGGTCGAAATTAGTGAAATGACGTATACTGTCATCAGCCAGACCATTGCCTCCGAAAGCTGTCGCATCCGTATTCAGTACCACATCATACGCCCCGACAGGCACTAGGAAACCATAGTCTGTAAATGACTTGGTAGGATTGAAATTAAATACAAAAATCAAATTCTTACGCCGGTAAGCCAACACTTGGTCACCGTCGTTATGCCATACTTCAATCACTGGAGTTTCCTGAATATTTTTCACACTCTCAATGAGGTGGACCATAGCTGAATCAAAATCGCCCAAGTAATGGTAACACAGGTTCTTATTATCAAAAAGCCCCCACTGACGACGGGCATATTTATGCGACCATCCGTTACCTTCACGCGGGAAATCAATCCATTCGGGATGCCCGAATTCATTACCCATAAAGTTCAAATATCCTCCATTGATGGTAGAGGCAGTAAGCAAACGAATCATCTTATGCAATGCGATGCCGCGATGCACTGTATAATTTTCATCCCCTTTCTGGAAATGCCAATACATGTCAGCATCTATCAGACGGAAAATTATAGTCTTATCGCCCACCAATGCCTGGTCATGGCTTTCGGCATACGAAATAGTCTTCTCGTCCTTACGTCTGTTGGTCACTTCCCAGAACATGCTGCTCGGTTTCCAGTCTTCATCAATCTTCTCCTTGATTGTTTTAATCCAATAATCCGGAATATTCATGGCCATACGGTAATCAAACCCATATCCACCATCTTGAATCGGTGCTGCCAACCCGGGCATACCCGAAACTTCTTCCGCAATGGTAATCGCTTTGGAATTTACCTGATGAATCAACTTGTTGGCCAATGTCAAATAACAAATCGCATTATCATCCTGATTCCCGTTAAAGTAATCCCCATAATTACAGAACGCCTCTCCCAAGCCGTGGCTATAATACAACATCGATGTCACACCGTCAAAACGAAAACCGTCAAAACGGAACTCATCCATCCAATACTTACAATTGGACAGCAAGAAATGAATCACCTCATTCTTACCATAATCAAAGCATAAGGAATCCCATGCCGGATGTTCACGCCGCCCGCCCGGATAGAAGTATTGATTAGGATCACCGGCAAAATTGCCAAGTCCCTCCACTTCATTCTTCACGGCATGAGAGTGAACAATATCCATAATGACGGCAATTCCCATTCTATGTGCCGTATCAATCAATTCCTTCAATTCATCCGGTGTACCGAAACGGGATGACGGAGCAAAGAAACTGGAAACATGATACCCGAAACTCCCATAATAAGGATGCTCCTGAATAGCCATAATCTGAATACAGTTATATCCGGCTTCCGCTATACGCGGCAATATTTTCTCACGGAACTCATTATAAGTCCCTACCCTTTCTTCTTCCTGAGCCATACCGATATGACATTCATAAATCATCAAAGGATCAGTCTTTGCACGGAACACCTTCTTTCTGAACCGGTAAGGATTCTCCGGTTCCCAGACCTGTGCACTGAATATCTTTGTCTGCTCATCCTGTACCACACGGTTGGCCCATGCCGGTATGCGTTCTCCTTCACCGCCATTCCAACGGACTTTCAGTTTATACAAATCACCATGCTTTATAGCACCGCTTTGTAATTCCACCTCCCATACACCAGGAGAGTTCTTTACATGGTACATCCTATAATCGCCATGTTCTTTCCAGTCGTTGAAATCTCCGATAAGATAAATTTCCTTCGCATTCGGAGCCCATTCACGGAACACCCACCCTCTTCTGGTACGATGCAAGCCGAAATATAAATATCCGGTGGCAAAGTCCGATAAAGTTCCTTTGCCTCCGGTCAGTTCCAATTCTTTGTCTAGTGCATGCTGATGGCGTCCTTCAATCGCTGCCGAATACGGTTCCAGCCAAGGATCACTTTCTATTATGCCTAATTTAGGAGTGGTATTTTCCATAATATGATTACTTGTTAGTTATTCTCTTTCAAACCAAAACTTTAACGATCACTTTTTTCACACCGTCAGGAGACACTCCCGGAGCGTGAGCATCCTGTGGAAAAAAGATGGCAAACATTCCCGGCTTTACAGGAATATAGCTTTCGGCAAGTCCCGGATAGAACGAGATATCCTTATCTGCGTCATAGTCTGCTTCGGGAAGATCTTCACGGGCCGTATAACCCATCACTTCCACCCCTGACAGAGGAATCTGTATATCAATAAACTGATTATGAGTTTCTAATTTTGCTTCTTCTTTAGTTTTAGGCTTGGTCTGAGAAAAGTTTACTACCAGATCATCACCCTGTAATTTTACTTTTCCTAATTCCTGAGCGTTCAAGTCTGTAGTCTTCAGATATTCCATTGCTTTAGCGAACAAAGGATTCAATGAAGCGTACTTTTCTAAGTTTTCTAATCTGTCTACTACCATAATTATTTCATTTTAATGGTTAAAATATTGCTTTTATCATTCAAAGTCGTCTATTGTGAAATTTGTAAAATCAGCAAAACGCTTCAGTTGCTTGAAAACATCCTCTACTTTGTCCAACAGGTCAGGGGCAAGGAAAAACGCATCAGGCACCATATAAGCACAGGTATAATCCTTACATTTTAAATAATCAATATATTCAAAATCTTTCGGAAATCCTTTGGGAGCCGTTTTTAAGTGATTTTCTCCGATAACAGGAAAGTATTGCTTGAACGCAGGATCTTCCACAATTTCCCTGTATTCGTCTATGTTGTCATAAACGGACTGGCGGACAGCTTTCAGCACTTTAGGTTCCAGGCACCAGCTTCCACCAGCAAGCATACAGTTATCAGGCTCTATATGAACATAATATCCACAATGTTCCGATTTCTTTCCACGAGCGTTGATATAGCCGCCCAAGTGTATCTTATAAGGAGTCTTATCACTGGAAAAACGCGTGTCGCGATAAATTCGGTATGTACAGTCCTTGGCTTGAATACCGACAATACTTTCGTCAAACAACGAAATGCGGGCGATGATTGCTGTCAGTAATTCCTCAAACTCTTTTTGAGCTTTCAGATATTCATCCTTATGCCCCTGAAACCACTCCCGGTTATTGTTTGCGGCCAGGTCTTTTAAAAATTGAAAGATAACAGATACATCCATGTTACATTATGTTCATGTGTTCACTTGACAAACTTACAAAATATATTTGTAACGAACTAGAAAAAAGCGAAGTATTTATTTTTTTCCCAAGACCTTGAGAAACTCATCATGCAACTTTCCATTAGTAGCCAACACTTCACGACCGGAATAAAAGTCTCCCCCTCCGCTGTAATCTGTCACTTTTCCACCGGCATTCATCAAGATTATCGAACCGGCAGCAATATCCCACGGTCCCAGCAGCCCTTCTATACGGGCTTCAAAGCGACCGGCAGCTACATAGCAAAGTTCTGCCGCAGCAGCTCCTTGCAGGCGCATGCCTCCCACATTTCCATATAACTCGTGCACGATATGCTCCGCCAAAGGCTTATACTTTTGCGAATCGTATGGAAAGCCTAACGCCACAAACGCTTCGTCCATATCAGAAACATCTGATACATGTATTTCTTTGTTGTTCAGATAAGAAGGCGCTCCTTTATAAGTCCAGTAAAGTTCATCGCGGCATACCTCATACACCACCCCAACCAGCAGTTCTTCTTTATTGCGAAGGGCGATACTCACACAATAAGGAGCATTATTATGGATAAAATTGGTGGTTCCGTCCAGCGGATCTACCAGCCAGCAATAGTTTTCCGTAGTCAGGCTGCCCGAACCTTCTTCGGCAATGAATCCTGCTTCGGGAAGCAATTCCCGAAGTTGGGCCACAATACGGCGTTCCGATTCCTTATCTACATACGACACATAGTCGTGAGCATTTTTCTTCTCTACCTTGCTACGGTCAAAACCGCTACGCTCATTACGAAGAAAAGCACCCGCCCGGAGTGCTATTTCACGTACATTCAACGTTATCTTCTCTAAATCCAACATTATATTCTTATTTTTGTTCCGCATCCAGCGTTCCAAACTTATAAACACCTTTACGGATTACATTTCCATTCTTGTCAGTCTCCACAAAAGCGCCGTGTTTCTTCCCTTGTTTGAAAAATCCGTCATAGCGTACTCCGTTCTTATCTTCAAGCACACCTTTGCCGTCTTCCTTTCCTTTTACGAAATGCCCCTTGTATTTGGTTCCGTCAGCCGTACGCAGAGTGCCTTCACCGTCAGCCATATTGTTGTTCCATTCACCTTCATAGTCATCGCCGTTCGCCCAGATATAGTGTCCTTTACCGCTGCGCTGGTTATTCACCCACTGCCCTTCATACACAGCACCGTTGGCCCATGTAAAGGTTCCGGTCCCATGCTGCTCGCCGTTCTTGAACTGCCCTACATACTTGTCGCCATTCTTATGTATATAAATACCCTGCCCGGTACGTTCACCGTTCACGTAGTCACCTTCGTAACGGTCACCGCTATGAAAGTAATAAATGCCTTTACCGTGCTGCACGTCATCCTTCCAGTCACCCACATACTTGTCACCGTTGACATAGTAAAACGTCCCCTTTCCGTCACGTGCGTCATCTTTCCACTCGCCTTCATATTTTGACTGGTCGGGCCATACCATAACACCCTGTCCGTTTTTCTTGTCTTCTTTCCATTCGCCCTCATATTTGGCTCCTGCTTTCCAGGTATAAGTACCCTTTCCGCTACGTTTGTCCTGAAACCAGTTACCTATATAAACATCTCCGTTATAATAATACATAGTGCCTTCACCCTGCTGATAATCGGTAAACCACATACCCTCATACCGGTTGTTATTCATAAAATAATAGGTTCCGCTGCCGTGTTGCTGGTCCTGGAACCATTGCCCCACATACTTTTCTCCATCGTGAAACGTATATGTCCCGTTCCCCTCGCGTTTACCTTTTATATATTCCCCTTCGTAGGTATTTCCGTTCTTGTAGATTGTTTTTCCTTTACCGTTTGGTTTTCTGCCTTTCAGTTCTCCGGTATATTCGCCCCCGTCTTTAAAAGTATAATTCCCGATCTTTATCTGAGCGGTGGCCAATGTACTGACCGATGCCAAAAGCAATAATATATATACGTATTTCTTCATTGGTTCGTTACTTATAATAGATAAGATTTATGCCAAAGATACGATTTTCTATCTTTGGACATGATAGGTTATTACACTTTTTTACCCGCAATGACCTCTATTAAGTTTTCTTTGCAGAAATACTTTTGAGCCAATATGCGTATTTCTTCTCTGGTGATTCCCCGGATGGCATCCAGCGAACGGATAAAGAAGCGTTCGTCCAGCCCTGCCGTTTCTATATAAATCCAGGCATCAGACAAAGAAAAAGGTCCCTCGTACGACCGGCATAAATCGCCCAGCATATAGTTCTTCACCATTTCCAATTCTTCTTGAGGAACGAGATCATTACACAATTTGTCCATCTCCCGATAAACTTCTGTTATGATAGAATCCACATATTCATTGGCCGCCTCGGTACTGACAGTCAGTATTCCCGTTTCCGGATAGGACACAATGCCTGCGCCGATACCGTATGTATATCCCTTGTCTTCACGGATATTGGACATCAGACGGCTCCCGAAATACCCTCCGAACAAAGTGACCATGACACGTGCCTTCAAAAAGTCCGGATGATGACGGTCCATTACGAAACATCCCATTTTCAAGGAACTTTGAAGTGCATCCTCACGTTCTATAAAGATACGCTTTTCTTTGGTGGTAACCGGAGGAACAAGCGTTGTCTTTGCTTTTTCCGTCACTTCCCCCCATTGTCCACTTCCCAAGTTATCTTCTATACAACGGATAATTTCCGATGTGACCTTTCCCGAAATATATACCGAACAATTGCCCGAATGATAATATTTCCGATAAAACGAACGGAGCACCTCCGGGGTAATCCGGTCATAATCCTCCGCTACCGCATAGCGCCCGAAAGGATGCTCCGGACCGAACAAGGCTGTATTCAGCTGCTTTCGGGCAATCATTTCCACCCGGGTGCTGTTCACCAGGAATTGCTGTTTGTTCGTATCGGCCACCACGGAAAGTTCCTTTGCCGGAAACGTAGGAGCCTTTATCATCTCGGATATGACGGCCAGCGTGCGGGCAAAATATTTATTCAGAGAGTAAAGTGTTATGAATCCATAGTTCACGGAAGAAGATAACTCCAGCCAGGCTCCATAATAATCCAATCGCTCCGCAATCTGTGAAGACGTTAAATTCCCAGCTCCCTCACGCAGCATCCTGTTGGCAAACATAGCCTGCAACGGCTGTTCCTGATTCCATTGTCCGCCTCCTATCAGAAGATCGAAACGTACAACATCCTCGGTTCCCGCATGAATGATATTCAAAGGCATCCCGTTCTTCATCGTCCTCCTGTCGGGACGGGTTATACTGAATTCGCTTAGTTGGCGGATTGGCGGTGGGGTGGTTCTGTCCAGCATTTACTCCCCCCCTTTGTTTTAAAATGCTTCGGCACGTGCCAGATCCTGAGGCGTATCAATGCCTATTGTCTCCACTTCACTGATTCCCACCTTAATAGTATAACCATTTTCCAGCCAACGAAGCTGCTCCAACGATTCAGCCAGCTCCAGCGAAGATTGTGGAAGCGAAGTTATTTCTTTCAGTACATCGGCCCGATAAGCATACAGACCGATATGTTTATAGTAAGTATGCCCTTTCAGCCAGCCTTCCTTCTCCACATTACGCTGGAAAGGAATGATGGAACGGCTGAAATACAAAGCATTCATATTCTTACCGACTACTACTTTGGGAGAGTTTACATTTTCCAAGGCTTCAAGCCCGTCATCCGGGATGAAAGGTTTCACTAAAGTCGCAATCTGTGTGGCAGGATCTTCAAAGCAAGCTTTCACGGCTTCAAGCTGTGATTTTTGAATAAAAGGTTCATCACCCTGGATATTTACAACCACATCATATCCTCGTCCTACTTTGGTATACGCTTCATAGCAACGGTCTGTGCCGCTTTTATGGTGAACGGAGGTCATGACCACTTTTCCGCCAAAAGCTTTTACGGCGGATTCAATGCGTTCATCGTCCGTCGCTACATATGCTTCATCAATATGCCGGACACTTGTTCATAGACTCTCTGAATCACAGGCTTGCCTCCCAAGACGGCCAGAGGTTTGGCAGGAAAACGTGTAGAGGCATATCTTGCAGGAATAATTCCAATAAATTTCATGGTAGCATTTCTTTTATATATTCATGCAAAAGTAACAAAACATTTCATACATTTGCACCATTAATGCAATAAATGTTATGGACGAACACCATTGTTTGCTTTGTATGGGCTCTAATACCAACCGTTACGCGCAACTCTCGGTTGCACGGGAAGCATTGCGCACCACGTTTCCCGACATTCATTTCGGCGAGATGATGGAAACGGAAGCTGTTGGCAGCGGCTTTCACTCCCCTTTCAGCAATCAACTGGCAAAATTCAGCACTACGCTTTCACCCGATTCCGTTCGTGATTTGTTTAAAGAATTGGAACGACGCAGCGGACGGATTCCCGAAGACAAGGCTCAAGGGGTGGTAAAACTGGATATTGACTTGCTGGTCTTTGACAATAAGATATTGAAACCGGAAGATATGGAAAGAGAATATATCCGCCGTGGAATGTCTGTGCTCTTTTAGAGCTTATACCTTATTATATACTAATCATTATCACCTTGTGATACCCCGCCTCCATCCCCTATGGCAAACGATAGTGTTACTGAGAGGCCCAACCTGACAGGTGGGAAAACAGCTAAGTATTTTCATTGGCAGACCTAAGGCTTTCTACCAAGAAGGCTAAGGCTTTCCGGCCGTTCTATTTCTATCTCCATAGGCTTTGGAGTTATCTCCATAACCTTTGGAGTTATCTCCGCAGCCTTTGGAGTTAACTCCAAAGCCTATGGAGATAGAACACAACAGAAAGAAAAGCCTTAACCTGCCTCAAAAGAGATTAGCTTTCCTTGAAAAACATTTCATAAGAACAGAAAGCACATTTTTTATCTCATCTGTTTGTTGTTTCCAATGATTCCTTATACATTTGCGTTTACTAACAATCCTGTTAAACAAAATGATAATATGAAAGAAGAAACGAGCAATACAGAACAATCCATATTAAAAGCTGCTGAAAAGAATTCCTTAAGAAAGGATTCTCCGGAAGCAAAACAACAGAAATAGCTAAGGAGGCTGGTGTAACCCATGCCATGCTGCATTATTATTTCCGTACAAAGAGAATCTGTTCAACAAAGTATTTGAAGAAAAGCCAGGCAACTGGCCGATACATTCTTTCTCGTGTAGATGAGTCACTGCCTTTTTGGAGAAAATAAAATGTTTCATTGAAGCACACTTCGACCTTTTGACTGCTAATCCCGAACTACCTTTATTTATATACAGGAGATTCTGACCAATGAATGCGGAAAAGAAATTTGCCGTAAAACCTTGTTCCCTAATTTCCGGTTAGCAATCAGTCTGCTCGACCGGTCACTGCAAGAGGAAATAAAGAAGGGCACAATACGCCCCGTCAAGGCGGAAGATTTAATGGTCAGCGCCATTTCACTCAATATCTTTGTCTTTGTGGCAAACCCACTGATACAATTGTTTGTAGAAGAAAAAGGTGAAGAATATCATCAATATATGGAACGCAGAAAACAAGAAAATGTAGAAATCATATTAAGCAGATTAAGAATATGAAAAGGTTATTCATTCTCACAACCTTTCTTCTCGGCATCAGTCCCATTTGTTTGAATGCACAGGAACTCACGCTGGAAGAGTGTCAGCAGCAAGCCCAGGCGCATTATCCGCTGATTAAACGGTACGGACTGATTGAAAAGACGAAAGAATACAACATCTCTAACGCCGGCAAGGGTTATCTGCCACAGGTTTCATTGTCCGCTAAAGCCAGTTATCAATCGGATGTAACGGAAATACCCGTTGACCTGCCCGGAATTGATATTCGCGGCATACGCAAGGATCAATACCAAGCTATGTTGCAACTGGACCAAGTGGTATGGGACGGTGGTAACATCCGGGCACGGAAAGAGGTAACCCGTGCCACATCCGAAGTAGACAAACAGAAACTGGAAGTGGACATGTATGCCATCAACGAACGGGTAAACCAACTTTTTGGCATCCTGTTATTGAAAGAGCAATTGAAGCAAAACCAGCTTATGCAGGAAGAATTACAAAGGAATTATGACAATGTTGCAGCATATGTAAAGAATGGCATTGCCAATCAAGCCGATTTGGATGCTGTAAAAGTGGAACAATTGAACAACATACAGCAACGTCATACTCTGGAAGCCACCTATCGTGCTTACGGCGAGATGTTGAAGATCATGATTAACCACCCTACTCCTTTAACCGAAAACACACTAAAGAAACCAGATGTAAATGCCTTATTATATAAAGGAGAAGCCTATTCTACAGAATTCATCCGACGTCCGGAACTTAACTTGTTCGCGGCACAGAACCAGCAACTGGAGGCGCAACGTAAACAACTTACCGCCAAGAACCTCCCCCGATTAGACTTATTCGTGCAAGGCGCATACGGCAACCCGGGACTGAATATGCTGAAAAATGAATTTTCGGCCTATTACGTAGCAGGCGTACGCCTTTCCTGGAACTTCGGCAACCTATATACTCGTAAGAATGAATCTCGCCAATTAATACTGAATCAACAGGATGTGAACGTACAGAAAGAAACGTTCTTGTTTAACACTCATCTGGAAATCACTCAAAACAACAGTGAAATTAAGAAACTGACGGAACTGATGAAGAACGATGAGGAGATTATCACCCTACGTAACAACATTAAAAAATCAGCCCAAGCAAAAGTTGCCAACGGAACACTGACCGTTACAGAAATGTTACGTGAAGTAACAGCCGAGAACATTGCCATGCAGGATAAAATCCTGCATGAAATTCAGTTATTGTCAGCCATTTACGAATTAAAATATACAACAAACCAATATGAGAACAAATAAATATATCTTACTTGCCGCCACTCTGCTCGGTTTATCCTCTTGCGGAAACAAGAGAGGCGACTATGATGCATCAGGTACATTTGAAGCTACCGAAGTAATTGTATCCTCCGAAGCCAATGGCAAGATCATGCAATTCAACATAGAAGAAGGACAGTTATTAAAGGCCGGGGAAGAAGTGGGGTGCATAGATACCTTACAACTCTATTTGAAAAAGATGCAGTTACTGGCCAGCGGTAAAGCGATAGCCAGCAAAAGCACGGACATCAATAAACAGATAGCTGCCACAAAAGAACAAATCGGCAAAGCCGAATATGAAAGAAAACGCACAGAAAACTTGCTGAAGGAAAATGCCGCCACCCAAAAACAAATAGATGATATTGACTCCCAAATTGCCGTTCTGAAAAAACAGTTGGAAGCACAGATCTCTACGCTTCAGCGCGGCAATGCCAGTATCACAGAAGAAAGCTCGGCCTACGAAATACAAGTAGCCCAACTGGATGACCAGCTTCGCAAATGTCACATTACCAGTCCGATTTGCGGAACAGTACTGGCCAAATATGCCGAAGCCGGGGAACTGGCCACGCAAGGAAAACCTTTATTTAAAGTGGCGGATGTACAACATCTTTTTTTACGCGCCTATATCACCGCCGATCAATTATCCCAACTGAAATTAGGAGATAAAGTAAAAGTGTTTTCTGATTTAGGGAAAGATGACCGCCGGGAATACGAAGGGACAATCACCTGGATTTCAGACAAATCGGAATTCACCCCTAAAACAATCCAGACACGTGACGAACGCGCCAATCTGGTATACGCCACAAAGATAGCAGTAAAGAATGACGGATACATCAAGATAGGCATGTACGGAGAAATGAAGAAATAAATAGGACAATGGATTATATCGTTTCTGTCAAAGGAGTTAGCAAAAGCTACGGTGAAGTTCAAGCCCTGAAAGATGTATGCTTTGAGGTGAAACCGGGAGAAATCTTCGGGCTTATCGGACCGGACGGTGCAGGAAAGACTACTCTTTTCCGCATTCTCACCACATTGGTGCTAGCCGATGAAGGAAAAGCGGAAGTCTGCGGGCAGGATGTGGTGAAGAATTACAAAGAGATACGCCGGCAGGCAGGATATATGCCGGGACGTTTTTCCTTATACCAGGATTTGTCCGTAGAAGAGAATCTCACTTTCTTTGCCACGCTTTTCAATACCACTATCCGGGAGAACTACGCATTGGTAAAGGATATCTACCAACAAATAGAACCTTTCAAACACCGGCGTGCCGGAAAACTATCCGGCGGCATGAAACAAAAGCTGGCTCTGAGTTGCGCATTGATTCACAGGCCTTCCATACTGTTCTTGGACGAACCTACCACCGGTGTGGACCCTGTATCCAGAAAGGAGTTCTGGGACATGCTGCTGAAATTGAAACAAGAAGGTCTTACCATCATTGCGGCAACGCCTTACCTGAACGAGATGAAATGCTGTGACCGTATTGCATTTATCCGTGAAGGAAAGATTCAAGGCATTGACACTCCGGACCGTATTCTTCAACAGTTCAGTTCGATCCTTTCTCCTGAAGGGCTGTCTTTTAATGAGCCGCAAGTCACCGGGCGATACGCCATAGAAGTAGAAGGCTTGACCAAACAATTCGGCAATTTCACGGCAGTGGACCATATCTCATTCAAAGTGAGACAGGGAGAGATTTTTGGTTTCCTAGGTGCTAATGGCGCTGGAAAAACAACAGCCATGCGCATGTTATGCGGTTTATCACAACCTACCGGGGGAAAAGGTACAGTAGCGGGCTTTGACATAGCCACGCAATACGAGCAGGTTAAAAAGAAGATCGGATATATGAGCCAGAAGTTCTCACTGTATGAAGATTTAAAAGTATGGGAGAACATCCGGCTATATGCAGGGATTTATGGAATGAGCGACAAGGAGATCGCTGAAAAAACAGACAAGGTGCTGGAACAATTAGGGCTCTTGAATGAGAAAAACACATTGGTCCGGTCACTTCCCCTGGGATGGAAACAAAAGCTGGCTTTCTCGGTAGCTATTTTCCATGAGCCGAAGATCGTTTTTCTGGATGAACCGACAGGAGGGGTAGACCCTGCCACACGCCGGCAGTTCTGGGAATTGATTTATCAGGCGGCAGAACGGGGAATCACCGTCTTCGTTACCACCCACTATATGGATGAAGCGGAATACTGTAACCGGATTTCAATGATGGTGGATGGAAAAATCGAGGCGCTGGACACCCCACAACGGTTAAAAGAACGGTTCCATGCCCAAGACATGGATGAAGTATTCAGACAATTGGCACGCAAGGCCGTAAGAAGTTGAAAAAGAGATAAAGAAAAAGAGAATGAAACAATTTATATCATTTGTGCGAAAAGAATTCTATCACATTTTCCGGGACCTCCGGACGATGCTGATATTATTAGGTATGCCTGTCGTACAAATTATTCTTTTCGGTTTTGCCATCACCACCGAAGTAAAGAATGTAAAAGTAGCTGTGCTGGATTTCTCAAAAGATGTATCCACCCGGCAAATCATCGACAAACTGGATGCCAGTGACTATTTCAATGTCAACAAGATACTGTATGACAACAACGAGATAGAGGAAACACTCCGGAAAAGCAGTTCGGACCTGATCATTGTGTTTGAGGCTGGTTTCGATAACAATCTGCGGCATACCGGTAAAGCCCGAGTACAACTGATAGCCGATGCCACCGATCCCAACAATGCTACCATACTGACCTCTTACGCATCCAATATTATTGCAGATTATCAGCAAAGCCGGATCATGCAACAACAATCACCCATACAGATTATCCCCCAAATAAAGTTATTGTACAATCCGGGTATGCAAAGTGCCTACAATTTTGTGCCGGGAGTAATGGGATTGATTTTAATGTTGATATGCGCCATGATGACTTCCATCTCTATTGTCCGCGAAAAAGAAACCGGTACGATGGAAGTATTGCTGGTATCTCCCGTACGTCCGCTATGGATGATTATAGCCAAAATGGTACCTTACTTTGTGCTGTCATGCGTCAATCTGGTTACAATTCTGTTGCTGTCTGTTTATGTATTACATGTTCCGGTAGCAGGCAGTCTTTTTTCATTGGCTTTGCTCTCATGGATCTTCATCGTAGTATCTCTGCTGTTGGGATTATTGGTTTCCACTATCGCCCGTACCCAAGTGGAAGCCATGCTGTTTTCGGGAATGGTACTGATGATGCCTACCGTTCTACTTTCCGGCATGATATTCCCCATCGAGAATATGCCTCTTCCTTTACAGCTGATTTCAAATGTCATCCCTGCCAGATGGTATATTGTCGGAATCAAGAAAATCATGATTGAAGGATTGGGTATCAGTTATGCACAGAGAGAAATGGGTATACTTATGCTGATGGCTGTTGTCCTTTTAATCATCAGCCTAAAAAAGTTTAACAAACGATTAGAATAAGTTCCGGAAGATATGATAAAGTATTTATTAGAAAAAGAATTCAAGCAGTTACTGCGCAACCCGATGCTTCCGCGGATGCTGCTCGTATTTCCCTGTATTATCCTGCTGGTGTTGCCTTGGGCCGCAAACTTCGAAATCAAAAATATGAATCTCAGCATAGTGGATAATGACCGCAGCCCCTATTCTACCCGATTAGTACAGAAAGTGGGAGCTTCCGAATATTTTCATCTGATAGATGTATCAAACAACTATCAGGAAGCAATGCAATGCATTGAAAAAGGAGATGCCGACCTCATTTTGGAAATCCCGCCACACTTTGAACGCGATTTGCTGAAAACCGGTGTAGCAAAAGTACTGGTTTCAGCCAACACCGTAAACGGAACGAAAGGAACGTTGGGAAGTTCCTACCTCAGTAATATAATGAATGCCTATGCCACTGAAATCCGGATTTCCCATTCCGGCTCTATTTCTCCCTCCCCAGTGATAAAAATAGATACCCAAGGACGTTTCAACCCCTATCTGGATTATAAGGTATTTATGGTTCCGGCACTGATGGCGCAATTGTTGATGATGTTATGCGGCTTTCTGCCTGCTCTTAATATTGTGAGTGAAAAAGAATTCGGAACCATCGAACAAATCAATGTGACTCCTGTAAGCAAGTTCACTTTCATTCTGGCCAAGCTGATTCCTTACTGGGTAGCTGGCATGCTGATCCTCACAATCAGTATCATTCTGGCATGGTTAGTCTATGGTCTGGTTCCGGCCGGTCATTTATGGCTGCTTTATTTCTTCGCATTGCTGTTCATTATCGTCATTTCGGGTATGGGACTGGTAGTTTCCAACTATTCCCGAACCATGCAGCAGGCCATGTTTGTCATGTTTTTCTTTGTGATTATCATCATGCTGATGAGCGGATTATTCACCCCCATCAACAGTATGCCTGAGTGGGCTCAAGCCATCACCATAGCCAATCCCTTGAAATATTTTATACAAGTGACACGTATGGTCTATTTGAAAGGAAGCGGATTCGATGACTTGATCATGCAATTTATTGCCTTGCTTTTTATGGCTATCATGTTGAACGGTTGGGCCGTATTCAGTTATAAAAAGAACTCATAACAGATAAATCGGAACATTTGCTTGTTTATCATTGTTAATATCAGTAGCTTAGCAGCCTATTGCTAACCTGATTTTAATTATCTAAAAGAAAAAGTTATGAAATTCTTTATTGACACAGCTAATCTGGAACAAATTCGCGAAGCAAACGCATTGGGCGTACTGGACGGTGTAACTACTAATCCCTCTTTAATGGCTAAAGAAGGTATTAAGGGAGTTGAGAACCAACATAAGCATTACATCGAGATATGTAATATTGTGGATGGAGATGTCAGCGCCGAAGTCATTGCCACCAATTACGAAGGAATGATCAAAGAGGGTGAAGAACTGGCAGCCCTTAATCCACACATTGTAGTAAAAGTTCCTTGTATTGAGGACGGCATCAAAGCTATCAAATATTTCAGTAATAAAGGAATCCGTACCAATTGTACACTGGTTTTCTCTGCCGGACAGGCATTACTTGCGGCAAAGGCGGGGGCTACCTATGTATCTCCGTTTGTCGGCAGACTGGATGATATTTGCAATGACGGTGTAGGACTGGTTGCACAAATTGTAGAATTGTACCAAACTTATGACTACAAGACACAAGTTCTTGCCGCCTCCATCCGAAACACCTTACATATATTACAATGTGCGGAAGTGGGAGCAGATGTAGTAACCTGCCCGTTATCCGCCATTAAAGGCCTTCTCAACCATCCATTGACAGATATAGGATTAGAAAAGTTCCTGGCCGATTACAAAAAGGTTAACGGATAATAAAAAGCCTTCTCTCGCCATGAGGGAAGGCTTTTTACAACCATAACACAGAACTAATAATTTTCTGAATGTCGCTTATTATTAGCAAATAGTCGAATGGTGTTGTTTCATTCCAATTAAATTTATTCTTTTACTTTAAATAACATCAAGAATGATAAAAGGACATACCGACATAGACATCTGGAATACCGGCTTTTTCATTAACGCAGATTATTTTTCCGATGATTTCATTATTTATAATAATACGGGAAAAGATCTTACCCGCAAGACTCTTGCCCATCCTTTCTTTCACAACAATTCATATAAAACGACCTATACTTCATTTATACTGTGCCTTTCCGGAACTTCTGAAATAGAAATAGACTCCATCAACTATTCTACTAAAGAGAATACATTACTAATGATGGTGCCTAATCAAATAATTAAATATAATGAAATAAGCGAGGATTACAAAGCACATCTCATCATGATATCTAATAAATATTTTGATACCCGAGATAATTTTTATAAAATGATGTCTCTTTTAATTCCTCTAAAAAATCATCCATGTGTCAATTTGAATATCGCGGAAACAGATTTATTGAAAACATATCATGTATTGCTTTACAAAAAAATCAGTGAAGAAAATAATCTGTTTCGTGATTTTACCATACAATATCTGATACAAGCTACTTTCTACGAAGTATGCCAGCTCCTACTAAAGCATCTGGAAATAAAAAAGAAAAAACTGCCGCATAAAGAAGACATATTCAAACAGTTTTTAAAACTGGTAGAAACCCATCATTATAAAGAAAGAGACATTTCTTTTTATGCTGAGAAGCTTTGTCTAACCCCTAAGTATTTATCTTCCATAATCCGGGATGTTAGCGGAGAACTGGCAGGAAACTGGATTGACAATTATGTAATTATTGAAGCAAAAGCCCTACTGATTTCTTCCAACCTTACCATTCAGGAGATTTGCTATAAACTGAATTTTTCTACTCCGTCCTCATTCACCCGTTTCTTTAAACGAATAACCGGCATGTCACCAAGAAAATTCAGAACACTAAAAGTTTTTCCCAACTTAATAGAATAAAAACATATAATATCTTGCCACCTGCCCTTATCTTCATGAATGAAGACAAGTACTTTTCCCACCTCGCCCGGTCTCTATTTGAACTTCAAATATCCTATGCGAGTATATTTTATTCCTTTGTTCTCATAATGAGAAAGAACTTTAGCCGATTTTAAATACAAACTTTCATGGACATTGATTTTTTTTGTATAACAGCTCAACATATCCGGTGACATACTGGAAGCCGCCGCCTTTATAATAAAAGTATAACGGTTGCCATCAGCATCAGCGGCAAGCACACTCTGGTCCACATAATATCCGGTTGTTTTGTATATGTCCAGTTGTAACCTTATCCCTAAGACTTCTAAACGCAAGTCGGATAGTTTTTCTCCCGGCTGACCGATAAAACGACTGCCAGCCGGCAAATGATGTTTTCTGATAACCGTTTCATAATGCACAGTAGCAAAAGCCTTCGCTAACATTGCCAGCTTCTTATCCCTAGGATTTCGGGCCTCAAATTTGTGTGCCAGCCAAAGTACATAGTTAGGATCAATGTAATAAACCTCCGCTAATCTTTTTCCACGATATTTTCCAAATGCGACTATATCCTCGGATATTCCATAATAAGGTTCAAAAAAAGTATTGTCTTTTACTTTCAGCAGGACGTTACAGTTCTGCAAATACTGAAAAGCACGTTCTGCCGCATCATTAAAAGTGACAGCCAGCGATTGAATAAACAAAGGGGAATAAATATTGTCCGGAAATATACGCCATAATGCATAATATGATCGGTAAGGGGTAGAAACACTGATTGCATAATATCCCGCATCTTCTCTACGGCCTTTATTGAAGTTATCTATTTTTTGGAAAACTCTCTCGGCCATAACATTAGTTATCTGATACAGAGTTACATCTCTATCCATAATTACCTCCTATCTTCATAAGGTAAAGATTTTCTTTTTGTAAATATAGTATTTTCTTACGAAACAGCAAGGGTTTTCACTATTTTTACATAAATTATTTTCCACAACACCAAGTAGAGAAAGCACCTTTTATAAAAGGTATATCAATAAAAAAAGTCTGTTTGCAAGGAAAAGCAAACAGACTTTTTTATTGATAAATCTTTCAATTATTCAAATATATTATCCAAACCTCCGGTTTCTTCTACCGAAGTTTCATCTATTAAGGTATCTTTGCAAGGGTCAAAGTCATCAGGAATATTGAATTTCTCATCCTGAGAATATCCCAAGCTCTTGTCTTTATAGACTTTCTGCATATAAAGTCCCCAAATAGGAAGCGCCATAGCAGCCCCCTGCCCGTCTACCATCGTATCAAAATGAATATCACGTTCTTCACCGCCTACCCATACACCGGACACCAATGAGGGAGTGAATCCCATAAACCAACCGTCAGAGTTACGGTTGGTTGTACCTGTCTTCCCCCCCATATCAGCAGTAATGCCATACAGACGGCGTACACGTCCACCGGTACCCTCATTAACGACCGCACGCAACATAACCAGCATTTTGTAAGCACTGGTCTCACTAATCACCTCATCCATTTGCGGAGTGAAATTCGCTAATACATTACCTTCATTATCCTCAATACGGGTTACAAATACTGGTGCTGTACGGATACCTCGGTTTGCGAATGCTGAATAAGCGCTGACCATCTCCCCTACAGAAATTTCACAAGGTCCCAGACAGAGTGATACTACGGGGTCTATCTGTTTGTTCTGCACACCGAATGAATGAATCAGACGAACCAACTGATAAGGATTAAGTTTCCCCATCAAATAAGCCGTTACCCAATTATCCGAATTAGCCAATCCCCATTTGATAGTTACCATTTCTCCATAACGCTTTTTGCTGGCATTACGTGGTGACCATGGACGCCCGTTCTCATCTATCAATGTCTGCTCTACGTGACGCACCTGATCACAGGGAGAGAAACCGTTCTCCATAGCCAAAGTATACACATAAGGTTTAATAGTAGAACCTACTTGGCGACGCCCCACCATCGCCATATCATATTGGAAATAATTATAGTTAGGACCACCCACATACGCCTTCACATGACCTGTCAAGGGATCCATAGACATAAATCCCGCCCTAAGGAAGAATTTATAATATTTCAAAGAATCCATCGGAGTCATAATGGTATCCTTCTCTCCCTCGTAAGAAAATACAGACATTTCGTATTTAGTATTAAACGCTTTCTTTATTTCCGCTTCCGAGCATCCGGCTTCTTTCATAATACGATAACGATCAGTCTGTTTCATAGCCCTGGTCATGATGGTATTCACCTCCTCCTCTGTCAACTGATTAGTAAACGGAGCTGTTTTCTTTTTCCGTTTTTCCTTGAAGAAACGAGGTTGCAAGTATTGCGCCACATGTTCATAAACAGCCTCTTCCGCATATTTCTGCATACGTGAATCAATAGTGGTATAGATCTTAAGACCGTCTGTATAAATATTGTAGTTGGTACCGTCTTTCTTCTTGTTTTTAGCACACCAGCCGAAAAGCGGATTCGTTTTCCATGCCAATGAATCTTCATAATATTTCTGCATCTGCCATCCGCGATAATCACTTTTCTTCGGCTCCTTGGCTGTCATTACTCCACGCAGATATTCACGGAAGTAAGTTGCCAAACCTTCTTTATGATCCACACGACGATATTTTAAGACGAGAGGCAACGCCTTTAATGAATCAGTTTCCGCATCAGTCAGGTATCCCGCCTTCCGCATCTGGCCAAGCACCACATTACGCCGTCCACGTGAACGTTCATTAAAACGTTTCGGATTATAAAGAGACGGATTCTTACACATACCAACCAAAGTAGCCGCTTCCTCAATGCTCAAATCTTTCGGTTCTTTCGAGAAGTAAGTATTGGCAGCTGTTTTGATACCCACTGCATTATTCAAGAAATCGAACTTATTAAGATACATAGTCAGAATCTCTTCCTTTGTATAATAGCGTTCCAACTGAACAGCTATTACCCATTCAATGGGCTTCTGCAACAGACGTTCCATCACATTATCTGCCGTAGGTGAATAGAATTGTTTTGCCAACTGCTGGGTTATGGTACTACCCCCACCGGCATTCTTCTGCATCATCACTCCCCGTTTCACCAAAGCACGGACAAACGCACGGGCATCAATGCCGGAATGTTCTGCAAAACGTTCATCTTCGGTAGCAATCAGCGCACGAATCAGATTCGATGAAAGCTGGTCATAACCTACAAAAACACGATTCTCCTTACTAAGTGACCAAGTACCCAGCATCTTGCCGTCATCGGATATAATCTCGGTTGCAAACTTTAAATTCGGATTTTCCAATTCCTCAATAGGCGGTACATATCCAATCCATCCTTTCGCTATTGCGGTGAATATAAGCGCTATAACTAACAGTACGCCGACTACAAGAGCCCAAAGCACGTATATAAATTTCTTCCTCATGACATTTTCTAGTAATTAACGGTACAAAAGTAAGGAAAAACTTTGAGATAGAATGTGTTTCTAACAAAGTTCAACGAAATATCTTTTAATTCTTCGCTCATTTATTTTTTTTTCATACCTTTACACTCCGTATAAATTGTAATTATAAATACAAGCCAATATGGAAAATAGAAGTTTAGTTACTATTGCCGAACACTCGAAAGAGAAAATCCTCTACCTTTTGGAGATGGCAAAAGAGTTTGAAAAGAAGCCTAACCGTAAAATCTTGGACGGCAAAGTTGTTGCCACCCTTTTCTTTGAGCCCTCCACCCGTACACGACTCAGTTTTGAAACCGCTGCAAACAGACTGGGAGCCCGCGTTATCGGATTTACCGATCCCAAAGTAACCAGTTCTTCAAAAGGAGAAACATTGAAAGATACCATCATGATGGTAAGCAATTACGCCGACATCATCGTAATGCGCCATTTTCTGGAAGGTGCCGCAAGATATGCCAGCGAAGTCGCCCCGGTGCCCATTGTCAATGCCGGAGACGGAGCCAACCAACATCCGTCACAAACCATGCTAGACCTCTACTCCATATACAAAACACAGGGAACGCTTGAAAATTTAAACATCTATCTAGTAGGCGACTTGAAATACGGACGAACTGTTCATTCTTTGCTGATGGCTATGCGTCATTTCAACCCCACTTTCCATTTCATCGCTCCGGAAGAGTTGAAAATGCCTGAAGAATATAAAATCTACTGCAAGGAGCACCATATTAAATACAAAGAGTACACAGACTTTAACGAAGAAACCATTGCTGACGCCGACATTCTTTACATGACCCGTGTACAACGCGAACGTTTCACCGACCTGATGGAATATGAACGTGTGAAAGATGTATATATATTAAGGAATAAGATGCTGGAGCATACCCGCCCCAATCTGCGTATCCTGCACCCTCTGCCCCGCGTCAACGAAATAGCTTACGATGTGGATGAGAATCCGAAAGCTTACTATTTCCAACAGGCACAAAACGGACTTTATGCGCGCCAGGCCATCCTTTGTGATGTATTGGGCATAACCTTGAATGATGTTATAGAAGATGCAAAAAAGTAAAAACAAAAATGAAGATGAGCGATAATAAACAAGCATTGCAGGTAGCCGCTTTGAAAAACGGCACTGTTATAGACCATATACCTTCCGATAAATTGTTTACTGTAGTCGCCCTATTGGGCTTGCAGGATTCTGACTCTAACATAACCATCGGAAACAACTTCGAGAGCAAAAAATTAGGCAAAAAAGGAATTATAAAAGTGGCCGACCGCTTTTTTACTGATGAGGAAATAAGCCGCCTTTCTGTAGTAGCCCCGAATGTAAAACTGAACATTATCCGTGACTATGAGGTGGTAGAGAAGAAACAAGTCCTGATGCCTGAGGAATTACGTGGCATCGTAAAATGCGCCAATCCCAAATGTATCACCAACAATGAGCCAATGACCACCCTGTTTCATGTAATTGACAAAGAACATGGAATCTTGAAATGTCATTACTGCGAAAAGGAACAAAGTAAAGAAGGTATCAAACTACTGTAATGAATATGAAACAAGACTGGAAACCGGGAACTATGATTTACCCTCTTCCGGCCCTACTGGTAAGTTGCGGAAGTACGGAAGAAGAATATAACATTATCACAGTGGCATGGGCAGGTACTATTTGTACCAACCCCGCCATGTGTTATATATCCGTGCGTCCGGAACGCCATTCCTATCCCATTCTGAAACGGAATATGGAATTCGTCATCAACCTTACTACCAAAAGCATGGCGTTCGCTACCGACTGGTGCGGAGTGCGTTCGGGCAAAGATTATAATAAATTTGAAGAAATGAAGCTGACCCCGGGAAAAGCAAAAATAGTCAGTGCTCCCATCATCGAAGAATCCCCACTCTGTATAGAATGCAGAGTAAAGGAAATCATCTCACTAGGATCTCATGATATGTTCATAGCCGATGTGGTAAATGTAAAAGCCGACGATAAATACCTGAATGCGGAAACAGGAAAATTCGAATTATCCGAAGCCAACCCGTTAGTCTATGTTCATGGCGGATATTTTGAACTAGGACCGAAAATCGGGAAGTTTGGCTGGTCTGTAGAAAAGAACAGATCACAGACCAAGGAAAAATCCTAAAAATATCTCATGAAGAAACTCCTTTTATTAATCGCTTTATTACTTCCTGCCCTGTTCGTTACAGCACAAGGAATAAAGAATGGTCTGAAAGAGGAACCTAAGATCAATGTGGGAATAAAAGGAGGCTTCAACTCTTCCATGTATTTTACCAGTCGGTTAGAACTAGATGGAGAACGAATGGAAGATGTGCAAAATAATTATAAAGTAGGCTATTTTGCCGCCATGTTTTTTCGGGTGCACATGAAAAGGCATTTCATCCAACCCGAAATTATGTATAATATTTATAAAGGTGAAATAGCTTTCAATAAAAATCAAAATAAAGAAAACACCCTTCCCGAGCTTGCTAAACTGAACAGCACGATTCACTCTTTGGAGCTACCTATATTATATGGTTATAGTTTTGTAAAAAGCAGGCCTTACGGCATGGCACTTTTTATCGGTCCCAAACTGGAATATGTATGGAAACATAAGACTTCCGAAGAGTTTGAAGGATTTGGATATTCTGGTATAAAAGAAGAATTACACCCCATTAATATAAGTTCTGTTATCGGATTAGGAGTAAATATTGCTAATATATTCTTTGATTTCCGGTATGAAATCGGACTCACCAATATCTCCAAATCAATCATTTATGAAAAAGACACAAATGGAATAATATCCCAAGAAAAAGGTATCTTCATTAACCGGCACCGCAATGTACTAAGTTTCTCGCTAGGAGTTATTTTCTAAAGTAGGAAGCTTTCTCTAAGTAGATATCATAATGCCACATTTATATCCTTTTCTTTCCTCAAAACGCCCTTATCTTCAACTCTTTCAGCAGCTTCAGACCTTACTACACGACAAAAAGAAAGTCATATATCTTTTTTCCGTAACCTCACCAAATATTTTCCTCTAAATAATTTCCTTATATTCTAAAATTACTTAACTTTGTGAACTCAGAATCGAATATCGCACATAAACTTATTATAAAAAGAAATGAAAAGAGACGATTTGATTTTCGACATTATCGAAAAAGAGCATCAACGCCAGCTCAAAGGTATCGAGCTGATCGCATCCGAAAACTTTGTTAGTGACCAAGTAATGCAAGCCATGGGTTCTTGCCTTACCAACAAGTATGCTGAAGGGTATCCCGGCAAGCGCTACTATGGCGGTTGCGAAGTGGTAGACCAGAGCGAACAAATCGCTATCGACAGACTGAAACAAATATTTGGAGCAGAATGGGCTAATGTACAACCTCACTCCGGAGCACAGGCTAATGCTGCTGTATTTCTGGCCGTTTTGAATCCGGGTGATAAATTTATGGGATTAAATTTGGCCCATGGTGGTCACTTGTCACATGGTTCATTGGTAAACACATCCGGAATTATTTATACTCCGTGTGAATACAACCTGAACAAAGAAACAGGTCGTGTAGATTACGATCAGATGGAAGAAATCGCATTACGTGAAAAACCCAAAATGATTATCGGTGGCGGTTCTGCATATTCTCGCGAGTGGGACTACAAACGTATGCGTGAAATCGCAGATAAAGTGGGAGCCATCCTGATGATTGATATGGCCCACCCTGCCGGACTGATTGCTGCCGGACTGTTGGACAACCCGGTTAAATATGCTCATATCGTCACTTCAACAACCCATAAAACCCTTCGTGGCCCTCGTGGCGGTGTCATCATGATGGGTAAAGACTTCCCTAACCCATGGGGCAAGAAAACTCCAAAAGGTGAAATCAAGATGATGTCACAACTTTTGGATTCTGCTGTATTCCCTGGTATACAAGGTGGCCCGTTGGAACATGTCATCGCAGCCAAAGCTGTTGCATTCGGTGAATGTTTACAGCCGGAATACAAAGAATATCAAACACAAGTAAAAAAGAATGCAGCCGTATTGGCACAGGCTTTGATTGACCGTGGCTTTACGATCGTTTCCGGTGGTACAGACAACCACTCCATGCTGGTAGACCTGCGTACCAAATACCCTGATCTGACAGGCAAAGTAGCAGAAAAAGCATTGGTTGCTGCTGATATCACTGTAAACAAGAACATGGTCCCATTTGACAGCCGTTCTGCTTTCCAAACTTCAGGTATCCGTTTGGGAACTCCCGCTATCACAACTCGCGGAGCAAAAGAAGACTTGATGTTGGAAATCGCCGAAATGATTGAGACAGTTCTTTCAAACGTAGACAATGAAGAAGTAATTGCACAAGTTCGTGCACGCGTAAACGAAACAATGAAGAAATATCCTATTTTCGCTTACTAATCAACGACTTCTATCAATATACTCATAAAAGACTTTGGAGTTTTTGAAAAAGCTTTATCCTTCTTCAAGAACTTCAAAGTTTTTTATGAAACATCCAGACCATTTAAAAAGAGTAATAGAAAAGTATTTTTATCAGCATTCCCCACAGAAATCAGTATAAATTTCTACCTTTGCAGACAATTTATCCGTTAATGACGAATGAAAGGAACTAAGAATCTGACTCAAGGCCCTATCCTAAAGCAATTGTTTACTTTGGCAATGCCCATTATGGCTACTTCATTCATACAAATGGCATATAGTCTGACCGACATGGCTTGGGTAGGAAGAATAGGAAGTGAGGCAATAGCCGCCGTAGGTTCGGTAGGAATTCTTACATGGATGTCCACATCTATCTCTCTTCTGAACAAAGTAGGTTCGGAAGTCAGCGTAGGACAAGCCATCGGGGCACAAAACGAGCAAGCTGCCCGTGCGTTCGCATCACATAATCTTACCTTGTCCTTACTTATATCATTGAGCTGGGGAGCATTGTTATTTATCTTTGCCACCCCTATTATCAGTATCTATGAACTAGAACCTCATATAGCCAAGATGGCTGTGGAATATCTACGGATTATAGCAACCGCCTTTCCATTCGTCTTTTTATCAGCTGCCTTTACAGGGATATTCAATGCCGCCGGACGAAGCAAAATACCTTTTTCCATTAACGGTATCGGACTGATTACAAATATAATACTGGATCCTATCTTTATCTTTGGTTTAAGCTGGGGAACTACGGGAGCAGCAATTGCCACTTGGCTGGCCGAAGCTACGGTATGCATACTGTTTATCTATCAATTGAAACAAAAGAAAATATTATGGGATGATTTTCGGTTATTTACTAAACTGAAAAAACAATATACACGCCACATTTTGAAAATAGGATTACCAGTAGCGGCACTCAATACATTATTCGCTTTCGTCAATATGTTTCTCGGAAGAACCGCCACAGAACAAGGTGGTCATTTAGGGCTGATGGCACTCACCACCGGAGGACAAATCGAAGCTATCACCTGGAACACCTCCCAAGGCTTTTCTACAGCTCTCAGTGCCTTTGTAGCTCAGAATTATGCAGCGCGGCAAATCTCCCGTGTGCTGAAAGCCTATCGCACCACTTTATGGATGACATTTATATTCGGATCTTTCTGCACATTCCTTTTTATATGTTATGGAAACGAAATATTTTCTATCTTTGTTCCTGAAAAAGCAGCTTACGAAACCGGTGGTGTCTTTCTACGTATTGACGGATACTCGCAACTATTTATGATGCTGGAAATTACCATACAGGGCGTATTTTATGGAATGGGGCGCACCATGCCTCCTGCCGTAATCAGCGTCACCTGTAACTATCTGCGCATCCCGATGGCACTGTTGTTTGTATCATGGGGCTGGGGTTTGCCGGGTATTTGGTGGAGCATAAGCATCACTAGCACTATGAAAGGAATTATTTGTCTGATCTGGTTTATGCTTATCAAGAAGAAAGCTTTAAATTATCAGGCCGTTTAATGAACAATTTTTGCATTAAGTCATTAATATATTAAAATGAACATGATTATGAAAAAGACTAAAATTATGGCTTTATTACTGAGTGCTACATTAGTATTCAGTGGATGTGGTAACATGAATAATACCGCTAAAGGCGGTCTGATCGGCGGTGGCGGCGGTGCAGCTTTGGGAGCAATTATCGGCGGAATAGCCGGACATGGTAAAGGTGCGGCTATTGGTGCGGCAGTAGGTGCGGCAGTAGGTACAGGTGCCGGTGTATTAATTGGGAAAAAAATGGATAAAGCAGCAGAAGAAGCTGCTCAAATCCAAGGAGCGCAGGTAGAACAAGTAACAGATAACAATGGCCTTCAGGCTGTAAAAGTTACTTTTGATTCCGGTATTCTCTTCAATACAGGAAATGCAGCCTTGAGTGCACAAGCGAAATCAGCCTTGAGTAAGTTTGCAAACAACGTATTGAACCAGAACAGAGATATGGATGTATCCATTTATGGATATACAGACAACCAGGGCTGGAGAAACAGTACAGCTGAACAAAGTATCCAAAAAAACCTCAATCTGTCACAAGAACGCGCTCAAAGTGTGGCTAGTTATCTGTTGGGTTGCGGTGTAAGTAATTCCCAGATCAAGTCCGTAGAAGGCTTAGGTCAAGCAGATCCGATAGGTAATAATGACACAGCCGAGGGACGCCAGCAGAACCGTCGTGTAGAAGTATATATGTATGCCAGCCAACAGATGATTCAGCAAGCGGAAGCAGGAACACTGAAATGATATCAATGACGTTATTGTAGAGCGTATCCAATACGCCCGAACCAACGGTCACAACATTGGAATAACATATAAAATAAACCAATTTCGGACAGGTTATTTCTGCCCGAAATTGGTTTTAATACACAAGCATGAAAAAAAAGATTTTAAAATTCATCCGCAATCTGCTGCTTTTTTTCTTTGGTTCTTCCATTCTCGCAGTTATCGTTTTACGATTTATTCCGGTTTACTTTACCCCGTTGATGTTTATCCGTACTACCCAGCAAATCATTCATGGAGAAGATATAAAGTGGAAACACTCTTGGCTACCTAAAGAAAACATATCCCCTCATCTGTCTATGGCTGTTATTGCCTCTGAAGACAATCGCTTTGCCGAGCATAATGGTTTTGACTTCAAAGAAATAGAGAAAGCCTTAAAAGAAAACAAGAACCGAAAACGCCCTCGAGGTGCCAGTACTATCAGCCAACAGACAGCCAAAAACATTTTCTTGTGGCCTGCTTCTTCTTGGATCAGGAAAGGACTTGAAGTGTATTTCACCACCTTGATAGAACTATTTTGGAACAAGGAACGGATTATGGAAGTCTATCTGAACTCTATAGAAATGGGAAATGGTATCTATGGTGCCGAAGCAGTAGCTCGTGAACACTTTCACAAGAATGCCAGCAAACTGACACCGGAAGAATGCGCACTAATTGCAGCCAGCCTTCCCAATCCTCGCAAATTCAATTCAAGCAGACCTGGCAACTACATGCTTAAAAGACAAAAGAAGATACTTTATCTTATGAAATGCGTCCCTACATTTCCGCCCAAACAAGATACGTCCTCTACGGTTTCAAAGAAGAAAAAGAAATAACCCGCACCCCCGTGTGGGCTTTCTTATTTTTAGAGTATTCAAAGAGAGTCTGAGAATCTAGAATAACTTTCTTCATGACCGATGAAGCATGAAGCAAATGCAATTTACCATCCACCCAACAGGCAAATCCTGTATGCACCACATCCAGCCCTTTTATATTGGTAGTAATCGCTATGATATCCCCATTCTTTATGTCCAACTCCTCAGAAGAAACGTTCAGACTTGTTTTAGGAATATAAGAAACAGGAACATTTTTCCATTTTCTCTCTATTTCAATCATCTGGGATATCATGGAAGGATTATTTTTCAACCGATGATAATTGTCAGAGTGTGTGGACATAAAATCCAAATTCAAGATTTGTGATACAGCAAGCCCTAATTCCCCTGTACGTTCATGTACAATTCCTTTCTGTTCGTTATCCTTAATCCAATCACTGAAGTAATGTAAACGCGAGACATAACCGGCTTGTTTTCCATTCCGATAGCGGATACACAGCAACGCTTTTTTGTAACTTTCAAAGTCACTTTTCCCATACTTGTCAGCGAGACTCAATGCAAGTACTGTTTCAACTAATGTGGTACAATCCACCTTATCCAAATGAACAACTAATCTCTCTTCATCTGTCCCATCCAATGTATTCGCTACGTATGGAACCCCTAATAGATTTTGGGCAAAAAACAATATCCTACAACTATCGGCCGGCAACCGGGCAGCTTTTTGAAGCAGACTCTCGACTTTTATACTGTCATTTTCTGATGCTGAAACGATACAAGGCATTATTCCTAAAATCATTCCCAGCAACCACGGATACAGCTTTCTCATATATTTTTTCTTATCTACCTGTTTTTTCTGCATGGCAACAAAGATAACACATAACTGAATGAATGCAAATTTTAAAAGAATGAAAAGATAAAAACATCCGCCATGACAAATTCAACACTTGCCATAGCGGATAAAAAAGCTATATAGCACCTTTAAATCATGCAGTAAACTCTGTTCTTTCCAAATAAGCTATAACATCACCTTTATTAACTACAGCTCCTTGTTGGGCGCAAACTTCTACAATACGTCCTGTAAAATTAGCAAAAATCTTTTCATACTCTCCCCACGGAGTGGAAATATAACAGAACACTTCATCATGCTGGTATTTCCGTCCGACAAACGGTGCCATAGAAGGACCTTCCACGGAAACTTCCCATAAAATCTGCCCCTTATCCGGTGCAATAATAGGATCTGCCTTAGCACGCTTATATTTTCGGATCGTTTCCTCATCGAAGCCACTTTTTACCATAGCCGCATCCTGAGCACGTTGTAAATCATCCATAAAACGTTTCTTGGCTACACCCGATTTATAATCACGGTATTGCCGGTCATGCATAGCCAGTTCAAACAACTCTTCCTCATCCTCACCATATTCCCATCCATTATCATCCATCTCCTTACGGTACTTGTCCAGCTCATCAGGATAGTTCACCTGAGGATCTTCATCAGTGAATTCGTAGCCTTTACTTTTCGCCAGTTCGATTATTTCAGGAGCCAACGCACCCGGCAATTTTCCACTTTTTCCCAAAATCATATCCCATGTATGGTTATCAATCATCGTCCATCTCTCCTCTCCCTTCACCAATTGCATAACATTCATCAAAGCCACATTCTTCACATATTGGCTAAACGGTGTTACTAAAGGTGGATATCCCAATTTCGGCCATACGTATTCCACTTCTTCAAACAGCATCACTACCAAATCATCCAAACTCATAGGTTCCTTTCCCTGTCCTTTCAGAATCAGATTGATGCCCGAATGCACCCCTTTCAGATCGGCCATCATTGAACCCATCATGCCACCGGGAAGTCCACATCCCAGCAGCAAGGAAGACATATGTTTGTTGGTAGGATCAATAAAATATCCCAAAAAATCATCAATAAATTCCTGCGTCATGCTACGCGCTTTCATATAAGCCTTCATATTGATTTCAGGTACCTGAAAACCTGCATTTTTCAACATAGCCTGTACAGAAATTACGTCAGGATGCACTTTTCCCCATGACAACGGCTCCATAGCGACATCAATGATATCCGCACCATTCTCACAAACTTCCAAAATAGATGCCATAGATAACCCAGGACCGGAATGTCCATGATATTGTACAATGACTTCAGGATGTTTATCTTTGATATTTCTCACCAACTGCCCCAACATTTCAGGACGGCCGATACCTGCCATATCTTTCAAACAGATTTCGGGTGCCCCCGCTTCTATTAACTGGTCGGCAATATAAGAATAATAATCCACCGTATGTACAGGAGAATAAGTGATGCAAAGAGTGGCTTGAGGAATCATCCCCGCTTCTTTAGCATATTTTATGGAAGGAATAATATTACGAACTTCATTCAAACCACAAAAAATACGAGTAATATCCACTCCTTGCGCATGTTTTACCCTATACATCAACCGACGTACATCAGCTGGAACAGGATACATTCGCAATGCATTTAAACCACGGTCCAACATATGCGTCTGAATACCCGCCTCACGTAAAGGCTTGGTAAATGTACGCACTGCCTTGTTAGGATTCTCACCATATAGCAAGTTCACTTGTTCAAAAGCACCTCCATTAGTTTCGACTCGGGCAAAACACCCCATTTCAACGATTAGAGGAGCAATTTTGGCTAACTGATCAGCTCTGGGCTGGTACTTCCCTGATGACTGCCACATATCGCGGTAGACCAAACTGAATTTGATTTCTTTTTTCATAATTATTACTTGATTTAAAGGTGTCTTGTCCTTTTGCAAATATAACAAATGAATAAAAATAAAGTTAATATTCGAAGCTGTTTTTTAGCTTCCAAAAACATGTTTAATATCATATTGTAAACCAACAAAAACAAAAAAGGCAGAGCAAAAGAATTTCACTCTACCTTTTTGATAATTTTCCCCCTTGGATTATACAAAATCACGGAGCTGTCCCTGCAAGCGTTGTCTGGTAAAAAAAATTCTGCTTTTTACAGTACCCAACGGCAATCCCAGCTTTTCGGCAATCTCACGATATTTAAATCCCGACACATGCATAGCGAATGGAATACGGTATTCTTTAGGAAGCAAACCGACTATACGATGTATTTCTTTCATGTCATAAGCTCCCTCGGTACTATCAAAGCCGGAATCCTGAGGCATACTTAAATGGTAGAGATTGTCTGTATGGTCCACAAATGTCTGGTCACGCACTATTTTCCTATAATTGTTTATAAAGATGTTACGCATAATGGTATACATCCATCCCTTAAAGTTTGTATCGGGGATATACTTGTCTTCATTATCCAGCGCTTTCAATGAAGTTTCTTGTAGCAGGTCATTAGCCTCCTCACGGTCGGCTGTGAGTTTGTATGCAAACCGAAGTAATTCTTCTTGCACACCCAGCAGGTTCTTTTTAAAACTAACGCTATTCATAAGTCTTTCAGTTTAGGTTCATATTCTTTTTCCATGCTCTCGGTAATGCAAGGATAGCGCATTTTAAATAGGTGTCAAAGAAAAAACTATCAAAATAGGGGGTAAAAACCGTCATTTATCAGTTTTTACCCCCTGTTTTGATAGTTTTCAGGTGCTATTTAGCGTTGTTCCCCCTTTAAAATTGGTAAACAGATACTATATTTAACAGCTAAAATACGCGCCAAAAACACAGTACTACCTCCTATTATCTGGCAAATAAAGGCTTCCAGACCAAACAGATCACATATCCAATAGGCCAATCCCCCCACCACACAGGCCATTGCATAAATTTCTTTACGAAAAATAAGCGGAATTTCATTAATAAAAACATCGCGGAGCACACCACCTGCGGCCCCAGTGATACTACCCATGATTATAGCTACCCAAAAAGGATATCCGAGAGCAATACTTTTGCCTACTCCCACTACTGTAAATAGTGCCAGACCGATGCTGTCGAACAGGAAAAAAGTGTTATGCATATGAATCAGATACTTGCCGAAAGCAATTACCCAAAACAATGCAAGTCCTGTACATATTAAATATATAGGGTCGGTCATCCAACCCGGAGTCACATCTAGAAGCACATCACGGATAGTACCTCCTCCGATAGCCGTTGCCAAACCCACTACATATGCACCAAACCAGTCAAACTGTTTGGCAGACGCCAATCTGATACCACTGATGGCAAAGGCAAACGTGCCTATAAAATCTAAAACTTGAACAAATGTTAGCATAATGGTTGTTATTTGTCTGCAAAGTAACGAATAAATTCGATAAGAAAATGTATTTTTGTGTTCAGAAAATAGCTTAAAATAAGATGAAAGTAACAATTATCGCAGGTGCACGTCCCAATTTCATGAAAATTGCCCCATTAATGCGTGCTATCAAGGCTGCAAAGGCAGCAGGAAAAAATATCACTGCCCGTCTGGTCTACACAGGTTCGGACGAAGATAAAAGTTTGGAACCTTCTCTGTTTACAGACCTGGATATGCCGCGTCCCGATGTATATCTGCATGTAGATAATACAGATTTTTTCCAGCGAATGGCAGGTATATTGGTAGCTTTCGCCCGCGAACTGGAACAGCATCCTGCACAGGTAGTACTTGTAGTGGATGACCTGACTCCTACTATGGCGTGCTCTATCGTAGCTAAAAAGAAAGGGATAAAAGTCGCTCATCTAGTGGCCGGAACCCGCTCTTTCGATATGGATATGCCAAAGGAAGTGAACAGCATGATAACAGATGGCTTGTCCGATTATCTGTTCACGGCCGGAATGGTAGCCAACCGCAATCTGAATCAAACAGGAACCGAACAGGCACATGTACATTTTGTAGGAAACATCCTGATTGATACGCTGCGTTATAACCGTACCCGTTTACAGCGCCCGGTAGCGTTCTCCATTATGGGACTGAAAGAAAAAGAATACCTCTTGCTAACATTGAACAAACATTCATTGCTAAACAAGGACACAACACTGAAAGCCATCTTCCGCACTATACTGGAAAAAACAGACAAGCCGATCGTGGCGCCGCTCCATACATATGTAAAAAACAAGCTGTCTGCTTTAGGAATTACTTCCGAAAGGTTATATATATTACCACCGCAACCTTATTTGTCATTCGGATATTTAGTGAACCATGCCTGGGGTATCATTACAGATTCGGGCAATGTAGCGGAAGAAGCTACTTTTTTAGGAATCCCCTGCATGACATTAAGCACGTATGCAGAACATCCCGAAACAGTGACAATCGGCACAAACCGGCTGGTGGGGGAAAGCTCTGAAATCCTGGCAGACGTCCTTGACATTCTGAATAAAGGAGAATGGCAGAAGGGACATTTGCCGGAACGTTGGGATGGACACGCTGCAGAAAGAATTGTACAAACATTGCTGGGTGAACATAAATAAAATGGAGAACCAATAAAAACACGGATGCCGCAGAATATCAAATTCTACGGCATCCGTGTTTTTATTGGTTCTCCATCGATATCGCTTACACTCTCCTTTCTTACCAAGTATAATTCAAACCAAAACTAAGCAATTCCTGCAACTGGAAATAACTCTTGTTATCTTCTGTCAGTGTCACACCGTCATCATAACGCGCATGAACAAACAACTTAGTAGACAAATAACGGTTCAACACAAAATTAAATGTATTTTCCCAACTGGCAATTACGGTGTCATAAGTTGTAAAGTACTCCAATTTAGACTCCCACACAATACTGGGGATAATTGTCCAAGTCAGATTACCTGTAAATTTCGAACCGAAGAGATTCGCTGTTTTATGCCCCGGATCCACATTAAAAGCACCCGGATCAGTTATCTTATCATTGCTGATATACATAAAAGTATACGCCAGTGGAGATCCCAACAAAGACAATGAATAATTCTTCTTATTCTGCTTAAAGTCCATACCGAGGGTTATATCCAATTGGGCGGGAGACAGAAAATTAGAAATCATATCATTCGTATTCGTCTTATAATTTCCAAAGAACTGAGTCTTGAACTCGCCCGCCAAAGTATAATACCAGTTTTTGAAGGCTTTTACACCCAGTTTACTGCTTAAACGAAGCAAGTCGGCATTCGTCTTATACTTATGCACTGTATCTGACGGTGCTGTAACAAAACCCAATTTTATTTCCAGCTTATTTTCAAACTCTATACGCTGGCGGTCATCAAAATTAGCTTCCAGCACTAAGCCGGACAACAGCGCATTAGTACTTTCACCACCTTTATACCAGTTATCTGAAATATAATGTTGTGTGAACTGAACATACCCATTCCCCTTATGCGTCCAAAAGTTAGGGCGTACCACCAACAATTCATTATCCGTAGTCAAGCTTTCCACCGGTGTTTCCGGTTGAAGGAAACTTTTGATTCTCTCTTTCCTTGGTCTTTTTACTATCTGATTATTTTCCAGTGGTTTCAAATCAGCCAAATAAAGTTCGTTATTCACCAATCTGCCCGGATATTGCAAATAATAATTCCTTAATATATTATTCGACCAACGGTCGGCAGCGGCCAAGGTTTCCAAATCGGGCAGTTGATATATAGCTGCAGATGCAGAGTCACGCTTTCCCATATATAGCGAATCGACAGCTGTCATTATTTTCGTATCCGGACTCCATTTTATTTCAAAAATTTCTTTTATAGGAGCTTCATAATAAGTGGGCGGAACAAACAACTTATAAAAAGCCGGATTAGGACGTACCCGCCGGGGCGCCGGAATATTCAAATCATCCCACAGCCTGAAATAAGCAAAATAAGATGCGCTTAATGCAGACAATGAATCAGAATAGGCTTTCACAGCCGGATTTTCTTTCGTCTTGGCTATTTTCTGTGCCGGCACTTCTTCCATACAGAATACAGCAAGTATTATAGCCAAACATATACTTTTTCTCATACTAATTTTAGTTTTGTGCAAAAGTACACTTAATTTTCCTTTTCCCCAAAAACTGTTTCCTTTATATAATAACGAATGATAAATTCAGTTTCATCAAATGATTTTTTAAAGCATATCCGACAATATTGAAAAAGATTTTGTAATTTTGCAACTTTGATAAATATTGCGATTTTGATAATTAAGAAAATAACATTTAAAAATATTAAGTCGTGGGAGAAACTAAGTATATCTTCGTAACTGGTGGTGTTGCCTCCTCATTAGGTAAAGGTATTATTTCATCATCAATAGGTAAATTACTGCAAGCCAGAGGCTATAATGTAACAATTCAGAAGTTCGATCCGTATATCAATATTGATCCGGGAACTTTGAATCCTTATGAACATGGTGAATGTTATGTAACGGTAGACGGACACGAAGCCGACCTCGATTTGGGACATTACGAACGTTTTTTGGGCATCCAGACAACTAAAGCCAATAACATTACAACAGGACGTATTTACAAAAGTGTTATTGACAAAGAACGCCGTGGTGACTATTTGGGAAAGACTATTCAGGTTATCCCCCATATCACCGATGAGATCAAACGCAATGTAAAATTATTGGGAAGCAAATATAAATTTGATTTTGTCATTACCGAAATCGGTGGTACCGTAGGTGATATTGAATCACTTCCTTATTTGGAAAGTATCCGCCAATTGAAATGGGAAATGGGACGTAATGCGTTGTGCGTACACCTTACTTATGTTCCTTATCTGGCTGCAGCAGGCGAATTGAAGACCAAACCTACCCAGCACTCTGTAAAAGAGCTGCAATCTGTTGGTATTCAACCAGATGTATTGGTATTGCGTACCGAGCACGAATTGAGCACAAACTTGAAAAAGAAAGTTGCTCTGTTCTGTAACGTAGATGAAAATGCTGTGGTGCAGTCTATCGATATGCCCACCATTTATGAAGTACCTTTGCGTATGCAAGAGCAGGGACTGGATGTAACCATTCTCCAAAAGATGGGATTGCCCGTGGGTGAAACTCCAACCCTCGGTCCATGGAGAGATTTTCTAGATCGCCGTCATAAGGCAACTGAGAAAGTAAAAATTGGATTGGTTGGTAAATACGATTTGCAAGACGCTTATAAATCTATCCTTGAAGCCTTGTCACAAGCCGCCACTTACAATGACCGCAAAGCGGATATCCACTTCATAAACAGCGAGAAACTGACAGATGCTAATGTAGAAGAGCAGATTAAGGATATGGATGGTATCATCATCTGCCCGGGATTCGGACAACGTGGCATAGAAGGTAAGTTCGTTGCTATCAAATATGCACGTACACACAATGTACCGACTTTTGGTATCTGTCTAGGTATGCAGTGCATGGCTATTGAGTTTGCCCGTAACGTGCTAGGTTATACAGATGCCAACAGCCGCGAAATGGATGAAAAAACGCCACACAACGTGATAGACATTATGGAAGAACAGAAAGCTATCACCAATATGGGCGGCACTATGCGCCTGGGAGCCTATGAATGTATCCTTGACCAACACTCAAAGACTTTTGAAGCCTATAAAAGCGAACACATACAGGAACGCCACCGTCACCGCTACGAATTCAATAATGACTATAAGCAGGAGTACGAAAAGGCGGGTATGAAATGCGTGGGTATCAATCCGGAATCCGATTTAGTGGAAATAATTGAAATCCCGACATTAAAATGGTTCATCGGAGTACAGTTCCATCCCGAGTACAGCAGTACAGTATTGAAACCACATCCTTTATTCCTGTCATTTATCAAAGCGGCAATAGACAAATAAGAAACGAGAATTATAATATAATAAGGTAAACAAGTAAAAATGGACAAAAACACTTTAGTGGGATTCGCCCTGATTGGTGCAGTTGTGATAGGCTTCAGCATCTACAACCGTCCTAGCCAGGAAGAAATGGCACGTGCCAAACATTATCAGGATTCCATTCAGGCGATAGCCCAAAAAGAGGCCGAACGACTGGCACAGGCTGCCACGGCACAGAGTCAGAATGCAACATTGCATTTAGACTCTACCTCTATGTTCTATGGCGCAAACCAAGGTACGGAACAGCTAACGACACTGGAAAATAATGTAGTAAAACTGACTTTCACCAATAAAGGTGGACGGGTGTGCGCAGCCATATTAAAAGATTATAACGGACAGGACGGCAAGCCTTTGATGCTGTTTGATGAAAAAGATTCGGGCATGAATTTCGCTTTCGAAGGAAAGAATGAAAATATTTTGACCGAGGATATGTATTTCCAACCTACCAACGTAACAGACAGCACTGTAACTATGCGTTTGGCAGCAAACAATGGAGGCTATATAGATTTCGATTACAAACTTTTACCGGATGCTTACATGGTGAATTTCACTATTCGCGCAAACGGCATGCAGAATTTCTTCCCTCCTGCCCTGAACACAGTCAATATAAACTGGCGTCAACGGGCACGCCAGCTTGAAAAAGGTTTCAGCTTCGAACAGCGCTATACTTCGCTCACCTACAAACCGGTAGAAAAAAGTTCAGACTATCTGAACGAAATGAAAGAAGCAAAAGAAGATGTTACCGACCGTTTGGATTGGATTGCTTTCAAGAATCAGTTCTTCTCAAGCGTACTTATTGCCGATCAAGATTTTGATAAAGCTTCCCTAACCTCTACCCCCCAACAGGAAGGAAGCGGATATATGAAGAACTATACCGCGGACATGACAACTTTCTTTGATCCTACCGGAAAGCAGCCTACCGATATGCAGTTCTACTTCGGTCCGAACCATTTCAAGACTTTGCTGAACAGCAATGATCTAAGCCTTTCCCAAAAAGATTTGGAACTGGAAGACCTGGTTTATTTGGGCTGGCCCATTATCCGCTGGGTAAACCGCTGGTTCACTATTAATTTGTTTGATTGGCTCTCAGGGTGGGGACTGAGCATGGGTGTCGTATTGCTGCTGATGACGATTATCGTCAAAGTGTTAGTTTATCCGGCTACCTACAAATCATATATGTCCTCTGCCAAGATGCGCGTCCTGAAACCCTACATCAACGAGATCAACGCAAAATATCCCAAGAAAGAAGATGCTTTGAAAAAGCAGCAGGAAACGATGGCACTTTACAGCAAATACGGAGTAAGCCCTATGGGAGGTTGCTTGCCTATGCTGATCCAAATGCCGGTATTCATGGCTTTATTCTTCTTCGTGCCTAACGCTATTGAGTTGCGCCAACAAAGTTTCTTATGGGCCCCGGACTTGTCCACTTATGATGATATTATCAACTGGGGAACCAACATTCCTCTGCTGGGCAATCATTTAAGCCTCTTCTGTTTGCTGTTCAGTATCACCAATATTCTGAACACCATGTACACCATGAAGCAGCAGGATATGGGACAACAGCAAATGCCGGGTATGAAACTAATGATGTATATCATGCCAGTCATGTTTATTTTCATCTTCAACGGTTATTCATCCGGCTTGAACTACTATTACTTCATTTCCGGACTGATTGGTATCCTCACCATGGTGATTCTGCGCAAAACAACTGATGAAAAGAAACTCCTTGCCATGTTGGAAGCCCGAAAAGAAAAGAAGAGCCAAAAGAATGGCGGCAAACCGGGTGGCGGACTGATGGCTAAACTGGAAGCTTTACAAAAGGAGCAGGAACGACTGCAACAAGAAAGAATGAATAAAGGGAAAAAATAACGGGTTTACACTTCCTTAAAAAAACAGCGAAGACCGGCATATATAAAAAAACAGCGGTCTTTGCTGTTTTTTTATATATGCCGGTTACCTCTATATTTGCTCTTCTTTGCAAAGACACCCTTCCACAGACACACAAAGAAACAAAACAAATATGCAGGAACATTTCACATCACCGGCTTTTATACGTATTTTTGCAGTCAGTTAATCATCAAAAACAATTTTTAGATATGAATAAATCAAGCGCAACCATCATGGCAGCAGCACTTATGCTAGCTTCTTCCTGTACCGAAGTGAAACAGGAAGGACAGGGCTACGAGCCCATTATAGGCAAGCAAGAAATCACCATCAAAGACGGTCGTCTTACCCCCGAAGCCCTGTGGGCAATGGGACGCATAGGCAGTCTGAGTATTTCCCCCGATGGCAAACAGATAGCCTACACCGTAGCCTATTATAGTGTTCCCGAAAACAAAAGCCATCATGTAATTTACGTAATGGATGCCGATGGAAAGAACAACACCCTGCTTACTCAAACAGCATGGAATGAAAGCGAGCCTCAATGGATAAAAGGCGGAACAAAAATCGCATTCTTATGCAATGAAAGTGGTGGCAGTCAAATTTGGGAGATGAATCCTGACGGTACGGAACGCCGTATCATTTCCGATTTCAAAGGAAACATAGAAGGATTCTCTTTTTCACCGGATGGCAAAAAGATTCTTTTCATCTCACAAATAAAATACGGCCAACGCACTGTGGACCTCTACCCTGACCTACCCAAAGCCAGCGGTATCATTGTAAACGACCTGATGTATAAACATTGGGATGAATGGGTAGAAAGTATTCCACATCCTTTTATCGCTGATTTTGATGGTAACATGATGGGAGCAGCCACCGATATCATGGAAGGTGAGCCGTTTGAAGCTCCAATGAAACCTTTCGGAGGTATCGAGCAGCTGGCTTGGAGCAACGACTCTAAACAAATAGCTTACACCAGCCGGAAAAAGCAAGGATTGGCATACGCAGTATCTACCGACTCGGATATATACCTTTATAATATAGAAAAAGGCACAACACTGAACCTGTGCAAACCGAATGGAAAAGATTCGAATGGAACAGATGAAATGAAAGGATATGACACCAATCCTAAATTCAGCCCCAACGGCAAATACATTGCATGGCAAAGCATGGAGCGCGATGGTTACGAAAGTGACCGGAACCGCCTGTGCATCTACAATTTAGATGACGGTCAAAAGACATTTGTTACCGAAAGTTTTGAATCAGGCGTAGATGACTATTGCTGGAACAATGATTCGCAAAGTCTGTACTTTGTCGGTGTATGGCATGGAACCAGCATGGTATACAGTGCCAATCTGAATGGTGATATAAAAAAACTGACTGATGGCATGTATGACTACGGATCAGTAGCCATGGCAGGCGATAAAATAATTACCAAACGTCACTCTATCAGTGCCGCCGATGAAATCTACACCCTCACTCCTGCCGACGGGCAAGTGGCGCAACTCTCACACGAGAATGATCACATCTTTAAACAGCTGAATTTGGGCAAAGTGGAGGAAAGATGGACCAAAACTACCGATGGCAAGCAAATGCTTTCATGGGTGATCTATCCCGTCAATTTTGACGCAAACAAGAAGTATCCTACTTTATTATTCTGTGAAGGTGGCCCGCAAAGTCCCGTTAGCCAATTCTGGAGCTACCGCTGGAACTTCCAGATTATGGCAGCCAACGATTATATTATCATCGCTCCGAATCGTCGCGGTCTACCTGGATTCGGCATGGAATGGTTGGAACAAATTAGCGGTGACTATGGAGGTCAATGCATGAAAGACTATTTGTCAGCCATAGATGATATTTCAAAAGAACCATATGTAGATACTAATCGTTTGGGATGCGTAGGTGCCAGCTTCGGCGGATTCTCCGTCTATTGGCTGGCGGGACACCATGACAAACGTTTTAAAGCATTTATCGCACACGATGGTATATTCAATATGGAGCAGCAATATCTGGAAACAGAAGAAATGTGGTTCGCCAACTGGGATATGGGTGGTGCATATTGGGACAAAAACAATGTAACGGCACAACGTACCTTTGCCAACTCTCCCCATCGTTTCGTTGATAAATGGGACACTCCCATTCTCTGCATTCACGGTGAAAAGGATTATAGAATTCTTGCTTCACAAGGTATGTCGGCGTTCAATGCAGCTGTATTGCGCGGTGTTCCGGCCGAACTTTTATTATATCCGGATGAGAATCATTGGGTATTGAAACCGCAAAATGGGGTGTTATGGCAACGCACTTTCTTTAGTTGGTTAGATAAATGGCTCAAATAACGCCTAAATTACCGCAATATTATCCGTTATTAGAACTATATAGTATAATTTTCAATTTTTGTGTTACCTTTGTAATGTCAAACAAAAAATGAACATTAAGTGATATTTGTTAAGCTACCTTTTATTAGGTGAGTAAACAATAGCTTGTGAAAGTAGTTGTTTACAGTGTTAGTATATAAATAACTTTTTATTCCCCGTGCTTTGTGAGCGCACAAAGCTGGATGATTACAAAATAATAAAGTGATTATTTTTTCGTGATACCGGCTTGTGATAAGTCGGTATCATTTTTTATTCCAGCAAACCAACATCATACTCATTATTATGGCTCAGCGGAAATTTCTGGTTGTTAAGTTTTAAAATTAGCTACCTTTGCTTACCTTTGTTTTATGAAACCCGAACGACTCCTTCGTGCCATCCTTCCGGATGTGCTTATAGACAACTTTGATATTGTCAATTTCGACAAGAGTGCTGACCGTTTTGATATTTATCTTGATGAAAAAAAAGTTCAGCTAAAAGAAGATAAGACCAACCCGGATATCATATCCTATGGTTTTGGTGAGTACCGTACAATCCAAGACTATCCTATTCGTGGTCGCGCCACTTATCTCCATGTTCGTAAACGTAAATGGCTTGACAAGTCTTCCAATGAAATCTTCAGCTATGACTGGGATTTATCCGAATTTGACGGTACACGGCTGAATTCTGAGTTCGTTTCTTTTTTAAAAGAAGGAGATTGAATCTACTCCTGTGAGTATCTGTGTGCTTGCGGAACGTTATGGCGTAAAAGGGCAGACTCTTCGTAAACAATACAAGGAGAAAATCAGTGATTACCGGAACTGGGACCAACTCGAACATGCGCATGACTACCTCCTTTATCCTGAAAACATTGGAGAAAACCTTTCTTTGGATGAAACTTGCCTGAGCAATGGAGATGTTTATACGATTCTGACCAATAAAGCAGCTAAAGGCCGTAAGGGGGCTTTAGTTGCAATGGTTCGTGGAGTGGCCACAGATGCGGTAAGCGGAATCTTGCGCAGGCTTCCGCACCGGAAACGGCTGTCTGTCAAGACTGTCACTACAGATTTATCTTCAGCCATGATGCTGACGGTCAGAAAGGTGTTTCCTGCCGCAAAGCTGATCAATGACCGTTTTCATGTACAGCAGCTCATGTCTGAAGCTGTAGACCAGTTAAGAATACGCTATCGGTGGAAAGTACTTGATGCGGAAAATCAGGCTATCAGGGAGCACCGTCAAAGAAGAAAGAAGCAAAGAGTAAGGCGGAAAGGGAGAGAATAGGAAATGGGAGCCTGAAAGAATGGAGAACGGAGAAACCCTGCCACAGATAGTAAGCAGAAGCAAGCATATTATACTGAAACACTGGAGCAAATGGAATGAACAGCAAAAGACCAGGGCTGCCATTCTCTTTGATAAATTCCCCAAGCTTCTGGAAGGATACAGCCTTAGCATGAAACTGACAGACATCTTCAACAAGAAGTCAGGTCCCGATGAAGCAAGGCTAAATCTCGCAAGATGGTACAATGAAGTGGAAAAGTTTGACTATATGGAGTTCAACAAGGTACTTGATACCTTTTCAAACCATAGTACGACCATCATAAATTATTTTGAAGAACGATTGACAAATGCTTCAGCGGAGTCGTTCAATGCTAAAATCAAAGCTTTTCGAAGCCAGTTAAGAGGGGTGGCTGATCTGAAGTTCTTCATGTTCAGACTGGCTAGGCTATACGCTTAAAAGAAAGCTTGCCAACCCGGAAAATCCGCTGACCCATTATTATTCTGGAATGCTTATGCCCTCATGCTCTCATTTTACATATAACAATCTAATTATAAATATCTTACATGATTATAGTAAAAATATTTGCTCTCACTTATGCCCTCATACCCTCACTATATTTTAAAGCAGATTTTCGCATAATACGCTTGCTGTCAACTATATATTCTTTTTTATAAAGTATTCCTGTTTGATATAAAGCAGGGTACTTTCAGACTTTTTCATTTCAAAAATGCATATGAAAGAGATATACTTCCACGAAATAGCAGTTTACAGAGTTCCGATATCGATAAAAAAGATCAAAACGTTTTTAAAAAGTTCCTGTTGTTATTTGAAAAGCTCTTGATCTTTTTTAAAAACGTCCTTATATTGGGGGGATTTATATGATTCACACTCACATACATACGTACAAACCCGTACATACATATGCGTAGCTTCATGTAGACATACGTGCATAAACATACTTCTTGGCATAGTATAAAACACAATCACGCAACACTCCCCATATTTTTACAAGTAAATCAATCTTCCTACTCAGGGTTAGAGATTTTATATGATCACATCTATTGAAAAAACTCTTTTATTCAATATCACTTCGCCGATACAATAATAAAGAGGCTGAATCAAATTTATCTTGAATTTCAGCCTTTTTATTCATCAATACAACATTGGGAAATCGGGCTACATGACCATTCTTGCATTAAGAAAGGCAATTTAATAATGAAACTGCCAAATCTCTAAAACAACAATATCCATCCGTCTACAGTTTGGTAAGTGGATGGATATTGCTTTTTTATTCTTAATCTCTGCCCAAAATAAAAGCAAAGAAGCCTTATATTTAATTTTAACAGAAGAAATTTTCTATTTTTTCTGCATTAATCCTTTAAATGCCGTAGGATAAGGAGTTTCAAACTCCATCAACTCTTTTGTTACCGGATGATAGAAACATAACTTGAAGGCATGTAACGCCAATCGTCCTAAAGGATCACACTCACTGCCATAGCGCCGGTCACCAACAACAGGGTGACCTAAATCCAACATATGCACACGAATCTGATTCTTACGTCCTGTTTCCAAATCCAACTCCACCAATGAATATCCATTGGCCCGCTTTATTGTTTTATAATGAGTGACCGCAAACTTACCTTCCCCATTATCTACAGGACTGGAATATACATACAATTTCCGGTCGGTCAACCAAGACTCTACAGTACCGTAATCTTTCTCCATATCACCAGAAACGATAGACACATAACGGCGGTCCGTCACAATATCATGCCAATTATCACGTAAAGTATTCTGGGTTTTTTCATCTTTGGCATACATCATCAACCCCGAAGTTTCACGGTCCAGACGATGTACTACAAATACGCGGTTGAAACGATGTGAACGTTTTACATACTCATTCAAAATATGTTGTGCAGTACGCTCCTTCTGATGTTCTGTGCTGACAGAAAGCAGTCCCTCCTTCTTTTCCACCACCAAGATATAAGCATCCTCGTATACCAGTTTCAGCATCGGATGTTTAAACTCACGATTATTCTTCACCTTGGATATCTGCACTTTCATACCTGGTTTCAATGCGAAATTATATTGGGTAGTAATCACATTATCTACCAAAATCACGCGGTTGGCAAGCAACGCCTTTACCTTGCTACGACTGATTCCCGCCATTTTCCGCATCAGAAAATCCATCAGCTCAGCGGGCTCCGTCACATTATATATAGTATATCGGGCAACACTTCTCGCCTTTGGCCTGCCGGAATCACTATTCTTACCTCTTGACATAATTCTATTTACTGTTTAAACAATTTATAATTGAACTATCCGGATTATCCTCTTTTTTCCAGCAACACCACATTTTCCACATGATGCGTATGAGGGAACATATCTACGGGTTGCACGGCCATCACCTTGTATTTGGCATCTAACAAAGACAAATCACGTGCCTGGGTGGCAGGATTACAGCTAACATACACAATCCGCTGAGGTTCAGCAAAAAGAATTGTATTAATCACATCATCGTGCATTCCGGCACGCGGAGGATCAGTGATAATAACATCAGGACGACCATGTTGGTTGATAAACTCCTGAGTGAGGATATCCTTCATGTCACCGGCATAAAATAAGGTATTGTCAATGCCATTAATTGCCGAATTTACTTTTGCATCTTCTATTGCTTCAGGCACATATTCGATACCAATCACTTTCTTTGCCTGGCGTGAAACAAAGTTGGCTATGGTTCCAGTCCCTGTATAAAGATCATACACCAATTCTTTACCGGTCAATCCGGCAAAATTACGGGCCACCTTATAAAGATTATACGCCTGTCCAGAATTAGTCTGATAAAATGATTTTGCTCCTATCTTGAAGCGCAACCCCTCCATTTCCTCGAAAATATGATCGTTGCCTTTGAACACCATTACCTCCAGATCGTTAATGGTATCATTGCATTTGTTATTGACTACATATAATAATGAAGTAATCTGCGGAAAACGTTCTGCCACGAAAGCCAGCAGTTGCTTCATCAGATCCATTTCGCTCTCTTCCACAATCTTGCATTGCAGCAACACCATAAGCTCACCCGTACTCGAAGTACGGATCATCAAGTTGCGAAGCATTCCTTCTTGAGAACGCAGATTAAAGAAAGAATAATTGTGTTCGTATGCATAGTCACGAATCGCATTGCGTATCTGGTTGCTGATATCATCCTGTAACCAGCACTTTTCTATAGCCAGTACCTTGTCAAATGCACCGGGAATGTGGAAACCTACGGCGTTCATCTGATCGTACTTCACATCTTCCTTTACCTCTTCCTCTGTCAGCCAACGTTTGTTAGAAAACGTAAATTCCAACTTATTACGGTAAAACTCCGTTTTTTCCGACCCCATGATAGGTAAAATTTCCGGCAATTCGATCTTGCCGATACGGGTCAGATTATCCGTCACCTGCTTTTGCTTATACTTTATTTGTTCTGTATATGGCAGACACTGCCACTTACAACCACCACATATACCATAATGCTGGCAGAAGGGTACTGCACGCACAGGAGAATACTCATGGAATTTCACAGCCACAGCTTCTGCATAATGATTTTTCTTACGCTTCACTTGTAAATCCACCACATCACCGGGCACTACATAAGGCACAAATACTACCAGGTCATTCACTTTCGCCAAAGCTTTTCCTTCGGCAGCTACATCTGTTATGGTTATCTTCTCTAATAATGGAAGTTCTTTCTTCTTTCTAGCCACTTTTCTGAATAAGTTAATTTGGGGACAAATTTAAGCATTTTCCCTGAATATTGCCTCATAAATCGTAAGATATTAAAATTGCAAAGTAGAAATTGCAATTTCCACTAATTTTTTTCAGTAAAAGGTTTGGAGATAACTAAAATATGTATAGTTTTGCGATTACATTTTTTGAGCGAGTTAACTTTAAATACATTTATTATGGATAAAAAAAGAGTTTACACCTTTGGTAATGGACAAGCTGAAGGAAAAGCAGACATGAGAAATCTGCTTGGTGGAAAAGGCGCTAACCTAGCTGAAATGAATCTAATCGGTGTTCCCGTACCTCCGGGATTTACAATCACCACAGAAGTTTGTAGCGAATATTATGAGTTAGGTAAAGATAAAGTAGTAGAACTGCTGAAAGCGGATGTTGAGAAAGCTATCGCCAACATCGAAAATCTGATGAATTCCAAGTTTGGAGATGTAGAGAACCCGTTACTGGTTTCTGTACGTTCGGGTGCCCGCGCTTCTATGCCGGGTATGATGGACACCATCCTTAATTTAGGTTTAAATGACGAAGTGGTGGAAGGCTTGAGCCGCAAGACCGGACGCCCCCGTTTCGCATGGGATTCTTACCGTCGTTTCGTACAAATGTATGGTGACGTGGTATTGGGTATGAAACCGGTGAACAAGGAAGACATCGATCCTTTCGAGGAAATTATCGAAAAAGTAAAGGAAGAAAAAGGTGTGAAGCTCGACAACGAATTGGAAGTGGAAGACCTTAAAGAACTGGTTAAACGCTTTAAAGTTGCTGTAAAAGAACAGACCGGACAAGATTTTCCGACCTGTGCATACGAACAACTTTGGGGTGCCATTTGTGCTGTATTCCGCAGCTGGATGAACGAACGCGCCATTCTTTACCGCAAAATGGAAGGTATTCCTGCCGAATGGGGTACTGCTGTAAGCGTACAAGCCATGGTATTCGGTAACATGGGTGATACTTCGGCTACCGGTGTTTGCTTCTCTCGTGACGCAGGTAACGGTGAGGATTTATTTAATGGCGAATATTTGATCAACGCACAAGGTGAAGATGTTGTAGCCGGTATCCGTACTCCGCAACAAATCACAAAAATCGGTTCTCAGCGTTGGGCAGAACGTGCAGGTATTTCTGAAGAAGAACGCGTAGCCAAATATCCCTCTATGGAAGAAGCTATGCCGGAAATCTACAAAGAACTGGATGCCCTGCAGACCAAACTGGAAAACCACTATCGCGACATGCAGGATATGGAATTTACCGTACAGGAAGGTAAATTATGGTTCTTGCAGACCCGTAACGGTAAACGTACCGGAGCTGCCATGGTAAAAATCGCCATGGACTTGTTGCGCCAGGGCATGATTGATGAAAAAACCGCATTGGAGCGTTGCGAACCTAATAAATTAGACGAACTGCTTCACCCTGTGTTCGACAAGAAAGCGTTGAAAGAAGCGAAAGTTTTGACTCGTGGTTTGCCCGCTTCTCCGGGTGCCGCTACCGGTCAGATTGTGTTCTTCGCCGATGATGCTGCTAAATGGGCTGCCGATGGCAAAAAGGTAGTCATGGTACGTATCGAAACTTCGCCGGAAGACTTGGCAGGTATGGCCGTTGCCGAAGGTATCCTGACTGCACGTGGCGGTATGACATCTCACGCTGCGGTTGTGGCCCGTGGTATGGGTAAGTGCTGCGTATCGGGTGCTGGTGCTATCAATGTAGATTATAAGACACGTACCGTAGAAATTGAAGGTATTACTTTAAAAGAAGGTGACTTCATCTCTCTGAACGGTACTACCGGTGAAGTCTATAAAGGTAAAGTGGAAACCAAAGCAGCCGAAGTTTCAGGCGATTTCGCTGCATTGATGGATCTTTGCAACAAATACACCAAGCTGAATGTCCGCACTAACGCTGATACTCCGCATGATGCGGAAGTGGCCCGCGCTTTTGGTGCTTCAGGTATCGGTCTTTGCCGTACGGAACACATGTTCTTTGATGCTGAAAAGATTGTTGCTATGCGTGAGATGATCCTGTCACCGGATGTAGAAGGACGTAGAAAAGCATTGGCTAAATTGCTCCCCTTCCAAAAAGCCGACTTCAAAGGTATCTTCAAGGCTATGGACGGATGTCCGGTAAATGTTCGTCTGCTCGATCCTCCTTTGCATGAGTTCGTTCCCCATGATGCAAAAGGTCAGGAAGAAATGGCTAAGGCAATGGGCGTAACCGTACAGGAAATCAAAAAACGTGTGGAAAGCCTGTGTGAACACAATCCGATGTTAGGTCACCGCGGCTGTCGTTTGGGTAACACCTATCCCGAAATCACAGAGATGCAGACTCAAGCGATTCTAGGTGCTGCAATTGAACTGAAGAAAGAAGGATATGATCCGCATCCCGAAATTATGGTTCCCTTGACCGGTATCCTGTATGAATTCGAAGCTCAGGAAAAGGTGATCCGTGATGCAGCAGCAGCATTATTTGAAAAAGAAGGTATGGAAATTCCGTTCAAGGTAGGTACCATGATTGAAATTCCGCGTGCTGCGCTGACAGCCAACCGCATTGCCAGCCGTGCAGAATACTTCTCATTCGGTACCAATGACTTGACCCAGATGACCTTCGGTTATTCCCGTGACGATATTGCTTCTTTCTTGCCGGTATATCTGGAAAAGAAGATTCTAAAAGTAGACCCGTTCCAAGTACTCGACCAAAATGGTGTGGGTCAGCTGATTGAAATGGCTGTAGATAAAGGCCGTTCAGTTCGTCCTGATTTGAAATGCGGTATCTGCGGTGAGCATGGTGGTGAGCCTTCATCAGTGAAATTCTGTCACAAAGTTGGTTTGAACTATGTGTCTTGTTCTCCGTTCCGCGTGCCTATTGCCAGACTGGCCGCTGCACAGGCTGCTGTGGAAGATATGAAGTAAATTAATATAAAGGTGGGAGGTGCTTGGAATAAGTACCTCCTACTCTATTTTTATGGCATTTTATTTTTTCAATAAAAACATAGTTTATACATTTGCCTGCAAGACAAAATCTATATTCATATGAAAAACAAATGCCTCTTAGTATTACTGTTAGCTTTGGGATGTTGCCATGTACAAGCACAAAAAAGTCAAAAGGATCCTTTGTCCGAAGCACTCGTCCGGTTGAATCAAAAAGTGGATTCCGAATTGATTCCCGGAATAAAAAGGTTTCCCCTGATTGGAATTTCCACAGATATAAGTCCGAAACGGACAGCCGTAAACACGGCATATGTACAGTCAGTCATTCTCTCTGGAGGAATTCCTTACATGATACCTGTAACGGATAATGTAGAAATACTGCGTCAAATTGTATCCCAGCTGGACGGAATTGTCTTTACAGGTGGAGAAGACATCCAACCAATGTATTATGGCGACCTTCCTTATGAAAAACTGGAAGAAGTAAGCCCCGCCCGGGATACCTTCGACTTGATGGTGCTGAAAATGGCCGCAGATCGGAATATTCCCATATTAGGAATTTGCAGGGGGCTACAATTAATGAATGTAGCTTTCGGTGGAACTTTATATCAAGATCTGCCCACGCAACATCCTTCAAGTGTCAACCATCGCCAAAAAGAATCCGGCACTACCCCCACCCATCCGATATCCATCATAAAGGAAAGCAAGTTGGCAGAAATTACAGGACAAGAAGTGCTGCAAGTCAATACATTCCATCATCAGGCTATCCGGAAATTGGCACCGGGATTCAAAATCACGGCTTGGGCACCCGACAGTATAGCGGAAGCTATAGAAGCTTATCCCATACGACAAATGATAGGTGTACAATTTCATCCGGAAATATTTACAGCTGCCGGAGATACCACCATGCATAAATTATTTAAATTCCTAGTGAACAAGGCTGATACATTCAACCTAGCTAAAAAAATTCACAGCCGCATTCTATCCATTGACACTCATACAGACACTCCTCTTTGGTTTAAAACGGTTACAGTGTAGGCCTGAGAAAAGACAACATGGTCAGCATCCCCAAAATGGAGGAAGGCAAATTGGACGCACAGTTCCTAGCCGCATTTATATGGCAGGGGAAACGGGATGACGCATCTTCACAAAAAGCCGTAGAAAGCACCACCCGATTAATTCAATCCATTTATGACGAAGTAGAGCAATACAAAGATTTTTGTGGCATCGCCCTTACGGAAGAAGACTTGATACGCCTGAAGCGTGAAGGTAAAAACTTTATAGGGATCGAGAATGGTTACGCCATCGGCAAGGACCTAAAGAATATAAAAAAATACAAACAGATGGGAGTTAATTATATAACTCTCTGCCATTCTTATGATAACGATATTTGCCATTCGTCCACTCATACGGAAGATGCGACTCAAGGACTGACACAGTTTGGTCGTGAGGTAGTGAAGGAAATGAACCGGTTAGGTATTATGATAGACATATCACATGCCAGTGAAGGTACTTTCTGGGATGTGATAAAATATAGTACACAACCTATCATCGCCTCTCATTCCTCGTCAAAGGCTTTATGCGACCATGATCGTAATCTGACAGACGAACAACTCCGTGCCTTAGCGAAAAATGGCGGAGTGGCACAGTTATGTCTCCTCGATGCCTATATCAATAAAAACCCAAAAGCCGCATCCATTTGTGATGCAGTCGAACATTTAGACCACATGATTAAGGTAGCCGGCATAAACCATGTGGGAATAGGTACGGACTTTGATGGTGGTGGTGGTCTGCAAGGATGTAAAGGAGATAATGACTTAATTAATCTGACCATAAAAATGATTGAAAAAGGATATACAGAAGAAGACTTAAGGAAGATTTGGGGAGGTAATCTCTTGAGAGTAATGAAGCAAGTACAGGAAGCACCACTTCTTTCTTCAAAAAAACGCAGATAATACCCAAACAAGGATAATTAAAAATATATAGAAATATCCTATTATCATTTTTCGGAAATTATCAGGGCTGTCTCACCAATGGACAGCCTCTTTTTACAGTTTAATAGTAAAAGAAATAAGACAGACCTTATTCCCCTCTCCTCACCATAGGAATTTTCCTATTACAAATAGGGAAACTCTCCTTTACAAATAGGAATATTCCGTTTATTGTATCATTCCCTCCACTTATCTTTGTGACATAAGAAAAACAAATTTTAAAATTAACGGATATGAGAACAAAAATACTGAAATACTTCGGAATGGTAGTTGTACTGATAATAATGGTTAACCTAACCTCCTGTGAAGTATCCATAGAAAGTTGGTACGATGATGATGATTACAGCGAAATATATTACAGAACCACTCGGGAACTATGCAGCCGGACCTGGCAGGAAACTTGGGAACAAGACGGTGAATACTACACACAACGACTAGACTTTTACGAAAATAGAACAGGCACAGACATCATACGAATAGAACATCGGAACGGCTATGTAACCGAAGACAGGTACAATTTTGAATGGAGATGGGATAACAGCGCACAGACATGCATCCGTATGGTTTACGGTCCCAGTGACATTTCATATTTTGAAAATGTATGGTTGGCCGGGAACTTCTTAAAAGGCACATTGGATGGTGTCAATGTAAATTTCACAGGAATCAGGTAAAAAGAAAAAAAGCGGGATGATACCCAACACATATCATCCCGCTCTCCTTTTTCCAAATACACTACTCAACTTTAATACTCTTTACCGGATTCTCATTAGCGATACGCCAAACTCTAACAACGACACACACCACTATCAGAGCGATAATCACCAATGCTGTTCCGACAAAATACAACGCATTCATATCTATCGTTTCGGCAAATTGATCCAACCAAGCCTTTCCTGTAAAGTACGATACTACAATTCCTATCAAGACCGATGGGACAGCAACATATAATATATCACGGGACAGCAACCGAAGAATAGTCGAAGCTTCAGCACCATTCACCTTACGGATAGCTATTTCCTTACTGCGACGTTGTGTTTCATCATTCACGTAACCTATCAACCCCATAACAACAATAAGCAAAATAAAAGTAGAAGTAATCCATACAGAATTACGAAAACGATATACATTGCGATAGATTTCCTTCAGCATGGTATCTATCGGAATAAATTCCAATGCCTTAGTGGAATGCACCTGCTCCATGTATTCGTTCAGCTTTTTCAAATTCTCATCGTATGGCTGCTTTAAACGTACATCAAAAGTGTGACTGGTATTATGACTATAAACCAAAGCCACGGGAAACTGCTTATAAAGAAAAGACGTATTGCGCACATTACGGAATACACCAACAATGGTTCCGGCTTTATCAAAATCATTCAACCGTTTGCCTACTGCCCCATCTGTCCATTTCATCAGCCGCACTACTTCTTCGTTGACCAATACATCTCCCTCATTCTGCATATCTTTCCCTTCAATAATAGTAATCCCCATGGTTTCAGCATAATTCTTATCACAAGGATTATACATCAAGGTTTCTATTCGCTTGCCACTATTATCAATCAGCCCACGAGTCCAATATTCTCCCAGAACACCATGCATAGAACGGGTGGCATTTTCCACCATGGGTTGACGACGAAGATCGTTAACCATATTCTCTGCTTCTTCGGGTGACATCCATGTTTCCGCCTCCACCAATCCTGGAGTACGGATACCCATATCACTATTAATCAGATGATGATACTGCATCAAAGATACTAACAAAATCCCCATCACAAAAGATACCCCCATAAATTGTACAAATAAAGAGAACGCTTCCACCCTTTTCCCATCTGTGTAACGACGAAAAACTTGAGTGACAGGAATGCGTGAAAACAATCTTCCCGGCAGCACTCCGGCTACTATGAACAGTACAAAAACAATGAGTATCGGAACCCATAAAGTTTCCAATGTAAAGAGTGAGGATAACTGCACCGAAAGTAAATCTTCTATCAGATCTTTGGTATTGAAAATAATAAAGAGGGCCACTATAACGGACATCAATACCACAATCCCCGTCTCAAAAAGGAACATACTGAAAATATTGATTGCACTGGCACCACTACACTTATGCACACCTATACTTTTTGCCCTGCGGCTCATGGTAGCAATAGCTACTAATACATAGTTCATGATTGCCACAAAAAATATGGCAAAGCCCAAAAAACCATAAATGTAAAGGCGAGTGCGGGTATTTGAGTCATCCAAATGAATTTCGGGCAATGGCTGTGCATCATAAAAATTTCTCCATTCATCATCAGCAGAATCAGGATAATATTTTTGCATAGCCTTGTATATCTGACGATTGATTTCTTCCCTGTCCACCCCATCGCGCAAACGGAGAATAGTATAATAAATGTCATTACGCCCCATGTTCCACCCTATATAACCACCTCCGGCATAAATGGGAGCTACAAAATCAAAATGATAGGCCGTATTTTCCGGAGTATCCTGATAAACACCACGGACTGTCAGTTCATGCTGTTTATCCAAAGATAATTTTTGTCCCACAGGGTCCTGTCCACCAAAGACATCACAAAAAAAAGGAAACGAATATGCTCCCTGCCCTTTGCAATTCCTCAGGATTCCCTTTCAATACTTTGATGCCGAAAGTACGGAAATAGCAAGTATCTACATAAGCGTAGTTTACGTCTTTCAGCTTATGACCATCCTTGAATACATTTAATGTCTCAAAATTGAAAATGACTGTAGCATTTTCAATCCATTGTGACAAATCACTGCGGAATGCTTCTGCCATCGGAGCAAACAAGCTATCATCATATCCTTCTCCTTTCTCTCCAGTCTTTACATTCTCTCCTCCTCCACGTACCAACACCAATCGGTCGGCCTCAGGGTAACATTTTTCATAATTGAGTTCAAATGCTATTTGTGAAAAAAGCAGCACACCAATAGTCAAGCCTAATGAAAGCGATATGATTTTTGTCACATTGCTTCCACGGCCGTGTAATGTCGATTGTATCGCATAATAGATTTGTTTCATTACAACCACCCTTTCATTATTATTCTTTAATGTTCGCCACTACACTACCGTCAAACAAATGAATGACACGATGAGCAAATCCGGCATCATGCTGAGAGTGAGTTACCATGACAATACTAGTCCCCTCCTTGTTAAGTTCGGTCAATAGATTCATTACTTCAGCACCGTTCTTTGAGTCCAAATTACCGGTAGGCTCATCGGCGAGGATCAATTTAGGGTTAGTAACCACAGCACGGGCAATAGCCACACGCTGTTGTTGACCGCCGGAAAGCTGTTGCGGGAAATGCTTGGCACGATGACTCAAGTTCATTCGCTTTAAAATTTCCAGAACACGCTCCTTACGTTCACTAGCCTTGATTCCAAGATAAGTCAACGGTAATTCCACATTTTCAAAAACATTCAGTTCGTCTATCAGATTAAAGCTTTGAAATACAAAACCTATTACACCTTTACGCAGACGGGTGCGTTCTTTTTCTTTCAGATTGGCTACTTCATTGCCCAGCAACTTGTAACTGCCTTCAGTAGGATTGTCCAACAGACCAAGGATATTCAATAAGGTGGATTTTCCACAACCTGATGGTCCCATAATAGCTACAAACTCTCCTTCTTTCACCTCTATGTTTACATGATTCAACGCAATTGTTTCTACTTCTGAAGTACGAAATACCTTACTTAAATTTTCAATCTGTATCATAATAATAAATTTTAATTGTTTGTTCTATTGATCTTTATTCTGATTTAATACTCTTTACTGGATTCTCACTGGCAATGCGCCATGTTTTGGAAATGACACAACTGACAATCAATATCAAGACCACGATAGCTACACATACATAATAAGGAACAAGCGAACCTACAGTCACAGCAAACTGTTCCATCCATAAACCACCTACATACCATGCCCCTAGTGTACCTGCGACTACAGCCGGGAAAGAAATCCAAAGAACATCTTGCACCAACATTTCCAATATCGCAAATGACTCAGCTCCATTCACTTTACGAATAGCAATTTCTTTCGAACGTCGCTGTAATTCATCATTAATATAGCCTATCAGTCCCATCAAAGTAATAAACAAGATGGCAATTGCCGCCAATAAAGTCGCATTACGAAATACACGAACGGAATTATAACTATCCGCCATTTTTTGTTCCAAGCTTTCAAAGCCGACTGTTTGATTAGGAAAAGCTTCGGCAGCATCACGCTTCAGTTTCTGAAGATTCTCACCAAAGGGTTCCTTCAGACGGAGATAAACAAGATCAGCCAAATCTTTGGGATGATGATGCAAGACAAACGGTTTCAGCTCTGAGTAGAATCCGCCAATATTAAAATCTTTAATCACACCTACTATTTTGACACGGCCTTCTTCTGTCTGTATACTCTTACCTAAAACATCTTTTCCCCAATGCATTCTCCGTACAAATTCCTCATTCACTGCCACCTCACCGGATTCACGAGGCACACGCCCTTGCTGTATGACCATTCCCATAAAAGCTACATAATTCTCCTGAGTAAAATCATAACGGCTGGAAAAAAGACTCGTTCCTTTCTCATCCGGTATCATCTGCCCGCTATATCCATTAGACGGATAGCTAGTTGCCGAAGTCAATGCTTCCACGTATGGAAGCCCCTCATAAAAGTGACGGGCAGCAAGCCGGGCTTTAGCATCCGGTGCATTATTAACGCCAATCACTACCCGCTCAGGATTATAACCCGGATCTTTATTAATAACATAATGATACTGGAGCATCACTACACACATCAATCCACATATAAAAGCCACTCCTGCAAATTGGATAAACAATAACGGACGTTTCCATCCTTTCTTACCCTCTGTATAACGCCGGAAAACCTGTGTGACCGGTATCTTTGAAAAAATTCGTCCCGGCAGCACACCACCAATGAGGAATAAGACAGCAGTCACTCCAAAAGGCACCCAAATACGTTCCACCGCAAAAAGAGACTCCAGTTTAGCAGCTGTAGTATCTTCCACAAATTCCCGGAAATTAAACATTAAAAAAACCATCAAAAACAATGAAAGCAAAATAATAATACCGGTTTCCCACATAAACATACCAAAAACAGTACCCGTTCCCGCTCCGCTGCATTTATGAACACCAATACTTTTGGCACGCCGGCTCAATGAAGAAATAGAAATCAACACATAATTCAATGTCGTGATAAACAAAATAGATATACCTAAAATAAGCATGATATTACGCATTCTTTTCACTTCATCATATCCACGGTACGTATCCCGAACAGGTTTTGCCATGACAGTGATTCCCAACTTATCACTTCTGGGAATATGTTGCTGTACTACCATATCAATACGCTTGTTCAATTCATCCAAATCAATATCCTGCTTCAACCGGATATATTCTTTCCAGCTGTCCCCACCGTTCCATGAATAATTTCCTATCCGGCGGCTCCAGATAGAAGGCAAGGAAATGACAGCCTTCGGTCGCATAGTACAATTCTCAGGTAAAGCAGCATACGTTCCTTTGACTGTCAACTCAATTTCCTTATTGAAACTAATTATTTTACCAATCGGGTTCTCACCGCCAAACATTTTATCCGCCAAATCTTTACTCAGGAAAATTACATCTTTTTGCTGCAATTCACGTACCGGATCACCACTCAAGACCTCAATACCCATTGTCTGAAAAAACAATGAATCAGCAGCAACTTTAAAATCATCAAAGCGGACACTCCGTTATAAATAGGTGCCGAAACCGGCCACGAGCCTGTACTTGCCGCCGATTCCACAATTTCCGGCATTGCATCCAGTATGCCTCCGGCAGCTGCACCGATAATGAACTCACTCGGAGGAAAAGGCTCTCCATTTACTGTCCATATATTCCACAATTGGTATAATTTATCATGATCCTTAAAACAAGTATCAAAACTCTGCTCATACACAACTCTTGAGAAAAGCAGAATACTCATAGTCAGGCCCAAGCCTAACGAAACGACTTTTATAATATTAGCTCCACGTCCATGTATCAAAGCCTGAATGACATAATAAATCTGTTTCATATTTCGTGTTTTTAATTATTATTATTTTAAAAGAGAGAAGTCCCGTTTCACAACGTTACTTCCCATAAAGTGTATAAGAAACTAAAGTTTCTATAATTCGTTCTCTATAATATTATTGCTGTCCGGTAAAACTTTTTCAAACAAAATAAATTAGGGCTGACACTTCTCACGAGGTATCAGCCCTTTTGGTTATCTTTGTTTTGCGAAAAAATATATAACCATGAGCAAAGATAGTCATTTTACCGGACAGCCGGTCTATAGTCAAGTGTTAAAGTTACTCGACAAAGAGAAGATTCTTCAAATAAGTCGCGAAACGAAAGGAAGCGAGGCTTACGTGAAGCGTTTTGACGGCTACCAACATCTTGTGGTAATGCTGTTCGGCATACTCAAACACTTTGATTCTCTTCGCGAACTTGAGATAGGCATGAAGGCGGAGGCTCACAAGCTCGGACACCTCGGAATGAACTATCTGGTTCGTCGCAGCACGCTTGCGGAGGCCAATATACGCCGTCCTCAGGAGTTCTTTGCAAGTGTTTATGCGTATCTTTTGGAGAAGTATGCCAAATTTTTAGCGGACAGCCGCCCCTCCAAGTGCTATAAGGGGCAGACTCACGAGCCTAAAGACTGGGAGAAGTTGCTTTACATGATGGATTCCACCACAATAACGCTCTTTGACAACATACTCAAAGGTGTCGGGCGGCACCCGAAATCAGGCAAGAAAAAAGGCGGCATGAAAGTACATACAGTAATGAAGTATCATGTCGGCGTACCGATGGTGGTGCAGCTCACATCCGCCGCAAAACACGATCATTACCTGCTGAAGGAGGTGCATTTGCCAAAAGACTCCACTTTGGCGATGGATCGTGGTTACGTCGACATCGCACAATTCCAACGTCTTACCGAAGAAGGCGTGTGCTACGTGACCAAAATGAAGAAAACCTTAAGTACGAGGAACTTGAATCCATTACTTATGTCAACCCGCAGGGACTGGTGACGCACATAGACAAGAAAGTGCTTTTACAAGAGGGAACTCACCCATGAGGCACGTAGGGTGGAGATATTTTACGAGACAAAGAAGCCGGTTGTGCTGTTGACCAACAACTTTGAGTTCACGTTTGAGGACATTTCTGAAATTTATCGCCTCAGATGGGCCATCGAGTCGCTATACAAACAGCTAAAACAAAATTTTCCGCTTCATTTCTTCTATGGGGACAGCGTCAACGCCATACAAATACAGACATGGGTAGTCTTGATTGCAAATCTGCTGATAACAGTTCTGTCAAGAAGCATCAAGAGGCACTGTGCATTCTCGCAGGTTGTTACCATGGTACGACTTATGCTCATGTACTACGTCGATTTTATCGCATTCATGGAAAATCCCGAGAAAACCTGGAATGATTTCCTTGCAAAGGAGATGCAAAAGCACCACCAGAACCAAGTCTTTTCGATTAAGGGGGCTTACTTTTGAAAAAAATAAAACCCGAAGTCCTATTTTACGGGGCTTCGAGGAGGATTTTATGCTCTTTTGTGTTTTACCGGACAGCAATACTATAATATAAATGCCAAAACCGTGCCACGCAAACAAATAACTGATTAACAACACATTGAAAAATAGCAAAAAGAAACAGTCTGTCTAATTATTAGACAATGATGTATGATAATTAGACAGACTATGAAAACAAACAAATAGTTCTACGCTTCAAACTTATTGGAATTTGCCTTATTTTACTATCTTTGCATTATCACCTATATAAAACAAATTATTATGAAACACATTCTTTTGGCAGCCTGTGCGGTTGCCATATTAAGCGGTTGCGGTTCGCAAGGGAAACAGGCAGCCCCTACCGGAAATCCATTCCTTTCAGAGTACACAACTCCCTTCCAGGTTCCTCCTTTCGACCAAATCAAGATGGAACATTACAAACCCGCCTTTTTGCAGGGCATGGAAGAACAACAGAAAGAGATTGACGCTATAGTGAACAACCCCGAACCCGCCACTTTCCAGAATACCATTGCAGCACTGGATCAAAGCGGAGCGTTACTTCGTAAAGTCAGCACCGTATTCTACGGACTGAAAAGCGCCAATACCAATGATGAAATGGACGCACTGAGCCGTGAACTCTCTCCACTACAATCAAAACACAGCGATGACATCGCCTTAAATGAAAAACTTTTTGCACGCATCAAAGCTGTCTATGAAAATCCCGGCGATTTGGACAAAGAGCAAAAGAAGTTGTTGGAAGAAACCTATAAAGATTTTGTACGTGGAGGTGCCAACCTGGATGCCGAAAGTCAAAAAAAACTGCGTGAATTAAATAGTGAGATTTCCATGTTACAGCTCACCTTCGGCCAAAATATGCAGAAGGAAACCAATGCTTTCCAATTGATCGTGGACAAAGAAGAAGACTTAGCCGGATTACCCCAAAACCTGATTGCCAGTGCTGCCGAAACAGCTAAAGAAGCAGGCATGGAAGGCAAATGGATTTTCACCCTGCATAATCCCAGCGTCATGCCTTTCCTGCAATATGCCGATAACCGAGACCTGCGCGAAAAGATATTCAAAGGATACATTAACAGAGGAAATAACGGAAATGAATACGACAACAAGGAAGTGGTACGCAAACTGCTCAAGGCCCGTCTGGAAAAAGCCAAGCTGATGGGATATGAAAACTATGCTTCCTTTGCACTGGAAGAACGTATGGCGAAAACACCGGATGCCGTATATAAATTATTAGATCAGATTTGGACACCTACTCTGTCCAAAGCCAAAGAAGAACTGGCAGATATCAATGCCGAAATAAAGAAAGACGGAAAACCTTCACAGCCGAAGGTTGGGACTGGCGTTATTATGCAGACCGAGCCAAGAAAGCCAAATTCGACTTGGATGAAAATCAGGTACGTCCTTATCTGAAACTGGAAAACGTACGTGACGGTGTGTTCTATGTTGCCAACAAACTGTACGGTATCACTTTCACCCAGCTGGACAATCTTCCCCTCCCTCATCCCGATGCACAGGCATTCGAATGTAAGGACAAAGACGGTTCTCATCTAGGTGTACTCTATATGGACTTCTTTCCGCGTGCCAGCAAGAAAGGTGGCGCATGGTGCGGAAGCTATCGTTCACAGACCTACAAGGACGGCAAGAAAGTGGCTCCTGTAGTAACCGTGGTATGCAACTTTACCAAACCGGCAGCCGGACAACCCGCTTTGCTCAGTGCAGATGAAGCGAATACCTTGTTCCACGAATTCGGACACGCTTTACATAATCTTTTCAAAGATGTACATTATTATGGTGTGGCTAGTGTTCCGCGTGATTTTGTAGAACTGCCGTCACAGATAGATGAGCATTGGGCTTTTGAACCGGAGGTATTGAATGTATATGCCAAACATTATCAGACAGGTGAAGTTATTCCTGCCGGACTGGTTGAAAAAATGGACAAGAGTGGCAAATACGGACAAGGCTTCGCTACGGCTGAATATTTAGCTGCTTCCCTGCTGGATATGGATTATCATGTATTAAAAGAAATTCCCGATGATATGGACGTTATGCAGTTCGAAGCAGAAACATTAGGTAAGCGCGGATTGCTGAAACAAATTCCGTCACGCTATCGCACCACTTATTTCAACCACACCATGGGTGGTGGATATACTGCCGGTTACTATAGTTATATTTGGGCAGAAGTGCTGGATTGTGACGCATACGAGGCATACAAGGAAACAGGCGATATCTTTAATCAAGAAGTAGCAGGAAAGTTCCGCAAATATATCCTCACTCCCGGCTGCATTGACGATGCGATGGACATGTATGTCAATTTCCGTGGCAAAGAACCCGGTATTGATCCCTTGTTGAAGAACAGAGGACTAAAATAACCCTCTAACCCTAAATAGAATTCCTCCCCCTGCAAAAGACAAATGATTGTGACTCTTGCAGTGGGAGGATTCTCATTTTGTAGTATGATTGCGGATAGTTCTTTTTATTTTTTGTTCCAAAGCAAGAAATAATCCTCAGAGAAAGCATACCTTTGTGCCTGTCAAATCAAAAATTAAATTATGAATCAACCTATTGCTATGAACACCACAAGAAAACATGTGGTATGGCTGGATGTCGTTCGTTTGGTAGCCATGTTCACCGTAGTTTGCTGCCATAGTGCAGACCCGTTCAACTTTTACCCCGGCGAACCGCCAGCCAACATTGATGAAATCAAATTCTGGGGAGCCGCCTACGGAGCCTTTCTCCGTCCGTGTGTCCCACTGTTTGTCATGATTACAGGAGCATTGCTGCTCCCCGTACGTGGCGAAATATCCGCTTTCTACAAAAAAAGAATCAGCCGTGTATTCTGGCCGTTCCTTATCTGGAGTGTCATTTATAATTTATTTCCCTGGTTTACAGGATTGTTGGGACTTAATCCTGAAATAATCCTTGACTTTTTCCCTTATAGCGGTGAAGAAGCCGCCCGTCAGTCACTCAACGTATCATTGGGTTATATAGCAGAAATGCCTCTCAATTTCTCTTTATTAGACGTACATATGTGGTATATCTATCTGCTTATCGGATTATATCTATACCTTCCTATTTTCTCCGCATGGGTAGAAAAGGCCTCGGAGAAAGCCAAACTATGGTTTCTTGTCGCATGGGGAATAACCGGCTTGTTACCTTATTATTATCAGTTCGTATCCCCATACATTTGGGGAGGCTGTGCGTGGAACTCGTTCAATATGCTCTATTATTTTGCCGGATTCAACGGGTACTTGCTATTGGGACACTATCTGCGCAACCACGACTGGTCATGGAGTAAGACACTGTCAGTCTGTATCCCCATGTTTCTGGCAGGTTACATGGTCACATTCTTCGGTTTCCGCCACATGACCGCATTACCACAATGCACTGATGAAATGTTGGAACTGTTCTTCACCTATAATTCTTTGAATGTGATTATGATGACTATCCCTTTCTTCCTCATAGCCAAGAAGTAAAAGTACGCTCAGAACTGATCCAGCGTATGCTGGCAAACTTGACCGTATGTGGTTTTGGCATCTATATGATACATTATTTTTCACAGGTCCGGTGTAGTCCTGATGCGCAATATCGGTGTTCCCGTGCCTTTACAAATTCCCGCTGCCGCAGTCGTAGCATTTGGCGTATCATGGCTGCTTGTGGTATTCATTCGTAAAATAAGCGGCAAGAATGCTAAATACATTGTAGGATAATAAAAACAGGACATACAAATATCGTTATATAAGAATAGCCGGAACTACTTTTTCCAAGTGATTCCGGCTATTCTTATAATGCTTCATCCACTAGAAATCAAGTCAGTTATTTGAGATGTAATTTAAAGAATATACCTCCGCTAAAAAATTTACCGTCATTCAGTTCAGCAATAAGATTGATATGGTCTTTCCATATTGAATAAGTTCCACCCACATTCACAGTATAAGTTGCTGTATGCAGATCTTCCGCATGTCCGGGACACACTTCCGCCATCAGATTAAATCCATTCAGAGCTTTCTGCCAGAAACCTTCGCCCTTTATGCCAAAGTGAAAGTTTATCCCTGCAGCAGGACGGCTATAATGCACATCACTCATAGCTTTACCGATAACCCAAGCTACATGAACCCCCACTGTACCTATTCCACTAAATTCAACATGTTTCGTTGCCGCCAGATAATAACGTGTCAAGTAATTGTGGTTTCCGCTACCACCGCCCCCCCAATCTATGTCTCCACCTCCATTTGAAGAATGGCTTCCCGGATCATTCGCACCAATCACTACCTGAGGCGTCCAAGCCTTCCACCAGCCTTCTTTCCATGCCCTCAACCGGAAATGAAACGATCTGTCCTGATTGGTAAACCTGCCCCAAGTTTGCTGAGGCCAATAAGAAGAACCATGTATCCCCTTTACCAACGTACAAGTATATGCTACTTCCAGCCAAGGAAACAAAGTACAATTTATATAATAGTTATAGGTATAGGGATGATATTCACTTCTCACCCAATATCGGGAAAGTATATTTACATCCAGCATATTTCCTCCCAGCATAACGGTTTTATCTTTCTGCATAACGGCAGTAGGTGCATGAAGTAGTCCTGTAGTACCATAAAAAGCCTGCCCTTTGATAACATTCATTCCTCCAAAGAGTCCCCCCAGAAATATTAGAGTTCTTAATTTCACTATTCTATGAATTTTAATTTATATTTGCAGCATGAAAACAGATGTATTAAAAATACTCGGAAAAATTATTCCTACTGCTATCTTCGTCCTGTTGTTGCCATTCTCCATTATTTACATGGCAATAAGCAAAGTCTGCTCTTTCATCCGAAAATTCTTTCCCCGATAAAGCGTACCGGAAACAAGAATGCAGCTTGCAGATATCTTGTACGTGTATGTTTCTCCTTATACATTCTATAAACGAAACGCAAATTCATCTTATCAACCCAGTTCGGATAATAGTGCATCCTATTCATTGCCGTTTGGTGAACAAAGCCACCACACGTAAAGCCGATGCCTTGGTAACCCATCTTTTTTACCTTAAGCAGAAACTTTTCCTGCATCAAGGCCCCCATACCTACTATCAGAAAATCCGGATTTAATTCGACTATATGAGAAGCTTCCTTATTCATTTCAGCATCCGAAGAGAAATATCCGTTCCTGAACCCTGCAATGCGTAACTCCGGATACTGCTCTTGAAATATCCTCACAGAACACTCCACTTGTTCTTGACCCGAGGCTACGATATAGAGCGTTTTACGGCTTTCCATGAGGTAATTCAACAATTCGGGAGCAAGGGAGGTCATATCAAAACTACGTCTGGTCACTCGCTTTCCGTATACTAATCTTATGGCAGAAACCAGTAAAGAGCCATCGGCAAAAATACCATCGAATTGTTCAAATAGGGATTTGTTTTCTAAAGCTATGAGGTAAGATACGGGGTTGAGAAAGGTGTAAATTCTGTTTTTCTGAGTAACCAAATGTAAAAACAGCAATTTATCTGTTTGTATGATTTTATTAAGCAATAGAGGGAGCATAAATTAAATGATAATTTATTTTTATGGAAGTTTATAATACTTCTTCAAACAGATTATACCACCTTGTAATAACAGAATCAATTGTAAAACATTTCGCCTTACACATGGCTTCCTTTGCCATTTCTTTTCTTAATTTTTCATTCTCGATTAGCAAGCTGATGCAGTCAATTGTTTTTTGACTATTATAAGGTATCGGAGTTATTAAGCCAGACTTTCCATTGTCTATGATGTCATATATAGCTTCATAACTTCCATACACAACTGGGACCACTCCATAACTCATACTTTCAATAACTACTAATCCAAACCCTTCTAAATCAGAAGTCAATAAAAATATAGAAGCTTCCTTATAATGTTGTATGGGAGGAGATACTTGAAAGCCTTTGAAACAAACACGTTGAATATCATATCTTCTAATATATTCTTCCAATGTACTTTTATAAGGGCCTTCTCCCACCAAAACAAGTTCCCAATCAACATATTTTTCATAAAGAACTTTCCAAGCTTCCACTATTCTATTTACTCGTTTATTTTCATAATCCATTCTTCCTACATATAACAGCTGCTTCTTCTTCTGTTTTAACTCCCATTCTTCAAAATACACAGGAATAGTAACAGGATTGCCTATTGCTATAATATTCTCAGTTCTCTTTATATGTGCATAATCACTTAACGGCTTGATAAAATGAGATGAAAGAAGAACATATTTTTCACAATGGCTACAATTATAACGAATGCTAGCTTTTACCAACTCTTCTTTTAGATACATTATAGCATGATATATGTATTTCAAAAAAGGGTTATAAACTGTTTCACATTTATCACGTGCCTTAATAATTAATTTAGACGTATTTGGAGCACCATGTAATACCGAAATCAATTTACATGATGTTCTTTTTATAGCCACTCTACACAGTAATGTTGACATAAAAGGAAGTCCCCACTGATTAATTATAATATCAATTTTTTCATTTATAATTAATCGATGTAACTTCCTCATATTTTTTATAGAACAAACAGGATAGTCTAATTTGACAAGCTTTACATCTGGTAGTAATTGACAAGCTAGTTCAATATGCGGTTGTTCTATTGAAGCTATGATAACACCATGTCCATCCTTTATAAAACGATTGGCAAGTACAGTTGTCACTACCTCAACACCACCATAATTAGGATAAACACGATAAAAAAACAATATATTCATATTACCATTCTCTTTATTACTGTAATAATGAAGCTAGAAATGCAATTTGTTTGTCCTGCATTTCTTTTAATCCTTCTATGCTGACAAGTCTTTCCCTTACATCAGGAATTTTCGCATTTTCAAACAAGGCTATCCTAGGACTATTGCTAAACAATCTTGCTTTATTTCCAAATGCCAAAGTAGGGATACAAGCATGTACTCTATCAGAATAAACTTCTGAAGCATTCCGGTAAAGGAGTAAATAATCCATTGGATTATCAGATACTATCACTCCATTTTTTACTAACTTACTAACTTTTGTATAAGGAAAAGGCTTATGATAAGAATAAACAATATTCTTTTCTTTAAAAATATTTTTCAGTTCTTCTTTTATCCTATAATGCTTAGGTTCTTCAATATTCAATACTACATACGGTGTTAAATCAGTATCTATTTGGGGTAAATTAAGTAAATTCACAAAGAACACATTATCTATTCCATTATAACTATTTTTTGTAAAATTTGCATAGTACTTATAGGCAAGGCTATCACGGGTCATTATAGCGTAAGGCCGCAATTTTCTTAAATATTCAGAAACAAATTTGACTTCATATTCTGTATAGAAGTTTCCGCTTGCACCTAAAAAAATAATCTTACTTCCTTGTTCTGCTTTTCTCTTTATTAAATCTCCATAAATCGTAAAAAATGGAACAGTTAATACACATCCCGGAATTATAAAATAATCACATTTAACCATACTGGCCATACTAAAGATATTTTGCGTTTTTACCGTTTTGTATGAACGGTCATGAAGCTTTTTAGCAGCCCTTTGCATGGTATGTACCCATAACCAATTTATTATTGGGTTTTCTTTCAGCATGAACATTTGTCCCATTGTAGCTGCAAAATTAGCATTTGAGCTAACTTTAAATAATTCAGCATTAAGCGGTAATGCTTTCATCAAAGCAGCTTCAGCACCCAAATCTATAAATCCGTTACCAATATTATTAAATGTAACAGAAGTCAACAATGCAATTTTCTTTTCTAACATATTAATAGTAAACTAATTTGTATGTAGTTATATTTCTTTCCAATCATGCGGTTTATTCTCTCATCAGTTCCCTAAACAGGTCTAACCATTTTTGCATTACCTTTGGTTTTGAAAAGCATTTTCCCGACATATAAGCCTGCTTACCCATATCTTCTAGTAATACTTTATTTTCTATCAATTTTATACAAGCTTCCGCCAAGGCATTTACATCATTATCCGGCACTAAAAATCCATTCTTACCATTGTCTATGATACTATTTGCTCCAGTAATGTCAAAACTAACACAAGGCAAGCCACAATTCATCGCCTCCACCAATACCAACGGGAAACCTTCATACAAAGATGACATGACAAAAAAAGAAGAATGAGAATATACTTCACCTATACTAGGTGAAACACCTTTCAGATGAACAACTGATGAAAGATGCAAAGCATCAATTTGTCGTTGAAGACTTTCTCGCAGACTTCCTTCACCCCAAATTTCCAATTGCCAGTCCGGACACTTTTGTGCAACTATCACCCAAGCTGCAATCAATCGATTATAACCTTTTACAGATTCTAATCTACCTGCTGATATAGCAACTTTGCTTTTTCTACCATTTCTTTCATGTAGTTGTATATTGCTAAAATTAGGTATTACAAATATATTCGGTAAATTCCACATTTTCTTGTCAGACTCTGTTAATGCAATTACCTTATCGAATTTTGTCAAACAACACTTTCTTAAATATTGAACTAAAAATTTCTTTCCTCGCGATTTAAAAATTTCCTCATCTAATATCTGTTGTCCTTTATAAGAAAAATGAAACTCATGGATCTTCTTTATCCGCCGACAAATAAATGGTAATATCCATATCAATAAAGGAGCATTGGCATTGACAGCAATATCTATCTTATATTTTTTAAATATGTGACGTATAATACTTATATTTTTCCATACTCTATTAATTTTCTTTCCAAAGCCTACCTTCCACTCTATATCAATAGGTAACAGTTGAATGTTCGGGTGCAAAGGATATATAGGTTTTTCCTGTCCATTACCATAATATGCCAAAAAAAGCCGTCCTTCCATATTTTCCGCCAAATAATTCATCTTGTCTGACACTATACGGAATATACCTCCTGCAATGGTAATATTGGGAACAAAATAAATGATATTCATTATTTACTTTTTATCCATGAAATTACTAGTAATAATAATCGCTCTGCCCATTTGAATCTCCAAACAATAGTTTTAACACTCCACAACTCGGCCAAACATGTATCGTAATCATGATGTATAAATGCATTTTTTGCATGTATATACACAACTAAAATCACATACTTTCTATAATAAGAACTTTCCGATGTAAAGTTAAACCACTCGTAATAAGGAAATTCTCCATTTTTAGAATAATCTGATGTAAGACTATCAGATAACCCTGTTCTATAAAAGACTTTCGGAAGGTTCAAATAGGCTACATCATAATTCAACGCTATTCTAAGCCAAAGGTCCAAATCCTCACCACGCTTAATACCTACTCGAAACATTGGTATCTCCTTTATCATTTCTTTTTTTAAGCACAAGGAGCTAGTCCAGCAAATGGATAATCCATTCATTACGGATTCTTTAAAATAATCATGAACAAGGAAGTGTGTGTGTTCGTTAATCAATACATTACGAAGTTTCCGTTTCCCCTTTTCCAAAGAGTAGAAAGCAGTAGAATAAATCCCAGCATCAGGATAGATTTCTATCAACTTCTTTTGGCATTCCAAATAATCAGATTCCCAAATATCATCTGCATCCAGAAAAGCAATATAATCATATTTAGCATGCATAATACCATAGTTACGTGCTGCTGATACACCTTCGTTTTCTTTTGTATAAATATGAATTCGTTCATCCTGAAAACTAGAAGCCACTTCCAAACTATTATCTGTCGATGAATCATTCACCACGATTACTTCATAATCACAATATGTTTGATTCAGAACTGACTTCAGTGTTTCTGCAATATAATCAGCCTTGTTATATAGAGGAATAATAATAGAGAACATTATCTTTTTAATAAATTAAGTTTCTGACTCTTATATATAATGAGCAAAAATATAATCGGAAAATTTATATATAATCCCACTGTTAATGATACGAAAGAAGCCAATACCCAGATACCAACAAAAACCATGTTGAACTTTCTATATGAAGGCAATAATTTGCACATTGAAATTATCAGCCATAGATATCCCAATATACCTAACAAACCACGTTCAATCAACAAATAAAATAATTGAGACTCCGCACCTGCAAGTTCCGGGATTGATATATCTGTCATTAAATAATAAATCATACTCAAGCCACCACCAAATATAGGGTTTTGTAAAAACAGAAAAAGAGAAATATCTAATTGTCTCATTCTCATATCCATAGAGCTTCCACCAACATCATAATTACCCGTAAAATCAAATATGGAATGATATACATTTAATATATAATCAGAAAACGGCAAGACCATAATTAAAAAGATAGAAAAAGCGATTAATAGAGTTTTAGGCTTTCTTATATAGTCAAATTGCAACAATCCAAATACTAATGCAAGAATAGTGGCACGTGAATTAGCAAGAAAAACACCGATAAGAAGCAAACACAAAGTCTTAATATAAGATTTCCTTGATATAAATACTCCTTCATATTTACTATAGAAGAAGGTAAGAAAATAAAAGAATACAACGCACGCATCTCCAAATGTTATGGGAAAATGAAAAAATGAATTATATCGCCCATATCCATATCGGATATCATTGGTATGATCTACCCAAAAAGATAAATCAGTCTGAGATTGCAGCCAATATAGAATTATATTATAATTTAATAGAAACTCTATAATTCCATATATACATAACACCCAAAACACTTTCAAATAAAGATTTACAATTAATTTAATATCGTTCTTTGTTCGCAAAAAATAGATAAATGCAAGTGGCAAAAGTATTTCATTTGATATTGTTTTCCACAACACATACAATGAAGTCCGTTCCGTTCCATACAAAGCAATTAATAACAACAATATAAAATTACCAAACAAAGGTAAAAACAATGGATTGCAGAATATAGCTTTCCTTGCATCTTTCCGACCAAGAATATACCCGTATATAACAAAATTTATCGCATCACAAAGACCAATATACGTACCCCCTATTCTTACAACAGGAAGCATTGTAAAAAACAAAGACAATGGTATTATATAAAGAACAGCCTTCTTTTTATATCTTATAAAAAAAATAATAAAGAGCAGAAAAATAAGCTGAGTAATTATCATCTATCCATTTTTTAGATTCCACACCATGATTCAGGAAAAATATCAGGAGTAAATGTATTATACCACTTTGAGGGATAAATCACCATATTAGTTTTTTTATTTAATCGTGCCGCCCAATAACTAAAAGTACTATTGGCTATAATGTTGTATTTGCAGGAAGACATCAAATACATGTCATAGATGCTGGATTCTCCTGTATTCCAATTCACATAAACAGCATTGGGTATATCCAAATGAGTTTGTACCCAGCTAATATCATCAGAAAAAACATAGAAGACAGCATCATTTACTTTCTCTGTTATTATTCTTATGGCATCATGATAATATTTCTGCGTACAAATATTTCCAAATATAACCAAATTTTGTTTGGTCATGTAGTCACCTCTTCTTATATGCACGCCAACACTATTTGAGTTTTGAATATCCTTCAGCAATGATTGGTTCTTTTCCGACAAAAGAAGATGTTTAAAATCAATAGTATTTTCGTCATAATACTTTTTGTCTAAAAAATATCCAGCTTGAAACAAATGATTAGGATATTGATACTCTACAGAACCTACTACATATATTTTCCAATGGTATAATTTTGATAAAATGGTTTTAAACAGAATTATCCAAAACCTACTACATTTTTTCAAATCATCAGTTTTAAAATATTTATCTAATTCAAATCCATTATGGCTCACATTATACCAAGCATCATTGTAGAAATAAAAGGTTTCATCCTTTCTTGAAAGGTATTTATAAAATGCATACTGAAAGAGTTGATTACCCAGTCCTCCTTTGAACACTACTATTTTCATAAATAAACTATTTAAATATTCTTACTATTTTAACCATTATTGCAAGCCCCTTTTTTACTAAAAATCTTATCCAATGATTATTAAATAAAAAAAGAGCGTTTTCAATAAATTCTTCTCCCAAACAGGATAAACACTGATAATCATTGACAATATAAGCTGGGAGTAGATCTTTAAGCACTTTTTCGCGTTCTTCTTTTATCCGGTTGTTATCACTGCTGGCTCCTCTGGGATTACATATCACAATAACATTGTTATACGCAGCCACACTATGCCCACCTAAAACGATTGATTGTAAATAGAATTTCCAGTCTGATACTATTTTTAAAGATGTATCATAATAATACTTTTTTAATAAAGAGGCCCTTATAAAGCAACTTTGATGAGGTATGGTAGTTATATAAAAATGCAGAAGATTATATCTTCGAGGTAATACACTGCGTGATACTATTTTATTATGTTCATTAACATGTAAATCCTGACCAACTATTATATCTGCCACATGATTAAAGTCCATGACCTGTTTCAATATAGATGAGGAACAAAATTTATCACCTGCATTGATAAAATTACAATATTCTCCATGCGAATAAGCAATTCCTTTATTCATCGCATCATAAATTCCCTTATCCGACTCACTCACCCAATAAGCGATTTTATCCGCATACTTTTTTATTACATTAACCGTTCCATCCGTACTTCCACCGTCAATGATGATATACTCAATATTCAGATAAGTTTGGTTAATGACGGAAAGAATGGTTTGTTCAATTGTTAAAACTGCATTATAAGAAACAGTTATGACAGAAATTAGGGGATAATTCATATTGTTTTTCATTTCACTTCAGCCAAATTCCTTTAGCCGTACCATTTATCATCTTCAATATCTGCACTCTTCCAATAAAGGCCTGCAAAATAAATACCGTAGTAGGAACTATCAGTATACCTTCTATACCATAATACTTACAACAATACTTCATCAACGGAATAGAAACCAAAGCAAATGACAAATAAATGATTAGTTGCAAACGTATTTTGCTCGTTCCATTAATAAGAAACATATACATATTTCCTCCCGTCTGACATAATACATATATTGCCATACAAAATGATAATGAAAAAGATACAGCTACAGAATCACCAATCCAAAATTTATATAAGAGATCAGAACTCAGTACCATTAAAACTAAAATAGGAATACATAACAACCATAATTTCTCCAGTTTTTCTAGCGTACCACGCATCCAATTATAATCTCTCTTAATATAAGCATCAGTAAATGCTGACCAAAACGGAGTCAAAATAATATTTGCAGCCATGTTAAGTACATTAAAATACTTATAAGCAATATTATATTGCGTAACTGCTTCTGGGCCTTGCACTCTTGACAAAATGATATTAGTAAGTTGAAAAATAAAAAGCATAGAAAACATAACAACAAAAAACTGTCCACCCAAACCAACAACACTCCGCACCAACGAAAAGCGAACGTCACGCAACGAAGGGGCTACAATCTTGTATTTTTTAGTTTGATACACAATAATAGAAACAATTAAAAGAAACAGGCACGGTATAGCTGAAAAAGAAACAGCCAAAGCACTCAGACTTCCCTTTGTGGTTTTAGTCAATACATAGACACAAGCAAAAGCCAGTACCTGACCACTTGTACTTATAAGCGAAGCTAAAGCAGGCTTTTGATCTGCCGTCAGCATGGTAGTAAAGACACTTGCCACAATGTTCAGGCAAAAGAAGCATGCCAACAAACCGAAAACCAGACTCAGCTCATCCTTATAAACAGGATCAATATTTAAAATACGACTCCAATCCAAATAATTATTCACCACCAAGGTTATCAATAAAATTACGGAAAAGAGCAAGAAGAGCACTGCATATGTAGTACTGACATATTCTTTTGCCAACTTCATATCCCCTTTTGCTTTTGCCTCAGCAAAACGATTACGAAATCCGTGGGCAAACCCCAAATCAAAATAAGACAGCCAGGCAATAATGGAACTCAACGTCAGCCAAATGCCATACTTCGTAGGATTAACATAACCGATGGTCAATGGAACGACCTGCAAGGAAACTAAAATACTTATACATTTCAACACTAATGAAACGGCGATATTTTTCTTCACCGCAACACTACGCTCATTCCCCTTAGTGAAATAAGCACTAACTTTATCTTTTATATACTGAAACTTCATACGTTTATGATTGTATCACTAGCAAGATATGCAATCTTCCGCCTGCAACATTACTAATCTTACACCCCACACATTAGTAACGTGTGGGGTGACACGTTACCAACCTTCCGGCATACACGTTACTAACCCTTAAAAGATCCTGTTCTTTTCCGAAAAGAACAAGGTCTTTAAAAAAAAGAACAGGACGTTTTCATTGAAAGAACAAGAGCTTTTAAAAATTTGACCTGTTATTTTTTCCATAACGGTATCTACATGCCGAAACGCCTTTTTTTTCCTTCAGATCTTTCAGCCACTCCGCAAACACCCTGCCTGTCGGCATTCCGGCTGAAGGATATGCATTGTGAAATGTTTCAGCCGGAAAATATCCTTCAGGAAAAACGATTCCCTAAGAATCGGAGGAAGATCAGTTCGGCTGAAACATTCCACCCCCAGCTGAAGGATTCCTGAACCCAATCCTTCAGCCGGAATGCCCACGGGTAGGGCGTTTGCGAGCAGGCTGAAGCTTTTGAAGGATTTTTCAGGGTATTCCCTATAGAGCATGACGGATGACCATATTCCATTGAAAAAAGTAAGATATCTTCGTAAGCAAAGTAACACCACTTACTTGGTCCACGAAGTCCGCATACTTTTCTTTACAACAAAACAGACCTCACAGCCATCTCATGCCAATGACGATAATCCCCCATCGGCAAAACATGCTCCGACCACACTTTCCGGTAAATTCCATCGTGCAAAATGATGTACTCACCCAAACAGCCCTCCGCCTCATCGGCAGGAACAGAAACCATCACCACATATTCCACACAATCCGGGACACGAAACAAAGTCAGCTCACTTTTAGAAAACAAACCGCTCAACCTACAGGCGGAACGCTCGAAAGCCACCCAATACGCGCCAATGTCATACAGATGAATGAATTTATCATTATTCTTTTCCCTGGCTAAAATTTCCTTATACTGATTCTGAATCAGCTGCTGGAGCCGGATGCCTGACGGCATGAATGTGGTTCTACACATTATTATACATAAGATTTATATTATCAGATCATTTACTTCCCCATTAATCAAGGGATAACAATATTTAACGTAGCAAATGAAGTCATCTCTTCTTCGGCTCTTCTATCACTTCTATCAAGTCCGGCGAAAGCGTCGCCATGGCCATGGCTATCACCCCTTGCAGACTGATAACCACACGACGGTCTCTCGCACCTTTCACCTTTACAAACACCCCCTCGTAGCCCTCGAAGTCACCACCCGTAATACGGACTTTCGTACCTTTACGCAGGTTCACCTCATCGGGACTGAAGAAGATAAGATGCTCGTCATACGTTCCAGCCACAGCGATAAACTGCCTCATCTGATCATCGGGCACAATGATTTTCTGCCCGTTGCGGATATCAATCATATATTGAAAATACGGAAGTTTGAACTTCACCTTCTGAAGTTCGGACTGGACGGAATGAACAAATATCAGATCACTGATAACGGGAACCAGCTCACGCCTCTTGCGCCCGTTCCTTATACGAACTTCGTAACGCATGGGAATGAAATTGTTGATTCCTTCTTTATCCAACAAAGCCTTGATCTGCATCCCCCGGCGATAAGTGGCACGCATGGCAAACCATTGCATTTTTTCACTTGAAAGCATAGTTATGGAGCTTTGAAGTACAGATATATATCTGCATTTCAATCAATTACGAGAAGTTTCGTAAAGTACAAGAGGAATCGGCCTCTTGTGATTAAGCTGACCGGAGAAAAGCTATTTCAACAAATGGAGGATGGGAATCCGCACGATGTAGATGCAGCCTGTCGGGTCAACCGATGACCTTCCGCAGATTCCCGAACCGGACGGTTCTTATGTGTTAAATCAGAAATTTATAATACCTATATATAAAAAAAGCGCGGGAATCTGTACCTGTTACTCGTCCCGCCCTACAAGGCCTTCGCATTGCCCAATCCAGTCTGAACGAGCAACGCAGAAGCCCACGCCGATATGTATAATGACACTTGAATGCACCTTTGACCGGCAAAGGCGCACCAAGGATATAAACATACCCCGCAGACACCTACTGTTGCTTTGTTTTGGCTGGATTTTAGAATTTGCGAAGTTCTGTAGAGCCAAGAACAAAACGTCAAGTAAACGTCTTTTCTATATATGTATATTTCCCACCTCCCTAACTTCCTTGCGGAAGTACCGGCGTGGAAAACGTGGCAAAGATAGCAATTTAATAAATAGGACGAAAATATATTCCGCTATTTTTAGTGATGTTTCTTTATTACTCAAAAAACAAACAAGAAACAGATTATCGGTATACTTACCTTGATGCAAATTCTTCCGGACGCATCATCGCCCAGATGGTAAGATATAAGATACAGCAAACAAGGCTACCTGGTACTCGGTACACGCCTACCCTGTCTGCATCACATGCTTGCCCGGTTCTTGGTATGAACTTGGCTTGTTCACCGCATCTCCCTGACGGATGCAAAAACGTCACGCAGCAACATAGCCGTATTTGTTTATTCTAGCCATATCTTCCTTATATTTAATTATCTTTCTGTTGAAACTATGATTGTGGAAAAATTAACATAAAAAAGGCGTGAAACCAAATGGAATCACACCTAAACTATTATTAAGAGATTAATCAAACGGCAAGTAATTCTTTTCCCAAAAGATGGAGAGCCTCTTTAATCTGCATCTTCCTTATATCACTCGGCTTTTTAATACCATAGATATACTTGGAAAGAAGACTCTTGTTTATTCCCATACTACGTGCAACCTCTGACACATTTAGTTGAGGGAAACGTTTAAATATCATTGCTATCTCATTTTCATAATCCGGCTCCGCTGTATCGAAAAAACTGGATATATGAATATCCTCATCCAATGATTCCCAACGAACATCGTCACCAAACTTTCCTATCTTGAAATCAAGGCGCTCTCTGTCACTTGCATCCTTCAGCAAAGGGAATGCCTCTAAGGGACGGCTGAAAGTTTCTCCACCATCCGTTTTCATATAAATGCGGTTAGCATCAAACCAAATGTCTTTTATTGTATCCATAACTTTCAGTTTTAATAATCATTCTCCATGATATTTTTAATTTTACTAATACAATATAGGGATAAATATTTATCCCCACAAATAAATAAGCAAAAAAATAGCGACAACTCTTTTCGAACCACCGTTCCATAACCTATGATGTACAAAGGAACTGATTTCCCTCCTGTTTTCCTAACAATCATCATCCGGCACACGGGTTCTTGCGTGTCAGAGCAGAGCTGCCATTTAATTGGAAAGATAATAATTATCTAAAGAATATATTTGTAGTTAAAAAGTTTCCTACACAAGAAACTTTATCTATTTTTGTGGTATGAATACGAATTTGCAAAAAATAGGAGAACTTTTGGCCCAATGCCGAAAAAACAAAGGATTGACACAAGAAGAAGTCGGGGTGATGATTGGCGTCCAAAAAGCAATGGTTTCCAAAGTGGAAAACGGTCTGTGTGTTAATTTTGGCACTGTCAACCGCATAGCGGAGGCGTTGGGTGTCGAACCGATAGTGGCGCTCAAGTCCAAAAAGAAAGCGGACAAGAACCTAATCGATTATGTGATGACGGTCATTGTCGAATTTGCGCGCCGTCACGATTTGACAATCCGGGAGGCAAGCAATTATATCAGACGTTTCAAAGGCATTGATTTTCTCACCGAATTTTACGATGTGGAACACACGCTTTCTTTTAACGACTGTGTGGATGACCTGACCATCGTCTGCCAAAACAATGGAGGAACATTGCGATGATACTTTACCACGGTTCAAATACGGCAATCGACGGCATCGACCTCAACAGATGCCGCCCCTATAAGGATTTCGGCAGAGGATTTTACCTGACCGACATTAGGGAACAGGCCCAAAGGATGGCCGCAAGAACAGCGCGGATGTTCAGCGGAAACCCCACTCTGACTATGTTTGAGTTTGACCTCGAAGAAGCGCAGTCGAGCGAATTGAAAGTCAAGGTTTTCAAGGAGCCAGACTGGGAATGGGCACGTTTTGTCATGTCGAACCGCGATATAAACACTACTCAGCCTTGCCACGATTACGATATCGTAATTGGCCCTGTTGCCGATGATACCATTGCGCGCTTGCTACGTTTATACACCGAGAATTTTATTAACGAAGAACAACTATTGCACGAACTGACATTTTCGAAAGTGACTTCACAATATTTCTTTCACTCAGAGGCAGCGATTAAAATGCTGAAACGACTATGAACACGAATACCGCAAAATTCCTCTTTGAAGGAATATCCGCCGATGTAGTCCGTTACTTGGTGGAACGTAATGATATGGATTTGCAGGAAGCCATCTCCACATTCCACAATTCGGAGACATTCGTCAAACTGGAAGACTTCTCCACCGGCCTGTATATCGAAAGCCCGGCATACGTCTATGACATGCTGATGTCGGAACTGAAAAACGGAAAGCTGGTGCAATAACAATAGGGCATTATTTATCTTCTGGTCATTTTATTCTTCAATCCATTCTACAATTTCCTGTGAAAGCGGACTGGTAGTAGAGCCGATTGAGGCAACCCATCTACCATTTTCATCAATCAGAAACTTATGAAAGTTCCACCCTATCTTAGCATCCGAAACCCCGTTTTCACTTTTATGCGTAAGCCATTGATAGAGGGGAGCTATATCTTTCCCCTTTTACAGATATTTTAGCCATCATAGGAAAAGTCACTCCATAATTCAACGTACAAAACTCCTTGATTTCTTCATTCGTTCCGGGTTCCTGATGCAGGAAATTATTGGCAGGGAATCCGATAACGACAAAATCATCTTTTCCATATTTTTCATACAACTCCTCCAACTTGGCGTACTGGGGAGTGAAACCGCATTTAGATGCCACATTGACTACCAATACTTTCTTACCCTTGAACGTGGAAAGTGGCAAGTCCTTCCCGTCAATAGTCTTGACCGTAAAGTCATAAAAACTTTTTTGCTGTGCACCAGCTACCGATGTAATCATGGTTACAATTATGCTTAATATAAATGTTTTCATTTGAAATGCTATTTTATAATAGAACAATTCATGAAATTGAAAAGTTTTCTCTGAAAGAAAAGATTGGCGGATACCTATCGGACAGCTTCCTCCATGTTACCAAAAAGAAAGAACCTTTGTTTTTTGGAGAAGCAGGGAAAAGAAAGTATCTTTGTATGCTATACATATCTCTTTTACCAGAGTTTATTCATAAAAAAAATAATATAACTAATGGAATATGCACCTTCAAACAGGAAACGATTGCCATACGGTATGATGAACTTTGCAGACATCCGTTTCGACAATTATTATTATGTGGACAAAACCGCCTTCATCCCACTGATAGAACAGTCGGACCGGTTTTTCTTCTTCATCCGTCCCCGGCGATTTGGCAAAAGTCTGACCTTGAGCATGCTGCAACATTATTATGATGTACGCACCCGCGATAAGTTTGACGCCCTGTTCGGAGACCTCTACATAGGAAAGCACCCCACGCCGGACCGCAACACCTATCTGGTGCTGAAACTCAATTTTTCCGGTATCAGCGGGGAATTGCACAACTACCGTCAAGGGCTGGACGCACATTGCCAGACCATGTTCGACTATTTCTGCGATATCTATGCCGACTATCTCCCACAAGGTATCAAGGAGAAGCTGGATGAAAAATCAGGAGCGGTAGAACAATTGGAATATCTGTTTACGGAGTGCAACAAGACTGAGCAGAAAATTTATCTTTTTATCGATGAGTATGACCACTTTACCAATGCCATTCTCTCCGATGCCGAAAGCCTGCACCGATACACTGAAGAAACACACAAAGAGGGTTACCTGCGCGCATTCTTCAACAAAGTGAAAGCCGGAACTGATTCCTGCATCAAGCGTTGCTTCATTACCGGAGTAAGCCCCGTAACCATGGATGATCTCACCAGCGGATTCAATATAGGTACCAATTACTCCCTCTCACCGGAGTTCAACGAAATGACAGGGTTCACGGAAAAGGAAGTGCGTGAGATGCTGACGTATTATTCCACAAACAGTCCGTTCAACCATACCGTCGGTCAACTGATAGATATCATGAAGCCGTGGTATGACAACTACTGCTTCGCACCGGAATGCTACGGAGAAACAACCCTGTACAATTCCAACATGGTTCTCTATTTTGTCAAGAACTATATTCTGCGAGGCAAAGCGCCACAGAAAATGATAGAAAGCAACATACGCATAGACTACGAAAAACTCCGGATGCTGATTCGCAAGGACAAGGAGTTTGCTCATGATGCATCCATCATACAAACCCTGGTAAGTCAAGGATATATCACCGGAGAACTGAAGGATAGCTTTCCGGCTGCGAATATTGTCGATCCGGACAATTTCATAAGTCTGCTCTATTATTTCGGTATGCTTACCATCAGCGGAATGCATAAAGGAAAAAACAAACTCACCATTCCCAATCAGGTAGTGGAAGAGCAACTATACACCTATTTGCTGAATACATACAATGAGGCCGACCTTAGTTTCAGCAGTTATGAGAAAGACGAACTGGCCTCGGCTTTGGCATACGATGGTAACTGGCAGGCCTACTTCGGTTACATAGCCGACTGTCTGAAACGTTACGCTTCACAACGTGACAAACAGAAAGGAGAGTTTTTCGTACATGGATTCACACTGGCCATGACAGCGCAAAACCGCTTCTACCGCCCTATTTCTGAAGCGGATACACAAGAAGGATACGCTGATCTTTTCCTGTGTCCTTTGCTGGAAATCTATCCGGACATGAAGCACAGTTATATCATAGAGTTGAAATATGCCAAATACAAAGATTCTGAAAGTCGTGTGGAAGAACTGAGGCTGGAAGGGATCGCTCAGGCAAATCGTTATGCTGATTCCGACCGGGTGAAGAATGCTGTGGGCACCACACAGCTACACAAAATAGTAGTGGTCTATAAAGGAATGGAAATGAGAGTGTGTGAAGAGATAGTACCTTTGCATGAAACGCACAACTAAAGATATCTTTAAAGGAAAAAAAGAAGCTACAACGACTTATGAGCAAACAAGGAACCATCATTGTGGTAGATGATAACAAAGGAGTGCTGTCGGCAGTAAAGCTATTGCTGAAAAATCATTTCGAACATATCGTCACACTGCCCTCACCCATCACACTGCCCGCTGCGTTACGTGAAGAAAACGCGCAAGTGGTGCTGCTGGATATGAATTTCAGCAGCGGACTGAATACCGGGAATGAAGGTCTGTACTGGTTACACGAGATAAAGAAAATACACCCCTCCCTGCCCGTAGTACTTTTCACAGCCTATGCTGACATAGACCTGGCAGTGCGCGGCATCAAGGAAGGAGCGACAGACTTCATCGTCAAGCCTTGGGACAATGCCCGGCTGATAGAAACCTTGCTGTCTGCCTGCCGCAATTCCTCCAAGAACAAGAAGAGAGCGGAAATCCCTAAAACCGTATCTTCTATGTATTGGGGAGAAAGCAATGCCATGAAGCAACTGCGGACGCTGATAGAGAAAGTGGCGCAAACGGATGCCAATATTCTGATTACAGGAGAGAACGGCACAGGAAAAGAAATGCTGGCGCGGGAAATACACGCCTTGTCCAACCGATACCGGCGGGATATGATAACAGTGGACATGGGTGCCATCACCGAATCCCTGTTCGAAAGCGAACTGTTCGGTCATAAAAAAGGCTCGTTTACCGATGCCCATACCGACCGTGCTGGTAAATTTGAAGCCGCCCATGAAGGGACTTTGTTTCTGGACGAAATAGGCAACCTGCCCTATCACCTGCAATCCAAACTACTCACCGCCATTCAGAGCCGGAGCGTGGTGCGAGTAGGAAGCAACGAACCGATACCTGTCAACATACGTTTGATTTGCGCCACCAATTGTGATTTGGAAGAGATGGTGGCCAAAGGCAAATTCCGCGAAGATTTGCTTTACCGCATCAATACCATCCACATCGAGATTCCCCCTCTGCGGGAACGCAAAGAAGATATTATCCCTTTGGCCGAACGCTTTATAGACCGGTTCTGCAAACAATATGACAAAGGAAATATCCTTCTTTCTACCGGTGCGCAAGAAAAGTTACGGACATATCCGTGGTATGGAAACATACGCGAACTGGAACATGCCGTAGAGAAAGCGGTCATTATCAATGAAGATGGTATATTGAGTGAGGAACATTTTCATTTTCCCCGAAAAATAGCGGCTCCTGCGACAGAAACAAGTGTCTCTACACTGGAAGAGATGGAATTGCAAATGATTCAGAAAGCGATAGAGAAATGCAACGGAAACCTCTCGGCTGTAGCGGCACAGTTGGGAATTACCCGGCAGACGCTTTATAATAAGATGAAAAAATTCGGATTATGACCTATTATCTCATCTCATTCTTCACGATGGGTCAGGATGACAAAACAAATAACAATAATCTATTTTTAAACAGGAACTAAAGGAACATTCAAACGAAATAATAAATAATTAAGCTGTGAAACTATTCTTCTTCCGCCTATTTACCGTACTGGTTCTAGCCATTGCCTGCACCCTGCTGATTCAGCAGCGCAACTGGTTGTGGCTATGCGTAATCGTACCTTCATTCCTCGTTTCCATAGGCTGGTTTTACCGCCTGTACACTTTTAATACCCGGAAGATAGCCTTTCTGCTCGACGCCATCGAAAACGACGACCCCGCTGTTCGTTTTTACGAACATGCCTCCCCTGGCGATTCTTCCATGGTCAATGTCATGCTGAACCGTATCGCACGTATTTTGTACAATGTAAAACAGGAAACGGCACAACGCGAGAAGTATTATGAGCTCATCATGGACTTTGTAGAAACCGGCATAGTGGTACTGAACAGCAAAGGCTCCGTTTATCAAAAGAACAAAGAGGCCATGAATCTGTTGGGGCTGGATGTTCTGACTCATGTCAAACAACTCTCCCGCATCTCGGATGAACTGATGACTGCTTTGGAAAAAGCAGTTCCGGGTGACAAGCTGCAAATTCAGTTCAATACGGAACGGGGAACGGTGCATCTTGCCTTACGGGTGTCCGGCATCCGTATCAAAGACGAGGAACTCCGCATTATTGCCTTGAGTGATATCAATCGGGAATTGGATGAACGGGAAATAGATTCATGGATACGCCTTACCCGCGTGCTGACACACGAAATTATGAACTCCCTGACCCCGGTGACTTCCCTCAGCGAAACGCTGCTGGCTCTTCCCGGAGCTGAAAATGAAGAAATGAAACAAGGGCTGGAAACGATTCACTCTACAGGTAAAGGATTGATAAATTTTGTCATGTCTTATCGCAAACTGACACGACTGCCATCACCTGAGCCATCGCTGTTCTATGTCCGTCCTTTCCTGGAACGGATGATCCGACTGGCACAGCACCAGCATCCATGCCCCAACATCACCCTTTCCATCCTCGAAGCCCGGGAAGACCTGATAGTCTTTGCCGACGAGAACCTGATAGCCCAAGTGGTTACGAATCTGCTGAAAAATGCGATTCAAGCCATAGGTAATGCTCCCGACGGAAAGATCACCTTGAAAGCTTATTGTGATCCGCAAGAAAGTATCCGTATAGAGATAGCCAACAACGGTCCCGCCATTCCTCCCGATGCAGCCGGACAAATTTTTGTACCTTTCTTCACGACCAAAGAGGAAGGAAGCGGCATCGGACTGAGCCTGAGCAAACAAATCATGAGACTGAGCGGTGGCACACTGACCCTGCTGCCTTACAAGGAAAAGGGACAGGCCACTGTTTTTGTGCTGGTTTTTAATTAAAAATAAAAATGTACTAATGTGTCAGCCAATTACCATCCGGTACACAGCGCAGCCATTAGCAAATTAGCAAATTATTTAAAATGAAACATTCTCCTGAATTATTAGTTTATAAAGCCTCTGCCGGTTCGGGAAAAACATTCACACTGGCCGTGGAATATATAAAGCTGCTGATACAGAACCCACGGGCATACCGTAATATACTGGCTGTGACTTTTACCAACAAGGCCACTACCGAAATGAAAGAGCGGATTCTGAGTCAGCTATACGGAATATGGATAAAGGATAAGGATTCTGATCCCTATTTACAGAAAATCACAGAAGAACTGGAAATACCCCAAGAAGACATAAGGACAGCCGCCGGTACGGCACTGCACTACATGATACACGATTACAGCCGCTTCCGGGTGGAAACCATTGACTCATTCTTCCAGTCGGTGATGCGCAATTTGGCACGGGAGCTGGAATTGGGTGCCAATCTGAATATCGAACTGAACAATATGGAGGTACTGAGTGATGCCGTGGACTCCATGATAGAAAAGCTGGACCGACAATCTCCCGTACTCTATTGGCTGTTGGAATACATAGAAGAAAGAATAGCCGATGACAAGAGGTGGAATGTTTCCGGTGAGATAAAGAATTTCGGACGAAATATCTTCGATGAAGGATATATAGAAAAAGGAAACGGACTACGGGAAAAATTACGGGACAAAGACTGTATCAAGAATTACCGCGAAACGCTGCAAGCCATTTTGGAAGAGGTGCAGGAACAAATGAAAGGATTTGCCGACCAATTCTTCGGAATATTGGATACAAACGGGGTGAAAGTAGAAGATTTGAAAAACGGCTTCCGAGGTATAGCCAGCTATTTTAATAAATTACAATCGGGTAAACTGGATGACAGTGTCCGCAATGTAACAGTGGAAAAATGTCTGGACTGCCCCGACGAATGGGTGAAAAAAACCTCCCCCATACGCAACGCTATCCTAGGTCTGGCAGAAAAAGAACTGATTCCTCTGCTGAATGAATCGGAAAAATACAGAAGCCGGAACAATATGCTGGCCAATTCCTGCCAACTCTCCCTGCGCCACGTAAACAATATCCGTCTGCTGGCCAATATAGACGAAGAGGTACGCGAATTGAACCATGAAAACAACCGCTTCCTGCTGTCGGATACCAACGCGTTGCTTCATAACCTGGTAAAAGAAGGAGATTCCTCGTTTGTATTCGAAAAGATAGGAACAACCATACGCAACGTAATGATCGATGAATTTCAGGATACTTCGCGTATGCAATGGGATAATTTCCGTCTGTTGCTGCTCGAAGGTTTGTCTCAGGGAGCAGACAGCTTGATTGTAGGAGACGTGAAACAATCCATCTACCGCTGGAGAAACGGTGACTGGGGCATACTGAACGGATTGAAAACAAACATCGAAGCCTTTCCCGTCAAAGTAAAGACACTGACCACCAACCGCCGGAGCGCCGCAAACATCATTCACTTCAACAACGAAGTGTTTACAGCCGCCTGCGAGGTGTTGAACAACATTTACAAGGAAGAACAAAAAAAGGAATGCAAGGAACTGAAGGAAGCCTACAACGACGTGTGTCAGGAAACATACAAAGATCCCGGAAAAGGGTATGTCAAAGTGGAATTTCTATCGGATACGGAAGACATGACCTATATGGAAAACACCCTGCACCACCTAGGAGAAGAAGTGGAGCTGCTTGTGGCGCAGGGCGTGCAACTGAAAGATATTGCCATCCTGGTGCGCAAGAACAGAAGCATTCCTTTAATAGCCGATTACTTCGACAAGAACACCTCTTACAAAATCGTATCCGATGAGGCATTCCGACTGGATGCCTCACTGGCGGTATGTATGATAATGGATGGCCTGCGCTACTTGTCACAACCCGAAAACCGGATTGCCAAGGCGCAACTGGCTGCTGCCTATCAGAATGAAGTATTACATAAAGGAATAGACCTCAACACTCTATTGCTGAACGGAATAGATGATTATCTGCCATTCGATTTCATAAAAGAAGCGGAGCAACTTCGCCTCATGCCACTGTATGAGCTGATGGAAAAACTTTTCAATCTGTTCCAGATGTCCTGCATCGAACAACAGGATGCCTATCTGTGCGCCTTCTTTGATGCCGTGACGGAATATCTGCAAAGCAATTCTTCCGAATTATCCGCTTTTATCACCTACTGGGAAGAAAAACTAGGCAGCAAGACCATCCCTTCCGGCGAGGTGGAAGGAATTCGCATTCTCTCCATCCACAAGTCCAAAGGATTGGAATACCATACCGTACTGCTACCCTTCTGCGACTGGAAAATGGAGAATGAGACTTACAATCATCTGGTATGGTGTGCTCCCCGGCAAGCTCCGTTTAGCGATCTTGACATTGTTCCCATCAACTATTCCACAGCCATGCAGCAATCCATTTATCGGGAAGAGTTCCTGAATGAACGCTTGCAATTATGGGTGGATAATCTGAACCTGCTTTATGTGGCATTTACCCGTGCCAAAAAGAACTTGATTATATATGGAAAGGCGGAACAGAAAGGAACGGTATCCGAATTGTTGGGAAGTGCCTTATCCGACATGACCGGAAAGAGCTATGCCACCGGAGAAGAAATATACGAACTGGGAACGCTCTATCTCTCATCTCACGAAGAGGAAAAACAAGTATCCGGCAACAAGCTGCTGACTGTAGCCCAACGTTTGCCTATCCATCTGGAAACGCTGGAAACCAACATCGAATTCAAACAGTCCAACCGTTCTGCCGAATTTATCCGGGGAGAAGAGGAAACGGAAGACAAATACATCCGGCAAGGACAGTTGTTGCATAATCTGTTCTCCGTAATCCGTACCACGGACGATGTGCCTCCCGCCATAGAACGCCTGCGTTTCGAAGGAATCATAGAGTCGGCACAACAGGAAGAACAGATACGAAAACTCACCGAATGGGCTTTGAAGCATCCGCTGGTCAAAGAATGGTATTCGGGCCGCTGGGAACTATACAATGAGTGTGCCATTATTTATCGGGAAAAAGGAGTGCTGCAAACCCGCCGTCCAGACCGCGTGATGATGAAAGACGGAGAGGTGATTGTGGTGGACTTTAAATTCGGTAAAAAGCGGAAAGCTTACAACAAGCAGGTGAAAGAATATATGGATTTATTATCAGATATGGGATATGAGCATATCCGTGGCTATTTATGGTATGTATTTAACAACGAACTGGAGGAAATAGAATAATGGAAAGCTTTTTGAAACTGGTAGCAGCCGATTTATATAAACATACGAAAGGAAACCTGGCACATACAGCCGTGGTTTTTCCTAACAAACGTGCCGGACTTTTCTTTAATGAGTATCTCGCCCAAGAGTCGGATTCACCTATTTGGTCGCCCGCATACGTCAGCATCAGCGAATTGTTCCGTAGCCTTTCTCCGTGGGAAGTGGGTGATCCGGTAAAACTGGTATGCGAACTTTATAAGATATTCCGACGGGAAACTCAAAGTACGGAAACACTGGATGATTTTTATTTTTGGGGAGAAATGCTGATCAGTGATTTTGACGATGCCGACAAAAATAAAGTGGATACCGACAAACTGTTTTCCAATTTACAGGATCTGCGCAACATAATGGACGACTACACCTTCATTGACGATGAGCAGGAAGAAGCTATCCGGCAGTTCTTCCAGAACTTCTCCATCGAACGGAGAACAGCGCTGAAAGAACGGTTTATCTCTTTATGGGACGTATTGGGAAACATCTACAAAGGGTTCCGTGAATCCTTAGCTTCTCAAAACATTGCCTACGAAGGAATGATGTACCGCCACGTCATAGAGCATCTGGATGTGGACAAACTTCCATACGAGAAATATGTTTTTGTAGGATTTAATGTACTGAACAAAGTAGAACATACGTTGTTCACCCAATTGAAAGATGCCGGGAAAGCTGTTTTTTATTGGGATTACGACGAATTTTATATGAAGGAAAACAGACAAGCCGTCACCCATGAAGCCGGAGAGTTTATCCGCCGGAACTTACGCGACTTTCCTTCTCCTTTGTCCGGTGAGTTATTCAAAAATCTCTCGAAACCTAAAGAGGTACACTACATCGCATCTTCTACTGAAAATGCACAAGCCCGTTACCTGCCTCAATGGATACGAAACAATCTGACTACACCGGAAAAGGAAACCGCAGTCGTATTGTGTAACGAAGCATTGCTTCAGCCGGTCCTCCATTCATTGCCGGCAGAAGTAAAACATGTCAATATCACCATGGGATTTCCGTTATCGCAAACTCCTGTATATAGTTTCCTCATCGCCTTACTGGAATTGCATACCCACGGATTTAATTTCAAAAGCGGCCGCTACACGTTTCAATCGGTTGTTACACTGTTAAAACACCCCTATACCCGGCAACTCACCGGTCAAGCCGAATTGTTGGAAAAAGAACTGACCCGGAACAACCGTTTCTATCCGTTACCCGGCGAATTGGGTAAAGATGAATTCCTTACCCGGCTTTTCACTCCGCTTTCCGGAAACCTGAATCTGTGCATACGCCTGTCCGAAACTTTGCAGCAAGTGGCAGGCATTTACCAGGCAAACACTTCCGGTACCGAGGACACAGATGCATTCAACCAACTTTACCGGGAGTCGCTTTTCAAAGCCTATACCACCATCAACCGGTTCCGCACACTGATAGAAGAAGATGAATTAACCGTACAGAGCGAAACATTCCGGCGATTGCTGGTCAAGGTCTTGTCAGCGACCAATATTCCATTCCATGGCGAACCGGCCATTGGTATGCAGGTCATGGGGGTATTGGAAACACGTAACCTGGATTTCCGCCACTTGGTATTACTATCGGTCAACGAAGGGCAGCTTCCCAAATCGGGAGGAGACTCTTCCTTTATTCCTTACAACCTGCGCAAAGCTTTCGGAATGACTACTATAGAGCATAAGATTGCCGTATATGCATACTATTTCTATCGTCTGCTGCAACGGGCAGAAAGGATTACCTTGATGTACAATACCAGTTCGGACGGACTGAACCGCGGCGAATGGAGCCGTTTCATGCTGCAATTCCTTATTGAATGGCCTCACCCCATCACACGCCAGTTTCTGGAGGCCGGACAGTCCCCCCAAGGCACCTCGCCTATCACTGTAGAAAAGACCCCGGATGTCATGCGCCGGATGCAAAGCCTGTTTGATGTCCGTGCCAATCCCAAAGCAAAATTTTCTCCATCAGCCTTGAATTATTACCTGGATTGTCCTTTAAAATTTTATTATAGGTATGTAGCCGGCCTCTCCGCCCCCGATGAAGTGAGTGCGGAAATAGATTCTGCCACATTCGGAAGTATTTTCCATTATGCAGCCGAACATATTTATAAAGACCTGACCACTCATGGCAAAGTCATTAATAAGGAAGCATTGGAAACGTTGCTACGCAATGAAGTGAAGCTGCAAGATTATGTGGATACAGCATTCAAGAAATTATTCTTTAATGTTCCGCAAAACGAGAAACCGGAATATAACGGCATACAACTTATCAACTCTGCCGTTATTGCAAGATATTTAAAACAACTTTTACAAAATGATTTACGTTACGCTCCCTTCACTTTTATTGCATCGGAAATGGAAGTGGATGAACCCATCGACATACAAACACCCAAAGGAGTCATAAAATCACGTATCGGGGGAATTATTGACCGTATGGACAGCAAGGATGGCACACTCCGTATTGTGGACTACAAGACAGGCGGTGATGCAGACACCCCACCCCATGTGGAATCTCTGTTTATTCCGGACAAGAAACGTTCCAACTATGTATTCCAGACGTTCCTGTATGCCGCCATCATGTGCCGCAAGCAACCAACGATGAAGATAGCTCCGGCCCTTCTCTATATTCATCGGGCCGCTACAGAAACCTATTCTCCCGTTATACAAATGGGCGAGCCACGAAAGCCCAAAGAGGCTGTGGAAGATTTCAGTAAATATGAAAAAGAATACCGTGAACGACTTCAAGGATTATTAGAAGAGATATTTAATCCGGAAAAATCATTTACCCAAACAGAAATCATAGAAAAATGTACCTATTGTGATTTCAAGGCACTATGTAAAAGATAGACTATAGTGGTTAGTGGTTAATACCTGCGGCATGACAGCGCAGTCCACTAATCACTAACCACTGATCTGCCACACTATTCCAACGCTCTCTGTCTGCAAAAGCATCCACAGAATTTATCTTCCACATTCTCTATCGGTGCTTTGAAAATACCATAGACGGAAGACCCCGAGCCACTCATGGCGGCATACACTGCCCCCAAATCATACAATTCATCTTTGATAGCAGCAATCTCAGGGAACTTTTTGAAGACACTATCTTCAAAATCATTCTTCATACTGTTTTTCCATGTTTCCATAGGTTGCCTTACAATTTCTTTCAAAGAAACAGCCGGACGCACAGGCTTTATTTCGGCAAACGCATCCCGGGTGGACACAAAGATATCAGGTTTAATCAAAATTATATGGTATCCCTTTAATGACAATTCCACAGGCTCGAACAGATTCCCTATTCCGGTAGCGAAAACAGGTTTGTTCCGAATGAAAAAAGCACAGTCTGCCCCTAGTTTTACCGCATATTCCTCCATCCGTTCCGTACTGAGTCCCAATGAAAATTTATCATTCAGAAGCTTTATCATACAAGCGGCATCTGATGATCCGCCACCTAGTCCGGCACCCGCCGGTATATGCTTGTACATGTGTATATCTACCGGCAACAGTCCGGGATAGTCTTTTTTTAATAACTTATAGGCTTTTACTACCAGATTATCTTCGGGTTCACCCTCCAAAGGAGATCCGCTTATGTGTAAAGTGTATTCTTTGTCATTGTTTTCCCGCCGCGTCACTTCCAGAGCGTCTTGCAGGTTTATCGGATAAAATATGGTTTCCAGATTGTGGTATCCATCCGGGCGCTTTTCTACAATATTAAGTCCCAAATTAATCTTTGCATTAGGAAATGTAATCATATTCTGTTCTTTAAATAGTTATTTTTAGTGTGTTTCGTTAGATTGTTGCCCGTTCTACAAAGATGCACGCCATCTTTTATCCGGACAGAGCGCCAAATATAGAACAAACTTTTCATTTTACCATATAAAAAAACCATTTACTGTCCAGATTGTTCATTTCTCCGTAGATTCAGGTTCATATTTCTTTTATTATTTTTGGGAATGGACGAGTGTCCAACTCAGCAAAAAGTTCTATCTTTGCCCTACTTTAAACAGACGACAATGGCAGAAACGAGAAAAATGACACGTACTCCCAAAACTTCGAAAGCAAAGCCTGTTGACGAATACGGACATTTACAGCCCCAGGCACCTGAGCTGGAGGAAGCTGTATTGGGAGCCTTAATGATAGAAAAAGATGCTTACTCATTAGTAAGTGAGATTCTTCGTCCCGAATCTTTTTATGAACGCCGTCACCAACTTATTTATTCGGCTATTACCTCTTTGGCTTTACGCCAGCAACCAGTCGATATCTTGACTGTGGCCGAACAATTACGCAGCACCGGTGAACTGGAAGATGCAGGCGGTCCTTTTTACATAACACAGCTAAGCGGCAAGGTAGCCTCTTCCGCACACATAGAATATCACGCACGTATCATCGCGCAGAAGTTTCTTGCACGCGAACTGATTACCTTTACCAGCAACATCCAGACAAAGGCTTTCGACGAAACCCAAGACGTGGACGACCTGATGCAGGAAGCGGAAGGAAAACTGTTCGAAATCTCGCAGCAGAACATGAAGAAGGATTATACGCAAATCAACCCTGTCATTCAGGAAGCGTATGAGATGCTTCAAAAAGCGGCGGCACGAACGGACGGGCTGAGTGGTCTGGAAAGCGGTTTCCATGCATTGGACAAAATGACCTCGGGCTGGCAAAATTCCGACCTGGTGATTATTGCCGCCCGCCCCGCTATGGGTAAAACGGCTTTTGTGCTTTCCATGGCAAAGAACATGGCGGTAAATGCGAAAATCCCTGTGGCTTTGTTCTCTCTTGAAATGTCCAACGTACAGTTGGTCAACCGTATGATTGTCAACGTGTGCGAAATTCCGGGTGAGAAAATCAAGAGTGGTCAGTTGGCTCCGTATGAATGGGGACAACTGGATTATAAAATAAAAGAATTATACGATGCTCCGATGTATGTGGATGACACACCATCCTTGTCCGTCTTTGAATTACGCACCAAAGCACGACGGCTTGTACGCGAGCATGGAGTAAAAATCATTATCATTGACTACCTTCAGTTAATGAATGCCAGCGGAATGTCATTCGGTAGCCGTCAGGAAGAGGTCAGTACCATTTCACGTTCACTGAAGGGGTTAGCCAAAGAACTGAACATCCCCATCATCGCACTGAGCCAGCTGAACCGTGGTGTGGAAAGTCGTGAGGGTATTGACGGAAAACGTCCCCAGCTCAGTGACCTCCGTGAATCCGGAGCTATTGAGCAGGATGCCGATATGGTATGCTTTATCCACCGCCCGGAATACTATAAAATCTACTCGGATGAAAAAGGGAACGACTTGCACGGTATGGCAGAAATCATTATCGCCAAGCACCGTAACGGTGCCGTAGGTGATGTACTGCTGCGTTTCCGTGGCGAATTCGCCCGCTTCCAGAATCCGGACGATGATGTCATCGTGCCTATGCCGGGTGAGGCACCGGGTATTATCCGTTCCAAAATGAACGGTGGCGGCAACAGTGTACCTCCCCCATCTCCTGATGCCGCACCTGCCGACAATAATCCGTTCGGAGCCCCTATTCCCGAAGGACCTTTACCGTTCTGACATTTATTTATCCCTCACAGAATTAACACGGATTATTTCCCTCAAAGAAAAATCTGTGTTAATCTGAGTAATCTGTGATGGATAAATAACAGGATAAAAGAAAATAATTACTAAATTTGCAGGTCATTTGGAAATACATAAAAAATATCATATATGAATATCTCTTATAATTGGCTGAAAGAATACGTCAACTTCGATTTGACACCGGATGAAGTGGCCGAGGCGCTGACTTCCATCGGTTTGGAAACCGGAGGCGTAGAAGAAGTCCAAACAATTAAAGGTGGTCTGGAAGGTATTGTCATCGGCGAAGTGCTGACTTGCGAACCTCATCCCAATTCAGACCACATGCATGTTACTACTGTGAATTTGGGACAAGGCGAACCGGTACAGATTGTCTGTGGAGCCGCTAACGTAGCTGCCGGACAGAAAGTGGTGGTTGCCACATTGGGCACCAAGCTATACGATGGCGAAGAATGTTTTACCATCAAGAAATCAAAGCTCCGCGGAATTGAATCTATGGGTATGATCTGTGCCGAAGACGAAATCGGTATCGGAAACAGCCACGAAGGTATCATCGTATTGCCGGCGGATGCTGTTCCGGGTACTCCCGCTAAAGATTATTTCAATATCAAAAGCGAATACGTACTGGAAGTGGATATCACCCCGAACCGTGCGGACGCCTGCTCACATTACGGCGTGGCCCGAGATCTGTATGCCTACCTGATTCAAAACGGCAAACAAGCCACTTTAAAACGTCCGTCTGTAGAAGCGTTTAAAGTGGATAACCATGATATGGACATCGCCATTGAAGTAGAGAATACGGAAGCATGTCCGCGTTATGCCGGAGTTTCCATAAAAGGGGTAACTGTAAAAGAGAGTCCCGAATGGCTGCAAAACAAATTACGCCTGATCGGAGTACGTCCTATCAATAATATCGTGGATATCACCAACTACATCCTTCACGCATACGGCCAGCCCCTGCACTGTTTTGATGCAGATAAGATTAAAGGTGGTAAGATTGTAGTGAAGACTGTTGCCGAAGGTACTACATTCGTTACTTTGGACGAAGTGGAACGCAAGTTATCCGACAAGGACCTGATGATATGCAACACAGAAGAACCGATGTGCATTGCCGGCGTATTCGGTGGTCTGGATTCGGGAACAACCGAGCAGACAGTAGACGTATTTTTGGAAAGCGCTTATTTCAACCCGACTTGGGTACGTAAAACAGCCCGTCGCCATGGATTGAGCACAGACTCTTCTTTCCGTTTCGAACGTGGTATTGACCCCAACGGAACTATTTATGCATTGAAAGAAGCGGCTTTACTGGTTCAAGAACTGGCAGGAGGTACTATTTCTTCTGAAATTAAAGACAACTACCCTGCCCCGATAGCCGATTTTACAGTAGAGCTGAATTATGAGAAAGTCCACTCACTGATAGGAAAAACCATACCGGTGGAAACCATAAAGAGCATTGTCACCAGTCTTGAAATGAAGATTGTAAACGAAACACCCGAAGGCTTGACTTTACAAGTTCCCCCCTATCGTGTGGATGTGCAACGTGATTGCGATGTAGTAGAAGACATTCTCCGTATCTACGGATATAATAATGTGGAGATTCCTACTACCTTGAAATCCAGCCTGACCACCAAAGGTGAAGTGGATTACTCCCAGAAATTACAAAATCTGATTTCAGAGCAACTGGTAGGTTGTGGTTTCAATGAAATACTGAACAATTCACTGACCGCCGCTTCCTATTACGAAGGGTCGGAAACATACAAGAACGAAAATTTGGTTTACTTGATGAACCCATTGAGTAACGATTTGAACGTGATGCGTCAAACTTTGTTATTCGGTGGTTTGGAAAGTATCCAGCACAATGCCAATCGTAAGAACGCCGATTTGAAATTCTTTGAATTCGGTAACTGCTATTTTTATAATGCAGAAAAGAAAACCCGGAAAAGTGCTTGCGGCTTATGCTGAAGAATATCATTTAGGATTATGGGTAACCGGCAAACGCGTCAGCAATTCATGGGCCCATCCCGATGAAAACAGCAGTGTTTACGAATTAAAAGCATATGTGCTGAACATCTTTACCCGTTTGGGATTGAATTTCGGCAACGTGGTATTCGGCAACCTGACCAACGATATCTATTCAACAGCCATCAGCGTACACACACGTGGCGGCAAGTTATTGGCCACCTTCGGCATCATCAGCAAGAAGATTCAAAAAGCATTCGATATAGACAATGAGGTATATTATGCAGAAATCAACTGGAAAGAACTGATGAAAGCCATCAAGTCGGCTAAAGTCAACTTTAAAGAACTTTCCAAGTTCCCGGCTGTGAAACGTGACTTGGCTTTGTTGATTGACAAGAACATACAGTTTGCAGAAATCGAAAAAATAGCCTATGAGACTGAAAAGAAACTGCTGAAAGAAGTAGAATTGTTTGATGTTTATGAAGGCAAGAATCTGGAACCGGGTAAAAAAAGTTATGCAGTGAGCTTCTTGTTACAGGATGAAAGCGCAACACTGAACGACAAACAGATTGACAAGATCATGTCCAAACTGATTGCTAACTTGGAAAACAAACTAGGTGCAAAACTAAGATAATAATAAAAATAACCATTATAAAACTACAATCCAATGGGAAGAGCATTTGAATATAGAAAAGCTACAAAGCTGAAAAGATGGGGCCACATGGCCAAAACATTTACAAGACTGGGTAAACAAATCGCTATAGCTGTAAAAGCAGGTGGTCCGGAACCCGAAAATAACCCGACCCTACGTGGTGTGATCGCTACTTGTAAGCGTGAAAACATGCCGAAGGATAACATTGAACGCGCCATTAAGAATGCAATGGGTAAAGATACCAGTGACTACAAAGGTATGACTTACGAAGGATATGGTCCTCACGGAGTAGCTGTATTTGTTGATACATTGACAGACAACACTACCCGTACCGTAGCAGATGTGCGTTCAGTATTCAACAAATTCGGTGGAAACTTGGGTACTACCGGTTCCTTAGCTTTCTTGTTCGACCATAAATGTGTATTTACTTTCAAGAAGAAAGAAGGAATGGATATGGAAGAACTGATCCTGGATTTGATTGACTATAATGTAGAGGATGAGTTCGACGAAGATGAAGAAGAAGGAACTATCACCATCTATGGTGATCCGAAGAGCTACGCAGCAATTCAGAAACACTTGGAAGAATGTGGTTTCGAAGAAGTGGGTGGTGATTTCACATATATTCCCAATGACTTAAAAGATGTGACTCCTGAACAACGTGAAACTCTAGACAAGATGGTAGAGCGTCTGGAAGAATTTGATGATGTTCAGACCGTTTATACAAACATGAAACCTGCTGATAATGACGACAGTCAAGAATAACACTGATAATCAACTAGTTATAAAATACATAATCTAAATTTTAACTTAGATTAACACAAAAGGGAGGTGATTAGCTTCCCTTTTGTTGTATATGTTGCACCATCAGCTATAGATTTACGCTTTAAATGTGTCTTAATGGGCTATAGTCTAGCAAAATGTATCTGTAATGAAATATTAAGGTTTTAGATATTCAAATTCTACAGTTCGTGGAAAGTAGGGTAGGCTGGGGTTTAAAGCACTATCAGCTTAAAATATTACCCCATTCCCCTTCATTCATTACTTATTCATAAATTCATCTAGTTCCTGCTTCTTTCGTTCCATATAATTAGTATATAGTTCTGTTGGTTCATCTGTAACCAAAGTGGCTTCATCACCGCCAAAACATATAGCTTCAAATTCATTCCTAGATAAGAATACAGCCTTTATATCTTCCTTATCAACCTCTATAGAATATACAGCAGTATCTTCCTGCTCATTTCTAAATGCAAAGAACTCTGCTACATCTCTACTGGTAGTCCAAGAAATACCGAAACAGCTATCTCCATCTTCATCTTCATACTCTTCTATACTGCAACCTCTATACAAAGTAACCTTATCGGGCAAACTATTATAATAGGCTAGTTCTTCTTCATTCATCACTAATTCCTTCTTACACCTCATAAAGTATTGTATAGCCCTAAAATCCCCTGTACCTCTGCCCTCAGTCCAAGCTATAGCCAGTCCTTTATTAAAGGCTTCATCAGATAGTTTGCCCTTCTCAGCAAGGTCTGCAAATAGTTCCCATCTGAGATTACTATCTGTATAAGTCCATAATAAAGTAGTAATATCTTCACCTGTTGCTATCCCTCTTTGGAAAGCATCTTCAATAGCTTTAGCTTTCTTAGCTTCCCATTCTTGCATCTGCTTTAAAGCATCATCTAATTCTTTTCCTTCTAATATTCTCATACTTATTAGTATTTAATGTTGTTTACTGTTCATTCTCTATATACTCTTTTACTCTAGCTATTAATCTTTCCTTATCATCAATCTGCTCACCTCTAAGCATATCAAAGGTTATATAAGTCCTTAATAAAGTATTCCCATCATCTAACTTACCTCCTAGTAATACGCCATTAGTAATAGTGAAGAATATATTATCATCATACTTATCATTAGTCACATCTATATATCTACCTACCCCGTTATTCTTAAAGAACTCTATAATAGTCTGCATCTTTGGTTTATGAATGTCCTGTAGTTCTCGTTCTCTGTACCTATCAAACAGATGCGGAATATAGATATTATAAGATGCTTCCTTCAAATCCCAGCTAGATTGCGGACATCTCATTACTGCATATATACCTTCTGGTCTATGATAGTACATAAACAATAAAAACATTAGCCCACCTCTTTTGTAATCAGACCTACCTTTACTGTTTATCTGTAAAATATATTTATTTCCTCTATTACTAGTTAGTTCTATTGGTTTAAAGAATACAGGAACATTATCCTTGGCTTCTTTAAGCATATATCTCCGATACTTGCTATCATTCATAAATCTAGGCAGAACATTTGGAAAATAATTCTCCCAGTCCTTCTTAAACTCAGATATTATTTCTTCATAAGTCATACTATCTACTATCATACACCATAAGTATTTAAAGCCAGCTACCATTACCGATAACTGGCTATTGATTTAAAAATCTATTTTAACTTGTTTCCCTTCAAAAGTCTGTAATAGCTTATCTCCAATCAGCTTTACTAATGAATTAACAGAACCTCTTTTGTATGCAACAGGTTCTTCCATATAATCATTAACCAAACTGACTACAGCTACTAGACCAACAGCTTCAAACATAGATACCTGTTTAGGCTCTATAGGTTCATTCCACTGTTCAGCAGTTTCAGCTATTGCAGTAACATTAATAACTACATCTTCATCACCTTCATTAATAATGCCTGTATCAGCATATCTAAGGTTTAATTCAAACCCCAATTCCAGTAAATTCCAAAGCTGGATTAATTCTTTTGTTTGTGTATCCATACTCATCTGTTTAAACCATTAATAAAATTACTTCTTTCTTCTTCACCCATTGCAGCCAACATAGCTTTTAATTCTTCCTTATGACCTTCTGCCTTCTTAACTAGTTGTTCCTGCTTTAGCTGCTCTAGATTCAGAATCCATTTCTGACAGTTGGCTATCTGTTCATCACATCTTTTAATAATGTGGTCTGGGGTTGATTTACCAAACCAAGTTCCATACTTTGCTACTTCTTCTTTTCTTATCATTGTTATCACCGCTGCCCTGCGGAAGTTATTTAGGTATCTGGCACACCAGTTATTTGTTTTACTGGTGCAAAGTTATAGCTCATTAAACAGACTACCATAGAATTAATTGTTACTTTCTAAAGGTGGAAAGCTAACAGTTTCACCTTCTTTTAGCATTTCATATTCTACTTCTAGCCAGTTATTAGTATTCCACTGCTTCCACTTTATAAAGGTTACAGGTAATAACTGACCTTGCAAGTTCACCCAGCTTAGATTCTCCTTGAATTTGTCAGCCACCATTAATAACTGTCTAAATCGACTTCGTTTCACTAAATAAGGTGTTAATTTAAATAGATGCAGAATCTTTAGAATCATATCCTGTTCATTGGTGCTAACCAGACTATCCTTCTTCCTCTTTACAGGAAAGTAGTAATGCAGGAAGTTAGCCAGTTCTACAGCGAACATACTTTGTATGTAGGTGTTATTAGCTACTTCTGGTAACTTACATATACTATCTACCTTATATTCCCCATTCTTGCTAGCACCAATAGCATTAGTAACATCCTTAATAATACTACTGCTGTTTAATGTGAAGGATGAACCGTCTTTGTATTTTAATGTAATGCCTTCCAAACTATCAGCATTTAATTCTTCTAATGTAGGTCTTAGCTTTACAAAGTAATGCTGTTCCATTACATATATTATATAGCAACACAATTCATACAGTTCTTCTTTGTCCCCATCAAATTCTATCTGCTCATTAAAGGTATCAAAGTCTACTGTAGGCACATAGTTTCCTGCCAACCAAACAGTAGCAAATTTATCTGGCTTCACAGAATAACACCTGTCACCTTCAACTATAGCATAATACTGAATTTCCTTATAATAGTAATCTATATATTCCATACTGCAAAGCTAATAAAATAGCCTGCAATCCAATAAAGGACTACAGGCTAAATTTATTTATTGTCTTACCCTATAATGATAATCTACTCCGAATAGAGCACCAGCAAAGGTACAAGTTTCACCAAAAGCTACCAGTACACTACTATGGATAATTCCTAATGGTGCTACTGTAAATCCTGCAATCAGTAGCCCACAGCCCACCAATATCAATAAGGCTGCTACCACCAACTGTACATTTAATTTCATCTTCTTTGTCATAGTCTTAATAAATTTAAAGTACTTACTGTATATCTGGCATCTCGGCTAATATACCAGTTGTGTATTGAATTGAATTATTATAATAAATCAACAAATACGCCATCATTGAACCACCTCTATTATATAATTGTCCTGTGAATGTTTGAGAAGTTGTTTCATCTGCAATATAGAGAGAATTACTTAATAATGTACTTGCAATAACATTAACCCCATTTCTATCCTTACTTAATACTGCTCTAACATTTGTAATCGTGCCACCTCTATAAGTCGCGCCAACTGCACTAAATTTAATTTCATAACTTACATACTGGTTAGTACTGTTAGTAAATTTGGCAGTACATATAGTATTAACAATCTTGCTTCCTGCTGGTACATCATTCTTAACCTGTATAGTATATACTGGTTCTGGCAGTGCTAAAAACCTGTCATTGGCATTAGCTACATAAGCATTAGTAGGCGTATTGGTTGCATTGGTATAAAACTCATATACTGTCACTGTTTTACCTTTAAACTTCTGCATCTGTGTAGTCCACCAGTACAGCTTATCACTATACCATACTGTATTTGTACCATCTGTCACTAATGCACCTCTTTTTAAGCCTATCTTATTCCCACTATTATCATAAACTGTATACAGATTATCTTTACTGAGATAAGTTGCAGAATCCCCACCATCCATATTTTCAATACCCATCAATACTTTCTCATAGCTTGCGTGATTGGATGAAGTAACACCACCAACATTAACACTGTCACCATTTTTATAGCTTGCTCCAACAGGCATCGCTGCCGAATGGTCATAGTTTCTAAAATCTCCCAACCTATAAGGACTGTTAGCACCGCCTATAGGTTTATTATACTTATATCCCAGATTACTATTATTCTTTATCTGTGTCACCAATGAATCTGGTGTATTGGCTGACAGTATGCTTATACCATAATTCCTGTTCTTCAATTCCGCTAGTGTCATTGTACCTACATTACTTGATATAGGTTTCCATTTAGACCACTCATTTATAAGTGAGGAACTGCATAGAGCACCAACATTCCTGCTGCTGCTCCCTATTGCATTTCCTACCAGACTTGTTGTTATTCCTGTACTTGATAATGCCATTTCTCCAACTGTTTAACTCTGTTATTCAATTCTATTATCTGTGCTTGTAATACTGCTACATACTGTGCATAATTGACAGATAGATATTTATCTTCTGTATTATCTTCTATAACTAGTTCTGGATATAATTCTCTTACTTCTTGTGCTATGAATCCTATACTATCCTTACCATCCTTCTTATATGTAACAGGTTTAATGTAACCCCTATTCTCTAATGGCTGAATGCTGGTTTTAAGCCTAATATCAGAATAAGCAGTCACTTCACCTGTAGCTGTAAGTGTACCGACTTTAATGTTAGTTGGTAATTTCAAATAAGCATTACCACCACCGTTTACACTAACTGCCGAACTGGTATTAGTAGCTGTAGCATCTTGGATATAAATACTTCTAGTAGTACCCCAATTTGCCGTAGTAATGTTAGCAGTACCATTAAATGAAGTACCATTAATAGTTCTGGCTGTTTGTAGCTTTGTAGCACTACCAGCGTTACCACTGATACTAGCACTACTAGTAATGAATCCACTATTATTAGTCAAATGGCTGGTATGTGTTGGAATATTAACCGTTTGATTGGAACTGCCGTTAAATGACTTTGTACTAAAACCACCTGCTGAAAATGACAATGTACTATTAACTTTATCGGCACTACTGACACGACTTGAAGTAGGTCTACTAACATTAGTATTATAATTGTTAGCTACAGTGCTTGAATAAGAAGTATTAGTAAACTGACCTGCCGATACACTACCACCACTATTAGTTACTGTATATTCAAGACTTATATTAGTCCAATCGCTAGGTTGCCTTACTTGTACCTCCCAACTGTTGTTATTATATCGTACTATCCTAATCATATCCCAAGTACAATAAGGGGGAAGATATAAAGTACTTTGATTTAACATTGAGTTTGCAGTACCACCATAAGCATACATTATCGCTTCAAATGGTATATCTATTACGTGCCCTTGATTGTGATTACCTGTTATATAGTAGATTGTACCTTTGACTTTACAGCTTTGATATTGCCCTCCACCTGTACAAACATAGGTTACTATCTTCTTCCAGTTCTTGTCTGTACCACCTCCCCATCTATCAACCCTGTATTTAGTTGAAGTAGTCCAGCCCATACTGAATGCTGCTTGGTGGTAGCCATCCACTGTATCGGCATTTGAGGCATAAGGAACAGTAATATTATTAGTAGTACCGTTTTTAGTCCAAGTAAGGTAATTGCCATTAGTTCCTAATGCAGATACATAACTACTATTATGATTATGGCTACTAGCTGCTTTACCATTTAAGGCATCTTGTAAACCACTAACATTACTAATTGAATGACTATGCGAACTGGCTGCTGCACCTACACTAGCTGCTGTTATATTGAAACTCTTTGCAGCACTACCATCATAAGCACCCTGTGAAGTACCATTCAAGCTAATAGTAAGTGCATTAGGATTTTTTAAAGCAGAAGGTACTGTAGGATATGCTGGTAAGCTGATAGTATTTCCACTAACATTATAATTTGTTGAACCAACCTTAACAGTACTAGCATAATTATGTGTATGCGTACTGGGTGTAAATGTTGAAGGTTTACCACCAATTTCAGACCAGCTATAAGAAGGTTTAGTATCAGTTATCCAGTTTGGCTTATCTGTTAAATCATTCCAGCTACTTACACCACCGCCAACATTATCAATCAATTCCCTTAGAATCCTACCTTGATTGGCTGAAAGTGCTGCATCTGTAGCCGTACTGGTTAAAGCATCTACTATAGTAATACTACCACTTCCACCAGAAGCACCTGCACCATAGGCTGAAACTTCCTTCTCACCGATAACATTTACTTTAACCTTCAAATCTCCATTGGAATCAAAGTAAAAAGCCTTATTCCAGTTAGTTGCTACACCATCCCAATTAGTAACCTTAGCAGATGTTATTCCATCCAATACAGACTTATTAGAATGTGTATGCTTCTTATTATTAGCATCATTCCAGTTGGTTATATTAGCTTCTGTTATCTTATCCAATGCGGACTTATTAGTATGTATGTGATTATTCTTAGCCAGTTCATTCCATTTGGCTATATTGGTATCTGTAAGGTCTGCTGGTTTACCTTCTATATTAGTCCAAGTTACCTTGGTATTATCTAGAGTATCATTCACCCATTTCTTTAAGACTGCATCATACTTTAGTATCTGTCCATTAGTTAAACTGGATAATGATACGTCTGTCAGTTTAGCCAGTGCAGTAACACCACCAGCTGTATTATCTATCAGTTCCTTTAATATCCTACCTTGGTTGGCAGACAAGGCACAATCTGTAGCCACTGAATCCAGACCATCAATAATAGTCACCCCACCTGTTGTAGTACTGCCACTGCCATCAGACGAACCATAAGCTGTAACCTCACCCTCACTAATAACGCTGCCAGTAAATAATACTTTAGACAAATCCACCGTATATGAACCATCACCATTATTAACAGCAGGTAGAAAGTTCCCACTTAAAGAAGAACTTCCCCCACCAACATTAGTAACAGCTACATTACTGGCATTAACTACACCGTTACGAAATGTCTTATTTATGTTTGTTCTTGTAAATTGCATATTACTTCTTCTCTATTAACCGTATTTCCTGCTTACCTAATCTATAATCTGTAATAATGCTGTCTACTATGAATTTCTTATTAGGAAGGTGGTTATCAGTCATAGTAGCATATACTTTAAACTTGTTCTGTAAGTTCAGATTCAGAATAGCAGAAGGTGTACTATACTGCGTTACTAGTCTATATATAAGATGCTCTTCCAGTCTATACATCTGCTTAGTAGCCTTATTATATACGTTATCCAGATAAGTAAAGCTAGTACCATTAGCACTATAGCAAACTGCACTATAGTTACATTCCTTATTATCCCAAGTACATATAGCAAATTCTTCTGAATCCATCTCATTTACAAAGTCCTCGTTTATAATGTTGCTGTATTCAGTATCAGAATCCTTATCTGCTTCCTTCTGAAAGTTCTGAACTTTAGCCTGTATATCAAAATTAGACAACCAGACTGCATCACATCTATAACTATTATCCACCTTGTGCGGATGGTATAATGTAAATGTAGGCTTGCCAATAATCACTTCATTTGTACTAGGCATCGGAATAGCATAGCCTTCACCTTCTAACCCCATATCCCAAGTAATATTGTTCTTTACTGGGAAACTTCTGTTAATACAATGGTCTGTCTGTCCTTGATTGTCAAAATAAAGCTTAAAAGTAGAATCTGTAGTAGTCCATTGTATACCATTCCAGTACATATTACCGTACTTTAACTTACAGTCTATATATAGATTGTCTGGGTTGAAGTCATCATTCTTATTGCTATACCCCTGCATTATATACATCTCACCTTCCCTATCCATAAATAGGAAATTACCCTTAATAATCAGATAGGTAGAACCACCAATAAATGACACATTGGAATCATTCACAGCCAATTCAAACATTGGTCTTAACTGACCGTCATAAGTGTTATGAATATGCAATAACACATAATCGGTAAAGTTAATATCATTGTACTTCTTATTGAAGTTATCAGTCTTTTCAAAGAAAGCCTTACATATAGTTGCGCCTACCAAGTTTTGGCTTGTACCATAATTAAACACCATTGGTTCTAATACCATATTTAATGTATTCTTATCATAGTAATAGCAAGTATAGTTCTTATGCTTTAAATACTTAAAGAAACATTTGTGCATACCACCTTTACCATCTTCATTTACTTCCTGCACATAAGACCAGCTACCACCATAGTTAGTTAAATACTTCTCATCCCAGATACTAGGTATAATGCTGTCAAAGCTGTATAGACTGTCTTTAACAGTAACCTTATTATATACATTATCTAAGGATAACTGACCACCATTTTCAACATAATCACTGGCTTCTATTTCCTTAGATTGCTGCAAAGTAACCTTAGTAGGTGTTTCTGTTCCTAAAGTAAATCTATAGTAAGTATTGATTCCATTTTTAATAGCATCATAATCCAAGAAGTAAACCTTATCACCATCAGCTACAGCAGTTACATTAAGGTATTTACAAACTTCTTCCAGAACTTCCTGCATAGTCATAGGTTCATCATCTTCATCAAAGAAGTTCTGTTCACTGATATACATCTTACTAGGTAAACAAAAGTCAGATGTAGCATTTAATTGTGTATTATCTGAAATATAGAAAGAACTATAAGCATTACATTTACTAAGCAGATGGTTTATAATCTGGGTAAATGAAACTATATTCTTCTTACCGCCTATAGTGGTGTACTTATAATACTGTAATGTGCTGAGTGCATCTATGGCTTCTACCTCTATTTCTTCTAATTCATTCTCATAGCCTTGACTGTATAGATTGGGTGTTACATACCCAACCCATACAATACCACTAGCACTACTAAGAACTACCTTATTCTGTTGTGCTGTACTACTATACAAATCAAACTTATAATCGTCTGTAATCATTCCTATAGTAGCACTGCTATACTTACAAGGTTTATATAGATGTGAATCAGAAGTTTCTAACTCGGTTATGAATGGTGTAGCAGATAAAGTAATGTTCTGCACTTCTCCAGAACCTATTTCCAATGTGTATAGCTTCTCATTTATATCATAGAATTGTGCTGTATATTTCATCTTACTTTAGCTGTTTTATTATTGTAATTGGCTAGAACTCCTACAAGTTCCTTGCCTCTAATCTTAAACTCTACCTGACCACCGCCAGCAGAACCTATAATCCCATTGCCATTAAGCAGGTTAAACAGATTCCTTTGCTGTCTGTTATTAAGAATCATTTCACCAGCATTTACCCTAGCCAGGTTCATATCTCCAATAGTACTATTGCCAGCGAATATACCACCAGTACTAAAGGAAGGAATACTAGCCAAAGCTGCTACTACAGCCGCTGCTGCTGCACCTGCCAACAACCATCCTACAAACGGGGTTTGGGCTGCACTGGCTACACCACTGGCAATAGCTTCACCTTTCTTGGCTGTAGTTAATGCTACAATTTGTGGGATAGCTGCCGCTACAGCACTAATCAAATTAGCACCCCAACTTAACCAAGCTGCCGCACCTTCATTGGTCATATTGGTTACAGAACCCATAATAGAAGCTATAGCACCTAAACTTTGTGCATACTCATTATTCAGTTTGATATTCTTATTAGTAATAGGGCTACTAAACTTAGGAAGTGAAGTAGGTATTTCTGGCTTCACCATACCAGCCAAACCAGCAGGTTTGCCATCCAACTTACCAGTAGGTGCATTAGGATATTTGTACTGGAACTCTATTACCCGCTTCTGTTCAGTAAGTGCATTTAGTTCAGCATTGATTCTTATCCTATCTTCATTACTAATAGCTAGGTTTAATTCCTTTCTTAAAGATGCTATCTGTGCATCCAGTTCTGCTAATGAACCAGTAGGAATAACAGGTTTTAATTTAACCTCTCCATTATTAAGACCATCCTTTAAATCCTGTCCTGCATCAGACATATCTTTCTTAATAGTACCAGCCTTATCAGTAAAGGTTATAGCCTTATCTAGCATATCCTTTACTTCTTCACCGACTTCCGAAGTAAAGATATTCTGGAATCTAATCATATTCTCTAGGCTCTCATCTGTAGCTTCTTCCAGTTCTTTAACACCTCTAGTATAAGTGTCTAATCCTTCACCACCTGTACCAGCACCGCTAATCATCATTAAGTAACCTAGATTCCTAGTACCTTTAGCATCTGACTTCCTTTGCTTGTACTTCTCTAAATCTGCATATTCCTTAGTAGACGGGTCTAATAAACTCTCATATAGTTTCTGTGCTTCCCTAGCATCATTGATACCAGTAACACCTTTAGCCTTCATTACTTCTTGAATCTGTTCCCAGAAGTACTTACTTTTACTTTCCCTCTCTAAGATTTCCTTCTTGGATAATTCTATGTAAGTGTTATAGGCTGCTGTCCTTTCTTCATTACTAATACCCTTCTTAGTAATAAGGTATTCATAGTTATTTCTTTCTGCTTCTAATCTATCTGCTTTAGATTCACCAATAGCCATAGCCATCTTAGCATTAGATAAGGCTTCTGTATATCTCTTAGCTAGTCCGATAGCATTTAATATCCCATTCTCAAATACAGTCCAATCACCACTATATAAAGACGAAAAGAAGTTATCTACAGTAGTCTTAGCAGTACCTACTACAGTATTCCAGTCCTGCTGTGCTTCTCTGGAACTATTAACAACAGCATTAAATGCTTCCCCAGCAGTCATAGCTATACCTAGCACACCAGCAAATCTTCCTATAGTGGCTGTGATATTCCTTCCTACCTGCTGAAACTGTTGTACTTGTTGTGTGGACTGTCTTATGTTGTTATCGAATTGACTACTATTTAATAATAGTCTGGTTACTAAATCAGCCATATTTAATTATGTGTTGTATATTGTTTAGCTTTCTCTTTCAATCTCTTTATATCTTCATTACTAATAGATGTTTCTCCTATAGTATCACTATCCCAAGTAAACTGCATTATATCAGTAGGCTTTAACTTCTTAGTGCTGTTACATTGTGCAATTACATAAGCTATCATTCTAGCCTGTTCCCAGCTATTTCTGTCCTTCCTATGTAGATTGCTAATCAATGGTTCTAACTCATACATCTGCATCTTATCTAGTACATATTCTGGGTCTAGTCCACCTTCTATTACTAAGGCTGAATATATCTCCTTAGTGGTTAGGACTTTTTTTTAGCATCCGTATTATTAGTAATGAATAGCTGCTGCTTCTCCAGTTCCTTCTTTAAAAAGTTCTGGAACTCTACCATAATACCCATATCTTCATCTATGGCTTCTATCAGTTCCTCAAAGGTTAGTGAACTGTCTGGATTATTAGCCATTAAGACACAGTAGAAGAATAGATATTCATCTGTGATAGTCTTTAACTCAAATGCCTTACCTGTAATCTGTTCATAGATAAATAAGGCTCTAAGAGTATATTTCAGTTTGTAGTCTTGTCCTTTAATAGTCATATCAATAAGTATTAAATAATAAAGCCTTTACACCTCCATAACCTAGAGATATAAAGGCTTATAATTATGCTGTCTTTGTAAGTGCTCCAACACCTTCAAATGAAGCTGTAAATGTTGCATTATCTCCATTAGGTGCATTAGCTTCAAGTGCTGTAATAATAACATTACCCGAATAAGTTCCAGTAGTAGCTGGCAACCATCCCCCTTCTGGCACTTCATCTTTCTTTGTTGAATATTCTTTCTCTAAACAGAATACAGCCTTAATAGGTGTTCTGGCTGTCAGCTTATCAAATAACTGGTCAAAAGTCATACCTTCACCATCATTAGAATAAAGGTTCTCGGTACTACAGTTCCAGCTAATCTTTCTGGCTGCTTTAGCTACCCATTTACCACCGCTATCCTTAGAAGTGGTTTCTACTGTTTCTACATTTATACTTAGTTTGTGGCTAGTGGCAAATGCTATAGACTTACCATCTATAAATAGCATTAAGTCACCACCGTTAATTACTTGTCCTGCCATTTGTCTTTATGTTGAATGTAAGGTTCTGAATGAATGTATCTTCTATATAATCCTCATCTGCATTTGTCATTCTAATATCATATATGTTAATACCAGAATAGTTACCCTTCTTACCTTGTAAGGCATCTTTAACCAAGTCAGCAATTTCTATAGATTCATTGTACTTATCAGAAGCTATAACCACTTCCACATAAGTATCTTCACTATATATAAACCTATCCTTACTATCAGATGGTTCTATGCTTGTTCTTCTGTAAACAATGAATGGAAATGTAGTACCTGTATCAGCTATTAAAGGGTAAATTTTATGTCCTACACTATCTATAACCTTTGCATCATTACTAAGGATATTATAGATAGCTTTACCTACTTGTAAACTCATCGTCTGTTCCTATTAGCTATTCTCTGAATTGACTGGCTTATAAGGTTATCCATATTATCAAAGATTTCCCTTTCCTTATTGGCTTTAGCTGTTCTAAAGAAATGTGCTGCATTAATACTACCTCTATTGGCTGCTGCTCTCTGCCTTCTAATAGGATTCCGACCTCTAACAGATGCAGTATTACTACCAGTGGTTCTTCTAACTCTAGTACCCATTTCAAAGAACTTTAATCTAAAGTCCCCCATAATATGTACCTTAGCTTTTTCTCCGTTTCTATCAACATTAGCTTTGATTCCACTTATTAAGGTCTTACCATTCCACCAGTTTCTACTGGAAGCTGCCCTGCCTAAAGTCTGCCTTAGCTGTCTTTTAGTTTCACCGACTAAGATACCAGCACCCTTTCTTAAAGCACTTCTATAGACCTGCCTTTGCTGTCTACTAGTCAAATCTGCAAACATAGAAGTAACCTGTCTGGCATCTACTTCTATATTATTCATTTATCAATTCAGTTACTATAGTTATTGATTGCTTATATAATTCTCGGTTAATACTAAGAATCCTGTACTTATTGCCATTCCAAATAATTCGCATTTGCTCATTAACTTTGTGATATAGCCTTATAGTAAAGGTAACTGTATAGCAGTGGATTATTTCATTATTCTGGTTCTGTCTGTTTCCAGAATTATAAGTAATCTGCGCTCTGGTACTTATAGCATCCTTCCAGTCTATACCATTAGCCCCATATACATCTTTTAGTGTTATAGGTTCTTGTATGGTAATTGGATAATTTAATAGTCCTGCCCTCATTTTATTTCATAGTGTTTATAAAGTCCTATAAGATATTCATAACTATAAGGCAGTTTAACTACCGTACCAAATGCTACAGGCTCTCTATTAGCATATAAGTTACCTATCATTAGTAACATAGCGTGAATTATAGCAGGTGGTAAAGTACCACCTACTTCTAATTCATCTAAAGCTATGTCTAAATGTTTAGATACTGAATCCTCTGCTACAGCTATTAAGTCCAGAATGTACATATCATCTGCCCTAAAATCCTCATCTACTAGCAGGTGTTTCTTTGCTTGTTCTAAAGTTATATACATAGCTTACTACTTATTAAATAGACTATAATTAGGCTTTTAAAACCTTCTTCACAAAAGCATCTGCCCTTCTAGGCTTAGCATCAAAGTAAGCATTGATAACAAGTCTTACTTTACCGTTAGCAGCCTGTGTATATGGGTCTACTGTTAAATCAATTCCACCCCATTGACCGATAACCAAATCAGCGAAGTTACCATAAACAATACCCTTACCTGCAACAGCAGAAGTACAAAGAACTGGATAACCGTTTACCTCGTTACCTTCCATAATGAAAGAATTTTGATTCTTGGCAGTAGATTTTAATACAGCCTTGGCAGAAGGTGAAACAATAAACTTAATATCACCTCTTACATTCTTCTCACCTAATGCAGCTTCCATATTTACAAAGTCTGCATAAGTAACAGCAGCAGTATCAGCAGTTACACCGTTAAGCATACCAGCAGGTTGTGTAGCAGAACCAGCAGCAGTACCCAAAATAGTAGCTTCCAACTTATTAGAAATAGCTGATACAATATCTCTCTTTAGCATTTCTTCTGCACTATTAGAGTCTTGGATTAAGAACTGCTTAGATACATCAATGTAAGCAGTAAGTCTTTTAGGCTCTAGGTTTACTTCTGAGAATGTACCACCGCCATTAGAAGCAGCATCAACTTCACCAGCCCAACCTACATTTGAACCAGAATAAACAGGAATAGAAACATTACCTACAAGTCCTGTCATATAAGAAGCACCAGCCTGTGCCAATACTAAACTTGCTCTCAATGGTTCTAGAATGCCTAACTTATCTTCTGCTACATTCTCCTGTCCTGCTGTAGCTACAGTAGCTTTAATATCACCTCTTTCCTCGATAGGAAGTACAATCTGTCCGCTATAAGATTGACCTGCCTTTCTCATTTCAGCGATACCAGCAGTTACTACTTCCTGTGCTCTCTCGTCTAATTGTCTGTTATTGGCTACATCATTGATAGCCTTTAAAAGTGAAAACTTTTCCTTCATAGTATTAGTTGTATGTGTTGTTTGTTTAAGGTTATCTTCTTCAATCTTCCTAATCTGAATATCTATATCTGCCACTTCTTTAGTAAGTGCATCAAATTCCACCTGCTCGCCAGCATTTAGCTTTCTTACTTCCTTCTCAGCACCAGATATAATTTCCTCTGCTCTCTTTTGAAGCAGTTCCTTTTTGTCCAGTAGTTCTAAGGTGTTCATTAGTTTAACTTACTCCTAAGTCCAGCGAAGTAATCTTTTAAATCCTCGCTCTCTAAATCCTGCATCTTTCTTAATGCTATAGATGTATCTGGATATGCTTCCTTATATACTGGTGATACATCGAATAATTCTTTGAAGCTATTGATAGTTCTTAAATAACTACCATCTTCCTTCTTAGTCCAAGTATCTTTACCGATAGTAAAGGCAAATGAAGAAGTACTAATATCACCCCTTCTAAGACCTTCTAACAGTTCATCACCTAAAGCAGTGTTAGGTGCTTCAAACCTGTATTTAAGTCCAGTATCATCTATAGTTAATTCTAGGCTTCCAGTACCATATTTAGACCTGGCTAATATACCTCTATCCTCATTGTGATTCAGTAAGCATAGTATATCAGACTTTTCTAAAATACCTTCTAAGGCTGTAGGTTCTATTACTTCAGTAAAGCCACCTAAATCCCTAGACTGCTTACCGAATACTAAAGCATACCCTTCTACAGTCCTAGAATCCATCTTTACAATTTCATTACAGTTTCTTAGTTCTCTCATAGTATTGTTATTATTCCAATAGAATCCAACCAGTATTATCTATCTGATTCTGTAATGCTGCTACCTGTTCCTTTAATAGCTTGTTCTGTTCCTCTAAGGATTCAATATACTTTCTTAATGCAGAATCGTCATAGTTACTAAGTCCAGCCAGTTTCTGCTTCTCCAATGTTGTGTAGTCATTAGTAGATAAACCTTTGCCAGATACCTTGTCCACCTTATTAGCTATGCCAGCCTTAATAGTAGAATCATCATAAACAGTATCAGTAAACTTAGCATTAGCAGGTACATCACATTCTACTGTATGTCCGTTTACAGTATCAGCATTACCACCATCAGCAGGAACTTTAGTAGGAATACTATCCTTTACCTTCTTTAGTTCATCCTGTAAATCGGTCTGCTTAGTAATATCACCTTCTATAGTACCCCATACAGCATTAACTGTACTACCAATCTTGGCACTGATTCTATCCAGTTCTAATACTCCTTCTTTAGTTGCTCTCTGTAGTTCCATTACTTCAAATAATAATTAGTCTGCCCCTTTACTACCTCATCATAATAAGCATCATTAAACATAGCATTAGGACTTTTAAAGCTGTAGCTGTAATAGATTAGTCCAGATTGTAGCTTATCTAGGTCAGATGAATTAATAACCGCCTTATCTATTCTATCTTCTTCCACTATACCAGTCAAATCACCACCTTTAAAACTACATTCTATAAACTCTGCTGGGTTTGTGGTGTAAAGTCTAAGTATAAATTCAGAAGTGTTTCTTACCCTAAATGGAATACCGTCCTTATCTTCCAACTTAATATTGAATACTAAGTCAGTTCCCTTGTAAATTGTCTGTATCATTGATTATATTGTTATTAGATGGAATGTTATTAGCAGCATTTTTAATCTCCATTAGATTAACCTGTATAAAGTGAGAATCCCCACCATCTATAGCAGGTAAATCCAACTGCTTTCTAATCTCATTGGCACTAACCACACCGATATTAAACAGTGTATTGTAGTAGTTTGCTAAAGATTGTTTGTCTGCTCTTAGTAATACAGAAGTATCAAATCTTACATCTATTCTACTCCTTTCAGAAGGCTTATACAGCTTCCTTTCAAACTCTAATTCTATCTTCTCTAGTAATGGTGATAATGTATCAGTAAGAAAAGCCAGCTGGGTAGCCTCAACAGTACTATAACTGCTCTTGGATAAGTCAAATGCTTTTACAGGTGATACCCCGAAGAACCTACAAATATCAATTACATTAAACTGTCTGGTTTCTAATAGTTGTGCATCAGCAGGATTCACTGTAATAGGCTGGAAGTCCATATTACCTTCTAATACAGCTACTCCATTAGGTGTACCAGTAGTAGGACTAAAAGCAGTCTGCCAGCTAGTTTTTAAATCTACCTTCTGCTTACCAGTTAAAGTAGATTGTACTTTAAGAATACCAGCCAGATTAGCACCACCTTTAAAGAATCCTTGTGCGTGTGATTCAGAATCTGTAGCCAGTCCTAAAGTCTGTCTGGCGTGTTGTAAAGTACTGATTCCAGTAATACCATCATAACTAAAGTTCAGTATATGAATCATATTGCAAGGCTCTACCAGTCCTTTAATGCCTACAACACTATATTTAATTCCGTCCTTCTGTTCAGTAATAGTAACATAATCTGGCTGTAAATAATGAAGTGCCACTACATCTCCTTTAGCATCTCTTTCTATGTAAGCATATCCATTGCCTTTAAGCAGTGTACTTACTATCAAAGTCTTTATAAAAGTAAACCTACTCATCTTATTGTTCGGCTCTTTGTTCAGTAAGTAGTAAGTAGGATGCTTAATAAACTTTTCTTTATAACCAGAATCATTAATGTAATATGGCTCTAATGGAAGCTGTGCCACTGCATCACTAATAACATCTACACATCTGTAGACTGTAGATAACAGCATAGCCTTATTAGTGGTATAACCGCCATTCATATTATACATTAAGGAATCACAGAATAACCCTCTGGTTTCCTGTTCTGGTTCTTTCTTTTTAAACCAATTAGTAAAAATTCCCATTAAATAGTCAGTATTTCATTTGTGTAATGTGGTGTTCTCAGATACATACCTAAAGCCTGTATCATTGCTATAGTTCCATCTATCTTCTTCTTATCTACTGCCTTATTCGGTTTAACATTACCATTATAATCAGACTTCAAAGTAACATTTCTAAAGCAGTACCTATTTATTTCATTGTTATCAATAACTGCCTTACCAGATAGTATCAGCCTTTCCAGTTCTCTAGTAGGCATATTAAAGTTACCTAGTGTTTGTGGATATTCTTCTAATGGTAATCCCTGCTCTGTAGAATCTATAGCCCATTGTGTAGCATTATACTTGTCATATCCTACAGACTGGATATTAACTACATCAGCATATCTAAGCATATCAGTAGTTATATAGTCATAATCAGTAACATTACCACTGGTAACAGTAAGATACCCCTGCTGCTTCCAGTATTTGTAAAGTTCCTTATCTGCCTTATCCTTTAATGCCGATTCTGGAAGATAGTAATGTGTTTTGAAGTGGTAAGTACCATCCAGTACTACTAAGTAGGCTACAGCAGTCAAATCCGAAGTAGCAGCCAAATCCACACCTACATAGCAATCCATACCAGCGAACTTATTAAGGTCTACTTCCTGACTGCACTTAATAATATAGTCCTCTGGTAGCCACACATTAGAACTGTCACACCATAAATTCAAAGTCTTAGTTTTAACTCCGACTTCATCAGCAGGGTTATTTATTGCCTGTTGTACCTGTCCTCTAATGTATTTGGAAGTTACTGTAATATCCAAGTTTGGTGCACATTTAACCCAGTTCTTTTCATCTCTCCAATCATCATCAGCATCTAAAGAATAGATAGCTATAAACATTTCATCATCTACCTTTAAGCCATTAAGCACTTCTATAGCTACGGTTCTTAATTGATAACAGGGTAAAGTTTTATCGAAGCCAGCAGTAGTAATAGTACAAAGATGTGGATTCATTCTCATCCCCATACTGGACTTAATAACATCACGTACTTTACTATTCTTAGCAGCGTGATATTCATCCAATAAACCAAAGCTAGCATTAAATCCATCCAGCTTACTATCATCAGCAGCCAATACTTTCAACTTGGAATTAGTAAGGTTAAACAGAATATCAGCTCTATAGGCTGTAAGATACTTGCCTTTAGAATCCAATCCCTTACTAAACTTGCTACACATACCAAAGGCTATCTTAGCCTGCTCTTTACTATTAGCAGCCAGTAATACTTCTGCACCATCTTCACCATCAGCTATTAAATAATACAAGCATAAAGCAGCAGCCAAAGCTGTCTTACCCTGCTTTCTACTTACTTCTATATAGCTGCTAGTATATCTTCTGGTAGCAGTTCCCTTCCAGTAGAATCCAACTATATTAGCTATTATAAACTGCTGCCATCCTTCTAAGGTGAATGGTTTACCAGAATGTTTACCTGTATAATGCTTTAAAGTCCCTATAAACTTAATGGCTCTATCTACCTTATCTTCTCTAAACTCTAAATCATCCCTTTTAAGGTCATTCTGGAATCTCTTACAAGCCAGCTTAATTGTTTCACCAGCTATTATTTCACCATTAAGAACCCTACTACAATATTCATAGTAAAGTTTGGTATTCATTACCTAGTTTCCTTTCCTTCCTTTATAAACTGCTCAAATGGATTATACCCGTCCTGTTCTATTTTAGGCAATTTAGTTCTAGCCTTGGCTGTTAGTCCGAACTCCAGCATAACTTTCATAGCTTGTGTTTGAGCATCTTTAGCAATCTTAATAGCTGGGTGCGGTGCAATGTTACCCCTATCACTGGTAACAGTCAAACCTTCATCTTCTAACTGTTTAGATGCCTTAATGAACATACTGTAGTTTCTAGCCAGCATTGTTAAAGCTGCACTATCCACATTCTCTAACATACCAGTACTATCCAGCTGTTCCAGTACATTCTGCATATATACCTTAGCATCCTTTTCAATGTCCTTTGGAATAGTGTAATTTATCATATTATAGTCTATTTAATTTTTATAATTTATAAAGCTATGTAATGGCTCTAATTGACTTATAATCACTATAATATAATTATTAAAGAATGTGAATTATTTATTTGGAAGTCTGTTAAGATATTAGTAAATTTGTAATACAATTAAAGGCTAAACTATGGAAAGAAGAAGTAATTACCCAATAGAAATTAAAGCTAAAATAGACCTAAATACTGACCTGCTACTAACAGAACTACAGCAATTACTAGGCAAAGACAGGTCTAAACTACTAAGATTGATAATAGCAGATTTCTTTAATAGAAATATTGATATTATAGATGAACATACTAACCACAAATCAGATAAAGCACCACTAATAGAAGCCATACTAAAGGACTTCTTCAATTATAACAGGGAAACCATTAACCAGTACATTAAATTCAAGAATGATAAGACCACCTAAATCAGTCCTTCTACAGTATATATATGATTACGGACTAGACAAAGCAGCAGCATTATTTCACATTGATACAGAAACAGCAGATAAGATAATTAACTGGAAGCCACAATATGACCAGTACAGCTACAATACAGTAATAGATAAGCCACTTCATAGAAATGCTTCTAAGATAGCTGATATAATAGCCAAGCATTATCCCGAATTAGTAAAGCAATACACCACATACTATAAAGATACTATCTATATGTTCCAGACTGTAGAAGATTTCCTACAGAAAGCAGTAATAAGATGTATGGAAGTAGGACTGGAAGATGTAACAGAAGAATCTGTATTAGAACTACTAAGAGTGCAATTCAATACTATAAGATGCTATGCTAAGAAGTCCAGCTATACAATGAATAGTAAATTAGCACCATTGGAAGTACAGAATGAAGAAGGTGAATACATAATACCATCAGAACTATATGCCATACCTAAAGAAACCGAATAAGCAGCCTTCCAGAACATTTAACAGGGAAGAAAGACAGAAGATATACCAATCTACCAAATGGAAGGAATTAAGGCAGGCAAAGCTAATGCAGCAGCCATTATGTGAACTCTGTTTAGCCAAAGGCATTATTAATGCAGCAGAAGATATTCACCACATAGATTCCTTTATGAATTATACTGGCACTAAAAGGCTAGCCAAAGCATTTGACTTTAATAACCTTATGTCTATCTGTAAAGAGTGCCACGCAAAAGAACACTATAAGAGTTATAAATGTAAGTAAACCATTTTAAAACGGTAGAGTTGCTAGTCTAAAACCTTTCTCAGATTTTCTAGGTATAGCAACTAACTCCTTCTTATCGTTCCGTATCATTATATGAGTTCTGTTGTCCCCTTCCAATGTACCTAAAGGAGTTGCAAAATTATCATCACTATATATTATGTCACCTATATGTACTAATTCTCCACTAGGAAGCCTAATTACTGCTTTGTCATTTACTGTACAATTCTCTATAGGAGGCATCATTAAAGTAATTTTTTTATTTAAATCATTGATAGCAGTTAGAATCATACTGGAGTCTTGTGATAGTGTTACTTTATCTGGTAATACTGCTGGCTCAATAGATAATAATTGTAACAATGAATTAACTTCTTTGGCATCTGCTTCATAAGTATCTTTGATGCATTTGGCTATTTCTGGAATAGACTTCTTCACTTCATCAATTCTTAAGGAAGAACTATAGTCTAAAGTTCTAATGCCAGATGTATCAAATGGCTTAACAGTATTCTTGTCACATATAAGAACTGTGCGCTTATTAAAGGATTGTCTAACTCCCAATTCATAAAACACATTAGGATTCCTAGAGCTAAGGTCACATATAGCCATATCACAAGCTAGTATTTGTTGTAGTATATCCATTACAATAAAATTAGCTTTAGATGTATCGTCTGCCCGTACAGGCTCAAAACCAGCTTCTATTACTGCTGGCTTAATAAGATGCTCATAAACTCTAGTAAAATGTCCTTTATCATAGCCTTCAGCATCACTAATAGGCATTATCACAAAGCATTTCTTCTTATACTCCGACATAGCTATATAGATTAAATAATATGCAAATATAGATAACCTTTATCAATTATCAAACGCTCCAAGCAATGAACATTAAATTAAGCATACCAGTATTACAAACATTAACCAATAATGAAGCATTTACTTACTTCTGCACATTAGTAGCCATTAGTAAGAATCCAGATAGTACTATTAAAGATATAGTAAGAATAACAGGTGTTAGTGAAACTACCATCTTTAACCATCTAAAGGAGTTTGAAGAAGTAGCCAACCTAACAATAGATAGAACTGGATGCAGTAATAAGTATAGCTATACAGAACCTACCAAGTTCTTTGTAACCATAGATAGCAGCCTGTTAGATACAGATGTAGATAGATTAGTAATCGGCTTCTTAATCCGATTCAAATGCTGGTCTAGAATAGCATCCAATATTGTAGACCTATCTCTAAATAGAATAGTTCACGAAATAGGGGTACAACATAATACAGTATATTCAGCTTTAGAAGCTGGTCTAGTGGAAAGGAGTGATAAGAAACTTTACTTTAAGTTCATTCATCCATCACTTTGCATACTGTAATACAAGAATATAGCTGTTATAACATCCTCAATATAAATTTTAAAATTTGTTATAATTAATTTGTATATGTCAAAATATTTCACTATCTTTGTATTACAATAAATGAAGGAAACTATCATACTGAAACATAGATTTTAATTCGATTTTCTAAGTGGACTGGCTAGCTGATTAGCCAGTTCTTCCACTTAATTCACATCTAAGAATCACAAAGTTATTACCATAAGTACCTTTTGAGCATATTTTAGGTACTGAATGTTAATTATTCATCATAATTTTTGAGTTTGGGTTAGTTAAGCGTAGAATAGTAAGCGTAGTGATACGCTTATTATTTTATTTCAAGTGTGACAAATTTTGGTAGCGAAACCTCAATCTTCTATAGAAAGAATACCCAAAAATGTCACACCCATAATTCAAACTCCAGATGCTTCTAAACTCCAGATTTTAAACCGACTAACTAAACAAACAATTTACAATTATGACAAACATTATTATTACTAAAGAGTACAAGTATTTAGGTGAATATCCATTATTCAAAGAGAATGGTTTACCAGTAGGATATTTAATAGATAAAGGTAAAGTAGGCTGTGGCGGAACATCTATAGCTTTAGAAGATGGTAAAGATACTATTATATGTGTTCCCTTTGTATCACTAATTAAGAATAAGATGCAGAAATATAATACAGATGGTAAGGTTAATGTACTAGGTGTTTATGAAGGTGTTACCACATACGAAATTAGAGAGTATTTGAATACTAAGAAAGTTGCTAAAAAGATTATGTGTACTTATGATAGTTTAGCTAAAGTTGCTGGTATTATTGGTTATAACTACTTCTTACTAATAGATGAACTACACCTGTTGTTTATCCAGTATGTCTTTAGAAACAAGGCTGTAAGGACTGTATTAGACGAATACAAGAAATTCAAAGAATGGTCATTCTTAACAGCTACCCCTATTGAATATGATTTAATGCTGGAAGAACTAAAGGATATTCCGACCTTTAAAATAGACTGGGAAGATAAGACCGAAGTAAAGGTAAATGCAGTACAATGTAAGTATGTAGGTGCTACAGTAAAGAAAGTTATCAATGACTTCTTAGAAGGTAAAGTATTCGGTAATGCCCACTTCTTTGTAAACTCGGTGGAATTTATTGCTACTATGATTAAGAACTGTAACCTTACTAATGAGAATACCAGAATCATCTTTAGCAAGAATAATGAAAGCTATAAGCATACTTGTCAAGGTGTTACTAATGGTGAAACTACTGACCCTGTAAAGAAGATAAACTTTTATACTTCCACCTGCTTTGAAGGCTGTGATTTATTTGATACAGAAGGTAAAATTTATATCATCTCTGAAAGCACCAAGGCACAAACCTTAATGGATATTAGTACACAGGTAAGACAGATAGCAGGTAGAATTAGAAATACCCAGTATGCAGATACTATTACACATCTTTATAAAGCTACCAGATACAATACAGACCTTACTTATGAAGAATATAAGCAGGTAGTTCTAGAAGAAGAACAGAAAGCTAAATCATATATTACTAAGGTTAATAATGATAAGGAAATTAAGGAAGGAACTAAAGAAAGTATCTATCATTACATTTGGAAGGATGAAGAAACTGGTGAATTTGTATTTGACCCTAATAGGATGAAACTAGATATTTATAACTTCAAGGTACTTAACCATACATACAGTTTACAAGTTAATTTAAGCACTGAATATAATAAGGCTGGTATGGCTGTAGGATGCAGTACAGATAAGACTTCTGATAAGCTATTAAAGAATGATTCAGCCAGAACTACCTTTAAGGATGCCATAGAAGAATATGATTCTATAATGCAAAGAAAGGAAGGTATGGTATTCAGTCTTACAGATAATGATAGATTAGCCTTATTAAAGAAGAAATATAGCTATATCAAAGATGCTTATGAACTACTAGGTATGGAACAAATTAGGGAACTTAAATATCATACTTCACATATTCAAAGACTTCTTATTAGTATCTCTGAAAAGATGGATAATAATGCTAAGGTAGCTAAGTTACTGCTTACTATTCCTGCATTTAGAATCGGTGAATTTATTCCTTCTGCTGATATTAAAGATTGCTTGAATAGTATTTATGGTACACTAGGAATCAAAGGAAAAGCTAGCATTAAAGACTTTGAAGATTATGCTAAGTTTAAGGAAGCTAGGAAAAGAATAGATGGTAAGCAGGTAAGAGGTTATATTATTCAGTACATTAAAATTAAGTAAGCTATGGTTATTGACTTTACACCCAGTACAAAGGAATCAGAAGAAGCTAGAATATTAAAGCTAAAGGAAGATGCAGTAGAAGCTGGTATTAAAGCTAAGGAAATTTTAAACAGCATAGGAATTAAATATATCATCCGACTTTATAAAGAAGGTGGTTGTATTAAGTTTTACAAAGGTTCTAAATGTATAATGATGGCAGGTTTACTAGCTGGCACTAATGAACTAACAGCTAATTTCTCTCTTTATTATAATGCTACCAAACTTAAAGACAGGAAAAGATTTAAAACTGTAGAAGAAAATGATTTCCTTACAGATATACTACTAAACCTTTATTCTCAACTACAATAATCAGACCTAAGATAGTGTTTAGATGAATTATTAAAATTATTGTAATTTAGTTTTGATATGTAAAATATTATTACTATATTTGCAATATGATAAAGAGTTAAATAGGAATGACTTTATCATTCTGATTAGTGAGTAATTTAGTTCTATTTTACTACTAATCAAAGTAATAATACTACAGATACTTCTACTACAAAGATTATCCTATCACATAGATTATTTATTTTATAACTAACTTCGTTATTCATTCAGTAAGGTAGTCTGTGAAGATAGCCTTACTTTACTTTGATTATTAACTACTTAAACTATATATACTATGTTTACAACCTATGTATTACTAACATTCTTAGCAGTTTTAATGTATTTCCTTATTAGGACTGTAGTAAATGAGATTAAACAACATATCACAGAAGAAACAGATAGGGTTATTAAGGCTATTAAAGATAAGAACTATGTGGGTAGATGAAGAAGCAGTTATATCAGAATCAGATGAAGCATTAAATATACTAAGTGAATGAAACGTATGTCAGAACAAACTATTAACGCAATTATTAACTACTTAGTCCAGCAACCTTATAAAGATGTAGCTGGGCTGTTACAGATGGTACAGCAGGATTTACAAACTAAAGAAGAACCTGCTAAGGAAGAATAACCCATTAGCCTGTAAATGGTATATGGTTAATGTGAATGGCTAATGATTTATGATAATGGAATACAGGCTAGTACAAATTACTAGCTTAAATGGATAAATTTGATGAATTAGAACTAAATGGAAGGAAACTACTAGAATCATTTTTAATACAAGTGGGTGCTACTAATCTGCATCCTACAGAAGATAAGTTTGCACCAGTGGACTACTATTTTACTTATAATGATAAGAAGGTAGTAGCCGAAATAAAGGTAAGAGATATTAAGTATGAAGGCTATGATACTCACTTAATGGAAGTATCTAAATATAAGTCCTTAGTGAAGGATAAGAAAGATAGCCAGTCAGATACAGCATACTACATTAACTTCTTTACAGATGGAACTAAAGTTAATGCCTATTGGTATAGTACTAATACTGTTAGGAACTTTGGTACTATAGATTATAAATACTGTCCGACTACTACAGCAGCCGATAATGGTAACTACTATAAGAAGGTTATTATGATTCCTTCTAATAAGGCTCAAAGATTTACCTTAGTAAATGGTGAATGGTCTAAATCAATAAATAATGATTATCTTTGAAGCAATATTTTAATGTTATAAAATGGAAAGTTGGGAAATTGCATTACAAAAACGGCAAGCAATAGTAAATGATGCTATTAACACACTTGAATCAATTATTAACAATGGGATAACTAATATTCGCCTATATAATGGCAATGGATTCAATGGTTATCTTTTCAAGAGTGTGAATAAATGGTACAAATTTATTTATGTATTTAATTATGGAACAACTATAAAACTCCTTCAAGGAGATGAAGAGGAAGATATTAATACAGTATTGTTCCAGACTTTTAAAATAGTCAACAGGTCTTGCTGGATGCTTCAATTTAATAAAATATTAGATAAAGTAAAGCAACTATATATCCTACAAAAATCTGTAAATGGGCAAACTGTCAGATTTATAGATTTAATAGACCAATGTGAATCCATCGAGAAACTAAGTGAAGACATATTTACCTTAAAATTACAAAAACAATCAGCTAGAAGAAATTTATGCTTTGAGAGAATTAAAAATATTACTAATTACAAATATATAACGACACATCTTAATGTTAGTCATTATAAGTATAATGAATTAGTAAATATTATATATGAATCAGATGATGAATCTTTTATAAGCAGTGTATTTGATATGCTAAATGCTATATACTATCTAAACAAAGCATCAAGATGTATAACATTAGATAACATTATTAATTTGATTTCGGTAAAATAGGCACTGCCCGAATAAAAAATCTAACTAAATATAACTATCCCCAGCTTACTTTAATTGGTAGGCTGGGGGTTTGTTTTAGTATTCTATCACATAATTATTAATACTACAGATTTCCTTCATATCCTCAAAGGATGCAATAGCATCTAAATCATCTGGTTCATCTAGTAGAAGGCTAGCCATAGGAATATAGAAGAAGTTTCCCAAAGGTGCTGTAGAGGTCTTTAATAATCCGTTTTGCCACTGTGCTAAAGAAGATTGAATATACCAGCATCTTCTTTTGCTATTTCTAGGCTCAAACAGAATACAATAGTTAGTCTGTTTGGATTCTACTTCTAAAATCAGCCTAGCTTTGGTAAGCCTATAAGGTCTGATAACCTTAATATATTCCTTTATAAGTTCTTTCTTCTTTAATAGGTCTTGTTCTATTTTATCCAGAACTTCATCTGTAAAATCGGCTTCTTTAAATCTGGCTATATTACCTTCACAGATAGTTATTTCAGTATTAAGGAACTGGATTCTATTATTATAGCTATCTATTTCCTTATTAATAGCTTCTCTTTGCTCATTAAATATAGCTGTATCATCATCTTCTATATCCAGGAATAAGGCTACCAGTTTCTTCTTCTTAACATTTAACTTATCAATAGATTTAGCTATTACATCTAGTTCGTCCTTATAAGAAGCTAACTTCTGTTCTGCTTCATCAATCTTAGATTGCCTTTCTTCTAATGATAGTTCTTGTAGTGCTAGAATTTCTCTTTTGGTCAACTGCCATATAATGCTTTCTATATTATCCGCATTTAAAGTAATATCAGAAGTACATTCACTAAAGTTGTACTTACTAACACAGCAATAGTTCCAAATCCTATATCTTTCACCACTCTTATTAGCACTAGCAGTTTTACTAGTATAAGAATCACCACATATAGGGCAGGTTATTAATTTAGCTAATAAATGTATCTTCTTGTCCTTATTTACTTTCTTGGTTTCAGTTGTTCTATTCTTATCCAGTTTAATTTGTACCTTATTATATATAGTAGTATCTATAATGGCATCTACCTTATATATATAGACTTCCTGCTTCTTTGCTTCATCTGGTTCATCTGGGTTTACTAGATTATACCTTTGCTCTCCTATATATCTTCTTTCTCTAAGTAAGTTCCTGACTGAACCAGTACCGAACTTCTTATTAAATTTCTTATCATAGCCACAGGATAACAAGTACCTGCATACAGAAGGAATAGAACCACCATCTTCTAAATATTTATTATATACTAGCCTTACTACTTGTGCTTGTTCTTCATCTACCTGTAATTTGCCGTCTTCATCTTTATAGAACCCGAATGGAACTGCACCGCCAATAGTTTTACCTTCTCTGGCATTCTTTCTCTTACCAGAAGCAAATCTAGTCTTCATAGATTTAAGTTCATTCTGTGCCATATCAAAATAAAAGCCTAACATTGTTTCAAATGACCTGTCTACTATTCTAGTGGTAGGGTTAATAGTCCACATTCCCAAATCTCTAAAATAGACAGGTATTTTATATTCATCATTAAATTCCCTAATGAATAATCTGCCTGCTATGCTGTCCCTAGATAATCTTGATACTTCATTTATAAAAATAGCATCTACTTTACCTTCTCTAACTGCTTGCTTACATTCCGCTACTGATTCTCTATCCTTCTTGCGTACATCATCTTTACCTGTGATATACTGACCAAATACTAAATCATCAGAAGTAGTATACCCCATACCTTTAATAGTATCTAGTAGGTCTAACTTTTGCCTTTCGTAGTCTTGTGCATCAGTACTACATCTTAATAATAATGCTGCTCGTTTCATTGCTCGTTCAAATTTATTGGTTACATTTGCAGCAAATATAGTGAATTTATTGTTTAACTGTAATAATTAGCAGGTTGTTGAAACCTGCATCTGAAGAGGAAGAATAAAATGAAAATAACCTATAAGACGCAAGGCACTTGCAGCAGCCACATCGAAGTGGAAGTAGAAGATGACGTTATTCAACAAGTTTTCTTTTGGGGCGGATGCAATGGAAACTTACAAGGTATCAGCCGATTGGTGAAAGGAATGAAAGTGGAAGAGGTCTTACAGAAACTGGAAGGTGTAAAATGCGGAAACCGCTCCACCTCCTGCCCGGATCAATTATGTAAAGCGTTGCGTGAAATGAAACAATAAAAAAGAAGCTGTCTCATCTTGTAATTCAAGTTTGAGACAGCTTCTCTTTTTTTCAATATATTATCTTACTTCCGGATCATTGTTCCGTTTCATTTTCTGTTCTCTTCAAGGCCCTTCAAAGGTTGATGGTCTTTACCTTACCCGGAATGATGGTCAGATGCACCGTTCCATCCTTTTCTATCTCCACCTTCTGATATCTGGCCTCCACCACCACTTTTCCATCCAGCGCCATTACTCCCCACTGGCAGGCATTCCCTTCAAAAGCACAATAACCGCCTACGGGAACACAGATATTCCGGTAACAAGGAGGCACTACGATACGATCTCCCCATTTCAGCCCCCACTTCATCCCCATCCGGAAAGGAAGGACATCTTTTATTTCCTCCAGCCTCTTCCGCCTTTTCTCTTCCTCATTCTGTTGCCGTTCCCGCTGTACGCTCTCCGCACGCCGCCCGGCTTCCTTCCTCAGACCTTCCACCACGGAGGCAAAATCCGCCTCGCCCGCCTTAGGAGCATTACAAGCTATATACCGCTTCCCCTTTCCTTTCGCCACATGATAATAGTTTCCTTCCCCGTCCATCACCACGATGCTCCGATCCGCCAAACAACCACAACACCAGTACACCTCTTCATCATCCCCTTCCAGCACGCAGGCGAAGACATCAAATATAGCAGACCACACAGGATCAACTAGCCGGCAAGACTTCGGAACACGGTAATCCGGTATCTTCAAGTAGAAACCATAAAAACAAAGACTGTCTTTGTGCAAACCATGCATAGAGGTATACGCCTTCCGCGTGCGGCTATGGAAAGTCTCCCCCACCCGCAGCAACTCTATGCCGCCGTATGAAAAAACCACCGGCCTCTCCTGATAAGTTCTGTTTGTCTTCAAATCGGTATAACAGTCACTCCCATCCTCTTTGGTGACAGAAAGAAGTTCTCCCTTCAGGAATCTCAATCTCCGGCAACAGCCTGTCACCACCATGAGGACTCCGGACTTATCCACCACCCCTGTCCGGCCATCTTTAAAACGGACAGCAGCCCGGTTTGCACAAATATCAAATACTTCCCGGTATTGAGGAATCACTGTGATTTTGTTCCCGCACCTCAAGCCCCACAAACCACTCTGCCGGTCACGACAGGCTTTCAAAACAGTCCATTGTTCCTCACCGGCCGGACCACCTCCTCCCAAACAAATCAAATCCCCGTTCCGAATAGTATCCAGCAGACAGTTGTGTGTCATCACAATTTCCAGTCCTTCATTCCGTTTGCTATCTTCCGATAGCGAACAAGACACAGACAGCCCGTTGTTCTCCATCCGTGTCCGGGGCTGAGCATTTCCCGCCATCCGTCCTTCGAACATCGCCTCCCAGTCACGGTCACGGACAGGCAGACCGAATATCCGGTGCAATCCCACATTATCTATCAGCACACATGATTCCTTATTATCCGACTTCCGCAGCCCCCGGCCCACCTGTTGCAGGTATTTCGCCAACGAAAGCGTGGGACGTGCCAGCTGCACGAACTCCACATCGGGACAGTCAAACCCTTCGGAAAAAATATCCACATTGACCAACACGCTGATCTTTCCCCGCCTGAAATCCTCTACCAGTTCCTTGCGTTCCAGAGCGGGGGTCCTGCTGTCGATAGCAACAGCCTCCACGCCATGCAGGCTGTAATAAGCCGCAATCTGTCGGGCGTGTGCGATGCTCACGGCATAGACTATCCCTTTCTTCCCGGCGGCATATCGACGGACGCTCTCATACAATTGGCGGATACCGGTCTCCCGGTTCAGCACCGCATTCATTTCCTTCACCTGATAATCCCCGTCCGCACCCCGCTTCTTCAACGAGTCAACCAGCCGCTGTTCCCTGCTGTTCGCACGGATGGACACATAGTCAAAGGACGACAACCAGCCCCTCCCGATAAATTCCGCAATGCTCCATGAGGTAATCAGGGTATCAAACAAATCCGTGAATCCCTTGCGGTTCAGCCGGCAGGGAGTAGCAGTCATGCCCAGTTTCCTCGCCTCCGGATATCTCTTCCAAAGCTCCCGGTAGGTTTCCGCCAGGGCATGATGCGCCTCGTCAATGACGATCAAATCCGGCTGTCCGTCCATAATCTTCCGGTTTCGTGACAACCACTGGATGGAAAATACCCTCACCCTCCCGGATTCTTCCGGCATACTGTCTTTCCCCGTCCTTCCGTTCTTTGCCGACTTGTCCGGTTCTTTTCCCATTCCATACCGGGCTACGGTTTCCTCTATCTGCTCCACCAGCTCCCTGCGGTGTGCCACTATCCACACCCGCATACCGACACCGCCACCACAGAGAAACTCTTTCACCACCGCAGCCAGCAGATGTGTCTTTCCCGTGCCTGTAGGCATTTGTACCATCACACTCCGGTGAAGCTCCCACTCTTCAAAGAGGCGGAGCTTCATCTCCTGCTGGTAGTCACGGAGACCGTCGTTTCTTGCCATACATCATCCCTTATTTCAGATGTATCCTGAATACCATCCCTGCACTGGGATACTTACATTGGGTCAGTTCCACCACACCACTAATATAATCCTTCCAAAAGTTATACCCGATACCACAATTCACCGAATAACTATCGTATTCCGCTATCACATTCAGCCCATTCACAGCCTTCATCCAAAAAGAGGTAGCCGGCAGGGCAAACTGAAAATTCACCCCCGCCACAGGTCCGTTCCGGTGATAATCCAGCCGCTTGTTATAGACATAACCGAAGTGCATCCCCAACTCCCCCACATTCTTCACCCCGAAATGCTTGGTGGCAACTATGTAATAGCGGTTCCAGTGTCCGTTACCCACCGAAGACGTACCCGTAAAACCATAATCGTCCTTATTGGGGTCGCCCAGCACATCGTTGGTGGAAGGATCGTTCGCCCCCACCACAATCTGCGGTGTCCACTCCTTCCACCATCCTTCCTTCCATACACGCAGCCGGGCGGAAAACTGGCGGTCCTGATTGCGGAACTTATATGAATAACCATACTGGGGCAATCCTATTTTGTGCAGCGTACAGGTATAGCCCACTTCCAGCCACGGAAAAAGGGTGATGTTTATGTAGTAATTCCACGTGTCATAATTCCAATGCTTCGGGGTAGCCGCCACTTGCAGATAGGAAAACCCGCACAGAAAAGTCTTGTCGCGCTGCATATCCGCGCTGGGGGCGTGAAGAAGCCCCGTGGTGCCATATACATATTGTGCCCGCGTATGCTGCAAACCTGCTACCATCAATAATGCCGCCGCACAAATCAACTTCTTTATCATCATCAGTTTTATTCTTATTTCAACAAACCCTCATAAACTCCCATCACCTGCTTTGCAATCTTGTCCCAATCATACGGAGCCATGTCATACTGCACACTATGATAATCCTCGTCTATCACCTTCTGCAATCGAGCGGCAAGAGCATCCACATCTCCACAATGAAAATAGCAGTCAGAAGAAAGACCTACCTCCAGATTGGCAGGAATATTACTCACCACCACCGGCAAGTGATAACTCATGGCCTCCAATAATGCAATAGGCAACCCTTCGTGCGATGAAGGCAGGCAATAACAGCGAGCATTTGTCAGCAACGAGTGCAACTTATGTCCCTTCACGAATCCTGTCAGCACCACGCCTGCCTCTTGCGCCATCTTTTTCAATCCCAGTGAATATTCATCTTCAAAATCCGTATCGCCCGCCAGCACTAACTTACAATCTCCAGCTTCCAACTTCTTGAAAGCTTCTATCAGGTGATGCAGGTTTTTCTCCGGCACAAAACGACACATGCCAAGGATGTACTTTCCTTCCTCAATACCCAGTTCTTCAAAGTATTCGGGATAGTCGCAAATTTCAGGCTTCGGCACACCATTGTAAATCAGATGTACCCTCTCACGCCGATGGTACTTCCGGGCAATCAGATCCTGAATTACTTCAGATATGACGATTACATCATCTGCAAACCTGCACCCCAACCGCTCCCCCAGTTTCAGCACACTTTTGGCGGTAAAGCCCCACTTGTCACGGTCATAGTCGGGCCCGTGATGCGTGAACACCACCTTCATGCCGAGCATCTTGGCGTATGGCACTAACAGCGCAGGCCCGATGGCATGGATATGCACCACATCCGCCTTCCACTTTTTCGCCAGGTTGATGGCACGGAATGTATGGACAATCGCTTCGTAAGATTTCTTTTTAGGCGCATCAATGTCCACCAGTTGCACCCCCTTCCATTCCGTGAGTGAATCTCTCACGTAACTCCTGCGGCGGATTACGGTCGTATCCACATCCCTATCCGCAATGCGGGGAAACAGTTCCTCGCAATGCGTCTCTACGCCACCCATGATATCGGGGATACCACGGGTGCCGGTAACTACTAGTTTCATCAAAATTTTAGATTATTATTAATGAAGGCTACAATCCGAATAGGACAGCCACAATGCATTCAGCCTCATTTCCTGATACAGGAAATGAGGAGATAAGTTTTATCGGTAAATATTAGTTATTAAGAATCCACGCCAAATCCCTCAACAACCAGACAAAGGCAACTTCGCCCCAATTATTTGGCTTTCTATAAAAAATTATTCAATTCTTCTACAAGCCTATAAACAGTAGTAGAAGACTCTTGTTGTGCCGGATTATTCCCATCAAATTGTTTCATGATAGTTTTAGCGTGATTAATGGCTTGTTCTTGTTTAAGAAATAAAGCATTAAACATTTTAGAGCTTACGCCCGACTTCTTTGTATAAGCAAATCCGAGCAAAGTACTCAACATTTTTTCATATCTGGAACGATGCAAAGCCCCCTGATACAGATTGAAGTGAAGCAAGAACCAAAATTCAAAAGCCTGGTTGCTATAAGCCACTTCAAAACCATTCTGGCGAGCTGACAGGATTGCGGAGTTAAAGTCATTTTCTGGAAAATCATCTTTGTCAAAGACCACCCAATTCTGATTGTATGTCCTTCCTCTTTGCCTTTCCTGCTCTTTTATATTGATAGCTTTCTGTACTAATGCTAATGTCCCCATGCCTTGGCCGATAGCTTTCACAGTGGCAGAAGTCAAGCGGAAGGCATTAAAGTAGTCTGGTTCAGTATTAACCCCCTCGCAAATAATCAGAAATGTTTGTTTCACTTCACGCACACCACTGATACGGGTTATCTTTCTTTCGATACGCGGATTCATATTTTTCCTTTTTGTAGCCGCCATAGTTTATTTTTCTCGCGTATTAAACAAACGGGTTAAATCTCCGACAATTGGAATAGCTCCATACTTTCCGGACAGGTAATCTTTTTCAAACGAAGCATCATTACGAACTTTATACTCTGCCAATGAATAAAGTTCGGTTACTCCATAACGGTCTTTTTGTGTAAACCAAATCTGATCTCGTCGGAATATATTAGCACTCAACAAGTTTGTATCGTGGGTAGTGAAAATCAATTGGGCATTTTTCGGATTTGTTTCTTTTGAATTAAACAAGGTAATAATTCTACACGTAAGAAGTGGATGCATTTTGGAATCAAATTCATCTATAATCAGACGCTTCCCATTATCCAAAGCATCAATAATGGGATATGCTAAAGAAAAATACTTTATCGTACCTTCCGATTCATTTTTCCTGAATGGGAAGGTAACAGCTTTGACTTCATTACCTTCATCATCGTATTGTGTATGCGTACTGACAATAGTATTATCTATTTTTTCAATATTTTCAATACCTAAATCAGCATAACGGGAAAACTCCACAATTCGCTGTTTCATTCTGATGTCATCCAGTTGGATGGTGGCGGTATTCCATATCTTCTCATCATTAGAACCTGAAATAATAGTGGTATCGTTCAACCATTTCATGATCTCCACTGCCGTCGGATCATTGAATTGTGCCGCAACAGAAAGTAATAGTGCATTTGCTCTCACCATTCGTTTACCTGCAAGCTCTTTACCAACGGCAAACTTGGTATGAATATCAAAACTGTCTTTTTCCCGGTAGAATAATTCCACCTCCTTAGCCCTTTTCTTATTAGCTTTTTGATAGAGCCATTCCGAATGTACCGATGAATTGTCAGCTTCAAAACCATAACGATATTGATTATCCTCATCACAGAATATGGCTTCAAAATAACTTGGTTCACCTGCTGTAAGCGAATTTAACCGGAAACTTTCTATATTGACACGTTCCCCTGCCTGAATATCCTTCGATGAATTTATCACATACCACTTGAAGAACTCAAATGCTTTAATGAAATTGGATTTACCGGATGCATTGGCACCGTAAACAACCGCACTCTTCATTAACAATAATCCGGCAGTCCCTACACTAAAGATTATATCTTCAGCCGGAACCTGTATTTCTTTCAAAGCCGATGCCGCTAATGACAATGTAGACTGTTCTTTGAAAGATAGAAAATTTCCTATTGTAAATTGAATAATCATACTTTAATTGCTTCATTCGAGATTTTATCACAAATATAGCTTTTATTTTTCATATAAGGATAACTATCAAGTGAATTATATTATTTTATGTCTAATAACATGCAACAGTTCCTCGCAATGCGTCTCTACGCCAGCCATGATATCTGGGATACCACGGGTGCCGGTAACTACTAGTTTCATCAGAATTTCTCCCTTAAATCACCTTGACAAGAGTCTTGCCCTACATCGCACCATTTCGGTTCCAGACAAATATCTTTCCCTTGCAGTGATTTCAGTTTATTGATTAACGCCCATTTCAGCGGATACTTAATATATTTGTGCATTACCGGCGAAGCCGTACCCACCATCCAGCAGTTTTTGGGACAACGGCGCACCATGGCGCGAACCTCCTGTGCCTGCTCACTCTCCCATATGGTCATAAAGTCGGGAGTTTCGTGAATATTCCCCATCGACTTTTTCCAGTATTTCTCTTCCAGCCCGTTGCAGGGAAACACATCGCCAAACGGATCAATGAAGAAGTTAGCCGAACCGGCCTCACAAGGCAACATACGGCGACCGCCTTCAATATAATTTATCAACCCCATATTGAACCAGGCACGGAACCAGCTCTTCGGATGACGCTCCTTCAGCTGCCATTCAATGAGTTGCTTGAAGTCACCACACACCTCATTTTTATTAGTGATTACATTGTCTTCTTTGTGGAAGTAGTACGAATTATGAAAAGCCGCTGTGGCGAACTCCATCCCCAAGCTCTTGCTCAGTTGATAGAGCGAAAGCATGTCTTTAGAGTTATTGTTAGACACCGTGCAGCCGAAACCGATATCCTTCAGCCCCATTTCCTTCAATGTCAGCAGTGTGCGAAGTCCCTTGTCGAAGCCACCCGCATGACCGCGCAGTTCATCGTTCTTACAACTCAATCCCTCGATAGAGATGCGGATGCCGATATTTGGAAACTTCTTTGCCAGCGCCACCACACGATCCTCAAACCATCCACTCGTCGAAATGACAATACGGTCGGTATGCCGGTAGCATTCCTCCACAATCTCTGCCAAATCCTCGCGGACGAAAGGTTCGCCACCCGTCAGGTTGATAAACTTCAACTTAGGCAGTGTTCTCAAATCACTCGCTTTTATCTCTTCGCTTTTGTTGGTGGGATTAAACCAGATGTTGCACATCTTGCACTTCATGGGACAACGATAAGTCAGGATAATACTTGCATCCGTAGGAGTAGGAACAGTTTTTTGATAAGCCATAAATATTATAATATTTTTACATTTTATACACTGTGATTATTTCATTATAATACCTTTCCGCATTATAACGCTTATGTGAAGCGACAGCAATCTTAGTATTGTTGAAAGTCCGACCGTACATCGCTTCAATTTTTTTCTTTAAGTCGGCCGTATTGCGACTTTCGAAAGTCATGCCCGTTTCCTCTGATATCAATTCAGGGATACCTCCAATCCGGGCACCCAGCACCGGAGTACCCAAGCACTGAGCTTCTATCACCGAAAGCGGATTGTTCTCGTACCATTCCGATGGGATGACCGAGAAACGGGCTTTGCCCACCAAGCGCTTGATTTCGCTCCACTGTTTAAAGCCTGCCAGCTCAATGTGCTTGCCTGCCATAGACTTCAACTCGTCTTCCAAAGGACCTCCCCCAATAATCACCAGTTTATGTTGCGGCAACGCATTGGCCGCTTCAATCAGAGTCTTGGCACCTTTCTCGTGCGAAAGGCGGCCGATAAAGCAATAATAATCATCACGTTGACTGTAATCATCGGCCACACATGGGGCTACATCGATAAAATTGCACAATGTGTGCAACTTTGCAGCAGCAAATCCACCCTGCTTCATCTTGTCGCGCATAAATTGTGAAGGACAGACGAAAGCGTCCGTGCAGTTCTCCAAGCGCTCCCGGTGCCATTTCATTGCCTCGCCATAAGAGAGGAAACTTGCTACTTTCGAGTTTTTCATGCATTTATATTCCAACACCTTGTGCTTGTCTGCAAAGCAGGATTCACATACCGTTTCCCCATTCCGCAAACAATCGTATCGAGGGCACAGCAATTTATAGTCGTGTAGGGTCCACACCACCTTTATACCCCTTTCGTGCGCCATCTCTGCAATGACCGGCGAAAGTTGCGAATGGATGTTGTTGAGATGTACCACATCCGGATGGAAATCATTGAGCAGCGCATTGAACTTCCGCTGTACCTCCCGCGTGCCAAACGGTCTCATCAATGCCTCAATCATGCCCGTTCCGAGTTTGAATTTCACCTCAGAAGGAAAATACTTGCTCCATTGAGTTTTCAGATTTTCAGGGTAGTCCATAGCAAACACTGCCACTTCGTGACCGTGCGCTTTGAGCAGTTGCTCCAAGTTGAGTGTATGGACACAGTCACCACCCCGGCGGTAATAGAATTTATTAGCCAGTAAGATTTTCATATATAAACATTAATTATATGACCTGCAAGATTTTCAAGGCTGCAAAGCCTGATTAAGTTATTTTGTTATACACTTCAAGAGTAAAGAATATCAACTAATTCTCACATCTGACATTCGCACAACTCCGCCAGTTTTTCCATCGATCTCTCCCGCTCTCTATGCATTATCTCATTCACTTTAGCATAGTCAATCTGCCGGTCTGCTAAAGAGAAATCATTAAAATCTGTGACAATTCGGTCTTCCAGTCCTGTCAGTTGAAGTATACTTTGATTTCGTGCTCCGGTCTTGTTGTTAGGCAGCACTTCCAGAAATGGAGTATGGAAGTTAATGGCAAAAGCTGTTCCATGGAAACTATCGGTAAGCATGTAACGTGCATTCTTGATATACGAAAGGAATGTACCTATTTCCGGACAAAACACAAATCTGCCCCCTCGGGCTAACTGGTGAAACGTAGGAGACACACGTACTAACGGCAGACCGACATGAGCGGCAAAACGCTTGGCATAATCGTCCAACCGGGGATTGTTATGTATTTCATAAATCAATACATACTCTTTTTTCACATCTTCTTCAATATACTCACTCCACTGACTGGAGTCAAGCAATAAAGTAGGATCCAGTACTTGTCCTCCACAGTCAATCCCCCACTCCTCTAAAAGCTTCACGGCACTGCTTTCACGTACGGTAAGCGCATCATATTTTGACAGTAACCGCTTATAAGATGCAATAATAATGTCCGAAAACTCAGTGCGGCCAAAGCTGCCTGCATACGATACCTTACGTATACCTTCCTTTACAAAAGAAAGAAAATAGGCTTCATCATATCCTCCATCCAGCAACGGTCCCCATACCTGGTCACTACCCGTCATAAACACATCCGCTTGAAGCGACTCCAACTCCTCCATTGAATAGCAACGGGGAGTCAGCTTTAGATACCGCCTACGCATTTTATCGAAACGTAACGCCGCTATTTTCTCACCCGGATACCGCAAAGCCACGTATGCCATACGTTTAAACAAACTGTTTTTCCATAATGATTTTCCTTGCAGCGATGTGAGAATTCCTTGCAGTCCCACCTCATCGCGTTTCCAATAATCAATAATCTCACACTGATGTCCCAAAGATTCAATCACCCGGAGGGTTGCAATGGACTGCAACAACGAACCGTAATTATTGGGCGTATGTCTGGTAATCACTTTAATTTGCATCGTTAAAAAGAATGAAGGGTTATTTTAGTATTCTGTTTCTTAAATCGGGCAGTTTAGCAAGAGTCCGATAGCAGATAATGGGTAAGCGAGGCAGCATTTCCACCACCATGCGCAACAATCTTTGCTGCCTCCGTTCCGCACGGACTGCACGGACATAACGTTTCTTACAAGGTCTTCCCCTGTAGGCCGGCTCGGTCACTTGTTTGCGCCACACATCCTTGAGCGAAAGTGCAGGCTCCACTTCGGAAAATGACCGGGGTTCCAGATTCAGGGAAACACATTGTTGAAGCAATTCATCCCCCTTCTGAGTATGAACCGTTACCAAAGTCTCTCCCAACTCATTGTGCGAGCAGATAGTCCAAGGATCCATCAGCGTGATGTCCGCTCCTGCTTCCATACCAAAAGAATCCCCACAGATGCCGCATCCAGGCACCGTCCACAATCGTTTACCGAACGGGATTTGAGCTGCCCTATTCCAGGGCAGCTCAAATCCGTCCACTCTCACGATTCCCGGCCAACCATCTCCGCGATAGCGGGGTCGGAATTTTAAATTTGGAGGAACGGACGTACCCATCATCTTAGCCAGGAAACGTGTGGAGTCCAGTGTTTTCTGTTGCTTACAAAAGATACACACCCGGACAACCTCATCGCATTTATCCTTTATGATGGAGTTCAAGGCTCTCAACTGGCAGGCCGTCCCCACTAACATCAATCGCTTGCAAGGTTGAATCCGGTCAATTTCCGTGCAAGCCATCACGGAGTGATACACGGAATTTGGCATATCTCCGAATGAAGGAATATGCTCACGGGTATAAAACTCACCTTGGGCAAAAGGGAAAGAATCTGTACACTTCAACGAATAAGCCCCGTCTACCATGCCATTCTTTAAGGAATCGATGATCAATGTTTTACATACACCACCCGAAGAAGATTCCCTACGGATACGGTTGTCCGCATGATATCCCAAGTAGTATTTCTTTTGTGCAAAGCCATCAAAATAGCCTTCGTAACCATACTCTTTGTTAGCCGGACAACTTCTCACACATTTGCCGCAAGCGATACAAAGCGCAGCATTTATCTTTATATCGTGCAACCCGTCATGCCGCAAAGATAATGAAATGGCATTTTCAGGACACACCGCATAACACATGCCGCACTGCTGGCACCGGTCAAATGTGTAAGACAGTTTTTTTTGATTTAGTTTTAACATGGCAAAGAAGAATATATAGACCTATTTTCTTGAAAGCAAATAGCCGGCAGGCATAAACGCCAGCACAAGGCATTTGCCGATAAACGAATACACGTCAGTGATGAGTGTACGATAGAAACACTCCATGGTAGCTTCACGTTGATAAGCGGGAGTGAAAATCGTCATCCAATGCACATCGGCAGAAAATGATTTTTCACTCATGCACGTCCATACAGATTGTTTGTTTTGACTCTTCATTGTAACTTTTATTTTATCAATTTTAAATTATCTTTCTGGTCATTCTCTCCTCACATTATTTATCTGCGTACGAATATTACCCGTGGACGTCCCCGACTTGAACGTCAGGAACTGCTGGAGCGCCTCTATGAAATCCTTGCTTACCATACGTTCGGCAGTAAGGATGGTATGCTTATGCATATCATTCACCACAAGGTTCGCCAAGTCCGATGCACTGCGGCAATCAGCTATGCGGCGGATGATATCATTCAGTTCCCAGTCATCAGAGTAGTAAATGCACAACGTGCCACGGGCAATACGCACTGCCTCATCCTCCTCTTTCTCTTCCATACCATTGTTCTGTGTTCTCACATGGGCGAACTCAGCACCATAAAAATTTTGCACTACCTCTGTAGCGTTGGGCAGTATTTGATTGTTACCGCCATGAATGTTGATAACAACACTTGCCCTCGCAGTATTTTGAGATTCTTTAGTCTCGTTTTTCATTATCGTTTTATCTTGATTTCTAATTATTCCCGATTATTTTAAATCATAGAGTGATTATTTTAAATCGCTATTGTCCTCCTGAAAATTTACTCTGTACTTTGCAGACACAAAATTCTACGCTACACATTATGAATAAAGATTTTTTTAAATCAAGCAACCCATCGCGCTTCCACTCCCTGCGCGACACCCGGCCTGAACCCACCACCTGGCAGGTTCTTTTCAAGGAGATAACCAACAGCACCCACACCGCCGCCACCCGTCATTACCGCGCCCATCTGGCCACGCTGTCTGACATCGAGGCGACAGGCGACGCGCAGCAGCTGGAGCAGTGGAAGCTCACCAAAAGCAACCTGAAGAACGCACAGCCGGCATTCATCCCCTCCGTCCTGCTGGAGGGAGGGAGAACCTACGCCCATGTCAAGGGATTCACGGGATTTATCATGGTGGACATAGACGGCATCCCCCCCGAGCGATTCGCCGCCATCCTGACTTTGGTAAAGGAGGATATTCATTCCTTTTTGGTGTACATCACCATCTCGGGATGCGGCATCCGGGTCATCAGCCACGTGGAGGGCGGAGTGACCAAGGCCAACTACCGCATGGTATGGGAGTGGGTGAACGACCATTACGCTCGCCTGTGCGAAGTGGAGATTGACGGACAATGCAAGAACGCCACGCGCATGTCGGTCCTCTGCCACGACCCCGAAGCCCTGCTCCGCCCCGAAGCCTCCTCCTTCCACACCAGCGGAATGAAGCCCCGCGAGAAGCCGAAGCGCGGCACTGCCGTGACCGTGACGGCAGAACGTGCCTACAAGATTATCCGTGCACAGTTGGAAGAGGAAGGAATAGCATACGCACCGGGCAGCTACAACGACTACGTAAGCCGTTGTTTCTATCATACCAACCGCTACGGTGTTCCGCAGGCGGACGCCGAGGCATGGGCCCTCCGGACTTTTCCCGATTATCCGCGCGAGCAGCTGCTGCCCATCGTAAAAAGTTGTTACTCGCTCACGATGGAGTTCAACACCGTTCCCCTGCCCCGTTCCGTCCGAAAAAAGGAGAAAGAGAATGATTCCTCTCATAAGAAGGCCACCGTGGAGGAGATGGAGGAGTTTATCAACGGCTATATGAAGTTCCGGATGAACATGCTTACCCACCAGATTGAGACACAACTGATTGCTGATGCGTACACCGACCGTCCCGAAGCTTCCGCCTGCCACTGGCAACGGCTCACCGACCACATCGAGAACTCCCTGTGGTGCGCTATGCAACACCATGGCATGGCGGTCAACCTGAACGAGCTGCATACGCTGCTCGGCAGTGATTTCGTCAAGGAATATCATCCGTTGAAAGAGTATCTGGACGGTCTGCCGCCCTGGGACGGAGAGACCGACTACATCGACCGGCTGGCCGCCATGGTGCATGTCAAGGAAAGTCCGCACAGTCCGTTGCAGCAGGACAAAAGCCGGGAACGGAACGACCTCTCCGAAACTCCCGTCCGCTTTGCCGACATCCTGAAACGGTGGATGGTGTCCATGATTGCCGCCGCCCTGGACGAGACCGTGGTGAACCAGGTGATCCTCACCCTGATAGGGCGGCAGGGCAGTTACAAGACCTCGTTCATGCAGCATATCCTGCCGCCCGTATTATCCGAATATTACACCACAAAGAGCAACTCTAGCCGCATGACCAAGGACGACCTGTTCACCATGACCGAGAACCTGGTGATCAATCTGGAGGAGATCGACACCATGCCCCCCTCGGAGCTGAACCAGCTGAAGGCGATGGTGACGCAACGCTACGTGGACGAGCGCCGAGCCTACGGACGCAACAAGGTGCACCTGCCCCATGTAGCCTCGTTCGTAGCCACCGGGAACAACCTCCAGTTCCTCACCGACGACACGGGGAACCGGCGATGGCTGCCCTTCGAGGTGGAGGACATAGACAGCCCGTGGGAGGCGGACATCCCCTACGAGGGCATCTACAGCCAGACGTACGCGCTCTACCAGGATGTAAATTTCCGTTACTGGTTTACCGATAAAGAGATCCAGCAGCTGCGCGGCCATGTGCAGCAGTTTGAGGTGCCCCGTCCGGAGTACGAACTGATCCTGACCTACTACCGCAAGCCCGTGGGGCTGGAACGGGGAGTCTATACCACCAGCAGCCAGATCATCGGTCGTTTCGGCAACACCTCGCTGCGGCTGAGTCTCCAGAAGGTGGGCCGTGCCATGCGCGAGCTGGGCTTCCGGCAGGTAAAGGCCTCCAACGCAAACTATTGGGTGGTGGTGGAGCGCACTACCGAGGAGGTACAGCACTTGCTGCCGGCTGAAGCGGAACAGGCGGATCCCCCCGGCGAAAAGCCTTCCGAGGAGAATACCGAACTCCCCTTCTGACACCCTTAGTGGAGAATATGGAGGATATTTTTCAAACTTTCCATTATATGAAAGTAAGAAGTATCTTCCTTTAAAGGAAAAAATAATAAGTATATCATTTATATAAATTATATAATATCCCTCCATATCCTCCACTAAAATTGATATTCAAGCATTTACAAAAAAACAATTCAAGAGCCATGAACAAACAAGAACTCGCCCTGCAATATTTTCCCGATGCCACTTCCGCCACCGCCGTGCGCCACCTCACACGCTGGATAGCCCGTTGCCACCCCTTGGTCGAAGCCCTCACCGGAACCGGCTACCAAAGCCGGAACCGCACCTTCACCTGGAAGCAGGTGACCCTGATCCGCCAGTACCTGGGCGAGCCATCCGCCACACCCTGACCCCATTCCGAAAGAAATTTTTCCGTAGACGGACATAAACAGACATAGATGGACACTGCGATTTTGAGGGGTGATACCTTTGCACACGTCAAAGAGATGCGACGGACAGACTAAGTCTGTTCAGCGGACAAGCTAAGTCTGTTCAACGAACAGGTTAGGTCTGTTCAACGGACAAGCCAAGTCTGTTCAGCACATTCTCCAAGACCTGCCGGCCCGGTGGATATTCCGGACAGTCCGCTACAGCCGCGCAGTGACTGAGTGTTTAACCATTAAAAACAAACCGATTATGTCGATCAATTACAGTATTGCCATGCTTGGCAACCCCATCGATGAGGATGCGCCCAAAAAGGCCTATGCCAAGTCACAGTACACCAACATCCTGACACTGGACAAGTTTGCCGGGCACATCGCCAGCCACGGATCCAAGTACAACCGCGCCGACATCTATGCCGTGCTGATGCAAACCGTGGACTGCATGCGTGAGATGCTGCTGGAGGGAAAGCGCATCGAGATGGGCGATCTGGGCGTGTTCAGCATCAGCATCCAAAGCCGGGGGGCGGAAAACCTGGAAACCTTCAACCCCGCCATACACATCGAACAACTCAACGTGAACTGGACTCCCGGCGACCGGTTCCGAAACTTACTGGAGGACGCCGTGTTCAACCTCGTGCCCTCGCGCCGTGCCGCCAGAATCCTGCTGAAGAGCATCAAGGCGGGCGAGACCACCGTGGACCTGACGGGAGGAGAAGGAGGAGGCAACGAAGCCAACCAGCCCACCGAAGGACAGGTGTGACCCGGCCGGGACGGACTGCATGTCCGTCCCGGTAATTTCCCGAACTCTTATGGAGAACTAAAATTTAAAGAATAATGAGCGAAAATAATAAAATCACATGGCAGAAGGTTCTTCAGGCCATCATCCAGGCGGCAATCGCCGCCCTCACCGCACTGGGCATCACCAGCTGCACAACCTTTCCTTTCAGCCTATGATAGAGGAATCCTTCCCCCTGTTCACCGCCGATGAGGAAGTGGCGAGCGAACGAGAACTGCTGAAAAGCGTCGAGGACGGACCGTACATGCAGGAGGTGAAATATATCATCATCCACTGCTCCGCCACCCGCGAGAACCGGGACTTCACCGTAGAGGACCTGTTGCGCTGCCACCGCCAGCGCAAGTTCCGCACCATCGGGTATCATTTCTACATCCGCCGCTCGGGCATCATCACCCAGCACCGCAAGCTGAAGGAAGTGGGCGCGCACTGCCGCCCCTGGAACCGTTGCTCCATCGGCATTTGCTATGAGGGTGGTCTGGATGCGGAAGGCCACCCGGCTGACACGCGCACGCAGGAACAATGTGAGCAGCTGCTGTTGTTGCTGATGAAGCTCAGGAAACTCTTTCCGGACGCGAAGATCCGAGGACACCGGAACATGCCGGGAAGCATTCCGAAGGCGTGCCCTTGTTTTGATGTGGAAAGTGAATATGGATTTCTGGAAAAGTAAATTTATTTTTATTGAAAGGCTAAGGCGGACAAGTGGCGTTCTGTCTTAGCCTTTTGTTCTAATTTCCTACTTGCTTATGTAAGCACTCAATTTAGGGCATCCCCCCCTTAATTAAAGCACCAAATAGTGTCCCCAACCAAGTTTTATTAAAAAACAATTTTTATTTTAACATTAGCCATTGACTAACAAAATTTTATTAAGGATTAAACTCAGATAATCCTTGTAATCATTAAAGTTTTTTTTGAAAGCCAAGATGATACATTGGAGAAATATTAAAAAGATGTATATCAAAGCTATTTCAATGACATAAAAGGCGCAAAATCTATTCTAGTTATTGTTTCTATTCATAATCGTTAAAGTTAGTAATATAATCAATCAGTTCATCCAAATCCTTTTGTTGCTTTTCTAACACTCGTTTATATTGTTCTTGACCTTTACACGAATATTCTTGATATATTTCAGGTTGCATCATCATTAACATTCTATTCATGATTTCCTCCACAGAAAAAGGGTCAAAATAAAGGGCACCCGCTCCACAAATTTCCGCCATGGAGGACAATGGAGAAGCAATAACAGGCACACCATATCTCATCGCTTCGATAGGAGGATAACCAAATCCTTCATTCAAAGATGGATAGACAAAAAGATAAGCATCCGTATAAAGCTGCTCCAAGACATCATCATCCACGTAACCAAGAAACACAAAACGGTCTGGATTTTTCACTCTATATTTAAAAATATTATCTCTTATACCCGTGACTATCATTTTTACATCCTGTGGCAAACGCCCATCAGTTACCAAACGATCAAACGCCATAACAGCTCGTAAATTATTCTTTTCCCAACGATTACCACTCACTGCCAAGAAATAACGAAAAATAGCAGGATTTCGTTCTTTTTTTTCTCCACATGATGTATTAGGGCTATAAAATACACGTATCTTTTCATCTTTCATCTCCGGAAAAAAAGAAAGGATACTATAGCGTGAATGTTCACTAACAGTAATAAGCCGGAACGATGATTGAATATAACGCCGTAAATATTCCCCATGTTTGCGATGACGAAACCATGAATTCAAAAGTTTTTTTATCGTAAATTTCCCCCACTCTTTCAGAGAATGATGATAATGGTAAAAAATAGTATCGTATGGCGTTTCAAATTCACGTAACCCATGTACAGTACCATATACTTCACAACAAGTAAGCTCTGCCAATTCTTGCGGCAAGCAAGAATAAAGCCTAGTATAACCATATTCACTGACAATCTGTTTCACGGACGATCCACATACATCGTGTAAAGGAATTTTCCCTTTTTGACAAGCTGTTTTCACCTTCGGATTGAGCCATTTGGAACTATCATAGAAACAAGCAAATTTTAATTTACGTTCTATCATGCGAAACAAAATAATCTCGCCATAACGCCCACCACCATGCCGTTTACCAGAACTGTTAGGTTGTGTAGCGGAAACATCAAAAAGTAATTTCATTTATTATAAAAAATAGAAAATAAAGATCAGTAAATTTATGAATGACAAATACAATTCCTTTCAATATAAAATCTTTGTTTTCTACCATTTATTATATTATATAAAGTAAGAAAATAAAGAATCACATACAAAGTAAAAAACGAATAAGACACTCCTGTCAAACAGATACTTAAAAGAAAAGGAAGACATAAACTATGAACGCGCCCTTTCTCTCTTTTACTAATACATTTCATTAACAGCCCTTTATACAAAAAAATATAGAAAGTAAAAAAGATCACAACACCAAGAATTCCACTATCTACAAGTTCTTCCAAAACGATACTTTCATACCCCAATAGCCCAGGATGAGTGCTTCCATAATTGCGAACATGTCCCTCACCATAGCCCATCAGCAGTCTATTGTCAATTGCTTGAAACGCATAGGCTAGTTGTTCTGTACGTCCATCTACCGAACTGCCATGTATATCAGCCTTAACAGCCGCCTTGTCATCCCAAAACAACACAATACCTTCCACTGTCGTTCTAACCTCTTTAGGAAGCATTGGATAACAAAAAAACAGTAAAGCCACACCTCCTAAAATAGCTGACACAATATAAGATTTTTTTTTATAATGAACTATATATATAGCCAATACCAAAAGTACCGGAACCAATGCTGACCGAGCCCCACAACACACACACATCCATATCAAGCCAATAATCATCAACCAATATATAAATAGCAGACAACGAGATTTAAACTGATAAATAGCATAAGACAAGAGCAATAATGAAACCTGTCCCAATTGTAATGGATGAATAAAGGTGCTGGATATTCTTCCTGAAATCAAGCCACGGCTTTCTTCTTGAAAGACATTTGACATATCAACATTATCCGTCAATAAGCTAATGTAAGCAATATACGGGTTGAAAGACGTGAAATAATTGAATAATCCATAAATTATAATGATAAAAGCACAAACAATTAATGTTATATCTATTACTTTTATGGTTTTATCATTCAACCTTATATAACATAAAGCATAAGCAATCATTGTATATTCTATAGAAAACAACAGCATATTCTTCAAATACTCTCCAATAGAAATATCACCAGATGATGCTACCAACGCACTAATAAGGATATAAATCCAATATCCCTTTACCACCTTTCGAATTCCTCTAAACTGTACTCTTTGATGTCTGCGAGTAAGAAATAAAAGACCACAGAAAATGAATATAGCCAAGTTAAACACATTTAAATTCACACCGACATCAAACTTCAGAATACCCGGTATAAGAAGCATTATAACTATCACAGCAGATAATGAATATCCTTTATTAATGAAAAAAGATATTACCTCTACTAAAAATATCAAAATGATAATATTAAAAATATCCATATATGTTAGGACTCAACTATAAAAGTAAAGACTTTGTATAGAAATCCACATATTTAGAGGCTGTTTCGTCCCAAGAAAAAGACGGCAGTAAATTGTTAGACATTTTTTTAAAAAGTTCCATATTAAACAAATTCTTTTCAAAATATTTCATGACATCTACCATCTCATCAACATTGTCTTCGCCCACATAAAGTGCAACATCTCTACCAATTTCTTGCAAACAACTATTACGGCAAGTCATAACAGGGGTCCCGCAAGCAAAAGATTCTAAAATAGGGAAACCAAATCCTTCAGAACGAGAAGGATACATTGTTAAAGTTGCACCATTATATAAAGAACGTAGATATTCATCTGATACATATTTAAGGAAAACAATTTTAAGATCAGATATTTCCTTCGCATACGTCTGCAATATGTCTTGAGGGGGATTACTCCACACTAAAACCAATTTATGCTTAGGATTTGTTTGTAAAAATAGTTGAAAAGCCTTCAATAATATTCGAATATTTTTTCTTGGGTGCGCACATGATATAGAAACAAAATAAGGCCCATCTATTCCTAATAAATGAAGATTCCTCTTTGTTATATTTTTATCTTCAATATAAAATTTATCTGTTGATGCTCCCCAATAAACAACCGAAACCACCTCAGGACATATATTTAACTTGCTAACTATTTCTGACTTTGAATATTGTGAGCAAGTCATTATGGCTTTTGCTCTAGAAGCCATTTTCTGCCATTTTTTAGCTGTCTTTATATCGTTATTAGCTATTGCTCTGTCATAAGCTATAACATCATGTAGTGTTACTATATAACTTTCCTTAGAATGCACTTCATCTAAATTATGTGGAATATGAAGCAAATCATAATTCACAAATTTAGACCTAATAAATGGTTCTATTCTTGTCAATTCGCACCCTATTTTCTCAGGAATAGGAAAGGAGAAATGCTTAAATGGCAAATTATGAAAATCAAAGCCTACACTACTTAACCCACTTGCATATATTTCTATATCAAAAGGTAAATTTGATATTTTAGCTAAAGATTTTAGCAACATCAATGTTGATCTACCAACTCCTGCATTATATCCTCTCCATGAGGGAGCAGTTATACCAGATGCTTTTATTAATATTTTTTTTTTCATCACAATTTATAATTCTAGTTTTATAACACAATACTACTTTTTTAGAATAAGTTTTACAAAAGCTTTGTTTGTGCGAATAAAAAAATCAAAACTTGATGATTTTTCAATGCCCTCAAGTATATACATATGTTTATTTTCATTATAATATTCAAGCCCAGTACCAACATATTGAAAATCAAAACTTTCGTCTATTACTTGCAAAGTATGCTTTTGAGCAATATCTCCCCATTTTGATATTTTACAACTCAACCCACTATTATCCCATCCCTCATTTCTAACTGTAGAAATACGAGGCATTATGACATCAAGATTTTCTAGTGTCAAATATAATCCTATCATCCAATCTGGAAAACAAATTGGTTTATGACTACTTCCATTAGAAATGAATACAGATCTTTTAAACCAACCACATTCCCACACTTTTTTCCATTTCTGGAAACTATACAGACATTTTCTCAAATACTCTCTTGTCATATTATGAGTCATCTGCTCATATCTATCCTTCCATATTCCATATCCCCAAGCAGAAAAGTCGATATTTTGCCTAAAGAATGTATTCTCTTTGAATTTTACATTGTAAAAATGGCGATATCCATTAATGGCAAATACAGATTTATCATTCTTAAATTTTTCTAGTCCTTTATTTATGTATACCAAAAAATTGGGGCTGAATACATTATCATCTTCTGAGAAAATCCAACGATCATAATACGTACTCACATACTTTATCAATGCTGATATATTATTATTTTCACCCTTAACTCCATAGTTATACTCTCTCTCAAAGACTACAATTTTTTTAAAACAAAATCTTTCTTCACACAAAAATCTCTTTATTTTCATCCAACCATCCCTATGTTCTTCTTTTGCGGGATAATCAAGTCCAATATACACATCTGTTTTATCCGCCCATGTGCATTTATTAAGAGATTCCATTAATCTTTTAAAATGATCATATCTACATAATGTAGGTATAATTACAGGAGCAAGATTGTTCACTATTATATTCTCTTTCATTAATTATTAATATTGTAAACACTGTAAGCACTCAATTTAGGGAATCCCCCTTCGAAAGGGCACTTTTCAGTGCCCTAAACCGAGTTTTGTTAATTAATTAGTCTTGAATTTAACATTGGCTGGCAGCCCAAGTGATTTTGTCAGGAACCATGTTAACATAATCCCTGCACCCGTTAAAGATATTTTTGAAAAAAGTTCCGATGAAGTTCCAGATTAGAGTTTCGTTCCTTGTGAAACGATGTTGATTCTGCAACCGATGAAGATTCGGAACAGGTAGACGTGAAAGTTGGCAACAATACATTCATTATCAAATAATTACATACTATATATATTATTTTCTAACATAAAATATTAACTAAACCAAGTAACAAACTAAATTGTTCCATTATCCACCCTGACCTCAACTCCTGTAATACTACAAGCACCATCAGACAGTAGAAATGCTACAGTTTCTGCCACTGAACGGACCGAAGTCGCAGCCTTCATCGAAGTGCGTTTATAAATACGATTCTTCTGCTCTTCGGTAAGTGTTGCACTCATAGCCGTTTCCATAAAACCGGGAACCACCACATTACTGCGTATTCCCAACTCCCCCCACTCTCTCGCCGTATCCTTGGAGAAAGCTTCAAGTGCACCTTTACTGGATGCATACATGGCCAGCCCTTTATAGCCGGTATGTGCTGAGATAGAGGAAATATGAACAATACTTCCTTTGGTATGATGAAGCAGCATATTACGTAAAACGTATTTGGTTATCATCATCGGAGTAAAAACATTGACCGAATACATGGATTGCAATCTGTCCAGTTTCAAGTTCGTAACAATATCATCATAAGCCATTGCGGCATTGTTGACATAACCATGAAGCTGAATCCTATTATTTACAAAGTCCTTGAACACATTTCTGTGCACATTCTCACTATCACCCAAGTCTATACTTTTAAAGAAAAGTTTATTGTCAAACTCTGACTCCAGCTTTTTAAACTCATCCGTATAAGAACGGGCTACACCATATACGGTATGTCCTTGCTCCAATAGTACCCTACATATTTCAAGGCCTACTCCACGCGAACATCCTGTCACTAAATAGTTCATAATCTTTTTAATTTTCCGGTTCTTGTTAAAGCAAAAGACTCTACAAACTTTATCCTACGGGGAATCTTGAAATCCTGCAATTTATTCTTGAGTTGACAACGGATATCCAACTCTTTCAACAGAACACCTTCCTCCAACTGGATATCAGCACAAAGCACATTACCCAAAACAGAGTTGGACTTCCCATAGACCAATGACTGACGGATACCGTCAATGGCATTAATGACAACCTCCACTTCTCCGGGATTGACTTTATACCCCCCTACATTTATCAGTTCATTCTTGCGGCTTTTAAACCTAAAGATACCCTCCTGCTGGTCCACCCATTCTATCAAATCATTTGAATGGTAATAATCTCCATCAAAACTAAAACTTTCCGACCGTCCCAGCAATGAACGGTGAATAAGCAATTCATCATCCACAACCATAAATTTATCCCGTATAGAAACAGGTATCTGGAAACAATCACCCTTTGCCGCAAACAAAGACCCCGCCTCTGTAGAAGCGTATATATTATTTATCTTAGCTAGAGGAAATATGTCATGTATAACATCAAAAAGATGCCGGTCACTTTTCTCCCCCCCAAAAGTAATCCGCTGTACAGAAGAATATTCTTTTTCAAAGGGTAATAACAGTCTGTAGAAAGTAGGAGTAGCTGAAATGTGAGTCACAGAATACTTCTCTATCAGGCTATAGACCTCATTTCGGGCAAGACCAAACACATTTACCAAAGTATTCTGGTTTTCAAAGGCTTGAAAGAACACTTGCAGTCCTGCCATGTGTGTAGGATTATAGGCATAGGCCCAAACCTGCCATTGATACCTTTCGGCACAACGTACCGAACGGGTAAGTCCCTGCACACTATGAATGACCTTTTTGGGCTGTCCGGTTGTTCCCGAAGTAAATATCGTAATTTCAGAAGCGGATTGCTGTAAAGCCTTAACCACCTCATCCATTGATGAGAATTTTTGTGTCCGGAGTTTCTCTATGACATTAATCTTTTCTTCATTTATCCCACCCAGTTCGGACAGACTCAGGTCGGAATCAAGCAATACCAAAGGCTTATTATTGACCAATGCTTTTATCAAGTTGGAAAAATACTTGAAAAGATCATGCGTCTTTAATAAAGGAACATAGTCGTCCATACATACAGCCTTTAAAAGGTCCGCATAGCTATATGACTGCTCTCCATTGTATAAAAACATAGTCATACCGTTTTTATTTTTCCAACTTTGCAAGAACTTCTCCAATAGTGTTCACAAGACCATCCTCAAAAATGTCAATATCAAACTCATCCTCAATGCGGACTGTCAGTTCTGCAAGATCAAATGAGGTCAAGTCCAAATCATTACGCAGATCATCCGATGCTTTTAATGTAAGAACTGTCGTCAAGTCTTTACTTGCACGAATTTGATTAATTATTTCTAATACCTTTTCTTTCATAATTTTGTTTGCTTTAAAATGATATTCTTAAACCATATTCATATTCCTCTGAGTTTGGATATTTTCCTTCCGAAACCTTTATAAATCCAAGACGAAGGTAAAAATCATACATTACTTTATTAGAAGCTCTCATTTTTAGTGAATATCCGGAACTACCCAACTCTTTGCTGTATCTGACAGCTTTTATTATCAACTTAGCTCCTATCCCATAATTAGCATATTTTTCCTTTACAACTAAAAATGTTGCAAAAGAATCTAACGGAGCTACATTTACATAAACAGCATTACAGGCTATTAATTTACCTGCATCATCCATATCCCGCACAATAAACAAAGTTGCGTACTGATACATTTTCTCTGCATACTCTATCAATGAAACGCGTGTACTTAATCGGGGAACGAACAATAGTTCTGTATCTTTTACAAAACTAACAAACTCGTCCTTGTTTATTTCTTTCGATAATAAAATACTATATACTAATTTCATACATATTCTTCATTTTATAATTAATCTACAGAAATATGCAACCATTCCCCCTGTTTCTCCAATGCTTCTTTTAATTGCTCCTGTGAATTAAATTTCATAATCAATGTTCCTATTGCATTATTAGCACCTTCAAAAAAATGAACTGCATCTCCTTTCATTACCCATAAATCCTCTTCTATCACATAAGAGCGCATAGATTTACTGATATACAAGCTTTCAAACAAACCGTCCTTATCTGAATGAAGAATAATCTCCGCCCAATGCCCCATGTATGGCTTCTGCTCTATACCATCGACAGAATCTCCAACAGCAGCGCGCACACCAGCCGTAATCATATCCACTCCGGTAGAATAACGAACCATCTCAGACAGGCGATTACCTCCTCCACGAGGGGACACTTCCATAATATAAGTCTTGCCATTGACACCTACACGGGTCTCAATATTATAAACGGCAGTCTTCATGTGAAGAAGGGTAAGAAGACGCTGGAGTTCAGAACGGAGTTCGGACTCTTGCTGCATATTCATGGTCGAAGGCCATGAATATGCAGCAGGGACGAAAGTCCCTGCTGCATTTTCATCGAAACGCTGGGCAGAGAATGAAACAAACTGAAGCACCCCGTTCACAGAAAAGCTGTCACTGTCTGACGAACAGCCTTGTTTTTCGATAAACTCCTCCACTATAATATTTCCTTTGATAGAGTGCTTGAAAGCATATTCCAAAGCCTCCTTTAAATCCTCCTCCTTGTCCACCCGGGTCACTCCTTTGCTACCGGCAGAATCTGTAGGTTTTACAATCAAAGGGTAAGAAAACTTGTCTGTATCAGCCAAAGCATCTTCCAGCGAAGAAAAACCAAAAGCCCAAGGCACATTAAAACCGTTCTCTGACAAAAAAGTCCTAAATTTATCCTTATTCTGTAATATTTCAACCGATTCGAAAGGTCCAAATGAAGGAATACCCATCTGGGTTTGAACATACGATGCCGATACAACACCAGGATCCACTCCAAAAGAAAGAATACCGTCTATTTCCTTCTCACGGGCCACCTTCAATACTGCTTCTTTGTCTATAATGCTGACATTGACATACTCATCACTATATCTATGAGCAATATTGTCAGGCAGATAATCAGCCGTAATCACATAATAACCTTGCTCGTGAGCCGCCTCTATCACAGGAAGGAGATAACGGATACCTCCAAGGAGCATTAATTTTTTCTGCCTCATATCCTATTTTACAATTAAATCCAATGTACGTTGAATCTCCTCTTCTCCCAGCGCATGATGCATCGGCAGGCAAATCACACAGTCAGCCATCTTATGTGCGTTAGGAAGATTTTCCGGTCCGGCACTCTGTAATCCTTTATAGGTAGAGAAAGTACTTATCAACGGATAGAAATACCTGCGTCCCAACACATTCTGTTTTTTCATCCTGCAATAAAGTTCATCACGAGTCATACCATATTTCTCTGCATCTATAAAAATGGGGAAGTATGAATAGTTGTGCTTCACGTCCGGCATATCGTCAAAGAATGTGACACCATCCACCCCACGCAACACTTCACGGTACTTTATGGCAACCTGATGACGTGCAGCAATGGCAGCATCCACCTGTTTCAAATTCAGCAATCCGTATGCGGCACGCACTTCATCCATTTTGCTGTTTATACCCGGAGCAACCACGGTCACCTCATCGGCAAAGCCAAAATTCTTCAAATAGTCTATACGTTTCTTGGTCTGTTCATCGTGCATGACCAAAGCACCACCCTCTATCGTATTATAAACCTTGGTGGCATGGAAACTGAGCGTGGACATATCCCCCGCATTCAGAATGCTTTCACCGTTTACTTCCACACCAAACGCATGGGCCGCGTCATAAATGACTTTCAAGCCATACTTATCGGCTATCTCCTGAATACGCACGGTATCACAGGGCTTTCCATATACATGAACCGGCATAATGGCCGTCGTTCTGGGTGTAATGGCAGCCTCTATCTTATCCGGATCCATATTACCTGTAGACGGGTCGATATCCACGAAGACCGGAGTAATACCATTCCACCAAAGGGCATGGGTGGTAGCCACAAAACTATAAGGGGTGGTTATCACCTCTCCCGTTATTCTCAAAGCCTGCAAAGCTGTTATCAATGGCAGTGTTCCATTGGTGAAAAGACTGATAAAAGGTACTTTCAGATAAGCAGCCAGTTCCTTTTCCAGTTGCTTATGAAAAGAACCGTTGTTTGTTATCCACTTGCTCGCCCAAATTTCCTTGAGCATTGCGTGAAAATCGTCAAGGTCCGGCAGTAACGGAGACGTTACTGTTATCAAACTTTTATCCATATCAATTTTTTTTTAATTTATCTTTTTGAGAACAATGAGGACAGTTCCTGTAGTTCCTGAAAACGAAGAATCCTTGTTACAGCCAGATAAAACCCACTGCCCAAAATGATACCACCCAGCAACTGGGCATACAGATTCTCAGTCATCCACTGAAGGGAAAGCACAAGGACAAACATCAGCAAGGAAACCACTAGAGTGGGAAACAAATCGCGCATCTGCATGATAAAACCGACTTGTATCAGCTTTCCTGTATAAAAGGTATTGATTACCAGGCAAAGAAGGGAGCTTACCACTCCCCCAAAGCACATGGTTTTCAGACCTAGAGGAATGGTCAGGCAAAGGATGCTGACTCCTATCGCCTTCTTGATAATTTCCAACCGGAGGAAAAGATCGGAACGCCCCTGTACCTGTAACAGGTTCAGATTGATGGCATGAATGGGATACCACATCATCGAGAAACAGATGATTTGAAGCAGAACCGCACAGAATATCCATTTCTCACCCAACACAATTCGGATAAACGGAAAGGAAACCGCTGCAAGTCCTGTCATAAGAGGAAAGACCACATAAGCGGACAACTTGAGAAATTTACGATACACTCCCCGTAATCTGTCAATATCATTTTGTATGCTGCAAAGCACGGGATAAGTCACACGTTGCAGTATCCCTGTAATATTGGAAGAGGGGAAAACAGAGAATTGTTGGGCCCGTGTATAATGTCCCAAATCACCGGCGGAAAAGACCTTGCCTATGACAATGGGATAAATATTGTTGTAAGTGGTATCCAGCAGACCGGACGCCAACAGTTTGGAGCCAAAGGAGAACAATTCCCTGAAAGATTTCCAGGAATAGGTTCTCATGGGCTTCCATTTTGAAAAGATCCATAATAACAAGGTGTTTATCCCCAGATTGACCAGTTGCTGGCATACCAATGCCCATACGCCAAATCCTGTATAAGCCAATATGATACCTGCCATACCGGAGATAACAGCAGCAATCAATGATGCCTTTGCCTGGGTCTTGAAATCTATCCTGACTGTCAGTAGTGCACGCTGGACTACAGCCAGTGAGTTAAAGATTATACCCAGGCATACCACTCTCATCACTAAAGAAAGTTCGGGAAGTCCATAAAAATCCGCCACCCAAGGCGCGGAAATATAGAATAACAGATAAAGCGCAAGACCGACAGCTATATTGAAATAAAACACAGTAGAATTATCTACTTCTGTCCGGTTTTGTTTACGTATCAAGGCCTGGGAAAATCCACTGTCTATCAATGATTGGGAAACAGCCAAGAATATGGTCAGCATTCCGACAAGGCCGTAATCCTCCGGAGTTAGCAGTCTGGCCATGATAATCATGATCACAAACTGAATACCTTGCACAGAAAAGCGTTCTATCGAACTCCAGAGAATCCCCTTGGTCGCTACTTGTTTTAAGGAATTGGACATATTATTGTCATTCAGTTAAATAGGGAATATAATATGTATCCTAGTCCACTTTCTCAAACGGAAAAGCGTGAAGATAACTCACAGCCACCGTCATATTCCCAAAAGCAAATACCAACCGGGTATTGCGGTGCAAACGCATAATGCACCCCTCCTTCCCTCGGAAAACACCACCGGTAATCCGGATGCGTTGTTTCTTCTGAAGATAATCCTCCAAAGGACGGTTCATCAACTCGATATTGTAAGGCATGGATTCGTACAAATAGATAAATTCCTCCATCTGACGTTGAGGGATGACCGCCGCACGGTGCGTGTTATAGTCCGTCACCAAATACTGGCGAGGAAACATAGCAGACAAAATAAGTTCCAACTGATCCAAAGGAGCGCAGACAAACAGCCAGCCGTTGCCTTCGATTTCTTTCTCGTCCGTCAAAGCATTCAATTTCCGGGCGGAACCGGTGGCAAAGGCTTCTTTCACTACCCGGGCGGAATCACGACGGGCAGTATATTCCTCCTTAGTATAGGCGCATTGCTCGAAGCGTTTCCTGTGGTCCGTCGAAGTATAGGAAAATACCTTGAAACAAAAGTATCTTTCTTCTGCTTCACCTGACGGCTTACGAAGTTTTACGGACTTCCTGCCACTAAAAACGCCGATATAGCGCTTCAATTCTTTGTTAGGCAGATACAGATAATACCAATTGAGTTCAGGATGTTCCTTCCCTATTCCCGCCAATGGCGTGACTCCCTTATTTGACCCCTGGTCTGAGACGGAAGCGATTGAACTGCAGAGCAGTAACTTAGGCGCTTCGCTCGCTATGTTTTGATTATTATAAGAGAGTGCTTCGGTTGCAAGCTCCATAGGACTTTTTATTTCCATCAAAACATCATAATTAAATTATTCTTCTAAAAAATGAGGCTCGAATAAGCCATCAATTTTCGTTTTTTTGTTGGGGTTCTCTTAGTAAGAGAACCCCAAGTTTACTTAAATGCCTGATAGAGTGTCCTATAGTTATAACCTTTCATATTATTTTTGCAAACAATTGTCATTTATAAGCATACTTTGGAATACTTTTTTAATGCGGAATTTTCTGTATTAAGGAATTATAGCTATCTTTGCAGCAAAATGGGGTTCTCTTACTAAGAGAACTCCATTTTTTATTAAAGGCTTAAAAAGGGAAAAATCTTATTTTCAACACATTATATTATTTATACAATCAGAATCAATTTTCCTCTCACAATAATTATGGGAACTAAAAATGCTCAAAAAGAAAGAGGCTTCCGTTTCCGGTCGCCTCTCTTTTCTTTTCGGATAAACGCTTTTATCCGTAAGTGTACTGACTTTCACAAGCAAATACTAACTATTAATCTTAAATCTATTACTATGAAAAACACATTATATTAACATTTGAATCGCGTAGATTGTTCAACAAAATGAGATTAAAAGAGTGTTAAATATATAGCAAAGGGAGGTCCAATTGTTTTTTAATGCAAGAAAAACGATTAAGTCTGATAAAAGTAAAAGAAACGGAAATACAAAAGATGTATCGTGATTTCACATAATCGTGACATAAGTAAAATACAATATAAATTATACAAAAACACACTACAAAAGAGAAAGGATGCCACCAAGGCACCCTTTCTCATCGCTCATTTGTAACTATAGAGAGTTAGACTCTCCTTAAAAACGCTGTAAAATTAATAAAATAATTTTAGACGCAAAATTAGTTTTGTAGAAAAATTCAAAAGGTTTTCAAAGTTTATCAGTATTGATCTGCCATAATGAACTGGTACGATAATTTATATTGGTTTTAAATGATATTCCTTGTAAATGAATTACTAACCACGGATATCTTATATTCCATTATTCATATTTCAATGACCGAGCGGGTTTACTATAAACAACCTTTATGGTTTGTCCTGCTACAGTCAGAAAAGAAATCAACAACATCAAGACCACAGGAAGCAGAAAGAACCACACTTTCAATTCTGTTCGGAACGGATAATGAGCCAACCATGCATTCATGCTGCCCCATGCCACAGGCAACGCAATCAGAATAGCGATAATAATAGGAATAAAGAAACCTTTACCCAACTGATAAAACAGATTCCAACGAGATGCCCCCAATACTTTCCGGATACCCATCTCCTTGGTACGGACGGCACAAGAGAACATAACCAACACCCATAAACCTAAGCAGGAGATAAAAATAGCCAATCCGGTAAAACCTCCCATCAATACGCCGAAAGCCTCATCCTGACGGTACTGCCGGTCATAGAACTGGTCGAGGAAGAAATAATCAAAACTGGAATCCGCAAAATAATTATTCCATATTTCTCCTATCTGTGATACTAATTCCGAAGGATCACCCGGTTTCATCACAACCGAAATATAACGCTGAGGAATCCAGTCAATCTTATCTTTATGGAAAAGCATTACCCCTGTATAACCTTTATTCAACGCTTGCTGATGATAATCCTTCACTACCCCGATTACCTGCATGGGCTCTCCTAGCGTTTCAACAGCTATTTCCTCACCAATGGCATCATCATTATCCACATATCCTAACATACGGGCAGCCGTTTCGTTGATAACCAATTTATTCACATCGTCCCCATATTCCTCGGAAAAACCCCGTCCGGCTACCACCTCCAGTCCGTATGCATCTATATAATCAGGGTCACAACTCAGCATCTCGTACAACCGGTTTTGCTTCAACGCATCATGTGCCCGATGATTGGACAGGAACATGGCCACCTCTTCACCCGGTACCGCCCCGGAACAAGTTACTTTCGACGCCAATGGCAATTTCTTGATAGCTCTCCGCATAGACTCCATCTTTGTTTTCATACCCTCAGTAGGCCCGGGAAACTTGATTACCAAAATCTGGTCAGTCTTTACTCCCAAAGACTGCCGACGCATATAGCTGAGTTGTGCAAACACAATTAATGTACTACAAAGCAATATCATGGATGCCGTATATTGTACTATGACCAATATTTTACGTGTATTTTCTCCGGAACGGCTATTTTGGAATTTACCTTTCAGTAAAACAATCGGCTTCTTACGCAACAATGCGCGGGCAGGATAGTAACCGGAAATATAAATACCGACTATAAAAAGCAATAGAACCCCGCCCCCCCAATATTCCGTAAACCATACAGAGAAAGTAATAGTACGTCCTACCAACTGATTGAAGGAAGGAAGTAATAGTTCGATCAATCCTAACGCAATGATAAAAGCGATCAAATTCATTACAAATGCTTCAAATAGAAACTGACCAACAAGCTGTTTCGGGAAAGCTCCCACTACCCTGCGCACTCCTACCTCTTTGGCACGCTCCATAGAACGGGCAACTGTCAGATTTATATAATTGATCCAAGCAATAATCAAAATAGCAATAGCTCCGAAAATCAACGCGATGATGGCCGAATGGTTTCCTTTCAACTCGGCCTCATAACCTAATTGAGGATTGAGATGAATCTTCTCCAATGGCTCCAACCGCACCCCCCAAGTCTTGTTTTTCAATGCCTCTTCAGTTTTATACTTCTCGGCCAATTGAGGAAAAGCACGTTCTATCTCTTCTTTGCGCTCGGGCGAATCCAGCAATACATATGTATAGGCTTCATGTTTGTACCAATACTCCTGTACCCATTTAGGTAAGGTGGCATATGATAAAAGAAAATTATAATGTATATGCGAATTAGAAGGCATTTCTTTCATGACTCCAGTTACCTCACAAGACACCTTCCCCATATTGCTGTTAAAAATAAGTATCTTCCCGACAGGGTCTTCATCTCTGAAATATTTGCGGGCAATCCGTTCCGTAATCACTACCTGACATGGCATGGAAAGACAAGAAGCGCGGTCACCTTTCAACAATTCAAAATCAAACAAACGGAAAAAGCCAGGATCAGCGTATGCTATCCCATTCTCGCGCAGACATAATTCGCCATATTTTACCAATTGCTCCGGTTGGATAATACATCCTACACGAGTATAATCCTCAATTCCCGCCAGATTTTCCTGCATGGCCGAACCATATCCGAATGAACTGGTCGCCCAATCATCCGTCAGAACTTCCCCCTCATGAAAAGTACTTTGCACACGATAAATCCGTTCACTCTTACTATGCATTTTGTCAAAACTAAATTCAAAAGCAACGTAAGTAAATATCAATAAAGCTGATGCCATGCCTACAGCCAAGCCAAAGATATTGATGAAGCTGAAACCTTTCCTCTTCATCAGATTACGCCAAACGCTATTCCAATAATTTTGTATAATCATAAAATTTCAATTTTGCTGTCAGATTCCATAGGGCGGTTACGATTCTCGGCAATAATTTTACCATCCAGCAAACGGATTATACGATGTGCATAAGCAGCATCACGCTGTGAATGGGTAACAATGATGATGGTGGTCCCCTGTTTGTTCAGTGTACTAAGCAGTTCCATAACCTCCACCCCATTGGTAGAGTCCAAATTACCTGTCGGCTCATCCGCCAGCAAAAGCCTGGCATTGGTAACTACGGCACGGGCTATGGCCACACGTTGCTGCTGTCCACCTGATAACTGTTGTGGCAGATGATTGGCGCGATGCAGCATATTCACTTTTTCAAGCACTTCTTTTACCCGCCTGTTACGTTCTGTCGGCTTTATATTAAGATACACCAATGGGAGTTCAACATTCTCATATACAGTCAGTTCATCAATCAAATTAAAGCTTTGGAAGATGAAACCGATATTTCCTTTTCGGAGAGCGGTCAGCTGGTTTTCATTCATTTTATCCACTCGCTTTCCTTCAAAGAGATAGGAGCCCGAAGTAGGGGTATCTAATGTTCCAAGTATATTCAACAAGGTAGATTTTCCACAACCGGACGGCCCCATGATAGCGACAAATTCTCCCTTTTCAATTTCGAAAGTTACTTCATTCAATGCTTTGGTCTGCACTTCCTCGGTGCTGAACAACATAGAGAGGTTTTCTACTTTAATCATTCTTACGTGTTTTTTATTCGTTTAAAATCAGTTTCTCATTATCTCCAAACAGCTCGTAACCGGAAATAATAACTTTCTCACCGGAAGCCAGCCCGTCAGTCACTTCATAAAACTGAGGATTCTGCCTGCCAATCTTGATAGGACGTCTGACGGCAAATTTACCACTTTCATCCACAACATATATCCATCGTCCTCCGGTAATTTGAAAAAAACCTCCCCGAGGAATCAGAACAGCTTTGACAGGATCCCCCAACTGAAGATTGATATGATAAGTTTGTCCCGCCCGAATGTTTTCGGGACGCCCTGTCGTGAAACGGAAATCTGTACGAAACTGCCCGTCTTTCACTTCAGGATACACTTTGGTTACTTCCAACTTATAATTTTCTCCATCACGGGTAAAGTCAGCGGGAAGCTCTTGGACGACACGCTCCACATAATGCTCGTCAATTAATGCCTGTACCTTCAGATCAGCAGTAATAATCTGACCGATATGTTCCCCGGCAGAAATGGATTGCCCGATTTGTGCTTCAAGATTACCCACTTGCCCGTCTATAGGAGCTTTCACTTTCAGGTTTTCAAGACGTTCTCGTACCAATGCCAAACTTCGTTTCATATTCATTATATTCTCGTCCAAACTGCTTATCTGAGTCAAACGAAACAAACTATCTTGACGGATCCGCTCATCCAATACCGACAATTGTTCTTTTACCGCTTCATATTCCTCCGTAGCTTGGAGATAGTCCTCCCTCGCTATCAATTGCCCCTCCATCAGCCGCTTGTATTGTCCGTAACGACGTTTCTTTATAATGAATTCTTTCTGAATACCGATACGATCCTGCTTCAGACTCAACCGTTCCTGCTCCATACTTATACGAGTATTACGCAACTCGTTTTCCTGATAGGCCAGATCTGCTTCACTTTGCATGATACCGATATTCAGCAGAGGATTACTCAGGCGCAGAATCACATCCCCTTTCTTTACCATCGCTCCCTCTTCATGAAGGCGTTCCTCCACTCTTCCGCCTTCTATAGCATCGAGGTAAATCATGCGGCTGGGAAGTACTTGTCCAATTACACGGACATAATCATTAAACTCATTTTCTGTAACTGTAGCGATAGTGATACGGCTCTTGTCAATGGTCATGGAGGAACCGGTATCACGAAAAATAAAATAAAAAACGAATACCAATATGAATAATACTCCCGCACCTCCATAAATCCGCCTGGGAGTGAAACGCTTTTTACGTTCAATTAGTGTGTCCATATTTTTTAATGGTTAATAAAACTTCCTGTCCGATAATACATAGTTAGTCGCGATGTCAGTTCGTACTGCAAACGCACTCTTATTTTTTCCGCTTTAGCGACAAGCAGGCGATTTCGTGCTTCCATCAACTGAAACACGGAAACAAGCCCTTCCTCCCACTTCCGTTCCGTTTCTTTCAGCACTTGCGTTTCTGCTTTTACCTGCAGGGAAGCCTGTCGATGCTCTTCCCATCCCGAATGTAATGAAAGTACAATTCGTTCCGTTTCATTACGTAAATGTAACTTCTCTTCCTCTATGCTGTTCCGCACCCGTTGCAAGTTTAATTTCTTCTTCCTTATTCCGGCATTCCGATCTAATCCGCTAAGAATAGGGAATGAAATACCTACTCCTATATATTTATTCCAATGGTCACGCAATTGATGTAACGAGAACAAGGAATTATAAAAATCAGATCCCCATGAGAAACGGGCGAAGATAGTCGGGCTGAACTGTCCAAGGGTCACAGCATACTCCTTACGGGCAGCGCGTTCCCACATTTCCATCCGTTTATAATCCGGCAGTACGTGTACGGACCGTAAATAGACTTCTTCTACCTCTACTTGAGGCATTAACAAGAGCGTATCCTCACTGACTGATAAAGAAACAGACAAAATATCGCCCTCTTTCATACCCAGTATTTCCTTTAAATAAAGAAAGGACATCTGACGATTTTTTTCATACATACGCTCTCTGAACACATCTCCTTGATGACGCGCTTTTACTTCCTGCAAGTCCGAAAGCGATTTCAACCCCAGTTCTACAAAAGCTTCCGTCTGTTTCAGATAACGTTCTCCCAAACGAAGCTGTTCAGCTGCCAGTTCTGAAAGCTTTTTATCCAATACCGCTTTATAATAAGCCTCAGCTACCCGATAAGCCAAATCATTTTTCTTTGCCAGATGATCCCACTCCTTCTCTTTTTTAGTCCAATGCGTATATCGCAAACGATTGATCCGGGCAAATCCTTCGAATAAAGAAAGAGTTATATCCATTCCTATAGTTCCTTGATTATATGAATCGGCTGTATATCCATTAGTATCCGGATCGACAGAACGTCCGATATGCCTGCCCACTTCCGCCTGTACTGAAACATAAGGAAGAAATTTACCCATAGCAGCCACATAGTCTGTTCGTGCTTCCTTTACGTCTATTTGGACATTCTTGAAACCAGGATTATGTTTCCAAGCATAACGTATGCAATCGTCCAGTGTACTTTGCCCACATACAGGCAAAGACAGACCGGACAACAAACACACAATTATCAAGTTATTTCTCATTGCATTTTAATTTAAACACAGAATAGGAAGCAAACGATATGCCAAGAAGATCAGAACATTAATAATCAACCAGTTACAAAATAAAATATAAATTAGCTGTCCAAATTTTAGACGGTATAACGTCCAAATTATAAACACTATAAAACCAGAACGAACCAAGGAAGATATTGGAACGCTGACAACACGGACTGAAGACACATTCCAATGTCAAGTCACCGTTATGATAAATAAAAGCATTACAGAAAATAATAAAAAACGTCCAATAATTGGACGCCTCATTTGCAGAAACAATCAAAAGCAGATACCTTTAGCCTCTGAAAGCAAAAATGAGATGGAAAAAGGAACGATTTTAATAGTAGATGATAATAAAGGAGTATTGGCCTCACTGGAATTATTACTGGAAACGGAGTTCAGCGAAATAAAGACAGCCCATCATCCGAATCAAATCATATCTATCATAAATACCTCTCCGATAGATGTGATTATTCTTGATATGAATTTCTCGGCAGGAATCAATAACGGCAACGAAGGGTTATATTGGCTGAAACGAATCCGTGAGATAGCTCCTGCACTACCCGTAGTCATGCTTACAGCATACGGGGATGTAGAACTGGCAGTAAAGGCTTTAAAGAATGATGCAACTGATTTTTTGTTGAAACCTTGGGATAACCGGACCTTAGTGCGCAAAATAAAAGATGCTTTTGGAAGCGGTAAGAAAAGGAAAAACAGAATCCCCGATAGAAACAAATCACCGATGATTGTGGGAACATCCCCTGCCATGCAGCAGTTAATGAAGATAGTAGTGAAAGTGGCACGCACAGATGCCAATATATTGATTACCGGAGAAAACGGAACAGGAAAAGAAATGCTGGCACAGGAAATACACCGGCTTTCCACACGAAAGGAACATTCTATGGTAACGGTAGATATGGGAGCAATCAGTGAATCTTTATTCGAAAGTGAACTGTTCGGGCATGAGCGCGGTTCTTTTACCGATGCCTACGAGAGCCGGCCGGGAAAGTTTGAAGCGGCATCCGGCAGTTCCCTGTTTATGGATGAAATAGGAAATCTCCCTTTAGCCATGCAGGCAAAGTTGCTCACCGTATTACAAAACCGAAAAATTACACGCATCGGCAGTAATAAAGTAATCCCAGTGGATATCCGGCTGCTTTCAGCTACCAACAAGAATATTCAGGGTATGGTGGATTCCGGGACTTTCCGTGAGGATTTATTGTACAGACTGAATACTATTCATCTGGAAATCCCGCCTTTACGCGAACGGAGGGAAGATATACATTTGTTCATTGATTATTTTATGCAGCGCTATGCTGCTAAATACGAAAAAAAAGAAATCTTCCTGCATGAACATGCTTTAGAGAAATTATGTTCTTATCATTGGCCGGGAAATATCCGGGAATTGCAACATACCATCGAGAAAGCAGTTATTTTATGTGAAGGAGATGTAATCCGTTCCAAAGACATTTTCGTAAAACAAACCTGGAGTCCACAATTCTCCACTACCGTTCCTAATCTGGAAGAAGTAGAACGCCAGGCCATAGAAACAGCCATCCGTCAAAACGATGGAAATCTGACAGCAACAGCCGAACAGTTAGGCATCAGCCGCCAGACACTTTACAACAAAATAAAACGCTTTAAGCTCTGATGATCATGGTATTCAGCAAACATCTATATATGGTTATCCTAAGCTACATCTTATTAATAATTGCTGTAGCCGGAGCTGGTATCGCACTTATTATTACACATACCGCCCTTATTCTAGGCTGTCTTTTCTTGATTATTTCACTTTTTTTTATCAGAGCTTTGGTAAAACAATTGAATAAATTCAATGCCAAAATAAGAATATTCTTGGATGCGATGGAAGATAAAGAGAGCATGATACTGTTCAACGAGCAATCGGCAGATAAAGAAATGAATGCACTTAGCCATTCACTAAACCGAATCAATGAATTGCTTGCCACAACGAAATCGCAAAGCCGGGTACAAGAGAACTTTTATCACTCTTTACTGGAAGAAGTACCAAATGGAGTGCTAGCGTGGAACTCCGAAAAAAGAGTTCTGTTTGTAAATGGTGCAGCCTTACGTTTGCTGGGAGTTGAGTCAATCATATTCCTCCGCCAATTGGAAGAGCAATATCCGATCTTGAAAGATTTCATAACCCATGGAAATGTGGAAAATTCCTTTCTTTTACAATCTAACTCAAAAAAACAACTGTCACTATCCATGAACCGGATGAAACTAAATTCAGAAACGATTACCCTGTTGGCTATCAAAGATATCAGTAATGAACTGAATGAGAAAGAAAGTGAGTCATGGAACAAACTTACCCGGGTGCTTACTCATGAAATTATGAATACCATTGCTCCTATTGTTTCTCTGTCTCAAACACTTTCATTGCGCCCCGGTACGGACGAGAAAGTAATACGAGGACTTGGAGTGATTCGTGAACAAAGCGAAAGACTGATGGAATTCACAGAATCATATCGACGCTTATCGTATATGCCGGAACCGAAAAAGAAGCGATTCTCACTGACCAATTCATTGCACAATCTAGGTCTGTTACTACAATCTGATTTTGAAAATGCTCATATCCATTTCATTCTGCGTAGCACCCCCTCTGATATATATATTGAGGGCGATGAGAAGCAACTCTCTCAAGTTTTTTTAAATCTGCTGAAAAACAGTATGCAATCATTGGAAGGAAAAACAGACGGACAAATAGAAGTAACACTGGAAGTAACAAACAAACTTTATATAAGACTACTTGACAATGGACGGGGAATCCCTATGGAATTGCAAGAAAAAATATTCGTTCCTTTCTTTACCACAAAAACAGAAGGAACTGGTATCGGGCTTAGTCTGTGCCGGCAGATTATAAAAAGACATGGGGGCAATTTCTATTTACAGGAAAGCAGACAAGGAAAAACTATATTTGTTATAGAATGGCCCGTAGCTTCTTTTATTTTGAAATAACAAAGTTCATTACAGGATCACTCTGATTAACACAGGTTATTCTTAAAAGTAAGGCGGAAATATAAAATAATAACCACTTATCTATAAACCAGCGTTAACCTGAGTAATCCGTAATGAAACATTTTTTTATTTCTTTATCTTCAGTTCATAAAGGTCATGCCTGCGGTCACGCAAATTGCGCACACTGCCATACGTATGCAATTCATTCAACAGATTCAGATCAACATCCGAAACTAAAATCATTTCGGTATTCGGAGTCGCCTCGGCCCGTTTGCCATCAGTTGGGAAAGCGAAATCACACGGAGTAAACACTCCAGACTGTGCATACTGAATATCCATATTGTGCACACGCGGCAAATTTCCCACACTACCGGCTATAACGACAAAACATTCATTCTCGATTGCCCGTGCCTGAGCACAAACACGTACACGGGAATAGCCGTTCTGAGTATCGGTGAGGAATGGAACAAACAGAATCTGCATTCCCTGATCGGCCATGATACGAGAAAGCTCGGGAAATTCCACATCATAACAAATCAAGATACCAATTTTAGCACAATCCGTATCAAAAGTCTGCACCATCTTACCGCCCGAGAGGCCCCAACTCTTTATCTCATCGGGAGTGACATGTACCTTTTCATACATTTCGTATGAGCCGTCACGCCGTACTAAAAAACCAACATTATAAAGCCCTCCGTCCTCTTTTACGTATGGCATACTACCCGTAATGATATTAATATTATAACTGATAGCCAAATTGATAAAACGGTCGCGAACCTCTTCGGTATATTGTGCCAAACCACGAATGCTCTGGGCTTCTCCCAAATGATTGAACTTGGCCATCAACGGCGCATTGAAATATTCTGGAAAAAGAACAAAATCACTCTTATAATCAGAAACGGCATCTACGAAAAACTCAACCTGCTCAAATACATCATCCAATGTTTTATAAGGGCGCATCTGCCATTGCACTAACCCTACACGTACAGTGGTTTTCTTATCCACATAATCCTGCGTAGGCTCCTGATAATAAATATTATCCCATTGCAACAAAGTGGCACAATGCTTGGATTCTTCGTCATTGGGAAGATAATTCTTCATGACACGACGCACATGAAAATCATTGGAAAGCTGAAATGTCAATACCGGATCATAAATCTCACGGGAACGCACCTTATCCAAATATTCCTTAGGACGCATCGTATCCGCATACTTATAATAATTAGGAATACGACCACCGAACATGATCGCTTTCAGATTCAGTTTCTCGCATAATTCTTTCCGGTACTCATACATACGGCGTGCCAAACGCAAACCGCGATAATCCGGATGGATAAACACCTCGATACCATACAAAATATTCCCTTCCGGATTATGCGTACAGAAAGTTTCATTACCAGTTACTTTGGCATAGGTATGATCTCCCTTTACCATATCATAGTCTACAATAATAGAAAGAGCACATCCCACTATCTTATCGTCTACCACCGTTACTACTTGCCCTTCCGGAAAAATCCGGATAAGCGTTTCTATTTGCTCGTGTGTCCAAAACACATCCTTATCCGCATACACCCGCTTGAATGATTGTGATAATTGGATGTAATCTTCGATCTGTAAATTCCGGACCTCTACTTTATTAATTTTATGCATCGGTTCCATAATGATTCTCTTATTTATATTTTAAAACAGCGGTGCAAAGGTAGGACAAATTATAAAACGATGTTCTCCCAAACAGAAAAAGATAAAGAGAATATCACTCAGTATGAAAGAAAATATCTATGAACTTTTCATAGGATTTTCAGAAAACTTTGTTATCTTTGGAAAGTTAACCAAATAACAAACAAAAAACAACCAATTTTGCTATGAATAAAGAATTAATAATGAACCCCAACCAATTGGTGGCATTTCTAGAAAAACCTTGTGCAGAGTTTACCAAAGAAGACATAAAACGATACATTCAACAGAATGGCATCCGTATGGTCAACTTTATGTATCCCGCCGGAGACGGACGACTGAAGACATTGAATTTCGTTATCAACAACCAAGCATATCTAGATGCTATCTTGACTTGTGGAGAACGTGTGGACGGTTCCAGCCTGTTTCCATTCATTGAGGCGGGCAGCAGTGATCTGTATGTAATTCCTCGATTCCGGACGGCTTTTTTGGACCCGTTTGCCGAGATACCTACACTTTCCATGCTTTGCTCTTTCTTTAACAAGGATGGAGAGCCATTGGAAAGTTCCCCCGAACATACCTTACACAAAGCATGCAAGGCATTCAATGAAGTAACCGGCATGGAATTTCAGGCTATGGGGGAATTAGAGTACTATGTAATTGCTCCGGATACAAATATGTTCGAGGCTACAGATCAGAAAGGCTATCATGAATCAGCACCATATGCCAAGTTCAATGATTTCCGTACCCAGTGCATGGCCTACATTGCACAAGCAGGCGGACAAATAAAATATGGACATTCCGAAGTAGGTAATTTTACCTTGAATGGCATGATATATGAACAGAATGAAATAGAATTCCTGCCTGTCAATGCCGAAGATGCGGCAGACCAATTGATGATCGCCAAATGGATTATACGTAATCTGGCCTATAAACATGGTTATAACATTACTTTCGCACCTAAAATAACTACAGGAAAAGCTGGTTCCGGATTGCATATCCACATGCGTATCATGAAAGATGGACAAAACCAGATGTTGAAAGAAGGTGTTTTATCAGAAACAGCACGCAAAGCTATTGCTGGCATGATGGAACTTGCTCCATCCATCACCGCATTCGGTAATACCAATCCTACTTCTTATTTCCGCCTGGTTCCCCATCAGGAAGCGCCAACTAATATTTGCTGGGGTGACCGCAACCGTTCAGTATTGGTACGAGTACCTCTAGGATGGGCAGCTAAAACAGACATGTGCATGACTGCCAATCCACTGGAAACAGAAAGCCATTATGATACCACACAAAAACAGACAGTGGAAATGCGGTCACCGGACGGTTCGGCCGATCTCTACCAACTGATAGCAGGATTAGCTGTAGCCTGTCGCCATGGATTTGAAATAGAAAATGCACTGGACATTGCAGAAAAAACTTACGTAAACGTCAATATCCATCAGAAAGAAAATGCAGACAAACTGAAGGCATTAGCCCAGCTTCCCGATAGCTGTGCAGCTTCCGCAACCTGTTTGCAACAACAGCGCGAAATATTCCAAAAACATAATGTGTTCAGCCCCACTATGATTGATGGAATCATCAGCAAATTAACCAGTTATAACGATCTGACCTTACGTAGCGACTTAAAAGATAATCCGGAAGGGATGTTGGCATTGGTCAATAAATATTTCCATTGCGGATAATTTGACTAAAACAGCGGGAGGAGGGTATATCAATATTTTGATTTGACCTTCTTCCGTTTTCTAACATTTACACCATGATAAATAAAAAAGATCAATGTACTTCTACACTGATTTTTCTCTTGAGCGGAAAACGAGACTCGAACTCGCGACCCTAACCTTGGCAAGGTTATGCTCTACCAACTGAGCTATTTCCGCAAACCTCTAATATGGTGCCCAGAACAGGACTCGAACCTGCATGCCTCTCGACACACGCACCTGAAACGTGCGCGTCTACCATTCCGCCACCTGGGCATTCTGTGTAACATTCTTGTCACAACGCACAAGATTTTATTTATGTGAGCGGAAAACGAGACTCGAACTCGCGACCCTAACCTTGGCAAGGTTATGCTCTACCAACTGAGCTATTTCCGCAAATATCTTCTCTTCGTGAAGGAAATGAGACTCGAACTCACACGACATAATTGTCACCACCCCCTCAAAGTGGCGCGTCTACCAATTCCGCCATTCCTCCAGAAACGAAAACCTCGTGTGTAGTGCCCAGAACAGGACTCGAACCTGCATGCCTCTCGACACACGCACCTGAAACGTGCGCGTCTACCATTCCGCCACCTGGGCATTCTGTGTAACACTCTTGTCACAACGCACAAGATTTTATTTATGTGAGCGGAAAACGAGACTCGAACTCGCGACCCTAACCTTGGCAAGGTTATGCTCTACCAACTGAGCTATTTCCGCAATTTCCGCTTTCGGTTTTAACTATTTCCCAGCTGTTTCCCGATTGCGGATGCAAAGGTAGTGCTTTTTTCTAAACTTCCAAAAATTTTCTATACTTTTTATAGTACTTTTATTACATTATTTCATCAAACTCCTCATAGTCAATATAAAACAAAAGTTTTTTTTACTTACTATCAAGACATACGGTCACGATAATCCTCATATCGGAAGTCTTTATATACTTCCAATGTATTATCTGTATGCCAAATAGCAATAGAAGGGTGATGGATTCCATTAAACATGTTTGTTTTTACCATAGTGTAATGAATCATATCTTCCAAAACAATGCGTTCTCCTATCTGTAACGGATGGTCAAAACACCAGCTACCCATATAGTCGCCACTTAAGCAACTGTTTCCACCCAAACGGTAAACATTCTCTTCCGTTAAAGCTGTTTTTATCGCATCGACTGGTAAAGTTTTGGCACCACGCACTGCCGGCTGATAAGGCATTTCAAGACAGTCGGGCATGTGACAAGTAAAGCTAACGTCCAAAATCGCGGTTTTTATCCCCCGGTTTTCCACTATATCGACAACAGAAGCTACCAAAGGTCCGGTCTGCCAAGTAAAAGCCGAACCCGGTTCTAAAATAATCTCCAAATGAGGATAACGGGCTTTCAAGTTTTTTAATAAAGAAATAAGATGCTCCGTATCATAATCTTTACGTGTCATCAAGTGTCCCCCTCCCAAATTCAACCATTTTATTTGTGGAAACCAAGAAGCAAACTTCTCTTCTATGTGCTGCAAAGTATGCTCTAATTCATAAGAACTGGATTCACAATGACAATGACAATGGAAGCCCTCGATGCCCTCCGGTAAAGTTTCAGGAAGCAAATCGGCCGTCACCCCAAAACGCGTACCGGGAGCACAAGGATTATAAAGTTCCACCTCTACTTCCGAATATTCAGGATTGATGCGGATACCACAGGTTATCTTTTCTCCAAAGGCCTCAACCATAGGATAAAAACGCCGGAACTGACTGAAAGAATTAAAGGTTATATGACTGCTGCATCGCATGATAACCGGAAAATCAGTATCCGTATACGCCGGAGAATAAGTATGGGCCTTACTGCCAAATTCTTCATACGCCAAACGGGCTTCATATACGGAACTGGCTGTAGTATAACGAATGTATTCCCTGAAAATGGGGAATGATTTCCACATGGCAAAAGACTTGAAAGCCAAGATGATCTCAACTCCGGCTCGGTCTGCCACACTCTTTATCAAACTCAGATTCTTTCTGAGCAATGCTTCATCCATTACATAGCATGGAGAAGGTACTTTATGGATATCTATCATTTTTGTATCAGAATTCTATTAAAATATTTATTCTATTCCACAACTTTGAATCGGGCAAATTTCAGTAATAATTGTTTTTCTCCGGCATTCCGGAAACGGACAGTCGCTTTGCTGTTCTCACCAATTCCTTCCACCTTTATCACATCGCCTATTCCAAAACGCTCATGCTCTATCACCTGCCCTGCCTGTACATTCACCGGCAAGTTTCTCGCTGCGGACGGCTTTGAGACCGTTTCCGGACCAACCTTGGTCAAATTACGTGGTATACTGGGACGAATAATCTCAACTTTCGGTCTTTCTCCAACTAAAAATGTTTTCTGACCACCAGAGATGTTCGATGAAGAACGCCCGTAAGAAGACTGAGAAGCAGGTTCGTCAAACAAGGAACGAGCCGCACGTTCATTTTGCTCACGACAGAAACGGCTGGCTCTCTCGTCTATTCTCCGGGCCATCTGTTCCTCCTGAGGTAACTTCAGGAAATGTACATCAATATCTTTCAAGAAACGGCTAGGGCTACTGAACTCCATCTTTCCATATTTAAACCGACTCTTGGCAAAAGACAAATAGCAATGCTCTTCGGCACGTGTAATCGCCACATAAAACAAGCGGCGCTCCTCTTCCAGCTCCTTATACGAATTGAGTGACAAAGCACTGGGAAACAAGTTCTCTTCCATCCCAACTACAAAGACGTTTTTAAACTCCAAGCCTTTAGCAGAGTGAATGGTCATCAAGGTAATCTTCTCGGCATCCCCCTCTTTCTCGTTATCCTGGTCTGTCAACAGAGAAACCTCCGACAGAAAATCCGTCAACAGGATGTTTTCATTCCCTTCTTCTTCACGGGTTGCACAAAAATCGTGCATACCGTTTATCAGTTCTTCAATATTCTCCTGACGGCTCAGATTTTCAGGATCATTGCTCTGATAAATCTCATTCATAATGCCGGATTGACGAACAATCATTGCTCCCAATTCGTATGCATTCTTCTTCGGGACCTCCACTATAAAACTTTCTACCAGTTCACGAAACCCCTGTAATTTAGTATGCATACCCTTGTTAATATTCAAGCCGTATGCCAACGGCTCTTCCAAAACCATCCAAAGACTGACATGATGCTGTGCAGCCGCATCAATGACCTTGTTCAACGTAGTATCCCCGATTCCTCGCGCCGGATAATTCAACACCCGCTTAAAAGCCTCCTCATCATTCGGATTTACCGCCAGACGGAAGTAAGATATAACGTCTTTAATCTCCTTGCGTTGATAAAAAGAAAGTCCTCCGTAAATCTTATAAGGTAGAGCACGCTTCCGCAAAGCCTCCTCAAAAATACGGCTCTGAGCATTTGTACGGTATAAAATAGCAAAATCATTATAAGAATAATGTTCCCGCGAACGCAGTTTCACAATCTGGTTGGCAACAATCTCCCCTTCCTCCACATCACTGTAGGCATTGAAAACTCCGATAGGCTCCCCTTTCGCTTTTTCCGAAAATACCTCCTTCCTTATCTGCTCGCTATTTTTCTCTATCAAACTGTTTGCCGCGCATACAATGGTCTGGGTAGAACGATAGTTCTGCTCCAATTTAAAAAGCTTGGCTCCCTTATACAGCTGAGTAAATTTCAATATATTGTCAATATTAGCCCCTCGGAAGGAATAAATACTTTGTGCATCATCCCCCACTACGCATACACGCTGATGTTCTTGGGTAAGCTGAAGCACAATGCTGTGTTGCGCAAAATTAGTATCCTGATACTCATCCACCAGCACATAACGGAACTGCTCCGCATACTTACGGCAAATTTCGGGATGATCGCGGAATAACATATAAGTATAAACCAACAAATCATCAAAATCCATCGCATCGCTTTGGCGACAACGTTCCCAATATCGTCGGTAAATATCACGGGTAGCGGGTACTTTGGCATTCAGATCATACTGATAAAGCTCTGCGTTCGAAACATATGCATCGGGAAAAACCAAGTGGTTTTTCGCATTGCTGATACGCGCCTGTATCACCCCCGGTTTATAGGTTTTATCATCCAATTGCATTTCTTTTACAATAGACTTGATCAAACTCTTCGAATCTGAAGAATCATAGATGGTAAAATTGGAGGTAAAGCCGACAGCCTGTGCCTCACACCGCAGGATACGCGAAAAAATGGAATGGAACGTTCCCATCCATAAATAGCGTGCCTGATCGCCCACCTGACGGGCTATACGCTCTTTCATTTCACGAGCAGCCTTATTGGTAAAAGTCAATGCCAGAATAGACCAAGGAGTATATCCCCGCTCCAGTAAATAAGCTATTTTATAAGTCAGTACGCGTGTCTTCCCCGAACCTGCTCCGGCTATCACCAAAGAGGGACCTTCGTTGTAAAGCACCGCATTGCGCTGACTTTCATTCAATTCTTCTAAATAGTTCGTCATAAATTTCACCTTTCGCCCGCAAAGATAGAGAAAGTTTGAGTTTATCAGAACAATTCTATGCTCAATAATGTTATTATGATAGAAGTTTAATTAAAACCTCGACTAAAAATGAATATATTATTAACCACTTTAATTTCATTAGTTATGACTTACGAAATGCCCAAACTCCCGTATGCAAACAACGGACTCGAACCTGTAATCAGTCAGGCTACTATAGACTACCATTATGGCAAGCACTTACAAACATACGTAAACAATTTGAACTCTTTGGTTCCGAGTACAGAATTTGAAGGAAAGACCGTAGAGGAAATTGTTGCATCAGCTCCCGACGGAGCGATATTCAACAACGCCGGACAAGTATTGAACCATACATTATATTTCCTTCAGTTCACCCCCAAACCCAACAAGCATGAACCGTCCGGCAAATTGGCAGAAGCCATCAACCGGGACTTCGGAAGCTTTGAAAACTTCAAGAAAGAATTCAACGCCGCTTCCACAGGACTGTTTGGTTCGGGCTGGGCTTGGCTTTCTATAGACAAGCAAGGAAAACTACATATCACCAAAGAGCCAAATGGAAGCAACCCGTGGCGTGCAGGCCTGAAACCATTGCTGGGTTTCGATGTATGGGAACATGCTTACTATTTGGATTACCAGAACCGCCGTGCAGATCATGTGAACAAGTTATGGGAAATCATTGACTGGGATGTAGTAGAAAAACGTCTATAAAAGAACCCTTAACTATACATCATAATAAAGCTGCCTCGCACCCTATTCATTCAGGGAGCGGGGCAATCTGCTTTAAGATGCAAAGATACAGCAGATATGCATTCATCCTTTTACAAGAATAAACAAGCATAATGCAAGATAATCATAAAAAAACATTCTTCCACAAAAAATAAAGCAGTCTGTTGTAGCATTATTCATTTCTTTCCCATATCTTTGCCATCGTAAAACAAAGGGGTGCCCCACGTAAACAGCGGACGGGCTGAGATTATACCCTGTGAACCTGATGCGGTTAGTACCGCCGAAGGGATTGTTACTTCTTACCTCATACCATCCGGTCAAAAAGCAACTCTTTGTATTTACAAGTAAATTCATAAACTGATATAGTATGAAACTGACAGTAAACAGCAAAGAAACCGAAGTAAAGGACGGATGCACCATAGCCGAACTTTCCACCTTTCTGGCACTTCCTGAGAAAGGTATCGCCATAGCGGTAAACAACCGGATGGTTCCCCGTATAGAGTGGGAGAAATGTGTGTTACACCCCAATGACAGTCTGGTAGTCATTAAAGCTGCATGTGGAGGATAAGACCGTGGAACTTCAATTCATCACTCACTTCACCGACACATATTCCTATTATGATTCCGCACGCATGGCCTTGGAAGGCGGTTGCCGCTGGATCCAGCTACGCATGAAAGACACTCCGGTTGACGAAGTGGAACGGGAAGCCATACGCCTGCAAGGCTTATGCAAAGACTATGGAGCGACATTTATCATAGACGACCACGTGGAGTTAGTTAAGAAAATTCATGCTGACGGAGTGCATTTAGGAAAAAAGGACATGCCCGTAGCCGAAGCACGGGGAATATTAGGAAAAGAATTCATCATCGGAGGCACCGCCAATACATTTGACGATGTAAAGATGCATTACAAAGCCGGAGCTGACTACATCGGCTGTGGCCCGTTCCGTTTTACTACTACAAAAAAGGATCTCTCTCCAGTGCTGGGACTGGAAGGCTACCGTTCCATTATTCTGCAAATGAAAGAGGCAAATATCCATTTGCCCATCGTTGCTATCGGGGGAATTACTTTGGAAGATATCCCTTCCATCATGGAAACGGGAATCACCGGTATTGCCTTGAGCGGAACCATACTCCGGGCGAAAGACCCGGTAGCGGAAACTAAACGAATCATGAATTTATAATAAAATCACAAAATACAATGAAGAAACTGATTATAGCTGGAAAAGAATTTAATTCCCGTTTATTCCTGGGAACCGGTAAATTCAATTCAAACACCGTAATGGAAGAAGCCATTCTGGCATCAGGGTGTGAAATGGTAACCGTAGCCATGAAACGCATTGAACTGGACGATAAGGAAGATGATATGCTGAAACATATCATTCACCCCCACATACAGCTATTGCCCAATACCTCCGGTGTGCGCACAGCCGAAGAAGCCGTCTTTGCCGCACAAATGGCCCGCGAGGCCTTTGGCACCAACTGGCTGAAACTGGAAATTCATCCCGATCCGCGCTACTTGTTGCCAGATTCTACCGAAACATTGAAAGCAACCGAGGAACTAGTCAAACTAGGTTTCGTCGTATTGCCCTATTGCCAGGCAGATCCTACATTATGCAAACGGCTGGAAGAGGCAGGAGCAGCAACCGTCATGCCGCTTGCCGCCCCCATCGGGACAAACAAAGGCTTGCAGACACGTGACTTCCTGCGCATCATTATCGAACAAGCTTCCGTTCCTGTGGTAGTAGACGCCGGAATAGGCGCCCCCAGCCATGCCACCGAAGCGATGGAAATGGGTGCGGACGCCTGTCTGGTCAATACAGCCATCGCAGTAGCCGGCCAACCGGTAGAAATGGCAATAGCCTTCAAGGAAGCTGTCATTGCCGGACGCCGCGCCTATGAAGCAGGCTTAGGAGCAGTAGGACAGAACTTGATCGCATCCGCCTCATCCCCTTTAACTTCATTCTTAGATTAAACAGAAATATGATAGACAAAAAGCAAGATAAAAAAGCATACGCTCATGCAGAAAAGGCATATATGCAAGGAACCCTGTTCCCATACATCAAAGTAGGAATGCAGAAAGTAAACCTGACTCCTACTGTGAACATAGTGAACGGTGAAAAGGTAACAACGCCCAATGCTCCTGTTTATATTTATGACACCAGTGGTCCGTTCAGTGATCCCAATATGGAAATCGATCTGAAAAAAGGACTTCCCCGTATGCGCGAAAGCTGGATTATTGGACGGGGAGACGTGGAAAAACTGCCCTCCATTACCTCAGAATACGGAAAGATGCGCCGTGACGATAAAAGTCTGGACCACCTGCGCTTTGAACACATCGCCCTGCCCTATCGTGCCAAAGCCGGAAAGGCCATCACACAAATGGCATACGCCAAAGCCGGCATAGTTACACCGGAAATGGAATATGTAGCCATCCGTGAAAACATGAATTGCCGGGAACTGGGCATCGACACCTTTATCACCCCTGAATTCGTGCGTGATGAAATAGCCGCAGGGCGTGCCGTACTTCCCGCCAATATCAACCACCCCGAAAGCGAGCCTATGATTATCGGCAGGAACTTTTTAGTGAAGATCAACACGAACATCGGAAACTCCGCCACTACTTCCTCCATTGACGAAGAGGTGGAAAAAGCCGTGTGGAGCTGCAAATGGGGAGGTGATACCCTGATGGATCTCTCGACCGGCGATAACATTCACGAAACACGCGAATGGATTGTCCGCAACTGTCCTGTCCCCGTAGGTACCGTACCTATTTATCAGGCATTAGAGAAAGTAAACGGTAAAGTAGAGAATCTGAATTGGGAGATTTATAAAGATACATTAATCGAACAATGCGAACAAGGAGTGGACTACTTTACCATCCATGCCGGAATACGCCGCCAGAATGTACATCTGGCCGACAAACGTCTGTGTGGCATCGTAAGCCGCGGAGGCAGCATCATGAGCAAGTGGTGTCTGGTACATGACAAGGAAAGTTTCTTATATGAGCATTTTGATGACATCTGTGATATTCTGGCACAATACGATGTAGCCGTATCCTTGGGTGACGGACTTCGTCCGGGCTGTATCGCTGACGCTAATGACGAGGCACAGTTTGCCGAACTGGATACCATGGGTGAACTTGTACTCCGAGCATGGAACAAAAACGTACAGGCATTCATTGAAGGACCGGGACATGTACCTTTGCATAAAATCAAAGAAAACATGGAACGCCAGATCTCTCACTGTCACAACGCACCGTTCTACACCCTCGGTCCGCTGGTAACGGACATCGCTCCGGGATATGACCATATCACTTCGGCCATCGGTGCCGCACAAATCGGCTGGTTAGGCACTGCCATGCTATGTTATGTCACCCCGAAAGAACATCTGGGATTGCCCAACAAAGAAGATGTACGCATAGGTGTCATCACTTACAAGATTGCTGCCCATGCTGCCGATCTAGCGAAAGGGCATCCAGGCGCACAGATCCGCGACAATGCTTTAAGCAAGGCACGTTATGAATTCCGTTGGCGCGACCAGTTCCATCTGAGTCTGGATCCCGACCGCGCTTTGGAATACTTCAATGAAGGCCGCCATACGGACGGTGAGTACTGTACCATGTGCGGACCCAACTTCTGCGCTATGAAACTGAGCCGCGACTTGAAGAACGTGGGTAATTAAACAACTGACTTTGTAAAAACTATGGAAGATTTCAAGAAAGCACTTGAAGGAACTTTAGGAAGAAAACACATAGACAACATAGTAGATCAAGTGGCCAGCTCCCCCGACCGCTTTGATGCTCTTTATACTCTAACGCAGCATGAAGAAACAAGGATAGCCTGGCGTGCCACTTGGGCTTGTGAAAAACTGAGTCTCCTCCTTCCTTCCCTATTGATGGATAAAAGGGAGGAATTGATGTTACGGGCCATGCAATGCCCCCACGATGGAACAAGACGCCTGCTACTGAATATCCTTCATCATCTTCCTGTCCCGAAGCCTGTCAACGCAGCTTTCTTCGATTTCTGCCTTCAAGGCATGCTATCTTCTGCCGAAAGCGCATCCGGACAAGCCGTCTGCATGAAACTTGCCTACGACATCTGCCTGGAAGAACCGGAACTGACAGGAGAGCTGAAAGCATATCTGGAAAATATGGAACCGGAATACTATACGGTTGCAGTGCAATGTGTCCGCAACAACATCCTAAAAAAAATAAGGTAATGAAGATATTGATACTCAACGGAAGTCCTCGTTGCCAAGGACTTATCAGCCGAATGCTGGACATCATGGCCGAAGAAGCTCGCATACGTGGCGCCGAAGTGGAAGCAATATCCATCCATAAATTGCAGGTACGCCCCTGTACAGGATGCATGGCTTGCCGCAGCCGGCAGGCCTGTGTCCTACCCGAAGACGATGCGCAGCGCACGCTTCAAAAGATACAATGGGCAGACGTGCTGATTGTCGGATCACCCTGCTATTGGGGAAACATGAACGGACATCTGAAAGTAGTGTTCGACCGCATCGTGTACGGCATGATGGGAGAAAGTCCGAAAGGGATCCCCCAAGCGTTGCATAAAGGCAAGAAAGCAGTCATCGTAAGCACCTGCTCCACCCCATGGCCGTTCAATATCTGGTTTAACCAGACACGCGGTGTAGTAAAAGCGTTGCGCGAAATTCTGAAGTGGAGCGGATTCTCTATCAAAGGCGTTATCCAGAAGGGAGGAACGAAGCAACATCCCGAGCTGACGGAAAGCGACAAAAAGAAATGTAGAAAAATAATAAGAAACTTATAGCTTGAAACCTGTTTAAATGCCGAAAAAGTTTAAATAGGCTCTTATAGAAGCGAAATCATCTTATAGAACTATAACAAAAAAAATTATGTTTTCAGAAGAACTTGAAAAAATAGATTGGGAAGAAACCACCAAAACCATCTACTCCAAGACCGAAAGTGATGTGCTCCGCGCTCTTGGCAAGGAACATTGCGATGTGGACGACTTTATGGCGCTCATCTCCCCCGCAGCAGCAAAATACCTGGAGCCGATGGCGCAACTAAGCAAAAAATATACCGAAGAACGTTTCGGCAAAACCATCTCCATGTTTATACCGCTGTATATCACCAACTCCTGCACCAATTCTTGTGTGTATTGTGGTTTCCATATCAGCAACCCGATGGCACGTACCATCCTCACCCCCGAACAGATTGAAGATGAATACAAAGCCATCAAGAAACTGGGGCCTTTTGAGAACCTGTTACTGGTGACCGGAGAGAATCCGGCAAAAGCCGGAGTCCCTTATCTGGCTAAAGCTTTGGACATCGCCAAAAAATATTTCAGCAATCTGAAGATAGAGGTAATGCCCCTCAAAGCCGAAGAATATGCCGAACTGAAAGAACACGGACTGAATGGAGTCATTTGCTTTCAGGAAACTTATAACAAAGCCCGTTATAATATATATCACCCACGCGGGATGAAATCCAAATTCGAGTGGCGGGTAAACGGCTTCGACCGCATGGGTCAGGCAGGAGTCCACTCCATTGGCATGGGAGTACTTATCGGACTGGAAGAATGGCGCACCGATGTGACCATGATGGCTTATCACTTACGCTATCTTCAGAAAAAGTATTGGAAAACCAAATACAGTGTCAACTTCCCCCGTATGCGTCCGGCAGAAAACGGTGGTTTCCAGCCGAATGTCATCATGAATGATCGTGAGTTGGCACAGCTCACTTTTGCCATGCGTATTTTCGATCACGATGTAGATATCTCCTACTCCACTCGTGAACCGGCACAAATCCGCGACAACATGGCAGGGCTAGGAGTGACTACCATGAGTGCTGAAAGCAAAACTGAACCGGGGGGATACTATACCTATCCGCAAGCTTTGGAACAATTCCATGTAAGTGATGAGCGTACAGCCGTAGAAGTAGAACACGCACTGAAATCATTAGGAAGGGAGCCGGTATGGAAAGACTGGGATGTTTCTTTTGACAAGTTCACGCCAATACGATAGATTTTACCCATATTTTTAAAGGAATGGGGCTGTATAAATGATACAAAGCTCCTTTTTTTCAAATTAACAACAAACAAAGTGGAAAGATATAACCGTCAAATTATTCTCCCTGAATTGGGAGAAAAAGGACAACAACGGCTTCAGCAGGCCAAAGTGCTTATTGTCGGTGTAGGTGGTCTGGGATCTCCTGTTGCCTTGTACCTGACAGGAGCCGGAGTAGGTACCATCGGATTAATAGACGATGATGTGGTAAGTGTCAGCAACTTGCAACGTCAAGTACTTTATAGTGAAGCCGAGGTAGGCATGCCCAAAGCTATCCAAGCCAAGAAACGTCTTGAAGCCCTGAACCATGATGTACAAATCAATGCCTATCCCACAAGACTGACTAAAGAGAATGCGGATGAAATTATCCGTACCTACGACATCATTATAGATGGATGTGATAATTTCGCTACCCGCTATCTTATCAATGATATCTGTGTGAAATGGGGAAAAGTTTATGTATATGGTGCCATCCGTGCCTTCGAAGGTCAAGTATCCGTTTTCAATTACCAAGGAGGCCCCGATTACCGCCACTTTTTCCCCGACGAAACAGAAATGCTATCCATGCCCCATCCGCCCAAAGGAGTATTAGGTGTAACCCCCGGCATAATAGGTTGTGCCGAAGCTGCTGAAGTGTTGAAGATTATAGGTGAATATGGCGAAGTGTTAAGCGGCAAATTATGGACGATTAACGTAAAAACGATGGAAACCCATCTCATTTCTTTCTAGAGGAATCGAACCGACCCTATTCAAAAGACATTAATTCCTCAATTATGTGCCAACAGTCGAGGCATGACGACATCCGTCGTCCGGCATCGACCGGCACATGGATAGTTTGACTTTATCCTATAATATGTGGTACAAACTCGGACAAGTTATCTGTAACCTCCATACGATTTTCGCGAATACCGATGCCCGCAGCTTCTCCTCCTATAATCCAAGAACCAATAACTGGATATCTGCCACTGTACGCTGTCGGTTCCACATACTCCTGATATACATAAGCTCCAGTGTTATAATCACCCTCCGTTTCAGCTATACGTACATATTCCTCCCAATCCCGGATATCAACAACGCTTACATTATGACCTTCACGAGAGAAGACCGGTTTTTTACAAAACAATCCCGACCGAGGGCGCGACAAATAACAAGGAAGCACATAAGGAGAATCCGGAAACAACTCGTACAATGTGGCAAGGATCGCCTTATTGGACATCACCAATTTCCATATCGGCTCCAACCATTCCATTTCCGCTAGACATCCGTCAGGACTTTCGTCCACCATCCACTCCCACGGATAAAGTTTAAAGCACCGGTTCACTAGTTCACCTGCCGGATCAAAAAATCGTCCATTTTGCAAATCCAGCGCCTGCATATCCAATACTCGGGTAGAAAACCCAGCCTCCATCGCCGTACTTGCCAGATATTGCAACGTTCCTGTATCTTCATTATTCTCTAATGCACCAGCAAAATGAATCTCTCCTTTTTTGGGGAAAATATCTTTCCATGACTGCACCAATCCTTCATGAATACCATTAAACTGGTCGCATTCCGGAAAAACATCCTCTTTCCATTGCCATTGGATAACAGATGCTTCAAGCAAAGAAGTCGGTGTATCAGCATTGAACTCCAATATTTTCGGAGTACCATCCTTGGCTAATATAAAATCAAAACGACCATACAGACTTAACTCATCCGCATCCCAAGAAGCACGGATACGCTCACCAATCTCCTTCGGAATATTCAATGCACGCTCCATAAATTCCGGGTTATCTTCAATAATGAATTGAGCAGCCTCACAATACAGACGGTACGCCTCATTGGTTGCTTCCTCCAAACAGGCTGTTTCTTCAGCCGTAAAACGATAATACGCTTCCTCGCGCCAATAATCACCATGAAAATCAAAGCCCAGCGCTTCTATTTTCTCACGGTAGTCTGAACGTGGCGTAACAGGTATTCTTTTCATATCCGCTTCCTATTAACTATGAACACCGGATGAACGGCGTGTTTTCCCAAAAACACTTCCGCTCGATTTTGATTTTGTAGACGATTTTGCCCCCACATTCACTTTTGAAGGAGCATCCACTTTCATTCCGTTAGCATCTGTCCACGAATCAGATTTAGGATAATAATAATGTGTGGTAGAAAGTCCGTTGGCCATAGACGGCATTAATGCCCAACGCATTAGCATAGCGTTATAAATCCAACTGTTTCCCTGATGATCACGGTACTCTTCTTGATCTTTAGGATTCTCAGGCAATTCCGTTTTTTGCGTACATCCGGCAAGTGCCATCAAACAAAATGCGGCTGCAAGAAATTGTTTTTTATTCATAATTCTATCTATTCGTCTTGTTTTATTAGCGCAAAAGTAAATAAAAAACGCCTATTTCATACAGATACACACAGATTATTTAAAACTTTTCCATCGCATGAATCACTTTTTCGGGGAAAGTATCCCATTGATTTACAGGTTTATCAAAAATAAATCTATAAATCCACTAGGATTATTACAAATAGGTTGCTATCTTTGCTTAGCAATTAGTCATAAGGTATGAAGTTAATTCTAATAACGCCCCCCACTTATTTTGTGGAGGAAGATAAAATAATTACAGCTCTTTTCGAGGAGGGACTAGACACACTCCATCTGCGAAAGCCCGGTACAGCACCCATGTTTGCAGAACGTCTGCTAACCCTTATCCCCGAACAATATCACAAACGCATCGTGGTTCACGGACATTTTTATCTGAAAGAGGAATACAAACTGAAAGGAATTCACCTGAACGGTCGTAATCCGAACCTGCCGGAAGGATACAAAGGACATGTCAGTTGTTCTTGCCATTCGCTAGACGAAGTTAAAGAGCGCAAATCCAGTTGCGATTATGTCTTTCTGAGTCCGGTATTCAATAGCATATCCAAACTAAATTATAACTCGGCATACACCGCCGAAGAACTCCGTACCGCCGCCAAAGCAGGCATTATTGACAAAAAAGTCATAGCTTTGGGAGGCATTGACGAAGAAAACTTGCTGGAGGTAAAGGACTTTGGTTTCGGAGGAGCCGCCATATTGGGCGCCCTTTGGAATAAATTCGATGCGTGTACCGATCGCGATTATCGGTGCGTGATAGAACATTTCCGGAAATTAAGAGATTTAGCAGACTGATTTATCAAAATAATTTAGAATAGAAGCCTAAAAAACGAAGAATATGCTTCAAACCAAGCATATTACAATAATGAGAAGTTATTTTTAAATTTCTATTTTTAATTTCTAATTATAATACGTACCTTTGCACGCAAATTAACAAATAGGTAATATCTATTACAAAAATGAGCAAAACATCACCTTTTAGGGTATTCTCAGGAACAAATTCGAGATACCTTGCAGAAAAGATTTGCAACAGCCTCGGTTGCAAATTAGGAAACATGAACATCATGCATTTTGCTGATGGTGAGTTCGCTGTTTCTTATGAAGAATCAATTAGAGGCGCACATGTTTTTCTAGTTCAATCTACCTTTCCTAACTCTGACAACTTAATGGAACTGCTGCTAATGATTGATGCAGCTAAAAGAGCCTCTGCAAAAAGCATTGTAGCCGTTATTCCCTACTTTGGATGGGCACGTCAGGACAGAAAAGACAAACCTCGTGTTTCTATCGGTGCTAAACTGGTAGCCGATCTTCTGAGCGTAGCAGGCATCGACCGTTTAATCACAATGGATTTGCATGCCGATCAGATTCAAGGATTCTTTGATGTACCGGTAGACCACCTCTACGCTTCTGGCGTATTCCTGCCTTACATTGAATCATTGCAACTGGAAGACTTGGTAATCGCAACTCCGGACGTGGGTGGTTCAAAACGCGCCAGCACTTATTCCAAATATTTGGGTGTACCCTTGGTACTCTGCAACAAGACGCGCCTGAAAGCCAATGAAGTGGCCACCATGCAAATTATCGGTGATGTAAAAAATAAAAATGTCATCTTAATTGACGATATGGTAGATACAGCAGGTACTATTACCAAAGCTGCCGATATTATGAAAGAAGCGGGAGCTATTTCCGTCCGCGCTATCGCTTCTCACTGTGTAATGTCAGGTCCTGCATCCGAACGCGTTCAGAACTCCGGCTTGGAAGAAATGGTATTTACCGATAGTATTCCTTATGCTAACCGTTGCTCTAAAGTGAAGCAACTGACCATTGCTGATATGTTTGCTGAAACAATCCGCCGCGTGATGAATAATGAGTCTATCTCTTCACAATACATCATTTAATCTTTATATGATTATAGAAATAAAAGTCCGGACTTTCCCAAGTTCGGACTTTTATTTTAATTCTACCTAAAGATTGGATTCCCTAAATCGTTTTATCAGCAAGACTAAATGTTTCCTTCCCTTATAAAGTCATTTCTTTCTTCGATGATTCCTGCGACGATATTGAGCCTTTTCATGCTGATAACGCTGAAGTTTTCTATACACGGTGAATACTACCATAATCCCGGCAGATACCAGAATCACAATAACCACGCCTACCCCCAAATTATCCCCCTTTACACACGACCACATTTCCAAGACCAATTCGGTCTTGTCACCGGAATCACGAATCATGGCACAACGCTCCACCACTGTACGGTCAGGATACTGTACCTTATCTATTTGTATACTATCGGCAGCAGGACCGAAAAAATAGCTTAAATCTGCAAAGTAAGATAAAGTAGTATCTATTTTTGCCTCCAAAATCTCGGGAGTAGCAACGGCACTCACATAACCACAGGCGTCCATATTACGTAAAGCCACATCGGGACGGCATAAATAATTAATAAAATAACTGGCAGCCTTTTTATTTCTAGCATACTTAGGGATCACCCATCCGTCATACCACACATTACTTCCTTCCACCGGCACCTCATAGTCCAGATGGATGCCCACTCCTTCAGCCTCTTCTATCGCCCATACCGCATCCCCGCTCCAGGTCATGTTCAGCCATGCTTTACCTTTAGTCATCATTTCCTTGCCAAAATCAGCTTCCCAACCTGCTATCAAGGGTTTCATGGCTTTCAGATACTTCTCAACTGTATCGATGGATGCTTGCGAATAGTTGTTCATCAACTCCTCTACCGTAACCTTGCCTTTTTTCAAATCCTCGGCATTGGCATAAATCAATGCGGTACCATATGCATCACGATAACTTTCCTTCATCAGGATCTTGTTCTCATATTTCAGATTCCAAAGACTGGCCCAAGTCCTGGCATCTTCCGCTGGAACATGATCGGTATTAAAAAGGATACCTGCTGTTCCCCACATATAACCGATGGCATAATCTGAAGCACGATGCCCCGACCAGCTCAATTTATCCAATTGTTCACGGATATAAGGAGATTCATTATGCAGATAATTGGGGGTCTTTCCAAAAACGGTATCAATGGGAAGCAATAAACCTTTCCTCAGCATGCGCTCTATGATATACTCCGAAGGACAAACTACATCAAAATCTTCATGCCCGCGTTCTATCTTGGTCAACATGATTTCATTGATGTCAAAAGTCTGATAGACAATCCGAATATCTTCCCCCGTCTGTTCTTTGTACCACCGGGGAAATTCCGCCAACATATCCTCATCAATGTAATCGGCCCAATTATATATTTTCAGCACACTCTCACGAGGCTCTATGTTATAGCATCCGGTTAAAGAGAATAACGCGCACACACACACCATCAGCCATCTATTTATTTTCCTCATTTTTTATACCTCCTTTTTCTTGCCTGCACGGCGATTGATGATAACCAGCAATACCAGCACCAATACGAATATAATGGTAGAAAGCGGACGAAGTTCAGGGGTCAACCCTCCTTTCCGTGCATCCGCATAAATATAGGTGGAAAGAGTTTCAAGCCCTTCATTACCAATAGTAAATACAGTCACGGCAAAATCGTCAATGGACAAAGTCACCGCCAACATAAAACCTGAAATCATTCCCGGAAGAATCTCAGGAACAATCACCTTGCGGAGTGCCTGCATAGGAGTAGCCCCCAAGTCAAGCGCCGCCTCATAAATATTCGGATTCATCTGTTTCAAACGCGGCAACACACTTAACACCACATATGGAGTACAGAATGTGATATGTGCAAGCACTACAGTGGTATATCCTTGTGGAATACCCAAAGATACGAACAGCAAGAATAGAGATATACCAATAATAATATCTCCATTCAAAATAGGGATATTATTGACAAAACTGATTGCTTTACGGGCACGGGGACGAAGATTGAATATGCCGATTGCCGTAATACTGCCCAGCAAGGTGGATACGGTAGCTGCAATAAAGGCAATGCTCAAGGTATTGACCAAGGCATTTGTCAATGAATGATGTGTACCCGCAACAAATAGGGATGAATAGAGTTTGGTGGAAAACCCGGTCCAGTTGCCCAGCACCTTTGCTTCGGTAAACGAATAGATCATAATGATAAAAATAGGCGCATAAAGCAATAGCAGAAGCAGCCACAAATACCCCTGACACAAAATTTTCTTTACCATAGTCCGCCTCCTTCGTTATGATCCTTATCATCTGAAGCGAGCAAGGTTGTCGCACCAATAAGGAACAACATGATCAACGACAAGGCCGCCCCATAATTCCACATACTATTATTAATATTTTCCTGGATAGTAGTGCCAAATAATTTAATATTATTCATTGTCAATAATTCGGCAATAGCAAATGTGGAGATAGTAGGCATAAATACCATTAATATACCACTCACAATACCCGGCATAGACAGGGGCAACACAGCCTTGAAAAACACTTGCATGGGATTGGCGCCCAAATCTTGCGCCGCTTCCACATAACTTTTATCCAATTTCTGCAAAGTGTTGTAAATAGGATAAATCATAAAAGGCAAAAAATTATATACCATACCGAATATCAAAGCCCCCTCTCCTAAAGATACGTTCATAAAATCGAACAAGGCCACCGTAGCCAGTGTACGTATTAAAATATTCACCCACATGGGCAAAATAAACAATACCACCACTGTCGATGCATATTTCATCCGCGTCTGTGTCAGAATATAGGCAGCAGGATATCCCAATAAGATACATACCACTGTTGTGATAATGGCCACGCCAATAGAATAAACAAATGTGTTGATTGCCTCGGGATGGGCGAAAAATTTGGCAAAATTTCCCAATGTGAAATGCCCCGCATCATCCATAAATGCATAAACCACTATTAAAAGTAGCGGAAGAATAACAAATACCGCCGAAAATATCACGTAAGGAATAGTCCAACTTTTACGTGAAGACAAGAAAAATCGTATCGTTCTGAGCACCTCTTTTCTTTATTATGATTCTACAACCTGAGTTATTTTTATACTTTCGGGAAAGATGCTGATACCTACATGATCACCATTGTCCCATACATCATTGGTATCAACAAAAATATCCTCACCCCAGTCCGATGACACAGTGAGGTGATAATGATCTCCCTTATATAGGATAAAACGTACATCTCCGGTTAAAGTTCCATCCTCTTCATTATCCTGCAAAATGATATCCTTGAAATCTACCTGCACTTTTACTTTAGTTCCCGGCTCAATGTCAACCACTGGCAGACACTCAAACGTACATCCCAGAAATTCCACATGTGTTCCATCTGTCAGTTCTCCTTCAAACGTATTGCATACACGTTCTTTTTTCATAATATGGATATCAAAAGGTTTTATCAACAAACCTACCTGCTCACCCACAGCAAAATGATGATAGTCCTGTACAATAAATTCATAACCATTGGCCTCAACCACCATTTCATAATGCACACCTTTAAAGATGGATGAGGTTACGATACCTGAAATCTGTGAAGCATCCGAATCCGGAAAAATATACCAATCTTCAGGACGTACCACAACATCTACCGGCATATTTTCACCGAAACCTTCATCTACACATTCAAATTCCACTCCTGCAAAACGCACAAGCTTGTCCTGTATCATAGTTCCGTTCAGAATATTGCTCTCACCTATAAAATCAGCTACAAACGAATTGATGGGTTCGTTATAAATATCCACCGGTGTTCCGATCTGCTGTATTTTTCCTTCACTCATTACAACAATCGTGTCGCTCAGTGTTAAAGCTTCCTCTTGGTCATGCGTCACATAAATAAAAGTGATGCCCAATGTCTTATGCATCTCTTTTAATTCCATCTGCATATCTTTACGCATCTTCAAGTCCAAAGCAGCCAAAGGCTCATCCAGCAACAACACCTCCGGCTCATTGACAATAGCACGGGCTATGGCTACACGCTGTTGCTGCCCGCCTGACAAGGAATTCACATCCCGATACTCATAGTCCGTCATCCCTACCATACGAAGAGCAGCCTTTACTTTCTTCTCGATAGTCTGCTTAGAGATCTTTTTCAATTTCAATCCGAAGGCAATATTATCGAACACATTCAAATGAGGGAACAAAGCATACTTCTGGAACACAGTATTTACCGGACGCTTATGCGGAGGTGTCTGCGTGATCTCTTTTCCAGCTATCTTTATCTCGCCTTCCGAAGCAGTCTGAAAACCGGCAATCAAACGTAAAAGAGTTGTCTTTCCGCAACCGGAGGGTCCCAACACAGTTACAAACTCACCTTTTTTTACATATAAATTAATGTTATCCAAGACCATTTTATCACCAAAAAACTTGGAAACACCTTTTACCTCAATTATATAATTAGATTGTTGCATACTCATTTTGTAATTGAGTTGCAAAATTACGGTATTTTTCAAGAATGGAGGATATAAATAAAGTAATATTTATTCATCCGACTAATAATTTTCCATTGTGCGTACTATTTCTCTTCTCCCAGCAAAGTGAATGATAGGCTTTTGAGAAATTGTAAACAAAAAAATGAGACCTTCTCCCTGCTCGGATTCAACATCTACCCGATCTCCCATAATAATACTGCTACAAATAGAAAGTCCCAATCCTATACTCTACTTGAAAGTATTCAATTGTACAAAGCGTTAAAATATCTGCCCCTGCTTCTCTTCCGGAATTCCACAATCTGCATCATTTCGAGAAAAATACATTTTCCCTCCTGTTGTTCATAACCCATGATAAAACTTCCCTAGAAAATAAATTTCATTGCATTAATAACTAAGTTGGATATAGCTTGAATGAAACGTTATCGCTCGGTACGAATCATGTACTCTTCCATGCCGGGCACAAACCCGATCTCCACCTCCGGATTATTTTTATTCCGTAATTGAAATAATTCCTCCAAATCGTACATCATTGCATTAATATTCACATCACTCTACACAAACTTCAATGTGCCCGATTCGATTTTCGAAAGATCCAGAATATTACCGATCAACTGTAACAGTAAGGCAGCCCCCTGTACAAATTATAACCAAAGGAATTGAATGAGTGCCCATAAAATTCAAAAAAAGCAAAGCAAAACTATAGATTCCTTATTTCATTCTGAAAATAAAAACCTTTTTTCCGCAAACATATTAATTAAGTAGTTATCTTTGCGTTCAAATTATAATCATATTAAAATGAAAAAATTAGTTTATTTATTGGCTGCAGGAAGTATGGCTTTCGTTGCATGTCAGAATTCGCCTTCCTATAAGGTTACAGGTTCAGTAGAAGACATCACTGATGGCGACACGATCTATTTACAGGAATACGCAGGAGGAAACCTTGTAAAACTTGATTCTGCTATTGTCAAAAGCGGAACTTTCGTATTCACCGGAAAACAAGATACGGCTGTAAACCGCTACATCACTTATATGAAAGGAGACAAGCGTTACTTTACTGATCTTTTTCTTGAAAATGGAAATATTAATGTAACCTTAGGTAAGGAAAGCAAAGTTTCAGGTACTCCTAATAACGACGCTTACCAAAAATTCAAAGATGGCTTCATGGCTTTAAGCAAGGAAATGAATGAAATGTACCAAAAGGCTCAAAGCGACACTAGCTTGACAGAAGAACAGGTAGAAGCTATCATGGCTGAGATTGAAAAGAAAGACAGTGTAGGCATGGATATGGTTTATCAAACAATTGAAGCCAATATCACCAATCCGGTCGGTGTATATCTGCTCCCTTCCTATGCAGGCGCATTCGAACTCGACAAACAAAAAGCGTTGGTAGAAAAAATTCCCGCTGCATTAGTTAATGAACGTATCAACAAGTTGAAAGCCCACATTGAAACTTCAGAGAAAACGGCTGTAGGTCAGAAATACATTGATTTCTCTATGCAGACCCCTGAAGGTAAAACTGTAAGCCTGTCTGATTTCGTCAGCAAAAATAAATATACTTTGATTGACTTTTGGGCTAGCTGGTGCGGACCTTGCCGTAAAGAAATGCCCAATGTTGTAGAAGCATACAAGGCTTTCAAAGATAAAGGCTTCGGAATTGTAGGTATTTCTTTAGACGAGAATGCAGACAAGTGGAAAGAGGCTATCACTGCCTTGAATATTACATGGCCGCAAATGTCTGACCTGCAAGGTTGGAACAATGCAGGTGCAAAACTTTATGGTGTCAATTCAATTCCTGCTACCGTATTGGTTGATCAGGAAGGTACCATTGTTGCACGTAATCTCCGTGGAGATGCCATCAAGTCCAAACTGAACGAACTATTGAAATAAAATAACTGCAAAATAGTTTACAAAGTAAAATACCGATGTCTAGAAAGGCATCGGTATTTTTTATACTCGTCCTATCCTTCCCAATAATGCGCACTTTCCATAACAATCTTAACTGGAATGATAATATCAATGAAACTTTGGGCGAACATACTAATAAAAAAGAACTGCTTCCTCTCTTTTCCAAGGAAACAGTTCTTTAAATAGAAATATTATCTTAATTCAATGATTAGTTAAACCAACGAACATAGCAGAAATCCTGACGATGAGGCAAATCAACATTCTTCGGGAACATACGGTATGCCACCTTGAAGCTGCCTGAGTTAGACAAACTGTGTTTAACCTGGAATGTATACAAGTTACCTTCTTTCTTAATTACTTCCATTGGTTCTACAGAATAGATATGCTCTTTACCTTCCGCATTCGTGAAAGTGGTAACCAGTTCAATACCTACTGCATCATCCAATCCCTTTTCATCTATAACATAAGTAATGATATATTCTTTTCCGCTTTCAATATTACCGCTAGCCAGCTCTTCCGTCTTTTCACATGAAACGATTTCAATGGAATCCCAAAGTTCTGCAACTCTTTCTTTCCAAGCAGCCAGTTCCTTAGCCTTTGCATAATCATTGGCTACCAATTCTTTAAAACGTTTTGCTTCTTTAGTATAGAACTTAGCATAATAATCGTCTAACTGACGTTTCATTGTATAATGAGGAGCCACCTGAGCAATAGAATTCTTGATAGTCTTCACCCAACCCTCAGAATATCCCTTACGGTTACGTGCATAATACAATGGAAGAATCTCATTTTCCAAAATACTATAAATAGTTGCGGCATCCAATTGATCTTGATGATCTTGATTCTGATAAGTACGTTTTTCAGTTAACGCCCATCCTGCTCCTTCACGGTAACCTTCCAGCCACCAACCGTCAAGCACAGAGAAGTTAACAACACCATTCATCAAAGCCTTCTCGCCTGATGTTCCAGAAGCTTCCAAAGGACGGGTAGGAGTATTCATCCAAATATCAACACCTGAGACCAGACGCCGTGCCAACTGCATATCATAATTTTCCAAGAAGATGATTTTGCCCAAGAATTCCGGACGACGGGAAATTTCCACAATCTTCTTGATCAACCCCTGACCTGCACCATCGTGTGGATGAGCCTTACCTGCAAATAAGAACTGTACCGGATAATCAGGATTGTTCACAATCTTAGACAAACGTTCCAAATCAGTAAACAGCAGATGCGCACGTTTGTAAGTAGCAAAACGACGGGCAAAACCAATCAACAAGGCATTCGGATTAATCTTTTCCATCAGAGAAACGATACGTGAAGGATCACCTTGGTTCTTCAACCAGCTTTCACTGAACTGCTTACGAATATGGTCAACCAATTTGTACTTCAAAGCCATACGGGTTTCCCAAATTTCTTCATCGGCTACATTATAAATAGCTTCCCAAATTTTCTCATTAGACTGATCTTCCAGGAAATTAGGAGCAAAATGCTTAGCATATAGCTTCTTCCATTCAGTAGCACTCCACGTTGGGAAATGAACACCATTAGTTACATAACCTACATGACTTTCTTCAGGGAAATAGCCTTTCCAAATTCCAGAGAACATCTCCTGAGAAACCTTGCCATGCAACCAGCTCACACCGTTTACTTCCTGACAAGTGTTACAAGCAAATGTAGACATACAAAAACGTTCGCCTGCATCACCCGGATTAATACGACCCAAGTCCATCAAATCCTGCCAAGAAATCCCCATACGCTGTGGATAACCACCCATATATTTTCCAAACAAGCCTTCATCAAAATAGTCATGCCCCGCAGGAACCGGAGTATGAACCGTATATAAAGAAGAAGAACGAACTACTTCCAAAGCCTGGTCAAATGTCAGCCCGCTTTCTACATAATCACACAAACGCTGCACATTACACAAAGCAGCATGTCCTTCATTACAATGATAGACATCTTTCTTAATGCCCAATTTCTTCAGCAGCAACACACCACCGATACCTAACAAGATTTCTTGTTTCAAACGGTTCTCCCAATCTCCACCATACAACTGATAAGTGATAGGACGATCAAATTCGCTGTTCATTTCATTATCCGTATCTAGCAGATACAAAGGAACACGTCCTACATTTACCTTCCATACGTATGCATGAACGAAATAGTTCAAATAAGGAACATCAACTACCATCGGCTGTCCGTTTTCATCCATTACACGTTCAATAGGCAGGCTACCGAAATTCTGTGATTCATAGTTAGCAATCTGCTGACCATCCATTGAAAGGCTTTGGCTAAAATACCCATAACGATACAAGAAGCCAACACCACACATATCTACATTACTGTCTGATGCTTCTTTCAAGTAGTCACCGGCCAAAATACCCAGCCCACCGGAATAGATTTTCAAAACATGTGTCAAACCATACTCCATACAGAAATAAGCAACAGAAGGACGTTTGCTATCCGGCTTAGCATCTACATAAGCTTTGAATTTAGCATATACATCATTCATGCGCTTTACAATCACCTTATCCTGAGTTAATGCCTCCAGCTTTTCATAGCTCAAACGTTCCAATAAAGCAACGGGATTCTGCCCCACTTCTTTCCAAGTTGCAGGATCTAAATCTCTAAACAGGTCTGTTGCTTCGTAATTCCATGCCCACCAGATGTTACGAGCCATTTCCTCCAACTTCTTCAGTTCTTCGGGAATGTGTGATTTTACTGTAACTTCCTTCCAATTAGGAGTATTCGCATTACTTACTTTGATTTTCATGTCTCTCAAATTATTTATTAATAATTAATTAGCTATTCATAACAAGCCTTTTCTGTGCATTATGCAATGCCACATCATAAGCTTCATAATAATATTTGATAAAATGCTTCCACAATGCCTTTTCAGCAATGTCCGCCGCATTTTTACGCACTGTCTTGATTGTATTTTCCGGCAATCCCGAAAATTCCGATATAGTGTCCTTTATAACATCCGCCACTTCAGAATAGTTGTAATCCGAGCGATGGATAACTTTCACACCATCTTTCAACTCACTGTATCTACCCTTCAACGAGTTTACCCACAAACCAAATCCAGCCAGATCAGTTGTTATAGTAGGTACATGGAATGCTACACTTTCCAAAGGTGTATACCCCCAAGGTTCATAATAGGAAGGATAAACACTCAAGTCATTCCCCAACACCAAATCATAATATTCCAAATTCAAGATACCATCCTTTCCATCCAGATAACAAGGTACAAATATTACTTTTACCTTAGATTCCGCCGAATTGGACATTCCCAAATACTTCATCATATCAAGTACCTGATCATGACTCATATTATGCAACCAATGTGTGATAAACGGACACTCCAACGGAGTTGTGAAATTCTCTTTGCTTTTCAAACGTTCCACCAAATCCTCACGAGGATCCCCTACCCAACCTGGTACATTAATAAATGCCAGCACCTCTTTTTTCAAATTTTTATCACGGGTCAATCGGTTCAAGGACTCCAAATAGACATTGATACCTTTATTTTTAAACTCATAACGACCGCTTGTACCCACAATAAGAGTATCATCGCTCATCGTCAAGCCAAGCAATTTATTAGCCAAATTCAACATCGCAGCACGAGCTTTCTTACGCTTGGCGGCAAATGTACGACCTTGCGGAACAAAGTCATCCTCAAACCCATTCATCAACACCACATCTGCCGGCTTGTCCAACAACTCCTTGCATTCGTTGTTGGTAATCTCACTGACCGTAGTAAAGCAATCCACATGATGCGCAGTCTGCTTCTCAATAGAATGCTTTGCCTCCATATTGAGTTCACGCGCCATTTGGTCGCCATTATAAGCAAATAAGTAATCGTAAAGGGGTTTATTGTTTCCGGCGATAGACCGGCCTATAGAAGTAGCGTGAGTAGTAAAAATGGTAGCTATTTCGGGTACCGCTTTCTGCAAATAAAGGGCCCCCATACCTGTCATCCATTCATGTGCCTGATAAATGACCTTATCATTTTCGGTCAGATTGAAACGATAAAAGCTTTCAACCACTTTTCCGGCTGCATAAGAAAACATAGACGCTTCGTCGTAATCTCCATAAGCATGAAGTGAATCAACTTTGAAATCCTCCCACATCCGGCCATATATTTCATTTCTTTTAGAGAAAAAAGGATAAAAATCCACCAATATGACAATAGGCTCTCCCGGAATATTCCAGCGTCCCACACGAACTTTCAATCCGTCTTTCTTCAAAGCATGTTCACGCCATGCCGCACAAAGATTTTCATTTTCACTGAACAAAGGATTTTCCTTTCCTGCCCAAAAATCGGGTCCTATGAAAAAGACTTTGTCTTTGAATGCTTCCTGCAGTGTTTTGGCCCTGGTGGACAACACCGTATAAATTCCCCCTACTTTATTACATACCTCCCAACTTGCTTCGAATATATAATCAGGGGCTAACAATTCTTTTGCCATCTATTAACTAATCTTAATTCGAGCGCAAAGTTACATATTTTCAATGAGATAATAAAGTTTTTTTGCAACTTTATGTTATTCAGATAGTTTCTGAATTAGCATTCAATTATTTTACTCTAACAATCTTCACAAAAAATACTGATATCGGCTACAATAATAAATATTTTTAAGGTTCTGTCTTACATTAGAATAAGAAAAGCGGCTATTTCCATAAAAACAGGAAATAGCCGCCCATATAAAAAAACTAATCTGATTACGCAGCCAATGCAGATCCCATCAAGAAGGTTGCAGCCAAAGCAACAATAGCATACAATTCAGGAAAAACGGCCAAAATCAATGTATTACCAAATACATTATGTCCTTGGCCAATGGCAGCAATACCATTAGCACAAACCTGCCCCTGACGGATAGCGGAGAAAAGAGCTACAAGTCCCAAAGCAATACCGGAACCCAACACGGCAGCAGCTTGAATACCTGTAATAGCCGGAGTCAGAACACCGAAAATACTCTGGAACATGAAATAACCGGCAAAACCATACAGTCCCTGTGTACCGGGAAGTGCAGTCAACACCAAGAAGTTACCGAATGCACTATCATTCTTCTTCAATGCACCGATAGATGCATTACCTGCGATAGTTACACCATACGCACTACCGATACCTGATAAACCAACCATAATTGCAATACCTACATAAGCAATCAATAAATTCATTTCCATAATTCTTCTATTTTTAATTTTTAAATTCTTTATTTTATCAAACTTCTCCTAAAAGGAATACTTTTCATGTCATCCTGAACTTAGCGAAATATCTGCATACTATGCTTCAGATTCTCCCTTTCTAGCTTTTCTGTCTGCACAAGGATACAACATTTATTCAAAATGACAATGCCGAAAAGGCTTAAACAGCTTTTAATTCTTTATTCTCATTCTTCAATTCTTGAAAGGCTTGTACTCCTTACCCCCTCCTTCGTAACCCGAATTCTTAAAAAACTCCACGAAAGTCAGACGCATCGGATGAACCATCGCTCCCAATATATTCATAAACATGTTGATAGAATGACCTATCAAGAAAATCAATACCATCACTATCGGACCTGCAATTGCATTATCAGGACTCATTCCAGCCGCCAGACTATTGAATACGCTGGCAAGAATACCACCCGACAGACCTAAAGCAAACAAACGCACATACGAAAGGATATCCCCCAGCAAACCGGTTGCCATATTGTAGGAATCCCACAAACCCAAACCGATATTGAGAAAAATATTCTTTCCTGGACTGTTGAGCAAGAAAATCAGCACACCGGCAAGCCCCAGAATTACCAAATGGACAGTTCCTCCCATCGGCATGGTATCTCCCAATAGGAATGCCAAAGCTGTACTTACCAATACAATAATCCATCCGATAGTTGACAATGCATATTTCAATCCGAACTGAATGGTCTGATTAGCCGCTTTCAGTATCATACCGAAAATAATCTGTACCGCTCCCAAAATCAATGAAAGATTAAACATCCATTGATTGTCCAAGAAGAACAAATCACGCATCTTATTAAAGAACGGAATATCATTACCATACAGATTAAATCCGAAAAAAGTACCTGTCAGCATACCGCAGAAGAAAGTAGAAGCACCCAAAATCTGCACCAAAGTTAAGATGGGCTTCATGGAAGCACCGACATTCTTCGCCAACATACGATAAACAGTTACTCCTAATACCATGAACAGACCATAGCCCGAATCGCCCAAACACAGCCCGAAAAAGAGCATAAAGAAAGGGGCAAAGAACGGCGTCAAATCCAGTTCATTATACTTAGGAAGCATATACAGTTTCATAATCGGTTCAAACAGACGGAAGAATCCTTTATTATTCAACTGAATAGGTACATTGTCCTCCGGCGTAGGGTCAGCAATTTCAAAGTACGCCTCCTGTTGATTCAGAAAATTAGTAATCTCCGGAATCTGCGTAGCCGGTGCCCACCCCTGTAACAACATCAATTTGTCATCCGCAGCTTGTTCAGTACTTAGCACCACTTTTGAGAATTCTATCTGTGAGCGGATATTAGCTTGTGCAACTTGCAAAGAAAGAAGTTTTTCTCCTGCTATGGCAGCTAACTTATCATCCACACTCTTCATTTGCTGTTCCAAATCTTCACATCTGGCAGCAAGCCTACTCAAGGACATTACCGGCAATTTGACCGATTCCACTTCCAATTCGGGCAACGTTCCTTCTTTGGTTATGGTAATGAAATAAATGCGTGAACCAATACGGTTAACCTCCGTAGCATAGTACGTATCCAACCATTCCTCGTTAAAGTTCTTCTCTGAGCAAATATAGAAATTCACCTGATATCCAACTTCTTGCAACCGCATAACCGACGCAGGATCGAAATCTCCCCATACCTCTAACGCGGCACGCTCTTTGTCGCAAATCTGCAACTGATGCTGCAACTGGGTTTTCTCCAGTTGTAACGCCTCCACTTCCTCCAACGCTTTCTCTCCACGGGCTGTATCCCCCTTCTGTTCTTGCAGTTCAACATTAAAACCTTGCAAAAACTTAATAGTCGAAGCATAGTGGTCGGACAGACGGATGCTCTCTTGAAGTTCGGTATTCTCCGCTGTCCCCTGCGCTTTTTCCGCCACGTGGACTACGCCCAAATCACGGATATTTTGCAGGAAACATTCATAGTCCTTATGATAAATAAGGAAAGTCAACTTCTTCATTTTTGTAATCATGCCTCCGCCTCCTTTCTTTTCTCTTGAATAGATTTCAGAATCTTCTGCGATGATTTGGACAAATTCTCTTCATCCTCCATAAATCGTTTTATCTTTCGCAGAGCATCCTGATATCCGGGTATCTGCACTTTCTCAAAAAGATTCACTTTTTGAGTGGTCTTTTTACGCGCATGTTCCAGCAGGTTCAGTTTGGCAAGCATAAATTCCCTTTCAATAGCAGTCTGTGCCAATCCTTTCAACAAATATATTCCATCGGAATACCACTTCGGGCTGTTGAACAGACTGTAGGGACGGATGTCAAAGTCTACGTTTTCCAACAAGGGAACTCGTACACCGGCAATCTTCTTTATACCCAAATGAACATCACTCACTTTTATTAATGAAGCATCAAATTCATTCCAAAGTGCGAACATGGCCTCGTATGCCTGAATCTGTTTTTCAAGCCTTTCCTCCAACCCGGCAGCTTCTGTCTTGCATCTCTTTACTTCCATGCGGAGGGCGCTTTCCTTATTTTTAATAATAGGAAGCGTACGCACACGGACCTTGAGCTGCTTCTCAAGCTGTTGTAGCGAGGTCTTGTTATATTGAAACTTTATTGCCATGTTTCTTCGTTAATTTATTGTTTTTTCCAATGCTGGTCAACCAATTCTTTCTTTATATTGACTTCTTCCGGCTTAAAGTATTTGCTGAACAATCCCCATGTAACATCCAGCATTTCAGTAGTATCCAGATTCACATCAATGGCGAGTAACTGATTAGCGTAATCTTTAGCAAATGCCAAAGTACGTTCATCATAATTAGTCAAGTCAAAACCATTTTCCATCTTAGTCTTGGCATTGGCGGCATCAGCATACAAACGTACAGCAGCATTCATCACCTGAGGATGATCCTTACGGGTTTTCTTACCACTCACCAACTGTTTCAAACGAGACAACGAACGGAACGGGTCCACGATAACCTTACCGATATCACTATCGCGACGCAGGAACAGCTGACCTTCAGTGATATAACCCGTATTATCAGGAACAGCGTGCGTAATATCACCGCCACTCAAGGTAGTTACCGCAATAATAGTGATTGAACCACCTGCGGGGAATTGTACCGCTTTTTCATAAATCTTCGCCAAATCCGAATAAAGAGATCCCGGCATAGAGTCCTTGGAAGGAATCTGATCCATACGGTTAGACACAATAGCTAACGCATCAGCATAACTGGTCATATCAGTCAGCAACACCAATACTTTCTGATTATGTTCCACTGCAAAATATTCAGCAGCCGTCAGCGCCATATCCGGAATCAACAGACGTTCTACCGGAGGATTTTCCGTAGTATTCACGAAACTGATAATACGGTCGAGCGCACCGGCATTAGAAAATACATTCTTAAAATACAGGTAGTCGTCATTAGTCATACCCATACCGCCCAAGATAATCTTATCGGTTTCGGCACGCAATGCCACATTGGCCATCACTTGATTGAACGGCTGGTCAGGGTCAGCAAAAAAAGGAATCTTCTGTCCTGATACCAACGTATTGTTCAAATCGATACCGGCAATACCGGTCGCAATCAGTTCCGACGGCTGTTTACGGCGAACCGGATTCACAGACGGACCGCCGATAGGCACTTCCTGTCCCTCAATTTCCGGTCCCCCATCAATCGGATCACCAAAAGCGTTGAAGAAACGTCCAGCCAACTGGTCGCTCACTTTCAGTGTAGGCGACTTGCCCAAGAATACGACCTCAGCATTGGTCGGAATACCTTCCGTACCCTCGAACACCTGCAAAGTCACTTCATCACCCATGATTTTTACCACCTGGGCTAATTTCCCATTAACCATTGCCAACTCATCATAGCCCACTCCTGACGCTTTCAGCGAACAGGTTGCCTTGGTAATCTGGCTAATCTTAGTATATATCTTTTGAAATGCTTTTGTTGCCATCTCTACTCATTATAAATTAAAATTAAAAATTAAAATCAGACACTTCTCTCGGCAACCAATTCCTGTAACTGCTTTTTAAAATCCTCATACTGCTCAGATTTATATTTAGCATAGTTCATCTGTTTGCAAAGGTTGATCATCTTTTTGAAATAATCCATCACCTCAATGAAAGTATCAAACTTGAATTCCGTATGACAGATGTCGATTACCATATTCAAGATCTCCTCCTGACGTTCCATCGGAGTCACTGAATCCACTTCATCAAAAGCATCCTGTTGCAGAATCACAAAATCAATCAGCTCTGATTTCCAAAAGATTACATGATATTCTACAGGTACGCCATCATCACCCAAAATATTAATCTGTTCAGCAATTTCCTTACCACGCAACAATCTTGTTTTGATTTCGTTCACCTTACCAATCCATTCACCATTAATACGTTTGGCGATATATTCCTCAAATTCCGGATATTCCAGATATTTTGAATAAGAGTCAATCGGGTTCACAGCCGGATAACGCTTCCTGTCGGCACGTTCCTGCTCCAAGGCATAAAAGCAACGGGCCACCTTTTTAGTATTCTCCGTTACAGGTTCCTTCAAGTTACCACCTGCCGGAGATACAGTACCGATAAAGGTAATAGAACCGGTCTCACCATTATTCAGATGTACATATCCCGCACGTCCGTAAAAGTTGGAGATAATAGCCGAGATATCCATCGGGAATGCATCCGGACCAGGCAATTCTTCCATACGGTTGGACATCTCACGCAAGGCCTGCGCCCAACGGGAAGTAGAATCTGCCATCAGTAAGACTTTCAATCCCATAGCACGATAATACTCAGAAATGGTCATAGCCGTGTACACAGATGCTTCACGGGCAGCCACCGGCATGTTCGAGGTATTGGCAATAATGATAGTACGTTCCATCAGCTTACGTCCTGTATGCGGATCTACCAGTTCGGGGAACTCCGTAAAGATTTCCACCACCTCATTCGCACGTTCACCACAAGCAGCGATAATTACGATATCCGCTTCCGCCTGCTTGGAGATGGCATGCTGAAGCACTGTTTTCCCTGTACCAAACGGACCGGGAATAAATCCCGTTCCCCCTTCTACAATGGGGTTGACCGTATCAATAACACGGACACCGGTTTCCAATAATTTATAAGGACGCGGCTTTTCCTTATAATTAGTCATAGCCTTCTTTACCGGCCACTTCTGAATCATGTTTACCGGAATATCTTTACCTTCTCTGTCCGTCAGAACCACTACAGTATCCTCAATAGTATAATCACCTTCAGGAACAATGGATTTCACTTTATAAGTACCTGTCAACTGAAATGGTACCATAATTTTCAGTGGCTGGAAGTTCTCATCCACCTGTCCCAACCAAGCCGATGGACCAACTTCATCACCCACTTTCACCAACGGTACAAAATGCCACACTCTTTCTTTATCCAATGGATAGGTGTATTGTCCGCGTTTCAGGAACACTCCATCCATTTTATCAAGGTCGTTTTGCAGACCATCATAATTTTTAGACAACATACCCGGACCTAGAGTCACTTCAAGCATGTGTCCCGTAAATTCGGCTTCAGCACCAACTTTCAATCCACGTGTACTTTCAAACACCTGCACATAAACATTGCTGCCTACCACCTTAATAACCTCTGCCATCAAGCGGTCTCCGCCAGTCAGAATGTAACAAATCTCATTCTGTGCCACCGGTCCGTCAACGGTAAGAGTAACCATGTTGGCTATTACGCCACTAACAGTTCCTTTTGTTGCCATATATCTTTAATCTGTTTATTATCTGAATTCTGCGGGAATCTGTATCTCGTCCTTTAATTTATCAATAATCTGACGGAACAGTTCGCTTCCCTTTTCCTTATCCATAGAAATCCAACGGCCAATCATTTCCAGTTTCAACAAAAACACGAAAATCCGCTCCACAGTAAAATAGTTGAAAAAGACAGCGTCTTCCATCCAGTTCCATTTCAACAAATCTATCTTCTTTTCCCTTTCCACTAATTCTTCAATCTCGCTGATACGGAGTACCTGCTCAAAATATTCCAGCATCTCGGACAAACCGAAATCTCGGGCATTCGATGTACGAATCATCTCACTCACATCCGTCTTGCCCACTACTACCTGAGATACGTCCATTTTATATTTACGTGCAGCTAAGGCAGCCAGTATATTATTGATATTCAAATTAAATTCAAACCAAGAGGAAACAAATTGATTACCGCAGTTCATGGCATACGCATAATAGCAGGCAGATAACATATCTTCCGCACGATAGAGTTCCTCTGCGGAAAGAGCCAAATAAGCAGTAATAAATTCATAAAGATAAGATGGGTATCTCTTATCCGGAGCATCGCCTTCACGCACCGAACTGATAAGCGCCAGCAACTCATTCTGAGAATAATTCCCCTCAAAATCTGTCGTAGCTTCCTTATCTTTCAACAGTTTCAACAGGTTAGCATTATCGAATTTCAAATAGAACAAGTCGATTAACTTCCTATCCTTTTCCGATAATTCCGAATAGATTTCCGATTTAAAATTAGCCACTGTATAGTTCAGTTTGCCATCCTCCAACGAAAGATCCGGCAAACCGGCTACCAGGCAATAATAATTTGTCATAGTCCCGTTTTAAAACAACATTTCTACTAATTGAGGACGAAGGAAATCCTTGAAATAATTTTCAAATTCCTCTTCACCGAAGTTCACTTTGTAAGAGCCGTCAGCTGGTGAGATAGTAAAAAGTGATTTCGTTCCGTTCACTTCTTCTATTCTCACTCCTTTATCCAACAAAGCTTTTGCGTTCGCTGCAAAATATTTCTTAAGTCCTTCGGCATCTGCGGTAGAGATCACGATAGATTCGTTAGCAGACCATTGGGCAGCTAATGAAACTATAAACTTATTCAGATACTCCTTATCTGCCACAAATCCTTTCACACTTTCACTGACTACCTCATTGGTCAACAAGGTAGCTATTTCGGTCTTCAATGCATTTACTGCTTGTCCGGCAAACAATTTAATTTCTGATTGTGTATTTTCGGCAGTTTCCTTGGCTGACTTCCGAGCTACAGCGAGAATAGACTCAGCTTCCTTACGGGCATCCTCTACAATCTTTGCTGCTTCATCGCGAGCACTACTGATAAGTCGCTGTGCTTCTTCATTTCCTTTTTCCACACCTTCACGATAAATCTTATCGGTAAGCTCCTGAATTTTATTTTCCATATTCTTAGAAGATATTTTTTTGAGTTTAACACTTTCTTTCTTCAATAAATTCAAAAAGAATAGCCCAAAAGTACAAAAATCAATGATAGAAAAAGAATTTAATGATAGAATTTACACTAAAAGTACTGCAAAAAGAGAAAAATATACCATATTCATGTTACAGAACATAGGATTATTTCCGTTACTAGACTCCGCCACACACGTGCGTATACAAAAAAAGCCTCCGGAACTTCTTCAAGTCCGGAGGCTTCAATCAAAACGGCGGCTACCTACTCTCCCACTGTGACGCAGTACCATCGGCGTGACAAGGCTTAACTTCTCTGTTCGGAATGGGAAGAGGTGGAACCCTTGTGCTATAGCCACCTGAATAAGGTTGACATATTGTTGAGCTGTTATCGTAATTTCATTCTGTAGTAAAAACCAAAGGTATACACCATCCGACATATAAAGAAAGTGAACGGGCAATTAGTAATGCTCGGCTTTGATGTCTCCATCTTTACACCTGCATCCTATCAACGTCGTAGTCTACAACGACCCTGAGAAATCTAATCTTGTGGCCGGCTTCGTACTTAGATGCTTTCAGCACTTATCCGATCCAGACTTAGATACCCGGCAATGCACCTGGCGGCACAACCGGCAAACCAGAGGTCTGTCCAACACGGTCCTCTCGTACTAGTGTCAGAGCCACGCAAATTTCATGCGCCCACGATAGATAGAGACCGAACTGTCTCACGACGTTCTGAACCCAGCTCGCGTGCCACTTTAATGGGCGAACAGCCCAACCCTTGGGACCTTCTCCAGCCCCAGGATGTGACGAGCCGACATCGAGGTGCCAAACCACTCCGTCGATATGAGCTCTTGGGAGGGATCAGCCTGTTATCCCCGGAGTACCTTTTATCCTTTGAGCGATGTCCCTTCCATACGGAAACACCGGATCACTATGCTCTAGTTTCCTACCTGATCGACTTGTCAGTCTCCCAGTCAAGCGCCCTTATGCCATTACACTCTAAGGCCGGTTACCAATCGGCCGGAGGGCACCTTTAGAAGCCTCCGTTACGCTTTTGGAGGCGACCACCCCAGTCAAACTACCCACCAATCAATGTCCCGTTCCACGGGTTAGAATCAAACAAATAAAGGGTCGTATTTCAACAGCGGCTCCACAAATACTGGCGTACCTGCTTCAAAGCCTCCGACCTATCCTACACATCACGTGCCCAGATTCAATGATAAGCTATAGTAAAGGTTCACGGGGTCTTTTCGTCCCATCGCGGGTAATCGGCATCTTCACCGATACTACAATTTCACTGAGCTCACGGTTGAGACAGCGTCCAGATCATTACACCATTCGTGCAGGTCGGAACTTACCCGACAAGGAATTTCGCTACCTTAGGACCGTTATAGTTACGGCCGCCGTTTACTGGGGCTTCAATTCAACGCTTCTCTTATCGATGACATCTCCTCTTAACCTTCCAGCACCGGGCAGGTGTCAGGCTGTATACTGGATCTTTCGATTTGGCACAGCCCTGTGTTTTTGTTAAACAGTTGCCTGGACCGATTCTCTGCGCCCTCCCATAAAAGGGTAGGGACCCTTTATCCCGAAGTTACAGGGTCAGTTTGCCTAGTTCCTTAACCGTGAATCACTCAAGCGCCTTAGAATATTCATCCCGACTACGTGTGTCCGTTTGCGGTACGGGTACCTGCAGGATTAAGTTTAGCGGATTTTCTCGGCAGCATGCTTACGCGCACTATTGCCTTGTCCCGAAGGACGCGGCATACTATCAGGTTCGGATCTCATGGTGGATTTGCCTGCCATGATCGACTCCTACACCCTTCAACCATCTATTCCGTCAGATGGCGGCACTGTCACTACTGCGTCTCCACGTCACTCCTGAAGGTAGTAACGGAATATTAACCGTTTCTGCCATCGGCATCGCCGTTCGGCTGAGCCTTAGGACCCGACTGACCCTGATCCGATTAGCGTTGATCAGGAAACCTTAGTCTTTCGGCGAGGGGGTTTCCCGCCCCCTTTATCGTTACTTATACCTACATTTGCTTTTCCAGACGCTCCAGAATACCTCACGGTACGCCTTCGACGCTGACTGGAATGCTCCCCTACCGATCATATCAATGATCCCACTGCTTCGGTAGACAACTTGATACCCGATTATTATCCACGCCCGACTCCTCGACTAGTGAGCTGTTACGCACTCTTTAAATGAATGGCTGCTTCCAAGCCAACATCCTAGCTGTCTTAGCAGTCAGACTTCGTTAGTTTAACTTAGCTGTCATTTCGGGACCTTAGCAGGTGGTCCGGATTCTTCTCCTCTCGGGCACGGACCTTAGCACCCATGCCCTCACTCCTGCGGTAGAACTGATGCGCATTCGGAGTTTGTCAAGACTTGATAGGCGGTGAAGCCCTCGCATCTTATCAGTCGCTCTACCTCACATCAGTAACCCGCAAGGCTGCACCTAAATGCATTTCGGGGAGTACGAGCTATCTCCAAGTTTGATTAGCCTTTCACCCCTACCCTCAGCTCATCCAGAAGCTTTTCAACGCTTATTGGTGCGGTCCTCCAGCTGGTGTTACCCAGCCTTCAACCTGGCCAAGGGTAGATCACTTGGTTTCGCGTCTGCCACTGCCGACTATACGCCCTATTCAGACTCGCTTTCGCTTCGGATACGTGTGTCGTCACACTTAACCTTGCCGGCAAAGGCAACTCGTAGGTTCATTATGCAAAAGGCACGCCGTCACTCATTAACGAGCTCCGACCGCTTGTAGGCGCACGGTTTCAGGAACTATTTCACTCTTCTGTTCGAAGTGCTTTTCACCTTTCCCTCACGGTACTGGTTCGCTATCGGTCTCTCGGGAGTATTTAGCCTTACCGGATGGTCCCGGCAGATTCACGCAGAATTCCTCGTGCTCCGCGCTACTCAGGATACTACTATGCTTCGACAACATTCGAATACGCAACTGTCATGCTCTATGGTCTTTCTTTCCAGAAAGTTCTTCTCTGATGTCTTCATGCAACGACGTAGTCCTACAACCCCACCCATGCCGTAACATGGATGGTTTGGGCTGTTCCCCGTTCGCTCGCCACTACTGGGGGAATCATTGTTTATTTTCTTTTCCTGCAGGTACTAAGATGTTTCAGTTCCTGCGTTAGCCTCCAACAACGTTGGATAATACCTCTTCAAGATATTGGGTTGTCCCATTCGGAAATCTCTGGATCAAAGGTCATTTGCACCTCCCCAAAGCTTATCGCAGCTTATCACGTCCTTCATCGCCTCCGAGAGCCAAGGCATCCGCCATGCGCCCTTTTTTACTTTCTTTATTCATTCACTCACACAACGGTTCTTGCGTTCCGTTGGTAGCGGGATGATATATACTTTTAGCTCTTTACTACTAAAATTACTGTTTGCTTGTACAATATGTCATAGATCGTTCATCTTCGTTTCTTACGTTTCCGATGGAGTGGAGAATAACGGATTCGAACCGTTGACCCTCTGCGTGCAAGGCAGATGCTCTAGCCAGCTGAGCTAATCCCCCGAACTTGATTCCGTTCGTAGTCCCAGGCAGAGTTGAACTGCCGACCTCTACATTATCAGTGTAGCGCTCTAACCAACTGAGCTATAGGACTAAGTTCAACCTAGTCTGTTTAATTAGACCCGGCTTCTTACTTTCTCTCTTCCGTATCATTACGGAATCATATCTTGAATAAACAACACCAGCAGTACAAGAACAAAACCTTATCGATCTTTCGTCCTCTCCAGAAAGAGGTGTTCCAGCCGCACCTTCCGGTACGGCTACCTTGTTACGACTTAGCCCCAGTCACCAGTTTTACCCTAGGGCGCTCCTCGCGGTTACGCACTTCAGGTACCCCCGGCTCCCATGGCTTGACGGGCGGTGTGTACAAGGCCCGGGAACGTATTCACCGCGCCGTGGCTGATGCGCGATTACTAGCGAATCCAGCTTCGTGGAGTCGGGTTGCAGACTCCAGTCCGAACTGAGAGGTTTTGGGATTGGCATCCACTCGCGTGGTAGCGGCCCTCTGTACCCCCATTGTAACACGTGTAGCCCCGGACGTAAGGGCCGTGCTGATTTGACGTCATCCCCACCTTCCTCACATCTTACGATGGCAGTCTTGTCAGAGTCCTCAGCGGAACCTGTTAGTAACTGACAACAAGGGTTGCGCTCGTTATGGCACTTAAGCCGACACCTCACGGCACGAGCTGACGACAACCATGCAGCACCTTCACAGATGCCTTGCGGCTTACGGCTTTCACCGTAATTCATCTGCAATTTAAGCCCGGGTAAGGTTCCTCGCGTATCATCGAATTAAACCACATGTTCCTCCGCTTGTGCGGGCCCCCGTCAATTCCTTTGAGTTTCACCGTTGCCGGCGTACTCCCCAGGTGGAATACTTAACGCTTTCGCTTGGCCGCTTGCTGTATATCGCAAACAGCGAGTATTCATCGTTTACCGTGTGGACTACCAGGGTATCTAATCCTGTTTGATACCCACACTTTCGAGCCTCAATGTCAGTTGCAGCTTAGCAGGCTGCCTTCGCAATCGGAGTTCTTCGTGATATCTAAGCATTTCACCGCTACACCACGAATTCCGCCTGCCTCAACTGCACTCAAGATATCCAGTATCAACTGCAATTTTACGGTTGAGCCGCAAACTTTCACAACTGACTTAAACATCCATCTACGCTCCCTTTAAACCCAATAAATCCGGATAACGCTCGGATCCTCCGTATTACCGCGGCTGCTGGCACGGAGTTAGCCGATCCTTATTCATAAAGTACATGCAAACGGGTATACATACCCGACTTTATTCCTTTATAAAAGAAGTTTACAACCCATAGGGCAGTCATCCTTCACGCTACTTGGCTGGTTCAGGCCTGCGCCCATTGACCAATATTCCTCACTGCTGCCTCCCGTAGGAGTTTGGACCGTGTCTCAGTTCCAATGTGGGGGACCTTCCTCTCAGAACCCCTATCCATCGAAGACTAGGTGGGCCGTTACCCCGCCTACTATCTAATGGAACGCATCCCCATCGTCTACCGGAATACCTTTAATCATGTGAACATGCGGACTCATGATGCCATCTTGTATTAATCTTCCTTTCAGAAGGCTGTCCAAGAGTAGACGGCAGGTTGGATACGTGTTACTCACCCGTGCGCCGGTCGCCATCGGCCTTAGCAAGCTAAGACCATGCTGCCCCTCGACTTGCATGTGTTAAGCCTGTAGCTAGCGTTCATCCTGAGCCAGGATCAAACTCTTCATTGTAATAATATCTTTTCCAACTATTCAGTTGATAATCTGCTCAAGGATTCCAAATCTATCAATATCAATATTGACGGTTCTTGTTTTTTCCGTACACCATATATATATCACATACGGTGCACCGGCTTGTACTACTTGTTTGTTTATCTTAAATCTTTCAAAGAACTCTCATTTATATTTTGCCATCGTTTCCGAAAGCGGATGCAAAGGTAAGAGATTTTATCGTAACCGCCAAATGTTTTCGAAAGTTTTTTTGAAAAAGTTTTTTTTCGAAACTTCCATAAAAGGCGGGACGTCCATCCTCCCCACGTCTTATCCGTTCTCGCTCCCTTAGCCCCGCTAAGGTAAGATACTGGGTGCAGACACTGTCAAGGAAAACTCTCCTACGTTTGTTTCACCAAGTCAGTCACACACTGTCTGAAGTGCCGCATCTCTCTCGATTGCGGATGCAAAGGTAGACCTTTTAACGATAACCAGCAAACATACGAAGGAAAAATTATACGGATTTCCTGAAACTTTTTTGTAATACTCTGAATGACAGATGTGTTACAAAGCATGTTTTTATAACGGAGGACACCGGAGGAAAAAGACAGACACATTGTAATATTCGCACGCGCGTATAGGAACGGAAAAAGGAAGGGACCCATACGAAAACAGCAGACGGAAAACAAGAAAAGAGAAAAAACGGAAGGCAAACTTGCAAACTTGCAAAACTTGCAGCATCTCCACACCCACACACGTGCGCGTACATTATAATATGAAAAAATAATAAAGCATAAAAAAGAGAGCGGAAGACAGACGGACGATACCGGAGAGAACTACAACGGAGGAAAGGATAACAGAATGCAAAAGGCGGAAAGGGAGATACGTGACAAGACTTCCGGTGGAAAAGAGCAGGAAAGCCTGACAAGGAGAAAATAAGAAAGCGGAAGACAAGGACTAGAACAAAACAGACACTGACCGTAAAGGACCGACTCCCTGAATCTGCGGCAACCACACACTTTAACCTTACCAATACAATTCACATAATTCTGCGGAAGACACGTATCCTGCATGCGAAAAACCTCCTAGCTACTTTAAACAAGGTACGTTACTAACATACAGGCCTCTATGTTAGTAACGTACAAGGTCACACATTACTAACCTTACGGAACACACGTTACTAACCCTTCGGAACACACAAACTATACAAAAGCACATAGCATCCCGTCCAATACCCAGATACTCCGTCAGAAAAGCTGCCGGCTGCTGTTCACCTACCGCTCATCGGTTACCATAACCTCCAGAAAGATTTTCTTCATCCCCCCATTACAAAAAAACAGGATAGAACCAGACCATTCACTACCTAGAACTAGGAAAAAAGATGGAAGCCAACACACCACTCCACCTCTTCCTCCACTCTACCCTTCACACTCTCATCGGATTGTATGTCATTACTTTACCAGGATATAATAATCCATCGCCATTATAATGTACGCATACGCGCAATCGCGCGCGATCGTGTGTGTGTGTGTGGAAAGACTGCAAGTTGTGCAAGTTTGCAAGTTTCCCCCTTGCATCATCTCATAAAAGGAGCTGAAAAAACAAAAGAAACAACAAGAGAATAATCACCAAGAATTAAAATATCAACAACTTTCAGGCCCCTCGCTCCAGCTCCAAACAGACCTTATAAAAAATAGAGAATCAGCAAAACGAATTACATAAAAAACAATCACACATAAAATTATTGTCTTTCACACTTTGCTTTCTTTATATTGTAGCGATAGGCTCGACAAGCCAAAACAAAGTATATCGCACATTGTATCCATAGGATAATATATTGCTGACTGATTTCAGACATACTAGCTCCCATAGAATTTATCTTAACAAAGGCCAAAGTTCCGGGAGCCGCAGGAACCATATAATGAATCCATTGCCAATACCAAGGCATTAACTCCAGCGGATAAGAAACTCCGGACAGGAAAATCAATCCTACAGAGAAGAAAGCTACCAACAACAATGGAGCATCACTATCACTGAAAAATAACGAACAGGCCAATCCAAAGAAACTGGTAGCAAGAATATAAGGTATCATAAGTGCCACAATTTTCCACGGATATGCTAAATGAGGCAATTGGAAAACTAAAGGAAGAAGCCCCAACAAAAAGACAGAGAATAAAGCATAAAAGACTAAATAAGTAAATGATTTTCCTATCACTACGGATGCCATACGTAAAAAAGAAAGATCCCTTCCTTCAGGGCCTGCAAACATCAGTATATCTCCAGTTTCACGCTCTTTCCCACTCAACATGCTGATAACAAATATCAACGTCTGAAAAATAACAACCATCAAAACGGCAGGTATCAAATAAGTACCATAACCATCGGTATAATTATACAGGGCAGTACCCACCACATCGACAGACCTTGTTTGAACCACAGATTGTATATCATCCTGAGGTAGAAAAACCACTTGCTCGGGTCGGACATCATCATTCACAGCAAGCATGGCTCCAGCAGACGCTTCCTGCATGGAAGCAAAATAAAGGAAAGCCGTAGTGGTGCTGTACATAATATATATCGCTTCTTCACCACGCCCCACACGAGCGTCAAAATCCGCGGGAATGTAAACAATACCCACCACTTCATCATATTTCATCAATTCCTTAGCAGCAGGCAAATCAGCATTGTTTGTCAATACCCGTGCCTGCGGAGTGGCATCCAGCAAACGGATGTAACTGCGGCTTAACGGAGTGCGACTCATATCCACTACTGCCACCGGAGCATCGCGTACCACATTGGGAGCATACATATAGTTATAAAGTAATCCATACACAAAGATGCCACCGCTGAGTACCAATAAAATGGAATAGCGGGTACACATCACACGAAACTCGTGCCAAGATACAGCTAATATATTATTCAATATCGTCATATTTCCGACTGATTAAAGAGCGTTTCAAATGAGGTAACAACAATAAAGGAGGAATAAGGAACAACAGCAGACAGGCTACATTGCCCCACATATACGCATAACCATAGTTGCCATAAAGCAGATTCTGTCCAATCTCGACAAAGTGACGGACGGGGAAAAGATAAGAGGCATAGTACACCGGTGCAAACATGTGAAGCACCGGAAAGGTAACCCCGCCAAGGGTAGCGCCTAACGATCCTACCATGGAAACGATACTGATAATAATACTCAACGCAGGAAAAAGAGAGAACAGAAAAACCGCCAGCGCCTGCGTAGCAATGACCAATAGTGCCGAAGTAAGATTCAACGCCCAAAAACCACAATCCATCGGTATATGCATGGCACCAAAAAAGACATAGTTTGCCAGAATACTCATAACGATGAAGATAAAACTGTATGGAAGTAACTTGGCAGTGACCGCCACCCAGATATTCCCATCTGCCACTGCCAGCCAATTGGCTGAAGTATGGAATTTCCCTTCACTGCCAATGGAGTATGTAGTGACCAACAACAAGATAACTTGCAGAAAAACAAAGAAGAATGGCTGTGTAAGATAGACCGAATAATCCATATCAGGATTAAATAACGGATGATTCTGTGTGGTGACCGGTAACAGAAAAGATTCTATCTCTTCCTGATTTATACCCAATGCCACAGCATGAGTGACAATGGGAACTACCGAGATGCTTTTCAACAAACTTTGAAATGCTCCGTGAATCTCACTTCCCACACTCATCAATGCATAATGGTAATAATAAGTCAGAGCTGTTTCCTTACCATCCATCACCTTTGCTTCAAAACCAGACGGAATACTGAGGTATCCATAAATACTTTTCCGCTGCACATCTGCCCTGGCCTCCGCTTCATCGGCATAATGCCGAGTGATGCGGAAAGTGGGAACAGCCTCGGTCATACGAATTATCTCACGAGAAGTGGCTGTATTATCACCATCCACAACACCCACAGGCAGATTCTCCATCTGTCCGTTACCAAAAATTGTAGCCATAAAGAAGATAGAAAACAAAGGCAAGACGATACACGATGCAAAATAAATGCGCCGGGAAACCATACGGTCCAGTTCACGTTTCAATACCGCTATAAAAGGAGATTCTTTCATTCAAGTAGTTCATTTATATTTACCATTCACTGCAATCAGAATAACATAGCTATCCTTCTATCATTTCAATTCATCCAGATTTACCAAGACGGACATACCCGGTCTTAATCCCTCCATCGGCTCTACAGGCAGCGCATGAATTTCAAAAGTTTTCATATCGTATGTCCCCGTCTGCTTGGTAGAACGCCAAGTGGCAAAACTCCCCAACGGGCTGATGTAATTGATTTTAAATGCCTTGTTTTTTACATCAAGAGCCGGAATATCTCCCATAAAATTCTCGTTCATACGGAAATAAGGCATATAGTCCTCACGGACATTAAGCACTACATGACAATCATCCAATACTACCAGACTCATAATGGGAGTCCCCGCTCCTACCAGTTCTCCACGCTTGGGGTAGATGGTTGATATCTGTCCGTCTTCGGGAGCTGTGAGGCGGGCATCCATCAACAAGGCCTGAACCTCATTCACAGTGCCCCGAGCCGCATCCACCAAGGAGCGGGCACTCTCTTTATCCTCTTTCTGCGCTCCGTCCTTCACTAACAGGAATTGTTGATGCGCCGCCCGTTCGGCGGCAACAGCAGCTTTATACATGGCTTCCACTTCATCTTTCCGCTGGCTGGTGACCACGCTATCTTTGTAAAGTGCCTGAATACGGTCATACGTCACCGTGGCCAGTTGCAAGTCACTCTTTGACTTGTTCCACAATTCTTCTACCGAACGGACTATCTGCCGACGTGTACCGTCGTCTATTTTCTTGTTCTGAAATTTCGCAATATCTTCCAAGGCATTTACCTGCTGAAACTTCGCCCAAGCCTCAGGACTGTTAATCACAACCAAGGTGTCACCCATCTTTACATACTGTCCCTCCCGGACCAAAAAGGTATCAATTCTACCAGGAAGTTTTCCGGAAATCCGTATTTCAGTAGCTTCTATCTGCCCCTGCAATACAACCGGTTTATTGCTCATAGCTATAATCCCAATGGCAGACACCATAACAATGGCCACAAGAACAACGATAAAAGCGACTCCTAACTGTTTCTTCTCTTTTTCCATATTGTTTTCTTTTTTTATTATTTCCCGAATATAAAGTTCTCGGTTTGTCCGGTACGGCTATACTGCCAAAAACTTTCGGGCATTCCGCAAGTAGAGAGCAGAGATGCCAGTGCCACATCATATTTATAATAAGCCAGCAAAAAAGCAATCTGCACCTTGGATAGCATCGTTTCCGCATCAATCACATCAGTAGAGGTAGCCATTCCTTCCTGAAAGGATTTTTTACGGATACGTACCAATTCACGACTCATCTCAATCGTGGTGTTGAGTGCGGCGACATCATCCTTTGCATTCTGAATTTCGCTATATAACTTGTCTACCAAAACACCCAATTCATTCTGAGCCTTTTCCCTTCCCAGTTGCAAAGTTTGTTTAGTAAGACGTGTCTGACGGATATTGGCTTCACGGTTCAGTCCGTCGAATATATTCCAAGTAAAACCCACTCCTACCAAAGTACGGGGCATCAGGTTTTTCGGAAGATTCTCTGCATAAAGTGTCTGCTTTCCAAACAATGCAATGGTAGGAATATATGCACTTTTACTGATTTTCAATTGATTATCAGCCATCGCCTCCTGTATTCGCAATTTACTTACTATATAGCTGCCGGTACTTACCAGATTCTTGAAATAAAGTTCATCGGGCAGATCATGGTTCATAAACAAAGGAGAACTGGGGTTGATGGATATGGCGTCTTCCACATTCAACAAGACTTTCAAGGCATTTTGCGCCACATTCAAATCTTTCCGGGCAGATTCCAACTCACGTCTGGCCTCGTCCATAGTGACCTGAGCAAAGAGGCGTTCGGCCTTATTTATCATACCGTTCTCCTCCAGCTTCATGGCATTACGGTAATGTTTCTGCAAGCCTAAAAAGGTTTGCTCGCGTACATCCACCACTCTTTGCGCCAGACGCAAAGCATAATAAGTTTCCACCAACTCCGATTGCAAAGTAGCTCCCGCCTCTTCCCTACCTGCTTTGGCCAAATCTACCATACGGTTGCCGATACGGCTTGCAAAAATTCGTTTTCCGCCTGTAAAAAGCGGCCACATCACATTAGCATCTATGGTCGTCAGGTTACGTTCTAATAAAGGAAAAGTAAGGGTATGCGCACCTATATTATCAAGAATAGAAGAAATAAATTTATCATCGGGCACAATGGAATGTACAAAGTCTTTTGCCGGATCGGTAAATTGCCTTAAAGGTTCCTTGACCTCAATATGGTTGGACAAATGGACGTATGCACCCGATGCATTCAAAGACGGATACCAAAAAGCATTCATCTTTTGTCGCTCACTGCGTGCTATATCTACAGCCTTATCCGCCATTTGCAACGTGCGGCTGCCCTTGTTCATCAGGCTGGCAGATTGTTCCAATGTTAAAGATAATTCCCCGTTTTGAGCTGATAATGAAACCGGGAACAAAAGAACACATAAAAATATTTTATAATGCATACACTGTTTAGTTTCTGTTATGTTGTAATAAACAGAAAACCAAACAGATTGTTTGAACAGGATTATTTATTAAATAACTCGAAAGTGAATTTAAAACCAAAGGTATCAAATTGCCCGTTGATAGTGCTTACAAAAGCCCCCACATCAAATATATGTGTGCCGATGCCATAACCCAACTCGATATATGGATTAAGATGTGGCATGAACAGGATACCACCATACAAACGCTCCTGCTGGACTAATCCCAGCCAACGGTTTAAGGGTTTCAAGAGAATAAAAGGAGACTCATAGGTGAAATTCCCCCGCCAGTACTGACGTGAGGAGTTATACCAACGTCCGTCCAGCAATTGGAAAGTGCCACCAATATCATCATTCCATCCTTCGGGAAGATTACGACGGGCAAAGTTAGCAAAATCCACGAAATACATATCTTCCTGCTTGGTAAACATTCCCCCCCCAATGCGATAACCGATACTTCGGATTCCGCTCAGTTTCAAGTTTTGCTGTATATCAAACTCCCAACGTTCATGAGCACCCGTACTCTTGAATACACCTTTAATGCCCCGTTCATAATCCAGCATAAAAGTAGGCATACTGGAACCTACATTCATCTTCCGGCGACCGTTCATGTAATAATACATACCGGGAGTCCATTCAATACGTATACGAGGTGCAAAACTATTGTATTCTGATCTGATACCTCGCAATGCAGCCCAATCCTTATCAGGCAACGGCTTTTCAAGAATGACTTTCGAATTATTTATCAGATACCTCCAATGTACGGAAACACCTGCTTTAATAAACAAGCCGTTCACTATTTCTATATTATGGAACAGATTGAGATACACATCCTTGAAATAGTCCAATTCCAATTGGTCAAAATTAAAGGTACTATCGGGCAATTGCTTTAGCTGATCCAATACGACACTACTATATATGCGGTTACCGTTACCTACACTAACCTCAAAACTAGCCTGCTTTTCCGGCCAATATTGCCAATCGGCATCCGCTTTCACATAAAGTTCCTTATGTGTAAAATTATAACCTATCTGCGGACTGATTCTAAGTATACGTCCATCATGAAAAAGCCGACTGTATTTAAACTTCTGCTTATACGAAAAGCCCCTGCTGTGGCTATAATCCAACAGCACCGGATTAATAAGTGGAGAACAATGCACACTCCCCATACTGGACAAATTCACATTGTAACTACTGATAAGCATGTCACCCAACTCCCCCCAAAACTCCAAATGTTCATTCTTCTTTTTTTTCGGTACGCGTAAAAGCGTATCCTGACGTAAAGCATAACTTCTATACAAAGAATCCTCCAAAGCGGACAGCGGAATGGGACGCAGCTCATTGAACTTTTCCTTATCTGTTATCAGCTGTTCCGAGTCACAAGTCAGCTTATAGGATTCCGTCAGGTCATGGCGATGCTTCTTTTGAGATTTACGCCGGGCGGCTCCTTCATAAAATTTAATTTCATTGTATTTCAACCAGGCTCCCATATCCATTTCCAGATGGTTACCTATAAACTTAAAAACAAGATTCAAATCAAACTGCACCGGCAGAAACTCCACATCGCCCTCCTCTCCCATCTTGACACGGACCTTGAAGCGGATCACATCATAAACGCCTTCAATATAAAGTTCACGAATAGTCCATATCTGATCACTAACCCACATATATCCACTGACCAACTGTGTACCACGGAATTTGGGAATAATAAGTATTTTATACCGCTGGCAATCGGGAGGACCGGCTATAGAATCCAATAAATAATGATAATATCTGCTAGATTTCTTATCCAAAGGAGAAAGAAGTTTATCGGACATCAATGAAGAAGAATAGATATTCATGTTCAAATAATCCATCACATCCGTTATCTGTCCCCTGTTACGTGGAAATGTAGTGGATACCGCTTTTATCTTACGGTCGTATATATCAGGGGCCGTATAATGCAGCTCACTAAGAGATTCCATAAGGTAATCATTGATGTGTTTTTCGAAACGAAACATGGACGGTACATAGCGGATAAGGTGATTGCGCTTATGTACCTTTACTTTTCCTTTTATATATAAATCAGCCTTATACTCATCAATGATACGGGAATAGAACGGCGAAAACTGGAAAATACACTGAAGAATGGAATCGGACACCATCGGCTTGTCGGGCATATCAACCTTTTCCCTCTTAGCCTGAACAGCTAAAGGTAACAAAAGACAAAATATAATCAACCTGACAATCCGTATATAGTGCATCAATGTACTTTCTTTTCATTGTTTGAAGAGCAAATATAAACAAAAACCAACAGGCTGACGCATGATAATACTTAATTAACATCCTTAACAGAAATGAAAAATGATTAGCGATATAGCGAATTATTAATCAAAAAGCAGTATTTTTGCAGCCAACAACCAGTAAAAGAAAGACAACATGTCCAAAATGAGATTTTTTGCTCTACAGGAGTTAGCCAACAGACGCCCCGTTAAAGTTGACTACCCCTCTGAAAAGTTAGCTGATTATTACGGCAACCACGTATTCGACCGTAAAAAAATGCAGGAATATCTGCCTAGTGAGGCTTATAAAGCAGTAATAAATGCAATCGAGAAAGGTACCCCTATCAATCGTGAAATGGCCGACATGATAGCCAATGGCATGAAGAATTGGGCAAAGACCTTTAATGTTACCCACTACACTCATTGGTTCCAGCCTCTGACTGACGGAACTGCCGAAAAGCACGACGGCTTTATTGAATTCGGTGATGACGGTAATGTTATAGAACGCTTCTCGGGCAAGCTGCTTATCCAACAAGAACCGGATGCGTCCAGTTTTCCCAACGGCGGTATCCGGAACACATTTGAAGCACGTGGCTATACGGCATGGGATGTTTCTTCTCCGGCTTTCATTGTAGACAGCACACTTTGTATTCCTACTATCTTCATCTCTTATACAGGCGAAGCACTCGACTACAAAACTCCTTTGTTGAAGGCATTAGGTGCTGTAGACAAAGCGGCAACTGAGGTTTGCAGAATGTTCGATCCAAACGTAAAACGCGTATTCGCCAATCTGGGTTGGGAACAAGAATACTTTTTAGTGGATACCGCACTATATAATGCACGTCCGGATCTTTGCCTGACCGGACGCACCTTGATGGGACACTCGTCTGCCAAGGACCAGCAGCTAGACGACCACTACTTCGGTTCCATCCCTCCACGTGTAACCAGTTTTATGAAAGAATTGGAACTGGAATGTCACAAACTAGGGATTCCGGTAAAAACACGGCATAACGAAGTGGCTCCCAACCAATTTGAGCTAGCTCCTATTTTTGAAGATGTAAATCTGGCCAACGACCATAACCAGCTGGTAATGGACCTGATGAAACGTATCGCTTCCAAACACAATTTTACTGTACTGCTCCACGAAAAACCATTCAAAGGAGTAAACGGATCGGGCAAACACAACAACTGGTCACTTTGTACAGACACAGGTATCAATTTGTTCTCTCCTGCCAAGACTGCGGAAGGAAATATGCTTTTCCTGACTTTCATAGTCAACGTACTGATGATGGTCTATAAAAACCAGGATTTACTACGTGCCTCTATTGTCAGTGCCGGAAACAGCCATCGCCTAGGAGCAAATGAAGCCCCCCCCGCTATTCTGTCTATTTTCCTAGGACGTCATCTTTCCCATATGTTGGACGAAGTAGTGGCACGTCTGAATGACGCCGAACTGACCCCTGATGAAAAGAAAGCATTGCAATTGGGTATCGGGCGCATACCTGCCATATTGCAAGACAATACAGACCGTAACCGTACCTCTCCTTTTGCCTTCACCGGAAACCGTTTTGAATTCCGTGCTGCAGGCTCATCTGCCAACTGTGCCGCATCAATGATTGTGATCAATGCCGCTATGGCACACCAGTTGAATGAGTTCAAGACCCAGATAGATAAATTAGTAAACGGAGGGATGGAACAGGAAGAAGCTCTGTATAAGGTATTAAAAGAAACCATCATCGCTTCACAAAACATCCGTTTTGAAGGTGACGGCTACTCGGAAGAATGGAAAGCAGAAGCCGCGCGACGCGGATTGACCAATATCTGCCATGTACCCGAAGCCATCCTGAAGTTCAACGATGAGCAATCTCGTGCAGTACTGATAGGCGAAAAAATATTCAATGAAAATGAATTGTTCTGTCGTATAGAAGTGGAACTGGAAAAGTTTACTAAAAAGGTCCAGATTGAAAGTCGTGTACTAGGCGATCTAGCTATCAATCATATTGTTCCCACAGCTGTAATTTATCAGAACAGACTATTAGAAAATCTTCGTGGTCTGAAAGAGATATTCTCCACCGAAGAATACGAAGAGCTGACCGAAGACCGGAAGAATTTGGTACGTGAAATTCAAAACCGCATACTTGCTATTAAAAAAGCCGTGCACAACATGACAGAAGCCCGAAAAGTAGCAAATCATTTGGGAAGCCAAGTAGAGAAAGCCTTCAGTTACGAGGAACAAGTGCGTCCATATCTGGAAGAAATCCGCGACCATATTGACCATTTGGAACTAGAAATAGACGATGAGATTTGGCCATTACCTAAATATCGTGAATTACTGTTCACCAAATAAAATTTCACAAAAAAAGAAAGGATAGGAGATAAGAACCTATCCTTTTGTTATTTTTTGAAGATAAATTAATAATATATCTTTCTTTTTTCTTCTGATTACTTCGTCCTTTTATTTTTTCTTCTTATATTTGTGCTCTATAACACGGTTTTATAGCACGTTTATGGTTAGAAAAGAATTATCAGAAACTGAGATTGCTGAAAGTATACCAGACTTATGGCAACCTTTAACACAGGAACAAAGAGAGTTCTTGGCTCAGAACTTTACGATACAGAAGTATAAAAAGAATGAGACGATATACTGCGAAGGAGAAACTCCGATGCACCTTATGTGTCTTCTTAGTGGAAAAGTAAAAATCTACAAAGAAGGTGTGGGAGGACGTAGCCAGATTATCCGCGTATTAAAGACGAAAGAATATTTCGCATACCGAGCTTTTTTTGCCGAAGGGAACTTCGTGACAGCTGCTTCCGCTTTCGAGCCTTGCACTATCTGCCTTATTCCCATGCCGGCCATTATGAAACTGATAAAAGACAACTCTGAATTAGCTTTGTTCTTTATCCGCCAACTTTCTATAGATTTGGGAATTTCTGATGAAAGAACCGTAAATCTTACGCAAAAACATATTCGTGGACGATTGGCGGAATCTCTGTTATTTTTGAAAGATACTTATGGAGTAGAAGAAGATGAATCTACACTAAGCATTTACCTTTCACGAGAAGATTTGGCAAACTTATCAAATATGACTACTTCGAACGCAATCCGTACGCTTTCTAACTTTGCAACTGAAAAACTGATTACCATCGACGGTAGAAAAATTAAAATCATTGATGAAGAGAAACTAAAAAAAATCAGCAAAATAGGATAAAATCTAATATCAATTCATACTTCACACACACAGGCGTCCGTTTTTCCATAACAGACGCCTGTTTTTTTCTCTACTTACAAAACCTTTTTCAGTACCAGCTGTTATTAAAAGAAACTAAAACCAAGAAACTATGAGTAAAGGTAAATTATGGGGAATCATCCTCCTTATTTTATTTGTGCTGGGATTCGGTATCTGGCTTTATACCAGTTCTGACGTAAAAAAAGATGTAGACCAGGAAGGCATAGGTGTGTTAGACGACATGACTATACCCGCTGTGGACTAAATAATAATAAACACTAACTTAAACTTTACATTATGGCTAAAGAATCTGTGAATATCCTGAAGGATAAAATTGACATTGTGGACTTATTGGCTCAGCTGAATGCAGCTCTGTCCGAAGAATGGTTGGCTTTCTACCAATACTGGGTAGGTTCATTCGTAGTAGAAGGCGCTATGCGCGGTGATGTACAACGCGAGTTTCAAGAACATGCAGCCGAGGAATATAACCATGCAAAATTATTGGCCGACCGTATCATTGAATTGGAAGGCGTACCCGTACTTGACCCTAAACAATGGTTTGATTTAGCTCGCTGCAAATATGATGCGCCCGTAGATTTCGGTTCGGAAATCTTGTTGAAACAAAATGTAGAATCCGAACGGTGTGCCATCTACCGCTATCAGCAAATTGCTGAATTCACAAACGGAATTGACTTCACCACTTGTGATATTGCCAAACATATTATGGCAGAAGAAGAGGACCATGAACAAGATTTGCAAGATTACTTAAATGATATAGCCCGCATGAAGGCTTATATTCTAAAAAAATAATCCACATCTGCTTCTATTCTTTTTTCTGTTTTGACGGAGAAAGAAAGGTAAGGCCGGTTTCTACTGCAAAAACCGACCTTATTTTATACTATTCATGCAAGTTGCCCCATAGTCCAAATAAATTAACCCATCTTACCTGTGAATCCCCAACGAATAACATTTATAACACCTGGCGGATTCTTACCAGTTTGGTCAATAGCCCTTCCAGCAAATCCAGTTTCAACATATTCGCTCCGTCACTCTTAGCGACAGAAGGATCTTCGTGGGTTTCCATAAACAAACCGTCCACTCCTACCGCTATGCCAGCCTTGGCTACCGTTTCAATAAGCTGCGGCATACCACCTGTCACACCGGCAGTCTGATTAGGTTGTTGCAAAGAATGTGTCACATCCAGAATTACAGGAAAACCTAAAGTCTGCATTTCCGGAATACCCCGATAATCTACAATCAAATCCTGATACCCGAAAGTCGTTCCCCGCTCGGTCAGCATAACCTGATCATTACCCGCCTCCACCACTTTGTCAGCAGCAAAACGCATGGCGCCAGGTGATAAAAATTGTCCTTTCTTGATGTTGACAATCTTTCCGGTATGAGCTGCCGCCACCAGCAAATCAGTCTGGCGACAAAGGAAAGCAGGAATCTGCAACACATCCACATATTCAGCGGCCATAGCAGCTTCTCCAGCACTATGAATATCGGTTACCACAGGAATTCCAAAAGTTTCCCGTACTTTACGAAGTACTTTCAAGGCCTTTTCATCACCTATTCCTGTAAACGAATCCAAACGGGAACGGTTAGCCTTACGATAAGATCCTTTAAACACATAGGGAATACCCAGTTTATCTGTTATTTTCACAATACGATCTGCTATTCGGAGAGCCATTTCCTCTCCTTCGATCACACAAGGACCAGCCAGTAAAAAGAAATTATCTGTCTTTCTTAAATCTGAAATTGTCATTATCTTACGTCTATTCATTGAGATATCTACTCTGCCTCTATCCTTAAAGCAAGAAATGGATATCTATAGTTTTTAATTAGGGATAATCAAAGTTATAGCTTCCGGCTGGATCGTAATTTCCAAAGGGAAATGGCGGTCTAAAATACGCCCGTCCAAACTGACAGAAGCATTCTGCGCACGTAGTACTTTTACTTTCCGTGTACGATAAGGTTTCACCATTTTATGATTTAAAATACGTCCCTGCAACAGCATCCACATACCCGAGAAAAGTTGAATTAACTCCGGACGATAAATAACCGACACATCCAACCAGCCATTATAAGGAACTGCACTAGGTGTCAAACCGTATCCACGGGCACTTCCCACACATACCGTCATGATACGTCCACGAATATGTTCGCCATTGATACAAAGATGTGTACGGTACAATTTACGTTCAAACAGCAACAGGAACATGGAAGCGGCAAAAGACAACTCACGTATTCCCCAAAAACGACGGGTACCATCTGAGATCTGTACAATACGCGCACCTAAACCTATATATATGGCATTCAGGAAATAGCGGGAGGTGTGCTTCTCTCCATCAAAATAATTACAACGCCCCACATCAATTTTCCTCAGACGACGATTGATAATCCAATCTACCGCTGCTTTATAATTATCTTCATCCAACCCCCAATATTTGGCAAAGTCATTACCAATACCATTAGGAATGATTCCAAAAGCGATATTTGTCTTATCCTCCACCATAGAAGTCATAATACCGTTAATAGCATCATTGATCGCTCCGTCTCCACCTACAATCACAATGGTTCGATAACCATTATTAGCCAAGGTACGGGCGAGTCGTTCCACCGACCCAAAACCTTCGGACTGTACGTAGTCAAAAACCACCTTACGGTTTTCCATATAGCTACGTATCTCATTCCAACGCTTCTGAGTCTTACGGCTTCCGGCTTTCGGATTATAAATAATCCCCCATCTGTTTGGTTCTACAGCCATAACATTTAGTTTTTAGTGTGTAACAAATTAATGATTTTTTCCACCTTATCTTCCATAGGCAGGCAAGCATCCAGCCAATGTATAGTGAACCCTCGCCGCTCCATGCCCCGGAACCAGGTCATCTGCCGTTTGGCAAATTGATGGATAGCTATTTCCAATTGATGAAACATTTCATTGAAAGAAAGTTTACCCAAGACATATAAAGTCAAATACTTATATTCCAATCCGTAATAAATCAAATCCTCGGAAGAAATACCACTATCCAACAAAGCCTTCACTTCGTTTACCATCCCTTCATCCAAACGCTGCTTCAAACGGTGGGATATTTTTTCACGACGTAACTCACGAGCTATATCTACTCCAATGATCAAACTATGAATTTGCGGGAACTCACGGTATTCCGCTGATTGGTGCTTGTAATACTCTTCTATTTCAATGGCCCGGATAGCCCGCTTTACAGTATCTACGTCCGTAGAGTTATGAAGTTTCCTGTAAGTTGACAACAACCGGGTGAGTTCCGCTAATGATTTATCTGCTAACGAGTCCCTAAGTTTGGGATTCTCTGGAACAGGAAGCAGCCTATATCCCTTCAACACGGATTCAAGATACATCCCCGTACCTCCGCATAATATAGGAAGTTTGTCTTTCCATCTCACTTGATCATAAGCATTCAAAAAATCACGTTGAAATTCAAATACATTATATTTATATCCGGGGTCTACAATGTCTATCAGATGGTAAGGTATTTGCTGTCCATTCACGACATAGTCTTCCAAATCCTTTCCCGTACCTAAATCCATCCGGCGATATACCTGCCGGCTATCTCCACTGATAATTTCGGTATCCAACTTGTAAGCTAAAGCCGCTGCCAAAGGAGTCTTTCCTGAAGCGGTAGGTCCTAATATCGTTATCAAATCGTACTTTTCCATCCTAAGTTTTTGTAACAGTCGCACAAAGATAACGAAAATGTGCAACTTAGCACGCAAAACTACATAAAAAAAAGCCGTCTGAATTACTTCAGACGGCTTTCGCTATATGGTTTTTAACTGATTAGCAGTTTACAGAAGCCATGTGAGCAATCAAATCCAATACTTTGTTAGAGTAACCGATTTCGTTGTCATACCAAGAAACCACCTTAACAAAAGTATCAGTCAAAGCGATACCAGCTTTAGCATCGAAGATAGAAGTACGAGTATCACCCAAGAAGTCAGAAGAAACAACTGCATCTTCAGTGTAACCCAATACGCCAGCCAATTCACCTTCAGAAGCTTCTTTCATAGCTGCACAGATTTCAGCATATGTAGCCGGTTTAGCCAAGTTAACTGTCAAGTCAACTACAGAAACATCCAAAGTCGGAACACGCATTGACATACCAGTCAATTTACCGTTCAATTCAGGAATAACTTTACCTACAGCTTTAGCAGCACCAGTAGATGAAGGGATAATGTTACCAGAAGCAGCACGACCACCTCTCCAGTCTTTCATAGAAGGACCGTCAACTGTTTTCTGAGTAGCTGTTGTAGAGTGAACTGTAGTCATCAAACCGTCAGTGATACCCCATTTGTCATTCAATACCTTAGCGATAGGAGCCAAACAGTTAGTAGTACAAGAAGCGTTAGAAACGAACTGAGTACCTTTAACATAAGTCTTTTCGTTTACACCGCAAACGAACATCGGAGTATCATCTTTAGAAGGAGCTGACATAACTACATATTTAGCACCAGCTTCAATATGAGCCTGAGCTTTTTCTTTAGTCAAGAACAAACCAGTAGATTCAACTACGTATTCAGCACCGATTGCATCCCACTTCAAGTCAGCCGGATTTCTTTCAGCTGTTACGCGGATTGCATTGCCGTTCACGATCAATTTGCTATTTTCTACGTCAGCTTCGATAGTACCGTCAAATTGTCCGTGCATAGTGTCATACTTCAACATATATGCTAAGTAATCAACCGGGCAAAGGTCATTGATACCTACGATCTGAATATCGTTTCTTTTCTGAGCTGCACGGAATACAAAACGGCCGATACGACCAAATCCGTTAATACCTACTTTAATCATTTTGTTTAAATTTTAAAGGTTTTATAATATAGCTTTTAAACACTCTACGTTGGAATGTTGTTAAACGTTTAGTATTTATTTCCTAAACGCGGTGCAAAAATAAGAATTTGTTTTTATATTCGCACATAAATTCATATTAAAATAAAAAAAAATGGGAAAAAGCAGCTTCTTGCAAGATTTTAAGGCGTTCGCAATGCGCGGAAACGTCATTGACATGGCAGTCGGTGTCATCATCGGCGGAGCCTTCGGTAAAATAGTATCTTCCATTGTGGCCGATGTCATCATGCCTCCCATCGGATTGCTGGTAGGTGGCGTGAACTTTACAGATTTGAAACTACAATTAAAGCCGGCCGAAGTAGTGGATGGAGTTGAAAAAGCTGCCGTAACGTTGAATTATGGCAACTTCCTACAAGCTACTTTCGACTTTATCATCATTGCTTTTTCTATATTCTTATTTATAAGATTACTTGCCAAGCTGAATCGCAAGAAAGAAGAAGTTCCTGCTCCCGCCGCCCCACCTGCCCCTAGCAAGGAAGAGGTATTACTTACAGAAATCCGTGACTTGTTGAAGGAACAGGCTGGCAAAAAATAAAATATTATCCACACAAAAAACGGGCTGCCCTCAAATGCTTGTCGGACAGCCCGTGATTTATATACCAGCCGACATTTCCTAAACATTCCAATCTTTTTTTTGCATATTTTTCCACAAGGAAGCAGGAAGAACAAAGTTTTTCCAATTCAATTATAAAAAGCCTCAACAGCATGACGGATTTTTATTTTTTCTGAGTATCTTTGCGGCACGAAATCATTTACATATCTTAATATATATATGCAAGAAAAGATCATTATTCTCGACTTCGGTTCACAAACCACACAGCTCATAGCCCGTCGCGTTCGCGAACTGAATACTTATTGCGAGATTGTGCCTTACAACAAATTTCCACACAATGATCCGTCCATAATCGGCGTTATCCTTTCGGGAAGCCCTTTCTCGGTGTATGATGAAAGCGCCTTTAAAGTCGATTTGAGTGACATTCGCGGAAAGTATCCTATTTTGGGTATCTGCTATGGTGCACAGTTCATGTCTTATACAAACGGTGGGAAAGTGGAACCGGCCGGCACACGTGAATACGGACGTGCACACCTTTCCACTTTCGACCAAGAGAACCCACTATTAAAGAACGTCCGTGAACACTCACAAGTATGGATGAGCCACGGAGATACCATCACCGCCATTCCGGAGAATTTCAAAATTATCGCTTCAACAGATAAAGTAGCCATCGCTGCTTATCAAATAAAGGAAGAGAAAGTATGGGGAGTACAGTTCCACCCGGAAGTGTTCCACAGTGAAGACGGAACCCAGCTTCTGAAAAATTTTGTAGTCGACATTTGCGGGGGGAAACAGGACTGGAGCGCTGCCTCTTTCATTGAAACGACTGTAGCCGAACTGAAAGCGCAACTGGGAAATGACAAAGTAGTACTGGGGCTGAGTGGCGGAGTAGACTCATCTGTGGCAGCCGTATTATTAAATAAAGCGATAGGCAAGAATCTTACCTGCATTTTTGTAGATCACGGCATGCTGCGTAAGAACGAATTCAAAAATGTACTCCATGATTATGAATGTCTCGGACTGAATGTAATCGGAGTGGATGCCAGCCAAAAATTCTTCAGTGAACTGGCAGGTGTGGAAGAACCTGAGAAGAAGCGTAAGATTATCGGCAAAGGTTTTATTGACGTATTCGATGAAGAAGCTCATAAAATTAAAGATGTGAAATGGCTGGCACAAGGTACCATTTATCCTGACTGTATCGAGTCATTAAGTATCACCGGCACTGTAATCAAAAGTCATCACAACGTAGGTGGACTGCCCGAAAAAATGAATTTGAAACTATGCGAGCCTCTGCGTCTGCTATTCAAGGATGAAGTACGCCACGTAGGTCGTGAACTGGGTATGCCGGAACATCTGATTACACGCCATCCATTCCCCGGACCAGGACTTGCGGTACGTATTTTGGGTGATATCACTCCTGAGAAAGTACGTATTCTGCAAGACGCCGATGATATCTATATCCAAGGATTGAGAGACTGGAAAGTGAAAGACTCGGACGGAAACGAAACATCCCTTTACCACCAAGTATGGCAGGCAGGCGTAATCTTGCTACCCGTACAAAGTGTGGGAGTAATGGGGGACGAACGTACATACGAACGTGCCGTTGCCCTACGTGCCGTAACTAGTACGGATGCCATGACCGCCGACTGGGCTCATCTTCCCTATGAATTTATGGCTAAGGTTTCAAACGACATAATCAATAAAGTAAAAGGTGTAAACCGCGTATGCTATGATATCTCGTCCAAACCGCCTGCCACAATTGAGTGGGAATAATAGACAACCAACTAATAACTTAAAAACAACATAACGGAATGAAACAAGATATGATTGTTATCTTGGATTTGGGAAGCACCGAAAACACCGTGCTTGCCAGAGCCATTCGTGCTTTGGGTGTATATAGTGAAATTTACCCGCACGATATCACAGCCGCCGAGCTGACAGCATTGCCCAATGTAAAGGGTGTCATTATCAATGGCGGTCCCAACCATGTAATTGACGGAGTGGATATTGACGTGCTTCCCGAGATTTACAAAGCAGGGATCCCCGTAATGGCTGCCGGTCATGACAAAGCATGTTGCGAAGTGAAGCTTCCCCAACTGACGGATGATGTGGAAGCAATAAAGAATGCTGTACAATCGTTTGTTTTTGATACCTGCAAGGCAGAGGCTAACTGGAATATGACAAACTTTGTCAATGACCAGATTGAATTGATCCGCCGCCAGGTAGGCGACAAGAAAGTATTATTGGCACTTTCCGGAGGTGTAGACAGTTCTGTAGTAGCAGCTCTGTTGCTGAAAGCCATCGGCAATAATCTGGTCTGCGTACATGTGAACCATGGATTAATGCGCAAAGGTGAATCGGAAGCAGTAATTGAAGTTTTCAAAAATCAGTTGAACGCTAATTTGATTTACGTGGATGCTACAGACCGGTTCCTGAGTAAACTGGAAAATGTAGCTGATCCGGAGCAGAAACGCAAGATTATCGGTGGTGAATTTATTCGTGTGTTCGAAGAGGAAGCCCGTAAGCTAAATGGAATCGACTTTTTGGGACAAGGTACAATTTATCCTGATATCGTAGAAAGTGGTACTAAAACAGCCAAAATGGTTAAATCCCATCACAATGTAGGTGGCTTACCCGAGGATTTACAGTTTGAATTAGTAGAACCTTTACGCCAGTTGTTCAAAGACGAAGTCCGTGCCTGCGGAGTGGAACTTGGTTTACCATACGACATGGTCTACCGTCAGCCGTTCCCTGGTCCTGGTTTGGGAGTGCGCTGTTTGGGGTCTATCACTCGTGACCGCCTGGAAGCTGTTCGCGAATCGGACGCCATCTTGCGTGAAGAATTCCAACTGGCAGGCTTGGACAAGAAAGTATGGCAATATTTCACCGTAGTACCCGATTTCAAATCAGTAGGCGTGCGTGACAATGCCCGTTCATTTGATTGGCCTGTTATTATCCGAGCTGTCAACACCGTAGATGCTATGACAGCTACTATCGAACCAATAGACTGGTCCATTCTGATGAAAATTACCGACCGTATTCTAAAAGAAGTAAAGAATGTGAACCGCGTATGCTATGACCTGTCGCCCAAACCCAATGCGACCATTGAGTGGGAATAAAAAATATACTTCAAACCATGTAAGATCCCGAAACTAAAAGTTTCGGGATCTTTTTTATATTCAAGTTCTTCACTTTGCCCCCAATGACACTAGAACAAGAACCATAAAATTTTTCGTTTTTTTGATTTTTCCGCTTCAATATTTACATCCAAGGAATCAAAGCTCTATAATCTCCTCATTACAAATGGTCAGTTTGCCGGCTCCGTTTTCTGTAACTACCCAAGAATTTTCAATGCCGACCGGTCCTACTCCCGGCAATACGATTTTAGGTTCAAGGGCAAACACCATTCCCTCTTCCAACTCCCTCCGGATACGCGGAGCCAACACTGGTGCCTCATTGATTTCCAACCCGATGCCGTGTCCTATAAAACGTGCCTGTTGGGACACCCCCATAAAACGATCGGCAAATCCGGCTTTCGTCACGATCTCAATGGCCGCATTATAAAGATCCTCGCACACCACACCAGGCGCCGTCATAGAGGCAACCTTATCCTGCACTTCAAGACAGACTTGATGAGCTGCATAAGCCTCATCATTTAATTTTCCAATGGAGAACACACGACTCATATCGCACATATATCCGTAAAAGTTTCCCCCTATATCCACCATTACACTATACCCCTCTTTCAACAAAGTTCCATTCATTCCTCCGGGCAAAGACGGGTCCAATCCCTTACCACCTAAGGCAAAATCATAAGGCGAAGGAGTAGCTGCATTATCTCCGGCCAACACACTTCCCATAAATATCTCCATACTCTGACCAAATACTCTGAATATTCCCAGACAACCTTCCAGTCGCATCAGGCGTTCCACCTCAACAGATAGTTCACGATCAGTCATCCCCGGATGGTATACATCGGGAATCTTACTATATGCTCGAGCATGTAAAGCAGCCGACCGACGAAAAAGTTCAATCTCCAGCGGAGTCTTTACGCTACGCGCTTCACGAATAATAGCAGTTCCATCCACGACCTCCGATTCAGGAAAAAGAGATGCAAGACGCATATAGTCCGCATAAGGCAGTTCCCCGCCTTCCAACATTATCTTTGAAGCTACAGGTATACCATTTTCTTTTAACAAGTCCACTATCTGCTCAGGTTTACGAATAGGGAATACAAATTCTCCCACAATATTATTAGGACGTTTTACAAAGAGAAGTGCCGGTGAATGAAGCGGTAAATAAAGATAGCCGTTCACTATCTCACCATACGTATAAAGCAAATTTACATTACAAGCTATCAGGGCAGCATCAATGCCTTGTTGAGCCATTAAATAGCGTATTTTATCTCGACGAAATTTCAATTCGGGTTGTAACATAAGTAATATTATCTGATTATTTAAAATACTGAGTACAAAAATAACAGATTTCAGTCAGTATAAAGGATAGTAGTTCCAAAAAAGAGAAAGGATATATTAAAACTCACTAATTTTGGATGATTAGTTTGAAAACAGTGTTCAATTATATTAAATTTGCAAACGAATTGACAAACAAAGTATCTTTCATGTTCAACGGTATCAAAAAATATGTGGTAAGAATAGTATGCGTAATTATGTTATTACTCGTACAATTTGATGTATGCGCTCCACTGATTGATGCCAATCTGGCTATGGTAGAAACGATGGAACAACCCACCCTGCCTTCTGACAACAATGAAGAAAGCAGAGGAGAAGAAACTTATTATTTCCAGTCGGGACGTGCACAACTGCCAAACAGTCGTTTTTTACCCTGCACTATCGACATGCTGGTCAATCTTTTTGCTATTCCCCAAGTTCCGGTACAAAGTTACACACCTGTCAGTGAAAATCCGGGGAAAGTGGTACATCATCACATTATCTTTTGTGTGTACCGCATTTAATATGTCACATTAAAGCATATTCATACATATTGGCCTTGTATTCTGAAAGATTTGAATGCAAGCCGGATCTTTTATTTACTCAAACTCAATTATTAATCTTTTTAAATTGTATTCGTAATTTCATGAAGAGTAATTTTCAGAAAATTGCGGTCCTGTGTACATGCACAGGATTGCTATGCTCTTGTGGTCAATCGGACAACAAGCAGGAACATCACAAAGAATTCATTCCCATCACCATTCTTCACCCCACAACCATTGAGTTTCCACGCTCATATGTAGCTGATGTGCAAGCTATACAGTTTGTAGAAATTAAGCCCAAAGTGGAAGGATTTGTTCAAAAAATATATGTAGACGAAGGACAGAAAGTCAAAAAAGGACAGCCCCTATTCCAACTCAGTTCCGACCAATATAGCGAAACGGTAAAAGAGGCGCAAGCCAATTACAAACAAGCACAGGCACAATATGAAATGGCAAATTATGAAGCCGAAAGAATAGGCCGGCTGGTTGACAAACAAATCTTATCAAAAATCCGACTCGACCAAGCCAATAAAGAAAAAGAAGTAGCCCAAATGAAAGTGGAACAGGCAAAAGCACAAATGCAACGTTCACAGATGGATTATTCTTACACCACTATCACTGCCCCTTTTGACGGCTACATAGACCGTATTCCTTATAAGACGGGAAGTCTGGTAAATCCGCAAAGCTTACTAACTACCGTAAGTGATATTTCCGAGATCTTTGCTTACTATAAAGTGAACGAAAGCGAGTATCTGGAATACAAGCGCCAACAACTTAGCGGACAAAAACAGCACGAAGAAAATAATGTGGAACTGATTTTGTCAGACGGTTCCATCTACTCCCACAAAGGCACATTAGAAACAGTAGAAGGTGACTTTGAACGAGGAACCGGCTCCATTGCCTTCCGTGTCCGTTTTCCGAACCCGGACGGACTGCTGAAACATGGAGTGACTGGAAAAGTACGTATGATGACCCAAATGGACAACATCTGCCTAGTTCCCCAGAAATCAACATTCGAAATTCAAGATTTCACCTATGTATATACCGTTGATAGTGCCAGTGTAGTAAAAGTACGCAGCTTCCAACCGCTGGAACGCTATAATAATTACTATGTGACACAAGACTTCTCTCCTAACACTGCCATCGTATACGAGGGAGTGCAAATGATGAAAGATGGCATTACCATCAAGACTGATACCATTGATATGGAAGCAATCAGAAAAGAAGTTGAATTAAAACAACCTATCGTAAAATAAAACGGACAGTTTATGTTTAAGCTATTTATAAAAAGACCGATACTTTCAGGAGTAATCTCCGTCATTATCGTCTGCTTGGGCGTACTGTCTATTTTGACACTGCCCATCACTCAGTTTCCCGATATCGTACCCCCATCTGTAACGGTAACCGCCCGATACACCGGGGCTAGTGCCGATGTGATGTCTAAAACAGTCGCCACCCCGTTAGAGCGTGCCATCAACGGAGTACCCGGCATGACCTACATGACCACTGTTTGTACCAACGACGGTATGTCCCTTACTACTATCTATTTTAAAGTGGGAACCGATCCGGACGTAGCTGCCGTAAATGTACAGAACCGTGTGACTACCGTACTAGACGAATTGCCTGAAGAAGTAATCCGTGCCGGAGTTATTACAGAAAAAGAAGTAAACAGTATGTTGATGTACTTGAACATCATGAGTACGGACAGTGCACATACCGAAAAGTTTGTTTATAACTTTGCCGATATCAATATTTTGCGCGAATTAAAACGTATTGACGGTGTAGGCTTGGTAGAAATCATGGGTAGCCGTGATTATGCCATGCGTGTATGGTTGAATCCTAATCGGCTGGCCGCCTACAACATGGTACCTCAAGATGTAACTGAAGCCATCCGTAATCAAAACATAGAAGCAGCACCCGGCAAGACAGGTATCAGTTCAGACAAATTACCCCAACAACTGCAATATGTATTACAATATACCGGAAAGTTCAGCACAGCAGAAGAATATGGAGAGATTGTATTGAAAGCTCTTCCCGATGGTTCACTGCTACGTCTGAAAGACGTTGCCACTATTGAATTCGATTCTGAAGATTATAACATGACCTCTATGACCGACGGAAGGCCATCGGCATCTATTATGATCAAACAACGCCCCGGCTCCAATGCAAGGGAAGTCATCCAAAATATTAAAACCAAAATGGCAGAAATCAAAGAAAGCAGTTTTGCGCCTGGCATGGATTACAATATCTCCTATGACGTATCACGCTTTCTTGACGCCTCCATACAGTCAGTACTGAAGACACTGCTCGAAGCATTCATACTGGTATTTATTGTGGTGTATATATTTTTACAAGATTTCCGTTCCACCTTAATTCCGGCTATCGCCGTACCAGTTTCATTGGTCGGTACATTCTTTTTTATGGAAATGCTGGGCTTCTCCATAAATATGTTGACCTTATTCGCCCTTGTGCTCGCAATAGGTATTGTAGTAGACAACGCAATAGTCGTCGTAGAGGCTGTCCATGTAAAGATGCATCATGAGAAACTCTCTCCTTATAAAGCATCTGTAGCAGCTATTAATGAAATCGGTGGAGCCATTATTGCCATCACGCTAGTCATGTCGGCAGTCTTTGTTCCGGTGGGCTTCATGCAGGGAACTGTAGGTATTTTCTATCGGCAATTCTCATTGACACTGGCGGTAGCCATTGTTATCTCAGGAATAAACGCATTGACCCTCTCGCCTGCCCTATGTGCTTTGTTACTGAAACCCGCTGATGGAAAAAAGAAGAAAAAAGCAGGATGGCTACGTCGTTTCTTTATTTTTTTCAACCGCCGGTACGACCGCTTTGAAAAGAAATACAATATCGGATTACACAAGTATTTGAGCCGGAAAATAATCACTTATGCCACACTGATTATTTTCTTCCTTGCCACTTTCGGCATGAGCCAGGTACTTCCTTCAGGCTTTATTCCCAATGAAGACCAAGGTATGATTTATGTCAATGTAGATGCGCCTCCGGGAGCAACATTGGAACGCAGCGAAAAAGCCTTGAACGCTGTACAAGCTGCATTGCTTCCTTTCAAAGAAATTGAAAGCATCTCCACATTAGCAGGTTATAGTTTGATGACTGAAACGGAAGGTGCCAATTTCGGTATGGGTATGATTAATCTCACCCCGTGGAGTGAACGCGATCAAACAGCAGCCGAACTTATAGAGATATACAAAGACCGCACCTCGCATATCAAAGATGCGGATATTCAGTTCTTCCTGCCTCCTACAGTTCCGGGATTCGGTAATGCCAGCGGCTTCGAACTTCGTTTACAAGATAAAACAGCAGGCAGCTTTGCAGAATTTGCCGATGTTGCCAATACATTAGTAGAAAAACTGAATGAAGATCCGCGCATTGTGGGAGCAACCTCAGGATTCAATCCTAATTTTCCACAATATCTGCTGAAAGTGGATATTGCTAAAGCAGCTAAATTAGGAGTAAATCTAAATGAATCCATGGAAACACTCCAATCCTATATCGGCAGTTTCTACTCATCCAACTTTATTCGTTTCGGACAAATGTATAAGGTGATGTTACAGGCTTCTCCAGAGTATCGTATGAATCCTGAAGATCTGTATAAGTTCTATGCCAAGAACAAGGACGGGAATATGGTACCCTACTCTAACTTTATGACGATGGACCGTATATTCGGTCCTAACCAGATTACACGCTACAATATGTTCACCTCGGCCTTGATTACAGGTGAACCTGCCGAAGGAGTCAGTTCAGGAGAGGTTATCGAAGCAGTGGAACAAATTGCCAAAGAGACATTACCTCGCGGTTATGATATAGAATGGTCAGGAGTTACTCGTGAAGAGAAAGATTCGGGTGGACAAACCGTTCTTATTTTCGGTATTTGCCTACTGTTTGTTTATTTGTTGCTGGCAGCACAATACGAGAGTCTGTTACTGCCTTTTCCCGTCATACTTTCATTGCCGGCAGGTATCTTCGGTTCTTATTTTTTCCTGCAACTGGCAGGCTTGGAAAATAATATTTATGCCCAGGTAGCCTTGGTAATGTTGATTGGTCTGCTAGGCAAAAATGCCATTCTTATTGTGGAAATGGCCAACCAGTACCGCAAACAGGGAATGAGCATCTTTGATGCTGCCGTTAGAGGTTCCGTAAGCCGTCTGCGCCCCATCCTGATGACATCCTTTGCATTTATATGCGGACTAATCCCGTTGGTAATGGCAAGCGGAGCCGGTGCTTTGGGCAACCGTTCCATCGGAACAGCTGCCGCCGGAGGTATGTTTATCGGTACATTCGTAGGAATCTTCCTTGTACCTGGACTTTACCTTATTTTCGAGAGTTGGTCTGCACATCTTAACCGTAATAAAGTCAGCTATGATGAAGAAGATGAAAAATAACAATATAAACAAAACAGGTTTAATAATAGGAGCTTTCTGTCTGATTATGGTAAGTTGCAAAGCCCCTTCCCTTACTCCGACAGAAAAGATAGAGTTACCCGAGTTCTATATGGATAGGGAAACGGACAGCACTACTATCTCTTCCATGTCATGGAAAACATTTTTTCCAGATACGTTATTGCAAAGTTATATAGCCGAAGCGTTAAATAACAATCATTCATTCCTTCAAACTATAGAACGGATATCCATTGCCCGTTCACAAGTTCGAGTAGGAAAAGGAGCGCTGCTGCCCGATCTTTCATTAGGCATTGATGGTGGAGTACAACGTTTTGGCGAGTACACTATGGACGGAGTTGGTAACAGCACCACCAACACTCCCGATTTAGAAAAAGACAAACATATTCCAGATCCCTACCGGAATTTCAACCTAGGACTCAATTTTCAATGGGAAGCTGACATATGGGGTAAGCTAACCGATAAAAAACGATCGGCCGTATCCCGCTGGATGCAGTCTGTAGAAGCTATGCGTCTGGCACGCACCTTATTGATATCAGAAGTAGGTACACACTATTTTGAATTAATAGGACTGGATAAACAGCGATATGTGCTACGCGAAGCCATCCTAACAGCCAGAGATGCTTATAATTTAACCGATGAACTGATGAAAGAAGGTGAAGTAACCCGACTTTCTGTAGACCAATTCCGGTCACGACGCCTTAAATTGGAAGAAATGCTGCTTGCAAACGAACAGCAAATAAGTGAAAAGGAACGTGCCATCGCCACCTTATTAGGACGACTGCCTTTCAAGGTGAAACGAGTGTCATTTGAAACTGCATGTAGTTATGAGTTTCCCACAGATGCAGGAATCCCGTCACAACTTTTGCAATATCGCCCGGATATAAAGGCTGCCGAACTGGAGTTATTAGCTAGTAAATCCGACGTATCTGCAGCGCGAAAAGCTTTCTTCCCATCCATCGTGATTGGAGGAAACGGAGGTTTTAACGCATTTGATCTGGATAAATGGTTTACTGCTCCTGCATCCCTGGTTTACAATCTCGGTGCAGGTATCACAGCACCTATATTCAAACAAAATACTATACGTGCATTATGGAATGATGCGAAAAGCCAGCAACGCATCGCTTTGTTAGGATATCACGAAACGGTATTAAAAGCCTATGAAGAAGTATTAAACCTCATTACTGCATCATCGCAAATGCACCAGCGCAAAAAGTTGAAAGAAGAAGAAAGCCGTATCCATCATCGATCTATTTATAATGCAAATGAAATGTTTAAAGTAGGATTCGCAGGCTATCTGGATGTACTGTCGGCCGATGAACGTTTCCTGGATTGTGAATTGGAACGTATCGCTCTGAATGTGGAATCTTGTAAACTGCATATCATGCTTTACCGTGCCTTAGGAGGTGGAAGCAATTAGTTAATATACTTATATTTTTTGATTTGTTTGGTTAGGAACCGCCCCCGGCAAGCGTGTCGTCAGGACGGTTCTTTTTTACTCTTATAATTCAAGAAATATCAGACCTCTTGAGCAAAGAAACAATCCACAACAATAATATAGCTCCCACAATAGAGGTAACAAGACTGCCAATAATACCAGTTGCTGCAATACCAAACAAACTGAATACCCAGCCGCCCAGGACACCACCAACAATACCAACCAATAAATTAATAAAGAGACCGAAACCTCCCCCTCTCATCAACTTACCGGCAACAAAACCAGCAATAATTCCGATAATAATGTACCAAATAAAATACATACGCTTTATTCTTTAGAGTTTATAGTTAATCATCTTACTGATAAAAACAGCTATTCTGTATAAAAAGTTGCCTGAATAAATCTTTTTTTACTTCATTGATAAAATTATTCAGGATGCATTTTCCCTTTTTCCGGTCTTCTTTTTCCGGCTTCAGCATTTTCTTCCCCATCTGTTCTCCCTTCAATCTTTATTTTTGTCTCAAACTTAAAAGACAAAATATGAAGATAAACGTACATTCCATGCTATTATTAAGCCTTGCCGCACTACTTTCTTCCTGTGCTGCCGAAGGCAATGATAAAAAACAAGACCTTATTGTAAAAACAACACAAGCTGTTCCAGTTTCACATCAGGGTGACAAAGAATTCTCTTTTATTGCCCGACCTTTTCGCACTTCCGAGTTATCTTTCCGAGTAGGCGGTCCCATCGACCGTTTCGATGTATACGCAGGTAACCGATACCAACAAGGCAGCATCATAGCCGAAATAGATCCGCGCGATTTCCGCATCCGTAAAGAACGTGCCGAAGCAATCTACCATCAGGCAAAAGCGGAATTCGAACGTATACAAAAGTTATACGACAAAGGAAATGTTTCTGCAAGTACTTATGAAAAAGCAAAAGCAGACTATATCACTGCAAAAACAACTTTCAATACAGCTTCCTATGAACTGGAAGACACACGCCTTATCGCTCCATTCAATGGTTATGTGGGTGAAGTATATATAGAGAAATTTCAAGACGTGAAAGCAACCCAGCCCATCATTTCTTTTATTGATATAGACCAACTTAAACTGGAGATTTATGTCACTCAAGACATTGCCCGTGCAGCGCAAACACTAGATACAATACAAGTACGATTTGACGCCCAACCCGATAAAGTATATAATGCTAAGATAATAGAAATTTCCAAAGGGACTACCCGCAATAACCTCTCTTATCTGCTGACCGCTCTACTTCCCAATAAAGAAGGGAAATTACTGGCAGGTATGTCTGGTAAAGCAAGCCTAAATACCCATTCCGTTTCAACTCTTTCCCAAGGAGCAGCCATCCCTCAAACAGCCCTTTGCCATCGCCCTACAGAAGGAGATTATTTATGGGTAGTAAATTCCAAAACCCAACAAGTAACTAAGAGAAAAGTAAAGAAAGGGGATCTATTGCCAAACGGTTATGTATCTATCACCGAAGGCTTGTATCCTGATGAAACTGTAGCAAACAGTGGGCTCCGCTTCCTATCGGATGGAATGAAAATAAGTGTAGAAAACGAATAATATCACAGAAATAAACAATCATGAAACTCGTAAAATATTTTCTACAGAAGAAAGCAGTCACTATCTTGCTGTTGGTATTGATATTGGCCGGTGGGCTGTTCTCCTATATCAAAATGGGAAAACTGGAAGACGCCCCCTTTACCATCAAACAAGCACTCGTACTGACTCCGTATCCCGGAGCATCCCCCTCCGAGGTACAATCTCAAGTAACAGATGTTCTGGAAGAATCCATCCAATCTCTTGGTGAACTTTATTATCTGAAAACAGAAAACCGAACAGGACTTTCAAAAATAACCGTTTATGTAAAAAAGGAAATCCGGGCAGACGAAATGCAACAACTTTGGGACAAATTACGCCGTAAAGTAAATGATGTACAAAGCAAACTTCCCGCCGGAGCAGGTCCATCTGTTGTTAACGATGATTTTGGAGATGTATTGGGAGTTTTCTATGGACTGACTGGAAAGAGCCATACCTATCGGGAACTGGAAGACGAAGCCAAGATTATCAAAAACGAACTATTGAAAATAAAAGATGTTGCTAAAATAGAAATCTACGGAATACAGACACCTACCATTGACGTGTCTGTCAGCCCATCCGTCATGGCACAAAGCGGAATTACGACCTCGGATATAGCCCGCGCTTTCGAAGCACAAAACAAAGTGGTGGATGCCGGAGGTATTGATGCCGGACAAAATCGGCTGCGCATTGAATCCACTGGAAATTTTTATTCATTAGATGATATAAGAAACCTGACTATCGTATCACGCTCCGGTGAACATTTCCGCCTTGCCGACATTGCACAAATAGAAGAAAGTTATCAGACACCTGCCAGCAATCTGATGCGCATTGACGGTAATCCGGCCATAGGTATTGCCATCTCCACCGTCCCCACCGGAAATGTAGTGGATATGGCAGAAGCTGTGAAAAAACGCATTGACGAATTATCCCAATCCATGCCTGAAGGATATGAACTGACCTCTATCTACGATCAAGGATATGAATCAGCCGTTGCCAATCAAGGCTTTGTCTTGAATCTCATCATTTCCGTTTTAACTGTTATAGCCATTCTATTATTTTTCATCGGGTTCAAGAATGGCACGCTGATAGGTAGCGGACTGATTTTTTCCATCTTCGCCACTCTCATTGTCATGATGGCTTGCGGCATCGCACTCCAGCGAATGTCACTGGCCGCCATCATTATCGCCATGGGGATGTTGGTAGACAATGCCATTGTTGTGTCAGACTCCGCTTTAATCAATATGGAGCGTGGAATGCGGAAACGTGTAGCCATCATGCAGGCTTGCTCGACTACCGCCCTGCCCTTGTTGGCAGCAACCGTAATCGCTATTCTTACTTTCCTTCCTATCTATTATTCACCACATATCACAGGTGAACTGTTATCCTCATTAGTCGTGGTTATCGGAGTATCCCTGATGTTCAGCTGGGTGTTCGCACTGACACAGACACCTTTCTTTATACAGGAATTTGTCCGCCGCCCACGTCCCGAGGAACTGAAAGCGGCACTGTTTGACGGAAAATATTACAACCGTTTCCGCAATGCTTTACATTGGGTGCTCCGCCACCGGTCGGTCACCATCGGCTCACTGGCCATTATGCTGATACTCTCTGCCTGGAGTTTCAAATTTATTCCTAAAGTATTCGTACCCGCACTGGAAAAACAATACTTTACCGTAGATATGTGGCTGCCCGAAGGAACAAACATTAACGAAACAGACCGCATGGCAAGCAGTCTGGCAGACTATATACGCGGACACGAAGAAACAGAAATGGTTTCTACCTACATAGGTCGCACGCCACCCCGCTATTATTTATCCAATGTATCTTTCGGTCCTCAATCCAATTATGCACAAATACTGGTAAAATGCAAGACCTCCAAAGATTCAAAGGAATTACATGCGCTACTGCAAGACTCCATTCGCCAGAAATATCCCGAACCCCTGATAAAAGTGAACAAATTCGAGCTTAGCCCTTTGACAGAAGCCGTCATCGAAGCCCGTTTTCTAGGACCGGATCCTGCTGTACTAGATTCACTGGCAGGGAAAGCAATAGAAATCATGCGCCGCAATCCCAAAGTAGCGGACGCCCGCAACGAATGGGGCAACATGAGTTTAATGATCCGCCCTGTTTACGATCCGGTAAAAGCCGGAGCACTGGGTATCACCAAAGCACAAATGATGCAATCCGTCAAGTCTATCAGTGATGGAACTCCTGTAGGAATTTATCGGGATAATGAAAAGAAAGTACCTGTATTACTAAAATCGGAAGGGGTTCATATTACAGACGAGCGATCTTTAGGGGATTTCTCTGTTTGGAACGGGGAGCATTCGGCACCTCTGTCACAAGTAACGGAAAAAATTGAAACCACTTGGGAATTTCCGCAAATACGTACTTATAACCGTCAGTTATCCATGGCAGCCATGTGTGGAGTAAAACCGGGACACACCATGGCGGAAGTACACGGAGAAATACGAAAAGAGATAGAAGAAATAGAATTGCCCGAAGGATATACCTTCTTCTGGGATGCCCAATACAAAGACCAAGGCGAAGCGATGCAGGCCATTGCCAAGTTCTTTCCTTTGGCTTTTCTGATGCTCATTGTAATTCTTGTAGCATTATTCGGTAACTTCAGACAACCGGTCATTATCCTGTGTATCCTTCCCCTTTCCCTTATCGGGGTTGCCATAGGTATGCTGCTCACCGGATTCGATTTCGGCTTCTTCCCCATCGCCGGATGGCTGGGATTATTAGGTATGATTATTAAAAATGTGATTGTGTTACTGGATGAAATAAATATACAGCGCCGAAATGGAATCGCACCTTATACCGCCATCATAGAAGCTACAGTGTCAAGAACAAGACCTGTACTTATGGCAGCGACCACTACTATTTTAGGAATGGTTCCGTTATTGTTCGATATAGCATTCGGCGGTATGGCAGCCACTATTATTTTCGGACTGACGTTTGCCACATTGCTAACGTTATTCGTAACCCCGGCATTATATGCCATGTTTTATAAAATTAAGAGTAATTCTAAATATGCATCCTATGAAAAGAATTAATATACTGTTTATCTTTATTTTTAGTGTTCCGTCCGCTACTTTCTCCCAACAAAGTGATTTATTGGAAAAGTACAGGTCGATGGCTGTGGAATACAACCACGACCTGAAGGCGGCGGATAAACACATCTCTGCAAGTATCGAACTGGAAAAAGCCGCCCGAAAAGATTTGCGTCCCAAACTTTCGGGTGATGCCAACTTTCAATATACCGGCAACCCCATCCAGCTCACTCTGGACTTGCCCAGTATGCAAAACCCACTGACGTTCGAAGGCAAGGACATGAAATATGGTGCCTCACTTACCCTATTACAGCCGGTCTATACAGGCGGGCGTCTGCTGGAAACCATCCGGATGGCAAAACATCAACATAGTCTGGCAGCACATCAGGCGGAATACTTTCGTTCCGCCCTGTGCTACCAAACCGATATGCAATACTGGAATACCGTAGCCCGTGCCGAACTTCTGCAAGTTGCTACCGACTATCGAAACTCTATCGCCTCACTCACCAAAACTATCCGTGAGCGAGTCGAAGCAGGACTAGTTGACCCGCAAGACTTGCTTATGGCAGAAGTAAAACTAAATGAAGCCGAATACCAATTACTCCAAGCAAAAAGCAGTTTGGAAACAGGAAGAATGGCACTTAATTCACTGATTGGCACGGCACTTCATGAAATAACGGAAGTGGAAGATACCATTCCTTCCATCGTAATGAATGAGCAGTTATGGAAGCAAGACGGTTCTAACCGACCGGAACTAAAAATAGCATACGACCAAATAGGCATAGCCGAAAGCTCAAAGAAACTGACTGACTCAAAATATAAACCGCAACTGTATGTCGGCATAGAAGGAAGTTACTCTTCACCAGGATATAACTTTAAATCCGACCTTGATCCCAACTATGCCGTTTATGCTAAGTTATCTGTACCTATTTTTGAATGGGGGAAACGACGCAACGAAAAACGGGCAGCCTCTTTCCAGATCGGTGCCGCGACTGATAATCTGCACCAAGTAAGTGACCATGTAAATCTGGAAGTGCAGACAGCCCGTGTATCCTTGTCTCAAGCAATGGAACAAGTACAATTAACTAGAAACTCATTGGAAAAAGCCCGCAAAAACGAACAAATGGCATTGGAAAGATATACAGAGGGGAAAGTATCAATAGTGGAAATGATAGAGGCACAAAACTATCGGCAGATTTCACAAACCAACTATGTACAAGCCAAAGTTTCTGCACAAGGACACTATTCCGCATTGCTGAAAGCTTTAAACAAATATTAGATAAAACCAACCATCATGAAAAGCATATTCTTCCATTCACCAAGGAACGGAATTTATCCGTACCTATAGTGAATGGAAAATATTAATTTAACACCTCTCCAGTCTATGATTATTCTGTAAAATATTGTAGCTTTGTTCACATGAAATGGAATGTTACATTATATGGCCTTTTATTCTCCGGACTAGGAGCATTTTCCTATCTTCTTCTAGCCAATTATTCCGATTTGTCACCCCATGTGGCAGATATGCTATTTTCCAAAGGTGCTTTTATCTTCTTCATCACAGCCTTCAATATTCTTGGCTACTCAACGTTGCGGCTCAGTTCCTGGCTAAACAGTCAATATGCATTGAATATCCGCAAACGTTGGAAAATTATTACCATTTATATAGCCGTAACTCTTCTGTTCTTTCTTTTGAATTATAGTTTATTGATTGTCGGAAAACTTCTGGTAGGTTCCTACAACATATTTATTTTCCCAAATGGCGGCTGGCGCATCCTCTTTCTGGTATGGTTGGTGGAGTTAGTTATTGTAGGACTACTTTTATCTAACCGTTCTATTCAGAACACATTAAAACTGCAACAAGAAGCTGCCGAACTTCAAAAAGAAAATAACACAGCCCGTTACACCGCCCTGCAAAACCAACTCAATCCACACTTTCTGTTCAACAGTCTTAACACGCTGATTGCAGAAATAGAATACAATCCCGCCAATGCAGTCCGCTTCACTAAGCATCTGTCCAGCGTTTACCGCTATGTCCTTCAAAGTCAAGATAAAGTCTTGGTACCTTTAAGCGAAGAATTGGAATTTATGAAATCCTACCTCTTTCTTCACGAAGTCCGATTAGGAAATTGCATCAGTTACAAATGTCATCTTCCCGAAGACTATCCTGAAGCCATGCTCCCGCCACTAACTTTGCAACTGCTGGTAGAAAATGTCATCAAGCATAATTCCATCACCTCAAACAAGCCTATGCAAATTAATATAGAAATTGAAAATTATTACCTGACAGTAAGTAACCCTATCCAACCTAAAAAGAGTAATGACACCTCTTCGGGAGTAGGATTGAATAATCTTTCCAACCGTTGCAAACTACTGCTCGGCGAAGGAATCATTGTCACTAAAGCAAACAATTTGTTTACCGTAAAAGTACCTTTAGCATATGAATAAACTAAACGCAATCATTATAGAAGATGAAGTGCCAGCAGCACGTTTGTTACATTCCATGATTACCCGTCTGCGCCCGCAATGGACACTGACCATTATACCGGGCAGTGTGGACGAAGCTGTGGCTTGGTTTAAAGATAATCCACAACCCGACCTGATCTTCCTCGATATCCAATTGGCAGATGGAAACGCATTCGATTTCCTTTCGGCCGTGCATCCTTCCTCTATAATTATTTTTACAACTGCCTACGACCAATATGCCATCCGCGCATTTACAGTAAATAGCATAGATTATATACTGAAACCCATCGACGAAACACGTCTGCTCGATGCCATCATCAAATACGAAACTTTACAAAACAAAGGAATCTCCCGCCCCCAAGAATATCTGGATACATTGCTGGATACCCTGCAACATAAAGAAAGACGTTACCGTACACGCTTCCTTATTTATGGAGCCGACCGTTTCTGGTCTCTTCAAGTAACGGACATAGCCTATTTCTATTCTGAAAATAAAATAACTTTTGCCGTCACCCAAAAAGGACAAGAACACATAATCGACCTGTCTCTGAATAAATTAATGGAACAGTTGGACCCAGAACAGTTCTTTCGCGCCAACCGTCAGATTATTATCAGCATTGCTTCCATAGACCATGCCGAACCTTATTTTAATGGCAAGATAGTAGTCAGTGTCCTTCCTCCTTACAAAGCCCAAATCACCATCAGTGAAGAAAAACTTTCTTCATTCAAGCTTTGGCTTAATTATTAAGAAATGAAAAAGGAAGATTAAACACTTACTAATCGGTAAACATGATAGCCTCAATGCATATACCTTGTTTATTGATAACACACTCTATAGTCGCTGCCGGAAGCCGGAACTCCAACATATGCGCATCGGGCAAATAGGGACATATATATCTTTGTGAATCAGGATGAAATGTTCTGATACACAATTCCGAAAATCCAATAAAGCCCCTTACTTTAAAATAATTAAAGCAAGATTGCGAAAACGGCAAAAAAGGAGGTCTATTTTCTTTCATTAGTCTTTGCAATAGATTTATGTTACTCATGTCAAAAACATGAACTTATCATAAACAAGCGTGTGTCCGAAAGGTTTATCAAAAGTTCCATTTCTTCCGCCACAATATAAAAAAGCAGTCCGGCACAGATATTCATCCATATGTCGGACTGCTTTTACACCATATTATCCTTCTTACTTATTTCTAAAAATTGGAATCTGAACATTGAACGAACTCCCATCCTGTTTCATATTCAGTGGAGTAATGGAACAAGCCGAATAAAGCACAATAGGTTCATCATTTTCATCCAATAATAACTGAGGACGTTCCAAACGATCTACCTCTATCCGCTCTCCATTCTTCAGAATTATTTCTTTATTCATAAACAAAGAATGTTCGGGAAGTTTCCAATGTATACCATCTTCAGAATACATGATGGCCAATCCCGGCTTACCTTTTGTAAATCCTCCCGTAAAATCTTTAAATACAGCATAGAAACAATTGTCTTTCCGGTGATACCATACAAACGGGTCTTCCGCATTCAATTTCTGGTTATCCCCTGTTTCAAACTCAAATACATAGTCATCCTGCACAATAAAAGGACCTTCGGGAGCATCGGCTATGGCTACTCCATGCACACCACGCCAAGTAGGGTCATAAACATTCCCTTTAAAGTAAAGATAATATTTCTTTTTCAAAGGATGATATACCACTGCCGGATTAACTAAAATGAGATTATCAGGCTTGGTTACAGTACCTTCAGGTGAGGGTTCCAGTACATTATCAGGCTTCACCCGTGTACGTGGAGCAAGCAAAGGTTGCTCATTACATGAAAATTTACCTTCCAGTAACTCTTTTATGGAATTAAAACACAGCACCCCCAACTTTTGATTTTGTTGGAGTCTGTCTCTTCTGCTTAGTTGTCCCTTTACATGAGCATTCTCACCCGGATCTACCGTAGCACAATAATACAAATAGTACTTTCCGTTATATCTCTTGATATGGGGATTATGAACCGACTGTGCATCCCATGAACAGTTATCCGGACGATATCCATCCTTATTATACACAATACCTATATCCTTATATCCCCCATAAGGAGAGTCGGATACAGCTACTCCAATCATCGAACCCAGCAACCAAGCGTCTATAAATCTAGGGTGCTCCGGTCCTGATTCCATAGCGGAATAAAATAAATAATACTTTCCATCCTCCTCTGCCTGAATAGCCGAACCACACCAAATAAAATGACTTTTCAACGAGAAAGCGGAGAAACCGGAAGGAAACTCCGAATCGCCCCGTTGAATAAGTTCTAAATTTACCGGACCGGTCTGCCAAGTGTGTTGCGCCCACCCCTGCAACAAAGCAAGGAAGACGAAACAAACAAATAGCATTTTTCTTCTCATATTCATCACAAACAGATCATTCATTACTGATTTTCTTACAATAATTTATTCCCAACACATCATAATGTTGCCGGATGCCCTCCAAACGAGTACAAAATTTTCCATAATCTTTATGTTCCTTTTTGCTCCATGCCACCTCGGACAAAGCCGCCACGCGCGGATAAAGCATATACTCCATCTCATCAAGCGCAGACATATACTCCGTCCATAAATTAGCCTGTACTCCTTTTATATGTTTGGCCTCATCTGCAGTCAGCGCTTCGGGAACCGGATGATAATTATAAACTTTTTCCAATGTAATCACCCGATTGGGGTTCCCAATTTTCCTTCCATTCCCCTTAAACTGGAAACAATTAAAATACATATAAATATTAGGAGACATAATAACATCATATCCGGCTTTTGCCGCATGGATTCCTCCCTTTTCACCTCTCCATGACATCACGGTAGCACGTTGCGGAATACCTCCCTCCAAGATCTCATCCCAACCGATAATTTTCTTTCCTCTGGTATTCAGATAGTTCTCAATCCGATTGATGAAATAAGTCTGCAATTCAGCCTCTTTTGTCAAATGTTCCTGCTTCATCCGTTCCTGACAGTGTACACAATTTTTCCAACGGATACGAGGAGCCTCATCCCCGCCCAAATGAATATAGCTGGAGGGGAAAAGCTTCACCACCTCATCCAGAATATCCTGCATAAAAGTGAAAGTAGACTCTTTGGTACAATAAATATCATTGAAAACACCCCAACGGCCTTCCACCTCAAAAGGCCCTCCGGTACAGGAATATTCAGGATATGCTGTCAGTGCCGCCACGCTATGTCCTGGCATTTCTATTTCAGGAATAATTTCCACAAAACGCTTCTTGGCGTATGCCACCACTTCTTTGATATCTTCCTGTGTATAAAATCCGCCATAACGCTTAGTGTACCACTCTGTAGGATTATCCCACATATATCCCACAATCGTTTTTTTACGGTAACCTCCGACGGTAGTCAGTTTGGGATATTTCTTGATTTCGATACGCCATCCCTGGTCATCAGTCAAATGCCAATGAAGGATGTTCAACTTATGAAAAGCAAGCAAGTCAATATGACGCTTTACATCCTCCTTCGGAATGAAATGACGGGAAACATCAAGCATCACTCCGCGATAAGAAAATGCAGGCGAATCTTCTATCACTACACAAGGGATATTCCATTTTACTTTTTCCGTCACCAACTTGTCGCTTTCAATGGCAGAAGGCAATAATTGACGCAATGTCTGAAAAGCATAGAAGATGCCTTTAGGAGTCCTGGCGTCTATATGGATAGAAGATTGAGAGACTGTCAGCTTGTAGGATTCCTCATTGGGCAGAGATGTGTTAAGTCGGCAACGGATCACATTGGAAGAACGGGGAATAGAAGAGACCTCCAATGAGAACCCGGCAGCTGTATCAAACAAATCATTCCAAAAAGATATGGCATTGCGCATCTCCTCGTTATCTACAGACAAAGTAATTACAGTTTTGTCATTTACCGTAAAGTTGCCTCTTTTTTCGATGCACTTCTGCGGCATCGGAATAATGGATACCGATGCCTGCAGAGTGCCTAACAACAACACTAAAAATGAAAAGGTTAGAATTAATTTCTTCATGGTTTATTTTTTATTTGTTGGATAATTCGGACTATATAAAAGATTTTTATTGCGGATGACCAGTTTGCCGTCTTTCACCCATTCCTCCCCTCTTTCCTGCAAATGTCCTGCCATCGCTTTCCGCATCTTTTCCAATGTTTTTCCGGAAGCCTTGACTTTTGACAAATCATGCAATTCGTATAGGTCTTTTGACAAATCGAACAATTGTTCCTCACCAGTACGGAAAAACCAGATATACTTTATTTTCCCATCCGTCAAAGCACACCAATAATTATCCGCCCAATAAGCAGTGGAATGTTCTATATCAATATATTCACGCCAGGGAGCTTTCCCTTTTTCCAATAAAGGAAGTAAAGACAAACCGTCCATTTCTTTCGGAATCCGGCAGCCGTTCAATGCCAGGAAAGTAGGAAGCAAGTCGCGTAACTCCACCGGAGCTTCTATTTTTTCACCAGGTTCCAGGCTACTCTTCATACTTTCGGGCAGCTTTATAATAAAAGGAATAGCTGCCGATCCTTCATAAGCATACGTTTTACGCCACAAATGATGATCTCCCAACATATCGCCATGATCGGCCACAAAACATATCAGCGCATTGTCATACATTCCTTTCTTTTTCAGTTCATCCACAATACGCCCTACCTGCTCATCAATGAAAGTCACCGAAGCATAATAATACTTACGGGAATTCCGGGCATATTCCACTCCATAGTTCCCTATAGCCGCTTCGGGATTCTTTTCGGGATGGGCATCTATTGCAAGGTCTTTACACCAGTCACCTACCACGGGAGCAGGTATTTCTCTGCCTTCATACATATCCACTATTCGCCGGGGGGGATCATACGGGCTATGTGGACGGGCAAAAGATACTTTCAAGAACAAAGGCTGTTCAGAAGAATAACCTTTTATCGCCTCCACCGCCCTGTCTCCTGTCCATACGGTAGGATGCAACCGTTCGGGCAAAGCATACGCTTTCGCTTCGTGGGCGTTCCACTCCACCCCCGTACTGTCGGGATCCAGACCGAAAGCCTGCGTATTGAACCATTTACGATAATCACTCATAAAATAAGGAGACTCCACACGTCCGCTTTCATCCAGAATAGTCGCTTCGAATCCATGCAACACATTCTGCGGATGCCAATGCATCTTTCCTATTCCCAATGTGTGATAACCCAAGTCTTTCAACATCTGTGGCATTTCATAGGGATAATGATCCGCCACTTGTCCATATCCTAACAAGCCATGATGCCAAGGAGACATACCTGTCAGCATACCCGCACGTGCCGGAGTACTGCTTGGAGCAGCCGTATAGGCATTGCAAAATAAATGCCCATCGGCTGCCAAGCGATCCACATTTGGAGAAATCACAGCTTCATTTCCCGCACACCCCAATGCATCCCAACGCTGTTGGTCAGTCATTATTAAAATGATATGCGGTTGTTTCTTTTCCGGTTGTGCAGCCTGCCCAGGCATAGCGGACAAACCAAGGCTACCGGCCATACACCATCCTATATAGTTATACTTTTTCATTACTAGCCAATTAATAAGAAATAAAGTTCCATTCACAACTATCATTTTACAAAATCCGTATCGTTATATTGGATTTGCAACTTCTTCAGTTCCGCCTGCATATCAGCCAATACTTCACTATAAGTAGGATCATTGATTACATTATGCATCTCGGCAGGGTCTTTTTCCAAGTCATAAAGTTCCCATGCATCAATGTCATTGTAGAAGTGAATCAATTTATAACGGTCTGTACGTACTCCATAATGACACTTCACCATGTGTTCGGCGGGGTATTCATAAAAATGATAATATAATGATTTACGCCAGTCCGCAGGCTTCTTCCCTTTCAATAAAGGCAACAAAGACTCGCCTTGAATATCTTCGGGTACTTTTACACCGGCCAGTTCCAGGAAAGTAGGTGCATAGTCTATATTCTGTACCATTTCAGTGATATCACCTTTCCTGTCAAATCCTTTCGGCAAACGCATGATGAGTGGGGTACGCATAGATTCTTCGTACATAAAGCGTTTGTCAAACCATCCGTGCTCTCCCATATAAAATCCTTGGTCGGATGTATAGACGACTAATGTATTATCCAGTAACCCGTTTTCTTTCAGATAATCGAGCACACGCCCTACATTATCATCCAAGGATTTGACAGTTTTCATATAGTCGCGCATATAACGTTGGAATTTCCAGTTTGCCAACTCCTTTCCTTGCGGATTCTTCTGATAAAAATCATCAATCACAGGACCGTAAAATGCATCCCATGCTGCACGCTGTCCTTCGTCCATACGTCCGATAAAGCTTTCATACAATGATTTCAAACGGGATTCCTTGTCAGGACGGAGCATCTTCAGATCATATATCATATCCATATCTTTCACAATACTCATCTCCTGAGCTGCGGCAGCTTCACGTCCGTTATAATCGTCAAAGAAATTATCGGGTAAAGCAAATTCTTTATCTTCATATAAAGCCAGGTTACAGGTATCCGCCATCCAATTACGATGAATAGCCTTATGATGAATAAGCAGACAGAATGGTTTTTCTTTATCGCGCTTATTTTCCATCCAGTCTATGGCATCATCGGTAATCAGATTAGTGATATACCCATGTTTCTGAATGGTATCATTGGTTTGTGTGATGAAATCCGGATTATAATAATCACCCTGTCCGGGAACAATCTCCCAATAAGTAAAGCCTGTCGGCAAACTTTCCAAATGCCATTTCCCGATTAATGCAGTCTGATAACCCGCCTTCTGCAATAGTTTCGGAAAGGTTTGCTGTGATGAATCAAATACACAGGTAGAATTATCATAAAATTTATTCTCACAACTATGTTTACCCGTAAGCATACAAGCACGGCTAGGGCCACTCAGAGAGTTTGCGACAAAACTGTTTGTAAAACGTACCCCGTCGTTAGCAATCCGATCCAAGTTGGGCGTATCCATATAACGTTTGTCATAGCAACTCATCATCTGAGCCGTATGATCGTCCGTCATAATATAGACAATATTCAAAGGTTTTTCTGTTACCGGCTCCGTACAGCCGGTCAGAGCGGATATCGCCAATATTCCGCCATAAATCAATTTGTTTTGATGTTCCATTAATGGTAATGACTTAAAGTTTAAAAATAAGTTGATCCTTTGTCGCCAAACAAAGGTCCTCTCTACTTATATGGCAATCGGGAAAGGAATGTTCCTAAAGAAATAAAATATTTTTTTATAAAGTTTGAAAGCTTATCATCACACTCTTTCATTTGGATAAATCGCATCCGATCTTCTCAAATGGAAGCTGGGGGAATCCATTGATCCGCTGATAAATGAGCGCATCGTCCTTAAATCCCTTCAACGGATCAGCAGCATCCACAAACCCCGGATCCAAACCGGTAGCCCAATTGTTATACAATTCCAACCACTCGGTACGTCCGCGTACTACATTTCCAATCTTATAGAATAAATTTCCTTCTATCACATTGCCTTTCGGATAAGAGGTGTCATTGTCCCAATATTCAGCGAGCAAAGGATAGACCGTACTGTAAGGAGGATTTTTATAATTGACTGTTTGCAAACGCTGATCAATTATCGCACCTTTCTCTATCATGAATTTGCCCCAGCCCTGCATACGCGCATCTATATGAATGGCAACAGGAGAATCTATAAATATATTATGCCGGTAATGATTATTATGCCCTCCACCGATAAGTACCGGCAAAGACCCTGCTTTGTAATAAATATTACCATAAACTTCTGCTCCACAAGCTCCGTCATCATGATAAGTAGCCGTTACACGATGACGCGGACTCAACTCATGAAAATAACAATAGCGGATAACATTTCCCTGTTCCGAAGGATCACGACCATAATAAACAGCTCCCTGATCATCGACTTCAGAACACACGTTCGTTATGTCACACAGTTCTATCACATGGTTATTTCCATGAAACAGGATCGCCATACTGGGTGCATTATAGATATCACATTTAGAGATACGGTTGCCCACACCATCCATCCATATTCCGGGACGATAGGATTTCTCAATCCGGTTATAATCATGTATCCGGCAATTCTCCACATAATTTCCGGCAGGAGTCAATGAGGCTCTGTCTCCTCCTCCCAAACTGATACCTCCGGCACCCACATTATAAATATAGCAATCCACGACTCCGTTTTCCGTTCCTCCTTCCCGATTGAACAGGATGTTCTGATAAACTGTTCCCATCAAATCGCCCACAACACGCGAAGCAGGGCTACCTCCCGATTCGTGTCCTCTCTGGTTGCCAGCCTTCAACGTTCCCTTTCCGATGGATACGCCCACTCCACCCATATTGCGTATAATGCAATTCTTAATCAAAGCACGATGAGTATTCTCCATATAGACACCGATATGCCTGCCATACTCAAAAGTGATGCCTTGCACCTTCACATCCTTACAATGCTCAATCGCCATCAACGGACTTTCCAATAAGGAAACACTCCAATTTTCCATCTTTCCGGCAGGCGGATATACATACATCTTCCCTCTCCCGGCATCAATCACATATTCGCCCGGCACATCCAGTTCCTCCAGCAGGTTCAAGGCAAACCATTGACGCCAAGGCGCACCTGTCATAAATCCATATACCGTATGCTGCCTCGTATGAATCATTTTATGTATCGTGTCGATACTTTCCACACAAATCATGTCATCGGCATAACCGTGCGCAAAGTATCCGCTTATCCACATATTCTCTACCGATTTCCAACCCGAAGGGCGCTCTTCCTGATATCCGAATACAGGGAAAGGAGCTTCTTTTCCTTCCTTAGCCACCCCCGATTCCTGTATTTTTCCAATCATAACCGTAGAGTCATTCGGCCAACGGGCAATTCGCAGAGGCTGACCATCCACAAATACTTCTGTCCATGCCACCTGACTGGGCCGTCCAAAACCTGTAGCGTGCAGCCCCACCAACTCCATCCGGTTTTTCTTGAAGTCGATTTCTCTTATCAGACTTCTGACTTGCGGTTGCAACCGGTCTAATACCGCTTGCTCCTTTACCGGTTTCAGACTATTCCTTGTAACAGACTTTCCTCCCGAGATAGTTACAGTTTCATCTTGATAAGGGTGAATGAAGACATGGTCACGGTTCACCTCCAATGTGGCGTCTATCTCATAAGTTCCCCCACGAAGCATCACCTCCACTTGCTGACCGGCAGTTATCTCTTTCATCTTTCCAAGGGCCGCCCCGATGGTCTTCAGAGGGTGGGACAAAGTGCCGGCATTCCGGTCATCTCCTTTCGGCGACACATACAAAACACCATTTCCGTCAGCATAGCAGCCTATTGCATTGATCAATAAGAACGCCACCAGCAACCAATTCGTTCTTTTCATAAATTCTTTTTGATTTTATAATTTCCGTATATGTTTCCGAAGCTCAATCAACAGATCCACATCTTTCTGACGCATCTTTCCTTCCCGGTTCGGCGGAAGGTTTAAAATCAAGATATTGTCCTGAGCCGTTGCCCGTTGGTACAGCTTGACCAATTCATCTATTGACTTATATTCTTTATCAGTAGTATGATAGAACCAACGCTTGCTTAAACATACGGTTGATTCAAAAGGCATATAATACCGTTTTCCGTTGTGAGTAAACACTTTGGGATCCGGATTAGCAGGCAGAAGCGGATCGCCCAAGCGGAAGTCACTGGGAAAATAACGGATAGGATCACCTTCCTTCTGTTCTTCCGGAATAATTTTATATGATTTCTCCGGCGCATTCGGATTATGGGGATCCGCATCCTCGCCTATCGTCCAGTTAATTCCGATCTGGCATTGCGGCTCACGGCTTTTGATGGTTCTGTATATACCTTCTACCGGCCAGCGATAACCGGGTTTCACCCAACTTCCATCAAACCAGAACTCCACTATTTTAGTATATTTTTCCGTGATGTCCATCAGCTCGTCCAACTGCTTCAACATGTATGTATTGTACTCCCTGTCCGACTCCACATTGTCAACATCCGCATTGACTTTCCTGTCCCACAACGAGTAATACAGTCCCAGCTTCATGCCCTGTTTCTTACATTCCCTAGCTACGGCTTCAATCACATTCGTTTTATTTCCCGAACTCGCCACGTCATAATCAGTATACTTACTGTCCCAAAGACAAAAGCCCTCATGATGTTTTGCCACCAGAATGATATACTTCATACCGGCATCTTTCGCTGTCTTCACCCATTGACGGGCGTCAATCTCCGTAGGGGCATAAGTTTCCACCGGGAAAGACCCGTCCGACCATTCCACATCATGGAACGTATTGATACCAAAATGAATGAACATACCATACTTGCGCTTGATCTGATCTTTCTGGTATTTTGAAGGTTTCTCAGAAGGTATCGCAGTTGAAATACCCGGTTGCGCCTGTGCAATTTCCAACGAACACAAAAACAAAGATAACAATAACAGTTTTTTCATATTGATTTATTTTTAGAATAAGTCTTGCTTTTTATCTCCATTCATCCGATCTATACACACCGATGACAGTGTAACCTCATATCTTATCCCCCACCTTGCGCACATTGCTTTTGGACCGGAAACGGAATAGAGATTATAGTCCATATCCACTTTGCTTTCAATAACAGCAAAACAAAAGGTCTTTTATTTAATGGCAATCGTGCGGGAGATACTCCTAAACCAAGGAATCTCTTTATTGTAAACTTTCCGCATAATTTAACGAATAAAGTTCTCTTTTTTACGAACTTTCAGGAAAGGACTTCTGTTATACATTCCCTGTATACGCAGAGCCTATCCATTACCAAAAGTCGGAAAAGATAGAGATTGACAGAAATTTACTTCCGGAAAAAACAATTCTGAAAATGGCGAATAGATTCATAAGGTACGTTTTTTAAAAGCCTGATGAGCTACAAATATACAACATAAAGAAGTGTTTGTCAAAAGGGGCGGAATACGATAACGGAACTTGGCACAAGTTATGACGAATCTTGGTACAGGACACAGTGCATCTCAGTGCAAGTTGCAGTGGAACTTGATACACTATACATATGTATAAACTTATACGTATGTAACATGACAGACCACATATTACTAATGTTACCGGATATGTTACTCTTTTCATTTACTAGAAAAGAACCGGTCCTTTTTTTTAAATGTCCTTATGTTTTTGGTAAACGCCAGCACCTTTTTCAAAAAGGTCAGCATGTTTCATGAACCAGCCCGGCTGGTCTGGCGGACAAGCCTATCATGTCCGACAAACTAACCAAACCGGTTCATCACACTACCCCCTCACTATGCAGGTGTTCACTCTTCTCCTTTCATTCTGTCATCTCAGTTAAAACACACTAGTTATCAACTTATTAATAGCAAGAAAATCTCCCCTCATTTCTGTTTCAGCTGTAGATTCTTCTCCTTTCACAGGAAAGAATGGAGATGCAAGGTGAAGGAAGATAACAGGAAGTTTCAAGGGTAAATGAAGAAGGAAAGAAGAGTATCTACCCCAAAAAACTGCCACCATTCCTGTAAAACCACAATAAAAATTGAAGCCTAAAAGATGGTGGCAGCACTTAACTCTGTTACAGACGTTTTTAACCCACAAAAGAAACGGAACAATATAACAAAGTACTTTACGAAGTGACGGAACAGATCATCGTTTCATTTTATTTTTCATAATATACATCAACATATACCGGACAATGATCCGAAGCAACATGATCCTCTATCCTACCTTTCCGTCTGACTGCAAATTTTCCTTTTTTCTTCTCATATCCATAAATATAATCAATGCACTCCCCATTGCAAGTTATCCAACGGTCATCGGTCAAAACCTTAAAATATTTCCGAATATTTTTCTGAGTTAAAGAAGAAGGTACAGAATTCATGTCACCTGCCATAAAAACAGGCTTTTCTTTAGAAAACACCTCCTTCAGTATAACCTCTATTGATTTTATCTGATCAGCAGCAGTCAAAGAAAAATGAGTAGCGAGAAAAATATATTTCTCAAACTCCACGACCAACAACGTTCGGGCTTCTTCTCTTCCCGGAAGAGATACATTCCTGACATTCAACGGTTTTTCTTTCGACATGACACCAATACCATATTTACCACCACCGTAACTGATAGCAGGTCCGAATACATAATTCATCCCTGTTACACTGGCTATTTCTTCCAACACATTTACAGGACTACGATGAGTTATACTATCCAGTTCCTGCAAAGCAACGACATCGGGATTCACATCGGATATAACATTGGCTATACGTGCATAGTCCACTTTTCCATCCATTCCTATTCCATTGTGTATATTATAAGACATAATGCGCAAGCTGTCACCATGGGCAGAAGAAGCATGTAATTCAACCCCAACGATCAAGAATAACAAACATAAAATTAATTTTTTCATTTCTCCAATCATTCAGTTTTTAGAGGATATCCCCTGAGTCATATTAAAGTTATTTTTGCAATCTTATGGAAGCCATCTTCTTAAACAATTCCAGTTTCTGAAGAGATAATAAAGCTTTCTTGCGCCATTCCTTGTCACCATACACTCCGGCCTCGGAATAGTTGAATGGTTTAAATCCTATTTTACGGATATTTTTTCGTGAAACTAACGTATAGTCGTCATTCTTCACATCCTTAAACAAAGGATCGAGCATAACAGAGTGAGGCTCCTTCATCTTCTTCCATTCCGCAAAGCTCTTATCCATCATAGTAATGGGAGTGGAATCTGTGCGCCAATATAAATTATAATCCATATCCACATTTGCCTTATCCCAAGTTCTGACCAAAGTCTCCCCTTTATCATGCAAGATGATATTATGCTTAAAATGTAAGGAAAGATGTGGTTCCGCACGCGTCAACTGCACTTGATGATAAAAGCCGAACGCTAATATATTATTCTCTATCTTGTTATTTTTCCCATAATGCTGATGAAAACCGCCACTCTTGCAACGAAGCACCAGATTATTACTCATTTCCACTCCTGTGGAACCTTCATCAGTGTATAGTCCCCAGCCTCCGTAATCATAGGACAACACATCTGTTATCACGTTGTTGCAAACCTTGGTTCCTTCAGACTCGCCCAAGGTGTAGACAGCTCCCATGTCCGATAGCTCTCCCCATCCGATGTGATGGATGCGGTTATACATAATGATATTGTGCACGGAAGGGCTATGCTTCTTCATCATCACAGTTTCCATCTCTCCCTTTTCATTCAATACAGGAATCGGTGAAGCCGAATCTTCATTATATCCCCATACCCATCCTACGGAAACACCGGAATAAAGGATGTCGAAAATATCATTATGGGTCACTTGGTTGTCACTGGTATGAAACAAAGCAACTCCTACTCCGCAGGGTTGTTCGTGTCCAGCATCGGTGACAATATTGTTATTGATGACATTGCCGCTGGTCACTTTACGCGTAGTGGCTCTCAAATAAGGTTCGCCTATTTTAATGCCACCTGCGCCCAAATCGGCGATGTAGCAATGCTCGATTCTATTCTGGTGGCACTCCCGTCCGAAGCTGATGCCATATGCACCGGTATGAAGCATCTCGCAATCCTCAAAAATGATGTTTTCCGCAAAATCAAACTGGATGGCCGCCTCTGTGCCTGCTGCTGCTTGCATCGGCTCTTCGCCCTCGAAGGGAACCATGTAAGAAGAATATTGGAACGACAATCCCTTGAATTTTATGTTCTTCACAGGATTCTCCGGTTCTCCCTTCACCGAAATCCATTGATGCAGTACCGGAGCGACGCAAAACGCTGTATTCATATCCTCTCCTTCACGAGGCATATAATAGAGATAGCCGGTTTCACGGTCCAGAAACCACTCACCTGCCATATCCAGCGCCGCCTTGTAGTCATACATAAAGTAGCGGGAACCTTTAAGAATCTGGTTCCACGGCTTCATGCCCCTTCCTTCCATATAGATGCGGGCAGAGTCCACCTCCACATATTTCGGGTTCTTGCGCGTAATGTCCCATTTGTGGTAGAAACGAAACTTGATGTTTTTCAGTTCCTTTCTGGAAAGTCCTTTCATTGATTCCCAGTCGGAATACTCAAAATCAATCTGCTGGACAGCATAGTTAGCAAGGCTGCCCCCCTTGACAATCGGGGTTTCTTTGGACGACTTTACAAAAAACCAGTCCACGTTGGGAGTACGAGCCAAAATAGCACGCTGCCCGTTCACATAAAACTGCTCAAAGTTAAATCCATACCTTAACACCTCCGGGATATAAGCTTTATACAACCCGTTCTCACATTTTTGCCATCCCTTTATGCAAAGACCTCCCATGAAACGCGGCTTCTCCTTCCCTTGCGATTTGATAACCACAGGACGGGAAGAAGGCGTCTCAATAGAAAGAGGGGCTTCCATGTAATAATCACCGGAAGCCACCTGCACAAACAAGGTGTCAGCCGACCCGTCAGAAGAGAGTTTCCCTTCAAGTGCTTTGTTCAAAGAGTAGAAAGGAGAAGTGGCGGTACCATCCCCTTGACTATCATTACCATTACTAGATATATAAACAATATTCTGACCGCCCTTGGCTGACTGTGTTTTCTCGTAGGAACCATACGCCGAAACAGACGACAATCCACATACGGAAAAGAAAATTGCAAACACAAAACTTGTATATTTCATTCTATCTTATTTTTTAAGATGCCGGTATCTCAAACGGCTTTATCATTTAAATTATTACCAAACTTGATAAGGTGCTCCCTTTATCGTCAACAGAGAAGATACGCCTGCCGCATAGTTGGGCTGTCCTCCCCCTACGAACAGAGTCACCTGACCGTTCTTTTCCACCAAATTGCCGTCAGTTTCCGTCAGAGCCAACTCCTCAGGCGTCAACGTAAAAGAAACACTGGTGGACTCTCCTCGTTTCAGATGAATCCGCTTGAAACCTTTCAATGCACAAAGAGGAATTTGCTTCCTGCCGTCCTGGGGATGCACGACATAAAGTTGCACCACCTCATCGCCGTCACAATCTCCCGTATTGGAAACGGTAACAGTGACCCGGGCTGTATCACCGGTATGAGTTTCATCCACACATTGCACATCCGAATAGGCGAAAGTGGTATAACTCAAGCCATATCCAAACGGATAACGCGGTTCCCCTTTAAAGTAGCGGTAAGTACGTCCAAGCATCGAATAGTTCTCGAAAGGAGGCAAATCATTGTCACTTTTATAGGTTGTCAACGGCATGCGTCCTGCCGGATTGCAATGCCCAAAGAGCACATCGACAATGGCATCTCCCGCTGCTTGTCCGCCATACCATGCCTGAAGCAACGCATCGGCATTCTGGCTTTCCCACTCAAAACTCATTACCGAGCCCGACATATTGACTATAATCAAAGGACGTCCGGTTTTCTTCAGTTTTTTCAACAGCTCAATCTGCACCAAGGGAAGCTGCATAGTGGTGCGGTCTCCGCTGGCAAACCCTCCATAGCCTGCTGCTCCGGCATCTCCGGCTTCACCTTCATAATCGGCACTTATACCACTCACAAAAACAATAACGTCCGACTGCGCGGCTTTATGAGCTACTTGTACGAATGACGGAGCATCCTTCAGTTTATCCACGATACCTACTCCCGGCAAATAATTAATTTTAATCTTATCGCCCAAGCGTCGCTTCAGACTCATATAAGGAGTAACGATTTCAGAAGGAGTCCCGAAATAATTAGCCAGCTGGGTCTGCCCGTTATCGGCATTGGGCCCAATCAAGGCTATGCTCTTTATCTTTGAAGCATCAAGAGGCAAAATGTGATTCTTATTCTCCAACAAGACGATAGATTCCTTAGCCATGCGCTCCGCATGTTGCTTATGCGCTTCGCATTCCAAGACTTCCCGTCCGATGGAGCTGTAGGGCACTCGTTCTGCCGGGTCGAACATACCTATCTTAAATAGGATAGTAAAGAGACGGCTTAAAGATACGTTAATATCCCTTTCCGAGTGCAGCCCTTTCTTTACACCCTCTGCCAGCAAATGATACAAATTGCCACATTCCAGGTCGGTACCGGCAAGCAGGGCATCGCTCATTGCTATTGTATGCTCGGGGTGCGTCTTATGGAACTCGGCAAAGTCTTTCAATGCCCAACAATCGGATGTGACATATCCGTCGAAATGCCACTGGTTGCGCAGAATATCCACCAGCAAGGGGTCATTGCCGCAACAAGGCTGACCGTTCAGCCGATTGTAAGCGCACATCACCCCGTGTACCTTTGCTTTCGTAACCAGTTCGCGGAAAGCCGGCATGTAGGTATCCCACAAATCAAAGACAGAGGGGCGAGCATCGAATGAATGGCGATTGTATTCGGGACCGCTATGCACTGCATAATGCTTGGCGCAGGCTACCGATTTCAAATAATGCGGATCCTCTCCCTCCAAGCCGCGTACAATTGCCGCGCCCATCTTGGCGGTAAGATAAGGGTCTTCTCCATACGTTTCCTGTCCGCGTCCCCAACGGGGATCGCGGAAGATATTGATGTTTGGAGTCCAGTAAGTCAATCCGCGATACCGCGTACCGGTCTTACCCGCTTTCCAATCTTCATTAAAAAGCGCACGTCCTTCCGTAGAGGTAATATCCCCCATCTTTTGCAAGGCTTCTGTATCAAAGGTAGCCGCCATGCCGATGGCCTGCGGAAAGACAGTAACCTTCTCCAACGTGCGCGCCACGCCGTGCAATGCCTCGTTCCACCAGTCATACGCCGGTATGCCCAAACGTGGAATAGCCGGAGAATGATGCTGCATCAACAGTACTTTCTCCTCCAGCGTCAATCGTGCTACAAGATCCTTCACACGCACCTCCAAGGGCAAATCAGCATTCCTGAAAGGGAGATTTTCCACCTGCGCCTGCGCCCCAAAAGACCAAAAGCATAACACGAAATAAAGTGAAATCTTCTTCATATTGGTTTCTTCATTAAATCCTTCCTTATTTTTTCAATCCGCGTTCCGCTTGAAAGGCAAAATGCCTCAAGTACTTTTCATCCGGTCCGGCTTCACGGATAACTTTCTGCACATCAATCGACAGCCTCTTCGGTTTGGGAGCCGTCCAACTGAAAGAGGCAGGAACGTTTGCCGTCTCAGCTGGCACTATCGCCCGATTGGCTATATACAGTTTCTGTATGCCATTACGCAATGAATTGGAACTGATAGGCGCTATCTCCAGCTTGCCCTTTCCCGGAGTACGTTTCTTGTCAACGGTCTTTTCGCCCACCAGTTCATCGTTGAAGTAGAAGCGGAACGTCTTGCCGTCATAGCTGAAGGCAACCGTATTCTCCTTATCATCCTCCACCACATTACCCGAAGCTATCTCATACAGGTTGTCGTTGCCTCCGCCTATGTTCAAGTAGGCTACAGCCTGCTTTCCCTGAATGAGCATACCATAGAATCCATCCGTACCGAACGAGCCGTTTTTCCGTACAATCCAACGCTGCTCCTTCCGCCCCGACAAATTGAGGAACGTGCTGATCGGATGAAAACAAGCGTGTACGGTCAGCTGTTCGGCGTCCATACCCGGACGATTGTCGAAGACTGGTCTGGGAGTGTTCATGTCGAAATTATTATTTTCCCAAGTCTGCAATTCCGCCGATGAACTTCTGCCAAAGCTGGCAACCTTACCGCTTACCTTGCCCACCACCGTGTTCTTTATCGTGATTTTCGAACTGCACTCATCAAATCCCATCGCGTCTACCACGCCATAGACTCCCTCACCTTTGTATATCTGGTCAATGTAGTTACCATCATATACCGAACCTTCGCAATCGCCCAATGAATAAATGCCCGCAGCATCACCCAGCGTCTGTGCCACATGGTGTATGTAGTTATGGGCGATGTAATTGTTCTTGGTGTAATTCGGGTCAAAAGCCCAGGTCCATCCCATGCTCACGCCGCTGTAGCTTACATAAGATATTTCGTTTTTCAGAATCTTGTTATTGGAAGTCTGAGCCATCCATACGCCAACGGCAGCAGGATGAACATGTCCAAGGCTGGTAATCAAGCAATTGCTTATCACATTATCGCGAGGGACGTCACGTTCCGGCACACCGGCTTCCTTAACCTGGCGGATATCAAAGCCAATGTATATGCCTCCCGCACCGGTATCAGAGATTTCACAACCATTCAGTTTTATGCCACGGCATCCCTTGGCTATGGCTACGCCGATAGCTCCCAAATGACGCATGCCGCACTGTCCGAACGTAATATTATCAGCATATTCAAAATGTAAAGAGGCACCTGCCGTAGGTGCTGCCTGTGCGCCCGTAAATCCCGGTCGAATATCCGAAGGGAAATAGGGAATGCTTTTCTGGATTTCTGCCGGCCAGTTGGGAGCAATGTCATACAGCCCCATCCGATAAGAGGTATATTGGAAATCAATGTTTTCAAACTGCACATTCGCTATCGGATACTGGGCGGTACCCTCGAAATCCACAATGCGTTCCAACCGGGGAGCATGGATATTCATCTCTTTGGGATTTTCCCCCTCATTGGTCAGCAGGTGCAACTTGCCGCTTTTCCTGTCAAGAAACCACTCCCCCGCTTCATCCAAAGCCTCACGTATGTTTTCAATCCTGTAACGCATATTCTGTCCGAAATTTCCTACAGGATAGCGACAAGGAGAGGTGAAATAGACTTCATTTTTAAGCGTATCTATCGACAAGATGGATTGCCAGGAACACTCCCAACTATGGAAGGTCAATATCTCGGCGTTCTGCCAATCGTCCCAATAACGAACGTCATCGCCTGTATACGCAAAACCACAACGTGATAACCAGAATTTTGCTTCCTTTTCAGAATCACCCAATACACGATTGGCTTTTCCTATAATGGAAAGCCCACCTTTTGTTCTGAAGAATCCTTCATTAGGGGTACGTGCACGTACCAAACGTTTATGCCCGGAAAATAATTGTCGGAAATACCAATTTCCATTTTTCACTTCTGGTAATTCTGCCACCCAGTGGTTCGATTCTATTTCCACCCAATCCGTAATGTGCCTGCCGCCGCTCAATACGACGTCTCCTTTTCCCCACGAACGGAATGTCACCATTCCATCATTTCCGGAGTTCTGCTCGGAAGTCATCCGCAACGGAGCCTCCAGTTCATACAATCCAGGGGCAATACATACATTTACCGGATCGATATTCCCGCTTGCACGCAACTCTTTGAGTTTTTCCGTCACCTGCTGAAGGGAAACGAACGGATTGTTCTTACTGCCATCTCCCTGTCCTGAAACCTGTTGGGATACATATACATCAATGGTCTTAGCTGAACTTCCTAAAAAAAGCCCCAACATACAACCAAATCCCAAAAACCTTTTGATATTCATTTTGCAATATAGTTTATACGTTATTACTCCATCAACGCCGTTACGCACCAAAGGTAGGGTGCCTGCCCATGATAATCGCCGGTTATGCGGGGACGGTCGTAATAATACTGCTTGTCATTCTTCTTATTGGTGCCCACACATACTTCAGTCACATCGCCCTGCTCATTGATATAAGGGACAAGTGCCAACCACGCTTTTCGCGCAATCGGGGCATATTCTTTCTTGGGGAGCCATCCTTGCTTCACACCGGTAATAATGGCATAAGCAAACATTGCCGAGCCTGAAGTTTCCGGCCAGCAGTCCGGCTGGTCCACCAGCTGGTTCCACATTCCGTTTTCTCCTTGATACTCTTTCAAGCTATTCATCATCGTCAAATATCCCTTCAAAATACGTTTACGCTCTGGATTGTTTTTGGGAAGCGCTTTCAACAATTCCGTCATGCCAGCTGCCATCCAGCCGTTTCCGCGTGCCCAATAGAAAGGAACGTCTGGGGCGTGATAAAACAATCCGTTCTCGCATTGCAATTCATCTAGATAATAAACCATCTCCTTTGCCGCCCGATTAATATATTCCTTGTTTCCTGTCACCCGGTATGCCTGGCTCTGTACAATAGTAATCATAAACATATCGTCAATCCAAAGGCGGGTCTGCCAAGAAAAGCCTTTTTGCGCCCATTTCTTTTCTCGGTCACTGGCGTCAGCTGGCAATTGCCATTGCGTGTCGGCATAAGGCATTCCCAAATCATAATATTTCTGATTCTTAGTGATTCGGTAAAATTCCAAAGGCAAACAACCGAACATGTTCAAATCGACATGGTTCTTAATCGGGAGATACACCTTCTCCTCCGTGAACAAAGGTTCAAAACGCTTCTCCAACATTCCGATCAGTTCATCATCACCGGCTACCTGGGCATAGCGCAAAGCCCCCAGCCACGTACAAACTTCGGCATAATGAATCCATTTGCCATCATGCAGAAAGTGTTTGCCCGGTATGAAGTGGCGGCCCAACTTGGCACCAATCTCTTTCGGGACATATCCTTCGGGAAAATTCTTCAAATTCAAATCTCCGTTACCTTTTGCAAAACTTTTCCCTCCAACAACCAACGCCAAAAGCAAGCATAAAACATATTTCATATTTTCATTTGTTTGATATAAATTTATAAAAGATACAACTATTACTTTTTCTCGTAAAAGATGGGCAAAGGCGGTGCGTCAACCGGCTTATTGCTACGAGGCAATTCCTCGGGCGCCACCCCTCCCAATTTAGACCGATAGATCTTCAATCCTCTGACAGGCGCATTCCAAAGGCTTACTAAAGTTCCTTCGCATCCACGATCAGGCATCATCTGCGCATGCACTTCCATGTATTGGTCGAACAGCAACAAGGCACGATTACAAATCTCCTGCGCACGTAGCTGTTCCGCTTCCGAAACCGTTCCATCCTCTTCCTTACGAATGGTCTGTATCTCAACAGCCTCTTCGAAAGCCTGCAAATAGATAACCGAACAGAGAATCCGATTACCGATGAACGACAGATAACGAAAGGCTTCACTCGACTTATCGAGCGGTTTAATCAAGTCGGACAGGACTTTTCCCGCTTCCAGATAGTAATCATGCGCAGCTTTTATCTGTTCCTTTCTCATCCACGTGTACGAACCTCCCGCACGCCAGGCTCCCATCCAGCAGAAGCCAATATTCCCCAAGTGTTTCTTGGCATAACTATCTCCTTCATTCACCATTGTCATTACACTGTCATACCTTTCCACATCTTCGATGCCCAATCTTGCCGCATACTCCTGATAGAAAAAATAGGAAGAGAGCTTCCCTTTCAATGTTGACTCCGCGGCATAACGCGCCGATGTTCGGTTCTCTGCCGTCCGCCAGTGGTTATACAACAAAGAGCCATGCTGTTCACCGGGCAGCATTTGCTCGATATATCCCATCAGACGTGCATTGCCCTCAACCGAGTTTTGATACAGGTACATCAATCCGTCAAACTCTATCCAGGAGTATAGTTCCGTATGACGCATATCCTCCGGAGTGTGGATGACGTCCATGACAGCCTGTGCCGTTCCCTCGCTTCCATGCGAAGGCATCAGACAGATAGGAGTCTCCGGCAAAGCCAGACGTGCCAACCGGTACCCCCCTTTCGTATAATCCGTGATGGAAGAATAGATACCTAATTTCAATTCCGGTCCATCGTGCTTCTCTGCCTGCAACTTCTCTATAGTCTTCACAATGATACCTACCTGCTTATACAAGGCATTCAAGTCAGACTGTTGGGAACGAATGGGAGCACATACCGTAGAATCATTGGCAATGTCCTCCGGGAAATATTCATTCAGTGTGTTTCTTACCTCCTCTTCCGTGCAACGCGGTCCCCATCCTCCGGTTTCTTCCGTTATCATCTCCAAGGCATTCAGTCGGGGATAGCTTCTCAGGATGTCTTCGGTGGTTTGCACAGTTTGTTCAATGGTTGCGTAGCGAGGCTCGAAAGAGTATTGCACATAGAATCCCAAATCAGCGGCATAGTTTATCAGCTTCTGCATCCAAGCCACTGCAAATCGGCTACGCTCGGCAGGATTGGAAAAGAGGGGTTCGGCACCCGGTATACAAAAAATGCTGTCATTTCTCGACACGTTCTTTTTCAACCGTTCGTTGTCATACATGTAATGCACATTTCCATAGAAGAAATTACCGGCAAGCGCCAAGCTGTCTCCTATTTGCGTTTCGTACCACTGACCCGGATAGCTGTGAATCACCAGTTTGTTAAAACGCATACGCAGCAAAGAGTTCAGATACTCCTTGGCATCTTCTATCTTATAAGAAGAAATGTCCATCGGGAAATTCACATGTTGGCGGATTCCTCTCCAACGCACTTTGGGAGTTACCATTTTGCTCTCTATCTGTGAAAGTTTCTTCTTCACCCCAGGCTTGGAAACGCCGGTCACATCAAACGTATAGCCCAGTTCCTCAAGCAGCGTATAGAAACCGTGCGCAGCTCCCAGTTCATCTCCGCCTATCAGGCATATCCGGTTCTCTTCCACCCGATAACCAAACGATCCATCCTCCAGCGTGGAGTCCACACACAAGACGTAGTTCACCTTCTCTGCTCCGGGTATCTCTTTCAGATACAGCTTCATATCTTTTTCCACCAACTTCGTAGTAACGGAAGGTTCAAAGCCTTCGCATTCCACTTTCATGCCACCGCAGCTTGCCAACAACAACCAGCAAGCCAAGAACGGAAGTAAAATAAAAGTATAATTAAAACGTTTCATTCTATTCATGGTATATTAATTTGTTTTTCTTTTCCGAACCGACTACCGTCATCTTCAGACCTTGTTTATCTGTAACCAATACAATGTCCGCTGGCGATTTTATTTTTAGGATTGACTTCCCGTCACGGAACAACTCATCGAAAGCACCGCAAGCCAAACGTTTGATTGTCCCTGTTTCATCAATATCCAACGCCACCATTCCCTGATACTTGCCAGTGTACACATGATTACCCACCCGGATAGAGAACTCAGTGCGGGAGTCGTTTTTCAACGAAAGATAATCCGTCACAACCACGGCACCGTCCGCACAACGGTTCCCTTCAACATAGCCGTTGGGAAGAATCCCCAACTTAGCCACATTCTCCAGCGAGAAACGGGTTGCCACAGCCTTTCCTGCCACCTCCTTTTGCCACTCACTGAGGTCATTCGCATAAAAGTCATTTTGCGCTTCCCCTTCTAACAGCAACTTACCTCCGGCATTGACATAACGTCTGATGAAATCGGCGGTTTTGGGCTTGATATACTGAGGGTTCAGCAAAACGACCGCCTCAAAGACATGTCCGTTCATCATGGGTTTGTACTCGTGGTTCAGTGTCAGTACATCGTTCTCTATCAAATCAGTCGGCACCAAGGCATTCAGATAGCCCGCCTTCCACATTTCCTGCACTTTCTCCTGAAACTGCAAGGTGTTGTTAATGTCATACCTGCCCCGTTTCCCGTAATCAGGATACCAGTTTGCCAACGCCTCCATGCCGGCAATAACCAAAATACGGCAGTCGGCGTATGTAGCGTTGAAATGGTTCAGCAGTTTCGCCATGCGCTCCACTTTCCATATAGTAGGAGCCACTTCGGAAGATTCCAAAGAGACTCCCCATGCACCTTTGTCATTGATGGCATGGTAGTGCGTCCGTATGCCATATTGTAAATCCGTCAAAGCTTTGCTTGCGAAAATATCCAAATTTCTGTGATAATACATGTTGTACATCACATTCTGTGTATTCGCCATGCCGATTCCCATCTGTATGGCAGTGGCGATGTTTTCATCGCTATGCCCATAGTCGCGGGGCAACGTCCACCAATTGATGCCGGTAGACCAGATTTCATCCTCATCAAACGCATTATGGAAGGTATTGTGCAGTCCCAAGAAAACGTCCGTGCCATAGAGTTTTTTGGCAAAACGCGCCAAGGCTCTTTCCGCTCTCAAAGGTCCATGCCTCATCACATCCATATAAAAGTTCTTCGCCTTTATCTTCTCGGTGTCATTTCCCTCGGGCGAATAGCGCATCTGGAACAAATCTTCATCCAGATTCCGGTTGTATTGGTGGCGATATTGTTCCTTCATTGCCAACGAATAATGACGGATGCGGAACGTTTCGTCGTCCTTCATCATGAAGCCAGGCTGTACAGCCATGTAGCCGAACTCGTCGAAACCGATTCCTTTGAATGGGATGTCCGAATAGGCTTTCAACACCCGGTAATAGCTGTCAAGCGTGTAATCGGCAAACAGAGTCGGCCATTCATAATAAATTTCCGACATCACATACACATCGTAGCCCGCCAGTTCCTCGCCAGCGTTAATCTCTATCTGGAACCTATCCACGTCTCCTTTCTGCACACAGCAGCGGGTGATTTCGTGAAGAGAACCGGGTTTGTAGGTATCCGTGCCACATTTCTGGAAAGCGTAGGCACGCAACAGTTCCTGTTTGAACGGCTTTACCGTTCGGACATGATGCGGCTTGTTGCTGCACACGGCAGTACCGTTGGCATTCAGTCTGGTTTCCGTTTCCACAATCGTGCGACTGCAATTCTCCTCCGTATAGTTTCGTGCATGCCAGACTTGCAGCCCGATGCCGATGTTCAAGCTGTCTGCTTTCGCCACTAGGCGTTCAAACACCGGATGCATGGTTTCTACATCATAAAAATCTACGCCGTTGCGCGCCGTCAGAAAAATTAAGGTGTAAGGAGTGGTCCGGGCATACTCTTCCAATTGCTTCAAGTAAACATCCCCCTCCAGTGTTTCGGGAGTGATGAACCAATACCCTACCAAAGGATGTCGGGTATTGGCAAGTTCCGACGTATAGATCACTTCCATCTCTTGTACCGTGGCAAACACAGGCAGTATGGAACAGAAAATCAAGCAACTCAGTAGTGCTTTGGCATATCTCAATAGAACCATTGGCTTACTGATTTAATCGGTTTTTCAGTCGGTTTTACAGGTACTTCGACGGACAATCTGCCCCATGAAACCTGCAACATTCCCTCGGAAAGAATCGACTTGGTATCCTTTATGGCTACCTCATCTACCTTGCTTCCTACTGACAAAGCCAATGCATAGACAGCCTGGTCTATCTTTGTCAAATCAAAATCCTTCTCCTCACCAGCATAAATCACATAATCTATCCAGGCATTCTTCTCGTCTTTCCCTTGTTCCCAATGTCCTTTCCAAGAACCGAACCGGGCCTCAAGCAACTGAATGGCTATTTGCACCCCCTCCACTTCCAAGGTAAAAGCATCGTTGTCGCAGGAAGGCAGCTGGATGCAAGTCTCCCGGCAATTACCCAACTCAAAACGAAGCCGCAGGTCGCTCGCCTTGAATTTGCCCTCCTCAATGCGTCCGATGGTAATGTGCTTGTCTCCTCCATCCGTTCCGAAGTCCATCACAGCCACCACCTTGTTCTGTTGTTGCTGTGTGTGCATATATACGGTGCTGAAATCGAAAAAGTCGTGCAGGAAACGCACTTGCAGGTAGTGCGGCCAGTCCACCGTTCCCCAGTATGCAGTTAATGGGCGACGCTGATTCCACATACTGGAACGTGAAGCCGTGGAAAGCACGTATTCATCTGTAAGATAAGTATATCCTTTTATTTGAGGTTCGTTATATTCGAAGACATCTATTTCCGTTCTCGGATATTCTGGCTCCAAGAAGTAAGGAAGCAGATGTTCGGGGATGTGGTGAGTGGACTTTACGTCTGCACGCGGCTTGCCGCAACCCAAATCGATTTTTCCATCGGAAGCCTTTTTCAAGATGTCATAGAAGGAAGCATCAGTTAAGGTGCTGTAAGAGCGGCTATTTGGACCTACCCATTGTCCAGAGGGCTTGTGATAATGACGTGCAATCATTTCCCACCCCATTTCATACAACTCATCAATCATCCTTTTAGCTTCCGGCTCTACTATATGACGCTGCATTCTGTTCAGTTCATCCAGTGCCACAATAGTATAGGTGGGACTGTTATATTCTGTAAAGCCTTTTTGTTCTTGTGTATATTGATAAAAAGTATATAAGCGTTCATTGGCATACTTTTTCATTTCGGGCAGGTCGAAGAGGTGGGACACCATGTAGGTGACGTAGGTTCCCATAATAGCAATGTTAGTGTAGCCCGGTTCACAATCTCTTTTTTGTACCGATCGGGCGGCAAGAATCAGTGCATTCTTCATTTTCTCCTGCAACTCGGCAGGCAGGCGATCTTGGTGTTCCATATAGATATCCAACAGACAAACGGCATTGAAGTCCGCCCAGTTATAGTCTATCGGCGTCTTTTTCGTTGCCAACGGCTCCTCCTCAAAATAGGGCCAAACACCGCAGGAAGGAGAATTAGGGTCTGTATCCTGCACGGATATGACCTTATCTACAATGTCGATGGCACGCTGTTCGTATTGCGGTTCCTGGCTATCGAACAAATCCACGGCATAGAACAGCGAAGCGCGAGTATCGTGGTAAGTGCCACTTTGGGCATCTGTGTGATAGTTCCATCCGTTCAGAACTTGGGTCAGCATGCAGCCTTCCGGGTCATATTTCGGGTCACACTCCCGGATTTTTTCAAGTAATATCTCTTTATCCGTCTGTGAAATTTCTAACGGACCATATTTTATATAGCCATCATTGTACTCTTTTCTTCCGGCACAGGCAGTCACGACAAGCATCAACAACAAACAAATGGCATTAGATTTTCTTTTCATACGATTCTGTTTTTAGAAAAGAAAGTGTGCCAAAACCGATTTCCACCACAGATTACCCGGATTGTCACAGATTATCCAACTCAACTATTCAATGTCTAAAAAAAAATCTGTGTCAATCTGTGCAAGCCGTGATGAGTTTTGACACACCGTCTTCCATCTTACACAAAAATTAGACTAATTACATTTTCGGAGTATCCCAACCCGGATTTTGGGTCAAGTTCGGATTCTTCAGGATTTCATCCGTCGGAATCGGGCTCAGATAATCGCGGTCTGCATTAAAGTGGTAAGTACCACCGTTCAGGCTAGTCTTCAACGGGTCTAGATAACCGTTTTCATCTACCGGTATGGGAATGTTCTTTTCAACTTCGTTGGCATAATCTTCCACGCACAGACGGAAACCTTTCGGACGTTCGCCCTCAAACAGCTTGTGTGCTCTCCAACGTTTCCAATCGTTGGTACGATAACCTTCACCTGCCAATTCCACACGACGTTCCTGACGTATAATAGCCAGTTCATCGGAAACGGGATAACCGTAGTCGGGCCAGTAATCCTCTACAGTAGGTTTCACCGATGTCAAGGTAGGCATGCCCACACGTTTGCGTAGCAGGTCGATATTGTCCGTCAGGTCAGGATAGGTTCCGTGCAACTCCACGTATGCCTCCGCATAGTTCAGCAACAGTTCGGCAACACGGAAGCTGATACCATCTACTAACGGGTCGGTCTGATTAACAATAGGAGCCTCCGGATTGTGGGATTTTTTAGGATGCCAGCCGGTAGTCGTAATACGTCCCATGTGCGAGAAGTTGATTTGTGGCAAAGCAAACAACGAGTCTACATAAGGAGGTGTAACCGTATTTAGCAAGTCGCCCGGAGTGAATACGCTCTGTCTGTAGCGGGAATCCAGCTTCTCAGCCAAATCATTCAGGTAAGCGACGCCTTTTCCCTTCACGGCGTCCTCGTCGGTAATGTCGATAGATTGTCCCTCTTTCGTCAGATAGCTCTGAATCAAGCTACGGGTATAGGCGCCACCATAGTATCCATACAGCCAGACCTGTGTATTCAGGTTATTCTTAATACCCAAATTGGCATTATAATCCTTGCTCAACGTTACCTCTTTAATATCGGAATAGTCAAAGCGGTTGAACAGGTTATAGTAGTCCTTGTCCGGGTTTCCGGTAGTATAGATATAATCTTCAAAGTTTCCGCAATCGTGCTTAAACTGTTCGTAAGCATCAATCACCTTCTGAAAATACTTGTTAGCATCCACATCTGAAGCCGAAGGAGTTCCTTTGTGATATTTAGCCCAAGTAGCTTCAAACAGAGCCACTCGTGACTTATAGATTAGTGCCGACTCCTTGTTCAAACGATTTACACCCACCGCCGAACGCAGTTTCAAGTGTTCCACCGCCTGATCTAGCATATTCATAATTGAATCGACGACTACCGAACGCTTGTCACGGGCCTTATACATATCCTCGTCCGTAGTATTAAGTTCAGATGAATACCAAGGTATGTCACCAAAATTAGCCACAAGTCCATGATATACCAATGCTCTCAAAAAACATGCTTCGCCATAAGTCTGTTCATAAGCGCTGAAAGGAGAAGTACACTTGGAGTAATTATCGAAAAACATATTAATTTCACGAACAGGTCCCCACTTCCAATTTCCTCCAGATGTAGGGGTGGTGTTATTTTCACCGTTCATCCATTTGTCATGAGTAAGTCGGTTCACCATATTATCTGAAGTTATATCAGCTACAAAATAACCCATTCCCCAGTCAGTGATAGCCCCGGGAAGCCATCCATATTTACCAACAATATAAGCATCTAAATGTTCAGGCGTTTTCCAAAATGTAGGTTGAGAAACTTGATCAAGTGGCTCTCTGTCTAAAAAATCATCACAGGCTATAAGTGTAGAAGAGGCCACGACCATCAATGCAAAATTCCGTATTATCTTATTATATTTCATATTTCAATTTTTTTACATTTATCAGAAACTAATATTAGCACCAAATGAATAAACTGCCTGTTGCGGATACATTCTTCCGTTATTCACCGATTCCGGGTCAATATAAGAAGGCAGGCCGGAGAGGACAAACAAATTTTCTCCAGAGAAATAAACACGACAATTACTCATTCCCACTTTATGAACCCATTGTTTGGGCAATGTATAAGACAATTGCAAGTTCTTCATACGAAGATAAGCACCGTTCATCAAAAATCTAGTGTTGGTCTGAAAATTCTTGTTTCCTTCAGTTGTTTCATAAGGGCGTGGAAAGAATGCATTTTTGTTTTCCCCCATCAATTCCAACAAACGTGAGTTACAGGTTTCATCCCTATAGAAGTCCTTATGCCATTTATTATCATAAATTGAAACAGCAGAAGAACCACTATCACTACCACCTGTCCCGAAGAAGAAGAAAGATCCGCTCATAAATACATCACGCTTAGCCACACCTTGGAAGAACATACTCAAATCCAATCGACCAGCTTTTTCAAATTCATATCCCAAAGCCAAATTAATACCATATCTAAAACGAGGAGTAGAGTTACCAATGATTCTGCGATCCCCTGGCTCATCAGCTGTTGAGTTACCCGGAGTAATTTTGCCATCGCCATCTAAATCCTTGTATTTGATATCACCAGGATACCAATTGGCATGAATTTTGCTTTGGTCAATTAACAGTTTGCCATTAGCATCAAAGTCATCTTTCGTCAACAACCCATCTACTTCATACCCCCAAATATCACCGAATTTCTTTCCTGCATACCATTTGTTGGAATCTAATGATTTAGAAGTTGCATTATATTTTGTTACTTCTGTGGTAGCATCTGCTAGGTTCAAACCTATGCTATAATCCAATCTCGAAGTAATCTTATCTCTCCAACTAAGCTGTGCTTCAAAGCCTTTAGTTACCAATTCTGCATTATTTACAGACGGAGCATTAGCACCCAATACAGCAGGCAACGGAGTAGGAGGACCGATAATGTCCCAAGAACAACGATTAAAGTAACCTAATTCCATAGACAGTTGGTTGTTCAAGAATCTAGCTTCCAAGCCTAAATCAAATGTCGTGATCTTCTCCCAAGTACGCACCTTATTCAACAAACCTGGAGTTTTTACATAAGTAGGACGTTTACCATTAATAATCCATGGACCTTGAGCTGCTGTTTCCATGGTAGGAATATGCAAATATCCTGCGGAATTACCTTGATTACCCAGTGTCCCATATGAAACTTTCACACGAGCATAGTTCACTACATCTCTCAGTTTTTCCCAAAACGGTTCATTACTCATATTCCATGCGCCGAATACTGAGGGAAAGAAGCCCCATCTGTTTCCTCTGGAATAGCGTCCGGATCCATCGTAACGACCATTCACTTCCACAAAATAGCGTTCTGCCCAATTATAGTTAAAACGTCCGAAGAAACCTGCGGTAGCCCAATCATTTATAGAATCATCAAATGTACGGTTACCTTGGGCAATGTGCGCAGACTCCATATCATAGACGAAAAGTTCTTTGGCTGTACCAGACAGTTTTCTGTAGGTATTCTCTTCTGCCTGCGCACCCAACTGGATACGGAATGAATGACGCTTAAGCTGCAGTTGGTAAGCCGTATATCCCTGTATAGTCCAATATTGGTTGGAAGCAGTAGCTTTATCTATAGAAGATTCTGTACCATTTATCAAATATTCATCCCCCGAAGGAAATGTTCCATATACCGGCATACGCAAAGTTTGGTAGTCACTGAAGTTCATACGCCACGTTCCGTCCACGTGTGCAGTCCATCCTTCAGCCAGTTTAAAATCGAAAGCCAAAATATTATCGAGACGATGCCCCATGTTCTTTTTCATACCACCATTCATACTAGTCGCAATAATTCCTGCATAACTTCCATCAGGATATTGAAGTGGAGAGGTAGGCCAAGCACCAAACGCATAATCAAACATTCGCTGGCGTCCACCGGCATATTCACTGACTGGTTCTTTCGTTACAGCAAACGAATAGCGATTACGGTAAGTCACTTTCAACCAATTAGCAACATCCGATTCAATAGCTGCGTTGATATTAAAACGACTATAATTGTCCATATCTTCCACAAAATTCAAAATACCCGGCTGATATACATAACCTATGGATACTGAATAGGAAGACTTTTCACTACCTCCTTTTAATGAGAGATCATGTTGATGGCGGAAAGAAGATTTTAACATTATATTCATCCAATCAGTATTGACCAACGACTTTCCCCACATATTACCAGAATCAGACACCAAGTCAGCCAAAGAGTACTTACCTGGATTCAGAATATTATCTCTGATAATATCCAAATCTTCATCAGTAAACGGGGCCTGCGAGCGTGCATTTATATAGGATTGGTTTCTTATCACTCCGAATGTGTATGAGTCGAGTGTTTTGGGCATATTGATTGGATTGACAATACCATAGTTGCCTGAATAGGTTACTACAGCCTTTTCATTCCGTCCTCCCATCTTAGTGGTAACAAGCAACACACCGTAAGGTGCGCGAGCACCGTAAACAGCCGAAGCAGCAGCATCCTTCAAAATGGAAATACTTTCAATTTCATTAGGATTCAACGCATTAAAAGCCCCCATATCCGAAGGAATACCATCAATAACAACTAAGGGAGGAGTAGTTTCACTCAAAGCAGCTTGACCACGAATTTGAAGAGTAGGTGCAGATCCCGGAGCATTACCACCTGCCGGAGTGCTGAATGTAATACTGCTAGCCTTACCTTGCAACATAGAACTTGCACTGGTGACCGGACGGTTCTCCATTTCTTTGGAGCTAACTACATCTACAGAACCTGTCAAATTTGATTTCTTCTGAGTGCCATAAGCTACGACAACGACTTCATCCAGCACTTCCGTATCTTCTTTCAATACAACTTTTGTAATAGTACCTGCTTTTGTTTTTACTATGGCTTTGCTATAACCGATATAAGAGACCTCGAGAATAACCTCCTTGCCGGAAACTTTCAATTCAAAGTTTCCATCCATATCAGTGACAGTACCATTTATTGTTCCTTTTTCCAATACGGAAGCTCCAATGATTTCCTCTCCATTTTCATCCACTACTTTTCCGGTTACTTTAAAAGTAGTCTGCTGCGCTGTCTGTACATTGTCAGCATTAATAGTCAGGACAATCTTTTTATCCAAAACAGAATATTTCACATTTGTACCTTTAAATACCTTCTCCAGCACCTTAAAGATATCACTATTACGAGAAGTTACTGATACACGACGGTTTAAATCAATAAGCGTATTATCAAAGAAAAAATCAAAATCCGATTGCTTTTCAATTTTTTTCAAAATTTCCCCTACAGTCTTATTCTGTACCTCCACATTGACTATGGCCGTCTGCGCATACGATTCGGATGCATGAGCCAGTCCTAGGGAACAAGCAAAGAAAAGAGTAAATAGTTTCATAGTTCTTGGGATTTTTTTCGAGGAAAGCCATAGACGATTTGGTATCCTCGAAAATTGGATACTACAATTATTTTTCATACTTTTGTAATGACTTAAGTTTTAAAATTAGTTGATTGAGCTTGTCGCCAAACAAGCTTTAATTTGAAAACCGATTTTCCATACGGGAAGATACGCCAATATTTTCCCGTATGTTTTTTGTTACTTTAAGGTGATAGTTCTTTCATATTATATTCCAATTTAAGGTTATTTAATTAATAAATCTCTATATGGGTCTTTTTTTGTGACGCATCCTTACCGTCTACATATCTCCAGTGTATATTGGAAGATAATTTAAAATATTCCAGAATACGCTCCAAACGCTGACTGGTAAAAGTCCCGGTAAAAGCAGCCTTATGTGCAGGATTTTTCTGAATGAACACCACATTATATCGCTTTTCTAAAATCCGTAAAGCATCCTTCAAAGAAGTATTATCGAAAATAATCTTGCCGTCCTTCCATGAAGTTTCCGTTTCACCGGAAGTCTCAAATAAACTTGCTGTTCCTTTTTTGGAATCATACACAACTTTCTGACCGGGAGCTAACACAACCTGTTTTTCCCGGACACCTTCTTGGAAACTGAAGTTGACTTTACCTTCAATTAAAGTGGTAGATACCTCAGGAGACTCTTCGTAAGCCTCTACATTAAAACTGGTTCCTAACACCTCTACCTGCGAACAGTGAACTGTAGACACAATAAAATGTTTTTCCGCATCTTTAGTTACTTCAAAATACCCTTCGCCCTTCAACTCAACTTTTCTCTCCTTGCTATTCTTAAAAGAAGAAGGATATCGCAAAGAGGATTCTGAATTCAAAAAAACCACCGTACTATCGGGTAATACTACCGAAGTGGTCATTCCCGGGTTTGTCCTAGCTTCCAACATTTGTACATCCACATCCTTTCCACCATAATGTTCTACCAAAAAAGTAGCAAGCAGTGGGAGAAATAACACGGCGGCAACACGCTGTGCCCACTCCCACCAAGCCACCTTCCTTCTTTCAGTCTTTTTACCTTTTACCTTAACTAAAGCCTTTTCTGTATTTACCTTATTAATTACATGAATAGTATCAGCCGCTAAATAAAGCATTTCCATCTGCTTCACTATCCGGCGATTTTCTTCAGACTCCTTCATCCAATCTTTTACCAGCCGCTGCTCTTCTACCGTTGCAGTACCCTCACAATAACGGGGAAGTAGCAATTCTATATTCTTTTCATTATACTCCATACATATGTTTTTAAGTCCTTCTACTTATATGGCAAGCGGGAAAAATACATTCCTAAACAAACATGCATTTATTTTCAAAAATATATTTTCATAGAGAAACTTTTTCAGGATTTCCATGAGTTATATATCGTACAACTACTTCAGGAGCCTCTCCTACTTCCGGTTCACAAGAAAAAGATACCGGAGAGGAAGTTTCGGAAAGATAAAGTGCCCCTTCTACATCGACCACCTCTATGACATTATAATTTTTATCAGTTACAGTAGCATTTCCGTCAAAATCATATAACAGATATTGTCCACCCTCCAACTTACACGGAAATCTAACAGTACCAGCCGAAGTAGTAAACGACAGGTTGGAAACAGTTCCTTCTCCTTCCAGCTTTACTTGAATTTTACATGGGCCGGAATATTTATTTTCCCATATCCAGTCAGCTCCTCCTGGCTGCCCCGGCTGAAGTTCTGCTAAATTACAATAATAACGTTTGGACACAAACAGAGGATAAAGCTGATAATTCTTCTCATCCACCTTTTGCAAATGCCATTCGGACTGCGGATCTTTCAAACGCTGTTTTTGTTCTTCCGTGAAAGCTTGAGCCTCACGCAGTATATCCCAATGTTTGATAGCCTGTAACAATCGGTCTATTTGCCCATGCCGATTTAAGGTAGTGGTATTAATGGTCATTGCATAACCGGCATCAAAACCTGCCGCCTCGGACAAAGCCCACTCCACATCCTCCAAAGTGGAACATTCAAATTTCCGATCGGCCAATCGAATAAGAAACCATCCAAGCATACGTGGAAAAAGATTCCTTTGAAAAAAATCTTGGTTCTTAATTCTATTAGCCACTTGCCCCGTACGCATAGCTTCTCCCCAGGGCTCACCCCAATTCATTCTTGTATGAATATGCCACAAATTATGATTCAGACGACTGGCGTCATTTATTACATTATGATCAAACTGAGTATAACAACGGGTCACAAAGCGGGAGGTAGCGTATTCGTCATGCCCGGTATAGGAACATCCTTCCAATCCGTCAAAAGAAATCTGACTTAAGCCGGTCTTATTCATCAAATCGGCAATCCGGTCTGCCAATGTATCTTGTAAAGCCAAATCCGGGAAGAATACCTTATAGGCATGATCAGATAATTTATATAAAGGAGTTTTTGAAGAATGACCGGACGCTTTTGTCTTGAAAGCTCCCCTTTTGCAATCCTTCAATAAAAAGAAGTCCGTTTCTTTTTCCACTTTGTTATATATAATAAGTTCATCGTCTATCTGAAGAGTATTCAATGACAGAGGGATTTCAAACAAATCGTTTTTCTGAATACGGATGTCTGTTTGGCTTTCAGTAATATCATCTGTTAAAGTCAGCACTCCCTGCTTCTGCAAATGTCTGGAAGGAACCGGTGTCACATACGAATCATTAGTCGTTATAAAATTACTGAGAGTATGCACCCCCATATTTATACCTTTTGCCTTGGCTTTATCCACCATACACTTTACACCTTCATCACCATTCCGGGTAAAAGAAGAATTCCAATTAAAGTGTCCCCAGTCACTAAAAGGGCCGCTATGATAAATATACTTGAAGCCTGCTATCTCAGCCTTATCCAGTACCATATCCAAATTGTTTTCCGAAAAATCCGAAATCAGATAAGACTTCATTGCTGCTCTGGAGGTTTTCCCCCACTCGCCATCAAATAACGGATGAGGAAGATGCTGCTCCAGTTCAATTTCACCAATACGAGCCAAAGCATCTTTCTGCTTACAACCAAACATAGCTATCTTTGAACCTTTTATAGCTCCGTCCTCACCTTCTACAGACAACGCCAATGACTTTTTTAATTGCAAAACAGAACGGTACTCATCTCTATCACGTTTACGTGCGGAAAACTGAAAAACAGTGCCATCTCCTGTATCAGTAGCCGCCAACCGATAACTGGCTATATTAGCGACAGATAACTGTGATTCCTTCCCCACATATCTATAATGACGGGTAACTAATGCTCCATACTCTTCGGGAATACCAGCATTTGTTTTAATATTGAGTGCCTGGATTCCAAAAGCGACACCTTTACCTTGCGCAACTCCAATCACATCTCCTACTACTTCATGAATATTTACACCTAACGGACCATAAATCAAAATGTCATATCGCTGGGGAATATCTTTCACTTCTAATGTAACACAAACGTCACTTTGCCGATATTGTAAAACGACTTCTCCCCCATCCGACATACGAAGCTGAAGTATAGAGTCATTAGACTCCATTTTTACAGGGACAAGCAATTGGTTATCCATACCAATAGTCAATAAAGGATACTTTCCTGCTCCCAGAATTTCTTTCTTCTCCACTTGTACAGAAGAAAAACATCCCTCTTGATCAATTTGAATTTCTGTTGATTTCGTCCTGAGACAAACACCTTGTGCTAAAGCAGGTAGCACAAGCAGCATAAGCGAACAAAAGAAATAAAATCGTTTCATTCCATTATAAATTAAAGGTTTCTAATTTCTCAATTCATACAAACAGGCAACAGCCATCTATTTATATGGCAAGCGAAAAAAACATATTCCTAAACAAAAATATATTTATTTTCAAAAGTTTTTTTCCTTCATTTTTAATTATAACCTTTGCTGAAGAAAAAATTGTTTCAAAAGATAATCATATAATTCCCACAGTATGAAAAACTACAAAAAACTATTAGGATGCTGCCTCATCAGCACAACATTTTGCTTTAATGTTTATTCCCAACAAGTGGAAGGATTCGTACACCAACAATCAGAAGAGGCCGGCTATGTATGGCCTGATGACCGCCTGGTTCTAGACAAACTGGAAAAATGGCAAGATCAGAAATTCGGTGTTCTCTTTCATTGGGGCCTCTACTCTGTACCCGGAATTGTTGAATCATGGTCTATCTGTTCCGAAGATGTGGATTGGATCTCACGCAAAAACGGAATGCCATACGATGAATATAAAAAATGGTATTTCGGACTAAAAGATCAATTAAATCCAGTTCACTTCAATCCAGAACAATGGGCGGATGTAATGCAGGATGCTGGAATCAAATACATGATTTTCACCACTAAACATCATGACGGTTTCTGTACCTTTGACTCTAAATATACAGATTTCTCCATTGCACATGGAGCCTTTAAAAACAATCCACGCAAAAACGTGGCTTATCATGTATTTGATGCATTCCGAAAAAAAGGCTTCATGATAGGATGCTATTTTTCTAAGCCCGACTGGCATTGCGAATGGTTCTGGAATCCTTATTTTGCCACTCCTCAACGAGGAATCAATTACAAAAAAGAACGTCATCCCGACTGGTGGCAGAATTATCAGACCTATACCGAAAACCAATTGGACGAACTGATGTCCGAGTACGGAAGTTTTGATATTTTGTGGTTAGACGGAGGATGGATTACAGGTGAAGATATTCACTTGGACAGAATATTGTCAAAAGCACGCAAGAAACACCCGGGACTCATTTCGGTAGACCGCAGCATACGTGGTAAAAACGAAAACTACCAGACACCGGAACGTGGTATTCCCGAAACGCAGCTTAACTATCCTTGGGAAAGTTGTATCACACTAAGCAATGATTGGGGCTGGACACCTAATGCTCCTTTTAAATCATCACAAAAAATTATTAATATTTTAATAGAAATCACTGCCAAAGGAGGTTGTTTATTATTAGGAGTAGGTCCGACACCAGATGGTATCATTGAAGACGAAGTAACAAAACGTTTACATGAAATAGGCCAATGGTTGAAAATAAACGGAAAAGCCATTTATGCCACCCGTACAACTCCTATATATAACAATGGGAATATATGGTTCACCGCAGACAAAGATGGAAAAACTTTATATGCCATTTACGCTTTACCAGAAGGAGAGGAACTTCCAGAAACAATAGAATGGACCGGCAATATCCCTAACGGCAAGATGACTCTACTACAAGGCAATAAAAATATAAAATATACCAAAGACAAAGAAAAGACAAAGGTGTTCTTACCCCGTAACCTCAAAAACGAACCGATAGTATTACGCTTCAAAGTGAAAAAATAATTAAATATATTTCCTATGTGCCCTTTGGTCATACATAACACCCAAAGGGCACACTACAAATGACTTTAATCAAGACTCCCTCTAAAAAAGTATTCCATAGAATGGAATTACCGAAATACAATCTGTTTTTTTAGTTTTAAAAGATTATATTTGCACGCAAATCAACCTTTAAATAATGGAAACAAAGTATAACTATGAAGACCAATCCCTATTATTAGCTATCAAAGATGGTAACGAAAAGGCATTTGATATACTTTTTAGGAAATACTACCCCATGTTATGTGCATACGGAAACAAATTCGTAGAATTAGAAGATGCAGAAGAATGTGTGCAAGATGCCATGCTGTGGCTTTGGAAAAACAAAGAGATGGTTGTTATCCAATCTTCATTAAGCAGCTATTTATTCTCTATTGTATATCATCGTGCTATAAACCGCATCAAGCAAGAGGAAGTGAAAAGCCGGGCCGAAAACTATTTCTATGAAGAGATGCAATCCTTGATAGACGAACCCAATTTTTATCTTATAGAAGAGTTGACCACACGCATCCAAGAAGCGGTGACAGCACTTCCTGAATCTTATAAAGAAGCATTTGTGATGCACCGTTTTAAGAATATGAGTTATAAAGAAATAGCCGGAATACTGGGAGTATCACCCAAAACCATTGACTATCGCATTCAACAGGCACTAAAACAATTACGTATTGAATTAAAAGATTATTTGCCCTTACTATTGCCTCTGCTGGTGAAAAACGTCTGAACATATACACATTTATTCTCTCCCACCCAAAAATTCTAGTAATAATTTCTAAAACAGAATTAGGAGTCCCATACAATTCGAGACTCCTAATAAAGTTATACTAAAGACATACTAATAAAAGCTATTTCATCATTCTACCGACGGCACCTCCAGAATACTACCATAACGATGATATTCAAATGAAATACTTTGCTCCTTGATGTAATGAACCAATTCCACACGTCCGTCTTTCACCGGTTTAGCTGTAGCAATATACTTATCAATACGTGCAGCTTCCTCGTACATTTCCATCGGAATATCAGCCCCACAAGTGCGGATACGTTCATAATTCTTCATTGATTTCAGGAATCCGGCCAACGCTTCTTCTTTTAAAGGACATCCCAAAGAAGCCAATGCAGCGGTACGGTCATCACTAGGTTCAAAACTAATACTCAATGGAGTATGACAAATTCTGGCAGCCAAAGCAATCATCTTTGCATCTTCATTGTTATCTCCCGGGAAAAGACGCAAAACCATATTCTTTAAAGGCAGATAGCGGAATGCATTTTGCTCGCCATACAGATTATTGACATCACGAGCATGCGCAAATTCCTGCTCGTATGCCTTCACATAACTTTGTGTATAGTCGGTGGTACTGCCTGGCTTATCTGCAATATTTACAAAACAAGCACAATAGTTAGGACCACCCGCCTTCACACCTCCACCAAAAGCCGACAATTTCATTCCACCGAACGGCTGACGATTTACAATGGCCCCCGTTATACCACGATTGATGTAAAGGTTACCTGCCATAATTGAATCTTTCCACAATTTCTGTTCGCCTTCATCCAGACTCTGTAAGCCCGAAGTCAAACCATATTCCAAACTGTTTACCAAATCAATGCCTTGCTGCAAATTCTCAATGCAAACCACGCTCAGCATCGGACCGAACAATTCCGTTCTGAATGAATAGTTGCCGGGACGTACCCCCCACTTCACTGTAGGAGCCAATACATATTTATGCTTATCAAGAAAACGAGGTGGAACCAGCCAAGACTCCCCTTTTTCCAGTTCCAGAGCTTTCAATAATTTATCATTCTTATTGGTAATCATCGGACCTACCACATTCCCAGGATTCCATACACTACCCACCTTCATACTAGTTGCGGCATCTTTCAACTTATCTTGAAAGTTCTTATCCTCATAGACCGAGCGTTCTACCAGCAATAAAGAACATGCGGAACATTTTTGACCGGCATTGCCAAAAGCAGAAGCCACAATATTCATAATAGCATGGTCACGGTCACCGGAAGCTGTCAAGATAATTGCATTCTTACCACCGGTTTCTGCCGACAATGGAGTAGCCGGATTACTGCGTGCAATATTTTGGGCAGTGTCTGTCCCTCCTGTCAGAATAATATGTTTGACAGCCGGAGCCGTAGTCAATACCTTTAATGCCTCACGGTCTGTAATGACAACCTGCAAAGCCTCTTTAGGCACACCTGCATCCCAAAATGCCTTGGCAAACAACCATGCCACAGGAGCGGCAACAGTAGCCGGTTTCAGAATCACAGTATTTCCTCCTGCCAGTCCTGCCACAATACCACCAATAGGTATGGCACACGGAAAGTTCCACGGAGAAATAACCAAAATAGTCCCTTTAGGAGCAATATCCACATCCGGCAATTCTGCAAACTGCTTCATGCTAGTGGTATAAAAACGAGCATAATCGATCCCCTCCGATACCTCCACATCGCCTTCCACCACTGTCTTCCCTGTCACAGCACACATACAACCTATCAAATCACCACGCATCTCACCCAGTCTGTTGGCAGCTTCATACATTATTTTATGCCGTTCCTGCAATGTGGTCTTTCTCCATCCGGCAGGATCTTTTTCGGCTATTTCCAAAATTTTCATCACCTGTCCGGCATCAGCTTGTGACATTTCACATACACAAACTTCATCATCCTGACAACGGTCCATATATTTATGACGCTTCTCACAAACCACCCTTTCAGCTCCTATCTGCAAAGGAATGATTTCAGGTGAATCCGCCGGTGACTTCTTCCACCTCGCAAAAATATTCCGAACCCACTCCTGGTTCTGAGCCAAATCAAAATCAGTATCAGGTTCATTCTTCATTACATCAGCTGGTGGAACGGGAGTATAACGATGCAAGCGGTTTTGTGTACGGGTAGGAATATGCGTAATAACATCTTTCATCTTATAAGCTTCCCCAAACTGGTTCTGCAAGAAGCGCCAAGTATCCGTACCCGGCTTCAAATTGAACGAATGGGTCAGAAAGTTGTCCGGAGCCGTATTTTCATCCATACGACGGACCAAGTAAGATACTGCATTCAGGAAATGCTCATCTTTTACCACCGGTGCATATAAAATCACATGATTTCCCAATTGGGATTGGGCACGCCATACATGATCAGCCATACCTTCCAACATCTCAAAAGTCATGTACTCCGCGCTTCCCAGCTTCCGACTCAACAGATAGGCGTATGCAATAGTGAACAAATTATGAGAAGCGACCCCCACATGCAAGGCTTTTGCATTCTCCGGTAACAAAGCCCGTTCCAGAATATGCAAATAATTGGCATCGACTTCTGTTTTCGATGTCCTCACAGGATTAGGCCAGCCACGAAGAGAAGAGATAACCGTTTCCATTTCCAGATTACAACCTTTTACCAACCGCATTTTCAATGGCGCACCGCCATCAGCCATACGCGCTTTGGCAAAGTCCAACAATTCAGTCTGAAATTCATACGCATCGGGCAGATAAGCCTGTACAACAATACCTGCCGAATAGTTTTTAAATTCCGGTCTGCTCAACACTTCTTTAAACAAGCGCAATGTAAAGTGAGCATCTTTATACTCCTCCATATCCAAATTGACAAACTTGGAACGTTTTACACCATTCTCATCTACGTAAGGAAAATCAATCGCTTTCTGATATAGCGCACACATACGTTTCACCAGTTCCGGAAAACTTTCTTCATAATTCAGCGCATGGGTCTGTGCGTAGATACCCGATATTTTCACGGAGATATAATTGATATCGGGAGCCTCCAAAGCTTCTAAATAATGGAAATAACGATGGTCTGCTTCTCCGTTTCCTAATACGACCTCACCCAGCAAATTTACATTCTGACCAATCTTTTGCTTAAAACGGGCAGCCAAATGGGCTGTTAATTTAGGACGCGCCTCATCCAGAATCACTTTAGAAGTATCCATACGAAGGCGCTTCTTTATGATTGGTATGGCAATAAAATCAAAATGGTGGCCAAAAGCCTGGTACATTTTAAAAAGGAAAGCATCACGCTTATTCAAGAACTCAGGTACACCATAACGGTCTATCAGCTTCTTGATACGTTCTGCCAATTTCTTACGATCACGAATTTGAGAAGATTCGTCCAGCATCTTCACCAGGAACTTTTTGTCCTGTGGCCGTTGTACCATAACGGCATATTTATGCTGTTCTTTACGTTCCTCACTAGTGATGGTTTGTTCACACGTGTTATAAAGCTTCAGTACCCATTCTTGTACTTCAGCGATAGTCGGTCTGTTGTCCATAGTAAACTCATGTTAATGTGTAAGAATTAAGGATAAAAAAATCATAGGTAAACAACCAAAGACATGAGCATCGTAGGACTGAACATAACGGCACGATACCGGTGCAAGGTCTGGAGAGCCTGCTGCGAAAACCGGTCAAATATAAGTTCTCTGCCCATAACGTAAATTCCTTATAAAATGTTACTGTTCATGTGCAAATATACACTAATTCTTTTATTATCAAAGGAAAAAGTGAAAAATTATAATCCGGAACATATTAAATTTCCAATTTAAAGAAAGTAGGCTGATTGGAAGCCCTACTATAGCCTTCCAACAAATAGAAATCCGTACAGGCCACATGAATGGTAAATAAATAATTGATGGTATGCGGATGGTATCCTTTGGGAGGAGCGATACAATATAATCTACCTATCGTTTCCTGTGCCCAAGAATAAGACTTTTCCTTAAAATCGGCTACAAAAGCTGCCTTTCTGAAACGATCTGAGATTTCACGCAAATAAAACTCACCTATATGACAGGCATTGCTCCGATTAGACTCATGGTTGGCAAACAGCCAAAAATCATCCTGCAAACGAATACCTACCAAAGATCCTATATTGGAATGAATGCTATATAGAACAGATTCTCCGCTGTACAAACCATCCCGACATATAAACGCCACCTTCTCCAAGCAATAAAATATATCATAGGAAAGGCCTTCATGCTCATCTTTCCAGTGAAACAGACCATTCTGTATCTGAAGTGCATACACCGGAACCGTCCATTGCCCGCAATCCAACAGGCACAACACATCGCAGCCTCTTATCAATTTATGATAATCAGCCACACATTTATCCTGCGAATTCCAAACAATAATTTTCATCACTCAGGCTAGTTTTATCCGTTCATTTTTATGGTACAGACATAAAAAAGAGACGTGGGACCTGCTTAATATTTTATCTGCCTTAGAGGTATCCCCATACCAGCTGCACAAATAATAACAACAGTGTCCCACGTCTTTATGAATATACTAATCCTGTTAAGGAGTATAAACACAAGACGTGAGCGCTTGTTGTATTACACTTGTGCAGCTTTGAAAATTGGGGATTTTCTAAGACAAGGTAATATTTTAAACGCTCTTAATTATATATGTTCCTTCTTGTTTTCAAATGAATTTTCATCTGTTTTCAAGAATTGGTACAAAGTTAAAAAAAGAGTTCTGATTAAAGTGGAATTAATCTATTTTTTTAAATAAATAATAACCCGGATGAACATCTGAAAAAGTTATTCCCCCATTACAGTAGCTACAATTTTACGACCACCTCCATGGTTGCGGAACTCACAAAGGTAAATTCCCTGCCAAATACCCATATTCAACCGACCTTCTGTAATAGGAATAGTGAGGCTGACGCCTATAATTGTTGCTTTTGCATGAGCAGGCATGTCATCCCAACCTTCTAAAGTATGTTCGTAATAAGGCTCACGTTCCTTTATCAAATGATTAAAAATAGATTCCATATCCGTACGGACATCCGGATCGGCATTTTCATTGATACTTAATGCCGCACTAGTATGTTTGATGAACAAATAAAGCAAACCTGTTTGGGGAAGTGGCGGCAAATTGCGCACCACTTCATCAGTAATCAGGTGAAATCCCCTGGTACGGGGACGAAGCGTAAATTCTGTCTGAGATACCATAACTATTATCAACCTTTATGCATCCATATAGATGCCACTTTACGACGTACCGCTACTATATTAAATAAGGATACACCCACAAAAAGCAAAACACCTATAACCAAGGCCGGTCCTAAATTTCCTGCTTCCAATTGTGGGAATAACTTTCCTATCATATCCATATAGTTACTCCGCACATAAATCACAATTCCCACTGATAAAAACAGCACCACAGCATTGAGTGCCAATGTCAGCATTTGATAAGGGAGCGCCACCTTAGCCGGACTGTAACCTATCAATAACAGATTCTCTAACTTGGATGTATTCTTTTGCAGCAACAAATAAATACTGAGCATCAAAATATAGAAAGAGAGCACACTGATAAGCAAACCTACAGAAAGCACAATTCCTATAATCACTTTCAAGAACCAGGTAGTCTTTCCCGCATCCAACTTGTCATCTTCCGTATCATATCCCTTGTCTTTAAAGAACCTGGCAATACGGTCGTCCGTAGGATTGTTCACTTCAACAATCAGTCGTGACGGTTCGCTTTTCTGCCCCGGGGCAAACTCATTGTTGGCCCACGTCATAAATGTTTCCGGAACAAGAATCGTATTCAGACGATTAGAGAAACCAACTATTTTTCCTTTAAAGTTTTCCGTACGCCCCACACCGGTAATACGTATATCCAAATTAACCATACCCATCACCCCTTCCGACAATTGCGGCAGGCTCCGGCTTTGTGCAAAACCGAAGTTATACAGATTCAGATAATTACGGGGGATGATAATAGGAACGACCCGTTCATATTCATCAAACTCCCATTTATCCAGGTTCACATCCACATACTCATCGGGAACAGACTCAAAGAACATGGCTGTAGACATGTGCAATCCCACGTTCTCCATCCCCATGCCTGCCGACACTTTAAATTGGGAAGGGATAAAAGCCCCTACCCCTTTGGTAAACGGCTGTTCGCTGATTTCAGCAATGTCTTGTTCGGAAAAAGTCTTGCTTTTACCGACAAAAGAACCCAATGTGCTCACTTTCTTGCTTACTATCACATAGTCTTTCTTCATGAAACTGTCACCTTCTGTAAAAACCGGCAACACATCTTTATAAAACTGAACACTCAGCAACACAATGACCATACCGCACAGATTGGCAAAGAAAAAACCCGCCAATTGTGAAAAACTGATATGCTGACGTAATAATTTCCAGACCAACCTCATAGCTTCAACGTTTTTGTGTAGTTCAACTCCAAATGCTTGCCGATAGAGGTCACAATGATACCTGCCCCCTGTCTATCCGCTTCCTCCACCAATATCCGGGACATAATCCGTCCATTCTCCTCATCCAGATGGCTGATAGGTTCATCCAGAAAAATAAAATCGAAAGGTTGGCAAAGGGCGCGGACCAACGCAACACGCTGCTGTTGTCCGAAAGACATTTTAGCTATTGGCGTATCCCATTTATCGGCAATGCCGAACTGTTCAAACCAAGCCTTGATTTCTTTCTTAGATTTAAATCCGGTCAGCGAATTCTTCAACTGCACATTCTCCCACGCTGTCAGTTCTGTAAACAAACGTAATTCCTGAAACAACATACTGATGGAACATTTCCGAATCTCCACCCAGTCGCGCACCGAAAGCGTACGGATATTTTTCCCGTCAAAACAGATGATACCTTGATAGTCGTTACGGTATCCGTATACGTAGCTGCAAAGCGATGATTTTCCTGTACCGGACGCTGCCTCCACCAAATAAGCTTCTCCACGCTTCAGAGTCAACGACTGATGCCAGACATCAGATATAATAGAATCCCTCCCTGCAAAAACGGCAGGGAGGGTCTGTTGTAATTCTATAGTGTTCATAAATTCTCCAATCCACGTACAATCAACTGTAGCACGTTGACCTCTTTATCTTTCATAACAATATTCATTTGGGCGCTTTTCCAATCGGGAGCCATCACATCCATATAGTCGCAAGGTCCCAGGATGGCATTGAACATGGCGGCATCGCTGCCCAGCATACGGGTTAACCGGGGATTCTCCTGAACATCCTTCACCAACTGCGCCGCATTGAACGCCATAAAGAAACGGTTCTTTGTCACCTGTCCGGCCCAAGGAGTATTCTGCAAAGAAACTCCGTAACGGCGGCCTGCCTCATCTGCCAGTCTTTCATTGTTCGAGATATAAAGCAGATTGTCCTTCACACCAAACCAAATGCTTTGGCGATACATACGGAACTCGTATTGGTCTTTACCCGTAGAGTTCAACTGCATCTGCCCACCGGTCATAGCCAACAAAGGTTTCAGGTCTTCGAAGGACTGCAAAAAGTCTTTATTCGTTACATCAGCATAAATCAGCAAGTCATTATTCGACAAGGAATTATAGCCAACCGCAACATCTCCATGAATAGAAGAGAATATACCTTCAATATCTATTGGTAACATCGGATTATCCAACGCTTGCCTGATGGTAGGATTTTCGCAAAGCAAATCATAAATACCCTTTCCATTGATATTACCTCCTGCCCAAACCAACGTATTGGCTGGGAAATACTCTAAACAGGCTCCTTTAATACATGAGGAAGCAGCCGACTGTTTTTCATACATAGCAATCAAATCCTTGTTTTCAATCAAAGTCTCCACGTCCACTACAATTTTGCCTTTTTCGAAAGTAGCGGAAACCAGATATTTGATATCTTCCAGTTTCAAATCGGCGGGCATTCCCATACGCATCTGCATGGTAATATCATTAGGAATGAACGACATATTCATCACTGTAACGACTTCACCTTTTGCCGAAGCCAACTTACCAAAGTCTGTAGTCTTTACGTAGCTGTTTTCAGCATCCTGACGCATCAATGAAAGCAAACTTCCTTTCAAACTGAGGGCATCTCCTTTATTACTACCCATCAATAAGAAAGTCCCCTTATTAAAAGCGCACAGCGCCGTACCCATCTGTGTCCATGTACATCCGCTTTCACTTTTCAACTCCGTACATATCTGCTCATTCTTTAATGCCTCCAGCAAAGCTTCCACTTTACCTTCATCATCCACTTTCGCCAATAAAGCAAAAGCATTAGAATGAGGAGTGATGAACATATACACCTTATCGGTAAAAGACAAGCCCGATTCAGACGGATTTTGAATAATCTTCTCGGCAGTCTTGTAAGCTTCACCCTCCAAACCGCTTTTCAATGCGTCCGTCAGTTTGGCCACAACCTTTTCTCCTCCTTTACCGTTTATGCCGCTCTTCTCCGCCATCGTCTTGAAATCGAATGACATAACCATTGCCGCATCCTTAGGAATAGCGTTGGCATACTCACTTTCAGACGAACAAGAAGCCATAAGCAGCACTATCGCTACGAGTGCAAATCCCCAAATACCTTTTCTCATATTCTTATTTTTGGTTTAATAAATTCAGCGTATGACAGGCTACCAATGCAGCTGTTTCCGTGCGAAGACGGGACTTTCCCAAACTGACAGGCTGAAAACCCGCCGCTATAGCCTTAGCCACTTCTTCCTCGCTAAAATCTCCTTCCGGACCTATCATCACCAAAGCATCTTCTCCGGAACGCAATATATCTTTCAACAAAGGTTTTTCCCCTTCATAGCAATGGGCGATGAACTTCTGCCCTTTAAAATCCCGTGAAACAAACTTATTAAAGTCCGTCATTTCATTCAGCACCGGCATAGTCGCCTTCAACGATTGTTTCACTGCCGATACCAGAATCTTTTCAATACGTTCCTTCTTGATTACTTTCCGTTCGGAATAACGGCAGTTCAGGAAAGACAGTTCATCAAAGCCTATTTCAGTCGCTTTCTCTGTAAACCATTCAGTACGATCCATATTTTTAGTGGGAGCCATGGCAATATGCAACCAACCGTTCCACCCTTTTTCCTGCGGAATCGTTTCCGTTACCTTCACTTGGCAACGTTTACCGCTTGCAGCACTGATTACAGCTTTGTAAAAACAACCTTTCCCATCGGTCAACATAATCTCATCGCCTATGGAAAGGCGCAAAACCCGTAAACAATGTCCTGCTTCCTCTTCCGGAAGCTCAAGGTTACTCGCTATATCAGGGGTATAAAAAACATGCATAGTTCTTCTTGTTTTTTCAATTTATATATCAAGCTATTGTATTCTCCTCCTCTTGTTCCCGTCGTTTTATCTCATCACGCAAACGGGATGCCTGCTCATAATTCTCTTCTTCTATAGCCTTTGACAATGCTTCTTTCAGCATCACCACATCAACTGTATTTACATTGACAGAAAATGCCGTACTCCCAACTTCATGCAATTGCTCACTTTCCATAATCTCATCAGTAGTATAGACAGGACACCCGCAACGCATAGCCAACGCAATCGCATCGGAAGTACGTGAGTCTATTTTAAATACCTCACCTTCCTTTTCCAAAAACAGATAGGAATAATAGACTCCATCCTTTACCTTATATATCAATACTTTCTTTAAAGCAGTCCCCAACTCTTTGGTCACCGTCAGAAAAAGATCGTGCGTCAATGGTCTGGGCATCTTATAGCCCATCATTACCACCTTAATAGCCTGCGCCTCCAACGAACCGATAATAATAGGCAGCTTACGGTTGCCGTTCACTTCTTCCAACACCAACGCATATGCATCCGCCGGCTGCAATGTAGAGGACATATCATGTACCTTCAATTCTATTTCATCCATAATTTAACTTTCCTTCCACCATTCCCGTCTACATCGGAAACGGTCAAAAAATAATTTATCAAACTTGCCCGGGACGATGCTTATACTTGAATATGACAGCAAACAATACCGCAACCGCCAAGGCATATCCCGCAAAGACAAACCATGTCATGCTCCATCCCTCCATCTGCGGAGCACTGCTGTTCATATCAACAAAACGATTTACCACTGCCTGAGCTCCCAACGTTCCCACCGTAGCGCCAATACCATTTGTCATAATCACGAACAATCCCTGAGCACTGGAACGGATGGATAAATCAGTTTCATTGTTAACAAACAACGAACCAGAAATGTTGAAGAAGTCGAAAGCCACCCCATACACAATCATGGACAGTACAAACATCCAGACACCCGGCCCAGGATTCCCCAGTCCGAACAATCCGAAACGAAGTACCCATGCCAACATGGCTATCAGCATAACACGCTTGATTCCGAAATGCTTCAACACAAACGGTATTAATAAGATACACAATGTTTCCGACACCTGCGACAAAGATATCAATGCATTGGCATGATTCACTCCAAACGTATCGGCATACTCCGGAACTCCCTTGAAACTGCTGAGAAACGGATTGGCAAAACCGTTGGTTATCTGTAAAGAAACCCCCAACAACATAGAAAATATAAAGAAAATAGCCATCTTTTTCTGTTTGAACAGTGTAAACGCCCGCAATCCCATAGCATCTACCAACGATTTCTGTTCTCCACCACGACTTACAGGACACTCAGGCAAAGTAAGCGCATAAACCGCCAGTATCACTCCAAAGCAAGCACAAGAAAAAAACTGCATATAATTATTTTGGAATCCCAAGATATCCGTCAGCAACATGGAGCAGATGAAACCAATCGTTCCGAAAATACGGATGGGAGGAAAAGCGATGACAGGGTCCAGTTTTACTTTATCCAGTGCGGTATAGGCTACCGAATTTGTCAATGCCAATGTTGGCATATAAAAAGCTACACTAAGAGAATAAAATGTAAACAAAGTACCGAAATTAACCGCTTCACCATCCACATAGCCATACCACCCGGCAGCCACCATAAACACGGCAGCCATAAAATGACAGAAACCATATAATTTTTGAGCAGGCACCCACCTGTCGGCAATAATTCCCATTATGGCAGGCATAAACAAGGAAACAATCCCCTGCATGGCGTAAAACAGACCTATCTTGGCCCCCAAGCCAATATTAAACAAATACGTCCCCATGGAAGTAAGATAAGCCCCCCATACGGCAAACTGCAAGAAGTTCATGACTATCAGTCTGAGTTTCATTCCGGTAATTTCGTTTTTCATCTTTCTTCTTTAATGTGTGTTTTTTATATTACTTGCAAAGATATAAAACAATTCGATTTTTCATGGAGATTCATCTTAAAAAACAAAGCCTTTCCGGCAGTTTCACAACTTCCGGAAAGGCAAGACAATTAAAAAGTTTTTGTAATCTAACCAAAAGAGAGTGTTTTATTATCTTGTGTTCGTGAAAAATAATGCCATCATCTATTCAGCTATGGCATAAGCATCCAGTCCTTTCAATGACTGGCGGATAGTTTCCTGCATCTTCTCCATCTCTTCCCGACTCATTTGGCGCACCTCTATACCGGAATCCCTTAGATTATTCCCTAATTCGGCCATCTGCTCATTGAACGAATCCCAATATTCCGGGTCAAGGACAACAGAACCCACTTCTTGCCCATCCTTCATCGGACTGATAATGACGGTCATGCTTACACTTCCGCTTTCTTTGACATTAAGGGTGTAAGTACGTTTCTCATTATCCGTCTTATAAATGAACGTAAAATTCGCTTTCTGCGCCTTGCCTCTTCCCTTCGGCATATCCTTGATGGCAGTTTCGGCATATTCCTCATCCTTCTCGAAAGCCTCAATCAACCTTGCACCTATATTCTCATCCTTTAACGAGAAACTTTTCACCACCTTCACCACTTTGCGGGTTTTAGGGTCACGTTTCGTTACAGAATTGATAGCCACATCATCCCGTTTTTCCAGTTCCGCCGCCATTTTATCAATATTCTTCTGGGCCATAACCTTACCTGTTCCACCCCACATCAGCAAAACAGCCGCCAATGCACTTCCTAAAATAAATCTTGTTTTCATATCTTATTTTTTTTATGTTTTTTATTCGCTTACCAATAATTCCTTTTCTTCTATCTCTTTCTCGGAACGACAAATTTCCTCCACACGCTCCTGAGCCAGTTTCTCCACCCGTTCCGCCTCTTCCAGTGTTTCAATAATACAAGGCATAATCTGTTTCACATCCGAAATTCGCTTGCCTCCCACTTCCACATAACTACCTTCGTAGCACGACCATTCACCACTTCCGCCTGCTTGGTTCTCCGAATAGAAAATCAAGCCTAACCCCAGCGCAATGACCATCATTGCCGCTATACCGGCACTCCAGACAGCTACCGGAATACGCTGATAAAAGCCTTCTTTTCCAACCACCGGTATCTTTTCCGATCTCTTCCCTCCGGCAACCTCCTCCTGACCGTCTGGCTGCGACATACCCGGTTCTCCCTGCATACCTCCCTCATACCAGGCAAACATCGGAGCATATCCCATCAGATGAGAAGGTACATCCCCTGTATGGAAGAAGCGATAAATAGCCTGCTCCTCGGCATTCGTGGTCTCCCCTTCCAGGAAACGGTTAATGTATTCTTCTATATTCCTCTTATCTAATTCCATACCTTACTGTGTATCATAAATTGTTCTTTTACTCTTTTTCTAGCTCTCGACAAATTGGTTCGTACCGCCACCGGCGTACTTCCTGTGAGACGGGCTATCTCCTCTACTTCGAAACCTTCCAGGTGCTTCATGCGGAGAATAGACTGTTGCAAGTCAGGCAAAGTACCTATTACTTCCAGTATCTCCTGCATATTCTCTTCCTCTACCAGTTTCATTTCAGGATTTTCACCTCCACCAATGCTGATGCCCTGCTCCAAATCGACTTTCTCTATCCGAGTGCCTCGCAGACGGTTGATGCACAAATGCTTGGTTATAACAATAGCCAATGCATCCACGCTGCGGTATTGGTCCAGACGGTCACGAAGAAACCAAAGTTTCAACAGTGCATCTTGCACTGCATCTTCTGCCTCGTCGGAGTTTTCCAAATAACGGATAGCCATTCTTAACAAAGCCGGCCGCATTCGTTTTGCCTCTATTTCAAATCTATTTTGTTCCATGTTCACCAGTATGACACATAGAGGTAGGGAAACGTTACATCAAAATGAAAAAAAAATTTGCTGACATGTCAATTTACCAATATACCAATAACCGTATGGGCATATATAGCACCGCTAATTGGCACATCAGCCAGTTGACGGATGCACCAATTATTCAAACTTATAAACCGTATGACTACGAAAGACCTCTCCCGGACGGAGTACAGTACTAGGAAATCCGGGCTGGTTGGGGCTATCTTGAAAATGCATCGTTTCGAAACATACCGCCGAACGGAAAGGATAAGCTATCCCCCCTTTACCTGTCATTTTTCCTTTCAGTCCATTACCGGTATAAATTTGCATTCCCGGCTCGGTGGTGAAGATCTCCATCTTACGCCCGCTTGCTGGATCATACACCCAGGCAGCCGGCCTTGTATCATCTCCTTTCGTATTCAATTCCCAAGTATGATCATATCCGTTTACCACCTTCAATTGGGGATGATCCGCATCTATACATTCTCCGATAGTATGCGGCATACGAAAATCAAGGGGAGTACCGGCCACCTGAAGATATTCTCCTGTAACACATTTCTTATCATCGTATGGAGTAAAACGATCTGCGTCTACCCAAAGTTGCTGGTCCTCCACGCTTTTCGTAAAATTTCCCGAAATATTAAAAAAAGAATGATGGGAAAGATTAAGTACCGTGGGTGCATCCGTAGTTGCCTCGTATGTCAAATCCAACGCATTATCATCCTCACCAAGACTATAGACCAACGTCACTTTCAGGTTTCCGGGGAAACCATTTTCTCCATCAGGAGAAAGAGATAAGACAGACGGACCCTATGTGTATCTGCCTGCTCCACTTTCCATATTCTATCGGCAAAGCCGGGATTCCCTCCATGTGATATATGCCCGGACTTCCCATTGTTAGGGACCAGCTTATACTCTACTCCATCCAGCGTGAAACGCGCATTCAGAATACGTCCTATATAACGCCCCACCGTAGAACCAAAATTCTGCCGTTGCTCCATATATTCAGTAATCGTGGAAAATCCGCACACCACATCCTCCCGTTTTCCATTTCTGTCGGGGACAAGGATAGAAACCACCCGTGCCCCATAGTTTGTGATACAGACCTCCATTCCCTGCTTGTTGCTCAATGTAAATAAATCGGTATGCTGCCCATTCACTTCTGTTTGAAAATCCTTCCGCTGTAATCCAGAAGCTGTGATTTGCTTACCGGTGTGACAAGAACAAGAAGAGAGCACCAGCAACAAGCCCATACAAACCAGACCCTGTTTTCCTTTCATATCATTCATTTTATAGGTTTTAAATACCACAAATGTAAATCCTCCGATGGAAAATAAGAAAAGCCGGCCTTCCCTTTTTCAAAGGATGACCAACTTTTCAACCATTTCAACCAATTTTTACCCTGTCGCTTCCTCTCTTTCAAAACCATCTTTTTACCATCCAGCGTATTGACAGGCTGATATTCCTGTCTGCCCCGCTATGATAGAAAATCCATAAACAACTGACTGATAACGCTTAAGCCCAAACAAACGACCTAGTGCTTCCACTCCACAGGCAACCTTAATCTCGCCTTGTAATCCTGCCTTCTGCAACAATCCTGCAAGCAGATTTATCTTTTCCGCTTCCGAACCATATGCAGTACGGATTATAAACAATGAAACGTTCGCCATACAATCATTCATCCCTGCTTCCACATAAGGTTTTCAGCCCTGCCCGTAAGTTGTGACCAAAGTTAAAAGAAAGCAAGCCAGTGTTGCATAAAGTTGTATTCTCATATTTTTCATCTGTTTTGTTTTAACCTAACAAATGCAGACAATTATCTTCTTTTTACATTTATTTTCAGAAAAACTTCTGTTTCCATGCAGTCTTTTACCCTCTCCTGTATCTTCATATAATAACATGACAAAAGAAGAATGAATGACACAGAACTAATAGAGGGATGTAAAGCCGGAAAGCGGGAAGCTTTGGAAACCATATACAGGCTCTTCTCCCGCCAAATGTATGGAGTGTGCTATCGCTATGTAGGCGAAGATTCGGCACTGGACGTCATGCACGATGGATTCGTCAAAGTATTTTCCGCCATCGGCCAGCTACATGCCACCGACCTGCATGGATTCAGATCCTGGATCACCCGTATCATGGTAACCACCTCCTTGCACCATCTCCGCAAACAGAAAAACAGCTCTTTCCTTTCTGTAGATGACCTGGAAGAAAACATGCAACCTGTGGACGAAGAAGATATGATTTCAATTCCTATTGAAACCCTGATGAAATTCATAGCTGAATTACCGACAGGCTATCGCACCATACTGAACTTGGCCGTATTCGAGGAAATGCCTCATAAGGAGATTGCGAAGACATTAGGCATTAACGAACATTCATCCTCCTCACAACTGTACCGCGCCAAATGTATACTTGCTCAGAAAATTAAAGAATACTTAACTCGACAATCATTATGAAACAGGAAGAAGAACCGTGGATAGACCACTTGAAACAACGGGTTAACGAATACGAAAAGCCACTCCCAGGAAATGATTGGAATCATTTTCAAACGGAATTTTTCACTCCCTATCTACATAAGAGAAGAAGGATGAAAACGATGCGTATAGCAGCCGTTTTCTTCTTGATATTCATACCTTTTGCCACTACTTTTTATTTTTTACAGACAGAAAAACATAAAGCATCCTCACCTGTTGTATCCTTACCGGCATACCAGCCAAGAAGCATTACAGGCAGCCTTTCCATTATGCCTGAAAACAAACTGTTACAGGACAGGACCAAATCAAAGACAGCTTCCTTGACAAGACCGCCAATCCAAACAAGTATCCACACCGATACGGCAAATAATATAGAAACAGAATGTATGCCCCCGGTACAAGATACAATCCGGGATACAGAATCTGTACACAAGCGCCCTTCCGGACACAAGCACTTTGCATTACCGTATAAGCGTTCCGGATATACTTTGGCACTTGCCATATCTGCCGGCAATAACGGAGCAAGTACCGGCTTCATAAACAAAACTTTTTCCCGGGGAGACATAGGGAGTTCTCATAAGGATGAAATTATGTATTGGAGTGACTTCAAAGACTATTTGCAGGAATATCCATCGGACTTTCCCGATGCACAAGCTTACGAAGCTCTACTACAAATAGCAAATGACAACACGGGACGGCCCATGACAGAATATACCCATTATAATCTCCCCGTCAGCATTGAGCTTTCGCTCCGTAAATCTATAAGCAGGCACTGGGGGGTCAGCGCGGGACTGCAATACACCTATCTGTCGTCCGAAAGTTCCATAGGAGAAGATTCCAAGTGGGTTAAACGACAAAAGCTCCACTACATAGGCTTGTCCGTGAAATTAGACCGCCGGCTTTATACCACCCGCACCTTTTCCTTTTATGCCACAGGAGGAGGCACAATAGACAAATCCGTTTCGGGTAAACTGGAACAAGATTTCATCGTTCAGAAAGAGAAAATCTATTCCAGTACAGAGAATCTGAAAATAAAACCGTTCCAATTCTCCATACACGCCGCATTGGGAATACAATATAATATAAATCCCACCCTAGGTGCTTTCATAGAGCCCGGAGCAGCTTTTTATTTCAAGGACGGCAGCTTTAAAAACACCATACGTGACAAACACCCGCTCCATTTCAACCTGCAATTGGGGGTGCGCTGGAATTATTAAGGAAACTTCATGCAGTCTTTTGTCCATCCTTGTATCTATAAGATAAAAAAACAACCATGCAAAAAAGACATAAAGACAGACAATGTTATTTTAACGAGCTGGCGAATACGTCCCGTAGTTTCTATATAGACTATGTGAAACAATTTATCTCCCTCAGCCCTTCCACCCACATACTGGAAATAGGTTGCGGAGAAGGAGGCAACCTGCTTCCCTTTGCCGAACTAGGCTGCAAGGTAACAGGAATAGACCGTGCAGCCAGTCGCATACACCAGGCAGAAACCTTCTTCACCGCCTCCGGCTACAAAGGAGAATTCACCACAACGGATTTCTTCAACTTTTCCTCAGCTTCCCGTTACCAACTCATCCTGATACACGATGTTATTGAACACATCAGTAACAAAGAAGAATTCTTCCGTTGCCTCTCTCCTCTTCTAGCTAAGAGAGGCATCATATTCTGGGGATTCCCGTCTTGGCAAATGCCATTTGGCGGACATCAGCAAATTTGCCACAACCGGTTCGTCTCCTCTCTCCCTTTCATTCATTTATGTCCCGGTATACTCTATCGGTTTCTGCTCAGATGTTTCCATGAAACACCATCATGTATTGAAGAATTATCAGACATCAAACGCTGCCGCATGACCATAGACACCTTTGAACAACTTGCTGAAAAGTATGGATACGAAATAACCGACAGACAATTATGGTTCATCAACCCACACTACCAACAAAAGTTCCATCTGCGGCCACGAAAATTATATCCTGTACTGGCACAGTTAAAATATATCAGAAATTACTTCAGCACCTCCTGTTTCTATATAACGCGCCACCGTGAGCTTCATGATTGAGGCAACCCATTTATACTACTTTCATGTTTATACCAACACTATAATTACCAAGATGTTATAACCCGTCATCTAAGCATTTTCTTCTGTTACATTAAGCTTTTTCTTCCAGCCACCTAATACAGACTCCGGCAGTGGACTGTACAGACGATTGGAATAGACTATACAGTCTACTATAGGCGACTGTACAGTCCACTGCCGGAGTCTGTACTACATAAGCATACAAATCCCCTTAATCATCAGCCCGAAAAGACTTAGGAGAGCGTATATAAAGCTTTAAACCCAGGCAGAACGAACTATGCCGCCAGCATTGAAGAAGAACCAACAGAGGGCTGTCACCCCAAAAGAGAAAATGTAAGAAGTGAAAGAAAAAACAGAGCAAATCTCTTTTTCAGGAAGAAGAAGCCTAAAAAAACGGCCTATATCATATATAAAAAAAGAAGGGTATCTATCCCAGACACCCAATCTTCATTAACCTTAAATCTAATACCATGAAAAACACAGTGCAAAGATAAATAGTTTTATGTTATCAAACATAACAACACTACAATTATTTGCTTTCAATTAACATCATTTAAATTTTAAAGGCGCTTTTACAGTTTCAAATTCTGTAAAAACGCCTTTGTACTACATATGATTATACAAACGAATCAAATTATTCCACATACAGCACCAGCCCTTTCAAATACTCTCCTTCAGGATGGTAAATATTTACGGGATGATCTCCCGGCTGGGTCAATTGATGCAGAATACGCACACTACGTCCGCTTTGTGCGGCAGCTGTAAATACCGCATTACGGAAATTCACCTTATCCACCACCTGCGAACAAGAGAAAGTAAACAGAATGCCTCCCGGTTTGATTTTCTCAAATGCTTTAGCGTTCAATTTCGTATAGCCGCGCAATGCATTGCGGAGAGCATCCTTGTGTTTGGCAAATGCAGGAGGGTCAAGAATTATCAAATCATATTGATCCCCCATACGATCCAGGTATTTAAAAGCATCCTCAGCATACGCCTTATGACGGGTATCACCCGGAAAATTTAATTCCACGTTCATATTGGTAAGATCAATAGCTTTTGCCGAACTGTCTACCGAATGTACCAGATTCGCGCCTCCACGCATGGCATAGAAAGAGAAGCCTCCTGTATAGCAGAACATATTCAATACATTACGCCCTTTGGCATAACGCTCCAACAAATGGCGGTTCTCACGCTGATCCACAAAAAAGCCTGTTTTCTGACCTTTCAGCCAATCCACATGGAATTTCAAGCCGTATTCCATCGCTATGTTTTCGGAGCTTCCCCCCTTGATGAAACCATTCTCCGGTTCCAAATCCGCCTTGAAAGGCAATGTGGTTTCTGATTTATAATAAATGTTCCGGACTACATCCCCCATCACCTCGGACAAGGCATCGGCTATCTCCATACGGTAAACATGCATTCCGGCCGAATGTGCCTGCATCACGGCTGTATGATCATATACATCAATAATCAAGCCCGGCAAGTTGTCTCCTTCGCCATGAACCAGACGGTAAGTATTGTTTGCAGGATTACCGGCCAAACCCAAACTGCGGCGCAAATCGTATGCCACTTCCAGTTTATGCTTCCAAAATTCATGATCAATCTCACCTTCCTTGAAAGAGAGCACGCGCACGGCAATACTTCCTATCTGGAAATGCCCGCAAGCTATAAACTCTTTCTTCGAAGTGTACACATCCACTATCTCGCCTTCTTCGGGTTCTCCCTCAATGCGCTGGATAGCTCCGGAGAATACCCACGGATGAAAACGCTTTAACGACTCTTCCTTACCCGGTTTCAGGTATACTTTCTTATAAGCCATTTGTATTTACTGTTGTTTCTATTGGTTCTTCCTCTGTTATCTCATAACCGCCCGTACGTTCCAATTCCGTCAGGCAATTGTAAATTTCCACACAAGCCCACGCATCCGTGGCTGCATATAGTTTCTGTCCCTCGCTGAGCACCTCCGCCTCCCAATTGGAAAGACGCTGGCTTTTTGAAATCTTCTGGCCAAACAAATTGGCGAAGATTTTTTGCAGACTCCGGTCAGCTATGCCGAATCGTCCTACATAGTCCTGTAACTCTATCCAGTTTCCCCGGTCGGGATGCACATCCTCACGTTTCCGCAACGAGTTAAAATCGTCTTTCAGAGACAAACCTATCTTCAAGGTATCGCTCATCAAAAACTCTTGCAGAGAATCGGGCATACCTATCCGGTTCAGGCGAAACAAGAAACAGGTATCTTGCGTAGATATTTGCAACAAAGCTACCTTATGGGTAGTACCGCGTTTAAAAGAAGGGCGTGTTTCCGTATCCACTCCCACTATGCGTTGATCTTTCAAATAGGCTACCGCTTTTTCGGCCTCACTCTCGGTATAAATCACGAAGATGCGTCCCGGAAAAAGCACCTTGGGCATTGCTGCTATCTCGGCTTTAGTAATCGTTTTCCTTATTTGTTTCATAATAATGAATTCTCATCTTCCATTTCTTCCTCCTCGCCATCATCGGCAGGGCTGTACTTCACATCATGCAAAGCACGCATAGTGTTTACCAGCCGTTGTCCCCAAAACTCTCTGAAATGTTCCTTGCAGACCACTAAAGAATCGTTCATCGTCTCATTCAGTCCCAGTTGGAACACACTGATAAAGTCCTTCAAATCCTGATAGATATCTGCCAAATCCTCTGAAATACATTTTTTGATGGGCGTGTCACTGTACACCATATCCGGCAAGAACACTTCCAGATAATCATCCTTGGCTCCTAACACACCGGCTATAGCCCTACGTATCAGTTCATAATCTTCTTCAGTAACGAAGGTTTCGGGTTCGTCCTCTCCTATCGGCTCACACGGAGGCAACAAAGTCGCTTTCAAATAAAGCAACGGAAGTATTTTTAAGGCGGTATCTACAAAGTCATAGCGTTTCATATCACGGGCACGTTCCAGAAAGCCACAAAATTCGGCGGCTACCGTTACAAACTCTACTGTATTTTTGTCAAATATCACCTGACTGTACTTTTCCATAAACATTAAAATTGAATCGCAAAGTTAAGAAAAAAGAGATTAAATAAGGCAATAATTAATGTTTTTCATGTACATTTGCGAAATAATAAATAGAACGAAGACCTATGGCAAAGAAAAAATCAGATAAGGAGACAGAGCCTAAAAAGGTATCTACCAAACGATTCTCCGCTTTTTTAAAGAACGAAACCACACATTTTGTAATCGGATTGATCAGTGTAATTTTTGCAGTTTATCTGTTACTGGCATTTACCTCTTTCTTCTTTACGGGGGCCGCCGACCAAAGTATTTTGGATAATCAGCAGCCGGGTGAACTGATGCAAACCGCCAATCATGTAAAAAATTACGCCGGAGCACGCGGTGCACAACTTGCCGAATTCCTTATAAACGAATGTTTCGGCTTAGCTGCTTATTTTATCATTTTATTCCTGGCCGTAGTGGGTATGAAATTAATGAAAGCTTACCAGTTCCGTATCTGGAAATGGTTTATGTCCTGTTCTATCCTGCTCATCTGGTTCTCTATCACATTGGGATTTATTTTTGACGGCACCTTTGGGGATAGTTTTATCTATCCGGGGGGATTGCACGGACATAATGTAAGCAATTGGCTGATTTCACAAATTGGGATTCCAGGTTTGGGATTATTGCTGTTCATAGCGGCACTATTGTTCTTTATCTATTTAAGTAACGAAACCATACTGGTTATCCGTAAAGCACTGCGTCCCAGCTTCAGACGAAAGAAAAAAGAGGATCAAACAATTTCTGCAACTGAAGAAAATCCGATTAAAGAAGCTCCCCGGAAGGAAGAATCCAGGAAAGAATTCTCTAATCCCGGTCCTGCTATCGTAGATTTCGAATTAGAACAACCGACAAAGAAAGAAGAGGAAGTGGAAGAACAAGTGCCCTTCCCTTTTGAGAGCAAGCAGGTTACCGAACCGGCAGTGATAGAAGAACCTGCCTACACAAACGAAGAAGAGGAAGTTGAAAATACAGATGAACCTGATTTTTCAATCAGTGAAGAAACAAATGAAGAAGACGAGGCGTACAAAGGTCCCGTACTTCCACCATACAACCCTCGTCTGGATTTGGAAAACTACAAATTCCCTAGTCTGGATTTGCTAAATGAATATGAAGATGATGGTCCTAATATTGACATGGAAGAGCAAAACGCCAACAAAGACCGCATCATCAAGGTTTTACGTAGCTTCGGTATTGAAATCAGTTCCATCAAGGCAAGTGTAGGTCCTACCATCACATTATACGAAATTACTCCGGCAGAGGGGGTACGTATCTCTAAAATCAGGAACTTGGAGGATGATATCGCATTAAGTTTGTCGGCACTGGGTATCCGCATCATTGCTCCGATACCGGGCAAAGGCACTATCGGTATTGAGGTTCCGAATGCCAATCCGCGCATTGTACCGATGAAATCCATCCTGAACAGCAAAAAGTTCCAAGAAACCACCTATGAGCTGCCTGTGGCATTAGGCAAGACCATTACGAACGAAGTCTTTATGGTGGACTTGGCAAAAGCCCCCCACATGTTGGTAGCCGGCGCTACCGGACAGGGTAAGTCCGTAGGATTGAATGCCATCGTGACCTCTTTATTATATAAGAAGCATCCGGCAGAACTTAAGTTTGTAATTGTAGACCCCAAGAAGGTGGAGTTCGCTATCTATGCTCCGATTGAGAAGCATTTTCTGGCCAAGCTGCCGGATGGAGAAGACGCGATTATCACCGATGTTACCAAAGTGGTACAAACCTTGAACTCACTATGTATAGAGATGGACAGCCGATACGACTTGCTGCGTAAAGCCGGTTGCCGTAATATTAAGGAATATAACGCGAAATTCATCAACCGGCAGTTGAATCCGGAAAAAGGACACCGCTTCATGCCTTACATAGTGATTATCATTGATGAGTTCGGTGACCTGATTATGACTGCGGGTAAGGAAGTGGAATTACCAATCTGCCGTATCGCCCAGTTGGCACGTGCAGTAGGCATACATGCCATTATCGCGACCCAGCGTCCGACAACGAACATTATTACCGGTACTATCAAAGCTAACTTCCCGGCACGTGTTGCCTTCCGTGTAGCTGCCATGATGGACTCACGTACTATTCTGGACCGTTCGGGAGCACAACAGCTGATTGGTAAGGGAGATATGCTTTACTTGCAAGGTAATGATCCGGTACGTGTGCAATGTGCATTCGTGGATACTCCTGAAGTGGAAAAAATAGCCAATTACATCAGTAAACAACAAGGATACACCACCGCATTCATGTTGCCCGAATATGTAGGCGAAGAGAGTGAAAGCAGCGTTGGCGAAGTAGACATGAACCGGTTAGACCCTATGTTTGAAGACGCAGCCAGACTGGTCGTGATTCACCAGCAAGGCTCTACCTCATTAATCCAACGCAAGTTCTCTATCGGCTATAACCGTGCGGGACGTATCATGGACCAACTGGAAAAAGCTGGAATTGTTGGCCCCACTCAAGGAAGCAAGGCGCGTGACGTACTCTGCATGGATGAAACAGACCTGGAAATGAAATTGAACAATCTGCAACAATAAGTTGTTTAATAATGTTATGATAAAAATGAAAAGAACATATTTACTGGTATTAATCCTTTTCCTTTCAGTCAGCCTATCCGCACAAAAGGACAAACAGGCACGGGAGATATTGGACAAAACCGCCAATGCCCTGCAACAGGCCGGAGGCATCCGTGCCACCTTTGGAGGGACAAGCAATGGAACCTTATTGCTAAAAGGCAACCGGTTCTATCTGAACAGTGGCGGAATACAAAGCTGGTTTGACGGAACAACGCAATGGAGTTATCTGGAAAGCAGCGAAGAAGTGAATGTGAGCAATCCTACCCCGGAAGAGTTGCAAACCATCAATCCTTATGCACTGTTATCCATTTACAAAAGCGGATATAATTATAAGTATACAGGGATCAAAAGCCGTAACGGCAAACAGGGGTTTGAAGTGATACTGACTCCGGAGAATAAACAGGATATCACATCCATCACCTTGTTCGTTTCCCAAACATATCAGCCTTTATATATAAAGGTAGAACAAAGTAATAAATCGGCAAATGAGATTATCGTCACTTCTTACCAAACCAACCAGCCGCTGGACAATGCGACATTCAAGTTTGATAAAAAGAAATTCCCAAATGCCGAAGTGATAGACTTACGATAACAAGCAGAGTTCAAGATAGAGAGATAATATAATATTCATCAAATTAAATTAAGTAAAGAAATAAGTATTATGAGTACAGAAAAAGTTAAATGCCTTATCATCGGCTCAGGTCCTGCCGGCTACACCGCCGCCATTTATACAGGACGTGCCAACATCGCCCCGGTCTTATATGAAGGTCTACAGCCCGGAGGCCAGTTGACCATCACTACCGAGGTGGAAAATTTCCCCGGATATCCCGAAGGTATCAGCGGTACCCAACTGATGGAGGACTTGCGCAAACAAGCAGAACGCTTCGGCGCGGATATCCGCAATGGCATTGCAACCTCCGCCGACCTGAGCAAACGTCCTTACCGTATCACCATTGATGACGAAAAAGTGATTGAGGCAGAAACTGTAATTATATCCACAGGTGCCACCGCCAAATATCTAGGTCTGGAAGACGAACAGAAATATGCCGGAATGGGTGTAAGCGCCTGCGCCACCTGCGACGGTTTCTTCTATCGCAAGAAAACCGTAGCTGTAGTAGGTGGCGGTGACACTGCTTGCGAGGAGGCTGTCTATCTGGCAGGACTGGCCAAACAGGTTTACCTGATTGTACGCAAACCGTTCTTACGCGCATCCAAGATTATGCAGGCACGTGTTATGAACCATCCTAACATCAAGGTACTGTTCGAACACAACGCTGTCGGCTTATACGGAGAGAATGGCGTAGAAGGTGTTCATTTGGTAAAGCGTCAGGGTGAATGCAACGAAGAACGTTATGACTTGCCTATTGACGGATTCTTTCTGGCTATCGGCCATAAACCCAATTCAGACATTTTCAAGGATTATTTGGACACAGACGAAGTAGGCTACATTATAACAGAAGCAGGTACTCCGCGTACGAAGGTTCCCGGTGTGTTCGCTGCCGGTGATGTGGCCGACCCGCATTATCGTCAGGCTATCACTGCTGCCGGAAGTGGCTGCAAGGCTGCCATAGAAGCAGAAAGATACCTATCTGCCAACGACTTATTATAATAAAAACAAACTAACCCCACAACAAACACTATGACACATTTTCTAAGGAAGATGGCAGCTGCCTGGATTATTCTAGGCAGCGTGTCGGTGGGCTTTGCACAACAGCAAATGCCTCCCATCCCGACGGACCCTAACGTTCGCATCGGTAAATTGGACAACGGATTGACTTATTACATCCGTCACAACGAACTCCCGGAAAAAAGAGCCGATTTCTACATCGCTCAAAAAGTAGGTTCCATTTTGGAAGAAGACAACCAGCGAGGCTTGGCACACTTCTTAGAACACATGTGCTTTAACGGGACTAAAAACTTTCCCGACAAAACCCTCATCCAATATCTGGAAAGCATAGGGGTGAAATTCGGTGAAAACCTGAATGCTTATACCAGCATAGATGAAACCGTATACAATATTTCCAATGTTCCCGTGATACGTGACGGCGTTGTAGATTCTTGTTTGCTGATTTTGCATGACTGGGCCGACGACCTGACACTGGATCCTAAGGAAATAGACAGCGAACGCGGTGTGATTCATGAGGAATGGCGTACCAGCACAAACGCTATGATGCGTATGTACGAAAAAGCCCTCCCTACCCTTTATCCGGAAAGTAAATATGCCTATAGGCTTCCCATCGGCATTATGGAAGTAGTAGACAATTTCCCTTATCAGGCATTACGCGATTATTATGAAAAATGGTATCGTCCGGACCAACAGGGTATTGTCGTAGTAGGCGATATAGATGTAGACAAGATTGAGGCAAAGATTAAGAAGATATTCTCTCCTATTAAAATGCCAGACAACCCGGCAGAACGAGAATACTTCCAAGTTCCCGACAATAAGGAAACTATTGTAGCAATAGAAACAGATAAAGAACAGGCAAACCCAGTAGCTTATTTATGCTACAAACATGAAGCTATTCCTAATGAACAAAAGGGAAACATGGATTATCTGGTAGTGAACTACATGAAATCCATGATAGAAAATATGTTGAACGCCCGTCTGAACGAACTGACCCAAACAGCCAATCCTCCTTTCATCTTCGCTCAAGTCAGCGACCAAGAATTCCTGATTTCCAAAACAAAAGATGCCTTTACAGGAATAGTAGCAAGCAAGGAAGATGGAATTGACAGTGCAATAACCGCCATTGTACGCGAAATTGAACGGGTCCATAAATTTGGTTTCACCGCGTCCGAATATGCCCGCGCCAAAGCGGATTATCTGCGTATGCTGGAATCTGCATACAACGAACGCAATAAAGTGAAAAACGGTGCATACGTGGATGAATATGTACGCCACTTCATTGACAACGAACCGATTCCAGGTATTGAAAATGAATATGCCATTATGAATCAGATCGTCCCCAACCTGTCTGTGGAAATGGTAAACAGTCTGATCCCGGCCTTGGTTACCGACAGCAATCTGGTAGTAAATGTATTCTTCCCAGAAAAGGAAGGATTGAAAGTTCCATCCAAGGAAGAAATTTTGGCTGCTGTCAATAAAGTAAAAGCTGAAACACTGACTGCTTATGAAGACAAAGTTTCTGATGAACCTTTGATTTCTGAAAAGCCCCAAGGTGGAAAGATTACAAAACAGGAAAATGGTCCGTTCGGTTCTACTATCCTGACTCTATCCAATGGAGTACGCGTTATCTTAAAGTCGACCGATTTCAAAGCGGATGAAATCAGAATGAGAGCTTTCAGTCCGGGTGGCAGTTCCTTGTTCCCGAATGATGAAATTATCAATATCAATGTCATGAATGATGTGGCAAGTATCGGCGGTTTGGGTAACTTCAGCAATGTTGATCTGGAGAAAGTATTGGCAGGTAAAAAAGCGAGTGTAAGTGCTTCTGTCGGTGGCAATACAGAGGGGCTGAGCGGAAGCTGCTCACCCAAAGATTTTGAAACCTTGATGCAATTAGTCTATTTATCATTCACGGCTCCACGAATGGACAATGATGCATTCACCTCATTCAAGAACCGTCTGCAAGCATCTTTGGCAAATCAAGAGGCCAACCCCATGACTGCCTTACAGGATACGTTGCAAAAAGCCCTCTATATGGGACATCCGCGTACTATCCGTATGAAAGCCGATATGGTGGACAAGATTGACTATGCCAAAGTTATGGAGATGTACAAAGACCGTTTCAAAGACGCCAGCGACTTTACTTTCATCTTTGTAGGAAACATCAAACCGGAAGAAGTAGAGCCGTTAATTGCAACTTATCTGGGAGCTTTGCCTTCTGTCAACCGCAAGGAAACCTTCCGTGACAATCACATTGATATGCGCCAAGGCGACTATAAGAACATTTTCAGCAAAAAACTGGAAACGCCCAAAGCCTCTGTACTGGTTATCAACAATGGTAAATGTGCATATACTCTGAAAAACCAAATCATGATGAGTATGCTTTCACAGATACTGAATATCATGTATACCGAAAGTGTGCGTGAAAAAGAAGGCGGTACGTACGGAGTAAGCGCATTCGGCAGTCTGACCAAATATCCAAAAGAGAAAGCGGTTCTGCAAATCTATTTCGATACCGATCCTGCCAAACGTGCCAAAATGACGGATATCATTTTGAATGAACTGAATCAGTTTGTCGACCAAGGACCGTCTGCCGAAAATTTGAACAAGGTAAAAGAATTCATGCTGAAGAAATACAAGGAAAATGCCAAAGAAAACAGTTATTGGGTAAATATACTGGGTGAATATTTCTGGGAAGGGACAGATATGAACACCGGCTACACAAATACCGTAAACAGCATTACCGCTAAAGATCTGCAAGAATTTACCAAAGCCTTGTTGGAGCAGAATAACCGTGTAGAAGTAAGCATGACCTCGGAAGAAACAAAATAATCCAAGCCTATGCTTCTATCTATTATAAGACAGAATCAAAAACTTGCGGCCAAGCGGAATCCTGCATTTGACAGGAACCGCTTCGCCAAGTTTTTAATTTACTTTATGGTCGCTTTTTGGGCAGCATACCTCATCTTTATCGGGGTCATGCTGTCCTTTGCTTTTGAAGATATCTTTCCCAGCATGGAACCTTACCATATTATGAACCAAGGGTTGATTTATCTTCTGATACTTGATTTCCTGTTACGCTTCATGCTCCAACCGGCCATGTCACAAGAGATCAAGCCCTATCTGCTTATGCCGGTAAAAAAGAATAAGCTGGTGGATACCCTGTTACTACAATCCGGAATCAGCAGTTACAATTTCTTCTGGTTTTTCCTGATCATACCTTTTGCTCTGCTTACGATTATCCGTTTCTACGGACTCACGGGCATCCTATGCTATCTGTGCGGCATTTGGCTTCTGATGGTTATGAACAGTTATTGGTATTTGATATGCAAAACTTTACTGAATGAGAAACTGCTTTATATACTTCTCCCGATCGGAGTATACGGATTATTAGCGGGAGCTGAATTTATTCCCGAAGGAAACCCGGTTTCCACGTTCATGATGAATTTGGGAGAAGGATTTATAGAAGGAAACATACTCGCCTTTCTAGGTGTCATAGCAGCCATTCTGTTACTTCTGCTAGTAAATCGCAAGCTACAGCTGCACTTCATCTATAATGAAATAGCCAAAGTGGAAGACACCAAGATGAAGCATGTATCCGAATATAAATTCCTGGACCGCTATGGTGACGTAGGTGAATATCTACGTCTGGAACTAAAACTGTGTTTCCGTAACAAAACCGTAAAGACACAATTCCGCATGGGATTTATCATCATGCTGGCTTTTTCGGCACTGATTGCCTTCACGGATGTGTATGACGGAACAGGAATGATAAATTTTATCTGCATATACAATTTTGCCATTTTAAGTATCATGACCCTGGGGCAAGTGATGTCTTTTGAGGGCAACTATCTGGATGGTCTTATGAGCCGTAAGGAATCTATCTATAACTTGCTTCGTGCCAAGTATTACCTGAACTGCATCATCGTGTTCATCCCTTTCCTGATTATGATGATCCCTGTAGCTAAGGGCAAGATACCCTTCCTCATGGCTCTATCCTATATGCTGTTTACAGCAGGATTCGTATTCGCCATGATGCTGCAACTGGCTGTGTACAATAAAAAGACACTCCCGTTAAACGCCAATGTCATGCGAAGCAATCGGGGAAGTTCCTTATTCCAGACCATTATCATCTCATGTGCTTTTTTCCTGCCCTTGATTATCAACAAAGCTCTGACGGCTTTCTTTGAACAGGATACAGCCTGCATCATCATGATGATTATAGGGTTGTTACTGATTGCAACCCACAATATTTGGATAAAAAATATCTATAACCGTTTCATGAAGCGCCGTTATGAGAATATGGAAGGCTTCCGTGACTCACGTTAAAACGAATTGCGTATGAATATCATAATAAACCAATTACAAAAGAACTTTGGCCCGAAAGTGGCTGTAGACATAGAAAATTACTCCATTCAAAGCGGTAACATGTTGGGACTGGTGGGCAATAACGGAGCAGGAAAAACGACCCTGTTCCGCCTGATGCTGGACTTGCTGAAAGCCGACGGAGGCAGTGTACATATCGGAAACATCGATGTGAGCCGGAGTGAGGAATGGAAAAATATAACGGGAGCTTTCATTGACGAAGGTTTCCTGATAGATTATCTTACCCCCGAAGAATATTTCTACTTTGTAGGAAAAATGTACGGACTAACAAAAGAAGAAGTAGATAAACGTGTCGCTAGGTTTGAACGTTTTATGAATGGCGAAGTCATCGGACAAAAAAAACTGATTCGTAACTATTCGGCAGGCAACAAACAGAAAATAGGTATCATTTCGGCTATGCTGCACCAACCGCAGGTACTGGTTCTAGATGAACCGTTCAACTTTCTGGACCCTAGTTCGCAGTCCATTATCAAGCATTTACTGAAAGCTTATAATGAAGAAACCGGAGCCACCATACTGGTATCCAGCCATAATCTGAACCACACAGTAGATATATGCCCACGCATCGCTCTGTTGGAAAACGGAAAGATTATCCGAGATATTGACAATAAAGGGAATTCCGCCGAAAAGGAATTAGAGGACTATTTTAATGTAACAGAATGAAAAAACTACTATCCCATTTGCTGGTATTAGGTACACTGGCCATGTTGTTGGTTTCATGCGGTACCTCTGCCCCACGTTATAACTACAAAGAACTGGCGCGTGCCTCCATCCGTCTGAATATGGATATTGACATGAAAGACAATCACCAACTGTACGTAGAATCAGCAGCATGGCTGGGAGTCCCCTACCGTGGCGGTGGTAACAGCAAACGGGGAGTGGACTGTTCCGGACTGACTTCACATTTATATAAAAAGGTATACCACAAAAAATTGAAACGTAATTCGGATGACCAACGTACCCAAGATTGCCATAAAGTAAGTAAGAGAAACTTGCGCGAAGGAGATTTGGTATTCTTCCATAACGGCAGAAAAAAACGGATTGCCAGTCATGTAGGTATTTATTTGAAAGATAATAAGTTCATCCATGCCAGTACCAGCCGGGGAGTCATAATCAGCAGCCTGAATGAAGATTATTACCGTAAACACTGGTTAAGTGGAGGCCGTCCTTGACAAGATCCTTGCGGACAATATATTCATTACACTAAAATGAATTTAATTTGAAAGAATGAAATACACAACATACCTTTTTGATTTTGATTACACACTAGCCGATTCTTCACGCGGCATCGTTATCTGCTTTCGTAATGTACTGGAACGCCATGGGCATACGGGCATCAGTGATGAAGCCATAAAACGCACCATTGGAAAAACACTGGAAGATTCATTCAGTATTTTGAGCGGAATCACTACTCCCGAAACATTAGCCGAATATAAAAAAGAATATGTAAAGGAAGCAGATACATACATGACTGTCAACACTTTCTTTTTTCCTGAAACGGTTACCGTGCTGAAAACACTGAAAAGCCAAGGTGCCCAAATAGGTATCATTTCCACTAAATTCCGTTTTCGTATCCGCGAAATGGTAGACCAACATTTTCCGAAAGATTTTTTTGACATTATTATCGGAGGAGAGGATGTAAAGCAAGCCAAGCCAGATCCCCAAGGTATAAAAAAAGCACTACGCCGGCTGCATCGCCGGAAAAGCGAAACACTCTACATCGGTGACAGCACAGTGGACGCAGAAACCGCCCAAGCAGCCAAAGTAGACTTCGTAGGTGTGCTCAATGGCATGACAACCCGCGAAGAACTGATGGTCTACCCACACCGGCAAATACTAGACAATCTTTCGTTACTTCCATTAATTCATAAATTCACCCCTTACGAACCAGACAAACATTTTCCGGAAAAGTTCTTTTATTCTTCCTGTTTTCCCAAAAAAATAGTAGCCTTCTACAAACTGCTCCATCAAAAACAAATAAGAGGGAAACATGAAATAAAAGAAAATCCGACATGTTGCGTCTGTAAGAACTGCAGAAACACGTTTCAAGGAAATTATTGTCCCCATTGCGGACAAAACCGCCACACGCCACGTTTTACCATACGAAATGCCTTTCAGAATATTTTAAGTGGGTTCTTTAACATAGACCATGGTTTCAGCCGTAACCTGATAGAACTACTCTACCGACCAGGATACATGATACGGGATTATCTGAAGGGAAAACGTGTACATTACTATAAACCATTTCAAACCTTGTTCGTTCTGGCTGCTCTATACATCATGGGCGTACAACTCATTGACCCGGCAGCGATAAAACTATCGGAAAAGGAAATGGAAGAAGAGCCTACTATCGCCAGCCTGATGGACGACATCAAGTACCAACAGGAACAGACATCAGACAGTTGTACCAAATATTATCTAGGACAAAGTATTACCTATGCAGACAGTGCACAGTGGGCCCAAACTCACAGTTTATCAGAATCAATACAAGCACAAATCGATGCAAAATTCAGCAATCAAGACCCCAATGAGCTAAAAAAAGAAATAAGCAAACAAATAAAAAAGGAGCTTAAACAAAAAATAAAAGCAAAAAACGGCGAGATTGATGACTGGAGAGGTCTGATGAAAGAAATTGGTACGACTTTGGCAAGACAAGATAGCTTACGGATGGCCACTTTAGGAAGAGAAGCCAACAAACAAGACTCAACCATATCGGAAATAAGAAAAAACATATTGGCAAACATGGCCCAACAAGATAATCCCTATGAAGATCAAGATATCTGGAATGATTTGAGCGAAGCCGGAAGTGAAATGAAAAATGTCTTTAACGAAATGACTAACAATTATTTCACAGAAAATAGCTTTCTCTCTGCAGTCGGTAACCTGATGAAAAGTTGGATACATGGCAACAAAGCCTTCAGCATCCTTGCTCTGCTCCCTCTTTTTACAATAAGCACCCGGTTAAGCTTCTGCCGGACCTCTATCGGACGTAGACTAAATCTGACGGAAAACTTTTTTGCACAAGTTTATATAGCCTGCCAAATCTTATGGATTTCTTTACTGATCCTGCCATTTACCGGAACAGCACATTTGAATGATATTTTTGATTTAAGTTACAAAGCAATCTTTATATTATTTGTCTGGGATTACCGCCAACTGTTCGGACTTTCCTGGTGGAAAAGCTTCTGCCGTACAATAATCATGTTTTGGTATTGCTTTTTGGGACTGTTGCTAGTCTGTTCTATCATTATAGGCATCATTGTATTGATAGCCTATATTATACAATGGGGTAAATAAAAGTACAATCACACAAACCTTATTTATACAATCGCGCATCCACAAAATGCAATATGAATAAAAACATTGAGTACAAGAAAAAAGAAGATGTTTTTTCTTTGCAGATATAAATAAATATAGTAATTTTGTGCCCGATTTAGTCCGATGAGGTAGAAAAGTGAAGGCAGTGATGCATTCCACCTTACGGAGAAAACCGTTTAATATTATAAAAAGATGTACGTAATTGTAGAAATTAACGGTCAGCAGTTCAAAGCTGAAGAAGGCAAAAAACTGTTTGTACACCACATTCAGAACGCAGAAAACGGCGCAACTGTTGAATTTGAAAAAGTATTGTTGGTAGACAACAATGGAACAGTAACTGTAGGTGCTCCTACTGTAGAAGGTGCCAAGGTAGTTTGTGAAGTAGTATCTCCGCTGGTAAAAGGCGACAAAGTACTTGTATTCCACAAAAAGAGAAGAAAAGGTTATAGAAAACTGAACGGTCACCGCCAGCAGTTTACAGAGTTAACTATTAAACAAGTTATTGCTTAATCATTTAAAATTTAAGAAGAAATGGCACATAAAAAAGGTGTAGGTAGTTCTAAGAACGGCCGTGAATCAGCAAGTAAGAGATTAGGCGTTAAGATATTTGGTGGACAGGCTTGTAAAGCAGGTAACATCATTGTTCGTCAGAGAGGTACAGAATTCCATCCGGGTGAAAACATCGGTATGGGACGTGACCATACTCTTTTCGCTTTAGTAGATGGTACAGTATGTTTCAAAGTAGGTCGCAATGACAGAAGATCTGTTTCTGTTGTTCCGGCTGTAGAAGCATAATCAGTTACAAAATAAAAAAAATTGAAAGACTCTTCATTCCTTGAAGAGTCTTTTCTTTTAGAATACCCTGAACACTAAGACCTTACCTTCAGTCCGGATTATAAAATGCCTGGCCAATGCCTCATTCAAAGTCCCTTGCCACCAATTGGTAAACACAGACAAAGGATAAGCCAACCCTTCGGCAGATAAAGCCGTACTATTCATATTAAAAACAGAAATCTGCTGACCGATATAAGATTCAAACATACTGTCCTCCCTTATGGGAACAAAGATACCATAATCAGTCATCATACTAACCTCCGCCTGCTCCATATAATCCGCCAGCAAGCTGACATTCCCTATTGTATGATCTTCTCTTTTTCCTGTAGCCCCCATGATAGTAATACGCTTCCTCTCCTGTGACAGGCAGAAGCGAAATGCCTTACTCAAATCATTTGTTTCCTGCTCTGCCTCACTATGAATCAACGAAGCATATCGCTCTTTAATATCCGGCAATAAAGAATCGCCATCGCCAACAATGGCTTCCGGCATTCTACCTGAACGAATATAAGTATTTGCTGCCCCGTCACAACAAACCACATAAGGACACTGCCTCAACCACTCCAGTGCCAACGGATGGGAAGGGAAATCACCATCAGCCAGAATAATTGTTTCCGGCACGTCACATCCTATCGGTAATTTATACTCTTTCATAAGATAAATTCATTAATTGTTTCCACTTCAAATAACCGAAACAAGCGATTACCGCATAAAGTCCATACAAAAAAGAAGTGAAATATAAATCTTTGTAAATATAGATACCACAAGAAACAGCATCAACAACCAGCCATGCCAACCATTGTTCCACATATTTATGTGCAAGCATCCACATGGCAATAATACTAAGTGCTGTTGTAAAACTATCCCACCAGGGCACCGTACTATCTGTACAAGTTTCGAGAATAATCCCTATCAGCACAAACACCACAAGCAGCACAACAAACATAGGCAACAGCAGCTTAGACGGTGTGCCGGAAACAGGCTTCTCCCCTTTATCCGGCGTATGGCGCAACCACATCCACCAACCATAAATTCCAGCCAACAAATAATAGATACTGATAACAGAATCGGCATACAGACCCACTTGATAATAAACAACTATATAAATGGCAGGCATAATGACACTGACCGGCCACAACCAAATGCTCGCCCTATATTCAAACCATAAATAAAGCAGACCGATTAAAGCGCCCGCTATCTCAAGATAATTCATCTTTCTTACTTTTCATTTTCTAATCCGGATGCAAAAGTAACGAATAACTCATACACCTTACCATTTTTTTATCTATCTTTGTCCATTAATTCAAGAAATATCAAAAAGACTGAAAAGATATGCTTACCATTAAACAAATTACAGAGAATACGGAAGAGGTAATCCGCGGACTGGAAAAGAAGCATTTTAAAGATGCAAAAGCAACGATAGAACAAGTGCTTGCATTCAATGACAAAAGACGTAGCACGCAGAATCAATTAGATAAAAACCTGGCAGAAGTGAACTCGCTCTCCAAATCTATCGGGCAACTGATGAAAGAAGGGAAGAAAGAAGATGCTGAAACAGCTAAAGCACGTGTAGCCGAAATCAAAGAAACCAGCAAAGCTTTACAAGCAGAAATGGACAAAGCACAGGAAGACATGACCAACCTGCTTTACACCATTCCCAATGTTCCTTATGACAGTGTGCCCGAAGGTGTAAGCGCTGAAGACAATGTGGTGGAAAAAATGGGCGGTATGGAAACCGAACTCCCCAAGAATGCGCTTCCCCATTGGGAACTTGCCAAAAAATACGACTTGATAGATTTTGACCTGGGCGTGAAAATCACAGGGGCAGGTTTTCCTGTATATAAAGGTAAAGGGGCACGTCTTCAACGCGCATTAATCAATTTCTTCCTGGATGAAGCCCGCGCTTCCGGTTACGAAGAAATCATGCCACCGACGGTAGTAAACACCGCATCGGGCTACGGAACAGGACAACTTCCCGACAAAGAAGGACAAATGTATCATTGTGAAGTAGATGATTTGTACTTGATTCCAACCGCAGAAGTTCCTGTAACCAATATCTATCGTGACGTGATTTTGGACGAAAAACAATTGCCTATCAAGAATTGCGCATATACTCAATGTTTCCGTCGTGAAGCCGGATCTTACGGCAAAGACGTACGTGGGTTGAACCGTTTGCACGAATTCTCAAAAGTAGAACTGGTACGCATTGACAAACCCGAACATTCCAAACAGTCACATCAGGAAATGTTGGACCATGTAGAAGGCCTGTTGAAGAAATTAGAACTCCCCTATCGCATTCTCCGCCTTTGCGGTGGTGATATGAGTTTTACAGCTGCACTTTGCTTTGACTTTGAGGTTTATTCGGAAGCACAACAGCGTTGGCTGGAAGTAAGTTCTGTATCCAATTTCGATACGTATCAGGCTAATCGCCTGAAATGCCGTTACCGTTCTGCCGAAAAGAAAACAGAATTATGCCATACTTTGAACGGTTCCGCACTGGCTTTGCCGCGTATTGTTGCAGCCTTATTAGAAAATAATCAGACTCCGGAAGGTATCCGTATCCCTAAAGCATTAGTTCCTTATTGCGGATTCGAGATGATTGACTAATAACAGCTAATTACATATATTGAATGTCATTCTGAGTATTATTCAGAATCCGATCTTTCCCGACAGATTCTGTCTTGTATGCAGAATGACATTCTTTTTTTATTATTTCAACCTGATTACTAACCATTTAACCTATTATTATGAATACTTCACAGAAAAATTTCATGGTACCTCTTGCCTTTGTAGGCATGATGTTTTTTGCAATTGGTTTTGCATTGGGCATTAACTCTTTCCTAATGCCGGTATTAGAACGGTCAATGGAAATGTCGGCTTCAGAATCCAATCTTCTGCTTGCCGCCACGTTTGTTCCATTCCTAATTTTTGGTATACCGGCCACCAAATGCATTGAAGCCATCGGTTACAAAAAAACAATGGCTCTTTCATTCATCATTTTCGCGATCGCTTTCGGATTATTCATCCAAGCAGCCGCAACAGAATCTATTGTATGGTTTCTTTTCGCCTCATTCATCTGTGGTGCCGCCAATGCAGTACTCCAAGCGTCAGTAAATCCATATGTAACTATTCTTGGACCTATAGAGTCTGCCGCAAAACGTATTTCCATCATGGGTATTTGCAACAAACTGGCTTGGCCTGCTACTACTCTTTTTATTACCTTAGTAATCGGCAAAACCATAGACCAAATAAAAATGGAAGATTTGTTCCAGCCATTTGGTATTATTGTCGGTATTTTCGTTGTATTAGGCATTATTGCCTTAATGGCTCCACTGCCTGAAGTAAAAGCTGCCGGAGAGGATGCCGCCACAGATGCGGAAGAAGCGGTTGCCTGTCCGTATGCAGAAGGTAAAACTTCCATCATGCAATTTCCTCACTTGCTATTAGGAGTACTTGCTCTTTTCCTTTATGTAGGTGTGGAAACCATAGCCTTGGCAACTGCAACCGGATATGCCAAAGCATTGGAGCTGCCGGGTGACAATTACGGATTTATCCCTTCCATCGGTATGGTAGTAGGATACATTTGCGGCGCAACCTTAATCCCTAAATATCTGAGCCAGGCTACCGCAATGAAAATATGTGCCATCATAGCCATCATTGGTTCTGCATTAGTAGCAACCATGCCGGCTGAAATTTCAATCTATTGCATATTCTTTATGGCATTAGGATGCTCATTAATGTGGCCCGCATTATGGCCTCTCGCAATGGCGGATCTCGGCAAATTCACCAAAGCCGGCTCTTCATTGCTAACCATGGCTATTGCCGGTGGAGCGGTTATGCCATGGGTGCGCGGTGTGGTTCAAGATGCAACTAGCTTCCAGACCTCCTACTGGATCTGTGTTCCCTGTTTCCTTTTCATCCTATATTATGGAATGATAGGATATAAAATCAGAACAAAGAAATAATCTCTTTTTCACATCAAGAACAAACTGCAACAAAATCAAAAACGGATTTATCATGATAGGATCAGCCGCCCCTCACAAAAGGGCGGCTTTTCTTTTGTCTTTAAAAAATATAATCCTACCTTTGCATAAATTATCAATTTGACAATCAACTCAGAAAAACAACGAACTTATAGTATAGCAAAATGAATAAGATTATTTCAAAAGAACATTTCTCGGAAAAGGTCTTTAAATTGGTCATAGAGGCACCTCTGATTGCCAAGTCACGTAAGGCCGGACATTTCGTAATTGTCCGTGTCGGTGAAAAAGGAGAACGTATGCCACTTACTATCGCCGGTGCCGATCCCGTAAAAGGTACCATCACACTGGTAGTACAGGAAGTTGGTCTTTCTTCTACACGACTTTGTGAATTGAACGAAGGAGATTATATTACAGATGTTGTTGGTCCGCTGGGTAAAGCCACCCACATTGAAAATTTCGGAACTGTAGTCTGTGCCGGAGGAGGAGTAGGCGTTGCTCCGATGCTTCCTATCGTACAGGCCTTGAAAGCTGCCGGCAACCGCGTAATTACCGTATTGGCCGGACGTACCAAAGAATTAATTATCCTTGAGAAAGAAATGCGTGAAAGCTCTGATGAAGTAATCATTATGACAGACGACGGCTCATACGGGCGCAAAGGATTAGTGACTGAAGGCGTGGAGGAAGTAATCAAACGTGAAACGGTAAACAAATGTTTCGCCATCGGTCCTGCCATCATGATGAAATTCGTTTGTCTGCTGACTAAAAAATATGAAATTCCCACCGACGTTTCTCTGAACACCATTATGGTGGATGGAACCGGTATGTGTGGTGCCTGCCGTATCACTGTAGGAGGCAAAACACGTTTTGTTTGTGTTGACGGCCCGGAATTCGACGGCCATCAAGTAGATTTTGACGAAATGTTGAAACGCATGGGAGCTTTCAAAGATATAGAAAAAGAAGAAATTCACAAACTAGACACCGAAAAGCCGACGACTTGTGAAGCGACTAAAGAACTGGACGGCCGGGATGCCGAATGGCGTGCAAGCTTACGTAAAGCCATGAAACCTAAAGAACGAATGGCTATCCCCCGTGTAAAAATGAACGAACTGGATGCAGAATACCGTTCACATAGCCGTAAGGAAGAAGTCAATCTAGGTTTGAATGAAGAGCAAGCTGTAACGGAAGCAAAACGTTGTTTGGACTGCCCCAACCCTACTTGTATGAACGGATGCCCCGTAGGAATCAATATCCCGAAATTCATCAAAAATATAGAACGCGGTGAATTCCTTGAAGCTGCCAAAACCTTAAAAGCAACCAGTGCATTACCTGCTGTCTGCGGGCGTGTATGTCCTCAAGAAAAACAGTGTGAATCACAATGCACTCATCTGAAAGCCGGACACGAAGCCGTTGCCATAGGCTATTTGGAACGTTTTGCTGCTGATTACGAACGTGAAAGCGGTCAAATATCCGTACCGGAAGTAGCGCAAAAGAACAACATAAAAGTGGCTGTTATCGGTTCAGGTCCCGCCGGACTCTCATTTGCTGGAGATATGGCTAAACAGGGATACGATGTCACTGTATTCGAAGCTTTACATGAAATAGGGGGTGTATTAAAATATGGGATTCCCGAATTCCGCCTACCCAATAAAATCGTAGATGTAGAAATTGACAATTTATCCAAGATGGGTGTCAAATTCATGAAGGACTGCATCGTAGGAAAGACAATCAGTGTGGAAGACTTGGAAGCAGAAGATTTCAAAGGTATATTTGTAGCATCAGGTGCCGGGCTTCCCAACTTCATGAATATCCCGGGTGAAAATTCTATCAATATCATGTCTTCCAATGAATATCTGACTCGTGTAAATCTAATGGATGCAGCCAGTGAGGATTCAGATACTCCTGTAACATTCGGCAAACGTGTAGCAGTAATCGGCGGTGGTAACACAGCTATGGACTCTGTCCGCACAGCACGCCGCTTGGGAGCAGAACGCGCAATGATTATTTACCGCCGTTCGGAAGAAGAAATGCCTGCCCGCCTGGAGGAAGTGAAACATGCTAAAGAAGAAGGTGTGGAATTCCTGACTCTGCATAACCCCATAGAATATATTGCCGATGAAAAGGGGCGTGTGAAACAAGTCGTTTTACAGAAAATGGAATTAGGCGAACCAGATGCTTCCGGCCGTCGCAGTCCGATAGCTATTCCAGGAGCAACAGAAACCATTGACATTGATATGGCGATAGTCAGCGTAGGCGTCTCCCCTAACCCGATTGTTCCCAGTTCCATCCCGGGATTGGAATTGGGACGCAAAGGAACAATTGCCGTAAATGAAAATATGCAATCGTCAATCCCGACTATTTATGCCGGTGGCGATATTGTGCGTGGTGGAGCTACAGTTATCCTTGCAATGGGTGACGGACGTAAAGCAGCTACTTCCATGCATGCACAACTCTCCTCCAAATAAATATTATCATTTTCACTAATTTAGCCCGTTATTAAAAATTAACGGGCTATTTTTATTCTATACCGAAAATAAATCACACAGACAGAATGGACCCCATAAATCCATATAGACCTATATCGCCTATCTGACCAATGTACTGACATCAATTGAAATACATACCATGAATATGAACCCTGTCACTATATCTGGAAATAAAATACAAAACTTGATTACCAAATATTGAAGTAACTATCTAAATGTCTATATGAAATGTGCTCCATGACAACAAAAGAGGTGTAAACGAATCCTTTTATTAACCAAATAAAATTTAAAGTATTCACATTATAAACAATTAATAACTCAAATTTAACCAGCATTAAACTCACTCCAGATTACTTTTGTTACCAATTATAACCATAAAGAAAAAACGAATGACCCAAAGGGTAAATTTTAGCATATTATTCTGCACTATCAGTATACTGACAGCACAAGCACAATGGAACAAACAGGACTCGATTCGTTTACAGGAGCTATTGAATGGAGATGGAGAACTAAAAATCAACACAGAAGCCGTAAAGTCTATCCATTTCGACTTTCAATCGGACAAAGACAATATAAAAGGTACTCCAATCATGTCCGAAGACAAACCGTGGATGAAGTTTCTGAAAGACTTGCCTAAAAACTTCGGCGACACAACCAAATGGGTACGCCCTAACTTTGTGCGTCTTACTCCCTACACTCCTTACACCACATGGCATGAAGATCCGGTTAATGATCCCATTTTCTTGAAAAGAAAAGACTCTCTGACAATATCATGGAAACTAAATATCAAACTGATTCCCGGTTTGCAAAACGGCTATGTAATATTACCTGCCGGCATGGATCAAACGGTAACTCCCAGTAATAACCCATTAATAGGAGGACTGGATACCGACAAATTCCTGTATGAATCTTTAACCAAACGAGGACGTGCCATCCGACGTAATCGTAATCGTGCCAAAGGTTGGAAAATCTATCAAAGTTACGTACCAACCCGACAGGATTCCATCTTGTTTCCTAGAATCAGCAAAGTATCTGAACAAGATTCATTGCCCAAACAAGACACTTTGCTTATCAAAAAGGATTCAGCAATTATTAACCAAAACTCATTACTTCTTAAAGACAAAATAAACGGCAAGGACCAAACAGAGAAAAGCCGCTAAATGGTTCCACTTCAGTTCTGTTTTAAATGCCCAAACAGAAAATAATGTAAATACAGCCAATGTGATGACTTCTTGAATCACCTTGAGTTGCATAATATCAAACGGTCCTCCACTATCTTTAAACCCAAGACGATTGGCAGGAACCTGAAGACAATATTCAAAAAAAGCAATTGCCCAACTAAGTGCAATCACACCAATCAACGGAAGGGCTGCAAACCAACTGAACTCTTGTCGCATTTTTAAATGACCATACCAAGCAAACGTCATAAAGACATTTGAAAAAATCAGCAAAATTACTGAATAAATACCATGAGACAACATATATTCTAATCTATTTTTTATCTGGAAACAATCTGCCTATAATATCCATTATGCTTTTAACAACTGCATATCAACAAGCATTTTGGGAGTGCAAAGATAATGGAAATAATCGAATTAAGAATAATACAATGAGTTATTGCCGCAACAAGCATGTTTTATTTCCGTTGAACAAAAAAGCAACCAATTCCACTCTTTCAATCTGCTATTTGTTAAGAAAAAAGTTCATTTGCTAAACCATGTTATAACAAGCTTTTTTTCTTTCTAAGAATTTGGACCCATCTCAGAAATTCGTATATTTGCACTGTGTTTTTCATAGTATTAGATTTAAGGTTAACAAAAGATTGGCTGTCTGGGAAGATAGCCTTTTTTATTTTATCCTTGTTAGCCCCCCCAAAAAAAGTGTCACTGCTAAAAATGAAAAAGGCAAAAACCAAAGTAAGATTGCTTGCAAAAATATAGGGAATGCCAAAGTATGTTTTTCCCGCATCAGAAAACATGTTTGTACACGTATATTCCCATATAGTTATACATACGTACAGACTTGTGCGGACGTATGTATAATTATATGTCCAAAATAAAATTCCATATCAAAGACAAGGGCGTTTTTTTAAAAGGCGGTTATCTTTTTTAAAAACGTCTTGATCTTTTTTACCGTTACCGGAACTTTGTAAACCGTCATTCTATGGAAATCCCCCCCCTTATGCACACTTCTTGCGAGAAAAAAGCCTGAAAACACCCTACTCCCTATCAAGCCTGAAATAGCCCACAATATATGTATATAACTGAGGACAAGCATGTTACACGAAAACATATTTTAGAACGCTATGAGAGCATGAGAGCATAAGTGAGAACAAATATTTTTACTATATGCATATAAGTTGTTTATAATTAGTCTGTTATACAGACAGTGAGGGCATGAGGGCATAAACATCCGAACTTCCTCAAGAGAAAAACTGATACGTCAAGAACATTTCTGAAAGCTGTCAGAGAACAAAACAATCCTTCAAGAACCAAAGTCCTTCCCCACGATTTTGCAGATGAACCTCAAACAGACCGAAAAAACCGCTTGTTTAAAAACTTGTTTTTCAATTGAAAGGACAGAGAAGCACTCTTTACAAGGCAAAGTCATTTAAAAAAAGAAATAAAACATTGCCCGCAAATAAAGTCTTGCTAGCTTGTTCAAGAACTTTCTATTTATCACAAACTTCAAACTTTATTAAATCATTAAACCATTTCTACCCGTATTTGTCATCTAGAAAACAATAAATAGATTAGATTATGGAAAAAATTATTGAGAGAAATGTCCCTATTGCAGAAGAGAATGTAACATTATCAGGACAACCGGCAACAAATATGTTCGAAGACTGGAGTGAGAACATAACTGAAACAGATCTTTTGCATGAAGAAAAAGATAAAGGATTCTCCCCTAAAAAGAATCCCAAAAAACTAATGAAAGAAATGGATCAGATAGTACAGGATGACATTAAAAACATTCATTAATAACTATTCATCCAATCCCCTTTACTATTTTACATTTGTCCTAGGCTAGTGTACAAAAATCACTTGGCGAAAAGAGTATAAGGACAACTGAATACAAATAAATTGGAAACAGCTGCCATAAAAAACAGTTGTTTCCAATTTCAATTATGAACAAAATCTCTATGACGGCAAATTAATTAAGATAACAACACAAGTCTTGATGCCATCCTGTTGGAGCATTATTCACCTCAACAGGGGTAAAATGATTTATCGCAATCACATTCTTCACTCCACGTACTATATCTTTTGCAAACAACGCTGCAAGTCCTAATCCCATTACCCATACTAACACAACAAAAAACTTTCTCATATCCTAATATATTTAAATGGTTATTCTTATGACAAAGAGAAAACAAAGCCTATGCCAAAACAAGACAGGCTTTGATTATCAATTAAATACATTAAGAATAAGCTATTTTCAAAGAAAAAGATCCACATTTTCATTGTAGAATATTTCTACACTTTCCCCAACAAACCAGACATGTACATCACCTTGTATCCGGCACAACAAACAACAGGAAGGATAACTTTATAACATTCTTCCTCATCTAAATACATTAATAATATTGATAGTTGGTTAAGCTGCACACAAGTACAAACAACTAACTATAAGCAGTTTCGTTATATTCCCTAATAACAAAACAACCATATTCACTATAAATCGTGTTCATTCATCCCAGGCAACAATTCTTCCTGAATATTTGTCATGCATTTCCACAAACTATACCGTGCTTCAGGATTCATTTTTTCTAGAGAATATAAAACCTCTTTCATATTTGAACGATTCGACAAACTTTCATAAGGACAATCTTTGATCTGTTTACGAAAACCGCGGATACGTGCCATTTCAATTAAATCCGCTTCATGTACCAAGCACATCGGACGAATAATTGTCATCTCAAATTTACGCATCACTAATTTAGGAGGCATTGTACTGAACGCTCCCTGAAAAGTAATATTCATCAACAAAGTTTCCAAGATATCATCCATATGATGTCCTAAAGCAATCTTATTGCACCCCTGCTCCTTTGCCACCGTGAACAAAGCTTTTCTCCGATTCCAAGAACAAAGGAAACAAGGAGACTTCCGAGTGTCGGTACTCGGATCAAAAAAAGTTTCATAATGCACAAACGGCACCCCTAAATCCTCTGAGTAGCCTTTCAGATATTCCAAATCAGATTGATAAGGAATATTTGTCATGCCTACATGCACAGCTATCACTGTAAATTTCGGTTTCAAAATACGTGAACGCCTTGCCAATAGCTCCAACAGAGCCAAAGAATCCTTCCCACCAGAAAGACCTATCAAAATTTTATCACCATCCTCAATCAAGCGATACTTTACCACCCCCTTGTTAAAGCGTTGCTCCAACCTTCGCATTATTTTCTCGTCTTCCGTAAATTGTGCCATACATCTTCTTTAAAAATAGGGCACAAAAGTACATGAAAAGAATGATTTATGGAAGATTTAACAAAATAGAATTATGTAAAGCATGAGAAATCCAATTAATATTTGTATTTTTGAATCTAAATAATACGGATTATAAACTAACTATGTACAAAAAATATATCATTGGTTTATTTACTTTATGCTGCGCAGGCAATGCTGCGGCACAAAGCTTGGCGCAAGCCAAACAACTTTTCCTGAACGGAGAATTTGAACAAGCCAAACCTGCTTTCCAAAAGCTGGTAAAACAAGCCCCTTCTAACGCCAATTATAATTATTGGTATGGCGCATGTTGTTATGAAACAGGAGAAAAAAAAGAAGCACAGCCCTACCTTGAAAAAAGCGCCGCCCGCAAAGTCATTGACGCATACCGCTACTTAGGAAAACTATATTATGACATCTATCGGTTTGACGATGCCGTAGATAACTACGAACAACACATAGAATGGTTGGAAAAGAAAAAACGCCCTACCGAAATGGCTGAAGCAGAGCTGGAACAAATAAAGCAAGCAGCCCGTATGATAAAAGGAGTGGAAAACATTACTGTAATAGACAGCTTTGTAGTCGATAAAAATGATTTTCTAAAAGCATATAAAATCAGTAGAGAATCGGGGGCACTCTATCACGATCCTGCCATATCCGGGACTGTCTATCAGACCGAAATGGGCAATAAAGTACTCTACGGAAACCAAAGCACAGACGGCAAGATGCAACTGTACTCCCGTATCCGTCTGTTGGACGGCTGGAGCGAGCCCGAACCCCTCACGTCCCTTAATGAACAGGGAAATGTAAACTATCCCTTCTTAATGTCAGATGGCATTACCTTGTATTATGCATCGGATGGAGAAGGCTCTTTGGGAGGATACGATATTTTTGTAACTCGCTATGATTCGGAAAATAGCAATTATCTTCGTCCCGATAATATAGGAATGCCATTTAACTCTCCCGCCAATGACTATATGTATGCCATTGATGAATTCAACAATATCGGCTGGTTTGCTTCAGACCGCTATCAGCCTGATAACAAAGTCTGTATCTATGTGTTTGTACCGAACTCTTCAAAAGAAGTATACAATTATGAAAGTACAGACGAACAGATCATCATAAATGCAGCCAGCCTGCGCTCTATCCGTACTACTTGGAAAGATGAAGAGAAAGTACGAACCGGCAAGCAACGCCTGGCAGCCATAATGTATGCCAAAGAATCCGGAGAACAACAAAAAGACTTCACCTTGATAATAGATGATTCTGCCGTTTACCACACATTGAACGACTTCCGCTCTGCCGAAGCACGCAAACTTTACCAGCAAAGAATACAAAAGCAGAAGGATTATGACAACCTGAAGAAAAATTTGGATGACAAGCGCGAACAATATGCCCAAGGGAACAGTGCACGAAAGAAGAATCTGACACCCGCCATTTTGGAATTGGAAAAACGTACTGAACAACTTCTGAAAGAAATGGCCCAACTGGATATCAGTGTCCGCAACGAAGAAATAAAGAAGTTGAAACACTAATACAAAGATATTTATGGAAGTATTTATTATCGTATCGCTCATCTTGGCAGGACTACTTCTCTTTATTGTAGAGGTTTTCCTTATTCCCGGCATCAGTATAGCCGGAATAGCATCAGCCATCTGCCTGCTATATGCCAACTATTACGCTTTCGACACATTAGGACCGATAGCAGGATTCATTACTTTAATAGCATCCGTCCTAAGTTGCATAGCCATTATCGTTTGGTTTATGCACTCAAAAACCATGGACAAGCTTTCTTTGAAGAAAACACTGGATTATAAAATCGATCCCCTAAAAGGAACCCATATCCGCATCGGAGACAAAGGCATAGCAATAACCCGCCTTGCACTGATAGGCAATGCAAACTTTAACGGACACATCATCGAAGTGCGCTCTGCCGATGGTTTGATTGATGAGAATACTCCCATTTATGTAGAAAGAATGGTTGAAGGAACGGTGATTGTACGCAAATTCAACCAATGATAGAGAAATGACTTACAAATACGAATTTATCAGGTTTCTTGATTGACATTCTCATTCAAGCATATTTTAGACAATAGTGAAAACAGCAAAAACTTGATATTGAGCTGTTCAAATATAAATATTTACTTTTAAACAACTGATTATTATGATCGAACCCAACTATCTTCCTTTCATCCTTATAGGAGGTGGAATTATTTTCGTGGTACTATTCTTTCATTATGTGCCATTTTTCCTCTGGCTGTCTGCCAAAGTTTCGGGGGTACGCATCTCATTGGTGCAATTATTCTTAATGCGCATCCGTAATGTCCCTCCTTATGTCATTGTCCCGGCAATGATTGAAGCACACAAAGCCGGCTTAAGCAACATAACCCGAGATGAATTGGAAGCTCATTATATGGCAGGCGGGCATGTGGAAAAAGTAGTGCACGCACTAGTATCCGCGTCCAAAGCCAATATCGAACTGTCTTTCCAAATGGCAACTGGTATTGACCTAGCCGGTCGTGACGTATTCGAAGCCGTGCAAATGTCAGTGAACCCTAAGGTTATTGACACCCCTCCCGTTACCGCTGTAGCCAAAGACGGCATACAGCTTATAGCTAAAGCTCGTGTCACCGTACGCGCCAATATCCGCCAATTAGTAGGAGGTGCCGGAGAAGACACGATTCTAGCACGTGTTGGTGAAGGTATCGTGTCCTCTATCGGATCGTCCGAAAATCACAAATCCGTATTGGAAAATCCTGATTCTATCTCTAAATTAGTACTCCGCAAGGGCTTAGATGCCGGTACGGCTTTCGAAATCCTGTCTATTGATATAGCTGATATTGATATAGGCAGAAATATTGGAGCTGCTTTACAAATAGACCAGGCCAATGCCGACAAGAATATTGCACAAGCCAAAGCAGAAGAACGCCGTGCAATGGCCGTCGCCTTGGAACAGGAAATGAAAGCCAAAGCAGAAGAGGCACGCGCGAATGTAATTCAGGCAGAGGCCGAAGTACCCAAGGCCATGGCGGAAGCATTCCGTAGTGGCAACCTAGGTATTATGGACTATTACCGCATGAAGAATATACAAGCAGATACCTCCATGCGTGAAAATATTGCAAAACCCGAAACAACTTTCGGTAATGAGCCATTAAGTAAATAAAACTAGTATTCAACGATTAATATATTTTTCTTGGATGCGAATGGAACTGCTTTTCTCTTGATAATGCTAATATCAATGAAAGTTTATAAATCCGTAACATCTACATCCAGGAAATAATCTGTTTGCATACTCATTAAAAAGACAAGAAATATAACATTAATTATACTGGCCATTAACCACAAAAATAAAGATTATGAAAAAATATTATGCAGAATCTGAGTTGATTATCAATCCCGACGGCTCTATCTTCCACCTTCATATCAAACCTGAACAGTTGGCAAATAAAATAATTCTAGTAGGTGACCCCGGGCGTGTAGCATTAGTAGCTTCTCATTTCGATACTAAAGAATGTGAAATAGAAAGCCGTGAGTTCAAGACCATTACCGGTACTTATAAAGGAAAACGTCTCACCGTAGTTTCCACCGGTATAGGTTGTGACAATATAGACATTGTGATGAATGAATTAGATGCTTTGGCCAATATTGATTTCAATACCCGTTATGAAAAAGACCACTTGCGCCAATTGGAATTAGTACGTATCGGTACATGTGGCGGATTACAGCCTTATACTCCTGTTGGTACCTATGTTTGTTCTGAAAAGTCTATCGGTTTTGACGGACTGCTTAATTTCTACGCCGGACGCAATGAGGTTTGCGATCTGAAATTAGAACAAGCTTTTATAGATTACATGGGGTGGGAAGGTAATGTATGCATCGCCCACCCATACGTTATTGATGCCGACCGGGAATTAATAGACCGCATTGCGCAAAATGATATGGTCCGTGGCGTAACTATCGCCGCAGGAGGTTTCTTTGGTCCGCAAGGACGAGAACTCCGTATCCCATTGGCCGATCCTAAACAGAATGAAAAGATTGAGAAATTTGAATACAATGACTATCGCATCACTAACTTTGAAATGGAAAGTTCCGCCCTTGCCGGATTAGCACGCCTGATGGGACACAAAGCCATGACTGTATGTATGGTGATTGCCAACCGACTAATAAAGGAAGCCAATACCGGCTATAAAAACTCTATTGATGGTTTGATAGAAAAAGTCTTGGAAAGAATATAATTCCCAATTTAGTTGTCTATATAATATGGATAAGATTCACCGGATCATCTATCAAGACTTATTCTTATTATCATCCAGAAGAAGATTGGCATAAACAGATTTTTTACAGAATAAGCCAACTCTTTTTACCTAACAGGGGACATCGCTTCATAGAAGACCATTTTTTGTAAAAAAACAACAAGATGTCCCCTCATAAAACAAATAAAAATATGGAAACCAGTTTCAAACAAACAACTAGTAATAAAGTAGAACGTTACCGTCTTTTCCTCCCTCAGTTTGAACTTTTAATATCAGATGAAAAAGAAGAAATAAGTGTTTTGGCCAATACTGCTGCTGCTCTTCGGGAAGCCTTCGGCTTTTTTTGGGTAGGTTTCTATCTGGTTAAAGACAACCAACTTATTTTAGGACCTTTTCAGGGAAGCACCGCCTGTTATCGCATCCATAAAGGAAAGGGAGTATGTGGAACCTCATGGGCAGAAGCTCGAACCTTGATAGTGCCCAATGTAGAACAATTCCCCGGACATATAGCCTGCAGTTCTCTTTCCCGCTCCGAAATTGTTGTTCCTATTCTTGCTAATGGACAAGTAAAGGGAGTATTGGATATTGACAGTAATCTATTAAACTTTTTTGATGAAACAGACCGCCGTTATTTAGAAGAAGTAACAGCCATTATAGCTAAAACATTATATTATTAACCAAATGAAAATGATAAACCAAGATACAATCTGTGCCATTGCCACCGCCCAGGGAGGAGCCATCGGAATAATTCGTGTATCTGGCCCAAAAGCGATTGAAATAACGTCACGCATATTTACACCCGCCACAGGCAAGCCACTGACAGAACGAGCACCATATACTCTTACTTTCGGAAAGATTTGTTCCCCAAAGCGAAAAATTAATAATACACTTTTCCAACAAACGAGTGAAATTCCGCAAGAAAAAAGTGAAACGTTACAAAAAACTTCGTCAATTACTTCTTCTGCAGAAGAAGTAATTGACGAAGTTTTAATTTCCTTGTTCCGCGCCCCCCATTCTTATACCGGTGAAGACAGTACGGAAATCATGTGTCACGGTTCATCTTATATCCTGCAGCAAGTTATACAACTCCTGATCTATAATGGATGTCGTGCCGCTCTACCAGGTGAATACACCCAACGTGCTTTTCTAAACGGAAAAATGGACTTGAGCCAAGCCGAAGCTGTTGCCGATCTGATAGCCTCATCGTCTGCCTCCACCCATCGCCTAGCCATGAGCCAGATGCGCGGAGGATTCAGTAAAGAACTTTCTAACCTGCGTAACCAATTACTTCATTTCACTTCGTTAATGGAATTAGAACTGGATTTCAGTGATCATGAAGAACTAGAATTCGCCAATCGTGACGAACTGAGCAGTCTAGCTACCCATATCGAACAAGTTATTGCCCGGCTAGCTCATTCTTTCAGTGTAGGAAACGCAATCAAGAATGGCATTCCTGTAGCAATTATCGGAGAAACGAATGCCGGAAAATCTACCTTACTGAATGCGTTGCTGAATGAAGAAAAAGCCATTGTCAGTGATATCCATGGAACGACCCGTGACGTAATAGAGGATACAATCAATTTACAAGGTGTCACATTCCGATTTATTGATACAGCTGGAATCCGCCAAACGAACGATACAATAGAAAATCTAGGGATAGAACGTACTTTCCAAAAGATGGACCAAGCATATGTCATTTTATGGATGATAGACTCTACAGATGCCCAAAGGCGGTTCGAAGAATTAAAAGCTGACATTCTTCCACACTGCGAAGGGAAAAAGATGATTATTTTATTTAATAAGTCAGATCTGTTACTAGCAACACAAAAAGAAGAGTTGTCAGCCATATTTGCTGACATGAAAGTGGAAAAACTATTTATCTCAGCAAAGAAAAGGGAAAATATAACGATTCTGGAAAAGAAGTTAGTACAGGCAGCTGCCTTACCGGAAGTCAACCAAAACGATATTATCATTACAAATGTACGCCATTACGAAGCATTAACACGAGCATTGGATTCTATTCATAGAGTACAGGAAGGATTGCAATTGGAATTATCAGGAGATTTGGTAAGTGAGGATTTAAGACAATGTATCCACGAACTAAGTGAGATTGTTGCAGAAGGAGGTATAACCTCGGAAGAAACATTGCAAAATATATTTCAAAACTTTTGCATCGGCAAGTAGGATATTGTAATCAACTGCAACGAATTAGAACCAACTATAATGAAGTCGCTGATTTTCAGCGGCTTTTTTGTTTGCCAAAAATCCAGCTATAAACAGTTGGATACTGTTGTTCACCATATTTTTCTACCGTATTTCTACCGCGGAACATTTTCAGAATTTGCCCCGATGTCACGATGACGCAGTAGTTTACGTGTGTTGACAATGGTTTACGTGTGTTGACACAAAAGAGGAGAAATAAAGAGATTTGAACTCAAAATATATTAGGAAAATATGGAAGTAAGAAAGATTTGCCAATGGTGTGGAAAACCATTTATCGCTAAGAAAACAACGACTTGCTATTGCAGTCATCAGTGCTCTAATCTCGGTTACAAAGAACGTATCCGGGAACGTAAACGCCAGATGAGAAAAATGCAGGAATTACTGCAACCTAAACAGGCTGCAGAAGGACAAGATTTCTTCTCATTTGCACAAGCTGCCAAGCTCATGGGGGTGACCCGCCAATATGTTTATAAATTGGTAAAGGAATCAAAACTAAGAGCATCCCGTATCAGTGGGAAGAAATCTCTTATCCGTCGTGCGGATATTGAGCTAATGTTAAAGACAAAACCTTATGAACGAATAGTTCCTAAAGACGATTTTGACATGAGTGAATACTATACCGCTGAAGAAATAGCGGAAAAGTATAAGGTCAATGCTAAATGGGTATGGACTTATACTCGACAGCATAAAATTCCCAAAGTCAAAGTCCGCCAATTTAACTATTACAGCAAAAAGCATATCGATGCGGCATTTGCCAAGTACAAGACGGATGACGCCTTGACCGAATGGTACACACCGGAAGAGATTGAGGAAAAATATGGAATGACACGTGTAGCCATCCGTTCGCATGTCTATCGCAACAACATCCCCTCTAAGAAAGAGCACGGCCAGATATTCTACTCCAAACTTCACTTCGACCTGTCAAAACAGACCGCCGAAGATGACTCGTCTGAATACTACACAGTACAGGAAGCCATGAAGAAATACAATCTCACCAGGGATTCAGTTTACGGCATCCTGCAATTCCACGAAATAAAACGGGAGAAGAAAGGCAGGTTCGTGCGCTTTCTGAAGGTGGAATTCGACCACATCATGGGAGCCCGTTAGTGGCTAAATGCGACCGACTGTAATTATCGGGAAATTATTTCCTGCTGATTATAGTCTGTATAAAAGCATTAAGGATTTTCGCAGCAAAAATCAGTTACAACCATTTAATATTCAACATTATGTCAGAATGCAAAACAGTTACATTGAGGACGCGCCCTTTGAAGAAAGGTATGCTGTCGTTCTACCTTGATTATTATCCGGGCTACCGGGATCAGGAAACAATGAAGACCATCCGCCATGAAGGATTGAACATTTACATCTATGCCAATCCCAAAAATCAGCGTGAACGCGACTTCAACGCTGCTATGTCGGAAAAGGCCGAAGCAATCCGGTGCCGGAGGTTTGAAGCCATCGTAAATGAACGGTACGATTTCTTCGACAAACGCAAGTACAAAGCAGACTTTCTGGAGTATTACCGGAAGCAGCTCCGCAAGCACGACCAGAAATGGGGATTTGTCTATCAACACTTCTACAACTTCGTTCACGGCAAATGCACTTTCGAAGAAATAGATGTGGACCTGTGCAACAAGTTCCGGGAATACCTGCTTAACGCAAAGCAACTCCGGCGTGACGGACAGATATCAAAGAACTCCGCTTCCGGCTACTGGTCCACTTTCCGGGGATTCCTGAAGATTCTGTATCGCAACAGGATGATAAAGACCAATGTCAATGACTTTCTGGAAAAAATCGAACCGGAAGATGTTGCCAAGGAATACCTGAGTGTGGAAGAGCTGTATTGTCTGGCTGAAACTCCGTGCAAGATACCTGTTCTAAAGACTGCTTCCCTCTTTTCGTGCCTGACCAGTTTGCGGCTCAGTGATATACTTTCCCTTTGCTGGGAGGAAATCGTTGACTTTGCAGCCGGAGGAAAATGTGTCCATACCATCACCCAGAAGACCAAGACGGAAGACATCATCCCGATAAGCGATGAAGCTCTGGAACTGATCGGGTACAGTCCCGAGAAAAAAGGTCTTGTGTTCAAAGGCCTGAAACGGAGCTGGACACAGCAGCCTATGAAGGAATGGATCCGTTCCGCAGGAATTACCAAAAACATAACTTTCCACTCATACCGCAGGACATACGCGACCCTTCAGGCTGCAGCCGGTACTGATATCCGTACTATCCAAAGCAACATGGCGCACAAGAGCATCACTACCACTCAACGCTACATGAAAGTAGTCGACAGCAACAAGCGTGAGGCGACCACAAAAATCACATTGACAAGGAAGGGCTGACCTGACTGATTCGTGCCTGTTTTATCGGTTAGAGTATGATTTTCAGCGAAAAATCATACTCTAACCATATTTTTTCTTAATTCCCGGCTATTTTTCTGCCATTATTTACAACTGTCTGAAACCGGACATCTATTTTTGTCCTATCATAATTCCAAATAATAACAGTTTATGGCAGATAACAACCGAATATCCATCAAAAAGACAAGCCGGGTCCTTGCAATTACATGTGTCGCCTATACGACAGTGGCAACAATATTGTACAACAATTATCAGATTGACCTGATTGACTATTCCACTCCGGTCATATTAGGAACCGTAGCAACCATCATGTCATGCGCTGCACTGCAACGCCTGTTCTGTTCTCTACTCTCCAAAAGCCATCTTTCTTTTGGCTGCAAGGAGTTGTCCTCAAGAGGAACTGTCCCTTCCGAAGCAAATCCTGATACCAAGGAAGAATTGCCTCCAACTGATAATGCAACCAGTGAAAAACACGTCGAGAGTCCATATCTTAAGGAATATGAAGCCCGCATAGAAGAATTGCGGCGCAATGAAATGGAGAAAAAGACCGCTATTGTGCATGCGATACATGAATACATCACACACGAAATGTCACAGTTCTTATCCATAGACGATCTTGAAACTCTCCATGAGAACATAGAATCTCTGGCATACGGACAAGCGGAACTATATAAACCGGTTCGTTCCAAGCCCGATAATCAAATCAAATCCCCTTCGCTAAGACATTATGCATGGAATATCGGGGAGAGACTTGATATCCCTTTAATCGACAGGGCAAAGTTCATAAAAACAATATTCCCGCATGAACTGGAAAATGCGACAATCGAATACCTTTGTAAAAATCTTCGTGACTCAGTTCCCGCCATAATTGCTATTGATGTTCCGGAGAACGGGGACTATCATTTCAGTTGTATGCAAACTTCAGCAGACAGCGATAATTAGTTTCTGCTGATTATAATCTGCATAATATCATTATGTTGGTTTGCAGCATGTTAAACATTTAAATATTAAAAACATGCCAAACGAGAAACTGACATTCAATGACCTGCCGGAAGTGGTAGGCAAACTTTGCGAAAGAATCGAGAGTCTCGAAAATGCGTTGAAGGACAATTTTGCCAAACAGGTTCCTGTCAAAGAAAACCTGCATGTCCCTATGACCGTCGAGGAAGTATGCAGTTACCTTGGAATATCCAAGTCATCCTTCTATTACAAGGCCAAACACGGAGGGATACCTGTCATCAAGCAGGGGAAGCATCTGTTCGTATATCGCGACGAACTGGACAAATGGCTGGAGACCGGAAGAAAAAGCCAGGTGCCTCTGAGCTTCGAGGAGGAACACGAGCGGATGCTTGCTGCGACAAGACATAAGGCCAAACCAAGAGAACTGTAGGAATATGGAAAAGACGAGCTGCAATATTCCTACTCCGGAGGAATTGAGAAACTACATAAAAGAATCTGTCATAAGTGTGACCGGGACATACGAACAGTCCGCTTCCGTGCTTATGGTGGATGATTCCACAATCGGGACTCTGGGAAACTTCAGTGCATCCATTGGAAAGGCCAAAAGCAAGAAGACCTTCAATGTCTCCGCCATCGCTGCGGCCGCCCTGAAGAATGGCACAGTGCTGCATTACCGTGCCTGCTTCCCGGATGGAAAAAGGAAGATTCTCTACGTTGACACGGAACAAGGCAAGAACCATTGCCAAATTGTTCTGAATAGAATCCTGAGACTGGCAGGTCTGCCGAAAGATTGTGATGCAGACAATCTGACGATGCTGGCACTCCGGAAATATTCGCCTGAAGTACGACTGGCAATAACAGAAGAGGCAATCGGCATGATACCCGATTTAGGTCTGGTCATCATAGATGGCATCCGGGACTTCATCCATGATATCAATTCACCCGGAGAATCCACCGATGTGATATCCAAATTCATGCAATGGACCGATGACAGGCAGATACACATCCATACCGTCCTGCATCAGAACAAGAATGACGAACACGCACGCGGTCATGTCGGCACGGAACTGAACAACAAGGCGGAAACCGTCATGCAGATAGAGCCAGACAAAGACGACAAGTCCATAAGCGTGGTGGAAGTCATACACAGCCGTGACCGTGAGTTTGAACCGTTTGCCTTCCGGGTAAACGATGATTCCCTGCCCGAACTGGTGGAGTCATATCAGCCCCAGAAAAGGCAACCAGGACGCCCGCCTAAGGAACCGTTCAATCCATATAAGGAAATACCAGAGGATACGCACCGTTCCGCTTTGAACGCCGCTTTTGAGGACGGGAACATCGGCGGCTATAACGGTTACCTTGAACGGCTGAAAGAAGGCTATGGACGGCTGGGGATAAAACTGGGATACAACAAGACGGTGGAATTGGCAAAGTTCCTATGCAACAAGCGGATGGTCGTAAAAGAAGGGAAAGAATACAAATTCAATCGGGATTTCCATTATTGAGCCCCTATACCATAAAATCCCGGTGTGACATTTTTCTGTGACATTTCCCGACTTTACTTTAATGCAGGGGTGTAGATATGGGAATAAAGCAAAGCTATGGCAGGTTTCATCATACAAGTGCAATCTGCCATACTTCCTTTTGTATGTACACTAGAAACCGGACAGCATCTGCACTATTTGAAGTGAAGCTATACTCCATGCCGGGCTTGCCCGTCTGCCAGTAGTAAACCCTATGGGGGAGCCTAATACCCCACTCGCCTTTCGGCGGCGGGATGAGTGCCACTTAAAACAGCAAGCTGGGCACGGGAAAATCACTGTAGGGATTGGACATAGCACGATAAATTCTATCTCTTTTGTAGCCAACTATAATATCTGCTTTATGCATATAGTTCCCGCAGAAGAATCAGATAGGACTTTAACCAAGTTATGATTTGAGGCAATAGTTATGGCTGGCGCAAAAACACATCATGTGAAACTAGGGTAAGCCTACGATTCCTAAATGCGAGGTCTAGAACCAAAACTCTTGAATCCTTTCGGCAGAATATCGGACAGTCCCATGCTTTGGCTATTGGACATATTGTTGATTTTGTATCCCCTATTTTTGAGTTTGATTCGTCATGTCCATAGCCAAACTCACTATCAGAATCAAGTTACGAATATCCAATAAGCATACCACATACTCACTTACAAAAAATGCTTCATGCTATGGCAAACTGCTATCATGTATTCTGGCAAACATGATTTCCTTGACTGGATAATCTCAGCAACAATCCATCTTGAAAATCCGGCAAACAAGAGCTCATTCTCCGGCAACATCAATTATCGCGTATCGTTTAGTATGTCCAATCCAACAATGCCGCCGACCGGTTTAAGCAATTTATGCTTGGTTTGTGGCGCATTGAGGACAGATGAAAAGTCAGATTAAATCTGGTAAATCTTATTGCTGGTAAATACATGCTGTGTTACCTCCAAATCTCAGTCAATCAAATATGTGGTAACTGTTTTGTCCAAATGGTAATATTTATACAATAAATTCATTTAATTCTTCTTTCAACTGTTTCCAGCTCGGAAAATATTTAGTTAGTAAAGATGTATACTCTTCATTGTGCAATCTAACTTTAATATGTAACAATTCATGTACTACAATATATTCAATACAACGAACTGGTTTCTTGATTAATTCTAGATTAAAAATAATATTTTGTGTACGGTGATTACAACTTCCCCATAAAGTTTTCATTTGCTTGACCTCCCATTTGTTCACACTCACACCCAATATTTTTTCCCATTTGGCAATAAGTGGAGGAAGCATCAATTTGAGCTCCGCACGATACCATTCTCGCAACACTTCTGCTCGACGTGCTGCTGTTGTCCCTTCACGGACGTATAGTTTAATATATTCATTACCCTGAATTTCTACTTTTGCAGATGCATGATGATACAACACCTTTAAGCGATACCTATGACCTTTGAAGTAATGATTCTCGCCAGAGACATATTCGCGGGGCGTTTGACGACTCTGATCAAGAACCTGTGAAACACGTTGATTTATCCACGACATTTTCGTAATCAAGAATAATCGCACAGCCTCTTCTGCCATTCCAATAGGAGCAGACACATGAACACGAGCATTGGGTGGATATATTGTAAGATGCACATTCTTAATATTTTTCCACTCAACTTCCGCAGATATATTAGCAACCTCAATAATCGTCATTAGTATTCTCTTTGCGCAACTATTAGCTGCATTATATCATCTATGTTCACTTCAACTCCTTGCAAAACACGCTCAACAGCTCTCCGAAGAGCTTTCATCTTTTTCAAACCACTACTATCCATATCTCTGAAACCGTCACGTGCATTTGCTTTGATTGTTTCGTGAACTCGGAGAGCCAAAGTTTCATCTTTTCCAAGATTATCATAAAGAGCCTGTTTCCCTTTTGTATCAATTGTTGCAGGGTACTTTGTCTTGATAGTCGATCGAGCTTCTTTCAGTTTTTCGATGAGTTTTTTTATTAGTTCCTTGTATTGGATCTTACCGTCTTTCTGTTCTTGAAGCAAGTGGTTAAGCAAATCAGACATTTTATCAAAGTAGGCCGGATTGTTCGGTCGTTCACTGATAATCATTTTTCGCATATTTGCCGCCAAAATCTCTGCAACAGAACGCTCATTCTGCTTGATTTTCTTTGGCAGTGAATCGATTGCCTTATCACCCTGCGTATCAATCAAGTCGAGAAACGAAATATCAGCTAAATCGACCAGTTTTTCACTATCTTCAGCTCGCACATAGTTATCAATAAGCTGACGCATTGCCGGATCGTAATATTTAAGATCGAGTGCATCTCCACTTTTTAATTTTATCTCATCTTTGATATCATTGAAATAATCAACCTGCTTTTTGATGTCAGCAGCCTCCTCTGTGGTATAGCCAGCCTGTTCCATCTCATTGGCTATATCAATATAACGACGCACCAAACGCGACACAAGTTTATAGAAGGTCTCGCGTTTATTGGCATTCTCCTCACACTCTTTTTGCTGATCTTCCACAGGTGTTGTTTCGGCATATACAAAATACGCAAAATAGCCTTCTCGCGTTTGCGGATGTATCACTTCACACATCGTATAGACCGCTTGTAAAGATTCTTCCAAAGCTTTGCGACCTTCGGTAAGACGATCCGAAAGAAGGCCTTCGATATCGTCGTCATCATAACCATCAAATGCCCCATTTGTATAATCCTCGATTGCACTTTTTACTGCTCCAAACAGATCTTGGTAATCAATAATATATCCAAAATCTTTTTCCTCACTATCTACTCGATTCACACGGCAGATTGCTTGGAAAAGATTATGGTCGCGCATTTTTTTGTCAATGTAGAGATAGGTTGCCGACGGTGCATCAAATCCTGTCAATAGCTTATCTACGACAATCAGCAACTTCATGTCTCCGGGATGGTCTGTAAACTCCTTTTTCGCCCAAGTTTCAAACTGTTCCGGCGTTTTATCGCCAATCATCTTTTGATATACCTCATACTTGGTGAGGTCCTCGGTCTCTCCATCACCCTGATACTCGTCTTTTACCGATGCGGTACTTGCATCGTAACTTGTAACCACAGCGCAATGCCCTTTCAACTCTGTCGATTGAAAAACCTCCCAATAACGACATGCCTGATAAATACTGTCGGCCACGAGCATGGCGTTCCCATAACCACCTGCCAGAGCCCGCTTGGTGCTCATATCTTGACAAATATCTGCAACAATGCGGTCGATACGCTCCTTGCTGCTAAACAGCTTTTCCATCTTTGCCCAACGCTCTTTCAAAGCGGCACGAGCCACAGAACTCAACCCTTTTGTCTTCGTGTCAAACCACTCATCAATTTTCTCTCGTTTGCCCAAGTACTGTTCTACATTCCGAGCCTCATAGCGCAAGTCTAGAATAACCTTATCCTTTACTGCCTCATTAAACTTATAACTATGAATATACGAGCCAAAGGTCTCTATCGATTTCTTCTTATCCGTATGGAGCAGAGGCGTACCTGTGAAACCTATCAGCATCACATCGTTGCCCATGATATGCTTCATGGCTTCGTGAAGCATGCCTCCTTGTGTGCGATGACATTCATCAATAAAAACATAAATATTACCCTTCGCACAAAAGTCAGCCGGGAGCGATTTTGCCAATTCTTCAAGATACAAGTCGAGCGACTTACTTGCTTTCTTATTTCCTACCGATATGGCATCGCTGTCATTCTTATTGCCAAATTTATGAATCAACGTACAAATCAACCAGGGTTCGGCGGCATTGAGCATCTCAATCAGCTTACCGCCACTCTTGGCTCGTTGAATCTGCTCACCTACATCTTTAAAACCTGATTCTATTTGTTTATCCAGCTCATCACGGTCGGTAATGATTACCACACGAGCATCGCTTACGTTTTCACGTATCCACTGAGCCAGCCATACCATTGTAAGCGATTTGCCTGAACCCTGCGAATGCCATATAATACCGTTTTGCTTCTTGCGAACTCTGGGTTGAGCTGCTTTGACAGCGAAATATTGATTGGGACGTGCAGTCTTCTTTATCCCTCCGTCGAAGATGATAAAATCATGGATATACTCTAATAACCTTACAGGCTCAAAGAACTGCAACACACTACGATCCAGCTCATTGGGATACTCCTTTGCTGTAAAATGCGATGGCTGGCATGGCTCGCCACACGGTTCTTTCCAACGCAACCAGAATTTTTCGGGAGTTTTGATTACACCATAGTGCAATCCCTCCGTGTCGTTGCCTGCAAACAGCAACTGTATAGTCGTAAAGAATCGAGGAATATAACCGTCCTGTTGATTACGGATATTCTGGCGAATACCCTCATGGGCAGAGACCGTACTACGCTTGAGCTCGATTACAGCAAGAGCAATACCATTAACATACACGACCAGATCGGGGCGACGATCACTTGCGCCTTGAATGGTTACCTCCTCGGCTATCTGAAAATCATTCTCCATCGGGTTGGCCCAGTCGATAAGATGTACCATCTTTTTCTTTTCAGTCACCTCAGCCTGAATATTCACGCCATAACGCAAAAAGGTATATACCTCCTTGTTGGCATTATACAATCCGCCTCCAAGGGAGTTTGCCGACTGCTTGAGTTTCACGATTGAACTCCGTATCTCCTTGTCGGTATAGCCACGCCGCGAGAGATATGCTGTAAGCAACTTTTCTTCGATATTGGCGTTATCCTCACGAGTCTCCCAATTCCCAAGATAGGTGTACTTTAAGACATTCTTAAAAAGTCCTATCAGCCTGTTTTGCGTTACACGCTCCTTTGCCCCTATGTTTGTGTCCATATTAACTAAATATTTCTCGTTCCAACTCCTTGTATACAGAGGTATCTTCCGTAATTAGAGGTGCTAATGTGTCTCTAAAAAACGCATCTTTGGTATTACCACATTTTGTCATATTAAGAATACGTTTTAATTCAACATAAATTTCACCGCTCGCAGATTTTATATCATCAGCAGCGTTTCCTCTTGCAGTACTTGCTGCGATTTTTTCTGTTTTGGCAGTTATGCACTCAGCTATTTTATCTGGCTTACCAACAGCATTGCACAATTTTGTTATAATTTCATCGTCGAGTATGTAACTTTCAACATGACGTCGATTTAATACTTTTATACCTTTTGCAGTACACTCAGCGACTTCTTCCGTACTCTTATCATCTCGATCAACAAATTTAATAATTTCAGAGTTTTGCATCACTTAAGTTAAATGATACGAATATGATATAAAAGATACGTTATATATTTGTTATGCTAATACAATCGAAATCTTTCTGCACGAAATTTCAATTACATGACAAATAACAAGAGCCGATACAAATTGTTTTCAGCTCTCGTTTTACAATGCTAGAATGACAAAATATTAAATAAATATAAAAGACTGGTTCGGAAATTTTCCGACTCCAGCCTTTCTAAGATTTTCCAATGTAGATATGTATATCAGTACCTAATATTTTATTTTGTTTCAGTCTGTAAAACACCTATGAATTCACCTACTATTCGAAATTCGTCTGCATTCTCTTCTTCAATAACTATAGGAGAATAAATAGAATTTTTGGGCAAGAGAAGAATTTCCTCATGAGCCCAATTTCCTTCTTCATCGAAAGATTTCTTACTAGTATATATTTTAATAGAATAACTTCCAGCATAATCAGGATCATAATAGTTGTGGTGTTCAGCAAGTATAATTTTTCCTTGTCGGCTACCTGCTGGATTTGCTCTAAATACACAATAGTCTCCATCATGAATGAGTGGTTCCATAGAATGTCCCACAGCTTGTACGATAAACATATTCCGGTTAAGTTTTCCCATGCTTTCTACTTTCATCCAGCCACTTTCATCAACCAATTCTCCTTCTCCAAAATAGCCACATGCAGCTCGTATGGAGTATAGAGGTAGGAAATCTATGTACTTTACTTCATCGTTGATTTCTGGCTCTATTCTTAGTTTAGGAATAGATTCGTGTTGAGGTTCCAATTGAGCCGCGAGATATTTCGCTAATGATTTATCGCAGCAATACACATAACAGCCTTTCATTCCTCTTGTGAGTAAAGTACGGTATGTGTTTTTTATAATCTCATCAGCATCTTGAAGAGCTTTGCTTCTATTGTATGCAATGAGTGACTTAAATCCTTTGACAGATTGATCGTTACTAGAACGTTGAGTGACATCAGTAATGATCTGTCCATTTTCATAACGCATATCCGGACCGATAATGACACCTACATAATCCAGTTCCAATCCTTGACATGTATGTATGCAGCCTATTTCTTCAATCGATTTATCGCCTATAATCCATAAATTTTTGTCTGTATTCAGATTCCAGCGTTTTTTGAAATGGAATTCCGGTAGGATTATGTCATAGTCACTAGGGATTTTCTTGCTGTTCCAATCCCAACAATATCCAGCTACCACACGTGCTTTATTGTTAATTTTATTTTTTTCTTTGATGGCTTCAAACAATTGGTTCGGATCGGAAAAAATCTGAAAATCGTAATCTTTAGCAATCAACCGAATGTTGGCTGTTTCTTTGATCTGCAAAGTGTTATCGAGCCAATTTAAATAACCGTTTGAACCATTGCACCGGAATTGAGAATTTAATTTGGTTATATGTACAATAGCTCCACACGATTCTGCAAATTTCTGTATAGCAACCTTAGAGCCTATATCTTTGATATGTACTCTTTGGTGATCATCGACAAAAAATATAGAAAAACGAGCTGCTTGTATAATCTCAACAATTTGGTTTTCGCCCAAATTACTGTATAGACCGCTTTTCATATTTAGTCTGTGGGCTTCATCCACGATTAGGGCTCCAAAAGTATTTTGTGGAGTATCAATGAAACTGCCACTGCCTACAAATAAATTTTTGATATAGTTTTTTTTAAAACTTCCTGATAGTTTGGCTGTATAGACATCGCGTGGAGCTGCATTTTTGGATACATATTGGGCTACGACACCTTCTTTGGTCAGTTCAACTAATAGATTTACGGCTACAACGCTTTTTCCCGTACCAGGTCCTCCTTCTACGATAAGAACTTGTTTGGGACCTCTTGCAGCTTCTCTAGCCAAGTTTAATGCGGTTTCGTATACGACCTTTTGGTCATCCAACAATACAAACTCTCTATTCCCACGTAGCATTGAATTTAGGGCATCGGCCAGTTGCTTGGAGGGTCGTAGCTTACCTTTATCTATGAGCCATACAATATCCTCTTTTGAACCATATTTGATGTATTTCTTAATAAAATCTTGTAGCTTTCCTGCATCTGATTTTAGAAAGAGTGGTGCTTTAGCTATATATTCGGCATAACATTCATTAGAGATGATATGGTCTTCCTGATAGTTATGTAAGAATGCGCAAGGCATAAGTCGTATGTCTTGTTCACATACGGTTTCATTATAGTTTTGAAGCATATAGGCATACGACCAAGCTTGATAGGATGGATGTGCAGTTTCACTTTCACCGTGTTGGAAGCGTGTCTGTATAATTCCTGATTTTTGAGATAGTTTTGCCTGTTCCCATTGTTTTAGCTCAATAATAACAATGTTAGAACGCTGGTTATCATCTACTCCAGAAATAATAAAATCAATGCGCTTAGATGTAAGAGGTATTTGATACTCGATGGCAATTGTTGACGTATCCGGAATATCTGATGTATTGATTACTTTGTACATATGCATCATGGAATTCTTCCATGACAATTTTTCATTAGGAGAGGTATGTCGTCCTAAATGGAGTAAAAAAGCGTGATCTATGTCATCTGCAATGGTTCCATTGAAAACGTCATTGATGAATCCCTTTTTACTAGCGTGATATACAATCATAGCTCAGTGTATTTCTTAGCATTACCTTTGGATTTGTCAATAGGATATTTTTTTGCGTTTCCAGCTAATTTTGACAAAATGATATCTTTGATATCTAACTTGTATTTATCAGCAATAAGAAATGCGTAAATCATGATATCAGCCAATTCTTCTTTAATTTTATCCACATAAACCTCTTCTGGTTGTTTCCATAAAAACGCTTCATTTAATTCTGAAGCTTCAATGGATAAAGCTAAAGCCAAATCTTTTCCGTTATGGAACTGATCCCACTCTCTATCTTTAGTAAACTGAACAATTTGTTCTATAATTTCCTGTATATCAAAATCCTGTGATTTCATCATGTCTCTTTCTTATAAATTAAGACAAAGATAAATTTACTTTATGAAATTTCAAAGTTATAGAGTAAATAAGTTTTGTGATCGTGCAATAGTAGAAAAGCCACGCTAATTTGATCACAAGGGTCAACAAATTAGCGTGACTTTTCCAACTGACGAACAGGTAACACATTCAGCAACCTAGGCGACAGTGAGATTCCTACGTAACCTAGCCTATTTGATCTGCTCACCCACAATCAGCATCTTCGGCTCCATTTTTTGGGCAACTTGGTGGCTATCGTTGTTTTTTGTCATAGTTCAATATATCATATAGCCCGTTAGCGGAATCAAGTTAGTGCATATTTAATTCTACCAATAAGTTTGTCATTTTTGTAGTTAATGTATTGTAGGATTGTAAGTGCACTAATCCTCCCGATAATTTGGGCAAACAATCTGTCTGTATTGTATTTCTCATGTATATCCTTGTAGGTGTAATAGAGTGGATCTGCATTTTCTCTTTCACCTTTGAATGTATCAATATGTGCGCGTGAATAATAGACCTTACGCTTTTTTTATGTAATATGAGAAATATCATATCTTTGGACGAAAGAAAGTACAGCAGCATGAGTCATACTGAACTTATCCATGATTTAATCTATGATATAGTAGTCATGTCTACTTCAGCTATAAGTTAGGCAAAGTGAATACAACAAGTGGGTTATCGTAGAAGGTATTTCGTCCTTTATACACTTTTTTATACCATACTTTTCACAACGATTCCATACTGCACGTCGCATCGAATGAAACTTGCTTACAATCTGATAAACTGTGTCATATTCCCTTTTCTCATGTATCTTACCTATGCGTGCTTGATAATCTTCTGTACGATCGAATAAGCAGTCAATATCTTTTCGTCTGATAAGAGTCTTTCTTTTCATCTAGACGGATCTTATAAGCCCATTAGCGAATCCTCTGTATGCCGACGACTTGCCGATGCAAAAAAATTGCAATACGATTTAGACATAAGTTAATCAAACAATTACCTACACAAAACATGATACTAATCTTCAATATTCTACCGATTTCTTCATCCACCAACTTATACAATATTATCGGAGGAACAAAGTTACTACCCTTCTTTATAGATAAGAAAACGCTGGCAAAATATATTTTCCACAATAGGCATCCCATTATTCCCCATATAACTTTTGTTTACTTTATTGTTTCTAAAATATTGGGCAGATATGCCTGACTTACGGATTTTCCATTGTCTACAGAGTATTCCGATTTGTATATTCAATAAAATAAACTTAATCATATATTAAATCTTTTCAATGGTCTGTAATCCGGAGTTGCCAAAAGGCAACAGCAGCTGCTGCAGCCACATTGAGCGAATCCACTCCATGTGCCATAGGGATACGGACTACATAATCAGCTTCAGCAATTGTCTTGTAAGGAAGCCCATCCCCTTCTGTTCCCATCACAATAGCCAACCGAGGTTCAGCCGCCAATATGGGATGATCTATAGAGATAGAATCATCAGTCAACGCCATGGCAGCAGTACGGAAACCAAACTTGTTCAAATCGCCAATCGTACCATTCAACCATGTCCATGGAACCAAGAACACCGAACCCATAGACACCCTTACCGCACGGCAATTCAACGGATCGCAAGAATTGCGTGTCAACAAAACAGCATCTATCCCAAGAGCAGCTGCCGAACGGAATATCGCCCCGATATTGGTAGTGTCCACCACACCGTCAATGACTACAATCCGCTGGGTATCCCGGCAGATCTCTTCCATAGAGGGCAACACCGGACGACGCATAGCACATAATACACCACGTGTCAGAACATAGCCAGTCAACGTAGCCAACAACTCTCTATCACCCGTATAAACGGGCACATCACCACAACGCTTGATAATGTGAGCAGCACTGCCAGAGATATGCTTACGCTCACACATAAGAGCAAGAGGTTCATATGCTGCATCCAAAGCCCTACTAATGACATTGGGGCTTTCGGCTATAAACACCCCTTTCCCAGGTTCCATACGCTGACGTAACTGAGTTTCCGTCAACATGCAGAAAACATCCACTCCGGGATGTGTCAATGATGATATTTCAATAATAGGCATACACTCTTATATTATGCTATTTCATTGCTTTTAATCTACATTCCAGCCTCCATTGTCACAGCTACTTTTATCACTCCATCTTGTCGGTTCTCAAAAATCCGGTAAGCCGTTTCTATCTGATCTAGCGGGAAACGATGTGTAATTAGTGGAGTGGTATCTATTTTTCCCATCTCTATCAAGCGAAGTATCTCAGCACAATCGCAACCATCTACGCCACCAGTTTTGAAGGTTAGATTCTTTCCATACATATCCGGCAAAGGAAGAATCTGAGGACGGTCATAAAGAGCCACCAAAATAACGACAGCATTAGGGCGCGCACATTCCCATGCCAAGCGAAATGTATCCTCCCCTCCTGCCACTTCAAAAACTACATCCGCACCACCGTGTGGACTACTTTGCAATACAAATTCCTTACATTCTTCTGGAGTGACAACTTCTACCTGCGGATAATGTTCCCTAACAAACCGAATTCTTTCAGAGGATTGTTCACAAACAACAATGCGCTGCGGCTTTCTCAGCATCACACAAAGCAAAGTACAGATTCCCGTAGGTCCCGCACCAATGATAAGCACCGTGTCTTCTTCGGTAATCTCCGAAATGCGAGCAGCCCAAAATCCTGTAGCAAGGATATCTCCTACAAACAAAGCTTGCTCATCACTCACGGAATCGGGAATGAGATTCAAGCCTTGATCAGCATAAGGTACGCGAACATACTCCGTCTGCCCCCCATCAATCCGACATCCCAAGGCCCATCCCCCATTAGGATCAGCACAATTATTCACATATCCATGCCGGCAAAAAAAACATTCTCCACAAAAGGTTTCCACATTGACGGTAACTCGATCGCCTGGTTTGACTAATTTAACATCACGTCCTGTCTGCTCCACAATACCCACCATTTCATGCCCCACTGTTATTCCGGGAACAGCACGTGGCACACCACCATGTTTAATATGCAAGTCACTGGTACAAATACTCCCAAGAGTGACGCGCACAATAGCATCACGCGAGTCTCTCAACTCAGGCTTCGGTTTCTCTATCAATTCAAATTTTCCCTGTTTAATATAAGTATATGCCAACATAATATTTCCTTTTCTTCTTTAATGGTTATCTTTATAAAACGACGCAAAGATAATATACAAACATAAACAACAGCCACCATTTGCTGACAAAATGGCTTTCTTTATCACTTTACCTTGCTTCTCAACTGCAAACAAATTTTACAAAGGTTTAAACACATCTCGATATTCATTAAAATTATCTTCACAGATTTAAATTCATTTCATTTCCGGCTGACATTTTGCCATCAGGCATATACTTTGCAAGAACATCAGTGTATTGCCAAAAACGACAAGATAAAAAAAATCAAAAAGCAGTCTAGTAACAATTTAAAATATAGGAGATTATAATTATGACGCCGACTAGAAAGTATAACAATCAGAATTGGTTACCAAGTATTTTCAACGATTTCTTTGATAATGAATGGTTGACAAGAGCCAACGCTACTGCCCCTGCAATTAATGTCATTGAAAGTGACAAAGATTATAAAGTAGAGGTTGCTGCTCCGGGTATGACTAAAGAAGATTTCAATATCCACATCAGCGAAAACAACGAACTAGTGATCTCAATGGAGAAAAAGAATGAAACAAAAGAGGACGACCATCACAACAGAAGATATTTACGTCGTGAATTTTCTTACTCTAAGTTCGAACAAGCTTTGATTCTTCCTGAAGATGTGGTTAAGGAAAAAATCAGCGCCAATGCCAGCAATGGTGTTCTGACCATTGATTTGCCTAAACGCACTCCTGAAGAAAAAGCCAAAGTGAACAGAATCATCGAAATTCATTAATCACAGATTTTGAATATTTACAATCAGACAGTTTATAAGGTACATCTATAACATGCTATTATTTTGCATGATATAAAAGTGTGCCTTATATATTGTCCGATTGTCATAAAATCAACATATTTGCATCAACACTTTCTGCGGATTTCCACCATGCTTTTCAGCGTTTCTTCCCATCTTTCCCCTAAAAAAGTCCACCTCTATTACAATTGAACTTCAAATTCAGGACAAAACTGAAAAAAGCCAGTTTAAATTTTCCTTCAAAAAATGCTGAACAACATTAAAACAGAAACTAAGATGAGTAGGCTTCTTTTTTATTATACAAGCATTAAAATCACATATTTTTAGTATTTTTGTACCCAAATTCACCATATAAAACAAACCAATAAAAAGAGGATGAAAGCATCAGTACGTTTAGTTCGTTTTGCTACAATAGGAACCTTAAATTACCTTATTACCATGTTAGTGATATGGATTGTGATAAGTTACTTCTCATTCAAAGGAAAATATATAGTAGCAAATATTATGGCATATCTCATCGCTCAAACCCATAATTTTATATGGAGCAAATATTGGATTTTTCCTTCCAGCAATCCCCAAAACAGTCTTTGGCAACAAATAATGCTCTTTTGTACCGCTTTTGGTATTGCCTATGGCATACAACTTCTTTTTGTGATACTGATGATAGAAGCAATAGGAATCAAAGAATTTACAGCACAATTTATTGGAATAATAATATATGGAGCTGTTAATTTTATGGTAAACAATAGAATAACATTCCGATAAATATATTTCAAAACTTATGGCAGACAATTATATAGAAAGGCAATACGAACAATATGAAGCCCGAAAGGCTGCATGGGAAAAAAAACGTAAACAAGGAAAGAAGAAAACGATTTCCGTCAAGCCTCAACCAAAGGACCTGACAGACAATACAATCAAACTTCCTAGAAAAGCATTCATCACAGGAGGTGCCGATGGCATAGGGAGAAACATTGTGAAAGCTTTCTGCAACTCACAATACCAAGTCGCCTTTTGTGACAAAAATGAGGATTTAGGAATACAGACAGCCAAAGAGACCGGAGCAATTTTTTATCATGCCGATGTAAGTAATAAAGAATCCCTTGAGAACTGTATGCACGAGCTTTTTGAAAAGTGGGGGGATATGGACATCATTATTAACAATGCCGGAATAAGCGAATTTTCTCCCATCACGGAAACCAGCGTGGAAGATTTTGATAAAATTTTGTCCATCAATCTGCGACCTGTATTTATCACCTCACGCACATTAGCTTTGCATCGCAAATCCCAAGCAGAAAATCACCCGTATGGCAGAATTATCAATATCTGTTCCACCCGTTATTTAATGAGCGAACCGGGAAGCGAAAGCTATGCGGCTTCCAAAGGAGGAATCTATTCACTGACCCATGCACTTGCTTTATCCCTTGCCGACTTTCATATCACCGTAAACTGTATTTCGCCGGGATGGATTCAGACCAATGATTACGAACAGCTACGCCCAGAAGATCATGCCCAACATCCATCAAGACGAGTAGGCAAACCAGAAGACATAGCACGTATGTGTTTATTTTTATGTCAAGAAGAGAACGACTTCATCAATGGACAAAATATCATCATCGATGGTGGAATGACCAAAAAGATGATTTATTTAGAATAAAACGAACTAAAGAAAATATCTATAATGAATAAATAATCACTCATGAAAATACATCATATCGCCATTTGGACATTTCATCTGGAAAAGCTAAGGGAATTTTATACTCGTTACTTTAACGGAACAAGTAATGAAAAATACATTAATTCCCAAAAAGGTTTTGAATCTTACTTCATTTCATTTGAAAGTGGTGCTACATTAGAGTTGATGAGTAGGATTGACGTGCAAAATATCCCGATAGAAGAAAACAGACCGGGATTGACCCATCTAGCTTTTTCTTTTGAAAGCCAAGAAGCTGTCTTATCACTAACGGAACAGCTACGTACTAAAGGATACCATATCGTAGGTGAACCTCGCATTTCAGGAGATGGCTATTTTGAAAGTGTGATACTAGATCCAGACGGAAACCGGATAGAGTGTGTTTACAAAAAAGAGCAGGAATGCCCTCCTGAGGGAAATCATGTAATAGAAACTGAGCGACTTATTTTACGTCCTTTTACAGAGAATGATACGGAAGCTGTTTTTAACTGTTGCCAGAATCCCAACCTAGGAAATAATGCTGGTTGGAAACCTCATGACACACTGGAAGAATCTCTGAAAATTCTTCAAACAATATTTATACCACAAAAAGACACATGGGCCATCACTAGAAAGGAAGACCGGCTTCTGATAGGAGCTATAGGAATTCTACCAGACCCAAAGAGAGAGAATTCAAATGCCGGAATGATAGGTTATTGGTTAGATGAAGCCCAATGGGGAAAAGGATATATGTCTGAAGCCGTCTGTGCTGTCTTGGACTATGGCTTCAACAAACTAGGATTAACCTTGATCAGTGCAAATTGTTATCCTCAAAACAAACGTTCACAACGTGTTTTGGAGAAAATGGGGTTTACATACGAAGGCATTCTCCATCAAGCCGAAGTTAGCTATGATGACAAAATATATGATCATTTGTGTTATTACTTAGAGAAAAACAACCTAAAATAAGTTTTTCATTTTTACACAATCTCAAATGCCTATTCTATTTCATCATTAATTTTGTTAATCCCTAACTTCCCCCAAAGGATATATACATGTCTAAAAAAATCAAAACAAAGCAATCGTTCTTGGGTAAAACATTTATCCAAGAACGATAAAAATACACCTTATTCTTCTTCGGAGATTATTTCTCATAAAATCAATTGAAATAATACAAGAAGATAGCGATGCCTTCAAGTGCCTTCTTCGGTTGGTCTTTTATCTCAATTGTAAATTTAATTTCAGCCTTGGCTACGCCACGCAAGTTCTGTAAAGAATGAAGACTTGCTACCATACGGATACTCTGACCTGCTAGGACAGCCTGTCCAAATTTCATCTTGTCCATACCATAGTTGATCATCATTTTCAGATTATTCACTTCTATAATCTGGTTCCACATATGTGGAAGCAACGAAAGGGTCAGGTAACCATGTACAATAGTACTATGATAAGGACTTTCCACTTTAGCACGTTCTGTATCTACATGAATCCACTGATGATCCAAGGTAGCATCTGCAAAAAGATTAATTCGGTCTTGCGACACTTCCACATAGTCGGAAATTCCAATCTGCCGTCCTAGCAGCTTCTCAAAATCCTCGTACGAATTAACAACAACTTTATCCATTATCTCTTTGTTTTAAAGGTTATACACTAATTGAATACAAAAATAAGAAAAAATAGTCCTATATTTGCACTTTATTCACACAAAAACTTCATTACAGATGAGAATTATTGAAAGAAGAACAGCGTACCGCAGAACAAATGATCCGAATTTATTGTCGGTACAAGGAAGGCAATAAAGAGCTTTGCCCAACCTGTCGGCAGTTATTGCAATATGCACATAACAGGTTAAAGCATTGTACATTCGGTGAACAAAAAAAGACTTGCCGCAACTGTCCCATACATTGTTATAAACCAGAAATGAAGAAACGAATACAAGAAGTAATGCGGTATGCTGGTCCACGAATGTTTTTTTTTCATCCCATAACAACTATCAAGCATTTCATTCATCAATAAACAGAATGGACAGAGCACAGTTTTATAAAGAAGTATATAGCATTACAAAAGAAATCCCCTACGGCAATGTTTTTACTTACGGAAAAATAGCACAACTTATAGGTAATCCCCAATATTCACGAATGGTAGGACAGGCTTTATCTCATGCACCAAAAGAAGAAGACCTTCCTTGCCACCGGGTAGTAAACAGCCAAGGAAGACTAGTTCCCAGCTGGCAGAAACAAAAAGAATTATTGGAAAAAGAAGGAATCACCTTCAAGCGCAATGGATGCGTCAACATGTCCAAACACTTATGGGACATTACTGGTTCACTCACATCGACAATAGGTATTAGCCCCACAAGTGCAACGTGGCAATAATTGCTCACTCAGTTCGTCCCGATAAAACTCATATAATTCACGATACATCGTTTCATAAAGTTCGGAAATACGATGTTCCAATTCTGTTTCATCCTCATAAATATGCTGAAACGGGTCATCAAAAGAAAAATGCTTCCAGTTTTTCACTTCCTTATTAAAATCACCCTCCACTTCCTTTGCTTCTTCACAAAGAGTAATCACATAGTCCCATGGTTGATGGCAATATATATCCACATCACTAGCTTTCTTACGAGAGCAATCATATCCATTCTGTTCCATCACCCCTACCACTGAAGATGGTACCACTCTTCCCGGCAGAACTCCAGAGGTAAATATCTTTGTCCCATATCCAAAAGAAGATAATATCTTCTGTGCCATACGACTACGACATATGTCACTATTACTCACCAATAAAATATTCATCGCTATTCCTATATTTAAATTCAACAATTATTTTCATTCATCCCTACTAACATAAAACACTCTCAAAGTATAAACTAATATCCGATATCCAGCCCCATTCAAGTGCAAATCATCAATGGGCAAATTAGGGTTCAATTTATCATTCAACAACAATTTATCGAACACGTCTAAAATCACCAATAAATGAGATTTTAAGTTTTCCTTTCATACCTACCTCTTCACCAGTTTTTTTGGAGAGCCACTCCATGAACACCCCAAACAATAAACAATAGTTAAATCAAACCCTTCCATATTCTCTTCCAAATTTCTCGGTACCACTTCCCCTTCATCCGATACATAAACTAACAACCTTTCTTTCTTCTCATTTTTAACGTATAACCCTGCAATTTTGCATTGCGGACACAACAATTTTCTCATATCTATTTTCTCTTTTTATCCAAAACAACAAATTAACATCCAATTTTTCTTATAAATTTGCGGCAAAAATACGAAAAAAAAACAGTTGAATAGCATCTGTAGTGAATTTACACAACATAAAAAGATTATTGGAAAGAAAATGCCTATCTTTGCCCAAGAATATAAAATCGCAAAATAAAAGTGTAGCTATGGAAATAAAATTAGACAGAAAAAAAATCATATTGCGGCATCTGATTACAAAGAACAAACAACCGTCATAAAAACAACTAGCGATTTCAAAATAGGAAACAATGTAGACACGAACAAAATAGAAGGGAATTATATGGTAAAAAGAGAGAAAGAAACGCTTATAAAAATAATAGAACTTCGCAAATCTCAACGCGATATTATCCTAACTTTAAATGTATCTCTATATTCCCGTTACAGACTGAAAAGCAGTCAACTGAAGTATTACAGGAATTAAACAAAAACTTTATCATCCATTCCGAGTTGTCCGCATAGTGACCTCACAAGAAAAACAAATCATTAGCAACTATATTAAACGAACTATGATACATTTTTTTAAGAATTCCATTGCCACTATAAAGTTACCCGATAAGTTCACTTATCCTTTTCACTATACCCCTCATCCACTTTGCATAATAGCGACTAAAGAAGTACAAGCCTATCTGACAAGTCAATCCCAATGGCAAAAAGAATTGCAACAAGGAAAAATGTTTGGTGTCCTAATTGTACAAACACCCGAGAATAAAATAGGTTATTTGGCCGCATTTTCAGGAACATTAGCTGGTAAAAACTGTCATCCTTTCTTCGTTCCGCCAATTTATGATTTGTTACAACCACAGGGATTCTTCAAAATAGAGGAAAAACGTATATCCGCCATCAATGTATGCATTAAAAAGACACAGAACGACCCTCGTTACATAGATCTACTCCGACAAATTGAAAAAGAAACAATACAATCCCAGCAGGAATTGACTGAAGCTAAAGAGTTTTTCAAATCCGCTAAAAAAAACAGAGAAATCCGGCGCAAGACAGGAATTCCCGACGCAAAGGAGTTAGCTGCAATGATACGTGAAAGCCAGTTTCAAAAAGCTGAATTAAAACGCATGGAAAAAATATGGAAAGAAAAAATCGCTTCACTACAAGCAGAAGCCGATACTTTCATCACAAAAATAGAAACGATGAAGATAGAAAGGAAAAAACGTTCTGCCACTTTACAAAGAAAGCTGTTTGAGCAGTTTCAGATACTAAACGCCCATGGAGAAACAAAAGATTTATGTCGTATTTTTGCACAAACTATACAAAAATTTCCTCCTGCCGGAGCCGGTGAATGTGCAGCTCCCAAATTACTCCAATATGCCTATAAGCATCAATTAAAACCTATTGCTATGGCAGAATTCTGGTGGGGAGATTCTCCAAAAGCAGAAATAAGACATCATGGATACTACTATCCTGCATGTAAAGGAAAATGCGGACCTATCCTGGGACATATGTTACAGGGACTGGAAGTGGAAGAAAATCCCTTGTTAAAAAAACATTATCATGAAATGCCATTAGAGATAGTATATGAAGATAATTACCTAGTCGTAATCAACAAACCAGCAGGAATGCTCTCGGTTCCAGGAAAAGGAGAAATAGACTCTGTCTATCAACATATAAAAATACTTTATCCAGATACCACAGGTCCTCTGATAGTCCACCGATTGGATATGGCTACTTCCGGTGTGTTATTAATAGCCAAAAACAAAGAAGTACATCAGCACCTGCAAGCACAATTCAAGAATAGAATGATAAAGAAACGATATATTGCCTTATTGGATGGCAAGATTTCTTCTAAAGAAGGAACCATAATACTCCCCCTCCGTATGGATCCTCTTGACAGACCCAGACAAGTAGTAGACCATGAACATGGAAAAACCGCTATCACACAATATCAGGTTTTAAACGAACAAGAAGGAAACACACTTATTGCCTTTTATCCATTGACAGGACGGACACACCAATTAAGAGTACATGCCGCCCATCCGGAAGGATTACATTGTCCTATACGAGGAGATGAACTCTACGGACAAAAAGCAGACAGACTTTATTTACATGCTGAAAGTCTAGAGTTTGTTCACCCTGTAACAAAAGAAATAATTTTTGTAGAAAAGAAAAGTAATTTCTAATAGTTTTTGCTCAGAAAATTTATCTGTGGAAGGTGTGTCGTAATACACGATGCGCCTTCTTTTTTTTCATTGACTATAAAAATCGACTCATTTTTTTAAGCTGCGATATTTTGAGGATTTCTTTGATTTATGCGTTCTCAACATCTAAATAGAACAACTGTAAGCTCATAAAACGGTCTAATCAGCCAATCCATACCTTCTTTAGTCATTTTTGCACACATCTTTTTTATATTGAAGGCAATGGCAAAGAAGGCAAAGTCCATGAAGACCTTATCCTTTCCAAAATGGCGGAAACGTTTGTAATTCATATTGTTTTTCATTTGTCCGAACACGGCTTCCGGTTCTATGCATCTCTGTCCTCTGTGTTTCAGCCCTTCCTCTGAGCAGAGCAACTCTTTGGCTTTTTGCTTGTATTTTCTGAGTCTGTGATTCAACTCTATCGTTCTGTTCCCCTTTGCTTTAAAACATCGGCATCTTAGCGGACAGCCTTCACATCTGATGGCTCTGTACCTGGCATTTTCGCTGACATATCCGGATGCTGTTTTCACATGTCTAGTCCCTATCCTTTGCATCTTCTGTCCCATGGGGCAGATACAAAAGTCTTGTTCTTCATTGTAGTAGAAGTTTTCCGCCTTGAACGGGTCCGGTTTGAATCTCGGCCGCTGTTCCATGTGGAAGTAGTTGTACTTGACGTAGGCTTCCATACCGTTTTCTGACATGAAGCGGTAATTCTCCTCAGAACCGTAGCCGGAATCGGCAACCACCGTATGGGCCAGCCTGTCATATCTGCTTGAGAAGGATTGCAGGAAAGGTATCAGGGTCAGTGTATCCGTAGGGTTCGGGAAGAGTGCAAAGTCGGTAATGAACTGGTTCCCGGTGCCGATCTGGAGGTTGTAACCGGGCTTTGTCTGGCCGTTACGCATGGCATCCTCCTTCATTCTCATGAAAGTAGCGTCATTGTCCGTTTTGGAATAGGAATTCCTGTCCTGCAGCGTGTCCAGACGGTTGTCGTATTCCTGTAGCTTGTCCCTGTGCTCTTCCAACTCCTTCAGCTGTTTGCGTTTCTTTTTCAACGCAGTCTTTTCCTCTTTCGTGGAGGGTTCAGGAACCTGTTCGAGTGCTTGACGCAATTCTCCCGCCATTTCAGTCAGCATGGCCGGAGTGAACTCAATCTCCTCATTGCTTTCCGATGAGTTCTCCTGGGCGATGACATTGTCTATCTGCCCTAGCAGGATATGTATCTTCTTCATCAGGCGTTCACGGTTCCGCTCAACCGTTTTCCGCCAGACGAAAGTATACTTATTGGCTTTGGACTCAATCTTTGTCCCGTCAATGTATTCCACATTCAAGCTGATGAAGCCTTTGGAAGAGAGAAGGAGTACGGTTTGGGTAAACACCTCGTTGATTTCATTCTTCACCCGGTTGCGGAAACGGTTGATGGTGATGAAATCCGGTTTCTCATATCCGGCAAGCCAGATATAATGGATGTCACGGTGAAGGAGCTTTTCGATTTTCCGGCAGGAGTAGATGTTGTTCATATAGGCATACAGAATGACCTTGAGCATCATCCTGGGATGGTAAGGGCTGCGCCCGCATTCCTTATACAACTTCCTGAAACTTTCAAGGGTCAGGCTCTCAACCAGAGCGTCAACCATCCGAACTGGATCATGCTCTGCAATATCCTCGTCAATTCTTGGAGGAAAAAGCACTGTTTGGTTGGGATTGTAAGGACGAAAATGTATCTTTGTCATAGTATAAAATGTTATGCTTAAAGATACAAAATCTTTAGGTAATAACAAAGCCCCTGCTTGTGAAAGTCGGGGCTTTGTGCATAAAAAAAGAAGGTGCGCATTTTGACACACCTTCTCACACCAAATTAGTATTTTACCATTCCTGAAGTAGACATCCGTTTTATTCTTCCATACACATATATAAATGCGGGAATCAGAAAAATAACTGCAAATATCCATGCCGTAGGGTCACCAAAACAAACAGCTAAATAGCCCAATATTGGTACTACATAAAGACTGACCATTATACGGGCAATCATTTCGGATACCCCCGACAACATAGCCAAATTGGTAAAGCCCACCCCCTGAATGGAATAACGCAAGATACAAAGTAAGCCCAAAACCGGAAAGAAAGAAACGGAAATATGCAAAAACAATTCCGTATCTTTCAATATCTCCCATTCTGCTGGGTCAACAAATAACAAGGCAAAAGTACGTGCTCCCAACATCAAGACTACAAACATAAAACCACAATAAATAACCATCATTAACACACTCGCCTTGATTCCCAGCCAGATACGCTTCGGTTTTCCCGCACCGTAATTCTGTCCACTATAAGTAGCCATAGCTATACCCAGACTCTCAAGCGGACACATACAAAACATCTTAATACGCATAGCAGCCGTAAAAGCAGCCACACAAGCAGTACCCAATGCATTATTCGCACTTTGCAACATAATACTGCCAATAGCAGTAATAGAGAACTGTAATCCCATCGGCACACCGATATACAGTAAAGTCTTTGCCAACGCTCCTCGAAATTTATGCTCTGTCGGAGTTCCCTTCAGAATCTCAAAATGACGCATCATATACAAATAACACAATACAGCCGAAACCCCTTGTGAGAATACCGTAGCCACAGCTGCTCCCGCCACTCCCCAATCAAGTATCAAAATACAAAAGAGATCAAGCAAAATATTCAATATCGTAGAAAAAAGCAAAAACCAAAACGGAGTTTTGCTATCACCCAATGCACGAATAATACTTGAAAGCAAATTATAGAAAAAGGTACAGGGCACCCCGATAAAAGTAATCAGCAAATAAAGATAAGCATCCTCAAGAATATTCTCCGGAGTCTGCATCATCTGAAGAATATCCGAACAAAACATACTAGTTACAATAGCAATTACTACAGACATCACCGCTGCCAATTGTAAACTAACTGCCACAAAACGCCGCATCATACCATAATCCCTTGCTCCAAACTTCTGTGCGACAGGAATACCGAAGCCACCACAACAGCCATTGCAAAAGCCTAATATCAAAAACACCACCGAAGTGCTAGCTCCTACAGAAGCCAAAGCATTAATTCCAAGAAACTTACCCACAATAGCAGCATCCATCAACGAATAAGTCTGCTGAAGTAAATTACCCAGCAATAAAGGAAAAGCAAAATTCAATATCAAAGGGAACGGACGTCCCGAAGTCATCTCTCTCGAAGTTGCCATAACATGAATGTATTGTAAATCCGAGCACAAATATATATCATCCTTTGTAAAAATACATATTTCTAGAACTTCATTTCAATGAATACCCATTAATTAAATGATACATATCAATTTTTCCCGGAGAACTATCGTCTTTCCCAAAATCCTGAATAAAAAAGCAACAACACAGCAAACAACTCCAAACGTCCTATCAACATCAGGAACGACAATATCCATTTAGCAGCATCAGGCAACGCCGCCCATGAAAAAGCAGGACCGAATGCTCCTAATCCCGGTCCCACATTGCCTAAGCTAGAAATTACTGTACTCATCGCTTCAATTATCCCCACCCCGAAAAACATCAGCAGTATCCATCCGGCCAAAATACAGAACAAATAAAATACAAAGAATGTATTCACTGAAGCAATGATGGAAGGCGATATAACCTGACGGTTCACACGAACAGGCAATACAGCCCTAGGATGCAGCATCCGTTTGAATTCATTTTTGATATTACGCGCCAGAATCATAAGGCGCATATTTTTGATTCCCCCACTAGTAGACCCCGTACATCCACCTGACAACATAGCAAAAATAAGAAGCATCCATGTAAAAGATGGCCACAAGTTATAATCATCCGTTGCAAAGCCGCATGACGTATGCGCCGTAGCCACTTGAAACAGAGCCCTGCGGAATGCCTCTTCCCAATCATAATGATTCTGAAAAACTAAGGCAAACGTAATAACAAGTGTCAGAATACTCACTGATTTCATAAACCAACGGAATTCATCATCCTGAAATAAACGCTTGCCTTTCCCTTTCAGACACATAAAATAGAGAGAGAAATTAATACCCGAAAGGATCATAAATATCGCTATTACATATTCTATAAACGGAGAGTTCCAATAAGCTACACTAGCTTGTTTGGTAGAATAACCACCTGTAGCCGTTGTAGAGAATGAATGACATACCGCATCAAAAAAACTCATTCCTCCTATCATCAGCAGCACAGTTTCTGCAATTGTAAGAATAGCATATATCATCCACAGCCACTTAGCCATCACATCAATCCGGGGATGTGTTTTGTCGTGCGTCACTCCGATAGCCTCAGCTGAAAAAAGTTGTATAGTTCCTCCCCCGAAAATAGGAAGCACAGCAATAGTAAAAAAGACAATACCCAAGCCACCTATCCATTGTGTCAAGCTACGCCAAAATAACAGACCATGTGAAAGAGATTCTATATTATCCAATATAGTAGCTCCTGTAGTAGTAAAACCCGACATGGTTTCAAAAAAGGCATCCGTCACCGAAGGGATTCCTCCACTAAAATAAAAAGGCAACATTCCAAACAACGTAAACAAAAACCAAGTAAAAGTTACAATACAGTACCCATCTCGTCGTGTCAGCCGATTCTCAGCACCTCTACTACAAATTAGCAAAACTCCACCGACCAATGTATTCAAAAGAATGGTATATAGAAAATATTGATAATCTTGCTCACCGTAACATAAGGAAACAGCCGCACAAAGCAGGAACATAGCAGATTCAATAAAAAGTAATACCCCCAATACACGGAATATCATTTTTTTATTTATCAAGCTATTATTCCGGCTTCCACCTTTATATAATTTATCTGGATTATAAAATTCTCCCATCTTTTTATACTTTTTATATTTGACAAGTATATAGCGAATACTATGCCAAAATGAAAAACAACATTATAAACTATTGATAAACAAACAGATATTATATGAAGTCATAAAAAAGGGAAACACTACCCTTTTCAAAATGAAAGGGAGCGTATTTCAAAACAACAAGGTTGCAGATATGACGATCTCAAGCAAAATTTAAATTACATACATATCTGCTAACACTACAACATCGTCCTCATCATAATGAATAATGAATAAATATTTTAAAATTACCCACTATTTTACTATTTTTGCATCCAAATCGATAATCCTCTACTAAATTTAATTCGCCTACTGTGGAATTATTCTACAGCTGTTGCCTGTTTTCCACACTTTCCCTATCAACAAAAGGCAGTAATAAAACACTGATTATGAAAAGGAAAGGCTATTTACAGTAGTTTGGCACGCTGCTTGTATTCCTACTGACGGCATCTTAAACAATAACAAAACTAAAGTATGAAACTATTTTTTACACACAAAGAAATTGCGCTAAAAAAGAAAAGAACAGCGCTTGTAGTAATAGGTATTGGACTAGTTATCGGGATTTACCTGATTGTTTCCCATCGACCGGCAAAGATGCCGGAACTTCCAGTAGTTGCCATAGCACCGGCAACGCAAGACGATGTGGAAATATATGGTGAATATGTAGGACGCGTACGTGCACAGCAATTCGTTGAAGTACGTGCCCGAGTAGAGGGATATTTAGAACAAATGCTTTTCGCAGAAGGTACATATGTCACTAAGAATCAAGTGCTGTTTGTTATCAATCAAGATCAATATCGAGCCAAAGCTGACAAAGCGCGTGCCCAATTGAAAAAAGATGAAGCACAGGCACAAAAAGCAAAACGCGATTTAGAACGTATCCGTCCGCTATATGAACAAAATGCTGCCAGCCAGTTGGACTTGGACAATGCTACTGCTGCATATGAAACAGCAGAAGCCTCGGTAGCTATGAGTAGTGCCGACCTTGATCAAGCAGAATTGGAACTAGGTTATACGATAGTTCGTTCTCCGTTAGCAGGACATATCAGTGAACGTCACGTGGATTTAGGGACATTGGTAGGTCCAAGTGGCAAATCACTGCTTGCCACCGTAGTAAAAAGTGATACTGTATTAGTGGATTTCAGCATGACAGCTCTAGACTATCTGAAAAGCAAAGAACGTAATGTGAACTTAGGTCAAAAAGACTCTACCCGCTCTTGGCAACCCAATGTTTCCATTACTCTAGCAGACAATACTATTTATCCATACAAAGGACTGGTAGACTTTGCCGAACCGCAAGTTGATCCACGCACAGGTACATTCTCCGTACGTGCCGAAATGCCGAATCCAGAACGGATATTACTTCCTGGACAGTTCACCAAAGTAAAACTATTATTGGATGTCAGAGAAAAAGCTACGGTAGTTCCGTTAAAGTCCGTTATCATAGAAAAAGGCGGTGCCTATATTTATGTAATGCGCAAAGATTCTACAGTAGAGAGACGTTTCATTGAATTAGGACCTGAATTCCAGAATCAAGTAGTGGTGGAAAGAGGCTTGGCTCCCGGAGAAGACATTGTTATAGAAGGATACCACAAGCTGAATCCAGGCATGAAAGTAAAAGTAAGTCCTGCTGTAGAAGACAAAAAAACGGAGGAAAAAGATACGATCGGATAATTTCACTCCCGAATACGAATTCCCCTATGGAGGAAAATTTACGCATTCAAAAAAACAATAGACATTATGAAAGTTAGTTTCTTTATAGACAGACCGGTATTTTCAGCTGTCATCTCCATATTAATAGTCATTGTCGGTATCATCGGTCTCACGATGCTACCCATTGACCAATATCCGCAGATTACCCCGCCGGTAGTGAAAATCAGCGCATCCTATCCGGGTGCCAGTGCCCTGACAGTATCACAAGCAGTAGCCACTCCTATAGAACAGGAATTGAACGGTACTCCAGGAATGCTTTACATGGAATCAAACAGTTCCAATTCGGGAGGTTTTTCAGCCACCGTCACTTTTGATATCTCGGCAGATCCCGATCTGGCGGCAGTAGAAATACAGAACCGTATCAAGTTAGCAGAATCACGTCTTCCAGCAGAAGTTATACAAAATGGTATTTCGGTAGAGAAACAGGCTGCCAGTCAATTGCTGACCCTATGCCTTACCTCTACCGACCCGAAATTCGATGAAATATACCTTAGCAACTTTGCTACTCTGAATGTACTGGACCTAATCCGCCGTATCCCTGGCGTAGGACGTGTTTCAAACATCGGAAGCCGATATTACGCCATGCAAATTTGGGTACAGCCCGACAAACTGGCCAATTTCGGTCTGACCGTAGCCGATCTGCAGAATGCACTGAAAGACCAAAATCGGGAATCAGCAGCCGGTGTACTGGGACAACAACCCGTACAAGGATTAGACGTAACCATTCCCATCACTACTCAGGGACGTCTATCTACTGTAAGCCAGTTTGAGGAAATCGTAGTCCGTGCCAATGCCGATGGTTCCATCATCCGTTTACGTGATGTGGCCCGCATCTCACTCGAAGCACAATCATACAATACCGAGAGTGCCATTAACAAAGAAAATGCAGCGGTATTGGCCATCTATATGTTACCGGGAGCCAACGCTATGGAAGTAGCAAAAAGCGTGAAAGAAGCTATGGAGGAAATCAGCAAGAATTTCCCCGAAGGAATGAGTTACGAGATACCTTTCGATATGACCACATATATTTCGGAATCTATTCATGAAGTGTACAAAACACTGTTTGAAGCCCTGATACTGGTTATTATCGTAGTATACCTTTCACTCCAAAGCTGGCGTGCAACAGTTATCCCACTAGTTGCCGTACCTATCTCACTGATTGGAACTTTCGGATTCATGTTGATTTTCGGATTCTCGCTTAATATCCTGACCCTGTTGGGGTTGGTACTTGCCATCGGTATTGTGGTGGACGATGCTATCGTGGTAGTAGAGAATGTGGAGCGTATCATGGAAGAGGAGAAACTATCTCCCTACCAAGCTACCAAGAAAGCTATGGAAGGACTTACAGGAGCCATTATCGCCACTTCTTTGGTACTGGCAGCAGTATTTGTTCCCGTAAGTTTTCTAGGTGGAATTACCGGACAACTTTATCGCCAGTTTACGGTAACCATCGTAGTATCCGTATTGCTGTCTACGGTAGTAGCTTTGACATTGAGTCCAGTCATGTGTTCGCTTATCCTGAAACCGGAAGATCCGAACAAGAAAAAGAATATCGTATTCCGCCGTATCAATGAGTGGCTGGCTATCGGCAATCATAAATATGTAGGGCTTATCAAACACATTGTGAAACACCCGCGTCGGGTACTGAGCACATTCGGCATGGTATTGATCGCCATCCTGTTAATCCATCGCATTATTCCCACCAGCTTCCTCCCCATCGAAGACCAAGGGTATTTTAAAATAGAGTTGGAGCTACCCGAAGGTGCAACGTTGGAACGTACACGTATCGTAACAGAACGTGCTGTGGAATACCTGATGAAAAATCCGGCAGTGGAATATGTGCAAAGCGTGGCGGGAAGCAGTCCGCGTGTAGGAACCAGTCAGGCACGAAGTGAACTGACTGTCATCTTAAAACCTTGGGAGGAACGTGACTCGCAAACTATTGACAATATTATGGCACAGGTAAAAAAAGACATGTCACAATACCCCGAATGCAAGGTATATCTTTCCACCCCTCCCGTTATTCCGGGATTAGGCAGTTCGGGCGGGTTCGAAATGCAATTGGAAGCACGTGGAGATGCCACTTTCGAAAATTTGGTACAAGCTACGGATACATTGATGTATTATGCATCAAAACGTAAGGAATTATCAGGTTTATCTTCGGCTTTACAAGCGGATATCCCCCAACTTTATTTTGATGTAGACCGTGACAAAGTAAAATTCTCAGGAGTACCTTTAGCCGATGTATTCTCGACTATGAAAGCTTATACAGGTTCGGTATATGTAAACGATTTCAATATGTTTAACCGCATCTACCGTGTATATATTCAAGCAGAAGCACCCTACCGGGAACATAAGGAGAATATCAACCTGTTTTTTGTACGGGGTACAGACAATGCCATGATACCGCTCACCTCGCTGGGTACCACTTCGTATACCACTGGTCCGGGCAGCATCAAACGTTTTAATATGTTCAACAGTTCTGTGATTCTCGGTGAGGCCGCAGACGGTTACAGTTCAGGACAGGCTATGGAAATTATCGAACAAATAGCCCGCGAACACCTACCGGAAAATATCGGTGTAGAATGGAGCGGACTATCCTTCCAGGAAAAACAGGCAGGTGGACAGACCGGCATGGTGCTGGCATTAGTGTTCATGTTCGTATTTTTGTTCCTTGCTGCCTTATACGAAAGCTGGATGGTACCGGTTGCAGTATTACTCTCTTTGCCTGTAGCCGCATTAGGTGCTTATCTAGGTGTATGGGGCTGTGGACTGGAGAATGATGTCTATTTCCAGATCGGATTGGTGATGCTGGTAGGACTAGCCGCCAAAAATGCAATTCTTATTGTAGAGTTTGCCAAAGAACAAGTAGACAAAGGAGTAGATGTAGTACAAGCTGCACTTCATGCTTCACAGCTCCGTTTCCGACCTATTTTGATGACTTCATTGGCATTCATCTTAGGTATGTTACCTATGGTCATTGCCAGCGGGCCAGGTTCAGCCAGCCGTCAGGCTATTGGTACAGGTGTATTCTTCGGAATGATCTTTGCTGTAACTGTGGGAATTTTGTTAGTACCTTTCTTCTTTGTACTGATATACAAGATGAAAGCGAAGATGAAACAAAAATAAGGATATAAAAAGATGAAAGAAATGATGAAACATACATTATTATATATAGCCGTATCAGGAATGACTTTGCTGACTTCTTGCCAATTAGGTAAGCACTACACACGTCCCGACTTACATCTTCCCCAACAATTAGATACATTACGACAACAGGATACATTATCTATAGCCGATATGCAATGGTGGGAAATCTATACGGACACAACCTTGCAAAGCCTGATAGAAAAGACGTTGGATAACAACAAAGACATGAAAATAGCTGCGGCACGTGTAAAAGAACTTGCCGCAATGAAGCGCATAGACTTTGCCAACCTTTTCCCCCAACTGAACGGAAGCGCTTATGCCCAAAAAGAAGGAAGTAATTATGGTGGTGACAACTATAAAAATGACCCCGAACTGGGTGGTAAACTTACCGTGACTTGGGAATTAGACTTATGGGGTAACCTGCGTTGGGCAAAAGACAAAAGCATAGCACAATTTCTGGGAAGCATCGAGGCGCAACGTGCCTTGAAAATGAGTATTGTGTCCGAAGTGGCACAAGCCTATTTTGAATTGGTCGCATTAGACAATGAGCTGAACATCGTTCGTCAAACACTCTATGCCCGTAAAGAAGGAGTACGCCTGGCAAAGCTTCGTTTTGAAGGAGGACTGACTTCAGAAACTTCTTATCAACAGGCACAAGTGGAGTATGCACGTACCGCAACCTTAGTTCCTGAACTGGAAAGGAAAATTTCATTGAAAGAAAATGATATCGCATTCCTGGCAGGCGAATACCCGCACCGCATACAGCGTTCCATTCTGCCCGAAGAGGTAAAACTACCTGAAACATTACCAGTAGGTCTACCCTCCACTCTGTTGGAACGTCGTCCCGATGTACGCGAAGCAGAACAGAAATTAATAGCAGCCAATGCCAGTGTAGGTATTGCCTATACCAATATGTTCCCACGACTCAGCCTCACAGCACAATATGGCGTAGAAAGTGAAGAATTCTCTGATTTCTTTAAATCACCCATTCATTATATCAGTGGCAATCTTCTAACTCCTCTCTTCGCCATGGGAAAATACAGAGCAACCCTAAAGGCTAAGAAAGCCGCATACGAACAGGAATGCTACAGCTATGAAAAATCAGTGCTGACTGCATTCAAAGAGGCCCGCAATGCCATTGTGGACTTCAATAAGATAAAAGATATCTACGAATCGCGTCTGCAACTGGAACGTTCCTCTAAAGCAACAATGGAACTGGCCCAATTGCAATACATCAATGGAGTAATAGGCTATTTGGATGTATTGGATGCACAACGTAGCTATTTCGATGCACAAATAGGATTAAGTAATGCAATAAGAGACAAACAAATTACATTAGTAAAATTGTATAAAGCATTAGGGGGTGGATGGTAACCATCCCCTCTTAATTTGATTTTCCTTTATCCGGAAAATCAAATTAAGATATATGCCTGATAAGACGTATTGTTCTCTACCGGTGTAAGTGACAAATAACCCGACTTCACTTTTCCATTTTCCAGATATAAAGGATGCTTTTCTTGAAGCGCAAGATGAGAATGCCATGCCTCACCGGGCTTTGCATAATATTCTATAACATACCGTCCCTGCCCGCCATCACACACATAGTTATCATATATCAAACGTGCTACCACTCCCATATTCATACGAAGATTTATTTCCACACACGGATGAATGGCATACCCGCCGTTTTGGGTACGGCATATCATCATATCCACCCCCAGATAGCCTTCGTAACTCCCTTTGATCACTTCCGCCAATTCCACCTGTAACGCCCTCCCAACCTGATGTAAGATTTCCGCAGAAACATATGTGGATATCCTCGCTTCAATAACCCGATCCGCAGCCAACAAGTTTTCTTTATAAACACCTCTCTTGTCTGTTTCGAATAAAGAATACCCTATAAAATGTACCTGTCCCCACTCGTCTGCAAAAAACTCCATGGCAAAATCCAAAAGCTTATCATAAAAAGGCTCTCCTATCACCTCATGCTGAGTGGTAAGTATGTGTCGAATCCACCCTTCCAGAGGGATGGTAAAACTACCTGAAACATATTGTATCCCTCTCCCACTACCAGACCATGGAGCTTTTAACAAAGCACGAGGATGAGACAACACAAAAGCCTTCACTTCCTCTGTTGATGACAATACAAAAGCCTCCCCCAATGTGGGAATATTCCCACCTATATGCCTACAAAGGCGTCGTAACACTTTTACAGCCGTCTGACGTCCGGATATTTGACGGATACGCTTCATACGCTCTACTGAAGGATATGCTGTATCAGGAAATCCAGCTTCCTGCAAACGACGCACCAAAGACGGATTCCATCCCCAAGGAATCACTTTATTATAAATGGGGAGGAATTCTGAAGTCCAATTGACCGAAGGCGGCAAAAAAGATTGTCTTTCCATTGTTTTCATACGCAGAGCAGAATCCAGCCACACAGTTCCTCCCTGTTCTGCATACCATGCAGGCAACACGGACAGCTCGGCCGCCATTCGCCGGGCACTGGCAGGTGCCATATAATAAGGATCACCACAAGCCAATGCCATATCATTTTCCGGATTGAATAAATAAAGCGCTTCCATTTCCGGACACAAAGATAAATGTTTTAGAGTACAAACCATTTCTCTTGTTCGTCTTTTAGTTGAAAAAAAATAATATTTTGCTATCTCCAGTTTGCAATTTGAATTAGTATTGCTATATTTGCAACCGATAAAAAAGCAACCATGGAAACCTTTTACAGAACACACAGTTATCTGGTGGAACATACAAATGCTCCTGTTCGCCGGGACTTGATGGACGAAATAGACTGGAACGACAGACTGATCGGCATCAAGGGTACTCGTGGCGTAGGAAAAACGACTTTCCTCCTGCAATATGCAAAAGAAAAGTTCGGAACGGATCACTCATGTCTGTTCATCAACATGAATAACTTTTACTTCTCTAAATATACGTTAGTGGAGTTTGCCGCAGAATTCGTAAAACGAGGAGGAAAAGTTTTGTTGATAGACCAAGTGTTCAAGTATCCCGAATGGAGCCACGACCTGCGTGCTTGCTATGAAATGTTTCCTACTCTGAAGATTATATTCACCGGATCATCCGTGATGCGACTGAAAGAAGAAAATCCAGAACTGAGCGGCATTGTCAAGGTATACTACCTGAGAGGTTTCTCATTCCGCGAATACCTGAATCTGCAAAGCGGTAATTGTTTCCGTGCCTATACCTTACAAGAAATTTTGGAGAATCACGAACAGATAGCGAAAACCATCCTGCGCAACGTGAAGCCGTTGGATTATTTTCAAGACTATCTGCATCACGGTTTCTACCCATTCTTTCTGGAAAAACGTAACTTTTCGGAGAATCTGCTAAAAACCATGAATATGATGATAGAAGTAGATATACTTCTTATCAAACAAATTGAGCTGAAATATCTTTCAAAGATAAAAAAATTACTATATTTGCTAGCTGTGGACGGACCCGTTGCTCCGAACGTCAGCCAGCTGGCCACGGAGATTCAAACTTCACGTGCCACGGTGATGAATTACATTAAGTATCTGGCAGATGCGCGTCTTATCAATATGGTTTATCCCAAGGGAGAGGAATTTCCCAAGAAACCTTCCAAACTGATGATGCACAACACCAACCTGATGTACTCCATTTATCCGGTAAAGGTCGAAGAACAGGATGTTCTGGATACATTTTTCATGAATACCCTGTATAAGGACCATAAACTATATAAAGGCGATAAAGGCACTTCATTTATGGTAGACAACGGACTGCATTTCCGTATTTGCGCAGAAGGGTGCAAGTTCAAAAATAATCCAAACGTGTATTATGCCCTACACAAATTGGAATTAGGACACGGAAATATGATCCCATTATGGCTTTTCGGCTTTTTATATTAAGAGATAGAGAATAAATTTTATTACCTAATAATTAGTAATTGTATGACTAAACAAAAAAAATTCATCACTTGTGATGGTAACCAGGCAGCAGCACATATCTCGTATATGTTCTCTGAAGTAGCTGCTATCTATCCCATCACTCCGTCGTCTACTATGGCTGAATACGTGGACGAATGGGCTGCCGCAGGTCGTAAAAACATCTTCGGCGAAACAGTTTTGGTACAGGAAATGCAGTCAGAAGGCGGAGCGGCAGGTGCTGTTCACGGTTCTCTTCAGGCAGGTGCGTTGACTACCACTTACACTGCATCTCAGGGATTGTTGCTGATGATCCCCAACATGTACAAAATTGCCGGTGAATTCCTGCCTTGCGTATTCCACGTATCGGCCCGTACATTGGCTTCACACGCATTGTGTATCTTCGGCGACCACCAGGACGTCATGTCTTGTCGCCAGACAGGTTTCGCCATGTTGTGCGAAGGTTCTGTACAGGAAGTTATGGACATGGCTGCCGTAGCTCACCTTGCTACTATCAAATCACGCGTGCCATTCGTTAACTTCTTCGACGGTTTCCGTACTTCTCACGAAATCCAAAAGATTGAAATGCTGGAAAACGAAGATCTGGCAGGTCTGATCGACCAACAGGCTTTGGCTGAATTCCGTCAACGCGCGTTGAATCCTAACAACCCTGTTGCACGCGGTATGGCTGAAAACCCCGATCACTTCTTCCAGCACAGAGAATCTTGCAATAACTTCTATGAAGCTGTTCCGGCTATCGTAGAAGAATACATGAACGAAATCAGCAAAATCACAGGCCGTCCTCATGGTTTGTTCGATTACTATGGTGCTGAAGACGCTGAACGCGTAATTATCGCAATGGGTTCTGTTACAGAAGCTGCCCGCGAAGCTATCGACTACTTGATGAGCAAAGGTGAAAAAGTAGGTTTGGTTTCTGTACACTTATACCGTCCGTTCTCTGCTAAACATTTCTTGGCTGCTGTACCTAAGACTGCCAAGACTATCGCTGTTCTTGACCGTACTAAAGAACCGGGAGCAAACGGTGAACCTTTGTATCTGGATGTTAAAGACTGCTTCTATGGAACAGAAAACGCCCCGGTTATCGTAGGCGGTCGTTACGGTTTAGGTTCTAAAGACACTACTCCGGCTCAAATCATCGCTGTATTCAAGAATTTGGCTCTGCCAATGCCGAAAAACCACTTCACTGTGGGTATCGTAGACGATGTAACTTTCACTTCTCTTCCCCAGGAAGAAGAAATCGCATTGGGCGGTGAAGGCATGTTCGAAGCTAAATTCTACGGATTAGGTGCTGACGGTACTGTAGGTGCCAACAAGAACTCTGTGAAGATTATTGGTGACAACACCGACAAGCACTGCCAGGCTTATTTCTCATACGACTCTAAGAAATCAGGTGGTTTCACTTGCTCTCACCTCCGTTTCGGTGATACTCCTATCCGTTCTACTTACTTGGTAAATACTCCGAACTTCGTAGCTTGCCACGTACAGGCTTATCTGCACATGTACGATGTAACCCGTGGTTTGCGTAAGAACGGTTCTTTCTTGCTGAACACTATCTGGGAAGGTGAAGAACTGGCAAAGAACCTGCCTAACAAAGTGAAGAAATACTTCGCTCAGAACAATATCACTGTTTACTACATCAATGCAACTCAGATTGCTCAGGAAATCGGTTTGGGCAACCGTACCAATACCATCCTGCAATCAGCATTCTTCCGTATCACAGGCGTTATTCCTGTTGACTTGGCTGTAGAACAGATGAAGAAATTCATCGTTAAGTCTTATGGCAAGAAGGGTGAAGACGTGGTGAACAAGAACTATGCTGCCGTAGACCGTGGTGGTGAATACAAACAATTGACAGTTGATCCGGCTTGGGCTAATCTGGAAGTTGAAGCTCCTGCTGCTAACAATGACCCTGCATTCATCAACGAAGTAGTTCGTCCTATCAACGCTCAGGATGGTGACTTGTTGCCGGTATCTGCATTCAAAGGCATCGAAGACGGTACTTGGGAACAAGGTACTGCTCAATACGAAAAACGTGGTGTAGCTGCATTCGTACCTGAATGGAATGCTGAAAACTGTATCCAGTGTAACAAGTGTGCATATGTTTGTCCTCATGCTTCCATCCGTCCGTTCGTACTTGACGCTGAAGAACAGAAGGGTGCAGACTTCGAGACATTGAAAGCTGTAGGTAAACAATTTGACGGAATGACATTCCGCATCCAGGTTGACGTGCTTGACTGTCTGGGTTGTGGTAACTGTGCCGATGTTTGTCCGGGCAATCCGAAGAAGGGAGGCAAGGCTCTTACAATGAAACATTTGGAAAGCCAGTTGTCTCAAGCAGCCAATTGGGAATACTGCGCTAAGAACGTGAAGAGCAAACAACATTTGGTAGATATCAAAGCCAATGTGAAGAACTCTCAGTTCGCTACTCCGTTGTTTGAATTCTCTGGAGCTTGTTCAGGTTGTGGTGAAACTCCGTATGTGAAACTGATTTCCCAGTTATTCGGTGACCGTGAAATGGTTGCTAACGCTACCGGATGTTCTTCTATCTACTCCGGTTCTGTTCCTTCAACTCCTTATACTAAGAACGAAAAGGGTCAAGGTCCTGCTTGGGCTAACTCATTGTTCGAAGATTTCTGCGAATTCGGTTTAGGTATGACTTTGGCTGACAAGAAACTTCGTGCACGTATCGAAGCTGCCATGAAGGATGCTATCGCCAGTGATACTTGTCCGGCAGAATACAAAGAAGCATTCCAGGAATGGATTGACGGTAAGGACGATGCAGACAAGAGCAAAGCTGCTGCCGAAAAGATCATTCCAATGGTGGAAGCTGCTAAAGATAAATGTAAGAACTGCGCTACCATTGCAGAATTCAAGAACTATTTGGTTAAGAAGAGCCAATGGATTATCGGTGGTGACGGTGCTTCTTACGATATCGGTTACGGTGGTTTGGACCACGTGATTGCTTCCGGTGAAGATGTAAATATTTTGGTATTGGATACTGAAGTTTACTCTAATACCGGTGGTCAGTCATCTAAGGCTACTCCGCTGGGTGCTATCGCTAAGTTTGCCGCTTCAGGTAAGCGTGTACGTAAGAAAGACCTTGGTATGATCGCTACTACTTACGGTTATGTATATGTTGCCCAGATTGCTATGGGTGCTGACCAAGCTCAGACTTTGAAAGCTATTCGTGAAGCAGAAGCTTACCCCGGTCCGTCATTGGTTATCGCTTACGCTCCGTGTATCAACCACGGTTTGAAGGCAGGTATGGGTAAGAGCCAGGCTGAAGAGGCTAAGGCTGTAGAATGCGGTTACTGGCACTTGTGGCGTTTCAACCCCGCTTTGGAAGAAGAAGGCAAGAATCCATTCATGCTTGACTCTAAAGAACCGAAATGGGAAGGTTTCCAGGATTTCTTGAAGAACGAAGTTCGTTTTGCTTCTGTAATGAAACAGTATCCTGCTGAAGCAGCAGATCTATTTGCTGCTTGCGAAGAAATGGCCAAGAAACGTTATGCTTCTTACAAACGTATGGAAGCAATGAATTGGGGTGAATAATCTCTGATACATGCATATAAAAAAAGGCTTGTTCTGTATGGAACAAGCCTTTTTTTATAGCCTTTTCTACCATTAGTATATATGAGGTCACCCATACGTATGTACAAAACAAGACTTCAATTTCAAGTATTTCTACTGTAACCATCACCATTTATGGCTTAAGGTTACCAAAAATTTCCTACCTTTGCACATAACATTATGAAAAACCTATAAACATGAATATTCTAATCAACCTGAAATACACATTGGCTGTCACAGCCGGAGTGTGCTCCTCTTTTGCATACGCACAAAAACATCCTCATATCATACTGATAATGACCGACCAACAGCGAGCTGATGCCATAGGCTGTATGGGAAACGATGCGGTTATCTCCCCTAACCTGGACGCACTAGCTGCCGAGGGAACATTATTTATGAATGGTTATTCTTCTTGTCCAAGCAGCACTCCGGCACGTGCAGGTCTGCTGACCGGACTTTCTCCTTGGCATCATGGCTTGTTGGGATATGGAAAAGTATCTCCCGAATATAAATACGAAATGCCACAGATGCTAAAAGACGCTGGTTATTATACTTTTGGAATCGGGAAAATGCACTGGCATCCCCAACGGATAAAACATGGTTTCGAAGGCACTCTGCTAGATGAAAGCGGACGCATGGAGGACGAGAATTTCACCAGTGATTACCGCCAATGGTTCCAAACAAAAGCCCCCGGAAAGAATCCTGACGCCACCGGCATAGGCTGGAACGACCATACGGCAAGTATCTATAAATTGCCCGAAAACCTCCATCCTACCTATTGGACAGGAGAAATGGCCTGTGAACTTATCAGCAACTACGATCCGACCAACAAACCGTTATTTCTGAAAGTTTCTTTTGCCCGTCCGCACAGTCCGTATGATCCACCACAAAGATATCTGGACATGTATAAGGATGCCCTAATACCCGATCCTGCCATCGGAGACTGGTGTGGCAAATACGCCAAGAAACTAAATCCTGAAGAAACGGCACAAGACGCTCCATACGGTAATTTTGGCAATGAATATGCACGCAATTCCAGACGTCATTATTATGCCAACATCACTTTCATTGACGAACAGATAGGCAGAATTATCCAAACATTGAAAGAAAAGGATATGTATAATGACGCATTAATCGTTTTCGTTTCCGATCATGGCGATATGATGGGCGACCATTATCACTGGAGAAAGACCTATCCATACGAGGGCTCCACTCATGTGCCATACATCGTGAAATGGCCTTCTGCCAACCACGTTACACCGGGAAAAACAGACGCTCCCGTAGAGTTGCGTGATATTCTTCCCACTTTCCTCGATGCAGCCGATGTGACCATCCCCACTGACATGGACGGCCGTTCCTTGTTACCGCTTGCCAAAGGCATGGAAACAAACTGGCGCAAGTATCTGGATCTGGAGCATGCCACCTGTTACAGTGATGATAACTATTGGTGTGCACTGACTGACGGCAAAATAAAATATATATGGCGTATCCATACCGGTACCGAAGAATTATTCGACTTGACCCAAGACCCTCAGGAATTGCACAATGCCGTCAATGACAAAAAATACAGGAAGCAGCTGACGGAAATGCGTAATGAAATGATTCGCCACTTAAGTGAACGCGGCGAAGAGTTCGTGAAGGACGGCCGATTGGTGGTCAAGGAGAAGACCATGCTTTATGGACCTCATTATCCGGAAAAAGAAAATAAAAGATAACGTGTGTTGTACAGAGGAGTCGTTTCCAATTGCCCCACTTTCCTACAACAGAGTTTTATAATTCTGTTGCCACTGCTGTCACCTTTTCCCTGTACTCCCTATGAATAGGGAGTTAGAGAGGTGATGGCAATACATTATTTTATGCAAGAAAAATGCCTGCAGCCACCACTTTATCCACCTTGTTCCATGGTACAAGCCTGCCCTGTCCGGTGGACAAAGCAGGCTTGTGCAATAAACACGGTAAGCTTGTGCAGCCTCGAAACTGCGACTTTCCTTGCTAAAGTATTCAGAATCTTGATACAAGTTCTGTCGGATCTTGCAGCAAGTTCCACGAAATCCTGTACCAAGTTTTGCCGTCACATCCAGCATCCTTCCCTTTCGGAGGAGAAGGCTAAACCGGTAGAGCCGGAAAGACTTAAACTAAAGATTGAAAGATATAGATCTTTGGAATGAAACGTCTTGTTCTTTTTATCAGACGTCTTCATCTTTTTTGTAAACGTCCTTGTCTTTTCCGAAAAGAATAAAGACTTTCGGAACGATACGGAACAGTGACCGGAAACGGGTTTCTACACATACGTTTCCAAATGAACCTCTATTTACACCCGACAGATTCTTCATTTCGGCAAGAAAGGGTGCACAAGTTTCATCAAATTTCTGATACCTCTCTATTCTTCTATTTTCCAACAGTTCCTCAGCCTGTTCACAACTTAAAATATAAAGCCTAACCCTAACGACAAATTGGAAAGGGCCAATTTATCTTTCCCTTCATTCTTCTCGTCAGTAATATTAGCCGATTTCAAACCTTTTTGATAAGCGACATTCAAAAACAAGCGTTTCCAATAAATGCTGCCCTGTACGGCAATTCCCCAATCAAAACGGTTAATATTACCTTTAGGATCGTCCGCATCATCATTCTTGCCAAAGGAGGGACAATCATCTTTGGTTATGGTATGTTTATTTTCTCCATATTTATCGGGGGATACTGTCAAATATTTATCCGACTCATATTTAAACTTACCAAACAACCCATAAGAGAAGTAAGGCCCTACTCCCAACTGAACCCTAAACGATTCTGACAAAGGTAAAGCATAAGCAAATAAAATAGGAACGTCCAAATATCCCAGATTATGTTTCTGAGTGACACTAGTGCCGCGAGATTCCGTCACATCATATTTCTTATAAGAATCCAAATCGAGCCGATGCGACTTTTTAGTGGTAAATTTATCGTACTCATAAGTGATACCTTTCATAGAAAGTCCAACAGCAGGCTGAATACTGAAGTTTCCAATCACAGGAACATCTATAAAATAATGGATACTGTAACCCATATAGCTTTTATTATTATAATCTTGATCTGCCATAAGATCATTATACTTCCCTGTAACACTGGTCATATTCAACCCCACACGAATACCGGAAGTAGTTTGTGCTTGTGCCGTGAATGCACATACGGACATAGCCATGATAAAAAACAGTTTCTTCATAATGCAGTATTTTTATTAAAATTTGTAATCTTGTTTCACTCCTTTCATAGTGAACAATAAAGAAGGACGGACAGACCAAGTTTCATCAATAACATACCCAGCTCCTATTCCTGCATAGAAACCTGGATGCATTTTAGATTCCTCTACGTTAGACATGCTGCTCATATTGAGTTCAGCCTTCGCAGTCCACATTAAACCCTGTGCATACGATGTTAACGAAATCAGCATTAAAAGTGCTGCAATAATTGTCTTTTCCATACTTCGTAACAATTGACTCTATAAGTTTACATTTGCAAATGTATTGCAACTTTTATATTCAAAAAACCATCATTTGTCAAGATTTACACTAAACACACTAAAGCAGATACCAAGCAGCTAAAATTAACGACTATATATACAATAAATAAATTATGCCAATAAGACAAGCTTGAAAATTTGTAAATTAAGCTTCACATTCCAGCTCTATATGATATGAAATTGGAAGAGCCATCAAAAAAACAGTTCTACTTTTCACACCTCTCCAAGCTGGCAGTATAGAACCATTTAAAACATAAACAAACAAGCGTTCATTTCCAAAGAATAAACGCCTGTTTGTTTTATGTTTCACTATTCAGCCATATCAACAAATCTTTTTGGCAAGTAACCTATTTTCACTTCTGTTGACGAAGCCGGCTAACTTAAACACTTATTTTATTTCACGAATCAACATTCCCGGATAAAAATCGCCACCCGATACTTTTCGGAAAGTGGTAAAACCAAAGTCCGAACCATAAGCCTGTTCCTCGGAAGCCATATAGCGATTATCCCAAATCAGATTTTCCTTAGGCTGAATCACTCCTACACGCTTATAAGTCATTTTGCCTTCTTTGCTCAATTCAGCTTCCAGCACTTCAAATTTAGACATTTCAGTGACTCCCTCTTTCAAGCCAATATAAGCTTTCAGGGGAGAAACACTGATTAAGGGAGTATTCACTTTGAACTGGTCAAAATTCTTTTGCAGACTCGCTATATTTTCATCAATGGCACGTTGGCATGCCTTTCGCACCATTTGCTGGGGCTCATCCAAGTTAATACCCAAAAAGGAAGTGTTACTTCCATCACTATGCTGGCTGCCCACATACTTCAACTTGAACATCTTACGGTTATTATTGAAAGCATTCACCTTCTCCTTATTATCCTTATCAGTATAATATTGAGTATAGAATTTTGTTGCAGTCTCTTCATCCCAAACCAGTTGATAGAGATAAGTATCAATATTTACTTTAAACCCCTTATAGGATGCAACCATATCTCCCGTAGAATTACCTAAATCCATATAGGATGTCTCACCGGTGTAAATAGCCGCTGCCGCACCCAGTCCTTTGACAATTCCTCCCCACACACTTGAACCTTTTGAACGGTCAATATAGCGAATGTCATTCACAATAAGAAAAGTATTTCCAATCAAGTCCTCACCGGCATCTTCCAGCAGAGCGTTTCCGCGTTGAGTCTTGGATGCCAGAGCCTTGTCCAGTTCGGAAGCGTTATACAGCCCTCGTTCTTTCACCAGTTCCACATCACAGATCCCTGTCATGTAATCACGGTTAAACCAGCGTCCTACCATACGGCTGGCAATACCATTGTTTCTGATAAATTCATCTATCTCCTCATGGTTTTTATCCAATTTCTTTTCAGAAGTATAGATTACTTTTACACTTAAATCATGGTTATTATATTTATCAGGGACAGGAATTTTGAGAAAAACATCCTTTATTTCATCACCAAATTCTCTTCCTTCGTGATTGATCATCATGCTATAAAGAGAACTGCGGCGATATTTTATTTCGCCGTCTCCCTGGGCTTGAATTTGAGCGGCGAATACCACCGCCAACAGCTGTATTATAATGAATCTTTTCATTTTTCAAACATTCAATAATTAATAATCCCAATGTTTATCCGGAATGACAGAGGTTATCTTAAACATATTTGTATCCGGGTCAAAACGTGCAATCACTCGAAGAGCCTCTACTTCGGTCAAGTTCTTCTTGTCTTCCGCTAACATATATTGTTTGGCCAAGACCATATCCTCTTCTTTCTCGAACAAGCAAGGCACCAGTACCTTGCCATCCGGATCAATAATCCCCCACTTTCCATCAGACATCACATAAGCCATCTCATTATCAAAGTTGGACGCATTGGCAAATCCCTGCTTCAGACGAACAGACTTTTGCACCCCATCATAAAGATAATACAGGTTATCCTTTTTCACCCATATCAATTTCGGATCGACTATAGGAGCTACACCTTGCCACTCTAAAGGAACGACAACCCGGTTCTGCAAATCAATAGCCCCCCATAATTTGTTCAGGCATACGGATGCATACCCCTGATGAAAATTGCCTATACGGTCATACTTATCGGATACGATTTGTCCTTTCATATCCACATAAAACCAAGAAGCATTTTTTTGTACTCCCAAACGTCCATTGTTCACGCTGGTAAGCGAATTGGTATATTCAATAGGAATAACAACTGCCCCTGTAGAATCAATAGCGCCAAAAGCCGATCCCTTTTGTACCACCCGGTATCCTTCATTACTCAGGAAAGCCTTTGACAGGCCACCAATCACCTTGTTCCCCTTTTTATCTATGAAATACAACTCATCATCCAATGAAACCGGAGCTAAATTATGGCTGAAAGCTCCAAACTTTCCCTTTTCTGAAGAAGATATTCTGACCATCACTTCAGCATCCAAATCATAATAAGCTTTAGCTATTTGCTTCTTTTCCACTTTAGCAAGCCTAAGCATATTGTCTGAAGGAGGAAGAATAGCCTGATTGGCAGTTAAAGGAATAATAGTATTTCCATGGATATCTACCAACCCTTGGGATTTCTTATTAATGAAATAAAAATAATCGACCCTCGATGAAGGCAACTGGGACTCAGCGGCATGAGGTTTGGGAAGCAGCAAGCTCTGTATTTCCTGCTTGGTAGCCGGAAATGCAGACTGGTCTGCCTTGGTATAAAAGGCAGCCTCATCAAGCAAAGCTCCGGTTTTCTTATCTCGCAAAACAGGGAAGTTGCCCACATCTTCATACTTGGCAGGAATTATTTCCCGCCCATTTTCATTGATTAACCCGAATTTACCTTTAGACACCATGTTGTTCTTTTTATCGTATTTGCCACCGATATTAACCCAACAGATTCCTTGGTTATTGAAACTGCCAATAAAATTATAAGTAGGCTTCACTATGATATTGCCAGCTGAATCAATGAACCCGAACTTCTTGCCTTTCAAGACATATATCAGTTTCTTATTCAAATCTCCCATTGCTTCATAATCGGTTTTCAGGATTTCCTTACCTGTCTTATCAATCAACCCCCATTTTTCACCTGTATTGCTACTAGCTTTATTGCCTATGAGCCCACCCGTGGTTAGCATTACTCCTTTTTTAGTATTTCCACCTTCAGCGACGGGGCAAACCCCGTTATAAAATTCACCGATATATGTATATTTCCGTTTTGTAATGATTTCACCATCTTCATTAATCAGACTGTATTTTCCATCTTTTCCTATTTTAGCGATACCGTCTTTAAAGGGAGTAGCTTCATCATATTTATATTTTATCACTACCGTCCCGTCTTCCGTCATAAAGCCATAACGCCCCTTTTCATTCTGCACGGCCTTCAACCTCTGAGCTTGCACAGAGCCACTGACCAGCACCAGCAGACATAGAATTAGGATAACTTTTTTATTTCTCATATTCTCTTTATTTAAAATCATTTGAACTTGAATTAATGGAGCCAAGTAATATTAGTAGTAACCGGTTGCTGCCCATTACCAAATGCTACACCTATAGCTCTGGCAGCTTCTATCCTCTGCTTTTTCAGCCCCGCTTCATCCTTATATTTCTCACGATTCTCAAAATCCCAATCACTGGTCACCTTTTGCTTTATTTCATTATACAAAACTTTAGCTTCACCTTCACAACTGCTTCCCGGTTCAATGAAAACCAACCAGTCAAAAGCCTTTGAAGCACCTTCCGCATCGGGTGACTTCGCCCATTCGGATCTGGCGTATTGCATAATCAATTGACAATTATAATTCACATATTGAGTATAATAAGTGTCTATCAGTTTACTAGCTTCCTCATAGCCGACACAACATTCAGGAATAGAGGTAACATAATACAATGCAGCATCATACTCATGCATAGAAGCACTTTTTTGCGCTTTTACCAATATTTGCCTGTAATTACTATTATACCAAGAGATAATTTTTTCTTTCCCTTCGCGTATAAATTCTTGTATTTTCACGTTATTGCCATTTATTGCACGGAAAGCATTGATATATGCCCGGTTAATATTAGTACCTACTCCTTTTGCATCCACAGTGAGAGTAGAAAATACTTTCTGCCCTACTGCATCGCCTATATACAAAGTCAATTGAACAGTAAGCGCTGTACTGACAGGAGGACCGGACAATGTTTCCTTATATAAAGTATTGGTCTTAGCTGTGATAAAGAATGGTGTAAAATTGGAATTGGCAACACTCCCCTGACCGGCCACTGCCGCAGCTAAACGATTTCCTAAAATCTCTTGTACCTGGGATGGAAGTTCCTCTTTCTGGGCAGCTTTAGCTATGGTAAGGCTTATCTCACAATCCTGTGCTGCCACAGACATGACACAACATGCGCACCAAGCGGCAAATATCATATTCCTTATTTTCATATCTTTTCTATTTTTCTCCGATAACCAATTCAGCTTTACCTAACCCTTTCGTCATTACTTTGCAGGTAAGATTGGCTTTCTGATTGAGATATTTGCGCAAATCATTTGCAAAGCTTCTTGTATCTCTAGCCATTCCATTTTCACGATAAAGCGGAATGCGTACCTGCTCAAAAAGCATCATATTCTCAGTTGCATCAGTTAAACTAAAACGATGAGCCACCGTATTCTGCGCCACCCAATCTTCTATGATTTCCTGTAGTTCATCCCCCCCAAATTCACTTTCCAAATTAACGCCGCTCCCATTATCAAACACACGGACTTCTAATGCCACTTCACGGCCATTAGCCATCAAATCATCAAAATGTTTCTGTAATTGACTTACGAAAGCATCCATCTTGTCTACTACCGCTTCTTCCAACAATACTGCCACTTCAGCAGCCATAGAAGGTTCTCCCGTACCTTGCGTCGCTGCGACCTGCTTATTAGTGTAGGCATCCAAGCCTCGCAAAGTATAAGTAACAGAACGTTTGGGACCCATTGTATTAATATTCCAAACTACTTCAATCAGAATATCAGCCTTAGCTCTATTCATTAACCGATCCAAAGGAGACTCTGCCAGTGAAGCTCCCGAAGTAGAACTGGTAGTCATCTCATGTTCCGCCGAACTCTGCTCTATGGAACGAATAGAAGATGCCATATCCTTCAACGGAAAATCTTTTTCAGCCATCAATTCACCTATTTTCGTTATGACATTCACCAAGTTCAAATCATTATCCAATGCCTTTTTATAATCCGGAATTTCAGTAATAGTGCCTTGATTGTTATATTTTTGTGTATAACCATTATGGGTACACCACACATTAGCGGGAACAACCATAATGGTGGGTTTTTTAGCCTGCCCATACACTCCGGTGTGTATAAGTGCTACAAGAAATAAAATAGCATATAATTTTTTCATGTTTTTCTGTCTTTATGGTTTTAAAATTTTATCTTCTATCAGTTTCTGCTGTAATTGAGAACGAAGCACACGCACCGTAGTGGAATAAGAAATTTGGGTTTTATTAGAAGCCTTCGTGTTAGAATTTGTTTTCTTATCTTCCATACTTACATACTTCAGATATTCCCCTCCGTCTCTAAAAAAGTCGTTAAAATAAGATGCATACCGTTCCTGTGCATTCACTTCTGTTATCAAAGGGCGCACACTACATTCACGACTACCGGCAACAACACCTTTGAACAAGACATCTCTTACTGCATTTTTCTTTGCCTGCTCTATAGCATCTGTACGATTTTTCCCTCTGCCCCAGGCGCGAAGTGTTTCCGACCCATCCAGTTCTACTCCCAAACATTCACTCTCAAAGGAATGATAGGAAGAAACACTTTTTTTGCTGCTGCATCCGGCAAGGATAAGTAAAAGCAGACATCCCAATTTCCACGTATAAAACAGATGTTTCATAATTTTTTCTTCTTTAAAATTCATAGTCTAATTTCAATGATACAAGTTACCATTATTCAGATTAATCACATCACGAGCCTGCCGGGCAAAAGCAGACAATAATCCGTCAGCCAGTATCAGAAAAGTAACAATCAACCTCTTATACATAAGCTAAAATCCATTATTTAGTCCTTTAATAACTCCGGCTGATACCAGCTCTTGATAGAGGGCGTCTTTCGCAACGGAAACCACTGCTGAAATTCGATACTGCTTTCCCATCTTCACCACTGAAAGATTCTCTCCTACCATATTGGCAAAATTCATGTAAGAACCTCCTTTTTGGAAAAAGACATCAAAATAATCCTGATGTTGCTGTTCTACCACCATACTTCCTGCCAAAGGTTTCTGCCGGGTGCGTGAAGTCTGGCTGGAAAATCCTTTAAAAAGCACCCCATGAACTGCACACTTCTTGATCACATCGGCATCCAATTTACTTTTCTTCTGGATTACTGTCACTTTTACCAAATAAGTACCTTGTGCACCTACTCCTTCTCCCTCTATCTCATATTTTTAAGGGGCATCATCTGCGTGCGCTCCAATACAGATGAATACAAAAAGAACCGTCATAATGATTCTACCGACAAATTTCACATTCATTACTCTCATAATTCTATTCTTTAATTATATATTATTGTTCACACCCTTCTTTACCGGCAAACTGCAAATATTCATCCTTCACTTTCCGATAATACTCTCCCATCAATTCGCCCGTATTCTTCTGAATCTTTTCTTCAAGATCTTCTAACACATATTTCAAAAAACCACAATGATTACTACCTCCTGCTATAGCAGTAGCTGTAGACCCACCAAGGGCATCTACCTCATCCATAGAAACTCCCAGATTAATTCCGGATGAAGGCTTATTTTGATTCCTGCTTTCATCTTTAAAAGAATTAGAGTTTGTAGATTCCAAATCATTATGCACACTTGCAATGTAACCAATCGTATTCAACGTTCTTTTCTTCTTGTCCTTTTTGGCTTGCTTCAGCGCTAACGCTACTTCTCCATTATCCGGATCCAATTCTGCCGCTATCTTCAGATGCTCCATTCCTTTAGAATAAATGCCATCAGTCACTTGCCCTTTTCCCATATAATAGTGGGCCATGGCATAGTCCGGAATCAAATCTGTCAATAAATTAAACATACCCCAAGCACCTGCCACTCCCTTTTTTTCTTCTTTCAAAAAGGATTCTGTCACATCCTCTGCAAAGCCATCAGAGAGTTGTCCCTTCGTATCTATCCAACCGAGTACGGAATTCAGCCAAACAGGTGCTTTGCCATCCACAAAACTACCTATATAATCAATCCTTCCCGGTAGTAATAAAGCACCTTGACTATTATATAGCCCCATTGCAAGACTTTTGGCAATCCAGACCTTTGCCGATACATCATAATATACCCATTGATAAACACAAGGCAATATAGTACGCCCATATATATCCAAAGCCCCCCATTTATCCTGCTTGCAAGCAAGAACAAATCCATCTTCTGCTATTATAAGCTCCTCATATTCTGTAGGAATTACAGTTTGTCCTCCCACTACAAGGCCCATTTTACCATTATCTTCCCTTATTCTGAGAGAATCGGTTATAACTTCTGCTCCAGGATTATTAATTTTTTCATTGACCTCTCTGCTACATTCAGCGATTTTATCAAGCAAATCATCAAAATCACCGTTCCCTTTCGCATTTTTCACTTCTTCTTGTTTCTGGCGATATACCTTATTGGATATAGGAACGCTTATCATTGCTTCTTCTAGAATATATTTACATGGAACAACGATTTCTCCCCTTAAATTAATAGCCCCGAACTTACCCTCTTGCTTGATTGTAGCCAACATGTTATCTCTAAAATTATCAGCGTAATCAAATTGAGGTTCAATGACAAATTCTCCTTTTTTATTTATAAAGCCAAACTTGCCATTCTTCTTTACCGCAGACAGTCCTAAATTAAATCCATGAATATCATCTGCATTTTCAAACTGCGGTTTAATTATAAAACGGTTGTGTATGTCTATAAAACCTACTTTTCCTCCTAAAACTACTCCTGCCAACTTTTCTGTAAATCTCTTGGTCACCCCTTCATATTGTGGAGAAATCAACCAATTTATCTCATAATCCTGATTTACTAAAGCCGCATCCCATCCACCAAACATAGAATTACCCCTATATTTTGAATTTTCCCACCATCCTTTATTTTCGGTCTGCTCATATCCCCATTTCTTTGTTACAGCATTTTGGCGCGCCTTCTGTGCATAAAAACTAAAAGGTATAGCACAGCATAATAAAAACAATATTACTTTTTTTACTTCATTCATATACATGTCTTTTTTTAACCTTATGCGGCTTCAAAGAAAAACAATTAACGTCATTTTACAAATTCACAAAACCAAGAGAAAGTATCAAACAGCCTAACAAGCATACTATTCTATCTAAATTAACGACTATATAGCCTCATTTCCATATACCGCAAAGGGAAAATTAAGCACTAAAAACAAAAAAAGCAGCAATCTCACGACTCCTGCTTTTCCACTGTGACTTAAAATCACTTTCTATAAACTTGTATTTTCAACGTCATCAATAGATTCACTACAACAAATAAAACCTATCCTGCAATTCTTTTCTGAACTTCTTGGAAACCTGAAGTTCCGTAATATTCTCAAACGGGGGAAACATGACGCAGCGGTTCTCCTTAATCATCATCAGATAATTGATATTAATGATATACGACTGATGGATCTGGACGAAGCAGGAGTCATATCCCTTGATATGATCGGCCGTAGTATTTTTCTTCAGCAGCAAAGGCAGCTGGTTGTTCAGCACCACTTCCCACAGTTTCCGGTCGGAGTTATAACGGAAAAAACCGATGTCAATGGAGCGCAGAATGCGCAAGTCATTGATGGGTGTGGATATCATAAAAGTATGCTCGCCGGCCGAATACACACGCGGAGGGATAACCAAAGATGCGGCTGCCGACTCTTCCGCCTTTTTCATGAAGCGGTCAATGATCCCTTCCAGCTCCTTCTTGTCTATAGGCTTCAGCAAGTAGTCGAAAGCTGCTCCACGAATAGCATAAATCATGTACTTATCATAAGCTGTATAGAACACAATCTGCATATTCCAAGTGATTGCCCCCCTTAGCTGTTCCAGCAGTTCCATGCCCTTCATGTCCGGCAATTCCACGTCCAGAAACAGCAAGTCCGGATGAACTTTTTCCAGCAGTTTCCGGCCATTCGCACCGTTACGTGCCATCCCGTCTATAGACAGCCTGTTATATTTCTTCAACTCCAGACAAAGATTGTCCGCAGAGAACTCATCATCATCAATTATTACGACCCTGTATAGTTTATCCATAGTAAACAATCCTGCTTTAGTTATTAACGGAACAAAAGTATTAAAACATGTTTTAACGCACAAACCCGACACTCCGGTTATGGAACTATAGCGACCGTTTCGGACACTATCCTAGCAAAAATAACAACTAAACCATCTTTTTCAAATTATAATCATAGCCTTGGGGCAGGAAGACAGCAAACTCGCAACCGGTTTCTCCGTCTTCCAGCTGCACATTGGTTATGGATATGTCGATATGCTTTTTATTGTTGGCGTTCAACAACTGTATGGTTTGAAGAATCACTTTTATACCGGTGCCTGTACCATGGTTGGCACTGTTTATCCGGTAACCTCCCCCATTGTCACGCACCTTGACGCAGATTCCCTCCCCGGTCTTCTTGATATCAATCCACAGTCTTTTCATCCCCTCTTTGTCCTTCAGGGCATGCTTGATGGCATTTTCTATCGGAATCTGTATCATCATGGAAGGAAGTATTTCTTGGTCAAGATGGATGGCAGCATCTATGGATGTGGACAGTATAAAGCTATCTCCCAATGCTTCACGTTCCAGGTTGATAAACGTATTGACAAAGTCCAGTTCCTCGGCCATGGTAACGCACAGCTGTTCGGTCAGTTCCAGGTTGCGCCGCATCAGCTTTACCAACCCACGCATATTTCCGGCCTGCTCATCGGTGTAGTTTCCCATCTCACGGTTCAGAATGTTAAAAATGAAATGGGGGGAAACCCGGTTACGGATATTCTCCATACGCAAAGTGGCAATCATATTCTGACTTTTCATTTGCAGCAGGAAACGCTGTCTCTTGTTGTACATGTAAACAAAAACAACGAGCCCCAAAATACAGATGCAGGCAAACATCCACAGGTAAAGCGTCTGATTCAGCGCCAGTACTTCATTCTCTTTTTGCTGGATAAAAATTTTCTGCTTCATCAGCGTGGTGTCCTGACTGTATTTCAGATCAATTTCAGCTGTACGCATTTTAATACGCTCATTACGTGTAGAATCATCAATACGCTGATTTTCCATTTGATAATAATAGGCTTGTTTGAAATCCCCCACCTCTTCAAAATAATGTTGCAGGTAACGGTTACGGATATGCTGCATATTCGGTTCCACATAATCAGGCTGTATAGCCTCAGACATACGTTTACGTGCTAAAGACAAATTATTCTGCTTCAAGGCAAGTTCAATCAATTGGGTATCCAAATAATAGAGAGCCGTCTGATTTTCGATAGAACGAAAAAAATCACTGCAAAGGTTTAAATAGTATGCGGCAGAATCAACCTGATTCATCAATAGAAAAGTTTCTCCCAAATTCATTTCAGTCAGATGTTCCTCAAAAATCATATCCGGATAAGAACGAGCTAACAATAATGATTTTCTGAAAAATTCCAAAGCATTAGGATAATCAGCACGAAAATAATAAGAATTACCACGATTATTTAAATAAATATGTTTCTCAAATGGAAGCATCTTATCATATTGCCGGGCAGCCAGTTCATAGTAATGATCACAAGACGTAAAATCACGAAGTTCCATATAAACCTGTGCCAATCCGTAATAAACAGGAAAACGTTTTTCTTCAGGAATCTTCAATGAATCACAGTAAGACAAAGCTTTACGATACCACATCGCGCCTTTATCATAATGACCGGTACGGACAAAAGCATCAGCCAAATTAATAGAAATATCATGAAGCATATCTCTGTTACTACCCTTCAAACGATAATCAAATGCTTTTTGAAAACATACCACTGAAGAATCTGTCAACCCTTGACGAGCACATACATTACCCCGCATATTGTAAATCTCAGCATACAAATCATTAATTAACGATGACGGTTCAGCTCCTTCGCAAAATACTTCCGCTCTATCCATGCTAAGTTTAGCCGAATCCATCTCGGATTTAAACATATATGCTTTTGCCAAAAGAACAAGATAATGGTAATACGCCACACTATCTGTGGCAACCGACATTTGCCTGGCAGTCCGGGTACATACATAACTAGGATTTTTTGACAATGAATCAATTATAAAATCATAATACTGCATATAGATATCCATTTGGGTCTTTTTATAAGTTCCGGAACTTGTACAAGATACTCCCCATATACAAAATAATACACTATACCATAAAAATTTAAATATCAAATGTATGTTCTCCATCTTATCCTCCTTCATAGCTTATTGACAAACATAAGCAAAAATAAACACAACCATATACTTTTATTAAAATTTATTTGACCCAAACAGCCTTTTAGATAAAATTTACACAAAGATGAAGATTCACTTTGTCATGTCATGAAACATCCCTACCTTTGAAAAAAGAATTTATAAACGAAGAAACATGGAAACACTATCTAATTCTATCCTGACTGTACAAATAGCCGAGCATGGTGCCGAGCTTCAAAGTATCAAAAAGGATGGCAAAGAATATCTTTGGCAGGGCGACGCTAAATTTTGGGGACGGCGTTCACCTGTCCTTTTCCCTATAGTAGGACGTGTGTGGAACAATAAATACCGTCATGCCGGAAATACTTATGAAATAGGACAACACGGTTTTGCACGTGATATGGACTTCAAACTAACCTATAAAGAAGACAAAGGAGCTGTATATTGGTTGGAAAGCACTCCTGATACATTGGGCAAGTTTCCTTTTCCCTTCCGCCTGCTGGTGGGATATTTATTGGAAGAAAATAAAATCACCGTAAAATGGCGTGTAGAAAATCTGGGAGCCATGGATATGTATTTCCAGATTGGAGCACACCCAGCTTTCTATTTCCCCGAGTTCGATGCTGCTACAAAGGATCGTGGCTTCTTTGTTTTTGACCGAAAGTCTGACTTAGAATATATCATGCCAACCGAAAAGGGGTGCGTATCACCAGAACGTCATGTACTAAAATTAAACAAAGAAGGGCTGATGCCAATTGATATTCATACTTTTGATTGTGACACTTATATTTTTGACAATAAACAACTGAAAAAAATAACCTTACTGGATAAAAAGAAAAAGCCCCATATCAGTTTGGAATTTAATTCTCCATTGGTAGCTTTGTGGTCTCCTACCAAGACACATCCCGATTGCCCATTTGTTTGCATTGAACCATGGTATGGAAGTTGCGATTCTGTAGGGTATTCGGGCGAATTAAAGGACCGTGAATGGATACAGAAATTGGAACCAAAAGAAACGTTTGATGTAGAATATAAAATCATTATAGAGTAATCAAAAATAACGGGGTATGCACGATGAGTCACACCCCGTCTTTTTTGCTTACCGACTTCCCAAATACAAAAATATCATACCAATAAGTACCAGTGCCAAATCCACAGCCTTGCTTTTAAGATTCTTCTCACGGAATACCATTGCACCAAATAGAAAAGAAACAAGCACACTGCCACGCCTTACCATAGATACTATGGAAATCATTGAACCATCCAAGCTTAAGGCATAGAAATAAACAAAATCAGCTGCCGACAGAAAAATAGATATCAGAATAATACACCAATGCCAATGAAACGGAGTGGTAGATTTGCGCTTCGGCCACCATAACAACATCAAAACACCTCCCATCATAAACAATTGATAGATATTATACCATGACTGTACAATCATTCTATCCAGTCCGATACCTCCTTGATCGACAGGCGCCATGAGATACTTGTCATAAAGCCCGCTGACCGCTCCCAACACAGCTGCCATTACCACATAATAAATCCATTTATTATGTTTGAAATCTATTCCCTCTTTCTTTCCGCTGCGGCTCAGCATAAAAAAAGAGAAGACAGCCATCAGCACACCAATCCATTGGTAAAAATTCAATCGCTCACCAAAGACCACTAAAGCTCCCACCAACACCATCACCGGACGAGTAGCGTTTATAGGTCCCACAATTGTGATAGGCAGATTCTTCATCCCAAAATATCCCAATATCCACGACGAAAGGACAATAACAGATTTCAACACTACATAACGATGCACCTCCCACCCTGCAACAGGCACATAAAAAATAGAATCCTCCAATATTCCCGGCCTCCACACTGACAATACAATAAAAGGAAGAAATATCAAACTAGAGAACAACGTATTCAGAAATAATACCGGAATAACCGCATTGTCCTTCAACGACTGTTTCTTAAATACATCATAGAATCCCAGCAATGCAGCAGAGAGAAATGCCAGAAGTAACCACATCATATCTTTTACCTTATTTAAAACAGAAGGCAAAGTTACAACAAAAAATAAACAAAGAAGTGTAGATTTTGATATAAATGGCACGGAAATAAAAGAAAAGGGGGATAGAGAAATACATCTCCACCACCCCTTCTTTTATTTATGAATATTCTCTCAGACTTTCGCCCGATGCTTATACTCGATTAAATTCCCAGTGATTTTCTTACGGCTTCCACCTTTTCCTCAGCAGCTGCATTAGCGGCATCGAAACATTTGTGGCAACCCATTTCACCTTTTACTTCCACATAGAATTTGATTTTAGGTTCTGTTCCTGACGGGCGAACTGAAATCTTAGTTCCATCTTCCGTAAAATATTGCAATACGTTACTAGCCTCCGGCATATCTATTTCTGTTATATTCCCGTTACCATCAGTCACCTTCAAAGTTTTAAAGTCCTTGACAAGAACAACCTTAGAACCGCCTATTTCTCTCGGAGGATTAGAACGGAAGTTTTCCATCATTGCCTTAATCTCTTCTGCCCCGCTCTTTCCTGGTTTCACAACATTCACAGTAGTTTCTTTTGAGAAACCATACTCCACATAAATATCAAGCAAAACTTCGAACAAGGTCTTGCCCTGGTCTTTTGCCCAAGCACAAATCTCCGCCAACAATGTACAAGCAGAAACAGCATCTTTATCACGGACAAAGTCTTCGGCCAGGAATCCGTAGCTTTCTTCACCACCTCCGATGTATTGCTGTTTGCCTTCACGCAAACGGATTTCACGTGCAATCCACTTGAATCCGGTATAGCAATCCAACATTTCGATGTGATTCTTGTCTGCGACAGATTTAATCAGTTCCGTAGTAACGATAGTCTTCACAATGAAATCATCATCCTTCATCTTACCCATCGCAATACGGTTCTTTATTATATAATACAAGAACAGCAAACAGGTTTGGTTACCATTGATCAGCACCCATTCTCCTTTGTCATTTTTACAAGCCATACCTACGCGGTCAGCATCCGGATCGCTAGCCATTACAATGTCAGCGTCTATTTTCTTAGCCAAATCAATAGCCATAGACAAAGCCTCGGCATTTTCCGGATTCGGAGAGACAACAGTCGGAAAATCGCCACTCTTCACCATTTGTTCAGGCACGGTATGTACATTTTCAAATCCCCATTGCTTCAATGCACGCGGAATCAACATCATACCTGTACCATGAATCGGAGTATACACAATTTTCAAATCCTTCTGACGCTTGATCACTTCAGGATCAATAGAAATTGTTTTCACTTTATTCAAATAGACGCTGTCTACCTCTTCGCCCACAATCTGAATCAGATCCTTGTTACCTTCAAACTTGATGTCGGTAGCCGATGAAATCTTGTTCACCTCATCAATGATACCCTTATCGTGCGGAGCCAATACTTGTGCACCATCATCCCAATAAGCCTTGTAACCATTGTATTCTCTCGGATTATGAGAGGCAGTAATATTGATACCGCTCTGGCAACCGAAATGACGGATAGCAAATGACATTTCAGGAGTAGGACGCATATCTTCAAACAAATATACTTTAATACCGTTCGCAGAAAAGATATTGGCAGAAATTTCCGCAAACAAACGGCTGTTGTTACGGCAATCATGACCTACCACAACAGATATCTGATCGAGATCTTTAAAATTTTTATTTAGATAATTGGACAAACCTTGAGTAGCAGCACCTACCGTATAAATATTCATACGGTTACTGCCCACGCCCATAATACCACGCAAACCACCTGTCCCAAACTCCAAATCTTTATAAAATGCTTCAATCAAATCAGTCTTATCGGGATTCGCCAACATTTTCTTAATTTCAGCCTGTGTTTCGGCATCATAAGCAGGTGTTAACCATTTCTCTGCTTTCTCTGTCACTTGCTTTATCAATTCTTCATTTTCCATAATTTTTTGTTATTTATAAGGTTTATAATTACATCCGATTTTTACGTCTTGACAAATGTAAAAGAATTAAATTAAAAATCCTAGAAATTTGAAAGAAGAAAATTAGAGATATAAAGGATTATCCCCCTAAAATAATCTGTCATAAAAAAGCAGAAGACCATACAAGGTAAAAAAACACTACTATATAACAGTCGGGAAAGCTCCCAGGCATCCTGAATACAATCTAAAAAACTATCTTATTATGCACAGGAGCAGGATCATAACCTGCCCCTCCACTAATTAATCAGACTTTCAGAACATACAAAAATATATCCTATTTCATCTTATAGCGTTCACCGGTGGCCTTTACCAGTTCTTCCAAAAATTCTTTGGGATACCCCGGACGTACCAAAGGAGCGCAATGACCGGTTTCAGGACGAAGTATGGTTCCATCTTTTGCCATCTTTTTCACAGCACCGTCATTATACTTCACAATCAAAAATTCGCCCAATTTCTTCCAGCTGTCTATTGCCGATTCGGCTGTCATGCAACTATAGTTAGTCAAGAACTCTTTTGCCTTTACAGGATCTTTCTCATATAAGCTCATGGCAGAAGATTCAATGCCAGCCTGTGCATTCGCATAAGTATCTTCCAAATTATTTTGAACGGCACGCATATCATCAATCATCAGGCTATAACGTGGACGAATCATATCGGCCACCCAATTATAAATCCAAAATGCAGAGTCCCATGAAAAAGTTACACAGTCGGCTTCTTTACTGCTATAACAGTCAGGAATACGATCCGAACAACAATATACAGGAGCAAACACTGTCATATTAGCATCATCTGTTCCAAACCATAATACTCCCCCTATTGCATCGGGCAGGTTAGCACGCATCTGTGCCACAAAAGTGAAAGCCGTTTGCTGAGTCGAAATGGGACGTTCATTGAAATATTCCTGATCTCCTACTTTAAAACTCAAGGGAGACAGACGATAAGGAGTTTTAAACGGACCGGCACCGGGATCATTAGTTATATCCAGTGGAGTACCCTCATAGTGATCGCGCATAGCCGCTTGTACATCACGTACTGAAAGTTTACGGGAAGGCTTGATATAAAGAGGCATCGGTTCTTTGCTGTCCCCCTGAATATAAGGAAGATAGGTATCTCCCACCGACTTGTTGAACATATTATAGAAACTCCATACACGCGCTTCACAGAACCGTACACCACCAAAATCTAAAGGATTATATGCCGCCGAGAAACTGAAATCTTTATTCATACCGTCAAAATAACCTTTTTCACGAGCGAAAGAAATCACATCCGGAGAGTAAAGACAATTATCCTTGTCATTCATATTGAACTGATGAATCCGGCTCTGATTAGCATGTGCGGCAATACAATCATCCGGTATACGGACTGCTACCCATACAGCACCTTTCACACCGGGACCCTTACCGATCATCTCCAAAATCCAGACTTCATTGGGATCAGCGATACTGAATGATTCGCCACTGCTATAATAACCATATTCTTTTACTAAATCCGTCATTACCTGTATGGCTTCTTTAGCTGTACGAGAACGCTGGAGAGCTACATAAATCAAACTTCCATAATCCATAATACCGGTAGAATCAACCAATTCCTCCCGTCCACCAAAAGTAGTTTCACCTATGGTTACCTGAAATTCATTCATATTACCTACCACATTATAGGTTTGACGCGCTTCTTTTATTTGCCCTAAATATTTGCCCGAATCCCAATCATAGATATCACGCATGGCTCCTTTTTCATGCATACCGGCAGGATAGTGATACAACTCGCCAAACATTCCGTATGAATCAGCGGAATAAGAAACGATAACAGAACCATCAACCGAGGCTCCCTTACCTACAATCAAGTTAGTGCATGCCAAACTCTCTGTTATTGCCGCCAATAGAAAGGCAGCACCTAAAATCAGTTTATTCTTCATTAATATATAACTTTTTAATTGTGTATAATACTTATTTTACCATCAAAATTCATATTCCTCTTTTGTTTCGTTTCCACAATAATCTGTCACCACCAATTCCAATTTATGGGCGACTCCTTTTTTTAACCGTTCAGGATGCTTCATCCACAATTTCGCATTTTTGGAACTGAAACCGAATAAGGCAAATTCGCCGTCTATCTTCACCTTATAATCCTTAATACCCGTTTCCGCATCTCCTATTTTGAACTGAACCTTACCTGTCTTCCATTGTGCCTTATTTAATGGGGTCACTCGTGGAGACAAAGTATCTATAGCTACGGTATAGGTTCCCAGTTCACGGATGGAAGTCTTCATCCAACCATTTTCATAAATTCCTCCTGCTGAACCTTTCCTTTTTCCCCACTTACGGGCCACATAATATTTCGACGTATCCTCTACAGGAAGATGGCGTACCCCGATCATCAACGTGCACCCAGCCTGCAAAGCTACTGGCTCATCGTGCAACTGGTACTCGTAAGATATTGCAGCTGTATCTTTAACCACATGACAGTTCAGTGCCACATCCTCATACAACATTCCTCGGGGGATAACCAGTTCCATACCCGGTTCCTGAACCACATTACCTTTATTCCATGCCAAATAATGTTTTACCTGCGGATGATATTCCTCTATCGGCTGCCTACGGCCACGCACAATGAAACGATAAGTCGACTTATTCCCGTATAAATCAGCTAATTCATAACGAAAATGATAATCACGTTCTTCATCAATCGTAACCACCCCTCCTTCATCATTGGCTTGTAACATGCGCAAACTATTTCCGGGAAGAATCTGTGAGCGCATCACCCAATTATGCCTCTTTACATTCTCCTCATAGTCTGTCCAGGCATTAATCATCCGGTTCTCTTCGGGCAAAACGCCATCCACCGTACTGCGAAAAACTTCTGTCGTATCCACATAGAGTACCACGGAACGCACACCATAATTATTATGTGTGCCATCCATATAGTCGTATGCCTTAATGCCAGCGGCTATTTTCCCCCAAGCAGAAACCGGTTGTCCCAAAGAAGCAACAGATATGGATTTTTTTCTTTGTGAGCCTTCCACAACTCCAGCGCCCCGCTGCGGATAAAGCATAATCATTGACGCACGTGGCGGAGTAGTGTCTTTAATTTTATCGGTATAGAACTGTAAGGGATCTATCAATTCACCAGTATCCGTACGGCGTATCTCCATATGCAGATGCGGTCCGAAAGAATACCCTTCATTACCGCTTAAAGCAATGATTTCTCCAGCTTTGAAACTGACCTGATGAGGCTCGAATTTCAAATCCACAGCAAAAGTTTCATGCCGATATTGATATTCCTCCACCACTTTTGCCACTGCAGAAGCAAATTTCAACACATGTCCATATACTGAAGTATATCCATTGGGATGCGTAATAAAAATAGCCTGCCCATATCCTCCGGGAGTAACCAGTACACGGCTCACATATCCGTCGGCAATGCAATGAATAGGTTTTCCCACCTCTCCCTGGGTTTTAAAATCCACTCCTCCATGAAAGTGGTTAGAACGCAGTTCACCGAAATTACCGCTCAGAATAAGCGGAAAATCAAAAGGAGGACGGAATACAGGAGCAGCCGGTTCTTCCTGTGCCCGTACAGCAAGAACACTGCCCAAAGCTGCTATGATTATATAATTTCGTAAAGTCATTTTCTTTATTTTATGGAGAACTCATCACAAAAATTTTGAATCTCTCCGCAAACTTACAAATAAAAAACAGAATATCCCTTAAAACAATGTTGCTAAACATACATTTATTACGAAAAAAACATATCCAGACAAAACCTACTTTTCTGACATTTTGTTATCTTTGAGGCAGTCAAACCCCTTAAATGTGACAATTATGATAGTAGGAATTCCTAAAGAAATCAAAAACAACGAGAATCGTGTATCATTAACCCCTGCAGGAGCACACGAGTTGGTACAGAGAGGTCACACGGTGTATATACAACACACCGCAGGTATAAACAGCGGATTTTCCGATGAAGAGTATGAGAAAGTCGGAGCGCGTATCCTTCCTACTATAGAAGATGTGTACGCCATTGCCGAGATGATTATAAAAGTCAAGGAACCCATCGAATGTGAATATAACCTGGTACGTAAGGGCCAACTGGTATTTACATACTTCCATTTTGCCTGTGACAAAGAATTAACGGAGGCAATGATGCGTAGTGGTTCAGTATGCCTAGCTTACGAAACTGTAACAGACAAACAAGGCGGACTGCCTCTGCTGATTCCCATGAGTGAAGTGGCAGGACGAATGTCCACTCAGGAAGGAGCACGTTTTTTGGAGAAGCCTCAAGGAGGACGTGGCATCTTGCTAGGTGGAGTTCCCGGTGTCAAGCCAGCCAAAGTGCTGGTATTAGGCGGCGGCATTGTAGGAACCAATGCAGCTTTAATGGCTGCAGGATTAGGGGCTGATGTCACAATCTGTGATATTTCATTACCCCGCCTGCGTCAGTTGAGTGAGTTCATGCCTAAAAATGTAAAAACATTATTCTCGTCCAGCCACAATATAGAAAAAGAACTGCCAACAACTGATTTGATAATCGGTGCAGTTCTTATCCCCGGTGCAAAGGCTCCCCACCTCATAACACGCCCTATGCTGAAACTGATGAAAAAGGGTACTGTACTGGTAGATGTGGCCATTGACCAAGGAGGATGTTTTGAGACGTCCCATCCTACAACTCATGCCGAACCTATTTACGAAGTAGACGGTATCATCCATTACTGTGTGGCCAATATTCCGGGAGCTGTACCATGTACTTCAACCTTGGCATTAACCAATGCTACACTGCCATACGCCATCAGATTGGCAGATCTTGGTTGGGAAAAAAGCTTGCGAAAACGATCCGGGACTAAAAAACGGCTTGAATATTGTAAACGGAAAGATTGTGTTTCCGGCCGTGGCAGAGGCCTTTGGCTGGAAGATTTAATAAAGTATGGATCCTAATGGAAAAAAGGAAGGCCTTTTTAGAAGGTCTTCCTTTTTTACGATATAATACTTATAAGGATTATCATCTCATGATTTTTCAAGCACTTCCTCCAAGGATTCTTCCTGCTGTTTTTTCCCTGTCCGACTTACAATCCAAATGCTGACTTCGTAAAGCAAATACATGGGCACAGACACCATCATCAATGTAAAGACATCTGACGTAGGAGTGATAACAGCTCCAACTATCAGAATAATAACAATAGCATGACGACGATACCGCTTCATAAAATCAGCCGTAAGAAATCCCAGTTTGGCAAAAAGCCAACAAAGAACAGGAATCTCGAAAACAATCCCCATCATCAGGCTCATCATCATCAATGTATCCATATACGAAGACAAAGTAATCGTGTTCTCCACTTCCATACTGACCTGATAGGTAGCAAGAAAACGGAAAGTAAGAGGGAAAATCAAAAAATAATTCAAAAGAACTCCCATCATAAAAAGAAAATAGCCCCACCCTACAATCCGGGTAGAATATTTCTTTTCATTCTCGTATAAAGCCGGCGAAACAAAACGGAACAACTGATAAATAACATAAGGAGATGCCAGCAAAAAACCCGTATAAAAAGACACGCTCATATGAGTAATGAATTGAGCCGCCAATTGGGTATTGATCATTTTCACATAAAACACTTCCGGACATAATGAAGGCATAGCCATGAAATCAGCTATCCGGCAAAAAAAACGATAAATAATGAAATCAGCATTCTTAGGCGCTAGAACAATAGCAAAAAGCTCATCCTTAAACAAGAATGCTACCAACATTAGAAATACCACAGCCACTGCAATACGGAACAAGACATGGCGCAGTTCTTCCAGATGATCCCAAAAAGTCAGTATCTTCTGCTGTTGTTCCATCATTTGTCACTCTTTCGTTTCCCCTTTCTTATCTTTTCCATCTATATCATCCTCCACCCCGTTCATCCCTTCCTTAAAACTCTTAACCCCTTTGCCCAACCCCTTCATCAGTTCGGGTATCTTCTTCCCACCAAAGAATAAAAGAACAATCAATGCAATGAATAATATTTCCTGCATTCCTAATCCTAAAAATAATAATGTGCCTGTCATTTTATCTATTAACTATTAAATGATTTATCAAAAAACAAAGTCATCCATTTACCGGGATCTCCATCCATGACAGCTACCAGAACATAGCCAGCGCCACCATTTTCAGGCTGTTTCACAATTTGCAGCATAACATCAAATGTTTACAACTTATCTTTTTGCAATAGCTTTCAACAAAGCATAGCCACCAAAAATCTGGAGCAACATGCCCGGAATTCCAATCCGGAAATCCTGTGCCGCCAAATAGAAATCACCGACAAGAGCCCATTCTATCAAGGTACCCACCACCTGATATGCCATAACAGTCCCCAGCAATGCAGGAATCGTAATCTTACGGAAACGATCTGCCATATATCCCGCCACCAACGCCAACAATACCGACTTTACCAATATAGCCGGAAGTATGGTCACAGAAGGCATTCCAAACAAGAAGCTATTGACAAGCGGAGAAAGAACAGCCGTCAACATCCCCACTTTGAATCCATATTTATAAGCACCTATTAATGTGAAGAAATAAATGGGTAACATAGCAGGTCCACCCAAATGCACCAAATGACAAAGTTGCGGCAATACCACATTACCTACAATAAACACGAATGCAAATAAATAAGTATTTGCGTTTGTGTAATTTAACGAATAGAGTTTTGTTGTTGATTCCATGAATACTAACCTTTCATTTAATTTCTGCAAATATAATCATTTCATAAAGCAAGCTCAATCTTTTTTTTCCCTTTTCTTGTTTATATTATCAAATATTCTTCTATCTTCGCAATAGATTGATAAAATTACAACTATGAAATATTATAAATTCATCTATTTTTTAGCCTTCGTCCTTGGAATGTCAACATGGGCACAGGCACAAAGTACTCCTTGTACCGGAAATGCATATAGCACAAACGCAGACTTCTTCCGTGCCTCAGCATCAGCTCAGAGCGGTGATGCCACTGCCTCCAAAAAGAAGGCGGTCATTGCAGCCCGTACTGCAATAACCAGCCAGATCAAAGCAAAGGCGGAAATGGCTGCCAAGTCTCAAAAAAAATTCGGTAATGCAGAGTGGGAACAGTTCTCAGATCTGATCCATATGGCTACCCAGCAAGAGGCTGCTAACTTAAAAGTAGTCTGTGAAAACAGCCGGCAGAGCGGTGGTAAATATAAAACAGACGTTGTGGTAGAATTGCCTAAAGCAGGAGTTCTGTCCACAATCATCAACCAAATAAAAAGTGATGATAAATTAAAAGGACTTTTTGAAGAAAGCCAGTTTAAGCAAGCGTTTTAAAGCCACTTGAATCCATCAGAGGAGTCAATGCAGTTTAAAAGGAAAAACCTATTACATCAACCTAATCTTGACAGATTTATGGAAAAGTTGTACGATTACCTTCCCCAGCAATTGGTTACTTTCATTCTGGTGACCTTGTTCTCTTTACTCATCGGTTTATCCCAACGGAGAATCAGCCTGAAACGAGAGGGGGAAACTACGCTTTTCGGCACAGACCGGACTTTTACTTTTATCGGCATTTTGGGATATCTCCTCTATATACTTGATCCTAAGGAAATGCATTTATTTATGGGAGGCGGAATAATTTTAGGTATGTTACTGGGCATCAATTATTATGTCAAGCAATCCCAGTTCCACGTGTTTGGAGTGACAACAATCATCATCGCCCTTATCACCTATTGTATGGCTCCTATCATAAGTACACAACCTTCCTGGTTTTACGTGATGATGGTAGTCACCGTGCTTCTTTTCACAGAAATGAAACACACCTTCACAGAACTTGTACAACGGATGCAGAATGATGAAATGATCACACTGGCAAAATTTCTGGCTATCAGCGGTATCATTTTGCCCATGCTACCCAAGGAACCTCTCATACCGGGTATCAATCTCACTCCATACACCATTTGGCTGGCTACTGTAGTCGTATCGGGTATCTCCTATTTGTCCTACCTGCTGAAGCAATATGTTTTCCGCGAATCAGGCACTTTGGTTTCGGGCATTATCGGTGGTCTGTATAGCAGCACCGCTACCATTTCCATCCTTGCCCGCAAATGCAAACGGGTACAAGCGCATGAAATACCGGAATATGTATCTGCCATGATGCTTGCTGTCAGCATGATGTTCTTACGTTTCATGATTTTGATCCTTATATTCAGCACTTCCATCTTTCTGAATATTTACCCCTATCTGCTCATCATGTCTGCAACCGCCGCCGGCATCGGCATATTCATCCATAAAAAGCATACTATAAAAGGCGAGCGCGAAGTTATTGAAGAAACGGAAACGGAAAGTAATCCACTGGAATTCAAAGTCGCTCTGATCTTTGCTTTATTATTTGTAGTATTTACATTTCTGACTCACTATACATTGGTTTATGCAGGAACAGGAGGTTTGAGTATTCTCTCCATTGCAACAGGATTAAGTGATATCACTCCTTTCATACTAAACCTGTTACAAGGCGGAAATATTCCGGCAACCATTGTAGGGGCCTGTATCATGCAAGCTATCATCAGCAACATCGTAGTGAATATGTTCTATGCCATATTTTTTTCCTCCCGCAGAAAAGAAATGCTACCTTATGTATGGAAAGGATTCCTCACTGTCATTGGAGTAAACGCTGTACTATTATTCATCTATTACTTCTAAATTATATTCTCATAAAAAAACATGCGGATAACAGGATTTTTCAGACAATCCATATCATCCGCATACTTTTTAATATTCTAATAAATCCCTATCAGAAAAGTAGAATATAAGCCAATGAACTAAGACTGATCACCGCCCAAAGAGCAACACCTTGAATCAGAGGTTTCATACCTACTTGCTTCAATACATCCATAGACAAGGAAGCTCCAATAAAGAACATGGTAATAATCAATCCTTTACGTGCCAGTCCGGAAACAGCCTGCCCGAATTGAGGCACACCATCCAGCACATAAGTATTCAGAACAATAGCCACAACAAAATAAAGGATAAACCAAGGAATGCTTACTTTCTTACCGCTTCCCTTGAAAATAAAAGAAGTAGCGAATGCCAAAGGAATAATCCAAAGTGCACGGGTCAGTTTGATTGTTGTCGCCACTTTCAACGCCTCTTCACCGTATGCCGCACCTGCTCCCACCACAGAACTCGTATCATGAATAGCAATAGCTGCCCAAGTACCAAACTGTTGTTGATCTAACCCAAACATATGGCCTAACACCGGAAAAATAAACAAAGCGATGGCATTCAATACAAAGATAGTAGCCAAAGCCACAGACATCTCACTATCTTTAGCTTTCAATACAGGACCCACAGCAGCAATAGCGCTTCCCCCACAAATTGCAGTACCCGAACTGATAAGATAAGCCGTATCACGATCTACCTTCAAAAGTTTATGCCCTATAAACATACCTATAATCATTGTACCGATTACAGAAATGATCGTGAATTCCATTCCTTCCTTACCGGAAGCCAGAGAAGCCTGAAGATTCATACCGAACCCCAATCCCACTACAGAATATTGCAACAAATATTTAGAAACCTTTTTATTGAACTTAGGATAGGCCTGTCCGCAAACTAATGCAAATATCAACCCCAGAAATAAAGATACGGGGGGAGTGACCCACTGGGAAAATGAAGCCAATACCGGAATATAGTCCATCAACAAAAAGACCGTTAACGTGGAAAGCAAACCTACATAAATAGTTTTGCTGTTTTGCTGTAAAGCTGTTACTGAAATCATATATTTTACTTTTTAACATTATTTCTCCATTTCGGGATGCAAAGGTAATATATGTTTCAAAAACAATCTAATCGTTTTTAATTATAAGTTATAACTTTTCCTTATAATGATTGGCAAATTGCATGAACAGAGCCGGGAGCCCTGTATCCTGCCCTTGCAATTGGACAAAATCAAATTCACGAAACATCACCAGGTCTTTTATATCCAATACTTTAAACTTCCCTGAATACAGTTCTTTATTAATAGACCGGATAGACAAAATCCCCATGCACTCACTATTTTCCAGAAATAATTTAATGCTCTCTGTACTTCCCAGGTGCATACGGATAGTAAGGTCCGATAACTTTATGTTGTGTTTATGCAAAGCGGTAATCAATACATCCAATGTTCCCGAACCTCTTTCACGAAGCACAAGAGGAACTTCTTTCAATTCATCCAAAGTTATCTCATCATAATCCATCCACTTACTATGAGTATGGACGATAGCCACCAGCTCATCTTGCAGAAAAGGAGTATATTTCAAATTAGGTTGCCGGGTATTTCCCTCTACCAGTGCCAAATCTATACGATGTTCCTGCAATGCCTTTTCCACCTCAGAGGAGTTCCCGCTGAAAAGTGATAAAGACACTTGCGGAAACTTCTCGATAAAGCGGGCCAGCAAAGGGGGAAGCACATATTGGGCAATTGTAGTACTGGCTCCCAAGCGCAACTCACCGGTATGCTCATTACGTAATAAGTTCATCTCGTACTCCAAGCGTCCGTAATCTTCCAAAATTTTCTCACAATGCTCCAACAACAACCTGCCTGCATCAGTCAGCAAGATCTTGTTCCCCATTCGCTCAAAAAGGCGTGTCTGGTACATCGTTTCCAATTCCTGAATATGCTTGGTTATAGCCGGCTGACTGATAAACAGCTCTTGCGAAGCCTTTGTAAAGCTGAGGTTTTTCGCAACACTACTGAATACTCTTAACCTGAAATCAGACATGTTTTTTAATTATTGCTGTCCGGTAAAACTTTTCAAACAAAATAAATTAGGGCTGACACTTCTCACGAGGTATCAGCCCTTTGGTTATCTTTGTTTTGCGAAAAATATATAACCATGAGCAAAGATAGTCATTTTACCGGACAGCCGGTCTATAGTCAAGTTTTAAAGTTACTCGACAAAGAGAAGATTCTTCAAATAAGTCGCGAAACGAAAGGAAGCGAGGCTTACGTGAAGCGTTTTGACGGCTACCAACATCTTGTGGTAATGCTGTTCGGCATACTCAAACACTTTGATTCTCTTCGCGAACTTGAGATAGGCATGAAGGCGGAGGCTCACAAGCTCGGACACCTCGGAATGAACTATCTGGTTCGTCGCAGCACGCTTGCGGAGGCCAATATACGCCGTCCTCAGGAGTTCTTTGCAAGTGTTTATGCGTATCTTTGGAGAAGTATGCCAAATTTTAGCGGACAGCCGCCCTCCGTGCTATAAGGCAGACTCACGAGCCTAAAGACTGGGAGAAGTTGCTTTACATGATGGATTCCACCACAATAACGCTCTTTGACAACATACTCAAAGGTGTCGGGCGGCACCCGAAATCAGGCAAGAAAAAAGGCGGCATGAAAGTACATACAGTAATGAAGTATCATGTCGGCGTACCGATGGTGGTGCAGCTCACATCCGCCGCAAAACACGATCATTACCTGCTGAAGGAGGTGCATTTGCCAAAAGACTCCACTTTGGCGATGGATCGTGGTTACGTCGACATCGCACAATTCCAACGTCTTACCGAAGAAGGCGTGTGCTACGTGACCAAAATGAAGAAAACCTTAAGTACGAGGAACTTGAATCCATTACTTATGTCAACCCGCAGGGACTGGTGACGCACATAGACAAGAAAGTGCTTTTTACAAGAGGGGAACTCACCCATGAGGCACGTAGGGTGGAGATATTTTACGAGACAAAGAAGCCGGTTGTGCTGTTGACCAACAACTTTGAGTTCACGTTTGAGGACATTTCTGAAATTTATCGCCTCAGATGGGCCATCGAGTCGCTATACAAACAGCTAAAACAAAATTTTCCGCTTCATTTCTTCTATGGGGACAGCGTCAACGCCATACAAATACAGACATGGGTAGTCTTGATTGCAAATCTGCTGATAACAGTTCTGTCAAGAAGCATCAAGAGGCACTGTGCATTCTCGCAGGTTGTTACCATGGTACGACTTATGCTCATGTACTACGTCGATTTTATCGCATTCATGGAAAATCCCGAGAAAACCTGGAATGATTTCCTTGCAAAGGAGATGCAAAAGCACCACCAGAACCAAGTCTTTTCGATTAAGGGGCTTACTTTTGAAAATAAAACCCGAAGTCCTATTTTACGGGGCTTCGAGGAGGATTTTATGCTCTTTTGTGTTTTACCGGACAGCAATATTTTTAATGATTATAGTTCGTCTGCTTTAATTCCTAACGACTGTAAAACAGCGAATCCAAACATCTCCCACTGATAAGCGACTTCACTGGTTGGAGGATTCATACCGAATACCGTCATTTTTTCTTTTCCGTCCACCTTATTTAATATAGCAGGAACTTTATCTCCATATTCTTCTTCGGCAGGGACAATAATCACCCGTTTCACCTCTTTTGCATCAACCACCACTCTCAAAGACTCCAGAAACAACTCTTCGCGACTAGCCATATCCGATGGTTCGAAAGAATAAAGTGCAAACTCTCCCAACTGGCTTTTGAAAGCCACGTTATTTAATTCCTTTTCCAAATCCGACGGCTGAAAAGCATCCATTTTCTTACTTTCCTCGTCATAAATAAATAATACCTGAACTGCATTCTCCCCCAAGGGTATTCCACTATCCAGTGACAGACATTCCAACAACACCGGTAAATCCGCTTTCGGCAACTTACGGCCCACCACGTCACCAAAATGTTTGGATAAATCACCCGCCACCCTGTCTACATAGGCTACATCCACCAGAATTACAGTATCTGCAAACTTTATTTCATTTGTCATCTCGTTTTCATTTTATGATTTCGATGCTAAGATAGCAATTATCATCTGCTTGCAAAAAGAGTTATCTGCCTTTTTGTGTACAATTCGGACTTTTTTTCATTTAAAAGCCGGAGAGCCTGCCATTTTGTCTTCTTATTTTACTTCATTAGCTTTCTTTTTCTTTTTGGCAAACTATTTGACGATTATCAAATGAAATCGCAAAAGCCACTGAACAAAGCAGTGACAGTTACGTTTTCAATAGGTATTTGAATAATATTTAGAAAGGAGATACAATATGAATTTTAACAACTTCACAATTAAATCACAGGAGGCAGTGCAACAAGCGGTGAACGTAACTCAAGCCCGCGGACAGCAAGCTATCGAGCCTGTGCATCTGTTGGCCGGAGTACTGAAAGTAGGTGAAAACGTCACCAACTTCATTTTCCAGAAATTGGGAATGAACGCCCAGCAGATCGCATTGGTCATCGACAAGCAAATTGACTCACTGCCTAAGGTTTCGGGAGGAGAACCTTACCTTAGCCGTGAAAGCAACGAGATATTACAAAGAGCCGTACAGTATTCCAAAGAGATGGGTGACGAATTCGTTTCACTGGAAGCTATTATCCTGGCCTTGTTGAATGTAAAGAGTACTGTCGCTACCATATTGAAAGACGCGGGAATGACAGACAAAGAGCTGCGCTCCGCCATAGCAGAACTACGTAAAGGTGAAAAAGTAACTTCACAATCCAGTGAAGACACTTATCAATCCTTAAGCAAATATGCCATTAATTTGAATGAGGCTGCCCGCAGCGGAAAACTTGATCCGGTTATCGGGCGTGATGAAGAAATACGTAGGGTATTACAAATATTAAGCCGCCGTACCAAGAATAATCCGATTTTAATCGGTGAGCCGGGTACCGGTAAGACCGCCATTGTTGAAGGCTTGGCACACCGTATCATCCGAGGTGATGTACCCGACAACTTGAAGAACAAACAAATCTTCTCATTGGATATGGGCGCACTGGTTGCCGGAGCCAAATACAAAGGTGAATTTGAAGAACGTCTGAAATCTGTTGTCAATGAAGTAATCAAAGCCGAAGGCAGCATCATCCTGTTTATCGATGAAATCCATACCTTGGTCGGAGCCGGTAAAGGTGAAGGTGCCATGGATGCCGCCAATATATTAAAACCCGCCTTGGCCCGTGGTGAGCTCCGCAGCATCGGAGCCACTACTTTGGACGAATATCAGAAGTACTTCGAAAAGGACAAGGCATTGGAACGCCGGTTCCAAACCGTTATGGTAGCCGAACCGGACACGCTGAGCACCATCTCCATTCTCCGTGGGTTAAAAGAACGTTACGAAAACCATCACAAGGTACGTATCAAAGATGAAGCCATCATTGCCGCTGTAGAATTGAGTAACCGTTACATTACCGAACGTTTCCTTCCGGACAAGGCTATTGACCTGATGGATGAAGCTGCTGCCAAATTGCGTATGGAACGTGATTCCGTGCCTGAAGAACTGGATGAAATCTCACGTCACCTGAAACAACTGGAAATTGAACGTGAGGCCATCAAACGTGAAAAAGACGAGCCGAAATTACAACAACTGAATAAAGAGATTGCCGAACTGAAAGAACAGGAAACCTCTTACAAAGCCAAATGGCAGAGTGAAAAGGAACTGGTCAACAAGATTCAGCAAAACAAGCAGGAAATAGAACAATTGAAATTCGAAGCCGAGAAAGCGGAACGTGAGGGAGATTACGGTAAAGTAGCCGAAATCCGTTATGGGAAATTACAGGCTTTAGAGAACGAGATCAAGGATATTCAAGAAGACCTGAAACACAAGCAGGGTGACAGTGCCATGATAAAGGAAGAAGTTACCGCTGAGGACATTGCCGATGTTGTTTCACGGTGGACAGGGATACCGGTCAACAAGATGCTGCAAAGCGAACGTGACAAATTGCTTCATCTGGAGCAAGAATTACATTTGCGTGTGGTAGGTCAGGATGAAGCCATAGCAGCCGTATCCGATGCCGTACGCCGTAGCCGTGCCGGATTACAGGATCCGAAACGTCCGATAGGTTCATTCATCTTCCTGGGTACTACCGGTGTAGGTAAGACAGAACTTGCCAAAGCATTGGCCGACTACCTGTTTGATGACGAGAGTCTGATGACGCGTATCGACATGAGCGAATATCAGGAGAAACACTCTGTATCCCGTCTGATCGGAGCGCCTCCCGGATACGTAGGTTACGATGAAGGCGGTCAGTTGACAGAAGCCGTCCGACGCAAACCATACTCTGTGGTATTGTTTGATGAAATAGAAAAAGCACATCCCGATGTGTTCAATATTCTGCTGCAAGTTTTGGATGACGGACGTCTGACTGACAACAAGGGACGTACGGTAAACTTCAAGAATACAATTATCATCATGACTTCCAATCTGGGCAGCGCATACATTCAAAGCCAGTTCGAAAAGATTAATGACGAGAATCGCGAAGTGGTGATTGAAGAGACGAAGAAAGAGGTTATGTCCATGTTGAAAAAAACGATACGGCCGGAGTTTCTGAACCGTATAGATGAAACAATCATGTTCTTGCCTTTGAACAGAGAAGAGATAGAACAGATTGTGATGTTACAAATCAACGGTATCAAGAATATGCTGGCCGGCAACGGCATTACTTTGGAAATGACCGATGAGGCCGTCCGTTTCATTGCCAGCACAGGCTATGATCCCGAATTCGGCGCCCGTCCCGTGAAACGTGCCATCCAACGCTATTTGCTGAATGATTTGTCCAAAAAGCTATTGTCACAGGAAGTGGACCGAAGCAAACCGATTATCGTAGAAACAGCGGGTGACGGATTAAAATTCCGCAACTAGAATGTTACAAACAACCAGTAAAGATAAGGCCTTATCTTTACTGAGCAAAAGGGGTGTTCATCATGCACCCCTTTTTTCGTTAACTATAGCCCTCTATCTGCAATATTTTGAATATTTCCTTAACCAATATGTTTCCAATAGCTAAAAAACGGCAATAAGCTCATAAAACAGTTTAATCAGCCATCTCTACTTCCTTTTTTCATTTTTGTATAAGAAAAAGAAAACTGAAATACGGCAAGATTCAGAACAGTCTGTGTAGACTGGTATATTTTTTATTAACTCCATTTTTAATCATAAGAATTTCTCCAATCTATTCTTATTCGGCGGAAAAGGAGACAACGGGCATCATTATTTTTTCTTATTCTTTGAAAACCAATTATTTGGCACGCAATACAAAAAAGACTACTTTTGTAACCCTAACGATTTGAACACATGGATGAAACGACATATAAAATTTTGATGGGAACTTCAGCTTTCATAGTAGCGATGCTGGGAAGCATGCTAGCAACTACAACGATACCGCCGGAATGCGGATTAGAAAAGTTACGGAAGGCCCGTAATATCCTTGTGCCCTCTTATTTCGTACTCGCCCTTCTCAGTCTGGTATGCTGCTTTACGGGTTATGACCATCGTATTGAACCTGCCAGTACACTTTTCGTTGCATCGTTTCAGGCTTTTCTTTTTACCATATCCATGTTGGTTTTCATACGTCCGGGTGAAGTCAGATGGAGCATAGTGTTCCGACAGGCCGGAGGCATTGCAGCGGCAGGCATTATCCTGTTTGTCGCCTTGTTTTGTTTTATAGACTATTATTTGTGGTTCTTTTATACGGGCATCGCCGCTTATATTATCCAGTTAACTATCTATACCCGAAAATTCACGCAAGCTTACCGCAAGACGGTACAAGAGGTAGAGGACTATTATGATGAGGACGAAGAGAATCGTCTGGCATGGGTAAAGACCGGATTTTATAGTGCACTGGCTATTGGGATCATGGCTATACCCATTTTATTTTTTACCGACTGGTACAAATTCTTTGTTCCACTGTATGTGCTTTATTACAGCTTCATGGTGATGTGGTTCGTCAACTACTATCGCAGGATGAAATTTGCGATTCCGGTCATTGCGGCTGTTCCACCCGAAACAAAGATTTATGCACATCCGATGGAAACAGACATGGGCGAAACAGACAAGTCCGTAAAAGAGAACAAGGAAAAGTCAAAAACTGTTTTTCAAGAAAAAGAGCGGCTATTAAAAGAAAGATTACAAAAATATGTAGATGAGAAAGCATACTGTGAGAAGGATATCCCTTCCGGTATCGTGGTAGATTCTTTCGGAGTGTCCCAATCATTCTTCCGGCAATATATGAAAGACCATTACGGAATGGATTTCCGTCCGTGGCGCAAGGAGCTTCGTTTGCGCGAAGCAGCCCGTCTGTTTGCCGAAAATCCCGGATATACGATAGAAGAAGTATGTGAAATGGTAGGATACAACAATAGCGGTAATTTCAACAGAGATTTCAAAAAAATGATGGAAATGACTCCCAAAAGTTACTGTAAACAAATCTACTTAAAGAACACTGATGCGGAAATCGAAACATCCTCCTGACATCTTTGCCTTCCAAATCATCTTTCCCACATCCAGCGCATCAGATTACCGGTGAATGATGTGCCTGTTTTTTCTGAATGTCCTCAACTGCCACACTGTTTTTCGTACTTGGATAAAATTGTCTTTCGCTAATTAAACATTGTCTTTCGTTAGTTTTCCTGCTTTTCAGCATATAAAGAATTGTCTTTCATTGACTTGAACGAAAGACAATTGATTTTATTTGCAATCATTTACTTACATGTTATATTTTTGTGCAACACAAAAGCTTCTTCAGCAACCCGTTTTTTTCTCTTTCTGCACGAAAAACAGCCGCAAGGCATCCTATATAAAAAACACTAATATACCATACTGATATGAATGCATGGAAAACTATGCTTGTATACACACTACTGGCTATGGTTGCCGCACCGATGTTTGCGCCGGCAACAAACAAAGCTCCGCAAATGGTATTCCATTTTGTGGAGGAAAATAATATGTTCAAGGTGAAAACGGCAGAAAACGCAAAACAGGACGAACTGACCCTAACTGGCCTTCAAAAGCTGTCCGAAACAGCAGCCGCGTCCCAAGAAAAGACATCCAAGCCAATACACAGACGCCGGGTGGGGAACCGATGACCACCGCACCTGCATTTACCCGTGACGGAAACTGCGTGACAGCAGATGCCCGCAACAACACTCCGGCAGGTACAGCAACCATCACCGATTGGCAGGTACAGGAAGTGGTGAATATAACCATCAAGTAACAAATTTAAAATGACAAATAGTATGATGAAAACAAATTATCTGTTTATCGGCATGGCAGCCCTGATGATAGCCGCATGTAGCAATAATGAAAATGAACCGCAAGTGGATGACGGACGTATAGCCGTTTCCTTTGCCGGAGAAATCACGCTTCCCCGCGCCACGACCGACACATGGGAGGCAAACGACGGTATCGGTATCTATATGCTGGAACACGGAATGAAGACAGTGACGGACGACGCCACCAACCGCAAGTATGTGACCACCGCCGGAGATGGAAAGTTTACACCTGCCGGAACAGAACAGACCATTTACTTTCCTTTGAATGCGGATGAGAAGGTGGACTTCATTGCTTACTACCCGCAAACCGACCTGACGGACGATATATATAAGGTGGATGTGAGCGACCAAAAGGCCCCTGCCGACATCGACCTGCTGCGGAGCGACAACGCCACGGGAAAGGACAAAAGTACCAATACTGTCGATTTGAAGTTCTTCCACCGCCTAAGCCGTGTGGAAGTAGAGTTGACCGCCGGTGAAGGCGTGAGTGATGCGGAACTGGCAGGCATGGGCATCACGCTGAGCAAACAGCCCGTAGCAGCAGACTTCAACGTGTTGCAGAACACGCTGACTGCCGGGCAGGACCTCGCCACCCTTACGTTGAACACGGCCGCCGATGGCAAGACCGCCTCCGCCATCATCCTGCCGCAAGAGGGTGCAAGCGGAAGGAATTTGAAACTAACCCTGACGGGCGGCACTGTATTGACATGGCCGGTGGAAGCCGAGCGTACCTTCGAGCAAGGCAAGAAAACTGTTTTCACCATTACGCTGAAACGCACACCTGTAGGTACGGAAGTGGAAGTGAATGCCACGATCCAACCGTGGGACACGCAAGGCACAGTGTCGGGTAATTTGGAAATCTGATTTTGACAAACAACAAAAACTCATGATATGAAAGCAACAAGATACTTATTCACCTTTTTGGTGCTGGCCATGCTGGCACTGACGGCTTGCCACAACGACGACCTGCCGGGCGGCAACACCCTGCCCGAAGGCGCGGTACACATCACCGCCGACATCGAGGGAGTGCAGACACGCGCGCCGCAGCTCGATGCCGACGGCGCAGGCTCATTCGAGCCTGCCGATGAATGGGGCATGTACACTTTTACCGGAGATGCCACATCCCCGGCATACAGTAACCAAAACATCGCTTACCGGGCCGGCAACAGCAATCCGCTCTATTGGAAAGACCTGAGTGAAACGGAAGCGGTCACTTTCTCCGCCCACTACCCACGCATCACGAACACCATGCCAGACATTGACGATCCGGCGGCATACCTATATATGCCCCAAGCGTGGAACCACACGGACGACCTGCTCCACGCCACCGCCACCGCAAGCAAGGGCAAAACGGTGGCACTGACATTCAAGCATCTGATGCACCGGCTCGTCATCAACCTAGCAGCGGGCGATGGCATGACCGGCACGAACTTGTCTTCCGCCCTAATAAACTCCGTGGCAAAGAATGGCGCGCCAACGATGTTTGCCAGCGTGGAGGTGAACCTGCTGACCGGCGTGGTGAACTACGACCGGGTAGATGGCAGTGTAATCCTCAGTAACGAAGGTGGCGCCAATGCCGACTGGAAAGTAGCACCGCAAGACCTCACCGCAGGTGCGGAATGGCTCAGAATAACCGTAGGCGAGGATGTGTGGTACTATCATGTACCTGCCGACCTGAACACTGCCGAACCCGGCAACCAAACCCGCCTCGAAAGCGGCAAGCGGCTCACCCTCAACCTCAAGCTGAAGAAAAAATCCGGCACGGGCGACACTGAAGTGGAACTCACCGGCAGCAACATCTCCGGCTGGGACACGCAGCCGGAGATTACGGATGAAGTGGTGATAGGCGGCGGTACTTCCGGCATCACCACCTACGAAGCCCTGCACGAAGCCCTGCAGACGGGCGGCGGCTCGGCCGACGCCCCTACGCTCATTACGCTGGGCAGCGACATCACGATACCCGCAGGAGGTAGTAGTAGCAGCCGCACATACATAAACGGCAGCGGCTACTTCAAGATAGACGGCGGCGGCCACACCCTCGCTTGGGAAGCGGGCAGCTATTACTTCCTCGGAAATGCCAATACCGACGCTGATGCCGTCTATATCGAACTCACCAATATCAAGTTGGTTCAAGCTCCAAACTCATATTCTGCCGTGGTAGGTGTTTGTAACGGCAGGATTACGCTGGGCGGGAACGTGATATTGGACGGCAACGGTAATATGCCTGTGATTGTGGTTTCCGACGAGAAAGCAGCATTGGAACTGGGTGACGGCTGCGAATTGTCTTACGCGGCAGGCAGTTCGGGCTGTGCAAAAGTCATGGAGGGCGCCACCCTCGTGCTGAACGGGGGAAAGACCGCCGACGGGGCTTACATAAATCTAAACTGCATTCTGCCCGTTTCCAACCCCCTTATCTCCGTTCCGAAAGCCCTCACGGATGATGTGCACCTCAAGCTCTACTTGGTCGACATAATCTCCATCGCCGGGGGAACCGGCGGTTACCAACTGACGCAGGCGGACTGCGATCATTTGATAGTGAATCCAGAGTCAATGGTCAGCCTCTATGGAGGGCAGTCGATGAAATACGACGGCAACTTCGAGATTTACCTCGACCCGGCGGATCATCAAATCAAGCTGTGCCCGAAAGGTTTCCCACCCCCCACCTCCGGCGACATCGACATGACCTCCATGACCGCCGACGAAGCACAGCTAACTATCCGGGCCGCCCTCGCCGCAGGCTACACCGAAATCAAGCTGACGGGCGAACTTTCCAAGACAGGAATGGGCGATGGTCAGTTGGGTGCATTTGCCTATAATACGAAAATCACGAAATGCGACCTCAGCGGAGTGACGGGCTGGGGAACATCGGCAACACTGCCCGGCAGCGCCTTTGCAGGTTGCACTGCTTTGCAGGAGGTGGTGTTGCCCGGTGATGTGCAGGTAATCGGAGAATATGCTTTTTTCAATTGCACTGCGCTGACTACGGTGAATCTTCCGCAGCTCACCCGGATTGATCAATACGCATTTCAGGTATGCACTTCATTGGCGGAACTCACGCTGGATAATGTGGAAGCGATAGATTTGGCTGCTTTCTACGGATGCACGAGCCTCGAAACGCTCAAACTGCCGGCATGTACCCGGTTCGGCAATTATATCGTAACGGGCTGTAGCAGCCTCACCCGGATAGAAGCCGCAGCAGCCGGAGATTTCGTTAATATAGATGATGATACCAGCAATATAGGGAACACCAGCGTTTTTCAGAACAGAGCCGCTCATTCCGGAGCGAACGCATTCGACCCCGCCAATTGCGACCTCGTGCTGAACGCCGACAAAAAGCCCGATGGCACGGCCCTCCCCAAAGTCCACAACGGCAACGAATGGGCTGGGAAGAAAGGCAGCGGCTACCTCATGCAATGGAAGAGCATCAGCTTTGCGCAGCAGCCATAATCCGCACCTTTCCCGAAGCTGAACTTCGAGTCGGTCGAAGTTCAGCTTCGGCACCGCCAAAGTTCAACTTCGGGAACTTCAACCACAATCCATAAAAACAACGTAATTTAACAAACGCAACGATATGAAAATAATAAAAAAGAATATATGCCTTATCGCCATCCTGTCGGGTGTGGTCGGATTATCGGCCTGCTCGCAGGACGATGCACTGACTCCCGATAGCGGCACGGACAACGGCAACACCATCCGCTTCACTACCGCTATCGCCGGCTTCACGGGCAGCGATGCCGCCGCCGACCCCGCCACACGCGCCACCATCAACGACGACGGTAAGGGCAGCTTCAACAACGGTGACAAAACGGAGATATTCATCGCCCATGAGGACCGCCCCGAATCCGCTATGATATATCCCGCTATCTTCCGCAACGGCACATGGGAAGCCGACAACCTGACGTGGGAAGGATTCGGCAACAGCGCCGAGCTCAATTTCTTTGCCTTTTTCCCGGCACGCACCTACATGGAAACAATCCAAGAACTCACCCTGCCCACCGACCAGAGCACCGAGGAGCAATACGCCGCCACCGACCTGCTTCATGCCTCCTCCCTCCACCGTGTGGAAAGCGACGGTGCCGTTCCCCTCGACTTCCGCCACGTAATGTACCGCCTCACGGTCAGCCTCAGCCTTTCCGCCACGCCCGGCACGTTGACGCAGGAGGATGTGAATAACGCCACGATCGTGATAAAGAATATGCGTTCCACGGGTACTATAGGCTATGACGGCAAGGTGACTACCCACAGGACACTCTCCGACTTCACCCCTCTGAAATCCACTGACGGTGACGGCAACCGCTTCCGCGCCATCCTCTTCCCTCAGCCCGTCGTCAGCGACACCCCGTGGATAGAAATCACCGTGAGCGGTCAAATAATCACCTATGCCATCCCTGACGGACTGACCGAGCTGCGTGGCGGAGAGGAGCAGGTGGTGAACCTTGCGCTGACCAACAGCAGAACGAATTGAAACACTCCGGTGATCTGAAAAGGAAATATCGATCAAAACGATACCTATATGAAAGTAAAATGTTACAAAGGGTTGAAAGGCTGTGACACCGAGACTATCGAAGTTGAAAAATCTGCCATATTGAAAAACATAAGAAACTTATTCATCCGAAAAGAGTTCATTGAACTGGATAATCGTAAAAAAAGATAACCTACTGTTTTATTATCAAACATATACTGAAACTTCATACCTGTATGATATGTATCACTTGTAAGATATATAATCTTTCACCTGTAACATTACTAATCTTACAACCCACACATTAGTAACGTGTCGCCCCACACGTTACTAACCTTCCGACATGCAGGTTACTAACCTTTCAAACGTCCTGTTCTTTTCTGAAAAGAACAAGGTCTTTAAAAAAAAGAACAAGACGTTTTCATTGAAAGAACAAGAGCTTTTTAAAATTTGACCTGTTGTTTTTTTCCATAACGGTATCTACATGCCGAAACGCCTTATTTTTCCTTCAGATCTTTCAGCCCCTCCGCAAACACCCTGCCCGTCGGCATTCCGGCTGAAGGATATACCTCACGAAATGTTTCAGCCGGAAAATATCCTTCAGAACAACCACTCCTCCGAAAATAAAACCGGCTGAAACATTTCCACTTGGCTGAAGGATTCCATAACCTCAATTCTTCAGCCGAAACGCCGACGGGCAGGGTGTTTGCGGAGAGGCTGAAAGATCTGAAGGATTTTTTAGGATATTCTCTACAGGGCATTATAAACGACCGTATCCCACTGAAAAAGGTAATATATGTTCATAGACAAAGTATGTGTACTTCATCGGTGAAGTAACACCACTTACTTCGCCGATGAAGTACACATACTTTTTTTACCAATAATGCCGGTAAACAAAAAGCCCGTCAAGCAGTTTACAATCTACTTGACAGGCCTTTCCCCTTCGCTTTATTTCAATTATTCAGCAGCAGCTTCCACTTTGTCAGCAGAATCTGCCGGAGCTTCTACAAATTCAGTAATACCATTGTTTACCAAAATATTGTACCATGAAATCAGTTTCTTGATATCTCCGTTATGGACACGGTCACGATCATAATTTGGCAAAACTTCTGCAAAATAAGCATGCAACTCATCGGCTGATGCTTTTTTATAATTGATAGAAGCAACCGCTCCATTCTCTTTCTTCTTTACCGCTTCCAGCACTTCGCTCAAAGGCACTTCTTCTGCATCTGTGTACATAGCAATATCCGCCAATGAGATAACTTTGTCATGAGCATAAGCAGGAACTCTTTTCTTAGCCGCGTCAACTGTTTCTACAATCAACATGTTCTTTCCTTGAGAAATCAATTTATATAATCCCGGTTTGCCCGCGATTGATAAAATGGTCTTTAACATACTATTCTATTTTATATTTATGGTTTGAGGAAGCAAAAGTACAATTCACCAATGAAACTCCCAAATTTATAGTATGAATTTTTCGGTTTTTAATTGTTCTACTATTCTGTTCAACTGGGGTATGAGCAATTGCACCCCGTCATTCACCACCGTGAAATCGGCCCGCCGACGCTTTTCTTCATCATCCATCTGGGCAGCAATACGTGCCCGGACTTGTTCCTCGCTGGCTCCATCACGATACATGGCACGCTGTATACGCAGTTCTACAGGTGCATAGACCATTATTACCGCATCTACCGTATCCTGAAAACCGGCCTCATACAAAATAGCTGATTCCATACCCACTATCTCACACTTTTCCTGACGTTCCACCCATACGGTAAAATCTTTCCGTACCCGGGGATGGATAATGGAATTGATTTGGAGCACATGCGCCGGATCGGAAAACAGATAGGAAGCCAGCAACGGCTTGTTTAACAGACCATCCTTATAAACCTCCTCACCTAACAAAGCAATCAGTTCCCCACGAATTCCGGCATCGGAAACAGTAAGGCGCTTCGCTTCATTATCCGCATTATACACTGGGATATGCATATCCTCCAGCAAATGGGAAATGTATGATTTTCCACTGCCGATGCCACCGGTAACCGCTATCTTAATCATTGAATTTAATTCGTTGTTCTATCAAATAATCCACCTCCTTGGGATTCAAACGGACGTGGTTCACATATCGGGGGATGGATTTGAGATTGACCGGACACTTCTCCCCCTTATTGTTCAACAAAGACTCATAAGTCACCCCGATAAAGAAATCCTCGGAAGTGATGGACTTGAAATGACTCAGACCTACCTGAAAAGTCACCTGAACCTTGGAGGGAAAAGTGCGAAGTACTTTATCGGGCGGAAAATTGATGCCACGTATAGGCACCTCCACACTTTTTTCAGCGTAAATATCTACCAATAAAGTCACATCATCAAAAGAGGGAATGAATTTCGCTCCACGTACATCGGCCAGATTCACCCTGCGACGAACGGTGTCTGCCACATCTTCAAAGTTCAATGCCTGTGTATAAGCAGCCGTGATGGTATCCAAAATCTCTTGAGGAGCATAAACCATCACTGAATCCGGCGAGTAAATGATATCCGAGATATAATACTGACGGTCCAAAGCCACCTTGCCTTGCAATTTCACGGGCACCTTCTTTGCCTTCCCTTTTGTATAAATAAACTCCACAGTATCCGGCCGTATGGTCAGCAATTTGGTTGTCTGATTCAACTGGACCGAAATCTTTTTCATTAAAGCTGAAACCGGAATCCGGACACGACTTCCTTTATCCTCATAGTCCTTAAAGTCCACAACAATGGGATAGAATGTCTGTCCCAGCATATAGTTAGCCAATACAGTTCCCCTGTCTTTCACGCCAATACGCAGTTCATCGGGAAGTTCGGAGGTCAGCACCACATCACTAGGTACATTCTTCAACCGTAACGGAACGGAGAATTCCGTTTCATAATCATCATTTAACACCTGAAGCAACCAAAAGCAGAAAGATACAAATACAAAAAACAAGAAAATCAGGAACTCCCTGCTATTACGGCTAAGCAGGAAGCTTCTGATTCTCTCTAAAGTCTTTAAATAGTAAATACGTATGTTCCTTTTGTCGAACATGTTGTTATGTCATTTACTTTGCCTGTTGTTGGTTGGATGCAGCATTAGCGAAGATAGAATTTCTATCAATTTTAATCTTAACGCCTGACGCTATTTCCAAAACAACCGTATTATCTTCTATTTCTTTTATCTTTCCGTATATACCACCTGCAGTGATCACTTCCTGACCCACTTCCAGGTTCTTGCGGAAATTAGCAATTTCTTTCTGTTTTTTATTCTGAGGACGAATCATGAAGAAGTACATAATAGCGAAAATGGCTACCATCATAATAAGGAAAGAGTAATCTCCTCCACCCCCTGCCTGCAGAAATACAAATAATAAGTTCATACTTTCTATGTTTTTTAGTTTATAATACCGTTATTCTTCAATAACAAACAAAGATATTAATTTTTTGTTAGCTTATTCTCTTTTTTTAATGAATTAACGATTCCATCCAAAGTACCGTTAATAAAGCCACCGCTTTTCGGAGTGCTGTACAGTTTGGCTATTTCCACGTACTCATTCAGTGAAACGCTGACCGGGATATTGGGAAAACTCAGGATTTCAGCCAAAGCGATCTGCATAATGACCACATCCATGAAAGCCACACGGTCTAAATCCCAGTTCTTTGTATTTTCGCTAATCAGATGACGATAATAATCGGCATTCAAGATAGTACGACGGAACAAACGGCGCGCGAAGTCTTGATCCTCCTCATCTTTAAATTCCGGCAACAATTCCTGTTTTGCACCATTCTTCTCATCGAAACGCTTGATGGTCTTCAACACAAAGGTATCCACGATTTCCTTATCATCATTCCAATACAAACTTTGGTCCTCCAAAACCTGATCCAGTTCGATATTATTAAAAATAATATTTTTATATAGCTTGCGCCACAATTCACGGTCTTCCTCATACGAAGAAGTCTCACTGGCCATATATTCCTTATATATATCGCTTTCTAAGATTTTATCACATAAAGTCTTTACGAAATCAGCTTCATTCTCCCAAGTTTTCTTCTGATTGTTCGAAAACTCCAGCAGCTGTTTGTTTACCTCCAGCTGTGCAATAAAGCGGTTTTCCACAAATTTGGTGTTGGGAAACAATTCTTCCTTAGTAGGGACCAGTTTGTTTTTCGCAGCATTCAGTCGTTTGTTAGCCTGTTTAGTTACCTCTACCATTAAAAGCAGCAGATAGTTGTATAAGTCATACGCTTTAGAAAGGCTGAAAAATAACTCTTTTTCCGCTGTATCCAAGTTTTTGCCTCCGTTCTGATAATAAGCATAGACTATCTGAACTATCTTAAGACGAATAAGAACTCTATTTATCATAATTCACATAAAATTATTAAGGAGTTGCAAAAGTAGGTATTTTCATTGATTTTACATAACATAATTACATTTTTTAATGTAAAATTTACATAGAGCTATCTAAATCGCTTTTTTCATCGAAGTTTATCCGCAAATTCTTTGCCCATTTAAAAAAAATGTCCAATTTTGAAGCCGATTTATAAAGATACTTAAGTTATGGAAGATTATAAAAAGAAAAGTGTAGTGGATGGTGACAAAGAAATTGTTTTTTCAAAAGCAATTAAAGCCGGCAAACGTATTTATTATTTAGATGTGAAGAAAAACCGAAAAGATGAAATGTTTTTGGCTATTACCGAAAGCAAGAAGATTGTTTCGGGAGAAGGTGATGACTCGCAAGTAAGCTTCGAAAAACATAAGATTTTTCTATATAAAGAAGATTTTGAGAAGTTCATGAACGGTTTACAACAGGCTATACAGTTTATTGCCGAAGAGCAAGGTCCTATTGAACCTCATCACACTGAAAATGAAGAACAGGAAACGACCGAAGACGCTCACAAGCCGCTTAGTCCGAATGAAATTAAAATAGATATCGATTTCTGATTCCAACCGATAAAGAAAGCACAATGATAAAAAAATTGTGCTTTCTTTTTGTCAAGTCGGAAATAAGCAGTAATTTTGCACCGCTTTTTCAAGCTCATCGTGTGATATACCACATCGTGTGATGGCGAATTAAGCAATAAGATCAACTTAATTTAGAGTAACACAAAAAATTAAAAAACAATGAAATCAATTGAAATTAAAGGTACTGTCAGAACAGACGTAGGAAAGAAAGCAACTCACGAATTGCGTAAGAACAATGGTGTTCCTTGTGTATTGTATGGAGTGCAGAAAGACGAAAACGGCTTGCCCGTAGCTACTCACTTCTCCGTGCCCACCGAAGGACTCCGTAACTTGGTATACACACCGCACATCTATGTTGTAGACTTGAACATTGACGGTAAAATAGTAAACGCTATTTTGAAAGATATCCAGTTCCATCCTGTAACGGATGCAATCCTTCACGTTGACTTCTATCAGATTGATGAAGCTAAACCCATCGTTATGGAAGTTCCTGTTCAATTGGAAGGTTTGGCAGAAGGTGTACGTGCCGGTGGTAAATTGGCATTACAGTTGCGTAAACTGAAAGTGAAAGCTTTATACAATGTAATTCCTGAACGTCTGGTTGTTGATGTAACTTCTTTGGGTCTGGGCAAGACTGTCAAAGTGGGCGAATTAAGCTATGAAGGTTTGGAATTGATTAACGCTAAAGAAGCCGTTGTTTGTGCAGTTAAATTGACTCGTGCCGCTCGTGGTGCTGCTGCAACTGCCGGCAAATAATCAGTAACCTTTTAATCCTTATCAATGAAATATTTGATTACAGGACTGGGTAATATAGGTGAAGAATACCGAAATACCCGTCACAACATAGGATTCACAGTATTGGACGCCCTTGCAAAGGCGTCCAATCTTGTTTTTACCGACGGACGTTATGGGGCTACTGCCACCCTCTCGCTCAAAGGACGCCAGCTTATCCTGCTGAAACCGTCTACTTACATGAACCTGAGTGGAAATGCAGTGCGCTACTGGATGCAGAAAGAAAACATTCCGTTGGAAAATGTGTTGATAGTGGTGGACGACCTCGCCCTTCCTTTCGGTACACTACGCCTGAAAGGAAAAGGCAGCGATGCCGGACACAATGGTTTGAAACATATAGCTGCTACGCTGGGTACACAGGATTATGCCCGTCTGCGCTTTGGTATCGGCAACGATTTTCCCCGTGGCGGACAAATAGATTTTGTATTAGGTCACTTCACTGATGAAGATTTGAAGACCATGGACGAACGTGTAGCAACGGCTTGCGACATAATTAAGAGTTTTTGTCTGGCAGGCATCAGTATAACAATGAACCAATACAATAAAAAGTAATGGCTGAAGCAAGAATTGATAAATGGCTGTGGGCCTCACGTATATTCAAGACCCGTACTATCGCTGCCGAAGCATGCAAGAAAGGACGGGTTTCCATCAACGGTACTCAGGTGAAGCCGTCGAGAATGATAAAGCCGGGAGAAGTGATACAGGTAAAGAAACCGCCTGTCACGTACTCATTTAAAGTTTTACAGGCAATAGAGAAACGTATAGGTGCCAAATTGGTTCCTGAAATTCTGGAGAATGTAACGACTCCGGAGCAATATGAATTACTGGAAATGAGCAGAATCAGCGGTTTTGTTGATCGCGCCCGCGGAACAGGGCGTCCCACCAAGAAGGACCGTCGCAGCATGGAAGAATTCATTACTCCTGAATATTTCGGTGATGATGACTTCGACTTTGAATTTGATTTCGAAGAACAAGAATAGATAGTGATTAATGGTTAGTGATTGTAGGTGTATGCATCTGCTATTAATCACTAGCCATTAACTACTATCTATCTGTTAATCATTTCACTACTACAGATTTTTCTTTATAGCTTCAATCATTTCTTGGTATTCCGCATCAGTCAGATAAACTTTTCCCGGATTCATCTGAAATACACCTCCATAATCAGGTCCGTCCACATACTTGGGAGCCAGATGAAAATGCAGGTGAGAAAGTTTGTCACTATATGCTCCGTAATTTATTTTTTCAGGGTGGAAAGCCTTGTCCATAGCACGGGTCACACGGGCAACATCTGCCATAAATGCATTACGTTCTTCATCACTCAGTTCAAACAAGTCGTTTACATGATCTTTATAAGCAACAAGGCAACGTCCGCGATAGGTTTGTTCCTTAAACAGGAATACGCGTGAAACACTCAGTGGAGCTATTTCAATCATTAAATTGTGCAATGTCTCATTGTTCTGACAATACAGACAATCTTTAGGATCACTTTTCATGGTTTTCTTATGTATTAAAATTAATTATTCTTCCTCTTTTTCTTTCTTACCCAACAAACGGTACACATCCTCCCGTTCGCCTACCACCCATACCACATCTCCTTCCGTAAAAGGTACATTGATATCAGGGGTCATCAGCGTACTATCTTCTTTTTCGACGCCTACCACCAGACATTTGTACTCATCCCGGATACCACTTTCTTTAATATTTTTACCCAAGAAAAATGAGTTACGATCTATAATGAACTGTTTCAGATTCATTTCACGCCTTTCCAAATCTTCCTCTTCAGCGGCGGCTGATACTCTTTCTGCCTGACGGGCAAACTCGCCCAACTGCTCATCCGTACCGATTACCTGTATGGTGTCACCGGGAAACAGACGTACATTCGCCCCCGGAATATTAATACGATGCATTCCACGAATGATAGATGCCACATGTACTCCGTATTTATGCCCCAAATTCAACTCTCTTAACGTATATCCCGCCCATAAGGAATCCGCAGGTATCTCAAAATCCGAAAGATGTAAGTCGCGGGACAACAAATGTCCTTCATACTCAGGACGCTTCTGACCTGTGAACTCAGCATGCACATCCCTGAAACGCAAATTCTGAATAAAAGTACGCTCCATGAATATAGATTGCTTCTTCAGCCATCGCGAGAACATCATCATACCTACCAAAACAACGGCTATACCGATCAGCAAAGTCGTGGAAGTCTGAAAAAGTTTCTCTATAACAAACATCACAAACATGACAGCTATCACTATACGGAGTAAAATGGTAGAAATTAAGGGAGCCCGGTTGAAACGGCTATCCTGCCATAACGCCTGGAACTCTACAGAGTGGTTTTTTTTCATGATAATGGCACGCAAGAAAGGTGCGATGCAAACGATAGTAAAAACAGTTCCTGCCAGATTGGCCCAAAAGACAGGCAGACTAGCCCGGAACAATGGAATAATAAAATGGAATGAAAGTGTAATCATAGCTATACACAATACAGAATAAACAGCTACGATCCTAGCTATGGCAACCAACAATTTCTTCCAATTGTTTTCATGATTCACCGTTTGTGATCCCGATGAATAACGCTCAAGCATTTTTTTCCATTTGCCGGGCAGACGTTTCTCTACTATATGATAAGCAGGTATCGCCAAACGTATCATATACGGGGTCAGAAATGTGGTAATGACCGAAACAGCCACCACAATAGGATATAAGAAATCACTGGTTACTTTCAGACTTACCCCCAACGAAGCGATAATAAATGCAAATTCACCAATCTGGGTCAGACTGAAGCCACATTGCATGGCAACTTTCAACGGCTGTCCCGACAAAATCACGCCACCTGTACCAAAAATAACCTGCCCAAGCAGAATGGCCAATGTAATAATCACAATGGGCCATATATATTCTACAATCATGGCAGGGTCTACCATCATTCCCACAGATACAAAGAAAATGGCTCCAAACAAATCCTTTACAGGGGCCACAAGCTTCTCTATATTTTCGGCCTCTACCGTTTCTGCCAAAATAGACCCCATTATAAAAGCTCCAAACGCAGCCGAAAATCCAACCTTGGCCGCCACAACTACCATACCGAAGCACAATGCCAGCGAAACAATCAGCAATGTTTCATTTGCCATCCACTTGCGGGAACGCTTCAAAAATGTAGGAATGATATAAATACCTACCACAAACCACAATATAAGGAAGAATAATAATTTGGCAATACTATATACCATTTCACTGCCCTCGAAATTCTGACTCACTGCCATTGTACTCAACATAACCATCAAAACAATAGCCAATATATCTTCCAATATCAAAATACTAAGAACCAAGCCGGCAAACCGTTGCTGCCTCAATCCCAAATCATCAAAAGCCTTATAGATAATAGTCGTGGAGGACATGGCCAACATACCTCCCAAATACAGACAGTCCATGCGTTGCCACCCGAAAGACCACCCTACAAAAATCCCAACCAATATCATACAAAATATAATGGTACACGCCGCAATGACCGCCGTCCCCCCTACCTTCACCAGTTTCTTGAAACTAAATTCCAACCCTAGAGCGAACAACAAGAATATCACACCAATCTCCGACCATGTATGGATATTGGCCACATCAATGACCGACGGAGTAAGAGGAACATGGGGACTTGCCAAAAAGCCGGCTACGATATAGCCGAGAACAAGAGGTTGCTTTAACCGTTTAAAGACGAGCGTCATGACACCGGCGCAGATCAGAATCAAAGCCAAATCACTTATCAATGGAGCCAATTCAGACATAGCTAATAAATTTTTGATTGCAAAATTAAGAATTATCTATTTATCATATTCTTCATCCTATTATTAATTTTGCATTAAAAGCTGTTTTTATGAAAAGGAACTAACCGTAAATGTATATCAGCCATATAAAGAAAACGCGAATATCCAGATTTCTTGAATATTCGCGTTTTCTTTGTTATCAGCGTTCTCTTTTCCGGCTTTCGATTTATTTTCTGAACGGGGCCTTTACTACTACAGCTTTCAGCTTGCGTCCGCGCACATCAATAAATATTTCAGTACCTAATGCCGTGTAAGCGGTCTGAACATATCCCATACCGATACCAATCTTACGCATTGGAGACATGGTTCCACTAGTTACTTCACCTATTTTCTCTCCATCAGCATTTACCAGTTCATAACCATGACGGGGAATACCACGGTCTACCATTTCAAAAGCAATCAGCTTGCGTTTCAATCCTTCGGCTTTCTGCTTTTCAAGTAAAGCACGTGAAGTGAAATTCTTTCCTTCAACAAACTTGGTAATCCAGCCCAATCCTGCTTCCAACGGAGAAGTGGTATCACTCAAATCATTACCATACAGGCAAAAGCCCATTTCCAAACGTAATGTATCACGAGCCCCTAGCCCGATAGGTTTAATCCCTTCAGGAGCACCTGCTTCAAAAATTGCTTTCCAGATAGCCTGACCGGCTTCGGGATAAAAATAAAGCTCGAAACCACCTGCACCGGTATAACCGGTATTCGAAATAATCACATCTTTCTGACCGGCGAACTCACCTGTGGTAAAAGCATAATAAGGAATTTCAGACAAGTTGACCGGAGTCAGTTTTTGCAAAACTTCCATAGCCTTCGGTCCCTGAATAGCAAGCTGTGCCATACGGTCGGATGCGTTTTCCAATTCCGCACCCACTGTGTTATGGCTGACACACCAGTTCCAGTCTTTCTCAATATTGGCCGCATTTACCACCAACAAGTATTTTTCGGATTCATAGTGATATACCAACAGGTCATCAACAATACCTCCCTCCTCATTAGGGAAACAAGTATATTGCGCTTTACCGACGGGCAAAGTCGCCACATTGTTTGAAGTCACTTGCTGCAAAAACTCCAACGCATTAGAACCTTTTACCCAAAATTCACCCATATGGGATACATCAAAAACACCTACGGCATTACATACAGTAAGATGTTCATCAATAATTCCCGAATATTCAATAGGCATATTATAACCTGCAAATTCGTGCATTTTCGCCCCCAAGGCAATGTGTGTTTCGGTAAACGGAGTTGTTTTCATGTTATTACTTTACTATTTTAAGGTTAATAAATTACTTATCTTGCCACCAATTCAGCGATTTTCACCACCACTTTCATGGCTTTCTCAATAGACTGGATTGGCACGAACTCATATCTGCCATGAAAATTCAAGCCGCCGGCAAAAATATTGGGACAAGGCAATCCCTTGAATGAAAGTTGTGCACCATCCGTTCCACCGCGGATAGCCTTCACCTTAGGTGTCACGCCCGCCTCTTCCATAGCCTTGAAAGCGATATCAATGATATGCATCACCGGCTCAATTTTCTCACGCATATTGTAATACTGGTCTTTCAATTCCAATGTAACGGTGCCTTCTCCATATTTCTTATTGATGATTTCCGCCCACTTTTTCATATTTTCCTTGCATGCCTCAAACTTGGCACGGTCATGATCACGGATTATATAAGAGATGGTAGTCTGCTCCACTTCACCCGTCATGCCAATCAAATGATAGAATCCCTGATAACCATCAGTACATTCGGGCACTTCGTCCGTAGGCAGTAAAGACACAAACTCATTAGCCACACGCAAGGAGTTGATCATTTTATCCTTTGCATATCCCGGATGTACGTTACGTCCTTTAATAATCACTTTCGCAGAAGCGGCATTAAAGTTTTCAAACTCCAACTCCCCTACTTCACCACCATCCATCGTATATGCCCACTCGCATCCGAATCTCTCCACATCAAATTTATGTGCACCCAAGCCTATTTCTTCATCAGGATTAAATCCCACACGAATTTTTCCATGCTTGATTTCAGGATGTTCTTTCAAATATACCATAGCCGAGATGATTTCAGCAATGCCCGCCTTGTCATCAGCTCCCAACAATGTTTTGCCGTTGGTTACAATAAGGTCCTCCCCTTTATGATCCAACAGTTCGGGAAATTGCTTGGGAGAAAGTATAATGTTGTCTTCTTCGCATAATACAATATCCGTTCCGTCATAACCATAGACAATGCGTGGGGTGACTCCCGCACCCGTCATATCGGGACTGGTATCCATGTGTGCAATAAATCCGATGGTAGGAACCGGTTTATCCGTATTGGCCGGCCATGTGGCAAACAGATAACCATTCTCATCCAAAGAAATTTCCTGAAAGCCCAATTGTTCCAATTCAGATCTTAAATATTGTGCAAACACCATCTGCTTCGGTGTACTGGGGGTAGCCCCGCTATTCTCATCAGACTGAGTGTCGAAGCTTACATATTTTAAAAATCGTTCTATTACCGTCATTTTTCTTTTTGTTTTAATATTCATACTTGCCTGTAAAAATAGAAAAAGAGCCGTGAATTGCCAAACAAATCACGGCTCTTTTTCATTAATATTTTATTATTTTGTTATTAGAAACAACTGGAACCATCAAAACAATGGGTACATACCTTACATTTTGGTAATCCTATCGCTTCTACCAAAGTTTCCAAAGTATTGAATTTCAAGGAGCTCAGACCGAAGCGGTCGGCAATCATTTGCACCATCTTCTTATACTCCGGCGAATCTGTCGTTGCATATTTTTCCAGATTCTTATTTTCATCGCCTTCAATCTCCTTAATCATCCGGCGGGTTATCAATTCCAAATCACTTTTTGAAGAAGTGAAACCAATGAAAGGGCATCCATAAATCAATGGCGGACAAGCAATGCGCATATGAACCTCTTTGGCACCATAATCAAATAAAATTTTTACATTATCACGAAGTTGGGTTCCACGCACTATAGAATCGTCACAGAACAACACGCGCTTACCTTCCAGCATTGCACGATTAGGTATCAGCTTCATTTTTGCTACCAGTGAACGCATTTCCTGATTGGCAGGAGTAAAACTACGAGGCCAGGTGGGTGTGTACTTGGCAATAGCACGATGATAAGGAATTCCTTTGCCTTCAGCATACCCCAATGCCATACCTACTCCCGAATCAGGAATACCGCAGGCACAATCAACTTCCGAATCGTCCTTCTGCCCCATTTTATAACCACTCATAAAACGTACTTCCTCTACATTTTTCCCTTCATAGCATGAAACAGGAAATCCATAATATACCCACAAAAAAGAACAAATCTGCATTCCTTCGTTCGGCTTGCGCATTTGTTCCATTCCGTCGGCACGCAAGCGAATAATTTCGCCCGGTCCTACATATTTCTCTATTTCATAATCCAGATTCGGCAAACTGCTTGATTCACTTGTCGCAGCATACGCACCCTCTTTTTTACCTATCACAATCGGAGTACGCCCCCATTTGTCACGTGCTGCTATAATACCGTCTTCCGTCAATATCAGCATGGAGCATGATCCTTTGATTTTATTAAAGACATTCTCTATACCATCTACAAAATTTTTCCCTTGCACAATAAGCAATGCGATCAGCTCCGTCTGATTCGTCTTGCCAAGACTCATTTCAGAAAAGTGCATATTAGCTGCCAGCAAGTCGCGTTCCAATTCCGTAATGTTATTGATTTTAGCTACTGTGACGATGGCGAACTTGCCCAGATGCGAGTTTATCACGATAGGCTGCGGGTCCGTATCACTGATAATGCCGATACCCGAACTACCTTTGAACTTTGGAAGTTCAGATTCAAACTTCGTGCGGAAATAAGAACTCTCCAAATTGTGGATAGAACGCATAAATCCCTCTCCTTGGGCATACGTAGCCAAACCACCTCTTTTTGTTCCTAAATGTGAATTATAGTCCGTCCCGTAAAATAAGTCGGTGACGCATTCAGCCTTTGAGACTGTTCCAAAAAAACCACCCATTCCTTTTTGCGTATTTTTCGTTTAGGGTGCAAAATTACGAAAAAAGTTTGGCTCTGAATGAATAATCATTGCTATTTTTGCATTAAAATGTAGCATTTATGAAATCACTATTACTCATCTTCTTGGGAGGAGGTACAGGAAGTGTACTTCGCTACCTGCTTACCATAAGCATTTATCGCCAGGGAACAACGAATTTTCCGTGGGGTACTTTCGCAGTCAATATTTTGGGTTGCATACTGATCGGGGTATTCTATACCCTCACCTCACGCATTCATATCAACAATGATATAAGACTGATGCTCACTATCGGACTTTGCGGTGGCTTCACTACTTTTTCCACTTTCAGCAACGAAAGTCTGCAATTACTGAAATCAGGACTCTACCCCTCTTTTTTCACCTACATCATCGGTAGTGTGGTATTGGGTATCCTCGGAGTAATGCTAGGGATATGGATGAGCGAATAAAGCAAAAAATATCCCTCCGGCTCTATACCACATAGAACAGGAGGGATTGAAATTGCACCTCAGTTATTAAACCTTATTTTAATCTCAAGACACTTCGTCCGGCTGTAATGGCTGCACTGTTTGCAGGAGTTGACTTACGGGTACAATAATCAAATTCCGCAGTTTTCTCTCCGTTAAATGATTTCCATTTTAATTTCAGCTTCACTGTTTTTCCTTCAGTGTCAGGCAAGGAATCCAAATTAAATGCCACCAGTCCGTCGGCAGGTTCACCATATACATCACCAAAAGCATTATGACGGAATTCTACCTCATAAGGATTTTCAGCATCTTTACTCATCAACAAATTGACAAAATGAGCTTGACTGCGATTCCCCCACATGGTTCTGAAACGCAAAGTCAAATAACCGTCCTCGGCAATTGTTACCCAATCGTTAATCATATCTACAGGGTCAGTACCATATACTTCATCATTCTTATCTCCTAAATCACCGGCAATCGGTTTTGTCAAGATACTGTCTATCCAGTTGATATGTACAGCCTTGTCATACTCTCCGCTTGACTCATTCACCGGATCGAAATTTACAAGGGCCCTTACTTCCTTCTCACCATAGGGAGAATTTTTCATATTGACAGGTAACAGTGTCGTACTGTCATCCAACTGCATAAAAAATGAATTGTCGGCCACCGGTTTCACAGTAACCAGTGCATTGGGCAACGCATATCTATAATAATCATTATCATCATCATCCAAACAGGATTGAAAGATCATCACAGAAGCAAGTACCGCTACAGACGCAAGCAATTTATTAAAACCAAAAAACTTTTTCATTGTGCTTTTCTTTACTTAGTTAATTATTCTAGTTTATAAGTCCTTTCTATTGAAAGAAATGCAGGCCATACCATAATGCTGCACGAAGTTTTGTTAAGAAAACATAATCATCTGACAGTTATGTTACAAACCTTCTTCCATTTATATTTCTTATATTCACACAAGCGAGCCATAGGCGAATAAAGGGATAATTTTACCGAAATTTAGCTCATCTCAAATTACTAATCCTATGATTTTTTTATCTTAATTTTGTTACTGTTTTTTGAAAAAAGAAAAGATTTAGAATAAAGAGTTTTATGAAAGCTACTATCACAAGTCTCATTTTTTTACTATTGTCATTAACCGTCTCATCGCAGACTTATAAATACATTGGCATAGAAGAAGGACTAAGCAATCAGAAAATATACAAAATTCAGAAAGATGCTCGTGGATATATGTGGTTCCTTACTCATGTGGGGATAGACCAATATAACGGAAAAGAAATAAAACATTATAAATTAAGAGAAGGTAACAGGGAACTAGACCCGTTATTGAATATAAACTGGACTTTTTTAGATAAAACAGGTACACTACTGGTCACAGGAAAACAAGGCAGAATTTTTCGTTATGATTCAGGCCACGACCGTTTTGTACAGATATACAATATGTACAATTACTGGAATAAGGACTACCATGCTTTCGTGAGATATAGTTACATAGACCAGGAGGATAACGTATGGCTGTGCGGCAAATCGGCTATCCACCTTTTTAACATAGAATCCGGACAAAAGCAACAAATCTCTAACCGACTGGGAAATATCACCTGCATAGAACAGATAAACAGTGAACATTTCTTTATAGGTACAGACAAAAGAATCTATCTGGCAAAACTGGAAAACGGGAATTTAAAAGAGCTCTCCTGCGGCAAACTGGGAATGATGGATATGCACGTACATGAATTATATCTACACCGTACAGCCAACAAACTATTTATAGGCACTTTTGAAAAGGGAGTCTATATATATGACTTGAACAGCCAGAAAATTGTACGTCCCGAAGTAGAACTGACAGATGTGAATATTACACGGATCAGTCCTTTGAACACAAAGGAATTATTAGTAGCCACTGAAGGAGCAGGAGTACACAAGTTAAACATAGACACCTATGAAACAGATCCTTATATCATTGCAAACTATGGTAGTTACAACGAAATGGATGGAAACATTATCAATGATGTATATGTAGACAACGAGCAGCGTATCTGGCTGTCCAACTATCCTACGGGAATTACCGTCCGCAATAACCAATATACCAACTACAACTGGATAAAGCACTCTATTGGCAACCGGCAGTCACTAGTAAACAACCAAGTAAACTCCATTATAGAAGACAGTGACGGGGATCTGTGGTTTGGAACAAGCAACGGCATCAGCTTATACGATTCAAAACAAAAGCAATGGCGTTCTTTCCTAAGCTCTTTCAATCACGGACTAAAAAATCAGAACCGCATTTTTATTACTTTATGCGAAGTCTCTCCGGGTATTATATGGGCGGGAGGATATGCATCGGGCATTTTCCAGATTACCAAGAAAAACGGGAACATAGAATACCTCACCCCTGCCCAATCCTTCCATCTGAATGTACGTGCCGACAAATACATACGCGACATTAAAAAGGACAGATACGGGTGTATATGGTCCGGAGGATATTATAATCTGAAATGCTTTAATCTGAAGACACGCCAAGGACGTCTTTATCCCGGACTAGGTTCTGTTACTGCCATTGAAGAAAAGGACAGTACATCTATGTGGATAGGTACCTCCACCAATCTTTTTCTACTGGACCGGAATTCGGGCAAATACCATGAAATACCTCTGCCCGGTGGAGCAACCTACATTTATACGTTACACCAAGAAGACAATGGTTTACTCTACATTGGCACCAGTGGTTCCGGACTATTTACTTATGATCCGGTAAAAGAATCAATCAGCGCCCATTACCATACAGGAAACAGCCCGTTAGTATCAAACAGCATTTATGTTATTCTACCCACAAAAGACGGGAATATCTTGATGAGTACCGAAAATGGTATCAGTATTTTCTCGCCTACCAACCGCCAGTTCCGCAACTGGACTCGCGGACAAGGGTTGATGTCCACCTGTTTCAATGCCGGCTCCGGCGTACTACGTGCCAATGGGAACACCGTATTCGGAAGTACAGACGGTGCACTGGAATTCCCCCCAAACATAGAGATGCCCAAAACAGGAGATTCACATATGATATTCAGCGATTTCCGTATTTTCTACCAAACTGTATATCCCAATGATCCAAACTCTCCTCTGACTAAAGATATCGACCAAATAGAGAAATTGAATCTGAAATATATGCAAAATACATTTTCCATCCGAGTATCCTCTATCAATTACGATTATCCGTCGGACATACTATATACCTGGCAGTTGGAAGGATTCTACGATGGCTGGACTACTCCCAGTGACGAAGGAACTATCCGATTTACTAATGTTGCTCCCGGCACCTATACACTGCGTGTACGTTCCGTTTCCAAAGAGGATAATAAACACGTGTTGCAGGAGCGGATATTGAAAATAACTGTAGCACATCCCGTGTGGCTCAGTTTTTGGGCTATTTGTATTTATGTCCTGACTATCATTTTAGCAACATACGTCATTTTCCGCCTTCATTCCATGCGCAGAGAAAAAAAGGCCTCGGATGAAAGAACTCGGTTCTTTATCAATACAGCGCATGATATCCGTACTCCGCTGACACTGATAAAGGCACCTTTGGAAGAAATTCAACAAAAAGAAAATTTAAGTGAAGAAAGTCAGGCCAATATGCTTACAGCCATGAAGAACGTGGACACTTTGATACGCCTCACCACCAATCTGATAAACTTCAGCAAAGCCAATGTGTACTCCTCCTCCCTTCGTATATCGGAACACGAACTTAATACCTATATGGAAGGAATATACCATGCCTTTTATAGTTATGCAGAAGCCAAACAGATCAAACTCGACTACAAAAGCAACTTTGAATATCAAAATGTATGGTTCGACAAAGAAAAGATGGACTCGATCACAAAAAATCTGATTTCAAATGCCATCAAATATACTCCCGCCCACGGTGAGGTACACATTATCACCCGCCATGACAAGGACAACTGGAGTCTGGAGATTACGGACACGGGCATCGGGATTCCTGCCAAAGAACAGAAAAAGTTATTTAAGTTACACTTCAGGGGCAGCAATGCCATCAATGCAAAAATTACAGGCAGTGGAATCGGACTGATGTTAGTGTGGAAACTGGTACGTATTCATAAAGGAAAGATCAGCATAGAAAGCGTAGAGAATAAAGGCACCCGCGTAAAGGTTATCTTCCCCCAAAAACAATTCCGAAGTCAACAGGTTCCGACAGAAACGGTACAACAAGAAAACGTGGTACCAGTATCCCCTAGTGCAGTCTCTCCCCACACTTATAAAGATCAGTATCGGCAGCATGTTCAAAATGCACAGCGCATCCTGGTTGTGGAAGACCATGACGATCTACGCGAATATCTGTCTCATACTTTATCCGAAGCTTATCAAGTGGAAACATGTACCAATGGAAAAGAAGCCTTAAAAATCATCCCCGAATTTAAGCCTGATTTAGTATTATCGGACATTATGATGCCCGAAATGCGGGGGGACGAATTGTGTTCTGCTATCAAGAATAATATACTGACGTCTCATATCCCTGTAATTCTGCTAACAGCATTAAATGACGAAAAGAATATCGTTGAAGGGTTGGAAACAGGTGCGGACAAATACCTGATAAAACCTTTTAACATAGGAATACTAAAAGCATCCATAGCCAATATACTGACTAACCGTGCACTACTTCGTAGCAAATATGCAGAAATGGAACTACACAATGACAGCATTTCCATAAATTATAGCAACACATTGGATCAACAGTTCCTGGAAGCAGTAAAAGAAACAATAACTGAAAATCTAGACAATTCAGGTTTCAACGTGGAGTCACTCTGTGCTTCACAAAATATGAGCCGTTCCAGTTTCTACAATAAACTAAAAGCATTGACAGACCAAGCTCCGGCAGACTATATCCGCCTGATCCGGCTGAAACGGGCAGCGCAATTACTATCCGAAGGACAGTATAATATATCCGAAATATCAGATATGACCGGGTTTAATGATGTAAAATATTTCCGCGAGGTATTCAAAAAATACTATAAAATAAGTCCTAGCGGATATAGCAAGGGAGAAATGAAGGAAGAACCGACTAAACCATAAGATTCCTAAAGAAACTTATTTTGAACAAAATTTATCATTAACGCATTAACAGATAAAAGAGAAAATGAGTACTTTCGGGGCATTCATCCGTAGAATAAACTGACTTATGATAGGAAAAATTAAAATGATGGCAATCATCACGTTTTACGTAGCTGTATTACTTGTTATTGCAGTGTATTTGCAAGACGGAAGCGGGACATTCTCCCATTTTTTCGAAAATGCAAATCTATACATACGTAATTTGCGTAATGTACATGCTCCGGCTTTCCATCAAACTTATGACAATTATCTGCAACTTTTTCCACTCATACTTCTATTCGGACTGAAATTGGGAGGAATAAGAGGTAATTTCGGATGGAAACGGCTGTTCACTTTCATAGTCTTGTCAGTCGTACTGACGCAGCTGGTAGTAAATGGATTAAAACTCACCACAGGGGTGCTTCGCCCGGATGCCACAAATTATTTCTCTTTTCCTTCCGGACATACGGCAGCAGCGTTTATGGCAGCTACCCTATTGTATAAGGAATATGGATTCAAAGGATATTGGGTAGGATTAGTAGCATACGCAGCAGCTATAGTTACAGGGTTTACCCGCATTCTGAATAACCGTCACTGGCTGTTTGATGTCATCATTGGTGCGGCCTTGGGAATATTGCTTACTGATTTGGCTTTCCGCCTGGTACAACTCATATTCAAAGACCGGGGACTTATACAACATAAATAAATACTATAAACTTAATAACACAACAAACTTGGCACTTATGAAAAAACAAATGATCTTATTGGGAATGTTAATGGCATTTTGTATGGCAGAGGCCAAAGTAACACTGCCTGCATTATTCACAGACAATATGGTATTACAACAAAAATCGAATGTCATTTTTCATGGCCATTCATCTACAAAAAAAGAAGTGATAATAAAAACGGGATGGAATAAGCATCCCTATACGACATCACCTGACAAAGAAGGAAATTGGAAAATAGAAGTTCCTACCCCATCTGCCGGAGGTCCTTATGAAATTATCATTTCGGACGGGGAGGAGCACATACTGCAAAATATTCTGATTGGCGAAATATGGTTGTATACAGGAGAATGTGAAACAGAAACTCCCATAGATATACCCTCCCAACCTTATATCCGTCTGTTTCAGACAAAAAAAGAAATCTCTTTAGTTCCCAAGAAAGATTTGCATGCTACACAAGAAGGTTGGAAAGAATGTACATCTGAAACCATAACCGGACTCCCTGCAATCGGATATTTTTTTGCCAGTCAGTTACAAAAAAAACTGAAAGTACCCATAGGTATAATAAGTTGCACCTGGAAAGATACTCCTGCAGAAGCATGGGCCAGTTATGATGCGTTAGAAAACCTGCCAAGTTACAACAAAGAAACTGAAATGCTTGAATCCTTGGGGTTCAATCCTGAAAAAATAGAAGCAGAATATGCCCGTCAAAGAGAAGAGTGGTATCAAGCTCTTTACGAACACGATATGGGATGGTGCGATGACCACCAAGTATGGGCGGAACCTGATTATTCGGATGAGAACTGGAAAACAATGGAACTTCCGGGATACTGGGAAGATAAGGGAATGAAAGACTTCGATGGAGTAGTGTGGTTCAGAAAAACGATAGATATTCCACGTAACTGGACTAGAAAAAATGTCACAATAAATTTAGGGAACATTGCCGATGAAAGCATCGTATATTATAACGGGACTGAAATAGGACGAAACACGAAAGCCGATGCGTCCCACTGTTACACAATTCCCTATAAGCTGGTAAAACGCGGAAAAGCTGTACTGACCATACGTGTGACCAATTACAAAAGCAAAGGAGGAATATATGGCCGTCCAGAAGACATGAAGCTGAGTGTAAAAGGCAAAGATCCTATCTCATTGGCAGGAGAATGGAAATACCTATCCGGTCTCTCATTAAGTGGAATCCCCCCTGTACCCATTTCACCAGAAAGTAACCCTAAGTATCCCACAGGATTATTCAATGCAATGATACATCCGCTTACCTCTTTCCCTCTTCAAGGTGTTATATGGTATCAAGGAAAGAGTAATTTGGAAAGCAGCGATGAATATGCAGACTTATTCATGTCATTGATAGCCGACTGGCGCGATAAATGGCAAAAACCACAAATGCCTTTCTACTTTGTGCAACTGCCCAATCATGAGAAAAAAGAAGAAGCACAAGATGATTCAGACTGGGCGGCCATGCGTGAAGCACAAGCACAGGCTTTACACTTGAATCATACAGGCATGGTGGTAACCACCGATATTGGGAAAGAAAAAAGCAATACCTTCCAAAGTACTCTGGAAACAGGTCTTCGCCTATCACAGTTAGCTTTAAAGCAAACTTACGGAAAAAGAAAAATGCCTCAATATCCGGTTTATAAAGGCTACAGCATCGAAGGAAATACCCTTCGCATCCATTTTGAAAACTTAGGAAAAGGATTCTTGCATCCCGACCCAGTACGCGGATTTATAATCGCAGGTACAGATCGGATTTTTTATCCGGCAACAGTAACTGTAAAAAAGAAAGAAATAATTGTACAATCACCCGATGTACCTCATCCTGTAGCCGTAAGATACAATTGGGCCAACCATACTGATGGTACCTTATTCGGAGCATCAGGCCTGCCTGTAGCTCCATTCCGAACAGATAATTGGTAATTATTGCAAGCTATATGAATAGCCACTTAGATAATTCCTGTATATTTGCACTATTTTAAAATAAACAAAGAAAAACAATGGGAATGGTAATAGGTATAGACGTAGGCGGAAGCACCACCAAGATAATAGGTGTGGATAAAGAAGGCATAAAACATCCTATGATTGTAAAAGCCGAAGATCCTATCACTTCGTTATTCGGTGCTTTCGGCAAATACATATATGATAATGGAATCAGCTTAAACGACATTGATAAAGTCATGTTGACAGGAGTGGGAAGTGCTTACGTAAACCAACCCTTATATGGACTCTCTACTGATCATACGGATGAGTTTCTAGCAAACGGTCTTGGAGCCCACTATGACTCCCAATTGCAAGACCTTATTGTAGTAAGCATGGGTACCGGCACCTCTTTTGTAAAAGTGGAAGGAGGTAAAAACATATCTCACATAGGTGGTATAGGTATTGGCGGAGGAACCATTCAAGGACTATCTCGCCTGTTGTTAAAAACACAGAATATTCATCAAGTGGTAAAGATGGCAGAAAAAGGTGTAATAGAAAATATTGATCTGCAAATCAAGGATATTTGCAATACCCCTCTACCTGGACTGCCTCTGGATGCCACCGCTTCCACATTTGGCAAAGCAAGTTCAAACGCCTCTATGGAAGATGTAGCAGCGGGAATCATTCATATGGTATTACAATCAATAGGACAATCTGTCATATTAGCAGCACTGAATAGCCACATTAAAGATTTTGTCCTAATAGGTAATTTGACCAAAATGCCACAATGCAAAGAAATATTCCCAGTTATGGAAGAAATGTACCAATGCCATTTTTGGATACCTGAATATGCAGAGTATCGCACGGCATTGGGAGCAGCACTAGCTTATACACATAAATAAGAAAGAGAACTGTACTGTTCCTAACTCCTTTGTATTATTATGCTTAGCATAGCAGCAAGATTTTTCAGCTCAATGAAAAAGAAAAAGTGCATCTCCCGCTGATCTTCGAAAGTGGGAGATACAATAAATATCATAAAATTAGCCAACTAATTTATACTTAAAGTAGGGATATTCAATAAATGTTCCTAAAACATGAGTACCCGGAGAGGGTTTCCGGAACCGCTTCCACCGGAGAAAGGACAAGGCGGAGCCTTCCGGACAGTTCCGTGGGAAAGGTACCCACACCCACGGGAAAGATAAGGCTTTTAACTAATTCCCCCAAGTTTTCAAACTGAGCCGAAAAAACGGTAGAGGCCACATTTCATGCGTGCGTATACAAAAAAAAAGCCTCCGGAACTTCTTCAAGTCCGGAGGCTTCAATCAAAACGGCGGCTACCTACTCTCCCACTGTGACGCAGTACCATCGGCGTGACAAGGCTTAACTTCTCTGTTCGGAATGGGAAGAGGTGGAACCCTTGTGCTATAGCCACCTGAATAAGGTTGACATATTGTTGAGCTGTTATCGTAATTTCATTCTGTAGTAAAAACCAAAGGTATACACCATCCGACATATAAAGAAAGTGAACGGGCAATTAGTAATGCTCGGCTTTGATGTCTCCATCTTTACACCTGCATCCTATCAACGTCGTAGTCTACAACGACCCTGAGAAATCTAATCTTGTGGCCGGCTTCGTACTTAGATGCTTTCAGCACTTATCCGATCCAGACTTAGATACCCGGCAATGCACCTGGCGGCACAACCGGCAAACCAGAGGTCTGTCCAACACGGTCCTCTCGTACTAGTGTCAGAGCCACGCAAATTTCATGCGCCCACGATAGATAGAGACCGAACTGTCTCACGACGTTCTGAACCCAGCTCGCGTGCCACTTTAATGGGCGAACAGCCCAACCCTTGGGACCTTCTCCAGCCCCAGGATGTGACGAGCCGACATCGAGGTGCCAAACCACTCCGTCGATATGAGCTCTTGGGAGGGATCAGCCTGTTATCCCCGGAGTACCTTTTATCCTTTGAGCGATGTCCCTTCCATACGGAAACACCGGATCACTATGCTCTAGTTTCCTACCTGATCGACTTGTCAGTCTCCCAGTCAAGCGCCCTTATGCCATTACACTCTAAGGCCGGTTACCAATCGGCCGGAGGGCACCTTTAGAAGCCTCCGTTACGCTTTTGGAGGCGACCACCCCAGTCAAACTACCCACCAATCAATGTCCCGTTCCACGGGTTAGAATCCAAACAAATAAAGGGTCGTATTTCAACAGCGGCTCCACAAATACTGGCGTACCTGCTTCAAAGCCTCCGACCTATCCTACACATCACGTGCCCAGATTCAATGATAAGCTATAGTAAAGGTTCACGGGGTCTTTTCGTCCCATCGCGGGTAATCGGCATCTTCACCGATACTACAATTTCACTGAGCTCACGGTTGAGACAGCGTCCAGATCATTACACCATTCGTGCAGGTCGGAACTTACCCGACAAGGAATTTCGCTACCTTAGGACCGTTATAGTTACGGCCGCCGTTTACTGGGGCTTCAATTCAACGCTTCTCTTATCGATGACATCTCCTCTTAACCTTCCAGCACCGGGCAGGTGTCAGGCTGTATACTGGATCTTTCGATTTGGCACAGCCCTGTGTTTTTGTTAAACAGTTGCCTGGACCGATTCTCTGCGCCCTCCCATAAAAGGGTAGGGACCCTTTATCCCGAAGTTACAGGGTCAGTTTGCCTAGTTCCTTAACCGTGAATCACTCAAGCGCCTTAGAATATTCATCCCGACTACGTGTGTCCGTTTGCGGTACGGGTACCTGCAGGATTAAGTTTAGCGGATTTTCTCGGCAGCATGCTTACGCGCACTATTGCCTTGTCCCGAAGGACGCGGCATACTATCAGGTTCGGATCTCATGGTGGATTTGCCTGCCATGATCGACTCCTACACCCTTCAACCATCTATTCCGTCAGATGGCGGCACTGTCACTACTGCGTCTCCACGTCACTCCTGAAGGTAGTAACGGAATATTAACCGTTTCTGCCATCGGCATCGCCGTTCGGCTGAGCCTTAGGACCCGACTGACCCTGATCCGATTAGCGTTGATCAGGAAACCTTAGTCTTTCGGCGAGGGGGTTTCCCGCCCCCTTTATCGTTACTTATACCTACATTTGCTTTTCCAGACGCTCCAGAATACCTCACGGTACGCCTTCGACGCTGACTGGAATGCTCCCCTACCGATCATATCAATGATCCCACTGCTTCGGTAGACAACTTGATACCCGATTATTATCCACGCCCGACTCCTCGACTAGTGAGCTGTTACGCACTCTTTAAATGAATGGCTGCTTCCAAGCCAACATCCTAGCTGTCTTAGCAGTCAGACTTCGTTAGTTTAACTTAGCTGTCATTTCGGGACCTTAGCAGGTGGTCCGGATTCTTCTCCTCTCGGGCACGGACCTTAGCACCCATGCCCTCACTCCTGCGGTAGAACTGATGCGCATTCGGAGTTTGTCAAGACTTGATAGGCGGTGAAGCCCTCGCATCTTATCAGTCGCTCTACCTCACATCAGTAACCCGCAAGGCTGCACCTAAATGCATTTCGGGGAGTACGAGCTATCTCCAAGTTTGATTAGCCTTTCACCCCTACCCTCAGCTCATCCAGAAGCTTTTCAACGCTTATTGGTGCGGTCCTCCAGCTGGTGTTACCCAGCCTTCAACCTGGCCAAGGGTAGATCACTTGGTTTCGCGTCTGCCACTGCCGACTATACGCCCTATTCAGACTCGCTTTCGCTTCGGATACGTGTGTCGTCACACTTAACCTTGCCGGCAAAGGCAACTCGTAGGTTCATTATGCAAAAGGCACGCCGTCACTCATTAACGAGCTCCGACCGCTTGTAGGCGCACGGTTTCAGGAACTATTTCACTCTTCTGTTCGAAGTGCTTTTCACCTTTCCCTCACGGTACTGGTTCGCTATCGGTCTCTCGGGAGTATTTAGCCTTACCGGATGGTCCCGGCAGATTCACGCAGAATTCCTCGTGCTCCGCGCTACTCAGGATACTACTATGCTTCGACAACATTCGAATACGCAACTGTCATGCTCTATGGTCTTTCTTTCCAGAAAGTTCTTCTCTGATGTCTTCATGCAACGACGTAGTCCTACAACCCCACCCATGCCGTAACATGGATGGTTTGGGCTGTTCCCCGTTCGCTCGCCACTACTGGGGGAATCATTGTTTATTTTCTTTTCCTGCAGGTACTAAGATGTTTCAGTTCCCTGCGTTAGCCTCCAACAACGTTGGATAATACCTCTTCAAGATATTGGGTTGTCCCATTCGGAAATCTCTGGATCAAAGGTCATTTGCACCTCCCCAAAGCTTATCGCAGCTTATCACGTCCTTCATCGCCTCCGAGAGCCAAGGCATCCGCCATGCGCCCTTTTTTACTTTCTTTATTCATTCACTCACACAACGGTTCTTGCGTTCCGTTGGTAGCGGGATGATATATACTTTTAGCTCTTTACTACTAAAATTACTGTTTGCTTGTACAATATGTCATAGATCGTTCATCTTCGTTTCTTACGTTTCCGATGGAGTGGAGAATAACGGATTCGAACCGTTGACCCTCTGCGTGCAAGGCAGATGCTCTAGCCAGCTGAGCTAATCCCCCGAACTTGATTCCGTTCGTAGTCCCAGGCAGAGTTGAACTGCCGACCTCTACATTATCAGTGTAGCGCTCTAACCAACTGAGCTATAGGACTAAGTTCAACCTAGTCTGTTTAATTAGACCCGGCTTCTTACTTTCTCTCTTCCGTATCATTACGGAATCATATCTTGAATAAACAACACCAGCAGTACAAGAACAAAAACCTTATCGATCTTTCGTCCTCTCCAGAAAGGAGGTGTTCCAGCCGCACCTTCCGGTACGGCTACCTTGTTACGACTTAGCCCCAGTCACCAGTTTTACCCTAGGGCGCTCCTCGCGGTTACGCACTTCAGGTACCCCCGGCTCCCATGGCTTGACGGGCGGTGTGTACAAGGCCCGGGAACGTATTCACCGCGCCGTGGCTGATGCGCGATTACTAGCGAATCCAGCTTCGTGGAGTCGGGTTGCAGACTCCAATCCGAACTACGACCGGAGGTTTTTGGGATTGGCATCCACTCGCGTGGTAGCGGCCCTCTGTACCCCCCATTGTAACACGTGTGTAGCCCCGGACGTAAGGGCCGTGCTGATTTGACGTCATCCCCACCTTCCTCACATCTTACGATGGCAGTCTTGTCAGAGTCCTCAGCGAAACCTGTTAGTAACTGACAACAAGGGTTGCGCTCGTTATGGCACTTAAGCCGACACCTCACGGCACGAGCTGACGACAACCATGCAGCACCTTCACAGATGCCTTGCGGCTTACGGCTTTCACCGTAATTCATCTGCAATTTAAGCCCGGGTAAGGTTCCTCGCGTATCATCGAATTAAACCACATGTTCCTCCGCTTGTGCGGGCCCCCGTCAATTCCTTTGAGTTTCACCGTTGCCGGCGTACTCCCCAGGTGGAATACTTAACGCTTTCGCTTGGCCGCTTGCTGTATATCGCAAACAGCGAGTATTCATCGTTTACCGTGTGGACTACCAGGGTATCTAATCCTGTTTGATACCCACACTTTCGAGCCTCAATGTCAGTTGCAGCTTAGCAGGCTGCCTTCGCAATCGGAGTTCTTCGTGATATCTAAGCATTTCACCGCTACACCACGAATTCCGCCTGCCTCAACTGCACTCAAGATATCCAGTATCAACTGCAATTTTACGGTTGAGCCGCAAACTTTCACAACTGACTTAAACATCCATCTACGCTCCCTTTAAACCCAATAAATCCGGATAACGCTCGGATCCTCCGTATTACCGCGGCTGCTGGCACGGAGTTAGCCGATCCTTATTCATAAAGTACATGCAAACGGGTATACATACCCGACTTTATTCCTTTATAAAAGAAGTTTACAACCCATAGGGCAGTCATCCTTCACGCTACTTGGCTGGTTCAGGCCTGCGCCCATTGACCAATATTCCTCACTGCTGCCTCCCGTAGGAGTTTGGACCGTGTCTCAGTTCCAATGTGGGGGACCTTCCTCTCAGAACCCCTATCCATCGAAGACTAGGTGGGCCGTTACCCCGCCTACTATCTAATGGAACGCATCCCCATCGTCTACCGGAATACCTTTAATCATGTGAACATGCGGACTCATGATGCCATCTTGTATTAATCTTCCTTTCAGAAGGCTGTCCAAGAGTAGACGGCAGGTTGGATACGTGTTACTCACCCGTGCGCCGGTCGCCATCGGCCTTAGCAAGCTAAGACCATGCTGCCCCTCGACTTGCATGTGTTAAGCCTGTAGCTAGCGTTCATCCTGAGCCAGGATCAAACTCTTCATTGTAATAATATCTTTTCCAACTATTCAGTTGATAATCTGCTCAAGGATTCCAAATCTATCAATATCAATATTGACGGTTCTTGTTTTTTTCCGTACACCATATATATATATTACATACGGTGCACCGGCTTGTACTACTTGTTTGTTTATCTTAAATCTTTCAAAGAACTCTCATTTATGTCTTGCCATCGTTTCCGAAAGCGGATGCAAAGGTAAGAGATATTATCGTAACCACCAAATGTTTTCGAAAGTTTTTTTGAAAAAGTTTTTTTCGAAACTTCCATAAAAGGCGGGACGTCCATCCTCCCCACGTCTTATCCGTTCTCGCTCCCTTAGCCCCGCTAAGGTAAGATACTGGGTGCAGACACTGTCAAGGAAAACTCTCCTACGTTTGTTTCACCAAGTCAGTCACACACTGTCTGAAGTGCCGCATCTCTCTCGATTGCGGATGCAAAGGTAGACCTTTTAACGATAACCAGCAAACATACGAAGGAAAAATTATACGGATTTCCTGAAACTTTTTTGTAATACTCTGAATGACAGATGTGTTACAAAGCATGTTTTTATAACGGAGGACACCGGAGGAAAAAGACAGACACATTGTAATATTCGCACGCGCGTATAGGAACGGAAAAAGGAAGGGACCCATACGAAAACAGCAGACGGAAAACAAGAAAAGACGGAAAAACGGAAGGCAAACTTGCAAACTTGCAAAACTTGCAGCATCTCCACACACACTAAAAAACAAAACTACCATTTAAGACAAGAACGAAATCAAAGACAATAAATAAGTAAATTCTATAATTCTCTTTATACAAAAAGACAGACCTGTTTTATTCCTCCATTTACAAATAAAAAACTATTCACCTATCAGATGATCCATTAAAAAGACGTATCTTTGCCATTCATTATTTTTAATGCTAACATGAAATACGGAGTAACAAAAAATACATTACTTATTACAGCAGGCATAGTTTGGCTCTTAGCCGGTATCAACATCTTACGTATTGGAATAAGTTGCTGGATAAACGATTCTCATTATTGGTTCTTCAAAGTCTGTGAAGCTACCATAGTATTTCTGTTATTCTTTGGTCTGATATTTCATAAACTTTACAAGAAACATACTCATCGCATATCTCAAAAGAAAGCCAAGAATTGTCCATTCTCTTTCTTCGATGTAAAAGGGTGGATTATCATGGCATTCATGATTACCATAGGTATTTTAACACGCACCCTGCATTTACTACCGGAAGCATTCATTGCTGTATTTTATACAGGATTGTCAGTAGCCCTAATTACAACTGGTACCCGATTTATATGGTACTGGTGGAGAAACAGGCATCTACTAGTCTGATAAGTCATTCGGTCTACAGGGATTTCCACGACGGATGCTATTTTTCCCTCGCACGATGGCAACGAAACCTCCCCAAAAGAAACGACAGTATCACCAATCACTCTTTCAAATCGCATGTTTCAAGAAATCTACAGGCTACCATACAGGTTGATATCACTATCAGAGTGAATCGAAGAAAATCATATCATGCTACGCTAAGGTTTCCGCATCGAGCAGATTAATCATACCTGATTGCAAATTGTTATAAGCTCCCGAACAGTTGTTGTCATTGTATGGATTCCTCAACATACAGTTCGGCAACCTCAATGCGGCATACATCTACACCGGTAAACTCCACAATACACTCGCCCACAACCTGCGTTATCCTTGCGCGAAGTAAATCACAAGTATCTTACCTTTTCAGCCGGATAGTCGAAATCACCCCGGTTCTCTCCACTTCCTAGCTTTTCGGGTATTATCAACTGTTCTGTTTCTAGCGTAGAAATATCATTAAGAAAACATACTGCCACGCTGAACAACGGAAAGAGCAATAGTTAAATAATAAATAACCTTTTCATCTTCTATCATTTTTTTATTGGTTGTTACATTCTTCATCTGTCACAACATGGGATGGAGATAAAATAGCACTACCGTAACGACGGTTCAACAGTTCTGATTATGTAGAATCAACACAAGACGATGAGCCAACTGGTTAAATCAAACTAATAAAAAACAATCGCCGCAGAAATAAATGTATAACTCCCTGCGGCAATTGTTTTATTGTAATATCCAAGTACATCGATCTATCAATTGTTTTTTACTATCATTGGCACGTACTTCTATTTCATTCCTTCCTTTTCTGAGAGGGACATCCTTGAACAAACAAACTTTCAAACTGTCTGGTTTCATCTTTCCACACTGACAGTCATTCACGATCAATATCACTTCTTCTACATTCGAAAAAACCTGTACATCAACGAGTGGCTTCACTCGATTCACATTACGACGCCCCGCGATATAAATCATAGGTTCCGGATTCCAATTGGCCCGATAAAAATAATAAGCATCCTTTTTAATCTTGCGATCATGGGTTACCAGCCCTTTGTCATTAATGCCCGGACGATCACCTTCCGTACGATGAGCCGCACCGAAATCAAACATATTCCACACAAAACTAGCCCACACATACGGACGTTCGTTTATTATTTTCCAATTCTGAATGTGATATTCTGTTTGCCAATTCTCTGGATGCCACCAACTTCCGGGAACAGTTTGTACCAATGAATCCTGCTGATGATAGATACTAGCACCCGCACCATATTCGCTGATGGCAATTTTCATTTCGGGATGGTTCTTATGAGTAGCATCCAACCATGTGGCAAGCGTAGCCGGCGTAGCCCCATACCATCCGTCATAGCGATTCCAAGCTATATGATCAGTAATGAAATTCAACGCACCCTCCTGATTACTTGCAGAAGTAGTAGGACGAGTAGGATCCTCTTGATGCGCTATAGCATTCAACTCCTTTATATACTCTACAGGATTGTCTCCCTGCTCTTTTAATTCATTGAACAACCCCCAAAAACAGATACTAGGATGATTGTAATGCTGGCGTATCATCTCTTTCAACTGCTCTTTACCATTTTCACGGAAAGAAGGCTGATCAACAAAACCTTTATCAGCGTATCCTCCCGGCCCCACAAATGGAATCTCAGCCCAAGTAACAATACCATGTTTATCCATTAAATCATACATATAGGTAGCTTGCGGATAATGTGCCAGACGAACAGCATTCACCCCCATATCAAGCATGATACGAGTATCTTCCTCGTGATGCACCGGACAAAGAGCATTACCCACTTCCGCCCTCTCCTGATGACGGCATACACCATGCAGCGGCAAGTGTTTTCCATTCAAGAAAAAACCTTTATCGGGATCCGTGACGTAATAACGTAACCCTAACGGCTGTTCCACTTTGTCCAATTCTTTTCCGTCTTTAATCAAAGTCAACACCGCCTGATACATGAACGGATCCTGCATACCGTTCCAAAGACGCGGATTCTTCAGTATGAACTCTATATTCTCTACCTGTACATCTGTATGAGGAATCATACTTACTTCCTTCTCCGTTTCATACACAGTCTTTTTCCCGTCATTAACCTGCAACCGGAGCACTACTTTCCGGAGTTCTCCCGTTCCATTAGAAAGATTTACGCGTGCACAAATAGTTGCCTGTTTATCCGTAACCTGTTGCTGTATGAGATAAACCCCAGACGATGCATAATCTAACGGAGAAATACACAGGTTATCAGTCAGCAACAGATGTACATCCCGATAAATGCCGCCATAAAAATTAAAATCACCGACCAATGGCATTACATCCAACTGCTCGCCATTATTGACACGTACCAGCAATGTATTCTCTTTTCCATATTCCACTTTATCGGTTATCTCGAAGACAAAAGCTCCATAGCCTCCCCGATGCTCACCTATATGTTTACCATTTACAAAGACATTGCTCACGCAATTCGCCCCCTCGAAACGTAAAAAAAGCCGCTTGCCTTGCCACTCGGGACGGATGAATATCTTTTTAGTATAATTACCTATTCCCCGCTTGTAATCGTGCTTACCACCCAAGGCATCCTGCGCATTCCAAGTATGAGGCAAGTCTACCCTACGTGCAGCACTAGCATTTACTTGATGGGAAAAACGGAAACTCCAATCCTGATTGATAAGCTTATCTTCTCTTTGTGCCAACACCTGCATGCTGAAAGCTGCGGCAAATAATACGGTGAAAGTTCTTCTGAGGTTTTTCATATGTATTTTTATTATTATACTTTGATTTATGTTCCAACAGCAAAAATAGGCAAAAAACTTGAGAGAGCAACTAAAACACAGAAGAATAGTTGAATACGAAAAAGGTAAAAGTCAAAACCGCCATGAATAACTTTTCTTCTGATATTCACAGCGGCATATATTATAAGCAAAATAATAAATCAACACATATCCTCTCAAAGATTTTTCCAAGCATTTCTTATAATATTTCGTATAGAAGCATGCTAAAAAATACCGATATAATTACAAATATAAAATCCAACGATATATTATCTTATTGTTTTACATTTAGCTTATAACCAACAGAGAGGGTTAAACTGTTATAATTCACACCTATATTATCATTTTTAGATTCTTTCCCAAGTGACATTTCATATTGAAGCTTAACCGTCCACCTCCGATTTTCAATACCTACAGCAGATGTCATTCCCCAGTCGAAATTTCTCGCATGCTGATATAGAAACTGGTTGCTACCACCCTCCGCACTTTCTCCCACACCAGGATATCCTTCAACCCAACCGGAAGAAGGCATAGTTAGATAATATGGATTGCTGTCAATATGATTTTTTATACAATATCCTATATATGGTCCTATCTCAAAGAAAAATTTAGTGGAATTGTTGCTATGGATAGAGAATTTAGCTAAAATAGGAACTTGTAAAAAATGCCTTGTCTGAGAAACATTTTCTATCCATGTAGCATCTCCATTACTATATGTTCCGCCATTATTCACAGAGTATCCTCTAAAAGTATAATATAATCCCGACTTCATAGAGAACATATTATTAACATTATAATCTGCAGATATCCCTAAACGAGTGGATGGACGCCAACATTCTCCATACCCAGTTCTTTGTATTGCAGATAACCCTGCTTCGGTTGCCCATGTAACACGCTGAGCATTAGCCCACATGCTACAAGAAAAAACAACAGCAAATAATAATACTTTTTTCATTGAAAAATAAATTAAAGTTAGTAATTCTATAGTTTATACTATCGTGTCGCTATAATCTTTTTCATCATAACAACTTCATTTTTTGACAGAATGACAACAAAGTTCCGTTTTACCCCCATCCATGAAATCATTTTTATTTCAAACTAACATTTTACCAAACCGATAAAATTGAATGTAAGTACGATATAGCGATGACCGATCCACTAAAAAAATACAAGGGAAACAAGCAATAAGTACGGTTTCAAGCTTACAAAAGAAGAAGCTATTTTAAATTAGCACATTGACTGCATGATTTTTTATATATTTCCACATCAACAATAATTCATCTTGATACATTATTTTTCTGAAGCAGCTCATATATTTGGTCAGCGTATTCTGAGACAATTTTCTCACTATCCGCAGGTGCATTTCAAAAGCATCAATAAACTCACCCTTCAACTCGTTGAAGGAAATATACTCTTTCCTGTAGAATTCGTGGATTACAATCTCCAGCAATTCATAGCAGTTCCCATAACGGGAAAGAGTGGATTTCTGATATTCCTTGCCGATTAATGCCGTCCAGTCATCCATGTACTTCTTCATCGTACCCAAAACAATACGGCGTTCCTCTTTAGAGAACAGCTTCACCAAAAGATGTTTAGGAATTACCAAAGCCTCCTGAAACAAAAGTTCCTTGTGAATCTGGTATAAACGGACTGTCAGCGACTCAATATAGCAGTTCAGTTCCACCGACGCCCGGTCCTTTCCCTTGCTGCGGCCTTTGGTGTTATTCCATAATTTGATTGGAACAGAACGCTGGATTCGGATTTCATCCTGCTGCCCATTAACTGTCACACGAAGAGAAATCGGTGCCTCGCCGTTTTTTAATAATTTGCTCTTGCGTATGAAGAACAAAACTTTCATTGATTCCTGTTTCATACAGCTCTTAATTTACGTTGTAAAATTAATAAGTAAGGAACAGACAAATCCTACTCAAAAATATGAAAATCAATGAAGTATGATGTGTGCCAGGGGCTTTTTATATGGCCTTAAAAAAAGCAACTGAATTTGCACCTGACATACTTCTCAGAAACGCTACATTCTGCTTCACCTCAAACAAACAAAAAAGCCCTAATTCCGTTGAGAATCAGAGCTTTTCCTAATTTTGCTTTCTTGAGAAGCGGTGCGTACGGGACTCGAACCCGTGACCCCATGCGTGACAGGCATGTATTCTAACCAACTGAACTAACGCACCAATAATTTTAATAAATCAAAAAAGACTTGCGGTGCGTACGGGACTCGAACCCGTGACCCCATGCGTGACAGGCATGTATTCTAACCAACTGAACTAACGCACCAGTAATTTTGATAAATCGGAAAAAGACTTGCGGTGCGTACGGGACTCGAACCCGTGACCCCATGCGTGACAGGCATGTATTCTAACCAACTGAACTAACGCACCAATAATTTTGATAGTCTCTCTTCCGACGCTTTCTCTCTCGATTGCGGGTGCAAAGGTACGCATTATTTTTAAATCTGCAAGCGTTTTGGCAAAAACCATAAAAAAAATATTTTCCAACTCCCTTCACCTCCCCACCCTAAAAATTACGATATTGTTATTATTTTAATCTTTTCAACAAACTTCTTGTTATAAAATTTAGCTTATTGGCAATAATTCGCTATTTTTGTGCACTCAATAGATTAAAATCGAAAATTAGGGAAAAAGATGAATACAACTGCAAAATTATTGTTGCACTGCCCAGACCAACCAGGCATTTTGGCAGAAGTCACAAACTTTATTACAATTAACAAAGGTAATATTGTCTACTTAGACCAATATGTAGACCATGTAGAAAATATATTTTTCATGCGTATAGAATGGGAAATAAAGGATTTCTTTATTCCTAAAAATAAAATAGAAGATTATTTTGAAACCTTGTATGCCCAAAAATATGAAATGAAATTCCGTCTTTATTTCTCGGATGTAAAACCCAAAATGGCCATATTTGTTTCCAAACTGTCCCATTGCTTGTTCGATATGCTGGCACGCTACACGGCCGGAGAATGGAATGTGGAAATTCCGCTGATTATAAGTAACCATCCCGACCTTCAGCATGTGGCAGAACGTTTCGGTATACCGTTCTATCTCTTCCCTATTACTAAAGAGAACAAAATGGAACAGGAAAAAGCAGAAATGGAGCTGTTGGAAAAACATAACATCAATTTCATTGTACTGGCACGCTATATGCAAGTAATTTCCGAACAAATGATTGAAGCATATCCCAACCGCATCATCAACATACACCACTCTTTCCTCCCTGCGTTCGTTGGTGCAAAACCTTATCATGCAGCGTTTGAACGAGGAGTAAAAATCATTGGTGCGACCAGCCATTATGTTACCTCCGAACTGGATGCCGGTCCTATCATTGAGCAAGATGTAGTACGCATCACACACAAGGACACTGTGCAGGATTTAGTAAGTAAAGGTAAAGATTTGGAAAAAATAGTCCTTTCTCGTGCTGTTCAGAAACATATTGAACGAAAAGTATTGGCTTATAAAAATAAAACAGTTATCTTTAGCTGATGAAAATTGCTGTCGTAAAATATAATGCAGGAAACATCTACTCCGTAGACTATGCACTGAAGCGCCTTGGAGTAGAAGCAACCATCACTTCCGATAAGGAAGTATTGATGAGTGCCGACAAAGTTATCTTCCCCGGTGTGGGCGAAGCCGAAACAACCATGAGCCATCTCCGGAAAAACCGGTTGGATGAAGTTATTAAAAACTTAAAACAACCTGTACTAGGTATCTGCCTGGGAATGCAGCTGATGTGCCGGCACTCCGAAGAAGGAAATGCCGAGTGCTTGGGCATCTTTGATACTGATGTAAAGTTGTTCAGCCCCACCCGGCATGAAGACAAAGTACCCCATATGGGATGGAATACCCTGGCTCATGTACGCAGCGACCTGTTCAAAGGATTCACCAAAGAAGAATTTGTATACTTCGTACATAGCTTCTATGTGCCTCTGAACGAGTTTACGGCAGCACAAACAGATTATATCCTCCCCTACAGTTCGGCCTTGCACAAAGACAATTTCTATGCGACACAGTTCCATCCCGAAAAGAGCGGAGCCGTGGGCGAACGAATCCTGAGGAACTTTTTAGAATTGTGAACCATTACATTATATATAACAATGTATAAGAAGAAATAGATATGATAGAGTTAATTCCTGCCATCGACATTATTGATGGCAAATGCGTCCGTCTTTCTCAAGGAGATTATAACACACAGAAAGTATATAACGAAAACCCGGTTGAGGTTGCCAAAGAATTTGAAGCCCATGGGATTCATCGTCTGCACATTGTCGATCTGGATGGAGCAGTTTCACGCCATGTTGTGAATTACCGTGTACTGGACCAAATCGCCAGCCGCACTTCTCTGGTCATTGATTTTGGAGGAGGGATAAAAACAGACGAGGACCTAGTCATCGCTTTCGACAATGGCGCACAAATGGTAACCCTGGGCAGCGTAGCCGTGAAAAATCCCGGGCTTTTCAAAAAATGGCTGGAACAATACGGAAACGAGAAAATCATTCTGGGAGCTGATGTAAAGGAGAATAAAATTTCTGTCAATGGCTGGAAAGAGGAAAGTCAGCAGCAGTTGATCCCTTTTTTGAAAGATTATACTAAAGAAGGAGTTTTCAAGGTGTTATGTACCGACATCAGCCGTGACGGAATGTTGCAAGGGCCTTCCGTGGAACTATACCAGCAAATCCTGAAGGAGTTCCCGAATATGCATCTGATAGCCAGCGGAGGAGTAAGCTGTATACAGGACATTATCGACCTGGAAATAGCCAAAGTTCCGGCTGTTGTTTTCGGCAAGGCATTATACGAGGGAAAAATTACATTGAAAGACTTAAACCGTTTCATGTAAGAGCAAATCATGTTAGCAAAAAGAATCATACCTTGCCTGGACATCAAAGACGGGCAGACCGTAAAAGGAACCAATTTCGTAAACTTACGTCAAGCAGGTGATCCGGTAGAACTGGGGCGTACCTACAGTGAACAGGGAGCTGACGAACTGGTCTTTCTCGATATCACTGCCAGCCATGAAGGGCGCAAAACCTTTACCGATTTGGTAAAACGGGTAGCGGCCAATATCAATATCCCCTTTACTGTAGGAGGAGGTATAAACGAACTGAGCGACGTAGACCGGCTATTGAATGCAGGAGCTGACAAAGTTTCTATCAATTCATCAGCCATCCGCAATCCGGATTTGGTAGACAAGATTGCCAAACATTTCGGTTCACAGGTCTGTGTAGTAGCCATTGACGCCAAGCAGACTGAAACCGGGTGGAAATGCTATCTGAACGGCGGCCGGATTGAAACCGACAAGTACCTGTTTGACTGGGCTAAAGAGGTGAACAATCGCGGGGCAGGAGAAATTCTTTTCACGAGCATGAACCATGACGGAGTGAAAAACGGATATGCCAACGAAGCCCTCTCCACCTTGGCCGATTTACTGACAATTCCCGTCATCGCATCTGGAGGCGCCGGATGCATGGAACATTTCCGCGATACATTTGCAAAAGGGAAAGCAGATGCTGCATTAGCAGCCAGCGTTTTTCATTTCGGAGAAATTAAAATTCCCGAATTAAAACAGTATCTTTGCGAGCAAGGAATTAATGTGAGGTTATAACTCTGTTTTTAATTGCATCTAAATCTGTTTCCACTACCATCCCAAACAGGATGAAAGACTGGCAAACGACCTTCAGATCCTCATTCCACTCTGAATGACGATGCTGATGAAATTTTAAACAAGTTCTATACAACACCGATAATATAACAATAAAATATAGAAAAATGGATTTGAATTTTGAAAAAATGAACGGGTTGATCCCCGCCATCATACAAGACAACAGCACCAACAAAGTACTGATGTTAGGGTTTATGAATGAAGAAGCATACCGAAAAACAATGGAAACTGGTAAAGTAACTTTCTTCAGCCGTACCAAGAACCGCCTGTGGACAAAAGGTGAAGAAAGCGGGAATTTCCTGAATGTTGTTTCTATAAAAGAAGACTGTGACAAGGATACCCTGCTGATCAAAGTAAATCCGGCAGGTCCTGTATGTCACACCGGAACAGATACTTGCTGGGGAGAAGAAAACAAAGAAGACATCATGTTCCTAAAGGAATTACAAGATTTCATTGACAAACGTCATGAGGAAATGCCCGCAGGCTCTTACACCACCAGCCTGTTCGAATCCGGTATCAACAAAATGGCACAGAAAGTAGGTGAAGAAGCCGTGGAAACGGTTATCGAAGCTTGTAACGGAACCGACGAACGCCTTATCTACGAAGGAGCCGATCTGATATACCACATGATTGTACTGCTCACCTCAAAAGGCTATCGCATCGAGGACCTTGCCCGTGAATTGAAAGAACGTCATAGCGCTACGTGGAAAAAACACTAAAATGATGGACGAAGCTCTCATTCGATATAAAAACGTATATATCAACCAACAAGAATTAGGCGTATTGGAAGATGTAAACCTGGAACTGAACAAGGGTGAATTTGTTTACCTCATTGGGAAAGTCGGTTCCGGAAAGACCTCATTACTGAAAACAATTTACGGTGAGCTGGATATACAGTCAGGAGAAGCCGAGGTGCTAGGCTACAACATGACTAACATCAAGCGGAAGCATATTCCCGAACTGCGCCGCCGTTTAGGCATTGTCTTTCAAGATTTTCAGTTACTGACAGACCGCACCGTACACGCAAACCTCAGTTTTGTATTGCGCGCCACCGGATGGACAAACAAAGCAACCATCAAAGCACGCATTGAAGAAGTACTGGACCAAGTGGGAATGACCGGTAAAGGATACAAAATGCCCAACGAACTATCGGGTGGCGAACAACAACGCATTGTTATTGCCCGTGCCATCCTAAACCGGCCGGACATTATTCTGGCCGATGAGCCGACGGGTAACCTGGACACGGAAACAGGGCGCAAAATTGTAGAACTTCTGAAATCCATTTGTGCTACAGGCTCCGCCATCATGATGACCACCCATAATCTGCATCTCCTGTCGGAATATCCGGGAGTTGTCTACCGCTTTGAGAATCATCATATCAAAGAAGTGACTCACGAATACAGCCGGATGGAAAGAAGTCAAAATGAGACCGAAAAAGGAGAAAAAACGACAGTTACACCCCAAGAAACGGCAGAATAAGTAGATGAATGATAAATATCATCACTAAAATGCTGATTTTTGCAGTCTTATTTGTATATTTGCACGCTAATTATCAATATAGGAACAATTAAAATACGAAACGAAAAATGAAAGTTTTAAAGTTTGGAGGTACTTCGGTAGGTTCTGCACAAAGAATGAAAGAAGTAGCCAAATTAATTACCGACGGTGAACAGAAGATTGTTGTACTTTCAGCCATGTCTGGAACAACAAACACGTTGGTTGAAATTTCGGATTATCTGTATAAGAAAAATCCCGAAGGTGCGAATGAAATCATTAACAGACTGGAGGCTAAATATAAACAGCATGTTAATGAACTTTATTCTACTGACGAGTATAAGCAGAAAACACAGGAATTTATAAAAGCACAGTTCGATTATATTCGTTCGTATACAAAAGATATTTTCACACTGTTCGAAGAAAAAGTAATCCTGGCACAAGGCGAATTGATCTCCACCAACATGGTTACCAACTATTTGCAGGAACAAGGGGTCAACGCCATCTTACTTCCGGCATTGGAATTCATGCGCACGGACAAGAACTCGGAGCCCGACCCTGTATATATCAAAGAAAAATTGGCCGCACAGCTGGAAATACATCCGGACGCTGAAATTTATATCACACAAGGTTTTATCTGCCGCAACGCCTATGGCGAGATAGATAATCTGCAACGTGGCGGAAGCGACTATACCGCATCACTGATCGGTGCCGCTGTAAACGCCTCCGAAATCCAGATATGGACAGATATTGACGGTATGCACGATAATGACCCGCGCATCGTAGACAAGACTTCTCCTGTACGTCACCTGCACTTCGAAGAAGCTGCCGAATTGGCCTACTTTGGTGCGAAGATTCTGCATCCTACTTGCGTACAGCCTGCCAAATATGCCAATATTCCCGTCCGTCTGCTTAATACAATGGAACCTACAGCCCCGGGGACTTTGATTTCCAATGATACGGAAAAAGGCAAAATCAAGGCAGTTGCAGCCAAAGACAACATCACTGCCATCAAGATCAAATCAAGCCGTATGTTACTGGCCCACGGCTTCTTGCGCAAAGTATTCGAAATCTTCGAAAGCTATCAGACCTCTATCGACATGATCTGTACTTCAGAGGTCGGTGTTTCCGTATCCATTGATAACACCAAACATCTGAATGAAATTCTGGACGACTTGAAGAAATATGGTACAGTAACCGTAGATCAGGATATGTGTATCATCTGTGTAGTCGGTGACCTGGAATGGGAAAACGTAGGCTTTGAAGCCAAAGCGTTGGACGCCATGCGCGACATACCGGTACGTATGATTTCATTCGGCGGTAGCAACTACAATATTTCTTTCCTGATTCGTGAAGAAGACAAGAAGAAAGCATTGCAGTCATTAAGCGATCATTTATTCAACAATAAATAATTTCTACTGTAGGGGCGGATTGAATCCGCCCGAATACATCCCACTCTACAAAGTTGGTGTTTTCGGGCGAATTTAATTCGCCCCTGCTCATAAAAACAAAATACAATATGAAAGGAACATTCCCCGTAAACAAGTTCAGAGAGTTGGAAACTCCCTTCTACTATTACGATGTCAATGTGCTGCGAGAAACCTTGTCATGCATCAACAAAGAAGCAGGCAAATACAATAATTTCTGCGTGCATTACGCCGTGAAGGCCAATGCTAACCACAAAGTCCTGACAATTATCCGCGAAAGCGGTCTGGGAGCCGACTGTGTAAGTGGCGGAGAAATCCGCGCAGCCATTAAGGCCGGATTCCCGACAAACAAAATAGTCTATGCTGGCGTAGGCAAGACAGACTGGGAAATTAATCTGGGTCTGGATTATGATATTTTCTGCTTCAACGTAGAGTCTGTACCCGAACTGGAAATCATTAACGAACTGGCTGCCGCCAAAGGCAAAACAGCCCGTGTAGCTTTCCGTATCAATCCGAATGTAGGTGCGCATACCCATGCAAATATCACCACCGGACTAGCAGAAAACAAATTCGGGATCAGCATGGAAGATATGGACAAAGTGATTGATATGGCCGGAACATTGCCTCATGTAAAATTTGTAGGCTTACATTTCCACATCGGTTCTCAGATTCTGGATATGGGTGATTTTGTAGCCTTGTGCAACCGTGTAAACGAACTACAGGAAAAACTCTATGCCCGCCAAATCATAGTAGAACATATCAATGTAGGCGGCGGCTTAGGAATTGATTATGCACACCCCAACCGTCAAGCCATCCCCAACTTCACGGAATACTTTGCCACTTATCACAAGCATCTGAGACTGCGCCCCCAGCAGACTTTACATTTCGAACTGGGACGCGCCGTAGTAGGACAGTGCGGCAGCCTTATCAGCAAAGTGATTTATGTAAAGCAAGGAACCAACAAACAGTTCGCCATATTAGATGCCGGCATGACCGACTTGATTCGTCCTGCCCTTTATCAGGCATACCACAAAATAGAAAATATCACTTCGGAAGAACCTATGGAAACTTACGATGTGGTAGGCCCCATCTGCGAATCATCCGATGTATTCGGCAAGGCTATTGATTTGAACAAAGCACACCGTGGCGACCTTTTCGCTCTCCGTTCAGCAGGAGCATATGGTGAAATTATGGCATCGGCTTACAATTGTCGTGCATTGCCCAAAGGATATACCTCAGAAGAGTTAGTATAAACCAACTCCAACTGCCGGAAGATAAATAAGAAACAGCGCCGCTTTGCATCAAAGCGGCGCTGTTTCTTATTTATCTTCCGGAATGAAATCTTCTTTTATAAATTCATCATACACACGCCGTGGATGATCCGCTTTTGAAAATCCATTATTACCAAAATTCTGTTCACGGAACTTCTTTAGCTTTAAATTATCTTCCGCATACTCACGCAAAGTTTTCTGTTTGCCTCCTAATATGGAACTATCCAGCACCTCACATTCCAACAGATTTTCCTTCGGAGTAATTATTGGAAGGAGCTTCTGTTCCAAAAAACCGCGATAGGCCCCCACATACTCGCACCAGCACTCCCCCTTCACCTCATAAATACGATACGTGTACTTAGACAAAGCAGTTCTAATAAAAATTTCATTCCCCATCACCTCGGCCACGGCTTCTAAGTTATAAGCCAAGTCTTTAATCTTGATAATCTTCTTTCCTGACTCATCTTCCTTGATTTCCGTAGCCCAAAAGTCGGAATGCATAAGCTGATCAAGTATATTGATCAAACTTTCTTTAATCTCAAATTGTATTCTCATAATAATTGCCCGTTGGTCAGGACTTGTTACAGGTTTCAGCTAACTTCCTTAAATATAGCAATTATACTTGAAAAATATTCACGGAAACACACTTTTAACATTAAATTATAATTAAATCTGAACTTTTGAATAAATAAAGAATATTCATCCTGCTACAATTCAATTATTTGCTGTATTTTTGCACGTTTTTAAAACAGATCACACATGGAACCATTCACCATAGATACAATCTTACCAATAGCTTCGGGAGCCTTATTCACCACGCAGGCCGTTTACTATCTGGGGCTATATAACAAACTATACACTCACAGCAGAGAAACAGCATATGCCACTGATATAAATACCCAAAATCCTCCACTGTCTGTCATCATTGTGGCAAAAGACGCAGCCCACGAATTACAAGAAAACCTCCCATTTATTTTAGAGCAGGACTATCCGGAATTCGAAGTGATTGTGATTTACGACCGCCCGGCGGATGATTGTGACAATACGTTGAAATTACTGGAAGACAAATATCCCAATCTCTATCATACCTTTATCCCCGACAGTGCACGCTACATCAGCCACAAGAAACTGGGAATAACAATGGGAATTAAAGCCAGCCGCCATGAATGGCTGGTATTTACCGAACCCGATTGCCGTCCGCAAAGCAATCAATGGCTGAAACAGATGGCACGTAATTTCACACCTGCCACCGAAATCGTTTTAGGCTACAGCAACTACGAAAAAGTACCGGGATGGTTTAATAAGAAAATCACTTTCGACACGTTGCTGAATTCTATGCGTTATCTGGGTATGGCTGTTTCCGGACATCCCTACATGGGCACAGGACGGAATATGGCTTATCGGAAAACACTGTACTACAAGCAGAAGGGATTTGCCTCCCACCTGAATCTGCAACGTGGAGAAGATGATTTGTTCATCAATGAAACAGCCCGTGCACACAATACACGAGTTGAAGCCAGCCCTGAAAGTCTGATGCGAATCGCCATGCCTAAATATAAAAGAATATGGTGTGAAGAGAAAATAAGCTATGCGGCTACCAGCCGGTTATTTCATGGAACCGCCCGTTATCTCATGGGATTTGAGACTTGCAGCAGATTCTTGTTCTATACAGCCATCATCGCCACTATAACCATCAGTATTCTTCTCCACCAATGGACTATTGCAGGCATTGCCGTTTTGCTATGGTCAGCACGCTTCACGATGCAACTGATTGTTTTCAGAAAAACCGCCAAAGTTTTTGGCGAACGGAAGTTCTGTGCACTACTCCCCTTATTCGATTTTCTGCAACCTGCATGGAATGGGGTATTCAAATTACAACGTAAATTCAGACGGAAAAATGAGTTTATGAGAAAATAAAAAGAGAATGAAACCAACTATACATTTCTTAATTTAATAATACGAATTATGATCAGATTAAATGTTTTTATCCAAGTAAACGAGAGTAACCGCAATGCTGTCTTAGAAACAGCAAAGGAATTGGTAGCGCAATCTTTAAACGACAAGGGTTGCATCGCTTATGATATCTTTGAGAGCGCGACACGGAAAGATGTCCTTATGATTTGCGAAACATGGAAAGATGCTGAGTCACTGGATGCACACGAAAAAGCTGCACATTTTATAACCTTGGTTCCTAAATTGCAAGAATTGGGCAAGATGAAATTAGAAAAATTTGAATTCTAAATCCGGTTATCCATCTTGATCCGACAAAAACAAATCAGGGCTTGTTTATACAAACCCTGATTTGTTTTTATCCGCCAAGAAAGGTTATGCAAGAAACACTTTTCCACCAATGTAATCACTGCCTGAAAAAACAGAAGAGTATCACATTATCCAGCATAACAAATTGAAACCTTTTATCGCTTTATATTCTCTAACACACCCCAAACAGCCCCTTTTTCATTGTTTTCACCCACCCATGCACATGCAATATTATTCGGTAAAACTATAAATGTAACAATTTAAAACCTTCGTTTTACAACGAAATATCACAAATATTGTTTGTTTTATATCATATTTCGCTTCAATAAGATTTAATATGTATATTATTTGCATATTAAAGACAATTATTCTACTTTTGCACCCGTTTTAAAAACAACAAAAAGTTTCAAATTGAAAGCATAAGTATGAAAATAATCTGGTCCATCCGTTCTTTCAACTTTACCAACATACCGTAAATGCGTTTGTCCAAAAGCGTGTTATAAGTAATATTGTAAAATCAGAAAAACAGTTGAATCTCATGTTTACTTTCATTTCTATAATGGCTGTCGGAGTCCTTATAGGCTATCCCTTACGCCACAAATCCCAAGTACGCAAGATCACTCCTCTCATCCATATCGTGGTCTGTCTGCTACTTTTCTTACTCGGTCTCTCTATTGGTCTTAACAGACTGATTATTGACAATCTTGGTTACTTCTGCGGCCAGGCAGCCGTCATCTCCTCATTAAGCATATTGGGCAGCATGATGGCCTCCCTTGCAGTATACCACATCTTTTTCAAAGGAAAGGGGGCAAGCGGTGAAAAGTAGTCTTGTAACTCTAGCCTTTTTCTTGTTTGGCTGCGTAGCCGGAGTCAGCTATGCGGTGGACTTCGACGTACACCAAACCTCTGTATATGTACTATATGTACTGATGCTGTTACTCGGCATTAATCTTGGAAGCAACCGCAACCTCAGGCAGTTTGTCTTATCCCTCAATTTCAGAACACTGCTTGTACCCCTTGCCACCGTAAGCGGCACTCTGCTGTTTTCCGCCATCGGAGGCTTTCTCTTGAGCCGCTGGAGTATTTTCGACTGCATGGCTGTCGGAAGCGGATTCTCCTATTATTCCGTTTCCTCCATCCTTATCACGCAGATCAAATCCCCCTCCATCGGTGTGCAGCTTGCTACCGAATTGGGGACCATCGCACTACTATCCAATATTTTCCGGGAAATGACCGCCTTGATAGGAGCTCCCCTTTTCCGCAAATATTTCGGTTATCTGGCGCCTATCTCGGCGGCGGGCATCGGTTCTTCCGACATTTCCCTGGCAGCCATCGCACGCTGCTCCGGACCGGAAGCCGTACCCGTGGCCATCGTCCACGGCATACTGATAAACATAAGCATGCCTTTCTTCGTTTCTTTCTTCTGCAAACTGTGAACTGAAGGAAGTGACATACTATACGTAACTTTACATTCTCTCTATAAAGAACCGGCCCTGTCACGAATTCGCAGCAGGGTTGGTTCTAACACATCCGCCCGACTAAAGCATTTCTTCCTAACAATTAGGTCTTTTCTTTCTATCAACTACTACAGACTTTCACAACAGACTGTACAGTCCATTACATCAGACCGTACAGTCCACTATAATGGACTATACGATTCACTGTAGGAGACTGTAGTACATTACCGCATAAAAAGACTTAATCATAAGGGAAAAAGACCTTAGCATTATAGGAAAAAAGGATTAATACCGGATATACGGAAAACGCAGAAAGAGAATCTTCTCATTCAAACCGAATAGATTTTGCCGGATGAATACGCGTCACCAGAAATGACGGCCCGACAAGCATCAGCACCGACACCAGCAAAGTACAGACATTCAGCAACAAATAAATCCAAATGTTGAATTCAACAGGAACACGATCTACATAATAAGTGGCAGGGTCCAGTTTGAAAAGATGAAATTGAGATTGAATAAAGCATAATGCCACCCCGATGATATTTCCCCATAGCATCCCCCTGCCTATCAAGAATACAGAAAAACTGAGGAATATCTTACGGATAGCAAAATTATCAGCTCCCAATGCTTTCAGCACCCCGATCATATTGGTACGCTCCAGAATGATAATCAGCAAACCAGATATCATGGTGAATCCGGCCACCCCCGTCATGAGAAACAAGATAACCCACACATTCATATCCAGCAAATCCAGCCATGCAAATATCTGAGGATTGACTTCCTCCACCGTCTGAGTATAGTAAGTACCTCCGTATGCATCCACCTGCGTATCCACCCGTGCACGGATTTCCTCCTTCACCGGCTCCAACCGGCTATACTCATTCACTTCCAGTTCCATACCACTCACCTGCCCTTTCTGCCAGCCATTCAAACGGTTCACCGTATATAAGTCGGTTATCAGAAACAAATCATCGTATGCGGAAAAATTGGTCTGATAGATGCCGGCGACAGTAAGACGGCGGGCGCGCACATTATCCTCTATATAATAGGTATAGATTTTATCACCCAGTTTCAGATGAAGCTTGTCGGCAATAGTGCGGGACACCAATACCTTATTGGTAGAGGCAGTATCCGAGAAAACAGGAATTTCCCCTTCCTGCAAATGATTCTTTAAAAACCTCCAGTCGTATTCATGAGAAACACCTTTCAGTACCATTCCCTGAAAGCTGTCGTCTGTCATAATCATTCCCGGCTTGGTGGAATAGCGCTGCACGTGCTTCACTCCTTCCAGTGTTTTCAACAGATGGAGCAAACTGTCGTTGGCAACGATGGGAACCGTCTGATAAGATTGCTGGGAGTCGAAGTTAGTTATTACGATATCGGACCCCAAGCCTACCACCTTGTCGCGTACCTCATGTTTGAAACCGATCACCACCGCTACCGACACAATCATGACGGCCAGCCCGATGGCTATGCCCAGCATAGCAATGCGGACGGCAGGCTTGGACACCTCTTTTCCACCCTCATTGCTGCGATAGATGCGTCTGGCAATAAAGAGCTTCCAGTCCATATCAGTCTTCTACCCTTCCGGGATATGCTTCCAATGCCTTACGCAGTACGAACAACGCACGGACCAAATCCTCTTTCTTCAACACGTAGGCAATACGCACCTCATTACGGCCTGCACCGGGAGTGGTATAGAATCCGGCAGCCGGAGCCATCATGACCGTCTCGCCTTCATAGTTGAATTCCGACAGACACCATGCACAGAACTTCTCGCTGTCGTCCACCGGTAATTTGGCAACCGTATAGAATGCACCCATCGGTATGGGCGAATAAACACCCGGAATACGGTTCAGCCCGTCAATCAGGCACTTACGGCGCTCCACGTATTCGTCATACGTCTCGCGTGTGTACTCTTCGGGGGCATCCAATGAAGCCTCGGCAGCAATCTGACCGATCAAAGGAGGGCTCAGACGTGCCTGGCAGAACTTCATGACAGCATTTCTCACTTCCTTATTCTTGGTAATCAACGCACCGATACGGATACCGCATTCGGAATAACGCTTGGACACCGAGTCTATCAGTACCACATTTTCTTCAATGCCTTCCAAGTGACAGGCAGAGATATAAGGAGAACCGGTATAGATAAACTCGCGGTACACTTCATCCGAGAACAGGTAAAGATCATACTTCTTCACCATGTCACGAATCTGGTTCATCTCGCGGCGGGTATACAAATAGCCGGTCGGATTATTCGGGTTACAGATCAGAATAGCTTTTGTGCGTTCGTTTATCAACTCCTCGAACTTCTCCACTTTCGGCAGGGAGAACCCTTCCTCGATGGTAGTCGTCACCGTGCGGATCACGGCTCCGGCCGAAATGGCGAACGCCATATAGTTGGCATAGGCAGGTTCCGGCACAATGATCTCATCTCCCGGATTCAAGCAACTCAGAAAAGCAAACAGCACCGCTTCCGAACCTCCGGTAGTGATGATGATATCATCGGCAGACAAGTTGATGTCATATTTCTTATAATAACCCACCAGTTTCTCGCGATAGCTGCGGTATCCCTGGCTGGGACTATATTCCAAAACGGTACGGTCAATATTACGAATCGCATCAAGGGCCGCTCGCGGAGTAGGCAGGTCGGGCTGACCGATATTCAGGTGATACACATGAATTCCTCTCTGTTTTGCAGCATCGGCCAGCGGTGCCAATTTGCGAATTGGCGATGCGGGCATCTCGTTTCCTCTGATGGATATTATTGGCATAATGTTATAAAAATTATTTAATCGAAGTGCAAAGATAGACTTTCGCAACCAACCGAGCAAACAATTAATTAAGAATTTAAATCTTTGTTATCTTAATGCGCATTTTTTAGGGTTATTAAAAAAAAACATGTAAGTTTGTTCCAGTAAAACAAAGCAAAATATCAAATGAATCTATACCTGATAACCTTCCAGTCCTCCTTGAACAGAATTGAATCTGTATATGATTGCCATAAAGATTTATTTGTGGAAATCGAGAAGTTTTTCACGCTTCATCTGGTACCATATACAGAGGCTGCAAGTATTCCGGCAGATGCCTACCGGATGGCTTTCATCGCTTCGGGCGGGGTAGAAAAAATGGTCACCCAACACTTCGAACTACTTCCCTATCCTATCCATCTGCTGACCGACGGACAACAGAACTCACTGGCTGCTTCCCTGGAAATAGCTACATGGATACGCAGCAAAGGAATGAAAGTACATATTATTCATGGCACTATCCCCAATATGGTGAAACAACTGATAGATCATCACAAGGCTTTCGCCGCCCAGCGCGAGGTAAGAGGAAAACGAATCGGAGTTGTGGGATATTCTTCTCCGTGGCTGGTGGCCAGCAATGTAGATTACCTGCTTGCCAAACGCCGCTGGGGAATAGAGTTCATTGATATCCCCATGGAGGAAGTGTATTGTCTGTTTTATCAGATAAAGGATGATGATATAGGATATGAGGCGTCCGTATTTGCCAACCGTGCCATTGCCTGCCGGGAAGGAACTCCGGAAGATTTGCTGAAAGCCATGCGTCTTTATCAGGCCGTGAAAATAATCTGCGAAAAGAAAAAGCTGGATGCGGTAACCCTCTCCTGCTTCTCGTTGATTGAGAAATTAGGAACTACCGGATGTCTGGCACTTGCCCTGCTGAATGATGAAGGCATCCCGGCCGGATGTGAAGGAGACTTGCAATCCATCTTTACTCTGCTCATCGCCAAGACACTGACCGGCCAGGCAGGATTCATGGCGAATCCGGCATTCATCAACGATGACCAGAACGAAATAGTGATGGCTCACTGTACGATTGCCACCAAAATGGTGGATCAGTTTATCATCCGGAATCATTTTGAAACGGAGACCGGGATAGCCATACAGGGTATTCTGCATCCGGGAGGCATCACGATGATAAAATGCGCGGGAGAGTGTCTGGACGAGTATTTCGTTTCCACAGGCCAACTGATAGAAAATACCAACTACATCAATGCCTGCCGCACCCAGGCAAGAATCAAACTGGACAAACCCGTAGACTATTTTATGCGTAATCCTTTGGGTAACCATCACATCATATTAATGGGCGATCATGAAAAAGTGATTCACGAATTCATGCAATTGAACAGCTGCAAACTAGTGGAATAAGGAAAGCATGAAGAAATTAAGTAAAATGGGAGACGAAGATTAAATAAATTGTATCTTTGTATCCAATTTAATATTCAATAAAACAATAAACTTTTATGATGCATACTTGGTTTGAATGTAAGATACGTTACGAAAAAGTCATGGAAAACGGCATGAACAAGAAAGTAACGGAACCCTATTTGGTTGACGCGCTGAGCTTTACTGAAGCAGAAGCCCGTATTATTGAAGAAATCACTCCGTATATCAGCGGCGAGTTCACTGTTTCGGACATCAAACGCGCCAACTACAGCGAACTGTTCCCCTCTGAAGAAGATGCAGCCGACCGCTGGTTTAAGTGCAAGCTGTTCTTCATTACGCTGGACGAAAAAAGCGGAGCAGAGAAAAAGACCTCCACTACCGTACTGGTACAAGCTTCCGACCTTCGCGACGCTGTAAAGAAACTGGACGAAGGAATGAAAGGTACAATGGCAGACTACGTGATTGCGTCCGTAGCCGAAACCGCCATCATGGATGTTTACCCATACGAAGCCGAACCGGATGTGAAACCTGAATTTCCGGATGCCGGAAAAACCGAATAAAGCCTGATAAAAAAATAGAAAGTATAACAGATAATGAGCATTCAAGCAAATTTAAAAGAAGTTCTTTCCGAACTGCCTGCGGGTGTCCGCCTGGTAGCCGTATCCAAATTCCATCCCAACGAGGCGTTGGAAGAAGCGTATGCTGCCGGCCAGCGTATTTTCGGTGAGAGCCACGTGCAGGAAATGACTCAGAAATATGAAACCCTGCCCAAAGACATTGAATGGCATTTCATCGGCCACCTGCAAACAAACAAAGTCAAATACATGGCCCCTTATGTAGCTATGATACATGCCATAGACTCGTATAAATTGTTGGTTGAAGTCAATAAACAAGCTTCCAAAGTCCATCGCGTCATCCCTTGTTTATTGCAGATACATATCGCCCAAGAGGAAACGAAGTTCGGTTTCTCTTTTGACGAATGCAGGAAAATGCTGGATACAGGCGGATGGAAGGATTTGAAAAATGTCCGCTTATCAGGAGTGATGGGTATGGCGACCAATGTGGATGACGACGAACAAATCAAAAGAGAATTTTGTTCCTTAAATACATTCTTCAAAGAAATAAAGCAGAACTATTTTTCTGATTCAGAATACTTTAAAGAAATTTCCATGGGTATGTCACACGATTATCCGCTGGCAGTGGAAGCCGGAAGTACACTAGTCAGGGTAGGAAGCAAAATCTTTGGAGAACGAAACTATTAAAACTACTATTTATATGACTCAATTAAAAACCACTTTTGCCGGGTTGTCACTGCGCAATCCTATAATCATCAGCAGTTCCAGCCTTACAAACAGCGCTGAAAAGAACAAGAAACTGGAGCTGGCAGGCGCCGGAGCCATTGTTTTGAAATCAGTTTTCGAAGAGCAGATCATGATGGAAGCACATCACATGGCTACTTATGGCTCTCCCGAAGGAGATGACTACTTGAGCACATATGTACGCTCTCATGCATTGAACGAATATATTTCATTGATTGAACAGACTAAAAAGCTTTGCACCATTCCTGTCATTGCCAGCATCAACTGCTTCAGCAACTCAGAATGGACAGACTTTGCCCGTACCGTGGAAGCAGCAGGAGCCGACGCACTGGAAATCAACATCCTTTCCTTGCAGACCGAAAAAGAATATCAATACGGTTCTTTCGAACAGCGTCATATCGATATCGTAAGCAGTATCAAGAAACAGATTTCCATCCCCGTCATTGTGAAACTGGGCAGCAATCTGACCAACCCCATCGCACTGATCAACCAACTTTATGCCAACGGAGCCAATGCTGTGGTATTGTTCAACCGATTCTACCAGCCGGATATCAATATCGACACCATGACATATTCTGCAGGCGATGTATTCAGTACTCCTGCCGACTTGTCCAACGGACTGCGCTGGACTGCTATCGCTTCGGCACAAGTTCCTCAGACAGACTATGCCATTTCGGGCGGTGTGCACGATGGAAAAGCGATAGTCAAAGCAATTCTGGCAGGCGCTTCCGCTGTAGAACTGTGCAGTGTCATCTACCAAAGAGGCAATCAGGTCATTGCAGATATGACAAATGAAATGACCCAATGGATGAACCGGCAAGGCTACAAGGACATCAGCGAATTCAAGAGTTCGATGAACGCACTGTCTACCGGAGCCAGCAATCCGTTTGAACGTACACAGTTCATGAAGTATTTCAGCAGCAAAGAATAAAAATCAGTGGTTAGTGATTAGTGGTTCATATCCATGCGACATCACAGCGCAGCTCATTAACCACTAACCACTAATCACTATTTTTCCTTCTGTTTAATTTGTATGCTCCAAAGAAAGTCTTATATTTGCACATTTGATTAAAGTTTGTGCAAAATATAAACAAAAGAGTATATACAATGGAGCAGAGTTTTATTGCCTTCCTGGAAGACAGTATAAAGAAAAACTGGGACTTGGATGCCCTTACAGATTATAAAGGTGCCACATTACAATATAAAGATGTAGCCCGCAAAATAGAAAAGCTACACATCATCTTCGAATTAAGCGGCATCAAGCAAGGAGACAAGATAGCTGTCTGTGGCCGCAACAGTTCTCATTGGGGAGTTACTTTCCTGGCTGCCGTTACATACGGGGCAGTGATTGTTCCCATTCTTCACGAATTCAAATCGGACAATATTCATAATATAGTCAATCACTCGGAAGCACGCCTGTTGATGGTGGGCGATATGGTATGGGAAAATCTGAATGAAAATGCCATGCCGTTGTTAGAAGGGGTTATCTTGATGAATGACTATACCCTGCTAGTTTCCCGCAGTTCCAAATTGGACTATGCACGCGATCATCTGAACGAACTGTTCGGAAAGAAATATCCGCGCAATTTCCGCCGGGAACATGTCAGCTACCGCCGGGATACACCGGAAGAACTGGCTGTGATCAACTATACTTCCGGCACGACCAGTTATTCCAAAGGAGTGATGATTCCTTACCGCGCATTGTGGTCGAATACCCAGTTCGCTTTTGATGTCTTGAAAATGAATCCGGGTGACAAGCTGGTTTCCATGCTCCCTATGGCACACATGTACGGACTGGCTTTCGAGTTCCTTTATGAATTCTGTGTGGGATGCCATATTTATTTCCTGACCCGTACCCCCAGTCCGAAAATCATCTTCCAAGCCTTTTCCGAAGTGAAACCCAATCTAGTAGTAGCCGTTCCATTGATTATCGAAAAAATCATCAAGAAGAATGTACTGCCCAAACTGGAAACCCCGGCTATGAAGATTTTACTGAAAGTTCCTATCATCAATGATAAAATCAAAGCCACAGTCCGCGAACAGATGATAAATGCCTTCGGAGGTAATTTCTATGAAATTATTGTAGGAGGTGCCGCCTTCAATCAAGAAATAGAGCAGTTCCTGAAAAGTATAGATTTCCCCTATACCGTGGGATATGGCATGACTGAGTGTGCTCCGATTATCTGTTATGAAGATTGGAAATATTTCAAGCCGGGTTCCTGCGGAAAGGCGGCTCCCCGTATGGAAGTCAAAATATTGAGCCCCGACCCTGAGAATATAGTAGGTGAGATAGTATGCAAAGGACCTAATGTAATGTTAGGCTATTACAAGAATCCCGAAGCTACCGCCGAGGTGATAGACAAGGACGGCTGGTTGCATACCGGTGACCTGGGTGTTATGGATGCGGAAGGCAACGTTACCATCAAGGGACGCAGCAAAAACATGCTGTTGGGTCCATCGGGACAGAATATTTATCCGGAAGAGATTGAAGATAAATTGAATAACATGCCGTTCGTTTCAGAAAGCATTATCATACAGCAGGCAGACAGCAAACTGGCGGCTTTGGTTTATCCCGATTTCGACGATGCCTTTGCTCATGGGCTGGATAATGACGCGATAGCACAGGCTATGGAAGAGAACCGTATCAACTTGAATACAGAACTTCCTGCATATTCACAAATAGCCCGTGTAAAAATCTATCCGGAAGAATTCGAGAAAACTCCTAAAAAGAGTATCAAACGTTTCTTATATCAGGAAGTAAAATAACACCTGGCAGAAAAAAGAACCTGCCTGCAACATATATAATGTATAAGTCTGAAGATTATAGATGTTGCAGGCTATACATTATAGATGTTACAGGTTATACATCCGCATATATGGACACCTGGATCATGATGCGTGAAAGGAGACAATACAAAACAGAATTTTACTCTTGCACCCCGATCAATTCTCCCCATAATTCCCCCTTATATCTACATTTTTATTACATTTGCACCCAAGAAACTAAAAATGTATGAAAATGAATATGCGTATAGCAGCAATACTCCTTTTAGGATATTGTGCAGGTATGTCAACTCCTGCTTTTGCCCAGAAAAAGGACAAGCTTAAAAAAGGCCCCAACATCTCCTTGAACATTTCCGCGAAGAAAGACAGTGTCAAAACCACTTATCTGAATATCGGTCTGCTTACAAATATCTATCAACTGAAAGGAATCGGTATCAACGCTGTATCCAGTGTTGTACAAAACGATATGACGGGTTTCCAAATCTCCGGCCTTGCCAGCATTACCGGACGCCACGCCTCCGGTTTCCAACTGGGAGGTATTGCCAATGTAGCCGGAGGCAATGCCAATGGCATCATGCTCAGCGGACTGATGAATGTTGCCGGAGGGAAAGCCAACGGTATCCAAATTTCCGGATTAGGCAACATTGCCGGAAACATATCAAGAGGAGTTACCATCGGCGGTCTGATGAATCTGGCCGGCAACAAAGCCCAAGGAGTTCAGATAGCCGGCTTGGCCAACATTGCCGGAAAATCACAAAATGGCGTCGCTATCGGCGGACTGATGAACGTATCTGCCGAGAAACTGAACGGAGCACAAGTTTCCACCCTGCTCAATATCAGTGGCGGAAAAGCCAAAGGCGCTCAAGTCTCAGCCATTGGTAATGTAGGTGTAAACGTGAATGGTATGCAATTCTCCGCCATCAGCAATATCGCTGCCGGAGAAATCAGAGGCTTGCAGCTTTGCGGTGCGGTAAATATCGCCGTCAAGACGGAAAATGCCCTGCAATTCTCAGGACTGACCAATGTTTGCCAAGGCAAGTTACGCGGTGTGCAGTTCGCTCCCGGCAACTACGCCGGAGAAGTAAGCGGCGCGCAAATCGGTTTACTCAACCTGTGTGGCGGGAATGTAAAAGGAATACAAATAGGAATCATCAACCATAGCAAGGATACTACCGCCCATAAACTAGGTTTGGTGAATATCACTCCCAAAACCCGTATCCAGATGATGCTGTTTGCAGGTAACACCAGCAAACTGAATGCTGCCGTGCGTTTTAAAAACCGCCGGAGTTATACCATGCTGGGTATCGGTACACACTATCTGGATTTGAATGACAAATTTTCGGGCTGTGTGTTCTACCGTGCCGGTCTTTACTATCCCATCGCCTCCAAACTGGAACTAAGTGGCGACTTAGGTTATTTCCATATAGAAAACTTTGAAAATGAAGATGCGGAAACACCGGAACGCATGTATTCATTGCAAGCCCGTATCAATCTGGAATATAAATTCAAATCCAGAATCAGTTTCTTTGCATCGGGTGGTTACGGCATGACGCGCTACTATGATAAAAATAAGTTCTACGAAAAAAAACCTATTTTCGAAGCAGGTGTTATCTTGTTTTAAGCAGCCCCGTCACCCTAGTATAAACTAATCCATACAGTATGAAACTACAGCATATCGCATTAGTCTGCCTGCTGGCATTAAGTGCCGGGAACGTCACAGCCCAGATGCTCCACCGCCCCGATTCCATGTATACATTCACCGATCCTCGCCTGCAAAAAAAACACCCTTGGCGTGCCGCTGCCGAAACTTTCGGAATGAATGTCGGAGTATGGGCATTCGACCGTTATGTAATGAACGAAGACTTTGCCAAAATCAGTATCGGCAGCATACGGCGCAATATCAAGCATGGTTTTGTATGGGATAACGACCAATTCTCTACCAACCTGTTCGCCCACCCCTATCACGGAAATCTTTATTTCAATGCAGCACGCAGCAACGGACTTACCTTTTGGGAATCGGCTCCATACGCCTTTGCTGGTAGTTTGATGTGGGAAATAGCCGCAGAAGTGGAGCCGCCCGCCATCAATGACCTGATGGCAACCACCCTAGGCGGCATCGCCCTGGGAGAAGTAACGCACCGTATGTCTTCTTTGGTACTGGACGACTCCAAGCGTGGTTTCTCACGTTTCACCCGCGAGTTTTTGGGAACCTTGATCTGCCCCATGCGGGGATTGAACCGAATGATAACCGGCGAGATGTGGAAAGTAAAACGCTCTCATTACAAATACCACGATTACGACCGCATTCCGGTACACTTTTCCATAGGTGCCGGTGACCGTTATCTGGCCGATGACAATTACCTGTTCCGTGGAGAGCACAATCCCTACCTTGAATTCCGGGTACAATACGGAGATGCCTTCGATAAAGTGAATGACGGCCCATACGATTACTTCACCGCGCGGGCCACCTTCGGTCTTTCCGGGAACCAGCCTCTTATCAGCCAGATCAACCTGATGGGCAAACTATGGGGTGTTCCCCTGAAAACCACTACCGGCATGGAAATGATGTTCGGTATCTTCCAGCACTTCAACTATTTTGATTCCGAGGAAGTGATTGACGGATCGGGGCGTATCCCTTACAAGATTTCGGAAGCTGCCAGTGTGGGACCGGGTATGATTTATAAATTCCCCCAAATGAACAGCCTGGTAAATTTGGAACAGCGTGTGTTCCTGAGTGCCATCCTGCTGGGTGGAAGCCTTACCGACTATTACAACGTAATAGACCGCAATTACAATATGGGAAGCGGATACAGCATAAAGAACAACACCATTCTGGACTTCGGCCGTTACGGCATGTTCGCACTGAATATGCATCTTTACCAGATTTTTACCTGGAAAGGATACGAACACAAGGATTTGGAAACAATAGATCCGCTCTATCTGAATGCGCAGGGAGACAAAGGAAATGTAATGCTCGCTGTAGTGAATCCGATTATCGAGCTGAATCTAAGCTCCCACTTCAAAGCCAATATGGAAGTGTCCTATTACTACCGCCACACACATTATTCCTACCATGAGGACATAAAATATAAGACCTTTGAAACCCGGCTAGGATTGATTTATCAATTCTAAAGCAAGGAAGAACGGACACGGCTCAAGGTTTCGGGAGTCATCTGTAATAAGGAAGCGATGTACACAAGAGGCGCACGCTTCAATATTTCGGGATGAAGCTGCAACAATCTGTTATAACGTTCATGAGCCGGTTCAAAACGAAGCGTGTCCGCCTTCACCTGTGACTCTATCAAAGAATGTTCGATAAAACCGCGATAAAGACGTTCGATATCGTGATATTGATCTATCAATTTCTCCACTTCCACACGGGGTAACTCCCATACCACGGATGCTTCCAAAGTTTCCACCATCAAGCGGGTGGGCTCCTGTTTAAAATAACTCTCTATGCAAATAATCATTCCGTTCTCATAACCGATATGCTCAGTCAGATCTTTATCATATTTATAATAAAATTGTCTGAGCATTCCTTTTTCTATAAACAACATCGATTTACAAACCTCACCGGCCTGCAAAACAATCTCCCCTTTACGATATTTTCTACAAACTAAGATTTCGGCTAATGCGTGAACACTTTCTCTACTGAGAGGATGGTTAACTTCTGCTATCCTTCTAGCTATGTCTATACTAGTTGTCATGTGCTCCCAATTTTTGTATTTGCTGCAAAAATACAAAAAAGGCTGGATTATTAGACATAAATTACAAAATTAAACCGATAAAGTTCTGAATAATAGTTTTTTTTATATACTTTTGAAACGCAATAGTAATAAAACGACCTTTATGAAACTACTAGCCTCTTTAACAATCCTGGGTTTAGTCATGGCACAAAGTGTCACAGCCCAAACGAATTACACAAAGGATCCGGAAAGCTGCACTAGCATTATGGTAGGAAAGAAAGCAACTACCGATGGATCAGTTATAACCAGTCATACATGCGACAGCTGGTACCGAACCTGGGTAAACATGGTTCCGGCAGAAAGTTATGAAAGGGATACTGTAATGAATATTTACGATGGCCGTATGCATACCGAGTTTGTAGCCGACCAGACTAATGTAAAAATCAAGGGGCAAATACCACAAGCTAGAAAAACATATGCCTTCATGGACACCTCCTACCCTTGCATCAACGAAAAGCAGCTGGGGATAGGTGAAACTACCGTAAGCGGACGCAGGGATCTGGAAAATCCCAAAGGTATGTTTATGATTGAAGAATTGCAACGTGTGGCATTGCAACGCTGTACAACAGCCCGTGAGGCTATCCGCCTGATGGGAGATCTCATAAAACAATACGGTTATGGCGACAGCGGCGAATGTCTGACCATTGCCGATCCTGATGAAGTATGGCACTTCGAAGTCTTCGGAGAAGGAAAAGATAACATTGGCGGAGTATGGGCGGCAGTCCGTATTCCGGATGATCATGTAGGCGTATCTGCCAACATCTCGCGAATCAGCACCCTCAATCTGAAAGATCCCGACCACTATATGGCTTCCGAAAATGTATTTGACGTGGCTAAAAAATTAGGATATTGGGATGGAAAAGAGCCTTTTAAATTTTGGAAAGCTTATAGCGGAAAGAATTACTCCGGCCAACTGAAATCCTTCAGCACCCGCGAGCACTTTATCCTGAATGCACTGGCACCGTCATTAAAGCTTGATTATGAAGCAGAAGAACTGCCTATCAGTGTAAAACCCGACAAGCAAGTATCTGTAACCGATGTTATGGCATTGCTCCGGGAAACATACGAAGGAACGCCGCTGGATATGACACAGAATCTGAAAGTTACGGTAAAAGATAGAAAAACCGGAAAAGTAGACACCATTATCAGCCCGAAAGCCAATCCGTGGATGCGTGGCGATGAACTGAATATGCTGAACGGTATTAAAAAGGGAGTTGTGAAATCAGTACGCAATATCGCAGTTCCGCAATGTGCTTATTCTACAGTTATCCAATTGCGCAACTGGCTGCCCGATGCAGTAGGCGGTGTGGTATGGTTCTCTATGGACAACCCCGGACAAAGCCCGCGCGTTCCGGTATTCTGTGGCATTACTGATTTCCCTGCTATGTATAAAATCTGCGGTAACCACCGCTATCGCGACGACGCCGCCTTATGGCACTATCGCCGCGCCAACAAACTGGCTGCTGTAAGATGGGGAACTGCCCGCAAAGTAATGGAAAAAAATATTCGTCATTTCGAGGAAAAAGGACAACGGGAACTTCCATTTGTGGAAGCACAATACCAAAGTATCCTTCAATCTAAAGGGGAAGAAGCAGCCCGTGCTTATCTCACAGACTACACGGCAGACTTTATAGGCGCCACCATCCTTCGCTGGGACGAAATGGCAAACCAATATTGGATTGAGTCACGCTTCGGCTTTTAATTGTTAACCTTATCATATTAAAAACAAACTTATGAAGACAAAAGTATTCACACTAGCCGCACTGCTATGCTGTGCATCAGCCATGTATGCACAAGAAAGTGGTTACAAATTCACGACTGTTGCATCACAGAAAGCAACTCCAGTCAAAAATCAGGCCTCTACCGGAACTTGCTGGTGCTTTGCCACCACTTCGTTCATGGAATCCGAACTGCTCCGTATGGGCAAAGGGGAATATGATCTTTCTGAAATGTTCATTGTACGCCAAAAGTACTTGAACCAATTGGAAGACAACTATTACCGGGGAGGCAACGGGAATTTAGGACAAGGAAGCCTTTCACACACATGGAAGAATGCTTTCAACCAAGTGGGTATCGTACCCGAGGAAGTATATCACGGAATCAACTATAACTCAGAAAAACATAACCATGGTGAAATGGTGAGATATATCAACGCTTTAGGAAACACAGCCGTTAAGATGAAACGTCGCAGCCCGGAATACTACAAGCTGATCAACAACCTTTTCGATACTTATCTAGGAGAACTTCCTGAAAAGTTCACTTACAAAGGAAAAGAGTACACTCCGAAATCTTTTGCCGAAAGTCTGGGTTTGAACATGGACGATTATATCGAACTGACTAGTTTCACTCACAAACCGTATTACCAGAAATTCTCTCCGGAAGTACCCGACAATTGGGAAAATGAACAAATGTACAATCTTCCGCTGGACGAAATGATGGAAGTTGCCGACTATGCTTTGACCCACGGATATACCGTATGTTGGGACGGTGATGTCAGTGAAAAAGGTTTTTCATTCAAAAATGGTGTAGCCATCAATCCGGTAGTGAAAAAAGCGGAAGATCTCTCGGGTTCCGACCGTGCACGTTTTGAGAAAATGGACCCTAAAGAACAAAGAGAGATGCTGGCGGAAGCCTACAAATTTGAAAAACCGTGTCCCGAAGTAAATGTCACTCCGGAAGTCCGTCAGGAAGGTTATGAAGCATTTGTCACTACAGATGACCACCTGATGCATCTTACCGGTATTACCAAAGACCAGAACGGGACCAAATACTATATCACCAAAAATTCTTGGGGTACAGAACGCAATACATTTGGCGGTTATCTGAATATGTCCGAAAGCTATGTACGTGCCAAGACTATTTTCCTCATGGTGCATAAAGATGCTATTCCGGCTGCAATCAAACAGAAATTAGGAATTAAATAAAAAAGAAAAGAGCAGGCGTCCGTTTTTCTAAAATAGACGCCCGTTTTTTGAAAACAGATATCCGGAGTCCCAATACATACTTGTGTTTTCAAATGGACATCTATTTTTTAGTAAAAGATTCATAATAACTATGACGAAAAAGAACTTATTTACATTAGTCTTATGCTTATTCTGTTTCGGAACCACAACTCATGCGCAACGTATCCCCACATTGGAGGAGGCCGTATACGGAGGACTGATCAAGACAGAAGGCGGAAGTAACGTGAACTGGATGAAAGATGGAGAACGTTATTCCAAAATAGAGAAAAATGCCGAGGGAGCATACGAAGTCACTGCCTACAAAGCAAAGGACAATTCCAAAGAAGTGCTGATCCCTGCCAATATGCTTTTGAATCCGCAAACAGGAAAACCTATCTCTGTCCGCAATTTCGTATTCAGCGAGGATAACTCCAAAGTATTGATCTATACCAATACCCGTCGCGTATGGCGTTATGATACCCGCGGTGATTACTGGGTGCTTAATTTGAAAGACGGCAAACTGCAACAATTGGGCAAAAGCTTGCCGGAAGCTACCTTGATGTTCGCCAAGTTCTCGCCGGATGCCAGCCGGGTAGCATATGTCTCCAGAAACAACATTTATGTAGAGAGTCTGGTTGACGGGAAAATCAACCAACTAACTCAAGACGGAAATAATGAAATTGTAAACGGAACATTCGACTGGGTATACGAAGAAGAATTCAACTGCCGCGACGGTTTCCGCTGGAGTCCCGACGGGCAATACATAGCCTATTGGCAAAGCGATACCCAAGGTACGGGATGGTTTGATATCATCAATAATGTAGATTCCATTTATCCTAAAATCCAACGTTTTCCCTACCCTAAAGCCGGAACAGCAAACTCCGCTGTAAAAGTAGGCTATGTATCAGCCGACGGTGGAAACACCACTTGGCTGGCTCTTCCAGGTGATGCACGCAACCACTATATTCCACGTATGGAATTCATTCCGGGCTGCAACGAACTGTTCATCCAGCAAATGAACCGTGCCCAAAACACCAATAAAGTATGGATTGCGAAAATAGGTGAAAATACCCCCGTCAATATCTTTACCGATCAAGATGCCGCATGGTTGGAAACGAATGACAATGTGCGTTGGTTGAAAGGGAACAAGTATTTCACTTGGGAAAGCGAACGTGACGGATGGCGCCACCTGTATCGTGTAAGCCGTGATGGTAAAGAAATCAAGCCCATCACCCAAGGAGCTTTTGATTATATTCAAGAAGTAGGTGCGGATATGGATAAAGGTTTTGTGTACTTTATCGCCTCTCCCGACAACTTCACCCAGCGCTATCTCTACCGGGCACGTCTTTTCGGCAATGGAGAGGTAAAGCGGCTAAGTCCTGTTGACCAAAGCGGGCAACATCGTTATATCATGTCACCGTCCGGCAAATGGGCAGTCCATACATTCAGTAACTCGGAAACTCCCCCTGTAATCGACATGGTGTCTTTCCCTGCCCATAAAAGTATACGTCTGATTACTGACAATGCAAAAGCCAAGGAGCAATACAAAGCCTTGGGGCTGCAACCGAAAGAATTTGTAAAAACCCGTTCAGGAGAACTGGAACTGGATGCATGGATGATCAAACCCGTAAACTTTGATCCCAGCAAAAAATATCCGGTCATAATTGATGTCTATGGAGAACCTGCCAACGCCACCGTGCAGGATGTATGGAGCGGAGGAAATTTATGGCACCAGTACTTGGCAAACCTGGGGTATATCATAGTCAGCATCGAGAACCGTGGTGCCAATGCACCCCGTGGACGCGAATGGCGCAAATGTATTTATGGAGAAGTCGGAACCTTTGCCAGTGAAGATCAGGCAAGAGGCATCCAAGACTTGGCACGTCAATACTCTTTCATTGACACCGCACGTATCGGTATCACCGGCTGGAGTGGCGGAGGCAGCCAGACGCTGAACAGTATGTTCCGTTATCCCGATGTTTTCCACACAGGTATTGCCATTGCTTTTGTGGCCGACCAGCGTCTGTATGACACGGTTTATCAAGAACGTTATATGAATACTCCTCAAAATAATCCGGAGGGTTACCGCAAAGGGTCTCCCATCTCGTATGCAGCAGGATTGAAAGGCAACTTGCTGTTAATTCACGGTACAGGAGATGACAATGTCCATTATCAGAATTGTGAAATGTTGGTCAATGAACTGGTACGGCACGGAAAAATCTTCTCACAGATTTCTTACCCGATGCGTTCCCATGGAATTTACGAAGGCGAGGGAACCAGCTTGCATCTGCGAAAGACAATGGCTGATTACTGGCTGAAAAACCTGCCTGCCGGAGGAAAATAAATATGCCAAAATTCCTGCTGATATGATTATACAGTCGGCCATTCTGAACATTAGTGAAACTTTTCATATACATAAAATGATTAGAGTCCAAATTTTTCACAAAAGTTCGGGATGGCAGACTAATAAACCGATTTCGTTTTAGCAAGCTTAGCACTAAACACATAAACTAAATGAAGAAAATACAACTATTCTTATTACAATTTCTGTTAATATCTATTACGCAGCACACCAATGCCCAACTCCCTGTCAAAACAGAATATACCGTTGAGATGGGAGGAACATCGGGTAAAGGAACCTACGCGCCGATGTGGCTTACTGCCAACAGGCAAGGTTTATCTTCTGCCAATACCGAAAATGGTTATTTACGGGCAGGGATTGCACATACAATGCCATTAAACCAACATTTCGGCTTCAGTGCAGGACTGGATTTGGCAACCGCCTACAATTTCACCTCCTCCTTCATCATCCAACAAGCCTATGCAGACCTCAGTTACCGATGGTTGAACCTGAGTATCGGCAGCAAAGAACGCTTGCCCGAATTAAAGAATTCCAAGTTAAGCAGCGGAGGTATGGTAGAATCAAATAATGCCCGCCCCATTCCCCAAATACGCCTGGAAGTTCCCGATTATGTAGCCATACCAGGTACCCATAAATGGCTTCATTTGAAAGGACACATAGCCTATGGACGTTTTACTGATGACAAATGGCAGGAACATTTCACCTCCATAGGCAACCCATATACCATTGATGTACTTTACCACAGTAAATCGCTTTTCGCCAAAGTAGGAAACAAAGAACATTTTCCGGTAGAATTTGAAGGAGGAATACAAATGTCCGCCCAATTTGGCGGAGACCAATATATTGCAGGACAAAAAGAGCCTGTAATAGATATGCCTACCCGGTTTGTTGACTTTATGCGTGTATTGGTTCCTATGGCCGGAGATGATACCACACCCGAAGGCGAACAAGTAAACATCTACGGAAACCATGTCGGTAGCTGGAATTTTGCCGCAACAGCTTATCTTAACCGATGGAAGGTAAAGATCTATTATGAACATTATTTCGACGACCACTCCCAAATGTTTTTCCAATACGGACGTTGGAAAGACGGACACATCGGACTGGAAATAACTTTTCCCAAAAACCGCTTCATTGATACTTTTGTATACGAAGGATTAGGAACAAAAGATCAAACCGGACCTATGCTGTATGATTCCTTTTGGGGGGAATTTGAAGAGCAAATCAGTGCTAAAGATAATTATTATAATCACTACCTCTATCAAGGATGGCAGCATTGGGGAATGGGAATAGGTAATCCTTTACTTCCCGGACCTATTTACAACAAGAACGGACAGATTACTTTTATCAGCAATCGTGTACTGGCACATCACATAGGATTCTGCGGTTCCCCCTGTCAGTCGCTAAGTTATCGTATGCTGCTCTCCTACTCCCGCCATTGGGGTACTTATGATAATCCTCTGAATGAGATCAAGAAACAATTCAACTCTTTGTTTGAAGTAACTTATGCTCCACAACAACTGAAAGGATGGAGTTTCACTGTATCCGGAGCTATGGATCGCGGCAACATACTTGGAAATAATTATGGTGGAATGCTGGTTATCCGCAAACAAGGAATTATCAAATCGGGCAATAAATAGAAGTTTTAACTGTCAACCCAATCAACATATGAAACAAATATTATTATTCATACTCTTTATGCTGGGAATCAGCAGTTGTGACAAAGCTCCCATCAACGGCAAATTAGATGGCAGATGGCAATTAATGACTATAGAATATACTAATGGGAAAATAGAAGAATGTAACCGCATTTATTATAGTATCCAGTTACATTTGGTGGAAATCAGTGCCAAAGGTGGAAATGGAGGCACTCATATCGGACGTTTCTCTTATAAAGGAGATGAGGTAACCATGAGTGAATTCCGCCACCGGGGAGATGAAGAAAAACTAACGACACTGAATGAATTGAAACCTTTCGGACTTAATCAAGCTATTAATCATCTTAAGGTGGAAAAAGCAACAGGCAAGAAACTAATTCTGAAATCTGATTATGCACGCCTCACATTCAGAAAGTTCTAAAAAAATATACCACAGGCTATACAAACTGTCTGCCGATAAAATATCGGCAAAACAATTTATACGCTATAGCAGTGGCAAACCACTATACCGGATTTCTAGAAATCAATTTATCAGCAGAAATAAAACTGGTGCCACCACTCATGGAGCCGGCTTTACAAATATTGAAGCCGGCTTCATGAAACAAGTTCTTTACCTTCCTGTAGTCTGTGGTGAAATAAATTTATCTTCTAGGCTTGATATCCAATTTTACCGGCTTCAACATGTTTTCCGGACTTAGGATTGTATCCAACTCTTCCTTATTTAAAATACCATGTTCCAAGACCAGTTCATAAACACTTCTACCTGTTTCCAACGCTTCTTTTGCAATCTTTGTAGAGTTTTTATAACCAATAATCGGATTCAATGCGGTTACTACACCAATACTGTTATGCACTTCAATCTTGCAACGTTCCGCATTAGCAGTAATACCTTCTACACAACGTGTACGCAAGGTTTCAAAACCATTGATCATTAAATCTACAGATTCAAAACAACACTGTGCCATCACCGGTTCCATAGCATTCAGTTCCATTTGGGCAGCTTCGCCAGCCATAGTCACACATAGTTCGTTACCCATTACCTTATAACAAATCTGATTCATCACTTCAGGAATCACCGGATTCACCTTACCTGGCATTATAGAAGATCCCGGTTGCATAGCCGGAAGGTTGAATTCTCCTAAGCCACAACGCGGTCCGCTAGCCAGCAAACGTAAATCATTACATATTTTATTTACCTTTACGGCTATCCTTTTTAAAGCTGAAGCATAACCTACCAAGCAGGAAGTATCTGAAGTAGCTCCTACCAAATCTGACGACAATTTGAAATCAAAACCTGTAATTTCACACAATGCTTTCACACATTTTTCCGCATATCCCGGTTCCGCACAAATGCCTGTACCAATAGCCGTAGCACCCATATTTACTGTCAGGAAGTCTGCCGCAGCTTCATTCAAATGACGAATTTCATCTCTCAATATACTGGCAAAACCATTGAATGTCTGACCTAAAGTCATAGGAACGGCATCTTCCAGCTGAGTACGCCCCATTTTGATGATATGCGCAAACTCTTCTCCTTTCTTATGGAATGCACCAATCAGCGATTCCAAATAAGGCAGAAAACGAAGATGAGAATAATACATGCCAATATGGATTGCAGTGGGATAAGCATCATTCGTTGATTGCGAGCAGTTCACATGGTCATTAGGAGAGCAATATTGATACTCGCCACGTTTGTATCCCATAATCTCCAAAGCACGGTTAGCAATGACTTCATTAGCATTCATATTGGTAGAAGTACCGGCACCTCCCTGAATCATGTCTACCGGGAATTGCTCATGATGCTCACCATTTAAGATTTCCTGACACGCCAACACTATGGCATCTTTTTGTTCTTTAGTCAATAAACCTAACTCATAGTTAGCCATTGCAGCTGCCATTTTCGTAATGGCAAGACCGTTGATAAACAACGGATATTCATTTAGATGAAATTTACTTATTGGGAAATTTTCTATGCCTCTTAGAGTCTGCACACCATACAATGCACTGGCCGGAATTTCGCGGGCACCAATTAAATCACTTTCTACTCGGGTTTCTTCTGTAAGTTTTGTTTCCATGATCAGGTTATTTATTAGTTTATCATTTCTTATTTTATACAGCAAAGGTATAAACTAACATTTTGATATCAAAATATAATCTGATATAATTTCAAAATATTATTTTATACTTATTTTTCGAGATAAAACGGATAACACACTTACATTATGAAAGTTCATTCAGTTAACAAAGTCTTATATCCTTTGAAGTTCATTCAAAAAACAGACATAAAAAAAGGCGTCCATTCAGAACGCCCTTATTCTATTTTTTAACTTCGGAACTCTTATTTAACCTTTATTCTATCAAAGCCTTCTCCAAATACACCAATGACAGCACTTTGTGATACAAATGCATTCGGATCTATATCTTTTATCAAACGGAATATAGTAGTAGACTCACGTTTTTTTGCCAGCACAAACATCATTTTCACACCCGCACCGGTATAACAACCTACTCCGTCAATGAACGTCACTCCTCGATGAAGGTCTTTATTTATGCGATGCCCTATTTCTTCATGCTTCTTAGAAATAATAAAGAATTGCACTGACTGACGGGCACTATTTACTACCTGATCCAAGACAAAGCTGGATATAAACAAGACAACATATCCATATACCACCTTCTCCCAATCATGCAATACAAAATAACTGGAAGAGATAATAACCAAATCACACATCAAAATAACCCGGCCCAAAGTAATATCACGATACTTATTGACAATAGCAGCTATAATATCCGTACCTCCTGTGCTACCATTGGCAGAAAAAGCGACACCAATACCACCTCCGCAGAAAAAGGCTCCCAAGACACAAGCCATGAAAGGTTGGTCATGTATTAAAGACTCTCCCCCGGTCAAATCCTGTATGATAGGCAGAATAGAACTCAGCACAAATACAGCATAGATGGTTTTCACACTAAACTTCCATCCCAAAATAACCAAAGAAAGTATCAACAATGCTCCGTTTATTCCCAAATAGGTGTACTGAACCGGCAAATCGGTAGCCCAATAAACAATAGAAGCAATACCTGGCACCGCACCCGAAGGAAGGTCATTAGGTAACAAAAAGACGGTCCATCCAATAGCATACATCAGCATACCAAGAGCAATCAACATATAATCCCTTAGTTCTCTGATAATCCGTTGCTTACGCGTCGTAATAAAGACTGAATCCATGTGAGTTTTCCTTTATAAAATCATATTGTCCGCAAAAGTACAAAAAGATTGAATCACTTGGCTTCAAAAGGTGACATTTTTTCAAGTAAAAAGTCCTGTTAGTCCGATTTATCAAAAACAACAGTGCCTTTCACCCTTTATTATTCTTTAGGATGTAAATACCAATCTTTATAATCCGCGCCAAAAGAATCTCTCCACTGTTTAAACTCGGGATAATAGGTAGTAATAGACACCTTCTCTGAAGGCCATCTAAATTCACTGTTACTGATATTTATAGCGAAAGGCATATTATCTTCTGCTATATAATACATTGGGATACCATTGGAGTCTTGACTCAAATCACTACCCGTACCACGTAAACTCTCATCAGCTACGCTTGTCGGCTTATAGCCTGACAAATGTACTTCATGAGAACGTTTATTCACAAAAATGAAAGAATTGTAAGGCGGATAAGCATCCATGTCGCTTACTTTATCATATTTTTTAAATCCGATCACTACAGTCACAGGCTTTTTGAGAACAGGCTTTATATCAGAAAAAAGTATTAATACAGGCTTTTCTATTCCCGGCTCAAAGTTTTTTCCGATCACATTACCTTCTTGACTCACCTGCACCAAATCTATATGCTCCTTCCCTACGTAATCCAACTGAAAACCAAACCCATTTGTATAAGTAGCACCATCATTCATCGGAGTAAAAGTAGTAGTGGTGCGCACCAATGCGTTAGAAGATTTATCTTTCACAACTGTACTGGAATAATATATCACAACATCATTCATATCGTAATCATTCTTATCAGGCCAATTGTCCTCATAAGCCAAAGACCCTTTGACTACATACGAAATTTCACCCTTATTTACTTCATCCGGTATATTAGGAGTAGGTTCTACAGAAGAAGAAGCAGACGCCATAATAGCAAACTGTACATCATTAAAACGCATGTCCACATTATCTTCCATAGCCATAAAGAAACAATTGTCCAGTTCCGGATCACTTAACAAAACTGAACGTTGCTCTTTATTATCGTTATATGCAGGATTAGAATAACGAGGAAAAACACCCTTTTCTTTTCCAAATCCCATTCCCAATAAAATCCATCCAATATGAGTGCCTTGGGGAAATTCATCTTCATACTTGCTTTGTTCCTTATTCCAATATTTTAGTTTTATTTGCTCACCGACTAAAGATTTAGGAGCATTCCTACTGGAACGTGGAATCAGGATGGTCTTTTTTATGGTAGCTATGTCCACAGACTCTCCTTCTTTATAAGTATAATAAGCAACCATATCCTCCCACGCAGTAGACGAGAAATCAAAATAAGTCGCGACCAAACCTGTAGATTTAGTTATTACCATATCATTACTCCCTGAAGTACGTAGTTCCGGAAACCTTTCCAACAAATTACGATTATCTACTACTATAGAACGGCTTAAATTACTGCATCTCTCTAAAAAAGCACCGGGTATATCCAACTTTTCAGGCAACAAATAATCAGGAACCCCATTTTCATTCCAATTACCCAATACATCATATCCGTCAGGATAACTCACTCCTCCCATTACCGCTCTAGAATGCCCGTTGGCAGACAGTTGTGCCTTATAATCAACATAATTAAAGGTTAGTCCGTCAGATAGAAATTCCAATTCAACAGGTGATACGACCAACACATTATCAGTTACCAGCCATACCTTTTTCAAATAAGCCGGCAAAGATACTTTTGAAAAAAATCTACCATTCATATCAGTCGAAGCGGCATAAATGGGATTTATATCTTTTAATTCCCAAGTATTTCCAACTAATTCCATAGGATATTCATCATACAGATAAAAAGCAGTCTGTACTTTCATGCCATAATCAATGATAAGTTGACTATTACGGACAGTAGTAAAATCAAAAAAATCGTCTTTATTGATTTTTTCCTCCTCTTCTTCCTCTCCCCCCGTATATATATCATGCATATTACGCAAGCAAGACACAAAGAAAACTGATAAGCAGATGATCCAAAATTTTGTTTTCATAAAGTAGTGCGTGATTATTTTCGACAAATATAGCCATAAATAACTAAAAAACAACTAAATAGTCAGAAAAAAAACTGTCCCCCGACTCACGTCGGAGAACAGCCACAACACAAACACAAAATAAAACACGACAAAACTACTATGCAATTTTTTAGCCTGCTCTATGTTTTGAGTAACATAACTACCGCCAATCAGGTATTCACATATCCAAGAGGGGTTTCAGGTTATTTGCATCTATAAAACGCCACACTAGCGTCCTTTGTTCATCGGTCTTTCTAAAAATATCTTAATTCTTATTGAATTCCTCTTTCTCTTAGTTTCAGCTGCCAGTTCCAAGCCGAACGTAGAGTGTCCTCCAAATTGGCTTCTGCCTTCCATCCCAACTCCTTATTAGCAAAATCAGGATTAGCCCATACCTTCTCAATATCTCCGGCACGACGCCCCACGATCTGATAATTAAGTTTCACACCGGTAGCTTTTTCAAACGTATTGATCAGTTCCAATACAGAAACGCCTTTACCCGTTCCAATATTAAAGACTTCCACCTTCTCCTTCTGCTTGTTATTCAAAATGCGATCCATTGCGATAACGTGAGCCTTCGCCAAATCCACTACATATATATAGTCACGGATGCAAGAACCGTCCGGTGTATCATAATCATCCCCGAACACACTCAGTTTTTCACGAATACCCATCGCTGTCTGAGTAACATAAGGTAGCAAATTTTGTGGAACCCCATTAGGTAATTCACCTATTAATGCAGTGGGATGTGCGCCAATAGGATTAAAGTAACGCAGCATAATAGCATTGATAGGCGATCCCGAAGCAACTGTATCACGAATAATTTCTTCATTGATCTGTTTTGTATTACCGTACGGAGACTCAGCCTTCTTAATCGGAGCCTCTTCCGTTACAGGAAGAACATCGGGCTGACCATACACCGTACATGATGATGAAAAAATAATACCTTCTACTCCATGTTTCGGCATTAACTCCAACAGGTTAATCAATGAAACCAAGTTATTGCGATAATACAACAACGGTTTTTGTACCGATTCACCCACAGCCTTGCTAGCCGCAAAATGAATAATACCTTTTATACCCGGATATTTAGTAAACAGCTTATCCATTCCCTCAAGATCCAAGCAATCCAACTTTTCAAATGCAGGACGGATTCCTGAAACCTTTTCTATATTATCTACCACATCGGCGCTTGAGTTGGACAAATTGTCCACAATCACTACGTCGTAACCGCTATTTTGCAGCTCTACTACCGTATGAGAACCGATGTAGCCGGTTCCTCCTGTTACTAAAATTCTTTCTTTCATAATACTTAATATTCTGTCGTTTTCTAATAGGTTCAAAACAACTTCGACGGGTAGATCCCTTTTCGTATCATATCATTGATACGAAGCAGGACTTGTATCTTGTCATCATGCGATACCAATCCCATCCATCTGGCAGGTGTCTCAATCACTTTCACCCTGACTCCGTCAGCAATACGCTCATTCATAAAAGCCGGAATAGAATAATGGGCTTTCATATCCATTCCATTCTCATCTATGAACTTATCGAACGCCTTCTTCATCTCACCGAATACCTGCGGAGTAAATCCCCACATATTCATTGAAACCAAGCTGTTGTCATCCAAAGCCACCCATTTATGTAATTCATTAGGATACATCGGATTTCCACTTATCCGTTCTACTCCTACACGGTCTGTAACGGACAACAGATATCCTTTTTCGTCCACTTCACAAATACCACGGGTAACCCCTCCGCTTTCCGCCAATACATTTCTCAGCCTGTAGCAAATATTGAAACTATGGTAGTCAGCTTCTCCCAACATCACCAGATTATTATATAACAATTCAAAACTTTCTCTTTGGTAAAAGTTCACGGCATTTATCACACCGAATGGAGAGTCAATCAACTCTTCTCCCATCAGAACAGCTCTTACCGAACCGTACAGTGCTTTGCGCTTCGGATTACGCTTTTCTTCAGGAATCGTTTCCACATCCTGATAAACATACTCCACTTCTACCACATGTTCGTATTTGCCTGATACCAGTTTCTTGAATTCTTGTTCAAAATGTCTGCTTATGACAAATACGATCTTATTAAATCCGACTCTTACGGCATCATATATGGAAAAATCTAATATTGTTTCGCCATTAGGACCTATTCCCTCCAGCTGTTTCAATCCACCATATTTACTCCCCATAGTGGCCGCGAGTACAATCAAGGTCATAGCCATTTAATCTCTCTATTAATTCTAATGCAAAAATAAGCATAAAAATTGAATTTACGGACAAGAACAATGGATTTCTTTCTAATAAAAAAGTCCGAAGCTGTGCTCCGGACTTCTGAATCGGTTTATTTTAACGATGAAGTGAATTTATTCTATTCCAAACAAAACACCCAAGCCTTTGTCTACACCTGAAAATCCCATGAATGCCATTGCCAGCAGACCGGCAGTAACCAATGCGATAGCCATTCCCTGCATTCCTTTAGGTATATTCACCAAACTTAATTGTTCACGGATACCTGCAAACAACACCATAGCCAAAGCAAAACCAAGAGCTGTAGAGAAGGCATAAACCACCCCCGTCAACAAATCAAAGTCTTTCTGGATTACCAAAATAGCCACACCCAGAATACAGCAGTTAGTAGTAATCAACGGAAGAAAGACTCCTAATGCCTGATAAAGGGCGGGAGATACCTTCTTCAAAATGATTTCCACCATCTGTACCAATGCTGCAATGACAAGGATAAATGCAATGGTCTGCAAATATTCCAACCCGAAAGCATCGAGCACGAATTTCTGGATAAGATAGGTAACAATGGTAGCGATGGTAAGCACGAATGCAACAGCCGCTCCCATACCCGTAGCTGTCTCAACTTTCTTGGATACACCGAGGAATGGACAAATACCCAAGAATTGTGACAACACAATGTTGTTCACAAATATAGCGGTGATAAATATCAATATATATTCCATTTTCTTACTTTTTACGGGTTATGCTTTCTTCAGTTTATTCACAATCGCAATGAGGTAACCCAATGCAATGAAGGCTCCCGGTGCGAGAACGAAAATCAACATTCCGTATTGCTCCGGCATAATAGCGATATCAAACAATTTACCTGTACCAAGGAACTCACGTACACCACCAAGGATGGTCAATGCAAGTGTAAATCCTAGTCCCATACCCAATCCGTCAAAGAATGAAGGAACAGGACCGTTCTTTGCGGCAAACGCTTCGGCGCGTCCCAGCAAGATACAGTTTACCACAATCAACGGAATAAACAATCCCAAAGTAGCATACAGCGCCGGCACATATGCCTGCATAATCATCTGCAACAAGGTTACAAATGATGCAATAACCACAATGAATGCAGGAATACGCACCATATCAGGAATCAGATTCTTGATAGATGAAATTACCACATTCGAACAAATCAACACAAACATGGTTGCCAGTCCCATACCCATACCATTGATGGCAGAAGAAGTGGTTCCCAATGTAGGACACATACCCAAAAGGAGTACAAACGTAGGATTCTCTTTGACAATCCCGTTCATCAATACTTTAAAATTATTCATAGTCTGCTCCTTCCTTATTTTTTGTTTTTACAATCTTGCTTTAGGCATTCTGCTTTTTTACAGTCCGCCTTGTCGCAGTTAGCAGGATCACATTTACCACCACAAGCAGCTTTGCAGGCAGCAGAGTCACAGGCTTGTCCGCAACAATCCTGAGTTCCCTCACATTGTGCCTTAGCTGCTTTGGGGGCATCGGCAGCAGTTTCAGACACCTGCTGTGTCGCACCGCTGGAACCATCCACATTTTGGCCACTATATGCCGCATAAGCATTATTCACAGCTTTCAGAAAAGCACGTGTCGTGATAGTAGAAGCAGTGATTGCATCTATCTGACCGCCATCTTTATTTACAACCAATGCTTTCTGTCCCGGATTCATACCAGTAATATCGCCTTTGCCGCCTTTCTTAAACCAATCGGCTGCCTTTGATCCCAGTCCCGGAGTTTCTGCATGACTCAACAAAGAATAGTCTATAATATTGCCCTCTTTATCGAAACCTACCAATACATTCAACGCACCACCAAAACCATTTGCAGAAGACTCTACGGCTGCACCAATAAATTCTCCTCCTTTGGTTGCTTTATATATCTTATAAGTAACGCCTTCCAATTCTATGGTTTCAGGAGCTTCGGCAGGATTATTGTCAAATCCCGGAACTACGATAGCAATGGCATCACTCAAAGCCTTGGCATTAGCCTGTGCAATGGGTTCCTTTGTCAACTCATTCACATAACCCAGCAATGCTCCGGCTACCACGGTTACGCCTGTCAGCACGATAACCATGTTTTTCAAAGATGATTCTAGTTTTTTCATTTCTTCACGACCTCCCCGAATCTTTTAGGTTTACAATAAGTATTGATTAACGGAGTGAATGCGTTCATAATGAATATAGCGAAAGACATACCTTCGGGATATGCACCGAACAAACGGATAACCACCGTCAGGAAACCGATAGCCACACCGTAAATAATCATACCTTTATGAGTCATAGGCGAAGTAACATAGTCGGTTGCCATGAAAATAGCTCCCAACATCAAACCACCTGTAAACAAGTGAGCCAACGGAGATGCGTAAGCAACCGGATCAACCAAATGCATCAGCCCGGCAAATACAAATACTGTCACCAGAATAGATACAGGAATATGCCAGGAAATAATCTTTTTCCATAGCATATATCCCAGACCAAGCAATAAAGCCAATGCACTCACCTCACCTAGTGAACCCGGGTTATTACCCAGAAACAGACTTAATGTATCGGGCAACTGACCTAAAGCATTTGCATCACCCTTTACAGCCATTTTCATCAATGCCAGCGGAGTAGCACCGGTTTCAGCATCGGTATAACTTCCCCATTGTTGAACCAACGGCCATGAAGTCATCTGCACAGGAAAAGAAATCAGCAGGAAGATACGACCTACCAGCGCGGGATTGAAAGGATTACAACCCAATCCGCCGAAAGTCATCTTGCCCACACCGATTGCCACCAACGCACCGATGATAATAATCCAAAGCGGCAAGTTGGAAGGCAGATTGAATGCCAGCAACACACCGGTTATAATAGCCGAACCATCACAGATGGTAGAGCGTTCTCTCTTCAAAATAAACTTGGTAATCGCCCATTCGAAGAATACACAGGCGGCAACCGAGGTCAAGGTCACCACCACGGCGCCCAGTCCGAACATATAAAATGACACCAGCAACGCAGGTATCAACGCAATGAGTACACCATACATATTCTTCTGTATGCTGTCACCGCTATGAACGTGAGGCGATAATGATACTATTAATTTATTAGCCATACTATTTTGTCGAATTATTTTTTAGCATTACGTGCACGAATGATACCGCCTACTGTGCCCTTACCCAAACGGATATAGTCCAGCAAATAACGATGAGACGGACATGTAAACTGACACGAACCGCACTCGATGCACGACATTACATCTTCTTTTTCTACTCTCTCCCAGTCCTTATGAGCTGAAAGTGTCGCCAACAAGAAAGGCTCCAATCCCATAGGACACACACTGACGCACTTGGCACAGCGGATACAGGGCTGAGCTTCCGCACGGGCAGCTTCCTTATCATTCATAATCAGCACACCCGAACTACCTTTACAAATGGGAACTTCCGTATTAACCAGTGCTTTACCCATCATCGGACCGCCACCAATCACTTTTCCCGTATCTTCGGGCAAACCGCCAGCCGCATCAATCAGCTGGCTCATCGGGGTACCCATACGGGTGAGGAAGTTGGAGGGGTTCTTGACAGACTTACCCGTAACAGTCACGATACGTTCAAACAAAGGTTTGTTTTTCTGAACGGCTTCATAAACGGCAAATGCAGTACCTACATTCTGAACTACCGCACCCACATTGATAGGAATAGCGGGAGGAGCAGGAACCTGGCGACCGATCACAGCATCTATCAACTGTTTCTCACCACCTTGCGGATATTTCACCTGCAAAGGAACTACCTCTATACCGGGATATTGAGCAGCCTTTTCAGTCATCAGCTTAATAGCATCCGGTTTATTATTTTCAATGCCGATATATCCTTTAGTCACTTTCGCAGCTTTCATCAGAATACTGACACCCACCAGCACCTCGTCTGCCTTTTCCAGCATCAAACGATGGTCGGCAGTAAGGTAAGGCTCACATTCTACAGCATTGATAATTACACATTCCGCCTTGCAGCCCGGAGGAGGAGAAAGTTTCACATGAGTAGGGAAACAAGCACCGCCCATACCTACTACACCTGCATTTTTCACTTTAGCAACGATTTCTTCGGGTGTGAGAGCACACTCTTTCACCAATGTCGAACTGCGGTCTATTGATTCTTCCCATTCGTCACCATCCACATCGATAAAGATAGCCGGCTTGCGGTAACCGCTAGCATCGATTACGGCGTCTACCTTGTTCACTTTACCGGATACAGACGAGAAGATGGCTGCTGAAACAAAGCCACCCGCCTCAGCAATCTTCGTACCTACCTTCACCACATCGCCTTTTTTCACGATGGCAGTAGCAGGAGCACCGATATGCTGTGACAAAGGAAATACCGCTTGCTTAGGAAGTGCAAGTGTTTCAATGGCTTTGCCTGCTGACAATTTATTTTCTGCTGGATGTACTCCACCAATTCTAAATGTCTTCACTGTTATATCTTTTTAATTTTTACTTACTTTGAATTTTGATTATGCTTCCGTTTTCGGAGCCTCAGCTTTCACCGCTTCCGCTTTCGGAGTTTCCACCTTTGAAGCCTCTACTTTTACAGCAGGTTTTGCAGCAGCCTCACCAGCCGGCACTTCTACTTTCGGTTTACGTGGCGGGAAATTGATAGCTTGGATAGCCCCTTTCGGACATTCCGATTCGCATTTACGGCAAGACTTACACTTAGCCGGATCAATGTATGCCAAATTATTTTCCAACGTAATGGCTTCGAACGGACACACTTTCACACACTTTCCACAACCAATACAACTAGCCTTGCAAGCTTTGTTGGCAACAGCTCCCTTATCCTTGTTCACACACATCACCACTACGCGGCGGTTGTTCTTTCCTTTCGGACGAATTTCAATGATCTTACGCGGACAAGCTTTGCTGCAAGCCCCACAAGCTGTACATTTTTCTTCGTCCACTTCCGGAAGACCGGTTTCAGGATTCATGTGAATAGCATCAAACTGACACGCTTCCACACAATCACCACAACCCAGACAACCGAATGTACAACCCGTCTCACCACCTGAAGTGGCATGAGCGATGGCACACGATTTAGCTCCGTCGTACAGAGCAGTACGAGGGCGATTTTCACAACTACCGTTACATCTTACCACCGCAACTTTCGGTTCAGCAGCAACGGCTTCCAATCCCAAAATGGCAGCTACTTTCTCCATTACCGGAGCACCACCAACCGGACATAACTTACCCTCCAGCGAACCGGCATCGGCAGCCTTCACGCAGGCACCGGCAAAACCAGAGCAACCGGGATAACCACATCCGCCGCAATTCGCCTGAGGAAGCACTTCGCTCACCTTGGCAATCCGCGGATCTTCATACACAGCAAACTTCTTAGAAGCGGCATACAAGATTACCGCGGCAATCAAGCCAATCGCTCCCAACGAAATTACTGCAACCAGAATTAAATCCATAAATTTTAGTTAGTTATTTATTAATTATTTTTTATTGGTTCAAGCGTAAATGAAAACTTCTTGCTCAACTTATTCCTGCATACATATATAATAAGGTAATACGGAAGCAAGGCTGACAAAGCAACAAGCGCCGACCTTAACTCATCCCCCCCCGTAAGACGCATGGAAATAAATAAAGTAATCAGCAATACCAAGAAAGGGATACCAAAAGCCAGCAATACGGCTTGCATCCCCATGGAAGTAGTACCATAAATCATCACCTCCTCACCTATGCGGTAAGAAGATGCCTTCATGTCAAAAACATCAATCAGTTTCTCTTTACTTTCAGATGCATTGCAATGCCCTTTCACACTACAAGCCGAACAGGCAGAAGTTTGTACGATTCTCACCCGCACGTGAGAACCTTCAATGTTTTCCACAATACCACGATGTTTGATTATATCGGTCATTTTTGCAAACTCTACATTACAAAACTGCGACAAATGTACGACTTTAATTGGATTCTAAGAAGTATAAAATGATATTTTCACTATAAAAATCGATTTTTTGTGTGGAGAAATTAAAATTAGAAGCAAGAAAAGGAAGAAATATTTAATTTTCCTCCTTTCTACTTGTAAGGTATATAATTTATTTCATTATCACATAGCCTGCATCCAACAGTTTTTGACGAATGGATGCTATATGTTCCTCGTTTCTGGTTTCCATAACGACACGAAGGGCACATCCGGTGACATCTGCACTCTCACTATTTCGCTCATGATGTACAGAAATTACATTTCCTCCCTGCTCTGCAACAATTTTGCTGACTCCCAACAGCTGCCCCGGCTTGTCTATCAAGTCCAAAGTTACTGCATAGGTACGTCCCGACTTCGCCATACCGCGACTGATGACACGGCTCAATATCGTCACATCAATATTGCCTCCGGACACCAGGCAGACAGTTTTCTTACCCTTTACCGGTACTTTATTGAACATGGCTGCAGCAACGGACACAGCTCCCGCCCCCTCTGCAACAATCCGCTGGCGTTCTATCAATGCCAGAATAGCTGCGGCAATCTCGTCCTCAGTCACAGTTACAACTCCGTCCACATACTGATTTACCAAGTCAAAAGTATTTGTTCCCGGCTCTTTCACCGCGATTCCATCGGCAAAAGTGGAAACAGAGTGAAGACGCTCAATACGCGAATGAAGAATAGAATTTGCCATACTGGCCGCACCCAACGCCTGTACGCCATATACCTTGACAGATGGTTTCAAAGCCTTCAACGCATAAGCCACTCCCGAAATCAGTCCTCCCCCACCAATGGGAACAATGACTACCTCCACATCCGGCATTTCCTCCAATAATTCCAAACCGATAGTACCTTGTCCGGCTATCACGTTCTCGTCATCAAAGGGATGAACAAAAGTATATCCCTTTTCATCACGCAATTGCAGGGCTTTCTGATAAGCATCATCATAGACTCCCGGAACCAAACAAACTTCCGCCCCATAATGCTTCGTAGCCTCAACTTTAGATATAGGCGCTCCTTCCGGAAGACAAATCAACGACTTGATACCGCACTTAGTGGCAGCCAATGCCACCCCTTGCGCATGATTACCGGCAGAACAGGCTATCACGCCTCTCGCCTTTTCTTCATCGGACAATTGGGAAATCTTGTAATAAGCACCACGCACTTTAAACGATCCTGTGAGTTGCAGGTTTTCGGGCTTCAGATAAACTGTACTCTCAGGATTTATCTGAGGAGCATAAATCAAATCAGTGCGACGGACAACCTCTTTCAGGACATGAGCCGCTTTGTATATTGCATCTAATTGTAGCATAGGTATAACACTCTTGTTTTTAAATTGGGTGCAAAGCTACAAATAAAATTGATTCCTTACACTCACATACAACGTAAAATTGTATTCTTTTCTCTTTGTTCTCCTTTTCACTTGTCGACAGAGTTCACACTCAAGGAAATATGTTAAAGCCCCGGCAGCACTATCGTTTTCATTTTGACACTCCTTATCTGCTGTCTTATTTAAATTTCGACGTAATCTGTTTATTGCTCTCGGCTACTTCCACCAGATAAACACTGGCACAAATAAGAACAATCGCCGCCAACTGTGTCCATGAGAAGCGATCCTGCCCCAAAACAAAAGAAGTCACCGTAGCAACAATCAATATTAAATACCCGTAAATGGCTACTAATGTCGTTTTCAGATATTTCAGCCCGAGAGGAAGTAATAAATAACTAATGGTGGTAGGAAATACCAAAACAAAAAGCAAGACCAACATAGGCGTAGAGAAAAGTGACATTTTCAGTATAGGAGCATCAAAACCATAAATTGTATTGACAACAACAGCCATAACAGCCGCCCCTAAAAAAGTATATTTTAACATCGTCATATCTCCCACTCCTTTTAACAGACGGTTACTGAAAACAAGATAGACGGCATAAACCAATGAACTGGCCAAACACATCAAATTACCTAACGGAGCATTGGAGGCAAGATCGTCACTAGGTTGTGTGGATATGCATAGAACAGCTCCTCCCAATCCCATTCCAATGCCAAGCACTTTCATCCAGGTTACTTTTTCCTTATAAAACAATACAGAGATAATGAATACCCATATAGGCTCCAAACTGACAAAAATAGAACTGGAAACCGGAGTAGTCTTACTGATACCCAACAAATAAAAAAACATATATCCATAAATACCTAAAGCCCCTAAAATAAAGAGCTGCCATTTCTGACGGATAGTGGAGTTTTCGGGCTTGCAAAATATATCAATAAGCCAAAAAGCGGCGGCCCCAAATACCAATCGGAAAGTAACCCCTGTCACAGGAGCTATCCACAAAGGTAAAAGATACTTCAGTGCGTTCATATTAAGGCCTCCCAACGCTTTGGAGACAACCATGCTAAGGTTTGCTTCAACTTGTCTATTCATACTTCATGCTGTTATGTTATTACGTGGGTATTTTTCTTATAAACTCAGTTTTTCCTGCTTCATCACAATAAACATCCCCATCAAGGCTACCATCAGATTAAGCCAGAAGGCAAAGGTTTGCGAATGAGAATGGAACAGATTCTGAAAAGCATCCACAATAAACGGACAAAGCAGTATGGCCACATAATTCATCGCCATGACAAAAGCAAGTGCTAACGTCACTTTGTGAGGAACCGCCACATCAGAAGTCTTATCATAAATCAACGGTTGGATAATACCGTATGAAAGCCCGTTCAGAATACATCCCAAAGCAATCAGTATTTCGGAACGACTAAGCAGAATAATCCCCATTCCGCAGGCTATCATCAACAAACAAACCATATAGATACGGCGGTCCAAGACCTGCACTATCTTATTCAGGACAAAACCCGGTGCCATAATAGCGAGAAAAAACAAAGATATCAAGATGCCTGCCCTACCACTGGACAGTCCATATTCTTCCATCAGGAAAGGCAGATTGAAACTAATAATAATCACCAGATAAGTAGCCAATCCGTAAAAAGCCATCAGCTTGACCAAAGCCTTGACATTAATTCCCCGCTTACCCATTCCCCTGGCAGTATCGGCTGGAATATCATCAGAGGAATGATAATTGGAGAGATCTTTTTTCAGATAACGAGTAAGGAAAACTGATACAAAAGGAAACAGATAGACCAAAAACGGCAAATGCCAGTTCACTTCTGCCAGATATCCTGTCAGCGTAGTGGCAAGCACCAGCGTGATATTGGTGATGGCAGAACTGTAACCAAATTGCTTTGTACGGTAACTTCCCACAAAATAACGGGATATCAATCCGGTAGAAAGCGGAACAATCAATCCCGACCCCATCCCCAACATGGCGCTGACGGCTATCAACTGCCACATTTTATCAGAAAGCAGATAAAGAATACCACTCGCCCCGAAAAGAGCCAGCCCTATCTGCAACAACAAAAGGTTGTTTCACTTTCTCTGTCAATTTACCTGATAACAAGATAAAGGGTATGATAAGAAGTGACGGCAACGAAGACAACATCTGGATCTCCAGATCTGTAGCAGAGGGAAATATTTTATTCAAATCTCCCAAAATGGGCGACACCGCCAGTCCCGGCAATGCATTGAGTGCCGAGATGGAAAATATACCTACTAACGTAATGAGGGGAATGGTCCCCTGCCCTGTTTGTACTTTCATAATGAAATCGGTTTAGATTGTGATAGAAACAAAGTGTAAAAGAATTGGTTCAAAGCCGGTTTATAATTGGTCAATGCAATCATGTGCCCATATGCTACTATGCCAATTGGCTGCGCTATGTTCCGCATGACACATTATCCCCCATAAATTAAAAAACATAAAATCAAGAAACTTTTCTCCAAACCTCCTGTTGAGGGAGAAAAACGCGGGAAACTCCCATGTTTTCCATTGTATTACTAATCTAAACTTTAAGTAAAATGAAAGAATGTAATTGTGATTTGAGAGACGGTGACGCAAAGACAGCCGTGTTTGGTTCAAACGAAATGCTACAGCCTGCCCCGGTAGATACCATCCCTATGGAACCTACCACCCCACAGATTGCTTATCAAATGGTAAAAGACGAAACATTCGCCCAAACCCAGCCACGCCTTAACCTGGCCACTTTCGTTACCACCTACATGGACGACTATGCCACCAAACTGATGAACGAAGCCATCAGCATCAACTACATTGATGAAACAGAATATCCTCGTATTGCAGTGATGAATGCCAAATGTATCAATATCATGGCTAATTTGTGGAATTCGCCCGAACAGGCAAAATGGAAAACCGGCGCACTGGCTATCGGCTCCAGCGAGGCTTGTATGCTGGGAGGAGTAGCCGCCTGGTTACGCTGGAAAGACAGACGTAAAGCTCAGGGAAAACCGACTGACAAGCCTAACTTTGTCATTTCAAGCGGTTTTCAGGTTGTTTGGGAAAAGTTCGCCCAACTTTGGCAAATTGAAATGCGCCAAGTACCTCTCACCTTGGACAAAACCACTCTGGACCCCGAAGAAGCACTGAAGATGTGTGACGAGAACACCATCTGCATCGTCCCCATCCAAGGTGTGACATGGACAGGTTTGAACGATGACGTGGAAGCGTTGGACAAAGCACTGGATGCCTACAACGCCAAAACCGGCTATGATATTCCTATCCATGTAGATGCTGCAACCGGCGGTTTCATCCTGCCGTTCCTCAATCCCGACACAAAATGGGACTTCCGCTTGAAATGGGTTCTCTCCATCAGCACTTCCGGGCACAAGTTCGGACTGGTTTATCCGGGACTGGGATGGGTAGTATGGAAAGACAAGAAATACCTTCCGGATGCCATGTCGTTCAGTGTAAATTATCTGGGTGCGAACATCACACAGGTTGGTTTGAACTTCAGCCGTCCCGCCGCACAGATTCTGGGACAGTACTACCAATTTATCCGTCTGGGATTCCAAGGATACAAAGCCATCCAATACAATTCCATGGAAATCACCAAGTACATCCACAGCGAAATAGCCAAGATGGCTCCGTTCGTAAATTACAGCGATGACGTAGTAAATCCTTTGTTCATCTGGTACATGAAACCCGAATATGCAAAGAATGCCAAATGGACTCTGTACGATTTGCAGGCTAAATTGCAGCAAAGCGGCTGGATGGTTCCTGCCTACACCTTGCCGGAAAATATCCAGAATTACGTGGTTATGCGTGTTGTAGTACGTCAGGGATTCAGCCGTGACATGGCGGATATGTTGTTGAACGACATCAAGAATGCCATCTGCGAGTTCGAGAAACTGGAATATCCCACTCCTACCCGCATCGCCCAAGACAAGAATATCGCTGTAAAAGGTACTGTGTTCACTCACAATGCCCATAGCAACGCCGCTAAAAAATAAGCATAGATAACAATAATGCAACCATCCGCCGTTAAGGTAGATGGTTACTTCAATCAAATTAATTTATGGAAAGAACTATAACTATCCAGCAAATAAAGGATGTTGCCCAGGAGGCTTACAATCTGTACAAGGACAATACAGACGGTAAGAACGCCGACTACATCCCTTATCTGGCAAATATTGACCCCAAACTGTTCGGAATCAGTATCTGCCTGATGAACGGAGAAATCATCCAACTGGGTGACTCTCAGTACCGTTTCGGTATCGAGTCCGTTTCCAAGGTGCTGACCGCCATCCTGGTACTCCGCCAATACGGTGCTCCCAAGGTGCTCGAAATGATTGGCGCCGATGCTACCGGACTGCCGTTCAACTCCATCATGGCCATCTTGTTGGAAAACGACCATCCGTCCACCCCATTGGTAAACGCCGGCGCCATCTCGGCCAACAGTATGGTGCAACCCGTAGGAAACAGCGATGCCAAGTGGAAAGCCATCGTAGACAATATGACCGAACTATGCGGAAGTACCCCGCAACTGATCGACGAACTGTACCGGTCAGAGTCGGCGACAAATTTCAACAACCGTTCCATCGCCTGGCTATTGAAAAATTATAACCGTATCTACGATGACCCCGATATGTCGCTCGACCTCTACACCCGCCAGTGTTCCATGGGCATCACTGCAGAACAGTTGTCCATCTGTGGAGCCACCATCGCCAACGAAGGATTGAACCCGAACACCAACAAGCAAGTGTTCGACAAAGCCCTCTCCCCGAAAATCACCTCCATGATAGCTACCGTAGGTTTCTATCAGCATACAGGCGACTGGCTTTACACTTCGGGAATTCCTGCCAAGACAGGCGTAGGAGGCGGTGTCATGGGCGTAATGCCGGGTGTCATGGGCATTGCAGCCTTCGCGCCTCCTCTGGATGACGCCGGCAACTCCGTGAAAGCACAGCTTGCCATCAAGCATATTATGAACAAACTGGGCATGAACGTATTCAATGGCCATCGCATCCACGTGCAATAATCCATTTCGTTCCCATAGGAAAACCGGTATTTCTCTCACTCCGAGAGGAGTACCGGCTTTTTAATTAAAAATTTTTCCCGCTAAAATTTCTCACACTCTTACATTATGCCTATCTTTGCACTGACAAATTCATCATATTATGAAGAACAAAGTCATCCGTAAAGAACCGGACCAATGACGAACTCACGCAGAGAAACCATTGGAGTTCCCTTGGCGGAATATTTGAAAGAGAAATGCTGGAACAGCCCAAAGCGCCCGATGACGTTGATTATGGAATTGAATTAACTATTAAATAACTTTATGAGTAACAAATCAAAAATCGAGATTTGCGCCAACTCCGTGGAAAGTGCTGTGAAGGCACAACAAGCCGGTGCTTATCGTGTAGAACTATGTGCAGGTATTCCGGAAGGCGGAACAACCCCGTCTTTTGGTGAAATCCGTATGGCACGCCAATTATTGAACCAAACAAAACTGCATGTCATTATCCGTCCCCGTGGCGGAGATTTCCTATATTCTCCTATTGAACAAGAAATCATGCTGCATGATATTAAAGTGGCACGCCAGCTGGGTGCGGACGGTGTGGTATTCGGCTGTCTTACCGCAGAAGGCTATGTCGATGTGCCTCTGATGCAGAAACTGATGAATGCGGTAGGCGAGATGAGTGTCACCTTCCACCGTGCTTTTGATATGTGCAGCAATCCCAAAGAGGCCTTGGAACAGATTATCGGACTGGGTATAGACCGGGTTCTTACTTCCGGACAGGAAGCTACCGCCGAAAAGGGAATCCCTCTTCTGAAAGAATTGGTGGAACAGGCCGACGGACGGATCATCATCATGCCGGGATGCGGTGTGAATGCCGGTAATATCCGTAAGATTGCCGAAGAAACCGGAACTTCGGAATTTCATTTCTCCGGACGTAGCAGCGTAGACAGCGGCATGATTTATCGTAACTCAAAAGTATCCATGGGAGGTACTGTAAAGATAGAAGAGTATCTGAAAGACGTTACCGATCCTGACAAAGTAAAAGCCGCCTTGTCCGAACTGGCAATGAAAGACGAAAACGACAAAGCACTGGAAAAGAAAAACAAAAGCCTCAACCCCAAGAAATCAAAGAAAGAGGATGACTGGGACGATGAGGACGATGACTTGGATGATGACAAGTAAACAACAGGTAAGCATAAACGCTATCAATATATTTAACGCGGATATTCAGTTTGCAAACTTGAATATCCGCGTTACTTTTTGTTTATACTGAATCCTACAGCTTATGTATCACCTTCATCAGCTGCTCACCCAGTCCGATGGTATATCCTTGTGACACGAATACCACCCGGTTAAAGGTATCCCCAATGATAAACATAGGCAGGATAGTCTTGTTAGACAACTTCATGCCTTCTGCAATCTGCTTCTGGATGGAACCGTCCACATCAATACCGTAAGTAATGGTAGCCGGTAATCCGGGGAATTCCTGCGGGCGGAACTTCTTGTACTGCTCCTCGTTGGGGAACAACAGCACGATTCCTCTGCCCCATTCATCAAACTCCTTACCCAATGCCGCAATATCACGCAAGGCATGGTTCGTAGGTTCTTGTCCGGCACCCAGTACGGCTACAATGTAGTAACCACGTCCTGTAGTGGCAAGAATAGACTTCAGTTCATCGCTATCTATCGGTTTATAAGTAGATTCCGAGTTGAAATTACCGATTACCTGAATATCATCCTTACTTTCACGCATCACCAAGTCCACCGTAGTCGTTTCTCCCGGCTTGATGGTAAAGAAAGTCAGCTGGGACAATACGCCGCCGTTGGCCAGACGAGTACCGGTCACCATCACATAATTGCCGGCATCCAGTGCCGTTCCGTTCTTCAACAGATTAGCCCAAGTAGCGCCGCCACCCATATCAATATCGCCTTCATCATAATTCAGCAATTTCAAGGTTCCGGCAGGAGTCAGTCTGGAAATAGAGAAATGAGAATAATACTTCGGGTCGGCCAAAGACTTGATCGGCGTATATCTGGCAATAAACTTGCCGGTAGGCGCACTGGCCTGTTCCATCGCCTCAAAGTTCACATCAACAGCACCTTCATCACCCATCAACTGCACTTTTCCGGTCACTTCGTCTATACGTGCAGGAATACCCATGCTGCGTGCCATGGAAACAAAAAAGATATCACGGCTGTGCGCATCGGCTGTACGGGCCTTCCACACCCCCTCCGGAGTAATCGGAGAACCGCCCAGGTTGCAATCCTTGTCCACACGGATATTTTCGGCAACCCATGCAACCAGCTTCATCGGATCGGCAAGGTAAGCCTCACGCTCCTGTTCGGGCACTGCTTTCTCAAAGAATCCTTTGTACGGAGTAATCATTTCGTTGCTCACACGCGGATTACGCACAAATCTGCGGAAATAATCGGCATTGGCGCACAGATGTGAATTCATCATGTGGTCTATCAACACTTCGGAACTTACATCGCGAAGGTCTTTGGCGGAAATCTGCTGAAGCAGGTCAATGCCGCCCTTCTTTGACTTCTCCGAACGGAGACGGGCCATAAAGTCACGGATGGTTTCGTGGTTACCACGTGATGCCACCAGCAATTTGGCAACAACATCCTCATCCAACTGATACTCTTTAGCGAAATGACGGGCCGATTCATCCGTCATGAACGTAGCCACGTAGGCATTGCGGATAGAGTCCTCCAAGGCCATGCGGCGATTGTTCTCCGCACGTTGTTCGGGAGTCACTTCGGGCATATTGGCGCCTTCCACCGGAGGAATGATATCCATATCCAGTGTATAAGCCTCGCCGGCCGTCTTGTCCAGTTTCACGGTCAAGGCATTGTCTTTTCCGAAAGACAGTTTGGAGTAACCGAATTTTCCATCTTTGGAAGCCCATACCAGCATATCCCCTTTTCCGGCTGTCAGGAACGTCTTGCCGTCCGCATCCGTCTGTTTGGAAGCTACGGTATAAAATTCGGCATAGTTATACACCTTGAATTCCACTTTGGCATCAGCCACCGGTTTGCCATCCGCATCCACGATGGCCACATCGGCTTTTGCCGTAGGGGCATAATTGTCAATCACATTGATTTCCGTATACCGGGGAGTGCGGTACATCACTTCTTCCGGTCCGTTATAACGTCCGAACACCTTGGTGTGCATCAGCATACCCCGTGAAGCGGGAGCGTTGAACCAACCCAGATTCAGTACCGGTTCGGGTTCGCAAGCACCCAGGAAGTACCATTTGCCATCCACCCAGGCTTCCACCCAGGCATGATTATCATCGGTATGTGCCCAACGCGGCGTATATACCTGGCGGGCAGGGATGCCTACCGAACGCAAGGCGGCTACCGTGAACGTAGATTCCTCGCCGCAACGTCCGTAGGCTGTCTTTACGGAAGCCAGCGGACTACTGGTACGGGCATCAGAGGGAGTATAAATCACCTTCTCATGACACCAGTGGTTCACTTCCAGCACGGCATCATATAAAGAAAGGTTTTTCACTCTGTCCTTCAGTTCCTCGTAGAATACCTTACGGCTGTCGTCCAGATTCTCGTTGTTTACGCGGATGGGCAATACAAAGTGGCGGAACTCGCGTTCGGGAACCACTTTTCCCCACGGCATCTCCTCACGCGCCTTGAAAGCGTAATCCACGTTTTCCAGATAGAATTCACCGGGATGATCCGCTATATCCGCCAAAGGCATATAGGCGTAAAGGAAAGTCATCGCCTCCTTCTGCTCATCGCTCATGGGTTGTTCGAATACCTGGAAGAGGTCACCTTGGGCCAGCGTATCACGCCGTGCCTCAAAATCCTGCTGAACAGCGGCACGTTCAGCCTCATCACTGATCAAATGTTTGTTGTTTGTACACGAGGCACACAGCATCAAGCCTATCCCCGCCGCACACAAAGCCAATAATTTCATCTTGTTGTTTATTTAGGTTAGCAATTTGTTATTGGCTACGAAGATAAGACTTTTTTCTTATTTTTGACGAAGTTCAAGCTATTATTTAGTATCCGCCGGCTCCGATTGTTGCGATTGATAATATTCCTCCTTCCGCTTGTTGGCCTGCTGCACCAGACTGGTGACGTATACCGTGAAAATGGGGAACATCATCATTCCCAGGGCGGCCAGCACCACCGACAGTATTTTCCCCGTAGGAGTGACGGCATAAATATTGCTCCCTACGGTAGTGACATCCATAAACGCCCACCACAGCGCACTCCAGTAGTCCGTCACCATAGGGTTCACCTTATGTTCCAGCACAAAGAAGATAAGACTGGCAAAATACACGGTGGCCATCAGCATGGTGATGTACGAGGTAAACAGCCCGGACGCCTTGCTGCCCGACAGCCAGCCCACCACGATGGCCAGCGCATACCCTCCCCTCAGCAAAGGGATAAAGCGCAGGAAATAACTGATTTCGGGCGAGAAAGTGATGTGATAGAAATCAATGATATTTAAATAAGGTATAGATACCAGCAGGAAAATAAAATGGCTGGTGAAGTATCTTCCTTTTTCTTTCGAGAGGAAAAACTCCAGCAGGAAATCGAACAGGAAAAACATGCATATCCAGAACTGAATCTTCAGATAAGAACCTTGATTCAGGAAAGGGATGTTATGAAAAGTATCTATCGAGATACTTATAACCAGAAAAAGGGACATCAACAGGATGAGTATATGCAAGATCCCGTAAATCCCCCTGCGGGAATAGATGAATGAGGAGAAAGCTGTTTTCATAAACGATACTGATTATATTGTTTTTTCTAGAAACACCCTTCCGGGTACGATTGTTTCATTCCGGATACCTTCCGGGTTAATAAACCTAAACGGATAAACATCATTTCCAGGGAGTTGTTATAAACTCCGTAAACAAAAAACATACATTTTTTAAAACCTAAACTTTATGGCAAACATTAGTAAATCAGTCAAGCTAGGGGTATTTACCCTCGCTATTATGAACGTGACTGCGGTAGTATCCCTGCGCGGGCTGCCTGCTGAAGCCGAATACGGACTGAGTTCGGCATTTTATTATTTATTCGCGGCCATCGTCTTCCTGATACCTACCTCGTTGGTAGCGGCGGAACTGGCGGCCATGTTCCAGGACAAGCAAGGCGGTGTGTTCCGATGGGTGGGTGAAGCCTACGGAAAGAAATTCGGCTTCCTCGCCATCTTCCTGCAATGGGTGGAAAGCACCATCTGGTATCCCACCGTCCTGACTTTCGGAGCCGTGGCACTGGCATTTATCGGCATGAGTGACACCCATGATATGGCCTTGGCATCCAACCGCTATTACTCACTGGCGGTGGTCTTGATTATCTACTGGCTGGCCACCTTCATTTCACTGAAAGGCATGGGCTGGGTAGGCAAAGTGGCCAAAGTAGGCGGTATGGTAGGTACGATCATTCCTGCCGGCCTGCTGATGGTGCTGGCGGTGATTTACCTTGCTTCCGGCGGACAGAGCCAGATGAACTTTGACGGCAACTTCTTCCCCGATTTCAGCAACTTCGACAACCTGGTACTGGCTTCCAGCATCTTCCTGTTCTATGCCGGTATGGAAATGGGCGGTATCCACGTAAAAGACATGGAAAATCCTGCCAAGAACTATCCGAAAGCCGTATTCATCGGTGCGGCTATCACCGTGATCATCTTCGTGCTCGGCACCTTCGCACTGGGGATCATCATTCCCGAAAAGGACATCAACCTGACACAGAGTCTGCTGGTAGGCTTTGATAATTACTTCAAGTATGTCCATGCTTCGTGGTTGTCGCCTATCATCGCCGTGGCTTTGGCATTCGGTGTGCTGGCAGGCGTGTTGACCTGGGTGGCAGGTCCGTCCAAAGGTATCTTCGCAGTGGGCAAAGCAGGTTATCTGCCTCCCTTCTTCCAGAAGACCAACGCCAACGGCGTACAGAAAAACATTCTGCTGATCCAAGGCCTTGCCGTAACCTTGCTCAGCCTGCTGTTCGTTGTGATGCCTTCCGTACAGAGTTTCTACCAAATCCTGTCACAGCTCACCGTATTGCTTTACCTTATCATGTATCTGCTGATGTTCAGCGGCGCCATTTATCTGCGTTACAATATGAAAAAGGCCCCGCGCCCGTTCCGCATCGGCAGCAAAGGCAACGGACTGATGTGGCTCATCGGCGGTCTGGGTTTCTGTGGTTCACTACTGGCATTCGTGCTCAGCTTCATTCCGCCCAGCCAGATTGCGGTAGGCAGCAACACCGTATGGTTTGCCGTTTTGATTATCGGCTGCATCGTGGTAGTCGCTGCTCCGTTCATAATCTATGCATCGCGCAAACCGTCATGGGTAGACAAGGATACACAGTTCGAACCGTTCCACTGGGAAGAACAGGCCACAACGGCACAGACAGCGGCTCCGGTTTCCGGCACGGCTAAAAGTTCCGCTTCAAGCGCCTCTACAAACGCTGCCGCCGGACCGGCCTCTCAAAGTACCCCGTCTCCGGAGCAACACAAATAACCCCCGCTGACGGGTTGGCCCATTCCTTTTTATCACAGGCAATTCCGGTTCCTTGAAAAGCAAGAAGCATGTTTTTCAAGAAGCCGGAATTGCTGTTTTCCACCAACCGGGATGGTTATTTCCCTCTCTCTTCCAATAATTTCCTGTAAATCATAGCCGGAATTAAAGAAACATTCCTATCTTTGTCCCCCGGTTCACTTAATAATCACGTTTGACATGAAGCATAAGGCCTTTTTCATTTTTATGACAGCCCTTCTTATAGGGAGTCCGCTTTATGCACAAAAATATAAAATAGCCCTTATCCATTCCTACCAGGAAGGGTACAGCGGTGCCGGCATTGTAAACAAACTGTTTGTCAAAGGACTGAAAGACCAGCAAATAGACTTCCAGCTGCGCACCTTTTATCTGGATTGCGAGAAATACGAATCCGTAGAAGAAGAGCGACGGATTTCCGAGTTTGCAGATTCCATCCGCTCATGGGGAGGGGATTTGATTGCCGTGCTCGATGATCAGGCAACCTACTCTGTCATGGCTTGCGGAAACCCGTATATCAGGCAGGTTCCCGTCGTATTCAGCGGGGTGAATTATCCCAACCAAGAGTTGCTGGCACAATATCCCAACATTACGGGCTACATAGACAAACCCGATTACCTCACCACCTGCCGGATGATAGAACGCATCATGGGCAAAGTCCGCATCCACATCCTGAACGGGCGGACCGTGCTTGACCGCCTTATCTGGAAAGACCTGAGCGAACAATGCAAAGGATCGGAAATCACCCTCCACCAATGGAAAAGACAAGAGGCCCGGCCCGACAAGCTGAATATCCCCATCAGTGACAAAGATGATACCGAATATGAATCCCTGTACGAAAAGCTGAACGAATACAACCAATTGGACTCCACCGTCGTAGTCCGCCTGTCCAGTGATTCCGTAGCTGCCCGCGACCTGATGTGGCTGTCCAGCGGGGTCTTCCAATACTCCCTGTTCCTGTATACCAAACGGGACTATACCACCCTGCGCATCGGCAGCCTGTTCGACAATCCCGGATTCGAAACCATCAACGAAGGATTCGGGATAAAGGAATACATGCTGGGAGGTTATTTCGCCCCCATCGAAACACAGCTAAGCGACATGACCGCCGGCATCAAAGAAAGACTGCAAGGAAAGATACCCGTCCCGGCGGTAAAACAAATCGCCAAACAGTACCTGGTCAACTGGCAGGCCATGAAGAGATACCAGATCCCCCTTGAAAGCATTCCACCGGAATATACCATCATGTACAGGCCGTGGAGGGAAAAATACGCAACCCCCATCCTGATTCTTGAAAGCCTCCTGGTCTTCACACTCCTTTTGGGGATAGCCTACCTTATTTATATCTATACACTGGAAAAAGGACGCAAAAAAGAAGCCTTGCGCAACCTCAGGTTCGAACACGAAGCATTAACGCTTGCACTGGAGGGAGGAAATACCTACGCGTGGTGTTTCGACGGAAAGACCGCCGTGCTCGACCAAGCTTTCTGCGAACTGACCAACCGTTCCCAAAACCTGTTGGGAATAGAGGAAATAGCCCACTATGTACACCCCGACGAACAAGCCCGGTTCAGAAAAAACGTATCCAACATACTACACCGGCAACGAAGAACAGCCCAATACCGTTGCCAATTCAACGACACCGGTTACCAATGGTGGGAATTCAGATACAGCGTGTTGCAGAATAATGAACAAAATCCTATCATCACCGGACTTCTGGTAAACATTCAGGAGATCAAAGACAAGGAAGAAGAACTGATACGCGCCCGCAAACTGGCGGAACAGGCGGAACTGAAACAATCCTTCCTGGCCAACATGAGCCATGAAATCCGTACTCCGCTTAATGCCATCGTGGGATTCTCCAACCTGCTCACTACCGAGAAAAACATCTCGGAAGAAGAGAAAAAAGAGTTTGCCTCCATCATAGACAACAATACCAGACTCTTGTTGAAGCTGGTCAATGATGTGCTGGAACTATCCCGCATAGAATCCGGCAATATGTCCTTTCATTGCGAGGATTGCAGCGCGCATCATTTCGCCGAAACGGTCTATCAGACCCATCAGGTAATTATTCTCCCTCCTGTGGAATTCATCAAAGAATTTCCCGACGAGGATGTGACCATACACATAGACCGTATGCGCCTCACCCAAGTCATCACCAACTTTTTGGGAAACGCCAAGAAGTTCACCTCCCAAGGACACATCAAACTGGGTTATTTCTGCGACAAAGAGAAAAAGGAAATCCATTTCTTCGTAGAAGATACCGGTGCGGGAATCCCTAAAGAAGAATTACAAATGATATTCGAGCGGTTCTACAAGCGGAATGAGTTTGTACAGGGGGTAGGGCTGGGACTCGCCATCAGCAAGGTCATTGTAGAAAAAATGAACGGACACATCGATGTGCAATCCGAGGTGAACAAGGGCAGCCGTTTCACCGCCGTACTGCCCTATCTGTAATTTTATTCCTGTGCAGGCTGTTTAGGCAGGGCGAACTGCAAGACCAGATACGCCAGCACACCCGCCAGCACCGTTCCCAGTATGACACCCATCTTTGCCTGCGTCAGCAACACCGGCGAATCCCCGAAAGAGAGGTTGGCTATGAACAAAGAAACCGTAAAACCGATACCTCCCAAAAGACAGATACCTGTCAGGTTCACCCAGGTCATGCCTTTCAGCAGTCCGGCGAACCCCATCTTTATCACCAGCCAGGTAAAGAAATAAATGCCGGCAAACTTACCCGCCAGCAATCCCGCCAGCACCGCCCAGGTAGCCATCCCCACTTCCAGACCGCCATGATCCGCCGTGAGCGAGACACCCGCATTGGCAAAGGCGAACAAGGGAAGAATAATATAATTCACCATTCCATGCAGACTGTCTTCCAATGACTGCAAGGGAGAGATGACACGGTCCGAGGAAGACTCGATGCTTTTCAGCACATTGATCTGCATCTTGCTTAACACAACACTTTCCTTGTCACTGGCAGGAAAGACAGCAATGTTCTCGCGGATGCGGTTAATGTACTTACCTATCTTGTAATGAGGAGTGGCGGGAACCGTGAAGGCTGCGACAACTCCCGCAATGGTAGCGTGGATGCCGCTCTGCAAAAACAGATACCACATAATCACTCCCCAGAAAATATAAAACCAACGGTTGTGCACCCGGAAGAAATTCCCGCCGCAAAGTATCAGCAGGATACCCGCCGAAGCAATCAGGTAGTTCACCGACAGATGAGAGGTGTAAAAAAGGGCGATGACCAGAATGCCGCCGATATCATCGACCACAGCGAAAGCGGTCAGAAAGACTTTCAAGCTCAGCGGAACCCGCTTGCCGAACAGGCTGAGCGCTCCCAGCGAAAAGGCGATATCCGTAGCCATCGGTATGGCCAGACCACTTTGGGCCGGAGTTCCCGCCGTCATGAAATAATAGATCAGCACCGGAACCAGCATACCGCCGCACGCCGCCACGATGGGCAAAAGCGCCTGCCGGAAACTGGACAACTCGCCCACCAGTATCTCACGCTTTATCTCCAGCCCCACACTGAAGAAAAAGACAGCCATCAAAGCATCGTTGATAAAAGTCATCAAGGTCATGTGATGCCCGTTATGACTGAAGAAATTAAATTCTCCTATCTGAAGATGCACCTCGTAATTCCAAAAGGAGGCATAAATATCCCCCCACGGAGAATTGGCCAGGAACATAGCCAGCAAGACTACCCCCATCAGCAACATCCCTCCATTAATATGATAGTGCGCCGCCCGCTGGAAGGAAAAGTTCAAGTTCAGAATTTTCAGTTTTTCCATATCAATTGAATTTAAGAGTTTGTGATAAATTGCCATCAAAACACAAGCCCTTCCTGTTATTGACTTTTTAATTTCAACTAACAGAAAGAGCCCGCTTATTGTTTGCTCCCCAGAGCTTGTTTATTCTTGAATTAATCCAGCTTCAGAACGGCCAGGAACGCCTTTTGCGGTACTTCCACATTACCGATCTGTTTCATTCGTTTCTTACCTCTTTTTTGTTTTTCCAACAATTTACGCTTACGGCTCACGTCACCGCCATAACACTTCGCGGTCACATCCTTGCGCACCGCCTTGATGGTTTCCCTTGAGATAATCTTCGCCCCGATAGCTGCCTGAATGGCAATATCAAACTGCTGGCGCGGAATCAGCTCTTTCAGTTTCTCGCACATACGCTTGCCCAGGTTATAGGCATTGTCCACATGTGTCAGGGTAGAAAGCGCATCCACCGGCTCACCGTTCAACAAGATATCCAGCTTCACCAGTTTGGAAGGGCGGAAACCCGACTGATGGTAGTCAAAGGAAGCATATCCTTTCGAGATACTCTTCAGCTTGTCATAAAAGTCAATCACGATTTCACCCAGCGGCATCTTGTAGTGAATCTCCACCCGGTTGCCCGACACATAATTCTGCCGCACCAGTTCACCGCGCTTGCCCAGACACAGTGTCATGATAGGGCCGATGTAATCGGTGGCGGTAATGATCGTGGCATCAATGAAAGGTTCCTCGATGTGGTCAATCAGCGTCGGATCGGGCATACCGCCGGGATTATGCACCTCATTGGCATGTCCCTGCTTGTCATACACCATGTACGACACGTTGGGCACGGTCGTAATCACATTCATATCAAACTCGCGGTCCAGACGTTCCTGAACAATCTCCATGTGAAGCAATCCCAGAAAACCGCAACGGAATCCGAATCCCAGAGCCAGTGAGGACTCCGGCTGGAAAGTCAGCGAGGCATCATTCAGCTGAAGTTTCTCCAGCGAAGCGCGGAGGTTCTCGTAATCTTCCGCCTCGATAGGATAAACCCCGGCAAACACCATCGGCTTCACTTCCTCGAATCCGGCAATCGCCTTTTCACACGGACGGGCGATGTGAGTGATGGTATCCCCCACCTTCACCTCGCGCGAGGTCTTGATGCCCGAAATGATATACCCCACATCTCCTGTGCGCAGTTCCGCACGGGGAATCATATCCATTTTCAGCACACCGATCTCATCTGCATCATACTCCTTGCCGGTATTGAAGAATTTCACCTTGTCCCCTTTGCGGATCACACCGTTCTCTATTTTAAAATACGCGATGATTCCACGGAAAGAATTGAATACCGAGTCGAAAATCAAAGCCTGTAGCGGCGCCTCCTCGTCACCCGTCGGGTGCGGGATACGTTCCACCACCGCCTTCAATATCTCCTCCACACCCATTCCGGTCTTGCCGGAGGCACGGATAATATCCTCATGTTTGCAGCCCAGCAGGTCGATGATTTCATCTTCCACCTCATCGGGCATGGCACTCGCCATATCACATTTGTTCAGCACGGGAATGATTTCCAGGTCATGCTCCAACGCCATGTACAGATTCGAGATAGTCTGCGCCTGCACTCCCTGCGAAGCGTCCACAATGAGCAGCGCCCCTTCACAGGCGGCTATGGAACGGGATACCTCGTATGAAAAGTCCACGTGTCCCGGAGTGTCAATCAGATTCAGTACATACTTCTCTCCCCCATACTCGTACTCCATCTGGATGGCATGGCTCTTGATTGTAATACCTCTCTCCTTTTCCAGGTCCATATCGTCAAGCATCTGCCCTTCGGTTACCTGGATGGTTTTTGTAAACTCCAACAAACGGTCGGCCAAGGTCGATTTCCCGTGGTCTATATGTGCTATAATGCAAAAATTACGGATATTCTTCATCTTTAACAGCTATCTATTTAAAAACAAACAAGTTTCTTGCTTTTCGGGCGCAAAGATACGCAAAAAGAACAAGATTTTAAAGACTACAATAAATTTATAGCAGACAATTCCCTGCTCAAAGACTGTATGCCTTTCTGGATCTTTTCCAACTGCCGCCTGCGAGGTTTATGCACTCCGGCTGCATAATGCCACAACTGGCGTTCATTGATTCCGGTAATCCGGCTCAAAGCAGCCTTGGTGAAGATGCTGCTATAATAGTTGATAAAAGTAGCGGCATCTATCTTAAATTTCAATTCAAACTCTCCCGACAAGACTTCACAAGGATTCGGATTATCTTCCAGATACAACTCTATTGCCTCCTTCATGTTATCCTCAATCTCCTTCATGTCATTGCCTACGGTAATAACGGGAGCACCTTCGATATAAGCACTCAAGTTCTTTCCTGCGTGTTCTACAATCACTTCCACTGTTTTCATATTGCCTCCTGTCCTAAAATATCAAGAGAACAAGGGGGGCTACTTTAACCCCGCTTGTCTCAGAATGCTGTAATAAGTGCCTTTCTCAACGCCTTTGCTGTTGTGATCCGGTACGATAACAATCATGCCATCCTTCTCAAATTTCATGTGGCTACCCTTCTGACTCTTCAATACAAAACCGTTTTCCAGCAACATCGTTACAACGTCTTTCACTGATTTGTAACTCATAACGTTTTGGACTTAATTACCCTGCAAATATAGTAATAATATGAATACTATTCAAAAAGATGATTCATATTATTACTATAATACAAAAAAAATGCGTTGACAACATACCAAACGATGTGCCAACGCATTTTTTTATGAGTTTAAAATCTTCTTCTTACACCAATTTTACAAAGATCTCGCCTTCCACTTCAGAAGTAACGACCTTATCTTCTCTCAGCAGCCAGCCCAGCCCCAGGAAGAAATCCTTGTCAGCTTTCAGTTTGGTTGCTTTCTTGATTTGTTTTTGTGTCAAACCTTCAGTTCCATTCAATGCTTCCCAGATTTGTCCGGCCAAAGCACCTGCTTTTTCTTTCAACATTTTCAATTTGCTTTTAGTTAAACGTTAACCGCACCCACACATTCCGATGTGAATGTTTGTGTTTCTTATCGCTTGCAAAGATACACAAAATTATGTTATTCAACACTTTTGCATCGAAAAAGTTTGTATTTCTATAAGAAAAAGCGATTTTTCAACCTATTTTTTTTGTTTTTCGAGGTGTTCGCTCCAAATCCGGGCCGCTTCCTCCACCATTCTTGCACAAGGACGCTTGGCGTAATACCGTTCCGTCCTTGCTTCCGGTGTGGATACTACCGGCTCTTTTCCGGACAATCCCAGCAAATCGGCACACCGCAGGGCGCCGTTCCGCTTCTTGAATTCTTCGGCCAGTTCCTGCACCAGAGCGTAATTCGCCGCCTTGCTCTCACGGTCTTTCCCCTCGATGGCGCACTTCTCCAGCCCGGCCAGCAGGAACATGCCGCAAGCAGCACCGCAGGTTTCACGCATCCGCCCTATGCCGCCGCCGAAAGAGGCGGACATGTGCAGGGCCTGTTCACGGGTGAAGCCATACAGATCGGCAAAAGCCGTCACTACGGACTGGGAGCAGTTATATCCTTCCTTGAACAAGGCAACGGCCTTTGCCACCCTGTCCTCTTCCCTAACTTCCGTATGCAAATCCAACGTATTCTTGTCTTCTTCCATTTTTCTTACCTCCTTCTTTTCTTTCCGTCTTTTCCTTTGTTCTCATTCCGCCACATTGTTTACAATCTCACCCTTGATGAATCCTTTCAAGTTCCCCACCGCAATCCGCATCAGCCGGACACGGGCTTCTTTCGTGGCCCAGGCGATATGCGGCGTAATGAAGCAGTTCTTCGCCGTCAGCAGGGGGTTGGTATATTGGGGAGGCTCGGAAGAAAGCACGTCCAGTCCGGCAGCCGCTATCACACCCTTGTTCAGTGCGTCGGCCAGGTCTTTCTCGTTCACCAAGGGACCGCGGCCGGTATTTATCAGAATGGCCGTCGGTTTCATAAGGGCCAGGCGGGCGGCATTGACCAGCTCTTTGGTATCGGGTGTAAGGGGGCAGTGCAGGCTCACCACGTCACATTCGCGGAACAGCTCATCCAGCTCCATTTTCCGGATTCCTCCGGGAAGTTGTGACTGCGGCTTGGAAGTATAGGCGCATACCTGCATTCCGAAAGCGGCAGCGATGCGCGCCGTCGCCTGTCCGGTGTTTCCCAAGCCGATGATTCCCAGCTTCTTCCCGTCCAGTTCCACCAGGTCGGTATCCCAGTAGCAGAAGTCGGGGTTGTCCGCCCAACGCCCGTGACGGTTGGCATAGGCATAATGGCCTACACGCTGGGTGATGTTCAGTATATGCGCAAAGACCATCTGGGCAACGGAAGCGGTGCTGTAGGCAGGTATGTTGGTGACAATGATGCCCCGCGCTTTCGCAGCCTGGATGTCCACAATATTATATCCCGTAGCCAGCACGCCGATGTATTTCAAGGCAGGCAGAGCAACCATATCCTCCGCCGTAATCACCGTTTTATTTGTAATCAGCACTTCCGCTCCGGCAGAACGCTCCAATAACTCGGCAGGGGCCGTGCGGTCGTACACCGTCAGCTCGCCCAACGCCCGCATCTCCTCCCATGACAAATCACCGGGATTCAATCCGTAACCGTCTAAAACTACTATTTTCATATTTTCAAAAATTAAATTTCATATTTTGTTCATTTATTCGGTTAGATTGGAACGCGAATGACGCAAATTAACAGCTGCACAGCATGGATATAAACCGGCCGGAAGGTTGGATTTATGTCATTTGCGTTCCAATTTTTAATTTTATAGCACAGGATCAATGCAATTCATTTTCATTCCTTGAACCGTTCCCCCCAGAGGCTCTGCATCCGTTCCCTTATCTTCGCTTCCTGCGCATTGTTCTGCGGATGCCAGATGCGGCTGCCCTTCACCTCGTCCGGCAGGAACTGCTGCTGCACGAAATTGCCCTGATAGGCATGTGCATACTTATAATCCTTGCCATAGCCCAACTGTTTCATCAGCTTGGTGGGTGCGTTGCGCAGATGCAAGGGAACAGGCAGGTTGCCCGTCTGCCGCACCAGTTCCAGGGCACTGTTGATCCCCTCGTATGCCGAGTTGCTCTTAGGGCTGGTGGCCAGATACACCGTAGCTTCCGCCAGCGGGATACGCCCCTCAGGCCATCCTATCTTCATCACGGCATCAAAAGCAGCGTTCGCCAGGAGCAATGCGTTGGGATTGGCCAGACCGATATCCTCGGCTGCCGAAATGACCAGTCTGCGGGCTATGAAAGCCGGGTCCTCTCCGGCCTCCACCATACGCGCCAGCCAGTAGAGCGCCCCGTCCGGATCACTTCCGCGGATGGACTTGATAAAGGCGGAAATGATATCATAATGCATCTCCCCGTCCTTGTCATATGCCAACGGATTCTGCTGCAAACGCTCGGTCACCTTCTCATCCGTAATCACCACGGGTCCGGCATCCGCATCCGCCTCCACCACCAGTTCCAGTATGTTCAGCAGCTTGCGGGCATCGCCTCCCGAAAAGCGGAGCATGGCATCCGTCTCCTTCAGCTCTATCTTCTTTTCTTTCAGTATCACGTCCTTTGCGATGGCATTATGCAGCAGTTCCAGCAAATCCTCTTTCTCCAATGATTTCAGCACATACAGCTGGCAGCGGGAGAGCAAGGGCCGGATCACCTCGAACGAGGGATTCTCGGTGGTGGCGCCTATCAGGGTCACCACTCCCGTCTCCACCGCCCCCAACAGGGAATCCTGCTGGGACTTGCTGAACCGGTGGATTTCATCAATGAACAGGATGGGGCTGGCCTGCGAGAAAAAACGGTTGCTTCTCGCCTTCTCTATCACATCGCGCACATCCTTCACACCGGAAGTGACCGCGCTCAGTGTATAAAAAGGAGTTTCCAGCTTGTTGGCTATGATCTGCGCCAGCGTGGTCTTCCCCACCCCCGGAGGCCCCCAGAGGATAAAGGAGGAGATGCGTCCCGCGTCGATCATCTTGCGCAAGACAGCCCCCGGCCCCACCAGGTGTTTCTGACCTATATAATCGTCCAATGTCTTCGGACGCAAACGTTCTGCTAAAGGTTGTGCCATATCTTCATCTTTATTTCGGATAACAAAAATACAGCATATTTTCCTATGAACAAAGCCCAGGGCAACAATATAGGATTTATTTTTTTTGAGGCAGAAAAATAAAAGAACATAAAAAACAGGGACTCATACAAAATGAAATACAGGTTCTTTGTCCGTCTGATCCAAAACAATTATTTTTGCAACCCTTTTCCAAAAGAGTGATTATTTCAAATTTAAATGTAATTCTAATAAAGACAGACGATGAAAAAACTTTTTTCCACCAGCCTGTTGATTTTAGCAGGTATGCTTTTACTGCTGGGCAGCTGCAAAGAGGACGAACTTCCGGTTTCCGGAGAAGGAAACGTGGCAAACAACGAATTGCCCGTCCGGCTGGCCGAAACGGATTATAACCCGAACAACACGTATTACCTGCTGAATGACAATGAATCCCAGGATGTTTATTTCGACTCCGGCCAGCGCAGCTTCTACGTCAGCCGGCCTCTTCAGTTCGGAATGGACGACGAGCACTGTTTCCAACTCCGTTTCTATAGTCCCAGAGCCTTGAAAAACGTGACTTTCTGGGCCAGGATAGACGGTTACGAGGAAGAATTCAAGTTCATGTCGCTGGAAAAGATCATGCCTTTCCAGCAACTCCGGGTACACATACCGTTCGCCACCAAGGACCTGACCGCCTATACCCGCAGCGGAAAGAAAATACGGATCATGGCAAACCCCTACCTCACGGAAGAAAACCTGACCTTCACCGTAGAGTGTGACGACCCGTACTGGACAAGGCTGCAATCCATCCGGTGCAAATGGTACATCGCCTTCGGCAGATACAGTGACACCCAGGACAGCTGGAAGTACAAGATGAAGGCTTCGCACACGCGTGAGGCGGTGGCCATCGCGCTGAACATGGCGTATATGTTCTCGTCGGAACGGTTCAAGACCGCCCTGTACGAGTTCGGCCCGCTGCACAGCAACAATGACAAGGCGGAAATAGACAAGACCGCCCTGCTGGCCAACGTGCTCAACCACCGCGGACTGACCTTCGGCTATACCACCGGCGTGATGGGACTGGGCGGAGGAACCACCTTCGGCATGCATGAAGTGTGTTATCTGGAACACTATGCCGATGACAAAAGCATCACCGAAACCATATTCCACGAGTTTGCCCACTGTGTGGGCTACGGCCATGCGGGAAACATGACCTACGAACAGACGGGTCCGGGATGGATCACTCTGTGCAACAACGTATATGTGGCGCTGTCGCTGGACAAGGAGCTGCCCGTCTATTCCCGCCGCTTCCTGCACACCCGCTGGAGCAGGAACCGTTATTTTGATGATATATACGTGGCTTCGAAACACATTATCGAAGACCCGGAACTCGATGCGCTGGACGGCGGCCTGTCTCCCCTGCGCGGAGAGACCGACCGGGGAGGAAACGACGGGGAGCCGGTGGCGTTCAAGCTGGATTATACCGACTTGCCCGGCGCTACGGGAACCACCTTCCGCCCCAAGGATGTATATGTGTACGGAGATACCCTGTATGCCGTGAACGATGCGGACAACCAGTACAGCGTAGAGGTGTTCGGCCTTGCCGGCGGCGGCAAGAAGCACTTGGGAAGCATCAAGGAATGGAAGCACGGAGAAGCTACCGGGAAATTCGGCGGCCGCCCGAACGGTATCACCCGTGCCAACGACAAGATTTATGTCACCCACGAAGGAAGCCGTACCGAGATTTTTGATGCGAAGAGCCATCAGTTCCTTACCTGCATAGGCAATGGAAGCTGGGGAACAGGGCCCACGCAGACCGTACATGCCTTCGATGTGCTGCTCTACAAAGGGCTGGTCATGATACACGACAAACGCTACGTCAACTTTGTAGAAGAGCAGGCTATACAGTCCGGAGTGACTCCGCGGATTTATGTACGTTCCGAACATCTGGGCGAGACAAACGGCACTTACGGCATGGCGGTGGACGAACAGACCGGCCTGCTCTACTCCACCCATCCCGCCAAACGCATAGACCTGTTCGCCCCTGACGGGATACGGGAAGGAGTTTCACCCAAACGCACCGGGCAACTGGCTTATAAAAATGTACCCTACGACTTGGATTTCTACGAAGGAAGGCTGTTTGTAAGTTCCAACGGCACAGAAAAGTTCTGTGAGGTCAATCCCCGGACGGGAGAGATCATGAAGGACCATACCACCATCGGCGGCATCACCCTGCAAGCACCTGAGAAATTCTGCATCCGCCGCCACACGCTGTTCATCACCGACCGTGTGAAAAACGGGACATGCGTTTACGCCATCCCCATGAGTGAGCTGAAATAAATATATACCTATATAATATAGTAAGAACAACATGAAAATATACGCTTATATCCTGATTGTGCTGTCCGGAGTCCTGACGGCACAATGCAGCAAAGTCACCCTGGATGAAATCTGCGGCTACCCCTCCGCTCCCGGCGGAGGAAACGGGGAAGGAGAAGGAAACGGGGATTATAACAGTTACTGGTATTACTCGTATGAGGCGGCGCAGCTGATTGATGCGGAAACCCTGGGCATGGAAACGGCCGAGGATTTCACCCCTTATACCGTCGCTCATCTGGGGGATACCCTTTTCATCGCAAACATCGGAAAGGCAGGCAGCAGCCTGTTGCTGTTCAGTATAAAGAAAGGTGAACGGCTGGGAACCTTGCAGAGCTGGCAGCACGACGGCGGGGAGAAGAGTTTCGGAAGTCAGATAGAAGCCATCGTGCCGTCGGGCAACCGGCTGTATGTGGCCGAACGCCAGTCGCGCATCCATGTATTCCGGTTGCCGGAACTGTCCTACCTCACCTGCATAGGCAACGGGCAATGGAGCGGCCCCGTATTCCAGGCACAGGCCATGACGGTAAAGGACGGGCTGATTTTCGCACGCGACAAGAACGGAATGGTCAGCATTTACAAAGAGGAGGATGCCACCCCGGAAAATTACCAGAAGGTGAACCGCTACCGCCGGGCATCCGGCAACGGCAGTCCGGGCAACAACGGCTTTGCCAGCCATTCCATGCAGCCCGATGCGGAAGGGCATCTGCTGCTCACGGATTATGAAGGGAAGAAAATACGGGTGCTCGATCCGGCACTGGTCAACGATGATATGGCAAACGACGCTTCCATCGATCTGGACGACCTTTCCCTGTCGCCCGGCTTCAAGCCCAAGACACTGGCGTTGTGCGGCGACCGCTGGTATGCTACCGGTGACAATGATGCCATCAACATATACGAACGCCAGTCCAACGAATGGAGCAAGAAAATAAAAACTGTAAAAGGATATGCTTTTTCCCAGCCTGCCCGCATCTATGCGCAAAACGACTCTGTGCTATGGGTTTCGGACACGCACAGTTCCAAACGGACACTGGTGAAAATACTGGTGCATAAGGGAGAAATACGGGAATAGAGGTTCTATTCCGTTCTTTATCCAGAATGTGAATGACACGAATGGCACAAATTGGGTTTATATCTCTGATTGGCGTCATTCGTGTCATTTTCATTCACATATATCAACCTTGCCAATCTTTCAATGCGACTGTCAACAGGAGCCGGTCGTTCACTTGCCATATCGATTACGCAATCGGGGAAGCCATTCTTTTTATCTGGCCGCACTCCATCACAATCCCCTTTCAAGGCTCCCCTATCGCCCCCACAATCAGCTGTACCTGAGCCGGCATATAGGTACGGCAACTCAAGCCACTGCCCATCTTCTCCAGTTGCTCCCTGAGGTGAGGATAATAGTCAATCCAATACTGCAACTTACGGTAAGCCACCTGCGGATTCAAATCCGGGAAATAACACAGGGCCAGTTCGGTGCGGCCATACGTGCGTATCTCAAAATTCTCCATACATTCCATACTTTTTATTTACTTCCATAAAAGTACGAAAAACGGACGAGAAGAAAGAATGTTTTTCCAACAATAATCAACTAGAATCAACTGTTATCAACTACAATCCACCGGAATCAACTTTCCGGAATCCGCACATCGTATCTTTGTAATGTCGGGACGATGAAGGCGAAAGATCTATAATCTTACAGCTGTAAGATATAGGATCTTACACGTGAAAGATAGGGTTCTTTCAGCAGTCGGCAACCAGTGGCTGACGGTTAATGGACAGTGACTGACGGCTGACTGGCTTCATTCCCCGGCAACAGTGTTTTTTAATTCTCAATTATCAACTTTTAATTTTAACAGACTATGGTAAATTACAGTATCGTTATGCGTAGCAATCCGATGGACGCGGATGCCGCCAAGAAGGCTTACGCCAGTGCACAGTATTCGGAAGTGATGGACATCAACCGCTTTGCCGAGCACATCGCCAGCCACGGCTGTGTGTACAAGCGTGCGGACATCGTGGCCATCCTCACCATGGCGGTGGACTGCATGAGGGAACAGCTTCTGGGAGGACAGAAGATACAGCTGGGCGACTTGGGGGATTTCTCCATCAGCATCAACAGTATAGGAGCGGAAAGCGCTGCCGACTACAATCCTGCCATCCATGTCAGAAAGCTGAATGTGAACTGGAGTGCCGGAACACGTTTCCAGAACTTGCAGGAGGAAGCTGTGTTCAATCTGGTGGCCACGCGCAAGGCGGCCCGACTGGTGGTGAAGGCGCTGAAAGCCGGAAAGACCAGTGTGGATCTTACCGGAGAGGCGAAGGAGCCGGAAAACGGAGGACAGGCCTGACGGAACTCCTGTATGACGGAAGCAAGGCACGACGCTAAAGGCACGACGCTAAAGGGCTGAATGTGCCCCTATGACAAGCCGTTTTCATTGGGGTACATTCAGCCCTTGGCTTCCATTACAATTCATTTATTATCAACCTCTAAAACAAAATTCCAATGAGTTCAAAAACAAAGAAAAGCACCTGGACACTGATTCTGAAAGTAATTATCACCGTAGCCACCGCCGTTGCCGGCGCACTCGGCCTGAACGCCTGTATCTGATGATCATGAGAACCATCACCCTGATTATTATCCACTGCTCCGCCACCCCTGAGGGGCGGAGGCTGGATTTTGAGACTTGCCGCCGGGACCACATCCGCCACCGGGGCTTCACGGACATAGGATATCATTTCTATATCACCCGTGACGGAGAGATTCACCGCGGACGACCTCTGGAAAAGGTGGGAGCGCATTGCAAGAACCATAACCGGCATTCTATCGGCATCTGCTATGAGGGAGGACTCTCGGCGGACTGCACATCTGCCGATACGCGTACTCTGATGCAGAAGGGAAGTATGCTGGCACTGCTGCGCGAGCTGCGCCTCCTGTTCCCCAAAGCGTTGATAGTGGGACATCATGACTTGAATCCCGTGAAGCCGTGCCCTTGTTTTGATGCTGTGAAGGAATACCGCTTTTAAGGGAAGCTTTCTCCAAAGATAGGGTTTCCAATGAGAACCGTTTGTTTTCAAAGAGGCTTCTTCAAAGATAGGGTTTCCAATGAGAGCCGTTCGTTTTCAAAGAGGTTTCTCCAAAGATAACGTATCCAAGGTGGCTTTCTCCAAAGATAGCGTCCCTTTCCTCCGCTTTGATTTCCTGACCCTTCATTCAACTAATCTTTTCATTTAACAATAATAAAAATGAACTATCTGATAAACCAACTCATGACCGTGGACAAAGCCTTCTACCGTCATTATCTGGAAATGCTGCTCACCCTGAACCGCATCCAAGCCCTCACCCCCTGGCAGATGTCCATGCTGCTGTGGAGAGCCAAGATTTTCCATATACAGGTGCTCTACCCCGAACTGCTGCGCATCAGCCTGTGCACGGAGCAGGAAAAGGACGAGATACGCTTTATGAAGGGATGGAAACTGAAAGAGCTGGAGAAAATAATGCCCGCATGGCAGCGACGGCAGTGCGAGGAGATAAAACGGGAACGGTGGAGAGGATTTTAATGGCTAGCGGTTAATGAGGAATGACCAGTGATCACTGAGGAATGACCAGTAATCAGTAAAGCCTGCCGGCAACATGATCTACTTGTAAGCAACTTTTAAAGGGGGTATGTCAAAATAAAATAACTACTCCGAGAAGTTACAGACTGTAACTAAAAGCCTAAAAGGCGAGTGTCAAAACTCAGATTTTGAAAACATGAACTTACAATCTGAAATTTGAGCATCCTAAAAGACTAAAGAAAGGGTCGTATCATTACTCCATACAGAGCTTGATACGATCCTTTTACGTGTTATAATTACTATCTGTAACTTTTCGGGGCTGTCCTTTTTGTTTTGACATCTCCCTTCTCCTATCCCCAAGTTATTCAGGAACAGCAACATTCAACTACTTCATTCCCCCTCATTAAACCCCAGGCCCTGCTGTTCGGGCTTCAGCTTCTCTGTCAGGAAATTGGTATGCTCCCACTTCGGTTCGGGCGGATTATGATCCAAGGTCCTCTCCTCGGTAGGCGTGTAACGTCCGTTGTAAGTGCTGAAGGCGAAAAAAGCATCTCCCGGTCCGCCCAGATGGTCGAAACGTACCTTGGCCACACGCACCAGCACCTGCCCCAGTTCATCGTTACGGTCTACCACCATTCCATAATCCGTCTTGTTGAAAAAGGCCGCCGAGCCGTTGATATCATACAGCGTGGGCACAGGCCAGCGTTTGCTTCCCGGTTCGCGGCGCAACTTGGTGGGGTGCGCCACCAAAATGAGCAACACCTTGTGCTTCACGGCAAAATTGGAGAACTCGTCGAAGATGCGGCTGATGTACTGCGTTTCCGTTTCCCAGTCGGGAATCTGATGCTCGAAGCGGTTGAAGGGGTCCACCACCAGCACCTTCACTCCTTTCCGGCTCACCAGTTGGGCGGCAATGCGAAGCACGCTCTCTACCGAGAAGTCCTCTTTCGGCATAATGGAGAAGACACTCTGTGCCAGGTAACGGATGGCCTGTCCGGCTTCCGGCAACGGCATCCCCTTGTGTTCGAAACGCTTGCCCACCACGCGGCGTATCAGCTTGCGGTAGTGATAGGCCAGCGGGGTATTCTCCGGACTGAAATAGCCCACCTTCCAATCGTGGCGCAGGAGCAGGCGCATGGCAATTTCGTCCACAAACTCGCTTTTTCCGCTGCCGGGAACGCCTGTGACCGTGAGCACAAAACCACGCTCGAACTTGATCAGCCGGTCCAGATTCTCCAGTCCCGTATCGGCTCCCTCCGGCATTCCGTTGTAATAAATATCCATCAGCGTATCCCATTCGTCCATGGGGCAGAAGACTCCTTCCAACGGGATTTCCGCCGCCTGCTCCACCTGCTGGCGGAGCCTCGGAAGATCATACTTCAACAGATACTCGTTGGCATCCTTGCAGCCTTCCCCCCAGGCCACCACCTTGCAGCGGTCCACGCCCAGGCGGCGCACCAGTTCGTCGCGTAACTCCACTCCGCGCTTGTCGGTATCCATGGCCAGGATGATTTCCGCCTTGTCATCGAAGTGCGACTCCACGAAGCGGTCCAGCCACTGAAGGTTCGCGCCTCCGGCTCCGTTGGGTACGGACACCACCTCTTCCAGTCCTGCGGCTATCAGGCTGAGGGCATCTATCTCGCCTTCGGTGATGTAGCACTTTTCCTTTCCTTTTATGGCGTCTATGTTCCAAGGAATCAGCTCGGCTCCTTTCACCATCTTGAAATGCTTTGCGGCATCCCGGAATTTCATGTTTTTCATTACTCCGTCCTCCAGGTAAGGGAAGCAGATGCAGGCTTCTTCCTTGCCGGTCTGCGGCAGGAATTCCAAGCGTTCCTCTATCTTCATCCTTGTCAGGACGTCCATCGGAATACCTCGTCTGTCGACCATGTATTCCATCATTTCTCCATTCATAATTTGTTTGTTTTTATTAATTACCGGGCATACGTAATGTACAGGCGGTTGCAGGGGGATGTGCGGCTTGCGTTGCGACCTGTTATGGTGCTGCGATGCTGCATCGTGGTGCTGTGCCGTGTTATGGTGCTGCGGTGCTGTATCGTGGTGCTGCGACGTGTTATGGTGCTGCGATGCTGCATCGTGGTGCTGCGACGTGTTACGGTGCTGCGGTGCATCCTTCTGCTGTTTCTGCCGTTCCCGGTCTTGTTGTTTCTGTTCTCTTTTCCACATCTCGTCCTCGTTCCACGCTATGGCGAAATCACAATGAAAGCATTTCGCCCATCCCCCTTCACGGGTGATATGCACACTGAACGAAGGATCTTTGGGATTGCTTCGCGTTGCGGAACATTCAGGACAAGGCATACGGAAATGGTCCTTTCTGCGCGGCAGGCTTTTCAGCCACCGCACATAGTCTGCATGTTCTTCGCGCGTCATATCCAGCTCTGTTTCAGGTTATCCCAGGTGGCACGTCCGTTGGGGCGCGGGGGTGCATCGGCAGGAAGAGGAACTCCGCAATACGAACGTTCGCCGGTCAGCGGATTGTACGTTTCGTAGGGCGAGAGCGAAGTCGATTCATTCTGCATCCGGCTTCTTTCTTTCAGCTTTTCTTCCAGAAAAAGACGGGTGGGCTTTCCCGGACGGATATAATTAGCAAAATAGGCTTGCGCTTCGGATACGGAAGTAATGCGTTCCGTACTTCCTTGAACCACAACATGTTTTTTAAACATGGAACGAATAAAGGGAAGATTGTTCAGAAAGTCTCCTTTCAACCCCGACATCATTCCCACAATTTCCACCCAACTTTGAACTTTGAAAGCTTCATTGATATAACACTCCCATCGCAACATCTCTCCGCTCTTTTTTCCGGAACAAAATTTCATGTCGTCGTCGATGCTGCCGTTTGTTTCTATGATGTCTACATCATCTTTCTTTTTCTTCTCTCCTCTATTCTTTTCTTCTCTTATAAAGCTTTGCTTAAAGCTTGCTTGCAAATTCTTTCCATAGCACTCATTATCAACACTTTGAATCACATTTTTGACTGAATTTTCATTTGTATTTTTTGCAGTCGTATTTTTCATACTTTCCGCACTACTTTTCACGTTGCTTTCCGTGCTGTTTTCCTTGTAGATTTCCTTATTATAATCCGAATGGATTGGCTTGCTGCTCTCCATGCAGACAGTCTTGTTACTATCTACATTCCTGCTTTCCATATAAATTCTCTCCTTGCTATCCATACTGGGTGCACCACTGCTTTTCAGGTAGACTTCCTTGTTATTATCCATGCAAGATGTATCATCGCTTTTCAGGTAGGCTTCCCCGTTATTATCCATGCAGGACGCATCATTACTTTTCGTGTAGATTTCCTCGTTACGATCCATGCAGGACGTATTACCGCTTTTCAGGTAGGCTTCCCCGTTATTATCCACGCAGGGTGCATCATTACTTTTCATGTAGACTTCCCCGTTATTATCCATGCAAGGTGTATCATCGCTTTTCGTATAGATTTCCTCGTTACGATCCATGCAGGGCGTATCATCGCTTTTCATGTAGATTTCCTTGTTATTATTCACGCAGGGTACATCACCACTTTTCAGGTAGGCTTCCCCGTTATTATCCACGCAGGGCGCATCATTACTTTTCGTGTAGATTTCCCCGTTATTATCCATGCAAGACGTATCACCGTTTTTCCCTTCGTTGATTCTGCCCCTTCCTATTGTAGACGTAGTTGCTTTTGCAGATGCTTTCACCGTACTTTTCTTACTGCTTCTCCCTCCCTTACTGCCGGCAGCGGCACGTTGCTCGGAAAGTTTGCTCTGATATCCCATCACCTCGTCCAGATACAGACATCGGAAATACCCGTCCTCTGTAATGAGAAACAAATCGAAGTCCTTAATAAGATGTTGCAGATTTTCCACGGTAGCTCCCCACTGATCGGCCAGCAAATCCAGTTCGTTAAAATCATGTTTGTATTCCTGCTGTTTTCGCAGAAACAATATCGTTTCAAGATACAACCCCAGCCCCATGCATTTCATGTCGGCATTCAGCTTCATCATTTTGTAATCCGACATCAAGCTGCAATTCAGCCGGATAAACTGCTCTGTATAATCCATTTCTTTTGTGTGTTAGTATAAATATAACGCAAAGGAACGCAAAATATAAATAGGGCGTTGCTCACAAAACAGGCAATTGTTAATAAATATTTCCTATCTTTGCCGAGACATTTTGTAAGTAGCATAATCATAGCTATTTACAAATTATTATTTAATAATTTAATTTTTAGTAACATGAAAAATTTGAGATCATCAGCACTTGCATCAGTAATGCCGTGCGAAGAAGCGATTTAAACCCCAGCAACTTGAACGACAAAGGTGCGATAGGCCGGTCCACCGCCACCAAAATTCGAGACGGAAAGATTGTGACTCCAAATTCTTACTTCAAACTGATGAAATGGATGGAAAAGGAGAAACCGGAGGTTTACAAAGAAGCCATGGAGCACATCCTGAAAGAACTGGGCAAGCTCAAAATGGAAGAGTAACCTCCCGGCTTCCGGAAACGGGAATTTTCCCCGGTAAACGTGGAAAAACCGCCATAGAGCGCCTCTGTATGGAGACTGCCTCTATGGCGGTTTTGCACCCGGATGTATGGAATTATAGCTATTTTATTTCCAACTATAAATCCTCCTTTTTCCAATATATTATTTTTCTTGTGACAGATAAATACAGAATTGCTGAATATTTACAATATTCACTTTGGGAAAATCTATATCTTTCAGCACATCATAATGATGGTCGTTGGTAACAATGTAGTGCGCATTGGCCGAAATGGCACAATCCACAAACTTATTGTCATCAGGATCGACTATAATCAGATTAAAGTGATAGAATGGAGTTATCAATTCAACAAACGGACTGTTCAATATGGTTTTCACCACATATTCCGCCGTTTCATTGTCGGTAAGTCTTTGCAGAATTTCTATATATTCCTCCAATATTTCATTGGATACACAGAGCTTGTTCTTTCCGTCCACAAAGGATTGCCACAAGACATGGTAACGACTCCTTTGAGGAATGCTTTGAATAAGACAATTCGTACCAAGAACCAGCTAGCCATTGACGTTATTTTAATGAATGGATATCCATTTCAGCTATTTCATCCAGCTTTTCTGGTCAAGAATTCCCTTATCCCAAAGTTCATCCAACTTTGTATTCATCCGTTTGAATAATATTGAAAGAGCACCTCTTTCAATTCTTCCAGACCTTCCTGAGATTTATCGTAAGAAAACATTTCCAACAAATGCCTCTGTATGGGGTTGAATACTGTAGTTTCCATAATTATATCGGTTATAAATTCTATGCGAATATAGAATTTATAATGATAATATCCAAAATGTTTCTCATTAATTAACGCCTATGAAATATGACTCGATAAATCTTGCAACAATATCTCCCTTACATCCGATGTTCAAAATGTTGTAGAGTAAAATCTATTCCGGAGATCCTAATCGGATAATCTTTTTATCATTTCAGATGGATTTTGAAGTAAATGCCACCAGAGAAGTATTTCCCGTTGTTCAGTTCGGCAATCAGGTTGATGTGGTCTTTCCAAAGCTGGTAGTGCGCCCCGATGTTCACTGTGCGGGCGTCATATTCGGCCATCAGATCCAGCCCGTTCAAAGCTTTCACCGCCAGGTTGTCTTCCGGCAATAGGTTGAATTTGAAATTCACCCCGCGGCAGGCCTTCTGTAATGAGGGAACCAGCAGGCACGGTAATCCACGTATGCAGCGTGAACACCCAGCGTCCCTACCCCAGTGAAACAGAAATGCTTGGTTGCCGCCAGATAATATCGTGTAAAATGATTGTTCTGCATACCGTCCTCATCGAACTTGATGGCCCCACCACCGTATGCTTCATGCGAGGTGGGATCGTCCAAACCAAGGACTATCTGCGGAGTCCAGGGCTTCCACCAGCCTTCTTTCCACAACCGCAGGCGAGCATTGAAGGCACGATCCTGATTGGTGTACTTTCCCAAGACTGTTCCGGAAAATAAGTGGAACCATGCTCTGCATAATTGATGGTACAGGTATATCCCACTTCAAGCCAAGGAAAGATGGTTATGTTCAGATAATAATTGAATGTGTATTTTATCTCATTACTACTGATATACTGCAACGGAACAAGATGTAACACATTCCCTCCCGCCATAAATGTCTTGTCTTTTGCATCTCGGCAGTGGGGGCATGAAGAAGTCCCGTTGTGCCGTATAGCGCCTGTGCCTGACTCTGTAACGAGCTAATCGCAATAAGGCATACTAAAATTAATCGTATTTTTCTACTCATTATTATGAGAATTCCATCTATCTTTGCTTCCATGAAACGTTTGCAAGCAATAGTGTTATTAGTATTGAATGGGATGGTTTGGCTGGTGTCTTTCATTCTGCTCCTACCCGTTGTTTCCTTACATAGTTTATGGAAACTATGCAAAAGGATCTTTGTAAAGCCCCAATAATTGTTTTGCAAAATAATAAAAGAACTGAATATCATCTATAAAATAGCGTCTGAACAATCGCCTGGGTTCTTTCAGAAAGCGATAGAACCATTCCATCGCCAAAATTTGGAATATTCTGGGAGCACGTTTTATATTACCTGCTTCGAAGTCGATGGTAGCGCCAAGAGCCATCCATATATCTACTTCAGGCATTTTATCTTTATGGGTAAATATCCATTTTTCTTGTTTGGGACAACCTACGCCTACCAACACAACATTGGCACCACTTTCATTTATCATTTTATAAATTTCCTCGTTCTCATTCTGTTCCTTCTCAAAGCCATAAGAAGGAGAATAAGCTCCCACTACAATTTTGCGCCCTACCTTTCTGTTAATGCTCTCCATGGCTTTGTCGGCCACTCCATCCATAGCTCCCAGCAGAAAGATCCGGCAATGTTTATCTTCCTTGTGATGCATATAGAACTGGGGAAGAATCCGCTGCCAGGAATAGCCTCTTTCAGCGGGTATCTCAGTAACTTGGAAAACAGATAGAGAATCTTGCTGTCACAGACCACCCACTCTGCTTTCTGCACCAACTCATAGAATTCTCTATCTCTTTGAAGTTTTATAAGCTGGTCCACATTAGGTGTGATCAACACTCCTTTCTTCATACATCCCAGCAGTTCACCCGATGTGATGTTCTGAAGTTCGGCATTAAGTATCATTATTTTTCCATCTTTCCGAATCTCAATGAATTAATGCCTGATAATATGATTTCAACTTTTCAATATTCGAATTCAAAGATAAATTATTAATAATGAATAGATAAGACTCATTACTGAATTTCTTTCTCACGTCTGGCTCTTTTATTAGCGTTTCCAGCTTCAGGCACAAAGCATCAATGTCACCCGGGACTATCACATAACCATTCTCACCATTATGTAGTACTTCAGGAATGGAAGCTATATTTGTACTGATGTTAGGGATACCGTATGCCATCGTTTCAAGAATGGTCATCGGCAACCCTTCGTGATATGAAGGCAATACATTGATCAACGTATGTGCCAAGAATGACTTCTTCTGCTCTCCGTCTATCCATCCCACATGAGCTATTCGATGCCCGATGCCATACTCCTTTATCATCTCTTTTACCTTGTTTATTTCACTGTCACCACACATACAAAATTGTATGTCACTAGGAATCTTTTCATCCAGGATCCTAATGCATTTCAACAAATCGTATGCTCCCTTACGTTCTCCCAACCGTCCAAGAAAAGGATATACTTACCGTGATTGTTGTATGGATTATGACTATACGTGTTCACCGCATTATACAACACTTTTACATTTGCCTGTGGTGCTTTTCCTTTATCATCGGCACAAGCCGTTCACTAAGCACGATGTTCAGATCAGCCTCCTCAAATACATCCTTTATCTTTTTCCTTTGCTTATCGGAACATTTAGAATAAAAATCCTCAAACTCTGCCGCATGATGATGCATGACAACTTTGATGTCATGCCGATGGAAGAACTTCATCAGAAAAGCCTTACGCCAGAAACTTCCCCGTTCGGCTGTATGCAGATGGGCAATTTTATAATGGCCTGTCCATACTGCATAGGCTATTTTGAGAAACTGTACCCCGAAATATATCATCAAAAGATACTTATTTGTATCAAAATGTGTGGGTATGAACTTTATTCTATATTCACCCCAATTTTTGTAAGCAAGATAGTTTGTGACCACACTTACCATACCGCCTTTGGTATTGAGGGTGGAACAACACATCAAAACATCTGTCATAATCGGAAATTTTTCGTTAAATTTCAAAGACTTTCCTCCATTCGTAATCTTCCGTTCTGAAAGTTTGGCGGAAAAAGTTAGTATCTTAATGTTTTACGATAATGCCTTTCGTAGGAAATCAACGCTTTCTTCTTTCAGAGTTCTAAAGTTGGTATCAATCCTATTCCAATCCAATTCAGACTCAATATTCATTACATTTCCATCATAAATATGTTCTTGACCTACACCAAGAATATTAAATAGAGAATCTATGCGCGAATTTCTTCCTGTTGCAGAACCTTGTACAAACCGGTAAAATGTCATAAACTGCTTGTGAAACTGGATACTGAAAGCCGAACAATGAAAGGAGTCTGTAAGAACATATGCTGCATTTTTGATATAAACCAAAAATCATTCGGATTGACATTGTAAGGGGCGTAATCTCCAAACAACTCATCTTCGGGTACATACTCATCCATATGGCGAAGTGCTATTATCTTATATCCAGTTTTGATTTTAATTCGTTTGCAGCTTTCCTCGCCTCCATATTGGTTCCAAGAAAATAACAGAAGATGTAAGGCTCTGAAGGTTTCACCTTTGAATCCTTAATCTCCTCACTCCATTCTCTGCTATCGAGTAGCAAGGTTGGATCTGCCACGACCTGTGCTGTTTGACGGGAAAGAGCATCTACTATCTTCTTTCCGCTTAGTTCCCTCACACCAATAGCATGAAATCTATCAAGATAAGCTCCTGTCGCTTTCTTTTGAAATTCAGGTATAGAGGAAACTCCAAAGCTTGAAGCGTATGCCACTTTACGTACCTTATCATCTACAAAAGTAGATTGAAAACTTCGTTGGTAGACTCAAAGGTGTCCATATTTGATCACTGCCAACAATAATTATGTCATATTTCTTAGATCCATCATGTAAAGCTTTAAATCCGACATAATCCTTAAAAAGGCAATAGTTTACGTTTTTATATGCCTCCACGGCATCTGTTCGTATTTTGATATTGGCTGCATATTCCGCATTATTTTTCAAGTCCTTTACCCTTTTAATCTATCACTTATTACATTACCCATACCACAACGCATAGCATTGATCACCCATGCCATTTTTGTATCAGTGTAGGACGTTTTACGTAGTTGATGACCTCTACGTCATATCCTAACTTCTGTATTTTTTATTAGTGCATATCCAACCAATGAAGTTCCATAATTCGTGTGTCCCTTGCGATACGCAATAACGCAGCCAATTTTCTTTGTTCCCATCGTTATTTCAAATTTGAAGTATTTTTCTTTAAAAGAGTAATAAGCCACCACATTGCTCGATGCCTTCCCAAGAACTGTTGGAATCGGTTTTGTATATAATCAATAAGTGTTTTGATTGTAGGCTTATGAAGATAGTCTACATCATAAACAGGCATAACTCTTCCCAAAAGTCTATTTAGGTTTATGAATCTTCCATTCCTCTCTTTTTCTTATACGACATTTTCTGTGAACTATTCAATATTTCCACACTAATCTCATCCAATGTTATACATCCTTCTTTTTGCCTCTAATAACCAATCAAGCCATAGTTTCTTGCGAACGACCAATGAATTTACCCCAATGGTATCCTGAATATACGGCTCCACATGAATGTCTCCGAAGCAGACATCGCCCAATTCACCATAATGGTCAATACAGAACAAACATCTACGAGGGATAAAGAAACTTCTGAGTGGATGATAGTAACTCTGATACCGTTCTTTATATACTTCATATCCTTTATAAAGAATAGCTTCAGTGTTACTGTCGGTATCCCTAACACTGCATCGTTGCTTCGCAACCATAGAACCTAAACACCCTTCATCACGATAAGCGAAATATGACAAATTCTCTTTTTATTCCTCGCTCTTTAAATACATGCTCTGTTAGGTAAAATGTTCTGCCAGACGAACAATAGATTGCAAAATATCCCAAAACTTTATCGCGGAACTTTCTGTCGATAGCCTCCAGCTTTCTAAAACCTTGAATATGACATGGTAATCCAACGATAACATACTTAGTACCAGAAGCAGCTTTTATGCCAGCAACGGCATTATGTAAAGAAACTGGAGCATATTTGCTGCCTTTTGCCTTCAATATGTCCTCAGTTGTTGTTGCTATGTAAGAACTAATCAGTAGTTCATTGGCTGGGTCAAAGGCTGTAACAAAAGCTCCGTCTATATATTTTTTCAAGAAGAAAAACAAGGAATTGGCTTATCATACCTCCCGATGCACAATGATAGCGAATGTATTCATTATTACTGTGCCCGGTAAAACATTTGAGGTATTTTCCAACCATTTTGTCCTCTTTTAGCTCATTGTCAGTAAACAACTCCTTTGATATCCGCATTAAATCAATACCAACACCAGGACATGCATCCATACAACGATGACAACCTCCGTCATTCTTACATTTCGTATCGTCAATGATAGGTAAGAATCTGCCAGCCTTTACAATGGTGCTGATTGCATGAAAGGGACAAGCCCCTCACACACGCCACAGCCTGTGCAAAGATCATGAGAAAGAGTTTGATTGATGTTTGTCATAAAAATAATTGATTACAATTTTGCAGTCCAATCCTTTCTGAAATACATTGATATATTGTTGTGCAATCATTTCACTGTCATGATATTTTTCAACAAATATTCTTGAAGATCTTCCCCATTCTTCTATTTTATCCTTGTGTAGGATAATATATTCTATTTGATTGCATATCTGTATAACATCCCTTGTTAAATTAAAACTGGGTTCACACCATCTATACCGAGTTCTTTATTTCCTTCCGATTCTGCCCTCCCATAACAATTTTCCCTTTGCCATTGAAAGAAGACCATTCATGGCTATGGAATAACTATTTGCATCGTCAAGGATAACATTGACTCGTGAAATCAACTGCATATATTCATCAAAGGGAGACCTCCAGCACAAATAAACTCTGCCTCATCTCCATATTTCTTTTCCATAATTCTAAATGCCTCACGTATAATTGAGTACCTTTGGCTTCTTCTCTGGTTGGTACGCCGTGAAAGAATACAATTTTATCTTTGACTATGTTAGGGGTATATTTATACTTCTGTATAGGAATTGGAATTCTAATAGTTTTTGATGCATTTATATTGCCTAAAAGGCTGTGCGTACTCATACCAAATTGGGATATAACCATCAATGATGTGCAGAAGTTCGTTCTCCCATTTCTCCAATTTCTTGTTTGGATATAATAGGACTGAATAATTGTTCTTTTAGCCCCATTAATTATTCCTTGAACATAATATTTATATTTCTCTTTGGAGTTGATCCAGTAATGCACCATTAATGCCGTATCACCTGAACCGCAAAGATAAGAAGTCTTATTATGCTTTATCATATATCTATAAAGCGGAGCGTTCCATTTGGTGTGTCTCGACACAAAAGATGGATCCACAAAAAACGACATCAAATCCCCGTAGTCTTTTCTTATGCAGCCATAGATTCAAGAAATTGAGTGGAGTGGAAAGCTTTCTAAGGCATTGGGGTATTTTTATGTCATATCTAAAGTCAGAAGGATAATTTTAAAGCCATTACCATCAGAGACCAAATATACTTCATGCCCCAATGCCACGAGTCCTTCTTTCAGACAATTAAATAATCCGCTAAATTCACCAAACAACAAGATCCTCATAAGCTTCTATTATTTGAATGTGTTCAACATGCTTATAATTGTCCTTGCCTCTTCTGTTGTCACTACCTGACTCATCGGTATAGACAATTCACACCTATGTATTTTTCTGTGATTGGAAGTATTTTCCGAGGAGTATTCCATGCCTCTTTTCATAGCACTCCTGGAAATGAGGCGGTATAGGATAATGAATCAAGGTTTGTATACCATTTTTTCAGATATTCCTGCAACTCATCACGTCTCTCACAAAAATAGGGAACTGGTGATATACATTATTCTCATCTGGTATATGGACAGGAAGATTTATCCGAAAATTATTAATATTCTCATAATAGTAAGCGGCAAGCTCTTGTCGCTTCTTGTTATCTTCATCAAGATGTTTCAATTTGACATCTAAAACGGCCGCATTTATCTCGGACATCCGACTATTCATGCCAACATACTTAAACACATATTTTTCTGACTGCCATAGTTTGCCAATGCACGTATAACATCTGCCAATGTTGCATCATCTGTTGTAACTGCTCCTGCATCACCAAAAGCTCCGAGATTTTGCCGGGATAAAATGAGTGTGCTGCCGCATCACCCAAACTTCCTGTTTTCTGCCCTTTCCAAGCACATCCTTGGCTTTGGGCACAATCTTCTATTAATTTCAAATTATGCCTCTTGCATATTTCGCCCAACTTATCACTGTAGGCCACACGCCCATATAGGTGAACAATCATTATGCCTTTGGTCTTGGCAGTTATAGTTTCCTCTATCTTATCAATATCTATCTCAAGATTTTCAAAAGTCGGCTCAACGAGTACAGGAATAAGATTGTTTACCGTTATGGCAAGAATTGTAGCTATATAGGTATTGGCAGGCACAATGATTTCGTCACCATCATGGAATACTCCCATTTCTTTATATCCACGGATGGTCAGTTTGAGAGCATCCAACCCGTTAGCTACAGCCACACAATGCTCCGTTCCAATGTATTTTGCATAATTGGCTTCAAACCGCTTATTCTCGTTGCCTTGTAGAAACCAGCCGCTTTCTATTACCCTATTTACTGCTGTCTTATACTCATCACCATGTTGTATGGTAATCTTTTGCAAGTCTAATAATTTTATCATTTTATTATTTAGTTCTTATACTTTGTTTCAATCTGATATAGTCAATATAATCCTGATAATTGCGAACATAGTCATCCTCTGAATATCCATGTGACGCCAGAACCAGACAAATACTTCCCGACGAGAATCCTTGTTCTGATGCCCAAATGCCAGGTGGAACATGGAGCCCCAAAAGGACGGTTAAGTTGTACGGTGCGTTTGTTCGTACCATCATCAAGTACTACCTCAAAAGCCCCGATGCCGCAATGATGAACTGATGACATTCTTTGTGGGCATGTGCCCCACGATCTTCTCCACCAGGAATATCATACGAATAAAACACGCGATTTATGGGGAATGGAACATGTATGTTTTCATACATATAAGTAAGATTCCCTCCGGGTCGTGCATTTTGTTTAATTCGCATAGAGAACAATCAAACACGCTCTTTCCTCCCCTGCTTGAAACATGGTACGTCCCCTGTTTGCCACAATGGAAGTTTTGCGTCTGGCGACACCGTCTGTTGGGATGAATTTATACGCCACTGCTTAAATTCATTGTAGTCCATAATATAGTCATTCTCGTCATATTCCGTAGAAGAGAGCACAAGGGCCAAAGAATTTGTTGAGAAGTTCGTCATGGTTCTCCACATACCCTTGGGAACCAAAAGACCGCAGTAGGAACGGTTGAGAGTAAAGGTTTGTTTGTTATGCCCATCATCAAGCACAACATCAAACGATCCCGATAACGCCACAATAAATTCCTGATTGTCTTTATAAGCATGTCCACCACGATCTTTGCCCCTGGCACATCGTAAATCCAATATGCTCTCTTTATTTCAAAAGGTATCTGCTTCATCTGCTCAATGATTGACAAATTTCCCTTGGATCTTCTATTTTGGAAGACCTACAATTTTGCATCATATACAGAGGTCATACTATTATAATTATCCGAATAATACTTCTTTCAACACATCAAGATAGGCCGTACCCCATCTTTCGTCAGGTTCCACATAGTTACCTTCTCCCCATTCATTCCACGAACGAAGTATGATTATTTTATGCTCATCCTCTTTATCTTTTACCATATCCACTGCCTCTTGCACGTGTTTCCTCCAGAGTTTGGGAGTGGAACCATACACTATTTGAGCTTTTTCCCACTTCGAGGACTTCTATCCCATCCTGGAATAATATTGGGATAAACGTTTTCTAGCCTGTCGGTCTCATTGAACGTGTATTTGATAAAGTCTTTATATTTATATTTGTCTATTGGGACAAGCCAATCTATCCTGTCACGGATTTTCTTTTCAATGACCATCTTATAGTAACCCTTTATTTTTGCATAGGATCCCATACACCACCATGACTAACCGCATCGTAGCCACGGCCAAGAACTTTACTGTAATCGGGGTCATTAGCTTCGTTAATGCCCACAAAATGAATTCCTGGAAAACCATTCTGTTTCGCAAGTTTGTTCCAAAGATCGAAAAATGATGACTATTAGGCAGGGCTTTTGCATCATAAAGTAAGAAAAACGGTTTTCCATCCACCTTAATATATCGGTGGTCTTTAAAAGCCTTTAGACAATAATTGAAATGCATGACATAGTCTTCATCCCCAGATATTTTTGTTCACATATCATGTGGTTGGCCTGAAAGTTTCCCATTGTTGCCCATGTAGAAGTCTTCCAATCATGATTTGCCCATCCAAGACAGAATGGGAAGTCCGGCTTCTTACTTTCAAGCACCTCGTTAAAGGGACGTTCAAGAAGTCGTTTACCGTTTCCGAACCAATAGTGCCAGTACATAAAGCCTTCTATCCCTGCCTCTTTTGCCAACTTTGCTTGCAGCTCACGTGTCTCTGGTAAACGAAGGTCGTAAAACCCAAATCGGCAGGGATATTGGGTTGATGATGCCCTCTAAACAAGGGACGTGCTTTTGCCACATTATTCCACTCAGTGAATCCCTTGCCCCAAACATTATCATTTTCTTTTATTGGATGATATTGGGGTAAGTACATTGCTATTACTCTTGCTTTAGCTTTCATATATTTCCACATACAATATGTTAAGTATTTCTATTCACTTATCTCGTAGCCTTTGTAAGTGTTGACATAATGTTTTTACAAAGAGAGTAGAAAATACCAGCAATTCCCCAAACCACGAGACTATGAGGTGGTCCGGAAAACACAGGTTTGCCGAGAGATGAGCCTAAAAACAATAAAGAAAAAGCCGGCATTACATATCTTTTGTCAGAAGTGTCCTTTAGAAACCCCTTTATGTATGATCCAAATGCCTTATATAAAATGATTAAATACACCAAAGTTCCGAGCAAACCTGTCTCACCAAAGATCATAGGCCAAAAGTGTCAGACATAAAACATCCTCCATCAGATTCATAATTCAAACCATAAACATGATTTATGTAATATTTTTGATAGATTGGACTTTCTATTTGCTGAGAAGTAGGTGAGGCAAACATTCCAAATCCTACTCCAAAGGCATATTGTCTATAAGAATGAAATGACGTATACACCAAGACAACTCGCGCCACGTTCCCGTCATCATCCGAATTAAAGTATTGATCATAGTGCTCAGGCATAAACGACTGATACATGAAGAAACTACCATACAACACAGTACCAACTAATACAATATATTTTGACTTAAATTTTTAAATATAGATATGGAAAATGCAATAAGGAAGCCGATGATATCCTTTATTTTAAAAGTTGACACATACATGAAAACTGATAACAAAGACTTACATTTTAACATTTTACCATCAGAGTAGTATCTTGTAACCAAAGAAAAACAGGGTATACAATGTTGCACATGTAAACCTGTTAAATAATCCTCCCAAACTTCGTAATCCCATGCGGATATCCTCAGCTTGAGCAACAATGCCAATATCAGATCTGAATGTTGGGATTAATATATCAAATAAATAAGACAAGACTACGATTGGGAATAAAGCCATAAACATTTTTTAGTTGGCTGAAATCATCCCAACTAAAATCATATTGGGTCAAACACCAAAAAGAAGAATGGACTTAATAGTGGAATATGCTCCCAAAAGGTTACCTTTACAGAAGAATGAGACATATAATTACCGACAACACCTACAATAAAGAAAACAAAACCCATTTTAGAATTCCCTTGTTGTTCCTTCCTCTCGTTGTTGCTATTGTATAGAACAAGAAAAGTATGATATACACCTCGTCAAATATTTTCAAAGTTGAATATAACCATGGTGTAGGCATATTTTCTTGAAAAATAATATCAAATGATGTTATAAATATCAATATAAAAAGAATTGATTATATGTTTATTCGTCATTTGCTTGTTCTTTACTAAATCGTATAATGCGGATAAGCTTGTTTGTATCTTCTTTTAAATCATTTGCACTTATAACAGACTTTGTAAACTTCATTCAGAATCCCATATGTTTTTGTTTATATGAATTCATATTTAATAAAATCATATCTTTAATCTGTCGCTCTTCTTTTCTCATCTTCAAAACGCATCTAACAAGGAATTTTTTAATGTTCTTACTGTCCACGACACTCCAGTCAGGCATACCTACATCTTTAGCGATACCTTTCGACTTGATAGAATAGCCTAAGGCTATTGCTGGAACACTGGTGGAGTATGCCGAAATAACCGCATGAGTGCGTGCTCCTATGAAAATATTACATTTTGAGATTACATATCTTATTTGGCAGTAATTCAATTTTTCAGAATCCAATATGCTGATTCTGTCTGAGCCAAAATAATCTCTTAGCTTTTCGAGACAACTCTGTCATCTTGATCTTTCCACATTACATGTGGTATCAATAAAATGTGGAATTGGGCTTCCGACAATATATATTCTACCATTTTATTATCTCTTTTGCAAACGGTGTGTCCAGTTCGAAGCCACCAATGACAAAATTGCTGATGTTCAGCCCTATAACTTCTGATGATGAGAAACATTCAGGCAAAGTGCATGCCTCAGGATTTAGTATAAAGGCAGGGTCTGGAAAAACTACCACATTGTTAAAGCCATGCTGGTTTAACATAACCTTGGTCAATGTTTCACGAGCATATATCATATTAAAATTCTTCAGTGCCTCTATTTTTGTAGGAGTCAAATTGTTTTCACCTATAGAGCACCCCATAAAATAGATTTTACGCCTCGTTGTTTTGCATAATTAACTGTAAATATCGTTTGGTTGTTTTGGTAGCACATCATATCACCTCCAGTTGAAAGCATGATATCAGTGCGTGACATTGACTTTAAGAAACGTTGATAGTCGTGCTTATACGTAATGCTCTTTCTGATTTCTAAATCTTTTGTAATGAGAAATATAATTTTTCTGTATATTCGAAACAAAAGTGATTTTTGGGAAAACGTTTAAGAGTTACATAGTCATCTATGCACAAAAATTTATCCAAATCAGTATCACTACACAAGCCTATCAGGTTCTCTTTTTCTCTTGTAGCAGGATAGCCGTACCTTTAGCTATGGCCTCGCATCCACGATTGCCTCCATCCAAATGGATAGGGAAAAATATCCTCATAAAACAAGTCTTTAAATTATTACTCTTTTAGCAGAATGCATCTGTACGAATGGAATTACCTCCATTACACGCAATTACTTCTCCCGTGATACAGTTAGAGGCATTGCTCAACAGGAACATGACTGTTTCTGCCACTTCTTCCGATCGGAAAGCCCTTTTGCATCTATTGATGTATCTTAAATTACCATCTGGATTTATAGCATACATATCTGAAACTGTGGGTCCTGGCGCAACAGCATTTACCCTAATTCGTAGGTCAATATACTCTTTGGCCAATCCTGCGGTGAAATGTATCAATGCAGCTTTCGTTAACGCATAAGGGCGTGTTTGGGCATTAAGTCCAGCTTGTGAAGCAATATTGACAATGTTCCCTCCTGTACCTTGTCTTACGAATTGTTTGACAAACTCGGATGTCACAAAGTACAAGCCTTTCAAATTGGTATTGAAAATACGATCCCACAATTCTGATGTACAGTCAGAGATATTGGCTTGTGAGGTCATTCCGGCAGAATTTACCAAACAGTCAATATGACCATCCAACAGGTCTATCGCCTCACGGCATTTGCTCTTATACATAGATATGTCAGCTATATCCCATTGTAAATGATATATCTTACGACTTCCTGTTTCTGATTTCAGCCTTTCTGCTGCGTCAAGTAATTTCTTCTCATTACGGGCTATACATAACACATTTGCGCCTTCAAGCAGACATTTCTTGGCTGTTTCATAACCTATTCCGCTACTTGCACCTGTTATTATAACATTCTTTCCTTTCAACAAATCACCTTTAATCATGCTGTCTACTCTAACGAAAACCTGAGGCTCTCCCTTAGTGATAAACCTTGCAGCCCTTGAAATATAAGTTTTATTTTCTTTACCATACCCTTATTCTACAATATTATCAATATTCTCTTCATTTAAAATCGTATGCAAAAGTTCAAAGTGTCCTGTGCTCTTAGCATTTTCAAAGACAGATTCCAATTTTATAGAACCTAGTTTTTTCTTATATTTTCGTTAAACCTATATTTTATTACTCGTGCAGGGTTTCCTCCCACAATGGCGTATGGTTCCACGTCTTTTGTCACTACCCCTGCTGCAACTATTGCGCCCTGGCCAACCGTAACACCAGAACAAATAATGGCATTCGCACCAATCCATACATCATCGCCAATAATAATATTTCCTTTTGCTACAGCTATGCCTGCATCTTTCCTGCCCAACATAAGTAACTCATACGGATAGGTTGAGACTATATCATATTGATGATTACCAGATAAAAGAAACTTGACGCCATCAGCAATTGAACAGTAATTGCCGATTATAAGTTTTACGTTCTGATAGTCGCGCGTCACCACATTCAATGATCCGTAAGTACCTTTTCCAATGACGACAGCATCAGCCTTAAAATGATTTGCTGGAGTCGTGAAATTATGAGAATTATGTTTCCGCCATTCTACAGAAAAGAGTCTGTAAAAATCTCTTCAAAATCTTTCTTATCATTTGATTTTTTGTTTAATCTATTTCGCCTAAATACCCTTTGTTGCATTTTCTTTATGATGAATTACACACGGGTTGCCCACTACTACAGAATGATCCGGAACGTCGACATTTACAAAAGCATTAGGAGCTACCATAACATCATCGCCTATACGAACATTGCCCACTATACATGCATTTGCTCCTATACGAACTCTGTTGCCAATTTCAGGAACACCTTTTCTCTTTCCTGTTGAATTTTGTCCGATAGTTACACCATGAGTAATATATATCTGTTCACCAAATTTAGCTTTTCCGTTGATAATTATCCGGCCATAATGCCCTATTATCAACCCTTTACCTATATTGGAATTGTTTTCTATATGGATTCCTGTCTGTCGCTCGATGCGAGTCAGCTGCCAACGATAATAAACGCCCAATACATTATCCGCATTCGCTTGGAATTTACGGTACGTCACTATAAATTTCCATTCGGGTTGCCGCTTGAAATGTGAAGACATTTTGTTTCCTCCAAAGCGAAAAGTTTCGTTAAAGCGCTTATCTATCTCTATCATTCTCTGTGGCTGCTTAATTTGAATGGTATTTAGGTTAAGCGTCAACTTTATTATCTTCTTAAGAATGCCCAACATTTGTGTGTGATTTTTAATAAATTTTGCAATTCTCTGTCTATGGGAATATTCTAAGTGCTTTTCAACAATTTACCGAACGGCATAGTCTGCTTATGGTAATCCCTCCAGAATGCAGCACGTTTCTTGTAGTTGAATGGAGAGCTTCTTATATAATCCGCATTGTAGGCCTTCACATCGTCAAGCGAGGACTTCTTGTATGTGATTTGTGATTGAACAGCTTCGAATATCGCCATTCCTTTGGCCGTGTGAACTATCACACTCGACAAGCCATTGTCATCATACATTTCAGGAGCCATTTTTGAAATCCCCAGCAATCTGCAATGGTGATATCACTCACACGATTATCAGCCTTGAAAGGACAAATTTCACAAGAAGGACGCACAAATAGCCCATATCGCCAATTACGAAAGTAGATATTGTTTTTTCTTCTCACAAAACAATGAGTTACAAGATTTTATACATATTGAAGAGTTGTCTTGTCCGGTGATTTTATCTCTGAAGTTAATCTGTTTTATTGTTTCATTTGGCATCAGGTAATGCAAATAATCCAACCAGATCCGAGGACTATCCACACCATGACAAATCAAATCTATACAAAATAAATTGGCATAGTCTTTTTAAGTATCTTTTCAATCCTGCAATTTGACAGCCACATCCAGTAAACAACACTTTTCGACCCTTATCCAAGAAACTCTTTACGGTTGTAAAAGAATTCCCCATCCTACTTTGCATATATTTACTTCCCATGAAATCCACCAAGCCTTCCATAGTCTCAGTATAAGCATGTTCAACAGTGAAATCCTTATCAAATTTTGCTCCAAAACAACACCTCCTTCTGCTATTATATAATCGGAAAATGCACGAAACATACCTCCAGAAGATGACTGATAACGAATCTCTTCATTTTATTATACGCAGCATAGCAAATGGCAAGTTCCTCTTTCTCTAGTTTATTGGTAAATTCAGATTTAGTGTAAGGGCATACTGTTACACATTTAGAGCAGCTAATGCAAGTATTCTCATCCACGTGAGGATACAAGAAGCCCTCTTCATCCTCCTGCATTGAGATACATTTCTTCGGACAAGCCGACATACAGGCAGCGCAACCTGAACAACGGTTTTATCGGTAATTATTATATGGTTATCTTTTGACATATTATTTTTATGTTCTTCTTGACTAATACACAGACTTTTATTCTTTCTGAATATGTAAAGCCTATAAAATATACCGCAAAATGAATATCAGCACAAACGTTAATGATGAAATAAAAATGCAGTCAATCCTGCGTAATATTTACTGAAAAACAGTGGAACTGGTATAGTTACCAAAACGACTGTGATAACTCTTATCATGACATTTTGAAAATATTCTATAATACTCACAATGCAATGACGCTGTGCAAGATAAAGTCTTATTATCAAACATAAAATGCAAACTAATATGCTGATTATGGCTATTATTTCCGGGAATAATCCCAATTTAAGGAAGACAAATGAAAACAGAATATTCATAGACAATGCTATGCTCATGACTATGTTGTATTTTTAACTTGCCCAGTTGCATGAATGGCTAACCCTACAGGCTTGGACATCGCTTCTATTAAAGAATAAATCAGAATCAAAATACAAAATGCAGATGAATGTTCTGGTACATTTTTCAACCATAAGTTTAATACAATATCAATATTTAGCATAAGTGGACAGGCCAATGCGAACAATAACAGAAAAGAAAAACGTGACGAACGGTTTATCAATCTTTGTAACTGAGAGATATCACCAACGGCATAAAGCTTGATTATTTGCGGCATGAATGCTGTCTGAAAATTAGTAACAAACTGGTTTACAGCTGCATTAACCTGATTGCTGACACCTACGGCCGCATTAACAGTCACACCGTAAAAATATTCAATAAAATATTAGTTCCTTGTGTTGTTCCAACTCCTGCTGCTGCCCCAAAAGCATCCAACCACTGAAACTCAAAAGTTCAGAAAATATACTTTTATCCCAAAAACTTGTAATGACAGAAGAATATTGTTGCCGAACAATATAACTTATAACACATAAATATGAGCATGGTTACACCGAAAAGAAGAATAGAGTATAATTTCAATTTATCAAATCCGATATAAACCAATAAAAGTACGACAACTAATTTCAACGCCACCTCTATGATTGCAATATATGCAAAAGACATTTTTCGCATGCTATTACACTTGCATGATAAGGAACCTGTATAAAACTTATACACAAGCTAAGAACAGAAAATTGATATACACAATTTGCAGCATTCATCCTTTCAACAGGAATGTTTATTTGTGTATTCAAGAACCACAACCCAATGGTTTCCGCCAATAATATAACTACTATGATAAGACAGAAATAAATATTAATAGACATGGAAAAATATGTTCTATTTTTTGCATTCATTTCTTCCTAATTCGAAATTTAAGAATCGTTGTGTGGCAGATGCCAAAGCACCGTTAATGAAAGAAAATAATATTATAAAGCCTGCAACAATGGTATAGATACCATAATCCTCAAGTCCCAACACATTTAACACAACACGACTTGTATACAATGACACAGTCATGGTCAAAGCCATTCGGAAGTAGAGGAGAAGCGTGTTTTCGCTATTTGCTTATTGTTTGATGATTGATTCGACATTCCATGTAAGCACTCAACCACGTCCACCCTCTTAAAAATCAAGAAGATGAACTTTTGAGTATTTTAAAATTTAACGATTTATAATGGTTTATATAGGCATAGACATAGGAAGGAGGTCATCATCATTCTTATTCCCATCCATCAAAAACTTTATTGCCAAAAGTCATTTTGTTATGTCGATTATTAAGGTCACGCAAATCAGAAATCTCTTTTCACGCTCATCCAAAAGTAAGTTAAATTCATGAGCCATTTAAGTTGAGTTAGTTGGGCAAGTAAGTTAACTTACCTTGCCTATGAAGCCAACTTACTAATTATTGCAATATATTCTCCGCATCTCCATATGCCACATACAACGGCTAAGGACCATCTTTCCGCCCAACTTTCAATCATCAACCCTTTATATTAAAAACAGAAATGCACAAATACAAGCATCAAGAAAATATTGTTTCATAATCCAATCTCCCTATTTGGAGTTCTCGCACCACGTATGTCCTCAACAACCTCATCTGCCGTACGATCATCTTCCCATCGTCCGGCAAATTCCGAAGTCCAATTGGAAGCATCTGGCGTATTATCCTTGGCTAGTAAAGAAGCAGAGAACTGTTTCATTGATCCTAACTCAATATCAGAGTCTATTTTTTCAACATATCCATTGAATATTTTTTTGCAGAAAAATGTAATATTTAGCTATCACAAAAACATAAAGCCAAACACTATTCAGGCTTCTGACTAAGCAATTGAACTGTTTCGGTAAATTCTGCAATGACAGAGGTTAGTCTGGGATTATCAAGGCGGACAATAATCGCTACATCATCCAACTCCCTTTCAAGATACCGAATATCAACGGGCATAAAATAATTAGACTTATACAGTGAAAATGAAAAATGAGAATTAATACGATCAAGGTTAAGGTCTACCATACTTCAAAATAGGTAGCTTCCTGCCCTGTACGTTTCTTGAAATCCTCTTTCATTTTTTTCCAGCTCCTTAACATATTCACGCTTTAATTTCCTTGTTTCTTCCAATCTCCGAAGGGCATCTTCGCGTGTCATTTTGTAGTGCTTTCCTTTTCCATATTTCCTTGAATATCAATATTATTCACATACAAAGATAGGGAAAAATATTAATTATCCTATTCCAGCATTTTTAACTCACAGCTTCATCCAATACTTACCCTATTTCCATTTCAATGCCTCAACCACCGATCATAATCATCCAACCGGTTGATCAGCTGCTGCTTACTCTTTTCGGCTTTTCCTCTTTCTTCCACGGATCAACCGCCTCGTGCGCCAAATGATAATAGATACTGCTATCCGTACAACCATAAAGTGTAACCACAACAAGTGCACGCGACTGCTCCGCCTTGACGAGAGGAAGCATAGTCTGCATAACGCCAACCAGCTTTGCCGCCTCTTCTTCCATACCCAATATAGTATAAGCCGGCAGCAAAATGGCATAAAGCTTGCAACGCATCACATCCGTATCCATCTGGAGATTGCCATATTCTTTCAACGCCCTGGCAGCCAGGGAACGATCTTCCTCACTCACCCTCCGCACTGTGATAACGCTGAAGAGCACTGTGCAAACCATTCAACATACAGTCATTGTCCAGACGGGTATATACATGCTTGTCCTCATCATTCAGGGCAATTACCTCGTACTCACCCGGCATCACACGCAGCAGCGGAACCCACATCCAGTTCTCCACACATACCATCACATCCTTTCGCCCGGCTCCCGGCTGAATGACAACAGTCGCCTCCACCTTAAACCGTCCCTCGGTAATGCGTATCCGGTCGCCCTTGCGCAAACCATCCGGCTGGGGTATATAAACAGGAAGTGTATTGGAATAAGAACGGGCCACCCACTGCAAATTCTCCATTGCGGCATCGGAAGGTAGGGAAAATACTCCCGCTTCCGTTCCCTCACCCGAGGCAGGAAACTGAGTACAGGAAAACGTTGCATCAGCTGGAAAACATCACGCTCGGAGGCACGGACAAATACATAATTGAAGAGTAAGGGACGCTGGGTATTGACGAATTTGCCGTCTATACGCCTCACTTCCTGATAGGAAGGAGCAAAAGCCGAATGAGGGCTCGCCTGCCTGTATGCGGCGGTCCTGTTCCGTTGCAAACCGCGCACTCCTCCCCGATGACAGTCGGGAAGCGACAACACATACCAACGCACGGCATTGTTATTCCGCAAAGCTTCCAACGCTTCGGGAGATGCCACAGAACGCTTCGGTTTATCAAACTGATGGGATAGCTTTTCATGAGGTTTATCGTCAGAAATCCACGCTGACCGATACTGGAAGACCATATCAGCACAGTGTTTATAACTGGCTGATAAATAGTATTTTACACAGATTTCATTTTGTATTTCTGAAATCTTTTATTTGTTGTTTCTTTCGTCCGAAGACGTCTTTTCTGTCTGCTTTTATAGACATGTTTATACCCTCAAAAGGTTCTTTACCCTTTATATAAAAGGAATTTAGAAACTTTTGAGGGCACAAAGATACACTATAATTGTGTATTACACAATAAAAGCGCTTAAAAATAGGAAAACTTACTTTTGATAAGAAAATAAGAGATGGGTATATTTCGTAATCACAATAAAAGATTCAAGTTTTACAAATATTTATTCAATAGGACTGTAATAACCTTATCCAATTCTATAAGGTCATTCTTTATAGTAGTAAATACTATCTGCTCGTCTACATTACTATATTCATGCGAAATAAGATTGCGCATATCATAAATAGCCAACCAAGGAATTTCCTTATATTCAGAAAGCGGTGATGGTTGTAAAACAACAACTTTCCTACCTGTTCACCTATTACTTGAAGGCGCATAACACATGCATTGAACACCATCACTTTATCCATGGAGGCTAAAAATCATCAGCACAATTTATTTCTTTACTCCATTGCTGTATATAGTAAATGGATTCTTTTATCTGGGTTAACCTGTCGCAAATGGTTAGTCGTCCTCCTTTATACATAAATGGCTTCTTTTCAATATTCTGTTTCAAAATGGAGGCAGTGAGGAACGGAAACGCACTAAATCAATTTCACAATGAAACATTTCCGTCAAAACAGTCTTCAAAGTGTACATAGTGGATAAAGTAGGATTATCAATATCTACAACAATATCCAAATCACTATCTTCCCTGTTCTCTTGACGTGCAACCGAACCGAAGATACCAATTGATTTAATTCCAAACTCATGCCCAAAACATTGTTTGAAACTAACTAACTTTGCCTTACATTCATCTAAGCATAACATACTTTTCACCAACTTTAGGTACTGGAACAAAGATAAACCTTTTATTTGAACGATACAAGTTCTTACCTCGGTTTCTTCATTTCACACACCATCAGAGCTCTCCTTGCATCAGAACGTCATCATCACCATAAACCGCACGCCCCATTTGTTCGCATCGGGATGATCCAGATAATTCAGACGGCGGACATAGTCTATGTGCAATATCTTGAAAATATTATGAATACCCACAGAGCATTCCATGTACGGGGTCTTCGGGTCCATCACAAAGCTGGTAGGACGTCCGTCACGGGTCGGGAACAGGAAGAGCTCGCTGTCACCCGGATGCTTCATCGGATTGTTCTTGTCGGTTAAATGACCATACAGCATCTTGAAGCCGATAGCCTCACGCCACTTCAGTTTTTCAGCAAAGGAATACGGTTGAAAATCTTACCGTTCAAATCCCACGATACATCCAGAGAGGCGTAACGGTCGTTCAGGAACTCCATATTATTAATCAAGTTGAAAGTCTCGCGTTGCAGGATATAGGACAAGTTGGCCGCCGGCATGATCAGCAACGGGAACGGAACTTTGTTCCACTGCGCACCGCCTTTCACGAACATGTCAATCTTACCCCATGACGAGAACCAGAAACGCTTGTACAGCCCGATCTCTGTCAAGTTATAGTTATACTCTCCGCCCAGCACGCCCTTGAAACCGGCCGTGTGCGACAGCGTAAATACCGGAGCGTCAAAGAAACCGGAATACGGCGTTGCTTGGTATTGACAAATGTCTCACCCGAGCGTAACGGAAGGCCAGGAGGCTTCCATGGTCTGAATCTCAGGAACCAACGTTTTCTGGTCATCATTGGTTATATAGGCCAGGCCGCCGGTAGGCTCGTCTGTGCTGTGTTTCACTTCCACCGTGGTCTTCAGGCCAAACTGTGTCTCGTTCTCGTACTTCAAGGCGATATTCCGCACGTAGGACATCTGGTCTACCGTAGAAGTCTTGAAAGATACGAACACGTTGTCTTTATCTGTCTTCAGGAACTTATCCGTGGGAGACATCACATCATACTGATAGCTGAACGTGATGGAGTTCTTCGGGAACTCGCGCGGCAGGTATTCCTTCTTGTTGAAAGAGTATTCCACCTCACCCATATACTTGGAACGATGATCCTTGAATCCGTAAGCGTAATATCCCTTGAAGAACAGATGCGGATTCAGGTTGGCCGTGGTCTGCGCGCTCATACGCAGACGCAATCCGTCGATATAGTTATTGGAGATCATGGTGTTTACCGGACCGATATCTACCTTGCTGGGATGCTCCTTGGTCCCGGTTTCCACAAAGTTCTCGATAAACGCCTTCAATACAAAATCACATATTTGAATCCCGGCATCTGCTCCAGACGCTTTACCAGCATATCCATAGAACTCTCGGTCTGCGTAAGCGGAACCGGCCGGTATTGATTCCAGAAATCGTCTCCGCGCATCATGGCGTCCGCCTCTTTGATCTCGGCCCCTTACGCTTGAAAAGTTGCTGCGGAAGCTCATCGAAGGCATAATCAGAGTAACGGGTAGTCCTTCGTATCTGGAATCCTTGCATGATCTTCATCAAGGTCATCTCCACAATCATGTCATCGGTTTTCAACACCCACTCCCCATTGGGCAATTGCTCGAACTCCTGAATAATATCCATATTGTCTACAAAGTTCACCCCGATTTCTTGGGCAGGTTCATTGTACATTTCTTCACCGTATAAGACGAATCGGCCAATACGTAAAGATGCCCCGTAAAACCGAAGTCCTGCGAGTTATTGGGAACGAAGGTGAGATGGAAGCACTTGTCCTTGTCCACGAATGTGGTGTCCATAATGTAAAACTTATAAAGAGATGGCATCACTGGACGAAATAGGGCTGATGAAAGGATACTGCAACAGACGGATATCATTGTCGTAAATATTCACATCCGTAAATACATCCTTCAGCACCGTGCTCAGCATATCTCCGTTGCAAACAGCTCGTTCACACCCGTAGAGCTCATTCCTTTGATAATGGTCTTCTCACTCTTGGGATGTTTACGGTAAATTTTCTGCGAAGCGGTCTCGTCCACCGAAATAGGAAGGATGAATTTATTGGTTTCCTCACAAAGTTCGATCTGGTCTTTCAGGAAAGGCATCTTTTATACATGCCTTTTCCAGCATCTCGGGAGTCACATCATTCAGTGACATCGTGATCTTCTGATACTTATTGTACTGATAGTAATCGTTCTCGCTCAGCTTATTATTCTTTTATGAGCGATCACCTTCTTCATCAGTTCCACTGCCGGATTATTCTTACGGGAGTATTTCTCTCGTTTGGGCTTCACCACCACTTCGTCCAGCATGATATCATCCGGTCTCATCCTCACATTCAGGTTCTTGGTGACGCCGGGAATTATATTCACCACTTTTGTTACATATCCCACCGCCGAAAAGGTGAGTTTATTCCAGCCTTTACGGGTTTCGACCTTATAATTTCCATCATTATCGGTAATACTTCCTACGCCTTTTCCTTCATAAAAGACTGACAAGTAGGGTATGGGTTCATTCGTCAATGAGTCTGTTACAACGCCTTGTATATTTTGGGCTGACACCGAAATGCAGCATCCTAATAACAAAAATAGTAGAAACGACTTGATATATTTTGTCTTCATTCTTTTCACCGCTATTTTTATGAGGGAACAAAGTTAAGCATTAACTTAAAAGAAAGTTGCTAATATAAGCTAATAAATACAGAAATCTTACATATTGACCAATAAATAGGTGAAATTTAACACCGGAAGAACCATTATGCAGCAAATAAAGGGTCTTTTCACAAAGCCCCTTTTAAGTTTTCAATAGGTATTAGTTTTTAAGGTAAAAGATTGTTTTCAGGATAACGATGCAAATATCGAGCCTTTTTAAACCAGCCAAATAAAAACTATGCCATACAACATGTTTTAGATTTTTCTGTCTTTTTGGCAGATTATTATTCAAAATGCTCTTTATCGGCCTCATTATATATACAAAGGTAGCAAAATATAGACTAAAACAGCATTTTAATGAGTTTTTCTTTTCCCAAGAAATGTCCATCTACCTTATCGCGATGTTTCAGCACCTTTGCATCGATGAAGAAAACAATTTCTTCGGCGATATTGGTTATATGGTCTCCGGCACGTTCCAGCTTACGGATAACGGTGCCGAGTTCCAGGCAAGTCAGGAAATTATCGGGGTGTGTTTCCAGATATTTTGTAAGGACGGCAGGAGCAGCCGCATTGATTTCGTCCAGCAAATTATCTTTACTGAATACATTGAGGGCTAACTCCAGATTTTCTTCATTCAACGCGTTCTTGGTCATTTCGAGCATACCGAGCACTTGTTTCAGCATCTCTTCTATACGCAGGCTGTGGAGCAGTTCACTATCCAGCACGGTTTCCTCGCTTCTCACCACAAAACGGGCTATGCCTTCGGCAAAATCTCCCAAACGCTCCAAATCACTGTTTATCTTGAACATGGCCAGCACAAAACGCAGGTCAATGGCTACCGGATTGTATAGAGCGATAGTGTCCTCTACATCACTGTCTATTTTCAACTCGAACGCATTCACCCTTTTCTCACGGACAATGACTTGCTGTGCCTGGTCACGGTTAAAGGTCAGCACAGCCTCTCCTGCCCTGTCCAGCTGATTGTAAACCAATGTCCACATCTCGTTCACTTCCTTCTTCAGTGATACAAGTTCTGATTCTATAAATTTCACCATATTCTTAATTCTTGTTTTGTTTATCATTATTTCTTTCACCGCAGATTGCGCAGATTCACACTGATTTTAATTTTCCGGACAGAAGAATAAAAGACAAATCCGTACCATTAGATCTGAAAAGCAAGCAAGTCCGCATCGGGTTGTGGCACATCAGTTCCAGCTTTATCTTATCTCCCATCTGTGCAACGCTGTGATGAATGCTTTACCCGAAACGCCCTGTAATATAATTCTGGGTCGCTTCCTTGCCCGGATTCGTAAATATTTTCTTCGTATCATCATATTCCACCATATTGCCCATATAGAAGAAGGCTGTCTTGTCACTGACACGCGCGGCCTGCTGCATGTTGTGGGTGACAATAACGATGGTATATTCTTTCTTCAGCTCATGAATCAACTCTTCTACCTTGGCTGTAGAGATAGGGTCCAGTGCCGAAGCCGGTTCATCCATAAGCAGAACCGAAGGAGATACGGCCATGGCACGGGCTATGCACAACCGCTGCTGCTGACCACCGGACAGGGCAAACGCAGACTCTTTCAACTTATTCTTCACCTCATCCCACAATGCGGCTCCTTTCAAGGTTTCCTCCACCCTGTGGCGGATAAACTCATTATCTTTCACCCCATTTACCCGAAGCCCGTAAGCCACATTCTCGAAAATACTTTTCGGGAACGGGTTGGGACGCTGAAAGACCATCCCTACGCTCTTGCGCAACTCGTCCACCTGCACGGACTTGTCGTATATATTTCTCCCGTCAATCAAAATCTCCCCCAGACGAGAGCCGGGAATGAGGTCGTTCATGCGGTTGAACAGACGGAGGAAGGTGGACTTGCCACAACCGGACGGGCCTATGAAAGCCACCACCGATTTCTCTTCAATCGTCATGCTTATATCTTTCAGTGCCTGAAAATCACCATAGAAAAATTTACATGTTTTGCATCTATCTTATTCATATTCTTAATGTTTTAATAATTTGCTGATTTGTCTATGTGCTAATGTACCAATGTCCGTGCGGTACACAGCGCAACCCATCGGCACACCGACAAATTATTAATTCGTTTTACTTTGTTGGAAAAATACCGGCGGAGTGCATTTGCCAACAGGTTTATAATTAAAATAATAAGGATCAGTACCAACGCCGTACCGTATGCCAAAGGAAGCTGTGACTCCATATCCGTTCCGCTGGTAGAAATCACATAAAGGTGATAAGGCAATGCCATGCATTGGTCCAGAATGCTGTGTGGCAGTTGCGGCAGGAAGTAAGCGGCACACGTAAACAAGATGGGTGCCGTTTCACCCGATACACGTCCCAAAGCCAGAATCAGTCCGGTAATGATGTTGGGCATCCCCATAGGCAGAATCACATGCCAGATGGTTTGCAGCTTGGTCGCGCCCAAAGCCAGACTCCCTTCACGGAAGCTGTCGGGAATCGCCTTCAAGGCTTCTTCGGTGGTGCGTATCACCAAAGGTACACAAAGCAATCCCAACGTCAAAGAACCGGCCAGGATGCTGTCGCCGAACCCCATGTATTTCACAAACAGTGCCATACCAAACAAACCGAACACAATGGACGGAATACCGCTCAGGTTATTGGTCATCATCCGGATAAAGCGGACCAGCTTGCCTTTCGGCGCATACTCGTTCATATAAATGCCACTCATCACTCCCACCGGAAAAGCGAACAGCGCACTGCCCGCCATCAGATAAAAGTACCTACAATGGCCGGCCATATACCGCCACCCGTCATGCCGTCACTGGGCGCCGTGGTCAGAAACTCCCAGCTGATTACTCCTATACCTTTATATATAATAAAACCGAGAATGGCGAACAGAATGAGGACAATACTATAACTCAACAGTTTGAAAATGCCGAATGCCAGCCATTGCGAACGTCTTTACGCGTCCCTTGCCCGACAGGGAAAACATCTTGCTTCATATCTTAAATACTTAATTAATCATTTGTCAATCTATCCATATACCCATTGGCTACGCTGTGTGCCGCATGATCATTAGCACACCGGCAAATCAGTACATTATTTATTTGTTCTTGATGAAATATATTCTACACTAAAGTTGATAAGCATCGTGATGAAAAACAACACTACTCCCAACAGGAACAGGGCTTCATAGTGCGCGCCGCCGGCTGGAGCCTCCCAGTTCCGCTGCAATAGTCGCCGGAATGGTACGGAGCGGCTCCAGAATAGTGGTGGGTATCACGGCCGCATTTCCTGTAACCATCAGCACCGCCATCGTCTCGCCTATGGCACGTCCGATGCCTAGGACAACGCCCGAAGTGATTCCCGAAACAGAGAAAGGTATCACCACCTTATATATAGTCTGCCAACGGGTAGCGCCCAATGCCAGACTGGCTTCGCGCATGGCACGGGGACAATTCCGCATCGCATCCTCGCTTACGGTAATGATAGTGGGGAGTGCCATGATAGCCAAAACAATACTTCCGGCCAATCCGGTCTCGCCCACAGGCAGATTAAAGACTTTCTGAATAAGCGGTACGATGACTATCAACCCAAAGAAACCGTAGACCACGGACGGAATACCACTGAGCAATTCAATAACCGGCTTCAGAAAACTACGGGTCCGATGGTCGGCCACCTCGGACATATACACCGCCACCGACAAGCCGAAAGGCAAAGCGAACAGGATGGCAAAGAAACTCACCCAAAGCGTACCCGTAATCAAAGGAAGGAATCCGAACTGAGGGGCAGGAGTAGCCGTAGGGAACCATTCCTTTCCGGCAAAACCTCGTCAAAAGAAATAGACTCGTCTTTCAGCAGGTGGCCCGGAAAATCCTTCTCTATAAACTTGGAGGGAACAAAGGCGATGATGCCTGGATTACCGGCAACGATCTCGCCGATGCACCGGGGGCTTTCTCGTATCCGGCTCCCAACTCTTCCTCCGAGAAATAGGAGGTGATATCCTCCAACCGGAAAACTTTAACCTCCGCGTCCGGTCCTCCCAGCTCTTTCCAGTTGGTAATCTCTTCGTCAAAACGTCTTTTATTTGTGCCGCACTCAGTTCCTGCACCGGATTGGCTTTATTCACCGCCAGCACATATCCTCTTCTATGACTTTTTATTAAAAGTCCCAAAGCTTCCGCAAACAAGAATACGACAATCAGCAAAATAGTAATGCTCGTTACAAAACCGCTGCAAGTCAATATTCCTTCTACAATCTTTTCCCAAACTCGTTTCATACAGTTTTAGTCTTCTATTTTAATAACCGATGCAAAAGCCTCTTTATATTAAGGTGATATGAAAGAAGCTTGAAGTATTTGCTACAATTATATTACAAACTTGTTACAAGCAAAGACAATCCTGATCTTATTGCCATTTTCCCGCAAGGACGGATCCAATCCACCCTTGCCGGCGAATATTGCCCGTAACAGAATCGTAACACACCAGTAAAACAAATGACACAAGAAAACGTTTCTTTTGCACACGAATTAATATAAGAACTTATGAATCAATTAAAAGCTCTATTTCTTTTATTCTATTGGCTTGTAGTCTGAATATTAACGCACAACGCATAAAGGCAGTGACACGGTGTTGCCTGTGTCACAGGAAACAGCCGAGATTTTCATGAAAGATGATCCCGACCGGCGGGTAACCGTCACCGGCGGGGAACCGGAGTGGGATTTCCGCCCTGATGGACAACACGACAGATATCGCTATGGCTTCCCGTCCCATCAAATTCAGCGAAAAGATGAAACTGAAAGCCGCCAAACAGGAAGTGGAGGAGGTAATCATAGCGTATGATGCCCTGGCCGTCATTGTAAACCCGTCCAACCCTGTCAGCCAACTGACACGCCAGCAACTGGAAGCCATATTCCGCGGCAAGATAACCAATTGGAAGCAACTGGGAGGACCCGATATGAAAATTATTGTCTATTCCCGCGAAACCTCTTCGGGAACTTACGAATTTTTCAAAGAAAGCGCCCTGAAGAACAAGAACTACATGAGCAGCAGCTTGTCCATGCCCGCCACCGGAGCCGTGATCCAGTCTGTAAGCCAGACCAAAGGCGCTATCGGCTATGTGGGACTGGCCTACTTGTCCCCGGGTGAAAGCCATCGCCGTTTCCTACGACGACGGCAAGCACTATGTACTGCCCAGCCTTGAAAACGGAAAGAAGAAACTTTACCCCGTAGTACGCCCTCTTTACTACTATTACAACGTAGCCAATAAGGAAAAAGTAACCCCGTTCATCGACTATATCCTGTCGCCCCAGGGGCAAAATATTATAAAAACGGTGGATATATTCCTGTGAAATAAAGGATATCCCAAAAGAATGCGTACTTTTGCAGCAAAAGTGTAAAATTGATATCACAATGACTGAAATGAACGCTACAGAAGCTACAGAGAAGAAAAGTCTGAACTTCATTGAACAGGCAGTTGAGAACGACCTGAGAGAAGGTAAAACGGAGGGAAAGTACAAACCCGCTTTCCGCCCGAGCCGAACGGCTACCTGCACATCGGTCATGCCAAAGCCATCTGTCTGGATTTCGGGATAGCTGCACGCTATGGTGGCGTATGTAACCTGCGTTTTGACGACACCAACCCGACCAAAGAAGATATGGAATACGTGGAAGCCATCAAGGAGGACATCCAATGGCTCGGATTCCAGTGGGGAAACGAATATTATGCATCCGACTACTTCCAGCAATTATGGGATTTCGCCGTCAATCTGATAAAGGAAGGAAAGGCTTATATAGACGAACAGAACTCCGAACAAATCGCGGCACAAAAGGCACTCCCACCCAACCCGGAACCGAGAGTCCTTACCGCAACCGTCCCATCGAGGAAAGCCTGGAACTGTTCAACAAAATGAACAGCGGTGAAATAGAAGAAGGCAAAATGGTGCTCCGTGCCAAAATAGACATGGCAAGCCCCAACATGCACTTCCGCGACCCTATTATTTATCGTGTGGTAAAGACTCCGCACCACCGTACAGGCGAAACCTGGAAAGCATACCCCATGTATGACTTCGCACACGGACAGAGCGACTATTTTGAAGGAGTGACCCATTCGCTGTGTACCTTGGAGTTCGTACCCCACCGTCCGTTGTACGACCTGTTCGTGGACTGGGTAAAAGAGGGTAAAGATCTGGACGACAACCGTCCTCATCAGTATGAGTTCAACAAACTGAACCTGAACTACACCTTGATGAGCAAGCGTAACCTGCTGATTCTGGTAAAAGAACATCTGGTAAACGGTTGGGACGACCCCGTATGCCGACTCTCTGCGGTTTCCGCCGTCGCGGCTACTCGCCTGAGTCCATCCGCAAATTTGTAGACAAGATAGGTTATACCACTTATGATGCCCTGAATGACTTCGCCCTGCTGGAAAGCGCTGTCCGCGAAGACTTGAACAGCCGTGCCACCCGTGTATCGGCAGTCATCAATCCGGTGAAACTGATCATTACCAACTATCCCGAAGGACAGGTGGAGGAAATGGAAGCTGTCAACAACCCGGAAGATCCGTCGGCAGGCACACACACCATCGAATTCAGCCGCGAACTGTGGATAGAACGCGACGACTTCATGGAAGACGCCCCGAAGAAATATTTCCGTATGACTCCGGGACAGGAAGTGCGTCTGAAAAGCGGATACATCGTGAAATGCACAGGCTGCAAGAAAGACGACAACGGCAATGTGGTAGAGGTATACTGCGAATACGATCCCGACAGCAAAACAGGTATGCCGGGCAGCAACCGCAAAATCAAAGGTACCATCCACTGGGTAAGCTGCGCACACTGTCTGCCTGCCGAAGTACGCCTGTACGACCGCCTGTGGAAAGTGGAGAACCCGCGTGATGAGATGGCCGCCATCCGCGAAGCAAAGAACTGCGACGCACTGGAAGCCATGAAAGAAATGATCAACCCCGATTCGTTGAATGTATTAACCAACTGCTATGTAGAGAAATATCTGGCCGATGCCAAACCGCTGGATTACTTGCAGTTCCAGCGCATCGGTTATTTCAATGTAGACAAAGACTCTACACCGGAACATCTGGTGTTCAACCGCACCGTATCTTTAAAAGATACCTGGAGCAAAATCAATAAATAAAACAAGCTTATGAACTACGACATGTCTTCTTACTTTGAAGACCCGGAATTTAAAGAAGCATTGGCAAAATACGAGGGTATGGTGGAGAACCATACCCCGCTTATTTTGAAGCTGATGAATTGATCGATATCGCCGAATACTACACTTTAAAAGGAAGACATAAAGATGCAGACAAGGCCATAGACCTCACTCTCCAATTACATCCCGAAAACACAGACGCCCTGGTTTTCCGGATACGCTCCCTGATGCTGCAAAACAAAAGGAAGAAGCCAAAGTGGTAGCGCAACTCATCGCCAACAGCACCGACCGTGAATGCAGGTTCCTGCAAGCTGACATGCTGATGGAGGAGGACCGCATAGAAGAGGCCGAGGAGATATTCAAACAACTGGTCATGGACGAGGAGTACGAAGTGGATACGCTGCTGGATATCATCCAGGACTATACCAACGCCAATCAGGAAGAATATGCCGGACAATGGGTAGACTGCCTGTTTGCTCATTCCGACATGCAAACCCTGCCCAAAACCAACCAACGCCTCCGCGATGTGCTGTGCGATTATTACAGCACGTTCAACAAGCCCGACTTGGCCATCCCCTACCTGAACATGACCCTGAACGAGTATCCCTATTCCATCGAGCATTGGAACGAACTGGGAAATGCCATCTGCAACAATGCCAATACGAAGAGGCGAACGAAGCCTTGGATTTCGCATTAGCCATTGATGATGAAAATACAGATTCATTGACTTTGAAAGCATTTGGTTACCACCAGGCAGGCAATTTAAAGGAATCCTGCGACTACTATCTCCGTCTGGCCAATGTGAGCAAGAACAAGACGAAAGCCTATCTGGCACTGGCACAAATCTATCTGGAGATGCGGGATCATGCTTCAGCCATCAGCTATATAGAAAAGCTGATAAACCGGAAATCGGGCCTGACCGACTACGAATTGGCCGAGTTATATTCTGACACGGCGCTCTGTCATGCCTATCTGGGACATACCGAAAACGGATACAAATATATCAACCAAGCATTGGAGCTGAACGAACATGATGCCGAAATACGTATCGCAGCCGGACGCTTCTTTACAATAGAAGCTCAAAAAGCGATATCAGCGAAGAGGAACAAGAAAACAACCTCCGCAATGCGGAACATCAATTCACACGTGCATTGGAGTTTACTCCGAAGGAGGAACGGTTTGATGTGCTGTTCAAAATCGGCTCTCTATATTTTGACGAACATAATTTTGAATATGCCAACCAGTACTTCGAACTAATAAACAAAGAATTTCCGGAGGATGCCGATGCCACTTACTTTTTCTGGCTTACGGTTATTACCACCAGCAGGAATCCGCTTCGTTCATGCACTATCTGGCTAAAATCAGAAAAGAAATTCCGGATATGTACGCCACCATGGGAACCGGCGATACCATACTGATGACCGACACCTACTTCAATGAAGCGCTGCGTGCCATTAAAGAAGATGTCAGCACAGGCAAGATTAACTTAAACAAATATTTATAATAATTTTATGGAATCAGTTGCATTTATCCAGTGGTGTCTGGACCACTTGAATTATTGGACAATAACGTTATTAATGGCCATCGAAAGCTCTTTTATCCCTTTCGGAAGTGGTAGTGCCGCCCGCCGCCTATAAGGCTGCCGGAGGAAACAGTGACCTGAATGTATTTCTGGTAGTTATATTTGCGACCATCGGAGCCAATATAGGAGCCATCATCAATTATTATATAGCCTATTTCGTAGGCCGTCCGCTGGTTTATAAATTTGCGAACAGCCGCTTCGGACACATGTGCCTGATTGATGAAGCCAAGGTTCAGAACGCGGAACACTACTTTGACAAGCATGGGGCACTCTCCACCTTTATCGGACGTCTTATTCCTGCCGTCCGCCAGCTTATCTCCATTCCTGCCGGTCTGGCCAAGATGAAATTATCCACTTTCCTGCTGTACACAACGCTGGGAGCAGGTATCTGAATGCCATCCTGGCAGCCATCGGTTACTATCTGCAATCAGTGGTTCCCGAAGAGCAGTTATTGAGTACCGTCACCGAATACAGCCACGAGTTAGGATATTGCTTTATAGCTATCGGCGTTTTAATAGTAGGTTTCCTGATTTATAAAGGAAGAAAATAAAAGAATGAACTTTTTCCATTTAAATTTGTTATCATTACAGTATCGAACTAAAATATAATAAAATTATGGCAAAACAGCATTTAAAGGAACACCGGTAACACTAGCCGGAGAATTTGTGAAAGCAGGAACTTCAGCTCCGGAATTTACATTGGTAAAAGGAGATTTGAGCAATTATACATTAAAAGACGGAAGGGCAAATATCTGATTCTGAACATTTTCCCCAGTATGGATACCGGCGTGTGCGCTACTTCCGTACGCAAGTTCAACCAGCTGGCTGCAAACCAGCCCAATACGGTGGTGTTGGCAATCTCTAAAGACCTGCCATTCGCCCAGGGACGCTTCTGCACTACTGAAGGCATCACCAACGTTATTCCTTTGTCTGATTATCGCTATACTTCCGATTTCGCTGAAAAATATGGTGTATTGATGACTGATGGTCCTTTGGCTGGATTATTGGCACGCTCGGTTGTAGTGATTGACCCGGAAGGAAAAGTGGTTTATACCGAACTTGTTCCCGAAATAACCCAGGAACCGAATTATGAGGCCGCACTGAAAGCGGTAAAATAAAAGTGCTTCCCGAAAGAATAAAGAAAACGGCAGAAGATTTTACAATCTATCTACATAGTTTTAGGGCAGTTTCCGGCATAGCTTCTTGAAAGTTATGCCGGAAATTTTATATGTCATGCTTGAAAGATCTATAATCTTGCATGTGAAAGATTTATAATCTTATGCCCGCAAGATCTATAATCTTACATCTTCATCCTTTAGACAAGTACCATTGGTACATTCTGTGTACCCTTCTTCTATATCAATCTTATGCTGCCAGCCCAGCCGGTGCAATTTGCTTACATCCGTCAGCTTACGCATAGTGCCGTCCGGTTTCGTAGCGTCAAAAGTCAGTTTGCCCTGATAACCCACTTCCTTGACAATCTTGTCCGCCAGTTGGGCAATGGTGATTTCTTTCCCCGTACCGATATTGATATGACAGTTGCGGATATCCTTGGAGCCGGCAGCATAGGTATCCTTAAAATCCACATGCTCCATGATATAGACACTGGCATCAGCCATCTCCTCACTCCATAAGAACTCACGCAACGGCTTGCCTGTTCCCCACAAAGTTACTTCCTGCCCGGTTATGCCATACTTTTTCAGAATGGAGAGAATCTCCTCATCCGTATGCGAACCGTCTATCCCTCTACGGGACGAAGATTCATATCTTTACGCACCGCATCCCAGTTCCCCTCATTCAGGCATTTTCCCAAATGAATCTTACGAATCATGGCAGGCAGCACATGGCTGTTCTCCAAATGGAAATTATCATTGGGACCGTAAAGGTTCGTAGGCATCACGGCTATGTAATTGGTTCCATATTGCAAGTTAAAGCTTTCGCACATCTTCAACCCGGCAATCTTCGCAATAGCATACGGTTCGTTGGTATACTCCAAGGGAGAAGTCAGTAACACATCTTCCTTCATGGGTTGTACGGCATCACGAGGATAAATGCAAGTGCTTCCCAAAACAAGAGTTTCTTTACATCATGGCGGAAACTCTCCCTATCACATTCTGCTGAATCTGCAAGTTCTGATAAATAAAATCGGCACGGTAAAGACTGTTCGCCATGATGCCTCCCACATGCCGCTGCCAGAATGACATACTGGGGCTGCTCTTCATCAAAAACTTCTTCACAGCCTGCCCGTCCAGCAAATCCAGTTCTTTGTGAGAACGGCCTACCAGATTGGTATATCCCTTTGCTGCAAATTATTCCATATAGCAGACCCCACCAGTCCGTGGTGGCCTGCTACATATATCTTGGCTGTTTTTCCATTATTCTGCTATTTGAGCCTTTAAATACAGTTTCTTCACGAACTTCATATCATGCTTCACCATGATTTTCACCAGTTCGGGGAAAGAAGTCTTACGGGATTCCAGCCCAGCAACGTTTTGGCTTTAGTGGGATCACCCAACAACTGCTCCACTTCGGCGGGACGGAAATACTTAGGATCGACGGCAACCAGTTCCTTGCCCGTCGCCACATCGATACCTCTTTCATCCACCCCTTTGCCTTCCCAGCGCAATTCAATGCCCACTTCCTTGAAGGCCAAGGTACAGAACTCGCGCACCGTATGGTATTCGCCGGTCGCAATGACAAAATCTTCGGGAGTATCATGCTGAAGAATCATCCACATACACTCCACATAATCCTTGGCATAGCCCCAGTCGCGCAAAGAATCCAGATTTCCCAGATACAGCTTGTCCTGATATCCCTGGGCTATACGTGCGGCAGCCAAAGTAATCTTGCGTGTTACGAAATTTTCACCACGGCGTTCACTCTCATGGTTGAACAGGATGCCGTTCACGGCAAACATACCGTAACTTTCACGATAGTTCTTGGTAATCCAGAAACCATACTGCTTGGCCACCCCATACGGAGAACGGGGATAGAAGGGAGTCGTTTCCTTCTGAGGCACTTCCTGTACCAGTCCGAACAATTCGGAAGTCGATGCCTGATAAATCTTGGTCTTCTTTCCAGGCCCAGAATACGGACCGCTTCCAACATACGCAGCGTGCCTACCGCATCCGCTTCCGCAGTGTACTCGGGTACATCGAAACTTACTTTCACATGGCTCTGAGCAGCCAGATTATAGATTTCATCGGGCTGTACAGCCTGAATGATACGTATCAGCGAACTACTGTCGGTCATATCCCCAATGCAGATTCACCAGACGGGTCTTTTGCATATCACGAACCCACTCGTCCAGATAAAGATGTTCGATACGACCGGTATTGAATGAAGAAGAACGGCGCAGAATACCGTGAACCTCATATCCCTTTTCAATCAAAAACTCTGCCAGGAATGAACCGTCCTGACCTGTAATACCTGAAATTAAAGCTACTTTTTCATTTCGTTTATTGTAAATGGCCTTATGCAAGCCCTCTTGGTTATTTCATATCACATAGCTATCTACTGCTATCTGCCTTTCGGCATGGCAAAGGGCGGAATGACCAAACAGAACGGCAGATGACAGACAGCATACACTCCATGTATGCAGAAATAAAATATATACAAGAAAGAATATTTACTCCGCCGAAAATTCTTTGATGCGCTGTTCCTCGCTCAACCGGCAGATCAGCAATGTGTTATTCTTCTCAGCAACGATATATCCGTCCAGTCCCTGTACCACCACCCTCTTTTCCTGTGTAGTGTGAATCACACAGTTACGGGTTTCATACAACTTTATATTCTCACCTATCTGCGTATTATTATGGGCATCTTTCGGCAAATTCTCGTGCAATGATCCCCAAGTACCCAGATCACTCCACCCAAAGCTGGCAGGAAGGACAAAATCTCATCCGCCTTCTCCATAATGGCATAATCCACCGAAATGTTCTCGCACAAAGGGAAATTCCGGTCAATCATTTCCTGCTCCTTGTCCGTATAATAATAAGGAAGCAAACGCTCGAACACCTTCGAAATGGCAGGCTGATATACGCGCAGGGCGTTCACCACCGTATTTACATTCCACACAAAAATACCGGCATTCCAGAAGAAATTATTTTTGAATATAGCGCCGGGCTGTTTCCAGATCGGGTTTCTCTTTAAAAGAATACACCCGGAATACCTCCTTATTGGCGGTAGAAGGTACACTGAGATCAGCTTCAATGTAACCGTAGCCCGTCTCAGGACGAGTAGGTTTCATGCCCAGGGTAAGGATAGCGTCCGAATCGGCCGTAAAATTCATCGCCGAATTAATCACCCGCTGAAACTCCGCGATATTCATCACAATGTGGTCGCTGGGGTCACCACCATATTGGCCTTAGGATTACGTGCCTTTATTTTCCAACTGACGTATGCTATACAAGGAGCCGTATTGCGACGGCAAGGCTCACGCAGGATATGATCATCAGCAATATCGGGCAACTGCTCCTTTACAGTATCCGCATACTTCTCTGATGTCACCACCCAAATATTTTCCGGAGGACAGATCCCCTGAAAACGGTCAGCCGTAAGTTGGATCAATGTACGGCCGCAACCCAGTACATCAATAAATTGCTTAGGATAATCAGGAGTACTCATCGGCCAGAAACGGCTTCCAACACCTCCGGCCATTATAACGAGGTGATTATTCTTGATGTTCATATGATTCATTTTTACGTTGTATGACCGCAAAGATAAGTATTATTTTTAAAAAGTATTGCGTTTTAATTTATATGTCCTATATTTGCATACGACTAACATTTTTTGTCATGAAACAACCGACAACTGAAAACTCTGATATAATTAAACTAGTAGCGATATTAGGTGATTTTGCCTTGTTGAACCTTTCTATGATACTTGTGTTTTTATTCTGAAAGGAATAGATTCACAGGCCATAGCCCATATTTCATTGAAAACCTACCTGCTGACTTCCAACCTGTGCTATATTCCCTGCATATCCATCTTTGGGGTCATACTGCACAACCGCATAGTGCGTCCGGAACAGATTGTAGGCCGCCTGTTAGGAACAATCAGCTTGCATGTAGTCATCTTCCTCACGGTGCTGGCCATTATTAAGGTAGATAACTTCTCACGCATCTATCTGCTTGCTTTCTATCTGTCTTTCATACCTTTAGCTATAGGATGGCGACTGACATTGCGGTTCTTTGTGAAAATGTTCCGCCGCAGTGGCAGGAACCTGCACACCACTGTACTGATAGGCGACGGGGACAATATGGTGGAGCTGTACCATACGTTGAACGATTTGACTTACGGATACAGGGTTTTAGGCATTTTCTATGATGAGAAGGATTCTAATTACCCCGAAGGGATTCCTTTAAAGGTCCTGTAAACCAATTATTTGAATGGTTATCCCATAACACCGTGCACGAACTGTACTGTGGTCTGCCATCCAGCAGAAAGGATGATATTCTGGCCATCATGAACTATTGCGAGAACAATCTGATCCGCTTCTATAGCGTACCTCATGTACGTAACTATATAAAGCGCCAGTTGCAGCTGGAATTATTGGGTGAAGTTCCTGTCTTATCCATCCGTACCGAGCCGTTGCAGAACCCGGTAAACAGACTGGCAAAACGGTTATTTGATTTGACATTTTCCTCTCTGTTTTACTTACAATTTTTCCATTTATGTACCTGATTGTAGGTCTTATTATTAAAATTACCTCACCTGGTCCCATATTCTTCAAACAGGAGAGAAACGGGGAAAACGGGAAAATCTTTAAATGCTATAAGTTCCGTTCCATGAAAGTGAACGCATTGTCCGATTCATTGCAGGCTACCAAGAATGATCCCCGCAAGACCAAGTTCGGCAACTTCCTGCGCAAAAGCAATCTGGACGAACTGCCGCAATTCATTAATGTATTCAAAGGAGAGATGTCCATTGTAGGTCCCAGACCCCATATGCTGAAACATACAGAGGAATATTCCCAACTGATTAACAAATACATGATGCGCCACCTTGTCAAACCCGGAATTACCGGATGGGCGCAAGTCACCGGCTACCGGGGAGAAACCAAAGAACTTTCCCAAATGGAAGGCAGGGTAAGAAGAGACTTGTGGTATATTGAGAACTGGACTTTCCTGCTCGACATCCGCATCATGATAAAACAGTAACCAACATGTTCCGGGCGAGAAAAACGCCTATTAATCCAAATCGTAGGGACATATAAAAAAAAAAGATATGAAAGGTATTGTACTAGCCGGAGGTTCGGGCACGCGCCTCTATCCTATTACCAAAGGAGTATCCAAACAGCTGCTGCCTGTCTTCGACAAACCCATGATTTATTATCCTATATCGGTACTTATGCTGGCCGGCATACGGGAAATACTCATTATCTCCACCCCATACGACTTACCGAGCTTCAAAAGACTGTTAGGAGACGGAAGCGATTTCGAGTACGCTTTGAATATGCGGAACAGCCTTCGCCCGACGGACTGGCTCAGGCTTTCATCATCGGCGAGAAATTCATCGGAAATGATTCCGTCTGCCTTGTACTGGGTGATAACATATTCCACGGCAACGGTCTGTCCGCCATGTTGAGAGAATCCGTACGTGCTGCCGAAGAGGACAAGAAAGCAACGGTATTCGGCTATTGGGTCAGTGACCCCGAAAGATATGGCGTAGCGGAATTTGACAAAGAAGGCAACTGCCTCTCTATTGAAGAAAACCTGCCCAACCTAAGTCCAACTATGCCGTGGTGGGACTCTATTTCTATCCCAACAAGGTGGTGGAAGTAGCCAAGAATATCAAGCCTTCGGCACGGGGAGAACTGGAAATCACCACCGTAAACCAGCAATTTCTTCAGGACAAGGAATTGAAAGTACAGACATTGGGCAGAGGTTTCGCATGGCTGGATACCGGTACTCACGACTCGCTGGCCGAGGCAAGCACCTACATCGAAGTCATTGAAAAGCGCCAGGGCTGAAAGTGGCATGCCTTGAGGGCATAGCTTTGAGAAAAGGCTGGATTACTCCGGAAAAGATGCAGGAACTGGCCCAGCCGATGCTTAAAACCAATACGGACAATATTTACTGAAAGTTATAAAAGAACTGGGATTAGAATAATGGAAGTTATAAAACAGCAATAGACGGGGTTTTCATTTTGGAACCCCGTATTTTAATGATGCAAGAGGGTATTTCTTTGAAAGCTTCTCGGGACGTGAATTTGAAGAAAAGTATGCAGGACTACATTTGTACAGGATAATGAGAGTTTCTCTACTTATGGTGTATTACGCGGCCTGCATTTCCAGAAACCTCCTTTCACACAAAGCAAACTGGTGCGTGTGATCAAGGGAGCGGTACTGGATGTGGCTGTAGATATCCGGAAAGATTCTCCTACTTTCGGAAAGCATGTGGCTGTAGAATTGACCGGAGAGAATCACCGGCAGTTTTTTCCCCGCGGATTCGCACACGGCTTTGCGGTACTAAGTGACGAGGTGTTGTTCCAATACAAGTGTGACCATTATTATGCTCCGCAAAGCGAAGGAGGAATCGCATGGGACGACCCCGATCTAGGCATAGACTGGCGACTTCCGGCCGACAAGGTTATTTTGTCCGACAAGGACAAGAAACATCCGAGATTGAAAGACTATCAAACGGATTTCGACTTTAATCAAAGTTTATATTAAAGGCTGTTTTGATTCTGCGTTTGTCCGGTTTTCGCCAGTGAAATTAAAGAAACCGAAAACTGCACACCGGACTATCGTAACGTTCAGGGCAACATTTCCGAAGATTGAACCTAAAACAGGGTGCACCTCCTACGAAAGAGATGCACCCTGTTTTATAGGTCAATATCTTTATATCACTTCTTCTCCATCCCTCCTGAGGAGCATTAAGTCCTGCCTTCAGATTTTCAAAGAATTCACGTCCGAACAAGATCCATGCGGAAGCGCCCGCCACTGCCAGGAAAATAAATCCGACAAGAATCACCTTCTTGCTGGTTCCCGAAGGCAGCAACGGCACACTGGCAGGTTCCACAACGGCAAATACAGGTTTGGCCTCCTGTACTTTGGCCCGTGCCACCTGCAATTGGGTAGCCACCTGGCTATACACCTGATATGCCAGATTCATATCATTCTGCAACCGTTCTCTCTCCGTCAAAGCACTTTGAAGGACAACCCCTTGTTGGCATCCATGTAATTGGCATAATTCTGCTGGGCTACATAATACTCCTGCTGGCGTTCCTTATACAATTGTTCCAGATAAGCACAATCCTGCTGGGCTTTGGAGACCCTGTACGCTGTGATATACTCCTGAAGCTTCACCACTACCGTGTCTGTAATGGCGGCCGTAACCATCGGGTCCTGCAAAGTCACCGTCACTGTGGTGATGCCGGTTTTCTTATCCACATCAGCAGTAATCGCCTTACGCATGGCTTCCACTTTCTTCGCCTGATCTTCTGTCAGGTGGAAAGGATCCAGCCTGTTCCCTTCTTCCTCTTCCTTATCGGAGAAGAGAGATTTCACCCCGCCTATAGCCGCCCCGGGCAATCCCATAATAGCACCCCACCACGGAGCTTTCTGCTCATCGAGATAAGCTACAAAAGTAGTATCCACCTCACCGTCCAACGTGGTGACATGTGCATTAAACAGTTCCAGAATGAAAGGAGTAGACGCTACTATATCCGGGAAAAGAGATACGTTCAACGCATCCGCCTCACTGCCCAGACTCATGCCTCCGATCCCCAGCATGGCAGCCATTCCCGACAGGCTCCCCTCCGCTTTTACCGGATTCGGGAGACAATGTCACTTCCACCGTATATTGCTTGGGAATACTCAGAGCGATAATCACCCCTACAATAGCACCTATTCCTGCAACCTTCAGCAGCATCTTTCGGGCAGCCCACAACTTACGGACATACTCCATCAAATCAATTTCCAACTCCTCGTCTTCCCGTGGTCTTTCCGTATTATTCGTATAATTCTTATCTTCCGCCATACTGTTTCTATTTTAAGATATTAGCAATAGATGCAATCATAGTAGCCAACGACGCACTGGTGGTTGCTATGGACAAAGTGTTCTGCAAAGTCCAGTTGCTCTTTTCCTTCACCGGAACAATCACCTCACAGCCCGGCTGGATCAGCTCACGGCTACCCTTCTTCGCTCTTCACCTGACCGTTCATATATACAATATACGCCTTGCTCTTCTTCGCACGGAAACCGTAACCTCCGGCCTGCTCTATATAATATTTCAACGTCTTGCCATCTTCAAATGAAACGGTATTGGGATACATCACAGCCCCGCTGATACGTACCATGTTGTTGTATTCGGGAATTTCAATCACATCCCCTCACGCAATACAATATCCGCACTGGAGCCGGGTTTAAGCATCGCTTTTCCAAATCGATACCCACATAATAGATATCTCCCAAATCCAGCCGGTTGACATCAATGGAGTCCTTTCCAGTCTTGGCCATATCCAGAACCGTTTCCATACGTTTGCGTTCATCGGCATTGATACGACGGCTTAAACGGGCCCCTTTGATATAAGCAAACGGAGTCACTCCACCTGCCTTCTTGATCAAATCGGAAAGACGTTCGCTCTTCTCTGTCAGCGCATAATCACCTTCATACAAAACCTCACCGGTCACCTGCACATTCACCTGTTCCTGATAAGCAGGGCTCTTACGCACATATACCTGATCGTATGGCTGCAACACAAAACCCGGTTCTCCGTCTATCACAAAACCGTCTTTCAGAGAAAACGAGTACATTTGTCCTATGGTGGAAACCGCTTCCGTACCTTTGCTATCCTTGATACGGCGGGAAACATCCACACGGACGGTAGAAGCCGATTCCATCAATCCGCCAGCCTGGATTATAATATCCTCCAAAGTCGTATTGTCGGCAAAAGCGAACTCACCCGGACGGGCAACCTCACCATACACCATGATGCTTCCCACATCCTCCAAGTCATGAATACTGGGAATATAAAGCACATCATTACGCTGCAAAGGTACATCGGGTGCAGTACCGTCCATGATGCCTTTTATATCTACTTGAATAACCTCTTTCTTCAGATTCTCGCGCTCGCGATGCAACACCGCACGTCCTGTAAAGGCATCACCCATAAGGCCTTCAGCCTTTTCCACCAGTTGGCGGACTGTATTCAAGGTTCCTCCGAACTGATAAATGCCCGGACGATAGACAGCCCCTTTGATTTCAAGCTTGTTCTCAAAACGGTCCAGAATAGCTTCAGCAGTCAGCGCATCACCATCTTTTACCTGGAATACGGAATAATCAATATCATCAATCGTATAAATCTGATACTCCTTTCCGTTTTGACGAATCATGCGGAGAGAACGGGTATAGGCATCCCCCGAAAATCCACCGGCATACTTCAACAACGTGGCAACACTTTCGTTGTTTTTCATCTCGTATTTCATGGGGCGTTTCACATTACCCTCTATGCTAACCAACGCCTCGTATGGAGGAACGATGATCACATCGCCTTCCTGCAAGCGGATATCATCATTGATTTTACCTTTCATAATAAAATCGTACACATCTACGGTAGCGATTTTCTGTCCTCCGCGCACTACTTGTATATTGCGCAAGCTACCGATATCGCTCACGCCACCGGCACGGTACAGTGCATGAAACACGGTAGAGAAAGAAGACAATGCATAAGTTCCCGGTTGGAACACTTCCCCCATCACGTTCACCTGGATCGTCCGGCTGTTTCCCAAAGTAACCTTGATTTGTGAGGACGGGTTCTGTTCATTATCAAGCCCTGCATAAATCTTATTCAGTTCTTTACGCAAATATTGGTTGGCTTCGGCAATAGTCATGCCGTTCAGATAAATCAATCCCAAATCGGGGATCGTGATAGATCCGTCCGGAGATACATTATCGCGGATGGTGGCCTGGTTTGTACCCCAGATATCAATGATTACCTCATCACCCGGCCCCAGACGGTAATTAGGAGGAGTAGCCAGATTCACACTCGGCTCGAATGTAAGGTTTCTGGTTTCAAAAATGTCCCGTCCGTACACCTTATCCTTCTGCATTTCTTCCATATCGCCCATGCCCATCCCCTCGTAATAGCGATTGGCAGAAACACTGTCCGACGAGTTCTTCCCTACCACTCTGTCCGCTGCCGGACGTTGGTTGAAAGTAAAATTCTCTGTTACATAGATATCTTCCTGCGTCTTTGTCTTTTCACGCAAACGGTTCCGATTTTGCATCGTTGCATTTGCATCTTTATCAGCAGACCCATTTTGCTGTTCATAAAGTTTCTTTACACGCTTAGCCTGTTCTTGTGTCACTCCTCTACGGGCTAACTCTGTAGCAATCTGACGTTGGTCTTTTCCTTGTTGCATGCCCGTCTTCACATATTCCAACACCTGTTGGTCACTCATAGATTGCTGTGCAAGCACAGAACCCGAGAGGGCAAAAACTAAGACCAGTACGGATAATAGTTTTTTTATCATATAAATTCAATAAACTTAGTAATTTAGCAGCCGCAAAGGTAGATATTATTTTCGATATAGGCGAGTATTATTTCATAAATATCCCTCTAACAAATATAAAAACGGCTGCCACCTGACGGTGTACAGCCGTTTATTCTTTAATAATCCGTTAGCAGAATTCATTCAGACTTCATTGCACAGCCCTCCATATTTAAAAAAGGTCTGCAAGGGTAAAACTTGTGCAATACCATTCCGGCCGGATCAGCAATACATATTTACGATGGCTTCGTACAATTCCTGTTTACCGCTTACTTGCTTGGGCTCACCATTCTGCTTAGCATAAGCCACTACGTCTTCCAGTGTCAGCTTGCCTTCTTCAAATTCCTTGCCTTTGCCACTGTCGAATGAAGCATAGCGGTCTGACAACATCTTGCAGTAAGGAGATTCATTAAGCAAAGCAGCAGCACTTTCCAATGCACGCGCCATAGCGTCCATACCTGCAATATGGGCGATAAAGATATCTTCCAGATCAGTAGAGTTACGACGTGTCTTGGCATCAAAGTTGGTACCGCCATTACCCAAGCCGCCGTTGCGGATAATCTGCATCATGGCCTGGGTCAGTTCGTAATTGTCGATAGGGAACTGGTCTGTATCCCATCCGTTCTGATAATCGCCACGGTTAGCGTCAATAGATCCCAACATTCCGTTATCTACCGCAACAGCCAGTTCATGTTCAAATGTATGACCAGCCAACGTAGCATGATTCACTTCAATGTTCACCTTGAAATCCTTGTCCAGTCCGTGAGTTTTCAAGAACCCTACCACAGTTTCGGTATCCACATCATATTGATGCTTAGTCGGCTCCATCGGTTTGGGTTCAATCAGGAAAGTACCTGTAAACCCTTTGCTCCGGGCATAATCGCGGGCGATGGTCAACATCTGAGCCAGATGTTCTTTCTCACGCTTCTGATCTGTATTCAATAAAGACATATACCCTTCACGTCCACCCCAGAATACGTAATTGGAGCCACCCAGTTCGATGGTAGCGTCAATAGCGTTCTTTATCTGGACAGCAGCGCGGGCAACCACATCAAATTCGGGGTTTGTAGCAGCCCCGTTCATATAGCGTGCATGACCAAAAACATTTGCCGTACCCCATAACAATTTGATTCCGGTTTCAGCCTGTTTCTGTTTGGCATAAGCAACTATCTCTTTCAGATTCGCTTCATATTCCTCGATTGTATCGGCTTCCTCACACAAGTCCACATCATGGAAACAATAATATTCGATTCCCATTTTCTGCATGAATTCAAAGCCGGCATCCATCTTATTCTTGGCAGCCTGCACCTTATCGGCATCGCCGTTCCAAGGGAATTTCTTTGTTCCGCCGCCAAACTGGTCACCGCCCTCGGCACACAACGTATGCCACCATGCCATAGCAAACTTCAACCAGTCTTTCATCTTCTTTCCGTTAATTACCTTTTCAGCATCATAATAACGGAACGCCATCGGGTTCTTACTTTCCTTACCTTCAAATTTAATCTTTCCTATACCGGGAAAATACTCTTTTGTAGCCATAATTCTTTACTTATTTTAATAACTTGTTCTAATTTATCTACTATCTTTTTCCAACACGCAGGCGGATAGCCATTTCTTTATCCGAAGGTCCTTAAAAGGCAGCCATCGCTCTCTCCAGATTGGATTTCCAGCGGGCATACGCATCATCGTAAGCAGTACGCTGTGCCACATCAGGCTCTATCACCTCCAGTTTTTCCAATGTGGCAAATGCCTCGTTGTTATCTTTATAAACACCCGCGCCTATGCCGGCCCCCTTGGCGGCGCCCACCGATCCATCCGTGTCATACAGTTCGATTACAGCCCCTGTCACTCCCGCCAACGTTTCGCGGAAGATAGGACTGAGAAACATATTGGCATGTCCGGCATGAATCTTCTGTACAGGGATACCCATCTGCTCCATGATATCAATGCCGTATTTAAACGAGAACACGATCCCTTCCTGTGCGGCACGAACAATATGCTGCTTTCCATGCAGGTTAAAATTAACTCCACATATAGAGCATCCTGTCTCTTTATTTTCCAGCATACGCTCCGCCCCGTTGCCAAAAGGAAGAATACTTACTCCGGCACTGCCGACAGGAGCCTGTGCCGCCAGCCTGTTCATATCACTGTAAGAAATACCTTCGGGAGCCACATTACGTTTCACCCACGAATTCAATATACCGGTACCATTGATACACAACAACACTCCCAGACGGGTCTGCTCGGCAGTATGATTTACATGGGCAAAAGTATTCACCCGGGATTTCGGATCATAATTCACCTCACCGTTCACGCCATATACCACTCCCGATGTTCCTGCCGTAGAAGCAATCTCTCCCGGATTGAACACATTGAGCGACAAAGCATTATTAGGCTGGTCTCCGGCGCGATAGGTTACAGGAATTCCCTCTTTCAGGCCCAATTCTTTGGCAGCCCATGCATTTACACGTCCCTGCTCGCCAAAAGTCGGTTTGATATCAGCTATCAGCGAACGGTCGAATCCATAATAATCCATCAGGAAGCCCGCGACATCATTTGCCTGAAAATCCCAGAACATCCCTTCGGACAAACCGGACACCGTGGTACAAATATCCCCCGTCAGTTTCATAGCGATATAATCGCCGGGCAGCATTATTTTATAAATACGTTCGTACACAGCAGGCTCATTCTCTTTAATCCATGCCAGTTTGGAAGCGGTAAAATTCCCCGGAGAGTTCAGCAGATGAGAAAGACATTGCGTTTCCCCCAATGCCTCAAACGCTTTCTGCCCGTATGGAACCGCCCGTGAGTCACACCATATAATAGCCGGACGTAATACATTTTGCCCTTTATCCACACAAACCAGTCCGTGCATCTGATAAGAGATACCGATAGCGGCAATTCCATCCGGACCGATCCCACTCCCAGCCATGACAGCCTGAGTTGACAATTTCAGATTTTCCCACCAATTTTGCGGATCCTGCTCAGCCCATCCGGGGCGGGCAGCCATAATAGCAGCCTCTGTTTTAGGGAAGAATGCAGAAGAAACACACTTTCCGGTCTCTGCATTTACCAAACTCGCCTTTACCGACGAACTGCCAATATCATAACCTAATAGGTACATTTAATTGAAAATTAAGAATTTTAAAATAATAGTCTCTGTCCCGATGCTTATCAGCATTATCCTTCCAAGGAAAGGCCGGTGAAGAATCCCAAAACATATACCGATTCCCCGAAACGACCAGGCGGAGTATTCTCACAGCAATCACAACAAGGCTAAAGTTATCTGTCTGTTATCACTTCGTTCCCGACTTATTATATATTGAACGGTCGAACTTATAGAAGCGTGCCGCCCTGTGGCATACACCTACCTGTTTTTCTTCCAAAGGTACTACATATGGCATCAACGCTATCTTCTTATGGAAGTTCCTTACGTCAAACACCTTATCATAAATCAACTGATAGACAGTCCGCAACTGGGCCGCCGTAAACTTCCGGGGAAGCAAGTCGAACATTGCGGAAGGAGCATATTCCACATAATGGCGTATATGCACCAATGCATCCTGCAAAATCTGGAAATGGTCGAACGCCAGGCTTTTCACCTCCGTCACAGGTGTCCAGCAAGCATCGTATTTATCAGACAGCTGTTCGAACCGTCTGTCAATCTTCACCAGTGTCAGGTAAGCGATAGTCACAATGCGGTCTATTTTCTTCTCGTCCAAACGATGAAAACGTTCCAGCCACAGCACATCCTTAGGATTACGGGTACGGTCTTTCGATCCATACGCCTTAAACTGGGTAAGCTTCACATTCTTCAGACCCGTCAACTCATTCAACACCCGCTTGGCCGCCTCATCCAGATCCTCATCGTCATAGATAAGGCTGCCCGGCAACTTCATGTTATTATATCCGTCCTCGGACTGTTTCCCCACCTGCCTTACCAACAGGACACGGAACTGCTCTCCATCAAACCCAATCAGCACACAGTCCACAGATACATGTAAATTAATCGTCTGGTTTATTTCCGACATAGTAATATGGCTTTTATCATTTCCGGCAGCAAAGATAAATACTATTTTTCAAATTACGCAAAACAATATATTTATTTTTATTATGTTCCAAAACACTATTTTTCAATATAATAAATATCATCTATCATACAATATCACATCTTAATCTTATCATATACACTACAATATATAATGTACAGGAGTTGTCCCGTCTTCTTTTTTCCCTTTTTCCAAAGGGCTTTTATTCCATTCAATCCCCTATTTCAGACACTTGGTTAAGGAAAAGCAATCTTTACGCCAAAAAATTAATAGAATAAAGTTGTTTATTCACAATAATTTTCTTTACTTTTGCCCATTAAAATCTAAAGATTACTCTATGAGAAAGAAAATTTTGGTCTTGGACGACAAAATAGCAATTGCAAAAGTCCTTTCAATCTATCTGGCCAGTGATTATGATTGTATTTGGTTACCGAATGGCATCGAAGGGGTAAAATGGCTTCAGGAAGGTAACATACCAGATTTGATTATATCAGATATCCGTATGCCCGAAATGCGTGGAGACGAGTTTCTGGAATGGATAAAATCCAATCAGTTATTCAAACACATTCCGGTGGTTATGCTAAGCAGCGAAGACAGTACCACAGAACGCATCCGCCTGTTACAAGAAGGCGCGGAAGACTATATTGTCAAACCTTTCAATCCCATGGAGTTAAAAGTAAGAATTAAGAAAATCATTGAGTAAATCAGCATGACCTTTCTGCTTTATATAGGAAAGAACAAGGATTTTTTGCGCAAATTCAGCAAGCTCGAAAATGTCCAGATGATTTATGCCCAAAACTACCAGGATGCCATTACAATTTGTATCAGACTGAAAGTACGTGAGAACATCATTGTCCTTCACGAACAAGGGGAGATGAACGGAGATATTGAACAGATCGGTGCTTTCAGGAAAAAGTTCTATCAGGCATATGTCGTACTCATTACGGACAGGCTGACTCCCGAAGCCAGCAAAGTCTATCTGAACAGCGGAATAAACGATACCGTCAGTTTGAACATCACCACCGCCCGGTTAAGGCAGAAAATAGACATCATCAATAAACGGCAGGAACTGCTATATGCACATAACCGGAAGAAAAAAGACGTGAGGCATTTTATCCTTCCCCAATGGAAGCGCTGCTTCGATATCCTTTTCTCCGGTGCAGCGTTAGTCTTCCTGTCCCCAGTCTTTCTGCTGATTGCCATAGCCATACGTATGGAAAGCAAAGGACCTGTTATTTACAAATCCAAACGGGTAGGAACGAATTATACCATTTTTAATTTCCTGAAATTCCGTTCCATGTATACGGACGCCGATAAAAAGCTGAAAGACCTTGCCGGTCAGAACCAGTACCAGCCGGAAGGCACTCCGGAGATTGCCAAAGATTTCTCGATGGAAGAATTAGGAGGACTGATGTTTGGAGATGACGGTGTTATAGATAATGGCGGAATGCTGGTTTCCGATGACTTCATCATTCCGGAAGAAGAGTTTATTTCCAGACAAAACGCACTGGATGAAAGTCCTTTCATAAAAATAGAAAAAGACCCGCGGGTTACCAAGGTAGGACGCGTTTTACGAAAATACAGTCTGGATGAGTTACCTCAACTGGTCAACATCTTGAAAGGCGACATGTCTGTGGTGGGGAACCGTCCTCTTCCACTCTATGAAGCCGAACGCCTGACAAACGATGAAAGTATCGAACGCTTCATGGCGCCTGCCGGGCTGACCGGCTTGTGGCAGGTGGAAAAACGGGGGGATGCCGGAAAATTATCCGCTAAAGAACGCAAAGAATTAGATTTGAAATACGGTAGAGAATTCTCCTTTTTCCTGGATATGAAAATCCTGTTCAAGACTTTGACAGCTTTTGTCCAAAAAGGAGATGTTTAAATAATTTGTTTTAGGAATAAAAAGGGGATTTATTATATGGGTAAAGTATGTCTTTTTGTCATCTGTATGTATTGTTCTATCCACCATTTAAGCGCACAACAGGAAGAGCAGCAAACACAACCGGTACAACAACCTCTTGTGACACAGGATGATATATTGGGGAATATGAATGTGGATTATGCAAAGATAAAGCTGCCTCCGTTAAGTGTCCTTTATGAGAATGCACGCAGCACTCCAAGCTTACAGATTTTAGAGAAGGAGAAACAGTTACAGAAAAAGCTACTATCGAAAGAGAAAAGGAACTGGCTGGGGTTTATCCATGCCGGCGGAAGTGCTTCTTACGGTATAGCAGACAATGTGGCCAGCAATACGGATGTCAACACCCCACTTATTTACAGGTATGTAGGTACAGAACAGACTTCGTGGAATGTGGGAGGCGGCATCAGTATTCCTTTTGAAAAGCTGTTCGACCTCCGGGGAGGAATCAAGCGCCAGCGAATCCAGGTGGATATTGCCGAGTTAAGAAAACAGGAAGCATACGAAACCCTTAAAATACAAATAGCTCATTTATATGTCCAGATTTTATCCAATATAGAAACATTGCAAAGATCAGCTGAAAATATAGCTTTATATAAAGGTGCATCGGCTGTTGCAGAACAGGAATATAGAAACAGACGTACCTCTATTCATGATGTGGCCAAGACTAAAGAACAGGAATTTGCCGCTAATCAAGACTTTGCCTTACTACGCTCTACTATTAACGACCAGCTGCTGACCCTTGAAATAATCTCCCACACCCCCATCCTGACCATACAAGGAGAAAAGGACGTTCAAGAAACAACGATACAGGAACAGGAAGAAAACAAGAGGCAAAGTAAGAAAAAAGACAAAAAGGAATAAGAAGCATGGAATTATTTAAATACATAGTCAAGTTTATCTACCGTATCCGTTGGTGGATGGTTATATTTCCATGTATAGCCGGTATCATAGCATGGTTTCTTACCAGAAATCTGGAAAAAACGTATGATGTGAAAACCACCATCTTTACAGGAATCATCTCCGGATACAACGTAGATGCCACCGATACCCGAAACGCCACCGTGCACATGAGTAATTTAATGAATATCATTACAACGGAACGCACACTGAAAATAGTATCTCTGAAACTGCTTGCCCGCTGTCTGGTCTATGGAGATGCCGAAAGAAACACCAGTTATATTTCAGCCATACACTACCAGCAGCTGGTTTCCGGTATTCCACGAGAGTTACAGGCATTGATAGACAAGCAAAACGAAGAGAAGACCTATCATAATCTGGTAGCTTTTGAACGCCCGTCCATCAATAATTTCATCTACCAACTACTCAATTATACCCACCCTTATTTCAGCGTACCTCTACTCTCACAACATATAAAAGTAGCCAGGTTGGGAAACAGTGATATGATCGAGATTGCTTATAGTGCCAACGATCCGGGAATAGCTTATAACACACTTGAGATTCTGAATGAAGAGTTTGTCAAACAATACCATGAACTACGCTATGGAGAAACAAACAATGTGATCAAGTTCTTTCAAGAAGAACTGGCCAGATTGGGCAAAATGCTGACTGCCGCCGAGGATTCTTTAATCGAGTACAATATAGAAAACCGCATCATCAACTATGGAGAACAAACCAAACAGGTGGCAAGCATGGACGCTACGTACCGGATGATGGACAATGATTTGCTTGTCAATTATTCCACCAGTAAGGCGTTGATCGATTTCTATGAATATAAATTAGGTGATGTAGCCAAATTGATCCGTACCAACAATGAGTTTATGGACAAACTTCATCAAATGTCCCAATTGAACACCCAGATCTCGACCATGGAAATCACTCCGGACGAAAAGAACCGGAAAAAGCTGGAAGAACAAAAAAACATGTTAAGTAGTGCCGAACAAAACATCAACAATCTTGCCCTGAAATTAAGTGCCGAAGCCGCAAGTACAAACAATGTATCTTATGAGACACTCATCAGCCAATGGCTTGACCAAGTAGTTCTTGCCGAAAAGACTAAAGCCCAAATGGAAGCACGAGATATAATGAGAGAGAATTTAAATAAAGATTTCCTTTATTTCTCCCCCATCGGCGCTACCCTGGGCCGGAAAGAAAGGCATATCGGCTTTGTGGAAAGCAACTATATGTCTACCATGGGAGCCTTGAATGCAGCCATCTTGCGACAAAAGAACCTGGAAATGACCTCAGCTTCATTAAAAATCATGAATCCGCCCCTGTTTCCACTGACCTCCTCCCCCACCAATGCACGCATGATTATACTTGCATCCATACTGGGGACTTTACTTTTCATCATTGGCTATTTTCTGATTATAGAAATACTGGACCGTACCCTCAGAGACAAAATACGTGCAGAACGAATCACCGGAGGAACAGTTATCGGCGCATATCCTAGAGAAAGCAAGTTAAGATACAGACGTTATAATAAAGCCATAAACAAGATGGCCGTCAGGCAACTCAGCACCGCTTTACTGCCTCATCTAAATACACAGGAACAGCGGGTCATCAATCTGTTAAGTACAGAAGAGAAAGACGGAAAGACCCATGTCGCCCGCCTGATAGAGGAATATTGGAGCAGCATCGGCCTAAACGTCCGCCGCATTACATACGATGAAGATTTTCTAAGCGAAGACAGCCAATATGTACAGGCAAACAATTTGAAAGAACTATGTCCCGATCTGGAAAAGGATGAAATACTTCTAATCGAACACCCGGTCCTGAAAAGCAATCCTCTGCCTCCGACTTTGTTAAATGAAGCATCCATCAATCTGCTGGTTGTCCGTGCCAACCGTACTTGGAAAAATACGGATCAGGCACTGTATGAGCATTTGTTACAAGTTAAACAAAAAGAAGTACCCCTCCTTTTCTATCTGACACAAGCAGACAGAAATACAGTGGAAGACTTTACAGGACAATTACCTCCTTACACGAACTTTAAGAATATGGAATACAGGCTGTTCCAACTCGGACTGACCGCCATTGAATACAAAGGAAAATAGATAATGATAGCAAAAGAAATAAATATAACCCATACAGGTCAAATTCTGGCCAGCTTCATTATCGGACTGTGCTTATGCCTATGGACAGCCCTCAACATGAAGCCCTCCATAGGAGTTGCAATAGGGTTCATACCTTTTGCCACGCTTTTTATCTTCATATGCATAAACAGACCCGTCATTCTGCTGGCCATCACCTTTATGCTGAATTACCTGATAATGGGAATTAACAGATATCATTCCATCCCTATTGCCATTACCAATATCTTTGATTTGCTCTACGGCATCATGTTGGCCCTTATTCTTCTGAAACAGTTGCAAAGCAATCATCATTTCAGGAAAATACTAAACGTCTATACCTGCATCACATTGGTCTGGCTGCTATATTGTATCATCAACATAGGTAATGGTATAACCGGTGAATTTTACATGGAAGCATGGCTTCGTATTTTAAGACCCTGGGCCTTATACCCTATTCTGACCTGTATTATTCTATCCATACACTGCAATCGCTACACTTTTATCCATTACTTTTTAATACTATGGGGTATCATGACCCTACTGGCTGCCGCAAAAGGATATTGGCAAAAGAACAAAGGTTTTGACAGTACCGAGCTAAGCTGGTTGTGGGCCTACGGAGCACGTACCCATTTTATCCATTCCGGCATCCGCTATTTCTCATTTTTCACTGACGCGGGTCTTTTCGGTGCCAGCATGGGATTATCCTGCACTGTTTTCACGCTTACTTTTTTCTATACAAAGAACCTATTTCTCAGACTCTTCTATTTAATAGTGGGTATGGCAGGATTTTATGGTCTGTTAATATCGGGAACCCGATCGGCCATAGCTGTACCCATTGCAGGGCTGGGGCTCTTTCTGTTCCTGTCTAAAAGTTGGAAAATAGGCATCATCTCCTTTATCCTGCTTGCCGGAGGGATAGGAATGCTGAAATACACCAAGATCGGAGAGAACAATAAGTTGATCCGTCGTATGCGTACTGTCTTTGACACAGAGGATCAATCGATGATGGCTCGTTTCGAGAACCAGAAAGCACTGAATGCCTACATGGATGAAATGCCCTTCGGCATAGGCATGGGAGCCATAGACGGGGTAGTTCCTCCCCATAACAAATATTATTTCGTTTCCATCTGTCCTTCAGACTCCAGTCTGGTAGATGTATGGAAACAGATGGGAATAGTGGGACTGTGTGTGTTTTTGGGTATGCATGCCATTCTATTTCTATCGGGCTCCTACATCCTTTTATTCAAAATCCGAAATCCGGAAATCCGGGGACCGCTGACAGGTATGTTATGCGGTTGTGCAGGCATACTGGTAGCTTCTTACGCCAATATGGTTTATTTCCAGTTTCCTAACGGAATCTTGATTTATTCTTGTTTCACCTTTGTTTTTTTAGGACCTTATTTAGATAAACAATACTCAGAAATACATGGACTACCGACAGCCTGACCTATCCGTCATCACCGTGAACTATAACGGTTTTCACGACACCTGCGAATTCATTGACTCGTGGGCAGCCACTGTATTCTCTGTCAGTTATGAAATGATAGTCATTGACAATGGTTCCACTGCCAATGAAGCCGCCTTGCTACAAAAAACATATCCTTTTATCCAAGCCGTACGCAGTGAGCGGAACTTAGGATTCGCCGGAGGTAACAATCTGGGTATAAACCTTGCAAAAGGAAAATACCTGTTCTTGCTGAACAATGATGTTTGTATGGTCAAAGATGCCATACCCTTGTTGATAAAACGCCTTCTGTCCTCCGACAAGATAGCAGGTGTCTCCCCGTTAATCCGTGATTATGCAGAACCGCACGCCATACAATTTGCAGGATACACCCAACTTTCGCCCATTACCTTAAGAAACAGAGCCATAGGCAAAGGGAAAATAAATAAAGACCACTACCCCGCCCAAAAAACGCCTTATCTGCATGGTGCCGCCATGTTACTGAAAAAAACAATAATAGACAAGCTTAGCCTGATGCCCGAAGAATATTTTCTATATTATGAGGAACTGGACTGGTGCACCTATATCAATAGGGAAGGCTACGAACTATGGTACGATCCCGCTTGCGAAATATGGCACAAGGACAGCAACTCCACCGGAAAAGAAAGTCCGTTGAAATACTATTACCTGAGCAGAAACAGATTATTATATGCCTACCGCAATCTCTTTGACTGGAAACTTCCGGTTTCCATCTTATACCAGACAATGATTGTATGTCCCAAAAACATACTGACCGCCTTGGGAAAAGGAAAGAAAGCCATAGCCAAAGCACATTGGGAGGGAACAAAAGCATTTTTCAAACTTAGAAACAAAGACAAACAGCCATGATATTTCTAGCATACATAGAACTACTACTTTTCGCGATATGTGCCTTTACTGTTTTTTACCTGCTGGTGTACGCCATAGCGGCAACAGGCAACCGCACCGACAAATATTCCGAATCAAGAGTAAAACACCGTTTCGCCATTCTGATACCGGCCTATCAGGACGATGACTACATACCCTATACCGTCAAATCATTTCTGCAACAAGAATATCCTATAGACTGCTATGACATTATCGTCATTTCAGACCACCTGAAGCCGGAAACAAACAGACAGCTGGCACAATATCCCATCACCCTGTTGCAAGCCAGATTCAAGAAAAGTTCAAAAATGAAATCTGTCAAAGCTGCCATGTCACAATTACAAGAAGGACAATACGATATCGTTTTAATCATGAATGCGGACAATGTAGTGGACACCAACTTTCTTGAAGTTGTCAACAATACGTATGCCAGCGGCTCCAATGCCATCCAAACCCATCGCATCTATCAGGAAAGACCCAGCAATGTCAGCATATTGAATGCCATCACCGACGAGATAAACAATTCCATTCTTCGTGCGGGGCATGTCAATTTGGGACTTTCAGCTTCGCTGAACGGCTCCGGAACCGCAATAGACTTCACTTGGTTCAAAGAAAACATCCGTCATTTAAAAGACGATGACGATGAAAAAGTCATCGAATCCCTGCTGCTCCGCGAACGGATATATGTGGAATATTTAAATAATACCCATGTATATGCCTTGAAGAATAGTGGAAAGAAAAAATTCTATACCCAACATAGCACTTGGATTAAAACCCAATATTATTCCCTGTTCACCAATATCGGTAATCTGCCCGGCGCCATTTTAAGTGGAAAATTTGATTATGCCGACCGTATTCTGCAATGGTTCATTTTCCCTCGCACCATCCTGCTAGGTATCCTCCTCCTGTTCAGTTTCCTGTCCGTATACTTCCACTGGAGCGCCTGCCTAAAATGGTGGGGATTATTACTCACTTTCTTATTGACTATGGCAATAGCCACTCCAAACTACTTGGTGGACAGCAAATTCAACAAAGCCATGAAAGCTATCCCCTTTCTGGCGGCAGGCATGATATTCAATATGCTTTTAAGAAAGAAAAAATAAAAGCCCCATGCTATCGGAAATTATACATATCATGGAATATACGCTATATATCTACCTTTCCGTCAGTGTGGGGTATATAGTCCTGTTTTCTGCCGCCTCTCATTTCTTCAAACAAAAGAAATATCCCGCGACTACTGTCCGGCAACGTTTTATCATCCTTGTTCCCGCCTATAAAGAGGATGCGGTCATTCACGCCTGCGTCACTTCCGTTCTGCGCCAAACTTATCCGGCAGAGCTTTACGACCTGATAGTCATATCCGACCACATGCGTCCCGAAACCAATGCCTCACTGCGCAAAGAACGCATCGGCTTGATAGAACTGCATGAAAAGGAAAGTTCCAAGGCAAAAGCCCTGCGCATTGCAGCAGAGACCATCACAGACCAGCCATACGATTATGTCCTCATACTGGATGCCGATAATCTGATCTCACCCTGTTATCTTCAAGAACTGAATAAGGCAGTTTCACAGGGTATAAAAGCCATACAGACACACCGCAAAGCCAAAAATATGAATACAGACATAGCCCTATTGGATGCCGCCATCGAAGAGATGAACAATTCCATCTTCCGCAAGGGACACATCCGGCTGGGATTTTCATCTGCCCTTACCGGCTCCGGAATGGCTTTCGATTTCCGATGGTTTGTCCGGAACATCATCCATACCCATAGTACGGGCGAAGACAAAGAACTGGAAGAACTCCTGCTCCGTCAAGGCATTCACATTGAATATATAGACACCCTAGAAACATTGGACGAAAAAGTCCGGCAACCGGATGCCTTGCGTAACCAGCGCCGCCGCTGGATAGCCACCCAGCTTTTCCTTGCATTAAAAATGGGACGTAACCTCCCCACAGCCTTACTGAACGGAAACGGAGATTATCTGCTGAAAACCCTCCAAGCCTTTATCGCCCCCCGCAGCATTCTGTTGGCGCTCATCGGATTCTTTTCATGTGTTCTCTGCATTTTCTCTCCGGCTTCTTCCATAAAGTGGTGGATTTTGCTTATCTTGCTGAACGGTGCGTTATACCTGGCCATTCCGTCCAATATGAGATATAAATACATGAGCAGAATCCTCAGGCAGACACCTTATTTTGTAATCATTATGCTTCTCAACTTGTTTCACTTGAAAGGAATGGCACAGAAGTTCAACCATACACAGCATGGATAGAATTATGAATATAAAAGAGTACTTACAGCAACACCCGCAATGGAAAAAACGGATACACGGTTTCATCATGCATCCGGTAAAGACACGCCCCTATTGGTGGATACGCGTATGGCAGCCTTTCTACATAAAAAAAGGCCGGGGCTCAGTCATTTATTCCAGTGTACGGAAAGACCTTCCACCGTTCCACCTGTTCCAGATGGGAAAATATTCGGTAGTGGAAGATTTCTCCTGCTTGAACAATGCCGTAGGCGACATCGTAATCGGTGATTATTGCCGGATAGGACTCGGCAATACGGTCATCGGTCCCATCCGGATAGACAACGGGGTCAATATTTCACAAAACGTAGTCCTGATAGGATTAGATCACAATTACCAGGATATCACTCAAGGCATCATCGAACAAGGTATCACCACTTCTCCTATCCACATCGGAGAACATACCATCATAGGAGCCAACGTGATTGTACTGCCCGGAATCACCATCGGCAAACATTGTTTTATCGGTGCCGGGTGTGTGGTTACCCAAAACATACCCGACTATTGTGTCACGGTAGGAAATCCCGCACGCATTATCAAACGCTATAACCCTCAATCACAAACATGGGAAAAAATATAAAAATATTAGTATGTGCCCATAAGGACAGCCGGCTACCACAGCATGAGTACTTCTGTCCCATACAGGTGGGGGCCTCCCTAACCAGTGCCCGATTCTTCCCTGTACTAGATAACACAGGAGATAATATATCCGACAGGAATCCTCACTTTTGTGAACTAACCGCCCATTATTGGGCTTGGAAAAATCTAAAGTGTGACATTATAGGGCTCAATCATTACAGGCGCTTCTTTGATTTTCATCGCCCGTTTCCGGCTTTTTCACCAGACAGGAGTTTCATTAACATAGATTCATTTCTAAAAGAAACTTACCGATTTCCTGATTTAGAAACCTTATTAAATGATTATGACATCATCCTCTCTCCCAAGCGTCATTATCCCTATAACGTCGCTACACAATACGCCATATTCCATCTAGTCAATGACCTCAATTTGCTGAAAGAAGTCATTCAACACCTCACACCCGAATATGCTGAAGCTTTTCATACATTCATGTATCACTGCAATGCCTATTCCGGATATAATATGTTTATCACCGGACGGAAACATTTTGACGAATACTCCCAGTGGCTATTCAGCGTATTGTTTGAATTGGAAAAACGGGTAAAACTGTCCGCCTATCCGGATCAGGCACGTCTGTTCGGCTATTTATCAGAAAGATTGATCAATGTCTATTGCATAAGGCACCGGTTAAAGATAAAGTATGTTCCCGTCATCATGCCCTTGGAAGAAACGTTTCAGAATCCGAGCAACCTGCTTTATACGCTTCGCCGACTAAAGAATGATCTTATTTATAAACTCACAGAATTATAAGTTATGCCGTTGGTTTCTGTCATCATCCCTATATACAATACAGAAAAATTCCTGCCTTTGTGTATCAACAGCGTCTTAAACCAGACACTGACAGACATTGAAGTACTGCTGGTTAATGACGGAAGTACGGACGGAAGCGGGAAAATATGTGACGAATACGCCTGCAAGGACCAACGAATACAGGTAATACACACTCTGAACCAAGGAGTCAGCCATGCACGAAACCAAGGACTGGAAACCGCAAAAGGAGAATATATAGCTTTCATGGATAGCGATGACTGGATAGAAACGGATATGATAGCCACTCTTTATCAACTTATCCGGACAAACGAAGCCGGTCTGGCTACTTGCGGATATATCATTGAAAATGAAGATGGTCGTCCGATTTACCACATCAACGAAGTGAAATCCGGCAAATTAACCCAGTGGGAGGCCATTCACTCCCTGTTTAACGACAGGCATTACAAATACAAAGGAAACTTATGGGATAAATTATATCATAAAGAAATCATTGACAAACATCACCTAAAATTCAATGAACATATTTATTATAATGAAGACAGGCTCTTTAAATACCTGAGCCACTGCCAATCAGCCGCATACACCACTTCCCCCTATTATCACTATGTCACAAGAAAATCAAGCGCCATGAACCTGTCGCAAAAAAACTACACCCCCAAACTGTGCACTTTCATGGATGCATTCGACCTGATGACTTCACTTTCGGCTACATTCCCCACCTATATTCTACGTGCTTTGTCGGCCGATTACATAAAAAGTTCGTTCTTGTTCTATACCCAACACTCACGGAAATCCCTTCAATGAATTATGGGACAGAATGCTAAGAATCAGAAAAACAATTATATACATCTTCCACTTGTATGCGCTATATGGCATCAGACTTATCCTGCGGGCATGGCTCAAGTGAAAAGACCAATTTACTGCTTACTTAACACGCACCCGTTTTATCTTTCCATGCACCCACAACAAGGCACAGACCAATTTGTATGCCATCTGATGAAGGCCCGCAGTTTTATTCAGTTCGGGAATCAGTTCCAATAAAGGAGATTCCACCTTTTCCAGTCTTATATAATCCTTCATCATTCTATCCGGAAGTTCCTTATACACGTTCCGGCATCACTGAACAAACCTACAAACGATGGAACGAATATTGCGGAACGTCGCATTGTTGAATATCAAGGTCTGAATATAAAATTTCCAATCGGATACAATCTTATAACTCTCGTCATACCTATCAAAAGTTCTTTACGTGAATGCCATCACTATAACAACAATATCTCATGCATTGTTATAAGTTCATATGAAATACTGTCAGGAAGAAACAGACCAACTGCTTCTTTATTTATAAACTCACAGTTATAAGTTATGCCGTTGGTTTCTGTCATCATCCCTATACAATACAGAAAAATTTGCCTTTGTGTATCAACAGCGTCTTAAACCAGACACTGACAGACATTGAAGTACTGCTGGTTAATGACGGAAGTACGGACGGAAGCGGGAAAATATGTGACGAATACGCCTGCAAGGACCAACGAATACAGGTAATACACACTCTGAACCAAGGAGTCAGCCATGCACGAAACCAAGGACTGGAAACCGCAAAAGGAGAATATATAGCTTTCATGGATAGCGATGACTGGATAGAAACGGATATGATAGCCACTCTTTATCAACTTATCCGGACAAACGAAGCCGGTCTGGCTACTTGCGGATATATCATTGAAAATGAAGATGGTCGTCCGATTTACCACATCAACGAAGTGAAATCCGGCAAATTAACCCAGTGGGAGGCCATTCACTCCCTGTTTAACGACAGGCATTACAAATACAAAGGAAACTTATGGGATAAATTATATCATAAAGAAATCATTGACAAACATCACCTAAAATTCAATGAACATATTTATTATAATGAAGACAGGCTCTTTATTTTTCAATACCTGAGCCACTGCCAATCAGCCGCATACACCACTTCCCCCTATTATCACTATGTCACAAGAAAATCAAGCGCCATGAACCTGTCGCAAAAAAACTACACCCCCAAACTGTGCACTTTCATGGATGCATTCGACCTGATGACTTCACTTTCGGCTACATTCCCCACCTATATTCTACGTGCTTTGTCGGCCGATTACATAAAAAGTTCGTTCTTGTTCTATACCCAACACTCACGGGAAATCCCCTTCAATGAATTATGGGACAGAATGCTAAGAATCAGAAAAAACAATTATATACATCTTCCACTTTCTCTAAAAATAAAGTATGCGCTATATGGCATCAGACTTATCCTGCGGGCATGGCTCAAGTGAAAAGACCAATTTACTGCTTACTTAACACGCACCCGTTTTATCTTTCCATGCACCCACAACAAGGCACAGACCAATTTGTATGCCATCTGATGAAGGCCCGCAGTTTTATTCAGTTCGGGAATCAGTTCCAATAAAGGAGATTCCACCTTTTCCAGTCTTATATAATCCTTCATCATTCTATCCGGAAACAGTTCCTTATACACCCGCTTTCTTTCCATATCTCTTGTTCCGGCATCCGTTTCACTGACCCCTCCGGGTACAAACCTACAAACGATGGAACGAATATTGCGGAACGTCGCATTGTTGAATATCAAGGTCTGAATATAAAATTTCCAATCGGATACAATCTTATAACTCTCGTCATACCTGTTTTCATCAAAAAGTTCTTTACGGAAGAATGAAGCCTGATGCAATACAGTTCCCCGAATCAAATCCATCAGCGTTATATCCTCCTTATGAAATCCCCACACCTCTGTGCCATGCACTATTTTTCCAACAACAATATCGCTGTCCAATGAAGGTGCCACCTCCTGCAACACACCATTGTTATAAAATTCATCACCGGAATTCATAAAGTTCAAATACTCTCCATGCGCCTGTAAAACTCCTTTATTCATGGCATGATAAATACCCTTGTCCGGCTCCGATACCCAATAGTCCACTTTACCGGCATACTCTTTTATCACTTCAATACTTCCATCCGTAGACCCTCCGTCAATAATAATATACTCAAAATCCCTAAAAGACTGGCCGACCACACTTCCTATGGTTTTCCTCAACCCTTCTTTATTATTATAATTAATGGTTATAATCGAAAATTTTCTTTGTGACATAATTTTCCGCTTTTTACAATCTAAAGTTTCCATTCGTCATCCAGACTGAGCGATTTTTCGAATCCGACATACAAAGGCACAATCCGGCTGACATTCGAAGTATAAGTACCGATAAAAAATGAAGAATGGATCAGAATATCCATATCCAACAGCATATTCAACGTATCTATATATCTACTTTTTTTATCCTTTGTATTAAACAAAGACTCGTCAAATCCTGTTTGTGTCACAGCTGTGTTCCAGTAAACATTAAATCCTTCGGCAACCAGTGCGGATTTCAACTTATCCGTCACAGAACCATCATCCGTAGCTATAAACACATTACGGCTGATATGCTTCTTCCCTTTAACAGCATCAATATAAAGAGACAAACCAAGTTCCTTCATCTCACGGGAAACTATCTTATCTCCCCGCCTTATATGTACCGCTATGTAATCTACCGGCAAATTCATCTCGCTTTTCCTTTTTTCTATATAGCCGGTTGTCTTTTCATTAAATTTTAATATTTTCCGCAAGGCAGAGCCATAATCATTTCTGATATCTTCCAGTTTCTCCAGAAAATCCTCCGATCTCATTTTTAGAAAGACCTCATTCCCTAGTTCCGTTTCCGGATGAAATAACAGATATATCCTATTCATTATATAGAAAATATAATACCGGAAAAAAGCGGACGGATTATAATAGATATTTCCCCACCAAGGTTTCCCCTTTTTATAAACAATATATTGCGAACACATCACCCCGTTACAGTCTGGCAAGACCGATTCGAAATAATCACTCCAGCCTTTCTCTACCCTTGCATTCCAGTTCCTTGTATTGACAGTCAGCTCTTCCTGATTATAGTCCGCATAGACCAATGCCAAAGCAAGGTTAGACAACTCTGAGAACAACCCTCTTCCAGTCAAACTATATACGATTCTTTTTTTCTTCATCTCCATAGTAGAACATAATGATCAAACTTTTATATCCTCCAATCCGATAAAGCCGTTGGAAGTTTGTGTCAGTGCATGCCCGAATCCACTTTGAAACCCCTCACATTCCAGCAAACAGCAACGAACTGCTTTCAAATAATATTCCACCATAGGATGATGTATAAACAAATCTGCCTGCAGGACACCTTTACTCAGCACAGGCGGAAGCCCTATACGCCTCTCGATGCAAAAATCCCCTTTAGGTAAATGACTGATACTCCCGTAATAATGTCCCGGAGCATAAGTAGCATAAGGCACTTCCGTCCTGCTCTTCAAAACCAGCATTACATCATACATTATATCCTCTTCAGAATATCCCTGTATTTTCACAGTCAGAAAATTCTGACCTCCATGAATAGTGGAAGAGGCACATTCCGTTCCGTTTATCTCAATGCAATCTATATGAAGCGTATTTTTCGTCCAACCCACATAATCTATAATTTTACTTTTCCGGACCGTCCCTTTCTCTTTCAAGTAATAATCGATGGCAGAATGAACCGTCCCCTGATAAACCGCGGTACCATTTTCCAAGCATATTCCTTTTGTACACAAACTTCTTACCGCTGCCATGTTATGACTGACAAACAAGACTGTCCTTCCCTCTCCTTTCGACACATCCTGCATCTTGCCAATAGCCTTCTTTTGGAATTCCGCATCGCCCACTGCCAACACCTCGTCCACCACCAGAATTTCCGGCTCCAGATGGGCGGCGATAGCAAATCCCAACCGCACGGTCATACCCGAAGAATAACGTTTCACTGGAGTATCGATATATTTCTCCACACCGGCGAAAGCCACAATCTCATCCAACTTGCGGGTAATCTCCGCCTTGGTCATCCCCATGATGGAACCATTCATATAAATATTCTCCCGTCCTGTCATTTCGGGATGAAAGCCTGTACCCACTTCCAGCAAAGAGGCAATACGCCCCCGTGCACGGATACAACCGGCAGTAGGAGAAGTCACCCGCGAAAGGATTTTCAACAAAGTGGACTTTCCCGCACCGTTCTTACCTATAATACCCAGCACTTCACCTTCCTCCACATGGAAATTAATATCTTTCAACGCCCATACAAAATCTCCCGTCGCTTTCTTGGAACGGTCATTCTCTTCCCCGATTCTGAGATACGGATCCTCCTTTCCACGGATCCGCGCCCACCAACGATTCAAATCACGGCTCAGCGTGCCGGTTCCGATGCTTCCCAATGCATATTGCTTGCTGATATTCTGAAACTCTATCGCTATTTTTCCCATTCTGTCCCTTCTTTTAAATCACATCCATGAAACTACGTTGCACTCTATTAAAAGTCACCATCCCCCAAAGCATTATCACCACTGTAAACACCAACGTGTAGCCTAAGTGGAACCAACTGAAAGTCCCCACCCCCAAGAATCCGAATTTAAATGTTTCGATAAGGGAAGTCAGCGGGTTCGCCACAATGATCCACATATACTGCTCATGACTCTGCCTCATCACGGACAAAGGGTAAATAACCGGAGTGGCATACATCCACAACTGTACCCCGAAAGTAATCAAGAAACGCAAGTCACGGTACTTGGTCGTCAAGGAGGATATCAATAATCCGAGCCCCAAACCAAGTCCTGCCAACATGAGCAGCAGCAAGGGAGCCAACCAAGCATATCCGTTGACCATCAACGAATATCCGTTGCACAAATAGTAAATATAAATTAAAACGAACAATCCGAACTGAATGCCCATCTTTATCATGCAAGATATAACGATGGACAAGGGTACCACCAGACGAGGGAAATATACTTTTCCAAATACATTCTGATTGGCGTTGAACGTATCCGAACAGCGGCTTAAACACTCCGAGAAATAATTCCAGCAAAGTAAGCCCGCCATATAAAACAGCGGTTGGGGAAGTCCGTCGGTAGGAATACCGGCAATACCGCCAAAAACAAACATGAACATGACGGTAGTAAGCAGTGGCTGGATAACAAACCATAACGGTCCTAAAACAGTCTGTTTATAAAAAGTGACGATATCCCGTCTGATATACATTACCAGCAAATCCCTATACAGCCATACCTCTTCCAGATCCAACCGGAACAAACCGGACCGAGGCTTGATCACAATATCCCATTTTTCCTGTTCATCTTGTACCATACACTACTTTTTTTAGTAAATTATTCCAACTGTCACATACCTTCTCTATATGAAATGTATCAGCATACTCCACCGCCTTATTTCCCATCCATTCCCAATCCGTCCGATCAGCCATATACGACATACAACCGACCAGCTGAGCTATATTCCCTGTTTCAAAAAGAACGGCCATATCTTTGTCTTTCAACAACTCGCGCGTTATCGGTAAATCAGATGCAATAACAGGTAACCCGTGCGCCATAGCCTCTATCATCACCAGGCCGAATCCCTCCCAACGGGAACTCAGCACATACATACTGGAATGTGCATAATACTCCTGCACCTCTTTCGTGAAAGGATGCAGCGCGATGCTCTTTTCCAATTCATATTCATTGATCAATGAACGGTAAAGCGCTTCCTCAGGACCCTCCCCCACAATTTCCAGTGTCCAGTCCGGATGAGTTTTCACAAAAACAGAAAAAGCTTTTATTAAAATATCAAATCCTTTATGTCCGAATGAAAAACGACCGACCGCCAAAATCCTTCTATATTCCTTCTTTCCCCGACCTTTAGGCAGTACAGTCAGAGGATTGTATATCACCTCGCAGCACAGGTTCATTTTCCGAAAGAAACAACCGGCATCTGCATGACTTAAAACCACCCTCTCGTCCAATTTCCCCATCTGGACTTGAAAAAAGCAATCCAATCCAGGCAAATAGGGAGTTTCTTTCTCAAAGAATGCTTCATAAGAATTATGCAGCCACCCAACAGTCTTTGTCCGGATCCGGCTCTTTACTGCAGAGAGGTGCAGAGCCATAAAAGCATGTACCCCGATGACTACATCACATTGCCGGGCATTTATTTTCCTTGCCAATGTCCGTTTATAAGAAGAAGGGAAAAAACTGGCAGCATACCATTCTGAAGTCAGCCGGGTATGAGGCAACCCATGTTTATATAAAAAACTATAGCCTTTACATAACAAACGCTCGATGAAAGAGGAGGCGGAATAAGAGAAAGAATCAAACCGCACGGTACTTTCGGCATATCCGTACATCGACAAGTCCGTACAAGTATCCGTGGTCAGTATCGTGACTTCATGTTTTCCGGACAAAGCCTTGGCTATTTCAGCCAACACACGCTGTACTCCGCCGAAACTGAAGACAGTATCACAATAAAATAATATTCTCATGGAATTTAGATTACACTCTTTCTTCGCAAAGATACAATAAAGAAATGAAAATAAATGCGGAATGAAGAAAGAATATCATATAATACAAAGCAGGTATCTGCGGCACGTACATACGTATAGAGCGGCACGTACATATGTGAAATCCTGCTCCCCCAAAAACAACAGGTCAAATAAAAAAAAGACCTTGTTCTTTTTTAAAAAGATGGCGAGCTTTTTTAAAAACCTCCTGATCTTTTTACTGCCACCGGAAATTTGCCATATTCCATAGAGGTCCCCCCCCTTCAGACACACTTTTTGCAAAGAAAAAGCCTGAGAACATCCTACTTCATATTAAATCGGAACAACTTATAAAAAAGGATATATTACTGATAACAAATAGATTATATGAAATTCTGCTCCAAAAAACAGTGAGGGCATGAGAGCATAAGTGAGAGTTACATTTTTTACCATCACTATACAAATAGTTCATAAACAACCAGTTGTGCACACAATGAGGGCATGAGGGCATTATCACCCCGAATTTCCAGTGAAAGATTCTCATACTCATCGAGATATTATCAAGATAATGCATGATGCTGAATATAAATCAATATCTTTTCAAAAAGAAGAAGAATGACAAAGAACACAAGTTACCATTACAGCATCATTATTCCGCACAAGAATACCCCCCGTCTTCTGGAACGCTGTCTGTGCTCAATTCCCACTTGGGATGAAATTCAAATCATTATCATTGATGACAACAGCAATTCCGAATCTGTCGATTTTTCTCATTTTCCGGAAACGGCAGAAAAATACGGAAATCCTGTTCACTAAAGAGGGAAAAGGGGCAGATACGCACGGAACATAGGACTCTCCCACGCCCGTGGCAAATGGATTATCTTTGCAGATGCAGACGATTTCTTTACAGCCGATTGTTTTACTATCTTAAACGAATACATGGACAGCCCCCATGAAGTCATCTATTTCAATGTACGTTTTGTCATGTCCGACAATCCGTCCCAAGAAAGCCGACGCGGAACTTACTATACCAACTTCTTCAATGATGTAAACCCGGAAAACAAACTGCGATACCAATCTCAAGTTCCTTGGGGCAAAATGATAAGGCGCAGCTTCCTGTCAACATTCCACATTCAATTCGATGAAACAAGAATAGCCAACGATGTGTATTTTTCATGCCTTGTCGGTATATATGCCCCCAAAGCAACCACAGACAGAAGAATCATTTATTATTGTACCGAATCCGGCCAGTCCCTTGCTATGTCCAAACAAGACCGCGAGAGTTTAATCATACGGTTTAACGCAAGCATGAAATGCAACAGACTGTTGCGACAAGAAAAAATCCACTATTACCTGTCACCACTTCCGTGGTGTATCCCTTCGGCAAAAACAAAAGAATGGCTCCCCGCCAAATACTTTTTTGAATACCTGTTTTTCTTCCGCCTGCAAGCATTCAAAGAATTATATTATGCTTTTTCCGCTATCCTGTCACATATGAATGAGCCGGCCACAAAAGAAACCGACAACCAATGTAACAAGAAGACTACCAACCTAAGGGAATAATATTCATTACACAAGAAGATTCAACGGTACAACCTTCCCCATATCTTATAATACAATTTGATCAGATTAGCGTATTTATACAATATGTGATGTCTGTAAATCCCCCAATTCAAAAGCAGAGAAAAAGGATAGAACAAATTCAATTCGTACAAAACCTCCATAGGCCGGAACTCTCTGCAATGCTTCCTTATCAGATTTCTTTTAAACTTATCTATCGCATCATTACTTTCCCTTGTAACCCCTATTACAGCAGCATTATACACCACCGGCATCAACTTGTTCAAAATGAAACAGATATTTTCAGCATACAATTCCTGTTCCATGTGCTCATTAAAAACAGTCAAGATAAAAATAAAATCCTTTGCCGGCTTGTCAAAGTCCGTTTTCGCCTTATTCATGGTTGAGAAAGGATTTGAACGCCTGTAGAAATAAGTAAAAGAATTGACGGAAGCAAACGTTTCCACCTTTTTATACAGAAAATAGCACCACAAAAAGTCCTCAAACAAAATGCCCGTCCTGAAATAAATGGCATTCTCTGTCAGCACCTCCTTTCTGATCAATCTGTTGACCGGAGTGGATGTTATTTTCGAATCCAGAAACAGCTTGTTGATACGTATCCGTCCTTCCGTATATCTTTGCAAATCACTGTTTTTGTTTTCCATCCCTTCTGAATAAGAATCCCCCTGCACCAAGTCAATCCCCGGATATCTTTTCGTTTCCTCCCATAATTTCTCCAGACAATTCTCATAAAGCATATCATCCGAATCTATAAAAAAAAGATAACCACCCCGGGATAGTTCTATTCCCTTGTTCCTTGCCGCAGAGACTCCTTCATTCCTCTCATTTCTCACGATCCTAAAACTGATGTTCCCTTTATATCCGGCCAGCTTTTCCTCTATCAGGCGCATACTGTTATCCGGAGAGCAATCATCAATGATGATACACTCAAAACAATCAAAAGTTTGGTTGATTATGGAATCAAGACATTCTGATACGTATTTTTCCACCTTGTAAACCGGCATCACCACCGTTATCTCTTTCATCATTATCTGCTAATCATTATAAAATGCAATATTCGCAAAAACAAATGATACTCACAACATTCCAAAGACTTTAATTACTAAATAGCCCCATCTTCATCCATTGAAACCCACTTTTTACTCCGAATACAGCCGACATTCCATAAAAAAACGGATATGGACAGGAATTTCAACAACTTCTTATTGGATATATAAAAAGAATACACTATTTTTACGGAAAAACAAACCAGGGGAATGAAAATAGTATATGTATACGACTCCATAGCCCGTATAGGAGGCATGGAACGGATTTTAACGGATAAGATGAATTACTTGGCCGAAATTTATGGGCACGAGGTCTATCTTATCACTTCTTCCCAAGGCAATCATCCTTTTTCTTTCCCGTTATCCCACAAAGTGGAACATATCGATCTGGATACAAAGTTTCATTTGCAATACCAGCATCCGCTTCTGGAACAATTGAGAGTGGGATGGACTTTGAACCATAAATTCGAACAAAAATTTAAAAAAGAGATTAGGCTCATCAATCCCGATATCATATCAGGAAATACCAGTTTCAAAGCGGATTTGATCTGTAAATTAGACTGCAAGGCAAAGAAAATCATTGAATCGCATTGCGCCAAAATATACACCCGGATACCTGCAAACCGCAAAAAGAGTTTTTTTAAAGATATAAAAGACAGATACGTCAGTTACCAATGTTTCCGTGATGTAAAACGATACAGCGATGTCATAGTCACACTGACACAAGGAGATGCCGCCATGTGGGGACAACATCCGAATATACATATCATTCCGAACACCACCTCTATTGATATACAAACAATCAGCTCCTGTGAGGCTCCCCGTGTAATAGCGGCAGGCAGACTGACCTGGCAAAAAGGATTCGACAGACTGGTTGACGCATGGAATATCGTGCAGAAACGCCACCCCGACTGGATACTGGATATATTTGGTGAAGGATTTTATAAGGATAGCTTAACCCGGCAGATTAAAGACAGAAAGCTGGAACACTCCATCACAATTCATCCTTTTACACAAAACATAACGCAAGAATACCTGAACAGTTCCATTCTGGCCCTAAGCTCCAATTACGAAGGTTTTGGACTGGTCTTGATCGAAGCCATGAGTCTGGGTGTTCCTTGTGTTTCTTTCGACTGTCCTTTCGGTCCATCGGAAATCATCAGAAACCAGGAAGACGGACTCCTCGTCAAAACGGAGATATACAAGGATTTGCCAACGCTCTTTGCCACTTGATAGAACATGAAGCAGAAAGAAAAGCTTTTGGCAAAAGAGCTAAACAAAATATAACACGCTACTCACTCCGAAACATCATGCCGCAATGGGAAATGTTGTTTCATAAACTGACTGAAAAATGACCATCGTTTATCTATACACAGCACTATGCACCGTGGGAGGCGCAGACCGGAGCATCATCCAAAAAGCGAACTATCTGGCTGACGAAATGCATCAGGATGTATTTATTATCACAGATTCACAAAAAGAACGCCCGCCCGTTTTCCCGATATCTCCCAGAATCAGGCACATTGACATAGGAATTGATTTTGACAGACAATATCATCACAACCTGTTAGTAAGAGGATATTATTATTTTACCCTGATGCACCTGTACAGAAAGAAGCTGGAGTATTGGCTGAAAACCTTGAAACCGGATATTGTCATCAGCACACTGGGCCGAGAATTGGATTTTCTGACACAACTGGATGATGGAAGCGTAAAAATAGGAGAATCCCATATAGCCAAACCATACACTCGTAACCTGCATCTGATGGAACAACGGGGATTCCCATACAAGCAAATCGCACGGCATTGGAGAAAGAAACAGGAGGAGGCTGTAAAAAAACTGGATGCGCTGGTTGTTCTGACACAACATGATGCGGATAATTGAAAGAAGTGAAGAAGGCTTGTGTCATACCGAACTTCTTACCTTTCTCACCCGAAAAAGGGAGTTCCTGCCTGGAGAAAAGAATCATCAGCATAGGAAGATACAGCGAACAGAAGGGGTATGACCGCCTGATTGAAGCCTGGATCAAAGTCAATCGGAAGCATCCCGACTGGCATATCCGCATTTACGGAGAAGGACAGGATAGGAACAGCCTGCAAGAGCTTATTGAAAAGCATCATATAGAAAACAGTTTTTCACTATGCCCTCCGACAAAAAGCATTCAAGAAAAATATCTGGAAAGTTCCATATACGTCATGAGTTCACGATTTGAAGGATTACCGATGGCACTTCTGGAAGCGATGGCATGTGGTGTTCCCTGCATTTCATTCGACTGCCCGTACGGACCTGCCGAGATTATCACTCCGGAGGAAGACGGAATACTGGTGAAGAACGGAAACACGGACGAACTGGCTGACGCGATATGCCGGCTGATAGAGGATACGGACAAACGCATACGGATGGGAAAGCAGGCCCAAAAGAATATCCAACGTTATTCACGCGAAGAAGTGATGAAACTGTGGGATGAACTATTCAACACCTTAACAACTGCCCGACCATGAATATCATCTACCTCCTTTTCCACGGACTATCCCCTTACAGCGGCATCAGTAAAAAGATCTTGCATCAGGTTAAAGGCTTTGAAGCATGTGGACACCGGGTAAGTTTATGCACATACAGCATAGCGGACAACGGCCACCGGGTAAGGATGATAAACAATGAAATAATAGAAGACTACGGAACAGGCAAACCGGCTGCGGCGAAAAGAAGAGTTTCCTACCAATGCATATACCGCTATGCTGTAACACATCAAGTGGAATTAATCTATGTACGCTCTTTCCATAATGCAAATCCGTTCACCATCCGGCTGTTCAGCAAACTGAGGAAAGCCGGAATTAAAATAGCGATGGAAATACCTACCTATCCTTACGACAGCGAATACGCCGGTTTCCCACTGGTCACACGCCTGGGGATACAAGTGGATAAAGTATTCCGAAAGACATTGGCAAAACACGTGAACGCCATCGTCACTTTCTCAGACTATCACTGTATATTCGGCCAACGTACCATTCAGATATCCAATGGAGTTGACTTTGATTCCATTCCGCTGAAAAAGACGGTTGCTAAAAATACCTCCGTCATTCATCTACTAGGAGTGGCCGAAGTACATTATTGGCACGGTTACGACCGCCTGATAGAGGGTTTGGGCAAATATTACCAAGACCCGGCAAACACAACCGTATTTTTCCACATCGCCGGAGGTATATGGAAATCCGAAATGCATGACTCACAACACGCTCCCGGATTTTATGAACTTATCAACAAATATCATATAGAAAAATATGTCATCTTCCACGGACAAAAAATGAACGAGGAACTAGACGAATTATTCAACGAAGCAGACTTTGCCATCGGCAGTCTGGCACGCCACCGCAGCGGCATCGACAAAATCAAAACATTAAAAAACAGAGAATATGCAGCACGGGGAATACCTTTTGCATATTCAGAAACAGATGAAGACTTTGACAAGATGCCTTATATACTGAAAGTTCCGGCCGACGAAAGTCCCATAGATATCCACCGGCTTATCCGGTTCTATATGGAACTGGATCTGTCTCCTCGTAAAATAAGGGATTCCATTAAAAACCTGTCATGGAAAGAACAGATGATGAAAGTAATAAACAACCTGTAATACTCCCGCCTATGATCCGAATCGCCTATTGTACCCTCTCCATATCCCCGGAGGAGTGGAAAGGGTACTGACCACCAAAGCCAATTATCTGGCGGAGAATGGTAATTATGACATATATATTTTGCTGACTGACGGAAAAGGCAAGCCTCCCTGCTATACTTTATCGCCTAAAGTAAAAATCATCCAACTGGATATAGATTTTGAAGAATTATGGGAACTCCCTCTTTGGAAAAAAGTGCCGGTTTATTTGAAAAAACAAAGAATATACCGACGCAAGCTCTCTGCCGCCTTGTCTCACCTCAAACCGGACATCACAGTTTCTTTGCTACGACGGAAATAACTTTATCACTTCCCTCAAAGATGGAAGCAAAAAGATAGGGGAGCTACACGTAAACCGGAAAAACTATCGTAACTTTGAAAAGAACGAAAGCAACTTCATCAAGGAACTTTTTGCCAAATTATGGATGAAAAGTCTGGTGAGGCATTTAAAAAAGCTGGACAAGTTCGTTGTACTGAGTGAGGAAGACAGAGCAAACTGGCCCGAACTGCAAAATGTAAAAGTTATCAGCAACCCTCTACCCTTTCAATCCGGAACATTCAGCGACTTGAACAATAAACGGATAACCGCAGCCGGAAGATATACTTATCAAAAAGGATTCGATTTGTTACTGGAAGCATGGAGCAAAGTCTGTAACCGGCATCCGGACTGGGAATTACATATATATGGCAAAGGAGACAAGACTACATATCAAGTACTGGCCGGAAAATGGAAATTAAAGAACCTTTTTCTTGAAAATGCAACCCCGGATATGCTCTGTAAATACCATGAAAGTTCTATCTTTGTATCAAGTTCCAGATTTGAGGGATTCGGAATGGTCATAGCGGAAGCAATGGCGTGCGGAGTACCTGCCGTGTCATTCGCCTGTCCGTGCGGACCTAAAGACATCATCCGGGACGGGGAAGACGGACTATTGGTCGAAAATGGAAAAACAGAAGAACTGGCCGAAAAAATAAATTATCTGATTGAGAACGAACAAATAAGAAAAGAAATGGGGAAAAAAGCCCGCATCAATGTACAACGTTTTGCTGAAGATGTAATAATGCAACAGTGGATTCAGCTATTCAACAACTTATTAAACGGAACAAAACAATGAAAACAGATTCCCCCTACGACAGAGGAGACATCCATATAAATAAAAATGACAAAGTGCTGGAGATAGGTCCGGGCCATAATCCGACATATCGCTCCAACGTGATAGTCGAAAAATTTATTGACACCAATTACCACCGCTGCGGTGACGTGAAAATATACCCGCATCAGACCTTTGTACATGCCGATGGAGAAAAACTGCCATTCAAAGACAAGGAGTTTGACTACGTAATATGCAATCAGGTATTGGAACACGTGGAACATCCCGAAGCTTTTGTCAAGGAATTATGCAGGGTAGCCCGACGGGGATACATAGAAACTCCCAGTCTGCTGGGCGAATACTTGTTTCCCAAAAAATCACATAAATGGGTTATATTGGATATAGACAACAAACTGGTCTTCTATGAAAAGAACAAGATGCCGGGAAACTATGAAAACGACTATGGAGAATTATTCCTGAATTATCTGCCTTTCCAATCCCTCCCCTACAAACTGCTGTGGCTGACGGAAGGAGATATAACCTTGAACCGTTATGAGTGGAAAGATGAAGTGGAGATACTAGTCAATCCCGAAGATGAATACTACTCCTCTTTCTTCCTCAACAAATGGAACCGGGAAATGGTGGAGAAACTATATCCCCGCCGTTCCGCCCTGACGGAAATGAAGAAGATGATTCAAGCCCTGTTCTATATCCTCAAAAACAAATTCAAATCACGATTCAGTAATCACCGGAATCCGGTCACACTGTCCGAATATATAAAAACGCATGAAGTGGTACGCTGACTATTTATCCATCTATGACAAGCCTTTCACCCAAGCCCCACAAGCGGTTATCAACCAAGTGAAAGACAAGATCCGGCAGCTTGCAACTCATGCTCCGCTGGTTTCGGTGGTCGCCATCGCCCATAATGAAGAAAAGAGGATATTGAGCTGCCTGTGGTCTTTATGTGAAAACCAACATAACTATCCTGTAGAAATACTAGTCATCAATAATCATTCTACCGACCACACCGAAGAGGTACTAAAAGAATTAGGAGTCACCTACTTCAATGAATACCAGAAAGGTCCCGGTTTTGCCCGGCAATGCGGACTGAACCATGCCCGGGGGAAGTATCATCTCTGCATAGACGCCGATACACTTTATCCGCCCCAGTACATCAGTACCATGATAAAGGTCTTACAGGACAAAGAAGTGGAAGGTGCATACGCCCTGTGGAGTTTTCTTCCTAATGAACATCATTTAGGACTTTTCTTCTATGAGACACTACGTGATCTCTATTTGAAAATACAAAATCTGAACAGACCGGAGCTCAATGTACGTGGAATGGCTTTTGCCTTCCACACGGAGACAGCCCGGAAAGAAGGATTCCGGACAGACATACTCCGCGGAGAAGACGGCTCCCTGGCACTGGCATTGAAAAAATACGGAAAATTAAGATTCGTCACCGCCCGCAAAGCCCGTGTCCTTACCGGCTATGGCACTATTTCGGCCGACGGATCCCTGTTCAGCAGTTTCAAAAAACGAGCCATAAAAGGTTTAAGAAGCTTCACGGCTCTTTTCTATAGCAAAAACAATTACGAGGACGAAGATTCTAACTTGATAAAGTAACGACCGATGAAAATAGCAATAGAAGCCCAGCGCATCTTCAGAAAAGAGAAACATGGCATGGACTATGTAGCTCTGGAAACCATCCGGGAACTGCAAAAGATAGACCAACAGAACGAATACTTCATACTGGTCAGCCCGGGAGATGATGTTTGTTTGCAGGAATCCGCCAACATGCATATCGTGACCGTTAATTGGCCATCCTATCCGCTTTGGGAACAGATAGGACTACCGTTGGCTTTAAAAAAAATCAAACCCGACCTGCTGCACTGCACAAGCAACACTGCCCCTGTGTATGGAAACATTCCACTGGTGCTTACACTGCACGACATTATCTTTCTAGAAAAAAAACAAGGCAAGAACCAGTCCATGTACCAAAGACTGGGACGTTTCTACCGAAAAATCATTGTTCCCCAAATCCTTACCAAATGCAAAAGAATCATTACCGTTTCTCATTTTGAATGCAACCGCATCAGTCATTTCCTGCACATTGACAAACAACTGCTTGTCGCCGTATACAACGGCTATTCACAACATTTCATACCCATACGGAACGCACAGGCCATCACTGCCCGATACATAAAGAACCATCCTTACCTGTTCTTTTTAGGAAATACCGATCCCAAGAAGAATACGGCAAGGGTATTGCAGGCATACCGCATTTATTTAAAAAAATCCAGTCAGCCCCTTCCCTTGCTTATCGCCGACCTGAAAGAAGAGATCATAGACGAATATCTGAACCGGGAAGGATTACAAGAAATAAAAAAAATGCTGTATCATCCCGGATACATTCCAAACACAGAACTACCCGCTGTTTATAGTGGAGCATCCGTCTTTATATACACGTCTTTACGCGAAAGTTTCGGCATCCCCATTCTGGAGGCGATGGCCTGTGGAACTCCGTCATCACCTCAACCACTTCCGCCATGCCCGAAATCGCAGGACCGGAGGGTATTCTGGTCAATCCGTTCGAACCGGAGGAAATTGCTCCGCAAGTAGCATCTATCGGCCTCAAAGTGCATTTTCCCTTCCTTTTCCTTCCTACCTTTGTGGCTTCATTATAATCTTAATCCATTATGTGTTCAGTGAATTTTCTAGAAAGTGATAAACTACGTACTCTCTTTCCGAGTCTAACCATTTTGATTCTGTTCTTTTCATATTTGATGGCGGCCGTCGTTATAAAGTTTCGTCTTCCAGCCTTGGTATCCATTCCCTCAGGACCTACTTCTCCCTTTAGGTCTTGGCCTTTTCCGCAGCAGTCCTGGTCTTATTACCTTTATCCCCAAGGTTGTAATTTCCATAAAGGTATTGACGGTCTTTGTGGCGAGGTCATCCGACACAGGTTCCTGCGTGTCAGAGCAGAGCTGTCATATTTTCCCGACCGCCCGTAGCAGGTTGCATATCCTTTATCGGTGCGACGACGAATACCGTCTGGAATGCCGTCGTCTGAATCGCGGTTCTTTCCTCTTGAAAAGGAGGAACGGAAGAAGGATTTCTTCAAATTTCCTGGAATCGCCTGAATGAGCTGCTTACTGTTAAAAAGTATCGGAAAACAGTTGAAAAGTAATTCCCCATTCTATAAGCCGTGCAGTTTTATTTTGATAACTTTGCCACATAATAAAAGTGGATGTACAGTGAAAGAACCGGTTATTACCCTTACTTTGGAAGAGTACGAAGAGTTGCGCAAGGAACATGAATGCCTTGAAAGGGCATGCGGAACTTCAGAGAAATACGAAGCCTCTTTGCAGGAGTATTCCCGCCAGGTCGAAGAAATCTCGGCCTGTACAGCCGTCATTGCCGACCTGAGATGGAAATTGGCTGACTTGACACGCCGTTTATGGGGTAAATCCAGTGAAAAACGTCATCTTCCGAAGATGCCGGCCAGCTGAGCATCTGTTTCGAGTCTCCGTCCGATGTCAATGACCCGGTAGCGGAAGAACAGAAAACCGCTGGAAATCCGTCACATCGGAGAATGGCTACAATCGTTTCCGTAAAGCTTCACGAAAAGATCACTCCCCACGCCCGTAAGCCCATCGACCCGTCCCTTCCCCGTGAGGAGATTATCATTCCCATGCCGGAAGGCCTTTCGTTGGAGGGAGCGACGAAGCTGGAGAGGAAGTGAGCGAACAGTATGCTGTCAGCCCGCCCATTCTATGTGAAACGCATCATCCGTCCTAAATACCGGCTCGCCGACGGTCGTATCATAACCGCTCCCATGCCCGTAATGGCACATCCCCACAGCAATGCCTCGGAAAGTGTACTGGCCCACATTGCTACCGCCAAATATTACGACCACCTGCCTCTGCACAGACAGCTGGATATCTTTGAGCGTGAAGGAATCCATCTGAGTCCTTCCACCGTAAGTAACTGGATGATGGCTGCCGCACGGCGTCTGGAACCAATCTATAATGAGCTTCGTGAACTGGTCAAGGACAGCTATTACGTCATGGCCGATGAGACACCCATCCCGTACTTGAAAGCGACCGGCCGGTGCTCTTCACCGCGGGTATATGTGGAACTTCTATCTGCCCCGGTTCCATACCCCTTCTTTGAATATCACAAGGGCCGTGGCAGCAGCGGAATAGACACACTGCTGGCAGGACAGGTCCGGTGGTACAGAGTGACGGCTTTGCAGTATATGACAAGTTCGACACGCTACCCGGAAAGTTGCATCTGTGCTGCTGGGCGCACGTCAGGCGCAACTTTGTGGAAGCGGAAGGAAATGACCCTCAGAGCAAGGCATGCACTTGGACAAATAGGCGGACTGTATGCCGTGGAGGAGAAAATCAGAATGGAACATCTGGAAGGGAGGCGGTGGTAAAGCTTCGCCGGGAAAAATCGTACCCTATTATCAAAGAACTGGAAAAATGGTGCAAGGAGGAATATGGACATACGGTCGATAAATCGCCTATTGCAAAGGCCATGTTCTATATGTACACGCTTTGAACAACTGTCCGGATATGTCAATGACGCACAGTTCTGCATTGACAATAATCCGGTGGAGCGTTCTATAAGGCCGTTGACTTTAAACAGAAAAATACGCTCTTCTCCGGATCACATGAGGCAGCACATGCAGCGGCAATTTTCTTTCACTGATGGGATGCTGTAGGAAAATAAGGTGAACCCAAAACTATGGATGCAGGACGTGCTGATTAGGGTACAGGAGAAAGAAAGAGAAGAGAAAAACGATTACACCGATTTACTGCCATTTAATTGGAAAGGATAAACAGGAAAGCTATAATAAAGTCAAAAGCCAGACATGCTTCGTCTGGCTTTGACTTCATATAACAGAAGAAACACGCACGAGGCCGAATGCTTACGCTTCCTCCTTCATTTAGAAGAAAATGCAGAATTCTATCAGTCACAAACTGCATATGGACTAGAAAGAGTCCGTCGGTTCTCATGGGAGAACACAGCCAGAGAAATATTGAATATATATAAAGAAATACTAGCATGAACACTCTTGAAATCCTCTTCTTCGTTCTCCTGTTCATTGTATTCTACACCTATGTGGGATACGGAATCCTGTTGTCGATATTGGTAAAAATAAAACAAAGTTTCCTTCTACGATACGGACGAACCGGAGCAAGAAACCTGCCGGAACGGCAATAACACCGACCTACCGAAATCACCCTGTTCATCACCGCCTATAATGAGGAACAGGTAGTAGACGGAAAGATGAAAAACTGCCAAGAACTGGATTATCCCAAAGAGAAACTGCATACCGTATGGGTAACGGACGGCAGCAATGACCGAACCAATGAAAAATTAAAAGCGTATCCCGATGTCACCCTATTGTTCGTCCCCGAAAGAAAAGGAAAAACAGCCGCTATGAACCGGGGCATGGGATTTGTCACCACACCTTTGGTCATATTCACAGACGCCAATACATTTATTAATCCGCAGGCCGTTCGCGAGATAGTAAAATGTTTTAACCATCCGCAGGTGGGATGTGTGGCAGGAGAAAAACGGGTGGACATGTACAGTACCGAAGGAGCGGTTTCCGGAGGAGAAGGATTGTACTGGAAATATGAATCATGGCTGAAAAAAATGGATTATCAGCTCTATTCCGCCATAGGTGCTGCCGGAGAATTATTCGCCATCCGCACCCCGTTATATGAGGAAATGCCTGAAGATACCCTACTGGATGATTTTATGTTGTCCCTGCGTATTGCCATGAAGCAGTATACGATAGCATATTGTGATACGGCATATGCCTTGGAAAGCGGATCGGCCGATATGAAAGAAGAGGAAAAGAGTACGTATCGCGGCAGGAGGATTGCAGTCTGTCTACCGTTTGAAAGAACTGCTGAATCCGCTACGTTATGGAATCCTCAGTTTTCAATATGTTTCCCATCGCGTGCTGAGTTTATCGGTAACCCTGTCGCCTTATTTCTGCTCTTTCCCTTGAATATCCTGCTGGTTGTCTGTAGTGAAAGCCTCCCGGTTTATTTTCTTTTTCTTCTGCTGCAATCCGCATTCTACCTCGGGGGAGTTTATGGCAGCCTCTTGTCTGCCAAGTCCGTAAAGAACAAATTCCTTTATATTCCCTACTATTTCCTGTTCATGAACATCAATGTGATAAAAGGTTTCTTCTATTTGAAGAGACATGCCGGCGGAACATGGGAAAAGTCCCGCAGGGCATAATATTTACTCACCAAAATACTTTTTTATCATCTCACGCAAAGCGGGAGCCATGATCGGCTTGGCCATATAATCGTCACATCCGGCTTCAAAAGCCTTGTCACGGTCACTGTCGTATGCATTGGCGGTAAGAGCTATGATGGGAAGTGTCCCTCCCTTCAGACGAATTCTTCTGGTAGCTTCCAAACCGTCCATAACAGGCATCTTTATATCCATCAAAATCATATCGGGCCGGCAACTCTCAAATTTCTCAATAGCCTCCTGCCCATCATGGGCACGGTGAACTTCATACTCCTTTCTTAAAATTATAGATAATAAGAGATAATTACTTTCCGTATCTTCAGCTACCAAAATCTTTTTCATTTCTTCTTTTCATTGATTACCTTGCAAAATTACGATATAAAATGATATAAACAATATTTTTTTTGTATATTTGCTGTCAGTAACAAATATCACGCATCTAAATTCGCTAAGAGAAACAGTATATTGAGAATCATACTATTAATATGAAAATTCCGAGTAATATATTGCACGATAAGCAGTATGCAGACAAAATTCTGGAAATTACGGCTGATACTATGTTTTTCGTATATAAAGACGGCACCTGTTTAGACTTCAAGGCTAATACGACGGACTTCTTTATAAAAGAACAAGATATTATAGGGAGAAATATATTCTCTTATTTCCCCGTAGAAACGGCACGGAGATGTATGCGGAATTCATCAAAGTACGGGCAGGAGACAAACCTTCCGCACGGAATTACAAATTAATATTGGAAGATGACGTGAAATACTACAAATGTATTATCAGCAAGTATGATGAGGAGCATTTTCTTTTTCAATACAGGGATATCACAGGCCGGAGTGTCGTCAGGCTGAAACTGGAAAAAAAGCAAAAAGATTTGTGCGAAGTAGAAAAAGCCGCAAGAATAGGATTATGGGCATACGATTCGTCCACACGGCTCTTCACTTACTCGGGATACACCCGGATATTCTGTAACGATGAGGAACAGAAACAGATTTCCATAGATGAATACATGAACTATATGCACCTTGATGACAAGGACCGTTTCTGTCAATGGCTGGAAGAAAACCTGAAGGAGAAAGATGCTTCCAATACCGTAAACTATAGACTCCTTATTGACGGAAAGACCGTCAATATGAGAATAAAAACATACCACAAAGAGGTATATATGCAAAGAACCGTATTGGAAGGATATATACAGAACACATCCGAAATTGTTTGGAAAGCAGAACGCTCCAACCAGCTGAAATCTGCCTTCCTTGCCAATATGAGCCATGAAATCCGTACGCCGTTGAATGCCATTCTGGGATTCTCACGCATTATAGCCGAAACGGAAAACGCCGAGGAAAGATTGCAGTATTACGATATTGTAGAAAAAAACAACATGCGCCTGCAGGAACTTATCAACGAGATTTTGGACCTGTCGAAGATTGAATCGGGCATGATGGAGTTCAACTATGCGCCTGTATCCCTTTATATTTTATGTGAAGATGTAAAAAACACGTATAGTTTCCGGTGTCAACCCGGAGTGGAGCTTGTTTTCGAAGAGTCCGATCCGTCACTGGTTATCTCGACAGACAGGAACCGCTTGTTTCAGGTTTTCTCCAATCTGATAGGTAATGCTACGAAATTCACCGCCAAAGGTTCTATCAGCTTCGGGTATAAATTAAAGGAAAAAGAGATTGTTTTTCATGTAGCCGATACCGGAAGCGGTATTTCCGATGACAAGATAGACAAGATATTCGATCGTTTCATCATGGCCAACAACCAAGTGCAAGGCACAGGACTGGGGCTTTCCATCAGCAAAATCATTGTAGAAAAGTTAGGAGGAAAAATAGCTGTACAATCCAAAATGGAAACCGGAACCACATTCACTTTTACATTGCCTTACATTTCGGCAAACGGAGATATGAAATGGGAGGAAAAACTTACACCGGCTTCCATTAAAGACAACAATAGAACTTCCCACCAGGAAATGACCATCCTAGTGGCGGAAGACTATCAAAGCAATTATGACTTGATAGAGGCTATGCTCGGAAAAATGTACAAACTGGTGCATGCTCATGACGGTATGGAGGCTATCATATTCTATGAACAATACAAACCCGACTTGATTTTGATGGATATAAAAATGCCTAACATCAATGGTCTGGACGCCACCAAAGCCATCCGGGAAATGTCTGCCAGCGTACCTGTCATCGCTGTAAGCGCATACGCATATGAAAAAGACAAAATAGCTGCCATAGAAAGCGGATGCAATGAGTTTTTAACCAAACCGGTATCTGCCGACTTATTGAAAATGACTATAAACAAGTATCTAAAACAAAAGTAATTTATGGGAAGATTAGCCGTATACAAATTTGCCTATTTTTTATCTATCCTGTTCACAATCTTCATTCTGGGACTTTCCATCTTCGCTTACTTTTCAGGTAAAATAAATCCGGTGGAGAATATGTTCGCCGCATACGTTGCCTTAAGCAAACCTATACTGGTGGTTGTCAATACGATATTATTTATTTACTGGCTCATCAGACTACGGTATTGGTTATGGATTCCATTGACGGGTCTGATAGTAAATTACGAATACATCACTTCCATGTACCAAATTTATAACCCTACCAAATATGCTAACGAGAACAGATTGAAAGTAGTGACTTACAATGTCCACTCATTTGGAAATGAAATTACGGGATTCTCCGCCAAGGAGTTTGCCGAGATGATGAACAAGGAGGAAACGGATGTACTTTGTTTTCAGGAATATAGAGGCAATGGCGACTTTACGGAACAAGACTTACAGAATACGTATGCTAAAATATTCCCTTACTCGTTTATCCCCGAAGGATTGAGTCAGGCCATTTACAGCCGCTACCCCATCAGACAGTCACAAACAATAGAATTTCCGAATACCAACAACGGAGCCATCTGGGCCGACCTGGATGTAAAAGGTATGACGATACGCATCATCAACGTGCACATGCAGACTACCAGCTTTGACAGAATGCGTTCCAAAGCAGCACAGGCTCGGGGAGAACAAGATGAGGAACAGGAAAGAGGCATTTATCTGGGCTATTCTGACAACTTCCGGGAAAATACTGTCAGACGTGCCGGACAGGCTGAACAAATCAGTTCGCTGATCAATGCCACGGAATATCCCTTGATTGTATGCGGTGACTTCAATGACCCTCCGGGAACTTTTACTTATGAAACTCTGAAAAACGGCTTGAAAGACGGATTTCAAACCGCTGGAGAAGGGTACGGAGCCACTTATCGGGGGTTTCACCATTTACTACGGATAGACTACTTGTTCCATTCCACCTTATTGGAAGGTATAAAGTATAAGGTGATTCCTTATGATATGAGTGACCATAACCCGGTATATCTGGAGGTGGGACTTTGATAAATCACTTCTTCAAAGCTACCGAAAAGAAGAAAGTGGAACCTTTTCCTCTTCAGACTCAAACCATAAATGCCCACCATTCTTAACAGCAAAATCCTGACATAATAACAAGCCTAATCCGGAACCTTCCTCATTATTCGTTCCGTATTTGCTGAAATGAGTTTCCGTGTTCAACAATTTCTTTTGGTCTTCCTCACTCATGCCTTTTCCGGTGTCTTTTACACTGACTATGACTTTATCACCCTCTATTTCGGCATTAACCAGAATTTCGGAATCATTATAACTGAACTTAATTGCATTGCTGAGAAGATTACGCAAGATGGTTTTCATCATATCCATATCGGCATGTACCTCAATCTTTCCATGCACCGGGAAGTTCACCTTTATATTCTTCATACCGGCTACCAGATTGAAAATTTCGATAACCGAAGCAATATTCCCCACAATATCAAAGTCCTGATAAACTACATTCAGCTTGCCTATCTGGCTTTTAGTCCATTTCAATAAATTATCCAGCAAAGAGAAAACATCCTCCGTACTTTGATTGGCCATGCTCAGCATATCAAACATTTCCTTACCGATCTGTTCGGACGGAAGACTGAGTATCAACATATTGAGCACCATTTTAATGGATCCCATGGGTGAACGCAGGTCATGTGCGATAACAGAATATAACTTGTCGCGCCCCATAATAATCTTACGCAATTCTTCCGTTTGCTTCATGATGATCCGTTTGGCGGCAATCAGGGATATCTGATGGGTAACACGGATCACAAGCTCTTCCTTATTAAAAGGTTTGGATATAAAATCATTCGCACCTACCTTGAAACCCTTCACTATATCGGCAGTGGTATTCAAAGCTGTCAGAAATATAATAGGAATATGTTGTGTTTCCGGATCGGCTTTCAATCGTTCGGCAACTTCAAAACCATTCATCTCGGGCATCATGACATCCAACAAAATCAAATCGGGACGGGCATTGACCGCCTGGGATAATGCCTCCTTTCCATTACCGGCAGTTATCACCTTAAACTTCTCGTTTGTTAACAACACTTTTAACAACAAGACATTAGAAACCACATCATCCACAACCAAAACAGTGTACTCAGAATGACTTATTACAACATTTACATCCGGTGTCATAGGTATATATTATTTAGCCAGAACACTTTTAAAATAATCAATCACTTTCATCAGCCCCTCTTCCAGATGAATGTGAGGCTCCCAATCCAGCTTTTCTCTTGCCAGAGTAATATCCGGCCTGCGCTGACGAGGGTCATCATGAGGTAAAGGTTCGAAAATAATGTTAGAATGAGAACAGGTCAGTTCCAATATCTTCTGAGCCAGTTCGAATATGGAAAATTCGCAAGGGTTACCGATATTCACCGGTCCTGTGAAGTGATCTTCCGTAGCCATCATACGTATCATCCCTTCCACCAGATCATCTATGTACTGAAAACTACGTGTCTGCTTTCCGTCTCCATAAATGGTTATATCTTTATCTAGCAATGCCTGTACCACAAAATTGGAAATTACACGTCCGTCATCGGTCAGCATATTAGGACCATACGTATTGAATATGCGGATTATTTTTACCAAGACGCCATGTTGACGGTAATAATCCATGCACAAAGTCTCGGCACAACGTTTTCCTTCATCATAACAAGACCGGTAGCCTATGGGATTCACATTTCCCCAATCTCCCTCCCTTTGGGGATGCGACAACGGATCACCATACACCTCACTGGTAGAAGCCTGAAGTATTTTTGCTTTGTTACGCTTCGCCAGTCCCAACATATTAAACGTGCCGAAGACAGCCGTCTTCGCCGTTTTGATAGCATCATGCTGATAATGTATAGGAGAAGCGGGACATGCCAGATTGTATATCTCGTTCACATCCGTCCAAAACGGATTAATTATATCGTGTTCTATCAGTTCAAAGCGCGGATGCCCGATCAGGTAACTTATATTCTCTTTACTCCCCGTGAAAAAGTTGTCTAAACATATAACAATATTACCTTCCTCTATCAGACGAGTGCATAGATGTGACCCTATAAATCCTGCGCCTCCCGTTACTAGGATTCTTTTCATTCCCCTTATTTTTACTTTATTTTATGTTTAGCAAAAATAATTGATTCCCTTCACTTGTGCAAACATTTAAAACAAGATTATTCGTTATCTTTGCAAATACTTTGTCAAAATGAGATTTATATGAAGAAATATCCTTGTGTATTAAGTATAGCAGGATCCGATTGCAGCGGAGGAGCCGGCATACAGGCTGACCTGAAGACCATCTCCGCCTTGGGTGGTTATGCTGCGACAGCCATTACTGCAATCACCGTACAGAACACTTTGGGAGTACGTGCCATACATCCCGTACCACCGGTATATGTACGTGGGCAGATAGAAGCCGTAATGGAAGATATCCGTCCGGATGCTGTTAAAATAGGTATGATTAATGATGTGGAAATAGTCGAGGCCATAGCCTCCTGCCTTCGTACATACCGGCCCCGTTTCGTTGTGTTCGATCCGGTCATGGTATCGACTAGCGGACACCGGCTGATAGAAGAGGACGCCATCAGTGCACTGACCCGGGAACTGATGCCTCTGGCCAGTCTGATTACGCCCAATCTGAGTGAGGCGGAAGTATTGACGGAACACTGCATAAGCAATGTGGACACAATGAAAGCTGCCGCATCGGAATTATTAAAATTCGGTTGCGGATCCGTTTTACTGAAAGGAGGACATTTGGAGGGCGACAAGATGTGCGATGTATTACAAACAGCTGGAGAAGACAAGCCTCATCTCTTTATCTCAGATAAGATAGAAAGCAAAAACACACACGGAACAGGATGTACTCTTTCTTCCGCCATTGCTACTTTTCTGGCACTGGGATATGATATGCCGCAGGCCGTAGAACATGCAAAAGCATATGTCACCAAAGGCATCCACGCCGGGAAAGACGTGCATATAGGCGAAGGACACGGTCCGCTGAATCACTTTTACGCACCTGTTCCGATGAAAACAATGAAATAATTTGTCAATATGCTAATTACCATGCTGTACATAATGCAGCATATTAGCAAATTGCCTCATTATTATTCCGTAGTTCCGAAAGAAATAATTAACTTTGCAACGTTTTTAAACCAAAATAGGAAAAATATGAAAGCATTTGTATTCCCCGGACAGGGAGCACAGTTTGTAGGTATGGGTAAAGACCTGTACGAAAACTCGGCTTTAGCCAAAGAACTTTTTGAAAAAGCAAACGACATTTTAGGATACCGTATCACAGACATCATGTTTGAAGGTACTGACGAAGACTTGCGCCAGACTAAAGTAACTCAGCCTGCCGTTTTTCTGCACTCGGTAATTTCCGCTCTTTGCATGGGTGATGATTTCAAACCTGAAATGACTGCCGGACACTCGCTGGGCGAATTTTCCGCATTGGTTGCAGCCGGAGCATTGTCTTTCGAAGATGGTCTGAAACTGGTTTATGCACGTGCTATGGCTATGCAGAAAGCTTGTGAGGCACAACCCTCTACGATGGCTGCCATCATAGCATTGCCTGACGAAAAAGTAGAGGAAATCTGTGAAGCGATTTCTAAAGAAGGAGAAGTGGTAGTGGCTGCCAATTATAACTGCCCGGACAAATTGTCATCTCAGGTTCTATCGAAGGAATCAACAAGGCTTGCGAGCAAATGAAAGCTGCCGGTGCTAAACGCGCCCTGCCGCTGAAAGTGGGAGGCGCCTTCCACTCTCCGCTGATGAACCCCGCCAAAGTGGAACTGGAAGCTGCTATCAACGCTACTGAAATTCATACTCCGAAATGCCCGGTATATCAGAACGTGGACGCTTTGCCTCACACAGATCCCGCTGAAATCAAGGCAAACCTGGTAGCTCAGCTCACCGCTTCCGTACGCTGGACCCAGACAGTGAAGAATATGGTTGCCGATGGTGCCGATGACTTTACCGAATGCGGACCGGGTGCTGTACTGCAAGGACTGATCAAGAAAATTGATGGATCGGTCAACGCACACGGTATTGCTTGATAAACAAAATTCAGTTATCATAAATTTCATACGGATTACCGGAATATGCTGAGTAATCCGTATTTTTTTTATGGCATTTCACAAAAATATTCGTAAGTTTGTCGGTATCTAAACGAGATCAGACTATGAATGAATTTAAATATAACATTGGTTATGCCCTGAGTGGAGGATTTATAAAAGGATTTGCCCATTTGGGGATTATGCAGGCTTTGCATGAACATGGCATCAGGCCGGAAATACTTTCCGGAGTAAGTGCAGGTGCTCTTGCCGCTGTCTTCTATGCCGACGGCAAAGAGCCTTATCATATTGTTGAACTTTTTGAGCACCATTCATTCAAAGAACTGACCACTTTTTCTATCAACAAACAAGGTCTGCTGAAACTGGATAGTTTTATCGATTTCTTAAACAGCAACTTGGAGTCGAAAAACGATAGAAGAACTAAAAATTCCCACTATTATTACCGCCACCGATTTGGATCACGGACGCATCGTTTCTTTTAAAAAAGGGAAAATAGCCGAAAGACTGGCTGCTTCCTGCTGTATGCCTATCTTGTTTGCCCCCATACGCATCAACAATACATATTATGTAGATGGAGGAATCTTGATGAACCTGCCGGTCAGCCCCATTCGCAAAGAATGCGAGAAAGTGATAGCACTCAATGTAGATCCGCTGGTAGCAGATGAATATAGCAAGAATGTGGTAAGCATCGCACTCAGAGCCTATCATTTTATTTTCCAAGCCAATACACTGCCTCAAAAAGGGATTGCAGATTTGCTGATCGAATCATACGGACTGGAAGAATACAGCAACAGAGAACTGGAAAGAGCCGAAGAGATATTCGAAAAAGGATACAATACGGCAACGGAACTCCTGGACAGACTACTCCTGGAGAATGGAACAATTTGGAGATAAACAAAAAAAGAATAAAATGGATACACAAGAAAAAATTATTATCTATCAGGTATTCACCCGTTTATTCGGGAACAACAGCCTGCGTTGTAAGCCTAATGGTTCTTTGGAGGAAAACGGTTGCGGAAAAATGGCCGATTTCACGACAAAGGCTTTAAACGAGATCAGAACACTGGGTGCCACACATATTTGGTATACAGGTATCATTGAACATGCTACCCAAACCAATTATACCCGCTATGGCATCAAACCCGATCATCCCGCAGTAGTAAAAGGAAAGGCCGGATCACCGTATGCCATCAAAGATTATTATGATGTAGACCCTGATTTGGCAACCAGTATCCCGGACCGTATGAAAGAGTTCGAGAATCTGGTAACACGAAGCCACAAAGCCGGATTGAAGGTCATCATTGATTTTGTCCCCAACCATGTAGCCCGCCAATATGGTTCAGACGCCAAGCCTGAAGGAGTAACCGATTTAGGTGAGAAAGATGATGTGACAAAAGCTTTCAGCCCCAACAATAATTTCTATTATATTCCCGATACAAAGCTGGAAGGCAATATTGACCTGCACCGTGGCGCAGCGGAACCTTACATAGAGTTTCCGGCAAAAGCAACCGGTAATGACCGTTTTGACGCATGGCCCAACTCCAATGACTGGTATGAAACTGTGAAACTGAATTATGGTATAGACTACTTGAACGGTCATAGCCGCCACTTCGAACCGATTCCGGACACATGGGTGAAGATGCGTGACATCCTACTGTTCTGGTCTGCCAAAGGCATTGACGGATTCCGCTGTGATATGGCAGAAATGGTTCCTGTAGAATTCTGGGGATGGGTGATTCCGCAAATCAAAGCTGAACATCCGAAACTGATCTTTATCGCCGAGGTCTATAATCCGGGAGAATACAGAAATTATCTGTTCAATGGCAAATTCGACTATTTATATGACAAAGTAGGTCTGTATGATACGCTACGTGCCATTACCTGCGGATGGGAATCGGCAACTGCTATTCCACAACGCTGGCAAAGCTTGGGAGGTATTGAAAAACGAATGCTCAATTTCCTGGAAAATCATGACGAGCAGCGCATAGCTTCCGATTATTTTGCCGGAAACGGCTCAAAAGCCATCCCCGCAATGATTGTATCGGCTTGCATGAATACCAATCCGGTCATGATTTACTTCGGGCAGGAATTGGGAGAACATGGCATGGATACGGAAGGTTTCAGCGGGCGTGACGGAAGAACTACCATCTTTGATTACTGGAGTGTGGACAGCATACGCCGCTGGCGCAATGGAGGCAAGTTTGACAATAAATTCCTGAATGAGGATGAAAAGCAATTGAAACAATTCTATACCCGTCTGCTGAATATATGCAACAGTGAAAAAGCCATACGGGAAGGTGTTCTTTGACTTAACCTATGCCAATCTGGCCGGATGGGTATTTAACGAACATAAACAATACGCCTTTTTACGAAAACAGGATGATGAACTGATATTAATTATGGTCAACTTTGACTCCATACCGGCACGTTCAGCCGTCAATATTCCGCAACATGCGTTTGATTATTTAGGCATCCATCGTTATGGAGAATATGAGGCAACCGAATTGCTGACCGGAAACACAGAGAAGCTGACTCTTATGCCGGACAAAACAACTCCCGTATTACTAGATGGAATGAATGGAAAAATTCTGAAATTCAAGCTATAGTTTCCCACCACAGATTACTCAGATTAACACAGATACAGATTGAAATAAGCAATAAATCGTATTTCAATCTGTGTAATCTGTGGTAAAAAACATTTTAACTCTAGGAAAATACAAATTCCTTCATTGTCCTATCTCTTCAACAGACCGATTTTCAAGTTCAGCTTAAAATAATAGACTCCGTTCTCACGTTCCAGATATCCGTACTTATCTTTTTCAGTAGAACTTTTCTCAAACCGGGAATTAACAAACAGGAAATCGGCAAATACCTGACGGTCAACCTTCTGATAACAAAGTACCTCTCCATTACCATTTACAAACAGAAACCGGATATGGCAGAATCTATCCCATTAAATATCTTGGCAGGACGCATTCCTAAAGCCAAAGCCATAAGAAACTGCTTCATCTTATATTCATAATAACTATGCTTATGGATCAATTCATCCTTTATTTTCAACGGATTGATTTGTTTGATTGCTTCTGTCAGGTCACTAACTTTGGATATGCCATCCAAATGCATGACACGCAACATCTCGCCCAACATACGGGGAAAATGAAGATCTATCATGCAAAGATTACTACGGAATACCTTATCGGCCACATCATTATATTTTAAGATTCCTCCCAAGCGTTCTATCATCAACATACGTCCTGCCACATCATCTTCTTCACCAAAAGCATTAATTTTGTTTACGGTAGGAGTAGCGAATTTAACACCTGTCTGCTCAAACTTCAAATTGGCGGTACGCCCTCCATCCAACAACGGGAACATAGTTCCCAAACGGGAACGAACGCAAAAACCTACCAACGGAGCCTCTATACTGTAAAAAGCAACATAGAAATCAGTACGGTCATCCGTCTTTGCTTCCAAGTCATAAATGGCGACTTCATCTAAAAATTCTTCTACACCGTCGGGAGACATCACATCATTCTCTCGGCTCTCTTTGACAGCAGCAAAAACCAACTCTGCCACAGCCGCAAAATCCTCACGAGGTATCTGCTTATCTATCTTTTCCCCACAAATACGTACGGTCGCCTCATCCTCCAGAATATAACGGCGTGTCCGTCATGTTCTCACGCTGTACCATCGCCACAGGAAGCTTTTGCACTTCATTCCTTTCACATCAGGCGTACCTGCATACACATATCCGTCCGCTAACAAGCGGAAAAGGCGTAAAGCTCGCCCCACTCTTTGTCGCTTCAAATGCCATATATTTTCTCTTTTTACTATCGTCTGCTATTTTTTAACGGCTGCAAAGATACGCAAAAGAAGTCTTAAAAAACAGGTTTTCGAGAAACGCAAATATTAAACAATGTTATATAGCATACTTTTTAAGTCTGATTATTTGCTATTTTCCAAAAAATCCGTACCTTTGCAATGTGTTTTTCATAGTATTAGATTTAAGATTAACAAAGGTTGAAGCAAGGCGTTGCTCCTTTTTTATTTTATCCCCCTTACTTTTACGATAAAACAAGTATTTCTTTTAATCCAGAAACCTCGACCTATCTTCAATCGTTCTCAACAGAATCCCTCCGACAGGATAATCAGGTAGAAATTTATGAAGGGAATGCGGATGTGATTTACGTTCCAATCGAACCGATGAATTAGCATTTATCAACAAATGTATCACAAATCACTGCATTTCCATAAACCTGTTCCTTATCCGGTTTGTTCTAAATGGCAAAGACAATCTTTATAAATGATAGAATCATGAAATTAAAAAAAGGAAGTATTGCATTACTAACATTGGCAGGTATGTTCTATATGAGCGTACAAAAAGCGGATGCATGCACGCGTGCCGTCTATATCGGACCGGACCATATGGTAGTAACCGGACGTACAATGGACTGGAAAGAAGATATTATGAGTAATATCTATGTTTTCCCCAGAGGAATACAACGTGCAGGATATAATAAACCTTAATTCCGCAACACTATTATAAATTAAACTTTTTTACCTGAGCAACAAAAGTTGCTCAGGATTTTGCCATGTCAGAATTTTCACTTATCTTAGTGTTGCAAAACAAGAGAAATCCGACGATGACATGGCGAAGATACAAATTAAATCTGAGAGACTCACTCCTTTGGGGATTATTTTCAATCATGGAGCAATTTGACTCCACATTATCATCTGTAATCGACTCAACCCTCGGTCTAAGGTGTAGATCGTTCGGTTATCAGTACAGCGAAATCATCCGTTCTCTCATGAGTATCTACTTCTGTAGCGGTTCATGTATTGAGGATGTCACTACTCATTTGATGAACCACCTCGCTTCCATCCGACACTTCGCACGTAGCTCTGATACTATCCTCAGGGCGATAAAGGAGTTGACGCAAGAAAACATTTCATACACATCAGATATGGGCAAGACCTACGATTTCAATACGGCTGACACTCTCAATACTTTATTGCTCAATTGTATATTTGCATCTGGCCAACTGAAAGTGAGATTTGATGTTGATTTCGACCATCAGTTCATAGAGACAGAGAAGTATGATGCAGCATACAAAGAAGTTCCTTGGTTATCGCCCTGGCGTGGCGGTTATTGGCGATTTGATAGTCGGTATAGAGAATAGCGATGGTAACACAAATGTTCGTTTCCATCAGAAGGACACGCTGAAGAGGTTCTTTGCGAGATTTGAACAGAATGGGCTCACTATCAATCGCTTCAGAGCTGATTGTGGATCATGTTCCGAGGAAATCGTGGAGGAAATAGAAAAACACTGCAAGTCCTTCTATATCCGTGCTAACCGCTGCAGTTCGATCTACAATGACACCTTGCTCTCAAAGGCTGGAAAACTGAGGAAATCAATGGCATTGAGTTTGAATTGAACTCTATCCTTGTTGAGAAGTGGAAAGGTAAGGCATATCGACTTGTGATTCAAAGACAGAAACGGATGGATGGTGTGCAGGATTTTGGGAAGGAAGAATAATATACCGTTGTATCCTGACTAACGACTATGATTCTTCCGTAAGAGAAATTGTCGAGTTCTATAACCTTCGTGGAGGAAAGGAACGTATCTTCGATGATATGAACAATGGTTTCGGTGACAGATTGCCCAAATCCTTCATGGCAGAGAACACAGTGTTCCTTCTTCTTACAGCACTTATCCGTAACTTTTACAAGGCCATTATTCAAAGACTTGACGTAAAGAAGTTCGGGCTCAATGCAACAAGTCGCATAAAAGCGTTTGTCTTCAGGTTTATCTCTGTACCAGCCAAGTGGATCAGGACATCAAGGCGGTATGTGCTGAACATCTATACCTGTAATAATGCTTACGCAGATGTTTTCCAGACTGATTTTGGATAATGCCTACAACTTATGGGAATGATATTGTGTATTGCCTCAAGTCACATTGTGGGGTAAGGGGATATTGTAGGCAGAAGTGGGTGCTTCAAGTTCAAATTATCTGCAAATTCAGTAATGAGAGGACGTGTAAACGCAATAAGGACGTTCAAGGGCTTAGTTGCGGATTTGAGGATAAAGAAAATGCCGTGAAATGGACTTCAAAATACGGCAGCGTCATTGCAACAGGATATGATATAGGTACGTGTGACGGAATGAATGAAAAAGGATTGGTTGCCAGTCTGTTATTTTTGCCAGAATCCGTCTTTGACCGCCCGGGAGATACACGTCCTGTCATGGGGATCAGCATATGGACACAATATGTACTGGACAATTTTGCCACCGTACATGAAGCTGTCGAGGAGCTGAAAAAAGAATCATTCCGCATTGATGCTCCCCACATGCCCAACGGTTCAGCTTCCACTCTTCACCTGGCTATTACAGATGAAACAGGAAATACAGCGGTTTTGGAATATCTGGACGGGAATTTAAGCATACACGAAGGAAAAGAATTCCAAGTGATGACCAATTCTCCACGATATGATTATCAGTTGGCTATCAATAATTACTGGAAAGAAGTAGGAGGATTGCAAATGCTGCCGGGCACGAACCGTTCCAGCGACCGCTTTGTGCGCCTCTTTATATACATGCAATCCCTCAGACTCCGGATGCTAAAATAGCTGTACCCAGTGTGCTCAGTGTGATGCGTAATGTATCTGTTCCTTTCGGAATTACCACACCGGACAAACCTCATATATCTTCCACCCGCTGGCGTTCTGTATCCGATCAGAAGAATAAAATATATTATTTTGAATCGGTCATGACTCCTAATCTGTTTTGGTTGGATTTGAAGAAAATCGACTTCAGTCCCAAAGCCGGAATCAAGAAACTGACCCTCACCAACGGAAAGATTTATGCAGGAGATGCTGTAAAAGATTTAAAAGACAGCGACTCATTTGTATTCTTATTCCAAACCCCTGTGATGTAAAACAGTAAAAATCAATATGACGTTCATGCCTCATTAAAATCGGTTAAGAGCCTCGTGAACGTCATACTTTTCTGCAAAAGTACTCCCTTCCGGCATTGAGTATCTTTTAAAATTCGTTGTTTTATAATAATACAAAAGCAATCATTTCCTCTCTGCTTCCTTATTACAAAAGAATAATTTATCTTTGAACGGATTTTAATATCCCATCAAAATCAGAACAAAAATAAAATAACTATGGAACAACCATCACTCAACGACCATAATAAACAGGAATACCCTCCCATGCATACTACAGAGCATGTCATAAACAGGACAATGGTCAATCTTTTCGGATGCGGACGGGCAATATCCGCCCATATAGAACGCAAAAAAAGCAAGCTGGATTTTGCGCTGCAAACCTGTCCGGAAGAAGCGGATATTATAAGAATAGAAAACACCGTAAACGAAGTATTGCGAAGAAATTTGCCCGTTACAATGGAATTTATCTCAAGAGGAAGCTATAGGGCGCTTTGACATGAAACGTTTACCGGAAAAAGCTTCCGAAACCGTACGGATTGTAAAAGTCGGCGATTACGACGAATGCCTCTGTATAGGTCAACACGTGGAAAATACGTCCGAAATAGGTACATTTAAAATTATAAGCCACGACTATAAAGACGGAATCTTCCGTATGCGGTTCAAGCTGATATAGAACAACTGTCAATCTGTCCCCCTAAAATTACAAATTGGCAGTAGCCTTGACAATCAAATGTTTAAAGAGGCTTACCAACTTTTAATGCAAAGGTTTTAATCTTTAAGAAAACCTTTATAGGTTTAAAGAGGCAATATAAACCGCATATCATCGAACTAATGGTATGCGGTTTGCATTATGGATAGTGAATGACAAAGCCGAAAGGTGAAGGAATTCAGAAATAAACAAAATGTTTAACCAAAACCTATAGGAGATTAAGATTATGATGCCAGTAAGAAGATCAAACCAAACATGGTTACCAAGTATTCTTTAATGATTTCTTTGATAACGACTGGATGGTAAAAGCCAATGCAACAGCTCCCGCCATCAATGTTATTGAAAGTGACAAAGACTACAAAGTAGAAGTCGCCGCTCCGGGAATGACCAAAGAAGACTTCAAGATTCATATCAACGAAGACAACGACTTGGTTATCTCTATGGAAAAGAAAACAGAAAGTACCGAAGGTGATAAAGAAGGCAAGAAAGAAAGCCGTTACTTGCGTCGCGAATTTTATTCTAAATTCCAACAGACATTGATTCTGCCTGATGATGTAGATAAAGATAAAATTGATGCAAAGTAAACGATGGTGTATTAACTATCGAGCTGCCGAAACGTACACCGGAAGACAAAGAAAAAGCAGCCAAGGTTATCGAAGTTAAATAGGGATATTCAGTAAATGTCTCTAAAAAATAAGATGGCATATGAAGATGATAGGGCATGACCATTTCATATGCCATTCTTATTGTCATTTTTCCGTGCTTTCTCACATAATTCTATCCGACAGGACATGACGTTCCGGAAGAAGTCTGATGACCTCTTCTGATTCTGTGAGTAAAATCATATCATGCTGCTTTAGCTGTTTTGTTTCTGATTTTTTCTATTATCAGTATGGCATTTGCCGTATGTATTCCAAAGAAAATCCACAGTATTTCCGTCTTCCTGTTTCTGGCCTTTATCCTTGAGAGCGAGTAATGTTGCTTTTGAGTGCCGAAGCTTCCTTCAAGCCGTGTTGCCCTTTCTTTGAGAGTTCGCTTCTAAGCACCTTCCTCAAAGGCTCATCTTTGGCCGCCCTTTGCGCACAAAGGATGTGGATATTCCATATTTTGTACAGAACTTCTGTTGGCATTATTGGCATATATGGAATCGGCAGCCACACATCTTACCCTTACATTCATAAGCTTCTGCTGCATACGGATACAGTCCTTCAAGCGTATACCCTCATTGAATGCCTTGAACGAGAGGTGTTCGATGAACGATATGCCGTCTATCTGTATATTATTGACCTTTGCACCGAACTCGACGGACTTTGTTTCCTTGCCTCTTACAATGGGACGTACATAATGACGGTCAATGCTGACGATGCGGTCACTGACTTTCCGCCCTTCAAACATTTCCTTTTCTTGTACAAACACCTTTCTGATGATGGAAAGACGCTTATGGTAATCCTGGGTATATCGGAGTAAAGCACCGTACTCGCTATGGATCCCATCCCTTTGACTGAGGAGCTTTCAAGAAGCTTGATCATACGGCGCTTAAGCATTCTTGTCCTTGAAGCTCTCCTCTTTCTTTTCTTGCAGTAGGACAGATAGGATTCCGCCACATTCCTGTATTTGTTGCGCGGACGCCTTATGCCCAGCTCCCTGCAATGCCGGCATATATGCCTGTAGAGCCATTCGAGGCTTTCCCAAAGGAGTTTCATGTCCGTAGGAAAACGCATGTGGCTTCATAGCATGTGGCATCGGTCATGCAGACGTGAAGGTTATCAAGATAAGGTTTCCAGTGTGAAGCCAGGAGCTCCTGGAAAGAATCAATGTCAAGGCGGGATGCTATCTCATTACGGATGGCACTGACTATCTTGAAGTTGGTTATGGGAAGGGACGGGGGAATCATAATTCCACAGAAAATCTGGTAGTGTATGTTCCGTTCAGATGTTCCACCAGTTGCCTGTCGGAGAATCCGGTGTATGCCTTCAGGACCATAAGGGCGATCTTTGCGGAAGGACTGAATCTGTTCCTGCGTCCCAGGCGCCGGTCCGACAGGCCGGCGGCTTTTGCCATACATTCAAACGGAAAGACAGAATGAAGCTTGCCAAGCTCACTCTCATTAAAACTCTTGCGGTATTTTTCCAGAATATCAAATTCTGTAAAACACAAAGTAGGGTGAATTTCTGAAATATTCACTATCTTTGCCATATCTTATTAGTTTGGATATTTCCCCCGTTTTGGCCGTCAAACCTTATTTTCGGGGGAATACCTAAAGATACAAAAAAGCCAACTAATTCGCAATACTTTGTGTATGAATTAGTTGGCTGATTTTGTAATATTTAATGAATGTCCCTAAATAACATGCTTCAAATTCAGAAAAGAGGGATTGCAGAGGCAGTTCCTCTTTTTTTTATAAAGTCCGTTTCTATTCCCTATGAGTCCATCGTAATCTTACAACCCAAAGATATAAATCTTTCACCTGTAAGATCTATAATCTTCGCATTGCATCCTCCCTTCCCTGTTCTGTTCCATATTGCCTGTTGTCTTTACGCACTATACCTCGCCAATGTCTACTTAACATATTTATCCAACACTTTTCCAAGGCATTTTGTGAAACCGGCTTAGTCAGGCAATCATCGCATCCGGCTTCTATAGCCCTGTCTTTGTCGGGCTCAAAAGCAAAGGCAGTCAAAGCGACAATAGGCACTTCTTTTGAATAAGAACGAATCAGGCGCGTAGCCTCCAGCCCATCCATATGGGGCATCTTGATATCCATCAAAATCAAGTCGGGCTGATGTTCTTTAAATTGATTCACCGCATCCTCTCCATTCTTAGCCCATAGCAGATTACATCTTTTCCCTAACAATGTCTTTAAAGCAAAAGTTGCTGTCTACATCTTCCGCCACCAGTACTGTTCTTCTTTGCAATACTTTTCTCGGTTCCGTACTCCCTGATTCCGGACACTTCGTAGCCTTTTCGGATTCCGGACATTTTTTACCCGCCTTATAAGGAATCGTAAAACGAAAAGTAGAACCTTCATTCAGTTTGATTCCGCAGTAATCTCTCCACCTAATTTTTCTACAATCACCCTACAAATCGCAAGCCCCAAACCTGTTCCCTGAACAAAGTATTCAGTTTCACGAAACGCTCAAAAATCATTTTAATCTTCTCCTCGGAGATACCCATTCCCGTATCTTTTACATAAAAATCAATATACTCCTCCCTCACTTCAAAACCAAAACGGATTTCCCCTTTGAAAGTAAATTTTATAGCATTGGTTATCAAATTTGTAACAACTTGCATAATTCGGTTCTGATCTTCATTGATTATCAAACTGGTGTCTTTATTGTCTAATATCAAAACAACCCCAGTCTGCACCCGATCCTTATGCATCTCATACACATTACGGCACAATTCTCCCAAATCCATTGGATATCTGATGTATTCCAATGTACCCGCCTCTATTTTTGCCAAATCAAGAATGTCATTGATTAATTGCAACAATATTTCCGAATTCTGGTTGATGATGTCCGAATAAAGTTTTTCATCCTCTGCATTATCCGCTATAGTCATCAAACGGGAGAAACCTACTATTGCATTCAGAGGAGTACGGATTTCATGACTCATATTGGCTAGAAAGGCTGTTTTCAGCCTATCGGACTGCTCAGCCTTGATACGGGCCTGAACCAGTTCTTGCTCTATGTTCTGCATATTGGTAATATCCCACGAAATGCCGATAATAAGCGGTGCACGCCCTTCCAGAGGAACTAATGTTTTTAAAGTCTGCACGATACGGGTCTCGCCTGTAGCCGTCACATACGTTTCCTGCATTTCCATGCGCTCGCGGGTACGGATCAATTCCAAATCATCCCGATGAAACTTCTCCGCATTCTCATGTTCGGGAAACACTTCAAAATCAGTATGGCCCAATGCTTTGGAAGCAGGAATTTTAGAGTGGCTGGCAAACGCCTTGTTCCAATAAAGATATCGGAAATCATCTTCAGGGTCCTTCACAAACAAATAAACAGGAATATTATTCAGTATGGCATCCATCAGATAATTCAGTTCACGCAATTCGTCACGGTTCTTGATAACATCCGTTATATCCTGTGTAAAAAACCAAATCATTTCCTCGCCCTGATTTTGAATCATAAAGGCCGAAACCTGATGAACACGAAGTTTTGTTTCTCCCACACGGGTATATTTGGCACGATAAGCAAAATTACCTCCATTATCACGAATCTCTTGAACACGTTTATCAAATATTTCTTTGGTATTCAGAGAAACAGATAAATCATAAACCTTCTGTGTTCCCAGCTCCTCTTTCACTCCATATTCCTCAATAAACTGCCGGTTGGCATAAACTAAGGTTCCGTCAGCCGATACAGCCAGAATACTATCACTGACCTTATCCAGTACCCGTTTAAATATTTCCAGGTTCTGCTGTGTGGCAACTCTTTCACTAATATCACGACACATTATCAGCACATATTCATCATCCAATGGGAAAATACGGTTTTCATAATAATGATGTTCTCCGTTTACATCCAGTTCATGATGGGCCGTAGATCCTCTACCGGTAGTAATTACTTTCAGAAGATTATTATGAATATTATGATAGGCCTCTTTAGGAACCATCTCACGCATGGACATTCCTTTAAAGGTTTCATTTGAAACACCTACATGATTGGTTTCCTCATTAGAAACAACCTCAATGCCCGTTTCTTCATGATTGAAAACCGTCAACATATCCGGTAACGAATCAAGGATCTTTACTGCATATTTTTCTTTGAAACTAATGTTATCAGAGCCATGCTCCAAAGCGGACAATTTTTCTTTCAACAACCTGTTCTCCTCTCTCAAAGAGGCAAGTTCTTGCTCCACTATTTTAAGCTTGTGTTCACAATCCATATTTATTGAAAATCTTTAGGATTCCTAATCTTACAAATTTAAGAAACTTTTTGTGAATCAAGAAAGAATAGTGAATTATTTTTTAATAATGAGAAGAAGGAGGGGGATTAGTGGTGAGTAGTGAATGATGAGTGATTAGCGATTAATAGTTAGTAGTTAATGAGTTGCGCTATCATCCCGCAAGGTCATTAACCACTAACCACTAATCTAATAACTAGTATTCCGACCAGCTTTTGATAGCGATATCGTTTATCGTCATGGTACAGAAAGCATTGATAAACGCACTTGCCAGACGAGCATTGGTAATCAAGGGCACATTCAGGTCGATAGCGGCACGACGGATCTTGTATCCATTGTCCAACTCCCCGGCTGTCAGGTTCTTCGGGATATTGACTACCATGTCTATCTCTTTCCGGTGCAACATATCCAGTGCCTGAGGTTTCCTTCCTCACTGGGCCAATACACGCGGGTATTTTCCACCCCGTTCTCGGTCAGGAAGTGGGATGAGCCTCCGGTGGCATAAAGTTTATAACCTTTCTTCTGCAACATACGGGCCGCTTCCAAGGTATCCGCTTTCTGCTTGGCATTACCTGTAGAAAGCAACACGCTCTTTTCCGGAATACGATACCCCACAGACAGCATCGCCTTCAATACGGCACACGAAGTATCCGTACCGATGCAGCCTACTTCACCGGTAGAGGCCATGTCTACCCCCAATACCGGATCGGCTTTCTGCAAACGGTTGAAAGAGAACTGGCTGGCCTTAATACCCACATAATCCAACTCGAAAAGATTCTTATTCGGTTTCTCAACCGGCAGTCCGAGCATCACTTTGGTAGCCAGTTCAATAAAATTGATTTTCAGCACCTTGCTGACAAAGGGGAAGCTGCGTGAAGCACGAAGGTTACATTCAATCACCTTGATATCGTTATCCTTTGCCAGATATTGGATATTGAACGGACCGGAGATATTCAATTCCTTGGCTATCTGACGGGAGATGCGCTTGATGCGGCGCACCGTTTCCACATACAACTTTTGCGGTGGGAACTGGATAGTGGCATCGCCTGAATGCACTCCGGCATACTCAATGTGCTCACTGATAGCATATGCCACAATCTCACCATTCTGAGCCACAGCGTCCATTTCCACTTCCTTGGCGTGCTCGATGAACTGGCTCACCACTACCGGATGCTTTTTCGATACATTGGCAGCCAGTTTCAGGAAGCGTTCCAACTCTTCTTGATTGGAGCAGACATTCATGGCCGCACCACTCAGCACATACGAGGGACGTACCAAAACAGGGAAGCCTACCTTGTCAATAAAGGCATGGATGTCTTCCATAGAAGTCAATGCGCTCCATTCGGGCTGATCCACTCCGATGCGGTCCAGCATGGCCGAGAATTTATCCCGGTCTTCGGCATTGTCAATGCTCTTGGCACTGGTACCGAGGATATTTACATTTTGCGCATCCAGACGGAGAGCCAGATTGTTAGGAATCTGGCCACCGGTAGATACAATGACTCCGTGAGGATTCTCCAGTTCGAGAATATCCATCACACGCTCGAAAGTCAGCTCGTCAAAGTACAGACGGTCGCACATATCATAGTCGGTAGAAACCGTTTCGGGATTATAATTAATCATGACACTGCGGTAACCCTCCTTACGGATAGTCTGCAAAGCCTGCACACCACACCAGTCAAATTCCACCGACGAACCGATGCGGTAAGCGCCTGAACCCAGTACCACGATGGATTTATGGTCGCCTAAGTACTTCACATCATTGGCCACACCGCTATACGTCAAGTACAGATAGTTGGTCTGTGCAGGGTACTCGGCCGCCAAGGTATCGATTTGTTTCACCACCGGAAGGATTCCCACCTGCTTGCGATGATTACGCACATACAGAATACCGTCTTCCATATCTCCTTCGTAGCCAATGGCACGGGCTATCTGGAAATCGGAGAATCCCTGCACTTTCGCCTTGCGGAGCAATTCGTCCGGCATATCGGTAATCTGCTTGTGGTTATTGCCCCATTCGTGCATCTCTTTAGAAGTGTCCATGATGTGCTGCAATTTCTGCAAGAACCATTTGTCAATCTTGGTCAGCTCATGAATCTGGTCTACCGTGTAACCTGCACGCATGGCTTTGCTGATCACGAAAATACGTTTGTCCGTCGGCTCACGAAGGGCTTTGTCCACGTCTTCTATAACCAATTCCTTATTCTCTACGAAACCATGCATTCCCTGACCAATCATGCGCAAACCTTTCTGAATGGCTTCTTCGAAAGTACGTCCGATAGCCATCACCTCGCCCACCGATTTCATGGACGAGCCCAGTTCACAGTCCACACCGTGGAACTTGCCCAAGTCCCAACGGGGAATCTTGCACACCACATAGTCTAGTGCAGGCTCGAAGAAGGCACTGGTGGTCTTTGTCACCGAGTTTTTCAAGTCGAACAACCCATATCCCAAGCCTAATTTGGCGGCAACGAAAGCCAACGGATAGCCGGTAGCCTTGGAAGCCAATGCAGACGAACGCGAAAGACGGGCGTTGACCTCAATGACACGGTAATCTTCCGATTCGGGATCGAAGGCATACTGTACATTGCATTCGCCCACAATGCCGATATGGCGGATGATACGGATAGCCAGTTCACGAAGTTTATGATACTCGGCATTGGTCAGTGTCTGCGAAGGGGCGATCACGATAGACTCGCCGGTATGGATACCCAGCGGGTCGAAGTTCTCCATGTTACATACAGTGATGCAGTTATCATAACGGTCACGGACCACTTCATACTCCACCTCCTTCCAGCCTTTCAAACTCTTTTCCACCAATACCTGCGGCGAGAAAGAGAAGGCCTTTTCAGCCAGAACATTCAGTTCCTCTTCATTGTCACAGAAACCTGAGCCCAAACCACCCAATGCATAGGCGGCACGGATAATGACCGGATAACCTAATTCTTTAGCGGCGCGACGGGCATCTTCCAGATTTTCCACCGCTTCGCTCTTGATGGTCTTGACATTGATTTCATTCAGTTTTTCTACAAACAATTCACGGTCTTCAGTATCCATGATGGCCTGCACGGGAGTACCCAACACACGGACATTGTATTTTTCGAAGATACCTGCTTTGTACAGTGCCACCCCACAGTTCAAGGCAGTCTGTCCGCCGAAAGACAGGAGCACGCCGTCCGGACGTTCCTTTTCTATCACCTTCTCTACAAAATAAGGAGTAACGGGCAGGAAATAAATCTGGTCTGCCACCCCTTCGCTGGTCTGCACGGTAGCGATGTTCGGGTTGATCAGAACCGTTTCAATCCCTTCCTCCTTCAAGGCTTTCAATGCTTGCGAACCCGAATAGTCGAACTCTCCGGCCTCGCCAATCTTCAAGGCACCGGAACCTAATAACAATACTTTCTTTATTTCGTCTTTCATACTTGTTCTTTTTAATACACGGTTTATAACAACTTCACAAACTCATCAAACAGGAACTCGGTATCCGTAGGTCCCGATGCAGCTTCCGGATGGAACTGTGCCGAGAACCAAGGTTTGGTTTTATGCCTGATACCCTCGTTGGAACCGTCATTCATATTGATGAACAGCGGTTCCCAATCGGTTCCCAATGTATTATTATCTACCGCATAACCGTGGTTCTGACTGGTAATGAAACAACGTTCCGTTCCTATCATGCGCACCGGTTGGTTATGGCTGCGATGACCGTATTTCAATTTATAGATGGTAGCGCCTCCTGCTTTGGAAAGCAACTGATTCCCCATACAAATGCCGAAGATAGGCTTGTCGCTCAGGCTCATCGCCTTGCGGATATGCTGTACCGCCTCATCGCAAGTATCCGGATCACCCGGACCGTTCGAAATAAACAATCCGTCATACTCCATCCCTGTAAAGTCATGGTTCCAAGGAACACGGATCACTTCCACATCCCGTTTCAGTAAGCAACGGATAATATTTGTCTTTACACCACAATCCACCAACACCACTTTTTTCTTACCTGCACCTTCATTATAACGAATGACTTCCTTACACGATACTTTATCTACATAATTGATACCTGCATACGTTGCTTCGGGCACATTGCCGGGTTCATCATCAAATACGATTTTCCCCATCATTACCCCATGTTCGCGAAGAACTTTGGTCAGTTCACGGGTATCGATGCCTGTAATGCCCGGCACTTGCTCACGCTTCAGCCAGTCGGCCAGACTTTCTTTCGCATTCCAGTGACTGTATTCTTCACTGTAATCACTTACAATAATCGCTTCGGCATGGATACGTTCACTTTCCATAAAAGTAGCCAAGCCATTGGGTTCGATAGTAAAGGGAGGTACCCCGTAGTTACCGACCAACGGATAAGTTAAGGTCATCAGCTGCCCCGCGTATGAAGGGTCTGTCAAACTCTCAGGATAACCGGTCATAGCGGTATTAAACACCACTTCGCCGGCTACCGGTTTCTCATAACCGAACGACTTGCCCGGGAAACGGCTCCCGTCGTCGAGGATCAATGTTACATTTCTCATCTAATCTATCTTGAATGGTTGTTCTTTAGAATTGATAAACTTTTTCTATATAGTCTATAAACGCCTGGTTCACCAGCTTCACTCCACCCGGAGTAGGATAATCCCCACTGAAATACCAGTCGCCCGTATGGTTGGGACACGCTTCATGCAATCCTTCCAGTGTCTGATAAACGATTTCCACTTTCGCCTGCGTACCCTTCGGAGTGAGAAGTTCCACCATTTTTGCCGCAATCTCCTCATTAGTGAAAGGGGCATAAATTTCTTTCACATAATTCACCATCTGCTCTTTGGGTAACCCCACCTGGTCTTTCGATTTGTTGTAAGCACGGGCTATCACATCTTTCATATCCCGTTCTTTCAATAAATCGATAGCAGCCTTGAAAGCGATAAACTGATCCATACTGGCCATATCAATACCATAATAATCAGGATAACGCACCTGTGGCGAAGAAGAAACAATGACGATTTTCTTCGGATGCAGGCGGTCGAGGATGCCGATAATGCTCTGTCTTAACGTAGTTCCCCGGACGATGCTGTCATCAATAATCACCAGATTATCCACATGAGGCACAAGGCTTCCATAAGTGATATCATACACATGGGCAGCCAAATCATTCCGACTGTTGCCTTCGGCGATAAAGGTACGCAACTTGATATCCTTGATGGCTACTTTCTCGCTACGGATACGCCTGGACAGGATTTTTTCCAGTTCCTCGTGATTGGGATGATGCCCCAAAGCCTCTATCTTCTTTACTTTCAGTTCATTCAGATAATTGTCGAATCCTTCCAGCAGTCCATAGAAAGCCACTTCCGCCGTATTGGGTATAAAAGAGAATACGGTATGCTCCACATCATAGTCTACCGCTTTCAAAATAGGATTCACCAGTTTTTCGCCCAGCTGTTTTCTTTCCTTATAAATATCCATGTCACTTCCCCGGCTGAAATAGATACGTTCGAAGGAACAGGCTTTCTTCTCTTTCGCCCGGTTGATCTGTGCCAGACGCATCTTTCCAGTCTTGCTTATAAGGATAGCCTGTCCCGGTTGCAATTCATTGATGCTTCCGGCAGATACATTCAAGGCAGTCTGAATGACAGGGCGCTCGGATGCCAATACCATGATTTCATCGTCCATGTACCAGAAAGCCGGACGAATGCCCCACGGATCGCGCACCGCAAAAGACTCACCGCTACCGGTCATACCGCAGATCACATAGCCTCCATCCCACTCCTTGCTCGAAGTCTTGAGGACATTGCCCAGATCAATGCGGTCTTCTATAGCGTGAGTGATATCCATGCCTTTCAGACCTTCCTTCTCACATTCCACATAGAGGCGCTCCACCTCGCGATCCAAACGGTGCCCCACTTGTTCCAGCATAATATATGTGTCGGCATATTTACGCGGATGCTGGCCGTCGGCAGTGATACGTGCGAAAATCTCATCCACATTGGTCATGTTGAAATTGCCGCACAACGCCAAATTCTTGGCACGCCAGTTGTTACGGCGCAAGAACGGATGCACGTAGGAGATACCGCTTTTTCCGGTAGTGGAATAACGCAAATGCCCCATATATACCTCTCCGGCAAAGGGAAGGCATTTCTTGGCGTATCCGGCATCATGCAATTGTTCAGGCGCCAAATCCTTGAAATGATTTTGCACCGTACCGAATATCTCTGTTATCGCCCCTGAACCTAAAGCTCTTTCACGGAACATATATTCTTCACCGGGATTGGCCTCCAGTTTGACACAGGCCAGCCCGGCGCCTTCCTGTCCGCGGTTGTGTTGTTTTTCCATCAGCAGATACAGCTTGTTCAAGCCATACATCCAGGTTCCATACTTTTCCTGATAATATTCCAGCGGTTTCAGCAGTCGTATCATAGCGACTCCACATTCATGCTTTAACGGTTCCATGCTCTCTCTTTACTACTTAAATTAATAGTTCATTTTCAGATTCTTATAAAAACATCCCAAAGGTATGACAAGACCTTCTGTCATTTTTCCAAACTTACGGTACATCTTTCAAGAATTATGCCGGAAACTTCCTGCATAATCTCCGGCAGCATTGCCTTCTATTCTACTGTTACCGACTTCGCCAGATTTCGTGGCTGATCCACATTCTTCCCTTTGCAAATGGCTACATGATAGGCCAATAACTGTAAGGGGACCGTAGCTATCAACGGTTCGAGGCACTCTAATGTTTCGGGCAACTCAATGCAATCATCGGCCAACTTACTGATTACCGTATCTCCTTCTGTGACCAAAGCGATTACTTTTCCCTTCCGCGCCTTGATTTCCTGTATGTTACTCATTATCTTTTCATACATCGCATTATGCGTAGCTACCACCACAACAGGCATTTCGGCATCAATCAATGCGATAGGTCCATGTTTCATCTCAGCGGCGGGATAGCCTTCAGCGTGAATATAAGATATCTCCTTCAACTTTAACGCGCCTTCCAAAGCTACCGGGAAACTGTACCCCCGCCCCAAATAGAGGAAATTATGTGCATAGGTGAAAATACGCGACAGTTCCGCTATTTTAGGATTACTGATCAATATCTTTTTTATTTTAGCCGGAATCACAGTCAATTCCCGGATCACTTCCAGGTATTTCTCATCTGCCATACTCCCTTTCTCTTTTGCCAGTGTCAGCGCCAGCATGGTAAGCACGGTTACCTGTCCGGTAAATGCCTTGGTGGACGCCACTCCTATCTCCGGTCCTACATGAATATAAGAACCGGTATCTGTAATGCGCGGAATGGATGAACCTACCGCATTGCATATACCATAGATAAAAGCTCCTTTCTCTTTCGCCAGTTCTATGGCAGCCAATGTATCGGCCGTTTCACCCGATTGCGAGATAGCTATTACCACATCGTCTTCATGAATCACCGGATCACGATAGCGGAACTCGGAGGCATATTCCACTTCTACCGGAATACGGCAGAAACTTTCTATCAGTTGTTTCCCTATCAATCCGGCATGCCACGAAGTTCCGCAAGCCACAATTACAAAGCGACGGGCCTTGAGCAAACGTTCCTTATGATCAATAACCGCCGACAGTACTACTTTATCACCGTCCGCATTGATGCGTCCACGCATACAGTCGTTAGTACAATCGGGTTGTTCGAATATCTCCTTCAACATGAAATGCGGGTATCCCCCTTTCTCCAGTTGTCCCAGATTCATTTCCACCGTACGTACTTCGGGATTTTGAAGCACGTTGTCCAGATTGACGACTTCCAATGTCTTGTCTCTGCGAATCACCGCTATCTCCCCATCTTGCAGATACACCACTTTATCCGTATACTCTACAATCGGAGTAGCATCCGAAGCCAGAAAGAATTCATCCTTCCCTATCCCTACCACCAGCGGACTGCTTTTGCGTGCTGCAATAATCTCATCGGGATTATTCTTGTCGAGCACCGCTATAGCGTATGCGCCAATCACCTCATGCAGAGCCAACTGAACGGCAGTAAGTAAATCTAAATGGTTGGAAAGTTGGAAAAATTCAATTAACTGTACGAGAACTTCGGTATCTGTACTACTTTTAAAGATGAACCCTTTTTTTTGTAGCTTTTCTTTCAGGGTAGCGTAGTTTTCAATAATACCATTGTGGATAAGAGCTAGATTCTTTGAAGAAGAAAAATGAGGATGAGCGTTAGCCTGACAAGGCTCTCCGTGGGTGGCCCATCGGGTGTGGGCAATACCAATTGTACCGGAAACGTCTTTTTGGGAAACAAAAGCCTCTAGGTCTGAAACCTTTCCTTTCGTTTTATAAACGTTCAACCTCCTTTTTTTGTCTATCAATGCGACTCCTGCGCTATCATAGCCCCGGTATTCCAACCGCTTCAGGCCTTTTATGAGAACAGGGTAAGCATCTCGTTTTCCAATATAGCCTACTATTCCACACATAATCTACTAAGTATATGTTCTGATTCGACTGCAAAGATACAAATATCAATTAACATAAATGCAATAAAAAACCATAAATAATTGACGAAAGCGATAAAAAAGTAAGAATAAAAATCGAAAAGAAATATTTTATTCGTTTTTTTAATAAATATGAAAACTTACAGTATGATATTGTCTGTTGTGGTTTTAGTTACGATTTGAAAGACAGTAAGCAAGCAAGAAGGGTAATGTGTAAAGAGGACCGTCATCCCGACGCCCCTCTCCGCAAACTTAAAACAACCAACAAAAGAAATAGATAACCTTTATGCAGTGATTATCTAATAAAAAGCAATTCACGATATTTAGGTAATGTCCACATCTGGTTGTCTACGATCAGCTCCAGCTTGTCGATATGATAACGTATCTCTTCCAGCATCGGGGCGATGGTATCGTGATAGGCAATGGCCTTTTCGCGCTCGCTCTCTATTTTGTTCGCCACTTTTCGCGCCTCCACCATGGCATTTACATGCTCGGTGATGAAAATGGTTCGCCGGGCAATCTCTTCGATGAGTTTCATGTTCTCAGCCGACAGTTGGGATGCTTTTTCCGCCGGGAAGAGCTCTTTCATTTTATACACATTGTCTATCAGCTTGCTTTGGTATTCGGTGGCTACGGGGATGATGTGGTTCATCGCCAGGTCGCCCAGCACGCGCGCCTCGATCTGGATTTTCTTTGTGTAAGTTTCCCATTTCACTTCATTGCGCGCCTCCAGCTCCTTGCGGGTCATCACGCCGGTGGATTCGAACATGGCGATGCTCGCGGGCTTCAAGTAGTTGTCGAAAATGAGCGGGCAGCTCGTTTCGCAGTCCAGACCCCGGTGGGCGGCCTCCGCCTTCCATTCGTCCGAGTAGCCGTTGCCGTCAAAACGGACAGGCTTGCACTCCTTGATGTAGCGGCGGATAATTTCAATGATGGCGGAGATTTTCGGTTCACCCTTTTCGATGAGCGCATCCACGTCCTGCTTGAACCGGGCAAGTTGTTCGGCAACGGCCGCGTTGAGCGCAATCATGGCACTGGCACAGTTTGCCTCCGAGCCTACGGCGCGGAATTCGAAGCGATTGCCGGTGAAGGCGAACGGCGAGGTGCGGTTGCGGTCGGTATTGTCAATCAGCAGTTCGGGGATTTGCGGGATGTCCAGCTTCATTCCCTGTTTGCCTGCCAGTGAGACAAGGTCGTCGTTACCGCTTTCTTCTATATGGTCCAGCACTTGCGTGAGCTGTTTGCCCAGGAAAGAAGAAATGATGGCGGGCGGCGCTTCGTTGGCTCCCAGGCGATGGGCGTTGGTGGCACTCATGATAGAAGCTTTCAGCAAACCGTTGTGGTGGTATACCGCCATCAGGGTGTTGACTATGAAGGTAATGAAGCGCAGATTGTCTTCGGCGGTCTTGCCCGGAGCCATCAGCAGGACGCCGGTGTCTGTACCCAGTGACCAGTTGTTATGCTTCCCCGAGCCGTTGACGCCTTTGAAGGGTTTTTCGTGCAGCAACAGGCGGAAGCCGTGGCTCCGCGCCACCTTGCGCATGAGCGACATGAGAAGCATGTTATGGTCTACCGCCAGGTTGCATTCTTCGAAAATGGGAGCCAGCTCAAATTGGTTGGGAGCCACTTCGTTATGGCGGGTCTTGACGGGTATGCCCAGTTCCAGCGCCTGTATTTCAAGGTCTTTCATAAAGGCAGCCACACGCGTGGGGATGGCTCCGAAGTAATGGTCTTCCAATTGCTGGTTCTTGCTGGCTTCGTGTCCCATCAGGGTGCGCCCGGTCAGCAGCAGGTCGGGACGGGCGGCATACAGTCCTTCGTCTACCAAGAAGTATTCCTGTTCCCAGCCCAGGTAGGCCACCACTTTCTTCACTTCCGGGTTGAAGTAACGGCACACGTCCACGGCGGCTTTGCCCACAGCACTCAAGGCTTTCAGCAGTGGCGTTTTGTAGTCCAGCGACTCGCCGGTGTAAGCAATGAAAACGGTAGGGATGCACAGGGTGTCGTCCACCACGAAGACAGGCGATGAGGGGTCCCATGCACTGTAGCCGCGTGCCTCGAAGGTGTTTCGGATGCCGCCGTTGGGGAAGCTGGAAGCATCAGGCTCCTGCTGTACGAGGAGCTTGCCCGAAAATTCCTCCATCATTCCACCCTTGCCGTCGTGTTCCACAAAGGCGTCGTGCTTTTCGGCTGTGCCTTCCGTCAGGGGTTGGAACCAGTGGGTGTAGTGGGTTACACCTAGCTCGGTTGCCCAGCGTTTCATGCCTGCCGCCACTTCGTCGGCTATGGCACGCTCCAGGGGGGCGCCGTTGTCCATGGCGTCCGTCAGTTTGGCATAGACGGCGCCGGGCAGATACTTGAACATTTTCTCGCGGTTGAAAACGTATTTGGCGAAATATTCACTGGGCCTTTCGGCTGGTGTCTCCACCGTTGCTGCTTTCTTCTTGAAAGCCGTTTCGACTACTCTGAATCTTAATTTTGACATAATACCTAAATTTGTTTAGTTGTTGATTAGTAGAATGAATGGAAAAAACTTTTGTGATTAATTTAATTGTATGCCGACTCGCCATGCTCGTAGATATCGAGTCCTTCCTCTTCAATGCGTTTCGGAACACGCAAGCCATGTATCTTGTCCAGCACTTTAAAGAACAATGAAGCCCATGCCTGCCGCCCACACTCCTACTACGGCCGCGCCGAAGAGCTGTGCCAGCAGGAAGCTGCTTCCGCCGCCATAGAACAGCCCCTCTTCTGTAGCGAAGAGTCCTGTAAGAATCGTTCCCAGGCAACCGCAAACGCCGTGTACGGACGATGCGCCTACGGGGTCGTCAATTTTCAGCACATGGTCGATAAAGTCGACTGCAAATATCATTACCACGCCGCAAATGGCACCGATAAGTACAGACCCGAAAGGCGATACCAGGTCACATCCCGCCGTGATGCCCACCAGTCCTGCCAGCACACCGTTCAGTGTGAGGGACAAGGAAGGTTTGCCATACTTCATCCAACTCGCCACCAGTGCGAAGAAACCTCCTGCACAAGCTGCCAGGTTGGTAGTGAGGAACACATGCGAAATGGTCGTCTGGTCTCCACTTGTCGCCGCTGCCAACTGCGAACCGGGGTTGAACCCGAACCAGCCGAACCAAAGGATAAACACGCCCAGGCAGGCAAGCGTCAAACTATGACCGGGGATGGCCCTTGATTTGCCGTCTTTCCCGTATTTGCCAATACGCGGCCCCAGAATGGCGGCGCCCACCAAGGCAATCCATCCGCCTACGGAGTGAACCACCGTAGAACCGGCAAAGTCATGAAAAGTAGTGCCGAACGTCCTCATCATAAAGGAGCCTTCGTCTCCGTTCATCAGCCATCCGCCGCCCCAGGTCCAGTGGCCGGAAACCGGATAAATGAGTACGCTGATAAAGACAGTATAGACCAGATACATGGAGAACTTGGTACGTTCCGCCATGGCTCCGGACACGATGGTGGCCGCCGTGGCGCAGAATACAGTCTGGAAAATCAGGAAGCCTTCGATGGGCAATCCGTTGTCGATGATTTTGTCCATCGCCTCCAAGTTGAAAAAATGGGGGGCACCCACAAAACCGCCTATGCCGAACATCAGCCCGAAGCCGATGAACCAGAACAGGATGGAGCCGAACATGAAGTCTACCAGATTTTTCATCAGCACGTTGGCCGTGTTCTTGGTACGGATGAACCCGGCTTCTACCAGTGCGAATCCCGGTTGCATGAAGAATACCAGCATGGCGGCAAGTAGCATCCATACGGTGTTGAGTCCGGTAGCAAGTTCGCCTAGGGCCCCGGCGGTTGCATCGGGCGCCGCGGTGGTGGCTGCCACGCCTGCATCTTGCGCCCAAAGGCCGGCGGGGAGCATAAATAAGAGTATAGTATCCATAATTTTTCTCGTTTACGTTGTAGTATTGTTTTATTCCCGACTTTACTTTTGCCGGTAAAGGGAAGTAGCTTGCGCTTATTTTTCCTGTTCTGCATTATACAGGGCTATGTCACCCCGCTCGCCCGTGCGTATGCGGACGGCGTCTTCAATGGGGATGACGAAAATACGTCCGTCGCCTATCTCGCCGGTGTGCGCCGCCTTGATGATGGCTTGCACTGTTTTCTCCACATTCTTTTCGCGCACCACGATGGAAACCAGGATTCTTTCAATCGAACTGGTATCATACACCACACCACGGTAGATACGTCCCTGGCGTGCTTTACCAATGCCTCTTACATCGTAGTAGGAAAACCATTCGATGTCGGCTTCGAGCAACGCGTCCTTTACGTCCTCGAACTTGGTCTTACGGATAATAGCCTCAATTTTCTTCATTGTTGTACTTGTAATTTATATGTTCCAATCTTTTTACCTTTTTAAAAACTGATACCTCTCTCTACTTTGTCGTTATGTCTGAATTTGTTATTGTATCTGCATTTTCAGCACTTCCTGTCAGAAACTCAGTCCGAATACGAAATAGGCCCCTTCGGTGCGCGGATTCACCGTCACCTTGGCGAAGGCGGGGACTGAGAATGAGTCTGTAATCTTGATTTCCTTGGATACCCCAAGGCTGATGTCGCATACGGCGAACCCGTCCGAACCGCTGCATTCCGGATCTGCGGACACGTTATAGAAGTCATTGGCCCATGGCGTGGCTCCTATTTCTGCCGTCCAGTCCAGGCCTGCCAGTTTGAAGGGGGCGGCGAGTGATATGTAAGAGGAGTAAGCCCGGTCGCCGTCCTTGTTCACCCCGTCGGCACCTGCAAAGTTGGTGTACCAGTTCACTGCCAGCGGACCGAAATCGTAACCTATCTGCGCTTCGAATACATGGCTGGTATGGTGCGTGCCATAGTGGAAATAGCCGGGGCCGCCATTGAACCAGTAGTCTGTCACCGAAATGCTGAAACCGCCGGTGCTGTAGCCCAGCGTCAGGTCCAGTTCTTTCGTATCAGCGGACTCAATGCCTGCGGATCCCCATGCGCCGAGCGAAAATCCTTTGTAGGCAACGGACAATGACGGCTGTATGCTTACGCCTCCCAAATCCTGTCCGCGCCAAATATAGCCGCTTACCAAGTCAGCTCCTACGCTGGCTTCCACCTTGTCTTGAGCGATGCTCGTTGCCGGCACTGTCATGGACAGGCCTAATAGCAATGCCGTTTCCTTAAAATTCATCTTCATAGCTTTTTACCTTTTAATTAATAATAGTGAGTATGTCATATTTTATATACCTATTGGCTTGATTGATGTAAGTCCGATGCAAGCACAAAGTGCTTCAAGGTGTTGTCATGTACTGTGCTCAGAGCAACCATTTTCTGATCCGTTTCATGGCTTCTTCGCAATCCGCCCGCTCTCCGAAAGCGGTCAAGCGGATATATCCTTCACCACTGGGGCCGAAGCCTACTCCCGGCGTGCCCACTACATTGGCTTCATACAGCATCTGTTCAAAGAATTTCCACGAGTTTACCTCACCCGGTGTCTTCACCCACAGGTAGGGGGCGTTCTCTCCGCCGAAAACTTTGAGTCCTGTACTTTCCAACGCTTCTTTCATGATGCGGGCGTTAGCCATATAATACTGTATGATGGCTTTCACTTGCTTTTTGCCCTCGGGGGTATAGATCGCTTCGGCACCACGCTGGGTGATATAGGATGTGCCGTTGAACTTGGTGCACTGGCGGCGGTTCCACATCCGGTTCAGCGGAATGCGCTCTCCTTCCAGCGTGGCGGCTGTGAGTTCTTTCGGTACGACGGTGTATCCGCAACGCACCCCGGTGAATCCGGCCGTCTTCGAGAAACTGCGAAATTCTATCGCTACTTTCTTCGCTCCTTTTATCTCATAAATGGAGTGAGGAATGTCCGGGTCTTGTATGTAGGCCTCGTAGGCAGCATCGTAAAGGATGAGGGTATCATTTTCCAATGCATAGTTCACCCATTTTTTCAGTTCGGCCTTGCTAATGACCGTCCCCGTAGGGTTATTGGGATAGCAGAGGTATAGGATATCTATCCTGCGGTCGGGAATTTCGGGCACGAAATTATTCTCGCTCAGGCAAGGCAAGTATACCACGTTGCTCCATCGCCCGTCTTCCAGTATCCCGGCACGGCCGCACATTACGTTCGAATCGATGTATACGGGGTAGATGGGGTCTGTCACGCCGATGCTGTTGTCGTGGCGAAGGATGTCTCCGATATTTCCCGTATCGCTCTTGGCGCCGTCACTGATAAAGACTTCGCCGGGTTCCAGATAGACGCCGCGCGGAGCGTAATCGTTCCTGATGACGGCATCTATCAGGAAATCATAACCTTGTTCGGGACCGTAACCGTGGAATGTCTCTTTGTTTGCCAGCTCGTCTACTGCCTTATGCATGGCTTCGATGGAAGCTTGAGGCAGCGGGCGGGTTACATCTCCGATACCCAGGCGGATAAGGTCCGTTTTGGGATGAGAGACTTTGAATGCATTTACCTTTTTGGCAATGTCCGAAAACAAGTAATTGTTTGGTAGTTTTAAAAAATGTTCGTTTACTAGTGCCATCGTTGTTATTGTTTTTATCGTTGTTTTAAGTTTTTCAAAATCATTATCACATCTCTATTTCGCCTTCGAAAACCTTTCCGGCCGGACCGGTCATGTATACATGTCCGTCTTTCTCGTCCCAGTGGATGTGGAGATCGCCTCCGTCCATCCTTACCCACGATTTTCGTCCGGCTTTATGGTTCAGTACGGCCGCCACGGCGGTGGCGCAAGCCCCTGTTCCACAAGCCATTGTGATGCCTGAACCTCTTTCCCACACTCTCATCCGTAAGGATTGGTCCGGCAATATTTCTACAAATTCCACATTGGTCCGCTCAGGAAAAAGCGGATGATTTTCCAGTTTCGGACCAACCGCCGGCAAATCCACCTCTTTTATATCATCTACGAAAATGACAACATGCGGATTTCCCATGCAGACGAATGTTCCTTTGTATTCTTTTCCATCGGCCAAGATAGTTTCTGCCAGCATTCCGCCGGTTTTCGTAGCTATCTGTCCGGGGTTTGATAGCAGGGGCGTACCCATATCTACGGTTACATCCTTCACCACCCCGTTGCCTGTATGAAGTTTCAGGATTTTGATTCCCGAAAGGGTTTCCAGTGTGATCACCTCCTTATCCGTCAATCCTTTCTCGTATACATATTTGCCTATGCAGCGCGAGGCGTTTCCACACATCATGGCTTCGGAGCCGTCTGCATTGAATATACGCATACTGAAATCCGCTTTTTCGGATACTCCAATCAGTACCAGACCGTCTGCACCGATACCGGTATGATAAGCGCTCCATTTTCTGGCGGCTTTTATCGGATCTTGCAGCGGAGAAGACAAGGTATTTACATAGATATAATCATTGCCGGTTCCTTGCATCTTGGTGAACTTGATAGTTGTTGCCATTTTGATTAATACTTATTTATTGTTGTTTCCTTTTGCTTTTAATTATATGCAAATATATGTCTTTTTGATATTTTATAAGATATAATCGTTTCTATTTTCTTATTTATTTTCACTCTAATAACAAATAGAAACCGAAATGTTTGTTTTATCTTTCAAATTACATCAGAACAAGGGAAGATAGTTTTGAATTATAAGTCAATAGGTCGTTATATGGTTGAGGGATGTAATATTCCTATTATTATACTCCGGTTGATTGACTATAAAGGGGGGATGCCGTCCTAAATACAATCTATATGAATAAAAGAAATGCCCAAACTTACAATTTAAAAGTATTTTTCACAATATATCTTTCAAATATTAAATAAACACGTCATATACACAACAAACTGTAAGACAAGGACGCAAGACTGCATCTTTTTATCAAAAGAAAGCATCAGCTCTTCATCAAAAAGAAATAAATTACCTACTTTTGCAGAACAATATGAAATACAAACCAACATTATTATAAACCAAAGACAGCAATAATGGCAAAAACAGAGCAAACAGGTCTTTATGACGCAACCAACGAACATGACGCTTGCGGCGTAGGCATGGTAGTCAACATTCATGGCAACAAATCGCATGAATTGGTAGACTCCGCATTAAAGGTATTGGAAAACATGCGCCACCGAGGCGCAGAAGGAGCCGATAACAAAACCGGCGACGGAGCCGGAATCATGCTACAGATTCCCCACGAATTCATCCTCCTGCAAGGCATCCCCGTACCCGAAAAAGGAAAATACGGAACCGGACTCGTATTTCTGCCCAAAGACGAAAAAGAGCAAGCCAGCATCCTGAGCATTATGATTGAAGAAATAGAACGCGAAGGACTTACCTTGATGCACCTGCGCAATGTGCCCACCAACCCCGCCTGCCTGGGCAAGGACGCACGGGCCACCGAACCGGACATCAAACAGGTATTCATCACCGGAGTGACAGATGCGGACAGCCTGGAACGCACCCTCTACATCATCCGCAAGAAGATAGAAAAGCGCGTGCGGCACACGGACTTCTACATCGTTTCGCTATCGGCAAAAAACATTATATATAAAGGTATGCTCTCGTCCATGCAAGTGCGCGAGTACTTCCCGGACCTGACGCAACCCTATTTTACCAGTGGATTGGCATTGGTACACTCCCGTTTCAGCACCAACACATTTCCTACATGGAGCCTCGCCCAACCGTTCCGTTTGTTAGCGCACAACGGCGAAATCAATACCATCCGCGGTAACCGGGGTTGGATGGAGGCGCGCGAAAGTGTCCTTTCCTCTCCGGCATTGGGGGATGTCAAAGACATCCGTCCCATTATCCAGCCGGGCATGAGCGACAGCGCCTCACTGGACAATGTGCTGGAATTTTTTGTAATGTCGGGACTGAGCCTGCCCCATGCCATGGCGATGCTGGTACCCGAATCGTTCAACGACAAAAACCCTATCAGTGAAGAGTTGAAAGCGTTTTACGAATACCATTCCATCCTGATGGAACCTTGGGACGGGCCTGCCGCGCTGCTGTTCAGTGACGGACGGTTTGCCGGAGGAATGTTGGACCGCAACGGCCTGCGCCCTGCCCGTTACCTCATTACCAATAATGACATGATGGTAGTGGCCAGTGAAGTAGGCGTGATGGATTTCGAACCGGGAGAGATTAAAGAGAAAGGGCGTCTGCAACCGGGCAAAATACTGATGATTGATACCGAACAAGGTAAAATATATTATGACGGTGAACTGAAAGAACAACTGGCGTCGGCCCGCCCCTATCGCGCATGGCTGTCTGCCAACCGCATCGAGCTCGATACCTTAAAAAGCGGACGCAAGATAGACAACCGGATAGACGGCTATGACCGTATGCTGCGTACTTTCGGCTTCTCGCGCGAGGATATAGAACGCACCCTCATGCCGATGTGCAACACAGGGGCCGAGCCCATCGCCTCTATGGGTAACGACACGCCGCTGGCCGTCCTTTCGGACAGGCCGCAGTTGCTGTTCAACTATTTCCGGCAACAGTTTGCCCAAGTGACCAATCCCGCCATCGACCCTATCCGTGAAGAGTTAGTCATGTCGCTCACCGAGTACATCGGGGCCGTGGGAATGAATATACTGGTGCCCAGCGAAAGCCATTGCAAAATGGTACGCCTGCCCCATCCCGTGCTGAACAACACCCAACTGGACATCCTCTGCAACATCCGGTATAAAGGATTCAATACCGTGAAACTCCCTATCGTATTCGAGGTGAGCAAGGGAAAAGCCGGATTGCAAGAGGCCCTGAACGACCTGTGCAAAAAAGCCGAGCAATCCGTTACGGACGGAGTGAACTATATCATTCTGAGCGACCGTTTCGTGGACGACACCCATGCCGCCATCCCGTCGCTACTGGCAGTTAGCACTGTCCATCATCACCTCATCTCCGTTCAGAAACGCGTGCAAACCGCATTGATTGTAGAAAGTGGCGAGATTCGCGAGGTGATGCACGCCGCCCTGTTGCTGGGATATGGCGCCAGTGCCATCAATCCCTACATGGCCTTCGCCGTACTGGATGAACTGGTGAGGAAAGGCGATGTGCAGATGAATTACGAAACGGCCGAGAAGAATTATATCAAGGCCATCCGCAAGGGCTTGTTCAAGATTATGAGCAAGATGGGCATTTCGACTATCCGTTCCTACCGGGGCGCAAAGATTTTTGAAGCCGTAGGGGTCAGCGAGGAATTGTTGAGAAGCTATTTCGGCACACAGACATCCAGCATCGGAGGCATCCGTCTGGAAGAAGTCGCCAGAGACGCCATCGCCCTGCACGATGCCGGATTCGCTGCAAAAGAAGTGAGCGACATTTTACCGCACAACGGACTGTTCTCTTTCCGCAAAGACGGAGAACGGCACGCTTGGAATCCGGAAACCATCTCCACCCTGCAACTGGCCACCCGGCTGGGTAGCTATAAGAAGTTCAAGGAATTCACCTCCATGGTAGATGGAAAAGAGTCACCCCTCTTCCTGCGCGACTTCTTCGGGCACAAACGAAACCCTATCGATATTGAAAAGGTGGAGCCGGTAGAAAACATCGTGAAACATTTCGTGACAGGAGCCATGTCCTTCGGCGCTATCAGCAAGGAGGCACATGAGGCGCTGGCACTGGCCATGAACAAACTGGGCGCACGCAGCAATACGGGTGAAGGAGGTGAGGACAGCGACCGCATTACCGGCACCTACCAGGGTATCTCACTTTGCAGCAAGACCAAGCAGATAGCATCGGGACGCTTCGGAGTCACCGCCGAATACCTGGTCCATGCCGAAGAGATCCAGATAAAGGTGGCCCAAGGCGCCAAGCCGGGAGAAGGAGGACAACTGCCGGGATTCAAGGTAGATGAGGTGATTGCCAAAACCCGCCACTCCATTCCGGGCATCTCGCTCATTTCCCCTCCACCCCACCATGACATTTATTCCATCGAAGATTTGGCCCAGTTGATATTCGACCTGAAAAACGTAAACCCACAGGCACGAATCAGTGTGAAACTGGTAGCCGAAAGCGGCGTGGGAACCATTGCCGCCGGAGTGGCCAAAGCGAAAGCCGACTTGATTGTCATTTCGGGAGCGGAAGGAGGAACCGGCGCGTCGCCTGCATCGAGTATGCGGTATGCAGGTATCTCGCCCGAAATAGGACTGAGCGAGACGCAACAGACCTTGGTGTTGAACGGACTCCGCGGACAAGTGAAACTGCAAGTGGACGGACAGTTGAAAACCGGACGGGATATTATCAACATGGCCTTGCTGGGTGCGGAAGAATTCGGTTTCGGTACCACCGCATTGATTGTACTGGGATGCGTCATGATGCGCAAGTGCCACACCAACACCTGTCCCGTAGGCGTGGCCACCCAAGACCCCGAACTCCGCAAACATTTCCGCGGACACTATGAATATGTAGTGAATTATTTCACTTTCCTAGCACAGGAAGTACGCGAATATTTGGCCGAAATGGGATTCACCCGGTTGGAGGATATCATTGGACGGACAGACCTGATTGAAATACAACAAGCGCCAAGTGAGAAGAAATCCTCACTATTGGATTTCAGCAGACTGCTACACCGGGTGGACAACGGAGCTGCCATACACCATGTCATGGAACAGAAGCACGACATTGCCCATGTGAAGGATGTGACCATACTGGCCGCCGCCAGGGATGCCATAGAAAACGGAAAAGAAATTTCCCTGGAATACACCATCGCCAATACGGACCGTTCGGTAGGCGCCATGCTTGCAGGAGCGGTTGCCAAGAAATACGGGCAGGCAGGACTTCCGGAACAGACCATCCACATCAAATTCAAAGGTTCGGCAGGCCAAAGTTTCGGTGCGTTCCTGACCCACGGCATCAGTTTCAAGCTGGAAGGCGAAGCGAATGACTATCTGGGAAAAGGACTGAGCGGCGGACGCATTGCGGTACTGCCCCCCGTGCGCAGCAATTTCGATGCGGAAAAGAATACCATCGCCGGAAACACCCTGCTGTATGGCGCTACTGACGGCGAGGTGTATATCAACGGACGGGTGGGCGAACGCTTCGCCGTCCGCAATTCCGGTGTGACGGCCGTGGTAGAGGGTGTAGGCGACCACTGTTGCGAATACATGACCGGAGGACGGGTCGTGGTACTGGGGGAAACCGGACGGAATTTCGCTGCCGGAATGAGTGGCGGCGTGGCTTACGTGTGGAACAAGAACCACAACTTCGATTATTTCTGCAACATGGAGATGGTGGAGCTCTCACTTATCGAGGAGGCATCTTACCGGAAGGAGCTGCATGAACTGATCCGTCAGCATTACCTCTATACCGGTTCCAAACTGGCACGAACAATGTTAGATGACTGGAATCACTATGTGGATGAATTTATCCAGATAGTACCTATCGAATATAAACGAGTATTGCAAGAAGAACAAATGCGCAAGCTACAGCAAAAAATAGCTGATGTACAAAGAGATTATTAATACATCACACAAATTATCAACAAAGAAATACAACAAAGATATGGGAAATCCAAAAGCATTTTTAACTATACCGCGTCAGGAAGCGGGCTACCGTCCCATCCACGACCGGATATCAGATTATAGCGAGGTAGAACAGACTCTGAACAGCCGTGACCGGAAACTTCAAGCCTCACGCTGCATGGACTGCGGCGTTCCCTTCTGCCACTGGGCTTGTCCGCTGGGCAACAAGCAGCCCGAATTTCAAGATGCCCTTTACAAAGGCAAATGGGAGGAAGCCTACAAGATATTGAACGAAACCAACGATTTTCCTGAGTTCACCGGCCGCATCTGCCCCGCCCTCTGCGAAAAGAGTTGCGTGCTGAAACTGAGCATGGACTCTCCCGTCACCATCCGCGAGAACGAAGCGGCCATTGCCGAAGCAGCCTTCCGCGAAGGTTACATCAAGCCCCGGAACATTGAACGCAACGGACGGAAAGTAGCCATTATCGGCGCCGGGCCCGCCGGACTGGCCGCCGCCAACCAGCTCAACGGAAAAGGGTACACAGTGACCGTCTTCGACAAGAATGAGGCTCCCGGCGGCCTGCTACGTTACGGCATCCCCAACTTCAAGCTGCACAAGCCCATCATCGACCGCCGTATCCGGGTGATGGAAGAAGAAGGCATCCACTTCAAAATGAACAACGATGTGGATGTGCGGCAACTCCCCGAAGGTTTTGACGCCTACTGCATCTGCACCGGAGCTCCGACCGCCCGTGACCTCCCTGTCCCCGGACGCGAACTGAAAGGCATCCACCCGGCACTGGACATGCTGGCGCAACAAAACCGTATCCTTGCCGGCATGACGTTCCCGAAAGAACAACTGGTTACTGCCAAAGGGAAAAAAGTACTGGTCATCGGCGGAGGGGATACCGGCAGCGACTGCATAGGGACCAGCAACCGGCAAGGTGCCCTAAGCGTCACCCAAATAGAAATCATGCCCCAGCCGCCCGTAGGACAGAATCCTGCCACTCCATGGCCTCAATTCCCCGTCGTACTGAAAACCACCTCTTCTCACGAAGAAGGGTGCAGCCGCCTATGGTCTCTCGCCACCCGTAAGTTTTTAGGCAAAAACGGTAAAGTGTGCGGTGTGGAAGTGGAACAGGTGGAATGGACTCCCGATCCCGACGGCGGCCGCCCTGTCATGAAGCCCACCGGAAAGGTGGAAGTGATTGAAGCCGACCTGGTTCTTCTGGCAATGGGATTCCTAAAGCCCGAACATCCCCAATTCGCCGAAAACGTATTCGTAGCCGGCGATGCAGCAAGCGGAGCCAGCCTGGTGGTACGCGCCATTGCCAGCGGACGGAAAGCGGCAACGGACATAGACAGTTATCTCAATAAATAAATCAACAAATACAATTATGTGTGGAATCGTAGGAATATTCAAGATAAAGCAACAAACGCAGGAACTGCGTCAGAAGGCATTGAAAATGTCACAAAAGCTCCGCCACCGCGGGCCGGACTGGAGCGGCATCTACGTAGGCGACTCTGCCATCCTGGCCCATGAACGCCTCTCCATCGTAGACCCTCAAAGCGGAGGGCAACCCCTATATAGTCCCGACCGGAAACAAATCCTCGCCGTGAACGGAGAAATCTACAACCATCGGGATGTTCGTGCAAAGTACGCCGGAAAATATGATTTCCAAACCGGAAGCGACTGCGAAGTCATCCTTGCCCTTTACCGTGACAAAGGTATTCACTTCCTCGAAAACCTGAACGGCATCTTCGCCTTCGCCCTTTATGATGAGGAGAAAGACGATTTCCTCATTGCCCGCGACCCCATCGGAGTCATACCTTTATATATAGGTAAGGATAAGGACGGCAAAATATACTGCGCCAGCGAGTTGAAAGCCCTCGAAGGGTTCTGTGATGAATACGAACCCTTCCTTCCCGGCCATTACTATTGGGGAAAAGAAGGCAAGATGACCCGCTGGTACGTCCGCGACTGGTTTGAATACGAAGCCGTGAAAAACAACAATGCCTATTCCCTGGACATACACGACGGACTGGAAGAGGCCGTTAAACGCCAACTGATGAGTGATGTGCCCTACAGCGTACTTCTTTCCGGCGGTCTGGACAGTTCCGTCATCTCTGCCATTGCCAAGAAATATGCAGGCAAACGGGTAGAAACCGACAATAAAAAAGATGCCTGGTGGCCTCAGCTCCATTCCTTTGCTATCGGTCTGGAAGGTGCGCCCGACCTGATAAAAGCCCGCGAAGTGGCCCGCTTTATCGGAACCGTGCATCATGAAATCCACTATACCATCCAAGAAGGATTGGACGCTATCCGCGACGTCATTTACTACATCGAGACTTACGATGTCACCACCGTTCGTGCCTCTACCCCGATGTATTTGCTGGCACGCGTCATTAAAAGCATGGGAATCAAAATGGTGCTGAGTGGTGAAGGGGCTGATGAAGTGTTCGGCGGCTATCTCTATTTCCACAAAGCCCCTACAGCCCAAGCCTTTCATGAAGAAACCGTGCGTAAACTAGGCAAGCTCCACCTCTATGACTGCCTCCGTGCCAATAAATCCCTCGCAGCATGGGGAGTGGAAGGCCGAGTGCCTTTCCTGGACAAAGATTTTCTGGACATAGCCATGCGCCTCAATCCCGAGGCAAAGATGTGCCCCGGAAGCACCATTGAAAAGAAAATCGTCCGCAAAGCCTTTGCAGACATGTTGCCCGACAGTGTAGCATGGCGACAGAAAGAGCAGTTCAGCGACGGCGTGGGCTATAGTTGGATTGATACACTGAAAGCCCTTACCGCCGAAGCCGTCAGTGACGAGCAAATGGCGCACGCAGCCGAACGGTTTCCTATCAATACGCCGCAAAACAAGGAAGAATACTACTATCGCAGCATCTTCCAGGAGCACTTTCCCAGTGAAAGCGCAGCCCGCAGCGTGCCAAGCGTGCCCAGTGTGGCATGTTCTACAGCCGAAGCCCTTGCGTGGGACGCCGCCTTCAAGAACATGAACGAACCAAGCGGACGGGCCGTGAAGGGAGTGCACGAAGAAGCATATGATTCATAATATGGCAACGTGAGTCTGATTCCAACAATTTCATGCATATCTTTACCGCTTCTCTTACAGCATGTATTCAAAGAAGAGATGCTTTGCACCCCGAAATCTTGCGCGGCCTTGCCTTCGAAAAGAGGAAGGCTGCGCGGTGCTTTTGCCAACGTTTTCGAAATAGAGTGGAAAAAACAGCCCTTTCCATGCCGGGTATCAGAAAAAAATGATGTAACTTTGTATAGCTATAAAAAAGAGAAGAAGAAAGATGAAAACAAAAAAAGCGCCTCAAATCCCTTACGGCATCTCGGACTTTGTGCGGATGCGGACTGAAAATTATTATGTGGACAAGACCATGTATTTACCCCTGATTGAAGATACAGCCAGCTATATCTTTATGATACGTCCGCGCCGTTTCGGAAAAAGCCTTTTCCTAAGCATAATGAAAGCCTACTATGACATTTTGCAAAAAGACCGTTTCGAAAGTTATTCAGCGGACTATGAATAGGTAAGAATTCCACCGACCAGCGCAACCGTTTCCAGATGATTTATTTTGATTTCTCAAAGGCAGGGGTTTCATTGGAAAGACTGGAAAAATGTTTTGAGACTTATTGCAATGTTGTCCTCTACCTGTTCATAAAGGATTACGCTTCTTTTTATTATGATAATTTTGAAGAAAAGTGCTGTATCTGGCTCAAGGAACCACGTTACATAAAGTCCTGATACAGTTCAAAGGATGGGAAGTGGTGAGAAGTGAAAAAGATACACATTAAAAACACAATTAACAGATAAAATAATGAAAACACCTTTTATTCCTAAATTGATTCTCCTTTTTATCCTATTTTTTCTTTATTCTGCTGGATATGCACAACAACGGGATTCAGTAACCATACGCGGACAAGTAACAGATTATAACGGACAACCCATTGACAGTTGTTCCATCTTTTGGCAGAGCCCCTCTTTTGATGACATTAAACAAGCCATCACTGACAAAAACGGATACTACACCACCCGTATTCCTAAAGGAAAGTATCAAAGTATGGGAGCTATCAATATGTCTACCTACCCACATACCGTAAAACCCGGACTAGCGGAAAAAGACCAACGTCTCGAATTTTGGGCATGGAATTTCATTGCCGATCGTGATACCACTCTCAACATTCGCTATCATCGTATGGAAGTCTATGGACTACGTATTTTCCACATCCCTGGAGGCATGCCCACCTATCAGATATATGTTCGACCCATGAGTCTGACCCGCACCCTGCAATGGCAAAAAGAAGAAAAATCCTCACTTGTACATGCACAGGATCTTAGCAAGATTGAGCAAACAGGTTTAAGCAAACAAGCCAAAGGCGTTTTGCTGGCACCATCGGCTGACAAATTAAAAGCTATCGTTTGGATAGATGGAGAAGAAGTACCTGTTCTGATGAAACAAGAGATAAAAGAGTACTTCGATGCTACTGAATACGGTAATGCCTATCTGCTGACCGTGGATATGCCCAAACACCAGAAAAATATTCTCCCCTACCGAATATTTAAAGTAGAGTTAACTGATTTAGAAAATGGTGACCGTGGAGAAGGACTTTATTATATGGAAAAAGAGAACTATATAAAATAAAAAGAAGCGGTATTCTACCGCTTCTTGAGCCGAAACCGGGACTCGAACCCGGGACCTATTCATTACGAATGAATTGCTCTACCAACTGAGCCATTTCGGCAACTGTTTTTTCTGCAATATCGGGTGCTTTTCTGAAAAAGCGTTGCAAATATATATCTTTCTTTCGAAATAAAGAAACTAAAAGCGGATAATTTTTCAGTTATCCGCTTTTGTTATGTCAATTGATGCCGGATTTATTGGTAGGCTTCTTCATGTATCCCTTTCATGGCCCATCCGCTTGGTTCGTTTATGTTCTTGAAAGCGGTATCCCACGTAAGAGCTTCAACGGTAGAATTGTTTTCTTTTATGTAAAGATTATAACATCAAGGCGTAAAAACTATTTTACACTAATTGCTCTCCTCATCAAATACCCGTGATATACTGAAATTTACCCACTCCATACCCAAACAATTCAATATCCGTCAAAGTTTGATGGTCTTTATCTTACCCGGAATGATGGTCAGATGCACCGTTCCATCCTTTTCTATCTCCACCTTCTGATATCTGGCCTCCACCACCACTTTTCCATCCAGCGCCATCACCCCCCACTGGCAGGCATTCCCTTCAAAAGCACAATAACCGCCTACAGGAATACAGATATTCCGGTAACAGGGAGGCACTACGATACGATCTCCCCATTTCAGCCCCCACTTCAGCCCCATCCGGAAAGGAAGGACATCTTTTATTTCCTCCAGCCTCTTCCGCCTTTTCTCTTCCTCATTCTGTTGCCGTTCCCGCTGTACGCTCTCCGCACGCCGACCGGCTTCCTTCCTCAGACCTTCCACCACGGAGGCAAAATCCGCCTCGCCCGCCTTAGGAGCATTACAAGCTATATACCGCTTCCCCTTTCCTTTCTCCACATGATAATAGTTTCCTTCCCCGTCCATCACCACAATGCTCCGATCCGCCAAACAACCACAACACCAATACACCTCTTCATCATCCCCTTCCAGCACGCAGGCGAAGACATCAAATATAGTAGACCACACAGGATCAACTAGCCGGCAAGACTTCGGAACACGGTAATCCGGTATCTTCAAGTAGAAACCATAAAAACAAAGACTGTCTTTGTGCAAACCATGCATAGAGGTATACGCCTTCCGCGTGCGGCTATGGAAAGTCTCCCCCACCCGCAGCAGCTCTATGCCGCCGTATGAAAAAACCACCGGCCTCTCCTGATAAGTTCTGTTTGTCTTCAAATCGGTATAACAGTCACTCCCATCCTCTTTGGTGACAGAAAGAAGTTCTCCCTTCAGGAATCTCAATCTCCGGCAGCGGTCTGTTACCATCAGGGGAGTTCCGGAATCATCCACCACTCCTGTCCGGCCGTCCTCAAAACGGACAGCAGCCCGGTTTGCACAAATATCAAATACTTCCCGGTATTGAGGAATCACTGTGATTTTGTTCCCGCACCTCAAGCCCCACAAACAACTCTGCCGGTCATGACAGGCTTTCAAAGCAGTCCGTTGCTCCCCACCGACCGGACCACCTCCTCCCAAATAAATCAAATCCCCGTTCCGAATAGCATCCAGCAGACAGTTGTGTGTCATCACAATTTCCAGTCCTTCATTCTGTTTGCTATCTTCCGATAGAGAGCAAGACACAGACAGCCCGCTGTTCTCCATCCGTGTCCGGGGCTGAGCATTTCCCGCCATCCGTCCTTCGAACATCGCCTCCCAGTCACGGTCACGGACAGGCAGACCGAATATCCGGTGCAAGCCCACATTATCTATCAGCACACATGATTCCTTATTATCCGACTTCCGCAGCCCCCGTCCCACCTGTTGCAGGTATTTCGCCAACGAAAGCGTGGGACGTGCCAGCTGCACGAACTCCACATCGGGACAGTCAAACCCTTCAGAAAAAATATCCACATTGACCAACACGCTGATCTTTCCCCGCCTGAAATCCTCTACCAGTCTTCCACGTTCCAAAGCGGGAGTCTTGCTGTCAATAGCAACAGACTCCACACCATGTAAGCTGTAATAGGCTGCAATCTGTCGGGCGTGTGCAATACTTACGGCATAGACAATTCCTTTCTTCCCGGCAGCATATCTTCGGACACTCTCGTACAATTGTCTAATGCCGGTTTCCCGATTTAACACCGCATTCATTTCCTTTACCTGATAATCCCCGTCCGCACCCCGTTTCTTCAACGAGTCAATCAGTCGCTGTTCGCTGCTGTTCGCACGGATGGACACATAGTCAAATGACGACAACCAGCCCTTTCCGATGAATTCTGCAATACCCCATGAGGTAATCAGGGTATCAAACAAATCCGTGAATCCTTTGCGGTTCAGCCGGCAGGGGGTAGCGGTCATACCCAGTTTCCTCACCTCCGGATAACTCTTCCAAAGCTCCCGATAAGTTTCTGCCAGGGCATGATGTGCCTCGTCAATAACAATCAGTCCCGGAGAAACCTCCATCTCCCTCCGGTGACGAGACAACCATTGGATAGACATCACCTTCACCCGTCCGTCCTCTTTTCCCATTCCGTAGCGGGAAACGGTGTCTTCAATCTGCTCCACCAGTTCCCGGCGGTGCGCCACAATCCATACCCGGCTACCGGAACCACACAAGAACTCCCTCACTATGGCAGCCAGCAGGTGTGTCTTTCCCGTGCCTGTAGGCATCTGTACCATCACACTCCGGTGAAGCTCCCACTCTTCAAAGAGTCTGAGCTTCATCTCCTGCTGGTAGTCACGAAGACAATCGTTCTTGCAATACATTATACAGATGCCGGTCGCTACCGACAACAAAAACAAGGAAAGGCCGCATACGTTATCGCATACAGCCTATAGTAAATATTCTATCTTTATAAATTTATTTTATCGGCGGTTATGAACTGTTCCTCCACCGAATTCAGACAGGACCTATTATTGTCTATCCCTCTATAATCCAATCACTCAAAGTGTGACTTTCCGAGTCAAAGTTTATCCCCACCTTCACTACGGGAAGTCCGCAAAACGGAAAAGAATAAAGGTAACGAACGGTAACCGTCATATTATAAGTATCCAACCCCTATGGCAATAGTCCTTATCTCCTGTATTCACTGGGGTTTAGGATGTATCGTAAGATTGAATTGTAAATATTTGATTTTAGCCACTGAAAAGTGCCTAAAAAACATTTGAGCTAATAATTTAAGCGATTTCTCAACGATTGGCCCATGCCAATCCGATATTATGGAGAAGGGTAAGATTAACAAAATGAAACATACTATTCCACCAACGATAATAAACTTTTCATCTTTTTGATTAAAAGTTCAGTTCGGTTAAAAAGAGGTTTTACATCTTCTTCAGCCCAATCGAACATGTCATCATAATCACCGGCATGACGCATATTCTGTAAACGAGAGACCAAACGCATCTCATCTTTGTCCAACCCCTTTAGTTGCAAATTCCTGCCCCAACAAACAAATTACACCGCTATGGGTCTTAGATGTAAAACCTTTATCTATCAATAATGCGGAAGCCATGTGGAAGACAGCATAATACAAACGATTTGCAACCAAATTCCAATGATTCATGGTAGCATTGTCCGAAGCTTCAATAAAAACGCTATCAGCCTTTTGAACACGGTAAGCAATAATAGATTTCTTTTCTTCTATACTTAGTGGCATAATTCAATTCCCTCCTGTTCTACATTCTTATAAAAAAGAGTGAAACTCCGTCTTTGCCAATCTGTATAAGTATATATCAATGGATTGATATCCGCACCGATTTTCCAACCTAATTCAACCAGTGGATAAGCTACACGGTCAAAATCTTCATTATATATGCGAGATTTGTCCAATAAAATAAGAATATCCCAATCGGACTCATGATGTGCATCCCCACGAGCCTGAGAACCGAATAAAATGACACGACTCCCTGAAGGCATCACCTGACGAGCCGTTTCACGAATGGAATGGATAATCTCATTTTTTTGCATAATGGTATTAGCTTAATATATTGTATGACAAAGAAACAAATTATATTCCGCTTATCCAATAATGAAGCAATTATATTTTAGTTTTTTTATGTTATAGTCCAATTTTGACGTGTACCCCAAGGAAAGCCGCCACAAGGCAGTTCTCCAATAATTAACGTCAAAAAAGATACTGATTTTTAATATTTGTTATTGCTCCAGTCCGATTGTCAAGGGTAACAAATATTCATAATCCCTACGTCCTTTAACAATTTCACTGAAAAATCTCTTGAAATAATCAAGCACAGACACACCCTGCATCCTGCAAGTGAAGATGATGGTATGATATACCGCTGAGACGCCGGCCATCTTGTCACTTCCGAAGAATAACGAGTGCTTACGCTCACCAACCAATGGACGAATAAAACGTTCGGCACAAACTCTATTGTCGGCACTCATAGTACGGCAAAATACTTTCAGCACCATTATAGGTTACCTGCATAAACTGGTATCCGGGTCTAAAACGTCTCTCAAACATACTGTAAGACCGTCGGTCATAGCTGAACAAACGAACCAGACGTAAATCTTTAGACATCACGATAAAGACATCACCATCTTCCGGCTCACGGTTCAACTGCTGATGGATGGTGGATAAGACCTTATCATATTTACAGCGCATATCATGAAAATCACGAACAAAGAAAAAACGGTTTACTCCTGTAATATTCAACATAAGACCTCCAGTTTCTCCACCAAGCTTTTCAAACCTTCGTAGCTTAAATTTTTCTGACTGATATGAACATCATTGCTCATGCGGATATCCACCAGGATTCGAAGTTCGGTATGACAAGAAAGTCAAGGATCCGATTCTGGTTTTTGTTCCGGGAGTGGCGAAGGACTTTCCGCCATTTCTGCGTCCGTGGAGGGAGCACCCAAAACCTGAACAGGGACTATCTTCTTCCGAGTATCCTTGTACCATTTGAAAAATAGGTTATAAGGCACTTTGTTGGACATACAAAATTTCTCAATAGAAACACCCGCAGGGATACCTTCCAATTTATAGCGCAAAAATAGACGCTCAAAATCATTGTAACTATACATAAACCTGGCTTTTGATTTAACGAAAGCAAAGTTCTGGCTTTTTTATCGGTTATCCTATACGTCATTTTTGGATGCTAACGATAAATCTGACGGGAATTCCTATTAATGAGTACTTTTTATTATTTTAAATGGATTTTGAAATAAATGCCTCCGGAGAAGTATTTTCCATCATTCAATTCGGCAATCAGATTGATGTGGTCTTTCCAAAGCTGGTAGTGTGCCCCGATGTTCACTGTGCGGGCGTCATATTCGGCCATCAGATCCAGCCCGTTCAAAGCTTTCAGCGCCAGGTTATCTTCCGACAATAGATTGAATTTGAAATTCACACCCGCGGCAGGCCTTCTGTAATGAGGAAACCAGCAGGCACGATAATCCACGTATGCGGCATGAACGCCCAGTGTCCCTACCCCAGCGAAACTGAAATGCTTGGTTGCCGCCAGATAATATCGTGTAAAATGATTGTTCTGCATACCGTCCTCATCGAACTTGATGGCCCCACCGCCGTATGATTCATGCGAAGTGGGGTCATCCAAACCAAGGACTATCTGCGGAGTCCAAGGCTTCCACCAGCCTTCCTTCCACAACCGCAAACGGGCGTTGAAGGCACGGTCCTGATTGGTGTACTTTCCCCAAGACTGCTCCGGAAAATAAGTGGAGCCATGATTTGCATAATTGATGGTGCAGGTGTATCCCACTTCGAGCCAAGGGAAGATGGTTATGTTCAGATAATAATTGAATGTGTATTTTATCTCATTACTACTGATATACTGCAACGGAACAAGATGCAACACATTCCCACCCACCATAAATGTCTTGTCTTTTTGCATCTCGGCAGTGGGGGCATGAAGAAGTCCCGTTGTGCCGTATAGTGCCTGTGCCTGACTCTGTAACGAACTAATCGCAATAAGGCATACTAAAATTAATCGTATTTTTCTACACATCATCCCTCTTCATCTCTTCCTTAATCAGTCTGGGCAAGGTCTTTATGAAATTCCAATATCGAGGAACATTTTTCTTCGGGTCTTCAAAAGCACGATGCAACCACTCCAATTTAAGTTTCAACATCCAGTCCGGAGCACGCTTTACATTTCCCACTCCAGCATTGAAATTAAATATGGCTCCAAAGCCAAACATCACTCCACGATGTAAATAAGGCTGCAAACGATTCATGAACATTTCCTGTTTCGGAGCGCCCAAAGATACCCAAATAATATCCGGTCCATCCTCATTTATCATTTGCGCGATACCTTGATAATCGAATTCATCCACTTTCCGGAAAGGCAAGGTTTCAAAACGCATTTTCTTTATTTCAGGATCTATTTTTGAAAGATTATCTTTCAGACCGGAAAGCACTTCCGGAGTATTACCCAAAAAGAACTGGCGATATCGGCACATCCGCACATATTTTATAAAAATATCAGCTCCTATATACGACTCCAAAGGCTCGTGATGAATATACCCCAATATTTTGGCAAGCACGGACCCGTCACAATTATTGACTAAGGCCCCATTCAGCACTTTCAAAAACTCCGGATTATTATTGGCAACAGTCAAATTATTACTCTCAACCGAACAGACATATCCTACCGTTCCCTCTTTTATAGCATCTTCTATGGTTTGCTCTAATTTTCTCTTATCAAATTCTAAACGGACATTAAAATATCTCTTCTCTTTCATAAAGCTACTCCTATAGTAATAAATTTCATCACCGAACAAGCTTGCAGACTATGCCTGTAACCTGCCGGAATCAACAGATACGTTCCAGCCTTACAGATATACTTCTCACTAGATATCATCATAAGCCCCTCTCCTTCCATAAAATAATAGTGCTCATCCATGGTAGGATGCACATGAGTATCCACAAAATCACCTTTATGTAACTCTGTAATTGCTATTTGAGTAAGAGAAGAAGAAGTTTCCTGTGAAGAAAGAAGAACGGTTTTCAAACCGACATGATGGGAAGTAGAAACGGGAAGAATATCTGAAAATTCCTTTTGAATTATTGATGGCATCCGCTTTTTTCAATTTGGGATTTCACCCATTCATATTGCTGCCTCAAGCCATCCTTCAAGGCTACTTTAGGCTCCCAACCTAGTATTGTTTTTGCTTTGGTATAGTCTGCGCTACGTGCCTTGTCTCCTTCCGGTTTAGTCGTATCATAAACTATTTTAATATCCTTACCGGATATTTTTACGACTGTCTCGGCTATCTCTTTAATGGAAGTACATACGGAAGGACCTATCTGAATATAACCATGCCCCCATCCCTTTTCCAAAGCCAGACAAAGAGCCTCGACCACATCGTCCACATGAATGAAAGCACGTCCCTGCAAACCACTGCCCCATACATTGAACGGCTCTTCGGGATAATTTACAGCTTTACGGATCAAAGCAGGAATCACCTGGCTTCTTTCTCCATAATCACAAGGAGAACCATATACATTATGAAACATCAAAGTACAGCAGGGAATCCCTGTCTCCTTTTCTAAAAATCCAAGTTCAATCTGTCCCATCAATTTGCTCCAACCATAAGCCGATTCAGGAAAAGCCGGAAAAAGTTCCTCTTCTTTTAAAGGAACCACATCCAAAGAATTTTGGCGTGTCAAAGGAAAACTACAAGCCGTTCCTACGTATATCAATCCTTTCACACGGTCTTTCCCCGCTTTTCGTACAGAATTGAATACATGGGTATTAATTAGATTATTCAACCTGAACAATTCACCTTGATTTCCAAAAACATAATCAATTCCAGCAACGATATCGGCCAAATGAATGACGTAATCCATATTGAACACAATACGGTCACATTCATTCCCTACAGATAGATCGATGTTAAAGAAATGAGTATCCAAATCAATGACAGGCTTGCCCGCTTCATCATTCAAATACCCTAATTTTCCACGCCACAAATTATCTATTACATAAACATCATTACCTTCTTTTACAAGGCGTTTTACCAAGTTGGAGCCTATCATGCCACAACCACCGGTCACTAATATTTTTTTCCCCATAATTAATTTGTATATTGTTTGATAATTCCCAATTTCATCAAATACGTTTTTAACTTTCCTAAAACACGTGCTTTCACTGAATAATAAGAATAAAACTGCCTAGCAATACATTTATTTTCCATTAGCATAAAGGAAAAGTTAAATTGCTCTTTTCCAGACATATCAAAATCCACACGATATCGATTATAAACACAACAATGCGTAGCTTCAGAAGTAAATCCATCATTTATTACTTTTGATTGACATGGATATACCGTCAACTTATTTTGTTTAAATTGATTATAACTAAATCTTATCCACCACGAACTTATACGCCCTTCCATACAAGCGAATAAAAGCCCTGACATTTCACTACCTAGTTGATCAAATTCTTTTTGATTTTTTTTATTAAGCCTAAACTCATTCCAATCTGCAATATTCCAATCTACTGTTTCCCAACGATCCGACCACGTACCCCATCCCCAACAATGAGCTTTTCGAACCATAAATGAATCATAAGGGTACCCCCAACAATTAATTTGGGGAGAAAAGCCAGACACTGAGAAAATATTATTTTCAAATTGAAATTTAACCAAGGCTTGATTCATCCAATCTAAAAAGTTTGACGATACGATTAAATCATCTTCCACCACTATAACTTTGCCATATTTTTTAATTATTAAAGTTACACCTTCAATAATAGAAGAAGCTAATCCCTTATTTACAGAAGAATAATTACGCTCAATTTTTCTAAATCCAGTTATAGTGTCCAGATAGTTCCTAACTGTATTTATTATAATCAAATCCTTCTCATTTTTCGGTCCATCCGAAAAAATATATAAATCAGTTTCTCTTGACAATCTATTTTTTTTTAAAGAGTTTATAGTTCTCTGTAAACAGTCTAATCGGTTATACACAAATAATACTATTGGGGCTAACATAATACACAATTTTAACAATTAAAATTTAAAAGCACTACAGATATATACCTTATGAATAAATAGCATAAGCATAAAATTTATAAATCTAAATATGACGAAATATGTGCAATTATAGGATAATTTATTTTTTCATAGACCTTAAGCTAAGCGCTCAATTTAAGACATCCCCCTTTTAAAGAGCATTTTAGAATATCCTAAACTAATTACGATAAAATAATTTGATTAATTTATATTAACTGCAAGCCAATGTGATTTTATCAGGAGGCATATTAACATAATCCCTACACCCATTAAATATTTTTAAAAACAAAGCTATAAAATAGACAGCCATAAATCTCACGCTATATGAGTAGAATACTCATAAAGAGGCGATTAAAAGAACAAAATGTATAGCTTTAAAATCTAAGCCCTGATTTGAGTGCTAACTAACAAAAATTAGAAATCATTTATGAAAAAGGACAATGTCAAGTTAAAAACCACACATAAATTCGTTACAAATAATTAAATATTGAATAAGATAATAAGTAAGGTGCAGCCTTATAAATATAATAAGCATTTGTATTTACATAGATAAAAAATATAATCCATACCATCACAATTATTCCCTTGAGCATAGCTAACGGGATATTTTTGGAAAAGGGGATAATAAAATACGGCAGAAACAGCCAAATAAAAACATAAAATCTGGTCGACAATTCCGTCTGATTTAAATTAAGCAAAATAAAAATAGACAGAAAGGCGAATATATTATAAAACTTATATAGTCCCTCATTCCATAATATCTTTTTCAAATTCAACACAGTAATAGCAATTACAAGAACAAACAATATCAAAACTTGATAAAAAGAAAGTACACTAAGTTCATATGTTGTATTTTGAGAGGCACGAGACAAAATATAATCCAGAAACACGATTTTACCACCAACAATATTCAATAATAAGGATGCTATCATTTGATAATTATACAATACTATAATTAAAAGCAGCACGATTATTATCTTATTTCTATCTATGTGCGGATGTATAAATCTAAATAAAAACATCATAGGAATAAACAAAAAAGTCGTACTATGTATCAAAGGCAGCATGAATATTAGCCAGTACTTTATTTTACCATAAAAGAAACATTCTACTAAAATATAAAAAAGAATTGTCCCTGCTAATATTTGTCTAAATAGATGTACTGAATAAGAAAATAGAACAGGACTAAAAAAGAGAAATAGAATACTTACAACTATCTGTGTAGTATTCAATTTTAAAAACCTGCAAGCTTTATACAGTGAAAGAAAATACAAATTATATACAAGAAAAGAGAAGAGAAAAACGAATGCTTTTTGGTTCCCTCCTAAAATATGATAAGAAAAATATGAGAAAACGGCATAAGCCGGTTCTTTAAGACTTTCAACTCCGGCTTTATATTTATTCCAGTAAAATAAATATTCATACAAAGACATATCACCAGCAGCGGAAAAATATTCTAAATAAGATTCTAAATCATTGACGGGAACTTTTGTTACATTAATAAGAGACACATAAGCAGATAATATCATTCCTAAAAATACATGATTAACTTTACATGATTTACCAGATAAGAAAAATAAAATCAGCAGTGATGCGACTGTTGGATTTAGAATAAATAAAATAGAAAAAACTACCTTATAATTCAATGATAAATGAGATTGGGAATACAATATATTCATTGTGTACCTTGCAAATTTACACACCTCATTTTTATGTAATTTAATATATCCCACTTTTAGCAGGATATTACTTTACAGTTGTTAACTCTTTTAAAGTGTCCGTATCTTCACTCCGATTGCTAAAAATTGTTTTCCTGTTTTCCATCCGATAGCTGCTTCTTGACAGTTGTATAATCTCACAACAGTAGAGCAGTCTGTCAAGCAATGCCGCTGCGACAGCTTCCTCTCCCGGTATTGCCAGCCACTCTGTAAGGGAGTAGTTGGCTGTAACGATAAGCGATGTCTTTTCCTGAAACTCATTCACCAGTTTGAACAGCAACATGATATCTTCTCTTTCAAGGGAAAGAGTGTGGCATTGTCAATGGCCAGCAGCTGTGCCTTCATGATCCGTTTGTAGGTTTTCATCGCATGCCTGGAAACATCCCTTGTCTTCAGACAGGTCAGAAGGTCCTCCAGCGTAACCATATATGCCCTGTATCCGGCTTTCACCGCCTCATGGACAAGTCCGGCGGCAATATAGGTCTTTCCTGTTCCGGAACCGCCTGCCAGAAGCAGGTTGTATGCCTGTCCCACCCATACCAGCTCGCGCAGTTCGCGCAGCTTTCTGGAGTCGATTCCTTCCGTCCGGGTAAAGTCGTAACGGTCCAGGTCATGCCTTGCAGGAAGCCCGGCCGCTTTCAAACGGCACAAATATTTCCGGTTCTCCCTGGTCCGGACCTCCTCCCTGAGGCAGGCGAGTAGAAACTCCGGATAGGTCAGCTGCTTTTCCTGGGCCTGATGCAGCAGTTCCTCCAGATGTTCGGTCAGATTGCCCAGCTTGAGCATACGTGCACATTCCATGAGTTCCTTCTTATGTCTTGTCATAATCCCTGAGTATTTCGTTATAAGACTGTATCAATCCGCCTTGTCGGGGCAGGCGATCCTCCAGTCCGTATATTTCTGTTCCATTTTCCTTTCCCCTGCACACATATTCACACAGGCTTTTAACCGAATCCCCGTTATAGATGCCTTTGTCCAGACATATCCGTATGGCCTCTATCAGTGTATTCTTGTCATATCCGGGAATTATGCGCAGGATCACCTCCAGATTATCCCTGTAATAACGTTCCTTCCTCCTTTTCAGATTATCCATCCACATGGCCACCTCCCTGTTGCCCGACACATGGACAAGGATGCGTTCGGCTATCTTCACTCCGGCGTTTCTCGGTTTTCTATGGGAGTCGTCATAAACGGTCCTTCCCTTTCTGGTACAGAGCGCATGCCGGCAGATGAGTTTCCCCGTATCCTTGTTGTACAGCTCCACATTCCCTTCCGTTTCCTGCAGCCAGACGGTTGTCTGCCCGCTCCGGTAAGTTCCGCATGGCAGGCTGTAATAATTCCCCCTGTACTGCACTGTATTGTCCTTGCGTACATGGTATTCCCTCATCTCCTCCTGCGGTGGTTGTGGCGTCCCATGATAGGGCATGAGAAAGCCTTTCTCCACGGCAAAATCTTCCCGGGGAACAAGACGGGTGGTCCCGTGCACCTTCCCGTTCCCCGTCCTTTCAAGCCATTCGAGGGCCTCCCTGTTCAGACTGTCAATATCACGGAACACACGTGCCACCAGGAAGTTCTCCTTCACATATTTCACTACGTTCTCGACCTTGCCTTTTGACTCGGGATCGGCCTTATGGCAGAACACCGGCTGGAAATGCTGCTCCCTGACAAACGTCTGGAACTTCCTTGTCAGCATCAGGTCCCCCAGGTTCTCCCGGGAGATCAGCACCCTGTCCTGGTCATAAAGGATCTTTTCCGGTTTCCCTCCGAAATACTCAAAAGCACACTCATGTGCATAGATGGCGAGTTCCGTGTCGAAAGGGCGGCGGGCGAAAAAGGTGAACTTGTAACGTGAACGTGCCAGGACGATCGCAAAAAAATAGACTTTCGTGCTTCTGCCGTTTCCCGCTGACATCCATTTCTCCCCGAAATCCGCCTGCGCATACTCCCCGTAGGGGGTGTCCGGCAGTTTCTCATAGTCCCTGCGTATCCTGGCCTCCGACTTCTTTCCGATGCCATATTTGCAGCGCACCTTTTCTACAAAATTGAATACGGTCTTGTCGCACACTTCCGGGAAATCCGGATAGCATTCCTTAAGCCAGTCATGTATCCTTGCGGCCGATATATACGGATATTCCTCCAGAGTCCCCCGCACATACTCCTCGTATCCTGCCAGTTTCAGCGTGTATTTGCGATGCGAATTCCGCCGCCTTACAAAATCTTCCCGGGACATCTGCAGATATCTCCGCACGGTGCTTCTGTCCACTCCCAGGTGCTTCCCGATCTGTGTCTTGTTTAATCCTTTTGACTGAAGCTCTCTAACCTTGTACCACATATACTGTTTCTCTTTAAAAAATCGGCTCGTTGTTATCATAATGATGTCTGTCTTTTTGAGCCGGCAAAGATAGGCATCCCCGGAAAAGTGCTGTATTCACATTTTCCATTTTCCTGCTGGTAAAGTTACAAATTACATGCATGGATAAGAATTCCCCGCATTGGGCGGGATATACGGAACGGCCGTACTTGAAAAAACATTCATTCCGGATAAAAGTGAGAACAAGGTTATTTTTTATCGGGTGTGAACTGTAGCGGGGACGGGTACTATTCTTCAGACTGCCATTCCCGGAACTGTCGTACCTTTTTTACCAAAGACAATGCCGCCCTCCTTGAGAAATGTACGGGGGAAAACGTTTGGCAGGGAGGTGAACGGTATTCTGCAATTTACTTAAAAAGTATATATGTATAATAATAGAAAAAGTAAATCATTGCCTGAAGTTTTATATGTAAGTTACTTGTTTCTATAAAAAATCCCCACTTTCCCTTGAAAGGAAAATGGGGACACGGTAATAATAAAGGAGAGCCGTCCGTTATATTTCTTTTGCATATCCTGTCCGTATGAGATCGGATAGGAATTTCTCCGGAGTATCGGTGGCAATCCTCACCCCGGCCTGCACCACATAACGTTCGGCAAAATTGTGCATATACTGCTCGTCGGTACAGTCGGAATCCATCCAGCTGCCCACACGGAGTTCATGCACAAACTCTTCGGCGTTGCCGGCAACGATACGCTCGTCACCAGGCAACATATATGTCTTCTTGTTCATATTATTCATACGGCTAATTTTTTTGTTCTTAATTTATAATACAACTTTTGTTTCTCTCCCAGGAAAGGAAAATCTTCCAGTCTGATTCCTGCAGGCAGAGAACCCACGGATGCAAAGGTAATCATTCTGTCGAGAAAACACACCCAATTTTCTATTTTTGTAAAACTGATGGTTCCCGAATGCTGGCGGAACTCTACCGTCCTGTGGCGTGAATAGGCTTGAAGGTTCACTTTCATATACCTGCTGGGGAACAGCCCCTGAAGTTCCCTGATGTTTCGTGCCGAGCGTATCCGCTCATCGGGAAACTGGATGAGGGAGCCACAGTAAGTGTTGCTGCCGCCCCTGCGCGAGGCTGGCATGAACTTGTCTATTTCCGCTTCGGCATGCTTGTAGGAAAGCAGCAGGTTCCGCCATGTAGTGATGTTGAAGTCCTCCGCATTCATGTGCACATGCAATCCGCAGCTTCCATTAATCTTGACATTACAGGAGTCCAGCACCCAGCAGACCCTCTCCAGCTTCTCCAGTCCGTCCTCTCCCTCCAGTATGGGGCTTACGAGTTCGAATGTGTCATTCCCGTTCAGACTGCTGTCCGTTACCAGTTTCCAGTGCGGACGGAGGTCATGGTTGTATCTTTCCGAAGCCACCTCGATTCCCGCTTCCGTCAGCTCGCGTACGAGCCGCTGGCATGTGCAGTTATAGGCTTCTATCTCGACACCGAATTTCCTTCTGAAAGAATAATCAAGTTCGGGTGTGGTGGTGGCGGTGGGAGTCCCTGCGGATACGATCAGCCCCTCGTCCCTCATTCTCTTGTAGACATTCCATACAAACCCACGGTTTCCACGGGTTACAAGATCGGCAATTTCACGGTGGGTGAGTCCGAGCAGCAGAAGTTTTCGGATTTTCGAGGTCTTTGTACCGTCCTCGGCTAAAATGGTTCTAATTTGTTCATTCATAAGATGTTATCTCCTTTATTATCACATATCAAAGGTAATGATTTTTCTTCGAATATCCAAGTTTTATCATGCTATTTATCAGCGTGTTAGCTTTGTTTTGCTTCTGCTAAAAGTTGTATCCGGTATTTCTGTGAGCCGTTTTTCCTTCTTTCATGGGGATTTTTCCACATGCCCGTCATTTCCTCCATACGTTTTCCCCTTTTCTGCATGTCATTTCTTTTCATGGGATGGACCTCCCCTAAAAACGCCTTGTTCCGGACATGCCACGCTGCCCTTCCTTACCGGGGGGCTAAGGGGTTCATCCCCTTAGTGAATTCCTAATAAGGAAGAGCAAGAGGTGTTCCCGCACACGTGAACATGAATCGACGCATAGCGTTGATATACAATAGTTTAATTATATGCAATGTTACAGGTCGCGCATACATTTGTATGCACCTTTTCTCCTTTCTCTGGTTCGCAGTGGGTTAAGTTGTGGGCATCTCCGTATGCGTGTCCGATATTTTACTAATTTTCAGCAAGTTATAAAACTTTTACCTCTCTGCGACAGGTGGCGCTTGCAGGAGAAAACAAAAACAAGTAGCTTTGTGACAGCTATTTACATGTATAACTAAAACGCATACAACATGAAAGAACATTCAATAAAGTCGGTCAGGCTTACTCCCACGGTAAAAGCCCGTCTGGACACCTTTAAGGGAAGCGATACGGTCAGTGTCTGTGTGGACAGAATGATTACTTTTTTTGAAATAACGGGATTCAACCCCCGTTACGCATCCAAAAATCCGACAGCCTTGGTGGAGAAAAGAATTGAGGATCTTATTAAGATCATAAAGTCCCAGGAACGTGACATCTTCAAGCCCATTCTTGATAAACTGGTCGGCATGGGAGGCGGCCTCCATGAATCCCCGGACTATGCAAGGCTGATGAATGAGATGCATGATCTGCAGGAAAGGAACAGGAAGCTCCAGCAACAGCTGGCGGAGTACGGGGAGGGCTCCCCGGCGGATGTGGAAAAAGAACGGGAGAAGCTCCGCAGGCTGGCAGAACTGATAAAATTCCAGCTCAATCCGGACAAGTTCCCGAAGGTGAAATTCAATGATGATGTCAAGGTTCCCGTCAGCACCCTGCAGCTGCTCATCAAGAAGATCAACGAGGAATATGTACTGTAAAGTCCACCGGCCTGTAAATACTCCGGGCGTGTCGGACAACAAGGGAAAATGCGTGCAGCTGGTGGAATATCTCAGCAAGGAGCTGAAGGAGGAACGTCCTTATTATGATAATTTTTTTTCACAGAAAGAGGACTATGTGACCCCTCTGACCGTCATGCATCATATGGACAACAACCACAGGACACTGAAACGGAACGACGACAAGTTCTATATGCTCACCATCAATCCCAGCGGTGAGGAGCAGCAGCACCTCATTGAAAAAGTGACCGGGGAAAAGACCGGTGAATTCCCGGAGCTCTCCCCGGAGCAGCAGAAAGAAGTCCTGGCTGAAATGAAACGGCTCACCCGTGAGTGCATGGATGAATATGCCCGTAATTTTTACCGGGAGAAGATCAGGTCCGGTGACGATCTGGTATGGTATGGGCGTGTGGAAACAGAACGCCACTATAAAGGCGATGATCCCGAGGTGAAAGCCGGCAAGGCAAAAGCCGGTGAAAGGAAGCCGGGACTGCAGCTGCATGTGCATATTATCGTCTCCCGCATGGACAGATCCCAGACCGTGTCCCTTTCCCCGCTGTCCAAGAGCAGGGGAAACCGGCAGGTTCTCGACGGCAGGGATGTGGTGGTCGGCTTTGACCGTTCCCAGTGGTCCGCCCGGTGCGCCTCCAGGTTCAACCGGCTGTATGGCTACTTCCCTTACTGCCGGTCCAAGGATGAGGGCCTGAAGGAATATTCCGGGGAATGGAAGGTAAGGAACGAGTTGCGGAACGAGACTGTATCGAGAATCAAGCGTGAGATCCTGCACGGGGAGTTCAGGGAGGAAAGGCGGCTGTACATGAATGTCTGCCGTCTGTACCGGTTCGTGGTGAATCCCAGGAAGGCCATCATCCAGGAACTGAAAAGGCTGGGGACCGATCTTCTGACCGGAAGGGAAAGATGAGGGCCGGTCCGTTCACTCACACGGGAACAGCTCCCGTACCTCCTCAAGAATCCTTGCGAAGTTCCTGCCCAGCTCTCCCGGCTCAAGGACCCGAACATCGGGCAGGGGCTCCTCGTTCCTGTCGTCATACATCTCCAGCTTTACCTTGAAGTAGCTGACGTTGGCACGCGTGGCGGAACCGATGAACTCCCCGGGTTCCAGATCCGCAAAATCCTTTCCCTGATAGATGTCCTCTTTCTGGGACGATACGGTCACGCTCCTGTTCGTGCTTCCCCCGCTTTTTCTCTCTTCGGGATCTCCGTTCCTTTTCCTCCTTTCCGAACATCATGGGATAATATTTCAATGACTCCACGTCTTTGGTCCGTCCGAAAAACTGGTTCCCGAAGTTGGCTTCCACGGATGAACGGTCGAGCCTGCCATACTGGTTCTCCACCTTGGAACCGGACTGTGTTAAAAGAACAAAGGCGCAAAGATACTCACGCAGGACGGAAGGCAGCGTCTCAAAGTTTTTGATATTGACTGTCGTCATCTCGTCCAGGAAATAGACGAAAGGAACCTTGTTCCGCATGGTGAACTGCCGGGAAGATATGGTCATGAGCATGCCGATGACCGGAGCATAGACCGAGTTCTTGGAGAAGTTGTTGCTGATGGCAAAAAGTTTCGGATTTTCCGGATCGATCAGGTTGAAATCGAAATCGTCCCCTGAAAGGACATAGGCGATCTCCTCGTTCTGTGAAACGGTGGCCAGATTGTTACACAGCGTGGAGAGATAGGATGCCTGGGTCTTCTCGGAACCTTCCGCCTTCAGATAGGCGCCGGCCAGCATTTCCGACACGAGGTTCTGCTGCAGGAACAGGGAGAGCTGCCTTGCCGAGGCGGTCATGATGAAGGCCAGTATATGCGGCAGCGTGCAATGCTCGGGGAACTCGTCCCAGAACCGGAACGCCACGCCGCGGAGGATGCCCAGACCTCCGGCGACCCATTCGTTCTGCTGTTCCTTCTTGGGAAGCAGCGCGAGCAGCACGTCCTCCATCAGCTGGATCAGTTCCGTGCGGTCCCTCACCACCTTGAGCGGGTTGAACCGGTACGACCGTTCAGGCCTGTCGAAACTGACATAGTAGAACTTGTGCGGATACCTGTGCCTTTTAATGAGGTTGTAGGCGGTACGGGTATAGTCCGTATCCTTGAAGTCATAGATGAATCCGGCGAATCCCAGCCGCATGTATTCGCTCAGAAGCCATTTTCCGATACTTTTCGTCTTTCCGGAACCGGCCCCTCCGTAAACCAGGAAGTTGGAGTAATGGTAATAGAATTCGAGCCGGGACTCCCGGATTCCTGACCTGACCGGCAGCCGGATGGGATCAGCCCCGTTCCCCTCTTGCCGGGGTTCTGGACAGGTCCCATATCCGGGAAAGGAAGAGGATTATGAACGAGGCGGCCGCCGGACACAGCATGTATCCGGGGAAGAACAGGTGGGCCAGAAAGGTCTCGCCCGAGAGGCATGCAAGAAATGCGACCAGGTTGACATACCATCTCCGGCTCAGCATGCAGCAGGCCGTTATCAGTGACAGCACTGCCAGAAGCGACAGCTTGCAATAGAAAATGTAATGTTCCATTGTACTTTTTTAGTTTTTACAGCTATTTACTTTATTAATATCATACTTTATAAGTAATCCGGTCCAATTACTGCATTTCCGCCTGGAAGGAGTGTCCCTTTTCCCCGGCCGGAAACAGACACCTGACCGTATATCCGGAAGGGACCCGTACCATGACCAGGGGGCTTTCACATCCCGGCAGCACGGTAGGCCGTCCCCTCAACAGGGAGATCCATCTGGCCGGGGATATCCTTTCCGGCCTCGCGCCGGCTCCACGGATAGTCTCCAGCATCATGGTCATGTCATGGGGGACACCGTTCACATACAGGGTGGCCCCTTCTCCGGAAATCCGGATTTCCCGCCTTCCCCATGAAAGGCTTATAGTGTTTTTTTCACCGCACTCGTCCATATCTTATTTTTCCGTATCCTGTTTTACATTTCCATTCCCGACTCTCTTGCACTCCCCGGTGACACACCGGATATCCTCATCCCGTATCCGGCCGGTTCCCTTACGGCCATGAGCTTCCTGCCGTCGGGAAGGATGATGCCGCCGTTAAAGACGGCTTTCCAGTCCTCCTGCCGAGAGAGGCGGGGCTGATCCCCGCTTTTCTCATCCGTTCCAGAAGGGAGGTCGCATCCGTTTCGACCCCTTGCCGCCTGAGAACCGCCCGCCCGTATCCGCAGGAGAGTTCAAGGTCTCCTCTTGCCGTCTGTATTACGGCCGGTTCCGCAATTCCGGTGAGATTTTTCCGGCTGGCGGCGAGTATGCCCCTCAGTTCCCTTGTGCCGATTTCCAGGCAGAAGCCCAGCTTTCGGAGGAGATTCCGGAAGGCGGTGACAATCCTGTCCCATAAGGATTGGTCCGTACCGGCCTCGGCCATCCGGGCCAGATACTCTTCCGTTGCGACACGTATGTCCGTCTTGTCTGCAGCCGCCATCCGGAGAATCTCATCCCGTACTTTTTCTCCGCATCCGTTGAAGATGTCATCCAGAAAAGCATCCATATGCTTGGGACCTGCAAGCTTTCTGAGGCCGTAATGTGCCACACCCTCATGCAGCAGGGTACGCTCGACGTCCGCTTTCCCCCGGGCATGTGGAAGATACAGGCAGATACGTTGCGAGGGGATGTCATACCAGCCCCGGATGTCTTTCCCGCAGGAGAGCAGGTCGCGTATGTCGGGAGAGCCTGCCTCGTCGGCATGACGGATCACTTCCACCGGAATATGCAGTTTCCCGGCCAGAAAAGACACATGACGTGCGAGCTCGTCCATCCGGACGTCCTTGAAGGAATATCTGCCCGTCCCGGGCGATATCCTCGGTGGAAACGGCAAGCGTGTTCCGTCTTTGGGCGGAAGTAAAATCCAGCCTGCTTTCCACATTGCGCGCTTCCACCTCCCCGGCAGTGGAACGGTATTCCTGTATGCCGCTTTTAAACCGGCCGATGTCATTCACCAGGTCAAAGATGTTCTTATATCCGTACTTCTCAGCCACGAGGCTGAGGGGATAGTCATAATGTCTCAGTATTGTCCCGTAGGGCACTTTCCGGTCAAGTGCGGCAAATATGCCTTTGGGGGTATTGTCGAAACCGCCGCCCTCCAGAATCCTTCCGTCAGTGGCCCGCACGATGTCCAGGATCACATTCTCCACCGTGTTTTTAAACTCCCCGGGATTGCTTCCCCGCGCAAAGCCCTCCATGGTCTGTATTGCGTGCTGTATCTCATGGGCCAGGACAGACCTCACATCATCAGTCCGGGAGATGTTTATCACGATTCTGTTGTCCGGATGGAGGTAGCCCCCGCAATAGTCGGCCGACGGCAGGTCCACAAATTCCAGCCGGGTCCGTTTCATTTCAGGATAGGCCTGGAACAGTTCATCGTCTTTCACATAGTCATCAAGATAGATCCGTTCACGCAGCTCGTCCTGTTCCTTCAGTCCGGCTGCCAGCTCCGTCAGTTCCTCAAACCGTTTCCACTCCGCTTCAGAGAGTGTTTCGCCCTCTATCTGCCGGTCAAGAAGATTTTCAAGCTCCCCATGCCAGGACTGTTTTTCCAGCAGTCGTGAATAGCCCAGATCTCCGGCCGGATGGTATTCGAAATCCGCCGTCTCATAACGCCACTTGCTGTCAGCCCCGCGTTCCCAGCCTGTCGCCGCCTTTATTGTTCCGGCATCCTTGCCGGACTTTTCCATTTCGCGGGCGACGGCGAGGTTCTCCAGCCGCAGGGAGGCCCCTTCAGACCGGTCAAGTCTGGAGGCCCCTTTCTCTCCGATGAAGCGGAAACGTTCATGTGCGGTTATCTTCAGGTCGGCCTCGCTGAAAATGACATAGTTCCGCGCGCCGTCAGCCCGGCCGCCGGTTGAACACTCCGCCGGATAGTCAATCCCGGTAAAACCCGCCCGCGAAAGAAACCCGCTGGCAAGCCGCTGTGAATCGGTATCCCGGTCCGGATTCATGAACATATGGTCCAAAAAGCCGTAGAACTCTTTCCCGCTGTTCCATACATGCGACCTGCCGCTCCAGAACTCCGCCGTGGCTTCCGGAAAGAAGAAACGTTCCTTGCGGAGCTGCAGGAATATCTTTCCCTGCTGCTCCGCGGATACCGGCCTGTCCCAGTACAGATAGTTCATCCCGTTGTCTTCCGGAATTTCCACCGTATAGAGGTGGCGCGGCGGCTCAATGCGTATCCTGCCCGCATCTATGTCGGAAAGCAGCTCCTGCTTCTGCCGCTCGAATGCCTTCCTCCGTCCGCTGTGTGCGCTTGCGATACGCCCGTCCATATACACGGAAGAAATGTTCCGTTTCAAACTGTCCACATCGGTGGAAGAAAGGATCTGGCGTTTCCATATTCTCCATACCTCATCAAAATAATATTCGTTGTCAAGCACCGGGGATAAAGGCTCCCCGTCATAGGTGATGTGGTTTCCCGCTTTATACCGATGGCCGCATATTTGCGGGCGATTCCTTCACTTCCGTCACGTATGTCCCCCATCCGTAGGCCTGCGCCCCTTCACCGGTTCCGGTAAAGGCATGGTCGAAATGCCCGAAGGAGGCCGGACTGCCGTGATAGACCTGACGGAAGCGGATGTTGTCATTTGATGTGGAAAACGCGCCCGTGTTTTCATAAGCGTCCTTCAACTGTCCGGGAGACATCACGGCTATGTATTTCACTCCCTCGTCGTAACCGACAAGCCCGTCATAGCCCGCCTCCCTGATTTTGGACAAAAACTCCGGGGTTTCCGTCAGCATCCAGCAGTTTCTTTTGCTTGATGCCAGCTCCAGCGCTTTCTCCGGGGATACCGTACCTCCTTTTCCTCCATAAAAAGACAGGACAGGTATCTCGCTGCCCAATGACTGCAGGATTTTTTTTACGGCCTGCCCGTCTTTCGGGTCAAAAGGGTTTCTTGAATTTACATACAGGTCATACACGTATCCTTCTTCCGTCCATTGTTCATTGCCATATTTGTCATCAGGAATGCTCATTGCACGCGTCTCTGCAATACCTCTTGCCTTTTCCGCATCGACGGAGGTGAAAATCAGGCCGGAATATTCACCGCCCTTGAATGTGTGGAACGGAGCCTTTTGGGATATATAAGTGATCCCGTCCCTCTGCCATCCCCTCTCGGGAGTAATCTGGTCTCTGCGCAAAGGTGTTCCATGGTGGACAACCAGAGGCTCGCCATTCTCATCGACAATCCTTGAAGCTGCCTCCGGTACATTTTCCCAGTCTCCAAACCAGTTCTTGAATGCTCTGGTGCGCACTTGGACCCACTGCCTCTCATTCAGGGAAGTCGGACTGCCGTTCGGAGCTTTCATGTATATGCCGTCCGCCTTGCCACGTGTGACAAGTTCCAGTTCTTCGTCCGTGACATGTTTATCGGAAGTATGTGTCATTGTTTGCCGGCTTAATATGATACCTTGTTCATAAAGTCATAAAGAGTTTTATCAGCAAAAAACTTGTTTACTTATTTACATTTCCGAAATTTAAAGTAAATAAGTAAACAAGTGATATATGTAGAATGCAAATGTTACTTACATTTCCGCATTGGCCTGCCGGCTTGCCTGGTTTATGGTGCCTGCCGCCTTCAGTGCATATCCCGCGGGTGTTCTGGCAAGCATCAGTGCGCTTCCTTTTCCTGCGGCTCCGGATGCGCCGGAAACAAGGGGCGGCTGTACGGCCTTCCCCTTCATCAGGGAGTGCCATTCCCCGGCTTTCATGTTTTCCACGGCCACCCTTTCCTTGCGTAGTTCCTTGACAATCTTCCCCACATTGCATTCCTTCCTTTCCGGAACGGCTGCCGAGTTGAATTTTTCATAAGCTTTGACAAGCTTCTTCTCCCTGTTTTTTTTTTTTTTTTCCCGAGACCTCGCTTTCCCGTTCCGCGGCGTTGTCCGAGTACTGCGCCTCGTAAGTGGCCTGGAAGTACTCCCTGTTTATTTCCCTGATCTCGCTATCCAGTTTTTCCACCGCCTCTCTGACCTGCTTTGCCGAAGGTTTCTTTGCCACGTCCTCCGCCGCTTTCTTTCCGGAGTCTCCGGAGGTTTCGGATGTCCGGGCCGCTGCCGCCTTTGCCGGCGGCATTTTCCAGTCTGAGGCCGTACATTTCCATCGCCAGTCTTTTGATCTCTTCTGTAGGCGAACTGATAAACGGTGCCGCATCCCGGTCTGCGTTCAGAACGACAGACTGCACCTTTTCCGTAGGGTTTTCTATATACCGGATATTCATCGGATCGTTTCTGACAGCCGCCAGTTGTACAGCCTCGGACGGGGCGGACACGTATCTGATGTTCTCTCCCTTGGCCTGCACCGCCGCCAGCCGCACGCTTTCCTCAGGCTGCCTGATCTGCCGGAAGATATCCGGACTTCTCTGGACGGCCATATGCTGCACCTTCTCCGTCGGTTCCGCTATATGACGGATGCATTCCGGATTTTTCTGTACGGCTGCCAGCTGTACTTTTTCTGTCGGCTCCCTGATTGCCGAGAGATACCGGGGATCTTTCAGGACGGCCGTCAGCTGTACCTTTCTGCGGGCTTCTGCAGCAGGAAGATGCATTCCGGTCTCTTCTCGACGGCTTTCAGCTGTACTTTTTCCGTAGGGTTTGGGATGAAGCCGACATAGGAAGGCCTGATGCCTATGACCGTCAGCTGTACCCTCTCACTTGGCGAAGTGATGAAATGGATGTTGTGCGGTGCGTTTCTGACAGCTGTCAGCTGTACCTTTTCCGTCGGTTTCTCAATAAAGCAGATGACACTTCTGTCCCTTCTGACCGCGGCCATCTGGACACGGGCGGAAGGGTTGGCGATCATGCTGATGGCGCGGGGATTGCTCAATACCGCCCTCATGTCCTTGTCGAACAGCGCGGCAAGGTGTTCCAGGATTGTAGGCATGGCTTTCAATGTTTAAAGGATTTGACTTCATCAAAAAACTCCTTTACGGCTTCCGTATCCGGTTCTCCGAGTTTCCTGTTCCCCTTCATCCGGAATACCAGCCTCCGGGCTGCGGCCAGAATACCGGTTGTGGGCGGCAGGTCCGCCTTGAACATCCTTTCCACGGCCGTGAAGCAGGCCAGGGGGGATGGGGCCTGCATGAGAAGGACACTTTCAGGAGAGGCAATTACGGCGGAAAGCTGTACTTTTTCCGTAGTGTTGGTGAACAGCCGGACAAGTTCCGGCTTTTTCTGTACGGCGGCAATCTGTACTTTTTCTGTCGGCTCTTTGATCCTTTGGATTGCGTCCGGATTGTCCAGAACTGCTGCAAGTTGTGCATGTTCCGGCAACAGGTTGTTTTCATTTGGCATGGTAGTTTCTTTTTTATGTTATATTTCGGATACAATGATAGGAGAATACACTGCAATTGTATTGCGCTTAATAAAAATTAAGAAGGTGCATCGTGTATTACGACACACCTTCCATTTTTTTATTGGATTTCCATTCTAATTACAAAAGACCGATACTGTCATTGTATTAATACCCGGGGTTTTGCTCAAGATTCGGGTTATTATCAATAGCTCCCTGAGGAATTGGATTGTATCGATTATGCACTTTGAATACACGGTCTTCAATCTTCTTGTCAGTAGCAGGGGCGTTCGTGTCAATCTCCGCACGTTTCGTCGGATCAGTCTCGGCATAATTTACAGTTCCGACAACCCTTTCCAAAACACCATTCAGGACTGTTTCTGCAACCATCTTTCCATTATCATCTTTCCAGCGCAGAATATCAGCCCGACGCACACCTTCCCCGGCCAATTCCACCCCACGTTCACGGCGGATCAGCCGGCGTAATGTTTCCTTTGAAGCATACTTCTCACGATCCACTTTCGGCATTCCTACACGTCCACGAATCAGATCCAGTTTGTCATAAACATCTGCAGACGGACCAGAAAGTTCATTGACTGCTTCCGCATAAGTAAGCAACACTTCTGCATAGCGGATTACAATAGGGCAGGCATTCGTGTTCCAAATACCATTAGCATATTGTTCATCCAAATATTTTCTCCAGGTTAAGGCGGTCTTTGAAGCATTGTTCGCAGAAGGAGGATAGTTTGCATTATCCTTACCATTGATTGTCTTGTCCAGTGTATTGACTACAGTGCCATTCCAGTCCATTCCTGGGTATATAATGGTCATGGCCATACGTGGATCGCGACCGGCAAACGGATGGTTTGGGTCATAAGAGCCGGATTCCTCTTTGGTCAAGCCGTCAGCCATTTCATAAGTATCCACCAGGTTCTGAGTCGGAACAATGGAGGACCAGCCACCGTCACCATTATTATACATCTGGCCTATTGTGCCCAATTCCAAAGTGGAATTCACATATTGAACAGCCAAAATAATCTCTTTTGAGTCCTGACCGGCAACTTTGAACAAATTACTGTAGTCCGGTTCCAGATCGTACTGTTTCAAATTCATGATGGCCTCGGCCATTTCTTTTGCTTTCACATAATCACCATAATACAGTGCGCTGCGCATTCGGATTGCCATAGCAGCGCCCTTTGCGATCCGTCCCCTTTCAGAGGGAGATGCATTCAGTTCACCGATGGCTGTGTCCAATTCTGTATTGACGTAATTTTTCACTTCCTCCTCCGACTTGCGGGGAACTTTAGCTTCATCTGCTGAGTTATAGTTGTCAATCACAGGCACTCCTCCATACCACCAGTTCATAACAAAATAGCGATAAGCGCGAATAGTACGGACCTGACCGATCAAATCGTTTTTGGTCTGCTCATTGGAAAATGGGATCTCCTTTACCTTTTCTAGGAATGTGTTACAACGGCGGATGACTGAGAAATCATAAAAGCTTGCAACAGCCCCTGACGGAGTCATTGTACCGTTGCCAATGGTCTTATAGTTTTCCCATTCAAAGTTGTTATATCCAAAATCCGACCCGCAGTCGAGATATAAGATATTGCCACCATCTTCCCAGCTGGAAGTATCGTAGTTATTACCGCCATAACACCCGATAGCAAATTTTTGGGCATCATCCTCGGTTTTCCACGTAGTGGCAGGAGACAGGGCATCCAATGGAGCTGTATCTAGAAAATCAGAGCAAGATGTAATCATTGTCACCGCTCCTATGATCATATATTGTTTCAAGTATTTCATAATTCCATTTTTTTTAGTCTATAACAATTTAGAATGTAACATTAACGCCGAATGCATGAGTACGTAATAGAGGATAGGAAGACAGCCGTTGGCTTGTGGATTCAGGGTCTATATTGATCTTCATCTTATCAAAGTCAATAGATTCTCTACAGAATAGTAAATACGGATATTCTCAACACCAACCGAATTCAACCAGCCTTTCGGCAAAGTATATCCCAACTGCAAATTTTTCAGACGCAAATAACTTGTATCTTGTAACCAAAAATCCGATTGTACCGAACGGCTGCTACTGGCCGAGTTTGTATCGTAAAAAATACGTGGCATGGAGGCATCATGGTTATCGGGTGTCCAGGCATCTCTCAAATAGTAGCCGGATGAGCAGCGTCACCCGAGAAATTACCATACACCTCGTATCCGTCAAACAGGCGTTTCACACCCGCCGCACCATTGAACATCAATGATAAGTCAATTCCTTTCCAGCCCGCATTTATATTGAATCCGTAAATAATTTTAGGATCGGAACTTCCACAATATTCACGGTCATCAGCTGTCAGTTTACCATCTTTATTTGTATCCACATAACGCAAATCGCCTGCCTTGAAAGTTTTACCGAAAGGATTACCGTATTTGGCCGTATATGCATCAGCTTCTTCTTGAGAATTAAAAAATCCATCCGCCCTATAAATATAATAGGAATTCATTGCTTCACCTACCTTATTACGCTGGCTGTAACCATCAGTAGCATCCAGGTACTTGTTAGGGTCGCCGCCTCCCAGATCCAGAATTTCATTCTTATTGTAAGAGAAATTGCCCGCAATTCCGAAATCAACCTGACCTATTTTTGTATTGTAGCTTAAATTTATTTCTATACCACTGTTTCTCATAGAGCCTACATTATCCTTATAGGCATCCAAAGCAAATTCTTTAGGGACTGTCACATCCATAATTATACCAGTAGTCTTCCGATTATAATAATCCAGAGAACCATTCAGTTTATTGAATAAAGTAAAGTCAACGCCGACTCCCCAAGTAGAGGCTTTTTCCCATGAAATGGTTTCCAGACGATATTTCCGTTGATAATAACCAGAATTCAAAGAGCCTCCAAATGCATATTTGGAATCGAGATTATACGTGTTCAAGGCAGGATAATAGTCATTATTACTGCCACTCAATGCATCCTGATTACCCAGCTGCCCCCAAGAAGCTCGAATTTTCAGTCCGGACAACCAGCTGTCTTTTGCACTTTCCATAAATGCTTCCTCGCTGATGCGCCATGCACCCGAGAAAGAAGGAAAATATCCCCAACGGTGACCTTCCGCAAAACGGGAAGAGGCGTCCGCACGAATGTTGGCTTCCAAGAGATATTTACCTGCAAAATCATAGTTAATACGGGCAAACCATGAAATCATTGCCAATTCAGCTGTATACCCTTCATTGCTTTGGGTAGAAGCATCACCGGCATTCATATCCGTCAATTCATTATTAGGGAATTTCTTGCGGACGGCTTTCTGATATTTATAATTATATTTTTCCGTATGCCATCCCAACAGACCCTTAATATTATGCTTGCCGAAATTTTTATTGTAGTTCAATAAGGCGTCATAGTTTGTGCGGTCCCATTTATAAAAACGCTCGTCCAACTGACTGGGATCAGATTCTTTATTCTCATTATACTTTATATATTTTTGGAAATAATTGTAATTTTGTAAATTGTTGACGTAAGCACCTTGCAAGGTTAATTTTAAGCCATCAAATATTTCATAGTCTACAGCGGCCATCCCCGAAAAATTATAATTGTCACGGTTCACCTTCATGCCCGAATCTAACCAGGCAATGGGACTGCCGTCTGAAATTGTGCCCCAAGTGCCGTCATCATAGCGGGCTACAATCCAAGGAGCGATCAAATTCAACTGCCTGATGATCTGATCCGAGCTACCCCCGTAGTAGGCGGAACTGGCGTCACTGTAATCATTTTTAATGAAAGACAGGTTCATGCGCGCACTCAAACGTTTATTAATCTTCATGTCCAGATTGGTACGCGCATTAAACTGTTCACGCCCTGCGTTAGGCAAAATACCTGTTTGGTTCAAATATCCCAGCGAGGCCATATATTTTACATTTTCAGAACCACCGTTGATATTGACATTATGGCGATGTTGAACACCCGTCTTATATGCCAGGTCATACCAGTCGGTATCCGGATAGAGCGGGTCATTCCCGTCTTTAAACTTTTGCAGCTCGGTATCATTGAAACGCTTCGACATACCTTCAGCCTCCAATGCCTGATTCAGCAGGGATGCGTATTCGTATGACCCCATACGCTCAATCATATTCGTTGCATTCTGGAAACTTAGATAACCACTGTAGGAAATTTTAGTCTGTCCGGTCTTGCCGCGTTTGGTAGTTATCAAAACAACACCGTTGGCAGCTTTAGAACCATAAATTGCTGCCGAAGCAGCATCCTTCAATACAGAAATGCTTTCTATGTCATTAGGGTCGACCGCACTCAATGTACCGGTTTCAATGCCATCCACTAAAATATAAGGTCCCGCTTCATTCAATGTGCCGATCCACGAACACGGATTTTGCCGGCATCCTGCCCCGGTGCCCCGTTGGTTCCTGTAATAGCAACACCCGGCATCAAACCTTGCAAACCACTGGATACATTCTGAATAGGACGATTCTCCAACTCTTTGCTGTCTACCATAGCAACAGAACCTGAAAGATTCGCCTTTTTCTGTGTGCCATAACCTACTACCACAACCTCACTTAGAGTCTTTGAATCTTCTTTCAAGATAACATTCAGCGGGCTGCCGTTCCATTTAATCTCTTGTGTCTGATATCCCACATAAGAGATTACAATCACATCTCCTTTCTTAATCCCATCGAGGCTAAAATTACCATCAAAATCGGTAATTGTTCCGTTAGTGGTACCTTTTACTACAACAGAGGCTCCAATAACAGACTCTCCGGTAGCATCTTTCACAAGTCCTTTGCATATTCCCGCTTGCTGTGTGGTCGCAAAAGAATTTGCTCCAGAGGCCGTAGCTGTAGAAATTGTTCCGGAGAATAAAGTTCCAAGGAATAATACCATACTAACAGATTGCAGTCTTTTTAACATAATATTGAGTTTTGAGGTTTATTAAAACTATAGATATTTAAAATTTTAATAACTATAATTTCAATTTGATTTAAATTAACGTCGCAAATATAAGAGACGCAATAACAGATGAAAAAGTTTGAGTTGAAATGGAAATTATACAATTATATAAGTATCCGGAAAGTTGGTCCCCATTATGGATTATAACAAATTTGATAACATGTCTTATTGAAGTTTGTACTAATATTCTTGACCACCTGTCAGGGTCATTGCTTCAGGATTAAACTGGACGGGGACTGTTTGGGGACTCTTCCGGTATTGTAGCTCGCCATCCAAAAACATTGCATGGATATTGAGCGAGTCAGGGGGCGAGAACGATGCAGGAACTGTCACTCCATTGATAATTTCTGGGCAGTACTTGTTTATATACATTTCTTCTGGAAGCCCATTGGAGTGAATATTGGACCATTCAAAGTTGATGTCAACAGCATACAAAGATGAAGAAGCACATAATTCATGTGAGATCTTTATTCTAAAAACATCAAACTAAAAAACCGCTCCTACTTGTCACAAGCCGGAACGGTTCAGATTAGTTACGTTTTGACAATCTACTTTATTTCTCAAGAACAAAACAATGGTGGATTTGTTCACAACAGCTTATCCGAAAAGAAATGCACAGTAGGAAAACACAAAAACTCCCCAGCTTATCACAAGCCAGGGAGTCATAAGGGAAAATCCCCATACGCCCTTATTCCTAATGGTAACAACATGATGAAACCCTATCATACACTGTCAGGACGACATGGGATGCACTTTTCTCCTGTTTCTTCACATATGAAAAAAGACAGAAAAGATGTATTCAGTCCCGTTTCTGTATTCTGCAGTCCTTTACGTTGCAATAGTGCAGGAAGGGGTCAGCCCTTGAACCTGTACATGTGCCTCACGGCATGTTCATATGACATCTTTGAATAACATCAATCGGACCTTCACAGGCCTGAAAGGGAAAATGAAATACTGCGGTCACTTCAACAGAAACATACAGACACATCAAAAGCACAGTTTAACAAAAAAAAACAAAATAAAGGATCGAATTGTTTTGAAACACGGGATGTTTTATATATTTTAACAAGAAGATAATGGAATATATTCTTCCTGCAATACGGGAGCTTCCTTCACGGCAGAAGGAAGCGGCAACATATCCATATAATCCGAAGGTTCGCAACCGCCTGGAAAGGAGTAGTGAAAGGTCTGACAAAGCCGGGCCCATAAGTTCACTCAGGAAGATAAGGCAGCGTGTGCCCCGACAATAAGAATGTCTGTAAAAAATGGAATACCGTGCACTGTATTCCACCATACCAAAAAGAACCGGTGAAACAGCCGGAAGGAACGCCTGGCATTATGTTTCTAACAGTAAGGGCGGAAAACATTGTAGAAATCCTATTACCGCCTTGAACGTATACGGACGACAGCCCGAAAACGACACCTGCAAAGAACAGGCAGATGAATACAAACAGACAGGTAAGTTTTCTCCAAAGTATCCTCCCGGCTGACTCTGATAACCCTCCCGGCAAACCGGGAGGGATCCACATACACTCCATGCATAAGCCCTTCCCGCATTTGCTGCATAGGTTGACCGCATCCCTGTCCGAATAATAGCAACATTTCATCCGCACGTTTTTATATACATATAAATATATAATAAAATCACAGAAATTGCACAGGTTTATAAAATTATTACCGAAGAATGAGCATTCCGTATGGCAGGTATAATATTATATGAAAAAATGCCTTTCCGGACCGTCACGGACCAGAAAAGGCATATTCTCATTATAGGAATAGGATACGGCTATATACGCATGATATTTGAGACTGATAACATTAGGTATAAATTGTTTCCGTACCGTATCCTCTATTGGATAACGAGTTCATGCCCGTATTGTTCATCATATGTTTTTTCAGTCACATAACGGCCAGATACCATATCCAAATTATAATTTATACACCAGTCTTTGATACAAGAAAGGAAACTGTCTGAAACATATAGTCCAGACAATCCCTTTCCATATCACGGTACAGGTAAGCTCTCTTGCAATACCGGCACATGTGCCTCGCGGCATGCTGATCTAACATCTATAAATAAAACTTCCGAACTTCCGGCTTATCACAAGCGGGAAAGACAAAATAATTTGGTGGAAGCGAGTTAACACAGCTTGTTATTTTTATATAAACATATTTTCTGATAGAAAGTTCAATCTAAATTTGGCTTTAATATTTTTTTAATAAATAAAAAGAACGGATATTAACGAATAAACTATATGGTTCGTTTTTTTCTTTATTTAAATTCTGTCAATAAATACCGATAAAAAAGGTAACATGTACTTTGGTCGCAAATATTATGATCAGGCCGCTTTGGTTTCAATTATGATATTTAATGAAAGGACGCTTGCAATGAATGCATCTGCCAAATGAAAGAAGGTGTGCATTTTGCACACCTTCAAGTGGAATTTAAGGTGGTGTGGCCGTTTCAGGCCGCTTCAGTCATTTCCTTGTACAGCATGATGTCCGTATAGGACGAACTGTAGTTCATTCTGGCCGTGAGGGTGGATATGCCGGCCCCCTTGAAAGGATTGCCGGTTTCAGGATGTTCCTCCATCCACCGGCAGAAATCCAGTATGGGGGATTTGCCGGAAGTGAAATAGATGAAAGGGTGTCCTTCCAGTACCAGCAGGACATCCAGATAGTCCGTAAGTTTCCAGTCCATCCTGTATGTGCTGATGTCCGTCGCCATGTAGGGGGGATCTATCAGAAAGACCACATCCGGGGAGTCCCTGTACCTGTCCACCAGCTCCCTGTAGTCACAGCATACCACCTCGAGTCCGTCAAGATAGCCCTCGCAGCAGTAGTCGCTCAGGCGCATATTGTTGTAGAAATTCAGTTTTCCGAGCTCCCCGATGTTCCTGGCATATTTGCCGGAGAACAGCAGGGAGGAAGAGATGGTGAGATAGTCCACAAAGCCGGTGCTTTCCTCCCGGCGGATACGTTCCAGGAACATACCGTGCATCTTCTTGGAGAGCATCCTGTGGCGGGGGATTCCTTCTGAGAGGCGGCGGAGGTCGGAAAGCAGGGCGTTCGTCCGGCTGATGTTCTCCAGACGCTCGCGGTAGTTGTCGTGGTCATTGTAGATTACGGTTGCATCGGGTCTTTCCCGCTTGGTGATGTGCGAGAGCAGTCCGGAACCGCCGAACAGATCGACGAACACTGTCCTGTCACTGAAACGCTTCAAGACTTTTCTGAATTCCGATGCGAACATGCGTTTCTGTCCCACAAAAGGAAGCGGGGCCTGACTGTAGTGGTACTTTTTCATTGCTGTAATCATTCTGTCGTGTAAGAGTGTTTATGTTTCGGATATATTGCTGTCCGGTAAAACTTTTTCAAACAAAATAAATTAGGGCTGACACTTCTCACGAGGTATCAGCCCTTTTGGTTATCTTTGTTTTGCGAAAAAATATATAACCATGAGCAAAGATAGTCATTTTACCGGACAGCCGGTCTATAGTCAAGTGTTAAAGTTACTCGACAAAGAGAAGATTCTTCAAATAAGTCGCGAAACGAAAGGAAGCGAGGCTTACGTGAAGCGTTTTGACGGCTACCAACATCTTGTGGTAATGCTGTTCGGCATACTCAAACACTTTGATTCTCTTCGCGAACTTGAGATAGGCATGAAGGCGGAGGCTCACAAGCTCGGACACCTCGGAATGAACTATCTGGTTCGTCGCAGCACGCTTGCGGAGGCCAATATACGCCGTCCTCAGGAGTTCTTTGCAAGTGTTTATGCGTATCTTTTGAGAAGTATGCCAAATTTTTAGCGGACAGCCGCCCCTCCAAGTGCTATAAGGGGCAGACTCACGAGCCTAAAGACTGGGAGAAGTTGCTTTACATGATGGATTCCACCACAATAACGCTCTTTGACAACATACTCAAAGGTGTCGGGCGGCACCCGAAATCAGGCAAGAAAAAAGGCGGCATGAAAGTACATACAGTAATGAAGTATCATGTCGGCGTACCGATGGTGGTGCAGCTCACATCCGCCGCAAAACACGATCATTACCTGCTGAAGGAGGTGCATTTGCCAAAAGACTCCACTTTGGCGATGGATCGTGGTTACGTCGACATCGCACAATTCCAACGTCTTACCGAAGAAGGCGTGTGCTACGTGACCAAAATGAAGAAAACCTTAAGTACGAGGAACTTGAATCCATTACTTATGTCAACCCGCAGGGACTGGTGACGCACATAGACAAGAAAGTGCTTTTACAAGAGGGAACTCACCCATGAGGCACGTAGGGTGGAGATATTTTACGAGACAAAGAAGCCGGTTGTGCTGTTGACCAACAACTTTGAGTTCACGTTTGAGGACATTTCTGAAATTTATCGCCTCAGATGGGCCATCGAGTCGCTATACAAACAGCTAAAACAAAATTTTCCGCTTCATTTCTTCTATGGGGACAGCGTCAACGCCATACAAATACAGACATGGGTAGTCTTGATTGCAAATCTGCTGATAACAGTTCTGTCAAGAAGCATCAAGAGGCACTGTGCATTCTCGCAGGTTGTTACCATGGTACGACTTATGCTCATGTACTACGTCGATTTTATCGCATTCATGGAAAATCCGAGAAAACCTGGAATGATTTCCTTGCAAAGGAGATGCAAAAGCACCACCAGAACCAAGTCTTTTCGATTAAGGGGCTTACTTTTGAAAAAAATAAAACCCGAAGTCCTATTTTACGGGGCTTCGAGGAGGATTTTATGCTCTTTTGTGTTTTACCGGACAGCAATAATTTCTGATAAAATACATACTTATCAAAAGTAGACTCCGTAAAACGTATATCTGAAAGAATAGTTTTAATGCCAAACTTATCAAATTCACCTTGATATTGTGAAAGCAATACCAATTCCGGATCAATTAGCGATATTACCGATTTTATCCCATAATTTTCACATATAAAAATAATATTTTGAACATATCTTTCAATATGGTTGAAATCTTTTTCAACACAAAAATATTTATCTCCAAAGTAAAGCGCAGGCGCATAAGGACTCATATCAAGAGTATATACCAAACCTCCATCACGATGAAAAACTTCTTTAAAGTACTCAACAACTTCGACCCGACGCCCTGGGCTTAAAATTAAGATATTCATATTATAGGATATTTTTTTGCATAAATTCATCTATGTCCCAAGCTTCTCGCACAATCTTATGTCTTAAGCCGTTTTTTACAATGACTTTGGGATAATATTCAATAAATAAAGGAGAAAGCGACAAACTATAGGCACCTGTATTATAGATTTGGATTGTGTCACCTATTTGAAGCTCTTGGCAATCAATCAATTCAAGGAAACGGTCATTCTCAATACATGTATAACCAGACACAACCTGCCGAGCAATGATTTTGGTCGAAGTTGTCTGAACAGAACTCATAAACCTGACCGCGTTCATTTGAGGAGCGATATGCTTCACAGAACCATCAGTAAATACCAAACGTGTTGTTTGTATATCCTTTACTGCAAGTACACTACATACATACGAAAAAGGAGATGCCACTAATGCAGCACCCGGCTCCATTATTAGTAAAGTTTTTGAAGGTATTTGATAATGCTTAAACACATTTACTATCGTAGATGCATATTCATCAAAAGTAGGTGCTCCTGGCTTATCACCAAACAAACAACCACCCATATCCAAATATTCAATTTTTGATAAATGGTTTGCCATTTGGCACATCTGCTCAGCTATAGTTTTAAATATCTTCAAGCTCTTGGTTCGAGTGCTGTGATGTCCGTGCAATCCTACAATGGAAACATTTGGAATCGAACTTAACAGTGAAATAGCCTTCTGCAAATCACCATTTTCTATATTAAAGCCAAATCGTCCCGGTTCTTTTTCCAGGAATAGTTTCATTGGGACAATAAGATTCCAAATCAAAATTGATTCTCAATCCTACTTTTATTTTGGCTCTCTTAGATGAAGAAAATAGAAGCAAATGCTCTATTTCTGAAAAATTATCCAAGTTTACTATGGCACCGTTCAAAACCGCTTCGTCTAATCCTTCAAAATTTTTATTAGGACCATTATAAACAATATTACTAATTTTATTGCCAACCCTTTGGGCAAGTTTATATTCAGGATATGAAACGACTTCTGCAAGAGCTCCATGTTCTTTCATCCAGTTAACTAACCACGGTAAGTTGTTGGTCTTATATGAGTATGCTATTTTAAAATTAGGCCATAATTTTTCAAAAGCTCTCTTCATGGATTCAAAATTAGATAGCAATTTATCTTCATCCAATAAATAATATGGAGTTTTATTCACTATTAAAATACTGTTTAATCTGTTCTACAATACGTTTAGAAGCATTTCCATCTCCATAGGGATTATCTATGTACGTCAATGCTTTTTTATATTCTACAGTTTGCATATAATGAAATGCTTCTTGAATGGAAGCTCTATCATTTTCACAGCAAATGATGTTAGAAGTCATAAAACGTCCATCTTGGCGGTGACCTATATTGAGGGTTGGTAAATGCCAATATCCTGATTCGTAAATGCCACTTGAGGAATTACCTACCATACAATAAAGTTGCGACAAAATGCTGACATAGCGTAACTGCCCCAAAGAGGCATATAAATGAAAATTAGAATGACTTTCCACATACCGGACTAATAATTGGTTAATATTACTTCCATAAATATCTGCATTGGATCTGGTAATAATGATTTCATAGTCTGCATATTCGTGTTGCAACACATCAAGCACAGTCTGTACATCAAGAAGATTCTTCTCACAACTCTCTTTTGTAACAGGATGGTAAGTCATCAATATCCATGGTTTGTCCGCATCTATGCCAAGTGAATCGGCTAGTTCTATGCGAGAAAGATTGGGAAGGCGAATAAAATTGTCAAGATTGGTCTCACCTACAACAAAAACATTCTTCATAGTTCCAATCATCCTACCAATACGGGCTGCAGAAGTTTGAGTACCTGGAAAGTGGAGTGTAGACATCATTGTAACAGCATTGCGCACTTCATTGTCAATAGCTCCTTCAGTGATGTCACCTCCTGAAATATGAGCTATCGGAATACGCATCACCAAAGCAGTACCAACTATGGGAAGCAACTCATATCTATCACCTAAGACAACAATCATATCAGGCTGAAGATGCAGAAAAGCATCGCTCATCCCAATACTGCACATCCCCATAGATTTCGCTATACCAGAAGCACAATCCGAGGACAACAACATATCGACTTTAGCATCAATATCATATCCGTCCTCCTCAATACAACGATAAGTCAACCCCTGTTCGGGAGACAGGTGTCCGCCTGTAACGATAAGCTGCAACTGTAACTCAGTAGCATGATGTATCTCATCTATCACCCAACGTAGCAGTCCATACTCTGAACGTGCACCAGTGACAACTGCGATTTTTTTCATTTATCTAATCTTACACTACTAGGAATATTCACCACCCGGTCAGCCAGCCACTCGGTATTCTCCAGCCCGTCCGTTTCGCAATGCTCGAACATGGGCAGTCGATTCATCAGTTCCCAAACGGGACGGGTCATCACACCATGATCATTTGTGTACTCAAAAATCAAGTTGAGCCGCCTTATCCTTTAGTACCACCGCATTGAGCCAATAATTCGATTTGCAATCAGCAGGTTCAGTAAAAAAAGTAATATCTTCCTTACCCTTGAAAAACTCAGCATAGCAGGCTGCTGTTTCACGCTTATCTGCCACATAGCGGTCTAGATTCTCCAACTGGGCACAACCTAGAGCGGCATTGATATTCGGCATCCGGTAATTATAACCAATATGGTCATGACGAAACTCCCAACGATGAGGTATCTTAGCCTGGGTAGTAAGGTGCTTGGCGTATGCGCCCAGTTCTTCATCCTGGAAAAGCAACATGCCTCCACCACCTGTAGTGATGGTTTTGTTTCCATTAAAGCTAATAGCACCCACCTTTCCGAATGTACCGGTATGGCGACCTTTATAAAAACTACCGATACTTTCGGCTGCGTCTTCAACCAATTCGATATGCCACTCACGGCAGATATCCGCCAGTTCATCTATTTTTACGGGATGGCCGAAAGTGTGCATGGGAATACAAGCTTTTACACGACGACCGGTACGCTTGTTATAGCAAACTCCTTCTTTCAGTTCAGCATTCCTCTCCAGCCATGCCTTGACAGCTCGGGGCGAAAGTCCCATCGTTTCTTTGTCCACATCAATAAAAACAGGATATGCTCCGATATAAGTGACAGCATTGCAAGTAGCGATGAAGGTCAGAGCTTGGGTGAGCACCTCATCATCGCGTTCTACACCCACTAGCAGCATGGCCATGTGAAGGGCATTGGTACCACTCACACAGACTACGGTACGCTTGGCACCGGTGTACACAGCCATATCGTGCTCAAAGCGGTCAACAAAAGCACCGACACTTGACACGAAAGTCGTATCAATACATTCGTTGAGGTATTTTTTCTCGTTTCCGATAAACTTGGGAGCACTCAGAGGAACAAAATCTTGTGTTCCAAAAAGATGGTGAATGAATTCACAGATTTCAGCGTTGTTATTCATAGCTGTATATCGTTTTAATTACATTTTCTGATCCAGATTCTTCCCCTTTTCCTCATGTTCAAAGTTGGGGATGAAACGCTTTATCGCCATAACCACCTCTTCTTTGGTAAAATCCGGTTCGGCAAATATATTCTCCATTTCAGTAAAGAATGCATCTATCTCAGTCATCGGCCGTTTCACCACTTCCTCAATCACCCCCAGGCTGCAAAAACGATCCATATTAATTTTCTCACCAGAAACATAGAACTCCTCGTATGCCTTCTCACCTGTTGTATCACTTTTAAAATACACCACTGGGTAATCCTTATTATCAAAAGTCATATCCGAAGCAAATTTCTTCGCTTCCTCATCCGTTGCAAACTCTTTTTTCTCGCAGCCAACCGCTTTTATATACTCATCACAAATGGAAGAGAAAGTGAGCATCTGTCTTTCACCCAACTTTGGGAAGAATATTTCACCATTCTTACCTAGTATGCAGGCAAGCATACATATCTGGCCGCTTTCCTCCGGAGAAACAAAGTAGCGTTTCACATCATTGGGTGCAGCCAACGGCTGCTTTTTCATGACACGCTGTATCCAGCCATCCGGCAAAGAACCGTTGGAAAAAGCTACATTGGCAAAACGGGCGGTGGTCACCTTGAACTTGGAAGAATACGCCATAATCATATCTTCCATAATACGTTTGCTGGCTCCCATGATATTCACCGGATTGGCGGCCTTGTCAGTGGAGACACAGAAGAAGTGCCTAGGCGGGTAAACGGCCAACAGGTCAAGGAATCTTTTTGCCTTGATATCATTGTTTTCAATGAGTGCCTGTACCGAATATTTGTCCTTCTCACTACGGACATGCTTGTGAGCTGAAAAATTCGCCACAATGTCAAAGCCTTTCTCCTCACGGAAGATCCTTTCAAAGATAGGATCGGCAAAGTTCAAGGTATATGCCCGATATTCCGCAGGTACATACATGCCGTATGTGGAACGCAGGTCACGTGTCAGTTCTGCCAATCCGTTCTCGTTCAGGTCTATTACAATCAGTTTGGAGGGCTTGAACGGCAAGACTGCTTTAATGAAAGAAGAACCGATGGAACCGGCACCTCCTATGACGCATACACTTTTATTCCTTATTTCTGCTTGAAGCGTTTCTTTATTAGCTTCAATATCTGCTGCAAACATACTTGTCGGACGACAAATCACATGGTCTGCAATGAATTGCTGTAAATTAAACATGGATTTATTAGGATTAGCATCTCATTTTGACACATCCTATAAAGAAAACCGCATTAAAGCAGTTTCCCTATAAATTGGGTCAAAAATTGGATTATCTTTTAATGCTTATTTAACGAAAAAGTAAGATATATTCCCAAGCAAAGTAAGCGGACTTAAACAGCAAAGTAAGTGAACTTACTTTGCCCACGAACATATCTTACTTTTTTCCACACTTTTCACCAGTTTTTCATCTCCGGTCATAACCGCTTTCTCGGTCGTCTTGCCCAAGCGTTATTGATACGCGCACGGATATTGCTGACAGTCTTGCCCGATACGAACAAAGGTGTGAGAGGAAAGAACAACGAGATAAAACGCTCCTTCACCATCTCTTCCGAAGTAATCTTCGGTTCCCGTTCGCCCATCTTAACTATAACCCTGGCCAGTTCCACCGCATTGGTACATTCTGCTATCTGTACCAGATAGATACGTAAATCCTCCACCTTATTTATATAAGAGAAAAGGCGCATAGCCTCGGGAGATAAAGCAGGTTCCTTGTCCATGCTTACATCATCCTTCTCTAGTTCCGCCTCATCACCATAATAATTCTGTGTGGCGGAAGTAGCATTGGGAAGAATCTGGTTGCTGCCTCCATAAATGTTGAAGACGATGCTGAAGTGTGTCTCACTATCCATAAGCTTATTGTTTGAATGATTCGTCAACGGGTAGTTAACGGTCAGTCAATAGCTAGTGAACGGCAGTCAACAGTTAGTAAACGATAATAAATAGATTTTTTTACGGTATTTCCCCGCATTAATTTTGTCGTGTCGGAAGGATGAACGAACATCCCGGAAACACAAAACTTTTAAACTTTATTTTATCATGATTGATTACAGTGTATTTATGATGGGCAACCCGATGGATGTCGATGCCGCCCAAAAAGCGTATGCAAAAGCTCAAGTTTCTGAAATCATGCCATTCAGCCAGTTTGTCAAACACATTGCCGACCACAATGGCGTATTCACTCGCGGAACGGTAAAAGGTGTAATAGCCGATATGTGCGAGTGCCTTGTAGAAATGCTTCTGGAAGGCAAAAGTACAACTGGCAGAATTAGGTAATTTCTGGATTTCTATAGGCTCGGAAGGTGCGGAAGACCTGAAGAAATTTACAGAAAGCAACATCACCGCCGTCAACATTGTGTTCACGCCGGGAGAAGACTTCCAAAATCTTCGTTCCCGCGCCGCTTTCAATCCCGTAGCAAGCCGCATAGCCCAAGCCGCCACCCTGAAGGCCGAAAAGGCCGGTAAAGGCACAGTCGACTTGGATGCCGCCAAAGGAAAGACCCCGGCTTCCACGAATGAAAACAATCCGTCATTATGATAAAATACCACGTTTTCTCGATGGGAAATGCGTCCGACAGGACGATGCCCAAGAAAGCATACGCAAAGTGTGTGCCAACGAAACGGTTTCGCATAAGAAACTCGTAAAGAAAGTGACGGAACATCTCCGCTTTTCCCACACGGCATGATGGAAGCGGTGCTGGAGGAAGTCTTCAACCGCCTGTCCGAGCATCTTGCCCAAGGCGACCGAGTCACCTTGGACGGCCTCGGAACATTCAGTGTCTCCCTGAAATGCGAAGGAGCCGCTTCGGAGGCTTTGTTCTCCAAGAAAACATCAAGGGCGCGCACATCGTGTTTACCCCGTGTCGCAAACTCAAGGAGACATTTGCAGATATGGAATATAAAATGAATCCACGAATCTTTTAATGTCATGGAACTTATATTATTCATCTATTTAAAGACAAAGCGTATGAAAAAGAACTGGAAAAATGTACTGCTGTACATCGTCCGCATCATTGAGTTGCTCATTACAGGCGCTGCCGGAGGAGCGCTTGGAAGCGGCTTATGAGAACGGTTTCGTTGATTATCGTGCACTGCTCTGCCAATAAGGCGGGCAGTGCCTTGCGAACGGAGGACATTGACCGCTACCATCGTTCATTGGGCTGGAAGTGCTGTGGTTACCACTATGTGATTCCTACAGACGGAATGATAGAAGCCGGACGCCCGGAAGAGTTGGTTGGAGCACATTGCGAGCACCACAACAGCCACAGTATAGGTATATGCTACATAGGCGGACTGGATGATGGCGGAACAACGCCGAAAGACACCCGGACGGAAGCACAAAAGGCTACGCTGAGAAAACTGATTGAACAACTGCATCAACGTTATCCCAAGGCACTGATTGTAGGCCATCATGACTTGAATCCGCAAAAAGCCTGTCCATGTTTCCATGTCACAGCTGAATATATAGACTTGCAACCTTAATTGCGTCTGTAGTCTTATCTGCCATCCATCGTCCTGCAAGGAATGTATGGATGGCTTTAATTAAACTAATCAATTTTTTCAAACGGAAACGCATGAAGATAGCTCACTGCCACCGTCATATTGCCAAAAGCGAATACCAGCCTTGTATTGCGGTGCAAACGCATGATACATCCCTCTTTCCCCCGAAAGACACCACCGGTAATACGGATTCGTTGCTTTTTCTGAAGATAGTCCTCCAAAGGCCGGTTCATCAGCTCGATATTGTAAGGCATGGATTCATACAGATAGATAAATTCCTCCATCTGACGTTGAGGAATTACTGCCGCACGGTGTGTGTTATAGTCCGTCACCAGATACTGGCGGGGAAGCATGGCAGACAGAATACATTCCAACTGCCCCAAGGGGGCACATACAAACAGCCAACCGTTGCCTTCAATCCCTTTCTCGTTCGTCAACGTATTCAGTTTCTGAGTGGAGCCGGTAGCAAAAGCCTCTTTCACCACCCGGGCAGAGTCACGGCGAGCGGTATATTCCTCTTTGGTATAAGCACATTGCTCGAAACGTTTCCTATGATCGGTGGCAGTGTAAGAAAACACCTTGAAGCAAAAAAATCTCTCTTCTACGGTACCTGATGGTGTACGAAGCCGAACAGCTTTCCTGCCACTGAAAACACTGATATAGCGTTTCAGTTCTTTGTTGGAAAGATACAGATAATACCAACTGAGTTCAGGGTATTCTTTTCCTATTCCCGCCATTGGCGTGATTCCTTCATTTGACCCCAGGTCTGAGCTAGAAGCGATTGAACTGCAGAGCAGTAACTTAGGCGCTTCGCCCGTTATGTCTTGATTTGAAAGGAACGCTTGATTTTCAAGCTCCATACTATTTTCTGTTACCATCAAAACATTACTTTTTATGTATGTCTTTTTGGGGTTCTCTTAGTAAGAGAACCCCAAAAAGACATATACTACTGACAATAAGATATTTACATATAATCAGAGATGGATAATTTGCAAACAAATATTATAAGAATCCTTATCAGAGACTGATTCCTGAATAAAAGATTTCCGTATTTGGATTATTATAGCTACATTTGCAGCGGAATGGGGTTCTCTTACTAAGAGAACTCCATTTTTTTTATTCTAACAGATTCATTTTCAAGATAGATCCAAGAAAGACCAAAAAGGAACACATAAATTCCTTTTCCGCACTCATTAAAAGAACAAATGATAAAATGCAAAAGCGGCCACTTACGATAAAAATCGAAAGTGACCGCTAAAAAGAGATTTATTTCTCTAATATAAGGATCTAACAGTACGGAGTTACTTCACCACAAATCCTCTCTTATCCAGATAAGCTTTGAATTTATGCAAATATTCTTCATCCGGACCATCAAAGAAGGATACACCGGATGCCCCGTTATTGTACGCTTCATCCAGCGCCTCTTCAAAATTGTCCTTAATATCACCAAACATAAGTCCGGCATATATCTTGGCACGCCCATTCACCGTTTCAACGCTTTCCTTTACCGAACGCCCGATCCATTCAGGACCTTCATAATAGAATTTATTATAAATCATCGGATAATAAGCATCCAGCGTCCATTCTCCCCAATCTTGGCGCACCATCTTGCGAGCCATGGACGGTCCCGGGAACACTGCGGCAGAAATAGCTTTATGATCGGCTTTCACCGCTTTGGTAATGGCATCCACCACACGAGTGATGGCATCCAGACGGAAATTGATCCAACTCTGGTTTTCCATCGGATACTTTAATTCCAACGGATCCTGTCCTGTTTTAGCTTTAAACAATTCACGGCAGACATCACAATAACAATAGTCATATTCCGGCAACTCTTCTTTCTGCTCTATACCATAGTTTTTCCATAGGCTGACAGGCAAGATTACATCCGGCATACGGACATAATCCAGATGAACACCATCCACATAAGGCTTATGGGCTTCCTTTACATAGTCTTCTGCCAGATACTCTGCCACACCTTGGTGATTAGGGCACAAGAAGCGATAATAATCCACGTAGGCCGGTTTGTCGTGACAAGACTCGCCTTTACGGTTCACGGCATACCAGTCGGGATGCTTGTCCAGCAGTTCCCTGCGGTTCATCGTCCATTTCCAATAATGTGCCTCCAGTCCGGCTTCTTTGCAAAGACGATAAATATTTTCATTGTATCCCTCGAACATGACACCCGAAATACCACATTCTTTCAACAACGCAAACCATTTTTTCCATTCGGCATCCGAACGGTTATTCAGACGCATCCACAACCAGTTTTTAACTTCACGGGCAGGTATCTTTTCTGTCCGGAAACGTCCTTCATTATTTATCACATAACGGACTCCTTCAGCAGGATTGGTTATAGCTATCTGATAGGTGTTCTGAGTCGCTTCCACCGCAATCCGGGCATCAGCCGGAAGATCTTTCAACTCTTTATCAGTCAAAAAGAATTGTTCTGTGGCACGCAAGTAGTTATGTTGTTTACTATAATTATCCTGCTGTGCGTAGAACATGGCCCACAGCAATTTATAAATAGCCTGATTGTATGGATAAACCAACTCATCTTGCGAGGTTCCCACTTTCTTGTCTACGAAATAAAGATATCCCCAACGGTCGGGCATGTGCATATCGATTCTTCCGGTAGGAGTCCATACCCAGTTTTCCTCAGGTCCTTTCTCCTTCAGCCACTGTACACGCGAGAAGTTGATGCGCCAGGTGTTGCCGGCCTTCAACGGATTGTTAAAGTTCATGGTCAGCGCCTGATGAGGAATGGCCATTTCCACACTCCAATACTTATCTTTATCTTTTGATTTATTCAGTGTACCTTCACAATGGATGGCGGTCTTCAATCCGGGGCAGTCCCATTGCACCATGAAATTTCCACCCGAACGATAAGGTTTGTCCAGCATCAGGTCGAAAATCACGCCACGCGCATTGGTTTCTATTTCAAAATAATTGTGTCCGTCGCTATCCGGATCGATAAACACTTCAAAGTCATTGTCATAATAGATGATGGTATCACGCTGGGTAAGACGTGCCTTGATATCCTCTTCTTGAAGAACAGCTCCTACATATAAATATTCATCATCCCACAGCATCTTGGCTATAGTTTCATATTTGGGAGTCGGGAATCCTTCGCCGCTTATATCTACAAACGGGGCGGTAGGCGTCGCCTTCTTCCAGGAACTTTCATTCAGTTTACCATCTATTTTCAACTTTCCATCCGGACGATAACATACATAAGTACGCGGTTCGGTCAGAAAACGTTCATATTGTTCAAAAAGGCTTTGTGCCATTGCCGGAAAAGTAACCAGCAGAAGCAACAGGGTATAAATAAGTTTCTTCATCTATTTTTCTGATTCAGATTAGTTATTATCTTGCACTTGTCCCACTCCACGATAGAGTTTGATCGGTCCATCCAGCAACACGGCCAGCACGGTAATCTGCTCATCCTGTACCTGTTGGGGTACATCAATATAAAGATTGCCCGGTACTGAGTTCCAATAATTTTTATTGTAGACCTTGTAATTCAACATAGCTCCGTTACCAACCACCCATATACGGTTCACTTTGTTCATCAGCCCTTTTACTTCCACCGGACCGTTAGGTTTGTAAGGGAGGTATAAATACAGAATATCCCCCGCCTTATTCAGCGTGGTATATCCCTGGAAATGCTCGGTAGGAATCCCTGCGCGAGTTTCATAAATAGCTTCTTTATGCTTCTTGGTCCATCGGCCGAACTCCTTCAACACAGCGATCTGTTCTTCAGGAATGGAACCGTCCTCTTTCGGACCGATATCCAATAAAAGATTACCGCCCATGCTCAGGCAGTCTACAAATGTACGAAGCAAGATATAGGGTGATTTATAGTTGCTGTCTGTATGCTGATATCCCCATGAATCATTCATGGTCATACAAAGCTCCCAATATTTATCCTCGGGACGCACCACCGGCACTCCCTGTTCGGGAGTAGCATAGTCGCCATATCCCTGTATGCGCGAATTGATAATCACATTCTTATTATCCGAACGGAGCAGATCTACAATACCTTTGGAATTCCATGCTTCCGCACTTTGCTCCCAATCCCCGTCGAACCAATACAGATCCGGCTTCCAGGTTTTGTTCAGCTCCGCCAATTGTCCGAAATTGAACTTGTTGAATCTGGCCCAACGTTCAGGATCATTTTTATAACGTACTTCCGTACGGGTTTTGTTTGGGTAATCAGGATGAGACCAGTCCAATAAAGAATAATAGAAGCCAAGTTTCAATCCTTGTTTTCTTACTTCCTTTACAAAGGGAGCTATGAGATCACGTTTTGCCGGAGTGCTTTTCACGACGCTGATATCTCCTACTTTGGTATCCCATAACGCAACTCCGTCATGATGTTTGGTAGTTATCACTGTATATTTGGCTCCACTTTCTTTTATCAGATCCACCCAAGCCTTCGGATCATACTTGGAGGCTGTGAAACCTTTTTCCTGCTCCATGTATTCATCATAGGGCAGGTAGTTGTTAAAGAAGGACCAGCTTTCGGACACTCTGACGGAATAAATTCCCCAATGGATAAAGATACCCAACTTGGCTTGTGAAAACCATTCCATTCTCTTGTCTTTCTGCTCGACTGTTTCATTCTGTAGCGTATCTTGTGCCCGTAAAGGAGAAGCTGCAATCAGCAGACTCAGGAACGCTAACGATAATCGGTTCTTTTTCATATATAATAGGTTTGATTAGTTAGGATAGCATGTCAGTATTATTAAAATTTACAGCTATATAATGGACAAAGATAATGTATTTTTATATTTTATTCTATCTTTGCACCCCTAAAACAGAACAAATATGAGCGCAAAGAAAAAGAAACAATCCAATAGTCCCCTGAGAGTCATCATTATTTTAGTATTACTGGGACTTTTGGCATATAAACATCAATTGTTTGACGGGAAACTGCTTGAAAATATCCCCACTATCGAAAGCAATGAAGAAAAGCCAGAAATACTGACCTCGCCCCAACATGGCGGTGCATTGGAAATTCCGATGATACAATCAAGTACAGGCGGCCAGATTCTGAAACGTAAAGGATATACCCTGTCTTATAATGCCGATTACAAAACTCCACAATGGGTGGCGTGGGAACTTACTAAAAAAGAAACAAAAGGAAAAGAAGGGCGAACAAATAAATTCTTGCCCGACCCGGACGTACGTGGAGCCAAAGCATATACGGGAGATTATACAAAATCAGGATACGACCGGGGACACATGGCCCCTGCCGCCGATATGAAATGGAACAAACAAGCCATGGAAGAATCTTTTTATATGAGCAACATTTGTCCGCAAAATCCGAATCTGAACCGCGGCGACTGGAATGACCTGGAGGAAAAGTCACGCCAATGGGCAAAAAAATATGGAGCCGTGTATATTGCCTGCGGACCTATATATGATACTAAACGCCCCAAACGAATTGGCAACAATAAAGTGGCAGTCCCCCATGCTTTCTATAAAGTCATATTGATAAATGATAAGAAAAATCCGCAAGCCATAGGATTTATTTTCCCCAACAGCGCCGGACATAAGCCACTGAAGAAATATATGGTAACAGTAGACAGCGTAGAGAAAAGAACGGATATCGATTTCTTCCCTGCCCTGCCGGATGAAATAGAAAACAGAATCGAAGCTGAGTTGGTACAAGAATTACCGTAGTCTATCACACATACGCAGGCATGAAACGATACATACGTATGTATACCCCCACACATACGTATGTGTGGGGGCACACGAACGTACGGGTTTTATTTCACTTCCAGCACTACGATAGACTTGGCAGGAAGAGTCACTTTCAAGCTTCCTTTATTGACCTTTGCTCCGGTAAATTCTTTCGGGGCAACCACATTCGGTTTCTCGAAACTATTGTAATCACCTATATTGTTAGCAGTCAGAATACGGCCGGTAACACTCTTGGCCTTTACCTCACCCAAGTTCAACTCTATTTCCTGCGATTCCTGCAAATCCACATTAGACAAGGAAATATGAATCAAACCGTTTGCATCCCGTGAAGCGGTAGCACTTACCATCGGGACAATACGGTCGTCGCGTACAATCTTGCGTTCACAGTTCAGTTCCAAAGGAAGATAAGTAGCATCCTGATGCACTTTATACATTTCAAAGACATGGTAAGTCGGTGTCAGAACCATCTTGTCGTCCTTTGTCAAAATCATAGACTGAAGCACATTGGCAATCTGGGCAATGTTTGTCATCTTGATGCGATCCGTATATTTATGGAAAACATCCAGTGTCAAAGAGGCCACGAAAGCATCGCGCAACGTGTTTTGCTGATACAGATGTCCACGGACAGTTCCCGGCTCTTCATCCCACCAGGTTCCCCACTCGTCCACCATCAAACCGATTTGCTTCTTCGGATCATATTTATCCATAATTGCCATATGCTTCTTCAGCACCGGTTCTATTTCCAGACATTTGCCCATAGTCCAATAATAATCATCATCAGTGAACTGTGTAGCCGATCCTTTGCTTCCACTCCATCCCATCACTGTATAATAATGTAAAGACACACCGGCCATACGGTGACCTACATTCTTCATCAGTACTTCTGTCCAGTTATAGTCATAATCACTGGCACCACTTGCAATCTTGAACAAGTGATTGCCATCATAGTCACGACAATAAGTGGAATAACGGCGGTACAAGTCCGCATAATATTCAGGACGCATACTGCCTCCGCATCCCCAACTTTCATTACCTACCCCAAAGAATTTCACTTTCCATGGTTTTTCACGACCGTTCTCCTTACGCAGTTTCGCCATCGGGCTACCTTGTTCGGAAGTCATGTATTCCACCCATTTCGCCATTTCTTCCACACTCCCACTTCCTACATTACCGCTGATATAAGGCTCACAACCTATCAGCTCACACAAGTTCAGAAATTCATGTGTTCCGAAACTATTATCTTCCACTGTACCTCCCCAATTGTTATTGACCATTCGGGGGCGGTTCTCTTTCGGACCGATACCATCCATCCAATGATATTCATCGGCAAAACATCCGCCCGGCCAACGAAGCACCGGCACTTTCAAATCTTTCAATGCCTGAAGCACATCATTACGATAGCCTTGGGTATTGGGAATTTTAGAATCCTCACCTACCCACAAGCCTCCATAGATACAGGTTCCCAAATGCTCTGCAAATTGCCCGTAAATATGTTTACTGATGATTTCTTTCCCTTGCTCGGGATGTACATTGATAGTCGCTTTCTGTTGGGCAAATACCGGCATTGCAGCGAACAATGCCAAGCCCATAAGTGCATTTTTCATGATTAAAAATAAAATAATTAATTATACTATATTTGCGTTCTCGTTTTTCGTTTGGTCAAATTTACACATTTTACATCAACCGGATAGTGGACAAAATTGTATTTTTAGGGGTACAAAATCGTCAAAAGTAGAAAAGAAACGGATATTTGCCTATATTTGCATACAAAAAAGCCCGATAGACTAAAATGAATAAAAAGAAGCGTACTATTGTATGGATTGTTATCCTTATCATTATCCTGACAGGAGCAGGCGGTGCAGGAAGTATATATTACTATTTCTTTGCCAAACAATTCCAACTTACAAAAACCACCTATATTTATATAGACAGAGATGATAACCTGGATTCTGTATACCATAAAATAATCCGGAACGGACATCCTAAAAGTATGTTCGGTTTTCAATATCTGGCAGAAAAAGAGAAGTATGGCGACAATATACGGACAGGACGTTACGCTCTCAATCCATCGGACAATATGCGCTACCTCTTCCGACGTCTTTCCATGGGATACCAGACTCCCATTAATCTGACTGTACCCAGTGTACGCACCGTGGACAGATTAGTGCGGGCCGTTTCGCGCCAGCTCATGATTGATTCTCTGGATATTGCCAAATTAATTTCCGACAGTGCTTACTGTGCACAAATGGGATATACCCAAGAGACACTACCCTCCCTTTTTATTCCTAACACTTACGAGGTTTATTGGAATATGAGTGCTGACGCTTTCATGAAACGAATGCAAAAAGAACATGCTGCCTTTTGGAATAATGACAGGCTGAAAAGGGCTCAACATATCGGACTTACTCCTGAAGAAGTGTCCACCCTGGCCTCTATCGTGGAAGAAGAAACGGCCAATGGTCCCGAAAAGCCCATGGTCGCAGGACTTTATATTAACAGATTGAATAAAGGGATGTTGTTGCAAGCAGACCCGACGGTAAAATTTGGTTTACAGGAATTCGGACTGAAACGCATTCTTTTCAAACATCTGGAAGTGGATTCTCCTTATAATACCTACAAACATGCAGGTTTACCTCCGGGACCTATCCGAATCCCATCCATCCAAGGATTGGAAAGCGTACTGAACTATACACAGCATCATTATATTTATATGTGTGCAAAAGAAGATTTCTCAGGCACTCATAATTTCGCTGTCACAGCAGCCCAGCATCAAGCTAATGCAAGACGCTATCAACAAGCGTTAAACCGGCGAAAAATAAAATAAAAGGAGCGGACTATAGGTCCGCCCTCCCAATGGATTATTTAATGTGTATCTATAAATCTTTCAGCAACCTTCCTTTGTATTGTCCTTTTTTCCCGGTCATCTTTCCATATTCCACTGCATGTACCGGACAAACATGGTAACAAGCCAGACATTGAGTACAGTTACCTCCCCAAACGGGACGATCCGTCACTGTTATATTGCCCACAGGACAAACCTTCTCACACTTCTTACAACCAATGCAGGCTTCCGTTGCATGAAAAGGCTTGGGAGACATCAGAAAAGCATTGAAAAGAGGGCGCAGCAAATAGGATTTAGTAAATGGAAGCGCACCTTCATGACAATTATATTGCTTCATTTGAGCCCTTGATGTAATTTCTTCGTTGATAAAACGCACACGGGCAACAGCATTCTGTACTTTCTGGGTTTCTATATCTTTATCATCTACATCAAAACCGGGCAAAGAAACATACGTATTCGGCATAGTAACCGAATAGCCGGCAACACATTGCCAACCTTTCCGGGTAACGGCAGAAGAAAAAATTTGTGCAGTCCGGCCTGTATCATCTCCGCAAGTACAGACAAAGAAAAGGTATCCCGGCTTATCCAACTTTAGCTGATGAATAAAACGAAGTACTATCTTGGGAGGGCCCCATGCATATACAGGAAAAACAAAACCTACTTTTTCCCCTTCTTTCAGCTTATACGCTTTGTTCCTGTCTATTTCCATAGCTATGGACAACAATTCCTCATTCTGTCCTTCCGCCAGCTGCCTTGCCACCCAAGCCGAATTACCTGTACCTGAAAAGTAAAATATCATATCCGTACTATTTTTATAAAAAGAAGCGATGCTAATCTTTTGAATTAGCATCGCCTTATAATGAAGCCGCACCAGTGATGCGATGAAACTCCGAATGACAGGTTTTGAGTGCTCTCCTCCTTTGTAATCCACCGGCATAAATGCTACCCGAAGGCGTGGCCCGCCATTGGAAGATGAAGCTATGTCTCGGTTTTCAGATTAGTTTGATGAGTTTCCCAATCCAACTAATGCGGCTCGCTTTTCATCTCTTTCCGTATGACAAATATACGTCCTTTTTATGATATAAACAAGAGTATAGCAGAATTTGTTTGTTAAAAATAATAAGCAAGAAAATAACTCTCTGTAATTCTGCTTATTGTTGTTTCCATTTCTTAAGGAAACATCACAAGGCATCCGCAATAAAAAAGAGCAACCCCGTAGAGATTGCTCTTTCATAAATCTTTATATCGCCGTTTACAGAAGAATTAAGCAGCTTTTGCTTTAGCAACAATTGCTTTGAATGCTTCCGGATGGTTCATAGCTAAATCAGCTAACACCTTACGGTTGATTTCGATACCTGCTTTGTGCAATGCACCCATCAATTTAGAATAAGACATTCCTTCCAGACGAGCGGCAGCGTTGATACGCTGAATCCACAAAGCGCGGAAATTACGTTTCTTGTTCTTACGGTCACGGTATGCGTAGGTCAAACCTTTTTCCCAAGTGTTTTTTGCTACTGTCCATACATTCTTTCTTGCACCAAAGTAACCTTTGGTAAGACCTAAAATTTTCTTTCTTCTTGCTCTTGAAGCAACATGATTTACTGATCTAGGCATAATTCTAATTGTTTTGAATGTTAGCGCCACTGTTTCACACGGTGAACTTAAAGCTAAAGACATTCGGTTAATACTTTAAATAATACGTTTACGCTTTCGTTGTTTTTAGATTACTTCATGCAAAGCAATTCCTTAACCTGATCCAAGTTAGCATTAGCTACTAGACCTGAGTGTACAAGGTTTCTTTTCTGCTTTTTAGTCTTCTTAGTCAAAATATGACTGTGAAAAGCGTGCTTTCTTTTGATTTTACCTGTTCCGGTAAGAACGAATCTTTTTTTAGAACCGGAGTTAGTCTTGATCTTTGGCATCTTGTTTTTAATTTTAAATTATTATTCAAATGGTGGTAACGCACTATACCGGCGCGTTACGCACTCTTTTTTCATTCTTTTGTTTCTACTGCCTTTTTCGGATTTTCCTTTTTAGCAGTATCCGTTTCTGCCTTCTTCGGAGAGCCCGCTTTCTTCGGAGCTAAAGAAATAGTCATTCTCTTACCTTCCAACAAGGGCATCTGCTCTACTTTTGCATATTCTTCCAAGTCATTCGCAAAACGAAGCAACAATACTTCGCCTTGTTCTTTGAAAAGAATGGAACGACCTTTAAAGAACACATATGCTTTCACCTTGTCTCCGTCCTGCAAGAATCCGATGGCATGTTTCAACTTGAAGTTGTAGTCATGATCATCTGTTTGAGGTCCGAAACGGATTTCCTTTACGTTTACCTTTACCTGTTTAGCCTTTTGTTCCTTTTGACGTTTCTTTAATTGATAAAGAAATTTAGAATAATCAATAATTCTACAAACTGGAGGAACAGCATTGGGTGAAATTTCAACTAGGTCAGCCTCATGATCCTCAGCCATTTTTAAAGCTTGAGCTATCGGATAAACTGCCGATTCTACATCGTCGCCCACTATGCGGACTTCTTTGGCACGAATCTGTTCATTGATTCTGTGTTGCCCTTTTAAACTGTCATTCTTCATTAAAAAACTTTTAGTTCCTGTTTGTTTCTTCTTATTTTAATTAGTATTTCTTTATCTTAACGCAAAAGAATACATAAAGGTTTAACAATGCGCTCTTTTGCAAACGGCTGCAAAGTTACCATTTATTTATCATATTAGAAACTTCTTCGGCAAGATTTTTTCCGAATTCTTCTATTTTCATGGTTCCTTTGTCTCCTTCGCCCTGCTTGCGGACTGCAACTTCACCGTTTTCAGCTTCTTTCTCGCCTACAATCAACATGTAAGGAATACGCTTCATTTCATTGTCACGAATCTTACGGCCGATTTTTTCATTACGGTCATCCACAATAGCACGAACATCGAATTTTCTCAGTTCCGCTTTCACTTGTTCCGCATACTCATTGAATTTCTCAGAAATAGGCAGAATAGCTACTTGGTCAGGAGTCAGCCACAGCGGGAATTTACCGGCAGTATGCTCAATCAATACGGCAACAAAACGTTCCATTGATCCGAAAGGCGCACGGTGAATCATTACCGGACGATGCTTTTGGTTATCCGAGCCCATATATTCCAACTGGAAGCGTTCGGGCAAGTTGTAGTCTACCTGAATTGTTCCCAATTGCCAGCGACGACCGATAGCATCTTTCACCATAAAGTCCAATTTAGGACCATAGAATGCAGCCTCACCATATTCCACTTTCGCAGTCAGGCCTTTTTCTTCGCAAGCTTCAATAATGGCCTGTTCTGCTTTTTCCCAATTCTCATCGCTACCGATGTACTTTTCGCGGTTCACCTTGTCACGAAGAGAAATCTGAGCTTCCACATTCTCAAAATTCATAGACTTGAACACAATGTTGATGATATCCATCACGCGAAGGAATTCTTCCTTCACTTGGTCGGGACGACAGAACAAGTGAGCATCATCTTGTGTAAAACTGCGCACACGGGTCAGTCCGTGCAATTCACCACTCTGTTCGTAGCGGCATACGGTTCCGAATTCCGCGATACGCAACGGCAGGTCCTTATAAGAACGTGGAGAATTCTTATAAATCATACAGTGATGAGGACAATTCATCGGTTTCAGGAAATATTCTTCCCCTTCTTCGGGTGTATGAATAGGCTGGAACGAGTCCTTACCGTACTTGGCGTAGTGTCCGGAAGTGATATACAGGTTCTTGTTGCCAATAGGCGGACACATTACTTCCTGATAATCATAACGGGCCTGGATACGGCGCAAGAAATCCTGCAAACGGATACGCAAGGCAGTACCTTTCGGCAACCACATGGGAAGTCCCTTGCCCACCATATCGGTAAACATGAACAAATCCATTTCCTTACCTATCTTACGATGGTCGCGTTTCTTGGCTTCTTCCAGCATTACCAGATATTCGTCCAGCATTTTCTTCTTCGGAAAGTTATACCATAAATACGTGTCATCTGCTTGCGGTCTTCCTGTCCTCTCCAATAAGCACCGGCTACAGAAAGCAGCTTGATAGCTTTGATAGGAGCGGTAGAGGTCAAGTGAGGACCACGGCAAAGGTCGGTAAACGCACCTTGTGTATAAGTGGTGATGTGTCCATCCTCCAGTTCGGAAATCAATTCACATTTATAAGTTTCACCTCTTTCACCGAATTTCTTCAATGCATCCTCTTTAGCGATGCTCTGACGCACCAATATCTCTTTCTTTGCAGCCAACTCGGCCATCTTGGCCTCGATAGCGGGTAGATCTGCTTCCTTAATGATTGCTTCACCCGGGTCTACATCATAGTAAAAACCGTTTTCAATGGCCGGACCGATACCAAACTGAATGCCCGGATAAAGTTCTTGCAATGCTTCGGCCAGCAAGTGGGCACTAGTGTGCCAGAAAGCATGTTTGCCCTGTTCGTCTTCCCATTTATAAAGAACGAAGTTTGCATCTTCATTGATAGGGCGAGATAAATCAATCGTTTCACCGTTCACGCCACAAGCTAAAACATCTTGTGCCAGCCGTGAACTGATACTTTCTGCAATCTGCAGACCAGTAACTCCTTCGTTATATTCGCGAACGGAGCCGTCGGGGAATGTTATCTTTATCATAATCTTCTATTTATATTCTTTCTTGAGGATGCAAAAATAACGAAATCTTTTTGACTTATCCTCTTTTTAGCAAAAAAATGTTATTCTTTTCGTTCCGTAAAGCGTTTGATGATATTGTAAGCAGAGAAAAGCCCCAACTCACCTGCTTTACTCAGGTCCTGTATACCTTGCCTGTTGTTACCCAAGAAAATATGTGTCAAGCCGCGATTGAAATAAGCATCCGCAAATTTAGGGTCCAACTGGATGGCTCTGTCATAATCAACAATTGCCGCACGATAGTCTTTCAAGATAGAAAGCACATTACCTCTATTATAATAAGCATAGACAAAATCCGGAGCCAGCTCAATCACCTTGTCCAAATCGCGCTTTACCATTTCATAGTCCGCAGCTTTCACTGCACTCTTCTCTCCCGGACCGGCTTTCAAATCATACTCTTTTTCCATCTTCTGGTATTCCAGCTGCTTATAACGGATGAGAGCACGGTTGAAATAAACCGGGAAGAAATGATCTTCTATAATAATAGCCTGATTCAAGTCTTCAATGGCACTTGCAAAATCCTGCACCAGATAAAAGTCCAATGAACGTGCAAAACGTTTGTTCACATCATTCGGATCAGCCACAATGGCAGCAGTCTGTTCGTCAATGGATGCAAAATGTTTTGTAGCTTGTTCTTCCGTCAGAGGAGCTTCCTCATTAGTTATAATCAGACGGCCGGGAAGTACTTTCTGATTATTCAATGTTTCAATGAACTTATAATAGTTGACCTGTCGCTTCACGTCATCATGCTTTTCATAATAGGTAAGCACGAACATGGGCTGGGGAACAATATTCACATTCTTATCCTGCACGCGTCCACGATAGTCACTCTTATATTTTTCTTCTCCCTCTTCGTTGTCGGCAACCACTATCTTACGATAGTTGTTCATGTTCTTATCGGACTTCTTACGGGTTTTATTATTCTCCGTATTATCGGCAGTCTGCTTATTAGGATCTACTCCGCTCTGTTTATCCAGCTGTGCTTTCAACACCTTGAATTCATCTGCATCAGCACCTTTCACATCCCCTATTTTCCTACGCGCCTGCGCTCTGTACTGATATCCCAGCAAGAAATTGGGATATTCATTTATCACCGTAGAATAATCTTTAATTGCCCTTTATAATCTCCTGTCTGATCCAACAACAGACCACGGTTGAAAATAGCCATCATATTGTCGGGCTCCATTTCGATAACAAAATTAAAGTCTTGAATAGCCCGGTTGTCATCGCCTACTTGTGCACGTAACAAGCCCCGGTTATAATGGCCGATGAAATTATTGGGATCAATATCCAATGCAATATCATAGTCACTCATCGCTCCTCTCAGGTTATTCTGATGGTAACGGGCCAAAGCACGGTTGATATAAACACCTGAATTCCGGGTGGACAGACGGATGGCATGATCAAAATCGGCTTCCGCATCTTTATATCTCTGCTGTTGCAGACGAAGGATAGCACGGCTGGCCCATGTATCTGCATCATAACGGTCTATTTCAATCGCCTTGCCAAAGTCTTTTTCGGCAGCCAAAGTATCTTTCTGCTTCAAATCCACCTCACCACGCATCAAATAGGCCTTTGTATATCGGGGGGAAATGGCGATCAGCTTATCCAGATCATTCTTCGCCCCCTTATAATCCTCCTGTCTGATACGGCAAAGGGCCATATTATGCCATACCCCTATGTTCTCAGGAGCAAACTCCAACGCCTTGGTATAATCTTCTATAGCTCCCGCAAAATTATTCTGCTGGATCCGTGCCAATCCACGCACCTGATAAGCACTTACCACAAACGGATTCCTCTCAATAGCTTCCGAACAATCACTCTCCGCCCCCTGAAAATCATCCAAATTTATCTTCGCCAGACCTCTATAGAAATAAGGATCAGACAAATAAGGCTTTGCATTAATCACCTGATTGAAATATTGAATCGAAAGGACATAATCCTCAAAATAAAGCGCATTACGCCCTATCGCCATCACCCTGTCCGTATTTATCTGTGCCGAAGCCACTACAGGGAACATTATTAATAATGTATAGAGTATCCGTTTTATCATTTTGTATTTATAAAAATACGGTTTTCCCACAAATGCGCCACTGGTGGCGCATAGATCAAAATTGCGGAGTTATCATTTTATAGTCTTGACCTTATAGGAGCAACGCGCCTTGCCCTTCAGCATGGCCCCCAGCTTTCCTTTAATCATCTGTTTGCGTAATGCAGACAAATGATCAATGAACATTTTTCCGTCCAGATGATCAAATTCATGCTGCATGACCCTTGCCAAATAGCCTTCCACCCACTCGTCATGTTCTTTCAGCTCCTCATCCAAATAAGTCACATGAATACGGTCCGGACGTTTCACCGTTTCATGGATACCGGGCAAACTCAAACAACCTTCTTCCATGCTGACTTCCTCTCCACCCACTTCTAAAATATGAGGATTTATATAGGCACGGCGGAAATCCTTGAATTCGGGCAAGTCATCAGACATCACATCCAAATCAATAGTTACAACACGAATAGGCAGACCTATTTGCGGAGCAGCCAAGCCCACACCATCTGCACGATTCATGGTTTCAAACATATTTGCTATCAACTCTTTCAAATTAGGGTAATCCGGGGTAATATCCTCTGCTTCTTTACGCAACACCGGTTGTCCGTACACATAAATAGGTAATATCATTTTTCTTAATCTGTTTTTATTTATTAAATATATTTCTTCGACTCCAAATAAGACTGTAAGATTATCGTAGCACTGATTTCATCAACCAAGGCTTTGTTCTGTCTGTCTTTTTTCTTCAAGCCTCCATCCAACATGGCTTGGTGGGCCAATACGGACGTAAACCGCTCGTCAACAAACTCTACCGGTATATCCGGTAATTTTTTCCTTAGTTGATTGACAAAAGGGACAATATTACGCATATTTTCCGACTCCTGATTATTCATTTGCTTAGGATGCCCCACAATGATGCGTTCCACAGGCTCTTTTTCCACATATTTCAGAATAAAGTCCAGTAGTTGGTGTGTAGGAACAGTCGTCAACCCGTTTGCAATAATCTGCAAAACATCCGTCACAGCCACACCTGTGCGCTTTTTACCGTAATCTATCGCTAATATTCTACTCATATAGTTTGCAAAAATACAAATTTATTCCATACCTATTTTATATATAAAGATTAAAATATGCTTTTTTGTTTTTTCAAAAGGAATGATTCATTTCGTTTAATTTTATTTGCTATTTAAAAAATAGTACTTATTTTTGCACCGAATATGTGATGTGGCTTAGCGTAAGGGTCGCATAATGTTAAATCGAAACAAGTATTTGTTATAAAATGAAAAATCAGAGCTCTTCCAAAGGAGTTTCATATAGATGTTTGTTGTATTGTATAGCTATATTGTTGCTTGTTATGATTCCATTAAAAAGTTTCAGCCAATCAACAGGAGAATTAACAACAGACAGTCTTGTAAAAATGGGATTTGAAAATGTAAGATGGACAGATACTCCTGAAGAAAGAGTTTATGTGGTTGAAAACAGTGCTTACAAAATTCAAGCGTTGGGCATCAGAAAGGCTGTAGATATCATACAGTCGATGGGATTACCCAAGGACAAATCTTGTAAGTTGATTGTTACCAACTATAATATACCTCAGGTCTCACTGACCTATCAGCCTCTTGCCGGTGACACAACAGTGGTAAGCGGTGAAGACTGGAAAGTCAGTTATGATATAGGTGACAGTTGGGACAAGGTGAAGAAAGAAAAGAAAAAGAACAGTTCGCTGTTTAAAGTAGATATTATGGTATATCCTCAATTATCATATATGAATATGATTATTACACAAATATATCAGGTGTTATTTGACTTAAGCCCAGCTATTGAAGTTTCCTTATGGCCAGGAAGTAAGTTAACAGGACAGATAAAGATACCTGTGTATAACGATGGATATGGGATATTGGAAGATAAAGTTCATCCGGGACATATAACCCTTTCCCAGCGTTTCCGTCTGCCATATAATATATATGGGAAAGCAACTATAGGCTATTTTAATGCAGACAGATGGGGAAGTGATTTATCATTGTTTTATCCGTTTAAAGACGAACGTTTCTCTATAGAAGCACGTATTGGTTATGTAGGTATAGGTTATTGGAATGGCTTCAAGCTACATTATGATACGAAAATGACAACAACATGGACAATTGGAGGAAACTTTTATTGGCCGAGATATAATACACAATTTAGCTTAAAAGGAGAAAGATATTTATTAGGAGAAAAAGGTATCAAGTTTGAAATGATACGTCATTTCCGATATGCGTCCATAGGTTTTTACGCAATGAAAGCAGAACATGCCAACAGTAATGGTGGATTCAGGTTTCAAGTCGCGCTTCCTTTTTATAAAAACAAAAGACATAAATATATACCGCGTGTAAACTTCTCAAATAATATGGGAATTATTTATAACGCAGGAAATGAACGAAAATATTATAAACAATATAAAGCTGAAACGAGTGACAACATAATGGAAAGTAATAGTTTTAATCCATATTTTATTAAATCAGAATTATTAAAATTTTAATTTTATCGAGATGAAAAAAAACAAATTTTTAAGTGGTTTAAGTGCTAAATTGGCACTGGCCATAGTAGCATTGACAACAACAATGTTTACTTCTTGTGAGAAGGAAAATATTGGAATTGAGGTTACCCCCGTAAATGCAAAATTTATTATAACCCCCGTGGTTATTGATGCGACTACAGGTACAGATGTAACTCAAAGTGCAGAAATTTCTTTCAGTAAAGGTAACGGAACCTACGAAGGTACACCTGAACTAGCTAGTGAATCCATTAATATAAATGCAAAATACAAGGGAATGACTGGTTCTGCATCAGTTACTATTCCTGCACTAAAAGCAGGTCAATTCGGTGCAAAAGAAGTTACTATTATCTTAAGCGAGAATTTCTTTGCACAAGAAGAAAGTAGTAATTCTCAAATAGAAACAACTAAACACAGTGGGTTCAAGGATAATACCAGTGATTATTGGTATTACATTACAGTAACTTACACTAAAAAAGAAGGTAGTGAAGTTATAAAGAACGATTATGAGGGAGACGACAGCGAAATAAAGAACATTATAGATGCTTATAATAAAGGTGTCCGAGAAGACAAAGTGACTCTAAATGATGTACAGGTATTAGCACATTCTCGTTTTAGTGTTTTTGTGGACTATATGAAAACAACATCTGTTTATCAGATAATCGAAAAATCACCTAAAAGAGATGGAAATCCTGTTGCAAGCTTCACAGTCGATTCTTACAATACTATAGTTTCTCCTAAAAATGAGCAAATACCGGGTCATGGACATGCTCCAAGTCACGGCCACGGTCATGGACATGGAGATGACAGCAATGCCGGTGGTGGTATTATTATTGCAGACTAATAGCCAGTTAATATTTTGATTTAATCACTAAAAACATAATATAATGAAATATAAATTTTTAACCCTGTCTTTATTATTGGCAGGCGTATGTGCAACAACAATTAAAGCACAAGAAACTAATTATTATACTCCGAAATGGAGCGATAATATTTTTATTAGCGTAGGTGGTGGTATACACTCTGTAGCAAACGATGGATTTAACAGAATATCTCCGAATTTCAGTATTTCGCTTGGTAAATATATTACTCCGACTTGGGGAATACGCGGTCAAGTGAACGGAATATGGCAAAGTTTATGTTTACAAGAAATTGGCTATCACGAACACAACAAGAACTATGTTGGAGCGAATATTGATGCAATGGTAAACTTGTCATCTTTATTTGCAGGCGCTAATCCTAACCGTTTCTTTGAAGTTTATGGTTTTGTAGGTCCTCAGTTATCTGTTGCAAAATCTGCAAATGTTGTTTATACTTACGATGGCAACACAGGTGAAAGAACTGGTGTTTCTACATCCGGTGAAGCAAAAGCTAAAGCTCGTATAGGCGCTTCTGCCGGTTTAGGTTTAAAGTTTAACTTAAACAATAAATGGGCTATCGATGTTGAAGCTCGTGGTGCAATCGCTCCTTCAATCTTCGGTAACATCAGCGATCACCGTAAGGCAGAAGGTACAGGTATGATCACAGCAGGTGTAAGCTATACTTTTGGTGGCAAGAAGTTTGCTAAAGTTGAAGACCGTGTAGTAGAAAAAGAAGTGATCAAGGAAGTGGTTCGTGAAGTTCCGAAAGAAGTAGTCAAGGAAGTGATTAAAGAAGTTCCTAGCGCTGCAGAAGTTGCTATCTTCTTCAAGATCGGTAAAGCAAAGATCAGTCCGGAAGGCATGGTTAATGTACAGTTAATGGCTAAAGCTATCAAAGCTAATCCTAACGCTAAGTACAAAATCGCAGGTTTCGCTGATAAAGCTACAGGATCTGCTTCATTCAACCAGACTTTGTCTGAAAAACGTGCTCAGGCTGTTTACGATGCATTGGTTGCAGAAGGCGTAAAAGAAAGCCAACTTGAAAAAGTTGCTATGGGTGGAACAGACAACATGTTTGGCAAGAACTATCTGAACCGCGTAGTTATTCTGGAAGTAAAATAATCATTGCTACCTGATAAAACTCTGATAAATTAAAGAAGGGGGTATCGTAACAAACGATGCTCCTCTTTTCTTCAACTGCATTTTAATCACATAAGCAGCAACAGCAAACAAACCGTATAACAAGAATCTACGAATCTTGGCTATACAATTCCGGAAACCAGAGGCAGCATTTACCGAATCTTGTAACAAGATACCGGGCTATATCACAAACAAAAAGCTTTTTTAAAATACTCCCAGGATATATAAACAAAGGGCATATAATGTTGCAGGTGCAAGATATATATCTTGCACCTGCAACATTACACAAACAAAAGCATTTACTTATCTTCAATAGACCAGCTTCACATTGTCAACCCAAAGCGTATTTCCGGGAGAGCCGATAAAAGCTCCCCCATGACTGGACGAAAATTGCAGTATCATGTGGGTAGGATTCTCATTGGCCTCCGCCCATCCTGTTTCTTTAATCAAGACACTTTCTCCCTTACTATTTCTAGTATAATCTCGCTCTCTCAACCCCATCGTTTCATGATCATAAGACGGATGCTTGGTTATATCACCATACAGCACTTCATAAGTAGCACCATTCACCCAACCATCCGAGTCCTTATCATACTTCACCACCATAGTTCCTACCCTCTTCGCAGTAATATTTCCTTCAGCGTCCTCCATACGTTTTTGCAAAAAGAAAACAGTTATCGCACAATCCTGCCCTGCCACCTGACCTTTCTTGCTGAAGCCTGTCAACCGGATACGATCTTTCTCACCAGACATCTTTACCTTATAATCATAACGGACAGCTTTGGGACGTTGGGTAAAAGGAACTCCCCAATTCATATTCTTCTCAGCATTCTTGGTTCCTGTTATCGGCTCCAACATATCACCCAAATAAATGGATCCGGCTGCCAATACAGTAATATTCACCATTCCCAATACCTTGACGCTCTCTATATGCGTTTCCAGACGAGCACAATATCCATTGTCCCGTTTGTCCCTGTAAACAGAATTATTTGTTTTAACAATGCCCACTACCTTAGCCATCACATTAGAGGTTCCCCAAGGAGACCCTCCCATATTCTTATAAGGTTTGTTACCATCTATTTCCTTTGTAGGGCCTATCTCATAAAGAAGTTTGGTATTGCCGCCTATAACACCGGACTCATGAACCTTACGGATTATCCACTGATCCATATCTCCGTATTTTATAGGTACCACCTTTTCCTGGGCAAAGCCATACAGCGGTGCTATAGCCAAAAGAGCAGCGACCGATAATCTGCCATAATATTTCATACCCTTAGTTTTTATTGTTGTTTAGAACCGGCAAAGCTATAAAAAAAAGCGGCAACTTCACAGTTGCCGCTTTTAATAAAGAAAAATAGACTATATTTTCTTCTTAATTTACCAAAAAGAAATCATTAATATACTCTATATAGTAACCATGCCTTTTGGAAATCGTCACGGTTAGGATATTTTGCCTTAAATTCCTCCTTTGCCTGAGTAGCCTCCGCACGGTCATCGTATGAAGATGCTATAACGCGATACGTATTTCTTTCAGCATTATAAACCACTTTGGCATTATAGCCTTGGCCATCCAAATATTGTTTCAGACCTTCCGCATTCGCTTTCACGCCAAAGCTACCACATACTACGCTATATGCTTTTAAGCCGTCACCTGAAACCAGTTCTACTTTCTCTTCGCGAACCGGACCGGCAACAGGAGCAGTTGTCACGGGGGCAGATACTACCGGAGCAGCTTCAACCGGAGTCGCTTCTACCTGATCGGCAGGAGCTTCAGCCAATTCCTGTTGTTTTGCCTTTTCATAAGCCTTCTTGTAAGCACTTTCGCTAGATTTACATGAGGAAAATGCCAAGGCTACGCACAATCCCATACCCAACACAACTAATTTTTTCATGATTACTCAATCTTTTATAAATTAATACTCTAGTTTAATTCCATTATATTGGTGCAAAAGTAGCAATATATCAACAGCTTTCACAGCAAGAACGGAGTTAAATTTAGTTAATCAGAGAAGAATCTCCAATTTCTATTCAAAAATAGACAAAATAAACAACAACATTCAGTTTTATTTGTTAGATTTGTAAGGTACAAAAAACAAAAAACTATGAAAGGATTAAGTATTTTAGCTGCATTCCTAGGCGGAGCCGTAGTTGGTGCAGCAGCCGGTATTTTATTTGCTCCTGAAAGCGGAGAAGACACTCGTAGCAAAATTGCTGATGCTTTACGTAAAAGAGGTATCAAATTAAGTCGCACAGATATGGAAAATCTGGTCGATGAAATTGCAGCCGAGGTAAAAGAATAAGCAACGCCCACAAAAGTGTATTGTCATTCCGGATACAAGTCCGGAATGACAATAATTTTTAAATCAAAACTCCACGCATGTTTGCAAACGATAAAAATATAGATAATCTGCAACAACTTCTGGCAGAGCTTAAAAAGTACGCAGAGTTACAAAAGGATTATGTAAAACTACATTTAGTAGAAAAACTTACTATACTGATATCAACCCTCATCCTTGTCTTTATATTATTGATATTAGGTATTATCGCCCTTTTCTACTTATCATTTACATTGGCCTATGTACTCGCACCTCATGTAGGCGGGCTTATGGCCAGTTATGGAATCATTACCGGATGCATTATTCTGCTGATTCTGTTAATCGTTTTATTCCGCAAACGGCTGATTGTTCAGCCTATGGTAAATTTCCTTGCCAACTTGCTTTTAAATGACAACTGATTATGAAAGAGAATACTCCTAATAAAACGCCCATCATCACTTTGGAAGTGATAGCACAACGAAAAGCTGAGAAGTTGGAAGAAGTACAGCAAGCTAAAAAAGAAATGGTACAAACCATACATGAACTTTTTGCGCCTGTAGAACACAAAGGAGGCGTAGAAGGCATTATGCAACATATCAATACAGGAATCGCCGTTTATGACGGAGTACGGACCGGTATCAAGATCATGCAAAGAATCAGAGGATATTTCCTGAAAAAAAAGAAATAACTTAGTATTAACCACAACATTTTATCCACATGAAAAGACAGCTACTAGGTGTGGCGGCAATTTTGTTGTCAATTTCCACGTATGCACAGGACAATCCATTATGGATGCGTTATTGTGCCATTTCTCCGGATGGAACCACCATCGCATTCACCTATAAAGGTGACATCTACACAGTACCCTCTACAGGCGGCAGGGCCAGTCAGATTACAACCAACCCTGCCCACGACACCAAACCCATCTGGAGCCCTGACGGAAAAAAAATTGCTTTCGCATCAGACCGAATGGGAAGTATGGATATTTTTGAGGTAAACAAGGAAGGGGGTATCCCCAAAAGATTAACTACCCATTCGGGTAATGAAACACCGGTGGCTTATAAAGATGCCGGACACATTCTGTTTCTAGCCAATATAATGCCAACAGCAGAAGACGCACAATTCCCCGGACAATTCCAACAAGTATATGAAGTCAATACCGAAGGCGGACGCCCCATCCTCTTCTCTTCCATGCCGATGGAAGATATCAGTATCAATCATACAGGCAATACTTTACTCTACCATGACAAAAAAGGATATGAAGACCCTTGGCGTAAACATCACACTTCATCCATTACCCGCGATATTTGGCTGTGTTCTCTGAATGGAAACCGTACCTTTCGCAAACAAACTGCTTTCAATGGTGAGGACCGCACTCCCGTTTGGGCTTCAGATGATAAATCATTCTATTATTTAAGTGAGGAAAAAGGCTCATTTAATATTTTCAAACGTAATATTGACGGTAATACATCCAAACAAATTACCAACCATACCAAACATCCGGTACGCTTCCTGAGTGCCGCCTCCAATGGAACATTATGCTATGGATATGATGGCGAAATCTACACGGTAAAAGAAGGTGCCATTCCGCAAAAAGTTCAGATTTCCATTGTCACCGACAAGAACGACAAAGATCTCATCCGCCAGATCAAGCGTAGCGGAGCAACAGAGATATCCCTTTCGTCCGATGCAAAGGAAATTGCTTTTGTACTACGCGGAGATGTATATGTCACATCAACAGAATACAGCACTACTAAACAAATCACCAATACTCCGCAACAGGAACGCGATATTCACTTTTCTCCGGACGGAAGAAGTATTGTTTACGCTGCCGAAAGAAACGGATTATGGCAGATTTATCAAACCAGTCTAGCTAAAAAGGAAGAAAAACAGTTCGCTTACGCAACCGATATCAAAGAGGAAAGACTGACCAATTCGGATATCACTTCATTCCAACCTCAATACAGTCCTGACGGTAAAGAAGTAGCCTTTCTTGAAAACCGTACTACCATCCGTGTTCTGAATCTGAAATCAAAAGCTGTACGCACCGTCATGGACGGCAAGTACGAATATTCTTATAGTGACGGCGACCAATGGTATCAATGGAGTCCGGACAGCAAATGGATTCTTACCAACTACATAGGTATTGGCGGATGGAATAACAAGGATGTTGCACTGGTCAACGCATCTGGTAACGGAGAAATTCATAATCTGACCGAAAGTGGATACAGTGACGGCAATGCCAAATGGGTATTGGATGGAAAAGCCATGATTTGGGAAAGTGACCGCGCAGGATTCCGCAGTCACGGAAGCTGGGGTGCTGAAGCGGATATCTATATCATGTTCTTCGACCTGGACGCATACGACCGTTTCAGAATGAGCAAGGAAGAACTTGCCTTACTGGAAGACTCGGAAAAGAAAGACAAAGAGAAGAGTGAAGAGAAGGAGAAGGCCGATCATAAAAAAGATAAAAAGAAAGACTCCAAGAAAGAAGATGACAAGAAGGAAGTAAAGCCACTGGTTTTCGACCTTGAAAACAGCCGTGACCGTGTGATTCGTCTGACTGTAAATTCTTCACGATTGGGAGATGCTGTATTAACTCCGAAGGGTGACAAACTATATTATCAAGCAGCCTTCGAAAGCGGATATGATTTATGGGAACACGATCTTAAAGAAAACAAGACTAAAATCGTCATGAAAAAAGTCGGTGGCGGAGCCCTGCTTCCTGATAAGAAAGGCGAGAATCTGTTCCTTTGCAGCCAAGGTGGTATCAAGAAAGTCACTGTCAGCAGTGGTGAAACCAAACCTGTAGAATTCGAAGCTTTCTTCGACTACCAACCCTATGGTGAACGCGAATATATTTTCGATCATGTATGGCAACAAGTAGAAGATAAATTCTATGTAAAAGATCTGCACGGAGTAGACTGGAAAGGCTATCACGAAGCATACGCACGCTTTCTTCCATACATCAATAACAATTATGATTTTCAGGAAATGCTGAGTGAAATGCTGGGTGAGTTAAACGGTTCGCACACCGGAGCACGTTACTACTCAAACGGCCCTATACTATCCACAGCGACCCTAGGAGTATTCTATGACGAAACTTATGATGGTGACGGGTTAAAAATTAAAGAAATATTGGCAAAAGGCCCATTTGCCGTGAAAAAAACGGATGTTACTCCCGGTTGCATCATCGAGAAAATTGACGGCAAACCTATCGTGAAAGGGCAAGACTACTTCCCGCTGCTGGAAGGCAAAGCCGGAAGAAAAGTGTTACTGGCCATATATAATCCGGCTACCGGCAAACGTTTTGATATCACCATCAAAGCTATCAGCATGGGCGAACAAAGTAACTTGCTGTACAAACGTTGGGTAGAACGTTGCCGCAATATAGTCGATAAGTTATCCGAAGGCCGCATCGGCTATGTACACGTAAAAGGCATGGACAGTCAAAGTTTCCGCGAAGTATATAGTGAAGTATTGGGACGCTGCCGCAACAAAGAAGCTATTATTGTAGACACACGCCACAATGGAGGCGGATGGCTACATGATGACTTGGCCACTTTATTAAGCGGCAAGGAATATCAGCGTTTCGTTCCACGCGGACAATACATAGGCAGCGACCCATTCAATAAATGGCTCAAGCCATCCTGCGTATTGGTATGCGAGGACAATTACAGTAACGCACATGGCTTCCCATGGGTTTACAAGGAATTAAAGATAGGCAAACTGATTGGTGCTCCGGTTCCGGGCACAATGACTGCCGTATGGTGGGAAAACCAGATCGACCCGAGCATTGTGTTCGGTATTCCTCAAGTGGGTTGTATGGATATGCGTGGACAATATGCGGAAAATCACCAACTTTCTCCAAACATTGAAGTTTATAATACTCCAGAAAAGGCATTGGCAGGTGAAGACCAGCAGTTGGAAGCAGCCGTACAAGAAATGCTGAAAACAATAGGGGAAAAGAAATAAAACAATCCCATCCTGATAAAAAGAAAAGGGTGTCAAAACACAACCTTTGAGGAAAAGGACTTTTCATCCGAGGCTACTTTGACACCCTTTATCAACCATAAAAAGAGCCGTATCAACTCTACTCCCGAGTAATGATACGGCTCTTTTCTATACATTACAGCAAGATAATGTATGGGGCATCTATGCTGAGCATACTTAAATATGTCATAATGATGCTCTATAAGTTGTTCCCACTCATGCCCTCATTTCCAACTATAACCCACTCATTGTAAAGTCATTACCCTCACTCCTTATTCCTCATTCTCATCTCTTAAGACACTCATTCACAATATAATATACATTCACAAGCCTATAAACCGGTTGTTTGGTAAGCCCCCTGTTTTTTCAGTTTTTCTTCCTTGCACAAACGACATAAATAACGGTGTCGTAGTTTGTATCATACTGTTCTTCTTTGACGATTAAAAGTTCAATATCTGTTAATCACGAATGTAATTAAGTCTAATCACTATTGTAGTTAACTTTAACCACTACTGTAATTAAACTTAGTCACAGTGGTGAATAAGCAATTACAAACATATAAAAGTGAGAAAATAAAAGGGAGAAAACAGATAAGAGACAGGGAAATATGCATACATAGACTACCGCCAACTCGCTGCACAAGCCATGCAGCTGCTTTATAAGAACGAACGTTATGGGTTGAATGATGAAAATGAGAAGGTATTTTGGCAAAACAACACCGAATTTGAGTAAATTTCGCCTTTGGAACAGTTGTTTAAATGTCACTTCTATTCCGCCACTACAGAGAAGAAGGGAGAAAGGCTGACCGCACATGAAGATTTTCAATTATTTGCAAGAGCACAAGCGTGAAAAACCTGTCAATCAACAAGATAAATTAACACAGACACATTATCCGCAAACTGAACATTCACCCAAAAGCCAGCAGAAAAGGTACTTTATATCACATGATAAAGTTAGAATAATTTATTTTCAATCATCTGTGTTAGTGAGGGCAATGCCCTCACTAACACAGATGCTACCATCACTAATAAGCAGTTCATTATAAACTAGTTAGAACCAAAGTGAGGGCATGAGGGCATTTTCGCGTCCAACTTTCTATTTGTTAAGTTGAAAGGGATGGCTTCTATTCTCCGGTATGAAAGACACCATTTCCGGCATCGCACCAACTTATCTTGCTCTTTCTTTCCAAAGACGAGTCATATCTTCCAAAGTCTTTCCTTTTGTTTCAGGAACCATCTTCCACACAAACAGAGCTGCAAGCACACAAATCACGCCATAAAGCCCATAGGCAAATACCGGACTGAATTCATACATGGCAGGAAAAGTGGAAGAAACCAGATAATTGAATATCCACTGGAAAGCTACAGCGATAGCCACTGCCTTGCCGCGGATAGTATTCGGAAATATCTCTGCAATCAACACCCAGCAGATAGGTCCCCATGACATCATAAAGAATGCAGCATAAACTATGATGGAAAGAACAGGAAGAATACCTCCCACCTGAAACTCATCACAAAACGCAACACAGAATGCACCTACAGCCATGCCAATAGAACCAACAATCAACAAGGGTTTACGTCCCATCTTCTCTACGGTAAAGATGGCAATCAATGTAAAGAGAATATTAACTACCCCATTACCACAGTCTGCATCATACCATCGCCACCGCCACCGATTTTTTCAAAAATACGCGGTGCATAATAAAGCACAGCATTAATGCCGATAGCTTGCTGAAATACAGAAAGCAAGATGCCGACTACAATAACTGTCAGCCCGTATGTAAGCAGTTTTTCCGTTTTCTCGGAAGTCACAGCCTTTATTTCAGACAAAATAGTTTTAGCCTTATCTGTTCCATTTACTTTTTCAAGTACAGAAAACGCTTTATCATCCTGATGGGTCATAGCCAAATAGCGCGGAGTTTCAGGAACCAAAAACAATAAAATGCCAAATAATGCAGCCGGAACCGCTTCTGAACCAAACATATATCTCCAACCATCGGAAACAAGCACTTCATCCGGCATACCATCTTTAATCATATAATTGACAAAATAGACTACCAACATGCCAAAAATAATAGCAAACTGATTACAGGAAACCAATTTACCACGAATTTCGGAAGGGGCAATTTCGGCAATGTACATCGGACAAACAGCAGAGGCAAGTCCTACACCGATTCCCCCGATGATACGATAAAAGTTAAAAGCAAGGATCAATGCAAACGAAGTATCTCCTTTAGAGAAAAATAAAAATTCGGGATAATAAGAGCCTAAAGCAGACAGGAAGAACAATAAAGCAGCCAGACGCAACGAATTACGACGTCCTAGCCCCGAAGCAAAATAACCGGAAAAAGCACTGCCAATGACGCAACCTATCAATGCACTGGAAGCAGTCACGCCATGCCAGAAAGCATCTAATCCCAAATGTTTTTGCAGAGCCTGCTCCGCCCCCGAAATAACAGCTGTATCATAACCGAAAAGTAAACCGCCGAGAATGGCTATAAACACCACTCCCATCAGATAGAAATTGTTTTTCTTGTTTTTCATAATAAAAGAATTATAATAGTTTTCGTAATAAATACAATAACAAAGCTGTGCGAAAATAATCATTAATACGTAATTCTATTATAATTCTCCAACCATTTTAAATCTTTTTCACATCAAGGAAAAACAAGATTATTCCGTCTGAACTGTTCTATGTCTTCCTTTTTTAATCCTATCTTATCCAATGACTTAGGAAGATTATGGTCATTAAGATAATAACGCGGACGAATGAGATATTGTCTGTTTGCTACCGATAGGCTATCTGCCCTATAAGGTGTCTGTACCCCTGCCAAATTCAGCATGGTATGAAACACGGAGGCATTTCCCGCCACCGGTTTTTCACGGTTCTGCAATATAGCTTCATGTACTTCCACATTCTTTCTATATGTTTTGGACAACCAAATTAAAAATGGCACATGCAGTTGATAATAAGACGGGACTGGGGATGCATGTAAAAATAATTTTCGATTATCATCAAAAATATCCTCTCCATGATCCGAAGTATAAAGCATAGCCGAAAAAGAGTTTGTTTTCTGCAATAAAGTGATCAAAGAAGCCAGGAAACCATCTGTATAACGGATGGTATTATCATATGCATTCATCAAATACTCTTTATTCTCATATTTGGCGTCTGTCAGATTATCCGGTTTAAAGACAGACATGGATTCGGGATAACGTTCTTTATAATTAAAATGTGATCCATAGGCATGCAGCACGATGAATAATTTTTGATGACCTGCCTTTAGCTCCTTTTCTACCAGAAACAATAGTTCGTCATCCGAAATATTGGCTCCTTTCGGAGCATCTTTCTTGATAAACTTCCAATCATCTGCCTCCATCCCCAAAAAATCAATAAAAGAATGGTTAGGAAGCTGGTTCGAAAAAAAGGCAGTATGAAATCCTGCTTCCTTGAAAGCGGTAATGATTCCTTTCTGTCTATAAAGACAGTCATAATCCTCAGCCGAAGCTGCCGAAAGCAACATAGGCACACTTTTATGAGTAGTATTAGACTGGGTAAGCACATCCGTGAAAGTTACCACCCCCTCCATTTTATCAAGTAATGGAGTAGTATTCCTTTCATAACCATAAAGTCCGAAATTACAGGCACGGGCCGTTTCCCCTATCACCAAGACATAAACTTCCCGGCTGTTTTCATCATGTGCGGCACTGGCATTAAAAGTAAAATCCCTTGAAGTTTCCGCATATCCGGCTGTTTCGCCCGCACGTTCTGCAGCCAATACTAGATTATAACATACATTAGCCGGATACATTTCGATCTTTACCTGATAATCACGTTGCGTCGCATAGCAGATAACGGTCAATAACGCTCCTGCAACAATGCCTGCCAAGGCATACTTACGTTGAGAACGAATAAAAGAATATTCCAACTGATTACCCCGGGCCCATGAAAAACCTCCCAAGACCAAAGCAGGAATGTAAACAACAAAAACACCAATTACAGCCGGCAGTAAATTATCCAACAGTTCCAGCGCCTCCCCGGAATTAGTAGTTGTCAGATTCAGGAACATATCTACTGCAATGATAGAACGCCCGAACAGGTATAGCAATACCAGTTGGAATGCCGCAAAGAAAACAAACGGAAATAAGATCCAAATAGTCTTTCCAGGTTTACGCCCCAATGTCATAATCAACCAATAAACCGATACCGGCAGAATGACATTACAAATACGTGCCCAAAGTGTCATTTGCTGTTCTGTAAAAAACAATGCCACATTGGGAATGGCCAAGACAACGATGAACAGAACGAACAACCGTTGTGGCTCACAACACCACTGAATAAATTCTTTAAAATGCTTCATTTATATTAAAGATAAAACCAGACTGTCCATTTTTTCCAAATCCATAGTCCAGACGAACATTTACATTCTTTTTAAACTCCCAACGATAACCTATTCCATAATTAGGCAACACTCTGTCCATGCACAAAGCACTGAACTTATTGAATACAGTTCCGGCCCCTATCCAAACTACAACACCATTACGTTTCCATACATGCTGACGCAATTCCACCTGCCCCTCTATTTTATGCTTGTCACGATAGCGCCCTTCGTAATAACCACGCATGGAATACGAGTTTCCCAACAACGCCATCATGGCCCATGACGGATTACCGAAATTAAAAGTACCGCGTAATTCTCCTGCCAACAATCCTCCTTTCCATACAGGATGATAATAACTGGTACGCAAATCCGTAGTACTGAATGCATAATCGTTTCCTAAAAACTTAGGACGGAAACACTGGGTAATATTCAAATAATATCCCTTATGGGGATTAGTCAACACATCGCGCGAATCATATGCCAAAGAAAGGCCCACTCCATAATTAGCAGTAGTAAGATTCATCCCCTCCAGTAGTTCGGGGCGTTCCATATTCTTACCATGCACATAATCATAAGATGCCATAGGACCTATATATAGATTATCCGCTATCCGAAACAGGAAACTAGCTTTAACTTGTGCTTGCCAGCGATCTAAATCAGATTCATTGGCATCTACCTTACCCATATCGTACCCTATTCCCCAAAACTTGGAAGGAAAGGAATAAAAATAAAGAGTATAATCCAGCCGGTATTTGTCCTGCGGAAAGATATGAGTTCCGCGTATCCCCAACATATAGAAGCCAACAGTGGAAACATCTCCGAATAAAGATACATTGGACGGAGGAAGAAGCATGTCATTTCTATCGGTACGATAAAGCCCCGCCGCCACCAGTCCCAGCCCCAGTTTGGTATCCGTACTGTAATGTGGTCCGCCAATAATACTGAAATCAAATTTCTTATGATTCTTATCTTTATTAGCATCATTAAAATAGTCCAGAAACTTTTTGAAAAAAGTCCTTTTCTGTACTGTGCTGTCTTTGTGTTGCGTTGTCGTATCTTCAGGCAAATAAAACAGCCCACCCTCTTGCGTGACTGCCAAAGCCGCATCTGCCATACATATAAAGATTACGATCCAAAATGATATTTTCTTCATTGTAATCTATTCTTTTTTCCACTGTTAAAACAAGCTTTACAGTAAACATAAACTGAATAAAAACAAATAAAGCAGGTCTGGATACAAAGATAGCCAAACCTGCTTTATTGTGACTTTTTTATATAATAAGAATCTGGTCTGAATTTACCTATTTCTGTCCTAAATACCTTATACCGGTTGCTTTTCTGTAATCAGCCAACGCAATCTTCTGCTCATAATAAGATTGGATAAGGTTTGTATATGCCTGTATCCATGTCAGCTGTGCAGAAAGCACATCCAAAATAGTCAACTTACCTTCAGTATAACTAAAAGTGTTCAAATCCAAGTTCTCTTCTGCCAGTTTGCAGTTCTCCTCGGCAATACTTATCTGACGGGTATTCTCGGTCAGACTAGTCCACGCCTTCGCCACTTCTTTGCTTATTTGGTCTTGCTTATCTTGCAATGCATACTGCTTGCTTAATAAAATAGCCTTCTGTGCAGCCGTCGATTTAAAGCGGGCTCCCCAATGGAAAATCGGCAATTTAATAGAGGCATACACATTACTATTAAACATAGTTTCGCCCGAAATGTTCAACATCTGTGTTCCCCATGTCTCTTTAAAACCGATAGAAAGAGAAGGATTGTACTTGGCGGCAGCCAGACTTACCTGTCTTTTCTGATAATCCACATCCAACTGTGAGATAGCATAATCGGGACGCACATTCAAGGCTGTTTCCGCTCCAATAAAGGCAGGCATAGGCAATATGGTAGAAATAGAATCCGTCAAATCCATTTCAGCCAGCGGTTCCAATCCCATCAGCACATTCATATTCTGCAAGGCGACCTGATAAGACTGGTAGCTGCTGGAACGTTGCAATTCAGCCTCTTTCAAACGGGTCTGCATCTGAATGAGATCCGTCTTGCTGATATAGCCATCATCGTACTTATCTTGCAGCACTTTGGTCAACTGCTCAATAATCTGCACATACTGGCACATCGTTTCATACATTTCTTTTTGTGCGGCTGTTCCCCAATAACTGGCTTCAGCAGCATAGATAATATTATCCGTTGTCAAATCCACCGACTTATCCGCCATCTGGGTTTGTATTTGGGAAGCCTTGTAATTGTGATAGATGCTTCCACCGGCATAAATAGGTTGTGATACCCCTACTTCGGCACTGTATGAATCGTGCTCCATAGGAACAGCCATTCCGCCAAAATCCATCTCGTATTTGTTAATACGATACTGATAGCTTCCCGTTGCATCAACAGCCGGGAAGAAAGCGGTTTTTGCCGCTTTCATAGCCTTCTGCATAGCTGTACGTTGTGCCACACTCTGTTTTAAGGTTTGGCTATAATCCAGTACCTTTTGTTCAAAGGTAGAATAATCCACGACAGTCTGAGCCGAAAGTGTACCGGTCATACAAGCCATACCTATAATATAGATCATCTTAGTTTTCATTATCTGTCTGCTCTGATTTTAAAGAAAATACAATAAGTTACCGGAAGAACAAAAATGGTCAGTACCGTCGATACGAACAAACCACCCATAATGGTAGCCGCCATACCTGCAAACATGGCATCGCCCAACAATGGAAGCATACCCAGAATAGTAGTTCCGGAAGCCATGGTCACCGGAACGATACGTGTCTTGGTAGCCTCGACCACGGCAGGCACAGCCCCCTTTCCATCCTTCAACTGAAGTCCGATTTCATCGACCAGCACAATGGCATTCTTGATATTCATACCAATCAACCCCAACAGACCGAGGATGGCAAAGAAGTCCAATGACTTGCCAAACAAGAGCAATCCCCATACCACACCGATAAACACCAGCGGCAACATAAGCATAATCAATACCGGCTTGCGGTAGTTGCTGGGGAAAAGAAACAGCAGAACCACATAAATCAACAGGAAAGTCAGCGGAATATTCTTCGCCAATGCAGCGTTACTTACATCCTGTGTTTCCTGCTCACCGAAATATTTCATTTTATACCCTTCGGGCAACTGCATCTGCTCTTGTACGGCAGTAAGCACCTGTTTAAACGCAGCCATCGTATTGGCTCCACGTTTAGGTTCACATTGCATCATCATACAACGCTCGCGGTTAAAGCGACGGACTACATTATAATCATAACCCAAAGCGAAATTATCGATTACCTGTTCCACTTTCACGGAATTTCCTTTCGTACTGAATACAGGCACACTTTTCACATCATTCAAGTTCATTTTTTCCACATCCTCATCTTTTAGCAGGATAGGCAAGGAAACATCCCCCTCACGATATTCTCCCAAAGGCAAACCATTGGTAGCCGTACGGAATGAGTTGGCAACCTGCTGACGGGTAATCCCCAAGCGTAAACCTTTCTGTTGAGAGAACATCGGTTTCCACACGGGCACCTTATCTCCCCAGTTGGAACGGATATCCGTCACCATATCACACTGGCGGGCTATTTTTTTCGCCCTTTCAACCAATGCGGTCAATGTATCGGGATTTTCACCGATAAAACCGATCTCAATAGCAGCTTCAGGCACCGGAGACAAAGCAAAAAGTGCCGAACGGGTAATGATATTGGGAAAGTTCTGAGTCATGTGCTCATAAAACTGCTGTTCTACTTCGGCTGCATCTTCGGGGTCTTTAGTTTCCACCATCACATTGGCATAGTTAGACTTCGGTCCAAAAGAAGAACTTGCCAAATAGTAACGCAACGGAGTACCACCCAATGTCACCGAATATGATTTAACTTTCTCATGATTCTTCAAGTAATCCTCCACCTTCATCACATCCTGATCTACCGCATGAATACTAAATCCCTCAGGGAATACCAGATCAGCACGGAAATAAGGCTTATTCATTTTCGGGAAAAAACTCTGAGGCATAACAGCCATAATAACCAAAGAAAGCACCAAAGTTACAAAAACCGTGGTCAATGTCACAAAACGGCGTTTAATCAGCAAGGTCAGAAACTTCTCGAATTTATGATAGAGTTTAGTATCATACGGGTCTTTCATCGCACCGCCGGGAACAGCTTCTTTCAAAATAAAATTACCAAAAGTCGTAGTCTGGCACAAAGCCAGAATCCAGCTCAATCCCAGTGATACAGCCAATACAACAAATAGCGGTTTCACAATCTCAGCCACGGATGCCGGTGCCAGATACAAAGGCAGGAAAGAGCAGATAGCAATAAAAGTAGCGCCCAGCAATGCCCATTGCGGCTTGATGGCTCCCTCTATCCTGATAACGCGCTTGATACCTATCTGCGCATTATCTGTCACCACAATGGCATTGTCCACCAGCATCCCCATGGCGATAATAAATGCCGCCAAGGAAGTACGGTTCAATCCTACCCCCCACATCAACATAATAAGCAAAGTACCACCTACCGAGAAAAGTAACGAACTACCTATCAGCATACCGGCACGCGATCCCATCACCACAAAGATAATCAGGATAACAATAACCAATGATTCTATCAAATTCAGGATAAAGCCATTATTCGCCTCATCAGCAATCTTGTCCTCAGGATAAAGCGAGGTCAGTTCAATGCCGATAGGCAACAATTGCTCTATTTCCGCCAACCTTTCGTCCACTGCTTTACCCACAGCCACCACATTATCCTTTGCTCCACTGGCCACACCTATACCGATAGCACGTTTACCATTGACCCGCATCAAGGTTGAAGGCGGATCATAGTATCCACGCTCCACTGTTGCAATATCCCCCAAACGGACTTCCCGTCCGTCCTTGCTGATAATCAACTGGTTTTCTATATCTTCCAGACTGGTATAAGTCCCTTCCGTACGCAAGCGCAACTGATAAATTTCTGTCGCTATATCTCCTGTATTCACCTGTATATTCTGCTTCTGCAAGATGCCCATAATCGAAGTGGGATCAATACCCAATGCCGAAAGTTTGGAGGTAGATATCTTGACATTGATCACTTCGGTCTGCTCTCCGTATAACATTACTTTCTGTACTCCCTCAATCGGGGTCAGCTGAGTACGGATACGCTGTGCCCAGTCACGCAAATCGGTATACGAGAAGCCCTCATCAGCTGTCAAAGCATAATAAATACCATACACATCACCAAAGTCATCATTTACAGTAATGGTAGACGCCCCACTGGGCAACTTAGGTTGTATATTCGCCACTTTACGACGTAATTCGTCCCATTTTACAGGCATATAATCCGGATCAATCGTAGGCTGAAGTTCAATAGAAATCTTAGACAGTCCGAAATAAGATTCCGATTTAATCTGATATACATCTGTCATGGACTGAATTTCACGTTCAATCGGTTCCGTAATCAGTTTCTCCACTTCATGTGGATTCGCTCCCGGATACTGGGTAACCAATACCGCAGTCTTTATCACAAAAGGCGCATCTTCTTTCTTAGGCAGCTTGAAGAAGGAGATTACTCCGCCTATCAACAAAATAGCCAAAAAGAAATAGATAACCTTCCGGTTCTCCAAAGAATATTTTGGAATATTCATGATATGCTCTCTCCTTTTTTATTCTGTTAATATTTTTACTTGCTGGCCATCTACCAGATAAGACGCTCCGGCAGACACAACCTGTTCGCCCGGTTCAATATTTCCGGATACTATCAGGTCGTTACGTCCTACAATAATTCCCTCATCACTGACTTTACGCAGTTCTACTTTCTGTGTAGACGGATTATATATAAATACGATCTTGCTATTCAAGTTATTATCAAACACTACAGCGGACAAAGGCACTGTAATTCCTTCTTTTACCACATCATTCTCAATATTGACAATAACACGGCAAGAAAAGCCCACCGATACCTTATATTTTTTCAAATCAAATTCCGGATCATCAATGTAAAGGAATACAGGAACTCCTGCCCCATCGGGAGAAGCCTCTACATACTCCTTTACTTTTGCCTGAAATAATTTTCCTTTATAGGCATCAAATTCTACGTAAATAGTAGAAGGAGAAGTTACATAAGAAATATTCGTTTCGGGGATAGTGAACTCCACTTGCAATTTAGCCGGATTAATCAAACACACCACTCCTTGTCCTGGCTGTACACGCTGATAGTTTTCAACATATTTTTTTTGGATAAAGCCATCAAATGGAGCGCGTAGCTTGGTGTCATTCAATGTGTTTTGCGCATTTTCAAATGCCGATTTGGCATTGGTATACGAAGCTTGGGTCGTTTCGAACTCTTGCATGGAAATAGCATTCTTGGCCAACAGTTTCTCTGCGCGTTGCATCTGTGATGACGCCTTTTGGAATGAAGCCCTCTTAGCGTCATAATCCAGTTTGTAATCTGTCGGATCAATTTCGGCCACTACCTGTCCTTTCTTCACCCGTTGTCCTTCGAGTACATTCATTGCTACCAGCGGACCGGACATTTTAAATGCCAAGTCACTGAACTGATCAGGCGACACAACACCTGAATACGATTTTTCGATCCTGCTTAACGAGGTCACTTCCGCCAATTTCACGGGCCGGGGACCGCGTTCTTGTGCAGGTTGCTGTCCGCAAGAACAGAACACTGCCGCAATCATTGCCATAATAGACAAATTTTTACCTTTCATACTGTTTATCTTCACTATTAGTTTCGCTGCAAAGTTCTTATAATTATTAAAAGCGTACAAGTGCTAACAGTAAGATATATTAGTCTATTTTTAAGCATTTTCTTTGTTATCTGCTCTAACTGCCCTATATTTGTGGTGCATAATCAAAACCTTCTTTATTTTTATGAAGTATATAGATGACATTAACTTATTTAAATCGAATAAGGATTTCGTTGCAGAAATTGACATGACAGGATCATTAGGCCGTATTTACCACTACCCGCAACGAATGGAAGGATGCTTGTTCCTTCTGTGCCTGCGAGGTGAATGTGACATAACGATCCATCTGTCTGAACACAAGATACAAAAGAACGACATTGTCACTATTCTGCCAGAAACCTTTGTACATGTTCACCGGCAAAGTCCCGACTGTCGTCTGTACTTGATAGGATTCAACAAAGAGTTGCTGAACGGAATAAATCTCTTCAATTCCACCATGAACTATCTTTCAGCCCTGATTGACACGCCCATTATCCCTCTGCGTCCCGAAATAACCGAGTTGTTTCAAGACTATTTCCGGTTGCTGATAAAAATGAAACGTATGGGAGCCAAGCCCAATAAAGAGTTAATCAGCACCATGCTGCTCACTATATTGCACGGTGTAGGCAGCATTCATCAGAACACCAATGTAACCACACGTACTTTCAACCGTGGAGAAGAAATTGTGAAACGCCTGGTCCAATATATCATCAAACATTATACGAAAGAACGGAGTGTAGCTTTTTATGCCGACCTGCTTCATATATCCCCTCAGCACCTCAGCACTACTGTCAATAAGATTACGGGAAAAACTGTTACAGATATCATCGCCAAACTAGTGATAACAGATGCGGAAGCCAAACTAAAATCCACAGACCTTACCATTCAGGAAATAGCCTATTCACTTAATTTCCCAGACATCTCATTCTTTGGGAAATACTTTAAAAGATATACAGGAATGTCACCGAAACAGTATAGGGAAAACGGATAGTGAAAACAGACTCAGCCCACGTTAGTATGTGTAAGGTCAGACGTTAGTACGTATAAGCCTACACATACTAACATATAAGCTTATACATACTAACAATACTAACATTCCAAAGTCTCTTACACCTATATAAAAGTTATAAGTTTTTCGGCTTATAAATAGCGTTCCACCAAGTCGCATCATCCTGCAACCATTTGGCAAACCAGGCAAAGATCGTATTCTGCCACTGAATCCTCTTGCCATAATCTACAATATGATGATCTTGTCCCGTTACAGCCACAAAAGCCGTTTCGCGCCCCAGTAACTTCAGTGCTGTAAACATCTGAATACTCTCTCCCACCGGTACATTCACATCCGCATCACCGTGCAAGAACAGCAAAGGCGTATGTATCTTGTCCGCATTGAACAACGGGCTTTGTTTTACAAAAAGATCAGGATTGCTCCACGGATAACTATTCGCCATGGAAACTTCACTGTACGAATATCCCCAATATCCTTCCCCCCAATAACTGGTATGATCACTGATACCGGCATGAGAGATGGCCGCTGCAAAAATATCGGTCTGTGTTTGCAAGTATTGTGTCATGAAGCCGCCATAGGATGCACCTATACAGCCTATTTTCTTGTCATTGACAAAAGCATGTTCTTTACAAAACTGCTTTGTACCTTCTATGATATCCTGTGCCACCCCTTCCCCAGCTGTATTGACGTGGCGGGCAGAAAATTCCTGTCCGAAACCGGTAGCACCGCTAGGTTCTATCACATACACCACATAGCCCAATGCCGCGTATGCATGATGCGGATAACGGCTTTCGAAATTACGGCTGACCGGACTGCACCCACCATAATAATTCACAATCATAGGATATTTCCGGTTGGCGTCAAAATGAGGCGGCAGGTAATAACGGCCATAAATGGTATCACCACGAGAATTGGTAAAACTCCATGCCTTGCATTCGCCCAGCTCCACATCTTTCAATATGTCTTTACTTAAGTCTTCCAACAAAGATGATTTCATCTTTTTGGTATTCATGGTGTATAAACGGTCGGAATTTGAGGCGCTCTGTCCATAATAGGCCATAACCGGAGCATTTTGCGCCAATGAGAATGAGTTGACCAAATCTTCTGAAACCTCCAGTTGCTGAATTTTCCCATCAGCGGGATTCATCCGGTACAAACTGTAACAGTCACGGTTCTCGGCCGTGAAATAGACTTGCCCGTCGGCCTTATTCCACACGGCACGCTGTACGCTGGGATTAAAATCTTTCGTCAGCGGAGTGACTCTCTTATCAGCTATATTCAGCAAATAAAGCTGACCGTCCGTCATACTCGGAGTCTGCCCTCCTTTACATTTTTCCCTATTCCACCCAGCGATTCAGGCGAGCCGGATACCAATACCTGCGTTCCGTCAGGTGAAAAACGGGCTCCACTGATAAAACCATCTTTATCTATCAGCAGTTCCGCCTGCAAAGTCTGCATATCCAACCGATATAGTGAGAATAAAGTAGTAGGACGCTTGGTCAGACGGCTCTGACTGGTCATCATCAAAAGATACCGGCCGTCATTGGAAATATCGGCAGCCCAGACATTGTGATAACCGAAAGTCAGTGGCTGCAACAAACCGGTCTTCAAATCATACTTAGCCAGATAAGAACGGTTACGCCATCCCGGCTGGCGGTCATCCGGTTCCAGAACCTCATAAATTTCTTTACGTTCTTTCGGACCTTCCTGGGTCATGGTGAAAAGCAGGTAGTCTTCCGTAGGTGCGAACTGGAAATACCCGTCAGGTAATTTATTCACCAACACAGTTTCCATTCCGGTAAGCGGATCCACAACTATCAGCTGTCTGCCATCCACCCCTGTACGGGTATAATAATAGCGGTTAGAACGAGGCATCCATTGCATATTCTCAGTACGCTCCGCCAAAACCTTACCGCTGGCAAGTTCAGTAATGCGCGTACTACCGGCCGACCGACCACCTACATAAGTCGTACGATAATTGGCAATCAAATATCTGCCATCAGGGGAAAGCCCTACTCCGGCAAAACGAGTTCCATGCAACACATCCGCCAAAGTATATAGCTTTTTGTTATCTTGCTTAAGTGAAATGCTTCCCTCTTGATCCGTATCCACACTCACTTTCAAGGAATCTGTTTTCCCTGCTTCAGAAAGATATTTAATAACTACAGAATGGGTGGCCGGCTCCAAAGCGAGTTCAGTTCCTTCCTGCTTCTTTCCATCTACATAAAGCTGGTATCTTTTCAGCCCGTCAATCTTCAGCTTGGCTGTGGCATAACGAGTATTCTCCAACACAAAACCCATCATGTGCAAGGCATATCCCGAGTCACTTCCCGGCAAAACCCCGCCTGTAAATAAAGTTCCCTGTTGCAATACGTCCACAGAAAGATGAGTATCCAACAGACGTCCGGATACAAAAGTCTTTGAATTCACATCCACGCTGTCCACCTGAAAAGGAGCCTGTACAACGTAGGGTCCGGCATAACGGAAAGTAGTAATGTCAATCGTTTCAGCACCTGCCATCACAGCCCAGGCAAGTGCACAAGACAATAAGATTTGTTTCTTCATATTTCTAACAATTTGTGTTACACAAAGATAAGAAATATAAAAGAAACAAAAACCTTTTCCTACGAATTTCAATGCTTCCTACAACATATTATTTCATCTCTCCCGGCAGATAGCGTAACTGCAAATACTGTTCCCCCGGTTTCAGATATCCCCCTTCGAATATTTCTTTCCTGATCCGGTAAACTTCCACTCTTTTCAATAAGTAATTTTCTACCTTCATCGGCTGCTTTTTACACCAGGAAAGCACTTTCAGACTTCCATCGGCATGAACATCCGCATAAACCTTTACCGTTCTTATCGGAGTCCCGTCCGTTATCTTACGTCCTCTTTTATAATCCACCCACAAAATAGCTTTCGCTTTTTCCCCCTCACATGTTCCGGCATACTCATCCGTTTCGGACGCGGTGGAAGGTGAAGAAGTTCCCTTACAACCTACAACCACACATAAAATCAAAAGATATAAAATATAGCTTCCTCGTGTTTTCATATCAATCGGATTAGTCTTTTATCTCTTCTATAGGAGTAATATCCTCTATTTCAGGCATCCCCGGTTCTTTCTTCTGACGGAAGCGGATGATGTTTATCAAATCGGACAGTCCGTATACAATGCTGCTCACTCCCAGAATGATGAATGGAACAGCAGCAGCCGTAAATGGATTAAATAATACCACAATACCTGCAATCAGCACCAACACAGGTATCACAAAGAAACCTCCCGGTACCACCGTCCAACTACGCGCAGCAGATAAATTCACAATCTGACTGATTCCCGCCAGTACCAAAACAGCACCCAGCACATACATCAGGATACCGACAAAAAATGCCGGCATAATCATCAGCCATAATCCGAACAAAAGGCTGCCAAGCCCGGCAATAGGAAAACGACTGCCATCCTGCTTGCCACGAATCAAATACCCGGATAAAGAAAAGAGTCCCGGTACTAGAAACAACACACCGATTGTAATAACCAGATAAAGAATGGCAGCCTCAGGCCATGCCACCAGCAACACACCGATGACCAATGCACAGATACATCTGATTATAGAATAATTCATTGTTTTCATATTCAATCATGTCTAATTGGTTAATGAAGCGAATATACTGATTATTTCTGAGAAGACAGATGCAAAATGGATATTAATTTTCAGACAGAAGAACAAAAGAACAAAAAAAGAAAGCCAAAACAAATTTTCCTGCCATAAACTTAGAACTAATTCTATTGTTCTATAGACTTTAGCAAACAGAATGTTATACCGACTATTCCAATCTATTCTTTCGTACCCATGCCTGAAGATCATCCTTTTGTCTTATGACAAATCACTCTATCTGTTCTGTTTCAGGCAGACTTTGTTCATTCTCGTCCTCATCGATCAAAATAGCCCAAAAGAGCCACCATAACAGCAATCCTGCCAACAACACGGCACCTATTCTTATCCAAAGTTTACGTTTCATACACTTCATTTTAATGATTTATTAACTGATGTATTAAAACCATTCCGCCACCCGAAATGTTCATTTATAAAACCAATTTAAAGTAATAAGATTATGAATAATGGAAAATTCTTTGCCGGACTGGCACTAGGAGCGCTGGTCGGCAGTGCATTAAGTTGTTTTGCGCACAGCAACAGAGGTCGCAAATTGAGAAGAGACGTGTATGATGCCATTCAGGACTTACAAGAAGATGCAAAAGACCTGGCTCATCATGCAAAACATAAAGCAGAAGAAGTAAGCAGTGAAGTAGCCGGAAAAGTAGGTGAGAAAGTGGAAGAAGTAAAAGGGAAAATACACGAAGCTGCAAATAAATAAAAAAAAAGTAAGTTTTTCTTTGGAGTTTAAAACAAAACGCTTACATTTGCCCCAAAATAAAAACAGATTTTATGAATAGAATCATGGTAAATACATATTGGTGGCGTTTCTTACAACTAAACAAGTCGTAAGGGAACCAGACCATGTATATATACCTGACATTCTAAAAGGATATTCAAACTGAAGGCCTGTCGTACTTACGACAGGCCTTTTTTCTAGTGCAATTAACATTAAAATATAGAACGACAATGAAAACTTATCAGGTAAACAAAGAAGGTTATTATGGCGAATTTGGAGGGGCGTATATTCCCGAAATCCTTCACCGCTGTGTGGAAGAATTGCAGAATGCCTATTCCAAAGTATTGGAAAGTGAAGGATTCAAACAAGAATTCCACCAGTTACTACGCGACTATGTAGGACGCCCTTCACCTCTTTACCTGGCAAACCGGCTAAGCAAGAAATATGGCTGTAAGATCTACCTGAAACGTGAAGATTTAAACCACACCGGAGCACATAAAATCAATAATGCCATCGGACAGGTGTTACTGGCAAAACGTATGGGGAAAAAACGTATCATTGCAGAAACCGGAGCTGGACAGCATGGGGTGGCCACCGCTACGGTATGCGCTTTGATGAACATGCAATGCATTGTTTACATGGGCAAGACCGATGTAGAACGCCAGCATATCAATGTAGAAAAGATGAAAATGCTGGGAGCCGAAGTCCGCCCGGTCACTTCCGGCAACATGACACTGAAAGATGCGACAAACGAAGCCATCCGCGACTGGTGTTGCCACCCTGCCGATACTTACTATGTCATCGGCTCTACCGTAGGCCCTCATCCCTACCCTGATATGGTGGCACGTCTGCAATCCGTTATCAGCGAAGAAATCAAAAAGCAGCTGAAAGAACAGGAAGGAAGGGAATATCCCGATTACTTGATGGCTTGTGTAGGAGGAGGAAGCAATGCGGCAGGAACCATTTATCACTATATAGATGATGAACGTGTGCAGATTGTCCTGGCCGAGGCAGGAGGCAAAGGTATAGACACCGGTTTCTCGGCCGCTACCATCCAACTGGGGAAAATGGGAATTATCCACGGAGCAAAGACCTTGGTTATCCAAAACGAGGACGGACAAATAGAGGAACCTTACTCCATTTCTGCCGGTCTGGATTATCCGGGCATAGGACCCATGCATGCCAATCTGGCCAAACAGCAACGCGCTTTGGTACTCGCCATAAACGATGATGAAGCCATCCGTGCCGCATTTGAACTGACCCGGCTGGAAGGTATCATTCCTGCATTGGAATCGGCTCATGCATTGGGAGCATTGGACAAAATGAGATTCAAGCCAACGGATATAGTGGTTCTCACCGTATCAGGACGCGGAGATAAGGATATTGAAACCTACTTGAAAGAATCCGGCACAAGAACCTCCTTGCAATAACACATAGAAACCCATGAGAGCAAAAACCCTATACGGACAACTATAAACAGAAAAGAAACAATGAAAACTTTTACCTATACCACCCGATGCAAAACCATACTGGGTGACCTGCATACACCGGTCAGTACCTATCTGAAAGTGCGCGACATTTTCCCACAGAGTGCACTGATGGAAAGTTCCGACTATCATGGAAGTGAGAACAACCGTTCTTTCATCGGGCTGAATCCTGTAGCCAGCATCGGAATCAATCATGGCACAGCCACTGCCACCTACCCTGACGGCAGCATAGAAGAACATCCCATCAGCGAACATTTCCGGGCAGACCATGCGATCTCCGATTTTCTGAATCGTTTCAAGGTAAGCGGAGAATACAACAACTACTGCGGACTGTATGGCTATACCACTTTCAATGCCGTACGCTATTTCGAACATATCAATGTAAAAGACAGCCGTGATCCTAAGAACGATGCTCCGGATATGTTGTATATCTTATATAAATACCTGATTGTCTTCAATGACTTCCGCAACGAAATGTTATTACTGGAAATGTTGCAGGACGGTGAGGACAGCCATCTGGATTATGTGGAAAAAGCGATCCACAACCGTAACTATACTACTTACGACTTCCGTGCCGTGGGCGAAACCACCAGTACCCTGACCGATGAAGAACATAAGGCGAACATCCGCAAAGGCATTGCCCACTGTATGCGCGGCGATGTTTTCCAAATCGTCCTTTCACGCCGTTTTATCCAACGTTACGAAGGAGATGACTTCAAACTTTACCGTGCTTTACGCAGCATCAACCCGTCCCCCTACTTATTTTACTTCGATTTCGGAGGCTTCCGTATTTTTGGTTCCTCTCCCGAAACCCATTGTAAAATAGAAAACGGGCGTGCCACCATCGACCCTATCGCCGGAACCACCCGCCGCAACGGAGACAAGAAAATAGATGCTGAACTCACCGCCAACCTATTGGCTGATCCCAAAGAAAATGCGGAACATGTAATGCTGGTAGATCTGGCACGCAATGACTTGAGCCGCAACTGTCACGATGTACAAGTAGAATTTTACAAAGAAGCTCAATATTACAGCCACGTCATTCATCTGGTAAGCCGGGTCAGCGGCGAACTGAACCCCAAAGCCAATCCCATCAAAGCATTTATTGATACTTTCCCGGCCGGAACCCTGAGTGGCGCTCCGAAGGTAAAAGCCATGCAGCTGATCAGCGAATACGAACCTCACAGCCGTGGAGCCTATGGAGGTTGCATCGGATTTATCGGGCTGAACGGCACATTGAACCAAGCTATCACCATTCGTACATTCGTCAGCCGCAACAACGAACTATGGTTTCAAGCCGGTGGCGGCATCGTAGCTAAGAGCAATGAAGAGTACGAATTACAAGAAGTAAACAACAAACTGGGAGCACTTAAAAAAGCAATCATCCTGGCAGAACAAATGTAAAAACGAATCATCATGAAAACAGTAATTATAGACAACTATGACTCATTTACCTACAATTTGAGTCATTTGGTAAAAGAACTGGGAGCCGAAGTTACCGTATTACGTAACGATGCTTTCCAACTGGAAGAATTGGAAAAATTCGATAAAATCATTCTTTCACCCGGTCCCGGTATTCCATCAGAAGCAGGCCTGCTGCTCGAAGTAATTAAAAGATATGCCGGCAAGAAACCGATTCTGGGTGTATGCTTGGGAGAACAGGCCATAGGAGAAGCTTTTGGCGGCAAACTGACCAATCTGAGCGAAGTATTTCATGGCGTACAGACCCCCATCTCAATTAAAAAGAACCAATCAAAAGACAAAGGAAAGAAAACCGATTACATTTTCAACGGACTGCCGGATGAAGTGCCGGTAGGACGTTATCACTCATGGGTAGTAGATACGGACGGTTTCCCTGAGTGCCTTGAAATAACCGCAGTAAGCCAGGAAGGTCTCGTCATGGCATTGAAACATAAAGAATACGATATCCACGGCATCCAGTTTCATCCCGAATCCGTACTAACCCCCGATGGTAAAGCCATGATAGCCAACTTTCTAAACGCATAACCCCAACCGTACATAATAAATATGAAAGCTATATTATCCCGCCTCTTCAATCACGAGGAACTGACCCGAAAAGAAGCAAAGAATTTGCTGCTCAACATAACCCGGGGAATGTATAACGACGCACAGATAGCCGCCCTGCTGACCGTTTTCCAAATGCGCGGCATCAAAGTAGAAGAATTGATAGGTTTCCGTGAAGCATTGCTCACCACCCGCATACCTATAGACTTTTCCGCTTACACCCCTATTGACATTGTGGGCACAGGCGGTGATGGAAAAAATACCTTCAATATCTCTACTTGCGCCTGCTTCATTGTAGCAGGAGCCGGATATCATGTTGCCAAACACGGCAACTATGGCGCGACTTCCGTCAGCGGAGCCAGCAATGTCATCGAACAACACGGTGTAAAATTCACGAACAATCCGGATAAGCTGACCCGTTCTATGGAAGAATGTGGAATGGTCTATATGCATGCCCAGTTGTTCAATCCTGCCATGAAAAGTGTAGGCCCTGTCCGCAAAGCACTGCAAGTACGTACCATATTCAACCTGCTAGGTCCGCTGGTTAATCCATGTCTTCCGGCTTACCAACTTCTAGGAGTCGCCGATCTGCCGCAAATGCGCCTTTATACCAATGTGTTCCAAAAACTGGGCATTGGCTTTGCCGTAGTAAACAACCTGGACGGTTACGACGAAATCTCACTGACCGATGAATTCAAAGTGATGACCAATCGCTACGAAACCATCTACAAGCCATCCGAACTAGGCTTCTCTCTCGCCAGACAAGAAGAGCTTTATGGTGGGAACACTCCCGAAGAAGCGTCGAAAATCTTCAATAACGTACTGGAGAACAAAGCCACCAAAGCCCAGACAGACTGTGTACTGATTAACGCTTCTTTTGCCATACAAGCCATGGAACCGGCCAAACCGATAGAAGAATGCGTGGCCATCGCCCGTGAATCATTGGAAAGCGGAAAAGCATTGAATACATTGAAAAAATTTGTGGAACTGAACAGTTGACTACACACCCGGTATTCCACTACCAAACGCCTCATACAATGACAGATATATTAACAGAAATCATCGCCTGCAAGCAGATCGAGATCGAACTGCAAAAGGCTGCCATCAGCAAAGAAATGCTGATAAACAATTGTAACGAACCCATGCCACGTATCAGTATGCGTGCCAGTCTTGCCTCTTCTCCTTACGGCATCATCTCCGAGTTCAAGCGTCGCTCTCCCTCCAAAGGATGGATAAAAGAAGACGCACAGGCAGATACCATTCCTCCCGCTTACGAAGCGGCCGGAGCCTCCGCACTTTCCATCCTCACCGATGAAAAATACTTCGGCGGCAGCCTGAAAGATATCCGTTCGGCACGCCCCCACGTGCAACTTCCCATTCTAAGGAAAGATTTCATTATAGATGAATACCAACTTTATCAGGCACGCATCGTAGGAGCGGACGCTATCCTTCTTATAGCCGCCGCTTTGAAGAAAGAGCAATGCAAAGCCCTAGCCCTCAAAGCCCATGAACTGGAACTGGAAGTCCTGCTGGAAATCCACAACGAGCAAGAACTGGAATATATAGACGAGAACATTGACATGGTGGGAGTCAACAACCGTAATCTGGGAAGCTTCCACACAGAGGTGGAAAACTCTTTCCGTCTGGCGGAAAAACTACCCGAAGAAATGCTCCGGATCTCTGAAAGCGGCATCTCCAGCCCCGAAACAGTCAAACAACTCCGGGCTGCCGGCTTCCGAGGCTTCCTGATAGGGGAAAACTTCATGAAAACACCCGCACCGGGAGAAGCCTTAAAAGAAAATTTATAACCCAACTAGAGAAATGTTAGGATGAAGCAACAATGATTATCAAGGTATGCGGTATGCGCGAGCCCGAAAACATACGCGCCATAGAGCAAGCCGGAGCAGACTGGATGGGCTTCATCTTCTTCCCCCAATCTGCCCGCTACGTATCACATCGTCCGGAATACCTACCGGAACAATGCCACCGGATCGGGGTCTTCGTCAACGAAAGCAGCGAAAACATCCTGCTGAAAGCACAGGAATTCGGTCTGCACCATATCCAGTTGCATGGCAGGGAGACACCGGAACAATGCCGCAAATTAAAAGCCGCCGGACTGGGAGTCATTAAAGTTTTTTCCATAGCACAGAAAAGTGACCTGCAATCCGCCGGTTGTTATGAGGGCATTTGCGATTACTTTCTTTTCGACACTGCCTGCTCCGGATATGGCGGTTCCGGCAAAACCTTCAACTGGAATATCCTGCAAGCCTATCAGGGAAAGACGCCTTTCCTGCTGAGTGGCGGTCTCCGGCCCGGCAGTCTTTCCCTTTTGTTGCAATTCAAGCATGAACAATGGGCAGGTATCGACCTGAACAGCGGATTCGAGACCGCTCCGGCTCTGAAAGACGCCGCCGCCGTCCACACATTTATAAACCAATTAAAACAAAAAATACAATGAACAGAATCAACCAGTTATTCAGTACCAAGCAAAAAGACATCCTCTCTATTTATTTTTGCGCAGGCTTTCCTACCTTAGAAGGTACGGCAAGCACCATCAAAGTCCTGGAAAAAAAAGGGATTAACATGATTGAAATCGGCATTCCTTTCAGTGACCCGATGGCTGACGGTCCCGTTATCCAGCACGCCGCCACCCGCGCCTTGAAAAACGGCATGACACTGAAGCTCCTTTTCGACCAACTGAAAGATATCCGTAAAGAAGTACAGATTCCGCTGGTGCTGATGGGATATCTCAATCCCATCATGCAATATGGATTCAAGGATTTCTGCCGCACTTGCCGGGAGACGGGAATCGACGGAGTGATTATCCCCGACTTGCCTTTCAAAGATTATATGGAGGAATATCGTTCCATAGCCGAGGAACAGAATGTGAGAATCATCATGCTCATCACTCCGGAAACCAGTGAAGAACGTATCCGCCTGATTGATGAACACACCGACGGTTTTATCTATATGGTATCTTCCGCCGCTATCACCGGTGCTCAAAAAGATTTCAACGCACAGAAACAAGCCTATTTCCAACGCATCGCCGACATGAATTTACGCAATCCCCGCATGATAGGTTTCGGAATTTCCAATAAGCAAACCTTCGAAACCGCATCCGCTCATGCCGCAGGAGCCATCATCGGCAGTAAATTCGTGACCTTGCTGGATGAAGAAGACGGAGATACGGAAAAAGCAGCGGACAAGCTGCTGGAAGCCTTGAAAAACTAACCTTTCACAACTCGTAACATCCTCTTCTTCAAAAATCCACCTGAAAGATCATGGCGATACAAGTGAAAAATATAATACCTTACAGGTATAAGATTATATATCTTGCAGCAGTAAGATCTATAATCTTATACCTGATCTTTCTACTTCTTCCATCCACAGCATCCGGCAGAAGCAGTTATCACCTATAAAGAAAAACATTTTGTTATTTCCCTCTTTATTTTTGTCATAGTTACACATAATTACTATCTTTGTGCCAAAATTAAACAAGAAAAGCGCATGACACAGAGTGAATATCCTTCCGTTTTGCTAATATACACAGGCGGTACGATCGGCATGATTGAAAATCCTGAGACAGGTGCACTAGAAGCCTTCAATTTCGACCAGTTGCAAGACAATGTCCCCGAATTGAAGCGGTTCAACTATCGCATCTCCTCTTACCAGTTCAATCCCCCCATTGACTCTTCGGATATGGAACCTGCCTTGTGGGCCAAGTTAGTCAAGATCATCAAATACAATTATGACAATTTTGACGGGTTCGTCATTCTGCACGGTACAGACACCATGGCATACACCGCTTCAGCGCTCAGCTTCATGCTGGAAAACCTGAGCAAGCCGGTTATCCTGACGGGTAGCCAGTTACCCATCGGCATGTTGCGCACCGATGGAAAGGAAAATCTGATCACTTCCATAGAAATAGCCGCTGCCAAACATCCGGACGGCACTGCTATTGTACCCGAAGTATGCATCTTCTTCGAAAACCATCTGTTGCGCGGAAACCGTACCACAAAAATCAATGCGGAGAATTTCAATGCGTTCCGTTCATACAATTTCCCTTCGCTGGCAACAGCAGGCATCCACATAAAATATGAATATGACCGTATTCACAAAGCCGATCCCAATCTGCCATTAAAACCACACTATCTTTATGATACCAATGTAATTATACTGACCCTTTTTCCGGGCATCCAGGAAAACATGATCAGCAATATCCTGCATACACCGGGATTACGCGCAGTGGTATTAAAGACCTACGGTTCGGGCAACGCTCCGCAAAAGCCGTGGTTCATCGAACTTCTAAGGGATGCCACCTCACGGGGAATCATCATTGTCAACATCTCCCAATGCTCTACTGGAACAGTGGAAATGGGAAGGTATGAAACCGGGCTCCATCTGCTGGACGCAGGGGTCATCAGCGGCTATGACAGTACGGTGGAATCCGTTCTAACCAAACTGATGTTCCTTTTGGGACACGGAAAAAGTGAAAGAGAAATACGTTACCAAATGAGTATTCCGGTAGCCGGAGAGTTTACGAAATCATAATTTATTGCGTTCCAATTATCATCCGGCGGGATGATTGCAGAATCATTAAAATGGTGTAATCTGCGATGAGAACTTAACGATTTTATAGCATGTAATCTTTTTGTAATATTTGTTTCATCAAATAGTAATAAAAATGCTCCATTTTTGCAGTGCTGATCAAAAAAGATTAGTTTTGTAGTATTAAAAAGATGGATATATGAATGATTACCGCATTTTAGTAGTTGACGATGAAGAAGATCTATGCGAGATTCTTAAATTCAATTTAGAAAACGAAGGGTATTTTGTGGACACGGCAAACTCCGCCGAAGAAGCCCTGAAGATGGAACTGACCCAATACAACTTGCTGTTGCTGGATGTGATGATGGGAGAAATATCAGGATTCAAAATGGCGAACATGCTGAAAAAGAATAAAGCTACTGCTTCTATTCCCATTATATTCATTACTGCTAAAGATACTGAAAACGATACCGTAACAGGGTTCAACTTGGGAGCCGACGACTATATCTCGAAGCCATTTTCACTGCGCGAAGTTATAGCACGCGTTAAGGCTGTCCTTCGACGCACCAGCCCTACACAGGGAAAAGAAGCGCAAGAACAATTACAGTACAAAGGGCTTTTAGTCGACATAACCAAGAAGAAAGTCAGCATAGACGGTATAGAAATTTCCCTGACAAAAAAAGAATTCGAAATCCTGTTGCTGTTGTTACAAAACAAAGGCCGCGTATTCTCACGCGAAGATATTCTGGCTAAAGTATGGCAGGAGGAAGTCTATGTGCTGGACCGTACCATTGACGTCAACATTACCCGCCTGCGTAAAAAAATAGGCGAATATGGAAAATGCATCGTCACCCGCCTGGGATACGGATACTGTTTTGAATGCGAATAACCTAACCTGTACCTTTCCATGACTATTAAATTATCCAGCCACGTCCTGTCATTCAACAAGAAACTATTCTTGTCGGTAATTTCCTTATTCATAGCATTCGCCATCTGTTTCATGGCATTCCAATATCGCAGGGAGAAGGAATACAAAATAGAATTGCTGAACACACAACTCCAGAATTACAACGACCGCCTGAATGATTTTCTCCGTGGCAGGGATACACTGAATATTCAACAATTGAACGACTATGTTTGCGAACACACCTTTGAAGATCTACGCGTGACACTGATCAACAAGAATGGTACTGTAATTTATGACAATCTGGAAAAAGATCCCAGCCACTTCGAGAACCACCATAACCGTCAGGAAATAAAAGAAGCCATCATTTATGGCAGCGGCTACTCCATTAACAGACAATCGGAAAGCCTGGGCGGTGAATTTTTCTATTCGGCAAAGTATTATCCTAACCTGGACTATATCATTCGTTCGGCTCTTCCCTATAATGTCAGTCTGATGAGACACCTGAAAGCAGACTCTCATTATGTATGGTTCACACTGATAATCAGCCTGATATTAATAATTGTGTTCTACCGATTCACACATAAATTGGGAATGTCTATCACCAAATTGCAACAATTTGCCATGAAAGCCGACCGCAATGAACCGATAGACACTGATATGCAGGATACCTTTCCCAAAAACGAACTGGGCGAAATATCCCAACATATCATCCAGATTTACAAACGTCTGCATCAGGCAAAAGAAGATTTATATATCGAACGCGAGAAACTGATCACCCATCTCCAGATCTCGCACGAAGGCTTAGGCGTATTCAACCACCGCAAAGAAGAGATTCTGGTAAATAATCTGTTCACACAATACGCCAACCTTATCTCGGACAAAAATCTGAGTTCTACGGAAGAGATCTTCTCCATCCCCGAATTGCAGCCCATCACCCGTTTCATTACAAAAAACAAGGAACGCAGTATCGGCAAAGAAGAGAAACGAATGTCATTGAATATAGACAAAAACGGACGTATCTTTGCCGTGGAATGCATTATCTTTCAAGATGACAGCTTTGAAATCTCCATCAATGACATCACTCAGGAAAAGGAACAGGCACTTCTGAAAAAACAGCTGACACAGAATATCGCCCACGAATTGAAAACTCCTGTAAGCAGCATACAGGGATATCTGGAAACCATAGTAAACAACCCTACTCTGCCCCGTGAGAAAATCAATGCTTTCCTGGAGAGCTATGCACAAAGTAACCGGCTGGCACATCTGTTACGGGATATCTCCGTACTTACCCGCATGGAAGAAGCTCCGAACATGATAGAAACAGAACCGGTAAACCTCACCACCATGATGCGGAATATCCTGAACGAAGTAACTTTGGAACTGGAAGAAAAGCAGATCACAGCCCACAATATGCTGCCTGAAGGACTGACCGTACAAGGCAATTCTTCCCTGCTATACTCCATCTTCCGGAATCTGACAGACAACGCCATTGCATACGCAGGAACTCATATTTCCATAACCATCCGCTGTTTCCGTGAAGACGAACGTTTTTATTATTTCAGTTTCTCGGACACAGGCGTAGGAGTAGGACCCGAACATCTAAGCCGTTTGTTCGAGCGTTTCTATCGGGTGGACAAAGGACGTTCACGCAAATTGGGCGGTACCGGACTGGGACTAGCTATTGTAAAAAACGCAGTCATTCTGCATGGCGGAACAATCTTCGCTAAAAATACCCCCGGTGGAGGTCTGGAATTCATATTTACATTGAGTAAAGAATAAGAGGATACAAGAGCCTGTTTCTAAATTTTCTTCAAAATTTAAACAGGCTCCAAAAAATAAAGAAAGATAATTGTTTTCTTAAATATAAACTGTATCTTTGCGGTGCATCGGTTCATTTATCTCCCCTCCGAGGTGAATGATTAAAAGGGAATCAAGGTGAGAATCCTGAACAGTCCCGCTGCTGTATGTTTCACTAAACGCATAAGCAAAATGCCAATAACCACTGGGATAATTTCCGGGAAGGTGCTTATAGCGGAAACGAGTCAGAAGACCTGCCTGTGCATTTATCAAATCTGAAGCTTTCGAGGAAAGAGCTTGGAACACTGAACGTAAGGGATGCCTTTAAGCACATCCGCTATTTTCTCCGTTTCACTGTCCGGAAAAGAATATCAGGTAAAAAGAAAATTTATTTTAAAGTAAACTCTGCCAAGTTTATTTGGAGTGCTCAGCCGAAGTGATTCGCCTGAGCATTATTTTATAATCCAAGTCAATACAAAATCGGGATGAGTGACATAACGGACCCGATAACGTTCCTGCCGGCCTGTACGATATTCGCATGCCTCGAACTCCCCCTCTTCCGACAAGCTGAAAGGAAAAATACGAAGATGACGAATGAAATCCACCTCCTCTACTCCCATCAGTTTGAACAGTGCCTCCTTGGCCGACCAATGGAGCAATAAAGCATAAACTTCATCTCCTTCCATCATTGCGGGTTCTTCATCGGAACGAATAAAACGGGAAGCTACTTTCCGCACTCTGGTTCCATACTGCTCTATATCCATTCCCACCTCACAGGAAGAATGAAGCGCCACCGCCACATAACCGCGAGTATGCGAGATGCTGATATACCGGCTTCCATCCTTTAGATAAGGCCTTCCCGAAGAGTAATAAGCTATCTCCTTTTCTTCTCCACACAAAGCCTTCAGCAGCACACGTACCGACAACCATTCATGCTTCCGTTTTTCGGAAAGAACAGCCAATTTCTCCCTATACCAGTCTTTATGCTCCAATGATGCCAGCAGTTGTTCCGTTGTTTCATCAGACTTCCATATTCCAAGCAGAAACTCCCTTCGATATAAGTACGGTATAAAGGCATAATAAAATCTATTTCTTTTCTTCTTCCACGGAGCTGGAAGAGTCAACGATAACTTTTACTTTCAAAATGCGGCGCGTATTCATTTCAAGTACCTCAAAATGATAATTCCCATAATCTAACCGCTCGTGCAATACAGGAAACTCCCCTTTTATTTCCAGCAACAAACCGGCCAAAGTGTCCGCATCTCCTTCCACTTTCTCGAAAAGAGCAGGATCAGCTTTCATAATCTTATAAAAATCGGACAGCAAGGTTTTTGCCTCGAATATATAGGTACGGTCATTCAGTTTCACATACGTACGCTCTTCATCATCGTATTCATCATTAATCTCTCCTACAATCTCCTCGATGATATCCTCCATTGTAACAATGCCCGAAGTACCTCCAAACTCATCGACAACGATGGCAATATGGATCTTGTTCGCCTGAAAATCACGCAAAAGGTCATCAATCATCTTCGTTTCAGGTACAAAGTAAGCAGGACGGACCAATGTCTGCCAACGAAAGTTGTCGCCCTTGCCCAAATGAGGAAGCAAATCCTTTATATAAAGAATCCCCTTTATATTATCCCGCGATTCGGCATATACCGGAATACGGGAATAGGCATTTTCCACAATACATTTCAACACATCGGAATAAGGAGTATTGATTTCCAAGTCCACCATATCCAGCCGGGAAGTCATCACTTCCTTAGCCGTTTCCTCACCAAAACGGATAATACCTTCCAGAATATTGCTTTCCTCTGAAATCTCACTCTTGTCCGTCAGTTCCAAAGCCTGTGAAAGTTCGTCGACAGAAATATTATAATTCCTTTTTGCCACACATCTGTTCACCAAAAAGGAAGAACGGACCAGCAATGCCGACAAAGGTGAAAAGAATTTCTTTAAAAAAGAAATGGCAGGAGCTGCCTTACGGCAAAACTTCAACGTGTTCTGTGCCGAATAAATTTTAGGCATGATTTCACCGAAAAGCAACAGCAGAAAAGTAAGGACAACCGTTATTAGCAGGAATTCCAGAATCACGGAATTTCCAAAGTGTATGGTGCTGGCAAAAAAGTAATTGCACAGCATGATAATGGTTACATTGACAAAATTATTAGAGATAAGAATAGTCGCTAACAAGCGTTCGGAATCATTCAGCAGGGCGCTGATACGTCTGTCCGAAGTATGTTTTCCTTCCTCTATCTCACTTAAATCAACAGGTGAAAGGGAAAAGCTATTTCCGAAGCAGACACAAAGCCTGAGGCATACAACAATAAAACAGCTAACAAGATAGCTATGATAGCTCCCATGGTAGGAGCCGTTACGGTTACACCGTCAAATAAATCCGCCAAGCGGCATAAATACGAGTCAGGGTCCAAGGAATCTGGTTTTAGTTAAACATCAAGTTCTCTTAATTAAAAAGGTAAATCGTCTGTCAGGCTATTATCCGAAACTTGCTGTTGCTGCGGAGCCGTTTGTGCAGACACCTGCTGCCGGGATACCGCTTGTGCCTGCGGTACATATCCTGTACCCGGTTGCTGCGAGGTATTACGCGGGGTCAGCATCTCCATATTATCAGCAAAAATCTCGACAATGGTGCGTTTTATGCCATTCTGGTCATCGTATGAACGGCTGCGGATTTTCCCTTCTATGTAGAGTTTGTCGCCCTTACGGACATATTTTTCCGCAGTTTGGGCCAGTCCTCTCCATAACACGATATTATGCCATTCCGTACGTTCGGGAACCTGTGTTCCATTCTGCAACGTATAGGCACGATCGGTAGTGGCCAACGAGAAAGTGGCAACGGCAATGCCGGTATCCAAATATCTCACATCAGGGTCCTTTCCTACATTTCCAATCAAAATGACTTTATTTACTGACATTCTATTATTCCTTTTTAATTATTAGGCTCCAAAATTAGCGAAAAAAACTGATTCACCAAACGCGATACGGCAAATTTATGCAAATCTTCCACGCTTATTCTCTGATACTTCGCAAAAGAAGCCGAATTCTCAGGGAGAATCACTTCATAAAAATTTGCGTAAATCACCCGGTGGGATAACACGTGCTTCACCCCTTTCCGCACCAGCCGCACTATGGGCTCCTCTCCCCCGGCCAGCATCCCTCGAAACTGTGGCGATGCATACAGTTCCTCTTCCGTCCACTCACGATCCGTTTCTATCAAAGGCGGTTCATACAAATTTTTCCATATATCATTTCCGCTGCGCTTATGTATAAAGGTATACGCGCCCATGCGTACATATATATAATTAAAATAACGATTAGTCACCTTGTTTTTATGTTGCTTCACAGGCAAAGAGCCGGCAATCCCCTTCAGACGCGCCACACAAGAATCGTTTAGCGGACAAAACAGGCAGTCGGGCGCTACCGGAGTACACTGCAAAGCTCCAAAATCCATGATAGCCTGGTTGTAGAGACCAGGGCGCTCACGGTCCAGCAACTCATCGGCAACCCGGACAAACAGTTTCTTTCCTTCCGCCGAATCAATGGGGGTATCAATGCCCAACCAACGGGACAGCACCCGATACACATTACCGTCCACCACTGCGTATGGCATACCGTAAGCAAATGAACAAATAGCCGCTGCTGTATATTCTCCCACTCCTTTCAAAGCACGCACCCCAGTGTATGTTACAGGAAATCCTCCTGCCTCTGCCATCCTTCTGGCCGCAGCATGCAAATTTCTCGCACGGGAATAATACCCCAGCCCCTGCCAATATTTCATCACCTCATCCTCATCGGCTGCCGCCAGTGCGAACACATCAGGAAAACGGGCCACAAAACGTTGATAGTAATCATATCCCTGAACCACACGAGTTTGTTGTAGAATAATCTCCGAGATCCATATCAAATAAGGATTTTTTGTCCTTCTCCACGGCAAATCACGCCCGTTTTCCCTATACCAATCTATCAATTTTCTGCTAAAATTCTCCATATCAGTATTATATAAAAGTGCATTCTATGCAATATTTCCGCAAAAGTAAACCAAGAAAATGGAAGAAGATGCTTTTTTTAGGAAATTTATTCTGAATATATTTCTTAAAGAGGGAGAAAAGCTATATATTTGCAGTCCAAAAAATTAAGATATAAGTATAACAATAATTATTTAGCGAAATGACTAAAGCAGATATCGTAAACGAAATTACGAAAAATACCGGTATTGACAAGGTGACAGTGTTAACCACACTTGAGGCTTTCATGGATACAGTAAAGGATTCATTATCTAAAGAAGAAAATGTGTACCTGCGTGGTTTTGGAAGTTTTGTAGTGAAGAAAAGAGCTCAGAAGACTGCTCGCAACATTTCAAAGAACACTACAATCATTATTCCGGAGCACAATATTCCGGCATTTAAACCAGCTAAGACATTTACATTATCAGTAAAGAAATAATAAACAAGAGTATTAACCCATAAAATTTGAAGCTATGCCAAGCGGAAAGAAGAAAAAGACACAAAATGTCTACTCACAAGCGTAAAAAAAGACTAAGAAAGAACAGACATAAAAGCAAAAAATAATTTGTAGTCTGTCTGTGACGACAAATAAAGAACAAACCTTGCAAAGCAACAAAAGTCTTTCAGGTTTGTTCTTTGTTTAATGAGAAAAGTGAACAATTTAAAAATACAAAAGTGACAAGCGAACTAGTAGTAGACGTACAACCCAAAGAGATTTCCATCGCACTCCTTGAAGATAAAGCGTTGGTGGAATTTCAGAAAGAAGGGAGAAGTGCTTCCTTCAATGTGGGAAATATGTATTTGGGACGGGTAAAGAAACTAATGCCCGGCCTTAATGCCTGTTTCGTGGATGTCGGCTTTGAAAAAGATGCTTTTCTTCATTATCTAGACCTAGGTCCTCAATTTCATTCTTATCAGAAGTATCTGAAGCAAGTTTTAAGCGACCGTAAAAAACTTTTTCCCATCACAAAAGCTACTATGCTGCCTGATATTGAAAAGGAAGGGACGGTTTCAACCACCCTCCAACAAGGTCAGGAAGTTATTGTGCAGATTGTAAAGGAACCTATCTCGACCAAGGGCCCCAGACTAACCTGCGAATTGTCATTCGCCGGACGTTATTTGGTATTAATCCCTTTCAACGATAAGGTTTCGGTATCACAAAAAATTAAATCGAGCGAAGAACGCGCCCGTCTGAAACAGTTATTGCAAAGCATCAAACCGAAAAACTTCGGAGTGATTGTACGCACCGTAGCGGAAGGCAAAAGGTGGCCGAGCTTGATGCAGAGCTTAAAGTCTTGCTGAAACATTGGGAAGAAACAATCACTAAAGTACAGAAGGCTCCCAAACTGCCGGCATTGGTATACGAAGAGACCAGCCGCACAGTGGCCATGTTGCGCGATCTTTTCAATCCGTCTTATGAGAACATCTATGTGAACGATGAAACAGTGTTCCATGAGATTAAGGATTATGTATCACTTATCGCCCCTGAACGAGCCGAAATCGTAAAACTGTACAAGGGTCAGCTTCCCATATTCGACAATTTCGGTATTACCAAACAAATCAAATCCTCTTTCGGGAAAACCATTTCGTATAAAAGTGGAGCTTACCTGATTATTGAACACACAGAAGCACTTCATGTAGTGGATGTCAATAGTGGAAACCGCTCCAAATCTGCCAACGGGCAGGAGGCTAACGCACTGGATGTAAACCTGGGTGCCGCCGACGAACTGGCACGCCAGTTAAGATTGCGTGATATGGGTGGTATTATCGTGGTTGACTTCATTGATATGAATCTAGCAGAGAACCGGCAGAAACTGTACGAACGTATGTGCCAAAACATGCAGAAAGACAGAGCAAAACATAACATTCTGCCCCTCAGTAAATTTGGATTGATGCAAATTACCCGCCAACGCGTGCGTCCTGCCATGGATGTCAACACGAATGAAACCTGTCCCACCTGCTTCGGGAAAGGTAGCATAAAGCCATCCATCCTTTTTACGGATACTTTGGAGAGTAAGATTGACTACCTGGTCAACAAATTGAAGATAAAGAGATTTACGCTGTACATCCATCCGTACATCGCAGCATATGTGAATCAGGGTCTGGTTTCCCTGAAGCGCAAATGGCAAATGAAATACGGATTCGGAATAAAGATTATCCCAGACCAAAGTCTGGCCTTCCTGCAATATCGGTTCACCGATATTCACGGTGAGGAGATAGACATGAAAGAGGAAATCGAAATCAAGTAGAAAAGTGATAAAAATGTCACTCCCTTTCTTTATTTCACGACTCTAATATGCAAGGCTTGATTTCGAAGTTTCACAAGCTCAAACACCAGTCACATTCTGCCGATTATAACTCACCCAACCATCACAAAGCTGGCAAAACAAAAGCACATCCGTTGCCCCTATTCTATTTGCCTTGCTTATAGTCTTTCACTATTCCCTCCGCAATCCAATTTGCCAATGCCTGACGGTTATTCTTCAGAACCAGCCGTTGTTGGTCACGCTTGTTCCGGATATTTCCCAATTCCAAAAACACCGCTACGGGAGTCGTATTACGCAATACATACAAATTACGTTCACTCACCGTTCCGCGAAAGCCACGGTTTGGCTGATGCTTGTCATATTTCCTATCAAAGGTACGGTGCAAGTTATTGGCCAACCGCCTACCCTTCGTACTTTTAGGAGCGTTATAAAAAAACACATCTGTCTGCTGTCCCTTACTGCGACTGTCCACATGAATAAATACAGCTCGTTTGTAACTGCTCTTATCTTTCCGATACAGTTTATTCACCCAGTCACAACGTTGCTTCAAACGAGCCACCTGATTCAAGGGAATAGGATCTCCCATGCAAGTTTCACGTTTACTGTTTGCCAGGACATGACCGTCACGAATACCATCTTTCTTATCTTGAATGATAATATGCACCTTCGCACCGCGTGACAACAACTCACGTGCCAACCGCAGAATAATATCGTATGCATACTCATCCTCATGCAACTGACGCCCCTGATAGATACCGATGGCCCCAGGATCGGGACCTCCGTGACCACTCACCAAATAAAAACAAGCTCCGCTTAGTTCATTGGATGTAATCTGATAGGTAGCATATTCCTTTCCAAATAATGCCTCTTTGCCGGTACGAGGCTTTTTCTTCGCCAGAAGCGGTGATAGAACAAAAAATAAAAACGTGACAAATAGTACCGATCCTCTCATTACCTGTTATTTTTCTCCCAACATTTCATCTATCTTCTTGCACAAAGAAGAGAATTCTTCTTCATTGTACAAACGGGTCAGCATTACAATCTTGCCCGTTTTGTCAATCAATACATTACGGGTGATGCCCGCTTTACGGTCTGCATATCTGGCAAAAATATCAGCTCCCGGATCAAGAGCCAACGGATAGGTCACGCCGGTACGTTTGGCAAAAGCCACTACGGTTTCCAAAGGTTCGTCCCGATCCACTCCAAAGAGAGCAAACGCTTTATTATCCTTATGTTTCAACCAGATATCTTTTTCAATAAAAGGCATCTCTTTTCGGCAAACTCCACACCAACTGGCAGTGAACTGAAGCATCACCACCTTGCCACGCAAATCAGAGAGTTTCACTTTCTGTCCGTCTGTCAGTTCCATTTCAAAATCGGGAGCCATATCCCCTACCTTTACTATATAACCGGCATTATCAGGAGTAACCTGTTGTGCCTTCACCGGCTGGTTCAGCAAACATGCGCAAACCAGCAACATCAGACTCATAAACTTCTTCATCGTTCTTCTCTTATTTTTATATATTCGCTACAAAGATAGGCTATTCCATCATTTTTTCGTAATTTTGGCACCCAAAATAACTACCAACTTATCAAGAAGATGAATATTTTTTGGGATACAATCACTCATTACAATGCGGGTACCTGGATTTATCAAGTTATTATCACCCTTATCGGCATTATTTTAACCTGTTCTCTATTCAAAAGCCCCACAAAAAAAATAAAAGTAGCGATGAAGTTATATCTCATATTCTTGAATGTATGGATAGCTTCCGTGTATTACATGATTTATTGTGAACCAAGAAGTTACAACAATGCTTTGGCAGGATTTTGGGGAATCATGGCCATCTTCTGGATTTATGACCTGAAAGTAAACTACACCCCTTTTGACCGGACTCACAAACATACCGCACTAGCCGTCCTGCTTTGTATGTTGCCATTGGCCTATCCACTCTTCTCCATTATAAGGGGGATGAGCTTTCCCATGATGACCTCACCTGTAATGCCTTGTTCGGTAGCGGTTTTCACCATCGGACTGCTGCTGGCATTTTCCAAACGAGTCAATATCTTTCTCGTCATGTTTCTCTGCCACTGGGCACTGATCGGTTTCACCAAAACTTACTTTTTCCATATTCCTGAAGATTTTCTGCTGGCAAGTTCGGCTGTACCGGGCCTTTATCTGTTCTTTAAAGAATACACAGCTTCCCATCTGCATACTTCCACCCTTTTCCGTGCCCGTATGATTAATCTCGCCCTGATTATTGCCTGCGGTGCAATCGGAGTGCTGTTCATGATATCTATGGTGTGCGAACTGGCTCAAGAACAGGCTTTATCGAAATAAAAACACGTCTTAATGAGGTACTTTGCAAAATCTTTCGTATTTTTGCCAACAAATTGAGTTAATGTTTTAACAGGATGAACGTATTAGAACTAAGTGAACAGGAGATTATCAGACGAAACAGTCTGAATGAATTGCGCGCTATGGGCATCGAGCCATACCCCGCAGCTGAGTATGTAACCAATGCATTTTCTACAGATATAAAAGCTGAGTTCAAGGATGATGAGGAACCTCGCAAAGTATCGGTAGCCGGACGTATGATGAGCCGCCGTGTGATGGGTAAAGCTTCATTTATCGAATTACAGGATTCAAAAGGCCGTATCCAGGTGTATATCACCCGTGATGACATCTGCCCGGATGAAAACAAAGAAATGTACAACACTGTGTTCAAACGTCTGCTGGACCTTGGTGACTTTATCGGTATAGAAGGATTCGTATTCAGAACCCAAATGGGTGAAATCAGTATCCACGCTAAAAGACTGACCGTACTGTCCAAGTCTATCAAACCGCTTCCTATTGTAAAATACAAAGACGGAGTCGCTTACGACAAGTTTGAAGACCCTGAACTGCGTTATCGCCAACGTTATGTTGACCTTGCTGTGAATGAAGAGATAAAAGATATCTTCATCAAGCGCAGTAAAGTATATAGCTCTATGCGCGAATATTTCAACTCAAAAGGTTATATGGAAGTGGAAACCCCGATTCTGCAATCCATTGCCGGCGGAGCAGCCGCACGTCCATTCATAACTCACCACAACGCACTGGATATGCCGCTGTACATGCGTATTGCCAGTGAGTTGTACCTGAAAAGACTAATTGTAGGTGGTTTCGAAGGAGTGTATGAAATAGGTAAGAACTTCCGTAACGAAGGAATGGACCGCACGCACAATCCTGAATTTACCTGCATGGAAATATATGTTGCCTACAAGGACTATAACTGGATGATGGAATTTACAGAAAAAATGATTGAAAAAATCTGTCTGGATGTAAACGGCACCACTCAAGTAAAAGTAGGCGACAACATCATTGACTTCAAAGCCCCGTACAAACGTGTCACCATGCTGGACTCTATCAAGGAACACACCGGCTATGATCTGACAGGCATGAACGAAGAACAGATACGAGAAGTTTGCCAGAAACTCAATATGGAGATTGACGACACAATGGGCAAAGGCAAACTGATCGATGAAATCTTCGGAGAATTCTGCGAAGGTACTTACATCCAGCCGACTTTCATCACCGACTATCCGAAAGAAATGTCTCCGCTGACAAAGATACACCGCAGCAATCCGGATTTGACCGAGCGTTTCGAGCTGATGGTGAACGGCAAGGAACTGTGTAATGCATACTCCGAATTGAACGACCCGATTGACCAGTTGGAACGTTTCGAAGAACAAATGAGACTGAGCGAAAAAGGAGATGATGAAGCTATGATTATTGACAAAGACTTCGTCCGTGCGCTGGAATACGGTATGCCCCCCACTTCGGGTATGGGAATCGGTATGGACCGTCTGACGATGCTGATGACCGGACAGTCTACCATTCAGGAAGTATTGTTCTTCCCCCAGATGCGTCCCGAAAAGATTACTCCGAAAGACACTCCTGCCAAATTTATGGAACTGGGAATTTCAGAAGACTGGGTTCCTGTCATTCAGAAAGCAGGCTATAACCTGGTGAGCGATATGAAAGAAGTGAATCCGCAGAAGCTGCATATGGACATTTGCGGAATCAACAAAAAATATAAATTGGAATTAACCAATCCTACGGTGGACGAAGTTGCCGGATGGATTGCGAAAATTGAGAATTGAGAATTTAAAGATTGAGAATTATTCCAATTGTCAATTATCCATCATAAATAATAAGCATGAAATTGCCCGGTAAAATAGCGATAATGGGTGGTGGCAGCTGGGCCACGGCTATTGCAAAAATAGTCTTGGCTCAGGCTGAATCAATCAACTGGTATATGCGCCGCGACGACCGAATTGAAGAATTCAAACGTTTGGGACATAATCCGGCTTATCTGACAAGTGTGCGCTTTGAAATAAAGAACATCAACTTCTCTTCAGATATCAACAAGATAGTAAAGGAATCGGATACCCTGATATTCGTTACCCCTCTCCTATCTGAAAAGCCACCTGAAAAAGCTGAAAACCAAAATAAAGGACAAGTTCATTGTCACTGCTATCAAGGGTATCGTCCCTGACGAGAACCTGATTGTTTCCGATTATTTTCATCAGGTATACGGTGTTCCCGAAGAGAATATAGCCGTCATTGCAGGTCCGTGCCACGCAGAAGAAGTAGCCTTGGAGCGTCTTTCCTATCTGACTATCGGATGTAAAGACATTGACAAGGCGAAGATATTCGCCCGGCAGCTGGCCGGACATTACATAAAAACTTCTGTAAGCCCGGATGTGGCAGGTATAGAATACGCTTCGGTATTGAAGAATATTTATGCTATCGCCGCTGGAATTTGCAGCGGTCTGAAATATGGCGACAATTTTCAGGCTGTATTGATTTCAAATGCCATTCAAGAGATGAACCGCTTCCTGAATACCGTACATCCCGTAGAGCGTTCTATTGATGATTCCGCTTATCTGGGTGACTTGTTGGTTACCTCCTATTCCAATTTCAGCCGGAACCGCGTATTCGGAACCATGATTGGTAAAGGTTATTCCGTAAAAAGCGCACAGATAGAAATGGAAATGATTGCCGAAGGATACTACGGAACGAAATGTATCAAGGAGCTAAACAAGCACTTGCACGTGAACATGCCTATCGTAGATGCCGTTTATAATATTTTATATGAGCGCATCTCGCCCATGATTGAGATTAAATTATTAACTGATTCATTCAGATAAAATATCAGATACAATGAAGAATATTAGTTTAAACATCGACAAAGTAGCCGGTTTTGTTTCTAAGGAAACAATCGCTGCTTACGAACCTCAGGTGAAAGCCTGCATGGAAACATTGGAAAACGGTACAGGTAAAGGTAATGACTTCTTGGGTTGGTTGCATTTGCCATCGTCTATAACAGCCGAACATTTGGCTGACTTGAAAGCTACTGCCCAGGTTCTGCGCGACAACTGCGAAGTAGTAGTCGTAGCAGGTATCGGTGGAAGCTATCTGGGAGCACGTGCCGTAATAGAAGCTTTATCCAATAGTTTTCAATGGTTGAAAGCAAAACAAGACGGACCCGTCATCGTTTTTGCAGGCCACAATATCGGCGAAGATTACTTGTTCGAGTTGACTGAATACTTGAAGGACAAAAAGTTCGGTGTAATTAATATTTCCAAGTCTGGTACTACTACAGAAACCGCCTTAGCTTTCCGTTTACTGAAAAAACAGTGTGAAGACCAGCTTGGCAAGGAAATGGCGAAGAAAGTGATTGTTGCCGTTACAGATGCCAAAAAGGGTGCCGCACGTGTTACAGCCGACAAGGAAGGATATCAGACTTTCATTATCCCCGATAATGTAGGCGGTCGTTTCTCTGTCCTTACTCCAGTAGGTTTGCTGCCTATCGCAGTGGCAGGATTTGACATTGAGAAACTAGTGGAAGGCGCACGCACGATGGAAACAATATGTGGTCCGGCTACTCCGTTTGCCGAAAATCCTGCCGCTGTTTATGCTGCCACCCGCAATGAATTGTATAAAGACGGAAAGAAGATTGAGATTTTGGTAAACTTCAATCCCAAACTGCACTATATGAACGAATGGTGGAAACAATTGTACGGTGAATCCGAAGGTAAGGATGGTAAAGGTATTTATCCGTCTGCCGTCGACTTCTCTACCGATCTCCATTCTATGGGACAGTGGATTCAGGAAGGTGAACGTACTATCTTCGAAACAGTTATCTCTATCGAAAACCCGGAACATACGCTTCAAGTTCCTTCGGACAGCGAAAATTTGGATGGCTTGAATTTCTTGGCAGGAAAGCGTGTAGACGAAGTGAACAAGATGGCAGAACTAGGTACTCAGCTGGCACACGTTGACGGTGGTGTACCCAATATGCGACTGATTGTACCCGAACTGAATGAATACTACCTGGGAGAAATCATCTATTTCTTTGAAAAAGCTTGTGGTATCAGCGGTTATTTGCTGGAAGTAAATCCGTTCAACCAACCAGGCGTGGAAGCATACAAGAAAAATATGTTTGCTTTGTTGAATAAACCGGGATACGAAGAAGAGTCTAAAGCTATCCAAGCTAGATTATAATATCAAGAACCTATTCAGAATGCCATTTATCAATGTCATTCCGAATAACAGTGAAGAATCTGAAAGCATCCATCAAATGCTTGCAGATTCTTCACTTTATTCCAATCCAACGGTCACACCTTTGGAAGTAATAACTATACATTTATTCTATGTTTAAAGAAGCGATAAATAACTATCTTCATACTCATGGATACGAATCCATCGACTTGAAAGCCGTATTATTCGATATGGACGGCGTGCTGTTCGACTCCATGCCCAACCATGCTGAGTCATGGCATAAAATAATGAAACGCTTCGGTTTCGGCCTCAGCCGAGAAGAAGCTTATATGCACGAAGGGCGTACCGGTGCATCTACGATCAATATAGTAAGTCGTCGGGAACGTGGGCATGATGCTACTGAAGAAGAAATAAAAGCTATCTACCAAGCCAAAACTGAAGAATTCAACAAATGCCCCAAAGCAGAACGGATGCCCGGCGCACTGGAAGTATTGACTAAAATAAAGAGTGAAGGACTGACTCCGATGGTAGTAACCGGTTCGGGACAAACTTCGTTATTGGACCGATTGAATCATAATTTTCCGGGCATATTCCAAGCCAACTTAATGGTTACCGCCTTTGATGTGAAATATGGGAAACCAAATCCGGAACCATATCTGATGGCCCTAAAGAAAGGCGGCTTTAAACCCAATGAAGCGTTAGTAATAGAAAATGCACCACTAGGTGTACAGGCGGGAGTTGCAGCCGGTATTTTTACCATCGCCGTGAATACAGGACCATTGCACGACAATGTGTTACTGAATGAAGGAGCGAATTTACTTTTTCATTCCATGCCCGATTTCAATGAAAATTGGGAAACACTAAAGCAAACTATTAAAAATAAATAGGGGCTTATTTAAGCCCCTATTTATTTTTAATTCGCCATATTTATTCAAACAGTTTACTGCGCGACAACATACAAGCACCGATGATCCCGGCTCTTTCTTTCAATTTAGATTCTACAATAACAGAATCACGGTTCATCAAGTTCAGTGTATATTTTCGAATAGCTGTAGTGATGGGTTGTGTCAAATAATCACCTGTACGTGACAATGCACCACCAATAATGACTAGCTCCGGATTAAATATATTAATAAGTCCCGCTACATGGCGACCTAATTTCACTCCGATTTCTTCCACCAGTTCAATACACAGCAAATCTTCCTTATTTACCGCATCAATGATATCATCCAAGGTCAAATCTTCCAAATTTTTCTTGGTATTGGAGATAATAGAGTTTTCACCATTATTAATATGTTCCAACAGAATACGATGCAGAGCAGCCCCCGAAACTTCCGTTTCTATGCATCCTTTTTTCCCACAATGGCAGATAATCTCATTCTCATATCCAAAATTATGCCCGAATTCGCCAGAGAAACCAGATTTTCCTTTATAAATCTTTCCATCAATGATAATTCCCATACCCAATCCCCAACTGACATTGATAAAGATGATATTCTTCTCACCTTTCACAACACCTTGCATATACTCACCGTAAATCATAGCACGAGTATCGTTATCAATAGAAACACGATAACCACCCACCTTTTCTGATATGACATCCGTCAACGGGCGCTCATCAAAATTGAATATACTGTAACTATATCCCAAATCCGGATTCACACGCCCGGAAAGATTTACATTAATATTTAATATCTTATCTTTCTCAACACTGACTTTTTGAAGAAAATGTTTAATCAACTTACACAATTCGTCTAAACTCTCAGGGGTATTCTTCGCTTTAAAAGGAACATTCATTTTTAGCTGAACTACATCTCCTTTAAAATTTATCAACCCTAAGTTAATGGAAAACTGACGCACTTCAACACCTACAAAATATCCGGAATCTGCATTCAAACCATACAAACTGGGATGTCTTCCCCCACTGGTTTCCAGCTTTCCATAGTCGTTAATGTAACCTTCCTCACACATTTCATCAATGAATTTTGTAACTGTAGGCACACTTAAATCCATCTCTTTGCTAAATCAGTAATCGTAGAGCTTCCATTATAAATATAATGGGTAATGATTTTCTTCTTCATCACAGCCATCTTTGAGCCCTTTTCAATTTCTTTCAACAAATTCTCACCCATAATAAAATATTCCGTTAATGTCCACAAATATAGTTATTTTTATGAAATCAAATCACATTTAAAGAGAATTTTCAAAAATTATTTTAGAAGATGTAAGCTAATTATCATTTTTTGTAACAATTCCATTTTCCATATACATTTAAAGAACGTTTCTAAGTCGCTTATTTATCTTTCTATTTATTAAAAGAGTGATTATTAATAAATAAATTTAGTTTTCACTTGTTGTTTTCATAAATCATTTATATATTTGCACGCAACATGATTAAGTAATATAAAATATTCATTTCAAATAAATTAAAGGCTATGGAAAAGATTCACGGATTAATTGACGCACCTTTTACTCCCTTTATGAGAACGGAGAAGTAAATTATGAACCGATTGAAGCCTATTGCCAACTATTGGTTAGAAACGGACTTCAAGGCGTATTTATCAATGGTTCTTCCGGAGAGGGCTATATGCTGACAGAAGACGAACGCATGAAACTGGCTGAACGTTGGATGGAAGTAGCACCCGAAGGATTCAAAGTCATTGTCCATGTAGGAAGCACTTGTGTAAAATCAAGCAAACGTCTGGCGGAACACGCTCAGAAAATCGGAGCATGGGGTATCGGAGCAATGGCACCTCCTTTCCCGAAGGTAGGACGCATTGAGGAATTGGTGAAATACTGCGAAGAAATAGCATGCGGCGCTCCTGCACTTCCTTTCTATTTTTATCATATCCCAGCTTTCAATGGAGCATACCTCTCAATGGTAGCATTCTTGGAAGCCGTAGACGGTCGCATTCCTAATTTCGCCGGCATCAAATATACTTTCGAAAGCCTGTATGAATACAACCAATGCCGTTTATATAAAAATGGCAAATTTGACATGTTGCACGGCCAGGATGAAACGATCCTTCCTTGTCTGGCTATGGGCGGTGCACAGGGCGGTATCGGTGGAACAACCAACTATAACGGCAAAGAACTCACAGGCATCATCGAAGCATGGAAAGCCGGTGATCTGAACTGGCACGCGAACGCCAGAATTTCGCGCAGGAAGTTATCAATGTCATCTGTCACTATCGTGGAAACATCGTTGGCGGCAAACGCATCATGAAACTGATAGGGCTGGATTTAGGAAAGAACCGGACTCCGTTCCAGAACATGACAGATGAGGAAGAAGCTGCCATGAAAGCCGAACTGGAAGCAATCAATTTCTTCGAAAGATGTAACAAATAAACCAGAACCACGATGTTTTCAATAGATTATATAAAAGAATGGTCAGAATCATACAAAACAGATCTGACCACTAATATCATGCCGTTTTGGCTGAAATACGGGCTGGACAAGGTCAATGGAGGTATTTATACCTGTGTTGACCGGGACGGCAGCTTGATGGACACCACCAAATCGGTGTGGTTCCAAGGAAGATTTGCTTTTATCTGTTCCTATGCGTATAATAATATAGAAAAGAACGAAGCATGGCTGGCAGCAGCTAAAAGTACAATAGACTTTATAGAAGCGCATTGTTTTGACTCTGACGGACGTATGTATTTCGAGGTGACTGCCGAAGGCACTCCCTTGCGCAAACGCCGTTATATTTTCTCGAGTCATTCGCAGCCATCGCCATGTCGGAATATGCCATCGCATCCGGTGACCAGACGTATGCCGTAAAAGCATTAGACTTGTTCAAACGGATGCAGTATTTTATGGAAACACCGGGCATACTCCCTCCTAAATATCTGGATACTCTTCCTATGAAAGGACATTCCATCACAATGATCCTGATTAATGTAGCATCACGTATCCGCCAGGCCATTCAAGATGAAAGCTTCAACGGACAGATTGACGCTTCCATCGCCCAACTGCGCAAAGATTTCATGCATCCCGAATTCAAGGCGTTGCTTGAAACGGTAGGCCCCCATGGAGAATTCATCGACAGCAACATGGGCCGCACCATCAATCCGGGACATTGTATCGAGACAGCCTGGTTTCTGCTGGAAGAAGCCAAATACCGTAATTGGGACAAAGATATTACGGAATTGGCCCTCACTATCCTTGATTGGTCTTGGGAGTGGGGATGGGACAAAGAATTCGGAGGTATCATCAACTTCAAAGACTGCAAGAACCTTCCGCCACAGGATTATTCCCAAGACATGAAATTCTGGTGGCCTCAGACAGAGGCTATCATCGCTACTTTGTATGCATATTTAGCAACCGGAAATGAAAAATACCTTGACATGCACAAGCAAATCAGCGATTGGACATACACCCATTTCCCTGATAAAGAGTGTGGAGAATGGTTTGGATATCTCCATCGTGACGGCACGCCTGCACAAATGGCCAAGGGTAACCTGTTCAAAGGCCCGTTCCACATTCCAAGAATGATGATCAAGGGCTATACATTATGCGAGGAAATACTCGACAGCAAAAAATCACATTTATAAAGCCCTTTATCTATTAGCATGAAAAACAGTAAAATTTATCCTTGGGTTGTAGTAGGATTATTATGGGGTGTCGCCCTGTTGAATTACATGGACCGGCAAATGTTGTCCACAATGAGAGATGCCATGGCGGTGGATATCACCGAGCTTCAGTCAGCTGCCAATTTTGGGCGACTGATGGGAGTCTTTCTTTGGATATATGGCTGTATGAGCCCTATAGCCGGAATGGTGGGCGACCGCATGAACCGCAAATGGCTTATTGTTGGCAGTTTGTTTGTATGGTCGGCCGTCACTTATCTGATGGGAATCGCCGACACCTATAATGAAGTTTTTTTCCTTCGCGCCTTGATGGGAATCAGCGAAGCGCTCTATATTCCTGCCGGATTGTCACTGATCGCCGACTATCACTCCGATAAGTCACGTTCATTAGCCATCGGTATTCACATGACCGGGCTCTACACCGGGCAGGCCATCGGAGGTTTCGGCGCTACAGTAGCCGCTGCTTTTTCCTGGCATACAACCTTTCATTGGTTCGGCATCGCCGGCATCGCATACGCCGTAATTTTGATGCTTTTTCTACATGAAAAGAAGGATAGAATACAAATTGAACAAATAAATTCACCTTCCGGTAAAGAAAAAAGCAATTTATTGAAGGGATTATCATTACTTTTCAGTAATATTGCATTCTGGTGATTCTGCTATATTTCGCAGCCCCAGTTTACCGGGATGGGCAACCAAAACTGGTTACCTACCTTGTTCGCCGAGAACCTGAATATACCGATGTCACAAGCCGGCCCCATGTCGACTATCACCATCGCGCTATCCTCGTTCATTGGCGTAATTATTGGTGGAACCTTATCCGATAAGTGGGTGCAAAGAAATATAAAAGGACGTGTGTACACGGGTGCCATCGGCTTGGGACTTACTATTCCATCCCTGCTTTTACTAGGGTTCGGACACAGTTTCGTAGCTGTTGTGGGAGCTGGATTATTATTCGGAATCGGTTATGGTATCTTCGATGCCAACAATATGCCGATTCTATGCCAGTTCGTATCATCCAAACACCGTGCTACCGCCTATGGTATCATGAATATGACAGGCGTGTTTGCGGGAGCAGCCATTACCGAAGTCTTGGGAAAGTGGACAGACGGCGGTAAGTTGGGACTGGGATTTGCCATGTTGGCTATTATTGTGCTTATCGCACTGGTAGTACAATTGACATTCCTCCGTCCCAAAACGGATAATATGGAATAACCCGTATAGTTAACTTAACACTTAAAACTTAAAAAAGAAAGAACCATGAGAGTAATTATTGAATCTGATTACCAAGCGCTGTCACAATGGGCGGCAAACTATGTAGCTAGTAAAATCAATGCGGCAAATCCGACTCCTGAAAAACCTTTTGTTTTAGGTTGTCCCACAGGATCTTCACCGCTAGGCATGTACAAAGCGCTGATAGAACTGAACAAGCAGGGAAAAGTATCTTTCCAGAATGTCGTTACTTTCAATATGGACGAATATGTAGGCTTGCCTGAAGATCATCCAGAAAGCTACCATACATTTATGTGGAAAAACTTTTTTAACCATATTGATATAAAGAAAGAAAATGTACATATCCTGAACGGAAATGCCGAAGACCTGGAAGCAGAATGCGCCAACTACGAAAAACAAATAGCCGAAATCGGAGGCATCGACCTGTTTATGGGAGGTATCGGTCCCGACGGACATATCGCATTCAACGAGCCGGGCTCATCTTTGTCTTCACGCACACGTATCAAAACACTGACTACAGACACAATCATTGCAAACTCACGTTTCTTTGACAATGACGTGAACAAAGTACCTAAAACTGCGTTAACAGTAGGTGTAGGGACTGTCCTTTCAGCCAAAGAAGTTCTGATTATCTGCAACGGGCACAACAAAGCACGTGCTTTGCAACATGCCGTTGAAGGTGGTATTACACAAATGTGGACTATCAGTGCATTACAAATGCACCAGCATGGCATCATTGTTTGTGACGAAGCCGCTACAGACGAACTGAAAGTCGGTACCTACAAATATTTCAAAGACATCGAAAAAGCTAATTTGTAATTTATGAGAACAAACTTAAGTTCGCAGATTTCTCTGAACAGAGTATCTCCGAAATATTATAAACCCGAAAATGCGGTGGAACGTTCTGTCTTGACCCGCTGCGAAAAAGTGCCTACCGACATCTATGAAACGATGGAGGAAGGCGTGCAGCACATTGCCAACGAAATTACGGCAAAAATTCAGGAACGTCAGCGCGAAGGAAAGTTCTGCGTGATTGGGGCTGGAACCGGTGCTTCATTACGGCCGCTTTATGCCGAACTGGTCCGTAAACATAAAGATGAAGGACTAAGTTTCCGTAACGTAGTAATTTTCAATTTATATGAATATTACCCCTTGGTTTCCGAAGGGGCTGGAAGCAGTTTCTCACAGCTGAACGACTTATTCCTAAGCCAAATCGACATCGATAAACAAAATGTATTCACCATCGACGGAACGATTCCGCAGGAAGCTGTCATCGAATACTGCCGCCTGTACGAACAACGTATCCAGACTTTTGGCGGTATAGACATCGTATTAATGGGCATTGGTCGTGAAGGCAATATTGCCATGAACGAGCCGGGATCAAGCTTGAGCTCCCCTACCCGACTGATTTTGATTGACTCAACCTCGCGTGCTGAAGCTGCACACAACTTGGGAGTGGACAATCTCCCTCCCTGTTCCATCACGATGGGTGTGGCAACTATTATGGCTGCCCGCAAAATCTATTTGCTGGCATGGGGAGATGACAAAGCCGATATCATCAAGAAAGCGGTGGAAGACAAAGTGAGCGACACTCTGCCTGCTTCTTATCTGCAAATGCATAACAATGCAAATGTCTGCATAGATCTGGCAGCGGCTTCTCACCTTACCCGTATCCAACGTCCGTGGCTGGTAACCAATTGCGAATGGAACGACAAATTGATTCGCAGCGCTATTGTATGGTTGTGTATGCGTGTCAAAAAACCGATTCTGAAACTGACCAACAAAGATTACAATGAAAACGGACTGAGCGAACTGCTGGCACTCTACGGTTCTGCTTACAACGTAAATATCAAAATATTCAATGACTTGCAGCACACCATCACCGGATGGCCCGGCGGCAAGCCCAATGCAGATGACACCTATCGCCCCGAACGGGCAAAACCATTCCCGAAACGCGTGGTAGTCTTCTCTCCGCACCCGGATGATGACGTAATCTCAATGGGTGGAACTTTACGGCGTTTGGTTCAGCAAGGTCACGAAGTACACGTAGCATACGAAACTTCCGGAAACATTGCCGTAGGCGATGAAGAAGTAGTACGTTTCATGCACTTCATCAACGGTTTCAACCAACTTTTTGATGAAAACTCCAACGAAACCATCAAAAACAAATACGCTGAAATCAAGAAATTCCTTGCCGCTAAGAAAGAAGGCGATATGGACAGCCGCGATATCCTGACCATTAAAGGACTGATCCGTCGTGGCGAAGCCCGTACTGCAAGTACTTACAATCAAATTCCATTGAACCGTGTCCACTTCCTCGACTTGCCGTTCTATGAAACAGGAAAAATCGAGAAGAACCCTATCAGTGAAGCCGATGTGGAAATCGTTTTACAGTTACTACGTGACGTAAAACCCCACCAAATTTATGTGGCCGGTGACCTTGCCGACCCGCACGGAACCCATCGTGTCTGCACAGACGCAGTGCTTGCCGCTATCGACATCGAAAAAGAAGCCGGTGCCGAATGGTTGAAAGATTGCCGCATCTGGATGTATCGTGGCGCATGGGCGGAATGGGAAATTGAAAACATTGAAATGGCCGTACCGTTCAGTCCGGAAGAATTGCGTGCTAAACGTAACTCCATCTTAAAGCATCAGTCTCAGATGGAAAGCGCACCGTTCCTGGGCAACGACGAACGTCTGTTCTGGCAAAGAAGTGAAGACCGCAACCGGGGTACCGCTGCTTTGTATGACCAACTTGGTTTGGCATGTTATGAAGCAATGGAGGCCTTCGTAGAATACGTACCCCTATAATTTAAGAAACAACCTAACCTAATTTTATACTAACCTTTAACCAAAAAACCGAAAATCCCCGACGGATGTGATATCCCTCGGGGATTATTTTTAGATTTCCATTTATTGCAAATGATATCCCATAGTCATCCTCACCACAGCTACCTGCTTCGAGCAACACACCCCAAACTACATCTCATAATTCATTAATCCCATAGCCAAACAAAGCAAAATCCCCCAGACAAGGATCTTCGGGAAAAACCTCAGCCAAAGCCGCAGTAATAGTTCTTGCGTTATTCAGCGTATAAGATTTACTTCGGGTCAGCCCCAATCTGAAAGCCATCTCACTGACATGTGTATCCAAAGGGATAATCAACTCACATGGAGAGAAATTCCTCCAGATTCCAAAATCCACTTCCGAATCGCGACGGATCATCCAGCGCAGAAACATATTCAATTTCTTTTGCGGCGCCTTATCCGACACTCCAAACAAACGGCAAAGACGTTGCATCGGAGTTCCATCCGTTTCGCAAAGAAGAGCATCCTCCATACTCTCATACCTATTATATATAGTATACAGCCAATGAAACAATTGTGCCATTCTATTTTTTGAAACTGTCCGATAGAACGACTCCTCACCACAGAAATCAGTTTTCCAGTTCCCGGACAACACATACTGCAAAGGCTGCCGGTTCATTATGGAATCCAGCCGTTCTGCCGCCTTCAGTATTTGAGGGCGGGCTCCGAAACTAAGAAAAGCAGTCAGAAAAGCACTGATTTCAATATCCGCTTTGAAATGATAGCGATGCGGGAACTGTACCGGATCAGAAGAAATAAAATCAGAGTTATGATACCGGTCAGCATATTTCCGCAAAAAATCAGCCACCGCCATCCGGCTCTCATGAGTTTGCCGTTCTGTAATATAAGACATGAATCGCTCTTGTTCGTTCTTTCGGGTCATAAATAAAACGTTTATGATTTGTACACAAAGGTATATTAAAATAAAATAGATTGCATTTTCAGAAATCAAATTCCATCCTTAATCCTCAACTTGCCTTTTCTATATTCTTTAGGTGAAATCCCCACATATTGCTTAAAATACTTTCCAAAGAAAGACTGCGTAGGGAAATTCAATTGGTCTGCAATCTCCTTGATACTCAGATCCGATCCTTCAAGCAACTGTTTTGCCTCGGTAATCACCATTTGCACAATCCATTGCAAAGCACTATTTCCCGACTTCTCTTTAATGATGGTGGAAAAATAACGTGGAGTAATATGCTGCATCCTCGCATAATAAGCTACATCACGCTCCTTTCTATACAAACGGAAAAGAGCCAGCATGAAATTCTGAAAAATCACATCCTTCTTGTTCTGCGGCAAGGGCTGCATGGGTTGGTTGGCAAAATACATATTCAATATCTCATAGCAGAAAGTCTGCCCCATCGACTTGATCAGTTCCAAAGTCAGGCGTTGTTGCTGCAAATTCACCTCTTGCACATCCTCCGCCTCTATCCTCTCCCGCAAATTATCCAACAGATACTCCAAATGAGCACGTTGCTTATCCGAAAGTGATATACAAGGATGCTTCCGCATAAAAAGCTGGTTTTCCACATTGATCACCCTATTGACGATAGGAATGATATAATCTAAATCCACTTCAACCATAACCCCTTCCGCATCCTCACTCTTATGAAGCAGATGCACCAAGGTAGAAGCCATGTAAATATACACATCACCGGGATTTATCTGAAAATGCTTATCTTCCAGTGAAACCTCCACATTTCCTTTCCGGCAAAAGAAAAGGCCACATTTATTAAATGTCGAAATAATCTGTCCGTCTTTAAAGGCATACAGTTCACTATCCGAAAGAAATCTAAAGAGAAAAGGCATCTGTTGTCTGTCCATCAATCTATACATTCTTTAATTTACTGCAAAATAAATACAAATCGTAAACTTTCCAGCTACATAACAACCCAAAAATATACAAATCGGACAATTTATCATTCATATCAACCTTTTCTATCCTCTTGCTTCGGAATAACTTTGTATCAGAAAACTAATTGCACGAAAATCATAGTAGTATGAAACGAATTTATCTTATTCTAACAGGTATTTCCTTGATCTTACTAAGTTCCTGCGCACAACGTGCCCGGGAAGCCAAAGGTCATCAGACAGTAAAAATAGACACAGTTGTTTCTGCCGACAAACAAACGTTCCTGCAATTTCCGGGAAAGGTAAAAGCCGCACAAGATATCAGCCTTGCCTTCCGGGTAAGCGGAACCATCAGCAAAATACATGTAAAAGACGGCGCCCGTGTACAAGAGGGACAATTACTGGCCGAACTGGACCCCACCGACTATCAAGTACAACTGGATGCTACTGAAGCAGAATACCAGCAAATAAAAGCGGAAGCAGAAAGGGTCATGGCTCTTTACAAAGACAACGGAACCACCCCCAACGCCAATGACAAAGCCGTATACGGGCTCAAGCAAATCACCGCCAAGTACAAACACCATAAAGATCAGTTGGCTTACACCCGGCTCTATGCTCCTTTCAACGGGTATGTCCAGAAACGCCTGTTCGAAGCTCACGAAACCATCGGAGCCGGAATGCCCGTCATTGCCATGATCAGCGGCGGAACCCCCGAAGTGGAAATAAATCTGCCTGCGGCCGAATATATCCGCCGGGAGCAGTTCGACAATTATCACTGCACATTTGATATCTATCCGGGCGAAACCTACCCGCTGAAACTAATCAGTGTCACCCCGAAAGCCAACGCAAACCAACTATACACCATGCGCCTGCAAGTAGTACCCGGCACACGGGCTATCCCTTCTCCGGCATGAACACCATGGTAACCATCCTTTGCCGTACAGAGCAGGAGAATACTCTTTCTGTCCCTACCGGCGCCATCCTGCAAAAAGAAGGCAAAGCGTATGTGTTCGTCTTTCATCCATCCAGCAATACCGTACACAGACAGGAAGTATCCATACTGCGCTTGTTGAACAACGGACACAGTCTCATCACTTCCAGACAACTGCAACCGGGAGAGCAGATTGTATCCTCGGGCGTACACCACATTGAGGATGGAGAAATTGTAAAACCTTTGTCACCGGTCACTAACACAAATATAGGAGGATTATTATAATGGACATCAGTAAATGGGCATTCCGGAACAGGAATCTGATTTATTTCCTGATAGCGGTTCTGCTGCTCGGCGGAGCCTACTCCTGCTATCAGATGAGCAAATTGGAAGACCCCGAAATAAAAGTGAAACTTGCCATGGTGGTCACCACCTATCCGGGTGCTTCCGCGCACCAGGTAGAACTGGAAGTAACGGATGTGCTTGAAAAGAACATCCGCACCATGGGCAACATTGACAATATAGAAAGTTATTCATACAACGACCTGTCCCTGATACAGATAGAACTGCTGAGCACCGTGCCGGACGATGACGTGGAACAATGCTGGGACATGCTGCGCCGCAAAGTAAGCGACGCCCGCGCCCTGTTGCCCGAAGGAGCCACCACCCCGATAGTCAAAGATGACTTCGGAAATGTATATGGCATGTTCTATGCCCTGACAGGTGACGGACTGTCCGACCGTGAACTGTCCGACTATGCCGAACTGGTAAAACGGGAAGTGAACGAACTGGAAGGTGTAGACCGTGTGGAACTCTACGGCAAACGTTCCGAATGCATCAATATCTCCCTGTTGCAAGACCGTATGGCAAACCTCGGTGTTAAACCTGCAGAAGTACTGGCAACCTTGAACGGCCAGAACAAAACCACCTATACAGGATATTATGAAAATGGTGAAAACCGTATCCGCGTCACAGTAAACGACAAATTCAAAACCGTAGAAGATATCGGAAAAATGCTGATTCAAGGACACGATGACGACCAGCTTCGCCTGAGTGACATCGCCCGTATAGAGAAAGCCTACGAGGACCCCACACGCAATGAAATGTTCTATGACCATGAACGCGCTCGGTATACTCATCGCTGCCTCCAGTGGTTCGGACATTATAAAAGTAGGCCATGCCGTAGAAAGCAAATTGGAAGAACTCAAAGCCGAACGTCTGCCCGCAGGAGTGGAATGCCACAAAATCTTCTATCAGCCCGAACGGGTAGGCAGCTCTTTGGGAACCTTTGTCATCAACCTGATAGAATCCGTCATCATCGTAGTACTGATACTGATGATAGCAATGGGGTTCAAGAGCGGCCTTATCATAGGTATCAGCCTGGTCATCACCGTATTCGGTTCTTTTCTGTTCCTTTATTCGGCAGGCGGAACCATGCAGCGCGTATCATTGGCTGCTTTTGTACTGGCAATGGGAATGTTGGTAGACAACGCCATCGTCATCATAGACGGCATACTGGTAGACTTGAAAGCCGGCAAAAACCGGATGGAAGCCATGACCGCCATCGGAAGACAGACAGCCATGCCTCTTCTGGGCGCGACACTGATAGCCATTATCGCCTTTCTACCCATCTACATGTCCCCCGACACCGCAGGCGTCTACACGCGCGACCTTTTCATCGTACTTGCCGTTTCCCTGTTGCTAAGCTGGATATTGGCACTGATCCATGTACCACTGATGGCCGACCGCCGGCTGCATCCTGCCATAGATACTGACAGTACCGGAAAGCGAGTATACAAAGGTAAAATCTATGCCACCCTCCGTTCGGCACTGCGGTTCGGTCTGGCCCACCGGTGGAGTTTTGTATTTGCCATGACCGGTCTGTTGCTGCTTTCCGTTTTCGGCTACCAATATATGCGTCAGGGCTTTTTCCCCGACATGGTTTACGACCAGCTTTATATGGAATACAAACTTCCGGAAGGGAATAACTATACACGTGTGGTTCGAGATTTGGAAGAAATAGAAACCTATCTGAAAGGACGGGAGGAAATAACCCACGTCACCACCTCCATAGGCGGTACGCCCGGACGCTATAATCTGGTACGGAGCATTGCCAACCCCTCACTTTCGTACGGCGAACTGATTATCGACTTCACCTCACCGGAAACCTTGGTAGAACATATAGACGAAATCCAAGCTTACCTCTCCCAAGCCTATCCGGACGCATACATCAAACTGAAAAGATATAATCTGATGTTCAAGAAATATCCCATAGAGGCGCAATTTCTGGGTCCCGATCCTGCCATCCTGCACCAACTGGCCGACAGCGCCCGCGCCATCATGGAAAGGACTCCGGAAGTCTGCCTCATCACCACCGACTGGGAACCTCAAGTACCCGTACTGACCATCGAATACGACCAGCCGTCCGCCCGTGCCCTCGGCCTGAGCCGTAATGATGTCAGCCTTTCCCTGCTCACAGCCACCGGAGGCATTCCTATCGGCTCTTTCTACGAAGGTATCCACAAAAACAACATCTACCTGAAATGCCTCGACGAGAAAGGAGAACCGATAGAGGACCTGGGCAACGCACAAGTCTTCTCGTCTCTGCCTTCCCTGAACGGACTGTTGAACGAGGAAACCATGGTGAAGCTGAAAGCCGGCACACTTTCGAAAGAAGATTTGGTGGAAAGCATCATGGGAAGTACACCGCTGAAACAAATCAGCAAAGAGATTGATATCCGGTGGGAAGATCCGGTAGTTCCCCGTTACAACGGGCAGAGAAGCCAGCGGGCACAATGTTCGCCCGCACCCGGCATTGAAACGGAAAAAGCACGTCTTGCCATCGCGGAACAGATAGAAAACATACCATTACCCGAAGGTTATTCACTGGTATGGCAAGGAGAAAAAATAGCCAGCGACCAGTCCATGAAGTACCTGTTCCAAAATTTCCCGTTAGCCATCATTCTGATGATTGCCATCCTCATCATGCTGTTCAAAGATTATCGCAAACCCATCATCATCTTCTGCTGTATTCCGATGATATTTGTAGGGGTGGTAGCGGTCATGCTGCTCACAGGAAAAGTCTTCAATTTCGTGGCTATTGTAGGCACATTGGGATTGATCGGCATGCTGATTAAAAACGGTATTGTGCTGATGGATGAAATCACCCTTCAGATCAATGAAGGAGTAGAACCGATCACCGCACTGATAGACAGTTCCCAAAGCCGTCTCCGCCCGGTCATGATGGCCTCGCTGACAACGATTCTGGGTATGATTCCCTTGCTGTCCGATGCCATGTTCGGTTCCTTGGCGGCAGCTATCATGGGTGGATTGCTGTGCAGCACACTGATCACGCTGCTCTTTATCCCTATATTATATGCCTTGTTCTTCAAGATAAAAAACAATTGATTCATTTCACTGACATACAAAACCGAGAATAAATGAAAAAGACAATGATACTCCCCCTCTGCTGTCTGCTGTGGCATCTTGCCACCCCCGCATGGGCACAGGAAACACTGAGTCTGAAAGAGTGCCGCGAAATGGCATTAAAATACAACAAGGAAATGGCGGCTTCCGTGAAACAGACGGAAAGTGCCCGTTATACAGCCAAGAGTTACAAAGGGAACTTCTTCCCCAACTTCACCGTCAGCGGAACAGGACTTTACAGTAATGCCGACGGTAGTTACGGCATAGCCGGAGGCAACCTGCCCGTCTTTCTGCCCGATGGAACAGGACAGTTCAATCCGGGACAACCCGCAGGCTTTGCCTACTTCCCCGGCATTAACCTGGACTATAAAATAGGATGGGTCTATATGGGCGGCGTGCAAATGGAACAGCCCCTCTACATGGGCGGTAAAATCCGTGCCGCCTACAAAATGTCCTTGCTGGGCAAAGAAATGGCACAAATGAATGAAAATCTGACCGCAACAGAAGTCATTCAGAAAACAGATCAGGCATACGCTCTGGTAGTAAAAGCAAAGGAGATGAAAACAGTAGCCGATGCATACCACGCTGTATTGACGGAATTAAAAAATAACGTAGAGAGTGCTTACAAACATGGACTTAAACCTCAGAATGATGTATTGAAAGTACAAGTAAAGCTGAATGAAAGCGAGCTAGGTATCCGAAAAGCCGAGAATGCTCTCCGCCTGGCTACCATGAACCTCTGCCACCTGATAGGGAAACCACTGACCACACAAGTTCATGTTTCCGGAGATTTCCCGGAGATAGAGAAAGACCTGGAAGTACAGGTACTGGATATCACCCGCCGTCCGGAATACGGAATACTGGACAAACAAGTGGCGATAGCCCGCCAGCAGGTGAAACTGAACCGCAGTGAACTGCTTCCCAAAGTAGGGATCAAAGGCTCATACGACTATGTACATGGTTTGGAACTGAACAACAAGAATTTCCTGGACGATGCCAGTTTCTCTGTCCTGCTGAATGTAAGCATCCCCTTGTTCCATTTCGGAGAACGCAGCAACAAAGTACGTGCAGCCAAAGCCAAACTGGAACAGACCCGCCTTCAACAGCAAAACCTGAACGAGCAAATGTTACTGGAACTGACCCAAGCCGCCAACAATCTGGACGAAGCAAAGCTGGAAAGCGAACTTGCCGACCGTTCCCTGCAACAGGCGGAAGAGAACAGGCGTGTCAGCAAAAGCCAGTACGAAGTAGGTCTGGAAACACTCTCCGACCATTTGGAAGCCCAAGCGTTATGGCAACAGGCTTACGAAACGAAAGTTGACGCCCGTTTCCAACTTTATCTGAACTACGTGGCCTATCTGAAAGCAGCAGGGACCTTGCATGACAAGCTGTAAGTCTCTTGTTCCGAGTTCAGATTGAGTACAAATACAAGCAATCCCTCCTTCTCCAGAGTTTTATAAATGTGCTGCCACTGCTACCACCCACTCTACTGGAACCACCATGAACAAGGCGTTTCAACGGGTGGTGGTAGCACATTTTATGGGTAAAAAGTGCTGCCACCACCACTTTCCCTCTCTTTTTATTCCCAAACGGATAAAAAAGGGGCTATACTTCGGCTATACCTTCCTGCTTGCGCAGCACATACACCGCATGAGAATGCTTTCCTTCTTTGTCCAATCTCTTCTCCTCATACCAAGCCTTCAGCTCGTAGGCCGCCGTAGTGCGCGCCACCCCCAGCCATTCCGAATAGGCCAGACGTGTAATGGAACCGTATTCTTTCAGATAAGCCTCCAGCAATGTCCAACGCTCCTCCTTGCTACGCTTTTTCACCGTAGGCAAGAAGCCGAACTCGGCACGGAGGATGTCTGTTTCCTGCCGCACCCGCTTCACCAGTTCCGGCACCGGACGGAAGTTCACCTTCTTTATCCTCACAGATGCCGCACGTATCTCCTTCCGGTCTGTCACCTCACGCGAGGACAAGGCAAGAGAAAACGTACCCAGGCCGTCCAACCGCACATTTTTTCCTTGCCGCAAATGGGATACAACCATATCGGCCACCTCCTGTAGCACTCCCACCACACAGCCCGCCGAATATGCGCTATGCTTGGACAACTCCTTCACTATGTGATCGGTAGTAATCGTTTCCTTCACCACTACCGCCGGATAAAGCACCGGTTTGCCGTCCTTTTCCTTGAAAGGGTTGGCCTTGAAATCATATTTTATATCCATCATTAAAAGATTTGATCTGTATCCGCAAGCCCTTTCTGCTCTATGGTTAAGGGTTCTCTTCCTTTTGTATTCTATCTCCATAAGCTTTGGACTTGACTCCAAAGGCTATGGAGTTATCTCCAAAGGTTATGGAGTCAACTCCGCAACCTATGGAGATAGAACACATCTGGACAAAGATACTTAATCTTTAGGGGAAAAAGGCTTAATATAAAGGAAAAGATGGATTAAGGAGAAAAATAATCAGGTAGTCGACTCATTCTTAAAAAACTAAATGAATAAACAAAAGGATACGCGATATACAGGGAGATACCCTGATAAAAAGATTGGGTATCTGCGGAGAACAACGGTTTCATTGTATTCTGCGGACAGACAGAACGGTTTATAACCAAACATCAAAGGAAATATATTTGATGCAAAAGAAAGAATATCATTTTTTTATCCTATTTTTGTGTTGGCAACAAACTAATACCATAATACACAAACTGATGAAAACCACTATTTTACTTGGCTTATTATTGACCCTTACTGTTTCATGCAAACACCATTCCAACCCCGTGACTACCGAAGAAAACTTCCACACCCAAGAAGCCAACCGTCTGGTAGCAGAAGCGAGGAACCTATGGTTGCCTCCTTTAGACAGCACTTTCTTCTTTAATGACAGTGAACATATATCTATAAACGACAAGGAAATATGGGCCAAACTTGACAGCGCATTAGCCATTGACCCTACCAATATAAAAGTATATGTGGGAAGAATCAGTTATTTATCAGCCTGCAAAAAGTACCATGAGATTCTGTCTGTACTCCGGCAAGCTGAAAAACAATCCACCCTCAATGCCGACTTATGGTCAATGAAAGCGATGTTTGAAGATTATTTCGGAGACAGCCTTACCGCCCAAAAAAATTATCGGTCTGCCGATTCCGCCTATGCCATCCTCATAAAAGAATATGCTACAGACAGCCTCAGGTATGCCGGTTCCCGCATCAACCGCGCACTGAACATGGCATTGATGACTGATAATATAGCGATTCTTGAAGAAGAGGTGGAACTCACTAAAAAGATATTTCCCAAGACATGGAAAGGACTGGACAGTAGTTTTTACGGGAAAAATAAAAAAGACTTTTTCGACAAATGCTTTAACGTCCGCAAAAAGTAATCCAGCCTGCTACATCAAGAAAATTACAAATCATTGCATTTGAAAGAACAGACCTGTAATACCTACTTTAAATACAGAGGGTACTTAGCCGGATATTTTATTCCTTTGTACCCTCAATCAAAATAAAAAAGCACTTTATGTTTCAACTGTATCTGCTGCTTCGTCTGAAAAATTTTGGAAGAATAGTTATAGAATTGGGTATCTTCAGAATAGTCTTCCTTACCATCTTAACGGTGGCTGCCATCATGATATTGTTCTTGGCAGAAAACCGTTTCGCTATTCCTGTGGTATGCGTTCTCTTATTAGCCGGTTATCATAATGTCCGGAAAGACAAAGAATTTTTACGCACTTTAACACCTCATCTTTCTGTGTTCCTGATAAAAGAATACACCTTGATCGCATTACCTTTTGCCGGAATAGAAATAATAAAAGGACAATTTACCGACGCTATCGGCTTATGGCTGTTCGCCGCCTTATTACCTTGCCTGAAAAAAATAAAACTGAAACACAAACCTGTCCGTCTTCCTTTTCTTTACAAAGGAAGTTATGAATATATACGAATATTCCGCCAATCTTTCTGGGTCTATATCCTACTCTTTCTTTTTGCAACCGCAGGAACCGTACACGGAAATATAAAAATAAACAAAGTATGTCTCATACTATGGGGATTGGTACAGGCATCAGGCTATCTGCAAACAATGGACAACAGATATCTTCTTCATTTCAAAAATTTCAAGACTTTATGCCTTTTCCAACTAAAAAGCATAGCATGGAATGTTTTCATCACCTCCATTCCTTTCAGCTTAGCGCTTATAGCGTCTACCTATGACCAAGATGAAATCCTCTTTTTCTTATCTTATTATACTGCCACCTTAATTTATGCCATTGGTATCGGTATGTTGCGCCATATCATCCCATCCCCCCTATTGCTGTTTATTGTGCAATTAAGTATATTAATGCCTTTTTATTTAGGCTCTCTTTTTGTTCCAATTATTTTAATACCCGGCATAGCACTTACAGCATTGCTGACCTGCCATGCGCACAAACGCTTAAAAAGATTATTATGATAGAAGTGAATGATTTACATAAAAGTTTCGGTAAGGTCAAAGTATTAAACGGCATTCATTTGGAGTATCACCCTGGAAAAATATATGGCTTGGTGGGCGAGAATGGAGCCGGAAAGACTACTTTATTCAATTGTATAATGGGAATCTATGATTATACCGGAAGCATAACCAAAAGCAAAACTTTAAAAACAGGTTATCTGTCTGCATCCAACTTCTTTTATTCCCAAATCACGGGTCTTGAACACTTGGAATTCTGTATGAAGGCCAAAGATCTGCCGGTCAATACACCCACCATTCAACATTTAAATGAAATTTTCCAACTGCCCCTTGACAGGTATGCTGCCGAATATTCTACTGGAATGAAAAGAAACTGGGATTTATGGCATTATTGTTGCAAGACAATGACGTATTTATTCTTGACGAGCCGTTCAATGGGGTGGACTTGAAGGGATGTATCCTGATGAAAAGACTCATCCGGCAACTGAAAGCAAAAGAAAAGACGGTGATAATTTCCTCACATCTCATTGCCTCGCTAAGGGAAATATGTGATATTATCCACTATCTGAACGAAGGGGGTATTTACAAAGAATACCATGAAGAAACAACAGAAGAGATAGAAGAGGATATATTATGCAATACTAAAAAGATACAGCCCACCTCATACTTTCAGTAACACACAGCACTGTCCTTACCTGAAAACTACACATTTGACTCCATCCCAATCCTTTTTCACCACTGATATTGCACAGATACCATAAATTCACGGGGACGAAGTTTTATCCAAGAAGTATAACTCTGCACGGCAGAATAAAGAGTATAACGATATTGTTCCTTATTAAACAGATTTATAGCAGAAGCGGCAAACCTCCATTTTCCGACTTTATGTATCAATGAAACATCTGCAAGCCAAATATTCAGATGCTGGTTCTTACTTAAATCATTATAAAAATGCTCTCCGGATAAACGAAACTCCGTATCATGAAATTCCAAACTGAGAGTCAGCCGTTGAGCCACCTCCCATAAAGGATCCAAACTAGTATCCTCTCCTATTCCGCCTCCCACACAACTGACCGTCGCTTTGTATTCAGCCTCGAAAAATACAGAAGGAGCCCACACAATTTTAGGTTCGATGCACAAATAGTCATACCTGTAATCCTGAACGATGCCTTCATTCAGTTGTTTCCCCTCGTTGCGTGCTAAAGTCAATTCCAAAGAAGTCTTCAAATTCCAGTCATAGATCCCTTTCGACCCTATGGTATTCAAGGTGTAACTATGAGAGGAATGATTTCTTTCCACAGACGAAAGATAGAAATTACCGTCCTTATAGTTACGTTCTGTTATCAGATTATAACGATTGTGGGAATAGGAAGCTGATAAAGTCCAGAAAAACTCCTTGATAGTATTTTTGTATTCCAGATAGCAGGTATAAAGTTGCCGTACCGTTACAGGAACTTTTCCTGTATGCTTCACCACAGTCCGGTAATCTTCACGATACCGAAAGGGGTAGATATCCTTCAATCCTCCTTCACTCTCATCCAAGCTTCCTAGTAAGGACATTTTCCAACGGGGAGTAAATTTATAACGGAAACAAAAGAATGGGGAGACACAAAAACGGCTATAAGATTGCTTTGGCAGATGACTCCACCGGACAGTAGTGGCGGCAGTGAACAAAAAATCATTTCTCTCCCATTCGATACGGGGAACGGTATAGAAAGAATAGCTATGGGCTGAGTAAGCATTCTCCTGTTTCACCGAAGAAAGTTCGCCACAGAAACCACCTGTAAGCTGATAATTCACTCCATTTATTTTCCTCATCCCATAAAGGACATTATCCGTGTAGGCATTGCCGGTGTTCATTTCTTCATATTCCGCAAGGATAGACTCATGTGTCTGTCCGATGACAGTTCGATATGTGTTTTCGCTGATGTTATCGGGCGAACTCAATTCGTTCCTATGGTAGATACAGTTGGCAATCAGCATGTTATCAGCAAATAAAATGGGCAAGTTGCGGTGAGCCACTGTCAGTGAAGCGGGGCAATGGGTGTAGCGGATATACAACCGGATTCCCCAAGTGTATTTTTCTTTGGTGTAAAGTTGGTTGAAATAATTCTTCAATTCCCATTGTGAGTTCTTTATCTTTTGAAAAATAGCATTATCACCCGTTATATCCGAAACTCCTGATTTCCATGTTCCTGCAAACGAAAAATTTTCACGAGTGTACCGGCTTACAGTATTATCTTCATAATTCACTTCAGCATTCAGACAATCGGTTTTTAAACGGTCATGCCGATTGGTAGCCGTATGCACCGTATCTTGTACAAAATAATAGATTTCCTCACTTCCATATTGCCGGGTTGTACGGTCATGGATATACCCTAACTGAAATCGTAATTGCTTTTCTTCATCCAATCGGTACAAGCGGTTGGCAGAGGCTGTATGCGTTTCATTGAATAACAGCCTTTTTTGCGACAAGGGCATGGCCGGTTCGGGTAAAGGAAGAAAATGGGAAGATTGCTGTCCGTCACCCGGTCAAAGCTATTGCCGGATGCCAGTTTCTGTTGGTCGGAAAACAGATTCCGGCCTGTATTATTTGCCTTGTAAGTATAGACAGTCTGCCGGTTACGACTCAATTGCAATGCATTGAACGAAGCGTCGTAAAGTGCTTTCTCTCCATAACCTCCCCCTGCCATAACGGTATAAATCCATTTGGAACGGACTTCAGGTTTCAGTTTCAAATTCAAGGCTACGTCATCCGTAAAGGTCTTGCCACGCAAGGACTTAATGGGTTGGTGCCCTTCAATGACCTCCGCTGCCTGTACGGCATCCGCTTTCAGATTATTATTTATTTGATTATAACGCCCGCCACTCACGTCCATTCCCTCCACATAAAGATTACTGATCGCTTTTCCATTATATTTTATAGTTCCGTTCTCTTCCACATTGATGCCGGGAAGTTTTTTCAACACATCGCTAACATTCCGGTCTTTGGAAGATGCAAAACGGGTGAGATCATATTTCAAGGTATCCTGTCGTCCCCATACGCGCCCCGAACGAATCTGTACTTCTTTCAGCATGATAGCTTCCTGCTCCAGTTCGATAGTTAGCGGACGACCGGCAAGTACCGGTACGGTCTTTTTCCTGTACCCCATATAAAACACCGTTATTATCCTGTCTTTCAAGGATGAAGAGGAAAGTTGAAAACGTCCGTCAACATCTGTCAAAGTATAGTTGATGATATTGCCATCCCTTCCTGTTGCAAAGTGACGGTAGCAGATTCCAAAGGCTGACGGGTAACTTTATCCGTTACCCGTCCCTCTATCGTGTTTTGTGCGTTTGTTTGAATATGAAACAAAAAGCTCAACAAAGAGAGAATGATTGCTGTTTTCATCCTGTTATTTTTCAGATAATTCTATCGGATTATAAGGTAACTCAAAGTTTTTCAATGCATTACCTTGCTCATCTTTTACCGTCAATTTTACATTGGGGGCTGTAGAAGTAATAAAGCCTACCGGGTCCTTGGCATAACGCTCATATACCTTATTCAAATCTCTACGACTGATGGATTCAGAACCTTTACCATTGAAAAGAAGCGGCTTCGGTCCATCAGATTGCTCGACACCTGTACATTCAAATGAGTAATGTCCCCGGGCATCTTCAGCCTTTATAATGAAACCGGGTAATCCACAAAGTTTCCAAGGCCCTTCACTTACAGGAATTTCCATCGTAAACCATGCCGTATAACTTCTTCCCCGGAAGTGACAAGTTGCTTTCCGGCAATGATAAGTCAGAATAGTAGCCGTATCGGATAATAAGGTCCATACCGGTTTTTCATTCTTTTCCTCGCAACGGAAATTACTGGTAGCCAACCGATCAAGCGTTGTCACCTTTCCCGTAGGATAGTTCTTATAAATCCGATATGTAATACGCCCGTTTCCATAAGCCTTGGCATGTTGCTGCAAGATATCTTGGGACACTTTATTAGCATAGTCGGCAATCAAAGTAGAATCCCGAAGATAAGTAGTGTAGCTATAAAATTGCGAACATTTCTTTCCCACTTCCAACATCATCGTTTCCGAATTGGGCTGACAGTCGGTCTTGGTAGTATCCTCTACCATCTTCAACTCATACTGAGCACGGAAAACCAATTCATCTATGGGTTCGCTTTTCTTCACATCATCCATAGAGAGAATGGTTATCTGCGCCGTAGCCTGTAATGCCACAGTTACCATAAATAACAGGTTAGCCAATTTCTTTTTCATAATCCGAATTGTTTTTAAATGATGAATTTTATACTGCAAAGCTAAGTCCTTCCCTCCTTCCCGATACCACAAAGTTATTACTGAAATATTACGCCGATAAAAAAACAATCCTCGTGTACATTGCATATCCAAGGATAGCCCGTACCTTTGCTTTAACAAAAAAAGAAAAGATGGAAAAAAGAATAAAAACAGTATGGATACTGACTATCATTACAGCTATATTGATAATAGGTGGTCAAGGTTATTGGCTTCACCACCAATATTGCTATTCAACGAAAACATTCATGCAGGAACTGCATAAACAAATACTGCAATTGGAAAAAGAAGAAATGAATACACGCTATGACAAACGGACTAACAACCACAAATATACACTGAGCTACAAAATAGAAATGCCGGATTCGGTGAACCAAAACGGCAAAACAACCTGCATCATTAGTTTTTATAGACAACAAAGTGAAATTGATAATCTGGATTCGTTAATAAAACAGAATGCATTGTTGAATGAGGACAGCGTTATAGTCCGCGACAGTTTTCGGGTAGAGAACATTTCCAATGAAATTCTATTTGATGCAGCCACACGCTATGGAGCCGAGATGACTCACCCCTTCCAAGCCGGAAAATTTGATTCACTATTACAAGCCAACCAAATAAAACTGACAAATATCAGACTGATACAGACTGATTCTATCCTGTGGCATGGAAGCTATACCTCTTCCACCCGATTGTTCAAACCTGAAATGTATATTGCTTATCCTTATAATCCTTTACTTAAACAGGCATTGACGGCATCCATACAGATACCTTTCCTCCCTGCTCCAGCAAATGGCATGGCAGCTGTTGGGTAGCCTGATATTAGTTCTGCTTTTGGTATTCTGTCTTATCTACCAGATCAAGACCATTCTGAAACAACGGAAAATAGACGAAATGAGAAAAAGCTTTGTAAATACCATGATACATGAACTGAAACGCCCTGTACAGACCTTGAAAATGTGTATTGCCTTTCTCAACAACAAGTCCATGCGTACAGACGAAAGAGCAATGGATGAAGTAGTAAAGGATTCCATGTTTGAACTGGACAATCTTTCTGCCTACCTGGCCAAAGTAAGGGATATGACACGGGCTGACTATGAACACACGCCTCTCCACATCCGTACTTTTGATTTACGGGAAACCGTAGATAAATTAATCCGGCTGGTCAATGTTCCTACCAATAAAAAGGTTACCATCCATCCGCACTATGAAATGAAATCCACTTTGGTCACCGCTGACCCGGTACATATTGCCAACATCATCAGCAACCTGATAGAGAATGCCATCAAATACTCCGGCAAAGAAGTCCGGATTGATTTATCCTGTATACAGAAAGAACACACCCTTACTATACAAATAACAGATAACGGAATTGGAATTCCGCCAGCAGAGCAAAGCAAGGTTTTTGATAAGTTTTATCGCGGCAACCATATACCGGACCGAAATATACCGGGTATAGGACTAGGACTAAGTTACGTAAAGCTCCTCACCGAAGCACACCACGGACATGTATCCTTGACCAGCCAGCCGAGTAAAGGAACGACTTTCAGTATTGTACTACCTCAATAATCATTTCAACAATCCACATAAGATGAAAACAATCAAAATACTTTTCGCAGATGATGATTTAAAATACTCCATGCTCTTAAAACGTTTTTTGGAGGCAGAAGGCTATGAAGTTACTTACGCAGGAAACGGAAGCATTGCCTTACAACAATTTCCCTTAATAAGGCCTGATTTGGTATTGCTTGATATCAATATGCCCGAACTGAACGGCTTCGAGGTAGCGGCAAAATACGGAGACAAAATCATCAGGTACTTATTTTCTTTCTTTCAGACCGTAGCGATAAAGCCGACCGTCTGAAAGGCTTTGATCTGCAAGCCAATGATTATCTAGCAAAGCCTTTTTATCCCGAAGAGCTGTTGGCACGTATCCGTGAACGGTTTCAATGTGCAAACAACAGAATTGAAACAGAAAGCTATACATTCGGAAAAAGTACATTTAACTATACCACCAATGAAATAAGGACGGGAAATAACAAGGTACTGATTACTTCCCGACAGGCTGAGATACTTCGAATACTAGCTAAAAACCTCCATGTTCCGGTAGACCGGGAAATACTTTTGAAACATGTATGGGGAACTTCATCCTATGCCAATTCGCTGGCATTGAATGTACAAATAACCTATTTACGAAAAGCGTTGCGCAATGATTCCAGCGTGAAGATAGAATCACTGATGAAGAAGGGGTATGTGTTACACACTGAAAAAGGACAAGAAAACTCTTTATAGTTCGTCATTCTTCATTTCATTCAGAAAGGCAAACTATAAAGAGTTTCAAATAGCTGAAAGCACTTTTGTTATAATGTACAAGTTCCTTCGACCAGCTTGCCCATTGCCCATACGGCACGGATATTCAAGTCCTGGTCAAGAATCAAGATATCGGCATCTTTGCCTTTCTGAAGTGAGCCCTTGCGGTCATATACTCCCATAATCTTGGACGGAGTTTCCGAAGCCATACGGACAGCATCTTCCAATGGGATTTCTGCCTTTTGCACCAAGGTACGGATCAAACGGTCCATGGTAGCCACACTGCCTGCCAAAGCAGAACGGTCGGCCAATTTGCACACACCATCCTCGATAATGACACGAGGGTCAAAAGCTACATTGCTTTCACTGGCGGCACATGCCAAAGCATCGGTAATAACACAAGCACGTTCCACACCCTTAATCTTATATATCAGGCGCAAGATAGTAGGAGGAACATGAATACCATCGGCTACCACTTCCACTGTCATATCGTCTATCAGATAAATACTTTCTACTGTACCTTCATATTTATACTCACGACGCTTATGGAAGCCCGGCATCGCATTATAGAAATGTGTAGCATGAGAATAACCGGACTCCCAGGCTGCACGGATATCTTCATATTCGGCCTGTGTATGTGCCACAGAAGCCAAGATGCCTTTTCCTGTGATATACTTACCAAACTGCATAGCACCCGGCAATTCGGGTGCAGCATCCCAACGCTTGATACAGCCCCACTTCTCTACAATAGGAATATATTCCTTCGGATCCGGGTCTTTTATGTTTTCAGGCATCTGACCGCCTGCCATCTTCATATTAAGGTAATGCCCTTCAAGATGAAGACCAAGTACCGGACTGTCCGGTTCCGCCATCAACCTGGTACAAGTTTCGGCAGCTGCCTCAATCATCGGTACGGTAGAAGAAGACAACGTTGGAAAAATACTGGTAGTACCATGTTTCATGTGAGCATTAATGGCTGTACGGAAAGCCTCTTCCGTACCTTCCATAAAATCACCGCCACCACCACCATGACAATGGATTTCCACACCACCGGGAACAACATACATACCTTTAGCGTCAATCAGCTCGGCTCCGATAACAGCTAAATCACAATTGGTAACTTCTAAAATCTTATTGTCGCGCATAAGGACAGATCCGTCCTTCAACCAGCCCTGTGGGGTAAGAATCTTTGCGTTAATGATTTGGGTCAACATGATACTATGATAAGTTAGAATTTTAATTGGCATATTAAATTTGCCAACAAAAATAGCAACTTTTTCACTTTCTAAAACAGATTTCCCCAATTATTTTCCAACTTTTTTAATAAATAAGCCCCGCTTAATAAAATCAAGCGGGGCACAGATAGTGGAAATTGAAACAAATCTTTTTACTTACTCATTAAAACTAGCCTACCTGATTTAAGTCCTTTACCTGTTGCGGTCAATATGATTTCTCCTGGTTTATCAGTACTTTGCACAACAGCAGTCATCATTCCGTTAAACACTTTCATCTGCGGAACATGGAAAAGTTCCAATGAAGTGGGATCTCCGTTTGCACCGGCACGATAGGTTCCCGCACCTTTTACAGAATACTTGATGAGATGATGCGCATCGGGACAAAGATTACCCTCTTTGTCCACCACTCTTACTGTGACAAATGACAAATCCTTGCCATCAGCCTTTATTTCATTGCGATCTGCAACCAGTTCTATATGGTCGGGCTTGCCTGCCGTATGGATTTCCTTTTCGGCCACAGCTTCCCCCTTCTCATTATAGGCAACCACTTTTACGGTTCCCGGCTCATACTTTGTATCCATCCACATCAAACGGTAGCGTTTCTGGCGTTTGAAATCTGCTATGGAAGCAGAATCCGCACTATTTTCAGCCGTTACAGTCAAATCTTTGGTACGCTTACCCTGACTCTTGCCATTGATAAACACTTCTGCCGACGGATAATTTGTATAAACAAAGATAGGAGTCACTTCTCCTTCACGTCCCGGCCATGTCCAATGAGGAAGGATATGCAGCGTTTCTTCATCTTTGTTCCAATGACTGCGATACAGATAGTAACGGTCTTTGGGCAATCCGGCCAGGTCGATGATACCGAACAAAGAAGAATGGCTGGGCCAATCAGTATAATAAGGAGTCGGTTCGCCCAAATAATCGAAGCCCGTCCATACAAATTCTCCGATACCCCATGCGTTATCCTCATGCCAAATCCAGTCATCCTCCGGCAAATTGGACCAACCACAATGTTCCACATCGTAAGAAGAAGACTGATGATCGTCATATTTCTTCATAGCCTGACGGACAACAGGGAATTTATAGACGCCACGCGAACTTACTGTAGAAGCTGTTTCACTACCTAGAATAATCTGCTGAGGCAATTTCTTATAGTTTTCTGGATATTTATGAGGGCGGTAATTGAAACCGGCCACATCCATCACAGCAGCCATATTATTATTTACTACAGCATCAGGCGCATCCATACCTTGTGTTACAGGACGGGTAGGATCTTCACGATGACAGATATCCTGTAACATACGCGAAAGCTTTGGTCCGTTATTGCCATTCCACTGGTCGGGTACTTCGTTACCGATGCACCACATAACAATACTCGGATTGTTACGGTAATGACGGATCAGATTAGTCAGATCCTTCTCCACCCATTCATCAAATATTTTATGATAACCGTTGGCCATCTTTGCCGATTTCCACTCGTCGAAAGACTCCACCATCAGCATCATACCCATTTCATCACAAGCCTCCACCAATTCGGGTGCCGGCATATTATGAGAAGTACGAATGGCATTACAACCCATATCTTTCAGAATACGAATCTGACGACGTATAGCGGCATCATTTACAGCACCGCCTAACGGACCCAAGTCATGATGGTTACATACCCCTTTGAATTTGGTCAGCTTTCCATTCAGGAAAAAGCCCTTGCCGGGGACAATCTCCAAAGTACGGATACCAAAGCGGGTGGTATATTCGTCTTTCAAGGTATTCCCTTCATATACTTTGGATTCAGCTGTATAAAGAACCGGAGTATCAGGACTCCACAACTCAGGATTAGCCACTGCAAACTCCTGTTCAAACAAAGCATTATCAAAAACACTCAACTTGTTTTCCCCTGTAGCAACCACTTTGCCGTTTTTATCCTTGATCTGCGTCACAATACGGTAATTATCCTTATTAGCTCCTTCAGGGCTAACCAAAGAAGTTTTCAAAGACACTTTTGCATATTTGTCTGTCACCACAGGAGTGGTAACAGACGTCCCCCAAGCAGGAATATGCGTATCTTCATTGATTACCAGATGAACATTGCGGTACAATCCGGCCCCCGGATACCAACGTGATGATTCAGGCTCGTTTTCCAAACGGACTGCCAGTTCGTTCCTCTCACCCGGTTTCAGATAAGGGGTCGCATCCACATAAAAAGAATTATAACCGTAGGGCCAATAACCGGCCTCCTGCCCGTTCACATAAACACGGGCATGGCTCATTGCTCCATCAAATATCAAAGTCGCTTTCTTGCCTTTCTCAAAACCAGGAGCATCAAAGTTCAGGCGATACCATCCGGTTCCTACAAACGGAAGACCTCCGGTACGTCCGGCATGTTCCATCGCCTCGGTCTGTCCATCTTGAGTAATAGCCATTTCCTGCTTGTCGTTATTGATACTGAACGGACCATAAATCGCCCAATCATGAGGAACGGTGACGTTCTGCCATTTACTGTCATTATAACCGGGATTGGCAAATTCCGCATTATCTTCACGCGTAAATTTCCACCCTTTTTCGAAAGTCTGCTCTGTACGTACCTGCGCTTGCAAAAAAGCAAAATAACAAACAGCTCCTAACGCAGCACACAAAAATCGTTTCGTATTCATAGTTATTTCTTATTAGGATTTTCTGTTACTATAAAAGTAATTTCACCTGCCTTGATCAAATCATCATGCGAAATCAAATATTTATTAATTTTCTTATTGCCCAGTCTGATTTCCTTTATATAATCCCCTTGTCCTTCTTTCTTGATAACCAATTCTTTCTTGCCCCAATATTTAGGATCAAGCTGAACGGTCACTTTATCAAAAGTAGGAGTGGTCAATGTATATTCGGGCACACCCGGACAATCCGGATAGAATCCCATCATACTGAATATAGCCCATGCAGACATTGTACCCGTATCATCATTGCCGGGAATTCCATCCGGCTTAGTTGTGAAATACTTAGCCAACAATTCCTTCACCAATTTCTGTGTACGCCATTCTTCACCTTTGAAACGACTGAACAGGTAAGGATAGGCTATATCGGGTTCATTGGCCGGATCATAATTCCCTTCATCAAACACGCTTTGCAATTTATCAACAAATTTCTTGTCGCCCCCCATCAACTTTACCAAGCCATTGATATCATGAGGCACAAAGAAAGTGTAATTCCATGCATTACCTTCATGGAAACCGGGACTAGGTGCAAAATTAGCTCCTTCTTTCGGATCAAACGGTTCATAGAATTTGCCTTCTTTAGTTATCGGACGCAAGGTTCCGAAATCCTTGCTATAATAATTTTTATAGCCCATAGAACGTTTGCGGAACAATTTCGCATCTTCTTTCTTACCTAAAGCCTCCGCCAAGGTAGAAAGTGCATAGTCGGCAACATAGTATTCCAAAGCATGAGAAACCGAATTATCATACTGACTTTCCATCGGCACATACCCTTTGGACATATAATCATCATTATCCGGACGCATCAGATTATCCTTGCCCGAGTAGTGGCCGACTTATACATTCCCTTATAAGCTTCGTCAATGTCAAAGTCTTGCAATCCCTTCATCCAACTGTCTACCAGAACAGGAATAGAAGGGTCACCTTCCATCGTCAATGTTTCACGACCATACAATTCCCATTTCGGGAACCATCCGTGTTCCTTGTACATGCCCATCATGGTGTGAATCATATCCATCTGACGCTCCGGATATACCAAAGTCATCAACTGGTGATAGTTACGATAAGTATCCCACAATGAGAATACCGTGTAACGGTTACGGTTGGTGGTCAAAATCTTATCTCCCTCCATTTGTGGATATTGTCCGCTTACATCCTGCAAAATATTCGGATGAACCATCGTGTGATACATAGCGGTATAGAATACTCCTTTTTGCTCTTCCGTTCCACCTTCCACTTTGATACGGGAAAGATCATCGTTCCATTTCTTACGGGCTTCCGCACGCAGTTTGTCGAATGTTGTACCGAAAGGCTGTTCTTTTTCCAGATTCAAACGGGCATTCTCTATGCTGACAAAAGACACGCCCATACTGACTTCAATCACTTCTTCCGCCGTGGTATCGTAAGTAAACCACACTCCTATATCATCTCCGCTTATTTCTTTTGTATAAGCAGTATAGAGTTTGTATTTACCGGCCGTATCATCCCATTGCGCCTCCACACCCATCGGACGCATCATTTTCCAATAACCGCGTTTTGCCGGTACTTTGTTGATACGCATTACAAAATAGATAGGAAATACCGCCTGAGGATTATAACAGAAAGTTCCCAACAATTTGGTACCTTCAATCTCACGGTCGTTTACAAAACGAACGGTAGCACCACTCTCATTGGTCAATCCCTCTCCCAGATTCAACAAGATATTGCTTTGTCCGGCAGGAAAAGTAAAGCGTGCCATACTGGTACGTGGAGTGGCAGTCAGTTCACATTTCACATTGTATTTATCCAGTATATTGGTATAATAACCCGGATTTGCAGTTTCACCTTGATAGAAGCTTCCATAATTATGATAATCCACATCCAGTTTGCCGGTGGTAGGCATTAATAACAATGATCCCAATTCCGGACAGCCTACCCCGCTAAGATTAACGTGCGCAAAGCCGGTAAGATATTTATTATTGAATTCGTATGGAGTGGACCACCATTGCTTGTCTTTATCCTTATCCCCTTCGGGAACCCCCATCACATTGAAAGGAGTCACCGACATCATTCCATGAGGGGTTAATGCTCCGGGGTTTGTCGTACCGTAATTAGTAGTACCCACAAAAGGGTTTACATAATCTACCGGCTCTTTCTGTGCTGCCGCAGAAAAAACTGAGATACAAGCCAGAACAGCCGATAACAAAATTTGTTTCTTCATGCTATTTGTTGTTTATATAAGTTCTATTATTTCACTACAATTTCATCTGTAAACAAGAAACCTCCGAATTCGCCCGAAGATGCCTGATAACGTATGTAACGTGCTTTGGCATTTCCTTCCCAACCAAAGTTGATGAAAGTCACTTTGTCATCCTTCACTACTTTATGCTCCATGCGCTTCAGTTCCGTAAACTCCTTACCATCATTGGAAACGGAAATGATCACTTCTGAAGGTATAAAGACTTCAGGTCCACACACCTGCATAAAGTCTGCTCCAACAGAATGAATTTCTGTTTCTTTTTCCATATCAATGGTCACATCCATTCTTTTCTTGTCTATAAAACCTTGCCAACGCCTGTCACCATAAGTCCAGCCTCCGATCACACCATCTACCAAGGCACTGTCACCACCGGCCGAATAGCCGGGATAATAAGCGGCATCCGGTCCGTAAGCCACTTTCTTACCTACTGCCAAATGTTGTACGGGCTGATCCGCTCCCGGACGATTTCCTATCTCATTTTTCAAATCAAAAGGATGGTATCCTTCAGCTTTCAATGCCTCTACCTCTTTCAATGCACGAACATGAAAATCATCATAGTTCTTCACAGAAGGGGCACTCAAGCAACTTCCGCCAAGGCAAGAATACGAGGATAAATCATCATTTCCGCATGTTCCGGAGTCGGAATATATTCTGTGAATAAATTAGCTTGTACTCCATACACCAACTGGACTTTATCCGCACTCAAAGTATCGGGTACAGGATTAAATGAATAAACTTTGGACAAAGGCAGATAGCCTCCTATTGCTTCCGGCTGGGAATCAGGAGCATCCTGATAAGAATCAAAATAGCAGAACTCACCCGGACTCATAATAGCCATGTGGCCGGAATCAACCGCTTTCATTCCCTTCCGTGCCACGCCATGACATGACAGTGGCATTAGGTGCCAAACCACCTTCCAATATTTCATCCCAACCCAATAATTTACGTCCGTGGGCATTCAAAAAGACCTCAATACGATGAATCAGATAACTCTGTAACTCGTTCACATCTTTCAAGCCTTCTTTTTTCATACGTGCCTGGCACAGTTTGCAAGTGGGCCATGAGGCTTTACCTGCCTCATCCCCTCCTATATGAATATATTCGGACGGGAAAAGTTCCATTACCTCTGTCAGCACATTTTCCAGAAACTCGAAAGTCTTTTCATTACCGACACAGAAATCGGCTTGTTTGTAAGGTTCGTGTGTACAAGACAACTCGGGATAAGCAGTCAGTACTTCTTCCGAATGCGCAGGCATCTCTATCTCAGGAATAACAGTAATAAAACGCTCCTGAGCGTATGCCACCAGTTCGCGGATATCATCTTGAGTATAATAACCTCCGTGAGCATCTTTACTGCCTTCTTCTTCATACCGTCGTCCGTTATTCCACCATTCTTTCCAGGTAGGAAACTCACGCCATGCCGCAAATTCTGTCAGACGGGGATATTTTTTTATTTCAAGACGCCAGCCCGCAGCGTCAGTAAGATGCAGATGCAGACGGTTCAATTTATAATATGCCAAAGCATCCATCTGCTTTTTTATAAATTCCTTATCGAAGAAATGACGGGAAACATCCATCATAAAGCCACGATAAGCAAAACGGGGTTCATCTGTAATGACTCCTGCCGGCAATCCTTTTTCATCAACCATTTGCAGCATAGTCTGAACTCCATAGAACAATCCTGCCCCGGAAGTTGCACGAATAAGTACCTGATCAGGAGTTACCGTCAGAACATATCCCTCGGAAGAGTTTACCTCCGGCAGTTCCGCCACTTGTTTCAAGACAACATTATGTCCCTCTTCTGCTATTACCGGTTTCAAATTCATGGAAGAAGCCACCAGATAATCTTCCAAAATCTTCTTGTCCCCCTCAGACGCATCTATATATAACCCTGTTTCCGAATTCAATGAAAACACTTCCTGCTGTAATTCCACCTTTAATGGTGCGGGAATAACAGAAAGTGTGCGTTGCTCTTCTTTCGTGCAACTTGCAAACAGCAAGCCCAATGCAACTTCCGCCAATATAATCAATCTTCTCATCTTCTCTTCTTTAATTCTATTAATTTCATTAGTACGAATGCCCGGTTTCAATTCTCCATTAATAATGTAATGAAATCCGTCCTGCGAAACTATTACAGCTCCGGCACGCGCACCTTGCTCATATTCGCCTAATGTAGTCCATTTATCCGTCTGCGGATGATAGAGCAGCAGGTTTCTATTAAACCGATACCACTCTACAGGATGTGACAAATATTCTTTTCCCGCATAAATACCTTGCAGAGCTTTTAAGAATATATCCTTATCAACTCCTCCGGCACACAATATCATACCCTCGCCAAAAGAGGTTCCCATTCCACCACCTAAAGAGATCTCATTACCTTCCGCATCATACGGGTGGCAACCGATGACCATTCTTTCGTTTCCGGAGAATACATATATCCATCTACTGACAAAGAAGCCTGATGCCCTTCAACAGCCGGGGCCCCACACATAAAGTTTTCCATCTTGTGCCACGCAAACAGGTTGTACTCTGGGTTCACCCGGAATATCTGTTTCTCTTTCCATCCTCCAGACAAATCCGACAGATCAAGCATGTACATGGCCGAGGATGGAATGCCATTTACATTTCCACCGACAATATATAGTGAATGTCCTACTAATGCACCTGCCATATTATCCATAGTTACAGGCAAAGAGGGCAAAGTATCTCTTTTCAAGGTGTCTTTTTGCAAAGATAAAAGAAAAACATCAGACAAGCTGTGTGTTGCCGTAGTCCCTCCAACACAAATTAACCCTTTTTCAGTAGAAATAGTGACTCCATAAGCTGCTGCCTGAGGCAGTTGGCCTATTTTCTTCCACTCAAAAGCCGTATCATTTGACAAAGGGGCGATATATATATCCCGATAATAAGCTTTTTTTCCTCCATCGGCTACCGGTATATCAGGGAAATTACAACCTCCGGCTATCAGCAAATTTCCTTCAATCACTCCCGCATATAATGCAGAAACTCCCTTAAGAAAACCGGTATTCTCTGTAGGGAACCCATGCATTTTCTCAAGAGATATTTCAGAAGCATCCGATTGACCGCTACAAGCAGCCATTGTCATCATGCCCAGTATCGCATAAACGCCATATATTATTTTTCTGATCATGTTTTCATGGTGAAGCAAATAATAAAAAGTGTGCCAAAAGCAAATCAGCCATCCCGCTTGCCCCAGAAACGGATTGCACCAACGCAAACACAGCATTCCTTACGCATATGGACGGAGGCATTCCACCTCACGCCCAACGGTACTCTATCACACTTTTGGCACACAGTCATTATTTGAATATAACTATCAATTTAATGAAATTTCATCAACAAACAAGAAAGCCGGATTTCCTTTGCCACCGTGCCAAGCAGGAATGCTATGTTCCGCTAAAGCGGTCACTTTCACATAACGGGCAGTCACCGGATCGAAAGTCAACGTATGGTTGAACACTCCATTCTTGTCATCCTGCTTCATTGCCGGATATTTTTCTGAAGCAATTTCCTTAAAGTTCTTTCCGTCTTCGGATACAGCTACAGAAAAAGCACGGGCATCAAACACCCAGTCACCTTTTTCCACACAAGTAGAAATAGAAGCGCTGCTGATTTCTGTCGGTTGCTGCATATCAATAACTGCTTCCATATCATTTTTATAGAAAGCAATCCAACGGCCCGTCTTATAGTTACCGTTACCTTTCAATCCGTCCACCAAAGTGGGAGCGCCTTTGAATTCATATTGCTTGTTTACCGGTTGCAACATAGTGACAGGTTTCATACTAGCCTTGTTAAAAGCAATTTCCTCTGTAACCACACGGCTATTTCCTGCAGGACGTACAGTAATCGCTTTAAAAGTACAATTCTGTTTCAATTTCAATGTTTCCGTATACAACTGGGAAGCAGCGGAAGGTTCCGTTCCATCCAAAGTGTAATAGATAGGACTATTATCAATAGTAGACAAAGTAACATCCAGCGTACCATCTTTCGGATTAGGAGTAAATACAGCATTTACATCAAAGACATGCTTGGCATAATTATATTTATAAACATCATAAATATCTACCAACTGAGGCAAACGCTTCAAGAAACCTTCATAGTTTTTCTTTTCCGGCATGGTCCACTGAATTTCAGACAAAGCAGCCATACGGGGTAATTCCATATATTCTACCTGACTGTAGGTAGGAATGTATTCAGTCCATAAGTTGGCCTGTACGCCAATGATGTATTTCTGCTCTTCCGGAGTCAGATCAGCCGGCATCGGCTCATAGTTATATACCGTTTCAACGGGTACATATCCACCAATAGCCTCAGGTTCATTAGCAATATCCTTGGTTTGGTAATAGTCGAAATACAAATAAGTATTAGGAGTCATAATTACATCATGTTTCTGTTTTGCGGCTTCAATACCTCCGGCAACACCACGCCATGACATTACAGTGGCATTGGGAGCCAATCCGCCTTCCAGAATTTCATCCCAACCGATAATCTGACGTCCGTGTCCGTTCAGGAACTTCTCTGCATGATTGATAATGAAACTCTGCAATCTTTCCTCGGCAGTATGATTCTTGTCAGACTTAAGACCTAAAGCCTTGATACGAGCCTGGCACTTTGGACATTTTGCCCAACGTACCTTAGGACATTCGTCACCACCTACATGAATATATTCTGATGGGAAAATCTGAATAATTTCCCCTAATACATCTTCAATGAATTTCAAGGTTTCATCATTTCCTGCGCAAAGCACATCTTCTGATACCCCCCAGATTTTCCATACTTCGTACGGACCACCAGTACAGCCCAAGTTAGGATATGCAGCCAAAGCAGCCTGCATGTGTCCCGGCATATCAATTTCCGGTATAACCGTAATATGACGTTCGGCAGCATAAGCTACAATTTCTTTTGCTTCTTCCTGTGTGAAGAATCCACCATAAGGCTTGCCATCATATTTTCCCGAGTTATGTCCGATAACCGTTTCCGCTCTTTTAGAACCTATTTCAGTCAGTTCAGGACGACTCTTGATTTCGATTCTCCATCCCTGGTCTTCAGACAAATGCCAGTGGAAACGGTTGATGTTGTGCAAAGCCAGCATATCAATAAAACGCTTTACAGAATCTACCGGGAAAAAATGACGTGACACATCCAACATTGCACCACGATAAGAGAAACGAGGATAGTCATTGATTTCAACCGCCGGTAAAGCGATATCCACTCCTTGTGCTACCGGAATAGATTTACGCAACGTCTGGATGCCATAAAATACTCCGGCTTCCGTAGGTCCTGAAATAACCACTTGGTCGCTGGTTACCTTTAACTGGTATCCTTCAGGATTTTCAGCATTTCCACCTAATTGCAGGATTATTCCTTTGCCGTCTGTACCGGCTTGTACAGCCAATGACTTTCCGGTAAGATCTTTGATATAACTTGCCAAAAATTCAGCGTTCTTTTGCATTTTTTCATTGCCTTCCGGATACATTATCTTAGTTCCATTTGACAAAATAAACGGAGCAGCCTGATCCATTACCGAAATTTCCTGCGGTAACGGAATTATCTGATAATTTGCTTCTTTCACTTCTGTGTTACAGGATAAAAGCATAAAACCTGCCATTGTCAGCCCTGCAAGGCCCATTAAAGTTTTCATAATAGATATTAATTGATTAGTTAGTATCACTTAATTGCTTAATAGTTATATCAACCTTTTCATTCTTCTTCAGTTTATCTGAAGTAATAATCACTTTCTTTGTCTGTCCCGGCAACAAGTCAAAGAAGTTGTCAGTAAATCTCGCACCCTGAACAGGAATCTCTATGAACACATCCCTGGCCAGCTGTCTGGCAGACAGAGTCACTTCATATTTTCCATCCATCGGCTTCACTTTATAGCGGATCTCGGTCTTCGGAAGCTCCTGATCTTTTGCGTGGTTAAAGTAATAAATTTCTTCGGATAAAACCTCACCTTTCTTATTTTTTAATGTCATTAGAAGAAAAGTATTTTGAGGACTTGTTGTCATACCTGCATAAGGTTCCTTATAATATAAGGTGGAAGCATTGGCCGGAACCTCGCCCTTGATACTCTTTTAGTCAGAACCTTTCCATTAAAATCCATCACACGCAACAATAAAGTCACCTCTTTATCCGCTTCCAGTTTGTCCGACATAACATAAATATTCAAATCCTCCCCTTCCTTGACAGCATCTACCAATACCGGAGCAAAAGCTCTTTTTGCCTGATAATGCAACGCTTTCCAATTGCCATAATAATCAATGCTCGACCAGGAAACGACCGGCCAGCTGTCATTCAGCTGCCAATATAAAGTTCCCATACAATAGGGACGGTTACGACGATGGGCTTCCAAACCCTGGCGCACTCCTACCCCCTGCAAAACCAAACCCATATAAACCAACTGATCGAAATCTTCAGGCACTTTATAATACAGTCCCATAGTCTTCTTGATGAGGAAATTACCGATAGTGGCTTTTTGATGAGCATTCATCACCTCCGATTCCAATGCATAATCTTCCGGTGAGGCAAAAGTAGCAATCGTCTTCATTTCAGGAAATGCCTGAAAACCAAACTCACTCATAAAACGCGGAATTTCCGTATCCAGACTTTCAAACGGTTTCTGACCATACCAGATACCCCAATTATGGCTGTCGGCAATCTTCCAACTTTCGGGACGTCCCCAATTGGCCTCGTACGGAGAACCATGCATATAGAAACGGTCCGGATCAAGTTCAGCTACTTTACGAGGCAACAACTCACGGAAAAGTTTGTCATAGCCCTGCTTCATTCCTTCCATAATACCGGGATCAGTGTATTTCTTATCCCATCCCCAGTAGCGCATACCTTCATAAATTTCATTGTTTCCACACCACATAGCCAGACTGGCATGGTTCCGTAAACGCTTGATATTATATTCCGCCTCGGCCTCTACCCGTTTCATAAAAGCAGGATCGGACGGATAAGTAGTGCAGGCAAAAATAAAATCCTGCCAAACTAAAATTCCATTCTCGTCCGCCGCCTGGTAAAAAGCATCATCCTCATAAATTCCTCCACCCCATACACGAATCATATTCATATTGGCATCTTTCACATCCTTGAACAACTGGCGGTAACGTTCTTCAGTAATGTTAGGCAGCAAAGCATCATCCGGGATAAAATTCGCGCCTTTGGCAAACATAGGTTCACCATTGACTACAAAATAGAAGGATTCTCCCTGATCGTCTTTTTCTTTCACCACCTTTATTGTACGGAGTCCGATACGCTCTTTTTGAGAAGCTATCACTTTACCATCCACCTTTATTACGGCTTCAAAGTCATACAATGCAGGTTCCCCCCAACCATTAGGCATCCATAAATGAGGCTGCCGTATCTCTATGGGAAGAAGAATATGGTTTGTTCCCGGCTGCAATGTCACCTCTTTCTGTTCGGTTACCTTTTCACCCTCCTTATAAGAATAAGCAACGGTTACTTCCGCTTTCTGAGGAGTTGCAGAAACACTGTTTACAGTCAGGCGGTTTTCAACTTTCGCCAGATCTTTTGTTACCGAAGCCTGACGTACATAGTAATCATCAATGCGTGCCACATCATAGAAAGTCAGTGTCACAGGCCGCCAGATACCACTGGTTACCAAGCGGATTCCCCAATCCCAGCCATAACTGTAAGGCGCTTTACGGCTATAGATACTAACCCGCTTATCACTATGATCATTATCAGCAGGATAATCAAAACCATTGGTTTCCCATTGGGGTAAAGTTTGCTTGACAGGTGAATGAAACAGAATCTGCAAATGGTTTTCTCCCTTCCGCAACACCTCTTTTACCGGAAGAGTATAGCCGACAAACATATTGTCCGTACGTTCCAACAAAGAGCCGTTCAGGTAAATATCCGCATACGTATCCAACCCTTCCAAAATCAACAAGGCAGCATCCCGCGAGAGTTGCTCATCCGTCACATTAAAAGTAGTTTTATAGACCCAGTCCTCATTCTCCACCCACTGCACTTTTTGCTCATTCATCCCATAAAATGGATTGGGCAGCTTATTATGAGAAATCAAATCCTGATGTACCGTTCCGGGCACCGTAGCCGGCAACCATTCATTCCGGCCGACCTGGGCGAACTCCCATCCCTTATCAAGACTCAGACTCTCTGACTTCTTATACTCCTTTGCACTGAGCATCATCGGAAAGCATCCTAACATCATCAAAACTTTTAATGTTTTCTTCATCTTACCTATCTTTATTAATTTATATACTATTCAGCCCGGAATGTGGATGCAGGCAAACCGGCGCCATTTACCAGATTGGCACGGGTAAATGGCTGCCATCCGTAACGAACCGTTTCCGGCTCTTTCACCTTGTCACTCCATACTTTTATTTTACCGTTTTCAACAACAGCCTGTGCCGGATAAAATAATCCATCATCACCTGCCACTTCGAATGTACGAAGCGATTTCCCATCCGAAGTCGACAACTCCTCCGCATAATCAAAAGAAATATAAGCCGCACCTCCACTAAATACGACCGATTTATAAAGCGGTCCCGAAGGAATGACATTTTTATATCCGTATGTTTTATTCAAAGCCCATGCAGCCAACCGTTCACCGACTTCTCTTTTCTGTTTGGGGTGTACGTCCAATGAGTCTCCCCTATCTGAACTGACAGCCATACCGGTATGAGGAATCTCCGCCATCAAACGACGCTGGCTATCACGGAACCAAGTCCATGACGGACGGTCTATACTGGACAATTGGACAAAATAGAATGGAAGTTCCGCATCCCCCCAATTCTTGCGCCAACTTTCCACCAACAATCCGAACAACTTTTCATGAGCCTCCCGATTATGGGCATTGGACTCACCCTGATACCAAATAAAGCCTTTGACCGGAAACTGTTCCAAAGGACGGATACCCGATTCATACAAATAACAAGGCTCATAAGGATGGCGTTGCAATTTATTGGAAGACTGCTTTACATTCAAGGCAGCACGCCCACGCACCCAGTCTTGAATAAAATCATTCTGCATCCAATTACGTAAGATAGCCGGGAAACGATATTCCAATGTACTACGGTCTATCCATGCTTCAGTAGGAGATCCGCCAATGGCATTGCAAATCAGTCCTACAGGAACTTGCAAACTATCCTGCAATTTCTTTCCGAAATAGTAAGCCACCGCCGAGAAATTACCGGCTGTTTCAGGCGAACAAACTGTCCACCGTGTATCCTTATAATATTGCAGATGATTCAATGAATCGAGTACCGAAGCATCCCACTCCACCGCATCCGTACGCCAACGGGCTTTCATATCATAAAAACGGATATTGCTATTTGCAGCTTGAGGAACATCTTGTGCGGCAGTCGCACTCCAATTCAGATAAAACTCCATATTCGATTGTCCGGAACAGAGCCACACTTCTCCCGCCAACACATTTTCATAGACCAGTTTCCGTTTTTCTGTAGAAACAGTCAGCGTATATGGACCGCCCGCCTTCAATGGCCGGACATCCACCGCCCACTTTCCATCTGCTCCCGTCACAGCCTGAAGTTTCTGCCTGTCTATGGAAACAGTCACTTTCTCACCGGCATCCGCTTTTCCCTGAATAGTCAGCAGACGCCCATGCTGCAATACCATATTGTCCGTATAAATTTCCGGCATTTGCAAACCGCCAAAATCACCGGTTATGCCTTCATACACCGTTTTTGCCAGGACAGCCGCACCTTCCTTATCAGGATGGACAGCATCGGGTAACATAAAAGGATATGGATATAAAGGTGCATGAAAATCTATCAACTGTACTTGTGCGTATTTCGCTATCGTTTCTATAGCCAGCTGAATCTCATCATGCCAGTCGCGTGTGCCGGACTCAAACCGCGGATGACGGTCGGCAATCGGAGTCAGACGGGCAATCAAAATACGACATTCAGGATTCGCCACTCTGAACGAATCAATCAGTGCACGATAATCCGCTATAAAAAAATCACGGTAATTGGGCCAATCACGCGGATCTGTATCATTCACTCCTAAATGAATAACCACTACATCACCAGCAAAAGCCAATGCATCCTTAAACTCTTTCTGTTGCATAAAAGGCCGGTGTCCCTTGTTCAGCAACGTAGCTCCCGGCTTTCCAAAACGCTCCACCGTATACCCTTCACCCAGCATTTGCTGTAACCGGGCAGGATAGGACTCCTTATCAGGATCGGATACACCTATGCCATAGGTAATGCTATTACCTACACAAGCAACCTTCACCCGCTTCCGTGCAAATGAAACGGTACAAAGAAACAAACATAAAATCAGTATTAATGTCTTCTTCATTTCTGGTCAACATAAGGTTTTACAATATCACGCCACAGCAAGTATCCCTTTCCTAATAAATGTAATCCGTCATTAGTGTATACTGGATTCATCTTACCTGTCTCTTTCTCCACAAAATGACTATACAAATCAATATAGGCAACTCCTTCCTTTACCGCCAATGGTTCCAACAAATCATTAATTTGTTTTACCACCTGCCAGCGTGATGTATGCCCGTTAAACATACCGTAACAATCATTCACCGGCAATACACTTTGCAAATATAATTTTGTTTTTGGAGATTCTTGCTTTATTTTCCGAACAATCATACTTATTTCTGAAATAATTTTATCCGCAGACGTTCCCCGAGAAACATCATTGATACCGATCAATAAAAAAATCTTTGCCGGTTTTCCCTTTACAATCGGATCCAAACGGTCATATACCCCCATACAGATATCTCCACTGATACCTCTGTTCTTCACATTCTTATTTTGGAACAACTCAGCCCACTCGCAACCGTTGGTAATACTGTTCCCTAAAAAAATAATATCTTTTGAAGTAACCGGAAGTTCTTCAAACAAAGTCGCTCTCTGCTCATAAAAAGTAGAATACTTGCGTTCCTGAGCAAACTGGGGTAACGCTAATAATAATCCCAATAACAATAAGACAATACGTTTCATTTTATTTTTGTTTATCTGGTGAATAAATCAATCCCTCTACTGCCCTTTCTCCGTCAGGAGTCACAAAGACAGCAGTAAACATCCACTTCACAAGACGCGTCTCAGCCATCTTAAACTTGCCGATAGGCAACTTTAAGAAAACCTTGTTCCAACCTTTATTTAAATGCACCGCCAATGGCACTCTTCCTACGCAATTCTCATTTCCCAAAGGTACTTCATAACTTTTCACCTTATGCGTAGCAGTCCATACAGGAGGTAATATTTCACGATCATTAATCCAGATACGGCTTCCCTTATAATCCCATTTGTCAGGCAATGGCGCCAGATCCATCTCCGAACGGCTATAATTCTGAAACTCTGCCCATAACCCCACTTCCTGGTCTTTGGGCGAATACACCCAAGTATATGCATAAGCCGTGTGGTTTTCCTTAGGATCAGCATAAAAAGCAGGAACCATATCCCCCCAGACATGGCGTAAATAAATACCTGCCCCTATTGCCTGACGTACACCATACGTATTCCCGTTATAATGATAGATATCCTTTAACTCCTGTTCAGGCGGGAACACCTTATCCATATCTCCCCCATTAGGAAAAGCATCCGTAATATTCCATTTTACATTAGTCTGTTTTACATAGGCGAAAGGATATCCTTTAAACGTATGCTCCTTATGCCACAACATACGCTTTTCAAAATCAGCGAATTCTTTGAATGCTTCCGTGTCTTCGGGTGGAAGTATCGTACCCAGTCCGTCAAAATATTCCGTACCTCCCCCTCTCCAGGCACGCTCGGCAATAGCAAGCATATTGGGATACAAGCCATTTTCAATAACCAGATTCCACTCATTGTCAATCAAACGATCGTGCCACAAAGCCAATATAGTTCCCGCAATGTCCTCACTGCCTTCTGCCTGATCATAAATACGGCTGTTGTACAAAGCTACAATATCACCGAAAACATCAAAATGATTCAGATAATGAAATTTGGAATCGATAGCAGGAATACCCGGTTGCGCCTTTCCACGGTAACTCCACAAATGTGTCATGTCTATTTCCCCCGGTTTATAGTGCCAGCCCGGATTCCAGGATATTACTTTTTTCCCTTTTGAGCGTACATACGCCACTATTTCGGGTACAAAATGCGGATTGGTAAACTCCACCTCATCCGTACCTATATGTAAATAAGGCACATCAAATGTCTCACACACCTCATCCAGCAACAGTTTCAATATTTTCATCCCTTCCGGACTTTGCATATCATGGCGGAAAGCACGCACAAAGGCAGCACTATGCCCCGGCATATCTATCTCAGGAATCAACAACACCTGATGTTTCTTACAAAAATCCACCAAATCGCGTGCCTCTTCCAGCGTATAATATTTACCCGGCATACGGATGGTATTCACACTATCATTCAGCATAGGAAAGATTTTACTTTCCAATCTCCATGCCTGGTTTTCAGTAAGATGCCAATGAAATACATTAATCTTAAACCGAGATAAAATCTCGATCTCTCTTTTCAATTCTTCCATTGAAATATAACTGCGTCCCACATCCTGCATAAATCCGCGTATCCGGAATGCCGGCCAGTCTACAATCTCACATCCGGCAACAGAACTTCTCTTCCCTTTTTTCCGTTCCAATTGCCGAAGTGTCTGCATAGCCCAATACACTCCCTGTTCTGTTACAGCCTCTATCTTTATCCGCTTGTTTGAAACAGAAAGACGATAGGCTTCAGCCCCGTTTAGCCTGGCTTCCTCAATAGACGGAACCAGTTCCACTTCAATCACCGATGACGAGTGTTCAACAATCTCACCACCTGCATTCATGATAAAAACTTCCCACTCCGGCCTCAACACCGGAGTAGAAAGTTTCACCTTTCCCATAGTAAAGTTCTTCCCCGTATCCTTATACAACTGAGGTTTAGGAAGTAACGAGATACTGGTTTGTGCTATAGTTACAGCACAAACCAGTATCATACCAATAAAACTAGAAAATCTGCGTTTCATTATTTATTTGGTCTTAATAATATCTTTCAGCTTTATCGCTTGGAAAGTCATGTGGGCCACACTGCTTTCATATAAAATTCCTACTGTTTCCTTGTCAATCATAGTCAAGCAGCTGTATCCCCAACCCCAACCGGCATCCAGCAGCAATTGATTCTCGGGCAACCAAGTCACCCCACCATCCAGACTTGCTTTGATGGTAATGCTATGACGGTTCTTGGCATCATTCGGATTAGAGAACAAAAGGATGTCTTTACCCAATACATTCTCTTTAGCTTTAACACTAATCAAACTGGCCATACAAACCGGTTCCTGTAAGGCTGTACGTGAAGACTCATGTTCTTTCCATGTTTTACCTAAATCTGTAGTTGTAGAAACGGCACGACTGCCACCACGATTATCACGCATATTCAGCATCAGCACTCCCGGTTCCACTTCCGCTACCTGAGATTCAGTTGTATTAGTGCGTGCCAATGTACTGATATTCCAGGTTTTTCCATGATCCTTACTGTATATAATACCGGCATTAGGAATACGGTCATTGCCAATATACTGGCTGGCAAAGACCAATGTTCCATCTTCCATAGAGATACCTCTACCGGGACCTTGCAGCAAGAAATACCATGACGGATCTTTCACCTGTTCTGTTATATTCATAGGCTCCGACCAGGTCTTACCATCATCATCACTTTTCACCATCATTAATTGTGCTGTATGATTACGGTCCATGCCTGTTTGTGAATTCCACCACGCACGCCCATTTCCCATACCATGTGTCCAGGCAGCGACAATCCAGATAGTTCCTGTCTTCTTATCAACCAAAATGGCCGGATCGCCTACTCCATTCTGTGCTTTAGGCAACCCATCATATTCACCAAATGCCATCGGAATGCGCATTTTCTCCCAAGTCTGACCTCCGTCCGTACTTCTGCTCAGACCTATTTCCACATACTCCTGTAAATCCGCACTATTATTATAGCGTACATCATATACCCCCAACAAGGTTCCTTTATTTGAAGTGGCCAATCCGGGAATACGATAGGCAGCAGCCCCGTCGTCACCGGCATGGCGCACGCCGATCCCCATATAATGGGTATCCGCCTTACGGGCTATCTTCAAAGGAGCAACCTGTCCGTCAATCTTAGCTTCCACCACTTCTGCCGACACTTTGGACAAGATAGAAGCAACAGGCTTCATTTGCAGGCTAATCCAAAATAATTCACTCCCGGAAACAATTTTTGGTCAGCTTTCAATACAACCTCACGCTTCGGGGCTTTCACTTCCGACTTCAAAACGGAATAAGAAGTATTGGCAGCCAATGTTTTTCCCGGAGTATTATTAGATATATAATCTACCGGAGCAAAATAAGTCTTTCCCCTCCTCTCCACGCTTTCAGTTCCACCATAATACAGTTTCACAGATTCAATTTCATTCAAATTCACGTCTTTGCCGAAGTCCAACTTCACTTCATTCAGCATCTGACTTTGAGTAGCCTCTATACGTAAATGAAACAACTCATTATCCTGCCTTTCAATCAACACAGGAATCCGGGTTTCGCGGACAACAACCGTATCTGCCGCCGCACTCAACTTGAAGGGTGCTAATATAAAAACAACAATTAGCAGTAATAAGCTAGGGTTTCTCATAATATTTATAATTTTACGGGTGTAAAAATAAAAGTTTTTATTGAAATTAGAAAATAAAAAGACGGTTTCTTTATTAATTTCATAAAGAAACACCGTCTTTTTATGCAATTAAAGATTCTTATCCGACAAAAATTTAATAACCAACCGTTTGTTTCAACAATGGATTATTAGTAAGAGCTCCTTGGTTGATAGGCCAAAGCAGACGGGCAGGCTCCGCCGGAGTATAGTCAAGCACGTACGAATCGCCAAAACGCCTCAAGTCATACCATCGTTTACCTTCCAGCATAAATTCAAACAAACGTTCCTGCAAGACAGCATCCGCCGGACGCTTATCGACTTCCTGATTGGGAAACCCCACTGTTGAAGCATCATACGCATCACCAAATGCACGCCGGCGCACCCGGTTTATCTCTGTAGCCGGATCCTCACCCAAAAGCACTTTCGCCTCAGCCAGCATCAATAGCAAATCCGAATATCTATAAATAGGATAATCATCACATCTCACCCGTGTACTCCCATTCATAACTCCCCAATACTTATGCGGATACACCCCCACCAATTCCAACTTGCCATTTTCCACCTTATTATATACATCTTTCAATGTAACGTCACGACGGGTGTCTCCCGGCAGAAACTTCTTGAAGTTTTCCAATTTCACCATCAGGCGCATGATACCGAAATTATTCTCGACCGACGTATTTATCAAAGTACCATCCGCATTATAGAATTTCCCTAAATAATCAGCCTGTGGAAACAAATCATTATTTCCATTCCACAGATTGTATTCAAACAATTCATTATGAATGGTAAAGATAATCTCTTTATTACCTTTATTATCATAAGCAAACACTCCCTGATAAGTATCCATCAAGTCCAGATTGCTACGGCTGATATTATTCTGTATGTCAACCAACGCATTCTTTGCTGTCCGGGCATCTCCTTCTCCCCCGTCACGATGGGCACTCCACAGATATACATCCGCTTTCAGCATCAATGTGGCAGCCTTTGACCACAGCGATTTTTTTTCCTTTATGGTATAATCGGATCCAAAATAACTTAATGAAGATTCTATATCTTTTTTTACCTGCTCAAAGATTTCGGCAGCCGGAGTCGCCGCCTTTGCCAGTTTACCCACTTCAAAACCCAGGCTAGGCTCTTCCGTAAACACGACATCTCCCCATGAACGATATAGCTGATACATATAGTAAGCACGCAATCCATACACCTGTCCCAAATAATAATTCCTGGCACTTTCAGTCAGCACATCCGTATGAAGAGTTCTGCTGATAAACAAGTTCATCTGGTTGATATTCTGATACAAATCACCAAACCCGCTGATTCCGGGATTCTCCGCATTCAATGTATTATAAGGAAAACGTTCCATCCCCTGGGTAGCTTCTCCACCGAAAGGAATTCCCCCAAAGACATCACTTCTTGCCTCACCCAACAAAAACATATTCCACGAATGGCTCCTGAAGCGACTATGCAGTCCAAAAACAAATGAATCAAACTGTTCCGGAGTTTTCCAGTAATTCAAGTCAGTGATATCGCTCACCGGGTCCATATCCAACGAAGTACATCCACCGGCCAACATAGCCGATGCGGCAAAAGCCAATATTATCTTTTTTATGTTCATACCTTTTCTTTTTTACACATTAAAATGACAATTGTAAACCAAACAGGACGGTTCTTGGTGTAGGATAGCGTCCATTGTCTATACCGCCACGACCATTTGCCTGAATATCCATAACCGGTTCCGGAGAAGTTCCATCATATCCGGTAATATAGAATAAATTCTGCCCCGTAACATACACGGACGCATCGGTCAAGAACACCTTATTTATAAGATTCTTCGGGAATTTATAACTCAAGGTTACCTCACGCAGACACAAATAATCCCCTTTTCAAAGTAGAGTTATTATTGTTCAGATTCGTTGTACCATTATTGGAACGGGTAATGTTCTTTTTCGCATTCTGGTCGGCCCAATAGAATTTAGGAATACTAGTTTCCGTATTGTTTTCAGACCACGAATTTCTGACATCCGTAATCAAATTGAACGACCCGTTATACTGCCCCAAGATTCTTGCTTTCAAATCATTGTAAATGGTATGACCCACCGCATAGTCAAAACGACCATACAAAGACCAGTTTTTATAGTTCAGCGTGGTAGAAAAACCACCGGTCCATTTCGGATAAATATTACCCACCACCTGACGGTCGTATGAATTTATAACATTATCCCCATTCTTGTCATCCCACAGTACATCTCCCGGCTCAATGGGTTTCCATCCCGGTTTACCCGCATATTCGGCAGCCTTATTCGGCCCATACAGGTTGGCAACCTCATCCACAAAATCACCGGCATGATTTCTCACATCATCCCAGTCACGCAAGATACGCACTTGTTTATAAGCAATGATATCACCCAAGCTTTTTCGTTCTTGAATGCCGCCTACCCAAACCAACGAGTTGGATTTTGGATCCCATACCTGCTCACCCCCCTGACGGTTGTTTACATTCCCGTTAAAAGGCAGCTTCTTCACCATATTTTTCACAAACGAAGTATTAGCGGTGACATCCCATGACCAGTCCTTCCTTGTCAGCAGATTCACCTTGGCTTCCAGTTCGAAACCACAGTTGCTGATAGTACCCAGATTCGTTTTGAACGAGGGAAATCCTGTATATTCCGGCAAATTCACATCAGTCAGCAAATCGGAAGTCGTGCGGTCATAATAGTCCATAATCATATGAATACGATTATTGAAAAAGCCCAAGTCAAGCCCCAGTTCAAACGTATGGCTCTTTTCCCAACGCAATTTACTATTGACCACCCCTGTATTCAAATAACCCAGATTACCATTATAAGCACCTACCGAACCATATTTACCATATACATCAAAATTACCGATACCGTTTACATTACCGTTCAACCCATAACTGATACGCGGTTTAATCAAGGATACTACTTCCGCAAACTTTGAATCTTTAAAGAAAGCTTCCTCATGCACATTCCAACCGGCAGATATACCCGGAAAAAATCCCCAACGATTGTCGGACAATTTGGAAATACCGTCATAACGGGCTACCAAGGACACCATATAACGATAATTATAATCATAGTTAACACGGGCGAAACCGGAAAGAATGCGATATCCGGTTTTGACAGAAGTAGTATAAGTACGGTTAGTGCCCGCATTTAAAGTAGGTATATCATCTGTAGGAGCACCGGAAACACGCGCTTCCAGGTTCTGATACTGATAATCAAAATACTCACCACCTGCCATGGCATTGATATTATGTCCGCTAAAACCTTTTTTATATTCCAGAGTCAATGCATGCTGTTGTTGAAAAACTTTTGTATTTGTTTGAGAAGCATTACGATTGGTATTGGGAGCTTGTCCTATCTGTTGATATTTCTTTTCAAACAGTTCAAACTGACTATCTGTATAATACATAGAACTGTTTCCATTCAGGAACAATTGCTGCGGAAGGATTTCCAAAGCAAAACCGATATTAAACGAAGTCTTACGGTTCGTTGTAGAACGAGTCAGTTTATCTTTCCAATAATAAGGATTACCATCCTGATTACTCCATCCGGCAGCAGGACTTCCATCCTCATTCCACGGATTCCAAGTGGGAAACATACTCATGGTACGATAGAACAACTCATACTCTCCCGTTTCTCCGTTCCAAGGGCTTTTCAAGTCGTAAGTCCATAAATCGGGCATCTTGGACCATGAAAAACTACCGCCGGCATTCACTGTCAAAACGGGCAACAACTTGTATGAACCGTTGATAGTCCCGTTCACACGCTGATAATTGGTAGAAATTATCTGACCGTCTTCCGAATAATACCCTAAAGATGAGGAAAATGTTCCTTTGTCATTACCTCCCGACAAATTCAGATAATGATCTTGTGTAAACGCGGCATTGCGGAAAGTCAGATCATGCAGCTCACCGGCATGGTTTCTAAAAATCAAAGTTTTATCAGGGTCCACAGGATCCGCCATAGACCGCCATCCTTCATTCAGCAAATGTTTGTTTGCATCTGTCATAAAGGCCAGATCCACTCCGGAGTTAACCCCAAAACCTTTCTGGTTCTCCATACTTGTACCGCCATTGGTACGCTGCCAACCTAAACGTTGATAATACAAATAGTCACCGGCATCCAAATACTTATACCCTTCACGTGCAAAGTTCACACCCCCTTTGAACTTATAAGTAATTTGTGTCCTGCCTTCCACCCCCTTCTTGGTTGTCACCAGAATTACGCCGTTATTGGCACGGGCACCATAAATAGCTGTGGAAGCCGCATCTTTCAGCACCTGTATGGATTCAATATCTGAAGGATTGATATCATCCATAGAACGCACAAGGCCATCCACCACGACCAACGGCCCTTCCAGATTCTTGTTTATGGAAGCACCACCACGCAAAACGATATTGGGCGAACTACCCGGTTTACCCGAAGTATTTGTCACACGCAATCCGCTGACAGTTCCCTGCAAGGATTGGGCCGCATTACTCATAGCTGCATTTTGTAATACTTTATCATCCAACTTTGAAATAGAGTTCGTCATCAACGAACGTTTCTGACTCATTCCATAACCGGTCACCACGACCTCATCCAGCATTTCTGCATCTTCTTTTAAAATAACCTTGTAGGTGTTTGGCACTCCCACTACAATTTGTTGTGTTTTGTAACCTATATAACTCACATCCAGTTTTGCCCCCACAGGCACTTGGATAGTAAAGTTACCGTCTACATCAGTTATTGTACCATTTGTTGTCCCCACCTCCAGGACACTTGCTCCGATAACAGGTTCACCGGTGGCATCTACCACTACCCCTGTTATCGTTTTTGTTTGCGCCATCATGTTTATTGCAAAACAGAGGCATACGATAAAAAAGAGAGCTTTCTTCATGAATCTCAGATTTGGTTGATAAATTAATGTTTAAATAAAAAAGTTTAATTAAGTGTTAGTTTTAAAACCCCTCAAAAAGAAAATAATTTTAAAATCAACAGCGAATATATACACGTATATTTAGTATATACAAGAAACAAAAGGAACTATATTCTTTATTAGTCTTTGTTTTTTAGAATAAACTAAATATTAAGGCATATTTTAAAAAGTTACATAAGGGAATAACTCAAAAAAGGAAAAAAGGTTCATACGGAGAAGATATAACAAGAAAAAACCTCCTTGCAATTCCTTGCAAAGAGGTTACTGAATTGTACACCCGATGAGAATCGAACTCATATCGTCGGAACCGGAATCCGGTATTCTATCCATTGAACTACGGGTGCGTCTGAAACTTGGACGTGCAAAAGTACAAAATATATTGTCTTTATCCTAATAATTTGGGATATTTATCTATCAAAATAATATTTTGCTCATTAATTTAAGTATAAAACAATCAATTTGATTATATTTTCGGCTAAACATATAACAATATCACAAATAATTTCTATATTTGCAAGCAATTAAAACAACTAGATCTATTTTACAATGAGTTACCTAATTAAACCAGCTAACTATAAAGCCTTGCTTGATTTAAAACAAACAGAGTTAGGCATTAAGCAAATAAAAGAGTTCTTTCAACAGAACCTGTCGTCAGAATTACGTCTGCGCCGTGTCACCGCCCCGCTATTTGTATTGAAGGGAATGGGTATCAATGATGACTTGAGCGGAACCGAACGGGCGGTATCTTTCCCTATTAAAGACTTGGGAGACGCACAGGCCGAAGTTGTCCATTCACTGGCAAAATGGAAAAGGCTGACTTTGGCCGATTACAATATAGAGCCGGGTTATGGCATCTATACAGACATGAACGCCATCCGGGCTGACGAGGAATTAGGTAATCTCCACTCGCTATATGTAGACCAGTGGGACTGGGAGCGTGTAATTACCAAAGAACAACGCACGGTTGATTTCCTGAAACAAATAGTAACCCGTATTTATGCAGCCATGCGCCGCACAGAATATATGGTATGTGAAATGTACCCGCAGATCAAACCCTTCCTGCCACATGACATTCATTTCATCCACTCGGAAGAGCTTTGCCAGATGTATCCCGACAAGAGTCCGAAAGAACGTGAACATGCCATCTCACAAAAATACGGTGCGGTATTTATTATAGGTATAGGCTGCAAACTGAGTGACGGTAAAGAACATGACTTGCGCGCACCTGACTATGACGACTATACCACAATCAACCCGGAAACCGGACTTCCCGGTCTGAATGGCGACCTGTTAGTTTGGGACAAAGTACTGGACCGTTCCGTCGAACTTTCCTCTATGGGTATCCGTGTAGACAAAGAAGCGCTGCTCCGCCAACTGACACTCAGCGGACAGGAAAAACGTAAAGAACTGTATTTCCACAAACGCCTGCTAAATGAAACTCTTCCTTTGTGTATCGGCGGTGGTATAGGACAGTCACGACTCTGTATGCTTTATTTACAGAAAGCCCACATAGGTGAAATCCAAGCCAGTATATGGCCCGAAGATATGAGAAAAGAATGCGCTCAACTGGGTATGCAACTTATTTGATTATAATCTATCAGCAATGAAAGAAGAGGATGATTATAAAAAGTCATCCTCTTTTTATTTGTCATTTTTACAAATTACCCCTATCTTTAACGCACATTTTATAATAAAAGAAATGCCATGAACGTACAAATAGAAGAAAGCTGGAAACAACATCTGGCACCCGAATTTGAAAAAGATTACTTTATCAGACTCACTGAGTTTGTAAGAAGCGAATACCAGACTGCCACTATTTACCCACCGGGCAGATTTATATTCAACGCCTTCAATCTGTGCCCGTTTGACAAAGTGAAAGTCGTCATTATCGGCCAAGATCCCTACCATGGTCCCGGCCAGGCGCACGGACTCTGCTTCTCTGTTAATGACGGAGTACCTTTTCCTCCTTCCCTACAAAATATTTTCAAAGAAATACAAAGCGATTTGGGTGCTCCCATCCCTACTTCAGGCAACCTGACCCGCTGGGCGAATCAAGGAGTTTTATTACTCAATGCCACACTGACGGTCCGTGCCCATCAGGCAGGCTCTCATCAACGACGGGGCTGGGAGGAATTTACAGATGCCGCCATCCGTGTATTGGCAGAACAACGTGAAAATATTGTATTCATCTTATGGGGATCTTATGCACAGAAAAAAGGCGCCTTCATAGACCGCAACAAGCACCTGGTACTGGCTTCCGCACATCCGTCCCCCCTGTCAGCCTATAACGGTTTCTTTGGCAACAAGCACTTCAGCCGTACCAACGAATATTTGCAAGCGCACGGGCAAACACCGATTGAGTGGTAGACATAAATAAAAAACAGAATAAAAAAATGAGAAATGGTTGCGTGTTGTTATCAGAAACCATTTCTCATTTTTTTATTCCCAACTTCTTCCTAGTACCAATTCACCGCACTACCCGTATTGCTTCGCTGATCCCATTTCAAAGCATCGGTCAGCATACTGGAGTTAGCACGAATACTGAAGTTATAGGAAGTAAAGGGACCGAATACCAAGCCACAGCTCATATTGAAACAGTGCAGGTCACGGCTGATATTGACCGTTGTCATTGACATCTCTTTCGTATTAAAATCATACCCCGAAGAATAATTCACATTCCAGCGGCTACCCAACTTCACATTACCGGAAACATTCAATGAATGAGTCACCGAATAAGGATATCGCATCGTCTTGATATTAATCTGCTTGCTTCTGTCCTCACGAATACTATAACTATAACTCAAGCTCAATGACCATGGCATCTTGAAAGCCATATAGCCATCCGGATCTATAGCCGCCTTCTCTGTCTTTCTCAAACCGGAGTTATCTTCTTCCTCCGTGTTTTCATTGCCATCATCACTGTACTCATCCAGATTTTCATTCTTCTTGTCTTTATCCCCCTTACTGTCCTTTTCATCTTTCGGACCAAACCACTTTTTCCACGAATCATTATTCAATGTATACGAGAAAGAACCGCTATACCCCTGAAAACGACCAAAACGTCCGTATGACCATTCTGTACGGTTGCCTTCCACTACCTTGCCGTCTTTATCAAACTCATAAGCATACGTAGCAAACTGGGCGTTCATATTAAAAGTATAACTCTTGGTCAGTTTCAAGCGCAGATTCATACTCAAATTTCCCCAAGGTTTCTCTTTAGCCGCCGCATTATAGGAAATACTGGCTCCCAACTGGTCAATCAAGCTGATTTTCTTCACTCCGGTAGTATCCGCATCGGATTTCACTTTCATTTCCACATTATTATCTATAGAGAAAGTGAAATTCTCGGATTTACCACTGGGCGAGAAAGAGTAAGGCAAACCTTCATATGGATTATAAGTCTGAGTACGTACTTCTCCATCCGTATCAGTATAAGTATACGTTCCCACATATCCATACCTGGACGTACTGAAGTCCGGTGCATAACTCATGCTCACCGAAGGAGTAAAGACGTGACGGATCATTTCAATCTTGTCGCCAAACAATTTCTTCCACGGTTTGTAGAAACCATACATCTTGGTATTCACCTGCAAGCTCAAATCATAGTTATACACACGGTTGAAACCGTTGATTGTATCTCTCCGCACATTATTAGGTGCCGACGGATCATAACTCTGCTCCACCTTGCGCATATACCAGCGCTCGGTATAGTTGAAAGAAGGCACAACGTTGATATATTTAAACAAAGTGAATGTAGCGCTGATAGGAATCTTATGCTGCATACCATTAGTCCATTTATTCAAACCCTGCTTCAGAATCAGATTATCCTTGGTATTAATCGAGTTCGTCATCTGGCCGGTATATTGGAGTGAGATTTTCTCATACCAACGTTCATCACCTACCGCTTTCTTACGCTTGAACGGATAAATACGGTTCAATGAAATATTCAAATCCGGCAACGTCACACTGATAGAAGAGTCACGCGTATTCTGAGAGATATTGAATGTACTGGACAGATTCAATCCTATTTCGGGGAAATTGCGCGAATAACTCACACTAGACGTCTTGGTGTTATTTGAATACTGCTGCGGGTTATACAAACTACTCAGGTTACGCTGGTCATAACTACTGGTCGCAAAGTTCACATTCGCCGAAAAAGAGCTGTTAGGGTTAGCCTTGGCATCCTGTCTGTGACTCCATGCAATTCTGAAATCTTTTGTAACCATATAGTCCGGCATATTCTTCTCACCGGTTTTCGTTACCAGATAACTGGCATTGAAATTACCGCTATATTTATATCTCTTGTTATAATTAGACTGCACGGACAGTCCCCATGAACCTTTCGTAAAGATCTCACCCAACACTTTCAAATCCATACGGTCACTGATGGCGAAATAATATCCCCCATCACGCAAATAAAAACCACGATTCATTTCATCACCGTATGTAGGCATAATGAATCCTGACGAATAACTGCTGTTAAACGGAAAAAATCCGAAAGGAATGGCGATAGGCAACGGCACATCCTCCACCACCAGCTGGGCAGGACCGAAAACCACATTTTTCTTAGGACGCACTTTCGCCATGGAAAGTTTCAGATAGAAGTGAGGATGTTCGTGATTATCACACGTAGTATATCGTCCGTGACGCAAATAAAGTTCATCATTAGCACCTTTCTTCGACTCCTCACTGGTAACGTATCCTTCCCCCTGCTGAGTAACGATATTATTAATGAACCCCTTCTTCGACTTGAAGTTATAACGCATGATTTTTGACTCATACGGAGTCTCGCCATCCTTAAAGACAGGAGTACCTTTTTCCACGCCAGCCGAGTCGGGAACACCACGGGCATACACCGTACTGCTATCCATGTTCATTGTAATCACGGCAGAGGTCAACTCTATTTTCTCATAGTTCACCTTACCGTCACCATACAGATGGGCATATCCGCCCTCAGTGAATACGATAGAGTCATTTGCTTCATAAATAACAGGCGCATCCAACGGCTGTTTCTTTTTAGGTGCAACCGTATCGATAGACAACGTATCTACCAAAGCACTATCTACTTTCAGGGAATCATTACCGGATGCAGAATTCCGCTTTCTGCGTTGAGCACCTGTACTTAAAGAAAGTGACAGGCATGCAAATAGTAGTAGGAATGTTATAAATCTATGTCGTTTTAGTGGCGTCATTCACAAATCATTTACGCTTTTGAGGGGCAAAATTAAGCATTATCCGCCAATAATGAACTATTTAGCGGATATTTAATTTATTTTTAAGGCTTACAAGAAACATTCGCACCAATGGTTAAAACGGATTATCCCATCTTCCCCATAACGTGAAATACTCTTTAACGCTTTCTCCACGCTCTTTTCCCTGTCCAGATGCGTCTTTGAGAAAAACTTGTCGGCAAAGCAAATAACCTGTTCTTCCAGCGAAACCGGAACCATATTCCGATGAGGAACAGGCAACTGCTGGTCAATAATACTTTGCAAAGACATACCCGCTCCCGTATGTCTCTCACAGACCAATGCATGACGCGGAAATCCTTCTTTCCGCATCAGATCAGCCCCCAAATATCCATGACAAATATAAGGATAAGATCCGAAACAACAAATGCCCTCAGCATCCGTCATAAAAATACCAATATCGTGCAGCATCGCCGCCTCTTCCAGAAACTGCTTGTCCAGATTCAATTCCGGATGCTTTCCGGCAATCCATAACGCCTTATCGGCCACCGAACGGCTATGCGCCAGCAGGATATGTTTCAGTTCATTATCTTCAGGATAATATTTATTAATGATAGCAAGTGCGTCCATTCTCAATTAAATTCTTATTTTTGTGCAATATTACAAAATAATCGCCACATATCATGAAAACAAAATACATTTTCCTATACTGCCTCTTGTTTATCTGCAACGCCGTGACCGCGCAAAAGGTTATCACCGGAGCCGAACAGATGGACCGTCTCTTACCTATATTAAAAGGGAAGCGTGTGGCATTGGTTGTAAACCAAACCTCCAAAGTAGGAGAAACCCATCTGTTGGACACCCTGCTTGCAGCGCATATACAAATAAAAAAGGTATTCGCTCCCGAACACGGATTCCGGGTGACGCCGATGCCGGAGAAACCATCAGGAACGGAAAAGATACCCGCACGGGAATACCCATCCTGTCCCTTTACGGTAAAAATAAGAAACCTACAGCCACACAGCTACAGGACATAGACCTGATTGTGTTCGACATTCAGGATGTAGGTGCCCGTTTCTATACCTATATCAGCACCATGCAGTATGTAATGGAAGCTTGTGCCGAGAACCGGAAACAACTGGTCATCACAGACCGGCCCAATCCTTGTGATTACGTGGACGGCCCTGTGCGACAGAAAAACCAGAAAAGTTTTGTGGGTATGCACGCCATCCCCATTTTACACGGTTGCACTGTAGGCGAGCTGGCTCAAATGATCAATGGCGAAGGCTGGCTGCCCAATGGCAAAAAATGCGCGTTGACCGTCATCCCCGTGGAAGGCTGGAAACACGGACAACCCTATTCGCTTCCGGTAAAACCCTCTCCCAACCTGCCCAACGACCAGGCAATTGCCTTATATCCTTCACTCTGTCCGTTTGAAGGTACAGCCATCAGTGTGGGCAGAGGTACTCTTTATCCTTTTCAAGTAATCGGTTCACCGGATATCCGCATCTCCTCCTTTTCTTTCAGACCGGAAGCCTTGGAAGGCTTTGACAAGAATCCGATGTATAAAAACCAATACTGCTATGGCAATAATCTCCGCCATATCACCGCCCCGAAAGGATTCTCTTTAAAATACATCATCACCTATTATCAAGCTTATCAAGACCTTGGGAAAGCGGACAAGTTCTTTACCCGCCCGCAATGGTTCGACCTGCTGATAGGGAACCGTACCGTAAGGGAACAAATCATGAAAGGAGCCAGTGAAGAAGAAATCCGTGCAGGATGGCAGAATGAACTGGAAGCCTACAAAAAGATGAGAGAGAAATACCTGCTTTATGAATAATATTTCCTTCCAAGCTGACAGATTTCGTCAAAAAAGGAGACAACAACCCAATCTATTCAGGACACGCAGCACCATTCCTCTGCATCCACCAAGCCCCAACCACAAACGGCTTTCCAACCGCCAACACATGGAATCCGTTTCAATCTTCTTTCCGGAAGGCCTGCATACCTTTCTCACCACCCCGATGATATCCGTGTCCTCACATTCTTCATAAAAACGGCAGACGCCATCCCCCTGCATCAGATAACGACTGTCTCTTTTTTGAATAATCCGATGCAATACATACCGGTCTGTCTGCCGGAACAGAATGACATCAAAAAGTTTCAACTCCTCCTTATCATACGGCCCCACCACCACTTCATCCTTCCCATTTCTCAGTAAAGGCATCATGGAATTGCCTTTCACCCGGAACTTCACACTCCTGCCACTTTTGATTTCCGACTCCACCCACGCAAAGAAACATTCATTCGCTATCCGCTTCATACCCATCTCCATATAAAGTACGACATACTAATTTCACCGCCTCCGCATCGGGCAAACACTCCAGATGATAAACAGGAATGGATGAAACCATCTTTTCCAACAGACTACAAACCCCACAGTATAATTCCTCCTCGTATGCAAATGCAGGAGGAGCAGACGGATGCAAAGCTGCATAAGCCTGCAAAGTGTTCAATCTCCGTATCTTGTTATACGGTGCTTGTGACAAACGTACACATCCGGCCAACGGATAACGCTCCGCCTTATAACAAGGAGTCTTCCCACTCCACGGGCTGCCATATACCCACACGCCCCCCTCTTCATAACGCACAATGGGACTGTCATCATTCAGCAACTTACTTCCTGCTATATTTTCCCTCCACAAACGGGTATGGGTACTTTTTCCGGTTCCGCTTTCACCTAAAAAAAGAACCGCTTTCCCCTTATAAACAATACAACTGCCATGCAAGGCAACCGTATCTTTCCGTACCGTCATCAGGCCATACCCCATCCATAAGGCAAACCTTAAAAGACGGGGAGAATAATGACCATATAAACAGATACCTCTCCCGGTTCCACCCATCGTCCGGAGATAAAGCGACGGTTCTCCCTGCGGAGCCAGTTCCAACAAAAAGCTATCCCCACTCACACCAAAAGTACCGGTTACATCTTCATATCCGAACCCATAGGACTTTCTCTGAAAAGCCGGAAAACCCCAACCGTTTCCCTCCCAAACAGTAAAATCCGGCAACCAAGCACCCTCATATACATCTTTTGCCGAAACCAGATCCGGTTGCCAACTAAAAGGCTTGAAACCGCTGATACCATCCACCGCCTCCATCAACCTTTCGTCCGGCAGCGCGAAGCAGTGGCCACCTATTTTATAAATTCGATCCATTGTCTTTTCCATTTAATCTGATTACACGATGACAATACGCCAACGAACTTTCCCGATGGGCTATCGTAAGAACAGTCAGCCCCCTACACTCCTTCATCAGACCGAGAAGCATTTCATTGACAGCCCGTTCAGTCTCATTATCCAATGCAGAAGTAGCCTCATCCAGTAGAAGCACCTCCGCTTTCTTATACAAAGCACGGGCTATGCCTACCCGTTGTTTCTGACCTCCCGAAAGCCTTCCTCCCCCTTCACCCAAAGGAGTATCCATTCCTTGCGGCAATTCATCCACCCAAGCATCCAATCTCACCAGCCTCACTATCTCCGCTACCCGTTCCTTATCTATAGACCGGCATCCCAAAGCAATGTTTTCCGCCAAGGTCCCATCCAGCACAAACACTTCCTGTTGCACATATCCCACCTTGCGATGCCATTCCTGCCTCGGCACATCGGCAAGCGGCCTGCCATCTATCCGAATAGCGCCTTTATCCGGAGTGATAAATCCCAAAAGCAGATTAAACAAGGTAGATTTACCCACGCCACTCTCACCACAGATACCTACATATTCCCCCTTACGAATAGTACAACAAAAGTCCTTTAGAACCTCTTTACTTTCAGGATAAGCATAGGTGAGGTGTTCTATCCGTATCTCTTTTTGAAAAGAAAACGCTTCCTGCCCCCATGATGGAGAAACTGCTTCCATCCCCTTATCCCCCAACCCTTCCTCTATAATCCGCAGAGAATAGACCGCATTCTGTACTTGTGTCCAACCACCTAAGATGCCGCGCAAAGCGGGTAACAGCCGGAAAGCCGCCACAGCAAAGACACCTACCAGCGCTTTGATATCCCCTGTTCCGAAAACGGTGAGCAAGGTCAGCCCCGATATGACCGCCATTTCGGAAAGGCAAAGAGGAAGATGCTGTATCGTTTCCAGTTTCAAACGGCTCTCACTGATTTTCCTCACCCTTTGGGCGAATGCCTGCTGAAGAAAACGCCGCATTCAGTTCCAATTCGGCATACCCTTTCATCGTTTCCGTGACCAGCCGGGATTGCTCACGACGAGCCTGCTGCTCCTGCTCACCATAACGGCGCATCGGTTTCCTGATCCCCCATCCGTAAATCAGCATGAAAGGCAGAAAGGCAATATACAGCATCAGTACCGTCAACGGAGCGTAAACCAACAAAGCTGCCGTCACCCAAAAAACAAGCAGCAGTTCTCCTGTCATGCGAAGCAAGGGGGAAAGAAGGTTTAAAGAAAAAGCATAACAGATATAGTTCACCTCATATCCCAGCCGGATACTCCCCCTGCTGCGTATAAACAATAATCCCCGTTGATAGTAAGAAGTAAAGAGAGAAAAGCTGAGCCGACGGTAAAGAGACATCAGAAAATGGTTTTGAAAACGTGAAAGCCCCGCTGCCAAAGCGTTTTTCACCAAAATAAAGACTATTGCCACCAGACAAAATAACAGGGCGGCATCTTTATCCCTCCCGTCATCCAACAGAAAAAACAAGACAGGCAACAGGGCAGCGAGTCCGGCAAAGTCAAGTAATGCACAAAGAAATACGGCACAAACCACCCTTATCCCCATTTTCCTTTCATCAGGCAACAACAAACGGCAGATTCTTTTCAACATAAACCGCTTATTTTCGTTCCGTCTGGAAGATGGTATGGGGAGAGCGCAGATGCAACAGAATAGAATTTCCAACCCATTTGCACAGTGAAATGCGCAACACGCTGTTGCACGCACGATGAGTATGCAGCATACGTTTGGTTTTATAAACCAGAATGCCCCATTTATTCTTCGCCGGAACTGACATCGTATAGGGTGGCCGGATGATTTCCCGCAAGATTTCCTCCGCCAATCCTTCTCCTCCATATACAGGAACGGAAGTTCCTAAATAATCATTACAGAGGCGGGTCATTGCCAGCATCATATTTCTAAAACGAATATCCGTCACTTCCTCAGGAATATGCAGGCCGTATCTATTCAGCAGGCAAGCCCAGTCGCAAAGATGATGAAGTGCCAGGCCGCGTGCATAATGCTGGGCGGCATGAAAAGCGAGAAATACGGTATTAAAGGTGGAAGATGGGATTAAAATGGAGCATTTTCCGTCCAATTCCGCCGATACGGGTTGTAGCAGTTTTTGAAGGAGCTTATCCATCTTCACTGCTATACGGTATGTTTCCGAATTAATGAAGGTTTTATGATTCTCTATCGGAATACCTTTATAGTAAAACATACTATGCTTTTCGGAGTGTTCAAAGTCTACCTCTATTCCTTTTTCTTCCATTAACCGGTCTGCCAGCCGGTTGGCCTCGGCATCACTTTTCCGGGAATGGTCTGCCGAATAAGTGAAGATGTCTATATCTCCCCCTTCCCTGTGCGAAGGAATAGGATAATAGGTGGAGAGACCCACTCCTTTCAACTGGACCGTGGTAATGCCATGCGTTTTATAAAAAGCTGAAAGTTCGGCTATGGTATGGCAGTACCGCAGGTAGCGTTTTTCATAGTTCTCTACCGCCATCGCCCAGTTTAACTTCAAAGCCTTCGGAGGTTGCAAACAGGCCGGCAGGGTTTGTATTCCGTCCCATGCCAAAGCCATCACTCCCTGAGTGCAAGCTAGTTTGTAACACGCCTGCCAAAGGGCAGGAGATATATCGGTAAAAAGGATTTCACTAACCGGCTTTGTGCTGTTCAACGCGGATCGGAGCAAGGCAAATAGCATTTGCTCCGGTTTATCGAGTATTATATCCATTGTTATATCAATCAAGTAAGGCTGAACATTTTTTTAGTGCATCTGCCCAAATCACCACATCTCTTTCGGCCTGCTCTTGAGAAATATGATAAGATTCCACCAACACCAAGGCTGCCTCTTGTAAAGTGAAATCCTTTCCCGAAAGTCGTTTCCAAAGTAAGCAAGCGGAAAAATTAAAGGAAATAATACGGGTCAAATCAGTATCGGGAACACCTTGGTTCACAATTATTGTTTCTCCGGCTATGGAGCGGAGTTTAAAATGGGGATTAAGTTTCATAATCTTCTAATCTTAAAAAAAGAAAGCCGCCCGACCTTTCGAGACAGGACGACCTTCTTTTATTACAAATCACTTTCTGCCATGACTAATAACATGATAGCAAATAATTCTCTTATTTTATATAACTATCCCAACCGGTTCCTTTAAAAGGAGTACCAGTCACGTTAATGATAGAGGAAGCATCTGTTATCGATGAATCAACAACCAAATTGCCGTTAAAAGTACCACCCTCAATATTCAATTCCATAGGTTCGGTGTTTCCGGTACTTTTTGATAATTCCACGTTACCATTAATAATACTAGTACCTTTAACAGTTACTTTAACTCCGTCAGTGTAGGTTGAATAGCCGCAAACATCAAATGCATATGCACCAGTTCCGGCATTAATCGTAGTATTGTTAATCAAAATATTACCACAATTGTTACTCAATACATATAAGGCATTTAGCCCCCTCACTGTCATAGCATCCAACGTCAAATTACAGTAGTTCTGAATCATAATTTTATCATTATCACTTGCCAGTGTTCCGTTTTTCATAGTAACGGTAGAACCTTTCAACAATTGACAACTGTTCGTTTCTGTGCCAGCCGAGCCAACGGTCGGTTTAGCAAGTGTAAGCACATGGTTGTTCAAGTCCAATTCTACAGATTGTCCACTTTGCGTTTTAAAGCCATTACAAGTAGCGTCTCCATTCAAACGTATCTTCACGTTAGCATTACCGCTTAAGTATAAAAGTGCGGACGGATCGGAAAAAGTACCACCGGTAACAGCCAGCGATGCACCTGCACCAACCACATAGATCTTGCCATTCAGTGTTCCACCACTGATAGTCATCTGTCCCAAGTCATTGGCTGCACCATTATGACCTTCATTATCCACCACATACTGAGCGGAACCAGTCGTATTGAATGTACCTCCTTTGATTTCAGTCACATGATGATTCTGTACGGTTGCCTGAGACATATTGGTGAACGTACCGTCGTTGATGACAAGCCGGGCTCCATCATCATTTTTAATAGTATTAAGACCTCCGGCAAATGTACCACCGTTTATGATAAGTGAAGGATTCTGATGATTGGTACCACTTACATATCCATTTCGCGGATTCGTATTGGTATAATCATAATACCCATTGGCTATCATCGAAGAATAATGCCCGTTTTGCGATATCTCCACATTTGGATTAATCGTCATCTCGCCATGATTCAGAATATTATAATAACTGTTACCACCAGAGCTTTCTGAGTTCTGACCGTTTTCCTTACTTCTAATATAGGTTCCGCCATTAAGAATTACTGTACCGTTATTATAGATACAAGCTTTCCCGTGACTTACATTATCCACTGTACCATTTCCGTTAATGGTCAGTTTACTATCCTTGTTTACAGTAAATGTATCACCAGATTTGTTGGTGATTTTATGACCGTTCAAATTGATGATAACTTCATTCGTTGCGGAAATAGTAAAATCTCCCGTCAAGTCTGTGGCAAGAGTATAAGTTCCACCATTTTTTGCGACATTTTGCAAGTCGGCTACGGCAGCATCAACTACTTCAAATGCATCATTACCGGACAGATTGGGTAATTCAGCACCCTCTTCTTTATAAATAATGACAGTTGAAGTGTTACCGCTTTCACGACTGATGGCTGTTACTTTGGCACCACTCTTCACTCTTACATTACCGGCTTTTACCTTCAATGTATTAACAGTAATTCCTTTACCTAGAACCAATGTGTTTGCAGCAGTAGTTGCCGTTACTTCATCATAAGTAGCAGTTTCGCCATTGGCAGCCAAAGTTACGGTAGAAGAAGGCAGATCTATCTCAAATTTAGGCGCAGTATCTAATTGCGGTACAGATACCAACACGTTTTCAGGTGCAGCTGTACCACCAGTACCAGTGCTCTCTTCTTTAATGGCAACAGCATTTGTTGTAGAAATATTTTCAAAGGATATGCTGACATTTTCTGCCGGTGTACTTTTTTTCGGTATTGAAACTGTAGGACTGGTTTCAGTTGAAGCCACATCAGCCACAGAAACAGAATTGGTTTCTTTTAAAGCATCGGCTACCTCTGATACACTTTCAACTGTTGTCGGTACACTTCCGGATACTTCGTCCAACGTTATAGTTGTGGTATAACGTTCGTTACGTTTAGCATCTAAAGCTTTTGTCTTTAAGACCTGGCTTGTAGCGCCATTACCAATGGAAAGTTCCAAGGTAGGATACTCGGCTACAGGCAACGGGAAATAGAATGTTTTACTGGTCACGACGTCACTGCTGGCAGCAAAGTTTATAGTTATGGAAGAGGAATTTGACGTTTCTGTGGTTGTCAATGTAGGTATACCTTTGGAGAATGTTATTTGTGCATTTCCAGCAATGGCTGGAACAGTAGTTTTTCCTTGAGCGGTCATAGAAGTCAATTTCGCCCAAGTATAGTCCTTCGGGATATTATTGACAGTTACGCTCATCAGGGCACCTGCATTTTTAAATGCCAGGACATTCTGTGCGCTCTCATTTATTTGGCAAGCCATAAGAGCACTGCTGTTTTCTCCTTCCTTATAATTATAGGTATCCTTCAACGTTAATGATATTTTACTTCCATCATAAGAAGCATCGCTGCCATAAGGATAAAAAGCAGCTTTCTTTACAGGATTCTCACCTTCCAGTAACCCTGAGAACCCTGCGTTCTTGGTTCCGGCTCCACTGGATAATGAATAGTTAATGTTAGTGTAAGTAGAAGAGCTTCCATTCGTTACAAAAATGCCAATCTCGTCACCTATACTCCAAACGACAGAATTGCCATTCATAGCAGTACGCGATTCAGCATCTCCCATAGTGGCACATACTTCATCAACGCCACTTTTCGCCACGCCCAAATCTTCATTGGAACAACCGGTTATTCCTAATCCAAGAACAGCTAAAGATGTGAACAATATCTTTTTCATACGTGTATGTTTTTAAATTATTTATTTCAATTACCAAGGCTGCGGGTCATAGTCTTCTGTTCCACCACTTACTGCAAATCCTTTTCCACTTCTACTTCGATAACCTCCACTTTAGGAGCCTCATACATTTCCATATTGTTTGTTTCCATAATTTCCATACAATAAATTTAGATTATAATTTTTCAATGATTCTGTTCAGACATTATACGCCCCAATTATACCATAGAATATTTTTTATAGAAAGATGCCATAATTGCCGTCTGTGGGCAGAAGACTCCTGGCGGTCCGGTGACATATACTGTGTCTCCGCAACCTCGACTTGACAGATAACGGGAAATAAGGATTCGCATTCCCGCTTGCAGTGTTGTTTTCATACGTCTGTAAATGTTAGATCAGTCTATCTTGTCAAAAGACTTTGCCTAACTCCCCTCTCTGTTCGGCGGTTAACAATAAAAAAGCGTGAGGGCTGTATCTTGTTTATCCTATCGTCGGGCCTTCGCATTGCCTTGGTCTAGATAAACAACAGCCACCCACGCCATTAGGTATATAGATGCCACAGTAATGGCAGGTATATAACACAGACGTGAGCGTTGTTGTTATCATCTTCAGACCTTTATCAAAGTTGCGAAGTTTGACGATAGAAGATAATTTCAATAACGCTTCTTAAAATATGTAACTTTCTACTACACCATAGTATAATAGTCGGTACAAATATAATAATTTCTTAAATAGGAAAAACGTTTCTTAGCGATTATTTTTAATAATTGCTACAACAAGCATTAAAAACACTTCTGTATTTCACAATAAATCGACTCAACATAACACCAATATTAATAGAAAGTTATAAGCAATTATGCCCTCATGCCCTCACTAAGAAGTTAACATATTGATAATGAATACTGAATGAATGATGATAGCATATTTCAAAAAGTATCTTTGCCCTCATGCCCTCATTCTACAAAACAAATAAAAAGAGTATATCTATCTGATAACCAACAACATAAACACATACAAAGTCTTTTTCAAAAGTTTGTCAACCATCGCATTTTGAGCTTTTTCATCACAGTATACTCTATTTTACAAACATCCGATTACATTTTCATGCTGATAAGTTCTACTCAACGTACTTTCCTATTTGTTCTTTCTATTATTCGCTATTGCTTACTCAATAGTGTGACTAACTCTAATCACAAACGTGACTAAAGTTAATCACAAGTGTGATTAAGTCTAACCACAAACGTGATTAAGCAATTTCCCATAGTAAAGAACTGCAATATGAATGACCGATTATCATATAATGATCTCTATATAAACTATCAAGAACTCCCTAAAATGCAGTAGTTACCGTTGTTTCTCCTAGCAAAATATGATAAGATTCGTGTATATAAAAGGGATCTTGTAGGCATTATGCCATTTTTCTTCACCTAAAACGGCAAAATAGACTCTTTTCTCATCTGAGTGATTTTGAAACGAATTCAGCTATATCACATTGAATATAAGAATATTAGATAGTAATCAGTATAATTAAACAGTGAGAGCATGAGGGCAAATTGTTTCTTCAAAAATATGCTACCATCATTCATTCAGTATTCATTATCAATATGTTAACTTCTTAGTGAGAGCATGAGGGCATATTTGCTTATAACTTTCTATTGGTTATCTCCTTCTTTATTCCTTGATATTACGGATATGACTGACAGGCACACCGCCCACAACCGTATTTGCCGGAACCTCTCTTGTCACGATCAAACCTGCTGCAATGACAGCATTGTTTCCGATGGTTATTTATCGGATAAATGAAGAATAAGTGCTTTGTTTCTTATTCTATTTATCAAATGTTACTTGTACCATTAGAATGAAGAAGGCTGATTAGTATGAATGTGAATATGCTGCATATAAATTTTCAACCAAAACAATTATGGATTGCCGATGAAAAACTTAAATGTCTAATACATGGTTTAGATTAAGGAGAGGATTTTTCCTCTCCTTTTTTCCTTCCGATACGCCCCATTATGAGAATGTGCCGTTTGAAGTGCCGAGTTCGTGTTTGACAAATATTGAAGAACTGTTTTTGTTACTAAACTTGCGTGAGTATACTGATTGTCTCACGAAAGAACAATCTCAGCAATAATGAAGTGCAATAAAGAGCACAAAATGTAAGATTGGGATATTTTGTTAGAATAAGTGGAAGTTATCTTATGAAAGATTGCGCAAGAAGTGGAGATTATGCTAATTTATTATTTAGTAAAAATGCATTCTTCCAGAAGGATTAATTGGGTCAATAATCATAGCCGAATGTTGCTAATGAACCTTACTCTAATAAAATTGATTTAAAATATGCGCTCTATTATCTTAAGCGATTTAGGACAATTAGGAGTTCGGGGTATATCAAAATCAACGTTCAGCCAAGTCTATCAATGGCTACGATTCCAATTGTTTTACCATTACCGCCTGAAAACACACGTTGTTGCAGAAATAGAGAAATTATTTGAGTTGATTGACCAAATAGAACAAGGCAAAGCCGACTTACAGACCATCATCAAACAAACCAAAAGCAAAATCCTCGACCTTGCCATTCATGGCAAGCTAGTACCACAAGACCCGAATGACGAGCCTGCCATTGAACTGTTGAAGCGCATAAATCCCGACTTCACACCTTGTGATAACGGGCATTATACACAGTTGCCTGAAGGATGGGCTATTTGTAAAATGAAACAGATTACAAGTATAACGAATGGGAAGTCTCAAAAAAATGTTGAAACACTTAACGGCATATATCCAATTTATGGTAGTGGCGGTGTTATAGGCAGAGCTAATCAGTATCTTTGCATCGCAGGTTCTACAATAATTGGAAGAAAAGGTACAATTAATAATCCTATATTCGTAGAGGAACATTTTTGGAACGTTGATACAGCTTTTGGCTTGAAGGCTAATGATGCTATACTTGATAAATATCTGTATTATTTCTGCTTATCATTTGATTTTAGCAAATTAGATAAAAGTACGGCTATGCCCAGTTTAACAAAAACATCTATTGGTAATGTTTTAATACCCATACCGCCATATAAAGAGCAAGAACGAATTGTGGCTAAAATAGATATGGTGCTTGATACGATGAATGAAATATTACGGGCTGTATAAACAATCCGTTTTTGTTCTGCCTTCGGTGGTATAGGTATCTCTTATTTTGAGTATTCAGAAATCCAATATCGTTTATGAGTGTAACCAGATTGATATGTGACACTCATAAACATTGCCACATAATCAATCTCAATATCACTGTGCATTTTTAGAATCTTCATTACTGATGATTTTACCTTGAAAGGAAAAACAACTAGTTTTGAATCTGTTGTAAAATCATCAAAGATTATACAAGGAAGATTTGAGCATATCCCTGTCGCTTCATTGGTGTAACCAATTATAAAAGACTTACCTGCTGTTAAGACTGGTATTGAGTAGGAATCATCATAAGCCGTTGAATTTATAATATAAGCAGTAGGTTGTTCATAATCTACAACTTATTCAAGCCTGCACATAGCCCATCCTTCAGACAACTTCTTATCATGTTCGATATATTCTCTTATATTGTTACTGTATTCATTATAAATCAATGTAGTATGGTAACAAAATTCAAAAATCATTTGGCAAAGACTAATCTCGCCAAGAACACCGTTACATCGTATGTGTGGACGGTACAGTATTTCCTCAATCATTATGGAGAAGTAAACAAGAAGAACCTCTTGGCATATAAGGGGTACTTGGTGGAGAACTTTAAGCCACAGACGGTGAACCTTCGGCTGCAAGGTATCAATAAGTATCTGGAGTTTACGAAACAAGAAAAACTAAAAGTGAAGTTCGTAAAAGTACAGCAAAAGAACTTCTTGGAAAATGTAATCAGCGATGCTGATTATAAATTTCTTAAAGCCCAACTTAAAGTAGATGGTTATGAGGAGTGGTATTTTATTGTGTGGTTTATGGCGGCTACAGGGGCACGTGTCAGCGAACTACTCCATATCAAAGCAGAACATATACAAATCGGGCATCTTGACCTATACAGCAAGGGAGGAAAGATACGCCGTTTGTATATCCCGAAGAACTTGAGCACGGAGGCTGCGAAATGGCTCAGAGAAATAGGACTTACTTCCGGCTACATCTTTCTGAATCGGTTTGGACAGCGCATTACTACTCGTGGAATAGCTTCTCAACTCAAACATTTTGCTGAAAAATACGGGATGAACAAAGAGGTGGTTTACCCTCATTCATTCCGTCACCGTTTCGCCAAAAACTTCCTTGACCGCTTTAACGACCTTGCTTTACTTGCCGACCTCATGGGGCATGAAAGCATAGAAACCACTCGTATCTATTTACGCCGCACTGCCAGCGAACAGCAGAAGATTGTGGATAAAGTGGTGAACTGGTAAAGTTACATTAGTCCTTAGAAGCGTTCTTGTTTACGCTTCTAAGGAATTTTGAATACCGTCAAAAATGGAGAATGTCTCTTCAATCTTGGCTACTATGCGCTGTTGCTCGGCAAGTGGAGGTAGGGGCAATATATATTGTTTTGCCTTTTCAATCGTAATGGTATCAACAGTTGTACCCTTTGAGTTATCATACATCTGTTTTAGCATATATTCGCTTCTCATGATGTGGTAAATATATTTCGTATTTATTTGATAGTCATTACACAAACAAAGTACACTTGCATCCTTGTAATAGAACTTATCAGACTCTTTTACAATGTAGCATTTGCCAATAGTACCAACGGCAGAAATCATAATATCTGACGCTTTGGGTAGTGGAAATTTCTCCTTTAATGAGTTATAATGTTCCTCTGAAATATATAATTCATTATCTACAAGTCCATAAATAGACAGCTTGGCTATTTCACGTGCTCTATAAAATGGAACACCACTATGCTTCCAATCTGACTTCAAAATTCTTTTAGCTGATACGACATTAAATATTGACCCTAAATTTGTCGTTATCCACCCGCTCGGAACGTCAAACGTATAATGCCCGTTATCACAAGGTGTGAAGTCGGGATTTATGCGCTTCAACAGTTCAATGGCTGGCTCGTCATTCGGATCTTGCGGTATGAGCTTTCCGTGAATGGCAAGGTCGAGAATTTTGCTTTTTGTTAGTTCAATGGTGGTCTGTAAATCGGCTTTGTCTTGTTCTATTTGGTCAATTAAAGTAAACCACTTTTTTATTTCTGCAATTATACGTTGTTGTTCAGCTAATGGAGGTAAAACAATTGGAATCTTATTCAAATTATCTTGTGACAACCGTTGGGCTACCCCGTAATATAATCGTCCAGTTTCATTGAGTTGATAACAATTGCGATAAAGTCAAGTAAGTTTTTATCTGTAGCATCCAACACATGAGCATGATTATTGACCCAATATCTTCCTTCTGCGAAGAATGCATTATTTTTACTTCTTGATAATAAATTAGCACCATCTTCTCCTATAAGAAGCAATCTTTCATCAAAAAGATAACTATCCACTTTATCTATTACCCCTGCTGCACCGTAATAATCATAAATTTTACTCGTTTGCTTGCTACGTATCACTGAGAGACAGGTTTCCTCACCGTCACGATTAATCAAAAGTTCTTCTATATCTGTCAAACACCATCCATCTGGTAATACGTTCTCATAATGGGGCGTATCGGAAGACTTTGCAGACTTCTTACTCCGTTTAATTTTGCCTTCTTTTATCAGTCGTTCTTTTTCAGCCTTGATTCGTTCGAGCAGAACTGATGCTGGTTCATCGTTGGGATCTTGGGGTACAAGTTTTCCATGTATCGCAAGGTCGAGTATCTTTTGACGTAACGCTTTTGTATCCATCGTTATATTTCTGTTTGTAATTGTGCAGTTTTGGCTGCACAATTACTATTCATGTTCTTCCAGTTTCTTTAATTCCTCATTTTCTTCAAACTCTTCAATCCATTCCTTCACCTTAGCTTGCAATAAAGCCTTGTTGGGGAGATAGAGTTGATAAGCAGAAGCATAGATGTTAGCATCCTTAGGCAAGGTAAGTTCCACTAGTGCATCGTTCTTCTCCTTACACAGTAGAATACCAATTGTCGGCTTTTCAAAGTCTTGTTTGACATAGCGGTCGTAATAGTTGACATACATCTGCATCTGCCCAAGGTCTTGGTGAGTTAGTTTGTCTATCTTCAAATCTATAAGCACATAGCATTGTAGTAAACGATTGTAAAACACCAAGTCAACAAAGAAATGCTGCTCATCAAATGTGAACCTTTTCTGCCTTGCTTCAAATAGAAATCCTTTGCCAAGTTCTAATAGGAATTGCTGCATCTTGTTGATAATGGCATTCTCTAATTTAGACTCTGAATAAACTGCATCGGGTTTTAGACCAAGAAACTCTAATGTGATGGGATTCTTGATAATGTCTGATGGTTTCCCAATAGATTGTCCTTCCTTAGCCAACCGCATTACTTCATCTTTGTTACGGCTCAAAGCCAATCTCTCATAAAGACAGCTTCCTACTTGACGGCTGAGTTGTCTTTTAGACCATTGTTGTTGAGTACATTCTATTTCATAGAAACTGCGGGCATCCGGATTTTCCACCCTCATCAGTATAAGATAATGAGACCATGAGAGAGCGAATGTCGGCTCAGAGATACATTCCTCTGACTTCGGATAATCGGCTAACCACTGGTTAGCCTTTTGACTCGGCTTTGGACAACCACTGGTTAGCCCTTTAGAAAAAACAATATAAAACTGCCGTATATTCTTAAGAGTTGAATATGACCATCCATCTCCCAACCTATCAGTCAGACGTTTGGAGAGTTCTTTCAGCACCGCCTTTCCATATTCGGCTCTTGTTTCCCCCTTTTGCTCATATTCTACTATATATTGTCCGATATGGAACTTAGTATAAACCTCAGCTATATTGACGGCTGTTGCCACACGTTCCCTTGCCTGCGTGACAAGGTTAACAACCTTCAAGAACAGGTCGTTTATATATTTATCATTTGTGAAAATCTCTTTTCCCATAACTCAATTTTCTTCAATATTCGCAAGTAGCTTTTCAAGTTCAACCACAGCAGCACTTATCGTTTGGCTTTTATCCTTTATATCAGCCATCAGCTCTGCCAATGAACGGTTGTCCACCTCACCACCTTGCTTTATCCAAGTAATGTCAAGACTTGTTTTGTCTCTGGTAAGAATTTCATCTACAGGGTATTTACGCCAACGACCTTGCGGATTATTTTCTGCATCGTATGTCTCTACTCGATTATTATAGCAAGAAACAAAATCATCCAAATGATGCCGTTCCAGTTTATTGGTGGCAAGCGTATGCTTTATATCTGTACGGTAGTCGTAAAACCATATTTCCTTGGTCGGTTGTCCTTTGCTGAAAAACAACACGTTGGCTTTTACGCCTTGGGCATAGAAAATACCTGTAGGTAAACGCAAGATAGTATGCAAATTAAAATCCTGCAATAAGCGTTTACGAATAGTCTCACCTGCTCCAGCCTCAAAGAGAACATTATCAGGAAGTACAACTGCTGCACGTCCTCCCGTTTTGAGCATAAGCATCATGTGCTGGAGGAAATTTAACTGGTTATTCTTGGTCTCTACATAAAAATCCGGGCGGTTAATATCCACCGATCCAGCCGGACGAGTTCCAAAAGGAGGATTGGCAAGAATCACATCTACAAGAGTTGACGGTTCTTTTTCCAAAGAATCCTCACAAACAATCGGACTACGGTCTGTACCAATACCATGCAAATAAAGATTCATGGAAGCAAGCGTCACCACTAAAGGCGTATTATCCACACCATGCAAAGCTTTGTCACGCAAGAAATCACGTTTTTCTTTACTTGCTGACTGACCTTTCATATAATCGTAAGCTGTAAGCAAGAATCCACCCGTTCCACAAGCCGGGTCACAAACCGTTTCCCCCATTTGCGGATTGATACAATCTACTATTGCCTGAATAAGTGGACGAGGAGTAAAATACTGTCCTGCCCCGCTTTTCTTGTCTTGTCCGTTCTTTTCAAGAATGCTTTCGTAGATAGCTCCTTTCACATCACCGTCCATAATGAGCCATTGCTCCTCATCAATCATGGTGATGACCTTTTTCAGATAAACAGGCTTGTCTATCTTGTTTTGAGCCTTCGTATAAATCGTACCTATCAGATTATCCTGCTCACTAAGCAATTTAAGGGTCTCTTCATATTGTTTTACCAAATCCAAGCCATCAAGTACTATCAAATCTGCCCACTGATAACCAGTTGGAATAGCCGACTCTTCTCCAAACATTTCTACATTTTCGGCATCCATCTTCAAGAATAAAAGATAGGTCAGTTGGGTAATATAATCAGTAAATCCAATTCCTTGTCCGGCAAGAGTGGTTGCCAGATTCCATACTTTTTTGGTGAGCGATTGCTCTGTTGTATTATTTGTTGCCATTTCTTTATGCTGCTTTTCTTAAAACTACAAATGTGTAAAGTGAATGAAGTGCCTCGTCTGCCTTCTGCATATTGCCAAACGCTCTAATCATTTGGGCTGCATGGGTAGCATCATCTTCACGAATATCTCTGATAGTACAAGCTCCGTTAGAAGCGATGTAATCCACAATACGACTGATAACCTCTCGCTGTTTGTCAGTTATTTCACGCTGGTTTTGCCCTAACCAAAGATTGAAAAACTGTTTAGAGGTAGTAACTACGCTATCCAATCGTTCGATTTGGTGGAAAGCAAAGCGCACAAGTTGTATGATATTGGTCAATGCATCGCTTTCTTCTTTGGTAATGGAACGCCTTACCACTTTAGGGTTAACTATGGCATAAGAGTTCCAGAGTTGTTTGGATGTAAAATGATTGTTTGCCATTTTAAGTCTGTTCTCCAAATCCTTTAGCATCGAATAGGTTATAGGCTCTCCCTCATTGTTGTAAATGATGCGCAGTGCCTCTATTTCGTCATAGTACTTTTTACAAAAATCTTCAAAAGCCTCTGTCGTATTTTTTGCTTCCTCAATGGAAAACCCTTTGGAGATAAGCGTATCTTCACCCGGCATCAATGTATTGACGAATCCGGCTGCAAGTATAAGAAGGTATTTCCGAGCATCTGCATGATTGGCAAGCGGAGCGACTAGCCCCTTACGTTCATTGTTAGGCTCATCAGTGCTTACAAACGGTGGAAGAATGCCTTTCTCCAGTGCATCGTATATTCTGGCAGAAAGTTCCTTCATGTCATCATGAGACAAACGGACAAACTCTTTCCGTTGCGGATCATCCGCCTTGTTGTATATTCGGGCAAGCGTTGCAGCAAGCCGTTTGAGATACTCGTCAGGAATATAGCCATGACTAATACGTTCTAATAGCTCCTTTAGAGTAATCGTCTTTGTTGTAGGAGCATCATCTATAGGTGCCACTGTTTGCGCATGTTCCGTCACGCCTACCGCATCAACCAAATAAAAACAATCCTTGCTGAATGCGTTCGGGGTAACATTGCGAAGTTGCTCATCACCAATAGTACGTACTCCACGCCCTTTCATCTGAATATACAAAGGCAATGACTCCACATCACGCATGAACATCACTACTTCCAGCGGCTTTACATCTGTTCCGGTGGCAACCAACGTACAGGTGACAGCAATACGGAAATCCTTGTCGTTACGGAATTGGCGTATCAGTTCGTTACTGTCGCCTGCCGAATAGGTAATTTTCTGAACAAAGCGGTCATCAGTCCGTCCAAACACCTCTTTAGCTATTTGTACGATATTTGTAGCATGAGCTTCATTGAGAGCAAAAATCAATGTTTTGGGCAAAAAGTCCATATTTGGTTCACGTTGCGGGTCATTAAACAATTCCGTATAAACCACATCCCGATAGGTCGAAAGGACTAACTTTATCTGTGCCGGATTGATAATACTCCGATTAAGTTCTTTATTTGTATAGATTTTGGTTTCCTTACTACTTACAATCTTAACCTCACCTGTATATCTTGTTTCTTCTTTAAATTTCTCACCCTCTAATATAGCCCCACCCGTTTCTGTGACTTGCGTTTTTATTCTATATACCCGACAATCCACATTCACGCCATCAACAATACTCTTTTCCAATGTGTAGTTAACAATGCAGTTATTATTGAAGAATGCCATTGTTTCAGGGATAGGAGTTGCGGTCAGACCAACCAATCTTGCCGTATCGAAATACTCCAGCACCTTGCGCCAGTTCCCATAAATGGAGCGATGGCACTCGTCTATGATAATCATATCAAAGTAGTCGTGCGGTAAGTTGGGATTAGGAGGCAAGGTTACTTCCTCTATAGGTTCATTCTCGTCATCATCATTATCCTCAATAGTTTCTCCTTTCAAGAATGAGAATAGACGTTGTATTGTAGAAATAACGACATTGCTATCAGAAGGAATAGAAGACGAGCGAAGGCGATTGACCGTAAAGATAGTATTGAAAGCCTCCCCGTTCTCTGTCAGACGGAAAGTTCCAAATTCTCCTTCTGCTTGTTTTCCAAGATTATTTCGGTCTACAAGAAACAACACTCTACGCATTGGTGTATAAGAAAGCATCCGGTAGGCAGCAAGACAAGCAGTATATGTTTTACCCACACCGGTGGCAAGAACCATCAACGCCCGATTTTGCCCGGCACGGAAACTCTTTTCAAGTTCTGTCACTGCCTCATATTGGCAATCACGCAGCCCTTTCTTTTTCAATGTAGGGAGTCCGGCAAATGCATCTTCAATTCCCAGCCTCTTTACCAATTCATGTGGTGTAGGGATATTCATGATCTGCCTGAAACAAGAATCTTGTTCACGAAAATCACAGCAATATAGTTCCTTACCATTCGAAGTGAAGATAAAAGGCAATGGCTTTTGATATGCCTGATAGATATTCGGAACACTTCTTGCATATAAGGCTGCTTGCTCGCATACCTCTGAAGCAAAAGCATCCGTTTCTTCACGCTTAGCTTCAAGTACCCCTACTGCTTTTCCATTAATGAAAAGGAAATAATCTGCCTCAAGATTTCCTTTCAATAAACCTTCTCTTATGGCTACAGCCGTACAAGTAGGTTCATAATCCTCCCTGTTGACTACTTTCCAACCAGCATCGGCAAACCACTGGTCTATCTTTATTCTTGCTTTTTCTTCAGGAGTCATGTTCTTGATATTGTAAATTATCGGAAGCTTATGTCAAAAAACAAATTGATATTCAAAGCTATAACTTTACTCTTTCAATAATTGATTCGCTCTAAGGAAATTCACAAACGAATCAATAATTTTAGAATTACGATTAATAATATCAGTTTCAGTAAAATCACTATATGAATTACTTATCTCTGCCAATTCTACAATTTGAGAGCCATTCTTTTCCTGACCATTAGCAGTGGTAAAACCTTTATAATATTTTACTTTATCTACAAAGCGATAGTCGGAAGCTCTGATATTCAATCTTTTCTCAAGAAGAACTTTATTCCCAAGTATTTCTACATTCTGAGGATTTGATAAGCTTTTTTCTTTATCCCGTCTGTTTCGTGCATATATATGTTCTATATCGAATCTAGTTTCCAATGACAATAATGATTGATTATCATGTTGAAAAGCCCACCAAGTAATCATTGATTTTGTAATCGCACGACTATTATTGAATACATAATTTGTTATTTGCGCACGATAACGTTCTTCTGAAAATTTGAAATCTGAGAATGTTACTTCTTCGCCTTTGATTATTTTAACCATTTCCGCATACACAGGGGTACGCAAAGAATTAACACCTGGATTAGTTATAGCATACGCCCATATGAAAGCTGTTATACAGTCCAAGAAACGACAAAAAGCATTTTCTTCTATTTCATCATTTTCATCACGATGGTACATAAAATACACAGAAGTGATATACGTCCACATTCCATTAGGAGCATAACTAAGTACGAACAAACGCTTTAGAACTTTATCTGAGAAACGTTCTGTTTCTTGATTGTTAACATCTTGCCAAAATTTGGCAAGGCTTACAAGATTACTCAATGTCTTTGGCTGATGCAAAGAGGATAACTGCCATCTCCTTCATAAAACTTGCGCAAAGCTTCTGTTGTTGATGATTTTATCTCTGCAAGTGCTCGTTCATAATACATATATCTTGTAAACAATTCATCTAATGGTGTACCATAAATTGGATGAAACACTTCGCTAGTAATCTTATCTAGATTTTTCCACGTTTCTATAAATTCATCTTTTTTGCCAAATGATGAATAATATTTATAAAGTTGCGCCTTAAAAATATCTGCATCAGAGAGAGGTTTCTATCATTCAAGGTTGAGAAAATTCTTAACGCCGTATTTTGTGATTCTGCCTCTATTGGTAAAAGGACACAGTTATTCAACACACGAGCCGGGAAATATGCAAAATAAGATGGATAATTACTTAGAAAAGCATCTATCTTTTCAACGAAAAAATTGAAATTCTTTGCGTAACGACTTTTTTTGCCAATTCCTTGTCCATCTTTCAATATTGCAATTAACTCTTCTTTATCTTCATCTGTAGCAACTTGTGAATTGATTTTCAGAGCAGATGTTTCAAACTCCCCAAATTCATTAGCTCTCCAAATACATTTTTCAATATCCTCCTTCATCCGTTTTGAGCGAGAGTCTTTCATACTACCTAGTTTATTATAAAAAGCCCTTAACAAAAGCATAAGTGTCGTTAAACGTTGCTGCCCATCAATTACCTCCATTTGGTTTCTATTCTTAAATGTTACTATGGGACCAAGAAAATACTCTTCATCGTCAACAAATTGGTCACAGTCATCATTTGGGAAAGAGAACGAAAACAAATCGTCCCATAAAGTTTTACACTCCATCTCACCCCACGCATATGGGCGTTGGTAATCAGGTATAAGGAAGTTGTATTTCGATTCTTGAAAAAGGCTTTTCACCTTTTTCTGTTCAATATTTAAGTTTGCCATCTTATTGCTTATTTTTATATTCTAATCAATTAAACTCAATAATAACATCAGAAAGGCTTGTATATTATTACCTATCTTTTTTATCAATTATTAAGTCCTTCAAATCTACCTGCAATATCTCTGCAATCTGTTGTAGAATATCCAAATTAGGCTGAATCCGATTACAAGCATAGGCATTTACCATGCTGAAACTCTTATCAAGCTGTTTCGCCAACCACGTCTGAGAGATACCTTTTTCCAAAAGAACCGCCTTTATTCTATTTAGCTTCACTGTTTGGTACGATTTTATAATGCAAATGTAGTGAATTATATTCAATATCTGGATTATTATTGTACTTTTGTAGCTATATGAATCCCCAACTTATGGCGTGAAAATCAAAAAGATGATAAGAATATGCACAACATAGTTCGTAAACATATAGAAGGAGAAATTTCAATGGACGAAGTTAGGCGATTGATTGACGAACTATAAAAAGAAGCAACATTAACTATCGAATTGTACAATTAAAAAAACAATGGAATTAGTCTATTAAAAAAAGATGAATCACAACGGCATATTCTCACTATCTTTTCCCGAAGCCAAGACAATTATTGTTTCTGGTGATATTCATGGAAACTTTAATCAGTTGGTGTTCAAACTCTGTATCCAATATCAGCTTACAGACACTTTGCTAATTGTAGCCGGGGATTGTGGCTTCGGCTTCGAAAAGAAAGAGTACTATGAGCAGATAGTTAGACGAAACGCCAAGCGAATGAACCAAGCCAACAATTGGATTGTGTTTGTGCGAGGCAATCATGATAATCCTGCTTATTTCGATGGCGCAATGCTCAACTTCAAACGCTTCGTTGCTGTTCCCGATTATTCCATTCTACAAGTTTGTAATCATACCATCCTTTGTGTAGGTGGAGCTATCTCTATTGACCGTATCTATCGCATAAATGAATGGAATAGAAACAAATACCGTGTTCATTCAAATGAGTCGCAAGAAAATGATATTTCTCGCAATTTATATTGGCAGAACGAAGTTCCTGTTTATGATCCAAATAAGATGAATGCCATCCCTGCTAGCTTCCTGATTGATACAGTTGTCACACACATACCGCACCTTCACATTGTGAACTATTCTCCAAAAACAACCTTAGCCAATGGACTATAAACGATCCTTCATTGATTGAGGATATACAATTTGGACGGGAAACGATGGATATGCTTCTGCACCATCTCAAAACCGACAACCATCCGATAAGCCATTGGTACTATGGTCATTTTCATCAAAGTTGGCATTCTGCCATTGACGGAATACTATATTAAATGCTCGACATTATGGAGTTCAGTCATATCTATTGATTTATACCATTTCAGGTATAATAGTTCTTGCCTGAATATAATTGTTCCTGTTAGAGCATACAAACATTTTCCATAGTGGACAAACGGAGGAAGTTACATTTTTCCAAACGAATAAATCTGATTTATTACACTTTTTCCAACGGCCAGCTCTACTCCTATACCTTTTCTTTCAGAGATGAGAAAAATAAACATCAACGACCTTTACTCATCCAAGGATACTTGGCAAGATACCATCAAATCAAAAGCTCAGAAGGACGGTATAGGGATTACACTTTATTCACAGAGTTCAATGAAGAGCAGTCCATGTTACAGAACATTTTCCACATTTCTGCTTTACTCCTAGCAACATCCCATTATGAAATTCCATGAAACTTTCATTCAACCTCCTCACATTCTTCTCACTCGTTCCGCTTCGCATCATCACCTGCACCCATACTCTCAAGATACTGCAATTCCCGTTCCGCAAACTCACGATTCTCCTCCTCTCCCAGCATTTGATAGAGCAGTTCCCTAGCTTGCGAATAATATTTCAAGTTTACTAATACTTGTGCTGCCCTGCGCCGAAGAAAATGATAAAGTGGAAACAAGGTATTCTTTTCATCACCATACATCTTTATCTGACTGCCAACCAAACTCACCATAGAATAAATATACTCAAGAGCTCCTGTATCCTTCATTTCGACGAGACAGTTGGTAAAATCACGAATCGCATGAATGGATGAATTTCTTTTAGCATTAGTCAAATAATAATAAGCCTTTTCAAAATGCCCTAATGTGAGATAAACAAAACCGATATGATAACAAATCACATAATATTCTTCCTTGCCACGCTCCGGCAATTCTGTCCAGTGGACTTGATAATACCGAAAAATAGAAAGATAACACCCCAACGCCTGAAGATAACATTGCTGCCTGAAAAATTTCTTCCCCCAATAAATAGTAGTCTGCAAGGTAGGCTCGGTATAAGCCAGCAACGCCTGTTGTTCCTCCGTCAGTTCGTCAAACTGTTTGTTTGCCGCTTTTTCTTTAGCATCGTCCAACATATATTTCAACTCCCAATAATCATCATGATCCGTTGTCAATCTTACCTCAATCATACTACTGAATACTCTGCCTTTTTGGGTTTCATCGAAAAAAGCATCTACCCTGTCCGTCCGCATAGCCGACAACTTATAATAAAGAGATCGTTCATTACTGCCTTCAGCTTTCTCCAACGCAATCACCAACTGCCCTTCGGCAAGTGTAATACAGATCAGAGCACCTTTTCCCGCCTGTCCTTTTTCATCCATCACAGCATCTTTCAACCGAAAAGAAAGAATAGACAATAATTCGGTACGCCTCTCTATCCGCCCATTGCAAACCAGTGTCATTCCCTTTATATCTTCCTGTTTCACTGTACCAAAAAGAGAAAGAATATCCTCTATCTGATCCATATCTTGCCGGGAAACATCGACAGGTTCCAACAGCTTACCATGTCCAATCTCCAATTTTCGTCTCAACAAAGCCAAGCGATTTTCGAATTCTTTTTTCACCAACATGTCTTGTATTGAAGCAGATTGTTCTGCCAACTCTTTAAAACTACGGGCTATCATAAAAGATGACTCAAGCAATACCCGCAAATGTTGTTTTAACTGAGTTTCACTGCCCGACAAGAACAGACAGGCAGACAGACAAGCCGTAAAAGGTGTCTCACTTTCTCCATCCTCATGACTTTTACGCAAATAGCAAGTCCAAGCTGTGTATCGGCAGTTAATGTTGTTAATGTCAAAAACTATTTTTTTAGACTGTTCATAGCTACATGCGTAAAAATCTTTATAATATAACTGAATATTCTGACCTGTTTTTTCTCTTAACAAATGAAAATAACCTCCTTGAAAACCGATGATAATGGCATCAGCATCAATTCTCTTCACTAGTTCACAGTGCATGGACTGCACGAACCTGATAAGTTCATCGGTGGTCATCGCCGAATAAATCTTTTCTTGCTGCTTTTTCGGCTTTGCAACAAAATAATAAACTGTTACGAAAACCACCATCATAGATACGAAGACGACAGAAATAATCATATCTTGTTACAGTTAATCTTTGTATGTCTGTAAAAATACAAAATTAATCGGGAAATGTTAGAAGTGATAGGATATTTTAATGAATTCCCCTAAGAAGTTACTTAAAAATCCGGTTCAATCAATTCCTTCCGATGCATCCGGTGCCACCTCCACAAAATCATAAGACATAGAGGAAATTCCATTGGAGATATTCTGAAATACCTAAAAATAGGGATTGTCCATATCCATATTTTCATCGAACTTTGCAACCCCAAAAAACGAACAAATGAAGATACTTTATATAATACTGTTCATACAAATAGGATGGATATTTCCCCTCTCCGCACAAAAACAAGATTCCATTTATATCGGAACGCGTCATACATTGTTTTCTGAAATACTGAATGAAGAAAGAAAATATTGGATTTATGTACCTGAGACCAAAGCTGGTGAAAAAGGAAAGGCTTATCCGGTTCTTTATCTATTGGATGGAGATTCCTTCTTTCATTCCGTGGTTGGTTTTACGCGTTTCTTCTCTTCTTCTAAAACCTCAAACTTACCTCCTTGCATCGTTGTGGCTGTTTTAAACACAGACCGGACCAGAGATTTCACTCCTACCTGCTCAGCCGCCCGCCGGGATGGTACCATTTGTCCCTATGATAAGCCGGCAGGTGGTGGAGCTGAACAGTTCCATCGCTTTCTGATAGAGGAACTACGTCTGGAAGTGGAAAATAAAGTTCCTGCCAACGGTACAAACTTTCTTGTCGGACATTCATACGCAGGTTTATTTACCCTACAGACACTGTCAAATCATCCCGAGTCTTTTGACTCGTATATAGCAATAGACCCAAGTTTATGGTGGGACCGAGGAGTCTTTCTACAGCAAGCAGCAAAGAATGTTTATCAAAAAGACTTCTCCAGCAAACATTTGTATGTTGCTTTCGCCACCCGCCAACGTCCTGCAATCAAACTTATTCAGTTTTCATTGGCCGACAGCTTAAAAAATAAGATCATCCCTGAAATGAAAAACAAGCATTTGCATGTCATTTATAAAAAATTTCCCGACGAGGTGCATGGCACCATTGCTCTTCCTGCCATTTTCGATGGATTAAAATCTCTATTTCATAACACTATTTCAACCAAAGAGGCAACATGATAATTTCTTGCAGTATTCAATTTCTCATCTGTTATAAATACGCTCCGGTTTACTATTGGTAAAAATAACATAACTAATGCCGATGGTGTAGCCACTCGCTCAATTCCGGGGTATTGCACGGCTATAATTCTCACATACCCTCCTGTTTAACATCAATTTAAGATTTCAAATTCTATACTTATCATTTTCTAGAATAACAGATTGAGACATTGTATCAACCTTGGCTACAGATTTATGCTATTCTTTCCGGAAATCATGTAATTAGGGTTATAACATCTGTAATTTATCTACACTGTATTTTCAGTCATGTACTTATCTTTGCATCAAGATTCTGGAATTCAAAACTTAATAAAATCAAGTGATAATGAAACGTATACCAGTCATCATGATTGCAAGTTTATTTGTTATAGGAATACCTGCCATAACACAGTCCGATCCGGTTCCCAAGAAAAATGGTAATAAGTATGTGCTTTACGAAGAACGTACAGATAACGGGGCGGTCTGTCACCTATTTCAAGCGCAACAAGCGAATGGATGTTTGGAAAAACCGATGGTAAAGGGTACACTGTTTCGCAGTGGTGTATGGCACATGGAAGAAATCAAAGGAAACCCGAAATCGCAAGAGGCATACGAAACGAGTAAACAAGTATAGGAAAAAAGAATATTATGACATTAGATGATTTTTTGAATCATATTGAAGCCGGCGGTGCACTCAATACACCGGAAATCTATCGGCTGATGGATGAAATGAGCGATGAAGCCCGGCGCGTTACCTGTGAGATAAACAACTCGTACCATTCACAAGAAGAATTGCGTGCGTTCATGTCGCGCCTGACCGGTAAACCTGTGGACGAAACATTCAAGATGTTTCCTCCGTTCTACACAGACTTCGGCAAGAATATTACCATCGGGCGTCGTGTCTTTATCAATGCCGGTTGCCACTTCCAGGATCATGGCGGTGTGACGTTGGGTGACGGCTGTCTTATCGGGCATAATGTGGTCTTTGCCACGCTCGATCACGGTACGGCTCCCGAAGACCGCGGGGCAATGTATCCGGCGCCTATCCGGTTAGGCAAAAATGTATGGGTAGGCTCCAACTCCACCATCCTGCGGGGTGTGACCGTGGGTGACAACGCCATTATCGCCGCCGGATCTGTGGTGACGAAAGACGTAGCGGCCAACACGGTTGTAGGAGGTGTACCGGCAAGGCATATCCGAGATATCGACAGGAACGAAAAGTGATAGCCTATGGAATCGGAATCACTAACCAACCATACTGCCATCCTTGTCAGATCCATCCGAACGGTACACCATACTGAACGGGTTGTGCGGATTGGTTCTACCGGGCATTGCACTGACCAACTTTCCGGAGTTCTCGTTGTATTCCCTTCTTCCGGTTGAAACGACGAGTGCCATGCCTACTGCCGGAGTCGGCCGTATCATAATCTGCAATACATCTTTATCGACGGCAGATTTTGCACAAGACTCTTGCTACTGTTCGATATCGGTTTCTCCATCATCATCATCACCAATGCGGCAAGAAAAAGAGGCTGATTTTCCTGATCTGCTTGAAGCGGGAACGTTGGATGAGATGCATGTAAAATAATGTCTGTAATTGAGGTTATACAATCAGTAATCCATCTACCGGCTTTTCCTGTAATCCGCTGTAATTTTGCACTATGAAAAGAAAACAAGAAACAATAAAAATTTAAATTACATCGGTTATGAAACGTACAACTATTTTAATGGCTGCTTTCCTCTGCCTCTTCAGCCTGACGGAAAGCCCGGCACAAAACACTCACAAAAATATGGAACAGTTAAATCTGACACAGGAATGGGACAAGACGTACCCGAAAAGCGACAAGGTGAATCATAGCAAAGTGACTTTCATAAATCGTTACGGTATCACGCTCGCTGCCGACCTGTATGCACCGAAAACGATTTTCGGAGGTAAGCTGCCTGCTATTGCTGTCAGCGGTCCGTTTGGAGCTGTAAAGGAACAGTCGTCGGGGCTGTATGCCCAGACATTGGCCGAACGAGGATTCCTGACGATTGCTTTTGATCCTTCATTTACTGGTGAAAGCGGTGGACAGCCTCGCAGCGTAGCTTCGCCAGACATCAACACCGAAGACTTCTCGGCGGCGGTGGATTACCTCGCGACACGTCCGGATGTGGATGCCGAACGAATCGGCATCATTGGCATTTGTGGTTGGGGTGGTTTTGCTATCAATGCGGCTGCCAACGACACACGTATCAAGGCAACGGTAGCTTCCACAATGTACGACATTAGCCGCTGTACAGCAAACGGTTACTTCGATGCCGCTGACAATGCAGATGCACGTTACAAAATGCGTCAGGAGTTTAACGCCCAGCGCACGGAAGACTACCGTACCGACACTTATCCCCGCACCGTGACGAACCCGGAACCTACCGGTGATGCGCCGCAGTTCATGAAGGATTATTATGATTATTACAAGACCGAACGAGGTTATCATCCTCGTTCCATCAACTCCGGTTTGGGCTGGAACAAAACCTCCAATCTTGCATTTCTCAACGCACCTATCCTTGCGTATGCCGATGAAATCCGCAGTGCCGTGTTGCTCATTCATGGAGAAAAAGCTCACTCCCGCTATTTTAGTGAGGATACTTTCAAGAAGCTGAAAGGCGATAATAAAGAACTGATGATTATTCCCGATGCCGTACATACGGATTTATATGACCGGACAGACATTATTCCATTCGATAAGCTGGAGGAATTTTTCAAAGAATACTTAAAATAGAAGGCTTCAAGAAAAAGGAATTGCCTATATCCTGATTGGCTTCAGTTCGCGGACGCAGCAATGTGAACATGACTTTTAAAATTAATAATGACTGACAACTAAAACAATATATCAAATGAAACTGATTAAAAATGCTGAATTCGGGGGCGAGCGTCCCTTGTTCGAGTCCCACGACCTTCGTCTGGAAAATGTGATTATTCGTACCGGTGAATCGGCCATCAAAGAATGTAGCAATATCGAAGCTGTAGATTGCCGCTTTGAGGGTAACTATCCCTTCTGGCATGTACACGGTTTCAAAATCGACCGTTGCTATTTCGATGTCGGAGGGCGTTCGGCATTGTGGTATTCCGATCACCTGAAGATGACCGACACGATTATCGACGCACCGAAGATGTTCCGTGAAATGGACGAAATAGATATCGAGAACGTAACGATGAACGATGCCGACGAAGTATTCTGGCGTTGTAATGGTATCCGCATCAAGAATCTCAAGCTGCACGGCGGAACTTATCCTTTCATGTTCAGCAACAACATTTATGTGGACGGACTGGAAAGCAACAGCAAGTATGTGTTCCAGTACGTGAAAAATGTAGAGATTCATCATGCAAAGATTACAACGAAGGATGCCTTCTGGGAAGTGGAAAATGTGACCATCTACGATTCCGAACTCAACGGCGAATACCTCGGCTGGCATTCGAAGAATCTACGTTTGGTCAACTGCCACATTACCGGTGAGCAACCGCTTTGCTATGCACACGACCTTATTCTTGAAAACTGTACCTTCGGACCTGACTGCGACCGTACCTTTGAGTACAGCACGTTGCAAGCCGATATTCACGGAGCTATTACAAATATCAAGAACCCGATGTCGGGATGCATTGTGGCTGACGAATTCGGTTCCATAACCATAGATGAGAACATCAAGGCTCCTGCCGATTGTGAAATCCGTCTCCGGGACGAGCGTACCTGTTTTACCGATTAAGATGAAGATATGAAATACAACTTTGACAAACAAATTTCAAGACGGGGAACCGATTCCTACAAATGGGATAGCGCAGAAAGCGAAAATGTATTGCCGATGTGGGTGGCTGACATGGATTTCCGTACAGCTCCCGCTATCGTCGATGCTTTACGCCGACGGGTAGAACACGGCATTTTCGGTTATACCCGTGTGCCCGACAGTTACTACGAGGCTGTTACAGGCTGGTTCGCACGTCGTCACGGTTGGACGATTGACCGTGAATGGATAATTTACACATCGGGCGTAGTCCCAGCCATCTCGGCAGTCATCAAGGCTTTGACCGTTCCGGGAGATAAGGTATTGGTGCAGACCCCGGTCTATAATTGTTTCTTCTTCAATCCGTAACAATGGGTGTGAAATGGTATCATCACCGTTGGTCTTTGCAAGTAATACTTTCACCATCGATTATGAAGATTTAGAGCGTAAGACTGCTGATCCGAAAGTGAAGGTGATGCTGCTGTGCAATCCTCACAATCCTGCCGGAAGGGTGTGGAAACGTGAAGAACTGGTACGTATTGGTGAAATTTGTATTCGACACGATGTTACGGTCGTTTCGGATGAGATTCATTGCGAACTGGTTTTTCCAGAGTACCGTTACACACCGTTTGCTTCCATCTCAGAAAATTTCCGTCACCATTCTGTAGTCTGTATATCTCCCAGTAAAGCGTTCAATATTGCCGGATTACAGATTGCGAACATTATTTGTGCTGATGCTAACCGTCGAGCGAAAATCGACCGGGCCATTAACGATAACGAAGTATGTGATGTCAATCCTTTGGTGTAATTGCGACTCAAGTAGCTTACAACGAAGGGGAAGAGTGGCTGAACCAACTCATCAAATATTTACAGGCCAATTTTCTCTATATGCAGGAGTTCTGTCGGGAACATCTGCCCGAGTTTCCTATCACGGTATTGGAGGGAACCTATCTCGTTTGGATGGACTGTCACAGACTCGGCATACACTCGCAGGAACTCGAACAGCGATTGGTTAACGAAGCCGGATTATGGCTCAATGCAGGAACAATGTATGGGACTGAAGGAAAAGGATTCATGCGCTGGAATATCGCCTGCCCACGTACTACACTGGCAGAAGGATTGAAACGTTTTACTGGTTTCGTAAGAAATCTTTAAGAGATATATACGGCAAATTCATTTTTAATAGAACGCAACTATATAGTTTACCATACCAAGCATTACGTATAACAAAGTAAATAGTTGCGACTTAATTTTTTATCTCATTTTTTCTTTTCTTCCACAACTGATAACTATTGATGATGTTCTGCCACAAATTATATATCATAGAGTGTATTAATCTGATTATCAATAAGGAAGCCCACCTATTACTAACAGTGGGTAACAAAATAGTAACAAAAAAACGAAGAAATTCGCTTAGTGGTGGGCTTACGCTGCAAAGGTAACAAAAGCCCGCCAATCATAAAAATAAAGCTGGCGAAAAGAGAAACATTCTTTTTCTTTTCGCCAGCATCTATTTTGCTGTCAACACAAACAGGTTTAGTCCGTTTTGGATATCTATACAAAGCGATAAACTAAAACTCAATTTTCACCTACCTGAAAAAAAGTTCCTACTTCTTTTTGCTATTTAAAATATTGTTCGTTGTTTTGCGAACAACAAATAAAAAGGAGATATTGAAGTGAAAGATAAACCGTACACAGTAGAGCAGGAACAGATTGCTCGTTTTGCCAAAGCAATGGGACATCCCGCACGAATGGCTATTCTTGCTTTTTTAGCAAATCAAGAAAGTTGCTTCTTCGGTGATATACACGAAGTGCTGCCTATCGCTAAGGCAACCGTTTCTCAACATTTGAAAGAACTGAAAGAAGCTGGCTTAATTCAAGGAGAAATAGAAACGCCAAAAGTACGATATTGTATCAACCGGGAAAATTGGGAACTCGCACGAAAGTTATTTACTACTTTTTTGGGGGATTGCCAATGTAAAGGTACATCGTGCTGTGAATAACAGCACCTTTTTTTAAAATCATTGTTCGTAGTTCTACGAATTACGATTATTATATTAACTTTAAAGTAGAATTAGAAATGGAAATCAAAGTATTAGGAACCGGGTGTTCAAGCTGTAAAGCATTGTATGAAACCACTAAACAAGCTATTTCAGAATTAGGCTGCGATGCAACACTAATCAAGGAAGAAGATTTATTGAAAATCATGGAGTACAACATTTTAGGTCTTCCGGCTTTGGTGATTGACGGAAAAGTTGTATCAGCCGGAAAAAGATTGTCCCTTTCGGAAGTAAAAGAGTTGATAACCAAATAAAAAATGAACTATGAGAAAGTTATTTTATCTACTGATTGCGATGCTGGTCTTAATGTCCTGTGGAAATGGTTCAAAGAAAAAAAACGAGGAAAACAAAGCGGAAGAAATACAGCCTAACCGCATTGAAGTTCTCTATTTTCATGGAGCGCAACGATGTATCACTTGCAGGGCGATTGAAGCCAATACAGTAGCCCTTTTGGATAGTCTTTATTCCCAAGAAAAAGCAAATGGCAAGATTATCTACAAAGTAGTAGATATTTCTAAGAAAGAGAATGAAGCGATTGCAGACAAGTACGAAGTTACATGGTCGTCTTTGTTTGTGAATGGCTGGAAAGACGGAAAAGAGAATGTAAACAATATGACCGAGTTTAGTTTCTCCAATGCGAGAAATGCACCGGACAAGTTTAAAGAGGGAATTAAAAGCAAGATTGACGAATTGTTAAAACAGTTGTAAGATGGACTTTCTTCAATCATTATTAGATAGCAGTTCTGTTCCCGCTATTACAGCCTTTATATTGGGGATTTTAACGGCAGTTAGCCCGTGCCCGCTGGCTACAAACATAACGGCAATAGGATTTATAAGCAAGGATATAGAAAACCGTCACCGGATTTTTATAAACGGGTTGCTCTACACTTTCGGCAGAATAGTGACCTATACGGTTCTTGGCTTTATTCTTATTCCTATTCTTCGTGAGGGCGCAAGTATGTTTATGGTGCAAAAAGCTGTAAGCAAATACGGGGAAATGCTGATTGCTCCGGTGTTAATCATCATTGGAATATTTATGCTTGATATAATAAAACTCAATCTACCCAAAATTAATATCGGTGGGGAAAGCCTGAAAAAGAAAACTAAAGGCGGTTGGGGAGCTATGTTGTTGGGGGTCTTATTCGCTCTTGCTTTTTGTCCTACCAGTGGAGTATTTTATTTCGGTATGCTTATCCCTCTATCAGCAGCAGAAACAGGCGGCTATCTCTTACCTGTAATCTATGCTATTGCTACGGGATTACCTGTAATCCTTTTTGCATGGATTTTAGCTTATAGTGTTGCCGGACTGGGGAAGTTTTACAACCGAATACAGATATTTGAGAAATGGTTTCGCAAAATAGTTGCTATTCTCTTTATCGCAGTTGGAATATATTACGCAATAGTATTTTATCTATAAATAAACATTAAGTATCATTTTAAATAAAAAACAGTATGAAAAAGATAGAAATTTTCGACCCGGCAATGTGCTGCCCTACGGGTCTTTGTGGAACAAACATCAATCCTGAATTGATGCGTATTGCGGTAGTAATCGAATCATTGAAGAAACAAGGTATCATCGTTACCCGCCACAATTTACGTGACGAACCACAAGTATACGTAAGCAATAAGACGGTGAACGACTTCCTGCAAAAGCATGGTGCGGACGCACTGCCTATTACTTTAGTAGATGGAGAAATAGCTGTTTCACAAACCTATCCTACCACCAAACAAATGAGTGAATGGACGGGGGTCAATTTAGATTTTATGCCAGTTAAATAAGTATTCACCAATTAATTATTTAAGAAAAATGAGAACATTCAATTTATCAGATATAGAATTGACAAAATACCTTTTCTTCACCGGAAAAGGCGGTGTGGGCAAAACTTCTATTGCCTGTGCTACTGCGGTAGGTTTGGCAGATAATGGTAAGAAAATACTTCTTATCAGCACAGACCCGGCTTCAAACCTGCAAGATGTCTTTAATCAAACTTTAAACGGACACGGCACGGATATTCAGGAAGTACCCGGCTTAACTGTAGTTAATCTCGACCCGGAACAAGCTGCTGCCGAATACAGGGAAAGCGTTATTGCGCCTTTCCGAGGAAAACTGCCCGATAGTGTTATCCAAAATATGGAAGAACAACTTTCAGGTTCTTGCACGGTAGAAATTGCTGCTTTCAATCAATTTTCCGATTTTATCACGGATGCTGATAAAGCAAAAGAATATGACCATATCATCTTTGATACAGCCCCAACGGGACATACATTGCGAATGCTACAACTACCATCGGCTTGGAGTACGTTTATTAGCGAAAGTACGCACGGTGCATCATGCTTAGGGCAATTATCCGGTTTGGAAGAAAGGAAAGGCATCTATAAGCAAGCGGTTGAAACACTCTCGGATGCAAATGCAACTCGCTTAGTGTTGGTAAGTCGTCCCGAAATCGCACCTTTGAAAGAAGCTGCCCGTTCTTCGCATGAATTACAATTACTGGGAATTAATAACCAGCTATTAGTAATCAACGGACTTTTGCTGCAATTAGATGAAGCCGATAGCGTATCGAAACAAATATATGACAGACAGCAAACCGCCCTGAAACAAACCCCTGCGGAACTGCTGGATTACCCCTCTTATTCTGTTCCTTTACGGTCGTATAATCTATCTAACATTGCAAATATCCGCCGGATGCTATACGATGATAATTTAACAGACAATGCGGATTATCAACGGATTACTGATGCAAAAGGTATAGACGAATTGGTTAATGACCTCTATCAGTCAGGGAAAAGAGTTGTATTTACTATGGGAAAGGGTGGCGTAGGTAAAACAACGTTAGCCACGGAAATAGCCCTGAAATTAACTAAACTGGGTGCAAAGGTGCATCTAACCACCACTGACCCGGCAAACCACCTGAATTACAACCTTGCAGTTCAGGCAGGTATTACAGTAAGCCGCATTGATGAAGCGGAAGTACTGGAAGCCTATAAAAACGAAGTTCGTAGTAAAGCTGCGGAAACAATGACTGCCGAAGATATGGAATACATAGAGGAAGATTTGCGTTCACCGTGTACGCAAGAAATCGCAGTGTTCCGGGCTTTTGCCGAAATCGTAGACAAAGCGGAAAATGAAATTGTTGTGATTGATACCGCACCTACCGGACACACCTTGTTACTGCTGGATGCAACGGAAAGCTACCACAAGGAAGTACAACGCACGCATGGCGATTCTCCTGCTTCGGTAAGAAAATTATTACCACGTTTAAGAAACCAGCAAGAAACGGAAGTTGTTATTGTGACCTTGCCCGAAGCAACCCCCGTCTTTGAAGCCGAACGTTTGCAAAAGGATTTACAGCGTGCGGGAATTAATAACAAATGGTGGGTTGTAAACGCTTGTTTATCATTAACCGATACGGAAAATTCTTTTTTGCGGGCAAAGGCACAAAATGAATTGACTTGGATTAAGAAAGTAGAAGAATTGTCAAAGGAAACGCTGCCCTGATAGCTTGGAAAAATAATTGAGAATATGAGAATTTTAATCCTTTGTACTGGAAATAGTTGCCGTAGCCAAATGGCACACGGCTTATTACAATCATTTGACAGTAAACTGGAAGTCTTTTCAGCAGGAACAAAGCCTGCTGAAAAGGTTAATCCGATGGCAGTAAAGGTTATGACTGAAATAGGTATTGATTTAGCCCAACATACCCCTAAAAGTGTCAATCTATATGTAGGAAAAAAATGGGACTATGTTATTACGGTCTGCGGTGGTGCAAACGAAAGCTGTCCTATGTTTACTGGTGAAGTAAAAAACAGGTTGCATATTGGGTTTGACGACCCATCGGAAGCAACCGGAAGTCCGGAATTTATCGACAATGAATTTCATCGGGTACGGGATGAAATAAAAGCCCGTTTCTATGACTTCTATCTAAATGAATTAAAACCGCAATTAAACTAAATAGTTGTTGTTATGGAAAAGAAACAAGGAATTGGATTTTTTGAAAAATACTTAACCATTTGGGTTGCCTTGTGCATTGTTATCGGAATTGCTGTGGGGCAATGGCTCCCGGTAATCCCGCAAACATTAAGCAAGCTTGAATACGCCAACGTGTCGATACCCGTAGCTATCCTGATATGGTTAATGATTTACCCGATGATGCTAAAAGTGGATTTTCAAAGCGTTAAGAATGTCGGCAAACGTCCGAGAGGAATAATTGTCACCTGTGTTACAAATTGGCTTATAAAACCGTTTACCATGTTCGGGATAGCTTATTTGTTCTTCTATGTCATTTTTAAAACTTTTATACCTGCCGAATTAGCAGAAGAATATTTAGCCGGAGCGGTATTATTGGGGGCTGCACCTTGCACGGCTATGGTATTCGTGTGGAGTTATCTCACTAAAGGGGATGCCGCTTATACGCTGGTACAAGTTGCAGTGAACGATTTAATCATATTGATAGCGTTTGCTCCTATCGTTGCTTTCTTGCTGGGGGTTGGCGGCGTATCTATTCCGTGGGACACTTTAATGTTATCTGTTGGCTTGTTTGTTGTGATACCACTTGCTGCTGGGGTCATTACCCGCATAATGATTATACGCCGTAAAGGGATAGAATACTTCAATAATGTATTTATTAAGAAGTTTGATAATTATACGGTGGGTGGGCTGTTATTGACACTTATCATCCTATTTTCATTTCAGGGAGAAACGATACTGAACAATCCTCTGCATATCGTATTGATTGCAGTTCCGCTCGTGCTGCAAACGGTTCTGATATTCTTCGTTGCCTACGGTTGGGCGAAATGGTGGAAATTACCCCATGATATTGCTGCGCCTGCCGGAATGATTGGAGCAAGTAATTTCTTTGAATTAGCGGTTGCTGTGGCTATTTCTCTATTCGGTTTACAATCCGGGGCTGCATTGGCTACGGTGGTAGGTGTGCTGGTTGAAGTTCCGGTTATGTTGATGTTGGTAAGGATTGCAAATAATACACGGAAATGGTTTCCGATTACAAAATAATTGTAGATAAAAAGGAGAATGTGTCCATTCTGACACATTCTCCTAATGGAATGTTTTTGTTTTACTATCACTTAGTTTACCGTTGACAACAGCAAGTATGTGTATGGCAAGACCTGTGATTTAAGTGATGATGATGTCTACAGTTTCTATGGCTTAAAGTACATCCGACTAGTGACATCAATAAAACTAAAGTAAATGCTATTCCTAGAATTCTCATATTATTGTTGATTTTGAGTTTATTTTATAATTTAAAATCTGAGTTTAACACCCGCATTCATTACAAATCCATCCAAAGGAGCATAAATATCCCGGAAAACAGGATTAGATATACTTCCGGTATATATAGTATCAAAGCGGGTTTGCCGTCTGTCGGTGAAGTTTTCAAAGTTAGCATACAATGAAAACATCTCCCATATTTTTTCAATCATGAAGCCGCACACCACATATTGTTTTCCTTTTTGTCCGTCTCCTAGTTTTTGGGGGCTGAAATAATAAGCCTCTAATCCTATTTTCCATTTATCTTCTACTTCATACATTAGAATACTGTTCAACCTATGTTTCGGAGTTAATATATTCTCTTGTTTCACCCCATTTTCTTTGGTTCGGGTATCGGTGTATGTATAGCCTAAGTATAAGTGGAAATCTTTGTATCCGATTTTTACATTCGTTTCTCCTCCTTTGCTATCTGTATTGCCGGATATGTTGTTAAGTCGATATAGCCCATCTTTTGTAGATTGCAATAATAAAGGATTATCGAGATAAGTGTAGAAGAATAATTGGTTTATGCTGAAAGTTACATTTCCATCGAAGATTGATGTGACATAATTAAAGTCTAAATTCAAACCATAACTTCTTTCGAGCTTGTTATTGTCTTTATCAATTGGCAATACATTCTGATATTGTAGCCTTTCGCTATCCTCTGTAAATATGGTAGGTGATTTATAGCCAAATCCTCCTCCAAGTCGAGATGAAAACTTATCCGTAATTTTGAAATGTGCAGAAACTCGTGGTAGAATTGCTGCGCCATAATCCGGAATATAGTCTGCTCTTAATCCGGTTTCCAGATTCAACCATTTTGTTGCCTCCCAATTGTTTTGTACGAATGCTCCCATGGTTGTCTGGTTGTAGTCTCTTAACTGAAAATCAGTAAGTTTCTTTTCATCAAATTTGTCTGTCCATAAGTTGAGACCAGCCACCCATTCTGTTTTGATTCGTGCGTGTGTAAGTCAATTCACTAAAGGTAGATACCTGAGTACCTTCAAAAGTATAAGTGGGTACACCGATATTTCTATTGAAGTATGTTACACTGTTTTTGAAATCAATTCTGTCTTTTTCGCCGAATTTGTGTTCGAATGTCAGTTGTGTGGAATGTCTTTGAGTCTTGTTTTTCTCGAAATAGGAATGTGTGTCATTTCCATTTCCTTTAATATACTCAATATCCCCGCCCAAACGGTCTTCAAACATAGCATTTAGCCCTACACTCATTTGCGTGTTCTCTGAAAAATAGAGAAATAATTTGGGGTTGAAGACATATCTGTCAAACTGCGGAATGGCTGTGAATCCGGTGTTAGAGGGGTCGTAAGCCCAATTTCTGTTGTAGGAAGCAAAAATGGTTGTACCGACCTTTTTGAATCGTTGCCCATAGAAAGCGCTGACGTCCAAACCTTTTCCGGATGTCCCGTTAAGATGCAGACCTAAATCTCTTTTCTCTTCGGGAGTTTTTGAGATAAGATTAATCAAGCCTGCTATTGCTCCACCGCCATATAAAGTTGAAGTTGAGCCTTTGATGATTTCCACTTGTTTTAAGTCAAGAGGTGGCGTTTGCAATAATCCCAGTCCGCTCGCTGCACCAGCAAAAACGGGGAATCCATCTTTTAATATTTGTGTATATCTGCCATCCAATCCTTGTATGCGGATTGATGCATTTCCGGATGTGGCAGAAGTTTGCTGGGTGATAATACCTGTGCTTTCGTTTAGTAACATACGAATGTCGCCCGGTTTCATGCTCCCTTTCTCCTAGTTCTTCGCTTGAAATAAATTCAACACGGGTCGGGATGTTTTGAATAGTGCGTGTACCTCTGGTTGAAGAAATGGTAACTTCTTCCAGCATTTCATCATCTTGTTCCAAGAAGATTTCGACCGGAGCTGAAGAAGATAAAGGGAATGTGTATGATTTGGTTTCCGATTCATAGCCTAAGTAGCTGAATGTGATATGTTGCTTTCCGTCAGGTATGTTCGAAATGGTGATTATTCCGTTTTCATCTGAGCTTGCTCCATTGGCGGTTTTATTAAGAACGGCATTCACGCCAACCAGTATCTCTTTAGTATCTCCGTCTTTAACGATTGCTTTAAATATGTTTTGCGCACAAATGCTTTGTGCCAGCAATGTAATTATTGCCAGTGCTATTAATTTAATTTTCATTTTTCTTGTTTTGTCAATTTAGTGCCACACACTTAATCTGTATTATAATAAGTGCACGACGTACTGGTGATGAAACAGCGGTTTCATCATCATGAATTTAATAAATAAATGGTGAGGTCATATTAATTATGACATACAGAATTCTGCTAAATTCATCAGCTTAGGCGGCTGCCAAATTGAGGAAGAGAAATGAGGAATCATTTTCTCTTTGTAAAACGAAAGGTTATTATTTAATAGAATTAATTCGGCGGTTGGTGAATGAAACAATTTGGGTATTGGACAACCTGTGCATGTGTTGCAATGTAGAAATGGTGAACAATTGCAGTCTGTACATGAGGAACCATCATTATCAGCACATGGTTCTTCTGTTTGTTCATTAGCACATTGAAACAGACATTTGTCTTCAAGAAAGCATGGAACTGTTGATAATAACAGCACCCATAAAGCTAATATGTAGGACAAATGTTTCATTAATATCTATGCTTTGTTCTGATTTTGAGCTGCAAAATTAGTTATTTATATTTTATAAACAAAACATTCTGCAATTTTTATTATATCTATTAAGAAGTTTGACAATTTTATGGTGAGGTGACCGCTACTGACACTCATTATCTTGTTTTCATTCCAAAGAATAACATCACCAGTGTAATAGTCCAAATAGATAGACTGATTACCATTGGCAAGTTGCTTAAACCGGATTCTTACAGGCTCCTTCAATTTTGCCTCTTGTTTCTTCTTCGCCATACTTATGTTTTTATTTTGTTACCGATGGCAAATATAGATATTTTTTTTGTTACTCAACGCTATTCGAGTAACAAACTGGTAACAAAATAAACGCATTTATTGGAATTAATAGGAAAATCGGAAAAACAAAGGAAAAGATGAATATAAACAGCAAATAACTAAATATCAATATCTTATATTCATTATTTTATCTCATTCTTTCTCTTTTTCCATAGCTGCCATGAGTTGATAATGTTTTGCCACACCACATAACTACCCGGACCGACAGACGATAAAGGATTAAGATACGTAACCGCCATCCAAATAGCTAGTACTGTATTTTTTTGCCCCAATGCCTGTCCTGCACTTATACGGTCATTATATGCACTACCAATTCTTTTACCAAAATAAAATTGTAAACAACAAGTTACTAAACCGGCAAAAGCAATCAACATCTCTACCGTTACATCAGCAGTACTGTTAACCAAAGAGCGAGTAGTCTGCCCCATTACAATGGTCAATGCTACCGCCCATAAATAAAAGCCGAAGTATGATATTTCAGTAAAAACTTGTGGAGCCGGGGAATATAATAACGGAATAATAAAGCGATAAAAAACGGTGCAAGCAACAATGGAAAAACCTTACTTAAAATCTTAAGAAAAGCAATACCAAAAGTAACATCTGTATGTGGTTCAACCAATGGAAATATCAAAGGAACTGCTATTGCAGCCAAAATATTTGAAAGCAATGTATAAGTAGTCAAACTGGAAGCACTTCCACCTAGTTTTCCCGTAATTACTGCCGCTGCCGTAGCAGTAGGACAAATAAGACAAACCATAGCCGCCTCGAATATCTCCTTATAAGATTCATCCATCGGACAAAATATTAACAACAACGCAATAATACCACAAGAAATGGCTTGAATAGCCAACAACCAGCCATGCCATACTCTAGGAACCAACTCTTTTGGTTCAATTTTACAGAATGTAAGCAACAATTGGGCAAAAATCAAGGAAGGAGTTAAAAAAGAAATCAACCCATTCATAAATGGCTTTGTCGGCTCCAGAAAAGTGAAGTTGGCAAAAACAAAATAACCGATAACTCCTGCAAGCATCGCTAGAGGTAACGTCCAATTCTTCATAAACTTAAACAAATCCATCTTTCAATATTTATTTCAGAATACAAAATAAAAGAATTTAGTCCAAACACTCGTCTATTTTTCGGGTTTTGTGGCAAGTTTCGAATAAAAAACGCAAAACTTAAAGACAAAAGCCGAGTTTTCACTAAAAATCGCTACATTTGCAACTTAATTGATATGAAAACCGATAGACTTAAAATAATATTCCTGTTGTGTAGCCTGTGGCTGGTCTTTCCCTGTTTCTGCCTGGCGGCAAAGGGAAAGGACTTTGTAGTCGTCATTGATCCCGGTCATGGCGGACATGATCCCGGTGCTATCGGCAGACGTGGAAAAGAAAAAAACATCAATCTGAACGTAGCTTTAAAAGTAGGACAACTGATCCAAAATAACTGTAATGACGTAAAGGTAATATATACCCGGAAAACAGATGTCTTTATCCCTTTGGATCGTCGTGCACAAATAGCCAATAATGCCAAGGCCGATTTATTCATCTCTATACATACTAATTCCATAGCCCGTGGCAGAACTGTACGGGGAGCAGAGACTTATACGTTAGGACTCCACCGTACTGAAGAAAATTTAGAAGTTGCTAAAAAAGAGAACTCGGTTATTTTGATAGAGGATAATTATGAACAACGTTATGCCGGATTCAATCCAAATTCTTCTGAAAGCTATATTATTTTTGAATTTGTACAAGACAAAAATATGGAGAAGAGTGTAAAATTAGCCACTCTTATCCAAAAACAATTCAAGAATACAGCCAAACGAATAGACAAAGGAGTACATCAAGCCGGATTCCTAGTTCTACGTGCCACTTCCATGCCTAGTGTTTTGGTTGAATTAGGCTATATCTCAACACCGGATGAAGAACAATATCTTTTATCCGATGCAGGCACTACGGCGTTATCTAACAGCATTTATAAAGCATTCCTCAATTACAAGCGCGAACATGACGCCCCCATCGGCCGCAGCAGAGTACAAGAACAAGAATTACCGGAACCAGAAAACAAACCGAAAGAATCAAGAATAGAAATACAAACTGCGGAACCGGACACTGCAACGGAACCGGACAAGGTTACCAAAAAGCCTGTACCTGCCACACAAAAGATCACAGGCGACCAAGCCCGAACATCTGCCAAGCCTGTATTTAAAATACAAATATTGGTATCAAACAAAATATTGCCCAAAGGAAGCAAACAACTGAAAGGTGTATCACCTGTTAGCTATTACCGCGAAAAAGGACTTTATAAATATACTTACGGAGAAAATACGGATTATAATAAAATACTACGCATGAAACGTAATATTACTCCTAAATTTAAGGACGCTTTCATTATCGCTTTCAAAAACGGAGAGAAAATGAATGTGAACGAAGCCATCAAAGAATTTAAAAAGAATAGATAATATAAAAGGTATAATTGAAATGACGAAAGAGGTAAAAATAGGATTAATAGGCATCGCTGCATTGGCTATGCTGATCTTTGGTATCAACTACCTGAAAGGAATAAATATGTTCCAATCTGCCAATTACTATTATGTAGAATATACAAATATAAACGGATTAGCCGGATCAAGCCCCGTCTTTGCCAATGGTTATAAAGTAGGTACAGTAAGAAATATCAATTACAACTATGCAAAACCGGGACATGTCACAGTAGAAGTGGAAGTGGACAAGGAAATGCGTATCCCCAAAGGAAGTACAGGAGAACTGGTTACAGAAATGCTGGGAACGGTAAAGATGAACTTACTCCTTAACTTTAATTCTACAGAATACTATCAACCGGGAGATACCCTGCCCGGCAAAACGAATGCGGGGCTCATGGGAGCCGCTGAAGAAAAGCTAGTTCCTCAAATAGAGCAGATGTTACCCAAAATGGATTCTATCCTATATTCATTAAATAAAATATTAGCTGATCCTGCATTGAGTGCAACCTTGCACAACGCAGAAAAACTGACAGCCAATCTGGATGTGACAACACGTCAATTAAACATGTTAATGCAAAAGGATCTTCCGCAACTTACTGGAAAATTAAACACAATTGCTGATAACTTCATTGCTATCAGCGACAATTTGAAAGGTATTGATTATGCTTCAACGTTCAATAAAATAGACTCCACTTTATATAATGTACAAATGCTGACAGAAAAACTCAATCGCAAGGACAACAGTATCGGATTGCTATTCAATGATCCTACTTTCTACCAAAATTTGAGTGCGACGACAGCAAACGCTGCAACCTTATTGGAGGATTTGAAAGCGCATCCTAAACGTTATGTACATTTCTCTTTGTTTGGCAAGAAAGATAAGTAACATATTTGCTAATTTAAAAATATTCTAAATAAGTCTACTCAACCATTTTTCCACTTATTTTCAGTAAATGACTGCAAATAGGGAAGAAATACCATGTAGACTTATTTCATTTAAAATAAATAAAAGCCTATTTTGACTGATAGTCATCTAAGAATCAGTCAATTATCAAACAACAAGAATCTTTCAAAAGCCTTTAGATAGAGGTTTTTATAAGTAACTGAAACTAAAGATATTACTCTTTAAAAATAAAAAGCAAGAAAAAAGCGATTTGTTTTTTCAGAAATTCATTTCGAAATTTGCATTGTAGAAGTTTCGCTTTTTATAATAAATGTTTCATATGATTGAAAACGATCACGTCGTTTTATGGGGTCGTTGCCTGAACCTTATCAGAGACAACGTACCAGAAACGACCTTTAAAACGTGGTTTGAGCCTATCGTACCGCTTAAATATGAGGACAAGGCACTGACAATTGGCGTCCCCAGCCCATTCTTCTATGAATTTCTAGAAGAAAAGTTTGTGGACTTGCTGCGCGCTGCCCTATATAAAGAAATTGGGGAGGGAACGCAACTTATGTATTGTATCTTGACCGATAAGACCAACCATATAACTGTTAACATGGAGGGAAGCAAACGCTCTTCAGCACTACCCACACAAACAGTTATACGAGATGGTAACAAGGCACCTAATCCAATGCAGGCACCGGCTCCGCAGGATTTAGACCCACATTTGAATCCAAATTACAATTTTGAGAATTTCATAAAAGGAAATAGTAATGAGTTCTCACGTACAGTAGGAGAAACTGTAGCTAAAAATCCGGCAAAAACATTCAACCCTTTGTTTTTGTATGGACCATCCGGTGTGGGCAAAACTCACTTGACTAATGCTATTGGTACCCGCATCAAGGAATTATATCCTGAAAAAAGAGTATTGTACGTATCAGCACATCTGTTTCAGGTGCAATACACTGACTCTGTTCGTACCAATCATTTCAATGATTTCATTAGTTTTTATCAAACCATAGACGTTTTGATTATTGATGATATTCAAGAATTCGCCGGAGTAACCAAAACCCAGAACACATTCTTCCACATCTTTAACCATCTGCACCAGAACGGTAAGCAACTTATTCTGACTTCTGACCGTGCGCCGGTAATGCTACAAGGTATGGAAGAACGCCTTCTGACCCGCTTTAAATGGGGCTTAGTGGCCGAATTGGAAAAGCCGGACGTAGAATTGAGAAAGAATATCTTACGTAATAAAATACGTCGTGACGGTTTGAATATACCGGAAACAGTAATTAATTATATTGCTGAAAACGTAAATGAAAGTGTACGTGAATTAGAGGGCATCATTAATTCACTTTTGGCACAATCCATTATTTTCAAGCGTGATGTCGATTTGGATTTGGCTGAAAGAATTGTACGAAAAGCTGTACGCTGTTGTGAGAGCAAGCCTGTCACAGTAGAAGATATCATACAGAAAGTATGCAGCCATTACGAGATAGAAGAATCTGCCATCCATACTAAAACAAGAAAAAGAGAAGTGGTACAAGTACGTCAGGTAGCTATGTATCTGGCCAAAAAACATACAGACTCCTCTTCTTCCAAAATTGGTAAATTAATAGGTAATAAAGATCATGCAACCGTATTGCACGCTTGCAAAATAGTAAAAGACCAAGTAGAGGTTGACAAAGCATTTAAAGCGGATATTGAGGAAATTGAAGCTTCTCTCAAAAGGAAATAGAATAAAACCACAGAGGTGCGCAAAGGGCATTTTCTTTATTTCCCTCTGCGCACCTCTGTTTTAAGATTGATAGTTCCCGGCAATTCACTTCTCAAAACCCTGTTTCTTCAAGGTTTCTTTCAAAGTTACAGACATACATTCATTATCCGACTTCTTGTATCTGACCTCAGTAAATACCTGAGCCAGTGTTTCCTTATGATTTTCTTTAATAAACTGATGATTTTCCGGAAGTGACTCTTTATATCTATAAATACGATCAATATCCTCTTTGGTATAATCATGATACAATTCTTCATGCAAAATACCCTCTATAGGAAGACGATCGACTTGTGGAGGGCATTCATCCGGATATCCTACTGTAATAGTAGCCACCGGCATAACCAATTCCGGCAACTGAAGGATATCAATAATTTGATCAGGATTATAAATCGTTGTTCCCAAAAAACAAATACCTAATCCATTTTCCTCAGCCAATGTACAAAAGTTCTGAGTCACAAGCAATGCATCCGTAGCAGCATTCAAAAAAGAAATGGGATTGTCATAACCCGGTACCGCCTTACGCTCTCTGCACCATTTACTAAAACGGTTAAAATCCGCACAAAAAGTCAGTACAACCGGAGCACCTGTTACCATCGGTTGATTAAAATGGGCAGGTGCCAATCTCTCTTTCATCTGCTTGTCACGAGTCACAATCACACTATATAATTGCATATTACCCATTGTAGAAGCACGGAACGCCTTTTCAAGCAAATCATTTAACAAAGAAGCAGAAATATCTTCCTGCTTATATTTACGGATCGTCCGTCTATTATTTATCGATTCCATATATATTTTTCTTGCAAAGATAAAAAAAGAAAAGAGTAATAATGCATTTTTTGCAAAATATTATATGCTAAGAATCTGGCCTTTTCAACTAGTCAATCACTCATCCCCTCCATCAAAATTTTCAAAACAGAAAACTTCTACAAATAAGCAAGCATATATATCTTTTGATAATCAATAAATTAACAAATATTCTTGGATAACTTTCAATTTGTTGAAAACTTATCTGCTTTTTATTTTGTTAATTGAAAAAACATATATAGCTTTGCCGAAACTTTTATTATAATGAGTTGTAACTTCTACACTAAAACAACTTATTGATATTACAGTAAATCTAAAAATAAAAGTGGAAAGACAAACGTACACCTATGACGAAGCTTTTGAAGCATCTTTACAATACTTCAAAGGTGATGAACTTGCTGCAAGGGTTTGGGTAAACAAATATGCAGTAAAAGATTCTTTCGGGAACATTTTCGAAAAGTCTCCCGAAGATATGCATTGGCGCATTGCAAATGAAGTAGCCCGCATTGAAGCTAAATATCAGAACGGGTTAAACGCACAGCAGCTTTACGAATTATTGGATCACTTTAAATACATTGTTCCGCAAGGTAGCCCTATGACAGGTATCGGGAACGACTTTCAAGTGGCTTCCTTATCAAACTGCTTTGTCATTGGAATTGATGGAGCAGCCGACTCATACGGAGGTATAATCCGCATTGATGAGGAACAAGTACAATTAATGAAACGTCGTGGTGGCGTAGGACATGATTTATCTCATATACGACCAAAAGGTTCTCCGGTTAAAAATTCAGCACTGACTTCCACCGGACTGGTGCCCTTCATGGAACGTTATTCCAATTCAACACGTGAAGTAGCGCAAGACGGACGTCGTGGTGCTTTAATGTTAAGCGTATCCATCAAGCATCCAGATTCAGAAGCATTTATTGATGCCAAAATGACCGAAGGCAAAGTAACCGGTGCTAATGTATCCGTGAAACTAGATGATGCATTTATGCAGGCAGCTGTAAATGGCACTCCTTACAAACAACAATACCCGGTAGATTCCGATCAACCTGTTTTCACGAAAGACATTGATGCATCTGCGTTATGGAAAAAGATTGTCCATAACGCATGGAAGTCTGCTGAACCCGGTGTATTATTTTGGGACACCATCATCCGTGAATCCGTACCAGACTGTTATGCCGATTTAGGATATCGTACTGTTTCTACCAATCCTTGTGGTGAAATACCCCTGTGTCCCTACGATTCTTGTCGCTTATTAGCTATCAACTTATACTCATACGTAGTAAACCCTTATACAAAGGAGGCTTACTTTGATTTCGACTTATTCAAAAAGCATGTGGCATTGGCCCAGCGCATTATGGATGACATCATTGACTTGGAATTGGAAAAAATCGAGAAAATCATAGCTAAAATCGATTCCGATCCCGAAAGTGAGGAAGTAAAAGAAGCAGAGAAACATTTATGGGAAAAATTTATAAAAGAGCGGACAGGGAAGACGTACAGGCGTAGGTATCACAGCTGAAGGGGATATGCTTGCCGCTATGGGGTTACGCTACGGAACAGAAGAAGCAACAGAGTTTTCTGAACAAGTACATAAAACAATCGCTCTGGAAGCCTATCGTTCATCTGTTAACATGGCAAAAGAACGTGGAGCATTCGCTATCTATGACAGTGAACGAGAAAAAAACAATCCGTTCATCAACCGCTTAAAAGAAGCTGATCCAGAATTATATGAGGAGATGAAAAAATACGGACGACGTAATATCGCCTGCCTGACCATAGCTCCCACCGGAACTACCAGCCTAATGACCCAAACTACTTCCGGCATAGAGCCGGTGTTTATGCCGGTGTATAAACGTAGAAGAAAAGTCAATCCGAATGATCCTCAGACACACGTAGATTTTGTAGATGAAACAGGAGATGCATTTGAGGAATATATTGTATTCCACCATAAATTTGTGGAATGGATGACAGTAAACGGTTACGATCCCACCAAGCGTTATACACAAGAAGAAATTGACAAATTGGTAGAAAAGTCACCTTATTATAAAGCCACATCAAATGATGTAGACTGGCTGATGAAAGTAAAAATGCAAGGACGCATCCAAAAATGGGTTGACCATTCAATCAGCGTAACTATCAATTTGCCCAATGACGTAGATGAAGCATTGGTAAACCGCTTGTATGTAGAGGCATGGCGTTCAGGATGCAAAGGATGTACCGTTTATCGTGATGGCTCCCGCTCCGGAGTTTTACTTTCTACCCAAAAGGACAAGAAAGACAAAAAAGAAGAACTTCCCCCTTGCAAACCACCTACGGTAGTAGAAGTGCGCCCCAAAGTACTGGAAGCGGAAGTAGTACGTTTCCAAAACAACAAAGAAAAATGGGTTGCATTTGTAGGCTTGTTGGATGGACATCCATACGAAATCTTTACCGGTCTGCAAGATGATGAAGAAGGTATTTCATTGCCCAAATCGGTCACTACCGGACGCATCATCAAAAACATTGATGAAGAAGGCAACAAACGATATGATTTCCAGTTTGAAAACAAACGTGGATACAAAACAACCATTGAAGGTTTGTCCGAAAAGTTCAACAAAGAATATTGGAACTATGCTAAATTGATTTCGGGTGTACTTCGTTGGAGAATGCCTATTGATCGTGTTATCAAACTGGTAGATTCTCTGCAACTTGACAGTGAAAACATTAACACATGGAAAAATGGTGTAGAACGAGCACTGAAAAAATATGTAACAGATGGTACTAGTGCCGAAGGACAAAAATGTCCCAATTGCGGAAATGAAACTCTCGTATATCAAGAAGGATGCTTGATCTGCAAGACTTGTGGCACATCGAGATGTGGATAATGGTTTATTATATAATGTAACAACACAAAGGAAAAGCTCCTTCATGACTTTCGTGAAGGAGCTTTTTTATATAAACAAAATAAATCCCTTTCTATCTTACCCTACAATACGATGAAACCGTTCCACAATACGCCTTCCTAAATCCATACGCGTACTATCTACTTTATGAATGGCAGCAGGAGTCACATCATCTTTATATTTGGCTTTACCTACACGTATTTTCATCTTATCCAGATTACCGGAAATATTCACTCCAGCCTTAAAAGGCAAAGGCGATTTCAAAATGGATATATGATATTTAAAATTCATATCCAGTCCTTGCTCTCCCCCTATAGCAGCTTTATAACGATCTATAGACACTTGAAATGGATAAACAAGAACACTACCGTCATTAACAACTACATTAACCGAAATACTATCAAATACATTCTTCTTTTTATTTTTAAACATCAACATCTTTGAAATTTCGGCAAAGGTCTCACCATCCATCAACACCAAACTGTCCCCTTTTATATACATGGCCGAACGCAAAGTAGGTATACGAATATTCATATTTGAATCCAGACGTGCCTCTGCAGCCACATCAAACTGAACCCTTCCTTCAAAAGATCTCAGCATAGGTACAATGGTATCCATTGAAGGTATAAAATCTACCAGCTTAGCTATATTTATATCCCTAATTTTAAAGTCAAAGCCTGTATATCCTCCTCTGACTGAATCCGCACGATATACCATAACCGCCTTCATATCAGCATCCAATGCACGCATTTCCAAATTTCTTAAATATAATGTACGATTTTTCAAATCTACCTTTCCACACACATCTTCAAATTCCACCTTTCCAAACACTACTTTTTTCAAATCTGTCTGTAATTCAAAATCCAAATTACCCGGTAACACAAACAACTTCATTTCTGTTGGAGACACTGTGTCTGTCACCGCCACAGATACTGAATCTTCAGATAAAGAGAATGAATTTATCAATTGATTACAATCAATCATCTCAGAAGAGATTGCTAAACGCGCTTTTAAAGTTTCATTTTTAGTCATCGCACGATATAATCCCATTACCTCACCGGTAGCAACCATATCTGAATGCCCTATTTTCAAAGAGGCATTTCTTAATGTTATTTTCGGACCATCTACTGTTACAGCTGTCTTACGTACTCGTAAAGGTAAACCAAATTCAGGAGTATGTACCAACAACCTATCAAAACCAACAATTCCCCGAGGTATCCATAACGAATCATTTTTCTTTTCCAATTTCGCCTTAATACCTGCCACGCCTAACGCCAACTTCGTTTCATTGGCATTAAAGAAAAGAGAATCCGTACGCATGGAAAAGCTAATCATCGGCATTGCCGAATTTTGTTCCTTCGGAGCAAGTTCGCCAGTTCCAGTAGTCTTGCCACTATATATTTTAAGCGAATCTCCTATATTCGCACGCAATTTATTCATTTCCAATTCACATTGCAAAGTGACAATCTTTGTGGTATCTTGAGGATTGGTTGAAACAACCTTCGCTTTCATCCGATCTATCTCTGAAACAAATTTCCTACTATTCAATATTATTTCTCTGATATCCAATTCAGCCTGCAAAGTTTCACTATCACTGAATTTTAAATCGGCATTACCTAAAAAATTAAAATCTTTAGCAGTGTCTTTTAACTCAAAATCCTTTAAAGCCAATCTTCCCCCTAACCTGATACGTCCAATATCCTGCTTTTTCAAAGAAGAAAGACGACATTTTAAATTTAAACCCGCATCTAATTTACCACGGATGGTTACATTTTCCTGCAAAGGGAAAGTTTTAGCTAAAGCATCCAAGTCAACTGTAGATTCAGTATGAAGTGTTATAAGTGGATCTATCAATAAATCCTCCACTTTGGCATCTGCTAGAATCTTGGTATGTGCTCCCTCAAAATGAAGAATTTTCAAGTTCAAAAATGAAGGATTGCGACGCATCAAATCAATATACGATTCAAAATCAGCCGTAAAATTATCAATACCATAAGGAAGTCCTTCATATCGGGCGGATGCATCATTAATCTTTATATTCAATGATACCGCCGGAAGCTGTTTGTTTCCATAATTACCTTCCAATGTTCCATCAACCTTAACCTCACCTTTTGCCGAAATTTGTCCACGTTTCACATAAGCCTCGGGAATCATATTCATGACTGTTTCCATGGAAGGTGCATGTAGTCCATATTTCAAGTTCACACCCACCATCTTGGTAACTGTATCACGTTTTAATTCACCGTTTACATCCAGCCGGATACCATTTATAGTCAATCCTGTATTTTTCAATGTCCACAATGCCGTAGACCTGTCTATCTCAATATCAGTCTGCAAGGAAGCCGCTACTTTATTAATCAATAATTCACCTTGCTGCCAAAAAAGAATATTTTTATTTTCAAATTCTACTCCCAATGAAGAAACTCCTTTTGTCAACGCCAGCTTTAGGCGCAAATCAACATCATCTATACGTGAATAAACCTCTGTATTACGATCATCAAAAATCAAATTGGCATGTTCTAGCTCAACCTGACGGATATCTATCTCGCTATCAAATTTATTTTGTGAAATTGTATCTTTTTCCACAGCCAATGTATCCGAAGAAGTTTTCACTATCTCCCAATTCGCCTTACCTGTTTTATTTCGATAAGCATAAACAGCAACATTTTTCAAAGACAAATTATAGACACTGATCTTATTTTTCAAAAAATAATCCAAAGGATTCACTATCAACACACATTCTTTAAACGCCAATAAAGAATCGGTCTTTTGTGGAAGACTATCATTCAATACTTTAGAAACCAAGAAACCTTCGTCAACTTTTAACCCAAATTGAGGAAAGGTAGAAAAGAAAGTCAATTCTACACTTTCTACCTTCAAATCAGCATCCAGTGAACGATTAGCAACATTCAACACTATCGGAGTTAATTTATCTGGTGTAAATACATAGTTAATCACAAAAGCCACTACCACAAACCCAGTAAGCAGCAAGGCTCCCACTGTAATGGCACTTACCCTTATTAATTTACGAATTCTTCTTTCCATATTATGCAAAATTAATGAAAACACCCATGCCATCAACTTTATTTCGTGTTAATACTATAAAATAGACCAATAAAACAGATAAAAAAGAAAACAAGAACAATGATTTTTAATTTTGAGATATGAAGCGAAAGTTCTACTTTTGTTTCTCAAACTGAAAAAATATGAAAGCAACATCTATGTATATTTATCTGGAAGGTGCCAGGTTTTTCGCTCACCACGGAGTCGATCCACAAGAAACAATAGTAGGAGCTAATTTTATAATTGATTTAAGACTAAGAACCGATTTCACCCATGCAGCACAAACTGACGAACTGAAAGGCACCGTAAGTTATGCTGATATATATGCAGTCGTCAAAAAAGAGATGAAAACTCCATCCAAACTTTTAGAGCATGTCTGTGAACGCATAGGGCAAAGACTGTTTAATGATTTTCCAACTATTCAGGAAATAATCATCCGGTTGTCAAAAGAAAATCCGCCTATGGGCAGTGATTGCAGAAATGTTGGAGTAGAAGTACATTATACACGATGAAAAAAATTATCTGACAAACATCCAGTCATTTAATTAAGTTCACCCTATTACATGCCCTCCTCTTAAAAACGTAAATATGCTATCGTGCAAATAACAACACAAACCAATAATAATGAATATACAGACCATGTTCATGACCCTACTTATTAAAATAAAGAAAGTTGTTTTCTTCCTTCAGAATGATAAAATTTCATGGTAGCACTGATTCCTAATGTTTCTATTCTGCGATAAAAAACCTCATTCAAATAGGGAGCATTAGGAGAAATGCATTCAGAACGGTCTTCAAAATAAGTTTGATATCGCTTGGCCATCTTTGGAAAAATCCGCTCTACCTTATCATAAAAATAATCACGGGAGCCCCGTCTTAAAGTTACCCCGAACAAAGGAAGCACATAGGACGCTCCTGCTTCGGCAGCCTTCTACTATTTCCTCAATATCTTCTATAGAATCGTTTATAAAAGGCAAAACAGGCATCAATGCCACTCCTGTATATATACCCCGATCGGACAATATCTTCATCGCCTTAAAACGCTCGGAAGATGCCGGTGCATTAGGCTCCAGTTTGCGCGCCATCTCGTCATCCGCTGTAGTGATAGTAAAACTAACGGCAGCATAAGTGCGCCCTATATCCTGCAATACATCGGCATCACGAGTCACAAGACTACTCTTTGTTATCACATGAACAGGAAAACGATGTTTGGCAATAATTTCCAACGCACCTCCAGTCAGCTTCATCTGTTTTTCCAACGGCATATAAGGATCATTCATTGAACCTGTGCCAATGGTTGCTTTTCCACGTTTCGTTCCCAGTTCATGATCCAGTAATTCCAAAGCATTCTTCTTTACAGAGATATGAGAAATATCACCAACACCATAGCAAGAACTACGTGTATCACAATAAATGCAACCATGTTGGCACCCTCTATACAAGTTCATGTTATAAGCAATTCCCCAATAATTATCTTTACTTTTCAAACGTGACAGAATAGACTTTGTTTCAATAGATTTTACCTCATGAACATTCATTTTACAGCTCCTTTTCTTTTTTGATCAAATTTCATCAAACAAAGATACAGGAATAATGCTATAAAAAGAAATATAAAGAGAAGCAATTTAAAAAAGTTTCAACTGGGAAAAATGTTTTTTGCCCAACAAATAATATTTCATAACAATGCTAAAATGAGTCCGTTCCGGAATTATCTCATCTGTAGACTTCATCATATTTTCTATACGAGAAGCGGCAAAAGAATATCTTATATCCTCAAATTCTCTCCGCGCCTGCATTACAGCACGCGCATTCGCTCTATCCTTTTTCAGATAAAAAACAAGGGCAGCCACTCTATCCAGTATACCACGTATAAAAAGTACATGTTCCAATTCCTTATCCGGCAAATTCTTATAAAGCATCAACAGATTATTTCTGAAATTCAAAAAAGTCTTTCTCGGATTCTCTTTTTTCAACGTAGCCCCTCCTACATGATATACCACACTTTGCGGAATACAGACAAGCTTTTTTCCCCTACTGCGCAAACGCCAGCACAGGTCAATTTCTTCCATGTGGGCAAAAAAATGACCATCCAAACCTCCAACTTCACGATAATCAGCCAACCGGATAAAAAGAGCAGCTCCTGTAACCCACATCACCTCCGTTACCGTATCATATTGTCCGCAATCCTTCTCAACAACATCAAAAATACGTCCTCTGCAAAAAGGATATCCATACCGGTCGATAAATCCCCCCGACGCTCCGGCATATTCAAAATATTCCTTATTATGCCAACTTAATAATTTAGGTTGGCAGGCAACTGTTCCGGAATGGGTGTCCATATAATCCAGCAAAGGTTCCAACCAATGCGGAGTAACCTCCACATCACTATTCAGTAAAACTACATATTCTGCATCAACTTGCTCCAAAGCCCGGTTATATCCTTCGGCAAAACCATAATTCTGATCCAGCTCAATCAAACGGACTACAGGAAATTCAGAACGAAGCATTTCAAGCGACCCATCAGAGGACGCATTATCAGCCACACATATTTCAATCCCCTCTCCTACTGAATTATCCATAACAGAAGGTATAAACTTACGGAGCATATCCACCCCATTCCAATTCAATATAACAACAGACACCCTTTTCATTTCTTTTCAGACTAATACCAAATGTATGGAATAATTCAGACTAAAACACCCTTCAACGCTGTACCCTCTTCATTAAAGCCTCCCATTCTTACACGAATCAACTGATTATCCAATTGATCATCGTGATCCATCTCCACCCGGATGTAATTATCAGTAAATCCATGCATAGGAGTTCCAGCCTTAGATTTTTCCATTAATACCCAAGCTTCCCTTCCTATATGAGAGGTATAGAACGCCTTTGTCTTCGCATCAGATAAAGCCAACAATCTCTGGCTACGGCGATGCTTCTCCTCAGGACTCACCACATACTCTATTTTCAAGGCCTGCGTACCGGGACGTTCCGAATAACTGAAAACATGTAACTGCGTCACATCAAGCCCTTCAATAAAACGATAAGCATCTTCAAAATATTCCTCTGTTTCACCACGTGTTCCCACAATTACATCCACGCCAATAAACGCATCCGGCATGATTTCCTTAATTTTGCGTATCTTGGAAGCAAACAATGCAGTATCATATCGACGTCTCATCAATTTCAACACATCATCGCTTCCCGACTGCAAAGGAATATGAAAATGCGGCATGAATGCACGTGAACGTGACACATATTCTATTATTTCATCCGTCAGCAAGTTGGGTTCAATAGACGAGATACGATAACGTTCAATCCCTGCCACCTGATCTAAAGCCTTTACCAGATCAAAGAAACTTTCACCGGTTGTCTTCCCGAAGTCTCCAATATTCACCCCGGTAATTACAATTTCCTTCCCTCCTTCAGCTGCAGCCTGCCGCGCCTGTTCCACAATCTCTTCAATACGTCCGTTCCGGCTACGCCCACGAGCAAACGGAATTGTACAATAAGAACAGAAATAATCGCAACCATCCTGCACTTTCAGAAAATAACGAGTGCGGTCACCCCTAGAACACGAAGGTGAAAAACTACGTATGTCTTTTGCAGCTGTCGTAATCGCCTCACCTTGAGGATGCTTTTCCAAATTTCCGAGATAATTCATCAACTCTCCCTTTTGTTCAGCTCCTAAAACAACATCCACCCCTTCTATATTAGCCACCTGGTCAGGTTTTAACTGGGCATAACATCCCGTCACTACTACATAGGCACCCGGATGCTGTTTAACCAAACGATGGATGGCCTGACGGCATTTCTTATCCGCAACCTCGGTTACAGAGCAAGTATTAATAACACAAATATCAGCTTTCTCACCCTTACGTGCTGTACGTATACCTGCTTCTTTCAGTGTTTTACCGATGGTTGAAGTTTCTGAAAAGTTTAATTTGCAGCCTAATGTATAATAAACAGCCGTTTTATCCTGGAAAATTGTCGTATCAATCATACCTTTTTATCTAATTAGCGAGCAAAGGTACATATTATTCTGCTTAAATTCTTTAGAATACCAATAATTATGCTTATTTTTGCACATTACATCAAAAATTGTGCAATGATAAAAGAAAACTTTATCAAGCTATATGAGAATAGCTTCAAAGAAAACTGGGATCTTCCCTGTTACACAGATTATGGTGAAGATACCACGTTTACATACGGACAAGTAGCGGAAGAAATAGCTAAGATACACTTGTTATTCCAATATTGCAGCCTGCGCCGTGGTGATAAAATATCTATTATAGGTAAGAATACTTCCCGTTGGTGTATCGCTTATTTGGCAACTGTTACATACGGAGCTATTGTAGTTCCTATTCTACAAGACTTCAAGCCGAATGATGTCCATCATATTGTAAATCATTCCGAATCCACATTCCTGTTTACCAGCGATAACATTTGGGAAAATTTGGAAGAAGAAGCATTAAGTGGATTACGCGCTGTATTTTCTCTAACAGATTTCAGATGCCTGCATCAACGTGACGGTGAAACTGTCCAAAAATTCATGAAAAATATGGATGCAGCAATGAAAAAGAATTTCCCCAAAGGCTTCTATAAGGAAAATATCAATTATACAGAACTCTCCAATGAAAAGGTCATGTTACTGAATTATACCTCAGGAACTACCGGATTCAGTAAGGGAGTAATGATTACGGGCAATAATCTGGCAGGAAACGTTACCTTCGGTATCTGTACAGAACTTTTAAAGAAAGGAGAAAAGGTACTTTCCTTGCTTCCCTTGGCCCATGCATACGGATGTGCTTTTGATTTTCTAACCGCTACTGCTGTCGGCACACATGTCACCTTATTAGGCAAGACACCTTCTCCCAAAATATTGATGAAAGCTTTTGAGGAAGTAAAACCCAACCTTATTATTACAGTACCATTAGTTATAGAAAAAATTTATAAGAATGTAATTCAGCCGCTCATCAACAAACGCAGCATGAAATGGGCGCTTAACATACCTTTACTAGACAACCAGATTTATGCACAGATTCGCAAAAAACTGATTGACGCATTAGGCGGACGTTTTAAAGAAGTCATTATCGGTGGAGCTGCCATGAATCCGGAAGTCACCGATTTTTTCCACAAAATAAAATTTCCGTTCACCATCGGTTACGGCATGACCGAATGCGCCCCACTGATCAGTTATGCTCCATGGAATGAATTTATACCTGGTTCTGCCGGAAAGATACTGGATATCATGAAAGTCCGTATCGACTCGGATGATCCTTATAACATAACCGGAGAAATACAGGTATGTGGTGAAAACGTAATGAAAGGTTATTATAAGAATGAAGAAGCTACCCGTGAGGTATTTACTGAAGATGGTTGGTTGAAAACAGGCGATTTAGGTACAATAGATGCTAACGGATTCATTTATATAAGAGGCCGTAGTAAAACCATGATCTTGAGTTCTAATGGACAGAATATTTTTCCTGAAGAGATAGAATCCAAGCTAAATAATATGCCATTCGTTCTAGAAAGTTTAATCATAGAGCGCAACAAGAAACTGGTAGCTTTAGTATATCCTGATTATGAAAGTCTGGACAGTCTGGGACTCAATACCCCCGAAAACCTAAAAACAGTAATGGATGAAAACTTGAAGAATCTGAATAAACTGGTAGGAAACTATGAACAAGTGAGTAAAATACAACTTTATCCCACAGAGTTCGAAAAAACTCCCAAAAAAAGCATCAAGCGATTCTTATATAACAGTATTACCGAAGAATAAATATGTTGTAAAACATGCTACTAATCAGCAAAATAGGTTGTATAACATAAAAAATTAGAAAAAAAGTTGTTCTTTTTGGTACAACGTATTAAAAAAGTGTATACCTTTGCATCGTTTTAAGAAAGCAACATTAGTATTACAGATTTAAAAAGCAAAGAAAATGAAAAAATTAGTATTTTTGTTCGTAGCCTTCGCAGCTGTTTCTTTCGCATCTTGCGGAAACAAAGCTGCTAACAACAACGCAGAAGCAACTGATTCAGTTGCAGTAGTAGAAGAAGCTGCTGTTGTAGAAGAAGTTGTAGCAGATTCAGCTGCTTGTGACTCTACAGCTGCTTGCTGTGACTCTACTAAGGCTGAATAATTCAGTACGAACTCTAGAGAGAATTGAAAGTCTGCCGTGCGAAAGCACAACAGACTTTTTTTATGTTTTTACCTCTCCCTTTCTGCCAGCATTCCATTGCTTTACAATACAAATTATCTACTTTTGTTTCTCGAACCACAAACAAAAGCAGAATATGAAAAAGACAAATCTAAAAGAGAAACTTCAAAACTGGAAGTTGGGAAATTATTTCCGCGAATTATCAATTGTCACTGCCGGAGTATTTATCACTCTTGCCGGAACTGATTTTATAAACAGTGCCTCACAAGAGAAGCAGATAAATAAAAGTATGCAAATGATAAAAATGGAATTAGAAGAGAATTTAAAAAGTATCAATCAGGCCGAAGCCGCATATTTAAATGAAATTAATTTCTTCCGATTGTTAATACAAAAACAGGATTCACTTCAAACCATTAAAGCTTCTATTTTAGAAAACAATGCCAATGCTCCTTTTGCGTATGAAAATTGTGAGTATTCGGAAGATGCGCTAGAAGTACTGAAAAGCTCAGCGCTGATGCAGCAGATACCTGACAAAGAGTTCATTTTAAAACTTTTACAAGCCTATAAAGGATGCAGAAAAATAAATGAAGACAACAAAGACTATTATAAATACAAACAGGACCATATAACTCGCTATTTATCTCACCAAACCAGCAATAATATTCATAAAAATTATAACAGTATTTATGAAGTATGGGCAGCCAGACTACAAGAATATGATATCAAACAACTGATCCTCACTATGCCAAATACTTTTAATGAAAATCCTTTTACCACTCCTCAAAAAGTTATAAAAGAAACGATTGAATTAATAAATCAAACATATTAAAAAGAAAAAGCCCGGCTCTCACGAACCGGGCTTTTTCAGCATCATTATACTTTAAAGTATTTACAGATTTTATTCAGCAACTACTTCGAACGGGATCTCTACAGAAACTTCCTTGTGAAGTTTAACGATAGCTTTGTAAGAACCAACTTCTTTCACTGCATCTTTCACAACGATAATCTTTCTGTCAACCTTGTGACCCAATTTTTCCAATTCCTCAGCAATTTGAATGTTGCTAACAGAACCGAAAATAGTACCTGTGGCACTCACTTTAGTAGCAATAGTCAAGGTTACATCCTTCAACTGTTCTGCCATAGCTTCAGCATCTTTCTTAATCTTTTCCAATTTGTGAGCGCGTTGTTTCAGCTCTTCTGCCAACATTTTCTTAGCTGAAGGTGAAGCAATCACTGCCTTACCAGTCGGAATAAGATAGTTACGACCGTAACCAGACTTCACAGTTACAATATCATTTTTGTAGCCTAAGTTCACTACGTCTTCTTTCAAAATTATTTCCATACTTATTCCTCCTTATTATTTCATCATGTCAGTTACAAATGGAAGTAACGCCAAGTGACGTGCTCTTTTAACAGCCTGCGCAATACGACGTTGGAACTTCAGAGAAGTACCTGTAATACGGCGAGGAAGGATTTTACCCTGTTCGTTCAAGAATTTCTTCAAGAATTCAGGATCTTTGTAATCAATGTACTTAATACCACTTTTTTTGAAACGGCAGTATTTTTTCTTCTTTACGTCTACTGAGGGCGGAGTTAAATATCTGATTTCTGATTGTTGCTGTGCCATGATTAATCCTCCTTTTTAGTTGATTTAACATTTCTTCTCTTAGCAGCATATTCAGCAGCGTATTTATCCATTTTAAAAGTCAAGAAACGGATAACACGTTCGTCACGACGGAAGTTAATTTCCAACTTTTCAATAACCTGCGGTTCTGCTTTGAACTCTATCAACTGATAGAAACCAGTTGATTTCTTTTGGATGGGGTAAGCCAGCTTTTTCAAGCCCCAGTTTTCCTCATTGATAATCTCTGCACCTTCTGCAGTCAGAATACCTTTGAATTTCTCTACCGCTTCCTTCATCTGAACATCAGATAAAACGGGAGTTAAAATGAAAACGGTTTCGTATTGATTCATACTACGTTTATTAAATTATTAAATTAAATTTCAAATGCGAGTGCAAAAGTAGATATTTTATCTTAATCTACAAAGAGTTATCGCAATTTTCTTCAAAAAATATAGTTTCATTTTACAATTAATTTTCCTTTTTATATTTTTTATCTGTGAAAAATAAGTTATATCCGCCAAGAATTGTATATTTGCAAAGTTGTTTAAACAATAATTCCATGATAGAACAATTTAGTTTTGATATCCAATTAATATTTGCCATATTAAATGGCAAAGTATCTGCCGCCATCAACCGGAAACTAAGCCGGAATTTTCGCCAGAATGGTGTAGAAATTACCCCCGAACAGTGGACAGTCCTTCTTTTTCTATGGGAAAAAGATGGTGTCACACAGCAAGAACTATGTAATGCCACTTTTAAAGACAAACCCAGCATGACCCGCTTGATAGACAATATGGAACGCCAGCATTTGGTGGTGCGCATCGCCGACAAAAGAGATCGACGCACCAATTTAATTCATTTGACCAAAACCGGCAGAGAATTGGAAGGCAAAGCACGTTTCATCGCAAACAAGACATTGAAAGAAGCACTGCAAGGATTAACATTGGAAGAACTGAAAGTCAGCCAAGATGTATTAAGAAAGGTATTCACCAACATCAAAGACTAAAGTTTTTCAAGGTTTTCATCTTTTTTTCCTAAAATAATTTCCATGATAAGAGAATTATGCTTTAATTTGTACACAAGAATAAATATAATCTATTAATAAAATACACACATGAAAAGCTTACTTAAGAATTTAGGTCTGATACTGATGATCATCGGCGCCGCTATTTTAGTCGGTGTTTTCTTCACCGGAAGTGCAGCAATTAACGACAACGGTGTTTTAGGTGGAAGTGCCGCCCTTATCGTTATAGGTTTAATCGTTTATATTGTATTAAACAAACGCATTGTTGATTAAAGTATAAGAGAACAAAAATAAAAAAGTCCGAAACAAATGTTCCGGACTTTTTTATTTCATCTATTTCACTCAGCCTTATTCTACTTCAGGAGTAATCAGTTTATACCCCTTCCCGTGAATGTTGATAATCTCGATAGAATCATCTTCTTTCAAATGTTTACGCAACTTAGTGATATACACGTCCATGCTTCGTGCATTGAAATAATTATCATCAATCCAAATGGTTTTCAATGCGAAATCACGCTGCAGAATCTCATTAGCATGAGCACAAAGCAAGCCCAATAATTCGGATTCTTTCGTAGTCAGTTTAGTCTGTTTTCCATCGATAGCCAAAATTTGTTTCTGAGTATCGAAAGTAAAACGACCAATCTTGTAGATATTGCTTTCCTTGTTTCTCTTACCACGTACACGACGCAAAATAGCCTCGATACGGAAAGTCAACTCTTCCATACTGAACGGTTTAGTGATATAGTCATCCGCACCAATCTTGAAGCCTTCCAATATATCCTCTTTCAAAGTTTTAGCAGTCAGGAAGATAATAGGAATTTCAGCATTAGCCTGACGGATTTCCTGTGCTAAAGTAAAACCGTCTTTCTTCGGCATCATCACATCCAATACACATAAGTCGTATTTGTTCTTAAGGAAAGCCTTGTAGCCAGCCTCACCATCCGGGCAAAGTTCGGCCGAGTAGCCTTTGCCTGCAAATATTCTCTCAATAGCATGCCAAGATTCTCATCATCTTCGCATAACAAGATACGCAATTTCTCGTCCATATTATTCATTTTTTAATAAAGGTAATACAATTATAAATTTAGTTCCTACATTCAATTCACTCTCGGCACGTATAGCCCCTTTGTGATCTTGAATTATTTTTTTCACATAAGCCAGTCCCAAACCAAAGCCTTTCACATCGTAGGTTACCGGTATGCACACGATAGAATTTATCGAATATCTTCTTCAGGTTTTCTTTCTTAATACCTATTCCATTGTCCTGGATAGAGATATAAAGCTTGCCCGATTCATTCCAAGTACGTACATTCAACAACAATTCGCCTTCCTGTTTTTTATATTTCACTGCATTGTCCAGCAAATTAAAAATAACATTTGTAAAATGCATCTCGTCTACAAATATATCCGGATTTACCGCATCCAGATTCGAAGTGATTTTACCATTGTATTTCTCTACCTTCAACGTGAAAGTATTGACAACACCGGCTATCAAATCATTTGCATTCACCTCTTTCATCTTCAGCGTCGCTTTTTGCTTTTCGAACATAGACATCTGCAACACCTTTTCCACTTGGAAACGCAAACGTTTGGTCTCATCATTTATCACTCCGGATATATGCTGGAACATAGCAGGAGATTTGCCCACTGCCGGATCTTTCAACATCTGGGCCGCCAACGATATGGTAGAGATAGGCGTCTTGAATTCATGTGTCATATTGTTTATGAAATCATTCTTTATCTCGGTCAACTTCTTCTGACGGAAGATGATATAGATAGTAAAGATGAACGTCACAAGCAATACGAATGTGAAGATCAGTGACGGGATCATAAATTTAACAGAACTGAATATGTAACTGTTCAATGTAGGAAAATGAATATTTACTGTCGCCATACGAGCCGGAGGATCATTTTTAAATAAAACCTGCGGATATGTATTCTCACTACCCTCTTTGGTATAATCAGGGCAATGGTAAACTTCCGTCCCGTCACGGTCTGTCACCGTAAAATGATAAGGAATGTCAATGCCATTATTCAGCAATTCCGTCTTTAAAAACAAGTCCAACTGTTTAAAGTTGATTCTTTTGTTCAAAGGTTTGTCACTAGCTGTATACAAAATGTTATAGACCACTTCGTCCAACAATGCACGTTGGTACACATATCTGTCTTTGATTATTTCCTGCAAGGCTCTTGAAGTCTGAGGAATGTTCTTACCAGTCGAAATAATTGCTTTAGGAATATTAGAAGGACGATTCGCACTGAACCTCATCTTCAATTCAAAAGTAGAGTAACCGTTCAATCCGTCGGAAGTAATGGAATACTCATGCGTATGCGCCACCACATCACCACTTCCTTCCCCCTTCTTCTCTTCGGACTGCTCCCTGGACAGCTGTGCTGCTTTTTCCGTAGCAATCGCATCATCCTCAAGATACTTTTTAGTTTCCACCAACTCAATATTCCGACACGCCTGGACCAAGCTGCGCTGAACAGACTCATCAAATTGCCCTTTGCGCATTTTCACCATTTCTTCAATATAGCTTACCTGCAAATACAATAAGCTAAGAAATGATAGCCCCATTACAATACCTAATACCCAAATAGTAGACTTTTTCATGCCAGCAAAATTAAAAGCGTTAAATCTCATCACACAATAGATTAACCAAATTTAAACGGCCATTCTCTATAATTAACCGAAAAAGTCATTTAAGCTAAGATTCTGACTATTATAACAAAATTTACGCCAATTGGTTTGCAAAAATAATAAAAAATTAAGTTCAAAGCCAAATAACAAACCTAAAAGTTTAAGTTACCTTAAATAAAAAGAGACGCATTTTTAACGAAATACGTCTCTTCTAAGTACGAAATTTTACACTTTATCAATCATCTTTATTCTCTTTAGCTTCAAATTCCTTCATCAATTTTTCTTGTACGTCTGTCGGAACCAATTCATAGCTGGCAAACTTCATAATAAATGAAGCGCGACCGCCTGTCAAAGAACTTAAAGAAGTGGAATAAGAAGACATTTCTTTCAGAGGTACTTTTGCAACCAGTTTTTCGTATCCACTTTCACTGCTCATCCCCATAATCATACCACGACGACCTTGCAAATCACTCATCACATCGCCCATTTTATCGCTGGGAACGAAAACCTCCACATCATAAATCGGCTCCAGAATCTTAGGTCCGGCATTCTTAAATGCCTCACTGAATGCATTACGTCCTGCAAGCATAAAAGAGATTTCATTTGAGTCTACCGGATGCATCTTACCATCATAAACAATCACTCGTACATCACGCGCATACGAACCTGTCAACGGACCCTGCTCCATCCGGCTCATAATCCCTTTCAAGATAGCGGGCATAAAACGGGCATCAATAGATCCTCCCACGATACTGTTAATAAAGACTAATTTACCACCCCATTCCAAAGGTATTTCCTCAGTCCCTTCACATTTATCTTGAATTCCTGACCGTTAAACTTATACGTTTCGGGTACAGGCATTCCTTCATAATAAGGTTCAACAATGAGATGGACCTCACCAAATTGCCCAGCACCGCCTGATTGTTTCTTATGACGATAATCGGCACGGGCTGCTTTAGTGATTGTTTCACGATAAGGGATCTTAGGCTCCTCAAACTTAATCTGCAATTTTTCGTTATTTTCCAAACGCCACTTCAAGGTACGGAGATGAAACTCACCTTGTCCATGCACAATAGTCTGTTTCAATTCCTTAGATTGCTCCACTTCCCAAGTAGGATCTTCCTCACGCATACGGTTCAATATAACCATCATCTTCTCTACATCAGCCTCATTTACAGGCTTGATGGCACGCGAGTATTTAGCATTAGGATATTTAATGAAGTTAAACCGGTTTTCACAGTCTTTGCCGTTCAAGGTATTTCCAGTCTTTACATCTTTCAATTTCACAGTACAACCAATATCTCCGGCTACCAGTTCCTGCACCGGAATACGATTAGCTCCCGCACAAACAAAAAGCTGTGCCATACGCTCTTTAGAGCCACGATCAGCATTAGTCAAATCGTCACCTTCGTGTACTTTTCCGCTCATCACTTTAAAATACTGCACACCACCGATATGGGGTTCAACGGCAGTCTTGAAGAAATAAAGAGAAGTAGGGCCATTCGCATCGGGAGGCACAGGAACACCACGGGTATTATGAACCACAGGCATATCCGATACGAATGGAACAACATTACCTAAGAATTCCATCAGACGACGGACACCCATATCCTTACCTGCACATACACAGAAAACAGGGAACATACCACGTGTCGCCAATCCCTTACGGATACCTTCACGCATTTCATCTTCAGTCAATGATTCCGATTCAAAGAACTTTTCCATCAGTGTCTCATCATTTTCAGCAGCAGCCTCTACCAAAGCTTTATGCATTTCCAATGCCTTTTCTTTCTCAGAATCAGGAATCTCTTCAATTGTAGGAGCGCCCCCTTCAGGTCCCCATGAATATTTCTTCATCAACAGCACGTCAATGAGTTCATGAAAATTAGGTCCCGTTTCAAGAGGATACTGCACGGGAACTACCTTGGAGCCATAAATGCTACGCAACTGTTCGAGCACATTGTCATAGTCACATTTCTCATTATCAAGCTGATTGACCAAAAAGATAACCGGCTTGCCCAGCTTTTCAGTATAACGGAAGTGGTTCTGAGTACCTACTTCGGGACCGTATTGTCCATTCAGCAGCAAAATAGCAGTATCGGTTACATTTAGCGCGGTTATGGCAGCCCCTACGAAGTCATCACTACCCGGACAGTCAATTATATTTAGTTTTTTTCCATTCCACTCTACATGATAAACGGTAGAGAACACTGAATAACCATATTCTTGCTCTACCGGAAAATAATCACTAACCGTGTTTTTGGCAGTAATTCTGCCACGACGTTTTATAATACCACTCTCAAAGAGCAAAGACTCTGTGAGGGTGGTTTTACCTGAGCCATCATTGCCAAGAAGTGCAATGTTTTTAATTTCGTTAGTCTGATATACTTTCATGATATCTAAGGTTTAATTATTAACAAACGGATATGTGTTTCATATCTCCTAAAAATGTGGAGCGCAAATTAGAAAATAAAGAGAAAAAAAGCAACTCAAAGGATAGTGTTACTAAACTATGTTTTACGGCAGATATAAAAAGGCCATAGGCTTATGTCTTCACATTCTTGGTGTTAGTAGGCTTTAATTTGTCTGATAAGCCCTTTTTTTATAGCTTTGCTGAAAATTTTAAATTTATGGCAGGTATTTATCTTCATGTCCCTTTTTGCAAACGACGTTGCATTTATTGCGATTTTTTCTCTACGACTCAAAGCGAAAGAAAAACAGCCTATATACATGCAGTATGCAGTGAATTGGAAATGCGAAAAGAATACCTTGGCGGTGAAACGATTGAAACCATTTATTGGGGAGGAGGCACTCCTTCTCAGCTTGATAAAGAAGACTTTGAGACTATCTTCTACTATCTACATAAGAACTATTCCATCAGCAGTCATCCCGAAATAACCCTTGAAGCCAATCCTGACGATCTGACCCCGGACTATATCGCTATGTTACGTACCCTACCCTTCAATCGGCTGAGTATGGGCATTCAAACTTTTAACGAATCCATTTTGAAAGTACTGCAACGCCGTCACACCGCCCGGCAAGCCATCGAAGCTTTCCAGAACTGCCGTGCCGCCGGGTTTCAGAATATCAGCATTGACCTGATGTATGGCCTGCCCGGAGAAACCTTGTCAACCTGGCAACAAGATTTGGATCAAGCCCTTTTATTACACCCCGAACATCTATCGGCCTATCACCTGATATACGAAGAAGATACCGTATTGTGGAAGCTGCGTGAACAGCATAAAGTGGAAGAGGCGGACGAAGACTTAAGCGTTTCCTTATTCAGCACACTGATAGACCGGCTGACCTCCGAAGGGTACGATCATTATGAGATTTCCAATTTCTCGCTGCCGGGCCTTTACTCACGCCACAATTCCAGTTACTGGACAGAGAAAAAGTATTTGGGCTGCGGCCCTTCCGCCCACTCATACAATGGCGTTTCCCGCCAATGGAATGTCGCCTCACTGGATACCTATATAAAAGGAATCTCCGCAGGGACACCCGTTTTCGAAATAGAAGAATTGGATTTATATACCCGGTATAACGACTTTGTCATTACCCGCATCCGCACGGAATGGGGTATGCCATTGTCAAAGCTACGTGATGAATTTGGAGAAAAGTTGTACGACTACTGTCTCCGCATGGCTGCTCCGCATTTAAAGCAAGGTACATTAGAACTTGTCAATGATATATTGAAACTCACCCGCAAAGGCATCTTTATTTCTGACGGGATCATGAGCGACATGCTTTGGACAGACTGAAAAGAATCATCATTCAGGCTCACCTGCAAAATCAGAGAGGAAGTGTGCATAAAGGATTGGTACACTCACGGAATATAACCTCAACAGGCAGTGTACTAAATAATTCATATCAACTCATTTAGTACACTATCATTCCTGCCCCCAACATTTGAATTATTGACCCCCCAATGAAATTTGGAAAGGAGAAGCCGGCAAGCCGGCCATATTTCTCAAATTCGCATGAACCGGATTATCATCCCAACCATAACGTACCGTCACTGGATGAGGGATACCTTTATGCCATACCGCCACCTGATTCCCATTAACGACAACTGCTTCTGCCCATTGAAAATGTCCATCGGCACCGGCTATCGCAAATCCCTTCAATTCATCTACCACCCGTAATTTATCAGTTCCCGCTTCAAAAGAAAGAATAGCCTTTCCTTCATGATTGACAGTCATGCCCGTACACATGGGCCCGTTGTGCACACTCTTTTTATCACCATACACCCCTTTTCGCCAACAGGGAGATACGTCTTGCCAGTTCTTTTTTATTCAATGGATGAATATCGTTCCACTCGCCCAAATCAATCGCTACCGCTAAAGCTGCATTCGGGACTTTCAACGCTACTTGCCGTTGCGCTTCACGCAAAGCCGCCCAATTACTTTCTACCGGCTCCGGATGTGTCTGCATGAAATTGGCCAACTGTACAATGAAGAAAGGCAATTCTTTATCAGCCAGTTTCTCACGCCAGTCAATAATCATGGCAGCCAGCAATTCCTCATATTCATTAGGACGGCCCGTATTCGTTTCTCCCTGATACCACAACGCACCGGTAAAGGTCAGATTACGCAGAGGAGAAATCATGGAATTATACATGCCGGTAGGAACATTCTGAAAAGAGACACTGTTGGTGCGTGCAGGCATCTCACAGCCTAATTGATATTTCCAGCGGCTGGACAAACGGACTGTATCTATCCCCCATGCCAGACAATAAGGTTTATCGGGCACAAAACTGGCGGCCCCTCCGTAATTAATCAGCCGGACAGTCACCAGATTCTCACCGGGTTTCAATATAGAAGCCGGCACCCGATAAATACGCGGCGGATACTGATAGAAAGTGTTACCTACAAAAATCCCGTTCACAAACACCGAATCGGCATCCACCATGCACCCCAAACGAAGAACAGCCTCTTTTCCGGCTTGTTCCGCTGATACATTCACTTTCTGACGGAACCAATGAGAGCCACTCACCGGATATCCATTCTTTCTTCCCCATTCCTTGGAAAACATATCTACAGTCTGCCAGTCCGTATCATCCAGTTCCGGACGATTCCAGCATATCCCGTCATGAAGTCCCCGGTCTCCTTTGTACAAAGCGGTATCCCAAAAACGGTTCATCATCTGTCCCGAACGGTTGCACAACTCACGATACTCATCCGAATCAAACAAATCACGCTCGTGCAACTGACGCGGAAACTTCTGCAAGGCCTCCTCACTCATCCAAGCCTCGACGGAACTTCCCCCCCAACTGGAGTTAACAATGCCCACAGGTACTTGCGTCTCCCTATACATCTCCTTGGCAAAGAAATAAGCCAAAGCAGAGAAAGAAGGAGCAGTTTCTTTAGTCAGCGGCATCCAGTCCGCTCCCGGCAAATCGTCTTTAGGTCCATGCAAATCATTGCCTAAAGGAATCTTCACATACCGTATCATCGGATTCTCATCCCTTGCTATTTCCTCGGCAAATTTATCAGTCACCCGTCCGGCGGTCAATTCCATGTTAGACTGTCCGGAGCAAAGCCAGACATCACCCACTAGAATATCTTTCAACCGGATATCATTCACGGTCATTTCAAAAGGGCCGCCTGCCTTCATGGGAGGCAGCTCCACCAGCCACTTACCATCTTCCCCGGCTACCGTACTGAATTTCTTCTTTTTAAAAACAACGGTCACATTCTCTCCTTTATCGGCATTTCCCCATATTTTAACGGGCCGCTCACGTTGCAATACCATACCGTCCGATAGGATGGCAGGCAATTTCACCTTTGCTTCGGTCCATGCGGAAAATGCACAAAGAACCGACATTACTAAAGCTAACTTATATTTCATGTTTCTTATAAAGTTAAAAACCGTAATTTATTTATTGAACCCACTCTCTGGGGACATTCATAGTTCGAGATTTCCAACCGGAAGCGTTTCATATCCTCCAACTCGTGTACAGGACGTTCTATGCCAGCCGGGATAGGCATCCCTGAGAAAGTCTGGAAATAAAGCAGACAAGCATCTTTCCACCACACGGCGTCACGCATCTGGATTTTCAATTTCGACTGCACTTCCCTGAACCGGCGTACATCTACAAAAGGTTCCACACTGTCCCATACTTCTTGAAAACCACGTACCTGCCGCACACCTCTATCGTATGCATGGCACAACTCCCCCCAAAGCGTACGTCCGCTTTTCATCTGATGCTGCCAAGGCACATGATGGAACCAAAGCAAATAAATCTCGGGGCAAGTTGCCTTGTCATTGTAAATCTGACGAAGTGAATCGGGATACTGAGAAACGGCATCACTCCCTTTGCTGCTACGGTCGAAACCGATTCCCTCCTTATCTGCCTTATGATAATAAGAAGGTAGCCAGTCCGGACGAGCACCGGGCACACTACACCACGGTTCAGGTCCATAATGGTGCCCCCATGCAAACTGATGATGCAGCCCCAACGGCATCATATAATTCACCACCGCCTCCCGGCTCTGCAACATCATCTCTTTGACCGGACGGACAAATGCCGGCTGGGAAGTAAACGTCTGCCGCAACCACTCATCCGCAATCCGGTCTGAAGTCAGCGACGGATTCCATGCCAACCGCCCGAAAGCATACCAATTGGCTTGTGCAAAATGGTGTCCACACCAATTCACATCCGTACCGATGTTTGCCACACCCGCCACAGCTTTCAACCTATCCGGACGTACTTCACCGAAAAACTCCTCCCATAAAGGAGCCAAATAGGCCAGATGATTGGAAAAGCCTAAATACTCCTGAGTGATTTGAAACTCCACCATCATGGAAGTCTGCTTCATAGCCGTGAACAAAGGACTATAAGGTTCACGAGGCTGGAAATCTATCGGTCCGTTCTTTATCTGTACTATTACATTGTCATGAAACTGCCCGTCTAAAGGCATAAACTCCAAATAGGCCTGCTTGGCACGGTCACTGTCGGTAGGACTATAGACAAACGCCCTCCACATCACGATTCCTCCGTAGGGTTTCAACGCATCCGCCAGCATATTCGCTCCTCGGCATGAGTACGCCCGAAATCACATGGTCCCGGCTGCCCCTCCGAATTGGCCTTTACCAAAAAACCGCCAAAATCAGGTATCAACGTATAGATTTCTTTCACTTTCCGCCTCCACCACCGGATGACCTCCTTGTCCAACGGATCTGCCGTATCCAACTTGCCCAACTGGATAGGAGATGCAAAATTAACCGATAAATAGACCTTTATACCATAAGGCCGGAAGACATCAGCCAATGCCTTGACTTTCTCCAGACTGCCGGTTGCCAGCACTTGGGGCGAGGCATTGACATTATTCAGCACCGTTCCATTAATACCCACAGAAGCATTGGCACGGGCATATGCCTCGTAACGTGGTGACAAAGTTCCGGGAAGTTCTTCCCAATTCCACAAAGAACAACCAGCATAACCACGCTCCACCGTACCATCCAGATTATCCCAATGGTTCAAGATGCGAAGATCATACACAGATTGTTCAGTAACCGACAGAGGTACTGTGACCTGCCCCGCCGCCTGCATACGCAACAGACTATAAACACCATAAAGCAATCCTGCCTCGGTGGATGAAAGAATACGGACCTGATGTTCCGAAGAAGTGATAGCAAACCCATCCCCCTGCCCTGTCCTCTTTTTCTCCAAAAGTACAGGCTCTCCCTTCCAGGCGTTTTTCAACTCAGCAATGGCAACGGCTATGGTGGGTGACACTTTTCCTTTATATATAACTTCCACCTCCGCACCTTCCACCGGGCGCATCACCGGCAACCACAAGCGGCTACCGTCTTCTTCTGCCGGACGGGCATTGTCCGGTCGTGTACCGGCCTGCAACATTCCTGCCGCCAACCACCCGCACATTATTCCTATCCAAACCGTCAATCTTATATTTTTCATTGTCCATTCAGTTTATTTCTCCGGCAAGGAGATTCGTCCATAAACAGATAACTATCCTCATAACCGCCATAATCCACCACAATCTTTTCAAATACGATGGCAGGCTCCACCGGTTTCAGAACCAATGTATAGGTTCCGTCCGCACGGTCGGGCAGGCTCAACTTCACCCGGGTCTTCACCACCCGACGGGCCACTGTGGGATACAGTACGCGATATACATTATCCGGATGCTCGTTCAACTCCGCATTGAAACAGACAGTCTGCTCCTCCCCTCCTTCAAAACCTACCGTGTAGCGATGACCTTCCCGTCTGAGGAAGGGCAGGGTGGATTTCACAACGACATACACATTTACCGTATCTACTTTTTGCGGTATTTTCATTTTATAAGAGAGCGAAGCTCCCTCAGCAGACTGTGTATAAGGCATCAAAGCCACTCCGCTCAGCGTACGTCCCATGTGCGGTATGACTGTCCAGGCAGTTTCCGGTGCCGCAGATGATGCAAAATAATGCTCCGCCTCCATGGAAACCACCCCTTTGTCACCGGCAAACAAATACCCTCCTACAGCCTGTTCCGGTTGCTCTATCCAGTAAACTTCCGGCAAACGGTCGGCAGGGAAATCATCGTTCCACGAAGTATAGCCTATATGTTTCTGCGTCATCATTCCGTTCCACTTGCCTCCCGACATTTCTTCGTTGTATTCCCTGCACAATTCCGCATCGCGCCTAAACGCCTTCTCCACCTTGTCGGCCCACTCATTCGCCTGCGGATTGTTCTCCTGGTACAATTTGTGATTCATGGCTTGTGCATAGTACATTTCATACAGATTGGCCATCGCCTGCACAGGAAAAAGAATCAGTTGGCGATAAGCATCCCTGTAAGCGGCCTCCAGTTTCAAATACTGCCGCAAGGCTTCCGCCTCCAGCTTCACATATTCATCGGCCACCTGCCTCCATTCCCCCGAAGCCAAGTGATAAGTATCCTTATCCAGCATCTCGGGAGTCACGCGTCCATTGTACTTGCAATACAGGTTCAGGATACGCATGGCCTCATCCGCCTGTTCCTCACCGAACTGCTGCGCACAGAACGCTCGTGTATGCTCCAACAGATTCCCTGCCGCATAGCGTTCCGGATTCCAAGCCATATTCATAAAAAGAGTGATAGGATACTCCATCGGCTTCAAATCACCCACATTCAATATCCAAAGCTTATCCACCCCATAGCTGTAAGTCAACTGAAGCTGTTCCCACATATTTTGTACAGGAGTTACATTCAACCATTTGGAATTACGGGGAGCCCCCACATAATCTACATGATAATACATCCCCCATCCGCCGGAATGCTTCCGCTCCTTTGCATCCGGCAACCGGCGCACATCCCCCCAGTTGTCATCACTCAGCAACATAATCACATCATCGGGCACACGGAGTCCCATGTCATAATAGCGTTGCACTTCTTTATAAATAGCCCATACCTGCGGACGTTTCTCCGGTGCTTTTCCCGTCACTTCCTTGATAATACGACGCTGATTCCGGAATATCTTCTCCATCAGGCGCATGTTTTCCTCATCACGCGGCACATATTTGTCATCTTCTCCTTCCTTTCCACCCATCGGAGTATCACCGTCACCTCTCATACCAATGGTAATCAAATCTTCCGTATCGGCCGCACGCTCCATACCTTCACGGAAAAAACGGTCAATCACTTGCTGGTTGGAAGCATAGTCCCATGCCCCATATTCGCTGCGCTTCCTCACCCATTCCTGATGATTGCGTGCCATAGGCTCATGGTGTGAGGTTCCCATTATAATCCCCATCTCATGGGCGGTCTTGCTGTTCTCCGGATCATCCGCATAAAAACTCCAACCCCACATGGCAGGCCACATAAAGTTACCGCGCAGACGCAAAATCAGTTCGAACACACGGGCATAAAAACGATGATCACCATAATTCGTGCCATAAGTGTGTTTCACCCACCCGGTCAGGCAAGGAGCCTCGTCATTCAAAAAGATACCCCGATACTTTACCGCCGGTTCTCCCGCCGTATAACTTCCACGCATCATCGAAAGATTCTGCCGGGGCATCACCGGCACATCCGCCCAGTCGTACCACGGCGAAACACCAATCTGTTCCGAAAGCTCATAAATCCCATAAATCGTTCCGCGTTTGTCACTTCCAGCAATGACAAGCGCTTCATTCACTCCGTTCAAGGGAGCAGACACCACAGTCATCAGGTATTTCTCATTCTTGCCCTCCAGCAATGAAGCATCTATCTTTTTCGCCTTTACCAATTCCCGGATATAACGGCTTTTCAACGTACCTACCATAATCATGCGCTTTACACCGGGAGTATAGCATAACCCGGCAGCCCGGCCACTCACCCGTTTAAAGTCATTCTGAAGATTCCTTACCGCTATCATCACACCGGCATCCTCCTGCTCGTCCACCAATATTTCATTGGCCACTCCGTTTTCCATCAGAGTGAAACGGTCGGGAGCCAGCCGGTCAAAAGTAATCCCTTTATGATCTATAGCTCCTACATTCAGGCACAAGGTGGAGAACAAGAATATCCCCACGCATTTTTTTAGTTTCATTCTATTCACTTTTTAGTTACCGTATTCAAAATAATCTATATCCACATATCCTCCCAAATCTTTAGTAGCATAATTAAAAATAGCAAACTTGCTTCCCATAAAGAATTTGGTATAATCAAAAACCATTTTACAAGGCTCCCCTATTCGTTTCCACGTTTTCTTGTCATAACTGTAGTAAAAAGTGGCTTCATCTTTTTTATCGGCAAAGTCGCCCTCCATACGAAGATAGACCACCTCTTTTTCACAATCTATGCGTTCCTTCTCCAGTACTTCCACAGCAGTCACCCTTTTTTCCCGGTCCGAAAGACTGACAGACTGATGTGACATCACCCACTGCTTTTTCCCGTTCTCCATGACCACAGCCAGCACTCCGGACAACCCATTAAAAGCACTGAAGCCCGCAACATCCCCTTCTTTCATCTTCGAGACATCCATAGCTACCACACCGCTGCATTTCGGCCCGCTCATACGCTGGGTCAAGGTATTGGGAGCCAGAAACACATTATCCACCACCCTTCCGGTCCTCAACCGCAGGAAACCCGGACGCTCTGTCAGCGACCAGCAATTGTCCAACGGATTATGGTTCCACTGCCAGTTCAAGCTCAACCGGTCGGTGTCGAAATCATCACTTCCCATGATACTTCCTTTACACTTCTCTCCGGAAGCAGGCATCTCCATACACTCGGGCACACGTCCGTCCGCATCTCCCAGTATCGGCCAACCGTCTTCCCAGCGGCAGGGCATCAATGTGGGCACACGTCCTATGCCGCCAAAAAAAAAAAAAATAAAGCCATACCAGTTTCCGTCAGGAGTATCGACTATACAGCCTTGTCCCACGCCACCATATCCTTGAAATTCGGTTTCTAAAATCACCTTTTTCTCATACGGACCAGTTATCTGGTCGGCACGATAGCACACCTCACGACGCAACCGTCCGGGAATGCTCCAGTCCATGGAAATCATCATCACGTAATATCTGCCGTTATGCTTGAATGCCTGACTTCCTTCCAGAAGTCCCTGCTCGTCGGCATCCCGCTCGAATATCTTTTGGTCTATACCTCCCGGCTCCACATCGCTCAGGTCGCTCTTGAGCTGACGAAGTTGTCCGGTGCCATAAAACAGATAGACTTTGCCGTCATCATCAAAAAACAAAGAAGCATCATGATGATGAGGCGGACGGGAGACTAATGTCCATTCGCCCGCCGGATCTTCGGCGGTATAGATATAACCACGATGAGGTTCATCATTGGGTGAGAACCATACATAGAACCGTCCGTCATGATAGCGGATGCTGGAGGCCCATTGTCCGCGACCATATACCGTGCCTTCCTTCAAATCATAACGGGGCAAGTCAGTAAGTCGTTGAAACACATAACTGATCGTTTCCCAATGCACCAAGTCCTTTGAACGCATCACCGGACAACCCGGCATCAGGTGCATGGTGGTGCTTACCAGATAGTAATAGTTTCCCACCCTTATCATGGAAGGGTCAGGTACATCCGCCTCAATCACCGGATTATGGAAGATTTCCCGTTGTTGTGCAAACGCCCCCGACAAACCAATGAAGCAGGTAATAATAATAATGATCTTCTTCATTTCTTTTTCTACTTTCTATTTTTGAACAAATGAGGCACAAACCGGTACAAGCAACGACGCCATGTCAACCACTCGTGTGCCGTGCCCTGCGATTCGTAATAGTCCACATGAATACCTATTTTGCGCAAAGACTCTGCCAGTTTTCGGGTACCGAACTGTTCTTCCGTTCCGCATCCCAAAAACAAGTAATGTACCTGCTTGTTAAACTTGCCGGCATCAGCAAACACACCGTCAAAGCAAGTCTTCACATCCAGTCCGAAGATAGCACCGCTGAATGCGCCAATATACGAAAACTTGTCCAGATGAGGCAATGTGGTAGTGAGAGTCTGATGACCCCCCCATGACAATCCTGCCATTGCACGATGTTCACGATCAGTATAAGTCCGGAACGTCCTGTCAATCATCGGTATCAAGTCCTCCAGCATCACCCTGTAAAAAGAGGCACCATACAAAGCTCTCTCCTCATTCACATCCTTCCCTTTGCGAGGAATGAAAGGAGCTTTCACATCCCCACTGTCCATCACAACAAGCATCGGCACACATTGCCCGGAGGCTATCAGGTTATCCATAATATGTTGCATACATCCCTGTGCCGACCAGCCCGTCTCATCCTCGCCCATGCCATGTTGCAGGTAAAGTACCGGATAACGTTTTTTCACCTTGGTTTCATATTCAGCCGGAGTATAGACCATGCAACGGCGGAATTCCTTTGGCTTCCGAATAATAAGTACACGAGCGCACCTGCCCATGAGGTACTCCCTGCTGAGGACGATAGTAATCACCTTCCACTCCCTCGGGAACCTCTATCCCACTCGCCATACGGCAACAACCAAAGAAAGTGTAACTGGACGGATCGGCCACCTGCACCCCGTCCGCTATCAAAAAATAATAATGGAATCCTACGACCAACGGATCGGTCTTTACTGTCCAGAAGCCATCCGCGTCCTTCTGCATGTCATACTTCTTACCGCAACAGTCTACCTGAAGCCTTCCGGCTTGCGGAGCATAGAAACGGAAGTGGGCGCAATGCTCCTCGTCCAGCCGCGGATACTCGTAACCCGGAATATTGGTAGATGCGGCCTGCGTCCTGTCTTTCACCTCTTGCTCTGTCATTTCCTGCCGGCTGAATTTCCACCAGTCAAAATGAAACAGTTCACATCCTTTCCTGCCTTTGAACACAAAATAGACATCATGCACACCCGTCACAGGAACCGTTACATCCGCCTCTATACTTGTCCAACATTCCCATCCTCCGGTATGAGGAACCCTCATTTCAGCTATCAGCGTCCCGCCGATGCTGTCGGTCCTAATTTCTATCCACCCGCCACGAAGGGCACTGGCAACAGACACACAAAGACACTTGGGCGACAAATCTTCAAAATCCACCTCGCGTACCTTTATATAATCCCCGTCATGAATTCCGGATACATACACCCCCGTCTTTGCATTCCATTCCGACTTTACTCCCTCGGAGAAAGCTATCGTTTCCGCCTCCACACGTTGATAAGGAGTCAGTGTGCCTACCGGCGACACCCCTTCTGTCGTCGCATTAATTATCGGGAAAGTACCATCGGGGTTGTAACTGAACTGCTCCACTGCCACGCTACGTCCGAAACCACCCCCACCGGGTAATTTCCCGGTGTGATAAAAGAAATAAGAATTACCTTTATAATCCGTCACTCCACAGTGATTGGTAAACGAACCGGTATCTTGCAACGGCATAATTTCTCCCATATACTTCCAAGGTCCTGTCGGAGTGTCACTCATCGAGTAAGCGATGTGTTCGGGTACTCCGCCGGCTGCATACGACAGATAATATGTACCGCCACGCTTGTGCAACCACGGACCTTCCGTATAGATGTCCTTGTATTTCTTTCCTTTCTCCCGTTTGTCCGGCCCCGGAGAACCAAAACTCTCTATAGTCTGCTCCACCTTGGACACCTCACCATCCAGCGAAACCATATCGGCATTCAGCTTGGCATAGTAAACATTCGGATTTCCCCAATATAGATAAGCCTGCCCGTCATCGTCCACAAAAACCGTGGGATCAATAAAATCCCAGCTACCTTCGTAAAGCGGTCTGCCGATAGCATCCTTAAAAGGGCCGGTAGGCGAATCACCCACCGCCACACCGATAGCCATCGTGTTTGTCAACTTGGAATGCAGACACACATACCAATAGAATTTCCCGTTGCGTTCGATACATTGCGATGCCCAGGCACGATCGTCCGCCCAGTCGAAAGACTCGATGGCAAGCGGAGAACCGTGATCGGTCCAGTTCACCATATCTTTAGTAGAATAGACGCGCCACTCCTGCATCCAGAAAAAATCGGCATGGTCCTCATCGTGTCCCGTGTAAACATACAAGGTGCCATCGTGCACCATAGGTGCCGGATCAGAAGTATAGCAAGTCTGCACAATCGGATTCTGCGCCTGCAACACTCCGGCAAGCAACAGGGACAAGCCACTCATCATACATTTCCGGATACCGGATAAATCACATTCAAGTTTCATATTCATGGTATTAAATTCACAAGGCTGTTTTTACGTTCCGTTCTTCACTGCTCAACAAGAGCAAAGGTAAGGACATTCGCCTTATATCGGAGTGTAACCATGTTACATAGTCCTTTTTCCATGTTACAAACCTGCCCGATATGGCACAAAGTACCGAAATTACTTCCTTATTTATTAGGCTATATATTCTTTTTTGAATTATTTTTGTGCACCTGAATTTACTGGGATATTTATATTATGATGAAACATACGATTCTTATACTATTTCTTTTTCTGTCTTTGTTGTGCCACGGACAATCGTACAAATTCTTCACAACAGACAGGGAACTTTCCAGCAGTCTGATCAACAAAATATATCAGGACCGGAACGGCATGATATGGATTGCCACCGAAGACGGACTGAACCGCTATGACGGAGCCAAGTTCATCACCTACAAGCATGACCCGGAAAACGAGTACTCCCTCTGCCATAACTACGTACGAGTGCTGTACGAGGACAGCAAAGGACGGTTGTTCGTAGGAACCTATAACGGTATACAGCTATACGATCCGGAAACCGACAGCTTCAGCGCGCGGGCGCAATGGGAAGATGGAAAGACTTTTGACAGCAATATCATGTCCATTCTGGAACGTAGGAACGGAGAAATATGGGTATCGGGAAACAACTTGTGTACCATAACCATCACACAGGGGAAACTGACTGCACACAAACTGGACTTACCTATCCCCACCCAAATGACAGACTACATGATAGAGGACAGACAACACAATCTTTGGGTAACACAGGGTGAGAATGGTATCTACCGCCTCTCTGCGGACAATAAAAGCAAGCACTTTCTGAAACAAGAGAAGGGAATGACCATTGTAGACCTCTATGAAGACAACTACGGAGACATCTACCTAGCAACCATAGGCAAAGGATTGCTGAAATATAACCAACCAGCAGAAGAGTTCATTCCTATCCTTTATAAAGGAAAACAAAACCTGCCTATCAAATCCATCTGCCAGATAAGCCAAAACGAGCTTTGCCTGGGCACGGACGGGAAAGGCACCAAGATTTTCAACATCCCCAAACAGCTCATCACGGATTACCCTTTTGATAATAATTACCTCGACTCCGGTACCTCCAAAGTACACTCCGTCCTGAAAGACAATGCAGGAAACCTATGGATAGCCATTTACCAGAAAGGGGTTATGATGATTCCCGCACAGCCCAACAGTTTCAAGTACATAGGCTACAAATCAATAAACAAGAATATCATCGGCTCCAACTGTATCACCTCACTCTGCCGCGACCACGAAGGCATATTATGGATAGGTACTGACAACGACGGCATATACGGCATCACCACAGAACTGAAGCAAAAAGTCCATTATGCCCCACATGACAGCCCCTCTTCGGTTCCTTCCACCGTTTTCGGCCTGTATGAAGACTCTGAACATAATCTGTGGTTCGGATCCTATACCAACGGACTAGGCAGACTGGATAAGAAAACAGGACAGTGCAGCTATCTGCAGAATCTGACAGACAAGAATGGAAACCGTATCCAACGCGTGTATGATCTGGTTGAAGACCAGGACAAACGACTCTGGATAGCCACCATGGGAGCCGGACTTTTCTATTATGACTTGAAGACAGGACAGTCTGTATATGACCCTAAATTCAATGCTGCCACCAAAAAATATAAATGGATAAGCTGTCTTTTGTATGCCGGTGACAACCACCTTTATGTAGGAACGTATGACGGAATAAGATGTATAGACCTGAGTACCGACGACTTCAAGACTGAAGAAATCCTGTCCAGACACATCATCCACTCCCTTTATGAAGACCCCCAAGGCAACATCTGGATAGGCAATTCCGAAGGACTGGCGGAATGGAATCCCCAAACCCAGCAACTAAAGACCTACACCACCGCCCACGGACTATCCAGTAACGCCGTATATGCTATCAAAGGAGACGGGCAGGACAACTTATGGATAAGCACCAATGCCGGAATGTCACGTTTTAATCTGAATACCCACACGTTCAGCAATTTCTATGCAGACGACGGTCTGCAAGGAAATGAATTCAGCAAAAACGCCTCTTTTGCCGACCACAACGGCATACTCTGGTTTGGAGGTACAAACGGAATTACCTATTTCAATCCTCAAGAGATTACGAATCCCGCAAAAAAATGGAACGTACGCATCATCGACTTTTATCTGCACGACCAGCCCATAAGGAAAGGAATGTTGTCGGGCGGAAAAGAAATCATAAACACCTCCGTCTTTGAGGCCCGGGATTTCCACTTGTCACATAACGACAACGCTTTCAGCATCGAGTTCTCTACCCGCGAACTAAATAATTCCGAACGTATCACGTATCTATATACCATAAACAACACTCCCTGGGTCAAACTTCCCAAAGGAGTCAACCGGGTGTCATTCAGCGACCTTCCCCCCGGCGATTATCATTTCCGGATCAAAGCCGAAGATTATCTGCTGGAATCCGACACCGATGAAATCACCATTCACATCGCACCGGCATGGTGGGCATCGGGCTGGGCCATGCTGATCTATGCCTTATTGGCAGTAGCAGCCGTCTATGGCATCATCCTGCAAATGAGACACCGTTACCGCATAAGGCAGGAAATGATGCAACATATCCATGCCGAACAGATAAACGAAGCCAAGCTACAGTTTTCATCAACATCTCCCACGAGATACGTACTCCGATGTCACTCATCATCAGTCCTTTGCAAAAACTGATGACAAACGATACAGACCACGAACGGCAAAAGAACTACCGCATCATCTGGCGCAATTCCGAAAGAATCCTGCGGCTGGTAAACCAATTGATGGATATACGCAAGATAGACAAAGGACAGATGTCACTCGTTTTCCGTGAAACCGAAATGACCGGATTCATTAATGATTTGTGTGAAACCTTTACAGAACAAGCGAACAAAAAACAAATTACTTTGCAGTTCCACCACGAGGGCGCCGACCACTTAAAATTGTGGGTGGACCCGGTGAACTTCGACAAAATTATCCTGAACATCCTGTCCAATGCCTTCAAATTCACCCCCGAAGGAGGCAGTGTGGACATACGGCTACGCACCGGTAAGGACTCCACCCTGCCGAAACCATTGCAACAGTATGCCGAAATCACCGTGACCGACAGCGGAATAGGAATCGCCCCCAAAGAAACAGAACACATATTCGAACGCTTTTACCAGATACGGAATAGCCAAAACAACTCAAACATAGGTACCGGTATCGGGCTGCACCTCACCCGCTCACTGGTGGAACTTCATCATGGAGACATCCGTGTAGAAAATAATCCGGACGGACAACCGGGATGCAGCTTTATCATCCGTATGCCTCTGGGATGCGCCCATCTGCGCAAAGAAGAAATGGAAGCCGACAAAGCTCCTCTCTTCCACACTCCGGCTCCGGTCCTCCCTGTTCCTTATGAAACCGAGGAAGAAGAAAACGGAAAAACACGAACCAAAACGAAATACAAAGTACTGGTGGTAGAAGACGATGAAGATATACGCCGCTATATCTGCCGTGAACTGGCAAGCGATTACCATACCCTAGAAAGCTGCAACGGCAAGGAGGCACTGGAAAGCATCTTCAATAAAACCCCGGACTTGGTAATAAGTGATGTCATGATGCCCGAAATGGACGGACTTACCTTATGCCGCAAAATAAAGCAAAATGTGAACCTGAACCACATCCCGGTAATACTGCTCACCGCCAAGACACGGGAGGAAGACAATCTGGAAGGTCTGGAAACAGGAGCCGACGCCTACATGACCAAACCTTTCCATATAGAGATATTGAGGAAAACGGCCGCCAACCTGATCCGCAGTCGTGAACGGCTACGCAATACCTATACCGGACAACAGACCCAAGGGGATAAGATACAACCAATAGAAGTACAGTCCCCCGATGACAAACTGATGGAACGAATCATGCGGGTCATCAACGAAAACCTGAGTAACCCGAACCTCACCGTGGAGATGATTACCACCGAGGTAGGCATTAGCCGCGTGCACTTGCACCGTAAACTGAAAGAACTGACCAACCAGACCACACGGGATTTTATCCGGAACATCCGACTGAAACAAGCGGCAGAGCTGTTGTCGAAGAAACGGTACACCATAGCCGAAGTGGCGGACTTGACCGGATTCACCAATCCCAACAATTTCTCGACCGCTTTCAAGGATCTGTACGGAATGCCTCCCAGCATGTACATGGAACAGCATTTGAAACAGGATAAGAATAAGGAAGAGGCTGTCTCAAAATAGAGTTGAGATGGCCTCTTTTGTTTCATCTCCAATTGAAGTCATTTGGATTTTCTCAAAAAGGAGTTTATAAACTTACTTTTGAAGGTTTCATCCTTTCAAACTTTTTTTTTCGTTGCCATAAGCCCCCTAAGAGGCTACTTTTGCAAGATTATGTGCAATGGCCAGCAGGCCGAACTCAATTTCAACCTTCTTAAGCCCACGAAGATGGAACCTCTTGAAGTGCTTGTTGTTCTTGAGGTTTCCAAATACGGCTTCCACATCCTGCGGTCGCTGGCTGCGATATTTCAGGCCTTCATCAGAGAGCAGTTTTTCACGTTCCCTTTCCTTGATTTTCCTCAGACGATGGTTTACCTGCACAATTCTTTCCGACCGGCTTCTGTGACACCGACATCTTAGCGGGCAGCCTTTGCAGTTACGTGCCCTGTATCTTGAGATGGTCTGCACAAAACCGTTGTCTGTTATCCGCCTTGCATCGGAGAGTCTTTCCATTCTCTGTCCCATCGGACAGTACATGCCGTCGGTTTCTTCATTATAATAAAAGTTGGCAGAGAGAAACGGGTCGTTCCGGAAGTTCCTTTTCTGTTCCTTATGAAAATTGTTGTACTTTATAAAGGTTTCAATGCCATGTCTGAAGGCGTACAGATAGTTCTCCTCGCTTCCGTATCCGGCATCACAGACAGATACGTCAGGGTATCTGCCGTAAAGGGAATGGAAATTATCCATATGCAGGGGATAGGTGGAGGTATCACCGGCACACTGATGGATGGTATAGTTCAGAATGAACTGTCTGTTGGTACTGATCTGGGGATTATATCCGGGTTTGAGCTGTCCGTTCCTCATGTGGTCCTCTTTCATGCGCATGAAAGTAGCGTCATTGTCTGTCTTTGAGTAGCTGTTGCGTCCGTCAAGTATCTTTCCCTGTGATTCATATTTCCTGAGCTGTTCGGGCCATGACTTCCTTACACGTCTTACCTTCGCTTTCATTTTCCTGTCTGCATCCACTCCGTTCAGGGCATCATCTATCTGGCAAAGTGCCTTTTCCACTTTCTCCGGAGTGATATCCTGATATGTGATGGGTGCGGAATCACGCAGTTCCTGCTTGGTGACGGACTCGGCGTACTGCCATATCTCTTCAAGCTGTTCCGCGATTCTGGATATACGCGTATGTATGGACTTACCCCAGACGAACGTATAACGGTTGGCATCCGCCTCCATCTTCGTCCCGTCGGTACAGGCCACATCCAGACTTACAAAACCTTCCGCCACAAGGAACTTTACGATGGTGGCAAATATTGTCTTGAGTACATCCTTCAGCCGGCTGCTGCGGAAACGATTGATGGTATTATGGTCAGGAGTCACATTGCCGGTAAGCCACATGAAGCGGATGTCATTGCGACAGAATTCTTCTATGCGACGGCTGGAATAGATATTACGCAGATAAGCATAGACCAGAATCTGAAGCATCATGCGAGGGTGGTATGCAGAACAGCCTTGGGGAGAATACCTGCGGTAAAGTTTTTCAAGGTTTATCTGTTCAATGATACGGTGAACAACCCGGACCGGATCGTTCTGGGGAATAAAATCGCCTAAACACGGAGGTAAAAGCAGATTATCGTTGGATGTATAACTTTTAAACATGATCTTTGGGATATTTTGACTTGATTCCCTAAGATACAAAAAATTAGGGAGACGGGCAAGTTCTGACTGAGCGAAGTTAGGACTTGCCCGATTTTTGCAACACAAAAAGGCCGTCTCATTTTGAGACAGCCTCTTTTCCACCAAGTACAGACCCAGTTTCCGCCGAATGCAAACTTTGCGGATACAATGGTATGAACAAATACACTTTTCCTACAAAACACTCTTACATATACCTATTTTACGAACCTTTCTTCAGTCCATTCAGCCGACATAACTCACTATTACACAATGTATAAGACTGACAGTAGTGCTTTTAGTCTGCTATCAGTTCTTTCAGCCGATGGAAAAATATTTCCCAAACTCTTTCCTTACTTCAAAACATATCCGACAGGAACAGACAGACCCATATCCACCAATCGCAAACTACAAGCAACAACAAGCTGTACAAGTATCCTTTGCCAGCCTGATGAATACCCTAATTCCTCTTGCAGGGCAGACGCATTAAAAATTATTGTCCCGTATCCCATGTTTGACAAATAGTTCATCATCCCGCTTTTAGTCTTTTCAGATTCATTGTTGTTGTTTTCTCTTAAAGCATAGTAAGCGCCATCTTTGTTGCCACCGAGAAGTTTCTGGCTGCATTTTTACCTTTTACTGTAGTCTTCTCTAACATCCAGTTGCCAATGAAGATTATTCTCAATAGACCAATGCTGCCTGATGGCAGATGCAATCTTCTCAGGTTGGGTATTATCAAGTGAAGTTACATAGTATCTGACCTCTTGAGTATATTCCACTATTGTTCTTATTGTTTTATCCGACAACAGACTTCAACCCCACAAGTTTCCTTGTTTTTCTCCATTTTCCATATCTGACTACAGTATCTGACTCAATCCTTTATCCGGCATTTTCCGACACATGCCTGGTGACTCTATTGATTATTTCATCTCTATCCTGATAATAGAATCTTTCCCCAGCCGGTTGATATTTTTTTATTCTCCTTTATAGCGATAATATAATTTGCATCATGCTCAATAATGGTCTGGGTTATATCTTTCTGGCACCCCATCGCGTCAATTGTAACAATACAACCACTTAGTTCCAAAGAGTTAATTAACAATGGAATAGCTGTAATCTCATTGCTTTTGTCATCTTTTCACCTTAAAGAAATTCCATTAGCGGCAGACCAGGCGGAAACCATCCATTATTTGAATCCTTCTTTTCCCCTAGTATGTTCTCCATCACATTGGCTTGGACCACGCGATTGCCATCTATAGCTACAACACCTTTCACCTCCAGTATCGTTTTACCCAATGACGGAAGATCAACTCAAAATAATCGGGCTTTATCATCTGAAGAATCTGTTAAAAGTATTGACTGGGGATGAACTCCAGACTGGGTATGCGACTCTTGATAGATCATTTTCGAATTGAAATTTCTTTTAAAGAGGCCCCACAGATTACAGCAGCAATGGATATATAGATACTAGTTTCCATTTTATGGACTCTCTTGCCATACTAGGATCTTCTATTTGTTTACAAAGGTCAATTATACCATTTTTCATGTTAGTTTATGTTTTAATATATCTTATAAGGATAAGAAAACAATCGATAAGCGATAAAACACAGAATAATCAATATAATAAAACAACAAGAAATAAGATAGTAAAAATAAATGCGTCTGCCCTATTCCTCTTGATAAATTTATCATTTCACTAAGGTGATGAAATTGCATCACTTTAGTGAAGAATTTTCATCACTTAAGTGATACCCTTCCCTTCATGAAACGATAAGTTTATCAGGAGGAAGCACCATTCGGCCTCGTGCGTGTTTCTCTTTGATAAAAAAGCCAGACGGCATGTCTGGCTTTTGACTTTAATTCGCTTTGACCTTTCAATTAATTGGCAGTAAATCGGTGTAATCGTTATCTTCTTCTCCTGTTGAAAGAATCAGCACGTCCTGCATCCATAGTTTTGGGTTCACCTTATTTTCCTACAGCATCCCATCAGTGAAAAGAAAAGCCGCTGCATCTTTGCCTCATAAGTGTATCCGGCAGACAGCTTTGAGTGATCCTTATAAGGCAGCCGACGAAACCTATTACAAAATACTCGTCCCGTGAAAGAACAGCAAGGGAAAGGAGTTCCGCAGGGATACCTTTGGGTGGTTGTGGGCATTTATCACCAGGATGATATACCTGCTCTATGATGACGGCTCCCGCTCTGAAAATAGTTATTCTTAACGAATTAGGCGGTTTCGGTATCATACAAAGCGACGGATACTCCGCCTCCGGAAGCTCGAAAGGGATGCTTATCCCCATATCACGCATTCCGTGCCTGCAACATATAAAACGGAAATTTATAGATTGCGGTGAGGATGACCCGGATGCAAAAAGAATCGTGGAGATGATAAACACACTTTATCAAAATGAACATAAGCATAAGATCGGGGTTGACGGATGGACGGTAGAACAGAATCTTGTCCATCGGAAAAAGTATGCGCCGGACATACTCGGAGAAATAAAAGATGTGCTTGATGATATAGAAGAACGGGAGATTTGTTGCCTAAGAGCGAACTGAAGGAAGCTATCACCTATCTTCGCAATGAATGGAATGCCGTGGTGGACATCTTTAATTATGGTGACACTGACCTGGACAACAATATAGTCGAACGGATGAACCGCTACATATCCTTATCAAGAAAAACTCATTGTTCTTCGGCAGCCATAAGGGGGAGCCGAAGGGGCGCCATACTCTACGATAGCACTTACTTGTAGGATGAATAAAGTGAATCTGTTTGAGTATCTCACGGATGTCATAAACAGAACTGCCGAATGGCAACCAGATACACCACTGGAAAAATACAAACTGCTTCCTGACAGATGGGAAAAGGCTAATGACTAAAAGGGATCATTAGACTTTTATTTTATACTATATAGAATCGCGGAGACGCTTACGCCGATGGAAAAATATTTCCCAAACTCTTTCCTTACTTCAAAACATATCCGACAGGAACAGACAGACCCCATATCCACCAATCGCAAACTACAAGCAACAACAAGCTGTACAAGTATCCTTTGCCAGCCTGATGAATACCCTAATTCCTCTTGCAGGGCAGACGCATTAAAAATTATTGTCCGTAAAGTTGTGACAAAAGGTTTTCATCCCATCCCGCTTTTAGTCTTTTCAGATTCATACTTCCTTTGTTGTTTTCTCATTCTTAAGCATAGTAAGCGCCATCTTTGTTGCCACCGAGAAGTTTCTGGCTGCATTTTTACCTTTTACTGTAGTCTTCTCGAAGGTAACATCCAGTTGCCAATGAAGATTATTCTCAATAGACCAATGCTGCCTGATGGCAGATGCAATCTTCTTAGGTTGGGTATTATCTAGTGAAGTTACATAGTATCTGACCTCTTGAGTATATATTCCCCTGTTGCGACTATTGTTCTTTCCGACTTTATCCCTACAACAGACTTCAACCCACAAGAAGTTTCTTCTTGAACATTTTCTCCATTATAGATCCATAACTGACTACAGTACAGTTTCTTTTCTCAATCCTTCCATATCCGGCATTTTCCGACACATGCCTGGTGACTCTATTGATTATTTCATCTCTATCCTGATAATAGTCAATGATTTGTTTAACCGGTTGATAATTTTTTCTTATTCTCCTTTATAGCGATAATATAATTTGCATCATGCTCAATAATGGTCTGGGTTATATCTTTCTGGCACCCCATCGCGTCAATTGTAACAATACAACCACTTAGTTCAAAGAGTTAATTAACAATGGAATAGCTGTAATCTCATTGCTTTTGTCATCTACTTCACCTGACCTAAAGAAATTCCATTAGCGGCAGACCAGGCGGAAACCATCCATTATTTGAATCCTTCTTTCCCCTAGTATGTTCATCACATTGGCTTGGACCACGCATGAGCTTGCCATCTATAGCTACAACACCTTTCACTCAGACAGACTCGTTTTGCCCAATTACGGAAGATCAACTCAAAATAATCGGGCTTTATCATCTGAAGGAATCTGTTAAAAGTATCATGACTGGGGATGAACTCCGGACTGGGTATGCGACTCTTGAAAAAGTCATTTTCGTTGCCAAATTCCTCAATTTCATTCAGGATTGGGCCCTGAATTACAGCAGCAATGGATATATAGATACTAGTTTCCATTTTATGGACTCTCTTGCGGTTCATACTAGGATCTTCTATTTGTTTACAAAGGTCAATTATACCATTTTCATGTTAGTTTATGTTTTAATATATCTTATAAGGATAAGAAAAACAATCGACACAGGCAGATAATAACACATTAATAATCAACAATATAATAAAACAACAAAAATAATATAGTAAAAATATAAATGCGTCTGCCCTATTCCTCTTGATAAATTTATCATTTCACTAAGGTGATGAAATTGCATCACTTTAGTGAAGAATTTTCATCTTAAGTGATAAAACTTACCCACTTAAATTGAAACGATAAGTTTATCAGGAGGAAGCCACATACTCATCAAACTGAAAACATATATTCTATGGGAAGATGATAACCTACCAACCCAATCCATACCATAAAAGACCGCCGCTTCTTCCATCAGAAACAGAAAGAAACGGCGGGTATAATAAAGCAAAATCAATCTCTGTATCCCATTCTGATAAAGCGTCTTTTTCCTCCTCTGTCATTTCCATGCCATCCAACTGTCCTTGTGGGGATAGGACGGAGATAATGGAACGCTTCGATAATACGGCTGTAAGTCTGCGGATTGTGATCACGCGCTCCACAAATCACGTAACTGTCGGCATATTCGGTTTCCATTTCTGGTAGAACCAAGTCGAACCAAACGATAACTTCGCCATGGGCTCGCGTGCGTTACAAGTAGGATATAGTTGATGTCAATTTGCCGGGTAGGCGTATCGTCTTTCAACGCACTGAAATCACGATCCACTTCTTGTACTCGGCATTGCTAAGTCCAGCGACCGGCGGGCTACAACGTTCACGCAGGGAGTCACGGGCAGACTTGCCGGCTTGTGTAGCAGCTCTTCTTCCGGCAGCTTCGGCAGCAACCAGATAAAGTTCGGAGAACTTGGCGATATACGGACGAATTGCACTTCCCGCATTGGGCTGTCTGCTCGGAGCCGTTGTCTGTACGATACGGGCCAGTTTCCAAGACCGGGACCATACATAGCGACCTACCGCATCCAGTCCCAATACCCAGTCGGCACGACCGGGCAACGTACCTGCTCCCAGATTGCTTTTAGAACCTTCTCCTGCATAGTCTATCTTATCCATATCCTGGAATACGAAAGAGAATATAGGTTCACGTTCTTTCACTTTCATTCCGTTGGCATTGGTCACCGATTCCCAGTTCTGTCCGGCTGTAGACCAGTTGCCGCGATAAACAGTAGTGAAAGTACCGTCGTAACGGAGTCGTTCACCTTGTCGGCAAACGTCTTGGTAAAAACACCAACGGAGGAGCCATACGGGTCCAAGGGCGGCCATAACACTGCTCGGCAATACGGTTGATGACAGCCTGATTATCAGCCGAACGCGCGTCGGTATAGTTCCAATTCATCATCCATCCGGCAAAGTTATCGGAGCACCACCGCCACCGTAGCTCAGGCTGCCACCATTATAATACTCGTCTTCCTGCGTATGGTCTGCATAGAGCAGGATTTCCATGTTACGATCATTGGGTCCGGCATTCACCATCCAGTTCCGAAAGGACCAGGGTTCTCGATAGCGGTAACCGCCACATCGTATGCCTGCTGGAAGTACCATGCCGCATCGTGTCCGTTGGGGTCCGTACGCTGGCACTCGGGATAAGTAGGGTTATTCGGATTCTTCAGCCACCAGGCATAAGTCAGGTGCTTTTTGCCAGGCGGCAACGGTTTGGTCAGTCACCCACCCGTCACACGGGATTGGC